>BNJT01002297.1_pt1 | contig 2141416 bp, 2005 predicted proteins | sample 8540491 | NCBI WGS metagenome assembly BNJT01 (sample SAMD00202455, study PRJDB9452) | human saliva metagenome | host: Homo sapiens | reverse complement strand
GGAGTAATGGACATTTAGTAGGCTGAAAAAAACTCTTGTATGACTTTTTATTTATATTGCTGTCCGGTAAAAACTTTTTTTTGGAGCTATCTGTGTTAGTGAAAAATAGACTTAAACTTATTATTTCTTAGAATTATCGGTTATTATAGGTCTTTTTCTTGTCAAAACAAGTTCATTTTTATAATGCTTACAGTTTGAACCTGAAAACCAAGCCCTTGGATGAGTAAAACGGCTGCAATACCGATGGACAAAGAGATACAGAGCTTTTCAGTTTATTTTTTTACCGGACAGCAATATTTTTATTTAGTCCTCCTTTATAAACCTAATATTCTCCTGATTCATAGTATATTATCCTGTAAATTATTTGCTTATATCTGCAAGTTTTTGTACCTTTACATTATAAATCTTGCAGATATTTATGCTTAAACGTACATCCAAACAGCTCTCTTTGTTCTCTTCTTTAGAGGACATGCTTAGCCATGAACATCCTCTTTTCCAACTTAGTAATAAGATTAATTGGGAATGTTTTGAAAATGCTTTTTCTCCTTTGTATTGCAGCAATAATGGTCGCCCTGCTCATCCAATTCGCTTGATGTGTGGTCTTTTAATTTTAAAACATTTGCGTAATGTGTCAGATGAAATGGTGGTTTTTCAATGGAGCGAGAATGCTTACTACCAATATTTCTGTGGTGGACTTGAATTTATGCCCAAACAACCCTGTGACGCTTCCGAGTTAGTTCACTTCAGAAATCGTATAGGTGAAAAAGGTATGGAGTTAATATTAGCCGAGAGCATCCGCGTTAATACCGACCATGATGACGAAGATCATTTTGATACTGCTTTCATTGATTCTACCGTCAGGAGAAGAATATAACCTATCCTACAGATGCGAAGTTGCATAAAAAGATAATCAAAAACGTTCTGAAGATAGTTCATGACAATTGTCTTCCTCTGCGACAGAGTTATACGCGTACGCTGAAAGGAATTTACCGTTCCCAACGTTTTCGTAATCATCCCAAGAATCGTAAGAAAGCTCTTAAGGCAGATAGGCAACTCAAGACCATAGCAGGTAGATTAGTAAGAGAGCTAGAGCGTAATCTTGGGAGAAGGAAAGGATATGAGAAGATGTTTGAGCTATATTACAGAGTTCTTTCTCAGAATAGGAAGTCAAAGAACAAAGTATATTCTCTGCACGAACCAGATGTAGTTTGCATCAGCAAGGGTAAGGAGCATAAGCAATATGAGTTTGGCAATAAAGTATCTATTCTTCGCTCGTGGTCAGGACTTATTCTTGGTGTATGTTCTTTTAGGAATGAATATGATGGGCATACTATCGAAAAGACGTTAGAACAAACCCAAAGAATGACAGGAAGGAAGGTTGATAAGTTAGCAGGAGATAGAGGGTATAGAGGTATAAAGCAGATTGGGAAGACAAAGATACTCATCCCAGACACTCCTAAAGCTAAAGACAGCTACTACCAAAAGAGAAAGAAACACAAACTATTTTGTAAACGAGCTGGTATAGAGCCAACAATAGGACATCTTAAAGCAGACCACCGATTATCTCGCAACTTTTATAAAGGAGTGAAAGGAGATGCTATCAATGTATTATTAGCTGCAGCAGCATATAACTTCAAAATAGCTATGAGAGTTCTTTTGTACTTTATAAAAAGAATCAGCATAGAGCTTGTCAATATAAGCTTTATGCTGAAATATTGTTTTTAAGGGACGACTACTTATTATATCAGTTAAACCTTAAGTACTTCGTATTCTAGGATTTAGAAAATCATGTAGAATCAAATATTATCGTAGAAAATTATTATATGTTGTTAATTCTTCTAAGGTAATATCATATTCTTTCTTTATTGGTACAAATAGATGTTTTAACTTTGGAAGCTGTAAAAGTTCTTTTACTTTACCATCTCCAATACTTGTTGAGCCTATAAGTCTAATTTCCTTTTAGGCTTCCAAGATTTTTTTAGGAAATTTAAAGATGGGATTTCTCCACAATTTTCTATTATGATTCTTTCTATTTTTTTCTTAATGTCCCAATTTCCTCCCAGTCTTTTTATTTTCTTACAGTTCTGAATGCCCAGAGATCTTAATGAATTATTATCTTTTTAGCCAACTTAGGGATTCCATCTTAGAATTATAACCTATTCCAAAATGTTCTAAATGTGGCATATTATTAATAGCTTCAAATTCATATATTTTACTCTTTATTAATCCAATTCTTTTCGCATTCTTTAGGTTAGTAAAGGCTTTTGATGACGTTTCTGAACAGTTGTCAATGAAGATGTTTTCAAGCTGTTTACATTCAAAAATTGATGTACAACTCTTTTTGGTTATAATTCAGATAGATTGTTTGAAGTGAGGGCAGAGAAGAGAAAGGAATATTAGTTTCACATTTGCCTTCCATTCTTAGAAACTTCAATTTTTTAAAAGAAGACAAGTCATTTAATTCTTTGTAAGTAAGTGTATTTAGACTTAAACCTCTTAAATCCTTAAGCATGGTAATATTTTTGAATGTTGTATATTACGTCCTTCGGACTTTTTAGTTAATAAAATAATCCCATCTATTCCATTTTTTTCTTTATAAAGGAAAAAAATTTAAGGTTTTGCTCTATATGTACCTGCATAAAGGTGTAGCTTCTTCCAAAAATATTCTTTTCCTTAAGATATTCTCTTCCATAAGTTTTATTTTCTGAAATTATAATCTAATTCTTTTTAAGTCTTTGTGTAAATAGACTTTTGCAAATTTACAAAAACTTTTGGCCTATATGACAAAAATGTGCTTAAAATTCTTGTAACTATCTAATAATCATTATCTTTGTTCTATTTATATTTTTATGGCAAAAAATCTGCTTTTATTGTGGGGCAAAATCGACTATAAAACGTGGTCATCTTAATGGTAGTCAACGCTGGTATTGTAAGTGCTGTAAGAGGAGCTTTGTTGGACATAAGCGCCTTACCACTACCATCGTCAACCATCGTTATTCCAAAGGTAATCTAACAGTCAAAGATCTATCAGAGGAGTACGGAGTTTCAACCAGGACAATCTATAGAAAACTCACCAAATCTTATAAAGAAGAACTTCCCAACCTTCTTGTTCGCCCTGTAGTGGTTTTAATGGATGCCACCTATTGGGGACGTAATTTTGGTGTCGTTATCATGAAGGATTCATTGTCTGGTGATGTACTTTGGTTTAAGTTTATCAATAGGCATGAACGTCTTGAAGACTATAAGGAGGGCATAAGCTACTTGGAGTCACTTGGATATACCATTCAAGGGCTTGTATGCGATGGTTTTTAAGGGACTTAGGCAAGCTTTTTCCCAATTATAAATTCCAATTATGCCAGTTCCATCAAGTAATGACTATAAAGACAAAACTAACTTCAAGACCCAAGCTTGAGGCTTCAAAAGAACTGCTTGAAATATCCAAGATGTTATGTCATACGGATAAGGAGTCCTTTATTGGGGCTTTAAAGGAATGGTACACCAAGTGGGAGGATTTTCTTAAGGAACGGACAACAATAGAAGACGGAAAATCACATTATACTCATAAAGCTCTACGTAGTGCTTTTTTGAGCCTTAAAAGGAATATGTCGTGCTTGTGGACATACTATGATTACCCTGAGTTGAAGATGCCAAATACAAACAATGCCATTGAATCACTCAATGCAGATTTAAAGACAAAATTGAACCTACACAAGGGGATCAGTATGGAAAGAAGAAAGATCTTCATCCAAGACTTTATAAAGTCCCATTATCCTAAGAAATAAAAGGGGAATGGGAGATTTTAAGCACATTTTTGTCACATAAGAGAAAACGACGCTAAAATAAGCACACTTTTGTCATATAAGCCAAACTTTTTGTTATAATAAGTATCTATGTTGTTTTTGCTTTTGTAGTAAACTTCATAACTATTTAACTTCAATTTATTAGTAAATACTCTTGAACAGATTCTTATAGTCTAATTTCTTGCAGTTTGAAGATACTCATTATCTTTTCAATGAGACAACATACTGATAAAATAACTTAGACTATTGCCTAAAAAGGGGATACAACTAATGACGAAATTCCTTGAAGTTCTAATAATTAATACGTAATCAAGATAAGATAATCAAAGAGAATAGATATAGTTTTTTAACGAAGACCTTATAGCGTGTTTCTAATGATAAGAAATAAATTCAGAAGTTCTATTATACTTATACGACGAATTAGATATAATGACAGCTACGAGATATTGAATATTGATACAGCTGCCATCGTATTCTTCTAATAATTTTCACTTTCGAGAAAGATAGTGTTAATATTGAAAGCATTTATCGGTTAGATTCTCGAGTGAATAATCAAAGATTACAAAACAATAGTTCATATTGGTCGGTTATTGCTTTGCTTACAGTTTTTTTACCTTAATATTTTTTTCCTCTCAGAAAAAAATTTATTCTATATCATTGGTAATGGGCACAATTGCCACCCAATATTCATCACTGTCTGCATCAATGAATATAATTTGAAAACCAAGAGGTTTCCATTGTTCGTTAATAAGAAGGCACCATTGGGAGATGTCTCCATCTGATGTTAATGAAGAATCGTTAATGGGAAGATTATGCTGTTTCAAGCATCGTAATTCTTTCATTTTCCATAAGAATGTTTCCAAATCATCTTTCCAGTCAAATCCAGCGACGTAGTTAGAATTGCCGATAACATATAACATAACCATTTTCTTAAGATTAGTAATGCTTTTTTCTTCTTCGTACCAATCTAATAATTGTTGGTAATCGTATTTTTTCTCTGATGCAGCTTTAATTTCCATCTGACAGAAGTCCTTTGGACTCTCTAAACCCTGAAGAACGACATTCATTATATCTTTGTCATTGCATGTAATACGCTTTGCTACTTTTATTAATTCTTTTTTTGTAGTAGGAAGTGGAATTTGAGGCACAGATGGATTCTCTTTTTTGATATCCTTTGACTTTGAAAATAAACCTATGATTGGGAGACCGAAAAGCAAGGCTCCAAGCACACATAATCCCCCTTTGATATATTCGTCATTCTTGAACAAAGTGACAGCACCCCACACCATTGCGAATGGTAATAAAATGATAACAAGGTTGATGCAACCATTGTATAGTTTCTCTTTCATTTTTATCAAATTAGTTTTTGTATATTTCTTTACGAAGTTTTATCTCTTTATTAGTAATAGATAGGAACAAAGAATCATGTTCTTTTAAGATGAATCATGTTTAATTGAAAGACAAAACTCTATGATGATATTTTTTTTCTTTTTTTTAAATATAAAGGGTTCACGCAAATAGCATGAACCCTTAATATTTCAAGTTTTATGAAAACTCTTTATTTATTAGTCTGTAACTTGAACAGTTGCACGACGGTTGAATGAGATTGGTGTCAATGTTTCTACACCACCCTTACCAACTTGAGTAATCTTGTTAGAGTCAACACCCATCTTAACAAGTTCGCCAGCCAAAGTCTTAGCACGTTCTTCAGACAACCATTGGTTGCGCTTTGGAGTACCTGTTGCGCTATCAGCATAACCTGTAACAAGGAGATTATTGTTGTTGTCAACAGCGTACTTAGCAAGAGCACGTACGTTTACGAGGTCTTTCTGAGAAGCGATGTTTGTCTTGTCGATGTTGAAGAATACTGAGATAGGAGTAGAAATCAATTCCTTAACAGATTGACTTACTGTCTCAACTGGCTTCTGATTTGCAAGAGCGTCACGGAGACGAGCATTTTCTGCTTCAGCATCACGGAGACGTGAGTTTAATGCATCAAGAGCAGCTTGGTGTTGTGCATTAAGAGCATCAACATCTGGAGTCTTTTCCCAACCAGACTTACCGAGGTTGAATTGAAGACCCAATTCTACGTAAAGGTTGTTATCGTGTGAATCCCAACCACGATTACCATAATACTGATCAAAACCATCGAGGTCACCTTCGTAGCGGTTCCAACCAGCTTCAGCGTATAAACGCATTTGTTTGCTCAAACGAGCAGAAGCTTGAAGACCTGCGCTAAGACCTGTAGCATATAGGTTCTTGCTCATTGTACGACCTACACCAGCTCCAACGAAAGGAATAATGTCCAAAATGCGGTTTTCGCTGTAACCTAAGAACATGTTAGTAAGGTTGAACATTGCTTGACCTTGTGCAATCCAATACTTATTGCCATTGTCTACTTTAGAAGTATGTGAGTTAGTGTTACCTACGCGCTTACCCCAAATACCTTGAGCTTTAACACGGAGACCGAGACCTGGAGTAAACCACTTACCGATAGCAACAGCTACACCTGGATTTGAACGGAAATCCTTGAAAGGATTTGTTTTCAAGTCTGCACCATGTTCCTGACCAGAATACCATGCATTCCAATCTGCACCCACTTGAAGGAACCAATTGCTCCAAAATGAATTGGTAGCAACACTATACTTCTTTGTAGGCACTTCGTCTTGAGCAAAGCCAGTCATTGATACACCAGCTAATGCCAATACCATTAAAAATTTTTTCATAACCTTTATTTAATTATACAATCAATTTATCTCTTATTCTGTAATTAGTAAGTTGGATAATTCAAATTTCGATGCAAATTTAAGCATTATTTTTCATATAATCAGCATTTGCCTCAAAAAAAATGCAGTTCTATTAATTTTTTTTAGCTAATACAGTTTTTTAGCTTGATTTAGATCTTAGTTGTATGTTTCTTTGTCTCAAAAGTAGAGATAAATTTTATAATTACAAAAAAATAATTTGTAATTACAAAAATAAAAAAATTTATAATAATAATTTTGCTGTTTTATAATAATAATTTTTTTCTGGTTTGGTACGAAGTAATAAAAAAACTCAGAATAGAGGAACAATCATGAAGATTGTATACATTGAAAAAAACTTCGAAAAATAGCGAGAGCAACAAAAGTTGAACTTATCAATTATTCTAGATCTTATTGCTTTTGAACTATTTTAATTTAATCCACATCGCATGTACTATATATTCATAATACTTATCCGCCATGATGATTAAGATAATCGGATATAAAAAGCATAATAATGTCTACAATAAAAATACTATAGTTAAATATTTTGGCATTTTTCATCTTTCGTTTCATTGCAGGAGTATCTATTCGTTTCTCATACTCGGCAAAGATTTTAAGGTATCTGTCTTTCCGAAAGAATACAAGATACTCAAATATAAGAGAAATAATTGCATAAGACCAAATAAAAGGCTTATTAATAATTGATTGATATCCAAGTAATATGTCTAATAACCATTCGCCCAGAATCATTAATGATCCTGAAAGAAGTATGTTCAAGCTACAGGTATAGAATAAGCAAGTGTCTCTATCGTAAGTACTTCGCTTTCTATAAAACCGATACACTACGTAGTGTATCATAAAAATAAAAAGTCTATCATTTGGTCCAAAAATCTATATTTAATTCTTCCATTACATATTTTCCTAAGAAATATCTGTGCACAGTATATTGAAAGATGACAATAATATAACGTGAATTCAACGAAATCACGTTATATTATATTTAAACATAATGCTATCCGCCATGATGATTAAGATAATCGGCTATAAAAAGCATAATAATGTCTACTATGAAAATACTATAGTTAAATATCTTGGCATTTTTCATCTTTCGTTTCATTGCAGGAGTATCTATTTGTTTCTCATACTCGGCAAATATTTTAAGGTATCTGTCTTTCCGAAAGAATATAAGATACTCAAATATAAGAGAAATAATTGAATAAGACCAAATAAAAGGCTTATTGATAATATTTTGAATCTCAAGTAATTTACAAAGGAAGTGTGCAACCCCCAATATTAATCCAATGAAGAAAGTTAAGTTCAAGCAACATGCATAGAGTAAGCAAATGTCCCGGTCTTCAGTACTTCGTTTTCTATAAAACCGATACACTACGTAGTCGTCCCTTAAAAACTATATTTCAGCATAGAGCTTGTCAGTATAAACTTTATACTGAAAAATAGTTTTTAAGGGACGACTAATTAAATTGTCAGTCCTGATGGCATTGGTATTATTATTTTCTTTGCATTCAATTCTGTCATAACTTACAATTGATAATGTTTATCAACTGTTTTACGTCGTTCTTTCCTGTTTATTGCTCACGGCTTTTAATACCCATATAAGGGTAATGATGAACACCCTTATAAGGGTATTACCCATTACCCTTATATGGGTGCTGGGGCATAACGTTTTTTATCAATACATAGGCAACTTTCCACTTTTTTTTATTATAGCATTAATCATATTTCTGAATTCTTCGTTTACTTCGTATATTTCATTCCGATAGTATATATAAAACATTCCTAAATAAAATGTATCCAAGATTTGTTCGTTCAAATAGAATATAATTTTTGCACGAACATTTATAGAAGGGCGTATTTCACTTGTTTTTTTAAGAGATTTTATGGTGTCGAAGAATTTGGAAATTTCCATATCTGACGCCACGATTACACTATCAAGCGAATGACTGACAAATCCCTTGTCAAAAAACTCTGGGGTAATACTAAAAATTGTTGTTAGGTCAGCTTGGGTGTAAACAATTTTGAGCTTGATATTACAAGCACTCAATGCATTAAAACCAAGTAACCATATACCAAAAACTATCAAACATTTAATACTATTTGTTATCTGTCTCATTATTGTCATTATTTGGATTTACATTTTAGATTTGGGTGCAGATATAACTATTTCATCCATTATAAATGGATTCTTTGGCATTTTTCCATCTTTTGCTTCTGTCGTAGTTGGCGATTTAGTTATATATGAGATGCCGGTGTGGTCTGTACGTGTAACCTCTCCTGCACTGATTTCATCAAGTGCTAAAGCTGTTTTCTGTTCAGATCCTGTTATAACTCTCATTTCCTCTTTATCATCATAATCGGGATCAAAAGTTTTAGAGTCTTGTGCATATTTATCAGGATTTTTGAGATATTGAAGTGTATGATCCGCTTCATGGTTTAATACAGCCGTAGGTGACATCTTTTTGTCAGAACTTGTAAGCACTCCCATATTAGGATCCCAATAAATAGTTTTTTTCTTATGCCTGAAAGCAGAGGGTTCACCAACTCTTTCTGTAATATAAATAATTGTAGAACTCTTATCTATCTGGGCTATGATGCCATCTGCGTTATGTTCATGTAAATACATAATAGCTGCACGAAATTTTTGTTTAAATGCCTCCGTTGTGCCTGATGCAAATAGAAGTTTTCTTCCATCTGGATCAATAAATCTTATCGGATTATTATTACAATAAGCATAAGGACTAACGCTATAATATTCCTCTGCCAAAGGATCTATTCTATCCCACGAAGGAAGAGCTGGACTATATTGCCGTGCCCCATAATCGTAAGTATTTAAACCATGCATTCTATCAAATTCTTTTCCATTATATTTGTAAGGTTGTAATGAGGCATTCAGACAGCTTAGGGAATCGCAAAAAGAAGAACCAAAGGGATAATAATTAGTAACTTGTATGATACGTCCTAAATTATCAACAACTTCTCTATTATTTCCTAAATGGTCTTGATTGTAAAAATAGGGTTCGAAAGTGCTAATGTTATTTAATGTGCTATGCATGTCATCTTTCTCAGTCCTAATATATCATCAGCTAAACATACGATTTAAACTCCCTATTCTCAATTTTATGAAACTGATTTAAACTATTCTTTAAAAAGATAGATTTGTCATGGACAGTATCTCCTGTGAGATATGAGAAGTCCCAAATTACGTTTTTTCCAGATTCTCCATAATTTATTAATTGTTCTATAGAATAATAAGAAATAGTGTCACTACTAACAGGAAGAGTTTCTACTGCCGTCAATTTATACTGCGCACATATTTCAATAGTGTATAACAAAAAGAATAGAAATAAAAAACTATTTCGCATATAATAATTGTTTGTTAAAATGATTTTAATGTTACAAAGGTATAAAAATAGAAAAACATAAAGAAGGAAGAGAATAAAATAATTGTTTTTAAGGGACGACTATATAGTTATAGTCTTGTTGTTTTAATGTTATACATTCTGTTCTCTATCGCTATTGTGGCTTGCGTTTTCGTACCACGTTTTTTATTTCTTTCGATTGTTCTTTACTGTTTTGTATATACATACAATGAAACCGATAACATTCACCGCGATACCTATGTAAATAATAATGTATTGCTCTTTTGATAGACACGGTTCCCAATCATTATCTAAACAAGGTTCACACAATGGCTGATAATATCTGAACAACAGAAATAAGACGAGGTCTATTACCGTAAGTCTAAAGAAACAACTTTTAAAAAATCTATTTATCAGGGGTGTCTTTATCGATTTCATACCTAAATTCCTTTCCTTTGTTTTTAGGATTTTTAATCCAATTATTATATGCCTTCATAGAGTCTTTTAGAATACCATCTATATTTCCTTGCTCTACTTTTCCTGTGCGCGAATCACCCTTTTTTAAAAGGTCTCTTAATGCTATACATTCTTTCATTTATTGCTGCGATGGCTTGGCGTTTTGTGTGCCACGTTTGTTGTTCTTTTTATTTTGACAACTCCCGATTTGGAGCATTACCTGTGCTGTTCCTTGCCTACTAATTGTAGGTTTATTATCTTTGTATGCTTCATCTGATAATCGTCTAATTAAATAGGCCCAAAGACTTGCATTAATTGGTAAAGGAGATGTAACTGCTGACAATCGGTACTCGCCATACCTTTTGCCATCAATATCCTTTAGAACAAAATAAGAATATCTTCCACTCGTATATTTAGTATCAGGCATTTTCGTTATAAAATCCGTGTGGTACTTGCTTAAATCAAATATGGGTTCTGCCTCTGATAGTAACTGCCAGTATTGCTCCTGTTGCTTCCTCTGTTTCCTGGTTTTTGTTTCTGCTTTTACAGGACGCATTTTATCTATTCGACCTAAGCTGTCTAAGGCTACATAATATTCCTGATAACAAGGATTACTTTTAATAATGACATAAAAATCTTTATTGTCCAAAGAATATAAAAGCTTGGGAGCTATAACTGTATCAAAATGCTGCAATACTTTATCTGCTTTAGTCCTGCTGACCATTGCCATTGAGTCGGCTATGTTCCCTCTATCTTCCTGTGCTTTACACACAAGCGAAAAACATAGCATTAAAATTATGGAATACGCTGCTTTCATCTTATAATACTTTATTGGGTACGTGGTAATTTCTGTGTGTCAACAATTCCTCCATTAAATCCACCTGCGTGGTCACTGCCATCTCGTTGTGGTAACCCTAATATCGCATATAATAATTGTTTGTTAAAATGATTTTAATGTTACAAAGGTATAAAAATAGAAAAACATAAAGAAGGAAGAGAATAAAATAACTGTTTTAATGATCATTTTTAGAGAACAAAAAAAATCTTTTCTACCTTTTATGGGTTTATTGTTCCATATAAGTAAGAAAAATTGGAGTATATTTATTGTGAAAAATAACCACTACGTTACGAAAATATATGTTGGTTTATTGCAACATTCTTTCGATATCCGATTGTTTTAATATTGTTAGAATAGGTTTACCATTCGGAGAATAATTAACATTTGTGCATGCAAACAATTGATTTACAATATTCTCCATTTCTTCGTTACTTAATACTTGTCCGTGTGGAATTGCTGCGTTTTGTGCAAGACTTAATGCTAAGGTTTTATCTATTTCTTCCTTCAACGAGTTTTCTCCTTCAAGAGTAGATGCAACCATATCTGAAACTAGTTTTGAAATATTTAAGCCCTCAATACCAGTGGGAACTCCATTTATAGCATAACTCCCCCCTCCCATATTACTAAGTTCAAATCCTATCGCTTCCATTTCATCAAGGATTTTTTGTAATACAGCCTCATTATTTTTTGGCAAATTTACAATTTCAGGGAAAAGCATTTTTTGCGTGTGAATCGTATGATCTTCTGTTTGTTTGAGATATTGCTCATATAATATACGTACGTGAGCACGATGCTGGTCGATTATCATAAGGCCTGACTTAACTGCTGTCATAATGTAACAGCCTTTATATTGATAATGCGCAGGCGAACGTTCCTCTGTAGCTATAGTTTTACTTGTTTCGGTGGAATTAAAGATATCCTGTTCGTATGGTTCTGTTTGAATAGATGAGGATTTCTCTATATCTGTTGAGACTTCTTCACTCAGTCCTTTATACAGTTCTTCCCAGTGTGATTGCGATGCTGTAGTAGGTCTACTATTCTTTGTTTCCTTAAATGGGTTATATGTAGGATTGAAACCTACAGTTGGAGCGTTAATGTTTTTAGAAGGATTGAAAACTGGAATATCAGGCTTTCCTTCTGTATCAAAATCTATAGATGGAATATCGTTAAATTTGCCTAATGCTTCTTTTATTGCAGCCATAAGAATTTGCCAAATGGCTTGTTCGTTTTCAAATTTTATTTCTGTTTTAGTAGGATGGATATTAACATCAATGTTCTCTGCTGGAACCTCAAAATATAAGAAGTAAGGTACTTGTTCACCAAATGGCACCAAACGTTCGAAAGCATTAACTACAGCTTTATTGAAATAAGGGTGTTTCATGTAGCGATCGTTCACAAAGAAATATTGTAATGCACCTTTTTTCTTTGCTGATTCTGGTTTACCAACAAATCCATAAATACGACAGAGAGTGGTTTCTACTTCTACTGGGAGCAAGTTTTGGTTGAGTTTTTTGCCAAATATTTCAATAATTCGTTGTCGTAAACTACAAGCTTTGAGAGAAAAAATTTCTACGCCATTAGAGTGTAGTGTAAAAGAAATATTAGGATAAACCAGTGCGATACGTTCAAAAGCAGAGATAATATTATTCAGTTCAGTCGTATTTGATTTCAAAAATTTTCGTCTTGCTGGTACATTAAAGAAAAGGTTTTCTACTTTAAAGTTGCAGCCAACTGGGCAGAGACAAGGTTCTTGTCCTGTAAATTTGCTGCCAGATATAAAAAGTTGTACCCCTATATCATCTTTCTCTTGACGAGTTTTTAGTTCTATTTGAGCAACTGCAGCTATTGAGGCTAAAGCTTCGCCACGAAAACCCATAGTAGTTAAAGCAAAAATATCGTCAGCTGTTCGTATTTTTGATGTTGCATGACGTTCGAATGAAAGACGCGCATCGGTTTCTGACATACCTTTTCCATCATCAATAACTTGTATTGATGTACGCCCAGCATCAACTATTAAAACATTTATTGTCTTTGCACCTGCGTCAACAGCGTTTTCTACCAACTCTTTTACAACGGAAGAAGGACGTTGTATTACCTCTCCTGCAGCAATTTGGTTGGCTACATTGTCGGGTAGAAGTTGTATAATATCGCTCATATCTCTTTCTTTCTTAAATAAAATAAACTATCAATAGTATCGCTGTAATCGTTAGAATAGTTGTAATTCCTACTATTAGTGTGAAACGATAGTTTGCCTTTTGACGAATATTTCTATCACTGTGGAAATAGAAACTGCTTTTCCAATTGTTCGTGTCTATTTCTTTTTCGCTTTTATTCTTTAGTGATACCTGCTCTTTTAGTTTGTTAAGACGTTCTTTTCGTTCATCAACATAAATGTATTCGTGATGAAAACGTTTTGGTTTGGGTAAATTAAAGAATATCATAAAAGCAAAACCTCTTGTCAATTATTGATTTTTTGACGAGGCGGTGCGCCTACTTCACTCGGTCGAATGTCGTTATCGTCTTTACGTGCAACCTTTCTGAAGATATCGTACTTGTCTTTTGGTCTTACTGCATCATACCAATGAAAGTTTGGAAGCTGCATTTTCTCGGCTGGAATTTGAGAAATAGGGTAAAGAGTAGACGTAAATTTGTTTGTCCAAATCTTCTCTAATTGTTGCTGGGGCGATAAATAAACCCGCATGGTATCTGTTTCTAAATAGTTTAAACCTACCAGCGAACTATCTTTTTCTTCTATTGGATAGTACACCGTTGTTACGTTTCCAATGGATTGCGCAGTTCTTATTTTGCCATCTATAAACTGTGCGTGCATAGTTTTTGATGACACTTGATTATAGTGCTGCTTGTCTTTAAGTTCCTCTATTGATAGTGCATTTCCTAATATATGAACTTCACGAATAGTAGAATCGTTCATGAACACTTTGATAGAGTCGCCTAACAATTGTCTATTATCGCTCCAAACAATGGGTTCCTGATACATTACCAAGCAAGAATCTTTAGTGTTCGCAATTAAAAAGCCACATACAGCTTGTAAATCTGTACGATAAGAACGGACATTATCTACACCAAAAATTTTTCGATATACCTGTGGCGTATTTATATTAAAGGCTTTCATACTAATTGTATCTGCATGTACAAATAGTGTGTCATTGTCTTTCGAGAAGTCTTTAGCTACAGGTCCAGGATTTCCACCATAAGCTATAGCTGCTGTATCGGTGTAATGAACATAATCTCCCTTAAAAGCATGCTTGCTTTTATAATCAATGTAGTCTACATTTCCTTTACCTTCACCAACATGCGTCTTACTATTATATAATAGGTGTTCGCCCGTTATAGTGCGTTTTTTAAGGTCGTCCACAATCTTCACGTTTCCATGTCCTTCGCTGTGTCCTGTTTGCATTATAGATAACATCTTCGCCTGTTATGGTACGTTGTTCCTTGTGGTCGATTATCTTAACTTTTCCACGACCTTCAGTATGTCCAGTTTTACTATTATAAACAACATCTTGACCTGTTATAGTACGCTTATTAACTTTATCGTTGATTTTTACATTGCCATGACCTTCAGCGTCGCCTGTAGTGCTATTATATATAATGTTGTTTCCTTCAATATCACGTTGCGGCGACTTAATGGTAGAGAAACCATTAAGTTGCATATGGTCGGTTTTACTATTATATGTTCCATCATTTGTATGTACAACTTCACCACGATTTGTCCGGATAACAGATTTTCCTACTACATTCATCACACCAGTTTCTGTATTTCCGTGTGCTGTCGGCGTATTGATGTTATATTTGGGTGTGCGAATAACGACATTACCATAAAAGTTTGCATCATGTGTTTCGGTATTGTAATCACCTTCGTCAGCAACTACTACATTACCACCATAGTTTAATGTACCACGTCCACCAAAGTAATTTGCAACATTTGAAACCATATTATAATCAAGGCTATCGCACTTTAATGATTTGTATGGTTGACGTACAACAACTTTTTCTCGTGCTCTTAAAGTTTGCATAAAGCCATCATAGAAAGCACGTTGGCAGGTTACATTTGTACCATCTTTACGCTTTAAGTTCACATGTCCAAATGCTTGAAATGTATTTTGCTGTTCGTTAAGATATGCACTATCGCATAGCAAAGTCATATCTTTATATCTAAACTTAACATTTCCCTTTGCTATTTGTACGTTAGGCATTTCTATTTGGTTATGTCGCAAAATATCTGCATGGTCAATATACACCTTAGCTCCCTCTTTCTGCTTATTTTTTTGTGCAGAAACAGAGAGCGAGATACTTAGCCCAAACAGGCATAGAATCATGTTGATGAAGATTCTATGCCCGTATAAGTTTATTATTCCTTTGTTATTCAGAATCATCTAATCCAACCTTCATATTCGAAATCACAGTCTCGATATTCTGGTGCCATCTTTATATAAGTCTCTTTTACCTTCTTCTCAATCCATTTATGAATAATGTCTTGACGCTTCTTGCAACAACGATATCTTTCATTGCTTGTAAGTCCTCAGTAATTGTGGCACGATGTTCATCTACTCTGCTTTTCAACTTAATGATAGCACAGACTTCTTTACCTCTTATATCAGTCATTCTGAAAGGTGCTGACACGTCGCCAACTTTCATTGTCTCGACAATGCGGGCAATTTCGGAAGGTAGTTCCTTCATAGCAAAGTGTGAAGTGCGAGCTGCTCCCGTAATATTTGTCATAAGTCCGTAATTATTCTTAGTATCTTTATCGTCTGAAAGATAAGATGCTGCTTCATCAAAAGTAAATTTTCCAGATTTAATATCATTAGAAATAGAATCTAAGCGATGTGTTGCAGCTTCTAATGAAGCTTCAGAAACTTTTGGTTTCAGCAAGATATGGCGACAATTTATTTTATCACCACGGCGGTCAACTAACTGAATGATGTGATAACCAAACTCACTTTCTATAATCTTTGAAAGCTTCTTAGGATCCGTTAAGTTAAAAGCTGCAGCTGCAAATGTAGGATCTAACATACCACGTCCCATGTAACCTAATTCTCCACCTCTACGTGCAGATTCAGTATCTTCTGAATAAAGACGTGCCAATGTTTCAAAAGAAGTTTCACCATTTGTAACTCTCTCTGTATAGTTGCGAAGTTGGTCTTTTATCCTTGCGATTTCTTCTTGCTCTATTTTGGGAGCCTGTGTAAGAATTTGCACTTCTACATTAGTTGGAATCATTGGAATACTATCTGCAGGAAGCTTTCTGAAGTATTCACGAACTTCTGCTGGCGATACTTTTACATCACCTACAAGTTTTTCTTGCATTTTTTGTACCAACTGACGATTTTTGAAATCATCATGTAAGTCTTGTCTTATTTGTGCAATACTCTTATGTTGGTATTCCTCTAATTTTTCTTTTGAACCTATCTGTGGGATTGAAATCCAAGCATTGATTTGCTGTTCTACGCCTTGTGCTATTTCAGCTTCAGTTACAGAAATACTATCTAACGCAGCTTGGTGCAAGAAAAGCTTTTGCACAGCAATCTGTTCAAGAATCTCACAATTAGGATTTTTATGCCATTGCTTACCATCAGCTTCGCTTTGTAAGCGCATAATCTCGAGGTCCGATTTTAGAATAGGTTCATCGCCTACAACCCATAACACTTCATCGACAACACTTTCCGAATTGGCGCCCTTAGTTTCAACCGAATCATTCTTCGGCATAAGTTTTGATGCTGAAAGCATTCCTGCTGGCAATCCCATCATCGTGATGGCAGTGCTGGCAAGAAGAAAAGCAACACTATATTTTTTTATATTCATAAAGTCCTTTCAAAATTAATGCTTGTTTACCGTAGTCAATATTTCGCGATTGACTATTACCGGATATTTTTTACGAAGTTCCTTCACCCATTCTTTCTCTAACTCCTCTTGATAGTCAGAAATTACAAGGCTACGAACATCGTCTAAATCTTCTGGTGCTTTGAGTTTCTTTCCATAAACAGCATCAATAGGGTAGTCCTTTACAGGTTTAACTTCTACTTTTTGCTTGAAAATATCTCTATCTACCAATGCATTGTCCCCCATTTTAAACAATCCTTTCTCTACACGAATACGGATAGTGCTGTCATTATTGAATGTAGTGCGCAATTTATCTCCCCATGCTTTAAATGGAATTTTAGCAACACAATCTTTAACGGCCTTTACATCTTCTTGCTTTTGTACATGGTAAGCAATGCCTTTAAAGCGCGGTTCTTTCCATGCATAGTTCTTTTTGTTCTTTTTAAAAAATGCTTGCAAACCACCTTCGTCAGTTGATGCTTTATCCCAAACAGTACGTGTACTCATTTCAATAAGTAGAAGACCGTCGTGATATTCAGTTATAAGATTCTTGAGATTTTCATCTTTGGCTTCCATTTCAGCGAGTTTCTTTTCTACCAACTGTTCTGGAGTAATACCATTACCCGCTTCTGTAGCCATATTCTTCAGTTTTTGGTCAATGATTTGTTCGCGAAGATTGCGTGCTTCTATGAACTGATGAATATCAGCTTTTAAAGAATCGTATGGCTGGAAATCTTCTTTTTTGATATATTTAATAATGTGATAACCAAATGGCGACAATATTGGGTGACTAATTTCACCTGCCTTCATCGAGAATAAAGCATTCTCGAAAGCTGGTACAGTTTGTCCTTTTGTTATCAAAGGAAGTTCACCTCCACGTGCTGTAGAACCAGGGTCTTCAGAAAACTTCTTTGCTAATTCGGCAAAGTTTCCGCCTTTTTTCAATACATTATATATAGAGTCGGCTCTATTAGCAATCTTTTCTTGTTCACTATCAGTTGCTTTTTGGTTAAGTGCAAGCAAGATGTGTGCACAGCGAACTAAGCCTCCGCTATTTTCTATTCTGTCTCTTGTTTCTTTATAAATTTTCTGTGCTTCAGCTTCTACGTCGGCATCAGTAATCATTGTCGGGCGTACTTGCTGGTCGCGATAAGTCATAAACTCCTGTTTAAAAGAAGTAAGCGTATCAAGTTTCGCATCTAATGCAGCTTGAACCTTTAGTTTATAGTTAATAAACAAGTCTACATATTCGTTAATGGACTTCTTGTCTATTACTCCGTCAGTATTATTCTTATTATAAGAATATTCAAATTCTGAACGATGAATAGGTTGTCCATTTATCGTCATAATGACTGGGTCGTTTTGTTGCGCAAAAGCCATTGTACTGCTAAGCAGTATAGATGCGAAAAATGCTGTTATTCTCATTTTAAACGATATTCATTCTATGCCTCATTTGTTTAGAGGCTTGTTTTAAACTTATTAAATTTATATCAAGACGATACTCCCTCCTCGTAATAACGAGAATGGAGTATATATTATTATTCAGGACGTGAATAGTTTGGCGCTTCGCTTGTAATTGCAATGTCGTGAGGATGACTTTCCATCACACCTGCATTAGTGATTCGTGTGAATCGCGCATTATGTAAATTTGCAATTGAAGATGCACCGCAATAGCCCATACCCGAGCGTAAACCACCTACAAGCTGATAAATAACCTCTTGTACAGTTCCCTTATATGGAACACGACCTGCAATTCCTTCAGGAACAAGCTTTTTGTTATCGTTAATGTCGCCTTGGAAATATCTGTCGCGCGAACCATTTTTCTGTTCCATAGCTTCTAACGAACCCATTCCACGATAGCTCTTAAATTTACGTCCGTTAAAGATAATGGTATCGCCTGGAGATTCTTCAGTACCAGCTACCAATGAACCAATCATAACACTGCTACCACCTGCTGCTAAAGCCTTTACAACATCGCCAGAATAACGCAAGCCACCATCGGCAATCAATGGAACACCTGTATCTTTTAATGCAGAATAAACATCATAGATAGCACTTAACTGTGGAACACCTACACCAGCGACTACGCGTGTTGTGCAGATTGAACCAGGACCAATTCCTACTTTCACAGCGTCAGCACCATTCTCAACAAGGAATTTGCTGCTTCTCCAGTTGCAATATTTCCTACTACAACATCAAGATTAGGGAAGGCAGTCTTTACATCGCGCAATTTACCAATTACACCTTGTGAATGTCCATGTGCTGTATCAATAACGATAGCATCTACGCCAGCTTCTACCAATGCAGAAGCACGATCCATCGTATCAGCAGTAACGCCTACACCAGCTGCAACACGCAAACGACCTTTCTCATCTTTGCATGCCATTGGTTTGTCTTTTGCCTTTGTAATGTCCTTATATGTAATCAAACCTACCAAGCGGTTGTTCTTATCAACAACTGGTAGCTTTTCAATTTTATTTTCTTGTAATATTTGTGCAGCCGCTGTAAGGTCGGTTTGTTGGTGTGTTGTAACAAGATTTTCGCTTGTCATAACCTCATCAATAGTTTTATCAAAACGGCGTTCGAAACGCAAGTCTCGGTTTGTTACAATACCTACTAAGCGGTTTTCTTCATCAACAACAGGAATACCTCCAATATGGTATTCTGCCATCATAGCCAAAGCATCACGAACAGTTTTACCTCTACGGATAGTAACTGGGTCGTAAATCATACCATTTTCGGCACGTTTTACAATAGCTACTTGACGAGCTTGTTCTTCGATGGTCATGTTCTTGTGAATTACACCAATTCCACCCTCACGTGCTATCGCAATAGCCATAGAGCTTTCGGTTACAGTGTCCATGGCTGCTGTAACAAACGGAATGTTCAGTTCTATGTTACGTGAGAACTTGGTTTTCAACTCCACCCCTTTAGGTAGTACTTCTGAGTAAGCCGGTATTAAAAGGACGTCATCGTAAGTTAATCCGTCCATAACGATTTTATCTGCAACAAATGAAGACATATATGTATATTAGAAAATTTATTGCGTGCAAATTTACTAATTATTATTCATTATCAGTAGGTTTTCTTTTATTTTTCTATCATGTATTAAAAGTATTTAACGCATTTATTAGTTCTATGGTTTTGTGAATATGGAAAGTGGGTGTTTTTTTGGTATATTTCATGCTTCGACTTATCTAAATATTCTTTTATATTCTATCAACAGACTTGATAGGATTGAAGAAATTTTCAACTTTTTTTATTTTTACTTCCAATGATTTTTAAAAAAATCTAAAATGGTTTGGATACGTGATATTGGTATTTTTTTATTATTTATATCCATAAAAATAAATTAAATATCATTTTATCTTGTTTTTTTAGTAAATGGATTGCTTTTCATATATTTGAATAGTCGTATATATTCCTTTTTTTAACGAAGAAAAAGTCGTATGGCTTCATATTTTTTTGGGGCAATTTTTGAGCAGATAAAAATGATGTTATTATTTCTTGAAGTAAGACTTTTTAGTAGATTCAATTTTGCAGTCCGCAAAATTATAATTATTATTTTTTTAATTTTGTAATTATAAATTTTTTTATTTTGTAATTACGTTTTTTTCATAAAAATATAATTATAAATATGATAGAACGAAGACAGAAATAATAATATCTGTACGAAAAATATAATGAGCTTATTTTATACTTAATAAGCGAATTTGCAGTTGTGTGTTTGGGAAAATATATTCACCTTAAATCGGAATATATGTTCAGGGTGTTTATTTACACGACTAAATAAACATACTCATTATTATCATAACAGCACACCCCCATAACAGCAATGCCTTCAGAGTTGTAAAAAGTATTTTTTGTCTTTGTTCTAGTTGCTCGTTAATTCTTTCTGACGATACATAAAATTGCTTTGTGCGATTAAGTCCATATGAGAACATGTATTTAAACAGAAGAAATATTAGATTTGACAAGCTGATGAACATTAACATCATAACAAACCTTACGAGAAGTTCCATTTTTTCTGTTGGCTTTATTCCAGCCAGCACTGCAGTAGGAATGAGTAAAAGAAGTGCGCCTAATACCCATTTTAAATAAAAGAAAAGTGACTTCTTGCCTTCATTCTTGTAAAACATTTTTATTGACAAGAAATAGTGCATGTAGAGTAAAATTATGAGGTAAATGATTTTCATTTATTCTTTCAAATGTTTTATTATTGCTTAACTTCTTACTTATCCGTGTTAAAGATAGCTATTGTTCAACTATTGTTATCTAATAATGGATACAAAGTTACATATAAATTTGTTTTCTTTGCTATTTTATATCTACATTTTTTTGTTATATAGGGAACCTATAATGTTTTTTTTGACAGACAAATTCCTAATAGGGAGAAAAGTCAAATAAAAGGTGGAGATATTTCTAAATAAATGAGTTATGGTAATGTCTGAGAATTGGAGATGTAGGAATGTAAAAAACCGCATTTCCAAACGGGAAAAGCGGTTTTAAATTACTATTAGTTTGCCATTTCAGATATAAACTTAATACGGACCAAACGAATTTCTTCTTCGCTGTAATCCTCATCAAGTTCTTTTAAGGCTTCATCAATTTCATCTGTTTGGCTATTCATAAAGTAATCGTAGATGTCGTCAATCTTATCTTCATCGTATATATCCTTTAAGAAGTAGTCGATGTTAATCTTGGTGCCACTATAGACAATTTCTTCTATCTTCGAAAGTAGTTCGTCGAAGCCAAGTCCTTCAGCAATGGCGATATCATCTAATGGTAACTTGCGATCAATACCTTGGATAATCTTTACTTTCTGCATAGATTTCTTAGCCACAGTGCGTACACGCAATTCTTCTGGTCGCTCAATATTCTTTTCTTTGCAATACTGTTTGATGAGTTTGCAGAATTCTTCTCCGTAGCGTTTTGCCTTACCTACACCAACACCTTGTATATTTTGAAGTTCCTGTTCAGTAACAGGGTACATCATAGCCATTTGATCTAACGATGGGTCTTGGAAGATGACGTAAGCTGGAATGTTCATTTTGCGTGCTAAATGCTTTCGCAAGTCTTTAAGCATCGCATACAACTCTGGATCAGCAACGCTTGTTCCACCCATCATAGTATCATCTATTTCATCTGTTTTAAATTCCTTATCCATTACTATCATAAACGATTTAGGATTTTTCAGGAATTGTTTGCCCGCAGATGTGAGCTTTAATAAACCGTAATTTTCTACGTCTTTCTTTAGATAACCATCTAACATGGCTTGTCGAATAACGGGGCTCCACACTTTAAAGTCTTCCTTTTCACCAAGTCCGAACTCTTCAAGAAGATTATGCTTGTGGTCTTTAATGTCGTCAGTTCCACGTCCTTTCACAAAATCGATAACATATTCTTGGCGGAAATTTTCCTTTAAAGCCTTAACTGCTTGTAGTACAATAGATAGTGCTTCCTGTGCTTCTATCTTCTCTTTTGGATGCAAGCAGTTGTCGCACATACCACAATTCTCTTTAAGATATTCTTCTCCGAAGTAGTGGAGTAGGAGTTTGCGACGACAAACAGACGATTCTGCATAAGTTTCAGTCTCTTGTAGCAATTGTCTACCTATATCTTGCTCTGCTACAGGCTTGCCTTCCATGAAGTTTTCAAGCTTCTTTAGGTCGTTCTTAGAGTAGAAAACAATACACATACCTTCTTCTCCATCACGTCCTGCACGTCCTGTTTCTTGATAATAGCCTTCCAAACTCTTTGGAATATCATAGTGGATAACGAAACGTACATCAGGTTTATCAATTCCCATGCCAAAGGCTATGGTTGCAACAATAACATCGATGTTTTCCATAAGGAAGTCATCTTGTGTTTTAGAGCGTGTTTCTGAATCGAGTCCAGCATGATAAGGTTCTGCCTTTATCTCGTTAGCTTGCAACACAGCAGCTAATTCTTCTACTTTTTTACGTGAAAGACAGTAGATGATTCCACTTTTTCCAACGTTCTGTTTTATGAATTTGATAATCTGACGATTGGTATCTTCCTCATTTCTTAGGTCGTACTTCGTAATAAAGGTTTGGACGATTGAACGAACTCTTAAATTCAGCACAATCTTCAATACCTAAACTACGTACAATATCTGTGCGTACCTTATCAGTAGCGGTAGCAGTAAGAGCTATTATAGGTGCTTTACCAATCTGATCTACGGCCTGTCGTATCTTTCGATACTCTGGACGGAAGTCATGTCCCCACTCAGAGATACAGTGAGCTTCGTCTATTGCATAAAAACTAACCTTTACAGTCTTGAAGAACTCTATGCTTTCTTCTTTGTTTAGCGATTCTGGAGCAACATAAAGTAACTTGGTTTTGCTGTTTTGAATATCGGCTTTAACATGGTCAATCTCTGTTTTCTTCAATGAAGAATTCAGATAATGTGCTACACCATCTTCTTCGCTGATACCATTTATAACATCTACTTGATTTTTCATCAATGCTATTAGAGGAGAGATAACAATAGCTGTGCCTTCCATTATGAGCGAAGGTAGTTGGTAACAAAGACTCTTACCGCCACCGGTAGGCATCAACACGAATGTGTCTTCGCCTGCTAAGACGTTGCGGATAATAGCTTCTTGTGCGCCTTTAAACTTATCGAAACCGAAAAAATACTTCAGCTTGTCTGTAAGATTGACTTCTGTTGCCATGTTAATAGTTTGGTGTTCCCTTATTAGAAGGTAGGTTTATTATCGCTGCACCTCCATCATTCTTTAAGATAGAAAAGGTGCAGCGTTCGTATGGGTTTAGGCAGTCTCAAGTTTATTGAGCTTTGCCTTGTCTAACTGTTGCTGTGCATATTCGGCTGTTACCTCGTATTTCTTCACTTTCCTTGAAGGCAATTCAAACATAGTGTCCATCATAACTGCCTCTACAATAGAACGAAGTCCACGTGCTCCCAACTTGTATTCTACAGCCTTATTAACGATATAATCGAGCGAGTCTTCGGTAAACGTAAGGTTGATGCCGTCCATTTTGAAGAGTTTCATATATTGTTTGATAATAGAATTCTTTGGTTCTACAAGTATTTTGCGCAGTGCTTTCTTATCTAACGGGTTGAGATATGTCAGCACAGGTAGACGTCCGATGATTTCTGGGATAAGTCCGAATGAGCGTAAGTCCTGCGGAAGCACGTACTTCATTAGGTCTTTCTTGTCTATTTTTGCCACATTCTGAACTGAATTATATCCAACAACGTGGGTATTGAGACGTTGCGCAATCTTGCGCTCTATGCCATCGAATGCGCCACCGCAGATAAAGAGAATGTTTCGAGTATCTACGTGAATGTAATCTTGGTCTGGATGTTTGCGTCCGCCCTTTGGTGGAACATTAACTATGGTTCCTTCGAGTAGCTTTAAGAGTCCTTGTTGAACACCCTCACCGCTTACATCACGTGTTATACTTGGATTATCGCTCTTTCGTGCTATTTTATCAATTTCGTCTATGAATACAATTCCTCGTTCGGCAGCAGCCACATTGTAGTCAGCTACCTGCAGCAATCGCGAGAGAATGCTCTCTACATCTTCGCCTACATAACCAGCTTCGGTGAATACAGTTGCGTCGACAATGGTAAAAGGTACGTTTAATAGCTTTGCAATTGTACGTGCTAATAGCGTTTTTCCAGTACCTGTTGACCCCACCATAATGATGTTACTCTTTTCAACTTCTATGCCATCATCGTCTTTTGGTTGCTGCAATCGCTTGTAATGGTTGTAGACCGATACAGCTAGATATCGCTTAGCTTCGTCTTGACCAATGATATAATCATCAAGATATGCCTTGATCTCTTTTGGCTTTGGAATATTGTTCATGTCAATATCAGCGACATCTGAAGTTTGTTTGCCCAATACTCCAGATTCAATCACGATATTGTTGGCTGCTGAGCACAATCCTCACAGATATAACCTGTGAGTCCTGTTATGAGAAGCCGTACTTCGTTCTCGCTTCTACCGCAAAAACTACATTTCTTCTGAGGCATTGTTTTCTTCTTTCTTTCTTATTAATACTTGGTCTATCATACCATAATCCTTAGCTTCCTCAGCTGTCATCCAGTAGTTGCGGTCGCTATCGTTCCACACCTTTTCGTATGTCTGATGAGAGTGATTGCTAATGATTGTATAGAGTTCTTTCTTGAACTTCATTATCTCTTTTGCCTCAATTTCTATATCTGAAGCCTGTCCTTGTACGCCGCCAAGTGGTTGATGTATCATTACACGGCTATGTGGTAATGCTGAACGTTTACCTTCTTGCCCTGCAACAAGCAGTACTGCTGCCATAGAAGCTGCCATACCCGTACAGATAGTAGTAACGTCGCTTGAGATAAATTGCATTGTATCGTATATTCCAAGCCCTGCTGTTACACTTCCACCAGGTGAGTTTATGTAGATGGAAATATCTTTTCCAGGGTCTGCTGAGTCCAAATAAAGGAGTTGCGCCTGTAGAGTGTTAGCTGTATAGTCATCAATTTGTGTGCCAAGGAAGATGATACGATCCATCATTAAACGTGAGAACACGTCCATTTGTGTTACGTTCAGCATACGTTCTTCCAATATGTATGGGTTAAGATACTGGTTTTGCATACTTGTAACTTGGTCTAACACCATACCATTTATGCCCAAATGTTGGGTTGCAAACTTTCTAAAATCGTTCATTTTGTATCCTTATATTATTTTAATTAGACAATAACAGGATGCGTATATCCTGCTTTTCATTATTGCCTTAAATACAAAGACCATGCCATAACCAAAGCAAGTGTCTTGCATATTCTAACACAAAGATAATCAAAAAAAGATAATTACTCAATAAAATAACCACTTTTTTAATTCGAATGACTGTAGTTCTTTTCTCATAGGGTTGAAAAAGTACTATGTAGGTGTTATTTTGGAGAATAGATGATGAAGGAGAAGTATGTAAAAAAAGTTATGATTCGTATTATCATGGAAGATTTATCTTAAATCCATATTTTTTTAGTCTTTATATTAAATTTTATGAACGGAAACAGACAATAAAGTTGTAATAATTTATTATTACTGCAAATGTTGCTTAATAAGTTAATTACCAATGTCTTACAAAAGAGATTGTTTTGCAATGCGAAAGAGCCTTTATTGTAAGCTAAAACAGGCACTTTTGCAGCGCAAAACAGATGCTATTACAAAGTAAAAACCAATATCATTATTTTTTCTTGAGATAATCTTTACAATGATAAATGCTTTTTCTACATTCTTTTTAAGCAAGAATTGGGACTTACTTTTGTGAATAATTTACTACCAAATTGGTACTTCTGTTATTTAAACGGAGGTGTAACTTCTAATAAACACAAAAAAGCAATATCCTTTCCAACATCTTTCTTAAATGAAAGATTGCGGAAAGGATATTGCATTTATAGTTTAATGCCATCAATAGTCATGCAAATTGCACAGCTTCATGGACTAGGCATTAACTTATTTTTCTCTTTCTTATTCCTTTTCAGCTTTATCAGCCTTCTTAGTTCTCTTTGCTTTTGCTGGTTTTTCTGCTTCAGCAGGCATCATAAGTTTGTTGAATTCATCGAGAGATACAGACTTCTTCTTCAACTTAACAACACTCTTCAACGCAACCGAAAGCTTACGATCAAGAGCTGCTTCAACGAAAGAATCTATGTTCTCACGCTTCTTCATCATCTCTTCAACGTAATTGTTTACATACTCATCAGGAACGTTATTCATACCGTATTGTGCAAATTGTGCACGAGCCATCTGTGAAGCGCTCTCTCTTACATCAGCATCTTCAACCTTAATGTTATTGGCATTTGCTATCTTATCTCTTACAAGATGCCACTTAAGCTCATTGATGCTTGGTTGGTAGTTCTGTTCTACGAACTCTGCACCCTTATCTTTGTTGTTTGAAAGCATGATGCGCTTCAACAAAGCGTCTGGGAATTGTAGGTCACCAACTTTCTTTTCAGCGTATGCGCGAACATCTAACATGAACTTATAGTCAGAGTCTCTTTCAAGTTGTTTGCTTACACCTTCTGCTATAGCAGCACGGAATGCAGCCTCATCGTTGATATTTGCATCAGCGCCATAAACGCTATCCCAAAGTTCTTTGTTGTTTTCTGCATTTACAAAACGAGAGATTTCGGTAATCTGATATGAGAAATCGCCAGTGTGTTCAGCAACTTCTTTGCGGTCAATCTTCAGTAATGATGATATCTCTGCGTCGCCTTCTGGATAAGCTTTGCGTGGGTTGAAGGTAATGATGTCACCTAACTTGCAGCCATCGAAAAGTTTCTTTTGATCTTCAACCTTGATGTATTGAGGCATTAAAACAGCACCTTCCACAGTGATACCTCCTTCGAGAGTATTGCCATTTGCGTCAAGTTCGCGGATATCACCTTTGAGCATATCGCGCTTTTCAGGGTCAAACTCTTGTGCTTTATCGTAATGTCCTGCACGGCTTGCGAACATTTCGATTTGTTGATCAATAAGTTTGTCGTCTACTTTAATATCGTAATATTCGATAGTATCCTTATTTGTAAGTTCGATATCAAACTCTGGTGCGATTGCAATGTCGAACTTAAAGGTGTAAGGAGCTGGCTTTTCAAGTTCTACAGCCTCTTGTGTTTCAGAAGCCATAGGCTGTCCAAGCATATGGATTTTGTTGTCTACAATATATTTTTGAAGGTTTTCACCCAAGATTTTGTTAATGGCATCCATCTTAACTTGTGGGCCAACTTGGCGTTTTAGCAAACCCATTGGCACTTGTCCAGGGCGGAAGCCTGGGATGTTTGCGCGCTTGCGATAATCTTTGAGTGCCTTTTCAACTTCTTCTTTGTAGTCAGCTTCTTCGACAACTATAGTCAAAAGACCATTTAGTTTGTCTGGGTTTTCAAATGAAATTTTCATCTTTGAAGTATTATATGTTTATTATTTAATTATCAAATGAATAAGTTTAAGCGGGTGGAACGATAAAATCTTCACCCACTTTGAGGCGCAAAGTTACTTATTTTTTGCCTAACTACATAATATATATATAGAAAAAAAACATTTTTAAGAAATTGTCTTGCTGAATAGAAGTGTAGCAAACAGCAGATGAAAGAAGTAGTAAGATAACACAAAAGCCTCGGAAAACATCAACGTCCTCCGAGGCTGCAAGTTATGGATAATGCTTTATGACAAGCCTTCTATTACGCCATTCACAACGTTAATATGCTCTGCTTGTGGTGTCTTTGGTAGACCTGGCATACGCATGATGGTACCAGCGATGGCTACAACCATGCCTGCACCAGCGTTAATAACAAAGTCGCGAATGGTAATTGTGAAGTCTGTAGGGACTCCGTAAGCCTTTGCGTTCTCAGAGAACGAGTACTGTGTCTTGGCAATACATACTGGAAGGTTTTCGAAACCAAGTTCTTTATGCGCTGTAAGTTGCGTTTTGCAGCTGGAAGCAATACAACTTTAGCAGCTCCGTAAACGTTCTTAGCTATCTTTTCAACCTTTGTTGTAATGTCGTCATTCTCTTCGTAAACGAAGTTAAGTGGTGCCGATGGCTTCTTTTCGATGGTATCAACTACCAAGCGAGCTAGCTCTTCTGCTCCCTTACCACCTTCTCCGAAGGCTGTGTTGATAGCGAAACCAACGCCTTGTGCCTCGCAATGTTCTTTCACAAGAGCTAATTCTTCGTCTGTATCAGAAGCGAAACGATTCAAGCAAACAACAACAGTCTGGCCGAATGCCTTGAGGTTTGCTATGTGTTTATCCAAGTTGCAAAGACCTGCTTTACGCCTTCTACATTTGGTTTGCTTATTTCTGTAACATCGATACCGCCGTGCATCTTCAATGCCTGTGCTGTTGCAACCAATACAGTAAGTACTGGAGAAATGCCAGCCTTGCGACATTTAATGTCTAAGAACTTCTCTGCGCCCAAATCAGCACCGAATCCAGCCTCTGTGATACAATAGTCTGCATAGCTCATTGCCATCTTAGTTGCTAAGATACTGTTGCAACCATGTGCGATGTTTGCAAATGGACCGCCATGTATAAATGCTGGTGTGTTCTCGATAGTTTGCACCAAATTAGGGTTAATAGCTTCGTGCAAGAGAGCTACGATAGCACCAGTAACATTTAATTCGCGCAAATATAATGGTTTGCCTTCAAGTGTAATACCAAGAATAATGTTATCAAGACGACGATGCAAGTCCTCTTCATCAGTAGCTAAACATAGGATAGCCATAATTTCTGATGCAGGTGTGATATCGAAACCGCCTTCTGTAAGCAAGCCATCAGTACGGCTTCCTAAGCCTGTAATGACTGTACGGAGGTTGCGATCGTTTACATCTAAGACACGGCGCCACCATATTTCTTTCATTCCGAAGCCATCGTCTTGGTGCTGATACAAGTAGTTGTCTAACAATGCAGCAATCATATTGTTAGCTGAAGTGATGGCATGGAAGTCGCCTGTAAAGTGAAGATTGATTTTCTCCATAGGTAAAACTTGTGCATAGCCACCGCCTGCAGCTCCACCCTTCATACCAAAGCAAGGGCCGAGTGAAGGCTCGCGTAGTGCTGGAATAGCATTCTTACCTATACGATTCATGCCGAGTGCCAAGCCAACGCTAACTGTTGTCTTACCAATACCAGCCTTTGTTGGAGTGATGGCAGTAACAAGAATCAACTTTGATTTTTTTACTTTCTCATCGTCGATGAGGCGGTAAGGCACTTTGGCAATGTGCTTACCAAAGGGCTCAAGTTCTTCTACTGGGATATTAACTTTCTTTGCAATACTATCAATTAATTCAAGTTTTGCCTCGTGAGCAATCTCAAAATCTGTTTTCATTTGTTAGTTCTTCTTTTAAATTTATTAGATGTTAACTGATGATAGTTCGTTGTTATTTGTTTCCAAAATTAGGTAATTTAAATCTTACAGCCAACTTTTTATCAATATATTTGTACTAAAAAATACATAATAGCACATTTTTGAAACATTGTGCAATGGTATTGCAAAGTGTAGATAGCAATACTATAGGTAACAAAGAGCGGTATTGTATTTTTTCGATAGTGATTTACTTATTCTGTGTAAGTTTTGAGATGGTGGAGCGAGTGGGTGTGGAGTGCTTAAAAGAAGGGCTGATGAGAAGATGCGAAAGCATAGCATAAGCAATCTGTTTTATACATTATAAAAAGGTATAAAGATACATTTCGATGCTCGAAGCGGTTGTGTTGTTTAATTTATTGAACTTCAACGTTTTATAATACCCGTTGTTTTGCTTTTCAAAACAACCTATTTTTGCTCATACAATAGTGCCTGTTTTGCATCGCAAAACAGGCACTATTGCAAAGCCATATCGGCACTAATGGTTTATGATAGAATTTTTATTGTAAAATTACGGATATTCTTTCAGTTTTCCTTAGTAAATAAACTAACTTGTATTTCATTAGGGTTTGAGTAGCTGTATTCTTGAAATCTTATACCTTATTTATATATAAGGTGGCGTGCAAACTCTATGATGGTGTCTTTGCCACGCTGGAAATCTTCAGAAGTAAGGCTTATTTTATAGTCTGGGTCTATGCCAAATTCGGTCATTTGCTTATTCTTGTCGTACATCGGACAAGCTGAAAAGCGTATTGACCACCCATTAGGAAGCTCGGCAGAGAATGGTAAACCAGCACCTCCACCTGTACGGTCGCCTACTGTTTTCACATTAGGGAAGCAGCGCATATACTTTACAAACTCGTTAGCAGCCGAGAAAACGCTGCGGTTAGTTAGTACAAATACAGGCTTCTGCCAGCGGATTCCTTTTCCAGGCTTGAGGATTTGCTCTTTTAAAGGCGAGAAATCACTATGCCCTTTACCCGTTTTATGTTGCATATAGCCTACCAGTTCCGACTTATTGGTGAACCTTGCAGCGAGTTCTTCTGCATTAGCAAGCGAGCCTCCACCATTGTTTCGCACATCTAAAATAATAGCTCTACAAGGTTGGAAGTAGAGAAGTATGTCGTCAAGATTACCTGCACCTATTCCTCGTTGGAAGCTTTCGCATCGCAAATAACCGATATTATCGTCAAGAATAGTATAGTCCATGCCGCTTGCTATAAGGTAATCGGTCTTTAAATACTTTCGTAAGAGTGAATCAGAAAAGTTTTGTGGGTAGTCTTCGTGCCATGACCAATAACGCGCAGCATTGAAAGAAGTATATAAATTCACGTGTCCATCTTTCAATTCGGATAGCATATTTGCCATTACTTCGAACTGTTGACGTTCTGACATCGAATTGTCGAACTGCTTTAAGTACTTATTTCGTACTGCATTCCAATCTATTCCTTTCTGTTCAAAGAAGCAATAGTGCTCATCAATAATCTTCCAAAGAGCTTCAGCATTACCCTGAATGGTATTCTGATACTCGTCGTTTGTAACACAAGACGAGAGGACCGATATTATAAATAATGTGTATGAAAGCACAAAAGCAGTATGGCGAAAGTGTCGTATATACTTTTTCATTACGGAATAATCTTTGAAATCGAAAATGTTCGTACAACGCCTAACACAAAGAGGTTGCTCCATGTGTGATATTTCAAGCTATTTACGCGTGCTTGTTGAAAGTCGCCTAAATAGCCTAAACGTAACGTTGTATGGCGCAAAGTAAAATCGAGGGTAAGCATTTGTCTAAGCGAGGGAGTAGAAAACATAGTGGTAGGCACTATGTTATGGTCGTAATCGCCTTTTGAAAATATTTCGTAGTAGCTTTGACCGAAGTTGGGTGCAAACATCAAACCGACGAGTGGGGATTGCACTTCGTATCGAACTTGGAAAGGCTTGCCCCATAACCTAAATGCATAGGTAGCTGAAGCTGATGGCGCAAGATTCATGTTCAGATACAGTTGGGCAGGATTATTGCCATTGCGCATATTGTATAGGAAACCAATATTGGCATCAATGCCACCATCAGCCGTAGCTGTTAGTGTGCCATTGCCTAACATCCATTTTCCAAAAGCGTAATGCACATTGTATTGAAAGTTATACATTCCGCCTATATTGTTGTTTCTCTGCGAAGCGTTGTGCGTGTATGATAAGTGGGTTTGATGGATAATCTCACGCAAAATAGGCGTACCATTATTACGTAACGTATGAGAAATGTAACGAATCTCGCCTCCTTCGTATGCATTTGGCGACAGATAGGTGTCTAATTGGCTAACTTTTCCAAAACCAACAAGCTGTGCTTTGGTAATAATTTTACTAGAACGCAATGTGTCTTGCGCATGAATAGTAAAGCTATATAGTAAGAATGAACAGGCGAAAAGTATTTTCCTCAACATCACAATATCTTTAATTATCAAAGAATTGTAGCGTTAGCTGTTGCTCTCCGCTATTGTCATCTTTCGGTTTGTCAGTCTTTGCAGTAGGCTCTGTAGGCTCTTCGACTTTGGTTTCAGCGGGCTTTTCAGGTTGTTCTACGATAGTTTCTGCCTCAACAGGCTCTGCTATTTCAACATCTTCTACCTCTTCAGGTTCAGGAAAACGAATAGGTTCAAGTTGTTTAATCTTACTAACTTTGAAAGTTGTAAGGCGCTTTCCCTTAGCCTTAAAGCCCTTTATGCCCACAAATTCTTCAGCATCAATAATCTCTGTGCCGCGTGCTGCATCGTTTCCACCGTACGTTATCTCTGCACGAGGATAGGTATCGTCTGTGAGGAAGACGAGTTTGGACTTCGGATTGTCGCCTATTACACTCTGATGTCGCGTAGAATTCTCCATGTAGAAGCGCTTTAGGTATGGGTAACCTTGGTTATCTGCATCGTAAACAACCGCTGTCCATGGCTTTTCGGGGTCGAATTTCTCAATACGGAAGATGTTATCTTCGTAGTGATTAGCTGCATCGAAGTTGGAAGTATAGAACTCTCCATTATCAAGAATTACGAGAATGGTATCCTTATCATTGAATTCGCCCAGCAAACGACCCTGTTCTTCGTAGTTAATACGATTAACATCAGCATCAAACCATACCTTTCTGCCACCCAAAGTTGATACTCCATGAGCTTTCAAAGATACACGATCTACAATTTCTTTCGTAAGTAATACACCGCGAGCAGTCTTCGATTTGATTAGAACATTAGAGAAATCACGTTCAAAATATCGCATTAGTCGCGATCTTCCAGGTTGATCTTTCAATATAATCTTGATAGTTTCAGCCTCTCCGTTCGGGTTAGCCGTAAAATAAAAAACTCTTGAACCTGGCTTCCCTTGAGTAAGATCGTAATCTCTGTCACGGGTAATGGAAACCACATTAAAACGCTTTATGTAGTAAGGACCTTTTTCTCCGTCGCGATAAACAGCATTGTAGATGGTGCGGCGGTCGTTGCGTTTAAACACTTGTACGTGTATAACACCCTTGCCAACAAACACTTTATCAGCAATGTGGACGATGCGATACTTACCATCACGGAAGAAAACGATGACATCATCAAGGTCGGAACAGTTCTGAACGAACTCGGCTTTCTTTAAATCAGTACCTATAAAGCCCCCTTTCGATCAATGTATAGCTTCTCGTTTGCATCTACAACTTTAGCTGCAACAATGGTATCGAAGCTCTTTATCTCTGTTCTACGTGGGAAGTCCTTACCATATTTAGCTTTCAAATGCTTGAACCATTCAATGGTTACACGCACCATTTCGCTAAGGTCCTTGTTTATTTCTGCTATTTCCGCCTCGATCTTATGGATTAATTCGTCTGCTTTGTCCTTGTTAAACTTAAGGATACGCTGCATCTTTATTTCTAGTAAGCGAAGTATATCTTCACGTTTCACCTCACGAATAAAGTCCTTTTTAAAAGGCTCTAACTTAGAATCGACAAATGTAACTACCTGATCCATTGTTTTAGATGTCTCGAACTTTTGTTCCTTATAGATACGTTCTTCTATAAATATTCGTTCTAACGAGTTGAAGAAGAGTTGTTCTTCAAGTTCACCTTTCCTTATTTCAAGCTCCCTACGCAATAGTGCTTGTGTGTTGTCTACTGAGTGCTTTAACACTTCCGATATGGTCAAGAACTGAGGTTTGTTATCAGAAATAACGCAACAGTTAGGCGAAATAGAAACCTCACAATCGGTAAAGGCGTACAAGGCGTCCATAGTCTTGTCGCTTGAAGTGCCTGGTGTCAGATGTAATTGTATTTCTACTTCTGACGCTGTCATATCTTCTACCTTGCGAATCTTTATTTTCCCCTTTTCAACAGCTTTGGTAATTGATTCTTGGAGCGAACTGGCTGTCTTGCTAAAAGGTATTTCGCGAATGACAAGTGTCTTGTTATCAATCTTCTCAACTTTAGCACGAACCTTCAAAGATCCGCCACGTTGTCCGTCATTGTACTTTGATATATCAATGTTACCGCCTGTTGGGAAGTCTGGATAAAGCTCAAACTTCTTTCCACGCAGATAGTTTACGGCGGCATCGCATATTTCTGCCATGTTGTGCGGAAGAATTTAGACGACAATCCAACAGCAATACCTTCTGCACCTTGTGCTAATAGCAAAGGGAATTTGGCTGGTAGGGTAATTGGTTCTTTGTTTCTTCCATCATAAGACTGCTGCCATTCAGTAGTTTTAGGATTGAAAATGGTTTCTAAAGCAAACTTTGACAGACGTGCTTCGATGTATCGAGGAGCTGCAGCACGGTCGCCAGTAAATATGTTTCCCCAGTTTCCTTGCGTATCAATGAGTAGGTCTTTTTGCCCCATTTGCACAAGGGCATCGCAGATAGAAGCATCTCCGTGTGGGTGGAACTGCATCGTATGGCCTGCAATATTAGCAACCTTGTTGTATCGTCCATCGTCCATTCGCTTCATAGAGTGGAGGATACGGCGTTGAACAGGCTTCAATCCGTCGTCAATATGGGGTACTGCACGTTCTAAGATTACATAACTTGCATAATCCAAGAACCAGTTTTTATACATTCCTGATAGGTGTTTAACAGCCGAAGCATCAAATCTGTCGGTTGGAATATAGCCGTTTCCAGATTCGCTTACTTCATCTTCGTCTGTTATTTCAGCATCAACACTCACGTCTTCATTAGGGTCTGTGTTTGTTAAATTGCTGTCATTACCCGTTGTTTTTTCGTTCATTGAGGTTTCGCCCTCATTGTTTTCAATCATCTTATCGTCGTCCATAACTAGTTGGATTGTCTCTATTTTTGAGGCTCAAAGGTACGAAGAAATCTCGAAATATGCAAATTCGCATAGTGAAACACACATCTATTTAATATAAGCGCTGGGGGAAGCGTTAATCAATCTGAATCAATTATAACTCCCTTCTTTCGCAAACTTTCACAACTTTTAGTTACCTTATTCCATTAAAAAATCGTAACTTTGTGCCAAATTCCGAATAAATAAAGATAAAAATAATATATTATGGCACAAGAGGATACCTTCAAAAAGATAGTAAGCCATTGCAAAGAGTATGGTTTTGTTTTTCCAAGTAGTGATATATATGATGGTCTTGCTGCAGTATACGACTATGGTCAGAATGGTGTAGAACTAAAAAACAACATCAAACAATATTGGTGGCAATCAATGGTGTTGCTCCATAACAACATCGTAGGTATCGACTCTTCCATCTTTATGCACCCTACGATATGGAAAGCCAGCGGGCACGTTGATGCTTTCAATGACCCTTTGATTGATAATCGAGACTCTAAGAAACGCTATAGAGCCGATGTGTTGATAGAAGACCAGCTCGGTAAGTATGAAGAAAGATGGACAAGGAAATTGCTAAGGCTGCAAAGAAGTTTGGTGACAGCTTCGATGAGGCTCAATTCCGTGCTACTAATCCTCGCGTATTGGAGTATCAACGTAAGTATAACGAGCTTCATACACGCTTTGCCAATGCGATGGAGGCTTCAAACTTTGAGGAATTGAAGCAGATAATACTTGATGAAGGTATCGTAGACCCTATTAGTGGAACAAAGAACTGGACCGATGTGCGTCAGTTTAATCTTATGTTCTCTACTGAAATGGGTGCTTCTGCTGATTCATCGAGTAAGATTTATCTACGTCCAGAGACTGCACAAGGTATCTTTGTAAACTTCTTGAACGTTCAAAAGACCGGTCGTATGAAGTTACCATTTGGTATTGCACAGATAGGAAAGGCTTTCCGAAACGAGATTGTAGCTCGTCAGTTTGTGTTCCGCATGCGCGAATTCGAACAGATGGAGATGCAATTCTTCTGCCAACCAGGAACAGAGATGGAATGGTTTAACTATTGGAAGCAGTATCGTTTAGCTTGGCATCAAGCTCTTGGTATGGGTAATGACAACTATCGCTACCACGACCATGAGAAGTTAGCGCATTATGCAAATGCTGCAACGGACATTGAATTCCACATGCCGTTTGGCTTTAAGGAGGTAGAAGGTATTCACTCGCGTACTAATTTCGACCTTTCACAACACGAAAAATTCTCGGGTAGACAGATAAGTACTTCGATCCTGAACGCAATGAGAACTATACACCTTACGTTGTTGAGACTTCTATTGGCGTAGATCGTATGTTCTTGAGCATAATGTGCCATAGTTACACTGAAGAACAATTAGAGAATGGTTCAAGTCGTGTGGTTTTGCGCTTACCAGAGCCTTTAGCTCCTACAAAATGCGCGGTGCTTCCATTGGTCAATAAAGATGGTTTGCCAGAGAAAGCACAAGAGATTGTAGACGATTTGAAGTTCCATTTCAATACATCTATAGAAGCAAAAGACTCTATTGGTAAGCGTTATCGTCGTCAAGACGCTGTTGGTACACCTTTCTGTGTTACTGTTGATGGAGACACTTTGACCGATAATACAGTTACTTTGCGTTATCGTGACTCTATGAAACAAGAACGTGTGCCTGTTGCAAAGCTACGTGAGATTATCGAAGATCGCGTTTCTATTACTTCGTTGTTGAAGAAACTTGATGTGAAAGGGTAAGATTTATATTCACATATAAAATAGAATTATGCAAAATAAGAATAAATTAAGAGCACAATTTCAAAGCTTCTTTTTCTCTGCAGCTTTGTTGTTTGCAGCTATTTTCTCGGTTGGTGTATTGTCTTCATGCTCGGAAAGCTCTGAGGAAGATGAAGAGTTTGCAGACTGGAAATCTAAAAACACAACGTATTGGACAAACCTTTACAATGCAACAAAGCAAAAAATAGATAATGGTGATACCTCTTGGAAACTCATATTGAACTATAGTTATCAAGACCAAACGCAGAAAGATGGAACCAAGAGTTATGCTCCAGAGAACTATATTATTGTTCATGAGTTAGAAAAAGGTACTGGTTCGGGCTCTCCTTTGTTCACCGACTCAGTACTCGTACACTATCAAGGTCGACTCATACCTTCTCCAACATATACCGCAGGCCTAATGTTTGATAGCAGTTGGGGTGGGAATGGCTTGGTGTATAACCCACAAACATCACGTCCTGCACAGCTTTTGGTAGGCGGAGAAAAGGGTGCTGTTGTCGAAGGCTTTGCTACAGCACTACAAAATATGCATATTGGCGACCACTGGGTGGTTTATATTCCTTACCAGTTAGGCTATGGCACAACTAAGAATGGCTCTATTCCACCTTATTCTAACTTGATTTGACTTACGTCTCCACTCGTATTACAGACCGGGAACTAAGGTTCCAGATATAATTTAAGGATAACCAACCAATTCTTAGCGAAAACTTATGGTAGGCTTTCAGTCTACCTTATCCACGCAACCTTATATATTATGGTGTTCAGCAAGACTGTAACCGACGCACTCTTGGCGAAAATCAGGAATGGTAACTCTATGACGATGAGCGAAAAGTTAAATCTCATCGTTCAATTAAGTATTCCGTCAATTCTCGCTCAAGTGACTACTGTAATGATGTTTTACATCGATGCCTCGATGGTAGGTTCGTTGGGGGCAGCCGCTTCGGCTTCAATCGGATTGGTAGAACCTGCCACATGGCTCTTTGGTTCGTTGGTTGCAGCGGGCGGAATGGGCTTTTCGGTGCAAGTCGCACACTTCATTGGAGCCAACGACTTTGAGAAAGCGCGAGCCGTTATGCGGCATGGCTATATCTTTGGATTGGCTTTCAGTTTTATTTTGATGGCTGTTGCGGCATTGTTAGCAACGCCATTACCACGTTGGTTAGGCGGTGGTGCTGATATTCAACATGATGCTTCCATTTACTTTCTTGTTTTTTCATTTGCAGTACCCATACATTTGGTAGAATATCTATCGGCTGCTATGTTGAAAGTGTCGGGCGATATGCGTCACCCAAGTCTTATTTCGGTGATGATGTGTCTAATGGATGTGGTTTTCAATTTTATCTTAATCTTTCCTACGCGTCCCCTAACTATACTTGGATTTCAGTTTGAAATGTTCGGATTTGGGTTAGGAGTGAAAGGCGCTGCCATTGGTACGCTACTCTCATTTGCCGTAGCTGCTATTCCGTTAATTTACTTTGCTATCTTCCGTAGTCCTATTTTGGCATGGAAACTTGACACCAAACGCTTTGTATGGGTGTGGGATTACATTGTTCACGCTGTAAAAATAGGTGCGCCTATGGCTATGCAATACCTTTTAATGAATGGTGCACAAGTGGTTTCTACTATGATTGTCGCACCCTTGGGTAACTTCGCTATTGCTGCAAATTCGTTGCTGTAACAGCTGAAAGTCTATGTTACATGCCTGGTTATGGTATTGCTGAAGCGGCAACGACACTTGTTGGACAAAGCGTTGGAGCGAAACGAAAAGATCTTTGTAAGAACTTTGCTTACATGACTGTATTCATTGGTATGGGCGTTATGGCTTTCATGGGAGTTATTATGTATATCTTTGCTCCTGAAATGATAGGAATGCTTTCTCCAGTGAATGAAATCAGAGAGTTGGGAGTAGCTGTTTTGCGTATCGAAGCCTTTGCTGAGCCGTTCTTTGCAGCAGCTATTGTGGCTTACAGCGTATGCGTTGGTGCTGGAGATACATTCAAACCATCACTTATCAATCTTGGTTCTATGTGGTTTGTACGCCTTACTTTGGCTTATGCTCTCGCTTCTACCTACGGCTTACGAGGTGTTTGGTTCGCAATGGCTGTTGAACTTACGTTCCGCGGCTCAATGTTCTTGATACGGATTTACCGTGGTAGTTGGATGAAGAATATTACTGAAGCACCACCGGTAGAGCAAGCATCAGCCTCATAAATACGATATTATATAATTTTTAAAAGACATATTAAACAATGCATTGGTTTTCGTCTCTCTTAGACACACTTAATTATTGGACTATCTTTCTCGGTATGTATATTGAAGGAACGGTAATCCCCTTCCCATCGGAACTAATTGTTTCACCAGCTGCCTACCATGCAGCAGCAGGACATTTAAATGTATTCTGGGTGGTTATAGTTGCCACTTTAGGTGCTGTTACAGGCTCAACAACCAACTATGTAGCCGCTTATTATCTCGGCAGACCTATTATATATCGTTTTGCAAACAGCAAATTCGGGCATCTTTGTTTGCTAAACGAAGATAAAGTTAAGGTCGCTGAGAAGTATTTCTACGACCATGGTGTTATAGCGACCCTTACCGGACGACTTATTCCTGGTATTCGACAAATCATCTCAATACCTGCAGGTTTAGCAAAAATGACTTTTTGGAAGTTCATTCTTTATACCACTATTGGCTCTGGTATTTGGAATTGTGTTCTTGCAGTACTTGGTTGGTATCTTCATTCTGTTGTTCCAGAAAGTCAGCTCACTGCAAAAATAGAAGAATACAATAGCTATATTAAGTATGTTATCTTGGGTATTCTTGTCTTAGTTGTGCTTTATTTTGTTGTAAGATATTTCCTAAAGAAGGCAAAATCAAATAAACAATAAAACTGAGAGCGAGTGTATTGAGATTCTGTCCCGATACACTCGCTTTTCTATACCTACCCTTTCTCTTTTATATGATATATTGAAAAGGTTTCTTTTTATATCCTCTTATTTTAGTTTTAATATCCCTTTTTATAATGTCTTATTTGCAGAAAGTTTATCCTTTTGTATGAACTGGATAATCTTTAAAGATACCTTTTTGTATTGTAAAAGTATTTCACAGGAAAATCAATAGAAATTGTTTTAGTTTGCAATAGCGGTTATTTTGTGTTACAAAAGAGTCTGTTTTGCCTTGTAATAGTGCCTGTTTTGCAACGCAAAACAGGCACTATTACAAGGCATTGATTATCAAAATGTTATATGGTATGATGATGGTTATAAAATATTTACATTTGTGCTGCCTATTTGTTACCTTTGTTTAATAACATGAAGATGCAAAATAGGAGATAGAGTATGCTGAAAGTTGGTTTATGTAAGCAATTGTAATAAAGTACTTATTTGCTTACTTTGAACTTCCCATTAATAAACGAATAGCTGCTTTTCTTGTAGAGTACATTCTTTTCAGGTACCGCAACAATTTCCTTTAAGGTTATTTTATTACTTCCGATGATGTGATAATGTATGTAGCAATTCTCTATTTTATCTTTCCATTGTATGTCTTTAGCTGTGTAGATGAGTAACTTATCGGTTAAGTTATACTTACTATCTAATGCACAAAGGAAGAAACGTCCTTCGCCTTTTTGGTCGTTAGCAAAGATTAAAAGCAAGTGATAATTATTGATAGAGGGAAGTTTGGCTACCCGGCAGTTAAACAAATCTGTTTTATCATCAACCAAAGTGGCGATGAATGGTATTATTGTTTTACTTGGAGTTGTTGTTTTCGGCAGGTTTATTATAAACTCATAATCATATTCAAAAGGGAGTTGGAAAGTCGAAATATTCTTAAAAAAGGATGCTATACTTTCTTTAGTTGGAAATATAAGCTCTTTCTTTTTTAGGAAGTTTTCTACAAAATCCATATATATTCTTTTATCATAGTTGAGAAGAATGGGCATTTCTGGGTCGTAAGTAATATCTTTTAGTGTGTTATTCTTAGTGTTAAGTATAAGCCAAGCTACTGAGTTTATCGTGTTTTCGCCCTTCCCATATTCAAACATTCTTATTCTATAGATTCCATCTGAAACTTCTTCTTCAATATCTGCATGTAGATTTTTCTTGTTTAATGCAGTTTTGAAATTGGGGCATGAAAGTATTAAAATCTTTAATTTTTCATTTTTTGATATATCTGAGGGGATGTTTTTCGGAGTTAGTATAAGCATAGGCTCATTTGTATTTCTTGCATTGCAGATACAAGAAAATATGATTAGAATGGAAGAAATAATAAATACTTGCATATTATTATGATTTTCGTTGGAGTAAATATACAATCAGATTGGCAGCATTATCGGGCGCAATGTGATCGCCAAGTTTCTCTTTCATCAGTTCATACTCAGCAAGCATGGTTTCACGATAAGGCTGTCCAGGCAGAATACGATAGAGTTCGTTAGCTATATTCCTAATTTTGAAACGTTCAGCAAATAGTTCTTGCACCACCTCCCTATTAGCAATAAGGTTTACCAAAGAAATAAAGCGCACCTTTATAATGTGTTTGAATGCGAAACGAATAAGGTTTGGTAGTGGAGTTTTGTAGCAAACTACTTGCGGAACATTAAATAAAGCAGTTTCTAAAGTTGCTGTTCCGCTTGTAACAAGCGCTGTTGTACAGTGCGAAAGAAGTTGATATGTGTCGTTTTTAACAACATTCGCGTTAAGTTTGCTTACAAATTGCTCGTAATAAGCACCGTCTATAGAAGGTGCTCCAGCTATTACCATCTGGTAATCTTCAAAGCGCGATGCAGCTTCGAGCATCGATGGCAGGTTATCTTTAATCTCTTGCTTTCTACTTCCAGCTAAAATAGCAATGATAGGTTTATCGTTTAGCCCATTGCGGTTACTAAATTCCTCCTTGGTTTCTGTGTATTGGCTTTTGAAAGTAGCTACTTCTTCTGCTGTTGGGTTACCAACGTAATGTATTTTATACTTGTGTTTCCTTTCAAAAAAGTCGATTTCAAATGGCAAGATAGAGAACATCTCTTTTACATCTCGCTTTATTGCACGGATACGCCACTCTTTCCACGCCCATATTTTGGGTGAAATATAGTAATAAACCGGTATTTGGGTGTTCTTATTAAGGAACTTTGCTATTTTAAGATTAAAACCAGGATAGTCTACAAGTATTACAACGTCAGGCCTCCACTTAACAATATCTTCTTTGCAGAGCTTCATATTCTTCATAATAGTAGGCAAATGCAAAAGTACAGGGATAAATCCCATGTAGGCAAGTTCCTTGTAATGTCGTACACGTGTTCCGCCAACGTTTTGCATAAGGTCGCCCCCGAAAAAGCGAAACTCAGCTACTTCATCAAATTTCTTAAGCGATTGCATCAAACGAGATGCGTGTAAGTCACCCGATGCTTCGCCAACTATTATGTAATACTTCATTCCTTTGTTGCTTGTTATAAATTATAAGAATGGGAATCAGATTTTATTTCTTACTCTTCCCATGCCTTCATCTTATCCAACATGTCATAATCTGTTATATCAATACGTGTTGGAGTTATTGTAACGTATCCTTCTTTCAATGCCCACTGGTCTGTATCAGTTGCCAATGGTTCGTCATTGCGATATTTGCCCAACATCCAATAATAATCAAAACCCCTTGGATGCTCGCAGCGAAGAGTTTCTTTCAGCCAACTTCCATATCCCATTCGTCTTACTTTTATTCCTTTGAAATTATCTCTGGCAGGGAAGTTTACATTAAGGCATACACCTTTGGGTAAACCTTCGTTAAGAACTTGCTTGACGATCTTTACTACGTAGTGGCGTAAAGGTTCAAGGTTGGCATCTGGATTGTAATCACATGACGAGAAAGCAATAGAAGGAATATATTTTAAACAGCCTTCTCTTGCAATACCCATTGTGCCACTATAATGTGTGTTTACCGACGAATTGTCGCCATGATTGATTCCCCCTAGGATTAAATCAGGGCGTCGTCCATCTGTTAAAATCTGCTCGAAAGTAATCTTTACGCAGTCAACTGGAGTTCCTGAACACGACCATACTTCACAGTTAGGGATATTGTTTTGATGTTCTAAACGTAGGGGAGGGTTTGCAGAAAAGGCACATGAATATCCAGAACGTGGCCCATCAGGTGCGCAGACTAAAACTTCAGCGAAGTCGGATAGAAATGAAGCCAATGTTTTTATGCCATTAGCAGTGTATCCATCGTCGTTTGAGATGAGAATAAGTGGTCGCTTACAATTCATAAATTTTATTTTCTTTTGACTGCAAAAATACGAAAAAAGGTTTATAAATACCGCTTTTTCGCTTAAAATTATGTATCTTTGTCGGCAAAACAAGTATAGTAAAAGATAAAATGGGAAAAATAATCGCAATGGCAAACCAAAGGGTGGTGTGGGTAAAACAACCTCTACCATCAATCTTGCTGCATCGTTGGCAACTCTTGAGAAGTCAGTTCTCGTTATAGATGCCGACCCACAGGCAAATGCATCAAGCGGTTTGGGCGTTGATATAAAGGAAGTGGAATGCTCGTTGTATGAATGTATAATTGATCATACAGATATTCGCGATGCAATTTACACTACAGATATAGAGGGAATGGATATTGTTCCAAGCCATATTAACCTTGTCGGTGCAGAAATAGAGATGCTGCAAATAGAAGACCGTGAAGAAGTTTTGGAGAAACTCTTGGTTCCTATTCAAAACGATTACGATTATATACTGATTGATTGTAGCCCATCGTTGGGTTTAATTACCGTAAATGCATTGACTGCAGCCGACTCTGTTATCATTCCTGTGCAATGCGAATATTTCGCACTTGAAGGTATCAGCAAGTTGTTGAATACGATTAAGATTATAAAAAGCAAGTTGAATCCGAAGTTAGAGATAGAAGGATTCCTTCTTACGATGTATGATAGCCGTTTAAGATTGGCACGTCAAATTTATGACGAAGTAAAGCGTCACTTCCAAGAATTAGTATTTAAAACCGTTATTCAGCGCAATGTGAAACTTTCCGAGAGCCCAAGTCATGGCTTACCAGTAATTCTTTACGATGCTGATTCTACTGGTGCAAAAAATCATCTTGCTTTGGCTAAGGAGATAATCGAGAAGAACGAAAAATAAAGGAATGCGACTAAAACCCATTAAAACTTACTAGTAAACATAATGGCAGTACACAAGAAATACAATAGAAACGCAAAAATTAATGCGCTTGGCAGGGGCTTAGATGCCTTAATATCAACTGAAACGATAAGTACGCAAGGCAGTTCAACTATAAGCGAGGTACTCATTGATCACATTGAAGCGAATCCTAATCAGCCACGAAGAGAGTTCGATCAAATTGCATTAGAAGAACTTGCAAACAGTATTAAGCAGCTTGGCTTGGTGCAACCTATCACTCTTAGACAGATAGACGAAAATAAATTCCAGATTATAGCAGGCGAACGTCGCTGGCGTGCTTCACAATTGGCAGGGCTTAAAACTCTTCCTGCATACATTCGTACTATTAAAGATGAGAATGTAATGGAGCTTGCGTTGGTGGAAAATATACAGCGTGAAGACTTAAATGCGATAGAAATAGCTCTTGCCTACGAACATTTACAAGAGAAAAGTGGCATGACTCAAGAAAAGGTTGCAGAAAGAGTAGGAAAGAGTCGTGCTGCAGTTACTAATTATCTACGCCTATTGAAACTTCCTGCTCAGGTACAAATGGCTTTGCAAAAAAAGGAAATAGACATGGGACATGCTCGTGCATTGCTCTCATTGGATAGCCCTTCTCAACAAATAAAGTTATTTCACGAAATTCAAAAGAATTCTTTCAGTGTACGAAAGGTCGAAGAACTCTGCCAACAGCTTAATAATGGCGAAGATATACAGACTGCTAAGAAGAAAATTGCAGCCAAATCGAAACTTCCAGAAGAGTTTAATATATTGAAAAAACGTCTTTCCAACTTTTTTAATACAAAGGTGCAGATGACTTATGGTGCTAAAGGTAAAGGCAAAATAACTATTCCTTTTGCTTCTGAAGAAGAGTTATTGCACATTATGGAAGTAATGGATAGATTGAAATAAAAAGCGAAAGCATAGTTTAAAGTTAAGTGAAAGAAGTTCGAAACATATTCCGCATTTTATTGCTAACATTTCTTTGGCGATAGGTTGCCCTACAATTGCAAGGGCACAAGTGGAACTTGACGATTCTATTAAGGTTCTTTACCCTAACGAAGACGCTCCTAATACAATAACGAATGCTGAGAGTGACAAGATAGAGAGTAACCTCTCGCTTTCGTCTAAGAAGGTATCGAAACTTAATAAGGTTGCTGCTAAAGATAGTATGCGCCTAATGAAAGATTGGAATAAATGGCGACCGAAGCCTAAAAAGGCTTTATGGTTGGCGATAGCATTGCCTGGAGCAGGCCAAATATACAATCGTAAGTACTGGAAACTGCCTATTTTCTATGGAGGAATAGTTGGTTGCATCTATGCAATGACATGGAATAACCAGATGTATCGCGACTATCAGAACGCCTATATGGATATATCTGACGACGATCCCTCAACACAAAGTTACAATAGTTTCTTGCATTTAGGAACAACAATAACGGACGAGAACAAAAGTTATTACCAAAATCTGTTTCGGAAGCGTAAAGATCGTTTCCGCAGATGGCGCGATTTAAGTATCTTTGCTACTGTTGCGGTTTATGCATTGTCGGTGATTGACGCATACGTAGATGCGTCACTTTCTGATTTCGATATCTCCGACGACTTGTCATTGCATATTGCGCCTGTTGTTATGAACGGCAATTCACCTGCTAATCAGACCAATCTGTTTAAAAATTCAGCAATCGGAATTGGTTGTAGACTTACGTTTTAACAGATTGTGGTAAAGGTTGGTGTGCCACGAAAAAGGAAATAATGATAAAAAAAAGAAAGATTTTTGCGATTGCTTTGCTATTGATGTGTGCTTGTCTAACATATGCACAGCAGCAGGTAGTAAAGGATAATCGTGGCAGAATAGTGCAAATCAATATTCCGAGTGCTGATGAAAAGATAAACGGAATTGAGGTAGAATATACCGATATAAAGTTCTATGAACAAAAGAATGGGCTAAGTTCTGCTACATCACAAATTGAAATGGAAGACGAGACTGCTGCTATCGGCCGTCTTGTTAATCGAATTTCGGGTTCATTGCGCCTTACTTATAACCCAGAAGTGCAGAAGTACATAGACCGATATGTAAAGCAAGGTAGACGTTCTACGAGCTATATGTTGGCACGAGCAAGCTATTATAATCCAATCTTCGAGGAGGCATTGCGCTCTTATGGTTTGCCAATAGAATTAAAGCATTTGCCTGTAATCGAATCAGGTTTAAATCCGAAAGCTATTTCAAATAAAGGTGCTGCAGGCTTATGGCAGTTTATGCCTACCACAGGACGTCAGTACGATTTACAGATAAATACTTTCGTAGACGAACGCCTCGATCCAATAAAGTCATCTTATGCTGCAGCACGTATGTTAGCTGACCTTTACAAGCGCTTTGGCGACTGGTCTTTGGTATTAGCTGCTTATAATTGTGGACCAGGAAGAGTGAGTAGTGCCATTGATAAAGCTGGTACAGGTGCAGACTTTTGGAAGATTTACGAGTTTCTACCCAAAGAAACAAGAGGTTATGTGCCAGCTTTCATAGCTGCAAACTACGTAATGAACTGTTATTCCGAATACAATATATTGCCTGAACCAACAGGTTTACCCGAAAAGGCCGGCAAAGTTGTAGTTACAGCAGACATATCGCTGGCTAAAGTAGCAAATGTTATAAATATGGATATTGCCGATTTGCGTATGCTGAATCCACAATATCGACAGGGTATCGTGAAAACCATAGGTGGTTCAGCAACTCTTTTGTTGCCGTCGGAGAAGGTGAAATGTTTTACAGAAAACTCTTCTCGGTTGTACGAAAACGAAGAAAGTTTGGAGAACCAAAGTTTGGAAATGGCGGCAAGGGTTGTGGTAGAAACTGTACTTACCCCACATAGTTAATCAACTAATCATACTAAAAGGAGGACCAAAGATATGGAGAAAGACAACGAAAATAGCAAAATTGACGAGGTAAAAGAAGACAAACTTATCGAAGATGCGTTTCAACATTTATTGAACACCTATTTGGCTTCCCCTCACCGCAAGAAGGTAGACATCATAACAAAGGCCTATCATTTTGCAAAACAGGCACACAAAGGAGTGCGTCGCCTTTCAGGTGAACCTTACATCCTACATCCTATAGCTGTTGCACAGATTGCTTGTGAAGAGATAGGTTTAGGTTCTACAAGTATCTGTTCGGCCCTTTTGCACGATGTTGTAGAAGATACAGACTACACGGTAGAAGATATTGAGAACATATTCGGAGCAAAAATCGCAATGATAGTTGATGGCTTGACAAAGATTTCAGGTGGAATCTTTGGCGATAAGGCTTCTGCGCAAGCAGAAAACTTCAAGAAATTGCTTCTCACAATGAGCGACGATATTCGCGTTATCCTTATTAAGATATGCGACCGCCTACACAATATGCGTACCCTTGCGTCGCAACCAGCCAACAAGCAATACAAGATTGCAGGCGAAACACTTTATATCTATGCTCCATTAGCCAATCGCTTAGGCCTTAATAAAGTAAAAACAGAACTTGAAGACCTTAGTTTCCGCTACGAGCACCCCGATGCTTATAAGGCCATTGAGGCGAAAATAGCTTCTACAAAAGCGCAACGCGACACGCTTTTCGACAATTTTACAGCTCCTATACGTGCTGCGCTGGACAAAATGGGACTGAAATACGACATTAAGGCACGTGTGAAAAGTCCTTATTCTATTTGGAATAAGATGCAGATAAAGCATGTGCCGTTCGAAGAGGTTTACGATATTTTGGCTGTTCGCATCGTCTTTAGTCCGAAGAGCAGACAAAATGAAGCCAACGAGTGTTTCCAAATTTATGTTGCAATAAGTAAACTCTACAAGAGCCATCCCGACCGATTGCGCGACTGGGTGAACCATCCAAAAGCCAATGGTTATCAAGCTTTGCATGTTACACTGATGTCGAAACTTGGCCAGTGGATAGAAGTTCAGATACGTTCCGACCGCATGGACGAGATAGCAGAACAAGGATTTGCTGCTCATTGGAAGTATAAGGAAGGCGCAGAAGTTACAGAGGACGAGGGAGAATTGAACGACTGGCTGCACACCATAAAGGAAATACTCGACGACCCGCAACCTGATGCAATGGATTTCCTTGATGCTATCAAGCTCAACCTGTTTGCTTCAGAGATATTTGTATTCACGCCAAAAGGCGAAATTAAGATGATGCCAGCTGGTTGCACCGCTCTTGACTTTGCTTTCCAAATACACACGGTAATTGGTAGTCATTGTATTGGTGCGAAAGTAAACCATAAGCTCGTGCCGTTGAGTCATAAACTGCAGAGCGGAGACCAAGTAGAGATACTTACTTCTAAGGCGCAACGTGTGGAAAAGACGTGGATAAACTTTGTGTCTACAGCTAAAGCAAAGGGAAAGGTGCTGGCGATACTACGTAAAGAAGCTCGAGAAGTACAGAAAAAGGGAGAGGATATGCTCGAAGAATGGCTGAAAAAGCACGACTTTGAAATGACAACCTCTGTGCTCGACCGTCTATGCGATCTACACGAAATTAAGAAGCATGCCGATCTTTTTGTCGCTGTTGGCGAAAAAACGATTATCCTTGGAGATGCCGATTTAGACGAACTGCATGGCAAGAACAAGCGCAAACAGAACAAGGTAAACAACGTTCCAATGTGGCGCAAATATGTTCCGTTCCTCAATCGTAACAAAGCTGTAGACGACGATAACACCAACGGAAAAGAAGATGAGAAGATTGTAACAGGTCTTATCGTTGTTGATAAGAACTTGAACAAGAAGAAACCTATCTTTATAAACGAAGATAACATTGCACGTTATATTTTTCCAAATTGCTGCCACCTTATTCCTGGCGACGATGCCATGGGCTTCATCGATAATAACGACCACATCGAAATACACAACAGGTCGTGCCCTGTGGCTGCGAAGCTTAAAGCTAGTTTTGGCTCCCGCATACTTGATGCAAAGTGGGACATGCACAAAACGATGTTCTTCGATGCTACAATAGAACTTCGAGGCATAGACCGCAGAGGCATGTTGCTCGATATTTCGAAAGTTATTTCCGATCAATTGGGAATCAATATGCGCAACATTACCCTGAAAAGCGACAATGGAATTGTAGTAGGAAACATAGATATGGGAGTGCACGACCGAGAAGATGTAGAAGTTATCAAGGAAAGTCTGATGGCAATAGAAGGAATGCAATCCATAACAGATATTTATTAAACACACCATTGCATGGCAAACAGCTTGTGCAAATAATTCAACGCTAAAGAACAAAAAAAAGGTGGGCAAAGATATTTTCTTTACCCACCTTATTTTATATAGTTGATTCAGTACAAACAATGTCAGAACGCATAGTCTTAATTACTTGTACGTTGTCAAACAAAGTGTACAGCTTCAGTTTTAATTAAGCTTGGAGTGGTAGTTTGAATAATAAATAAACAAGAATTTTTGAGCAATGACAAAAAAGCTTAAAACTTATTGAATAAGCCCATGCATGAATCGTTGGATAACCTTACACCACGAGACGTATATATAGGACAAGGGATGAATATTGAGAAAAAACGAGAATTAATAAAGCTAAATTACCTATTCCACAAAGATTTTTATATGCGAATAGAGCTTTACCAGATAGCTAAGAAATTTATAATTAAAAAAATAAAAAAACATAATTATAAATTTTTATTTTTTTATAATAATAAACTTCGATGTTTATTATTATAACTTTTCTAATCAGTAATTTCCGTTCCCAAACTGTATGTAATTAATTGGTATAAGAAATATACTACAGCAGGTATATTATCCAATGGGAGTTATGTTCGAGTATGACTTCTGATGATGTATCCAGAACTATCGATAAAGCAATTGATAAGGCAGGAGTTACATTCCAGAATCCTCCTTGTCTGTTATCAGATAATGGACCATGTTATATTGCTTCCTCTCTCAAACAGTATCTCTGTACGGAATATAATATCAAGCATATCCATGGCAAACCCTTGCATCCGCAGACGCAGGGAAAGATAGAACGATATCACAGATCGATGAAAAATGTGATTAAGCTAAATCATTATTTTTGTCCCTCTGAATTGGAAAATGCTATCGATGGGTGGGTGAAATATTATAATGAGAGAAGGTTTCATGAATCGTTAGATAATCTTACACCCAAAGACGTATATTTAGGGCAAGGGGAGAAAATCAAAAAGATAAGAGAAATAATAAAGCAAAATTCAATCAAAAAAAGAATTTTTGATAATAAAACAATGAAATATCAGAGTAAATAACTACATTTGCAGTTGTGCACTTTTGTTTGACAACGTACACCTTAATTTTTTCATAATTTAAGTTGTTAAGTTATTATTACCCTAATATTACGCTAGGGACTGCATTTTATTTCATGTATAAATCTGATGACTCTAAAGTTGAATCTGTTCAGAATGTCAGTATTAATAAGATTCACTAGTGTAGTAATGAACTGCTCTTTTTTTAAGTGCTAATTTCTGTAACTTCTCCAAAATCTTGTTTATTAATTAATTATTTGATTTTTTTACCGAAGGGTATCTTTTATTTTTTCCTTATAAATACAAAAAATGAAATAATGATAAAGAATAGCACACAGGATATGTTTAAGTATTCGCCTTTCGAAAAGTCTATTATCCCACTACAAAAACCATAGTTTAATCTCCACACTGTACCATAGGGTATAAGATAGATATAATCTTTATTTTGAGCAATAACCCCAAAGATCGTCATGAAACCAGCAAACCCGATAGGTAAAACAAAACTCTTAAAGATCAAACTAAGATAATATTGCATAATTGAAACAGCAGAAAGTGCTATAAACAAATATGAGAAATAAAAAGCTGTTAGGTTATTAACATTATAACTGGAGAATTCATATCCAGGTAATAACTTATCCAGAGCAAAACCAGACAGAAGGAAAGCAAGATAACCTATGAGGAAAGAAATAAAGTTAATCTCTAAAAGGAAGACCATTTTGCTCGAATAAATTGTCAGCTTGCTAATTGGTCTTGTAAAAAGAAGTCTAAATCCATAATTCTTATATTCTACATCGCATAAAGAATAACTCAAAATGGCTGCAAGAATTGGATAAAGCAGAGCATATAAGTCGAAGATGTATCTACCCAATACCCATACCCAAGGATTATAATCAAAAGTTATTGTTGGATTATTGACAGCATCAGCATGTTTAAACAAAACATATATATCAATGCATAAAGTCATGAACAAAGGAAATAACAAGAAGAGCCAAATGGCAATATTAAATCTTAATTTATAGTGTTCACTTTTAAGAATAGTAAAGAACGATATAGGTTTCATAAGTCGGTTTTTATTAGATGAAGGAATACAGACTCCAAATTTTCTTGGTATGTATCTGCAAATAAAATTTGAATGTGGTTTTGTTGCATTAATTTTTTAAAACTGTCAAAGGAACCATCTTGCTCTATTTCTATAATAAGCGTTCCATCAGAGATCCTTTTTGTGGGAATCAAGTGTTCTTTACATATCTTCATACATCGTTCCGGTTGGTCCGTATGTATTAAATAAGATTGCTTTTTCTGATTGAGTAGACTATTAATTTCTCCTTGAAACAATAATCTTTTATTATTTAATATTCCGATGTGTGTGCATATTTTCTCCATTTCAGCTAAGATATGTCCTGAAATGAAAATAGTTTTTCCTTTACTTTTAAGTTTGAGCATTAGCTCTCTCATTTCAAAAACACCTTGAGGATCTAGTCCATTGAGTGGTTCGTCAAGAATGAGTAATTTAGGATTATGAAACATTGCCATCGCAATTCCCAAGCGTTGTTTCATTCCTGTAGAATATTTTCTAACTTTTTTGTCTTTATCTTTAGTCAAATTCACAAGCTCTAGAACCTCTTGAATGCGTTTTTGTCCACAATGATATAGTATATCCAAATAGTTTAGATTCTCATAGGCACTCAAATCTGCATAGAAGAATGGATGTTCAATCAAGCATCCTATATTTTGAAGGATATGCAATCTGTTGGAATGAAATTCTTTTTTATTGAAAAAAATACCGTATTTATTTTTAGTTTGCTCCAATCCTAAAAAGTATCTTTATCGTTGTTGATTTACCCTCTCCATTCTTGCCTAAGTATCCATAAATGGAACCTTCTGGAATCTTCAAGTTAATGTCTTCTAATACAGAATGATTTCTGTAGTTAAAAGTGAGATGGTTAGTTTCAAGTATATTCATAATCAACACTTTCTTTTAAAATTATTCGTATTTAAATGATTTTGTACGTTGTCAAACAAAAGTGCACAACTGCAAATGTAGTTATTTACTCTGATATTTCATTGTTTTATTATTAAAAATTCTTTTGTTGATTGAATTTTGCTTTATTATTTCTCTTATCTTTTTGATTTTCTCCCCTTGCCCTAAATATACGTCTTTGGGTGTAAGATTATCCAACGATTCATGAAACCTTCTCTCATTATAATATTTCACCCACCCATCGATAGCATTTTCCAATTCAAAGGGACAAAAATAATGATTTAGCTTAATCACATTTTTCATCAATCTGTGATATCGTTCTATCTTTCCCTGCATCTGCGGATGCAAGGGTTTCTTTCAAACGAATATCTTCTGACGAAGTTCCTTTACCTCGTCATTTGTTGTTTCACGAATGTTATCACCATCAAGGCGAGCTTTGCCTGCCTCGATAAAATCCTTTTGCCATTTGTAATAAGTGCTATCTGATATACCATATTTACGGCAGAGCTCGGCAATACTATGCTCGCCACGGATTCCTTCCATCACAATCAAAACTTTTTGTTCTGAAGTGAAAATACGTTTCGTATTGCGACGAATATTCTTTAATAAGGATTCCGAAGAACTTTGATTAGGTTTTACTGAAAAATTCTTTTTTGTTGTCATAGTGCAAATATACTTTTTTACTAATAATTATAACTAAAACCCCAAACTTAATTGGAGGTCAAGTTGTGCACTCTTGTTTGACAACGTACAACCTACTAAATTTTAGATTTAGTTGCAAATGCTTTCCGTTATATTTGCTTTATTAAGATATTATTTCTATTTTTGCATACCAATAGTTGTACTATCGTATATCTTTGGTAGCTAAACCATTATGAAACGTTTAATCTTTTATATTCGATATTCTAACTTTAACCTTTAAAAAGTATGACGTTTAGAAGAAAAGCTTATGTACCCCAGTTGGTATTTTTATTGAGATGTATTAGAATTTTATTTTTGTTTGTAGCAATTGTGTTTTCCTTCGCATCTTGTAACCGCGCACAAGCCTCTCATGTATCAAAACAAAAGGAGGTAAAGAAAAATGTACATGTAGATGCAAATCATCCTTTATGTAAGTTCTTTGCGTATGGTCTACCAAAAGATGCTTATCCAGTGGCTTTTTATGGCGAAGATAGCATTCCGTATAACGAATTGGACGATGCTCGAAAACGCGAATTTCTTAACAAAAGTTGTCTTGTTAATGGCATTCAAGACTTTGGCTCTTTTTACTTCTTCATTCAACCTATCGCTGGTTCAAAGGACGAGTTTAGTTCGTTTTATAACATTTGGATGTATAATGAAGCTACAAAGAAAATCAGCAAGATATTCTCACACCATATAGGGGAATACTCTGAAATGCAGATAGATGCAGTATATTGGAATTATGATATACAAAGCAAAGATGAAACATACAAAACATCATCGGGTAGCAATGGAGTAACGCATAAGAAATCGCAACTCCTGTAGTTGTTATATCCGCGAGAAATGTACCGATGACCCCACACCCAATTTATCTTACAGTTATTCTGAACCCTTTAACCAATAACGTAAAGGTGATAGAAGAGAAGTTTATCAGCTTTATGAGCGTAAACGATAGTGGTCTGCCTGTTGCAGAGCAAGGGCTTACGAGGAAAGTTATACTTACTACAACAACAAAGTCATCTTCTACGGATATCCCTGCACCTAACGATGCAGACTTTGCTGTTAGAAATATTCTTTATCCTTCTTTAAATGCTTATTCAACGACAGGGAATCTCATCGGAACAATAAGTCTTCCACATGAGGAGATTGATGTAATACGATGAAAGCAGATATAATAGGCATATTTAAAATCTGTAATATGTGATAAGTTTAGTTTAATGCACAATTATATAAATAAAAAAGGTGAGCAAAACGTATGCTTTGCTCACCTTTTCTTTTTGATATGTCTTGCTACGAAAGCTGATTAGTCTTCCATCAATTTACGATAACGACCTTTTTTAATATCTTCGTTGCCAAGGCGGCGTGCCTTGTTTATTTCGTATTCAGAGTAAGTTCCTTCAAAGAAGAATACTTCGCCGTTGCCTTCGAAAGCAAGGATGTGCGTACAGATACGGTCTAAGAACCAACGGTCGTGGCTAATAACAACAGCGCAACCTGCAAAAGCTTCCAAACCTTCTTCCAATGCACGCAATGTATTTACGTCAATATCGTTGGTAGGTTCGTCGAGTAAAAGTACGTTTCCTTCTTGTTTCAATGCCAAAGCCAACTGCAAACGGTTGCGTTCGCCACCAGAAAGAACTCCACAAAGCTTGCTTTGGTCGGTTCCAGAGAAGTTGAAACGTGAGATGTAGGCACGTGCATTGACGTCGCGTCCACCCATTCTTATGTTTTCGTTGCCTTGTGCAATAACGTCGTAAACCGATTTATTAGGATCTATATCCTTATGTTGCTGGTCTACGTAAGCAAGTTTTACGGTTTCGCCTACCTCGAAATTGCCATTGTCTGGAGTTTCCAAGCCCATAATAAGGCGGAAAAGAGTGGTTTTACCTGCACCATTTGGACCAATTACGCCCACAATGCCGTTAGGTGGAAGCATAAAATTTAGGTCGTTAAAGAGAACTTTTTCGCCAAAAGCTTTTTGTACGTGCTGTGCTTCGATAACCTTATTACCGAGACGTGGACCATTTGGTATAAATATTTCGAGCTTTTCTTCGCGATCTTTCTGCTCCTGGTTCAGCATTTGTTCGTATGAATTCAAACGAGCCTTACCTTTTGCTTGGCGAGCTTTTGGTGCAAGGCGAACCCATTCCAACTCACGTTCGAGCGTCTTTCTACGCTTAGAAGCTGTCTTTTCTTCTTGCTCCATACGCTTTGTTTTCTGGTCGAGCCAAGAAGAGTAGTTACCCTTCCATGGAATACCTTCTCCACGATCAAGCTCAAGAATCCATTCGCTTACATCGTCGAGGAAGTAACGGTCGTGAGTAACGGCAATAACTGTTCCTTCGTATTGTTGCAAATGTTGCTCCAGCCAGTCGATGCTTTCAGCGTCCAAGTGGTTGGTAGGTTCGTCGAGCAATAATACGTCAGGCTTTTGAAGCAATAAGCGGCAAAGTGCTACACGGCGGCGTTCACCACCAGAAAGATGAGTAACAGGAAGGTCGCCAGCAGGGCAACGCAAGGCTGCCATAGCACGTTCGAGCTTTGAATCCATGTTCCAAGCATCGGTAGAATCTATAATATCCTGCACTTCGGCTTGGCGTTTCATCAGTTTATCCATCTTGTCTGGGTCGCCATAATATTCTTCCAAACCGAATTTTACATTGATTTCGTCGTATTCGCGGAGTGCATCGTAAACATGCTGCACACCTTCTTGTACGTTTTCCTTAACAGTTTTCTCTTCGTTGAGTGGTGGATCCTGTGGAAGGTAGCCAACAGAATAGCCTGGGCTGAATACAACTTCGCCAGATGTTGGTTGCTCTATGCCTGCAATAATCTTCATTAATGTGGACTTACCAGCACCATTCAGACCGATGATACCTATCTTGGCACCATAGAAGAACGAGAGGTAAATGTTCTTCAGAATTTGTTTTTGATTTTGTGGGATAATCTTTGAAACTCCCACCATTGAGAAGATAATCTTCTTGTCGTCTACTGTTGCCATGTATTTTTTATTGTTGTTGATTTGTTATCTTTAGGGTGTTTAAGGTTGAATAAGATGTTTTTATTCCCTTAATATAAAAAAGGTGTAACACCTTCATCTTTATTTTTATTGCACTATATAGAAAGGTTTACACTTTCATTATTGTTGTGTTCTTCTTCTGCTTCTTCTTTTGCTCGCTTACGTTCGTCCAAAACTTGGAAGTCTTTCTTTTGTAGAACGAAGTCTGTTCCGAGATACTTTTCTTTCACGATTTTGTTAGCAGCTAATTCTTCGGGCGTACCTTTAAATAGTATTTGTCCTTCGAAGAGTAAGTAAGCGCGGTCGGTAATGTTTAGTGTTTCGTGCACGTTGTGGTCGGTAATGAGAATGCCGATGTTGCGGAATTTCAATCGCCAAACAATGTGTTGAATGTCTTCTACCGCAATTGGGTCGACTCCTGCAAATGGTTCGTCGAGCATAATAAACTTTGGGTCTATTGCTAAGCAACGTGCTATTTCGCATCTGCGTCGTTCTCCTCCTGAAAGACGGTCGCCAAGATTTGCGTACCTTTTCGAGTCGGAACTCTCTGATAAGGCTTTCCATCTTTTCTATGCGTTGTTCTTTGCTGAGCTTTGTCATTTCTAAGACGCTCATTATATTGTCTTCGACGCTCATTTTGCGGAATACACTTGCTTCCTGTGGTAGGTAGCCAATGCCTGTTTTGGCACGTTTGTAGACAGGAAAGTTTGTTATTTCCAGGTCGTCGATGTAAACGTGTCCTTCGTTTGGAACCACCAAACCAGTTGTCATGTAGAACGATGTTGTTTTGCCAGCACCATTTGGTCCTAACAATCCTACAATCTCTCCTTGTCGCACGTTTATGCTTACTCCATTCGCTACGGTACGTTTTCCGTATCGTTTCACGAGTCCTTCTGTGCGAAGAAGGCTGCTTTTATCGCTTTCGGGTTCGATGATTTTGTTTTCTGTGTCGAGCATTTGATATTTTGTTTCTGTGTTGCAAAAGTAGTAAAATAAATGCTAATATCAGTGATATTGATTAAAACAATGGCTTATATTGCAGTTTTTTAGCGGATTTTGGTTACTTTTGCATTCGCATTTAATAAACAAACAACCATGCTTATATTTAACTGGCTTACAATTTTTGGTAGATACTTGCTCTTGATGGGGCGTACATTCAGTCGTCCTGAACGTTTTCGTATGTTTTTTAAACGGTATGTAAAGGAGATGTCGCAGCTTGGTGTCGATTCTATTGGCATTGTTTTGCTTATTTCTTTCTTTATTGGAGCTGTTATTTGCATACAGATAAAGTTGAACGTTCAGAGTCCGTGGATGCCTCTTTGGGTTTCGGGATACGTTACGCGTGAAATTATGTTGCTCGAGTTTTCTTCGAGTATTATGTGTCTTATACTTGCTGGAAAGGTTGGTTCGAACATTGCTTCGGAGTTGGGAACAATGCGTGTTACGCAGCAGATTGATGCCTTAGAGATTATGGGTATTAATTCTGCAAGTTACTTGATTTTGCCGAAGATTGTGGGACTCATTACTATTATGCCTTTCTTGGTTATCTTTTCTGCTGCGATGGGTATTGTGGGCGCTTATGCGACTGCTTTCTTTGCTCATATTATTACGCCTGTTGATTTGACTTCGGGTTTGCAGCACGATTTTAACCCTTGGTTTATGTACATGAGTATTATGAAGAGTCTTTTCTTTGCCTTTATTATTGCGAGTGTATCGTCGTTTTTTGGCTACACTGTGAAAGGCGGTTCGGTGGAGGTGGGTACATCGTCTACGAATGCTGTGGTAAGTTCGAGCGTGCTGATTTTGTTCAGCGACGTGTTCCTAACTCAGCTTTTAAGCTAACTCAACACTTTTTCTTAACAGGCTTAAAACAAAATGATAGAAGTTAAAAACTTATATAAATCGTTTGGAGACAAGGAAGTTCTTCGCGATATTAACACGAAGTTTGAAGATGGTAAGATAAATCTTATTATCGGTCAGAGTGGTGCTGGAAAGACGGTTCTGCTGCAATGTTTGGTTGGACTGGTGAATCCTACGAAGGGCGAAGTGCTGTACGACGACCGAAACTTTGTTGCGATGGGTAAGAAGGAGAAGATAATGATGCGCAGGGAGATGGGAATGATTTTCCAAGGTTCTGCGTTGTTCGACTCGCTCACTGTGTTTGAAAATGTTCGTTTTCCGCTTGATATGTTTTCGGATATGACGCCGAAAGAGCGTGATGCGCAGGCTCAAAAGTGTATCGATCGTGTGAATTTGACGGGTGCTGAGGGTAAGTTTCCTGGTGAAATATCGGGAGGTATGCAGAAGCGTGTGGCGATTGCGCGGGCGATTGTGATGAATCCGAAGTATTTGTTTTGCGACGAACCTAACTCGGGGTTGGACCCTAAGACGTCGTTGCTTATTGACGAGCTTTTGGCGGATATTACGAAGGAGTTTGATATTACGACTATTATCAATACTCACGACATGAATTCTGTGATGGGTATTGGCGACAACATTATGTTTATTGCTGACGGAAGAGCGGAATGGAAGGGTGATAAGGAAACGGTGATGTCGTCTAACAATAAGAAACTGAACGACCTTGTGTTTGCTTCTGAATTGTTCAAGAAGGTGAAGAAGGTTGAAAACGATATGATAAAATAGTAGCAATCGGTAGCTACCTTGTTGTATGCTTCGAAAAAGCTCCTAAGCTTAATGTGATAAGCTTAGGAGCTTTTTTCGGTTTGCTCGGTGTCTTCTTTTAGATTACTCAACAGCTTTTTACCGACTGCTCAATAACTTTTTATTGATTGCTCAATTACTTTCTTTAAAAAGCTCGCCAGCTTTCTTTAAAAAGCTCGCGAGCTTTTTGCAAATAGCTGGCGAGCTTTTTTCTGTTTACTCGGTAGGTTTCTGTTGCTTGTTCGGTTTCTATTGTTCAAATGGTTTTTATAAACAATAATGCCGCTTATCCATTTCGAGGATAAACGGCATCGTTGTTTTGTTGCTATTTATGCGGGTTGCCTTAGCGCATATACCATAAACCGTGTTTTTTTAGCATCGGAACAACCACTTGCTCGGTGGTGCTGTCGCCGTAATGCAATAAGAGGAAAGCATTGGCTGAGCTGTCTTTTGCAAGGAATCTGCCACTATGCACGCTTACTTTCTTTATTCCTTTGTGCTTTTTATCTTGCTGCTCCATGAAAACTTTGAAGTTAGCAAGCATTTGGCGCTTATAGCTTTGGGGCAGCGAGTCGGGCAGATACAAGCCTTTCAAAAACAGCTCGTGTTCGCCCGAAATAAGGTTGTCGTAGTAGTGCTTTGCAGCTTGTGCCGCAATTGCGCCATGGTCTACGTTCTTCTCCTTGCTACAAGAAGGAAGAAGAACTGCTGCGAAGAGCAAAACATAAAGTAGTTGTTTCATACCTTTATTATTGTTTACTTCTGACGTATAAACACATTGATAGGGCAGCCGTTGAGGTCCCAACGCTCGCGTATCTTGTTTTCTAAGAAACGGCGGTAAGATTCTTTCACGTACTGAGGTAGGTTTGCGTAGAATACAAACGACGGAATCTGCGTGTTCGGCAGCTGCGAACAATATTTTATCTTGATGTACTTGCCCTTTACCGATGGTGGGGGAGTTTCTTCGATGATAGGTAGCAACACTTCGTTGAGCTTGGTTGTACCAATGTGCATGTTTCTGTTCAAATAAACTTGCTTAGCTACATCAAGAATCTTGAAGATGCGTTGCTTTGTAAGTGCCGATGCAAAGATGATAGGAAATCAACAAACGGAGCCATGCGCTCACGAATGGCATTCTCGAACGTCTTTATTACCTTCTGATCTTTGTTCTCAACAAGGTCCCACTTGTTTACAACCACCACCAAACTCTTATTGTTTCGCTGAATCAGCTGGAAGATATTCATGTCCTGCGCCTCAATTCCACGAGTAGCATCAATCATCAAAATACACACATCTGAGTTCTCAATGCTGCGGATTGAACGCATAACAGAATAGAACTCAAGGTCTTCAGTAACCTTATTCTTACGGCGGATTCCCGCTGTATCAACAAGATAGAAATCGAAACCAAACTTGTTGTAGCGTGTGTAAATACTGTCGCGCGTTGTACCAGCAATTTCTGTAACAATGTTGCGGTCTTCGCCAATGAAAGCATTGATGAGGCTCGACTTTCCAGCATTAGGACGACCAACAACCGCAAAACGAGGAATCTCCTCTTCAAGCTCTTCGTCAGGAACATCTTTCATGCGTTCGAGAAGTAAATCGAGCAAATCGCCCGTTCCGCCACCCGTCTGTGCACTGATACAAATAGGGTCGCCAAGACCTAAACGATAAAAGTCTGCCGACATATAGTATTCGCCACTGTTGTCAACCTTATTGGCAACAAGAATAACAGGAAGCTTAGTGCGGCGTAGAATCTGCGCTACATCTTCGTCCCAATCAGTAACTCCTGTTTCGTTATCAACAACGAAAAGCACAAAATCAGCCTCTTCCGTAGCCACTAATACTTGCTTGCGGATAGCATCTTCGAAAATATCGTCTGATTTTACAACCCAACCGCCAGTGTCGACCACTGAGAATTCGCGTCCGTTCCATTGACATTTTCCGTACTGACGGTCGCGTGTTGTACCTGCCGTATCGCTTACAATGGCACGACGGCTTTGCGTTAATCTGTTGAAAAGTGTAGACTTACCCACGTTCGGGCGGCCTACGATTGCTACTAAATTTGCCATTTATTGATGGTCTTTCCCACGCTGAGAAACATCTCAAGGGGGCAAGGTGAGGTCTGCACCTTATGAATATTTGCCGAAGATGACCACGTCTCCAGCCCTCGCACTATGCGAGAGTTCGCCCTACATACAGTCAGGGCGTTGTTTGTTGCTTTGTTTAGCTTTTCTTCCTTCTACAGGATTTTCTCAACACGATGTTGAACTAGTAACGAAACAACTACGTACTTTATTTGAGGATATAACTCAAATAATTCAACTTTGTGTTGGTAAAATAATGAAACAGCTTGGCTTTTTATTCGGGATTGTAGCCGAAATTGCCCAACTCTTTCTGCGAATTACGCCAGTTCTTATCCACCTTAACAAAGGTCTCCAAGTATATTTTCTTATCAAAGAACTTCTCAAGACTCTTGCGCGCCTCCGTAGAAACCTTCTTTAATGCCTGTCCTTGGTGCCCAATAATAATACCTTTTTGGCTGTCGCGTTCTACATAAATGACAGCATTGATGTGTATTTTCTTATCATCTTCCTTAAAACGCTCCACAACAACCTCAACAGAGTAGGGCACTTCCTTGTCGTAATAACGAAGAATCTTCTCTCGAATAATCTCAGTTACAAAGAACTTTGCAGGCTTATCAGTAAGCTGGTCTTTATCAAAATAAGCAGGACTCTCTGGCAACAACTCTTTAATGCGCTTCATCAGTGCATCAGTGCCAAACTTATTCGTTGCCGAAATAGGCAAAATTTCAGCCTTAGGCAGAAGTCCGTGCCACTTTTCAACAAGACCAACAAGCGTCTTTTGGTCGCTTTCGTCAATCTTATTGATGAGCAATATAACTGGAATTTGCATTTTTGCCACCTTCTCCAAGAAGTCTGAATTCTTCTCAGGTTTCTCAATAACATCTGTAACGTAGAGTAAGATGTCGGCATCGGCAAGGGCTGATTCCGAAAAATGCAGCATCATCTCCTGCATTTTATAGCTTGGTTTCAGTACACCAGGAGTATCGGAGAACACAATTTGCATATCTTCCGTATTCACAATGCCCATGATACGATGGCGAGTAGTTTGTGCTTTGAACGTTGCAATACTAATCTTTTCGCCAACGAGTTGATTCATCAGCGTACTTTTACCCACATTGGGGTTACCTACTATATTTACAAATCCAGCTTTATGCATATCTTTAATAAAAAACGCATCTATCTTTATTGCAAAGAAAGATGCGTTAATCTTTATTTATACGAATTCAAACTTATTTCTTTGCCACTGCAGAAGCTCCGTCGTAAGCCCACTTATAATAAGATGCGCCATGAACAAAGCCTGCACCAAAGGCAGTGAATATAAAGTTGTCGCCTTTCTTAAATTTAGCTTCCTCGTCCCAAAGTGCAAGTGGAATAGTTGCAGCACTGGTATTTCCATAGCGCTGAATGTTTATTACCACTTTCTCTATTGGGAGGTTAGCACGTTTTGCTACAGCCTCAATGATTCTTAGGTTAGCCTCATGTGGGACTACCCATTTAACATCGTCTCCAGTAAGATTATTGCGCTTCAGTATTTCCTTAACATCGTTACTCATACTTGTTACAGCATACTTGAATACCGTTCGTCCTTCTTGATAAAGGTAGTGTAAACGACGGTCTACTGTAAATTGTGATGGAGGACAAACTGAGCCGCCACCTTTCATGTGAAGGAATGGCAAGCCTTTGCCATCAGTGCGCAGGAACGAATCCTGTACACCAATACCCTCTTCAGTGGTAACTTCTACAAGAACTGCACCCGCGCCATCGCCGAATAACACGCATGTTTGGCGGTCTGTGTAGTCTACAATTGATGACATCTTGTCGGCTGCTATAACAATAATGCGTTTATAGCGTCCGCTTTGTATCATTGTTGAGGCTACATCGAGCGAATAAAGAAATCCGCAGCAAGCAGCAGAGAAGTCAAAGCCAAAGGCATTCTTCAAGCCTAACTTGCCTATAACGATAGAAGCAGTTGATGGGAATTTGTAGTCTGGAGTGGTTGTAGTAAGGATAAGAGCATCAATACTATCTGGGTCAGCTCCTGTTTTCTCCAAGAGTTGCTTTGCAGCCTTGCGAGCCAAATAGCTTGTACCAAGCCCCTCTTCTGTTAAGATTCGGCGTTCCTTGATGCCCACGCGTTCCATAATCCATTCATCAGTGGTGTCGACCATGCGTGATAATTCCTCGTTAGTGAGGACATAATCAGGCACATAGCCACTATACCAGTGATAATGGCATTTAATTTCTCCATTTGCGTATTACTCCACAGTTTCTTTTACGATAGCAATTTTACCACGATAGTAGCCACAAGTTGGGCAAACTGTGTGATAAATGTAGTAAGCGCTGCAATTAGGGCATACTGCCAATGTTGGAGCTACTGCTTTATCGTGAGTTCTTCTCTTGAGTGTACGAGTCTTTGACTGTCTTCTTTTAGGATGTGCCATAATTCTTTAAACGTTTAATATTTTTTTATTTTTTCAATTTTAATAGGGCTTCCCAGCGCGAATCCATAGGTTTCTCCTCTTCCGAACCGCTTCGGGCGGCAGAGTGTTCCTCAAGAGCTCTTATCATAGCGGGGTTGCATTTTCCAGGTGCATGCACATGCTTGATAGGCAGAGCAAGAACTATAAATTCGTAGACAAACCATGAAACGTCAAGTATTCCTTCGTTCTCGGCTACTATAACAAGGTCGTCTTCTTCTGAGTATGCGTTACCAAACTTAGCTTCCAAACGCTGTTGCGTCTCAATAGGCTGCTCCATATCATCCAAACAAAGGTCGCACGGCAGTATAACCATTCCTTTTTCGTGGAAATCAAGTGTGAAGTAATCGTTTTGGGTGCGTACTATTTCTAATGAAACATGTACATTTCCGCGACTTACTTCGGGAGCATCAACTGCCTTAAAGTAAGTATCGTCAAGGTCGAACTCGAAGCTATTTAAGCCGTCTGCAAGACCCTTCAAATCTATTTTAAGGATATCCAAGTCCATAATCGGTGTGCAAAGTTACGAATATTTTTCTGATATTAAGCAAATTAAAAGCAAAAATTATATATTTGGCTATTCACAAGAAGTTTTATAGCGGCAACTTCACATATTTTATTTTATAGGTGGAAAGAAGGCAATAAAGGTGTAAATATTTTTCAAAGAAATATCTTTTACTTAAATCCCTTGTTATCAGTGTGTTGCAAAACCTATTGTTTTGCGTTCCAAAAGCGTAGGTTTTGCACGGTAAAAGCGGCTGTTTTGCATTGCAAAACCTACGCTTTTGCAATGTCAAAGCGCAGTTATCACTTTTTAACAGAATTATCTTTACAAAGCGGAAGCGGAAATTCGGTGTTTCCTTTCGATAGTAAAGAGGAAATGAACCTACTGTCGATAAGGATTATTGGCTTGATATAGGGTTGATTGTACGTCAAATTTCTACATATTGGAAAGTATTTCAACAAAAGGTGTAAGTTTCTTGGATTTTATTTGTATTTTTGTATACTTGTTGTACAAACTCTTTACTTAGACTTGCAACACCAAGGTAATGAATTTTATGGCATGACAAAGCTCTGAACAATGTATTGTTGCTCAAGAAATTTATAAAAAAACTAAATCAACGTGTTGCTAAATTAAGATAGTGATATAATACCAATAAACTAAAAGAATAAATAAATGGAAATTATTAAGAAAAGTATTTTACTGCAGTTATTATTTTGTGTAAGTGTCCCTGCTTTTTGTCAATTTACCTCTTATAGTAAGTATCATCGAGAGTATTCATATGTCTCTGACGTTGAGGATATGAGTTCATATGAAATTAAGATGTATAATCGTTGGACTTCAAATGAAGCTGATGATAAAGCTTATAGTTTGCTTTTATTAAATGCTGCTCGTGCGCAAGATAATTTAATAGATGCTCCTGCGCTAATTGTTGCATTTAATTTGTATAATGCTTCTGATGATAATATCGATGAGGGGTTAAATCAGATATTGCTAGAGATAATTAACACTAGCCCCAAAAAAATTAAAAGCATTACTTTTAAGTTTAGCTTTGAGAGAAATGGCGAGCCTGTATATGATGTAAAAACGGGAGACAGGTACTGTGTACTGACATTTGGTAATCTTGTAGGACGAACATCTTCTGAACGATATAACGATATTAAGTCGTCCGTGTTAAAAACGTATCATTTTCTTGACTATAGAAATGCGTTATTTTTTAAGCCATTCTATAATAAGAAGGTTACTTCTACAAAACTGGAGAGTGTGAAAGTTGTTTATACTGATGGAACTACTACAAAGAATATTGCCATCTGGGATGAGGGTTATAATAATGAGGACCGTCTGCTCACAGAAGGTCCTTTACAACCTATTATCAAGTTCTTGGATGAAACAAAAGATTAAAGAAGTTTTTTGGAGAGGGCAAGTTTGCTTATTACGTAGACAACAAGTCTAAAAAACAAGCGAATAACAGAGAGCTATTTGCTTGCTTTCAGTTCTATTCTGAATGTGGTTCCCTTGCCCAATTCGGAGCTTTTCACAAATATTTTACCATTGTGGTATTCTTCCACAATGCGTTTAGCAAGACTTAAACCTAAGCCCCAGCCACGGCTTTTTGTTGTGAAACCAGGACGGAAGATATTGCGAAGGTCCTTCTTCTTAATGCCTTTTCCTGTATCGCTTATCTCTACTATTACTCGTTCGCCAATAGTTTCTACGTGTAATGTAATTGTCCCCGATACACCTCCCATGGCATCCACAGCATTCTTACAAAGGTTTTCTATCACCCATTCGAATAGCGATGCATTAAGACGGATAATGATATCTTCTGTAGGAAAATCTTTTTTAAGTTGGATTGTCTTTGAGGTGCGGCGGTCCATGTAGTCAATAACATGGTCGAGTACTTCGCTCAGACTTACTGGAATTGGTTCGGGCAGTGAACCTATCTTTGAGAAACGGTCGGCTATAAGTTGCAATCGTTTTACATCTTGGTCCATCTCTGGAAGCAATTCATCGTCAGGATAGTTTTCTTTTAGTATGGTAGTCCACGCCATAAGAGAAGAAATGGGAGTGCCTAACTGATGGGCCGTTTCTTTGCTAAGACCTACCCAAACTTTATTTTGCTCTGCTCTTTTCGAGGTGAGGAGTGCAAAAATGGCCACAACCACAAATAGCATAACTACGCCTAATTGTACGTACGGATAGAAAGCGAGCCGTTTCAGCATCAGCGAATCGTCATAACAGACATCAATATAATCGTTTGAGGTTCCTGATAGGCTTATTTTTATATTTTGCTTGTTAGCTTTTAGAAGTTTTGCCATGGTTGATACATATTGCAAGCTATCCTTATAGTTCTTTGCATTGATGGTAACATTGCGGAAGTCCGTAACGTTTTCATCGCTGTCAAGTACTACAACGGGGATGGTATTGTTTTCGTTGAGCACCTTTAAAACCAATGCAAGGTCGGTGTTTTCATCGGCTTGACTTAGTGCGCGCATAGCTTCTGCCCACACTTCCATCTTGGTGCGTTCCTGCCGAGCCAAATCTTTCGTAAGTATATTCGATGCTACCAGCGACATAACTGCTATTGCTATTGCCGCTACAACAAGGATTATTTTTACTTGCCTTATTCTATCTGTCCATTGCATAACACATATATAAACGACTGGTAACCGATTTTATTGTATGTAGTTGTGCCCTCTTTGATGCGTATGAAAACAATAAGGGCGTGCCTGAATTTCAGGTACGCCCTTGTAGTGTAAGTTTAATGATAACTGAATTAGAAGTAAGTTATCACTTTACGAAAACCTTCTTGGTAGTTCCATTAGAAGACTTAACGATGTTCAGACCTTTCTGTAAGTGCTGGAGTCTGTAACCATTGACAGAGTAATACTTCTCAGTGGCATTGTCGTTAATGGTGGCATTCTCAATACCAGCATAAACAACTTCGGTGGTCATAGGGGCGCTTTCATACTTCTTACCATCTTCCTCATATACCATTACAATTGAAATCTTCTTTATAGAAGAGTCGTAGAAGTGTAAAATACGTTGATCGTCAGCCATCTTAATGTCTTCATTCTTCTTGTCTTGATAGTTGAAAGGAATATTAATCATATTTTTATCAATGTAAAAGTATTGTGCCTTTTTAAATTCAAAAGGTTCTGTACTATTGTCAATGTAGACATTATAGTACATCTTATCAGGATTGAGGTAGTTGCCGTCAACGTCTGTGTTCTTCACATAGAAAGCCAATGTTATGGTGGTCAAAGAGTAATCGTAGCTTTCAGAAGCAGAGCAATAGTGTAACTTTGGAGTTTCTGGCTTTGCAGCTTTCTGTTGGTATGGAGTCATGACCAAGTTTTCTAGATTTTCAAGATCTTCCGATGGAATATTCTTTGCGCTACTCTTACCCATTATAACCTTGAATATTTTGTCGTTGGTAAGTGCGCCTGTTGTACCATTGATGTCAAATTCGAGTTTTTCAGAAATGGTTGTTGCATCACTGTAGGTTGCTGCGAAAGCGTGATATTCTGAAGGGTCGCTTGAATACTTCAAGAAGTCTTCTTTAACAGCTTTACCAAGATATTGGTTTGTTAGCATTATTGCTTTATTGCCGTTTTTGGTAACCTTAATCCAAATGTCGGCAAGTTTCTTACTTTTTGAAATACCTTTGAAGTATATGTCGTTGCCATCTACTGCAGCTTCAATGATTCGAGGAGATGTTTCATCTTTGCAGGTAAGCATGTACTGTTTCTTGGTAGCTGAAGATGGAGGTGTAACAAGCTTATCGCTGAGAGGCTGGATTGTAACAGCCCAATCACCATAACGACTTTCCCACATATTCTTATTATCTACCATTCCTAATATTTCATCCTTAGAACCAGAACCTAACATTGTAAGTGTAGAACCGTCCCAAGTGTACTCCATATAGTTCTTGCTTGTTGCAACAACTTCGTACTTGTTGTTGTCTTTGATAGACATACGGTTAAGCGTGAATATGCGCTCTGAACTGCCTGAATCTTCATCATCGTCTCCGTTGTTATCTTTATAAATTACCTGAGGTAGGCTTGCTTTATATTTTCCATTGCTAACCTTGTCTAATTTCAGCCAAGATTTACTGTTAAGTCCTGAAAGAGGATTGTAAACGTAAAGGCATCCATCTTCACCTTCCACAATTTTAGAAACCAAACCTTCGTATCTACCGAGATCTGTGCCAGTCCACCCTTTCTTTACCCAAGAGTCGCTGCTGCGGTACATATTATCAATTAACTTTCCTTTTGGTGTTTCTAATATCTGTGCTGAAGCTGTTAGACTCAGTGCTAATGCGCAGATTGATAATAAAGTTTTTTTCATAATTCAATATTTTAGATTAGATAATTAATTATTTATTCACATGTCTTTTAGAAATCATATCCGATTCCAATAGTAAAATAGCTACTTCCCGCATCAGAAGTTTTTAGCATATAACCTCCGTTAAGACGTAGTCCTTGGTATTTAACTCCTGCACCTATAGTAAAGTGGCTGAGGTTGTGATCGCCATATTCGTAGCCAACTCTTACTGCTACCATATTATTATAGGTGTATTCAAGACCGCTGCCAACCATAAACACTTTAGATTCTGACGGCTGAAAGAAATAGCGTGTAGATACTGCAGCACTAACCTGGTGTTTATCTGCCATATCAACCAATAATACTCCACCTATAGCAACATGTGTTGGCATTGGAACCTTATAACCATTGCCATAATCAAGGTTAGGTCCTAATGCCTCTACTTTAGCATCTACTATGAATTTTGCTTGTTTGTTTGCTATTGATATATCGTTTTTCTGATAAGAAGCTCCTATAGTAAATGCACTACCATTGGCATTTTTAGAGAGGTGGCTAAAAACGACACTTCCTGTAGCGTAGGCAGAAAAGCTTTTATTTATCATATAAGCATAGCCAAAGTCTATGGTCCAGTCATAGGGCTTGTACTCTTTTGTGGGTTCACCAAGCATATTAGCTCCTTTAAACTTGAGTCCACCTGCATAACGAAAACCTGCAAATACTGCGTGTCGCTTAGCAAACTTATATCCTATTGTAGCAGTGTATAGCCCGAATGTCCCTTCAATATTTTCTTCCTTTTCATATATGGAAGCAGAAACATCTGCTGTAAACTTCTTATCCATACCGAAGAATGCAGAAGGATTATTGTATATGTACATTCCCTCGGCAGCAACCGAAGAATTTCCCATACTAGCTGCTCGCGCGTCTGTATTTGCACTTAATATTGGGAGGGTCTGCCCTTGGGCATTAGCTTGCGTAACACCAAAAAGTGCTACGCAAGCGATTATAATGATGTGTTTTAACTTCATACTCGTTGTAATTATCGTTTAATAAACATTTGAGTGTAATTACCCTTACTTGTGTGTACGGTAAGTTTGTAAGTTCCAGAATGCAGTTTGGCGAGATCAAGCGTAGCTACATTGTTTTTATTTGGGGTTACAGTAACCTTCATTACTTGCTCTCCTACAGTAGAACTGATTACAAACTCTGCCTGTTTTACTTCTGGGTTGAGCAAAGTATTGATATCTTTCTTTACAGGAATTGGATAAACTGCATAAACAGGAGCAGACTTTTTCTCAACGACACGAATTTGGAAAGAACCTTCAGAAGAGGTTTGGTGTCCATCTGAAGCAAGAATGTTAATGCGGGTTATACCCTTTGCCAAGGGCTTTAGCTGAAGAATATCGTTGCTGACTTCCGCTGTGGCAATGCTGCCATTTGAAACATTTGCTTTGTAAGAAAGTTGATTGCTACCACTGTTGGTGTAATGTCCCTTCAAAGGAATATTTACAGAACCTTCATCTAATCCTATGATATAGTTGTCGAATTGATTTTCCAACTTTGGAGGCATATACTTGAAGATTTTAAATGTAAAGCTCTTCTCTGATTTAGCTCCTAAGTCATCTGAGAAAACAAATGTACATGTGTGACTGCCTGCTTCAAGAACAGGAACAATGGTAACGGTTACAGTAGATTTATTAACAGTGTACGATACGCCTTTGGTTTCGCCAGTAGTCCTTAAATCCCATTCGTGGCCATCGGGATCAGAAACTTTGAAACTGAAAACCTTTCGATCATTGTTGTTTAACTCAATAACAGCTTCTGGGAAATCAGTAGTTTCTGGAGCATGGTTAAGTTTAGTAGTACATTTCTGAATAGCAGGTTCTGATAAGTTGCCCCAACGGTCTACTGCTACTACAGCAACGCTATACATCTTGTTGTCTTTAAGATTGTCGAAAGTAAATTTAAGCGTTTCGCCTAAATTGTGTCCAACTCCATTTATCTCCTGATAGTTCATGTCTTTGAGATTATCGGCAGTGATTTCATTAGGACTGATATATAATCTGTAGAATGCTGCAGTCTTATCCTCGTCTTTTGCAATACTCCATTCAGCGGTAATATCTATAAAGTCTGGTTTAAGAGTTAATGTACCAACTTTATCTGGAGCAATCTTTGTGTCAGATTCGAAAGCGGCTTCTGCATCAATATATCCTTTACCTAATTTACCTTTATATATAGGGTTTATTTCGTCAATGTTGAAAGGTCTATATGCAGTAATTAAACGTGCCTTTAGTTCTTCATTTGTAAAACCTTGCTTTCCAAAGTACGAAGCAATAAGTCCTGCAATACCTGAAACGTGTGGACAAGCCATTGATGTTCCTTGAAGATATCCATATCCAGAAGCTGCTTTAACTTTTGGTAAAGTACTTAATACTCCTCCTTCATTACCAAAAGTTTCTTGGTCTCCACCTGGTGCCGTTATGGTAACCCAATTAGCATAGTTACTATAACTTGCCTTAGTGAGGTCCCAAGCCATTGCAGATACAGAAATTGTTGGTGCGTAAGAAGCTGGATAAGCAGTAAACTCTTTATTCTCGTTGCCCGCAGCAAATATTACAACACCACCCTTCATAGGCGAGTCAGCCCGTTGTTGACCTGTAGCATCGCAACCTGCCATCTTAATAAAATAATCGATAGATTCTTTTAGTAATCTTGGCATTACAGTAACATTGGCGGCTGATGTATATCCCCATGAATTCTGACAGATGATAGCTCCATTATCTGCTGCATATTTAATGGCTGCTGCTGCTTCACCTTGTTCATTCTTCTTTCTGAAGATTTGGCAACTCATCAGACGCACACCAGTGCCTTCAGTACCATCACCACCAGCTACACCAGCTACACCTTTTCCATTATTATTGCGTGCAGCAATAGTACCAGCAACGTGCGTGCCGTGACCATCGTCATCAGGTTCTATTTTTCCCCCAATAACATCATCTGCAGTTACGAAGTTGTAACCATAAATGTCGTCAACAAATCCATTGCCATCATCATCAACATTTGGTTGACCATTCTTTTCCTTTTCATTGATATAAAGGTTATCCACTAAATCTTCGTGGGTAATATCAATTCCGCCATCTACAACGGCGATAATAACATTGCTTTTGCCAGTTGTATATTTTTCCCATACAGGTTTAACATTACAGTCTGCTCCTTTTTTTGCGTGTGCACTTACCGAGCCATCATTATAATAATGCCATTGCTTAGATAGATATGGGTCGTTAAATATGCCTGAAGCAGTTTGCATACCTGTATTCGCATTAGAACTTGAATAGGGCTTTGCAGTAACTTCTGGACGTTTCATAGGTAGAACACGTTCTGCATATTCTATTCCATTTACTTTGTTAAACTGCTGTAATACGGCAGCCACATCCTTGCTATCATCAAATAGATGGTATACCAGCGGTCAAGGCCTTCTGCAATTGTTCGTGCTTCATAAATTCCAGCAGGTTTGAACACTCTTTCCATTTTATAGGCTCCAGAGAATTTCATTGCTGAAGCCATAGCTGAAGGTACATTTTGCATTTCAACGTTTCCGTTAGGAGTACTAGGTATAACTCGGTTAGTACCTTTCTCTAACTTTACATTAATGCAACCCTTTACTGCAAAAATATTCTTATCTATGTTAACATAGCGTGTATCAGAATTGGCTGTATCCAAATCCAAGTTATCTTGACATGATGTTGTGAGCATCATACCTGAGATAGCACACGCACATAAATATATGATAGATTTTTTCATTACTATTCCTTTCAATATTATTTCCTTGGACAATTCTTCTTAAGTATATTTGCAACCTTTGTCATCATCTCTCGCTTACTTCCACTTGTGAAAACAGTTGGTTTATAAAGTATGCTGATTTGCATTACAGGTTGTCCATCATTAACATCGGCATACTTTTCACCAGAAATAGCCAATGTTAGATAATCAGAGCGGCGTGCATAGACATGGAATTTGCCAGTATAGCCAACAAACTCAAAGTTATTTGAAGTAAGCAACTTATCAAATTCACGAGTTACAAACCATTCTCTTCCATATTGCCATAAACCCAAGTTAGGTTGACTGAAACTCAAGCTATACTGCTCAACACTTCCTACCATTTCTTGTGGAGCAGGATAATCTCCTCCACGAGTATAGAAGAAGTAAGTACGAGCAACTAAAGTTGGATCAGTTGTCTTATAGGCAATAGCTTCAATTTCTCTATTCTTAGAAACTTGTCGATTTACTTCACTACTATTCTGACTATTTTCATATTCCTCAACTTCACTGATTTTTTTATCAACTTTATTTAATAGGTGAAGTGGTCCTAATTGAAGCTCTTTGAATGTTTCGTATTCTTTGTCTTGAATGTGTATCTGATAGAAGAACAATACAACACTATTATTCTCTTCCAAAATATCTACGTCCATTGTTATAAGTTCTTTTTCATTGACGTAGTGGTTAGGATCTTTTGTATCTCTAACATAACCATTAGCTTTGACAAAATCTTGGAAAGCTTCAGTTTACAGCTTCAACACCTTCTCTGGTCAATGAACGTGTGAAAATACGGGTAGGCATAAAGTATTGTGTGTCGTGAACATAGAATACTTCTTTGAATAAGGGAGATGATGTCTTGAAAATATAACTTTCTTCATATACTCCCATTGCCATGTCTGGAGCACCATATTCTGACAGTAAACTTCCACGTCGATACTCAAAGTCCATCATTTTATGAAGACTGAAAGGCGCGCCTGGGTTACATGCCAAAATAAATGTAGAGACACCTGGTTGCTTTACGACAACATCTCTGCTCTTTCCAGCACTTGAAATAGTGATCTTTATACTTCTTTCTGTTGTGCTGTAATTTGTCTTAGAAATGAACTTCAAAGCATTTTTCTTTTTGATAATTTGTAACCAATCAGGTTTTTCGCTCTGAACCATTTCATACATACTACTTTCTAGATTGACATCTACCATTGTTGTCCCTCCTGCTTGTGGCAGGATAATTTCACCTTTGGCAATTTCCAACGAAAGGTCAGCAGCACTTTGGTTTACCATTATCTTTTCAACAGCTAAGCCACCATCTACAAGAATGTAACTGCTTCTTTCTGATCCGGTAGTATTGGCGTCAACTTTAACTACGAACTTGTTTCCGTTCTGTGTGATATGTATCCAATTTTTAGGAGTTGTCGCCACCCATTCTTTACAGTTCGTATTAACTGTAATGGATTTCTCACCAATTTGATTGGTAAACTTTATTTCCTTCTCAGAAACGGTCAGCTGCGGTTGTTCGAAATCAATACTCTCAGTGCAACCTGCTACCATTGCTAATAGCAGACATATAGATGAGAGTCGCAGCAGTTTATATAAATTCATTATACGCATATCGAATAAAATTTAAATAAGGTATAACAGTTATTTAAAACTTCAACACTTTCTTTACTTTCATAAAGTTTTTGACCATATTCCCTTGAGCCTTTAACCCCTTGCTACCTGCACTGAATACAGTTTCGTCGTAGTTGTATAGTAATGCGAGAACAGGAACATTATTATCTATTACGCATGTAACAGCAATGAGAAGATGGTCGCGTTCACGAGCAAAGAAATGGGAGTTTTCTACAGAACGTAAGAAAGAGAATCCTTCTTCTCCAAGTTTCTTTTGGAGCTCTTTAGTAACAATCCATTTGTTTCCATATTTCCATAATCCAAGATTAGTATTCTTGAAGATAAGAGCGCCAATTTGTACGCTTCCAAGTTTTTCAGGAGTCTTTCCGTCCTTGTCAGTTGTATAGAACATATGGAGACGACTATAAGCCGAACTTGGATCTGTATTTTCTTTCAGCGTATATTGAAGCTGTGAAACCTCAGTTTTCTTATATTGGTTAAAAGAACGATCTTCTTCTTTGCTTCCTGCATGTTTTTCATATTGCTCAATTTCAGGTACCTTTACTGTTGCTATCTGCAAGAGTTCGAGTGGGTAATAAGGCATTTTATCGAAGGTTTTGAACTCTCCAATTTGCTTGGTAATTGGCTTGAATGTAAGGTTTACACCTTGATTTCCTGGCTTCTCTGATATATAAACTTTTAAAGAAAGTAGTTCTTTCGTTTGTATATTCTCTTGCTGATTCAGAATTACTACGTACATAACCATTATCTGTGAGGAACTTTTCAAAAGCTTTATTCTTAACAGCTTCTACGGCATCAAGTCCATCACCAACAGCAACAATTTGAGATGGTGTAACACCATCAGGGCTACAATATTGTATTAATGTAAATACTGGTGAAGGAGTAATGAATGTGTACATTTCTTCAAGTCCAAAACCAGGCATCGCTGATTGATAATCGCGTAAGTAGCTGCCACGTCCAAATTCATATTCCATAATCTTGTGAACATCTTGTGGCATTCCTGGGTTGATAGGGACGATATAACGTTGTATACCCGACTGTGACACAATAATTTCACGAGTTTCATTGCCACTTTTTGCGTATAGTTTTACTTCACGCTTCTGATAGGTGTCGTTACGATCAGCAACCAATTTTATATCTTCATCATGTTTGTAAATTTTAAGCCAATCTACTTCTTCGCTGGTTGTAATTTCGTATACAGATGAGTTAGTTGTTACATCAACGGTCTTTTCTCCACCAATTTGAGGAAGATAAATAGCTGTTGGTGTGATGTCAAATACTACGTCAGCAGCACTTTGTCTAACTTCTATTTTTCTAGTAGCTCCATTAGCATTTACCAAAACGTATGTTGTACGTTCTGTACCTATTTTATTTTCAGTAACTTTTACTTTTAGAACGTTACCATCTTGAACCAAAGAAATCCAATCGCCTTCTTGAGGAGAAGAAGCAACCCAATTACTTTGGTTTGTTGTGATACTAATGTTTCTTTCTCCAATTCCTTTGTCGAAAGTTACATTGTTTTCAGAAAGAACTAATGTTGGCAACTCAAATTCATCTTCTTTTGCACATGAAAATAAGCAAAGAAGAACTCCAACTAAAAATAGTGGTAAGATTGTTTTTTTTAAATCCATACTCTTCAAGGTTTTTATTTGATTAAAACTAAAATTATACTCTAAAAGGAAGTACTTTTTTTGCTTCAAAAATATAATATGAAGCTGGAAATTAAATAACTATGTTTATTTTTAAAAATTAGTTTAGAGTTTGATCTCAAATATACTAATAAATGAGGGTAAAAAAATAAGTCTATTTGTCAAAAATAAGACAATTGCTTAACCTTTGTTGTTTATTTTCTTTCCCGCCTTCTCTTATTTAAGAGTATTTTTGTTTGTATTACTGATTATTTGTTATATCTACTTCGTTTTTATCTTTTGTTTTTTTGTTTGTTTATTTATATAAAAATTTACACAAAAATTGTCTTCAGAATAGCTTTTGCGGGCAGAAAGATAATATCTATAGATGCGATTGTGAGGTGTAAAGCAAGATTAAATATTATTTTAATTTTTCTTTTCCTACGCACTCAAATTTATAGTGAATAACAATAAAAGCTGAATTAGCCTTTTTCTGATTGTTAGTATAATGATTGTGTAATTGTCGTATTTGGCCACAAACTTATTCATTTTTTTAAGGAAAAAAAGCAAGTTTTTTTATGAATATATTTAGTGTTAAAAATAAAAGTCTGATTCCACCTATGGAATCAGACTTTGTGATATGTAATATTATTCAAAAACATTCAATACAATATTCTTAGAAAATTATAATTACATTTTAAAAAAATTTGTTATTATAATTTTTGAAATTTGTTATTATAAATTTTGAATTTTATTATTATAAATTTTTAGTCTTCTTTTTAATATTAAACTCATATAGCGTAATACGTTGTAACTAAAGACCTTCTGGCAATTCTTTCTTTGGTGTTATGCCCAATGTTTTCATATTCTCGAGACGGCGAACAATATTTCCCTTTCCTTCGCTAAGTTGTGAATGAGCCTTTTCGTAATTGGCTTGAAGACGTTGAATATCTGTTCCAACTTTCAAGAATGTCTCACCGAACGAAACAAACTTATCGTAGAGGTCGTTAGATATACGTAGGATTTCTTCAACATTATTGTTCATACGGTAGTTTTGCCACATCGTATGAGTAAGTTGTAAAGCCATCAAGAGGTTGCTCGGACTTAACAAAATAATATGTTTACGATAAGCGTACTGTAAAATAGATGGATCAGTTTTAATTGCCGCAGCATATCCGCTTTCATAAGGAATAAACATAAGCACATAACCAATGCAATTTGGCACAATCTTCTCGTAACTTTTATCAGAGAGCTCGTCTACATGCTTCTTGATAGACTTAATATGTTCTTTTAATAATTGTTCCTGCTCTACGGTATCATTAGCATTTATAGCAGCTTGATAAGCTGTTAGTGAAACCTTCGCATCTATAACGGCATGTTCACCACCAGGTAAATCGATGACAGCATCAGGACGGAAAGTGTTTCCTTTTGCATCTTGGTAGCTACGTTGCAAAAAGAATTGCTCATTCTTCGTTAATCCGCAACTTTCCAAAGTAGTTTCTAATATCATTTCGCCCCAATCGCCTTGCATCTTTGTATCTCCTTTTAGCGCTTGAGTAAGCGATGCTGCATCGTTGCCAATTCGTTCAGTTTGTTGGCGTAACTCTCTTACAGCACGTTCGTTATCTTCACGAATGCTTTTTACAGTTGAGGTTTGAACCTCTTGCAATAGCTTTATAGTTTCTTCAAATGTCGTTTTAATCTCTGTTTTGTTGGTTGCTCCTTCTTTTGTTGCAGCCGTTACATTCTGATTGAATGCTTCTATGCGTTCGTGTAGCGGCTTCAGAAGTGTTTCTAACCGTTCTTTGTCTGTCGTATTTAAATGTTCCCTGCTCTCCGATAGCATTTGTGCTGCCATCGTACGCATTTCTTCCTGCATCAGTTTTTTATTGGTTTCAATTTGTTTCTGCATTTCGTTAAGCAGCTTTTGACTGTGTTCACGTTCTGCATTTATACTGTCGGTAGCATTCTTTTGTGCTACTTCCAACTGACTTTTCGCAACGGCAAGGTCGGCAGATAGCTTCTGTGCGGTGGTAGCAACTTGGCTTCGTGTCCATAAATAAACAAGAAGCGCGCCTAGAAGTAAACCTAAGAAAAAATAAAGAAACTCCATTTTATATGTATTTAATCTTGAAAATAAACTCTTTTTACACGATTGCTAATCACCGTTAAGACCTCGTAAGGAATAGTTTCCAACGCATCGCTTAATACTGTAACAGGCAAATTATCGCCAAATTTCAACACTGTCGCCCTCTTCGCAGTCTATTCCTGTTACATCAATCAATGCTACGTCCATACAAATGTTGCCAATGTAGTATGCTCGTTTGCCATTTACAAGGCAATAACAGTTGTGATTGCCCAGTTTGCGATTTAATCCGTCGGCATATCCAATCGGAATAGCTGCTATAACACTGTCTTTATCAATTGCTCCACGGCGAGAATAACCTACTGTTTCACCTGCAGGCACATTCCGAAGCTGCAATATAGTCGTTTTAAGTGTCGAAACATTGTTCATAATAGCATTGGTGCGAGGATTGATTCCATAAAGGCCAAGACCTAAACGGCACATGTCCATTTGGCGTTCTGGGAAGTGTTCAATACCAGCAGAGTTGTCAATATGACGTAGAATGTGGTGTCCAAATGCTGTTTGCAACTTTTTGCTGCCTTCATCGAATAATGTAAACTGCTCAGCAGAGAAACTATCGAAGTCATTACTATCTGAACCAACAAAGTGAGAGAATACAGAACGTGGTATTAAAGCGTGCTGATGGTGCAGCTTTTCTATGAGTTTGTCTATATCGTTACGAGGATTAAAGCCTAAACGATGCATTCCCGTATCGAGTTTAATATGGACAGGATACCCAGTGATGCCTTCTTTCTCAGCAGCTTTAATTAGTGCATCCAACAAGCGGAAACTATAAACCTCTGGTTCTAATTCGTAATCGAATAGGGTTTTAAACGAACTCATCTCTGGGTTCATTATCATTATGTTGCTTGTAATGCCGTTTCTACGTAATATTGCTCCCTCATCAGCTACTGCAACAGCAAGATAATCGACGCGATGGTCCTCTAGAGTTTTGGCTATCTCTACTGCTCCAGCTCCATAGGCATCAGCTTTTATCATACAAATAAGCTTTGTTTCGGGTTTTAAGAAAGAGCGATACCAGTTCAGATTGTCAACTACGGCATTCAAATTCACCTCCAATACGGTTTCGTGCACCTTCTTTACTAATAATTCAGTGAGCTTATCGAAGCCAAAAGAGCGTGCTCCTTTGAGCAAGATAACTTCGTCGTGCAAGGATTCAAACACTTTGCTGCCGATGAAATCTGATATATTATCAAAGAAAAACTTTGTTTCCAATCCTTCGAAAGACTGTTGTTGTCGTCCAAGTGCAGTACCGATTCCGATGAATTTCTTAACACCACGTTTTTTTATCAGCGCTGCTACATCGGCATAAAGTTGCTGTTCGGTTTCGCCACTTTGATAAATGTCACTTAAAATAAGTGTACGCTCACGTCGTTTCTGGTCGGGACGGCGGTTCATAAAGTCAAGTGCAATATCAAGAGAATTGATATCAGAGTTGTATGAATCGTTAATAAGCGTGCAACCATGTTGCCCCTCTTTTACTTCAAGGCGCATAGCAACAGGTTCAAGTGTTGCCATACGTTGCTCTAATACTTCGGGAAGAATATCTAAATATAGGGCTAAAACAGCACAAGTAATGCAGTTGCTGACACTCGCCTCATCGATGAAAGGTAATGTAAAGCTGCCGTGTATTTTATTTTGCCATGTATAAATAACAGTTGATGTTGTATCGTTCTTTTCAATGCGGTTTACAAAAAAGGCTGCGGTAGTATCATTTTTTGACCATGCTAACAATTTTCCATCATAATGAGATTCTTGAATGCACTTAGCAGCAACGTTATCATCAAGCTGATAAACTAATGCTTGTGTGCCTTTGAAAAGCAATAGCTTTTCGTTACACTTCTCTTTCAATGACGAAAAATTCTCTTGATGGGCAGCGCCTAAACTCGTCAGCACACCAATTGTGGGCTGAATAATATCGTGTAGCGCCTGCATTTCTCCAACTTTACTAATACCTGCCTCGATTAGACCTATTTGAGAATTTTCGTTTAGCAGCCAAACAGACAACGGAACTCCTATCTGAGAGTTGTAACTCTTGGGCGAACGTGTTACATTCATGTCAAAAGAAAGTAGCTGAGACAGCCATTCTTTCACCATAGTTTTACCGTTAGAGCCTGTAATACCTACGATAGGAATATTGAATTCCTTGCGATGGCATGTTGTAAGACGTTGAAGAGCAGTAAGCGTATTACTTACTTGCAAGAAATTTGCGTGTGAATAAAGTGTAGAAAAATCCTTTGGAACGCTCTCAACTACAAAGTTTCGTACGCCGCGACGATATAATTCGGGAATGTAATGATGTCCATTATTACGATCAGAACGCAGTGCAAAGAATAGAGTTTCCTCTGGAAAGCAGAGTGAACGGCTGTCTGTTAGTAAGAAACTAATTTTAGCAGAAGTATCACCATATCGTTCTGCATTTATGAATTGTGTTATTTTTTCTATCGTATAGCTCATTGTTGAAATATTAAAAAGAAGTTGGCAGATAGTTATAATATTACAAAGCCTTCTGCTTTCTACCATTTATAGACTGCAAAGATACTGCAAAAACAAAATTGTTGTATATCTCTGCCTTTCTTTTTTTCTTTTTTTATCCTTATCGTTTCTGCTTAGCTGCACATTTTGGACATATTCCTTTCAACATAAAATTGACATTAGAGAGCTTGTAACCTTCTGGTAAATGTATCTCAGGAATATCTACTTCATGCAGACAAGTTGTATGTTGGCATTGCTCACAGTAGAAGTGGGCATGCATATCGCTGTCAGTTTCTTCATCATCGCTCATGCATAATTCATAGCGCACGATATCATTACCATCTTCCACTTGATGTACTACATGCTGATTACTGAAGACTATGAGTGTACGAAAGATACTTGATTTATCTATTGTTTGCAATTTTGTTTCCAATTCCTTCATCGAAACAGGTCCATTATATCGCGAAATAGCCTCTGCTATCAGTATTCTGTTGGCAGTAGGCTTTACGTTGTGTTTGATAAGGTGTTCTAAAATCTGTTCTGAGTTCATTGGTCTTCTACTATTAAATTATCATATTTTTGCTCCAATAATTTTGCTCGTTCTATCGTTCGCTCCATAAATTCTTTGTATTCGTTGCCATCTGGATTGAAAGGATGGTGGGAGAGAGCTTCTTTCACAGGCTTCCAATCGCGCAGAAATTCTTTGGCAGAGGCAGAGAAATAAACATCAACAAGGCGTTCCCAAATATATTCCACAGCCTGCTCGTTGGGGTGCAACATATCGGATTTATAAAAGCGATAGTCACGAAGTTCGTCGTTTACAATTTCATAGGCAGGGAAATAAGCTACGTTGCTGTCTGTATATTCAGTCATTACTTCGTGTACGGCTAAGAGTAGTGTAGCTTTAGAGAGTTGGCTCTCATGAAAACCATACTTAGCATAGCGTATTGGGCTGACTGTAAATATTATTTTCACATTGTGGTTGCGTTCTCGTAACAAGTCTATAGCACGACTTAGATAGTTTTTACAATCAGCAATACTGAGTTCTTGCTCATCGAACAGTCGTTGAGGACGCTTGTTACAATTGTCTACAATTTTTCTTGTTGCTTTCTCAATATAGACGTGATTGGTACCCAAAGTAATGAAAGCGGTGTCGAAATCTCACTTCTTCGTTCTATTGTGTGTAGGATTGAAGCAGGATTATACATTACCCCGAACGGATTTACAAGGGTACGGAATTTCCAATCAACGAACTTTGTGCCAATATTGTTAGCAAAACATGAACCAACAAACAGCACTCGTTCGCATGGCGCTATCTCGAAGGGCGGTTTAGGCACATTGACTATTGTTCTGAATTCCATATTTACAAAGGTACTGCTTTTTGTTCGGAAGCACAAAAAGTTTATAAATGTTTTTTGGAATCTTATATACGAAAAGTTAATTTAAAATGTAATGGTTCGAGTTATTACATTTCTTATACTCATGAAAAAAAGTATTGTGTGGAGATGAAGTTTAACGGATGAAAGCTTTATGATAAGTCCTTATTTTTGTAAAGATAATACAAACGGAAAATAATATAATCGGTTTTACGATGCGAAAGTGCCTCTTTTGCAATACAAAACAATCTCTTTTATCGTGCAAAATAGGCTCTTTTGTATAGCAAAACAATGGGTGTTGTAAAGCATTGTTAGCAAGTTTATTATAGGATATATTAATTGCTGAAAAACATTTACATCTTTATAAAGCTTTTCGTTTAGAATATTAAAGGGGTATTGGAAAGGTGAGTTGTATCTAAAAAGGAGTTCCTTATCAGAATAGATGAGGCCTTATGATTGGCATACTTATTTAAAAAGCTTCACGATACTTGTTTTCGTCCTTGTCTTCAAGCATGGAAAGGTAGCTGTTATAGCGACTTTCAGCTATGTAGTGTTCTTCTACTGCTTTGAGAACAGCACACCCAGGTTCATGCGTATGGGTACAATTACTGAACCGACATTCTTCAGAGAACTTGAAAATCTCACGGAAGTAGCTTGTAAGTTCTTCTTTGTCAATATCGAAAGTACCAAAACCCTTAATTCCTGGCGTATCTATGATATAGCCTCCGTAAGGCAACTCCAGCATTTCACTGAATGTTGTGGTGTGCATTCCAGTGTTGTGCGAGTCAGAAATTTCAGCAGTACGAAGATTGGCATTTGGCAGTAAACCATTGATAATGGTAGATTTTCCGACTCCACTATTGCCGCTCAATAGTGTAACCTTGTCTTTTAGGAGCGGACGCAGCTGCTCTATACTCTTGTCTGTAGGCGCATCGTTGGTAGCTTGCAGCACTACACACTGGTATCCTATACCTTCATACAAGTGAATAACAGCTTCTTGGTATTGTCGTTCGTCGTCGTTTAGCAAGTCATATTTATTGAAAAGCAAAACAACGGGTACACGATAGGCTTCAGCACTAGCAAGAAAGCGATCTATAAAGGTTGTTGATGTTTCTGGATAGTTTATTGTTACAACGAGAAAAGCCTGGTCAAGGTTGGCTGCTATGATATGGCTTTGTTTGGAAAGGTTGGGTGACTTACGGATAATGTAGTTCTTTCTGTCTTCAATCTCGGAAATAAAGGCTGTTCCTTCTTGGTTAATGATGAGGTGCACGTAGTCGCCCACTGCCACAGGATTGGTAGAGCGGATTCCTTTTAGGCGGAAATTGCCTTTTATTTTGCTTTCGATAGTTCGTCCATCTTCGGTCTTTACGGTGTACCAACTACCGGTGTTCTTTATTACTAAGCCACGCATCATTATACAACAAACCCTTTATTTGCCTATGATGGGGCAAATAAAGGGTAATGTTTTTATACTGTCATAATTTCTTTTTCTTTGTCAGCGAGAAGTGCATCAATTCTTTTTATGAACTTGTCGTGTATCTTCTGCAAGTCTTCTTCTGCATCCTTTTCCAAATCTTCAGACAATCCGTCTTTGATAGCCTTCTTCAGTTTGTCTTTAATATCAGAGCGGGCATTTCGCACTTCCACCTTTGTGCGTTCGCCAATTTTGTTGCTTTGCTTTACAAGGTCGCGACGGCGCTCTTCTGTTGGTTGTGGAAGATTGAGGCGAATGAGTTCTCCATTATTCTCAGGAGTAATGCCTACATCAGAGTCCATGATTGCTTTCGATATCTCGGATAGCCTTCTTGTCCCATGGCTTGATAGCAATGGTGCGAGGATCGGGTACTGATACGGTTGCAACTTGGTTAAGTGGCACCATCGACCCGTATGAACTAACTCGTATTCCATCGAGAATTGCTACGTTGGCACGTCCTGCGCGAATGCGTTGCAACTGCTCGTCGAGATACATAGCAGCCATTTCCATACGCTCTTCGGCTTCGTTTAATGTTTCTTTAACATCTATCATAAGTATGCGTATTAATTGTTTCTAAATACAAATTTAGGGATTTATTCGTAATTGTGCAAAGTTTATAGGCTTTTTTCTATTGGTTTGTATAGATTTTTGCAGCCATAATGCGCATAGCTTGTTCCAAGTATTGAGCGTCAATCTCGTCGAAAGCATTTAGCTGTGTACTGTCGATGTCGAGCACGCCAATCGCTTTGCCCTCCTTATTATATATAGGTACAACGATTTCAGAACGAGAAAGTGAGCTGCAAGCGATGTGTCCAGGAAACTTTTCTACGTCAGGTACAACGAGAGTACGGCGCTCTAAGAATGCGGTTCCACAGACTCCCTTTCCCACAGATATATTAAAACAGGCAGGAGTGCCTTGGAAAGGCCCCAGTTGTAGGGTGTTTTCTTTATTAAGAAGATAAAAACCTGTCCAAAAGAAAGTTTCAAAAGTGTGATGAATGGCAGCTGAAACATTTGCTAAAACACCCACCTTATTGTCGGCTTCTCCTTCAATGAGGGAAGCAATCTGCTTCATCAAGAGTTCGTATGTTTCTTTTTTGTTCATTGATTCTTTACTTATTTAAGTGTTAACTGCTGCCATTTCGGCTTCCACTATATTGGTAAGTTCTACAAATTGTGGAATCGTTAGCTGCTCTGGGCGTTTTGTCATCACTTCCTGTTCGTAGAATCCTTCGCGCGGTTTCGCTTGGAACATTTGACGTAAGCTTACGCGCAACATCTTGCGACGTTGGTTAAATACAGTTTTAACCAATCGTTTGAAAAGTTTTTCGTCGCAGTTGAGTTTGCTGACGTTATTGCGTGTCATTCTGATAACAGCACTCTTTACCTTTGGAGGTGGATTGAATACGTCTTCATTGACTGTAAACAAATATTCAACATCGTACCATGCTTGGATTAACACAGACAGAATTCCATAAGTTTTATTACCAGGCTGCGCTGCTATACGCAGGGCAACTTCGCGCTGTATCATACCTGTACAACATGGAATGAGGTCTTTATACTCAAGCATTTTGAAGAATATCTGTGACGAAATATCGTAAGGATAGTTGCCTGTAAGCACAAACTGTTTGCCATCGAAAATTTCTTCGAGGTGCATACGTAGGAAATCTTCGCCCAAGATATTCTCTTGTAGGGTAGGAAAATTCTCGTACAAGTATGCAACACTTTCGTTATCAATTTCCACAGCCTTTACCTCTCGAGGCTTTTCCACAAGGTATTGGGTAAGCACTCCCATGCCCGGACCTATTTCTAAAACAGGTATATCTGGACAAGCATCCACTGTGTCGGCAATGCGTTGCGCAATATTCAGGTCGGTTAAAAAGTGCTGTCCAAGGTTCTTTTTGGGCTTTACTAATTTCATAAATTATCTTTATTTGGCTACAAAGATAGAAAAATTATTTCGTATTTAAAAGCATTTATGTATCTTTGCTTTCAGAATGGGAACGAAGAAGTTGCTCTATAAAATCGTTAAAATTGTGCTACCTCTTATTTTGGGCGGTGGCATTCTTTATTGGATGTATCGTGGCTTCGACTTCGTACAGATGCGCAAGGTGGTGATGAATGAGATGGATTGGACGTGGATGTTGCTTTCTATGCCGTTCGGAATACTTGCACAAACCTTTCGCGGTTGGCGTTGGAAACAGGTTTTAGAGCCAATGGGAGAGCAAACACGCAGTTCTGTTTGCGTCAATTCCATCTTTCTTTCCTATGCTGTCAGTCTTGTGATACCGCGTATAGGCGAGTTCGCACGTTGTGGCGTGCTGAATCGTTACGATAAAGTGTCGTTCCCAAAAGCTTTAGGAACAGTAGTTACTGAACGTGCAGTAGACTCTTTTATCGTGTTATTGATAACTGTGCTAGCTATATTGTCTCAAATAAAAGTTTTTTCAAACTTCTTTTTTAAGACAGGAACCAGTGTAGACAATGTCTTTAATAAGTTTTCTGCGACAGGTTGGCTCGTTACAGGAATTTGCGCATTAGCTGTTATTATCTTGCTATACATTATTCGTCGTCAAATACCTATATATAAAAAGGTGAAAGGGGCCCTTACTGGAATCTGGCAAGGAGTTACCTCTGTGAAAAGTGTAAAGAATATGCCACTATTCATTTTTTATAGTATGGCTATTTGGGGAAGCTACTTTCTGCACTTCTATCTAACGTTCTACTGTTTTAACGAAACAAGTTCGTTGGGTGTAACTTGTGCTTTAGTATGCTTCGTTGTAGGTTCGATTGCAGTGATAGTTCCAACACTAATGGAGCAGGACCATGGCACTTTGCAGTGAAAACAATGCTCATTCTCTATGGTGTGGTCGATGTAAGAGCACTCTACTTTGTGCTAATCGTGCATACATTGCAAACGCTATTAGTTATTTTACTTGGCATTTACGCTTGGATAGCCTTAGTATTTACACAGAAGGCTGAGCTTAAACCAATAAATAGAATGATTAAGCAGAGCTAAAAAGAATAGATTTAAAGAAAACATATACTAACCCTTTAAAATAAACAAAACTATGAGTGAAATTAGAAATCTCAATCCAGAACTACTTTGGCGTAACTTTGATGATTTGACACAGATACCACGTCCAACAGGACATATGGAAAAGGTGCAAGCATTTTTACTTGAATTCGCAAAGAAAGTAGGGGTTGAAGCATTTGTAGACCCTGCTGGTAATATCTTAATGCGTAAGTCTGCTACACCAGGATTCGAGAATCGAAAAGGAGTTATCCTACAAGCCCACATGGATATGGTACCACAGAAGAGTCCTGATAGCAACCATAACTTTGAAACTGACCCTATTGTAACTCATATTACAGATGGTTGGGTTTATGCAAATAATACAACGCTCGGTGCTGATAATGGTGCTGGTGTTGCTGCAATCATGGGTGTTATGGAAGATAAGACCTTGAAGCATGGACCTATTGAAGGTCTTATAACAAGGGACGAAGAGACTGGAATGTTTGGTGCTAATGACCTTCCTGAAGACGAATTGCAGGGCGATATATTAATGAACCTGGACTCTGAAACATGGGGTAAGTTTGTTATCGGTTCTGCTGGAGGCGTTGATATAGACTCGGTATTAGAATACAAAGAGGTTGCAAACGACCAGGAAGCTGCTGTTAAAGTTACATTAAAAGGATTCCGTGGTGGACACTCTGGTCTTGAAATTCACGAAGGACGCGCTAACGCTAATAAGGAAATGGTACGTTTTGTACGTGATGCAATGGCTGAACTTGGCGCACGATTGGCCGTATGGCAAGGTGGAAACATGCGTAATGCTATTCCTTTCAAGGCAGAAGTGGTACTTGCGCTTGCTAAAGATAAAGTAGCTACGCTTAAAGAAATGGTAGAGGCACAGCGACAATTACTCGAAAGCGAGTTTAAAACAATTGAAAGCAATATAGAATTCTATGTTGAAGACGTTGAAAAACCAGCTGCGCTTGTTCCAGAAGAAATTCAAGACAACATTATCAATGCTATTTATGCTGTTCATAATGGCGTTTTGCGTATGATTCCAGCTTATCCTGACGTTGTTGAAACTTCTTCTAACCTTGCTATTGTTACCATTGATGCAAACAAAACCTATTTTAAAGTGTTAGTTCGTTCTGCTCGTGAAGATATGAGAGAATATCTTGCAACCCAGATAAAGAGTTGCTTTGATTTGGCAGGTATGAAGACAGAACTCAGTGCAAGATATAATGGTTGGGATCCAAATCCTAATAGTGAGATTTTGAATCTATTAGAAAAAGTGTACAAGATCAAACAGGTGAAGATGTAATCGTACAGGCTGACCATGCAGGACTTGAATGTTCAATTATTCTTGGCAAGTATCCACACCTTGACGTTGTTAGTCTTGGTCCAACTATTCGTAGCCCGCATACAGCAACAGAACGCTTTAGGATTGACACTGCTCAGCCTTTCTGGGACTTATTAGTTAAGGTCTTGGAAGAGATTCCTATTAAATAAAGAAAGACTTTATCAAGCTAATAAAGCTGAAAAATAATTAAATAAGGCAGTGAATAAACTGCTTCAAATAATATAATAAATCCGTTAGACAAACCAAAAACTTTGTGTTTTACTTGTGCTAACGGATTTTTTTGTCTATTTTTGCAGCCGTAAAACCAATATTTTAATTTATAATGGACGATTATCTTTCGAATATTTTAATCAAATAACGTGAGGATAGCACCCTGATAGTTGCTAATCCCACCAAAACTAAACTAATTGGAGATTAGCAAAATGAAGACATATTGGAACATTAGCGGAAAGCTTAATACTATAAAAGAATGGCAGCCTAACTGCTGGATACAGGTTACTTGCCCTACAGAGCAAGAACAACAAGAATTAGAAGAAACTTATAATATCCCCGATTACTTTATTTCGGACATTAGCGATACCGACGAGCGTGCGCGTTATGAGTACGATGATGGTTGGATGCTTATCATTTTGCGTATTCCTTATGTTAAGGAAATACGTTCTCGCACACCTTATACAACAGTACCTTTGGGTATTATCCACAAACGCGACGTAACTATTACAGTGTGCAACTTTGAAACTAATATGATGCTTGACTTTGTTTCGTTCCAGCAAAAGCGTGGAGAGGGGTTTACTGACTATGTCGATATGATATTTAGACTTTTCCTTTGTTCTGCTGTTTGGTATTTGAAGCGATTGAAACAGATAAGCACACTTATAGATAAAGCTAAACACAACCTTGATCAGGAAGTGAACAACGAAAGCCTTATTGGCTTGAGTCGTTTGCAAGATTCGCTCACTTATTTTGTTACATCTATTCGTGGAAATGAAAATTTGCTGGCTAAACTGAAGTTTAAGTTGCAAGTTGATGAGTTAGACGCAGACCTAATTGAGGACGTAAATATTGAGATGAGCCAGGCACGTGAAACTGCTAGCATCTATACTGATATTCTTGAATCAACAATGGACACTTACTCAAGCATCATTAACAACAATATGAACACAGTGATGCGTACGCTTACGTCAGTTTCTATTATTATGATGTTCCCTACACTCATCGCTTCGCTTTTCGGAATGAACTTGATAAATGGTATGGAAGGTTCACAATGGGGATTTGTAATAGCACTCATTATTTCTGTGTTCGTATCTGGACTGACGTGGTGGATACTGCGCCATAAGCGCTTGATATAGCCTTAATAACATCAATAGAGAAAGAAAATAGGTAAAGCAAATACGTTTTTTAAACTCAATAATAAAAAAAGCAAGTATAAATTTAGGTGGTTTAAAACTTTTTATCTAAGTTTGCACTTTGTTAGATAATATAGTGTTTGCATATCTTATAGTAGTAAGATGGTGTGGCACAAAGCAATGAAAAACTCGAATCATAAACTAATAGTGAAATGATGGACTCTCAAGAGAATGCCCTTAATCAGGGAACAGAAGAAGTAAAGCAGTCTGAAACGACTGTAGAACAGATCGTAAATAACGCCGAAATAGCAGTAGAAGTAGCAAAAGATACGGTAATAGCGGCAACTGACAACCAACAATTAAGGGAAGAAGATACCCTCGCAAACACAGTCTATGACTCAAAGAAGGAGATAGTAGAGCGCGTTAAGGCTATTGCTGATAGCGAGGAAACTCCAGAGAAAGCAGAAGTTGACCATCTAAAGACATCGTTTTATCGACTTCATCTTGCTGAACGCGAAGCGCAACAAAAGGCTTTCCTTGAAGCAGGTGGCGATCCTGAGAAATACCAAGTTCTACCTGATGAGGAAGAAGAGGCATTTAAAATAGCAATGAGTGTTATTAAAGAGAAACGCCAGAGAGCATTCTTGGAACAGGAAGAGCTAAAACAGCAAAATCTTAAGAAGAAAGAAGCCATAATAGAGAAGGTAAAAACGATGGCAACAACGCCTGAAGAAGCAAACAATAACTTTCAAGAATTTAAGGCGTTGCAACAAGAATGGAAAGCTATCAAGCCTGTTCCTGCTGAAAAGGTGAATGAATTATGGCGTAGCTATCAGCTTTATGTTGAGCAATATTATGACTTGCTGAACCTTAACCGAGAAGCGCGTGAATACGATTTTAAGAAGAATCTTGAAAAGAAAACGCAACTTTGTGAAGCTGCAGAGAAGCTTGCAGACGAATCAGATGTTATCAGTGCTTTCCATCAACTTCAAGATTTGCATCAAGAATATCGCGAAACTGGTCCTGTAGAAAAGGAACTTCGTGAGCAAGTTTGGCAACGTTTCAAGGCTGCCAGCACGATTATTAATAAACGTCATCAGCAACATTTCGAAGAAATTCGTGCTGAAGAAGAAGATAATCTTGTTAAGAAGACTGCACTTTGCGAGAAGATTGAGGGCATTGTAAAGCAGGAACGTAAGAATTCAGGAGATTGGGATAACCACTCAAAAGAGATTATTGCTTTGCAGCAAGAATGGAAAACCATTGGATTTACGCCTCAGAAGATGAACACTAAAATCTTTGAACGTTTCCGTGCAGCCTGTGATGAGTTCTTTACAAAGAAGGGAGAATACTTTAAAGAACTAAAAGATAAGTACGCTGAAAATGCAAAACGCAAGCAAGAACTCGTTGCTAAGGCACAGGAACTAAAAGATTCTACTGATTGGAAGAAGACTTCTGATAAGCTTATAGCACTGCAAAAGGAATGGAAAACCATTGGAATGGTACCTAAACGATTGGGCGATCAGCTTTGGGAAGACTTCCTTGCAGCTTGTAATCATTTCTTTGAGGCTCGCAATGCTGTTCATGCAGATGAACGTAACGAAGAACGGGAGAACCTTGCAAAGAAGAATGAGATTATAGAAAAACTTAAACAGCTTGCTGAAGGTGCGGTTGAGAACTTGCAAGAAGAGATGCGTAAGCTCACAGATGAGTTCAATAAGATAGGTCATGTACCATTCAAAGAAAAGGATAAGATGTTTAAGGAGTATCACGACATTCTTGATAAACTCCACAAAACATTGAATGTGAAGGCTTCTCGTCATCGTATGGATAACTTCCGTAATAATTTAAAGAAGGTGGCACAGCGTGGAGAAAACGCTATTGATAACGAACGCGGACGTCTTATGCGTCATTTCGAGCAATTGAAACAAGAGATAAATACTTACGAAAATAATATTGGCTTCCTTAATATCAGCAGTAAAAAGGGCAATAGTCTTATTGATGATATGAATCGTCGTGTGCAAAAGCTGAAGGATGAGTTAGCAGAAACAAAGCAAAAAATAAAAACAATAGATGACGAAAAGAAAGCTTAGTTCTTTCGCTCGTATATAAAATAAGAAGGCACTTCGGTAATCGGAGTGCCTTCTTGTGTTTATAAAAATATTCTGATGTAGAACGATGAAGTGGTTTAAATGTAGCTATTATTCTTCCTCATCTTCTGGATCAGCCCAAACTACTTGTACACCTGATGCAAAGTCTTGTGTACTTTTTCGTGTCCTAGGGTCGCGTCGGCTTGCTGGAAGGAACTTGCACTTTACGCCCTTTACATTCTTTTTAATATCAAAATCTTCTTTATTTACTACAGGATCGCTTTCTACTGTAAGGTGAAATCGGCCTAATCCGTCAAGGATAACTGTGTTTCCAAGACTAAGATTATAGCTAATTTCATCTACCAGCGCCATGATAATGCCTGTAACTTCACCTCGTGTAAACGATGTACTGGATTGAATAGCTGCTGCAAGGTCGGCTGTTGAAGTTTCCCCACTGCTCACTACTCTTGCATGCCACTTACCACCACGATTGGCTTCTTTAAACTTACTTTGTTGTAGTCTGATACTTATTGCCATATAGTTATGTCTTATTAATTATCTTTTAATTAATCTGCAAACTTACATAAAATTCTCAAATTATACCCTATCTAATGAAGAAAACCACTTCTTATTTAGGCTAAATATGCTTATTTGTCTTATAAATGTTCAAAGACGAAGCACAATTTTATACACGAAGAAATAACTATAATTGTTTGAAAAATTGTTGTATAGCATACAGAAGTCTACTTCGAAGATTCTATTTTATGAATGAATAGAAGATGATAAAGTTGTAAAGAATTTATAAGATATATTTTTTATTATAACTATCAGATTTTCAATGTGTTGTAATAGTGCCTGTTTTGCGATGTAAAACAAGCACTATTACATTGCAAAATAGCCGATATTGCAACGCAAAACAAGTACTTTTGGAATATCAAACAACTATCAATGCTTTTCAATTACATTTTTCTTTACAAAACGAGGAGCTTTTATGCAGTTGTATAAAGGCTGTAAGAAGAATTTCTTACAGCCATAATAGTTCAGCTACAATTAAAATTTAATGATGAGAAAGTATGGATATGAGTAGCTACTACTTATTAAACATGGTAGACAGACTTGCGCTCTTAGTGTAGCAATAGCGGACGTTAATCTGAAGAAAGAAGACAGAAAACTGTAGTATTTAGAAAGAAAGGATAAAATGTTTCGTTTGTTATTTAAACAAGTCATCATAGGTGTGCAGCTGTTTTGCTATGATATTATGCTTGAATTAACGCAAAGCATTATATCAAAGAGATATAAACCCTGTTTTCTTTGTGTTCTAATACATTGTAAATAGCCAACTATGGAAACAAAAAACAACATTTTGTAATAAATGTTTAGTATTTGTTTTCGTTTGTAAAAAATATTAATTATATTTGCAACACTATTATATATCAGTGTTGATAAACACATAAAAGCATATACAAAAGAAGGCAAAAGGGAATCAGCTGCCTTAGTTGAGAGGAAAATACGGTACATTATAATTTGTCGATACAGCCACATCGCCCCAAACTGCCCACTCTTATGCATTCATTCAAACAATAAATAAGAACGCCGACAAACGGCATAAACAACAACAACTATGAAAAGAACTTTACCTATTATCGCACTTTTGATGCTGTCTGTCTTACAGATCTGTGCGCAACAAAAGAACTATGACTTCCAAGAAGGAAAGCTCTATTACAAAATTACAGATGTTACAAAGCAACTTGTAGAGGTTACTACAGAACTCAGCGAACTCTTGGAAGCAACTGGAACATTATATACGAAGCCTCTCGAAGGCGATATCGTAATACCCAATAATGTAAAACACCAAAACAAAGAGTATGTTGTAACTGGTATTGCTGACAATTCTTTTGGCGGTTGCATTAAGGTTACATCGGTATCCATACCTGCCAGCATTACAACTTTAGGCGAACAAGTCTTTCTTTCTTGTACAGGCTTGAAGCGTATTACGGTAGATAAGGATAATAACACCCTTAAAGATATTGATGGAGTACTCTTCAATAAAAGTGGAAATAAGCTAATTTCTTATCCTAACAAGCACTCTGTTAATTACGAAATCCCTGAAGGAACCGAAGAACTCAGCCCTGCTTCATTCTTCCTTTGCAACGAAATAGAGGCAATAAAGTTTCCTTCTACGCTGAAAAAGATAGGTATGCTTGCTTTCGGTCATTGTGTAAAATTAAGAGAAGTAACCATTCCAAATAATATTGTAGACCTTGGCGACTTTGCTTTCTATAACTGTACTGGTTTGGAGAAGGCTGTTATCAACGCTGATATCGACGAATTGAAACGATACATGTTTAGCAGATGCACAGCATTAAAAGAAGTTACACTCCCTTCCACAATAGAACATATTCGCACTTGGGCCTTTGGCAGCTGTGCCTCAATGAAGAATATTACATTGCCAGAAAGATTGAAAGACATAGAAGCTGAAGCTTTTAACGGTTGCGAAGCACTTGTTGAAATCACACTTCCAGCTGACTTGGAGAAAATCGGAATGTATGTTTTCGATGGTTGTAAGCAGCTAAAAAATGTTACTTGTCTCCGAAATACACCACTAAAAGGGGAAGCTATGGGTGATGGAGTGTTTGAAAATGTAGACAAAAATATCTGCGAACTAAGAGTACCTAAAGGCCATAAGGCTGAATATGAGGCTGCTGAACAATGGAAAGAGTTTGCTAAAATTATAGAACACGACCTAACGGGTATTTCTTTACCAGTCAGCCAAGATAATGATGGTGAAACAACAATCTTTAGTATTGATGGTCAACGTCTGCCCAAAAATGTACAACCATCACACGGAATCTATATTATCAATGGTAAAAAGGTGAGCGTCAAGTAGTAAAAATAGCATAATACATTCATAATTCTAATGAACGGCTGATTGCAAACTAAGTGTTTGTGACCAGTCGTTTTAGTTTGATTGATACTCACTGTCACCACGATATAACTCAAAAAAAGGACAATAAGTCAACCTGCTCAATCAGTTTTTTACTTTCAAAAGTTAGTATAATATTCTTAAAGCAAAGTTATGCTTACTTCGTATCATTACTTATATGTTGTTGACGAATTAATAATTTAACATACTTCTTTGTTGATTTGCTATACAGAGAATTCAACAGAAAAAACTTTAACGATAAAAGTAGTACTCTAAACACATATTAGATAATATCAAAGGAGGGGGGTAGATTGATTCTACACCCCTCCTTTAATATTGTATTTATCAACATTGGACGTATTCAGATACGAAAATCATCTATATTCTGTGTTTTCAGGCATTTCAACACCCAGTTCTTTAAGAAGCAAAGGTGCATCTTCGTCGCCATATTCAGCAGCTTTTTTGTACCAACGTATAGCTTCATCAATGTTCTTTTCAACGCCATCGCCACGTTTATAACAGTTTCCGATATAGAACATTGCCCATGGTTCACATCCATTTGCAGCTTTAAAGAGCCACTCTAAACCCTTTTTCTTATCGGGTTTTTCACCGTTCCAACCTTCAAAATAAAGAATGCCAAGATAGTATTGCCCTAAAGCTGAACCTGCATAAGCAGCTTTCTGATACCAATGTAATGCATTTTGAGCATTAAATACTACGCCCAAACCATAGGCATAGCATCTTCCAAGACCAGTATAAGCATCTATATTGCCAGTTTCGGCAGCCTTTTGATAATACTTAAAGGCTGTATCATAATCCTCATTATCGAACGCTTCGTCGGCTTTTCCAAGCAATTTATCTGCTTCGGTTGCAAGCTTTCCTACATAATTGGTCGATATTCTGTGAGGCACTTCCTCTTGTGCAACTCCCATCAAGGGTATAAATAGGGTGCAAAGACTAAAGCTAACGTCTTCATTTTTAGATTATAATATTACACCAAGCGAATGGCAAGCGGTTCAACTGTAATGAGACGACGCTTGTAAAGGTCGCCAACGGCTTTCTTGTAGACTTTCTTTGACACATGAAAGAGATGTTTAATATCTTCTGCTTCGCTTTTATCGCCAAGGTTACATACACCACCGTTGTCCTTTAAGTATTGCAGAAGCACTTCGGCAAAGTCTTTTGCATATTGCTGTCCTGTTGGTTGCAGCGTGCAGTCAATCTTTCCGTCTGGTCGGACTGTGGCAATATAACCCTTCAGATGGTCGCCCGTGTGGACGTACTGAAACACTTGGTCGCCATAAACAAGTCCGGGATATTTATTGTCGATGATAACTTTGAAGCCAAGTTCGGTCTTTTGCCAGATCATCAAATCAACCTCCTCACCTTGCTTGTACGTTGGTTTTTCTTCCTCGAAATAATGTTCCACCTTCGCCGATGCCACCAAACGGTAGGTTTCTTCGTCAAGATGTACGTGTACAATATACGATTCGCCTATCTGCATACGCTTCTTCTGCTCGCGGAACGGACAGAAGAGGTCTTTCGTTACGCCCCAATGAAGGAATGCACCATACTCGTTTACCCACGAACACTCTAAGTATGCAAACTCGCCCACTACGGCAAGTGGCTGCTCGGTTGTAGCAATGGGGCGTTCTTCTTGGTCAAGATACACAAAGACACGTAGGTCGTCGCCTACCGAAACACCTTCGGGAACATACTTCTGAGGCATCAATATTTCGCCAGCAGGACCACCGTCAAGATACAATCCGAATGGGTCGCCATTGCCCTCGCGCAATGCTATCTTCAATACAGTCAGCGTATTGTAATCGCCTATCTTTAGTTTTGCCATTTGTTATTTCCTTTCTTACTTTATTATACTGCGCTGGATTCGTTGCCCTCTCCCACTATGCGTCCGTCTTTCAGGTGTATGGTTCGGTCGGTAAGTGTAGCCAACGTTTCGTCGTGTGTAACGATGACGAAAGTTTGTCCGAACTTATCGCGCAATTCGAAGAAGAGTTTATGCAGTTCTTCCTTGTTTTTCGAGTCCAAGCTACCTGACGGTTCATCGGCAAGAATTACGGCAGGATTGTTCATCAATGCCCTTGCTACTGCCACACGTTGCTTCTCTCCACCCGAGAGTTCGTTTGGTTTATGGCTTGCTCGTTCGCTTAGGCCCATAAATTCCAATAGTTCTTCAGCACGATTATGTGCTTCTTTAGGTTTCATGCCAGCAATATAAGCGGGAATCATAATATTCTCGATTGCCGTAAACTCGGGCAAAAGTTGGTGAAACTGGAATACAAAACCAAGATGTTTATTGCGAAATTCACTTAGTTTTTTAGTCGATAATGTGCTGGTTTCTATGCCGTCTACTACGACGGAGCCGCTATCGGGCTTATCTAACGTACCAAGAATTTGCAGCAACGTAGTTTTGCCTGCACCAGAAGGGCCGACAATGCTGACTATTTCGCCTTTCTCTATGCGCAAGTCAATGCCTTTCAGCACTTGCAACGAACCAAAAATTCTTAGTAACACCTTTTATTTCTATCATAATTATTATCTTATTTTCTTTTTGCATGAAATCACGAACAACATCGTAAGCACTGCGTTCTTCGGTGTGTTGCGACTGTGCAAATGTCATTCCGTCCATTCGATTACCATACTGATCGGGGAATATTATCATAAGCGTCTTGCTCTTGAAGAAGCGGTTTACCTCCTCTGGTATACGCTCCATCGCATTCTTATAAGATATTGTACCCTTTCGTGCTGTAATAATCACAAATAAATGGTCGTCGTTTACTTCGTTCGCTAAATGCGGTAACTCGTTCCAATGTTCCATTTCAGAATACTCTGCACGCACATTGGGGTGGCGGTTACGAATATATCCCATAATGAGTCCAAGAGATTCTTGACGTGCATGGAAAACTATACGGCAATCTGTATTAGCTGCTAGACGTGCCAGACGCTCCAACCAACGATAGAAACCAGGTTCAAACTCAGCTCGTGAAGGCACGGCTACTTGTATTCTGCGAATCGTATTCAGTGGTTGCACAATGCGGGCAATTGTTATTTGTCGGCTCAAACCATTGTACAAGCTCTGCGTGAATTGCCCCCAAAAGCCCTTCGATATAGCTTGTCGGGCGTGCAAACCCATTACTATTTCCGATGCTTGAAACTCTTTGAAGGCGTGTTTTATACCGTTGGCTATATTGGCTGCTATGCGCACCTGTGTTACCATCGGCACATTGGCAGACGTTGCCTGCTTTGTAAGTGCTCTAAAAGTTGTTTTCCTTCTTCTTGATTAGCTGCTGCATTCACGTCATCGTAAACAACGTTAAGGCCAACAATTTCGCTTTTCAACTTAGAGTTGCGCATCATCATTGCCAATGAGAGCAGATTGTCTGCATAATCAGGATATTTTACAGGAATAAGAATGCGTTCGTCTCCATCAGCTTTCACCATTTCGGGTTCTTCCTTCTTTGTTAAGCGAATCTTTTGAGCTGCTCTCTCCGTTACAAGTGAAGATATGATGCAGGTAAAGAGTATCATAACAACGATTCCGTTAAGTACTTCGTCGTTGAAAAGGAACTCTCCTGGAGCGACTTCGAGCTTTAATCCAACCATAACCATGGCTATTGCACCAGCTGCATGGGCACTTGTAAGACCGAAAAGCATATCAGACATTTCTCGTTTCAAGCGGAATAAGAAGCCAGCTAAGTAAGCAGCAATAGCCTTTCCCACTGTTCCGAAGAATACAATGCACAACACAACCCAAATGATATGTACGCCTTCGAATAGTGAACGAACGTTGATGAGCATGCCTACACCTATCAAGAAGTAAGGAATAAAGAGCGCATTACCCGTAAACTCGATATGGTTCATCAATGGTGATAGGCGTGGAATAAAACGATTGAGTATAAGTCCTGAGAAGAAAGCACCGAAGATACCTTCCAATCCAATGGCATCGGATAAGGCAGCAGAGAAGAACAGCACACATAAAACGAAGAGAAACTGCATCACAGCATCTGAATAACGGCGCAAGAACCAACGTGAAAGGCGTGGAAGAAAGTAGATAAGACCTGACAAATAGAGTGCTAATTTTAGCATAAACGTGAGCCAGAATATGCCTCCACTACCGCCTTGGTAAGAGTTTACTATCATTGCCATAATGATAAGTGCCAAGAACAGCGCTATCATTGTTGCACCAACACTTAAAGTGGATGCTGGGTGCTGTGAAAGGCCGTAGCGTCCTACTATAGGATAAGATATGAGCGTGCTTGACGACATAATACAACCCAACAATAAAGACGACATGACAGAGTAGTTCAATAAATGGATACCCATCAGGAAAGTTAGTATGTAGGGTGTAACGAAGGTAAGCAACCCGAATACCACGACACGCCATTTATTTTTCTTCAGTCCCTCCATATCCATTTCAAGACCTGCAAGGAACATTATATAATATAAACCGACGCTGCCAAACAATTCAAACGACGCATCTCGTTTAAGTATATTCAATCCATATTCGCCTACCAATACACCTGCCAAGACCATTCCGATGATGTGCGGAATGCGTAGTCGGCCCATGATAACGGGCGACAATAAGATTAACATCAAGACAACAAAGAAAATCAATGTTGGGTCGGTGATTGGAAAATATTGGGATATACTGAACATTTCTGCTATTATTAAATATCTGCAAAGATAGCAAAAAGTTATCGGTTGAGTAGGGATAGTAGAGAGTTTTTTGTATTTTTGCAATTGAAAACGATAGGGGATTGCACTTCGCGATAGAACATTGTAACTATTGATGATTAGCGTAGCCCCATTAAAACTATAAATACAAGGATAATGAAAGTAGCAATCGTAGGTGCCAGCGGGGCTGTAGGACAGGAATTCCTCCGCATATTGGCAGAAAGAAATTTCCCATTAGACGACCTTGTTCTTTTTGGTTCAAGCCGTTCAGTGGGTAACAAGTACACATTTAAAGGAAAGGAATACGAAGTAAACTTCTTCAACATAACGACGACTTTAAGGATATTGATATTGCCTTCACTAGTGCAGGTGGCAGTATATCGGCTGAATTTGCTGATACTATCACTAAGTATGGTGCTGTTATGATTGATAATTCGAGCCAATTCCGTATGGATAAGGATGTTCCGTTGGTAGTTCCTGAAATCAATGCAGAAGATGCGCTTACACGTCCACGTGGTATTATTGCTAATCCTAACTGCACCACTATTATGATGGTTGTGGTTTTGAATCCTATTGAGAAGCTCAGCCACATTAAGCGTGTGCGTATCAGCAGTTATCAGAGTGCTTCGGGTGCTGGTGCTGTAGCGATGCAGGAGCTGGAACAGCAGTACAGAGAGATTCTTGAAACAGGTGAGGCAAAAACAATCAGCAAGTTTCCGCACCAATTAGCGTATAACGTGATTCCTCAAATAGATAAGATGACGGAAACTGACTATACGAAAGAGGAAATGAAGATGTTCTACGAAACGCAGAAATCATGCACTCCGATGTTTGCACCAGTGCCACCTGCGTGCGTGTATCGTCGCTCCGCAGCCATTCAGAGTCGGTTTGGATAGAAACTGAAAAGCCTTTAGAGATTGCTGAAATACGCAAGGCACTCGAAGCAGCACCCGGTGTTACGCTTGTAGACGACCCACAGAACTATGTTTATCCAATGCCATTGGAGAGTGCAGGCAAAGACGACATCTACGTTGGACGTGTTCGTAAAGACCTTGCTGACGAGAACGGAACGACTCTTTGGCTTACGGGCGACCAAATTCGTAAGGGTGCTGCACTGAACGCTGTGCAGATTGCTGAATATCTGATTAAGGTGGGCAACGTGAAGTAAGTCTCCTCGAAGATTATATTTAAACAAGCAGCATTACTGTACTGAAGGAACGGTAATGCTGCTTTTATTTATTGTGTATGTTGTGTTGTTCTACTTGTGCGCCTTGTAATATTTAACGGCTGCTTCTACGTTGGCTTTTACTGCTCTTGACGAGAATGTGGCTCCTGTTACGCCATCTACTGAACCTACTTTTGATATGTTTTTATCGTTGTATTTTGGCAACATCTTTGAGGTAACCTGTGCAAAATATTGTGGTGTTTCGTTGTTTTTAAGTGCTACTACTTTCACTACTTTATCCTTCTTGATGTGTACTTCTAATGGTGTTGCACCTTTATAGCCGCGCACGTTGGTTACCAAGGTGGTTGTGTTTACTACATACGTGCCGTCTTCTTGTTTACGCATTACGTTGTCGTCGTTTGCTGCTGCAAATGCAAAGCCTGCTGTAGTTAGGGTTGCTATGGCTATGGCTAAAGCTTGTTTTTTCATATTTCTTTCTATTGTTACTGATTATTATTTATTGTTGTTACTTATTTATTTACATGCAAATTTACATAAAATTATCGAACTTTATAGCTGTTGCTTTGAAAGTTGTGGCATATTATGAATATATAAAAGCCGCTTCTGCTTTGTTCAGAGGCGGCTTGTTGTTGATTACTCGAAAGTAGTGGGGGAGAGTTTAAGGGTGTGGTTGTCCTCCTTCTTTGCCTCCCTCTGGCTTACTTTCGTGCTTCTTTTTGCGTTTAGGGTTGTCCACGCTCAGCTCCACGTTCTTGGCAGCATCGCGCATCTGTACTTTAGGTGTGAACACGATTTTGGGCGACTTGAGCGTATCGACACACACGTCGATTTCGTTGTCCATCATCTTCGCAGGAACGAGGACACGGAACGAACCGAGGTCAGCCAAGTCTACGTTTACGCCCATAAGCAGCGCATCGCGTACGATGGCACCGAGCGAGATAAGAGCATTGCTTACATCGCCTGCAGATAACGATGTCTCACGCACAATGCGGTCTACTACCATTTTGTTTGTCAGGCGTTGTTTTGTCTTTGGCGAAGCGTAGTAAACGGTTTGTCCCTTGCGCTTGCCGATGTTGAGTTTTCTCGATTTGATTTCAAACTCGATCATAATTGTTTTTTGTTTAATAGATTAATAAAATTGTTATATAATAGTACCTTTTATATACCACTCGTGATATATGTCTGTATACCACTCGTGGTATGTTATTGTATATCACTCGTGGTATACAATCGCATATCACTCGTGATGTATTTCAGCTACTTCTTTACAGCCTTTCGTCCATTCACGATATACACACCTTTCGGCAGGTTGTTCAGTTCGCCTTGCAGGCGCACACCGCTAAGGCTGTAGATGCCTTGCTTTGCGATAGTGTCGGCAGTTGGTGTATCGATGGCATTAGGGGTGGGTGCGATGGTTACCCAGTCGGTAACTATCTTATTGTCAGCACCGCAAACATAGTAGTAGCTCTTATTGTCGCTTTGGAACTCTTTCCAGTATGCGCCCGCAGGATCTACTATTTCGCACCCGTTCAGTTCTGGTTTAGAATCCCACAGCCAGCTAATGCTACCTGCATATTCTTCTTCGCTGCTACCGCCACCCTTGGCACGCACAGTGCAGTGGTCGAAAGTCCAAAAGCCAGAAAGCAGTCCGTGAACTCCACCAATGGCTTCTAAGGTGCAACCACTTACGGTGATGGAACCATAGTTGAAGATGCCTCTTTGAAAAGCCTTTTCGTTCGATGTTGTAGAACCAGTTACGGTGAGTTTGCCTTCGCCCGTAAAGGTTAGGTCCTTGAAGTTCCACACGCCCATACCATTCTTTGCCGTAATGGTGTTGTTGCCGATGAGGTTGATAACCAATCCTTCGATTTGATTGAATATGCCCGAGCCTCTGCCGTATCTATCATCTTCAATTGTAGTGCTGATAGAGGCATTGTTAAGGGTGAGCGTCTTTGTGTTGTCGTCGTACATCACTTTACCAGATACACCCTCTATAACAGAAAGGTCGTTGCAGTTGGCAAAGTTCACTTTCTTACCAGCAATCCAAAGATTGTAGTCGTCGATAGGCTCGATGGTTACCCAGTCGGTAATGGGCTTTTTGTCTTCGCCAAACAAGAAGTAGTAGCCCGACCATTCATCGTTCTTCATGTATTCCCAATAAGTTCCTTCGGAGCAGTAATAGCGCAGCCATCGAACTGATAAGAAGAGACAATGCTAAGGCTACCAGCATACTTGTCGTCGCCACTGCCACCACCTTTTGCACGCACCGTGCAATGGTCGAATTTCCATCCGCCACAAGCCAGTCCGTAAACACCTCCGCTGGCCTCCAACGTGCAATTGCTAACCACAACATCGCCTTGATTTAAAATACCAGCCTTATAAGCCTTGTCGCCCGATGTAGTAGTGCCCTTCACCGTAAGCTTACCATCGCCAGTGAAAGTAATAGAGGCATAATAGTTCCACACGCCAACAAACCTTTCTGAAGTAATGGTGTTGTTGCCAACGAGTTGAATGTTAAGGCCACGAAGCTTGTTAAAGATGCCCGCACCACTACCATTTCTACCGCCCTCTGCTGCACTGCTGATAGTAGCATTGTCGAGGGTCAAAGTCTTCGTGTTATTGTCGTACACAACAGTGCCCGATACACCTTCGATAACAGATAGGTCGTTACAATTTCAGAGGTTACTTGTGTCCCAGCAACCCAAAGCTCGTACTGTGTTTGTGCCCTCACAGTAGTAGCCCAAATCGTTGCCACCAAGGCAAAGATGAGCGAAAAAAATACTTGTTTCTTCATGTTTCTTATGTTAATATAGTTAATAAAGCACGTCTATTTCTCTAAGAACTTAGAGTTAATGTACCTTGTGAATTCTTCTCGATACATGTCGCCGATAGGAACATATACGCCATCGTTCATAAGAATACGACTTTTGTTTACTTCGCTAATGTCTATCAGATTGATAATCCACGAACGATGAATACGCATAAAGCCATTGGGCAGGTGTTCTTCCATTTTCTTCATACTCGAAAGTATCATTAATGGTTTTCTATCGCTTATAAAATGAATTTTTAGATACTCGCCCATACCTTCAACATAACGTATATCGCTGATATTTATACGAATAATTTTATATTCATTCTTTAGAAACAGAGTGTCGTTATCTGCCAAAGAAACATTTGTTTTTGCTTGTTGCAACAACACATACTGCCGTTTTAAACTTTTAGCTGCTGCCATTAGTTCTTCTTGGCTAAATGGTTTAAGGAGATAATCAATAGCTTCTACTTTATAACCTTCTATAGCGTAGTCGCTATAAGCAGTTGTAAACACCACTAAAGGCTTTACTTCTAACGAGCGTACAAAGTCGAGTCCACTCATATCAGGCATATTAATATCTATAAATATAGCATCAACGGTTTGCCTTTCTATTTCTCTCTTTGCTTCAATAGCATTTTGGCATTCGCCAACCAGTTCTAAAAACGATATATTTTTTATATATGTAGCCAGCTGTTTCAGTGCCAAAGGCTCATCGTCTACTGCTAAAGTTCTTATTCTGTTTTCCATCTTGGAGTTGGTTTTTTTGTCATTTTTCTTATTTGTTAATGATAATTCTAACCACACACTATAAGTTTTCTCGCCATCGTCTATTACGAGTTTGTGGCGGTTTGGATATATCAGGTTCAATCGTTGTTGTACACTCTTCAGCCCTACTCCGCCCTTTTCGCATTCAGTTTCAGACTGTTTACTATTTATACAGCAAAACTTTATCTTGTCGTTTTCTACAGAAAGCGAAATATCTATTGTGCTTATATGCTGATAGCTTATACCATATTTAAAGGCATTTCCAACAAAACATACGAGTAGTAGTGGTGGTATTTCGCCCACTGGAAATTGTTTTTGAATATTAAGATTTATCTTTACCGTTTCTGTATAGCGCATACGCATCAACGAAATATAACTATGTATAAAGTCGCTTTCTTTCTGTAAAGGAATAAAAGTATTATTACCTTCGTAAAGAATATACCGCATCATCTTCGACATCACTATGATTGCCCACTTTGCTTTCTCAGGGTCGATATCCACTAACGCATGTATATTGTTAAGAGTGTTCATGAAGAAGTGCGGGTTTATCTGGTATTTCAAAGAAATTAGTTGCTGCTCTAAGTTCTTCTCCTGTAAATCGTGCAACTTCTGTTGGTCTTCATTTGATTTGAAACAGTTTTACGCCAAAGTTCATTCCAAACATTAGCACTAAGATAATCATATTTACAGCAAGCACCTGCGTTATGAGCGTAGCATGATTATGTGTAATTGTATTTTGAATACTCTCATTCTGAACGATTACCTTTGAGGCTTTTTGCCCCATTGTAACATGAAATGCATACTGTAAAAAGGTAAAAAAAAGTATCAAAGAAATGGTTCCACAAATATAAATAGCTCGCCGTTTGCGATAAATAATCTGTGGTAGCAATAAGAAATTATGTATTAAGAAAGCAACAAAGAATACAAGCACGATTATCCATACACTGAAAACACGTTCCCAATTATACTCTTCAGAAACGCTGTTAGTATGGAAAAACATCGTAATTACAGGGATAATAAAGACGAGAAGCCATAAAAGAAAATGCGCTACATTCTCTTTGAATTCCTGTGTTGCCTTTTTCCGTAATAGATTCATTATGTGTTGAACTTAAAAGATAAACGCTCATATCTAAAGATAAGACATCTGCGCAAAGATACAAAAATATTCTTTCTTCACGCAAATCTCTGCATATAATATTCGTTTTGGGCGGTATAATACTATAAAACAAATGTTTTGATAAGCTATTGCAACTAAACAAAACCAATAATACCGCCAGTAACGCTGAGGAGAATAGCTTCAATAAGGAATTTAGACCTTTCTTATACAGGGTTGTATAACGATTGAAATTAGCTCGTTGATAACCGATGTTAGCTTCAGCACTACGTAGGTCGGCCTGCGCTTTAAGTACGTTATCCTGTGCACTTGCTACGTTAGCTTTTGCACTCGCAAGGGCTGCTTTAGTCGAATTGAGTTGGTTAAGAAGGTTGGTTTTATCCAATTCAGCAATCACTTGCCCCTTCTTTACGACAGAGTTGTAATCAACATAGAGATGATTAACGATACCGGAAACCTGAGTATCAACCGTTACTGTGGTTACAGCCTCTATAGTTCCAGTTGCAGTAACGCTATTTTGAATATTTGCCTTATCTACTACAGCAGTATCAAACGATATCTTTTGAGTTTCATCACCCCTTGTAAGGAAGAATGCGGCAATGGCAACGATTACTATTGCGCCTACTATAAACCATACTTTACTGATTTTCTTTTTCATATTTCTTATTATTGGGAGTTAAAGGACAATGTGTTTACAATTATTATTTGACCTGTCCATTCTCATAAAAGTTTAACATTTGAAGATTGTATAGCGTCATATACTTGCTCTGCAGCTCATTTTGTTGAGCTGTAATCAAGTTGTTCATACCTTCGCGAAGTTCCACGATGTTCTTCAATCCGAGGCGGAACTGTTCAGAAAGTATCTAATAACTAGTTTGCTGACTCTCTGTATTTACAACAGCAGACTTATACTTCGCTTGGTTAGTACTTGCCTGAATCCAATAGTTTTCTATTGTTGAATAAAGCTGAGTACGTTGGTTTTGTAAAGCGAGTTGATTGCTTTCTAAACTTATACGAGCTTTGTTTACAGCTGTCCGCGTCTGTCGTTGATCCCAAATAGGTATGTTAATTGTTACTCCAACGCCTCCAGCAAGATTGTTTTTTAGCTGTGTTCCATACGCATTACTATTCATTGTTGTAACGTTTGATGATATTCCGCCACTCAATCCAATAGTTGGAAGGTATTGCGCTTTGGCTTGTTTGATACTTAATTCTCCTGCTTCTACGGTCAATTGCTTGCCCTTTATCTCTGGACGAGAGGTTAAAGCACGCTCATAAACAGTCTGTAATCCAGGAATCTCAGCTAACGCATCGCCGTCCAAACTGTCTGGAATAGCAATCTCAAAGTCCTCATCTGTAATTTCCAATAGCTGTTTTAGCTGGCGAGTATGGTTGAGAAGGTTGCCTTGTTGTGCCACTACATTATACTCATCGTTAGCACGTTGAGCTGTCAATTGCGAAAGGTCAGCCTTGCTAAAAGTACCCACTTCCACCATAGTATTACCACGTTCTTCGTTTTCCTTGCTCCATTCCAAACTCTTCTCATTAACTTTTATGGCTTCAACAGTGTACAGAATTTGAATGTAAATCTGTGTTATCTGCTCCTGAATAGAGTTGGCTGTGATGGCAGAATCGACAGCAGCTTGCTGTTCGGTAAGCTTGTTCTGTCTAATCTTCATTCGGTTTTGGTTTCCATTCCAAATAGTCCAATTGAAGTTAATAGCATACATACCATTGTAAGACAATTTGTCTACGCTGCTTGTTACATAGCCATTGGTAACCGTTGCACGTCCCGTTTGTGGGAAAGGAGTGTACGACAGGTTTTGTGAAGTAGAAGCGTTAACCGAAGTAAACAACTCCGCCTGCGACTGAAGTACACGTTCGTGCGCTGATGCCTTTGTAAGAACATTTTGTCGAAGAGTAACATTATGCTTTAAAGCATAGTCGAGACACTCTTGAAGTGACCATTTGCGAGCCTCTGCTTGTGCCGCTAATAGCAGACAAAAGCTCAGGATCAAAACAAATAAAATCTTTACTTTGCTTATCTTAAATCTTTTTACCGATACAACGGTAATAAAACAAAAGCAAACTAACGCTTTTATAAATAATTTTTAAAAATAAAACGATTAAATTATTCTTTTTGTTAAAGTTATGCCCTTTAAATATCTATTTGTCTATTGGGATATTAGTAGTTGTTATGCAATTGCGTTTTTATATGTATCAATAGAAAAGGTAAACATCAACGAATAGTAATATTATCATTACTTGGGAAGCATATAAAAAGGTGATATTTTTTGCCAGTTGATTTTACCTTCGAATGGCTTTCGTTTTGTAAATATTTTATCAATAAAAAGCGAAAGAAATTGTTTTGCGTTGTAATAGTGCCTGTTTTGCAATGTAAAAGAGGCCCTTTTGCCGTGCAAAACAGGCTCTTTTGCGAGGTAAAAGAGCCTATATTGTAAAGCTTTGATAATAAGAAAGTTGTGTGATAGATATTCTTACGAAAAATAATTACAATATAAACGCATTGCTTTTATTCTTAAATGGCGAGTTTAGACATATTGTGTTAGATAGTGTTTTTGTTGCTTTCATGTGGCGGTAGTACAACTTTCAAGTTTTAATAATTTAATAGGATAAATTATAAAAACATGGTGCTGTAAAGTCATAATAATGGGGTGAAAATAAAAAAGGTGGGTAGTTTAGAAGAAAAAGAGTAGAAATAATTTGGTCTTTAGCGAAAGTTAGCGTATCTTTGCAACCGCTTATGCGCTTGTGGCGGAATTGGTAGACGCGCCAGACTTAGGATCTGGTGATTTCCATCGTGCAGGTTCGATTCCTGTCAAGCGCACTTTCCTTTTGTTAAAGGCGTTGTTTTACTATTAAGAGGATAACTCCACTAATCACACTTGCTTTATAAGGATTATGACTTACTTGAAAAAAAGCTTACTGACATTGGCAGTATTGCTATTTAGCAGTCCAATGCTTGTGTCGTCCTATGCACAGCATTCTGCACTTTATTATAACAAAGTAGACAGCTTAAAGTTTGGTGACCGCATCAATTTGCGTACAAATGCCATTGATTGGGTAACGTTAACTCCTAACTTCGGCATAGAATATACGTTGGGAAACAAAAGCTGGAACAAATGGACTCTCGGTATTTCAGGAAAGATTAATTGGAGTACACAAACCAAAGACCTTACTTATAATGTATACGATATTTACGCTGGTAAAGTAGAATTGCGTAAATATTGGCACGGAAAGAACCCACGTCGTGTGTTCTATTGGGGCGTATATGGTGGCGCAAATAACTTCAATATAAAGTTTTCTGAGATTGGAAAGAAGGGTAATGCCTTTTCTGGAGGACTCATGGTAGGCACTATTGCACAGCTATATGGCTACCAAAATGGTGCAAGTCTTGACCTTGATCTCGGTATAAATGCTGGTGTGGTATTAGCAAAGTACGATGAATATCGCCGTGATGTTGTTAACAATCAGCACGTTTACACTACTGTGACGCCGCAAAGTGGTTACAAGCTAACATTCGACCCATTGGTCTATGCTACTTCAACTGATATTATAAAGGTAGGACTGACCTATCATTTTGGTACAAAAGTGGCAAATCGATACAAGAAACGCGAAGTGGTGGACGAGAAATATCGCATAGAATTAGCGAACAAAGCTTATGCGAAAGATACATTACGCATAACAAAAGAAGAAAAGAAGAAGGCTAAACATATAGAAAAGGCACGCAATAAGCGACTGAAAGAATACGAAAAAGCCAAGAAATATGCAGCTAAAGCTGAAGAAAAGGTAGCAAGAGAAGCTGATAAAAAGAAGAAAGGAACAGGAAAATGAAAGGTTATTCATAGCTTTCTTAAGTGTATTGGCTGTAATAACAGCACATAGTCAGGCCATATCTGTTAATACTGACGTGGCAATGTTGGCGCTACAGACTTATAATATAGGTGCAGAAATGACAATAGGTAATCGTTCTACATTGGGATTGAGCGTGTTTACCAACAATAAACCCTATTGGCACACGGATATGAAGATGATTGGTGTGCAACCAGAATATCGCTACTACTTCGGTGGACGCCCCATGTACCATTATTTTATAGGTGTGAATGCATTGGCTGTCGACTACGATGTGAAATGGAAAAACACACGCTACGATGGTTTTGCAGTAGGTGCTGGTCTTACATTTGGTTATGTTGTGTCGCTTTCCGACCATTGGACAATTGATGCGCATGCAGGTGTTGGAATGGTAGTCTTCCATCAAACGAAGACAACCGACGGACTCCCTAATTTGCAAACAACCTCAGGAGGAAAGACGCAAGATGGATATACAGGTTACGAAATATTGCCAACTAAGGTTGGAATCACGCTTTCCTACATATTAAGATAAAGAAATAAGATAAAAGAAATAAGATGAAGTTGAGCAGAAATCGTTACCTTGTTATTCTGTTTCTACTACTCACTTATGTGAGTATAGGCCGTGCACAGGTGTTACACATAACTGGTAACGTTTATAAAAACATGAAATCGTTCGACGGAGGGAAGGCGAATAAAGTGCCACTCTCCGTTCCTGTCTATATCTTTGATAATCGAGATGAGGCCAATAGGCAAGCTGCTACATATAGAAGCAAGAGTAAAGGATTCAGTCAAGAGGTTACAATAAAGAGCAATGCAACCGTGACACCAGACTATGATGGACACTTCGAGGCTGATATCTCGGCCAAAGGAGCACTCATGGTAATAAATGAAGGGGAGGTAAAGGTCGTTAATATAGGCTCAAATCTACAATATGACATTGTTTTTACTGATGGATCTAAGACTCTTTTACTTGCAAATACAACTGTACTTGGTAAGCGTTTAGGAGCCAACGTCGTGGAAATGAAACCTATAGACGATGGTCCGAACTTGCATTGGGACGTAACTGTGAAGTTACCAGAGTGGTACACAAAGGACCATTCACGTCTTATTTTCCAGCCAATGGTTATAAATTGTGAAGAGGAAGATACCATTCAGTATCTTGAACCATTGGTGTTTGAGGGGAAAAAGTATCATAAGAATCAAATCAGAAGAAAGAGTTTTGACTATAAACGAAACGATTCGTTGAGCAATTACTTTATCGAAGACCAACCAACAACGAAAGACGAGTTTACCTTTCGTTGGGAAGTAACGTATCCAAAGCCTAATCCTAACAAAAGCTACAAATGGGGTTCGGTGTTAAGATTAGAGGATTATACACACGTTTACTTTGAAGATAGGTCGAAAAACGGAACTTGTAACACACGCAAACCTTGGAAACTGCTCGATGTTTCAATGGCAATGAAGCAGATAAAACTAACGCCTCAATATTACGAACAGGCCCGAGCACAGTTGCGAGAAATGCCCCGCGATCTTCAACTTACATTTGTTGTGGGCAAAGACGAACTTACTTCTGATGAATCAAACCAGCAACATCTTGAACAACTTGTGAAGGAACTACGTTCTTATGGCCGTGCTTTGATGAACTTTACTGTACAGGGAACAGCATCGCCAGAAGGTAATGTTGCGACTAATACAAAGCTTGCTAACATGCGTGCAAGGAAAGCTTTGTCGATAATTGGAGGACAAATATCGAGTGCTGGACTCGAAGTGAAAGAACCATTGGTTTACACTTGGTTCGATGTAGCGGACTCTTTGAAGGCTCGCAACTTAGAAACAGAGTCTAATACATTGCGTAACTACGCCTTTAACAATAATGCAAGTGGGTTGAGAGAAATGCAAACCTTGCCTGTTATACAGGAAATTCTTCAGAATCAACGCTTGATGCGTTGTACCTATACGTTAAGACAGAATAAAGTTCTTGATGCTCAAGAAGTGTTGTGGACCTATTATAATGATGCAGATTATCAAAAAGGAGGAAAGAATATTTTCTCAAATGGAGACTACTACAATCTTTTCACGCAAATAAAAGATTCAGTAGAATTACGGAAGCTGACCTATCGTGCGTGGAATGAGATTAAGTTACGTAAGACAATGCAGTTTAGTCCGTTTGCTGCTTATGTGGCAAATCGTGTTGCTTGTTATGCTATAGAGAGCGACTCTATCGACTTAAATATTCTTTCACCTTTTGTAGATATGAAGGCAGGACTAGAAGTTTCGCGTCCTATTTCTTTCGATAATGAATATCGTTACACTGTGAATAGAAGAGAGATAGTAGCTAATCAAGCTATCATGTACTTCAAGTCAATGAAGCTTGGAGAGGCTTATCACCTTGCAAGTAAGTTGCCTGATACAGACGAATATAAGGACATAAAGATGTTCACAGACTTGGAAACGCTATTCTTTAAGCAAGGAAAAACACCTGATGAAGACCGCCGTGCGAAGGAAGCATTAAGCTATGTGATGAGATCTAACGCTGAAACTATGCTATATTGAGCTTTGAATTGGCTTCAGAATTAGGCAAAACATACGAAGAACTTGAACCGCTTATCGACTCTTTGCCCGACAATAGTGCAAAGAAGTGGTATATGAAAGGTGTAATAGCAGCAGGAAAACCTGATATGAGTGACGATGATTTTATGGAATTAACGGCAAAGTATGGTCCTGATGTTGCGTTAAGAATGACAGATAACACTACTCCTGCCTTTTTAGCGTACTTCCAACACAGCTTTGATATGAAGCCACAGTACAAAGGTTTCTATAATTCTGACGCTAATATTCCTGACGATGTAAGAAAGAGAAACCCTTATGAAGAAAAGAATATAGAGCAATACAGACAGAAATTCATAGATTTGATGATTGCCGCAGGTAAGATGAAAGCGCCTGAAAGCGCTGAAGAAGCTATTGAAAATAGTAACGAAGTGGACAGCAAAAGCAACGTTGAAACAACCAATTTACCAACAGAGGAGGTTAAGGAATGAAGAAGATAACGTCCCTAATCGTAGCTTTTTTTACGATAATAGCCCTACAAGCACAAACTCCAATAGGTCAACCCACAGATACTTTAGCAAGAGATTTGAGCGATTTGGAGAATAAAATGGCATCTGAAGGTATCACTATTAAAACTGATACAGCTTATTATGGTGTCCGAAAACAGTATAATTTCAATGCTTTAGACTATAGTCTTGATGGACGACACCGCTATCAAGGCGACCGATGGGTTAAGGGAAACTTTGGTAAACATACATTTTTGGATTTCGGAGCAGGGGCTGTTTTCTATCAACACAACAACGATTACCAGCTGACAACCCAAGCTGGCGTTCATATTAGATTAGGTAAAGATCTAAGTCCAATGAGTACTTTCAGAGTTGGAATGGGGGGAGAACTAGGTTATATAAATAGTCAACCCAACGCAAACTGGACAATTCGCACAGATGTAGACTACCTTTTCAACTTCTCTAACTATCTTTTAGGTTATCGTCCTGACCGTCCTTTAAGTGTTTCTGGTATACTTGGAGTAGGTATTCAACATTCGAGTTTAACCAAATATGATGGCTCTGTTGTTTCAAATAAGATGAAAGAAAAGGCTACTGCCTATAATGTTCATACAGGATTACAGTTCAAATTCTTTGCAGGAACACAAGCAGCGCTTTCTATTGAACCTTATATAATGGCAGGAACAGAGGGTATGGATTTAGACAAAGCGGCTAAATTTAATCACTTTAGCATAGGTTATGGAGTGAATTTGTCCTATATCTGGTACTTCTATAATAATATGTCGTCGCAAAAATAATGCGGGTGACTTCAAGAAACGCTTTGCCGATGGTAAACGTTTGTTCCTTGAAGACCCTGCAAGACTGCGAGTGGCGACGTCCTTGGTTCTTCGAATACATCTTAGGACCGACCTTATATCACAAAACAGATTTGAAGACAAGCGAAACTCTTGGCTATAGTATTAGCGCCAGTCTTGGTCAGTGGATGTCATCTGCCATCGGTGTAAGAGGAGGTGTAAATTTAACTAATGCACCATGGGTAAAGGGTAATCATACTACATCGTTGCTTGGAAAGGCTGGTCTTTTCTTTGATGCGATACTCAATCCTTTTGGATTTACACGCCATTACAATTGGGATAGTGCTGTAGGGTTAAATCTTTTTGGTGGTTACGAGATGGGTTTGCTGCAGTTAGTGCATGCTGATATTAGTGATAAAACAAGCGGAAAGTATGCTGGATATCGCTTGGGAGCACAGATTTGGGCAAAACTTACAAACGATTTGCGCCTTACTTTCGAACCAAGTTACATTTTATTAGAACACTACGACCGCTTTGACGGACGTATGAGATACGACCAAACCGACTTTAAGTTGGGTTTATCGGTGCTATTTAGAAATAAAATGCATCGAAATTATGACCAAAATCCTGCGAAAGACGACCTACCCGAAAGAGGTATCTTTATTGGAGGAGGCCTTGGATGGAACACTACTATCAATAAATGGCGTTACACTGACAAGTCGCGTGGACTGCTTTTGAACTTCAATGGCTTTGCTGGCTACAACTTTAACATGTACCACGGGGTGAAATCATGGCAGATCACGTTTCAAATCCTATCTGGCAGACAAGCAGCAGTAGCGGTTTAGGTAAGTTTACCTATGAGAATACGTTTGTTTCTGTCGACTATCAGCTTAACGCTCTCAATGCTATGACAGGCTATCGCCCCGGTAGACGTTGGAGTGTGAACCTTTATGGTGGTCCTTCGATGGTACTAAGCAAATACGGAAAGAAGGTAGATGTAGGCGCAAACATTGGTGGAATGCTTTTATATCGTGTGCTTCCTTATCTCTCTTTGTTTTATTCTCACACTATTTATTGGATGCCTAGCAGCCATTATGACTCTAATCAGATTTACACAACCCCTGGTGCGGTGTCTAATGTTCTAACACTTGGTGCGCAATACCACATAAATGGTTTCGTTAAAACCATCAAAAACCTTCCTTGGAAGAATGCTCCTTCACCAGGACAACATCGTTTCTTCCTTGATTATGGATATGGATATGCCAATTATCCTATGCTTCCAAGCAAGGGAAAAGATTCATGGGGCACTTCTATGCAACTCTCGTTGGGTTGGTGGGCTAACTCTTTCCTCGGTGCGCGCATAGGGTTGAATATGGCAAAGGTGTAGATATGACAACTACACATACCGTAAATAGACAAACAGAAGATATTCACCATGCCATAGGTATGGGCTCAATAGCTGGAGATATACTCATTAACCCGTTAGGATTGAGTAAGAATTATAACTGGCGGTCGCTCGTTGGTGCTAACATTCTTGCGGGATATCAGAATGGTTGGCTAATTATGAACGATGCAGAACATACCATTAAGGGCTCAAGAATCACTGTTAGTGGCTTCCGTGTAGGTTTACAGCTATGGACACGCCTTAGTCGCGACCTTCGTTTGAATATTGAACCCATGTATTCCGCACTTGATATACACGATAATATCTATATAAACGGAGCAGGAAATGCTCTATATAGAACGAAAGAAGCAGGTACTTCTCCTTTAAAATTAGGCAATTCATTCTCTCTTCGTGTAGGTTTGACTGTTCCGTTAAATCGTATTGCACGCTATGAAGATGCCGATATGACCTCTTATGTATCTAAAGAACCAATGCGATTCTTTGGTGCAGTAGGCGGCGGTTGGAATATTTTGCTTACCAAACATCGCTTTAGGGGTGATGGAGCAAAGGTTAATTTTACAGCCTTTGGAGGCTATAGACTAAACGAAGTATCGGCAGTTCGTCTTGGATTAGAGTATGTTATGGACGATGTTAAGTATGCTAGCATCGAAAATAGTAACGCTAAATTCTTTGAAGAGAAGCATAATATACTTTTCATTGCGGCCAATTATCAGGTTGACTTCCTATCTTACTTCCGTGGATACAACCCTAATCGCCCTTGGAACGTGGCTCTATATGCTGGTCCTGCGATCGGTATTCAAACGGGAAAAGAGCACAATAAAGATGGAGCTGTTAACTTAGGTATGACCGTTAGTCGCCAGATTTCGAAGAATTTCTCGGCATTCTACAATCACAACATCTATCTGATGGGCTTCTTAGGAAAGGAAAGTCTACTTCCAGGTACCAATCTTATGGGTAAAATTACAGCCTTAAACTGTATCAACTTTGGTTTGATGTATGATTTATAAGGTTGTTGAAACAATATAAGCAAGAGAGGGTGTGTCAAAATTGATACATCCTCTTTTTTATGCACAAAGCCCCGACTTTCTCAAGCCAGGGCTTTGCTATTTCCTAAAGTTTTTGTACCTTTAGGCATTAAAAAAATCTCATTATGACAAAGATACACTTTCGTTCTTACATACACAAGAAAATGATTCTTTTTCCTCAAAGAATCGATAAGGATATCGCAGAAGACGACCCTGTTCGTCTTTTAGACGCCTTGGTGGATAATCTTATGTTGGATAATGTCTACAAGCTTTATAAGCCCAGTGGTCGCAAGCCTTATCATCCACAAATGATGCTCAAGGTGATTCTTTACGCCTATATGAATAATATCTATTCCTGCCGTCGCATAGAGTCGCTTCTCAAGCGTGACATTCATTTCATCTATCTGGCAGGATATGAGCAGCCTGACTTTATTACCATCAATCGTTTTCGTAATCGTGTGAAAAAGGAAATCAACAATATCTTTACACAAGTCGTATTAGTACTTGCAGCCAAAGGTTTGATAAGTCTTGACGTTGAATATATTGACGGCACAAAGATAGAATCGAAAGCCAACAAGTATACCTTCGTTTGGAAGAGAACCGTGGAAAAGAACCGCGCCAAGTTGCAGGAACAAATACGCACACTCTTGCTTCAGGTTGATGATGTCATAGCGCAGGACAATGCCGCTAAGAGAGAAGGTGTCGAGTTTACTGCAGCTCTGCTCAATGAGATATCCGAGGAATTGAACAAGTCTTTGGAATCAGTCCCTGAGCCTAAGACAAAAGAAGAGAAGCAGGCTGTTAGAACCAAGAAAAAACAGCTTAAAGAGCTAGAGAAGAAACGTAATAAACTCCAGGAGTATGACTGGCACCTTGAGGTTATGGGAGAGAGAAACTCCTACAGCAAGACCGATCCTGATGCCACGTTTATGCACATGAAGGAGGATGCTGTGCGCAACGGACAGACTAAGCCTGGATATAATCTGCAGATAGCAACTGAGAACCAGTTTATCACCGACTTTGCACTCTATGCTAACCGTACCGATACACTCACACTTTCTTCTTTCTTGGAGTCTTTCAAATCACGCTATCATCGTTATGCCAAGACAGTCGTAGCCGATTCAGGGTATGGCTCCGAGGAGAACTATCTGTTCATGGACGTACATAATATGGAAGCCTATGTGAAGTATAACTACTTCCATAAAGAGCAGCGTCCACGTTACACACCTAACCCATTCAGTCCCGCAAGCCTTTATTATAATAAGGAACAGGATTTCTACGTCTGCCCTATGGGACAGCATATGAAGCGTATAGGTATGAAGCGTTCCCTAACCTCTAACGGATTCGTTACTTACAGCGTACGTTATCAGGCAGAACGCTGTGATGGTTGTCCGTTGAGAGGCTCATGTTTTAAGGCAAGAGGGAACAGAATTATAGAAGTAAACCATCAACTACAGCACTATAAACAAAAGGCACGGGAACTACTGACCTCGGAAGAAGGCATCAAGCATCGAGGACGAAGGTGCATAGAACCTGAAGCTGTTTTTGGACAAACAAAATATAATAAAGCCTATAAGAGGTTTAGGCATTTTGGAAAAGACAAGGTCAATATGGACTTTGCCTTCTTTGCTATTGCCTTTAACATAGGGAAAATGTGTAGAAAAACCAATCTCAAGGAACTAAAAGACATTATGGAGGTACTTTAGGCACCTTCAGATGCTCTATACAAGTTTATATAGGCTATTTAAAGCCCTATAAATCATTTTATATGAAATTAGCAGCATAGCTGCAGTAAATAACGAATTATGTGGTAGACAAGGTAAAGGAAGAATAAAAAGAGGATGTATCAATTTTGACACACCCTCTCTTTTTGTTTTAAGTGTTGGTATTTTTAAGGAGGCATACTCCTGTATCTGAAAATACAAATAGATACAGCAAATAGTTTAAATAGTTGTAAAGAATTTTGAAGAGTGTTTGTTTTGTATAATTATCTTAATATCAATACTTTATAATACCCATTGTTTTGCATTCCAAAACAGGCACTTTTGCACGATAAAACAGGTACTTTTGCTTTGCAAAACAACCGCTTTTGCAACATGAAACCGATATTATAGTTTTTGAATGATATTATTTTTACATAATAAGAATAATTTTATAGCTTTGGATAAAAGCCTTTTGTAGGTGATTTTATACACTCTATGGAATAATGAGAAAAGCCAAATAGCTTAGGAACTATTTGGCTTTTGCAATGTTGGGATACTCGGACTCGAACCAAGAATAACAGGACCAGAATCTGTTGTGTTACCATTACACCATATCCCAATATATATTTGCATCTCTTTTTTAAATGCGAGTGCAAAGATACTACTTTTTTAATGAAGAACAAAAATTATCCAAACTTTTTTTCAAAATCTTGCTTTCTGTGAGTACGGAATAAGTTTTACAATTACATTACATTTCTTATGCTGATTTTGTCTTACCATTCTGTCTGTCTCAGTGTCAGGTAGTGAATGTCTATAAAGCATTCTTTATCTTTGCATTAAATTCGCAAAATAAAACGAATTTATTTTGTCCTTCAAGGCATTTGCTGTACCTTTGTACTTTAATAGAATAATGTATTTTTAATGAACACAGAAAAGAAATTTATTGAATCCATAGTAGAAGGAATACAGGAAAAGAAAGGACATGGCATAGTTATTGCAGATTTATCAGAGATTGATGGTGCTATCTGCAAGTATTTCGTGATATGCCATGGTAATTCTCCACAGCAAGTAGAAGCCATTGCAGGGTCGGTAAGCGACTATATTCGCGAACACCACGGAGAAAAACCAATTAGTTGTGTTGGACTCGGCACCAATCAATGGGTGGCAATAGACTATGCTGATGTGCTTGTACATATCTTTATTCCAGAAACAAGAGAGTATTACGATCTTGAACATCTATGGGAAGATGCAGTATTAACGCAAATCGAAGACATAGACTAAGACTGTTGCCAGCGTAAAAACAGTTTTAATTATCTTATTTAAATGAATTAAATGGACAATCAAAATCCAAACGACAAGCCAAAAATGCCTAAGTTCAATATGAACTGGCTGTATGTTATGGTACTTATTATTGTTGTGCTGTTCTTCTCAACAAAGGGTATGGACAGTATCTTCCCTGCGGGTGAAGGAGCAACAAAGGATTATACCACATTTGTAAACTACATAAACAAAGGCTATGCCACACGTGTTGTCATCAACAAAAAGGAAAGTACACTTCGTATGTATGTAAGTCCTGATCACGTGAGAGATATATTTAAGAAAGGTGTAGATCAGGTTGGTAAATCGCCATATATTACTGTAGAGATTGGTTCTATAGATAATCTTGAAACCTTTTTAAATGCTGCTATTAAGCAAAAGAAGATTTCTGGTTATAGTTATGAGAACAAGGATGAACATGGTTTTACCGATTTTATTATTGGATTGGTGCCTTGGATTCTTATAATAGGCTTCTGGTTTTTCATCATGAAACGTATGAATGGTGGTGCTGGAAACGGAGGTGGTGTATTTAGTGTAGGCAAATCGAAAGCTAAAATATACGAGAAAGGTGGCGAAATAGGCGTTACCTTTAAGGATGTAGCCGGCCAAGAAGGTGCAAACAGGAGGTACAAGAAATTGTAGACTTCTTGAAAAACCCACAGAAGTATACCGAATTGGGTGGTAAAATACCAAAGGGAGCATTGCTTGTAGGCCCTCCTGGAACAGGTAAAACCTTGTTGGCAAAGGCAGTAGCAGGCGAAGCAGGCGCTCCTTTCTTCTCTATGAGTGGTTCTGATTTTGTTGAAATGTTCGTGGGCGTGGGTGCAAGTCGTGTTCGCGATGCGTTCCGACAAGCTAAGGAGAAGGCTCCTTCTATTATATTTATTGATGAAATAGATGCTGTTGGCCGTGCTCGTTCGAAGAATCCATCTATGGGTGGCAATGACGAACGGGAGAATACATTGAATGCATTGCTCACAGAAATGGACGGATTCGGTACAAATAGTGGCGTTATCGTATTGGCAGCTACCAACCGTGTAGACATGTTGGATAAAGCATTGCTCCGTGCAGGACGCTTTGATCGACAAATTCACGTTGATTTACCGGACTTACCAGAGCGCAAAGCAATCTTCCAAGTACATTTACGACCTTTGAAATTGGAGAAGAACCTCGATATTGACCTTCTTGCAAGGCAGACTCCAGGCTTCTCAGGCGCTGATATTGCTAATGTATGTAACGAAGCTGCGTTGATAGCTGCACGCCATAATAAAGTAGCAGTAGGCAGACAGGACTTCTTAGATGCGGTAGACCGAATCATTGGAGGCTTGGAGAAGAAAACAAAGATACTCACAACAAGTGAAAAACGTACCATAGCGCTTCACGAAGCTGGGCATGCTACCATCAGTTGGTTCTGTGAACATGCTAATCCACTCATTAAAGTGAGCATTGTACCTCGTGGTCAAGCACTTGGTGCAGCATGGTATTTACCAGAAGAAAGACCAATTACAACTAAAGAACAAATGCTTGACGAAATGTGTTCGCTTCTTGGTGGACGTGCAGCAGAGGAACTCTTTACAGGTCATATCTCAACGGGAGCAATGAATGACCTTGAGCGTGCTACAAAAAGTGCATTTGGAATGATAGCCTATGCTGGTATGAGTGATAAGCTACCTAATATCTGCTACTATAATAATGATCCTGGTTTCCAAAGCCATACTCAGAAACAACAGGCAAAGTAATTGATGAAGAAGTTCTGAAAATGGTGAACGAGCAATACGATCGTGCGAAAGCAATATTAACTGAGCATAGTGAAGGTCATGCCAAATTGGCACAGCTGCTTATAGAACGAGAAGTTATTATGGCAGAGGATGTAGAAGAAATATTTGGAAAACGTCCTTGGGTGAGTCGCACAATAGAATTGATGGAAGCAGAAGAGAATGCAAAGTTATCGCTTGATGCAATGCCTGATAGCGTGAAACAGGCACAGGCAGAACACGAAGCAGCCATTAAACAAGCGGAAGCTGGTAATGATGCAAAGACCGAATCTGCAGAGGAGAATATTGAAACTAAAGAATAAACGAAAGAACGCAATGACAGATAAACAGAAGAACCTAATTACGCGCGCCCTTACAGGCGTTGTCTTTGTGGCTGTTATGGTTGCAGGATTTACAGCACCGCAATATATGATAGTGCTTTTTGCCATCATTACTGGTTTAACTTTATGGGAATACACAGGACTGGTATCGCAGATTGAAGGTGTCAGCGTAAATCGTTTTATATCTGTTGTGGCTGGTGTTTATTTCTTCATAGCAATGGCTGGATTGCGAGTAGGATATGTAAAGGACTTCAGTGTATTTGTTCCTTACATCTTTACAATCGTTATTCTTATTATTGCTGAGCTGTATTTAAAGAACGAGAATCCAATTAACAACTGGGCGTATACCATGTTGGGGCAGATGTATATAGCATTGCCTTTCTCTATGATAAATGTATTGGCATTTCAGCATGATAATAATGGCAATGTAATGGCTGATATGCTTTTGCCTTTAAGCATCTTTATCTTTTTGTGGACAAATGATACAGGCGCTTATTGCTCGGGTTCACTTTTTGGTAAACACAAGCTTTTTCCACGTATTAGTCCAGCGAAGAGTTGGGAAGGAAGTATTGGTGGCGGTGTTTTTGTTATTGCAGTTGCAGTGTTGATAGGTTATCTTACAGAAAATCCAGAAGCACCAAATTCGTTAACTATTCCTCAATGGGCAGGACTTGGCATTGTTGTGGCTGTATTTGGTACATGGGGCGACCTTGTAGAAAGTTTGTTTAAGCGTACAATAGGTATAAAAGATAGTGGAAACATACTTCCTGGACATGGTGGAATGCTCGACCGTTTCGATTCTGCGCTTATGGCTATTCCTGCAGCAGTAATCTATCTTTATGTGCTTACAATGCTTTAAAGATAATTCGTAAGTATAGAAATTACAAAAATAGGAGAGGCAAATCAACAATTATAAGTTGATTTGCCTCTCTTCAATTATTATGTTATTAAAAAAATATAGAGAAGTTTTTTTAATAATTAAAAAAAGAAATCAATAATTTTGCATCATCGATGCATGAAAGCATTAACCTAAAAGCATATTACTAAGATTTAAATGTTATTATATTTTTGATAAATAATAAATGCTTATGAAAAAACTTATCTTAATGTCGGTAATGACACTAATTAGCCATTGTATTTTGGCCCAAACACCATCTTATGTTCTTTTAAATGGAAATGTTTTACTTTTGGAGAAAGCAAAAGCAAAGCAATCTAAGAGTTTAACTACGGTACTACCAGTAAAAGACGAAGAAATTATAAAAGACAAGCCTGCTGGTGAAGAGACAGACGAATTGCAACGTATTTCTATTTGTGCAGTACCTGAGAATGGAAGTGCAAGTTTTTCTCGTCAAACTTGTGCTTTAGCTAGTTATATTGTAGGCAAAGATAACAATCTTTATCTATTCAATGCACTTGGAAAATGCTATACTTTTTCTTATACGAAGTTAGAATCTAACGGAGAAGGCAAATATACGCTGCACACTCCGCAAGCTATTGATGTTGGTTATAATGACAATAATGAGAAGATAAAGCTATATGCAACTCGTTTAGTACTTACCAAAGACGGGGAAGACTGGATATATGTTCCCGAATATGATAGCAATAAGCAGTTCAAGGGAGACGTCCATTTCACATTTACCGATGGAGTATTGGCGCAAGAAGATGAAGGAATGAATAACGAAGTAGAGCTTCCAAATGTTATCATCGGACTAACTGACAACGAAGGACAATGGCATGGATTTGCCACTTCCAATATTCTTATAAAGCCATTTAAGGAAGAGAAAACAGAGTTGCCTGACGAATTGGAAGCTCAAAACTTCACTATTACTTACACAGATGTAAGAGGAAATATAAAAGAAGAAAATATAAAGGTTGCTTTATCAGAAACAGAAGCCTATATTCAATGTCCATATATGTTTAGTGGTGAAGACAACGATGCTTTATGGATAAAGGGAGAAATAAAAGGAAACACTATTGTTTTTAAGTCGCAATACATCGGAATTGCTGAAGACGAACACGCCTACGTCTTTATGTTCCCAGCAACTTGTTCGTTCAGAATAGACGATGAAGGCAAGAAACATATGCAAGCTGAAAAGGCCGATGAAGTAGTATTCAGTTACGATAAAAATACGAAAAAGCTTATGAGTGCGCCAAATAGTTTAATGATTATAAACGAAGGAAGCGAAACCATTGCTGCATGGGCTGCTTACGGAGAACCTACTATTAAAATGTATGATATGACTTTGCGCAAGCCTGCAGCACCGATAATTAAGGAAATATCGCCTTACGACGAGACGGATGGCATGAGTGTAAAGTTCGTTATGGAAACTAAAGACGTAAATGGAAAATACATAATGCCCGACTACTTATATTATAATGTGTACTTTGACACAGATGATAAACCGATGACATTTACCGAAGAGGATTATTCGGGATTGGAAGAAGACATGATAGATATCCCATACTTATTTCAGGACAAGCAATTTTTCTATCATCAAGGCGATATGCACTTATTCTTTGCAATGGTTGAAAACTACGATAGAGTAGGCGTGCAAGTTCTTCATAAGATAGGTGAGGAGGTAAGTCGTTCAGAAATTGTATGGGCAAAGAATCCTTCAACAAACATAAACGACATAGATTCTGACGCAAAGATTGTGAATACAACCTATTTCGATTTGTCTGGTCGCAGAATACCTAAGTGTGAAAAGGGAATCTATATTAAGACTATCACATACAGCAATAGTAAGAAATCGATAACAAAGGTTATTAGATAATCCTTAGCTGAAAGAATTAAATAAGTTTTTACTTTGTTTTTAGAAAAGGTGTATCAAAGCAAATGTTTTGATACACCTTTTTTAGAATGTTGATAAAGATAAATAGTCATTATCATGCTTATGATAATCCGTTATTATATGTCTGATAATTCATTATCATATGTTTGATAATTCATTATCATACCGATGATAATTACTTTTTATCATTATCAACCTGTTGAAAATGGCATAAGATTTATTAGCCTAACATACTAACTTTTGGGGAATACCATATTCTAAAAAATCCTAAGTTATAGGTATTGTGAAGAAAAACAAATAGCAGTAACTTTGCATTATACGAATAAACACCGATGAAAAGCTGAACAATGAAGAATGTTCACAACACTTTGATAAATTAATTAGCAAATTAAGAAACGAAATGAAACAAAGTACACGACAGCCCTAAATGGGTTTAAACTTATAATGCTCATCGTATTGGTAATAGTGCCGATGACAGTGAGTGCAAATGGAGAATTGAAAACAAATGCAAATATTGTTGGGCACATAACTGATAAAGCCACTGGAGAACCAATACCACACGTGGCTGTGCAAGTAGAAGGAACAATGATAGTAAGCGTTACCAATGCAGAAGGCTATTATCATTTGGAAGATTTACCACTCGGTAAACAGACAGTTGGAGCGCGTGCAACAGGATATCATTCTGCAAAACAAACGCTCGAAGTGGAAAAGAATACAAACCAAACAATCGACTTTGTATTAACAACTGATGAGGTAGCATTAGACGAAGTAGTGGTATCATCAAATCGTAGTGTTTCTTTACGACGCAATGCACCAACCTTGGTGAACGTAATAGATACACGTATGTTCAACATTACCAATTCAATGTGTTTGGCACAAGGATTAAACTTTCAGCCAGGTGTTCGCACAGAAGATAATTGTGCTAACTGCGGGTTCTCGCAAGTTCGCATCAATGGATTAGATGGACATTATTCGCAAATACTCATAGATTCGCGCCCCGTATTCTCTGCTTTGCAAGGAGTTTATGGCTTAGAGCAAATTCCTGCCAACATGATAGAACGAGTAGAAGTTGTAAGAGGTGGTGGTTCTGCACTATATGGTTCGTCAGCAATTGGCGGAACAATCAATATTATTACGAAAGAACCCTTGAGCAATTACGCCGAATTGGCGCATACATTCACAGCTTACGAAGGAGGAAATACATTCGATAACAACACAACTGTTAATACTTCCATCGTGTCAAGTAATAATAAAGCTGGATTTTCTGTTTATGGACAGAGCAGAAATCGTGGTGGTTACGACAGAGATCAAGATGGATTTACCGACCTTCCAAAGCTTATCAATAAAACGATAGGCATGGGCGCCTTCCTACGATTAAATAACTATTCTAAACTGAAATTGCAATATCATGCTTTGAATGAATATCGTCGTGGCGGAAACAATTTGTATCTTCCTGTGCACGAATCAAATATTGCAGAGAAACTCGACCATAATATCAATGGTGGCTCGCTGAGTTACGATCTATTCACTCCAAACGGGTTGAATCATCTCACAGCTTATGCTTCTTTTCAAATCGTATCACGCGATAGTTATTATGGAGGCACAGGCGATGGTTCTGACGAAAGTAAAGCCGAGGCTTTAAAAGCTTATAGCAAAACACACGATACAAATTTAATGGGAGGAATGCAGTTCGTTCACAATTTTGGAAATCTGCTTTTTATGCCTGCCCAACTTACTTTAGGCACAGAATATACCTACGATGCATTAAAAGACCATGCACTTGGATATGATGTCATAACCCGACAAACTGTACGTACAGGTAGTTTGTTTTTGCAAAACGAATGGAAGAATGAACATTGGGGTATTCTCTTAGGTGGACGTTTCGATAAGCACAATCTTATCAACCATCTTATTTTTAGTCCACGATTAAATTTGCGCTTCAATGCAACACCTAATATTCATTTGCGTTTAACCTATGCCGGTGGTTTCCGTGCGCCTCAAACTTTCGATGAAGATTTACATACGAGCATGGCAGGCGGTGAACGAATAAAAACCTATTTAGCAAAAGATTTGAAAGAAGAACGTTCCAATAGTCTGAGCTTTTCTGCCGATATGTATTTAAACATTGGTAATGTGCAGACAAATTTCTTGATAGAAGGCTTCTTTACACACTTAAATAATGTGTTTGCGCAGCGTGTTTTAAACGACCACGATGAGAATGGTATTCGTATTCTCGAACGTTTCAATGCCAATCAAGCAACAGTTTGGGGAGTGAATGCAGAAGGAAAAGCAGTATTTTCAAAATGGTTCTCTTTGCAAAGTGGACTAACAATACAACGCAGCGAATATAAAGATGCTGTGGAATGGGACGAAGATGCACCAGCAGAAAAGAAATTTTTACGTACACCTAACGTATATGGCTATTTTACATTACAATCATCTCCTATAAAGCGCATGTCAGTTTCTGTATCTGGTAATTACAATGGCTCAATGCTTGTAGGTCATGCTGCAGGTTCTGGTGTAGATAACCCTGTTGTAGTACATACACCTTCTTTCTTTACACTGAGTGTAAAAGCAAGTTATGACTTCAATATTTTCAAACAAATAAAAGCTCAAATCAATGCAGGAATACAAAATATAGGAAATGTTTATCAGCGTGACTTAGACAAAGGGTGGAATCGAGATGCTTCCTATATATATGGTCCGTCGCTTCCACGTTGTTTCTATGTAGGAATGAAACTCATTTATTAAGACGTTAATTCTATCTCGGGTAGGTTTACAATTGTTAGCAATTTTTTGCAATATCTCTTGCAATTCTCAAAAAAATGATTTACATTTGCAAGCGTTAGTCTAACAAACAACAACCTTTAAGAGCCCGAATACAATGAAACTATTAACGGAAAATATTTCGAAAAGCTGTAATGCAGCATATCGAAACAATAATACCAAATTTCCATAAAAGTCCCATTTGCACCTCCGTAACAAGGAGTTGTGAGTGGGACTTTCTGTATTCTCCTTTACCATTTTTTGAAAAGCTGAACCAAATAAAATATTTATCTAATTATAAAACTTTAAAAACAAAAAATTATGAAGAAAAAAGCACTACTTTCATTTGTGCTTGTAGCAATGGCTACATTGTGGACAAGTACAACACAAGCCCAAGAGTATTACGATCTCACCATTGCGCTTACACAAGTAACTTCTAGAAACTGCAAAGACCTATCTTTCATACCAGGTGTGAGTGGCATAGTAAAGTACGATGATGCAACAAAGACACTTACATTGGAAAATGCATCTATAATTGGAGATAAGTATAAAACTGCCATTTCTTCTAAAATTGATGGCTTGATTATTAAAGTATCTGGTTATAATAGACTTCAAACAGAAAGCGCCTCTGGTATTTTGTATGAAAACTCAATTACCATTACAGGTGAAGGAACACTTGATATAACCTGTCAGAAGAATTGTGCCATCTATGCAAACAAGGGTAATCTTACAATAGAAAATTGTACTATAAATGCTAAAAGTAATGAATATGGTATTGCGGGATTTAATGGTGAAACCGAAAATCTTACAATTAAAAATGCCACAATAACTGCAGAAGGTACAGAAAAAGGTTCAATTTGTGATTTTGCCACCCTTACTATGATAGGAAGTAAAATATCAGAACCTTTAGGCGCAGCATTTGACCCATCTATGCACTGTGTTGCTTTGAATGGAGAAAAAGTAACTGATAAGGTTATGATAGTTAAAGATGCAACAGCCATCGAAACTCCAAACATTAATATAGCTGTTAAAACTGCACAAGGAATTTATACTCTTAGCGGTGTTCGCGTATCTAACGACTTAAATAAATTACCCAAAGGCGTATATATTGTAAATGGTAAGAAAGTTGTGAAACAATAAAAATAATTTTGCACCTCTATCAATAAATAGAGGTGCAGAAAATTCTATACCTTACAAACTTATTACCAACTTTGTTTATTGTTTAAAAATTTGCCATCCTTATTTGGTGAATCATTTTTTGCAAAGCTGTTAGATTTATATTGATTCAAGACGACGTTATCTATTGAAATAATAGTGTGATTTTAGAAAGTACACTAAAAATGTTTGCTAATGATAAAAAAAGTACTTGAAAAAAATTATAATAACGAATTTGAAATTTGTAATTATAATTTTTTTAAAAAACGTAATTACGTTTTTTTGATTATTTGTAATTACATTTTTCTAATTACTAGATTACTTACACTTCAATAAGTCATAATTGATTCATTTATAAGAAGATACAGTTTTGAACTTATTTATTTGTTACTATGCTCATTTCTTAGTGAGTAAAACAAAAAAATAAGCAATAAAAAAATAAAAAAAAGGAGTTACTCCATGTAACTCCTTTTTATTTATGTAGCGGGACAGGGGCTACGATCCCCGGACCTCCGGATTATGAATCCGACGCTCTAACCAACTGAGCTATCCCGCCAAAAAAACCCTTAAACAAACTGCTTTTTGAAAAAGCGGTTGCAAAGGTATATAAAAAAAGTGAACCGACAAAAATTTATTTGAAAATTTATTGATGATATTTCAAAAAAATATGCTTTTTGATAGTTGTATATATACCTTATGATTTGTGTTTGTACATAAAAAATGAAAAATCGGTGGTTACTCTGATTATTTTATGTACTTTTGCAAAACAATTGTGCAGAGTTAGTACATTGTACAACGGAAAATGTTTCGTATCAGAAAGTTAGACATATTTATTATAAAGCAGTTTGGAACGCTTTTCGTAGGAACTTTCATCGTTAGCTTATTTGTGCTGATGATGCAATTTCTGTGGCAATATGTTGATGAACTGATAGGTAAAGGTCTTTCTCTTGATGTTCTTGGAGAATTCTTTTGGTATATGAGCTTGATGATGGTTCCAGAAGCATTGCCACTTGCTGTTTTATTATCATCGCTTATTACTTTTGGAAATCTTGGTGAGAGTTCAGAACTTACAGCTATAAAGGCTGCAGGTATTTCGCTTATTAAAGCTTTCAGAGGAGTAATAATTTTTACATTTTTTATAGCACTTGTTTCGTTTTATTTCCAAGATACCATTGGTCCTAATGCTAAAAAACATTTTAATCAGTTGTTGAATTCGATGAAGCAGAAGAATCCTGAATTGGAAATTCCTGAGGGAGTCTTCTATGATGGTATACCAGATACCAATCTTTATGTTGAAAAGCGTGATTTAAAAACAGGACGCCTTTATAACATAATGATTTACCGCATGACCGATTCGTACGAAGATCAAGCCATCATACTTGCCGATTCGGGTTTATTGCAGTCAACAGCAGAGAAGAAACATCTTGTTTTAAATTTATGGAATGGCGAATGGTTTGAAAACATGCGTTCGCAGGAATTTGGTAGTAGTGCCAGTGTGCCTTATCGTCGCGAATCATTTGTTCACAAAAAGTTAGTTATAGACTTCAGTGACGAATTCAATCGTATTGATATGTCGAGAATTTCTGATGATGCCCGTACGAAGAGTATTGCTAAAATCCGCCACGATAAAGATTCGCTTGTTCAAGTTTTTGATAGTGTTGGCAACGCATATTATCAAGATGCGCGACAAGTTCTTTATCCTGTTTTGCAACTAAAGAAGAGTGATTTGGTAAAAGCTAAGACACTTGCTTCAACCAAAAACTTTGATTTAGACACGCTTTATAATAAAATGACACCTGAAGAGCGTAGGCAAACCATTGAACGTGCTTTGATAAATTCGCAGCAAACTGTATCAGATCTTGATTTAAGAGTATGATAACCAGTGATGGAGATAAAATGATACGAATGCACGATATCGCAGAAATAAATAAGTATTTATTATCGCTAACGTGTCTAATCTTCTTCTTTATTGGTGCGCCTTTAGGTGCAATTATTCGTAAGGGAGGATTGGGAGTCCCTATCATAATAAGTGTGTTCGTCTTTATTATTTATTACATATTAAATAATACAGGTTATCGAATGTCAAGACAAGGCGATTGGGCTGTATGGTTTGGAAGAGGACTTTCTCCTGCTATTCTTATACCAACAGCAATCTTTATTACTTACAAGGCTAATAAAGATTCGGCAGTCTTCAATATTGACATGTATCGTAATCTTGCTATGCGCATATTAGGTTTGCGTATAAAACGAAGTATTAGCAGTAAGGAAGTGATTATTAATGCACCAAAGTATGCTGTTGATGCTACTATGCTGAAAGAAATGAATGCAGATATTGTAGCTTATGTGCAAAAAAGTAATTTAAAATCACCTCCTAATTTTATTACGACATTCTTTAAATATCAGCCAGATCATGAGATAGAACAATTAAGCAATAATCTTGAAACGATTATTGAAGATTTATTTAATACACGCAATAAGTTAATTCTTTCAGAACTTAACAAGTATCCTGTATTGATAACTAAAGCACATACACGTCCTTTTGAATATAAGTGGCTGAATATAGCTGCAGCTATTATTTTACCTGTAGGCTTATTCCTTTATTTCAGAATGTGGGGCTTCCGGTTACGCTTGTATCGTGATTTGAAAATTATTAAGCAGACCAACGATAATATTATTGAAGAAAGCGAAAAGATAATAGCTAAACAGAAACAGAAACAATAAGATAATTATAAATCAAACCGAAGGTCGTATTTTATTTAAAATCGACCTTAAACTTAGAATACAATTATGGAGAACTTCAAACTCAGTAGCATTGAAGATGCTGTAAAGGATTTTAAAGAAGGTAAATTCGTTATCGTAGTAGATGATGAAGACCGAGAGAATGAGGGCGACCTCATTATGGCTGCTGAAATGATTACGCCTGAAAAGGTGAACTTTATGTTGAAAAATGCTCGTGGTGTTCTTTGTGTCCCAATAACACTTTCACGCGCAAAAGAATTAGATTTACCACATCAGGTATCTGATAATACATCGGTGCTTGGTACACCATTTACCGTAACTGTAGATAAATTGGAAGGTTGTTCAACGGGAGTTTCTGCTCATGACCGTTCGGAAACTATAAAGGCTTTGGCTGATCCAAAGTCAACACCACAAACGTTTGGTCGACCTGGACATATCAATCCATTATATGCACAAGACAATGGTGTTTTGCGTCGTTCTGGGCATACTGAAGCTGCAATAGACCTTTGTAAAATGGCTGGTTGTTTCCCTGCAGGTGTGTTAATGGAAATCATGAATGATGACGGAACAATGGCAAGAATGCCCCAACTCATTGAAAAAGCTAAAGAGTGGGACATGAAAATTATCAGTATAAAAGATATCATTGCTTATCGTTTAAAACGCGAAACAAGTATTGAAGTTGGTGTAGAAGTTGATATGCCTACAAAATATGGACACTTCCGCTTAATTCCTTTCCGTCAAACATCTACAGGCGTTGAACATATGGCGTTGATAAAAGGTGAGTGGAGCGAAGATGAATCGGTATTAGTACGTGTACATTCTTCTTGTGCTACTGGCGACGTTCTTGGTAGCGAACGCTGCGATTGTGGTGAACAATTGCATAAAGCAATGGAGATGATAGAGGCCGAGGGGAAAGGAGTCTTGATCTATATGGAACAAGAAGGAAGAGGTATTGGCTTGATGAACAAAATAGCTGCTTATAAGTTACAAGAACAGGGATTAGATACTGTAGATGCTAACTTACATCTTGGCTTTAAATCTGATGAACGTAATTATGGATGTGGTGCTCAAATGTTGCGTCATCTTGGTGTTCATAAGATGCGTTTAATGACAAATAACCCGACAAAACGTGTAGGTTTAGAGGCTTATGGTTTAGAAATAGAAGAAAATATTCCAATAGAAATACGTCCTAACCAATACGATTACCGTTATTTGAAAACAAAGAAGGATAGAATGGGACACGATTTACACCTATAGGTATAAATAAAGAAGAATACTTCATATATATAATAAGGTGTCTTATAAATATGTTAAAGAGATTATTTCATAAGGGTAAAAAAATGAAATAATCTCTTTGTTTTTCGTTTTAACTTTATATAATAAAAAAATAGTATTGTGTAAGAAACAAACTATTAAGGTGAAATTAGTTTTACAACTATAAAAAGAAAGAAAGTTTTTTTATTTCATAATAAAGGTTTAATAATTGATGCCTATAATATGAATAAACGAAATGGGATAGAAGGAGAAAATTAGACTTCCACAATGATGCAAAAACATAATAAAAGTAGTCAAAAAACAACAGTTAAAAGATGTCAATTATGAACGTAGTTCTCTATAATTTGTTATCTTTGCCGAAAATGTGCGGAGAAAGTTGGTCAGTTTTTGATAACTCAATATCCAATCAGTTTAAAATCAAATAGATATTAATAATTCAATTCATTTATAACTAAAAAAATAAAATTTTATCATTTATGGCAACTACACAACAAAAAGCAGCCCCACAAAAGAAATCAGAGGGCTTCACAGGAGTTAGAGGCGCATTTTGGATTATCGCAGTTTGCGGTGTCGTAGCGTTTGTATTGTTCTTTACATGGTTTGGACATGATATGCATTTCCAAGATCCTGGAACTAAAGAGCATCCTGCTGACGTATGGGGTACTATCTTTAAGGGTGGTATCGTGGTACCTGTTATTCACACATTGTTGCTCACTGTGCTCGCTATGTCTATCGAGCGTTGGTTGGCTTTAAAGACCGCTTTTGGTAATGGAACACTTCCTAAGTTCGTTGCAAACATTAAGTCTGCATTGAAAGATAACGATATGAACAAGGCTACTCAGCTTTGCGATAAGCAAAAAGGTTCTGTTGCAAATGTTGTACTTGCTTCTTTGAACGCATATAAGTCAATGGAAAGTGGTGCTAATGCAGGTATGAAGAAGGCACAGAAAGTTGCTAAGATTCAACAGGCTCACGAAGAAGCAACTCAGCTTGAGATGCCAACTCTTACAATGAATCTCCCAATCATTGCAACACTCGTTACACTTGGTACCCTTACAGGTCTTCTCGGTACTGTAATTGGTATGATCAAGTCGTTCTCTGCTTTGTCTGCAGGTGGTGGTACTGATGCTACTGCTCTTTCTGCTGGTATTTCTGAGGCGTTGATTAATACTGCATTCGGTATTGCTACTTCTTGGTTTGCTGTAGTTTCTTATAACTACTTCTCAAACAAGGTTGACAAGTTGACTTACGCACTCGACGAGGTTGGTTACTCAATTGCTCAGACATACGAAGTAAACCATACAGAAGAAGCTTAATTTTTGCTAACCCTTTAAATACATTATCGCTATGGGTAAAGTAAAAGTTAAGAAAGAAGACGTTTGGATTGACATGACGCCGATGTCAGACGTTATGACCTTGCTGCTTACTTTCTTCATGCTCACCTCTACATTCGTAAAGAATGAGCCTGTGAAAGTAAATACACCAGGTTCTGTGTCTGATATGAAAGCGCCTGAAAATGGTGTTCTTACAGTAATTATTAGTCCTGAGAAGAATGCTGCTGGTCAACCAACTGGCGAAGGCCAGGTATTTTTGAGCTACGACAATACTAATGAGTTGGGGCAAATTGTAGATATGGTTGCAAAACTTTCACCAGAACAGAAGAAAACTTTTTTGGGTGAATCTACAATAGGAGCACCATTAGACAAACTCCCAGCTTTTTTAAGTAAATCAGCAAAAGCTCGAAGTGAAGAACTTCCCAAAATGGGTATTCCTCTCGATAGTATCGAAGGACAGGATATGACAGAATTTCAACAATGGGTTAATGCTGCTCGCACAGTAAATTCTAAAGTTAAAATTGCTTTGAAATCTGACGCAAATACTCCTTATGGTACAGTTAAGAAGGTGATGAGCGAACTCCAGGATATGGATGAAAGTCAGTACTATATGATTACACAGTTGGACGCTAAAAAGGCTGCAACAGCAGCTTCTAAGGAGAACTAATATGGCAAATAAAAAAGAAAGCAAGCAGAAAAAGATGACTGTTCGCGTAGACTTTACGCCAATGGTTGATATGCTTATGTTGCTTATTACATTCTTCATGCTTTGTACATCACTTAGCAAGCCTTCAACTATGGAGCTTACAATGCCAAGTAATGACAAGAATTTAAATGACGCAAAGAAGAATGAAGCTAAGGAGTCTCACTCTATAACCATCTTTATAGGTGATGATGACAAGATGTTCTATGGTGAGGGTAAACCTCAACTTGATAATCCTAATTGGTTGAAAAAGGCTGATTGGAGCACAGGAAAGACAGGTATTCGTTACGTTCTTCAGCACAAGGAAGTAGACAATGGCGCAAGCGTTCCTTATAACGATATGCGTATTGCTGTACAAGACTTGCAAAAGAAGAAAGCTGCTAACGAAAGGCTTATCCAGATAGCATTTATCAAGCTGAGCTTACAAATATCAAGTTAGGTAATGTAAATGGCAAGAAAGTACCAACTTTGACAGTCATTATCAAGCCTACTGATAAATCTTCTTATAAGCATCTTGTTGATATTCTTGATGAAATGCAGATTTCATATATTGCAACTTATGTCATTGATAAGGTTACACCTGAAGAAAAAGCTTTGCTTTTGAAAAAGGGTGTTAAAGCTTAATTTTAATGATGTATAACAATTAAAGAAAAGAAACATGGCAAAGATAGATTTATACGATCCTAAATGGGTCGATATGGTTTTCGCTGATAAGAACAAGTCATACGGAGCATATCAACTTCGTAAGTCTGTTTCACAGCGAAATATCAAATCATTAATTATTTTGCTTGTTGCTGCATTCATTGGTGGTGGCTATTTAGCTTATCAAGTTAAGAAACACAATGATGAGCTTGCAGCACAAGAAGCATATGCTGCTAAGATGGAGTTGCAAGCAATAGAAGCAGCTAAGAAAGAGCAGGAAGAGCGTAAGAAACAACAAAAGAAAGAAGAGCCCAAGAAGATTGAGCCTGAAAAAGTTGTTCCAGAAACTCGTGCTACAGTGAAATTTACAGCACCTGTCATTAAAGATGACAAAGAAGTTAAGGAAGAAATGCCCCCAATGGTTAAATGAATAAAGAAACCAAGGCAGTCGGAGCTGAAACAAAAGAAGGTGTTGAAGATCGTAATATTGTAGCTGATAAAAGTACTGTGGCAACGCCAGAGCAGATTATTCCTAAGATTGAGAAGCCAGTAGAGGCTCCTAAGGTAGAAGCTCCTAAAGAAGATATTGAAAAGAAGATCTTTACTTTTGCTGAGCAACCACCAACATTCAAAGGAAATGTTCAAGCATGGCTTGTATCTCACTTGCAGTATCCTGCTTCGGCAGCAGATAATAACATTCAGGGAAAAGTAATTGTGAAGTTTGTTGTTGGACGTGATGGTTCTGTTAGCCAAGCACAAGTTATGCGTGGTGTAGACCCTGCACTTGACCGCGAAGCACTTCGCGTTGTAAACAGCATGCCAAAGTGGAATCCAGGTATGAACAACGGACAACCTGCTAACGTTTGGTTCCAACTTCCAATCACATTTAAGCTGAACTAATTAAAAAATGAATCGAACTTAGTGCTACATTTTGTAGGAATTATACAAACCATAGTCTTTCTCTCCTCTTATTTGGAGAGAAAGACTTAGGTTCATCAAGCGTAAAACCAAATGTAGTTACTAGAGAAAGTTTTGTTAATGAATGGCTTATTTCTCATTTACAGAGTTCTCAGAAAGTTGCGGACTCATCTGTAAGGTCATGTAATTGTGAAATTTGTTTTTTAAGTTATGGTTCTATCAGTTAATCGCAAAATGTGTATAGAATGTTGAACCAAACAAAACGCTCAAGCACTTCGTGATAAAAAATAGTATGCGAAAATAAAATTCTGGTTTAATTAATGGTAATCCTGAGATGTCGCGCACTATCTAAATTACATTTAAATTAAATTAATTCGTATTTTATGAAACGAACAGTATTCTACATATTCTTAGTATTTATTGTATCTGTAGTTTTTCTTTCATCATGTGGTGAGAAAAAAGCTAAGGATGGTAGAACAGATACACCAATATCAGGAACAATTAAATTTGCCGCTGATGAAAGTTTTAGTCAGTTTATTGACGAAGAATTGCAGGTATATCAGTATCGTTTCCCTCAAACTCATCTTTTACCTGTATATACAGATGATAACACAGGAATGAAGATGCTCCTTGACCTTAAGGTGAATCTTTTATTTTCATCTCACGGATTGCAAAAAGGTGAAGATGCAATATTAAGAGGTAAAGGTCCTATTCCGTCAGTATTTCCTATAGGGTATGATGGAATAGCATTTATCATCAATAAAAAGTAACTTAGATTCATGTATCACAGTTAATGATGTTAAGCGTCTACTTAAAGGCGAAGTAACAAAGTGGAAACAACTTTATCCTAATTCTGATAAAGGAGACATAGAAGTTGTATTCGATAACAAAGCATCAGCAACATTACATTTTGTTGTTGATTCAATATTAGATGGAAAAAACATTAAGAGTCAGAATATCGTAGCAGCAAAGAATAGTAAGTCTGTAATCGAATATGTAAAGAAGACTCCAAACGCAATAGGTGTAATTGGATCAAATTGGTTGAATGACCGAAAAGATTCCACAAACACCACATTTAGAAATGATATTCGCGTCATGGCAATATCTAAAACAAGTAGAGCAGAAGATTATAATAGCTGGCAACCCTATCAAGCTTATTTCCTTGATGGTCGTTATCCATTTGTAAGAACTATCTACGCAATTGTTGCAGACCCTCATAAAGCTCTGCCCTGGGCATTTGCAAACTTTATTGCTGGTCCTATAGGACAAAAGATAATGTTAAAAACGGGTATGCTTCCTTATAGAGCTGAAATTACAATTCGTAAAGTAAAAATAAACACTGATTAAATCATCAAACTTTCTATTGTATATTAAGTCATAGTTACTAATCCAGTATAAAGTTTATCTAATTTATAAATGATTATGAAGACAAAGAAATATTTATTAGCTGGAGCTTTGATACTAAGTTTATCAACTCCTGTATTAGCACAAAACGATGGTTATAAGGTAGCTCTTAATCCTATTATCAGCGCTATCGAAGCTGCACCAACAGATTTAAATGCTGGTAAGGACCTTATAAAAGAATATATTAAAACCTATAAGAAAGATGAGCAAGCTCTTACAGCTCTTGGTAACGTTTTTTTGGCACAGCGTAACTTTACTGAAGCGATGAAGATTGCAAATTCTATCGTTTCTAACAAGAAGATGAATGGAACATTAGGATATCTTCTTCTTGGTGATATTGTTGCTTTGCAAGATAGTGTTGGTAATGCTGGTTCTGCAGCTCAACATTACGCAACTGCTATAAGCCTCGATCCTCATAATGTTGCAGCCTACGAGCGTTATGCAAAAGTATATCGTCACGTAAATTCTCAAGTTTCAATACAGAAATTAGAAGAACTTCGTCAGGTTGAGCCTAATTATCCCGTAGAAGCTACAGCTGCTGAAATTATGCTTGGTGATGGTAAATTTGCTGAAGCTCTTTCTTGGTTCGATAAAGCTAATCGTGCAAATTTAACAGAGGACAACTTCTATAAATATAGCTATACTGCTTATGTTCTGAGAAAGTATGATAAAGCTATGGAAATAGTAGAAGCAGGTTTGCAACGTTTCCCAAGTAGTGAATATCTTTCACGTGTTGGTATGATGTCTTCGGTTGAGAAGGGCGACTTTACTGCTGCTTTAAATTTTGCAAACAAGATGTTTAGCGGTTCTGGTAAGAAAGTAGCTAATGACTATGCTATTTATGGAAAAGCGTTAGCAGGTAATAAAGAATATGATAAGGCAATTGAGAATCTTAACAAGGCTCTTGATATGGACAAGAAAAATCTTGAGCCAATGAAGACAATAGCTGAAGTTTATATTGCTCAAGGTGATGTTGAAAATGCATTAAAAGTTCAAATGGATTATCTTTCAAAGAACCAAAATGCTAACTCTAATGATTGGGCAAAACTTGCTCAAGCATGGATAGAAAAAGCTGAAACAGAAACTGATAGAGCAGTAAAGAATACCTATTTGGATAAAGCCATTGCAATTTACGATCAAATGGTAGTTAAGTTCCCATCTATTTCTGATTGGATTTGGTCTAATCAGGCTAATGCAGCACAGATGAAGAATGATGCTGACAAGGTTGCTGATATCTATAAGAAGATTGCAGCATATGAGGAAGCAAAACCACAGCTTGATGATGAAGCAAAAGCATATTTGGAGCAGGTTTACTATGGTCTTGGATATTATTATTCAAAGCTTAACAATCAAGAAATGGCTAAACAATACTTTAACAAAGTATTGACAGTAAATCCTAATAACGAAAAATGCGAAAAAAAGCTTTTAGGTCTTTAAAAAGCCAAAATGATATTTTTAATGATAAGGCGACAGCGGAAGCTGTCGCCTTTTTTTATTTTATTCTTCTTTATACTTATCATTTTCATTCTATAACGATACTTCATTTTTTTATAAATGGTATACATGATTCATTTCTTTTTAGATAGAAGTATATTTCTTTATCTCTTTGGTGCTAATTCAATTATTTTATGTAAGTTTGTGTTAGAAATTCCATATCGATGACCATTATTTTTAATTATAAATGGTCTGATAAGAATAGGTTTAATACTTACTTATATTCATAATGCATAATATAAATTTTATAGCTATCGACTTCGAAACAGCAACGGCTAAAAGAAATTCAATTTGTGAAGCTGGTATATGTATTGTAAATGGAGGTCAAGTGGTACAATCTAAATCGTGGTTAGTACGTCCTGAAGGCAATCGTTATGATTATTGGAACACCCAAATACATGGTATACAGCCTGCTGATACAGCTGATGCTCCATTATTTCCTGAAGTTTGGGCTGAAATTTCAGAATATTTACGCCAATGTCCTGTATTAGTAGCTCATAATGCTTCCTTTGATATAAGTTGTATTCGTCATTCTTTAAAGTCCTATGGTATTCCTGTTCCCGAAGTAGATTATTATTGTTCTCTGCGTGCAGCTCGTCATATTTATGATTTCGATTGCAACAAACTCGATTATCTGTGTGATCAATTTGATATATCTTATGGACATCACCATCGTGCAGGTGATGATGCGGAAATGTGTGCCCGTCTTTTTTTACGTGAAATAAAAGATGCAGGTTGGGTGGAATTAGAAGAAATGAGTTTTTGTAATGGCAAACTATAAATACTTGGTAAATAGCACGCATTTTTTTTGCTAATCAGCAACTTATGATTTATAAGCTTTTAACGTACTCGTAGTTTTTTTTCAAGATTCTATTTTATTTTTATATAGAAATTGTTCCAACTTTTCAGTAGTTCGTAAATGTCTTTTGAATTTATATATAATTCGCTCGAATTTATAATTATAAAATAGGAAAAAAACATAATTACGTTTTTTTATTTTGTAATTATAATTTTTTTCCGATTCATTCTTTTTCTGTCTTTTTCACGAATATTGTAAAAAAATGTATGAGTATATTGAAGTAAATTTAAATTTAAACAAAACAGCCTCTGTACTATGTGTACAGAGGCTGTTTTATTATTTTATTTTTTTCTTATTTTTTTATTGGCAAAGAATACACCAATTAGGATTAACACACTACCAATAGCAGCTTCGACTGTCATTTTTTCACCTAAGAAAATGGCGCTAATAATGACAGTACAGATAGGGCTAAGATAGTTGTAGTTAGCTATTTTTACAGCACCCACTTTTTCGGTAACAAAACTCCATGCACCAAAACAGAAAAACGATGCTACTAAACCAAGGAAAAGAAGGTTAAAAGTAACAGGAAGATCTGTAAGGAAATGATCTAATGGGAATTGCCATGGTGTAATAATAAATAATGGCAAACTTGTTAGTGAACCATAAAAGAACATTTTTCTAGTAAGAAATGCTGCACCATATTTTTGACTTAATGGACGTAGCAATAAGCAATATGCACCAAAACATGCAGTTGATAACAAAGCTAAAGCATCTCCCAAAATACGATCTTCTACTACTGAGGATTCACTGTTTCCACCAAATATTATGAACGATACACCTACCAAAGCAATAAGAGAACCAATTGCAAGCGATTTTGTTAGCTTTTCTTTGCAGAAAAGTATAGCAAAAAACATAGTAAATAATGGTGATGTGCAGAGAATAAAACTAATATCGTTTACACTACCTACTTGAACAGCAAAATTTTCGGGTATGAAATAGAGCGAACCTCCTAACAGACCACAAGCCACCATCAATAGTTCGTCCTTAAGATTGTCGGACCATAACTTCTTATATGATAGTGTCCACATAGCAAGATATGCTATGATGTAGCGAGATAGAAATACTTCGTCAGGGCGCATACCACCTTGTATCACTACTTTTGTGTTCACAAGCGTCGCACCCCAAATGCTTACAACTAAAATTGCAATTAGATGATAGAGTAATACTCTATTCTTCCCCTCTGTAATGGTGTTAGTCATATAAATATCTATGTATGATTTAGAGTAGCGCAAAGTTAAGAATTTTTAGACTATAAACAAAATTCTTGCTTTCAAATATTGTAGAAACCTGAAATTTATACGTTTTTTATGTGATATTTAACACTTGAAACTAAATTTAAGCCAGTAGTTTTCTTCCTTTTATTCTCAATAGTGTTTAATCTTTCACATTCACTTTCCGCAGAGTTTCAGCAGCTCTACACAAGTCTTTAACCACTTCGCCACCTATTATTAATCCAGCTGCTGCAGGTACCCATGCGTTCGAAGCAGGCGTTGTTCGTTTCTTATGTGCAATAGTTTCAGATTTTTCAATTTCACAGTTTGATTCTTGGTTTTCTTCTATTGATAAAGATGATAATGGTTCTTCTGGACTATAAACAACCTTTATATTGCGTACGTTTGTTTTGCGCAGTTTCTTTCTTAGTACTTTTGCCAAAGGGTCGTTTATAGTTTTAAATAAATCAGTAACCATAAGTTGTGTAGGTTCCATTTTAAAAGCTGCCCCCATACTACAAATGATAGGTGTTTTAAGATTATGACAACGTGTTATAATATCAATTTTTGCTACTACAGTGTCAATGCAATCTACGACATAATTATATGCTGAAAAGTCAAATTGGTCTGCCACTTCAGGAAGGTAGAATGTTTGAAACTTCCTTACTTCACACGTAGGATTAATGTCTTTTATTCGTTCTTCCATAACATCAACCTTTGCCCGTCCGAGTGTAGAATGAGTAGCAATGATCTGACGGTTCATATTCGATAATCCGATGTGGTCGTCATCAACAATGGCTATTGTGCCCACGCCACTGCGTGCCAATACTTCTACAACATATCCACCAACGCCGCCAACACCAAAAACCAGCACTTTGCTATTCTTTAAGGTGTCCATAGCATCGCTACCCAAAAGTAGTTCTGTTCTTGAAAATTGATTATCCATATTGTCTAAATTCGTTTGTGGCTGCAAAGTTAAGATAACATTCCCATAAAATAGCAGTAGTTTCTATTTTTATGTTAGCTTTTTTCTTTACCTTTGCAACCAATGTAAGAAATTACACATTAATAAAATGCTTATAAATAATGCAAAAACAGACTCTTAAAAAGAAAATATCGCCTTGGGCGTGGGTTTCTACACTCTATTTTGCAGAGGGATTACCCAATGCGGCAGTAGTCTTGGTATCGTTGGTGTTTTATCAAGAAATGGGCTTAAGCGATACTGAGGCTACTTTCTACACATCGTGGTTCTATCTTCCATGGGTGATAAAACCATTGTGGAGTCCATTTCTTGACCTTATTCGAACAAAAAGATGGTGGGTGTTAACCATGCAAATGTTACTTGGTGCCGCTTTTGCAGGTGTTGCTTTTACTATAAATACATCGTTCTGGTTACAAGGTACCATTTGTTTTTTTTGGCTGTTAGCTTTTTCGAGTGCTACACACGATGTTGGGGCAGATGGTTTTTATATGTTAGGTCTTGAACAGCACGAGCAAGCTTTCTTTGTAGGTATTCGTTCAACATTTTATCGCATTTCAATGGTTGTTGGAAAAGGAGGTTTAGTTGCTCTTGCAGGATTGTTACACGAATATATGAAAGTACAACTTTCGTGGTCGTTAGTTTTTTATAGTTTGGCAGCATTGTTTATAGGATTAAGTCTATACCACAGATATGTATTGCCAAAACCTGATACAGATATAGAGCATAACCAACTTTCGGCTTCAGAACTATTCAACGAATTTATTGGTACATTCGCAAGCTTTTTCCGTAAAAAAGAGGTTTTGATAGCAATTGCATTTATGCTTTTATTCCGTTTACCAGAAGCTTTGTTGAATACTGTCGGGCCATTGTTCCTAAGGGCCACAGCCGATAAGGGTGGATTAAACCTTTCCTTAGAAACTTTTGGTGTTATAAATGGAATTGTTGGAGTTGTAGGATTACTTCTTGGAGGTATATTGGGAGGAATGGTAGCTAGTAAAGATGGATTAAAAAAGTGGCTTTGGCCCATGACTTTTGCCATTACCCTGCCTAATATAGCTTATGTTTATTTAGGTTTTGTAATGCCATCTTCACCTTTTTCTATTGGTGCTGCTATTTTTGTAGAAAACTTTGGATATGGTTTTGGCTTTAGTGCCTATATGCTATTTATGCTATATTTCAGTCAAGGAGAACATAAAACTAGTCATTATGCCCTTTGTACTGGCTTTATGGCACTTTCGATGATGTTACCAGGTTTATTTGCAGGAGCTTTGGCCGATGCTGTAGGCTATAGCACGTTTTTTGTTTTGGTAATGGTGTCATGCATTTTCCCTTTCATTGTTGCTTCCTTGTTGAAGGTTGATCCAAAGTTTGGTAAGAAAGATGCATAGAGCATATTAATAATATCAAAGACTTTTAACGAGTAAATCTATAAGACGAGGTAGGGCATAATGCTCTATCTCGTTTTCCTTTATCCATATGAAATCAGTAGGAAGAGTTGGAGATACATCTGTTTCTAATAGATAGAAATCAGCAAAAATAATTTGATGAGTAAGGATATGCTTTACATTCTTTTTTATTAAAGTCGCTTTCTCAATAACATTACTAACCAATTCTGTTGTGGGTAGTTCCCAAAGACCCTGCCAAATATCACCTGCGCCACGGCGACGGATAACAGTCTTACCATTACACCTTATATATATAAAGGAGAAATGGCGTTCGCGTTGTTTTATTTTCTTTGATTTTTATAGGTAGTTCAGCCACTTTGTTATTATTTGCTGCAAAGCATGTTTCTATTAATGGACATATTTTACAGTTAGTAGACGTTGGAGTACATTGTATAGCACCAAAGTCCATTATTCCTTGATTATATGCTGCAGGATTTTCTTTTGCAAGATATTCTTGTGCCATAGTTTTGAATACTTTTTTTCCTTGAGTAGAATCTATTGGAGTTTCAATTCCAAAATAGCGAGAAAGAACTCGATAAACATTACCATCAACTACTGCAATAGGAGTTGCGAATGACATGGATAAAATAGCTGATGCAGTGTATTCGCCAACCCCTTTTATTTCTACTAACTCATTGAAAGTCTGTGGGAAATATCCTTTTTCTACAATTTGTTGTGCAGCTTTGCGTAAATTTCTAGCTCGAGAGTAATAGCCAAGTCCCTGCCACTCCCTTAAAACCTCGTCTTCAGTTGCTTCTGCCAATGCATAAACATTAGGCCAACGTTTCATAAAACGTTCCCAATAAGCAGTACCCTGAGCTATTCTCGTTTGCTGCATAATGACCTCGCTTAGCCAAATAGCGTATGGATTGGTGGTTTGCCGCCACGGAAGTTCCCGTCCGTTTAAGGCATACCAATTTAGTATCGTCTTGCTAAAATTCATGATGCAAAGATACTTAAAATATTGAAACAAACTTCTTTTTCAAATTTCTAGTTCTTTTTAGACGTTATTTTTTATGCGAACACATACCAAACATAACTCATATATCGTCATTCGCAAATCGTTGAAAAATGCTCAAATGCTGTTTGTTACATTGGTTTTGAATAATAATTATATGAATTATTGTTTTTTTATCTATTTTTCTTGTTTACTTACTGTAGTATTTTGTATCTTTGCAAAGCAAAACGAAATCTTATGAAATTATGGCTGGTATAAGAGAAATAAAGACAGCATTAATCTCTGTTTTCCATAAAGATGGATTAGAGGATATTTTAAAGAAACTGAATGAAGAGGGTGTTAAATTCCTCAGTACTGGAGGTACGCAAGAATTTATTGAATCTTTAGGTTATGAATGTCAAAAAGTAGAAGACGTAACAACATACCCTTCTATTTTAGGAGGACGAGTAAAAACTTTGCACCCCAAAGTTTGGAGGCATATTAGCGCGTCGTAATTTTGGTGGAGACCAAAAGGAAATGGTTGAATATGATATTCCTGCAATCGATTTGGTTATAGTTGATTTGTATCCGTTTGAACAAACTGTAGCTAGTGGCGCGAGTGATGCCGATATTATTGAAAAAATAGATATCGGAGGTATTTCTTTGATACGAGCAGGTGCTAAGAATTTCAATGATGTTGTTATTATACCAAGTAAAGCTGAATACCCAGTTCTTTTGCAGTTACTGAATAAACAAGGTGCAAAGACAGGACTTGAAGATCGAAAGATGTTTGCTGAACGTGCATTTGGTATTAGCAGTCATTACGATACCGCTATTCATAATTGGTTTGCGAAATAAAAAATGAAGTTTGCATTAAGTAAGCACTTGAAAGATATAAACTGAGAGTAAAGATAAATAATATAACGAAGGATAAACTCCTCGTTTTCACCACATATCAAATTTTTTAGAATGGGATTTTTTTCATTTATCCAGGAAATAGCAATGGACCTGGGAACTGCAAATACTATCATTATCAGTGATGATAAGATAGTTGTTGATGAACCTTCTGTAGTGGCACTTGATCGTCGTACCGATAAAATGATCGCTGTAGGTAATGATGCCAAGTTGATGTATGAGAAGGAACATCCCAATATTCGTACTATTCGTCCACTTCGTGATGGTGTGATTGCAGACTTTTCATCGTGCGAACAAATGATGAGGGGACTTATCAAGATGGTGCATAGCGGTAATCGCTTGTTTTCTCCATCTTTACGTATGGTTATCGGTGTACCTTCTGGTTCAACAGAAGTAGAGCTTCGTGCGGTTCGTGATTCTGCTGAACATGCAGATGGACGCGATGTTTATCTTATTTTTGAACCAATGGCAGCTGCTCTTGGTATGGGTCTTGATGTAGAAGCACCAGAAGGCAATATGATTGTTGATATTGGTGGCGGTAGTACTGAAATTGCCGTTATTTCTTTGGGTGGAATTGTTTGCAATAACTCTATACGTGTTGCAGGTGATGATTTAACAGCTGATATTCAAGAATATATGAGTCGCCAACATAATGTTCGTGTCAGCGAACGTATGGCAGAACGAATAAAAGTTCACGTTGGTTCAGCTTTGACTGACTTAGGAGACGAGGCTCCAGAAGATTATATTGTTCATGGTCCAAATCGTATAACAGCATTACCAATGGAAGTTCCAGTTTGTTATCAAGAAATAGCGCATTGTCTAGATAAAACAGTAGCTAAAATTGAAAATGCGGTTCTTTCAGCTTTAGAGAATACACCACCTGAATTGTATGCCGATATTGTAAAGAATGGCATTTATTTGAGTGGAGGTGGTGCATTATTGCGTGGAATTGATAAACGTTTAACAGATAAGATAAATATTCCATTCCATGTAGCTGAAGATCCATTACATAGTGTTGCTAAGGGAGCAGGAATCGCATTAAATAATGTAGATCGTTTCTCATTCTTAATGAGATAAAGGATTAGGATAGGGCTGACTGTTGAAGAAATGTTAAGATAATTTCTTCAATAGTCGCTTTCATTTTGTTGATAAATTGTTAGAATGAATAACCTCACTGAATTTCTTGCCAAATATAAACATTGGTTTCTTTTTGTTTTGCTGGAAATAACCAGTTTGGTACTTTTGTTCCTTTTCAACAATTACCAAGGTAGCGTTTGGTTTACCTCTGCCAATATTGTGGCAGGAAAGGTTTACGAGCTAAGTTCTACGATTACATCTTACTTCTCAATGGGTAAGTTGAATCGTGAATTGACTGACCGAAATGTACAATTGGAACGTCAAGTGAAGGAGCTATCCGAGCAACTTTATGAAAAGACTCGCGATCCAAAGTACGTCCAAAAGGGACAATATAGATTTCTTTCAGAATTTAAGCTCATTAATGCGAAGGTTGTATCCAACTCTCTTGATAAGGAAGAGAATTTTATAACAATCGATAAAGGTTCATGGGACGGAGTGAGGAAAGATATGGGTGTAGCTTGTGGAAATGGTGTTGTCGGAGTAGTTTATCTTGTTGGCACCCATTATTCTATAGTTTTACCTGTATTAAATTCTAAATCGAATATCAGTTGTTCTATACAAGGTCGAGGTTATTTTGGATATCTGCGATGGACTGGAGGAGCAAAGAATATAGCTTATTTGGACGATGTTCCCCGTCATGCAAAATTCAAATTAGGTGATAGAATTGTAACAAGTGGCTATTCAGCAATCTTCCCTGCAGGAATTTTAGTTGGTAAGATAAAGCACGTTTATAATTCTGAAGATGGTCTTTCGTTCCGTTTAGCAGTGGAATTAACTACAGATTTTGGCAATTTGCGCGATGTTTGTGTCATTGATGATGCTGCAGTAAGAGAAAAGAAGAAAGTTATGGATGCAGCAAAAGATTCAATTAAGCACTTGAATACAGATTTTAGTGAGAAAAATTAGGTGCAATACGCATATTGCGTTTGCATAAGAATAGTTGGGTAGTAGTCAAACAATAAGTTCTTAGTAAGAAATTTAAGGAAATGAATATAGACTTTATAAAAACTTTGGGTTGGTTTTTGATTTTAGTACTAGCACAAGTGTTTGTACTAAACCATATTCATTTGTTTGGTTTTGCAACTCCATTACCTTATATTTATTTTATCTTCCTTTTCAGAAGAAACTATTCACAGTGGGCTATTATTTTGTGGGGATTCCTCATGGGGCTGATTATTGACACATTTTCAAATACTCCTGGAGTTTCAGCAGCTTCACTTACTTTAATTGCAGCTATACAGCCATATTTGTTGCGACCATTTACTTCACGTGAAAGTGCTGAAGATTTACAGCCCGGAATTGGGACACTTGGGTTTGGACAATATGTTTGGTATAGCATCGTTTTGACGCTTATTTATTGTCTTGTATTCTTTAGCTTGGAAATGTTTAGTTTCTTCAATATTTTTATTTGGCTACAATGTGTTGGTGGTAGTGCTTTGCTTTCCTTATTTTTTATATTGGTAATTGAGCATGTAAGGAGTCGCGCATGAAGAATTATGACTTTGAGAAACGTCGTTTTGTGCTTAGCGGTGTTGCACTTGCTATCATTACAATTTATTTGATACGCTTGTTTGCGCTTCAAATAGCAAGTGATGATTATCGAAAACGTGCTGATTCCAATGCTTTTTTAAAAAAAATAGAGTTTCCCTCACGAGGTATTATTACTGACAGAAAGGGGAAACTGCTCGTTTATAACCAGCCTGCTTATGATATTATGGTGGTAATGAACGAAGAAAAAGGTCATCTTGACACTTTAGAATTTTGTAAGGCTTTAAACATTACAAAGGAATTCTTTGTTCAACGTATGAATGATATTAAGGATAGAACAAAGAATCCAGGTTATTCACGATTTACTCAGCAACTCTTTATAAGTCAGTTGAGCGATAAAGAGTTTAGTTCTTTCCAAGAAAAACTATATCGTTTCCCAGGTTTTTATATTCAGAAACGCAGCATTCGTCAATATAATGCTACTATTGCTGCACATGTTCTTGGCGATGTTGCGGAAGTCAGTCAAAGTGATGTAGAGGCAGATGATTATTATCTTCCTGGCGATTATATAGGTAAACAGGGTATTGAGCGTGAATACGAAAAAGCATTGCGTGGTCAAAAAGGAGTTCAAATTTTACTTCGTGATGCTCATGGACGAATAAAAGGAAGATATAAAGACGGACAATACGACCAGAAACCTAAAGCAGGAAAAGATTTGCAGTTAGGTATTGATGCCGATTTGCAAGCACTCGGAGAGCGTTTAATGGAAGGTAAGTTAGGTGCCATTGTTGCTATTGAACCAAAAACAGGACAAATATTAGCAATGGTTTCTTCTCCTACTTTTGACCCTCGTGATATGATTGGTAAGATGAGAGGAAAGAATCAACAAAGAATGACACTTGATCCATCAAAGCCATTGCTTAATAGAGCTATTATGGGACAATATCCTCCCGGTTCTACTTTTAAAACAAGTCAAGCTATTACTTATTATAGTGAAGGAATTATAAACGATTCGACTCGTTATCCTTGTCCGCATGGATTTTCTTTCCGTGGTCTTCATGTAGGTTGTCACGGACATGCATCTCCAATTTCTATTGTGCCAGCATTGAGTACTTCTTGTAATTCATTTTTTTGTTGGGGACTATATTATATGTTGTCAAATAGACAAAAATATAAAGACCTTGATGCTGCAATGGATCGTTGGCGCGATTATATGGTATCAATGGGATTTGGATATAAGTTAGGAATTGACTTACCAGGTGAAAAGCGAGGACTAATTCCGAATGCCGAATTCTATGACAATGCATTTGGGAAATGGAATCCATTGTCGGTTATATCTATATCGATAGGGCAGGGAGAAATAAATTTAACTCCTTTACAGATAGCTAATCTCGGAGCTCTTATTGCCAATCGAGGTTATTTCTACACACCACATGTTGTACGAAAGATTCAGGGACAACGTTTAGACGAGAAATATTTAAAGAAGCATAAGGTGATGGGAACACCACGTGCATTTGACGAAGTTGTAGCTGGAATGGTTTCTTCTGCACGTGGAGGTACTTGTGCTCATGCTGTACATCCTGGTTATTCTATTGCAGGTAAGACAGGAACAGCACAAAATCGTGGCAAAGACCACTCTGTTTTTATGGGATTTGCTCCCGTAGAGTCTCCTAAAATTGCTATTGCTGTGTATGTAGAGAATGGTGGTTTTGGTGCTGTCTATGGAGTTCCAATTGGTTCTTTAATGATGGAACAATATATAAATGGTAAGTTAACACCTCACGATGAAGCTCAGGCAACATCAATTCAGAAGCGTCATATCAGTTATCCTTTTAAGCAAAAGCTTAGTGCTTCAGATTCTTTGCGTTTAGATTCAATAAAGCGTGTAAACCATATAAAGGATTCTTTGAGGCTTGTTCGCGAGAAACAAAATATGGAAGCTAAACAAAGAGAACGGGAACTAAAGGCAGAACGAGAAGCAAAGGAGAAGGAAAAGCGTCAGCAACCATTAAACGACCCTATTATTAAAGCGGATGAAGAAGTAAGAATAAGAACGGAGAAGGAAGACAAAGACAAAGATAAAGATAAGAAAGATAAAGAAAAGAACAAAGAAAAAGCAAATAGCAAGAAGAAGGATAATGAAAGGCGTAAAACAAACGACAAGCAAAAGGCAGTAAAAACGAATAAAAAGCAAGAAAGTGGCAGGTAATTATAAATCTAACAAACAAACCGGTGTACTTCGTTCATTAGATTGGTGGACGATAGGCATTTATTTAGCTTTGCTTTCTTTTGGCTGGGTAAGTGTCTGCGGTGCAAGTTATACTTATGGCGATACTGATATATTGTCGTTATCGTCTCGTTCTGGTATGCAAATCGTTTGGATAGGAACATCTATCTGCCTTGGATTTGTGTTGTTAATGATGGACGATCGCATTTATGACACTTTTGCTTATGTGATTTATGCCCTTCTATTATTGTTGTTATTTGCTACGATTTTCAATCCTCACTCCATAAAAGGGTCACGTTCCTGGATAGTATTAGGTCCATTACGCTTGCAACCAGCAGAATTTGCAAAGTTTGCTACAGCTTTAGCAATCGCTAAATTTATGTCGGCCTATGGCTTTACTATATCTAATTGGAAACATTTTGCGGCTGCAGTTGGTATTGTATTTTTGCCAATGTTATGTATTGTAGGCCAGCGGGAGACAGGTTCTGCACTTGTTTACTTATCATTTTTCTTAATGTTCTATCGCGAAGGTATGCCAGGCTCATTCCTTTTTACAGGAGTTGCTATGGTAATATATTTTGTTGTAGGTGTTAAATATGATGATGTAATGCTTTGGAATACGCCAACATCTGTCGGAAAATTTAGCGTTCTTTTACTTGTACAGCTATTTAGCGCAGGAATGGTATGGACCTATTTACAAGATAAGGTAAAGGCGCAGAGAATCTTGTTGTTTTCTCTTAGTATTACTATACTTAGCCTTCTATTCTCCGAGTTTGTTATTCGTTTCGACATAGTTTGGGTACAACTTGTAATTTCAGCAGCCCTTATAGGTTATTTAGTTTATAATGCTATGAGTGCTCGAATTATTCAATATCTTTTTATAGCTACGTTTGCGATAGGGTCAATAACATTTTTCTATTCAGCAAATTATGTATTGAATGATGTTATGCAACCCCATCAACGTGTACGTATTAATGTGTTATTAGGATTAGAAGAAGATCTTGCTGGTGCCGGTTATAATGTACATCAAAGTGAAATTGCAATTGGTTCTGGTGGATTACAGGGAAAAGGTTTTTTGAATGGGACACAAACAAAACTCAACTTTGTGCCAGAGCAAGATACCGACTTTATTTTCTGTACGGTTGGCGAGGAAGAAGGTTTCCTCGGTTCGGCAGCTGTGCTGTTACTATTCTTAGCTTTAATACTTCGATTGATGTATGTTGCAGAGCGACAAACTTTTAAATTTGGGCGAGTCTATGGTTATTGTGTTGCAAGCATTTTCCTTTTTCACGTCTTTATCAATGTTGGAATGGTACTTGGCTTGACTCCCGTTATCGGTATTCCGCTGCCATTCTTTAGTTATGGAGGCTCTTCGTTATGGGGTTTCACGCTGCTGCTATTTATTTTCTTGCGCATAGACGCAGGGCGAAACCTGATAAGACAGTAGTTTTATGGAACGATGGAAAAAAACTTGAATATCTAATGTCTTAGGCTTTAGAATAAGAAAAAGAAGACTTGCAAACGCATATAATCAGTGTTTGCAAGTCTTTTTTTACACCAAAGGTTTTAGTGTATTTAAATATTATTCAGTATGTCATTTAAGATGACCGCTGTTGGGCGTTCTTCCCTTCTTGTAAATTGATTAATGTGCCTTGAGAATAATACGTATGTTCCCTTTAAAGAAGTATTCTCATTGGTAATTTCTGGAGCTATTCTATCATTAGAATCTTGAAGTCCTGTTATTCTACATAGTTCTCCACAGCTATAATCTCTAATCTTTTCAAACTCATATCCCATCCATACATAGCCTTTATCCTTTAATTTCCCCCAGTATGCCCATGTTTCCTTATTATTGACTATAATCAGTTTAGGCTTTATAAAGTTTTCTATAATGTGCTGAGTAAGTTTTAGTTCATCTATAATAAATGAAACTCCTTCGGCTTTTTTCAGAATCTTTTGTTTCAGCACGGCTTGTTCTTTGTGTTTATAGTGGAAAATATCAAGATAGTCGAACCTGTTTATTAGATTAATACCATTTTGTTCGTCTACCAACATCTTTCGCAACGGACCAAAATATGCATTCCAACATCTCTTTCCGTCTTTATTTATCCAATTCTCGGGATAAAAGTGTATGCGGGCGTCTCCGTAAGTTTTAGGATTATTTTTCTCTTTGTCTTTCTCATTAAAAGATGGATTTATCCCTACAATTAGTAAATCAGCTTGATGAGGTTCAGCAATTGCATAGCCCAGAGTTTTTAACCATGGCATATCTTTTGACAGCTCGTCCATATACTTATTGTTCCATATTTGTTCAATGGCATTGCATACGTCTTTTTTTTTTTTAATTTTTCATAATTGTAAAGTTTAAATGTTTATTTTAGGTGTAATAACCTGAGTTCGGTATAAGCTTTATGCAATTAGCCTGCTTTTGTCAATGATTTCAATATTCATAGTTGGCTTTTTTGGCATAAGATTATAAGCAATAATTGCTGCAATAAGATTGGCTACAAAGTTGTCAATGCTTCTGTGTCTTGTATGCTCTATGTGGCATACATTCTTGAGTTCGTCATTGACCGTTTCTATAGTAGCCCTTTTTTTCGTAGTCTAATTCTATCCTGCAATAGCATCATAGAATTTTTTTCATATTCCTTCGTAGCTTTGTTATCAGATGTATATCATCAATAAATAGCTCCTCAAATAGACTTTGTGAAATGTACCCTTTGTCCGCATACAGCTTGCCAAAGAGCTTTTTCTGTGAAGTGTTTGTCCTTCAATGGGTATCTGTCATCAGTGTTGCCAGGTGTGAGCATCCACTGTATAATCTCTCCTTTGTCATTGATGATAAGATGTAGCTTGAATCCATAGAACCAACCCATAGTACACTTGCCCTTGGCAGCCCAGCCTTTCATAGTCTTATGCTTGTACATACGCTTGATGTGGCAACTGCGCAGAGGAGTAGAGTCTATAATTGAAATGCCTGTGCATTTGCCTAGGGCACATGTCTGTAGAAATATCAACAAGAGCATATTTACCTTTTGCTGACGCTCGACAAATCGGTTATAGGATAGTGTATGGGGAAATTCGGAACGATGATGTTCACAAATCTCATGAAGATAGAACGTTTTAAGATCTATGTAATGAGACTGATGATACATGATGAGGATAGTCATTATTTCACTATCGCTCATTACACACGGACGGTTTCAGCGATGCTTACTAGACTCGTCTAACAGACGTTTTTTTGAGTTGAGGAGCAAAAAAACTTGCAGAATTCATCAAGAATACAGAATATTTCTATTAAATTTGTACTATTCATAGGAGTGGATTTTTTCGTTAATACTCTGATTATCAACTATAAAGATACGAAAAATATTCCACTCCTACAACTTTTTTGAAGAATTTCTTATACCGAACTCAGGTTGTAATAGGTATTTGGGAGGCTGGTATATTCAGCCTAATTTTTCTTATTAAAGAGTTTATGTATAAACCTCTTCTTGTTTATTTTACCCATATCATTATGGTTGTTGAGTATTCTTTTTGATAATGAGTTATGCTGTAGGGGAAACTAGCAGTACAAAGTTAATTAATTTCTTTGTAAAATATTCTTTTAGCGTCATAAAAAGCTTGTTTCCTCTTGATTTTCCTGCAATAATATAGCGGATATACGGTTACAATTTTTCAGCTTTTAGTAGATAGCAATATATAGTTTATAGACCGAAAAAAGGGTTACAAGTATGTAAATATTTTTCAAGCGAGTGCATTTTGTTTAACTGTCTTGTTATCAAACCTATTGTTTTGCATTCTAAAAGCGGCTGTTTTGCACGGTAAAAGCGTAGGTTTTGCGTTGCAAAAGAGCCGCTTTCGCAACGTCAAATCGAAATTATCGTTTTCTTAATGAATTATCTTTACAGAATCAAGGCTGTTTTTAGCCATTGTGGTTCCTTTTGAGAATATAGATAGGACTACTTTTATATTGTTGAAATGGAAAAGTCTCGCTGTTTGTATAAGAACGGCGAGACTTTTTTAGATAAGTATTTCTGCATTTAGTTTGAACTATTGGCAGACCATTTGAAACATTCTTTCTGTTTTAATCGGAGTTGTTTTGGTATAACAGTCTGCCGTGTAGGCTTAAACCAAAGTTGGGCAGAAATGGTTTATTCTGACAGCGGAACTGCGAAGTAAGCTTTTTTTCCAGTAGGATAAATGCCCTGAATGTAGAGTACAGGCTCGCTGCTGGTAGAAGCTGATTTAACTATCTTCTGCAATGCATCAATTGAATTTACCATTTGGTCGTTTACCTTCTGAATGATGAAGCCACGATTAATACCTGCTTCACGCAATGCTCCACCATTGATTTAATACTTCAAGACCATATTTAATATTCAACTGCTTCTGTGTCGCTTCAGTTATTGGGCGGAATTGTCCACCAAGAACATCAATGTCAGCTTGTGCTATAGGTTTTGTTGTACCTTGTGCATTCTTTAGAATAACGGTCTTCGTTATTTCTTTCTTGTCGCGCATAAACGTGATAGTAGCCTTATCACCAGGACGTTTTACATTTAATAGTTGTTGAAGTTCTGACATCTTAGTTACTTTCTTGCCGTCGAACTTTGTAATAACGTCTTTACTGCGCAAACCAATTTCTGCTCCATTTCCATCTTCGCTAACCTGATCAACAAATACACCTTCATTTGTGCCAAGGTCTACACTCTTTCCTTCTTCCTTCTGTGCATTGATATAGTTAATAACATCGCCACCTTGAATTCCCAATACCACACGCTGAACGCTTCCATATTTCTTAATATCCTCTACAACTTTGTTCATAATAACAGTTGGAATAGCAAAGCCATAACCACTGTAAGAACCTGTTTGTGAGTAAAGCATAGCATTGATACCTACCAATTCTCCCTGAACATTAACAAGCGCACCGCCAGAGTTACCTTGATTAATGGCAGCATCGGTCTGAATAAAGCTTTCTACACCTTGAGTCGCACCTAATCCACGAGCTTTTGCACTAACAATTCCTGCAGTTACAGTGTTATTCAAATTATAAGGATTACCTACTGCAATAACCCATTCACCTACTTTCAGATTATCTGAATTACCAATTGGAAGAGTAGGGAGGTTGTTTGCACTTACTTTAATTAAAGCAAGGTCAGTGCTTTTGTCAGTTCCTACTACTCGAGCCGAAAATTCTCTATTATCGTTAAGTGTTATGGTAAGTTCATCGGCACCTTCTACAACGTGATTATTTGTAACAATATAACCGTCTGAAGAGATGATAACGCCACTACCAGTAACGCTTCGTTTTGGCGTTTGAATTTGCTGTTGTCGTGAACCTCCGCCAGGATTTCCAAAACCAAAGAAGTCGAAAAATCCACCAAATGGGTCGTCAGGAACTTCTACAGTTTTTGTTTTTGAATTCTGTGCATTTTTAATGTGTACTACTGCTGGCAATGCTTTTTCAGCAGCATAAGTAAGGTCTACTGGTTGTCCTGGTACACTAACAGGTGCTTTTGCAGCATATACCTTAATGAAAGCTCCTGCTGAGAATGATAATGCAAGCACGCAAGCCGCACCAAAGAAAAAAATTTTTTTCAATCTTTTTCATAATCTCTTTATCTTATTAAATTAATATTTTTTTGTTTTACTCTTATTTTTTTATATTTAAGTACTTGTAATTTATAGTTCCAAGTGACAACTTGTCAGATGGTGATGGATATGTTAAAAAGCCTTTATAATCCTGGAGCCGTTATTTATATACAATTACTCCGTTTGAAGAATAGAGTGCAAATATAGACCCAAAAAAATGTAAATGTGCTAATTTGTCAGTTTTGTTTATTCCAATTTAACAATTAAAAAAGGCCAACTTAACGAATCTTGATTAGACTAATAGTGAATTTTACATTCGTTCAACATGGTAGTTTTTTTATAAAAAAAGAGAATTAAAAACCAATGAAAAACGTTTGTAATCATAAGAATAATGCAATAGTCTTATATGATATTGAAGAGTTAAAACCAATACCTTTATAGCTTATTTTTTGACTTTAAAGTGCTCAGTCAACAAAATTCAGTAGCATAAAGGTAGTGGTTTAACACACTTAAAGATTTTAAATATCCAAATCTGGTGCTTTTTCTGCACCTTCTACAGCAGTAAACTTTGTCATTTTCTTGAAACCGAAGATTCCTGCTAATAATGAGTTAGGGAAATGACGAACGGTTTGGTTATATTCCTGTACGCTTTCGTTGTATTTTTTGCGTGCTTCGTTAATGCGGTTTTCTGTTCCTTCTTCTTGAATTTGCAAAGACTTAAAGTTATCGCTCGCTTTAAGTTCTGGATAAGCTTCAGCAACAGCGATTAAACGAGAGAAAGCTTGTGCAACTTCATTTTGTGCAACTTCATACTCTTTCATCTTTTCAGGTGTCAAGTTATCAACATCAAGGTGAATTTGTGTTGCAGCATTGCGTGCTTTTGTTACTGCATCAAATGTTTCTTTTTCATGCTTAGCATATGCCTTTACAATCTTTACTAACTGTGGCATCATGTCTGCTCTGCGTTGATATTGTGTCTCTACATTACTTAAAGCAGTAGTTGCTGCTTCTTGTGAATCAACCATTCCGTTGTAGCCAGAAAAAGCCCATAAAGCTATGATACCTACAACAGCTATTACAATTACAAGTTTTTTGTTCTTCATCTTTTCTAGTTTTAAATATTATTTTTCTTATTAAATTGATTACCATCCACCACCGGAGCCACCGCCACCAAAGCTACCTCCACCGAAACTTCCTCCGCTGAATCCACCACCACCTCTAAAAAAGTGGTCGTTTATGTGGCCAGGATTACCCCAAAAACCAGTAGACCCACCACTACCACCATTATTTCCACGATTTTTTATCGCCCAAATTACCCAAAATACGACAATAAAGAAAATAATGAAAGCTGCAATACTATCGTCTTCTTTCTCTTTTGGACTTTGAATACCTAGTTTTCCAGTCTTGAATTTGCTATAAATGGCCTTCGCCGTGGATAGCATAGCCATATCAGGATTGCCCAATCGCATATTTTTTACAATACATGCTCGTGCAATATCGTCGCATTCTACGTCGGTTAGGTCTCCTTCTAAACCATCTCCTGGTGCGATAAAATATTTTTTATCTTCTACAGCAACTACGATAACCAATCCTCTGTCAGTCTTTTTATTGCCAACACCATACTTATTTCCTATATCTTGTGCAACTCGAAATGGATCTCCATTTTCTACGTGGGGCACAATAACAAATACTGCTTGAATACCAGACTCCTTTTCCAATCTGCCAATATAAGCATCGGTTGAGTCTCGCATCGCTTTGCTCATAATATTTTCTGGGTCGCAGACATATCTTCTTGCGTCCTTGAGGTGAATCATTGGTATATTGTCGGCATTCCAATCTTTCGCTGTTGCCTGCAACGTAAAGATAGAAAAGAGAAATGCGCATATTGTAAATATAGCTTTGTTCATACTTGCAAAGATAACAAAAAAAGATAAAACCAAAATATTTTGCTAAAATAATATACACAGCACTTGTATTATTTGGAGTGATAAGGTATGTGTGTATTCGAAAAATATAATGCCTCTTTCATCTTAATATTTCGTATATCTGAGATTAAGCGATATAGAAAAAAAGAAGATGGCTGAAATTTATAATTATAAAAAAATAAAAAAACATAATTATAAATTTAAAAATTTGTAATTACATTTTTTTGATAAAAATCTAATTACGTTTTTTTCCCCTTAGTAATTTTTTTCTCTATTGAATGGTTTTATTTTCTCTTTGAAAAGTAGGGAGAAGTATTTTAATAATAAGCAAAAACATGAGTTCATATCAGTTCGATTTAATGGTTTGTTATTATCCTTTATTCTCCTACAACCATTTACTCAACTTTCTTGTATCATGCCCATGCAATATTTAAGGTAAAAGTTGTATCTTTGTACTTCGAAAAAGGAAATCCGACAGTTTGTTGGAGCGCAATAATTGCGATGAATATACAAGACATACAGAAATTATATGGGGTATTGCCTCAAGGCAATGCTTTGATAAAAACAATGGAGGAAAAGTCGGTACGAACCATTTTTCTTCAAGGATTATTGGCTTCTGCCACACCAATGTTTTTTGCTTCAATAGTAAAAAGATGGCAAAAAACAGTACTTTTTGTGCTGAACGATAACGACGAAGCGGGCTATTTCTACAATGATTTAAAGACAATAGCAATGCCCGACGACGCAAACGAACAAACTGCTGAAGTTTTATTCTTTCCTTCCTCTTATCGCAGAGCAGTAAAATATGGACAACGCGATGCAGGAAACGAGATTTTACGTACTGAAGTTTTGTCGCATTTGTCTGTTATTAACGAAGAGAAAACTACATCTTCGTTACCTCTTTGTATTGTTACTGAACCTTCGGCATTGGCAGAATTGGTGGTTGCCAAACATAAATTAGACGAACATACTTTGTCTATAAGCGTCGGACAGACGATAGACCTAACAGAAACAGAGAAAACTTTACGCTCTTATGGCTTCCAACAAGTAGATTATGTGTATGAACCAGGTCAGTTTGCCGTGCGTGGTAGCATTCTTGATGTCTATTCTTTTTCGAGCGAATTACCATATCGTATCGATTTTTTCGGTAACGATGTAGACACAATTCGTACATTCGAGGTGGAAACACAGTTATCGAAGGATAAAAAAGAAAAGGTAGAAATTGTGCCAGAATTGGCAACATTGAGCGAAGAGAAAATACCCTTTTTGCAGTTTCTTCCAAAAGAATCAGTTCTCGTTATGAAAGATTTGTTGTATATTCATGACACAATTGAGCGTATTTACAACGAAGGCTTCACTGCACAAGCACTTACCGAACAACTTGAAGGCAAAACAGAGATAGAACAAAACGAGTTGAGAAAGCAATTACAGGCAAATATTCAACTTGTAACAGCACAACAATTTGCTGATGATGCTCTAAATTTTAAGCGAATTGAATTTGGAACAAAGCATACAAATGCGAAGGCTATTATACATTTTAATATATCGCCTCAGCCACTTTTCCACAAAAACTTTGAATTGCTTACGCAGTCATTGAAAGATTATCTGTTGCAAGGGTATAAACTTTATATTCTTGCAGACAGCGAAAAACAAACAACTCGTTTGCGCGATATATTCAATAGTAAAGAAATAGATAGCAAAGCCGAAACAACTTCAGTAGCAGATAGCATTCCTTTTATACCCGTTAACAGAACCATTCATGAAGGTTTTGTAGACAACGATTTGAAAGTTTGTTTTTTTACCGACCATCAAATATTCGATCGTTTCCATAAATACAGTTTAAAGTCAGATAAAGCCCGACAAGGAAAGATGGCTCTTACAATGAAAGAATTGCAAGAGATGGAACCAGGCGATTTTCTTGTTCATGTTGACTTTGGTATTGGCAAATTTGCTGGTTTAGTGCGCGTTCCTGCTGGTGAATCTTATCAAGAAATGATACGCTTAGTATATCAGCACAACGATATTGTAGATGTTTCTATCCATTCGCTTTATAAAATTAGCAAGTATCGCCGTGCAGATAGTGGCGATGCTGCCCCACGTCTTTCAGTTCTCGGCTCTGGAGCTTGGGATAGACTCAAGGAAAAAGCAAAGAAACGCATCAAGGATATTGCCCGCGATTTAATAAAACTATACGCTAAACGTCGGCATGAAAAAGGCTATTCTTTCTCGCCCGACTCGTATATGCAGCATGAATTGGAGGCTTCTTTCCTTTATGAAGATACACCCGATCAGCTGAAAGCAACGCAAGACTTGAAGCAAGATATGGAAAGTTCTCGTCCAATGGATAGATTAGTTTGTGGAGACGTAGGTTTTGGCAAGACAGAAGTTGCAGTGCGCGCAGCTTTTAAAGCTGCAACCGATGGAAAACAAGTGGCAGTGCTCGTTCCAACTACGGTACTCGCATTCCAACATTATCAAACTTTCAAGAAGAGACTAAAGGATATGCCTGTTACGGTGGACTATCTTTCGCGAGCAAGAACAGCCAAACAAACCAAGCAAGTATTGGCAAATTTAGCCGAAGGAAAGATAGATATTCTTGTGGGAACGCATAAGCTGATAAGCAAAAATGTGAAATGGAAAGATATTGGCTTACTTATTATCGACGAAGAGCAGAAGTTTGGTGTATCAACAAAGGAAAAACTACGCCAACTGAAAAGTAATATCGACACACTTACTATGTCGGCAACACCTATTCCTCGTACTTTACAATTCTCTTTAATGGGAGCAAGAGATATGAGTATTATGCGAACTCCACCGCCCAACCGTTATCCTATTCAAACAGAAATTGCAACTTTCTCGGCAGAAGTAATTGCAGATGCAATAAACTTTGAAATGAGTCGCAACGGACAAGTGTTCTTTGTGAACGACCGAATAGCAAACTTGCCCGAATTAGCAAGCCTTATCAAGAAAAATGTGCCCGATTGTCGTGTAGCAATAGGACATGGGCAGATGAAACCCGAAGAGTTGGAAGAAATTATTATTGGTTTTATGAACCACGATTACGATGTGTTGCTTTCAACAACCATTGTCGAAAACGGTATCGACATATCAAACGCCAACACCATCATAATAAACGATGCGCATAAATTTGGACTTTCTGACCTTCACCAAATGAGAGGACGCGTGGGACGTTCTAATAAAAAAGCTTTCTGTTATTTACTTGCACCACCATTGGCAGCTTTAAAGCCCGATGCACGCCGTCGTTTGGAAGCTTTAGAAACATTCTCCGACCTTGGTAGTGGTTTCAGTTTGGCAATGCAAGACCTCGATATTCGTGGCGCAGGCAATCTTCTTGGAGCTGAACAAAGTGGATTTATGGAAGATTTAGGCTACGAAACATATCAGAAAATATTGAATCAAGCAGTTACCGAACTTAAGAACGATGAGTTTCAAGACCTTTATACGGAGGAAATGGCAGAAGGAAAACAGCTATCTGGCGATGATTTTGTAGACGATTGTGCCGTAGAAAGCGACCTCGAAATGTATTTCCCCGATACGTATGTACCTGGAAGTTCAGAACGAATGTTGCTCTATCGTGAACTCGATAACATTGAAGATGATGTACAATTAGACGCCTATCGCAAACGATTGGAAGACCGTTTCGGACCAATACCACGTCAAGGAATAGAATTAATGCAAGTAGTTTCGCTCCGCCGATTGGGTAAACACCTTGGTTGCGAAAAGCTTATTCTGAAACAAAGCACCTTGCAAATGCAATTTGTGTCCAATCTAAACAGTGCATACTATAAGAGCAACGCCTTCGGAAAATGTATCGATTATATTGCTGCAAACCCTCGCCGTTGCAACATTAAAGAAAAAAACGGCAAACGCTCAATGGTAGTTGCAAACGTAAAGACAGTTGGCGACGCCGTTTTCGTGCTGCGTGAGATTGACAAAGGGTAAATAAAAGTATAAAGAGAATTTTATTAATAGCAATGATTTTTGTTAATTAGGCTTTTTATAAAAACTTGCTTGTGTCCATTGTAATACTTGTATTTGGTTCTTCTACATCAATATGGTATAACTCCAATTCATCAAATAAAGCATTATCTCCTAATCCAATGTCTTTTAATTTATGGCATTGAGAGAACTTTATAATAACTTTCTGTTGTTTATTATTATAGCATAGGTCTAAAATCAATTGAGATTCTGTCTTGTACTTATACTTTTTCCCCATACTTTCTCGATATAAATCGCGTAGATATTTTTTATTTGCAGGGCGTGAAAATATAAATCCTTTACCTTAACATCTTGTTTCTGATAGTTGGGTAAAAGATTTAGTATCATATTAAGTTTTATGTAGGTGGATACGATTTGATTATTTGCATGGTATATATCTCCAGAATCAAAAGTAGATTTTAGTTCATTAAGAAATAAATATTTATGCTTATCTCCTTGTACTAAAAACGCTCCATCGCAATCTAATGAAAAAATAGAAGCGTCTTCAGTACAACGAGCTTTTGAAAAGAATCCTGTTAAATCCTTGGCTATATTAGTATCAAAAAACTGGAAATCAGAATTTATCCATATAACCTCTTTGACTTTGGAGTCGTCTGAAGTTTCATGAACTATATATGTATTTTCTGCATGTCCAGTATTTTTGATATAATGGTAATAACTTCTTTAGGTCGTCACAAAACATAATTATTGCTCTTTATATGTCTTAATATCTCTGGTTAATGCAATATCATTTTCAATGGCGGTGTAGAATGATTCAAATGGAATTTCTGAATCAGCTATAATGTCTTGTTCTACAATTTGAGATGTTCCGTCTTCATTTGGTTTTAGTACGTATGCACCAACATTTTCAGGATTCAATAGATATGTTTCTTTTATATTCCATTTAGATAAAAACTCCTTAAAGGAATTTTCTTCCATCTTATCTTTTAATAGGAAAAGATTTATAAGGTTGTTTAAACGTTTGATGAGAAAATCGCTGTGAGTAGTTATTTGCATATGTCCCCCTTCATTTACGATACAAGAAATCATATCTGCAACTTTAATTTGTCTATTAGGGTGCAGATGTGCTTCAGGTTCTTCAAATAAAAAAGAAACTCCCTTAGTGGAATATTTGTTTAAGAATAGTGTTAAAGGAGCAAGCTCTTTGATAGAAGATGCTGCTGCGGTTAAAGGCATATCTGCTCCATGAGTAGAGTATATAATTCTACCTTCTTCACGTTTTAATTTTCCTTCGTTTACTATTGAACTACATTCTATAATATCATTATTTGGCTCTTCTGGCCGTGGATTAGCTTCATTTAGTACTTTTTTTAAATCAAAAAACTCATTATACATACCAGAAAGGAATGCTGGACGTTCATTTATTTCCATTAATGCCCCTCTTGAAGGAGGTAATAAATAGGTTGAAGACATATCACGGAAATTTTCAAATAGCAGATGTTTTAATTCTGCTTTAAGTAGTGCTGTAAAAGGAGTTTCTGTTTTTTCAAATCTTTTTGAAAGCATTGTATAGGTGATATTACTTGAGCTGAGTCTATAAATCATATCCTCTTTTCCTTGTATACCTCCTAATTCTTCTGTATAAGTAAATTCAAAGTCTTTATAACAGCATGGAAATGAAATTTCAATATCACCTTGAAAATCATCATTTCCAATGAGATATCCTATATAGGCTATTGCATCTTTGTTAATCCAATCAAGAACTTCTTTCTTTGGAATTGTAAGAATTGTTTCGCCAGATGTTGCATTGGCAAAAATAGATTCAAAGTCATATTTGTTATAGAAGAAATCTTTTAAGCGATCATTTGTCTCTGAAAGCAAATAATAAATGTAATGAACCAAAAAAGCAGCATAACTCTTGCCCAACCCTGATTCACCAGATAACACCATTAAGGGCTTTATCTTTATAGAAGAGTTTCTTATTGCACCAAGTTGGTTTATTTTAAATTCTAATTTTTTCATAATTGTATTATTTCTTGTCTGTTAAAAGACGGATAAATTATTAAGATACATTACTTTATTTTGATAATCTATTTTCAAAAAGTAATGTATTATGAGTGCAAAAGATAGATAAAAAAAGAATTTGAATAGCAAATAAAAAAAGATACTAAAAAAAGACAACTATCTACAAATAATAATATAACAAATAGTTAAATACTATTTTTCAAGAAGCAAAAAGGAGCTGTATTTGTTGTTGGAAATATGGGCAAAAAAATGACGTCTTTGTACTCGTTAATACTATGAAAGTGAAGCTTCAGTGAATTAGAAAGATTGGCATGTTTCTTTGAAAACCGAACATTGACGATTTCTTTACGTGTAGAAAAATATTTATTTACACGTAAGTAATAATTTCCATACACGTAAAGAAATATTTATTTACGTGTAAATAATTTCTGAGACAAGCGTTGAAATGGGACAGCGCAGGCAAAACTGCAGGCTGAAGAAAAGGATTGGCTATTTGGAAAAGTGTCAGATAAATTTGGAAATATGGATTTTAATGTCTATATTTGCGAAAGACGCATAAATCTGTAATTACCAATTGGTTTCCAAAATGTGGCGGTATTTGGTTATTGCAAATGAGTTTGCTGAACTTCTCGATGCCGTTTGCAGTATTCATCAATGTTTGTATCAAAATCTATTGAAATATTAACCAACGTACAGATGTACGATAAACTATTTTATTATGAAAAAGAAATTCGTATTAGCACTTGCTTGTTTGTTATTAGCAAGTTTACAAATGAATCTGAAAGCACAAGTTAAACCCTATGATTTTACGGATGGACAGTTTTTTTTACAAAGTTACAAATAAAGAAGCAAAAGAGGTGAATGTCGTGTCCGAAAAGCCGCGTGGAAGCTATACTACAAAACTTTTAGGACTTCTAACTATACCAGAAACTGCAACTAATGAAGGAATAACATATACTGTTACTGGAATAGGAAAGCAGGCTTTTTATATGTGTGAGGGAATTATTGGTATAAATTTGCCAAATACATTACAAACTATTGGTGATAAATCTTTTTTAGGCTGTCATAATTTAACCTATGTAAAGCTTCCTTCTCTTGTTAGAAAAATAGGAAAATGGGCTTTTATGTCGTGTGCACGAATGGAAAGAATAGATGTCGACGAGAAAAATCAAAACTTTTGTAGTGTAGATGGAGTATTATTTAATAAAGATGTATCAATTCTGATTCAATGCCCAAGTGGGAAGAAGGGAGAATGTAATATCCCTGAAAGTGTAACGAAAATATCATCACAAGCCTTTTACGGGTGTGTCGGTTTGACAGCAATGAGAATACCGCACAATGTTGCATATATTGGAAACGATGCTTTTTATGGTTGTGTAAAGTTAAGAACCATCAAATGCGAACTAAAGGAACCTTTAATGGGCGAGGCAATGGGAACAGATGTTTTTGAACAAGTCAGCACGGGAGATATTGGTGGTTCTTGCAAATTGTATGTTCCCCTTGATAGTAAAAATGCCTATGAAGAAGCAGCACAATGGAAGAAATTTGTTCCCAACATTATGGAAGACCAAACGTTAGGAATTGATGTTATTTCAAATTCGGACATCTCTGTCAGAAGCGAAAGCGGTAAAATACTCATAGCAACCAAAGATAATGCTGCCTATATACATATATATAATGTGGCAGGGGTAATCGTTTATAGTTGCATTGTACCAGCTGCAACCAGTATCTCGTTGCCTGTGCAGATTGGCGTATACATAGTTAAAGCTGGGAATAAACAAGTAAAAGTAAGCATGAAATAAGAATTTGTCTCAAAAGATATTCTCTTTTCCACTTACATTAGGAAAAAAAGTAGTATATTTGCGGTGCATTCGCTTTTTTAGCATGCAACTATGAAAAGAAATCTCAAAACATCAACGACTATGATAAAGAAATATGTAGAAGAAAATGAGGCAAGAATGCTCGAAGAGTTATTTAGCCTGATACGCATTCCAAGCGTAAGTGCACAACCAGCTCATAAAGAAGATATGGTACGCTGTGCTGAAAGATGGAAAGAATTACTTTTGGAAGCAGGTGTAGATAAAGCAGAAGTGATGCCTTCAAAGGGCAATCCTATGGTTTATGCAGAAAGAATAGTAGATCCAAATGCTAAAACTGTTTTGGTTTATGGTCACTACGATGTAATGCCAGCTGAACCATTTGAACTTTGGAAGACTGAACCATTCGAGCCAGTTATCAAAGATGGTTATATCTGGGCACGTGGTGCTGACGATGATAAAGGTCAATCATTCATTCAAGCTAAGGCGTTTGAATATATCAATAAGCACGACTTGTTGAAGCATAACATGAAGTTCATCTTTGAAGGTGAAGAAGAAATTGGTTCAAGTAGTCTTGGCCCATTCATTGAAGAACATAAAGATTTGTTGAAGTGCGATGTTATTCTCGTATCAGATACATCACTTATTGGTGCTGATGTTCCATCAATTACAACAGGTTTGCGTGGTTTGGCATATTGGCAGATTGAAGTTACTGGTCCAAATCGCGATCTTCACTCTGGTACATTCGGTGGTGCAGTGGCTAACCCTGCGAACGTTCTATGTAAGTTGATAGGCGATGTAACGGGTCCTGATGGCAAAATACGCTTCCCAGGATTCTATGATGATGTTGAAGAAGCATCAAAAGAAGAGCGTGAACTTGTTGCTTCTATACCTTTCGATGAAGATGAATATAAGAAATCGCTCGGCATAAAGAATATATTTGGCGAAGAAGGTTATAGCACAATCGAACGCACAGGCTATCGTCCATCGTTTGACGTATGCGGACTTTGGAGTGGTTATCAAGGCGAAGGTGCAAAAACAGTAATACCTTCAAAGGCATATGCAAAGATTTCTTCACGTCTAGTACCACATCAAGATTACAAAAAGATTGGTCAACTTGTTGTAGATTACTTCAATAAGGTATCTCCTGATACTGTTGATGTGAAGGTAGAAATGCTTCATGGAGGTTATGGTTACGTTTGTCCTATTGATTTCCCTGCTTATAAGGCTGCTGAACGTGGTTTCGAAGCTGTCTTTGGTAAGCGTCCGTTGCCAGTTCGTATAGGAGGTAGTATTCCAATCATCTCTACATTTGAGAAATTACTAGGTACGAAGAGTGTGCTAATGGGCTTTGGTTTAGAGTCAAATGCAATTCACTCTCCAAATGAAATATGCCAGTAGACCTTTGGAAGAAGGGTATAGAAGCTGTTGTTAATTTCCATTTGGAATACGATAAGGAAGTATAAGGATATAAAAAAGTTCTAACATACAATTTTCCCTGCTCTATTAAATTATGGAGTAGGGAATTTTTTATATAGTATTGAACGAATAGTGTTTTAGGTTTCTATATATAAAAAAGTAACTGAAAATTTGGCTATATAATAAACTTGTAATACCTTTGCAGTCCTTATATTACAAATATAATTCGGGCTTGTATGGATTTGACGGCAAGACGAAATGGTATGTAAGCATGCGGAGCATTGGTAGCTGGCTCCTAAATATCGGTTATCAAATAATTAATTGGCGAAAACAATTACGCTCTCGCTGCCTAATCGAAGTACAGTAGATTACTGGCTTTATTCGACTATTAGATAGTTGAACGAGACACTGCTCCAAAGATGTAGTTCCGAATCGGAGGGTATAGCGGTGCAGGTTAAATCGGAAATAGTTTGAGTAGGCCTCAATGCTCAGATGAAATTAAGAGGATAAGGCATTGATTGGTGGTTCAGGTCTTGTCAATGCTCGAAATCAAAGGCTGAAATAAGCATGTAGAAAGCATATGGTTTCCTTGTGCGGACCGGAGTTCGACTCTCCGCAGGTCCACTTTTAAGTACTCAAAAAGAGGGTAATGAAATGATTAAAACAAAAAATCGCTGTAACTTAAATGCGTTACAGCGATTTTTTATTTATACGGTTTCTATTGGGGTACACATTAAACATGCTAATAGGCAACTCTGCGCTTGTTAATTCTTGATCGAATGGAACGAATAGATCCATCTGCGAGGCCCATAATACGCATAATTTCTTTATCTGATTTTCCCAAATGTTCCATTACAAGGAAGAATTGATTCTTCGGAGAAAGCATATCGTATTCTGATTCCAGGTTATCTACAAAGTTAATGTTAATCAAACGATAGTATTCTATGAAATTTTCAAATTCTTTTTTTCGCCAAAATACAATTGTTTGTCCCTCCATTATATTAGTATAGAGTCTATGTCCTTCACTAAGTGTCTTGCGATGCTTGTCGAGTAATATTTCCTTTTTCTTATATAACGATTCTATTTCTTTTTGTTTTTCCTGTCCTTGCTTTTCAAATTCGGCTATCTGACTTTCAAAATCCTTTATGCGAAGTTGGTCAGTGGCCAACGCATTCTTGGTTTTATATGTTCTGTAGCGTAAGAATAAGAAGATAAGAACAAGAGATAGCGATAGCAATATAATGGTAAAGACTCCAATTTCTATTTTGCGCTCGTATTCTTGCTTTGCTTTTATATTATCGAAAGCTATCTGATTGCTCCGTATATCATTCTCTCTCCAGTCCATATATAGACTATCTTTCGTTTTAATGAGTTGTCTTGCTGTCTTTGTGGCCCCTTCATAGTCGGCTGTAGCACATTGATGAATGAACCTTGAATGCATCACATCAGTTTTTACTTGCACATCATTTGTTTTCAAAGCTTTGTTCCACAACTCATTTGCTTTATCTGTATCGCCTTCTCTAATATATATTGTTGCAAGATTATCGTATGCTGCTCCCATTGGTGCAATGCTAATAGCTTTAAGTAAAATTGCTTTTGCCTTTTGTGGATTGGTAGCTATGAGCTGAGCTCCAATGTTATTGAGGATGTATATTTGTTCCTTTTGCGGTATGTATTTCAACATTTCCATACTTTTTGTAATGTAAATGTTGGCACTATCAGCCTGGTGCAACTTGTTATAAGCCACAGCTATATTGTTGCAAGCACGTGCAAGTTGCACTTTGTCTTTTGCTCTTGAAGCAATACGAAGTACCTTTTTTGCATATCCGAGGGCGAGTAGTCGTTCTCCAGCTTCCTCGTTCATAATAAAAAGGTTCTCATATATTTTAAGTTTTATATTGTCTGAAGTCAGTTTTTCTGCTGTATATTCGGCTTTTTTAACATTGACAATAGCATCTTTTTCCTGCCCTTGGTCATATAGAATAACCCCTTTATAGAAATAAGCGTCTGTTAATCGTTCCAAACAATCTTTTTGATTTTCATAATATGCGATGCTGTAATCTATCATGTTGGTAGACTCTATAGGCTTGTAGAGTTTGTAGAGAAGGCGCGTTTTCTGGAAAAAGAAATCGGCTGAATCTGCACTACTCGTTAGATAAGTAGCGTCTACCATGTCGATTAGCCTAAAAGCAGAGTCAAGTTGGTTATACCGAACTAGAGAGTCGATTTCGGTTAAGCGGTTGCTTGCTTCAGTTGAAATGCGTTGGCAACTACATAGTACAAATGCAAATAACAGCAAAATAGGGAACGATTTATTCATCTCAGTTATGATCTGTTCTTTGCAAAAGTACGCCTTTTTTCTTAAAAACAGACAAAATTAAGGGGTGGAAGTACTTTTATTGTTGCATTTTTATATCGTAAAACTATTTGTTTACATTAGTAAATAGACGTAATATGCTTATTATTAAGTTTTTTTATGTTATATTTAAAGTTGCAACAAAGTGTTGTAATGAAAAAAACCTAAATACTTGTGATTTTGTTTGTTTATTTTTTTATTTTTTTGTCTTAATAATACATAATTGTAGCCACGGAAAATCGGTAGTGACTTAAACAAAATCAGTATGGAAACGAATTTTAAAAAGGGATTATTTTTACTTACAATCTTCTTTGTAGGCTTCTTAAATGTTGCGTTAGCAGAAGACAATCAACCGGTACTGCCTTATGTAAAAATGCACTTTGCTAGTGCAATCAATAGCAAGTATGCATTTTTAATAATGGGTGCAGAAGAGGGAGAATATACTCTTGATTGGGGAAATGGCAAAACTTTTAAAGGAAAACTCCATACGAAGGCAACGCGAATACAAGGTAATACAGAAGGACAAGACCTTACTATCTATGGAAATATAGTTGTTTTGGAATGTTCGAATAACCAATTGACAAGTCTTGATGTTACGAAACTGTCTGCGTTGACACATCTTATATCACGTAAAAACTTTGTTAGGATGTTGGATGTGTCGGCAAATCTCGAACTAAAATTTATCTATATACAAGATTCTCCATTAGAAAAGCTCGATTTAGCCAACAATTCAAAAATAGATAGTCTTATTCTTACGAACAATAGACTCAAGGAATTGACTCTTGTTTCACATCCAACTTTAGAACTTCTTACGTGTACTTCAAATGCACAACTAAAGAAATTAAACTTAAAAGGATGTCCAAAACTAAAGCATTTAGATGCCTTACAAACTCTTGTAGATGAGTATGATCTAAGTGAAAATAATGAATTGAAATATGTTGCTGTAGGTTTGGGACGCCCATTACGAACACTTTTATTGCCAGAAGATAACAAAATAGATACGTTGTTACTACCTGCTGCAGGGCTGAAAAAGCTTGATTTATCGCAAACAAAGCATTTAAAATTATTAGCAGTAGACAATAATAATCAGCTTTCACAACTTGATTTGACAGGTATGAATGAACTTCAAACTTTTTCGTGCGAAGGGAATAGTCTTACAAGTCTGAATCTATCGGATTGCCGAAATCTTGTTTCATTGGTATGTAACAATAACCAACTATCAGCGCTTGATTTGAGTGGAATGGATAAATTAGAAAGTTTGACTTGCTTTTCTAACGACCTCTCTTCTCTAAAACTGGTAGGTTGTACAAACCTTATTAACTTAGATTGTTCGGTAAACCCTAATTTGAGTATGACTGAATTTCCTCATTCATTAACCTCTCTTAATTGTAGTAGTTGTAATATCTCTCAAATAGAAACAACAAAGTTGCCTTTATTAAATAATCTTACTTGCGATGGTAATCAATTAAAAACGCTTGATTTGTCGGCATTAACACAACTTACTGCTATCAATTGCAGTAATAATAATATCGAAAATCTTGATTTTAGCAATTGTACCAAGCTGCTTGATGTTACTATTGCAAGCAATCCAATTACTGATAGTCTTAATTTTGAAAACTGTAATAACCTTCGTTATGTTTCGGTAAATAACACTAAGTTAGATGCTTGTGCGCTAAACGATCTATATCGGTCGCTTAGAGAGAAACGTCCTGAGGATGATAAGAACGACTTAAATGGCATTTTGTTGTTCAATAACGTTCCTGGAGTAGCTGAAGTAAGTAAAACAAAGATAGCGACTGATAAAGGATGGATGGTTTCTCTCGTAGGTGATGGAACAGGTTGTCAAAAAGATGACATTGCCAAAGTAGGTGTAGAGAATGAGTTAATTGTTTGTTTAACAAGTGCAGGTTGGGTAGTTAGTAATCTTCCAGCCAATGCACGAGAAGTTAAGCTCACTACTTATAATGGACAAATTGTAGCTCGTTACGCTGTGAAAGCACCATCGGTGCTTGTAAAAGCCCCGCAGAAAGGGGTATATATCATTTCTGTAGATGGCGAAAATGGTAAAGTGTGCGTATGGGAGCACTAAGATTGTGAGTGAGGTAATCCGATATTGATATACTTGAATGGTAAATGTAGGAGTTGTAAATTATGAAAAAGTTGATGAAATTGTTTCTCTTTCTGTATGTTTTTGCACAAGCATCTTTTGTCAATGCATCATTTATGACATCATTAGCAGGTGGTGAAGATGAGAGAGTAAATAAGGTAGTGGTTCGTCTTGATAAGGCAGGCGAACTAGAAGATAAGGTTCCTGAGAATGTTTGGCTTGATGTTGTAGATACGTTAAAGATAATTGGACCACTCAATAGTTACGATTTACGTTGGGTAAGAATGTTATGTGGGTCTGACGAATATGGTGCATTGATTCCTAAAACGCTGAAAAGATTAGATCTTTCAGAGGCTTCTTTTGTTTCAAATGGGGATACATCAGATAGTTATTATATCTTTACTGATGATTTAGGCAAGGACAGAAAATATTTTGTAGATGGCGCTAAAGCAACTCTTTTGCCCGAAAAACTCTTCTTTAAATGTTGCAGTATAGAGTCAATAGTACTTCCTAAATACATCCGAGAATTGGGTATAGGAGCATTCTTTAAGTGTGTAAAGTTAAAAGAAGTAGTTATTCCCGATGAAGTTACAGAGATTCAGCACACAGTATTCGGTGTATGCGATGCACTTGAAACCATAAAATTACCATCCCAACTCAAGACAATGGGAAACTATGTGTTCACCTATTGCACGAACTTAAAGGAGGTTGTAATTCCTGAAGGTGTAACGAAAATCAATAAAAGAACATTTGACGAGACGCCCAAAATGAAGAAATTAACTCTTCCAAAGAGTCTTAGAGAGCTTTCAATTGAGGCTTTTTTCGGTGCAAATGGGTTAGAAGAAATTCAGATTCCTGAAGGAATTACAGTGTTACCCGAAGGTTCTTTCGGTTTGTGCGAAGCATTAAAGAAGGTGGAACTTCCTGCGTCGCTCGTAAAAAAATAGACAAGAATGCTTTTCAGGATTGTCATAGTTTAGAAATGGTTGAGTTTAAAGAAGGTCTTAAACATATTGCTGTGTATGCGTTTCAGAACTGTAAAAAAATTGCATGATGTGAAACTACCAAATTCTTTAGAAACCATTGAAAACGAGGTGTTTCTTAACTGTAATGATATGTCGGGACTGAAGTTGGGCAACGGATTAAAAGACAATAGGTGAGAAAGCATTCTTCCATAATCATGGTATAATATCAGTTGTATTTCCTAAAACAATAGAAAAAGATTAGTTATGCGGCCTTTGCTGAATGTTTCGGATTGACGAAAGTATCGCTTGGAATGTCTACTGCTGAGATTGTTACCAATCCATTTCTTGGTTGCAGAGCACTTCAAACATTCGAAGTAGATGCCGATAATGCGAAGTATGCTATAGAAGATGGCATACTTTATTCGAAAGATTACACAATGCTTTTATGCTTATCCTGGCGGAAAGGATAGTAAAAACTTTTGTGATGAATCCCAACACTGAGAAGATGGACGACTTTGCTTTTTGGTTCTGTAAGAACCTTGAGAAAGTTGAATTATCACCACTTTTTAATGAGTTTGGGTATAGGGCATTCTGCGGTTGCAGTAATTTGAATACTCTGATAGTTAAGACTGAAAAACCAGTAGAGAACCCTTATACAGACGATGTATTTGAAGGAGTAAATAAAGAAGCATGTACGCTGATAGTACCTGTTGGCACTAAGCAGGCTTATTTGGCATCTCGCACGTGGAAAAACTTCAAGATTATCGAAGCAGTTCCAGATGTTGTAGAGAAAGTTTACACCGATAAACCAATAGTTAGTAACGAAGGAAACAATATTATAGTTTCAAATATATCATTAGGTTTTGATACAATAGAATTGTATGACCTTACTGGACTTAAGGTGTTAGAGGCTCCAGTACGATTGGGTAGTGCCCGAATCAATGCTATTGGTGTTCCTTACGGAATCTATGTTGTTACGCTTCGAGGTAAGATTGGTAGTTGTTCGTTGAAATTAATACGTATCTAAATGATGACTTTATTATAAGAAGTATGATGTAAAAACAATAATGATGCTGTCTTGATAAATTCAAGATAGCATCGTTTCTTTTACGTATCAATATTTTTAATGTTATTATTTGTTGAAGTTTTTAATAGGCTTACTAGAATTATAATTGTAAAAATGATCACCCTTTTATTATTTAGAGGATAAACTAAAATAGCACGTTAGTTTGTAAAGAAAAGTGTAGGCAGAAAGACATGGAAATGGTTTTACATTGCAAAAGCCGTTGTTTTGTCGTGCAATATAGATACTTTACATTGCAATATAGGCTCTTTTGCAATGCGAAAGAGCCTATATTATAATACTTTGATAATAAGGTTGTTGCGTAATAGTAAAGTGTGTGAAATATATTTACAGTTTTTGTGCTGTTATTTTAGTCATAAAAATTAAGATGATTCCATTTTACTTCTTTAGTTTCAAGGTTATTTGATTTTAATCTCTTATTTCATTTGTTGTTGTCTGTGTAATAAGCTGTATTTCAGTATTAGTTATTGGTATATAATTTAAATGTGAGCTTTTTAAAAAAATAGAAAAAAATAATGATAAAAGAATACAAATGTAGTGTAATGGTTTTGTTTTTAAAAAAATAACATTATCTTTGCACTCCGTAATCTTTTCATTTTTAAAGAGAGAATGCATGAAAACAAAGAAAAAATATATAGCAGTAATAATTTAAACAAGATAAAAACAATGAGATCTAAAATTCTTTTAGCCTTCTTTGTGCTATTTAATTTAACATTAATGGCGCAAAATCCTGTACGTTTTAGTGTGCAGCAGAAGAAAGTATCGCCAACAGAAGTAGATGTTATCTTTACTGGTAAGATTGATGCTGGCTGGCATGTTTACTCTACTGGAATTCCAGCAGGCGGTCCTACATCAGCTTCGCTTACTACTGAGAAGGCTGAAGGGGCACAAGCAGTCGGTAAACTTACACCTCGTGGAAAAGAAGTAAATGTATTTGAGAAGATGTTTGAGATGAAGGTACGTTACTTTGAACATAATGTAAGCTTCATACAAAAATACAAAATCACGGGTAAAACCTATAAAATAGCAGGTTATTTGGAATACGGTGCATGTAACGAAGAAATGTGTATGCCACCATCTACAGTAGAATTTAATTTCACAGGTAATGGTCCTGCTGATGCTCCAGCAGCAACTGAAACAGCTGAAGCGAAGGGAAATGAAACTGAAACAGCTGACGCTGCAGCTACACAAATAGGTGGAACAGATACTGCAAAGACTGTATTGACTGATAATGCTATGCAAGGCGACTCTGTACAGGCATCTGGAGCTGGTGCTGTAAGTGCGTCAGAACTATGGCGTCCTGTTATTAAAGAGTTGGAAGCGTTTAACGAAGATAAGGGTAATAAGGATAATTCTCTCATCGGTATCTTCTTTATGGGTATTTTAGGAGGATTTATTGCTTTGCTTACACCATGTGTGTGGCCAATTATTCCAATGACAGTTAGTTTCTTCCTAAAGCGTGCAAAGGACGATAAAGGCAAAGGTATTCGTGACGCAATAACTTATGGTATCTCTATTATCGTAATTTATATGGGTTTGGCTGCTGTTATTACAGCTATCTTTGGCCCACAGAAACTGAACGAATTGGCAACAAATGCGCCATTTAACGTATTCTTCTTCCTTATGTTGGTAGTGTTTGCACTCAGCTTCTTTGGTTGGTTCGAACTCCGTTTGCCAGCATCATGGGGAAATGCAATGGATAATAAGGCTGCTGCCACAACAGGTTTGCTTTCTATTTTCTTGATGGCGTTCACTCTTTCTTTGGTGTCTTTCTCTTGTACAGCGCCTGTTGTAGGTTTGCTTCTCGTACAAGCAGCCACCAGTGGAGATTGGGTTGCACCTGCAATCGGTATGTTTGGTTTTGCTTTTGCATTAGCATTGCCTTTCACTCTGTTTGCTTTGTTCCCTACATGGTTAAAGCAAGCACCTAAATCAGGCTCATGGATGAACATGATTAAGGTGGTATTAGGTTTCATAGAATTAGCTTTTGCTTTCAAGTTCTTGTCTGTTGCCGATCTTGCATATGGCTGGCATATCCTTGATAGAGAGACTTTCCTCGCTATATGGATTGTTATCTTCGGTATAATGGGCTTGTATCTCATTGGTAAAGTTAAGTTCTCACACGATGATCCTACCCAAACAGCAATGCCAGTGCCAGCTATTATGCTGGGTATGATATCTTTAGCGTTTACCGTATATATGGTTCCAGGCTTGTGGGGAGCTCCTTTGAAAGCTGTTAGTGCGTTTGCACCACCTATTTATACACAGGATTTCAACTTGCATCATCAAGAAGTTGAACCTAAATACAAGGATTATGAAGAAGGAATGCGTGCTGCTGCACAAGCAGGAAAGCCAGTAATGCTCGACTTTACAGGCTTTGGCTGTGTGAATTGTCGTAAGATGGAAGGCGCAGTGTGGACAAATGCTGAAGTAGCGGAAAAGCTAAATAACGACTATATCTTGATTTCGCTCTACGTAGACGACAAAACTCCATTGAAAGAACCTATCAAGGTGAAGCGTTCTGATGGTACAATACGTACCTTACGTACCATTGGTGACAAGTGGAGTTACTTACAAGAGTCTAAGTTTGGATACTTAGCGCAACCTTTCTATGTAACAGTTGATAACCATGGAAACCCACTTAGCGGTAGCTTCGTATATAAAGAAGATATCCCTGGATACCTTGATTTCTTGAATAAGGGCATAGAAAACTATAAGAAATAAGTAGATAGAGGTTTTTAATATCCTTCTTAGGATGATGAAAGCACCTCTAAAACTTACATAAGATTACAATAAGGTCAACAAGTTATGGTTCTTAGAACAAATACTTGTTGGCCTTATTCTTTTTCATTTTTTTTGCTGTCAGCCGATATTCCTATAACTATACCTTTCTTATTTTAAATGTGAAGTAAAGAATAAGAAACTGTATGAATAAATGAATAGATAGAAACCAAATATGAATAGGAATTTAAACGACATGTAAAAAATCCTAATTTATTTTGACATTCAATACTTTTGGTTTACATTTGCAACGTTTATGGGTATTTTATATCTTGTACCAACACCAGTGGGGAATATGGAAGACATCACATTACGTGCTCTTCGAATTCTCAAAGAAGCGGATTTGATACTCTGCGAGGATACTCGCACGTCGGGTATTCTGCTAAACATTTTGAAATAAAGAACCATTTGGTGGCGCATCATAAGTTTAATGAACATGGAACAGCAGCAGGAATCGTCAATAGACTAAAGGCAGGCGAAACCATTGCGCTTATTTCCGATGCAGGCACGCCAGGCATTAGCGACCCAGGATTCTACTTGGCGCGCGAAGCTATAGCAGCAGGCATTACCGTTCAGACCCTCCCCCGGGGCTACAGCTATGGTTCCAGCATTGGTCTCAAGTGGCTTTCCTTGTGATCGTTTCTGCTTTGAAGGTTTTTTGCCGCAGAAGAAAGGACGTAAAACGCAGATTGAAAGTCTTGCCGAAGAAAGTAGAACGATGGTCTTTTATGAATCGCCTTACCGCATAATAAAGACGTTAGAGCAGTTTATAGAAGTCTTTGGCGAGGGCCGAATGGTAAGTTGTTGCCGTGAAATCTCTAAGCTTCACGAAGAGAGTGTACGTGGGACTCTCGCTGAAGTACTTGCTCATTTTAAGGAAATAGCACCTAGAGGCGAATTCGTTATCGTATTGGCAGGGACAGAAAAGATTAGAAAGAAAAAAAGCATTAGCGAAGATTAGTATTCTTCGAAATTATGAATGAAAATAAATAGAGTATGAAAAAGCTATTAATTTATGCAGCTTGCGGTGCTATAGCACTTGCTTCCTGCAAACAAGAGAAATCTACAATTAATCCAGCAGAAATCCAGAACGATTCTTTGCGTGCCATTATCAATGCTCGTGATAACGAGGTTAACGATATGATGGCTACATTGAATCAGATCCAGCAAGGCTTTGCTGAAATCAACGCTGCTGAAATCGTGTAACGTTAGCAAAGGAAGGAGAGAAAGCAGATAAGAATACTCAAATAAAAGAGAATATCCAATTCATTGCTCAACGTATGCAAGAGAATCGTGAGTTGATTAAGAAACTTCAGCAACAGTTGCAAGCTACAGGCTTCAAAGGCGAGGAAATGAAGAAGACACTTGGTCAGATGACAGCTCAGCTTGCACAGAAAGACAAAGAGTTGCAGGCGCTTCGTGCAGAGTTAGCATCAAAGAATATCCATATTAAGGAACTCGATCAGACCATTACAGGCTTGAATACAGATGTTTCTAATCTGAAGACTGAGAAGCAAAACCTTGAAACTGAAAATACAAACTTGCAGACTGAGTCTAAGCAAAAGAGCGAAACCATTTCTTCTCAAGATGTGCAACTGAATACAGCATGGTATGTATTTGGTACAAAGAAGGAACTTAAGGAACAGCGCATACTTGCTGATGGTAAGGTTTTACAAGGCAGTTTCAACAAGAGTTACTTTACAAGAATAGATATTCGCACCACTCGTGAGATTAAATTGTATAGCAAGAGTGCATCATTGCTAACTGCACACCCAGGTAGTAGCTACTCTCTTGCAAAGGATGCAACTGGTCAATATGTTCTTCGTATCACTGATCCAAATACATTCTGGAGCACAAGTAAGTATCTTGTAATGCAAGTAAAATAAAGAAAGTAGAATACAATGATTAAAGCGAGCACTTTATTTTTTAAGGTGCTCGCTTTGTTTTTTGTCCCTCTTTCTTTATATCTTATTTTTCGTTTGAGGTTTGCTGGAACAATCAGAATACTGTAAATATTTTAAGACACATAATTCTGTGTAACCATTTAACCTTCAGCGATTTACAAAACAGACTCTTTTGCATTGCAAAAGAGCCTGTTTTGCGTGGTAAAAGTGCCTATATTGTAACGTAAAATAGCCGCTTTTGCGATTTCAAAGTGTTATTATTACTTTCTGTTGTAATTTTCTTTACAAAAACAGAATGTTTTCTTGTTAACTTAAAACTTTTGGAAATGTCGGCTAAGTAAGTTTTTGTTATCTTCGTTCTTTGAAGAATTGTTGCATAAGCTTTTTACATTCTTCTTCTCTTACACCTTTTGTTACCATTGTTTTTTTGTGGAGTGCGTGTGGAGCAAAGTCTGAAAAACCTCGCTTTTCGTCGGCGCAGCCATAGACAACTCGCTTTATTTGCGACCAGCCTAATGCACCTGCACACATGATACAAGGTTCTACTGTTACGTATAGCGTGCAGTCTTGCAAGTATTTCCCACCTAATTCGTTGGCCGACATTGTTATTACTTGCATTTCAGCATGTGCAGTAACATCGGTCAGTGCCTCTGTTAGATTGTGTGCACGTGCAATTATTTTGTCGCGACACACTATTACGGCGCCTACAGGAATCTCACCTTTATTGTAGGCTTCTTCGGCTAATGCCAAAGCACGTCCCATATAATAGTCGTCTTTTTTTATTTGTTCTTCGGTGCTCATATATGTATATTATATCGTCGCAAATTTACAATATTAATTCTATAATTCAGAAAAAACCTCTATCTTTGTACTATGATAACAATAGACAGGCAATCTATTAGTTCGATAATAATATGGCATTACACAACGAAACAGGTAAATGGGGCGAGCAGTTAGCGTGTGAATATTTGATGCGCGAGGGCTACAGAATCGTGGAAAGAGACTGGAAATGTGGTCAGCGTGATTTGGATATTGTTGCTATTGAAAACGATGTTTATGTGTTTGTAGAGGTTAAAACACGAAGAAATGAGCGTTTTGTCAATGCTGATGAGGCTGTAACAACACAGAAAATTCGTTCTGTTTCTATTGCAGCAAATGCTTATGTAAAGGGTCATCGTATTGATAGAGTGCTGCGTTTCGATATAATTACGATTGTTGGAACGCCCGATAAATATGAAATCCGTCACACTAAAGATGCTTTTCTTCCATTTATATGATCGAAGATTTGCAGAATAATGATATAATGTATTTACTTTTATGAACCTCATTCATAAGATAAAATCAGCTTTCCAAAAGGAAAAGAAGTCTACAACAAAGATTGTACGATTGGAAACAATCAGCAGTACTAATGATTTTCTGAAGACTTATTCGCCATCAGACGGAGAGCCAATGACAGTGGCAGTTGCCGATTTTCAGACTGCAGGACGTGGGCAAGGAACTAATAGTTGGGAGAGTGAATCAGGAAAGAATCTCTTATTTTCTGTTCTTTTGCACCCTGTTGAAGTGCCTGTTGCCTGTCAGTTTCTGTTGTCTGAATATGGTGCATTATCATTAAGAGAAGCATTGACAGACTATGTGGACGAAGGTAGCATTACGCTGAAATGGCCGAACGATATATATTGGAACGATAAAAAGCTAAGCGGTACGCTGATAGAAACTAAGTTAAGCGGTGGTAGAATTAAAGACTGCGTGTTTGGAGTTGGACTGAATGTAAACCAAACTGAATTTATAAGTGATGCTCCTAATCCTATTTCTCTATGTCAGATATTAGGCAAAGAAGTGAATAAAGAAGAACTCTTGCAAAAGATTATAGCCTCGTTTGAACGAAACTACGAGTTAATTAGAAGCGCTAACTATGGCGAACTATCAGCTATGTATCATGCAGTATTGTATCGTTCAAAAGGCTTTTATCCTTACGAAGAAACAGACGGAACGGTGTTTGAAGGTGCTATTGTAGAAGTTGAGGACGACGGACACCTTATACTTCGCGACCGTGAAGGAATGATAAGAAGTTACGAATTTAAAGAAATAAAGTATGGCAAGATTTAAAAGAATTCTCTTAAAGCTTTCGGGCGAGAGTTTAATGGGTAAACAAGGATATGGCATTGATGCAGAACGCCTTGAAGATTATGCACGTCAGATAAAGGAAATACACGATATGGGTGTGCAAATTGGTATTGTAATTGGCGGTGGTAATATCTTTCGTGGACTATCAGGCAGCCAAAAAGGCTTTGATAGAGTAAAAGGAGACCAGATGGGTATGTGCGCAACGGTAATTAATTCGCTCGCGTTAAGCTCTGCTTTGGGAGCTTTTGGTGTGAAGTCGAAGGTAATGACAGCAATCCGTATGGAACCTATTGGTGAGTTTTATAGTAAATGGAAAGCTGTTGAAGCTCTCGAAGCTGGCTATATCTGTATTTTCTCTGCTGGAACAGGTAACCCTTATTTCACTACCGATACAGGTTCAAGCTTGCGTGGTATAGAGATAGAAGCCGACGTAATGTTGAAGGGTACACGAGTAGATGGTGTTTATACGGCAGACCCAGAGAAGGACCCTACAGCTACTAAGTTTACCGCAATAACTTACGATGAGATATACAATAAAGGTTTGAAGGTTATGGACCTTACTGCTACAACCATGTGCAAGGAAAATAATCTTCCTATCTATGTGTTCAATATGGATATTGTTGGAAACTTAAAGAAAGTAATTGACGGAGAAGATATTGGCACTTTGGTGCATAATTAAACCCCAATCTGTCAATAGACCGATATTCAAAAGAAAGATTTTATAACTATTGCTTCCTGTTTTCTTTTTGTTTGCTTGTTAGCATTTTGTATGTTATGTTGTTTTTACATAGTGTGCTAGGCCTTCAAGAATAAAACAGATAATTTGTTAGAACAGTACAGAACGCTGAACGATTATAATTAAAGTTGAATTATATAGACCATGTCGAAGAAGATAACGAGCCAACAAAGAGAGGAAAGTTACAGGCGTCAACGTAGCTATTGGTGGTGTAGAGTGCGTATCACGATATACATCACGATGGCTATTTTGCAGCTGTTTCTTATCGTTTATGATAATTTGTCGGGGGTTCCGACGGTTGGTTATAAAGGCTTGCTGTGGCAACTTATTTTAAGATCCACACCTGCAATGTTTTTTGTCTACCCTGTGTTGATTATAGTCGTAACTGTTAAGATGAATAGAATAACCACTTATGAAGACCGTCACCGAAGACGAAATTTTGAAATTGAAGAGCGAAAGTGGCGCAAAAATGCTGCTAAACTTGGATTGTTCCTCATTGCAGTCTTGGCTATTGCAGCGTTTATTGGAGGCGGTATGGGTGTGTTTAATTACGTGAAAGACTTGATAAGTGAACCGAAAACAGAGAAAATGATTTTAAATGAGGTGTTGTATAAGCATTATGAATTTAGCTCAAAACAACGTTATAGTTGGCTGTTCCCTAAAACAGGAGGCGGAGAATTTACTTTGTTCTTCACTAGTTATAAAGAAAAAGACGAGTGGGGATTTAAAAAGTATTATCATTTTCATGTCTCGCAGAGCGAGGTAGATGTAGTCGACCAGATGCTACATGGGGTATTAGTGCGAGATAAGGCATTTTCAGCAGACCAATTTATCCATGAAACCGATGCCAAAGGTTTACGTGGGCGTGGCTTTAGAGAAGGTTTAATCAATGGTGGGAAGCCAGTACACTACCTAGTTACTTATTATCCGCATACCCAAACTATTATAAGTACAAAGTTAATAAAACATTAATGATACTTAATGCTGTAAGAAAAGTGCATCTGTTTGCGAGTGATAGTCCATCAGAGTTGTTTTGGGAACTCTTATTTGAAGGATATAAGATGCGAGTAACATAGCATAATATGATGTCATATTCAGAAAAATATGACGTCATATTTTTAATTCTTACCTATAATGTTGAATTTACAAATAGGGGATAGTTGTTTCTAAAAGTTAGATTAGAATGAAACCAAACGTGTTCCGTCAGTTTGTTCTTCTATTCTTACTTTGACAGCATTCTCTGGTAAAATATCCTCAATCAGCTCTGGCCATTCCAATAAACAAAGGTGTCCGCTATAGAAATAGTCTTCATAACCCATGTCGTAGACCTCTTCCAACTTCTTGATGCGATAGAAGTCGAAATGGTAAATAGGGCTACCCTTACCGTCGGTATATTCGTTTACGATGGCGAAAGTAGGCGAAGTAATCACGTCTTCCACACCTAAAACTTCGCAAATGGCTTTGGTAAAAGTTGTTTTTCCAGCACCCATCTTACCATAAAAGGCAAAGACCTTGTTCTCACCAATATTGTTTATAAACTTTTTTGCAGCCTCGTGAATGGTTGCAAGGCTTTCTATTTTAATCTCCATTGTTTGTTATCTTTTTGAGTTCTGTGTAAGTTTGACACTCTTAGGTGTCAGTGTTATAAGCGGAACTATCATTTCCTCAATAGAAATACCTCCATGTTGGAATGTGTCTTTATAATATGACACGTAATAATTATAGTTGTTTGGGTAAGCAAAGAAACTATCTCCTGTTGCAAAAACATAGCTTGTGCTAAGGTTTGGAGCAGGAAGTTGTGCCTGTTGAGGTTTCTTTATAGTGAAAACTTCTTTTGAATTATAGTTCAAGTTCTTGCCTAACTTGTAACGAAGGTTAGTATTTGTGTTTCTATCACCAATAATTTTAACCGGTTTAGTGGTGCGAATAGAACCATGGTCTGTCGTCAGAATGATTTTGAATTCAGACTTAGCCAACTCTCGGAATACGTCGGAAAGAACGTTATGTCTAAACCAACTAAGGGTTAAAGAACGGTAAGCACTTTCGTCGCTCGCCAGTTCGCGAATCATTTCATCTCTGTGCGAGCATGAGAAAGCATGTCTATGAAGTTTACAACCAATACATTCAAGTCGTTTTGTTGCAAATTATTAAGTTGCTGCATAAACTTTTCTGCACCATTAGAGTCGAAAATCTTATGATAAGAGAACTTATCGTGGCGACGATATCTGTCTATTTGCGTTTGAATAAGTGGTTTCTCGTTTAAGTTCTTGCCTTCTTCCTCATCCTCATCTACCCATAAGTCGGGGAACATTTTGGCAATCTGAAGCGGCATAAGACCACTGAATATAGCATTACGAGCATATTGTGTTGCAGTTGGAAGTATGCTCATATAAAGGTCTTCCTCTATATCGAATAGTTCAGCAAGTTCTTCTGATAAGATACGCCATTGATCTAACCGAAGGTTATCAATTACGATTAGGAAAACTTTCTCACCTTTATCTATTGTCGGAAATATACGATTTTTGAATATATCGGGACTCATGAGAGGGCGAGATGACTTTTCCTTATTTTTTTCATCGTTTGGTTCAACCCAGTCAAGATAGTTTTTTGCAATATATTTAGCAAATCCGTTATTTGCATCTTCTTTCTGCATTGTGAGCATTTCGGTCATATTGCTATCTGCACTGCTAAGTTCTAATTCCCATTTCACTAATCGTTTGTAAACATCTACCCAGTCGTTGAAGTCACGGCAGTCACTTATTTGCATTGCAAGTTGTTGATATTCCTGCTGATAACCTATTTGTGTAACTTCAGTTACAATCTCTTTTCGATGGATATTCTTTTTTAATGTCAGCAATATCTGACTTGGATTTACGGGCTTAATCAAGTAATCGGCTATCTTAGCACCGATAGCTTGGTTCATAATATTTTCCTCCTCGCTTTTCGTTACCATAACAATGGGCGTGGCAGATTGTATTTCTTTAATCTTCTGCAGGGTTTCAAGTCCTGATAGACCAGGCATTTGCTCATCAAGCAATACAAGGTCGAATGTTTGAGTTCGGCATTGTTCTATTGCATCAGCACCATTGCTAACAGTAACAACCTCGTATCCTTTTTTTTCAAGAAATATGATATGGGCCTTAAGAAGTTCTATTTCATCATCTACCCATAATAAAAGTCCGTTGCTCATATATTCTTTTTCCTTTCTTATTCTTATTTAAAACTCTGTCCTATTATCCTTTTATCAGGATTCCGGTTTTCACTAAAAGCCACCTAAATCGTAGTATTCATCATCGAAATCATAATCGAGCGGTTGTTGTTTTTGCGGATTTTTCTTTTTCTTTTCCGCAGGTTTAGCATCATCCTCGAAGTATATTTCAGGCCCATCTAAATTCTTTTTCTTCGTCTGTTCTTTCTTTTCGACAGGATTTTGGGCTTTCTGATTATTTTGAACAGGTTGCTGTTTTTGCTTATCCGATGGTTTCTGGTTTTCCTTTGCGTTTGTTGTTGCAGGCTTATTTGTTGAATTGCCAGTTGTATTCTTAGGCAAAGCTGTTTCAGAATCCATAGGAATTACCATCACATTATTGTCTATTGTTGAAACCTTTTGATTACTCTTATTTGCAGGTTTCTCTTCTTTTTTATGTTCAATTGGTTTTTGTTGCGATTTCTGAGGGATAGCTTTCTCTACAGGAATAACCATTTCAGTATTTTCAATAGAGTTCTTTGAGTCTTTTTTCTTTTCTGTATCCTCTGTTGGAATCACCATTTCTGTACTTTCAATGGTATTCTTAGGTTCCTTCTTCTTTTCTGTTTCCCCAGTTGGAATTACCATTCCCGTATTATCTATAGGAGTCTTAGAATCTTTTTTCTTCTCAGTATCTTCAATCGGAATCACCACATCAGTAGGATTAAGAACCTTCTTTTCAGATGATTTTTCTTCTTCTTCAACAGGTATTGTCATACCATTGTCTACTGGCTCTAATGATTGTTCTCGTGCGTTGAGGTCAGTTTCTGTTGGATTCCTTCTTTCTATTTCTTCTTGCAAATCACGTTCTTTTTCACGTGGTGTTGCAACTTCAGCAGGCTCAGAAAGCAGGTAACGTGTCGTCACTTGTAAAGGCGCAAAGTTCTTAGCATAGAAGTCTTCGTAATCTTTATAACTGAATGCTGTTCCAATTAGTTTCAAGTTCTTGTCGCTAATAATAATAGCTTTCGTATTTTTGCTTAGCTGAGCTGTTATATTCTTATTGTTAAAAAGCTGACGTGCATATTGGAAAGCCTCATCGAAACTTCTAAAACCAGACAATTTCATCTGGTGCAAACCTTCAATATCCTCTATATCTATTTCGAAATTACGTACATAGAAACTTGTGAAATTGAATCTTGCCATTTCAAATAATAGTTTGTTCTCTGATAAAGAGTCAGGGTGATAAACTATAAGAAATTTGAAGTCTATATCTCTATCAGGCGAGAATCTCACTTGCTTAATACTATCGCTGTCGTTCAAAACATTGGTTCGATAGTTCCAAACATCGCCAAGGTCAAATTTAGAATTGTGGATTTTTTTACCAGTCTTTACGCCGTTAACTATCATTCCCGCCATTTCGCTAATTCGACTTTGTGGGTATTTTTCAACAACTACCTTCATATCGTCTAAACAACCATTGATATCCCCTTGGTTAAGTTTACTCAGACCACCAATAAATAAAAATTTATCACGATTTGAACCCATTGGGAATCGGTCGTCAGAAATGCGTTTATTAGCCGCAACTTCTCCAAAACGATTATTCTTAAATGCTTCGTATGTAGATGCATAAAGTGAATCCTCAATATGCTCGCCAAACTTTGCATTCTCCTTAAAGTATGGGTCGGTAAGCAATACAGTCCATTGACTCTTCGGATAATGTGTTTTTAGTTTATCTATGTAGCTATTTGCAAGGACAGATTCGTTCTTACGCATATATAAAAGATATAGATGATAGTACACATCGTCCATCTGTTCGTAGTCTGGATAATTATCGCTGACACGACGAAGAGTCTTTTCTGCTAATCGAAGATTATCTAAACGGTCCTTAAAAATTACACCAGATTGGTGTAAACCAACTTGAAGTATTTTATTGCTCTCAGCTAATTGTTCTGGAGTAAATGGTATTTGCGCAAGATAATATGCTCGTTGATGAGGGTCGTTCTGTGCCGAATCCTTTTTATTAGTTATTGAATCTAACTTTGCTTCTTCTTTTGCAATAGAATCTCTTTGGGCATCGGTAAGTTCAAGATTATTGTTTGAGCTACCAACAACTGTTTTATTGACGCGTTGCCAGTTGTCTATGTTTTCACGTTTACCCCACAATTGTTGGAAGGTTGTTTTACCTTGTTGTACTGCCATAGGGTTATAGAAATACCATGTAGCATCTTGTTGTTGTCTATTAGGACGATTCGGACGTTGAAGTTCGTTATCATTATCGGCGTTTATGCCTCCATTTTGTGATAATTGTTGAGCAGCTTCTTGCTCTGCTAATCTATTTCGCTCTTCCTTTTCTTTCTTTTTAAGTTCGCTTATTACTCTGTCAATTGCTGCCAAACGTTCTGTTTCCGAACATTTAGCAAGATATTGTAGAGAGTCCTGTAAATGCACAGCTTCTGTATGTGGTGTTAGTTCGTCAAGAACCTTTGTGCGTTCAGACAATAACTCATAATCTTTGCGATCTTTGTCTAATAATCCAAGAGCTTCGTTATAACATCGGCGAGCATCACTGAACTTTTCCTTTGCCCAGTATAAGTCGCCAAGTCGCAATAGTAAAACTCCTTTTTCTATTCCGTTACGTGTAGATTTTTTATTTCCTTGCTCGTAGGCAGATATAGCATTTGTTGTGTCCTTATTGGTAAGGTAAATGTTGCCCATTGCATAGTAAACCTGATCAAGGTATTCTTTGTTTTTGTCAGAAACAACCATACGTTTTAAGCGACTTACCATTTGTTTGGCTTGTCCAGCTGCCATAACTTCGGTTGCTGCAATGCGTGCATTAAATTCTAATTCATAAGGTGGATTAGAACGAATAACATGTTGGAAAGCATTATATGCTGCATCTTTATTTCCAAGAGCAGCTTGAATTTGTCCCATAAGATACCATTCGCGAGCCTTTGTTTGCGTCGCATTTCGTATTTAATAACTTTACGTAAGTAAGGGACTGCTTTCTCAAGTTCGCCAGTATGAATATAATAATCTGCAAGTGTATTATCCCATTCGCGTACAGCTCTCCAATCTATAGAATCACGTTGCATATTACGGATTACATCTTCAGCATCATAAAGCCAACCAGCCTCAATATACGATTTTGCAAGCCAAGCTCGAGCCTTTCCATAAATTGCAGGTTGAGTTTTATAGAGTCTACTCATGTAAGCAAATGTAGTAGCAGCTTCTTCGAAAGAACCTTTATGGAATTGCGAACGTCCCATAAGCATCCATGCTTTCCAAAGAAATGGATTATATTCTCTGCGCGATAGCCATTCTATATCTTTTTCGGTTTTTCGTCTAGATTTGTTCCACTCTGGTTTTTTCTTAATACTATGTCGTGCTATAGCCTTTTCAGCTTTTTCGATAGCTCGTTCAAAGTTGCTACTTCCTAATTCCTTGCTAGATTTATTACCTACAGTGTATAGTGGAATCATTTCAGTGAAGTTATCTTTATTGCCATTTTCTTTTTCCAATGATGCGTCGATATATGCTTCTGCACCATTATAATAAGTATTATACTTGGCATTAAAGGCATGCCACCATCGCGATTGCGAGGTGTTATTCTTTGTAGAACAACTTGCAATAAAAACAGCAAGTATTGCTACAAATGCGACATAAATATATTTTGTGTATCTTAACTTCACGTAATTATAAACTCATAAAAGCCCGTTTTTATTGTCTTTTGGGCCGATTACTTATAGTATTTTCTTTTTTGTTAGCCTTCTATCATTGTTATAAGTTCGTCTTTTATTTGATTGGGAACATTTATTCCACGAAGAATCAGACTTCTGTTCCATCCTTTTACTTCTTCTGGACGCATTGTATAAAGTACTTCTGAAAATTCGTCAGCCTCCTCGTCGGTATATTCGTTTGAATCTTTTCCTTTAAAACGATCGAGTTCCTCGTCATCGAAATACTCTATTCCTTTGTTGCAGCCACCATCACACATGTTTGTTCGCAACTTTCGTCAATGCCGCTGCAAGTAGCACAATCACCAGAAGCGGGTACTATGATATCGGGTTCATTGTTATTGCGTCGGCTAATCCAAGTTGAAATGCCTACAATTAAGCCCATTCCGAGAAGTGCCAATATGCCTATAAATATAATATCCATGATACAATCAGCTTTGTTTTTTATTTTATTTCTTCGATAGAAAATCCTGCTTTTCGTAAATCGTCCCAAAAGTGTGGATACGACTTTGAAACTACTTCTGGGTTGTTTATGGTAAGTTCTCCTAACTTAATACTAATAGGAGCAAAGGCCATTGCCATTCGATGGTCTTTATATGTGTCTATTATAATTGGATTTGCCACTTCACAACGCTCACCATTCCATGAAATTTCAGAATCTTCTGAATCGTGTAATACATAACCTAATTTTGCCATTTCAATCTTCATAGCCTCAATTCGGTCAGTTTCTTTCAGTTTTAAACTGCTTAATCCCATGAACTTAAAAGGAATGTTCATGATAGGGCATAAAGCAATTAAGGTTTGTGCTAAATCGGGCTGATTTTTGAAATCATATTCCAAACGAGGTAAAATTTGTGGTTTACGAATAATTGTAACATCCGTAAGTTCATCCATTTCTTTATCAGCAAAATTCGTTTTGATGCCCAACAACGAGAATATATATTTTGCAGCAGAGTCGCCTTGACGCGAGCCATTTTTTAATCCAGGGAAGCAAATGTGCGATTTTCTATCATTTAGCAAAGTAAGTATAGCATACCAATAGCTGGCTGCTGTCCAATCGTTTTCTATAGTATAATTACGTTCCTCGTATTGTTTGGGACGAATAGTGATTGTATCAACATCAGTCCATTCAGCATCAGCTCCGTATTCGTGCATTAAGTTGAGCGTAAGGTCTATATAAGGACGTGAAATTACATTGCCCAAAAGTTTCAGTTCAAGTCCATCTTCTAATGTCGGGCCTATCATTAACAATGCTGAAACATACTGAGAACTAACATTTCCTGCAACTTCTACTCTGCCTCCTTTTAGTTTTTTACCCTTGATACGCAATGGTGGGAAACCTTCTTCGCCTATATATTGGATGTCTGCTCCAAGAAAACGCAGCGCATCCACTAATATTTTTATTGGGCGTTGCTTCATGCGTTCAGTTCCTGTTAACACGTGCTCGCCCTCCGTAACAGATAAGTAGGCAGTCATAAAGCGCATGGCCGTTCCAGCAGCCATTATATCAATTTCATATGGATTATCTTTAAAAGCACGTGCTATAACTGCTGTATCATCACAAGTAGAAAGGTTTTCGGGCATTATATTACCTCCTGCGAGTGCATGTATAATGAGTGCTCGATTACTAATGCTTTTCGAAGCGGGAAGCTGTATGGTATTTTCAATATGTGAAGGGGGCGTTATTTTGTATTGCATTGTATTTACCGGTTAAATTTATCCAACGTTTTGATGGCTGTAAGAAGCTATATTTTTACTATACAAAAATACAAAGAAAAGTTTGGAACTTGGAAAAATAACTATAAAAGTTTGCTAATCTCTTAAAAAGTAGCTAATTTTGCACCACTAAATCAAACGGGATGTAGTTCAGTAGGTTTAGAATGCTGGTCTGGGGGACCAGTGGTCGCTGGTTCGAGTCCAGTCATCCCGACGGAGAAAAGCGTAAGAATCTATTAGTTAGATTTTTACGCTTTGTCGAGGATAAAATACTCGGCGAAAACTCGGTGAAGTATAATAATAGTAATCAATAGGGCATTTCAAACAAAAATTTGGAAATGTCTAAAAAAAATTTTGTTTCTCAAAAACAGAAGGCAACTATAGAAGAGATAGTTGCATGGAAAACGCCTACTTTTCATCAGGCTTCAGAGTGTTATGTTGCTGTGTCTGCTTTCGACCCGACAATAGGAAAGCTTCATACGAAGAAGTTTATGTTGGGGAGAATTAAAGGCAAACGTGAGCAACGTGTGTATGGCGAAGCCTTAAAAAAGAGACTTATTGAAAAGTTGATGCAAGGCTGGAATCCATGGATAGAAACCATGCAGCCTTTGGAATACACGAAGTTTGATGACGTTTGCGACAAGTACCAGGACTACTTAATGAAGCTGTATAAAGAACGGGGTATGCGCGAGGATAGCGTTTCGTCGTACCTTAGCAGGCTTCGGGTATTGAGGAAATGGAAAGAGGAAGAGAAGGTAAATCTGTTCTATTCTTATCAGTTTAATAAGAATATTGTCGGACAATTTCTTGACTACATATTTATAGATAGGAATAATACTATTCGGACACGAAATAATTATCTTACTTGGCTGAAGGTGTTTTGCAAGTATCTTGTAGAACGAGGATACGTACCTAATAATCCTACTGAAGGGATGTCATCTACTCAACGGAATAGTCAACTAAAGAATAGAGACGTGATACCTGATAAGGTTATGACGGATATTAAGGAATGGCTGGAGGAACATAACAAGCATTTTTTATTGGCTTGTTACATCTTACATTATCTATTTGTACGACCGAAAGAGATGAGTTTCTTAAAGGTTGGTGATTTCTCTATTAAGAATAAGACTTTAACGCTTCACGGATCTCAAACCAAGAACCACAACGACGCTACGCTCACGCTTCCCGACCATGTTCTGCGCTTGATGATAGATTTAAACATATTTGCCTTTCCAAGTAATTATTATCTTTTTAGCGATGGGTTTATGCCTGGCACGAATAGGCGAAGCGAGAAGACTTTCAGGGATTATTGGCATCTACACTTGCGTAAACATCTTAAGTTCTCTGATCGTTACAAGTTCTATTCTCTTAAAGATACTGGTATAACGAATATGCTGAAGGCTAACACTGATGTTCTGACTGTGCGCGACCAGGCACGCCACTCTTCTATTCTCATTACGGACAGATATACGCCGAAGGATATTAAAGATGCGAATGCCTTGCTACTGAAATATCATGGAGTTCTTTAATATTGTTACGACCATTTTCTTGAGTTCAGGAAAATGGTTGCCATTTATTTATAAATAAAGAATGTAGGATTGCTTATCTTGCCTTCCTACATTCCATCTATCCTACACCTTTATATATATACAAGGTGTCAATCTACTATTTCGATGTAAACTTTGCTATTTTGATATATAGCTTCTTCTATTTGTTTTTGCAAGGCTGCCATTGTGGCTCTTGAGTTTGACACTTGCCCTACTCGGTCGTTTTTACCAGGCAGAAGACATCCTTCTGTATTAGCATCGGTGTTACCAGGGTGAATGCGTACACCTGCATAACCAGGTACATTCAAAAGGATTGGTAGTTGTCTTCGAAATCGAGCAGATAATGTCACACGTATTTCATAACGACCTGAAGGAATAGCCGTCTGGCCATGAATCTTTATTTTTTTTATTTCTTCAGGTGTCATGTCCTGGCGCAACCCCCTTACGGTGTCTTCGAGGACGTTCGAGAAAAACACTCCATTGATATATAGGTTACCTATGGTGTATTTTTCCTTTTTCCATTTACGTTCTAATTTTAAATTAAGATCCATATTATCTCACTCCCATTTTTCCTTGTTCTATCATATTGAATATGGCTAATACGCCTTTGTAGGCTGTTTGTCCACCATCGTCGGGTAGGGTTTCCCACTGTCCACCAGAGAAGTGCTCTGTGTTGTGGGTGTAGGTGGCTTGACGGTGCGGGTCTAACACGTACGATGGGGATTCGCCTTGTGTTATAAGTGCTACGTGGTCGGTGAATTGTAGCACTTTGGCTATTGTATTTGTGGTGTCGGCTTGGTAAGACACGGTGTGTAGGTAGCCATCTATGACTACTTCGCAGGTTACTAATTCCTGTTTTCTTAAAATTTTTGTTTGAATGTTCATAATTCTTTTATTTTAATATTACACTAACATTTCTCCTTTTATCCAATTGGTGTTGTAATAAGTTTCTTTTCCAGTTTGAGGATGAACTGAAATTTTCACTTCAAGAGCGGCAAAGTTTTTCGGAAGAACTTCTATAGATGTACCTGCTCCCCAAATGTTTATATAGCTCATTGATTGGTTAAATACAACTATTGTTTCTCCTATCAATGTTCTGGCTATTTCAAAATCACCATTACCATCATAACCTCCACTACCAGGCAATGTTATAAATATATCACGATCGAACGCCCCCTTAAATGTTGCGATTGCGCTTATCTTTCCTGCCATAAATACGTAACCAACATCGGGATCTATTTTCGCATATTTGGCGATGTTCTGTTGGGTTACTACCAGCATTTTCTTTCTGAATGAGCCTACGCCTGACATATAGCCGTTGATTGGGTCAAGAACGATGTCTGGATTGAAATTCGTGTTGCCGTAATCCGTGCTTGGACTTCCATTTAAGTCTCCGCATTGGGAAAACAGTTTTCCTTTGTCGAATACCCAACCGCCCAGCAATGCCTTTCCTTTGCTCACAACAAAAGGCTTTTCGCCATTGTGTTTGATTTCAAAATTGGCTGCTTCGACAGATACCGTACCATTGGTCAGGTCGATACCAGTACGCTCAATGCTGTCCACGACATCGGGGTCTTTCCACGTGGTGGCTTTTGTGCCTTCTTCCAGTTGTATTTCTGATATATAGGCTTCGCCATTGCGGGTGCAGCCTATGAATATCTGCAAGTAGTTGTAGCCTTCTTCTATGTTGAAGGTGTGGCTGTATGGTTTCCACTGTCCGTAGGTTGATGGTATGTTGGGATAGCTTGTTTTTGGTGCGCTCATATCTTTCGATTTGCTGCGCTTTATTTCTATGTAGGGTTGGTCGCTGCCGTATATTCGCACAAACATTGATAGCGTGTAGGTGCGTCCGCCCAATGCTTTTATCACGGGGAACTTGCAGCCGTTCCATTCGTCTTGCGCGGCTCCGTGTCGTGATATGGATAGGTAGGGGTTATCGAAGTGGGCAACGCTGGGATACTTCACGATGGTAACGTATTGCGCACGTTGCAGACTTAGCAGGTTGAGTGGGCGCAGACTTGCTCCTTTCAGTAGATTTACTCCGCTGAAGGTTTGTTGGCGCACCTCCAGCTGTATGTTGTCGGCTGTTTGCTTTATGGTTGATATTTTCTGCTCCAAGCCTTGTTTGTCGGCTGCGTTTTGTGCAATGATGCTTTGGAATTGTTTGTCTGTTGTAACAAACTTTGCTTCGTTCCACTTCTGAGCACTCACTACAAATTCTACTCTTGCCGTGCGAGTTTGCCCTTTGTAGGTGGCGGTTATGGCTATGTGTCCGCTCCATTGGTTGGGACTTATGCCGTCTACTACGATGTTTTGTTCCACCAATCGGGCATAGCAGTTGTATGGCGTTACGGTGGTTGATGTGGGGACAACGGCAGTTTGCCCCTCGTATAGCACTACTTGCACTTTGCGCTGCGTGGTGTTTTCTATTTCGCCATCTCGGTTTGTCTCGAACGTTAGGCTGGCGGGTGTGCATACCAATGTTAGGCGTTGTCGCCTGTGTCGCCCTTTTGTCCGTCCGATACGTTGGTTATGGTTATGTATGTTCGTGCTATTATCATCGGTTATGTAAGTTTTTTAATGTAGGGAGGAACGAAATTACCCTCCCTGTTTTAAGAGTGTTTATGGGTGAGGTTGAGTGCCGCCTCCAGCAGGTTTGCTGCCTTTGGTTTTCTTTGCTTTTGGCTCTACTCGTTCGTAGGTTACGCCTTCGAGTGTGAAGTAGCGGGTAGATGGACGTAGTTTCACCATTGGCTTCTTTATGTCGCGTGTGGCGTTGAAGTCTTCTATGTGGTCTACGGCTTTACTCTTGAACGATGGCGACAGTGTGCCAATGTCGCCAAAGTCTACACTTTCTCCGCTCTCTACGTGGCGTTTTGCCATTTCGGCTGCCAGGCGCAACACGGCTTCCACTTCGGCACCTGTAAAGGTGGTGGCGTGTGCTACTTCTTCGCAGAATTGGCGGTGGGTTACTCGTTGTCGGTCGGTTGGACGTGCAATGAACACTTTTTGCCCTTTTTTCGGACCTACACTCATTTTCTGTTCTCTAATTGTGAAACTTAAACATTTCGTCATAGTTGTAAAATTTAAATAGTTAATATAAAAATGTGTATCTATGGATCTACGTTGGTAGATCTATGGATCTACGCTTGTATATCCATAGATGTAATTTTGTGCTTATATACTCACCTCGCAATAGAACGTTGCTTTTTGGTCGATATCGGTGGCAGCCACGATGAGCGGATTGCCTGTTTTCTGTGCCGAAGTTGTGCCAGCAAAGTTCGACTTGTTGCCGTTCTTATCGAATTTAGTCCACGTGTAGGTGAACTTTTTAGTAGCGGTGGTTTCGTCCTCAATCTTTCTGTGCCACGATACACTCGGGCGCAAAGGGTGGTTGAGCCTTGCCCGTTCTTAATTTGCAGACCTGTGGGCGAGAAGAGTTCTACCGAATAGGGGGCGGTGCGGTCCTCAAAGGTTACGATGGCTTCCGCTTTGTCAGTACCATCGATGGCTTCAACTTTGAATGTCTGCACATTCAGCACGTCGCTTGCCTTTACAGTGAGCGTTGATACACCTGCGGCAGTTGCAATGCCCTGTGAGAGCAGCTCCCACGCCTGCGTCTTTAAGTTCAGCGAGTACCACTTGTAAGTAATGCCGTCCGTGTCCTGCGTGCCGCCACGAAAACATTTGGCTTCTGCTGTAAGCGTATTAACGTTGTTGCCAGCATCGAAGCTGTTGCCCTTTGGCTGTGTGAGTATAACCTGAAAGAGCGCACCAGCGTTGGCGGTTTTGGCAACGAAGCCTTGCGCCTCGAGCGTGGTGTCTTGCCCTGTTTCGTCGTCGTGGTAAATAGCCGCTATTTTTATGGGTAGCGAGTTGTCCGTAATGTTGCCCTTTATGGTGAGTGCGCCTCCTGCCGATATGGCAGCCGCAGAGTATTGTCCGCTGGTCTGCCCGGCATTCACCAACGTACCGCCAACTTTGTATATCAGTGCGGTAAGTCTGCTCACCAAATTAGTGCCGTTGCCCGTAACGTAAACCTTTGGCGTAACCACGTTGTTGTCGCTGCCAAAGTTGGGCGTAAACACCTTTGTGTCGGGGTTATACATCTGCACGGGATACTTAATATCCATCAGCAGCTGCACTTGCTTTGCGTCGTTAAGGTCTACTATCGTTACCTGACCTCTTGCCTTAATTGTTGCCATTTTGCGTTGAATTTAATGTGTTTGTTGAAGTTATTCTATGTTTACTATACAATCAATCTGCGCCTTAAGGTTCACCTCTTCGGCACTAATGGTTGTTCGGTTGCCAATTGCCTCGTGTCGGGAGTTCCATGCCGTATCGAAGTCGGTATTGCCCGATTGTATCACCCACGAGAATTGGTTCGGCAGGAGCGAGGCTGTAATGTCCTGCTGTCCGTGCAGCACGGTAGCCACCAGGGCGATTTGCCCCTGCCCATTGTGTATAATGTTGCCGCCACTCTCCGACAGAATTTGCACCGTGTAGGGCGATGTGCCGTCCTCTCCTTTGGTTGCGTAATGCTTCCACTTAGGCGACTGCTCCGTAGGTTCATCGGTGTTGTTGTCTGTCAATGATAGCCACGTGCCACCACCATAATACCACGCTTCGTATCGGGCAGCCACCGTGCCTACGGTCCAGTCGCCACGATAAATCACGTTCGGAATGCGCTCGCCATCTGCACTTATCCATTCGAAGCGTTGGCTGTTCATATAGATTTTGTCGCTTGACAGGTGGAATATGGCGTTGCCTTTAGAGAGCGAAAAGTCGTGAATGTTGCGATACACTTCTATAGTTCCACCCTCCTCCTTTGAGGTGGTAATCATCGTAACGTTCATTCGGTTACGATGCAGCGTAGGGTCAATGCCGTTAGCAACGTCCCAAAGCGAGTTATGCCCGCATAGCACCACATTGTCGCCAGCCATTGGAGCATCGTTTTCGGTGCTTTATCACGGTAAGCGTCATCGGCAGTAATAACGATATACGCCTTTTCGGTAGCCGATTTCTGTGCCACAGCCGACACGCATCGCCAATAATATCTGTTGCTCACGTTCTCGTAAACCCCAGCTTTGATATTGAAAGTCTGGCATAACGCTTGGTCTCCCGGCTCCCAATCGTTCGTAATAGCCTTGTCGCCATCGTCCGTGTGCAAGTAACATTTCCAGCCACCACTAACAGGCACCACCTTTTCTATAATGGCATTTGCACCCGACAGCACAATGTTGCCCCCGATGTGCTTATACTCATCAATCTGTAGCGAGCGGAATATAGCCTTGCCAATTACCTCTAAGTAATCAATCTGTCCGTGCGCCCTGCCATAGCTATCTAACCATACCTTGAAACCATTCAGTCCTTGTGCAAAGCCTATAGTTTGGAGACTATCTCCGAACGTAATGCCCTTTAAGAACGTTATTAATCCACGTGCCGTGTCGGCTTTTAGCTTCGAAAGGAAACGATCGTCTACTGGGTCTTCTAAATCACGTGCTTTATCAGCGTAGCCAGCCTTTATCTTGTTTCCATTCTCAAGCAGATAGCCGTTCAGCAACGAAAGACTTTGCAGCAGCGAGTAGTTCGTATGGGTGTGCCCTACGCCACCGTTAGCAGAGTAGCTTTTCTCAAGCACTTCTACGATAAAGTCAATAATGGCAGCTATCGTGGTAACGTTCCATTCATTGGCATACGGATTCTGAACAGGAAAGAGTGCCCCACCACTCAGATTGAGTCTTTGGAACTCAACCAAGCGTGGGGCGATGGTAAAAGAACCCAATTCGGGAACTTTTATATCCATCATCTTTGCCGGTACTGCACTTCTGCGAAGATTGAGATACGGACGTGCATCGGCATATTTAAAAGTAAAATTAAAGTTAGAAGGCAGCTCCTTTGCTTCGTACGAAGCCTCGCTGTCGGTAACTACTATCCTGCGTATATAGTTGTCGATATATACATATTTCCCGAGAGAGGGGAAGAAGTCGAGCAGCCATCGGCGTTCCTCCTTGTTAAGATGACCAGTATTCTTCTTATATTCGCGCGCAGTATCAACACGATATTCTTCTGCATCGTTTTCAATCTCGGCTATATTGTGTGTGTGGTTTTGCCGTAAACGTTGTGTCGCCATACGCACGAAAGGTATCAATACCACCGAGCGAGTTCTCAAACAACACCCATTGCTCTTCCTCGCTCCTGATATCCGAAGCATAGTAGCGTTGAATATACGTCAGACGCTTACCTTCGGTATCTTCTACCCACACATCGTAATATAGAGGGAGAAAGCCGAAGAGCTTCGCCATAATGGCATATTGTACAGGTATTGTCTGCGCTTTGTCCTTCTGCAGGTTTGCGATTATTTTCTCATCGCCTTTCACAACTCCCATAAGACGCTCCTCATAATAGCCCACGCACTTAACGAAGCCTTCTGTCAGTGCATAGTAAGTAAGGAACTCGGGAGTATTGTAGGTAACAGGCTTCACGGTGGGTTGCCACGTAAGGAAGTTGCCTTTCAGGAAGTTCTCTGCCGAATCAGCCAATCGGTCCACTCCTGCACGGATAGCCGTAAAGGTAAATGCCTTTGTCTTTTCTCCTTCATATCGTATTGTAACCTTAAATTCGCGTGCGATATGGTTCTGCAAGTATGCGCTTTCAATATCCTGAAGCTCGAAATATAGCAATGGTGCTATAACATCTTCAAGGTTAATCTCAATTCTGTTGTGAGAGTCTGGAGTATAAGTGTGCTGCACTATCGGTGCATTGTTTTCAGCGTAGCTTAAAATAAATATTACCTCTTGCTCGCTGGAGAGAACTATTCTCTTCATTGAGCCTACAAGGCTTATATTGTCGGGCTTTATAATTATATCCATAGTAAGCAATATATTTATCGCAAAAGTAACAAAACATCACATAGTAGTAAAGGACAACTTACCAAACGTCAGTAGCGTCCTTTTCCACACATTCCAGCCATACGTCTGTACGTGAGTACTTGTATTTAGCACTACGCCAAAACGACTTATGGCGTACCTTTTGCGAACGATAAGAACTCTGTTTCATGAATTCCACGCCTAAGTACTCTTTAGAAGCCATAGGTGGATACATTGTTATAAAAGCCCTATCTTTATCAGGACCTGAATTATCGTAAGCCGACCCTGAAACTTCTACGATACGCGACCTACCTACCCATTTGTATTTGTGTTCATGGCAGGAAAGAAACTATCAATACTGGGAGCTACAACTACGGGCTCCATGAGCGATATCGTCTTCAATTCAGACTCCATAGGTTCGTCTTTGCCACCTAAAACAAACTTTAGCTTGTTAAAGAAAAAAGCTACACCTCTAATAAGAACCTTACTATATGCAGGGAGATTCTGTTTCTGCGACTGAGAAAGCAAGAGTTTCACCTTTAGATCGTGCAAAGAATTACGCAACAATAAATCGTAATCCTTATAAAAGCGTGCAAACACCCCTCTTTCTCCGTTGTAATAGAGGGCATAGTCGAATAATTTATTCGCCTTCTTCCAATCAGGAGAAGATATGTCGTATGGAGAAATAGTTCCCACTGTACGACCATTGCTGAAAGCAGCGAATGCCAACATTGTTTTTTCCTTTTCAGCATGTTCTGTTTCGGTTTCTTTATCGTCTCCAGCAATCACCATCTTAGAGTTCAGTGATTTGTATTTCCCTACAAAAAGATAATGGCCTATGTCATAATCTTTTTTTAGATTTTTCAAATCAACCTTGTACTGCAGAGTTCTAAACTCTGGTATAAGTTCAGGAACTTTCACCTCTTTCGGTTCCAATCGCTCCCCAGTGTTATAATCTTGTGAACCTTCGCCTATTTTTGTAATTAAGCGGAAGTCTCCAGAGAAACCTATCTTGTAAAAAGCTCCATCTCTCTGATCGAAATAAGCAGCAGGGTTAGACTTAGCCATATTGTTAAAGTCTTCGTATGATTCTGTTGTTTCGCTTCCAAGTTTATCCTCTGGAGTAAGCGTTATGCGCTGGTAATCCTTTTCGGTCTTGTATGCGATGGTAGGTTCTTCAGTTATATTGTGGGTAAGATCGGTTGTTGGTGTACTTGCCATAACATCACGCAAGAAAACAACATCAGCAGTACCTTTACCTTCGTTAGCCGTGAACTCACAACAGAACTTCTTGCGAAATACAGCAATAAACTCCGAGCAAGTAATATTAGGCACAAGGTCGGCAAGACGTATTTTACCCTTTACAATAGTATCCATAACATTGTTAAGTACCACCATTTTATCGAATGGATCTGTTTCCGTAAAGAAGTTTGGCAACAACTTGTAACCGAAATAGTCAAACACTCGTTGAAGAAGATAGTTGGCACGAATAAAAGGCGTAATATAATAGCCTTCGTTCAGGCTAATAGAAACGTTTTCTACATACTCTATTCTCTTTGTAGCGTTGTAGAAGTCGGAATCTGGTGTAGTCATATCGGGGTTAAAAACATCCAAAATAGGTATTTCTATATCTGCTGCGCCAGGAAGATGTTCGATAACTTTTTCTATAGTCTCGTCTCTTCCAAAAGCATTAATGATTTTATAATTAAAACCTGTAGATTGGCCCGAGTCGTCCTCAACCAATAAAGGAAAGATAGAGAACTTATCGTTCTTATTATTGCGCAAGCCACGGCAAAACGCTATAGCTTGCTGTACTGTAGACACTCCAGGAACGCATTCATCTTTGAAAATATCCTTTAACTTTACATCTTTTATCTTAGAATAGAAAGAACCATCGTTAAGATAAAACGATGTAGATATTTTTCCTTTATGTGTCGCATTTAGCACCACCTGCCGACATTGAGCAAAGTACTCACCGTCCTGTATGGTTACATCGATAGGACGTATTTTCTGCATACCTCCAAATGTTTCAGGAAACGCAAGCATTCTGCGATTACGTGGCGAGGTAGGCAAATCAAGCGGAACGGTACTCTCGCCATAATCATTGAAGAATGGATTCGTGCGTTCTACTTCTATTTTTGTATCGGGCGAAAGATTGTAGTCTTCGCCCATAGAAATATTTGTTATTTTCATATCTGCATGGATTTATTTGACGCAATGCGTCGTACTTGATTACGAAGTTTCTGTTGCGCATCAAAATCATCGAGCGCAACATAAGAGCGAATGCCATTATTGCGGAGTTCTTTCAATGTCTCCAATAATTCCTTATTATATTCATCTCTATGGTTAATTACTGTAGGCATTGGTTGTGATGTTGGTGCAGATGGAGTGATATATCCACCTGCAGCACGTCCTTGCGCCTGGTGCAAGAGAAACTTATTCATATCCAATGTGCGGATATTACCTGCACGTTGTGCTTGATCGATAATATTCAGGAATGGAGCCACTGTCGGGTTCTCTACAGCAGCATTGGAAGCTACCCACTCACGGCTACGTCCATATCCTCCCTCGCCAACAATAACCGTTGGTTTATCTATGAAACCACGGCGATAAGGGTCGTAGTCAGCATGGAAGCGTTTGCCGTCCTGCTCACGTTCGACATCAATGCTTCCACCACTTTCGAGACCTGTAACGACACGAGTTCCTGAAGCAGAAGATGTACCTCCGGCACCATTGAGCGACATGCGTTTAACACGTTGACGTTCAGCGTTGGCAGTAGCAAGTTGCGCCGCACCAGTGATACCCATCAAGGCAGCAGCGATAGGACCAGCGATAGGACCAAGTTCGCTAAGAGCCTTCATTATAGAAACAGCTGTGTCAGCTATAATCTGAGAGGCTTTGATAGCGAAATTAACATCAGCATACTTCTTTTGTATCTTTAGTTTCTCATCTGCTTTCTTCTTTTCAAGCTCTGTGGTATCTTTGCCTGCTTTCTTTGCTGCTTCAATTTCCGCATCATACTTCGCATCAACGTTCGCTTCCTCTGCTTGCTGTAGTGCCTGAACAGCTCCACTGGAGAGGTTAGAGTAAAAATCGAATGTCTCCTTCATCTTGGCGATCTTCATTCTCTTAACCGCCTCTTCATACTCTTCTTCAGATATCTCTTTATTCTGAAGGTGCATCTTCAACTGATCCAACTCTGCATTATAGAGTTCCTGCTGTGAGGCAAGACCATACTGCTGACGGATTTGGAGGCGGTGTTCTTCTGCCTGCTGGTCAAGATTAGTAAGAGCCTGCTGACGATCTTGCTCATTGAGCAGGGTATCATTCTCTATCTTCTTGCGACGTGCGGCATACTGGTCTTCGAAAGTGTCAAGCCCATACTCCTGTCGTGCTTGTGCCTTTGCTCCTCTGCTTTCTTTGCATAATCCACAATGATAGCAGCCTTAGCAGCTTCGTAATACTCAGTAACTTCTTTCTCACGCTCGCCATTATCCTTTGCTCGCTGCAAGGAAGCCTGGTAATATCCATCCAAGAGGAGCAGCTTTGCATCACATTCTTCTTTAAGCGTCTGTGGTTTAGCAGGTGCGGACTCCTGAATCTTCTCAAGAGATTCGTAGTATTCTTTTTCAGCTTCGATATAAGCAGTATTCGCTGCCTGCTGCTGGTCAGCGACAGCCTTAGTTTGACCTTCCTGCAATGCTTTCTTTTTTGCAGCATCTTTGAATACTAAGTTTTCAGAGCGTTGCAAATATGCCTTCTCTATGTCGAGAAGTTTGTTCTGATGCTGAATATTGAGAGCAGCCACGTATGCGCTGTATTGCTCTTGCGTAAGACTCTTTTTCGCAAGAGCTTCTTTCAGGGCATTCAAACTATTATCGTAGCTTCTCTTTTCTGCATCGATATCTTGAGCGCGATCGTGAGAAAAAAGTTTAGCTGCCACTTCGTCAGGATCAGGACCCCTCTTGGTCTTATCCTTTTTTGTTTTCTTTTTAGGGTCTTTTATTCCATTTTCAATGGTGCTCTTTTTTCCTCCGCCAGAACCACTTTTATTTGCAGCATGATTTTTCACCTCGGGTGTTACATCGACAGAAAGATGAGCGACCTTCTTATTGCTACCTGTGTTTTTTATCGCTTCAATGAAATTGTCACGAACATTCGCAGCCATCTTCTTTGCATCATTACCAATCTCTACCCACGTGTCTTTGTAAGCATCCCAAAGTCCCTTGATACCTGTTGTAATTTTATCGACATCAAATGAAAAGACACCTTCAATAACTTTTGCCCAAGCCTTTGCCATTCGACCCATACCTTTGAAGCCATCAATGACAAGGTTGACTCCAAATTTGAACACCTCCCACGTGTTCTTGAAGGTATTTTTGACATGTTCAATTCCGATACGGAATATCTTGGACTCATTATAGAGGTCGATAAAGTAGTTTATTATTTTAACAGTGTAATCGATAATCTTTGACAAAGCTTTAACTCCGAATATCTTAGCTTTCATTGTAAGCTCGTCAAATCCATGTTCTCCAAGACCGAAGAACTTAGACATCTTTCGTTAAGTTCAGCTTGTGCATCGACCTCTTCACGTTGCAATTCTCCGTACTCTCCTGTCACCGCTTTAAGTTCGTCCATATTGGTAGACATATCAGCTAAGGTCTTCACGAGTTTCATACCCTCGTTACTTGCGGTCTTTCCAAAAACAGACTTCATTACTTCACCCACCTGCATAGAATTTTCAGGCAGCTCCTTAATCTTACCTGAAATCATCTTAATAGCCTCTAAGATACTGGTCTTTCCTGATATAAGGTCAGCTTCGAGCTGCTTGCTTGAGATACCGATAGCATTCAGTGCATTCTGTGTAGCTGAAGACATAGTACGAATACGGTTCGTAGCGGTCTGAATTAAACCCATACCTGCCTCATTGAATATACCTGAGCGTGTTTGTGTGATACTGGCAACAAGGTCATTCACAGAAGCCCCAGCGTCACTGAAGGCTGGTCCGAACTGTTGAATCTGACTGAGGAATGTTCCATTAAGATCTGCGCCAGTCTGGATGCCATCTTTAATGGCATTAATAGCTTCGACAGTTGAGATTCCGTACTGATTCGTCAATGTTTCAACGGTGCCGAGAACTTCCTTGTAGTCTTTCCCAGCTGTGAAGCGAGTGCTGATATCTGGCTCTGTGTGTGGACGAGTTCGTCACCTTGTATGTTAAAGAATTCACGTGTCAGACGCTGCGCCTCTTCAATCTCTACATTGTAATTATACCACCACTTTGCTCCTCCTATCACGGCAGAGATAGAAGCAACCGCAGCTGTAGCTACACCAACGAGTTTCGTCCATCCACCAGAGATAGAGGAGAACATCCCTTCAAACTTGCCCATGATTCCAGACGACTGCTTTCCCATAGAATCTGTCAGTCCTGAAGCATCACGACGTAATTCTGACATACGTCCATTTACGCTGCGAAGCTGTGATGTTAAGTTCTCATACTCTTTCGGATTCGCTGCCTTAGAAGTATTATTAAGTGCTGTCTGAAGGTCTCGAGCTTGCTTCTTAAGCTGAGACATAGTCATCACATTAATATCCATCGCAGAACGAAGGCTACGAAGCTTTGTCTCATTAGCCTTTATCTGTGTATTATAATTCTTTATTTCTGTTTGCAGACGCTTATACTCAGCAGACTCTTTTTTGCCTGCGGCTTCAAGTTCGAGCATTTTATTCTGTCGAGCCTTCATCTCTTTCCTAAGGTCTGACGTTGCACGCTCAAGCTGTCGTAATTCCTGCTGTGCCTTGTCTGTTTTAGCATCGATAACCAAGGCAACGTGGTCTTCTTTGATTTTGCTCATATCTATTTAATCTCGTTTGGTAATTTATTATTTGATAAGGCTTCTTCCATCTGCTTTCGCCAAGCAGCACGGACTTCATTTGTAAATCCTGCTTGAATGTCAGGGAAAGTTTCATTGTACAAAACACCCCATACAACTCTATTATAGACAGCATAATTAGCACGATGTTTCTTGCCTCGCCTGCTGCTTAAGCCTGTATAATTTAAGCGATATTGCATATCAAGAAATCGTAGATACGACAGGACACCGATATAAACAGTAAAATTCCCATTCGATTCTTGAAGGGAGAAAGCACGCCGAGACAAGAACTGTCGAAGAGTTCCAGTGTGCTCCTTGAAGTAACGATTAGCAACTTCTTCCTGCGTCTTATAGATAATGCCGATATCACGACGAAGAATCTCAGAGACGAACTCATCTTTTACGTATTGTTCTGTAATCATAAGACAAAGATAATAGGAGATGGGTGAATAGTAAAGGACATAAAAGACGAGGGCAGCACGCTTCACAGCGCACTGCCCTCTTTAATTGAAAATGTAAAAAAAATTATTTTTCCCTGAACAACCATTAAACTCTAACCCTTGCGATCCACGGCGATTGCAGAAATCGAAACCTGCATTGCGGAGAGCAGAGAACACCTCTGTTGGCGCAACTTTTGCCGATGGATCGATTTCCCTGATGGCATTTACCACTTCGGCAGTAGAAAAGAAATGAGTAGCATCGGCTGGCGTTGGGGCAGGGGCGTAAGTCTTCTGCAATGCAGCAATGTAAATGCTGATGTCGGTTATTGGGGTTTCGGGGGAATTTTCTTTATTGCTCATATATTGAAAAATTTAAATTAAAAATTCAGTCCATCTACTTCCTCTGGGCTTTCAGGGCAGAGGGCATTGAGTGTTTGTAAATCGTTTTTTAGGGCACGGATACTTTGCAGCATTTTGAACGTGCCTGGACGAGGTTCTCCTGTAGCTTCGACAAAGGTGCCGTTGCAGTCGGAGAAAATTTTATTCTCTATATCTTCCAATGTGGCAAGATATCCGAGGAAATATCCACCGCCCACCATTTCGTTAAGAGCTGCAATGGTGTCTTGGCTGATGTATGTTAGGGTCTGATTCATTGGTCTGCTCATTTTTTGCCTCCTTTCTTATCTGACTTGTTTACACGATGAACAAGATAACCTGCACATAATACAGATATTAGTGCGGTTGTGGGGTGTTGTTCCACGCATACTGCAGTGAAGCCCATGCACAAAGTTACAAGATTGATGCGAAGTGCCAAACGACGAGTTACTGTAAACTCGCAAATTCGGCTGTAAAACTCACTCTTTGTGTCGAGCCAAAGGTTAATAGACTTGATTTTGCGCTGTATCGTAGCACGTACGTCGATTGACTTCTGTTCCTTTGCAGAGCTCTCGAATTCGATTACTTGTTGCATAATACTCGATGTTTTGACATTGCCCAGAACCGCTGGGTACGGATACAGAAAAAGCGGATGCTCTTCCTGTTCGTCAAAACATCGAGATTCTCCACAAGGGCTAAATCACTGGAAGGCATCCGCCATATCTTCGTTGCAGTAAGGCTGCAATATGGGCATAAAAATAAGCCCAACGAAGTTTAATAAGTTCGGGGCTTGATATCATCTTGCCCTCGTTTGAGAAATAATCCTCAATGTTTTGACGGTTACAAAGGTAAGAAGTCTTTTTGTAACCGCCAAATAAAAACGCAATTATTTTTGCGTGGCGCAAAAATTACCAATCTTCTCCTTTCTGTAACATTGCAGTGCGGAGAGCTGTTATGTAATTGTAACAAGCCATTTTCATAACAGACCCCTCCATTAATTTAAACATAGGGTTTTTCTCAACAGGTTCATCGCTTCCTATGGTTTGCACCATTTCTGAAATGACCCACTTATATTTGTTATCTTTAAAATTTAACTCAAGTCTTCCTTTATATATATTATCAAAAGCTCCATATATAACAAGAACTCCAGCATCTTTATCTTTAGATTTAATTACATAGTTAGGATTCTTGTATGTTGTCGAAACCCATTTGAAAGCCCTGTTATACAACTCTCCAGCCTTAGTGTTAGGTACCACGTCAACTCCTGTTAAGGAGTATGTGTTTCCTGTATCATCGAATTTACAGTTCTCTAACTCTTTCTTAGGAGTATTTTGTGTCTGCGCACTAACTCCGAGACTTACAAATGCCATAAGTATGGCTAATAGTACTTTTTTCATAAAAAATCGTCTTTGGTTAATAATTGTTGCAAAGATACGAAAAGTTTATAAAAATATGGTATAACGGAAAGAAAAAAGCCCCTCGCTGCAGCGAGAGGCTAAGGGTGCGCCACAAGCCCGGTGGCGACTTTTGTTCAAATCGGCGATATAGTTGAAGCCGGGGCTGGAATGTTGTTGGCTGCATGACGAATGCGGTTGCTCAAATCTATAAGTGCACCCTTTAATTGTTCAGCTTCTTCAGGAGTGAAACCACCTATGCCTCCGTTTCCATCAATTCCATACATTTTATGTTGGAACCAAGGAACTGACTTGTCAAAGTATGTACGAGCTATTTCGCGCCACGACACACTCAAGTAAATATCACTCATACGAAACTTCATATCGGTGATTTTTTCTGTTTTCTTTGCTGTTACTTCCATAGTTTTTTATTTTTAATGGTCCTCCCCGAGGGGAGAACCTTTTGTTTTCATTCTTTTGGCATATCCGTCATTCTATCGAAAATGTCCTGTGCGTATTCGAGGAGGTCAGGATAACCGTTTGGATAACTGTTGCAATAGTTTCTAATTGCTTCGAGGAGGTCTTGTTCTTCAGGAGTAACCTCCATTTTAATTTTTTCTTTTTTCTGTGTCATACTATATCTTTTATTTGAACAATACAAAGGTACTACTTTTTTGGATAGTAACCAAATTTTTTACTATCTTTTTTGATAGTAATTTGTATTTTTAACATTTGACTTTATTTATCGCTGCAAATGGAAAATTCCTTGTTGCGGAAAAGTTCCGCCAAGCCTGATGGAAAAGCCACACTAATTTGACCCACCCTGGCAAGTATTTTAGACCCAGTAAGACGATTTATTATTGACCCACTAAATGCCCTGGTCGGGTGGGTCATTTTATTTCGCTATTACTTGGTAATATTCTTTGCTTTTATCTTTCTAAGACTCTCTCCAGTTAGTTCTATTTGATATGAGGTATGCACAATTCTATCTAGTACAGCATCTGCCACGGTAGGGTCGCCTATTGCATCATACCAGTTGTCTACAGGAAGTTGAGAAGATATGATAATCGACTTCCTTTCATGCCTATCTTCTATAATATCAAGTAATATAGGACGCTCTTTTGCATCTACAGGTACAAGGAAGGCATCATCGAGGATTAACAAGCGACATCGCTCTATCTTCTTTAGCTCTGTTTCTAACGTTCCTTTGTTCTTGGCAACCTTAAGTGTCCCCAGCAGCTTTGACATGTTAGCATACATCGTTCTAATACCATTTTTACAAGCATGATAGCCTATAGCTGTAGCGATAAAACTTTTACCAGTTCCTGATGAACCAGTAATAAATATATTGCGTCCTTGCTTGATAAAATCAAGTGAGAGTATTCTCTCCATTTTGTTTTGGCTAAGGTTGCGATTGATATTATAATCTATTTGCTCAGGATAGGCTTTATATCTAAACCCTGCTGATTTTATGAGTCTTTCAATGGCTGCTGCAGAACGATAGTCCCATTCTCGAGATAAGAGCCATGATAAAAAGGCATCTGGTGTCATCGTATCTGCAATTGTAGTTGTTAGACTTTCTTCAAAGGCAGTTGCCATACCCGTAAGCCTCATTCTATGCATTAAATCAAGAGATAACTGATTCTTATCCATTTCTTGCACAATAGGTGCTGTCTTATTATTATTTAGTTCCATAGTTGTTTACTTTAATTGTTTGCTATTATTGGATAATTGCTTTGAGAAATAATCCTTGCCTCGTATGTTCTTATGAGTTTTTGGTTTATATTCAGGAGATAGCTCCATATTATCTTCATCCATAGATATATAGGAAGCATCATCACCCTTCTGTAGTATATCCTTTATCTCATTATAGCCATAGCGTCGTCCTTCCGAGGCACAGTTACAAGCTGCTACTAGACGAGCCATGCCATACTTCTTCTCCAGCGACATGATACCACGGCAAGAGCGGAAGGCTTTTGGTGGATATTTCATCTGCGTAGCGACTTCCTTGAGATAAAGCAGAAGGATGTTGTCTATTTGCCCTGCCCGTTGATATATTTCCTCCAAATCCTTTTCAAAGCTACCATGATGACCAGGAAGATTATGTGCATCTTTCTGTGAGTAGGTATAGGGAGTATCATCTCGCTGATGGATGGTAACTAACTTTAACCCATAGTAGATTTGAACATTGTCATTATCGTAAATAAGCTCCATACGTTTGCCGATATACTCTGTTGGAACACTATAACTATGCTTTCTTAGCATAACGAAGCTATTAGCCATGACAGTAGCAGACTTTCTAGACTTCATCTGATAGCGAGCGGTAGGAAGAGGACGAAGAAAATCTTTTTCCATTTCCTCAAATAGTTCTTGACGGGATTCCTTACGCCCACTCAATCTACGGCTGTTAAATGCTTCTAAAGATGTGCGTATAGCAACATTAAGTGATTCTAGATTATGGAAAATTTGCCCTTCAATATCTACATATACCGACCGATACATTAGCTTTACAGCATTCTCAACCAGTGCCTTGTCCTTGGGACGGCGCACCCTAGCTGGATAAACAGCCATGTCATAAAATTCAGCCATAGCAGCGAAGTCGTCATTGATAACAGGCTCATTACGATCACTGCGAATAACGGCTGATTTTAAGTTGTCAGGCACAACAGCCTTGGGTACACCACCAAAGAAATGAAGAGCATTCTCGCAAGCAATGATAAGGTCTTCCTTCTTCTGGGACCACACTGCCTCGCAATAGGTGTAATGACTGCATGGAAGGGTAGCCACAAAAACCTCTACCTTCCGCACCTCACCCGTCTGTTCTTCGACTATCTCTAGCTTATCACTGCATAATCAATATACATCTGATCGCCAGCAAGGTGCTCTACATGTCCTACGGCTCGTGTTTGACATCTGTAGGCATGGATTGCGTGTTTGAAAGTAGAATACTGGTAACCATTAGGATGAGTTTTGAGATACTCCGTGTGAAGAGATAAGATAGAAACACCCTTCTTGCTAAGCCGTTTCACATAATCAGGAACAAGTGCCTCTAACTCCAACTTGCGAGCAGAAGGCGGACGGTTACGAGAATGCCCATCTGAAAAACAAGTCCGCCAGCTTATCATCTGAAAGCGACAGAATTTGCTCCATGGACAAGCCACTTTCTTGGAATTTACGGACATACTTGCGGAGGGTGTTACGAGATATATGGAAAGTACTAGAAATACTTCTTATTCCCATACCAGATGCGTAACAGCGCAATAAATTCTTTAATTTTGTCATATAAATAATAGTTTTATGTTTTTAATGCCGGCCAGGGCAGTAACACAAAACTACAAAATGACCCTAAAAAACTAGCGTTTCAAAGGGTCATTCTTATTTTGGCGAGGTGGGTCTCATTATTTTAACCTTACTGGGTCTAAAATACTTGCCAGGGTGGGTCAAATTAGTGTGGCTTTTCCATCAGTGCTGCGAATAAGTGAGAGTTGGAACTTTATCTTTTCCTGTGCTATCTTAAAAAAGTCGGTATAAGAAAAAGGAAGCTGCAGGTTGGAATATTGCTCAATGAGCTTCACAGTTCCCAAGAATAAGGAAGCAGTCTTCATCAGACGATCCATTTCGCCTGAGTTGATAACATCTTGTTTTAACTCATTGTACGCTTCCTGCTTTAATTGTCGGAAGTGGTCCATAAACATAGGTCGTAGCTTCAATATCTGCAGGAGGACATTTGATAATCCTACTTTGTTGGGGTCTTCTATGTTTGAGTTCCTCAAATATTCGCACTTCCTCTGGAGTTCTGTTGCGAGGTTTCGGAACTTCACATACGATGACACGGCTCATCAGAGCATTGTCGTCGCGCTGGGGCGTTTCCTGCCCACATATAATGACGGGGGCGAATACTTTGTCGTTTTCGATTTCCCTTCCTGATGTACCTCTTCTCTTCTGCTTACCATCGCCGTCGTAAACGATACCTTTCAAAGCTTGAAATTTCGTATCGCTTATATCCTTGTTATTGTACTCATCGAGTACAACAGGCACGTCCTTAAATGTTCCCATAATAGTGGACATCGCTGCATCTGTACCCGTATTCAGGTTGAAAATCGGAATGTTGGGTGATATGAACAAAGAACGAATTGAGATTGCTATCTGTGTTTTACCCGATGACATCGGACCCATGAAAAACGGAGCAGTGAACAAACGGTCTATACAGTGTATGTTGCTTCGGAAGGCACACATAATGGCAAATATGATAGCCCATTTTCCATTATCATTGATTTTATACACCTGATCCATTAAGGAAGCCCATTTCTCAAATGACACCCTTTTGTCTGCAGGCACTTCTTTGTAGACCAGTTGGCTTATGAGTTCGTATTTGTCTGATTGTTTTCCGCTGCCTGCGTAAATTGTAGAGAAAGCAGGTAGGTAGTAGTTCTTCTTATTGTGAGTAACGACACCCAGTTCATTGACTGGATCAAATCTCCATTGGTCATCGACATTGTGGAATATGCCATTCGCAAAGGAGAAGAATTGTTCATCTGTCTTTCTGCTCATGCCCTCACTCTGTTGATTTCCGTAGGTCTTAACCTCCGAACACATGACGAAATGCCTACTCATATATGTTTTGATAGCTTTCCATTGCCATTCCTCACCATTAAAGTTCACTGCCTCGTAATTGATAAGCACCTCTTCAATCGATGACATCTTAAGCATAGCCTTTGATGGTATTTCGATATATATGGGCGTGTCGTAGTAGCGGCGGTTGATACGCAGAACGCGTTTATTCTGCTCGAAATCATCAGAGAAATGTGCAGCAATGGGGTCATAAAGAAGTCGGCTACCTGTGTCATGCCGTTGCCGTTCTTGTTTCGGAACATATAGCATACAGGTTCACTCTTTTTATTAAGGCGAGGGTAATAGTTACATTCTCGCCACATCTTGCGGTACTCCTCATTCTCTTTAACGTAATCGGGAGGTTCATTTACATCGAACTCTTCGTCGGCAAGATTATCGTTCAGCAGGTTTACTTTCAGTGCCGATTTACGCTTTTGGACGAAAGGCTTTCGGATTTCGTCGAAATCTCCCTTGCTGAGCTGCAGCGCAGAACAATAGTCTTTGCGCTTTATTGTTACAATGCTCTCTTCTACGTATGACGTTAGCTCGACGCATCTTTGATAAGCGGAGCTTTATCCCCCAAATATTCCCTTAAGAAGGGAGCATGTCGTGCAATGTAGAAATCTACGAACGAACCGGTAGCATCATTATGAGTGATTTGTATATTGATACCGGAGCGGAACATCTCTGCCAACGTGTGTAGGTAATCACTCTCCTCACCATCTGCATTGATACTGCAGCCTGTCTCGGAAGATATAAAGTAACAATACACACGGCGGAGTTCTTGAATATCATTGCTCGATGGACGCCCTGCCACATATACGATAGGTTCTTCTCCATATTGGTCGAGGAAATCTTGCATCACCGGTGTTAGGATTGCAGGGCTATCCTTTTTGATATTTTCTTTCAGCGAATCTATACCGAAAAGTCCTGCCTGCATTTTTGATTTAGGCAACGTTTCTTTTATCTTCAGGCGGAGGTTCCGTACACTTTCCTCGATGATGTTGAATTTAGTTTTGAACTCCTTGGTAACAGATTTCATATATTCAAGACGAAGAGCTGCATCCTGAATACAAGCAATGAGTGAACATATTGTATTCAACCCGTCGCTGATGATTGTTTCGTCCTTGCAGCCGTGCGGTATTATCATCTTCTTAAAGGCTGTTGGAAACGATTCTGTCAACCCGTGCAGCTTTACTTTGGTCCCAGCACCATTCTCTTTCGCAAATTCGTCGGGGTCTGTTCCTTTCGGAAGACGGATACACTTCACCTTTGCTCCGGCTTTCAATAGAAGTTCGCAGTTCTTCAGCGATGCTTTCACTCCTGCTGCATCTGCATCATAGACCATTACGATGTAATCTGTAAAGCGTAGCAGCAGTTTTACCTGCTCATCGGTGAATGCGGTACCACTGCCACCGATAACATTTTCTACACCTACCTTGTGCAGGGACATCACATCGAACTGTCCCTCCACAAGGTAAACAAATCCTTGTTTTCCGATGGACTGTCGGGCTTGGTATAGTCCGAAGATATGCTTGCCTTTTGTAAATAAAGGTGTTTCACCGGTATTTACATATTTCCCGACACCATCTTTAGGTGTTATGATTCTTCCGGAGAAGCCGATGACATGCCCCTGCATATCATAGAAAGGGAACATCAACCTATCTCTGAACCTGTCATAGGAACGTCCTTCATTATTGCCCACCACGTCTACATCTTGCAACATCTGCAGGGAGTATCCAGCTTTGGTGAGTTCTGACATCGCCACATTCCCCATAGGTGCATACCCGACACCAAAATCGGTTAAAGCTTTATCAGAAATATGGTATCCGCGCGTAGCAAGGAAACTCTCCGCCTGCTGCAAATTTTTCTGAAAGAATTTTGCTGCAGCTTCTATTGCAATTCGCTGTGCTGCCTTCTGCTTGTAGCGCATTTCTTCTTCCGGATTCATTTCCTTTTCGGGGAACTCTAATCCGGCTTGAGTAGCACACCAACGAAGAGCTGACATAAAATCCATATTCAGGTGGTGCTGAATAAAGGCTATGACATCTCCGCTCGCTCCACAAACAAAACAATGATAGGTCTGCCTTGACGGGCTAACCATCATAGAGGGAGTATGGTCGTCATGAAATGGGCATACACCTTTATAGTTCACACCTGCTTTATGTAAATGCGTAAATGAATTAACAATATCTACGATATTTAAAGCGGACTTTACTTTTTCAATAAAATTTTTATCTATCATTTTTCAATTCTTCTTCTGTGAACAACTCCAACTGGCGACTATTAACAGCTTCTCTAACGGTTACGCCTAAATATTCTGCTACGGCTGCATATTCTTTCCAGGTAATAGCTTTCCGCCCAAAGTACAAATCCCAGTACCGACGTTGCCCTATGCCCGTTTCCTCGTAGAACATTCTTGTAGGAGCGAAGTCTTCAGGGTGGCGAAACTTTATCTGCAGGAGTTCTATCAACAAATTTCGCTTCACCAACTGTCCTGTTGTCAATTTACGGCGTAATACGTAAAGCCGAACAGACATCGGACTGCGTCCCAAATATATTCCCATATCTTCAAACGAAAGTCTTCCGAGATTATCTCTTACATATTCTTCGTCATGGGAGTCCCATCTTTTGTTGCCTTTCTTTCCCATATCGCATTATGCTATTAAATTGAATATCAAAACTTTATATAGTCACATTGTCCGTAGGGTGTATACGGCCAAGATTTAATTGTGCATATACCCTGAGAGACTCTCTGAGTAAAAACAATTCCCTTTCGGTTAAATCTTGAATTGAGTATTTACCCCAGCTGTCTTTATCAATATACATTTTTCAGTTGAATTTAAGGTCAAATTTAGATTCTCGCATAAGAGGTGTACCAAGAACTCTGTGGAATTTCCCATCCTCTTTTTGTGTCAAGAATATGCCTTTCTCATTTTCTTTGTTATAAGAATGAGCTCGACCATATTCGTCCCACAAAATCTGCAGATCGCCTTTATGTCCGTTTACCTGTCTGACATGTGAATGTCTTAACTTCATCTCGTCAATAACAATATCACTACCAAGAGCATCTATTGCTTCTTCAAAATCTTTTACTTTCATAGCTTCTTAGATTGACATTTTTTTATATTGCTGTATTGTACATACTCGTTTAATTTTAGACAATACAGCCCATTAATACAATTCCTGCGGAACTGACAGCTCCAGCACTCATCACACATTGGGGAAGAGTTCTTTTTCGGATTTTTGCAGATAATCTGCAATAACCTTTCTTTTTAGAGGGTCTGGCATAAAGTCGCCTCGCAACCATCTGTACACAGTGGAGTTTGAAACTCGACAGACTATTGCCAAATCCACAATAGTTTTTTCTCTCTCGTTAGGAAGAGAATTTACATAATCTTTAAATTCCATAGTTAATATTTTTTAAGTTTTATTGCTACTTCAAATATTTTTTGCTATTTTCGTAGCGCACAAATTATTACGTAGCGCAAAGATGCAACATATTTTTGGAATATGCAAACATTTGAGTGATTATTTCACTCATTTAAATGAATTTAAATTTTAAAGTAGGGCTCATGGAAAAAGAAACTATAAACGATCGAGTTCGCTATATTATTGAAAAAGAGGGACATACTATCAGCTCTTTTGCAAGAAAAATAGACATTGGCGATCAAACTATCAGAAGTATCGCCAAAGACAGGAATAAACCAAGTTACGAACTCATCGTGAAGATTATTGAGAGCTTCGAATGGGTTGATGCCAATTGGCTTGTTATGGGAGAAAAAAGTGAGATTGATACAGATAAGAAAAAACTCTACTCAGTAATTTCCACACAACAAAAGACTATAGATAGTCAGCAAAAAACAATTGATAGACTAACAGCAAAACTCGTACAAGAGTTGTCTGAGGAGCCTTCTAAAAAAGTGGCAAATGTCGGATAATAAAACTGTATCCAAAAGGATAATATGAGTGAAAATACGGTATTTTAAATCACGCAAAAATGTAAATATATCACCCAAATGTTTGATTATCAGTTTCTTCCATAAGGTGTATAATCGGCAAAAAATCGGCGAAAAGAACTATATTTCATAAAATATCCCTATTGATAACCAGATAGTTACACTGTTATTTTTCTGTCGCCATAATCCAGTCATCCCGACTAATAAAAGTGTAAAGGTTGGCATCTTAAACTTTTGCACTTTTATTTTTTATGTTTCTCTAATCCGTATTTTTAAATTTCTGCTAACTATATCATTACTTAGATATTGTTAAAAAACTTCTCTGAAGAATAAGAAAGCCCCCCGCATTGCGAGAGGCTATGTATATACCACAATCCTAATTGTGATACTTTTTTCTACTATATATAAAATTGGATTACTATTATAATACTATCTTAACACTCAATTTTTGTCCTTTAGAATTTTGAGCAACAACAATGAATATACCATGACCGATAGCTTCAGTTGGAATATCTATTCTGTCAGCTTGCGAATCAACTTTTGCTATAATCTGTCCATTTGTATTATAAATAGCAGCTTTAGATATCTGATTGCCTTCGATGCTAAGGATACCACCTTTTTTGTAAGCCTTCAATTTATTTGTAATGCCCACTTTTTCGACAGAAGTTGGATTCTGGTACAAGAATGCGAAAGTAGATTGGTTTTTCCCTTCCTCTTTGTCAGGGTCTATTACAATCATTGAAGTTCTTAAATTAGCATTGGTTAATGCATCTTCTACTATTGAATTGTGGAATATTGGGCCGTCTAATGTAAATGGGTAAGAAGGATAGTAAGCATCTTTACCCATATATCGTTTGTTGTATTCGAACTTTATTGTTAAATAAGGCTTTTTTTGCACCAGATTCTTCATTAACGTCCGTTATTGCCATATCAGTTAATTCCATGCCATTATAGTTATATTGCACGTATCCGTTAATTTTAGGGCTAGGTTCGTCAGTGAACAAATTCTCTTTAGTTCTATTTCCATTTGCGTCATACTCGTATGTCTTGATATTTGTTACAATCTTGTTAGAGTCGTTATCTGAAGGATAACCAGATTTAATGAGTTGATTCTTTTCGTTATAGACATACTTCATGTCAACTTTTGTACCGATTGAAAGTAGATATGTGCGGATAATTGTATTATTGCCATTTTCATCGTAAAGGAATTCCTTCTTGTTGGCAGCATTGTCTAAGTCATATCAGTAATATATAATTCTTTCGTATACTCTGCCATTCTCGTCATAAGTATATTGAAGATGGGTATCTAATGGGAGCTTTTCAGGAATTTCTCTAGAAAGAACCATATATTGGTCAATGCGATTGATTCTTCCTTTTTCATCATAATAGATAGAATCTACATGAGGAACTTCTCCTTTAGAACCATAGTAGACCGATGCCTTTAATTTGTTTTGGTCGTCATAAACGTAACGGAATCCAGCTTTGGAATTAAACCTTTCAACAACTTGGAAAATAATTTTAGAATTGTTCTCTTGTGCTTTTAATCTCTGTGATAGGGAAAAATCATAATAGGAGCAATGATAAGAGATAATAATGTTTTCATTTTGTTAATTATTAAAAATTATCAGTACGATTTTTTTACACATGGAGACTTAATTTTAGTGCATACTTAATTCTACCATGAGATTGTTACTGATGTATTTTATATAGTAGTGCGGTTAGTGCACTAAACTTGTCAATAAATTCGACAAGCAAACCGTTTGTATTTTATTATTGTTTAGGGTGCTACTATTTTAGCTGTGAAATAGTATTTATTTCTCTTTTATATCTTGATAAAAATGTATAAATATAGGCTTCTTATTGTTTTCATATACTCAATTAATTGCTGTAGGTAACTCTTGATGATTTGATAATGCAAAGATATTATTTTTTTTATCTATAAAAAAAGTATTGTTCAGTACTATTTTTGTTTAAGATTAGTTTAAGTAGACAATATCTTTACTAACATTTTTCTAATATGCAATCAACCTATAAATAAAAGCCTTTGAGATTTTATGATAACTGAAAAAAAGATAATTACAATCCATTAAAAAAACGTAATTACGTTTTTTTCAATTTTATAATTACAAATTTTAAATTTGTAATTATAAAAAAATTATATCAAAAAGAGAATAGTACTAATAGATAATTAAAAATTTTTGTAACTAAGACGAGAAAAAAAGAACAAAAAAACAAAAAAATAATAATTGCATCCGTCCACTCTTTTTTTGCAATATATTGTTGGCGTCTATGACAAAAAAAGGATTTATAAATAGTAACTATAAAGAAAAATTTATTTGAAGAATTCAAATGAAAAACAATAAATAATAGCTTTATTAAAACTTACTGAAAGAATAGGACTATTATATGATTTAAATTATATTACATGTGATTTTTAATATTAGTTTCGCTATTTATTATTTTTTTATGAAATTAGATAAAAATAGGAAATAGTTAGCAGCTTGTTTATTTCCCTCCAAATATTTTTATTCAATATACATTTTAATCTATTCCCTATATAGTTATGCCTATGTTATAATAAAAATTATTGTTATTATTTAGAGACTTTACTAAATAAATACCTTTATGGGGTGTTTAACTAAAAATCGTTAGTATTTATAAAATGAAAAATGCCCAATAGGTTAATAAAAAAACCTATTGGGCATTTTTCATATAGTTATAAAGAATAGAAGTTTTTTTCTAACCTTTTGTAAGAATTCAAATATTGGTTTATAACTTCTTATCTTCAGACGATGTGTCACTATCTATAAAATCGACGTATTCGCCTTCATCATCGCTAATTACTTGCTTATTGCGTTTATATTCTGGGCGTTTGTCTACTATAGTATTTCCGTCTACATTTACTCCTTCTTCTATATCTTCTGGGCGAAATCTGCTTCGAGTACGTGTTATTATCTTATAAAATTTATAGGCAATAAGTAATATCGTAACGAGAAATGCAACGAATATAAAGAAAGCAAATTTTAGTATAACCATAGCTTTTTATAATTTAAACCTATATAGGGTAGGGAACTCAAACTTCTATTTCTTTATGAAATACGATATGATGACATACCAAGCAATAATAATAGCCAATCCTGAAATACCAAATATTAGAAGCAAAGGAATACAAGTGAGTAGAAATATATATTTAACTTGATTTCCTTTCCAGCCCCATTCCTTAAACTTAAGTGCAAACATTGGTATTTCTGAAATCATCAGCCATGAACTTACGAGGATACCTCCTAATATAAAAAATAACATATAGGGAGAAGATTCGATCCATTCTCCTGCTCCAATCATAAGTGCCCCCCAAAAGAGAGCATTTGCAGGTGTTGGCAATCCTATAAAACCAAGAGTCTGACGTTCATCAAGATTAAATTTGGCTAAGCGTAACGCTGAAAAGGCTGCCATAATGTAGGCTGCAAAAGGAAGTACGAAGCGTAATGAATCAAACATAGGTGGGTAAGCCATAATACTTAATTTGCTAAACAAAATTGTAGATGGCGCTACACCAAAGGTAATGACATCAGCAAGTGAATCAAGTTCTTTACCAATTGGAGAACTAACATTTAAAAGTCTTGCTGACATTCCATCAAAGAAATCGAAGATAGCTCCGATAATTATCCAAGTAAACGATAATTCAATATTTCCACTAAAAGCGAATGCAATAGCAATACAACCCGATATAAGGTTGCAGCAAGTTATCGTATTGGGTATGTGTTTCTTGATTGTCATTTTTCATTAACTAATTAGCTAACAAAAGGGACTAACTAAGTTTTGCAAGGATAGTTTGGTCACCTGTTGTAGATTGTCCCATCTTTACGCAGATTTCAGAATCTATCGGTAAGAAAACGTCTACACGGCTACCTAACTTAATAAAGCCCATGTGTTCGTCAATAAAACATTCATCTCCTTCCTTTGCGTAAGTTACAATACGACGTGCAACTGCACCAGCGATTTGACGACATAGAATATCTCTGCCGTCTGGAGTTGTTATAATAATGTCAGAATGTTCGTTTTCTTCACTTGCTTTTGGTAACCATGCTTTATGGTAGTTACCATCAAAATGCTTGGCAAGTTTTACGGTTCCGTCTACAGGAAACCAATTAGCATGAACATTCCAAAGGCTCATAAATAGATACCATAATACGGCGGTCGTGGAAGTACTTATTTTCTTCTACTTCTTCTACTACAACAATGTGTCCATCAGCAGGAGCAACAACAATCTTTTCCGTTTCTTCGCCATCAAAATAGCGGATGGGACAACGATAAAAATTTAAAACAATGCAATAAATTGTTCCAAAAATTGCAATGAAAATCCAAAAAGGTATTTTAGAATCTATGCCAAACCAAAGCAATAAAGCAATGAGCCCAATGCCAATACCTCCATAAAGAAGCTGGTCTGTGCCTTCGTGATGTATTCTTATTTTCTTGAGTTTCCTCTTAATCTTTCCCATTCTGTGAGAGTGTGATTTTAACGAATGCAAAGATACTTATTTTTTGTAACTCTCGCAAATTTTTACTCTTATTCTTTTGGACATGTCGCATATAAGTCGTATCTTTGAAACTCAAAAACTGTGATAATATAGAATGGAAGATTTCGTACATTTACATGTGCATACACATTATTCAATCCTTGACGGCCAGTCGAAGGTAACATATCTTGTTGATAAAGCTATAAAGAATGGAATGAAAGGTATGGCAATTACTGATCATGGTGTAATGTATGGAATAAAAGAATTTGCCGATTATTGTGCTAATATAAACAAAGCGCGAAAAAAGAATGGCGAAGAACCTTTTAAACCTATCTTTGGTTGTGAGATGTATGTAGCTCGACGTCGTAAAGAAGATAAGGTGAAAGAGATGCACGATAATTCTGGTTATCATCTTATAGTATTAGCCAAGAATTACGAAGGGTACAAGAACCTTATTAGGTTGGTATCGCATGCTTGGGTTGACGGATATTATTATCGTCCAAGAACTGATCGTGCTGATTTAGAAAAGTATCATGAAGGATTAATTGTTTGTACAGCTTGCTTAGCTGGTGAGATTCCACGTAATATAATGAAAGGAGACATGGAAGCTGCTCGAGAAGCTGTAGAATGGTATCACAGAGTTTTTGGGGATGATTTTTATTTGGAGTTGCAGCGTCATGAAGTAAAAGATCCAACGTTGTTAGCCAATCGAGAAGCCTTTCCTTTGCAACAAAAAGTTAACCATGTTTTATTGCAATTTGCAAAAGAATACGGAATAAAATATGTGTGTACCAATGATTGTCACTTTGAAGATAAAGAAACGGCAGAAGCACATGATCACTTACTTTGTCTTTCCACACAAGAGGATTTAAATTCTCCTACTCGAATGCGTTACTCGAAACAAGAGTGGTTTAAAACGCGTGAAGAGATGAATGAAGTTTTCTCTGATTTGCCAGATGCTCTAAGTAATACGTTGGAAATACTCAATAAGGTTGAAATTTATAACATAGATAATGGCCCCATTATGCCATTTTTCCCTATTCCTGAAAGTTTTGGAACAGAAGAAGAATGGCGAACAAAGTTCAGCGAACAACAACTTTACGATGAATTTACTACCGATGAAAATGGAGAAAATCAGCTTTCTCCAGAAGATGGACAGGCTGTTATAGACCGTTTAGGTGGCTATGAAAAGATTTATCGTATAAAGTTTGAAGCTGACTATTTGGCCAAACTTGCACACGATGGAGCAAAACAACTGTATGGAGATCCTATTCCTGAAGACGTAGAGAAAGCGATAACATTTGAATTGCACGTAATGAAGACAATGGGTTTTCCTGGATATTTCCTCATAGTTCAAGACTTTATCAATGCTGCTCGAAACGAATTAAATGTAATGGTTGGACCAGGACGTGGTTCAGCAGCAGGTTCAGTTGTGGCTTATTGTTTAGGAATAACACGAATAGATCCCTTAAAATATGACTTGCTTTTTGAACGTTTTTTGAATCCAGATCGTGTAAATCTTCCTGATATTGATACAGACTTTGATGATGATGGCCGAGGAAGAGTATTGCAATGGGTAATGGATAAGTATGGTGAGGAAAATTGTGCACATATCATTACTTATTCTACAATGGCAACTAAGAACTCTATTAAAGATGTTGCGCGTGTTGAGGGTTTACCATTGGAGGTTTCAAATCGGCTTTGTAAAGCGATCCCAGAACGTTTACCCGATGGCATGAAAATGAATTTAAAGAATGCCATTGCTTGCACACCATTGTTGCAAGAAGCTGAAGTTAGCGAAGATAACCGCGAACGCAATACTATTAAGTATGCAAAGATGTTGGAAGGAACAGTGCGTGGAACAGGAATTCATGCTTGTGGCTTTATAATTTGTCGAAACCCTATCAGTGATTGGGTTCCTATTTCTACTGCAGCAGATCCAGATTTTCCAGACCAAAAGGTTCCTGTTACTCAATATGATGGACATGTTATTGAAACGACAGGACTAATAAAAATGGACTTCCTTGGACTAAAAACATTGTCTGAGATTAAGGAAGCATGCAAAGTAATTAAGCAAACTACAGGTGATATAATAGATATCGAGAATATTCCTATTGACGATGAACTGACTTACCAGCTTTATCAAAAAGGACAAACTATTGGAACATTCCAGTTTGAATCGGCAGGTATGCAGAAATATTTGCGTGAATTACACCCGACTGTATTTGAGGATCTTATTGCGATGAATGCTCTTTATCGTCCAGGTCCAATGGATTATATTCCTGATTTTATTAAACGTAAGAATAATCCTGCGTTGGTTCAGTACGATATTCCTTGTATGGAGAAGTACTTGAAGGATACGTATGGTATTACCGTTTATCAAGAGCAAGTGATGTTGTTAAGTCGTCAGCTTGCAAATTTCACTCGTGGTGAGAGTGATGCTTTGCGTAAGGCTATGGGTAAAAAAAGAAGAAGGCCATAGTAGACCAAATGAAACCTAAATTCCTTGCGCAAGGAAAGGCAAACGGACATGACCCCGAAATTTTGGGAAAAAAATATGGGGTGATTGGGAAAAAGTTTGCAAGTTATGCATTTAATAAGTCGCATGCAACATGTTATTCGTGGGTAGCATATCAGACAGCTTATTTGAAAGCACATTATCCTGCCGAATTTATGGCAGCTTTGATGACACGTCGGTTTAGTCAGATTACTGAAATTACAAAGTTGATGGAAGAGTGCAAGTCGCTTAAGATATTAACATTAGGGCCTGATGTAAATGAAAGTCAGATGGAATTTGGTGTGAATAAGAAAGGTGAAATCCGTTTCGGTCTATCTGCTATTAAAGGAATGGGAACGGGTGCTGCTATGGCAATTGTAAACGAACGCGATAAGAATGGCCCTTATAAAAGTATTTTCGATTTTGCTGAGCGAATTGATCTTAGCAATGTGAACCGCAAAGCTTTTGAAAGTTTGGCTTATAGCGGAGGTTTTGATAGCTTTGGTTTGCAACGAGAAGAATTCTTTGGTGTGAATACTAAAGGTGTAACTTTCCTCGATTCTTTGGTTCGTTATGCGCAGTTATTCCAACAAGAGAAAGTACAAATGCAAAATTCACTCTTTGGTGGTGATGATGCTGTTGAAATAGCACAGCCTGTTGTACCCAAAACTGAACGTTGGCCTAGTATTGAAAAACTAAATAGAGAACGCGAGCTAGTTGGTATCTATCTCTCGGCACACCCTTTAGACGATTACAGTGTGATTTTGAATAATCTGTGTAATACGCATGTAGAAGAAATTGGTAGAGGTGCAGATTTAGAAGAACTATCAAAGCGTGAGGAAATAACCTTTGGTGGAATTATTACTGCAGTAAACGAGCGTTTTTCTCAAAAGACGGGTAAGCCTTTCGGATTTGTTACAATAGAAGATTTTGAAGGTTCGGGAGAACTTGCCTTGTTTGGCGACGATTGGGCACGATGGAATGGTGTAATGAAAGAAAACTACACGATATATGTAACAGCAAAGTGTCAGCCTCGTTATCGTAATAGTAATATTTACGAACTGAAAGTGCTAAAAGTAGAACAGCTTTATGATGTAAAAGAACACAGATTAGAGCGCTTTACCATTTCGATGGATGCTTCTTCCGTGAACGATCAAATGGTTTCAGACCTTGTTACACTCGTTGAAGGGAATGAAGGAACCACACAACTTTGTATAGAATTATACACCGCTGACCAATCATTAGTTACTTTGTATAGTCCAAGTAAAGGCGTAAATGTAGATCGTACATTGCTCGACTTTATTGCCAAAGAAGAGAATATGGATTATAGGATAAACTGACATATCAGAAAAGTTGGCATAATATTTGGAGATTATTTAGAAAATAAGAAAATAATTGTTTAACAAAAAATCTAAAAAACATGGAAGTTGAAATTACAACCGAAAATTTTGAGAGTTATAAGAATGGTGAATTACCATTGGTAGTTGACTTGTGGGCAACTTGGTGTGGTCCTTGCAAGATGATTGGCCCAATCATTTCTGAATTGGCAAATGAATACGATGGTAAGATTGTTGTAGGTAAATGCAACATTGAGGACAACGACGATGTAGCTATCGATTATGGAGTGCGTAACATTCCTACTATTCTCTTCTTTAAGAATGGTGAATTGGTAGACAAGTTTGTTGGTGCTGCATCTAAAGATAAGCTCGACGAGAAATTTAAGACTTTGCTTTAATTAAGCAGTTAAATACGAAAAGTAAAGGCACCGAGAATTATTCTCGGTGCCTTTTTCATACTTATTTTTTTATTCTAAAGATTCAGCAGATTTATTTTTTTAATAGCGTTACGTATCAGTATAGTCGTTCGAAGAAATTATCATTATAAAATTCAAGAAACGTAATTACAATTTTTCAAAAAAATGTAATTACATTTTTTTATTTTTATAATTACCCTTTTTCTTGTTTATTAATTCTTCTCTCAAGAACTTGTTGATTTACTCTTATTATAATAAATAAAGTTGAGTATTTATAGAACCATACACCAACGATATATCATATTATTGGAATAAAAATCCTGACAAACACTCGCTTAAGTTGCGTGCAAGGTTACGTATTAAACCTTTTCAATCGCTATATTTTACAGATAATTCCTTCTTCAGTATTGCGAATAAATTCAACAATATTGCGAATTTCAGGAGAGTCTGGCACCTGTTCGTCCACTTGTTTACAAGCATCAAAGACTGATGTCTGCCCGTGGAAAATAAGTCGATATGCATTTGCAATATGTTTAATCACTTTTTCGTCGATATTCATTTCTCTACAAATTGTAGTATTCACACCAGCGTAGGCAATAGGAGTACCTCCCACTATGATATAAGGGGGAATATCACGAGCAAAAGTAGTTCCAGCTTGTATTACGGCAGCTGTTCCAACACGTGTTTTTGCCTTCTGAATAACACTAGACGAGAAGATTGCACGATCAGCAATTTCACAATCACCTGCAATTTTGGTACCATAACTAAATATACAATTGTTGCCAACTTTTGTATCGTGGCTGATGTGAACACCTTCCATGAGGAAATTGTTAGAGCCAATAACTGTTTTACAACCACGATGGGTGGCACGATTGATAACAACATTTTCTCTAATAATATTGTTATCGCCGATGACACATTCGCTCTTTTCACCAACGAAATTAAAATCTTGTGGCAATGCACTTATAACACTGCATTGGTGTATTTTTTTTTCGTTACCTATTCGGCTACCATTCAGAATACTAACAAATGGAAATAAAACACAATTGTCACCAATTACCACATCGTCTTCAATGTAAACAAATGGAAATATCTTGCAGCCGTTGCCTATTTTGGCTTTTGGAGAAACCTCGGCTTTTTGACTAATATCACTACTCATACTTTAAAAATGTGTATTTAGAAAACTTATTTTGAGCCACCTCCAAGCGCATAGTAGAGGTTTACGATGGCTTGCAATTTAGAGAATTGGTCTTGAACTTGAGATATTTCTGCATTCAGTAAGTTCTGTTGGGCAGTAATTACTTCAAGATAAGAACTTGAACTTTGGCTATACAACATTTGAGTTTGCTCTACATTTTTCTTTAAGATTTCAATTTGTTGGCTGTAAAGCATATCTTTCTCAACAGCAGCGTTGTATGCGACAAGTGCATTACTAACTTCTGAACCAGCAGTCAAAATGCTGTTTTGCCACTTGTTGTATGCTATTTTATATTGGTCTTCAGCTACACGCAGTCCAGCTTTTAGCTTTCCTTGCATGAAAACAGGTTGTGTTAGACTTGCAATAGCGTTAAAAAGTAATTGTGCAGGATTTACCATTCCGTTTCCGTTGCTCCATCCACCTGTACCTGTAATAGTTAAAGAAGGATAGAAACGACCACGCGCTTGGTTGACATTATAAAAACATTGAGCTAATGCCATTTCGTTAGCATGTACGTCAGCACGATTACTTAGGATTTCAACACCTATACCGCCAGAAAAATTTGAAGGTAGTTTTTGATTTTCTAATGCACCTCGAGCAATGCTATGTACTGGTTCGCCCATAAGTAGACTTAATGAATTTTCTACTTCACGAATTTGCTTTTTTATATCAGTAGCTCGTGTTTGAACACTGTAATAAGCCGACTGTGCACTCTGTACACTTGTAGAACGAGCTCTGCCGAAGTCCATTTGTAATTGCATCATGTCCCATGTACTCTTCGTTAGAGTAGCCATATCGGTTACAATTTGATTCTGACGATCAAGCATTAATAAGGTGTAATATAGATTTGCAACATTACAAATAAGTTTTGTCTGCACTGCCACCTTATAATCTTGCATCTGAATCATTGCCATCTGCGATGCTTTTTAGCATTACGGAGTTTGCCGAATAGATCTATTTCCCAACTGGCTGCTATTGGCAATGTGTACGATTTAGTAGCTTCAACGTGCGAACCAAAGTGTGTAATCGTACCTTGCGGACTAAGAGCAACCGAAGGAAGGAATGCCAACTTCGCAGCACCGAGTTGTTGCTCTGCTATATCTACGTTAAGTGCAGCATTAAGAAGGTCAGGATTGTTTGTTAAAGTCTTCTCAATAATTGCCTGCAAATTAGGGTCGGCAAATACATCACGCCATGGAAGCTGGCCAAAGTCGTTTGCTCCCTCCAATGTTGTTTTATCGTTGACAGGGTCACGTACGATACCATCAGATTTAACTTCAGGGCGTTCGTATCTTCCATATAGGCTCTTGCAACCTGTCAAAGACAATGTTGCAAGACCTAAAATGATTATATTTCTTATTTTCATAACTATCTTACTTCATTAGTAAACTTTACTCTTCTACCTCGTACGTCTCAGCAGGACCACCAAGAAATTGTTTCAATTCTTTGCTACTTGTTTGTTTTCTTCGTCTTCGAACGACATAGGTTTAATCTTTTCCTGTAAATATTGGAAGATAACAAAGAGCGAAGGAACGATAAATACTTGGCATAATGTACCAATAAACATACCACCTACGGCAGCAGCACCTAGAGTTTGGTTACCATTCTTGCCCACACCACTTGCAAACATCAATGGTAACAATCCAATAACCATTGCAAGAGACGTCATAAGAATAGGACGTAAACGTGCACCGGCCCCAAGAATAGCTGCATATTTAATAGCCATACCTGTACGGCGGCGTTCCAATGCAAACTCTACGATCAAGATGGCATTCTTCGCCAACAGACCAATCAACATGATTAGCGAAATCTGCATATAGATATCGTTGTTGTGCCCGAATAGCATTGTAAAGAGGAAAGCTCCTGCCAAACCAAATGGAATAGATAATACAACAGCCAATGGAAGAAGATAACTTTCGTATTGTGCACTAAGAATAAGATACACAAAAATTAAACACAGAGCGAAGATAATGGCTGTCGAGTTAGATGATTCTTGTTCTGAACGAGTAAGACCAGAGAATTCGTAAGTATATCCTGCTGGAAGTTTCTGCTGAGCAACTTCTTCAACAGCTTTAATAGCATCACCTGAAGAATATCCTTCAGCAGCTTGAGCAGTAACTGTGATAGATGTAAATAGGTTAAAACGTGCTATGTTTGAAGGTCCATACACACGTTTCAATGTACAGAATTCACCTACAGGTGCCATTCCTCCTTTAGTTCTTACATATATATTGCTCAGTCCGCTTTCATGAATACGACTTTCCACTGTTCCTTGTATCATTACACGGTACAGCTTACCATAAGCATTGAAGTTTGATGCGTACATACCTCCGTAATAACCTTGCAATACAGAAAGAATTGCAGCAGGTGAAGTTCCAGCTTGTTTAGCCTTAGCCACGTCTATATCTACCATATATTGTGGGTAATTAGGGTTGTACGAAGTCATAGCCTTGCCGATTTCAGGTCGCTCGCCCAATGCTTTTAGATAATCTTGAGTAATGTTGAAAAACTTATTCAAGTCGCCACCAGTACGGTCTTGCATTGAAATACTCAAACCATTTGACATAGAAAAGCCAGGTACCATAGGAGGTCCAAATGCTAATACACGCGCTCCCTTGATGCTTGCAGTTTGTTTGTAAATCATACCCAATATCATGTTAGAAGATGTTGGATCAATAAATAGACCTGCAATGCCAGCTCCATTAAATACAGACTTAATACGATCGAATAAGCTATATTTTCTTTCTTCGAATGGTTTAGCTTGAGAATGAAAGTTGCTTGGTCTGATCCTTGACCTGCGATGAAGTTGTAACCAATGATTTGAGCACGATTTTCAATGTATGGATTGGTCTTGAACATCTTGTCAATTTGTTCAGTTACTTTACGTGTTTCAGTTTGTGACATACCTGGTTCCAATGAAACAGTAGCGAAAAGTACGCCTGTATCTTCGTCAGGGACAAGTCCTGTTTTGGTAGTTGCCATTGTAATAACCAATGCAACGATACCTATAACAACTGAAACGCCAGCTACCATGCGATTGTTGATAATCTTTTCAACCGACTTTTTATACTTTGTATTTATCTTTTCGTACTGGGTATTGAATGCAAGATGGAAGCGGTCGATACGACTTAGTTTCTTGTTCTCTTCCTCGTTGTGCGGTTTTAGGAAGATAGCACATAAAGCGGGAGAGAGTGTTAAGGCGTTCAAAGCAGATATAATGATAGACACTGCCATTGTAACACCGAACTCACGATAGAAAGTACCTGATGTTCCGCTCATGAAAGAAACAGGAACGAACACAGCCGCCATTACCAATGTAATAGAAATAATAGCTCCTGAGATTTCATTCATAGCATCAATAGCTGCTGTTAGTGAACTCTTATAACCCAAATCTAGCTTTGCGTGGACTGCTTCAACCACCACAATGGCATCATCAACCACAATGGCGATCGCCAATAAAAGGGCAGAAAGCGTAAGTAAGTTGATAGAGAAGCCAAACATCCATAAGAAGAAGAAAGAACCTATCAATGCTACTGGCACAGCAATCATTGGAATCAATGTTGAACGGAGGTCTTGTAAGAAGACATAAACTACAAGGAAAACCAATGCCAAAGTCAAGAAGAGCGTGAAGATAACCTCTTCCATAGATGCAAATAAGAAATCTGTTGCATCTTGCTGTATTTTAACTTTCATTCCTGGAGGCATACTCTTTTCTGCTTCTGCAAGTGCAGTCTTTACGTCTTTGCTATTTGTGTAGCATTTGAACCAGCAATTTGCTGAACCATGCCAACCACGGCAGGCTTCTCATTGTTCAGCATTGATACTGAATACATCAAGCCTCCAAGTTTGACATCGGCTACATCGCGTAGATGAAGAGTCTGTCCATTGTTGTTAGTTGATATGATAATGTCGCCATATTCCTTCTCCGTCTTGAGTCGTCCCTTATAGCGCATGGTATATTCGTACTTCATATTGCTTTGTTCACCGAACGAACCTGGCGCTGCTTCAATATTCTGTTCTGCTAATGCACCTGAAATATCGCTTGGTACAAGACCATATTGCTTCATCTTTTCAGGCTTCAACCATATACGCATAGAGTATGTCTTCATACCAGGATTCTGTACATCGCCTACACCATTGATACGTTTTAGCAATGGGATAATATTGATGGCGTTGTAGTTTGTGAGGAATTCGTCGTCGTAACGACCATCGTCAGTTGTTAATGAATACATCACAACGTTCGAGTTCTGACGTTTCGAGACGGTTACACCTGCACGCGTTACTTCCGCTGGTAGTAGAGCTTGTGCTTGAGAAACACGGTTTTGTACGTTTACAGCTGCCATATTAGGGTCAGAACCTTGCTTAAAGTAAACTGTAATCATCGCACTACCAGCGTTGGAAGCTGTAGATTGAATGTACGTCATGTTCTCAACACCATTGATACTCTCTTCCAATGGAGTAACAACGGAGTTCAATACTGTTTGTGCGTCGGCTCCTTGATAATTTGCCATAACCGTAATAGTTGGTGGCGCAATATCTGGGTACTGTTCAATTGGTAACGAAATCATTCCAATCGTACCTAAAAGCACGAAGAAAATAGACACTACCGTTGAAAGTACAGGGCGCTTTATAAAATTAGAAATTGTCATAATCCTTTAGTTTTACAGTCTATTTCTTCTTGTCGTCGCCTGTCATCGCTTTTAAGAAACCTTCTGCTGAGCTTTGATTTTCGCCAAGTTTTGCAGCTTCTTTTAGGGCTTCTTCATATTGTGCAGGGGTTAAAGCTTTTATTTCCATACCATCTTGCAATGATGCTACACCCTTTGAAACGATTCTGTCGCCAATTTTCAAGCCAGAAGTAACTACATAATTCACACCGTCATTGTCTGAATTAATTTTTATTTCAGTGTAGTGTACCTTTCCATTATCGTCAAGTTTATAAACGAAAACCTTGTCTTGAACTTGCACAGTAGCTTCCTGAGGAATAACTAAAGCGTTGTTATTGCTCTTTGCGATTACGATTTTACCACTTCCTCCGCTCTTTAATAAGTGTTCAGGATTAGGGAAATGAGCAATAACATTTATTGTTCCTGTTGTTGCATCAATCATTCCGCTGGTCTTAACTATAACTCCCTCGTGATTGTAGATAGAGCCATCAACAAGCTGAAGGCTTACTTTTGGGAACTTATTGATAGCGTTTCCTAAGCTACGATCGGCACGCGAGAGTGCAAGAACGTCTGCCTCAGTCATAGAGAAGAACACTTCCATTGTTGAGATATTACTAACGGTTGTAACAGGCATTGCCGATGATGGGCTTACCAAAGCACCTTCTTTATATGGTAGGCTACCTACAAAGCCGCTTGTCGGACTTTTTACGTAGCAGAAGCTAAGATTATCCTTTGCTGATGCCAAGCCTGCTTGTGCTTGTTTCAAGGCAGCTTCTGCTTGTTTAACACCTGAATGAGCTGCTTGAACGCTACTTTTTTTGCTTGATTTACGGCAGCCTGTGCTGTTTCGTAAGTGTTTTTTTGCGCTCTGCATTTCGTATTCACCTATTACCTTATTACTATATAAATTCTTGCTGTTACTATAGGTAAGTTGTGCTGTTGCAGCCTGCGCTTGTGCTGAAGTTAACGCAGCCTGTGCCTGAACTACTGTAGCTTGCGCACGGCTAATGCCACTTTGAGCTGAAGCTACACTTGCTTCAGCCTGACGAACTGCCGCCTGATATGTAGAGTTATCAACAACAAACAAAAACCTGTCCTGCACGAACAGCCTCTCCTTCGTGTACGTAAAGTTTTGTAATGAAACCGCTTACTTTTGGACGAACTTCCACATCCTGAATACCTTTAATAGTGGCTGGATATGTAGTTTTCATCTGTGCATTTGCTGCACCAATAGTAATCACAGGGTATTCGTTGTTTTTAGGTAAATCACGACTACCACCTCCACAACTTGAAAGCACTGTTATAGCTAATGCTGCCAACAGTAAAAACTTACTTTTAATCATACTTCTCTCTGTATTTTATTATCTTTTCTTGTTTTATTTCCTATCTAAATGATGCTCCTTAAATACGATTCTTTTTTGAAAACTCAAATTGATAAATGAGTTTTTGTACTACAAAGGTAATGCTTTTCGTTTAATAGTAGCATTGTATAGTTGTATTATTTAACCTGAGTTCGGTATAAGCTTTATGCAATTAGCCTGCTTTTGTCAATGATTTCAATATTCATAGTTGGCTTTTTTGGCATAAGATTATAAGCAATAATTGCTGCAATAAGATTGGCTACAAAGTTGTCAATGCTTCTGTGTCTTGTATGCTCTATGTGGCATACATTCTTGAGTTCGTCATTGACCGTTTCTATAGTAGCCCTTTTTCGTAGTCTAATTCTATCCTGCAATAGCATCATAGAATTTTTCATATTCCTTCGTAGCTTTGTTATCAGATGTATATCATCAATAAATAGCTCCTCAAATAGACTTTGTGAAATGTACCCTTTGTCCGCATACAGCTTGCCAAAGAGCTTTTCTGTGAAGTGTTTGTCCTTCAATGGGTATCTGTCATCAGTGTTGCCAGGTGTGAGCATCCACTGTATAATCTCTCCTTTGTCATTGATGATAAGATGTAGCTTGAATCCATAGAACCAACCCATAGTACACTTGCCCTTGGCAGCCCAGCCTTTCATAGTCTTATGCTTGTACATACGCTTGATGTGGCAACTGCGCAGAGGAGTAGAGTCTATAATTGAAATGCCTGTGCATTTGCCTAGGGCACATGTCTGTAGAAATATCAACAAGAGCATATTTACCTTTTGCTGACGCTCGACAAATCGGTTATAGGATAGTGTATGGGGAAATTCGGAACGATGATGTTCACAAATCTCATGAAGATAGAACGTTTTAAGATCTATGTAATGAGACTGATGATACATGATGAGGATAGTCATTATTTCACTATCGCTCATTACACACGGACGGTTTCGGCGATGCTTACTAGACTCGTCTAACAGACGTTTTTTGAGTTGAGGAGCAAAAAACTTGCAGAATTCATCAAGAATACAGAATATTTCTATTAAATTTGTACTATTCATAGGAGTGGATTTTTTCGTTAATACTCTGATTATCAACTATAAAGATACGAAAAATATTCCACTCCTACAACTTTTTTGAAGAATTTCTTATACCGAACTCAGGTATTATTTAACAATTATTATATTCAAATTGAAATCTTAAAATGCCCTTGCATATCCCAATTTTCAATTTTTAGAATATAATATATTAGCATTTAGGCTTATCACGATGTTGTAAATTATAAGTTTAAAACCTTAAACTAAGCCCATTTCTGCTGCTTTTTCTTTTAGTAAATCCATTAGTGGTTCACGTTCATTTGGCACTTGATTGTCTAAAACAGCTTCCTTAAGTGCTTTCTTTAGTTCGCCTACTTCACGGCTGGGCTTAAGGTTGAACATTGTCATAATCTCATCGCCATCGATACATGGTTGTAGTAATCGCTTGTAATCTCGTTCTTTTAGGTCGTCTAACTTCTCACGAACAATTTTGAAGTTGTCTAAGAATCGTTGTTTGCGAGCAGCATTTTTGCTGGTAATATCGGCCTCGCATAGCGTCATTAGGTCGTCAATATCTTCTCCAGCATCGTTCATTAAGCGACGAACAGCAGAGTCAGTAACTTCCTCATCGGCTATAATGATAGGTCGCATATGTAAGTCTACCAACTTACGAACATACTTCATCTTTGCATCCATTGGGAATTTAAGTCGCTTAAAGATGGTTGATATCATCTTTGCGCCTATTATATTGTGGCTGTGGAAGGTCCAACCAGCAACAGGGTCCCAACGCTTGCTCTTCGGCTTACCTATGTCGTGGAACAGTGCAGCCCACCGCAACCAAACATTGTCGGTTGCCTTTGATATGTTGTCGAGCACCTCTAATGTGTGGAAAAAGTTGTTCTTGTGCGCCTTGCCGTTGCGTGTTTCTACCAAATCCATAGCAACGAGTTCAGGCAAAATAATGTGAAGCAATCCAGAACGATACAAATCAATGAATCCTTTGCTCGGTGTAGATGTTGCCATTATCTTATTTAGTTCGTCAGCAATACGTTCTCCACTTACAATCTTTATGCGGTTTGCGTTACGTTCTAATGCTTCGAAGGTTTCGTCTTCAATGAAAAAGTTCAGTTGCGTAGCAAATCTTACACACCGCATCATACGCAGTGGGTCGTCCGAAAAAGTAATGTCGGGGTCTAACGGAGTGCGAATAATGCCGTCCCAAAGGTCTTCTACACCGCCGAATGGGTCTACCAATTCTCCAAAACGACTTTTGTTCAGGCACACTGCCATTGCATTTATGGTAAAGTCGCGTCGGTTTTGGTCGTCTTCCAGCGTGCCGTCTTCCACAATAGGTTTACGGCTGTCGTGGCTGTAGCTTTCCTTGCGTGCGCCGACAAACTCCACTTCCATACCGCCAAATTTCACTTGTGCTGTGCCAAAGTTGTGGAAAACCGATATATGCGCCCGCTTTCCTATCGTCTTTCAGTTCGTTGGCAACGCTGATACCGCTCCCCACCACCACGACGTCAATATCGTTAGAGGGTCGTTCAAGGAATAGGTCGCGGACATAACCGCCCACAACATAACATTCCAAGCCGAGTTTGTCGGCTGCATCAGAGATTTTATGAAATATATCCTTGTCTATCAGCTTTGCCAATTCGGCATCAGTCAAGTCTCGCATACTATATTTAACTATTTGATAATGCAAAGTTACAAATTTCTAGCTTAGTATTTGCACAATTCAAAGCATATTTAATACTGAAAGAAACTTTTCTTTTCATATTGTTTAAAGCTGTCAATATAATAGTTTTTGTACCTCTATTTTCTTAAAAAAACAATGGGTTTTGCTGTTGTAAGCATCAGCAGAATGATATTCTATAAATTTTTTTGTTGGTGTTATGAAATAGACAGTTTGTATATAAAGTAATAGATATTTTTCGCTTTTTATGGTTCGTATTTATTGTTCTGAAATCCAGTAAAAGGCGTAATAAAAATTAACACGAATGATTCGTGTGAAATAGAGAATTAGAAAGTAACAAAAAAATAAGATGATTTTTGTAAAATAGATTATATTGCTATACGAAAGAGCCACTTTTTACTGACCAAAAGAGCCTGTTTTGCATGGCAAAACAGGCTCTTTTGATAGTTGCTTGAACTCTCTTTACGTTGAAAAAATAGCTAAAGTAGGTTGAAAGAGTACTTGTTTTGCACTACAAACACAGTGCTTTTATTGCACATAGCTACCCTATAAGTTCGTAATAGGTTGCCTTTCAGTAACTAAAAGATGCACATGAAAAGAGCAAGAATTTGAATAAAACTTTGCAGTAATGCAGAAAAGTGGCCGTAAATCCGGTGTTGAGTCTTACAAATTTAACAGAAAAGATGCTGTTTTAATATTTGTTTGCAAATGAAATATGAGAGCTAAAAAACTCTCATATCGTTTAATAAGATGCTGAACAAGGTATTCCTAAGGCCTTCACCCGCTCACAGATGGTATCAAGTTCAAGCTTTGTTGCTTTCTCAAGGTTCGGGTCTGGTGTTTCGCGAGCAATTGTATAAATCATTACTTCGCGTGGGGCGATGTTCTTAACAGCATCAAGCCACGGAGCAATGAAACTCTCTTTCACGTTATTAACGTCGATTCCGTCTTGTGAAATGCCTTTTAAGAACATCGTTTGAACAATAAGTTTGCCGTCAAAGCTTTCATTTCCTCTACAATTTTACTTGCTTTGTACGATGGAATAGTAGGCCGGTCAACCTTGTTGATGTATTCGTCGTCGATGGTATCAAGCTTAAGAATGTTGTTATCTACCTTCTTTAGTGCTTCGTGCACCTTTGGTCGGTGAATAAAAGTTGCATTGCTAAGTACCGAAACCTTTGCGTTAGGACAGTATTGGTTGCGTAGTCGAATAGTGTCGTCGATGATTTCAGCAAACTGAGGATTGGCTGTCGGTTCGCCATTGCCAGCAAAGGTGAGCACGTCAGGCATTTGGTTGTCGGCTTTCATGGCTATTAACTTGTCTTCAAGCTTACTTGCTACCTCCTGGAGAGTAGGGAAAGGAGACTTTGTGCGATGGTCTTTGTTGAATCCACATTCACAATAAATGCAATCGAAAGAGCAAATTTTGCCATCGTTCGGCATAAGGTTGATACCGAGCGATATACCGAGACGGCGGCTTTTCACGGGCCCAAAGATGGGCGATTCGTAAATGATGGTACTCATTGTATTATCTTCTTGTTTGGTCAGCAAAGTTACATCTTTTCATTTAGAAATGGGAATGGGCATGTTGGATTTTTCATTACGTATGTAAATAAAGCATAAATTCTTTTGTCATTACCTTATTTTACAGTATCTTTGCAATCAACTTTGGTGTATTATTCCAAATTTATAACAGATGGCGAAAAGACATAAAAAGATTGAAAGCCTCGTAGCTTGCAAGTAATAACACTCTGTATAAGTACGGCAATGGTACTTATACTTATCGGAATGGTGGTTTTGACAGTGTTTACAGGTCGCAACCTCAGTCAGTTTGTAAAAGAAAATCTGACAATAACGATGATTCTTCAACCTGATATGAGCAATGAAGAGAGTGCTACACTTTGCGAACGAGTAGACCAATTGCACTATATCAGTAACTTAAACTTTATTAGTAAGGAAGAAGCTTTGAAAGAAGGAACACGCGAATTGGGGGCTAATCCTGCTGAATTTGTTGGTGAAAACCCATTCACCGCGGAAATAGAGGTGCAATTAAAGGCTAATTATGCAAACAATGACTCTATCAAAGAGATAGCAGCACAATTGAAAACCTTTAAAGGTGTCAGCGATGTTACCTACCGAAAAGACTTGGTGGAAAGTGTAAACCGAACGTTGGGTAAGATAAGTATAGTGCTTTTGATTATTGCAGCCTTACTGACTGTCGTGTCTTTCTCGCTTATTAACAACACCATACGTTTGAGCATGTATGCTCGTCGATTCACCATTCACACCATGAAACTTGTTGGAGCATCGTGGAACTTCATACGAATGCCATTCCTACGCACAGCTGTTTTGCAGGGTTTTATATCTGCATTAATTGCTATCGTTGTGCTTGGATCCGGCATGTACCTATTATATAACTATGATCCAGAGATTGCTGTGGTGTTGGATGTAAATGTATTGCTGATTACGGGAGCCATTATGCTGGCGTTTGGCATAATCATTACCTTCTTCTGTTCATGGCTTTCGGTGAATAAATTCTTGCGAATGAAAGCAAGTTCGCTCTATAAAATCTAAAACATAAGGTATCTTTAGGAATGTTGCTGTGAAATAAAGAGGTGGCATTTCATAATTAATAACGAAATGAATAAAAAGAATTTAGCATTTAGCAAAATCAATTTCATATTGTTGGCTATCAGTGTTGCCATCGTAGTGCTTGGATTTATATTGATGAGTGGAAGCGGTTCTACAGAGACACAATATAATCCTGAAATATTCAGCGCAATGCGAATAAAGGTCGCTCCGGTAGTTACTTTCATAGGATTTGTTTCTATTATCGGCGCCATTATGTATCAACCAAAGCATAAAGACGAAACAGAAGAATAATGGACTTATTTCAAACAATTATTATCGCTATCGTTGAAGGATTAACAGAGTTCTTACCAGTTTCTTCAACAGGACATATGATAATAACTCAACATTTATTAGGTGTAGAGCAGGGTAATCCTTTTGTTCATGCTTTTACTTTCATCATTCAGTTTGGAGCTATTCTTTCAGTTGTTTGTTTGTATTGGAAGAAGTTTTTTTCTTTTAAGCCTGAGATGTGGAAACTGTATGGATTGCTCATAATTGGTGTGCTACCAGCTGTTGTTATAGGTCTAGCTGCAAAGAAAAGTGGCTTGCTCGACTGGCTGTTAGACTCTATTTGGGTGGTAGCAATAACACTTGTGGTAGGTGGAATCTTTATGCTTTTCTGCGATAATCTCTTTAATAAGGGTAAAGAAGAGAACGAAGTAACGCCTAAACGTGCGTTTCTTATTGGTTTGTTTCAATGTCTTTCGGTTATACCAGGTATGAGTCGTTCCATGTCTACCATTGTTGGTGGTATGGCAAATAAGCTTACGCGCCAGAAAGCAGCAGAGTTTTCGTTCTTCCTTGCCGTACCAACGATGGCTGGTGCAACCATTCTTGATGTGTATGATATGATGAAAGGCGACGTAAATTGGGTTACAAGCGACAACCTTTTCTTGTTAGGTGTTGGTTGTCTGGTATCTTTTGTGGTTGCTATATTTGCCATGAAATGGTTTGTAAGCTTCCTTACGAAATATGGTTTTAAAGCTTTTGGCTGGTATCGCATCATTGTTGGTGTTATACTTTTAGCGATGTTGCTCTCTGGGGTGTCGCTGAATATGGTTGATTAACGATTATCCTTTCAGACAGAAACGTATGAATTTCAAGGAAGGTGTTATAATTCCCATCGACAAACCATATGGAATAACAAGCTTTAAGGCTTTGGCGCATGTGCGATATCTGTGTTCTCAAGCTCAGGGAGGGCGTGTAAAGATTGGCCATGCAGGTACTCTCGATCCATTGGCTACTGGTGTTCTCATTCTTGCAACTGGGAAAAAGACAAAGCAAATAGAAACTTTGCAAACACATACAAAAGAGTATGTTGCCACAATACAGTTGGGAGCGACCACACCAAGTTACGATATGGAACACGAGGAAAGTGAAACTTTCCCCACTGAACATATCACAAGAGAGATGATAGAAACGGCTTTGAAGCAGTTTATCGGTGATATTGAGCAGGTACCACCTACTTACAGTGCAGTAAAAGTGAATGGACAACGTGCTTTTGACTATCGAAGAAAAGGCGAAGACGTTGTTTTGAGCCTAAAAAAATTAGGATTGATGAAATTGAAATTATCCACTTTGATGCTGATAAGATGCAACTCACATTGCGAGTTGTTTGTGGCAAAGGAACCTACATACGCGCATTGGCACGAGATTTAGGACGTGCTGTTAATAGTGGCGCCTATTTGGTGGCACTCCGACGTACCCAGGTCGGCGATATAAAAGTAGAAGAATGTATAAATTACGACCATTTCAATGAATGGTTGAACCAACAGAATATAGAAATTACAAATAAATGAAGCTTTCGCAATTTAAGTTCAATCTGCCTAACGAGCAGGTAGCTTTGTATCCACATTCATCGGAACGTGTGTTAAATCGTGCTGATGGAACGAGTCAAATATTCAAAGTAACGCGTAGAGACGAAGCCCGTTTAATGGTTGTGCATAAGAAATCGGAAACGATAGAGATGTATAACAACGATAAGATAAAGGGAGAACCTACCGAAGAAGACTATATCCATTTTAAAGATGTAGTGGATTATTTTGATGAAGGTGACACCTTTATTTTCAATGATACTAAGGTTTTTCCAGCTCGTCTATATGGAACGAAGGAGAAAACCGATGCTAAAATAGAGGTATTTCTATTGCGAGAATTGAACCAAGAGATGCGCTTATGGGACGTTTTGGTAGAACCTGCTCGTAAGATACGTATTGGTAATAAACTCTTCTTTGATGAATCGGGTTCTATGGTAGCTGAAGTGATTGATAATACTACGTCGCGTGGACGTACGCTTCGCTTCCTTTACGATTGTTCACATGAAGAATTTAAGCGTGAACTATATGCTTTAGGTGAGGCTCCGTTACCTCGTTATATTATTGATAATCGTCCAAAAGCTGCGAACGAAGACTTTGCGCATGCTGATGCAGATGATTTAGAAAACTTCCAGACGGTCTTTGCCAAGCATGAAGGTGCTGTTACTGCACCTGGAACTAACCTTCACTTCTCTGAACACCTTATGAAGATGATGGAGATAAAAGGTATTCATGCTGCTTTTATAACCTTACATTGTGGATTGGGCAACTTCCACGATATTGAGGTGGAAGACCTTACAAAGCATAAAATGGATTCTGAAGAGATGCATATCTCTGCTGAGGCTTGTAAGTTAGTGAATGAGACGAAAGCTGCAAATCATCGTGTATGTGCCGTAGGAGCAAGTGTTGTGAAAGCAACTGAAACTGCTGTCGGTACAGATGGTATGCTGAAGGAATATGATGGTTGGACAAATAAGTTTATCTTCCCACCTTATGATTTTGGCTTGGCTGACTCTATGCTCGTTAATTTCTATCATCCGTATTCAACTTTATTGATGGAAACAGCAGCGTTTGGTGGTTATGACCTTATAATGGAAGCTTATGACAAGGCTGTTAAAGCAGGTTATAAGTTTGGTTGCTTTGGAGATGCATTGCTTATTCTGAACGATTAGTTCAGTATATAAAGGATTTAGAAAAGGCAAACAAAGATGCAGCACACTGTGTATCTAGGGTTAGGATCTAACCTTGGCAATCGAAAAGCAATCTTAAACGAAGCTATTTCCCTAATAGAGAATAGGGTAGGAGAGGTAATTAGAAAGTCATCTTTCCTTGAAACTGAGCCTTGGGGATTTGAAAGTCCTAATAAATTTATAAATGCTTGTGTATGTATAAATACAAAGCTTGCACCTCGTCAGCTATTAGAAGCCACACATGCGATTGAGAAAGAAATGGGACGTGCTCATAAAACCGTTAATCGAAAATATCAAGATCGTATTATTGATATTGATATATTGATGATTGATGATTTTAAAATAAATGAGCCTGACTTTAAGGTGCCACATCCTCTAATGGAAGAACGAGAGTTTGTTATGATTCCTTTAAAGGAAATCCTTCCCTAAAATCAATTTCCCACCTTATTATATATAAGGGGATAAAATAAAAAAGGAGGCATATCAAATTCTGAATGTCTCCTTTTTTATATCTTCTTTAGCTAAATAGTTTCTTAAAGAATCCTTTTTTTTCCTTCTTTTCAGTTGTTTCGTTTACAGTAGTAGGTGTTTCTGAAAGTTCCGTAGATGTATCTTCTACTTCAAGCACAGGTATATCATCACCTTCAAGAATTCCAGAAGCTCCCCATTGAGCTGTTAGTTTTGTAACATCAGCAGTTGCTGTAGCTTCGTCTACCTCGTATTCGTTTGTAAGAATATGTACCAAATCTGCTATGGTAAAACTTCCCATCTTTTGCGCTTCCTTCCAAAGAAAAGCCGAACTTTCATTCATTGAGATGATATTACTGAAATCTATATTCTCTTCGCCTTCAGCTACTATAATATTTTCGCCACAAACTTGGCGAAGGTTGAAACCTATTTTTGTTTTCATTTCTTATAGTTTTTATTTATTATCCTATTTAAATGACTCCGAAAAGTGGAATCCATATTTTTCGATAAACACCCAGTAGATAGCGTCGTATAGGTCTTAAACCTGTCCATATATAGCTATAATAGCGCCATTTTTTACCATCTGTACGGTCTAAGGTCGTTCGTCCCTTTCTATAGAAACCAATAACAGCACCTACAATATCTTTCTTTTGACAATATTCTGGAGTAAGATTACCATCTCCTAATAAAGTAATAGCCTCTCCATCAATAGCAATAATGCGATGTAACACAAAGTGTTTAGGAGCTATTTCTGCCAAAACAGGATCACCAACATTAATTCTAGAAGGCTTTATAAACAAGGCTTTATCACGGCAATTTTCTAAGAAGGGGCGCATAGAATAGCCTCGTAAAGTAAGTGTCACAGTGTGTCCCTCGTTCAGCATTCTTACTATCTCTGGTAAGAAAACAGCATTCTCAAATTGAATTTTTGTTGTTTCTGTACTATTTGTGGGCATCATTATACTTGCTTATAGCCTTACAACACACTTCAGCTGCCTCTTTGTTAGGCAAACAATGCAATGTGTAGATTCCTGTTGTTTCTACAATCTTTGTTATGGTGTCGCAAACTGCATTATAAATATCAGAATCCCATTTCATACTTGAGCATGATGGAAGCAACGAAGCGAATGCTTGAATAGGGGGGAGCTTGTCTACAGAATTGGTAGTAGCACGATCTATGCGCGTAATAGCACCTAATCTAGCTTTCACGTTCCTATAACAAGGAGTTTTTCCACTCCATGGGCTACCGAAAATCCAAAACTCATTGTCAATATTTCGAATGATGGGATTGTCATCGTTCATAAGGTCAGAACCCTCAATGTGTCTTAGCCACATACTTACTTGCGTAGATTTCCCGGTACCGCTCTTTGCTATGAATGCATAACCAAAGTTATTGTTACGAACTAATGAAGCATGTATCAATAGAGTTTGCTTGTATGCACCAGCAAAAGCATATATCAACATGAGAGCATTATTCAGTCCAAAGCTACGCATATTGTAGTTACCATTAAGTGCACAACGGCAGTCTGAAAAGTCTTTATTAGTGATAAGCAAACAGCAATCAGCACCAGTTATATCCTTAATAATATATTGGTAGCCGCCATTTTCTAATTTATCGACAATTGTATCGCCGTTTCCCGTATCAAAATTACGTATGCGTTTTCTTTCTTCTTTGGGAACAATTGATAATTGGTCGTAAACAGTCAGCTGAAAAAATAATTCTCCATCACATTCTTCCGTGCTAAATGGTGCAAACGAAGGCAATAATTTTATGCTGTTTTTTTTGCTTTCGGCAAAGATAATGCGGATATTTAGTTCTGCTATTTTAAAGTTGTATGTTTGCATCTTATTTACAGCTTACCTTATTTTTCGATCTATGTTGCAGCTTGTTGTCGTATTAAATCCTTTCTCAATTCATCGGGTAGTACTGTTTTAAAACTAAATTGTGATGATGGAATTGAATTGATAATAAACTTTTGTTTAGCCTTTTTTGTGTACTTCTCTTGTAGTTGTAAATACTTTTTCATAGCTTGTTTTTGAGTTAAAGCATATACAACTAGACAAGTTGGATAGTTGCTTTTTGGCAGACTTTCCATATAATAGCGAAGTTGGTATGAATATTCTTCTCTGTTTACCAAGAAATGCGCTCGGTTATTTTCAATGAAAGCATCCACAGCTTGTATATCGGTGAAGTATACAGTAGAGTCATTGAACGATGCTGAAAAGCCGAACATATAGACTTTTGCTGCTTTGTAAGAGTCTTTTGCTATTATGGTAGTTGTAAGACCCAATAGCATTACTGCTATTAAAACAAATTTGTAGTATTTCATATTCTCTGTTTTTATTTTCCTAAATATCCTTTTAACGAGTTGCTTTTCGCATTGTGGCGCAAACGTTTTATAGCCTTTTCTTTTAGTTGTCTCACGCGCTCACGTGTCAGTCCTGTTTGTTCGCCAATCTCTTCAAGAGACATTTCTCGTTGATTAATACCAAAATATCCTCGAAGAATGATTTGCTCGCGCTCAGGTAATGCTACTAATGCTCGCTCAATCTCTTTTTTAAGTCCTTCTTCCAACAATTTTTCGTCAGCAGATGGAGAATTCTTGTTGGGTAAAATATCAAGTAAATTACCTTCTTCGTTTGAAGTAATGGGAGCGTCCATTGATACTTTTTTCGTAATCATGGACATTAATTCCATTATTTTCTCTTTAGGTAAATCCACCTGTTCAGTCATTTCATCAATACTTGGTAAACGTTGATGTTCTTGTTCGAACTGTTGAACAATTTTACGCAGTTTATGTATTGAACCCATTTGATTCATTGGTACACGAACCAGTCTACTTTGTTCAGAAATTGCTTGCATAATGCTTTGTCGAATCCACCATACAGCATACGAAATAAACTTAAATCCCCTTGTCTCATCGTATTTCTTGGCAGCCTTTATCAGTCCCAAATTTCCTTCGTTGATAAGATCGGATAAGGATAAGCCTTGATTCTGATACTGCTTTGCTACTGAGACGACAAATCGTAAATTGGCTTTCGTCAATTTTTCAAGAGCTTTCGTGTCGCCTTCTCTAATCTTCCGTGCTAACTCAATCTCCTCGTCTAAGCTCACAAGATCTTCGTGGCTTATATCTTGAAGATATTTCTCGAGTGCCGTACTTTCTCGATTTGTAATCGACTGGGTGATTTTCAGTTGTCTCATCTGTAAGGTTGATTGACATTAGGATGGACAAATTTACATAAAATCAACGAGTTGAGCAAAGAAATATAGAATAATCTATGATTTTAACGCCTTTTTAGAAGAGTTATGTCAGTTCTACCTTTATATAATAAAGTTGTTTACTCTTCATATATTCCATTTATTTCCGTTTTACAATTTGTATTCCCACATCACTTATTCCTGGTAGTTGCTCCTTGCTCATGATATGGCGCACAGAAACATGAAGAGAATCGTGGTTTTGTAAGGGGAAAAGGGCAATGCGTTGTTCAATTTCACTTGTTGTAATACCTCGTTTCCCAACTAACCTACCATCATCATTTATGATGTTACAGATTACAGTATCCTGGTAACTATTACTTGTTTGTTTCTTTTTTTGTTTATGTATTATGGTGCGTTCTATGATGAGCGTAATACTTTTATATGGATAGCTTTGGAATGCCCTAATCCCTAAGTCCATATTATACATTCCTTCCTCTTGGCAAGGAATGTTGAACGTTACCGTGTCGTTTCGTTTCCATCCATCACTTGGCAAAGATTTATAGCTGTCGTATGTACGAGCATCATTACACGCTGTCACTATTATGACAACGATAAATAATGTAATGATATGCGAAAGGAAAGTAGCTTCCTATTCATTTTCGTTGTTGTTAGATGTTTTAGGTTGCTGATTGCCTTGATGTGATGGACGCTTACCAAACTTCCCATTTCTGTGCTGACGTTGCTGCTTATTCTGTTCGTTTGAACTTGCTCCTTGCTGGTTATTCTCTTGATTACGAGGCTGTCCGTTCTTTTTATTGTTTCTACGATTATTCTTTTTACCTGTTTTTTCTTTATCGAAACGACTAAGGTCTGCTTCAGCCAACAAGTCAATAGGTTTCTTTGCTGGTTTTGCTTGTCCGTTGTTCAACAGCGACAATGGTTTTTCACCTTTACGATTCATTTCTATAATTTCCTTAGCACGTTTTACAGAAATAGTTTCAAGGTTTACTGCCAAATTCTTATCGGTAGAATATGTACATAGACCATTTAGAATATCAGTCTTGAATAAGAAATATTCTGCATCCATTGTATGTAAATGAACATCTTTTCCTGGGAGTCTGCGGCTTGCTTCCATATATTCGTCTACCTCATAGTTGAGACAGCATTTCAACTTAGCACACATACCAGCTAACTTTGTGGGATTAAGTGATATATCTTGGCATCGTGCCGCATTAGTAGAAACACTTGAAAAGTTTTTCATCCATGTTGCACAACAAAGTTCTCTACCGCAAGGACCAGTTCCGCCAATACGTCCAGCTTCTTGTCTGGCACCTATTTGCTTCATTTCAATACGTACATGGAAAGCTGCTGCAAGGTCTTTAATAAGTTGTCTAAAGTCTACACGTTCATCAGCAATATAGTAGAAAATGGCTTTATTACCATCTCCTTGATATTCCACATCACCTATTTTCATTTGCAGATTCAAGTTTTTAGCTATTTGCCTACTTTCTATCATCGTGCTGTGTTCTCTTGCTTTGGCTTCCTTGTATTTTTCCATGTCAACCTCTCTTGCAATTCTGTAAACACGCTTAATGTCTTCTGGCGATTTAATACCGCAAGCTTTTTTCAGCTGTAGTTTCACCAACCTTCCTGTAAGTGTAACTACTCCGATATCGTGTCCAGGATTTGCTTCCACTGCAACAATATCTCCTTTATGCAAGTCAATATTGTTAACATTGTGGTAATATCCCTTGCGTGTGTTTTTTTAAATTGCACTTCTACAAGGTCGGTTGTATCTGTATTGCCAGGAATATCTTCTAACCAGTCGAAAGTATTCAACTGTTTGTCAGAACGTCCACATGCTTGATGGCACAAACCGCGGTCGCAGCCTGTCCACATCTTAAATTTCATATCTTTATAGTTCATTGTTTAATTTTTGAGACCTTGCTTTTTTTGAAAACCTTTTTTGGTATTTCCACAAGGGTATATATATTGTTTGAAATGTACGAATATTATTTTCTTAGAATTAGAACTATCATTTTCAATGCCATATCGTAGAATACGACTTTTCCATTGGCATTTTGCCCAATATCTCTGTGGCATCTTTCAAATAGTTCGTTTATATCTATTATGTTTTTTTCGTTAATGAAACGCGAGAAATTTTTGGCAAAGTTTTCTTCTTCCAACGACATGTAAACAAGTTCTGGGTTGCGGAAATTGAACATGAAATTTTCTCTTACTTGTTGTTGAAAGTAAACCAGCATACGTCTTTCTTTCTCTCTACCAAATGTTGCTACTGATTCGCTCCATTGTTTTAATGCTTTGATATCGCGCATATAGCACGAACGCATAAGTTGCTGAAAGAGTTGTAGGAATTCTTTTGATTCATTGTCGCTACTTAATTCTTCTATTGCATGCAGCCAACTACCTCTTGCACGTCTTGCAACACGATGAGCAATGTCTTCGTCCAAGCCACGTTGTTCAATCAATGCTTTTTCAATATCAGCATCGTCTATGCGTTTTACATCAATACGTTGTGTTCGGCTGACAATTGTAGCCAAAAGTTTTTCGGGTTCTTCGCTTACCATTAGGAATATAGTTCCTTCTGTTGGTTCTTCTAAAAGTTTTAGAATCTTGTTTGCCGAAGTCTGGTTCATTCGTTCGGGTAGCCATATAATAGAAATTTTATAGCCACCTTGACTTGATTTCAGTGCAAGTTGTCTTGAAATGCTGTCGCTTTCTGCACCGGTAATAATAGCTTGCTGTGTTGTCGCTCCCATTTCATTCATCCATTTACGAATGTTGAAATAGATTCCTTCCATTATCATTTTGCGCCATTCCTTAGCAAATCATTACTTACTGGCTGATATTCAGAGCTTGTATTCGGCAACTTTATTGTAGGGTAAGTAAAGTGAAGATCGGGATGTTCCCATTTCTTAAGCATTGCTTTCGTATTTTCAGGCGATGTTGAAGATGTTTCGAGAAGATAACTTGCAAATGCCATAGCTAATGCCATTTTTCCTGAACCATAAGGTCCACAAAAGAGTAAGGCATGCGGAACGTGTTTGTCCGTTGCCATTTTCAGCAGTCGTTGCTTTACCTCTTCTTGTCCTATAACTTCCGAAAAATCCATTTCTTCCTCTTGTTGCTTAAAACTTTGAGAGTCTTCAATTAAACCTTGTTGTCTGTACAAAAGTCTTTAGATTGCAAAGTTAATAAATAAAAGCGAATTATAGGTCGAAAAATAGAACTATTCAGAGATTACTTCTATTCACGAGCTGTATGTAAAGATGAGCAATATGTTCAGATAGAGTTGAATTTCTTAAGAACATTCTTTTTATTATGTTGCAATATTCTATTTTCTAAATCAATTGGAAACCAAACTGTTGAAAATTCATATTGTTTAAATTCCTCTCTTGTAATATGAAGCTCTTCTTGAGTATCGAAATTTCTCAAGCGGAAATCCCCATCAATACCAAATACCATTTTTTTAGATTTTGATACTTTGAGTGAATATATTTATCGTAATTTTCGGTTTTTTTCCTATTACTCTCCATCTTTTTTTAATGACTCCATCCTAAAAAAATCTGTAATGGAGAAAACATTATCCCAGAACTTTCTATTTCATGGATATTAGTGTTAGCTGAACCTATTTTTATTAAAAAAATTTCAACTAAAAATAGAAGAACTTGTTTCTATAACTCTACCAAATGCAAAGTTTTTTTATCTAAATCTTTATCCGACAACTTTGTTTTTTTAATTTCCAGTCATCTTTAGGCATGAATAGAGGTATACAGAATATTTCTCCTGCGTTAATGATTATTTTATTCATTATTTAGCGTATATTCTTTTCAGAAATAATTATAAGGGTAGATTTTATATAAATCCGCGTGTATGGAATTTATTTCTTCAGAAAACTTGTCAATCAGAGTCTTATCTTCATATTCTTGGTTGTCTAACAATTTTTCTAAGTCTTGATATAAAAAAGCCATCTGTAAGAAAGAATAAAAATGGAATATTGAAGCAGGTAAATTGGTTCATATCTGAATACTCACCTTGTTCATGATCATAAAATAAAACAAAATTATTTTCTTTATTTATGAACCATCCATCGCCTTGTCCTGATGCACCAATTATCCATACCTTTTTACTAATGATTTCATAATTAGTTGCCAAATAGCGATTCTCATTCAATGCTTTCTCGTACTCAAATATCTCAATATCAGGCGTAATTTCTATACCTTCATATTTAGAAATGAAAGATAGATAGAATTTATCTAATGGAGGTAACTTTTCTAAATTTCTTATTTCCATTTTTCTTTGTTCTATCCTTTCTAATATTTCATTTTCTGATAATTTTCTAAATACCATCATCATCTCTCTTTTGTATGTGGTCAAACTGCTGAACACAACTGCAAATATAGTCATTTGCTTTGATATCAACCCATGATATTTTCATAAATAATATAGATGGTTGTAAATTTCTTTTTACTTTTTTTCTTTCCTCAATATATTTGAGTTAGATGGTTATAACGTGAGAATTTAGATGAGAAGAAATATCCTATCGAAAGAATAAAATTGGGTTTTCAAAAAAATTATAATAAGAACTTCAGGATTTTCTTATTATAATTTTAAAATTTATAATTATAATTTTTGAATTTTTTTTATTATAAATTTTTCAAGCAAATTTTTTTATATCAAACTTATGCTATTCAAAAGTTCAAGCAAAACGGCTAATCCTGCTCATAGATGCGTTAGATTCTTTTTATTAGGCCAGAAATAAATGCAATATCTGCAATAAAATATAAAAGCAGATATATCAAGCAGAGTCTTTTTGATATATCCGCTTATTAAAAAAATTATTTCTTAGGGCAACCTGTCCAAGGCTTTAATTGCTTGAAAAAGTCGTTGCCTTTATCGTCAACAAGAATAAATGCAGGGAAGTCTTCAACTGTAATCTTATAAACGGCTTCCATACCCAGTTCTGGATATTCCACACATTCTATACTCTTAATACTGCTTTGTGAAAGAACTGCAGCAACACCACCGATAGTTCCGAGATAGAAACCGCCATGCTTTTTACAAGCATCGGTAACTTCTTGTGTACGATTACCTTTGGCAATCATTACGAGCGAAGCACCATTAGCTTGGAATTCATCAACATAAGTATCCATTCGGTTAGCTGTAGTAGGGCCCATAGAACCGCAAGGTAAACCATTTGGAGTTTTAGCTGGACCAGCGTAAAGCACAGGATAATCTTTGAAATATTGTGGTAACACTTCTCCAGCATCAAGGCGTGCCTTTAGTTTTGCGTGTGCAATATCGCGTGCAACAATAATAGTTCCCTTCAGACTTACACGAGTAGAAACAGGATGCTTGGTAAGTTCCGCACGAACAGCATCAATACCTTTATCCAAATCTATTTGTATTACTTTAGTTCCTTCACCTGGTTTGCGATATTCTTCAGGAATGAGTTCTCCAGGATTGGTATCCATCTTTTCCAACCAGATACCATCTTTATTGATTTTACCCTTTATGTTACGGTCGGCAGAGCAAGAAACACCCATACCGATAGGTACACTAGCACCATGACGTGGTAGACGAATGATGCGAATGTCGTGTGCAAGATACTTACCACCAAATTGTGCACCAAGTCCAATCTTGTATGCTTCTTCAAGTAATTTCTTTTCTAATTCGATATCTCGGAATGCACGACCAGTTTCATCACCTGTTGTTGGGAGTGCATCGTAGTATTTGATACTTCCAAGTTTAACTGTGAGCAAGTTCTTTTCGGCTGATGTTCCACCAATAACAAAGCAAATATGGTAGGGTGGACAAGCTGCTGTTCCAAGACTCTTCATTTTTTCTACCAAGAAAGGAATAAGAGTTCCTTCATTTTGAATGGTAGCTTTGGTCATTGGATAGAAATAAGTCTTGTTGGCAGAACCACCACCTTTTGCTACCATTACAAATTTATATTCAGCACCTTCAGTAGCTTCGATATCAATTTGTGCAGGAAGATTGCACTTAGTATTTACTTCGTCGAACATGTTCAAAGGAGCATTCTGAGAATAGCGTAGGTTTTCTTGAGTAAATGTATTGAAAACACCGAGAGAGAGTGCTTCTTCGTCCTCGAAACCTGTCCATATCTGTTGACCTTTTTCGCCGTGGATAATTGCAGTTCCTGTATCTTGGCAGAAAGGTAATACTCCCTTTGCTGCAGTTTCAGCATTGCGAAGGAACTGGAGTGCTACATACTTGTCGTTTTCAGAAGCATCTTTGTCTTTCAAGATAGCTGCAACTTGTTCGTTATGTTCGCGACGGAGGTAGAATTCACAATCGTGAAAAGCCTCTTGTGCCAATAAAGTTAATGCTTCGGGGGCAACTTTTACAATTTCTTTGCCTTCAAAGCTTGAGACAGTAATTCCTTCTTTAGAAACTAATCTGTACTCTGTTTGATCTTTTCCCAATTGAAACATTGGGGCATACTTAAAATCAGCCATAGTGTTTAAAAAAATAACCTGACACCATTATGCGTAAAACTCTATTGTTCTACAAATCATGGTGTCAGGTATCTATTAATGTTTAAATAATGTTTTTGTTTCGGCCTCGCAAAACAGATGTAATTCTGTATGCAAGGCACTATTTTGGTTTAGTAACCAAAGATTTCTTCTGTCGTTACACGCTTGATAGGTGCAATCTTCTCTAAAGCCTTCATATCAAGTTCCTTTTCATTACCAAGGATAAGATACTTGAAGGTCTTATTTGCCATGTTCTGCTTCTCGAAATTAATAATGTCGTCGAAGGTTACACTTGGTAAATCGTAATAAATCTTCTCTGCCAAAGTACAATTCATACCCTTCTTTAGTGCATCCATATAAGCAGAAAGGATAGAGAACTTAGTTGTACGAGTTGAGGCAAGACTCTTCAAGAGGTTCTGTTTTGCCAAATCAAAGTTAGCTTGACGCACTGGAACATTGTTAAGAAGTTCGTTGAATTGCGTAACACAATCCATCATTTTGTCATTCTGTGTGATAATGTATGTGTTAAAATATTCCTTATCTCCCAAACGAGCAGGCATATGATAGCTTGCATTTGCAGAGTAAGCCAAGGCACGAGCTTCGCGCATTTCTTGGAATACAATAGCATTCATACCACCACCAAAATATTCGTTGAAGAGTGAAATCTTTGCAGCATCGTTAGGATTCCATTCTTTATTCTCGTTATGGAATTGAACCATGTAGATATTTTTAGCATCATATGGCGCAATAATAACTTCGTTCTTAGGTGTTGTCTGCAATGTATAACGCTTTTCTTTTGGTAATGGCGTGAACTTCTTATTTGTTTTAAAAGTTTTACTCAAGAGTTTATCAATTTCACTCATTGAAGAAGGACCATAGTAAAGTACTGTTTGCTTGTAGTTCTTCAAGTTTTTCAATACATTCAATAACTTTTGTGGGTCCATGCTCTTAAGTTGTTGTTCGCTTAGAATATTGCGAGTTGAATTGTAAGAGCCATACTTACCATAATCGTATAAAGCGTTGAAGTTTGCTTTTTGATCAGCTTTGTTGTCCTTTTGTGATTTAATCAACAAATCTACTGCAGCAGCATAAGCTTCTTTATCAACTTTTGCATTTTCAATAACATGATTGATGAGTGCTAATGCCTTTGGAAGATTTTCGTTTAAGCCAGTTATGTAGAAATAAGTTTCATCGTCAGACTGACCGATATCATAATCGCAGGCAAGTTTATACAACTCTTGTTTAATCTGTGCATTTGTCATCTTATCGGTGCCAAGATAGTCGATATACATTTTTGCATAAGTTGGCAAAATATCGCTTTCTTGACCGAATGGAATCTGCAAGTAGAGTGTAAACAAGTCGTCCGATGTATTTTGTTTGTAAATGATAGGCCAACCTTTCTTTGTTGTACCCTTAGTAAGGTCTTTCTTGAAATCAACAAATACTGGTTTAATAGGTTCTACCTTATGGTTTACAATTTCTTGTAAGAAATCAGAGTGCTTGTCGTTATTTGTTGGGATTGGTGTAATCTTTGGCTTATCTACCTTTTGGAGAGTATTATCAGGTCCTTGAACCTTGTTTATAATTGCATATCCGTTAGTGAAGAAACGATTAGCAAAGCTAACAATTTCTGCTTTTGTCATCTTTGAGATGCGGTTAAGTTTTCCAACTTCCTGTTTCCAATCAACATTGTTAATAAAGGCATCTACAAAAGCCTTAGCTCGGAATTGGTTGTTGTCAAGACTTCTATAATAGCTACGCTTGTAGTTGTTGATAACAGAAGGTAATAAGTCGTCAGAAAATTCACCTCTTTTAAGCTTTTCAATTTCAGCAAGCAACAAATTACGTACCTCTTCTAAAGATTGTCCTTTTTTAGGACTACCTACTGCAATGAACATAGAGTAGTCGGTCAATTCAGAAAAACCAGCACCAGCTGATTGTACTTTCATTGTTTGATTCAAATCTAAGTCGAAAAGACCAGCGCGATTGTTACTTAATAATTCACTTATAATGTTTAATGTATCGCATTGCAAAGAATTGCCTTTATCAGCTCTCCATCCCAAATATACAGTTTCTGCTTCCAAACCAACTACAGTTGTATCAACAGGTTGCGTAAACTTGGGTTGAGGACCATATTGAGGTGCACTTAAAGTTTCACTTTTTTTCCAACTACCAAAATATTTTTCTATTGTAGCCACAGCTTCATCAGGATTAAGATCGCCAGACAAACAGATTGCAATGTTGTTGGCACATAATAGCGGTGGTAGTAACTCATAATGTTTGTGATAGAAGGATTCTTAAGATGTTCGCCTCTACCAATTGTTGTTTGTGTTCCGTATGGGTGGTTAGGGAAAAGTTTAGCCATCAAAGCTGTAAATAACTTTCTACCATCGCTTGTTAAGCCCATATTATATTCTTCATATACAGCTTCGAGTTCGGTATGGAAACCGCGAATAACCATATTTTGGAAACGATCGCCTTGTACTTTTGCCCATGAATCCATTTCGTTGCTTGGTATATTTTCTACATAACAAGTAACATCGTTAGATGTATAAGCATTAGTTCCCTGACTTCCGATAGCAGCCATGAGCTTGTCGTATTCATTAGGAATGTTGTATTGAGCTGCAATCTGAGATACAGAGTCTATCTTATGATACCAAACCTTACGCTTTGCAGGGTCTGTCATGTGTCGATATTCCTCGTAAAGATTTTCAATTTGTTTCAGATAAGGAAGCTCAGCCTGATAGTTAGAAGTACCAAACTTCTCTGTCCCTTTAAACATAATGTGTTCGAGATAGTGTGCTAAACCTGTTGTTTCAGCAGGATCGTTACGACTACCAGTGCGCACAGCAATGTAAGTTTGAATACGTGGTTTTTCTTTATTTACACTAATGTAAATTTTTAACCCATTATTCAGGGTGTAAATGCGTGTCTTCATTGGGTCGTTAGGCACGCTTTCATAGGTACGAGTCTGTGCTTTTATACCTACAACACTAAGAAGTAAGAGCAAAGACAAACCTATTTTTCCAAAAGAAAGGTTTTTAATCATAATGCATTATTTATGTTTTATAAATTAGTTATCAAATAATGGTTTTCTTGTTCGAGCTTTTCGATGAAGTCTTCCAAAACTTCCTTATCAACATCGCCCATATTATATTCTCTTTCTGCATCTTTACGTATTTCATCAATCCACGTTTTTAGTGCATTGTTATAATCGTCTACGATTTGTGCTTCGATGGTTTGTGATATATCTTTAGTGCCGTAGTACTGATAAATAAGAAAATGTGTCCAGTTCCAAGCATTTCTGTAATATTCAGAATGTATTTTCTGGAAACGTTCATTTACGTCTTCCATATTTTCTAAACAGCCATTTTTAATATCTTCAAGAATACGTTGTTCTTCAAAATCAGGTAGAAGTAAGCCTCCTAAATCATTCCACGAATTGAATGATTCTTGTTCTAATGGTTCATAAATCATGCCCAGGTGTTTAGCTTTCTTCAGCATTTCACCCATATAAAGATGGAGTACAACGTCGTAAAGTTGGATACCTTTATTTAAACTTGACGCTTTTATGGAAAACCCATTATATGTATAGTAGTCAGAAGCAGCACCACTTGTTTTCTTTAATGTCTTTAAGATATTTTTCCACGAACAACTTCATTTATGGTAAAAGGTGATAACCATTCGAAATTAATGATACTCTTCTGCGAACTCTGCGGGCGTAAATCGCGTTTGGGCCACTTTCGTATATCGCGATAAAGTCCTACTGTTGCAATATTACGTCCAGGAACTATGCAAGGTTTATCATTGTAAGCGATAATATATGAAAAAGGCAGTGCTTCTGTATTGGGATGATTTGTTATTTTACCAAAACATACAGAGAAAGAACCTATTGTTGCAGGCATAACTACATGACTTCCACTTGCAGTTTTACAACCTCTTTCTAATGTTCCATAATGCAATGGTCCCATTTTATATGCGTGGTTAGAGAAGTTTGTGCCAGAGCCTGCATTATAGAACGAATACATTCCACCAATAAGGAGTGTACTTTTATGATGCGAAACAGAGAAAGGTCCACAAAAAGCTGCACAAGCTTCACCATTTGCCATGTGAGAATTAGCAAAGAAAATACTCTGCGAAGCTGTAAATCCATTCGTAATATGACAAGTTTCACCAATAAAGCAATCTTGTATTTTGGCACTATTTATGATACTTGAACCTTCGCTAATGATAGAATTTTCACAGATGACCCCTGTACCAATATATACATTTGCATATTCAGAGCTAAGAATAGTGCAATCGCAAAGTCTGCTTGCTCCCGAAATTTCGCAGTCGTTATGAATAATAGTATTTGTAATTTCCTTTGAATTTACTATCTTAACATTGTTTCCTATAGTACTAACTACTGGTGTAAGACGTGCAATTTCTTCTGAAACCAATCGGCGAATAGCATTTTTTAAGTCTTTATCCTTAAAATGTTTTACCATAAGGGCAGCAAATTGACTGCTTAATTCAGGGAACATAATAATGTTTCCGTCGCCAGCTTCGTTCAATACTGAGATAACATTACCTTGTCCATAGGTTGCACCTTCGGTTGTTTCCATAACAGAAACATTCGCAATGAGACAATCATCTCCTACTGTGTAATTGTGAATATAGTTGCCAATCTTCTCTATTAAGCAGTTATTGCCTATGGTTACATTTCTTAAAGTGGCATCATTGATACCCGAATGTTTGAAAAAACCTTTTGAAACTTCAACATTCTTTTCGAATGCACCGAGTCGAATTTCTCCGTAGAATATGACACGATGTAGGAATTTAGGCTGGAAACCATCTTCATCAACTTCAATTTTGCTCCAATCTTCAGCCCAACAGTTGTTGTTCTCAAGTGCAAATATCTCCTCATCGGTTAATGATCTGTATGCCATATTTTTTCTGAAACAATGAATAAAACGTGATATTATTGCATACCTTCTTCTACGTCTGTGTAGTATAAGAAGTCGTTGTAAGGATATTTTTGTACGTGAAGTTCTTTTACCTTTTTGTATAAAACATCTCTGAACTCATCAATATTTTCTTTCTCCTTTGCAGAAATAAATAGGCAGTCATCGTGAAGTTTAGCCATCCACGTGCGTTTCAATTCTTCAAGCGAAACGTTTTCTTTGCTCATTGGGGTCAAGTCATCTTCTTCTTTCTCTTTCCAAGTATAGTTATCAATTTTATTGAAGATTATCATTGATGACTTTTCTGCACACTCCAAATCTTTCAAAGTTTCTGTTACCACCTGTATTTGTTCTTCAAAATCTGGGTGAGAAATATCTACGATGTGCAATAAAAGATCAGCTTCTCTTACCTCATCAAGAGTTGATTTAAATGAATCTACCAAATCTGTTGGTAGTTTACGAATAAATCCAACGGTATCTGCCAAGAGAAAAGGAAGATTTTGCAATACAACCTTACGCACAGTTGTATCTAATGTAGCAAATAATTTGTTTTCCGCAAATACTTCGCTTTTCGCAAGAATGTTCATTATTGTTGATTTACCAACGTTAGTATAACCTACTAATGCTACACGAATAAGGCGTCCGCGATTCTTTCTTTGTGTTATTTTTTGTTTGTCAATCTCTGCCAAGCGTTGTTTTAGCAGAGTCATACGTTGTAGAATGATACGGCGGTCCATTTCTAATTGAGTTTCACCAGGACCACGTAATCCTACCGATCCTTTACCACCTCCGGAACCAGAACCTCCACCTTGTCGCTCAAGGTGAGTCCAAAGTCGTTGCAAACGTGGTAACATGTAACGATATTGTGCTAATTCTACCTGAGTTTTTGCATTAGCAGTTTGTGCACGCATGGCAAAAATATCAAGAATGAGAGATGTTCTATCGAGAATCTTTACTTGAAGTTCGTTTTCAATATTTCTTAATTGTTTAGCTGACAATTCATCGTCGAAGATTACCATTCCAATAGGCTCTTCTTCGTCTTCCTTTTCTTTAATGTATTCTTTAATTTCTTCAAGTTTTCCCTTACCAACATAGGTTGTCATGTTTGGTCCGCCGACACGTTGTGTAAAGCGTTTCACAGTAACAGCCCCTGCCGTATCAGCAAGGAACTCCAATTCGTCTAAGTATTCTTTCGTCTTAGCTTCGTCCTGTTCTTGTGTTATAAGGCCTACAAGTATGGCAGTTTCGGCTTTGACTTCCGATATAACAAATTCTTTCATTCAAAAAATAGTACTATATATATTGTGGCTACAAAGATAATAAAAAGTTAAGAGTTCGAGAAAAGGGTATCAGCGTTTTTTATTTGCAATTGTTATTTTTTATAAATAATGTGCTCTTTATCGTGTCTTTATGTAGGAATAACGTAATTTTGTAGACTGAAAGGTTAAACAAATGCTACAATATTGTTAGTACAGAGAGTGTAGAAGCATTTTCGGAAGTATGTATTGACTATTATAAATACCCAAATGGAGATAACAATATCGCTTGGTTCAAATACCGAGCAAGAGAAGAATTTAAAAGAGGCTTTTAAAAGATTGAAACAGTGTTTGCTGACATAACTTTCACGCAACCACAATGGACTGAACCTGTTGGTGTTATTTCGGATAAATATTTGAATTGTTTAGCACATTTCAATACATCGCTCCCCTTGCAAATACTAGTAGAGCAATTAAAAGAGATAGAAACTGCAATGGGCGACACACACGAAAACCATAAAAAGGGTATTGTGCTAATAGATTTAGATGTTATAAGATATGGAGATGAGGACATTAAGAAGATTGTTTGGCTTCAATAATATATACGAAAATTGTTTCTTAGTAAAGTATAGACAACATCTGTGTTGCCTTTTATGTGTTATGTGCTTATCAATTTTGTCTATATCTGCACAAAATTCAGATCCCGACCCAGTACAATTAGATAAAGCAGTAGCTTATTTTAATTCAGGAAAGTACCATGAAGCATTATTAATTTTCCAGCAATTGGATAAAAAATACAAGCTAAATGATCGTTTCCGTGCTTATATAGGGTTGTGCTATTTCCACGAATGGGAATATAAAGATGCAACAAAATATCTTGATGAAGTAACCCCGCGCCTTAATATGCTTGCTCCTCACGAAAGGTCGGTATATTATTTTGCTAATGCTGAGAGTCATTTTCATTTGCAGGAATATAACTTAGCTATTCCTTTTTATGAACAAGCACTTGTAGTTTGTTATGATAATGAAAAGGGAGAAATATATTATCGACTTGGCTTGTGCTATATGTTTGCTTCAGAGTGGGAAAAAGCGCGAGATGCTTATGTACTTTCTGAACAATTTTTCCGTAGACACCGCACTGCAACCGATGTGGAAGCTCGATTAGTACAAGTAATAAATATGCGCAAGGGATGTCAGGCTAAGATTGACGAAAAATTGGCTGCTGATAGCATTGCACGTGCTAAGGTAATAGAAGATAGTCTACGTGCTATTGCTGCAAGTATTCCATTGGATTCTATTATTACTGAAAAACCAATTGTTTCTCAACCTGTAAAGCCGACTGTAACAACACCGAAGGTTGATGAGAAGAAGAAAACTCCAGTACCACCAATTGACGACAAACCTGCAAAACAAAAGAAAAAACAAGATGATGTTGCACCTATCAATCTTGAAGATTTGTATAAAAACAAAGTGAAAGTCGAGGAGTAGGTTCTTAAAAAGGCGTGGATATGATAATAAAAAAATCGTTTGTAAAATAGGAGGCTTGGATTTCGATATTACTAATTAGAAAAGAATAATTATATTTCACTGAAAAACGTAATTACAAAATAAAAAAATTTGTAATTACGTTTTTTTATTTTGTAATTATAATTTTTTTCAAACAATCTTTTTTTATGTCGAATTCACGTTAAATAATTTTCTGAATGACTTGTAATACTAACTTAAGTTAGTTATATTACCTAAAGATTTTAATTAACCAATCCCTTTTTACTTTATAAGCCATGCCATACCTAAACCTATATTGGCATATTTTGACGGCTCATTAAAATTGATATCGCCATACATATTAACTTGAAATCGTGGTGTAACCACGTAGGCAGCTCCAATTTCGCTCATAAAATTAAAATGGCTTGAACGTCCTGGTTTTGCCCAATCTTCCTGTTTCTGTGAATTATATAAGTTATAACTTTCTATAAAGAAGCTAAGTTTATTAGTAGCTTGGTAGTTTAAACAAGCTCCAAAGAAAATATTTGGGTTATTTGTTTCCCCGTCCCATTCAGTTCCGATGTCGTATCCTAAAGAGAAATATTCGTTAAGTTCGCTCTCGAAAAGTAAATGTGTCTGTATTCCTATATGCTGTGGAAGATAATTAGAATGGCTACTACCAGGTATAAGAAGTGTTCCTAAAAATGAAATTTTAGGAATAGATCCTTTGCTGTCGGTAATCTTTATTTTAGTTCCAATGGCTAATGTAGAGATGCCTATATAATTATTCGTTGATGTGCGAGTTGCGCTTTCGTCAATTTGGAGACGAACTTCAGCATTAGGAGAAACTCCCATTCTGAAAGTTGAAGTATTGATAACCCATGTGCGTTCGTGTGCTCCATTTTTACGATTCCATTCATGTGAAAATCCTGTTTCCCAATCAATACTCCATTGAGGCATAATATCTGGTCCTGTGGTTGCCCCTGGACAATCGGGCGAAAAGTTGTTATCATCTTGTGCATTTATTCCGATTGTAGGAAATATTAGCAATAGAAAAAAGAAGAACATCTTGTAATTTGTTATCCTTTTCATCTTAAAAATGTTGTTAGTATATGCAAAGTTATACCATAATTCTCCAATGCTATATGCCATAATTATTGAAATAGTTTATTGTGTTATTATCCTTTGTTACTTCATTTATTCTGCAAATATAGATGTTTCTTTTTAAAAATATTCGTACTTTTGAAGAAGAATTCATAAAAAACATATTTTATACAAGCTAAAATTTAAGGTGGGACTGATAAGTATTTTAAAAAAATGGACGTTACCAGTAGCTATTGCTACGGGTGTTATTGTTTATTTATTGTTTGCTTTTATACCCCAGCTATCTTCTGCATCGGAAGTTTTTGAACCGATATTTGGTTTTCTGTTGCCAATCTGTATGTTTTTAATGCTTTACGTAACTTTCTGCAAAGTAGACTTTCGTAAACTTATTCCTGTTCAATGGCATCTTTGGATAGGATTGTTTCAAGTTCTATTAGTGCTTATTGTTGTGGGTTTTATTCTCTTTTTTAAGTTGCAAGGGAATAGCTTAATTCTTATGGAATCTTCATTAGCGTGTATTATTTGTCCTTGTGCATCGGCAGCTGCTATCGTAACACAAAAATTAGGAGGTAATATTGAAGATATGACAACTTATACATTTCTTTCTAATTTTATTTGTGCTGCTCTTATTCCTACTTGTTTTCCACTGATAGAACCAAGTGTGAATGTAGGGTTTTTAGATTCGTTCCTTGTTATTCTCAATCGTGTTTGTCTTATTTTGGTTGCACCAATGGTGGTAGCATATTTTACAAAACACTGGCAAATAATGCGACCACTTTATAATTGGATAGTTAGTGTGCGCAATCTTGGCTTTTACTTTTGGGCTTTCACGCTCACAATAGTAACAGGAACCACTGTTAAAAATATAGTACATGCCAATACTACTGTTCTTTTCCTTGTTTATATTGCCCTTTTAGGACTACTGCTTTGTTTGGTACAATTTGCTATTGGAAGATTTATTGGCCGCTTTTTCGAAAGTACAATTGAGTCTGGGCAGGCTTTGGGACAGAAGAATACAACTTTTGCCATTTGGATAGCCTTTTCTTATCTGAATCCTTTGTCGTCAGTTGGTCCTGGTTGTTACATTCTTTGGCAAAATATTATTAATAGTATAGAACTATGGTATTACGATAGACACCCACAAAAGAGAGATTAGTGATAGAGCATAATCTTTTGTTTTAATACACAATCTACTGCAAAAGTTTGTATAATCGGAGAATAAAAGGTATGTTTGCAAATGGAAATATAAATGAAGAATGAAGAAAGTCATTTTGAAACTATGTACTTCCTTACTCTATCCCAAGCCTGATATTAACGAAAACCAATTACAACATTATTTTAGAGGGCGATGGATAGTGATAACAGGAGCATCAAAAGGTATTGGTTTTGCATTGGCAAAGCAATTAATGAAAGTTGGGGCAAATCTTTATCTTGTGGCTCGTAGTGAAACAGAACTTTTGGAATTGTGCAACGAAGCAAAGACAATAGGTTGTCAAGCCTTTTATTGTGCAATTGATTTACGTAATCGGGCAGATTTAGACCAACTCTGCCATGATTTGAAAGGCCTACCCACAATAGACTATCTCTTTTGTAATGCAGGAAAATCTATTTATAGAAGAATTACCGATGCCACTGAACGACTTCATGACTTCGATCGTACGATAGATTTGAATTATCGTTCTATGGTGGCTTTGGCACTGGCTTTATTTCCTGCTTTACAACAATCTAAGGGACAATTAGTTTATACATCTTCCGTCAGTAGTCTTTATCCGCCAGCTCCAGGTTGGTCGGCTTATCATGCATCAAAATGTGCAGCAAATATTTGGTGTCGTACAGCAGAAAGCGAATGGAAACGGTTAGGAATAGGTGTTCATGTTGCCTATTTGCCTTTGGTTCGTACAGAAATGTCTATGGCTAATCAGAATTATCATTCCCTACCTGCTTATTCGGCTGATGAGGCTGCATGTATTCTTTTGCGGTTAGCTATGAATAATCGTTTTTCTTATCAACCTTGGTGGGCTCGTTTAACGGCACCAATTGCTTTAGTGTTTGCTCCTATTATTCGTTTTTTCTATCAAAAATCAGTTCGATGAAATCATCTCTCTTTCGTTCACTTTGGTCTTTACACCTTATAACTCCCCGTGGTTTTATACGTTTGCTTCGTTGTTTTCTGCACGAAGGTATTACAATGATGGCTGCTGTGCGCTTTGCTGCTCGTTATCATGCACATGAATGTGCGGTAGTAAGTGATAATCAACGTATAGATTATCAAGACTTTTATGCATTTGCAAAGAAGTTATCTTATGTTCTTTACCATGATTATCAATTAAGAAGTGGACAACATGTAGCACTTTTTTGTCGCAACCATCTTGTTTCGGCTTTGCTTCTTCCAGCTCTTTCGCGTTTAGGAGTAAACGTAAAATTACTGAATACAGACCTTTCAAACGAACAATTATTGCAATTAATGAGTCGTCCATATGCGCTTTTTATCTACGATAAAGAATTGTTACAAGTAGAGAACATTGATATAACGTGTCCTCAGGTTTCCTGCGAGTCATTATTAGAAACTATTAAAGAGCAATTACTTACCGATAATGTTGTTCTTCCGTATATAAAACGAGGTGGAAACATTAGTGTTATGACGGGCGGCTCGAGCGGTAACTATAAAGAAGCTGCACGAAAAACAGGTATTGTTCAGTTTCTTCCACCTTTTTTCTCGCTGTTAAGAGATTTACATATAGACAGTTATCAGAGTGTGCTAATTGGTCTTCCTTTTTATCATGGATTCGGCTTAGCCACCTTGATAATCTCACTTGTAATGGGCAAAAAGATATGTTTGTTGCGCCATTTTGATGCAGAAAAAGTTCTGAAGATAGTAGCGACCGAGCGAGTTGAAGTTATGCCTATGGTACCTGCAATGCTCGCTCGGCTATGGCAAATAGAAGATTCGGAAATTTGTATGCGCTCTCTGAAATGTATAATAAGTGGAGGAGATAGACTTGATGTAAAGTTGGCAAAATATACTTTGGGGCGACTCGGACCTGTACTTTACAATCTTTATGGTACATCTGAAGCGGGCTTTTTTATGCTTGCTACACCAGAACAACTTGTTTATTGTGATGAAGTTTCAATAGGAAACCTATTAGAGGCATGCAATGTGAAGTGCGTGAAACAAATACCGAAGGTGTTGGAACTTTATGGGTGAAATGTCGTTGGGCTATGACAGGACGACAAAACTGCTGGCAGAGTACAGGCGATCGAGTGTTCCAATTGTCTGACGGACGTTTCTTTCATCGAGGAAGAGCCGATAGAATGATTGTTTGTGGAGGTGAAAATGTTTATCCTGAACATGTAGAAAAAGTGTTGAAGACTCATTCCTTAGTTGCTGATGCAATAGTTTACGCTGTTACCGATGCTCGCTTTGGTCACGTATTATGTGCGCAGGTAGAATTGGAAACAGATGCTACGTTGAATGAAACTGATTTAAAAGCTTGGTTAAAACAAAAATTGTCCCGTGCTGAAATGCCTCATCATTTCCGTTTTGAGCCAATAAAAATATTATCAACAGGTAAACGTAGCCTTTTGCAATAATGTGAAATACGAAAAGATATATTTCATGTTTTCTATTGTTGTATAATTATAAATAACTGATATTAAGAGCTATATGAGTCTAATAAACTTTCTTGAAGATTGTAATTACTTTTTTTGAATTTATAATTACTTTTTTTGAATTTGTAATTACAGTTTTAGTAGACGTAATTACGTTTTTATGAAATGTAATTAGTCCTCCTTTATAAACCTAATATTCTCCTGATTCATAGTATATTATCCTGTAAATTATTTGTTTATATCTGCAAGTTTTTGTACCTTTACATTATAAATCTTGCAGATATTTATGCTTAAACGTACATCTAAACAGCTCTCTATGTTCTCTTCTTTAGAGGACATGCTTAGCCATGAACATCCCCTTTTTCCAACTTAGTAATAAGATTAATTGGAAATGTTTTGAAAATGCTTTCTCTCCTTTGTATTGCAGTAATAATGGTCGCCCTGCTCATCCTATTCGCTTGATGTGTGGTCTTTTAATTTTAAAACATCTGCGCAATGTGTCAGATGAAACGGTAGTTTCTCAATGGAGCGAGAATGCTTACTACCAATATTTCTGTGGTGGACTTGAATTTATGCCCAAACAACCCTGTGACGCTTCCGAGTTAGTTCACTTCAGAAATCGTATAGGTGAAAAAGGTATGGAGTTAATATTAGCCGAGAGCATCCGCGTTAATACTGACCATGATAACGAAGATCATTTTGATACGGCTTTCATTGATTCTACCGTGCAGGAGAAGAATATAACCTATCCTACAGATGCGAAGTTGCATAAAAAGATAATCAAAAACGTTCTGAAGATCGTTCATGACAATTGTCTTCCTCTACGACAGAGTTATACGCGCACCTTGAAAGGCATTTATCGTTCCCAACGTTTTCGTAATCATCCCAAGAATCGTAAGAAAGCTCTTAAGGCAGATAGGCAACTCAAGACCATAGCAGGAAGATTGGTAAGAGAGCTAGAGCGTAATCTTGGGAGAAGGAAAGGATATGAGAAGATGTTTGAGCTATATTACAGAGTTCTTTCTCAGAATAGGAAGTCAAAGAACAAAGTATATTCTCTGCACGAACCAGATGTAGTTTGCGTCAGCAAGGGTAAGGAACATAAGCAATATGAGTTTGGCAATAAAGTATCTATTCTTCGCTCATGGTCAGGACTTATTATTGGTGCATGTTCTTTTAGGAATGAATATGATGGGCATACTATCGAAAAGACGTTAGAACAAACCCAAAGGATGACAGGAAGGAAGGTTGATAAGTTAGCAGGAGATAGAGGGTATAGAGGTATAAAGCAGATTGGGCAGACAAAGATACTCATCCCAGATATTCCTAAAGCTAAAGACAGCTACTACCAAAAGAAAAAGAAACACAAACTATTTTGTAAACGAGCAGGTATAGAACCAACAATAGGACATCTTAAAGCAGACCACCGATTATCTCGCAACTTTTATAAAGGTGTGAAAGGAGATGCTATCAATGTATTATTAGCTGCAGCAGCATATAACTTCAAAAGAGCTATGAGAGTTCTTTTGTACCTTATAAAAAGAATCAGCATAGAGCTTGTATTGACAAGCCTTATGCTGAAATATTGTTTTTAAGGGAGGACTAATTATATCTTTTATAATGGTGGTAAAGTAAGGGAGAAAGTAACATGAAAATGCTATTATTGTTGGGCAACTATCCTCAATAATTGATTCAAGATAGATTAAAATCAAAAAGAGAATGTATTCATTAGATACATTCTCTTTTTATGTTGTTTACTGAATATCTTTACTGTTTTTATAGCTTCTTGTATATTTCCCTTCTTTAAAGAGATTGTAAGAGGCGTAGTTTATTGACTTTAAAGAAACTCCTAATAAATCTTGATAGAAGAGGTCGGTGTACTTTCCTCGAAGTTTTGTATTGTATTTGGAGTTGTCTATCACCAGTAACGGAAAATCATTTCCGACAGCTATGAAAGCATCAAGATATGTATTTGTTATAATCAAAGCGTCATATCCCTTTGATTTGGCCTCATTTATAAGTATTTTAGGAGATACGCAATTTTCAGATCTACAAAAAGGAACATAATCGTATACAACTACATTTTTCTTTTCGCTAATGTATTGTTTCACTTGCTCCACAGTTATTTTATAGATTTTTGTGTAATCTCGTATATCTGAAATATTGCCTGCGTAGGTTACCACGTTTTCTTTCTCCTGTTTGCTTAACTTATTATAGTCTGTGAATATACCGCCTATACTACAAGAAGTGAGCAGTATGCAGAACGCAATAATTAGAAAGGGGCGTTGATACATTGGTTATCTCAATTAATATTTATGCTTCTTTATCCTTGTTAGAAACTTTTGTTGCCGAGATAAAATAGAGTATCAGAGCAATGTAAGCTACGAGTGCAAGAAGTTCAGAAAGATGGTTCTGCCACCATTCTGTATGGTCAAATTCAACACCAAAGAACTTAAGTAAAGCAGAAACAACACCCATAAGTGCACCACCTGCAATAAAGCCTGATGCTATAAGTGTACCTTTATCGCCACGTAGTTTGTTGATTTGCTCATCTTTAGAACGTGTTGTAACATACCAATTCACAGCACCGCCAATGATTAAAGGAATGTTCAGCTGAATAGGAATGAACATACCAAGTGAGAATGCCAATGCAGGTACCTTGCAACGATCTAATATTAAGGCCAAAGCTGCACCTATACCATAAAGAATCCAAGGTGCGCCCTGTCCACTCATCAATGGTTTAATAACAGCTGCCATTGCATTTGCTTGTGGTGCTGCCAACTGTCCAGAATCGAAACCATAAGTTTTATCCAAAACTATCATTACTCCTGCTACAGTTGCTGCCGATACTATAGTTCCAAGGAACTTCCAAGTTTCCTGTTTCTTCGGTGTAGTACCAAGCCAATAACCTATCTTTAAGTCAGTAATGAAAGAACCAGCCATTGATAAAGCTGTACATACAACACCACCCATCAGCAATGCTGCCAACATACCAGAATTACCTTTTAGTCCGACTGCTACCATTACTACTGAAGCTAAAATAAGTGTCATCAGTGTCATACCTGATACTGGATTAGAACCTACAATGGCAATAGCATTAGCTGCAACTGTTGTAAAGAGGAAAGCTATTACTGCAACAAGCAAAATACCAACAATGGCATGTAACAAGTTGAATTCCATTACGCCAAAGTAGAAGAATAAGAAGATAATCACTAAAGTGATAATACTGCCAAATGCAATAATCTTAAACGAAATATCGCGTTGTGTTCTGATTACTTCTTCTTGGCTTCCGCCTTTACCTTTCATTTCTCTTGCGGCCAAACCTACAGCACTTTTAATAATGCCCCATGACTTTACAATACCAATAATACCTGACATTGCGATACCACCAATACCAATAGAACGAGCGTAGTTCTTAAAAATCTCTTCCGCAGACATACTTCCTATTGTGGTTACAATACTTGGATCCCATTGATTCATAACAGTATCAGGAAATATAAGTGCCATTCCTGGAACAATCAACCACCATACTGTGAGTGACCCCATACAAATAATGAAAGCATATTTTAGACCAATGATGTAGCCTAAGCCTAAAACAGCTGCACCAGTATTAATTTTGAATACAAGTTTTGCCTTATCAGCTATGGTTTCACCAAAGCTAACCATACGACTTGTAACGGTTTCGTTCCACCAACCGAACGTTGCTACGCAGAAATCATAAAAACCTCCAATAAGTCCAGCAAGTAATAATGGCTTTGCTTGACTGCCACCTTTTTCACCACTTACAAGTACTTGTGTTGTTGCAGTAGCTTCTGGGAATGGGTATTTACCATGCTGTTCTTTAACGAAATACTTACGGAATGGTATTAAGAAAAGGATTCCTAAAATACCTCCTAAGGCAGCTGCAATGAATATTTGGAAGAAACTTGCTTGCAAATTAAGCATATAGATTGCTGGCATAACAAAAATACCACCAGCAACAACAGCACCAGAACATGCTCCAATACTCTGAATGATTACATTTTCACCCAAAGCATTCTTGCGTTTAGTTGCTGATGACATACCAATAGCAATGATGGCAATAGGAATTGCTGCTTCAAATACTTGTCCAACTTTGAGTCCTAAATAGGCAGCAGCTGCAGAAAACAGTACCACCATAACCAAACCCCAAGTTACAGACCATGTGCTTACTTCTGGATAAACCTTGTTCGGGCTCATCACAGGTTGATATTCCTCACCTTCTTTCAGTTCACGGAAGGCGTTCTCAGGAAGTTCAATGTTTTGTTTTTCTTTATTTTCCATATCCTTAGTTATATGTTAATCTCAAGGTAAAGTTATTTTGCAATTTCGCAAACTTAGTTTTACACAATCGCAAAGATAAATAAAAAATGGGAAAAGTTGCATTGAATGTCAATAAAATCGCAATAAATGCTGCGTTGTTTCTTTGTTTTTGTGTTTTTTATGTAAGTTTGCCGTATGAAAGAAATAGAACCTATCGCTTATTTTCGTTCCCCTTTTAAAACGAAGTTCGGTATTCCACGACAAAGTGGATTGGTTGATGAACTACGTGGAAGTATTGTGTTTGAATCGAAATTTAGTAACGAAGATGCTTTACGCGGTTTGGAAGGATTTGATTATATATGGCTAATATGGGGATTTTCTGCGAATGAACTTGTTAATAGAACATGGAAAGACGGAGATAATCTTACTGTGCGTCCCCCACGTTTAGGTGGAAACAAAAGAGTAGGGGTCTTTGCTTCTCGTTCTCCTTTCGTCCTAATGGATTAGGTTTATCGTCTGTGCGAATAGTATCTATTGGTAAAGGAGTTATAGAAGTATCGGGTGCTGACTTAATGGATGGTACGCCTATCTATGATGTTAAGCCTTATTTACCATACGTAGATGCACATACTAAAGTCCGTAGCGGCTTTACCGATAATAATAATTGGCACCCATTGGAAGTAGATTTTCCTGATAATATAGATAATTTCTTCGATGAAGAAGAGGTGAAAGCCTTATCGAAAGTTCTTCAGCAAGACCCACGTCCACATTATCAGAAAGATGCTAATCGTGTTTACGGAATGATATTTGCAAACAAAGACGTCCGTTTTCGGGTGGAAAACAGACGCTGTATAGTTGTTGAAATAGTTTCTTAAAATTCTATTTGCTTTTTTGCGTAGTTCTTATATCATCTTACTTCAATTTTTTCTACGCGTGGTTTCGATACCGTTGGAGCAATAGATGTAATGGAAGGAGCCACATTGCTGCCGTCTGGATTAGATGGAACGGTTACTGGAACAGTTTCTTCACTCGACTTTTTCTTTTCGCTCGAACTACTACGCTTGCTTCTTTTTCCTCGAATACTATTTAAAACCTTCTCTGCTTGCTTTGCTTCTTCTTCGGCTAACGAGTCTTTTGAAAGTGCATCTTGTGCAATAGTATCAAGTTTGATAGCGTTCTTTTCTGCTAAGTTAGAATCTGGCTCTATTGATGTAAGCGTATATTTTGGGTCGTTTTTATGGTTGAAATAATAGAAAAAGCCATAGCCAACCAACATGATGGTACCTATAATGATGAATATAACCAACCCACGACCAATGGTAGGTTCGTTATTCTTGTTATGTAAAGGTGCACCGCAATTAGGGCATTGCTGCTCGTTCTTGTTTACTTCTGTGTTGCAATTCTTACATCTCATATTGCTTTTATTCTTTTATCTGTTCTTTTTTGTTCTTCTAAAAAGTACGTTTTCTTGTTATGGCATTGCCTTAATTTGTTCAGTCTTGCTCATTTATCAATATGAAAACAATCGCAAAGGTACGTTAATTCGTACATTAATCAAAATAAAATGGCAGTTTTTAAAGATTAAATAGAGGAAGACTATTATATGTTTCTTATTCACTCTCTTGATAAGATACTAACGTGTGTTTAATAAGGGAGTGCGAATTGAATTTGAAAAATTGGAAAAAGGAGTTAGACAGGAAGTACATCCCCTCTAACTCCTAATCCTTTTTTATTAGTTATGGAATACTAATCCATCACCGAAATCGTCAATAATGACAGGTTTTTCTCTACTAACAGTCTCGGCAAGTATAGCCTTACTGAGATCGTTTAGCACATAACGCTGAATAGCTCTCTTGACAGGTCGTGCGCCAAACTCAGGGTCGTAGCCCACTTCAGCAAGATAATTGATAGCACTTTCTGTCCATTTCAAAGTGAATCCTTGTGGTTCGAGCATCGTCTTTACGCGTTCGAGCTGTAAGGTTACAATCTCAGAAATCTCGCTTTTCGTGAGTGGAAGGAACATAATCGTTTCGTCGATACGGTTTAAGAACTCTGGACGTATGTTTTGTTTCAACATTTCCATCACGATGTTGCGTGCGTTCTCAATAATCTCTTCTCTGTTTCCTTCTGTGAGATTTGCAAACTCTTGCTGGATATATTGCGAGCCAAGGTTTGATGTCATTATGATAATGGTGTTTTTAAAGTTCACCACACGCCCTTTATTATCTGTTAGATGTCCATCGTCAAGCACTTGTAACAAAATGTTGAATACGTCTGGATGCGCCTTTTCTATCTCATCGAAGAGTACAACAGAGTATGGTTTACGTCGAACAGCCTCAGTAAGTTGTCCTCCTTCATCGTATCCTACGTATCCTGGAGGTGCACCGATAAGACGAGAAACACTGAACTTTTCTTGATATTCACTCATATCAATGCGTGTCATCATCGTTTCATCGTTGAACAAATATTCAGCCAATGCCTTTGCTAATTCGGTCTTACCAGTACCCGTTGTACCAAGGAAGATGAAAGAAGCTATAGGCTTTTTGGGATCTTGCAAACCAGCACGAGAGCGTCGCACAGCATTTGCTACTGCAGCAATAGCCTCGTTTTGTCCGATGACACGCTTGTGCAATTCTTCTTCAAGATGGAGTAACTTATCACGTTCGCTTTGTAACATTCTAGTAACAGGAATACCTGTCCATCGACTTACCACTTCTGCAATATCCTCAGATGTTACCTCCTCTCTAATCATTGCCTCGCTACCTTGCGTAGACTGTAATTGTTGCTGTATGCTCTTAATGTCATCTTCCAATGCTTTTAAGCGAGAATAGCGTATCTCTGCAACACGTTCGTAATTGCCTTCGCGCTCTGCTTTGTCTGCTTCAAACTTTAAATGTTCAATCTCCTCCTTGTCTTGTTGAATCTTGTTCACTAAGTTTTTCTCGCTTTCCCATTTTGCTTTAAAACTTGTTTCCTGCTCTTTCAGTTCAGCAATCTCCTTATCTAACAAGCAATCTTATCGGTATCGTTTTCACGTTTAATGGCTTCGCGTTCTATTTCAAGCTGTTTCAGACGGCGAGTAATCTCATCTAACTCCTCAGGAACAGAGTCTCGCTCCATACGAAGCTTTGCTGCGGCTTCGTCCATCAGGTCTATTGCTTTATCAGGAAGGAATCTATCAGATATATAGCGCTCCGAAAGTTGTACGGCAGCGATACAAGCATCGTCTTGAATGCGCACCTTATGGTGGTTTTCGTAACGTTCTTTCAAACCTCTAAGTATTGAAATAGCGTCCAATTCATCAGGTTCTTCCACCATAACAGTTTGGAAACGGCGTTCAAGTGCTTTATCTTTCTCGAAGTACTTTTGGTATTCGTTGAGTGTTGTTGCACCAATAGCACGCAATTCTCCTCGTGCAAGAGCAGGTTTCAGTATGTTGGCAGCGTCCATTGCTCCCTCTCCGCCACCAGCTCCAACAAGCGTATGGATTTCGTCGATGAAAAGAATGATATTGCCTTCAGCATTTGTTACCTCCTTAATAACACCTTTCAGTCGTTCCTCGAACTCGCCTTTGTACTTCGCACCAGCTACCAATGCACCCATATCCAATGAATAGAGTTGCTTGTCTTTCAGGTTTTCTGGCACGTCGCCACGGACAATACGTCCTGCTAACCCCTCTACAATGGCGGTTTTACCAGTACCTGGCTCACCAATAAGTATTGGATTGTTCTTTGTTCTTCGTGAAAGAATTTGCAATACACGGCGTATTTCATCGTCTCGGCCTATTACTGGGTCAAGTTTACCAGCTCGTGCATCTTCCACTAAGTTACGTGCGTACTTTGATAGTGCTTGATAGTTGTCGTCACCGCTTTCCGTTTGCACTTTTGAACCTTGTCTAAGGTCTTTGATAGCAGCCCTCATGGTTTCTTCTGTACAACCAGCATCCTTCAAAATACGGCTTGCTGTGGAATTCACTGCTAAGAGGGCGAGCAACAAAGGTTCTATGCTTACAAACTCATCGCCCATTTTTTTGCGATTCGTCCATTGTAGTTTGCATCACTTTATTTGCATCAGGAGAAAGATAAGGTTCGCCTCCTGAAACCTTTGGCAAGCGAGTAATCTCGCTTTGAACGGCATTTTCTACAATCTGAAGATTGATGCCTAACTTATTGAAAAGATAGTTTACTACATCTTTTCCCTTCTCCATTACACCTTCAAGAATGTGTAATGGCTCAATTACTTGTTGCCCATTACGACTCGCTAAACCTACTGCGGCTTGGATAGCCTCTTGTGCTTTAATTGTAAATTTGTCTAATGTCATAGTTCGTTCCTTTTATTTAATTATTCTGTTTTGTAATAATCAAACTCTATTCCCAAGTATTCAAAACTGACAAAATGGTTAAAATTCTGACATTTTGTCGCTTTTTATATTCTTTCTTTGGGCTTTTGAAATATTATTTGTAGCTTTACAATCGAAAGGAAGTTACCTTCCTGTTTAATCACAAAGCTTTTAATGGCATTATATTTATGAATAAAGGAAAATCAACTTGTAAGGTTTTGAAAGCTATTCGACAAAAGATAGCCGATGCAAATGGTATCAGTTACTCTCCAAATGAGTGTCATTACGAAGGAGAATGTAAGGGAACGTGTCCCAAATGCGAGGCTGAAGTACGTTATTTAGAGGACGAACTCAAACGAAAGGGACGCAATGGCTTCGCTATAAAGGTTGGTGGCATTGCGGCAGGCTTGTGCGCAATGGTTGTTCCTGCGCAACTTGAGGCACAGAACATAAATAAAGACAGCCTGAAAACTTCCGTTCCACAAGTTAATGCTTTAGATACTATTGCCGTGAAAGACCTTTCCGAAGGAGCAGAAGATGCTATCGTGGTGCGTGGTAGTGTGATTTTTAAAGAAGATAAAGAACCCCTGATAGGGGCTTCGGTAATAGTTTTGGGAACGCAGAAGGGGCTTGTAACTGACTTAGATGGTAATTTTGCAGCGAAAGTCCCCCAAGATGCGAGTTTGGAAATATCTTATATCGGTTTGAAAAGCAAGGTTGTCAAGGCAAAAGATTTGTTGGACAGGAAGAACAGAATCATTGTTTTCGAATCTGACGAACAAGCTTTATTGGGCGAAGTTGTACTGTCAGGCGTAGTCGTTACACGCAATGGAGACGATGTTTACAACCGAACGACACCTAAATACAAGTCGCACAAGAAGAAATGCAAGAAGTAAAAGCACCCATAATAGGCATTAATCGCCACCGACTGACTACTGATGGCGAGGGCGTAACTACTCTTGTGGCTTTTCACGGCTGTCCGTTGCATTGCAAGTATTGTCTGAATCCGCAATGTTTGTTGCCCGATGGAGTGTTGAGAACCATTACACCGAGCGAACTTTATAGCGAAGTGGAAATAGACGACCTTTATTTTATGGCAACAGGTGGAGGCATTTGCTTTGGTGGTGGCGAGCCTTTGTTGCGTAGTAAATTCATTGTTGAGTTTGCAAAAATAATGAATCCTGAGTGGAATATTGTATTGGAAACATCGTTGAATGTACCTTTAGAGCAGCTGAAAATAGTTGCACCGCTTGTCAATGAGTTTGTTGTTGATGTAAAAGATATGGACGAACCAATCTATAAAGCCTACACTATGCAAAACAATAATATGGTTGTGAGCAACTTAAAGTGGCTTGCTGAAAATAGATATACAGATAAAACAATAGTCCGTTTGCCGCTAATACCTTATTACAATACTGATACAACACAAGAAAAAAGCAGAAAACAATTAGAAAGAATGGGCTTTTATCGCTTCGATATATTTGAGTATATCGTAAAATAGGTATAAAATACAAACTTAGAAGTCGATGAACTTGTATGAATAATCTCCTCTTACTACTCGCTAAAATAGTTATTAAATATTACGAAATATAACTAGAAACATTCTTTAATTGCACAAATCATTTAATCATAAAATCATTTTAATTTGTAAAGAAAAGTACAAGCGAAAATCAATATATATTGTATTACGTTGTAATAGTGGTTGTTTTGCAATGCAAAACAGGCTCTTTTACCGCGCAAAACAGGCACTATTGGAGCGTAAAACAATAGGTGTTGTAATGTGTTGTAAACGAGAATGTTATGTAAGATAGATGTTTGTATAAAATCTTTACATAATTATTATCAGTTATTGTTCTTTTTCTATCTCACTTTAATACATACTTCTCCATAATATTCTTTTGCCTTGTTGCGCAGCAAAAAGCCATATACAGCAGTCTGTTTGCGGACAGAAAGATTATGGTATAGGTCGGTTTGGTTTTCAATATATCCTCTTTCAGTGTGTTGGAGGTCGTAAATGCAGATGCGCCCAGCATGGTGTGGCGCTACTTTCGCATAGCCAACGAATAGTCCTTCTTTATCTTCTTTTACTGCATTAGCTACATCTAAATGGTAATATAGGTAGCCAGCACGGCACAAAAGTTCTCCATTGGAGTAGAAATCCTTAACTTCGTCCAGACTTAAAGCTTTATATGGCAAAGGCTCAACGTATTTCTGTGGTTTGCTGAATGCTACTTTTGTTTGCTTTGTCAGCCATATAATGCAGAGTACTGTAAGCAAAATGAGGGCAATGTTTGTGAGTGTCATTTTTCGAAAGTGTTTGTTTGGCATGGAAAAGTTGCCGTATTGGGTAAATTATTTCTGTCTACAAAGATACAGAAAAACTATTAAAAATATCGTTCAATTAAATGAAAAGTACAGCTTCTTTAATTGTTTATGATATAAAAGACGTATCTTTGTACCATATAAAGATTTGCTCTTTGTTGATAGGAATTTCATAAATGGTGTTCCTACGTATAGAGAAAGGGGCAATATAATGGGCATTATATAGAGAACAGGGGCATGAATAGCCAGATTTCTAATTATCTAAAACAAGTGCTCGCAAATATTTTTAGTTATTTCTAAAGCAGAGAAGGTTATGAGAAAACTATTAACTGTACTTACATTATTATTTGTGGTATCATTCAATTTGTTTGCACAGAGCTACGTCGAATTGTGGAAACAAGTTGATATAGCAGGCGGTAAAGACTTGCCTAAGACGCAAATAAGTGTCTTGAAGAATATTATACGCAAGGCTCAAAAGGAGAAATCGTACGGCAACTTGTTGGCAGCTGAGTTGCTGACCTCAAGTTTACATACGAAAATATCGCCTGATTCAGCGGATGTGGAAAAGGCTCGTCTTGAAAAACTCTGTGCTAATGCCGAGAAAACGGACAAGGTTTTGTATGCTGTTTATAATTGTGTTTTGGGCAAAATCTTGGACAGAGATGACACTGATGGTAAGGTGGCTGATAGTTATTTCGATAAAGCGATGGCCAATCCAGCCTTGTTGGCAGGTGTGCAGTATAGTAAGTACACGCCATTGATAAAAGAAGGAAAGGACGACGCAATATTTAAGAACGACCTTCTCCATGTTATTGCGTTCGAATCTGGCCAGTATGACAAGGCAAGTAAGTATTACACATCGGTGGGAAACCGCGAAGCAGCTTGTTATAGTGCCTATATGGGTGTAAAAGAAGACAGCAACAAGGAGGCTTTAGATTCGCTCATTGCTCTCTATGGAGACTTGCCCATATGTGGAAATGTGGCAGTAGCGAAATACAAATACTTGAAAGACGAAGAGGAGCTAGATGTAAAGCAGCGCATCGAATATATAGACAATGCCTTGAAACGTTGGGGAACGTGGAAAAACACCAACTATCTGCGCAACGAACGCGAAGCTCTTACTGCGCCAATGTTCGAAATGTGGGTCTCAGAAAAAGTGGGTGCTCCTAATAAGGAACGAATCTTGAAAGATGTTAAGGTTAGAAATATCACCGATTTAACGCTGACTATAACACGTACAACGCTGACAGGAGATGATGGTTTATCGGCCAGTAACCAGAAAGATTTAGCGAAAATTAAAACGAAACTAGTATCAGCTAGTGCTCAGACCGTAAAACGATCTTACACAATCAATGCCCCTTATGAGGTAATAGACGATTCGTTACAACTTCCTCGCTTAGATGTTGGTGTCTATTTGTTAGAGTTGTCATCATCAAATAATCGGTTAGCCCCACAATACGAACTATATTACGTTACCAATCTATATGTAATAGCAGAAGAACATCCCGGAAATAAGATACGATATGTAGTGGTTAATTCAACAACAGGACAACCTATACCTAATGCTAAGCTAAAGTTGAAGAGGCGTGGTTACAATAAACAACCACCCGTTATCAAGTATGTAGATACTAATGAACGAGGCGAGGCTTATTTTAATTATGGTAATAAAGAGTTAGACGAGGTATATGTCTCTACAAATACGGATAAAGCGTGCCCTAATTCGGACATTAATACCCATTATTACTTCCATGAAGAAGTTCAAGAATACGATGTTTATGATTTGTTTACCGATAGAAAACTTTATCGTCCAGGGCAAACAGTTCACGTATCATTACTTGTTCATAAGAAGAACAATAAGAACTTGAAGAGCAAGGCTATTGCTAATAAAACCGTAAAGCTAACATTACAAGATGTAAACTTTGAAGATATTGTTTCAAAAGAAGTTGTTACAGATGAGTTTGGTACGGCTGTTGCCGATTTTGAGTTGCCCAAAGGTTTGCTCACAGGAGTATTTTATGTCTCTGCCAATGATGAAGATGGAACTTCAGTAAGCTTTAATGTTGAGGAATACAAGCGTCCGACGTTTACGGTAGAGATTGACGAATATAAAGAAAAAAATATGCCATTGGCGATACAATTAAACTGAAAGGACGTGCAAAAACATATTCGGGTATGCCTGTTCAGGGTGCTGAGGTGTCATATACTGTTAATCGTAATCCTGTATTATGGTGGTGGTATAGTAATGAAAGCAGCGAGACTGTTTTTTTGAAAGCAAAGCAATAACCGATGAAAAGGGTGAGTTCGATATTGAATTACCTTTTTATATTCCCTGATGAAAAGAAAAAGTAAGATGTCGGCAATTCGTGGTTATTGGCAATCAGCAAAGTTTTTATAACTTTGTTGTAGATGCCGATGTTACCGACCTTGCTAGTGAAACACGTTCGGCAAGTGCATCGTTGCCATTAGGCACAAAGACCACAGTGCTGACGAGTAATATGCCCGACAAGGTGTTGAAAGATAAGTTGCATCAGCTGAAATTCTCTTATTTGAACGCTGCGGGTAAACCTATTGAAGAGAAAGTTCGTTACGCCATAGCACCTTATAAGAAGGAAAAGCCATCGTTTGACAACTATACAACAGTGGAAGCCAATAAGGATATAGACTTGAAACCATTGCGTTCGGGTCGTTATATCTTGCAAGCCATTTGTGAGAACGATACATTAGAGCAAGAGTTTGTTGTGTTTTCAATGGACGACAAACGCCCTGTTATAGAAACACACGATTGGTTCTATATAAGCGGACATAAATTCCCAAGCGACGGAAAGCCTGTTTACGTGCAGTTTGGTGCCACCGATGCCGACCAACATGTGCTTTATTCCATCTTCTCAGGCAATAAAGTGCTTGACAGTGGGGCTATCGACCAAAGCAATAGCCTTACCACATGGAAGCTTACGTATAAGGAAGAGTATGGCGATGGCATTGTCGTGAACTTCGCATGGGTGAAGAATGGCAAGCTGTATAAGCACAATGAAAGTATTGCACGCCCTATGCCCGATAGACGTTTGAACGTGAAGTGGACTACCTTCCGTAATCTTTTGCTGCCCGGACAGAAAGAAGAATGGACGCTTAACATAAGCTATCCCGACGGAAAACCTGCAAAGGCGCAGCTCATGGCAACGCTTTACGACAAGAGTCTCGACCAGATAGACGAACACTCGTGGTACTTCGAGCCTGCGTACAATAACAATTTTCCCAGTTATATTGACTGGAGTAAAATGATTTATTCATCTTTAAGCCTCAGTAGGCTCGCCAATTATAAGTCTTTGAGTCTACCTCTGCTGTCGCTTGCTAAGTTTGATACACGCTTTGTAGACAACTTTGAATACCAACAAATCTTTATCAGAGTTTATGGAAGTCGTGCAGGAACCAAGGCTTATGCAAAGATGGAAATGATGGAAGTTGTAAAATCAGCTGATGCAGAGTCTCGTAATTCTGAAGAAGCACGTAGTTCTGTTAAGTTCACCGCACCTGTTATAAAAGAAGATTCAGCCATTCGCAATGAGGCAGAGGCGGACTATGCTGTTGCCGACTCTGTTTCTGGTGTTGTAAAAAGAGGTACTAATAATGTTCAGATGCGCGAGAACTTGAACGAAACAGCGTTTTTCTATCCCCGTCTGAATACAGATGCCAATGGCAATGTAAGCATTAAATTCACGCTGCCAGAGAGCCTTACCACTTGGCGTTTTATGGGACTTGCACACGACAGAGACATAAATTACGGTATGCTAACCGACGAAGTGGTAGCCAAAAAGACGGTAATGGTGCAGCCCAATATGCCTCGTTTTGTTCGTATGGGCGATGAAGCGATGCTCTCAACACGTATTTTTAATTCGTCAGATAAAGCTGTCAATGGCAAGGCTACTATGGAAATACTTGATGCTGAAACTGAGAAGATTCTCTACACCGAAAGCAAAGACTACGCTTTAGAGGCGAACGGAACAACAACGGCAACGTTTTCACTGGCAAGTTTGCTGTCGGAAGAAGGTGCTAACAAACTCTCTGTTGCCAACGATGGTATACTTATTGTGCGCATCATAGCCAGTGGCGATGATTATTCTGACGGAGAACAGCAATATTTGGCAGTACTTCCAAATCGCGAATACATAGTAAACACTTATCCGTTTACGCAAAACAAGGCAGGAGAGAAGAGTATTGACCTTACAAAACTGTTCCCAACAAACACCACAGACCAACGATTGACGGTTGAATACACCAATAATCCAAATTGGTTGATGATACAAGCCTTGCCGTATGTTGCTGATGCGAACGAGCTAAACGCCATTAGCTTGGTGTCAGCTTACTATGCCAACAGCTTAGCAAGTAAAGTTTTAAAGACCTCACCTAAGATACGACAAACTATTGAAAGCTGGAGAAACGAACAAGGAAGTGAAACCTCATTGATGTCAGCGTTAGAAAAAGAACCAAGACTTGAAAGAGTTTGCTCTTAAAGAAACACCTTGGGTAATGGAAGCAAAGAACGAAAGAGAGCAGAAACAAATGCTTGTGCGTTTCTTCGACGAGAATCAGATAAAGTATAACTTGTCGTCTACTATTGAAGCACTAACTGAATTACAAAACCCAGATGGTTCTTTCTCTTGGTGGGAGAATATGCCAGGTAGCTTCTATATGACGATTGAAGTGGTGAAAACCCTGACCCGCTTGAACGTGTTGATGGGCGAAAAAGATGAGAAAACCGAAGATATGCTACGTTTTGCATTTACTTTCTTAGACAAAGAAGTGGCGGAACGTGTTGCAGAGATGAAGCGTCTGCAACGCAAAGGATATAAGAACATCTTCCCATCTGATGCGCTTTGCGACTATCTGTATAGCAATGCGTTGGCAAAACGCAAGACAACAGCAGATATAACCTATCTTATCGACCTGTTATCAAAGAAGCCTGTAGATTTAACAATATATGGCAAGGCTAATACGGCAGTTATCTTGCAGCAGTACAAACAGACACTAAAGGCTAAGGAATACTTGCAAAGCATCAAGGAATATACTGTTTACAAGGAAGAAATGGGCAGATATTTCGATACAAAGAAGGCTTATTACAGTTGGTTCGATTATAAGATACCAACGCAAGTTGCGGCAATAGAAGCGTTCAAGACAATAGCTCCAGACAACAAGCAGACTATTGAAGACTTACAACGTTGGCTTTTACAGTCGAAACGTACACAAGCGTGGGATACGCCAGTGAATTCTGTAGACGCTATTTGGGCATTTATGAATAACGGTCAGTGGACAATGGACAATGGCGAAGCAAGCATTTTAAAACTCGATGGAAAGGTTATAGAACTCCCAAAAGTTACTACAGGTTTGGGATATGTGAAGGTAACACAGCCTGTGGTAGTTAATTCACGTAACGAAAACGAAGGCAAGCAAGTTGCAAGCACGCTTACCGTAGAGAAAATAAGCAGCGGAACAAGCTGGGGAGCAGTGTATGCGCAGTTCTTCCAACCTGTTACAGAGATTAAAGCAAGTAATGCAGGACTTACAGTCAAGCGCGAATTGTTTGTACGAAACAGCAACAACAATGCGAAAGATGCCGTTCAGGCAAAGGTTGGCGATAAGGTTGTGGTGCGCATAACCATTGTGGCAGATCGTGATTACGACTTTGTTCAGGTTTCTGACAAGCGTCCAGCGTGTCTTGAACCCGTATCGCAAATCAGCGGATACCAATACGGTGGCTACTACATAGCACCGAAAGACTACTGCACAAACTATTATTTCGATATGATGGCAAAGGGAACTCACGTTGTGGAAACAGAGTATTTTGTAGACCGTGAGGGCGTTTATCAGTCGGGAACGTGCACCGCACAATGTGCTTATGCACCTGAATACACAGGTCGCCAAGGAGCAATTAAAGTAAAAGTGAATAGCAACAATGCTTCAAATTGAAATAGATGAAGGCAGCGGCTTCTGCTTTGGTGTTACGACAGCCATAAAAAAAGCCGAAGAGGAATTAGAAAAAGGAAGGCAGTTGTATTGCCTTGGCGATATAGTACATAATAGTATGGAGGTGGAAAGGCTTGCAAAACGTGGGCTGATAACCATTAATCATGACCAGTTGCGTGAACTTCACGATGCAACTGTATTGCTTCGAGCTCATGGAGAACCTCCTGAGACCTATGAATTGGCACGAAAGAATAACATAGAAATTATTGATGCCACATGTCCTGTTGTGTTGGCATTGCAGCGTCGCATAAAAAACCAATACGAAAAGAATGGTAATACGATAGTAAGCAAACTTGAGAAGGTTGATTTGAAAGCAGAATTAAAAGATAAGAAGAAAGCTTCTGCATCGCAAATCGTAATTTTTGGCAAATTAGGCCATGCCGAAGTATTGGGTTTGGTGGGACAAACACATAGTAATGCAATTGTGATAGAGAAGTTCGAAGATGTGCATCAACTTGATTTTAATCGTGATATATATCTTTATTCTCAAACAACAAAGAGTTTGAATGAATTCCATCGCATCATTGAATACATTCAAGGACATATTTCCGTAAGTGCTCAGTTCCGTAGTTTCGATACTATTTGTCGACAAGTAGCTAATCGCATGCCAAACATTTCGTTGTTTGCTGCAAAACACGACCTCATTCTATTTGTTGCAGGACGCAAAGTTCTAACGGAAAAGTTCTGTTTCACGAATGCTTAAGTGTAAATCCCAACTCACATCAAGTAGAAAGTGCTGATGAAATAGATATGGAATGGTTTAAGAATGTACAAACTGTAGGTATTTGTGGCGCAACCAGTACTCCTAAATGGCTAATGGAAGAGTGTCGCGATGAGATACTTCGTAGAACAGCTAATGCTTAGAGCTTAAACCATTTAATATATCACTCCTTTTTTGTACTTTAAAAGAAGACTTCATACTCCACTCGTAATATATTTTCATATAATACGAGTGGAGTATGTTGATATATTACGAGTGATATACAAATTATATTACAGCTATCTAGTTCTCCCTTAAAAACCTAATATTCTGATGATTCATAGTACATTATCCTATAAAATATTTGCTTATAGCTACAACTATATAGAAACATAACTAAAAAATAATCTTAGTGAGAATACGAAGCTTTTTATTTCATCAGACGCAAACGAAGACTATTTAGTACAACACTGACACTTGAAAATGCCATTAGTGCACTTGCCCAAGAAGGTGTGATCTGCCAATTAATATCAAACAAAAATAATACTCCAGCAGCAAGTGGTATGCAAATAATATTATAAATGAATGCCCAGAATAAGTTTTGCCATATCATTCTTACTGTACGACGACTTAATAATAAAGCTTCTGGCAAAGTTATGAGATCGTCCCCCATAAGGGTGATTTGTGAAATATCCATAGCGACATCAGTTCCTTTACCAATAGCAATACTGACATCAGCTAATGCCAATGCCTGTGTATCATTTATTCCATCTCCAACCATCGCCACACATTTTCCTTCATGCTGTAACTTGCGCACTATATTTTCTTTATCTTGCGGTAAAACCTTACTTTGAAAATGTTTATTCCAGCCTTTTCTGCCCAATACTTTGCAGCATCTTCTTTATCGCCACTCATCATATAAACATCTACACCACTATTTTGTAGAATCCCTAACGCCTTCCTTGCATTAGGTTTTAGAGTTTCACGTTCTTCTAAAGCTAAATCATCAGATCTTGTAAAATCAATATCTTTGTTGGGTATAGTTAATGTACCTGTTTTATCGATAACAAGTGCGTTTATCTTACGTAGTTTTTCCAATGCAGCAGCATCTTTAATTAGTATTTGTTTTTCTGCTGCCTTTCCTATACCTACCATCAAAGCAGTAGGAGTAGCCAATCCCATTGCACAAGGACAAGCAATAACCAAAACAGCAATTGCTGAAAGAATTGCTTGCGGAATATAATCATTTCCTCCAATTAGCCACCATACAAGAAAAGTAAAAATTGCTATTACTGTAACAATTGGAACAAAAATCAAAGCAGCTTTATCTACAATACGCTGAACAGGAGCTTTAGAACTTTGTGCATCCTGTACCATACGGATAATCTGTGCTATCATTGTATCCTGTCCTACTTGTCGTGCACGCATTCTCAGCTTACCTTGATTAGGAATTGTTCCTGCTAACACTTTATCCCCCTTACATTTCTTTGCAGGATTAGGTTCTCCTGTTATCATGCTTTCATCTATGTAGACAGCATCAGCGGTCATAAAACTTTCTGCCCAAATAACTTCACCATCTACAGGCACTTTTTCTCCAGTTCGCACCTCAAGTAAATCTCCCACTTCAATAGTAGAAATAGGGACCTCTTCTACCTTATCACCATCTACAATATGTGCAGTTTTCGGTGTCATACCCATCATATGGCGAATAGACGAAGCTGTTCCATCTTTTGCTTTCTCTTCTAAAAGTTTACCCGTAAGTACAAAAGTAATTATCATAACAGAAGCGTCGAAATAGGTATGCCACATTATTCCTCGACTTCCCCAAACAATTTCTCCCCAAAATGTATTGAAAACACTGAATAAAAAGGCTATCATCGTCGACAATGATACAAGTGTATCCATGTTAGCTAAGCCGTTTCTCATTTGTTTCCATGCAGATACATAGAAACTATGTCCACAATACAACATATTAGATAAAGCGATGATTAACGCAATTTGATTGGCAGTGCTTCTATTATCAAAATTTATCCAACCCATTGAAACCGCCATGACACCCAAAGCAAACAACCATGAAAATACTGTTTTTCGTTTCAATAAGGCAAACGCACGTTTTTCTATTTCTACTGCCGAGCGACCTTCTTCTATTACTAGATCATAGCCAATTGTATTAACAGCAGCTTTCATGTCTCCCAAAGATATTTCATCAGGATTAAAGTCTATTAATACTGAACGTGAAGGCAACGAAACTGAAGCACTGATTACACCTTTTAGGCTATTGAGTTTCTTTTCAACATTAGCAGAACATGCAGAACATGCCATACCAATAACAGGAATGTTTTTCTTCATTCTACTTTCCTCCCTTTTATTCAATTAGTTGATATTTGTAAACTATTACAATATCATTTCAAAGCGTCCTAAAGCATCGACTACACTTTTTAATAACTCTGGCTTTACTAGATTTTCATCATAAGAAACATTAACTATCTTCTCTGCCAAGTTTACTTCTGCCACTTCAACACCTACAACACTTTAAGAGCTTGCTCAACATTTAACTTGCAATGCTCACATTTCATACCATTTACTATAAAAACCTTATTTTCCATAATCTGTAAATCTGTTGTCTTTCTATATCAGTTCTCTTTGTTCTTTACTAAATTCCCTAAATGTATAAATCGTAATCGGAACGGTAGCTATAAACGCTAATGTATCGCTCACTGCTTGGCACATCTCTACACCTAAAAGACCAAAGAATCTCGGAAGAATAAAAATTAAAGGAACAAAGAATAATCCTTGACGAGCTGCTGCCAAAAAATTAGCGCGCCAAGTTTTTCTACATGTTTGCGTAAGCATATTACTAGCCAAAATCATCGCATTGAATGGATAAGTACAAAGCTGCCATCTTAAAGCAACTACACCTATACTGATAACTTTAGGGTCGTCACGGAACAAACCAATTATTGACCCGCTGAAAATCCAACCTATAACTGTACAAACAAGCAAGAAAGCAGTACCTACTTTAACTGTAAACTTATAACCTGCTTCTAACCTATCGTACATTTTAGCTCCATAACAAAATCCACATAGCGGTTGAAACCTTGTCCTAACCCTATGACAGTGGCGAGTACAAGCATAGATATACGATTAACAATACTCATTGCAGCAATCGCCTCATCTCCATAAGTACCAGCTGCAATATTCAATGACATTGTTGCCAAACAAGCCAACCCCTGACGAGAAAGCGAAGGACTTCCTCCTAAGAATATTTCTTTTAAAGTCAGCCACGAAGGAACAAAATTTCGGAAATAAATACCGATATTTTCTCCTTTTCTAGCCATATAAAAAAGAATAAAGAACGACACAACCTGTCCTACAAGTGTAGCAATAGCTGCACCAGTTATCCCCATATCAAATCCAAAAATAAGTATTGGGTCTAATGCAACATTCAGTATAGCGCCCACAACAATTCCATACATGGCATATGCAGCATTACCTTGTAAACGCATCTGATTGTTTAAAGTAAGCGAAGAAGTAAGAAAAGGTGCGCTAAGAAGTACGATTCCCAAATATTTCTCAGTATAAGGGAGAATTGTAGGGGTACTTCCCAACAAAACCGATAAAGGTTCAAGAAATAGCAAACCAAGTGCCATTACAAACAAACCTAATAGGAATGAGAAGAAGAAACCATTCGATGCCATGCGAACAGCATTATCGCGTCGTTTTGCACCCAACTCTCTTGATATATAATTCCCTGATCCATGCCCAAAAAAGAAACCACATGCTTGAACAAAAAACATTAACGAATATACAATACCCACTGCTGCGGTAGCTTGCGTATTTATCTGTCCCACAAAATATGTATCGGCAATAACATATAAACTTGTTACCAACATCGAAATAATAGTGGGAATAGCCATCGTTAGCACAACCTTATGAATGGGTTCCACTGTAAGGAACGTATAATTATCTTTTCCTTTATGCATAGTTACTGCAAAAGTACAAAAAACGCAATTAGAGAAAGAATATGAATATTTAATTAAAACTAAAAGTTGCGTTGACTTAACTTGAGGATAGTAGTATAAATAGTTGAAGAATGTTGTATCAATTTACAACAGACTAATAAAATTTAATCAAGTATCTACTTAAGTATTTTTATTATTTTGAAGAAGGGTGTCCTTTTTTCAAAGAGAATAGAAAAACCTTCCATCAGAAGATAAATAATACGTAGAAAAAAATATAATTACATTCCATCAAAAATTATAATTATAAATTTAAAAAAACGTAATTACAATTTTTTTATTTTGTAATTAAAAAAATTTCAAACACCTGACTTATTGTAAAAATCTAATAATAAAGATATAAAAAAATAAAAGCGGATATGCATTCATTGACGTATCCGCTTTCTATTTCTTTTATTTTACTAAATCAACAAGAGTTTGAACAATGCGTTCCGCTGAACGGCCATCCCATCTATCCGGAATTGAAGTAGCTTTCCACCTACCTTCTACCATATCCGAAACTACTGCATAAAGTTTCTGTGCATCTTCACCAACAAGAATATTTGTACCTTGTTTCACAGTTTCGATATGCTCAGTATAGCTATTCAGTGTAGCACAAGGAACATTTGTAAAAGTAGCTTCTTCTGCAACATTTCCCGAATCAGTTACAATACCTGCTGCATTCGACAATAAAAAGCTAAATTCTAAATAGCCCAAAGGTTCTACAAAGTTCAGATTTGTATGCTTTGACAGGTCAAGCGAACGCACAACTTGAGCAGCATTTTCGCGTAAAGGGGCAACAATTGGCATATCTCCCGCAGCTTCCAGCATAGCTTTCAACATACGTCCTAAGTTTTCTTTGTCGTTCATCAACATCTTTCGGTTGAGCGTAAAGACAAGATATTGCTTTGTTTTCAAATGCAAATTGCTCACTGAATGAATATTCTCTAACGACAAACTACCCATTCGTTCACGATTAAAGCGAATATTGTCAATAAGAATATTGCCAACCATATAAACACGAGACAGTTCTGCACCTTCTTTATTTGCGATACTGTTATTACTTAGACCAGCTGTGAAAAGAACATCCGATAGTCCATCAATAACCAAACGATTAATTTCTTTCGGCATATTTATATCGAACGAACGAGTTCCTGCAGCAATATGTGCCAATGCAATACCTTGCTTTTTTGCTACAATAGATGCAGCCATTGTCGAAGCAAGGTCGTCTACAACAACTACAACATGTGTATTGTTTTGCTGTAAATATTGCTCGAATTTTGACATTACTTGACCTGTCAATTCGTTCAAATTTTCACATTCAATACCAAGATAAACATTTGGACGTGGGATTTGTAGGTCTTCAAATAAACTATTCTCCAACGTTGGGTCGTTTTCACTTCCCGCATAAACTAACGAGTAAGAAATATTTCTACCATCCCATCCTTCGGTATGTTTCTTTTTTAGAATTCTAATAATAGGCGCAACCTTCATAAAATTAGGGCGTGCGCCACAAAATATACAGATTTTAAGTTCGCTATTTATTTTTGTCATTTGCGTTTTTATTGTCCTTTAAACATCTCTTTTATACCTCCTAATGAGCCCATTACTCCCGTTGCCTCATATGGAAGATAAACCGTCTTTTGATTTTCATTCTTTGCAAGTTCTTCCATCATTTGTATATACTTCTGTGCAATGAGGTAATTTGCAGGATTTGTGCTTTGTCCAAGAGCTTCTGTAATCTTCTGAATTGCTACAGCTTCTGCTTCAGCTACACGCATTTGCTTGAGCTTGACCTTCAGCAATAAGTATCGCTTGTTGTCTGTCTGCTTCAGCACGATTTATTCTTGAAGCTTTTTCACCTTCAGATTTAAGAATAGCAGCTTGTTTCTCACCCTCACTGGTAAGAATAGTAGCTCGTTTATTACGTTCTGCCTGCATTTGTTTCTCCATTGCTTGCGATACACTTTCTGGTGGTGTAATATCTTGAAGTTCTACACGATTTACTTTAATACCCCACTTGTTAGTTGCATCGTCAAGAACAGAACGTAACTTTGTGTTAATGGTATCTCGAGAAGTAAGTGTTTGGTCGAGTTCCATTTCACCAATAATATTACGAAGTGTTGTCTGCGTAAGTTTCTCTATAGCGTTTGGCAGATTGTTTATTTCGTATACAGCCTTAAAAGAGTCCATTATTTGGAAATAAAGGAGAGCATTGATTTGCATTTGAATATTGTCTTTCGTAATAACATTCTGTCTGTCGAAATCATAAACTTGTTCACGCAAATCAATAACAGTTGTGTACACATATCGTCCAGCACGAACTGCTACCATTTCTTTGGCTCTATCAATAAATGGAATGATTAAATTAACACCTGGTTGTAAAGTTGCATGGTATTTTCCCAAACGTTCTATGATGCGTGTTTCACTCTGTGAGATTATAACAACTGCTTTTTTTACAAAGATGAGTGCCAATGCTATAAAGGCAATCACGATATAAGTTCCAATGTCCATAATGATTAAGGATTTTAATTATTTATAAAAGTAAATTATTCAACTCTTTCCACTGTTACAATAATGGAATCTAAAGCAACAATACGTACTCTTGTTCCTTCCTCAATAGAAAGATTATTTACTGCAACAGCCTTCCAAGAGTCACCATCTATCTTTACTCTCCCATGTCCATTTGCAACAATTGATTCTGTAACATTACCAATTCTGCCTATTATGGCATCAGCGTTACTTAATCTTTGCTCTTTATTTATGTGTAAATACTTTAACACAATTGGTCTAATAAAGAAGACACTTAGCATACTAACTACTGCAAAGACAATGACTTGCAACATGAAACTATCGCTAAAAGCCGACACAGCTGCTGCAAAAACACCTCCAATTACAAAACACATGATAAAAAAATCACCATTGGTTAATTCTAACACAAGGCACAAAAGGCTTACTAAAAGCCAAACTAACCAAAGATTTTCAGAAAAATATTGTATCATAGCGTTATGGATTTTTATTTGAATGTAAAGATAACACTTTAAAGCGAAACGGACAACTTTTTAGTAAAAAAAAATAAAAGAGGGAGCAAAACTCCCTCTTTCTTTTATTCTCCGTTCTTTATTTCTTTTGTTTGGTATCTTTTAGTTTTCTAACCTTTCTACGATATGTCCAAGCAACACCGTTATCTTCCAATGTTATGGTTTACTTATTTCTGTTGGCCAATTGTCCTTCCCAATACGTGTTTCAGTGTGCGTATGTACTGCTCGGTCGGTTTCTTCCAAGGTCGTATCGGGTTCGTATTTATAATCTTCTACAACCGAATCCCATTCAGTTGTATCCCATTCTGCAGTATCAATGTAATCTGAATCAACGATTGCTGTGTCGTAATCATAATCTTCATCAGACACCATTGAATCTACCTCAACGCTGTCAATCTCAACACTATCAGCCCAATTGTCTTCATTATCGCTGCTGTAATAAGGTGTGGTGTATTTGTACAAATCGGTAATAGATGTCCATTCTCCTTGTTTATCCTTCGTTGTAATTGATGTAAAATACTTCATAAGTCTGTTTGTACCATCGAGTGGACGCCCTTTCGTAACAGTACCTTCGGTCAGCGGATTGGCAAATGTCTGAATTAAATCAAGCAGACTTGGTGCATATAAAGCATAAAGATTGGTTAAGAATCGTATAAAGGGTTTTCCCATAAGGTTCAAAGCCTGCGCTGCATAGCTATTATAGCTGCATATGGGGACAGCTGATTCTGAGGGATTCTCGCCATAAATCAGCTTTATTAGGATTTCTGATAATTCTGCTGACATCTCTTCTGAATTGCTCACAATATATGATTTCATATCGGAAGCAAAGGTAAGAATAAGCGGACGCTTCTTTAAAATATCGTCCACACGATGATAAAACAAACTATCAGAAACTGGTTCTAGTTTCTTTTTTGTATAATTGACACTCTCTAACAAGTCTACTTGTATAGTTGTAGTGAACGGAGAAACATCTAAAACTGTTAAACGAACTTTACACGAGAGGTTGGGTTCTCGTCTTTCTACTCCACCGAAAAGGTTATTATCATCTCCTATAATAGAGGTAAAGTCGAGCATTGTGTTTATTGAATCTGGGGTACCACTCTGTGTTTGTTCGAGTGAAAACTCGTAAACAGCAGATTGTCCTTTCTCAAACTTAGGTCTATATCCACTGTTCTTCTGTGCCCATAAACCATTGGTTGCAAGCAATGTTATGATGGTTAAGAATACTCGCATCTTATTTTGTTGTTTCTTTATTGTTTCATCTTGTCTGTTTCTTTAATTCTTGCGTCGTCTTACTACTTGATAAATTGTGCCAACACCATTTGGATAATTGATGGTAACAGTATTTTCGTACTTTTCCAACCAACTTTTCTTATCCATTTTCACATCTATTACATTCTGAGCCTTGCACAATACCCTTCCATCGTCATATAATAGCGAATCTTTTTCATCTGTTGCAATTGTATCTACATCGACATAATCCATTTCAATAGAATCTATACTAATTGAATCCACATTACTTGCATACGTGTCGTTGTCAGGTTCGTATAAACTTGAATACATATCCATATTCATTTTAAGGTTCATTTCTCTGCCTTTACCTTTTGTTGCATCGCTTACAAACTTAAACGAACGCTCTTCTTCTTTTAGCTCTCCTTCTTCTCGATGCCCCTCTTCACAGCGCAGACTATAGACTTCAGTAAAAGTATTAAAGCCTGGTACAAACATATAGAAGAAGATATCTATTGCCCTTCCTTTCTGCATCTCTGCTATCATCTTTTCATCAAGTTCCTCATCTTCGTTATCTAAGAAAGAAAGTTTTCGTTTGCGGCCTTCAGTAAGAAATTGCTTGTATAGCTCATTAGTGTTGATTACTACCCATTCGCCTAACTTTCTTGACATCATCAAACGCATTTTGAAGTTCTTTGCCAAATTAATTATCTCTAAGAAATCTTTGCATCTGAACTTCTTCTTAATTCCTTTGGCAAGCCTACATCAATAAGTTTAAGTTCCATAATATAGGCGTATGGTGTTGCCTCGAGTACCTTCAGCGAGAATTTACTTGATATTTTATCGCCAGTAGGAACCATTCTTACTATATCTATTAAATCAAATCCTCCCATAGAAGTTGTAAACGGAGAATATAATTCCAACCCATCAACAGTGGTATTGTCACTGTTTCGCTGATAGGTTTTCTTCAATAAATGCTCGTAAATTACGGTTTGCCCTTTCTTGAAATCGGGCAAATAAGTTCGTCTATTTTGTGCTGATATCCAAATATTTGTAAGCAGCAATATAAATAAAGTAACAGTTCTACGCATATAATATTAATTTAATATTCTTTATACTTTTTATTTTTTTTAATGTTGCAAAAATTACCATTTCTAACTTAAACAAAAATAAACAAAGTAGCATTATTTTTTTACTAAAAAAAGACGTAAAAACGACAATTATCGAAGAAAAAAAGTTTGTAATTTCGCAAAAAAATAAAAGAAGCAAACTGCAAAGCAGGATAAGATAACTTAAATAAAGAAAAAGATGAAAAGGATTAAGTACATATTGATTACTATTGCCATCGCTACACTCACTGCATGTGGAACAACATCAACGGTGCCACTTACAGGTCGCAAGCAAACGATTGGTGTATCTGATGCAGATATTCTAAGTTTAAGTAAAACACAGTATGCAAAGTTTATGTCAACTGCTAAGAAATCAACAAACACAAAAAATATTCAAATGGTAACACGTGTTGGACGTAAACTTGCTAATGCCGTAGAAACTTATTTACGCAATAATGGATATGCAAACGAGGTAAAAAACTTCCAATGGGAATTTAATCTTGTACAAGATAAACAAGCAAACGCATTCTGTATGCCTGGTGGCAAAATTGTTGTTTTTGAAGGATTATTACCTTATACTCAAGGAGAAGATGGTCTTGCAATAGTATTAGGGCACGAAATAGCGCACGCAGTAGCAAAGCATAGTGCTGAACAAATAACAAAACAACAGAACCAAAGCGTAGGAACTGCTATCTTAGGAACTGTATTGAACTCTACAATTGGAAGCGGAACTGGTGATCTTGTAAGTTCAGTAGCTTCAACAGGTTTATCACTTTTAAACTTAAAGTATAGTAGAAAGAATGAAAATGAAGCTGATTATATGGGACTTATCTTTGCAGCAATGGCTGGATACGATCCACAAACAGCTATTCCGTTTTGGCAACGTATGTCTGCCTCTTCAAAAGGTGCACCAATGGAATTCTTGAGTAGCCACCCTTCTGATGCTGCCCGCATTAAAAATATTCAAGGATGGATGCCTGAAGCTCTGAAATATTATAAAGGAAACCAAAGAAGATAAGACTCTTAAAAGTCTACTACAATGTGATAAAGAGAAAACAAAGTGCTTTTATAAGTATTATATATCTTTCTTGGATTCAACATATTGCTAAATTCTTTATTTTACGTTTTAATAATGCCTGTTTTGCTTGGTAAAACCTCTTGTATTACCTTACGAAACAGGCATTATTAAAATGAAAAACATATATAGGCTTTACTCATATTTCCTTCATAGGCCGAACTGATTTGGTGTTGTGTGTTCAGTTAATATCCTTATATTGAAAACACTAAAGCCTTTTTTGACCAAGCTTTATAATATATGATGATGGAAAGTTCTATAATGAATAAAAATCGCAGATAGAGAACGATAACGTTCATATAATAAAACTCTGTCAAATTCACTTATAAATATTTCATTAGAACTATTTGCAATTACAAAATTAAAGAAAAAAGGAAAAAAGGCTGACTTCACAGTCGGCCTTAATCCTATACAAAAACATTATGAAATAATTTTATTTCGCGAACAAGATTTTCACTTACTAAGATGGTATGGTCTCTACCATATCCATTATTTCATTGTATCTGATTGCAAGTGCGACATTTCCTTTCGCAATAGCGTTCGCACTGCACTCTGATATCATATCCAAGCATTGCTCCGAGTATAAAATCTTCCTCAGGAGAAAGTTGGTTTAGGGGTTTGGTTACAAATAATCGTATAGCATCTAAACACTCTTTACGACCAAAAAACAAGTTTAAACTGCTGTTTCCTACAGGCTGAATTATAAAAGGTATTTGCTGACTATGAAGTCGTGCGATAACAAAATCTTGATACTTCTTGTTAAAAGTATAAAGTACCATCTGTCGCACTCCTTTCTTGAACTCATAAATATGGTTCAGCAAGACTTTCATATCTGTTGCCATACCTTTCATAATAGTTGTAATTTTTTAGACGCTATCTACTTCTTCTTATAAAGAACCTTTGATGCTATCTAACCAAGCATCAATTCTGCTTTCGGTCTGATCGTCTTCGTTTACATCATCAAGTGCAAGACCTATAAATTTACCATCTACAACAGCATCGCTATCGTCAAATGTATAACCTTCAGTAGATACACCACCAATGATGTTTGCGCCCGCAGCAGCATCGCATATTTCTTTCATTGCACTGCAGAAAGTATCAGAATAAGACTCGCTATCGCCACAACCGAAAAGAGCAACTGTTTTTCCTGAAAGGTCAGCTTCTTTTAAAACATTCACACCATCATACCAGTCGTCTTGCAATTCACCTGCTCCCCAAGTAGAAGTTCCAAGGATAAGGTTGTCATAATTAGCAACTGTATCAGCAGAAAAATCTGTAACGTTGATTGCTTCTACACCTAATTTCTCAGCAATTGTGTTTGCAATATTCTCACATGTACCGGTTGATGAACCGAAAACTACTATTGTACTCTTCATATTTGTATTAATGTTTTGTTACGTTTGTTTTGTTTACGTTTGCAAAGATAGAGAGTTTCATTGTATCGTGCAATACCTAAAAGTAGGGGTTCTTGCAAAATACCTACTTTTAAGTAGTTGCTTATAAGACCATACACTATTTTTTTCTATAAGAATAGAAGAAAAAAATTAGGCTTTCATATTTTTTTATTTTACAATCATTAAAGAAATCGGAGGAAATCTCCTAAACGAAGTTAGTAAAACGTAAAAAAAGATGGTAGTATAAAAATGTTTGCTCATCTTTTACTGCCATCTTTTATCATCAGAAATTGCCATTGTCACAATTTCTGAATACCTATTATATGCTATTTCATTATAAGTTTATCGCTTCCTGCAGCCTTAAAACTCATATCCAAACCTTTTACACTATGTGTTAAAGCACCAAATGAGATAAAATCTACACCAGCTTTTGCGTAGGGTATCATTGTTTCATAGGTTATTCCTCCACTTGATTCTGTTTCGCACCGACCAGAAACAATATCTACTGCCTTCTTAGTTTCCTCTGGAGTGAAGTTATCAAACATAATTCGGTCACAACCTTCTACTAATGCTTCTTCAAGTTCTTTGAAGTTACGTACTTCACATTCTATCTTTAAGTCAATTCCTTTAGCTTTACAGTAAGCCTTTGCTCTTGAAATAGCATTATGAACTCCACCGCAGAAATCTATGTGATTATCTTTTAAAAGTATCATATCAAAAAGTCCAATACGATGATTTGTGCCTCCACCAATATAAACAGCCTCTTTCTCAAGCATACGCATGCCCGGAGTTGTTTTTCGGGTATCTAAAACTCGTGTTTTTGTACCCGCATCAATAAGGGCTTGTTGATATTTATGTGTCATTGTTGCGATGCCGCTCATACGCTGAAGTATGTTAAGCATTAAGCGTTCTGTCTGTAAAAGACTTTGTTCAAGTCCTTTTACGCTCATAACTATATCTCCAGGTTTTACATGCGCACCATCTTCAATATAAACATCTATCATTAGCTTTGGGTCAAATCGATGGAAAACGCGCTTAGCAATTTCTACACCAGCAAATATACCTTCCTCTTTTATCAGTAATTTACTTTCACCCATAGTATCTGCTGGTATGCAACAAAGGGTTGTATGATCTCCATCGCCAATATCTTCGCTAAAGGCAATGTCAATTAGTTTGTCGTTTAATTCTTCTACTTTTAACATCTTACTATATATAAAAGGTGAAAAACATTTTTGTAGCATACTACTACAAACCAAGTTTCTTTGATATTTCCAACATCTTATTAATTGGTCGTACCGCCTTTTCTGCAATTTTCTTATCTACCTCTATCGATGGCCATTCATACTTTATGCAATTGTACAACTTGGTTAATGTAATAAGTTTCATATAATTACACTCGTTGCAAGTAAATGGTTCTTCGATTGATGGCGCAGGAATAAAAGTCTTTTGCGGTGCAGACTTCTGCATTTCGTGAAGAATACCTACCTCAGTAACAACTATAAACTTTTGTGCTTCGTCGTTAATACTGAATTTCAGTAGAGCAGCCGTACTCCCAACTTTATCTGCAAGCGCAGCTACTTCACCCGTACATTCAGGATGTGCTAAAATCTTTGCATCAGGATATTGTTGCTTCAGTTGCTTTATACCTTTTGTAGAAAATCGTTCATGCACATGGCAACCACCATTCCAAAGCAACATATTACGTCCCGTAATACGATTGATGTAACCTCCGAGATTCTTATCAGGACCGAAAATAATTTTTGCATCTTTAGGGAATGATTCAACTATTTGACACGCATTACTACTGGTAACTACTACATCTGTGAGCGATTTTGTTGTAGCTGTAGTGTTTACATAGCTTATTACAGTATGGTCAGGGTGCGCTTTCACAAATTTTTCAAATGTTTCAGTAGGGCAACTCTCCGCTAAAGAACAAGATGCATTTAGGTCTGGCACTAAAATAGTCTTATCAGGACAAAGAATTTTATTAGTTTCGCCCATGAAATGCACACCACACATTATAATAATATCAACATCGGATGTAGCAGCTTTCTGAGCAAGAGCAAGACTGTCGCCTACGAAATCTGCAAGTTCTTGTACTTCTGGGACTGTGTAATAATGTGCCATAATTACGGCATTCTTTTCTTTACACATACGTTTTATCTCAGCCTTCACATCAATATTGATAGGTATTGGTTCATCTATAAAACCTTGCTCTATCCATTTCTTATCCATCATATCTTTGATATTAATTGTTTTTCTTAATTACTATTTCTTATTTTGGGTATCGTTAGCATGCTTAAGATAGTCAATTGTATAATGCAAGCCACGACTTTCCTTTCGAGCTATTGCTTGACGAGTTATTAAATAACCTACATTTATCATGTTTCGTAGTTCGCAAATATCCTTTGTTGCCTTTACTTGCTTAAAGAGTTGCTCTGTTTCTTCGTAAAGAAGATCCAGTCTACTCCATGCTCGTTTCAAACGTAAGTTACTGCGTACAATTCCTACATAGTTGCTCATTACTTCACCCACCTCCTTTACGCTCTGCGTTATCAACACGCGTTCTTCGTTAGAGAGTGTGCCTGCTTCGTTCCATTCGGGTATATCGGTATTGAATTGATAATTGTCGATAACATCAAAAGTATGTTCTGCAGCAGATTTAGCATAGACGACAGCTTCTACAAGTGAATTACTTGCCAAACGATTCCCCCCCATGCAAGCCTGTACAGGCACATTCACCCACCGCATAAAGACGTTTAATTGTGCTTTCACTATTTAAATCAACCTTAATGCCACCACACATATAATGTGCACTTGGACAAACTGGAATATATTCTTTTGTTATATCAATACCTAAGCTAAGGCATTTTTCATAAATGTGGGGAAAGTGTTTTCGGGTTTCTTCAGCATTTTTGTGGGTTACATCAAGACAAACATGAGCAAGTCCATGTATTTTCATTTCGTGGTCAATAGCTCGTGCGACTATATCTCGAGGTGCAAGCGAGAGTCGTTTATCGTACTTATGCATAAACTCATCTCCATTCGGAAGACGTAGGATACCACCATAACCACGCATCGCTTCAGTAATTAAGAAGGCTGGTCGCGTTTCTTTGGATTATAAAGCACAGTAGGATGGAACTGTACAAACTCCATATCTGCAACTGTTCCTTTCGCTCTATACACCATTGCAATACCATCGCCAGTTGCTATTCTTGGATTCGATGTCATTCCATAAACTGCTCCACAACCACCAGTTGCCATAAGTGTAACTTTACTTAAATAGGTGTCTATTTTCTGCGTATCAGGATTTAAGATGTATGCGCCATAACATTCTATATTGGGCGTACGTCGTGTAACTTCAACTCCGAGATGATGCTGTGTTATAATTTCTACGGCATAATGATTTTCAAGAATTGTTATATTCTCATTGCTGCACACTGCAGCCATAAGTCCACGTTGAATCTCAGCTCCCGTATCATCAGCATGATGAAGTATACGAAACTCGCTATGTCCGCCTTCACGATGTAAATCATATGCGCCTTCATTATTTTTATCAAAGTTTACGCCCCAATCAATAAGGTCTCTAATTGCTTGAGGGGCATTTTTAACAACATGTTCTACTGCCTGTGGGTCAGAGATAAAGTCGCCAGCAACCATTGTATCAGCTATATGTTTATCAAAATTATCTACAGATAAGTTAGTTACAGAAGCTATACCGCCCTGCGCCTTGGTAGTATTTGCTTCATCAAGCGTAGTTTTACACACCAATACGACTTTGAATTTTCCACTATTTGCAACGCGAAGAGCATAACTCATTCCAGCTATTCCACCGCCTACTACAAGAATATCTGATTTATGTATCATGATAAAATTGTTGTTTTTCAGATCAAATGCAAAAGTAGTAATATTTTCTTAATATGCAAACACAAAGCATTTATACTTTGTATTAAATTTCAAAAAAAGGACGCTCAATTTTACACTTGACGTGTAATCTTTCAAAAATGTCTTATAAGAGAATTATAATTGGCCTATAAGAGAATTTAGATTGTCTTATAAGACTATTTTATAGATTAACAAAACATGGTTATCAATGAGGTGTAAAAGCATTTATACTCCTGAAAAATAAGATATATATTTCTCGTTGTTACTTCTACTCTCTTCTAATGTTTTACAAATTTCTGATGATTTCGAATATAGACACCCCGTGGTAAGTTGGCTTCAGAGGTTCCTGCATAACGTCCATCAAGATGATAAATGCGTTTATCATTTTCAGTTGGCTTAATAGTTTCAATAGGCGTAATACCAGCAGCTGCCATTCTCAAAACTTCTTTCAATCCTTCATACACATTTATTTCTCCATAACCATACCAATTATTCGGATATGTTAATGCCGAATCATAGCGAGTACATGTCTTACGGAATACTTCCAAACAGTCTTGTGACGTAAGACGAGGATATGCTTGAAGCCATAATGCGATGGTACCTGCTACTACTGGCGATGACATTGAAGTTCCGCTATTAGCATTCCAAGCATATGTTCTGTCATTATATTCAAAGTGTTTCACATCAGATGCCAATGGTCTCCCAGTATTGTTTGGGTTCATTATAAAATAGCTACTATAAGCTGAAACAATATTTTGTCCTGGTGCTACAACATCAGGTTTAGTTCGTCCATCTATTGTTGGACCAATTCCTGAAAACGATGCACGTCTTCCATCAGTACCTTTATTATAGTCCTTCCATTCGCCTAAATAGTTCAAAAATCCTCTTCGATAAGCTGTTGCTCCTACCGAAATTACACTTGGTGCACTTGATGGCGAGTGAACACTATAGCCATTATCTCCCAACTTTAACATTGGATTTATATTGTGTGGGGGAAGATATCCTCTTATGCGGTAAAGGTCTATCTTAGCTTCGCTATTTTCGAACTCTATAGAAACTGGAATATCATAACCTAAATTAGGTCGGCTGGCAAGACGAATATCATAGACAATATCTTCCGCTTTAAACTTGATTGGTAGCCGAGAATACGCCATTCATACTTCTGTCCACCTATTTTAATAGAATCAATCAACAAAGAGTCTTTACATGCAAGCACTTTATCCATTGGGATTTCCACTATTTGAGCAGAAGGGCTGTTAGCAGGAACTTTTATCCGGAAGTTGAACGTTTTATCTGCCTTTACTGTGAAAAGAGCACTTTCTCGATTTCCCCACAACAAAGATTCTATATTCTTTGTACCTTTCGGCTTATAAACATGATTTATCCAATCAGCATCGTTACCAGCTGAAGCAACAATTATATGGCCAGGGCCAGACATTTTATCAAGCATTTCGTAATATAGTTGATCATAACCATGAAAATCTTGATGCCCTCCTTCGCTAAAATTAATTACACAGGGTTTACCTTGACTATCGGCATAATCGAAAATATATTTAAAACCTAATGCATCAGTTGCATAAGTGTACTTATAATAGTCTTTTCTGTCAATAAGCGCAATATTATCGCCAGCAGCATTTGCTACCATAACAATATCAGCCTCGTAAGCTATACCACGATAAGGACTTTTTTTGTCTGCTCCTTCTGCACCACTTCCAGCAGCAATTCCTGCAGTATGTGTGCCATGTGTCTGTGTAAGTCCATCTAAAGGATGTCCTATTTTCAAAAGTTCAGACCTACCACGATACTCACGTCCTACAGGTAATGTGCTATTCAAAGTATCTTTCGAGAGTTGGTCCCAAAGAGCTTTTATTCGGTATTCAGTCATATCCATATTATAAAAGGTTGGATGGGTTAGATCAAACCCAATATCTTGTACTCCAACAACAACGCCTTTACCTGTATATGCCTGCGGCAAGTTTTGTCCGCTATATACAGGAACAGCATTTACTATGGTAACAGTAGTATCCATTTGTACCCTATTACCATTTCCCGCTTCTATTCGCAACACATTCTTCTCATTTGAAAGTCCCGCGAGCTGATTTAAAGGGATAGACAATATATATATATCATCTATTTTTGCAAGTTGTCGACAAGCATACTTTTTATTATGTTTTCAGCATTATTGCTAAACTTCGCAAATGCAGTAATAGTAGCTTCATATTTATCTATACTAATTGGACGCACCAGCCTATTTTCTCGAATAACATCGGTTGCAGCTTCTCTAACCAAAGGCGACATCTTCGTATAGTTCGGACGCTGTGCTAAAATGCCTAATACAAACAATATAAGCACTTGTAAAAGGAGTATTCTCTTCATATTATTGATTGCCTTTAATGTCTTTTCCTGTGCAAAGAAAGGAAAAAAAAACGAATTAAGCAAATATTCACAATAAATCGCATTGTATGTACGTTTCACTCTATATAAGTTTAATTACACCGTTACTTTAAATAAACAATTAAAACTATCAAAATGGAGACTAAAAGTTTATACCCCTGGCGCACATTAGCCTCTTTTATGCTTGTCCTTCTATCTATGCCGTTAGGACATGCAATTATGATTATTATGGAAAATAATATGTCCAAAGATGCTGTTGAAGTTGCAGGATTTATTTTAGGATTTGTTGGATTAATAATGGTTATTATAGGTGTGTTTGCGAAAGGAGATACACGACAAACTCTTTGGGGATTTATTGGTGGCTTATTATTTTGGACTGGTTGGGTAGAATTTCTGTTTATGTACTATGCACGCCGTTATGGTGTACCTCCTGAAATAGAAAATGGACAGGTCGTTACAAAACCTGAATATTTAATTATGCCTGCTTCATTTGGTATGTGGGTTGCTATTATGGTGATGTATATTTTCTCAACTCGTAACGGTTGTGATTTTATTACATGGATACAACGCAAATGTTTCGGTCAAAAACAACGTACTATATGTGCTCAACCTATGACACGTCATACCAGCATCGTTACTTTTATGGAACTAGTCATGATGCTTTGGGGACTATATCTGCTGTTAATGTTCTGCTATGATAAGAATTTCTTAGGCGACCACCATCCTGTAACCTTCCTTATCGGTATAGGTTGCTTAATTGGCTCGCTGCTTATGTTTAAAAAGCAATTATATTTAGCTTCATGGGGAGCAAATATTCGTATGTCTATTGCTACTGTTATCGTTTTTTGGACACCTGTGGAGATTCTTGGACGCATAAATTTCTTTAAAGAATTTTGGACTGAGCCTGAAAAATATGCGTGGCAAATGGCACTTATTTTAATAACTTTCATTGCACTCGGAATATACCTTTGGATTAAAGGACATAAAAAAAAGAGAATAACGAACGAGACTAATTGATAAAGATAAAATGAGAATTTGGAAATGTAATGAGGGTGTGTCAAAATTGATACATCCTCTTTTTATTCTTCCTTTACCTTGTCTACCACATAATTCGTTATTTACTGCAGCTATGCTGCTAATTTCATATAAAATGATTTATAGGGCTTTAAATAGCCTATATAAACTTGTATAGAGCATCTGAAGGTGCCTAAAAGTACCTCCATAATGTCTTTTTAGTTCCTTGAGATTGGTTTTTTTCTACACATTTTCCCTATGTTAAAAGGCAATAGCAAAGAAGGCAAAGTCCATATTGACCTTGTCTTTTTCCAAAATGCCTAAACCTCTTATAGGCTTTATTATATTTTGTTTGTCCAAAAACAGCTTCAGGTTCTATGCACCTTCGTCCTCGATGCTTGATGCCTTCTTCCGAGGTCAGTAGTTCCCGTGCCTTTTTGTTTATAGTGCTGTAGTTGATGGTTTACTTCTATAATTCTGTTCCCTCTTGCCTTAAAAACATGAGCCTCTCAACGGACAACCATCACAGCGTTCTGCCTGATAACGTACGCTGTAAGTAACGAATCCGTTAGAGGTTAGGGGAACGCTTCATACCTATACGCTTCATATGCTGTCCCATAGGGCAGACGTAGAAATCCTGTTCCTTATTATAATAAAGGCTTGCGGGACTGAATGGGTTAGGTGTGTAACGTGGACGCTGCTCTTTATGGAAGTAGTTATACTTCACATAGGCTTCCATATTATGTACGTCCATGAACAGATAGTTCTCCTCGGAGCCATACCCTGAATCGGCTACGACTGTCTTGGCATAACGATGATAGCGTGATTTGAAAGACTCCAAGAAAGAAGAAAGTGTGAGTGTATCGGTACGGTTAGCATAGAGTGCAAAGTCGGTGATAAACTGGTTCTCAGTTGCTATCTGCAGATTATATCCAGGCTTAGTCTGTCCGTTGCGCACAGCATCCTCCTTCATGTGCATAAACGTGGCATCAGGATCGGTCTTGCTGTAGGAGTTTCTCTCTCCCATAACCTCAAGGTGCCAGTCATACTCCTGGAGTTTATTACGTTTCTTCTCTAGCTCTTTAAGCTGTTTTTTCTTGGTTCTAACAGCCTGCTTCTCTTCTTTTGTCTTAGGCTCAGGGACTGATTCCAAAGACTTGTTCAATTCCTCGGATATCTCATTGAGCAGAGCTGCAGTAAACTCGACACCTTCTCTCTTAGCGGCATTGTCCTGCGCTATGACATCATCAACCTGAAGCAAGAGTGTGCGTATTTGTTCCTGCAACTTGGCGCGGTTCTTTTCCACGGTTCTCTTCCAAACGAAGGTATACTTGTTGGCTTTCGATTCTATCTTTGTGCCGTCAATATATTCAACGTCAAGACTTATCAAACCTTTGGCTGCAAGTACTAATACGACTTGTGTAAAGATATTGTTGATTTCCTTTTTCACACGATTACGAAAACGATTGATGGTAATAAAGTCAGGCTGCTCATATCCTGCCAGATAGATGAAATGAATGTCACGCTTGAGAAGCGACTCTATGCGACGGCAGGAATAGATATTATTCATATAGGCGTAAAGAATCACCTTGAGCATCATTTGTGGATGATAAGGCTTGCGACCACTGGGCTTATAAAGCTTGTAGACATTATCCAACATAAGATTATCCACCAAGGCGTCTAAAAGACGAACAGGGTCGTCTTCTGCGATATCCTTATCGATTCTTTGAGGAAAAAGAATCATTTTCTTGTGTATGTAAGAACGAAAGTGTATCTTTGTCATAATGAGATTTTTTTAATGCCTAAAGGTACAAAAACTTTAGGAAATAGCAAAGCCCTGGCTTGAGAAAGTCGGGGCTTTGTGCATAAAAAAGAGGATGTATCAATTTTGACACACCCTCTTTTATTTTTTGTATCTTAACCAAAAAAACGTTGTTTATTTTGCGTAAGAAACACTGCGTGTCTCGCGGATAACAGTTATCTTTACTTGCCCAGGATAAGTCATTTCGTTTGAATCTTTTCTGCAATTTCACTACTTAATTGCTCGCTTTGAACATCGTCCATCTTATCAGCACCAACAATAACACGGAGTTCTCGACCTGCTTGTATTGCATAAGTCTTTGTTACGCCTGGATAACTCATTGCAATTGCTTCCAAATCGTTTAGACGTTTGATATATGCTTCTACAATTTCACGACGTGCCCCTGGACGTGCTCCAGAAATAGCATCACATACTTGAACAATTGGAGCAATAAGACTTGTCATCTCTATTTCATCGTGGTGTGCAGCAATTGCGTTGCAAATTTCAGGTTTCTCTTTAAACTTCTCTGCAATACGTCCTCCGTATAATGCGTGAGGAAGTTCAGTTTCTTCATCTGGCACTTTACCTATATCGTGTAATAAACCTGCACGCTTTGCCTTCTTAGGATTAAGCCCAAGTTCACTCGCCATAATGCCACAAAGATTTGCAGTTTCACGCGCATGTTGAAGGAGGTTTTGTCCGTATGAAGAACGATATTTCATTTTACCGACAATGCGAATTAACTCTGGATGTAATCCGTGAATACCTAAATCTATGGCAGTACGTTTACCAGTTTCAATAATTTCATTGTCTAATTGCTTCTTGACTTTCGCCACTACTTCTTCGATTCGAGCAGGGTGAATACGACCATCAGATACCAATTGGTGAAGTGCCAAACGACAAATTTCACGTCTTACAGGGTCAAAACCTGAAATTACAATTGCTTCGGGGGTGTCATCAACCACAATCTCAACACCTGTGGCAGCTTCAAGGGCACGAATGTTACGACCTTCACGGCCAATAATTCTACCTTTTACTTCGTCGCTTTCAATATGGAATACGCTAACAGAATTTTCGATAGCAGTTTCTGTCGCAACACGTTGAATAGTTTGAATAACTATCTTCTTGGCTTGTTGGTTAGCATTTAGTTTTGCTTCATCAACTATTTCGTTGATATATGATGCTGCATCAAGTTTTGCCTGGTCTTTCAGACTTTCTACAAGACGATTCTTTGCTTCTTCAGCACTTAAGCCTGAAAGTTCTTCAAGCTTTGCGCGTTCTAATTCTTTTTGCTTTCTAATTCTTGTTCCTTAACCATCAGCAACTTTTTATCGTTGTCAATACGTTGTTGCTGCTGTTCAACTTCTTGTTTGCGACGATTCATTTCGTCTAAACGTTGGTTCAAAGTAATCTCTTTCTGTTTTAAACGATTTTCGTTTTGTTGAAACTTATGATTTCTCTGTTGAACCTCTTTTTCGAGTTCACTTTTTTTGTTAAGGAACTTCTCTTTAACCTCAAGTAGCTTCTTTTCTTTCAATACCTCTGTGTCCTTTTCAGCTTTCGCCATAGCATCTTTGTATTGACTATCAATAATATAGCGGAATACAGCGTAGCCAATGATGAAACCTACTACAAGACATACGATAGGTATGATTATTGTTATCAGATTCATTTAATTATTTATAATGTTTATTTATCTTGGTTATTTCTTTAGTGCATCTTCTATCTCTAAAGTGAGTTTGCCAAGAATATCGTTGAATGGTGCAGTATCGTTTCGTGCGCCTTCCTTTTTATAGTGAAGTGCAATGTCTAACATTGCCATATATAAAATGTCTTTGTCGCTTTTCTTGCCTTTAAAATAGGTTGCATATGTATTTACAGTGTCAGTAATTAGTTTTGATGCAGCACGGTAATACTCTTCGTCTTCACGAGGAATATTTACCGATAATTCTGTATCATATACATGCAATCTTATATGCAATTTATCGTCTGCCATTCAATTCTAGGTTATTTTTCACTAATGAGAGTGATGCACTTGTTTACATCGCGGATAAGTTTTGATATACGTTTCTGAGCTCCTTCCATATCGCTATCAGAAATTTCTATCATCTTAGCCATTCTTAATGAATTATAGTCGCTTTGCGCTTGTTTCAGCTGTGCTTCAAGTTTTGCAATTTCTTTTTCGCGCTGGTCCACCAAATCATACAACTCGTTATTTTCTTTTTTAATCTCTTCATATTGAAGGATCATTTGTCTAACACGAGTCGCAAAAGTATTTAGTGTCTTTTCATTCGCATTCATTTTTCTCCATCATTTTGGCTACAAATTTACGTTAAAGTTTTAATTTAACAAAATTTCCAACCAATTTTTCTATTCAACGACGGAACTATCTTTTATTTTGTTGTTGTGTCGTCACCATTCTGCTTAGGTTCTTTCTTTGCTAACAGGACGATTTGATAGACAAATTCAGTTGCCCACTGACGTGAAAAACCTAGACGTTGTGATAATTGACGAACTGACATAACAGTTTTAATGACACCAGGATCAGAATAATCGTTCTTGGTATAAATATCATTAACTGTCTTTTCTGTCATTGTATAGATGATTTTTTTAAAGAAACCTGGTACGCGAAGTTTAAACTTCATCAAGTTTCCAATAAGCATCATTAAATCTTGTGAATAAGCTTGGAATTGATAAAGATATCCTTGTGCATCTTGTATTTTCTTACAGTTCTTTTTGATGCTGGCATCTACTTCATCAAAGAACAAATCGCTAGTCCCATATAGGTTCTTCATCGTTTTCCTTACACTATTCTTTTCGCCAACTCCTAATTTATTATTAACAGTTGGTACACGGAAAGTTTGTTTGTAAGTGCGAAGGTCGGGCAACATTGTTAAATTTGTAATGCCTAATCTAGCTGCAAGGGCTGCTTGGAAGTAAACACGTACTAAAGTCATATAGTCGTTCATACCGCCAACCTTTTCCTGCTCTTTGTTATTTCCTTTAAATATTTTAGAAAATATTCCCATTTTAGTTCATGAATGAATTTGATTACTAATAGAGTCTATACTCTTTTGCGCTTGCAAAGTTAAGAAAAATAAAAATAAGATTTATGAGATAATAAGCATATTTTTTTGATTCTTGTACTATTAATAGTTTGGTTTGAGTAGTTAAATTTCCTATCGGTTTTATATTAGCTTTTTAGAAGGAAAAAAAGTATTTTTTTAAAAACATTTTTTTGAAACAAATATTTAGAAAGTAATAAAATGGTTTAATACTTATACTTATCTTGCTGTGTTATAAGCAAAGATATATTTTGCCCCTATGATTATATGTAATATGCTTTTTAATGAAAGATAATTACTAACGAAAATGTAATTACGTTTTTATAAAAATTCGTAATTACGTTTTTTTAATTTATAATTACATTTTTTTCTAATTTTTTTAATTACTTTTTTTATCTAACACGAAATACAAATAACAAATTATGATTTGTGTACTTTTTATTGGTTAAATTTCTTCCATTTATTTCCTTGTTTTTTTTGAGGTGTTATTATTATAAAAAAATATAAAGTTCTTAGCTTCTTTTTGTTGATGGTGTTTTGTTTATAGATATCTGTTCCTGTATTTGCGTTTTTGCTTTATTGTCTTTAGTCGGATGATAGAAACTTTTAAGAAGAAGTTTGTCTTTATGCTATTTGATGTAAAAAGTTTTAGTGTGCAGTAACATTTTTTATAATAGATGCATTGAATATCAATTAAATTGATTACCTTTGCGAACAATAAACAGAATAACTCAGAATTGAATGAGGGATGATAAATATTTGCGAGTAGCTATTGGAATATTTTTAAGAAATGTGAAGATTGAGGAAAGCGTATTGTTTACTTGTTCTGACTGGGCGTAAAATCAACATAAATTAAGTATCTTAAATAAAAAACAAGTATGAAAGGTATTGTTCTTGCAGGAGGTTCAGGTACTCGCCTTTATCCAATCACAAAAGGCATAAGTAAACAGTTGATACCTATTTATGATAAACCAATGATATATTATCCGATTTCTGTATTGATGCTTGCAGGCATAAAGGAAATATTGATTATATCAACACCATACGATTTGCCAGGATTTAAACGCCTTTTGGGAGATGGTCATGAGTTAGGAGTAAGTTTTGAATATGCAGAACAACCCTCTCCTGATGGATTGGCGCAAGCTTTTATCATCGGCGAGAAGTTTATTGGTGATGATTCTGTTTGTTTAGTGTTAGGTGATAATATTTTTTATGGAGCAGGATTCACTGGATTATTGGAAGAGAGTGTAAAGAATGCCGAGGAAGATGGAAATGCCACTGTATTTGGTTATTTTGTTAATGATCCAGAACGCTATGGAGTAGCAGAATTTGATAAAGAAGGAAATTGTCTTAGCATAGAAGAGAAACCAGAACATCCAAAAAGTAATTATGCTGTAGTAGGATTGTATTTTTACCCAAATAGTGTTGTTGAAATTGCAAAAAATATTAAGCCATCAGCAAGGGGAGAATTAGAAATAACCACAGTTAATCAAGAATACTTGGCAAAGCAAGAATTAAAGGTACAGACATTGCAGCGTGGCTTTGCATGGTTGGATACAGGTACACATAATAGTCTGTCAGAAGCTAGTACATTTATAGAGTGTATAGAAAAGCGTCAAGGTTTAAAGATTGCTTGTCTTGAAGAAATTGCTTACAAAAAAGGTTGGATAAGCAACCAACAACTTAGAGAAAATGCTGAGATAATGAAGAAAAATGAGTATGGTCAATATCTTCTTTCTCTAGTAGACAACAATATCAATGAATAGAATAGTCTTATTATGATAGAAGAAAAGAAGAACGCAGAAAAAGAATACGTACATGAAGAAAACGAGAAATCGTTTATCAATTTTGAGTTAATCTATCGTACAGTAATCCTTAATTGGTATTGGTTCATACTTTCCATAATTATTTGTGTAGGTTTGGCAGCTATTTACTTGCGCTATACAACACCTACTTACCAAACAGTTGCAAAGTTACTTATCAAAGATCAAGAGAATAGTAAAAGATCTGGTGTCAAGTATTCAACAAATCTTGGAATTATGTCTAATTCTGAAGGTATAGAGAATGAAGTGGAAATACTTGGTTCAAGATCTCTTGCACAAGAAGCTGTACGCGATTTAAACTTTATGCAACTTATACAACAAAGGGTAGGTTGAAGACCATTACATATTATGGAGATCAGCCCTTAAATGTTGATATTGACGGCGAGCACTTAGATCGTTTGAATAGACCTATAGAACTTTCAATCAAACGCGATAGTAATACTCTTATTTTATCGGGCAGTTATTCTGTTCCAATAAATGAACGTGATGCTGAAGGTCCATTTGTATTAAATCGCAAGTTCTATTCGTTGCCTCATACTATAGTTACTCGTGCAGGAACAATTACGATTAGTTCAAATCGTGGCAGAAACTTACGTAAGGGTGAAGAAATGAATGTTACATTACAATCACCTAAAGATGCTTGTGGTAAATATGTTAGTGATTTGCAAATAACACGAGGTTCACAAGGAACGAGTATTGCATTTCTTAAGATGGTTGATGAAAATCCCAATCGAAGCATTGACTATTTAAAGCAACTTATTGTTGCATACAACCGTCAAGCAAACGAAGATAAGAATACGATAGCACTGAGTACAGAGCGTTTTATAAGCTCTCGTCTTAGTAAAATTAGCCAAGAATTAGGTGTAACGGAAGGAAAACTGCAAAGCTATAAGCAGCAGAATGGTGTGGTAGAACAACAATTGAATGCTGCAAGTAGTTTCTCTAATCAAACAGTGGCTGAACAGAAACTTACTGAGATTGAAACTCAAATTCAACTCTTTAATAGTGTTGCTTCAGAAGTGAAGAACTCTTCTAAAGATTTCTCACAAGTAATTCCTTCAGATGTAGGTTTGAGCGATGCCACTGCATCAAGTCTTATCAATAAGTATAACGAATTAGTGTTGGAACGAAATCGTCTTCTTCGTAGTGCTTCGGTAAACTCACCTGTAGTAGAACCTCTCACAGACCAAGTAAGAATACTCAATGCAAATATCCGTCGTGCTATTGAAACTGCACGTAATAATTTGCAAATTCAAAAAGATGCTATTGTTGGACAATTTAATAAGTATAATTCGCAAGTATCTGAAGCTCCTAAACAAGAAAGAATGATACAATCTATCGATCGTGAGCATGAAGTTATGTCCAGCTTGTTCTCTATGTTATTACAAAAACGTGAAGAGAATAGCATGTCTCTTTCTGCAATAGTTGATAAAGGCAAGCTAATAGATGAACCACAATTTGCGGGTATTGTTAGTCCAAATACACAAATGATTTATCTTATTGCTTTAGCAATAGGTCTTCTTCTACCTGCACTTATTTTGTTCCTTATCCAACTCTTTAGATATAAGATTGAAGGACATGACGATGTGGCTCGACTTACTAACTTGCCAATTATTGCTGACGTTCCTGTTGCGAGCAATGCTGCAAAGGGTAAGGCTGATATTGTAGTACACGAAAACCAAATAACCAAATGGAAGAAGTCTTCCGAGCAATGCGTACAAATATACAATTTGTTTTGGAAGAGAATCAGAAGGTTGTTCTCTTCACTTCTTCAACTTCTGGTGAAGGTAAGACCTTTACGGCAGCTAACCTTGCTGTTAGTTTCGCATTGCTAGGAAAGAAAGTAGTGTTTGTTGGTTTGGATATTCGTAGACCTCGTCTTGCTGAACAGTTTAAAATAAATGACCATAAGCATGGTATCACTAACTTGTTAGTGAAAAACGATCTGACTTTAGAAGACTTGAAGGAACAAATTATTCCATCTGGTGTGAATGACCACTTAGACCTGTTGATGGCTGGACCTATACCTCCTAATCCAACAGAATTGATATCACGCCAATCTTTGAATACAGTATTCTATTTCTTACGTCTAGAATATGACTATGTAATAGTCGATACTGCTCCTGTCGGACTTGTTACTGATACATTACAAATAGGTAGAATTGTAGACGCAACCATTTATATGTGTCGCGCAGATTATACATTGAAATCGTCTTTCAGTATGATAAATGCACTTTCAGAAGAAAAGAAACTTCCAAAGATGAATATTGTTCTGAATGGTGTTGATATGTCTAAAAAGAAGTATGGTTATTACTACGGATATGGACGTTATGGTAAGTATGGACGTTATGGTCAAGGAAAATACGGCAATTATGGTACATATGGAAACTATGGAAGTTTTGGAAACTATAGGAGTAGTAAGTATGGAAATAAAGAGGATAATTCTATAAAACGATAACGATAAAAATGATGTACAAGAAGTGTGTCAGCGTTTATACATTGTCACACTTCTTTTTTCTTTATGCAATTATGATTATAGCAGTAGATTTTGACGGAACAATTGTAGAACATAAGTATCCTAAAATTGGAAATGAAGTACCATTTGCAACAGATACTTTAAAAGAATTGATAAAAGACGGACACCAACTAATACTTTGGAGTGTAAGAGAAGATGATTTATTACAAGAAGCAGTAGATTGGTGTCATAACCACGGAGTTGATTTTTGGGCTGTTAATAAAGATTATCCTGAAGAAGAGCAGTCTAAGAATAATCATTTCTCAAGAAAATTAAAAGTTGATATGTTTATTGACGATCGAAATGTTGGTGGATTACCTGATTGGGGTACCATTTATCATATGATAAAACATAATGAAACTTGGGAAAGTATGCGTTATAATAATAGTTCTGCCTACCAAGAACCTAAAAGAAAAAAACATTGGTGGAATTTTTAGTTGATTTTTCCATATTTATAAAATATAAGAGCCACTCTTCCTGTGTTAGAAGGGTGGCTCTTTTATTATTGTACGACGAATGAAATGGTTATTTGGTAAACTAGATAATCTCTTATTCCATTACAAGTAGAATGTTTTTTAATAATGCCAATTATTCAACAATCCATTCTACATTTTCACTTATCATATTTTCTGATTCTTCTTCAATAGCGATACTTGATGGGTTTGGGTTTTTCATTGAGACTTTGATATTTGTCATTACATTACGCTTTAAATAACAACTTTCTGTTCTGATTTTATTGTTCCATCGGTTTTAGTCCAATTTAATAAGAAATGAGACTCGCCTTTATAATCATCTTCAATTGCTTTGTCTGTTTGTGTGAAAGAATAAATAGCTTGATGATCGAAGACTGGGTCAGAAGCATTTACGGTTGCTGTATAATCGTCTAAATATTTGACTTCAATTGTTCCTTCTTCAGGTGGCGTAATGGTTAAATGCAATCCAAACACAGCTCGTTTTACCTTTATAGATACTATATTTGATGTTTTAGGAGTAAAATCAGATAATGTGCCATATTGTTTTATAAGTTTAGGGCACCATACTTGTTTATTACCAGTAATTGTCGTTTTATCTTTAGGCGGAAGTGCTAAGTTTTCTGAACTTGATTTTATGAATGAATTACTCAGCTTTGTTGGATTCTCCTTTGTTGTTATAAATGGTGCCATATATCCACTTTCAGAAAGATAGATACCATCTTCTTTTTCTTCTACTATCAAGCATTCAAAACGATAATGGCAATTTTCGTTTAGGGCAATGCTTATTTTTGATGGATCATCAAATAAACCATAAGCATATTTAGAATAAGAAGTACTTTTTCCTTTCTTTTCAAATACATTAATACCATACAGCTTTCTTCCCGCACTACGGGTAACATTAATGAATAAGGGTGATTCAGAAGTTGCTATTTCCTCATTTATTCTGAGCGAAATAGTTTTCGTCTTTCCTTTACCTTGTTGTTCTTTTTCTACTCCTTCTTCTAAAATTGCTTTTTCGCAACTTACGAAGCATACTGCCATTAAAATGGTTAATAGTGTGTAAATTGTCTTTTTCATATAATTTTGATTCTTTAATATATGCAAAGGTACTATTTTTTACTTTATACCCAAAAGAAAATCCGAATAATCATGATATTTATATTGAATTTATACTATACTTGTCGTAATGGAGTAAGGTCTTTAGGCTTTATTTGGGAGACAGTTCTTCTAGAACTTACATAACTTAAACTCCTTATAATAGCAAATCTAAAATCAATGGGAGATGGTCACTAAATCCACTGTTGTAGCGCATTCCATTATAGAAACGGTGGGGTTTTACTCCTCCATATTTTTTATCTTCTTCAAGTAGAAAAGAAGCATCATTTATTCTGCATTGCTGTACTTTGGCTACTAAGTTAGTGCTTACAAGTATTTGGTCCAAGCTTCCCCATTCTCCTTGATAGCGATAAGTTCCTTTGGCTCCATTTCTTCCTTTTGCATTCCGAGAAATATTTATCATTCCATGTTCATAGATATTCTGCAGTGATTTGTCGTCGGCATAATCGTTGAAGTCGCCCATTGCTACAATTTTAGCATGCTTTTCAGTTGCCTTAATCGAGTCAATAGTATTGCAAAGCTGCGCGGCAACGTGTATTCTAAATGGTTCAGAGAAGACAATACCACCTGAACGGCTTGGTGCGTGTACAAGAATGACGTGCAATGTATCGCCATTTACGAGTTCTCCCATTACGTGAAGTATGTCGCGAGTAGGTTTCATATCTTTTAATGGTGGGATGCGAATGGTGTCGGCCTTTATTATTCGGAAGGTGAAAGGCGAATAGAGTAGGGCGACATCTATGCCACGCCTATCGTTCGAGGCTGTCATAATGTATTGGTAGCGTGCTTTACGTAATAGTGAACGTTGTGTAAGGTAAATCATTGTGCTGTCGTTCTCTACTTCGCACAATCCTATCAAGTCAGGCAGATAAGTTCTTGCAGAATCCTCGCCACACGAGATAATGCCTTGTCCTACTTTGTTCAGCTTCTCCCAATACTTTGTGCGTGTCCAATGGCGTGGCGAGTTGGGTGTAAACTCCAAATCGTTTTTCTCCGAATCGTGTTCTGTGTCAAATAAGTTTTCTACGTTCCATTCTACTATACGTAAACGTTCTTGCGCCATTATTGTGCAAGGAAGAAGGCTAAGGAAAAGCAAATATATGTGTTTCATGGTTGGTTAGTAAGTTATTAGTTGAGAATAGTGAGCTGTTGGCGCACGCTTTCTTCGTGTATAATTTCGAGAATGCGAGATGCAAATTTAGCATCTATTCCACATGCGTTAGCCTGTTGCTTACACTTTTCTAACATTTCGTTATAGCGATCAGATTGTAAAACTGTCATGTTGTGTTCCTTTTTAAACTTACCAATCTCGCGACAAAGTTTGAAACGTTCGGCAAGTAAGTTTATAAGCGAACTATCCATTTCGTCTATTTGTGAGCGTAGTTGATGCAGTTCTTCGCTTGTTGTGTGTTTATCGCGTACGATGAGTTGCGAAAGAATAAGGTTTAATTGTTCGGGTGTTACTTGTTGTTCTGCATCGCTCCATGCTTTGGTTGGATTACAATGGGTTTCTATTATAAGTCCATCGGCGCCTAAATCAAGACCTTGTTGACAAAGTGGTGCAATAAGGTTGCGACGTCCGCCAATGTGGCTGGGGTCGCAAATAATTGGTAAATTGGGTATGCGACGATGCAATTCGATGGGAATTTGCCACATCGGTAAGTTTCGGTATATTTTCTTTTCGTAACTCGAAAAGCCACGATGAATAACGCCCAATCGTTTAATGCCTGCTTGATTCAAACGTTGCAGTGCACCAATCCATAGTTCAAGGTCAGGGTTTACAGGGTTTTTCACCAAGACTGGAATATTCTTTACACCGCATAGTAGGTCGGATAAGGCTTGTATGGCAAATGGATTGGTTGTGGTTCGTGCACCAATCCAAATATGTCTACATCATATTTCAGAGCCAATTCTACATGTTTGGGTGTTGCCACTTCGGTGGCGATAAGCATACCTGTTTCGTCTTTCACTCGTTTTAGCCAAGGCAGAGCTTTCTCGCCATTGCCTTCAAAGCACCCGGGTTTGGTGCGTGGTTTCCAAACACCTGCTCGGAATATCTTACAACCATTAGCTGAAAGTTGTTGAGCAGTATCCATTACCTGCTCTTCGGTTTCTGCAGAGCAAGGACCTGCTATTATGATGGGTTGGTTGTCTTTATGTGGAAGTTCTAATGGTTGTAGTTCTAATTCCATTATAATAATATGTTGTCCGTTATCTTTTTGAATTAAAAGCCATAGGGATTCATTTGTTTATACTTGTCGTTGAGTTGTTTCTCAATGTTTTCTTCTGCATTTTCTTTACCATCTGTTGGCATCAACTCTTCAGCTCTTTCGGCATCTTCTTTTGCTTTTTCTTCGTTTCCTATTAAGGAATACATTTCGCTGCGTTCTTTAAATGCAGTGTAAGAAAATGGGTTGGCATCAATGGCTTTTGTGAAATATTCTATTGCCTCATCGTTGCGATTGGCTGCTCGTTCTATTCTTGCTTTTAATAGTAGTACATCTTCGTTATCTTCTGTGTGTTCCAACAACCAATCAGCGTCAGCTTCAGCTTCGCTTAGCTGCTGAGTGCGTAGATAGGTTTCTCCGCGTAGCAAATATGCGTTGCCTTGCTTGTTATCAATAGAGATGGCTTTTGTTGCCATCGCAATTGTATTCACGTCGTCGCCTTGTCCTTTGCATGCTTCGGCATATAGGTAGTGAGCTGTTGCATTTTCCGAATCTAAGAGAATAGCTTTTTCACACGCTGTTGCCATTGCGCCATAGTTTTCCATCATGAAGGCTATATTTGCCATACGAATGAATATCTGCACATTGTCGGGCTGTGCCTTACTTAATGTTTGCAGTTCTTCGTAAGCTTCCGAGAACATGCCTTTTGAAGTATAGACGACGGAAAGGTGGTCGTGAATTTCCAAATCGTCTTTTATTTCCAATGCGTGTTTAAAGCATCTCACGGCATAATCTACCTCGCCAGTCTTCATAGCTCTGACGCCATCGTATTTCAATACATCGAAATCTTTTGCTTCGTTTTGTACTTTTATTTCTTCTTTGGTTTCTTCTTTGCCACCAAACAGCTTCTGAAAAAAGTTCATACGTGTTTTATTTTATTTATGTTTAACGAAGTAGCAAGCATTGTTTTCAACTCGTTCGTTATGATTGTGTAGTTATATGTTTTTTCAATTTACCAACTCTGCTAGATATAGAGCTTTCTGAAAGAAAAATATTAGCAGTGATACTTTTTAACCCTAAAAATAGGGTATTGCAAAGATACACAATTTAATTTTAGCTGAGGAACAAGAGACTTAAAATTTTCCGATGTCTGGGAATAATCTGAAACAATTTTTAATCGAATGATTACATAAATCTTAATTTTCTGATTGTGAAAAAAAACTAATATTTGCGAGTCTGTTAACATTTGAAATTGAGGTCAAATAGAATAGTTCGCCAGCTTTTCTTACGTTGTTCAGTACCTTTTTATATAAAGTTCAACTACTTTTTTTATTGATTGCTCAATAACTTATTATAAAAAGCTGGCGAGCTTTTTATAATAAGTTCGCCAGCTTTTTGCAGTTTGCTCAATCACTTTTGCCTAAATATTCTATTACTTTTGTTCAAATTTGTAAGTTTTCTGCTCTTTTTATGATTGTTTAATGTGTTATAAGTTGCACACTAACAACACAATTATCTTGTTACTTTCTGAATATCTGTGTTTTATATATTGCACGTAAATAATAGCCTTTTTTGAGAGAGATAATGAATTTATTTTAAAAAGTGGCCTTCTTGCACTCTTTTGCGCTCTAAGAATTAACATTCCAAGTAGAAAAACTTACCTTTTTTAACGTTTTGCTCTAAAACGAAAAGGATATAGTTGTGAGATAGAAAATGAAGGGTTAGGTTGCTTTATAAATCTGTGTTTTTCTATTTTCTTAAGTAGGAAAGTATACAAAAGAAAATCCCACTGACTCAGTTTGTGAGCAGTGGGATTCTTATTAGTTTATAACGCATATTCTTCGCCATTAAGAAATACTTGGCGAATAATAGGTGTGGTGTATGCGTAAGGAATAAAGTCGATTGACGGAATAGGGTCGGTAATGTAGAAGTTAGCTACCTTACCTACGGTGATAGAACCATAATCCTCGCTTAATCCCATTGCATAAGCCGAGTTGATGGTAGCAGCATTGAGTGCTTCAGCTGGCATTAAACGCATTTTGATGCAGGCTAATGATACGGCAAACTTCATATCGCCCGATGGTGTAGAACCTGGGTTGTAGTCGGAAGCAATTGCCATTGGGAGTCCTGCGTCAATCATCTTTCTGCCTGGTGCGAATGGCATATTCAGGAAGAACGATGTTCCGGGCAAGCGGTTGGCATAGTTTCAGCGTCTTTTAGCAGTTCTATATCGTGGTCGTCCATCGCTTCAAGGTGGTCTACGGAGAGGGCGTTGCATTCAACACCTACTTCTACACCGCCTGAAACAGCAAGTTCTTCGCCGTGAATTTTACCACGTAAGCCATATTGAGCACCTGCCTGGAGCAAACGACGTGTTTCGTCTGGAGTGAAGAAACCTTCGTCGCAGAACACGTCTATGAAGTCGGCAAGTCCTTCTTCTGCCACGGCAGGCAACATGTCGTTGATGATGTGGTCTACATATTCGGCTTGGCGACCAGCATATTCGCGACCAACGGCGTGCGCACCGAGGAAGTTGGCAACGACCTTAACAGGAGCTGTCTCCTTTATGCGACGAATAACACGCAGCATCTTCAATTCGTCCTCAAGGTTCAAACCATAGCCACTCTTTATTTCCATCGCACCCGTACCTTTTCGAATAACCTCGTCTACTCGCTTCATTGCCTGTTCGTAGAGTTCGTCTTCCGAAAGTTCGTGCAGGCGGTCGGCAGAATTGAGGATACCGCCACCACGCTTTGCAATTTCTGCATAGCTTAAGCCACGTATTTTATCTACAAATTCGCCTTCTCGGCTGCCAGCATAAACAACGTGTGTGTGAGAATCGCAGAACGAAGGCATAACAGTACCGCCTTCAGCATCAATAACCAATGTGCTGCGACCTACTTGCGGTGTGTCTATGCGAGAACCGTAAGAAACGATGCGACCGTTTTCTACATAAAGGTAAGCATTTTCAATGGTGTTTAGTTGGGACATTTCAGCCCCTCGCAGGCATCGTTTACCTTCGTGTCCGATGCTGCCAGTATGCCGATATTTGTTACTAAGAGTTTCATTTGCGGAGGAAATCTACTGACTTAGCAATATGTGGTGCCATGAATTGGTCGTTTTCAACGAATGGCACAACCTTACGATAAGCCTCGAAGATAGCTTCGATGGCAGGAGAAGACTTCAATGGGCGACGGAATTCGAGAGCCTGTGCTGCATTGAAAAGCTCAATAGCAAGTACACGTTCAGTGTTCAGCACTACTTGATAGAGTTTTGTAGCTGCGTTTGCACCCATGCTGACATGGTCTTCCTGACCTTGTGATGAAGGAATACTATCTGCAGAAGCAGGTGTACAATACATCTTGCTCTGACTAACAATAGAAGCTGCTGTGTATTGAGGAATCATGAAACCGCTGTTCACGCCTGGTTTAGCTACCAAGAAACTTGGAAGGTCGCGTGTGCCAGATACGAGTTTGTAGATACGACGTTCTGAAATGTTGCTGAGTTCGCAAAGTGCAATGGCAAGGAAGTCCATTGGTTGTGCGATAGGTTCGCCGTGGAAGTTGCCAGCAGAGATAACAAGGTCTTCGTCAGGACAAACAGTAGGGTTGTCGGTAGCTGCATTTACTTCAATGTCGATTACAGATTTCACGTAACGTATGGTGTCTTTTGATGCGCCGTGAACCTGTGGCATACAACGGAAAGAGTAAGGGTCTTGCACGTTTACCTTTGGCTGCTTGATGAGTTCGCTGCCTTCGAGCAACTCACGAATGCGAGTAGCTGTTTCGATTTGTCCTTGGTGAGGACGAACAGCATGTACGGCGTGTGTGAATGGTTCGATACGACCATCGTAAGCTTCGAGCGACATTGCACCAATCTTGTCTGCCCAGTCGCTCAATCGCTGTGCTTGGAGCAAGCACCAAACAGCAAATGAGTTCATGTTCTGTGTACCGTTGAGCAATGCCAAACCTTCTTTTGAAACGAGCTGGATAGGTTGCCAGTTCATCTTCTTCAGCATTTCCTCGCCTGAAATAACTTCACCGTTCATTTCTACACTGCCGATACCCAAGAGTGGTAAGCATAGGTGAGCCAATGGAACGAGGTCGCCCGATGCACCGAGCGAGCCTTGCATATAAACAACAGGGTAAATATCGTTGTTGAAGAAATCAATCAAACGCTCTACAGTTACCAGTTGGCAAGCTGAGAAGCCGTAGCTTAGCGACTGAATCTTGAGCAGCAACATAATCTTTACGATTTCGTTTGGCACGCGGTCGCCAACACCACAGGCGTGCGACATCATAAGGTTCTTCTGAAGGTCAGAGAGTTGTTGCTTGTCGATAGAGATTTTGCACAACGAACCAAAGCCGGTTGTAACGCCATAGATAGGTTTATCTGATGTTTCAATTTCTTGTCTAAGTATTCACGGCAACGAACAATGCGGTTGCGTGCGTCATCAGAAAGTTCGAGTTTAATGTTGTTTTCAATGATTTCACCAATTCTTTCAATAGAGAGGTGTTCTGCACTTATCTTATGTGTCATAATTGTATTTAAAAGTTAACTTGTTTCTTTAAAATGAATATTCACAGATAAGAATATGCCTTATCTGTGAATACGTTTGTTTTTACTTGTATGCTTCGTTGATAATATCATCGTCAACAAAGTTTGGAAGCGTTACGGTTAAACCTGGAGTACGTTCCATTTCGCGCTTGATAGCGTCGATTGAACCCTTGTTGCGTGCCCAGCTGCGACGAGAAATACCATTATTCACGTCCCAAAGGAGCATTTGACGAATGTGGCGGTCTGAATCTTCACTACCATCGATAACCATACCGAAGCCACCATTGATAACTTCGCCCCATCCTACGCCGCCACCGTTGTGGATTGAAACCCACGTTGCGCCACGGAAAGAGTCGCCAATAACGTTGTGAACAGCCATATCAGCGCAGAACTGTGAACCATCGTAGATGTTGCTTGTTTCGCGGAATGGAGAGTCGGTACCTGATACGTCGTGATGGTCGCGACCCAAACTACTGGGCGACTGATTTCACCTCGTTTGATAGCTTCGTTGAATGCCAAGGCTATCTTTGTACGGCCTTCAGAGTCAGCGTAGAGAATACGAGCCTGTGAACCTACAACGAGCTTATTCTTGCCTGCTTCCTTAATCCAGTGGATATTGTCGTCCAATTGTCCGATGATGTCAGGAGTTGCAGTCTTGCGCATTTCTTCGAGAACTTCTGTTGCGATACGGTCGGTTGTTTCCAAATCTTTAGGGTCGCCAGATGAGCAAACCCAGCGGAAAGGACCGAAACCATAGTCGAAGAACATAGGTCCCATAATGTCTTGAACGTATGAAGGATAACGGAATTTACCGTTCTCTCCCATAATATCAGCACCTGCACGGCTTGACTCCAATAGGAAAGCGTTGCCGTAATCGAAGAAGTACATACCGTCGGCAGTGAGTTTGTTGATAGCTGCAACTTGACGACGCAAAGACTCTTGTACTTTTTCCTTGAACAATTCAGGCTCTTCTGCCATCATACGGTTGCTTTCTTCCAATGAAACACCTACTGGATAATAGCCACCTGCCCAAGGATTGTGAAGTGAAGTCTGGTCAGAACCAAGGTCTACGTGGATATTTTCTTCTGCCAAACGTTCCCAAAGGTCTACCACGTTGCCTACGTATGCCATTGAAACCACACGCTTTTCTTCAACAGCCTTGCGGATTGCAGAAATCAGTTCGTCAAGATTTTCGTGCAACTCATCTACCCAACCTTGTTCGTGACGCTTGCGAGCAGCCAGCGGATTGATTTCTGCTGTTACGCTAACAACGCCTGCAATGTTACCAGCTTTAGGCTGTGCACCTGACATACCGCCAAGACCAGCTGTAACAAACAACTTCATGTTATCGCCACCAACTTTGCGTGCAGCATTCAATACTGTAATTGTTGTTCCGTGAACAATGCCCTGTGGACCAATATACATATATGAACCAGCTGTCATCTGACCATACTGACTTACGCCTAGTGCGTTGTCGCGTTCCCAATCGTCTGGTTTAGAGTAATTAGGAATTACCATACCATTGGTAACAACTACACGTGGCGCATTCTTGTGTGATGGGAAAAGACCGAGTGGATGACCAGAATACATAACGAGTGTTTGCTCGTCGGTCATTTCGCTTAAGTATTTCATAACTAAACGATATTGTGCCCAGTTTTGGAATACAGCACCATTACCACCGTATGTAATCAATTCGTGAGGATGTTGAGCTACAGCCTTGTCGAGGTTGTTCTGAATCATCATCATAATAGCAGCTGCCTGTTGCGATTTGTGTGGATATTCGTCAATAGGACGAGCGTACATTTCATATGTTGGACGGAATCGATACATATAAATACGTCCGTACGTTTCTAATTCATTAGCGAACTCCGGTGCCAACGTAGCGTGGAACTTCTTTGGGAAATAGCGCAATGCATTGCGAAGTGCAAGCTTCTTTTCCTCAGCTGTAAGAATTTCCTTACGTTTTGGAGCGTGGTTAATAGATGTGTCGTATGCCTGAGGTGTTGGAAGATTTTCAGGAATACCAGCACGAATATCTGCTATAAATTGTTCTTTAGTCATTTTGTATGGTGTTTTATAATTTCTCTTCTACAATCTTCATAATTTCTGCTTCAAGCTCATTCGCCTTTTTAATGAGTTCGTTAGCTTCGCCTACAAGTTTGTCAGCAGTTTCGCGGTCCTTTAGTCCTGAAGCATTGATCTTAACGTTCAAACCAGCACCTAATACGGCTGCACGAGCTGCAAGTACACCTACACCTGCATCAGAAACACTGTTTGGATTGCCTTCTTCGGCCATTGCCTTGCAGAGTTCAAAAACTTTGAATGATGCTTGCATGGTGTGCAATGGTACCTGTGTTGCGAACAAAGTTGCCGCTTGAATGGCAGCTGAACGAGCAGCTTTCTCTTCATCAGTCTTTTTAGGAAGACCAAAAGCCTCCATAATGCGATTGAAAGCTTCAGTATCTTCATCTACGAGTACCATTAATTCTGCTTGAATCTTTTGTCCCTTGTCTGCCCAGTTACTGAATTCTTCCCAACGGTTATCCCAACCAGCTTTATGGCTTGAAAGATTGGCAACCATTGTGCCCAACGTTGCACCTAAAGCACCCATATAAGCTGAAATAGTACCGCCTCCAGGAGCTGGAGATTCGCGTGATGTTTCGTCTGCAAAACCTTTTACAGTAAGATCAATAAGTTTCGCAGTCTTGTTCTCATCTTCCAAAAGATACTCAATAACTTTTTCGCGTGGATTGAATTCCTTCAAATCGTCCAATCCCATAGATTTTATTGCAATTTGCAAAATATCTTCTTCAGGGATACCTGTAGAACGATTTTGTTTTTTTAGGAAATACTTACCAGCTTCTACCAAAGTACGTTTTGGTATCAATCCAACTATTTCTGTACCAGTTACACGAATTCCTCGGTTTTGTGCGCAACGGCAAACCTCATCGAATGCGACATGCAATGGGGTAACGTTGATATCGGTGATATTCATTGAAACCTGCGCAATGCCATATTCATCAATAAACCATCCAATTGCTTTGGTTGACTTCAATGTACCAGGAATCATAATAGTCTTACCATTTTCGTCCTTCATAGTTTACCAGCTGGTGAACCACCTTCGCGTTGTGGACGTCCTTTTTCGCGCACGTCAAATGCTATAGCATTAGCACGGCGAGTAGAAGTAGTATTTAAGTTGAAATTTGTAGCAATCAAGAAATCACGAGCACCTACAGCTGTACAACCTGTACGAGCTACACCTTCATCCCACGCACGAGCGCCGAAGTCAGGTGCTTCTGTTTCAACAGTCATTCTTTCTGCCAAGCCTTCATATTCGCCTTTACGACAAATAGCAAGGTTGCGACGCTCTGGAGTTCTTGCAGCAGCTTCGTAGCAGTAACAAGGAACTTGCAACTCATTAGCGATACGTTCTGCAAGCTTGCGTGCCAATTCAGCACATTCTTCAAGAGTAATGCCTGCAACTGGAATTAAAGGGCAAACATCGGTAGCTCCCATACGTGGGTGTGCACCATGATGCTGGCGCATATCAATGAGTTGTGCAGCCTTCTTTACGCATTGGAAAGCAGCTTCCAATACAACATCAGGAGCACCAACAAAAGTAATTACTGTACGGTTTGTAGCTTCACCTGGGTCTACATCAAGCAGTTTACGCCTTTTACGCGTTCAATTTCGTCAGTTACTTGCTTAATAATAGCCTTGTTACGTCCCTCGCTAATGTTAGGAACACATTCAATGATTTGTTTTTCTTGTACCATTTCTTGTATTATAAATTAAATTTTTTAGGCATAATTTCTTTACGGTGTAAAATTAAGAATAACATATCAGACTACAAAATATTTATCCTTAAACTATTCAAAAAAATGATGTTTTACGACAGTATGTCATAAAAAGTTCTCTTCTTAGGCAGAAACAAGCAATATCTTCTTACTCTATGTTCAAATTCTTATTTATTTTATTTTTAGCCTTTGAATATCAAAAATAATATTCTGAAATTATTTCTCCTACAAAAAAATCGTTTCTTTCAAAAAAACAATTTATATTTGCAATATAATATAGGTGGCTTTTTATAAGTCTACTCATCTAAAAAAACAAAAATAAATGAAGTACCTAAATTTTACCATATTAGTTTGTCTTTTTCCTCTTGCTATTACTGCGCAAGATATACAAACCTTTTTATTAAAAAACGATACAGGTATGAAAGCCGTAGTAAGCAATTATGGCGCACGTTTAATGCAGCTCGAAGTGCATAACTGGAATGGAAGGTTAGAACCAGTTATAAAGGGTTATCAGCATATATCTGAGTATAAGGATAATCCAACCCTTGGAGCAACTATGATGAGTCTTGATGGAAAAGTAAGTCCAGTATTAGCAGATAAGATATGGGAAGTGGTTAGTGCTGACCACCAAGCTGTAACTTTTCGATATATATCAGATAGTAAAGATGGTGAGTTTGATGGCAAAATGAACTTCTCTGTCACTTATACTCTGTCAGATCAAAATGCTCTTGATGTAAATTATAGAATGACTTCCACTGCTCCAACGCGCTATAAACTTACTAATGGTATTATTTTTAATCTATCAGGTGACCCTAATCGTACTATTTTAAAGCAGCATTTGTGGATAGATTCGTATAAAACAAATGTATTTGATAAGGAAATGCAACTAACAGGTGAGCAAGAAAACGTCCGTTATACTCCATTAAACTTTATTCAACCAAGAGAGATAGGAGAGCGTATTAACAACTTACAAAATGGGTATAATCATGCTTTTCAGTTACGTCATCCATCTAATGTGCAGAAACCTGCTGCTATACTTTTTGATGAACAAAGCGGTAGAGTTATGACAGTTTATACATACGAACCAACTTTGCATATAAATTCTTATGGAAAGAATAGTTCTGGTATATCTTTTCAACCTCTTCATACAGGATACAATGAGCATAAAGAAAAGTTAAGTGCTAATATCAACCCAGGACAAGTGTTCCATGCAGCAATCGTATTTATTTTTACGACCGATCCTCCTCTTATAATGAGAAGAGAGCATTCTGCTAAATAAATTCAAAGAAAAGATTAATTTCTATTAATTTCTTTGGCTGTTAGGTTTCATTATTTTAATTTTGCATTGTATGAAGGAGATATTTATCATAGCAATAGCATTGCTTCTTGGAGTAAGAATGCATGCGCAAGATGTTTATAATAATAATGTTGATACGACAAAAGTCGCACCAATAGTTTCTTCACGTCTGCAAGGAGCCAGAGAAGCAACGGAGGCAGAGAAAGAGTATGCAAGACGTATGGCTGAAGCAAGAGAACAACAACAAATAGATAGAAACCTACCATTTGTTGATGAGAACGGACAAGCCATTACAAATAATGATATGTATAATCCTTATTGGGGATATGGATGGGGTCCGACTTCATGGCGTTTGCATAAAGGTTTGAATGTAAATCTCAGTGCATCCGTGTTTGCTAACTTTGGTAATGGATATAGTCATGGCGCAGGTTTTTCTCAAGATATTTCGTTGATGTATGTGACAAACCTATCGAAAAAAGCTACATTAGCAGTGGGTGGTTATATAAATAATGTAACCTATGGTGGTTCCAACTACACTACAGCTGGTGTAAATGCTATTTTTGGTTATCGTTTCAACGAACATTGGAGTGCATATGCATTTGTACAAAAAGCATTTAATTCTGGCAATTTTCTTCCTTGGACAATTGGGTATGGTTCATATAGTGGTTATGGAATAGGACTTTCTCCAATGTATTTAGGATGGGGATACTCTCCTTATATGTGTGGTGCTTATGGAATGGCAGCCAGTAAGTTTATGGACAGAATAGGTGGCGGTGTAAGTTATCAGTGGGGGAAATATAATCAGAATTCTATCACGATAAGCGTAGAGTATGATCATATGCCTAATCAGCGTAGCGGTTTTTATGATTTTAGCAGATATAGTTATCCTGTAACAAGATAGTGATATAAAAGGGAAATAGCGTTTTAATAGGGACGTAATGGAGAGTATTCTTTAGGAAATACAAAGAAAAACCAAAATAAATCCTTTATATTGCCAACGAAAAGTATGTGATAATAAAGTTTGTGTTCTTTATAATAATGCCCGTTTTGGAATACAAAACGGGCATTATTATAAATAAAATATTAGACATGAAGTTATATACTAAACGATTCAGAAAGATGAAAGTCGTTTGAAACTTATTATTATAAAATGCATAAAACGTAATTACAAATAAAAATGTAATTACGTTTTTTTATTTTTTTGTTATTACGTTTTTTTATATAATCTTTTTTTAATCTATAATTTTTTTAACCTTAACTTATCTCTAATAGTATTATTGATCGGTTTTTACTAATAAAAATCTTTTTAAACCTAAAAAAACATTTTATAAGTCATTTAAACTGTTAAATTATTTGAGAAGATAGAAACTTAATATGACAGCTTTGTAATTGGGTGAAATGGTAAAGATTCTCTTGTATGTTAGCTTTTACAGCAATTAGCTTGTGTTTTTTTCTTGTTTTTTTATTCTATTTGTTTAAATATTAGTACATTTGCAAAATAAAAAGAGTGCAGATACCTAATTACTGTCTCGCAGCAGAAAAGTGAAGATAACTAAGTTTTTTGCTTGTTGCCTGAAACAATAACTACTGTACGAGAGTTGCAATTATCCCTGCACCCATTTGTTTGCAAAGATACTATCATTATTCATTTGCTGCAATACTAAATATTTGGTATTTTAAAATACCTACTTGTTGCTATTGCGCATCTCATGAAAATGTTATTACTTTGCATGGATATTGCAATAGGAATGTAAAAATTATAATATTTCTTCCAATTTGTAATGGGTCTTATACAAAGATATTAATTTAAAAGCGACCTAAATGAAAAATCATAAGATGTATGAGGCTGATGACAAGATGATTTCTCTCATCAGCGATAATTACAATCTGCTACAAGCTTTGGGCAGTTTTGGAATAAATTTGGGCTTTGGCGATAAAACTGTACGTGAGGTTTGCGATAGTCAAAATGTTGACACTTACACATTTTTGGCCATTGTGAACTTTACAATGAATGGTTACAAAGAATACGACGACGCAGATAGACTATCTATACCTACTTTAGTGCAATATCTGAAAGCCTTTCATACTTATTACTTAGACTTCCAATTGCCGTTTATTCGTAAGAAACTTGTTGATTCGTTGGATGAGAATGATAATTTGGCTAGGCTAATTTTGAAATTGTACGATGAATATGCGCATGATATTCGTAACCATATGAAGTATGAAGAGAAGACTGTATTCCCTTATGTAGATTCCTTATTGTCAGGGCAAACGAATAACAACTACGATATTGAGACCTTTTCTAAGCATCACCAACAAACTGATGTGAAGTTGCATGAACTAAAGAATATTATTATTAAGTACTTGCCTTCAGATTCACATCGTAATAGTCAGCTTACAGCAACGCTATATGATATATATCGTTGCGAAGAATGGCTTGATCAACATGCTGATGTTGAAGAAGAAATATTCATTCCTGCTATTCGTCATTTAGAACTAAAGAGTAAGCAAAATGATGTATCTGTGAAGATTTCAAGTATGCTTAATAAGCAGCCAGATACAGGAGAAACTTTAAGCGACCGAGAAAAAGATGTGATTATCTGTGTAGTTCAGGGAATGACGAACAAGGAAATTGCTAATCATTTGTGCATATCTACGAATACAGTGATAACCCATCGCAGAAATATTGCACGTAAATTACAAATTCATTCACCAGCAGGTCTCACCATCTACGCTATCGTAAATAACTTAGTAGATATTGGTACTGTAAGTTTGTAACCAAATTTAAAAAATCAGAATAAATTGAATTTGTCCCTATTAGTAAGGGGTTAATAGTAATTTAGTATACCTATAGATATGACAAAATTGGTGAATGGGCGTCCACGAATTGCGATTATTGACCTCAATACCTTGGCAGTTCTTGGTTTGAAGAATATTCTTCAGAGTGTTGTTCCAATTATGGAGGTAGAGACTTTCTCTTCTTTCGATGACTTTTTTGCATCTAATCCTGATTCGTTCTTTCACTTTTTTGCAGCTCAAACCATTGTTTTAGAGAATATTGCGTTCTTCAGAGAACGAAAGCAAAAGACAATATTGCTGACAATTTCTAATGATTCTAATTCGCAATTATCGGGTTTTCATTGTATTTGTATCAGCGTTAGTGAAGACGAACTAGTACGCAATTTGCTTATGGTAGTACAACATGGACACGCAGGAGGAAAGAATTTTCCAGAGATGCCCCAAGTTTTGAAGAATAAAGTATTGACGAATCGTGAATTAGAAGTACTATCTTTAGTTGTGCAAGGCTATATAAATAAAGAAATTGCGATTAAACTAAACATTAGCCTAACCACTGTTATAACGCACAGAAAAAATATTACTGAAAAGTTGGGTGTGAAGAGCGTATCGGCATTAACAATTTATGCAGTGATGCACGGATACGTTGATATAAATAAAATCTAGCCTTAATAGATTATAAGAAAGGAGAAAGTAGATAGCCAAATTTTCCTTTTAGCTTCTGCCAAGGAGTTCTCCATGTATTCCAAATCTCCTCTGTAAGTTTAAAGCAGTCTTTCTTTTGGTTCTCAAAAATTGTGTCTAATTCCTTTGTAGTTTCTTGATCTATTATTACAGCATTTACTTCACGGTCCCATCTAAGACTACGAGAATTAAGATTTGCGGAGCCTATGGTACAAATTTTCCCGTCTACAAGTATAATTTTTGTATGGTGAAAGCCTGGTTTGAATAGCCATATTATACAACCGTCTTTCATTAACTTATGCGCATTATAGTATCCGCAGTCAGGTGTGAGAGGAATATCACTCTTAACACTGAGCATTATTTCTACTTTTACGCCACGTGCTGCAGCATCTTTCAATGCCGTTCTTAGCTTGGGACTAAGTGTAAAATAAGGATTTATAATCTTTATACTGTCTTTAGCATCATTAATTGCTTCCACATAAAATGTTCTGATAATATCTTTCGAAACATGAGGCTCACGGTTAATAATGCCTACCATTTTATGGCCTGCAGAACGACAAGTATCTTTTTTAAGTCCTTTTATATAATCAGCATTACTGATACCACGGTAATATTTAGGACCATGAATATTTTGTCCCGATACCCTGAACCACATCTGCAAGAATATCTTTTGCAGTGTATTTACAGCATCACCTTCTATTCTGCAGTGCATATCGTGCCATTCTCCAACAGCTTTTGTTCCTTTAATATAGTAATCTGCAACATTCATTCCGCCTGTATAGGCTATTTTTCCATCAATAACAACTATTTTACGATGGTCGCGGTTAAAGACACTATGTATCCAAGGGAAAGTTATGGGCTTAAATTCGTATATCTGTATGCCTTTTTCTCTTATATCTTTTAAATGTCTTTTGTGCATCGGACGATTATTGCTGGCATTCCCAAATCCATCGAATATAGCTCTGACTTCTACCCCTTCTTGCACTTTCTTAGCTAACCGATTAATCAGTTCGTTATTAATTGAGTCATTTCTGAAATTAAAATATTCTAAATGAATACTTGAACGAGCTTGTTCGATGGCTTTAAACATATCATCAAACTTCTCTTGCCCACTTGTTAGCAATGTTACAGAGTTATTGTTACTGAATTGTATGCCCTTCATTCTTAGCTGTTGCACAATCAAAGAGTCGAAGCTTATAGGTTGAGCGCTTTGTTTTTTTATTGTAGGTTTAGCCATTATGATTTGCCCAATTGTAGCAAACCATAATATAAACAGGGTAAGTAAAAGTGGATTTCTTTCTGTTTTCTTCACAGGATTCGTCTTTTGCGTACTTTTCTATTTGTCCTTTGTACTCCTCTTTGCTTTTAACCACACAATTAAATCATACAGCTATAGTGATCTACTACTCCCAATAATCTTAGTTCTTTATCGCAAACTAACACCGTATGCACCTTATATTGGTGCATAATACTTTGAATTTCGGTGATTTTGGTATTTGGAAGAACCATCTTAGGTGTCTTTGTCATAATATCCTCAACTGTGTGATCAAAGAATTTAGCTTGCCATTTCTCCATTGCACGGCGTATATCTCCATCAGTAATGAGTCCAATAACTTTGTCGTTTTCCACAGAAACACCTAAGCCTAACTTACCATTGCTAACATGAATAATAGCTTCTGCCAAGTGCATTTCTTTAGGAATGATAGGTAAATCTTCTGAACGCATAACATCTTGTGCTGTAGTAAGAAGTCGTTTTCCAAGTTCTCCTCCAGGATGGAATTGTGCAAATCTTTAGGTCGGAACTTTCTAAGCTCCATAAGAGCAATAGCAAGTGCGTCTCCCATTACTAATGCAGCTGTTGTAGAACTTGTTGGAGCTAAGTTTAAAGGACATGCTTCTTTTTCAACCCATACCTTTATATGTGTTGTAGAGTATTTAGCTAACAACGATTTTGGATTGGCGCTCATTCCAATGATGGGAATGTTCATGTGCAATACCATTGGTATAAAACGTAAAAGTTCATCAGTCTGGCCAGAATTAGAGAGTGCCAAAACAACGTCGTCTTTAGTCATTGCTCCCAAGTCTCCATGAAAAACATCTAATGGATTAGCAAAAAATGCAGGAGTACCTGTTGATGATAAAGTCGCAGCAATTTTAGCACCAATATTTCCACTTTTACCTACTCCTGTAACAATTACTTTTCCTTTGCAATGGTAAATTAGTTCTACAGCTTTATCGAAGTTGTCGTCCAATTGCTCTATCAAAGCTAATGTTGCATAAGCTTCATCTTTTATGCATTGTATTGCATAATCTCTAACATTTTCCATCTTACATCTTCTTACTTCGATTTATAGTAGTTGCACGATTAGTTTCTCAAGGTTTTCTAATTCCAGCATATTAGCAGCATCACTTAATCCTTTATCTGGGTCAGGATGCACTTCAAAGAAATATCCGTTTGCACCAAAAGCCTTAGCAGCTAATGCCATTGAGGGGACAAATTTGCGATCTCCAACAGTTTTTCCATTGCCTGCACTTGGTCGTTGTACGCTATGTGTGCAATCCATAATTACAGTTTTGTTAAATTCCTGCATGTCTGGAATATTCCTAAAATCAACAACAAGATTGTTATAACCAAAGCTATTGCCTCGTTCAGTAAGCCAAACTTCTTTTGCACCACTTTCTATGCATTTTTCGACAGGGTATTTCATGTCTTTTCCGCTTAGGAATTGTGCTTTCTTTATATTCACAATCTTTCCGGTTTTAGCTGCAGCAACCAACAGGTCGGTTTGTCTACACAAGAAAGCAGGAATCTGAATAATATCTACTACCTTGCCAACCTCTTCAGCTTGAAAGCTTTCATGGATATCTGTGAGTAGTCGTAAGCCATATTTATCTTTTATTTCTTGTAGCACTGCAAGTCCTTTTGCCATTCCTGGGCCACGAAAAGAACTCAAACTTGTACGGTTTGCTTTATCAAAACTGGCTTTAAAAATAATATCTATGCCATATTTTTTATTCAGACGCACCAATTCTTCAGCTACAATGTTCAAGAGACCTTGACTTTCAATGACACAAGGTCCTGCAATATAGATATTTTTGTCATTCATTTGCGGAGCGATATGAAATATAGAATGTTGAGAATTTACTTCTCAAAGTTGTTTGAAAATGCAAAGGTATATATAATAAGGTGAATATGCAAGCTATCTGCGCAACTTTATTAAGGTCTATTCTTTAAATTTATGCCGTTCTATATTTAGCATAATATGCTTTTTATTCCTTTCTCTTTTGGTTCTATAGCCCACTATTTTGCTTTAAGAAATAAATATTTGCTCAATCAAGTGAATTTTGAACTTGCTTTATGACTTTATAGTATCAATGAAAGCGATTATATTGAAGTTTTTTGTACTTTTGCAAGCAAAACAAAGCGTATGATACTAATAGCTGATAGTGGAAGTACAAAAACCGATTGGATGGTTTCAAGCGGTGAGAAAAATAAAGACGAGGTAATTTCTACGCAGGGAATAAATCCTTTTCACCAGTCGGAAAATGAGATAGAACTTATATTAAAGAATGAAGTACTACCTCAAATACAATCTTTTTTGAGAGAAACCGATGTCGCAAAGCTGATTAATTCAATTGCATTTTATGGTGCGGGTTGTATAGATATAGTACAACCTAAGATGAAAAAATGTTTGTCTGAAACTTTTACTAATGCGACAATTGAAGTTGCTGGCGACTTACTTGGCGCAGCCCGAGCCTTATGTGGGAATACTTCCGGAATTGCTTGTATATTGGGAACAGGTTCAAATAGTTGTTTTTATGATGGCAAGATGATTGTCAAAAATGTACCTCCATTAGGCTATATCTTAGGAGATGAAGGTAGCGGAGCAGCATTAGGAAAGCTCTTTTTTAACGGAATATTTAAAGGTAGTCTGCCCGAGGAAATTCGAGATTTATATCTTCGCGAAGAAAAATCTTACTTATCAGGAAATAATAGAAAGAGTGTATCGAAAACCATTAGCAAATAGATTTTTTTGGCTTCTACTGCACAATTTATTAACAGACATTTAGAATTGCCAGAACTAGAAACATTGGTACAGCAAAACTTTGCCCTTTTCTTTGAACGCAATGTGTGTCAATATGCTTGTTATGGAGTGAAGAAAGTTTCTGCAATAGGAAGTATTGCTTATCATTTCCACAATATTTTCGAAAAAGGTTGCAGCACAATTTAGCTTTGAAGTAGATAAGATAGAAAAAAATCGCCTATTTATGGAATGTTGGCTTACCATCAGTCAAAAACACATATAGAGGTATTACTTTTGTAGATAAATGTAAGTTACTGAATTAGTGTCGTTGAAAGATATTCAGTTAATCGTTTGGCAGTTATTTATAAAATTAGTATTTTTGAACTCCAAAGTATAAGGGTTGTATTGATGGATTAAAGAAAAATTGTTTCAAAACTTCAAGTTCACTCTTCTAAGATTTAAATATATAAGACATAAGAAACGATAACAATATGAGAAAAATAATTGCTAGTTTTGCAATCGTCATAATTATCTTATCTACCTTTCCGTTAGGTAGTATTGCGCAGAATACTGCAGCTGAACAGCAGAAGCCAAATATTGAGGCTGTTGCAAATAGAAGTCCGAAAAATAGTGATGCGCTTGACGAATTAGCTTCGGAAGATAATGCTATAGAGAAGCAAAAAGTTGCTGCTGAAGGTGTAGGTTTTCATCAATCATTAAAACAAAAGTTTATTGATGGTAATGCTGGTTTTATGTCACTTGTAGCCTTAGCTTTAGTCTTAGGTTTAGCATTTTGTATAGAACGCATTATCTATCTTAGTCTTTCGGAAATAGATGCAAAACGTTTTATGGCAAAATTGACCGACTTGATAGTTGCTGAAGATATAGAAAAGGCAAAAGAATTAAGTAAAAATACGCGTGGACCAGTAGCTTCTATATGTTATCAAGGACTCCTTCGAATTGATAGTTCTATCGAAGATATAGAACGTAGCGTAGCTTCATATGGAAGCGTGCAGAGTGCTAATTTAGAAAAAGGTTGTTCGTGGGTAACGCTTTTTATTGCGATGGCACCATCTTTAGGTTTTCTAGGAACGGTAATAGGTATGGTAATGGCTTTTGATCAAATTCAAGTTGCTGGAGATATCAGTCCTACCATTGTTGCTTCAGGTATGAAAGTTGCTTTGATTACAACTATCTTCGGTATTATTGTGGCTTTGGTTCTGCAAGTCTTCTATAATTATATACTTTCGAAAATAGAGCATTTGACAGCTCAAATGGAGGAGTCGGCAATCTCGCTGTTAGATGCTATCATGGTGTATAAACTGAAACGATAGACAATGAATTTAAGAAATAGAATTACAAAATTAGCAGAAGAACGTATATCACAGTGCATTTTATATGTGCTGATTGGTATTACGGCTCTTGTCTTTATATTGTTCTTTTCGATAGGTTTCTATACGCCATTTGCCGAAAATCCTGCTTTCAATGCACCTTTGCTTACTGATGTTGTTATCGTTTTTATGTGGATTCTCTTCGGGTTAACAGTTCTTACTATGCTTTTATCCTTGTACCATACGACAAAGACTATTTCTGTAAAACAACGAGTTGTGAATGGAATTCCCACTTATAAAATAACAATTATTGTTTTTGGTGTAACTCTATTGTGTCTTTTATTGTCGTTTGTCTTTGGTTCTTCTGAAGCGATGATTATTAATGGTGCAACCTATTCGGATAAGTTTTGGTTAAAAATTTCTGATATGTTTGTTACTTCTTCAATAGTTTTGCTTATTGCAGCAATAGGAGTAACAATATTTGGTGCTACACGTTATTATAGGAAGAAAAAATAAATATACAAATGTTTAAACGTGTCAAGCGAAAAGTCCCAGGATTAAATACGTCATCAACAGCCGATATATCATTTATGCTGTTGATACTTTTCCTTGTTACTACCTCAATGGAAGTAGACGAAGGTTTGGAACGGCGCCTTCCACCTATAGAAAAAGAAAAGAAAGAAGTTCAATCTATGGTTGATGAGCGTATGGTGTTGAAGTTTCAAATTCTTTCTGACAATAAATTGATACTTAACGAAAAACCAATGAATTTACGAGATGTAAGGCAGGTCGTTAAAAGCTTTGTTGAAGCAAAGGGTAAACAACATATTATTCATATTAAGACTGATAGGAAACATCTTACGATACCTATTTCTCACTCCAAAACGAGATAATTGCAGCTTATAATGATTTGCGAAATAAGCATGCAGAAGAATTATATGGAAAACAATTTCTGCTTTGTTCTGCAGAGCAGCAAGAACAAATAGCTGAAGAAATACCGCAGCGTATTTCTGAAATTTATGAGGTAGAAAGATCAAATTTAGGGGAAGGAGGCGCAGAATGAGTATCTACCGACGACGCAAACGAAGTATTCCCGAACTTAATACTGCTTCTTTGCCCGATCTTATCTTTACGATTCTATTTTTCTTTATGCTTGTTACTCACATGCGTAAAACTACTATAAAGGTAAAATACCAAGTACCACAAGGTACTGAACTTACCAAATTGGTAAAGAAATCTGCCATATCTTATGTTTATATAGGAGTTCCTTTGGACGGTGATAATGTTATTTCAAACGATAGTTTATGTCTGCAATTCAACGATAAAATAGTAGATTTGAAAGATGTAAAAGGTTATTTGACAAGAGAACGTACCGAGATGACGCCAGCAGATAAAAAACAAATGAGTGTCAGTGTTCGTGCCGATAAGGGAACGCCAATGGGAATGATCAACGACTTAAAACAAAGTTTGCGCGAATGTAATGTACTAAAAGTAAACTTTGCAGCTACTTATAAAAAACGTTGAATCATTTCTCATGAACTTCAATTTTAAAAGATTCGTTATTAAATATGAATATCTTTTGAAAAGCTAACAAAAAAACTAAAATATATACTGAAAATGCCTCTTAATTATCTATAAATAATGGCAGAAATGAGGAAAAGGATTTACTTAAATCCAGTGTGTGAAAAAGTTTACACATAAAAAAAGAAAGCTTTTTTTGGAGGTGCTAGCGTAATGCAGAGCTTATTGGTTCTGTAAAAAAACAGGTGGTGATACTAAACAAAAATTTTTATTTGGCAAGACAATGAAGATGACGGAGAAAAAGAAAATTAAACCTTAACTTTTTTTATTTGGAAAAGGATAATTCTTCATTAGCATACATTTAATGGATAAACTTATTTAGTGTTCTCAAAATAAATGTATAATTAACGTTATGTATGGTGGTATAAGAGAATATTTGAAAATTCATAATTACAAAATTAAAAAAACGTAATTACGTTTTTTTATCAATTTGTAATTACGTTTTTATTTTTTTCTGTAATTATTTTTTTATTCTCAATATTTTTAATCTTCAGAAAGAATTAAGTTCTCTTTGAAAAATAATGAGTAATTCCTCATGTTGTTTTAAAGTAGCAGAAAAAGAAATAGATGACTTTTAATCTAATCTTGCTGAGTATTTTCTGCTTTTATGTAATATCCGTTTTAATAATCTCCCTTTTTAAAAGTTTGGTCGAACAAAATAGTTTTTGGGTCTTTACCAGAATGGTAAGTAAAGCGGAAGTTGAAGCCAGCTTCTTTATATTGTTTCGAAGCTACATCTGCTTTAACTCCAGCAAGTAATGCTTGGCGAAGTAACTCTTTTGTTGCTTCAACACGATCTTTATTATCGGCATCATTAAAGAGTGAATAATAATAGCGTATTGTGCGTGAATCTGATTCATACACCATACTATCCATTCGTGTATTTGCTACAATCTGAGAAGGACATTGTTTCTTAGTATATTCTTTGCATTCTTCTGCTACACGATCCTCCATACTCTTTTGGCAGCCTACAAATATAAGGCAACCAATTGCTAAAAATAGTACTTTAATAAGTTTCATCGTCTATTCAATATTTTATTTAATAAATCTATAGTATTTACATATACTCTCGCAAAGGTAGGTCTTTTTGAGTAAATTTATGCTATGTTCCTTCGTATTTCTCGTTTTTATTGCTAATTTTGCATATTAAAAGAAGAAATCCTTAATGAACCAAATAAGAAATTTCTGCATTATAGCACATATAGACCATGGTAAGTCTACACTTGCTGATAGGTTGTTAGAATACACTAAGACCATTCAAGTTACAGGCGGACAAATGCTTGATGATATGGACTTAGAGCGAGAACGTGGTATTACTATTAAAAGTCATGCCATTCAGATGGAGTATGAGCAAGATGGGAAAAAGTATGTTCTTAATCTTATCGATACTCCGGGACACGTAGACTTTTCTTACGAGGTATCACGAAGTATTGCTGCATGTGAGGGCGCTTTACTTATAGTAGATTCTACACAAGGCGTACAAGCGCAAACGATTTCTAATTTGTATATGGCAATCGATAACAATCTTGAGATAATACCTGTAATTAACAAGATTGATATGCCAAATGCAATGCCTGAAGAGGTGGAAGACGAAATAGTGGACCTTATTGGTTGTGATCGTAGTGAAATTATTCGTGCCAGTGGAAAAACAGGTGAAGGCGTTTCAGAAATATTACGTGCAATAATAGAACGTGTACCTGCCCCAAAAGGCGATAAAGAAGCTCCACTTCAGGCACTTATTTTTGATTCTATTTTCAACTCATTTCGCGGTATTATTACCTTATGTAAAGTTACAAACGGAACCATTAAAAAAGGTGATAAAGTAAAATTCGTGCAAACAGGAATGGAGTACGATGCTGATGAGGTTGGTGTCTTGAAAATGGATATGAAGCCTAAAAATGAGCTTTCCACAGGTGAAGTAGGCTATATTATTTCAGGAATAAAGAATGCACGTGAAGTTAAGGTAGGTGATACAGTTACTCACATAGAACGTCCTTGTGATAAAGCCATCGAAGGGTTTCAGTTAGTAAAACCAATGGTATTTGCTGGCGTTTATCCAGTAGACCCTAACGATTATGAAAATCTCCGTGCATCACTAGAAAAGTTGCAGTTAAATGATGCTTCGCTTACCTTCTCTCCCGAAAGTTCACAAGCTTTAGGTTTTGGTTTCCGTTGTGGCTTTTTAGGCTTATTACACATGGAGATTATTCAAGAGCGCCTTGATCGTGAATTTAATATGGACGTAATTACCACTGTTCCTAACGTAAGCTATATGGTTTATGATAAGTTGGGCGAGAGTAGGGAAGTACATAATCCGTCAGGATTACCAGAACCAACGATGATAGAACACATCGAAGAACCTTATATAAAGGCATCTATCATTACATCGGGCGATTATATTGGACCAATTATGACACTTTGCCTTGACAAGCGTGGCGAACTCGTTAGTCAGAATTATGTAAGTGGTAATCGTTTGGAATTAATCTTCATGATTCCATTGGGCGAAATTGTGATAGATTTCTATGATAAACTGAAGAGCATTTCCAAAGGTTATGCATCTTTCGACTATCATATTGATTCCTTCCGCCCATCAAAGTTGGCGAAGTTAGATATCCTTTTGAATAGTGAACCTGTTGATGCCCTTTCTACTTTGACACACGAAAGTAATGCTGTAACATTTGGCAGACGTATGTGTGAAAAATTAAAAGAACTAATACCTCGTCAGCAATTTGATATTGCCATACAAGCTGCAATTGGTGGAAAAATAGTAGCTCGTGAGACAGTAAAGCAGGTTCGTAAAGATGTTACTGCTAAATGTTATGGTGGCGACGTTAGTCGTAAACGCAAATTGTTGGAAAAACAGAAGAAGGGTAAGAAGCGAATGAAGCAGGTTGGCAATGTACAAGTACCGCAAAAAGCTTTCTTGGCTGTATTAAAATTAGATTAAACTAATAAGAGGAACATAGATATGAAAGAGACCTTTGAAACCAGAGATATTGCACGTGAGTTAGCTCGAAAATACAGCACCATGACTCACGAAGAACTCGATATACTCGAAAGCATTCTCGTGCCTATGAAATTTGCGAAAGGTGAGATGATTTTGAATGAAGGAGAGGTGTGCGAAAATATCTATTATATTGATCGTGGACTGATTCGTCAGTTCTATTTTAAAAATGGAAAGCAGATAACGGAACACTTAGGCGAAGATCAAACCATATTTATGTGTATTGAAAGCTTGTTTCGTGAAGAACCTACTAAATTGCAAGTAGAAGCTATAGAACCTTCAATAGTCTATGCTCTGCCAAAACAAAGGTTAGAACAAGTAGCTTTACACAATGTAAATATACAAATCCTATATCGCAAGATATTGGAGGAAAGTCTTATAATTTCACAAGTACATGCTGATCTTGTACGATTTGAAACGGCACAAGACCGTTATAAGAAAATGTGCAAACTAAATCCGCAGGTTATTCTTCGTGCACCATTGGTTTATATTGCAAGCTATCTGCAAATGACACCTGAAACATTGAGTCGTGTGCGTGCTGCTACTTTGTTGGAATAGGTGTTGTTATAATAGAGAATTGTAGGGTAACAATTGATGATGATACGTAAAATCTATTTGTTTTTATTAGTAATAAGTTTCACTATAGCTGTTTCTGCGCAAGTGAATGGAGATTTGTATTCTTTAATACAAGGGGTACATGATAGTTCAAATAACATTATTCGAACATATATGGACTCGTTGATTTCTGCAAAGAATAGAATCTTTAGTGAAACAAATATGAAGGGAGCGACTTATAAAGGCGATAATTTTCAATTGGCAAAACTTTTTCTGCCTACTACCTATTATAAAGATATCATAGGCAATGCGTTTATTTTAAAAGAAAACAATGCTTATGACAGACAACTCTTGAATATTTATCTGAAACAACCTTCTTTAGTAGAGGTTACCGCTGATGAACTTCGCGGAAAACAAACTAAAGCGATGGATGTTGAGGTACCAATTCAACGGAATGTTGAGATAGTAGATAAAATTGCTCCTTCTCCAGTAGAATCAACTTTTTCTCCTGTTGAAGTACTTATAAAGAAACCAGATTTTTGGACTTACAAGGGAGATTACTCTCTTCAGTTATTACAGAATTATGTTTCACCTAATTGGTATAAGGGTGGAGAAAGCAACTATTCTATTTTGTCATCGGCGCTACTCGAAGCTAATTATAATAACAAACAGAAGGTAAAATGGGAAAATCGACTTGAATTGAAGTTTGGTATCCAAAGTAGTAAAACAGATTCTTTGCATAGCTTTAAAACTACAGAAGACTTGATACGTCTTACTTCTAAGTTTGGTTTGCAAGCAAGCAAGAGATGGTACTACTCAGTTCAGTTTGTTAGTTATACACAATTTACGCATTCTTATCGCTCTAATGACCCTTTATTATATTCAGATATCCTTGCTCCATTGAATATGAATGTTTCCTTGGGTATGGATTATACAATTGATTGGTTAGATCATAAGTTAAAAGGAAACATACACATGGCACCTTTGGCTTATAATGTAAAATATACACGCTTAAAGAATTTGGCTGGTAGATTAGGTATAGAAGAGGGCAGACACGTACGACATGACTTTGGTTCTGAACTTACAATTGATTTTGAATGGCAATTGATGGATGCTATTACTTGGAAAACGCGTCTTTATACTTATGCTACTTATAAACGAACTGAATTCCAGTGGGAAAATACATTCAAGTTGCAGTTCAATAGATATATAGGTGCCCAATTGTTTATATATCCACGATTTGATGATGGTGTTACACGTGATGGACGTCATGGATATTGGCAGTTAAAAGAGTTTGCTGCTATTGGATTTCAATATAGTTTTTAATTTGTGAATATTAAGAATTAAAAATTTGTCATACACTACTAACTGATAGTTCTTAATATTTTGCTTCTTTGACGCAAAGTCGCAAAGTCGTAAAAGGTAAAGTTATATCCTAAAATTTGGATTTTCAGTCATTTATTCTTATCTTTGCATAGAGATAATGTTGGCATGGTAGATCTCGTGAAAAAAGATTTGCCGAGCTTACTATACTTAAAAATTGAAATATACTAAATATTTAGCTTTATGAAGGACTTTTTTAAGAATGTCTTTGCCACCTTTGTTGGCGTTTTCCTTTTTGGTTTGGCTACAGTACTATTAGGTTTGGCATGTATCTTTGGAATGCTATTATCAGATAATACAGAAGAAGTAAATGAAAATTCTGTATTGGTAATAAATTTATCTGGTGTATTAAAAGAACGTTCAGAAGATAATAATTTATTTGATAAGTTTTTCGGTAAAGGTGAAAATGGTGTGAATTTAGAAGATGTGCTTTCGGGATTGAGAAAAGCTAAGACCAATAATAAAATAAAAGGTGTTTACATTGAAGTAGGTGCTTTTGTTCCTACATCATATGCATCGTTGCAGGAAATAAGAGATGCTTTGTTAGACTTTAAGAAGAGTCATAAATGGATAGTTGCTTATGGAGATAGCTATACACAAGGCACTTATTATTTGGCATCAGTAGCTGATAAGGTATATTTAAATCCACAAGGAATGTTGGATTGGCATGGTTTATCATTACAGCGTATGTATTTGAAGGATATGTTGGCTAAGTTTGGTGTAAAGATGCAAGTGTCTAAAGTAGGAACATATAAAAGTGCTACTGAAACTTTCACCGAAGAAAAATGAGTGATGCAGATAGGTTGCAAACCTCTACATATTTGAATGGTATTTGGAAGCATTTAACAAATGATGTGAGTAAGAGCCGAAATGTTTCTGTTGCAACGCTTAATCAGTATGCTGATAGTATGATTACCTTTTCAGCTCCAGCTGAATATATAAAAATGAAGTTGGTGGATAAACTTCTTTATACAGACCAGGTGAAGACTGAAGTTAAAAAGAGATTGGGAATTAAGTCAAATGGTAAAATTAATCAAGTCTCACTTGCTGACTTAAAAGCAATAGAAGAAAACACAAGTGGCGAAGAGATTGCAGTTTATTACGCATATGGTGATATAGTTGATTCACCTATACAAGGTAGCTTTAACCAAGGTAAGGCTATTGTAGGAAAGGAAGTCTGCAAGGATTTAGAAAAGCTAATGAAAGACGATAAAGTTAAAGCTGTTGTTATTAGAATTAATTCTGGTGGTGGTTCTGCTTATGCTTCAGAACAGATGTGGCATCAATTAATGGAATTAAAGAAAGTAAAACCAGTGGTTGTAAGTATGGGAGACTATGCAGCTTCAGGTGGTTATTACATGTCTGCACCTGCAAACTGGATAGTGGCTGAGCCAACAACAATAACTGGTTCAATTGGTATTTTTGGAATGTTCCCTGATTTTAGTGGATTGGCATCTGAGAAGTTAGGAGTTAAATTTGATGAGGTAAAGACAAATAAAAATGGAACCTTTGGATCAATAGTGCGTCCTTTGAGCCAAGATGAATTAAGAATGCTGCAAATTCATATCGATCGTGGTTATCTAACATTTAAAAGCAGAGTTGCTCAAGGCAGAAAGTTAACAATGGAACAAGTAGAAGCACTTGCACAAGGACATGTTTATACAGGTGAAGATGCACTAAAGATAAAGTTAGTGGATGAACTCGGCGGTTTAAATAAAGCAATTGCAAAGGCGGCACAATTAGCTAAAATTGATAAATATTATGAAGTTAGTTATCCTGCTCCTGTTGATTGGAAGAAACAAATAATGGCAGGAGATATACCAAATAATTATTTAAACGACCAATTGCGCACGTCATTAGGTATGCTTTATGAACCTTTCTCTATTCTGAGAACTATTAATCAGCAATCAGCAATTCAAGCAAGAATACCTTATTATATCAATATTAATTAATAAGGAGAGTTGTTTGGCTTTACCATAGATTATTTATATAAAGGAATGGAAGGCGACTTTATAAAAATACACAAGGTTTGTTACCTCTAAGCTGGCTTTATGGTTTAGGGATAACTATTCGTAATGAACTTTTTGAACTTGGTGTATTGAAAAGTCGTACTTTCACTGTGCCTGTAATATCGGTTGGTAATATCACGGTCGGAGGATCCGGTAAGACTCCACATGTAGAATATCTTGTGCGTTTATTAAAAGACGTTTCACAAGTTGCAGTGTTATCAAGAGGATATAAACGCAAAAGTAGAGGATATGTGCTTGCGGAGACTGATACACCAGTAGAAGTGATAGGTGATGAACCATTCCAAATGAAGCAAAAGTTTCCAAATATTTATGTCGCTGTAGATAAGAATCGTTGTGAAGGAATTGATAATCTAACAAAAAATGAGCAAACTAAAAATACTGATGTAGTGTTGCTTGATGATGCATTCCAACATCGATATGTAAAGCCGGGTATAAATATCTTATTAGTTGACTATCATAGACTTATTATTTATGATAAGTTGTTGCCTGCTGGACGCTTACGCGAGCCTCTTTCGGGAAAAAATCGTGCTGATATCGTAATTGTTACGAAGTGTCCCAAGGAGTTGAATCCTATTGATTATCGTGTTTTAAGCAAGACCATGAGCCTATATCCTTTCCAAGAATTATTCTTTACAACATTAGAATATTGCGACCTTGTGCCTGTATTTGAAGATGTTGCAGATGAAAAAGAAATAGCACTGACAGATATACATAACAAAAATATTTTACTGCTTACCGGTATCGCATTACCTAAACAGTTAGAATTAGATTTAAGTCAGTATGCAGATACTTCACGAGTACAATCGTTGACATTTCCCGATCATCATTCTTTTAGACCAAAAGACGTGATGCTTATTAATGAAGCATTTGCATTAATGGAATATCCAAAGATAATTATTACTACGGAAAAAGATAGAGCAAGGTTATTAAACTTAGAAGGGCTTAACGAAGAAGTGCGAAAAAATATATATGCACTGCCGATACAAGTTAAATTCATGCTTGAAATGGAAGAAAAGTTTAACGAAAAAATATTATCCTATGTACGAAAAAATTCAAAGAACAGCATCTTGGCTAAAGGAAAGAATAAAAACAAATCCGAAAACGGCAATTATTCTGGGAACAGGTCTAGGACAATTAACTTCAGAGATAACAGATAGTTATGAAATCTCATATAAAGATATACCTAATTTCCCTGTATCAACAGTAGAAGGACATGCAGGTTGTCTTATTTTTGGTAAGCTTGGTGGTAAGGATATAATGGCCATGAAAGGCCGTTTTCATTACTATGAAGGTTACAAAATGGAGGAAGTTACTTTTCCAATTCGTGTTATGCACGAGTTAGGTATTGAAACATTATTTGTCTCAAATGCGTCTGGTGGAATGAATCCGGAGTTTAAAATTGGAGATTTAATGATTATTACCGACCATATTAACTTTTTCCCTGAACATCCTTTACATGGACCAAATTTCCCAACAGGACCTCGTTTCCCTGATATGCATGAAGCGTACGACCATACTCTCATAGAAAAGGCAGATGAAATAGCAAAGGAAAAAGGAATCAGAGTAATGCATGGTGTTTATACAGGAGTGCAAGGTCCTACTTTTGAAACTCCTGCAGAATACAGAATGTATCATATCTTAGGTGGTGATGCAGTGGGAATGAGTACTGTTCCTGAAGTTATTGTTGCTCGCCATTCAGGCATAAAGGTTTTCGGTATAAGTGTAATTACTGATTTAGGCGGATTCGACACACCTGTTGAAGTAAGCCACGAAGAAGTTCAAGAGGCTGCCAATAAGGCGCAACCTTTGATGACTGAAATAATGCGTGAAATGATAAAGCGTGCTTAATATTTCTATAGGCAGGTTCTAAGAATTTTCTTTGTATTTTTTGTCTTTTAAAGTGGATTGTATTTTCTCGAAATGTAGAACAATTAAGTTCAAAAGAGATAGAATTAATATAAAAGCTACAAACAACAAAAGAATTTTGTGATATTTCTTCACGATAAGAATTTTAGAACATGCCTATATTTAATCCTATAAAATCAATATGGAAATAAAAGAATTGGGCGAGTTTAAGTTAATAGAGCGTCTAACTAAGGATATAAAACTAAACAATCCATCAACAATTAAGGGAGTTGGCGATGATGCTGCAGTACTTCGTTATGCTGATAGGGAAACACTTGTGTCATCTCATTTATTTATGGAAGGGATACAATTCGACCTTACCTATATTGATATGGAACACTTGGCATATAAATGTGCAATGGTTGCAATGAGCAATATATTTGCAATGAATGGCCAACCTTGCCAATTAGTAGTATCTATAGCTTTAGGTAAGCGCATAAATGTAACCAATCTTGACCAGTTCTACGTTGGCTTGAAAGCAGCTTGTGCTAAATGGAATGTAGATATAGTAGGAGGAGACACAACGTCTTCCTATACAGGACTTGCGATAAATATAACTTGTATAGGTGAAGCTTTTAAAGAAGATATTGTATATAGAAAAGGTGCAAAGCCTACTGATATTATATGTGTATCAGGTGATCTAGGAGCAGCTTATATGGGTTTGCAAGTTTTGGAGCGTGAGAAGGTTGTTTATTATCAACAAGTAGAAGAATTCAATAAGAAAGTAAAAGCAGCACAAGAAGAGAATAATAAGGTAAAACTTGAAGCGTTGAAACTTGAACGTGATGCGATCGAAAATTTCCAGCCAGATTTTGCAGGTAAAGAATATCTCATAGACAGACAATTAAAACCCGAAGCACCTGGTGAGATATTACAACAACTTCGTGATGCAGGTATACGACCTACTGCCATGATTGATATTGCAGATGGACTTTCAAGTGACTTAAAACATCTTTGTAAAGAAGGTAATGTGGGTTGCAGAATATACGAAGATAAGATTCCTATCGATTATCAAACAGCTGCAACTTGCGAGGAATTTAATATGAACCTAACAACTGCAGCATTGAATGGTGGAGAAGATTACGAACTTCTTTTTACGATACCAATTAGCGATCATGCAAAGATAGAGCCAATCAAAAATATTCGTCAGATAGGTTATATTACAGAAGCTAAGTTAGGTGAATATCTGATAGCAAGAGATGGTAATGAGTTTCAATTGACCGCTCAAGGATGGTTGGAATAGCTATTACTAAATTCAAGCAAAAAATAGTTTTAGACTAATAGAGCTTAGGGTATATTGATTTCCAATAAGTTAAGTATAATACATTTAAACTTTTCTATCGTGAATGAATGTTAAGTATTAAAATATTTCACAGAATACTTGTGGGAATCAAAAAAAACTACTATCTTTGCACTCGCAATTCAGAAATGATGTTAATTCTTTCAGAATGCTACTTATGGTGCCATAGCTCAGTTGGTAGAGCAAAGGACTGAAAATCCTTGTGTCCCCGGTTCGATTCCTGGTGGTACCACATAAGTTCTCTAAATAATGAGAGGCAAGGAAACATATTAAAAGTGTCATAACAATTAAGTTATGACACTTTTTTTATTTCATTGTAGCGTAAAATTCCATTTTTTTCAAGTGAAAAAAATTTATATATCAGTTGGAGATATCCATACTTTTTCATATTGTTCCTAAAAAAGGACTATAACACTGATGTGTATAATCCTTTTTTAGCTTGTTTTATCAATAATCCTAACAAGGCCATGATTTTGTTATAATCTTGTTATTTGTTTTACTCCCTTTATATTTTTCAGTTTCTTAATAAGCAAGTTAAGTTTTGATGTATCTTCTATCAATACGACAAGATTTCCAGAAAATAAGCCATCGTGCGAGTCAATATTGATGGAACGCATTACAATCTTTTCTTCCTTGGAAAGAACATTAGTAATGTTGCTTACAATTCCGATATCGTCTTGTCCTATAATACGTAAAGTAATGCTGTAACTTGCTCCACCTTTTCCACTCCATTTTGCTTTTACGACACGATAGCCGAAACGTTTGCGCAATTCAGGTGCATTAGGGCAATCCTCTCGGTGTATTTTTATTCCGCCATTTACAGTAACAAAGCCAAAAATAGAATCACCATAAATAGGATTACAACATTTTGACAACGAGAAGTAAATACCTTTTAAGTTTTGGTCTATTACGAGAACATCCTCATTGTTTTTCAGTAGTTCTTCAGTTTCATTTGCAAATTCAAAGTTCTCTGCACTTTCGATTTCTTTAGGTATGTTCAGATTGTGTGTCTGATTGTAAAGCTGCTGATATGTCTCAATCACATTGTTTACATCAAGTTTTTCATCAGCTATTTGCTTGTAAAACTCCGAAACCTCCTTGAATCCAAGATGTTTTATAAGATGGAAAAGCGTTTGTTCTTCTATCTCAATCTTTTTATTCTTGAATCTTCTTTCGAGCATTTCTTTAGCGTATGCTCCTTCTTTCACCTGAGTTTCTTTTAGTGCAAGACGTATTTTAGATTTTGCGCGAGCAGATTTAACAATGTTCAGCCATTCTTGCTTTGGTTTTTGAGTAGCTGAGGTTGTTACCTCTACTGTATCTCCACTATGCAATTCAGTTCTTATAGAGGCATTCTTATTGTTTATTTTTCCACCAACACATTGGTTTCCAATCTTTGAGTGAATATGATAAGCAAAATCTAACAAGGTTGAACCTTTAGGGAACTTTAGTAAATCGCCTTTTGGAGTGAACACGTAGATTTCTTTATCGTACAGGTCGCGCTTAAATTGCGTCATTACTTCTAAATTGTCTCCTGCTTCTAAGGCTGTTCTGATAGACGCTAGCCACGTGTCCATACCTTCTTCTTCCTGTATTCCCTTATATCTCCAGTGAGCTGCTAACCCATGTTCAGCAACTTCGTCCATACGTTCTGTGCGAATTTGTACTTCAACCCATTTAGCATTAGGACCTAAAACTGTAATGTGCAAGCATTCGTATCCGTTAGATTTAGGTACGGAAATCCAATCTCGCAAACGTTTAGGATTAGGTTGATACATATCTGTTACGATAGAATATGCCTGCCAACATTGCATTTTTTCTTTTTGAGACGGAGAATCCAAAATAATTCTAATAGCAAATAAGTCATATATACCCTCAAATGTGCATTTTTGCTTTTTCATTTTTTGCCAAATGGAGTGTATCGACTTTGTTCTTCCTTTTATATGAAAGCGTAGTCCTGCGTTCTGAAGTTCTTTACTTACAGGTTCAATAAATTCTTTGATATAAGAATCACGTGCTTTCTTTGTTTCGTTAAGCTTTTCTTTGATATGATAATAAGCATCGCGTTCCAAATACTTCAGCGACAAGTCTTCAAGTTCACTCTTCAACTGATAAAGTCCCAACTTGTGTGCTAAAGGCGCATAAAGATAGTTGGCTTCTTCTGCAACTTGTCGTTGAGCTTCTTTATTGGGAGGTATCGCGTATTTGTCGCATAAGATTTACTCGGTCAGCAATCATAATCAATATGACACGCATATCTTCTGCGAACGAAAGCAAAAGGTTACGGAAGTTTTCGCTTTCGATAATAGGATTTTTTTTGTACAGATTTTGAATGCGGGCCAAACCTTGAATAATCTGTGCCACATTCTTTCCAAAATCTTTTTCTATCTGCTTTATTTCTAACGCGCCATTCTCATAGCCAGCATATAAGACAGTGGCAAATACCGAATCGTGTTTCAAACCAATGCTACGAACAGCTATTAACGATGTTTGCATAGCACAAATTAGTTCGCTCAGACCGAATACATTGCGCTCCATAGCTCCTTTTTCTTCCATTAGTTTAATGTAAGAAGCTAGTTTTTCTTTGTCTTTTTCAGTTATATCGTTTGCTAACTCTTTATTTAATTCCTCAGCAAGCGCATGAAAACTTTTTAGTTCTTCGTCTGTAAAAATCATATTCGTTGCCTTTATTAATACAACACAAAGATACAAAAAATCGGCTAATTGTTCTCTAAATTAAGAAAAAGTAAGTAATTTTGCGAGAGAGACAACATTTACAGCACCATTAATCAGTTGCTGCATTTAGTACATAAAAACTTATACTATTATGATAACAAAGCAAGATGAATTATTATTAAGCTCAAAAGGAATTACGCTTTCCGACTTTGAGAACCAACTTGCCAACTTTAAAAATGGTTTTCCTTTTCTTAAAATTGAAAGTGCAGCCACAGTAGGTAATGGAGTTGTGCGTCTAAGGGAAAACGAAGTTAAAGAATTTATAGCAGCTTGGGATTGTTATAAGCCGACAATCATAAGGTAGTTAAGTTTGTTCCAGCTTCAGGAGCAGCCAGTAGAATGTTTAAAGATCTTTTCGCCTTTTTCGAAGCAACCTACGATATGCCTACTACAGACTATGAAAAGTTCTTTTTCGATAATCTGAAACACTTTGCTTTCTATAATGAACTGAACGAAAGCTGCAAAGCTACAAACGGAAAAGATATTAAGCAGCTTTTACAAGTAGGAGACTATAAAACAATTGTTGGTACACTTTTGAGCGCAGATGGTCTTAATTATGGACAATTACCAAAAGGACTTTTGCTTTTCCATAAATATGGAGATGGAGAACGTACACCTATGGAAGAACATCTTGTAGAGGCAGCTCAATACGCATCATGTGGTGGAGAAGCGCATGTCCATTTTACTGTTTCGCACGAACATCTTGAACTCTTCAAAGCAAAAGCTAACGAAAAGAAGGCTATGTATGAAGAAAAATTAAATACTCACTTTTCAATTAGCTTCTCAGAACAAAAGCCTAGTACAGATACAGTAGGAGCAAATTCTGATAATTCACCTTTCCGTAACGAAGATGGAACTCTCTTGTTCCGTCCTGGTGGACATGGTGCGCTCATTCAGAACCTTAACGATATTGATGCAGATGTTATATTCATTAAAAATATAGATAATGTAACACCTGATAGCTTAAAAGGTGAGACTGTAATTTGGAAGAAAGTAATAGCTGGAATTTTGGTAACATTGCAGAAAAAAGCCTTTGAGTATCTCCAAAAACTGAAAGCTGCCGACTATACACCTGCTGACTTACAGACTATGAAGAAATTCTTGGAAAATGATTTGTATTGTCGAAGGAAGGATGTTGACCAATTAAATGATAAAGAATTGGCAACCTATCTGCTTGATAAGTTTAATCGTCCTATCCGTGTTTGTGGAATGGTAAAGAATAGTGGTGAGCCTGGCGGAGGTCCTTTCTTTGCTTATAATTCCGACAATACCATAAGCCTGCAGATACTTGAAAGTTCACAGATTGATAAAAATAATATCGAATCGGTGAGAATGTTTAAAGAAGGGACTCATTTTAACCCTGTAGACTTGGTTTGTGCAACCAAAGACTATGCAGGTAAACCATTCGATTTGCCAAAATATGTAGACCCTGCTACAGGTTTTATTAGTATCAAATCGAAGAATGGAAAAGAATTAAAAGCATTGGAATTGCCAGGTCTTTGGAACGGAGCAATGAGTAATTGGAATACAGTTTTTGTAGAAGTGCCTGCAATTACTTTCAATCCAGTTAAAACAGTAAATGATTTGTTGCGCGAGCAGCATCAGTAAATCAAGATATATAATTTAATAATGAATTTTAAAAAAGTCCCTCAATCTTTACGGATTGAGGGACTTTGTCTTTCTTGGTTTCTAAGATAGAAACTTAAGGGTGTGGATGTCCTCCACCAGCACCATTTTCAGGCTTTTTCTTACCTTTCTTTTTTGGTTTAGCTGCAACTTTAAAGAATTCTACACCATTCAAAGTTCTAAATTCGGAGGTTGGTGTAAACAATACCTGTGTTTTTGTGATGTGCGTAGAAGGCTTAAATTCTTCTTCCTTCTCAACTGCTTTAGAAGAAAATGTAGGACGGAACGTGCCGAGCGGACCTGCATCTACTATACTCCCTTGCGAACAAAGGCGGTTTAACACAGTGCGAAATTTGTAGAAAACAGCTGCAATATCAGCTTGACATACAGTAGATTCTTCCGCCATAATTTCGCAAAGCATGTCGAAATTAACATGTTGCTTTTGACAAACTGGGCTAGCTATGTACATAATAGAGCCTTTCTTTGGACCAACGCCCATCTTTCTTTGATTTAAAGAATAATCCATAAATATTTAAATTAAAAAGTTAATAAATAACGCACTGTTAAATAGTAATTAGCGCCAAAGACGCTTTCTCCGTGCGGTTGATGCAAAATTACAAAAAGGAGAAAGTGATTCAAAATGATAGGTGGGTACTTTTATGGTGGTTTTTATGGTAGTATAAATGGAAGATAGTTATATATTTCAAAATTATAATTATATTCTATGTAGACATAATTACATTTTTGAAATTCGTAATTACGTTTTTTTGGAATTTATAATTACTTTTTCTATTGAAATGATATATTGTTTTTTTAAGAAGCGAAAAGAGTGCGTATAATCGTACAATAAATTATAAATTTGGGCTTATATGTTATTAAAAAAAGCCAACCCCATATATATTGGGGTTGGCTCTTTTGATTTCTATACTTTTGTGGAGTTTTTACTCTGCTGGTTTCATGTTTGTATAAACATTTTGTACATCGTCGAAATCTTCAAGCTTTTCAATCATTTTGTCAATAGTTTCGCGTTCTTCTTCTGTAACTTCTTTTAAATCGTTTGGAATACGAGTAAATTCGGCAGAAGTAATTTCAAAACCATTGTCTTCCAAGTGCTTTTGTATTTCTCCAAAGCTAGTAGGTTCTCCATAGATTGTTATTTCACCTTCTTCATCGTCTTGATCGAAATCGTCTTCTACACCATAATCAATAAGATCAAGAATAAGTTCTTCCATGTCGATACCTTCCTTTATCTTGAAAGTAAATACAGCTTTATGGTCGAAAAGGAATGCTAACGAACCTTGTGTACCAAGTGTTCCGTTGAATTTATTGAATACTGATCGAACGTCACCCACAGTACGAGTTGTATTGTCGGTTAGAGTGTCTACAAAGATTGCTATTCCATGAGGGCCATATCCTTCGTATGGTACCTCCTTGTAGTCACTTGTATCTTTACCCATTGCATTTTTTATGGCGCGCTGGATATTATCTTTTGGCATATTCTCACGTTTGCAAGTTGCGATAATAGCACGCAAACGTGGATTAGTTTCAGGTTCTGGACCGCCAGCCTTTACAGCAATAGCAATTTCTTTACCCAACTTTGTAAATGTACGAGCCATATGGCCCCATCTTTTTAGCTTTGCAGCCTTGCGATATTCAAATGCTCTTCCCATAGGAATTGTTTATTTATCGGAGTTCTGCTCCGAGTTTTGTTGTTATGTTTTTAATTAATTTCTGCATAATGGCGTCAATTGCTTTGTCATTCAAAGTCTTTGTCTCATCTTGGAGAATGAAGTTTACGGCATAGCTCTTCTTGCCTTCAGGGAGATTTTTACCTTCGTAAACGTCAAAGAGTTCAACTTTCTTTAAAAGTTTCTTTTCAGTTTGGCGAGCAATTTCTTCTATTTGTGCAAATTCTATATTAGAATCTAGCAAGAGTGCCAAGTCACGGCTGACGCTTGGATATTTTGATATTTCTTGGAATTGTAATTTATTTTTTCGAATGGCTTTCATTAACTCAGACCAATTAATATCAGCATAGAAAACTGCTTGCGAGATATCCATTTTCTTCAACAGCTTGTGACTTAAGATACCCATTTCTACAATTATTTTTCCACCACGAGTTTTTAGTTCTAAGCCTTTATCGAAGATGTTATTTTGTGATATTTCTGCCACAAGTGCATTAGATGCCATGCCAACACGGCGGAGAATATTCTCAACGTTAGCCTTCAGTTCGTAGAAAGTTGATTCTTCATCAGCATGCGCCCACGAACCTTGCACACGTTTACCTGTTATCCAAAGTGCCAAATGATATTCTTGGCGGTAAGCTTTAACAGGATTTTCCTCGCTCCACTTATCTTGTTCGTATCTATAAGTATTGCCAACTTCAAAGAACTTTAAGTTTTGTGCTTTGCGGTTTACATTTCGTCGAACGCTTTCCAAACCACCAAATAGTAGTGTCTGACGCATTACGCCCAAGTCACTAGATAATGGATTCATTATCTTGACAGTTTGTTCCCAAGGATAAGCATTGAGCTCTGCACCCTCATAATACGATTGTGCAGTAAGCGAGTTATTTAGAATTTCGTTGAAACCTGCACCAACAAGCTGTTCACTCACAATGTCTTCTTTATGGAAGTTCTTATCAGCTTCTTCAGCAATAGTGAGAGAAGACTTTAGCTCAGTTGGAATTTCAACATTATTATAGCCGTAAATGCGAAGAATATCCTCAATAACATCGCAAGGACGTTTTACATCTACGCGATATGGAGGAACAATAAGATCAAGTCCTTCTGCATCTTCCTTAACGATTTCCATTTCAAGACTTGTAGCAATACTCTTAATCGTATCTGCACCAAGTTGTTTTCCTATAAGACGATCGGCATATTCGTAGTTCAAACGAACAGGGAATCCCTCCATCTTTGTTGGGTATTCGTCGCAAACTTCCATACTTATTTTGCCACCTGCCAATTCTTTACAGAGAATGGCAGCTTGTTTAAGCGCATAAATAGTTCCATTAGGATCAATTCCACGCTCAAAACGGAAACTTGAATCAGTAGAAAGACCATGTCGACGTGCACTCTTTCTAATCCAAGTAGGGTGGAAGTATGCACTTTCTAACACCACATTGCGTGTGTTTTCGTAGGTTCCACTACCTTTTCCACCAAAAACACCAGCTATACACATTGGTTCTTCTGCATTGCATATAGCAAGGTCGTGTTCGCCGAGTGTATGTTCTTCACCATCAAGTGTGATGAACTTCTTACCTTCGTTTTTATCTTTTACTATAATTTGCTTACCTGTTATCATATCTGCATCAAAGCAGTGCATTGGTTGTCCGTAAGACATCATAATGTAATTGGTTATGTCAACAATGTTATTGATAGGGCGAACGCCTATAACATTAAGTTTGTCTTTTAACCATTGTGGACTTTCCTTTACTTCACAATCTGTGATACTTAAACATGCATAGCGACGGCAAGCATCAGTATTTTCTATCTTAACTTTAATAGGAAGGTCATTATTATCTACTGTAAACTTATCGCAGTTAGGACGATGTAATGCTGTTTTGTAACCATTTTGTTTCAACCATGCATATAGGTCGCGTGCTACACCATAATGACTTAATGCATCAGCACGATTGGCAGTAATGTCTATTTCAATTAACCAGTCGCTATCAAGTTGATAATATTCAGCTGCAGGCATACCTACTTGTGCATCTTCGGGCAAAACAATAATTCCATCATGACTTGTTCCTATGCCGATTTCATCTTCAGCACAAATCATTCCCAAACTTTCAACACCTCTAAGCTTACTTCTTTTAATAGTAAAAGAATCGTCTCCATCATATAAATACAGCCTAAATCTGCTACAATAACTTTCTGTCCTGCTGCAATATTGGCTGCACCGCATACAATTTGTTGTGGTTCGCCTTTGCCAAGGTCTACTGTTGTAACATGTAAATGGTCAGAATTTGGGTGTTCTTCACAAGTAAGCACTTTACCTACAAAGAGTCCTTTCAGTCCACCACGAATAGTTTCAACCTCTTCTACGCTTCCAACTTCTAAACCTATTGAAGTTAGTGCAGCCGCTAATTCCTGTGGTTCAAGGTTGAAATCAACGTATTCCTTTAGCCAATTATATGAAATATTCATTTATCTTGTTGTTTTTATTTATCTACGATGTCGTATTTCAAATACATTAAGTAAGTGCAAAAGTACTAATTTTCATCAATATACACAAATCATATAACAAGCATTTTAATAATAAGCATGTTCTGAAAAATAAACATAGTGATAAACGTGCAATAAAATGATTTTATGCTTTGTATCTTTTTAATTTTATTTGGTATATTTTTCTTTCCTCTCCATAATTTATTTCAATATACTCTTTCAAGATGAAAGAAACTTCAACATTTGAAAGTTAAGCTCTTTAAGGTTCTTCAATTATCAAGTATATATTAGAATCATTCCCTGTAATTACTGTTTTAGAATGAAAGGGTAGGTGATAACTAACTCAGTAAATGCGGCTTTAGTAGTATGTGCTTTTACATTTATGCCTAACTTTAATCCATTTAAAGATGGGAACGAATAGTTTACACCAACTCGCTCGTATATTCTTCCTGCTAGTTCTCTATCCATTGAGCCCATTCTGCGAAGTAAGTAAGTACCCAAAGCAACGTTTAATGATAAGTTGTTGTAGAAAATTTCGTGTTTTCCCGCAATTCCTACCGACCAAGGTTTGCAATCTATATTATTGCCGTCTTTTTTTTCTAATTGCTCAATATGTTGCGCATACGTATTATAAAAAGCATCTATTCCTATTCCAGAAGCCCATCTACGTGCATACCTATACATTAAATTAGCCTGTAACGAATAAGTAGGATATCGTTTGAAATCCCCAGTACGATAATTAGGCTCTGAAATTGATGTGCGGAATTGTGTTATTTGCCAATCTTCAACCAACGTTTTAGCACCGATACCGGCAGTTATATCAAGATATAAATATTTTTTAAAAGGGGCGGATTGGAAACTATCATGCTCTTTGATAAGAGTTTCGTAATAAGGAGAATAAACAATACCAACAGATGGTCCAATACTATTAGAACCTTTGTTTGGACGATAGAGTGCACCATTGCTATGATGAACAAATTCTAAACTTGCTCTTACACCCCAATTTGGAGCAAAGCGATAAGTTTGATGAATTCCAGCTCCAAAATAAACAAGAAATGGAGTTCCTATAAAGTCGTTGTCTATATTATTTTCTTTGTTGTACCATTTGCGAGTGTAACCAACTCCACCACTTAACGAATAAGACGTTTCCCAATGATAGTTACGATGTATGGCACGCTGAAAAGTACCATATAAAGAAAGAGTATTGCCCAAATGAGAGTCGTATGGTACTTCTTCTGCTTTTCCCCATGCAAAATCGGGAGTTCTATGAAAGCGTACATTACCATTCATAGTATAACGCAAGCCAATTGATAATGATGGATAATTGAAATCTCTTGCGAATGAATTATGATCAGAAGGAAGATAAACATGATTAAATTCTAAAGCAATAGAGCTATTTCCTCCTTCTTTTAAATATTTACGTTGGTTTTTATCTAAGGCGATAACTTTACTTTTCATCACACTTAAAGTAGCCCCCCAATGTTGTATAGAGTCTTTTTCTATAACATCTGCTTGTATAACCACATTGGCAAATGCTATAAATAGAGTAATTACATATAGTTTTTTAATGCTCATGATACACATATTTTACAAGAGTTAATCCTCTCCTATGCTGATTCTATTAGATTTGAGAAAATAATTTCCTATAAATCTTTAAATGTGTCATACTTAGAATAATAATTTAATGCCAAGATATAATCATCAATTATAGGATTATTTTTTTGTTCGAGAACATTCATAATTACATCTTCAAATTGTTCTCCATAATATAAAAAGATTTAAAAGATTCTTTGATAATAAAGTCGGGATAAACTTCTTCTTCATTGTCTGAAATTGTTGGATACACGTCTAAATAACAAATTAGCTCAGGCTTTAAAGTTTCATCACACGCATACAAACAATAATTTTCGTCTGTAAATCCACCTTCTTTGATTTCCTTAGATATTATCTCTATTATTTTGCTCAATTGATAAGGCTCTTGTAGATTGATTTTTCCCATTTCTATTATCTAATTGCTTTATAGAATCTGTTGAAAATGTTCGTTATGATATATTCCTTATTTAGTAAATTCCAAATATTCGTTCTACATTTTTATTTGTTTGTATGGCTATTTCATCTTCTGTTGTATTATAAACTTCAGCCAATTTGGTAACAATGTGTATCAAAAACGAACTTTCGTTGCGCTTTCCTCGTAAAGGAACAGGTGCCATATATGGAGAATCGGTTTCAAGAACTATACGTTGTAAGGGAACAGACTTTAATGTTTCTGGTAGATTTGATTTTTTGAAAGTAAGTACTCCACCAATTCCCAAAACGAAATTATCAAACGACAATAGCTCTGCAGCTTCTTTTTCATTTCCCGTAAAACAATGGAAAACTCCACCTGGTAGTTGATCTTTATACTTTCCAAGTATTTTAACCATTTCGTTTTGCGCTTTCCTGCAATGTATCATTAACGGTAAACGTGTTTCAATAGACCATTTTACCTGTTCTTCAAAAGCTATTAACTGCTCTTTTTCAAACTCTCTGCTCCAATAGAAGTCTAAACCTATTTCACCAACAGCAATGTAGTTGTTATTTTCAAGTAGCACTGTTTTCATTTTCTTAAGTACTTCTTGATAATCATCTTTCACTTCTTCGGGATGCAATCCCAACATAGGATAGGCAAAGTTTGGAAATAACTTACAGACGTAGTTTATCGATTCGATAGAATTTAAATCAATTGCTGGTACCAGAACTTTTGAAACTCCAACATTTCTAGCTCTTTCTACCACTTCTTGAATGTCTTCTTTAAATTCTATTCCATCTAAATGTGTGTGTGTATCTATTATCATATATTTTTACCTCTTCGTAAGTCTTTATTTAATACTTTTTTATTATTGAATGTTACAAGCGTTGCTCGTTTCTTCTATAATAGTATATAACACCAAATCTTTGGCATTCGTTAAAGCGCTCTTTAGGTGGAAGGTCTGCAAAATGACTTTCTATTGCATTCCATAATTCTAAAATTAATTCATCTATTGCAGGACGCAACTTTGCTATTACTCGATTATCTTTATTTGTGCGTTCTTGCAGTTTTCGTTGTGCTGTATAGGCCTCATTATAAATATCGAAATGTGTAGCTACCATTCCTATCGAAGGATTGTAAATAGCTTTCCCACCTTGTTTCACTCTTTTCTTTTTCCCCTGCAATAGTTTGAGGGTCCCCATTGCAATAACCCATCGGCTGACTTTATATTGGGCAACGATGTTGTGTCTTCGTTTAATCCGTAAAGTAGAAGTTGCTTTCGTTTTATCTCTCCACGCTCTACTGACATTAGTAGCACTTGAATAAAATGGCTAAGAAACATACTTGCACGATATTGCTGACCATCCATTTTTCTCGCATTCCTAACTTGTGCAGTCATTGATATCTTATATTGTTCGGTAGCTGTAAGTAGATGGTCATGAAGCGTTTGGGCATTATTTATTAACTTCCAATCAATGAATTTATTTCTGACAGTATAAATATCATTGTTATCTAATAGTGTCTTAAGTGCTTTTAGTCGGGCAGCATCGGTTTTTGGTAAACGTCTGTACGGCATATAAAGAATAATTAATGTAAATAAGAAAAGAATGATGAGTCTTATTTCTGACGTTTCATCATTTTCGCTGCATATTCAGCCAATGCTTCTTTCCTTTCATTAGGTATTTTTACAGCGTCGAGAAATTTCTTACCTTGTTCATAATAGAAATCCATTTTCTCTTTTGCAAGTTTATCTACACCAATCTCATTGTACAGTCGTGTTACAGCTGCAATTTTTTCTTCGGTATCGAAATCGCTTTTATTTATCCATTTTTCAAGTTCTGCTCTTTGTACTATATTTGCTTGATTGAATGCAGTGATTAGCATGTAAGTCTTTTTATTTGATGTTATATCCCCACCAATTTTCTTTCCGAATACTTTAGAGTCACCATAAACATCAAGATAATCGTCTTGAAGTTGGAAAGCCAATCCTATTTGTTCGCCAAACTTATATAAGTTTTCTGCATCTTCTTTATTTGCATCAGCTAAAATTGCGCCCATCTTTGTTGCACAAGCAAGCAAAACGCTGGTTTTTAGACGTATCATTTCGATATATTCTTCTATTGTTACATCGTTACGCATTTCAAATTCCATATCGTATTGTTGCCCTTCACCAATTTGTAATGCAGTTTCTGTAAAGAGATGCAGAATTGTTTCAAGATGTTTGTATCGCATTTTGCCAATCGTTCATAAGCTAATACTAACATGGAATCACCAGAAAGAATTGCTTGATTAGCATTCCATTTCTTATGCACAGTTTGTTGTCCACGTCGTAATGGAGCTTCGTCCATTAGGTCATCGTGCAGAAGCGTATAGTTATGATAAGTTTCTAATGCACAAGCTGAAGATAGAATGTCTTTCGGATTATCTTTATATAGGTTGTAACTTAATAGCATAAGGATAGGACGTATGCGTTTACCACCTAAATCCAATACATACTTAATAGGTTCGTATAGACTTTCTGGTTTGCGTTCGTAAGAAAGACTATTTAAATATTGGTTTACAATTTCCAAAAGTTCATTAGATGTGTACATGTCGAAATGGATTTTATATTTTCTGATTTGAATTTTAGTTGTCTTATAGGTTGTTCTTGTTACCTACAAACTAAATACAATGGGTATCTCTAATAACGATTTGCAAGGTTTATTATTTTGTATGCCTGGCTTCCACTTTCCCATTGTGCTGACAACCTTTAATACTTCTTCTTCAAAGTTAGTATTTTTTGCTTCTTTTATTTTGATGTCGCTAACTATTCCGTCGGGATTTACAATAAAAGTAACATTCACGATACCTTGCTGTTTGGCATGTATTGCTGTTTCGGGATATTTTATATTCTTCGTGAGCCATGTCATAAAGAAACTCCAACCTCCTGGTGGTGTAGGTGTTTCTGACAAGATACGCTTACTGACTTTATCATCGTAGCGTTCTATTCTTTTATCGGCATCATCATCTGTAAACTTATTTTTTTCTTTTTTATCTACTTCTTCTACTTTAGTTGGGTCTGGTAATGATGTTTCTTGTTGTGTAAGAATAGGAGTATCGCTAATATTTGGGGCAGCTGTTTTTTCATCGTTCGAAGTTGTATTTCCAACTTCGTGTGGTGTAACCTTTTGTGGCGTATCACTTCGTTTAATATTAAGCATATCTTCCACAGATGGTTTATCATTATTTTTTTCTTTTGCCAAATTTTGTTGATCAATGGCAGGCATCATTTCTTGATCATGTATTTTTAAGTCCTTTAGCAAGTTAGTCTTCGTTTGTTTATCAGTATCGTCTTGTGTAGAATATTCAATTGCAACAAAGAAAATAGACAATGCCACTATCAGACCAAGCATAAAACCTATCCAACGCTTGTTCTCTAAATCTGCATTATTTGACTTCTTTGTTTCCACTTTTAAACACTAAATCCCGTCCTACAACGTTATATACTATATGCAAAGCATTAACTCAGGAGTTAAATATGCCGACTGCATAATCAATAGACAAAAGTAATAAGATATTCGGAAAAAGATGTATCTTTGCCAATAAATTAAAATACATTAAATGAAAGTATGTTTTAGCCCTTTTTCTTGGGATATTCTCAATAATATCGCAAGCGCAGGAAAGTCAGACTGAATATAATTTCCTACGTTTACCAATTAGTGCACATGCTGCAGCTTTAGGCGGTGATAATATTACTATTATAGAAGACGATGCTTCGCTGATGTTTTCAAATCCTGCTTTGGCTTCATCTGTTAGTGACATGACAATAGGACTTAGCTATATGAATTATATGAAAGGTGCAAACTATATGGGGGCTTCTTTTACTAAAGCAATGAATGACAAGTCGACGCTTGCAGGCGGAATTCAATATATGAACTACGGTAAGATGAAAGAAGTAGATGAGAATAATGTGCAGACAGGCGAATTTAGTGCTAGTGAAATTGCTGTTGAGGCCATTTTTTCTTATGAACTTGCACGCAACTTAGTTGGTGGTATAACAGGAAAATTCATAACATCATATATTGGAAGTTACAATAGTATTGCTGTTGGTGTAGATTTAGGTCTTAATTGGTACGACCCAGAACGTCAGTGGTCTGTATCGGCTGTTGCAAAAAATCTTGGTGGTCAAGTAAAGGCTTATGATGATAATTTTGGAAAGATGCCTTTTGATTTACAATTAGGAGTGAGTAAAACTTTTGCAGCGCTACCAGTACGTGTGTCGGCTACGCTTGTAGACCTTACTCATTTTAATTACCGATTTATAAATCACTTGAACTTAGGTGCTGAAGTTTTACTTTCCGAAAGTTTATGGATAGGTGGTGGTTATAATTTCCGCCGAGCAAACGATATGACAATTGGCGTTGGTGACGATGAAAGTAGTCATGGTGCAGGTTTTAGTTTTGGTGGAGGTATCAATCTCGAACGTTTCAAACTGAATGTTTCATATGGTAAATATCATGCGTCAAGTAACTCTCTTATGGTAAACTTGGCTTATATACTTTAATTTCATTGGAATATAAACTAAAAAATAAATATTAGATGAGGAAGATAACAATTGCTATTGATGGTTTTTCTTCGTGCGGAAAGAGCACAATGGCAAAGGATTTGGCACGTGAATTGGGTTATATCTATGTAGATACGGGTGCAATGTATCGTTGTGTTACACTTTATGCTTTGCGACATGGAATAATTGATACAGATGGTGCAATCAACCTACCCAAATTAGAAGCCGAAATTCCGAATATAAATATAAGTTTTAAGCTTAATAAAGAAACTGGTCGTCCCGATACTTACCTTAATAATGTGAATGTGGAAAGCGAAATTCGTACGATGGAAGTATCTTCTCATGTAAGTCCTATTGCAGCTATACCATTTGTTCGTGCTGCACTGGTTGCACAACAACAGAAAATGGGTGAAGAAAGGGCATTGTTATGGATGGTCGCGATGTTGGAACTGTAGTATTTCCAAATGCTGAACTGAAGATTTTTGTAACTGCATCGCCTGAAGTAAGAGCGCAGCGCCGTTATGATGAACTTAAAGCAAAGGGTCTTGAAGCTGACTTTGAAGAAATTTTAGAGAATGTAAAGCAGCGCGACTATATAGATTCGCATCGTGAAGTTTCTCCTATGCGCAAAGCTGATGATGCCATCGAATTGGATAATAGCCATATCAGCATTGCAAAACAGAAACAATGGCTCATAGAACAATATAAGCGTGTGTGCGGAAAATAATTTATTCTTTTATAGAAGTAAAAAAAGCTGGAAAGAATACTTATTTCTTTCTGGCTTTATTGTTTGAAGTTAGCATAAAAGGAAGAGCGGAATACGGGAATCGAACCCGCCTCCCAGGCTTGGGAAGCCCGTGCACTACCGATGTGCTAATTCCGCTTGTTAATACTATAAATGTAGAAATCGGTATTTGTACTTTTATTGGAAGTCTTCTTTTTAATAGAAGAGCCGATACCCGGACTCGAACCGGGGACCTACGCATTACGAATGCGTTGCTCTACCAACTGAGCCATATCGGCAAAAGCAATGCAAAGGTACATACAAAAAATGGAATATCGCAAATTTATGACAGATATTTTATAGTTGTTATTTGCTAAATATAATATATATAGTTTGTCTGTGGATTTGCTAATTTAAATTGTATGTGTTATAAAGGGAGCGGGATATAGAAATAAGTTTTTAAAATGAATACTATAATTATTTTTTTGAATTTTTGTAATTACGTTTTTTTATTTTATAATTACATTTTATTTAAATCATAATTACTTTATTATTTAATTTAAATCACTATTATAATGCCAAAAATCTCTTTGTTTAGTTTATATTTTTGCTTTATCAATTTTAGAATCTTCTACTCTTGGACAAAGTTCTCATTTTTTTATTATGAATTATTCTTATTATATTTTTGGATCTTTGCTTGTTTTTTTGTTGATTAAGACATAATAGGAAATAGAAATAAATAAAGGTGGGTTTGCTAAGCAAATCCACCTTTATTTAAAATATATGTATACTAATGTTCTTAGAAGAACAAGTAACGATTATCAACAACCTTTGCGTTTAATACTAAGTCTTGCATAAAACCACTTGCAACCTGCATATTCTGTTGCATACACATTTGCATTTGTCTATTTTCATCGTATTGAACACCTGGACGTAATGCTTTCTTTACAACCTGAAATACATATACACCTGCATTACCCTTAACTGGTTTCTTAGAGAATTTACCTGTGGCTGTTGCTGCAACTGCACCTGAAAGTGCTGGTTCTGTAGCACCTGTGGCTTGAACAAATGCTGGTGCTGCGAAGGTAATTTGGTTAACTTCACTAACCTTAGCACCCTTAGATTGAGCAGCAGCAATGCTATTTAAGCCATTGAGCTTAGAAATAAACTGTTCAGCCTTCTTATCTTTGATAACTTCGCGCTTCAAAATCTCCTTTACTTCAGCATCGTCCCATGAACGATAGCCTTGTGGATGAATTTTTGTTAATGCTACAACCATGAAGTGATCGTTATCACCACATTCGTAAAGTGGAGAAATATCACCTTCTTTAGCTTCGAATAACCATTTCAAAGCATCACGAGTAGCGTGAACACCTGCAAGGTAGTGCTCTGCAGTAGTTACATTTTTTTGCTCTTGTACCTTATAACCAAATTTTGCTGCATTCTTTTCTAGATCAGCAAGCGTTGTTCCCTTTGCAACATATTCAGAGAACTTATTGAAAGCGGTGCTGCGAGTATCTTTTGAGAAGTCTATAGGCTTCTTAATAATAGCTGCAGTTGTTTTTGTCTTCATTGCTTTCTTGTCGAGAACTTGAAGAATAACGTTTGCTTGTGTAAATGCTAAATTCTGAACATTATTTATTTCGCCATTCATGATAGCATTGATGTATCGGCGATTATCTTCGTTCATTGTATTCGCATGTTCATATTGCTGACCAGTGAACCATACTTTTTCTCCAGTTTGGCCATATCGTTTAGCAATTGCTTCAAAGTTTGCTCCACCAGCTAAGGCTTTTTGGATAGAATCAGCCTTTGCAATAGCTTGTTCTTTAGTTGAAGCAACAACTTGAATTTGGCGGAATTGAACAGAGTCTGGTAATTGCGATTTGCTTAATACACGAATGATATTCAATGTGTTATCATCTTTGTTTTCAGTAACTGCAGTTGTTCCTACTCCTAAAGAGTCAATTTTAGCTGCAATTTCTGGATATGCTTGGTAAGCACTGCTACTTACTGGCAAACCAATATAAGGAATTACGCTACCGCTCTTGCTAATAATAGAAGAAGGGTCTTCAGTTGTAGCCAATTGTTGCTGGTAAGCGTTCATTTCTTTTGTAATTGCATTACGATCTGCATTGCTTGGTAATATCTTATAGTCCACATATTTAATATCGCGTGTTTCAATAGTCTGACGGAACATAGGCTTTAGTTCTTCATACTTAGCCTTCAAGTCTTCGTCAGTATATTTTACATCTGCATCTTTTACAGAAGTATATGCCATAGAAGCCAATTGAATTTGTGCTTCTTCATTTTCGTCTTTGAAAGCAAGTTTTGCTTCTGCCTTATTAGAAAGGATACAGCTAGCATAAAGCGCTTGGAACTTTTGGCCTAACAATTGTGAACGGAGATTCTTTTCAACAAACATCCAATAGTTGTAAGCTGTTTTCATTTGTTCTGCCTGCTGTGGATTTGTAGATTTTGCCTTCTCATAACCATCAAGGAATTGCTTCAACATGGTTACATCAAAGCGTCCTGTCTGTTGGTTAATAAAAGGAGTCTGAGATAACATTGGGTCTGTACCTTCGTTAAGAACATTTTGCAACTCTTTCTCGGTAACAGTTAAACCAATTTTCTTTGCATCAGCTTCAAGGATACGATTTGTAACCATTTGCTGCCAAACTTGGTCTTTCACCTGATTAATTTCACTCTCAGACAAGTTGTCACGTTGCATCGTGAACTTGATAGCGTCTTGATACTCATCAACAAGCTTTTTGGAAGTCTTGCACATTGATTTTTTCTCCTAAGACTTCGCCCACTTGTTGGCGTGCTTCGCCTTTGATTCCGTTACAAGAACGGAAGGCTTCTTCAGCAATAAATGCAAAAAGACCCAAACCGATTATAACAATCAGTGTGATGCCTCTGCTTCTGATTTTTTTCCTAATGCTGCCATTTTTATTTATTTATTTTGATTTATTTCTTTTTACGAATGCAAAAAAATTGCGTACAAAAAAATACAAATAAAAAAAGATAATTAAAAATAATAATTACCCAAGAAAATGCGCTAATCGATAACTTTTAGCTTCACAAGTTCTATTTTTGTCATAGTATTCTTGATGATTTTGAATTCATATTTCCCTATTTTTACAAGTTCGTTTAATTTTGGAAAGCTTTGATACTCATGTAAAATAAAGCCGCTTATTGTCATATAGTCATCACTTTCTGGTAGGTCTAAATTAAACATATCGTTAACTTTCTCAATTTCTAAACGAGCAGAGAAGATATATTCGTTATCCGTAATTTTCTTTGCGATATACTTTGCATTATCGTGCTCATCCTCTATATCTCCAAAGATTTCTTCAACAATATCCTCTAATGAGATGATTCCGCTTGTGCCGCCAAATTCGTCAACAACAACCCCAAGGCTCTTTTTTTGTTGTAGAAACATGTGCATTAGCTTTTGAGCAGTCATTGTTTCTGGTACAAAAGGCATCTTTAGGATATGGTCGTGCCATACTTGCGGGTTTTTAAACATCTCTGAAGAATGAATATAACCTTCAATATGGTCGATGTCATCTTTGTAAACAACTATTTTGGAATTTCCGCTTTCAATGAATTTCTGTTGTAATTCCGTTACCGGACAGGTTATATCAACAGCTTTAATTTCTGTGCGTGGTATCATACAATCTTTTACTTTAGTATCTGTAAATTCTAAAGCATTCTGAAAAATCCTAACCTCTTCTTCCAGCTTACCATCATCTTTTGCGTTCTCTATAGAATTTTGAAGCAAATAATCTAAATCAACTTTTGTAAAAGTACCATCGCTTTTTTCCTCATCTACTTTTACACCTATACCTCTTAGCATTAGTCTTGATACAAAAGTAGAGAAGCGACTTATTGGCCACAATAATATAAAGAATAAATAAGCAAGTGGGGAAAAAAAAGATAAAAGTGCGTTAGGGTTACTTTTAAATAATACTTTTGGAATAAACTCTCCTGTAAAAACAACAATGACAGTTGAGAAGATGGTGTTTAGAATAACTTGTGTAACAGGCGGAAAAGATAAAAATAATGTAGCGTTAAAAATGTCAGCAAACAATATTCCATACAAAACTAAAACAATATTGTTGCCTACTAACATTGTTGATACAAAACCATTCGGATTGTGATAAAAAATTTGTAGGCATTTTTGCGCAAAACCATTTTTTTCTTTGTCCATTTCTGCAAGCATTCTATTGCTTGAAACGAAAGCAATCTCCATTCCTGAAAAGAATGCAGATAACGTCAAAGACACTAAGATTCCTATTATTAAACTAATATCCAATGTTCTTTTTTATCAATTTATTACTGTTTCTTGAATATTCTTCTGAGCTGCAGCGTCAATAGGTGCTGAAGGCATAGACATTGCTCCATCACTATTAGGAGATAATTCACGTTCTTTGAAAATACCCCATCCTTTTGTTCGGCGTATTTCATAGACTGTCATTTGCTCATCGCTCTTGAACCAATCTCCCTCTAAAACCTTGTCTGGAGTTTTTATACGTGAAAATTTACGCGACCATATTTGATGATTTCGTTCGTCCCAAAATAGTTCGCTGCTGTAGAATTCTACTTTTTTCTCAGTTACAATCTGTACATGTCCGTGAAGTTCCCAGCGACGTTCCTTGTCATAATATATCGCTGTGTCGCATTGTATAAAACCTAAAACATGCTTTTTCAGGTCAAATTGAGTAAGTAATAATCCTTTGTTAAATGTCCAGCGCGAAGGATTCTTAACTTCATTAACTTCCCATTCTTCAGCTGTAATTCGATATTTGATAACTCCAGAGTCAGAAATCAATGTGTTCACACCATATGTTGTCATAATAGGAACAGAATCGCGCTCATAAATAGCAGGGGCCTCATTAGTGCGCTTCTCACTACATGAAGTTAAGAGAGGTATGACACATAAAGCAATTATCATACATGATATGAAAAGTTTGCTTTGTTTCATTATGCAACTATGATGGGTTTTAATAGCACTTTATCGTACCTTAAATTTAGCGAACCAACGTTCGTTGAAGGTAAGACCAATATTAATTCGGAACATATTTTCCTTTATCAAACCTGTGGCACTTCTGTTTACCCATTCGGCACCAACATTTAGTGAACTTTTATGATTGTAGTTGTTCACAATAGGAATTCCCAAGCCAATGCTTGCCGAAATTTCTTTTGGTCCATCTTGGTTGTTAATCATTATATATGGTGTTGAATAGCTAACGCCTGCACGATAGTGCAATCTGCTAAAGAAACCACGATAACGATCGCCTTTACAATATTCTCCACCAAATGTAAACTTCTGCATATCTTTTAGCTGTCCTCCTTCAAGAGTATAGCTTGCTTTATTGTTTATAACATTAAATTGCGGCATTTCTATATCCGACCATTTTTGCATTTGGTAATCAAATCCTAACTTTAGACGATTGTTATGATTCCACATTACACCTATGCCATAAACATGAGGTAATTTTAAAGCATCTTTGATTGAATAATTGGTTGTATCATTCACTGCTGTTTGCGAGTTCTTTGATATAATGTTGCAAACAGCATTAGAACCTAGTTTGTGACCTAAAGAATAAGATAAGCCCAAAGTAATGGCATCTTTTGTAGAAATTTTGTGTGTATATTGAAGACCAAAGTCTACTTTGTAGCTCCTTACATCATAAGAATATGTTTTAGACAAAGTATTAATATATGAGTCGCTATAGCTATTTATAACAATACGTTCTAATTCTCCCCAAAGATATGCAATATTTGCACCAAGGGAAAGTCCTTTAATTGGTTCCCAACCAAGGCCTAGATAAACTTGTCTTAAACCGCCAGAACCTGAAAATGTGTTAGAATATGTAGGTTCTTCCAAAGATGGATTTTGCTTTGAATTTATGTTGTTACTACTTGTATAGTTATATCCAACATTAGTATACGGAAGTAAGCCAAAACTGACGCCTACATGTTTAAATGCTCTAAAGGCTGCACTGATATATTCAATATTACTATTGTTAGCGTTCTTTTGACGTCCTTTCTCTTCAAATTAGTCATCTGTAGACTCACTCCTGCATCGAATATGAAAGAAAGCGAATCCAAAGCTGAATATGAAGCCGGATTTTGAAAATTTATTTGATTGCTTTCGTGAAAACCATATGCTAAACTATTCATGCCACGATTGAAACCAGTAGACTGGGGTGCCAATGTTCCTAATCCAAATTGGCTGTATGGGGAATTGGTACCACTCTGTGCCATAGCCGTAATAGATAAGGCTATACAGAAGACTGCTGTGAGTTTTTTCTTCATCTGTTAGTAATTTCAATATATATTCTGTGCAAAGTTATTAAAAAAAAATGATATCATGGAATATATATATACTATTTTGATTTTTAATAAGGTTTCTTTGCTGTGTCATAGTTTTTCATTATCTTTGCCAAACAAATGAAAAATGTTGTTCTAAATATAGTTGTTTGTATTTTGCTATCAGTTTTCCCACTGGCTGCAAAATCGTATTCGTTGACCTATTCTGATTCTATAGAAATCTCTCTATTGACTTGTTCGCCAGGCATGAGGTATGGATGCAATATGGTCATACAGCTATAAGATATAACGATAGAGCAAATCAAAACGACCTTGTTATTAATTATGGTATGTTTTCATTTGCTCAGTCTTACTTTGTTCCTCGTTTCGTATTGGGATTGACTGATTATCATGTTGGGGTTTCTGCAACAGAAGAGATGCTTTATGAATATGCATACGAGGGTAGGGGGATTATTGAACAAATTTTAAATCTTAGTAAAGAAGAGAAATACCAAATATTCCTTGCTTTACAAAATAATTTGCTCCCAGAGAATGTTGTTTATCGGTATAATTACTTCTATGATAATTGTACTACAAGAGCACAACATATGCTTCTTGATCATTTAAAAGGGAAGACTGAATATAGTTTTGATAGTTCAAAACCATTGTTGTCGTATCGTGAAATGATTCATGAATGGAATAAAGATGATGTTTGGACACAGTTTGGCGAAGATGTTTTATTAGGTTTAACGGCCGATTTTAGTGTCGAAACTAAAGAGAAAGAATTGTTCTTGCCTGATAACTTACGCAAGTATATAGAGAATGCAATACACAATGGAAAACCTTTGGTGAAACGAACATCACTTATATTAAAACCTAATAAACTTACCAATGTTCAAAGTTCTCTTGTTTCTCCAATACAAATTGCATTCGCATTTGCTGTTCTTGCTGCTTTTGTATTACTTATAGAATATAAAATAAAAAAGGCTCTTTGGGGATGGGATTTTTTTTTGATGTCTTTTTCAGGCGTTATAGGTCTTCTCCTCTTTATAATGATATTTTCTCATCATCCGTGCGTAAGTATAAATATGATAATATTCTTTTTTAATCCATTAGCCTTATTCATAATACCTTCGGTTGTTAAGAGTATTAGATGTAAAAAGAAACATTGGTGGTGGATGGCATGGGAAGTTTCAATTGTGGTTGGCTTTATTGGTGCATTTTTTCAACAAATCCCAGTTCTCATTTTAATTGTGGCATTATTCTTGCTATTCAATTGTATCTTCCATCAGTGGCTGATTAGAAATGTCTATATAAAGACAATGGAATCTAAGTAAAATGATGAATAAATATATTACCGCACTACTTGTAGTATTAGCTGCAACAGGAGTAGAAGCTCAGACTTATCAGTCTGCGCTAAAGGCGGCAATGGGCAATGCTACTTTAGAAGAGCTTTGCAATCATCTTAATTTAAAAGGTATGGAAACTGACATATTGTCGGTTATCGAAGCCTACAAGAACATTTCGAAGGAAGAAGAAAACAAATCTGCAGCCACACACCTTTCTTTCTCCGATAGGCAAACGACTGTACATAACGTACGAAAATTAGAAAATCTTAGAAAAACAATATCAAACTATTTGCCGAATCCCTCGGTCAATTCTGCAATATTAATACGCGCGCCGAGTTGTTTATTTTAAATGCGTTTTGAGTAGCGTAATAATTTAGTGAGAAATTAAATAATAATATTCACCCAGTGGGCTAGTAATAATAAAAATGTAATGATCAACAAGTGAGCCCACTGAAATATTGATAAAAAAATGAACTTCACAAAAATAATGAAGTCTCTATTTGGAGACAAATCAACACGCGATATGAAACTTATTCAACCGTTTGTTGATAAAGTTAAAGTTGTTTATCCAACGATTAAAGAACTTAGCAACGATGAATTGCGTGCTAAGACAAAAGAAATCCAACAATTTGTGCAAGATGCTGGTAAACAGCAACGTGAGGAAATAGCTAAACTTCGTGAAACAATAGAAGATACTCCAATTGATGAACGTGAAGATATTTTCAATAAATAGATAAGTTTGAAAAGGAGGCATTAGATAACTATGAGAAGGCATTGGATGAAGTTATGCCTGTTGCTTTCTCTATCGTTAAAGATACAGCTAGACGCTTTACTGAGAATGAAGAAACCATTGTAACGGCTAATGATTTTGATCGTGAACTTGCAGCTGACCCAAGAAAAGACTTTATAACCATTGATGGTGATAAGGCAATTTACCACAATCACTGGACAGCTGGAGGTAATGACTTAAAATGGGAAATGGTACACTACGATGTTCAACTTTTTGGTGGTACAGTTCTACATCAAGGTAAGATTGCTGAAATGGCAACTGGTGAAGGTAAAACCCTTGTAGCGACATTGCCTGTTTTTCTTAACGCTTTGACTGGTAATGGTGTTCATGTGGTAACTGTGAACGATTATCTTGCTAAACGCGATTCTGAATGGATGGGCCCATTGTATGAATTCAATGGCTTGTCTGTTGATTGTATTGATAAACACCAGCCAAACTCTCCAGAACGTCGCCGCGCTTATCAAGCAGACATTACTTTTGGTACAAACAATGAGTTTGGTTTTGACTACCTTCGCGATAATATGGCTGTGTCACCTGCTGATCTCGTACAACGCAAACACAATTATGCTATTGTTGATGAGGTAGACTCTGTTTTGGTAGACGATGCTCGTACACCTCTTATTATTAGTGGTCCAGTACCAAAAGGTGATGACCAAATGTTTGAAGAATATCAACCATTAGTTCAGAAACTCTTTGAAGTTCAACGTAAACAAGCTACTGAACTGCTTGCTGAAGCGCGTACTAAATCTCTAATGCTGCAAATTGCAACGATGAAAAAGAACGCCAAGCAATGCTTGAAGAAGGTTTCTTAGCACTTTATCGCTCACATAAGTCACTTCCCAAAAATAAGGCACTCATCAAATTCCTTTCAGAAGAAGGAATTAAGTCGGGTATGTTAAAGACGGAAGAGTACTATATGGCAAACAACAATCGTGAAATGCCAAAGGCAGTTGAACCTCTTTACTTTGTTACGGAGGAAAAAATGAACTCTTGCGATCTTACTGATAAGGGTGCAGCATGGTTGGCTAAAGAAGTAAATGATGACAAGTTGTTTGTACTTCCTGATATAACGACAGAACTCTCTCTACTTGAACAAGAGAAAGAAGATAAGGTTATAGACGAACAAGAATATCTCGATAAGAAAGACGACCTTATGAGTAACTACGGAGTTCAGAGTGAACGTGTTCATACTCTGCAACAGTTACTCAAGGCTTATACTATGTTCAATAAGGACGATGAGTACGTAGTTCTAGATGGTGAAGTGAAAATTGTTGATGAGCAGACTGGTCGTATTATGGAAGGGCGTCGCTGGAGCGATGGACTACACCAAGCTGTGGAAGCTAAGGAACATGTAAAGGTAGAAGCTGCTACACAAACTTTTGCTACTATTACTTTGCAGAATTACTTCCGTATGTACCACAAGTTGGCGGGAATGACAGGTACAGCCTCTACAGAAGCAGGCGAATTTTGGGACATCTACAAACTTGATGTCGTTGAAATTCCTACCAATCGTCCTATTCAACGTAAGGACATGGAAGACCGTGTTTACAAAACAGCTCGTGAAAAATATGCAGCTGTAATCGACGAGATAGAAGAAATGCGTAATAGCGGACGTCCTTGCTTAGTTGGTACAACCTCTGTGGAAATCAGTGAATTGCTTAGTAAGATGCTTAGTATGCGTAAAATACCTCATCAAGTATTGAATGCGAAGCAACATTTAAAGGAGGCACAGATTGTTGCTGAAGCTGGACGTTCAGTTGATGGCCTTGGTGCAGTTACTATTGCTACTAATATGGCTGGTCGTGGTACTGACATTAAGCTTTCGCAAGAAGTGAAAGATGCCGGTGGTTTAGCAATTATAGGTACAGAACGTCATGAGAGTCGTCGTGTAGACCGTCAGTTACGTGGTCGTGCTGGACGTCAGGGTGACCCTGGATCATCTGTTTCTACGTTTCTTTGGAGGATAAGTTGATGCGTCTTTTTGGTTCTGAACGTATTGCAAAGGTAATGGATAAACTTGGTTTCGACGAAGGAGAACGTATTGAAAGTTCAATGATTTCGAATAGTATTGAGCGTGCACAGAAGAAAGTAGAGGAGAATAACTTTGGTATTCGCAAGCGTTTGCTGGAATATGATGATGTAATGAACAAGCAACGTACTGTGATTTATGAAAAACGTCGCCATGCTTTGATGGGTGAACGCATTGGAATGGATATTTCAAACATTATCTGGGACCGCTGTGTAAACATCATCGATAACAACGACTATGAAGGTTGCCAAGAAGATTTCTTCAAAGTGTTGGCTATGGAATGTCCATTCACTGAGTCAGAATTTGAGAGTGGAAACAAGGAAGAATTGAAAGAACGTGCTTTCCAAGCAGCTATTGGAAACTTTGAGCGTAAAACTGAACGTATTCAAACTGTTGCATGGCCAATTATTAAAGAGGTGTACGAAAACCAAGGAGCTATGTATGAGCGTATTATGGTACCAATTACTGATGGCAAGCGCGTTTATAATATCCCTTGTGATCTTAAGGAAGCATACGAATCAGAGGCTAGATCGGTAGTACGTCAATTTGAAAAGGTAATTCTCTTGCACCTCATCGATGATGATTGGAAAGAGAATTTGCGACAGCTCGATGAACTTCGCCACTCAGTTCAGAATGCTTCATACGAGCAGAAGGACCCATTGCTCATCTTCAAACTTGAGAGTGTGAAGCTTTGGGATAACATGATTAATGATATGAACAACCGTACTGCCAGTGTACTGATGCGTGGACAAATCCCTGACATGCAGCCTTCAGACGAAATTCAGGAAGCAGTTCCAGAGCAACAAGCACAGCGTTATGACGAAAAGAAGGACGATTTGATTGACCAAAATCAGCAAGCTGCAGCTCATCACGATACTCGTGAGTCAGTACAACAGCAAACTCGTACCCCTTATATGGCTGAAAAGATGCCACGTCCAAATGATCCATGTCCTTGTGGTAGTGGAAAGAAATTCAAGAATTGCCACGGACGCAATATAAGATAAAGTAAACGTACACTGTGAAAGATTATAGGAGTGAAGCCTTACAAGTGGGTTTCACTCCTTTTTTATTATCACTAGCTTTTAATTCTGACTCTTACCATATTAGTGTAACAACCTTGCATTATTACTGCAACTATGATTTATTGGTATTGAAAAAGCTATGCAGTAAGATTGCTTTAGTGTTGCAGTAAAAGTGCAGGATAGCTTACACAGCATAAGAAATATTTTACTGAAATTTTGAGTTCCTTTTCTCGTTGCTTATTATTTATATGTTAAGCTTAATCCTCCAACTAAATGATGTTGTTTTTTTAATCAAATATCCTTGTATAATGACACTTCAAAAGTTTTAGCAGTAAAGATAAGCAATTAAATTTATTTCCAAAAAAAAGATAGTTTTGTTTGGTTGGTTAATGGAAAATTGCTACCTTTGCACTCGCCAAAAACGAAATATGCACCCTTAGCTCAGTTGGTAGAGCAACTGACTCTTAATCAGTGGGTCTAGGGTTCGAGTCCCTAAGGGTGTACATAAATTGTGCAAATTTCGTTTCTATGCACCCTTAGCTCAGTTGGTAGAGCAACTGACTCTTAATCAGTGGGTCTAGGGTTCGAGTCCCTAAGGGTGTACATATTGATTGAAAAATAGTCTCAAAGTAAATTTTTGAGACTATTTTTATTTTGATAGAAATTTAAACTAAAGTAGCAAAAATATACCATTTGAAGGTAATAATAACTTAGTAAGAAAAACTTATTATATAGAAAAAATAAAGAGGGTGTGTCAAAATTGATACATCCTCTTTTTTATGCACAAAGCCCCGACTTTCTCAAGCCAGGGCTTTGCTATTTCCTAAAGTTTTTTTGTACCTTTAGGCATTAAAAAAATCTCATTATGACAAAGATACACTTTCGTTCTTACATACACAAGAAAATGATTCTTTTTCCTCAAAGAATCGATAAGGATATCGCAGAAGACGACCCTGTTCGTCTTTTAGACGCCTTGGTGGATAATCTTATGTTGGATAATGTCTACAAGCTTTATAAGCCCAGTGGTCGCAAAGCCTTATCATCCACAAATGATGCTCAAGGTGATTCTTTACGCCTATATGAATAATATCTATTCCTGCCGTCGCATAGAGTCGCTTCTCAAGCGTGACATTCATTTCATCTATCTGGCAGGATATGAGCAGCCTGACTTTATTACCATCAATCGTTTTTCGTAATCGTGTGAAAAAAAGGAAATCAACAATATCTTTACACAAGTCGTATTAGTACTTGCAGCCAAAGGTTTGATAAGTCTTGACGTTGAATATATTGACGGCACAAAGATAGAATCGAAAGCCAACAAGTATACCTTCGTTTGGAAGAGAACCGTGGAAAAGAACCGCGCCAAGTTGCAGGGAACAAATACGCACACTCTTGCTTCAGGTTGATGATGTCATAGCGCAGGACAATGCCGCTAAGAGAGAAGGTGTCGAGTTTACTGCAGCTCTGCTCAATGAGATATCCGAGGAATTGAACAAGTCTTTGGAATCAGTCCCTGAGCCTAAGACAAAAAGAAGAGAAGCAGGCTGTTAGAACCAAGAAAAAAACAGCTTAAAAGAGCTAGAGAAGAAACGTAATAAACTCCAGGAGTATGACTGGCACCTTGAGGTTATGGGAGAGAGAAACTCCTACAGCAAGACCGATCCTGATGCCACGTTTATGCACATGAAGGAGGATGCTATGCGCAACGGACAGACTAAGCCTGGATATAATCTGCAGATAGCAACTGAGAACCAGTTTATCACCGACTTTGCACTCTATGCTAACCGTACCGATACACTCACACTTTCTTCTTTCTTGGAGTCTTTCAAATCACGCTATCATCGTTATGCCAAGACAGTCGTAGCCGATTCAGGGTATGGCTCCGAGGAGAACTATCTGTTCATGGACGTACATAATATGGAAGCCTATGTGAAGTATAACTACTTCCATAAAGAGCAGCGTCCACGTTACACACCTAACCCATTCAGTCCCGCAAGCCTTTATTATAATAAGGAACAGGATTTCTACGTCTGCCCTATGGGACAGCATATGAAGCGTATAGGTATGAAGCGTTCCCTAACCTCTAACGGATTCGTTACTTACAGCGTACGTTATCAGGCAGAACGCTGTGATGGTTGTCCGTTGAGAGGCTCATGTTTTAAGGCAAGAGGGAACAGAATTATAGAAGTAAACCATCAACTACAGCACTATAAACAAAAGGCACGGGAACTACTGACCTCGGAAGAAGGCATCAAGCATCGAGGACGAAGGTGCATAGAACCTGAAGCTGTTTTTTTGGACAAACAAAAATATAATAAAAGCCTATAAGAGGTTTAGGCATTTTGGAAAAGACAAGGTCAATATGGACTTTGCCTTCTTTGCTATTGCCTTTAACATAGGGAAAATGTGTAGAAAAACCAATCTCAAGGAACTAAAAGACATTATGGAGGTACTTTTAGGCACCTTCAGATGCTCTATACAAGTTTATATAGGCTATTTAAAGCCCTATAAATCATTTTATATGAAATTAGCAGCATAGCTGCAGTAAATAACGAATTATGTGGTAGACAAGGTAAAGGAAGAATAAAAAGAGGATGTATCAATTTTGACACACCCTCCAAGTTTATCTTTTCCTTTGAATATAACTTTATTTCAAGCTTTTCTTATATAATTCCACGTAAGCGGTCATCGAATGCTGATAAGGCTGCCTTTGCTCCTTCACCCATAGCAACAATGATTTGCTTATACGGAACATTAGAAACATCACCTGCAGCATAGACACCTTGAATGTTAGTACGGCAGAATTCATCTACCTTTATCTCGTTGCGTGGTGTCAGCTCTAAAACTTCTTTGAAAGCATCACTATTTGCTGCTAGGCCAATTTGAACGAAAACTCCATCAAATTCGTAGTCTTTTTCTTCTTCAGTTATACGATTTTTAACTGTAAGTGCTGTCAATTTTGTACCATCACCCTTTACATTTGTGGTTTGTGCATTAGTGTAAATACTCATGTTTTCAATTAGTTTAGCTTTTTCCTGAAGTACGGTATCAGCACGAAGAGTATCTCCAAACTCAAATACTATAACCTTGTTGCAAATACCTGCAAGGTCGATAGCTGCTTCTAAACCCGAATTACCACCACCAATAACAGCAACATTTTTACCTTTATAGAATGGTCCGTCGCAATGTTGACAGAAGTGTACACCATGTCCAATATATTTTGCTTCGTCACCAACGTTGAGTCTGCGCCAGTTCGCACCAGTTGCAATAATTACTGCTGGGGCTTTAAAAATCTCACCACCCTTAACTTTGATGCTCTTAATCTTATCTACTAGACTTACATCAGCAACCTTTCTATGTTCAAAAAGGTCAATAGGGTAATCTGAAAGATGCGCTTTCAAATCAGCAGCAAGCTGTGTTCCGTTTGTGTTTGGCACAGAGATAAGGTTTTGAATGCCAGTAGTGTCATTTACTTGTCCTCCAATTCGTTCAGCTATTAATCCTACTTTCAAACCTTTACGGGCAGAATAGATGGCAGCTGATGCTCCTGCAGGACCTCCACCTACGACAATCACATCGTATTCGCGCTCTATTGACTCTTCGTTTCAAGTGCTTCACTACCTACCATGTCTTCTAACTCTTGCAAAAGAATGCCAAGATCACCACGTCCGATATGTAATGACTCATTGTTGCAGTATACAGCTGGTACTCCTTGTATGTTTAAGTCGCTTACTTCTTTCTGATAAATACCGCCATCTACCATTTCATGCTTGATGTTAGGATTGATAAGCGACATGAGATTAAGTGCTTGAACAACGTCAGGGCAGTTTGTACATGTAAGAGAAACATATGTTTTAAGCTCAATTTTACCCTTTAAGGATTTTATTCTGCGCTGTATAGCTACATCGGGAAAGTTTTTACCTTGTCCGTCTGTATTGATAACAGCCAAAAGAAGCGATGTAAATTCATGTCCGTTAGGTATACCACGGAACATTATGCCCGTCTCGTTGCCATCTTTAAGTAGTTTAAAACTGAGCTGAGCTTCTTCTTTTTCAGTGAAACTAACCGACAATTTATCTGATGTTGAAGCTATATCATTGAGAAATTCTTGCAACTCGCCTTTCTTTCCATCATCTTTTTGGCTTGTAGCAACAAAGGTTATCTGCGATTTCAATGATGCAAATACACCTTTTACTTGATCCAATATTTTTTTATCTAACATATTCTTGCTTTTTTAATTAATCTTTTTTTATTTGTTTTGGAATGCAATTATCTTTGCCTTTTCGGCTGTTTACTAAAAAGTCTCTTACTTTCCTATTATGCCTTTTTGTCCTTTAGGAGAAAGACTAATAGGAGAGTGAGAGACTATCCATAATGTTTTGTATAGTAAAGAAACCTTTTCTATCCGCTCTTTACTTAGATCTTACCAACGAGATCAATGCTTGGTTTTAAGGTCTCAGCACCTTCGTTCCATTTTGCAGGGCAAACTTCTCCTGGGTGAGATGCTACAAATTGTGCAGCTTTAACTTTACGAACAAGTTCGTCAGCGTTACGGCCGATAGAATTATCCTGCATTTCAGCTAACTTAATCTTGCCCTCTGGGTTTACGAGGAATGTACCACGATAAGCCATACCTTCTTCTTCAATGTAAACACCGAAGCCCTTTGCTAATACACCGAGAGGGTCTGCTAACATGGTATACTTAATCTTCTTGATGCTATCTGAAGCATCTGCCCATGCTTTGTGTACGAAATGAGTATCACAGCTTACTGAGAAAACTTCAACACCCATACCCTTCAATTCTTCATATTTGTCTGCGAGGTCTACAAGTTCTGTAGGACAAACAAATGTAAAGTCAGCTGGATAGAAGAAGAAGATAGCCCACTTGCCTTTGATATCTTCGCTTGAAACTGTTTTGAACTCACCATTTTGGAATGCCTGAACCTTGAATTCAGGAGCTGCTGCATTGATAATTGTTTCCATATTTCTGTTGTTTTGTTTTCGATAGCTTTCAGTTTTGTACCATTAGCTAATTGAATGTTATTATTATTTTGAACTTTAAAATCTTTTATCTTAACTTGATGTTGCAAAGATAAACATATATATAATAGTGCACAACAGATATTTTCTATTGGCTAATTGAAAATATCTATATAGTCTTTTAAATACTTAGCTATTAGTGTTTTATAAGTGTTAGAAAAAGTTGGGAGTTCTATTTTTTAGTATAAGTGTTCGTATGTCTTGTAAATACCATCATTAAAAAAAACAAGGAGATGGACAAATAGTCCATCTCCTTATTTATTTTTTCGAAGAAGATATTACTTAATCTTCTTGTAGCCGTATCTTGCTGTGCAGCAAAGTTCCTCTTCGATGCGGATAAGCTGGTTGTACTTGGCCATACGATCAGTACGAGACATAGAACCAGTCTTAATTTGTCCAGAGTTTGTTGCAACTGCAATGTCAGCAATTGTTGTATCTTCTGTTTCACCAGAACGGTGTGAAGTTACTGAAGTATAACCAGCACGGTGAGCCATATCAATTGCTTCGAGAGTTTCAGTCAACGAGCCAATCTGATTAACCTTGATAAGAATAGAGTTCGCTGCACCCATCTTAATTCCCTTTTCGAGGAACTTGACGTTAGTAACAAACAAGTCATCACCTACCAATTGGCAACGATCTCCAATCTTAGCTGTAAGCTTAACCCAGTTTTCCCAGTCGTTTTCGTCAAGTCCATCTTCGATAGAATCGATAGGATATTCGGTAATGAGTTCTTCCAAATAAGCAATTTGTTCATCAGCTGTAAGCTTCTTGCCATTAGGATCTTTAGGCATACCATTCTTAAGTTGGCTATAATCGTAGAACCATTTGCCATTCTCTTGTGTTGCAAATTCAGAAGCAGCGCAGTCCATAGCAATCTTAATATCCTTGCCAGGTTCATAGCCTGCGTCCTTAATAGCCTGCATAATAGAATCGAGAGCGTCCTTGATACCTTCGAATTTAGGAGCGAAACCACCTTCGTCTCCAACTGCTGTTGAGAGGCCACGCTTCTTCAAGTTCTTTGCCAATGTATGGAAGATTTCGGCACCCATTCGCAATGCTTCACGAATGTTGTCAGCACCGACAGGGCGTATCATAAACTCCTGGAATGCGATAGGAGCATCAGAGTGTGCACCGCCATTGATGATGTTCATCATTGGAACAGGCAATGTATAGGCATTGACACCACCGATATAGCGGTACAAAGGCATATCCAAAGCCTTGGCTGCTGTCTGTGCTACTGCCAAAGAAACGCCGAGAATAGCGTTTGCGCCAAGCTTACTCTTGGTAGGAGTACCATCGAGTGCCAACATCATATAGTCGATTGCGCGTTGGTCGGTTATGCGGAAACCTTTCAATTTGGGCGCAATAATATCGTTTACATTCTCTACTGCCTTCAAAACACCCTTACCGCCAAAACGTTTCTTTTCGCCATCGCGAAGTTCGAGTGCCTCGTTCTCACCTGTAGATGCACCTGATGGTACGCTTGCGCGACCCATTACACCATTTTCGAGTGTTACTTCAACTTCAACAGTAGGATTGCCACGTGAATCGATAATCTCACGAGCGTGTACTTTTTCAATCTTCATAATTTTACCTTTGTAAATGTATTATTAAAAAATGTTCTTATTTTCTTTTGCATATATAGTTGTTGAAAAGGTAACAGAATAGCTTTCTTAAATAGAAAACAAAATGTTATCCTTCACGTAGGGCTGTCGTCTCACATTTTTATAGACAAAACTTGATGACTTATTACGTTTTCGACTTCAAAATTATAAAAAAGAAATGAGAGTGGCAAACATTTCACACAAAATAACTTGGTTGTTGTCTTTGTTCTCCTTTTATTGCTTATATTGCTATCTGCACTGAACAATTTCAAGGCTTTTAAGGGGCTCAAAATGCAAGAAGAAGGTTTTAGGTGTACCCTTATAATGCCTGTTGCATTTTGTTTATTTGGAGCATCTCTGCAGGGACAGATGCGCAAATCTTCTCTATAACTAATTGTCGCAACGAAGTACGAAGGAAGTTCTTCTGTGTGAGCAATATGATATTGCGTGTTGGAATAGGGTGGGCGAATGAGCGTACTAGTTCTTTTTGTACTTCAGTAAGCTGTTTAAGTGCAAGCTCTGGTATGAAAGTTACTCCTTTTCCGCTTTCTACAATACGCATAAAAGTCTCGATACTACCAAGATTATAAGCCTTTTTACTTTTTGCAGCTGACTTAAGATGACAGAACTTTACGAGTTGTTCGCGGAAGCAATGACCTTCGTCAAGAAGCCAAAGGTATTCACCAGTTAAATCAATAGTACGAATAGCCTTGTTGTTGAAAAGGGCATCATCTTTCGATACATAAACGAAGAACTTCTCAAAGTAAAGATGTTGGCTGTCAAATTCCTCCTGTCCTTCCACCTGTGCAACTATTCCAGCATCTATATCACCATGTTTTAGTGCCTTGTGTATATCCTCCGTCTTCATTTCCGTAACGCGAATATCCAGTTCGGGGTACTCATTCATCAGCTGTGGAAGGAATCGTGGGATAAGGTAAGGGGCTATTGTGGGTAGTACAGCAACGTGAAAACTACCTGAAAGCGATTTTTTCTCTTCTTGAACAACCTCTTTTAGTTGTTTCGCACGGACTAGAATCTTCCAAGCCCGTTCAATTATGAGCATGCCTTCGGCAGTCGGTTTAATAGGTTGTTTGCTTCTATCAAATATTTTTACGCCCAGTTCCTCTTCTAATTTCTGAATCATTGAACTTAGCGTAGGTTGTGTAACGTTGCAGTAATCAGCTGCCTTTGCAAAATGTTTGCATCGGTAAACAGCCATAACATATTCTAATTGTTGAAGTGTCATATACGTCGAACGAGATTTATTCTTTTAGAATTACAAAGATACTATATTTTTTTTAACGACCTTTCAAGTAAATAATAAATGTAGAAGGTTTTTTTCGTTTTTTTATTTATTATTTTTTTGCGAAATGATTGTAAAAAACAAAATAAAACTGCTTGCTTTCGATGCTGACGATACCTTGTGGGACTGCCAATCGCACTTCGTAGCGGCTGAAAAGGAGTATCAAAGTATCCTGAGCGATTACGGAAGCCCCGAAGAAGTTTCTGCTGCGCTATTCAAAACCGAAACGAAAAATATGCCTTTATTGGGTTATGGGTGCAAAGCCTTCGTGCTTTCTCTTATTGAGAATGCGGTGTCGATGAGCAATGGCAAGCTGCCAGCTGATAAAATAGGGCGTATTTTAGATTTTAGTAAAAGCTTGTTGAATATGCCTGCCATTCCTTTAGCGGGTGTACGAACTGTGTTAGACACACTAAGGAACGCACGAAAAGACTATAAAATGGTGGTCTTTACAAAGGGAGAGCTGTTAGATCAAGAGAATAAACTAAAGCGATCTGGCCTGGAAACCTTCTTTGATGTCATTGTTGTAGTATCGGATAAGACGCAAAAGGAGTATGAAATGCTTTGTAAACGTTTTGGTTGCTCTATCCAAGAATTGGTTATGGTGGGCAATTCATTTCGTTCAGATATAGCACCAGTCTTAGAGTTAGGTGGCTATGCTATCTATATTCCTTCTAAAATGTTGTGGCAACACGAACATGCTGAAGAGTACGAACACGATCATCTCGTTACTGTAGACAATATAAAAGATATCGTGCAGTATCTTTAAATACGTCTTTTAATAGAGAAAAGATTTTTACTATACTTGGTTTTATTTTGTAAAAAAAGTTCACGTAAAAAACGATAATAGTATTATCGTTTTGTAATTGTGCTTGTTTTGCATTGTAATAGTGCCTGTTTTACCTTGCAAAACAGACACTATTACAATGCAAAATAGACTCTTTTGTAAAGCGTTGGATACAAGGTGATTACGTGGTTCAATTCGTTTGAATAAATCTTTACACTATTTTTAGTACTGTTTCAATTCATGACGTAAGAAATAAAAAGCATTTTTTTCTAATTATAATAGCATATTTTCAGTTTTATATATCTGCTTCTACTGCTAAGCTTTTTACATAACCAGCTGTATATAAACGCCACCTTACAGACGTATGTAAGGTGGCGTTCTTATTATAATAATGTAGTTTTCTAACCTAATTATCGTTTGTTTTTAATCTTCTCAATATAGGCATCAATTGATGCAACGGCTGTGATGTTTACAATATCGCGTACAGAACATTCAAAATCAGTAAAGTGAATAGACTTATTTAATCCCATTTGGATAGGTCCAATCACCTCTGTTTCTGGGCTAAAACCTTGCAGTAGCTTGTATGCACTATTAGCAGAAGCAAGGTTTGGGAATATAAGTGTATTCACATCTTTGCCTTTTAAGCGAGTGAAAGGATATTTTTCATCGCGTAACTTCTTATCTAAAGCAAAGTTTATTTGCATCTCTCCATCAATCAACCAGTCTGGGTGATTATCTTGCGTCATAGCTACTGCTTCTCGAACCTGCTGTGGCGAGCCTCCCTCATCGCTACCAAAGTTTGAGAACGATACCATTGCCATAATAGGTTTGTCATTAAAGAACTTCACAGAGTGATGTGCAAGACGAGTTATATCTATAAGTGCCTCAGTGGTAGGATTACGATTTATCAATGTGTCGGCAATGTAGTAAATACCTCGTTTGGTATTTAAAATGTGCATTGTACCGAAGTGTTTGTATTCAGGACGAATTCCAATCACATCTTTTGCAATCTTAATGGTATCACTATATTTAGTGTATAAACCAGTTATCATAGCATCAGCATCGCCGTTTTCAACCATTGACATACCGAAATAGTTGCGTTCGTACATTTTGTCGTAAGCCTCATCGAAGGTGTAACCCTCACGTGCACGCTTTTCGGCAAGGTGTTTTGCGTATGTAGCTCTGCGTCTCTGCTCTTCATCAGCACGCATATCAATGAGTTCAATGCCTGTTAAATCAAGCTTCAGACGGTTGGCTACTCGTTTAATACGATCGGGATGCCCCAATAATATAGGTTGACAAATACCTTCCTGCTTGGCCTGTACAGCAGCTTTTAGCATATTTTGATGTACTCCTTCTGCAAATACTACACGCTGTGGATGCCGTGCAGCTGTTGCATGAAGGTAGCGAGTGAATTTTGTTTCCTGTCCAAGCAATTGCATCAGATTGTCTTTGTAAACTTCAAAGTCTTTTATTTGTTTTCTTGCAACACCACTATCCATAGCAGCCTTCGCTACTGCTGCGCTTACAACCGTTATCAATCGTGGGTCTACAGGCTTAGGAATAAAATACTTTGGTCCGAATGTTAGGTCGTTTACATGGTAAACTTCGTTTACAATATCTGGTACAGGCTGCTTTGCTAGGGCTGCAATGGCATGCACAGCAGCAAGTTTCATCTCCTCATTGATAGCTTTTGCATGTACGTCGAGGGCACCACGAAAGATGTAAGGAAAACCTATAACATTGTTAATTTGGTTTGGATAGTCGGAACGACCAGTAGACATAATTACATCAGGACGTGCTGCTATTGCGTCATCGTACGAGATTTCGGGAACAGGATTTGCCAATGCGAACACGATGGGGTTGTTGTTCATTGACTGAATCATCTCTTTTGAAAGGATATTGCCCTTTGAGAGTCCTACAAAAACATCTGCCCCCTCCATAGCTTCCTCTAATGTGTGCACATCTTTGCGGTCGGTTGCAAAGAGTTTCTTTTGCTCTGTGAGATTTGGACGGTCGTTTGTAATGACACCACGAGAGTCTAACATCAGTATGTTTTCCCTCTTTAAGCCTAAAGCCATATATAGTTTCGTGCACGAAATGGCTGCGGCGCCAGCGCCATTAACCACTAGTCGGACCTTTGTAATGTCTTTTCGGGCTACTTCAAGCGCATTTTTAAGACCTGCAGCAGATATAATGGCAGTTCCATGTTGGTCGTCGTGCATCACAGGAATATCCAATGTGCGCTTCAATCGTTCTTCAATTGCAAAACATTCTGGAGCTTTTATATCTTCTAGATTGATTCCACCAAATGTTGGAGCAATCTTTTCAACTGCTTCACAGAACTTATCTGGGTCGGATTCGTCAATCTCTATATCGAATACATCAATGCCACCATAAATCTTAAAGAGCAGTCCTTTACCTTCCATCACAGGCTTACCGCTCATCGCACCAATGTTTCCAAGACCGAGAACAGCTGTTCCGTTCGTTATAACAGCTACAAGATTACCCTTATCTGTGTACTTATAAACGTTGTCTGGGTTTTCCTGAATCTCTAAACATGGGTATGCAACGCCAGGCGAATAAGCAAGACTCAAGTCTGTTTGTGTACTATAAGCTTTTGTGGGAGTTACTTCTATCTTTCCTGGGCGGCCATTCTCGTGATATTTTAGCGCCGCCTCTTTTGTTATCTTTACCATAATAAGCGTTTAAAACTAAATTTTAATCATTGTTTAAACAATGTACAAATGCAAAGATAATAAATAAAAACAATAAAAGGATTGTGGCAATAATATTATTTTTGTAATTTTGCCAATAAATAAAAGTTCCTCCCCAATGGTCATTGAAAACGAATATAAGAAAGAAGTAAAGGCTAAAATACTCCAGTTAGCTACTACTATGTTTTTCCAACATGGCATTCGTAAGGTTAAAATGGATGATATTGCTACGCATTTAAAGATTTCAAAGAGAACGCTTTACGAGATTTATCAAAATAAAGAAGACTTACTTTACGAGGTTGTTGTACTCAACGATAAGCGTAAATTAGAACGAGTTGAAAAGTTTGATAAACCAGGAACCAATGTCATTAACATTGTAATACACATGTTTAAGTTGCATACGGAAGAACTTAGCAAGATTAATCCAGTTTTCTTAGAGGACCTTGAGAAATATCCAAAGTTAATGAACTACATCAAGAATAAACGGAGACACGATGGAGAACAAGTATATGCGTTTATAGAACGTGGTATTAAAGAAGGCTGTTTCTTGCCTGATGTAAACGTTGGAATATTTAATGCGTTTGCTGATGCTTCGGGGCACTTCATCATGAACACTTATCTTTACCATAAATAGTCCTCCCTTATAAACCTAATATTCCTCTGATTCATAGTATATTATCCTGTAAATTATTTGTTTATATCTGCAAGTTTTTGTACCTTTACATTATAATTCTTGCAGATATTTATGCTTAAACGTACATCTAAACAGCTCTCTATGTTCTCTTCTTTAGAGGACATGCTTAGTCATCAACATCCCCTTTTTCCAACTTAGTAATAAGATTAATTGGGAGAGTTTTGAAAATGCTTTTTTTCTCCTTTGTATTGCAGCAGTAACGGTCGCCCTGCTCATCCTATTCGCTTGATGTGTGGTCTTTTTAATTTTTAAAAACATTTGCGTAATGTGTCAGATGAAATGGTGGTTTCTCAATGGAGTGAGAATGCTTACTACCAATACTTCTGTGGTGGACTTGAATTTATGCCAAAACAACCCTGTGATGCTTCCGAGTTAGTTCACTTCAGAAATCGTATAGGTGAGGAAGGTATGGAGTTAATATTAGCCGAGAGCATCCGTGTTAATACCGACCATGATGACGAAGACCATTTTTGATACGGCTTTCATTGATTCTACTGTACAGGAGAAGAATATAACCTATCCTACAGATGCGAAGTTGCATAAAAAGATAATCAAAAAAACGTTCTGAAGATAGTTCATGACAAGAGTCTTCCTCTACGACAGAGTTATACGCGTACGTTGAAAGGCATTTACCGTTCCCAACGTTTTCGTAATCATCCCAAGAATCGTAAGAAAGCTCTTAAGGCAGATAGACAACTAAGAACCATAGCAGGAAGATTGGTAAGAGAGCTAGAGCGTAATCTTGAGGGAAAGAAAGGGTATGAGAATATGTTTGAGCTATATTACAAAGTTCTTTCTCTGAATAGGAAATCAAAGAACAAAGTATATTCTCTGCACGAACCAGATGTAGTTTGCGTCAGCAAAGGTAAGGAGCATAAGCAATATGAGTTTGGTAATAAAGTATCTATTCTTCGCTCATGGTCAGGACTTATTCTTGGTGCATGTTCTTTTAGGAATGAATATGATGGGCATACTATCGAAAAGACGTTGGAACAAACCCAAAGGATGACAGGAAAGCAGGTTGATAAGTTAGCAGGAGATAGAGGGTATAGAGGTATAAAGCAGATTGGGCAGACAAAGATACTCATTCCAGACGTTCCTAAAGCTAAAGACAGCTACTACCAAAAGAAAAAGAAACACAAACTATTTTGTAAACGAGCAGGTATAGAACCAACAATAGGACATCTTAAAGCAGACCACCGATTATCTCGCAACTTTTATAAAGGTGTCAAAGGAGATGCTATCAATGTATTATTAGCTGCGGCAGCATATAACTTCAAAAGAGCTATGAGAGTTCTTTTGTACCTTATAAAAAGAATCAGCATAGAGCCTGTCAATACAAGCTTTATGCTGAAATATTGTTTTTAAGGGACGACTAAATATAGTATAAAAGAGACATTTAGAACTTTTGTTTTACTTTATATAAGAGGTATATGTACCGATAAAGGCATAAAGTTGCTTGATGAAGAAATGAAAGGTTTTTAGTGTTATATAATTGGAATAATAAAACAGGAACGTTCTTATAATGTAGACGTTCCTATGAAATATAAATATGAAAGCAGCTGTAAGGCTGCTTTTTCATTGCCTCATTAAAAGAAAACTATAATTTAATCAGGAAGTAACTGACTTGGCTTTTCAACAAAAAAAGTAGCACCATGTTGGGTTAAAAACTCCTTGTCACGGAATCCCCATAGCACACTAGCGCAAGGGATATTGCAGTTTTTTGCAGTCATTATGTCTACATCGCTGTCGCCAATATACACTGCTGTTTCTCTTGATGCTCCTAATTGGCGTAAGGCTTCTAGCACAGTGTCGGGTGCAGGCTTCTTTTTAATATTCTCTCTTTCACCAATAGCCACTTGGATAGTGTCGGGAAAGAAATGTCGTGCAAGTTCTTGAGTAGCAGCATAAAACTTGTTGCTAACGATAGCAAGATTTTTTCCGCGTGCCTTTAGTTCAGCAAGTAGTTCTGGGATGCCATCGTATGGTTTTGTGGTATCTAGGTTGTGTTCAAGATAATGTTGACGGAATGTAGCGTAGACTTCTTCAAACTGTGGATTGTCTAGACCATTTGGAATCGCTCTTTCCATTAGTTTTTTTACACCATTGCCCACGAACATTCTAACATCTTCAATGGAATGTTCCGGCATATTGTGTGTTCGTAAAGCATAATTGGTACTTGTAGCTAAGTCTTTTAATGTTTCGAGGAGTGTACCATCTAAGTCGAAAACATATGTTTCAAATTCTTTCATCGTCTTTATGTATATTGTAGCATTTCTTTTTGTACAGAAACAAATGGTTTATCTTCTGTTTTTCTTGCCTTTATTCCAATTCTCTTTTTGATTATACGACCTCTTTCGTCTATTTCTTTTATCGTCGTCAGGACTACTTCCTATGGCTTTAGGGTCGTAATTCACTTTCCCGTGGAAGGGTTTACTATCGTATAGTTTTACTATAAGGTCGCTTCTACCTATTCGTTTCAGCTCACGCTCTATGTTTTTTCGTTCTTCTGGCTTGTACCAAAAAAAGAATTGGCGTTGTGCTAACTTCTCGCGAGGCGTCTTAGCCGAGAATATTTGCTCCAATGTGTATGGGTCGTAGCCCGAATACCAAGCTTCTGTGGAAACTGTCATAGGTGTAGGCGTAAAGTCTTGCACCTGTTCCAAGTGAAAGTCAAGCTCCTTTGTAATTACCGCAAGTTCTGCCATGTCTTCTTCTTTGCATCCTGGGTGAGATGAGATAAAGTAAGGAATAATCTGTTGACGCAGATTCTCTTCCTTATTTATCCTATCAAAGATGCGCTTGAATTGATAAAACTGCTTGAACGAAGGTTTACGCATAAGATGTAAAAACTCGGTCTGATGTATGCTCTGGTGCTATTTTTTTAAACGTCCACTCACATGATTTTTTTAATCAATTCACGTGTATATTCATGTGCCGCTTGGTTGGTTTTCTCATCTTTACTCTCGTGTAAAAGCAAGTCATAGCGTACTCCGGAACCAATAAAACTCTTCTTTATGCCAGGTAAAGCATCTACTGCTCTATAGATTTCAAGCAGTTTAGAATGGTCTGTATTTAGGTTTGGACAAACCTCTGGGTGTATGCAACTGGGTCGTTTGCAATGTTCACATGCCTTTTGGTTCTTCCCCGCCATACCATACATATTAGCAGAGGGACCACCCAAATCGGATAGATAGCCTTTGAAATCAGGCATCTGTATTACTTGCTTTACTTCTTTTATGATACTTTCTTTCGAACGACTTGCAATAAATTTGCCTTGATGAGCAGATATTGTGCAGAATGAACAGCCTCCAAAGCAACCTCGATGAATGTTCACACTGAACTTAATCATCTCGTAAGCAGGTATTACCTTGCCCTTATATTTTGGATGAGGCTCTCGTGTGTAAGGCAAATCATAAGTTGCATCAACCTCTGCTGTACTCATTGTAGGGTAGGGAGGATTTACAACAATGTATTGTCCGTCTACTTCTTGCAGAATACGTTGAGCATGTTTCTTGTTAGATTCTTCTTCAATGTGTCTGAAGTTATCTGATTGGAACTTCTTATTATGTAAGCATTCTTCGTGCGAGTGAAGTACAATGTCGTCTGCCTTTATGCCATCTGGTATATCTGCCTTTTTGCATAGATAGGCTATTTGTGGTGTTTCCTTTATATCTTTAATTTTCCTGCCACTTTGTAATTCTTGCGCAATACTTATGGTTTGCTTTTCGCCCATACCATAAATAACTATGTCAGCTCCTGAATCACATAATATACTTTTGCAAACACTATCTTTCCAATAGTCATAATGGGTGAGTCGGCGCAATGAAGCTTCGATCCCTCCTAGTACAATTGGAACGTCAGGATAAAGTTGTCGAAGAATTTAGAATATACGATAGAGGGATATTCGGGACGTAGGTCGTGTCGTCCGTCGGGAGAATAAGCATCTTCAGAACGTAAACGTTTATTAGCTGTGTACTTGTTTACCATCGAATCCATAGCGCCAGCGGAAATGCCGAAGTAAAGGCGTGGTCGCCCTAACTTCTTGAAATCTCTTAAATCACCATGCCAATCGGGTTGCGGTACTATAGCAACCCGATAGCCAGTTGCTTCTAAAGTGCGCCCAATGACGGCTGCGCCAAAGGCAGGATGGTCGATATATGCGTCTGCAGAAAATAGAATAATATCTAATTCATCCCATTTTCTCAGTTCTACCTCTTTCTTTGTAGTGGGCAAAAAATCGGTGAGCATAAAGCGTGAGGTCGTCGCTCGAGCTTCGTGTTCTTTATTTTTTTTCTCTCCGTTAGTTGATTTCTTTTGTGGAGATTTTGTGTTTTTGGTTTGTGCCGCCTTATCTTGCCTTCTTGTTGGTTTATTATTACTCAAATTGTATTACCTCTATTTAAATTTCCGTTTGTCCTAGGGAAATCGCAATATAAAATATGCGATATTTCAATGACGATAGGACTAAATAAAAAATATGACGTCATATTTTTCTAAACACCTAGAATGCGAGTTGGAAATACCTATTATTTATTTCCTTCTATTATTCCTTCTTCAAGTTGTTCTTCTGACTTCTTTTCTTTGCAATAATGTTTGTAAAGGACCATTAGGTTCTTTAATCCGAACGCTTTCATATTCTGATTATAAATAACATCTAAGCATAGGTCGAGCAGTTTTTTGTCTTTAGCTGCTTCTGATTCCAACAAACTGCGCACGTTTAATTTTAGTTTGTCAAGTACAAGTTCGTCTACTATCCCATTTGAATCTATGAGGTTGGATAACAACGAGTACTTGTGTAGGGTAGCAAGATGCTCATTGCTAACCTCTATATTCCTTGTTCCAGATGCGTTTGCTTGAATTTTATGCATAATCCATTGTTTTAATTTTAAGTTTAACTTCGGTATTCTGCCTTGTTTTAATTCAACAAGTAAGCTAAAATGCCACGCATAATTCTATTACGTACATCTATATTCTTGATACATTCAAACGGGAAAGCCATAACGAAAGTACGAAAATCTGTACCCTTATAAGCTACAGCAGCGCTTGTGTTATCGGCATATGTCATCACACTGAAAGCAGAACCTACAGGTTGGAGCACGTCAGGTGAGTAAGCACCATAGTGTTCCTCGTTCATGGTTCTGTATATATCAAATCGCGAATTTAAGCCACTGATGGTAACATCATAATTGTTTTGATTGCTTCCTGCAGCCGAAATCTTTAAGAATTTAGCAAGCCATTCTTGTTCATTACTTCCGGTCATATCAGTAGCAAGATATGCGCCATTTGCAAAGAGTCTGCCACCGCGAATTAGATAGTTAGCTATTTGAAACTGCATAGCAGGACGAAGAGCTTTGTAGTAGTATAGACTGTGTCCATCGTTCTTTTCCAATCCCAGTGCTAAGTCTACGAGTGCATACTTCTCAAGTTTGACGTATCCATTCTCGATAGCCTTACTTGAGCAACTTACAATATTATATTTTCCACTAGTTGCTATCGCTTCGGCATGTGTCCTTACATAATCAAAACTATTACCAGCTATGAATTGCCCTACAAGCTCATCGCCTCCAAAGCCTAAGGCAGAAGTACCTTCTTTACCAAACTGTGTCTTGTCGAAATTGCTTTGTCTTCCATTCCAACCAGCAGTAATACCATAGCTTACGCCAGGGTCAGCTTCTAGATTGAAGCCTTGTTCTGTTTCGTTGTCAATAATAGCTGGAGACGAAAGTCGATAAAAACCATTTACTATCAAAATTGTCTGTTTGGCACCTTCTTTATGATATGCAGACAACACTTCTGTTGGAAAACTTTCACCTCCTTGATTGCATGCCGTAATCCTAAAATTGAATAATACGTTGGGCTCTAATGTTATTTCATATGAGTTTCCACGAACATTTACTCCATTATTGAATCCGCTTGTACCTGTTGCCATATAGACGTTGTACGATGTTGGCTTTGCTGTTGGCTCTAATGGATCGTTAACTCCATTCCATTTTAAGCGTACCTTGTCTTTTGATACATATTCTATTCTAAAATTATCAGGAGCTAATGGTTGGACAACGTATGACTTTATGAAGCGACGCTGAATAGCGAAGAATACTTTTATAAATAGAGCGTGCAAGCGTAAACTTAAAATTAGGATCTTGACCTAATCTCATATCACCAAAATTCTGATGAGAAAGTGTTTCTATAATTGCAGATGGAACTTCTGGTAAGCGAGTCTCACTGTAATTAGCATCCTTAACTCCACGCGTATTCCAAGTTCTTTTAAAAGTACCTTCTATATCTCGCTTTGCATCTGTTAGAAGTTGGTTAGCAAAAATTTGAGAAGCGTTTCGAGAGAGTCCAGTTCCTAATGTAGGGTTGCCATCTTTTGTTGTACAGATGGTTAAGGTTCCAATTGTACTTCCGTCAGCTTTTACGCCAGCATCGCTATGTACGCCTAATGTTAATTCTATTGGAACCTTTAGACCTTCTTTATTTGGGAGATAAGAAGAACCACCCGCTAACCAATTTGTATAAAGAGAACGTGTATTTATATCGTCATTATAATCGTTAGATCCATTACTTTGCTAACAACATTTCTTGGCGCTCCTGCCCATTGTGTATAATATCTTGCTCCTTCTAGTGTGCGAGGTAAACCGCTTACTTGTCTTCCTCTTACAATATTTCCCATACCTCCACCAAAGCGAACTGCGTCTGCGGTAACAATACCTCTATGTTTGGTATGATTCGTTAGTACTACACGATTAAAGATATTGCAGCCTTTGTCAAATTCAAATGTTCCAAGATATACCCAAGTACTGCCTCCTATTTGTTGATTTACACGAAAACGTGTTTCTTGTCCTTTATGAAAAACTATATATTCTGCGTCGTCAACACTTTTTTTAATTGTTTTGTAGCTAACATAAACAGCATAATTCCCATCTTGAGGGATATAAGGCTGGTACGAAATATGACTAAGTTTGCTATTTCGTTTCCTTGATTTTATTTGTCTAGCAGAACCTGCTATGAAAGGATTTTCGGTTTCTGAATATGTTTCCGGATGAAAGGCAAAGCCTGAACCGATAACAGATTCCCATTTCTTTTTATCGTTTACTTCTTGATAGACAGCGTTGGCACTTGATTTTGGATTATCGTTATCCACTATAACTTCCTGCTTTTGCCAATTACGTTCACGAGGTGATATAACGATAGCTCCTGCGTTTTCCAGCATTGGAAAAAGGTATGGTATTACTATAGTTTGTGTGTAGAGATCTTCAGTAGTTCCGAAAAGATTAGGACGTTGCCATTTCCAAATTCCTTTATTCACATCATAGTAGCGACCATGCGATGACCAAATTGAAAGATGTCTGCCATTCAATCCTTCTGTTATTGTGTTTGGGCGTGAAACATTCTCTACCCATGGTTTTCCTTTATATTCAGCTTTACCCCATTCTGTTTTATTTGTTTGGGCAACTCCCACTGATATATATATAGTGCTCAGAATGAAAGCCAATAATTTCTTCATCATTCTTTAATATCTCCAATGGTAAACAACTCGGGATGTTTGCCTTTGAAATTCTTAAAATATAGTTTAATAGTTTTCATATCTTCCTCAATATCTCCACTTGGCATAACAATTTGGGTGCAGACAATCGTTTTTGTATTATAATCCAAACCATAAAGTAAAATTGGAATATTAGCTTTCAATGCTATATAGTAAAATCCTTTCTTCCATTCTGGATTTAGCGAACGTGTTCCTTCTGGAGTAATACACAAACCAAAAGTATCTGCTTTTTTTGCATGTTCTGCTAAAATGTCAGTCATACAGGTGTGCTTGCTTCTGAATACAGGTATACCGCCCAATCTTTTAAATAAGATTCCTAATGGCCAAAAAAACCATTCTTTCTTCATTAAGAAATTACCCTTAATACCCTCAGCTTTGCTATAGAGTTGTCCAATAAGGAAATCCCAATTACTTGTGTGTGGTGCTAGGCAAATAATAAACTTATTGGGGAAATTAATTGTAACTTCCGTTTTCCATCTCATGCGCTTGTAAAGAAGCCATGAAGCAAAGTCTTTAAGCATATTACTTTATACTAAGTTGCAGATTTGATCAATTATTTCGTTTGTCTCTGCATCGAACTTCTCTTTTAAATCTTTGAAGTAAACTTTTGCTTTCATACCAGGTTCAACATGCGAAATGCGACCAACATATTTATTGCGCAAAAGAACAATAGAAGTTAAAAGTGCTTCTATATTCTCTTTGTTTATATTATTACCATAGAACGATGCTGCTATAGCTTCTGAAAATAAATCGCCACAGATATAATTTATGGTGCGCTTAAGAATTCTTTTATTTCCCATTTTTTAATTTATCTATCCTTTTTATTAGCTTTGATGAGTCAAAGATAATATAAAAAAATAGCAAAAAAACAAATATGTATCAAGAAAATTAGCGTTATTTGTTTATTTTTACCATTATTTGTTCCTAATTATCAATTTAAAACATTACTTTTGCATCAATAACATAGATTGTTTCAATAATAACGTTTAAAAAAAGATTAGAGTATGGAAACGAGTGCTTTGCAAAAGGAAAGAGCAAGCTATCAGCCAAAACTACCAAACGCTCTTAAGGGTGCTGTCAAGATTAAAGAAGGAGAACCTACCCAAAGTGTAGATAATCATGATGAGATAAAAAATTTATTCCCAAATACATATGGTATGCCTCTTGTTGAGTTTGTGCCTGCTGAGGAACAAGAATCTATTAGAATAAACGTAGGAGTGATTTTGTCAGGTGGACAAGCTCCTGGTGGTCATAATGTGATATCTGGCTTGTATGATGAACTAAAGAAATTAAATCCTGAAAATCGTCTGTTTGGTTTTCTTATGGGTCCTGGAGGCTTAGTTGACCACAACTATATTGAAATAACAGAAGTTCTTATCAATAAATATAGAAATACTGGTGGATTTGATCTGATAGGTTCCGGACGTACAAAGTTAGAGGAAAAAGACCAGTTTGAAAAAGGTTTAGAAATAATTCGAGAATTAGATATTAAGGCGCTTGTTATTATAGGTGGAGATGACTCTAATACTAATGCTTGTGTACTTGCAGAGTATTATGCAGCCAAAAAGTATGGAGTACAGGTTGTTGGTTGTCCAAAAACAATTGATGGTGACTTGAAACGATCAAATAGAAACATCGTTTGGTTTCGATACAGCGACTAAGACTTATTCTGAATTGATTGGTAATATTGCGCGTGACTGCAATTCTGCACGTAAATATTGGCACTTTATTAAGTTGATGGGACGTTCAGCTTCACATATTGCGCTTGAATGTGCTTTGCAAACGCAGCCTAATATTTGCTTGATTTCTGAGGAAATAGAATCTAACGACTTGTCTTTAAACGATATAGTAGAAGATATTGCAAAGGTTGTAGCACGTCGTGCTCATGATGGGCGAAACTATGGAGTGGTATTGATTCCTGAAGGACTAATTGAGTTTATCCCTGCAATAGGACGACTCATTGAAGAACTGAACGATTTGTTAGCAAAGCATGGAAACGATTATAAAGACCTTGATATAGATGCTCAGCGAGCTTACATCATTGAACATCTATCAGAGAGAAACAAAGCTACATTCGAAACGCTTCCTGAAGGCGTTGCACGTCAGTTATCTCTAGATAGAGACCCCCATGGAAATGTACAAGTTTCACTCATTGAGACAGAGAGACTTATCTCTGAAATGGTGGGAGTAAAACTGAACAAATGGGCTAAAGAAGGAAAGTATAATGGTAGTTTTGCTACATTACATCACTTCTTGGGTTATGAAGGCCGTTGCGCAGCGCCATCAAACTTTGATGCTGATTATTGCTACTCCCTTGGAACTTCAGCAGTTCAGCTTATTGCCAACGGAAAGACCGGTTATATGGCAATTGTTAAGAATACCACTGAAAAGGCAGAAAATTGGATTGCTGGAGGTGTGCCTATTACAATGATGATGAACTTAGAGCGTCGTAATGGCGAAATGAAGCCTGTTATTCGTAAGGCTCTTGTGGATCTTGATGGAGCTCCTTTTAAAGAATTTGTAAAATTACGTAGTAAGTGGGCAAAAGAAACAAGCTATATTTACCCTGGGCCTGTTCAGTATTGGGGACCTTCGGATGTTTGCGATCAAACAACGCGAACGTTAGCGTTGGAACAAGGTAAAGAAGTTTTTGTTTTTTAAATAAGAAACAATGATATAAAAGAAAGATAATGGATATTCCTCAAACAATCGACCAGATTCGCACACGATTGCGCAAAGTGCCCATGTGGGCATGGTGGGTTGGAGGCATATCCATTGCCTTTATTTATTGTTGTTTGCTTTATTTCTTTTTGGTTGCCCCATCAGGCTTTCGTTGGCGAGCTATTTATGGAGACCCAGATTATCCCGATGGTTATGAAATACATGGTATAGATATAAGTCACCATCAAGGAAATGTAAATTGGGGTAGACTCCGTAATGCGCTAATAGAGAAGTCTCCAGTACGATTTGTCTTTATGAAATCTACTGAAGGTGATAGTCATGTTGATAAAAATTTCCGTTCTAACTTCACCAATGCAAAGGAAGCAGGACTTATTCGTGGCGTTTATCATTTGGAGCAATAATTCTTCGCCTCGTCGTCAGGCTTATTTCTTTATAGCCATGACCCCTTTAGAATCGGGCGACCTACCACCTGTGTTGGATATTGAAACAAAACCCACAGGTATTAGCACGGAGGAGTTTCAGCAAAATATACTTACTTGGTTGCATATAGTGGAAGATAAGTTTCATGTGAAGCCAATTATTTACACCTACTACAAGTTTAAAGACCAATATTTGTCAGACTTTCGCTTTGATGATTATCCTTATTGGATAGCTCATTACTATGTTGATAAGATGGAATACCCAGGTAAATGGCTTTTCTGGCAGCACACAGACGCAGGCAAATTGCCAGGGATAAAAGGTTACGTAGACCTTAATATCTTTAATGGTTCGTATTATAACCTTACGCAGTTACTTATTCCAGAGTCTAATTCCGTTGAAATGTCAAACATGTCCACGAGTGATTCACTTGGCATTGATTCTTTTTCAGTCCAAGACTAATGGCTTTCTCTTCTAATAAAGCGACGTCTTCTTCATAGAAACCACTTAAAATCAATGTTGCTTGAGGCTTCAATACTTGTACAAAAGCTGACATGTCATTAAGAAGTATGTTGCGGTTTATATTTGCAATAACGATATCAAATTGTTCGTTGAAATTGCTTATAATCTGCCTATTGCCCTCTTTTACTTCAAGCAACACATTGTTAGCCGCTGCGTTTGCTATCGTATTCCTCACACTCCATTCGTCAATGTCATATCCACATACCTTTTTCGCTCCGCATTTAGCTGCAACTATTGATAAGATTCCTGTACCGCAACCACAGTCTAATACATTTTTTTCTTTTAAATCCATATCCAACAATTGAGTAACAATCATTTGTGTGGTTTCGTGTGTACCAGTACCGAAAGCCTGCTTAGGGTCAATTCTTATCACTAATATAGGAATATTGTCCTCTCTATTCGCTATCAATGCCTGCGGATTTTCTTCCTTTTCACTGCAAATTATACATTTATTGTTTATAATAATAGGAGCAAATCCTGCTTTTTCCCATTCTTCATTCCAGTTCTTGTCTTCGGCTTTGTCTACCTTATATTCTATTTTTGTGTCGGGAAGAATAAAGTTAGAAATCCCATCTTTTAATGTTTCTTCATCGAAAATATCTTCAAGACAATATCCTTTCAATGCGTTTTCCTCTTCAATAAATGAATCGCAGCCAGCTTCTCCAGCCATTGCTACTAATAATTCACGTACTAATTCGGTGTCAGGACTAACTTTAAATGTTATTTGTAGGTACTTCATTACATATTTTTTTTACGTGTTGCAAATGTACAAAGAAAATATTTAAAAATGATAAAATGATAGTTTATAAATCTATTTCTCAATATTGCTGAAGAAAGAAAAATGAGTAAATAGTTGAATGACTTTAGGTCTTCATAATTACGTTATGCCTTATTCTTTATTTACTTATGGTTGTCTGACAATTTATAAGAATAATGTATCAAAGAATTAAAGCTGTTTTGAAAAAAGGTATTATATAATTTTTCTTACTCAATAAAAAAGCGTAATTTTGCCTAAAACAATATTAACTAAATCATTATGGGCTTTTAATAAGCCCATCTGAATTTTACTAACATGAGAAAGAATATTCTATTTTTGCTTGCTTTAGCCTCGTGCTTTAGTGGCAGTAGCAGTGCAGGCAATCTTTACATTTCTCAACAAAGAGATGTAAAAACAACTGTAAAGCCCGAAACTACTTATTTAAACTTCCTTTATAAGTACATGGCTTTGCCTGACAAAACCGATTATAGCAAAGCCTTTTATGAGGAAAACATAGCTTTAGCACTACAGGCTCGTCGTGAAATGCCATGGGGAAAGACAATTCCAGAGCGCGAGTTTAAGCATTTTGTACTACCTGTTCGTGTAAACAACGAGAACTTAGATGATAGTCGAAAAGTGTTTTTTGCAGAGCTAAAGGACCGAGTAAAGCATTTATCAATGAAGGATGCTATTCTGGAAGTAAATCACTGGTGCCATGAAAAGGTAACCTATCGTCCTTCAGATGGGCGAACAAGCAGTCCGTTAGCTTCAGTTTGCACTGCATACGGAAGATGTGGTGAAGAGAGTACTTTTCTTGTTGCAGCACTTAGATCGGTAGGAATACCTGCCCGACAAGTATATACGCCACGTTGGGCGCATACCGACGACAACCATGCATGGGTAGAAGCATGGGCAGATGGTAGGTGGTATTTCCTCGGAGCATGTGAGCCTGAGCCTATTCTTAACTTAGGTTGGTTCAACGAAAGTGCCTCTCGTGGTATGCTTATGCACACGAAAGTGTTTGGCGATTACGATGGTCCTGAAGAAGTAATGAGCAAGACTCCGCTCTACACGGAGATAAATGTAATCAGCAATTATGCGCCTACGGCAGAGGTAAAAGTAGTTGTTGTAGACGAAAACGGCAAACGTGTGAAAGGCGCAAAGGTAGAATTTAAACTCTACAACTATGCCGAATTTTACTCTGTTGCAAAGAAAACAACCAACGACAATGGTGTGGCTACGCTTACAGCAGGTAAGGGCGATATGATAGTATGGGCATCTAAAGACGGTAAGGTTGGCATTGACAAGGTTTCGTTTGGCAAAACCAAGGAACTGCGCCTTGTGTTAAAGCGCAACGGATTGCCCAAAACAAAGACTTGGGACATTACGCCACCATCGATAAGTACTGTTCTTCCGAATGTTACCGATGCACAACGAGCAGAAATACAAAGCGTTTAGCTTACGAAGACTCTATCCGTCAGGCATACGAAGCTACGATGAAAGACAAGTCGCGTGGCAATTATGCAACCATTCAGACTTTCTTGCGCGAGGCAAAGAATAAGGAAATGGCACAGCGTCTGTTAGATGTTATTTCGGAAAAAGACCTTCGCGATGTGCAGTTAGAGGTGTTGAAAGACCACGAAGTTGCCGAAACAAATACTTCGGAACTCTATTGCAAGTATGTAATGAATCCTCGTATAGAAATAGAATGGCTTACTCCTTATCGCCATTTCTTGGCAGAAAAGATGGCAAACATAAAGACTCCGCAAGCTCTTATAGCGTGGTGTAAGTCGAATATCGTAATTGACGAGGCACACAACCCACAGCGATTGCGTATGTTGCCTATGAGTGTTTGGCGCGAAAAGAAAACCGATAAGTTGGGTAGAGCCATCTTCTTTGTTGCTGCAGCACGCAGTTTAGGATTCCCTGCACGTATCAATGAAATCAACGGAAAGTTGCAATACAATGCCAACGATACTTGGGTAGATGTGGAATTTGAAGGTAACCAGGCTGAAAAGAGTGTGCCAAAGGGTAAGTTAATGTTAGCATACAAGCCGACAAAGTATAACGACAACCCTAAATATTACAGTCATTTCACCTTAAATAAAATAGAAAATGGTGTTGCACAACTTCTTACTTATCCTGAAGATGCTACGTGGAAAGCTGACTTTGAGAAAGGTGCTGAGTTGGAAGAAGGCACCTATATGCTCATTACGGGTACACGTATGGCAAGCGGGCAGGTGTTGGCTGAAACCCATTTGTTCACGATAAAAGCTGGTAAAGAAACACGTTTACCGTTTACAATGCGCGAAAGCGAAGATGCTGTGCAGGTGATTGGCAGTTTCAATGCCGAAGATATCTACCATGATATGGCGACCAACACCGACAAGAGTTTGCTCTCTACGGCTGGTAGAGGCTACTATATGGTTGGCATTGTTGCGCCAAACCAAGAACCAACCAACCATACTTTGCGCGACATAAGCACCTATAAGGAGCAGTTTGAGAAGTGGGGACGCAAGATGATCTTCCTTTTTGAAGATGCAGACCACCTATCTCGCTTCAACTTCAAGGAGTTTGAGAACCTTCCTTCAAATGTTGTTTGGGGCACAGATGTGGAAAAGAAGATTATAAATGAGATACGTGAGCAGATGAAATTAACTAGTCCTTCGCTCCCAATATTCCTGATTTGCGATAGCTTCAATCGTGTTGTATACGTTCAACAAGGTTATACTATCAATATAGGCGAGCAAATCTTAAAGGTAATAGGAAAGTTATAATTACAACATATATAACTAAATGGTTTTAAATAAAGACGCCCATCTTGCTACTCAATTGCAAGATGGGCGTCTTCTATATAACTTATAGTAATCGCAGAAAAATGTTTTGGTCGCGTGGAAAGCTCCGTGCAGTTCTTCTGTGATGACTTTGCACTGATGCTGTAACCTATCAATAGTATTACTGCAAACCGCTCTGCAACATTATTGCAGAGCGGTTTGCAGTAGAATGATAGCGGTAAAAGCAGGGAACTATATCTATTCTTTAATTAATAAAAAAGTATAGTTTAACGTGTTTTGTATTCAGTGTTCTATATAGCTTTAACTACTTTATTTGTTGAAGAATCTGTGCAACTACTTCAGTAAGAGTTTCTTTTCTACCGCTTTTTGTCATACCCGATGCCGAGCCATGCACTTCTATAGCTCCACTTTCTGCAATTATCTTCTTAGCATTTAAAGGAGTAACTCCACCGCCAGGTAAGATAATCATGCGTCCTTCAGTGTGCTTTACAAATTCTTTTAATGTACCAATTCCAGCTTCAGCCGATGGAGCTTGTCCTGAAGTTAGTACACGTGTACAGTTTAGTTCTATAAGTTCATCAAGTGCTTTCAATGGATTATTGCAAATATCGAAAGCACGATGAAATGTAAATGGCTTTCCTTCGCAAGCTTCAATCAGTCGGCGTGTGGATGGAATATCTATGTTGCCTTTTGGAGTTAATGCTCCACAAACAATGGCATCAGCATATGGAAGTAATGCTTTAATGTCAGACTCCATCGCTCTGATTTCCTCTTCAGTATAACAAAAGTCTCCTTCACGCACTCTGATAAGTGCGTGAATTGTGAGTTGAGGATATAGTGTGCGTACAGTTTTTATAAGTCCTAACGATGGCGTTAAGCCGTCAAGCGATAGAGCAGAACATAGTTCTATGCGTTGTGCTCCGCCTTTTACCGCATTGATAACACTTTGCAGACTACCTGTGCAAACTTCTAATATAGGCATAATTGTTACTTTTCTACTTCTATTACATAATCTACCACGTCCTGATGCTTGCCATTGTGGATAGTAAACACTTTTGTTTTTTTATTATATATATACGAAATAGGCTGGCGTGTAACGTATTCTATAACGCGTTTAGGCTTTGATTGCAATGCGAAAGAAATGGTTTCAGCATCTCGTTTTAACACGTGCAGATAGGTCTTCTTCCCTTTTGATGTGCTCACACCCCAATCGGCTTCTGCTATATCACCTGCTGTTGTTTCGTAAATGGTTCCTCCATACTGCTTCATCCATCTGCCAATACCTTGCAAACGCTCGAGTGCAAGAGCAGGAAGTTCGCCATTTGGCTGTGGACCAATGTTGAGTAAGAGATTGCTACCCTTAGCTGCTGAGCGCACAAGGAGCTCAATAAGTTGGTCGGTTGATTTGTAATTGATGTCAGAGACTTTATATCCCCACATACCATTCATAGTTTGGCAAGCTTCAAGAGGAAGGCGGCTGATAGCTTGACCAGATAGTCCAGCCTTGTTTTCGCCAGGTAAATCGCGTTCAAACATTTGGAAATCTTCACCATCTATCGGTGATATATGATGGTTGTTGCCAATCAAACAAGTTGGCTGAATACTATGAATATAACGATAGAATTCCTCCATCCGCCAATCAAATGGAATGCTGTCGCTGTCGTGGTCCCAATAACCATCTAACCAAATAGCACCTACTTTGCCGTAGTTGTGGAGCAATTCGTTAACTTGTCCCTTCATAAAGTCGAAGTAAGTATCGTAGTTTGGTTTTAGTTTACGACCTGTATATAATCCTGTTCTGCCGATAGGATAGTCCTCTCGTATCCAATCAAGAATAGAATAATAAATATGTAGATCTATGTTTTGCTTATGACAGGCATCAGCAAGTTCTTTCAATACATCACGTTTGAAAGGAGTTGCGTCTACAATATTATAATTGCTTTCCTTTGTTTTAAACATAGAAAAGCTATCGTGGTGTCGTGATGTGAATGTAATATACTTTGCTCCAGAGGCTTTAATAGCACTTATCCACGCGTTGGCATCAAAGTATGATGGATAAAAAGCCGATGCAGCCTTTGCATATTCGTCTTTGTTAATTTTGTTATTTAAGTACCATTCGCCTTGTGCAAAAGTGCTGTAAATGCCCCAATGCAGAAATATTCCGAAGCGAAACCCTTCGAATCGTTTCCGCGCAGCAAGATTTTCTGCAATAGGAACATACTTCTTGTTTGTAGTTTGAGTTGTTAGCAACTTGTTATTGTCTTCTTTTGGTAATCCATTTGTATGTGCAAAGATTGGTGAAGTCAATGCAAGAACGAACAGAGTTGTACTAATTGATCGTTTCATAATTCTTTTTTAATATTTGTGCAAATATACTTAAAATGTTTGAAATGTATGCAACAATAATGTTTCTTTATATCTTGTGGCATGGTATTCGTATGTAATGATCATATCAATAAATAGGGAAAAAAACCTACGTTAAGTTAGGGAAAAATCCGTATATTTGCACATTAAGATATGTTATTTTTTTGCATCATATGAAAAATAAGACAAAAAATAAAATAAATTAAAGGAGGTAATAATATGAAAAAGTTAATCTTACTTTCTGTTATGGCTCTTGCTTTACCAACAACTATTTTGGCGCAAGATGACGTGTATTTTACACCATCTAAGGAGTCTATCCGTGAGTATAAGGATTCTAAGAAAGCTCATCGAAACGGATATTACAGCGGAATTGATAAATCGGACAACGAATATAATCGAAGAGGATTGTTGGATAAAGTTTATAAAAAGCTAGGGCAGGACTCTTTAGGAAACGATATTGTTCAGATAAAAAATCAAGATGGAACTTATCAAGTAGATACAATCTATCAGTTTGATCGTTATTTTGAGAATGCTGAAGAAGACTTTGCATATAGTCGTCGTATGGGTAGGTTTGATGACTTCTATGGTTTTTATTATCCTTGGGGATATGGAAACTCCAACTTTTTATTCTATCCATCGTATGGTTATGTAGCTCCATGGTACTTGAGATATTATAGTTGGACCTCAGGTTATTTTGACCCCTGGTGGTATTACGGCTACTATAACAGTTGGAATGACCCATGGAGATACCCTTTCTATGGCTACTATGGATATAGTATTCCAGTCTATACATACAGATATCCTGGAGGTCATTCAGGCACAGCAAACCATTGGAATGGACGTGGCGGAAGCTTTGGAAGTTACAATCCAGCATATAATGGACAGATGCATAGTGCTAATGCTCAACGTTCGTTTGGCAATATGAATGCACGTAGTGGACAATTCGGAAACTCAAACAACCGAGTTGTTATTGAAAGAAATAACTCTTCTTATGATAGAGGTAATCGTTTTGGAACTATATCTCGTGACAGAAATGCTGATAACACTATCAGAAGAAACAGTGTTGAACGTAACAGTTCATTTAATATAGAACGTAGTAATTCACTTCCAGCAAGCGGTCCATCTCATGCTGTAGGTGGTGGAAGCTTTGGAGGCTCACGTTCTGGTGGTGGAAGCTTTGGTAATTCTCGCTCAGGTGGCGGTAGTTTTGGAGGTCATAGGTAATAGATTTTGTTTTTATAAAAATTAGTTAGATTAGGTCTAAAATAAGATATAATTATGAAAATACAATATTATTTGCTTGCAGCAACGCTGTTCTCGTTGCCTTTAGAAGCACAGGAAACATACGAAAATGCTCGTTTAGTGGGCAACGACCTTAATGGTACAGCGCGTTATGTAGGTATGGGTGGAGCTATGGAAGCCCTTGGTGCTGATATTTCTACTATAAGTAGCAACCCAGCAGGTATTGGATTGTTCCGTCATACTCAGTTTTCGGTGAGTGGAGGCTTGCTTATGCAAAGCAATGCAAAGGAGTTTGCTAATGGTAAAACCACCAATACAAGTTTTGATCAAATTGGTTTAGTTTATTCTCCTAGTTCTTCTTATGGTTTTAAGCTCAACTTTGGATTTAACTATAGCAAGAGTAAGAACTTAAACAATATTCTAAATGCAAGCGGAAAGTTGGGTAATGGTTCACAAAATAACCAGTCTTACTTAAAGAACGTTCTTGGTTCAGAAGAATATGGAGGTTTTGATGTACGTAAAAATGGTGAAAGATATATTGGCTTTAAAAATCCTAAGAGCAGTGAAGTAACACTAGCTTGGAGTCAGTTAGACTATCTTTATTTTAATACATTATTACCAGATGCAGGAACTCCAGGTAAGTTCAATAGCTATTTAGCAGATTCTTATTCTTTTGATAGAGCAGGCTCAGGCTATATAGGTAATTACGATTTCAACATTAGCGGTAGTATTAGAGATAGAGTTTATCTCGGTATAACTTTAGGCTTGAAGGATGTTAATTACGATTCAGAGAGTATGTATACCGAAAAATTGTCGAATGGTGTGGGCAGTGTGACTGTTCGTGATCTCCGTCGTGTTACTGGTTCAGGCTTCGATCTTACAGCTGGTGTTATTGTTCGTCCTGTTGCAGAATCACCTTTCCGCATAGGTGCATATGTTAAGACACCTACATGGTATGATTTAACTACGGAAAATCAAACTCGTATAGATGTTTCTACTAATACAGGAGCAGTAAACGATTGGGGAGAAGTATCAAATACTTATAACTATAAGTTGTGGACTCCTTGGAAGTTTGGTTTTTCTCTCGGACATACAGTGGGCAACTATCTTGCATTGGGTCTTACATATGAGTACGAGAATTATGCTAATATGAACACACAAATAAATGATGGGGTAACCTATGACTTTTATTATGGAACATATTATGAAAGTTCTTTGGCCGATAGAGCAATGAACGCTCATACTAAGCAGGCTTTAAAAGGAGTAAGTACATTGAAGTTCGGTGCAGAATATAAGCCTACAAGAGACCTTTCTTTGCGTTTGGGTTACAACTATGTAAGTCCTATGTACAATACCAATGCACAGAAAGACCCTACTATTGTCTCTATTGGAACTAGCTATTCAACTGCTACTGATTTCGTTAATTGGGAAGCAACTAACAGATTTACGTTGGGTGTAGGTTATCAAGTGAAGAAATTTAATTTCGATTTGGCTTACCAATACAGCTCACAGAAGGGAACTTTCTATCCTTTCTCTACGATAAACTTTGATATAAAAGACACTGCAACTGGCAAAACAACATCGTATTCTAACGAAGCTGTAGGAACAAAGGTTGATAATAATAGAGGTCAGCTTCTGTTCACAGTAGGTTATCGTCTCTAAGAAAGAAAGTTTCAAAAATATTAAAATAAAGGCACGGCATGTACATTTCGTACTTGCCGTGTTTTTTGTGTTATAAGCTACTGATGTATTACCTGAAAGTAATGGAAGGTTCCAAAGGAAAAGGGAATGGATATTTCTTTAATTCATTTTTGCGAAATTATTTTGTTAATTGTTTATGATTGGTTACCTAAACCTCTAAATGAATTAAATCATAAAACGAATAACACGAACGGGTAGGAGAGAACTCCCTCTTGGATTAGATTTTTTAATATACTCTTCTGTCTTTTCTCTGTTTTATTGATTATCTTTGTGCATTGGTATGCAGAGCATGGATAATACGATAAAAACAATAGAACTATTGGCTCCAGCTAAGAATTTGGCATGTGGAATAGCAGCAATAGACCATGGTGCAGATGCCGTGTATATTGGTGCATCTAAGTTTGGCGCAAGACAATCGGCTGGCAATAGTGTGGAAGATATAGCTACGTTGTGCGAATATGCTCACCGATTTGGTGCAAAGGTACACGTAACGGTGAATACAATCATCTACGACATCGAGATGGACGATATGTTACAGCTTGTTCGAGAATTGGAAAAAGCTAAGGTTGATGCCCTGTTAATACAAGACATGGGATTACTGAAAGCTTGCAAGGAATATCTAAAAACCAACCTTTCGCTACATGCGAGTACACAATGCGATAGTAGAACAGCTGAAAAGGTTCGCTGGCTCGCTTCTTTGGGTTTCGAAAGAGTGGTATTGGCACGAGAGTTGTCGGTGCAAGAGATTGCAAACATACATACAGCTGTACCAGAAGTAGAGTTGGAAGCCTTTGTTCACGGGGCACTTTGTGTGAGTTATAGTGGCATTTGCTATGCTTCTCAATATTGTTTCGAGCGTTCAGCAAATCGTGGAGCATGTGCCCAATTCTGTAGAATGGCATTCGACTTGAAAGATTCTGATGGTAAGGTGATAGAGCATCAGCGTTATCTTCTATCGCTGAAAGACATGAGTCAAATAGATAATTTGGAAACTTTGATGCGTTCCGGGGCATGTGCTTTCAAGATAGAAGGGCGACTTAAAGATATCAACTATGTAAAGAATGTTGTTTCGGCTTATAATCAAAAGCTAAATGCTATTATTGCAAAACACCCTAACGAATTCCGACGAGCATCGTTTGGAAGAGTAGAATGCAACTTCACACCAGATCTTAATAAAACTTTTAATCGAGGATATACATCTTATTTCGCTGACGGACGGCAGCAAGGTATTTTCTCGCCCAACACTCCGAAGGCTTTAGGCGAGTATGTTGGCAAGGTAAAAGAAATACGTCGTGATTCGTTTAATGTTTCTTCAACGGCAAGTTTTGCCAATGGCGATGGTCTCTGCTTCATCAATAAACAAATAAATCGTGAGGGACGAACCATAGAAGCATTGGAAGGATTTCGGGTTAACAAGGCAGTTGGTAATCGTTTGTATCCTTACAAGATGTCACAAGGGCTGAAAGCAGGAATGGGTTTGTATAGAAATCAAGACCAAGCCTTCGAGAAAGAACTTGCAGGTCAGTCAGCTGTTAGACTTCTACCTATTGAAATGGAGTTTGGATTGACTCCTGATGGCTATTTTCTGGCAATTCGTTTAAGTGGCGTTGGTGTTCCTAAAGTTGAAACAAAGGCTACCATTCAGTTTGAACATCAAGAAGCTAAGAAACCTCAGAGAGAGAATATCGTCCGCCAACTTACTAAATTGGGAAATACTATATATATCTGTGAGCATGTAGATGTTGCCGATAATGCAGACCAGTTTTTTATTCCGAGCAGTGTGCTTGCAGAGTTAAGGCGCAGTGCTATTGAAAGTTTTGCTCTTCAACCATTGCTTGTTGAAGAAACGAAACCGCAGCAGGTATATGATTTAAAAATAAGAAAGCTTCCGCCTTCGAATACATCAATCCTTCGCAATATAAGCGTTTCCCTTATCTATATAATGTTTCCAATCGTGTGGCACAAGCATTTTACGAGCAACAGGGAGCAAATGTGAAGACAGCTTTTGAGTGTATGGATACCAACCCCGCTCACGATAATCCTCTTATTATGCAATGTCGCCATTGCATTCGCTATTCGTTGGGATATTGTGTTGTGCATGGCGGCAAGAAGCCAACGTGGAAAGAACCGCTGTATTTAGAATTTGGGGACAAGAAACGATTTCGTTTAGAATTCGATTGCAAGGATTGTCAAATGAATATCTATGCTGAATAACAACCGTATGAAACAACAAGTAGACCATAGAATAATTTACAACAAACTTCAAGAGATGTATATTTCTTTTGGAGTTGTGTTTTTGTGTCTATTATCATCATTTGTTTTTACAGGTTGTTACCACAAAAAGACACCATCGAACTTCCGTCTTCCTGATAGTATCCAAGAAGCTCAAATATCAAGGCGTATACTTTCTGAGCAAGATTCGCTTTCATTATTTGATGCAAAAGATAAAAGTATGGATTGGTATGGTGCCACGACAAAGTTAGATTCGTTTGCTTTTCGTGTTAAGCATCATTATTCCGAAGGCTTTAATTTTGTTGTTAATAAAGATTCTTTGATGCTTTTAAGGCAGCAACCAGAGGAGGTTGTGAATAATCTCGAAACCGACTCATTTGCTGTAAGAAAGGGAAAGTCGTTAGTTGTAGCCGATATACGTATTCTTCCAAACGATAGTATCGATTCAGTTTGGGTGCGCGTTGCTACGGAAGATTTTGCCTTTGGTTGGGCGCGAGAGAAGCAACTATTGAAGAATGTTGACCCCGACAAGCCAATTTCTCAATTTATCTCTTTGTTTTCCAATACTCACTTGCTAATTTTCTTAGTTATTATATCATTGATTAGCGTAGGTTATTTGATGCGAAAGATTATGAAGCGCAATGCTTATATTGTGCACTTTAACGATATAAATTCATTCTACCCTACCTTATTGACAATGATTGTTGCAACGTCGGCAACATTCTATGCAAGCATTCAGCTCTTTGCACCCGAAACATGGAGAGAGTTTTATTTTCATCCTACGCTTAATCCTTTCTCGCAGCCAATACTATTAAATATTTTTTTGTTACTGGTTTGGGCTATTCTAATAATAGCAATTGCAGCTCTTGATGACGTTCGCCGATTGCTTCGCTCTAATGATTCCTTTATATATCTGTGCGGTTTGGCTGCTGTTTGTGCTGTGAATTATATTGTTTTCTCTGTTCTTACCTTATATTATATAGGCTATTTGCTACTTTTATTCTACATCTATTATGCCATTCGGGTTTGGTTCAAAAGAAGTAGGGATACATATGAGTGTGGAAACTGTGGTGCTCGTCTTCACCGAAAGGGACGTTGTCCTCATTGTGGTGTTGTAAACGAATAATTTTATTATTGCTTTTCCTTGTTTTTACAACTTAATTGCTGATTAACTATTACCTTGTTAAACTTAATCAACACGTTGTAAGTTTGTTTTCTATATTATTACGCACAACTTTCACACCTTATACTATTGTTTTCAAATGTCCATTACGCCTAAACGTTTGCAGAATACTTTAGATTTCTAATTTTCAAAGTTCTGATTATATATAGAAGCGTTTCTTTTACAACGAAAACATCATATTATATATAAATTTCCTAATAAATAAGGATTGTCTAATTACTTGGTTTTCCTTACCTTTGCATCTATAAAGAAATTTTAGATAGATATAACAAAAATAGTAATGAATAAAATTTTATTTACGATTCTTTTTTTTTCGCTTTTGCCAATATCATTATTGGCCGATAATAATGATGAAATAAGCGATACTGCACGTATTTACGACATTGATGGGGTGTTTATCTACGATAACCCCAAAGAAGCTTATCTTCTGCGTCAGCAACCATTAAATAGTACGTCATTCAATCAGCTGCAACTACGGAACCTTAATACACAAGACTTACGTCAACTTTCTTCTTTTGTGCCTTCGTTTGTAATGCCTGAGTATGGAGCACGTTATACATCGTCAATTTATATGCGCGGAATAGGTTCGCGTATAAATTCGCCTGCGGTAGGAATGTATATTGATAATATGCCTATTCAAAGTAAAAGCGCATTCAACTTCCACACTTACGATATAGATCGCATTGATGTACTTCATGGTCCACAAGGAACACTTTATGGTATGAATACTGAAGGCGGATTGATCCGTCTTTATAGTAAGAATCCATTTGTTTATCAAGGCACCGACCTAAAACTCTCGTTAGGAAATAATTTTTGGCGTAAAGCGGAGATTAGTCATTACAAAAGAATGAACGATAAAACTGCTTTTGCTGTTTCAGCCTTCTATGACGGACAAAATGGTTTCTTTACAAACAAATATACTGGCGAGCGTGCTGATAAGTTCAATGAATTTGGTGGAAAAACACGCTTATTGTGGAATCCGAATGAGAGACTTGACCTAAGTTTTGTTGCCGATTATCAATTTGTAAACCAATACGGATTCCCATATGGTCAGGTTGTTACAAAAGAACAAGTTGTAACAACCGATATAACCTCACCATACTATAACTTAAAACCTGGTACTCAAGCTCCAAGTCAGAATCGACAGAGTGCTTACAAGCGCAATATGTTGAATACTGGAATAGGATTAAAGTATAACGGAAATAGTTTTGTGATAAATTCGATGACCTCATGGCAGTATCTTCGTGATAGATTGAAAATGGATAATGATTACTTACCCAATGACTTTATATTTGGAGCAATATCAATTACAAAACTCTATCACCGAAGAATTGTCTGTAAAAAGCAAAAGTCAAAGCTCTTGGCAATGGGCTTTTGGAGCTTATGGATCTTATCAGTGGCTGAAAACAGAAGCCCCAGTATATTTTGGTGGCGACATGAATAAGGCTCTCTCTCAACAAATTACTGCTTATGCGTATAACGGAATGCTGGCAGTAATGACAAAACGAATTGCAGCCGATTTAATAAAGAAGGGAATGTCTGAAGAAAAAGCAATGGAAGTAGCTGCTATTTCTGCTAAAGTTGCTATAGAAAAGGCCGGAGGTATAAGGATAAACATGCAAATGGACCCTATATTTGAAATGTTCAGAACTCCAACATTTAACATGGGCCTTTATCACGAAAGTAATATTGATATTACTGACCGCTTGCGTGCAACTCTTGGTTTGCGTTACGATTACTCGCACGTTGCTATTGATTATAACACTTCTGCACGTTTAATGTTAGACGAGAGTGTGATGGGTATAAACATAAAACCAACTATTACATCAACTCTTGCTCATAATGAGAAAAACCATTTTAAAGAATTGTTGCCTAAAATAGGCTTAACCTATCGTTTCAATAATGGCAGTAACGCTTATGCTACATGGTCGAAAGGTTATCGTGCTGGTGGTTTCAATATTCAGATGTTCTCAGATATATTGCAGACCGAACTTTCTGCCGCATCACAAGGAGCGCGTGGTGATGTTGATGTGGAACATGATAACGACTTTTATAAAAATATAGCAAAGACCATAGAATACAAACCTGAAACCAGTTTCAATTATGAGGTAGGCGCACACCTTAATCTTATGAATGAAGAAATGACGCTAGATGTGGCAGCTTACTATATGCAAATTAAAAATCAACAATTATCTGTATTGGCAAATAATTACGGATTTGGCCGTATGATGACTAATGCAGGAAAGAGTCACTCGTGTGGTTTAGAAGCTACGTTGCGAGGCGAAACCCTCAATAAAAAGCTCAATTATGCTTTAAGTTATGGTTTTACGAGTACTAAATTTGATGAATATACCGAAACGACTTCTGGTACGATTGTAGATTACAAAGGCAAGAGAGTTCCATTCGTTCCACAGCATACACTTGCTGCTAATGCAGATTATCGAATTGATGTTGATCCAGCTGCATTACTCGACCCTACGAACAAATTTCATTTGCGTTTTGTTATAGTAGGATTAAACTTATCTGCGCAAGGAAAAAAACCTATTGGGACGAGCAAAATAGCATTGCACAAAAACTTTTATGCCACATTGGGTGCACATGCTGATGCTGATTTTTGGTCCTATGCACATAAACCTATGGGTACGCAATCTTACCGACACAAAAATACAATACTTTTTGCTGTACAAAGTGCTGCAACAGGAAAAAAATATACATTTGGCCAGCTTGAAATCCTTTTCCAAATAGGCGTTGATGTATCTTTCCACTTTTAAAGGAAAAAAACTTACTTGTTAGTTTGTAGTAAGCTTTATAGGCTACATCATTTACTTACTGTTAAGAATTTAAAACCGCCAAGCTCGATGAGAGTTAGGCGGTTTATTTGTTTCTTTATATTGAATTGATTTGTCTTGTGTTTCCTTTAAGCTTGAAATCTTAATGTAGAGATGTAAAACTAAGACGTTTTTATTAGGGGACTTATACAATAAAAATAGAAGTTATACATAAACCTAAACCTCTGAAAAATCTATTATCTTTTTGACTTTCATCAATATACTCTTTTATGAATGATTTTTTTTGCTCAAAAGATGCCATTGGAGATTACTTTAGAGTAGAAATAATCTTTTTATCGGTGTATCTCGCCTTATTTGATATGAAACGTTGTCAAACAAAAAGAGCACAACTTGATCTCCAATTAAGTTTGGAGTTTTTAGTTTGTATAATAAATAAATAAGAATTTTTTTGATCGATAATAAAAAAACTTGAAACTCATCAAATAAGTCCTATGTATGAATCGTTAGATAACCTCACAGCCCGAGATGTATATAGGACAAGGGTAGAAAATTAAAAAAAGATAAGAGAAATAATAAAGCAAAAATTACCTATATAATTGCAATTCTAAGAAGATTTATATGCGAATAGAGTTTTTACCAGATAGCTAAGAAATTTATAATTAAAAAAATAAAAAAACATAATTATAAATTTTATTTTTTTATAATAATAAACATTGATGTTTATTATTATAACTTTTCTAATCAGTAATTTCCGTTCCCAAACTGTATGTATTTAATTGGTATAAGAAATATACTTCAGCAGGTATATTATCCATAGGGAGTTGTTCGAGTATGACTTCTGATGATGTATCTAGAACTATAGATAAAGCAATTGAGAAGGCAGGAGTTACATTCCAGAATCCTCCTTGTCTGTTATCAGATAATGGACCATGTTATATTACTTCTTCTCTCAAACAGTATCTCTGTAAGGAATATAATATCAAGCATATCCATGGCAAACCCTTGCATCCTCAGACGCAGGGAAAGATAGAACGATATCACAGATCAATGAAAAATGTGATTAAGCTAAATCATTATTTTTGTCCCTGTGAATTGGAAAATGCTATCGATGGGTGGGTGAAATATTATAATGAGAGAAGGTTTCATGAATCGTTAGATAATCTTACACCCAAAGACGTATATTTAGTGCAAGGGGAGAAAATCAAAAAGATAAGAGAAATAATAAAGCAAAATTCAATCAACAAAAGAATTTTTGATAATAAAACAATGAAATATCAGAGTAAATAACTACATTTGCAGTTGTGCACTTTTGTTTGACAACGTACAATTATAAAGAGCTTGATGGTGTTAAAGTTAACGGAAATATTGTAACTAAGAAAGGAGGACGGAAATGAAATTTTTAAAAAGAATAGTTCTTGTTGTCTGCTTATTATGTGCAGTTTGTTATGGAGGGTTAGCTCTAATTACTGGCTACCCTATTATACTGGATTTGTCACCAAATATCCAAAGTTCAACAGAGAATTATATTAAAGGACAATCAATTAACCCATTAAATAATTTCAATTTTAACTCAGGAAAAATGGGAGGCTTATTTGTTATTAAGTAATGACGATTATGAGTTGATAAAAGGTGATTTATGTAGTAATAAACTATTTACAGATGATATATCTATATTAAATATTCTAAAGAAAAGATGTAAGTTTATCTATACTGGTGGCGATTTGTCAACAGTAACCAGTAGTTTTATTCTTTATAAAAAAATGGAACTAGAGTATTTGAAACAGGAGTAGTGATAGAGAAATCTCTACAAGGATTTCAAAATCAGAATTTTTGGTTGGATTACATCAAAGTATAACTTGATAAATATTTTTTTAATAGATTCGATAAGTTAAGAAGTCCATTTACCATCCTGAGGTAAAAAAACGGTAATATATTAAATTAGATGTTATTACGATAAGAAACAAATACAAAAAAATGATTTTTTTGGATTAGAATAAAAAGCAATACTTCGTTAATTCCAATATAATCGTTTGAAAAATGAGAGAGTTAATTAACTTAATATAACTAATAGTATTTGGTCAAGTGGATGATTATCAGTAACTTTATAGTAGCGAAATCATAAAGCAAATGACATCAGAACCACTCGACCAATATACAGAAATCTGCAGAGATCATGTTATTTAATGACGTATCACCTAATCCTATTTGTATATGAAAATGAAAAAAAAAGTCATTATTATATGTTTCCTGATAATTGCATTGTGTGTATTTTTTCTTGAAGTCTTAAATATATCAATTGGATATTATGGATATGGCTATGATGGAGCAAGAATGTTTTCTTTAACTAAACAGGAATCCAAAAATAATGGTGTATTTGTCAAGGATGTAAAATATAAAGTGTCCCCACTATTACATGTAAAAAGTATTTTTGTTGAAAAGGGATTTAAATGGGACAACTTCATGAACATGCACGCAATCAAGCTAACAAAAAAGGATGATACTGGAAACAATCACCCAGAACTCCCATACCAAATAATAGTTGAATATGATAAATATAACTATGATGATAGTGTTTACTGTATCGTAACCCCATATAATAAGAAACTAAAGAATAGTCATTTCAATGATACTTTGTTTTTTAGAGTTTCTATTTCTCCCTTGAATAATATAACGCACACAAGTTATTACACTCTTAAGGTGTGGGATTGTACGTTGTCAAACAAAAGTGCACAACTGCAAATGTAGTTATTTACTCTGATATTTCATTGTTTTATTATCAAAAATTCTTTTTTTGATTGAATTTTTGCTTTATTATTTCTCTTATCTTTTTTATTTTCTCCCCTTGCCTAAATATCCGTATTTACGTGTAAGATTATTCAAAGATTTATAAAACCTTTTCAAATTATAATATTACACCCTTGTTCAATATTTTTTTCGGTTCAGACGACTGGTATAATGATTTAGTTTTATTACATATTTCAATAATCTGAAAAATCAGTTGAAAAAGTAAAAAAACTAAAAAAACTTCAATAATGCTAAGAATTTAGTACAAATATATTTCAATGAAAAATATTATAGTGCATAAGTGGCATAATTATAATTTAATTATTATGCTTTGATAATTAGATTAGTTGGAAAGAATAATACGGTTTTTAAAAACAAGTTCTGGTAAGATTTATGGAAATAATGTTAATTTGCGACAGAAAAAAACTGTGCAATATTGAGTAAGATATTTGTACCATTTGTTATTAACATGTGGTGATATTGAGAGGGAACTTCTAAATTTATTCATTGCAAGTCAAGCTACTACCTTGACAGGCTCAGTGTACTACAATAAAAACAAGTTAAGAACAATGCTTCTTACGCTATCAAGCGAAACTTCATTAACTGAGAAAATTTTTAAACAGAGCCTATTAAACAGTAAGTTTCCTTTATAGTCGACGTTGAATTTAAAGCAACTTCTCGATATATCCTTAAGGAAACTGTGAAGAAGGATAAAAAGGAACCTAATAATGAGAATTCTAGAAGTTCACATCGTATCCTTGAATTTTATTACACTTACCAAGCTATAAAAAAAATAGGACTTTTTTTACATAAAAAAGATGTTGTATCGAGAATAGATACAACATCTTTTAAATAGAACCGCAAAGTTCTTTCATTATCTTTTTATAAACTGATAAGTCATTTACAACTTATCGTTGGTATCCTTCATATCTATGAATTGACGTTTACTGTCGTAGAACTCATATTGCATAAAGGCAAGTTTTTGAGAAGGAACAACTTTAATGCCGAAACCATATTTCATTTGCCACTTCATTTTTAGAGAAACAACGCCTTTGTTTATATAAGCAGCAACGTATGGGTGAACGTGTAGATAGAACTTCTTAATGCCAATCTTTTTTACAAGTTGTTCAATTTTTCGTTCAAGTAAATCAGTAAATAGTAAACTTGAACGTATTTTACCTGTTCCAAAACAAGTTGGACAATCTTCTGCCACATCAACATCCATAACAGGACGGACTCTTTGGCGTGTTATTTGCATTAGTCCAAACTTGCTCAATGGCAAGATATTATGGCGGGCACGGTCTTTTTGCATCGCTTTACACATACGCTCGTAGAGCATTTGCCGGTCTTCCGCTAAGTTCATATCAATGAAGTCTACTACAATAATACCACCCATATCTCTCAAACGGAGTTGACGAGCAATTTCATCAGCTGCACCAAGGTTGGTATCGAGAGCATTTTGTTCTTGTCCCTTTTCCTTTGTTCTGTTTCCGCTATTCACATCTACAACGTGCATAGCTTCGGTATGTTCAACAATAATATAGCAACCTCGTCCGTAATTTATAGTTTTTCCGAAGCTGGATTTAATCTGCTTCGTTACGTCAAAGTTGTCGAAGATTGGCAACTTGCCGGTATATTTTTTTACTATGCTTGCCTTTTCAGGGGCGATAAGAGTAACATAGTTCTTAACGGCATTGCAAATTTCCTCATCGTTTACATAAATATTCTCGTAGGTAGGGTTGAAGAGGTCGCGAAGCATGCCTACGGCACGTCCTTTCTCTTCAAAAATGAGTTGTGGTCGCTCTTGAGTTTTCTGTACCTTTGTAATGGCATCATTCCATCTTCCAAAAAGAACTTTCATCTCAGCGTCGAGTTCTGCCACCCTTTTTCCTTGGGCCACTGTACGAACAATAACTCCAAAATTCTTTGGGCAAATGCTCTGTATGAGTTGCTTTAGGCGGGCGCGCTCTTCTCCACTTTTAATTTTAGTAGAAACGTTTACTTTATCCCCGAAAGGAATTAGTACAAGGTAACGTCCTGCAAAAGAAATTTCGCCTGTAAGGCGTGGCCCTTTTGTAGAAATAGGCTCTTTTACTACTTGTACCATTACTTCCTGACCAACCTGCAGAGTGGTTTGAACACTGCTATCCTTCTGCAAATCGGGTAGTTTGTTGGCTTTCTGAATAGGGAAAAGTCGTTTCCTATCGCTTTGTACCTGTTTGAGATATTTGGCAAAGGAGTTGAATTGACTTCCTAAATCAAGATAATGAAGAAATGCGTCGCGCTCATAACCAACATCTACGAAGCAGGCATTAAGTCCTGGCATCAGTTTCTTGACCTTCGCTATGTAGATGTTTCCAACTGAGAAATTGGCTTCTCTTGGTTCGCGTTGGTATTCTACCAATCGCTTGTCCTCAAGTAATGCTATCGAAATCTCTTTCGGTTGGGCATCTATAATTATTTCGCTTGTCATTTTCTTCTGTTCTTATAAGCATCTTTTTGATGCTTATTCAAAAAAAAAGCGAGACGTGCCGTCGCACTCCAGGGATAAGGAGTTTAATGCGATGACATGCCCCGTCATGTTGAAAGACTTAATTAGAGTCTTTAGCCCGATGAGGCTTACTTGCTCTTATGTCTGTTCTTTCTTAATCTCTTTTTACGCTTGTGCGTAGCCATCTTGTGTCCCTTTTTCTTCTTTCCGTTTGGCATAGCTTTAAATGTTTAAAATGTTATGATTGTTTTGTTTATTATTTCTTCATATCCTCAATGAATGTCTTCGCTGGCTTGAAGCTTGGGAAGTCATGTGCAGGGATAGTAATTGTTGTGTTTTTTGAGATGTTGCGTGCTGTCTTCTCTGCGCGGTGTTTAACGATAAAGCTACCAAAACCACGGAGGTAAACATTCTCTTTTTTAGCTAATAAGCTGTCTTTTATCGCATCCATAAAAGATTCCACGACTGCTGAAACATCCTTCTTAGATATACCAGTAGAAGACGCAATCTCATTGATGATATCTGCCTTTGTCATTTTGTTTTGTTTGTCTATTAATTTATACTTATCATGTTATCTCATCATAACGGACTGCAAATATACTCATTTTCAGATAAATAGAGAAATGTTTTTCGCTTTTTTTGCAAAAACTCTTTCATAAGGTGTCTGACAATCTACTTTTTTTGTACCTTTGCCCTGTAATAATATATAAGGTGTTATGAAAATTGCTATTGGAATTGATGTTGGAATATCGACAACGAAAATAGTTGGAATTAGAAATGGAGAAGTGGTTCGACCTTTGCGTATAAAGGCTACAGATCCTGTAACCTCTCTTTATGGTGCATTTGGAAAATATCTGTACGACAATAAGATAGAATTGAGCGATGTGGGTAAAGTTATGCTGACTGGTGTTGGCTCTGCCTATATTGATAAGCCTGTATATGGCTTGCCGACAGAAAAGGCTGACGAGTTCTTAGCAGATGGTTTAGGTGCCCGTTTTGAATCAAATCTCAATCGTATGATAGTAGTTTCGATGGGTACTGGTACTTCGCTTGTTTTATGCGATGGAGATGATATTCGTCATATTGGAGGTATTGGAATAGGAGGAGGAACATTGAACGGACTTTCTCGTTTGTTGCTGAACACTGATGACATTCATCAGATTTCTGATTTGGCAAAGAAGGGAGAAATCGGAAATATAAATCTACAGATAAGCGATATTTCATCAAAACCTTTGCCTGGATTGCCGATGAATGCTACTGCATCTCTTTTTGCTAATGCTCGTGGAAATACAAGCAGTGAAGATGTTGCATTGGGACTTATCTGTTTGGTATTGCAATCCATTGGTTCAGCTACGATTTAAGTGCTTTGAATAGTGGAATAACGGATTTCGTGATGATAGGGAATCTTTCTCGTCTCCCTCAGTGTAAGATTCTATTCCCTATGATGGAACGTTTATATGATGTACATTTTATCATTCCTAAATATTCTGAATATTGTACTGCTATAGGTGCAGCCTTACAAGCAAGCAATGAATTATAATTTTTTATATGAAAAAAACAGCTCATAAAAGTAGAAAATACTTTTAAATTAGCTGAAAGTGTGTCATAGCATTGTTTTATGCTCTTATTATAAGAAAACTTAGTATGTATTTTAAATGAAATGCTATTGTTGTAGCTTTGTTAGCTAAGCAAAGATACTCAAAAGGATTTAGATATAAACTAAAAATTAAACTTATTTTCTTCTTTTATAATACATCTATGATAATTTTTAGGGACTATTTTTTTATTTATTTCTGTATTCTTTTGTTCATAAGCAAACTAACAGTTAAGAAAAGTAGCAACGATTTGTTTTTTCGTGCAACTCGTCAATCGCCATGGTATCTTGTTGCGTTTGGAATGATTGGTGCAAGTGTGTCAGGTGTAACATTTGTCAGTGTGCCTGGTATGGTTATTGGGCAAAATATGACTTATGCACAGACCTGTTTGGGCTTTATTTTTGGTTATGTGTTAGTTGCTTTTGTGTTATTGCCTATTTACTATCGTTTGAATTTGATAACAATATATTCCTTCTTGAAGGATAGATTGGGTGTACGAAGTTATAAGATTGGAGCATCATTTTTTATCTTGTCCAAAATGTCGGGAGCTGCTGTAAAGTTTTATGTTGTTTGTATGATACTGCAACGGTTCGTCCTTCACAGTTATAATATACCATTTCCTCTAACTGTGGTTGTACTTGTGTTACTGATATGGCTTTATACGCGTAAAGGAGGTATAAAAACACTGGTATTTACTGATTCTTTCCAAACGTTCTGTATGTTCCTTACTTTACTCCTTATAATTTATAAGGTGATGAATGTATTAGATTTAAACTTGTGTGAAGCTTTAAATGCTATAACAAACGATTGTCATTCGCAAATATTTGTATGGGACGATTGGGTTTCTAAGCAAAATTTTTGGAAGCAATTTCTGAGTGGCGTGTTTATTGTTGTTGTGATGACAGGTCTTGATCAAGACATGATGCAAAAGAATTTAACATGCAAAAGTTTAGGAGATGCACAGAAAGATATGTGCTCTTATGGGGTAGCTTTTTTGCCAACTAACTTACTGTTTATGGCTTTGGGAGTTTTACTCATGATGTTTTTTCAGCAAGTAGGTAAACCTTTACCTTCTTCACCTGACGAACTTATGTTATATCCTGTAGCTGGTGGATTATTAGGAAGTGGGGTAGAGGTAATGTTTACAATAGGTGTGGTTGCTGCATGTTTTTCAAGCGCTGATTCAGCTCTTACTTCTCTAACAACAAGCTTTTGTGTAGATATTTGTGAACAGCCAACAAACGAAATTCTACGTAAACGAGTACATTTTGGAATGGCAGTAATATTTGTTATTTTTATCTTAGTGTTCGGAGCTGTAAATTCAACAAGTTTAATTGATGCTGTATATATTTTGTGTTCTTATACTTATGGTCCACTTCTTGGTTTGTTTGCTTATGGATTATTGACACATAAGACAGTGAACGATCGTATGGTGCCTTACGTGGTATTAGCGAGCCCGTTGATATGTTTTTTGTTAGACTATATGGTAACGCCGTTATGGAATTATAAGTTTGGCTACGAACTATTAATGCTCAATGGTTTACTAACATTCTTAGGCTTATTGGCTACAAGAAAGATGAAGTAAAAAGGATTATGTTATTGTATTGACTTTTTTACTTAATGATTTTATAACAAGAAAGAAAAAATGGTAAAAAGAATAACTATATAGGGAAAATCTTTCTACCATTTAATTTGTTGTGCTAATACTTTATTCAGCAAGCAACTTCTCTATTTCTTTTTCAATGTTTTCAATCTTTTCTGTTGGTTCGAAACGGGCAATAACTTGTCCCTTCTTATTGATGAGGAATTTTGTGAAGTTCCACTTAATATCTGACTTTTCTTTGTAATTTGGGTCTGCCTCTGATAACATCTTATCGAGAATAGGTGTCAGTTTGTGACTTTCGTCCCAACCCGCAAAACCTTTTTGTTCTTTCAAGAATTTGTAGAGTGGTTCAGCGTCTTCGCCATTAACTTTAATTTTCTTGAAGCGTGGGAACTCTGTACCATAATTTAGTTTGCAGAATTCATGAATACTTTCATCAGTACCTGGCGCCTGTTGTCCAAACTGATTGCAAGGAAAATCGAGAACTTCAAAACCTTGTGCATGATACTTTTTGTAAGTAGCCTCAAGTTCATCATAAGTTGGTGTGAACCCACATTTTGTAGCTGTATTTACAATTAGCAATACTTCGTTAGCAAACGCTTTTAAAGAAATATCACCGCCTTTTCTATCTTTGACAGTGAAATCATAAACTGTTTTCATCTTTTGATTTTTATTTTAAATGAATATCCTGTAATATTTGCAAATATACGAAATAAATTCTGAAAAAGCAATCATACAGACATTAAAAATTCTTATAAGTGTTATATTATAGTAGGTTTTGGTAATATGCTTTGAAACAAATGATATTTATTTTCACAGTTATATGAAAAAGCCCTACCAAATGTTGTATGTTGGTTAGGGCTTCTGTTTTGCTGATTATATCGTTGTTATGTCTTTTGAATTTCTCTTTACTTTACCAATACTTTAATAGTTGATCCGTCGGACATTTTGACAATGTTAAGGCCTTGTTGTGGTGTACTGATTCTACGACCATCAATGGTATAGCGTGCTATTTCCTTGATCTCATTATAGTTATCAGATATACCTTTGACACCAGATGGATCATCAGATAAGTAGAATTTAGCTGCATTTTCAATCTTTCCGTCATTGCGTATAATCATTGCGATAACTGCAAGCTTTGTGTAGCCAGCTTTCTCAATCGCTTCTTTCAGAACAGTATTGGTTGGCATTGTAAGTGTGTAAGTGTTTGTTATAATTTTCCCTTCTTGTAGTGGTTCTATCTTTGCTTCGTTAGCATTTTCTAAGTTGTAAGAGCTAGCGAGCATTACATCATCGTAAACCAATGTAACCTTAGTACTGCTATATTTGCCACCTTTGCAGAATAATGATAAGTATGGATCGTTGTTAACATTTGCAGCAACATATTGATAGTAACTATTCATTTGTTTCCAAATCGATGCAGTTCCTGTAAGTTCATCCCCAACAATCACATAGGCAATATCAAATTTTTCGTTTACCAAAGGTTCAATGGTTGCAGTTGCTGTTACTGCTGTTTTATCTGCATTTAGTTTACCTGTAACTGATACACCTACAGTTGGAATTCTGGTAAGTGCTTTTTCGAAGTCTATACAAATATCTTCTTCTGAACCATAGAATGGATCCATCGTCTCATCGCGGTCTATCTTACAATTAGGTGCTCCGCCAAACTCAATCATTGCATAATTTTTGCAATACATAGGGTCCGTTTCATTGTACTGGTGGATGGCAATACCTACGAAGTTTTCACCGAACTTATCGCGCATCTTTTTCATACCTGCCCAACCGCGTGGACACCATCCACAAGCCGTACCTGTATACTCCTCAACAACAACTCCCCTATTAACCTGTTTACTTACGGTGGTTAGTTTAAAAGTTGTAGACTTGTTTTCTGCTTCGTTGGCCTTTCCATTTACCTTCGTAATAGTGATAATTTTCTCTTCAACGCCAGTATTTGCGTTGGCTGTAACTGGTATGTTAATTGTACATTTAGCACCCAATGTCTTGACAGGAGGATTGATATCAAGATGTTGCTCTACCCCTGTTGCACCATTAGTTGTAATGGTATAATCAATATTGTTGATGCCAGCACTGCCACCATTGAGAAGCTCAACCTTGCTATTACCTGTATTATTTTTAACTAAAACAAGATCCTGCATTTTATTTGGAGAAACAGAATTCTCTGCGAATTTACCTTCAATAAGTATATTTAGTGCCAATTTGCCAAAGCCTTCTTCAGCTAAATCGCTCCATTTGCAGTAGTCTCAGAGGTACGTACAAATAAACTATTCGCTTCTTGACTATCGAACGTAACTATAGGAAATTTTGTTGTGCCATCTGAAACATTGGTAATAGTCAGCGTATAACCTATATAGATACCATCAGATCCAACAACGTACGGAGTGGTAAGTTCAACATCGTTAACCATTCCCTGTAGGTTTTCTGCTTCATCACCACCATTAAGAAATGCGTGGTCTACATTCTGAATATAATCTACATCGTTGATATCTTCAGGTAATTTTTTAGAAATCCATATTTTTACATCTTTTGTGTTTTCCTTGTCGCGGAGGTAGAAGCGAAATGCCTTTATAGTTTTACCTGCAATAACAGTATTACTGGGTGCAATATAGAGAGAGGCGTAGTAAGTTTCAGCTTTAGATACACCAACAGCACTACGTTCTTCATCTTCTTCTTGATATCCCCACCAAATTTGATTATTAGCAGGTTCAATTTTATTGATTGATGCTTTGCATGATGTTAATGGTTGGGCGTTTATTACACTGCTTTGGTCTATTTGGAATTGACCAGTTTGCGCATAGGTTGAAATACACAGTATAAATGCAAAAATTGGAAATAACAGTTTCTTCATATTTATAAAAGTTTAAGTTAATATTACCTTACTTAGTTATTGTAATGTTGTTTAATGCGTCTTTTTATTTTGCAAAAGCAAGTGCCGCAATTTTCTTTGAGCAGTTTTTGTTTCTTCATTCAAATATCTTGTAATATCTGCAAATTTACTAAATTATTTTTTTAATATACTAACATTCAACTCTAAATAAATACCATATGAATTATTAAAAATGAACATATTTTTTTATCTCTAATTATAAAAAGCCCTGACCAAAAAGAAGTTTGGTCAGGGCTTTTTGTTTAGTTATTAGCATCAAAGAGATGCTTTATGTTTTTTTCTTTTTACTTTACCAATACCTTAACAGTAGAACCATCGGACATCTTTACAATGTTGAGGCCACGTTGTTGAGTGCTTATTCTGCGACCATCTATGGTGTAACGTGCAACTTCCTTAAGTTCGCTCTTGTTCTCAGATACGCCTTCAATACCAGCAGGGTCATTAGATAAGTAGAATTTAGCTGCATTTTCAATCTTCCCGTCATTACGGATAATCATTGCGATTACTGCTAGTTTGTTATAACCTGCATTAACAATAGCCTTTTTCAGAATTTCCTTTGTAGGCAATTTAAGTGTATAAGTGTTTGTTACAACCTTACCTTCTTGAAGTTCTTCAAGTTTAGCTTGGTTGGTTGCTGAAGAATAAGAGCTTGCAAGCAATACATCGTCGAAAGTTAATGAAACTTTACTACTTCCGTATTCTCCACCCTTACAGAACGGAACAAGGTATGGATCATTATCTACTCGGTCGGGTCCAAATGATACATAATTGTTACTTTGTTTCCATGAAGATTCTGTTCCCTTAAGTTCATCACCAATTAGGACGTAAGCTATTTCGTATGTGCCACTTATCAAAGGTTCTATGGTTGCTGTAGCTGTAACTTCTGTGAAATCAGCATTATATTTACCTGAAACTGTTACGCCTATAGTTGAAACTCGCTCTAATACTTCTTTGAAGTCTATGCATATATCATCTTTACCTGCACCATAGAATGGATCCATTGCATTTCCTCGTTCTATCATTGATTGTGGCGCTCCATCGAATTTTAGTTTTGCATAGTTTTTGCAGTACATTGGGTCACTATCATTATACTGGTGGATTCCAATACCTACAAATTTCTCCCCGAACTTATCGCGTAATTTCTTCATACCAGCCCAACCGCGTGGGCACCATGGACAACCAGTTCCTGTAAATTCTTCTACAACAACACCTCTGTTTACTAGCTTACCAACTGTAAGCATTTTTACAAGTTATAGTCTTTTTCTTTAGATTCGTTTGCTTGACCATTTACTTTAGTAATAGTGATTGTTTTTTTGTAGTTGTGCCTGTATTTGCATCTGCTGCAAGAGGTAAGTCAATCGTAAATTGTCCACCATATGTTTTTGAATGGAGGATTTATATCAAGATGCTGTTCTGCACCTATTGTGCCATCAGTAGCAACTGTATAATCGATACTGCTTATACTATTTTTGCCCACTATTTGTAATGACAAGTTTGTTCTTGCCTATTGTATTTTTTACCAATACAATATCTTGTGTTGAAACAGGAGTAACTGAATTCTGAGCGAAATTACCTTCAACAAGAATTTGCATAGCTACTTTGCCATAATCATTTGACAAATCAGTCCACTCTGTTATAGTTTCTGAAGTGCGAATATAGAAACTATTGGCTTTACTATCTCCACCCCATGTAACAATTGGATATCGTGTTTGACTTCCCACTGCTGAAGAAATAGTGAAGCTATATCCTATATAAGCACCATCAGCACTAATATTGTATGGATTTGTTAGTTCAATGTCATTAACAGCACCTATTTTATTATCCTCGTCGTCATTGAGCGATGCTTGATCAGCGTTCTGTACATAGTCGGCGCTATTTACATCTGATGGAAGAGTTTTAGAGATCCATACCTTTACGTTATTTGTGTTTTTATTATCGCGAAGATAGAAACGTATTGCTTTGATAGTTTTTCCAACAATGTCAGCATTGCCTGGATCAATACGGATAGCAAGATTATAAGTTTCTTCTCTCTTTGTACCGAGAGAGCTACGTTCTGTTTTTTCTGATTCATATCCCCACCACACCTGATTTGATTTAGGGTCAATCTTATAACTAGGTGACTTGTACGAAACGATTGATTTTACGTTTCTGGCATTATTAAGACCACGCTGCAATACTACTCTTTGTGCTTGGGTCGAAAGACTCAATACAAAAGCTAAGGTTAAAAATAAAAGTTTTTTCATACCTACAAAAATTTAAGTTAATGAATCCTACCGTATTTATATTACGATGTTATTTAACACGTTTGTGGTTTTTGCAATATTTATGCAATTTATTAACAGATTATCTGATTTGATTTAATTTTTGGTTTGAATTTAACACTATGTGATATTTGCAAATTTACAAAAAAATATTTTTTTAACAATACAACTTTATCATCATCAAAAGATGTTAAAAATTATGGGTGGGTCCACCTTTTTATTTCCTTTTTAGGGATTTCCCTATTATGGAGTAGAGAAAACTTATTTCAATGATTTTTCATATTATCTAAATTTGCACTATTGAAAAAATAAAAGATTATGATTATGAAACAAATTACTAAATTCTTAATGATGCTTTCATTGATTGCAATTCCTGTTACTTTTACAAGCTGTGGGAGCGATGATGACTATTATTATGGACATAACAATCTTCTTGTTAGAGATGCCGTTCAAAATTATTGGAATACATATCCAAGCGGTACAGACTATAATACGACTAAGACATGGTTCTGGTATTACTACCCAAGAGCTACTGATTCTGAATTCGCAGCATTTATGGAAGCGGTGAATTATGGTCACGTAGATAATAATAAGCCTGTTTATAACGAACAATTAGTAGCGCAAGCTAAAATGCTAATAGGAGAATGGGCAGGTAAGATGACCCTTGCATACGATGAAAACGGGAAGAGACTTTCTCAAACTTTCCATGCAAGAATGAAGTTTTTCCAGTATGAAGATTCAAAAAATTCATTTTTTGGGCATGGAGTAGAAGTTGATACTGATAGCAATGGTGCAACTCAGACGTTAGATTTCACTTGGTATATAGATAAAAATGGAGATATTTATATCAAGTATACTAAGTCTGGCACAATTTTTAGAATGGATGCAAAATCTTCTACTAAGGGTTTCCATCTTGGATATGAAAACCAAAAAGGTTATGACACATTCTTTGGTTATGGCGTTGGTACAAATACAACAGATGAATTTTATATTGATTTAGCTCGCCAATCAACTAATAATGCTAAAGGAAAATTGGTGAAATCGCATACAGCATCTGGAGATATTGCTGGTAAAGTGTTTGGAAACGCAACACAAAATATCGAACCTGCTTATTCTCTGAAATCTGTAAGTGGTTTGCACGCAAGATAAAACGCAGATTTTTAGAACAACAATGAGACCCCAATTGGATAATCCAAATGGGGCCTTTTACATTTGAAAAATATCATTCTAAGAATATGTTAATTTACTTATAGACAATCAACGTATAAAGGATCTGTTTGGGTTACAAAAAGTTTACTAATAAAAAAATGATTTACTTTAAGCTTAAAAAGATATAGAAATAGACATTGAAAAAGGGTAACTATTGAACAATAAAAATGTATTGTCTCTTGATATTTATTTTTATAAGGACCTAATCCTAACTTAAAAAACGATTAAGATATTATAGTAGAGTGAGAGATACCATATAAAAAGAGGGCCTATATGACAAAAATGTGCTTAAAATTCTTGTAACTATCTAATAATCATTATCTTTGTTCTATTTATATTTTTATGGCAAAAAATCTGCTTTTATTGTGGGGCAAAATCGACTATAAAACGTGGTCATCTTAATGGTAGTCAACGCTGGTATTGTAAGTGCTGTAAGAGGAGCTTTGTTGGACATAAGCGCCTTACCACTACCATCGTCAACCATCGTTATTCCAAAGGTAATCTAACAGTCAAAGATCTATCAGAGGAGTACGGAGTTTCAACCAGGACAATCTATAGAAAACTCACCAAATCTTATAAAGAAGAACTTCCCAACCTTCTTGTTCGCCCTGTAGTGGTTTTAATGGATGCCACCTATTGGGGACGTAATTTTGGTGTCGTTATCATGAAGGATTCATTGTCTGGTGATGTACTTTGGTTTAAGTTTATCAATAGGCATGAACGTCTTGAAGACTATAAGGAGGGCATAAGCTACTTGGAGTCACTGGATATACCATTCAAGGGCTTGTATGCGATGGTTTTTAAGGGACTTAGGCAAGCTTTTCCCAATTATAAATTCCAATTATGCCAGTTCCATCAAGTAATGACTATAAAGACAAAACTAACTTCAAGACCCAAGCTTGAGGCTTCAAAAGAACTGCTTGAAATATCCAAGATGTTATGTCATACGGATAAGGAGTCCTTTATTGGGGCTTTAAAGGAATGGTACACCAAGTGGGAGGATTTTCTTAAGGAACGGACAACAATAGAAGACGGAAAATCACATTATACTCATAAAGCTCTACGTAGTGCTTTTTTGAGCCTTAAAAGGAATATGTCGTGCTTGTGGACATACTATGATTACCCTGAGTTGAAGATGCCAAATACAAACAATGCCATTGAATCACTCAATGCAGATTTAAAGACAAAATTGAACCTACACAAGGGGATCAGTATGGAAAGAAGAAAGATCTTCATCCAAGACTTTATAAAGTCCCATTATCCTAAGAAATAAAAGGGGAATGGGAGATTTTAAGCACATTTTTGTCACATAAGAGAAAACGACGCTAAAATAAGCACACTTTTGTCATATAAGCCAAAAAGAGGTAACTACCAAAAATAAAAAAACATAATTACTTTTTTTATTTTGTAATTACGTTTTTAAATTTTATAATTATGTTTTTTTGTTTTGTAATTATGTTTTCAGCGTATAACCTAATATTAAAAACCAGATAGATATAGTTGAATATAAAAACTAAAAAGAAGGAACAAGATTATTAGCTACATATTCTATATGATTCAATAAGATACGGCTTTTCTTTATTTAATATTCCATAAGTTTATGATAATATCCTTATTCAGTCCTTCAACTTTCTTTTCTATGTCATCGGGAAGATTGCAGAAGAAATCTATATGAGTAAGATTTTCTAGCTCTTTTATGTTTACAACATAGGGTTTGAGCGATTTCTCTTGGTTGTTTTCATGTTTAAACCAAAAACCAATAGCTTTGTACTCCCATTTTTTATGCACATTATTATAGTATTTTAAGAGAGCTGCTGAGAAGAAATAACCTGGTACAATGAATCCATTGCGCAAATAAGTCTTTACTTGCGTAGACTGGTCGATAGTACCACCTCGACATATAAACATTGTATCTAAAGAGTTGATATTGAAGGCATCGCGTATTTTATTTTCCATGGTTAGCCAAATACCACCACCTTTTGCACTTCCATTAAATGCACTAAGCTGTGGTTGCATGTTGCTAATATAAAAAGTTTGTTTTTGAGCCTCTTCAGAATTTCTGCGGTCTGCAGAAGGACAAAGGTGACCATGGTCATAACCAGTATTCCAATAAGGATCGTAGCCAAATACCATTGAAGCTGGTATTAAGGGGTCTGAAGGATATTGCGGGTTTCCATACCATCTGCCTGTATTCCATTTACTATTACTTTGGTATAGCTGATAGCAGGTCCAGCGATTTGATTTCTTTTCACCATCCCATTCAAGGCTATAGTTTACTTCCGCTGAACTTTGACCAATATGGGTAACAACAATACTTTTACCACCTTTAACTTTTGGGAATTCCAAACGATGCGTATATTGGTTTACTTCTTTTAGATTGGAGTTGTTGTTATTTGCAATAATCTTAGGAGTGTCATCTTTAGTAGAATTACCATTTTCGCTACTGCAAGAAGCAAGGGAAATTGCTGCAATAAAAATACAAAAAGCAGTGCTTAATAAAGATTTATCTGGTTTCATTAATCCAGAGAGTTTGTTTAGTTTTTGTTCCATGATTCAATTTTACAATTGTAGAAAAAGAAAAAGTGCGAGCAAACGTATATGCAACTACGTTTGACCGCACTTTATACTGTTGTGGGTAATCGCTTATTTCTTCAACTTACCGTAACGGTTCATGAAGCGGTCTACGCGACCTGCAGTGTCCACAAGCTTGCTCTTACCAGTATAGAATGGGTGAGAGGTGCTTGAGATTTCGACTTTAACCACTGGGTAAGTTTCGCCTTCAAACTCTACTGTATCGTTAGATTTACATGTAGATCTTGAAAGGAACATATCGCCGTTGGACATATCTTTGAATACGACGGGGCGATAGTTTTCTGGGTGAATACCTTTTTTCATTTTACTTTTATATGTTTTAATTAAAAAATATTTTTGTTTGTCAGGTGATTTGTAAAGTTGTACTCTACTATAGTATATTTATAGAGTGCAAAATTACTAATAATTCTGCACCCTGCCAAATATTTATGAAAGTTTTTATTTAATAGTTACTTTCTTAATCTCCCATGTTGGGTTAATAGTTGTAGTGCTATTATACTCGAAAGCAATAAATACTTTCTTGTCCTGCATATGAGCTCAAATCGCAAGTAGAATCTACAAAATCCCAGTTCTTTCCAGAAGGAGGATTGTTTATAGTTACTGAATTCCAGTTGTTACCATCTGTTGATACAAGTACTTTGATAGCATCGCTAAGTACCATTGTTTTCAGATAATTCAAAGCATTGTTGAAAGTCAGAGTTGCAGAACTCATTCCTTTTAAGCTAAATTCAGGAGAAATAAGACGGCTTTGAACTTCATAGTTAGTATTGTTTGCACGAGCAGTAGCTTTCATTTGTTTGAAGTTAGCATCGTGGAACCATACCTTTGTAAGTCCTTCGGGAAGTGCTTTTACATCTACAATTGTGAAATTGGCATTATCTTTGTCAAATATTATATCTAAGCCTGTTTTCGTAGTTGGAGTTGTTTCTTCTGTCTTTCCATTCAATGAATAGATGTAGTTGCCTTGACCAAGTTGCTTAATACCATTAGTATGTGTCATCAACTTACCACATATTATTACCTCGTCTCCAGTCTTTATTTCATTACTATTTTTGAAATTTACGTTTCCTAAGGCTTTTCCGCGAAAAACATAGAATTGGTTGTTTGTTGTCCCATCGTCAGAAATATAATATGTCGCATTACCAAATTCGATGCTAACATCTTTAATGCTAACGATGATTCCCTTTACATAAACTTCTTTATCAAGACCTTCTCCTTTGGCAATATAGTTTTGTGCAGCTGCAATATTAAAAGGATCTTCCTTTGTGCCATTTCCTTTTGCTACTAACTCTGATGGATTTGGTTTGTTGTTGTCTTCCTCAAATGTAATATTATATGGTGCTGGTACATCTTCACAGCTTGTAAATAATAATGCACCTATGACCATTGCAAACATTGAATTAATTAATCTCTTCATATGGTTTAACTTTTTATTTGTCTATGTTTGATTTTTATTTACTTTACTACTAGATTTTTAAATTCCCATGTAGCTGCTGTAGTGGCAGTACTATTATAGTAAAAACTAATGTATATCTTTTTGCCACAATAAGCTGTCAGGGCAGCGTTTGCAGTTACAAAATCCCAATTCTCACCTGTTGGCTTCTTATCTATTGTAAGATCTTTCCAAGTACTTCCATCAGTAGAGACTTGTACTTTAAGTTCTGAATCGAAATCTCCAAAATAGCGAGCAGCATGATCAAATGTAAGTGTAGCCTTCGTTACATTTGAGAGATCAATTACTGGTGATGTCGCACGTGCATGTGTTTCATATCGTTTACCATTTACGTAAGCAGTAGCCTTCATTCCGAATGTAGGAGAAACCCATTTCCAAACATTAGTTATACCCGTTGGCAGTGTACCTTGGTCAAGTGTCCAGTCTGTTGGTGCTACATCAAATGCATTACTATATATTGTTTTTTCTGCTGCTGCAACTTCCTTAATATCTTCGAGAGAGCGAATTATAATTTCCCATTGATTGTTGAAACGCTTGAAAATACCTGTAATATTAACTTTTCCAGAAGGAACTTTGACATTTGCAAATTTAGCAAAGTTACTATTATAGACAATTACTTTTTTGCCGTCTTGTTCATTCAATGTCCAAGAAACACTACCAGCCCCACCTCTAGGATCAGCAAAGGTTCCATTAACAAAAGGTGTGCTTGATTTAAAACTAACATTGCGTATAACACCGAGCTTACCACTTTCATGTTCTAGACTCCAATTAGTTGTAGAAGAACCATTTGCAAACTCTTCCGCCTCAACCGCATTACTAGAGGAAAGAATTTTGTAGTGTTGGTTCCAAACAATGCGACTAATGCGTCCTATAGATGTTAACCCTTTAGCATTTTTTGTTGGTACTCCAATTTGCGCTTGTTTTCCGTAGTTGCCTACATAAAGGTCTTTCAAATCAACTAGTATTTCTGTGCCTATGGGGAGAATCGCATAGACTCCGCTTTGTCCAGTAGATATAATAATTGCACCTGTTTTATCTTGAATTACAATCTCGTTAAAGATGTTTCCTGCTATATCAGAACTTGTAACAATACCCTTTATTTGTAGATTCTCCGAAACTTGTTGATAACTTAGACCTTCGCGATAATCTGTATTGATAGGTGTTGCAAACTTTGCTTTAAGTTCAGCAATAGAAATTACATTTGTTTCAGTCAAGTCATTATTACCATAAGGTGATGGCATTGTTTCATCAGTTTCCGCATAACTGTTACCCATGCACGAAGCAAAAAGTGTGCAGATAGCTGCCATCAAAAAATACTTTATTTTTTTCATATCTTCTGTGTCTATTTTAGAATTTATAAGCTATGTTCAACATGCCATTTATACCGTTAACATAGTATTTCTTTGGATTCTTACTGAAATCGTAAGCACGTGCATTGGCTTCGCCTGTGGTTGAATTGATAGTATAACTACTTCTACCTTGTTCATATCCTCCAGATACAATCTTTTGGTTATTAAGAAGATTGGTTATCATCAGATTTATAGAAAGGCTTCCTTGTTTTAAGTATATACTCTTCCCAATAGAAGCATCCAACATAAGCCGCCATTTCCTTTACTTTGAGCATATGGAATATAATTGCCTTCAGCGTCAATACCACCAAACTTTGTTCCCAAGGTGCGTAGTGTATTTCCATATCGAAGACTTGGAGCGTAAGAAAGGAATATTCTGTTATAATAGTTACCGCTCAAGTCAATAAACCACCCTTTCTTATGGAAGCTTAAAATGCCACTATATATAGATAATGGGGTGCCACTTTCGCGCATACCTTCGTTGTAGACAACATCTTTATAGAAGGTACTTTTTGTTGAATTCATGTAAATGACATCAGCATTATTAATGTTTTTTGCCTCAGCCCATGTACCCAATGCCTTGATGTTTAAATAACTTGTAAGCTTAAAATCCATTCCTATTTCTATACCATAGTAATCCTTTTTTATGTTTGTCATACTCACATAGGTGAAAGAATTAACATCATCAAAGTAGAAATTTTGCCACTCTGTTACGTGTGTTAAGTGGTTGTAATATGCGCTCAGGTTAGCGCGGAGCCAGCTACCAACATATTGATAACTAATTTCGCTTGAGAATATGTGCTCGTTACGCAAGTTCTGAACGAAATCATTATTCATTTCAGGAGATACAAAAGCATTGTTTGCTTGTGGTGCACGTTGTTCGTAGCCCAAACCAAGAGATAATGCATTTCCTCCGGCAATAGTCCAAGTTCCACTAGCCTTACTACCACCTGTAAGGAAACCTGCATGTTTGCTTTTTCCATATGAGTTATCGGCAAACATTCCATTTCGCATGTATCCATTTCTGTATATATTGTCAAAACCCATTTTTGCACCAACCATATAGTGAAGGTTTCCAAAAGTTTGTGAAAAGTTTGCCCAAAGAGTTCCACGAAGTACATTTAGATTGTAGTCATATCCAAATTTGTCACCCTCATAAACTAAAGCACCGAGCCCTTGTGTACCCATTGTATTCAGGTCATATTGAATACGTGGATCGTTTTCTGAATAAGTTCTTATAGCATAAGTATTTATATTATGGAAGCTCTTAGCACCTAAAAGGTCTTCCATAGTTTGATAGTGACGACCAAAGTTTTGTCCAACCATAATACCTACATTAAATAATTTGTCCTTACCTATGTGTGTATTGAGCGAAGAAGAGAGTGTAACTGTCGTGTTGTCGTTGTGTTTTGCTTGAATATAGTAAAGTGCATCTTGTCGGTTAGCAGCTGCTTGTCGGTTAGCAAAATAAAGTTTATCCCATTGGATTTGTCGGTTGGCTTTATTACGCCACCAACTAACAGCTGCATTCCAATCTGCAAAAGCTTGTGTTGTACGGTAGCGAGTATCTTGTTCGTTCCATACATCATAATAGCTACTTGGTAAATTCTTCCAGTAATCGGGTTGCGGATTGTCAGCATTGTTGTAGTTTAGTTTGGTACTTTTATACATTGAATACTTACCAAACAGACTTGTGGTCAGTTTCGTTTTATCGTTGATTTTCCAATCCCAGGTAAAGATTGCTGCAGGGGCAAAGTCATTTACAACACGACTATTACGTTTATGTCCATTCTGATATCCCCAATAAGGGTTGTATTGGTAATCGTTTGCCAACCAATAAACTTCATCAGTACTTGCACCTTGCGATGCACGCTCTGTAGGATTTCCCCATGTAGAGAAACTAAGAGAGTGGCCGTTATTCCATTTCTTCTGAACACCGAAGAAGTAAGAAAGTGCGTTATAAAAAGTTCCTTCTATATAACCAGGGTTGGCCCAACGGTATGTAATATTGGTTGCGAATGCCCAACCTTTACTATTAAATCCAGTTCCATAGGTGTACATTCCTCTTAAAGTGTAGTTACGATTAGCACCCGATAATGTTATTCGATGTCCTCCAGCCATAGAACCTGCTCTAAAGTTGTAGTTGTTACTTCCTGCCATGGCAGCTAATGAGAAATTATTATTCTCAAAGGGTAATGCAAAATCTACATTGCGGGTTTGTTGGTTAAGTCCGCCTACTAAAGAAACGAAATTGTCCACTTTCCATGTCATTCATTGGTGCACCATTGATGTACACATCATTGTACTTAGGGTTTAGTGCACGATACCTAAAGCGTAATGGAGAATATAAGAATCCAACCTCAGAGGCGTATACATTACTATTAGAATGTAAGATTGTAACATTCGAACTTCTTTCGTTATCCTCTCTTAACTGCGCTTCTGTGAACGTGAAAGCAGCTTCGTCCATCACGTTTTGTGTTTGCTCGTGCTGTATTGTGTCAACATTGTTGTTACTTTGAGCAACAACCATTGAAGAACTACAGAGCGCAAACACAGCGAGTTTTAACTTTTTTTGCATATGTTTTCGTTAGATATAATAATACTTAATAGTTTGCAAAGTAACGAAATAATTTTGGAAAAGGAAAGGAATTTTGAATAAAATTCAGCTAATCATGCTTTATTATCAGATAAAATAACGATATTTGCAAACAAAATACTCACATGTGTTTAATGTTTATTTTGTTGAGATATGTTATCTGATTAAAAATCAATTCAATATAATAATGAAGAAATTTCTATTTTCTCTCACAATCGTTATAGTATTTTTAAGTGTTTCAGCCAATGCACAAAAAAAATATTCTGTTTATGGCGTGGGTTTTTATAATCAAGAAAACCTTTGATTGCACGCATGATGAGGGTAAGAATGATTATGACTTTACTCCAAATGGCTCGTATAAATGGAATCAAATGAAGTATGAAAGCAAGTTACGTAATATGTCTAAAGTTCTTGCAGAGATGGGAACCGATGTCCTTCCTAATACAGGCTGTGCATTTATTGGTTTGGCAGAGGTTGAAAATGCACATGTTTTGGAAGATTTAATAGCACAACCATCACTAGCTGGTCGTGATTATAAATATGTACATATTGAAGGTCCAGATAAAAGAGGTATTGATTGCGCTTTACTTTATAATCCTAAACTTTTTTCAGTACGAAATTCAAAGCTTGTTCCTTATGTCTATGAACGTAATGAAGATGAGAAGTACGCTACACGTGGATTTCTTACGGTAAGCGGAACAATGGCAGATGAACATGTAACAGTTGTTGTTTGTCACTGGCCAAGTCGTGGCGCAGGTTTATATTATCGTGAGTTAGCCGGCAAACAAGTAAAAGCGTTAAAGGATTCACTTTTGCGTGAAGATCCCAATGTTAAGGTACTTGTAATGGGAGATATGAATGACGACCCAACTGACAAGAGCATGTTTGAATGTTTATCAGCTAAACCTAATCTTGGTGAAGTAGGTGTTGATGATATGTATAACCCATGGTACAATAATTTGGTAAAAGAAATATAGGTACTCTGAAATATCAAGGTAGATGGAATTTATTTGATCAAATAGTATTGACACCAAACTTTTTAAACATGAATAATCAAAAAAATTTTTCAAGTTTAAAATTTTGGAAGAATCAAATATTTCGTCGCGATTATCTGTTCCAGGAGACTGGGTCTCGAAAAGGAAATACTAAACGTACAACAGATGGTGGCGTGTGGCTTGATGGATACTCTGATCACCTTCCTGTAATTGTTTATTTAATAAAGGAACAAAAATAAATGGAGATAGAAACACACCCTTTTAAACCATGGTTGCCAGATAACGCTAAATTGTTAATGCTTGGGACATTTCCTCCTGCACCGAAACGTTGGGCAATGGAATGGTATTATCCAAACTTTACAAACGATATGTGGCGGATATTTGGATATATATTCTTTGGGGACAGGTTTTATTTTGTTAATGAAACAGATAAGACATACAGACTCAATGAATTGAAAATTTTCCTAAATGAAAAGGGTGTTGCACTTTTTGATACAGCTTTGCGCATAAGACGAACTACTGGAACAGCTTCAGATAAGGATTTAGAAATTGTAGAAACTGCTGATCTTGACGGGATCTTGCATTTGTTGCCAAAATGTAAAGCAGTATTAACGGCTGGCCAACTAGCTACAAAAATCTTTACTGAACATTATAAAATAGATGCTCGTAATTTAAAGATGGGAGAGTATCGAACGTTTGACTTTGAAGGCAGAATGTTGAAACTATATCGTCAACCTAGTAGTAGTCGTGCTTTTCCTATGAAGATAGAGAAGAAAGCAGAATACTACGAACAGATGTTTAAAGAAATACATATTATTTAAGTATGCAGGATAATATTACGATAATTGGAATAGCCGGTGGTACAGGCTCTGGGAAAACCACTGTTGTAAAAAAAGTTGTTGAAACGTTGCCCCCCCATCATGTGGCTGTAGTACCATTAGATTCGTATTATAATGATACTACAGAACTTACAGAAGAGGAGCGAAGATCAATAAATTTCGACCATCCGGATGCTTTCGATTGGAAATTGCTGGCCAAACAAGTAAATGATTTAAGCAATGGTATTGCAATAGAACAACCTACTTATAGTTATTTAGCTTGCAATCGTCTAAAAGAAACCATTCGCGTTGAGCCCAAACCTGTGATTATTATTGAGGGGATTATGACTCTTCTGAATAAGAAACTGCGTGATGTAATGGACCTAAAAGTCTTCGTAGACTGCGATTCTGATGAGCGCTTAATACGCAATATTGAACGAGATATATTGGAGCGTGGGCGTGATGTGGTTATGGTTGTAGACAGATATCGAAAGGTTTTAAAGCCAATGCATGAACAGTTCATTGAACCTACTAAGCGTTTTGCTGATATTATAATTCCACAAGGTGGTGAGAATGAAAAGGGTATTGGAATCCTTTGCGGCTATATACATGGCTTAGTTTCGGAGATAGAGGATTGAAAAGTTCTTTCTCCTGCAATTCGTGCTTATAATTAAACAAGTAGGAATTAAATAGTCGTCCCTTAAAAACTATATTTCAGCATAAAGCTTGTATTGACAAGCTCTATGCTGATTCTTTTTATAAGGTCCAAAAGAACTCTCATAGCTCTTTTGAAGTTATATGCTGCTGCAGATAATAATACATTGATAGCATCTCCTTTCACACCTTTATAAAAGTTGCGAGATAATCGGTGGTCTGCTTTAAGATGTCCTATCGTTGGTTCTATACCTGCTCGTTTACAAAATAGTTTGTGTTTCTTTCTCTTTTGGTAGTAGCTGTCTTTAGCTTTAGGAGTGTCTGGGATGAGTATCTTTGTCTGTCCAATCTGCTTTATACCTCTATACCCTCTATCTCCTGCTAACTTATCAACCTTCCTTCCTGTCATTCTTTGGGTTTGTTCTAACGCCTTCTCGATAGTATGCCCATCATATTCATTCCTAAAAGAACATGCACCAAGAATAAGTCCTGACCATGAGCGAAGAATAGATACTTTATTGCCAAACTCATATTGCTTATGTTCCTTACCTTTGCTGATGCAAACTACATCTGGTTCGTGCAGAGAATATACTTTGTTCTTTGACTTCCTATTCTGAGAAAGAACTCTGTAATATAGCTCAAACATCTTCTCATATCCTTTCCTTCTCCCAAGATTACGCTCTAGCTCTCTTACTAATCTACCTGTTATGGTCTTGAGTTGCCTATCTGCCTTAAGAGCTTTCTTACGATTCTTGGGATGATTACGAAAACGTTGGGAACGGTAAATGCCTTTCAAGGTGCGCGTATAACTCTGTCGTAGAGGAAGACAATTGTCATGAACGATCTTCAGAACGTTTTTGATTATCTTTTTATGCAACTTCGCATCTGTAGGATAGGTTATATTCTTCTCCTGAACGGTAGAATCAATGAAAGCCGTATCAAAATGATCTTCGTTATCATGGTCGGTATTAACGCGGATGCTCTCGGCTAATATTAACTCCATACCTTTTTCACCTATACGATTTCTGAAGTGAACTAACTCGGAAGCGTCACAGGGTTGTTTTGGCATAAATTCAAGTCCACCACAGAAATATTGGTAGTAAGCATTCTCGCTCCATTGAGAAACTACCATTTCATCTGACACATTGCGCAAATGTTTTAAAATTAAAAGACCACACATCAAGCGAATAGGATGAGCAGGGCGACCATTAGTGCTGCAATACAAAGGAGAAAAAGCATTTTCAAAACATTCCCAATTAATCTTATTACTAAGTTGGAAAGGGGATGTTCATGGCTAAGCATGTCCTCTAAAGAAGAGAACATAGAGAGCTGTTTAGATGTACGTTTAAGCATAAATATCTGCAAGATTTATAATGTAAAGGTACAAAAACTTGCAGATATAAGCAAATAATTTAGAGGATAATATACTATGAATCAGAGGAATATTAGGTTTATAAGGGAGGACTAAATAGTATTGTTAAGTTCTTATAAAACGTACACTTGTTGAGGATACTTTTAAGTACTCAACAAGAATTTTTTCATTTATTGGTTCCTATTTATGATGCTAATGTGGAGGTAAATTGAGCGGTATCAAGCTTATTCTTCTAGAATTTCAGCATCTTCAATTTTATCGTTAGAAGGTATTTTTACGCCATTTACTACTGTTTTATTTACAATTTTTTCATATGCTCGCTTCATTTGACTTATCTTGATTGTGTTAATCAATTCTACTATACCATAGAACATTAGACACCATCCAATAATCTTAAATGGTAGGGTTGCTGCTTCCATTGGCTGAGCAATGATATAGATACCAATGCATAAAGTTACCATAGGAAAAAACCAAAATAGAAGAGGTACTCGAGCAAACTGACGTGAACTTGCAAGATTCATAAATTGATTGATAGCTCCTAATATAAGGAATGCTGCAAAAATATAAACTATCCAGGTTATAAATTCGCCTGGCATTACTGTTAATATGATACCTAATACTGCACAACCAATACCTACAATGGGGAAAAATGGGCGGTTTGTTTTTACATTATTATTTTCCTCAACTATTGGTTGGGTCTTGTCTACTTTTTCCTTTTCAAAATAATATACAATAAAAGAGATAGTTCCTGAAATAAAGAAAAGTATTCCTGCAGCAATTGTTATCCAAGTCATAGTTTCTGCTCTGTATTTTACTAATAATGCACCAATAACTATTGCTACTATCGCCCGAATAATAGAACTTTGAATTAATCTCATAGCTTTTTACATTAAATTTAATAAAGACCACTTTGGTCGTTTATTATTTTGCAAATATACGAAATTATTCGAAGTTTATAGTCTAACTATCAATTTTTTTTCTTATTTTTTTGCAAGATAAATAAATTTAAAAATATGACAATAGTTTATTTGATTCGTCATGGAGAGACAATTGATAATGCAAAACACATTATTCAAGGACAAACGCATGGGAAACTTAATGAGAATGGTATCCAACAGGCAAAAGAACTTGGACAACGGCTTGTAGATGTGCATTTTGATGCTTATGTTTCAAGTGACCTATATCGAAGTGTTGAAACTTGTCAAGAAATAGTTGGCATTGGAAATCACGCAAAAATTATTACTACAAAACTATTACGTGAACGTAATTGGGGTAGTTTTACAGGTATGTTTATTCCAGAACTTTCAAATTTGAATGATCCTACAAAATGGCCTGACGATATTGAAACTTTAGAAGAATTAAAACTACGAGCTAGTACATTCTTGCAGTGGATTAAGAATGAATATCCCAATAAGGTTGTCTTAGTTGTTGGACATGGTATTATAAATAAGGCAGTGCAAAGTGTTTTTTATGGTAGGCCAATGAATGAAATTAATGTTATGAAAAATGCTGATGTTCGAATATTGCATATTGAATAATTAATTCACATTGATACAAGGCTTTAAATTATTAGATAAGAGATTTTTTTGTTATTACATATAGTCAATTATTTTTTTTATTAGTGTAATACATTTTTTTATATCATAAATCTGATGTATAAATTGATTAAAAAAAGGAACTCCATATCACATGGAATTCCTTCGTTCAAAAAAATTACTCTCTAAATAATCTTTTGTAATGCGACTAAAACTTTTCCTTTGTCGCTAAAAATATTACTACCTATCAATTATTTATATTATCTTTTATATATGGGGTTATAGCCAAGTGGCAAGGCCTTTTATCTTTTATCTATGACCTCCAAATCGTGAGTTTCCATTGAAAGAACTTCCAAATCCTCTGTTTGGCACACTGAAAGTTCGATCGTTACCTCTTGAGGGAGTTATAGATCTATTTGGAGCAGGACGAATAGATGTTCCTCCAAAGTTACGGCTATCTCCGAATATGCTTATACCAGTATCGTTGCTAAATCTGCTAGCACCACGTGATACAGTTGTTCGCGTAGAACTTCTTCTTGGTGTATTATCGAATCCATTGTTTCTGTTACCACCAAAATTTCTTTCTTGTTGGTTTCCAAAACTCCTCGCTCTATCAGTTTGTGGAGTTCCATTATTAGCATATTGGTAAGTTTTACTATAATCTCCACGTTGATAGCTATCTCGCATTCCTAAATATCGTCCTCTATCGTTATAGTTTACATATTTACGTCCATTATACCAGCTGCGTTCTCCATTCATTCGCCAGCTATGACCTCCTCTATAAAGAGCGTAGAAACGTGGCTTCCCGAAATAATAATAGTCACGACGTGGGTATCTTGCATAGATACTAAGATGCCAATACCCAGCGTCCCACCATAAAGGACGATAAAAATATGAAGCCTCAACAAATGAACGATACTGCCAGTCAAGCAGTATATAGCTTAAATCAAGGTTTCTATGTGTCCAATATTCACTATAAAGATCATCCGTTGAATTTATGCTCATCAGATAGTCTAAGTTCACTTCGAATGCTGCTTCGTATTGTTCTTCTGTCAGATTCAACTCGTAAGCCATCTTGTCTGTTAAGAACAGCGCTTGTGAACGAGCGTGCTCATAGCTCATTGAATATGCCGAACTAGCTATTGTGAGTAGTGCCATAATGGCAATTATATATTTCTTCATATTCTCTCCCTTTCTTTTCGTAGTTACATAGCGTGGCAATGCCTATTTTTCGATAGTGCAAAGGAACATATTTTCTTTTACCAGTAAAAAGGATTTTCCCTAATAAGGGGAGGATTTTCCCTAAATTAATGTTTTAGATAGTGTAAGTATTATTAAATAGCTCTCAAAATCGGATAAATATAGTTGATTTTATAGCTGGTAACTTGCAAAATAATACTAAAATAATCAGTAATCGATTAATAAAGTTAGATAGACCTTTCGCAAATCAATTATATGTCGTATCTTTGCAGTTATGAGTAAAATAAGATATGTACTTGTTGTCTTCTGTATGTTTTCGTTTTTAGGAGTGAAGGCACAATATAATATACAATGTGAAGATACATGCGATCATGTTCACGGCCTTGATATGAGTCATTATCAAGGTGATGTTTGGTGGGAAACTGTAGCAACCAATAGTAATCACAAGCTGAATTATGTTTATTTGAAAGCCACCGAAGGAAGTTCTCTTATAGACAAGCGATATTATGAAAATATACAAGCTGCAAAGCGTAATGGGATGAACGTAGGTTCTTATCATTTTTATCGACCTACTGTGCCACAGATAGAACAATTGCAGAATTTTCGAGCTCAGTGTAGACCCCAAGATCAAGATTTAATACCTATGGTTGATATAGAAACAACTGGCGGATTGAGCGACTATGCATTGCAGGATAGCTTGTTGAAATTCTTAGATTTAATGACAAAGGAGTATGGCGTCAGACCTTTGGTTTATACGTATACTAATTTTTATAATCGATATCTTATAGGTTCACTCACTGGTTATAAACTTTTTATAGCACAATATACAGCTCGTGAGCCTGTACTTAACGATGGACGCGATATATTTGCGTGGCAATATACTGGTAAAGGTTACATTAATGGAGTCCGTGGGTATGTGGACAAAAGTCGTTTAATGGGCCGACATAGTATGCGAGAGATTCGTTTCCCTCGACGCAAAACAAATATACGCTATTATTATTAGCGGAGTTAATAACCCGAAAAATTTGACTTACTAACTATATTTTAAAATTAAAAGCAATGATTATTAAATGTCCGGAATGTGGGCATCAAGTTAGCGATAAAGCTCCGGTTTGTCCAAGTTGTGGAGTAGAAATAGCGGGACACCTTGTAAAGTGTTTCAATTGTGGGGACATATACTTAAAAGAAGATGCTGTATGTCCAAATTGCCACCATTCACAATCGATAATTAACGATGAGCATATAGAAAATGTTATAACGGATTTAATAGAAGAATCTGAGGAAAAACAACAGGCTGAAACAGAGTCGGTATATAGTGGATTTGAAGAGGTTATAGTTCCTGCTGAAATTGAACCTGTTACTGAGAAAGAATACCCCCAAGTTCTACCTGTTCAAGAAACAATAGCAAAGGAGCAGGAAGCTTCACACATTGAAGAAAATGAAGTTGATAGTAAGGTGCAATCTACAACAAAAAACAATCATACTGCTCTTTTCGTTTCTTTGTTAATTGCACTTATTATATGTGCAGTGCTTTTATTCTTTTATAAAAGAGGAAATGAGAACCATGAAGCAGAAGAATATAAAATAGCGCTGAAGAGTAATAATAAACAAGTATTGGAACAATATTTAGCTGATTATCCAACTGCTCCATTAGAACATGTTAATAATGTGAAAAATCTTCTAGTACAGACTAAACAAAAACGCGATGAATGGGGAAATGTAGTCAAGCAAAATACCACAGAAGCATATAAAGCATATCTTGAGACACATCCGGATACACCGCATAAAGCTGAAATTCAGAAAAAAGTAGAAGAAGAATATTGGGAAAATGTAGTACGTTTGAATACAGAAGCTGCTTATCTTGGTTATAGAGAAAAATACCCCAATGGAGCTCATACCAAAGAAGCTGATGAGAAGTTAAAGGTAATGCTTGATAATACATCTACTCCAGGCGAAGAAAAAAAGGCTGTTGCTATAGTCCGTCAGTTCCTACAAGGCATTAATAGTAAAAGTACTTCAAAGATTCAAGAAGTAGTTGCTTCTTCATTTAACTTCTTAGGATCTGGGGGGGCGACTACTGCAGATGTTGCAAATATATGCGTGACAGACTCTATCAAGCAGATGTTAAGAACATAATGTGGCATCTTGGAACAGCTACTAGTGCAACAACTGACAAGTTGGAAGATGGTTCAATCAAACAAACAGTTACAATTCCTGCTCGTTTAGAAATAGAAAGAGAAGGAGGGAAAGGTTCCAACAAATATACAATTAAGGCCCAAATGCAAAATGGGAAGATAACCTCTATTAATTGGGTATCACAGGCAAAGACTAAAAAATAAAAAGTTATACAGCAAAAGATAAAATATTTAATATAATTATCAGATTGTTTGGTAGATAGAAAAGAAAGATGTAAATTTGCACCCGCTATTACGAGATAATGGCATTAAATTCAAACCTAATTAAAAGAATAAAAAACAAATTATGGCAACAAGAATCAGATTGCAACGCGGAGGTCGTAAAGGCTATGCCGTTTACAGAATTGTAATTACAGACGTTCGTGCACCACGTGATGGTAAATTTACTGAGAAGATTGGTACTTATAATCCAAATACCAATCCTGCCACAGTAGATTTGAATTTCGATCGTGCCCTTTATTGGGTAGAAGTTGGCGCACAGCCAACAGATACAGTTCGTAACTTGCTTAAAGGTGAAGGCGTTTATATGATGAAGCACCTCCGTGGCGGTGTTAAGAAAGGCGCATTCGATGAAGCTACATGTCAGCAAAAATTTGATGCATGGAAGAAAGAAAAGGATTCTTCAAAAGAAGCATTAGAGAAGAAGGCTGCTGATGAAAAGAAAGCTTATGTAGCAAAAAATCTTGAAGAAGAAAAGAAAGCTAATGAAGCTATTGCTAAGAGGGTAGCTGATAAGAAGGCTGCTGCAAAGGCAGAAGAAGAAGCTGCAAAGGCAACTGAAGCAGAAGCTCCAGCAGAAGTAACAGAAACAGAAGCACCTGCAGAAGCTTAAATACTTCTTTTATAGAAATATAAAAGACTGCAAATCTTAAAAATAGATTTGCAGTCTTTTTTTATATATATAAGTAGCCAAAAACCTGTCTTTAATTTTTGTTTCAATGTTTAAATAGTGAATGATAAATTGGAAGTGTGAAGTTGTAAAAAGTAGAATAATTACCTATTGAATATGACAAGATCAATTTATACTAATTAGCAAATTTAAATCATTTAATGCTGAGGGTGTTTTTCTCATTTTGTTCAAAAGAGTAAAATGGTGTAAATCAGGAGTTAAACACATATGAAGAAAAACGATAATAATATTTCACCAAAATTATAATTATAATTTCTGAAATTTGTAATTACGTTTTTTTATTTTGTAATTATATTTTTTTCAGACGATTATCTTCTATCAAACTTGCATAAATCAAAAAGCTATATTTTTTTTCTTTTTAAAAATCTTTGTGTCTTCAAAAAAACTTTATTATATTTGCATCGCAAGAAAAAAAGGGAGAATCCCGACCTAATCATATAATAGCTGAACCAATGATAAAATATTAAAGGACAGCATAATAAATATAAATTCTAAAGCAATTATGGAGAACAAAAGAACATGCCTTTATGACAAGCATGTGGCATTAGGTGCATTGATTTCACCATTTGGTGGTTTCGATATGCCAATTCAGTATTCAAGTATTATCGAAGAACACAATGCTGTAAGAAAGCATTGTGGTGTTTTTGATGTGTCTCATATGGGCGAACTTGTTGTTTCGGGTAATGAGGCAGAAAAATTTGTTAACTATATTTTTACAAACGACGTTACAGGTTTAGCTGTAGGCAAAGTGCTTTATGGTATGTTCTGTATGGAAGATGGTGGTGTAGTTGACGACACTTGCATATGCAAGGTAGGTGAGAACGAATTTATTTTAACCGTAAACGCTGCTAACATTGAGAAAGACTATGAATGGATAAAGAAACATACTGATGGTTTCGATATTCAACTCATCAATGATAGTGAGAAATATGGACAGCTTGCTATTCAAGGCCCAGCAGCAGAAAAGATCATTCAGAATGACCTTGGTATTGCTTGCTCTGATCTGAAGTTTTATGAAGTGAAGAAAGCACAGCATGAAGGAGAAGATATCATCATCTCTCGTACAGGTTATACTGGTGAAGATGGTTTTGAGCTTTATGGCTCTCCAGCATATATTGTTAAAATGTGGGACAAGTTAATGGCTGCTGGAGCTACTCCTTGTGGTCTTGGTTGTCGCGATACTTTACGTTTGAAGCAGGTATGCCTCTTTATGGACACGAACTTTCTGAGACTATTACCCCTGTAATGGCTGGACTGTCAATGTTTGTAAAGTTTGATAAAGAGAAGTTCCTTGGTAAAGAAGCATTATTAAAACAAAAGACAGAAGGTGTAACAAAGCGTCTTCGTGGTTTATGGTTGGACGATAATGCAATTCCACGTAACGGCTATAAGGTATTTAAAGATGGTAAGGAAATAGGAGAAATAACAACAGGTTATAAGCTTATCTCGGTTGAAAAAAGCTGTGCTGTTGCATTGGTTGATGCTGATATTAAAATGGAAGATCGTGTAGAAGTGCAGATACGTAAGAAATTTTTCCCTGCAACCGTAGGAAAGAAAAAATTCTACGATCCACACTACGTTAAGTAAAATCCACGAGGTGTAAATGACTAACTTAGTAACAAGTACACCTTTATATATAATAAGAATAAAAATTAATACAAAGACAAATATAAAATGGCAAAAGTAATTGAAGGACTCTACTATGCAGAGTCACATGAGTATGTAAAAGTTGAAGGTGATGTAGCTTACATTGGAATTACCGACTATGCACAACACGCACTTGGCAACGTTGTTTACGTTGATATGCCTGAGGCTGATGATGAGTTTGAAGCAGAAGAAGGTTTTGGTGCAGTAGAAAGTGTAAAGGCTGCTTCAGATCTCAATGCTCCTGTTTCTTGCAAAGTATTGGAAGTAAACGAAGCACTTGAAGACCAACCTGAGCTTATAAATCAAGATCCATATGCAAACTGGATTCTTAAAGTAGAACTTACAAACAAATCTGAACTTGATGACCTCATGGATGCAAAGAGTTACGAAGAGTTCTGCACAAAATAGTTTATAAATAAGCATTCTATATTAAGTTTATAGCTGTTTTCCTTCTAAAAGTAGACATTGCAGAAGAAAAGCAGCTATTTCTTTTATAAAAGCTAACAGATTAAATACTAGAAACATGAATTTTAAATTCTTTCCACATACTGAAGAAGACATACAAGTAATGCTCAATAAGGTAGGTGTAAAAACCATTCAGGACCTTTTCGCAGGAATTCCTGAAGCATTACGTTTTAAGGGAGAATACGATATTCCAGAAGCAAAGAGTGAAATAGAGATTAGAAACTTCTTTAAGAAGTTGGCAGATAAAAATCAACAATTAACTTGTTTTGCAGGTGCTGGTGTGTACGATCATTATACACCAAGTGCAGTACCGCAGATCGTAGGTCGTTCTGAATACCTAACTTCATATACTCCTTACCAAGCAGAAATTTCTCAAGGTACTTTACACTATATCTTTGAATTCCAAAGTATGATAGCAGAGCTTACAAATATGGATGTTGCTAATGCATCAATGTATGATGGTTCTACTGCTACAGCTGAAGCAATGATGGTGGCGGCTGTTCAATCAAATAAGCGTAAAACTGTTTTATATTCTGAAACAATTAATCCACAGATTATTGAAGTTCTCAGAACGTATGCTCATTTCAATGGTGTTAACCTTGTTTCTGTTGCAAATGAAAATGGTGTAACTTCTAAGCATGACTTAGAAGCTAAAATATCTGAAGGAGATGTAGCAGGTGTTATAGTCCAGCAACCAAACTATTATGGTATTGCTGAAGACTTTACTGGTTTTGCAGACATCTGTCACGATAACAAGGCATTGTTCATCGTTAACAGTGTTGCAGCTGACCTTTCTATTCTCAAAACTCCAGGTGAATGGGGAGCAGACTTTGCTGTAGGTGATGTACAGAGTCTTGGATTGCCTATGGCGTTTGGTGGACCTTATGCTGGTTATATGAGTTGTACTCAGAAAATGATGCGTAAGATGCCAGGACGTATTGTAGGACAGACAAAAGATTCACGAGGACAACGTGTTTTTGTACTCACTTTACAAGCTCGTGAACAACATATTCGTCGCCAAAAAGCAACCTCAAATATTTGTTCTAACCAAAGCTTAATGGCACTTTATTCCACTATTTATATGTCAATGATGGGTAAACAAGGTGTTAAGGAGGCTGCAAAGATAAGTTTTGATGGCGCTCATTATCTCTGTGATAAAATGGTGGCTACAGGTAAAGCACAATTGGTTTATAATCAACCATTCTTCAATGAATTCTTAGTAAAAGTTGAAAAACGTGATGCTTTCTACGATAAAGCAATTGAAAAGGGAATCCTACCAGGTGTAAAAGTTGGTGAGGATAAACTCCTTGTTGCAGTAACGGAGAAGCGTACGAAAGAAGAGATGGAAGCACTTGTTTCTCTCCTCTAATCTAATTAACTTTAAGCAAAGTTTTTATAAACACTTAAATTATTGAAGAAATGAATAACAGATTATATGGCAATTTAATATTTGAGCTTTCTCAACCAGGTTCTAAAGCTTATAGCCTACCTAAAAACGAATTTGGAAATTACGATTTCCAAGCAATTTGAAACGTGAAATAGATGCTGAACTTCCTGAGTGTGATGAACTCACTGTTGTGCGCCACTATACAAACCATAGTGGAAACAACTTCGGAGTAGATAATGGTTTCTATCCATTGGGTTCATGTACAATGAAATATAACCCCACTATTAATGAAGAAATTGCTGCAATGCCTGGTTTTACAGGTATTCACCCGATGCAACCTATAAGTACTGTCCAAGGAGCTTTAGAGGTAAATTATGGATTGGCAAATGTTCTTTCAAGCATTTCTGGTCTTGATGATTTCACTGTAAATCCATTTGCAGGTGCACAAGGTGAGCTTACAGGTCTTATGATAATCCGCTCTTACCATGAGAAACGTGGTGATATGAAGCGTAAGAAGATAATTATTCCTGATTCTGCACATGGTACAAACCCTGCTTCGGCAGCTGTATGTGGACTTGACGTTGTTGAAGTAAAGAGTACAGCTGATGGTTTAGTAGATGTTGAAGACTTGAAACCATTACTCGGTGATGATATAGCAGGTATGATGATGACCAATCCTAATACACTTGGCTTATTTGAAAAGAACATCCCAGAGATTGCCAAATTGGTTCATGATTGTGGAGGATTGATGTATTACGATGGAGCTAATCTTAACCCACTATTGGGAATTGCTCGTCCTGGAGATATGGGATTCGACGTAATGCATATCAATATTCACAAAACGTTCTCTACTCCTCATGGAGGTGGTGGTCCTGGTGGTGGTCCTGTAGGTGTAAGGTCAGAACTTATTGAATTTTTACCAAAACCGCATGTTGTAAAATCTAATGATGGTTTCAGTGTAGATTTACCAGAAATAACAAATGAATACAACCTTAACAACATGCATGTTGGTCAATTTATGGGTAACTTCCTTGTGTCTTTGCGTGCTTACACATACATTTTGACATTGGGCAAAGAAAACATGAAGATGGTTGGTTCTTATGCTACACTCAATGCAAATTATATCAAAGAATGTTTGAAAGATGACTACGAATTGGCAATTGAGGGTATTTGTATGCACGAATTTATTTTCGATGGACTCAAAGATAAGAGTACAGGTGTAACTACTATGGATGTTGCTAAACGTTTACTTGATTATGGATACCATGCTCCTACCATCTATTTCCCATTGCTTTTTCCTGAAGCAATGATGATTGAGCCTACTGAAAATGAAAGTAAGAAGACACTCGATGGCTTCATTGATGTTATGCATACAATTGCACGTGAAGCTCGCGAAACTCCGCAAGAAGTTTTAGAAGCACCACACAATACACCTATCGGACGCGTTGATGATGTGCTGGCTGCGAAAGAGCCAATTCTTAACTATCGTCAGGCAATGATGAAACAGTAATCTTATAAAGATTTTATATTATGGAAAAGACCGATTTAATTATAATCGGTGCTGGACCTGGAGGCTATCATACAGCCGTGCATGCGGCAAAAGATGGCCTCAAGGTTACCATCATCGAGAAACGAAATCCAGGAGGTACGTGTCTGAACGAGGGTTGTATACCGACGAAGAGCTTTGCTCACGATGCCGACCTTTATCGTAACCCTCTATTGTCTTGCGTGGGTGGTGGCAGTGTTAATTTCGCTCGCATACAAGAGCGTAAGAACAATGTTATCGCTCAACTTCGTGAAGGCGTAAAGGGTTTGATGTCGATGCCAGGCATTACCTATATAGAAGGTGAAGCAAAGTTTGTGGATAAGAAAGTAATAGAAGTGAATGGCACACAGATGACAGCCGATAATATTATTATCGCCACAGGTTCGCACGCTCGTCTGCTTCCATTTATCCCTGCTTTCGACACCCCTGAAGGTGAGCCTTTGAAAGACAAGGTTATGACTTCTACCGAGTTACTCGATATAGACCACGTGCCACAGACAATGGCAATCATTGGCGCAGGTGTTATCGGACTTGAATTGGCTTCTGCTTTTGAAACCTTTGGCAGTTCGGTTACAGTTATCGAGTTCTTAAAAGAATGTTTGCCTACTATCGACTCTGATATTGCAAAGCGTTTGCGCAAGACATTAGAAAAACGTGGCATCAATTTCAATATGAATAGCGGTGTGAAGAGCATCGTTGCCACCGATGACAAGAAGCAAGCGATTGTTACTTTTGAACAAAAGGGACAAGAAAAGCAAGTAGTTGCCGATGTTGTACTTGTTGCAACAGGACGTGCTGCCAACGTTGAAGGACTCGGACTTGAAGCAGCAGGCATTAACTGTGCTAAGCAAGGCATTGAAACCAATGAGCATTACGAAACCAATGTTCCAGGTGTTTATGCCGTTGGCGATGTTAATGGTAAGCAGATGCTTGCCCACGCTGCAAGTTTCCAAGGCACACACGTTATTAATCGCATACTTGGAAAAGAGGATAAGATACGCTTCGACATTATGCCGGCAGCAGTATTTACCTATCCTGAAGCAGGTTCGGTAGGACTATCGGAAGATGCTTGCAAAAAAGAGGGCATAAGCTATACCGTCAAGAAAGGCTTCTACCGCTCTAATGGAAAGGCGTTGGCAATGGAAGAAACCGAAGGTATGGTGAAGGTAATGGCAGACGAGAATGGAAAAATACTTGGTTGCCACGTCTTTGGTGCCCACTCTGCCGACATCACGCAAGAGATAGCTGTTCTTATGAACAACGATGCAACGCTTGCCGACCTTGCCGATATGATTCATATACACCCAACCATTGGCGAGGTGCTTTATGAAACAATAATTTAGTGCAAATATTTGGTACATTGAAAAAAAGTACTACCTTTGTACTTAGAAAGGAAAAGCTATAGTCGTATCGATTCGATTGGGATAGTCATCAAATAAATCTGAAAACCGAGAAGACTTCTCTTGACAATGGCGGGCCACATAAAACGCATTTCAGCGACTAAACCTTAGGGTCGGTGGATTACAAAAGCAGAGAGCTCTCTTATCATAGATACTCGGACTTTTCATCACATCATCGATGCGGCTTTCTCAAATCCTCTCAAGACGAGGACTACAAAAAGGTGGAGTTCCAAAGGAGTTCCACCTTCTTTTTTGTAAGTAAAGGCATTCCTGCAAGTTTAATAAAGTTTTTAATAAAAAGGAATTATGTTCTCTGGAATTGTAGAAGAAATGGCACAAGTAGTTGCCATTGAACGTTATCAAGAAAATATAGACTTCGTTTTAAAGTGTTCGTTTACAAGCGAATTGAAGATAGACCAAAGCATTGCACACAATGGCGTGTGCCTCACGGTAGTTCGTCTGCAAGGCGAAACCTATACCGTAACCGCTATGAAGGAAACTTTGGACAGGTCGAACCTTGGTTTGCTGAAAGTAGGCGACCGTGTAAACGTAGAGCGTTCTATGCTGATGAATGGTCGTTTAGACGGTCATATCGTTCAAGGACACATAGATGAGACTGCTCGTTGCGTTGCCATGGAAATGCAAATGGCAGTACCTATTTCACCTTTGAGTACAAGGACGATGTGGAAATGGCACAGCGAGGCTACTTTACGGTAGATAAAGGCTCGGTTACAGTCAATGGGGTATCGCTGACAGTGTGCGAACCTACTGCCAATACCTTCAAAGTGGCAATTATTCCCTACACGCTTGAAAATACAAACTTTGCCGATATACAAGTTGGCTCGGTTGTAAACCTCGAGTTCGACATACTTGGCAAGTATATAGCAAGGCTCAATAGCTTGTCAAAGTAGACATTTCGTAAAAGTAAAGACCTATGTCCTGAAATCCGAAATATAGTTTTTTATATACAAGTTATGTATTCTTATAAGGTTGTTGTACCTTTGTTTTATGTATAACTAATTTGATTAGATTAATGAAATGTAATTTTTATTTAAAGAGAATGAGACAGCTCGCATTTATTGTGTTGTTTAGCAGTCTCCCATTAGTATCCGTGGCACAAACGTCTTCACCCAAGAAAGGAAAATGCAAGGGGTGTGTAACGCAGTCATGCACATCTTCCTGCAAAAAAACTTGCGAGAAAAAGGAACAATGCGATACTTCTCTCCCCTCACCTTCAACCTTTACGAACAATGTTATAGCATGGATTGATCGGCGAGTGAAATACCCTGTGGAGGCAGCAATGAATGGCCTTCAGGGTAAAGTGATGGTCCGTTTCGATGTAGAAACCGACGGAACTGTGAGCAACGTATTGGTCGCTCATAGCGTAGACCCTCTGTTGGACCGTGAGGCTATTCGTGTTATTAGTGAGATGCCCAAGTGGAAACCGGCTGTTGTAGATGGGAAAGCTGTGAAGAAAGAAATGATTTTGCCTGTTGAATTCAGACTGATTGACAGGAGATAGAAAGTGCTGTAGGAACTGCTATCGGGTAAGTCGGCAGATAAAAGGATGTGCAAATATTTTTTCACACGGTATATCTTGCCTAACATCCTTGTTATTAACGTATTATAACACCTATTGTTTTGCATTCCAAAAGCGGCTGTTTTGCAAGGTAAAAGCGTATGTATTACCGTGCAAAACAGCCGCTTTCGCAATGCCAAATCGAAATTATCATTTTTAGATAGAAATGTCTTTACAAGTTAAAGGCGTTTTTCCTTCTTTATTTCTCTTGCGTGTTGTTCTATCAGCAGAGTTTCAAGACTTGCCCAAAAGGTTTCCGTAGTATTCATTTATTTTTATTCAATACCCATCAGTTCGCGCCAGCCGCCAAAGGTGAAATGTATATAGTCGGTAATGATTTGGTTTATTTCAGTCTCGCTTAGGTTGTCGTGGGTAACGATATATCTAATTACACCTGCCCACAAATCACAGAGAATGCGAGTGAAGTGTGGCGATATATCCGAATTGATATGTGGAAACAGGCTTTTTATACGGGCGAGATAAGTTATTCCGTCGGTATATGTCGCTTCCAATAGTTGGTCGAAATAGTTCTCCAACGATGTGCCGGCAGTTTCGAATATAAGTAAACGCAACTCTTTCCGAAAGGGAACAATCAGCGATGCCACCTGTTCGCGCATCATCTCATAGTAGAATTCATGGTGAAAAATGTCGAGCGTTATATATTCTTCGCCGCCAGTTTTACTGCGATAATCCTTGAAAGCCTTGAAAAGAGGGGCAAGGACAGCCTTCAGTAAGTCGTCCTTGCCCTTATAGTAATTATATACATTGCCTACTGCTACCCCAGTTTTGTTGGCAATAGTCTTTATGGACGTATGCTTCACACCGTTCTTCATAAACTCGTTGCTTGCAACGATGAGTATCCGGTTGCGTATCTCGTCTTTCTGTATTTGCATAGACAGTAGCTTTAGTAAATAGTAGGCACGATTGATTGTCTTATTCTGCAAAGCTATGGAAGAAATTTGGATTTCCCTTTACCTGCATAATTGGTCCTGCTACTTTCTTTGTTGCAGGGTCGTAGGTATAGAAGCCGTTAGCCTTCTTGTTGGAACTGCCGAATACAAGCAAGTTTCTGTGTTTGCCAATAGCGATGCCTTGTGGGTTGGAAATCTCCATTCCTTCGATAGTACTCATTGTCTTTTGTTTCAAATCAACTACAACGGGTATATTGGTAAAGCTTAAATAAGGATTTTCAAGACCCTTTGAGTCGAGGGCAAACGAATTGGCATAGGTGTAGACCTTTCCGTTACCTGCGTAGTAGAATGTAGAGAAGAAGTCGGCAAACTTCGTTGGCAGTCCTGCTACTTCTACTTGGTCGAGGCGTATGCAATAGTCGGGGTCTATCTCGGTAGTTCCGTTCTTGATACGTGCAATACCGCCATGGAATTGTGGGATAAAGCCGAACGAGCCGATACAGTTAATATAGATGTCGTTGTTTTCGTCTATAAAGATAGAGCCTGGGTCGATTGGGCGGGTGGCAAAGCTCATTTCCAACGAAGTATTGACGATGTGTTTCTCCACCTTATCGGTCTTTGTGTCTATTACTGCAAGTTCTATATTGTTGCGCGCTGGCATGTATTGAGCGTTCATTTGGTTGAGACCGACGAAGAGTTTTCCATCTCTTATGACCATAGCTGCAGGTGAAACATTTGTGTCTGCTTGCTTAAGACCATTCAAATCAATCTCCGCAATACGGGTCATAGTGGTAGGATTGAATACTACTATGCTGCCTAAACCCTGCAAACTGACGTATGCTTTCTCGCTATTCAGTTCAGTTACGCAGCATGCCGCTGCCTTTGGTGGTATCTGTAGTGCGCCTTTCTTGTGCCATTTGTTGTCGGAATATATTCTATAACGTGTAATTTCAGCTTTCGTATTGCCCATATAGTCAGGCAAAACATAGATATTTCCCGATTTTGCAACTATCGGAGCGGTACCGAATCCCACAGGAATACCATTGCTGTTGTCGTAGTTTCCTGCCACCATATCGGGGAGACTCTGCATGTAAACGCTGCCACTGTTTCCCTCAGGATTGGTGATACCAGCGGCAAGATAATTCCCTTGAACGCCTTTCCAGTAGGTTCGTCGGGGTTTGGTGTAGGTTCGTCGTTGTGGCTGCATGAGCTTACGAGTGCCATCATTGCAATGGCGGGAAGGATAAATCTTAAATTTCTCATTGTTTTATATGTTTATTAATTAATTATTTAAATAGGTATCTCACCTTTATTCCTATGTAGCGACCTGGTAACGGGCGGTTTAATTCAGAGACAATACGACGGTCGGTAAGGTTTTTAACCTTGAAAGTAATTGTCCAACGGTCGTTGCAGAGACTGTGTTCTAAGGCTGCGTCCATTGTCATTGAGGTTGGAATTTTGCGTTCTTGGTACTTACTAACCTCAAAATCGTAAAAGTATTGGTGTATATACGAAGCGTCGAAAAGCAGACGTGTGTTCTGTCCGCTGCCACCAAAGAGGTTTTCTTTGTGCAGTTCGACACCGAAGTTGGCAAGCAGATAGGGTACGTTGGGAATGCGCTTGTTGCGTGTAGGGTTCTCTACCTCTGTTCCTGGGATTGTTTTTCGGACGTCGCGAAGGTCTTGGTAGGTTCCGTTTGCGTAGAGATAGAGTAGGGGGCAGATGTCGCCCTTGGCTTCCAACTCTACTCCTTTCGTACGTACACTGCCGAAGTTTCGGTAGCGTGCCATGGTTGGAATCATGTCGGGAGTGAAGCGTATCATATCTTCCAGCTGATTGTAGAAGCCATTCAGTTCTACTTCTATAAGTCCTCCATCTGCCTTTATGTGGCGATAGAGAAAGCCCGAGGTTTACTCCTGATGTGCGTTCGGGTCTCAATGCAGGCGAGGCGAGAATCGAATAACCGTTGCCTATGAGTTCTTCGCTTGTCGGAATACGTACTTCCGAATTGAAAGAAGCCTTCAGCATTAAGTCGTTTGTGAATTTAAAGCGCATGGCATTGCTGAATCCAATGTAGTTTTTAGAGGTTTTCACAGGTTGAGGCTCCTTCACAGAGTAGATGTCAATGCTGCGAGAGTGAGATGAAAAGAAGAATTCCTTCAATGTAAAAGCATTCTGAAAGCGTCCGTTGAAGAGTGTTAGGTCGTACGAAAGTCCTATGGTCAGCGTTTTCATCTTGCTTGGGAAGTTGGCACGGAAGCCCAACGACTTGTCCATCAGTGAGTCGTTAGGGTGTAAGGAGTTATGGTCTGCGTAAATGTTAAGGTTCAATGCGTGGTGTATATCAATAGTATAACCCATATTGAGCTTTGCCGTCAGTTCGTTGGAGCGGTTGTTGCCGTCTGACGCAAAGTTGTTTTGCTCGCCTCCAAAAGATGAAACGGGAGGAAGCACCTTGCCGTCCCAGTCGTAGCGATGTTCAGCCTTGTCGCACAATCCATATTTGCCGATGATGTAGCCAGCATTGAAATCGAAGTCCAAACCATCTAAAAAGAAGTTGTTACGTTTCAGTGCCAATGCTGTAACGTAATTGGTTGAATGGTTATAAGCCTCTCGTACGTTAAGGTCAATGCCCTGTATTTCCTGTCGAGTCTTCATGAAAATGAGTTCCCACTTCATCTCGTCGAACCACCATTGGGTAGCTTTTACCGACATACCTCCCATTATCTTGTTGAAACGGTCGTGGTCTCGCTCAACAATACGGCCGTCAAGATTAGCCAAGTCATTTTATAGTTGTTCTTGGAATACGACACCATACCGCCAACACCGAATTGCAAGCCACTCTTGCGGTTGGTTCGTTTCAGTACGGAAGACACTTGGTGAGAATTGAACGACCCAATTTCGTAAGAAAAATCCAAGTAAATGGGTGGATATTCCTTTGTTACAACATTGACAGCCCCGCCCAATGCCGAACCGCCAAACTTGTAAGGAACGATACCTTTATATACTTCTATGCGTTCAATCATATTTGTAGGAATATCGTTCAGTGCCACGAAGTTGCTGAGTTGCGACATAGGCGTCTCGTCAATGTACATACCCATTCGCTTTCCCTCTAATCCACGAACCGATATACGCGACGCACTTCCCATGCCACCAGTGTTCCGCACCGTAACACCTACGGTACGAGCGAGCACGTCGTTGATATTAGAGGCTGTGCCTTGCAGTTGCCGCTGCCCGATAACAGATATGGGCATGGCAGACTCTCTTAGCTTCCGCATCTCGCTTCGGGTGGTTACTGTTACTTCGTCCAGCACGTTGTCAATCGGCTTCAAGCGTATGTTGCAGCATACGCTGTCGCGCAATGCTATCTCCCGACTTTCTGTTTTATAGCCCAAATATTGAAAGTTCAATCGCACTTGCTGCCGTCCTTGAATATTCAGAATGTAGCGGCCATTGGCATCAGCAACCGTTCCCTTCCCATCTTTTGCTATCGAAACCCCTGCGCCAGCAACAGGCTCGCCAGTCTTGTCGTCGGTAATCTGTCCATATACGATGGCTTTCTGTGCTGAGATTGTCATTGTGCACAGCAGGCAAAGCAATGCCAAGCAAATCCTCTTGCCATGCAACCGCACGTCAGTTCTCCTTAATACTCCTGCCGATAGTTTCTTCTTGTCTCTTGTCTCTTTCATAATAGAAGTGTGGTAAAAACGAATATTATTCATAATTGTTCAAAAATAAAGTGCGCTGTCTTTAATTCTGACAGCGCACTTTCTGTATTAGGGCATTGCCCCATAGTTTTATTTCTCTTCCTTTTTGGTATCATTTAAAGTTCTTTTGTATGTAAATATACAATTCGTGTGCAAAGGTAGGGTTAATATTATAAACTGTCAATACCTAAAAATGGGTAAATCTACTTTCTCGTTCATTATTAGGTTCTCCGTCTTGGATAGGCAAATAGGGTATGTTCAAGTATTTTTCATAGTGTAAAACCAAAACTGCTATAAATTATTTACGTGTAAATAAATTATTCTTTACGTGTAAATAATGTTGGAAACAATAGAATTTCTGACTTCTTTTGACGCAAATAGCCTCTTTCTCTCACCATTAAGCCGTTCTGTAAGATGCTTGTCTTGTTGTTGTAATGAATAGAATATGTATAGGTAAGAAACGGTACGAATGCAGCAGGCATTTGGTCTGATTTTGTATATAAACCGTGTGTTGTGTGTCTTGGTATGGAAAAGAAGTTGAGAAATGTAAAGAAAGAAAAAGCAAAATTTTCCTTATTCTGTTTTATTTGTTCTCGTTAAAAGTTTGTACCTTTGCAGAAGTAAACAATAAAAAATAGAGAAGATTATGTATCGGACTAAGACTTGTGGCGAACTTCGCTTAATAGATGCTGGTAAGGAAGTAGTACTTGCGGGCTGGGTTCAGCGCTCACGTAAGATGGGTGGTATGACCTTCGTTGATTTGCGCGACCGTTATGGTATTACACAACTTGTATTTAACGAAGCTGAAGATGCTGGTCTTTGCGATGAAGCTAACAAATTGGGACGCGAATATTGCATTCGCGTGAAAGGTATTGTAAGCGAGCGTCAAAGTAAGAATAACAAGATAGAAACAGGCGATATAGAGATTATCGCTAAGGAACTGACGGTGCTGAGCAGCTCGCTCACTCCTCCATTTACAATAGAAGACAATACAGACGGTGGCGACGACCTCCGAATGAAATACAGATATTTGGACTTGCGACGCCCTGCGGTGCGCAGCAACTTGGAATTGCGCCACAGAATGACAATTCTTATTCGTAACTTCCTTGACAACTTGAACTTCATCGAAGTTGAAACACCTATTCTTATAGGTTCTACTCCTGAGGGAGCACGCGACTTTGTGGTGCCTTCTCGTATGAATCCAGGGCAGTTTTACGCACTTCCACAAAGTCCGCAGACACTGAAACAGCTGTTGATGGTGGCTGGTTTCGACCGCTATTTCCAGATTGCAAAGTGTTTTCGTGACGAAGACTTGCGTGCCGACCGTCAGCCAGAGTTTACCCAAATCGACTGCGAAATGTCGTATGTAGACCAAGAGGACGTGCTTCAGGTGTTTGAAGATATGGCTCGCTATCTGTTCAAGGAGATTAGGGGAGTGGAACTTCCTGCTAAATTGGAACAGATGACGTGGCACGATGCTATGAAGCGTTATGGTTCTGATAAACCTGATGTGCGTTTCGGAATGGAGTTTGTAGAACTTATGGACGACCTGAAGGGTACGAGCGAGTTCTCTGTATTCAACGAAGCGAATTATATTGGAGGTATCGTGGTGCCAAATTGTGCTGATTATAGTCGTAAGCAGCTGAACGAACTTACCGATTTCGTGAAGCGTCCGCAAGTAGGCGCAAAGGGTTTGGTTTACATCAAGTACGATGAGAACGGCGAAGCAAAGAGCTCTGTCGATAAGTTCTTTACACAAGAGCAGTTGCAAAAGGTGAAGCAAACAACCGGAGCAAACAATGGCGACCTTATTCTGATACTTTCGGGCGAGAATGCCAATAAAACAAGAGTTCAGCTGTGCTCACTTCGTTTAGAGATGGGCAACCGTTTGGGCTTACGCGATAAGAATGTTTTCAAGTGCCTGTGGATTGTAGATTTCCCACTCTTTGAGTGGAGCGATGAGGAGCAACGCCTTATGGCTACCCACCACCCATTCACTATGCCAAACCCAGACGACTTGCATTTGCTTGACGAACACCCAGAGCAATTAAGAGCATTGGCTTACGATTTTGTATGCAATGGTATCGAAGTCGGTGGCGGTTCTATTCGTATTCACGATACAGAATTGCAGGAAAGAATGTTTGAAGTGCTTGGATTTACGAAGCAACAGGCAGAAGAGCAGTTCGGTTTCTTGATGAATGCTTTCCGTTATGGTGCTCCTCCTCACGCAGGTATTGCGTTTGGACTCGACCGATATGTAAGTATTATGGCAGGACTTGATTCAATCCGAGATGTAATAGCGTTCCCTAAGAACAACAGCGGACGTGATGTGATGCTTGATGCGCCATCGGTTGTTGCGCCAAAACAACTTGATGAATTACAGATAAGATTAGACTTAAAACCTTGATATGTATTGATTTAAATCAATAAAAATTACTTCTTAAGTCATTACAGCTATGAAGTTATTACTTTTTTATTAATAAATTAGTTTCATTGCAAAAATTGATGTATATTTGCAGTAAATAATAGCAGTTTGTTATTATTTATTCAATAGTATATTAATGGTGATGAATTAATTATGGTAGAGAAAAAAGAACTTGCTAAAGTAGCAACAAAAAAGACAACGACAAAGAAAGTCAGTGTAAAGAAAGTTGCAGTAAAGGTAGATCTCAGTTCCGAAAATGTAGGTTTTAAGGCAGGTGATGTGTATAATGCACTTGCTGCAGAAGATAAAGGACTTGCTGTTTCTGAAATAGCTAAAGTTGCAAACATCAGTTTAGAGGAAGCATATCTTGGTATAGGTTGGCTTTTGAAAGAAGGTAAAGTAAGTAGTGAAGACGAAAAAATAGTTTTGGCATAATTAAAGAAATTGAAAAAATAGGGAGTCTGTATTATGGTATAGACTCCTTTTTTATGTGTTACTAGAAAGATATATTATTATTATCTGAAGCAGGTGAGAAAGGATTATTAGTTTACCTGAGTTCGGTATAAGAAATCCTTCAAAAAAATTGTAGGAGTGGAACGTTTTTCGTATCTTTATAGTTGATAATCAAAGTATTAACGAAAAATATCCACTCCTATGATTAGTACAAATTTAATAGAAATATTCTGTATTCTTGATGAATTCTGCAAGTTTTTTGCTCCTCAACTCAAAAAACGTCTGTTAGACGAGTTTAGTCGCAGAGTCAACCAGCAAGTGCAAAATTACAAAACGTGTTTAAAGAACTCGCACTTTGGATTAGAAAATTTTAATTTTTCTCTTGGTCTTTCGTTCAATTTCTTTTGTATGGACATAATTCTCTTGTCCGTATAGTTATCAAACGAATCCCTTTTAGGTATATACTGCCTGATTAATTTGTTTATATTCTCAACAGCTCCCTTTTGCCATGAACAATATGGATCTGCGAAGTACACGGGCACTCCTAAGTATTTTGTGATGTCCTTATGTGCTGCAAATTCAGGTCCGTTATCTGTTGTAATCGTCTTCAGGCTGTCCTTGTAAGGCAAGCAGTAGTTTCCTAACCACCTTTACCAGAGGCTTTGACTGTTTTCCAAATGGCAGTTTCTGCATAAACAACATATTGGTGGATTTCTCCACTATTGTGAGTATGGCGTGCTGGGCAGGGTCGACGATCAAGTCCATCTCAAAATCTCCAAATCTCTTTCCGTCAACTTCTTTACTTCTTTCATGGATACTCACCCTGTCCTTTATTGGAAGATGTCTGCCTTTGGAACGATGCCTGTATTACATCTTATGCCTTGTGTGCTCTGCAAGCTTCCCTGTTATGTCATTGTGGATTGTACGTTGTCAAACAAAAGTGCACAACTGCAAATGTAGTTATTTACTCTGATATTTCCTTGTTTTATTATCAAAAATTCTTTTGTTGATTGAATTTTGCTTTATTATTTCTCTTATCTTTTTGATTTTCTCCCCTTGCCCTAAATATACGTCTTTGGGTGTAAGATTATCTAACGATTCATGAAACCTTCTCTCATTATAATATTTCACCCACCCATCGATAGCATTTTCCAATTCAGAGGGACAAAAATAATGATTTAGCTTAATCACATTTTTCATTGATCTTTGATATCGTTCTATCTTTCCCTGCGTCTGAGGATGCAAGGGTTTGCCATGGATATGCTTGATATTATATTCCTTACAGAGATACTGTTTGAGAGAGGAAGCAATATAACATGGTCCATTATCTGATAACAGACAAGGAGGATTCTGGAATGTAACTCCTGCCTTCTCAATTGCTTTATCTATAGTTCTAGATACATCGTCAGAAGTCATACTCGAACATAACTCCCAATGGATAATATATCTGCTGTAGTCATCAATTACAGTAGAGAGATAATACCAGCCCCAACCCTTGACTTTGAAATAGGTAAAATCGGTCTGCCACATCTCATTGGCGAATTTAGTCTTATGATGGAATTCATCAGCTGCAAAGATAAAATCATGCTCCATACGTTCTAATAGCCCTCTTTCGTGTAATATACGATAAAAGCTTGACTCTGAAACAAAGATCTGACTCTCTTCCAATAAAAGAACTGACAATTCCCTAGGGGTGAGCTCTGGATGCTCTAAAGAAAGTTCAACCACTATTTGTCGAATATTATCAGGTATGCGGTTCCACGTTGTCGGTGCTCTACAATGTGTTGCTCTGAGAGCATTCAAACCTCCTATAGCATATTTCTTATACCAATTATAAAAGGTACGCCTTGGGATTCCTAAACGCTTAAGTGCCTGAACAATACTTAACTCTGAACGCTTTATTGTTAGAATGATGCTCTCTTTCTCTTCCGCACTATAACGTATATACGATTCATGCATAGGGCTTATTCGATGAGTTTCAAGCTTTTTTTTACAACATCATATCTAACTACCAAATCGGCAAGGGCTTCTTTTAAGCGAATGTTTTCCTGACGAAGTTCCTTTACCTCGTCGCTTGTTGCTTCACGAATGGTATCACCATCGAGGCGAGCTTTGCCTGCCTCGATAAAATCCTTATTCCATTTGTAGTAAGTGCTATCTGATATACCATATTTACGGCAGAGCTCGGCAATACTATGTTCGCCACGGATTCCTTCCATCACAATCAAAACTTTTTGTTCTGAAGTGAAAATACGTTTCGTATTGCGACGAATATCCTTTAATAAGGATTCCGAAGAACTTTGATTAGGATTTACTGAAAAATTCTTTTTTGTTGTCATAGTGCAAATATACTTTTTTATTAATAATTATAACTAAAACACCAAACTTAATTGGAGGTCAAGTTGTGCACTTTTGTTTGACAACGTACAATCCACAATGACATAACAGGGAAGCTTGCAGAGCACACAAGGCATAAGATGTAATACAGGCATCGTTCCAAAGGCAGACATCTTCCAATAAAGGACAGGGTGAGTATCCATGAAAGAAGTAAAGAAGTTGACGGAAAGAGATTTGGAGATTTTGAGATGGACTTGATCGTCGACCCTGCCCAGCACGCCATACTCACAATAGTGGAGAAATCCACCAATATGTTGTTTATGCAGAAACTGCCATTTGGAAAACAGTCAAAGCCTCTGGTAAAGGTGGTTAGGAAACTACTGCTTGCCTTACAAGGACAGCCTGAAGACGATTACAACAGATAACGGACCTGAATTTGCAGCACATAAGGACATCACAAAATACTTAGGAGTGCCCGTGTACTTCGCAGATCCATATTGTTCATGGCAAAAGGGAGCTGTTGAGAATATAAACAAATTAATCAGGCAGTATATACCTAAAAGGGATTCGTTTGATAACTATACGGACAAGAGAATTATGTCCATACAAAAGAAATTGAACGAAAGACCAAGAGAAAAATTAAAATTTTCTAATCCAAAGTGCGAGTTCTTTAAACACGTTTTGTAATTTTGCACTTGCTGGTTGACTCTGCGTGAGCCATAATTTGTCTGGCTGATGTAGAAAGGTAAATATAATCTTTGTCTTTTTAAATATTTATTTGTATATTTGCATTAACTCTATTTAAATAAGCTCAAATTAAGAATTTATGATACATTCAAATAATCACCTTGTGATAATGGCAGGAGGAGTCGGAAGTAGATTCTGGCCCATGAGTACTATTGATAAGCCTAAACAATTTATTGATGTACTTGGTGTTGGTAGATCGTTGATGCAACTTACTTACGATCGTTTGAAAGGTATTACAAAACCTGAAAATGTTTGGGTAGTTACAAATGAGAAATATTGTGAATTGGTTCGTGAGCAATTGCCAGATATTCCTGTTAAAAACATATTGAGTGAACCATGTAGGAGAAATACGGCACCTTGTATTGCATATGTTAGTTGGCGGATTAAAAAATCAGACCCCAAAGCAAATATTATAGTAACACCAAGTGATCATATAGTAACCAATCAAAATGAATTCCGTCGTGTTGTAACAAACTGTTTAAAGTTTACTTCAGAGACAGATGCTATAGTTACTTTAGGAATGAAGCCTTCACGTCCAGAAACAGGGTATGGATATATACAGGCTGATTTAACGACTCCTTCTGTACGCAATAAGGAAATATTCAGAGTTGACCAGTTTAGAGAAAAACCAGATATTGATACCGCTAAGAAATATATCAGTGTGAATAATTTCTTTTGGAATGCTGGTATCTTCATTTGGAATGTTTCTACAATTGTGAATGCATTTCGTATTTATCAACCTGGTATAGCACGCATTTTTGAAGGAATATATAATGTTTTAGGTACTTCGGAGGAACAGAAAAATATTGATGAAGTTTATCAAGAATGTGAAGGAATATCAGTGGATTATGCTATTATGGAGAAGGCTGAAGAAATTTTTGTATGTCCTGCTGATTTTGGTTGGAGTGATCTTGGTACGTGGGGCTCATTACATTTACAATCTCAACATGATCTTTATGGTAATGCAGTAATTGGAAATAATATACAGTTGTACGATAGTAAGAATTGTATTGTACACGCAACTGATGTGAAGAAAGTTGTAGTTCAAGGGCTTGAAGGTTATATTATAGCTGAAAAAGATGGCATGCTGCTTATATGTAAACTTGATGAGGAACAACGGATAAAACAGTTCTCAGAGAATAACTAACTATATTTTTAGTTAAAGTTTATTAGAATCAGGAAACAAAATAATAATTAATAAATAAATGAGTAAGAAAATTGCATTAATAACAGGAATTACTGGTCAAGACGGAAGCTACTTGGCAGAATTTTTAATAGAAAAAGGTTATGAAGTACATGGACTGTTGCGCCGTAGTTCATCTTTTAATACTGGACGCATTGAGCATTTGTATTTAGACGAATGGGTGCGAGATATGAAGAAAGACCGTTTGATTAATCTACATTGGGCAGATATGACGGATTCATCTTCTTTAATCCGTATAATTGGTGAAGTAAAGCCAACCGAAATTTATAACCTAGCAGCACAAAGTCATGTTAAAGTAAGTTTTGATGTGCCTGAATATACTGCTGATACTGATGCTGTTGGTGTTCTTCGACTTTTAGAGGCCGTACGCATTTGTGGCTTAGAGAAGAATTGTAAGATTTATCAAGCGTCAACCTCAGAATTATTTGGTAAGGTTCAAGAAGTACCACAGAAAGAAACAACTCCTTTTTATCCACGATCTCCTTATGCTGTTGCAAAACTTTATGGTTACTGGATAATTAAAAATTATCGTGAATCTTATGGAATGTATTGTTGCAATGGTATTCTCTTTAATCATGAAAGTGAACGTCGTGGCGAGAATTTTGTAACTCGTAAAATTACTTTAGCAGCTTCTCGTATTGCTCAAGGTATGCAAGATAAACTTTATCTCGGTAATTTAGGTGCTCAACGTGACTGGGGATATGCTAAGGACTACGTTGAATGTATGTGGCTAATACTTCAACAAAAGGAACCAGAAGATTTTGTTATCGCTACAGGTGAGATGTATACTGTACGAGCTTTTTGTACCGCTGCATTTAAAGAAGTAGGACTAGAACTTGAATGGAGAGGAGAAGGCGTAAACGAAAAAGGATATAATAAGGCTACAGGCGAAGCTATAGTTGAAGTAGATCCTAAATATTTCCGCCCTGCGGAGGTTGAACAATTGCTTGGTGATCCTACAAAAGCAAAGACAAAGTTGGGATGGAATCCTCGTAAAACCACCTTTGATCAGTTGGTTAAGATAATGGTAGAACATGATATGAAGTTTGTTAAGAAGTTATATTTGAAGGCACAATTGCCAGAATAATTTGAATACAGACGATGAAAGGATATAGTAGGTGATTTTCGGTTTAATGGGAATCACCTATTATTATTCTGTAGACTACTTATACAAAAATCTGATAACAGTGAAATGAAGTTGTTTTATTCCTTATGCTTAGTGCTAATTTCTTTATCAACCTTTAGTCAGGATTTCCCTAAACTAGTATCTTTAAATGAACAAAGCCATTTTAAGTCAACAGTTCCGAAAGGAAACTATAGTGGAATAACCCGATTAGGGGATAATCGTTATGCAGTTGTTTCCGATAAGACAGGACATAGTGGATTTTATCTTTTCACGTTAGATATAGACTTAAATACAGGTGATATTAAACAAGTTGCATCAAATGGCTTCTTTGATTCATCAACATTAAATTCAGATGAAGAAGGTATTGCTTTCCATTCAGACAGACACAGCATATTTATAGCGCGTGAAGCTGATAATAGTATTTACGAATATGACTTATCAGGCAAACTTACTGGTAAGCAATTATTTATACCATCCAATTTTCGTAATGCTTCAACTATCTATGGCTTAGAGTCCTTAACTTATAATGATAGTACACATTTATTTTGGACGACTACTGAATCGACATTAGATAACGATGGTAAACAGGCAGCGCCAATGCAACTATTAGAGAATCATTTGCGCTTACAAGCTTTCGACGAAAGCCTTCAACCTATAATGCAATATGCTTACAAGATGGATAAAAGTACAGTTAATAAGCCTGCTCAGAGTTATGCTATGGGTGTAGCAGACATGGTTGCATTAGACAATGGAATGCTACTTGTCTTGGAAAGGGAACTTTATGTTGCGCCTAAGAAGTTTGGTTCGTTTGTTAAGAATAAGATCTATTGCATAGATACTAAAACTGCAGAACAAATAGATAATGGTAAACCACTCACAGATGCAAGTCCCTATGTGAAAAAAAAGTTACTTGCAGAATGGAAAACTTCATTGTCATTGTTTCACCAAGACTTTGCTAATTACGAAGGAATGAGTCTTGGTCCTAAACTTAATGATGGTTCACAAGTTTTAATCTTGTGTGCCGATAGTCAAAATCAATATGGTGGTATATTGAGAGATTGGTTTCGTACAATTGTTTTCCGATACTAAGGATTTTTACTTCAGTAACTTTTGTAGTTTATGTAATGCTTTGTTACGTATTTGACGTACACGTTCACGTTTTAATCCCATTTCTTTAGCTATTTCCGCCATCGTATAACGTTCACCATTCTGTAGTCCATAGATAAGTGTAATGACTTTTTGTTGCCTTTCATCAAGAGTACTCATACCTTTTGCAATTTCTGCAGCAATAATTTGACGCGTTAAATTTTCATCGGCTTGGGGCGAATCTTTGTTTTCCAAGACAGTTTGTAAGGTGAAATTACCATTGCTGCCAACAGGTACTGGTTGGTCAATAGATAGAGTGTGAACTTTACGTGTCTGTTGTTTATCTAAACCCTTGCTTTGTATTTTGTAAGTATCTAGTTGATCTTTTATGGCTTCTTCCATCGCTTTACGTATATAGGAAGCTGCAAACTTAACAAAACGAGTTCCTTTTGTACCATTAAACTTTTTAGCTGCATACATCATACCAATGTTTCCTTCACTTATTAGGTCATCTTCGTCAAGGCCATGATTTTTGTATTGATGCGCTAACGATACAACAAACTTTAGGTTAGCTTTTGTTAGTTCCTCTAAAGCTTTGCATCTCCGATCTTAATCTTGGCTGCAAGTTCTCGTTCTTCTGCATCGCTCAGTAATTGCTGATTGGCAATTTCTTCTATGTATTTATCATTTGTAGCCATAATTTTAATGTTTGGTATATTTCTATAATTAAAATGGTAGTGTATTCTCGTCTGTTTTCCTCTTCCTTTGCATAGGTGTAAACTGGTTGTAATTTACTGGTTTACAATTTTTGGGGTATAGGTCAGCCAATAATTCTTTTGTTTCTACCAAGTTCTTCTTGATAGCTACATTTAGAACTTTATAATATTCTTCCATCAATCCAAGTTCATAACAACAGCGTGCATAGTAGGCATAACCTATGTTCCAATCTGTTGGCATTTTCTTCAGATTATTTGAAAACATTTGATAAGCATCTTTTATATATCCATTCCCCATTAAAGAGATAGCCATTTGTATATATGTTTCTTCTTTTGCCTCTGAGTTTTCTATGGCTTTAGTGAAGTATTGAATAGCTTGCTCTATCTTTTGTTGGCTTAGATAAATGTCTGCAATTGTAATATTAGCGAAGTTCTTTCTAGTTCCAATTGCAACTTTCTGAAAACGCTTATAATAGTTTATTGCTTCGCTACTATTTCCTATACAATATAATGCATTTGCTTTGTTTAAGAGAGCATCTTCATCTTCCGGATTGATAGCTAAAGAATATTCACTTGCTGTAATGGATTTATTATGCTCGCCACGAATGAAATGACATTCTGCTAATTCGTTCCAATAAATTGTAGAGTAGGGGTTGCTATCTATAAGTTCGTTCAACACCTCCTCACTTTCGTTACTTTTTCCTATCCATAGCAGAATCTTGGCTTTCAGTTCCTTATACTCCTGTGTTTCAATATCTTCATATAGACTAAGCCATTTCTGTGCAAGTTCTGCCAAGCCATAGTCACAGTAGAGAGAAGCAACATCAAAAATATAGTCTTGTTGTTCATCTTCTGCAACTCTACGAAAACATTCTGAAAGATACTTATCTGTCTCTTCATTTTTATTTTGCACCATCAATATCTCCGCTATCAGATAATAATAGTCTAAATCCTCTTTATCTATAATATCCTCTGCGAATTGTTTAGCCTTCACAAAGTCCTTGTCTATAAATAGTGCAGTGCGAGCAAGGAAACAAAGCGGAGCAGTAGCACCTGGAAAGACATTTGTTGCATATGTTGCAGCTACCCTTGCTTCTTCTTCTTTTCCTATCAGATGATAATATTCAGCAATATCGGCAAGTTCCTCAGAGTCAAGGAATCTGCCGCTATTTTCTTTACATAGTTCTTCGTATTCATGAAGAATATGTTTAAATTTATTGCTTTTAAAATATTCGTTCAATATCCTTTATCCTTTATTTTGTGTTTTAGCCCATGCATCCTTGAGACCAACAGTTTTGTTGAAAACAAGTTTTTCGGCCGTTGAGTCAGGGTCAAGCATAAAGTAACCTGTACGTTGGAACTGCAAGTAATCGCCTGGTTTCTTTTCCAACAAATACTTTTCAACGTAACAATTGTTGTAAATCTTCAAACTGTCAGGGTTTAGAAGTTCTCTAAAATCGCGTTCATCTGCAGATGGGTTTTCTATATTGAAGAGTCTGTCATATTCACGCACTTCAGCTTTTAGGCAATAATCTGCACTTACCCAATGTAATGTTCCCTTTACTTTACGATTTGCACCTTCTAATCCGCTCTTACTTGTTGGGTCGTATTCTGCCTGAATTTCTATGATATTTCCTTGCTTATCTTTCGTGCAGCCAGTGCATCTAACAATGTATGCACTCTTTAAGCGAACTTCTTTACCAGGTGTCATGCGGAAGAACTTCTTAGGTGCGTCCTCCATAAAGTCGGCACGTTCTATCCATAAATTCTTAGAGAAGGTAATCGTGTGTACGCCTTCTGCCTCGTTTTCGGGGTTGTTGATGCTTTCCATTTCCTCGGTCTGACCTTCAGGATAATTGGTTATAACCAACTTCACAGGGTCGAGCACAGCACTTACACGTGTTGCTTTCTTATTCAAATCGTTACGCACAGCAGCTTCAAGCAATGCCATGTCGTTTAAAGCGTCGAACTTAGTATACCCAATGGAGTCGATGAAAGCACGGAGAGATTCTGGAGAATAACCACGGCGGCGCATTCCACAGAGTGTAGGCATGCGTGGATCGTCCCAACCACGTACAAGTTTTTCATCTACAAGTGTATGTAGTTTACGCTTCGACATCACGGTATAGGTCAGATTCAAGCGGTTAAACTCAATCTGTCGTGGACGATTATCATTTAGAGCATCAGCTGTATTATCTGATTCCTTTAGGAAATCGATGAACTTGTCGTAGAGAGGTCGGTGAGGAACAAACTCTAATGTACAAATAGAGTGAGTTACTTTTTCAAAATAGTCGCTCTGTCCGTGTGCAAAGTCGTACATTGGATAGCAATTCCATTTCGTGCCCGTACGATGGTGTGGCGTATGTATAATACGATACATGATAGGGTCGCGGAAGTGCATATTAGGGTTTGCCATATCCAATTTAGCGCGTAGTACCATGCTTCCCTCGGTAGCGTCAGGAGTATTCATCTTGTTAAAGAGTTTAAGACTTTCCTCTATTGGACGATCTCTGTAGGGAGATGGAGTGCCAGGCTCGGTTGGCGTTCCTTTCTGTGCAGCTATTTGTTCAGAGCTTTGTTCGTCAACGTATGCTAGTCCTTTCTTAATTAGCCATATCGCAAAATCCCAAAGCTTTTCAAAATAGTCGCTTGCATAATATATATTTCCCCATTTAAAGCCTAACCAGCTAATATCGTGTAGAATATTTTCTACATATTCGTTTTTTCTTTTGACGGGTTAGTATCGTCGAAACGTAGGTTGCAGATGCCGTTATATTTTTTTCTGCCACGCCAAAAATCCATGCAGATAGCTTTTGCGTGTCCTATATGTAAATATCCATTAGGCTCTGGCGGGAAGCGAGTTTGTATACGTCCGCCATTCTTTCCTTCGGCTATATCCTCTTCAACTAATTGTTCTACAAAGCTCAAACTACGCCTCTCTTCGTTCGTGTTACTTTCTATTGTATTCATAAGCTTATAATGTTTCTTCTGCAAAGATAGCTATTTTTTTCTTCTTATAGATAATTTTTAATTGCTAAATAATGTAATTCGCTTACTATAAGGCTTTGTGCGTTACTTTTTCTGTATAATTATTAAAGCGTTTTAATGTTAATATTGTATGTTTTTGAAAAATAATTAAAGAAAAATTTGGTGGGTTTCGAAAATTAATATAACTTTGCACTCGTTATCCTGAATACAATCTTTTTACCTTAAATGACTAATACCTATTGAGGTTGAGTGCCCGTCGCTGCGAAGCGTTGGGCATTTTCTTTTTCCTTTCAATTTGTCTTAATTATCTTCTAGTGAAGCTTTGTAACCATTGTGTAGAATGGGTTTCTGTAGAAAACGTAGACTAAACCATGATTAAAATATTGTTTATATTTTTTCATAAAGCTTTTATTTTGTAACTATTTTATTGTCAATGAGTTATAAGACGGGTTGTTTTGCGTTGTAAAACAGCCTGTTTAAGCGTGCAAAACAGGTACTATTGGGTTGCAAAAGAGCCTGTATTGCAACATAAAAATGTTATGCCTTGTTCTCACAAGAATTTAGTTTACAAAATTGAACTATTTTAGATATATTTAGTTTGCCGAATGAAGAGAAAGTTTTACAATAGGAAATAGAAGATATAAATACCCATGTAGTTATTTTTTTTACTATATATAAAGAAATTCAAATAAAAGTATGTTGTAATATTTTGAATTGTATTTTTAATCTCCTAAATTTGCTAAAAATTGTAGATTTGTATTGAAAATTAGTGGTCGTTATAATTAATGGGCAACGTTTACTTCATGTTTGCGATTTCTATATAGGATTTCTATGTTGATAAAGTAACACCTAAGGTTTTCATCTTGAATACATGTTGCTATTTATTATTTTTTTATCGTGTAGTTATATAGCTTGGCATACTACTTGCATGCATCAATATTATAATTTATAACATCAGTAAGTATTATTTTTTTATACGCTAGATAGTATTGAAAATTAACTAAAGACAAATAGAATATGAAAAGTTTTGGTAAGAAAGCGTGGTTACTTCCGCAACCTGTGCTTATAATTGGTACATATGATGAGAATGGTAATCCTAACGCCATGAATGCAGCATGGGGTGGCCAATGGGATAACCATAAAATTATGATTTCAATGGGAAAACATCAAACCTCCGATAATTTGAACCTTAAAGGGGAGTTTACTGTGGCTTTTGCTACTGTAGAAACAATGGTTGCTGCTGACTATGTCGGCATTGTAAGTCAAAAGAAAGACCCTGACAAGATGGCTAAATCAGGTTTGAATGTAATAGCTTCTGAAAATGTAGATGCACCAGTATTTACTGATTTTCCAATGACAATGGAGTGCAGAATTATAGAAAAGCAGAAAGAATCCGATACAGGTTGCTATATTATTGCAGAAATTGTGAATATTCTATGTGATGAAAACTATCTCGCAAAAGATGGAAAACCTGATATTGAAAAAATGAACCTCATAACCTTCAACCCTATTCAAATGGGTTATAATCTGTTAGGTAAACGAGTGGGCAATGCTTTTTCAGATGGTAAGGCCTTGAAATAAGGAAGATAAGAGTGATGAAAAGATAGAACGATACATTCTAAATTCGAAGATATAAAATAAACTTGAATAATTATGTTAGAACATATTGCAGATTTCACAGCATGGCCAATACTGACAGGAGTTCTTATAGGCTATATTGCAAATCGTATCATGAGTGGTGAAGGCAAAGGCTGTTGCATGAACTTAATAATAGGTATTATTGGAAGTTACGCAGGAACTGCTATCAGTCATTTGCTTAATATAGAATTGTTAGGTAAAGGTTATCTCACAAATTTGTGTTCTGTGTCCTTGGTGCAGTGGCAGTATTATGGCTTTGGAAGAAACTCTTTGATTAGTATGATAACTATTGATACAAATAATATTTGTTCGCATTTGCAGCAGAAGCTATTTGACGAACATGGTGTTTACCATAATATTTGTCCGGCTATTCAAGACGATGACAATTTGACAGCTGTTATTCGTTCTCGTCAATTACATATTTACCGCAACGGAAAGAAGGTTTTAGTACTTGCAGGTAAGGCAAAAGCAAAGATAATAAGAGATGATAAACTTTGCGAAATGATTCCTAACACTATGTTAAGATGAAGCTAACGTATATTTTTCATAGTGGTTTTGCCATTGAAACAGAAACTTCTGTGCTCATTTTTGATTACTGGAGAGACCCGGCTAGGGTTGTTTCAAAGCTTCTTTCCACCTCAAAACCAGTCTATGTGTTTGCCAGTCATTTCCATGAAGATCACTTTACAAGGGAAATATTGACATGGCGCAGTACATATCCAACACTTTCGATTACTTATATCCTTTCTAAAGATATTTTAAAACGTAGAAGGGCAGTTAAAGAAGATGCTGATGTATGGTTGGCAAAAGGTGGAGAATGGCATGATAACAACGTTAAAGTTTATGCAACAGGTAGCAATGATAGCGATGTTTCATGGATTGTGGAAGTTGATGGTAATTGTATCTTTCATGCAGGCGACCTTAATAACTGGTATGCACGATTTGTTACAGAAGACTATAAGGGTGGTACAATCTTCAGTGAGGAGTTTGGAGATGTTAATCCGATGCAAGATGAGAAGCGATTTCTTGGCGAGTTGAAAGATATTAAAAAGATATCTGACACTTTTGATGTAGTGATGTTTCCGATTGATGGTAGAATTGGAAACGGATATACACGCGGTGCTCGACAATTCATAAACGATTTAATGTAGGTTTGTTTATTCCCATGCATTTTGTAGTTAGTGGATTTGAGAGTGCATGGCGTATGAAAGAATTCACTGATGAATGTAATATTCCTTTTTGGTCAATAGCAAATGAAGGAGATGTGATTGAATTATGATAGAAACATCATATAGTTCGGAAATAAAGAGATAGAATATAAACCCAGTAGCTTTACGCCTTCTGAATCAGTAGCTGATATCTCCTCAGTTTAATACTCCGAAAGAATTACTGAACTATATGTGTGCAATGCAAGCACAAGACTATCGTATGATGAGTAGGGCTGTTGCAATGCGTACAACAAATCCATCAGGAAAGATGTTTAAAAAAGCTTTTGATGATGGAGAAATCATCCGTCTTCATTTAATGCGTGGCATATGGCAGATAGTTTCGTCAGGTGGACTATTGGTGACTGTTAGAACAATGTGCACCAAAAGCTATTAGTGTTATTAAAGGTTGGATGAATAGTAATAAGGTCGTAATTTACTATGAAGAAGCTTTGAGTGTGCGTGAAATTATTGCTCTAACAGCTTCTGATAAGGGTAGTCTAACTAAGGATTACATTGTTAAAGCGTTATTAGATAAGGTTTTTTATTTGATTACCAACATTTAAGTTATCATATTCGTATGGCAGGATTGACAGGTACATCTGTAACGGGAACCTATTGCCAATCAAAACAACGTATGCATTAACTGCTAATAAAGTGAAACCTGTTTCCTCAATAAACTGAGATGAAGCGTTGATACGCATAGCTAAAATGTATTTTAGGAGTCGTCAACCAGCTACATTAGGAGATTTCGTATGGTGGTCGGGATTGTCGTAAAGGTATTGAATTGTTAGACAATTATATTTATAAATAAGAAATACCTTGATATAGAGTTTTAATTCACAGATGATGGTAGGTTTCATGGGTTTCGTAAAGGCAACTATCTATTGATTCCGCCTTATGATGAATACCTTGTCAGCTATAAAGGTCAAGATATAGTCTTGTCTCTTAAATATATGCAAAAGGCTTATAATAATGGAATTTTCCAACCAATTATAGCTCACGACGTAATTGTATGTGGAAAGTGGACTCCCTACGAAGACAATTTAAACCCATCATTCTTCTTAGGAGAACATAATAGTAGTATAATGAAAGAGTGGGAAGTTTATAAAAAAAGTATCTTTTTTTCTTATTAAAAAAATAGATGCAATATTTTTCATTGATACCATCATCTTCATTATCAGTTTATTATATTTATCTCTAGTTATGTTGTAAAAGTTGATACTATAGCAATATAAAAAAACAGCTTTTTATTAAACATTTAAATAATGAATTTCATTTCTTGATAGAAGAACCTTAATAACAAAAAGCGAAGTTTTTTTTGTATGTATAAAAGCTCAAATTAAGAAAAATTGTTTCTAAACCTTTAACCATAGTAGAGTTGTTTTTTTCTTTTTATAGATTTGTTTATTTCCTTTTTTTATTTTACTTTTGTATATCTCTAATAGTGAAAAAGGAAATGACACAGCAAGAAGATATTCAAAAGGCCGTTGAGGTAATGAGAAAAGGTGGTGTGATACTTTACCCCACCGATACAGTTTGGGGGATAGGATGCGATGCTACCAATCCAGAAGCTGTATCAAAGGTTTATAAAATAAAACGTCGTGATGATTCAAAAGCGTTAGTATGTCTTGTTGATTCTGATGTGCGGTTGCAGCGATATGTACGCAATGTTCCTGATGTCGCATGGCAGCTTATAGATGCTGTAGTAAAGCCAACGACCTTAATACTAGATGAAGCTGTGAATCTTGCGGATAATCTTATCGCTGAAGATGGTTCTATTGGAATAAGAATCACAAACGAACCTTTCTCTAAGGAATTATGTTATCGTTTCCAAAAAGCAATAGTAAGTACGTCAGCAAATATTAGTGGAGAACCAGCTGCGCAGAATTATCGCGATATTTCTGAAGAAATATTGTCAGCTGTAGATTATGTTTGTTTTTCTCGCCGTCAAGAGCATAAGCCACACCAGCCTTCTACTATAATAAAGATAGAAACGACTGGAGAAATAAATATAATCAGAAAGTAATTCCCTCATATACCTTATATATAATGTATCAGTAAAGAGGAACAAGTCTGAAAAATGACCAACGAAAATAATAGCAATATAATTAGTCGTATAGACGATTGGCGTAAAAACAATATTTCTGACCGCCAATTTGTATTAGTACTTGCGTTCATTGTAGGCTTTCTTGCTGCGGTGGCAGCATACGTCCTTCATATTATTATTAGAGAAATAGAAGAACTTATTACATCAGGATTTAAAATGACCACTATCAATTGGTTGTATCTTTTATATCCAGTTATAGGTATTTGGCTCACCAGCTTATTCGTCAAATACGTTGTTCGTGATCAAATTTCACATGGAATCACACGTGTATTATATGCAATTTCTACGAAACGTTCTAAATTAAAAGCACATAATACGTGGACTTCCATTGTAGCATCAGCTATTACAATTGGTTTTGGTGGATCGGTAGGAGCAGAGGCTCCTATTGTATTGACGGGATCTGCCATAGGAAGTAACCTTGGGAGGCTTTTCAACATGGATCGTCGAACATTGATGTTATTGGTTGGTTGTGGTGCTACTGCAGCTGTTTCGGGCATTTTCAAAGCACCGATAGCAGGTTTAGTATTCACTTTGGAAATTCTTATGGTGGATCTAACTATGGCGTCACTATTACCTATCTTGATAGCTTCTGTTACTGCAACTTGCTTTTCCTACTTCTTTACGGGAGGTGAACCTATGTATAACTTCAAAATAGACTATCTTTGGAGTCTTAGTAAAGTTCCTCCAACTATATTATTAGGCATCGTTTGTGGCTTTCTTTCACTTTATTTTATGCGCGTAATGTCTTGGTGTGAAGATAGATACGCAAGTCTTTCCAATCGTCCTTACCTTAATTTATTAGCAGGTGGTTTAGTTTTATCATCGCTTATCTTTGTTTTTCCTTCTCTTTATGGTGAAGGTTATAACAGCTTGCGTCTCTTTATAGAAGGAAATGGTGAAGCCGATTGGAATAAAGTATTGCGAGGTTCTATGTTTGCAGGACAAGCAAAGTTCTTGTTATTATATGTAGGGATCGTAGCTTTAACTAAAGTTTTTGCAACTAGCGCAACCAATGGAGCTGGCGGATGTGGTGGAACGTTTGCACCATCGTTATTTATAGGTGGATTTGGAGGCTTCTTCTTTGCACGTTTTTGGAATGTTCAACAGATAGGAGAGTACATTCCTGAAAAGAATTTTACCCTTTATGGTATGGCTGCAGTTATGGCTGCAGTTATGCATGCACCGCTAACAGGTGTATTCTTAATAGCTGAACTCACTGGCGGCTACCATCTTTTTATTCCACTAATTATTGTTACCATTAGTTCTTATCTAACCATAAATATCTTTGAACAACACAGTATATATGCAGTTCGATTAGCTCGACAAGGAAAACTATTAACTCATCATACTGATAAGGCAGTAATGACAATGATGAATATGCAAAATATTGTCGACCGCGACTATACATCAGTAAATCCAAACATGGAGATGGGAAAACTTGTGCATGCTATTAGTTCGAGCCGCAATGATTATATCCCTGTTCTAAATGATGGAGGCATATTGTTAGGAGAGATTGACATAACAAAACTTAGACACATAATTTTCCGCACAGAATTATATCATCGTTTTTCTGTAGAGCAACTTATGACCCTTCCACCAGGAACTATTGGTGTTAACGACCAGATGGAGAGCGTTATGAAAGTGTTTGAAAAAACAGGTGCACAGGTTCTTCCTGTAATAGAGCTAGACGGAAGACTAGTTGGGTATATTTCGCGTGCACGACTTTATAATATGTATAGACAGTTGGTTGCAGACTTCAGCGAAGAGTAATTGCTCAGAATCTTCACAATATTAAAATTAAATGACAGTATGAATAAGAAGGATATAAGAATCGTTTTTATGGGAACACCAGAGTTTGCTGTTGAGTCTTTGAAAGCTTTGGTAGAAAATAATTATAATGTTGTCGGAGTGGTCACACAACCCGATAAGCCTGTAGGACGGCATCAAGAGTCACTACAAGCGCCAGCTGTAAAAAGTATATGCGCAGTCAGTAGGTTTGCCTGTTTTGCAACCTGTAAAGATGAAAGATGCTGAGTTTATAAATCAATTACAAGCTTTTAAAAAGCAGATTTACAAGTAGTTGTTGCTTTTCGATTGCTTCCAGAAGTAGTATGGTCTATGCCTCGTTTGGGAACATTTAATGTTCATGCAGCTTTGTTACCACAATATCGTGGTGCAGCACCTATAAACTGGGCTGTAATAAATGGCGAAACAGAAACTGGAGTAACAACCTTCTTTCTCGATAAAGATATTGATACTGGCAGAATTATTGGACGGAAACATTTTTCTATTCCTGAAAATGCAAATGTAGAGTATGTTTATGATGGATTGATGCGATTAGGAGCAGATTTAGCAATTGAAACGATAGATCTTTTATGCGAAAAGATTGCAAATAATTTTGATGATACTCAGATATTATCTGTGATGAACGAAATAACTGAACCGCAACAAAATTCTGAAGACTTACACCATGCGCCAAAAGATATTTAAAGAAACTTGCGAAATAGATTGGTATCAGGAAGCAAGTGTTATTTATAATTTTGTACGTGGTCTTTCACCTTATCCTGGTGCTTGGTCAAAAATTGTTCCATTTGCTAATTTTGCAACTTCAACTACTGATATGGTTTTGAAGATATTTGAAGCTGTAAAAACTGAGAAAGCTGCTAATGGTGAACCAGGAACATTTGTAATAGAAAATAAGAAAGTATACGTGAATACAAACGATTTTCTATTAGAATTGAGAGAGTTACAACTCTCAGGAAAAAAGCGTATGGATAGTAGCTCTTTTTTAAATGGCTTTAAACAAATTGTAGAGTATAAATTGAATAGAAAAATAATAGCTAAAAATGTAATTATTATTCTATGAAAAAAATAGAATCTTAATAAAAATCTTTTTAGTACTTTTTGCATTATTATAAGTGATAACAAAATAATTATTTGACAGACTACTAAAATATGAAGCTTATAAATAAGATTTTCGAGTGGTATCTCACAAAGAATGCACTGCCATATTGGGTTGTGTTAGCCATTGATATACTCATTTGCTATTTGTCAGGCGTGCTTGTTTTTTGGTTCTATTATCATGGAGCCATTGAGTTTTCTAACCTGTCTCTTATTACAACTACCATATTCGTTGATATGGTTTTCGTTCTAATTGGTTTCCGTGTTTTTAAGACTTATTCTGGTATAATACGCTACTCCTCTTTTGTAGATCTTCAGCGCGTATGCCTTGCTATGCTTTTGTCGTTGGCAATAGCAGAAGTAATGCACTACATAATGTATTTCTGGCAATTTATAAGGTTCATGCGTCTTCAAGGTCGTCAAATTGCTGTTATGTATCTTGTGGCTACTATAGGAATGGTAATTTTCCGAGTGTTAGTAAAAGCAATTTACGATGTATATTTAAATCCCAATAGAAAAGTTCGAACACTTATATATGGTATTCAAGAAGGTGGAATAGGAATTGCTAATAATATATGCAACGATAGAAATACTAATTTCTTGTTGAAGGGTTTTATTTCTCATGATGATTTGTATTCTGGAAATACGTTAATGGGTGAAAAGATATACACGATTGATAGTCAGTTAGAAGAGGCCATCGAAAATCTGAATATTAAAGCTGTGCTTGTTTCGCCTATTCAAGTAAATAAGTTCCGTGCTGATACAAGACTACAAGATATGCTCATCAATGCAAATGTGAAGATTTATCTTACCGAACATACAAAAGAATGGACTGGTGAAGATGATTTGACACATGTACAATTTAAGGAAATAAATATTGAAGATTTATTGCCACGCGATGAAATAGCTGTAGATATGGATGCTATCGGTAACTTGCTAAATGATAAATGTATTATGATTACAGGTTCAGCAGGCTCAATAGGTTCAGAGATTGTACGTCAGATTTCTATTTATAAGCCTGGTAAACTTATTCTTATAGACCAGGCGGAAACTCCCCAACATGATATTAGATTGATGATGAGCTTTGAGTATCCTAATATAAAAGTTGACACCATTGTTGCGAATATAACAAATTTTGATAGAATGGAATCTATCTTTAAGCAGTATAGACCAGAATATGTTTTCCATGCTGCTGCATATAAACATGTTCCGATGATGGAAAATAATCCTTCTGAAAGTATCCAAAACAATGTTTGGGGTACAAAGGTAATTGCCGACTTAAGTGTTAAGTATGGCGTTAGAAAGTTTGTAATGGTATCAACTGACAAGGCAGTAAATCCAACAAATGTGATGGGTTGTTCAAAACGTATCTGTGAAATTTATTGTCAGAGTTTGAATAAAAAAATCAATCAAGATAAAACGAAAGAAGTTTCAACTCAGTTTGTAACTACTCGATTTGGTAATGTTCTTGGTTCTAATGGCTCTGTTATTCCATTGTTCGAGAAGCAAATAAAGAGTGGAGGCCCAGTTACTGTTACCGACCCTAACATTATTCGTTTCTTTATGTTGATTCCTGAAGCTTGTAAGTTAGTTTTAGAGGCTGGAACACACGGAAAGGGTGGTGAAATTTTTGTTTTTGATATGGGTAAACCTGTTAGAATAGCTGACCTCGCAAAGAGAATGATAAAACTTTCTGGTGCAGAAAATGTGAAGATTGAATATACAGGTCTGCGAGAGGGAGAAAAACTCTATGAAGAAGTATTAAGTACAACTGAAAATACCCTGCCAAGTTTCCACGAAAAAGTAAGAATAGCTCAAGTTAGAGAGTATGATTATGATGCTGTAAGCAAACAAATAGAAGAGCTTTTGCTGATAAGTCATACATATGATAATATGGAAATTGTAAAGGTAATGAAATCTATAGTACCTGAATATATTAGCAATAATAGTATTTATTCAGTATTAGATAAGTAATTGCATTAAAAATATATTTTACTTCTATTTTCCTTTAAGTACGTCTATTCTCAATAAAATTATTGATGACGTTAAACTACTTAGTCATCCTTTAAAAACTATATTTCAGCATAAAGCTTGTATTGACAAGCTCTATGCTGATTCTTTTTATAAGGTCCAAAAGAACTCTCATAGCTCTTTTGAAGTTATATGCTGCTGCAGCTAATAATGCATTGATAGCATCTCCTTTCACTCCTTTATAAAAGTTGCGAGATAATCGGTGGTCTTCTTTAAGATGTCCTATCGTTGGCTCTATACCAGCTTGTTTACAAAATAGTTTGTGTTTCTTTTTCTTTTGGTAGTAGCTGTCTTTAGCTTTAGGAATATCTGGGATGAGTATCTTTGTCTGCCCAATCTGCTTTATACCTCTATACCCTCTATCTCCTGCTAACTTATCAACCTTCCTTCCTGTCATCCTTTGGGTTTGTTCTAACGCCTTTTCGATAGTATGCCCATCATATTCATTCCTAAAAGAACATGCACCAAGAATAAGTCCTGACCATGAGCGAAGAATAGATACTTTATTGCCAAACTCATATTGCTTATGTTCCTTACCCTTGCTGATGCAAACTACATCTGGTTCGTGCAGAGAATATACTTTGTTCTTTGACTTCCTATTCTGAGAAAGAACTCTGTAATATAGCTCAAACATCTTCTCATATCCTTTCCTTCTCCCAAGATTACGCTCTAGCTCTCTTACTAATCTACCTGCTATGGTCTTGAGTTGCCTATCTGCCTTAAGAGCTTTCTTACGATTCTTGGGATGATTACGAAAACGTTGGGAACGGTAAATGCCTTTCAAGGTGCGCGTATAACTCTGTCGTAGAGGAAGACAATTGTCATGAACTATCTTCAGAACGTTTTTGATTATCTTTTTATGCAACTTCGCATCTGTAGGATAGGTTATATTCTTCTCCTGCACGGTAGAATCAATGAAAGCCGTATCAAAATGATCTTCGTTATCATGGTCGGTATTAACGCGGATGCTCTCGGCTAATATTAACTCCATACCTTCCTCGCCTATACGATTTCTGAAGTGAACTAACTCGGAAGCGTCACAGGGTTGTTTGGGCATAAATTCAAGTCCACCACAGAAATATTGGTAGTAAGCATTCTCGCTCCATTGAGAAACTACCATTTCATCTGACACATTGCGCAGATGTTTTAAAATTAAAAGACCACACATCAAGCGAATAGGATGAGCAGGGCGACCGTTAGTGCTGCAATACAAAGGAGAGAAAGCATTTTCAAAACATTCCCAATTAATCTTATTACTAAGTTGGAAAAGGGGATGTTCATGGCTAAGCATGTCCTCTAAAGAAGAGAACATAGAGAGCTGTTTAGATGTACGTTTAAGCATAAATATCTGCAAGATTTATAATGTAAAGGTACAAAAACTTGCAGATATAAACAAATAATTTACAGGATAATATACTATGAATCAGGAGAATATTAGGTTTTTTTAAGGGAGGACTAATTAAAAAAACGATCAAAAATTGTAATTACGTTTTTTTAAAAAATTGTAATTATGATTTTTCTAATCTTTTTATATCAAAAAGATATTATAATTATTTTTAATAGTCAGTTGGTAAATTTACCGATCGACTATTAAATAATACAAATATGCTAATTATTGCTTGCTGTTATAATTTTTAACCATATCTGAATTTAGATGGCTGAGAATTATTTGTTGACTTCCTTTACTGAATGCAAGTTTGTAGAGTCCACCTTTTTTATCTTTTCGATTGTAATTATCAGCGTAATTGTCTATTTTCCAACATGTATCCTTTAGGGCAATTTGCTCAACCTTTTTATAAAATTCTGAAGAAGGAATTGTATCAAAGCTCAATATAGCTGAATAGTTGCCACCTGCTACAGTCTCTTCGTCGAGTGCAATGCTGACAGAGTCGGGAATAATGGGTTGTTGTTTTAGAATCTTATACTTCGGAAAACGCATATTTGTAATAGCCGACAGGTCGATGTTCAGCGTCGTGTCATTTACTATTGGGGCAAACACTGAGGCTGCTACCGTATCTTTCAGTGACGACGATGGATTAGCATTATTGTTGCATGAGACAAAACCAAGAAGTCCTGCTAATGCAATACACAGCATACTACAAAGTCTTCGTTTATCTAACATACTTTTCATTAGATGCAGTTACTAAATTTCAATTGGTTCTATGCGTGGCTTGGGAGCATTGATAGGAGTATTTGAAGGTTGCTTTGGTTGTTTCGGCTTCTTTGGGCGATTGCCTTCTTCGCTATTATGTTGAGGAATCTGTGTATTTTCAATATCTAATTCCTCTTCTCCCTCAGCATTTTGCTCGTTCTCATCGAGTTCACTTCCTATTCCACTTCTGTGACGAATATGTAAACTATCTGTTTCTCGCCTTGGTTGAACAATTGATTGGCAGTTATACATAGAAGGGTCTATGTCTTTGTCTGGGTCAGGTATCCATTTTGCATGATATTTTTGGAAAGATTTATCACGCATCAGGTCGTATATAAAATTACCACACATTGGAAGTGCAGTTTTAGAACCTTGCCCTAAAGCACCTGTTCTGAAGTGAATACTACGATATTCGCCACCTACCCATGCTCCGACTACAAGTTTTGGACTTACAGCCATAAACCAAGCATCAGAATGATTGTTGGAAGTACCAGTTTTTCCACCCCAATCTGTATCGCCAAATGTGTATTGTTTTAATGAACGACTTGTACCACCTGGTTCTGTAAGGCAACCTTTCAATAATTCTTGCATGAAGAAAGCACTCTGATAAGACAGCACCTGTTTGTTATTGTGTGGTGCAACATATACTTCATTACCTCGCTGGTCAAGTATCTTTGTAACAACAATAGGTTCACAATATTCACCATCGTTGGCAACAGTACAATAAGCATTTACCAATTCTAGCAGATTTACGTCGCTTGAACCAAGAGCTAATGAAGGCTCATTCTCAAGCGGACTCTTTATACCCATGTCTTGAGCTGTGCGAATAATGTTTTTTATACCCATCTCTTGTCCTAAACGAACAGCTATGGTATTCACACTTCGAGCAAATCCCGCTTTTAATGTTATAGAGTCGCCTGAGTAATTACCATTAGCATTACGAGGTGTCCAGGTTTTCAAAATTCCAGTTTTCTTATCAGGTACCTCCATACTGATATATTCATCTCTACGTTTATCGCATGGGGCCAATCCTTGATTCATTGCTTCTGAATAAACAAAGAGTTTGAATGTAGAACCTGGTTGGCGCTGTGCTGTAACCTTGTCATATTTCCATGATTTAAAGTCTATATCGCCAACCCATGCACGAACTGCACCTGTTTCAGGTTCTATGGCAATCATTGAACAATGCATAAACCTTACCATGTAACGAATAGAGTCCATTGAAGACATTTCTTTTATAATCTCTCCTTTTTCGTAGTCAAACAATCTGACCTTGTGAGGTTTATTAATATAGTACAATACACTGTCAGGCTGGTTTGAATATTTTTTTAATAAGTTTTTATAAAATGGCTGTCGTTCTGCAATTCCTTCTATAAAACCCGGAACTAAGTTACCATTTTCGTCTCGCCATGGATCCTGTCCACTCCAATGTTTATCAAAATCTTGTTGAATTTTACGCATTTGTTTTTCTGCAGCATCTTCTGCATACTTCTGCATGCGAGTATCAATGGTTGTATAAATCTTTAATCCGCTGCTATACAAATCGTAGTCGTTATCTTTTATCCAATCTTTTAGATAGTCTGCTACGTATTCACGAAAATATTGTGCTTTACCATCATAGTTTTCTTCTACATGAACATCAAGTGCCATTGGCATCTTTGAATACTTTTCGTATTCATTTTTTGTTAAATGTCCATGTGTTACCATATTATATAAAACAGTGTTACGTCTGCCAATAGAATTTGAAGGATGTAAAATAGGGTTATAGTAAGTTGTAGCCTTCAACATTCCAACTAAAGTTGCAATCTGTTCGGTAGTAAGTTGGCTGGGAGTTGTATTGAAATAAGTTCTTGCAGCTGTTTTAATACCATACGCATTATTTCCAAAGTCAACCGTATTGGCATACATTGTTAAGATATCATTCTTCGAATAAATAAACTCTATTTTGTAGGCAATAATCCACTCTTTAGCTTTAGCTATTAGCATTCGTATGCCAGGAATCTTACCCAAAAGACCAGAATATTCCTTATTTCTTATGTGGAACATATTTTTAGCAAGTTGCTGCGTTATAGTAGATGCGCCACGAGCACCATCACGTGTTACAGCATCTTTTACAGCACCACCGATTCCCATAAAGTCTACTCCGTGGTGACTATAAAATCTTTCATCCTCCGTACTTATCAAGGCATTCCAAAATGTTGGGTTTACTTCATCATACTTTACAGGGATACGGTTTTCCTTAAAATATTTACCAATTAAGACAGAGTCGGCACTATATATTTCTGAAGCTGCATAAGTAGGAGGAGTCTTTATTTCAGCAAAACCTGGAGACTTACCAAAGAGCCACAAGAAATTAATATCAACCATTCCTAAGAAGATAAAGATTGACACAAAGAAAGAGACAATACCTACAGATAACTTAGTGTACCATACTCGTCCTTTGTATAATTTAATGTACCATGGGAAGAAATTAAGGATCCCCATAACTATGTTTTTGAATATTTTGATTATATTTTTCATTTAAAAGAAATTTATAAAGAATGCCTAATTCCAATAGGAATGCAAAAATAGTAAAAATGTTTTTAAAGAAGATAACTATCTATGTGATTTAATATTTCTTTAGTTTCATTTGGGTGAAACCAATAAATATTTTGGTCTTTTTTATACCAAGTCAGTTGTTTACGTGCATATTTTCTTGTATTGCTCTGTATCTTAAAAATTGCCTCTTCAAGAGTTGTCAAGCCATCAAGATATTCAAATAGTTCTTTATAGCCAACAGTATTTAAAGCATTTAAATTCCTATACTCATACATGTTCAAAGCTTCATCTAGTATACCCGAAGTTATCATATCTTCTGTACGCTTGTTGATCCGTTCATATAGTTCTTCGCGTGGACGATTTAATCCAATCTTGATTATATTAAATGGACGTTCTTGTTTATTATTAGTACGGAATGAAGTGTAAGTTCTTCCTGTTTGAATACATACTTCAAGTGCATGAAGAACTCTACGAGGATTTTTCTTATCTACGATTTCCCAATGAGCAGGGTCTAGTTTTCTTAATAATTCGCAAAGCTTCTCTAAACCTTCTGTTTCCAATTTTTGCATTAAGGATCGTCTTATCCTATCATCAATGGTTGGAATATCGTCAATGCCATTACAAACGGCGTCGATATACATCATAGACCCACCGGATAAGATATATGAAGATGTTGGATTTAAATTTAATAAACTTATGACTTCTTGCTCGTAAAGACTTGCTGAATAATAGTCAATTACATTCTTACAAGCAACAAAATGGTGTTTTACATGATTCAGCTGCTCCTTTGTTGGAGCAGCCGTACCTATAGGTAACTCTTTGTATATCTGTCTTGAGTCAGCATTTATAATTTCTATACCATAATGCTGCGCAATCTCAAGTGTTAAAGCTGTTTTACCAACACCTGTTGGGCCCGTCAATACAATGAGAGTTTGTATATTCAATGTTATCTATCTAATAATTCCTCTTGATGAAGCTTGAACAAATTCAATGATATGTTGAATTTCATTTGTCATAGGTAAAGTTTCTTTCATTTTCTGAATCTTTCTTCGCGAGTGCCTTCACCATAAAGTACACGATATGCATCATGAATTTGATCTATTTGTTCATTGGTAAATCCTTTGCGTCTTAAACCTACAATGTTAATGCCAGCATATCGTATTGGCTCTTTACCAGCAATAATATAAGGAGGGATGTCTTGAGAGAAACGACTTCCACCTTGAATCATAACATTACATCCAATAGTACAGAACTGATGGCAAAGAACTGAAGCAGAAATAATGGCATAGTCTTCAACTGTAACTTCTCCTGCCAACTTTGTTGAATTACCAATAATAATATTTGAACCAATTACACAATCATGGGCAATATGCACACTTTCCATAAAAAGATTATTGCTGCCTACAATTGTTGTTCCCTTTGAAGCTGTACCTCGAGAGATAGTAACATTTTCACGTATAGAATTGTTATCACCAATTTCACATAGACTTTCTTCACCGCGAAATTTTAAATCTTGTGGTTTTGTAGAAATACTTGAACCAGGGAAAAATTCGTTTCTGTTACCAATTCGTGCACCAGTGTGTATTGTAACACTATTGAGTAACTTGTTATTATCGCCAATTACTGTATTATCATCAATAAAACAAAATGGTCCGATGATATTATTGTCACCTATCTTTGCATTGGGATGTACGAATGCTAAAGGGCTAATAGTATTCATAATTATATTTATTTATTTTTTACTATTTGCGCAGTAAATGTAGCTTCTGCTACAACATTATCGCCTACAAACATATAACCTTGCATTGAGCTAATTCCATGACGTACTGGGCTTAACAATTCAACGCGGAATAAAAGAGTGTCGCCAGGAATAACTTTCTGACGGAATTTAACATTATCAATCTTTAAAGTAGGTTGACCATCTTTCAGGCTCCTCTACTTGAGAAAGTACCAATAGTCCTCCACATTGTGCCATTGCTTCTATTTGAAGTACACCTGGCATTACAGGCTCTTGTGGGAAATGACCTTGAAAGAAAGGCTCATTGGCTGTAATATTTTTAACGCCAACAATCGTCGTTGCTCCCATTGCAATAACCTTATCAACAAGTTGCATAGGATAACGATGGGGGAGAAGCTCACGTATTCTGATATTGTCCATCAAAGGCTCTTCATTTGGATCGTAAATTGGAGCTTGAATTTCATGTTTACGAATATCTTTACGGATCATTCTTGCAAACTTATTGTTCACAGTATGACCAGGTCGAGTTGCCACAATACGTCCCTTAATAGGCTTTCCTATTAAAGCTACATCGCCAATAATATCCAACAATTTGTGTCTTGTACACTCATTGTCCCAAATGAGCGGTTTGTTTTGTATATAGCCAATACTTGTTGCATCCATATGAGGCACCTTGAGCAGATCTGCTAACTGGTCAAGAGTTGGCTGTTCTACTTGTTTCTCGTAAATTACAATAGCATTATCAAGATCACCACCTTTGATAAGATTTGCTTGTAATAATGGCATAATATCTCTAACAAAAACAAAAGTTCTTGCAGGAGATATTTCGTCAGCAAATTTACTAATATCGTCAAGTGTTGCAAATTGACTGCTAATGAACTTAGATTCAAAAGAACACATTGCTGTTATGGAGAACTGTTCATCAGGAAGAATTGTAATAATACTGCCACTTTCATCCTTATACTCCATTTTCTTTCTAATAATATAATAGTCTTTTGGAGCGTTTTGGTCAACAATTCCTATTTCCTTAATTTTATCAACGTACATTGCAGCTGAACCATCAAGAATAGGGAATTCTGGACCATTTATTTGGATTAGACAATTATCTATTCCCATTGCATATAGGGCAGCCATACCATGTTCGATGGTACTTACACGAGCATCACCTTTTGCAATAACTGTACCACGTTGGGTGTCAATAACGTTTTCAGCAACTGCATCAATAATAGGTTGTCCCTCTAAATCAATTCGTTGAATTTTGTATCCTGTATTATCGGGTGCTGGATTAAAAGTAACAGTAAGGCTTAATCCTGTATGCAAACCTTTTCCAAAGAGGGAAAAACTTCCCTTCAATGTTTTCTGTTTTGTTGTTTCCATATATTATTTTTTCTTTTTCAGTTCGTCAATTTCCTTTTGTAAAGAATCTATATGTTTATATATCTCAGGGAGTCTTTGAAATATAACTTGTGATTTAAAATAGTTGCGTGGTTCAATAGCAGGGCTTCCCATAAGCGACTGATTATCTTTTAACTTGCTCAATACGCCTGATTGAGCGCCAAGGAAGACTTTATTACCTATTTTTAAATGTCCTGCTATACCAGCCTGTCCACCAAACATACACCACTCTCCAACTTTAGTAGAGCCTGCAATACCAACTTGCGCACTCATAACAGTGTTTGCGCCAATATCCGTATTATGGGCAATTTGAACAAGATTATCAAGTTTTACACCTTTACGCAAATATGTACTTCCCATAGTTGAACGATCAATACATGTATTTGCTCCTATTTCAACATTATCTTCTATGGTAACGATGCCTATTTGTGGAATTTTATCGTAGCTATTTGTTTCTGAATTTGGAGCAAAACCAAAACCATCAGCACCTATAACACTACCAGAATGGCAAATAACATTATTTCCGATTTACAATTATGGTAAATGCTAACGTTAGGGTAAATAATACATTTGCTTCCTAAAGTTACATTATCCATAATGGTTGCATGAGGATATATCATGCTGTTATCTCCAATTACAACTCCTTCACCTATATATGCAAAAGCACCAATATATACATTCTGTCCTATCGTTGCCTTTGGAGAAATAAACGCTAATGAATCTACCCCTTGTTTTCTTGGCTTCATACTTTCATAAAGTTGAAGAAGCTTTGCAACACAATCGCGCGCATTTTTTACACGTATTAATGTAGCTTTAGTAGGCTTCTCAATCTTTATGCTTTCTTCTACAATAACTATAGAACATTCAGTTTCATATATATAATGAGTATATTTCGGATTTGCTAAAAAACTTATAGCACCATGTTTTCCTTCCTCTATCTTTGCGAAAGTACTAATGGTTGCTTTTTCATCGCCTTCTATGCTTCCTTGGATAAATTCTGCGATTTGTTTTGCGTTAAATTCCATTCTATATAATAAATGATAAATGCTTGCTTGTGCAAAGATAGCAAACTTTTGTTATATTCGATGATAACAAAAGTAATATTTACGAATTTTTTTAGATAATAGTTCTACGTTCAAAATCTCTGAAGCCTCGGTTATGTCTTTTAGACTACCATCTTTTGATAGTATACTAATATGGTCGTCGTTGATATCGTACATATTTTTTTGAATAGTATCTACTTGAATCAAGTAGCTGCTATCTTCTTCAGTAATTCCTAAGAAGTGGCAAATTCGTTCCTTACATTCGCTTATTTGTTTTTGTGAAATTGGTTCATCATGAATTTCGACCTGGAAAAGTTTGCGATTGATAAAATCATCTGCAAGAAGTGATAGTATTTTATCTTCTGATTTTTGCCATACTTTTATAGCACTCCATAAGTCGCTGTCATCTAAATTCAAGTAATGTTTCAGGGTTTCTTCATTATTTTTGAAGTATTCTGCATTTACGTCGTTGCCAAGAAAAAATGATAAAGCAGGAGAAGCAAATAATTTATATCCATCTTTTAATAGTTTCTTAGCTCTTAGCAACAAACTAATTAAAAGCTTTTCGTACCCAATGGTAGCTTTATGTAAATATACTTGCCAATACATTAAACGGCGAGAGGTAAGGAAATTCTCTATTGAATAAATACCTTTGTCATCTATTACTAAAGTATCATCTACGACATTCAACATTTTTATTATTCGCGCTGAACCTATATTACCTTCAGTTACTCCTGTAAAAAAGCTATCTCGTTTGAGATAGTCTAGTCTATCCATATCAAGTTGGCTACTGATTAATTGATGGAGGAAACGCTTAGGATATTCATTCTTAAAAATCTTAATAGCAAGATTAAGCTCACCATTCATTTCTTGATTGATGCTGTTCATTACCATTAAGGATATTTCTTCGTGAGTAATTCCTTTAATTAATGTATTCTCAAGGACGTGGGAGAAAGGACCGTGTCCGATGTCGTGCATTAAGATGGCAGCTTGAACAGCTTCTGCTTCGCTATCGAAAATAAAGGCACCTTTATGTAGCAAAGATAGAGTAGCTTCACTCATTAAATGAAATGCTCCTAATGAGTGCTGAAACCTTGTATGCTGAGCACCAGGGTAAACAACAGTAGTTAGTCCTAACTGCTTTATACGAGTTAAGCGTTGCATGAATGGGTGCTTAACAATATTCAAAAGAAGCCCCGATGGAATCCTGATAAATCCAAATACGGGGTCGCTTATAATTTTACTGTCACTCATAGAACGCTTCTCTTTTGAATTATTCTTTTAGTTTGTCAAGCTCTTTTTCCATTTCTTGCTGCAATTCTTTCGCCTTTTCTCCTGCAATTTCTGCAAAGTTTGCTTCTGAACTTGCATAAATAATACCTCGTGAGGAATTGACCAAAAGACCGCAGTCCTTATTCATACCATATTTACAAACTTCTTGCAAACTTCCACCTTGTGCGCCAACTCCTGGTACTAAGAGGAAACTATTGGGAGCCAATTTTCGTATATCAGCAAACAAGCTTCCTTGTGTTGCACCGACAACAAACATTAAATTTTCAGTTGTGCCCCATTCTTGAGACTTAGTCAACACTCGTTCGAATAAGCGCATACCCGCTTTATCTTCAAACAACTGAAAGTCGTGGCTTCCTTTATTGCTGGTTAGTGCAAGAAGAATAACCCATTTCCCTTCATATTCCAAGAAAGGCTTTACAGAATCCTCACCCATATATGGAGCTATAGTAAGCGCATCAACATTATATTTTTTAAAGAATGTTTGTGCATACATCTTTGATGTGTTTCCAATATCTCCACGTTTGGCATCAGCTATTATGAAGTGTTGGGGATAGTTTTCTTTCAAATATGTTATTGTCTTTTCAAACGCCTCCATACCTTTCAATCCATAGCATTCGTAAAATGCTAAATTAGGTTTGTATGCAATGCTATAAGGAGCCGTAGCATCGATTATGGCTTTATTAAAAGAAAAAATAGGGTCCTCTTCATTTAACAGAAACTTAGGAACCTTATTTAAATCGGTATCAAGTCCTACACAAAGAAACGATTTCTTTGTAAATATTTGCTCTATTAATTGTTTTCTCTCCATACTTATTAATTCTTATACTTTAGTTTCAAACTACGACATATTATTTGTTACTTGCGTAAGTTTGATAAGTTATTTACAGAGTTAATTTTAAATACAAGAAAAGGGGCAAATGTTATTATTGACGAAAGTACATTTTGTGCCCCACGAAAGTACATTTTGTGCCCCACGAAAGTACATTTTGTCATCATCTCTGTCTACTATACCTGTGGAGAAAAAATTCCTTCAATATTATGAAATAATTTACAACTCTGTTTCCTTTAATTTTTCTGCGTTTTCTGCAACAGTTAGTGCATCTATTATGTCTTGAATTTCGCCATTCATGAAACCAGGCAAATCGTGAGTCGTAAAACCTATGCGATGGTCGGTTACTCGACCTTGTGGATAGTTGTAAGTACGAATTTTAGCTGAACGGTCTCCCGTAGAAACAAGACTCTTACGTCTGCTCGCTATGTCGTTTACATATTTCTGATGCTCACGGTCGTATATAAATGTACGCAATCTCGATAAAGCTCTTTCCTTATTCTTAGGTTGGTCGCGCGTTTCAGTACATTCTATAAGGATTTCTTCTACCTCACCTGTATTAGGATTTTTCCATGGATAACGTAAACGAACTCCCGATTCCACCTTATTTACATTTTGACCTCCCGCACCGCTCGAACGGAAAGTATCCCATTTAATGTCGCCTTCGTTAATGTTTACTTCAAATTTATCAGCTTCTGGAAGTACGGCAACTGTCGCTGCAGATGTCTGCATACGACCTTGCGTATCGGTGGAAGGAACGCGCTGCACACGGTGGACACCTGACTCATATTTCAAAATTCCATAAACGCCAGCACCAGCAACAGCAAAATCAATTTCTTTAAATCCACCAACAGTTCCTTCCGAAACTGATGTTATAGATAGTGTCCAGCCTTTCTTGTCGCAGTATCGTTTGTACATATTGAAAATATCGCCAGCGAACAATGCAGCTTCGTCTCCGCCTGCTCCTGCTCTGATTTCCATTTGCACGTTTTTGTCATCTTCTGGATCTTTAGGAACAAGTAAAAGCTTAATTTCTTCTTCAAGCTTTGGTTGCAGTTCTTCGTTCTCACTCAGCTCCATTCTTGCCATTTCTTTCATTTCTGGATCGGTTTCGTTGGCAAGAATATCTTTAGCTTCAGATATTGTAGCAAGGCAATTTATATATCGCTTACGAGCGTTCATAATATCACCAAGATCTTTGTATTCCTTAGTGAGCTTTACATATCGTTGTTGGTCGCTTATTACGTCTGGGTCTGTAATGAGCGTAGAGACTTCTTCAAAACGTGCTTCAAGTCCATCTAGTTTTTTTAATATATTATTCTCCTCTGGCATATTTTTTTTCTATTGTTATTTTGTATAGATGTATAGAATATTATTGTTTAATAATTAAATTCTCCGAATTCGCTTTTGATAGTTAAGCTCTTTTTACCTTCTTCAATATGACCGATAACTTGTGCATCAATATTGAATTCCTTGCTAATAGCAATAATAGAATTAGCCATTTCAGGGCTGACATAAATCTCCATTCTGTGTCCCATATTGAAAACTTGGTACATTTCTTTCCAATCTGTTCCGCTACATTCCTTTATAGCTTTAAATAGGGGAGGTACAGGGAACATATTATCCTTTATTACTTTGCAGTTATCATTTACAAAGTGTAAAACTTTTGTTTGTGCTCCACCTGTGCAATGTACCATTCCGTGAATCTTGCTACGATACTCATCAAGTATTTGCTTAATTACTGGAGCATAGGTACGGGTAGGGGAGAGAACCAACTCTCCAGCATTTAAAGGACTGTCTTCTACAGCATCAGTAAGTTTATATTTACCACTATAAACAAGCTCATTCGGCACAGCGTGGTCGAAACTCTCAGGAAACTTTTCGGCTAGATACTTTGAAAAAACATCATGGCGTGCACTCGTAAGACCATTACTGCCCATTCCTCCATTATACTTCTTTTCATAGGTTGATTGTCCTGTCGAACTTAAACCAACGATAACATCTCCTGGACGAATATTCGCATTGTCAATAACGTCAGAGCGTTTCATTCTACAGGTAACGGTGGAATCGACAATGATAGTACGCACCAAGTCGCCAACATCTGCTGTCTCTCCGCCAGTAGGATAAATGCCTATTCCCATCTCTCTCATTTCTGCAAGCAACTCATCTGTGCCGTTAATGATGGCAGATATAACTTCGCCCGGAACAAGCATCTTGTTGCGTCCGATAGTAGATGACACTAAGATATTGTCTACTGCACCAACACACAACAAATCATCGGTATTCATAACTATGGCGTCCTGCGCAATGCCCTTCCATACACTTAAATCTCCAGTTTCTTTCCAGTACATATAAGCTAAGGAGGATTTTGTACCTGCACCATCGGCATGCATGATATTGCAGTATTCTTCGCTACCTCCTAAGATGTCTGGAATGATTTTGCAAAAAGCCTGTGGGAAAATTCCCTTGTCTATATTCTTTATAGCGTTGTGTACATCTTCTTTGGCAGCACTAACGCCACGCATTGCATATCTGTTATTCATTGTCTCGACTATATTTTCAGATTATTTATCTTTATTATTCCAAATATCCCAGCTTGCAAATGCCTGCAAGAGCAACATCTCCAATCCATTCTTAATCACCGCACCATGTTTTTTACCTTTTTCCAAAAAACGTGTTATGTTTGGATTGTAAAGCAAATCGTATAAAAGCGTATGACTATCCATAGCTTCATATGGAAGTGGCAAACACTCCTCTACATTAGGATACATTCCTACTGGAGTACAATTTACGATTACATTAAACTCCTTGATAATCTTAGGAGATAAGTCATCATAAGTTAAGACATCTATATTCTTACGTCTTGACACACATATTGTTTCAAGTCCTAAAGACTTTAATCCATAGCATACTGCTTTAGATGCACCACCTGTTCCTAATACGAGTGCCTTTTTGTGATAGCGTTCTAATAAAGGTTCTATACTTTTTGTAAATCCTATTACGTCACTATTATAACCTTTAAGATATCTTTTGCTACCTATACGTTCTATACGGATAACATTTACAGCACCGATAGCTTTTGCCTCAGGACTTAAAGTATCAAGATATTTGATAACTTGTTTCTTATAAGGTATAGTTACATTAAGACCTTTTAATTCCGGAGTCGTATCAATTATTTCCAAAAGATTTTCAATAGAAGAAATTTCATAATTATCATACACGGCATCTATACCTTCATTTTGAAATTTCTCATTAAAATACCCTTTGGAAAAAGAATGCTCTAACGGATAACCTATCAGTCCATATTTGTCCATAAGTAACTTATATTCTATTTTTCAGCAATATACATTGTGCAAATACCAAAAGTTAATCTTTTAAAGGAAGTTTTAGTGAAGCCAACTTTTTGAAGGATTTTTATCATTGTTTCACCTTGTGGAAATGCAGCAATTGTCTTATTTAAATAATCGTAAGCGCTGATATCTTTTGAGATTAAGCGCCCATAAAAAGGTAAAACAACCTTTGAATATAGTTTAAAGAGTTGTTTCATAGGAAATGATATTGGCGTTGTAAGCTCTATAATACATAAATGTCCACCTTTCATTAGAACTCTATACATTTCAGAGAGGCCTTTCTCAAGGTCTTGAAAATTACGAATTCCAAAAGCAGCAGTTACTGCTTCAAATGTATCTGAGGGAAAAGTAAGATTTAAACAATCTTCTTTTTGAAATGATATGATCCCATCAAGCCTTTCATCTATTACCTTCTTTCGTCCGATTTCCATCATTCCTTCGGAAATGTCAGCACCAACTAATGTATTAGGTAAAAGCATTTTTACTGATAAAATAGCAAAATCACCTGTTCCGGTTGCAATATCGAGTATTGTTTTTGGTTTATATGGTGAAAGTTGTTTTATAGCTTTCTTGCGCCAGCTTTTATCTATATTCCATGACAGCCTATGATTTAAGGTGTCGTAGGTTGGAGCAATGTTATCAAACATTTCCTCAACCACTTTCCCTTTTTCATCTGTGCTGTTATAGGGCTTTATCTTTTCTTGATTATACACGTTGATGTCGATTTATTTCTTGCAACTAGATATTTTGAAGAACTTTTATTTTCTAGAAGCCAAATATTGGTTTACATTTTTTTCAATACGACCTGCCAAGTCCATTTCTTTATTAACTTTAACAAACGTTTCTCCTGTGATATGCTCGTAGAGCTCAATGTACCTGTCGCCTACGCTTGTTGCATACTCATCAGTTATTTCGGGCATTGTCTGTCCTGGTTCGTTCATAAAGTTGTGTTCTATGAGCCATTGGCGGACAAATTCCTTTGAAAGCTGTTTCTGAGGTTCACCTTTTGCAAACTTCTCTTCATAGCCATCAGCATAGAAATATCGACTTGAGTCTGGTGTATGTATTTCGTCTATTAAATAGCATTTTCCATCACGCTTACCAAATTCATACTTGGTATCAACAAGGATAAGTCCTTTTTGAGCAGCAATTTCCTGTCCGCGCTCAAAAAGTTTTCTAGTCCAATCTTCAATCGTATTGTAGTCTTCTGCTGAAACGATACCTTGCTTGATGATTTCTTCTTTCGAAATATTAAGGTCATGTCCCTCGTCAGCTTTTGTTGTTGGTGTGATGATAGGTTTAGGGAATCGTTCATTTTCTTTCATTCCATCGGGAAGTTTCACACCGCATATTTCTCTACAACCAGCTTTATACTCTCTCCATGCCGAACCTGTAAGAATAGAGCGGATTATCATTTCTACTTTAAAACCTTCACATTTTAAGCCAATTGTAACCATTGGGTCTGGAGTTGCCAATTTCCAGTTAGGACAAATATCAGATGTTAGATCTAAAAACTTAGATGCAATTTGGTTTAATACTTGCCCTTTAAAAGGGATTCCCTTAGGTAATACTACATCGAATGCTGAGATACGATCCGTAGCAACCATAACTATTAGGTCGTCATTGATGTCATAAACATCGCGAACTTTTCCGTGATAAACATTCTTTTGTCCTTCGAAATTGAAGTCGGTCTTGGTTAGTGCATTCATAATTTTAATAATTTATGGAGTAGTTTTATTTTTAATTTTATCGTATGTGTCGTAAGCTGTAACTATTTTCGTTACAAGCTTGTGCCTTACAATATCTTTCTGATTTAATTCTATAACAGATATTCCTTCTGTTCTAGAAAGTATTTCTATTGCTTCTTTTAGTCCGCTTTTTGATTATGAGGAAGGTCGATCTGCGTTAAATCTCCTGTTATTATCATTCTAGAGTTCATCCCCAAGCGAGTTAGAAACATTCTGATTTGGGCTGTTGATGTATTCTGAGCTTCATCAAGTATAATGATGGCATCATTCAAAGTTCTTCCTCTCATGAATGCAAGTGGAGCTATTTGTATTATATGCTTATCCATCATTTCTTGAAGTTTGACAGTAGGTATCATATCTTCAAGCGAATCATACAAAGGCTGCAGATATGGGTCAATCTTTTCTTTCATATCTCCAGGCAGAAAACCTAATTTCTCTCCTGCTTCAACTGCAGGCCGGGAGAGTATGATTTTTTTTACTTCTTTTGATTTCAATGCTTTTACTGCAAGTGCAATGCTCAAATAGGTTTTACCAGTACCTGCTGGTCCTACGGCAAACACCATATCATTCTTGTTAAAAGCATCAACCAATATATCCTGATTGCGTGAGCGGCTTTTTATAGGCTTTCCAGAAACAGAGTAAACTAACACTCCTTTGCCTGCATCTGTTTTTGTTTGCCTTCCATTAACTATGTCAAGAATATCTTCTTCGTTTATAATATTAAATTTTGAGATATGTTTACGTAGATTCTCGACATCTCCTTCTAATTTAGCTATCTGCTCTTCATCGCCCAATACCTTTATAACATTATCGCGAGCTACAATTCTCACTTTTGGGAAGAGAGATTTGATCATCTGTAGATGTACATTACCAACGCCATAGAACACTACGGGGTCAATATCGTCAAGAACAATATGTTTTTCTATCAATTTATTTCACCTATTTTAATACTGCTGCAAAGTTAATATAAAAACATGAACCACGCAAATAATTATCAAATCTTGTAAGTCGATTTTATTAAAAAATCATTACCTTTGTAGCAATGAAAACAAAGAAGAAGATAACAAAGAATAATTTTTTAATAGGATTTATGGCTACGACTGCTTTTTTGGCGGTTGTAAGGCTTATTTTTCCTTCTGTTGCTAAATCATCTTATACAGTAAGAAAAACAACTGCTCTAAACGACACAACTATTAAGAATATAGATGTTCCAAATCAGAATGAAGAAGCATCAGAAGCAAAGATAACTGCGCAGACTCTTCTACCAAGTAATAGATTTACAAAATTTTTTGATACAAATGGAAAAGAAATTAAGCACAGAATTGTAGGTGTTGCAGATTATGATGAAAATTTTCCTGATTCACAACACGTACAACTAGAATCTGCAATGAAGTATGCTGTAAAAGCAGTTATAAATCGCGAAGATGCTGAATTGCGAAAAAAAGAGCTTGTATATATAGGTAGTAACCCTTTTTTTGAAGTAAAACGCTTATCAAGTAGTATCCCATATCTTGTACCTACTGCTGCCATCTTACTTCAAGACATTGGTCGTAATTTTTTTGATAGTTTACAGATAAAGAGTATTCCATTAACAAAACTATTGGTTACAAGTGTCTTACGCACTAAGGAAGATGTTGAAAAACTTAGACGTTACAACCATAACGCTACTGAGAATAGTTGCCATCTTTATGGAACAACGTTTGACATAGCTTATAATAAGTATTCACCTATAACACGTTCGGTACGCGACGATACACTAAAGTGGGTTTTAAGTGAAGTGCTGAAAGATTTAAGAAAACAAGGTAGGTGTCATATCAAATATGAAAAGCGACAGGGGTGTTTTCATATTACAGTTCGATAGAGAGGAATTTCAAAAAAGATTATGTAAATAATCTTTTGTAACTTTACTATAACACCAAACATAAAACAAACGCATACAAGAGTTTTAACCTTCTCGTTGTATGCGTTTTATTTATGTAATTTACTTTCCCTCTTCAGTTAGCTCATCTAAACTTATTGTTGGTTTAAGCAAACCAGCCCGCATAAGCATGTCAGTTATTTCCTCATCACTAGTTCGTCTATAGACCGTATAACCATATCGTGGTTTTCCATTAGGAAATTTACCCATGGGTTCTATCACTTCCATTGCTCCTTCTGAAAGTGTTATGACCTCTTTTTCGGATAGGTCTTTTATCGTTAGCCGATTATTTTCTGAATTATACTTGTAGTTGTATTCGTAACTGACAATTTTACCAGTAGCCGATGAAAAGAAAATAGTATGGCATTTACCATTCTTAAAATAATAGTTTATGGGGCTGACGCCAAGTATCGAACGATAGTAATCTTTTGTATCTAATTGACCATTTTCTAATACTATACGGGTAGAAACCCACATAAAACCTCCATGTTTTATTAAATCTTGAAATTCCTTTTCAGAAATTCTTTGTTTGTTTTTAACAGTGCATTCACCTTTCTTATTGAACTCAAATTTTAAACTTGGTGTAATATTAATAATATGCATATCAGACTGTTGCTTAGGTGTTTTTACATGCAGAAATGCTCATTGCAACAGCTGTAGATGCTACTGCCAATGAAATCTTGTGCTGTATCGACTTTTTTTATTCATATTTATCATTTATATGTTGTTTTATTATTTACGTTTTCAAACCAAGTAAGGTAGAAAGCAATATAGCTTTATATCATTATCTAAAAAAAGAAATTAAGTATTCGACTTGGATGCAAATATACATAAAAAAATGATTTTCATATCAGAAAAATACAATTTATCTGACACATTAAGTATTTATTGGAAGAAAGAGTTAATATTACTAAAAATATAAAAACAATATTGTTTTATTATTGGTGGAATTGTTTAGAAATAACTATTTTTTTGTTTTTATTTAAAAGAACGATAGATTATGAAGAATATTCTTAATATAGGGATTAAGTTTTCAACGATGTTGCTCACATTTGCTACTTTCATTGCTTGTGGATCTCCTAAAAAAGTTGTGATAAATGTTGATGTATTTCATTTTGATGAGATTATAAAAAATGAAAATGTCCAACTTCTTGATGTTCGTACTGAAAGCGAATATAAGGAAGGACACATCAAAGGTGCCAAAAATATTGATGTTTTACAAACAACATTTGCATCAATTGCAACTCATACGTTGGATAAAAAGAAGCCTGTAGCTGTATATTGTCGTTCTGGCAAACGTTCTGCACGAGCAACAGAAGTATTAAAATCAGCAGGATTTAAAACTTATAATCTTTTAGGAGGATTCTTAGAATGGAAGTCTAACGGGAAGAGCATAGTACAATAGTAAGTTGATTTGATTTGTTTACTTGCTAAATTTATAATAAAAAGACCATTTATCATAATGTATATTAGTTTATAAAAGTAGGAGTTTTAAATTGCAGAAAGCATGTAAAGAATTTTTATAAATATGGTTATCATATAACCATTTTATTGTTAGGGCTTTACAAAGAGGCCTGTATTGAGTTGTTAAAGGGCTTGTTTTTACACGATAAAAGAGCCTGTATTGCAATGCAAGAACGACTCTTTTGATTCTTGATTGACTAATCAAAATAAAATGTTTACATTTGTTTCATTTTTGGATATAATTAGTGCGGATAATGAAATAGAATCAACGAGATTTTAAAAATTATATTTATGGGCTAGTAGAAATAACATAATTATTATGTAAATTTGTAGGACACTTTAAAATAAACATTAGTTAATGGAAACATTTATAAAAAAAGAATTACATTATAGCCTGCTTTTTATATGTTTAGGAAATATTTGTCGTTCTCCCGCTGCTGATGCTGTAATGCATCATTTAACTGAGACTAAGGGTCTTTCTAGCAATTTTACTATTGACTCTGCTGGAATTGGAAGTTGGCATGTTGGTGAATTTCCAGATAGTAGAATGCGCAAACATGGAGAAAAAAGAGGTTATAATATAAATCATATTGCGAGACAATTCGATAGAAGTAAAGACTTTGATATTTTTGACTATATAGTCGTGATGGATGATAATAATTATTCTGATATTTGTAATCAGACTAAAAATGCTGAGCAAAAATCTAAAGTAGTTAAGATGAAAGATTATTTTGGCCATTATAAAGGAGAATCATCTGTACCAGATCCATATTATGGAAGTCCTACAGACTTTGAATATACTTTAGATTTAGTTGAAGATGGTTGCAAAGGCCTATTACAATCTATTTTAAAAGAAGATAAAAAAATATAAGATGCAAATTATTCTCTCCTCTGCTAAGTTGATGAATACAGCAACAGATATACAGCTTGTTAAAATTACAGAGCCACTTTTTGGTAATGAAGCTAATAGATTTGCTTTAGAGCTTGGTCAACATTCTGTTGAAGAACTTAAGGCAGAATTAAAATGTAGCTTAAGTTTGGCACAAACTACAAAGTTGCATTTCCTTGATTTTTATAATCAAGAAAATAAGCTACCAGCTATTTTGGCGTATAATGGACAAGCATATAAATGTTTAAAAGCACATACGCTGACACCATGTGATATAGAATTCGGTAATAAACACTTATGGATACTAAGTTTTCTATATGGTTTATTGCGTCCAAATAATATGATACACCCCTATCGTCTAGAAGGTAAAGTAATACTTGAAGCAAGTAGTGGTAGAAATGTTTTTGATTTTTGGAAACCTTTATTGACTGACATACTTATAGAGTCAGTAAAAGCTGATGACGGTATTTTGTTGCATTTGGCAACTGAAGAGTACCAACATATATTTGATTGGAAGCGAGTTCTTGCTGAAGTTACAGTTGTTCAGCCATATTTTAAAGTCTTTGATGGTAATAAATTGATGAATATAATAGTCTACGCAAAAAGCTGTCGAGGAGCTATGACGCGATATGTTCTTCAAAATAAAATAAAAGAACCTAAGGTCTTGTTGGCTTTTGAGTATGAAGGCTTTAAGTTTTACCCTACTTCACCTGAGTTTACACTTCTTCCTAAAGGGCTTACAAAGTTTCTATGGCGATTAGATGTTTAAATAAAATATTTGCTAATATTGCTGTCCGGTAAAACTCACATTGTATATAATTTTCGGAATTGCCTTTATATAGGTAATTCCGCATTATTTTTGAATCCCCCCCTAATCAAATATATCAAGTTCTTTGGGTGGTGCAGTTGCCTTTTCTGCCATTATGATGAGTTCATCATTCTGTGGATTTTCCATAAATGAGATGAAATCGGTGTAGTACATCAGTGTAAGCCTTAGCAAAGTTACTAATTGTGAGAAAGATACATGCCTTTTTATCATTCTGTCAATAACTATATAGTCGTTCCTTAAAAACTATATTTCAGCATAAAGCTTGTTTTGACAAGCTCTATGCTGATTCTTTTTATAAGGTCCAAAAGAACTCTCATAGCTCTTTTGAAGTTATATGCTGCTGCAGCTAATAATACATTGATAGCATCTCCTTTCACACCTTTATAAAAGTTGCGAGATAATCGGTGGTCTGCTTTAAGATGTCCTATCGTTGGCTCTATACCAGCTCGTTTACAAAATAGTTTGTGTTTCTTTCTCTTTTGGTAGTAGCTGTCTTTAGCTTTAGGAGTGTTTGGGATGAGTATCTTTGTCTGTCCAATCTGCTTATACCTCTATACCCTCTATCTCCTGCTAACTTATCAACCTTCCTTCCTGTCATTCTTTGGGTTTGTTCTAACGCCTTTTCGATAGTATGCCCATCATATTCATTCCTAAAAGAACATGCACCAAGAATAAGTCCTGACCATGAGCGAAGAATAGACACTTTATTGCCAAACTCATATTGCTTATGTTCCTTACCCTTGCTGACGCAAACTACATCTGGTTCGTGCAGAGAATATACTTTGTTCTTTGACTTCCTATTCTGAGAAAGAACTCTGTAATATAGCTCAAACATCTTCTCATATCCTTTCCTTCTCCCAAGATTACGCTCTAGCTCTCTTACTAATCTACCTGCTATGGTCTTGAGTTGCCTATCTGCCTTAAGAGCTTTCTTACGATTCTTGGGATGATTACGAAAACGTTGGGAACGATAAATGCCTTTCAAGGTACGCGTATAACTCTGTCGTAGAGGAAGACAATTGTCATGAACTATCTTCAGAACGTTTTTTTGATTATCTTTTTATGCAACTTCGCATCTGTAGGATAGGTTATATTCTTCTCCTGCACGGTAGAATCAATGAAAGCCGTATCAAAATGATCTTCGTTATCATGGTCAGTATTAACGCGGATGCTCTCGGCTAATATTAACTCCATACCTTTTTCACCTATACGATTTCTGAAGTGAACTAACTCGGAAGCGTCACAGGGTTGTTTGGGCATAAATTCAAGTCCACCACAGAAATATTGGTAGTAAGCATTCTCGCTCCATTGAAAAACCACCATTTCATCTGACACATTGCGCAAATGTTTTAAAATTAAAAGACCACACATCAAGCGAATAGGATGAGCAGGGCGACCATTATTGCTGCAATACAAAGGAGAAAAAGCATTTTCGAAACATTCCCAATTAATCTTATTACTAAGTTGGAAAAGGGGATGTTGATGGCTAAGCATGTCCTCTAAAGAAGAGAACATAGAGAGCTGTTTAGATGTACGTTTAAGCATAAATATCTGCAAGATTTATAATGTAAAGGTACAAAAACTTGCAGATATAAGCAAATAATTTACAGGATAATATACTATGAATCAGAGGTATATTAGGTTTTTAAGGGAGGACTATATAGAGTAGATTGGCAATGAGTAAATGCAGGGGAAAGTTATGCTTAAGCTGCTTATAAAGGGATTCTTTATTACCTGATTATAGACAGGCGGTCCGATAAAATGTGTACTTTTGCTCATGTTTTTGAAGTTTAGAAGCTAGAGCAAAGGTAACAAAGGGGTTAAAATCCGAGTGATTTTAGCCCCTAACTTTTATATCTGAAAAAGGTTAACCGGACAGCAATAATTTGCTAACAATAAAAAATAGTAAGAAAAAAGATAATGGTTTTTAGCCAGTTACAATATTTTATACACTTTTGTTATATAAGCTGAAAATAATAAACATTTGGATGTTAAACAAAAAAGATCCTAAACTTAATTAAGTTTAGGACCTTTTAGCGGTGCGTACGAGACTCGAACTCGTGACCTCCTGCGTGACAGGCAGGCATTCTAACCAACTGAACTAACGCACCAAATGTGCTTTATCTAAATAATAGTTGCGGTGCGTACGAGACTCGAACTCGTGACCTCCTGCGTGACAGGCAGGCATTCTAACCAACTGAACTAACGCACCAAATCACGGATGCTAACTACTATTTCTGTTTAGTGAATGCAAAGATACTAATTTAATTTGTTATAGCCAAAAAAGAATAGTGGTTTTTTATAAAAAAAGTTGCATTAAATAAGCATCATTGTATTCATCTGTTTGAAAAAACCAGTCTTGTAGACAAGCAGTCTTCTGAAATCCAACAGATTCCAAACATTTTAACGACTTTTCATTATCTACATCTATATAAGCATAAATTTGGCGAAGATGAAAATATTTTTGTGAATGTTCAATTATTTTTAAAATTGCAGCGTGAGCATATCCCATTCCTCTATACTCGTTTAATATAATTATTCCCAGTTCAGCTCGTTGATGTCGAGGGTCGAAATTCACTAAATCTAACAAGCCTATATTTGCTTTTCTATCATCGGTTTCAATAATTAATCTGACTTGATTATCCGCAAAAATATCGTTTTTGGAATTAGCAATATAGTCATGTAGTACATAACGACTATATGGAACGTTGGTCGTACTAACGCTCCATAAGCTTTCATCGTTTTCTATTTTATAAAGTAAATCTAAGTCTTCTGGCTCCATTGCACGAAGCCGTATTTTTTTTGTTTCTATCATCTCAAGACATCTTCTCCGGTTATGATGCAATCTGCTTGATAATTATACGTACCAATATGTATGTTTTCTTGTGGTTGAGATGCAAAAAATGAAAGAGCATCACCATACGTATACGCATCCATATCGTAAACTACATAATTTAAGATCTTTGATTCAATTAGTTCCAGCTTGTCGAGGTGTCCATTTGGCAATGTTTGTTTATTGCCAATAACATATTTTCCAACTACTCCCCTACTCTTTGCTATTTCCTCACAACGATCTATACTTTTTTTATTTCCAATAAAAATATAATTGGGTTCTACTGGATGTGCATGTGGAAGAAAACCTAAAAGTTTCTGAGATTTCCTATATAACATATTTAAAAGAGAAGTTGTTGCCTTTAAGCAAATAGCAGCCTTGATAGGTATGCTTAGTAAAATGCTCATTCCGCTATAATGTTTACGGAAGAAAATGAGCATCGCTGCATAAAAGACATGAACATATCGAAAACTTGAACGTTGTGTACTTTCACCTTTATAATGTAATATTGTAGAAGGTAAAAACCAATTTTCAAATCCTTCTTTCAATATTCTATAACTTAAATCAATGTCTTCTCCATACATAAAGAACTTCTCATCAAGTAGCCCCACCTTATCTAATACTGAACGACGCAATAAACAAAATGCTCCACTGATTACTTCTATTTTTCCTGGCTCATCCCAAGACAAATTACTCATGTAGTAGTGCCCGAACTTAGGATGTTCAGGGAAACGCTCACATAATCCTATCATTTTATAGAAAGATACCATTGGTGAGGGAAAACCTCTACGACTTTCTTTTGCACGTAAACCACTTGTGGTAAGCATTGTAACACCTAATCCGCCTGCATTTTTATTGGTGTCCATAAAGTTTAGGGCATCAACTATGGTATTTTCACTAATGAAAGTATCAGGATTCAGTAATAAAACGTACTCACTATTACTCTGCTTAATTGCGAGATTATTTGCTCTTGCAAATCCTAAATTGTGCAAAGAAGAAATACAGGTTACCCAAGGGAAACGTTGTTCTATATATTTTACAGAACCATCTTTAGAATGGTTATCTACAACAATTATTTCTGCATCAACACCTGTAATAGCTCGTTTTACACTTAACAGGCACTGTTCAAGATAATATTTTTACGTTATAGTTTACAATTATGATACTTAATTTCATGGTATTAAATCATTATTTAGATCTGTTTTGTCTTGTTTAAAATTCCTTTCACTTTCACATCTTTCTTTTGTAGGATAGATAAAGAAAATGCTAATCATTAAAATCAACGCTAAATAAAAGAATCCAACCTCTTCTCCATAAATATAGTAGAAAAGAATATTCAGAATGATGGGAATACAAAGTAGACAAATTCGCACGCAAGCCCATATTTGAAATCCTTTATATGACTGTATGTTAGTAATACTTTTACAAACTCGTGGAATCTTAAATAAGTAAAGAGCAAGCGGAATTAAAAGCAATGTTATCGGCTGCATAATAAACTGCACAAAAGTCAGACTTTTTTTACCAGCCAAACAGCCTGGTAAAAGAATTGGCAATTCATATATAGCAACGATACAGATTAATATGAGTAAGAAAAGACCTAAAACTTTTAAAAGCAACTTTCGTGTTTGTTCCATAGTTTTATCTTTAACCTTCGATTATAGTTCTGTTTAATATACTTCGTCCCAATGTAACCTCATCAGTATATTCCAATTCATCACCAACCGATATGCCACGAGCAATCACTGTTAGCTTTATATCAAAGCCTTTCAGCTTACGTGATATATAAAAGTTTGTGGTATCACCTTCTATAGTACTTGCTAAAGCAAGAATAATTTCATTAACTGTGCCAGTTTTTACTCGTTCCACAAGCGAATCTATTTCTAAGTCGTTTGGTCCAATGCCATCTATTGGTGAAATTATTCCTCCTAACACATGGTATAAGCCATTATATTGTTGGGTATTTTCAATAGCAAGAACATCTTGTACGTTTTCAACAACACATAATATTGAAGTATCTCTATTTGGATTTACACAAATAGAACATTTATCAGAGTCGGAAATATTGTGACAAATATTGCAGTATTTAATATCATGCCGCATTGTAGAAATTGCTTTAGTGAAGCTATCGACATCTTCTTTAGTTTCACGTAATAAATGTAAAGCATACCGGAGAGCAGTTTTTCTACCTACTCCCGGTAATTTAGAAAATTCTCCAACGGCCTTTTCGAGCAGTTGAGAAGGAAATTGCTGCATATCAAACTTGTCGTTTATACAGGCTTAATCGTCAAATAGATATATACCAAGACCAATCTTAAGACCTACAGTTGAATAACTCGTATCTTTGAACGAATGATCATAATAGAGTGCTGGTTCTATTGTTACAGAACGATTAATAAAGAAAGCATAACCAACTTCAGTACCGACTAAAAGATCATTATAACTACGATTGGCATGTAAGAACTTACATCCAACGCCTAAATATAAACCATTTTGAGAAATGTAGTAGCGTCCTCCAACACCTAACATAAAATGGTCTGCGACAGTTTCTGAACCATTATGTTCAGCACTTATAGTTGCCAACAGCATCGTATTGTCCCATGCTAAATAACCAAGCTTTGCTTCTAGTCCTATATTAAATTTATTGCGACTATTATAATGTAAATCTAATCCTGTTAGTGAAGCTCCTATGTAGCCTTTACCTTCTTGAAATTGTGCGTGAATTCCCAACGATAATGTTAAGCCTAATAAGAGGAGAGATAGTTTCTTCATCATAATTTTTTTATTGTTATAAATATAAAGTTTGTTTATTATTAAATTTCAATGACAAAGGTAGTAGAATTATTTGAATTACAAAAAAATTATTGCCTATCTTTGTGGTCGATTTAGAATTGGCTTCTCTCCTATTTGTCAAAAATATGCTTTAAAAAGTATGAATAAGAAGATAATTACACTGTTATTATTAAATTGGTTTTTTATTAACTGTTTTGCACAAACAAACGATATATTTATAAGTTGGGATACAACTCCTTTTAAGAAGCGTGAGACTCGTGCTGTTTGGCTAACAACTTTTAGTAATCTTGATTGGCCCTCATCATTGGCAAACTCAGAAGAAGGCATCGAAAGACAAAAACAAGAACTTATTGATATCTTGGATAAGTATGTTGCAGCAAACATAAACACAGTATTATTGCAAGCACGTGTACGTGCTGCTACTATTTATCCGTCGAAGTTCGAGCCTTGGGATAAATGTTTAACAGGTAGAGAAAATGGAAATCCAAATTACGACCCTTTGGCATTTGCCGTTGAAGAATGTCATAAACGTGGGTTAGAAATCCATGCTTGGGTTGCTGCTATGCCTGTTGGTGCAGCAAAATCATTAGGATGTAGACTTATGAAGCAGAAAGGATTTAATATTAAAAGTTTCTCTTCTGGTTCTTATGTAAGTCCAGAAGACCAAAATATTGCTGGTTATTTAGGGGAAATTTGTGCAGAAATAACTCAAAATTATGATATAGATGGAATAAACTTAGACTATATAAGATATCCCGATGGATGGCCACATCCAACTTATAGAAATGGTGATACTCCTGAGGCGCGTCGAGAAAATATTACTAAAATTGTTAGAGAAATTAATCGAAGAGTAAAAGTACTAAAACCTTGGGTTAAAATATCATGTTCACCTATAGGCAAATACGATGACTTAAGCAGATATTCGTCTAAAAATTATAATGCTAAGAATCGTGTTTCACAGGATGCACAATTATGGGTAAAGACAAGAATAATGGATCAGCTCTATCCTATGCAATATTGGCGTGATGAAAATTATTATCCATTCTGTGCTGATTGGATGGAAAATTCAAATGGACACGATATTATTTCGGGGCTTGGAACTTACTTTCTTGATCCACGAGAAGGAAATATGACGCTTAAAGAACTTAGACAACAAATGTATGTTAGTAGATGGTTGGGAATGGGACATGCTCATTTCCGTTCTAAATTCCTATTAGATAACTTACAAGGTATTTATAATTTTGAGAAACGTTTTAATGCTATACCATCTATTCCGCCTGCTTTAACTTGGATGAATAGCAGAAAGCCTGAGGCCCCCAAGTTTTTTCAAGGTAATTCTGTTGTAGCATTGATAAGTGCACAAGGAGCAAAAACGATAAGTTGGAAAGGAACTTCACCTTATTATAATATATACATGAGTAATAGCTACCCCGTAGATATCAACGACCCGCGTAATCTTGTTATGGCAAGATTTCAAGGAACTTCATTTGTACACCAAGGGGCTAAACACCAGTATTATGCTATTACAGCAATGGATAGATTTGGAAATGAAAGTGTTGCATTACAAAGTGTACTTGATAAAGAAGGTTTTAAAAGTAGATTACTGATAAATGATGGTAAAAAAATTACCCTCCCAGCTAATATAAACGCAATGGATATAGACTATTTTTGTATTGAATCGTTGCAAGGCAATGTAATTATGAAAATATATTATGTTGCTTCTAATCGTAAAACCTTAAATATCTATAGTCTAAAAAATGGAACTTACAAGCTTTGCGCACATTCGGCAAAGCGCAAAATAAGTCATGAAATTGGCTATTTCTTTATAAAGCGATAGGTAAAAATAATTCAAGCACTTTCCTTCCAATAATACAAAAATTTGTTATAACTTTTTGTTTATGGTGAAAGTGCTTGAATTATAAATTATTAATCCTTAATCTTCAATAGATTCAGAATTTTCTTCCACAGGAAAATCATTTATTGGAAGTGGGCGGTCTATTACTGCATTGTATGAGATAAGACTTACACTTCGTGATAATCCCAATGTTTGGAGCTTACTATGGATAATGTTTAAAAGATGATGATTGTTTTGAGCATAAAGCTTGATAAATAAATCATATTCGCCTGTTGTGAAATGACATTCCACAATTTCAGGGATTTTCTTCAAAGCTTCTACTACTTCATCAAATTTCTCAGGGTTCTTTAAATTCAATCCCATATACGCACAGGTTTCATAACCTATTTTTTCTGGGTCAATAATAAATTGTGAACCTTTGAGTATACCCAAGTTTGTCAGTTTTTGAATTCTTTGGTGAATTGCTGCACCACTTACCTTACACTCGCGTGCAACTTCCAAGAATGGAATACGCGCATCTTCAGCGATAAGGCGTAAAATCTTTTTGTCTAATTGATCTAAACTTCTATGTGCCATTTATCTTAAAAATTTGCCGCAAAGTTACAATAATCTTCTTAAATCACCAATTACTTTTTCATAACAAGTTATAATTCATAATTTTTTCTATCATAAAATAACACCTTTTAAATTTTAGATGTTAATAGTAAAATCTAAATGAATCCCTCTTATCCATAAGATAAGAAAGAAGCAATAATATTCATTATCTTTTTCTTAAATTTACTAGTTTTATAACTCGCTTTTACATCAATATTTTACAAAAAAATATTTTTTTCGATACAAAGAAGGGCTTTTAGAATTATAAAAAGTGCCTATTTTGAAATGCAAAACAGACACTTTTAGAATCTCAAAAATACAGTTATTGTTTTTTTAACGAAATATTTTTTTGCAAAAAAATAATAGTATTTTTTTATGTCTTTGTCTTTATAAAGTATCTAAAAATTATCATTTCTAAGAAAAATAACATCTATATTAGCTTTTTTCGAGTTTTATCAAACACCATTTACCTTACTCTTGCTTCCAATAGTACGACATTTTCAACATGAGGTGTATGAGGAAACATATCAACAGGCTGAACTTCAACAACTCTATAGTCATTATCTAAAAGTGATAAATCGCGTGCCTGTGTTGCAGGATTGCAACTCACATAGACAATACGTTGGGGATGTGCACCTAAAATAACATTTATAACATCAGCGTGCATACCAGCGCGAGGAGGGTCAGTTATAATAACATCAGGTTTACCATGTATTTTTACAAAGTCTTCTGTCAGAATATCTTTCATATCGCCAGCATAAAATATTGTATTGACAATATTATTAATCTCTGAATTTATTTTGGCATCATCAATCGCTTCAGGCACATATTCTATACCAATTACCTTCTTTGCATTTTTGGCAACAAAGTTTGCTATTGTTCCAGTACCTGTATATAGGTCGTAAACTAATTCGTTCCCTGTGAGATTTGCAAAGTTTCGTGCTACACAATATAAGTGGTAAGCTTGGTCTGTGTTTGTTTGATAAAAACTCTTCGCTCCCACTTTAAAACGAAGGTCTTCCATTAGTTCAAAAATATGGTCGTTGCCTTTAAATACTATCAATTCTAAATCGTTGAATGTATCATTGCCCTTTTGATTATCAACATATAATAACGAGGTTATTTCTTTAAATTCATCAGCTATAAATTGCATTAGGCCTATTGCAAGTTCTTCATCTCCAGGTTCATCGTAATGAAACTGGACCAATACTAACCATTCGCCAGTATTTGAGTTTCTCATCATAACATCACGTAACAAGCCACGTTGTTCTTTGATATCGAAGAAAGTAAGATTATGTGATAAAGCATAATTGAAAATGGCATTTCTCACCTTATTACAATAGTCGTCCATCAATACGCATTTTTCAATAGGGTAAATTTTATCGAATGCGCCAGTTATGTGGAAACCTATAGCCCCTTGAGCTAAACCTACATTTTGGGGTAATGCCTCTAATTCTTCTTTGGTATACCAACGCTTATTAGAGCAAGCAAATTCCAACTTATTACGATATTCTTCGGTTTTCTCAGAACCTAAAATAGGAGAAACTTTTGGTAAGTCAATCTTTCCTATTCGTGTAAGTTGGTCAATTACTTGCTGTTGTTTGGCAGCTAATTGTTCATTATAAGGTAGATTCTGCCACTTACAACCTCCGCAGATACCGAAATGTTTGCATTTAGGATCAATACGTATTGGACTTGGTTCTATCACATTTACTACTGTAGCTTCACAATAGCTATGACGCTTCTTAAGAACTTGTAAATCTACAATATCTCCTGGTACTACAAAAGGAACGAAAACAACCATGTCATTTACGTGTGCTACACATTTCCCTTCCGCTGCAACAGCTTCTATTTTAACCTTTTCTAATATAGGTAATGGTTTTCTTTTTTTCTGCTCATTTTCTTTTATTTGCTGCAAAGTTAGTTATTTTTTTTATTTTGAACTGCACCTTGATTTAAAAGTAGTACAAATTCGATGTAAGAAAGTTGAGTAAAAATTTCGGAAATAAATATTTAAGATGACATTTTAATTGTTATCTGCTTATGTTTAACTAAAAATACAAAATGAATTTCTAATAATTCAACAAGTAAATAATATCTCTCAATCTAAATAATAATTACGAATAGATAAATTTATAATTACAAAATTGAAATTTATAATTACGTTTTTAAATTTTATAATTATAAATTTAAGTGCTAACTCTATAAATCAATAAGACTAGAAAATATATTAGGAATACTGAATATATAATATAAAATGTAATTTGGTAAAAAGTAACAATAGTAGCTGCTCATAAATAAAAAAATTTATTGTATGATTATGCTTTTTAGATGGCTTTTTGTCAAAAAAAGTTAAGAATTGTTTTTTTAATTCCTATAAAAATATCAGTACCTTTTGCCACATAAAAACTTTAATCTTAAAAATAATAACAGGGATTTATGAAAAAAAGTTATTTATGTTGGCAGGTTTGGCATTGGCACTTTCTAATGCATCTGCACAGACGGCAAAATGGATTAATAATGTGAAGCTATCTGGTTATGGCATTGCACAATATCAATTTGTTAGCCAAGATAACGCAAAATCAAATTCGTTCAACTTACGTTTAGGTCGTGTTTCTCTTGATGGACGTATTTTTGACGATTGGGCTTGGAAAGCACAAATCCAGTTCAATGGAAACACATCTACTTTAGGTTCATCACCACGTGTTGTTGATTTGTTCACAGAATGGCAAAAGTACACCTTCTTCCGTGTGAAGATTGGTCAGTTCAAAAACCCATTTACATTTGAAAATCCAATACATCCAATTACACAAGGGTTTATGGGATATTCACAAGTAGTAAGTAAATTTGCAGGATTTGCAGATAGAGCTGGTACGCATAGTTCAAATGGTCGTGATATTGGTATACAATTTCAAGGTGATTTCTTAAAGAATGCTGCAGGTAGAGAATTGCTTCATTATCAAGTTGGTGTTTTTAATGGACAAGGCATTAATGTAAAAGATGTTGACGAACAGAAGAACATCATTGGTGGTATATGGGTAATGCCAGTAGCAGGTATGCGTATTGGTTGTTTTGGTTGGACAGGCTCATATGCTCGTAAAGGAACATGGACCGATGCAGCTGGTATAACACAAACTGGTGTTCGCAAGTTACAGCAACGTCGTTATGCAATCTCTGCAGAATACATTGTGAATGATTGGACCTTCCGATCAGAATATGCACACAGCACAGGTGATGCATTTGCAAAAACATTTATAAATACAAATGATGCAGCATCAAAAGATTGCAGTCTTAGTAGCAATGGTGATAAAGCACAAGGTATTTACGCTGCCATTATAGCACCTGTTATAAAGAAAAAACTATATGCTAAAGCACGCTACGATATGTATCAGCCTTCAAAAGGAACTGAAAAACAACGTACCTTGTATGAAGTAGGTTTGAATTATGAATTTAATAAAAATGTACTACTTACGAGTGAATATGCTTATGTTCATGATCGCAGTTTAGCTAAACCAAACTATTCATTAGTAGACTTACAATTAAGTTTCAAATTTTAAATAAAATAATAAAATACATGGAGGAGACATTGTGTTAAATGTTTCCTTCATGTAATCATATTTTCTGCAAAAATTAATGGGAAAAAGACAAGTGGATAACAAAAGTAAACATCGATACGATCAGTATACAGGATTTAATCAACAAAGATATTCTTCATCTCTTCGTAAAAGAAAACTAATATCGCGAATTATTTTATTTTTTGTATGCGCAATAGCTTTAGTTATTACGCTATTTGTATTTTTAATGTATGCAAAAATAATTTAGTTTATATATCATCATTTATTTCTAATGTATGGTATAAACCATTAAATGTAATTTGCATAACCTTGTTTTGTATCTGCATTTCATTGTATAGGGACAAAGCAACATGCCCCATAGTACGGCGAAAATTTACTTCTACAAGTGGATGAATATAATAATGTTGAGAAGTTGAATGTTCAAAAGAACATCTACTTCCAACTATCATCATGTCAATTCCTAACGGACCTTTATATTTGTCCTTAATATTTTGATTTAATAGATACATTAGACATCCTTTAATTGTATCTAATAACTCAGTTTCTATATACTGTCCTAATAGGTTGCGCTTCTTCTCTTCGCTATCAATTAAACTTCCTGTATAAACACCATGCAAAGAGGAGAAAATTGAAAGACCGCAATAGTTCACTTTATTGTCTTCTAAATAAAATTCCATCGCAAAGTCTTGCACTTTATTATAATATGGCTCTAAGATAATACCATTTTGGTAAGCAATAATATTTTTTGCCCAATTTAAATGAACAGTAGATATTTCTTTATCGGTAAATCGTAGCCCTCTCCCACTACCACTCCACGGAGCTTTTATCACAGCATTTCCTAAACTTTTACTTTTTATGTACAAATCTGCAAGATTATCAATATAGTAAGATTCGCCAATAACAGACTTTGCTGATAAAAAGGACTTCAGAATAGAAAGTAAATGAACCGCAGTTTTTCTATTACTCAGGTTACATATCCTTGCTAAGTAATCATCTGTAGGAAGAATCTTTTGAGATACTCCAAGTCGTTTTAATTGTTCTTTTATTGTACAATCCCACCCCCATGGTATAACAGTTTCTATTTTCTCTGTTATGGTTGATAAAGTAGCTACATCAACAAAAACTATTTCTTTTTTTTTAAATTTAAGCTTATTGATGGCATCTATTGCCTTTTTTATATTATTTACCAAAATAGCATCGCCTTGTTTTGCCCATATATATGGTAAGAAAGCCAAGTCGTTACGTATTCTTAATGCAGCACGTGAAGGGGTGTAATTAGAACTATTATGTGCTAATGACATATCGTGCTCAGGGTTGAAAATATGGAGTATCATTCTGTATTCTATCAATATAACATGGCTATTGTATGGCTGGCATGTGCAAAGAAAATCTGCCTTTAACTTAATGAGCACAACCTATTCTTATGCAAAGATACAACAAAGATATAAGAAGACAAAATATAAATAATAGTAAAAATATCGTTTTTGCAATCTATAGTTTGCAAATTTAAGAAATAATTAGTAACTTTGCACGTGAGAAATGTCATTGGTTGCATGTTTCTAAAAGTATATTTTGCCATCGACATTTTCTTGGTATGAAATAATTTAGCAAATTAAGATGGACGCATTTTTCCGTACTCACGCTTACTTAGTAGAGCATAATCATGCACCAGTACGCCGTATGCTTATGGACGAAGTTAATTGGGATGACCGACTAATAGGCATTAAGGGAACGCGAGGGGTAGGAAAAACAACTTTTCTTCTTCAATATGCGAAAGAAAATTTTGGTGCGAATGACCGTCAATGCCTTTATATAAATATGAATAACTTCTATTTCCAGGAAAGAGGAATTGCAGATTTTGCTGGAGATTTTTATAAAGGTGGTGGAAAGGTTTTACTCATAGACCAAGTTTTTAAGCAGCCTAATTGGAGTTGCGATTTGAGAAAGTGCCATGATAACTATCCTGAATTAAAGATTGTTTTTACAGGGTCAAGCGTTATGCGTCTCAAAGAAGAAAATCCTGAACTAAACGGTATTGTTAAAAGTTATAATTTAAGAGGATTTTCGTTTAGAGAGTTCCTAAATTATATGACAGGGCATAATTTCCCGACTTATACTCTTGATGAGATTATTAGAAACCACGAACAAATTGCAATGCAAATTCTACCAAAGGTTAGTCCGCTAAAATACTTTCAAGATTATATTCATCATGGTTATTATCCTTTCTTTTTAGAAAACAGAAATTATTCTGAAAACTTACTAAAAACAATGAACATGATGACTGAAGTTGATATATTGTTGATTAAACAAATAGAACTGAAGTATCTCACGAAAATTAAAACACTTTTCTATTTACTTGCACTAGAAGGTCCAAAGTCCCCTAATATAAGTAATTTGGCAAAAGAAATTAACACAAGCCGTGCAACTGTTATGAACTATATTAAGTATTTATCAGATTCACGGTTGATAAATATTATCTATCCTGTTGGACAAGAATTTCCTAAAAAGCCAGCAAAGGTAATAATGAACAATTCTAATCTCATTTACGCAATTTACCCAATACACGTAGAACAACAAAATGTAATGGAAACTTTCTTTGTTAATACGCTATTGTCAGGACATTTGGTAAATGAAGGAAATAAACAAGGAAATTACATAATAGACGAAAATAAGAAATTCAAGATTTGTGATGCGGAGAATACAAAGTTACGTTTAAATAACGAAACTATCTACGTTCGCTATAATACAGAAGTTGGGAAAGATAATAAAATACCACTCTGGATGTTTGGATTTCTTTATTAAGACAGATGTTAAAAATAAAAATACGAGACTCCAAAAAAAATATAACATAAATATATTGATCAAAAACAGGCCTATACAAAACAGCCCAAAAACATTATAAAATCATTTAATAAATAAAGAAATGGCGAAAGAAAAAAAGTATATTACCTGTGATGGTAATGAAGCCGCAGCTCATGTGAGCTACATGTTTTCAGAGGTAGCAGCTATCTATCCGATTACTCCGTCATCTCCAATGGCAGAGCATGTGGATACATGGTCAGCAAAGGGACGTAAGAATCTCTTCGGTCAGACAGTAACAGTTCAGGAAATGCAATCAGAAGGTGGTGCAGCTGGTGCTATGCATGGTTCACTCCAAGCTGGTGCACTTACAACAACATTCACAGCTTCACAAGGTTTGTTGTTGATGATTCCTAATATGTATAAGATTGCAGGTGAAATGCTTCCTTGCGTGTTCGACGTTTCAGCTCGTACAATCGCTACACACTCATTGTGTATCTTTGGTGACCACTCAGACGTTATGGCTTGTCGTCAGACAGGTTTTGCAATGTTCTGCTCTGGATCAGTGCAAGAAGTAATGGACCTTACAGCAGTTCCACATCTTGCTTCATTGAAGACAAGTATTCCATTTGTTAACTTCTTTGATGGATTCCGTACATCTCACGAATATCAGAAGATAGAGATGATCGACCAAGACGAAGTTGCAAAATTACTTGATCTAGAAGATGTTAAACGTTTCCGTGATCGTGCACTTTCTCCTGAGCGTCCTGTTACTCGTGGTACTGCTGAGAATCCAGAAACATTCTTCACACATCGTGAAGCTTGTAACCAGTATTACGAAAATATTCCAGAAATAGTTGAAGATTACTTGGTTAAGATAAAGAATATTACTGGTCGTGAATACCATCTATTCTCTTACTATGGTGCTGAAGATGCAGAAAACATCATTATCCTTATGGGTTCTGCTACCGAAGCAGCTCGCGAAGCTATCGACTATCAAATGAAGCAAGGCAAGAAGATTGGTATGATTTCAGTTCACCTTTATCGTCCATTCTCTGTTAAGCATTTGCTCGCAGCAGTTCCAAAGACTGTAAAACGTATTGCTGTACTTGACAGAACGAAAGAACCAGGTGCAGAAGGCGAACCATTATACCTTGATGTTAAGAGCGCTTTCTACGATGTTGAAAATAAACCTCTGATAGTTGGTGGTCGTTATGGTCTTGGTTCATCTGATACCACACCAGCTCATATCATTTCTGTTTTCAACAACCTTGAACTCGCTGAACCTAAGAATCACTTTACAGTGGGTATTGTAGATGATGTTACATTTACTTCTCTTCCCTTGATTGACGAAATTCCAATGGGTGGCGAAGGTATATTCGAAGCTAAGTTCTATGGTTTGGGAGCTGATGGTACTGTCGGTGCAAATAAGAACTCTGTTAAGATTATAGGTGACAACACAAATAAACACTGCCAAGCATATTTCTCTTATGACTCTAAGAAGTCTGGTGGTTTTACATGCTCTCACCTTCGTTTCGGAGACAGCGAAATTCGTTCTACTTATCAGGTAAATACACCTAACTTCGTAGCATGCCATGTTCAGGCATATTTACGTATGTATGACGTAATTCGTGGTTTACAGAAGAATGGTACTTTTCTTTTGAATACCATTTTCGAAGGTGAAGAACTTGCAAACTTCATTCCTAACAAGATTAAGCGTTACTTCGCTCAAAACAATATTACCGTTTACTACATCAACGCAACAAAGATTGCACAGGAAATTGGTCTTGGCAACCGTACCAATACTATTCTTCAGAGTGCATTCTTCCGTATTACAGAAGTAATCCCTGTTGATTTGGCGGTTGAGCAGATGAAGGAATTCATTGTTAAGTCTTACGGCAATAAGGGACAAGACGTGGTTGATAAGAACTATGCAGCTGTAGACCGCGGTGGCGAATACAAGTCATTGTATGTAGATCCTGATTGGGCTAACCTTGCAGACGATGAGGATGATGCAAATGACAATGCTCCTGCATATATAAAGGAAATTGTTCGTCCTATCAATGGTCAGGTTGGTGACTTACTTAAGGTTTCTGACTTCATCAAGTACGATATGGTAGACGGAACTATGAAGAATGGATCTTCTGCATTTGAGAAACGTGGAGTTGAAGCTTTCCATCCTGAATGGACTTCTGAGAACTGTATTCAGTGTAACAAGTGTGCTTATGTTTGTCCTCACGCTTGTATCCGTCCATTTGTTCTCGATGAAGAAGAAGTAAAGGGCTTTGAAGATAAGACATTAGAGATGAAAGTTCCAAAGCCTATGGCCGGTATGAACTTCCGTATTCAGGTTAGCATACTCGATTGTGTAGGTTGTGGAAACTGTGTTGATGTTTGTCCAGGAAACAAGCAGGGTAAGGCACTTGCAATGATTCCTTTTGAGCGCGATCAAACAAATTGATAATTGGAACTACCTCATAAAGAACGTCAAGACTAAACAACATTTGGTAGATATCAAAAGCAACGTAAAGAATTCACAGTTTGCTCAACCATTGTTTGAGTTCTCTGGAGCTTGTGCAGGTTGTGGTGAAACACCTTACGTTAAGTTGATTTCTCAGTTGTTCGGCGACCGTGAAATGATATCTAATGCTACAGGTTGTTCTTCTATTTATTCTGCGTCTATCCCTTCAACTCCTTATACAACCAACGAGTATGGTCAAGGTCCTGCTTTCGATAACTCATTGTTCGAGGACTTCTGCGAATTTGGTTTGGGTATGGCACTTGGTAACAAGAAAATGCGTGAGCGCATTACCAAGCTTTTGAGCGATGCATTAGCAGAACAACATGTATCTGAAGATTTTAAGATTGCTGCTCAAACTTGGATTGATGCTAAGGATGATGCCGATGCTTCTAAGGAAGCGAGTGCCGCGTTAAAGCCGATGATTGCTGCTGGTGCTGAAGCAGGTTGCCCAATTTGCAAAGAATTAAAGACTTTAGATCACTACTTAGTAAAGCGTTCACAATGGATTATTGGTGGTGATGGTGCTTCTTACGACATCGGTTATGGTGGTCTCGATCATGTAATCGCTTCTGGCGAAGATGTTAATATTCTCGTACTTGATACAGAGGTTTATTCTAATACAGGTGGTCAAAGTTCTAAGTCTACCCCACTTGGTGCTATTGCACAATTTGCTGCACAAGGCAAGCGTATCCGCAAAAAAGACCTTGGCTTGATGGCAACCACCTATGGTTATGTTTATGTTGCACAAATAGCTATGGGTGCTGATCAGGCACAGACTCTTAAGGCTATTCGTGAGGCTGAAGCATATCCTGGTCCATCGCTCATCATTGCTTATTCTCCATGTATCAACCACGGTTTGAAGGCTAAGGGAGGTATGGGTAAGAGTCAGGCTGAAGAAGGTCGTGCAGTAGAAAGCGGCTACTGGCACTTATGGCGTTACAACCCAGTATTGGCAGAAGAAGGAAAGAATCCATTCTCTCTCGACTCTAAAGAGCCAGATTGGAATAAGTTTCAAGACTTCTTGATGGGCGAAGTACGCTATCTCTCAGTTAAAAAGGCTTATCCTAATGAAGCTCAAGAACTTTTCGATGCTGCTGAGCAAATGGCGAAACTCCGTTACCAAAGCTATATTCGCAAGAGTAAAGAAGACTGGAGCGAAAATATTTAGTCGTTCCTTAAAAACTATATTTCAGCATAAAGCTTGTATTGACAAGCTTTATGCTGATTCTTTATATAAGGTTTAAAAGAACTCTCATAGCTCTTTTGAACTTATATGTTGCTGCAGCTAATAATATATTGGTAGCATCTCCTTTGTCACCTTTATAAAAGTAGTGAGATAATCGGTGGTCTTCTTTAATATTTCCTATCGTTGGCTCTATATCAGCTCGTTTACAAGCCTGGCTTATATGACAAAAGTGTGCTTATTTTAGAGTCGTTCTCTTTTATGTGACAAAAATGTGCTTAAAAAGTTCCATTCCCCTTTTATTTCTTAGGGGAGTGGGACTTTATAAAGTCTAGAATGAATATCTTTCTTCTAGTTCTTCAGGAATTTGGAGTGATAAAACAGATAAAATAAAAAAGAAACCGCTGTAAATATTGTATATTTGAATAAACACAACCAAATGTACAAAGATGAACAGCAAGTTTCCTATATCATGATTGGGGTCTTTACACCCACGAATGCACTTGTGAAGAATACAAAGGTAATAGAATTATTTTGTATGTACAAACAAAAGAGCGAATAAGCTGTTGCCCTTGTTGTGGGGCTCGCTCTGTTGTGAAGAACGGGTATCGCCTGCGGGACTTTGTTGGACTTCCCATAGGTGGCAAACGAGTAACTATCCGCATGAAGGTGCCACGCTATAAATGTAAGGAATGTGATTTCGATCAGCAGGAGAATATTCCCTTTGCTACTGGCAGTCGCAGCTATACTCATCGCTTTGCCAAGTATGTAGTAGATTTACTTCGTGTTATGACGCTTCAGGATGTATCGCATCATCTGGGTGTGTTATGGGATATGGTAAAGGAAATATACTCCTCTTACCTTGAGCGTCATTATAGCCCTCCATCTCTGGATAAGGTGGAGAATATAGGTATAGATGAGTTTGCTGTTAAGAAAGGATATGTTTATAAGACCATCGTCGTGGATTTGGAAAGTGGCAAGATAATCTATGTTGGCCATGGAAAGGGTACGAAAGCTCTGAAAAAATTCTGGCAGAAAGTCAAACGTAAGAATATAAAGATAAAACATGTGGCAACAGACCTGTCTGCGGCTTTCATAGCCTCTGTCATGGAGAATTGTCCCGATGCAGTACATGTGTTTCATCATTTCCATGTAGTGAAGTTAATGAACGAGAGACTTGACGATATCAGACGTAAAGTTTATAGTATGGAAAAAGATATAAATAGTCCTCCCTTAAAAACCTAATATACCTCTGATTCATAGTATATTATCCTGTAAATTATTTGCTTATATCTGCAAGTTTTTGTACCTTTACATTATAAATCTTGCAGATATTTATGCTTAAACGTACATCTAAACAGCTCTCTATGTTCTCTTCTTTAGAGGACATGCTTAGCCATGAACATCCCTTTTTCCAACTTAGTAATAAGATTAATTGGAAATGTTTTGAAAATGCTTTTTCTCCTTTGTATTGCAGCAATAATGGTCGCCCTGCTCATCCTATTCGCTTGATGTGTGGTCTTTTAATTTTAAAACATTTGCGTAATGTGTCAGATGAAATGGTGGTTTCTCAATGGAGCGAGAATGCTTACTACCAATATTTCTGTGGTGGACTTGAATTTATGCCAAAACAACCCTGTGACGCTTCCGAGTTAGTTCACTTCAGAAATCGTATAGGCGAGGAAGGTATGGAGTTAATATTAGCAGAAAGTATCCGCGTTAATACCGACCATGATAACGAAGATCATTTTGATACGGCTTTCATTGATTCTACCGTTCAGGAGAAGAATATAACCTATCCTACAGATGCGAAGTTGCATAAAAAGATAATCAAAAACGTTCTGAAGATCGTTCATGACAATTGTCTTCCTCTACGACAGAGTTATACGCGTACCTTGAAAGGCATTTATCGTTCCCAACGTTTTCGTAATCATCCCAAGAATCGTAAGAAAGCTCTTAAAGCAGATAGGTAACTCAAGACCATAGCAGGTAGATTAGTAAGAGAGCTAGAGCGTAGTCTTGGGGGAAGGAAAGGATATGAGAAGATGTTTGAGCTATATTACAGAGTTCTTTCTCAGAATAGGAAGTCAAAGAACAAAGTATATTCTCTGCACGAACCAGATGTAGTTTGCGTCAGCAAGGGTAAGGAACATAAGCAATATGAGTTTGGCAATAAAGTATCTATTCTTCGCTCATGGTCAGGACTTATTATTGGTGCATGTTCTTTTAGGAATGAATATGATGGGCATACTATCGAAAAGACGTTAGAACAAACCCAAAGGATGACAGGAAGGAAGGTTGATAAGTTAGCAGGAGATAGAGGGTATAGAGGTATAAAGCAGATTGGGCAGACAAAGATACTCATCCCAGATATTCCTAAAGCTAAAGACAGCTACTACCAAAAGAGAAAGAAACACAAACTATTTTGTAAACGAGCAGGTATAGAGCCAACGATAGGACATCTTAAAGCAGACCACCGATTATCTCGCAACTTTTATAAAGGTGTGAAAGGAGATGCTATCAATGTATTATTAGCTGCCGCAGCATATAACTTCAAAAGAGCTATGAGAGTTCTTTTGGACCTTTTAAAAAGAATCAGCATAGAGCTTGTCAGTACAAGCTTTATGCTGAAAAATAGTTTTAAAGGGATGAGAATTTAAAAAAGCTTAAGTTTGTTGAAAGAAACTTATTAGCTTTCGTAAAAGTATATTTTTAATTTACATCTTTGGCGGATTCTTCTTTTCGCTTTCGTTTAAAAATCCATGTCGATAAGCGTAGAGCAATTCTTCTAACGCCTCGATTTGGAGTTTCAACTCAGTACCTTTATCCATATCCGCTACTTTTAAGCGACGTTGGTTCAACTCTACAATTTGTGTTGTACCTACAATGTCAATACCACGATTAATAGCGTCTTCTTCCGATGCAAATGGTTCGTGTTGAACAAGCTCGAAACCTCGAGAGTGGTAAATAAGCGTATACCCCGCAATTCCAGTTTCTTTATGATAAGCTTCTGAGAAACCTCCATCTATGACCATAAGTTTTCCGTTAGCTTTAATTGGTTTTTCACCTTTATTTACATGGACAGGAACATGGCCGTTTATAATATGACCTGTTGCACTATTTACACCAAACTCTTGCATTATCATATCGGCAATATCTTCGCGTTCACGGAATTTGAAATAGAAACCTTTTTCTTCGTGGTGTGTTTCTTTTTCCTTAATGAAGTAGCGCTCGAACGTTGTCATCGCTGCCTTATCGAAAAGTGGACTATCTGGACCCGACCATAGGTAGAGGAAATAATCAATAGCGTATTCACGTTCTTTGCAATACTTTAATTCTGTTTGCTGTTGAAAAGCACGTCGGATAATCATTCCCAACTTGTGCAGAAGGTCTTTACCTTTATCAAAGTGATTTGGCTCAATTTCAACTTCTCGTAATGTTCCGTCTTCATTGAGAGGAATAGAAGCATGATAAAGCAAGTTATTATTTAAGACCTTATACATACATCCGTGTCGAAGTTGTAGCAAAATGTGTTCGCGCAATTTTTCGCTAACAGTGAACGAATGATGGAGTCGTTCCATCAATGAAAGCTCTTCCTGTGTAAGTTGTTCTGGGTGCTTAGGGTCAACGGTAGGGAAATTGCACGATGTCAGTTTGTATTCTTTTCCACTAATGGTGATAGTTCCTTTCTTGTAGTCAATCATTTCATACAATAGGCGGTGTTCCATCTTCCAATGTGGATACTTCTTTATGAGCTGAGCTTCTAACTTGAACTGAATTACACTGATAGCCTTATGCATACGTGCGATAAGCAAAATGTTCTTCTCATCGATAGTATCAGGTTGCATAACCTTTGGCTTAAACTCAACACATGGGTCATCTCCATAAACATCCATAGCAAAGGTTGCCAACTGCATTAAGTTAATGCCATACCCATCTTCGATAGTATCCATATTATCGTATCTCAATGCAATTCTTATTACATTACAGATACAAGCATCGTTTCCTGCACATGCACCTGCCCATAAAATATCATGATTTCCCCAAGTTATATCCCATGTATGATAGTTTTTAAGGATATCCATAACAACATGCGCACCAGGACCGCGGTCGTATATATCACCTAATATATGAAGACTGTCAATAGCAAGACGCTGAATGACATTACAAATTGTTGTGATAAAATCGTCGGCTCTTCCTGTTGAAATTATGGTAGAAATAATAGTGCTTACATAATCTGTTTTATCCTTGTCAGCAGAACTTTCGTGGAGAAGTTCTTGAATAATATAAGAAATTCAATAGGAAGTGATTTGCGCACTTTAGATCTTGTGTATTTGCTTGAAACATCTCGGCATATTCGTACAAGACGATGGATTGCGATATGATACCAATCCTCAATATCATTTTCCGCCTTCTTAACAAGTTCTATCTTTCGTTCAGGATAATAAATCAGTGTACAAAGGTCGCGCTTCTCAGATTCACGTAAAGTATCACCAAATAAGTCGTTTACCTTTCTCTTAATGTTTCCTGATGCATTCTTCAAGACATGTTGGAAAGCTTCGTGTTCTCCGTGTATATCTGCCAAGAAATGTTCAGTACCCTTTGGTAAGTTCAATATGGCTTGCAAGTTTATAATCTCAGTACTTGCATCTGCTATTGTTGGGAACGATTGCGCTAATAGTTGCAGATAGCGTTCGTCTTTTTTCAAATCATAATTTTTGTTTGTCATAGTCAATTTCTGAAAATAATTAGTTGATTAGTACTTATTTTTATTGATGATTTTTTCTATTATCGGTCGTATCTTCTTATCGTTTAATGGTACAAAAGGTGCATAACCGTCTTCCAAATATAAATACTCTGAAAGTATGTACACCATACGTCGTGCAAACTTCAATAGCCTCATACGACGCAATGTAATAAGAAGTCGTTCTTCATTGTAATCCTCAAATCGTATAACTTGATATATCTGCGATAAATGAAGCAAACTAAATTTCCTTTGTTTCAACAATACCTTTGCATGTGCCAGCATTGTCCCAATCTGCTTTATTGTATCTTCTTCTCCTTCTTTAGCATTTTCATAACGACTTTTAAGGAGGAAATTGCCAACTTCTATCTTTGTCTTTTCAAGTTCACCTTCTATTTTTTGCATATAAGGTTTATATCTTGAAATATCTGGTGTGTTGATATTTGGGATTACAAGTAATAAACGTTCAATTCCAATATCAACATAATCACGTACAAATTCATCATCTGCACATATAAGTATTCGTTGCCATTGTTGAGGAGTAAGTCCACGAAGTTCTAAAAGTCCCTTGCTTGGTATAATTTTATTAGTTGGATCTTGCTGCAATCCTGTATGTAATAAGGCACATAAACATAACCATTCAAGATTATCCATATTTCGTCTATACCTTGTGTCAATAACTTTAGTATAGATTTTTATTATGTTTACCGCCATCTCTTCAGTAGAAATAGAATGATTCAGCAAACATGAAGGTACAGAATCTATTCGCTTATTCCATCCAAGTTGTAAAATTTCATTCTTCTCTTTTTCCGATGTTGCTAACACTGCATCAGCCATTTGTACAACTTTACGCTGATAAGTTATAGAACGAACTTTCTTTCGCATTGGTTCTTCTAATTTCATTGCTAAAGGAGAAAGCTCACCATGAGGAGAAAATAGCAATGCGCAACCAAAACGTTTTGCTTTCTTAGCACAAACAAAAGTATTTAGTTTCCAACAACTATGAATATGTACAATGTCCGGCTTAAACTTGACAGCATCTTTTTAAATTCCTTCTCGGTAGTTGCCACCTCTACCTCTACTGATTGTGCCTTTTCTTTTGTAATCAGTATCGTTAGATAATCAGAGAGAAGTTCTCCTTTTTTTATTTTATATGTAAGATGCAGTACTCTCATTATAATTTGTGAGAAATGAAATCATATTTATTCGCTCGCCAATATTTTTATTCTATATCCAAAGTTTTGCCAAATAAGACGCAACTCGTAAGGTATAATTTTCCAAGAAGGAATAACTTCATTAAATAATAATAATGCTTTCTTCCCTATTGATATTCTCAAAATAAAAGTTAGCACAAGTGCTAAAAAGGCAGTGATAGATATTATCCAATTTGTTGTCAGAATAGAAAAAACCAAAGTTGCAACAATAATAAGATAGTTAAAATGAATAGCAAACTGATCAAAATAGTATCTCAGACGATGTTTAGCACTTCTTTTAAGATGTTGTCGGGTTTCTATATAGAAGAGATGTTTGTTTATCCAATGCTTGTATATAGGTGTTTCTTCAATTAATGTTCCATCAATAGAATTTTCTACAGCAGTTGTGCCTTTCTGCGCATATTTGTTAACTATAAAGTCAAATTCTCCACGTACATATTTCAAGTTTCCTCTAAACCCTTCAGTTTCAAGAAATTCGCTTTTCTTAAATAATAAAGCATTAGAATTCCAAGCATACGCTGTAGCTTTCTGAGCTTCTCTCATAAGATAGCACGATAGATAGAATCGTTCGAATCTCCAAAAGTCTGAAGCTTCCTCGTCATAAATAGTATATCCTACTACAAGATTAATATTTTCTTTGCAGTTTCGTGCCAAAGCAGAAAGCCAGTGTTCTGATTGTGGTGCACAGAATATATCGCAAATAAGAAGCCATTCATTTTTCGCAGCCTTTGCTCCAAGTGTTATAGCCAATTTCTTTCTACTCATGTATTTTGAAGTAGAAGGAATAAATGTTGTGTATAGTCGTGGATTATCAGCATATGTTTTTAGAATATCTTCTGTTTCTACATCTCCCTTAGGTACAACAACAATTACTTCATAGTTTGAGTATTCCTGACTTAAATACTTGTTTATGTTTTTTGAAAGTGCCAGTGCATCATCATTTGGAGTTAGGATAATTGATACAGGTGGATATTGTTGTTCTTGTACAACCTCTCGTTGTTCAGTAGTACCTGTTTCTTTAGTTAAGGTTTCGTCATCGTCCTCTTTTAGATATGGTTCTGATACATTTGGTTTTCTGAAGAATGGATTTATAAACGATGTAAACAATGCTACTAAAAGCAACATTGCTGAAATTACAATCGTATATTTATCAATTATAAACATTATCTATTTAGTAAAACAAGGTAGCTGATAAAGATTGAAGTGCATGTTTCTTGTCTTCTCCCCTAATCAAAAATGAAATATTATAATTGCTGCCGCCATAGCTAATCATTCTTACAGGAATATCTTTCAGAGCATTGGCAGCTGTGATTTCAAATCCAACATTCTGCCAGGCCAAGTCACCTACAACACAAACTATGCACATATCTGTATCAATAGTTACTGTACCACAAGCCTTTAGTTCATCAATTATTTCTTCTAAATGGGTAATATCTTCAATTGCTATTGAAACACCAACTTCACTGGTTGAAATAAGGTCAGTAGAAACTTGATAACTTTCAAATACTTCAAATACTTTACGAAGAAAACCAGGTGAACCAAACATTCTGCTCGAGCGTACTTTTATTACTGTAATATTATCTTTTGCAGCAATCGCTTTGATTTTTCCCTCTTCCATTATATTGTTTATAATGGTGCCATCTGCATCTGGTTCCATTGTGTTTTTTAATCTTACAGGTATGCTAGCATACTTTGCAGGTTGGACACAAGTGGGATGTAGTATCTTTGCTCCAAAATAAGCAAGTTCAGATGCTTCTTCAAAGTTAAGTTGACTGACAGCTTCAGTATTTTCTACAATACGTGGGTCATTATTGTGCATGCCATCTATATCAGTCCAAATCTGTATTTCCTCAACATTGATAGCTGCTCCCACCAATGATGCTGTATAATCAGAGCCTCCGCGTTGCAAGTTATCAACTTCACCATAAGCGTTCTTACATATAAAACCTTGTGTTATATAAACTTGATAATCTGAGTTTTCAGCCATAATAGCAGAAAGCTTTTCTTTTATATATATGGAATCGGGTTCAGCATTCTTATCAGTACGCATAAAGTCAAGAGCATTCAAAAGCTTAGCCTTAATTCCTTTTTCTTGCAAATAGTTGGCAACCATATTAGTTGATAATACTTCACCTTGTGCAACGATGCTCTTTTCTTCAAATGAAGTAAAGATGTCATTTGTAAAAGAGCGCAGATAATTAAATTCTTCTTGAATAAGCTTTCGTGTCTTTTCTTTGTAATCGTTGGTAGAATAAAGTTCATCAATATGTGATAAGTATTTCTGTTCAAGCTTATTGATAACTTCATTTGCACCTTCATGATTCTTCTTATATAAGTATTCTGCAACTTCTATAAGTGTATTTGTAGTACCACTCATTGCAGAAAGAACAACAAACACTGGTTCTCCTGTTCTGAGCACCAGTTCTACAACTTCTTTCATTCGTTCAGGTGAACCAACAGAGGTGCCACCAAATTTCATTACTTTCATATCGTATCCAGTTTGTCGCCTTATTCTTTGTTTGAAATAGTTTCTTCATCATCAACAAAGTCGAGAACTTCTATCTTCGTTTCTATAGGTTCGTTGCTTTCTTCCAAATCATTTGTTTCAGCATCGTCTGTAACTAATTTAAATTCTCCATCTTTACATTTGAAAACTTTTCCAGGAAATTGTTCTAGCAAATGAATATTGTGTGTAGACATAACAACTGCTGCCCCATCTTTAGAGGCACGTTTCAGTATGCTTACAATATTAGTTGCAGTTTCTGGATCAAGATTGCCTGTAGGTTCGTCGGCAATAATAATTTGGACTATTAAGCAAAGCGCGTGCAATAGCAATGCGTTGTTGTTCACCGCCCGATAGTTCGCTTGGCATTTTATCTTTCTTGTCAAGCATTCCTACTTCATTAAGTACATCATGTATTCGGTTTTCAATAGCTTTATTTTCTTTCCAACCTGTTGCTTTCATAACAAACTGAAGATTTTTGAAAACATTTCTATCATGAAGTAACTGGAAATCCTGGAATATAATCCCCATTTGCTTTCTGAGTGCAGGTACATAACTGCGCTTCAGAGTTAACAAAGACTGTCCTAAAACATCTGCTTTTTCTGCTTCGCCATCATAAATATCAAGTTCGCAATAAATAGTCTTTAGCAAAGAACTCTTACCTGAACCGACTTTACCTATAATATAGATAAACTCTCCTTCATTCACTTGAAAGTCTACATTCCTAAGTACATGTTTCTCGTCTTGGAAAAATATTTACTTTTTTTGTAATCTACTAACATTATATGTCTTTTTTGAGGATTCTTTATAACCTTATGCAAAGATAAGAAAAAAATGATTGGCACTTATTTTCTTTGTAAAAAAAGATATTGATACTATATAAATACATGAGCTCATTATAAGAAAGTTGTATAAATGCAGTAGGTGTGTACTTTAATTGAGAGAGATATGGTTGATAATATTTATTTTTGATTGCCTTATTTTTGATCTTATAAGAAGCTTTATCCTCTTACTTGGGTTTAATAAGAAATCACAAAAATTGATTGTTTTAATTGCTGCAGAAAAAAATGTTATTATAATCCATCAAAAAAATGTAATTACGTTTTTTTAAAAATTATAATTACATTTTTGAAATTCGTTATTATGTTTTTTTTATAGGGTAAAGGTGTTGAAAGAAATAGTTGAATTAATAAAAATAATAATTTAACCCCACATAAGATTTTTTTCTCATATTGAATTGGAATAGAGTTAATGTTTTATACAAGTATTAATATTAGATTAAAGAATTATAAACTTAAATATTACTATACTTATACTTGAATCTATTTATGTGTCTGATTAGATATGATTTCTTTAAAAACTTATTTCAATATTCTTTCTACTATTTATTACATTATGTCGGTTTTTATTTGTACTTTTGCAGTCTCAAAAAATATAAACATTGATAAAGTTAGAGAGAAATCGACAAAAGTTTAGTAAAAGCCGCTTACAGTTATTCCGATTTGGATTATCAGTTATGTTGCTTTTATATGTGCAAAACTTATTTAGTGCAGGTTGTCTTCAAAAAGATAGCTTACAGGGAGAAAGTACATATAATTTTGTATTCTTAGGAGACTCAAATTTATGGACGGGTGGTGATGATAGTTCTAATTCTCGTAGTTGGAGTTATTGGTTTTGTAAAGACCTTGCAGTTAAAAATAGTAAGAATTATGCTCGTAGTGGGGCTACATGGACACATACAAAACAGACAAGAAAAGATTTGCTGTCTTATGACGAGAAACTTTCCGACAATAATGTTATTCTTAATCAAGTCTTGCGTTTAATAACTGATGTTCAAGAGAATCGACGCTCTGCACCTACTTATATTTTCATTATGGCAGGCACAAATGATGCGTGGTTTCAAAATCGTCGTCCACAACTTTTTTCAGAAACTGTAAAACAAGCTTTTACTCGTAAAAGTAGAACGCCACAACAAACATTATCGCTCGCAGGTGCTGTAAAACTTGATTGCGAACTATTGAAACAGTATCTTCCCAAGAGTAAAATAATACTTATTACACCAATGCTGACAACGCAAGCATCAGTAGATGTAGTGAATAAAGTGGCTGACATTATTGATGCTTCAGGAAAACGTCTTAGAGTTTCTGTAATTAGGTTGGATAAAGCACTATTGATTAACCCTGAACAAGAAAGACAGAAGCTAAACTACACACTTGATGGTACTCACACAAGTCCAGCAGGGGCAGAAAAAGTTGGAGAATATATTCTCAAAAGGTTTAAAGAAATTATTCAATTAAAATAAGTAAATATTTTAACATAAACGGAATTTATGGTATTTTCAGATTTATTTTTCTTATTCGTTTTTATTCCTTTATTTATGGTTTGCTATTTAATAGCTAACCTATGGGATAAGATGCGTAAGGAAACTTGTATTAACCAGACTGCTGTGCGAAACGCAGTATTAGTTGTCTTCTCACTTATTTTCTATGCATGGGGCGAACCTATGTATGTTCTGTTAATGATATTTAGTGTCTTCATCAACTTTCTTGTTGGTATTGGTATTGATAAACAGGATAAACATAGAAAATTAGCTCTTATTATAGGTCTTGTTTTTAATCTGCTTATTCTTGGAACCTTTAAATATGCTGGCTTTATAGCCGAATCTCTTAACTTTATTGGAATTCCTGTTCCAGTTCCTCATATAGCGTTGCCAATTGGTATCAGCTTCTATACATTCCAAAGTATTTCATATTTAATAGATGTATATAGAAAGCAGGCAGATAGTCAGAAGCGATTTGTAGATTTACTACTTTACATTTCAATGTTCCCACAGCTAATCGCAGGTCCTATTGTTCGTTATGACCTTATTGCAAAGGAAATAAATAATCGCCGTATTACTCGTTCAGATGTAGTTGAAGGTTCATACAGATTCTTAATTGGTTTGGGTAAAAAAGTGATATTGGCTAATCAATTTTCAGAAATAGCTAACCAGTTTTTACAAAGCGGTCTTCCACAACTTACTACAATGGGAGCATGGGTAGGTATTGCTGCCTTTACACTTCAAATATTCTTCGACTTTAGTGGTTATAGTGATATGGCAATTGGCCTTGGTCGTTGCTTAGGATTCCATTTCGCAGAAAACTTTAAGCACCCATATCGTTGTATTTCTATTACAGATTTTTGGCGAAAATGGCATATATCATTAGGAAGTTTTTTCCGAGATTATGTTTATATTCCAATGGGAGGAAATCGTACTCATCAAGTTCTCAATATTTTGGTAGTATGGTTTCTTACTGGTATGTGGCATGGTGCAAGTTGGAACTTTATTCTGTGGGGCGTTTATTTCGGTATAATCGTAACTCTCGAGAAGTACACTTTATTGAAAGTAATTGATCGTATTCCAAAACTTTTTCTCCATATTTATAGTCTTTTACTTGTCATTATTGGTTGGGGAATATTCTATTTTACGAATCTAACACAGATGCAGACATTTTTCCGTTCCTTTTTCGGACAAACAGATAAAGTTATGGACTTTGCTGCGCAGACGGCAATATATAATAATTTCTGGTTATGGGTAGCAGGTATTCTTTTCTCTATGCCTGTTTATGATTTTATCAGTGCTCAATTTGCTAAAATAAAATCTCAGTCAGTACGTAATAACGTGGCACTAATTACTCGTATTACAATATCTTTGTGCTTGCTTTTCTTAAGTATAGCACTACTTGTTGGTGCAACAAACAATGCATTTATTTATACACGCTTCTAAACGATAAAACTATGAAACGATATACTTTATTTCTCGTCCACTTATTCGTCTGTGTTTCTTTCTTCTTCCGCTCGAGGCTCAAGCACAGCAGATATATAAGAAACGCAACGGAATTATCATTGTTAAGAAAGATTCGCTACTTAGAGCTTTGTCAGCATTTACAGGTTTGCCTGAAGGTGGAACTTGGTATGCTAATGCTGTAAATGCTTATCAAGAAGCAATGGGCAATAATATTCAAGTGTATAGTATGATAATTCCTATTTCCAGTGCTTTTTATTGGCCAGAGAATTATTATCAAGTAACAAACAATTCGCAACGTGCTACTCTTGACACGATGTTTGCGAATATGAATAAAAAGGTGAAGAAGATTGATGTATGGGAAATAATGAAACAACATAAGGACGAAGCAATTTATGCACGTACTGACCATCATTGGTTACCTTTGGCTGCTTATTATGCAGCACAAATGTTTGCAAATGTTGCAAAGGTGCCATTTCGCAATCTAATGGCATACGACGAAAATATTATTCGTCGCTTTGTTGGAAGTATGGTGAATTTTTCTGGTGATGCGATGTTGAAAAGTTCGCCCGAAGATTTTATTTATTACACCCCAAAGGATTGTCCAATAACAACAACATACGTAGAACATATTCTCAAGAACAGACGTGTTGTTGGTGTAAAACCTGAAACTGAAGGTAAATTCTATTGGAGTTATGGCGATGGTAATAGCAATGCCTATTGTACCTTTATGGGCGGTGATATTCGTACAACACATATTTCAACACCAACAAAAAATGGTCGACGTTTGCTTATTATTAAAGATAGTTTTGGTAATGCAATACCTGGTTATTTATTCTTTTCCTTTGAGGATATTTACGTCGTTGATTTCCGTTATTTCCAAGAGAATATAAAAGACTATGCGATAGATAAACAAATTTCTGACCTACTTATTGTTAATAACGTACAACATGCGTATACTCAAGGAACTGCTACGTCGTTGATGGATATGCTCAATCGTCCGAGAAAGAAGTAATCAATTTATGAAACAACATAATATATATATTATAGCTATTGCCATAGCTTTTGGTACATTGGTATGTATCTTCGATTTTTTACCTCGTAGTACATACTCTGCATTAGAAAAACGTGATTTGAAGCAATTTCCTAAATATTCATTTGAAAGTCTTAAATCTGGTGAATTTACTAAAAATATCAATGTATGGTTTAGTGATAGTGAACCTTTTAGAGATTTCTTTATGCTTGTAAATATGAAGCAAAAGAATCTTTTAGGTATTACTGCTCCAGGAAAAGAACAAGTGAAATTCCACGCTGCATCTGCTGGCAAGGGTGGTAAAAGTCCAATGGATGAAGAAATTGATGATCGAGAAGTTGGTGAATACAAAAATACTATTGCTGCGAATGAAAATGCCAAGATAGCTAATCGTGGTATAGTTGTTATTGGAAATGGTAAAAATGTTCGAGCATTAATGGCTTTTGGTGGCAGTGCTCATGGAGGTGTTGGTTATGCTGACGCTGCAAATAAGTATAAACAAACATTTGGGGCAAAAGTGAACGTATACTGTATGGTAATTCCAACATCTATAGAATTCTATTGTCCTGACCAAGCGAAAAGTTGCACAAATAGTCAACGAGCAACTATTAATAATATATTTAGTCATTTGGATAAAGATGTTCATGCTGTTAATGTATATACTCCACTTTCTAAACATGTTGCAGAACCTATTTATTTAAGAACTGACCATCACTGGGCTCCACTTGGTGCTTACTATGCTGCACAGGAATTTGCTCGTGTTGCAAAGGTGCCATTCAAACCTTTAAGTAATTATGAACGCCGTGTAGTTCGCAATTTCGTGGGTAGCATGTATGGATATGCGCAAGATATATCAATAAAAAATGCACCTGAAGACTTTGTCTATTATGTGCCGAAAAATCTTAATTATATAACTGATTATGAAGATTATAAGCTCGATAAGAGTTATAATATAATTGGAACACCTACGCACCGAAGAGGCCAGTTCTTTGTTCATTATAGAGATGGTCATGCTGGAGCATATTGTACCTTTATGGGAGGCGATTCAAGAATAGCAACAATAACAACACCTGTAAAGAACAAACGCCGGTTACTAATTCTAAAAGATAGTTTTGGAAATGCTCTACCTGGTTATCTTTTTCTTCAGCTTTGAACAAATAAAAGTTGTTGATACTCGTTATTTCCCAAAGAATATGAAGAAATTTGTGAGGGAAAACAAAATTACAGATATTCTTTTTGCTAACAATATTTTTAATGCTTATTCGCCAAAGATTGGCAAAAAATATCTAAAGTTCCTCGAACAATAAATTGAATTGGAGTTATTGTGGGTATTTTTATTTCTTAGTTTTTTTAACACTATTAAACTTAAAAACATAATAAATAAATTAGGGCTGATTTCTTGAGAAATCAGCCCTAATTTATTACCTTAGAAACCCTTAGCAATTATCTTTAGCGTAAAGAATAATACTTGTTGCTCCAATTGTAAATAATGTACCATCGAAAATATTACGGCGTTCATTATCAGCAAGTATTTCATTGTCAACAAATGTACCTGTATATGAAGGTCCATCTCTTAGAACATACTTTAGTTTTCCTTTCGCATTTCTAGATACATTTATAGTACAATGTGTCATGTCCATACTTGGATCGTCAGTTTCAATTGGACAGTTGATAGGATTGCCTTTCATATAACGACCTATAACATTATCTCCTAAGACTAATGGCAAGACCTGGTTATAATGAAAAACATTTTCAATTACGTGAAGTGTACCATAATTTTCAATATCTTCTGTAGTTTCTTGTGGAGTATTTTCTTCTTTTTGAGCAAGCTTAATAGCTGAAACTCCATACCTAATTCCAAATTGTTTATTACAATTAGGACAAATAAAAGTAAGTCTTTGACCTACCGAATATTTTGTTTCATCAAAAGTAATAAAGCTTTTACACTTAGGACAGCGTACCCTTTTCATATTTTTATTTCCTTATTTCCAAAATCCATGCCTGCTCAAAGTTATCATTACCTCTGAGATTATTAAGCTTGTCAGCAGCTATTTGAGCGGTTTTATATTTCCCATAAACTACTTTAATACTGCCTGCTTTTGTATAAATAAAGGCATCGTGAAAGCCATTCTTATGTAATTTCTTTATAAAAGATTTAGCATTGCTTTCATTAACATGACTTGCCAAAACTAAACTCCAATAAGGCGCAGAGGAAATTATATGTACTTTGTTTTTTGCAGAAGTTTGTGCTTCAGAACTTTTAGGTTCGTTTTTCTTACTATTATCTGAATCGAAAATATTATAGAAAACACCACTTTTCACCTCTTGACTTTGATGATTATTTCGCTTTTGTGCAGTAAATCCAACTATAAATACAATAGAAAGTAAGAATGCAGCAACAGCAAAGTCCTTTACAGCCCTAAGGCTTATACTTAAACGTTTTTCACCTTGATTATTAATGTCTAGATAAATTACTTGTGGCTTTTTATCTTTTTCTTCTTGAATATGACTATTGTCTGTTTCTATATTGGCACTACTTGCTAGATAGTTCAAATCAAAACAGCTAAAACCATAATATTTAGGGGTTAATAATCCTCCTTCGTAAGGTTCAAATGAAATTTTATCATTTCCATCACGTTTCAGAGTTCCAAGTCCTTTCAGTTCAAATGTACCAAAATCCTCTAATATTTTATAAATGTTGTTTACTTCTGATTCAATCTCTCTCATAGCTTCAGGATAACTAAGATCATAAGCTTCAATATATGATTGAACCAATAATGAATCATTCATTATTAATACAGGGTTAAAACCAACAGTTCGGTAAGGTGGAAGATAAATATTATCGGTTTTAATAAACTTTGCTTCACTATAATATGCAACGAAGCCACCAAGTCCAGGAACTATGATACAATCATTTTCCAATAATAAGATCTCAATATGTCGGTCTATTTTCTGCATTGTCTGCAAATTTACTGATTTTCTTCTTAAATGCCAAAAAATAGATAAAATAAAAACTTATTATCAGCGAAGATAATAAGTTTTTTTATCTGGTTTTGATATTATAATTATCTTATTCTGTCAGCTGCACGAACAAGTGCTTCGTCTGCTTGTATCGATTTTCTTGCAAATATCAATAATATGAGAGAACCAATTGGAAGGAAAGATGCATATTCAAAATGAAACTCTAGATCACCCAACATAAATTTACTAATAAATAATTCGGCAAAATGCCATGCTAATATAAGGAATATCGTAACGCTACAAAATCTTATTTGACGTTTTCGGTTCTTATAATCAAAAATGATGAATAAATGTAGTGGAAGCGTGACTAGCAATATTGCAAATAATGGCCAAACTTTAAAATCCTTTGCTCCATTTGCATCTATTATCCATAAGTTAGTCATTTTGCTTGGTGCTGCCATACTACTTGGTTCTAATATACCAATCGGAAGACATAGACAAATAATTAGGACTATGAATGATATAAGTAAAAAGATAGTTTGCTTTCTCTGTATCATGCTTGTGATTCTTCGTGTTCTAAACCATCTTTAGATGGATCACGCCAATAAACATTATTATCTAAAAACTCTTGAGTAGCCAATAACGTTGGTTTTGGGAGCTTCTCATAATAACGACTGATCTCTATTTGTTCACGATTTTCAAAAACCTCTTCCAACGAATCGCTATAAGAAGCAAATTCAGCAAGCTTTTTACTAAGATCTTGCTTGATTTCGATTGAAATTTGATTTGCACGCTTTGCAATGATGGCAACACTTTCATAAATGTTGTTAGTTTCATTCCAAAGTTCTACAACATCACGAGTTACTGTGTTTACAGGTGCTTTTGATTTCTTGTAATCCATTTATTTATGCTTATTTTAATATTTCTATTTTGCTTTTGCAGTAAATTCTTTGCACTTTTCTATATACTTTTCAGCACTTGCACGTTCCTTAGAGTCGGGATATTCGTTAATAAATCCGTAACATTCATCCTCTGCATCTTGAAAACGTTGTAGTTTTTTTTCATCCACACTCATTTGAGCTAATTCATACTTACATTTCATAATTAAGATAGAAAACTCTTCACGGAGTGCTGAATATGGATAATCGTTTAACGCACTTTGCGCTGTAACAATACAAGCTTCAAAGTTATTTCCACCATCGTTGCCACAATTACCAAAGTAAGAACCAAGGTTGTAATACAACTTTGCGTTAAGATATTCTTTACGAATTAGTTTGTCTTGTAAAGTAAATAATCGTTGTTGTGCAGTTCCTTTCATTTTTCCATTTGGATATAAATCCAAATAATCTTGAAATGCTGCAATTGCCGCAACTGTGGGCGTTTGGTCTAAACGAGCTTCTGGGGTTCCTTCATATAAACTTTGCCCAATGTAGAAAGAAGCCATTTCTGCATAATAACCATTGGGATAAGTCTGATAGTATTTTTTAAAAGCTTCTGAAGCAGCTTCGTAATCATGCATACCATACTCAGCCATTGCAAGCATATAAAGACACTCCTGTGCATTGTCGGTACCTTTCTGAATTGTTACTAAATCCTGAAGTAAAGGTACAGCAAAACTATATTTCCCTTTTGCGTAACACTCCTTTGCATACTCATACTTATATGTATAGTCTGAGCTCTTGTATACTTGATTGTATTCTTGCGCGCAACTAACTAAAAGAAGCGACAGAACAAATATAATGAAAAAATTCTTCTTCATAAATTCACTTTGAATTGCAAAGTTACATATAATTCTATAATAAACAAAGACGTTGGCACATTTTTAGCAAAAAATCACTATTTAATAGCAATTATCTGTAGTTTTTTATTAACTTTGTATTTAACAATGAACTTCAAACTGACATCAAAATACAAACCGACTGGTGACCAACCAGAGGCTATAAAGGAATTAACTGAAGGAATAGAACATGGCGATAAAAGCCAAGTCCTATTAGGTGTAACTGGATCTGGTAAAACATTTACAATGGCAAACGTTATTGCCAATGTTAACAAACCAACTTTAATTCTATCGCATAACAAAACTTTAGCAGCACAACTTTATGAAGAGATGAAGGGTTTCTTTCCACAAAATGCAGTGGAATTTTATGTTTCTTATTACGATTATTATCAACCAGAAGCTTATATGCCTTCAACTGATACCTATATAGAAAAAGATTTAGCTATAAATGATGAAATAGATAAGTTACGTCTTTCAGCAGTTTCTTCATTATTGTCAGGCAGAAAAGATGTTATTGTCATATCTTCAGTATCTTGTATATATGGTATGGGAGGCCCTGTTGCCATGAAAGACAACGTAATAAGGATTAAAAAAGGACAAATTCTTGATCGCAATATTTTTTTAAGAAGTCTTGTAAATGCATTATACGTTAGGAATGACATTGATTTGCAGCGTGGTAATTTTCGTGTAAAGGGCGATACTGTAGATGTTGCAATGGCCTATAGCAATAATATACTAAGAGTTACATGGTGGGACGATGAAATAGATGCTATTGAAGAAGTTGATTCTATTTCATATCATCGTTTAGGTTCTTTCGAAGAATTTGAGATCTATCCTGCTAATCTTTTTGTTACTTCAAAGGAACAAACAGAAAATGCAATTCGGCAGATTCAAGATGACTTAACTATACAGATTGATTTCTTTAATGAAATTGGGGATAGTGTTAAAGCACAACGCATTAAAGAACGTGTTGAATATGATATTGAGATGATAAAAGAGTTAGGTCATTGCTCAGGTATAGAAAACTATTCTCGATATTTCGATGGAAGAGAACCTGGTCAACGACCTTATTGCCTCTTGGATTTTTTTCTTGAAGATAATCTTATTATCATTGATGAAAGTCACGTAAGTGTCCCACAGATTTCGGCAATGTATGGTGGTGATAGAGCAAGGAAGAAAAATCTTGTAGAATTTGGCTTTCGTTTACCAGCGGCTTTTGATAACCGACCACTGAAATTTGAGGAATTTCATAATCTTATAAAACAAATCATATATGTGTCAGCTACACCTGCAAAATTTGAATTAGAAGAGGCAGAGGGTGTGGTGGTAGAACAGCTTATACGACCAACTGGTTTACTTGACCCTGAAATAGAGGTTCGCCCATCAGAAAATCAAATCGACAACTTAATGGAAGAGATTCTGGTGAGATCTGAAAAAGATGAGCGAATTTTAGTTACAACGCTTACAAAGCGTATGGCAGAAGAGTTAACTGAGTATCTTTTAAATCATGAAGTAAGAGCTGCATATATTCATAGCAATGTTGCAAGCTTAGATAGAATAAAAATTATAAACGACTTGCGTAATGGTATTTATGATGTGCTTGTTGGAGTAAATCTTTTACGTGAAGGATTAGATTTGCCTGAAGTTTCATTGGTTGCTATACTTGATGCTGACAAAGAAGGTTTTTTACGTAGTCATAGAAGTCTTACACAGACAGCAGGTAGAGCAGCTCGCAATGTTAATGGAAAGGTCATTATGTATGCTGATACGATAACAGACAGTATGCAGAAGACTATTGATGAAACATTACGTAGACGTGAAAAGCAATTAAAGTATAATGAATTAAATCATATTACACCAACACAGATTAAACGTTCAATAAAAGAAACATTGCCTATTGGAGACACAAATATGGTCGCAAATGTTTTAAATGTTAAGAAGAAACCAAAGATATATAGTATACTACAAGAAGAAACAGCATTGGTTGCTGACCCAATAGTCATGAAAATGACAAGAAAACAGCTTGAAAAGAGTATTCAAAATACAACAGCTATGATGAAAGAAGCTGCTAAAAACCTTGATTTTCTACAAGCTGCTCAGTACCGAGATGAAATATTGCGTTTACAAGCTGAATTAGAACAAAAGACGATATAAAAGAAACTATTAATCTAAATGTAAGCTCTTCTCATTATATAAATCAACAGCTGAAAATCATCTCGACTTGAAAAAGTAACAGGGTTAAAGAACGATCGTTATTTCCGATTCTTGATACACTAATTTTACAAACAAAACAGGTGTTTTTATTAAGTAAAAGAATAATTTATCGTTTTTAAGGGACGACTAAATATCTAATCTTTGTTACACATCAGTAAGTAGAAAAATCATACCTGAAACTCCAAATGAACGTTAAAAAAATATAAGCATCCTACAATCAAGTATTTTTTTATAACTTTGCTCTATAAAAATAAATTAATAAAGCGGATATGCTTTCGAATAGAAATTCTTCACTTTATAACTTTCTTTTTAATAACAAATAAGAAAGGATTAATAGAGTAATTGAATAATAACAATAGGCATTATGACAGAAGAAAAATGGAAATAGTATAGTACGTCCCCCCCATAATAGACGTACACTAAGAGAAAATAAACCTCGTGTATCTTCACTACGACAGTGGCTTAATATCATTTTTATGATAGGTGCCTTAATTGGTTTAATTCTTTATTTAACTTTAGCAGAACCGACTATTGGAATTATCATTATTTTGATTTCTATGGTATTTAAATTTGCTGAAGCTGCATTACGATTATTTCATCAATGAAGCGATATTTTATTCTGTTTATTAGTTTTTTCATGGTTTCTCTGCTTTCTAATGCACAAGACTATGATGAAATTACAGACGATGGTACATTTACCGCCGATAATTTCAAGCGCGATAAAAACTTTGGAGTTTCTGATTCAATACAGAGCCAACATAAAGAGATTCCCCGTGGTTTAAAAGTATGGACAATTGACGAACGTTTTGGAGATAGAAAAGCTGCTCAACCAGACACTATCTCAGATATGTTCATGAACACTTTCTTCACAACAGGATTGCGTGGAGAGTTCAATTCATTAGGAAACTTAGGCTCGCCACGTCAGAATCGTATTTTTATAGATAGAGTGGAAATTCCTGAATTCTTCTTTCTTGCTCCCTATGATAAGTTTATTATACAGCCATCGAATTTTCATTTCACATCAACATTGTCTCCAATAACCAATCTTTCGTATAGTACTGCAGGAGATCGAACTAATGGTGAAGACCAATTTAGAGCTTTATTTGCAGTAAATGCAGGTAAAGCATGGGGGTTCGGTTTTAAGTTTGATTATATTTATGGGCGAGGTTATTATAGTTATCAAAGTACATCTCACATAAATTATTCGTTTTGGAGTACCTATACTGGGGAAAAATACCAAACAAATTTTCTATTTTCGCTCAATCATCAGAAAGTTTCTGAAAATGGAGGAATTGCCAATGATGCATATATCACTCATCCAGAGATATTTAGTGAGGCGTTTGAAACGAATGAAATCCCGACAATTCTTCAAAAAAACTGGAATAGAAATGACAACCAACATATCTTCTTCAACCATAGATATAGTTTGGGCTTTTTTTCAGAAAGGTGACAATGACAAAGGAAGAAATAGAGGCTAGGAAATTTGCAATGAAATCGATGCAAAGTCAAGAAGAAGATAAAGCACGCCAATCAGCAATGAAAGAGGCACAAGAGTTGGGAGAAGAATTTGATGAAGAAGAATATAGTAAACGCTTAAAGGAGAAAAAAATAAGAAAAAAATAATTCTAGTATAGATAATAAAAAAACTTGTTTCAATAGACTTGTCCAATAAAGGTGAACTGCAAGATTCAATAACTATAACAGACTTGAAACAAAAAGCAAGTATCTGATAATAAAACTGAGATTGAATGGATGAAAGACGAGTATGTTCCTGTAACAAGTTTTATCCATACGGCAAGTTTTGATAATTATAGAAGAATTTATCAAGCTTATGAAACTCCAAACTCATTTTATTTAAATAACTATTATTACAAAAATGCAACGGCAAGTGATTCTATTTATGATCAGACAAAGCATTGGTCATTAAAAAATACTTTTGCAATTGCTTTATTAGAAGGATTTAATAAATGGGCAAAAGCTGGATTAAAAGCATTTGTATCTCATGAATTAAGGCATTACGAGTTGCCGACATTACTAACAGCATCAGCTGGAACGTCAAGTAATCCTTTGTTTGGAGGTTTTGAAAAAACAAATAAGAATGATATTTCGGTAGGTAGTCAGTTACTAAAAGCTAATGGTAAAACTTTACATTATGATGTAAGTGCTGAAGCATGGGTTGCAGGTGATAAAGCTGGTCAACTTCATATAGATGCCAATGCAGATTTAAAATTCCCACTTTTAGGCGATACTGTGCAGTTTGTTGCTACAGCATTTTTTCATCGTACAGCTCCTAGTTTTTATATGAATACTTTCCGTTCACGCCATTTTTGGTGGGACAACAATCTTGATAAACAAATTCATTCTCGTTTATTAGGTGTATTTGCTTTAAAAAAGATAATGACAAAGTTACGAGTTGGGTATGATGTATTAAAGAACTATACCTACTTTGGTTTGAAAAATGATCGAACTGCATATGGTAACAATTATCTGGTAAAAGACAATCAAGTTAATGTTAGGCAAAATAGTGGTGCTATTAGCTTATTGACGCTTCAATTACAACAGGATTTTAAATTTGGAATTTTTAATTGGCAAAATTTAATTACATTCCAAAAGTCAAGCAATGAAACTGTACTCCCTACACCAACTCTTAATATTTATAGCAATTTATTCGTAAGGTTTACAATTGCTAGAGTGTTGAATTGTGATCTTGGTGTTGATGGAAGATACTTTACCAAATATTATGCTCCTGAATATATTCCGGGCATCGGTGCTTTCGGAATTCAAGAAACAGAAGCAAGTCGAACAAAGATAGGTAACTATCCTATTCTTAATGCATATGCAAACTTTAAATTGCAGAACACGCGTTTCTTTATTATGCTATCGCATCTAAATAGCGGTGATGGTGGAAATTACTTTTTTACTCCTCATTATCCACTCAATCAACGTATTGTACGATTTGGTTTAAGTTGGAATTTCTTTAACTAATCGGTTAGATATAAATGAATATAAAGAAAGACATTCTAACAAAAATGGAGGCTGATGTTAAAGTAAACTCGCTTAATGCCTGGATACTAGCAGCACGTCCTAAGACGCTCACTGGAGCGAGTGTTCCTGTTATGATAGGTATTGCTTTTGCTTTTTTCAATGTTGGTTGGTCTCAATTTCGAATTCTTCCTGCTGTTCTTTCTGTGCTATTTGCGTATATTATGCAAATAGATGCCAACCTTGTAAACGATTATTATGATTGTTTGAAAGGCAATGACAAAAGTGAAACACGCCTTGGACCAAGTCGTGCTTGTAGCGAAGGTTGGATTACACTACCTGCTATGCGTAAAGGAATTTTAATAACAACAGTGTTAGCGTGTATAGTTGGTTTGCCTCTCATATATTATGGAGGTTGGGAAATGATTATTATCGGATTGTTTTGTGTCGTATTTTGCTTTCTTTATACAACAAAATTATCTTATCTAGGTTTAGGTGACCTGCTTGTGTTAATCTTCTTTGGCATTGTTCCCGTTTGTTTGACATATTATGTAATATTGCCTGAAGGTAATATAAACAACATTACCTGGCAAGTTTTTACAGCTTCTATTGCTTGTGGTTTTATCATAGATACTTTACTTGTCGTCAATAACTATCGTGATCGTGATAACGATAAACAAGCAAATAAAAATACTCTTATTGTCCGTATAGGTGAAAAGAAAGCTGAAGATTTGTATTTTTTGTTAGGCGCATTGGGCGTATGTCTAATGGCAATAGTTTTCTTTTTCACTGCTGACACAATGAATATTCTTAGTATCTCTTTGCTTTTCATATATACATTACTCCATATCAAAACATGGAAAGAAATGAAAAAAATAAAAAAAGGCAAGGAATTGAATAAAGTATTAGGGCTAACAGCTCGCAATATATTAGTTTACGGAGTCTTAACGACGATAGGAATACTGCTTATAAAGTAAAAATATGGATAACAGAGTTGATTTAGACCTAATGGAATTTGTTGAACAACAAATATTGCCACGATATAATGCATTTGGTAAATCGCATGGAATTGGCCATGTACAGCGAGTAATTAAAAATGCACTTGCTCTTGTTTCTTCAACAGGAGCTGATTCCAATATGGTATATGTTTCAGCGGCTTATCATGATCTTGGTATGGAAGGACCTCGAGCTGTTCACCATATAACAAGTGGTAAGATTTTAATAACAGATGCAAGACTTAAGAAATGGTTTTCACCAAACAAATACGTATTATGAAGGAGGCGGTTGAAGACCATCGTGCGAGCAGTTCTCGAGTACCTCGAAGTATTTATGGAAAGATCGTTGCTGAAGCAGACAGAGAATTAGACCCAGAAATTGTATTTTCGCGTACTGTTTTATATGGTTTAGAAAACTATCCAGATAAAAATAAAGAAGAACAATGGACTCGTTTTTATAATCATGTTAATGAGAAATATGGAAGAACAGGTTATCTGCGTTTATGGATACCAAACTCACCCAATGCAAAGAAGTTAGAAGATATACGCAAATTATTGGAACAACCAACTGAATTGAGGACAGTCTTCGAAAAACTATATAACGAAATATTTGAAATTCAGAAAAATAAAAAGAGTAGAAAATAGATATTGACTTGTATTTATCAAGCATAAAAAGTAAAATGATGAATGAAGAACTAATGCGAAGAGCCATCGAATTATCAGAGAATAGCGTACGAAATGGTGGCGGACCTTTTGGAGCTGTTATCGCCAAAAATGGTGAAATAGTTGCAGAAGGAAGCAATAAAGTTACAATTGATAATGATCCAACTGCCCATGCAGAAGTCTGTACAATACGCAAAGCATGTCAAAAGCTAAACACTTTTGATCTCTCTGGTTGTGTTATATACACCTCGTGCGAGCCTTGTCCAATGTGTTTAGGTGCTATTTATTGGGCTCATCTTGATAAAATTTACTATGCAAACGATCGCAAAGATGCAGGAAAAATAGGTTTTGACGATGATTTTATCTATGAAGAAATAGCTTTAGAACCACAATACCGCAAAAAGCCATCAGAAATTTTGTTACGCTACGAGGCTAAAAATGCCTTTAAAATGTGGACGTTAAAAGACGATAAAAGCGAATACTAATGATATAATGGTATTAAAGTTTAAGAAAAAATAGTTTGTCTAAAGTTGCAATGCTTTTTAACTAAGCAAGCAACTTTAGATTTTTAGTTTGTTTATATACCAAAAACATTTAAAAACCAACACGCTACGAAAATGAGCAAAAGGCCAAAAATGATTTTTAAAATACAGCTTGTAACTTTCTTAACAACAAAAATACAAGCAATAAAACAAAGAATAACTCCTAAATAGTCCTCCCTTATAAACCTAATATTCCTCTGATTCATAGTATATTATCCTGTAAATTATTTGTTTATATCTGCAAGTTTTTGTACCTTTACATTATAATTCTTGCAGATATTTATGCTTAAACGTACATCTAAACAGCTCTCTATGTTCTCTTCTTTTAGAGGACATGCTTAGTCATCAACATCCCCTTTTTCCAACTTAGTAATAAGATTAATTGGGAGAGTTTTGAAAATGCTTTTTCTCCTTTGTATTGCAGCAGTAACGGTCGCCCTGCTCATCCTATTCGCTTGATGTGTGGTCTTTTAATTTTAAAACATTTGCGTAATGTGTCAGATGAAATGGTGGTTTCTCAATGGAGTGAGAATGCTTACTACCAATACTTCTGTGGTGGACTTGAATTTATGCCAAAACAACCCTGTGATGCTTCCGAGTTAGTTCACTTCAGAAATCGTATAGGTGAGGAAGGTATGGAGTTAATATTAGCCGAGAGCATCCGTGTTAATACCGACCATGATGACGAAGACCATTTTGATACGGCTTTCATTGATTCTACTGTACAGGAGAAGAATATAACCTATCCTACAGATGCGAAGTTGCATAAAAAGATAATCAAAAACGTTCTGAAGATAGTTCATGACAAGAGTCTTCCTCTACGACAGAGTTATACGCGTACGTTGAAAGGCATTTACCGTTCCCAACGTTTTCGTAATCATCCCAAGAATCGTAAGAAAGCTCTTAAGGCAGATAGACAACTAAGAACCATAGCAGGAAGATTGGTAAGAGAGCTAGAGCGTAATCTTGAGGGAAAGAAAGGGTATGAGAATATGTTTGAGCTATATTACAAAGTTCTTTCTCTGAATAGGAAATCAAAGAACAAAGTATATTCTCTGCACGAACCAGATGTAGTTTGCGTCAGCAAAGGTAAGGAGCATAAGCAATATGAGTTTGGTAATAAAGTATCTATTCTTCGCTCATGGTCAGGACTTATTCTTGGTGCATGTTCTTTTAGGAATGAATATGATGGGCATACTATCGAAAAGACGTTGGAACAAACCCAAAGGATGACAGGAAAGCAGGTTGATAAGTTAGCAGGAGATAGAGGGTATAGAGGTATAAAGCAGATTGGGCAGACAAAGATACTCATTCCAGACGTTCCTAAAGCTAAAGACAGCTACTACCAAAAGAAAAAGAAACACAAACTATTTTGTAAACGAGCAGGTATAGAACCAACAATAGGACATCTTAAAGCAGACCACCGATTATCTCGCAACTTTTATAAAGGTGTCAAAGGAGATGCTATCAATGTATTATTAGCTGCGGCAGCATATAACTTCAAAAGAGCTATGAGAGTTCTTTTGTACCTTATAAAAAGAATCAGCATAGAGCCTGTCAATACAAGCTTTATGCTGAAATATTGTTTTTAAGGGACGACTAAATAATTTCCAATATTTTCCATTTTCTTAGTCCTTTCCAAAAATTCGTTTAAAACCTGTTGGCATTTGTGTACTAAACTCCATACGTTGATGTGTTACTGGATGATAGAAACAAAGGATATATGCATGTAAACATAAACGTTTTAACGGGTCATCTCCATTGCCATATTTTGTATCTCCACATACAGGGTGGTTAATGTCAGCAGCATGAACACGTATTTGATTTTTACGTCCTGTTTCCAGCTTAAATTCAACTAATGAATGAGTATCTGTTGTTTTTAATACATGAAAGTGTGTAACAGCATATCTTCCCCCATTATCAATAGGTGAACTATATGTAACATACAACTTATTATCCTTTAACCAGTTAGCTATAGTTCCACCTTCCTCTTCTATTTTACCGCTAAGAACAGCAATATAGCGTCTATCGTAAACAATATTATGCCACTCATACTCAAGTTGTTTACGAGTTTCCATATCTTTTGCATAAATTAGGAGTCCCGATGTCTCACGATCTAAGCGATGTACAACATGGGCATTACATTTCTGTCGAGTTCGCTTGAAATAACCATCAAGTATTGTCTTTACATTTAAAGATGATTGTTCAACACCCATTGATAGTATGCCATGAGCTTTCTCTACTACCACTAAATATCTATCTTCATAAACTAATTTTACATGCTTGCTTTGAAATTGGTCATTCTTTTTACTTGTGCTGATAGATATTTTGTCATCTTTATGCAAAGCAAAATCAAATTGCGTGACAGTTCTGTTATTAACTTTAATACCACGATTTTGTAATGTCGCCTTAATTTTCGACTTACTTTGCTTAACATTTACTAATAACCACTCCAATAAAGGAGCATCATTTTGTACATTCATTTGAACATACTTCTCTTTCTTCTTATATGAATTATCTTTCCTCATTCTATGCAAAGATTCAATGTTTCGTTTCTTATATTAGTAGTCGTTAGAGAAGATAAAATAATGCAGAAACACAACTGCTTCTAAGGTTAATCCTTACTATTATTTTCGTTTTTATCTCTATAAACTTTATAACCTTACAAGGATTTCCTACAGCAACAACATTATCTGGAATATCCTTTGTTACAACGGATCCAGCACCAATGGTTACATTATTACCAATAGTAACACCAGGAAGAACCACGACATTTCCACCAAACCAGACATTATTGCCTACTACTATCGGATAAGCATATTCAATATCTTTATTTCTTTCTTGTGGATTAGTTGGATGTCCAACAGTGTAAAAGGAACAATTTGGGGCAATGTAAACATTATTTCCAAAAATTACTTTCGCTTCATCTAATATAACAAGGTTAGTATTGGCAAAGAACTTTTCACCAATTTGTATATTGTGACCATAATCACAAAAGAAAGGAGCTATTATTTTAAATTCATTACCAGTTTTACCCAACAACTTTCGCAACCGTAAAGTACGTTCTTTATGTTTAGAAGGTGGAAGTAGGTTAAGATTATAACACTCCTCTTGACAAATACCAAGTTCTTTCAATAATTCAGGGTCTAATGCATAATAAGGCATTCCTTTTCCCATTTTCTCTTTTTCTGTCATATACTTATTTATCGTCAATAGTTTTTTGGAAAGCTAATCGCGGGTCACCATTCTCCAAATATATGATACCACAATACGTAAACCCTAATTTCTTCAGTCCGTTACGCATGATAACATTTTCTTTGTGAGTATCTATTCTAAGGTCTTTTACTTTCTTAAAGCAATATTCTATGGCTGTTGAAAGAATACCATGTACATTTGGAACAGATGCAATGCGATGAATTGTACCATAAGGTTTGTTGTTCAACCATCCTTCTCCTTCTATTTTTAGGTAGGTTGAATCAATTCCTTGAATAAACGCAAAGGTAGCAATAGGAGAAGTATCTTCTGACAGAATAAGATAACTATTTCCATCTACAATATCTGTCTTAATTTGTTCATTTGAAGGGTGCGTATTTCCCCATTGATTCAAGTTACCTGAGGCAATCATTTTTTCTCTACCATATTGTATTATTGATAGAGTAACAGGCAAATCGGCTAAGGTTGCTTTCCTTATCGTTTTCATTCGTTATAATTCTAATCGATAAAACGCCTTATTATATCGCCATAATTGTCTATACGTCTATCACGAAGGAATGGCCACCAGCGTCGTACATTTTCGCTTCGCTCAAGGTCTATATTTACGATAATACTTTCTTCATCATCAGTACACGCTTGATATTGAAGTTCTCCTTGAGGACCAGCTACAAAACTACTGCCCCAAAATTGAATACCATTAGTTTGTTGGCTTGGATCAGGTTCGTGCCCTACTCTATTTACAGCCACAACTGATAAACCATTTGCCACAGCATGACCACGCATTACAGTTGTCCATGCTTCACGTTGGCGCTGTTGTTCTTCTTTGCTATCACTACTTTCATAGCCAATAGCTGTAGGATAAATCAATATTTCAGCTCCTTGTAATGCCATTAGTCTTGCTGCTTCTGGATACCATTGATCCCAACAAATAAGTACTCCCAAGCGTCCTACACTCGTTTGAATAGGTTTAAAACCAATATCACCAGGAGTAAAGTAGAATTTTTCGTAATAAGCAGGGTCATCAGGTATGTGCATCTTTCTGTATTTACCTGCTATTGAGCCATCTTTCTCAAATACGACTGCTGTGTTATGATATAATCCAACTGCACGTTTTTCAAACAAAGAAGTTACAAGTACTATACCACATTGTTTTGCTATTGCACCAAAAATCTCTGTTGATGGGCCAGGAATAGGCTCAGCAAGATTAAAGTTATTCACATCTTCTACTTGACAGAAGTAGAGTGAATTATGTAGTTCTTGTAAAACAACAAGTTCAGCACCACGTTTTGCTAAATCTTTAATACCTTCAATAAGATTTTCTATATTTTTATCTGTATCAGCTGTATTATGCAACTGTAACATTCCTATTTTCAATTCTCTCATAAATTACCATTTAGAGGTTTAAATAATGTAGAAAGTAAACTTATCTTTTATAGTACACCTTCAGGGAACTGCATTGTCAGGCAATGAATAGAACCGTGTTGACGTATAATTATTTGTGAATCAACTCCAATAATATCATAATTTGGGAAAGCTAATTGTATAATATCTAAAGCCTGCTTATCGTTTTCTGGTTGATTGTAAGTCGGAACAATTACAGCACCATTAAGAATTAAGAAATTTGCATATGTAGCAGGTAATCTTTCACCTTCATCATAAATAGCTTCAGGTAATGGTAACTTATACAAGCGATAAGGTTTTCCATCTAAAGTTCTTAGTGATTTAGCCTGTTCATCAAGTGCTTTTAAATCATGATAGTGAGTATCATTGATATTATCAGTACCAATATAAAGCAATGTGCCGTTAGGTGCACATCTGAAGATGGTATCTATGTGCCCATCTGTATCGTCGCCTTCTAACTCTCCGTGCTCAATCCAAACAACTCGTTGCATATCGGGAAATATTTCTAGCAATCGCTTTTCTATGTCTTCTTGAGTTAAAGGTTGATTTCTGTATGGTGCATTAAGACACAAGGTTGTCGTAAACAAAGTATGTTTACCATCGCTTTCTATTGAACCTCCTTCCAAAACAAAGGCTTTATGATTTTCCAAAACACCGTCGAAAGTTCCCATAAAGTAGAGTTGTCTGTTAATGAGGTTGTCTTTATCCGATTGAAACTTCTCTCCCCATCCATTAAAACAGAAGTCCAATAGATGAGGTCCATTTTTTGTTACCCCATTGTCAGATATAGGAAGTAAGGTAATAGGTGCAACATCTCTTGCCCATGTGTCGTTATTTTCACATTGACGAAATATTATCCGCTGGAATTGGTCTGCCTTTAAATGTCTTGCAAGCAGTTTTTTAACTTCCTCTAAATATTGTGCTACAACCAACAACTTCTCGTAACGTGTTATAATCTCTGCGAGTTCAAGATAAGTTGTTGTAATTTCCTTCAAATAGGGTTGCCAATCTGTTTCCTTATGTGGCCATATTAGCATTATGCCACTTTGCTTTTCCCACTCTGCAGGAAGTCTAAAAGAATACTTGTTCAATTTGTTCACTCTTTTATAAAAGTTATTAACCAAAACCGATTCACGCCATTGTTAAATCAAATAAGCGACTCGTTTACTGCAAAGATACAACAACATAAAATCGTGAACAAGTTTTTTCATATATTTTATTCACAGATATGGCTTTTTTAAAGTACGACAAAATGAATATAGATATACTATTAAATATGCTGGTATGTTTTTTTGATTAATGAAGTGTGTTGATAAATGTTAATATCGTGCCTTTTTAGATGCAAGTATGTTAAAAAAATATAGCGTTAAACAATGACAAGAAGACGTTTTTTTAGCAATGATAAAAATATTTGTTAGGAAATAACCACTCTATTCATGTGCAATAATATTAGTATAATTGCTAGATAATTACAACTGAACAAATATAATTTGTGCAATAAAAAAATCTAGAATTTATTGCTAAAAAAACACTAAAAAAAGGTAGTGCCATTAAGCGAAAAATAATAATATAAAACCTCTGTTTTATAATGAAAAAGCCAACATTTTTTTATAATATAAAACCATCTGCTTTGTCATTACAAACAGACGGTTTTGACATTTGAAAGTATTTTTCTTTAAAAAGATTATTGCTCTTTTACAGTTTCACGATTCTATTTTAATGATACTAGCCGGATTTTTTTAATATAAACACTTATAAACAGAAATTAACACTAAAGATTGACAAAAGAGAGTCTTCATCTCATATTATATTAGTTTATTTAGAATAAAGATAAGAAAATTCTTACACACACAAGAGGGTGTGTCAAAATGCAAATTAATAACTTGACAACTTTCAATCTATAAGTAGGGTTCTTCTAAAGGCAAAAAAAGACCATTTCTTTACTCAAAATCGAGTACAGAAATGGTCTTTTTAAATGAATTGTTTCAAACTGTAAGGTTATCAAAATGGCATTTTCATTTTGACACACCCTCTATAATAATGATGTTTACTCGTTTTTAGATGGTCTTGAACCGACTAAAGCATAGAAAAGCAAATATCCAAGCATGGCAACTACCAACCAATAACTATTAATATCGCCAATTTTAGTTGCAGTTAAATCTTGAATAAATGGCATAACTCCACCACCAAAAACCATAGTCATAAACAAGCCAGAGGCAGCTGCTGTATATTTACCAAGACCTTCTGTTGCAAGATTGTATATTACCCCCCACATAACGGAAGTGCATAGACCGCATAGAACAATGAAAACAACATTGACTGGAACTTCTGCATTAATTAGTCTCCAATTAGAAATATCAGGAATCATAAGATTCATTTTACTTGTTTCAGGCATAAAGATAGCGACAAGTAATAATGAAATAGCAATGACTGATGTAGCAGTAAGCTGTGAACGAGATGAAACTTTACCACTGATAAAGGCACTAACAAAACGTCCTACAAGCATTAACAACCAGTATAAACCTGAAATAAGGCCACCTACAGCAGCACTTCCAAGTATGCCACCTTTTGAAATAGGATCACTTAGATAAAACAAGAGTTTGCTAGGAATACCTACTTCAATTCCTACATAGAAGAATATTGCAATGATACCTAGTTTCAATTGACGATAACCTAATGCTCCTTTGATACCACCTAAAACATCAGACTTTTCTGTTTCTGGTTCTGTAAGCTTCGTAAACCAAACTATACAGAACGAGAAAGCAAAAATTGCCAACGCAATAAGCAGTAAAGGTGTAACAACTTTTAGTGATGTTTGCTTTGTTATTTGACTTATCATAGAACCAGTGAGAATTGGAGTCAATGTCGCTGCAAGAGAGTTTAATGAACCTCCTGTTTGTATAAGTTGGTTACCGCGATTTCCACCTCCACCAAGAAGATTCAGCATTGGGTTTACAACAGTATTGAGGATACATACACAGAGACCACAAACAAATGCACCGAGAAGGTAAATAATATATGTATTGAGAGAATTTCCGTCCATTTTGCTTGATATTAACTGTATACCAATACCAATAAGCCCTAATGCTAAAGCCGAAAGAGCAGTTTTTTTATATCCATATTTGTAATCATCATACCAGCTGGAATACCCATAAAAAAATAAGCAACAAAGTTCATCATGTTACCCATCATGCCTGCCCATTCATAATGTTCCTTCCAAATAGTTCCAAATGGCGCTGCCATACTTGTTACGAAGGCGATCATAGCAAATAGAAATACCATGGTGATAATGGCCACTATTGCTCCTCTTTTATTAGTTTGATTTTCCATTGTTATAAATTTCTGTTTTATTAATTAATCTTATATTCTTCCTTTATTTTTCAACACCGAACTTATAGATAGTTTTTTGCTTATATTCCTTACTTGGTTCTAAAATTACAGAAGGGAAATAAGAACGATTAGGACTGTCAGGAAAATGTTGTGCTTCAAAACAGATAGCACTACGACGTGGGAAAGTTGCTCCATGTTGTCCTTTATAACCATCTGCCCAATTATCTGTATAAACTTGAAGTCCTGGTTCGGTAGTATATACTTCCATTGTTCTACCGCTCTTAGGGTCTTTTATACGTGCTGCAAATGATAATTCGCCTTCTTCTTTTTTATTCAGTACGAAACAATGGTCATAACCAGTACCATTCTTTATCTGTTCATTATCAGCATCTATATCTTGACCAACTAATTTAGGTTGGCGAAAATCAAAGGGCGTACCAGCTACTTTTAGAATCTCACCTGTTGGAATAGATGTTTCATCAATAGGAATATAAAAATTGGCATTGATTTGACATTCTAGTTCTTCAATACTTGGAGTCGGATTAGCAATACCAGCCAACGAGAAATATCCGTGACTAGTAAGATTTATTATTGTTTTCTTATTGGTTTTTGCTGAATACTTTATAATAAGTTCGTCATTATCAGTAAATGAATATGCAACCCAGACTTCTACTTCACCAGTAAAGCCTTCTTCTCCGTATGGAGATGTATATTTTAGTACTACGGCATGTTCATTTACCTGTACTGCATTCCAGACTTTAGTATTAAATCCTTTCTTTCCTCCATGCAATGAGTTTGGTCCATTGTTAATAGCAATATTGTATTCTTTTCCATCTAATTGGAAATGTCCTTTAGCAATACGATTGCTATAGCGACCAACGAGTGTTGAAAGATAAGGCTCTGGAGAATTGATAACATCTTGAATATTATCATGTCCTTGAATGATATTTGCCAAATTCCCTTCTTTGTCAGGTACCATAATAGCAACTATTGCACCACCATAATTAGTGAAAGCTATTTCGTTACCTTTTGCATTTTTAAGTATATAGAGGTCTGTTCTCTTACCGTCTATCGTAGTCTGGAAATCTTCTTTTTTCAGACCACACACATATTGTGTCTCTTCGGCATTTACCATGTCGCTCTGATCTTAGTTATAATGTCTATATTGCAAAGGAAACAAAAATAACCGATATCACAAACTATTTTAAAATAAAAGGGGGATAACTGTGTGTTAAAAACAATTAAAAGCAAGATCAATGGATCTTGCCTTTAATTGATATTTATATGAATTAGATTTTGCTTAAAAAGTCAGCAACAATATAACTTGAACCACCAACAAATATAAAGTCATCGTTTTCTGATTCACTTAATGCTTGATTATAAGCATCTTCAACATAGGTAAAGGACCTTCCTTTAAGTCCATATCGCTCACCTACTTCTTTTATCTTTTCTATTGAAATGCCCGTTTAGTTCTGGGTTGTGTCCAATAATAAATTGCATTGTCAGGTAAAAGTGCCATGACTGCCTCTATATCTTTGTCGTCTACCATCCCAAAAACTATACGCAGAGCACTACATTTTTGTTTTTTAATTTGCAATGACAAGTCTTTCCATCCTGCTTCGTTATGCCCCGTGTCGCAAATAACAGTTGGATTTTGTTGTATTTGTTGCCATCTACCCATTAAACCTGTTGCCTTGCTAATATTAGAAAACCCTTTTGCAACACTATCAATATTTCTGATAATTTGATTATTGTAAAGTTGCATCACTGCTGTCAGCAGTGTATTAGTATTTTTATCTTGATAAATTCCTCCTAATTCACCTTCAATTGTTCCAAACAAGCGTGTTTGATAAATACGCCCCCCTTTTTGATTGGCACAAGCTGATTCTACCATAGGAATATCTTCTGCAAAAACAATCATAGCATCCATCTCTTGTGCCTTTGCTTCAAATACAACACGTGTTTCGGGCGTGGCTTCTCCAATTACTACTGGAGTAGTTTGCTTTATAATTCCAGACTTTTCAAATGCTATTTTGGGTAAGGTATCACCTAAAAACTGAGTGTGATCAAGCGAAATATTGGTTATAATTGAAAGTAGCGGATTGATAATATTAGTACAATCCAAACGACCTCCTAACCCTACTTCGATTATTGCAAAGTCAACTTTTTGTTCTGCAAAATATTTAAAGGCCATTGCCGTTGTTAGTTCAAAGAACGATGGACGTAATGGTTCAAAGAAGTTACGATAATTTTCAACAAAATCAATTACATATTGTTCGGAAATCATCTTCCCGTTTACTCTGATTCGTTCCCTAAAATCTACAAGGTGTGGACTTGTATAAAGCCCTACTTTATAGCCATCGGCTTGGAGTATTGCTGCCAATGTATGTGAACATGAACCTTTACCATTACTTCCTGCAATATGAATAGAACGGAATTTCTGATGTGGGTTTCCAAAGTATTCGTCTAATGCGTGAGTGGTTGATAAACCTTCTTTATAAGCAGAAGCACCCACATGCTCAAAGATAGGGGTGCTATTATATAAGTATTCTGTTGTTTCTTCGTAAGTCATTTTAATTACTTTTCAGTCTTTAAATTTTAGCTGAATAGTTTCTTGAAGTTATCAAATATCGAGCGTTTCGTGTGAATGTCCCCCTTGAAATTATCACTTTCTTTAAATTCTTCAATGGTTTTTCGTTCTGATTTCGATAATGTTTTAGGCACGTAAATACTTATCTGCACGATAAGGTCACCAAAACCACTTCCATAACCTTGCACTGCTGGAAGTCCTTTACCCCTTAAACGAAGTGTTTTACCAGGTTGTGTGCCTTCTTCTATTTTTATCTTAACAGAACTACCATCTATTGTTGGGATTTCAGCTTGTCCTCCTAAAACAGCTGTTGGGAAATCAAGCAATAGATTGTAGATAACATTTTGACCATCACGAATAAATGTATCGTTATCTTCTTCTTCAATAAAAACTTGTATATTACCAGTTATACCATTATGTTTACCAGCATTTCCTTTGTTTGGAACATTCACAACCATTCCTTCAGCAACACCTGCTGGAATATTGATTTCAACAACTTCTTCGCCTTTAACTACACCATCTCCATTGCAGTGCGTACATTTGTTTTTAATTACAGTACCTTCGCCACCACATACATGACAAGTTGTTTGTGTCTGCATCATACCAAAGATACTTTGTTGGGTACGAATTTCCATACCACTACCATGACAATTAGGACAGGTTTCTGTTCCACTTCCGCCTTCAGCACCTGTTCCATGACAATGTTCACAAGTTATATCTTTACGTACTTTAAATTTTTTCGTAACACCTGTAGCAACTTCCTGTAATGAAAGTCTTACTTTTAGACGCAAATCGGCACCTTTATACTTAGGAGTTTGACGACCTCCACCGCCAAAACCACCACCATGTCCACCAAAGACATCGCCAAACATTGAGAAGATATCGTCCATTGAGAAGCCACCACTGCCAAAAGGATTTCCACCACCGAAGTTTGGTCCATCAAATCCAAACTGATCGTACTGCTGACGCTTTTGTGGGTCGCTCAGAATACTATAAGCTTCTGCAGCTTCTTTAAACTTTTCTTCTGCATTTGCGTCATCAGGATTTCTATCTGGATGATATTTAATAGCGAGTTTTCTATATGCTTTCTTTATTTCGTCGTCAGAAGCGTTTTTAGCAACTTCTAAGACTTCATAGTAATCTCTTTTTGCCATTCCGTAATTATCGTGAATTTTTAAGTTTTTGAAACCTCAAAGACCTTTTCAGATTATTTCGTTTATATATATTATTGGCCTACTGCAACTTTAGCGTGGCGAAGTACTTTATCGTTTAGCATATACCCCGTTTGCACGCAATCTATTATTTTACCTTTTTTATCATCGCCCATTCCTGGTACCATTGCTATTGCTTCGTGGTAATCTACATTGAAATCTTTATCTGAAGTTTCAATTTTACTTACACCAATACCTTCCAAAGTTTTTAAGAACTTCTTAAAAATAAGGTCGAAACCTTCTTTTATAGTTGTTGCATCTTCTGTCTTGTCTGCAATAGCACGTTCAAAATCATCAAGAATAGGAAGAATAGCTGTAATTGTTTTTTCGCCACCATTAAGAATAAGTTCGGTTTTTTCCTTTAGGGTGCGCTTCTTGTAGTTCTCAAATTCAGCATATAGACGAATATATTTATCTTTCCATTCTTCAGCTTCATCACTTTCGCCCTTTTGTTCTGCTTTGTCTACTTCTTCATTAGTTTCAGCTTCAGCGTCGGTTTCTAATGATGCCTCGTTATCTGAAGAAGTATTTTCTTCTTCCATAGTTGTTTCTTCTTGCAACTTTCTTTCTTCGTCTTCTATTTCTATCTTCTTATTCTTTTTACTCATAATCTTGTATTTTTTTTTATTTCAAAACTATACAAATAGCGTGCCAACATATTAAGGACTGCACGACAAATATAACTCGTCAGCAGTCCTTATACTATTATATTGCTACTTTATACTTGATACATTTTGGCTTTCTGTTCCTTAATTTGCTCGTCGTGAATGTATTCATCGTAGCTCATAAGTTTGTCAATTGTACCTTTAGGGGTTAATTCGATAATACGATTAGCAACAGTTCCGATGAATTCATGGTCGTGAGAGCTAAAGAGGATATTACCTTTAAAGCCTACAAGGTTATTGTTGAATGCCTGAATGCTTTCCAAATCAAGGTGGTTTGTAGGAGTATCAAGTATTAAGCAGTTTGCATTTTGTAGCTGCATACGTGCAATCATACAACGCATCTTTTCACCTCCAGAAAGAACATTTACCTTCTTTTCTACCTCTTCTTGCTTAAATAGCATACGTCCAAGGAAGCCTTTCATTGCTACCTCATTACCAGGACCATATTGTGAAAGCCAATCAACAAGATTCAAATCGCAATCGAAGTATTCTGTATTGTCAAGAGGTAAGTAAGCTGTTGTAATGGTTACTCCCCAATTATAAGTACCTTCTTGAGCTTCACGTTCGCCATTGATGATATTGAACAAAGCTGTCATTGCCTTAGGATTACGTGATAGGAATACAACTTTCTGTTCTTTCTCAATATTGAAGTTTACGTGGTCGAATAATACAGTTCCGTCTTCATCAACAGCTTTTAAGTCTTGAACTTCTAAGATTTGGTTGCCTGGCTCGCGTTCCATTTGGAAGATGATACCTGGATATTTACGGCTTGATGGGCGAATTTCTTCTACATTCAGTTTCTCAAGCATTTTCTTACGTGAAGTTGTTTGCTTGCTTTTTGCCACATTGGCAGAGAAACGACGGATAAATTCTTCCAACTGCTGTTTCTTTTCTTCGGCTTTCATTTTTTGGTTTTGCGCTTGACGTAAAGCTAACTGAGAACTTTCATACCAGAACGAGTAGTTACCTGCAAACACTGTAACTTTACCGAAGTCGATATCAATTGTTTGTGTACTTACAGCGTCGAGGAAGTGACGGTCGTGCGATACAACAAGTACTGTTTGTGTTTCTTCTATTTCGCCGAGATAATCTTCCAACCACTCTACTGTTTCAAGGTCGAGGTCGTTGGTAGGCTCATCGAGCAAAAGGTTATCGGGTTTTCCGAAGAGTGCCTTTGCCAACATTACACGCACTTTTTCTGTGTTTGACAAGTCGCCTACTTTTTTTTTGGTGTGCATCTTCTTTCACTCCTAAATGTTGTAATAATTGGGCTGCTTCGCTTTCAGCTTCCCAACCATTCATTTCGGCAAACTTTAGTTCCAAATCGGCAGCACGGTTTCCGTCTTCTTCGGTCATTTCTGGTTTAGCGTAAAGTTCTTCACGCTCTTTCATATTCTTCCAAAGTGGTTCGTGCCCCATAAGCACCGTGTCCATTACCTTAAATTCATCGTATTTAAAGTGGTCCTGTTCCAATACCGACAAGCGTTCTCCTGTTCCTAATGTGATAGTTCCTTTGGTTGGTTCTAAATCGCCAGAGATGGCACGAAGCAATGTTGATTTTCCTGCTCCATTTGCTCCTATAACGCCATAGATATTTCCTGGAGTAAATTTAATATTAACGTCCTTATACAGAACTCTTTTTCCGAATTGAACGGCAATGTTTGAAAGTGTAATCATTGTTTGTTTTAAATCCTTTTTTCTTATTTGTGCGCAAAGGTACAATAATAATGTGACACTTGCAAGAACTATAGTTTTTAGTAGCTATTCAGACTGAATAAAGACTGATAAATTTGGTTTTGAGATGTAATTTATTATGTTTCTAACAATTGCTTTGTTTTTCATGGTAATTGTTGAAGTAAGGGATTGGTTGCAGTGGTGTAATAAATAAGACTGAAAAAAGTCCTCGCTCTGTTGGGAACGAGGACTTAGAATTTTGTTAAAATTACGGATGACTAGGCTGTGTACCTTCTTCTTTGTTTTTCTTATCGTCTTTCTCTTTCGGAGTTACTTGTTCGTAGGTTACATCGGTTAAAGTAAAGTACTTACGAGAAGCTACGAGGCGAACGATAGGTTTTTCAATGTGTGTTTGTGCACGGAAAGGTTGGCCTTTTTCAACCGCTTTGCTCTTGAATGATGGCTTAAGCGTTCCGAGGTCGCCAAAATCTACGATATCGCCGTTAGCAACTATTTCGCGTGCTGTTTCTGTAGCGAGATTCAAAACTGCAGCCACTTCTTGTGGGTTGAATGTTGTTGACTTGGAAATGCGTGCGCAGAAGTTACGGAAATCTACACGATGACGTCCTGTAGGTTGAGCGACAATAACTGTTTTTCCTGCTTGTTTGCCAATGTTGAGCTTACGCTCTTTCAGAACAAATTGAATAGGTTTATTTGACATGATGGTTTTGATTGGTCTTCATCAGTTATCCTTTTACGAGCCAGAAGACCTTTAAAACTCGTAAGGTTTTTTTTATGTTTCAACGTTGCAAAGATATGGTTTTTCTTCTAAACAAAAAAGGATTTGTAAAGAAACTTTTATAATTTATTCTACTTTGTCGTTATTTTTTTCATCAATAGCTTTATTACTATTAAATAAAAAGCTCAATTATTTTTTTACGAAAAAAAGCTCGCCAGCTTTTTAGGGAAAAAAAGCTCATGAGCTTTCTTAAAAAAAGCTGGCGAGCTTTTTGAGAGTATGCCTGAATTGTTTATTTTTCCATCATCAAAACATACATTCGTTTAAGTCCTGATGAGTGGATTTTTTTGCTCTGTTGGTTTTCCGAGTTTCTTAAAGGTGTTATGAACTTAGATTCTTTTATTTGTGGTTTGAAAAATCTATTTTGTTTCTTGTTCACGAAACTGCTTCAATTTCTTTTCTATAAATGCAAAGTCGTTGATTGCTCTTATTTTATCTTTTGCACGGTCGTACTTTTCTCTCCATTTTCTTACTCCGAAGGCATAGAATTTTAGTCCTTCTGGGGTTAAATCTCCTACCTTGATTTGTGATTCGTTTGTTGCCTTTTCGCCTTTCTTCAACAAGATTCTCGTAGTAAATCCATTGTCTTGGAGAAAATGAACATAATTCTCGAAAAAACGAAATTGTTCTTCTTTAAATTCTTGAGTGTTGTACCTGTTCGAAGATAAGGGCGATTTAAATAGCCAATCTAATTTCTCAATTAATTCTTCTGGATCCATATTTCTTATATAATGATGTTTCTTTAAAAATCGCAATAGCTTTAAACTTTAAAGGACTGAACTACCTTGAAAGCTATTTAGTCCTTTGCTTAGCCATCTTTCTTAATAATTGTATAAAGTTATATGTTTATTTTCCATCTTCAAAACATACATTCGTTTAAGTCCTGATGGGTGGATTTTTTTGCTCTGTTGGTTTTCCGAGTTTCTTAAAGGTGTTAAGAACTTAGATGCTTTTATTTGTGGTTTAAACTAGCTATTTTGTTTCTTGTTCACGAAACTGCTTCAATTTCTTTTCTATAAATGCAAAGTCGTTGATTGCTCTTATTTTATCTTTTGCACGGTCGTACTTTTCTCTCCATTTTCTTACTCCGAAGGCATAGAATTTTAGTCCTTCAGGGGTTAAATCTCCTACCTTGATTTGCGATTCTTCTGTTGCTTGTTCATCTGTCTTCAATATTTCGGTCGTGGTAAATCCATTGTCTTGGAGAAAATGAACATAATTCTCGAAAAAACGAAATTGTTCTTCTCTGAATTCTTTAGTGGCATATCTTGGTGATGATACTGGAGAATTTAATATCCATGATAATCTTTCTACAACTCTTTCTTTATCCATGTTTAAGGGCATTAATGATGTTTTTAATCTTTTTGGAGTTTTAAATTAAAAGGGCTGGATAACTATTAAGATAAATCCAGCCCTTTATTAAACTACTTTCTTAATGATTGTTGAAAGTTATATGTTTGTTTTTGGGAATTACCAAAGGTCTAAACGCTGTTCTTTTGGCAAGTACAGCTTGTCGCCAGGCTTCACATTGAAAGCATCGTACCATGCGTCGATGTGTGGCAAAGCACCATTTACGCGCCATTCGCCTAACGAGTGTGGGTCGCTCTTAGTACGATTGCGTATTTCAGCTTCAGTAATGTTAGCTGCCCATACACCTGAATAAGCAAGGAAGAAACGTTGTTCTGGTGTGAAACCAAAGATGTTTTGCGACTTTTTGCCCTTCATTGCATTCTTCAAAGCATTGTAAGCCACCATTAAACCTCCGTGGTCGGCAAGGTTTCACCCATAGTAAGGTTTCCATTTGCTTTGAGGTCAGGAAGTACACTAATGTTGCTGAAGAATTCACCGAATGGAGTAGTGCGAGCTTTAAACTTGTCGCCATCTCCCTTAGCCCACCAGTCTCTCATGTTTCCGTCTTTGTCATAGTTACGACCATTGTCGTCGAAACCGTGAGTCATTTCGTGTCCAATTACCACACCGATAGCTCCATAGTTGAAGGCGTCGTCAGCAGTCGGGTCGAAGAATGGGTACTGAAGAATACCTGCAGGGAAACAAATCTCGTTAGTGGTAGGGTTGTAATATGCGTTTACAGTTTGCGGAGTCATATACCACTTATCCTTATCAACTGGTTTTCCAGCAGTTTCGTCGAGATTTACCTTATGCCAGAACTTACGGCAGTTCATAACATTATCGTAGTACGACTTGCTTGGGTCAATGGTAAGTGAGCTTAAATCTTGCCACTTGTTGGGATAACCAACCTTAACGTAGAAAGTAGACAACTTTTCGAGTGCAGCCTTCTTAGTTTCTTCGCTCATCCAACTTTGTGCTTTGATGCGCTCAGCCAAACTAACCTCAAGATTTTTGATGAGTTGCTCCATGCGTTGTTTGCTGCTTGCAGGAAATAACGTTCGCAATATATTTTTCCGAGTGCTTCGCCCATTTGACTTTCAATCTGTTGTGTAGCACGTTTCCAACGTGGATAATCTTGCTTTGTGCCACGCATTGTCTTACTGAAGAAGTTGAAGTATTCAGCACGGACGTCATCGCTGAGATAGTTTGCAGCTTCAAGAATAACCTCCCACTCCATACGAGCACGAAGTTCGTTTGCAGTTTCAGTCTCTATCAACTTGTCTACTCCTACTAAGAAGTTAGGCTGACCAACTACCATTTCCTGTATATCAGCAGACTTTACCCCGTCGGCATTAAGCAATTGTTCCAAACGAATATTAGGATATTTAGCCTTAAAGTCTGCCAATGTCATCTTGTTATAATTAGCAGCAGCATCGCGAAGCTCAGTTCTGCTCTTTGAAATCAGTGCAATAGCTGTTTCATAACGCATAATATAGTTACTATTCTGTTCAGCTTGAGCCTTAGAGAAACCGAAAAGTTCAAACATATTTACAATGAACTTCTTAAACGCATTACGTATTTCGGTTGTTGACTTATCGTTGTCGAGATAGTAATCCTTCTGACCTAAAGTTAAACCGCTCTGACTAACGTTAAGAATATTCATCTTCGCGTTCTTCTCATCAGCACCAAATCCATAGCTGATAGGCAAGCCATAGCTTTGACTTGCATACTTCAACTGAATCTTACGTAGGTCTGCTAAAGTCTTAGCATTCTCAATTTCGTTGAGCAATGGCATTACTGGGGCAACGCCTTCTTTGTTTCTACGCACAGAGTCCATAGCGAGTTTGTAAAAATCGCTCAGCTTTTGTTCAACACTTCCAGGCTTTGTTTTTGCCTTAAGCAGACTTGTAAGAATTGTGTTGATACGCTTGTTGTTGTCTTCACCTAATTGGTCAAAAGAACCATAACGTGAATAAGCTGCAGGTAATGGGTTGTTTCTGCCATCCACCTGTCGCAAACTGATAGAAGTCATCAGCTGGACGTACCGATTTGTCGAGATTACTTTCCTTTATACCAGCTTGTTTTTGAGCAAAACCAGTCATAGGAACAGCAGCAATCATCATCATCGGTAAGATTGTCTTAATGTTCATTTTAAATGATTTTAGTTTAAAACTTCTCGTTAATATATCACCTTTAAAACTAAACGCATGTTCTACAAGTTCAATATAAACGAAAAAGATTGTTGATTTATTTATTGAATTTAATTACTTTTCCTTATTCATCGAGCAACCTTTCCAACGCTTCTGAAAGCTCAAGCCATTGCTCGTTTTCTCTATCTAGATAGCGTTGCAGGTCGGTGTATTCAGTAACGAGTTCCATATTCGATGCATTCTCTGCTACCATTAATAGTTCGTCAAGTTCAGCTTTACGCTCTTCCATCTTGGCAATCTTCTTTTCAGAGTCTTCTACTGCACGCTGAGCTTTTTTTATCTTCTTCTGCTGTTCCTTGCGTTCTGCGTAGGATGCTGCACCAGAAGAGGGTTGAGTAGCTGTTTCGTGATTAGTATTAACTATGGTTTCTGCCTCCTTATTAATGTTGTTTGCACTTGCCTTACTCAAACTTTCTTGTATTGTTTCTGCGTTATGAGCACGCAAATAATCATAAATTCCACCTAAATGCTCACGCACTTTACCTCCACCGAATTCATAAACCTTACTTACTAATCCGTCTAAAAACTCTCTATCGTGTGAAACGATAATAGCTGTTCCGTCGAAAGCTTTAATAGCTTCTTTCAAAACTTCCTTTGAAGTTATATCCAAGTGGTTTGTAGGTTCGTCCAGAATTAAAAGATTAACAGGTTCCAATAATAGTTTTATCATTGCTAAACGTGAACGTTCGCCACCTGAAAGTACTTTGACTTTCTTCTCAGACGTTTCTCCACCAAACATAAAAGCACCTAAAAGGTCGTTTATCTTCAAACGCATATCGCCTTTTGCCACTTGGTCTATGGTTTCAAAAATTGTTAAGCTTTCATCTAAAAGCTGGGCTTGATTTTGTGCAAAATAGCCTATCTGAACATTGTGTCCTATCTTTAAGTTTCCATCGTAAGGAATCTCTCCCATTATGCACTTCACTAATGTAGACTTTCCTTCACCATTCTTGCCAACAAAAGCTACTTTCTCGCCTCGCTTAATGGTCATATCTACCTTATCAAACAAGTCGTGGAGGATATTCTTTTCGCACATTGTCACAGATAACAGGATAATCGCCGCTTCGTAAACATGGTGGGAACTTTAACCGCATAGCTGAATTATCAACCTCGTCTACCTCTATAGGTACTATTTTCTCCAATTGCTTAATACGTTGCTGCACCTGTACAGCCTTTGTTGCCTGATAACGAAATCTATCTATAAAGGCTTTTATATCTGCTATTTCCTTTTGTTGATTTTCGTATGCACGCATTTGCTGTTCTCTACGTTCTTTGCGTAAAACGAGATACTCATCGTATTTCACTTTGTAATCCTCTACCCTGCCACATGTTATTTCTAATGTACGGTTAGTTACATTATTAATAAATGCACGGTCGTGAGATACTAACACTACAGCTTTGGCACTTTGAGCAAGAAATTGTTCTAACCATTGTATAGACTCAATGTCCAAATGGTTGGTTGGTTCATCAAGTAATAGTACATCGGGGCGGCGTAAAAGTATCTTTGCCAACTCTATACGCATACGCCAACCACCAGAGAATTCAGACGTAGGACGGTCGAAATCTGTACGCTCAAAGCCTAATCCTGTCAGTGTCCGCTCTATTTCTGCTTCGTAGTTTTCACCGCCAAGTAACATAAAACGTTCATGCTCCTGCGTAAATTTTTCGACCAATTCAGCATAACTTGCACTTTCATAGTCGGTACGTTCAGCCATTTCTTGCTGCATACGCTCCAACTTTTCTTTCATTTTGGTAGCATCTGCAAATGCCTTACGTGTTTCTTCCTTTACCGTAGTATCGTCAGATAGCTTCATTACCTGTGGTAGATAGCCTATGGTGGTATCATTTGGAACAGCTACTACACCTGCTGTGGGACGTTGTAAACCACAGAGTATTTTAAGCATTGTAGATTTTCCCGCACCATTTTTACCTACCAAAGCTATGCGATCGCGGTCGTTTACCACGAAAGAAACATCATGAAAGAGTGGCTTTACAGCAAACTCAACTTTTAAACCTTCGATTGACAGCATCTTTCCTATTCTGTTTTTCTTCTTAAATTAGCACTGCAAAGATACGTAATATTTTTTTGTAACTAATTGCAAGCTACTTTACTTTTTATTAGTATATAAAAGGCACTTCAATAAAATTATAAAGAAGAATAAGAAATCTATGAGACAACTTGTAAAAGGTGATATTTGCAATTTTATTTCGAGAATAAATTTGTAAATAAAGTTCATTGATAGTATTATTTCATAACCAATTGGAGTTAAGCAAGTTACTATATAGGCTCTTGTATTCTAAAAAGAACCTATATTGCACAATAAAAAAACGCCTATATTGGAAGGTAAAAAGGGCACTTTTTACAATACAAATATATATTCTTTATTTTCTTTATGTGTTTTCTTTACAGAATGTTTTTAGTTTGGTTACTATTCAAAAAAATAAGAATTGATATATTGGGTCTCTTTAAGAATCTTTTTGTTATGGTAAGAAAAATTATTCCACTTATTTTTTTCTAAAAAAATTTTTTTAAGAACGTAATGCAGTATAAAAAGAAAATCTGTATCTTTGTGTAACACCAAAAAGCGTAAGAAATGAATGCATATACAAAGCATATAGCAGAAACGCTTAATCTATTGGAAAAGAATGTTGATGCAACCCTAACATTGCTGAATGAAGGTTGCACTATTCCTTTTATTGCAAGATATCGCAAAGAGCGAACTGGAAATCTTGATGAAGTGCAGATTACTCGGATTGCAGAAATGAATGAACGCTTAACTGAAACCGACAAGCGCAAAGAAACAATTCTGAAAACTATAAGCGAACAAGGAAAACTTACTGATGAATTAAAAAATAAGATTGCGAATTGTTGGGATAATTCTGTGTTGGAAGATTTGTATTTGCCATTTAAACCTAAACGAAGAACAAAAGCACAAGTAGCTCGAGAACAAGGTCTTGAACCGTTAGCAACACTACTGTTAATACAAAAAGAACAGAATCCTAAAGCTGCTAGTAAGCGTTTTGTTACAGATGAAATTAAGAATGAAGCAACTGCACTACAAGGAGCAAAAGATATTATTGCAGAGATAGTAAGTGAGGACCCACAAGCGCGTAATATAGTGCGTAATGCTTTTAAACGTGAAGCAAAAATTTCATCAAAAGTAATCAAGAAAGTTGAAAATACAGACGAAGCTCAAAAATTTTCTGATTACTTTGATTTTTCTGAACCACTGCGACGTTGCAATAGTCATCGTCTGCTCGCTATGCGTCGGGGGGAAGCTGCTGGTATTTTAAGAGTAAGCATTTCGATAGAAGAAGTAGAATGCGTTGAACGTCTCAAATGTCTGTTTATACATGGTAGAGGTGAATGTCAGAGCTTAGTTGCAGAGGCAATTGGCGATAGCTTTAAACGCTTAATCAACCCAAGTATAGAGAATGAGTTTGCTGGATTGAGCAAAGAAAGAGCTGATGAGGAAGCCATCAAGGTGTTTGCCGAGAACTTAAGACAGCTTTTACTATCTGCCCCTCTTGGGCAAAGCGGGTTTTAGCTCTTGATCCTGGATTTGCAAATGGGTGTAAAACGGCATGTTTGGATGCCCAAGGTAATCTTTTACATCACGAAATTATTTATCCTCATCCACCGAAACGACTTTACGGCCAAGCTACAATTGCAATTTTGAGAATGATAAAGCAATATAATATAGAAGCAATTGCAATAGGAAATGGTACAGCAAGTCGAGAATCGAAAGATTTTATAGCTGATTGTTTGACTAATTTGAGGGAAGAAAACAATACTGAAATTCCGAAAGTGTTTGTTGTTAGCGAAGATGGTGCATCTATATATTCAGCATCTTTGATCGCTCGAGAGGAATTTCCTAATGAAGATGTAACTACGCGCGGAGCAGTTTCAATTGGAAGAAGGTTGATGGACCCGTTGGCTGAATTGGTAAAAATAGACCCGAAAAATATTGGAGTTGGTCAATATCAACACGATGTAGAACAAACAAAGCTTAGACATTCGTTGGATCAAACAGTAGAAAGTTGTGTTAATCAAGTTGGTGTAAACCTTAATACTGCTTCAAAACATCTATTAATGTATGTCAGCGGTTTAGGTTCTGTCCTCGCTCAAAATATTATAGAATATCGAAAAGATCATGGAGCATTTACATCTCGTGCCCAATTAAAGAAGGTGCCTCGTCTGGGAAATGTTGCTTTTCAACAAAGTGCAGGTTTTCTTCGAATACCAAATGCTAAGAATCCTCTTGACAATTCTGCAGTACACCCTGAGAGTTATCATATCGTAGAAGCAATGGCAAAAGAACAAAAATGTAGTGTAAGTGAGCTAATCAATAATAAAGAACTTATTAAGCGTATCGATTTAAAACGTTATGTAACAGAAGATGTTGGACTACTAACACTCTATGATATTGTACAAGAATTAGAAAAGCCTGGACGTGACCCTCGCGAACAACTAGAAGAATTCGATTTCGATACCGCAGTGCGTACAATTGATGACCTCAAAGAAGGAATGGAACTACCTGGTATTATTACGAACATTACTAATTTTGGCGCATTTGTTGATATTGGTGTTCACCAAGACGGACTTGTTCATGTTTCACAATTATCTAATAAGTTTGTTTCAGACCCAAATTCTATAGTACATTTACATCAACACGTTCGTGTGAAAGTTACACAAATAGATAATAAAAGAAATCGAATTAGTCTGAGTATGAAGAATGTAATGCAATAACTTTTTGTTAACTACATTAAATTCGTGTATGAAAAAAGGTTGTAAATCTTGAGATTTACAACCTTTTTTATTCTTGTAATTATCTAACTACTTAACCTTTTCTACAATAGCCTTGAATGCTTCTGGGTTATTTGCAGCGAGGTCAGCAAGAACCTTGCGGTTGATTTCAATACCTGACTTGTGTAATGCACCCATCAATTGGCTGTAGCTCATATCGTAAAGACGAGCAGCAGCATTGATACGCTGAATCCAAAGTGCACGGAATGTACGCTTCTTATTACGACGATCGCGGTAAGCATAAGTCAAACCTTTCTCATAGGTATTCTTAGCTACTGTCCAAACATTCTTACGGGCACCAAAGTAACCCTTTGTCTTCTTAAGAATTCTTGTTCTCTTTGCTTTTGAAGCAACATGATTTACTGATCTTGGCATAGTTTTATCCTTTTAATTTGTTTGACTAATGATTATTAACGAAGATTTAACAGGTCGCGTACCTGCTTCATGTTGCTACTGTCCACTATAGCATAGTGAACGAGATTTCTCTTCTGTTTTTTTGTCTTCTTAGTCAAGATATGACTGTGGTAAGCACGATTACGCTTTACCTTACCTGTTCCCGTGAAGCTAAATCTTTTCTTTGCTCCAGAGTTTGTCTTTTGCTTTGGCATTTTTTTTAATTTTTAAAATTATTATTTATATTCATCTGTGGCAACGTATATACCAAGACGTTACGCACAGGCACTTTTCAGCGTCTTCTTATCAAAGATGCATCAAGCTTTATTCTTCATTCTTCAATTTATCAAGCACCGCAGAACCATTCTTTGCATTTGCAAAAAGGCCATTATCTACATTGCTTTTATTCTCAATTTCGTTCTTAGCTGCTTCTGCATTCTTTGCTGCACCTTCTGCCTCTTCACGATCTCGACGTTGTTGACTCTTCTTTGTTATACCAGCTTTTTTAGGTGAAAGGTAAAGAAACATTTTCTTTCCTTCAAGCTTAGGCAATTGTTCAACCTTTGCAAGCTCTTCTAAGTCGTTAGCAAATCTTAACAAAAGGACCTCTCCTTGCTCTTTAAAAAGAATTGAACGACCACGGAAGAATACGTATGCACGCACTTTATTTCCTTCATTAAGGAATTCTTGAGCATGCTTCAGCTTAAACTGATAGTCATGTTCATCGGTTTGAGGTCCGAAACGAATTTCTTTAATATCTTGCTTTACCTGCTTCTGCTTCATCTCCTTTTGATGCTTCTTCTGCTGATAAAGGAATTTTGAATAGTCGATGATTCTACAAACTGGAGGTTGTGCGTTAGGAGATATTTCTACAAGGTCTACACCTTCTTTGCGAGCTAATTCTAATGCTTGTCTAGTAGGCATAACCTCTGCATTTCCTTCACTTATCACACGTACTTCCCGTGCATGAATCTGTTCATTCACACGGTACTGCAACTTCATTTTGTCATTCTTCATTCAACTATATTAAAGTTTATTTTTATTAAACGCCTGCAAAGATACTGCTTTTTACCATGATTGACCAAATTTTTTTAATATTCTTTTTACCTTCAAATCATTGATATAAAGCTAGTTTTTACCATTTTTTATATTCTGTATTACGTTTGTGGAAAAAGTTTATTTCTTCAAAGCTAAATTGTAATTATAATACTTTGTAACACCAGTAATATCTTCTAACACTTCTATAAATGGCGGAAAAATTACATCTTCGTGTTTGATTACTCCTTTTGTTTCTAATATTTGTAAGCCATTATATGGTTGAATAAAAGTATCCAGTTCAAAGAACTGACCTTTCCAAATAAATGTTTGTCTTGTTTTATGAATTGTCTGACGATAGGGATCAGCTTGCCTAAGAAGAGATTCATAAAGGTTGTTATCTATTTGACGTTCTGTTTCTACTTGATCATTGTTTGGCAAAGTTTTTATAGTTGTGCGTACATTTACAGAAATTCCATTTAGTGTACGACGACGTAAACGAACTTCACTTTGTGGTTCCGAAGTAAGATAAGTTTGTGTAATCTTGCTTGTTATAACTTCAGGTATCACATCTTTCAGTCGTACAATATATTTCCGTTCTTCAATAGCTTGACGTGGCATTTCCAAAACATCAGAAATATCTTGAAGGACTTGTTCTAGCTTGGTTTCAAATTTCTCATGATTGTTAATAACCCGAAGATGAGGATGTTCAGACCAAGCGTGAATAACTTTCTTATCAAGTTCACGAGCCAACTCTATACCTTCAGTACGTTCTTTATTAGTTGCAGTTGTATAAAACTGTTCTGCTCCATCTGCTGCACTTACTAAGTGTAAAACAGCATCATAACGAGAACGTAATTCTTCATTATTTGTACCAACATGGGATGTAATATTTTCCCAAAGTTTAGGTTCCATATATGCTGATATATCCATTGTACCACGATCGCAAACAATGAGAACTGGCTGTTTTATACTTTTTGCCATTTGCTGGAATTTATCTTCCAATGCTATTTGCATTTCTAAAGTAGCCTTTTCACCTTCATAAAAGAATTCTCGATTATCAGTAAGATAGTCCATACCAGCCTGCAAAAATAGTGTAGGCAGCTCAGGAATAATAAACACTTTATAGCCAATACTTGAAAAGTGTTCCATTATTTTTACTAAGGCGGTCGTTTTACCTGCACAAGGTCCGCCTGTAAGTACAATTTTTTTCATAAATGAAATATCCCTTCCACCTTTAAAAAGATGTAAGGGATAAAATATATTATAGTGTTTTAATAAACAATCTATAGAAACTCTCTTTCGAGAAATAATATTATTCAGCTGCAGGAGCTTCTTCTACTTCAACCTCAGTTACTGGAGCTTCAACAGTTTCTTCAACTTCTTCAGCCTTAGGCTCTAGTTGGTTTTCTGCAACTACAATTACAGGAAGCTTAACCTCAACATCTTTAAAGAAGTGAATAGTTGCTTCAAATGTACCAACCTTCTTAATGTCGCGCATTGTGATAATCTTGCGATCGATTTCTATACCCTTCTTAGCTAATTCCTCAGCTACGATGATGGTATTAACTGAGCCATAAGTAACGCCAGTTGCAGAAACCTTTGCTGAAATTACTAATTCTACTCCTTCGAGTTGTGCAGCTCGCTTTTCTGCATCAGCCTTTTTAGCAGCAATTTTAGCAGCTTGTTGTCTCAAGTCTTCAGCTAATTGCTTTTTAGCAGAAGGAGATGCGATTACACCTTTACCTGTTGGGATAAGGAAGTTACGACCATATCCGCTTTTTACATTTACAATATCGTTCTTGTAACCAAGTCCGATAATATCTTCTTTAAGTATAATTTCCATATCTTAAGCCTCCTTCTTATTTCATCAAATCGGTTACATATGGAAGCAAAGCAATCTGACGAGCACGCTTAACAGCTTGTGCAACACGACGCTGATACTTCAAAGATGTTCCAGTAATACGACGTGGAAGAATTTTTCCTTGTTCATTCAAGAACTTCTTAAGGAATTCGCCATCCTTATAGTCGATATATTTGATACCACTTTTCTTAAAACGACAATACTTTTTCTTCTTAGTATCGATTGATGGTGCGGTCAAATAACGAATTTCTGTCTTTTTCTGCTCTGCCATGATTAAGCCTCCTTTTTAGCTGCCCATTTAGCGCGACGCTTCTCAGCATATGCAGCTGAGTACTTATCCTGCTTAATGGTAATGAAACGAATAACTTTCTCGTCGCGGCGGAAGCCTGTTTCGAGAGTTTTAATAACTGATGGTTCTGCATTAAACTCCAACATTGCGTAGAAGCCAGAAGACTTTTTCTGAATGTTGTAAGCCAACTTCTTGAGACCCCAAATCTCTTCGTTCAAGATTTCAGCACCTTTATCGGTGAGCAGTTTCTTGAATTTAGCGACCGCTTCCTTCATCTGTTCATCAGACAAAACGGGAGTCAAAATGAAAACGGTTTCGTATTGATTCATACTACTTTTAAATAAATTATTTATAAAAATATGCATCTCTACCTCGAAATGCGGTGCAAAATTACTACTTTTTTATGAACTAACCAAATGTTTTTAGTACTTTTGCATTCTATGAAGGGATATATTAAATATTTAGGATTAATATCAGTAATAGCAGGTCTCATATTGTTTGCTATTCACATTTTATTAAATATTAAAGGGAATGCTCTCCTTTTTTTTCTGGATTAATATTAATAATAGCTGGAACTATATCTTATGTTCAGCTGGAAAAAGCATTCATAGTATTAAGCAAAATCATTATTTGCTTAACAGTAGAAAAAAATTATAATTACAAATTAAAAAAACATAATTATGTTTTTGATAAAAAAATGTAATTACGTTTTTTTAGTTTTTGTAATAATAATCGATTTTATTTTTTTAATATAATGAAAAGTTGAGAATAATACCTTTTTTTCTAATAAATCAATACTTTTCAAATACTAACAAACAGTATCTTAGTGAATCTGTATAAAAAAAGAATTCTTATACTATTTATTAAAAAAACTCATGCAACTATTAAAAAAATAAAAAGCTCAACAGAAACTTCCATTGAGCTTTTTATTTTATTTTTATTCTTCGTCTGGTACAATAAGTTTATAACCCTTACCATGTATATTGATAATTTCAATTTGATCATCAGCTTTTAAATGCTTGCGCAACTTAGTTATATAAACATCCATAGAGCGTGCATTAAAATAGTTGTCATCTATCCAAATTGTTTTCAACGCATAGTCACGCTGCAGTATTTCATTTGAGTGTGCACAAAGCAGAGCAAGCAATTCGTTTTCTTTTGTTGTAAGTTTAGTTGCTTTATCAGGATCATTGTCAAGTGTTAGCAACTGCTTCTGTGTATCGAAAGCAAATCGTCCAATCTGATAAAGAGTAGATTCCTTAGTTCTCTTTCCTCGCACACGACGAAGGATAGCTTCAATACGGAATACTAATTCTTCCATTGAGAAAGGTTTAGTAATGTAATCATCAGCACCAATCTTGAAACCAGCAAGAATATCTTCTTTAAGTTGCTTAGCTGTTAGGAAGATAATTGGTATCTCTGCATTTGACTGACGAATTTCTTGTGCCAATGTGAAACCATCTTTCTTTGGCATCATCACATCAAGTACACAAATGTCATACTTATTCTTCAAGAAAGTTCTATATCCAATTTCACCATCAGGACATAGGTCAGCTTGATAACCTTTAGCCTGTAAATACTCGCTCAGCAGTGTTCCGAGATTTTCATCATCTTCACACAATAAAATCTTGAAATTTTCTTCCATATCTTTTCTCCTTTAATTAAATTTGTTTTTATTTATCTAATAGTACTGGTAGAATAATTGTGAATTTTGTTCCTTTACCATACTCACTATCTACCTTTATTTCACCTTCGTGTAAATCTACCATTCTTTTAACGTATGCTAAGCCTAATCCGAAGCCTTTTACATCATGTAAGTTGCCGGTATGTACGCGATAGAATTTTTCGAAATCTTCTTCAAGTTATCTTTCTTAATTCCTTGACCCGTGTCGCGTATTGTTAAATAGAGGTGATCATTTGTATTCCATGTTTTCAAATAAACATTCAGAGGTTGGTCAGCTTTAGCATATTTTACTGCATTATCCAACAAGTTGAAAATTACATTTTGGAAATGCATTTCATCCACATACATTTTTGAATCTATAGCATCTATCTCTGTATAAACCTTTCCTCCAGTATGCTCTACTCGCAATGTAAAAGAATGCGCAATAGTTTCGACCATCTCGTTCAAGTCTACATATTTTTTCTTTAACACTGCTTTTTTGCTATCATACATACTCATCTGGAGCACTTTTTCTACTAAAAAGCGTAGCCGTTTGGATTCATCGTTTACTACCCCACCAAGATGTTCTATCATTTTCGGCGTCTTGGTCAGACTTTTATCATTCATCATCTGTGCAGCTAACGAAATACTTGCTATTGGAGTCTTTAATTCGTGTGTCATGTTATTCACAAAGTCATTCTTAATTTCCGAGTATTTCTTCTGTCGGAATATAATGACAATTGTGAAAATAAATGTTACTAGCAACACCATCGTGAAGATTATAGACGGAATCATGAATCGTACACTTGAGAAAATATAACTATTCATTTCTGGAAAATGCACCTTCACTACACCCATTCTATTCGGTGGATCGTTTCTGAACAGTACTTGCGAGTAACAATTATCTTCTCCATCACTAACATAGTCAGGACATTTATAAACTTCACGTCCGTCTTGCGTAAGCACCGTAAAGTGATATGGAATGTTGATTCCATTATTCATCATCTCCGCCCGCAAATCTTGATCAAGCATTTTGAAATTAATTCGTTCATTCAGAGGCTTATCCGAAGCAGAGTAAAGTATATTGTAAACGACTTCTTCCAATAGTGCTTTCTGATAAACGTAGCGGTTTCTTACGACTTCTTGCATTTTTCTTTTGGTTGCCGCAATAGTTCCCGTATCGTTTCGAAGAATGGTTGCCTTTGTTCTTAACGAAGGATTACTCTGAGCTAATTTAGATTCGAACGAAGTATACGAATCACTTCCTTCCAATGATGCTGGTGCTTGATGCGTATGTGATGTATCTTTTCGTCGAAGTGAATCAGCACTTGTTGTTTTCAATTCATTGTTATTTACATCTTTTTCTAGGAATCTTAATGTTTCATTAAGCTCCATGTTACGAGAAGCTTGATAAAGAGCACGATTTACCGATTCGTCGAACTGCTCTTTCTTCATTTCTGCCATTTCCTCAATATAATTGAGTTGGAGCAAAAGAAGAGCAAGGAACGAAAGTCCCATGATGACTGCAATTACCCAAATCGTCTTTTTATTCATAATCTCTTTACCTATTATCTTTATTTATAGTGTAAGATACTACACTTTAATTATACATTTTATTAAACCGAAAGCAAAGGTAATTAATTTATTAAACCATTAACAATTAAAAGTTAATTAATAGTTTAATATTTATTTATATTAACATATCACGAAAGATGTAATAAATAAAAAAATCAATTATAAAAACAAGATATGACTAATAATATTTCCTTAAAAAGAATTTAAAAGAAGAAAAACAATATTCTTTTGATATACAAGTTGGTAAAGTTTTCAGTCAAAATTATTACCTTTGCAACATATTATTTTAAATTATGGTGAAGGCAAAACGTAAAAAAAACAACTCTAAAAGACTGGAAATTGCTGCAGCAATTATTGCTATTGGCGCTTTAGTTGCATATTTCTTTCTGTTCTCTTCAATGTCAAGCAATGGTAAGACAGAGTATTTATTTATCGATCACGATGACAATATAGATTCTGTTTACAATAAATTGGAAAAGGTATCTACTAAACATGGTTTATGGACTTTCAAAGTCTTGGCTAATTTATTTTCTTACAAGGATAACATACGTTCAGGAAGATACACAATTAGTAGTTCGGGCGCATTACTAACTTTTCGCAACTTTAAGAATGGTAAACAAGCTTCTGTCTCACTAACTATTCGTTCAGTAAGAACACTAGGTGATTTAGCAACTGATGTAAGCAAAAAACTTATGTTCACCAAAAGAGAACTAATGGATTCTCTAACCTCAGAAACTGTTTGCAAACGATATGGTTATTCACGACAAAACATTATTGCTATGTTTATTCCAAATACTTACGACTTCTATTGGGCTACATCTGTTTCAACATTCTTAAAGAAAATGGATAATGAGAATAAGAAGTTTTGGACTTTCGAGCGCACCCAAAAAGCTGAAAAAAATGGTTTTAGCAAAGTAGAAGTGATGACTTTAGCTAGTATTGTTGATGAAGAAACTGATGATGAGGGCGAAATGCCTAAAATTGCAGGTATGTATATCAACCGTCTAAATAAGAAAATGCCATTGCAAGCTGATCCTACTGTGAAATTTGCTATTGGGAATTTCCAAGCACACCGCATATATCATAAATGGTTAAGTTACGATAGCCCTTACAACACATATAAATATAAAGGTCTTCCTCCTGGTCCTATACGTATTCCTAGCATAGCTGCCATTGATGCAGTTCTGAATTATGTACACCACAACTACTTGTATATGTGTGCAAAAGAAGATTTTAGCGGTACACACAACTTTGCTGAAACTTATGAAGAACATTCTGTAAATGCAACTAAGTATGCCAAAGCATTGACCGAAAGAGGGATAAAATAATCACACTTTTGTCTTATAAAATAAGTAATCTTCCATATAAAAATAGTATTGGTTCTTTTAAGCTTTTTTTCTTTAAAGAACCATTACTATCAATTAATTTGCTTTTTACCTTTTAAAGGAACAATAGTGTTTCTAAATGAGTGTAATTCTAGTTTAATATGAAAATTTGATTTAATGTTTATCTATTGAAAACACCCTTTTTATTACTTCCTTCGTTGTATTTTTTAGACGACTAGTTGCCACCTTTGGACACATAGCTTCGCTATGTGGAGTGTTTGGAGGGTTAATACAAACAGCTTCATTAAAACCTGCAGATATTAATAAATCTTTATTAGCAACGCAACCTGCTAATACGATGGTAGGAACATTATGAGTCCTAGCAATTGACATAATACCAAATGGTAGTTTGTTATTTAATGTCTGGCTATCAATTTTACCTTCTCCGGTTAATACAAGGTCAGCATTATTTAAATGATTAATAAGACCAGTGTATTCAATTAAGACTTCTACTCCTCTACGCAATTGAGCGCCTAATAAACAAAACGCATAACCTAACCCACCTGCAGCTCCACTTCCAGGTATTGTTGGATCTATTTTACAAAGATGAGCAAGATTGCGTAAACCTCTATCTAATATTTCTACATCATATTGGCTTGCTCCTTTTTGGGGTGCATAAACATATGCTGCACCATTATAACCATACAAAGGATTATTAACATCGCAAAGGACTTCTATTTGAATATCTTGAAAAACTGACAATAAAGAAAGATCTACAGACGTTAGATGAATAAGATCGCTTCCCTTAGGGTATTTAACTAATTGATTATTTATATAGAACTTTGCACCTAATGCTGCCAACATTCCTGCGCCTCCATCACTTGTTGCACTTCCTCCAATACCAATAAGGATATGTTTAACTCCAACTTTAACAGCATTAAGAATCATTTCTCCTACTCCGAAGGTTGTTGTTTTCATTGGTTTTTGCTCATTCGGTTGTAAAAGGATAAGACCTGCTACTTCTGCCATTTCCATAAGTGCAATACGTTGATTTTCTTCAATGGCATAATTAACAAAAATGGGGCGCATTAAAGAATCATTAACTTTGCAGGTACTCCACTTTGCTCTTGTATATCGCACAAGAATCTCTGTTGTTCCTTCGCCTCCATCTGCCATGGGTAAGCATATAATCTCAGCAGTCGGAAAAATCTCTCTTATTCCCATAGCTACTGCATTTGTTGCCTGTTCTGCTGTAAGGGAACCTTTAAAAGAATCAAAAGCAAGTATAACTTTCATTATTTATTTTGTAAAGTAGTAATGAGTATAACTACCTTTAATATAGGGCATATTAGGTTTTAATCCTTTTTTCAATTGCTCATGTAAATTGAAAGCTTCTGCATAATATCGAGGACGAAGACTATCAATTGGATAGTATTTCTGAAAAAAGTAAATAAACTTAGGAAGGTCCCTGTCAAGCAAGAAGCCAGCTAATTGGTAGTGCACAGAAGTTTTTGTTGCTTTATTAATAACGCTGTCGGGTAATAATAACGAATGTATTTTACCTGGACGCAATACATCTCTTCCACCAATTAGACGATATTCATATAGACTATCTGACAAATCTCCAAGGCGGGCTACACTATATATTGTAAGCATTGTAGTTGTAGAATCAATAGATTTCATTCGATGTATTCGACGCAAAGCTTCACGATATTTAAAGTTTTGGACTAAAGTCTCTACCTTAATCTTTCATGAAACTGCTTATCAGAATTACTAAATATTCCTATAAATAAGAAAAAAACAAGCATTATACAGATGTTTATCCACAATAATTGAGAAATAAATCCAATGCCACGTAGTTCTGGCTCATAGGGTTCATAACGCCGAATATAATAAACAAATACAATATAAAGAATCAATAAGACAGGAGCAACCCAAATCCAATTCCCAAAATTAATTGTCGTAGAATTTGCTCTAATAGAAGTTAAAACAGTTAACAGGAGTACAGAAGGAAAGTAAGTAATTGCATGTCCACGTTTACTAAGTTTCAGTAAAGAATAAACACAGACTTGACAGAGTTGCAATATAATCGTTATTAATATTGCGCCCAACCACGGAACATAATGTGTTTGCCCGTTTGATGCTACATGTTGTGTAAGCACGAGAATGTCTGCCTGATAAAAAAAAAGATAGCAGAACGTAAAGACCCAAAATATAAAAGCACAGCAAATGCGCATGAATTTACTTTCAATTCTCATTAGTACTATTTTTTCTTCGTAAAACTAATGCACTGCGAGCTGGTATATATAGTTTCAACCACCCTTTATTATCTTTCTCGTAAAGTGGATCAGGTAAAGTTGCGTGTTTTACTTTTTCATCGACAAAACCAAAACCACCATATTCCCATGAATCTGTATTTAACTTAACATTATAAATTCCATTAGGAACAAGGAATCCATAATCAGAGAATGAACGTGATGGTGAGAAGTTAAATACAAAAACCAAATCATTACGACTGAAAGCTAATATTTGATCTGAGTCGTTATGCCATATTTCTTTTAGCGGTGTACCGCTAAAGTTTGGCTCACTTTTTATAACTTCTAACATTTTTTTATCAAAATCACCAAGGTAGTGATAACAAAGTTCAATATTATCAACTAAATTCCATTGACGACGGGCATATTTATAGCTCCAATCATTACCTTCACGTGGGAAATCAATCCATTCAGGGTGTCCGAATTCATTGCCCATAAAGTTTAAGTACCCACCATTAATGGTCGATGCAGTAACTAGTCGTATCATCTTATGCAATGCAATGCCCCGTCTTGCCCTATCATTCTCATCACCCTTCTTAAAATGCCAATACATATCTGCATCTATTAAGCGAAAAATAATAGTCTTATCACCAACTAAAGCTTGGTCATGGGATTCACAATAAGAAATTGTACGTTCATCGCTACGCCTATTTTTTACCTCCCAAAAAATAGATGAAGGTTTCCATGCTTCATCAGGTAATTCTTTTATAGTCTTAATCCAGTAGTCTGGAATATTCATAGCCATCCGATAATCAAAACCATAACCGCCATCTTTAAACTTTGCAGCCAATCCAGGCATTCCAGATACCTCTTCTGCTATAGTAATAGCATATTTGTTGACCTCATGTATTAAGCAGTTTGCTAAGGTTAAATAACAAATAGCATTATCATCTTGGTGACCATTAAAATAATCGGCGTAATTGCAGAATGATTCTCCTAAACCATGACTATAATATAACATTGACGTAACGCCATCAAATCGAAAACCATCGAAATGGTATTCTTCTAGCCAATATTTGCAATTTGATAGAAGGAAGTGTATCACTTCATTTTTTCCATAATCAAAGCATAGAGAATCCCATGCGGGGTGTTCGCGACGCTGACCAGGATAAAAATATTGATTAGGATCTCCAGCAAGATTTCCTAATCCTTCTATTTCGTTCTTGACAGCATGTGAATGGACGATATCCATAATAACTGCTATCCTATTATTATGCGCTTCATCTATCAGTTCTTTAAGTTCTTCAGGTGTACCAAAACGTGAACTTGGAGCAAAAAACGAACTTACATGGTAACCAAAACTTCCATAATAAGGGTGCTCTTGAATAGCCATTATTTGAATGGCATTATAACCATCATTCACAATTCTAGGCAGGACCTTATTCTTAAATTCTGTATAAGTTCCTACTTTCTCGGCATCTTGTGCCATGCCTATATGGCATTCGTATATAAGAAGTGGAGATTTGGTTGGCTTAAAAGATACATTTTTCCATTTATACGTCTGTTTAGGACACCATACTTGCGCTGAAAAAACTTTTGTATTTTCATCTTGTACAACTCGTTGTGCCCATGCTGGAATACGTTCACCTTCCCCCCCATTCCACAATGTATACATTTTAAACAGATCACCATGATGCATTGCATTTTCATCAAGAATTAATTCCCAGTCTCCAAAACTTCCATCAACTCTCTTACATTGATATTCTGAAGAACGCTTCCAGTTATTAAAATCACCTATTAAATATAGGTCTGTAGCATTAGGAGCCCATTCGCGAAATATCCATTGATCATTAATTTTATGTAATCCATAATAATTATAGCCATTAGCAAATTCTGAAAGACTTTGCTTTCCTCCATTAGTAAATTCCTTTATACGCTCTAAAGCATAATTGTGTCTACCAAAGATTGCCTCGTTAAAAGGATATAAGTAACTATCGCTTTCTACTATACCCAATAATTGAGTATTGCACTTTGCTTTAATCGCTGCATTAGCGTTATCCTGAACCTTTTTAACCATATTTTTTGTTATTAATTATTATGTCTGACGCCATTATCATAATAACCCTGTGCAATTACCTTACCATTAAGATCAGTTTCAGTAAATTTCCCATCTCGGACATTATTACGATAAGAACCTTCAAAACGTACTCCTTTTTTATCTTGCTCTATGGCCGCTCCATTACGTTTTCCATCACGATACATACCACGGAACTTACTACCATCTGCATAATGGATTGTAATTTGACCATCCATTTTCCCATTCCTGAATTGTCCCTCAATCACATCTTTATTTCTTTTGGTTAATTTTCCTTGTCCACCTTGCAAACCATTTTCCCAATTTCCAACATAGATATCTCCATTTTCCCACACCATTGTTCCAAGTCCAGATCTTAATCCTTTTAGGAAGCGTCCTGTGTAATTTTCTCCATTTTTATAGCGTAATATACCTTGTCCAGTTCGTTCATCATCCAAATAGTCTCCTTCATATATATCGCCATTGCTAAACTTATATACCCCTTTTCCATTGCGTAAATCATTTTTCCATTCACCATTGTATTCTTCTCCACTATGGTAAATATAAACGCCTTTTCCTTCTTTTACGTTTTTTACCCAATCTCCTACGTATGTTGAACCATCTTTCCACACAAAACGTCCATGACCACTTTTAACGTCATCTTTCCACGCGCCATCGTAATATGCACCATTTGCAAAAGTGTAACGCCCCATACCATTGCGTTTATCCATTATCCATTGACCAACATATACGTCACCATTATAATAGCGCATTACACCCTTTCCTTGTTGATAATCCTTATACCAAAGACCATTATATACATTTCCATTTTTAAAAATAAAAATACCTTTACCATGTTGTTGGTCTTGGAACCATTGTCCTGTATATTTTTCACCATCAGAGAAAGTATAAGTTCCTTCTCCTTGTCGTTTACCTTTTACGAAATCACCTTCGTATACATCACCATTTTTATAGGTTGTTATACCACGACCAGATGGTTTTCCATTAACAACATCCCCTTTATACGAATCTCCTGTTTTTAGTACAATTGATTTTACTTCTTGACCTTGCGACATGGCAAAGTATGGTATCATACAAAATATTATAGTGATAAATAGATTCTTCATTTCTTTTTAAAATTATCTTTAATTGCAAAGATACACTTTTCAAGTGGCTTTTCCAAGAATCTAAACTTATTTTTACTTATTTATCCAGCAAACGACCATTGTATATTTGGGATTTATTAAGGAAATAAAATCTATTGTTGTGTTGGTCTTTAGATTTATTAATTGTGTATCCGATATTATTACTTTCATCTCTTGGAAGGCAAGCTTTTCTTCAGAAAAAAGTTTATATGCAGCTTCTTTAGCACACCATGTAATCAACAGCTTATTAGTAGTAGTATATATTTCATCATTGCGCAGGAATCTTTTTTTAATTTTTTTTATCCTATCTGAAGTATATTCAATGTCAATTCCCACTTCAAATTCTTTTGATAAAAGTATAGCAACAAAACCTTTTGTATGAGAAATACTTATATTATACCCATCAATTAAAGGCTTGCCAACCTCATTATGATTCAATACAACATCATACCCAAGCATAAGTTTAAGAAGTTGTAATTCACCTTGTATTTCTGCATCTCGGCCGTTTTCAATTTCAAGAACTCCTAAAACTATATCTTTAGTTAAATAACTAATGCTGCTTTTCATCTAAAATGGTAACTTTGATTTTACTAATTCGGAGATTTTCTATCGCCATAACCTCAAAAAGAAATTGCTTATAACTTAATTTTTCATGCAAAACTGGAAATTCTCCTTTAAGCTCAAGTAATAATCCTGCCATAGAATCTGCATCACCTTGTAATTCCTCAAAAGTATCATCGTCTAAATCTAGAACTTTTGTAAAATCTCCTATTGAAGTTTTTCCTTCAAACAAATATATACCTGTGGACAAATTATGATAAAAGGACTTATCATCATCAAATTCATCATTTATTTCCCCAACAATTTCTTCGAGAATATCTTCCAATGTTACAAGTCCACTTGTACCACCAAATTCATCTACAACTATTGCTATATGCACCTTATTTTCTTGAAATTCACGTAACAAATCATCAATTTTTTTTGTTTCAGGAACAAAATAGGGAGGACGTATTAGGCTCTGCCATCTAAAATTTGTAGGCTTATTCAGATATGGAAGTAAATCTTTGATATATAAAATACCACGTATATTGTCTTCATTGTCCTGGTATATGGGAATTCTTGAGTAGTTATTCTCCACTATACATTTCAAAACTTCTGAATAGTTAGAACGTATATCAAGATCAACAATATCTCGACGTGAAGTCATTACTTCTTTAGCGGTTTCATCAACAAATCGTATAATGCCTTCCAGCATCTCTTGTTCGTTACTTATTTCATTTTTGTTGGTCAACTCCAATGCTTGCTCTATCTCATCCATTGATAGCTTCCGTTTCTCTTTTTTTAGCATTTTTTCTGCGAAAACACTACTGCGCATCAAAATACTTTCTATTGGCCAGAAAAGTTTCCGAGCTATCATTATACCATTAACAGCATGGCGGCAAAATTTCAAAGGATTCATGCTGCTATACACTTTTGGCATTATCTCACCAAAAAGAAGTAGAAGAAAAGTAAGAAGAATAGTAGCACAGAATATTTCTATCCACGCAACTTTGAATACAACTATCTCTCTCAGTACAAAACCTGAAAGCATAACTATTGTAACGTTCACTAAATTATTTAGAATCAAGATTGTAGCTAATGTACGTTCACTATCATCTCTCAAAATCTGAATATTCTTATCAATGCTACTTTTTGATGGTTCTAATTCATCAATATCATTAGGAGACAAACTGAAAAATGCGATTTCAGAACCACTAGCAAAGCCAGATATATAAAGAAGCAAGCATATTAAGATTAGAGCTATTATAGCTCCAAGTGTTGGTATATGAAATTCTACTGAAGAAGTAATAAGCGTAACTAAATCGTTCATTTAAAATGGTAATTTGGATTTATCCATTTCGTCTAAATTTGATAATGTGTCTTCATTTTCAATATTTGGACTTTCTGCTTTTTTAGGTGCAGCTAACCATTCTAAAGAGTCAACATAAATTTCTGTGGTCTGACGTCGAATACCATTTTTATCATCATAACTTCGATATCTAACACGTCCCTCCACATATAATTTATCGCCTTTATGAATATACCTTTCTGCATATTTACCTAAGCTTTTAAACAATACTAAATTATGCCAGTCTGTATGATCAGGTACTTTTGTGCCATTTGCTAAAGTATATCCTCGTTCGGTAGTTGCTAGGGGGGAAAGAAGCAACACATTGATCAGCGTCATAATAATGCACCTCTGGGTCCTTCCCAACGTGTCCTATCAACATAACCTTATTCATATTCAAAAGTATTATTGTTAATCTATGGGTGGAAGTTATTTCCACATTCCAAGATATCTAAAGTTGAAATTCTTACCTTTAGCTGAAGGGAATTGGCTTCGTGAATCTACTCGATCTTTTAAATAATCTACAATACGATTATAACAGTCAATACCTGAAATTGATTTGCATTGAGCTACAAATGTTGTATCACGATACTCATACTTTCCTGTAGCTGCAATGTAAACTACACGTTTGAAATTTAATGAACCTTCATACCATCCATCACGTTCCTCACTGAGATGCATTAATGTCGGATTGTCTTTTTTCAAAGGCATACTACCATTTCTTACAGCTTTTTTCTGTTTAAAATCAAGCATTGTTTGCGCTTCTGTTTTTATAATGATAAAATAGATGCGTGGACGTACTTTATAACGTTTTGGATAATAAACATCACTTTCTGCATATAAGCGTATATCCTCTTCCAAATCTTGAGTAAGTTGAATATCTGGAATTGATGCTAAGAAATCTAACGCTTCTTCAACATTATATGCTAATGTTTCATTATCGAAATATCTTAAATATAAATTCATTTAGCCGGTGTTAGTATGTTTCTCTAAAAAAAGAGCGGAAAACGAGACTCGAACTCGCGACCCCAACCTTGGCAAGGTTGTGCTCTACCAACTGAGCTATTTCCGCAAACAAATAAATTTTCTTATTAAGTGAAGAGGAGGAGACTCGAACTCCCACGAAGCAATTTTCACTACCCCCTCAAAGTAGCGCGTCTACCAATTCCGCCACCTCTCCAAATTTGTTGTATACAATATAAATAAGTAGTAGTGCCCAGAACAGGACTCGAACCTGCACGTATAAACACACGCACCTGAAACGTGCGCGTCTACCAATTCCGCCACCTGGGCATTATAAGAACAGGTCTTTCTACTTATATCAAAATTTCAATAAGAGCGGAAAACGAGACTCGAACTCGCGACCCCAACCTTGGCAAGGTTGTGCTCTACCAACTGAGCTATTTCCGCAAATAAGTATTTCACCAAACACTCTAAAAAGTCGGGGCGACAGGATTCGAACCTGCGACCACCTGGTCCCAAACCAGGCGCGCTACCGGGCTGCGCTACACCCCGCTGCTATCATCAATAAATTACTCTATTTCTGAATTGCGAGTGCAAAGGTACTGTATTCTTTTTATTCCTCCAAATTTTAGTACGTTTTTTTTCGCACTTTCTTTATAAGACGAAAATAGTTTTCCAATTATATGGGTAATATTGAGGAAGTTATACAAATAATAAAAAAAATTATTATATTATTGTAACTTTATTCTCGCTTTATTGTATTAATAAATGAGCTCTTGAACTTCAAGCAATAATTACAGGTGGGAGAACAAATTATATAAAAAAAGCCTGATATCAATAAAATAAGGCTCAATTTAAAATTCAGAAGTAAATACATTAAAAATAAAAAAATCTACAATTTTTATCTTGACATTGAACTCTTTTTCGTATACATAAGAAAAAAAGTATACTCTATCTTTTTTACGACAATATTTTTTAGAAAGATATTTACTTAATATTATGAATTTGAAAAAATGTAATTAGTCCTCCTTTATAAACCTAATATTCTCCTGATTCATAGTATATTATCCTGTAAATTATTTGCTTATATCTGCAAGTTTTTGTACCTTTACATTATAAATCTTGCAGATATTTATGCTTAAACGTACATCTAAACAGCTCTCTATGTTCTCTTCTTTAGAGGACATGCTTAGCCATGAACATCCCCTTTTCCAACTTAGTAATAAGATTAATTGGAAATGTTTTGAAAATGCTTTCTCTCCTTTGTATTGCAGTAATAATGGTCGCCCTGCTCATCCTATTCGCTTGATGTGTGGTCTTTTAATTTTAAAACATTTGCGTAATGTGTCAGATGAAATGGTTGTTTCTCAATGGAGTGAGAATGCTTACTACCAATATTTCTGTGGTGGACTTGAATTTATGCCAAAACAACCCTGTGACGCTTCCGAGTTAGTTCACTTCAGAAATCGTATAGGCGAGGAAGGTATGGAGTTAATATTAGCAGAAAGTATCCGTGTTAATACCGACCATGATAACGAAGATCATTTTGATACTGCTTTCATTGATTCTACCGTTCAGGAGAAGAATATAACTTATCCTACAGATGCGAAGTTGCATAAAAAGATAATCAAAAACGTTCTGAAGATAGTTCATGACAATTGTCTTCCTCTACGACAGAGTTATACGCGTACGCTGAAAGGCATTTACCGTTCCCAACGTTTTCGTAATCATCCCAAGAATCGTAAGAAAGCTCTTAAGGCAGATAGGCAACTCAAGACCATGGCAAGTAGATTATTAAGAGAGTTAGAGCGTAATCTTGGGGGAAGGAAAGGATATGAGAAGATGTTTGAGTTATATTACAGAGTTCTTTCTCAGAATAGGAAGTCAAAGAACAAAGTATATTCTCTGCACGAACCAGATGTAGTTTGCATCAGCAAGGGTAAGGAACATAAGCAATATGAGTTTGGCAATAAAGTATCTATTCTTCGCTCATGGTCAGGACTTATTCTTGGTGCATGTTCTTTTAGGAATGAATATGATGGGCATACTATCGAAAAGACGTTAGAACAAACCCAAAGGATGACAGGAAGGAAGGTTGATAAGTTAGCAGGAGATAGAGGGTATAGAGGTATAAAGCAGATTGGGCAGACAAAGATACTCATCCCAGACACTCCTAAAGCTAAAGACAGCTACTACCAAAAGAAAAAGAAACACAAACTATTTTGTAAACGAGCAGGTATAGAACCAACAATAGGACATCTTAAAGCAGACCACCGATTATCTCGCAACTTTTATAAAGGTGTGAAAGGAGATGCTATCAATGTATTATTATCTGCAGCAGCATATAACTTCAAAAGAGCTATGAGAGTTCTTTTGTACCTTATAAAAAGAATCAGCATAGAGCTTGTATTGACAAGCCTTATGCTGAAATATTGTTTTTAAGGGAGGACTAATTACGATTTCAAAAATTGTAATTACGTTTTTTTATTTTGTAATTATAAATTTTGATGCCTTCTCTTGAGTTTACACTCATACTATAAAACATATTTTTTTAATTGTAGTTTACTATTTGGTTCGCAATATATTTTCAAACGATACTTCTTCATAAATATTTGGATAACCGCATAAAAATAGATTAGTCAATCCTAATATAGTGAAATATTTAAATTAAATACATAAGTTATCGTATAAAAAAGCTGTACTAAGAAAATATACATTGGAAACAATTCACTACAAAGTATTAAACCACTTGAAATAGAGTCGTACACATCCGATAGTGTTTTTAGCTTTCCACATGCTGTTCCGTAGGTCAAGGAAATAATAATAGTAAAGAAAGATGTTGCTGGAATTAGACCTACAGAAAAGCTACTTGGGAATAAACTTCCTGTAACACTTAATAAAGGCGATTCTGGCAATAATGCAAAGATAATATTCAATGCTATAAAGCACATAAACTCAAACAATGCAAGTCTTAATCCCACACGTTCTCTATAACGAAAATCTGATAGTCTATGTTTCTTGCTTAATAATTTTGAAAATACTTCATGAAAACCACTAGTTTTATAAACACCCCAAGCAATAGAAAATAGTAGCATCCATACAAGCACATTACTCTTTAAATTTTCTGTAAAATGGCCCACAAACCAGCGGAATCCACTGCCACTTAGTAAAGAATTAATATTTACATCAGGAAACACTGCAGTTACTAACCATGAACCAAACACGATTAGTAACTGTAGCACGATTATTCCTAATGCCATAATTCCGTACTTATTCTTCATCTGAATATAAGTTATCTATATCTATAATCCTTAATTCCAATGCACGAACTACTAAACGTGTAGCATTGACGCTTTGTCCCTTACGTTCATTACCGAATAACTTCTGTACTAGTTCGTTTTGACGCTTCTCTAAACTCTTTACGCCAAAAGGCATTCCACGTAAATTTGTAATCTGCTCCTTAGTATAACCCAAAGCTAGATGACGCAAGAATCTTTCATCATACTCATCTATTTCATAATCAATCAAGGCTTCTTGCCGCATCAGTTGATTATTGATACTGCTTTTAAATTTTTCTACTATTTTTTGTAAAATAGGTTGATTGAATACTAAACGCTTTCCACTCATTACGCTTGATACATCACCACGTGTAAGAAGTTCTCCACTTTTCAGACAAATACCATCAGCTCCAGCATCTAAAACATCTACCCATAGCTTCTCATTTAATATCTCACCTGTAAAAATAAGAACCTTTAAGTTAGGATGTAATTCTTTTGTTTGGCGACAGATTTCAACACCAATAGTTGTTGAGCCACCTAATCCTAAATCTAATAATACTAAATCGGGTAACTCAGCTTTCATCAACTTCCAATAAGCCACTTCATTTTCAGCAGTGCCTATTATATGGGCTTCTGGAATTTCATTACGAAAAATACCTTCTGTTCCTTTCAGTTCTAAAGGCACGTCTTCGACTATGATTACTTTAAAATCTTCCATAATATCTTTTTATATTATTCTTTCTTTGCTTGTGATAATGTTATACTCAATGTTGTTCCTTTAACAGTGTTGTGTGCAATAATGCCACATCGGTGACGATTGAAATACTCTCCATTTTCGCGTACTATCTGCCTACATATCATATAAGGAACATGTTCTATGCTTGGAACAAATAAATTTGTACAAGCTTCGTCAGATAATTGCAATTGCGACATATATAAATGAAGAGTTAAATATTCGGGTGATATACTATCTACATCAACCTTAATTTTTTCTTCAGCATCTTGTTTCTGTAATAATTCAAATAGATATTCTAATAAATCTGAATCACCTAATACTGCAAATCTATCCATAACTGGAGAAGAAAGTTCCATATTTTTTGTAAGAAGTTCACTAACCTTTATTCGTTTATATGTTGGTTTCAATACAGAAACTTGATGCATTGCTTGCATGCTCAGCGTAGAATAAAGTTCTTTATAATATACCGACAACTCATCTATCGTATCTAATTCAGCATCTTTTTCAGAGATTAGTTGACTAATTCTAGATGGGTAGTACATTGTTTCGTGCTTTAATGTAGAAAGACAGTTGTCTAAAATATTGTTACTTACGTGTAGTTTATTGTTTTCAAACTCTATTCTACGCAATTCATCTTTTGCTAATTCTACATTTGTAGACCTAACATTATAACTTTCAATAGACCTCTTAAGTGCTTCATTAATTTTGTGCGTAATTTCTTTCAAACTTTCAGGGAATTTGTTTGTATCAATAGAACTTATCTTTTTTTGCTTTTCAACAAGCGTTTCATCATTTAAAAGTATTGCATTTATCTGACGTACATTTTCTACATAAGATTGGAAACGAAAACGTTGTCGATAATACATAAAATAATACAATGGGAATATTGACAAAAGAAGCAATAATAACAAGACAACTGCTACATTTTTATTAGATTTCGACCGTTGCATCATACGACAATATTCACCTAAATTCTTATCTGCCGAATTTTCTTTAAATAATAAAGTGTAAACATTGTTATTGTATTTATATAATGCCCATTCATGAAGTGCTAATGCTGCAACAGCACTTTCATTACGAATATCAAGTATAATACTAAAGTTTGTTGGAAGTTTATCGTGCAACCAATAGACCTCAGCAGGTATAATGTTATCATCAGCAATACGCTGCATGAGATGTCTTCCATTTGGGTGTAAACGCAGATAATACTTATTCAAGTAGTAACGGCAAGTATCAGCAAATTCTAATGTTCGCTTATAATCTCCTTTAATATTACTAAAGTAAGCCGAGTCAGCATATTGATTTGCAATATTTAATTCTCTAAGAGGATTATTTGGATCGTCTGTGTCAATATTCTGAGTTATATAATATTTATTTGCATACGAGAATAATGAGGAGGTAAGTAGAAAAAGCAAAATTAAGATACGTGAGATACCTTTGGGAAGACGGAAATAAAATCTACTTCCCTCACCTACTTTACTTTCTGCTCCTATTGAACAAACTGCAAATAACTTACTAACCTTTTTTTATATTTGTTTATAATTCCATTGCAATTCATTAAACCAAAAACCATGTGATTTTACATCTTTATTATCAATAATTACCTTTCGCTCAAAAATATGAAGCAATGCTTCAGGTTCAATTCCTACACCAGTATCTTGCACAGATATTTCAACAAAGTCTTTTTCTTCTTGAGCTGATATAGTAACATTTCCTCCTTCAGATGTGAACTTACGAGAATTTTCAGCTAATGTATTGATCATGAATAATGTAAGCACTTTATCAGCCTTCACAATACTCTTTGTAGATTGTATGTTTAAGTCAATTCCTTCTAATTGAAAGCCCATTCTTGACTTTGCAACTACATCGAAAACCTGTTGTAGCGAAAAACTTTCGATGTGCAAAGACAGATCTCCTTGCCGCAATTGAACCCATTCAGTTAAAACGTTATTATATTTATTGATGTCGCTGGTAAGTTCTGCTATATAAGTATAACGCTCATTTCTTAAAGTTTCAGTTTCTTTGTTATTGCCTTTTAGTTGTTTGATTTCATGAATCATTCTATCAATTAAAGGAGTTAACGAATTAACCATGAATAGCTTGGCACGTTTTTCTACATTGCGCTTTTTGTTCTTTACAACGTTGACATGTGCAATATTGTATGCTTCTTGCACTTCTTGACATTCTTCATCAAGATCATCAAGCTCTTTTTCGTTTCGTTTCTGCCATTCTTGTAATGGTAATAATAAATCCTTCAAAGAATTACCATTAGCATTTCTTTTTCTTAAATAGTGGAATAATAAAAGCAAACCTAATACCAATGCTATCATCACCAAGACAGCAATAATCATTAAATTCAGCTGGTGCGAACTTGACTCGAGAATTCCTGCACGTGATTCTAGATATCTATCCTGACGCGTTTGTTCTTGCAAATCAAGGTAAATATTTCGATTAAAATCGCTACCATGCTTATCATCTATGGCTGCATATACCACACTTAATTGTTCACGAATTGAAGCAATTAGGTCTGGAGCTTGATTTATTGCTTTATTTTTCTCTAATGCATCTTGCAGACAGATGATGGCAGATTGGTAATCTTTAATTTGCCAATAACATGATGCTAATGTACGAAATGAACTCGCTATCTGATAAACATCACCATATTTATAAATAAATCAGTTGCATGCTCTGCTAAATTTCCGGCTAATAAATCATCAGATACATTATCTGTATTGATAAAGCGGAGAGCCGCATAATTATCCTTCATTATTTTATCGCGTTCCGCAGATATAAGGTGTTCACTGATACCTTGTAACGAGTTTGCTTTCCAATATACATAACCATTTTGTTGTGCTGTTATAAAACAACGCATCAAATAATCAAATTCTTGTTGACTAACTTCTTTTCGTGTTCCTTTACTTAAAACACCTCCAGCTCCTACATTGTAAAGATATTTTAGATATTGTGCTGTATCATCACGAGCTATCAATTCTTCATTTATAGACTCCATTGCTTGCGCAGACAAAGAGCGTAATCCGACATAAAAATAATAAGTGGAAGAAACTATACTAAATTCCGAATTTGCATACACCATGCGTTTTCTCAAATGTTCAGTTAGTAAATTTTCTTCTTCTGCAATACGTCTTTGTCTTCTTATGGCCTTTTCTCTATAATCATAAAATTCTTTATTTTTTGATTCTCGCTGACAAAGTCGCATTAACTGAATATCAGCAATTAAAAGTTCAACTTGATTATTTGTTGAGGAAAGAACATTATTGAGTTTTTCATAAGCACTTTTATACTTCATTCTTACAATATCAACAAAAGCAAGATTATTCAATGCTTCAGCTTTTCCAGCATCGTATCCTTTCGAAAGCTTTAATGCTCGTTGAGCATAAAAATAAGCTGAATCTATATTTCGATAGTGGAAAGAATAAGAAATTCTATTCAACTTATCCACTTTCTCCCTATCTACTCGTGAACAAGCTGAAAAAAAAGAACATATAACCAATATAAATATAATTATAAAGAACGTTCTGTATTTATGCCTTCTTATTTTAATATAGCTTCTATAGTTTTATTTGATACAAAAAAATACAAAAAGAAAAATCGAATAAACACCAAATTGAATTATATTTATATCGCTATGACTGAAAAAAATGAAGCACATATACGTCTTATATTCCAACTTTATTATTATTTTTGCAAAAAATTAGGAACTCTGTATGAGTGATAGAATAAGAATAAAAGATATAGCTGCAAAAGCGGGCGTAAGCGTTGGTACTGTAGATAGAGTCTTGCACAAACGTCCTAATGTTTCTAAGTCGGCAATGGAGAAAGTAGAGAAAGTTCTGAATGAAATAAACTACCAACCCAATGTTTACGCAAGCGCTTTGGCTTACAACAAAAACTATACTTTTCATTGTATATTGCCTCAACATACGAGCGAAGCATATTGGGAAGAAATTGAAATAGGTGCTATAAAAGCTATTGAGTTTAGACGAGATTTCCATTTAGATATAAAACTAAGACATTTCAGCCGACTCAATCCAAAAACTTATATAGAAACTTGTCACCAATGCTTGAATGAAAAGCCTGATGGAGTTATTTTAGTTCCTACTACTTTAGAAGCTACAAAAGTTTTTACAGATCAACTCCATAAACAAAATATTCCATTTGTATTGTTAGATTCTTATATGTCTGACTTGAAGCCACTATCCTTTTATGGTCAAGATTCATTCCAAAGTGGTTATTTTGCGGCAAAAATGCTAATGCTAATTGCTACAAAAGAAAATTCGATAATGTTAGTTAGACAAACTTTTGAAGGAAAAGTAACAAGCCGTCAACAGGAATACCGAGAAGTAGGATTTCGTAACTACATGGAAAAATTTTATCCTCAAGTTGTAATAAAGACATTAGACTTACCCATGGGAAAGGATAAGGAAACTTATAATGCAATGTTAGAAGATTTCTTTCTAGCTAATCCAAATATCCATCATTGCTTTGCAATTAACTCAAGAGCTTATGTTGTGGGAGAATTTATTTTAGAAACTAATAGAAAGGACGTTCAAATCATGGGATATGATATGCTTCCAAAAAATGCAGAATGTATGCGAAAAGGTAGTATTTCATTCCTTATAGCACAGCATGCCTATCAACAAGGGTTTTCGAGTGTTGATACATTATTTCAAAGTATAGTACTAAAGAAAGAAGTTAGGCCTATCAACTATATGCCTATAGAACTTTTGTCAAAAGAAAATGTAGATTTCTATCATCGTACACGAATTTAAAAAACGATTTAAATCATATAAATTAGATATTACAAAATGGATATAATACAGCGCAATTTCTTTAAACTTATTCGTTCTGGAGCGTTCAACGATAAGTCAGTTATAGAGGTAATGTCTCCATTTAAATGGAGAAGACTCTATGAAATTGTAATGTTCCAAAATGTTCTTGACTATTTTGTAAGAGGTGTAAATAATATTGCCAACGATAAAAACCTTAACTTACCAGCAGAGCTAATAGAAGAGATTCAAAAAGAATTAGACTTGCAAGATGGGAGAAATTATAAACATCAAGGAAATAAGGTAACTAACAACAACACAGACCTTAGTAGCAGTTTGTTAAATAAGAAATTTCATAAAATAATCTACAATGAATTGCATAGCATTGATACCTCTGTTGAAACGTTAGATATTTTGAAGCTTATCGTTTCAAATACTAATGCGATGCTAAACCATGGCATTAATCTTGACAGTATTATCAAGTTGGGACAGTATTTAAGAAACAAAGGCGATAAAATAGATTTCTTGAAGTTGGAAGGTTGGCTTTCGTCACTCCATTTACAACGTATGGCTCAACTTCAAGGCAGCATTCTTATTGCAGTTTTTGGATTTGAAAAAGAAGAGATAGATTTTGTCAAGAAGGAAGAACCTATAGCTTATAAACTAACTATAAAGATTATTTCAAATCTAGTAAAAGATACGGCAGGAGAATGGCACTTTAGACAAAATTCTGCAGGTTTTGTACAAAATAATGGTAAGATGCTCCGTAGAAATTTACGCAGAAGCTATAAATACATTAAATATGCTCCGTTGGAAACAACCAGTAATTTTATTAATGGGTTTATAAAAGGACTTTCTGAAATAGAAGAATAAATTACATTACCTAAATTATACTATTTTTATAAGACCCCAAATTTTTTATTCATAATCATCTATTACGCTATTCATCATATCCATCATTGGTTTTCCTGTTTTGACTATTTCAATTAACTTTCCCTGCCATTCATTACCTTCAAAAAAATTATCAGGAACTTTCACCCAGCAACAATAATCTTTCATTCGAAGATATTGAGCAAATTCATAATCACGTGGAAAACCTTTTGGAATTGTCTTTAGTGCAGTTAATCCAAAGCCTTTATCAGAAACAGCGTCGTCCTCCCATTTTCCATCATTAGGATATCCAAACGTCATTATAAACTTTCCGTTCTCAACTATTTTGCGCCATTGTTCAATATTGGCCATTATTTCATTACGACACGAAGTAAGAATATTGGTTGGCAACCAATAAGAGCCAACTGCAACTAAACAATTACCTGGTTGTAAATGAATATAATAGCCCCCTCGCAAAGCCTTTCTTCCCTTTGCACAAATAAAAGCTCCTAAGTGACGTTTGTACGGACTCTTATCAGGTGAAAAACGTGTATCACGATAAAAGCGATAAGTACAATCCTTAACATTCAAATGAGCTATTTCGCTATCAATTGTAGTTAACGTAGAGATAACTGCTTCAACACCTGCCTCAAAAATCTTTTCTTACAGCTTCATACTCTGTTTTATGTTCTTGAAACCATTCTCGATTATTATTCGCAGCTATGTTTTGTAAAAAAGCTAATATATTTTTTGTGTTCATTTTTTTTCTATTTATTTAATTTGCTATTGTCCATATTCTTAGGACAGAAGAATTCAAAAGGACATTTCTCACACATCGGACGGAGGCTCTTACAAATATATCGACCATGCAAAAGTATCCAATGATGAGCAGATGAAACTTCATTTAAAGGTATGTTACGCATCAAATAATCTTCTACTTTACGTGGTGTTTTTGCATCATCAGGTACCAATCCTAATCGATGACTAACACGATAAACATGAGTATCTACTGCTAAAGTTGGCTTTCCAAACCATACAGCTTGTAGAACATTGGCAGTTTTTCTTCCCACTCCAGGTAATTTTACTAATTCATTTGGGTCCGATGGTATTTCACCCCCATAACATTCTACTACCATACGTGCCATTTCAACTAAATGTTTTGCTTTTGAATTTGGATAAGAAACACTACGCACAAGTTCAAATACTTCTTCTACCTCTGCTGAGGCCATAGCTTTTGCATCGGGATACTTAGCAAACAACTCAGGCGTAATAGCGTTTATACGCTTGTCCGTGCATTGTGCTGAAAGTAAAGTTGCACATAATAGCTGGAAAGCTGAACTAAACATAAGTTCAGTAGATACCTCTCCAACATTTTCCCTGAAGTAATCTAAAATATAATTGTAGCGTTCTTTTCTAGTCATCTTTTCGTTTATTATTTCTTCCTAATATGAGACAAAGGTACAAAAACTTATTTAAAATTTGGTGCTTTGGCAAACTTTACGTACTTTTGCAGTATAAATAATAAAAACATAGCATTATGACAACACCTATCATAGGATTACTTGCCTTACTTGTTATTTCAATAGTTGGTTGGGCATTAGCTGAAGCAAAGAACAAAGCAATAGAGTTTACACACTCTAAAGAGGAAGAAGAAGGATATGAAGAAATGCACGAAGCATTTGAGCATAATGGAGGTAAAGAACTAACATTAAAGGACTTACTTAAGAAAAACTATACAAGAGGCTATCAGTCTATTTAGTTTTATTTTCATTTTTTCAATGTTGCATTAGCAAAAAGAAAATAAAGACCCGAATCTCAATGTGAGATTCGGGTCTTTGTTATAATAAACGTTAGATTCAGTTTTTATAAAACAAACAATTGCATTATGAAATATAAAGCTAAGGTTGTATATTTAAAAATTGCTTGACGTAACTTTTTCAATTAAATCATCTGGAGAAACAAGTATCTGTTCACCTGTCTCCATATTCTTTAAAGTTACTTTCCCTTGTTCTATCTCAGTGACACCTGCAAGAACAACAAACGGAATATGTTTTGCATTTGCATACGCCATTTGCTTTTTCATCTTAACAGTATCAGGGAATATCTCTGTTCTAATATTTGCCTTTCTTGCTTTTGCTATAAATGGTAACACATAGCTAGTTTCTTTTTCACCAAAGTTGATGAATAGTAGTTGTGTATCGCTGATACTTTCTTTAGGATAAAGGTTTAATGTATTCAAAACATCATAAATACGATCTGCACCAAAACTAAAACCTACACCTGAAAGATTAGGCATTCCGAATATTCCTGTAAGATTATCGTAACGTCCACCTCCAGTAATAGAACCTATCTGTACGTCTAAAGCCTTTACTTCAAAAATAGCACCAGTATAATAGTTCAATCCACGCGCTAGAGTTAAGTCGAGTTCTATTTCGTTTTTCAACTCTATTTGTTTCAAAACATCAAGAATATATCGTGTTTCCTCTACACCCTTTACGCCTATCTCACTATTTGCAAGCACTTTAGCAATTGTATCCAACTTTTCGTCATTGGTACCACTCAATTCTATAATTGGTTGTAACTTTTTTATTGAAGCCTTAGATAAACCTTCTTTTTCAAGCTCTTCATTCACTGCTTCAAGGCCAATCTTATCAAGTTTGTCAATAGCTGTTGTAATTTGGATAATCTTTTCTTGTTCTCCAATAACCTCTGCAATACCTGTTAGTATCTTTCGGTTGTTGATTTTTATTTGTACTCTGATACCGAACTTAGTAAAAACGGTGTCTATTATCTGAATCAACTCAACTTCGTTGAGCAAAGAATCAGATCCTACAATATCTGCATCACACTGATAAAACTCACGATAACGTCCTTTTTGTGGTCGATCTGCACGCCAAACTGGTTGAATTTGATAGCGTTTGAAAGGCATTTGCAATTCATCACGGTGCATAACAACGTATCGTGCAAAAGGAACTGTTAAGTCATAACGTAAACCTTTCTCTGAAATTTTCGTTTGCAACTTCAATGGATTACGTGATAAAAGTTCCTCATCAGTTGTATTTTTGAAGAAATCACCAGAATTGAGAATCTTGAAAAGTAACTTATCTCCTTCGTCCCCATACTTTCCCATAAGAGTCTGGAGCGATTCCATTGCTGGTGTTTCTATCTGCTGAAAACCATAAAGAGCATAAACACTCTTTATGGTATCGAATATATAGTTTCGTTTTGCCATCTCATCGGGACCGAAATCACGCGTTCCCTTTGGGATAGAAGGTTTATTTGCCATCGTTATTATTTTCTTATTATAGTTTGTTCTCGGTCTGGGCCTATTGAAATTACACCAATCCTTGTTTCTAAAAATTCTTCAAGGAACTTCACATAATCGTTAAATTCTTTAGGGAATTGCGTCTCATCTGTAAGTCGCGTCATATCAGTTTTCCAACCTTTGAACTCTTTGTATATAGGTTTAACGTCATTGATATCATATGGAAGTTCATCAATTGCTTCTCCATTTGGCAGTTCATAACCTACGCAAGCCTTTATTGTATCGAATGTATCAAGTACATCACTCTTCATCATTATAAGTTGTGTTACACCATTAACCATTATAGAATAACGAAGTTGTATTAAGTCTATCCAACCACAACGACGCTTTCTTCCTGTAACTGCACCATATTCGTGTCCTAAGTCACATAATTTATCTCCAGTTTCATCAAAGAGTTCCGTAGGAAAAGGTCCTGAGCCAACACGAGTACAATAAGCTTTCATAATACCAAACACATTACCAATTTTGTTTGGTCCAATACCTAATCCTGTGCATGCACCTGCAGAGATAGTATTCGATGAAGTTACGAATGGATAAGAACCAAATCAATGTCAAGCATAGTACCTTGGGCTCCTTCACATAATATAAACTTTCCTGCACGAAGTGTGTGATTGATTACGTGTTCAGAATCAACAAAACGGAAATTTCTCATGTATTCAACACCTTCCATCCATTGCTTTTCAGTTTCTTCAAAGCCTTCAAAGTCAGTCCAACCCATTGATTTCAACAAATTAAGGTGGCGTTCTTTGTGTTTCAAATATTTAGTCTCAAAATCATGAAGAATATCACCTACACGTAAACCATTTCTACTGGTCTTATCTGTATAAGTTGGACCAATTCCTTTTCCAGTAGTACCCACAAGGTCTTTGCCCTTTGCTACTTCGTAAGCCTTATCGAGAATCCTGTGAGTAGGCATAATAAGATGAGCCTTTTTAGAAATATAAAGTCGCTCGAAGAGTGGATGTCCTGATGCTGCCAAATCTTTTGCTTCGTTCATAAACAAATCTGGCGCAAGCACAACCCCATTGCCTATAATATTAATCTTCCCACCTTGGAAGATACCAGAAGGAATGGAACGCAATACATATTTCTGTCCTTCAAACTCTAAAGTATGTCCAGCATTAGGTCCGCCTTGAAAGCGTGCCACTACATCGTAGCGAGGTGTAAGTACATCTACTACCTTTCCTTTTCCTTCGTCGCCCCACTGTAATCCCAATAGGACATCAACTTTACCTGTTTCCATTAGATTTTATCTTATTTTTTACTTTGTTTCGTTCGCGCGAGAGTTTTGCTTGGCAACGTGAACAGACACCATAAATATACAAGGAGAAGCCATCCTTGCGGAAACGAGTAAACTTTGTTTCCGCAATAGCTTCCGTAATTGATGTTGATTCTATTTCCGTTACAACTCCACAAACGGTACATATCTGATGAATATGGTCGTCGTTGTTATAACAGGCTTCATATTTAGTCTGCCCTATGAAACGATGACGCACAACTAAACGCAACTCTATAAAGAGTCGCATCGTATTATAGAGTGTAGCACGCGATACTCTGAAGCTCTCTTCCGACATCTTTTCGCCTAATTCGTCAAGTGAGAAATGGCCTTGCATATCGTATACCGCATCAAGAATAGCAAATCTTTCTGTGGTCTTTCTATGATTGTTAACCTCTAGGTAGCTGTCGAGTATGCCTCTTACTTTTTCTTTGACTATATCTTTAGTCACGATTCACTGATTAAATTTCCACAAAGTTAAGGCTTTTTCTGAACAAAAACTAAATAAGAGAAATAAAAAAACGTTAAAGATATTGCCAATTCAAACAAGTATTAATATTAAAAATAGATTATAATTTTATTTTTAAATTAAAGTTTATCAAAATTATAATTACAATTTTAAAAAAACATAATTACGTTTTTTTAAAAATTGTAATTATAATTTCTGCCTTCGTAAGAATGATAAAGTTAGATATCTTTATTATTGATTGATCCTTGTTTTTTTGCTATTGGGTATAATAATAGTGAAAAAATAACAAAGCAAGAACTATCTCGCAGATGATAAATCATTTGACTGGTTAACCAATTTAGTACTTTATACTCTTTTTTGTTGTATAACTGCTGTTGGTAATTACGTCAATAAAAAAAGGTATTAACTTGCCCTTGCAGTTAATACCTTTTTGTAAATCGTTTATTTTGCTTTTTATAATATATCAAATTTCATCAATGCCTTTTTAGCAATCATCTCATACTCTTCTCCTAAATCGCAGAGGCGCATTACACAACGATAAGCAGCTTGTTTAACAACTAAATCATTTCCTCCAAGTGCAACCTCAGCTTGATCAAGAAACTCATTCATTCCTCTTTCATTGGGTTCTTTACCATCAGAGAATAAACAAGCTAATATTTGGAAACCGCACACCTGATATAAGCTTTTATTAGATGCAAGACATTGATAAGCTAATGAAGGTGCAAAATCTACATATCTTAGCAGATTAAATGAAAGGAGCTCTACAATTTCTTGCGTTGACATCTGTTCTAACCAAATGTCTGCAATTTCTGGAATCATTTTATCTGAAGGCATTATGTAGGTTGCAAGTATCTTACATTCACGACTATTCTCTTTCCACAGAGCAATAGCCAAGTCGTAATCTTTACCATATTCATTTGCAATTTTTCGCAAATTAACCAAATCTATTCCCCAGTTTATTTTGTAATCTGCACCTTTTTCGCGCATTGATTGTGCAGTAACACCATTCATAAACAAACGAAATGATTGCTTTATCTGTTTTAGTTTCTCATGAGTTTCTTCTGCTGTCATAAACTATAATCTTTTGAATATCTCATCATTTGGTCTGTATAAGTTTCTGTATAATCTAACTTTACATCAATTATTTGGTTTGCAGAATTATACTCTAAAGTCATTATTGGATTTATAAAGCCTTTATAAGGCGCAATATTCAGCTGTTTATAACGCTGCAAAACTTCATTGTGAAGTATTTTATCTACCTTTATGGCATAGGTTTCAACAAGTTGTCGTGCCTTATTAAAATCTCCCATACTCTTTATTCGTTGTATTTCTGAAAGCTGTTGGGCAAAATTTGGCGTAACAAAGTATAGTCATTGATGCGAATAAAGGTTTTAAGTTCATTCGTGATACTATCAGTTTGTTTGATAAACTCTATTACATTTTGCTCTTTACCTAATTCGAATGCCCACCATGATATTAAAGCACGATTCTGCATGTGCGATTCTTCTATTTGTTTATCAGGTTTGATGCGGGCTAATTGTGTCATCAAACCATTCATAATGTAAGAATAGTATTGTGCCTTAAATGCTTCTTTAGAATTTAACAATCCTAACTCTAAAAGCTTTTCATCAGCTATATAATAAAGCCCAAATAAGTCTGCTCGTGCTTCTTCTATGGTATTACCATAGTTTTTAAGTGAGTCTGGATCTATTCCTGGAAGTAGTTTTCCACTACCATGTCCTAAGCATTCATGCAAATCCGTATGTAATTCGTCAGTTAAATTACCAAAGGTTTTTAGTAACGCTCGAGTTTGATTATCAATAACAAATTCTTCTAAAAAACCATTTCCTTTCGCAGCCATATCGTAGGCATGAGTAAGATTAGAAATGGTAACACTTTTTGAACCATATTCAGCTCTTATCCAATCTGCATTAGGCAAATTTATACCTATTGCAGATGCTGGGTATTCATCTCCACCAAGCATTGCAGCACAAACAACATTTGCAGTAACTCCTTTCACCACTTCTTTTTTAAATTCTTTATCTATAGGAGAATGGTCCTCAAACCATTGAGCATTAGTTGAAATTGTTTGTGTTCGCTTTGTCGCCTCTAAGTTTTTGTAATGTACTATGCCTTCCCACGAACCTTTTAAACCTAGTGCATCACCATAAACTTCTATAAATCCATTAATAAAATCTACTTGACCATTACATTCAGTTACCCATTTAATAGAGTACTTATCAAAATCTGAAAGTTCTCCTGATGTATAATATGTAATGAGTAATCTGATTATTTCTTTTTGATCGTCATTTTCACAGTAATCAATAGCTTTCCAACCAATGAATAATCTGCTCTATGGTTTCTCCATAGCGTCCATTAAGCTTCCAAACAATTTCTTCAATTAAGTCTCCATGCTTTACTAATGTGGAATTTAATCCAAATGATAAACGTTTATCAATTGCTTTATTTTTTTGTTCAGAATAGTAGTATTCTACTTCTTTCTGGCTAACACCTTCGTAATAATTGTTTGCCGAAGTTAATATAACATCAGTTCCTTCTGCCTTGTTTACTCTTTTTGGCATGCAGTCCGGATTGAATATTACTTCGCTTAATGTATTAATGAATTCAGAAAGAGATTCTTTAGTAGAAAGACCTAGTTTAGTTTTACCAACAATATTTAGTGCTTCTATAAAATAATTGCGAGAAAAAGTTGGTGTAAATTTATCCATTGCATAATGATGATGAATACCATTTGCAAACCAAACTTTTTTTAGATACAACTCTAAAGCTTTAAAGTCATCGCTATCATCTTTATACCTTTCTTTAACTATACACTCTAAGGCTTTTCTAATTTTCAAGTTATACTGACCAAACTGATGGAAAGTTATATCTCGTCCCCACAATGTAGCTTGTGCAAGACAATAAATATATAGTTTTTGTTTTAACGTGAGGTCCTTAAATCCATCTAAACGATAGCGTAGCATTTGTATATCGTCAAATCGTTCCGACGAATAACTAAAAGAATCTTCATCCATTTTTATAACATTATTTACTAACTCCCCTACTTCGCTTCAACATCAACAGTTTCTTTACTTAGTGGACGCAAAGCATTTAGTTTAAATTCACGAGGAGTCATTCCATTAATACGATAGAAAGAAGCATAGAATGATTGGCGATTTGCAAGCCTACCATAGTGCTTATATCTTCCATATTCAAGTCTTTATACTTCTTTGATGAAAGAATAGCCATAGCCTCTTCTATTCTGAATTTATTTACAAATGAAGTATAGTTCATATTGAACTTTACATTCACAACTGCAGAGATGTATCTTGTGTTGGTTTCCAAGTCCTCCGCAAGTTGTTTTGCGGAATAATCCTTATCCCGATATCTCTGTTGAAAGAGTATTATATTTAGGATTTGGTCTTTTAACTCTTCCATTAATTTTGGACTTACAAGACCACGATACGTGGCTGCTTTTTTTCCTTTTTTTCCTGTTATATTATACTTTCCCATAATAGCTAATTTAGATAAGTTACTGTTAAGCTGTTTCTTTTTGCAAATTTAAATATTTTTTTGCAAAGTCAATTTTTAACCAACCTTTTTTTTCTATTATATACAAAAATTATACGTAAAAAAATAGAAAAAAAGAGCGTATTTAAGCTTATTCAAAGTTAATTTTTTTAATGATTATATGTGATAATTTTTTTAAGGATATTAATGCCTAATAAACTAAATGAAAAAAATCGAGATACTAACTCTTCAAAAACTATATCGATTGCTCAATAAAAATCTTTTTAGGGTTTGTATCTCGATTACTATTTTATAAGTCTAATCCTTTTACACCTATTTTATATTGAGGGAAAAGGTTAGTCTAAGTTCTTCATCTGTTCAGCTACTTCATTTAGAATACGCTGTACAAATCCCTCTTTACTCATAGTTGCTTGATCGCCACCACCTTGCTGGCGCATAGAAACTAAGCCATCTGCCATTTCTTTTTCACCAACAATAACCATGTAAGGAATACGCTTTAATTCGTTATCACGAATCTTGCGTCCTATCTTTTCATTGCGATCATCTACCAAAGCTCGTACGTCATGCGCATCAAAGAATTGTCGTAATTCTTGTGCATATTCGTTGTATTTCTCTGAAATAGGAAGAATAGCAACTTGGTCTGGTGTCAACCACAACGGGAAGTGCCCTGCTGTATGTTCAATAAGTACAGCAGTAAAGCGCTCCAAAGAACCAAATGGAGCACGATGAATCATAACAGGAGTCTGTTTTGTGTTGTCCTCTGCTGTATATTCCAATTTAAATCGGTTAGGCAAATTATAATCAACTTGGATTGTACCTAACTGCCAACGACGACCAATGGCATCTTTCACCATAAAGTCAAGTTTAGGACCATAGAATGCGGCTTCTCCAATTTCCACTCTCGCATTCAGTCCTTTTTCTGCACAAGCCTCCTTAATGGCACGTTCGCTTTCTTCCCAAACATCGTCAGAACCTATGTATTTTTCTTTGTCAGCTGGATCACGAAGCGAAATCTGTGCTTCATAGTTTTTAAAACCAAATGTTACGAATACTTTTAAGATAATATCAATAACATCTTCAAACTCTTTCTTTACTTGTTCAGGACGTACAAAAAGGTGAGCATCATCTTGAGTAAAAGTACGAACACGAGTCAAACCATGTAATTCTCCACTTTTTTCATAACGGAATACAGTTCCAAATTCGGCAATACGCAGAGGAAGATCCTTATAAGAACGGGGTTTATATGCAAATACTTCACAATGGTGAGGACAGTTCATAGGCTTGAGCATATATTCCTCACCTTCTTCGGGTGTTTGGATTGGCTGGAATGCATCTTTACCATAATGAGCATAGTGTCCTGATGTTACATAAAGATTTTTACCACCAATTCCAGGTGTAATAACTTCTTGGTAATTGTACGGACGTTGTAATTTACGTAGTAATTCTTGTAAACGGAGACGAAGTTGTGTACCTTTAGGTAACCAAATAGGAAGTCCCTTACCAACACGATCTGAGAACATAAAGAGTTCCATCTCTTTACCAATTTTGCGATGGTCACGCTTCTTTGCCTCTTCCAACATTACAAGATACTCGTCAAGCATCTTCTTTTTGGGGAAAGTTATACCATAAATTCGTGTTAGCTGATCACTCTTTGCATTGCCACGCCAAAATGCTCCAGCAACACTTGTTAGTTTAACTGCTTTAATTGCTCCTGTAGACATAAGATGCGGACCACGACAAAGATCTGTAAAATTACCTTGTGAATAAGTTGAAATTGTACCATCCTCAAGATCTTCAACTATATGTTCAACTTTATATTCCTGTCCATCAGCAGTAAATTCCTTAACGGCATCAGCCTTTGCTACTTCTCTACGAATAATTTTAGAATCTTTTTTTGCTAATTCAAGCATCTTCTGCTCAATTTTAGGAAAGTCTGTTTCTGAAATAACTTGCCCATTAGCTGTTTGCACATCGTAGAAAAATCCATTTTCAATTGCAGGACCAAAACCGAACTGAATACCAGGATAGAGCTCTTTTAATGCTTCTGCAAGTAAGTGAGCAGATGAATGCCAAAATGTGTGCTTTCCTTCTTCATCCTCAAACTTATAAAAAACTATCGTTGCGTCCTCATTAATAGGACGATTTAACTCAGTTGTTACACCATTAATCCCACAAGATACAACGTTGCGAGCAAGAGCCGGTGAAATACTCTCTGCTATTTGAAGCCCAGTTACTCCCTGTTCAAATTCTCGAACAGAACCATCTGGAAAAAGTGATTTTAACCATAATACAAATTAGTTTTATAAATCAATATGGTACAAAGGTACAACTTTCTTATGAGAATAAGCCAATATTCTCCAAGTTTATCTAATTTTTTTATATTATAAAACACAACCAATATAAATATAAAAAGTTGAAACCATCAATTAAGTTTCATCTTTATTGCCTTCGATTGTTTATGTGTATTTGCTTTATCAACTTTCTGCATTAACAAAGAGCTATTAGTCAATGAATTTAGTTTCCATGAATCGTTCTTTGCACTTCTGATACTTTTTTCCTTTTAGGCTTACGTCCAGATTTAACTTCTTCAATTAATTTTTTTGAGCAGCAGAAAACTTTGGCCACCTTTTTAATTATAAGCAACAAATACGATAATGCCTCATTATTTCTGTCTGTCATATACAAGCAATATGCTCTATTAAAACAATATTCCTGATTATTTTGATCAATTTCTAGAGCTTTTTGTATAGGCTTTAAAAAGCATTATCATAATCTCCCTCACGAATACAAACCATACCATAAAGATCGTAAATATCAGCAATATAAGGCTGTAGCTGTAATGCCTTTTGACAGTCATCATCAGCACCTTTATAATCTTCAAGATGATATTTGGATAGTGCCATTAAATACCATGCTTCATAAAGGTTTGGTTTTAAAGCGACAATTCGTTGGAATATCTCAATAGAAAGAATGTAATATCCATTATCAAGCGAATGTCTTCCCTCCTCCATTAGTTTTTTAATGTTGTATTGAGCAAAGGAAGGCAAGGTAATTAAAGTCAATATGGATATTACGAGGCTCCGAAACATCTTATTTCCGGTTAGCTGATTTCACTTTATAGTGGCAATTAAAACTACCCGATACCAAAGCTTTCATCTTCTTATTTATCATTTGTTTGCGGAAAGATGAAATTCTATCAGTAAAGACTTTACCTTCAATATGATCAAATTCATGTTGAATAACCCGAGCCAAATATCCATCTATCCACTCATCATGCTCTTTAAGTTCTTCATCAAAATACTTCACATGAATTCGAGTAGGACGAGTTACATTTTCATGTATTCCTGGTAATGACAAACATCCTTCTTCAATGGTTTCTGTTTCTGTATCATCAAATTCTAATATATGTCCATTTATAAATGCACGACGAAATCCTTTATATTCAGGAAAATGCTCTGAAATTACATCTAAATCAATAACAACTACACGAATTGGCTTACCAATCTGAGGAGCTGCTAAACCGATACCATCACAGGCTGTACAAGTTTCGAACATGTCAGCTATCAGCTGCTGTAAGTTAGGATAGTCCAACGGAATGTCTTCAGCCACTTTACGAAGCACTGGTTGACCTAAAGTATATATTGGTAATATCATTTTTTCTTAATCATTATAAATAGGTATGTAAATTCAATACCTGTTTAAAATCTTTTGGACCGCATATAATCTTGCAAAATAATAGTAGCAGAAATTTCATCTACAAGTCCTTTATCCTCTTTGCGTGTCTTTTTCTTCACTCCGCTAGCTAAGATAGTTTGTTGAGCAAGCACAGAAGTAAAACGTTCATCATAATACTCAATTGGAATATGAGGAATTTCCTTTTTCCAACGATTAACAAATTGCCCTACTCTTGCTAAATTTTCACTTGGTTGTCCATTTAATTGCACTGGACGACCAATCACAATGCGTTCAACTTCCTCTTTTGCTATATAATCTTTAAGGAAATCAAATAGTTTAGATGTAGCAACAGTTACCAATCCATTAGCAATAATTTGCAAAGGGTCGGTAACTGCTAAACCTGTTCTTATTTTTCCGTAATCAACAGATAAAATTCTGCTCATTATCTAGAATAAAGTAACCACGCATCAGGATACTGAGAACGTAATTGGTTACGGCTCTGAACAGCGGAAGCTTTGCTATCAAATGTAGATGCCACAACACGATACATGCTATTACCACTATTAAAAGCAACCTGCGCATCGTATCCTGTATTCTTCAATCTTTGTTGGAAATTGTAAGCATTTGCTTTTACACCAAATGACCCAACAACAACACTATAAGACTTCAAGCCTGCTCCGTCAACAACTGAAACCTCTTCATGGCGAACAGGTACATTGTCATAGTTGTCTTCAACACGTGTATCAGTTACAGTTTGTGTTTCAACTGGAGCAACTACAGGAACATCTGATGACCCAGTTGCAGTTTCGTCGGTTGTATAGCCTGAGCGCTCTTGTGCCTTAGCTTTTTCATATGCCTTTTTGTATGCACTCTCGCTCGATTTACAACCTGTAAATGCCATCGCAACACACATAGCTGCGCCAAAAATCATCAATTTCTTCATATTCTTTTCTGTTTTTTTATTTGATAATATTCTCTTTATTTCAATATTCGATTGTGCGAAATTACGAATTTAGCTGCAAACTAAACAGATTATACTAACTAAAGTTTGTTAAATAAACAATTTACAAAGAAATTAACACAAAAAAGCTGCCAATAATTATTATAACTCAGAATAAATTGGTATATTTGCGTTTGATAAGATTTATGTTTAACAAATAAAATTGATAAATTATGAAAACTTTAGGTTATATTGGCGCTTTTTTGGGAGGTGCTATTGCTGGTGCTGCATTAGGTATATTAATGGCTCCAGAAAAAGGTGCTGATACACGTACAAAAATTTCTGATGCTGTAGATGACTTCTGCAAGAAGCACGATATTAAACTTAGCCGCAAAGAAGCAGAAGAGTTTGTAGAAGATATTAAGGACGCAGCTTCTGACGTTCTCTAAACGATATTATGTTCTCGAACGATAACAATGTAGAAACGCTTGCACAGCTCATTGAGCGACTGAGGCATTATATAGGGCTTCAAACAGAATATATTAAGCTTGATGTAATAGAAAAGGTGGTGCACATATGCACGGCTATCGCTATACTTTTCGCAATAGTGGGCTTGTTTTCATTAGCACTTATCTACTTCTCGTTCGCTGCTGCTTATGCGTTACAAACATTAGTAGGCTCATTAGTTTATGCTTTCCTCCTTGTTGGTGGAAGTTATATACTACTTCTTATTTTAATTATTATCTTCCGCCATCGGTTTATTGAAAGACCACTTGTTAAGTTCTTGGCAAGTTTATTAATGTCAAAATAAGTTTCTTATGTATAGTAATTCAGAAAATGAACTCGTATATAAAAGTTTGAGCGAAATTCGTTTACGGAAAACACAATTGCTTACCGACATTAATAAAGAGAGTAAACAGATTTCTATTTTATGGAATAATGTTTTCCATAAACCTAAGAAATCGTCTGCTCCAACGAAGAAACTTTCTAACTTAATGTCTTCAAGTGTAAGTATTGCTAATGCTGCTATATTGGGCTGGAAGCTCTATAGACGCCTTAATGGCAAACCAAGTCTTTTTAGTTTTTTCAGTAAAAAGAAAAAAAAGAAGTGAGAATATACTACTGAGAATAGGCTTTCAACATTTACTTAAGATTAACTATAAATGCCGAATTGTTTTTATAAAATTCGGCATTTATGTTTTATCAACCCATCTAAAATGAAAAGTCAAACATTAATCTAATGTATATTCCATAATAATAAAAAGTCGTTTAATCAAGATATAAAAAAATTTTTTTGTGATAGACTAAATCCTTCAAAAATTCCATAATTTGAATGTATCATAATTATATAAAGGTATTCCTCGACTTTTCCTTTTTTTAGAAATACAATCATTTAAACTAGACAAACTACTTATAAAAAGAAAATGTAATTATATTACCAAAAAAATTATAATTACGATTTTAAAATTTATAATTACAATTTTTTTATTTTATAATTATAAATTAGCAAGGTCTCTATAAGCTCCAATTTCGACTAATTATTATTTTCATCTTTGTTCTACCTTATAAAGAATACATTATAATATATTGATTAAAAGTTAATTACAAATTATAATTAAAAAAATATAATTAATTCTTAATTCATATATTCTCTCTTACATAAGACAGGAGTTTTATTCTACTTAAAAAAATATCAGATAAAAAAATCGGTTATGTTATGAAGAATAATAAAAAAACACCAAGTAACATTATAAATAAAATAATAATATAAAAGACAATTGCAAGATACATAAAAAAACAAGGATTTAATAGCAAATGTCAAGTTTACTAAGTTTTTTTCCTTTCTAAAAGTTTGCTTGTATGCTAAATTATAGTTATATTTGCACTGACGAATAAAAAGATTTAAATATTTACATAAATTATTATGACTGAGAAAAGAGTTTACACCTTCGGCAATGGAAAAGCTGAAGGAAAAGCTGACATGAGGAATTTATTAGGAGGCAAGGGTGCTAATCTCGCAGAAATGAATTTAATCGGAGTTCCTGTACCTCCAGGATTTACAATCACAACCGATGTTTGTAACGAATATTTTGAAAAAGGTAAAGAGACTGTTATCAAAGTTTTAACTTCAGAGGTAACAAAAAGCGTTAAGCATATTGAAGACTTAATGAATTCAAAGTTTGGCGACCCATCAAATCCTTTGTTGCTAAGTGTTCGTTCAGGAGCACGAGCATCAATGCCAGGTATGATGGATACCATTCTGAACCTTGGTTTAAATGATGAAGTAGTAGAAGGTCTGGCTAAGAAGACTGGTAACGAACGTTTTGCATACGACAGCTACCGTCGTTTCGTACAGATGTATGGTGATGTTGTATTGGGTATGAAACCAGAAAATAAGGAAGAAATTGACCCATTTGAAGCTATTATCCAAAATATTAAGGCTAAACGTGGCATTAAGTTAGACAATGAAATGAATGTTGCTGACTTAAAAGAATTAGTTAGTGAATTTAAGAAAGCCATAAAAGCTCAGACTGGTAATGATTTCCCTACTGACCCAATGAAACAACTTTGGGGTGCTATCTGTGCTGTATTTACATCTTGGATGAACGAGCGTGCTATTCTTTATCGTAAGATGGAAGGAATTCCTCAAGAATGGGGTACCGCTGTTACAGTTCAAGCTATGGTATTTGGAAATATGGGCGATACTTCAGCAACGGGTGTTTGTTTCTCTCGCGATGCTGGAAATGGAGAAAATGTTTTCAATGGTGAGTATTTGGTAAATGCACAAGGTGAAGACGTTGTTGCAGGTATCCGCACTCCACAACAAATAACATTAGAAGGTTCACGCAAATGGGCAATTCAACAAGGTGTAGACGAAGAAATTCGTCGTACAAAATTCCCTTCAATGGAAGAGACAATGCCTGAGATTTATGCACAACTCAATGCTATCCAAGAGAAATTGGAAAAACACTACCACGATATGCAAGATATGGAGTTCACAGTACAAGATGGTAAGCTCTGGTTTTTGCAGACTCGTAATGGTAAGCGCACTGGTACTGCAATGGTAAAAATTGCAATGGACTTACTTAAAGAAGGAGAAATTGATGAAAAAACAGCTATAAAAAGATGTGAGCCAAACAAACTTGATGAACTTCTTCACCCTATATTTGATAAAGCTGCATTAGCACAAGCAAAAGTTTTAACACGTGGTTTGCCAGCATCTCCAGGTGCAGCAACAGGACAAATCGTGTTCTTTGCAGATGATGCTGCTAAATGGCACGAAGATGGTCACAAAGTAATCATGGTGCGTATTGAGACATCTCCTGAAGACTTAGCAGGTATGACAGCTGCAGAAGGAATTCTTACCGCTCGTGGCGGTATGACTTCACACGCAGCGGTAGTTGCTCGCGGTATGGGTAAGTGTTGTGTAAGTGGAGCTGGTGGTGTTATTGTAAACTACAAAAAGCGTACAGTAGAAATAGATGGAAAAGTTTTACACGAAGGTGATTACTTATCTTTAAATGGTTCTACAGGTGAAGTATACGCTGGTGAAGTTAATACAAAAGCTGCTGAAGTTACAGGAGATTTTGCTCAATTGATGGAACTTTGTGATAAATACACAAAGTTACGTGTCCGAACAAATGCTGATACACCGCATGATGCAGAAGTTGCACGAACATTTGGTGCCGTTGGTATCGGTCTTTGCCGTACAGAGCACATGTTCTTTGAGGACTTGAAGATTAAAGCCATGCGTGAAATGATTCTTGCAGATACAGTCGAGGACAGAGAGAAGGCTCTTGAAAAGTTATTACCTTATCAAAAGCAAGATTTCTATGGTATCTTGAAATGTATGGATGGAATGCCTGTAAATATTCGCTTGCTTGACCCTCCATTGCATGAATTTGTACCACACGATGATGAAGGACAAGAAATTATGGCTAAAGAAATGGGCGTTAGCGTTCAGTTTATCCGTAATCGTGTAAACTCTTTATCTGAACACAATCCTATGTTAGGTCTACGTGGTTGCCGTCTTGGTAACACTTTCCCTGAAATTACTGCTATGCAGACTCGAGCAATCCTTGGAGCAGCTGTTCAATTAAAGAAGGAAGGATTTAATCCTATGCCTGAAATTATGGTACCGCTCGTGGGTATTGTACATGAACTTGATAATCAGGAAGCTATTATTCGCAAAACAGCTGATAAGATTTTTAAGGCTGAAGGTGTTGAAGTTCCATTCAAGGTAGGTACAATGATTGAGATTCCACGTGCAGCACTTACTGCCGACTTAATTGCTAGCAAGGCGGAATATTTTAGTTTCGGCACAAACGACTTAACACAGATGACCTTTGGTTACAGCCGCGACGATATTGCAAGTTTCTTGCCAAGCTATCTTGAAAAGAAGATTTTGGATGTAGACCCATTCCAGGTTCTTGATCAAGAAGGTGTAGGTCAACTTATTAAGACAGCAGTAGAGAAAGGACGTAAAACACGTAAGAATCTTAAATGTGGTATCTGCGGTGAACATGGTGGTGAACCAAGCTCTGTTAAGTTCTGCCATCGTGTTGGATTGAATTATGTAAGTTGTTCTCCATTCCGTGTACCTATTGCAAGATTGGCTGCAGCACAGGCAGCAATGGAAGAGAAATAAACTTGATAAAAGATAATAATGAAAGAGAGTGTGCTTTTATGACACACTCTTTTTTTGTATATTATCGATAAATTATAAATCGATCTTTAAACATGCAAAAAAAGTTTCAAAAATTAAAAAAATTATAGAAAAACTTTTTGCGTTTTCTTTTTTTTCTTATCTTTGCCACACAAATAAAGAAAAACATTAATAAACAAAAAGACAAAAAAAGAAGTATTAAAAACAAATGCAACTTTAACGTCTAAATACTTGCCCAAATACCATGCATTTTTTTAGCTTTAGAACTCAAATATAATGCATATTTTAAGGATTTAAGATTATGAATTTAAATTGAGCAACCTAACTATCCTAACAAGAAAAAAATATCATTTGTGAGTCTATAGGAAGCCTTGTTATAGGCATAAAAATGTTTTTGGCTTAATAAAAAAACCTTATACTATATATATTAACTTAATTTAAAATTTAATGATCTATGATTAAAAAACTATTCTCCAGTGTAATCGTTATGGCGATTGCCACAACTGTATTTTCACAAAAAGAAGCTCTTTGCGTTGGGCGTCAAACACCAAGAAAGGAAACGCAAAAGACTGTTTATTATCTAAAACCAGAAGGTGCGCTTTTTGAGTCAACACCTAAATCTGGTAAAATGATCGGCACAAGTTATCTCTACGTTCCTGGTTATAGCAAGACAAAATTTATACCTGTTGTATCAAAGGGAACTGAATACTTTTGGCATCAGAACATTTTCGATATGAATGGCAATTGTTCAACTTTTGATCGTACAGGTAAAACAGGAAATGCTTTCAATATTGACAACGAGGGTAACTTCTGTTTGACTACTCGTTTTAATGGAGCTGATGCACTACCGACTATTGTATGTGCCACGGATAGTTTTACGCTTTCTGAGGAAAATCCTCATTGGGGACCTCTTGATTATGACAAACCTGCTGTAATGTATTGGTATCCAAGAATAAAGAGCGGTACGTTAACAGCTACAGAAAGCCATATCCGCCCATTGCAATTCACAGATGATAAAGTTAATGGCTACTATCTTGGTGGTATGGATAATGGTTATCTATTTGGATCAGGTACAGTTTCAAATGGACAATATACTTCACGTGGAGTACAACAAGTATTAGAGAAACCAATGGCGCCATTGTGGGTTGAAGATGTTTTTCTCCCTATCATCTCTAAAAGTAATAAACCACTACCTGTAGGTACTGAATTAACTATGCTTATAACTAACGTTGACACAGATGCACAAGGTGTTAAGAAGCCAGGAAGCGAAACCATTGCTGAGCTTAAATGTACTTCTTCAGACATTGAAGAAAATGATCCCATTAAAGATAATAATGGAACTACTTACAACAAATTTGTAGCTATTTTTAAGCCTGAAGGTAAAGGTTTTCTTATTGACAAAGAATTCGCAGTTGTAGTACGGGGATTTGATCAAACTGGAGTTGATATGGGATTGTCTGGTGTCGGAATACCTTATTATAACAAAACATTAACTCCTGCTCTCTGTCTAATAACCACTAAAGATGGCAAAAAGAAGGCAGCAAACATATATTCTGATAATAACATCGCTTTAGTGTTACTTTCTCTGCAAAGTTTGACTATGCCAATGGTTATGTAGATATGGGCACTTCTACTTCATTTAACTATGGTCTAGTACAAATGAATAACGAAGGTACTGAAGGACAAACTACATGTACACAAGGATTGGTATTCCCTGGTGCCGTTGCTCAATTAAATGGAGTTTGGTATGACGACAATAATCAAGAAGAATACACTCTTTCTGGAATGGCAAGTTGGATTAAGAGTTACAAAATAGATGAAGAAAGTTATAGAGAATATGGACTTACTATTATCAAATTTACATGTGAGCCACTCCCTTCAAATGTTCAAGGCCGCAAATGTGATATCTTAATTCATGGTAAGGGTGTTGTATCAGAAAGACCAATTACTGTTGTTCAAGGTGACATAACTGCCGGCATTGGTAATATAACATCGTCTACTTCTAAAAAAAATATTCAGATGTATAATACTACAGGTCAGCGTATACAAAAGAACTACAAGGGAATCATTATTCAAAACGGTACAAAGCGAATTAACAAATAACTTAAAATATTTAGTTTTAGATGAACCTTCAACAAAACTCTTGTAAGTATATAAATACTACAAGGTATAATTAAACAAATAACGTAAAAACCATTTCCTATGAAGAAAAGAATTTATGCTTTACTTATTGGAGGAAGCCTTGCCGTAACGATGCTTCCTCAAACAAGTTCTGCCCAAACTGCTTCTACAGCCTCTCCGTACACTATTACAAAAGAGAATCCTTACAAAGAGAATTGGGGCAGTATCGGAACAGTACTCAACAAAAAAGTGTGGACTATAGAAGATAAAAATAATGATGGTCACACATGGGAGGACATGGGTGCAGGAGCACCAGCATACAATGGAGCAAACGCCACTGTAGAAGCGGACGACTGGCTCATTTCACCTCCTCTTCACCTAACTGCTGGTCAAACTTACACACTTGAATCTAGCGCTGTTGTTGGTGGCTATTCTGGTACTGGTCAGCGCATGAACGTAGCTTATGGAATAGGAGACGACCCAACTACATATAGCGAAATTATTCCTATTAGCCCAATTTCTGGAACTGCTTTCGGTAGTCCTACTCCTTTAAAGGCAACATTCACTCCTACAGCTACAGGAGATTATCGTATTGGATTCCATGCTGTTAGTGATCGACCAGGATACATAATCATGAGGCCTGTAAAAGTAGATATAACCACTACAACCTCAGGAACACCTGTTGCTATTTCAGATTTAGCATTGCAGGCTGATCCAAATGGTCGGCAAATGGTAAAAGTATCATTTACAACGCCTACAAAGGATATTATCGGACGAGACTTGACATCAATCACTTCTGCAGCAATCTATCGTGATGGTGGCGCATTACCTATCCACAAGATAGAAAATCCTTCTATAGGACAGAAAATCGAATGGGTAGATAATAATGTCACTACTGGTGAGCATTCGTATGAAGTATACACTTATGTAGGCGATTTAAAGAGTGCTAAAGCCGCAGCCAAAGTTTATGTTGGTAGCGAAACGACTCCTGGAAAGTCAAGAATGTTATTGTTTACGATAATCTTGATGGAACAATAACTTTGAAATGGGATCCTGTTAAAATTGGAGCAAATGGTGGCTACATAGATCCTACAACTATACAATACGGAATCTTTGAAGGAATCTATGAGCAAGCCATTGCTGAGAATATTACAGGAACTGAGTTCGTAATCAAAGATATTCCACTCAATGGGGCGCAAAGCCATAAATACTATCAAGTTGTTGCATATACAGATACTGAGCACATAGGTGCTGGAGGTTTTGCCGATCCATTCTTCTACGGGACCCCATACGACTTCCCATTCCACGAATCATGGCCTTATGGATCTTGGGAGAAGGGGCCATGGAGTGCCAGCTACAATGATACAAAGAAACATTTTAAGCTTTCTCGCGACTTCTCAGCTGATGATGATGAAGGTTCATTGATGTTTACGCCAGAAAAAGCAGGCGATGCTGCAACAATTGTAGGTCCTAAGATGAATATGGGTAAAGCTACCAATCCACGCCTTTCATTCCAATTCTATGCTTATCCAGGTAGTAAAGTAAATTACAAGTATATCTTGATGTCAACGGACAGCATCGTAAACTTGCTTCAGAAGTAGATTACGCAACACTAACTGGCAATGCAGGTTGGCGTACTATAAATGTAGATTGCTCTGATGTAGACTACAAGAAAGCAAATGGTTATGGCCGTGTCCTCATCCATGCCATCTCAGATGGAGAGAATATCATGGTTGATGATGTAAATGTAAACGATGCTATTGACTACAACGTAATCACTACTATTACCGCACCATTACATGCACAAGTAGGAGAACAAGCAGAAATAACCATTCATGTCCGTAACGTTGGTTTAAAAGATGCAGAAGGATTCCAAGTAAAACTTAACACAAGTAATGGATCAACAACAGCAACCGAAAGTGGTACAATTGCTCCAGGTGAAACTCAGGAATACACATTCAACTATGCAGCACCTTTCGACAACAAAGATTTCCAAGTATGGGGAGAAGCTGATTGGACCTCTGATCAAAATCAAGGCAATAATGTTTCAGAGAAGAAAACTATAAAGATTGTCACTGCCCCATATCCAGCTATCAATGATTTGAGGGCCAGCAAAGAAGGTGGTAAGATAAAACTTGAGTGGACTGCTCCAGCTGTAGAAAAGTGCACAATTACTGAATCTTTCGAAACATATGCACCATTCCTCATTGATGAGATTGATCCATGGACACTCTACGATGCTGATAAGTGCCGTACGCACACATTTAGCGGCATCAGTTTCCCTGGAAATGGTGTGCCTTTTGCTTACATTGTTTTCAATTGTGATGGTACTACACATGGCATGGATGCTGCTACAACTCAAATATTCAAGCAACGTTTTGCGGGACATGGCAGCGATCAGTCTATGATGAGTTTTGGTAATTTAGGCGATGCGTCAACAGGAAACAACGACTGGATTATCTCACCAGAGCTTTCAGGTAAGGCACAAACTATAACCTTCTTCACTAAGGCACCACAATGCGACTACGCAAACTATGGACCAGAAGATTTCTATGTAGCTTACTCTATGAGCGATAAAACAGCTGGCAACTTTAAAAAAGTGCTTACTGATAACGTTGCAGACAATATCAACTGGAAGAAAATATATGTTAATCTTCCTGAAGGCGCAAAATACTTGCAATTGTTCACACATCAACAATACCTCAAACATCACATGGTTATGAACCTGCTGGTATGTTAATTGATGATGTTACATATGAAAGTGCACCGCTTCAGATAATCGGTTATAATGTTTATCGTGACTCCAAACTCATTGCTAGTACCAATAGTATGAACGAACTAATTGCTATGGATCCAGATGGCACCGAGAATGACAAATATTATGTAGTTACATTATATAATGTTGGCAAATCTGGTCCATCTAATATTGCTTCTGCAGTTCCTTCAAATATCAGCAATGTATCAACAGAAGCAACTTCTAATTACCTTGTTCAAGTATATACTGCGTCAGGTATTCTTGTTGGCAATAGTACAGCATCACTTCCCGCAGGTATCTATATTGTCAAGCAAGGTAACAAGATACAGAAGGTAGTTATTAAATAACAAGAAAAGCTTCCATTTCTAATTCAAAATGAAAGGGAATGTTTTTAGTATCATTTTCCTATAAACGGAACATAAAAAAATTATAAGTCTGAGGGTGTGTCAAAATTGATACATCCTCTTTTTTATGCACAAAGCCCCGACTTTCTCAAGCCAGGGCTTTGCTATTTCCTAAAGTTTTTGTACCTTTAGGCATTAAAAAAATCTCATTATGACAAAGATACACTTTCGTTCTTACATACACAAGAAAATGATTCTTTTTCCTCAAAGAATCGATAAGGATATCGCAGAAGACGACCCTGTTCGTCTTTTAGACGCCTTGGTGGATAATCTTATGTTGGATAATGTCTACAAGCTTTATAAGCCCAGTGGTCGCAAGCCTTATCATCCACAAATGATGCTCAAGGTGATTCTTTACGCCTATATGAATAATATCTATTCCTGCCGTCGCATAGAGTCGCTTCTCAAGCGTGACATTCATTTCATCTATCTGGCAGGATATGAGCAGCCTGACTTTATTACCATCAATCGTTTTCGTAATCGTGTGAAAAAGGAAATCAACAATATCTTTACACAAGTCGTATTAGTACTTGCAGCCAAAGGTTTGATAAGTCTTGACGTTGAATATATTGACGGCACAAAGATAGAATCGAAAGCCAACAAGTATACCTTCGTTTGGAAGAGAACCGTGGAAAAGAACCGCGCCAAGTTGCAGGAACAAATACGCACACTCTTGCTTCAGGTTGATGATGTCATAGCGCAGGACAATGCCGCTAAGAGAGAAGGTGTCGAGTTTACTGCAGCTCTGCTCAATGAGATATCCGAGGAATTGAACAAGTCTTTGGAATCAGTCCCTGAGCCTAAGACAAAAGAAGAGAAGCAGGCTGTTAGAACCAAGAAAAAACAGCTTAAAGAGCTAGAGAAGAAACGTAATAAACTCCAGGAGTATGACTGGCACCTTGAGGTTATGGGAGAGAGAAACTCCTACAGCAAGACCGATCCTGATGCCACGTTTATGCACATGAAGGAGGATGCTATGCGCAACGGACAGACTAAGCCTGGATATAATCTGCAGATAGCAACTGAGAACCAGTTTATCACCGACTTTGCACTCTATGCTAACCGTACCGATACACTCACACTTTCTTCTTTCTTGGAGTCTTTCAAATCACGCTATCATCGTTATGCCAAAGACAGTCGTAGCCGATTCAGGGTATGGCTCCGAGGAGAACTATCTGTTCATGGACGTACATAATATGGAAGCCTATGTGAAGTATAACTACTTCCATAAAGAGCAGCGTCCACGTTACACACCTAACCCATTCAGTCCCGCAAGCCTTTATTATAATAAGGAACAGGATTTCTACGTCTGCCCTATGGGACAGCATATGAAGCGTATAGGTATGAAGCGTTCCCTAACCTCTAACGGATTCGTTACTTACAGCGTACGTTATCAGGCAGAACGCTGTGATGGTTGTCCGTTGAGAGGCTCATGTTTTTAAGGCAAGAGGGAACAGAATTATAGAAGTAAACCATCAACTACAGCACTATAAACAAAAAGGCACGGGAACTACTGACCTCGGAAGAAGGCATCAAGCATCGAGGACGAAGGTGCATAGAACCTGAAGCTGTTTTTTTGGACAAACAAAAATATAATAAAAGCCTATAAGAGGTTTAGGCATTTTGGAAAAGACAAGGTCAATATGGACTTTGCCTTCTTTGCTATTGCCTTTAACATAGGGAAAATGTGTAGAAAAACCAATCTCAAGGAACTAAAAGACATTATGGAGGTACTTTTAGGCACCTTCAGATGCTCTATACAAGTTTATATAGGCTATTTAAAGCCCTATAAATCATTTTATATGAAATTAGCAGCATAGCTGCAGTAAATAACGAATTATGTGGTAGACAAGGTAAAGGAAGAATAAAAAGAGGATGTATCAATTTTGACACACCCTCTTCTTTTATTGTCTCTTTACACTAATTTTTCTTCTACTAAAAACGTAAAGATTTTACCAAGAGAGATTGAAATTCTAACAATCTCAATATAAACGTTTTACCATTCCTATTATTTTACATTCCAATAGTGTCTGTTTTGCCATGTTAAACAGGCACTATTGCATTGCAAAACAAGCTTTATTACAATGTGAAAACATCACATAATAAAAAGGCATGTCTTATTTTTACAAAATGAAAGAGGTTTTTAGAGAAACCATCGTAATCTTAAGAAAGAAAAATTAATCATATTAACATTCTACAGAACCATAGTTTGCGAAACAGAAGAATTATAATTAACTTTGCAGAAAAATAAGAAAACAGTATGAAAGTTTGCATTGCCGAAAAGCCAAGTGTTGCACGTGATATTGCCCGAATACTTGGAGCAACAAGTTCAAAGGATGGATACTTAGAAGGTAACGGGTATCAAGTAACATGGACCTTCGGACATCTGTGTGAGCTTAAAGAACCTAACGATTATGCTGTTAATTGGAAACATTGGAGCTTGGCAGCCCTTCCTATGGTTCCATTAAGGTTTGGGATAAAGCTAATAGATGACGAAGGAATAAAAAAACAGTTTGCTATTATTGAACGTCTCTATCAAAATGCAGATGAAATCATTAACTGTGGTGATGCTGGACAAGAAGGAGAACTTATTCAACGTTGGGTAATGCAAAAGGCAAAAATAACTTGCCCCGTAAAACGTTTGTGGATTTCGTCAATGACTGATGAGGCTATACGCAACGGATTTGCCAATTTGAAAGACCAAAAAGAGTATGAACCTCTTTATTTGGCAGGACTTTCACGTGCCATTGGCGATTGGTTGCTGGGTATGAATGCGACCCGTCTTTACACATTAAAATATGGAAATAACCATTTTGGTAAGAATGCGCAGGTCCTTTCCATTGGACGTGTGCAAACTCCTACATTGGCTTTGATTGTTGAACGACAGAAAGAAATAGATAATTTCAAGCCAGAACCATACTGGGTATTAGCAACTATTTATCGCGATACTCAGTTTACAGCTACCAAGGGAAAGTTAACATCTAAAGAAGAAGGGGAAGAAGCCTTTGCATTAATAGAGAATAAACCTTTTGAAATAACAAGTGTTACAAAGAAAAAAGGTACCGAACAGCCAAAACAACTTTACGATTTAACATCCTTACAAGTAGATTGTAATCGCAAGTTTGGATATTCTGCTGAGATGACACTCAATACAATTCAAAGTTTATACGAACGTAAATATACCACATATCCTCGCGTTGACACACAACACCTTACCGATGACATTTACAAAGAGTGCCCACAGATAATGAATTCTCTATTTCAGGCAACCTTTGCAGCCAAAAAACCATATGCAAACTTGGTTAAATCTTTAGGGGGAAAACCACTTCTTAAAAAGTAAACGAGTTTTTTTGATTCATCTAAGGTAACAGACCACCATGCTATCATACCTACTAACGTAATTCCTCAAGGCTTAACAGATGCTGAACAAAAATGTGTACGACCTCATTGCAAGACGTTTTATTTTCGGTGTTCTATCCTGATTGCAAATTCTCTACAACCACTGTTCTCGGTAAGGTAGATGAAATAGAATTCAAAGCTTCAGGAAAAAGAAATACTCGACGAAGGATGGAGAATAGTTTACAATCAACAGGCTGAAAAAGCAACCTACAATAGAAGTGACAGAAAAATAATGATGCGGATGAGAAAACCCTTCCAACATTCATCAAAGGAGAAAAAGGCGAGCATACACCTACTCTTACAGAGAAACAGACAGTTCCACCAAAATATTATACAGAAGCTTCATTGCTACGTGCGATGGAAACCGCGGGCAAATTAGTAGACGATGAAGAGCTGAGAGTCGCTCTAAAGGAGAATGGAATTGGTCGTCCTTCTTCACGAGCAGGTATTATTGAGACTCTTTTCAAACGCAATTATATTCGAAGACAACGCAAAAATCTAATTGCAACAGAAACAGGAATTGCGCTTATAGATACCATCCATGAGAAATTACTTACCTCTGCAGAACTTACTGGTATTTGGGAAAAGAAGTTACGTGATATTGAACACAAAAAATACGATGCCAAGCAGTTTATAAACGAACTGAAAGAACAGATATCTAACATTGTAAACGATGTGCTTGCAGATAATTCCAACCGAAAAATTGGAGAAACGAAACAGAGCAAATAAGATAAAGAAAAAATAGAAACGTGCTATCTTGCAATATAATTAATATTGCTACGTTTAATATAATATGAATAAACGCCAATTTTCATGCAACAGAATAAAATTCCAAAGACTTTGTAATAAACAGGTTCTTGGATTATTAGTATTGTGCACCATTGCATTGTTTTTATTTAGTTGCGGCATAGATCGGAACATAAAGAAAGGTGAAAAATTCCTTGCAATTGGCGAATACTACGACGCTGCAACGGAATTCAAGAGTGCTTACCAGCGTACTCCAGCAAAAAATCGTGCTCAAAGAGGACAATTAGCTGCAAAAATGGCATTATGCTACGACCAAATTAGCTTGTCCCAAAGAGCTATAGCAGCCTATCGAAATGTTATTAGATATAAACAAGACGACAAAGATACACACTTAAAGTTGGCTGCCAACCTCATGAAGACTGGTTCTTATCCAGAAGCAATAAAAGAATACAGCATAGCTTTAGACTCTATGCCTGACAACGATATAGCAAGAGAGGGTTTAGCTGCAGCTACTAAGGCTCCTACAATAAAAGAACAAGGTTCTTATTATCAAGTTAAAAAGATGGATAAGTTTAACTCGCGTAGGCAAGACTACTCACCAATGTTGTTTGGTGATCAGTATAATCAACTCTATTTCACCTCTACCCGCAATGAAGCGCAAGGCGATGAAATTAGTGGTATTACTGGAGTTAAGCCTGGTGACATCTTTGTTAGTGAGAAAGACGAAAAAGGGAAATGGGGAATTCCGCATGCAATTGAAAGTGGACTGAACTCTGAGGCAGACGAGGGTACACCTGCGTTCTCTGTTGATGGTAGGGAAATGTATATTACTCAATGTCTGACAGACCCTACTTACCCTCGCTTTGCACAAATATCTGTAAGCAGTCGTGCAGATGCTGCATGGGGAAAGCCTAAAAAGTTGGAAATTACTCGCGATACTTTGTCGAGTTTTGCACATCCAGCCCTATCACCAGATGGTAATTGGCTTTATTTTGTCAGCGATATGCCAGGAGGTAAAGGAGGTCTTGACATTTGGCGTGTTCGACTTATTGGCGGTACAACAGGTGGTGTTGAAAATCTCGGTGCACCAATAAATACGCCTGGTAATGAAATGTTTCCGACCTTCAGGCTTAACGGTGATTTGTATTTTTTTCCTCCGATAAACATGGCGGGTTGGGAGGTTTAGACTTATTCATTGCTAAGGTGGGTAAGGATAGGCACTATTACATAGAACACCCTGGCTTTCCTTTGAACTCACAAGGGGATGATTTTGGTATGACATTCGAAGGAAAAACACAATCGTGGTTTCTTCTCTTCCAATCGTGGAGACGCTCGTGGATGGGACCATATTTATAGTTTTGAACTTCCCGAAGTGGTACAAACCATTAAGGGCTGGGTGTACGAAATGGAAGGATACGAACTTCCTGCTGCTCAAGTTTTCTTGGTAGGCGACGATGGAACAAACTTAAAACTATCAGTAAAGGGTGATGGATCATTTGAACAAGAGATACGTCCTAACGTTAATTATATTGTTTTAGCAACCTGCCAAGGCTATTTAAACCATAAAGAAGAATTAAAGGTAGACCCTGTTACAGTATCGAAAGAGTACACATTGCAATTCCCGCTGGCAAGTATTCGTGTACCCGTATTGATAGATAACATCTTCTACGATTTTGATAAGGCTACACTTCGCCCAGAATCAGAAACTGCTTTGGATAAACTCGTGAAGCTTCTTGAAGAGAATCCAAATATTACAATTGAACTTTCTGCCCATACAGACTATAAAGGTTCAGAAGATTATAACAAGCGATTGTCTCAACGTCGTGCTGATACTGTAGTTACTTACCTGATTAAGAAAGGCATTGCAGCTGATCGCTTGTCTCCTGTTGGATATGGAAAAGAAAAGCCAAAGAAAATTCGTAAGAAAGTTGCTGAGAAGAATCCGTGGTTAAAAGAGGGCGATGTTCTAACTGAAGAGTTTATAAAAGCACTACCAAAGGATAAGCAAGAAACGGCAAATCAGATGAACCGCCGCACTGAATTTACAGTTTTGCGTACTACTTATGGAATGTTCGACGATAAGGGCAACTTAAAAAATCCGCCTAAACCAAAAGAAAAAGAACGCTTAGAAGATGAAGGCGATGTATATTTCGATTTCAAATAAACATCTGAACAGGAGTTATAATGAGCAAGAACTATCAAACTATTGAAACAAGTTTAAACAAAGAAGTCGTTGGAATTACTCTTCCAGCAGCTTTTGAAGTTTACACCAAACAATTGTTTGGAGAGGAACGTTACAACATTTTTTTCAAAGGTTTACAGCAATCTTCGTCCGTTAGCATACGTCTAAATCCTTTTAAGACAAGCGAAACTACACAAATTGCAAATAGGTATGAGCCCATTCCTATAGCGTGGTGTAAAGAAGGTTTTTATTTAAATGTACGTCCCAACTTTACTTTCGACCCACTCTTTCATGCTGGGGCATATTATGTTCAAGAAGCTTCATCAATGTTCCTATCTCATGTTCTACGCCACTTAGTAAGAAAACCTGTTGCCCTACTCGACCTTTGTGCTGCTCCTGGGGGCAAAACGACTTGCGCACGAACAGCAATTAAAGAAGGAAGCATTGTGTTTTCAAACGAGCCGATCAATAAACGTGCTCAGATATTAGCAGAAAATGTACAAAAGTTTGGTCACTCTGATGTAGTTGTTACCAATAATTATCCAAGGGATTACAAAAAGTCTAAACTCGAATTTGACGTAATAGTAGCTGATGTACCTTGCTCTGGAGAAGGAATGTTTCGGAAAGACCCACAAGCCATCTCAGAATGGAGCGAACAAAATGTAGTAAATTGCCGGCAACTTCAACGGTCTATCATAGCTGATATATGGGAAAAATCTAAAAACCAGGAGGACTACTTATCTATTCTACATGTACATTTAATGCCCTCGAAAACGAGGAAAACGTTGCGTGGATATTAAACGAATATGATGCGCAGCTATTGGAAGTACCTACTGAAAAGACTTGGAACATAACGGGTTCACTCATCAACAATCCGTTAGGAGAAGACAAACCTTTCCCAGTTTATCGGTTTATTCCTGGCTTTACTCAAGGCGAAGGCTTGTTTATGGCTATTATAAAGAAAGGTGGAACAAGCATAAATCTTGAGCCAAATGCAGAGAAACTCGTGGCAGAAGCCAATAAGAAACTGAAAATTATGGCGCACGGAGTAAAGCAAGGTATCATCAAAGGCAAGAAAATAATACCCGACCATAGTTTGGCACTCGCTATAAATGGCGACAGAAGCAGTTATCCAAATGTAGAAATTGACTACGAAACAGCAATAAAATATCTTCGCCACGAAGCCATTATGCTTTCTGCAGTTGTTCCCAAAGGTATTGTAACCCTTACCTATCGTGGACATGCTATAGGTTTTGCCAATAATCTTGGTAACCGTGCCAACAACCTTTACCCACAAGAATGGCGCATAAAAAGCAGCCATATTCCTAACGAACAAATCATTCTAACATAGACATACAACATGAAACAATATCTCGACCTACTTCAGCGTATTGTAAACGAAGGTGCACAGAAAGGCGACCGCACAGGAACTGGCACACTATCGGTGTTCGGACATCAAATGCGTTTCAACATGCAAGAAGGTTTTCCTCTTCTTACTACGAAGAAACTCCATCTTAAAAGTATCATCTACGAGTTGTTATGGTTCTTAAGGGGCGATACAAACGTAAATATTTGCAAGAACATGGAGTAAGAATATGGAACGAATGGGCAGACGAAAACGGCGAGCTCGGTCCTGTATACGGGCATCAATGGCGTTCGTGGCCAAACTATAAAGGTGGAACTATCGACCAAATTCAACAAGTTGTAGACGCTCTTCGCAACAACCCAAACTCACGCCGAATGCTCGTTACTGCCTGGAATCCTGCAGAAATAGATGACATGGCACTGCCTCCTTGCCATTGTCTATTCCAGTTTTACGTAGCCGACGGCAAACTATCTCTTCAGCTTTATCAGCGTTCTGCCGACACCTTCCTTGGTGTACCATTCAACATTGCATCTTATGCACTCTTGTTGCAGATGATGGCACAGATTACTGGGTTTGAAGCAGGCGAATTTATACACACAACTGGCGACACACACTTGTATCTGAACCATCTTGAACAAGCAAAGTTACAACTAACACGCACACCTCGCCCATTGCCAAAAATGAAGATAAATCCTGATGTGAAGAGCATATTCGACTTCAAATTCGAGGATTTCGAACTGACTGATTACAACCCACACCCGCATATTGCAGCCGAAGTATCGGTTTAAAGTAACAATAACAAACATAGAAATATGAAGATAAACATCATAGCCGCAGTAGCGAAAAACCGCGCTATAGGCTACAACAACGATATGGTATACTTCATAAAAGAAGACCTGCGCAGGTTCAAACAACTCACAACAGGGCATACCGTTATCATGGGCCGACGCACATTCCACTCACTTCCGAAAGGAGCATTACCCAATCGCAGAAACATTGTATTAAGTCGCACCGAAACCAATTTTCCAGGCTGTGACGTCTACACATCTCTTAGCGAAGCGTTAAAGCACATTTCCGACAACGAAAAAGCTTTCATCATAGGCGGTGCAAGTTTGTACAAAGAAGGACTGGCTGTAGCCGACCGCCTTTATCTAACCGAAATAGAAGGCATTCCCCCTCATGCCGATGTCTTCTTTCCAGAATATAACGATGGGACTTGGGAAGTAGAAACAAGACAAGAACGTGCTAAAACCGACGACACACCAGCATACGCATACGTTGATTATGTACGCAAAAAAGAAGAAGAATAAAAAAAAATTAAAGTAATAAGCCTAAAACATCCTTGAGGGCGTGCCCAAAAAACAATATGGCACGCCCTCTTTTTTTGTTATAAATCAGTCAAAAGCACACGTTCGAACATCGCTTTTTTTACAAAAAAAATAAGCATATTTCTATCTGAAGAATTAATCTTTGTAATTATTTGATAAATAAGCAATTATCATATCTCGAAAAAAATATGACGTCATTTTCTGGAAAAATATGAGGGTGTGTCAAAAACTCGTTTTTCAGCTAAAGACAGCTATCATTTTGTAAAGAATAACCGTTACCAAAGAGTTAATAACTCAATGATAACGGTTACTTTAATATTTATGAGGGAGTGAAACTGTTAATATGAAAAGAAGCTTTTCTGAATTCTTAGTTTTGACACACCCCCATATTCTTTTGGAGATGTCATCAAATCTTTATACCTTTGCTTACAAATAAGAAAATACCATGCCCACGATAGAGAAAATCCCCCGCTCTGCGTGTTGGTAAAATTAAAATTTTTAGGGACAAAATTTAATACTGAAAGACTATGGCAAATAGACCATTGGCTTACACGCTCACCGAGCGTAAAGCAACCATCGGCAAGATGGCAGGAAAAACAGTGCTTCAGGCACGACCCACAGGGCGCAAACGTATCGACCACCGCAACTTCTGCGACGAAGTGGCAAGAGCAACCACATTCACGGGTGCCGAAGTAGAAGCCGTGCTGCGACTTGCAGCTGAAATAGCAAAACGGCATGTGGAGAACGGCGACATCGTGGAATTTGGCGACATCGGCACGCTCACACCCTCGTTCCAGAGCAAAATCGTGGAGAAAGGCAAGACGGAGTTCAAGCCAACACTTCACATCACAAAGCCCGTCGTGCGACTCTCGCCCTCGAAGAAATACTTCACACTTACCAACGTAAGTTACGAGCGAGTGGAAGCACCTACAAAGAAACCTAAGAAGAAACCGTCTGACGAAGGCGGAGGAAGCGAACACCCATAAATCGCTGTTTGCTGATTATTATCGCTGCGATGGGTGAACCTGTCGCAGCAATTTATTCATTTTTAAAATTAAAACGATATGAAAGTTATTGCATTAAAAGGAGAAAAAGATAGCGGAAAGACTACAACACTAAAGAAAGTACATGAGTTATTAATGGAAACGGGTGGGGAGCAAGAAACTAATTATAAAGTAGATTTAAAAGGGAATGATGACTTTAGAGACATAATTAATTTTGCGGGTAAAAAAATAGGCATTGTTACACAAGGAGACTATGACAGGGGTAATTATAATAAAAAAATATTCCATCTGATGAAATAAAAAGAAAAATATAAACAATAAAGTAGAACTTGTTTTTTTAGCAATGATGAAAAAAACAAGAATTATTTATTCTCGGATTTTTCTAAAAAGATGTTACTGAAATTATATTAGATTTTTTTGGGAGAAACAAGAAGGGCTAACTGTAGAGGAACACTTGAAAATTTTGGAAAGCAAAAGGTGAGATATTGCAATTTGTGCATACAGACCTGACATGCCAGAAACAGAAAAGTTCCTTGACGAGTATCCAAATCCTATTTATTTATTTTTGCAAAACAAGTCAAAAAGCAGAAATATCAGACGAAGAACTACCAGAAAAAAAGTTAACCAAAAGGCTGAAGAAATAGTAGAATTTCTTAAAAAAACTTATCCTACATGCTTAGGAATAAATTACAAAACAAATAGTACACGAAAAGGTCGTATACTATTTCTTTTATATGCCTATATGTTCAAATACGACTTTAACGCCTGCACGTGGTTTGCCAATGCCTGTATTCCTTGTGGGGTTATACGGCAAACGGTTTGGGGAACTTTGCCCTTGTAGCCTTTCTTCACCTTTATATACTTCGCCTTTTCCAACTTGTCTATCTGCACACTTATGTTGCCCGATGTAGCCATCGTAGTGTTCTTTATGTAAGTGAAGTCGGCACTGTCGGCACTCATCAGTATCGACATAATTGCCAAACGCAATTCGTTGTTCAGCAAAGGGTCGAGGGGGAGAAAATCGTTATCTGCCATTGCTGAACTTTAAATATAAACCTGGAACTATCAGTGTGAACACGGCTGTAACAGCTACACACAGTAATTCGTTCACACCCTGATTGACAAGCGAGAAGTAGGAACATGCTGCACACGCCACCGCACCGATGACAGAGATAAACAAACGATTAATCACCAGCCCAGTAACGGCAACCGACAAGCCCATAAACAGAATGATGGTTGGCGTCATCGGTATGATTTGCCTTACGGAGATTCCACCAAAAGTTATCGCACATATATTGATTGCCCACAAAACAAATACCGATATTCCGAATACGCCCCACATATAACCAATGGTACGGCTGACGATGGTGTCGGGAACAGACCAAGAACGGTTGAAATAGTACTGGTATATACCACCTATCAGCGACATCAATATCCAAAGCAAATGCCAAATGCCACCGCCTTCTCCCTTCGGTGTGTTCGTTATGAGCAACCAAATGATGAGGGAAGTAGATAATACCAATCCGCCCCAAACAAGCAACGGCTGTGCCGAAGCCGTGGCAACGTCTCTCCTACTCTGCTCTATCGTTCTTTCAATGAGTTTCAGACTCTCTGCTACTGTTAGTTCTTTTTCTTTCATAATCATAGTTTTATATTATTGTTTTTATTGAAATAGTTCAAGCGTTCCGCCTCGCCATTGTCGTCGCACTTCAGCTTTCTACCGCCTTTTCCTTTGCCGAAGTTGTAAGTAAGCGTAAGTTGAATGTTCCTACTGTTACTTCCTTGCATCGTATCGTAGAAGTTGGAATAGCGGCTGTGCGCTTCAATGAATCCGTATTGCTTGTTGAATAAATTCTTTACTGCCAACGACAAATTTACTCTTGGCTTGAAAGCTTTCGACAACAGTAGGTCTACACGCTGGTAAGACCTAATCATCGAGTTGCCCGAATGCAGTCGGGATATGGCGTTTAACGATACTTCCACATTGAAATTGTGCGGCAGTCGGAAGGTTGCCTTCGTGTTGTTCATATATAGGAAATGTCCTTTTATACTTTCGCCCTTCGTTATCTGAATGGTTTGATAGCACAGAAGTGTATTGAAGTTTATGTTGAACCAATAGCAAGGCTGGAAAGGCAAACTTAGATAAGCGTACCAATGGTTTTCCTGATGATGGTTGATGTAAGTAACATAACTGCCCATAGGGTTGTCTGGTGTTTCAAAAGAGAACTCTCTAATCAGGTCGCTGTGCATATCAACACCCAACGTCAGCGAATACACGTTGTTGTAAACGAGCGTCGAACGAATGCTGTTTACGTATTCAGGGCGCAAGGCAATATTGCCTATCGTATAAGTAAACAACGATGTCTGCGTTTTCGTAGGGTTCTGCTGACTGAACAATGGGCGGGCTATCTTTCGAGAATATGATGCGATAACTTTCCATTTGCCGTACTCGTCTATGTCATAGCCCATCGAAACGTAAGGGAACAAGTCGCTGTAATTTCGCTTTATGTTCGTCGGAAACTCTTTGGTGGCTACATATTCATATCGCAGTCCCACTTCGTAATTCAGTTTCTTGTAAGCAGCTGCAAACTGTGCGTAGCCTGCAAATATGCGCTCTTTCTGCTCAAAGCGGCATTGCTGTTGTCGTTCTGGTTCGACGAAACGCCGCCATACAGCGTATTGTTGTCTGCCGATATGGCATTGTGTTTCAGTCCAAACAGCAGACTGCTGGTCTTTGTAAACTGTTTGAACACCGATAAATCCATTGCCAATACCTTATATATAGATGCCGTGTTGCTCGAATCGCACTTGTTTTCAAACAGATTTACATTATCGCCACGCAACTGTCTGACATCATACGAAGTGGAAAACTTCACTTTTGAGCCTTCATCATCTACCTTATATGATACATCTGCCTGCAGAGAATGCAAATGATTTCGTAGCTTTTGCGTGTAAGTGCTCAATACATCGTGCATATTTATCTCTGGTGTCTGCATAGATGTGCGGTCGTTGGTTGTTCTTCTCAAACGGTTCAGCGTGAACGCATACTCTGCTCCGATATTCCAACGAGTAGTTAAATCGGCAAATCCACCTACTCTCCAATAATAGTCTCTCGCTGGAATACGATTGCTACTCATAGAATTATAATCGTATGAAGGCAGGTTGAAAACTCGCTTTATGCGCCCTTCGCCATTATTCTTGGCAGTAATGGGATTGGAAAACGAAACATACAGGTTTACGTTGTTCCATCTTGAAAACACCGAAACGGCTGCAGTGTTGCGGAAAAATGTGTTGGCAACGTTCAAACGGTTTTCTATCGAGCCATTCACTCCGTTATCTTTCTGCTTCCGAAGAACAATATTAATCACTCCGCCCTGCACGTTGGCGTCTTGCGAAGCATCGGCAACCGTCTGGACTTCCACCTTGCTGATGTCCGAAGAACGCAGACTTTGCAAGTAGCTTATCAATGCTGCACCTTTCATTCGTATCTCGTGCCCATTGAGGAGAACCTTCACTTTCCCCCTGCCGTCTATGCTAATACCCCTTTCTGTAACAGTTACGTGAGAAACAGATACTAAGACTTCGTCCATGGTTTTGTTTTCGTCTTCACGCATTTGCACGATTATCTTGTTACCCTTATTCACTATTCTACTTGCAATAACAGTAACTTCCTGCAAAGTATGTTGCTTTGATACATTAACAGTATCAGAAGATGAAACAAATAATGAGAAAATAGTTGCCAATAAAAACATTAGATACTTATTTAAAAGATGTTGCCTTTCAGTTCCTATTCATTCTAAAAAAGTATTTAATTTTATTGAAGGTAGGTAACCTTTGCTGTAAGCACACCTTTCTTTAAATCTTTGTCGGTGAAAACCTGCTGAATAAATCCTTCCGTTGGGCGTCCGTATTCGTCTTTGTCAATCTGTTTATTGTCGTTTGTATCGATAAAGGCGCTTACTTTAAACTTACTCCATTTTGGCATTTCAAGTGTTATTTCCATTTTGTGCCCACTCACTGCATGCATCAACATTACAGGTTTAACAGCATTATCGGTCGCATCTAAAGTCTCTACCATTATTAAAAACGTCCCTTCTGTTTCTCTAATCCCATTAATGGATAATGTTATGGTTTTACTACTACAAACTGCGCATAAGGCTAAAGTAATAATAGATAATAGTAATCGTTTCATAATTGATTTCCTTTAATTTATTAATTACACTGCAAATATAATGTTGTTTATAATATAAACCAAATATAAAAGCCTAATTATCAGTATATTATAACTTTATTTAACAAGAAAAATAAAAAGGACACACCATTTAAAATGGTATGTCCTAAATAATTTATTGGATATTTGACTACTATAAAAGATTAGTTGTCAAACAATTTATTTACTAAAAATTAAACGAGGTATTGATTAGAAATACTTTCGTTATTTACAACACGACGGATAGTTTCAGCAAACATATCTGCAACAGAAATCTGCTTAACCTTTGAACATCTATCTGTATATGGGATAGAATCAGTAAATACAATTTCTTCTATAGCAGATGCTTCAACGCGTTCGCTTGCAGGACCACTCATAACACAATGAGATGCACAAGCACGTACACTCTTTGCACCTGCTTCTTTCATAATATCTGCAGCTTTTGTCATTGTTCCAGCAGTATCTACCATGTCGTCTATAATAACAACATTTTTGTCCTTTACGTCACCAATAATCTGCATAGAAGCAACTTCGTTAGCACGTGCACGTGTTTTATTGCAAAGGACTAATGGGCAACCAAGATACTTTGCATATGTATTAGCACGCTTAGAACCACCTACATCAGGACTGGCAATAACCATATCTTTTAAACGTAAGCTCTGCAAATAAGGAAGTAATACACCACTTGCATAAAGGTGATCTACAGGTACATCAAAGAACCCTTGAATCTGATCAGCGTGCAAGTCCATTGTGATAAGACGGTCTATACCTGCAACACTTAGTAAGTCAGCAACTAATTTTGCGCCAATACTCACACGTGGTCTATCCTTTCTATCCTGACGTGCCCAGCCAAAATAAGGAATAACAGCTATGATATTACGAGCAGATGCACGCTTTGCAGCATCTATCATCAATAGCAATTCCATCAGATTATCAGAGTTAGGGAATGTACTTTGCACAAGGTATATGTCCTTTCCACGAATACTTTCTTCGTAAGAAACAACAAACTCTCCATCAGAGAAGCGTGTCATTAAAGAGTTGCCTAAAGGACAACCCAAACTTGCACAAATTTTTTCTGCCAAGTATCTCGTCTTTGTTCCCGAGAATACTAAAAAAGAGTTTTCTTCACTCATTTTCTATTAGTTGTTAAATGTGGGTGTTATGTTGATTATTCTATTGCTTTCTGCAGTTTTTGGAAGTATTTTATAATACCTTTAAAGTCTATATCGGAATGTAAATCAAACTGATTCCAAAATTCTTCATCTACAACGACTCCTCCAAATCCATATTGTTTTAATTCTGAAATTCGATCTAAGGTTATTCCTCCCATAGCATAAACTCGTTTTCCAAGTAGTCCTTGGTTTTTAAGTTCGGTCAGTTCTAAATCAGAAAACGTATGTTCTTCGTTGGTGTCTTTATGTTCAGTACTATACATATTGCCTAAAAATACGTAGTCCGAAACTTTTCGCATTTCTTTCAGTCGCATTGAGTTCTTGCAAGTCCTACCTATCAATCCTTTATAACCAACAGGTGGAACTGCATTTTCGGTATCAAGATGAATACCTGCCAACGATTTTTCGTTCTTCAAACGATAATGCTGATGGACTGTAATATACCTATGATAGGTATTAGGAATAAGCGATAGTAATCGCTCCAAATAAAGGGTAGAATTTTCATTCTTCGAGATATGGAGATTATCAAGTCCTTCCTCGAAGAGTGCAGTCAATATCTTATCTTCCTCCACAAAATATGTGGATTTAGTCATAACGACCAATTTCATACCCAGTAATTTGTTGCAAAGGTAGATATTATTTCTGAGTTTTACAAACTTTTCTGTATATTTGCAAAATGAAAATAAACGCAATAACATTCGAGGAGTTGCAACGCCCTACCTATATTTTAGAGGAAGCGAAGTTACGCAACAATCTATCGCTTATATCATCGATAGCGAAAGAGGCTGATATTGAAATAATTTTAGCTTTCAAAGCTTATGCTCTTTGGAAGACTTTTCCCATTTTTCGCGAATATATCAATGCCACAACAGCTTCATCTCTTTACGAAGCAAAATTAGGATATAATGAATTTGGTGCACCTACTCACACTTTTTCGCCTGCTTATACCGACTACGAAATAGACGAAATAGCAAAATGTTCATCGCATTTAGTATTCAACTCGCTTTCTCAGTTTAATAGACTTCAGTTAAAGCGAAACAAGCTAATAACAATATTAGTTTTGGCTTACGTGTAAATCCTGAATATTCGGAAGTAGAGACACTACTTTATAATCCTTGTGCACCTGGAACTCGGTTTGGAGTGTCGGCAGACAAATTACCCCAGACTTTGCCAACTGATATAGAAGGGCTCCACATTCATTGCCACTGCGAAAATGGTAGTGATGTTTTCGAACGCACATTACAACATATTGAGGAAAAGTTTTCTCCGTGGTTCAAACAAATTAAATGGATTAACTTTGGTGGTGGCCATCTTTTGACACGTGAGGACTACGATATTAAACGTTTAATTGACTTACTTAAGCAGTTTAGAATTAAGTATCCATGGCTTAAAGTAATATTAGAGCCAGGAAGTGCATTTTCTTGGCAAACAGGACCTCTTGTTTCTCAAGTTATAGATATTGTAGAAGATAAAGGAATAACTACTGCCATCTTAAATGTTAGTTTCACTTGCCACATGCCCGACTGTTTAGAAATGCCTTACTACCCTACTGTTCGTACAGCTGAGCATGTTGAAAATAATGAACAACATATTCACAATATTTACCGCTTAGGAGGAAATAGTTGTTTGAGTGGTGATTGGCTCGGAGATTGGAAGTTCGACCACGAACTGAAGATAGGTGAAAACATAATTTTCGAAGATATGTTGCATTATACAACAGTAAAAACTAATATGTTTAATGGTATCACTCACCCTGATATTGCTTTACTGAAACAAGACGGAGAATTGGAAATCTTACGCAGTTTTACATATAACGACTATAAACAACGTATGGATTAATTCAGATTTAATGCCATTTTCTTATAAAAATATCTGTCAAAATGTTGATTTTTACACTATGGCATATATTTTGCTTTCTTAAATTGAAGAAAACATAAAGCAGGAGAATAAAAAATGGCATTTATAGATTACTATAAAATTCTAGGTGTAAAAAAAGATATTCCACAAAAGGATGTACGCGCAGCTTATCGAAAGCGTGCAAAACAATTTCACCCTGACCTTCACCCTAACGATGCTAAAGCAAAAGCAAAGTTTCAAGCTTTATCTGAAGCTTACGAAGTAATTAGCGATCCGGAAAAGCGCGCTAAATATGATAAGTATGGTGAGCAATGGCGTAATGCTGAAGCTTTCGAAAATTCTGGTGGTGGCTGGCAAAATCGCAATAGTTATAACACGGCATTTGATGGTTTTGACTTTAGCGGAATGGGTGGCGGATTTAGTAGTTTCTTCCAAGATTTATTTGGTGGTAGTTCAAGAGGTGGTTTTGGTAGGAGAACAGGTCAAAACAATACACCTCCTCCATCAAATGAAGTGGTAGTTAGTATTGATTTATATACAGCCTTACTGGGAGGTGAAATTGTAGTCATGCTTCCTGAAGGTAGAAAAGTAAAATTAAAGGTGAAACCTTATACGCAAAATGGAACTAAAGTAAGAGTAAAAGGTAAAGACAATTCAGGCGACACAATACTGAGATATAACATAAAACTACCAACTGTCTTGACAGAAAACCAAAAGGATTATCTTCGCAAAATGCGTGATAATATTTAAATTAAAATTATTTACCCCGTTCGTATTGTTTATTTTTACGAACGGGGTATTTTTATCTACACACCTATATCTAATATTCGTTCTTTTTTTATAGAAAGAAAAAAACTAGAGAAGGGTATAAAAAAACGAACGTATATATAGAAAAAAATATACAGCATATAATTAGATGTAAGAAAAAAACATAATTAAAAAAACACGCAAAAAAACATAATTAAAAAAATTTTAAAAAAACGTAATTACGTTTTTTTGATCATTTATTATTATAATTTTTCAAATCAAAATTACATTCCACCCACCTATCATTTTCTTATATTATGAAGTGGCAGTAGCGACTTTCCATCATATAAAAAAATAGTTTTCTTCAATAAATACTTTATTATCAGTTTGTAGCAACATATACCCCTTTTTTTACTTCTTTTTCAAAAATGGTTTTTTTATATCAAATTTGTTCTATCTTTAAGTGCTTTTCAAAAAGTCCTGTAATAACCTCCTAACAAAAACCGCTATAAGGAAAAACAATGATTTATATTTATGACAATTATAAAAAAATCCAAAAAGAAAGTTATTATACCTAAGAAATTATATATGATAAACATTGTTTCTATAAAATAAAAATATGTATCTTTGCAAACAATATAAATAAGGAATCTGACTAAATAACTCTGCGGGCATCACAAAAACCTATAGGCGGAGAATGTGTTAGAGATATCGTTCCAAACCTTTTACAAAGAAGGGAGGAGGAATTGTACTCTAAAATAACCACATAAATTAAGACTAAAACACATTCTCAACTATAAGTAAAGTTATTTAAGTCGTTCTAATAATTACTTTTTATCGTATTAGGATAATAACATAAGGTTCAAATAGTTAAAGTATATTGTAACAGATTTACTACAATAGGATTTATTAGAACATTCTTTACAAATAATCAAAAATATTTTTTATTACGATGTTAGAAAAATCATCAAAGATATATATCGCTGGACATAGAGGCTTGGTGGGTTCGGCTATTTGGAATAATCTAAAAGCACGCGGATATAACAACCTTATTGGTCGTACACATCAAGAACTCGATCTTATAAATCAGCAATCAGTAGAGGACTTTTTCGAAAAAGAACAGCCAGATGCTGTAGTTTTAGCAGCAGCTTTTGTTGGGGGTATCATGGCAAATAGTCTGTATCGTGCCGACTTTATTATGCAGAACATGAAGATGCAGTGCAATGTTATCTCTTCTGCTTATAAATATAAAGTTAAGAAACTATTGTTCTTAGGTTCAACATGTATTTATCCTAAGAATGCTCCGCAACCAATGAAAGAAGAGGCTTTACTAACTTCTCCTTTGGAATATAGTAACGAAGAATATGCAATTGCAAAAATTGCAGGTCTAAAGATGTGTGAAAGCTATAATCTTCAATACGGAACAAACTTTATCGCCGTTATGCCGACCAATCTTTATGGACCGAACGATAATTTCCATTTGGAGAATAGTCATGTAATGCCAGCTATGATGCGTAAGGTTTATTTGGCAAGACTTATTCACGAAGAGAATTGGAATGCAATAAAAGTGGATATGAATAAACGTCCTATCAACCCTGTTGCTAAGTTAAGCGAGCAAATTGGTAGCGAGAATGTTGATGGCAATTCACCAAAAGAGCGCATTTTAAAGGCTTTGGCTTTCTACGGAATAGAAAATAATAAAGTCACTCTATGGGGAACAGGCTCACCTTTACGAGAATTCCTGTGGAGCGAAGATATGGCAGATGCTTCCGTTCACGTATTACTTAATGTTGACTTTAAGGATATTATTGGCATTGAGAAATATTCAAGCGTATTCTATGGAGTAAAAGCTGATGGAAATGTAGATAGAAACAATAGCGATGGTCGTGGTGGTGCAATACCAAGTCTTGGAGAAATACGAAACTGTCATATCAATGTTGGTACCGGCAAGGAACTAACCATCAAGGAACTTTCTGCATTAGTAGCAAAAGCAGCAAACTTTACTGGTGAAATTATCTGGGACGAAACAAAACCCGATGGTACACCACGAAAACTCATCAATGTAGATAAACTCCATTCTTTAGGTTGGACACATAAAGTTGAAATAGAAGAAGGAGTAAAACAACTCTATGAGTGGTATCAACAGTCACTAAAAAACTAATAATTTTTAAAAAGAATACTGAAAATAAACTTTTAAATCTATAGTATTATTAGATCTATTCTGAAGCTGAAAGTAAAAAGAATATGGAAGAGAATAATAAGAGAATAGCAAAAAACACCTTGATGCTGTATATGAGAACTATTCTTATGATGGGAATAGGTCTATATACATCTCGCGTTATTCTTCGTTCCTTAGGAGTAACTGATTTTGGTATTTATAATGCCGTAGGAGGAGTAGTTGCAATGTTTGGCTTTATCTCAACATCATTAGGTAATGCCACATCAAGATTTATTACAATAGCAATTGGACGAGGCGATCAAACTTTCACTAATCAGACCTTTGGAAATATTAAAGTAATATATTATGCTTTATGTGTAATCATTGTTTTATTAGCAGAGACAGTTGGATTGTGGTTCTTATATAATAAGATGACTATTCCTGCTGAGAGAATGGATGCGGCCTTTTGGGTTTTTCAATTTTCTATACTTTCAGCTGTATTAGGGCTCATAAGTGTTCCATATATATCTACGATCATTGCTCATGAAAAGATGTCAGCATTTGCCTATACTTCATTACTTGATTCTTTTTTGAAATTGCTAATTTGTTTTCTACTACAAATCATTCCTTATGACAAATTAGAGACGTATGCCTTCCTATTCTTCATTGTTGAAGTTATTGATAGAATTATTTATGCAGTATATTGTAATAGGCATTTTGAAGAAGTACATAGTAAAGCCAGGCTAGATAGAACTCAGTTAAAAGAGGTTCTTTCAATGTCTGTATATACTTTAATGGGAAATTTGTTTTGGATCTTAAATACCCAAGGAGTTAATCTTTTACTAAATATCTTTTTTGGTCCTATTGTAAATGCTGCTCGTGGAATTGCCACGCAAGCTCAAGGAGCAATGTCTCAGTTTGTTGCTAATTTCCAAACAGCAATAAACCCACAGATAACGAAATCTTATGCAGATGGAAATAGTACAAGAATGCATCACCTTTTACATTTGAATAGTAAATTTTCTTTTTTACTAATGTTTGTAATGAGTGTTCCCGTCTTTATAGAAGCACCCGTTATACTAAAATGGTGGCTAAAAGTAGTTCCCGATAATACTGTTATTTATTTTAGAATAATATTGCTATATTCTCTGCTAGGAACATTAACAAATCCACTTTGGGTATCTGTATTAGCAACTGGAAAGCTAAAAAAATACCAATTAATTGATAGTCTTGTGCAGGCATCGATACTACCTATTGCATATATTGTTTTTAAGTATCTTTATGCACCCTCTTATTGGATATTCTTAATCTTAGTCTTCTTCAAATTAATTGAGTATATTGCTAGAATAATAGTTGTTCTTCCATTAATTAATCATCGGTATTTAGATTATACCAGAGAAGTTATTAAGCCTTTACTATTGGTTTTCTTTACAGCACCATTATTACCATTAATGTTAGCCACTATAGGTGTAGAAAAATGAAATTTTTAAATTTTTTTATTACTGATAATATCCATTGCAAGTTGTATGATTTCTATTTGGCTGTTAGGATTAAATAAGAACGAAAAAGATTTTTTTCTCTTGGAAGCATTAAAAAAACAAAGATATTAAAAATTCAATCAACTATAAAGGTATTAAACTATCTTTATGATATATATCTAAAAATAATATTAATGTAATAATAAAAAAGATAGTGCTCCTAGATGTTATTTAACTTCAAACTAATAATAAATAAGTCATCGGCTTAATAATGATTGCGATATACTGAACACTGATGAGACAATAAATATAACAAATGAAAGAAACTGATATATATAATATAACATGCAATACAGATGATAATTACGCCCAACATTGTTGCGTAATGCTGTGTTCACTTTTTGAAAATAATAAAGATTTATGTTTTCATATTCACATTCTTACACATAATCTATCTCGAAATTCATCTGAAATTCTAAAAAAATTAGTCCTACAATATCATCATAAGATAACTATATATACAGTTGATGAGACTAAATTAGAAGGAGTTGTTTTTAGGAAAAATAGACCATTGACTAAAGCAGCGTATTATCGAGTTTTATTACCTGAGGTACTTGACCTATCAATTGACAAGATTATGTACTTGGACTGTGATATTGTTGTTATTGGTAAGATTAAAGAACTATTTGAGTTTGATTTAACAGAGTTTGCTCTTGCTGCATGCGAAGACCCTGCACCATATAATTCTCTTCATAGAAAGCAATTGAACATGGATCTTTCTAATAAAGCTTTCTGTTCCGGTGTAATGATGATTAACCTAAAATATTGGAGAGAACATGATGCAACTGAAAAACTTCTAGCATTTTCTAAAAAGGAACGAGGTGAAATTTATCTACACGACCAAGATTCTCTTAATTATGTATTTAAGGGAAGATGGTTTAAACTTCCATATAAATGGAATAAACCCCTTTATCGATAGTACCATTAGATACTAATCAGAAATTATTTGATATGGATGAATTTCTGAATCAACCAATCATTCTCCACTATGCTAGTCCTCTTAAGCCATGGACCAATGTATGGTTCCCTGAAAAAAAGGAATATGATAAATACCTTATGCTATCTCAATTTCCAAATCCTAAGATACAGAGAGTAGGAATATCAAAACGACTTTTTTTATTACAAAAAGTGTAATTAGATATTATGCAAATAGATACCTTCGACCATTTATTCCTAAAATTATAGAAATTTTATTACAGGACATAATCAACCTACTTAAAAATAATTTATACTATAATTTTTTTAAACCACATAAATTAAGTAGACTCTTATTTAATATTTGGATTTCAAGATATAAATAATATGAGGATAGTTTTTATATCAGTAATGATGCCTGCAGCAGAAAAATATTCGTGGGACTAGTGCACTGCCTTATCATCTATTATTAGATAGAGATAAAAAGTATAGAAATTGAGTTATATTCTTATAACTTAAATAAGCTATCCAATGAACAAATTGAAACTGTTGCTAAAGAGTTAAATCTTAAGATACATATATTACCTACACCTTGGTGGTATACGTTTATTCTTAATTATCTTTCATCCTTTAGATTATTTCTTAAAAATCCTATTGGGAATTACATTCGTTTAAATAATGAACAGGTAAATGAGATTATGAAAAAAAATCCTGATGGGATTTGGATCTATGGAGAAGAGCTTTCTCGTATCAGTGAACAATTAAAGGATTTTAAACGTGTACATACTTTACCAGACTGTGAGTCTCTCTATTATTATAGGGTACTAGGTAAACGATTTGCAATGAATGATAAAATGAGGTTTCTAAGACTTTTATTTATGTATCCAAAATATATAAATATGGAAAGAAGTTTTGATGATTCTCCTTTAGTTTATTATCATTTGGTAGGAAAATCTGATGTTTCTTTCCTAAAAGAGATAAAACCATCAGTTCAAGCAATTTTTTTAAGACATCCTCATTATCAAGTTGCGATGCCTATAAAGACAATCTCTTTCTCATCGCCAAAAATAAAATTATTAATAGCTGGACAATACAATCTGTATATGAAACAAGATTCGGACACATTGGTTGAATGTCTGACTAATACCCCAGATATTACTGAGTTGAAAAAGAATTATACAATTACTTTTTTAGGTAAAGGATGGGAAAGACATGTTAAAGATCTTAGAAGTAGTGGATATGAAGTTAATCATATAAAATTTGCACCTAACTATATAGAGGAAATTAATAAACATGACATTCAGATAACTCCAATCAGTATTGGTACAGGAACTAAAGGAAAAGTTCTTGATGCCGTAGCAAATGGTTTATTAGTGATTGGTTCATGGTATGCATTAGAAAATATTGCAATAGAAAACAAAATTTCTTGCCTACAATACAACAACGTAGATGAAATAATTCCTATTCTTCAAGATATTTTCTTAAAAACCAAGCATTATGAAGATATTGCTAAGAAAGGACGACAAGCTGTATTAGAATTACATGATGGTAGCATAATTTCGAAACAACTATTTCAAATATTTGTAGACCAATAAATAACAGCAGATACAGAATTGATATTAAAAAAATGATAAAACAAATACTATCTTTCATTTCTTCGTTATTTTATTTAACACTTCTTATTCGACATAATTTCTTATGCAGAAAGCATTTACTTTTTGCCTTTATATAATAAGAAATATTCTTACAATAAATGCTACTTAGATCAAAGAACTATAATATATATGGTGCAACCTGAGACTACTTTTTCGGGTGGTTTATCCGATCGTCTCAGAGGTATTATTTCCATTTATGCAGAATGTAAGAAGCAAAAATTACCTTTTAAAATAATCTTTGAACCATTACATTTACAAGACTATTTAATTCCTAACAATTATAATTGGCAGATGGATCAGAAGGACATATGTTGGGATACAAAGAAAGTATATCCTTGCACTATATTAACTTACAACAAGAACTTAAATAACAAAGCTCAATACATAGCTCAAAAAAAGATGTTAAGGTGCTTTTTAAAAAAACGGTATAAGCAGATACACATCTATTCTAATATGGCAATTGCAGAGAATAATTTTAGTGCTTTGTTTAATGAGTTATTTCGTCCATCTGACAAATTACAAGAACAACTTGATTATCATTTAAATGAGTTAGGAGGTAAAAGAGAATATATTTCATTAACTTTTAGGTTCCGACAACTATTAGGTGATTTTAAGGAAGGAGGATATATATTGCCAGTATCTCAAAGAGAAGATTATATTCAAAAATGCATCAAAGGCGTTGAGTACTTACATTCTTTATTTCCAAATGAACGAATTTTAGTAACAAGTGACAGTGAAACCTTCTTGAAACGATTAACTAGTCTTGATTATATTTATACTATTCCTGGTACTATAGTACACATGGGATTTACTTTTGATGCAAGTCAAGATACTTATATGAAATCTTTTGTTGATTACTTTATGTTAAGTTATGCAAAAAAAGTATATCAAATGACTGATAAATTTTTATTTAAAAGCGGATTTCCACATAGAGCAGCAATGCTAAATAATGCTCCTTATGAAGAAATTAAATTAAGGTATGACGAAGTTTAAATCTGAACGAATCATTTATTTTGATGCGGTCAAATTTTTGGCTGTTTGGATGGTTTGTATAGGCCACTCATACTATCTGGTAGATTTGGTTCAACCTTCAAAGTTATATCAATGGATTTATTCTTTTCACATGCCATTATTTATGTTTCTTTGTGGATATTTTTCTTCTCATTCATATAAGAAACCTTTTAAAGAATTCTTAAAACAGAAAAGCATTCAGCTAATAGTTCCTGCAATTAGTATTTCCTTAATTACCATATTAGTTTGTGTTATTATCGGTTCCCCTAATATAAAGATAATTGCAAAAAGTGAAATAATAGGTGGAATGTGGTTTTTGAGAACTTTATTTTTATGTTCTATTTATTCTTACGTAATCAAACGATTATGTAGTAACGATATTTTAGCTGCAATAGGGTCTATACTTGTAGGACTATTCTTTCCACATGGTTACTTCCTGCAATTTAATTGGATGCTAATTATTTTTTTGGGCGGGATATTTCTTTTAAAGCTTACTATAAATTTTATGAAAAAAATATTTGTCCATCTTTACAATTAGTTCTTTAATAATATTTATCTTTTTTTGTGAACATAAAGTCCCACAAGTACTCACATATGATGTTCTTTTTAATAACACCAAATATACTACCTAGACAATTACTTACTGGGTTATCAGGGACACTTTCAATTATAGGTTGTACTTATTATTTTTGCATGTTGTTGGGGAATAATAACATTATAATTCAAAAAATAGCTAATATTGGAAAAATATACTTTAGGAATATATGGATTACAATCAATTATTCTACAAAGGTTATTTGTACATTATCTTCGTATTAATCTTGGTTTTTTTACCAGAATGGATATCAGACTTTGTTATTGTACCTACGATAGCTATAATAACCTTACTCATATGTTACTTTTTTTAATTCTATATACGAAAAAAAATAAAATACTAAATATATTTATGTATGGCAATCAATATAAATGAATTTGAATTATTTTTATAATAAATTATTAATTATTTATTTCGAATCTTTAATCAATGCTACTTTATACTTCTGTTTTTTTATAGCTATTTTAATATATTATTTAATAGCTAAAACCAACAGCACAAAAAGAAACTGGCTTGTTTTTTTATCCTTATTATTTCTTGCATTTTTTTGTTGGTTTAGGTGATATGATTGGAGGATATGATCGTTATGTATATGGCTCTTCATTTGACTATATCGCTGACGAATCTAGTATCGGTCAAGGTTATCAAACAATGCTATTTTTAGTTAATGGGTCTGAGTATGGTTTTTTTGCGTGGCAATTTATAATCGCACAGTTTACTTCAAATCGCTATATATTTATATTCGTAACAACAATATTAATTTATCTTCTATTTTTTAATGCATTTCGGAAATATATAGAAGATTATTCGTGGGCTTTGATAATATTCATGGGATTGTTATATTATTTCACAATGACTTACCTAAGGCAAGTCATTGCAGTAGGAATAGCATGGCAAGGAATTAGATTTATATGGGAAAGAAAAGCTTTAAAATTTTTTATTATTTTACTATTTGCATATGGCTTTCATAACTCAGTTCTTATTTTTGCACCGATATACTTTTTACCTGTACGTAAGTATTCTAAACAAACAGTCCTTTTTGTTTTAGGATTTGCTTTTCTTATAGGAATGACACCATTGCCAAATATGTTAATTGAAAATTCAGGAGATTTTTCGGGTATGTCTGACAGAACAGCAAGCTATATTGAACAGAATCAAGGATTTCGAATTGAATATATATTTGAAGTAATTATTTTTGTATGGATTTTATTTAAACATTATAACAGAATTGATAACACACGCAAAACACTCATCTTTTTAAATATGTGTTTTGTTTTTTGTGCAGTCCTTTTATGTTTCATGAGATTTGGACAAGGAGGTCGTTTCAGTTGGTACTACATGATTGGTATTATTTATATGTTTAGTAAATTATGTAAAGCAAGATATAGATATAACTGGATGAGGCAACTTACCTTCTGTATGAGTTTTATTTTATTTCTACGAATTACGTATGTATGGTTACCTATGAATGCCCCATATAAAACATTTTTAACAAACGGAAAACCCTCAGGAGATGGTGTGATATTTAAGACATATGAATATGATTTAATGTATACCTATGATAAATTTTATCGTAAGTAATTGTCCTGCGTTATAAAAACTAATAATAATATCGTCTTTATTCCAAGACATAGAATTTATGCCTTTATTTTTCCATCCTTACACCTACATATAATAGAGGTAGACTTCTCGAATCTATCTATAAAAGCTTAAGAAATCTTACATTTAAAGACTTTGAATGGGTTCTTATAGATGATGGCTCAATAGATAATACTGAAGAGATAGTTTTACCATGGATAGCTAATAACAAAGATAATGGTTCTTTTGCAATTCGTTATATAAAAAAAAGTAATGGTGGAAAACATACAGCAATTAATCGGGGAGTAAAAGAAGCTAACGGTGAACTTATTGTAATACTTGATAGTGATGACACTTTACCATCAGATTCTTTAGAAACAATTGTTCAATACTATGAACAAAGCAAAAAATTAGAGAATTGCGGAGGAGTATGCGGATTAATGGCTCATCATAACGGAAAAATTAATAGGTTCAGGATTTCCCAAAAAAATACTTTTATATGAAAGTGTATTGAAATTTCGATATAAATATAATGTAAAAGGAGATTTATTAGAGGTTTTTAAGACTTCAGTTATGAAAGAATTTCCTTTTCCAGAATTTCCAAATGAAAAATTCTGTCCAGAAGCTCTTGTGTGGAATAGAATAGCCAAGAAATATAAGCTGCTTTGTTTCAATAAAAATTATTTATTATAGAGACTATTTAGATAATGGACTCACAAGCAAAAATAGTTAAGATAAGAATGAATAGTCCTATTGCTTCTACTATGACATATGCCGAAATGTTAAAATATGATATTTCTTTGATTTGGAAGATAAAGTCTGCAATTAATTACTGGCGGTTTAGGTATTGTATAAAAGATAAAAAAATGCAAGCTACCGAAGTAAAGTGGTTTTGGTTTATTTTTCCAACCTTTTGGTTTCTTAATGCATTTGAATGATAAAAAAATCATATATGAAACAGGTTATTATCGATCCACGCTTGAAGTATAACTATGCTTCTTGGTATCTTTTAGGGATAGAAAAAATATTAAGAGGAGAGAGTATTATCTATGATGTAAATTCATTTAAAGAAATAAAATATGAAAAACACTGCAGACTATAATAGTGGATTCGCCTTTATTATCAGAGATAAATCTCAAGATATTTATAGATACCGAAGACGTTGCAAAAATATTCTTAGACAGATATGAATGGTGTGACGTTTATGGAATGGTTAACCCAACTAAGGAACAATTAGAAAAATATAGTAAGTTATTAGCAATTGGTCCTGAATTTAGTGTAACACTTAGAAGTCGTTTAGTTACATTTCTACTTTGCATTAAACTTTTCTTCAAAGGATTTAAATTAACTTCAATCTCGTTTAAAGAATATCTCCGTGATTATCTCTATACCAATATTCGACGTCGCCCCATTGAAAAATATGAACATAAAAATAGAAATCCGTTCAAATTATATTTTTCATGCTTCTACATTATGGTATAATCAATTTGCAGCAACTGATACAAATATGTATCGCGGAGAATTTTTAAAAGCTTGTAAAAAGGCTGACCTAGAAATTGAGGGTGGATTATTTTATGTTAAAAGTAATTCTGTATTAAAGGAAATGCCGGACTATCCTAAATATAAGGAAGAATACAAAGACTTTATCTATGAGAATCGCCTTTCGATGGACGAATATATTAAAAAGACCAAGGAGAGTGTGCTTGTATTCAATACACCAAGCGTATGCGAATGTCATGGGTGGAAACTAGCCGAATATCTTTGTATGGGAAAAGCTATTATATCTACCCCTCTTACTCGCGAGATGCCTGCAAAACTTATTCATGGAGAAAATATTCATTTTGTAGATAGAGTAGAAGATATCTTTGATGCTGTTTTACAAATCAAGAACGATGAAACTTATAGAAAGAAGCTTGAACGCGGAGCAAGAGAATATTATACCAAATGGTTGGCACCTGAGGTTGTTATTCAAAGATTAATAGAAAAAGCTTATCAAAATTAAATATGCTTATAACTATCTTTACTCCAACTTATAATAGAGGAAAACTTATTCAGCGGTTGTATAAAAGTCTACAGAATCAAACATATAATGATTTTGAGTGGATAATTGTTGATGATGGGAGTACGGATAATACAAAAGAGCTAATAGAAAATTTTGAAAAAGACAATAAACATAATTTTCCAATAAAAATATTTCTATAAAGATAATGGAGGGAAACACACTGCTATAAATTTGGGTGTAAAAGAGGCTAAAGGAAAGCTATTTTTTATTGCAGATAGTGATGACATATTACTTGATAATTCTTTAGAGATAATATATAAAGAGTACCTTAAAGTAAAAGGAATTGCAGCTTTTGGAGGTATTTGCGGTTTAGATTGTTATGCTAATGGAGAAATTATTGGCTCTGGCTTAAAAAAAGATATCATAGATTGTAATTATCTTGAAATACAATATAAATATAACATTACAGGAGACCAGAAAGAAGTCTATTACACTAAGGTAATGAGAGAATTTCCTTTTTCCTGTTGTTGAAAAATGAACGTTTTGTTCCAGAAGCCTTGGTTTGGAACAGAATTGCTCAAAAATATAAGTTACGATATATCAACCAACCTATTTACCAAGTAGAATATCAAGAAGGTGGACTTACATCTAAAATAATTGAAGTCAGAATGAAAAGTCCAATTGCATCTACATTATGTTATGGAGAAATGTTAGATTTTGAAATTCCTTTGAAATATAGAATAAAAAGCTGCTATCAACTATTGGAGATTTTATTTTTTTGTATTAAGAATAAAAAAAGAGAATAAGAAAAAAATAAATCTATTATGGTTAGGATTATTACCAATTGGGTTTGTTTTTCATCTCAAAGATTATTTAAAAATCAAAGAGAATTTATTATGCTTCTTAAAACCTTTATAAAAAAACTTACCAATGAGCGCTGGAATATAGGATTTATTCAGAATTCTACTAATGACATTATTAATGGGCATGACATAGAAGTAAAATGGATTATTCATAACTTTAAAGACTCTTGGTTTGCAGATCCATTTATATTAGATGTTACTGATAAAGAGATTACTTTATTAGTTGAAGAGTTTTATAAGCCTATCGGTAAAGGACGAATCGCTAAGCTTATAATTGATAGAATAACAAATGTACTCATAAAGCGAGATATCATTTTAGAGTTGCCTACGCATCTGTCTTTTCCTCTAATAATTAGAAAAGATAATAAGGTTGAAGACTTTATAAAAGATATTGATACTGAAATAGAAAGTTCAACAGAACCTTTTGTATATTTATTACCAGAGAATGGAGAAAGCGGACACCTTTACATATATAAATATTTCATAAAGACAAACCAAATTATTCGTCTACATTGTATCCTTAACGAAGCTGTTGAAGATGCTGTTCCAATCAAAATAGACAAGAATTCATATTTATTCTGTACACCCAGAGAAAATCCAAATGGTAACGTCTTGCATGTTTATAAATGGTCATGTATTGAGAAGCTATTTTTGTTTAAGAAAGAAATTTATCTCGAAGAAAATACAGCACGCATGTCAGGGAGTTTCTTTTACTATAAAGATATTCTTATACGGCCAACTCAAGAGTGTAATACCCAATATGGACATGCAGTAACGTTACAGGAAACAGATATAACTAATTTCAGTTTTATAGAAGTAAGAAAAATTTATTCTGTACACCCTAAACTAAATATTGGTTGTCATACTTTTAATTCATACAAAGGTATTATTGTTACAGATGCTCTTGGTTTTGATAGGATGTGGATAAGAAAAATGCTAAAACGTTTAAAACTTATATAAACGAATGAGAATTCTTCAAGTTATAACTTCATTGGAAATAGGAGGTGCAGAAACATTAGTTGTTAATCTAATATCAAGTTTATGCGCTTTAGGGCATACTGTCGACCTATGTCTCTTTGATGGTAAGGAGACACCATTAATGGAAAGATTAAAGAAAGAAAGTCCAGATACAAAAATTCATTCATTAGGGCATGGAGTATATAATCCCTTTTATATTTTAAAATTAATAAAGATTATGAAAGGGTATGATATTGTTCACACACATAATTCTTCACCTCAGTTGTTTGTAGCAATTGCAAATTTATACTGCCATAGAAAAATAGTTTCTACAGAGCATACAACGTCTAATCGCAAACGTAATTGGAAATGGTATGCACCTATTGAAAGTTGGATGTATGGACAATACAATCATATAATTTGTATAAGTAAAGTTGCTGAAGAAAAGTTAAGGCTATATATGCGAGGTGATTGGATAGATAATAAAAAAAATAAATACAAATGCATTTCCACAATTAATAATGGTGTAGACGTTGGAAGAATCTTTAATGCATCTCCTGATAAAGAATTAATTACACTTAAAGAAAATAGAAAAGCAATTTTAATGGTTGCAGGCTTCAGAGATGCTAAAGACCAAGACACTATTGTTAAAGCCCTATCGTCTTTAGATAAAAATAAATTTGAAATTTGGTTTGCTGGGATTGGTATTAGAATGGAAAAAATTCAGCAGTTAGCAACTTCGTTAGGCGTAGATAAGAGGGTTCGATTTCTCGGTTTAAGATCAGATATACCTAAAGTTCTAAAAGCTGCAGATATTATAGTTATGTCTTCTCATTGGGAAGGATTAAGTCTTAGTAATGTTGAAGGAATGAGTGCTCATAAGCCTTTTATAGCTTCTGATGTAAATGGTTTACGTGAAGTTACTAAAGGATATGGTATTCTTTTCCCTCACGAAGATGCAAAAACCTTGGCAAATGAGATTGAACAATTAGTAAAAAATAAAGAATACTATGATGAAATTGCTGACCGTTGTTATAATCGAGCATTAGAATTTGACATTAGTAAGATGGTTAATGGCTATGCTGATATATATAGAAATTTATTAAAAATAATATTTCAAAAATAATTTCCTTCAATATAATTGACAATCCATTTTCATTAATAGAATGAAAGATATTCAAAAAAAGAAGCTAATTAGGGTAACAACAGTTGACATTTCTTTAGATAGTTTACTAAAAGGACAATTAAAGTTCTTGAATCAGTACTTTGATGTCATTGGTGTTGCAAAAGATACTGGTCTTATACAAAAAGTTAGTGAGAGAGAGGGTATTCGTGTTTTGAATGTTCCTTTAGAACGTCCAATTAGTCTTTTTAAGGATATTAAGGGCTTATGTATATTATATCGTCTATTTAGAAATGAAAAGCCTTGGTGTGTTCACGCTAATACTCCAAAAGGAAGTTTATTAGCTATGATAGCTGCATGGTGTGCACGTATACCAAATAGAATATATACTGTCACAGGTCTAAGATATCAAGGTGCTCATGGAATTCTTAGATTTATTCTTAAGTCAATGGAAAGGCTTTCATGTCTTTTTTCAACAAAAGTTATCCCAGAAGGACAAGGAGTCTTACATTCATTGCGTAAAGATAAAATAACGAAGAAACCATTACGTGTTATATTGAATGGAAACATCAACGGTATAGATACTGAGTTCTTCAAACCTATTGAAAATGGAAACAAAGAAACAAGTAAAGAATTAAACTTCATTTTTATTGGCAGGATTGTAAAAGACAAAGGCATTCATGAACTAACAGAATGTATGAGACAACTAAATTGTAAATTAATCTTAGTTGGTTCATTTGAAGAAGATGATCCTATATCATTAGAAGATAAGAACTTTTTAACTACATCTGAAAAAGTTAAGTTTGTAGGATGGCAACAAGACGTTCGTCCATATTTAGCAGAAGCAGATGTACTTGTCTTTCCTAGCTATCGAGAAGGATTTCCAAATGTTCCTATGCAGGCTGGAGCAATGGGAATACCTTCAATCGTTACAAACATAAATGGTTGCAATGAAATTATTAAAGATGGATTAAACGGAAAAATTATTTCCGCACCATTAGAAGAAGGTTCTGAATCAATGCAAAAAGCATTATTAAGTACTATGAAATGGTTCATTGAACATCAAGAAGAATCAAAAAGAATGGGAATTAATGCTCGCCCTATGATACAAGAAAGATTTGAACAAAAAGCTGTCTGGAAAGCTTTAAAAGAATTCTACGATGCTTTATAAGATTGCGCACCTCCTCCGTGATAAAACCCCTTGGATATGGGATATAATAGGAGTCCTCAATTCTTTATTATTTGGAATAAGATATGGAAAAAGAATGAAAAGTATAGCTAAGGTTCTTTTAAAATATTCAACTATTCCTATTATAGATAAAAAAGAAGATGGTCAAACACAGAAATATAAAATAGAAGAACTCTGCAAAGATAATGTATACTTATTAAATAAAATGTTTGCAGAACAACCTAAAACAGCATTTGATTTCTTTAAACCTCATAATTTTGATGAATCAACATTGTATAAATTAGCTAATGACAAAAGCTTTCTTGCATACATCGTCTCTACAGATACAAAAGATAAAGAACGAGTTTGTATTGGATATTTCTTTCAACGCAGCTTCTTTTGGGGCAAATCCTTCAGAGGTTATATGACGGATTATAGATGGCAAAGACGTGGGATCAATAAGTTAATGAATCTTTGCGCAACAGAAATATCTTCGCTATTAGATCTTCGCGTATTTGGAACAATAGCTCCAGAAAATATTGCATCTTTAAAATCAGCGCAAAATGCCAATGATGTTAAAATAATAGAAACCTTAGGTAATGGAGACTTTTTTGTTGAATACCTACCAAAGAAGAACTAATTAAGAAACAATATTGATAATAAGTTCATTTAAAAAAATATGATATTAAAAATGGCTCTTTGATAAAAATAATGTCATTTATTGGGTTATTATTGTTAAGCCCTATTTTAGTAATCGTATCTATACTTTTAAAGGTGAAAATGCCAGGACCTATATTATTTTGTCAAAAACGTGTAGGGCAGAATGGTAAGTTATTTACGGTATATAAGTTTAGATCAATGACAGTTAAAGCTGAAGCATCAATTGCGAGTAAAGACTCTGAAGCAACTTCTATAGCTTCAACGGAACAAAGTAGGATAACTCCTTTTGGAGAAAAGCTTAGACGATATAAATTAGATGAATTTCCAGAACTTTGGAATGTTCTTAAAGGAGATATGAGTTTTGTTGGACCTCGTCCAGATGTCCCTGGTTATGCTGATCAATTAAAAGGTAAAGACCGTGACATACTTAAATTAAAGCCTGGAATTACAGGACCTGCAAGTCTTAAATATAGAAATGAGGAAGAACTATTGGCTTCTGTTGATAATCCAACACTGTATAATGATGAAATAATTTTCCCTGATAAGGTCAAACTAAATCTTTATTATTTACGGAATTATTCATTTATAAAAGACATTCAAATGATTATCTGTACAGTTCTCGGTAAGAAGATGAACTATGCAGGTGAAATTATATAATTGTTATGATGGAGAGAAAATATTTATGTCTTGCCCATATGAGTGGCAACGAACAAAAGTTCATTCAGGAAGCATTTGATACAAACTGGATCGTGCCATTAGGACCGAATGTAAATGCATTTGAAGAAGAATTAAGCCGTTTTTGTAAATCTAAGCCTAATAATATAGATTTTTCTAACGAAGTTTACCCACAAAGCATACAAGCACACAACAATAATCCAGATGAATTATGGCATAACGGATATAATGATTTGGAAGAAAAAGAAGTTGTTGCTTTATGCTCGGGTACAGCTGCCATTCATTTGGCACTGATTAACTTGGGTGTTAAGGCAGGCGATGAGGTAATTTGTCAGAGTTTTACTTTTTGTGCAAGCTCACACCCTGTAGCTTATCTTGGTGCAACTCCTGTTTTTGTTGACTCAGAAGTTGACACATGGAATATGTGTCCTGTATTACTTGAAGAAGCTATCAAGGATAGAATAGAAAAAACAGGTAAAAAGCCAAAAGCCATCATTGCTGTTTACCTCTATGGAATGCCTGCAAAAATAAAAGAAATTATGGAAATTGCCGAAAGGTATAATATTCCATTAATAGAAGATGCAGCAGAAGGTTTGGGTAGTCGTTACAATGGAAAGGTTGTAGGCACATTTGGCAATTATGGAGTAATGAGTTTTAATGGTAATAAAATGATTACTACATCAGGAGGAGGAGCCTTAATTTGTCCAAATAAAGAAGCAAAGAATCGTATTATGTTCTTTGCAACACAAGCGCGTGAGGCTTTCCATACTATCAACACGAAGAGATAGGCTACAATTATCGTCTAAGTAATGTTTGCGCAGGCATAGGACGTGGACAAATGACAGTTCTCGATGAACATATTTCACATCACAAATTCATTGCTAGAATATACAAAGAAGGGTTTAAAGATGTGAAAGGTATTACCTTCCATGGGAATCCAGACGAAAATTATGATTCTAACTTCTGGCTTAACACCATAACAATTGATAAAGATATAAAGGTAGTTGGTCAAGCAAATGCTTATAAAGAAGCTATTGCTGGTGCTGTTGGTGGAGCAGCTGGTGTTGTTCATTCAACTGGAGCTGTTCATACTAACTGTGAACCAAATACAAATGTAGAAGCAATGCGAATAGCATTAGATAAATTAGGTATAGAAAGTCGCCCACTTTGGAAACCAATGCATTTACAACCAGTCTATAAGAATAGTCCAGCTTATGTAAATGGTATTAGCGAAGAGCTATTTAAAACTGGTCTTTGTCTTCCATCAGGCCCTATGGTAAGTAAGGAAGATGCCAAGTTTATAATCGAATCAATAAGAAGGTCTATTGTTGAATAAAATTCTCTTCTACTAATAAAAAACTTTATGAGTGCGGAGAAGCTTCTAAAAGAATTAATTAAAAATGAGTTATGGGGAGGGATTCTAAGCTTTCCATCCTTAGATAAAAAAAGGACTTTTCTGACTTACAGAGAATTGCGAGTATGCAAACTGTTAGTGGATTAGTCTTTTCATCACTCATCAACAATAACATAAAACTACCACAGCAAGAAGCTCTAGCAGCTTTTGGTAGTTTAGAAAATATTAAGAAGTCAAATCTACTTCTTAATAGCAACCTAATATTACTCACGGAGCTATTAGAAAAGCATGATATAAAGTTTTTTATTGTAAAAGGGCAAACAATTGCAAATTTATACCCTCACCCACTCCATCGAATAGGTGGAGATATTGACTTCTATTGTTTTCCAAATGATTTGGAAAAACTTATTAACATACTACATAAGGAATTAAAAGTAGAATTAGAGCGAGACGAATCTGAACAGCATTATAGTTTTCACTTCAATAAGACTTTATTCGAACTACACTTTACACTATTTAAGTTTGCAAATTCTGAAAACCAACAATACTTTGATAACTTAATAAATACAGAGCCCCTAAGTTATACTCTAATTGATAATAAGAAAGTTCCGATTTTAAGTCCAACGTTAAATCTCGCTTATACTTTTTTACATCTTTATCACCATCTTATAGAATTAGGTGTGGGACTAAGACAATTTTGCGATATAGCAGTGTTATGTTATACGGCTGCTATGGCTGAACAAGATCAGAATAAAGAGAGAAGTATAGATAAAGAATGGCTTGCTGAGATTTTATCACACTTAGATTTTCAAAAAGCTTTCACAGCAATAGGTACTATTCTTGTTGACGATTTAGGATTATCTAAAAATTATTTTCCCTATACATTAACACAAAAAGACTATAAAAGAAAGAAATATATTTTAAGCGTTGTGTATAAAAGAGGAAACTTTGGTAAATATGGTCGAACGACGGAAGTAAGGTCTGGATTAAAGTATTATATTGAACAAACAGCAATAAAACTATCACACTATTATCACCTCTTTAATCTAAGTAAAAAAAGGAAAAATATAGCCTTAATTTCGAAAGAAATACCGAAAAAAAGATTTTTTTCAAGCAATTAAAAGGTGATTTGTAAAAATATAAAGCAACAGAAAAAAAGAGAGTGTGTCATATTAGACACACTCTCTTTTATTTTTACTTACATTTCACACTATTTTTTTGAAGGATTCATTATCTCACGAGAACCTTCTTTCCATCAATAATATAAACTCCTGGACGCAAATCGCCTTTTTCTTTTGCCTCTTTTACCTTCATACCACTAATTGTATATATTTCATCTGTATCTTCTTTAGGAGAATCGATTTCAGTTATACCAGTAACAATCTTTTTATCAATCAATCTTACATTTCTTAAATAATATCCCTCTCCAGATATCTGCAAACCATACTTATTAATTGTTTTAGCACTCTCATCGTCTAACTCAATAACGTATTGCTTTTCATCACGTGCAGCTGATAGGTTTATACTCTTGTTAACTTGTGGAAGTATTATCTTACCTTGCGATTCAACATCAAGAACAGTAAATTCTAATATTTGGTTACGGTATACTCTTTCGAACATCTCCTTAGGAATGATAACTTTATCTTTATTTATTTGCTTAAAGCCATTCCATATACTGCTTTCCTTTTTTTCGCTTGCTAAAGAGAATATACGTATATTTTCACCTTCTATATAACAACCCTCCTTTTTTAATTCTTCTAGCATATTTTTATCTGTAATGAAGAATGTTACCTGCGCATCATTTCTTGATAGTTGAGGTTTTAGCGTTGTTATGCTCTTACCATACTTATTATAAATATCAATAGAAGATAGTCCAACTTTACGATGTTTAGATGAAGAGAGCGTATCAATATCCAATATAAGTTTGTCTCCTATTTTAAGATTACCCAATCGTTTAGTAGGTATTTCTATTTTAGCTTTTGTCTGTTTCATATCACCAGGTAATGGCTGAGCACCAATCCAAATCAGCTTATTTGCACGTTTATAAACACGCATCCAGTCAATATCCATTACATAGTCCTTAGGCACTTTATTTATATCTCCACCATACTGAGGATCCATTTCTGGATAAAGTATACCACCACCTTTTCCGTCTGGTTTTCCTCCTATTTGTCCTGTAATAGCAACATCCCACACACGATCAATACCATTCTTGAAATTTTCTTTTCTCAAGAGAGCATTGTATCGATATGGATACTTATCTTTCATTGGCTTCATATCAGCAGAATCTACTGCCTCACCAGACGTTTTATAGTATGATGTAATGAAAACAGATCTTACTCTACCATCCAAGAGGAATGATACAGCTATATTACGAGAAGAATCACCTGGCTCAGGGTCAATCTGTGCCCCATAAACATGGAAATCTTCTGAAGGGTCAAACATTATTTCTTTTATTCTATCACTATAATTATTATGATTATATCCGTTTTTAAGTACATACTTTTTCTTATCTTGATCGTATCTTGTACCTAAATTATAATCTATACCATGTATGGATTGATGAACATAGCGTCGTTTTTTATCAATATTATCTTTTGCAAAGGTTCTTGCATCATCATGTACAAAGAATTCTTGCAAATCAATTTCAAAAGTACTAGACCCATTGCAATGACGAAGCCACAATGCCATCCAAGTACCAATAGAGAAAGGTATCTTGGCTTTTATCTCAATACGAGAGTAAAGTGGATAATAGTTGCCTCCATTCTCTGCATCTCTGCTAGAGAGTGCACCTGACCACCAACCATATTTGTATAACCATGTTTAGGTTTTATAGGGTTTCGCATCTTTATACTATAATCAGTATTTGCTGGATCATCTTCGTATTTGCGGAGTCCTGTCTTTATAGGTTCACGAGTAGCACGAATAGATAATAAACCATTATTTACCGTTACCATTTGGTCGCGATATATCTGAGCATTACCTTGTTTCTTGTTATTACCATAAAGTTCATAACTATAATGTTTTGTTTTATCACCATAGATTCCCCATAAACTTTTATTTATAATTGTTCCATTAAACTCATCACCTCCATAATAACTCCACCCCACTAATGAAGGGACAACTCCTTGATTTTTCTGTGCTGAAAGTCCTAAATGAACTAAACCTAAAGCACAAATAGTAATTACTACTTTTTTTCATATGCTTTTATTTTTTTATATGTGAAGAGTAGTTGTAAGCTACTCGTGTTATGTGATTATTTGAAGAATTATCCTCGTGAAATAGAAAGGTATTTAAAAACTTAAAGAATAAGACTATTATAATGTCAAATTTAAAGAGGTTATAACCTTTGGCTGCAAATTTACAATATTTCCAATAAACAAAGGTTACATAAGTGTTTACACGAGTGTAAAAATAAGCGTAATTTACCGAAATAATTTTTTTACAGTTTGTTGATGAATATAAAAAAAGCTATCTTAATTGTTTAATATTATTTACATGTGTTTTTGTAATATAAAATGCAGAAGTAAATATAAACAAGCAATAGGATTTATGGAAAAAAAGATGAGCATATATCAAAAGTAAATTACTATATTTGTAGTTGTTTGTTGTGTGTTATATCTTACACCTATGAAAGAAAAACAATAGATAAATTATGGAAAATATAGAGAAGGCAGTACAGTATGTTCTTAAAAAAAAGGAATATCAACTAGAAAAGCTTACACATTTCTATTTCACTTCTAACGAAGATATAAATAGCTATATAAGTGGTAATAAGAGTCGAGCTATTATTGGTCTTAAATTAGAAAGAATTTCTAATTGGCAACATTGGAATTTTATTTATTCTTTTTTTAAAGAGAATAAACTAGATCATAATTTATTAGCATTATCAACATATTATGCAATAGAGTCTATTACATGGGATTATTTTTTAGGAACAACAGTTGAACAATATAAAGAATCTATTTCTTTCATAAATGCGATTAAGTATCTTGCTCAGGCATTGCTTTTAGGCTGGGATTCTATAGCATTAAAATTAGGAGATGTGTTATTAAAGATGCTTTACGGCAAACAATATAAAGGATGGAATTCTGCATATAAACACCCTTGGTTTATGTTATCAATATTTTGTAAATGGCAAGGTATAGAACTTGATTACACTCGTTTAAATTTTCGTAAGGAGATGGGTGTATATGAAAAAGCTATTCAATATTGGAATACTAAAGATAAAACCTTGCTAACTGAAATTGTAAATGAAATGGTTAGTTTTCATATTTTAGAATCAGATGAAGATGAATACAAAAATCATATTCCAGACTTCCCATCTTCTGATTATTTTGTATTCCTTATAGATATTCTTCTTTGGTTAAATATTCGTGAACGCATAGGACTTCCTGAGTATATTCCCAATAATGAGCTTATGAAAATGCCTATTAACAATTATAATACGCTAAAAAAATAGACGTTCCAAAAAGTAGAATTAATAGAAAAAAAGCCAAAATGAAATTACAAACGGAATATCCCAATGCAAATATATTATGATAGAGATTTTATTAATGCATATGAAGTTGTAATGAAAAAGAATTATCCTTTGAATTTAGAATATAAGAAAAAAATATACTTTTATAAAGAAACGTAATTACATTTTTTTCAAAAAAATGTAATTACGTTTTTTTAATTTATAATTATTATTTACGTAGTCCTCCCTTAAAAAAACTAATATTCCTCTGATTCATAGTATATTATCCTGTAAATTATTTGCTTATATCTGCAAGTTTTTGGGTTCATCCGACATTTCTAGTGATACGGCAGTCATGCAGTGCATAGAGTCTTAGTGTAAAGTACCTCTCCTCCCTGAATCCATAGGCATTTCGTTTCATTACTTTAATCTTGTTATTGATGCCTTCGACTTTTCCTGTTGATAGATGGCAGTCGTACCAAGTAAGGATTCCTTTCTTATAGTTTTTACGGTAACAGCCATTTTCTGTAGTTGGGCTATCTTGCTTTGTTCAGATTGCCTTATCCAGTCATCAAGCACTTTTTCCGCCATATCTTTCGTGGATTGCAACCATATCTGACGTAGTTGTTCCTTCAAATAGTATGCTTTTGACAATGGCTCATTCATAGCTAAAGCATTCTCAAGCCTTGTCTTGTGCTGTTTATCAAAGATGTCTGCACCATTGCCCAGTAGCAGATACCTTGTTCCTTTGAGTACTTTACGCTTATTTATATCTTTTTTCATACTATAAACTTTACGTCTGATATCGTCAAGTTTCTCGTTCATTAACTTCACTACATGGAAATGATCAAACACATGTACTGCATCGGGACAATTCTCCATGACAGAGGCTATGAAAGCCACAGACAAGTCTGTTGCCACATGTTTTATCTTTATATTCTTACGTTTGACTTTCTGCCAGAATTTCTTCAGAGCTTTCGTACCCTTTCCATGGCCAACATAGATTACCCTGCCACTATCCAAATCCACGACGATGGTCTTATAAACATGTCCTTTCTTAACAGCAAACTCATCTATACCTATATTCTCCACCTTATCCAAAGATGGAGGGCTATAATGACGCTCAAGGTAAGAGGAGTGTATTTCCTTAACCGTATCCCATGACATTTGCTATGTCCTCTCATTTTTTGACCATTAAGGATAGATTTTCAGAAAAAAAAACTATATTTGTAACCGATTACATTACTTAACCTAAACGCCCCTGCCTCGGTAAGGCGTTCCCTTAATAAAGGGTAAATGGAGAGGCAACGTTGAACAATGAAAAACAATTTTACTAAAAGTATGTATGCAGCAGTTGCTGCGCTGTTCTTTGCTATACCGCAGCAAGGACTTGCACAAAGTGTTTATAACCTAAAGATTGCTGGTGTTGCTGTCACTTCGGCTAACTGCGACGACCTTAGCACGATAAAGGGTGTAACTGGTAAGGCGAAGTACAACAATGAAAATAAGGTGTTGACTCTTGATGGCGCAACCATACATGCCACAACAACACATGGACTTGAGAACAGGGTTGACGGACTTGTTATTCGTGTAAACAAAGAAAGTTCAATTATTTCTGATAATCATACTGCAATATGGAATATGGACAAAGAAGTGTCTATAATAGGCGATGATAAACTTATACTAACAGGTTCGACAAAAGCAACTGACGATAAATATAACAAGGCTGTTTTCAACCAAGGCTCTATTATGATAAAAGATTGTAGCGTGGAAGCAACTGGTGGAAGCAATGGGCTCTATGGTGGCTATTGGGTATTCGATAACTGCGACGTGCGTACTAAAGGTGGTGCCAAGAGTAATAGCTCTCACAAAGGTAGTATTGGTTGGGTATGGGACAATCCGCCTGTTTTTACTAATTGTGCAATTACTTCGCCTACTGGAACCTATTGGGAAGAAATTGAAGAATACGAATATCCTTACTTCTATCTTTATGGTGCAAACCGAGAAGTAGTTACTGATTGGGTTGTAATCACCAAGGGTGCTTCTGGCATTAAGTCAGCTACTATGGATACATCTGCTAAGAAGAAAGGTATATACACATTAGACGGAGGGCGAGTAAATCAGAAGCTCGAACATCTACCTGCAGGTATCTACATTGTAGATGGACAAAAGACAGTGAAGAAATAAAAAGTTTATTTCCAGTTTCATTATCACACGATCAAGTAACAGGAGACCTCGCTCGTGGGGATTTATTTGAAAATACAAAAGCCGCCTCAGGAGTTTCCTAAGGCGGCTTTTAAGTGTGTTTTTATATTGCTATATTTCTCAAGGCAGATAATGGGCAACGTATTTAAAGATTAATCAGAGAAGTTGCTTTCTGCGATAATCGGTTGGAGTTACGTCGCAAACATTCTTGAATGCTCTAACAAAGTTAGGATATGCATCAAAGCCACATTGGTCGGCTACTTCTGTAAAAGTTATATTGGGGTCTTTGTCCACCAAATTGCAAGCTTTCTTAATTTTAAGATGTTGAATATAAGCTGATGGTGCATAACCCGTCAATGCATTTATTTTACGATAAAACTGACGAGGACTCATACACATTTGCGAAGCTATTATCGGTACATCTGTTTCTTTGTTTCGGTTTAGCTGCATATACACTAAACTTGTTACTTTGCTAAGGAAACGTAAATCAGTTTCTTTAGACAAATCGGTTTCTTGGTCTGTACTTTTCTTGCTACTTACGAGTATTTTTGTAAACTTCTCCTGTAACAATTTACGCCCTGCCAATAATTTCTCTACTCGAATACGCAGTTCATCAGTATTGAAAGGTTTTGAAAGATAAGCGTCAGCACCAGCTTCTATACCTTTAATACGTTCTTCTTCAGTTATCTTAGCTGTTACCCCGATAATTGGAACATGATTGACGACATCGTTCCCCCATACTTGTCGGCACAATTCTAAACCATCAATGCCAGGCATCATCAAGTCGGTAATGATAAGGTCAGACATAAGGTCTAATGTTTTTTCCAATCCTTCCTTTCCATTCCCAGCATAGGAAATAGCATAGCTTTGGAAAAAGAGTGAACCAATGTAAGTCGCTATATCGTGATTATCTTCAACGATAAGTAAACGACATGTATTGTCATTTTCAGTACTATCAGTAGGAGTTTCTGCAATTTTAGGAAGAAACGGGTCATTAGTAATTGCCTTGAGTGACATTTGTTGTTGACTACTTACAGGAACAAAAGAGGGTTCTATCCTATACTACGATGATTTTTCTCTCATAGGTTCTATATAAAGGAACCTGAAGAATGAAGATTCGACCGTTCAAGTGGTGGTCTAGTTGTCAACAGGAAAGTTGTAAAGACCAAAATTCTCATCGTGAGAGACCCAACAGGTATCAATACTACAACCAGCAACTCTGTAGCTCCACAAGAAATCTATACTCTTAGAGGTGTGAAACTCAATGGGAACGAAAAAGACTTGTCAAAGGGTATCTACATCATTAACGGCAAAAAACTGTAAAGAAGTAGTCAAAAGAATTATCATCCATGGTATTAAATTTATATACCATGGGTGATTATACATAAAAAGTTTATACCTGAAGATTCCATATAACAAATAAAGCCAATTGAAAAACATTTTGTACTTTTGCATTCTCTAGTTGAACACCCCTAAATATCATAAATAGCAATTATGCTGATAATTCAATTCTGTAAAAAGTCTTGAGGAGAATGCTATAAAATACTAATTATTTAGATACTATCAAATATTCAAAAGTTAACCTAAACGCCCAAACCTTCGACACGGCGTTACTCTATCAAGAGTTTCAATAGGGAGGTATAAATTTAAATGTATAAAACATTACTTAAAGACAAATGTGCAATAGTTATTGTATTATTTATCGCAATGTTGACACTAACATCACCAGTTCAGGCGCAAACCATGTACGATCTCTGGATTTCTAACTCACAAGTAAGCTCAAACAATTGTAATGATCTCTCGATGATAGCTGGAGTTAGCGGAAAAGTAAGTTATGACCCAGAAACCAAGACCTTAACACTGGAAAATGCAACTATCAATTCTGGAGAAAATGATGCAATTTCTTCAAAAATTGATGGACTAACAGTAAAAGTCATCGGCACTAATAATCTAACCTCAATACGTACAGCTGTTGGATTTAGAGCTCCAATGTTTATCACTGGTGGTGGAACCCTCAATGTAGAAGGTGGAGATAATTGTGCTTTCTTTGCAATGGGAACTGATTTGACCATAGACAATTGTATCGTAAATGCAAAGTGGTAAATATGGTATCACCGGAAATGACGGCATGATAGAGCATGTAACTATCCAAAATGCTTCGGTAACAGTAGAAGGTAAAGAAACCGGTTCGATACTTGATATAGCATCGCTTACATTAAATGGCTGCAGTATTACTCAACCAGCTGGAGCTGTCTATAACCCATCTATGCGTTGTGTAACAGTTGGTAACAATGTGGTAAAAAGTAAGATTGTTATAACGAAAGATCCTACTGCAATCGCTACACCAGTTGTGAATGCAGTAGCTCCAAAAGGTATTTACTCTATGAGTGGAATGAGATTGGATAAAGATTTGAAAGACCTTCCAAAGGGAATCTATATTGTGAATGGTACGAAAGTTGTAAAAAAGTAGCCAGAAACAGTTTACAAGTAATACGTAATTATGTATTACGATAGAATTATAAGAAATTAGAAAGATAGATAGGATATAACAATCTACAAATTTCTATGCGAACATAAATTCGAAATAAATAAGTCGTGTAAAAAAATTATAATCACAAAAATCAGAAAAATATAATTATAAAATAAAAAAATGTAATTACATTTTCGATGTAATGTAATTACGTTTTTTTCTAAATGGTCTTATTAATTTTTTTAAATATGTTGAGAGTGTTTTTCTAACATTAACAAAGAGAGATAAGTTCTATATAATTAATTTTTCATTTTCGACATTCAGTTCCACAATTCTTCACACGACTTTCTTTTGTCTCGAACTCACACTAATCTAAGCAAGAAAGCCTTAAACGTAAAGTCGCCACAGTATTTCTTACTGTGGCGACTTTATATATTCTGCATTTAGAGAGAAAAGTAATGTTAGATTATACTTCGAACACCATACCTTCGTTGGTAAGGAAACTATTAGGAAAAATAGCCTTTGCCTCGCTTAAAAGTACATCTTCGTTTATATAACGTGCGGAATAATGGCCCAAAAGTAATTTTCCGACACAAGCTTCATGAGCTACTGTTGCAGCTTCTTGCGATGTGCTGTGATAATATGTTTTTGCACGATCCTTATGTTCGCTCGCATAAGTACTTTCATGGTAGAGCACATTTACACCACTCACCTTTTTATATAGCTGCTTCATATATCTTGTATCAGAACAATAGGCATAGCTACGTGGATTGTCTGCTGGGGTTATAAGACGATTATTAGGAATAATGTCTCCATCAATAGTAGTCCAATCTGCTCCGGCCTTTACATTATTGATTTGACTGATAGGAATATTGTAGTAATCTATCATATCACGGCGAATATGCGGTGCTGTAGGCTTTTCGCGAAACAAAAATCCGCAACAAGGTACTCGATGTTCTAATGGAATCGTTTCTACCGTAAGACTTTTGTCTTCATAGATAACATTTGTTTCTGTCGTATCTACAGGGTGGAAAGTAACTTTATATTCAAGACCTTTACAGAATAGTTCCATTGAGAGCTTAAAATAGTCTTCAAACTCTTTCGGTGCATATATCTGAAGAGGCGCGGTGCGTCCTGTCATACCAAAAGTAGAAATCATGCCGAATAGTCCAAAACAATGGTCGCCATGAAGATGCGAAATAAATACTGCTTGTACTTTCGAGAAATGCACCTTTGATCGACGCACTTGAATTTGCGTACCCTCTCCGCAATCTATCATAAAAAACTTACCACGTATTTCTACTATTTGACAAGTTGCATTATGATGGAGCGTGGGTAAAGCACTTCCACAACCCAATATATGTATTTTAAAAGGAGTCACGACTATTTCTTACGCTCGAATACAAATATCCCGGCTTTATTTTCAAGTGCCATTGAGTCTGCGCCAAGTTCTATCACGTCGAAAGTATCTCTTGACAGCAAAAGTTTGCCATTGAATATCTTCCATGATGTCCATACATTCTTCTCTGACTGAAGTATAGATGTTACTTCCCCACCCTCTTTTATTTCAAAGTTTATCAAGACTTGTCCAATTCCCAAGTAACGATGTTATGTTAATTGCATTACGTAAAATCATATCACCATACTCTTTATAAGCGATTACAGCAAAACGATCACCACTGAGTTTGCCACCTTTTACAACTTCAGTAGTATCGTTAGGATTTTGAATAATCTCTAATGTATCACCCGCATCGGTCAATAACAATATAGAGTTCATACCACCATCAAACATTGTACCATAGATAGTTGTATCGCCCGCATTAAGCGAATCAGTCTTATTAGCAGTTGGACTTATTACCTTGTTTGCTTTATCGTTCTTACAACCAGTAAAAATTGTTGCTATCAGTGCAAAAAAACAATTATTATTTGCAATCTTTTCATATTATTAATATTAAGTAATGTTACTTGTTTTTTCTATGTTTTTTGCTTCATCCCATAGTTTATCCATTTCTTCCAAAGTCATATCTTTCAATTCTTTACCAAGTTCCTTTGCCTGTTTCTCAACATATGTAAAGCGTGATATAAACTTTTGATTAGTATGTTCGAGAGCATTGTCAGGATTGAGTTTATATAATCGAGCAGCATTGATAACTGAAAATAGGAAATCTCCCAACTCTTTTGTTGAGTTCTCCTTATCTTCTCGTGCCAATTCTACTTTCAGTTCTTTAAGTTCTTCGCTTACTTTTTCCCAGACATCTTCTTTCTTTTCCCAATCAAAACCAACATTTCGGGCTTTATCTTGTATTCTATATGCCTTTATAAGACTGGGCAGTGAGTCAGGAACTCCAGACAAAACCATCTTATTACCTTCTCTTTCTTTTTGTTTTCGCTGTTCCCATGTAAATTCAACTTGTGTCGCAGTAGACGGTACATTACCATTTGAAGAGGTTGCTGCTTGACTATCTGTATTTAATTCGTCCTTATAAACAACCTGACCTTGTTTGTTAATTGCCATTTTATCATCATCAACTATCCATCCGGTCCAATCTATAAAATCATGACGGAACATCAGTTTATCCGATTGAGCATTACAAACGTCAGCAATATCGAAATCGTTTGTTTCGCTACCAAGCAACGCATAAAATACAACGTGCTCCATAACATCACCGAGTTCTTTACAGATATTCTTCTTGTCGTGCTTCATCAAAGCATCAGCAAGTTCAAACGTTTCTTCTATTGTATTGGGACGCAAACTTTCAAAGGTTTGTTTCCTATCCCATGGACATTCCTTTCTCAATCGTTCTTGTATATCAAGCAAACGTTCAAATGCCGCAATTTTTTCTTCTTTTGTATGCAATCTTATCAAATTTAAAGTTAAAAGAAGTACAGTGTACTGCTAATTGTTATGCAAAGATACAGATTTCAACTGATTTTTTCGTAAATTTGCATCGTTTAAAGATAATAAAGAAATAATAATATACAACTTATGGAATTAGCAAGTAAGTACGACCCACAAAACGTGGAAGCGAGGTGGTATGAGTATTGGCTCAACAATAAACTTTTCAGCTCTAAGCCAGATGGACGTGAGCCTTATACTGTGGTTATACCACCGCCCAACGTAACGGGAGTATTGCATATGGGACATATGCTCAATAACACCATTCAAGATATTCTTGTACGTCATGCACGTATGGAAGGAAAGAATGCTTGCTGGGTTCCTGGTACTGACCACGCTAGCATTGCTACCGAAGCGAAAGTTGTAAACAAACTCGCACAAGAAGGAATAAATAAAGCCGACCTTACAAGAGAAGAATTTTTAAAGCACGCATGGGCATGGACTGACGAACATGGAGGTATTATTTTAAAGCAGTTACGTAAACTTGGTTGTTCATGTGATTGGGAACGTACTGCCTTTACAATGGACGAGAAGCGTAGCGAAGGTGTTATTAAGGTATTCTGCGATTTATATAAGAAGGGCTTAATCTATCGTGGTGTACGCATGGTGAATTGGGACCCTAGTGCAGAAACTGCTCTTTCCGACGAGGAAGTTATTTACAAAGACGAACATTCAAAGCTTTACAATCTTAAATATTACATTGCGCCAGAAGACCAATCTAAGGTTGAACGCAAACATGACGACAATGTGATGCATAAAGATGAAAGGGTTATTACGCAGTAGTAGCTACCACACGTCCAGAAACTATTATGGGCGACACAGCTATGTGTATCAATCCAGACGATATAAAGAATACTTGGCTGAAAGGATTGCGTGTTATTGTACCATTGGTAGGTCGTTGTATTCCTATCATAGAGGACTCGTATGTAGATATTCAGTTTGGTACGGGTTGTTTAAAGGTTACTCCTGCCCACGATATCAACGACCACGCACTCGGTTTGAAGCACGGCTTAGAAACCATTGATATATTTAATGATAATGGAACATTATCCGAAGCTGCTGGCTTATATATTGGTAAAGATCGTATGGAGGTACGCAAGCAAATTGCCATTGACCTTAAAACTGCTGACTTAATGGAGAAAGTGGAAGATTACGATAATAAGGTGGGCTACTCTGAACGTACTAACGTGCCTATCGAACCGAAGCTTTCAACACAATGGTTCTTGAAAATGCAACATTTTGCAGACATCGCACTCGATCCTGTAATGAATGATGAGATTGAGTTCTATCCAAAGAAGTACAAGAACACCTATCGTCATTGGCTGGAGAATATAAAGGATTGGTGTATCAGCCGCCAACTTTGGTGGGACATCGAATCCCTGCCTATTACTTTAAAGACGAAAGTGGCAAACCTACAACTGTGGTAGCAGAAACCGACGAAAAGGCACTTGAACAAGCAAAGGTTTTAAATCCTAACATAACAAAGGCTGACTTGGAACAAGAAAGTGATTGTCTAGATACGTGGTTCTCTAGTTGGTTATGGCCAATCTCAGTATTTGATGGAATTAACAACCCCGACAATGAAGAAATAAAGTATTATTATCCAACGAGTGACTTAGTTACAGGTCCAGATATAATTTTCTTCTGGGTTGCTCGTATGATTATGGCTGGCTATGAATACCGCCAGACTTTCCCATTCAAGCACGTTTATTTCACAGGCATCGTGCGCGACAATATCGGACGAAAGATGAGTAAGAGCCTTGGCAATTCTCCCGACCCATTAGAGTTAATAGATAAATATGGAGCTGATGGTGTACGTATGGGAATGATGCTTTCTGCACCAGCAGGTAACGATATATTATTTGATGAAAGTCTTTGCGAGCAAGGACGTAACTTCAACAACAAGATATGGAATGCCTTCCGTCTTGTTCAAGGTTGGGAAACAGCAGATATAGAACAGCCCGAAGCTAATAAAATAGCTATAAAATGGTTCGATTCAAAGCTAAAAGAAGTGAATTCTGAAATGGAAGAACAATTCAAGAGCTATCGCATATCAGAAGCTTTGATGACAGTTTACAAGCTTTTCTGGGACGAGTTCTCAAGTTGGTACTTAGAAATGATTAAACCTGAATATGGCAAACCCATTGACAAGCAGACCTACGACGCAACGCTCCGTTTCTTTAATACCCTCTTGAAGATGCTACACCCATTCATGCCATTCATTACAGAGGAACTTTGGCAACACATCTACAATCGTAACGAAGGCGAAAGCATTATGTTGGAGAAACTCGAATTGGCACTTCCTACCAACGAAGAAAAGACTTTGATTGCCGAAATAGAGAATATGAAGCAAATAGTTGGCGGCATTCGCACCGTTCGCAACCAAAAGAACATTGCTCCAAAAGTATTGCTTTCTTTAGAGGTTGTGGGTAAAAACAACTATGAGGCATACAACTGCGTAATTGCGAAAATGGGCAATCTCGAAAGCATTAATGTAGTAAACGAAAAGAGTTCTGACGCTTCTGGCTTTATGGTAGGCACTGATGGTTTTGCAGTTCCGCTTGGAAACCTGATTGATGTAAAGGCTGAAATCGAGAAATTAGAAAAGGAACTTGCGCACTTAGAAGGTTTCTTGAAAGGTATAAAGCAAAACTCTCTAATGATAACTTTGTTGCACACGCTCCCGAAGCAGTGATTGCTAAGGAACGTAAGAAGCAAAGTGACTCGGAAGAAAAGATAGAAACCATCAAAGCAAACATAGAAGAACTACGCAAGAAATAAGTTTCGTTTGCACTGAAACAATATTTACGCATACGATTTCTACGATGTTCGTATCGTAATAAACAATAAAAACGGAGAAGTTCAAATTTGAACTTCTCCGTTTTGTTATTTATACTTCTTTGTCTATTTGCTTACATCATACCGCCCATACCTGGGTTTGCTGGCATAGCTGGAGTTTCTTCAGGTTTATCAACAATGATACATTCTGTTGTTAAGAACATACCAGCAATTGAAGCTGCATTTTCTAAAGCTACACGAGAAACCTTAGCTGGGTCGATAACACCTGCTGCACGCAAGTCTTCGTACTGATCGCGACGAGCATTATAACCATAGTCGCCCTTTCCTTCGCGCACCTTATTAACAACTACTGCACCCTCGCCACCTGCATTAGAAACAATCTGGCGAAGTGGTTCTTCGATTGCACGGCAAACAATATTGATACCAGTCTGCTCATCAGCATTATCTCCTGCAAGGTCTTTCAAAACCTCTTGAGCACGGATATAAGTTGTACCACCACCTACAACAACACCTTCTTCTGTTGCTGCACGTGTTGCACAAAGGGCATCGTCTACGCGATCTTTCTTTTCTTTCATCTCTACTTCAGAGTTAGCACCTACGTAAAGCACTGCAACACCGCCAGCAAGTTTTGCCAAGCGCTCTTGTAGTTTTTCCTTATCATACTGACTCTTTGTATTTGCAATCTCACTCTTGATAAGGTTTACACGCTCAGCGATGTTCTCTTTAGAAGCTGCACCATCAACAATTGTTGTAAAATCCTTAGAAACGGTAACTTTCTTAGCTGAACCCAACATTTCGAGTGTTGCCTTATCGAGTGTCAAACCCTTGTCCTCGCTGATAACAACACCACCAGTCAATACAGCAATGTCTTCGAGCATAGCCTTGCGACGATCACCAAAACCTGGAGCCTTTACAGCACAGATCTTCAATCCTCCACGTAAACGGTTTACCACTAATGTTGTTAAAGCTTCTGAATCAACATCTTCAGCGATAACTAACAATGGGCGGCCGCTTTCAGCAGCAGGTTGCAAAATAGGTAAGAAATCTTTTACATTAGAAATCTTCTTATCGTAGATAAGGATATATGGGTTCTCCATAAGAACTTCCATCTTATCAGTATCCGTTACAAAATAGCTTGAAAGATAGCCACGATCGAACTGCATACCTTCAACAACATCTATGCTAGTTTCTCGTGTTTTACTTTCTTCAATGGTAATTACACCATCTTTGGAAACCTTACGCATAGCATCAGCTAGCAACTTTCCAATTTCTGGATCATTATTAGCACTTACGGTTGCTACTTGTTCAATCTTATCATAGTTATCTCCAACTATTTCAGCACTTTCCTTAATAAAGTCAACAACTTTATTAACAGCCTTGTCGATACCACGTTTTAAATCCATTGGATTAGCACCAGCAGCCACGTTCTTTAAACCTTCTGTAACAATAGCCTGGGTTAAATAGTTGCAGTTGTTGTACCATCACCTGCGTCATCGCCTGTTTTGCTTGCCACACTCTTAACAAGCTGGGCACCTGCGTTCTCAAAACTATCTTCAAGTTCAATTTCCTTTGCTACTGTAACACCGTCTTTGGTTATTTGAGGAGCACCGAATTTCTTTCCAATAACTACGTTTCTGCCCTTAGGACCTAATGTTACTTTCACTGCATCAGCAAGTTGGTCTACACCGCTCTTGAGCAATTCGCGGGCGTCTTTGTTGAATTTAATATCTTTAGCCATTTTGTTTGTCTTATTTTATGTATTCTGTTTTTCTATGTTTTATTTGTTGCGATGTTCTCATACAGCCTACTCCCCCTATATAATAAGGTGTAAATGCACAGAGAACGCTCACTTTTATTTTTTATTCTACAACAGCAAGAACGTCGCTTTGACGCATCATAAGATACTTCTCGCCATCGTTTTCGATTTCGGTGCCGGCATACTTGCCATAGAAAACTTCGTCGCCGACCTTCAAAATCATATCTTCGTCTTTTGTACCGTTACCAACAGCAACCACCTTGCCACGCTGTGGCTTTTCTTTTGCTGTGTCAGGAATAATAATTCCACCTACTTTCTGCTCCGCTTCGATTGGGAGAATAAGCACTCTGTCTGCTAATGGTTTAATTGTCATAATTGTTTGTATTTTTAATTTCAAGTTTTCAAGCATATTGAAACACGCTTTCTGCGCATTCGCCAATCAATATACGAAAACCGTGCCAAAAAAGAAATAAGACGAAAATAGTAGGGCGAAAATGCAAGACATATTCTTTGACGAGGCAAAAGCGGCGTTTTCGCTTTGCAAAAGAGCCGCTTTTGGACGGTAAAACAGCCGCTTTTACCTTGCAAAATCTACGCTTTTGAAACGCCCTTATAAACATCTGATTATCTGATAATTACAGAGTAGGTTTTTAAAGAAATATTGCTTTAAGCATTATACCTACATTTATACCCTATTGGAAAAACCGCAACACAGCATTAAGGCACAAAAGGGAAATGTAGAAACAAAAAGAAATATCGGGCGAACAGGATAGGATTGCATCAAAAAAAGCTACTGACAGTATTGTCAGTAGCTATATGTCAGAATTGGCAGAAATACCTTCTAATGCAGAAAGGAAACTACGATTTAGTGTTTTGGTAAACGTAGCTGCCTTCCATATATATGTATTCTTCTGCAATAAGTTCTTCTAAGGCTACTTGCAGTGTTTCTTGATTAGTTACGGAAGCATTAGTATCTATCCCTTTAAGCTCTGTAATATGGTGTTTCTTGCCATCTGCCAACAACGAAAGTATGGTTTTACGAAGAGACTTTTTCAAAGGTTTATTTTCACCTTTATAAGATAAACAAATATCGCAACAACCACAATCAGAACTTCGGTCTTCACCAAAATAACGTAAAAGTTGACGACTACGACATGTATAATCGTTTTTCAAATAACTTATCATTGCTGCAATGCGGTTCTCAAACGTTTCTTTTCTGTCTTCGTAAACAGCTTTTGAAATGACCAACTCTTCGCTATCAACGCGATCTTGAAGATACTTAATAATTGGAATATTCTTGCGCGGAATAAAATTTATAATGCGTTTCCTACTAAGATTCTGCAATATATGATAAATTTGATCCCTATCTAAGCCAACTATATCAGCAATATAGCTTTCGTCAATATATCGATAGTCTGTGAATAAACCTGAATAATTTCGCAGTAATGCCGAGATAACCAGTTCTTCTTCATTGGTTTGTTCGCCTAACTTATATAGTTCATCACGAGATAAAATAAAATGTATACGCGCCTTTGATTCTGGGTCTGGGTCGTAGTCAATATATCCAGCACGAGTCAATATTTGCAAGGCTGCATTGACTTGGATAGGAAAATGATGAAAATAGGTACAGAATTTATCAATTGGAAACTCGAAAGTAGAGTCTCTCCCACTCTCTACACCAACCTGATAGAAGTATGCCAGATGTTCGTAAATTGTTCGTATTTCTTCTTTTGTAGGGAAATTCTCATTTATTCGCTTTTGTAAATTACGTACATCATTACCTAACGTGTGGAGCAAAATAGCATACGACCTTTTACCGTCTCTACCTGCTCGACCTGCTTCTTGAAAGTAAGCCTCGATGGAACTCGGTGGATCGAGGTGTATTACCAAACGAACGTTAGCTTTGTCAATACCCATTCCAAAGGCATTGGTTGCTACAATAACACGAATTTCGTTGGCTTGCCACGCATTTTGACGCTTATTCTTGTCGGTAGTTTCTACGCCTGCATGATACCATGTTGCTGAAATTCCACTCTTAACCAAGAATTCTGCTGCTTCTTTTGTACGCTTTCTGCTTCGACAATATACAATAGCTGAGCCATCTACCGATTGTAATATATGAAGCATCTCGTTAAATTTCTCTTGCGTTGTACGTAAAACATAAGAAAGATTCTTGCGCTCAAAACTCATTCTAAAAACATTCTCTTCTGCAAATCCAAGTCGGAGTTGAATGTCTTTCACAACTTCAGGAGTAGCTGTTGCTGTAAGCGCAAGCACTGGAACAGCAGGAAGTAACTTCCTAATATTCATAATTTCAAGATAAGAAGGGCGGAAATCATAGCCCCATTGACTAATACAATGAGCCTCATCTACAGTGATAAAGCTCACTTTCATGTGTTTTAGCTTTGCTTGAAATAATTCAGAACTAAGACGTTCGGGTGAAATGTAAAGTAACTTTATACCACCAAAGATGCAGTTTTCAAGTGTTGATATAATTTCATCGCGAGACAAACCTGAATAAATTGCTGCTGCTTTAATATGTCTATGACAGAGATTATCTACCTGGTCTTTCATCAAGGAAATTAAAGGAGTGATGACTATGCACACTCCTTCTTTTGTTAATGCAGGTACTTGAAACGTAATAGACTTTCCACCTCCAGTCGGCATCAGTCCCAATGTGTCTTTTCCAGCACCTATACTTTCTATAACTTCGCTTTGAATGCCCCGAAAATCGGGATAGCCCCAATATTTATAAAGGATTTCTTTGTAGGTCATAACACAACCATTTGCAGCTTTAAATCTCTTATCATTCGTTTTCTGAAGGACAAATACCTTCTATCTGAAGCTGAACAGCTCCACGTTTAAAAATATTATCCTCTATTGTATAGACTATATCAAATGAGCGTTTCGACTTTATATAGCGTGCAGAACCACTTTGACCAAAGGCTATTCCGTTCATAACATTATTGGATTTCGAATCAACAAGTTCCAACTTAATGTGCTCTTGTTCTCTTCCTACAACTTTACTAGTACCAAAATCGAATACATCTTTTGTACAGAATAAAGGCTTTACGTTCTCTGGTCCGAATGGTGCAAAGCGTTTTAAGTCGTTATGGAACTTCTTAGTGATATCTTTAAAGTCTATAATGGCATCAATATCTAATGTTGCCTCAGTTTGATAAGGTTCGATATGTTCATCAACATACTGCTGGAAGCGATTTCTAAACTCTTTTACATCTTCCCATTTCAAAGTTAGACCAGCTGCATAGGTATGGCCACCAAAATTGATAAGCAGGTCACTGCAACTCTTGATAGCAGAATAAAGGTCGAAGCCAGCGGCTGTTCTTGCTGAGCCTGTTGCTAATTCGCCTTCACGTGTAATAACAATAGTAGGACGATAGTAAATTTCTGTTAAACGAGATGCTACAATACCAATGACTCCTTTCTTCCAATGTTCATCGTATAGTACAATGCTATTCTGATGTTTTTGGTTCTCCAAGCGTTCAACAATTTGGTTAGCCTCTTCTGTCATCTGTCTATCTACATCTTTTCGTTTATCGTTATATTTATCAATATGCTTCGCTTCCAATATCGCAGTAGCTAAATCGCGTTCTACAAGTAGATCAACACTTTCTCTTCCGCTCTCCATACGGCCACTAGCATTGATACGTGGACCTATCTTAAAGATTATATCACTCATTGAAATTTCTCGTCCACTGAGTCCGCAGATATCTACAATGGCTTGTAAACCTACGCTCGGATTTTGATTTAGCTGTTTTAAGCCATGAAAAGCAAGAATACGATTCTCACCAATTACAGGAACAAGGTCTGCAGCAATACTTACAGCACAGAAATCAAGAAGTGGAATAAGACGTGAAAATGGTATATTGTTATTTTTAGCAAAGGCTTGCATAAATTTAAAGCCAACACCACAACCACACAAATCCTTAAATGGAAAACTATCGTCAGCACGTTTTGGATTTAATATTGCCACAGCAGGAGGCATATTATCATCTGGTACATGATGGTCGCAAATTATAAAATCAATGCCTTGCTCCTTAGCATACGTAATCTCTTCGACAGCTTTTATACCGCAATCAAGGATGATAATAAGCTTCACTCCACTTTCTTTTGCAAAGTCTATCCCCTTTTTACTTACTCCATATCCCTCTTCATAACGATCAGGAATGTAGTAATCTATATTAGAATAGAACTGCCTAAGAAATTTATATACCAATGCTACTGCTGTACAACCGTCAACGTCATAATCTCCGTAAACCATAATACGTTCTTTACGTCCCATTGCATCATTCAACCTATCAACTGCAATATCCATATCTTGCATTAGAAAAGGATTTATAAGATCGGAAAGTAGTGGACGAAAGAAACGCTTTGCAGCACTCTCCGTCGTTATTCCACGCTTTATAAGCAACGAGGCAAGAACAGGACTAATACTGAGTTTCTCACCCAATTCTTTTGCCGCATTTGTCTGTTCAGATGTAGATGGTGTGTAGTTCCATTTTAGTTGCATCTTTATTATTTTTATTTCTGCTTGTAAAGGTACAAAAAAAAAGTGTAAGTCAAAACAGACTTACACTTTTTTAAAACTATCTTACCGTATTAAAATCTTGTTTGAATTTAATAAGGCAAGTTGCTAGACTTTAAATTACAAGCCTAACTTTTTGCGAATATCTGAAGGGATACCATTCTTATTAACCATGTAATCCATTGTATTTGCAGCAATGAAGTCCTTAGTCATATACCAAATACCTTTGTATTTGCCTGTTTCTCCCCAAGAGTTCTTAACCATGTAGTATTCTTTACCAAATTGGTCTTTAGCGATACCAAAGATAAGCATACCGTGGTCATCAGTAAGTTCCCAAGTATCATAACGTTCTTGACGCATTTCCTGTGTAGGAGTTACTTCAGGAACTTTTGCACCAAGTTCATCGATAAGGCTGCGCTGCTTTGTAGCAGAAAGACCCAACCAACGTGCCATATCGCTACCTTGGAGGCTTTGAACCTTATTGCCATCTACCATATAAGCAAGACCATCACGTGTGAAACCTGGCTCACTAACGTCACCGCCCCATGCTACACAATAACCATTCATAACAGCATTATCGATAACCTTCATCATTTCGTCCATAGGAAGGTTGTAAGAGTGAGGCATACGCCAGTTGTCTTGCACCTCAACAGCAAATGAAGTATAGAATGGATGGTGTGTATAAGAAGTAATAGTTACATAGTCGCTCCACTTCAAACCAAGGCTAGAAGCAAACTGCTTTGGAGTATAAGTCTTACCTTCGAATGTAAACTTCTCTGGGCACTTACCAAGATAAGCATCAAGAATACCCTGGAAACCGACCTTCCACTGATTAGAAATTTTGCTTGCCTTATTTCTTGCAACTGCATTTACGTATGGCTCCAGCAAAGAGAAAAATTCATTGAAGTTGAACAATGAGTCTCCTGTTAAAGAACCTGGGAAAGGCATAGCACCTTCAGGGCAGATACCATAGTTCTCAAGACAATAAAGAGGGTCGTAGCAAGAACCACCTTGTGCGAACTGAGCATCACCATGCATACGAACTACCTGAATTGCACGATCCATGTAAGTTTTGTTTGCAACGAAGCTTTCACAGAGGTCATAAGTCTTACCTGTTGCTTTCAATATTTCTGACTCAAAGTAAGCCAATGTAGAATAATCCCAACAAGTACCTGAACGGTTTTGGTTCTTAATGCTTGTGATAGGGTTCTCCTTAATCACCGTAAAAACAGGACTGTTGTCAACTTTCTTTGCAACTTTTTTAGGAGCTGCGTTAGCACCAGCTGCAATAACAGCAAAAAGTGCGAGCACTAAAATTTTTTTCATGATTCTAAAATGCTTGCCAGTTTAATTAATCTTCTGGCTTTCTTTTTAAAAAAATTTAAGTTGTTAATAATATTAATTTTGTTTTCTTTGTGTACTTTCATTAAGCATTCATGAATGCTTCTATATCTTTTGCATAATAAGGAATAAGGTCTTTACCTATGAAACGGCAACCATCGGCTGTAACGAGAATATCGTCTTCTATACGAATACCACCAAAATCCTTATATGTATCAAGCTTATCAAAGTTCAAGAATTCAGCACAATGTTTCTTTGCACGCCATTCATCTATAAGAGCAGGAATGAAATAGATACCAGGTTCATCAGTTACTACAAAACCTTCTTGCAAACGACGTCCCATACGCAAGCAGTTTGTTCCAAATTGTTCAAGGTTTGGACGAGTTTCTTCATCAAATCCTACATGTATCTGACCAAGAGCTTCCATATCGTGAACATCAAGTCCCATCATGTGTCCTAAGCCGTGAGGTAAGAACATAGCATGTGCACCTGCTGCAACAGCTACATCTGTATCGCCTTTTGCTAATCCGAGTTCCTTCATACGTTCGAAGATAATACGGCAAACAGCGAAATGAACATCAGCATATTTAACTCCAGGCTTAGATAATTTAAGCGCAGCATCATGTGCTTCTACTACCACATTATATATATCAAGCTGGCGCTGTGTGAATTTACCATTAACAGGGAATGTTCGTGTATTATCTGAGCAGTAATGACTCATTGTTTCACCGCCACAATCGCACAAAACAAGTCTTCCATCTTCTAATTCTGCCATAGATGGATTTCCATGCATGATTTCACCATGTTGAGAGAAAATAATAGGGAAAGAGACCATTGAACCATAAGAATTGGCAATGCCTTCAATCTGACCGGCTACGTATTTCTCTGTAAGTCCTGGCTTGGTAATACGCATTGCTGTTGTATGCATCTTGTAACCTATGACAGCCGCACGTTCAAGCTCTTCAATTTCTTCAGCAGTCTTAACAGAACGCATCTTTACAACAGCGTTAATTAGATCAAGACTTGCTTCCTCTTTCTGCTTATCAGGGTGAATACCAAGCAGATCACATATTTGAATCTTAATATCTGCACGATATGGAGGCAAGAAATGAATCTTTCTATTAGATGCTTTTGCCTTGTCACAAATATTCTTCAACTCGCTCATTGGTGCAGTATTACTAACACCTACTTGAGCAGCAAGATCGCTAACAGCATCAACACTCCCAAACCATACAATATCTTCGATGTCAATATCATTACCTATTAGCATATCTTTGTCTTCATTGACATCAATAACGCCTACAAGGCCATCACGTTTCTGACCAAAATAGTATAGGAATGATGAATCCTGGCGAAAAGGAGAATATCCATTCGCTGGTGAATTTACTGGTGACTCATTGTTACCAAACAAAAGTATAATGCCGTCTTTTACAAGTTTCTTAAGCTCTACACGGCGAGCTATGTACGTTTCTTTCTTAAACATATCTGCTTTCATATATTAGTTTAGCTGCAAAGATAATAAAAATTCCCATAAATTCAGTAATTTTGCACTGTTTTTATTAAGATTTTAATGGAAATCAATACAAATACAGGCTTAGTATTAGAAGGAGGAGGAATGCGAGGGGTTTTTACCGCTGGAGTTTTAGATGCATTCATGAAATATTACCTCTATTTTAAATACACAGTTGCAGTCTCTGCAGGAGCCTGCAATGGTCTTTCGTACATGAGTCGCCAACCTCGTAGAGCAAGAATTTCAAACATTGATTTACTTGCAAAATATGATTATATAGGTTTCGTCATTTGGTTACACAAGGTTGTATCTTTGATCCTGAACTTCTCTACAAACGTTTTCCTTATGAAATTATTCCTTACGACTATGACACCTACTTTGAGAAGATAAATTTAGGTTATACTTTTGAAATAGTTACTACTAATTGTGAAACTGGCAGAAGTGAATATCTGCAAGAACGAAGTGGCAATAAACATAGATTGAATGAAATAGCACTTGCATCAAGTAGTTTGCCTTACGTTAGTAAAATAGTAAAAGTAGATGGAAGACCTATGCTTGATGGTGGAATTATAGACTCTATTCCACTTATGCGAGCCATAGAAACAGGACATAAGAAAAATGTTGTTATCTGCACACGCAACAAAGGTTGGCGCAATACTGGAAGCGATTTAAAAATTCCAAAATTTATTTATAAGAATTATCCGCGATTGCGTGTTGTATTAAGTCATAGATTGGAAGCCTACAACAGACAATTGGATATGATAGACGAATATGAGAAACGGGGAGACATCATTGCTATACGTCCTATTCGCCCCATTGAAGTAGGAAGAATGGAAAAAGATGTTGATAAATTAGAAGCTCTTTACAAAGAAGGATTCGATATTGGTGAAAACTTTTGCAAGAATGTTATTGCTAATGATGTTTTCTAAGTAAACTATTTTAGCAAGTCTGGACGCAAGCGTTTTGTTCTTTCCATTGCTTGTTCAAATTCCCATTGATTGATTTTTGCCTCATGACCGCTCAATAATATTTCTGGAACTTCCCAGCCTTTATAGTTTCGCGGACGAGTATAAATAGGAGCAGAGAGCATATTATCTTGAAAGCAATCGGACAATGCACTTTGTTCATCTCCGATTACACCTGGTATGATACGTACTACAGCATCTGCAATAATTGCTGCTGGAAGTTCTCCACCTGTAAGGACAAAATCTCCAATTGATATTTCTTTTGTTATTAGATGTTCTCTTACGCGTTGATCTACGCCCTTATAATGTCCTGCTAATATGATAAGATTGCCTCCTAAAGACAAGTCGTTTGCCATCTTCTGATTGAATTGTTCTCCATCTGGCGATGTAAATATCACCTCATCATATTCTCGCTCTTCTTTTAAAGCACTGATACAACGATCTATTGGTTCTATTTGCATAACCATTCCTGCTTGTCCGCCAAAAGGATAATCATCTACACGATGCCATTTATCTTGACTATAATCGCGGAGATTATGCAATCGGACCTCAGCTAAACCTTTTTTTTCTGCTCGAGCTAAAATGCTTTCATGAACAAAGCCTTCAAGCATTTCTGGTAATACTGTAATAATGTCTATTCTCATATTGTAAGGACAAAGTTACCAATATTTCTAATAAAAGATACAAGCATTAAGATTTTTTTGTAACTTTGCAGGCAAATTCTAATCCAAACTTAAATACTAATGAAAAAAATCTTTTCTCTGGCCATCATTTGCATGGCTATTTTTGGGAGTGTTCAAGCGCAAAATGTGCAATTACACTACGACCTCGGTCATAATCTTTCAGACGATTTAAAAAATCGTCCATCTGTTACAACTACAGTAGAAATGTTTAAACCTGATAGATGGGGTTCTACTTTCCTTTTTACTGATATTGATTACAAGAGCGATGGTGTTGTAGGTACTTATTGGGAAATCTCAAGAGAATTTAATATTTCTAAGAACAAACGTTGGGCTGCCCATGTAGAATATGATGGAGGAGCAACAACTAGTGAAGCAGGAACAAGTTATTATGGAAGTCGTTTCCAACATTCAGTACTCCTTGGTGGTGCTTGGAATTGGGCAAACAAAGATTTTTCAAAGACATTTAGTGTACAGCTAATGTATAAGTACACCTTTAAGAACAAAATTAATGGTGCGCATCCTTATAGTGGATTCCAACTAACTGAGGTATGGGGCATGAACTTTGCAAAAGGTTTATGCACCTTCAGTGGTTTCTGTGATTTATGGTATGACCCAAATGTAAGCGGAAAACTTATTTTATTGTCTGAGCCACAATTCTGGTTTAACTTGAACACATTAAAAGGAATGAATGGTGTAAACCTTTCGTTAGGAACTGAAGTAGAAATAAGCAACAACTTTGTATGGAACAATAAAGGCAAGAATAATAAATTCTATGCTATTCCTACAATTGCTGCGAAGTGGACATTCTAAACTTTTTTTGTTCACTTATTAAAATAATACTTTTTGAAAGTTTATTTGACATAGATTTTTATTTAGGCTGAGTTTCTTTTTAAGAACTCAGCCTTTTTTTCATTTTCAATAAGAAACTTAGTACTTTTCAGTTTTCATTTATACAACCTACTTAGTTTTTATTTTGCTTTGGCACACGAAAAAACTCAACGTTCTTTAATTCTCTGAATTTTGCTGTAGGTGTAAATAGAATTTGCGTCTTAGTAATACATTCCGTTGGTTTAAAATCTTCTTCCTTCTCCACTACTTTTGATAAGAAGGTTGGACGGAACTTGCCTAGTGGACCAGCATTAACAATATATCCTTGTGAACAAAACTTGTTGAGCACATTACGAAACTTGTAGAAAACAGCAGCAATATCTGCTTCTCCAATAGTAGAATCTGCTGTCATTCGCTCACAAAGTTGTTCAAAAGAGATGTGTTGTTTCTGACAAACTGCACTTGCCACAAACATTTCCTTACCTTTAAATTTACCTACACTCATTTTACGTTTATTCAATGAATAGTCCATAATAATAGATTTTAGTTTGTTTAGATACTTAGAGTGTGATTTGCTCCTCATCTCAGCAGAAGTTTTCACACCAATATATGTTACAAAGTTAATGAAAAAGATTTTTTTGTTTATGAAACATACAATGTTTTTTATGACATCTGAAATTATACTTAAAATCGAATTATAGTGGTTTTTTTACATGAAACGATGGAACTTTTTAAGTAAAATCATCGAACATTTAATTTAAAATCATGGAACATTTAAAGAAGAAAGATATATGGTTTTAGTAAAAATAAACTATCAAAACAGATATAAGAAATTACAAAAGTTTAATCGTTTACTGAACTAAAACATTTCCTTTCAATATTTTAATTTGTAGCAAAACAAAAGCCGTCTTTGCATTTAGCTAAGGCGGCTTATCTTATCATTTTCGGTTATTTTATTGTAATATCTTTTGTGTTGTTCCGTCGCTCATGTGTACGATATTTACACCTTTTTGCAACTCTGAGAGTTTCTTACCATCAAGAGAATAGATTGCTACAACTTGCGAATCTGTAGCTGTATTTGGTTTAGCAATTCCAGTAGAATTTTTCTTTGTGAAATATCCTGTATCCGGATTTGCCATTTTAACATCTACTTTATATTCATTGTATGCTACGGCACCTCTAAGTTTATTGCAATAGCCAAACATACTTTCTGATTGTCCACAATTCCATGTGTAGTCGCAATAGATTGTTGTCATTTCTTCACAACCAAAGAACATTGAAGCCATATCAGTTACCTTGTCCAACTTGAAGTTTGAAAGGTCAAGCGAGGTAATGGCGTCGCAAGAGAAGAACATTGTGTTCGTATTGGTTACGTTATCGGTATTGAAGTTTGAAAGGTCGAGTGTGGTAATCTTTCTACAACCAGAAAACATTCCGCGCATATTAGTCACATTTTCTGTATTGAATTTAGAAACATCAATGGTTTCCATTAACATACAATACTTAAACATCGCACCCATATCAGTTACTTTTGCTGTATTGAAACCTGTAAGATCTACTGAAGGAAGCGAAGTACAATAGAAGAACATAAACGACATATTAGTTACGTTCTTGGTATTGAAACTTTGAATTTTAAGCGAATTAAGAGCTTTGCAATATGCAAACATTCCGTACATATCAGTTACATTCTCAGTATCAAAGTGTGAAAGATTGAGCGTAGGAAGGGATTCGCAAGAGAAGAACATTCCGTACATATCTGTAGCTTTTGATGTTTTGAAGTTTGCAATATTTAAATTTGTAAGAGCAGTACAACCAGAGAACATTCCTTTGAATGTAGTTACTTCAGGAGTATTAAAGCTTAAAAGGTCTAGAGTAGTAAGAGCTTTACAGTTTGCAAACATACCATACATAGTTACAACCTTCTCTGTATTAAAATTAGAAACATCAAGTGAAACGAGTTCAGAACATGAAGAGAACATAGAAGTCATATCAGTTACATTTCCTGTATTGAATTTAGAAAGGTCTAGAGTGGTAAGAGCTGAGCAGTTTGCGAACATTCCGTTCATATCTTCTACTTTCGCAGTGTTGAAATGAGAGAGATCGAGCGAAGGAAGAACGATACAACTTGCAAACATACCATTCATATTCGTTACGTTCTCAGTATTGAAGTTTGAAATATCAAGCGATTTAAGCGCACCTAAACCAGAAAACATTCCCTTCATGTTAGTAACTTTCCTGTTTTGAAATTTGAAAGATTGAGAGAGGTAAATGCTTTACAATAGAAAAACATTACACCCATATCGGTTACATTCTCTGTATTGAAGTTTGAAATATTAAGCGAGGTTAGTGTAGTACAGCAGAAGAACATTGCGCGCATATCTGTTACTTTTGCTGTGTTAAAATTAGAAAGGTCAAGAGAATTAAGTCCTGCACAGAAATTAAACATAGAATTCATATCAGTTACATTTTCTGTATTGAACTTAGAAACGTTGAGCGAAGTAAGCGAAGCACACTCAGAGAACATTGAGTTCATATCTGTAACCTTCGCTGTATTAAAATGTGAAAGATCTACTGCAGGTAGAGCATCGCAATGGTAGAACATATGCGACATATTAGTTACCTCTGACGTATTAAGATTTTCCATTCCCTTAATTACTTTCAGAACTAAATAGTGGCCAAACCAGTAGCTTGTGTTTGTTGGCTGATAGTCCTTGAACGAAGCATCGAAAACAGCTGTAGTAGTAGTCTTTTCTTCGTTCTGCGAATTTCCTGCCCAAACAGGAATCTCAGCACCACTTTCTAATGTCTGCTTAGCATTAATGTCATAAATAATTCCTTTTCGGTTTGCTTTCTGATCATCGTAATAGAAAGTCATAACCTTGCTATCAAGGTCTTTTTGCACATAGGCTTCTTTACTTTGTGCATTTGCCTGCTGAGATAAAGCAAACAATGCAACAAACAGCATGACGAGTACTGGATACGTCTTCTTAAATAGATTGTTCTTCATTGTTTTGGTGTCTCTCCATGACTCTCTCTATTAGAGAGAGAACGCATTGCCGAGACCGGAGCGTTTTGGTTATTAATTGTTAACTATGTCTCTAAAATTTTGTGTTAAATATATCTTGTTCAGTTCCTTTTTATCTAGATGTTTCTCAAATATCAAATTGTCATCGAAATACTCAATATTATGCAAAAGGCTCCACCTCTACCTCCTTTGACAGAGATATAGGCGGAGCCTTCAGTAAATATATTTGGTCAAACATAGGACAAATAGCATGAGAGCTATTCAAGCGCCTAAGAAGTCCTTCAAATAAATGAGAGCACATATTGACAAGCGTACGAGGCATACATAATTTTTTGTTCCGAGAAGGAACATGTAACCTTGCTAAAAGTAACCTCGTTAGTGCTATCATCATTATAATCTAATTTGGTCTGAGCGATTGTTTTTATTCTGCTGCAAATATAAGTTTTTTCTTTGAAAATTGCAAGGAGAAAAGTAAAAAAACTTAAAATCAGCGCTTCATAATTACAACTTTACTTTCTTTTTCTTACCTGCACTTTCATTACTCATGCGATCAAGTGCGGTTACAACATAAGTATATTTTGTTTCACCATCATTTAACTTGAGTTTTAATGCTGTTTGATAAGTGATTGCTACAATTTTTGCAGGGTTGTCTAAATCAATATCTTCTCCTGGCCCAAATTTATAAATAACATACTTATGTGCTTCATCTTTCCAACCACTTCCCTTAGGGGCTTTCCAATGTAAAATACAGCCATCATCAGACCAACTTACTTTCAATGAACGTGGTTTTTTAGGGGCTTCATCATCAATAAAAGGCATCAAAGGTTGTAAAGCTGGATAACGCCAATAATTAGTCTGAAGTACCTTAGCATAATTGCCTGGATTTTCAACTACCGATGCAGCATACCATAAAACTGTACCTTTGACATTCGTAGACATTTCGTGTAAACGATGCTTTGCTGGTAACTGATGCGAACTTGGATTTTGTGGGTCTGCTGCTTTAACCGTACGTAACACATCTTCTCCAATATATAATGGACGATTTGCTGCATAGCGATTCCACCATGTTATGAGTTCTTTGTAGTCGGCTGCCTTATTACCTATTTCCCAATATATCTGTGGAACGCAGTAGTCCACCCAACCATTGTTTACCCATTTCAATACATCTGCGTAAAGGTCATCATAGTTTTGCAATCCATTAGTCTTACTACCAATGTTTGGGGCACTCTTTTCATTTCTATAAATTCCAAAAGGCGAAACACCAAACTTTACCCAAGGTTTAACTCTGTGAATAGTTTCGCAGAGTTGCTTAATAAACATATCAACATTATCGCGACGCCAATCTTGAATACGACCGAAGCCTCCACCATAAAGACTGAATTCTTTTAAATCAGGAATACGCTGTCCTGCAGCGGGGTAAGGATAGAAATAATCGTCTATATGCAAACCATCTACATCATAACGTTGTAAAATATCTGTTACAATATTACAAATGTAATTTCTATTTTCAGGAATACCTGGATTGAGTATTTTAAGCCCATCATAATCAAAAACCCTTTCAGGATGTTGAACTGCAATATGGTTTGAAGCAAGTTGCGTTGTATTCTTTGTTTTTGCACGATAAGGATTTATCCATGCATGAAGTTCCATTCCACGACTATGACACTGCTCTATCATCCATTGTAAAGGATCCCAATAAGGAGTTGGCGCTGCACCTTGCCTTCCTGTCAAGAACTTACTCCATGGTTCATATTTGCTGGGATAAAGCGCATCACACTCGGCACGAACTTGAAATATAATAGCATTGACACCCATCTGCTGTAGCTTATTAAGCTGCGAAATGAGTGTTTGTTGCATTTGTATAGTTCCAATGCCTTGGAATTGTCCATTGACACATTGAATCCACGCTCCCCTAAACTGATGTTTCTTAGGAAGGGTTGCAGAAAAAGAATAACTACTTGTAAAAAGTAAAAACAAGATAAAAGCTACTTTTACAAATTGCAAACGATATAATTTCATTGTAAATTATGTATTAATTCTAATGGGTTAGTAATTCTTTAATTCTATTTATAAGACTGACTTACCTTTGCCGTGCTGCATTACTAAAAGATTGTTTATGAAAGCGTCTTTCAGCCTTTAAGACTTCATTGAGTTTTACTGTAGAAATTACTTCTAACATCTTTATATGATATTTTTTTTCTATTTGTTTAATCTGCATATGCAAATCATCAATTTCTAATATCGTATTCTTTGCACTTTTTATTATTTTTGCGGAGTGCTGCTTTGTAATTTCCGTAATTGCTTGTGGAGTGTTCGTTGCTTTGAAATCATCTCATCGTAAATCGGCAAAAGCTTTGTAGATTCTTTTTCTGTTAAATTTGCTGATGTTACAATATATTGATGCAGTTCGGCTTTAAACTTCTCAGGGTTAAACTTATTTTGTGCCAACAAACTAATAGCACTAACAAAAGCTATAATAATTATTTGTGTCCTTTTCATTATCAATAAGCTATAAAGTATACACTTTCATTTAATTATCAGCCAAATAAGCATATACATCATCGTTATCAAGCATCATGTATTCTGCGGCTTCTTCTAAATATTCTGTATTGTCAGAGTTTTCTTTTGTCGTTGAAATCGTAGTATGGGTCGAAACATTGTTTCTTTGTGCTGTTGCCTCGTTTCTTTCATTTTTAAAGAAATGCATTGCTACTGCACCAATAAGCATTATTCCAACAAAAGAGGCTGCAATCATCAATGGGCGTAAGCGCTTGTAAAAGATAGCTCCATTCTTATGACTACATTGCTTTTCAATCGATTTTTTTGTATTCTCTGATGCAATTTGCGACATAACTCGCATTTCCAAACTATCAAAATAACCATCAGGCAACTTAAAAGGCCGCCTGTTCCCAAATTTTGAAAGTAATTCCTTTTCTAATTCCATCACAATTAATATTTACTTGCTAATGTTTTGTTTTTTGATAGTTTGACGCAGATGATTCACTTTCGTTTAACTCAAATTTAAAATCTTATTCGTGAGCTTTAATATATTGCGATATTTTCTTTACTGCAATATGGTACGATGCCTTCAAAGCTCCTTCACTTGTACCAAGAATTTCATGAATCTCCGGATACTTTAATTCATCGTAATATTTCATAATAAAAACTGTACGCTGAACTTCTGGCAAAGAAGAGATAGCTTCCTGTAAAATAGCTTGTCCTCTATCTCCATCAAAATAATTATCTGCTAAAAGATTGTTAGATATGTTATTATTGACATTATCAGAACTTAAAGTATCTATTCTTTTTTTATTTCTCAAATAGTCTAAAGATTCATTAATAGCTATACGATACAACCATGTAGATATCTTCGATTTTCCTTCAAAGCTTTCTATGTTTTTCCACGCTTTTAAGAAAGTATTTTGCAAAACATCATCAGTATCGTCATGCGATAAAATGTAGCTTCGTATTTTCCAATACAAAGTCTTACTATATATATTTATCAATAAGGCAAATGTCTTATTACGTGTTTTAGGCTCTGATAATGCTTTAAGGAGTTCAGTTTCTTCTATCTGTCGCACAACACAGAAGCAAATTGATCAACAAATAAGTATAATTAACGTATTGAAATTTTACGAACTACTTTCCCAACCTTTATAATGTAACAGCCTTTTGGCAAATTAAGATTGTAACGTTTATCTTGTCCATCTATTCTCATGCTCATAACACAAACACCTGTCACATTATAAATCTGCAACATTTCATCGTTTGCTCCTTCAATACGAAGAACAGAACCATAAACAGAAATAGAAACAGTATGAACATCTTGTTCTATCATTTCCAATGAGGTATGAGCCTTAACTGTTGTTGGCAATGCAAAACCTAAAAGAGTTGTAGCTAACAAAAAAGTATATATTTTCTTAATCATACGCATGATATCTTTGATATGCAAAGATAATAATTTTATTTAGAAAAATAAGCTTTTTAATCATCTTAATGCGGCTTTAATGTTTATTAACTCATCATGCTATCTTCCGAGAAATAGCTTTATATCAATCATTCATCTCTGTTTTAGAAATACTCCTATTTCTCTAAAAATTCTATTCTAACATATAAATTTTTATGTTAGAAAAAAATTAATCTTATTATAGATTTAGCAGCAATCATTCATTTTCTTACTTAAACTTTTCTGCAAGATATTTACCCGTCAAACTATTTTTATTATGCACTATCTCTTCAGGTGTACCACTTGCAATGAGTTTACCACCATTATCACCTCCGTCTGGTCCAATATCAATGATATAATCTGCACACTTTATTACATCAAGGTTGTGTTCAATAACAAGCACCGAATGTCCCCTCTGTATGAGTGCATCGAAAGCTTTCAGTAAACGTTTTATATCGTGGAAATGTAAACCTGTGGTTGGCTCGTCAAAGATGAATAACGACGGTTCCTGTCGTTCCTTACCTATAAAATAAGCAAGTTTTACACGTTGGTTTTCACCGCCCGAAAGTGTAGAAGAACTTTGCCCTAACTTAATATAGCCCAACCCTACATCTTCCAATGGCTGTAAGCGAGTAACGATTGTTTTCTGCTTATTGGCGGTAAAAAACTGTATTGCTTCGGAAACCGTCATATCCAACACGTCGTTAATGTTTTTCCCAGCAAAGGCAACATCAAGGATTTCTCGCTTAAAGCGTTTGCCATGGCATTCTTCACATTCCAAAACCAAGTCTGCCATAAACTGCATTTCGATGGTAATTACTCCTGCGCCCTTACACTCTTCGCACCGTCCACCATCTGCATTAAACGAGAAGAACTGGGGAGTATAGCCCATTTGCTTTGAAAGTTGCTGCTCTGAAAACAGCTTTCTGATTTCGTCGTATGCCTTCACATAGGTTGCAGGATTAGAGCGCGAACTCTTCCCAATTGGGTTTTGGTCTACAAATTCCACGTGCGCTATCTGCTCCAAATCACCTGTAAGTGAAGCATATTCACCAGGCAAATCGGTTACTTCATCAAGGCGACGCTTCAATGCGGGATAGAGTGTTCCCTTTATAAGCGACGACTTTCCGCTTCCACTGACGCCTGTTACAACTGTAAAGACGTTGAGCGGTATTTTGGCATCTAACCCTTTCAGGTTGTTCATTCGGCAACCTTTTATTTCAACAGAAAGATTCCAAGGGCGACGACTCTGCGGCACTTCAATGGTTTCTGCAGCGGTAAGATATTTTATCGTGTACGAATCGGCGTGTGCTTTCAACAAGTCTGCTTTATTTGCATCATTGATTTCGGGCACAACACCATTATATACTATATGCCCACCCAATCGTCCTGCATCTGGACCGACATCAATAAGATAGTCTGCCGAGCGTAATAACTCTTCGTCGTGTTCCACCACAATTACAGTATTTCCGATGGCTTGCAACTCTTTCAAGACGTGGATAAGACGGTCGGTGTCGCGACTATGCAACCCGATACTTGGTTCGTCCAAGATGTAAAGCGAGCCTACCAACGACGAACCTAACGATGTTGTAAGATTGATACGCTGACTTTCGCCACCACTGAGACTGTTTGATTGGCGATTCAATGTAAGATAGCCAAGTCCGACATCTACAAGAAACTGAATACGGTTGGTTATTTCCAACATCAATCGTTTACTAATGTTTCTCTCTTGCTCTGTCAGCTCTATATTATCGAACCATTCCTTCAAGTTTATAATTGGCATTTCCACCAAGTCGGTGATAGCCTTTCCAGCTATTTTTCACCCAAGTAGCTTCCTTTTTCAATCGCCGTCCGTGGCAATCGGGGCAGATAGTCTTTCCTCTGTATCGGCTCAAGAGGACACGATACTGTATCTTATATTGATTGTCTTTCACCATTTGGAAGAAAGAATCTATACAGATACGGTCGGAAAGCGGATTGACGGCTTCGCTTGGCAGTCCATGCCACAGTTGGTCTTTCTCTGTTTGCGACAGTTCAAAATAAGGCTTGAAAATAGGAAAATTATCCTTTGCAGCCCGACGGCAAAACTCATCGTGCCACACCTTCATCTTCTCGCCATGCCAACATTGCACACAACCCTCGTAAACAGAAAGTGAACTGTTAGGTATTACCAAACGTTCGTCGATGCCTATAATACGTCCAAAGCCTTCGCAAGTAGGACAAGCTCCCAGCGGAGAATTGAACGAAAACATATTGTCGTTAGGATCTTCAAACTTAATACCGTCAGCCTCAAAGCGCGTAGAAAAGTCGTAAGAGAGTTTCGATGGGAAGAACATCAGCCTCAACATACCATCGCCTTCGAAGAAAGCAGTTTCGCAAGAGTCGATAAGGCGCGAGATTGCTTCCTTGCTATCATCAACCGAAAGGCGGTCGATAACAAGATAAACGTTTTCTACTCTTCTATATCTTTCTCGTCGTGCGCTTCTATCCAATCTTCAATGCGCACAATCTCGTCTTCTACATAAATACGCGCATAGCCTTCCTGTACTTCCATTTCAAGCTGTGCCGTGAAACTCCTGCCCTCACGAACGTGCAATGGGGCAAGAATACAGAACTTTGTGCCAGCAGAATAGCTTTGAACCTTCTGTATAACATCTTCCATGGTGTGTCGATTCACCTCTTCTCCCGTTGCAGGATTAATGGTTCTGCCTATTCGTGCATAAAGCAATCTCAGATATTCGTATATCTCTGTCGAGGTACCAACCGTAGAACGAGGATTTCGTGATATAACCTTTTGCTCTATTGCAATGGCAGGTGGAAGTCCTTTTATAAAGTCTACTTCGGGCTTTGCCATTCTACCTAAGAACTGACGGGCGTATGCCGACAAACTCTCAACATATCTGCGCTGCCCTTCCGCATAAAGCGTATCGAAAGCCAACGATGACTTACCAGAACCTGAAACACCAGCCATAATGACGAACTTTCCACGTGGAATCTTCACGTTTACATTCGCCAAGTTGTTTACTCTGGCACCTTTTACTTCTATATAACCGTCTTCTTGTTTATTCTTTTTATCCATCTGCTTTGGCAAGTCTATCTCTTTTTGCCGTGCAAAAATACAAAAAACTTTTGGTATCTTCCTTGAAATCTCGTATATTTGCACTATGTTGATTCCGAAATAAAATAACTGCGGTTATATATAATAAGGAATAAAGAGAGAACAAACGCAATGTCTGACTTACATAATAATAAGGAGAGATAGATATGAAAAAGCAGAATAATATCATACACAACTTTGCTGACCCTGTTGAAGAACGACAGATTAGACATTTCGCTTGCAAGGAAATGGGCAGACAAATACACCGTTACATTAAAGGTATGCGCGGTTCGAAAGCGCAAATGCTGCGTTTTGAAGATTCGTTGGAGAACCTCTCGTTAGAAGAAAGAGAAAAAGCCATAGCCCTTTACTTGGATTTAAACCGCAAGGCACTGAAAGGGCTTGACATGAAAATGGTATTGGTGCGTTCGGTTGCCAACTATTCAGATACTTTTGAATACCTTGTTACATTGGTCAACGATAAGCGCAAAATGGTAAACTATCTGAACTTATTGAAAGAAACATACATTCAATACCACCAAGTAATCGAAAGACGGCAAGTTCGGTATCGTAGATTATCAAGGAAACACCATACTAAGTCCGAAATACGAGTTTGTCCGCACGTGCTACGTGTATGTCGATGACTTGCGCACAATGCCGATTATAGCACAATTAGACGGAAAACTGGGGCTGGTACTACCTGACGGAAAAGAAACATTGGTTACACCTTTCAAGTACGACCGCATTTCGCTCAGAGAAGAACCACCCTACTTTGAAGCCGAATACGACGGCAAGAAAATACTCTTAACAACAGATGGCGTAGAGAAATAATAGAAGCAAGCACATCAAGAACCGAGAAGTTCAAGATGTGCTTGCTTTTTATAATAGCATTTTAAAGTAATTCAATACCTGTTGATACTTTATGCGGAAAAGCACACCGTTTCGCTTTTCTCAGTAGAAAGAACTCTTTAGCTCCCTACACCGTAAGCCTTCCATTCCTCATTTCAGAAACAGAAAACGAGCCATAAAGCTGTAAATATTTTTCACAACAGTAAGTGTTACATAGTCGTCCCTTAAAAACAATATTTCAGCATAAAGCTTGTATTGACAAGCTCTATGCTGATTCTTTTTATAAGGTCCAAAAGAACTCTCATAGCTCTTTTGAAGTTATATGCTGCTGCAGCTAATAATACATTGATAGCATCTCCTTTGACACCTTTATAAAAGTTGCGAGATAATCGGTGGTCTGCTTTAAGATGTCCTATCGTTGGCTCTATACCAGCTCGTTTACAAAATAGTTTGTGTCTCTTTCTCTTTTGGTAGTAGCTGTCTTTAGCTTTAGGAGTGTCTGGGATGAGTATCTTTGTCTGCCCAATCTGCTTTATACCTCTATACCCTCTATCTCCTGCTAACTTATCAACCTTCCTTCCTGTCATCCTTTGGGTTTGTTCTAACGTCTTTTCGATAGTATGCCCATCATATTCATTCCTAAAAGAACATGCACCAAGAATAAGTCCTGAAATGCCTTTCAAGGTACGCGTATAACTCTGTCGTAGAGGAAGACAATTGTCATGAACGATCTTCAGAACGTTTTTGATTATCTTTTTATGCAACTTCGCATCTGTAGGATAGGTTATATTCTTCTCCTGAACGGTAGAATCAATGAAAGCCGTATCAAAATGATCTTCGTCATCATGGTCGGTATTAACGCGGATACTTTCTGCTAATATTAACTCCATACCTTCCTCGCCTATACGATTTCTGAAGTGAACTAACTCGGAAGCGTCACAGGGTTGTTTTGGCATAAATTCAAGTCCACCACAAAAATATTGGTAGTAAGCATTCTCGCTCCATTGAGAAACTACCATTTCATCTGACACATTGCGCAAATGTTTTAAAATTAAAAGACCACACATCAAGCGAATAGGATGAGCAGGGCGACCATTAGTGCTGCAATACAAAGGAGAAAAAAAGCATTTTCAAAAACATTCCCAATTAATCTTATTACTAAGTTGGAAAAGGGGATGTTGATGACTAAGCATGTCCTCTAAAGAAGAGAACATAGAGAGCTGTTTAGATGTACGTTTAAGCATAAATATCTGCAAGATTTATAATGTAAAGGTACAAAAACTTGCAGATATAAGCAAATAATTTACAGGATAATATACTATGAATCAGAGGAATATTAGGTTTATAAGGGAGGATTAACTACATTGTTACCAGTTTTCAAGGGCTTTATCTTTACAAAACGAAGACGATTCTATGCCTTTTAGTAAGCATCAAAGCTACTAAGATGAAAGTTTTTCACCTATAAAACAAATTGAAACAATAGATATGGAAAAATATTTTGAGAGGCTTTATAAAAAAAGAAGACTTGCAATCGCATTTTATCAGCGATTACAAGTCTTTTTATATTTCTCCAAAAGATTTCAGAAAATATCAATTAAAACAATTTGATAACGCCTTGTTCTTGGAATATCTTCTTTAGAATTTCTACACCACGTTCAACCTGTTCTTTTGTATGGGTTGCCATAAGTGCAAATCTTACGAGGGTATCTTGCGGTGCGCAGGCTGGTGGAATAACAGGGTTGATGAATACGCCTGCATCGTAAGCCATTTTGGTAACGATAAATGTTTTATGAATATCTCGCACATAAAGTGGGATTATTGGACTTGCGGTATCGCCAATCTCGAAACCTTCTTCACGGAAACGCTGCAAAGCATAGTTTGTAACTTCCCATAAACGTTCTTGTCGTTCAGGTTCTTCTTGCATTATGTGTAACGCTTCCAATGCAGCAGCTGTAGCAGAAGGCGTATTACTTGCAGAGAAAATATAAGTTCTACATGTATGACGTAAAAAATTGATTGTATCCTTATCGCCTGCAATGAAACCACCAATTGAAGCAAGACTCTTTGAGAATGTTCCCATGATAAGGTCAACATCATCAGTTAAACCAAAATGATCACAAACTCCTCTACCCTGTTTACCAAATACACCCAATCCATGAGCTTCATCTACCATAACAGAGCAATTATACTTATGCTTCAACTTTATAATTTCAGGAAGGTTTGCAAGGTCACCTTCCATTGAAAAGACGCCATCAACTACGATGAGTTTAATAGATTCTTGAGGCAATTTCTGGAGTACACGCTCAAGGTCTTCCATATCATTATGTTTATAATGAAGCTGTGTTGCAAAACTCAAACGTCTTCCATCTACTATACTTGCGTGATCACGATCATCGCAAATAATATAGTCGCCACGTCCAACAACTGAAGCTAAGACACCAGAATTAACAGAAAAACCTGTTGAGAAACAAAGAACATCTTCTTTGTTCATATACTCTGCGAGTTCTTTTTCCAACTGTACATGTAAGTCGAGTGTTCCATTCAGAAATCGGCTACCAGCACAACCAGAACCATATTTATCTAAAGCTTTTTTACCCGCCTCAATAACTCTTGGGTCGTTAGGCAAGCCTGTGTAAGCATTAGAACCAAACATCAATATATCATGTCCATTGATATCGGTTACCTCTGTACCTTGCTTACTTGTGATTTCGCGAAAATATGGATATAATCCCATTTTCATAAACTTTTGCGGATCACGGTAACTCTTATATTTTTCTTGTAACTGTCCCATATATATATTAGGTGTAGCATAAGCTACGTTTTCTTTAGGCTGCAAAGATACAATTTTTTGTTGAAATATAGCATTAAATATTAACTGATTAACAAATTAAAGTTTTTTCACTATAAAATAATGATGATACTATGATAAATGTATAATTTTGTTCTTTAATTCCCTTAAAGGAAATAAAGAGTGATATATGAAGACGAAAATTCTATTCATAATGAACCCTAAATCGGGAGTTGGTAGTAAGGAGTCTATTCCCGAGTTAATCGACAAAAACATAGACAAAGAACTATTTGACTACCAAATAGCAAATACAGAATATGCGGGTCATGCAACAGAATTGGCAAAGCAAGCAGTTGAGGATAAAGTTGGAATTGTAGTTGCTGTAGGCGGTGATGGAACAGTAAATGAAGTGGGAAAAGCACTTATAAATACTGACACTGCGATTGGTATCATACCTACTGGGTCTGGAAATGGATTAGCACGACATTTGGCTATTCCTATGAATGTAAAGAAGAGCCTTCAGATATTAAATCAAGCCTGTATTCATAAATTAGATTATGGAATAATTAACGGTATTCCATTCTTCTGTACTTGTGGTATGGGATTCGATGCTTTTATATCAATGAAGTTTGCAGAAGCAGGCAAACGTGGAGTTGTTACATACGTACAGAAAGTTTTGGAGGAAGGACTTAAGTATGAGCCTCAGACATACGACATAGAAGATAACGAAGGTGTGCATCATTATAAAGCATTCTTAATATCGGTGGCAAATGCTTCACAATATGGCAACAATGCTTACATAGCACCTCAGGCTTCTATGAGTGACGGTTTGTTAGATATTATTATCATGGAACCTTTCGATATTATTGATGCACCGCAGGTGGCTATAGAAATGTTCAACAAGACACTTGATAAAAATTCAAAGATAAAAACATTCAAAGCGAAACGTATTCACATTCATAGAAAAGAAGAAGGAGTAATCCATTACGATGGAGACCCTATTATGGCAGGAAAAGATGTTGAGATAAAACTTGTAAGTAAAGGAATAAAAGTTGTTGTAAATCCAAGTGATCATAAAGACCAGCGTAAGCCGAATATTTTACAAACATCATTCTCAGAGTTATTTTCAAACATTGATTTAATACGTTGCAACATTAACAAACAAAGCAGAAAAGTTCAGGCTTTAAACAAAACTATTCTGCGAAAACTTAATATTTAAATGAGCTTTACTTTTAAGCAGTTTCATATTGAACAGGATAAGTGTGCAATGAAAGTTGGCACTGATGGAGTTTTATTAGGAAGCTGGGCAGAAGGTGGTAAGCATATTCTTGATATAGGCACAGGAACTGGTCTGATAGCATTAATGATGGCACAGCGATTTCCTAATGCAAATATTGATGCAATTGAAATAGATAGCAGCGCGTATTTACAAGCAAAAGAGAATGTACAGAGTTCGCCTTTTGCCAATCAAATAGAAGTAAACCATTGTTCTCTACAAACATTTTCAGAAAATAAAAAGAGCTTCGACTCCATTGTTTGCAACCCACCCTATTTTGTAAACTCATTAAAGAGTAATGATAATAATAGAACCATTGCACGACATTCTGACACATTGCCTTTTAATGATTTATTAAAAGGCGCATATCAATTACTAACGTCCAATGGTCATTTTTCTTTAGTACTTCCGATTGAATCTTATTGTATTTTAGAACCAGAAGCAATAATAAATGGCTTCTCTATCAACAAGAAAGTATTTATAAAAAAACCACACCTTCTAAACAACCAAAAACGTATTTTTAGTAGAATTAAGCAAAAACACCAAGTGCCTATTTGTCATCTACAGAATACTTGCAAGAATGTGCGGGGAAAAAAATCAAATTGGTACAAAGAAATAACAAAAAGACTTCTATCTTAAATAGATATTTTAAACAAAATATAAATCTTCTACCAAAAGGTTCTATCATTTTTTTCTCAAAAAAGTTCCATCGTTTTTTTCTCAAAAAAAGTTCTATCTTTTTTTAACCGAAAAGTTCCATAGATTTACCATAGAACAATAATGATTTTGCAACTTATTGAATATAAAAACTTTTTAAAAAGTAACTATAAAAAAATAGAGCAGCATATTTAAAAACCAAGCCAAAAAAATTAACTTTCTCTACACAAAAAGAATTATCAACAGCAAAAGATACTTCTCCTATCATCCTTCAAATTTAATAAGTTATGCATTATTAAGATTAAAGATAAAAGAAAAAAATTGCCTATCTTATTTTTTTATTTAGTAATTTTTGCACTTTAAATGATTAATGCAATCTCAATGAAACAAAATAATTCGATACAAATGTTTGCTGATTACGAAGGAGACTTACCAGATTTTGATATAAAAGTTGATGGTGAGGTTCCTGTTTTCATAACCCGCAACCTTGTTATGTTCCCAGGTGTTTTAATGCCAGTATTAGTAGGTCGCAAGACAACTTTAACACTGGTAAAGTATTTAGAAAAACATCCAGGAACTGTTTTTGCGGTAATCAGTCAAAAAGATGGCAATATAGACGAACCTGAAGAAAAAGACTTGTATCGTACTGGTATATATGCTAGACTCGTAAGAGTATTTGATATGCCAGGTTCGATGAATGGTGAGAACAGAACAGCTATTCTTCAAGGTTTAGGACGTTGTAAGCTTGACGAAGTTACTTCTGAAGTTCCATACATGGTAGGTAAGACTCATGCCATACCTGAAGAGCAAGTAGATAACAACGATAAAGAGTTCGTTACAGCGGTAAACGATATGAAAATAACCGCAAAAGAATACATTCAAGGTAGCGATGATATTCCAGACGACTCACAATTTGCACTTGATAATATAACAAATTCTGTCGTATCAGTAAATTATGTCTGTGCAAATATGCCATTCAGTGTTTCAGATAAGATGCACTTGTTGGAAGAAGATTCTATAAAAGATCGTTTATTCAGACTGATGAAGATATTGAATAGAGAAATCCAATTCCAACATCTTCGTCAGAATATACGTTCTAAAACACGAGAAGATCTTGACGAGCAACAAAGAGAATATTTCTTGCACCAACAAATAAAGAACATTCAAGAAGAATTGGGCGATGGCGATGGTACACCTGAAAAGAAGGAACTCATCAAAAAAGCTGCAACAAAAAAATGGTCGGAAGAAACTGCAAAGGTTTTCCAAAAGGAATTAGATAAGTTAAACACGTTAAATCCGCAAAGTCCTGACTATAGTGTGCAAATAAATTATTTGCAAACAATGGTAAATCTTCCTTGGAATGAATATACCAAAGACGATTTAGACTTGAAACGTGCCCAGAGAGTACTTGACCGCGACCATTATGGAATGGAAAAAGTGAAGGAGCGTATTCTCGAATATATGGCTGTACTTAAATTAAGAGGCAGCTTAAAATCGCCTATCCTTTGCTTATATGGGCCTCCTGGAGTAGGTAAAACAAGTCTTGGAAAGAGTATTGCTGAATCGATGAAACGCAAATATGTCCGCATGTCATTAGGTGGCCTACACGATGAGTCTGAAATTCGTGGTCATCGCCGTACATATATCGGTGCTATGCCTGGACGTATTATTAAAAACATTCAAAAGGCGGGTTCATCTAATCCAGTATTTATACTTGATGAAATAGATAAAGTAACACAAAATACTATCAATGGTGACCCTGCTTCAGCCTTATTGGAAGTTCTTGACCCAGAACAAAACAACGCATTCCACGACAACTATCTTGACATGGATTACGATCTTTCAAAGGTTTTATTCTTGGCAACAGCTAACGATATAAACTCTATACCAAAGCCTTTACTCGATCGTATGGAAATTATCGAGGTTTCAGGCTATATTACAGAAGAAAAAATTGAAATTGCAAAACGCCATCTCTTCCCTAAAGAACTTTCAAATACAGGTTTAGACAAAACTAATCCAAAACTAAAGTTCACCAAGCCTGCTTTAGAAAAGATAATAGAAAGCTACACACGGGAAAGTGGAGTGCGACAATTAGAAAAACAAATTAACAAATCTCTGCGTAAATTGGCATACAAACAAGCAGTAGATAACGCTTTGCCGTACGAAAAAATTTCACCTGTTGAATTGGAGGGCTTACTTGGAAAGCCACCTTTTTATCGAGATATATATCAAGGCAACGATTATGCGGGAGTTGTTACAGGATTGGCTTGGACAAGTGTCGGTGGCGAAATTCTATTCATTGAAACATCATTGTCGAAAGGAAAGGCTGGTAAGCTAACACTTACTGGTAATCTTGGCGACGTAATGAAAGAATCTGCAATTATTGCACTTGAATATGTAAAAGCGCATATTGAATCATTAAAGGTAGATTATCGTATATTTGACCAATGGAATATACATATTCATGTGCCTGAAGGAGCAACTCCTAAGGATGGCCCTTCTGCTGGTATTACTATTGCAACAAGTATAGCATCAGCAATTACACAGCATAAGGTAAGAAAGAATACTGCTATGACTGGCGAAATAACGCTTCGCGGAAAAGTACTTCCTGTTGGTGGTATCAAAGAAAAAATACTAGCAGCTAAACGCGCTGGAATTACCGATATTATTATGTGCAAAGAAAATCGCAAGGATATTGAGGAAATTCCAGAAAAATATCGCACAGGAGTAGAATTCCATTATGTTGAAAACGTACAACAAGTATGGGATTTCGCGTTAACAGATGAAATGGTATCTAGTCCTATCGATTTTAGTATCAAGGATGATAATTATAAAAAAGATGCAGAATGACATTTGAACTTCAATGTACCGATAACGCAAGTAATGCAAGAACTGGCTTAATTACTACAGACCACGGACAAATAAAGACACCAATCTTTATGCCAGTGGGCACTGCAGGTACTGTTAAAGGAGTTCATTTTTCAGAGCTTGTGGAACAAGTTAAGGCGCAAATTATACTTGGTAACACTTACCATCTTTATTTACGTCCAGGATTAGAAGTCTTAAAAGCAGCTGGAGGATTACACAAATTCAATGGTTGGAACCGTCCGATATTAACAGATTCTGGTGGATTTCAAGTATTTTCTTTAACTGGTATACGTAAACTCTCTGAAGAAGGTTGCCAATTTAGAAGTCATATCGATGGATCAAAACACATATTCACACCTGAAAACGTTATGGATACACAACGTATCATAGGTGCAGATATTATAATGGCCTTTGATGAATGTCCTCCAGGTAATAGTGATTACGCTTATTCAAAACAAAGTTTAGGATTAACACAACGTTGGCTAGATCGTTGTATTAAACGTTTTAACGAAACCAAACCATTATATGGCTACAAACAAAGTCTCTTCCCTATTGTTCAAGGTTGTACTTATAAAGACTTACGAACAGAGGCTGCAAAATTTGTTGCCGATAAAGGTGCAGATGGTAATGCTATCGGTGGACTTGCAGTTGGAGAACCTACCGAGGTGATGTATGAAATGATAGAAGTCGTGAACGAAATTCTACCTAAAGATAAACCTCGCTATTTAATGGGCGTAGGTACTCCTCAAAATATTCTCGAAGGGATTGAACGTGGAGTAGATATGTTCGATTGTGTTATGCCAACAAGAAATGGACGCAATGCAATGCTTTTTACTTATGAAGGTACAATAAATATGCGCAATAAGAAATGGGAAAAAGACTTTTCACCAGTAGATGCAGATGGCTGCGATATTGATATAATAACATCGAAAGCCTATTTGCACCATTTATTTAAAGCTGGTGAACTGCTCGCCATGCAAATTGCAAGTATTCACAATATCGCCTTTTATCTTCGTTTAGTTACCGATGCACGTGAACATATAGAAAAAGGAGACTTCACACAATGGAAGTCTTCTATTATAGAAACTAGGACGACGTTTATAATAACATTAGATGAAAAGTCAATTCAACAAGATAATCAACATTGCTAACAACAACTTGGAGAACTTAAAACATCTCCAACTTATAACAACTGCAGTTATAGCTTTGAAATGGTTAAGGAGTCATTTGCATTTTCTTCACCCAAAACATCTTGTTGGTTTATTAGATTGGTACATCATTAAGAAATTTATTGGGACTTATATTTTCTCTATACTTCTCATTATTTCTATCGCAATTATATTCGACTTTAACGAAAACTTGTCGAAACTGACTGATTCTAATGCTCCATGGCGAGCTATCATATTCGATTATTACGCAAACTTTGTTCCGTACTATTCCAATCTTTTCTCTCCTCTATTTGTTTTTATAGCTGTAATTTTCTTTACATCGAAATTAGCAGGCAACTCGGAAATTATTTCCATGCTTGCAGCAGGCGTCTCATTTAATCGTCTGATGCGTCCATATATAATTTCTTGTGTACTGATAGCTGGTTTAACTTATTATTTAAATAGTTTTGTTATACCACATGGAACTGTTATACGTTTAAATTTTAGGTCTTTGTATCTTAATTCGAAAAAGAATACTGCAGCTAAAAACGTACAAATGAAAGTTGCTGATAACACAGTTGCGTATATACAGAACTATGATGACAAATACAAGCGAGGATTCGGCTTTTCTTTAGATAAATTCGATGGAAACAAACTTGTAGACCATCTAACAGCTAGTGAAATACAATACGATACAATTGCCGATGCAAAATATCATTGGAAATTATCGAATTGGAAAATTAGAAAACTGAAAGGTTTGAAAGAACACATTACAACAGGTGCTGAAATGGACACTGTTATTATGATGGAACCTACTGATTTAGTTTATTCTAAAGGACAACAAGAAACATTTACATCACCCGAATTACTTGACTACATTTCAAAACAAACAAGTAGAGGTTCTACAAATGTTGTACAGTACGAGGTTGAATTCCATAAGCGTATAGCAATGTCATTATCTTCATTCATTTTGACTGTCATTGGTTTATCATTATCATCACGGAAGCGAAAAGGTGGAATGGGTATGTATCTTGGTGTTGGTCTTTTATTAAGTGTGAGTTACATTCTTTTACAGACGGTTTCGTCTACTTTTGCAATCAACGCCAATACTCCACCTATATTAGCAGCATGGATTCCAAATATAATTTTTGCAGCGATAGCATATTTCTGCTATCGTCAGGCACCTAATTAATAGATAAAAAAATAAAAATACCCTTTGCGAGAAGGGAAAAATAAAAATATATGATTTTTGAAAGTTTAGATTTAAATGACGATATACTCGATGCACTATATGATATGCATTTCGAGCAATGTACACCTGTTCAGGAAAAATGTATTCCAGAAATACTAAAAGGTAAAGATATTTTAGGAGTAGCACAAACGGGAACTGGCAAAACTGCTGCTTATTTACTCCCTGTTCTCTCAAAACTTGCTGACGGAGGATATTCAGAAGATGCTATAAACTGTTTAGTTATGTCTCCAACGCGAGAATTAGCTCAACAAATAGACCAAGCTTTTCAAGGCTTTTCATACTATTTAAAAGGTATTTCTTGTGTTGCTGTTTATGGAGGAAATGATGGAAATCGTTACGACCAAGAGATAAAAAGCCTTTCATTAGGTGCTGATGTAGTTATTGCTACACCAGGACGTTTTATCTCACATATTTCTTTAGGAAATGTAGATCTTTCTAAACTTAGCTTCTTCATACTAGATGAAGCAGATAGAATGTTAGACATGGGATTTGTAGAGGATATTCTAACCATTCAAAAGAAACTCCCTAAAACATGTCAGACAATTATGTTCTCAGCAACAATGCCAGAGAAGATTGAGGAACTTGCTCAGACTTTGCTCAAAACACCTTCTGTAATCAAACTGGCTGTTAGCAAACCTGCTGAGAAAATACATCAAGTAGCTTACGTTTGTCACGAGATTCAAAGATGGAGATCGTTAAGAGCATCTTCAAATCTAGTAATCTTCATCGTGTTATTATCTTCTCAGGTTCAAAGCAAAAAGTTAAACAAATAGCCTTATCACTTAATCAGAAGAAGATCAATTGTGGTCAAATGCACTCTGATTTAGACCAATCTCAACGTGATGAGATGATGTTTAAATTTAAAAGTGGACAGATAGATGTACTTGTAGCTACAGATATATTAGCAAGAGGAATTGATATTGATGACATTACAATGGTCATCAACTACGATGTACCACATGATGCAGAGGATTATGTTCACCGAATTGGGCGTACTGCACGTGCTGACCGCGACGGAGTTGCCATAACCTTCGTAAACGAAGACGATATTTACTACTTCCAACAGATAGAGAAATTCTTGGATAAAGAAGTAGAAAAAGTTCCATTGCCTGATGGAATGGGCGAAGCTCCCGAGTATAAAAGTACGGGAAAACCAAGAAGAAACACAAGTGCAAAAGCACGTCGCAGAAAAGACCGTGACCAGCAAAGCCATAAGGATAAGAAGACTCGCAACAATAAAAAGAGCAACCGCCAACAGCCTGCTAACAAAGATTTTGCAGACAAAGAGCCTAACAACGCCACTGCACAGGGCAGCGTAGAGAAAAAGCAGGATAGGGAAAAGTCAAGCAAAAACAACCATCGCAACAGAAAGCCTACTGCAACTGAAATAGAAGACAAACAAAACAGAGGTCAGAATAAGAAGGCGGAAGAAACCAACAAGGCTGACCAAAAAGCAAAGAAACAACAGGAATGCCAAGTCTGCAAGTAGCAAAAAGGAGGGAAATGAGCAGCAGCGCAAGAACGCAAATCAAACTGCCGAAGCTAAATCCACTAGGGTCCAATAAAAAAAGAAATAAGAAAAAGCAACGCCCAATAGAAGAAAACAAACCTCGAAAGAGCACAAAATACGATATTAAAGACGATATGTCGGCAGCAAGAAATTCAGAAAGCGGACTTAAATCGTTAATAAAGAAACCTTTAAAATGGTTGAGCAAGTTCGGTAAAAAGTAAACAATATGCTTGCATAACATTGTTGAAAACAAGTAAAAACGCACTTACTCAAAACCTCAATATTTACTGAATAGCCCCTATTTACTTTGCAAGCAAATCGCAAAGTAAATAGGGGCATTTTTTGCATCCTTTCATTTCAACGCAAAACCTTAACAAACTTTAAAGAGCCTAATTTATTGTAAGTGGGCTTTTTTTCGTATTTTTGCATCGAAATGGCGGAATTACAAGTCCGTCATACTAATTAGAAATTTACAAGAAATAAATACATTATGAGTAAACAAACAGAAAAAATCAAGGAACTCGTAGCCAAAAGAGAGCAAGCTCGCTTAGGTGGTGGCGAAAAAGCTATCGAGAAGCAACACGCTCGTGGTAAATATACTGCACGCGAGCGCATTGAGATGTTGGTAGATAAAGGTAGCTTTGAAGAATACGATATGTTCAAACTTCATCGTTGCCATAACTTTGGCATGGAAAAAAAGCAATATTTTGGCGATGGTGTAGTAGCTGGTTCAGCAACTATCGACGGTCGCCTTGTTTACGTTTACGCACAAGACTTTACCGTTAATGGCGGCTCTTTGTCAGAAACAATGGCACAGAAGATTTGCAAGATTATGGACATGGCTATGACAAATGGTGCTCCAGTTATCTGCATGAATGACTCAGGTGGTGCACGTATTCAAGAAGGTATCACATCTTTGGCTGGTTATGGTGAAATATTTGAACGTAATATTCTTGCATCTGGTGTTATTCCACAAATTTCAAGCATTCTTGGTCCTTGTGCTGGTGGTGCTGTTTACTCTCCTGCATTAACAGACTTCATCATCATGAAGGAACAAACAAGTTATATGTTCCTTACAGGACCAAAGGTTGTAAAAACTGTAACTGGCGAAGATATCGATGCTGAAGGACTTGGTGGTGCAAGTGTACATGCTACAAAGAGTGGTGTTACAGGCTTTACTGCAAAAACGGAGGAAGAGGCAATGGATATTATCAAGACCTTACTTTCTTACATTCCTTCTAATAATCGTGAGGAAGCACCACGTGTAGAATGTACTGACCCTATTGATCGTAAAGAAGACTTATTAAATGAGATTATTCCTGATGACCCAAATCAGGCTTACGATATGTACAAAGTTATTAAGGCTATAACTGATAATGGGGACTTCTTCGAAGTCCAACCTAAGTTTGCAAAGAACATCATTACTGGTTTTGCACGTTTCAATGGTCAAAGTGTGGGTATCGTAGCAAATCAACCATCAGCTTACGCAGGTGTTCTTGATACTAATGCCAGCCGTAAGGGTGCGCGCTTTGTACGTTTCTGCGATGCATTCAATATTCCAATTGTTTCACTGGTAGATGTTCCAGGTTTCCTTCCAGGTACAGGTCAGGAATATAATGCTGTTATTTTGCATGGTGCTCAGTTGCTTTATGCTTATGGTGAAGCTACTGTTCCTAAAATTACTATCACTCTTCGCAAGAGCTATGGTGGATCGCATATTGTTATGGGATGTAAGCAGTTGCGTTCAGATCTTAATTTTGCGTGGCCAAGTTCTGAAATTGCCGTTATGGGTGCATCTGGAGCTGTTGCTGTTCTTTGTGGTAAGGAACTCAAGGAAGTTAAGGAAGCTGGCGGCGATGTAAAACAATTCCTTGCTGAAAAAGAAGAAGAATATACAGAGAAATTTGCAAATCCATATCAAGCAGCTCAATATGGTTACATTGATGATGTAATTGAACCACGCAACACACGTTTCCGCATCTGTCGTGGTCTTGCACAATTAGCAAATAAGAAGCAAGACCTACCTGCTAAGAAGCATGGTTGTATGCCTATGTAATAATAAGATATCTTCATTAAAAACATCTATATATGAACAATAATTTATATGCTGCGATAGGTATGGCACTCTATGAGTTCGCAGGCAATAACGTTCACGATGTAGAATCTGGTATCATCACAATAAAGCCAAAGCAGACAATGTGGAATGCCAAATTCGAAATTATGACAAAGAAACCATAAGACAAAGATGAAAGAATTTAAATATACAATTGACGGCAAAGAATATAAAGTCGTTATAAATAGTGTTAACAACGACAACATAGCTGACATTACAGTTAATGGTGAGGAATATAAAGTTCAGATGGAAGCATCTGCTGAACCTGAAAAGAAGAAGGTAGAATTAGGTAAACCTGTTGCAGAGAATCAAACCGAAGGTGAAGCTACACCAGCAAATTTCAATGCTTCAAATGCAATAAAAGCTCCTCTTCCTGGTACTATCACTTCAATAGAAGTTACAGTAGGTCAAGATGTAAAAGCTGGCGACACTGTAGTTGTACTTGAAGCTATGAAAATGCAGAATAGCATTGAAGCTGAAAAGGATGGTAAAGTAACAGCTATCGTTGTAAAAATGGGTCAAGCTGTACTCGAAGACGAGCCATTGGTTGTAATAGAATAAGCGATAAAGCGTATACACAGACTTTCTATATAAAAAAGGTTTTCACGCACAATCCATTTATAATGCTTTAAGAGTTTTATAAATGGATTTTTTCATATATAAAATCATAGAAAGCGACATTGTATCAATAATAGAAGAAACCACATAAACCATACTCTATCCCCATACACATCGTTATATACGAAGGTATAGTTATATTTCATCTTTTATTAATTAGTCCTCCCTTATAAACCTAATATTCCTCTGATTCATAGTATATTATCCTATAAATTATTTGCAAATATCTGCAAGTTTTTGTACCTTTACACTATAATTCTTGCAGATATTTATGCTTAAACGTACATCCAAACAGCTCTCTATGTTCTCTTCTTTAGAGGACATGCTTAGTCATCAACATCCCCTTTTCCAACTTAGTAATAAGATTAATTGGGAGAGTTTTGAAAATGCTTTCTCTCCTTTGTATTGCAGCAATAACGGTCGCCTCGCTCATCCTATTCGCTTGATGTGTGGTCTTTTAATTTTAAAACATTTGCGTAATGTGTCAGATGAAATGGTTGTTTTTCAATGGAGTGAGAATGCTTACTACCAATACTTCTGTGGTGGACTTGAATTTATGCCCAAACAACCCTGTGACGCTTCCGAGTTAGTTCACTTCAGAAATCGTATCGGTGAAAAAGGTATGGAATTAATATTAGTGTACGTTGTCAAACAAAGTGTACAGCTTCAGTTTTAATTAAGCTTGGAAAGGTAGTTTGAATAATAAATAAACAAGAATTTTTGAGCAATGAAAAAAAGCTTGAAACTTATTGAATAAGTCCTATGCATGAATCGTTGGATAACCTTACACCACGAGACGTATATATAGGACAAGGGATGAATATTGAGAAAAAACGAGAATTAATAAAGCTAAATTACCTATTCCACAAAGATTTTATATGCGAATAGAGCTTTACCAGATAGCTAAGAAATTTATAATTAAAAAAATAAAAAAACATAATTATAAATTTTTATTTTTTTATAATAATAAACATTGATGTTTATTATTATAACTTTTCTAATCAGTAATTTCCGTTCCCAAACTGTATGTAATTAATTGGTATAAGAAATAATACTACAGCAGGTATATTATCCATTGGGAGTAATGTTCGAGTATGACTTCTGATGATGTATCCAGAACTATCGATAAAGCAATTGAGAAGGCAGGAGTTACATTCCAGAATCCTCCTTGTCTGTTATCAGATAATGGACCATGTTATATTGCTTCCTCTCTCAAACAGTATCTCTGTAAGGAATATAATATCAAGCATATCCATGGCAAACCCTTGCATCCGCAGACGCAGGGAAAGATAGAACGATATCACAGATCGATGAAAAATGTGATTAAGCTAAATCATTATTTTTGTCCCTCTGAATTGGAAAATGCTATCGATGGGTGGGTGAAATATTATAATGAGAGAAGGTTTCATGAATCGTTAGATAATCTTACACCCAAAGATGTATATTTAGGGCAAGGGGAAGAAAATCAAAAAGATAAGAGAAATAATAAAGCAAAATTCAATCAAAAAAAGAATTTTTGATAATAAAACAATGAAATATCAGAGTAAATAACTACATTTGCAGTCGTACACTTTGTTTGACAACGTACACAGCATTGTAGCGATTAGTTACCACTTCACCGTCAGGATAAGTCATCGTCTGCACACGGTTCCAACTGTCATAGGCGGCACCATAGACATAAGTCCTGATGTCCGCCACGCTCGCCATAAATGGTTTGGTAACTCTCTTAATGTGGATAGAAACCGCCATTGTTTGGGTATATTCTTTTTATCTCATATAAACAGCCTTTAATGTCTACATATCTTCCATAATCCCCTCTGTAGTCATACTCTGTGTCTTTTTTTATTTCTATGAATTTTGAACAGTCATTTTTGTCAGGAATCGTATTTGTTCGATAGTAGCTGTTAAAGAAGCTGGGAATATCGAAAATACATTTTTTTTGTAAAGTAAAAGTGTATTTTACCCCTTTCTTTAAATGACAATTATATAGAAGCCCTCGATCAATAACATTGTGATGAATACTGTCATAAGGTAATCTAAGGTTCATTCTTATAGTATCTCCATCTGTTTTTAATATTAGCTCTTTATTTAGGAAGCTTCTATTTTGAGTTCCCTTGTACTGATAACCAATATAAGTTAATGATAGTTCTTCTTGTGCTTTGCAATGACAAAGAACAAGTGACATTATTACATAAAACATTATAGTTTTCATACTTAAAGTACTTTATTTGCAGACTTCAACTTTCCAGTAGACGACACTGTCGTTTCTTTGATTTCAACAGATCCAATTTATTGACCTGTTCCTTTTGTCGTAGAGATTGCTCCCTGCTGCAACTGGAATTTATTTCTAGAATTGTATTCGTAGATAATTGTCTGGAGATCATCCTGAGGAGGTCCCAGTGGATAATCCCTTCTTTCAGTAATGGTATTATCTCCTACAAGTTCTCCGTAAATTAGACCTTCTTTTTCTAAACTTGCTTGATGTGCAGTATTAAAATCACCGTCCACCTGAACTTCATTGAGAAAATATCCTATTGCAGCCCCTTGTAAAGCTGTACTTGCTTTTCCTAGGGTTTACAGGTCTGACACATCTATCTTCTTATCCGAATAACTGTCTATAAATACACCTTTGTCATCTTTTTTGTTTCCTACCAGACTAAGAGTATAAGTTTCTTTGGTATCTATACCAGACTGAATGACATTTATTAATGTCTGAGACCTGTTTCCCTTGAAATCTATATTAGTGCCTTTGTATATAAGTTTATCGTTTTCGATAGTGTACGTTGTCAAACAAAAGTGCACAACTGCAAATGTAGTTATTTACTCTGATATTTCATTGTTTTATTATCAAAAATTCTTTTGTTGATTGAATTTTGCTTTATTATTTCTCTTATCTTTTTGATTTTCTCCCCTTGCCCTAAATATACGTCTTTGGGTGTAAGATTATCTAACGATTCATGAAACCTTCTCTCATTATAATATTTCACCCACCCATCGATAGCATTTTCCAATTCAGAGGGACAAAAATAATGATTTAGCTTAATCACATTTTTCATTGATCTGTGATATCGTTCTATCTTTCCCTGCGTCTGAGGATGCAAGGGTTTCTTTCAAACGAATATTTTCCTGACGAAGTTCCTTTACCTCGTCATTGGTTGCTTCATGAATGGTATCACCATCAAGGCGAGCTTTGCCTGCCTCGATAAAATCCTTATTCCATTTGTAGTAAGTGCTATCTGATATACCATATTTACGGCATAGCTTGACAATACTATGTTCGCCACGGACTCCTTCCATCACAATCAAAACTTTTTGTTCTGAAGTGAAATTTCGTTTAGTATTGCGAAGAACATCCTTTAAAGACGTTAGAACAAACCCAAAGGATGACAGGAAGGAAGGTTGATAAGTTAGCAGGAGATAGAGGGTATAGAGGTATAAAGCAGATTGGACAGACAAAGATACTCATCCCAGACACTCCTAAAGCTAAAGACAGCTACTACCAAAAGAGAAAGAAACACAAACTATTTTGTAAACGAGCTGGTATAGAACCAACGATAGGAAATCTTAAAAAAGACCACCGATTATCTCGCAACTTTTATAAAGATGTCAAAGGAGATGCTATCAATGTATTATTAGCTGCAGCAGCATATAACTTCAAAAGAGCTATGAGAGTTCTTTTGGACCTTATAAAAAGAATCAGCATAGAGCTTGTCAGTACAAGCTTTATGCTGAAATATAGTTTTTAAGGAACGACTAATTATAATTTATCAGACTTCTTATTATATTCAATCTTATAATAATAAAAGAGAGAACTTTTATCAAAAATACACTATTGATTCTGTATTTCTTACACAATTTCGACAAGCTTTTCAGTATTATTATAAACACATTAGGAAACTTTGTATAAAATGCTTGGTGATAAGATATTTTTTTGTAACTTTGTTGTCAAAACAGAACATAAAATATACAAAAACGTATGCTTACATTAAAGCTCATCAGTGAGGAAACTGAACGTGTAATAGAAGGTCTTGAAAAGAAGCATTTCAACAATGCTAAAGAGACTATTGAGAGAGTTTTGGAACTCGATAAATCACGTCGTGATTACCAACAAAAACTCGATAACAATAAGCAACAGCAAAATCTTCTTTCAAAACAAATTGGTGGTTTAATGAAAGAAGGTAAGAAAGAAGAAGCTAATGAAACAAAAGACAAGGTAGCTGAACTAAAGGCTCTGGATAAGAATTTACAAAATAATATGGATAAAGCACAAGCCGATATGATCGACTTATTGCTTACAATTCCAAACATCCCTCATGCAGATGTACCTGAAGGTAAAGACGCCAACGATAACATTATAGTAAAAGAAGGTGGAGAAAAACCAACTTTCAATAATGAGGTTCTCTGTCATTGGGATTTGTGCAAGAAATATAATCTCGTAGATTTTGACCTTGGCGTAAAGATAACAGGAGCAGGTTTTCCTATTTATATAGGAAAAATGGCTCGTTTTCAACGCGCTTTAGAAGCATTCTTTCTTGAAGAAGCACGTAAAAGCGGTTACTTAGAAGTTCAACCACCCCTACTTGTTAACCAAGCATCAGGTTTAGGTACTGGACAGTTACCTGACAAAGAAGGACAAATGTATCATGCACAGGCTGATGACCTTTATTTAATCCCAACTGCAGAAGTTCCAGTAACAAATATCTTCCGTGATGAAATTTTAGACGAAAAAGAACTACCTATCAAACGTTGTGCATATTCTTCGTGCTTCCGTCGTGAAGCTGGTAGTTATGGAAAAGATGTACGTGGACTCAATCGCTTACACCAATTCGACAAAGTAGAAATTGTACGAATTGATACCCCACAACATTCTTACCAATCATTGAATGAAATGCTGGAACATGTTGAAATCTGTTAGTAAAGTTAGAACTACCATATCATATTCTTAAACTCTGTGGTGGAGATATGAGCTTCACCTCTGCAATCTGCTACGACTTTGAAGTATGGAGCGCAGCACAAGAGCGTTGGTTGGAGGTAAGCTCTGTTTCTAACTTCGAAAGTTATCAAGCTAATCGCTTACATTGTCGCTATCGTCATACTGACGACAAGAAGATAGAATTATGTCATACACTAAATGGCTCGGCATTGGCTTTACCTCGTATTGTTGCAGCTATATTAGAAAATAACCAAACTCCTGAAGGAATAAGAGTTCCTAAAGCACTTGTACCTTACTGTGGATTTGAAATGCTTGATGACAAAAACTTTTAAATATTAAACTTATAGCCCAAATAATATTCTTTACCAGAAGTTGAGTTGCTGTTAATGTTCATTCTGCAACAATTCTATAAAAACAGCGTCTACTCTACTTTTCGTAATATCAATAACGCATAAACACAAAAGAGAGTATATAAAATAAATTCTATAGACAACTTAACCTTTAAAACATGAACAAGATTATCAGCAAAGAGCAATTTTCCGAGAAAGTCTTTTGCATCGTTGTAGAAGCACCGCTCATAGCACGCAGCTGTAGGGCAGGTAACTTTGTAATAGTGCGCGTAGATCAAAATAGCGAGCGCGTGCCTTATACTATTGCTAAGGCTGACCCTAAAAAAGGTACACTCACTATGGTAATACAAGAGGTTGGACTTTCATCTACTAAGTTCTGCCAACTTGAACCAGGCGACGAAGTTCTTGACATTGTTGGTCCATTAGGACAAGCGTCTCACATTGAAACTATGGCACAGTAGTATGCGCTGGTGGCGGTATAGGTATCGCAGCAATCCTACCAATTCTAACAGCATTTAAGAAAGCTGGCAACCGTGTTATCTCCGTATTAGCAGGTCGTACGAAAGAATTAGTAATTATGGTTGATGATGTAGCCGAATACTCCGACGAAGTTATCATTATGACTGATGACGGCAGTATGGGTAAACAAGGAGTAATAACAGTAGGAGTTGAAGAAGTACTTCAACGAGAAAAAGTAGACAAATTACTTGCTATCGGACCTCCTATCATGATGAAATTTACATCATTGATGGCAAAGAAATATGGCATTCCAAACGATGTTTCTTTGAATACTATTATGGTAGACGGAACTGGTATGTGTGGTGCTTGTCGTCTTACTATTGGCGGAAAAACTAAGTTTGTCTGCATTGATGGTCCAGAATTTAATGGTGACCTCGTTGATTGGGACGAAATGTTCAAGCGAATGGGCACCTTTAAAGGTGTAGAGCGTGAAGAAATGGAAAAGAAACAAAACCAGATTGGCCATCACCATATAGAAGTTGAAGCTACTGAAAAAAGCACAATAACGACAGAACTAACTCCAGCAGAAGAAACAAAACAGGATTTAGCAGAACTTACAGATCGTAATGCCGAGTGGCGTGCAGTATTGCGTAAAGATATGAAGCCTAAAGAGCGTACAGCAATCGAAAGAGTACAGATGCCTGAACTGGATCCTGCATATCGAGCAACAACACGTTTGGAAGAGGTAAATAAAGGCCTTACAAAAGAAATGGCAATGCGCGAAGCACAACGCTGTCTTGATTGCGCAAAACCAAGTTGTGTAGAAGGTTGCCCTGTAAATATTAATATTCCAAGCTTCATTAAGAATATTGAGCGTGGGCAATTCCTCAACGCTGCACGTGTTTTGAAAGACACTTCAGCTTTACCAGCAGTCTGCGGTCGTGTTTGTCCTCAAGAGAAACAATGTGAAAGTCGCTGTATTCACTTAAAGATGAATGAGCCAGCAGTTGCAATTGGTTATCTTGAAAGGTTTGCAGCTGACTATGAACGCGAAAGCGGCAATATAACATTACCAGAAATTGCACCGTCAAATGGGATTAAAGTTGCAGTTATTGGTTCTGGTCCTGCAGGACTTAGCTTTGCAGGAGATATGGTTAAACGTGGATTCGAGGTTTATGTATTCGAAGCTTTACATGAAATCGGAGGTGTACTTAAATATGGTATTCCTGAATTCCGTTTGCCTAATAAGATTGTTGAAGTTGAAGTTGAAAACTTAAGAAAGCAAGGTGTTCATTTCCAAACAGATACAATTGTTGGTAAAACAATTAGTGTAGAAGAATTAAAAGAAAACGGATTTAAAGGTATCTTTGTTGGTTCAGGTGCTGGTTTACCAAACTTTATGGGTATTCCTGGTGAAAATAGTATCAATATTCTTTCAAGTAACGAATACCTTACACGTGTTAACTTAATGGATGCAGCCAACCCAGACACTGATACGCCAATTATTATTGGAAAGAAAGTACTTGTTGTCGGTGGTGGTAATACTGCTATGGATTCATGCCGTACAGCAAAACGTCTTGGTGCAGAAGTTACACTCGTATATCGTCGCTCGTTAGAAGAAATGCCTGCTCGTGTAGAAGAAGTAAAACATGCACAAGAAGAAAAAATCAATTTCCTTACACTTCATAATCCTAAAGAATACATTGCAGACGAAAACGGACGCGTTTGTGGAGCCATACTTGATATTATGGAACTTGGTGAACCTGATGAAAGTGGACGTCGTAGTCCACGTACAACTGGTAAAACTATAACTATCGAATGCGACCAAGTTGTTGTAGCGGTAGGTGTATCTCCTAATCCACTTGTACCTAATTCTATTGAAGGTTTGGAATTAGGACGCAAGAACACGATTGCTGTTAATGATGGAATGCAAAGTTCTATTCCAGAAATCTATGCAGGTGGCGATATCGTACGTGGAGGTGCTACTGTAATTCTCGCAATGGGAGATGGAAGAAAAGCTGCTCTAAATATGGCAAACAGTTTATTAGAGAAATAAACATTATATATGTATAATTAAAAGAGCTAAGGAAGAACTGTTAAAGTTTTTCTTTAGCTCTTTTCATATAATATCAATATACAGTTTTAATGAAAAAACAAAAATAAACTTCTGCAAAAGATCGAGGAAACAACATATAGGTATCATAATAAAAAGTTTAGATTTTTTTCTTTTTCTTCTTAAAAAGGCGTATCTTTGTAAAATACAATATAATAAAGCGATTTACTAAATCTTATAAATTAAATTTATGGAAGAGAATTATTTTGCCCCATCAGAGTTAATTATTAACGAAGATGGAGGAATTTTCCACCTTCATTTAAAACCACAACAATTAGCAGATAAGGTCATCTTGGTTGGTGATCCTGGGCGTGTTGCCTTAGTTGCATCACATTTTGATGGCGTAGAATGTGAAGTTAACAATAGAGAATTTAGAACCATTACAGGTAAGTTCAAAAATAAACGTATAACAGTAGTAAGTACAGGTATTGGCTGTGATAATATTGACATTGTACTTAATGAATTAGACGCTTTAGCCAATATTGATTTTGAAACAAGAAAGAGAAAGCTAATGTCCGTCAATTAACTTTGGTACGTATAGGCACTTGTGGAGGACTTCAACCTAACACTCCTATCGGAACATTCATAGCATCAGAAAAAAGCATAGGTTTCGATGGCTTGCTCAACTACTATGCAAATCGGGAAAAGTTAGACATCGAATTTGAAGAAGAATTCAAGAAGCAAGTAAAATGGCTACCACAATTGGGCAATCCATACGTGGCAAATGCAGACAAGGAATTGTTAGAACAAATCGCACAAGACGATATGGTACGTGGAGTTACTATCGCTTGTGGTGGTTTTTTTGGACCTCAAGGTCGCCGTCTGCGCATCCCATTAGCTGACCCTCAGCTTAATGAAAAAATTACCGAGTTCGAATATAAAGGTCATAAAGTAACTAACTTCGAGATGGAGAGCAGTGCTTTAGCTGGTTTAGCATTCCATATGGGCCATAAAGCCCTAACTTGCTGTATGGTAATAGCTAATCGACGACAAAAGGAAGCTAATTCAGGCTATAAGAATACTATTGACGGATTAATAAAGAAAGTTCTTGAAAGAATCTAAATATCATTATTTTACAGACGAAAACTAAAGGATTAAGGAGTTTAGCTGTTTGAATCAATAGAAATATCTTTTCTTTAATAGTGTACATATAAAGACAGCTTTAATCCTTAATTCTGTTATATACAACATTCCATAATGCAAGTAAATACTAACGTTCTCAACTCTTCAGAAACAATCTGTGCATTAGCAACACAACCAGGTGGTGCAATAGGTTTAATAAGAGTATCGGGCAGTAAAGCTATTGAAATTGTTGATTCTATTTTCTCACGTTCTATACTAAATGTTCCTGCTAATACCTTGCATTACGGAGAGATACTTGATAGAGAACATCAAACTATAGATGAAGTTGTTGTTTCTGTTTGGCGTGCCCCTCACTCATATACTGGCGAAGACTCTGTAGAAATTTCGTGCCACGGTTCTTCATACATCTTAGAACAAATACTCCATCGTCTCATAGAGAATAATTGCCGCCAAGCCAAGCCTGGTGAATACACTCAACGTGCTTATCTAAACGGAAAGATGGATTTATCGCAAACTGAAGCTGTTGCAGATCTTATTTCCTCTACAAATAAAGCATCATATAAACTTGCACTCTCACAACTCAAAGGGCATTTTTCTTCTGAACTTTCTTTGCTACGTAGACAGTTACTTAAAATAAATTCTCTTCTTGAACTTGAACTTGATTTTTCTGATCATGAAGAATTAGAGTTTGCTGATCGTACAGAATTAATAAATCTTGCTGAGGAAATTGATAATAAAGTAACATCTCTTGCTCTTTCGTTCAAGACAGGACAAGCCCTTAAAAATGGTATTCCTGTAGCTATTATTGGCAAAACAAACGTAGGAAAATCCACTTTATTGAATTGTCTTCTCCATGATAACCGTGCAATTGTAAGTGATATTCATGGAACTACTCGCGACGTCATAGAAGATACTATCGGAATCAATGGTGTAGATTTCCATTTTATTGATACAGCTGGCATAAGAAAACTACTGATTATGTTGAGCAACTCGGTATTGAACGTACTTTAGCTACACTTGAAAAGGCTCATATCATTCTATGGGTAATAGATAAAGAACCCACTGAAAGTGAAAAAAATGAGATTCTTAATCAATGCGCAGATAAACATCTTATTTTAGTACACAACAAAGTAGACGATCTTAACAACTCTACTATTCAGCAAAATAATATTTCTATTTCTAATCAGCTCAATAAATACACTTATCATGAAATTTCAATTTCTGGTAAATATAATTTAGGCATCAACGAACTTGAAACTTTAATATATGAGGTAGCCGATTTACCAGAAATTTCAGAAAATACAACTATCGTAACTAATGCTCGACACTACGATGTGTTAACTCGTGCCCACGCGTCACTTTTAAGAGTACAAGAAGCAATGGCTATGAATCTAAGTGGCGATCTAATTTCTGAAGATTTAAAAGATACAATCGCCATACTTGCTGAAATTACAGGCGACCAAATCACTCCGCAAGAAACACTACATAATATATTTAAACATTTTTTTGTATTGGCAAGTAGTTCTATCAAAAAAACAAATTATATATATACAATATAAACAAGTCATATACAGCATTTTATAATTTTTATATTCAACTAATACTCAAAAATTAAAAACTTTCGTTTTATTTTTTTATAAAGTACTTCTAATTCTTCTTTACTCATCAGCTACTCCTAACTATCTCCTGTTTCTTAATTATGGCAATTCCACAAGGCATTCTACCTTCTATTAACTCATAAGAAATATCAACATAACCAAGATTCTCAAAGAATTGCTTGTACGTTTTCTCATTAAACTTTCCTATAAACGTTTTTGTAAATCGATTGATGAACCATACAAAAACTTTAGATACTCCCCATGTATCACTTATCAAATAAGTAGGTATAATGACTTCTCCGCCTTTTTTACATACTCGCAATAACTCATTTAATGCTATTTCAGGGTGCTCTATTAGATGAATAACATTAGCTGCAACCACCTTATCGAACTCATCATTAGGATAATTAAGTTGTAGGATATTCCCTTTTTCTATCGTGACATTACCAAAGTTTTTACAACGTTTACACGACTGAGACAACATCCCATCAGAAAAATCGGTAGCTATAAGTTTTTTACAGATAGCAGCAATATGTATACTTATCATACCCGTACCACAAGCACACTCTAATACTATATCATTAGGAGATATTCTTTCTGCAACTTTCTTGCATATTTCCTTATTAACCTTGCCATTGTAGAAGTTCTCAAAGAACTCATAATAATTAGACACTATATCCCAGAACATAACTTTTTAATATTTTGTTTTTTTACAAAGTTCGACAAATAACTTTGCAACCTGGTTGCAAAGTTATCTTTGAGAATAAAAAAATGGCTGGATACTTTTAATTTGGTTATCGAAAAATAAATATTAGAGAATTTAGTACACAAATAGAATGTAACTTACAATCAACCAACATCATTTTAATTATTCATGAAGAGAATCTCACAAATCTTCAACTTGAAAAAAACCCACCTATAAAACTGGCAAAGTTATTAAAAGAAAAAAATGTAATTACAAAATGACGAAAAATATAATTATAAAATTAAAAAAATTATAATTAATATTTTTTTTATTTAGTAATTATAAAAAAAGTCGAACTGTCTTTGCTTCTCAATAAACTATTTTGAATAAAAAAAGAAAGAATTACCTTGATGTATAATTAAGTACTAAAAAAATATTATCAAATACCTATTTATGATGTAATATTAAGAAACTTAAGTTTACAAAGATTACTTGCTATATTGACCAAAAATCATAACTTCTTATATTAAAAGCCCTCTCAACTTCTATTTAAATCTACTAATAACTAAAAAAACAATGTTTGTTTGAAATAAGATATTATCTAATTTAGCTATTCATCATTTTTAGAAATTATTTGATATAACAAAAAAAGAAATGACTCTCCAACATATTTTAGACCCATATATAAAAAAAGAAAGAGATAATTGCATTAAAATTTTCAAGCAATATTTTAACAAAAAAATTTAACTCTCTCCAGGCACAAATGTTACCCAGCCCTATTATTGATTACAATACCTTTGCACCAGAAATTTAATTAAAAGCATTATGATTGAAAATAAAATGTTCTGTTTCCAGTGTCAGGAAACAGCAAAAGGAACAGGATGCACCATCAAAGGTGTTTGTGGTAAAGAGGCAGAAACCTCAAAATGGCAAGATTTATTGCTTAGCGTTGTACGTGGTGTAGGAACTATTCAACATGAATTGGGGGAAACGGCATCAAACGAAGTAGCCGATTTTCTTATAGATGCAATGTTCTCAACCATTACCAACGCAAACTTTGATGACCAAAGCATATTAGATAAGGTAGATACAGGTATTGCATTGAAAAAACAACTGCTAGAAAAAGCTTCAACAAAAAACATTATTCTTCCTGATTACCAAGAAGTTTGTTGGGGAGGTGAAAAATCTGATTATTCAGCAGAAGGTGAGCGAGAAGGAATTCTTCGTAATGAAAATGCGGACCTTCGTTCATTAAAAGAACTTACAATTCTTGGTCTTAAAGGTATTGCAGCTTACTATGACCATGCTGGCCGTTTGGGTAATACTAGTGAAGAAATTATCACATTCATTTGCAAGGCACTTGCGATAATTAGTAATCCAAATGCTGATATGGAGACACTTCTTGGTATCGTGCTCGAAACTGGAAAATATGGAGTAGACGTAATGGCGCTACTCGACAAAGCTAATACAGAGGCATACGGCAATCCAGAACTTACAAAAGTTAATATCGGTGTAGGTAAAAGACCTGGAATTCTTATTTCTGGACACGACCTTAAAGATATTGAAGATTTACTTATCCAAACTGAGGGTACAGGCATTGATATATATACTCATGGCGAAATGTTGCCAGCACACTATTATCCACAGCTTAAGAAATACAAACATCTTGTAGGCAACTATGGAAATGCTTGGTGGCAGCAGAAAGAAGAATTTGCAAGCTTCAATGGCCCTATCGTATTTACTACAAACTGTATCGTACCCCCAGCAAAAAATGCAAACTATTCTAACAGAGTATTTACTACCAATTCTACAGGATTCCCAGGTTGGAAACATATCACAACTGGAAAAGACGGAAAGAAAGATTTCTCTAAAGTTATTGAATTAGCTAAAACCTGCAAAGCTCCACAGGAAATAGAAACAGGAGAGATTATAGGAGGTTTTGCCCACGCACAAGTATTTGCATTGGCTGACCAGGTCGTTGAAGCAGTAAAAAGTGGTGCTATCCGTAAATTTGTAGTAATGAGTGGTTGTGATGGACGTATGAAAAGTCGTAACTATTACGAAGAGTTTGCCAAAGCTTTACCGAAAGATGTAGTAATTCTTACCAGCGGTTGTGCGAAATATAAATACAATAAACTAAACCTTGGAGATATAAATGGCATTCCACGTGTTCTTGATGCTGGGCAATGTAATGATTCATACTCTTGGGCAGTAGTAGCACTAAAATTAAAAGAAATATTTGGTGCAAATGATATTAACGATTTGCCAATCTTCTTTAATATTGCATGGTATGAACAGAAAGCAGTTATCGTTCTTCTTGCACTTCTGCATCTTGGAGTAAAGAATATACACATCGGTCCTACCCTTCCAGCTTTTGTTTCTGAAGGTGTACTAAAGGTTCTTGTTGATAACTTTGGTCTTGCAGGCAACTCTACAGTTGAAGAAGATATTCAAAAATACATTCTCTAACCACATACCCCTCGATAGAAATATCGAGGGATTTTTCTTTTATAGACAATAAGAAAGTATATAATCCGTTATTCCTAAAAGCGAAACAAAATGGAAGTATCGATAAACGAAACACTCTCACATAGTCCTTTATTTAACGGATTAACTGCTAAGGAAATTAAAGAATTACTGCAAACGGTAAATTTTAAAATTGTGGAATATCCTGCCAAGGAAATTTACACCCTAGCAGGTATGCCTTGTAAGTATGCGGATTTTATTCTAAAAGGGGAACTGATATCACGCATGACAGGATTATCAGGTAAGCAAGTACAAATAGACCGCTTGAAAGCTTGTATTTTAATAGCACCTGCTTTTATTTTCGCTAAATAATGCTATGCCTGTTAGTGTCGAAACAGCACAACATACTACGATATTGCGTATGATGCCTTCAGAACTAAAACATTTAATAGATAACAATGAACGCATACGTATGAATTTCATTCAGCTTCTTTCATCTATAGATGTTTTCCTTACTCAAAAACTGCGTATGCTTTCCCTGTTCACAGTTCGTGAAAAAGTGGCTTATTTCTTAATGAAAGCAGCTAAAGAACAACAAAGCCGTACTATTAAACTCAGCAATAGTCGTCAGGAAATAGCTGATACATTCGGTATTCAAAAATTCTCGCTATTACGTTGTTTATCAGAATTCGAAGATAATGGAGCCATAAAAATAGATGGAAAACAAATAACTATTCTTAATTCAGATAAGATGAAATAAAGAAGATCTATTAGTTCCAAAGTTTCACAAACAAAAACAACTATATTATATAAAAATACTGCCAATGGTCATTATATTCCATTGGCAGTATTTTTATTGATATCTATATTCAACTTATTACAGACAATAATTCTTGTTTACATTATCATTGAATATTATATGTATGTACACTAGTTCCCTGTGCTGAAGGCAAATAGTTTATACCCCACCAACACATTTGTAAGAGAGCAAAATTAATAATGAGAATCCACATAGCTACCTCTAAATTACAATTCTTACGCAAACGATAATGAATATATGTAAGATATGCCAACCAAGTAGCAGCTGCCCAAGTTTCCTTAGGATCCCAAGCCCAATAATGTCCCCATGCTTCTTTTGCCCAAAGAGCACCTGTAAGCATACCTAACGAGAGAAATGCCCAACCAATATATACAAGATTGTCTGTTATATCAAGTTCTTTATGAGTGACTATCTTACTCTTTTTAAAAAACAACAAATAGACAGCCATCACAAAGGCACCACCTAAAAGCGCATAAGCAAACATATAGATAATTACATGTGGTGCAAACCAAGGACTCTGTAATGCAGGCATAAGTGTCTTACTATGAATTTCAGGCTTTAATAGATTAATACAAATAAAAACCAACGAAAGCACAGTAGAAAACGACAATAGCCATTTATAATCCCAGCGACTATAAACAATGATGCCTGCTAATGGTAAGAAAAACGAATACCATAAACGTGTTTCACCCATAGTTCTCATAGGAGGACGATCGAGAGAAATCCACATAATAAGTATATAACTAAAGAAAACAGCTAGTCCAACTATCGTTGCACTATAAGCAATCCATTTCTTGTCCTTCCATGCGGCATAGGCACCTGTTGCCCATAACAACACTGCCACTATTGCAAAATATATAAAGTAATTCCAAAGCAATCATGTATTGTCCTCCTCTTTTTCCTTATATTTATTACGGCCTGCTGTAATGAACATGAGAACCGCACCTATTATCAACAAATAGATGCCCACATAGGTAGCGGGCAACCAAGGATCGGATACAAGTTCATATACACTAAGAGTACTCCACTTTCCTTGTGCCTTATTGAAATCAAGTTGATATATTTTCCATGAACCTACTGTAAAAGGTTTATTTACCTCTATGTGTGCTCGCATAGCATCACCATCTTTTGTGTAGATGTTCACGTCTGAAGCATAATGTAATGGTTCGCGAGCTGACATTGCTATTTCAGTCTTATTATCAAGAACTAAACTAGATAGTGGAAACATATAGCTACCAGAACTTACCCAGCCTTTTTTCACGACATTACCTTTTTGTGCTTTGATTAAGATAGCAGTTGCTGCACCCTTACCCTTATATTCAACAAATCCTCCAGTATTAATGCGCATTCCTAAATCATCCATTTTCATCATTTGCATCATTTGGGCTGGCATACCATTTATCATCTTAAGCATACCTACAGGTATTGCATCTTCAATATATTTTTCAACAGTAATATTCCATCCCATCAATTCATCTGAAGTAAAACCAGGCTCAATGATAATATTCTGCGGTTTATCATTCGGTAATATTTTCCCAGTTTTACTATCAAATATTGCCAATTTCGGAGGATACTCATCAATAGTGAACTTCTGTAATTCAATAGCAAGTGGTAACTCATGTACTTCTTGATGGTCATCGATTCCACGCCATTCAGGTTTACCTTCTTCGCAGTATATCTTGAGGCGCTGCATATCTGCAGATCCTAAAGTTCCACAAGTTACAAAGATAAAGAGTCCTAAGTGACTAATTAGCGAAGGAATAAAACGCTTTTGAAAATGCATTAGCTGATGGATACCAACTTCTGCTACAATAATAACATTCCACAAATAAATAAGAACAAATGGCCAAAAACTGAGCATACGACTAAGTCCTATTGGGTCCATAGCTGGACGTCCTTCAGGAACTTGTCGACTCAAACCCATTATAATTGTAAGTATAGACGCTGTAGCAAGTGCAGGCACTGCAGCCTCAACTTGAGTCATAAATCGGAAAAGGTATAATTTAGACCGAAAAGTATAAAATAATCCTAAAATCACCACAAGTGCTATTAATGCAATGATATTAGCAGGCCACATAAAGATAAGCCATTCTACCGGTCCAACAGAAATTTGTAATAGGGCTCCTGTAACCAGAAGCCCTATACTTATAGCAATTCCCTCGCGATATTTCCAAGGTTTATTCCACATATTTTTATATCATAAAATTCTTTTTTCAGATATCTATCTTCAATGTACTTGATTACATTTCTTTAGTAATGAATCGGCCATTCTTCTTGGCCTTCTTCACCCACTGAGGCACAATAGTGTTTAAAAAGTCTTTTTTCTGAGCCTTAAGCTTCTTCATATCAAGACCTATATAACTCTGAGCCTTATCTTTGGTTGAAATATCAGGCATTGGAACTTCCTTTGTATAGCCATGACGAGCCAATATTCGGGCAAGATCAATACGTGCAGTTTGCGCATAATTGAGAGCTACACCAAGCAGGCGAGTAACTTCCTGAGGTGCGTGGAAGCTGGCACCATGGCTTGCCACTGCATAGTCCCAACGCCATTGGCTCTTGCGCAGTGCGGTCAATATTGGTTCCATTTCCTTTTCTGTTGCTCCCTTCTCCCAAGCAAACTTAGCCTCGATATGTGCACGAGCCAACTCTTTCTCTACACGGTTACGGATATCAAAGACTTTCTCTTGACGCTCATATACGTTCTGACGCAATGTCTCTTCGCTTTGACGGTGGCAAGTCTGACAAGTGCGGTTGATATTTGCCAATGGTGATGTGATGTGGTGACTGGTGTACTTTATACCACCTTCTTGAATGTAAGGCATATGGCAATCAGCACAACTCAGACCACGCTGACCGTGAATACCTTGCTTGAAAAGCTCGTATCCAGGGTGCTGGGCCTTTAAGATCTTTGTTTTAGAAAGCGGGTGTATGTAGTCGTAGAAGCCGATAGAGTCGTAATATTCTTCAGCTGCTTCGCAGGTCAGTCCCTTATCTTGTGGGAACTTAAGATACTGACCGTTGTCCTTTTCAAAGTAATACTCGGTATGGCACTGTGCACAAACCAACGAACGCATTTCTTGATGACTGGCTTTGTTTACATCTTTGCCGGCACGTTGCCATGCCTCATAGAGAGCAGGACGAGCTGGTTTCAGTTCCATCGTACGTGCATCATGACAGTCTGAACAGCCAACGGTGTTCATCATCTCATTTCCCCATTTGCTCCACTTTGCAGCATAGAAAGCATTCTTACCCTTCTCGCGCATCAGGCGGGGAACGTCAGGACCTTTACAAGTCCAACAGGTACCAGGTTGTATGTCGTCTTGCCCATCTACGCCTGGTGAACCTGTACGCAAGATTTTACGTAAGTCTTCTATTGCATGACGGTGTCCACGAGGTGTATTATATCCACGAGAGAATGAATAGCCAGCCCACAAGATTACCATTTCCGGGCGTTGTTCCAATACATCAGCCTCTTGTGAAGAATTATATTTACTCACGAAAGAAGTATCTTCTGTCATCGCCCAAGTTTGATATTCTCTTGGGAAATCTTCAGCAAACTTTTCATTCTGACTTACAATAGAATCAGTCATCACTACTCGGCGGTTATTAAACACTGAGGCAACTTCTGCACGACGCTCTAACATAGAAGAACAGAGCATACCAAGAGCGAAGATAATGAACATTGCTCCGCCGAAGAGCAACCATCCTTGCCATTTTTTAACTGTTTAGCCATATTGTTTTATTTTATTTTTTTTCAAGTAAGTTTTGTAACCATTGTGGTACAGGAGATGGAGGTATAGGCACTTGCGTTTCGGCATTCGGGGTTCTGCTGAGCGTATTCATACCGCCGTGAGCAACTTCACGGTGGCAATCCCAGCAAGCCTTACCCTCGCCACGTTTTGCTTGCATATAATCAATCTTTCCTGTCTTTACGAACTCTGTATTAAGTTGTGTGTGGCAACGTATACAGTTGTCCATTATCACTTCTGAAGAAGCTTCTTCAGCCATAATAGCCTGACGCTCTGAGCGGGTTACAAAGTAAGCCACATGCTTCATACCGTCCATACCTTTAAATAGGTATTTAGCTGCTATGCTTGAGTGTGGCACATGGCAATCGTTACATGTAGCATCTCGTCCGTGGCTTGAGTGCGCCCATGTAGCATAATAAGGAGCCATGATGTGACAGTTTACACAAGCAGCGGGGTCGTCGCCCACAATATAAGTGTGCATACGCAGAAGATAGAAAAACAATCCTCCTAATCCCACAATGACACCCGATATAACAAGCGATACCACCTTTTGGCGATAAGTCAGTTCGGGAAACCATGATGTAAGCTTTCGCAGATTCATTGTGATATATTTTTTTATTATAATAATTTCAATTATTAACCTTATGGGGGCAAAGATAGTTAAATTTATGCAAGCTGTCAATAGTTTATCCTCATTTATTAGGATTTAAATTTATAATAAATATTTAAAGTGTTAATGTATTGCAAAAGATGCACCTGTGGGCACAAATGTTACCTTTTATACCAAACTAACTAAATATTTTTGTAAGTTAAAACATAAGAAACTATTAAGTAAAATGAAGAAAATGCATCGTTGGTTCGGACTGATTCTCTGTCTGTTCCTTATCAGTTTTTGTGTATCGGGTATCATCTTGAATCACCACGAAATATTCTCCAATATCAACGTTTCCCGCTCGCTTATGCCGAGTAGCTATGCGTATAAGAACTGGAATCAGGGGCTGATGCGAGGAACACTTGCAAAAGGAGACAGCGTTATTATATATGGTGAAAATGGATTTTTCCTCACCGATAAACTTGGTGTTAAGATTAAAGACTTCAACAAAGGTATGCCGTCTGGCGTTGAGTTGCGCAACATCAAAGCCATCACCCGCACCCGCTCGGGCGAAATATGGGCAGTAGGCAATTTCCAGCTATTCCATCTTGAGAACAACAGTTGGCAGACAATAGACCTTGATGGCCTTGACACTCGATTGGTAGATGTTACTTCGCGTGGCGACTCGGTGGTTGTAGCATCTCGCAACCATCTTTGGCTATCGCCCAATGTTGGTAAACCCTTTCGACAAATACAACTTCGGGCAAGCACCGACCACGATGGTAAGGTATCACTCCTACGCACCGTATGGCTGATACATAGCGGAGCACTTTTTGGAACAATCGGTAAACTCGTCGGCGACGCAGTAGCTATCGTCCTGATTATCCTCTGCATCTCGGGTGTATGGTTCTTCATTGCACGTAAAACACGTGCTGGCAAATCACAACTCAAGACACTTTATTGGGTGCATCGCCGCATTGGCAGAATCACAATCGCCCTTACACTGTTCGTTACCATCACTGGTTGGTTTCTCCGCCCACCTGCAATGGTAGCCATAGTTAAAGGACGTGTGCCTGCATTACCTTTCACGGTACAGGACAGCAAGAATCCTTGGAACGACCAACTGCGTGCCGTACGTTACGATTCTGCCGAGAAAGACTGGCTCATCTACACCTCAAAAGGATTCTATGCACTGCAAGACCTCCGCTCTACCCCACGTCCTATCAAGGGAACGCCAAAGGTAAGCTATATGGGACTTTCAGCTTTCTACCAAGTAAACACAGGTCAATGGCTCGTAGGTTCGTTCAACGGTCTTTATCTCTGGAGCCGCAATGCACAAGGCAGAATGCCAAAGGTAGTGCCAATCGACGAGAATATTATGATGGTGGGCTTCAGCAACGATTTCAAGGAGCCATTCCTCATCGACTATTACGAGGGAACTTCGTCGCCAAAGATGCCCGCCCAATTCCAGCAACTACCGATGTCATTGCACATAGCAGCACTCGAAACCCACACTGGGCGCATTTTCACCTTCCTGCACGACACCAGCAACGTGGTCTATATAGCCATTATAGGGTTGGCTATTGCGTGGTGCCTTTGGACGGGCTATTATCGTCCACGTAAAAACCGCAAGAAATACGGCAAGGAAAAGGAGCCTAAGAAACGTCGCCAAAAGCTAAGATTAGAGAATGAAGAAAGCGAATGAATTGAAGATAAAGCGTGTTTACCTAACGCCTGAAGAAGGCGACGGGTATCGAATCCTCATAGACCGACTATGGCCAAGAGGAATTGCAAAGGAAAAAGCGTGCATCGACGAATGGAACAAAGCAATTACTCCTTCGTCCGAACTACGCAAATGGTTTGGACACAAGGAGGAAAACTATGCTACGTTTGCCGAAAAATACCGTTCAGAACTTGACAACAATCCTGAGGCTATGCCCTTTGCCAACCATATTAAAGCACTTCTCGAATCGAGCAATGTAACCTTATTATATGGTGCAAAAAGCGAAAACTGCAACCATGCTATCATTCTTAGAGATTGGCTGATAAACAAATAAAAATAGAAATGGGTTCAAGATGCTGTATCTTGAACCCATTTTTTTGTATTTTCCTATTTAACAAAAGGACTATCAATACTTATTATGGACAGCAATACAACTTCGCTCCTATTTATCATTTCATAAACGGAAAGCAGCCTTTAAATCTGCAAATATTTTTCACAAACAATATCGTTACTTAACCCTCTCGTTATCAACGTTTTGCAAAACCTATTGTTTTGCATTCCAAAAGCGGCTCTTTTGCACGGTACAAGCGTAGGTTTTGCAGCGCAAAACAGCCGCTTTCGCAATGTCAAAACGCAGTTATCACTTTTTAAGAGAATTATTTTTACAAAACCAACACAAAAAGTTCCTACTACTACACCGAAAAGGTTGGCTCAAAAAGAAACGGGATTGCCCATTTAAAAGCAACCCCGCAATTGTATATGGTATAAAAGTTTTGCCAGGCAGCAATAATATTTTATCCCCTTATCATCGTTATTATCATCTTAAAACGTTGTTCTGCCTTCACAGAGTGGAGTGCGCCGCTTGGGATAATGAAACTTTCGCCTGCCTTGATACGATGGTCTATACCCTCTACATTGAGAACCATCTCTCCATCTACCACCTGAATAAACGCATCGAAAGGCGCAGTGTGCTGCGAAAGTCCCTGACCTGCATCAAAACTGAAGAGCGTTACGCTGCCTGCACTGCTGTGAACCAATTCCTTACTCACTACACCGCCTTCTGTATAGTCTACCAATTCACTTGCTACAAATATTTTTCCTTTTTCGAACTTCATATTTTATTTATTTTAAATTGATTTACTAAATGCTAATAATAGTATGCAATCCTTGTGCCAAAGTGTTTCTATCTGCCTTCTGGTAACATATGTGCCCGACTACATGACATGCAAATGAGATAATAATAAAAGATCGTATGTTTTGACATTCAAAACATACGTTCTTAACATTATTTAAAAATGTAAGTACCACTTACTAACGATAAAAATATTTATCGAATAAGGGCTGTTTCTTTACAAAGCTTTAATAAAGTATCAATGGTAAATTCCAAAATGATTTTTGTTAACCTAACCTTTATTTATGCTTGATTTACATTTCCCAACCAATTGCCGATGCACCAAGAACTGCTGCTGCGGCATCGTCAAGCGAACTTACAAGGAACTTTACGTTGTCTTTGTAAATAGGCAATACATATTTTGCGTAAGCTTCCTTTATAGGATCCATCAGTAAATCACCAGCCTTTGTCAAACCGCCAAAGAAAACAAAAGCTTCTGGCGAGGTAAAAGCCGCAAAATCAGCACATGCAGTTCCAAGCATATCACCCGTAAAAGCAAAGATATCTAATGCCATCTTATCGCCTTTTCCTGCCGCAATTGAAACATCAAGCGATGTAATTACGTCATGGTCTAATTCACGGAGTAATGATGGTTCATTTGTTTTTTGCAAGAATTCACGTGCAGTACGTGCTACTCCTGTTGCAGAACAATATGCCTCTAAACAACCTTTTCTACCGCAACCACAAGAACGCCCTTCTTCACCACGTTCCATAGTAATATGTCCAAGTTCTCCAGCGAAGCCATCAGAACCATAAACCATTTGTCCATTAACAACAATACCAGAACCAACACCAGTACCAAGAGTAATCATAATGAAGTTTTTCATACCTCTTGCTACACCATATTGCATTTCACCAATAGCTGCAGCATTTGCATCATTGGTAAGTCCGACAGGAATTCCTAAACGTTCTGAAAACATTTCTGCCAAAGGCACAACACTATCATGTGCCCAAACCAAGTTTGCAGCATGTTCAATGGTTCCACTATAGAAATTACCATTAGGAGCACCTATACCCATTGCTTTAAATTGGCCAATTCCACCGACTTTAGCAATGATTGGTTTCAGAACTTCAATACTTGCATCTACAAAGTCTTCAACTGTTTTATAGCTTTGTGTTTTTATAGATGTGGTTGCAAGGACTTGACCACGTTGGTCTACTACTCCAAAAACAGAGTTTGTTCCACCCAAATCCAATCCTATAACGAATGGCTTCAACAATGGTTTTACTTCTTGTACGTCTGTCATCATTCTATATTTTATTTAGTTTATTGAAAGACAAAGTTATGAAAAAAGCGGAATACGACAAACTTTTAATGAGTAAATTTGCTTATTCCATATAATTTGCAATTTTGCACTCAAATTATGAATATGCCTCTCCTCATCCAATTAGATATACTTGATTTCATCTTTAAAGGTATATTAATCGGCCTCATTGCCTCAGCACCAATGGGACCTGTGGGTGTTTTGTGTATTCAAAGAACATTAAACAAAGGACGGTGGTATGGTTTTATAACCGGTGTTGGTGCTGCCATTAGCGATATAATTTACGCTTTAATTGTTGGCCTTGGAATGAGCTTTATTATGGAGCCATTACAAGACCCTACAAATCAATTTATACTACAGATTTTAGGAAGTGTTATTTTGATGCTTTTTGGTATTTATTGTTTTATATCGGACCCTACAAAAAAGATGCACCAAGGTGGAAAAACAAAAGGAACGTTGTTTCATAATGGACTGACAGCATTTCTTGTTACTTTTTCTAATCCGCTTATTATTTTTCTCTTTGTTGCTACCTTTGCACAATTTGCCTTTATTCAGCCATCGCGCCCTATTGAGATGGGGATTGGATTAGCTTCTATACCTGTTGGAGCATTGCTTTGGTGGTACGGCTTAACTTGGCTTGTGAATAAAGTACACGATATTTTTAATATGAATGGTATTTTGATAATCAACAAGATTATTGGTTCAGTAGTTATCATTTTCTCGCTCATAATGCTTATAGGTACAGTGTTTAATCTTTATCACTTGCCTTCTTATTATTAAAACATATTAAACTTATTATGTTTGTTGCTAAAGAACTAAGAAAGAAAAGTATTGCTGAATACTTGTTATATATGTGGCAAATCGAAGACATTATACGTGTCTATGGATGCTCGCTGACTAAGATTCGTAAAGAATATATAGACAAGTTCGACTATACTGATGAACAGAAAGAAGAGGAAGAAGATTGGTTTGGCGATTTGGTCAGAATGATGAATCAAGAAAATTGTCGTGAAAGTGGACACCTGCAAATAAATAAAGTTGTAATGCAGGCATTAACAGAACTTCATACACAGCTACTTGCTTCTTCTAAATTCCCTTTCTATTCAGCTGAATATTATCGTGTTCTACCTTTTATCGTTGAACTTCGCGGTAAAACAAAGCAAGTCGCTGACAGAATGGCACGCAAGAACGAAGCTAATTTAAAAGAAATAGCAGCTAATCTTGGACACAGCGAAGTGGAAACGTGCTTCGATGTTCTTTATGGTGTTATGATGCTTCGGTTGCAGAAAAAAGAAATCAGTAGAGAAACTGAAACAGCGGTAAAAGAAATAACAACACTTATAGGTATGCTTTCAGACTACTATCAAAAGGATAAAACAGAAGGATTGCAATTTGAAGATTAAGAAAGATAAAGTACTTTAGAAGATATGAATATATTAGTAACAGGTGCAAATGGCATGTTAGGCAACACTATTCAGTTAGTTGCAAAACAAAGTAAGGATAGCTATATCTTCACAGATGTATGCGAAGGTTATCAGAAACTTGACATAACTAATCTTGATGACATACGCAAAACGGTAAAAGAATACAATATAGAATGTATTATTAACTGTGCTGCCTGGACAAATGTAGATGGTGCTGAAACTGCAGGAAACATAGTAGAAACGTTAAATGCAACGGCTCCAGAAAATCTTGCAAAAGCTATGAAAGAAGTAGATGGACTACTTGTTCACGTTAGTACCGACTATGTTTTTGGTGGAGATCCTTATAATACACCATGCAAAGAAGACCAAAAAGGTACACCTACAGGTGTTTATGGTTTAACAAAGCTTCACGGAGAAGAAAAGATACAGGCAGTTGGTGGCAAATATATCATTATTAGAACTGCTTGGCTTTATGGTGAATTTGGTAAGAACTTTGTGAAAACTATGATGAATCTTACTGCTACAAAGCCTGAATTAAAAGTTGTTTTCGACCAATGTGGTACGCCAACATACGCAGTAGATTTAGCTAATGCTTTATTTGATATTGTTGAAAATAGAAAATACGAAGGGCGTACAGGCATCTATCATTTTTCTAACGAAGGAGTTTGTAGTTGGTACGATTTTGCAAAGAAGATAGCAGAACTCGCTGGCAACTCTGCTTGTAACATTCAGCCATGCCATAGCGATGAATTCCCTTCTCCTGTAAAGCGTCCTGCATATTCGGTTTTCGATAAAACTAAGATTAAAGAAACATTTGGTACAAATGTTCCATACTGGGCAGATAGCTTGAGGAAGTGTATGGAAAACTTAATGAAGGAAGTATAAAAACGAGGTTTCGCTCGATTAGAAACAACGAACAACATTGTTATGAACGAAATAGAACGTAGAAGAACCTTTGCCATTATTTCTCACCCGGATGCTGGTAAGACAACGCTTACCGAGAAGTTCCTTTTGTTTGGTGGACAAATTCAAGTGGCAGGTGCTGTTAAAAGCAACAAGATAAAGAAGACTGCAACGTCTGACTGGATGGATATTGAGAAACAACGTGGTATCTCGGTTTCCACTTCGGTGATGGAATTTGATTATGAAGGGTATAAGGTGAATATCTTAGATACCCCAGGTCACCAAGACTTTGCGGAAGATACTTATCGCACTTTAACTGCTGTTGATTCAGCTATTATTGTTGTAGACTCAGCGAAAGGTGTTGAAACTCAGACAAGAAAGCTAATGGAAGTGTGTCGCATGCGTAATACGCCTGTTATCATTTTCATCAATAAGATGGACCGCGAAGGTCGCGACCCGTTCGAATTGCTTGACGAATTGGAAGAGGAACTACAGATTAGTGTTCGTCCACTTTCGTGGCCAATTGGTCAAGGTCAACGTTTTAAAGGAGTGTATAATATTTTCGAGCAGAACTTAAACCTTTTCACACCTAACAAGCAACGTGTTACAGAAACTGTAGAGGTTAAGTTGGACGACGAAGAGCTGGATACTCGTATAGGTGAAGATTTTGCAGAACACTTGCGCAATGACCTTGAACTTGTTGATGGAGTTTATCCAGAGTTTGATGTTGAAACATATCGCTCTGCCGAAGTTGCTCCTGTTTTCTTTGGTTCTGCTTTAAACAACTTTGGTGTTCAGGAACTTTTAAATTGTTTTGTTCGCATAGCCCCAAGTCCGAGACCTACAATGGCGGAGGAAAGAATGGTAGAACCAACTGAGAAGAAATTCAGTGGTTTCATCTTTAAGATTACGGCTAATATCGACCCTAATCATCGTAGTTGTATTGCGTTCTGTAAGGTATGTTCGGGAAGATTTGAACGTAACCAGCCTTATCTCCATATTAGGAATGGTAAGACTCTTCGTTTTTCTTCGCCAACGCAGTTTATGGCACAGCGCAAAAGCACAGTAGATGAAGCCTACCCTGGCGATATTGTTGGTTTACCAGATACAGGAGGTGTATTTAAGATTGGTGATACTCTAACGGAAGGAGAAGATTTGCACTTCCGTGGATTGCCAAGTTTCTCGCCTGAACTATTCAAGTATATAGAAAACGATGATCCGATGAAGGCTAAGCAATTCCAAAAGGGATTGGAACAGCTTATGAACGAAGGTGTTGCACAGTTATTTGTCAATCAGTTTAACAACCGCCGCATAGTTGGAACAGTAGGTCAGCTTCAGTTTGAAGTTATTCAATACCGTTTGGAACATGAATACAATGCCAAATGTCGTTGGGAACCAGTACATCTGCATAAAGCTTGTTGGATTGAAGCTGAAGACCCTGCTGCACTCGAAAGCTTCAAGAAGCGCAAGTACCAGTATATGGCTAAAGACATTGAAGGGCGAGATGTATTCCTTGCCGATTCTGGTTATGTTCTCAGTATGGCACAACAAGACTTTGAGGAAATTAAATTCCACTTTACCAGCGAATTTTAAAAGAATAGAAGAGGTATAATCAATAGTATTATACATCGCTAATCACAGATGTTATATACCTATGCTCGTAGGTGTATATACACCTATAAACGTCAGTGTATATACACCTGTAAATGTGGGTGTTATACACTTAAGAAAATAAGTGTTATACACCTATTACTAAAGGTGTAAAATATAAGTGAATATGATATAAGAACAAAGACAATGGCCAACTACTGACATCTTGGCACACACTCGTTTTTTATGATTAGGACATTTCTGCTATTCTGTTGGCACACAGCACCAACGCGATACCTTCAGCATAACACCAATACCTGGGATTTCTTTTAGTAAATAATACTTCTTGCTGGAACGAACCAATCTACCTGTCATTCCTTTTAGTGGACCAAACTTCACATGCACTGCATCGCCAACCTTCAAACGTGCTTCTTCTGAAGAAATAAATTTGCGAATATGAATGTCAGGGTTACACATTAAACGGAATTCATACATCTGATCGTGCGGAATCAAACTATATTTGCTATTATCATCAGCCTTTGTTAGTACGCTCATCTTAAGGTTTGATGTATTTACCAACTTCTTAAAATCAGCATCTTCCATTAATTTCTTCACAAAAATAAGATTGCGCACAACAGGTTTCAACTTCTGATGCACCTTACCCTGCTTGTCCTCTTCGGCTACATATTGCTTTGGAATAAAAGTTTCTATTCCATTTTCGGTAAAGAATTGCGCAACTTCTTCTTGCCTTGTCGTGTATAAACGAATAGCATACCAGTCGTTCTTATCGTCTATTATCGTATCAACATATTTAGTTTTCTTATTTTCCATAGCAATTATAATGGTTTTTTAGATAGCTAACCAGTTTCCTACAATGGATTTACCCATTGGCGTCAACACACTTTCTGGGTGAAACTGAATACCACACAAATCGTATTCCTTATGCTGCAAAGCCATTATCAAGCCATCGGCAGTTTCGGCAATTACTTCCAACTCAGAAGGAAAGCTATCCTTTGAAACAACCCAACTATGGTATCTGCCTACCGAAAGATGTGCAGGTAAGCCCTTAAATAACTTTGTAGTCGTATCTACATTTATCAAAGTTTCTACCCCATGGAATACATTCGACAACTTTTCTATCTTGCCACCGAAAGCTTCAGCAATAGCTTGATGTCCCAAACATACACCTAACATAGGCTTTTTCTTACCATAGCGACGAATAACGTCGAGCAATAAACCAGCTTCAGAAGGTACACCAGGACCAGGACTTAACACAATCTTATCGTATTCCTCCAACTCTTCCAAAGCAAACTTATCATTACGCTTCACCGTAACTTCAGCCCCCAATTCACGTAAAAGATGAACCAGATTGTAAGTAAACGAATCGTAATTATCAACGATTACACACTTCTCCTTCTCCATATTATCGCCTTACACAGCTATCATTAGGTTAATGTTTGTACTGCAGACTTAACATCTGTACATTCGCCCAAATCAACACCTACAAACATAGCATGTTGGAAGCCCTTAATTACATCTAATTGCGCCAAAGTAATACCTCCAATTATAAAAGGTGTTTCACCAGCATAGGCTTTAATAGTATCTAAATTAACCTTAGCAGTATCTATTCTGAACAAGAAATAATCAACTGTACCTTCATATTCTCTACTTTGCATTAAGTCTTCTACTGTATGAATGTGCAAAGTCTTCATAATCTTTATTCCTGCATGAATATCAGGGTCGATTGTCGAACGAAGATTGTTTATCATTATACTACTCTCCTCGCCTTCTAACTGCACAATATCAAGATTAAAATTCACTACTCGTGTTACAATATTCTGTGGCATGTCATCAGCAAATATGCCAACATACTTTGATACCTGTCCATAAGCAACATCATTATGCGTACTTGCCTTGCCCATAGCAGCTTCACGACTGCCATAATCGGGAATAATTCCTGCACGAGAAGATATTTGTCGCACATAATTAGGACTATCTGAACGAAAGTCCAAGCCTATCCAATCTACTCCAAATTCTGCTAAAGCGTGAATATTCTCGACATCACGAGTCCCACAAACCTTTATAATCATATCTTCAAACCTATTCCTTTAAGTTCTTTATAAATTCATCAAGTGCAAGACCTGGATTTCCTGTCTGCATGAAAAGTTCGCCAATAATAACACCACGATAACCTGCTGTAGCCAACTGTTTAGCTTTTTCGGAAGTATCAATGCCGCCCTCACTTATTTTAATCGTATCTGCTGGTATTTCTTTCACCAACTCTAACGAACGATTTATATCCATTTCAAAGCTACAAGCCTTGCGATTATTCACGATTACCATATCTGCAGCACAAGCGAGATAATCTAGTTCTTCAGCTGTATGCAATTCCAATGCTACTTCCATTCCTAACTGATGGGCAAGTGAAACCAAAGAATGGCAATGCTTTATTTCAAGCAATACAGCCGTCAAAATAACTGCAGATGCACCAGCATGTTTAGCTTGAAACAGCTGATACTCATCAATAATATAGTTCTTATATAGCAAAGGCAAAGTTACACCTACTGCTCGTACTTCTTGGACGAACTCATCGTAGCCACCAAAATATGTAAAATCAGTTGGGATACTTATAGAAGAAGCTCCATATTGTGCATAATCAACACCTATATTTCTAATCTTTGCATCTTTATTTATCCAGCCTAAAGCAGGAGTTTTGCGAACGAATTCTGCTATTACACCTAGTGTAGAGGAATTGCTTAGCTCAGCTTTTAATGAAGGAACTTCACGAGTCATTGCTCCTTCGTATTCGATAATACCATACAACTGTTTCAATGGAACATATTGTTTCCATTGCTCCAATTCTTTCTGCTTATTAGCTACAATTGCCTCCAAAATATCTTTCATAATACAAAGTTAATGAAAAGATTAGAGAAAAACATAATAAAAAGATGAAGATTACGTTTGATAGATAAAAGTATGTATTAAAAATAACACTGCCTATGATAGATTTTTTTACACAAGAAGAGATGTCTCCTTCGGAGAAAACATTGAACATTATTCGCCAAATAGCTTATACTTACAAAGTTATAAAAGTAAATGGCAAGTTAGAAACGTATTGTCTTAATTAAAATGAAAACTTTAGTATCACCATCGCTACTATCAGCCGATTTCTTGCAATTAGACAAAGATATCGAAATGATTAATAATAGCGAAGCAGATTATATCCACATGGATATTATGGATGGTGTTTTTGTCCCTAACATTTCTTTTGGATTCCCAGTACTAAAAGCTGTGGGAAAAGCCTGCAAAAAACCAATGGATGTTCATTATATGATTGTCCACCCAGAAAACTACATTCAACAAACTGCTGACGCAGGGGCAGCTATAATGAGTGTACACTATGAAACATGTCCGCATCTACATAGAACTATTCAACAGATAAAGCAAGCAGGAATGAAAGCTGGTGTTGTTATCAATCCGGCAACGCCTGTTTCAGTTCTCGAAGATATTATCGTAGAGGTTGATTTGGTGCTAATCATGAGTGTAAATCCTGGATTTGGCGGTCAAGTTTTCATAGAAAATGCCATTAAAAAGGTAGAACGTTTACGCAAACTAATTGACGAAACCGGAAGCCATGCTATTATAGAAGTAGATGGAGGTGTTCAAGACGAAACAGCTCCACGCCTTGTAAAAGCTGGAGCTAAAATGTTAGTGAGTGGAAGTTATGTATTTAAATCTTCCAATCCTATTGAAACCATTAGAAGTCTTAAAGAATTATCACGCTAATTGCAAAAGAACATCATTTTCGCGTACCATTCTTCTGAGATTTAAAATGGCATAACGCATTCTGCCAAGGCTCGTGTTAATGCTAACACCTGTAGTCTTGGCAATTTCTTTGAAAGACATTTCTTGATAAAAACGCATAAACACAACTTCGCGTTGAGATGGAGGAAGATGCTTCATCATCTTTTTAATGTCTGCTAATGTTTGCATATTAACAAACTGATTCTCAATGTTGCCAATCTGGATATCTACACCACCTATATTCGAAAGGTCGTTTTCCTTTGTTGGCTCAATAATCTTATCAGATTTTTGCGCTCGATACCAATCCATTATTACATTATGAGCAATACGCATTGCCCACGCCGAAAACTTACCACTAGGTTTATAGCGTCCTTCTTGCAACTTTGTAATTATCTTCACAAAAGTTTCTTGAAAAATATCATCAGCAACATCACGATTCCTAACAACAAACAGTATATAGGAAAAGAGCTTAGACTGATTATGCGACAAAAGCAAATCAAAAGCTCTATTGTCACCATTAATGTACGACAAGGCAAGTTCCTCGTCCGTCATTTCACTAAGTTTTTTCATTATCTAAAATGATTTGTATTTAAGTAATGGTGTTCCTATAGGCTTGTATCTTTTATTTTTGTTTATTGTTTATTCGCCTGCAAATATAATTATTTTTATTTTTTCAGACAAATTATTAACCAGAAAACTATACATATGGCATAAAAGATAAGTTATTCTACCCACTCATAGTCCTGAATTGGACTTTTTATTCCCCAAATTCCAAGATACTTTCGCTTCAAACCTAAAAACCTAATACGCTTATTATAATTATCAGGATTAGTTTCCAAACCAATATTTTCTTTAAGTTCTTTCGTCCTTAACTGAATTGCAATAACCTTATCTGTATCAGTCTCTCCTGGTTCATCAGCCATTAAAATTGCATTATCAGACGAAAAAGGATATTCCCAAACAGCATTCTTTATATTATTTGTGCAACTTCCAACAATAAACCCTTCTACCCAGACTGTTGCACTTCCAAAGTCGTTTGCTATGAAAGATGATACTGTTTGGACCTTATTTATCTGTTCAGTTTCTGAATTGTGACCATCTGTTTTATCTTTTCCATTCGAATCTTCGGTTGCAGGATCTACTCCATAGTATTCATAAATATTCTTTGTACAACTTATGGATAACAAGCATACAAAAACTAATATTGATAAATAATAAGGTGATTTCATCATATTCTGTTTTTTATTATGTTTAGGATAATTTCATACAAAGATATGAAAGTTTATTTAAATCGCAAAAAAACTGATGAGAAGAACGCACAAAAATAATTAAAAATCCTAGAATGCATTTTTATCTAATACTATTTCACTTAGAGTAGTTTGTAAGAATCATTTTATAGGCATATATCTGACTCAATATATGATAATTAATAAAAAAAGATTATGGGTGGATTCAATTTAATTATAACAGAAAGGAAAAATGTAATTACGTTTTCCAAATTTATAATTATATTTTTTTATTTGTAATTATAATTCTTCTAACTCATAATTACATTTTTTTAGTGTAAATTTGAATTGAGAATAATTCTTCATCATGTCAATAATTAAAGGAAAAAAATCACAAAGATAAAAAAAGAGGTTGGTGCAGGAAGCTACCAACCTCGAGAAAAAAAGATTTAGAAAAACCTCTAAATCCATAAAAAAACACGTAGCAAATATACGTTTTTTTAAAAATAAGAATTCCAAATAATATCCCATTATAAAACATTTATTAACTTCTTAATAAAAAAATCATTATTAAAAAAAACAAAAACCCCTTGTCAAAAGAATGACAAGGGATTTTAGTTTCTATTTGATGATAGGATTAGTTATTAACCGAACCTCCTACTATATCTAACAATTCAGAAGTAATGGCTGCTTGACGAGACTTGTTATACTGCAGCTTTAAACCACGAAGCAATTCATCTGCATTATCAGTAGCAGTCTGCATTGCCACCATACGAGCAGCATGTTCTGATGCGTTGCTATCTAATAAAGCTGTATAAACCATTAGATGGAGTAACTTTGGTACTAAGGAAGTTAATACAGTCTTAAGATTTGGTTCTACAATAAAGTCATCATTCAATGGCCTTACTTCATCATTTTCTTGTGATTGTCTATCCTTCCCATGTAATTTCAAATATTCTTGAGCCTTTTTAGTAGCAATATTTGAAGTTAAGTCACGCTCATTGTCAGAATTTAGCTCTGTTTCTAAGTCTATTGGAAGATAAGTTTTGCGAGTAAGGATTTGACTTCCTGCACTCTTGAAATGATGGTATATCATTTCAACTTTATCAACTTTTTCATCAAGCCACAGCTTTTCTATCTCAATGGCAATGCGTCGGCATTCTTCAGAACTTGGCTTATCAGCCAACTCCAAGAAAGATCCTGCGCTTTTAAGCCCCATCTTAGCCACCTTCTCCGCAACTTTACGCCCAATTGGATAAACAATGATGTTATCTTTAGATACTCCCTGAGCCATATATTCGTTAACTGTATTTTGGAGCATCTTTAGGATATTTGCATTGAAACCTCCGCACAAAGAACTATTTGAGGCAAAGACGAGTAAAGCTATTCGCTTAACAGGTCTTTCCACATCGTATGGAGTACTGGTATCAGGTGTAGACACTAAAAATGCTTTAAGAATATGTTCAAGCATACTCTCATATGGAAGCATATTCTCAATCGCTACCTGAGCATGGTGAAGTTTACTCGAAGCAACCATCTTCATAGCACTCGTAATCTTACGAGTACTATTGACACTGGCAATTCGAATCTTGATTTCCTTTAAAGATGGCATCTCTTATCTTCTTATTTATATTGTGCAGTTACATTAGTCATAACTTCTTTGATAACATTAATATCATCATCTAGAAGTTGACCTGAGGCAGCTTATCAATAGTATCCTTGTGTGTATTGCGCATACTCTCAAGGAACTGATCTTGACATTCACGAATATTCTCAACAGGAATTGCAGACATCAAACCGTGAACACCACAATAGAGAATTGCAATTTGTTCTCCAACTGGCATTGGAGAGTATTGTGGTTGTATAAGCAACTGGTTATTCTTTCTACCACGATCCAAAGTCATTGCTGTAACTTTGTCCATATCAGAAGAGAACTTTGAGAATGCCTCTAACTCACGATACTGAGCCATATCAATCTTTAATGTACCTGCAACCTTCTTCATACTCTTTACTTGTGCAGAACCACCGACACGAGATACTGAGATACCTACGTTAATGGCTGGTCGGAAGCCTTGGTTAAACAAGTCGCTCTCCAAATATATCTGGCCATCAGTAATTGAGATAACATTAGTTGGAATATAAGCAGATACGTCACCTGCTTGTGTTTCAATAATAGGAAGAGCTGTTAAAGAGCCACCACCCTTAACATGTCCTTTCATACATTCAGGAAGGTCATTCATTTGTTCTGCAATCTCCTGCTGATCATTAATACGAGCGGCACGCTCTAACAAACGTGAGTGAAGATAGAACACATCACCAGGATATGCTTCACGACCAGAAGGACGGCGAAGAATCAAAGATACTTCACGATACGCAACTGCCTGCTTTGACAAATCGTCATAAACAACAAGAGCAGAATATCCACGATCACGGAAGTATTCACCAATAGCTGCTCCAGCAAATGGTGCATAATATTGCATGGCTGCAGGATCTGCAGCAGTTGCACTTACAATAATAGTATAAGGCAATGCACCATGATCACGCAATGTTTGTACAAGGTTAGCAACTGTAGATGCCTTCTGACCAATTGCAACATAAATACAATATACGGGTTTTCCTTTCTCGTAAAAGTCTTTCTGATTAATGATCGTATCAACAGCAATAGCGGTCTTACCCGTCTGACGGTCGCCAATGATAAGTTCACGCTGACCACGTCCGATAGGAATCATTGAATCGACACCTTTAAGACCTGTTTGTAGTGGCTCTTTTACTGGCTGACGATAGATTACACCAGGGGCTTTGCGGTCCAATGGCATTTCAAAAGCATCTGATAAATCTATTTCTCCTTTACCATCAATTGCTTGACCAAGAGGATTAACGACACGTCCTAAGAAGTTATCATTGACACGAATAGAAGCAATACGATGTGTGCGCTTCACACTCTGTCCTTCTTTGATGCCTGCGGTTGGACCAAGAAGAATACAACCAACATTGTCTTCCTCCAAGTTCATGACAATCGCCATTGTGCCATTTTCGAACTCTAAAAGTTCATTTGCTTCAGCATTGCGAAGTCCATAAATACGAGCCACACCATCACTGATAGTTAGGACAGTACCTACTTCGTCAAATTTTTCCTCCGCATTAACGTCTTGAAGTGCTTTTAAAAGAACTTCAGAAACTTCGCTTGGCTTTATTTTATCTGACATGTTTAATTTTCTTTTATTTCTTTAACTGAGTGAGGACTGCATTGAGTTTAGTTTTCACACTTGCGTCCATTCTGTATGTATCATATTCAAGAATGAATCCACCTATGATATCGGGATTTACGGTTGTATTGAATTCTACGGTACCATCAGCATTAGCACGTACCAAGTCTTTCATTTTTTCCTCGATAACGGGTGTAACAGGAACAGCTGTTGTAAGCTTTCCCTGAATAATTTTCTTCTGCTTCCTATATAGCGTGATGTAAGAGTTCGCAATAAAAAGTAGGATTCCTTCACGCCCTTCTTTTAAGACAAGACCAATAAAAGATTTTAAAAGAGTACTAACGTTATCGCCAGATGCAATCTCCAAAATTTCTTGCTTCTTATCTTTAGATAGCATAGGATTATCTATAGTAAAACGCAATTGTGGCAACTCAGAATAGCTTCCAAGTAACGTTTGCATTTCCAAATAGATTTTATCTTCTTGCTGCTGCACTGTTGCCCCTTTAAGAAGCGCTCGCGCATAGCGAACAGATATTACACCTATATCCATAGTTTATTTATTTACTTATCGTTGCTTACAGGAGAAGAAACATTATCCAGCAATTTCCCTATCAATTCCATCTGCTTTTCATCGTTAGAAAGTTGGTCGCGAAGAATTTTCTCTGCAACTTTTACACTAAGTTCAGCAACTTGTCCACGAATATCATTAAAGGCATTCTGCTTTTCAACAGCAATTTCTGATTTTGCTTCTGCAATGATACGTGCACTTTCTTCGTGTGCTTTTTCTTGTGCCTTTCCAACTATTGCATCACGCGTAGCAGTTGCTTCCTTCAATAGAAGCGCCTGCTGTTCACGTGCTTGCTGCATGACGGATTCACCTTCTTTCTGAATATTAGACAACTTTTCATTAGCTGCATGTGCTTTACGAAGGCTCTCGTCAATATATTCCTTACGTTCATTCACCATGTTAATAATAGTTGGGAAACCAAACTTTATTACGATGAAAGCTACAATAAGGAAGACAAGAGTCATCCAAAAAAGAAGTCCACTATTGGGAATTAATAAATCCATACGCTGGTTTTGTTCTTTCTAAATTCTATTTAGGGGTTATTAAGCGCACTTTGCGCAACACCCCATAATTACATTACAATTGCGAGGATTGATACAATCACAGCCAAGAAGGCAACACCTTCAATCAACGCTGCTGCAATAATCATTGATGAACGGAGGTCACCAATTTTCTCAGGCTGGCGTGCCATAGCATCCATAGCTTGACCACCAATACGACCAATACCTACACCTGCACCAATAGCAACTATACCAGCACCAATGGCAGCACCTAATTTTGCGATAGCAACATCTGCTAATAATAATGATAACATAATCTTAAAAGTTTAATTTGTTATTAATTTTATTTTATTTTCTTACTATTTCGATTTACATTACGCTTCATGTTCTTTTACATGGGCTTGCGCGATAAATACTGCACTCAACATCGTAAATACTAAAGCCTGAATATAGCTCACCAAAGCTCAAGCAACATCATAAAGATACTTAATAAAACTCCAACTATTGACATACTAGTACCTGCGCTCCAATTCACGATGGCGTTATCAGCTATACTAAACATAATGAAGATGATTGCACAGAAACATAATGCAATAGCATGACCAGCAAACATATTTGCAAAAAGTCGGATGATCAAAGCTAATGGTTTTGTGAAGATACCAAAAAGTTCAATAATTGGCATCAAAGGTATTGGAAATTTCATCCAAACAGGTACATCTGGCCAAAATATTTCTTTCCAATATTCTTTTGTTCCTGTAAAATTGGTAATTAAGAATGTGCACATTCCCAAGAAGAAAGTACAAGTTATATTACCAGTCAAGTTACCACCTCCAGGAGGAAATGGAACTAATCCCATAAGATTTGCAAAGAATATGAAGAAGAAACATGTTAGCAACCAAGGAGCATATTTTGGAGTGTCTTCTCCCAAACAAGGTTTAATCACATCATCATGAATATTCATAATAAACATGTGCATTAAACCAGTAAAGCCCTTTGGTGCAGGATCATCTGCTTTATGTTTACGACACCAACGTGCTGGTATTAAAATTACCAACAGAAGCAATATACCATCTATAAAAACGGTACAAGCAGCCTTTGTTAGAGAAATATCAATAGGTCGTACTTCCTTATTGCCAATCTTCTCTACTATTAAGTTTGGATTGGCCTTATCTTCCCCACTCTTTATAAAAAGATTGTAAGGACCAGGTCTATCGCCATTAGCATCATGTTCTTCAGAAAATTCTTCACTACTAAATACATGCCAACCTGTAGAAGATTTCACTATAATAGGAAGATGTATTACAATTGGATAGAAATTTTCTTCCGAACCCAAATCAGTAATATGCCATTCATAAGAATCTTTGATATGTCCCCACAATATCTCTTAACATCTACATCACCTTTCTTCGACATATCACGTGCAACTGTCGGTAGAAGTGCTGTAAATAGGAGTAACAAGAGAAGTACTTGTTTGATAAATTTCATATCGTCTTATTATTTATTTTATTATTTTTCTCAATGCGGAAGAAATATAAGCAATCAAAAAACATAGCTATAATGTAGTAAACTACAAAAACAACCACATAGGTAAGTATGTTCTCTTTGTCTCCACGATAACTAAATGATCCTATCAGAATTATAATGACCGCTAGAAACATTCTCAACATTGAACCTGCTAAATAGAATCGTCCTAATACCTTTGGAGAATTAGTTGCAAAATACTTCCATGTTTTTCCGTACAAAATACCAGTAACAAGGAAGAATATTGAGCTAACAATTAAAGGTGTTACCATGTTTGATTTCAATAAGACCTGAGAGATAAGTAGTCCTAACAAAGTTAGTGATGAAACTATCCATAGGTTAATCTTATGATAATCCCTTTCTACTTTAGCAATGTTCACCGTTTCAAAGATGTTGTTAAGCTATAAGTCTTACTCTGAGTTATATTTCAACACAGAGACTTACTTCATTTCTTTTTACTTCCACAAAACCACCTCTCACCATTATCGTCTTTTTTTCAGAATCAATGGTATAAACAACTCGTCCTTCTACTAATGTAGAAATAATAGGTGCGTGGTTTTTCAGAATTTCAAATTCTCCCAATTCACCTGGTACGAGTACATTTTCCACCTCTCCTTTAAATAGGATTTTCTCTGGTGATACAATTGTTAGAACTAACATTCGCAACCTTATTTATTTGTTACATAATTAGCCCTGAGCAGCTGCAAGTAGTTTCTTAGCCTTTCCTTTGCGTCTTCTATAGTACCAACGTTAAGGAAAGCCTGTTCAGGGAGGTCATCAACCTCACCATTCAAGATAGCGTTAAATCCCTTAATAGTATCTTCAATTGGTACCATCACACCAGGAATGCCAGTAAACTGTTCTGCCACTGTAAATGGTTGAGACAAGAAGCGTTGTACACGACGTGCACGGTTTACCACCAATTTATCTTCGTCAGACAACTCGTCCATACCCAAGATGGCAATAATATCTTGCAATTCGTTATAATGTTGCAACAACTGCTTTACACGTTGTGCACATTCATAATGTTCTTTTCCAACTACTAATGGATCCAGAATACGTGAAGTACTTCCTAATGGATCTACAGCAGGATAAATACCAAGCTCTGTAATCTTACGACTCAACTCAGTTGTTGCATCCAAATGAGTAAATGTTGTAGCTGGAGCAGGGTCAGTTAAGTCATCTGCAGGAACATAAACAGCCTGAACTGATGTAATAGAACCTTTTTTAGTAGAAGTAATACGTTCTTGCATTGCACCCATTTCACTTGCAAGTGTAGGCTGATAACCTACCGCAGATGGCATACGTCCCAAGAGTGCTGACACTTCAGAACCAGCCTGTGTAAAACGGAAAATATTATCAATAAAGAACATGATATCAGCAGCTTCGCCATCCTTGCCTCCATGATCGCGGAATTCCTCCGCTACAGTAAGACCAGAAAGTGCTACTGATGCACGAGCACCAGGAGGTTCATTCATCTGTCCATAAACAAGTGTAGCTTGTGATTTCTTAAGCTCTTCTTTATCAATAAGCGAAAGATCCCATTTACCTTCGTCCATTGCCTTACGGAATTTTTCACCATAACGTATAACGCCAGACTCAAGCATATCTCGTATCAAATCGTTTCCTTCACGAGTACGTTCTCCCACGCCTGCAAATACAGAATAGCCATTATGGCCTTTTGCAATATTGTTGATAAGTTCCATAATTAGCACGGTCTTGCCTACACCAGCACCACCAAAAGTCCGATCTTACCACCTTTCATATAAGGTTCAAGCAAGTCGATAACCTTGATACCAGTTGCTAACATTTCCTTCTGTGTAGACAATTCATCAAATTTTGGTGCATCGCGGTGAATTGGATATGCTCCTTCCATATTAAGAGCTTCCATACCATCGATAGGTTTACCTATCACATTCATCATACGACCTTTAATTTGCTCACCTGCTGGCATTACTATAGGACTTCCAGTTGTTTCAACTTCTAAATCACGTTGCAAACCTTCGGTATTGTCCATAGCGACACATCTCACCGTATCCTCACCAATGTGCTGTTGCACCTCAATGATTAAATCTTCTCCATTAGGTCTCTTTACACGAAGAGCATCGTAAATCTTTGGGAGCACCTTTTCGGGATCTTCTCCTTTAACATCAAAGTAGACGTCAATTACTGGTCCAATAATTTGGGAAATACGTCCATTTATCTGTGACATACGCTTTGTTTTTATTATTTTTTATGCTTTAATTTTCTGTTAGTAACATTATTCATCATGGTTCACACTTATATTAAGCATATCCAAGATTTTAATAATTTCTTATCGAATGACTTATAGAAGTAAATAGTTTCTAAAACTATTGTAAATCCAGTATGTATCACAATTATAACATCAACGCCCTCACTTAATCAACATTACTTATGATTTAAAGCGCATATTGTCAAAAACCATTATCATACTTTTAATTCGCTTTGTATAAATCGTAGTATTTAAATTTGGCACAAAGTTAATAAAAACTTTCTATAATACAAAGAGACTTCTTGAATTATTTTTTTCAGAAAGATTAAATATAGGGTTAATTTCGTAAAAAAACAATTCTATTTAAAAAGCTAAAAAAATATGGTTTTTACATAGCAATGCAGTTCATCTTACTAGTAAAAACTTGCAAATATTTAATTCAAAAATTAACATTCTGTCAACTACGGATTAGATTTTGATTATCTAAAAATCTATTTATATGAAAATGTTCATAGTCATATCATAGAATTATCCACAGGGATCAACCTTCCAAATTCTATTCTTTTTATATAACCTTTCAAAAAGAAATAGCTATTCATTCGGAATTAGTAATTACATTTCCTCAAAAATTATAATTATAAATTTTAAAAATTGTAATTATAAATTTTTTTATTTTGTAATTATGAATTTTCAAACTATATTCTTAGAGCAAAACTAACACAATAATATCTTGATGCTGTATATCAAAAGCAAAATAGTCCATGCTGAAAATACAGCCTTACAAAAGGTAATAGGATCTACAATTCCTCTTTATTTCTACCGAGCAATGCACGTAAAAAGAAATAGGATTCCTCTTGTAAACGAAAAATAATCCAAGACTTTTGAAAAGGTATATATCCAAATTTTCTTTTCAAAAAGCAGGGTAAGCGGTCTTGTTCTATACTTTGCCAACTACTTTTTATAATTTCTAACCCTTGTTTTCGAGATAATTTGTCGAGTTCTTTACGATGTAAGAAATAGAACATATAAAGACCTACTACATTCCGCCATCGCACTTCTTCATATATATCAAGTATATTGCTCGAAACATTCAATGCCTCCAATTGCTGTTTCATACTTTTATTTGCCAATAAATAGTCGAAACGACGCAAGCTTACTTTGTGCGTTACCGAACCTAAGTGTTGTCTATAATAATAGATACCTTCACAAGTGCGAATTTCCTGCGATTTTAGATAATGTAAACGTGTTACATTTTCATCGCTATATGCAATGGCAGATTCGTCGTAAGGGAAACAAAGATGAAGTTCTTTTTTAACAGCATAAATACCATGAATATTCCACGTTAAACTTTCTTTGAATGCCGTAAAACCATCTAAAGTTTCAAAAGTAGGCATAGAGAAAACTACTTCTTTCTCACCATAAACGCTTTTTACTTGGAAAAGAACAGTATCAGTTGATGAATAGTTAGTAAAAACATCGTGAACCTTTTCACAAGCATCTTCCGACAACCAATCATCGCTATCAACAAATGCAATAAAATCACCAGTAGAAATACGCAATCCGGTATTTCTAGCCTTAGCTATTCCTGCATTTTCGTGCAAATGAACAACCTTTACCCTATTATCTTTGACAGCATACTCTTTAAGAATGCTTAAAGAGGAATCTGTTGAAGCATCATCAACACATATTATCTCTATATCTTGAAAAGTTTGAGAAACTAATGAATTCAAACATTGGCGTAAATACTGCTCTGCATTATATACAGCTACTAAGATACTAATCTTCACCATGTCTATTCAAATATTTTAGTACTTTTGAGGTGAGTTTATTCCATAGATTAGTTTTCGTTTTCAAGATACTAATTGATGTAGCAGCACTTATCATTGCCAATAGTAATCCTACACCCCAGTAAATCAACTGACTAGACTGCAACGTTACAATATAGGTTAAAAATCCTATAGGTATCTGTATAGCAGAATAGAGAAATACGCTTGAAGAAACTTTATAGCCATATTTCCAACGTGAATAAACAAAAACCAATACTGCATCTAAGAAGCCAGCAATAGTTATTGCCCACCCTGCTCCAAGCAAACCAAGACGATCGAAGTTCAATATTACCGCAACCACTAAAACTATGTCGTAAACGCTCTCTAAAAACAAATAAGAAATAGAATCACCTTTTGCCAAAGGTATATATTGCACAGGCAACTTCACAGCTCTAAATACATTGCAAGCATTATGGCTTGCATCATACCCAATGCGGGCATGAATTTTCCTGTATATAATATAGGTAGCAATATCGGAAGAAATAAAGCAAAAAGCACTAATAACGGAGAAACCAACAATAACATAACTTCTATCTGTCTATTCACAGTTTGGTTAAAAGTAAATTGATATTGGTTAGCACTCGAAAGGCGAGGAAAAAAATCTGTTTCCATTGCCGCGAATACCATACCAACATAGGTCATTGTCATCATATAACCAGCATTAAATAAACCTACGGTATCAATGCTTGACACATTATTTATATAACTACGAATCAGAAAGTCTGCACCAGATCCCAAAACACCAGCAATAACAAACGCTATTCCAAGTCGTATCATTCCAATTCCTTTACGCATAGGTTTCCAACGATTCATTAATCGCAAAGGATAAATATGATACGAATAGGATATTGTGAGTATAAACTGAATTAGTGCCATGATTACCAATGATGGAACAATGGCTTTTTCGCGAAATAAATAGTACAACGGCACCGAAGAAATCAAAGCTCCTAATACATTGAAAATAGAAATCATTGCTAGTTTCCGTAATTCTCGGAGTCCTTTTAATATTGCAAGTTCTCCTCCAAACAAGGCCATTAAAGCCACAATAGGAGATAAAAGAATAAAGTGTAATCTGTGTCCGTCCCAAGAAAAAGTAAATTTACTTAATAGCGGACTTAAGACAATGCAAAAAAACATTCCTAACAATCCAGCCAATAAACTCCAGGAACGTACTAACTTTACAGTTTCCGCCAACTTTTCTTCTTCGTTTTTTTCAAAGTTTTCTGATATACTCTTAACCGCACTGATAGATATTCCAAAGTTAGTTGAGTCGCTCATCAACTTTAAAGTTGAGTTAAACAGAGAAATAAGTCCCATTCCATCAGGACCTAAAATCATTGCAACCAACTTATTTCGTACAATACCGACCAATATATTCAGCCCCTGAACTCCACCAAAGAGTCCAGTATATCGCAGAATATGGCTGTAACTGTCTGTTTTTTTCATCAATATTTAAACGTAATTTAAAAGTTTTTATTATTTTTGCAACAAGGAATTTTATGGAATTAAGTGTTATCATACCTGTTTACAATGTTGAGAAAACACTTCATCGGTGTGTCGAAAGTGTCCTCAAACAATCATTTCAAAACTTTGAAATGATTTTGGTTGATGATGGTTCTAAAGATAATTCTGCAATAATGGTAGACGAGATTGCCTTGACAGATAATAGAATAAGTGTTATACATCAAAGCAATCAAGGACTTTCAGCAGCCAGAAATACAGGTATAAAGGCTGCAACAGGAAGATACATCACATTTATTGACTCCGACGATTTTATAGCACAAGACACATTTAAAGGTATTATGGAGTTGTTAAATACCCACCCTGAATACGATATTCTTGAATTTTCGGTTATTGAAAAGTATGGATCAACAGCACAACACTCATTAATCTTAAAAGATTGTGTCTATCATAATAAGCAAGAATATTGGTTGAAAGGACAAGCATATCGTCATACTTACGCATGGAATAAGATCTATCGACGTGAACTATTTGAAAATATTGAATTTCCAAAAGGAAAGAATTTTGAAGATGCGCATACTCTTCCAAAATTAGTAAATGCAGCAAAAACCATTGCGACAACAAGTTTAGGGACATATTATTACTGTTGGAATAATGCAGGAATTACTGCTAATGCCAATGGACAAGACCTAACAAGTCTTTTAGAAGCTCATTTGGCTTATATTATGAACAACAAGAAGATTGATGCCAACTATTACACACATGTTTTAAACATTCAGTTAGATGTTTATGAAGCTACTAAAGCGATGCCATTACTTCCGATTTTTCCGTTCTATGGCAATTTAAAACTAACATTACTTCATCTTTTAGGAATAAAATACTTATGCAAACTCAACACTTTCTTCACAAAGTGATAAAGCTCAACCGCTAATTAGCTTTATTATCACTTATTATAATGAGCATATTGATATGCTAAAGAAGTGTATTGGCAGCCTCCTTATGCTCACACTTAATGCAGAAGAACGTGAAATTATTGTCATAGATGATGGTTCTGACATTTCTCCACTCAACTTACTTACTGAGGTTGCTGACCAAATAATATATATTCGTCAACCCAATCAAGGACTTAGTGAAGCAAGAAATACAGGAATAGCAATGTCAAAAGGGCAATATCTGCAATTTATTGATGCAGACGATTTCCTTATATCAAATAACTATGATAAATGTTTAGACTTTATTAGGTTTAAAGATGCTGAAATTGTCCTTTTTGATTTTGCAACTAAAGAAGACACAAGTACGCAACTTGCTAATGATGAAGTAGTTTCTGGTACAGAATACATGCATAATAATAACCTTCGGGCATCTGCATGTGGGTATATTTTCAAGAAAAATCTGTTAGTAAACTTACGCTTTACAAAGGGAATACTACACGAAGATGAAGAATTTACACCCCAGCTTATTATTCGTGCCGATAGAGTTTACAATACAAAAATACAAGCTTACTTCTACCGAAAACGTACGAACTCTATTACACACAACAAGGATAAACGTTGGAAATTAAAGCGTTTACAAGATACTGAACTTGTAATAAAGAGTTTGCAAGATAAGGCTGACCTTATGCCTGCTAAAGATAGAGTGGCGATGTTGCGCCGTGTAGCACAATTAACAATGGATTATATTTACAATATCATAATCTTAACACGCGATGAACAATATCTTAACCATGTTCTTTTACGCCTCGAAAAGCGTGGACTCTTCCCATTGCCTAAAAAAAATTACACTCGAAAATACAAACTCTTTTCTATAATGATAAACTCGAAGGTAGGACGAAAGATTCTCATTCATACTCTTCCACGTCAGTAAAAGTAGCATCATAGTAAAATGAAATACTATTGATTGGAGAATATAGTAACGTACACAACACGTTGAAAGCGGGTTTGGAGCGTTTAGGACACAATGTTATTGTGGCTTCAAATGGGGATTACTGGAAAGCATATCCCCGCGATATCAATCTTGCCCGTCCTTCTGGTCGATTTGCAGGACTTCGTCTTATTCTTCATTTACTTGTTAATCTTCACAAACTACGCGGTTATGACATCGTACAAATTATCAATCCTGTCTTCATAGACTTAAAAGCAAAGCGTATTCAGTATATATACAACTACTTAAGGCGCCATAACAAGAAAATCGTAATGGGAGCTTTCGGTATGGACTACTATTGGGCACATGTCAATAGTACTACCATGCCATTACGATATAGTGACTTTAATATAGGAAAGAATTTAAGAACAAATAAAGACGCTATTATAGAAAAACGTGATTGGTTAGGCACTGATAAAGAACTATTAAACAAAACAATTGCTAAGGATTGTGACGGAATTATTGCAGGACTATACGAATATCAAGTTTGTTACCAACCTTTCTTTCCAGACAAAACTAAATTTATTCCCTTCCCTATTATTACCGAAGGAAAGAAAACACAAGTAGAAAGAAAAGGTGGAGTACTTAAATTGTTTATAGGTATAAGTAAGAATCGTTCAGAATATAAAGGAACAGATATTATGCTTCGAGCTGCCAAGGCGGTAAAGCCGACTATCCCGAACTGTTGGAGTTGCGCATAGCCGAAGGTATTCCATTCGACGAATACGTAAAACTAATGGAAGGTTCTGATGCCATACTCGACCAACTTTATAGCTATACTCCCTCGATGAACCCATTGGAAGCAATGAGCAGAGGTATTATTTGTATTGGAGGAGGCGAACCTGAGAATTATGAAATACTAAATGAAACACAGCTGCACCCTATTATCAATGTTCAACCTACTTACGAAAGTTGTTACGAACAGATAAAACAATTGGTGCTCCATCCCGAACGCATACAAAAGCTTCAACAAGAAAGTATTGATTATATCCGAAAACACCACGACCACATAAAGGTGGCTAAACAATATGAATCATTTTACAAGGCTATCCTTACAAAATAAAATATATTTGGATACCATCATTCAAAAACTTCTCGCTTTATTCTTTTACTTGTTATAAAATCTTAAATTTACAATAGTTACGCACAATAGTGTTAATTTTTAAGCGTGAAACTATAACAAGAAGGCTGTTTTTGAGAACTATATCATATTTTTTTGCAAATATTAGACCCATTTGTGTGCAATTTCAACTATCTAGTCCTCCCTTAAAAACCTAATATTCTCCTGATTCATAGTATATTATCCTGTAAATTATTTGTTTATATCTGCAAGTTTTTGTACCTTTACATTATAAATCTTGCAGATATTTATGCTTAAACGTACATCTAAACAGCTCTCTATGTTCTCTTCTTTAGAGGACATGCTTAGCCATGAACATCCCCTTTTCCAACTTAGTAATAAGATTAATTGGGAATGTTTTGAAAATGCTTTTTCTCCTTTGTATTGCAGCACTAATGGTCGCCCTGCTCATCCTATTCGCTTGATGTGTGGTCTTTTAATTTTAAAACATTTGCGTAATGTGTCAGATGAAATGGTGGTTTCTCAATGGAGCGAGAATGCTTACTACCAATATTTCTGTGGTGGACTTGAATTTATGCCCAAACAACCCTGTGACGCTTCCGAGTTAGTTCACTTCAGAAATCGTATAGGTGAAAAAGGTATGGAGTTAATATTAGCCGAGAGCATCCGCGTTAATACTGACCATGATAACGAAGATCATTTTGATACGGCTTTCATTGATTCTACCGTTCAGGAGAAGAATATAACCTATCCTACAGATGCGAAGTTGCATAAAAAGATAATCAAAAACGTTCTGAAGATCGTTCATGACAATTGTCTTCCTCTACGACAAAGTTATACGCGTACCTTGAAAGGCATTTACCGTTCCCAACGTTTTCGTAATCATCCCAAGAATCGTAAGAAAGCTCTTAAGGCAGATAGGCAACTCAAGACCATAGCAGGTAGATTAGTAAGAGAGCTAGAGCGTAATCTTGGGGGAAGGAAAGGATATGAGAAGATGTTTGAGCTATATTACAAAGTTCTTTCTCAGAATAGGAAGTCAAAGAACAAAGTATATTCTCTGCACGAACCAGATGTAGTTTGTGTCAGCAAGGGTAAGGAACATAAGCAATATGAGTTTGGCAATAAAGTATCTATTCTTCGCTCATGGTCAGGACTTATTCTTGATGCATGTTCTTTTAGGAATGAATATGATGGGCATACTATCGAAAAGGCGTTAGAACAAACCCAAAGAATGACAGGAAGGAAGGTTGATAAGTTAGCAGGAGATAGAGGGTATAGAGGTATAAAGCAGATTGGGCAGACAAAGATACTCATTCCAGACGTTCCTAAAGCTAAAGACAGCTACTACCAAAAGAGAAAGAAACACAAACTATTTTGTAAACGAGCAGGTATAGAACCAACAATAGGACATCTTAAAGCAGACCACCGATTATCTCGCAACTTTTATAAAGGTGTGAAAGGAGATGCTATCAATGTATTATTATCTGCCGCAGCATATAACTTCAAAAGAGCTATGAGAGTTCTTTTGGACCTTATAAAAAGAATCAGCATAGAGCTTGTCAATACAAACTTTATGCTGAAATATTGTTTTTAAGGGACGACTATCTAGTTACTAGATATTTACCTGAGTTCGGTATAAGCTTTATGCAATTAGCCTGCTTTTGTCAATGATTTCAATATTCATAGTTGGCTTTTTTGGCATAAGATTATAAGCAATAATTGCTGCAATAAGATTGGCTACAAAGTTGTCAATGCTTCTGTGTCTTGTATGCTCTATGTGGCATACATTCTTGAGTTCGTCATTGACCGTTTCTATAGTAGCCCTTTTTCGTAGTCTAATTCTATCCTGCAATAGCATCATAGAATTTTTCATATTCCTTCGTAGCTTTGTTATCAGATGTATATCATCAATAAATAGCTCCTCAAATAGACTTTGTGAAATGTACCCTTTGTCCGCATACAGCTTGCCAAAGAGCTTTTCTGTGAAGTGTTTGTCCTTCAATGGGTATCTGTCATCAGTGTTGCCAGGTGTGAGCATCCACTGTATAATCTCTCCTTTGTCATTGATGATAAGATGTAGCTTGAATCCATAGAACCAACCCATAGTACACTTGCCCTTGGCAGCCCAGCCTTTCATAGTCTTATGCTTGTACATACGCTTGATGTGGCAACTGCGCAGAGGAGTAGAGTCTATAATTGAAATGCCTGTGCATTTGCCTAGGGCACATGTCTGTAGAAATATCAACAAGAGCATATTTACCTTTTGCTGACGCTCGACAAATCGGTTATAGGATAGTGTATGGGGAAATTCGGAACGATGATGTTCACAAATCTCATGAAGATAGAACGTTTTAAGATCTATGTAATGAGACTGATGATACATGATGAGGATAGTCATTATTTCACTATCGCTCATTACACACGGACGGTTTCAGCGATGCTTACTAGACTCGTCTAACAGACGTTTTTTTGAGTTGAGGAGCAAAAAAACTTGCAGAATTCATCAAGAATACAGAATATTTCTATTAAATTTGTACTATTCATAGGAGTGGATTTTTTTCGTTAATACTCTGATTATCAACTATAAAGATACGAAAAAAATATTCCACTCCTACAACTTTTTTTGAAGAATTTCTTATACCGAACTCAGGTAGATATTTACAAAACTACACAACAGATTTGTGCAATAAAAATAGCAAACCATTAACAACAAAAATGAATAATAAAAAGTAACGTTTAGAACTAAAAAAATACTTTATAAAAAAACATAGATTTCTTATTACAAAAAGTATTTTTTTACCTTATAAAAAGCTATAATTTTTATATTAAAACTGATAGATTTTAAAGTCAAAAAAATTATTTTTCTTTAAAAATATATCAGTATTTTTTTATTGTTTCACGATTCTATTTCGATTATTCAAATCAACATTTTTTTAATTAAACAATTATATACTCTTTTTTTAACCTTTTAATTATGACCAAAAACTCTCTATTTCCAATATCTTCCATTTTCCCTTTGCACTGTGGACAAAAGTGCCCATCCCATTTAATAATATTCTCTGATCCACAATTCAAACATAGTCTACCTATCAGAGTACGGAATGAAGGTGCTGCATCACCAATTACTCCTCCTACTACTAATGGTTGTATAGAATTGCAGTCACAGCACATTACCATCTCGATAGTTTGTCCCATAAAGCCTTTTCCTTCGTATATATCAGCTTCATAGCTACAGGTTGTACATTTGTATTTCCGTATAAATCCCATTTTGTCAATAAAATTGTTAATAACACAAAGTTACACAAAAAAGATTGCACAATGTGTTTGTGCAATCCTTTTAATTAACAAGCGTATTATTTTTTCTTTGGATTAATGTTGAACTTCCACGCAAGAGAAAGCATTACATATCGCGGTATGCTGTTGTTCCAAGACTCTGTACGTCCTTGCGAATTAATAACGTAGCGGGTATTTGACAGCTGTTGCAACAAGTCGAAACCTTGTAGTTTAGCGGTAAAATGTCCTTTTAAGAAGGTACGTGCCAACTGAATATTCCAAATCCAATCTGTGGTATTCATCTCAGATTGCTGATAACCTCGCCTTGCAAACATCGTCATATCGGTAGTTAATTGTAATTCCCAAGGCAATACTATCTGTGCATTCAGCCCTATGTTGTAGTCAGATGCCTTGATATTCTCAAAGCCTACACGCGCACTATTTATAAGATAGTACTTTCCACCTGTATGGAATGTAAATTCATAGTTGTCGTTCAGACGATAATTAACCTTCAGTTCATCGCCAAACTCCCAGTTATTTACAATGCTTCGTTGGCTTTCAGTGCTTCCTACTATTGAAGCCATATCTACACTGTGGTTATAATTCGTAGAGAAATTGTTACTGAACAGGATTTTGTTTGCTTTATCCAATGCACGTTTAAACTCTACTTCAAACTTTGTATTCCAATTGCCATTCACACTGGTAGGATATATTGTTGAAATTCCTGTAGCATTATCGAAGATGAGCGCGTATGCCACTTGGTTGTCTGTTCGGTGATAATTGGCAGACAAACTAATTGTTTGTTCCTTTTCTCCATTAAGGGTAACATTGGCTTCTACATCATAATAATGCAGGTTGCGTAAGTCTTTATTACCCAATCGAATGTTCAGAGGGTCGCTGTCGTTGCGATAATCTGCTGTGGCAAGCAGAGTTGGAAAGTCTGATTTCATACGTGCAGTAAACACCCACGATACATTTTCGTCCCAATGGTATAATTCTATGTTCGGTTCAAAGAACAGTTTGCGGCGAGAAAAACGTTGCTCACTAATACCATAATAATAGAAATCGGCATTTAATAAACGTAGCGGAAGGTTTAGTGAAACAAAGCTATTTAATATTTTAATCTTACGATTAAAGTATTTAAAATTAAATTTATGTTCGTTTCTATACTCATTAAAGCGATAGCTATTGTTATTATCCAATACAGAAAGAAGTACATTTGAAGCAGAAGGCAAGACATTAAACTGATTAATATCTCTTCCTGCAAGCCAGTCAAGACGGTAAAGCAAATTACTTGCCTTGTTGTAAGTATAGGTATAAGAATAACTTGGAGCAAACGTTGTCTTACGTATATTTATATCATAGCCCACACCAGCAGATAGCTTCAGCTTCTGATTGGGCATATCAAAGTAATTGTTACGAAGGTCATTAGGCAGACCTCCTTGCATATATTGAATGCCATTCAACATGAACTGCTTTTGATTATTACGATTATAACTTACAGAGAAGTCTCCACGTATTAAGTCTGTAATGTACTTAACATAATTACCAGTTGAGAAGTCAAAATTGAAATTGCTTGACTCGAAACTGTTTCTCGATAGCAAAGTATTCAGCTTTGTTGTTTCATTTGAAGTGGCACTGTTCGTACTTCCAAACCCATTATTGCGCAGATAGGAAATACTAAGAGAGTTAGATGTAGAGAAATTAGTCTTATCAATAGAAAGACGGTTTATGCTTTCCCACTTATCCGAACTATTCAGTTGTTTGTTATGATTGTGTAAGAATGAGTTTCCTTCAGGCAAATAAGTCTGCGTATGTGTAATAGACTCGTTGTCTGTACTGATATGTTGCCAAGTGTTTCCAGTTGAAACCCACGATCTTTCATTATTCAAGAAACGTACATACGATACACCTGCGTTCTTTACTGTAAGCAAACCGTTGCCCACATCTTGCGGTTCCCATTCTCCAGTGAGTTCAGCACGCTGATTATCGTTCAGATTATTGATATTGAAGAAGGCTCCCATACGTTCTTTATCGGAGAACTTCATACCGAAACCACGAAGTTTGTAACGCTTCTGTGTACCGCCACCAGCTTCCAAATCGCCCATATAGCCCGTTGCATATTCACGTTTCAGTCTGACGTCCATCACGTAAGTATTATCTCCCATATTTTGTTGCATCAGCCTTGACTTTGTTCCCGCCTTGTTATATACCTTTATTTTGTTCACCGTATAGGCAGGAAGGTTCTCTAAAGCCAGTTTAGGATTACCGGAAAAGAATTCATGTCCGTTTACCAACAGAGTCTGAATAAACCTCCCATTCACATAAATCCTTCCGTCTTTCTCCAACTTTGCACCTGGCAAGCGGGCAATTAAGGCATCGAGCATATTGCCTTCGGCTAAGTTAAAAGCATTGGCATTGTAGACAATGGTATCGCCTTTCATGACCATTTTCACCTTTGAAGCAACAACCGTAACTTCCTTCAGTTCGTGTTCCACAATCTTCGTCATTCGGATTTCCTTTACCTTAATATAGTCTTGGCGAGTGCTTCTCAATTCGCAATTCATATAACAAACGTCGTAGCCCTCTTTCTCAGCCTTAATAATGTACTTTCCTTTCGACGTTACAGCATCTTTAAATTCATAATAAGCCTTGTGATAACCAATATCCCAAGGCATCTCTTCTATATCCGCTGTTATCGTATCAATAACAACACTGTCGGCAGTCATCAAAGTTATCTTGGCTGTAACGCCCATGCCTGTGATGTTATCAACAACAGAACCTTCAACGGAATGTTTGTAATCACTCGCTTGAATTGGTAAAGTAAAAAGTAGTAATACTACAAAAAAACAACGAAAATACTTCTTAATATTGATCTCCATAATGGTAATGAATTTAGATTGTTAAAAGATTTAGGATACAGCTATAATAATTATTGCAAACTATCAACTATTTAACGCATTTTATTTATAATTACAAATTTACTTTTATAGATTAGATACAAATGAAAGATATTTATCTTTTAACATTAGATTAACAAAAAACAATTCTCATAAAATTACTAATTTTCAACAATAAGATAGATAGTAGATAAAATAAAATTTACTAAAAAAGGATTGTACGAATATAATGTACAATCCTTTTAAATATTAGACTTTATAAGATTACTTTAAGTTCTGAACAAACCAATCTGTGATTTGTCTGAAAAGATGGTTACGTGTGTTACCACCAAAAATACTGTGATTACGATTTGTATAGAAGTTTTCTTTGAAATCTTTATCAGCTTGTACCAATGTTTCTGAATATTCGTAAGCATTTTGAATATGCACATTATCATCAGCAATACCATGACATATGAGCAATTTTGCATTCATTTTAGATGCACGTTCAATAGGATTTACAGCATATCCTTCAGGATTTTCTTGTGGTGTACGCATATAACGCTCTGTATAAACAGTATCATACCAACGCCAATTAGTTGGTGGAGCAACAGAGACACCAGCTTTAAAGGCATTGCGTCCTTCGCTTAAACTCATTAAAGTATTGAATCCACCAAAGCTCCAACCCCAAATTCCAATATTATTGGCATCAACATAAGGTTGTTTTGCCATCCAAAGAGCAGCCTCAACTTGATCTTTTGATTCCAAATCTCCTAACTTTAAATAAGTACATTTCTCAAAATCTGAACCACGTGCACCAGTTCCACGTCCATCAACGCATGCAACAATAAATCCTTGTTGTGTAAGATATGCCTCATAAATACCACCAGCTCCCATTGAGCCAAGTGCCCAACGGTCTACAACCTGCTGACTACCAGGACCACTGTATTGGAAGAAAATAACTGGATATTTTTTAGTAGGGTCGAAATTCTTAGGTTTTATTATCCAGCCGTTTAGTTGAACGCCTTCAGAAGTAGTAAACTTGAAGAAGTCACGAGCGGGCAAATCATATTTTGCCATATCGTTTATAAGTTTATCATTGTTAAGGACTTCACGCACAACTTGTCCCTTATTATTGTAAATAGCGTATGAATAAGGTGTATTTCTATCGCTCCAATTATTTAAGAAATACTTATAATCGCCTGAAAATACAGCAGCGTTCCAACCATCCTTTGTTGTTAAGCACGTTACTTTTCCGTTCTTATCAGCTACATATACTTCACGTTGCATTGGAGTTTTTGCAGCAGCTTGGAAATAAGTCTTACCAGTTTTCTCGTCAAAGCCGTAAACCTCAATAACATCATACTTACCTTTCTCGATCTGACGAATGAATTTTCCATCAATTGTATAGAGGTATAAGTGCAAATAACCATCACGGTCGGAAGGGAAAAGAATGTAATCATTCATTACAAGAATACCTCCCATTGCTTCTTCTTTTACGTATTTGTTTGCATTTTCTTTGATTAACAAACTACACTCGCCCGTATTTGGATTTGCTTATAAAGATTTAATTCATCTTGATGACGATTCATGGTGTAAATAACGATTCGATCAGCAAATCTTGTAGACTTTATACGTGGAATGTATCCATCAGCATCAAGTGGTAATTTATAAGTTAAGGTCTTACCAGACTCCAATAAATAAGCATGAACAGACACTTTAGAATTATCTTCTCCAGCCTTTGGATACTTATAAGAATAATCGCCAGGATAAACTTCGTACTTCTTAAATGTAGGTTTTGCGCCTTCAAACATTTGCAACGAATAAGTCTTTACTTTAGATTCATCGTAACGTATCCAGCTTAAAGTTTTACTATCAGCACCCCATGACAAAGCATTACTAAATCCAAATTCTTCTTCATTCACCCAATCAGGTAATCCGTTGATTATTTCATTGAACTTACCATCTGTAGTTATCTGCTTTTCAGTTGTTCCATCGGTGATAAAAATATTATTACTACGTACAAATGCTATATATTTTCCATTTGGAGAGAAGGTTGGAATTTGCTGAGGACCACCTTCAGACAGTTTTTTTAGAGACTTGGTCTTTACATTATATAGTAGGAAGTCTGCTGTAAAAGAACGACGGTAAATGCGTTTTGTGTCCGTTTGAATAAGAATAAACTGTCCGTCGTCAGAAATTTCATAACCCTCAATAGACTTTTGGTTAAAATCATGGTACTGGGTAAAATCAAAAAGCACGCCTGTTTCTTTACCTGTAACAAAAGAATAGGTTACAATTTTTTTCCAATCTGCAGAAATTTGTGCATAGTCCGACGTTCCCTTTAATGGATTTATGCCAGAAATAGTCTTCGCAGCGAAAGTGTTTTTTGTCATCTCTTCTAACTTAAGAGGTTCACCTGCAAACGTATAAATAGACGTTGCTAATAACGCTGCACACATAAGAAGTACTTTTTTCATTGTATTTTAAATTGATTTTATGCAGCAAAAGTACAAAAAAAGAAGTAAATTTGCAAAACAATGGAACAATACTATTATGATTTTGGTACTTGGATAAGAAAGCAATTTCCTTTCCGAGTACAAAAGATTTCAATTGATGCAGGATTTACTTGTCCTAATCGGGACGGCAGGATAGGTGTTGGCGGTTGTATATTCTGCGATAATAAGAGTTTTAACCCATCTTATTGCTGCCATACAAAGAGCATAACAGAACAATTGGAGGATGGAAAACGTTTCTTTGCAAAGAAATATCCAGATATGAAATACTTGGCTTATTTCCAAGCATATACAAATACGTATGGTGCAGTTGATAAGCTTAAATTGCTTTACGAAGAAGCTTTAAAAGTAAAAGATGTTGTTGGTATAGTAATTGGCACGCGCCCTGATTGTGTCAGCAACGAATTGATAGACTATTTGGAGGAATTGAACAAACAAACTTTCTTAATAGTGGAGTATGGCATTGAAAGTTGTAATGATGACACCTTAAAATATATAAATCGCGGCCACAATTTTGCTTGTACACGCATGGCAATAGAAAAAACTGCAGAGAGAAATATCTATGTGGGTGGACATGTTATAATGGGACTACCAGGAGAGGATGCTTCAGAAAGCTTGCGTCAAGCACCTATTATATCATCACTTCCGCTAACAATGCTCAAGATACATCAAATGCAGATTATAAAAGGTACAAGATTAGCAAAAATATTTAAAGAAAAACCTTTCCATTTGTATACTGTTGAAGAGTACGTTGACCTTATTACCAAATATATCAGACTATTGAGAAATGATTTGGTGTTAGAAAGATTTGTTACCCAAAGCCCATCAGAATTGCTCATAGCACCCAAATGGGGACTGAAAAACTATGAGTTTACGAACTTATTGAATAATAAGTTGAAGGCTCTAAATTTGGCAAATCAAAAATCGGATAGAAAAGAATGATTTAGAAGATATAAGAGTAAATATTGATAGTTTCAAACCAATTGCGTAAAAACTTATAGCAAGTTTATTTTTCTATTTTAGCAAAATTCTAAAAACTTCTAGCAAATGGTAAGATTTATCTATGTACGCATTTTTCTGCTATAATTATATTCCAGAGAAAAATATAATTACAAATTAAAAAAACATAATTACGTTTTTTTAAATTCGTAATTACGTTTTTTTGATAGAAAAATAATTATTTTCATTGAATGAGCGCTTACAGAATCCTCTGAAGCAAATATACATTAATATGTAAGTAAGAAAACTCCTCAAGTATATATCATATTTTTTTAGTATTGATTTACGTTTAACCCAATATTAAGACTTGTTGCTTTCAAAAAACTTTCTGATAAATGGTGAAGTATAACTTTCTTGGTTCTTTGCAATTTCCTCTGGAATACCAGTAGCAACAACCTTTCCGCCACCACGTCCACCTTCTGGTCCCATATCAATTATATAATCAGCTTGTTTTATTACATCAAGGTTATGCTCAATTATAACAACAGTATTTCCACGATCAACAAGTTTCTGCAATACACCCATCAGAACACGAATGTCTTCAAAATGCAAACCAGTAGTAGGTTCATCAAGAATATAAAGAGTTTTACCTGTATCCCGCTTTGAAAGTTCTGTTGCCAGTTTCACACGCTGACTCTCTCCGCCCGACAAGGTTGTAGAACTTTGTCCTAATTTAATATATCCTAAACCAACATCTTGTAAAGCTTTAATCTTCGGAAGAATAAGCGGAATATTTTCAAAGAACTCTACAGCCATATTAACTGTCATATCTAAGACGTCTGCAATAGATTTTCCTTTAAAGCGCACTTCAAGTGTTTCGCGATTATAACGCTTTCCGTGACATACTTCACATGGCACCATCACATCCGGTAAGAAGTTCATTTCTATTGAACGATAACCATTACCGCCACAACCTTCACATCGGCCACCTTTCACATTAAATGAGAAACGGCCAGGCTTATAACCACGTATTTTAGCTTCGGGAAGATTTACGAAAAGATTACGTATATCTGAGAATACACCTGTATAAGTCGCAGGGTTACTACGTGGAGTTCGGCCAATAGGACTTTGGTCTACATTCACAACCTTATCTACATTGTCTATTCCTTCTATTTTTGTATATTCCATAGGAACTTTCAAAGAACGATAAAAATGATGTGAAAGAATTGGTTGCAAAGTTTCATTTACCAATGTACTCTTACCAGAACCTGAAACTCCTGTTACAACTATCAGTTTACCAAGTGGGAATTCTACATCAACATCTTTCAAATTGTTTCCTTTACACCCATATAGCCATATAGATTTACCTATTCCTTTTCTATGTCTTTCTGAAATTGGAATACTTTGTTCCCCATTAAGAAATTGCGCGGTAAGAGTGTGAGTTCTGAGCATTTGCTCGTATGTTCCTTGAAAAACTACTTCACCACCCTTTCTTCCTGCCTTTGGACCAATATCAACTATCCAATCTGCAGCACGCATCATATCTTCGTCATGCTCTACTACAATTACAGTATTACCAAGATCACGTAGTTCTTTCAATGACTTTATTAAGCGGTCATTATCTCGTTGATGCAAACCAATAGAAGGTTCATCAAGAATATAAAGAACATTTACAAGTTGAGAGCCAATCTGTGTTGCTAATCTTATACGCTGACTTTCTCCCCCAGAAAGAGTTGCACTTTGACGATTAAGTGAAAGATAATCAAGCCCTACATCAAGCAAGAAATTTATACGTTTACGAATTTCTTTTAATATCTCTTTAGCAATAAGTTGCTGCTTTTCGCTAATGTGCTGCTCAACATCTTCAACCCATACCTTAAGATCGGTTATATCCATAGCTGAAAGTTCAGCAATATTTTTATCCCATATACGATAAGATAGTGCTTCTCGATTAAGACGTTGCCCATTACATTCTGGACATTTTCGTTCAGCAATAAACTGGTCAGCCCATTTCTTTCCTGCTGCAGTTTCATCGTTTTCCATTACTGAGCGCAAATATTTTATAACACCATCAAAGGTTGAAAAATAATCAGAATTGGTATGTACAAGTTCTTTAGATATACGAACTTTATCTAAAGAGCCATAAAGAATTTCGTTGAGTACTTCCTTAGGTATATTCTTAATAGGGGTTTTTAATGTACATTCACTTTTTTCAAGAATAGCAGCAATCTGCCAGAAAATCATTTGATTCTTATATTTTCCTAAAGGAATAATAGCGCCGTCATGGATGCTTTGTGATGTATCTGATATAACTTTATTCAAATCTATCTCACTAATCTTACCCAATCCTTTACAATGTGGACATGCACCTTCTGGAGAATTAAACGAAAGATATTCGGTGCTGGGTCTTTATAAGCAATTCCTGTAACAGGGTCCATCAATCGCTTAGAGAAATATTTAGCAGAGCCACTATCTTTATCAATTATCATAATAAGCGAATCTCCTTGTTTCATAGCAACTGACACTGTTTTTGCTAATCGTTCTTTAAAGGTTTCGTCATTAGCAGCACCAAGTTTGAGTCTATCAATTACTACTTCTATATTATGATTCTTATATCTATCAACCTTCATGCCGCGGGTAATTTCAAAAATTTCTCCATCAACACGAATATAAAGATAACCTTTGCGACGCATCTGCTCAAATAATTCACGATAGTGGCCCTTACGATTGCGTACCAAAGGGGCAAGAACATAGATACCCTTATTAGCATAATCATGAAGAATCATTTCTACAACTCGTTCTTCTGTATATTTCACCATTGCTTCACCACTCATATATGAATATGCAGTTCCTGCACGAGCATATAGCAAACGAAGATAATCGTAAATTTCAGTAGTAGTTCCAACCGTTGAACGCGGATTCTTATTAGTTGTCTTTTGCTCGATAGAAATTACTGGCGACAATCCTGTTATTTTATCAACATCAGGTCGTTCCATACCTCCAAGAAAGTTGCGAGCATATGCTGAAAAGGTTTCGATATAACGCCTCTGTCCTTCTGCAAATATAGTATCAAACGCTAAAGAACTCTTTCCAGAGCCTGATAATCCTGTAAAAACAATCAATGCATTGCGAGGCATTGTTACATCTACATTCTTTAAATTATGCACGCGTGCTCCTAATACTTCTATCTTATCGTTCATAAATTAGTCTGTGTTAGTTCATTTACAGAACTGCTAAGGTTTCTGTGTTGTGGTTTCATTATATCCACGCAATAAATTAACATCTTTCTTTATATGAAAATTTCTGCCGTCTGCTCCTTTAGCCTTTACATTAACATAGTAAACACCTTGAGCTACTGGCTTTCCATTAAAAGTTCCGTCCCACCCTTCGTTTGGGTCAGTCCATTCAAATAACTTTTGTCCCCAACGATTAAAGATAATTGCACGAAATTCCACGATACTCTTAAATCCTTTCTTTGCCTTATAAACATCATTTATACCATCACCATTTGGGGAAAAAGCATTGGGAAATTTATTTCACTTTCACTAATTGAAACAGTTATAGGGTCATAAACATTAACTGTATCGCTACCTAATACTTCATACAAATAAATTTGAAAGGAACCCGCTGTTGTAAAAGTGTACTGAGTATTCGTTTCATAACGCACTAAAAACGCATTACGACGATTATTTTGCTCGAAAAAATGCCACTCAAAATGAGTTCCATCAGGATAATTTACTACAGGATTTGCTATAAAATCTACTATTAATGGCGCGGACCCTGAAAAACCTTGTGTTGAATTTATAGTTTCCGTACTTCCACCTTCTCCAATGTATGTGCCATATGGCTCACATGATTGGGAAAAGACATTAGTGGTAAAGAAAAACAATACCACTATCAAGGATATTTTATTGAAATATGACTTCATAATCTTCTTATTTCTGCAAAAATACAAAAATTCTATTGACAAAAAGCAAATAGTAAATACTTTTTGCTATCTTTGCAAAAGTATTAAACTCAGAATTTCAAATTATGAAACAATATTATAAATACTTACTTTTATTTTTTGTTTTGGTTTTCGCTGTTCATGTTACTGCACAGACCAACACATGGAAAGACAGCCATAAGGTAAAGAAAAAGGAAACCATCTTCGGAATAGCTAAAGATTATGGTGTAAGTATACAAGACCTGATCGACCATAACCCTGAAATGAAACAAGAAGGATATGAACTCAAAAAAGGAAGTTGGATTCTTGTACCCTATGCAAAGGAAGATGATAAGAAATATACATCTAATACAGCAAATAATATTAATAAAAGACCAATAGTTACCAATGCATCTGTTACAAATACAGTTCGAATTGGTGTAATGCTACCTCTTCACAGAGAAGATGGTGATGGTTTAAGAATGGTAGAATATTATAGAGGTATCTTACTTGCACTTGAACAAATGAAGCAAGAAGGCATCAATACTGATGTTCATGCTTGGAATGTTCCTAAAGATGCGGATATCAAAACAACATTACTTGATAAAAATGCTTCTACCTTAGATATAATCTTTGGTCCTTTATATTCTAATCAAGTAAAACCATTAGGAGATTTTTGTCAGCAACACGGCATAAAGATGGTAATACCTTTCTCAATTGAAACAAAAGAAGTTTCCATCAATCCTAATATTTTCCAAGTCTATCAAGATAATAATCGTTTAACAAGCAAAGCTATAGCTTGCTTCTTTGAACGTTTCCAAAAGACACACCACCCTATCTTTATTAATTGCAACGATACTGAAAGTCAAGTTGGTGGGTTTACGAGTGGATTAAGAAAACAATTGGAACTTGCAAATATTCGTTACAACATAACAAATTTAAATACTCCACAAGCTGATTTTATAAAACAATTCAGCATTTCACAACCTAATGTGATTATTTTAAACTCAGAAAAAAGCCCATTTTTAAATAAGGTTTTTGAAAAATTAGACCAACTAAAAAGGCCAATCCAAACATCTATATCTCAATATACGGATATAATGATTGGTTTATGTATCAAGACTATAACTTGCCTAATTACTTTAAATACGAAGTATACATCCCATCTACCTATTATTATAACAAGGCAGCAAAAAGAACTGAAGCTTTAGAAAAACAATATATCAACAAGTATGATGAGCCGATGAAGAATACATATATACCACGCTTTGCTATTGTAGGATATGACCAAGCACAATTCTTTATCAGAGGATTTAAAAATAAAGGTAAAAACTTCAAAGGCTTAAATACTGAAGTTAGCTATACTCCATTACAAACAAGATATAACTTTGAACGTGTTGGAAGTGGTGGATATATCAATAACCACTTCCAAGTGATACATTTCATGAGTAATAAGACTATGGAGAATCTAGTCTACTAATTTTTAAGACAGCTTCTTTTAGTATAACAGATCACTGGAATTATGCATAGAAAGATAATTTTTGCATTGTTAATAACACTCTCACTTTGCGCATATGCGCAAGTAGGAGACTATCGAAATAACCTTTCTATAGGTTGCAATGTAGGTTATTCTCTTTCGAATGTTGGATTCAACCCAAAAGTTTCACAATCTATGAATGGTGGAATTAATGCTGGACTAAGTATAAAATATGTATGTGAGAAATATTTCAGTACTATTTGTTCTATTTATGGCGAGATAAACTATGTCTCAATGGGGTGGAAACAAAATATACGAACATCGAAATGAGCTTGTTACCAATACTAATGGTACAATAGAGGAGTATTCACGCACATTAAATTATCTACAAATACCTATTTTTGCACATTTGGCATGGGGAAGAGAACATAGTGGTTTTAATTTCTTTGTGCAGGCAGGTTCTCAAATTGGAATTCTGCTAAACGAAACAACAAAAAAGAATTATGAGACTCCTAACTTATCCAGAGATGGAACAGGAAGAAGCAACACCGTAATACAACAGGAATCTATGCCTGCTGATAATAAATTTGATTATGGTATTGCTGCTGGCTTAGGTACAGAATGGACAATTCCGCACGTTGGACATTTTCTTATAGAAGCACGTTATTATTATGGTTTAGGCAACATATACAGAAATAGCAAAAAAGATTTCTTTGGAAAATCTAATAATAGTAATATAGTAGTAAAAGCGACATATTTATTTGATATAACAAAAAGTAAAAACAACAATAAAAATTAATTAATAATAAATTTAAACTTTAAAATTATGTTTGAAGGACAACCTAAAAGTCTTTATGCATTGGCATTAGCCAACACTGGAGAGCGATTTGGTTATTATACCATGATCGCAGTATTTGCCCTTTTCCTTAGAGGTAACTTTGGTCTTGAACCAGGAACCGCAGGAGCTATTTACAGTTCTTTTCTTGGATTAGTTTACTTCTTACCGCTCGTTGGTGGTATCTTAGCAGACAAATTCGGATATGGAAAGATGGTTACAACAGGTATCATGATTATGTTCGTTGGTTACCTTTGTTTAGCTATTCCATTGGGAACAGGAGCTGTTGCATTCTCAAGTATGCTTGCAGCCCTACTTTTAATTTCGTTGGGTACAGGTCTATTCAAAGGTAACCTACAAGTAATGGTAGGTAATCTTTATGAAGCTGCAGGAATGGAGAGTAAACGCGATTCTGGTTTCTCAATTTTCTATATGGCTATCAATATTGGCGCATTGTTTGCTCCTACAGCAGCTGTAAAGATTCACGAATGGGGAGTAAATTCATTACAAATGGATTCTAACTCTGCTTACCACTTAGCTTTTGCAGTAGCATGTGTTTCATTAATTTTCTCAATCGCTATCTATTATATTTTCCGTCCAGGATTTAAGCATCTTGAGGGTAGTTCTAAGAAGAAAGATGAAAAGTCAGGTAACGTAGCTGAGGTAGAAGAACTTTCTCCATCAGAAACAAAAGAGCGTATTGTTGCACTTTGTCTTGTATTCGCCGTAGTAATTTTCTTCTGGATGGCATTCCACCAAAATGGTCTTACTCTGACATATTTCGCAGATGAGTTTATACAACCAACAGCAGAAGGTGCTCAGAGCATGGCATTCGATGTAATTAACCTCTTTATGGTTATTATTATAGTATATGCTGGATTTGCTTTCTTTGGTGCTAAAACTGGAAAAACAAAAGGTATTTCAGCGCTTGTTATCCTTTGTGCATTGGCAGTAATTGGATATAAGTATAGTGCTATTGAAGGCAGTGTAGCTGTTAGTGCTCCTATTTTCCAACAGTTTAACCCATTCTATGTAGTTGCTCTGACACCAGTTAGTATGGCTATTTGGTGCACTTGCTCGTAAAGGCAAAGAACCATCAGCTCCACGTAAAATTGCATATGGTATGTTGATAGCTGGTTGTGGTTTCTTAGTAATGTTAGTTGCATCTATGGGTCTGAACTCTCCAGATGAGCAGAAAGCTGCTACAGAAGCTGCGAAAACATTTGCATCTCCTAACTGGCTTATTGGTACTTACCTTGTTCTTACTTTTGGTGAGTTATTGCTCAGCCCTATGGGTATTTCATTCGTTTCAAAAGTTGCTCCTCCTAAATACAAAGGTGCAATGATGGGTGGATGGTTTGTTGCAACAGCCTTAGGTAACCTCCTTGTTAGTGTTGGTGGTTTCCTTTGGGGCGGTCTCCCATTGACATTAGTTTGGGGTGTATTCATCGTGCTTTGTATCCTTTCTGCTTTCTTCATGTTTGCAGTTATGGGTAAACTTGAAAAAGTAGCGAAATAAGGAATAAAACATTTTATTAAAAAGAGGATGTGTCAGAGGTTTCTAACTTGACACATCCTCTTTTCATTTCTTACACATCCTTAGCGTTCTATTTGTATATAAGCCATTATTAAAGCAACGAGACTGAAATATAATATTTATAATTACAAAAAAATAAAAAAATGTAATTACATTTTCTGAATTTATAATTAAGTTTTTTTTCGTTTTGTAATTATAAATTTGCAGACTGCTTTCTTATATCATCCTACTCTTTTTAAATAATAGATAAAAAAAGATTGAAGATAGAAAGGGAGAAATAGATATTGGATTAAATCAAACACATATAAAAATGGTAACCAAAATTGTAAAAAGAACTTGTCTAAACAAAGTTTATTAAACTACATATTTACTGATATAGATTCGCATTTTATTACCAATATACGTTAAGCGCCACGTTAAATCTGTTAATTTAGGTAAATTTACAAAGATAGAATAAACTTTATCGTTACTTTTTGCATCTACAATATAAACCAAGAAGGAAATAGATATGAAAAAGTTTTTTATGGCAATATTGTTGATGTTCATTGGTATAACAATGGCATCTGCCCAAAATCAAGCAGAATTTAAGTTTGACCAAATAACAATTAATGTTGGCACTTTCCCAGAAAGCGCACCAGTTAAAAAGGCTGTCTACACCTTTACAAATGTAGGAAATGCTCCTTTGGTCATCAACGATGTTATCGTAAGCTGTGGATGTACTATTCCCAAATACGACAAGCGTCCAATTGCCCCTGGACAGAAGGGATCAATAGAAGTTACTTATAATGGTCAAGGTAAGTTCGAAGGACATTTCAAGAAGAGCATTACGATTGTATCTAACGCAAAAACTGAAAAAACGCGTTTATATATTGAAGGCGTAATGGAAAAAGGAAAATAAGAATAAAAATAGCAAATAAAGCGGGAAACCTAAGTAGAAGGCTTCCCGCTTTTATTTATAATAAACTTATAACGTTATTTTAGCCTAAGGTAGGTACAATAGCAAAATATACTACATCATGGTCTGATTTATTCTCAAACCAGTGTTTATGACCTTCAGGGCAATAATGTGCCTGTCCTTGTCTTATAATCTCTACTACTCCATCATAATGAACTGTTAATTCTCCGCTAATAACATACATCACTTCAAAAGTTCCACTATGTTCATGTTCTCCACTTCGTGCACCTGGGCGTAGTGTTGAATACATAATTCTGGCGTTATCGTCAACATAGTTACGAGTATCTAACTTTCCTTCTCCACCCTTGAAACCTTGGATATGTTCCTCTACTATTTTATCAAAATCTATTATCATAATGTTGTTTAAATGTTTCTACAAAAATACAAATATTTCTCTAATTTCCAAAATCAAGATAGAAAGTCTTGCAACTATTTAGTCGTTCCTTAAAAACTATATTTCAGCATAAAGCTTGTATTGACAAGCTCTATGCTGATTCTTTTTATAAGGTCCAAAGAACTCTCATAGCTCTTTTGAAGTTATATGCTGCGGCAGATAATAATACATTGATAGCATCTCCTTTCACACCTTTATAAAAGTTGCGAGATAATCGGTGGTCTGCTTTAAGATGTCCTATCGTTGGTTCTATACCTGCTCGTTTACAAAATAGTTTGTGTTTCTTTTTCTTTTGGTAGTAGCTGTCTTTAGCTTTAGGAATATCTGGGATGAGTATCTTTGTCTGTCCAATCTGCTTTATACCTCTATACCCTCTATCTCCTGCTAACTTATCAACCTTCCTTCCTGTCATTCTTTGGGTTTGTTCTAACGTCTTTTCGATAGTATGCCCATCATATTCATTCCTAAAAGAACATGCACCAAGAATAAGTCCTGACCATGAGCGAAGAATAGATACTTTATTGCCAAACTCATATTGCTTATGTTCCTTACCCTTGCTGATGCAAACTACATCTGGTTCGTGCAGAGAATATACTTTGTTCTTTGACTTCCTACTTTGAGAAAGAACTCTGTAATATAGCTCAAACATTCTCTCATATCCTTTCCTTCCCCCAAGATTACGCTCTAGCTCTCTTACTAATCTACCTGCTATGGTCTTGAGTTGCCTATCTGCCTTAAGAGCTTTCTTACGATTCTTGGGATGATTACGAAAACGTTGGGAACGATAAATGCCTTTCAAGGTACGCGTATAACTCTGTCGTAGAGGAAGACAATTGTCATGAACTATCTTCAGAACGTTTTTGATTATCTTTTTATGCAACTTCGCATCTGTAGGATAGGTTATATTCTTCTCCTGAACGGTAGAATCAATGAAAGCCGTATCAAAATGATCTTCGTTATTATGGTCGGTATTAACGCGGATACTTTCTGCTAATATTAATTCCATACCTTCCTCACCGATACGATTTCTGAAGTGAACTAACTCGGAAGCGTCACAGGGTTGTTTTGGCATAAATTCAAGTCCACCACAGAAATATTGGTAGTAAGCATTCTCGCTCCATTGAGAAACCACCATTTCATCTGACACATTACGCAAATGTTTTAAAATTAAAAGACCACACATCAAGCGAATAGGATGAGCAGGGCGACCATTAGTGCTGCAATACAAAGGAGAAAAAGCATTTTCAAAACATTCCCAATTAATCTTATTACTAAGTTGGAAAAGAGGATGTTCATGGCTAAGCATGTCCTCTAAAGAAGAGAACATAGAGAGCTGTTTAGATGTACGTTTAAGCATAAATATCTGCAAGATTTATAATGTAAAGGTACAAACTTGCAGATATTTGCAAATAATTTACAGGATAATATACTATGAATCAGAGGAATATTAGGTTTTTAAGGGAGGACTATTTAGTCATCCCTTAAAAACTATATTTCAGCATAAATCTTGTATTGACAAGCTATATAATGATTCCTTTTTATAAGGTACAAAAAAACTCTCATGTACGTTGTCCAACAAAAGTGCACAACTTGATCTCCAATTAAGTTTGGGGTTTTAATTAGAATTATCAATAAAAAAGTATATTTGCACAATGACAACAAAAAAGAATTTTTCAGTAAATCCTAATCAAAGTTCTTCAGAATTCTTATTAAAGGATATTTGTCACAACACGAAACGAATTTTCACTTCAGAACAAAAAGTTTTAATTGGGATGGAAGGAACCCGTCGCGAACATAGTATTGCCGAGCTCTGCCGTAAATATGGTATATCAGATAGCATTTATTACAAATGGAAAAAGGATTTTATCGAGGCCGGCAAAGCTCGCCTCGATGGTGATACCATTCGTGAAGCAACAAATGACGAGGTAAAGGAACTTCGTCAGGAAAATATTCGTTTAAAAGAAACCCTTGCATCCGCAGACGCAAGGAAAGATAGAACGATATAACAGATCGATGAAAAATGTGATTAAGCTAAATCATTATTTTTGTCCCTCTGAATTGGAAAATGCTATCGATGGGTGGGTGAAATATTATACTGAGAGAAGGTTTCATGAATCGTTGGATAATCTTACACCCAAAGACGTATATTTAGGGCAAGGGGAAGAAAATCAAAAAGATAAGAGAAATAATAAAGCAAAATTCAATCAACAAAAGAATTTTTGATAATAAAACTATGAAATATCAGAGTAAATAACTACATTTGCAGTTGTGCACTTTTGTTTGACAACGTACAGAAATAAAGTATGTACATTCACTCATTTATCAAATGGAAAACTCTTCCATCTTGTAATCTATAAGAGACTATACCTTTTCCTTTATCCCATATCACTTCATCTATACCCAATAAAGGTTGATTGCTTCCTTGTTCTGAATTAACCCCATTTTTGAAGGAAATACTGGTGGCAGCTCTATTCAAACATACTTCATTTGAATATAACCCACCGAAAGAGATTTCTGCGACAAAAGTAGAATCCATGTTCTTACTTATTATAAAGACGCCTTTCCACCATTTGGAATCATGCTTAATTTTGAAATCTATAGATGCATTGGCTATATATTCATGTTGTCCTTCTAACCAATTACATGATTTTAAGTCTGTAATTGGAATATCTTTTTATTACAAACTTTTTCAATAAAAAGCAAAAAGAATCTATTGACAAACCATCTGTAAATCGGATGTTCTCTTTTTCATCATAGATATTAATCCACTTCATCTCATCTCCAGAAAGATGTGTCTTTTTGCAATATGGAAGCCCACAGGATATTAAACATAATACCATTAATGGGATATACTTTTTTTATTTTCATCTGAACTTAATTAATTTGGAAGTTTAATGTGAACAAAGTTATCTATAGAATGATGCCATAAATAGTCATGTGATTCTATTAGAATCCTTCTTCCTTTTGCCCCTATTCCAATATTATCTTGTTGTACGTTGTCAAACAAAAGTGGACAACTGCAAATGTAGTTATTTACTCTGATATTTCATTGTTTTATTATTAAAAATTCTTTTGTTGATTGAATTTTGCTTTATTATTTCTCTTATCTTTTTGATTTTCTCCCCTTGCCCCAAATATACATCTCTAGGTGTAAGATTATCTAACGATTCATGAAACCTTCTCTCATTATAATATTTCACCCACCCATCGATAGCATTTTCCAATTCAGAGGGACAAAAATAATGATTTAGCATAATCACATTTTTCATCGATCTGTGATATCGTTCTATCTTTCCCTGCGTCTGCGAATGCAAGGGTTTGCCATGGATATGCTTATATTATATTCCTTACAGAGATACTGTTTGAGAGAGGAAGCAATATAACATGGCCCATTATCTGATAACAGACAAGGAGGATTCTGGAATGTAACTCCTGCCTTCTCAATTGCTTTATCTATTGTTCTAGATACATCATCAGAAGTCATACTCGAACATAACTCCCAATGGATAATATACCTGCTGTAGTATTATTTCTTATACCAATTAAATACATACAGTTTGGGAACGGAAAGTACTGATTAGAAAAGTTATAATAATAAACATCGAAGTTTATTATTATAAAAATAAAATTTATAATTATGTTTTTTTATTTTTTAATTATAAATTTCTTAGCTATCTGGTAAAGCTCTATTCGCATATAAAATCTTTGCGGAATAGGTAATTTAGCTTTATTAATTCTCGTTTTTTCTCGATATTCACCCCTTGTCCTATATATACGTCTCGTGGTGTAAGGTTATCCAACGATTCATGCATGGGCTTATTCAATAAGTTTCAAGCTTTTTTGTCATTGCTCAAAAAATCTTCTTTATTTATTATTCAAACTACCACTCCAAGCTTAATTAAAACTGCAGCTGTGCACTTTTGTTTGACAACGTACACTAATATTAATTCCATACCTTTTTCACCGATACGATTTCTGAAGTGAACTAACTCGGAAGCGTCACAGGGTTGTTTTGGCATAAATTCAAGTCCACCACAGAAGTATTGGTAGTAAGCATTCTCGCTCCATTGAGAAACCACCATTTCATCTGACACATTACGCAAATGTTTTAAAATTAAAAGACCACACATCAAGCGAATAGGATGAGCAGGGCGACCATTAGTGTTGCAATACAATGGAGAAAAAGCATTTTCAAAACATTCCCAATTAATCTTATTACTAAGTTGGAAAAGGGGATGTTCATGGCTAAGCATGTCCTCTAAAGAAGAGAACATAGAGAGCTGTTTAGATGTACGTTTAAGCATAAATATCTGCAAGATTTATAATGTAAAGATACAAAACTTGCAGATATAAACAAATAATTTACAGGATAATGTACTATGAATCAGAGGAATATTAGGTTTATAAGGGAGGACTAAGTAGAAGAATCAACTCCCCACCCCATTTAGTAAATCTTATACTAAAGCAATATACAATTAGGCGGATATCTCTTGAAATGGGATATCCACCAACTGTATATAATTTCTATTAAGTTATTAGAATGTGTAACGTAAGCCTATCTGACCACGCCAACGGCTGTTATAACTGTCATAATCGCGATTTACGTGTGTTCCATCAAACTTAAATAATCCATCGCCTTCATAATTGAATGGACTGAAATAACGACCGAAACCATCACCATAAGTATGTCCCCAATCCTTATTGAGCAAGTTCCCTATGTTGATAACATCGAAACTTAATTCCAAAGAATTGATTTGTCCACCCACTTTAAAGCTATATTTCTGTGCCAAATGAACATCAAAATGGTGTTCGAATGCAAGATTATCTGCATAACGCTTGAAATATTCACCACGATGTTTGCTCATATAAGAATCATCAGCAATCCATTGCTTCAACAAAGCACGTTGCTGATCTTCTGATAAGTTACCTTTATATCCTGCACCCAAAACTTTTGTTATCAAAGGATATGTATCTTTGCTATTATTTACAGTCGTTGGTGCAAAACGCATTTGGTCAATTTGTGCATCAGTAGGAATAAACATAATATCATTTCCACGTGCACCATCGTTATTCATATCACCATACATTTCTATAACGTATGGAGAACCACTACGTCCCTGATAAATAACTCCAACTGTAGTTTGCCATTGTTTTCGTGTACCATAACCAACATGATAATATGCACTTGCTTGAACACGATGAGGAACATTATATGCACTGAAGCCAAGCTCAGGATCATTAGGATTTCTATAAGTAGTATTAAACATCCAGTTACTACCTGCGACTGATAAAGTTCCACTATTCACACTCATAGAACGCGTCCATGTATAACTTGCCATTAAGTCAAGACCAAAATTAAAGTGCTTTTCACCTTTCAAAGATAAGTTCACAGTGTAACCCTTATTGGTATTATATAAGCCATAAACATATGCGTAAGGAGTTCCCTTTGTTGTCTGCTCAAACATTGGACGATTATCCCATGTATATCCGGTTTCTTGACCGAAAGTTTTGCCTGTTGCTTCAATAGCAAGATTCTTATAATAAATATCGTTTAATGTCTTTGAATAGATAGCCTCTGCCGTCCAGTCAATTCCCAATGCCTTAAATCAAACCCAAGATTGAACTTAAGTGTCTGTGTAAACTTAAAGTTATCAGAGAAAATATCAACTTCTTGATTTCCAGTTGAAGCTTTCAGTTTATCTGCATTTTCCAATTGCTTATTAGGATCTAAGATTAGTTCTAGCCCTTTTGGATTATAAACACTATATTTTGACATCTGAATACCTGTGTTGGTAAAGTTATTGCTAATCCAAACATATGGTATACGACCTGTAAAGACACCCACGCCACCACGCAGAATATAACGACGATCATTATTGACATCCCAACGGAAACCAACACGAGGACTCCATAAAGGAGTACTAGACAACTTATGATCAGTACGAACTCCCCAACTACGTTTCTCAGCATATTGATTAAAGCCAGTATTAGCTGTAGGAGTATCGAAGAAGAGAGGAATTTCCATACGCAAACCATAAGTAAGTTGGAAAGAAGGAGTGGCATTCCATTTATCTTGAGCATAAAAACCTAACTGACCTGCAGAGAAAGGTGCCTTCCAACGTGGATCACCTGTTACTTCAGTATTAGCCATTCCAAAACGATATTGCTTAAAATAAGCATAGTTTGGATCAAGAGTTCCAGCCATAAAGTCTTCATAATACTTATTGAAATGTGCTAAGTCTGCGAAGTTATAAGTACCATTTGCATCTTGAATGAAAAGATTTGCAAACTTATAGAATTCATTGTGAGTACCAAAAGTAAATGTATGGTTACCTTTATACCAAGTAAGATTATCTTCAAATGTATAAATATCTTGGTCAAGCATATTTGCCATTGAAGAACGTTCGTTACCAATATTAAGTGTACCACCTGTTACTTGAAGAGAAATCATTGGGAAAGCTGATGTTACAGCACGTTGGTCACGTACTCGCACATAACTTGCACGAACTTCATTGCTCACTAATGGCGATAAACGGCTTTGTAATTCTGCTGTGAATGAGTTTGTTTTGCTTTCAAATGGATAATAATAGTGATTGTCGTTCAAAGAAGAAGCACTGCTGACATTACTTAATTGTTTTGCATCAACTAAGCTCCAACGGAACGAGAATTTATTAAAGTCGTTTATGTTCCAGTCTATCTTTGCACCAAACTTTTTACTTTTGGTATAAATATCTGGATTACCAAAAGCACCATTATAGTCATATCCTTGCTTTGCAGCCATAGCCTTAATCTTTGCAAGTACATCATCAGCTTCATCTGTAAGGATACGTGAACCAGTTTGACCATAACCATTAATATTTGGATATTCTTTATTTGCATCTTCAAAATTAAAGAAGAAGAATAATTTATCCTTTATAATAGGACCACCTAAAGTAATACCCCATTGGTATTCTTGCTGTTTTTGATATTTAGGCGCATAACCTGTTCCATCAGAATAAGGATAATGATTGCCAATAAGGTTCTGATTATTGCCAAATCCATAAACACTTCCTTGGAATTTATTAGTTCCCGACTTAGTTATAGCATTGATAGCACCACCAGTAAAACCACTTTGACGAACGTCAAAAGGTGCAACATTAATTTGAATTTGCTCAATAGTTTCCATAGATACAGGTTGTGTTCCTGCTTGCCCACCATTAGAGCCATCGGCAGTAAGACCAAAAACGTCATTATTCATTGCACCATCTATCATAAATGAATTATAACGGTTGTTAGTTCCCGCAAATGACATTGCACCATTACTTGATGTTGTAAGTTGAGGATTTAGTCTTGCTACATCGGCAATACCATGTGTTATGCTTGGAATTTCAGCTATCTGTTTAGCAGACAGACTCTGTGCAGCGCCAGTCTTAGTACCATTAATTCCTCCTTTAGCAACAACAACTACTTCCTGTAATTCTTTTGAGTCTTCTTGTAACTTACATGATAAGTCTTCAACTTCACCCAAACGAAGTGTTATATCTTGAAATATTTTCTTATGGTGCCCAATATAGGAAACTTCTACTTTGTAAGGTCCACCAACACGCATACCTTGAATAGTAAATCGACCATCTAAATTAGTAAGGGCTCGATAAATAGTTCCAGAAGGTTGATGAGTTGCAGTAACTGTAGCGCCTATGACTTCTTCACCATTTGACGTAATTTTACCGCTAATACCTGATGTTGTAATTTGTGCCATAGCGGAAATAGTAAAGGCAAGCAGGATTACAACAAGGGAAAGCAATCTTTTCTGCATAATAAATTGATGTTAAGATTTAATAACGTTATATCATAATTATGGTGCAAATATAACTAAAATTTACCAAAACATCATTACGAATGTTGTTAAAAACACAACACTTAACAAGAAAACTAAATTCGTTTTGCCAGATTTGCCATCATTACAGCAACTAAACCAGCTGTTTCTGTACGCAAACGACTATTTCCTAAAGTTACACTTTGATAATTATTATTTATAGCTTGACGAACTTCATCAATAGAGAAATCTCCTTCAGGTCCAACTAAGATTGTTATATCATCGGAACACTTTTCATTATTCAAGTTGCTAAAAAAATCTTTTTTTGTTATTTCATTATAACAATGGCAGATAAACTTCGAACCTTCTACATCTCTTTGCATAAACTGGTCAAACGTAACTATTTCATTAACAATTGGCTTCCACGCCTTACGACTTTGCTTCATTGCAGAAACAACAATACGTTCTACGCGGTCAGTACGCAACACTTTGCGTTCAGAGAACTGACAACTTAAAAAAGAAATTTCATCGAAACCTACTTCTGTAGCCTTTTCTACTAACCATTCAATACGACCAATATCTTTAGTAGGAGCAATGGCGAGATGTAAATGGCCTTTCCACGTTCTACTTTGAGGCATTTGTTGTTTTATTTCATAGAAGCAATGCTTTTGATATGCCAATGTAACAATAGCTTCATAAAAAACTCCTTCACCATCCATCAAAAAAATGTCATCACCATCTTTCAATCGCAAAACACGCACAGCATGAGTAGCTTCTTCGGTTGGCAATTCTGTATGAATTGCTGCATTAGGGACATAAAAGTAACGAACCTCTTTCATTTCTGAATTATTTATACCGTGTCGTCTTCAATTCCTTTACGTCGATTTAATTCATCACGTAAATTAGAAGCCAGCTCATAATTTTCATTTTTCGATAGCTTTTTCGTAACGCATCTTCAAGCATTTCCGATGTTAAAGCATTTAACGGAAGTGCAACTTTACTTTTTCCTGATTCATAAGGAACACCTTGACGTATGAAAAGCTTTTTCTTCCATAAACATTTCTAACTGGGCTATTTGTGCTAAGAGTATTGCGTCTGAAGCACGAATTGGCGTCATTTCAAATGTTAGTTTATTTATCAATACGACCTTATATTGCCCATCAGATATAGAATTAAATAAAATTTCATAATGATCTGTATCCATATCAGGATTTATCCAACACAACACTTCAGGAAGAAGCTTATGCCGAAGTGAATTCTGTCCTATTCGAATATTCAATTCATGCGCCATTGCTTTATCACAAACAATAGCTATTTGCTTATCTTCTGACTGATTGGTTAACACCAAGAGTCCCATCTTAGAGCCACCAACTATTTCTGTTAATCCTTTAAAAAAGACTTGTACCTTATTCATTCTCTTCTTTTGGACGGAATATTAGAGCAAAGCTAATGGTTACTACCAATGCATATCCAGCAAAAATAAACCAGCATGCTTGCCAGTTACCTATTGTCAGAACATCATTACCAAATTGCTTTAATTCTGTATAATGATTTATAACGGCCTGTGCTGCAAGAGTTCCTATAGTAGCACCTATACCATTGGTCATTAACATAAATAATCCTTGCGCTGATGAACGCATTGAAGCGTCTGTACTCTTATCAACAAAGAGAGAGCCAGATATATTAAAGAAGTCAAACGCAATACCATAAACCAACATTGATAACACAAAAAGGAATACGCCAGGTATACCAGGATCTCCCAATCCAAAGAGTCCAAAACGTAAGACCCAACCAAACATTGCAATCAACATAACATTCTTAATGCCATAGCGACGCATGAAGAATGGTATAAGCAATATACAACAGGTTTCACTTATCTGAGAAAGACTTATCAACATATTAGCATGTTGCACACCAAATGCATCTGCAAATTCTGGTTGAGCTGCAAAACTAAAGAGGAATGGGTTTGCAAAACTATTTGTTATCTGCAAACTTACACCCAGCAACATTGAGAAGATAAAGAAGATTGCCATCTTCTTTTGTTTAAATAACGAGAATGCTTTGAGCCCAAAAGCATCTACCAAGTTCTTCTTTTCGTTATTCTTTGAAATTTCACAATGTGGCAATGTAAAAGTATATAAAAAAAGAATAATACTTACCACACCTGAAGCAATAAATTGGTTCTGGTTGCTTTGAAAGCCCAAAATATCTACCAGCCACATTGTAGATATGAAGCCAATAGTTCCAAATACACGAATAGGTGGGAAATCCTTTACTATATCCAATCCAGCTTTAGCTAAAGACGAATAAGCTACAGAATTAGTTAAAGCAATAGTTGGCATAAAGAAAGCAACTGACAAAGAGTAGAGAGTAAAGATTGTAGTGAAATCAGCATTTGTATTAGCCTCTAATCCATACCATGCTGTACCAAACATAAATAATCCTGCTAGCAAATGACAGAATCCCAGTAAACGCTGTGCAGGTATCCATCTGTCAGCAATAATACCCATCAGCGCAGGCATGAAAATAGAAACAACGCCCTGCATGGAATAAAACAAACCAATGTTTTCACCAATTCCAATATTCCCTAAATAACGTCCCATAGACGTTAAGTATGCTCCCCACACTGCAAACTCTAAAAAGTTCATCAGTGCCAAACGCTTCTTTAAATTCATCTCTTAGATTTTTGTTTGGGAACAAAAGTACAGATTTTATCACAAACCACCAAATCAAAGTCAAGTATTTATGTTGGGAATAAAACCAAAAAAATTGATTGTCTCACGACAATCAATCTTTATTAACCTTAATAATCTAATACCATGAAAAACACGTTGCAAAGTTAATTATAAATACAATAAGTTGCAAACTTTACAAAATGTTTAATCAGCGTATTAACACTATTTAAAAGTTTTCCCATTCCAATTAAACTTTCTTTGCCTTAAAATTGCTTGCATTTCCTTTTTATCAGTAGGCGAAAGTAAAGGAACAGAATACTTTATAGTAAGACTATTGTCTTTTGCCGATAATTGTATTTCACCCATAGTTATATTGGCCATATCTAACAAATCATTGTACCGTTGTTGTGACATAGTATCTGGCTTAATAAATGTTGGCATAATATCTAACTCTATCGGTTTAACCTCCCAGTTATTTGAAAACAACTGTAATTTACTCTCAGCTATAGGGCCACACCATGTTTGAACCATAGCTATAGTAGATTCATCTAAACTTTTTATTTCGAGTCTACTCGAATGATTTAGATGAACTAATATATAATTGTCGGTAAGTTGTTCTATACGAGTAGAATCTTGCAAAGTATTCATTACTTCTGGTTTCATTCCCATCGTAACATAATCAGCTAATTCAGTTCTTAAACTTCTATTAAGATAAGGTATTATTGAGTCTGGCATTTCCAACCATATTTGACGCATATTCTGCGCATTCAAAGGCAACATGCTGAAACTTACCAATAAGAGTATAAATAACTTCTTCATATCAAATAAAAAGCGTAATAATGCATTATTGAAATGCAATATTACGCTTTTTTTAGCAAATAAGCAAGTTTATTTCCTAAAAAGCTAATTGGACCTTACACTTATTCACAATTTAGAAAAGAGAAAAACTCAAATCACAATTGTTTTTATAAGTAGCTATCATCATTACAATTCTATCTTTGTTGTTGTATCCAACTACAAATTTTCCATCATCTGCATTTTCAGAATTGGTAGTGTTATAACTTTGCTCATACTTCTTTGCTAATCTATTCATTCTAGCAACAGCAATTCCTTTGTTATTACAACAAGTTTTTTTAAACGCAATTGATTAAGTCTCCCTTCATTATCAAAGAAGCATTCTATTTCATTATACTTCTCTCCATCAAAAAAACTACATTTTTTTATATGTAGCCTTTCCATTACTTAATAAATAAGGGGTACCGAACTTCTTGTCTAAAGCCTCCATTGTCTTGGCTTTCTCTACCATAAATGGGACATTGTCAATTTGTCGTTGTGCTGATACATTTAACACAAAAAAATAAGTAGGAAAAAGTAATATTCCTAAACATTTTTTTCTTCATCTTGTTCTCTCCTTTTTATATTTAGTATATATTTCATGATGCAAAGATACATATAAAAAAATGAAAGTTTATTCAAAAAAATAAGAAAAAGTAAAAATATAGCTTAATTATTTTTATCCCAACACCTATTTCTTTGATTAAAAATATGCAAAAACGCTTGAATAGAATCAATTATTCTATTTTTTTAAGCATTTGCTTTGATTAACATAAGATTATTTGTATATTTGCAATATTATAATGAAAAACTTAAAGATATTTTTTTCAGACTCTATAATATAAAAATTGTAGGCAAACAGTACGTAATTATAAAAAGTATAATCATGAGTATAGAAGAAAAATAAGCGTCAAATCCTTAAATTTGAAACAAAAACATAATTTACAATTCCCAAGTAGATACTTTGATTTTTTTATCGGAAATCAATTATGGAGATATATTCGAAATAGAGAATACTGGGATATGCATGTACTCTTACTCAGATTTGGAGGAAAGAAATCAAACATACGAAATACAAGACTTTGAGCCTAACTATCTTATGATAGGACAAGATGGCGACATGGCTTATTTTATTAACAAAAAAATAATTCAAATGATGATACCATATATTCAAACGATTTAGGTGCTTTAGGCTCTTTAGAAATGAGAAAAAGAAGCTGATAATATTTATGATTTCTTAAAAGTCATTTGATTAAATAGGTATATTCCAACATTCACTTCAGAAGAATTAAATATGCTAAAGATAATGGAAACGAAAGAAATTAAAACTCTTTTAAGAACTAATTTAGAGTCTATCCTTTCCAAAACTTTTGCTCAGTATGGATTTAAGTGGAAGAAGAGTTCTTGTAAGTTTCAGAGAAAGATGGAGGATTTCGAACAAAGTATTTTTATTCTTTTTTTTCTCCAGCAAAACTTTTTGATGATAAAAGCTTAGGCCATATTGATATTATGATTCGTCTTGATTCAAAAGAAATTAATAAACTTGCAACTATTTTAAAAGGCGCTGAAACTAAATTTGATTCAATAGAAACTGTTGTGAATGTCAATGTTGGACTTATTGTCGGTAAAAAAGCTATTAACTGGAAGCCTATTTCTATTGAAGAGATGAATAGACTTATCGAGACTGACATTAAATCATTACTTGCTGAGAAGATTGTTCCATTCTTAAATGATAGAGGAAATATACGCAAAGTACTCAATGACTTTGAAAATACAGAGCCTTATTTCTTCTCAAATAGTAATGATGTTGTAGCCTTACTTGCAATAACGATGTATTCTATGCTTAACGACCACGAAAGTGCCAGAAAAGTTGCTGCTAAATATTATTTACCCGACGAAATATATCGAAAGAAGTATAAAACACTGCTGCATCAATTAAACTGCATCTAATCTATCAATTAAAAAGCATTAGCAACTAACTTTCACAATTTAATTCTGAATTCTTGTTATAATCTATAATTACGTAATTTCCTTTTTGTTTGCATTTGTCAGATATTTTTTTATTATATTTGCAGGGTCATATTACATTAACTTATAAAAAAAGAAAAATTATGAAAAAAACATTTTACCTTACGAAACAGATTAGTACTTTTGATTATATCTGTTTGTTTTATTTTCACAAATGCGCATGCTGATTGGAAACTTATTAAGCAATTAGATGCTACTTATGCTACATTTATTACTAAAGGAGGAAATATTCTTCTATCAGATTTTCGAATTGAAAAAGATGGTGGTATTTATATTTCTACCGATGAAGGACAAACTTGGACCAAAACCAATGCGAAGGACTATAACTACAATAGATTTATAGAAGTAGACAACCATCTTTTTGCTTTTGGTTATGGAGCAAAAATAGCTTATTCTTCAGACGAAGGTAAAACTTGGTCTGAATATAGTTATGCTGATGCGGTAAAAAATATTATCAGTGAAGAAAATATGCCTTATACCGTATGTTATGCGGCTACTTATCACAATAATAAACTTTATGTTGCAGATTTCTGTGGAGGTGGCATCATATACTCTGAAGATTTTGGAAAAACTTGGAAAAATACTGACCTGTCTTCTTTAAAATATGTAGCTGAAGAAGAAGATGGTTCTTCTGTTGAAAATACTGAGAATATCTATCAGATGGTTTCATACAAAGGTAAATTATATGCCTTCGGAGTATACTTTATTTTCAGACTTGACGAGTCAACCAATAAATGGAATGTAATAAGTGATAAAAGCAATTTTATGGCAGTATCTACCATTTTCAACAATACATTATTATTGGGTAGAAGTGTTCCTAACGACGATTTTAACACCCCATTTATTCTTACACTTGATAGTAACGAAGAATGGAATTCGCTCCCTCGACCTACAGGTATAATGGACAACAATATAAGAGCTATGTCAAGCGATGTTAATAACATATATATTGGTTTGCAAAAGGGAGGATTCTATTATACTCCCAATAAAGGCACAAATTGGTATAACATTTCCAAAGGACTTCCTAATATGGGAAATATAGGTACACTTTACCTTACCCCAACCCAAATATTCACAAACAAAGATTATGTCTACGTTTCTATTTATGAACCTCAAGGTGATTCTAAGAAAAGCGGACTTTACAGATTCGATAAATCTGAACTTCCTGGTTCTACAGCAATCGAAAAAACTACTGCTACCGAAGAAATTTCTATCCGTATTTCAGAAAACGCCCTCTATGTAAGCTCAAATAAAAATTTGGCTATAAGTGTTTTCAATATAGACGGGATCGAAATGAATATAACTCTCGTAAATGGAAAAGCCGATATAAGTACTTTGAAGAGAGGTATCTATACTTACAAATTACTCTGCGGAAATCGTACATTTAGAGGTAAATTCGTAAGAAAATAACATAATATCAAATACGGTCCTTCACACTCAACCAATCATAACTGAGTATGAAGGACCACATACTATTACGACAGACCAAATAATAATCTAATATTTTGATAAAAAAACAACTCTTTTTACGTCTCTATATTACTCTTTCTTCTTCTTGTTTATAACATAGAACTATGTAATTCCTAAACGCATTATAAAAAAAGAACGACATCGTTTAAGCAAGCTTTTAAGTCGTCTACAATGACACTTTCTAACAAACTTATAATAACCTGATTATTAGATAAGTAAGGAGTATATATAAACTCTTACTTAAAAACCTTAATTATATTCCGTAAAATTATAATTATAAAATAAAAAAATTTATAATTAAAAAAATCAAGAAAAATATAATTATGTTTTTTTCAATTTATAATTATATTTTTTTCTATTCATATAATAACAGAGCTGTTATGAAAAAAACGACTACGATTTATTTAGAATGAATAAAACTCTTTTTTTGTATCTTTGCAATTATTGCGCTTCTTTTTAGAAGATAGAAGTTATGCTACTCAAAATCATTCTTAAAGAGACGTATTATTATTGCAAAGCAGATTATGGAACAAATTAAAGCAAAGGATTTCCTCCTATATTATAATCCTAACATAGATGAACTTACAATTTCTTCAGGAATGAAGTTTATAAAACGTACTGGCGAAGAAATTAAAATTGATTTGAATCCTCATGGTCAATCAAAGTTAACCGAAGTTGATTTTTTAAGTTTAGATACGGAGAAAAAGACGCTGACATGCAAGATTGACAAGAAATCAATTGTCTTAACCACTAAATTTCAGATTAACATGCAAAGTTTTGAGTTCTTAATGGGAATGAAAACAAACGTTCAGAGCACTGAAAATCTTGATAAGATAGATTTATTTATTTCAAGTGATAAGTTAGAACACCTTTACCTTAGCAAGGTGAAAGACTATGTTATCATTGATTCTATACGGATATTCTTTGAAGAAGAACAATATTTCGTAGTTAAAAACCAGCCTAAATTCATAAGGGAAGCGATTAGAAAAATGTTAATATCCAATACAACTATTAACATAGAAACAGAAAATAATCAATTCAAATATAGAGTAGATACCAATAATGAGATAGCGTCTTTTTTTGCAAACTGCTTTTTAATCTAATTGACTTTACTCGATAAATGACAAAAAAACAGAATATAGAAGAATACTTTAAAAATAATAGTTTCGTCAAAGAAAAAGTAAAAAAAGCCGTATAATAGTTTAGAAAAGAATTATTATACCTATTAAAAACAAGTAAAAAAATGACACATCAGAATATTATCATGATGTATCATTTTTTTAAATGATAGAAAGAAAAACAAAGAGACTGCATCAAAATAATAATATATCTTGATACAGTCTCTTATTTATTTTACAGACTTTTATTACTTAACAATTTCTTTCACTGTGCTACCATCGCTATATTTAACGATGTTTACACCCTTTACAGGCTGATTGATACGAGCACCAGAAATGTTATAACGCGCAACTTCTACAACGTTTGTAGCTGTTGAAGCTGATTCAATACCAGTTACAACGTAGTCAGAAATAGAGCATTGGTCAGCATTTACAATTTTACCAGTCGATGTATTGATAACCAATACTATAACATGTAACTTAGACTTGTCTTGAATAGCTGAATATTGTGAGATATTATCAAACGAAGTCTCGTGTGTCTGAGGTTTGTCTACTACAATTTGTCCAATACTTCCCTGCATACCATTTGTAATACCATTAGCAGCAATGGCAGTATGGTCGAATGTAAAGTTACGAATAGTACCTGGAGAGTTAACAAAATAGTCTAATTCTTTTGTGTATCCTTGATACTGTGAGTTACCAGCAAAATAATTCTTCTGGTAATAAGAGCTGTTCTTCAAGCCATCAGCTGTCAATACATAAGCAAGTGCAAATGTATTTCTGTAAGGTTTTGTACGGAAAGTTGTCTTTGTAGTAACAGCAATATTTCTCTTTTGCTTATCCCACATAGCTGAAACTTTTACATCCATTTCTGCACCTTGACTCCTTTCAGAACGGAATGTATTATATCCAGAGTAATCTTTAGACTCAATTGAACGATTGAAAATAATATATGGGTATCCACCTAACCCGCTGATAAGACTTGAATAAGAACTGCACATCAATGGGTCTTGTGAACCATGAATAGCAATTCCAATGAAATCATTAGGATATTGTCTTGTCAAATAACCCAACATAGCAAGACCTCTTGGACACCATCCACACCACATTGCTGTATAATCTTCAACTACAACTTTACGTGTAGCAGTTTGTGAAAGAGTTTTACGCTCAATGGTAGTATAAGGCTCTTTCATGTTAGTTGGTTGTCCGTTTACTTTTGTAATATTGAAAGCAACTTCGTCTACAGTAGTATCGCTATATGGTGGAACAACAACATTTAATGTTGAGTTACCGCCACGTGTCATATTCTCTCCTTTAAGAGAAACTGTCTTAGTTTCGATAACTTTACCACCACTTGTAAGTGTGTATTCAATGCTCTGTACCCCACTACCTAAATTGGCAAGAGAAATTGGCACATTAACACCTTTAGAGTTAATTTCAACATAAGCTTCTTGTGCTGGCGCTTTAGCTACTTGCGCATACGCATTTGTTTGTAACAAAGCCAAAGAAAAGGCAATAAATAGCCTTAAAGTCGATTTTTTTTGCATAGTTTTATTGTTTAATAATTATAAAATATGAAATAATAAATAATAACTGTAGGATGAAAAACTTATCAGAACTAAACAGTTCCCTTACTGGTAACTTTTTATACGATATAAACTCTTTAGACAAGTTCTTAAAAGAAAAGGAGAATCTTAGTAATAAGCAATCTCTGTAAGCTATAAACATCATAGCCGACAGCAGTGCCATTGCTAAAAGTACTGATACATGTAACTGATTCATTGAAAATAATAGTAATAGCAGGCCCCTTTTCAAGAAAATTAAGTCATAGCAAAGCTACTCTAACCTTCATTCTTGTTCCTATGTTTACACAGTTTTTGGGCTGGCAATATTACATAGAGAAATAGGGTTCTGCAAATGCATTTATATTTAGTAATAATTATATGACGCTGCAAAAGTATATATATTCTCTCAAAACAAAAAAACTTACATATAAATTAAAAATATTATCTATTAAATTATATTAAACGGCTTGTATTGTAAAAATTAACGCGTATCAGATAATTTATTAAAAAAAGACTTATATTTTATTGATATTTAATATTTTACACACAAATATGATGTTTAATTTTTGCTATTCTTATATTTATACAAAGTTCGTTGAAAAAGTATTAAATCATACTTAATTAAAGTAAGGAAAAAGGGAGTATTTAGAGTAAAAGAAAAACTCATACTTCAATTTAATAAAAGTGCTGATATCCAAAAAAAGAATTTGAATGTTTATAATATGCCTAATTTATGGATATTACAAACTAATTGGAGAGTTTAGAAAATGGACAAGAGCCTTAAAAATAAAAATAGCCTTCATGCTTAGCAGGCAAATTTAAATAATGAAAAAACGCCACAGAAGTTACAAAAAGTACTTCTGTGGCGTTTTTTATACCAATTAAACTTTTACAAATATGAGGGATTACTTAAAATTCAAGTTCAAAACCAATCATAAGTTCTTCTGGTGAAAAACGTAAACCAAAACCATTTGTTCCGATTTCAGGTTCTTCACCACCAAAATAATTGTGTCGATAACCTACAAAACCCATACGGAGACATAAACAAAGTCCTTCAGTAAGATCTACACAAGCACCTGGACGTATACCAACTTCAAATCCATGTCGATTAGTTTTAGTATCAGCAACTTTTACTTTACCAAAATCAAATCCTACTCCGCCATCTAAAAATAAGTTGAATGGACCTTTATGTACATAATACCAACGCGCAAAAGGAGAAATCTTAAAGCTGTTCGAATACTTATTTAAGCCATCTTCATGCTCTTTTTCGTATTCATAACCTAACATCAATCCCACACCCCATCTATCATTAAATAGATAACCTATTTCGGGAGAGAAATCAAACTTCACCATTTTATCCTTAGGGTCAGACCAAAAGGTCACTGCACCACCCACAAAAGTTCTTGCACCATGTTCCTCATCATTATGCGCAACTGTGTTAGGAAATGTTGCTTGCGCATAAGAAGTCATACTTCCAACAAGCAAAAATAGAGATAAGAATAGATTTTTCATATTTTAGTTTTTATATTTTCTGCAAAAGTACTTCTTTTTTTTTATTAACACTAACAATAACTAAAAATAATAATTAACACCACAAAAGATATAGAACATACTTAACTTTATCAGTTTTTTTTTAGTACTTTTGCAGAAAGAACACTCACTTTTGAATGGATAATAAAAAAGCGACATTAGAGCTAGGACAAAAACCCGTGGGCAAATTGTTAGCGCAATATGCCCTGCCTGCAATCATTGCAATGACTGCAGCATCGCTTTACAACATTATTGATCGAGTTTTTATTGGACAAGTTGTCGGTAAAATGGCCATTTCAGGACTCGCAATTACTTTCCCTTTCATGAATCTTGCAGCAGCATTTGGTGCAGCAGTAGGAATAGGTGCATCTACAACTATCAGTGTTAAGTTAGGACAGAAAGACTATAAATCGGCAGAAAATATTCTTGGTAATACCATTACTCTTAACCTCATTATAGGATTGGCATTCGGAGGAATATGCCTTATATTTCTCGATCCTATTCTTCGATTTTTCGGTGCTAGTGATGCAACTCTTCCATACGCACGAGATTATATGCAAGTTATACTTGCTGGAAATGTATTTCTCACATGTACTTTGGAATGAATGCCATACTAAGGGCTGCTTCGAAACCACGAATGGCAATGTTTGCGACCATTTTTACTGTCATTATGAATATTTTGTTCGACATTGTATTTATTCTGTGGCTCCACTGGGGTATCAAAGGTGCAGCCTTCGCTACCATTATATCACAAGTTATAGCACTCTGCTGGCAGATGAAGCTTTTTGCTAATAAAAACGAATTATTGCACCTTAAACAAGGGATATATAAATTGAAATCCAATCTCGTAAAAAATATTATTTCAATAGGAATATCTCCTTTCCTGATGAATGCATGTGCATGCATAATTGTCATCTTCATTAATAATCAGTTAGTAAAGTTTGGTGGTGACTTAGCAGTTGGAGCATACGGAGTTGCTAACAGCATTGCAATGATATTCATTATGTTCGTTATCGGACTTAATCAAGGAATGCAACCAATTGCAGGGTATAACTATGGCGCGCAAAAATACGATAGAATGATGCAAGTAGTGAAGCTATCTATCATCACAGCAACTTGTATTATGTTTATAGGATGGTCTTTAGCTATGTTCGCACCTTATTATTGTGTCCGACTATTTACTAAAGACCCTGAATTGATTCAAAGGTCTATCAAAGCTATTAGTATCATCATGATGATGTATCCATTTATTGGATGTCAGATGGTAATTACCAATTTCTTTCAATGCATAGGAAAAGTAAAAGTTAGTATTTTTTTGTCGTTGTCAAGACAATTATTATTTACTTCCACTACTTGTAATACTTCCGAACTTTTATAATGTTAATGGTGTTTGGGCAGCAGTCCCAACAAGCGATTTTATTGCAGTAGTAGTATCAATAACAATAATGACTATCTATCTGCGACGACTTAAAAAGGAACAGAAAGAATATAAAGCTATTTAGTTTAAATAAATATTCTCGCTTATGGAAAAAAAACTGATAATCAATGTAGGACGACAACTCGGAAGTGGTGGATGCTGCATAGCAAAAGCTCTTGCAGAGGAATTTAATTGCCGATTTTACGACAAGGAAATTTTAAATCTTGCTGCAAAAGAGAGTGGTTTCTCTGAAAAATTCTTTGAAAAGAACGATGAGCAGAAAAGATTTCTTAAGTCGCATTTCCATCTTAATTTACCATTTTTAGGTAATAACGATTTCTACAAAAATAACTTCTCCCCTGAAGGATTATACCAATTCCAAAGCGATGTAATAAGAAAAACAGCAGAAGAAAATCTACGCTGCGTCTTTGTTGGCAGAACAGCTGACTATATATTGCGAGATAATCCTAATGTTATTAATATTTTCATTACTGCTGAAATTAATTTTAGAGCAAAAAATGTAACCGAACGCCTTGGCTGTACAATGGAAGAGGCCTTTAAAGTAATTGAAAATAAAGAAAGCGAACGTGCAAAATATTACAATTACTATACAGGGAAAACATGGGGTCATGCAGAAAGCTACGACCTTTGCACAGACGCAAGTATATTAGGAGTTGAAGAAACGAAAGACTTTATAGCTTTCTTCATACGGAAAAAACTATCACTTGAATAAGTTTTGTATGAAAAGAATTGGCATTATAAGCGATACACACGCCTATTGGGACAAGAAATACGAGATCTATCTTAAAGATTGCGATGAAGTTTGGCATGCTGGAGATATCGGTTCGTTAGAAGTTGCTGATAAGTTCGAAGCGATGAAACCAATCTTTCGAGCTGTTCACGGTAATTGTGATGGTTATGATATTCGTATTCGCTATCCAGAGATGCTGAGATTTAAGTGTGAAAAAGTAGATGTTTTGCTTAAGCATATTGGTGGTTACCCTGGCAGATACGATTACTCTGTACGTAATATACTTTATTATTCACCACCCAATCTATTCGTAGACGGACATTCCCACATATTAAAAATAATGCCCGATAAAACATTAAATCTGCTTCATATCAACCCTGGTGCAGCAGGCTTACAAGGTTTTCATAAAGAAAGAACTATTGTAAGACTCTCCATTAAAGGCAATAAAATGATTGATTGCGAGGTTATAACATTATCAGACAATAATAATTAATAATAACAAAATAATATCAACTTATGAAAACTTATTTAGTAACAGGTGCCGCTGGTTTTATTGGTGCAAACTACATTAAGTATCTACTTCACAAGAAGTATGTAAACGAAGACATTAAGATTATCGTACTTGACGCATTAACTTATGCAGGTAACCTTGGTACTATCAAGGATGACATAGATGATAAAAGATGTATTTTCGTGAAAGGCGATATACGTGACAGAGAATTAGCTGATAAATTATTTGCAGAAACGACGTCGATTATCTTGTAAATTTTGCAGCTGAAAGCCATGTAGATAGGTCTATAGAAGATCCACAACTATTCTTAAATGTAAATATTTTAGGAACTCAAAATCTCATGGATGCTGCTCGTCGTGCATGGGTTACAGGTAAAGATGAACAAGGTTACCCTACGTGGAAAGAAGGAAAGCGCTACCATCAAGTTTCTACTGACGAAGTTTATGGTTCACTTGGTGCTGATGGTTATTTCACTGAAGAAACTCCGTTATGTCCTCATAGTCCATATTCAGCAAGTAAAACAAGTGCTGACATGTTTGTAATGGCATATCATGATACATATCACATGCCTATTAGTATTACACGTTGCTCAAATAATTATGGTCCTTATCATTTCCCAGAAAAATTAATTCCATTAATTATCAATAATATTCTTGCCGGCAAACCTCTTCCTGTATATGGGGAAGGGTTAAATATTCGCGATTGGTTGTATGTAGAAGACCACTGTAAGGCAATTGATATAGTAGTTCGTGAAGGTCGTGTAGGACAAGTTTATAATGTTGGTGGACACAATGAGATGAAAAACATCGATATTGTAAAGCTCATTATCAAAACTATTCACAATATGATGGCTGAAGATAAAGAGCTACGCAAAGTTTTGAAAAAGCAAGTTAAAGATGATAATGGCGATATTGATATTTCATGGATTAATAATGATTTAATTACGCACGTAGCAGACCGACTCGGTCATGATGCACGTTATGCTATTGACCCTACCAAAATTAAGAATGAATTGGGTTGGTTCCCTGAAACTATGTTTGCTGATGGTATTGTAAAAACCATAAAATGGAATTTAGAAAACCAATCTTGGATTGAAGAAGTTACAAGTGGTGATTATCAAAAGTACTACGAGAATATGTACGGAAACAGATAAACAGAAGCATTCCCCTGTCCTTTCTAAAAGGTCAGGGGAAATCCTAAACTTACAAACATGACAAACATAGGGAAGATAATAGAGCTACCTAAACGATTAGACTATCGTGGCAACCTCACCGTTGCAGAAGAAATGAAAGATATTCCTTTCAATATTTCTCGTGTTTATTGGGTCTACGATGTACCAGGAGGAGAAAATCGTGGTGGGCATTCACACAAACATTGTCGTGAATTTATTATTGCAGCAAGCGGATCATTTACCGTTACGCTCGATAATGGTACAGAAAAAGAATCATTCTTACTGAATCACCCCTACCAAGGTTTACTTGTGAACACAGATACGTGGCGGACACTCGAAGACTTTTCGTCTGGTTCAGTCTGTTTAGTTCTCGCTGAAGATCCATTTGACGAAGACGACTACATCAGAAAAATACGACGATTATTTAAGATTCATTGGTAAAAACAAGATAAGAACTATAATGAGAAACTGACTATAATCAAAAAAATTGATATATCGTTTGTTACCATTAAAAAAATTTTTTTAAATAGAGTCTATTAATACCGTAATATGATTGAAATTAAACAATATAATTTTGATGATGCAACGAAATGGAACGAATTTGTAGCCATCTCCAAGCAAGGTACGTTTCTTTTCAATCGCAACTATATGGATTATCATGCCAATAGGTTTACCGATAATTCATTTCTTATTATGGAGAAAGAGCACATTATTGCTCTATTTCCAGCCAATCGAAAAGGTGACACCCTATATTCTCATCAAGGTCTTACCTATGGCGGATTACTTACAACAGAAAAGGTAACTGCTGATAAGGTATGCAACATCTTTTCAGAATTAAATATTTTGCTCAAAAAAATTGGCATCAAACAAGTAATTTATAAAGCTATTCCATGGATTTATCACAATAGTCCTGCTGAAGAAGACCTTTATGCACTTACCAATATTTGCCATGCTGAAATAATCAGCCGCGATATTTCATCATCATTCTATCTGCATAATGTACGAAAGTTTACTGAAAGCCGTAAAAGTGGTATTCGAAAAGCGATAAGAAATCATATTCTTGTAGGAGAAAGTAAAGATTTAGCAGCATTCTGGAATATTCTAAACAACAATTTAATTGCTAAATATGATACTCATCCAGTACATTCTTTAGATGAATTACAGCTTTTAACGAATCGTTTCCCTAAAGAAATTAAACTCTATATGGCAATAACTCCCAATGGAGAGTCATTAGGAGGCACAATAATCTATGAAACACCAAACGTTATTCATACGCAATATATATCAGCATCACCAACTGGGAAAGCGATGGGAGCTTTAGATTTATTGTTCGACTATATAATAAATAATGTATATATGGGCAGAAATGGATATTTTGACTTTGGTAAAAGCACTGAAGCTGGTGGCACATTCCTTAATCAACAACTTATTCATCAGAAAGAAGGATTTGGAGGACGAGGTGTTTGTTACGACACTTACGAATGGAAAATATAAGTCATATGTTAGATTATTTATCACTCAAGCGCATCACAGCGATGCACGAAAACGAAATAAACAAAGCAATTTCAGACGTTGTAACTTCGGGTTGGTATCTTAATGGCAATGCTGTTCGACTTTTTGAAGAACATTATCGTAACTATATAGGCACACAACACTGCATTAGTTGTGGTAATGGGCTTGACGCTTTGCATCTTATTCTACGTGCTTACAAAGAACTTGGACAACTCCACGATGGCGATGAAATAATTGTACCTGCCAATACTTACATTGCCACCATATTAGCAATAACCGAAAACAACCTTAAACCAGTACTTGTAGAACCAGAAATCACAACATTAGAAATAGATGATAATCGCATAGAAGAAGTAATTACTCGTCGTACTCGTGCGATTATGCTCGTGCATTTATATGGTCGTTGTGCTTATACTGAAAAAATAGAAAATATTTGCAAACAGCACAAAATAAAACTTATAGAAGATAATGCACAGGCACATGGATGTACTTACAATGGTAAACTTACAGGAAGTCTTGGCGATGCAGCTGCTCATAGTTTTTATCCTGGTAAAAATCTTGGGGCATTGGGTGATGCTGGTGCTGTTACCACTAATGATTTTGAACTCGCAGAAACGATTCGTACACTTGGTAATTATGGTTCGAGTCGTAAATATGTTTTTGAATATCAAGGAAAAAATAGCCGTATGGACGAAGTTCAAGCAGCTGTACTTGATGTTAAATTAAAATATCTTGAGGAAGATAATGCATGTAGAAAAAGAAATTGCTCAATATTTTTGAGCAAAAATATAAAGAACGATAGCATTATTATTCCTAAAGCTTTAAACCGCGATAACGTTTATCATATCTTCCCAATTCTCTGTGTAGAACGCAATAGATTGCAAGAATTTCTAAAGGAAAATGGTGTGCAAACTATGATACACTATCCTATCCCCCCCCATAAGCAAGAAGCATATAAGAAATGGAATGAACTATCGTTTCCTATAACAGAACGTATCCATCGTGAAGAACTTTCTATTCCTTGCAATCAAATCATGTCATTAAATGATGCTGAAAGAATAGTTACGTTACTAAATAGTTTTTTTACTAATCTGAAAATAAATAGTTTAGGAAACTTTTTGAGAGGAATAGATTTTTTTAAGGGCTCCTCTTTCAACCCCAGATTTTTTTATTATATGTCTGATTCCTAATCATATTTATTTATTGCAAAAAAATACGCCTCCACACTAAAAGTGTGGAGGCGTATTTTATTATTATTTATCTATAAGGCTTTATAGTTTTCCTGCTTCACCAAGATAACTATCTTTAAATCCTAAGAAATAGAGTACACCATCAAGTCCGATGGTATTAATAGTTTGCTCAGCTGTTTCTCTAACACGTGGTTTTGCATGGAAAGCAATACCTAAACCAGCTTCTGCAAGCATTGATAAATCATTAGCTCCATCACCGACAGCAATCGTTTGTTCCAAATTTACTTTTTCGACCTGTGCAATAAGCTTTAATAATTCAGCTTTACGACGGCCATCTACAATATCTCCAACAAAGTTTCCTGTCAATTTATTATTTTCGTCAATCTCCAATTCATTTGCATAAACATAGTCGATGTTATACATTCTTTGCAAGTATTCACCAAAGAAAGTAAATCCTCCACTAAGAATAGCTATCTTGTAACCGCAATTTTTCAACACAGTCATTAAACGGTCTACACCTTCAGTAATTGGTAAGTTTTCTGCAATCTCTTGCATAACACTGGCATCAAGACCCTTTAATAGTGCAACACGTTCTTTAAAACTTTCTTTGAAGTCAATTTCGCCACGCATAGCACGTTCTGTTATTTCCTTCACCTTATCACCAACTCCAGCTTTCTTAGCCAATTCGTCAATACATTCTGTTTGGATAAGCGTTGAATCCATATCGAAACAGATAAGACGACGCATACGACGATACATATTGTCTTTCTGCAAAGAGAAATCTATCCCTTGTTCTTGGCTCATTTTCATCAAACCAGCCTGCATCTGAACATAATCTTCAGGAGTACCACGAAGTGAAAACTCTATACATGCACGAACATTGTTGTTTTCTCTTTTAATACTTTGACGACCTGTGAGGCGTACAATAGAGTCTATATTCATTCCTTGACTTGCAATTACCTCAGCAGTAGCTTCTATATTTTCAGCAGAAAGCGAACGACCAATAATAGTTAGAATGTATCGGTTCTTACCTTGTTGATTTACCCAATCTTCATATTCATCATCTGTAATTGGAGAGAAACCTATATTCACACCCAATTCTGTTGCTTTAAAAAGTAAATCTTTCATTACCTTACCCGAATTATCTTCGTTTGTTCGGATAAGAATACCGAGCGAAAGTGTTGAGTGAATATCTGCCTGACCAATATCAAGGACACGAGCGCCATATTTTGCCAATGTACCCATGATTGATGCAGTAAGTCCTGGTCTATCTTGTCCTGTAACTCTAACTAAAATCTGTTCTTCCTGAAGTTTATCTTTACTATTCATAATTATTCTAATTTTTCTTTTTATTCGGTTCTTTATCTAATAATATATGCTTTTAGTACTTTCTTATCTCATTTTCATTGACATTTTACCATCTGTCGTTATTTTGATGGCAATAACATAACTGGTAGAAGCATCAGGAATACCTATAATGGCATCAAAATACAATGCTTTTCCATCAGCATGATTAAATTCAAATTTGCGCAAAATACTTTTTTCTAAGAATTTCTTATCTATAAGCGAAGCAAATTCTTGTTTTCTGAAATCATGTGTATATATAGGTGTGCCTTGGCTTGATATTACAAGCGAGGCAACATTGTCCAGATAAGCATTATCTACTTCAATTCCGTTTTCATTATAAGAAGATTTTATTACTCTATCTGACGTTGTGTTTACAGAAATTTTAGTTTCAAAATATCCTAAATCTGTTCTCACTATTGTATCAGACTGTGTGTGCAAGAATGTATTCATCGCATACACTTGATAACCGAACGATGCACGCAAGTCTTTCTCCTTACTTTTTACCATGCGTACTTCATCGCCATTATCATTGAGGAATACAAATAAATTTTCCGACTGTTTGGTTATTTTGTATTCGTTTTGATTTTGTCCTTTCAAATAAAGTGAATCTTTATAAATCCAAAAATGCACAGGCATACTGGCAGAATCTGGATAAAATACGCTATCACCTTTTGCTAACAATGTAGGTTCTCCATTATCATCAGACACCCATAAGCCTTGAAATAACTCCTTAGCCTTTGCATCTTCAGTAGGAGAATTATCTTGTTTGCCCTTGTCAGTACATCCAACTATTAACAAGCAGAGAATAACTATGTAGAAACAACTTTGCTTCATTATTGCATTAAATGTTTTATCAATCTGTCTTAGAAAAGATCTGCATCCTTCCAATCTACAGCCCGATTCAAGTCTTTATCAGAAATAACAATATCTTTTACATCTATAGGCCATTCTATACCAACAGTTTCATCATTCCAACGAAGACTTGCTTCGCTCTGTGGTGCATAAATATTATCAACTTTATAGGTAAAAATAGCTTCCTCTGATAACACTAAGAATCCATGTGCAAAACCACGAGGAATAAAGAACTGACGTTTGTTCTCTTCTGATAGTTCTACCATAACATATTTTCCTAATGTTGGAGAGTCTTTTCGTAAATCCACAGCAACATCAAGCACTTTCCCTTTTAGAACGCGCACTAACTTAGCTTGCGAAAAATCTCCCTTTTGATAGTGAAGCCCACGTAGAACTCCATAGCTTGATTTCGATTCATTATCTTGAACGAATTCAACGTGTTGTCCTATATGTTCATCGAAATCAGATTGTCTCCATACTTCATAGAAATAACCGCGATTATCGCTAAACACTTTAGGCTCGATAATCCATACACCATCTATTTCGGTTTTCTTGTATTCCATATCTTTATTTATAATAGTATTTTGCAATGCAAAGTTACAAAAAGATATTGAAATGCTAAAACAAAATGTTTATTTATTAAAATTTTTAACCTGAGCATACAAAACTAAACACAAGGAGTTTTTAGACAGGTAAATAGCTTGAAAAATTTATAATTATAAAAAAATTAAAAAAACGTAATTATAAAAATAAAAAAATTTTTAATTATAATTTTATTGATTTGTAATTATAATTTTTTTTATCTGTTATTCTCTCTTGATAGAGCTGTATAATTTCTCATTGAAAAGTAGGAATCAACTTCTTATCGCAGAGTCAATTTTCGTACAGCAGTTATTTATATCTTCCAATACTAATTTGAGGATTTACTTTTACCGAATTTACACTAAACGGACAAAAAGTTTCTTTACTTTTTTTGCGCCTTTATTCAATGAAAAAAAGTAGGATTGCAAAAAAATAAGCTAATTGCTGAATATTTTATCATGATATTTCTTTCATATCTACTATTTTATTGCTACTTTTTGTATGGTAAAAGCTAACAAGATATAACTATTTTATGAAAGTAGGATTATTTATCCCATGCTATGTTGATACCTTATATCCAGAGGTTGGCATAGCAACTTACAAACTTCTACGTGAATTAAAACTTGACGTAGAATATCCTAAACGCCAAACATGTTGTGGACAACCTATGGCAAATGGAGGTTTTCAAAGAATGTCTGGGGATTTAGTAGAAAAGTTTGATGACATTTTTAAAAAATATGATTACATAGTAACACCTAGTGTTTCATGTGCTGCTTTTGTGCAGTTCAACCATCCACAACTTCATAAACACAAATGTTCTACACCAGAAAAAACTATGGAACTGGTACAGTTCCTACATGATGTTTTAAAGGTAAAGGAACTTCCTGGAAATTTTGAACATATTGTTTCAGTACATAATTCATGCCATGGGGTACGTGAATTACGATTGAGTTCACCTTCGGAAGAACATATTCCAAGATACAATAAAATTATTGACCTTCTGAAACTGAAGAAGGGTATTACAGTGAAAGAACCAGAACGTTCTGATGAATGTTGCGGTTTTGGTGGTATGTTTGCTATTGAAGAACCTGGAGTGAGCAGTCGCATGGGAGATGACAAAGTAAAACGACATATAGCAACAGGTGCAGAATTTATTACAGGTCCTGATTCTTCATGCTTAATGCACATGCAAGGAGTGGCTCACAAAAAAAAAGTATAATATTCAATTTATGCATGTAGCTGAAATTTTAGTTGCTGGAATTTAGGTTATAAGGAGGAAATCTATGGCAACAAGTCATTCAAAAAAAGCAGCAGCATTTTTATCTGACCCTGACAAAGTAACTCGTCATGACCAAACTTTTTGGGGAATTAGGGAAAAACGTGATATTCAAGCTGCTATGCTTCCAGAATGGGAAGATTTAAGAGAACACGCAAGCGAAATTAAAGAACATACACTAACACATTTAGCAGACTATTTAGAGGAGTTTTCTAAAAATTTAGAAAGCAATGGAGTTATTGTTCATTGGGCAAAAGACGCACAAGAATTTAACGAAATTGCCTACAGCATATTAGAAAACAATAAAGTTAAAAAGTTGGTTAAGTCTAAATCTATGCTTACCGAAGAATGTGAAATGAATGATTACCTTATAGAAAAGGGTATTGATGTTGTTGAAACCGACTTAGGCGAACGCATTCTTCAACTAATGAAGTTAAACCGTCACATATTGTTGTACCTGCAGCACATATAACACGTGACGAAGTCGGTAGTATGTTTGAAAAAGAAGGTATATCAAAAGAGATTGGTAACCATGACCCAACTTACCTGACACAATGTGCACGTTATAATTTGCGCGAAGAATTTATCGAAGCTGAGGCTGGATTGACTGGTTGTAATTTCGGTGTTGCAGCAACTGGCGACTGTGTAGTTTGTACTAACGAAGGAAATGCAGACATGTGTACAGCTATTCCTAAGTTGCATATTGTAGCAATGGGTATTGACAAGGTAATCCCTAATTACGACTCTCTCGCTGTTTTTCAACGCCTATTATGTCGTTGCGGAACTGGACAGCCAACTTCATCTTTCACTTCACATTTCCGCAAGGCTCGTCCTGATGGAGAAATGCATGTAATCTTAGTAGATAATGGAAGAAGTGATATTATCGCCAACCCATTACACTGGAAAACTGCAAAGTGTATTCGTTGTGGCGCATGTATGAACACATGTCCTGTTTATCGCCGTTCAATGGGATATTCGTATAGTTATTTCATCCCTGGTCCTATTGGTGTAAATCTTGGAATGTTACGTAATCCTAAGAAGCATAGTGGAAATGTTTCGGCTTGTTCTCTTTGTTTAAGTTGTGACCATGTTTGTCCAACTAAAGTTGCACCTGGTAGTCAAATATATTTCTGGCGTCAAGAACTTGAGAAGTTTGGTACGGAAAATAAGGAAAAGAAATATATGTCAGCAGCAATGAAAAAACTATATGGTAACTATACTGTTTATGACATTGCAACGCAATATGCTCATTTTGCAAATTATATACCGCAGAAGATGATGGATATAAAGCAAAATACATGGAGTGAAGGACATGATATGCCACATTTCCCTAAAAAGCCATTCCATAAAATCTATCGTCAAATGATGAAAGAGATGGAAAAAGAGGAAAAGAGAAAATAGTTATCAAAAGGTATATATCGCTTATACCTTCATAAGAAAAGGGACGATAATGAAAAAAGAAGAATTACTCAACAAGTTGCGCAGTAGTGTTACACAGCAATTTGATATGCCAAGCGAACCTGTAAAGGGAATTACCTTCACAGATATTTCAAAACAGTTTATTGAGATGTCTAAGACCGTTGGTGGAAAGGTTATAGAAGTTAAGAACACCGATGATTTAAACACTATCATACACAAAGCCTATCCTAATGCAAAAGTATTTGCATCAGTTGTAAAAGGTATAAAAGCTGACTTAAATCCTGACACTGTTGCATCAGCAGCCGAATTAAACGGAACGGATGTTGGTATTATACAAGGTGTAATAGGTGTTGCAGAAAATGGATGTATATGGATTCCACAAACGATGAAAGAACGTGCTATTTGTTTTATTTCCGAAGAATTAGTTATCTTACTTGATAGAAAAAACATTGTAAACAATATGCACGAAGCCTATAAACGTATAGAAATAAATAGCTACGGATATGGTGTTTTTATTTCAGGACCAAGTAAGACAGCTGATATAGAACAAGCATTGGTAATGGGTGCACAAGCAGCTCGAGGAGTCACAGTAATACTTATTGACTAAAAAGAATTATAATTACTATCTGTTCACTCTTTATGTATCAAACAGAATTAAGGCTAAACTTTCAATGATATAAGTTTAGTCTTTCTGTTTAAACACACGAACTCTTTAATTATATTATTCTAATCATCTTTTTCGTATATGGTGAAAAAAAGATACCTAGAGTGTAAAATGGTTCTTGAACCACAAGATTTTGTGAAAATGCGAGTTTAGCTTTTAGTAGCACTCTTTCAACATTTGGCATAATAGTTTAATTATCTTACTATGTAAAACTTAAAAATCCCTCTTCGATTTTATGTAATGTATCTCCACTTATCGTAAGACCAAGTAAACGAATTGTGCGCTGCCGAAACTCTGTCTGATGTAAAAGGTATTTTTGCTAAAGGTAAAAATATCATCTTTAGTTTTCAATATTTTATTTGTTGTAATACTTCTTGTTATCTGATTCTTAGCATCCCATTTTATTTTCAAAGATAATGTACGTCCTTCGAATTTACTTTTATTAATTCTTTCTACTAACTCTATAACAATATGATAAAGAGCTATTATAACTTTGGAATCTGTATTTAAATCTTCCAAAAAAGTTTGCTCACATCCTACTGATTTACGTTCACGAAAAGGCTCAACTGGACGTTGATCTATTCCATGAGCAAAGTCAAAAAGTACAGAGCCCATTTTTCCAAAAACTTGTTCTAAATGAGATTTGGAAACTTTACGCAGGTGTTCTCCTTTGTATATCCCCATTTTATGCATTGTATCTGCTGTTTTAGGACCAATCCCCCAAAACTTCCTTATTGGTAATTCAGCTATAAAATCCAACGCTTTATCAGGATGTACGATGAAAATACCATTCGGTTTACGATAGTCAGAGGCTATTTTCGCCAATAATTTGTTATAACTTACTCCTGCAGAAGCTGTTAAATGAGTCTCACGAAATATATCTTCTTTCACTTTTTTAGCTATATCAACTGCTAATTCTATTCCAACCTTATTATGCGTTACATCAAGAAAAGCTTCATCTAAGGAAATTGGCTCCACCAAGTTTGTATATCTATGGAAAATTCGATGAATTTGTTGTGATACTTGTTTATATTTTTGAAAATGTGGTTCAACTATCACAAGATGAGGACATCTCATTTTTGCTTGTGATAATGGCATTGCAGAACGAACTCCATACTTTCGTGCTTCATAACTTGCTGTAGTTACGACACTACGTGGGTGATCATGACACACCACTAATGGTAAGCCTTTTAACGCTGGATTATCTCTTTGTTCTACTGAAGCAAAGAAAGCGTCCATATCTATATGGATTATTTTACGCAATGTTAGGTCTTTTCTTGTGCAAAGATACACAAAAAACAAAAGTATTTAAGAAAAAAACATTATCTTTGCAACAAATTTCGAAAAATGGAGTTTATATATAGGTAGACATAAAAAAATAATTGTCCGCTTCTGAACTTACCCATCAAAGTGCGGTATTCAGAAGAAAATCTATTAAAACCATAATAAGAGCCGACGAACAATGAGTAAAGCAAAACTAACCGATGCCATGGGTAGCATTCAACGAGGCATAAAAAGAGCCTTGGATTTTACAATGGCTGTATTTGGATTAATATTGCTTTCACCCATCTTCGCAATCATTTCTGTTTTAATGAAATGCCAAGGGAATGGTCCCATATTCTTTCGTCAAACACGTATTGGATATAAAGGAAAACCATTTGTCATACTTAAATTCCGCACCATGAGTAGCATTGTGGAAGAAAATAAACCGCAACTGATGGCAAAAACGAATTGTAAGAATTCTACCCCATTGGAGCGATTTCTTAGAGAACACCATCTTGATGAGCTTCCGCAATTATGGAATGTATTGATTGGCGATATGTCATTAGTAGGTCCTCGACCTGAACGTAAATACTTTATTGATAAAATAATGGAGCATACTGACCTTTATCCTGTTGTTTATAAGATGAGACCAGGATTAACTTCAGAAGCCACACTTTACAATGGGTATACAGACACAATGGAAAAGATGTTAAAACGTCTCGAAATGGATATCAATTATTTTGAGAGACGTTCGCTTTGGCTTGACTTCAAAATTATCATTAAAACATTTTTAAACATCGTAAGTGGAAATAAATTTTAGGCAAATATGAAAAAATACGTCCTTTTACTTCTTGTTATCCTAAGTACGTTAAGTATTTATGCACAATCTGGTATGACCGATACACAGGTCATGGAGTTTGTTGTAAAAGAGCATAACAAGGGTACATCACAGGCACAGATTGTAACGAAATTGATGCAAAATGGTGTAGATATAGCTCAAATTAGAAGAGTTAGAGATTCATACGAGAAAATGAAAAAGGGCAACTCTTCATTGGGCAACGCATCAGATAAAGAAAGTAATACAGAGAGAAGTAGAAAGAATAATGGACAGCAACGTCCAGGAATGGATAAAAAAAGGTTGCTGATAAAAACATTGCAAGATTACGAGGACTCTGAGAATGAAGCAAATAGATTTTCTAACAAAAGATTAGAATCTGAGTCTAACTACCAAAACACATACGATGAAGATGATAAAGATTTCCTTTTAATACAGGAGGAAATGAATGATTGGATGCCACAAGATACTGCAGCAATGTATAAAAATCTTGTAAAACAACTAAAGAAAAAGAAGAAAAAAGTTTGGGGACGTGATATTTTCAACAATAAGAACTTATCATTTGAGCCTAATATGAATATGGCTCTCCCAGCAAACTATAGATTGGGACCTGGCGATGCTGTTTTTGTTGATATTTATGGTGCGTCGCAAAAGTCGTACGAAACAACTGTTGCACCAGATGGAATTGTTACTTTAGATGGTTTTGGACCTATTCAAGTAAGTGGTCTCACTATCAAACAAGCTAATGAAAGAATCAAAGCGAGACTTGGAAAACGTTATAGTAATTCTAAAATTAGACTTTCTGTAGGACAAACACACACTATTATGGTGAACGTTGTAGGTGAGGTAAAAGCACCCGGAACTTACACTTTATCAGCTTTCACAACTGTATTTAACGCATTGTACATGGCTGGTGGTATTACCGATCTCGGAACACTTCGTGATATTAAAGTTTACAGACAAGGACGTCTTATCAGCACTGTCGATATATACGACTTTTTGAAACGCGGAAAATTAACAGGCAATGTAAGATTAGCAGATAATGACGTTATTGCTGTTGATGCTTACGAGGTGCTTGTAAATGTTAGCGGTAAAGTAAAGCGACCAATGTATTACGAAATGAAGCGTAATGAGAGTCTTGATGCACTTATTAACTATGCAGGTGGCTTTGCAGGTGACGCTTATACAAAATCTGTTCGTGTAAGAAGAAAAACAGGCCGCCAATATTCTATATATAATGTGAACGAGTTTGATATGAGTCGCTTTAAGCTTTCTGATGAAGACTCTATCAGCGTTGATTCTGTTATTCCAAGATATGAAAATATGGTGGAAATAAAGGGAGCGGTATTTCGTCCTGGTATGTATGAAGTAGGCGGGCAGATAAACTCTGTACGCAATTTGGTAGAAGCAGCAGAAGGACTTACAGAAGTTGCTTTTGGACCTCATGCAGTTATGCATCGTATGAAGGCAGACCGCACATTAGAAGTTATTTCGGTAGATGTGGAAGGTATTTTGCTTGGCAGGGTTGCTGATATACCTTTACAAACGAAGATGTCCTATTTGTTCCGACGCGAACTGATGTTCAAGAAGAGCAGACTATATCTATTTATGGAGAGATACAATATCCTGGAAGATATAAATATGCTGACAATGAAACACTTGAAGACTTTATTCTACAAGCTGGAGGATTAAAACAAACAGCATCTACTGTAAGAGTTGATGTTTCAAGAAGAATTATGAACCCGCAAGCTACTACTTCTGACTCTATTATTGCACAAAGTTTCACATTCAGCTTGAAAGATGGTTTTGTCATTGATGGTCAACCCGGATTTATACTTGCACCTTTCGACCAAGTTTTTGTACGGAAGAGCCCTGGCACAACAAGACAACAGAATGTAAGTATTGAAGGGGAAGTTCTATTTGAAGGAAGTTATTCGCTTACAGGAAGAAATACACGCCTATCAGATATCTTCAAGGCTGCAGGTGGTGCAACAGATATGGCTTATATACAAGGAGCAAGATTAGAACGCAGACCTAATAAGATAGAGAAAATGCGCATGGAAGCTGTTTATAAAATGCAAATGGAACAAGAGAACAAGAGTTTCCTTGATCTTGCTGCTAAAAGTTCAAATGCAGCTGGTATTCTTCAAGCTTCACAGCAAACTCAAGATTCTCTGATGAAGAAGTTCCAAATTCCTGAAACCTATCCTGTAGGTATTGAGTTAGATAAAGCTTTAGCAGCACCAGGAAGTGATGCCGATCTAATTCTACGAGAAGGCGATCGTATTATCATTCCACAATACAATGGTACTGTAAAAATCAATGGTGCAGTTATGTATCCAAATTCTGTAAGCTATCGTGAAGGCAAAAATGTAGCTTACTACATTGACCAAGCGGGTGGATTCTCTTCTGATGCAAAGAAAAGTCGTAGCTACATACTATATATGAATGGTACACTTGCAAAAGTAGGACATAATGCAAAAAGTCCGACCTGGCTGTGAAATCATTGTTCCTAGCAAATCTCGAGCTAGAATGAGCCTTGCTGAACTTATGACTATCGGAACAAGTACGTCAAGTATGGCAGCTGTATTGGCTACACTTGCAAACATCTTGAAATAAAGATAAATACAGAATGAGTAAAAATAACGATGAAAAAAATATAAACTTTGCGCAAGCACGTCTTTAAAAGGCGTGCTTGAATGCGGATTTATTACAATACATTTAAATAAATCATTTGGTTTAATACTATTATATTAAAGCTTCAAGCTAATGGAAAACGAAGAGAATGTAAAACAAATAGATTTACGATTGGTGTTAAAAAGAATTGGAGAACATAAAAAACTATTCTTTATAGTATTGCCAATTGTTATTGCGTTATCAACTTATATCATTCTTTGTGTGCCAAGAACATACACAAGTGAAACTGCTATGGCTCCAGAAGCAAGCTCTATGGCAGATGTTAGTGCTTTAGGCGATATAGCGTCTTCATTTGGCTTTGATTTACCAACGGGAAAAAGTACTGATGCTATCTCTCCTTTGTTGTATCCAGACTTAATGAATGATAATGGTTTTGCTACAAAGCTATTCGATGTGAATGTACAAACTATTGATAAAAAAATCAATACGACTTACTATGACTATCTAAAGCACCATACAAAACTAACATGGTGGGAGAAAACCTATTTATGGGCGGTACAAAAAGTATCTCCTAAGGATACTGCAAACTTTGCTCCTGAGAAATTCAATCCTTACCAATTGTCAAAGATTGACAATGACATAGTTAAGGGAATGAGAGACAATATAAAAATTAGTACTGATAAGAAAACAGGTATTATAAGTATTGCTACTGTAGCTCAAGATCCAATGGTAGCAAAGATTCTTGCAGATGCCACTAGAGCTCAACTTCAGGAATATATTATTGAATATAGAACTAAGAAATTAAAAAACGATGTAGAGCATTATCAAAGTCTTGTAAACCAAGCTAAGAAAGAATACGAACGAGTTCGAAAGGAATACGGAAAGATTAGTGATGCTGATATGGATGTTGTATTGGAAAGTGTAAGACTAAAGCAAAACGATTTGGAAAATGACATGCAACTAAAATACAATACATATACAACTCTAGTTGCTCAACTAAAAGCTGCTGATGCAAAGTTACAAGAACGCACTCCTGTTTTTACAACTATCCAAGGAGCAGAAGTACCTGTAAAACCTTCGGGACCTAAAAGAATGTTATTTGTGCTCGAAATGTTTATATCTGCGTTTATTATTTTGTCAGTTTACGTAATAAGGGATATACTGCATTAACTTTAATATGCCCGATATAAAAGAATCAGCAAAAACCAAAAATATAGCATCGAACACACTATTTTTGTTTGTTCGTATGTTGGTTATTACATTTCTAAACCTTTATATTGTACGTATTATCATCAAAGGGTTGGGAGTTGAAGATTATGGAATTTTCAACACGATAGCAGGTGTAGTAACAGTTGCTTCTTTTTTAACAGGTGTACTTTCACTTTCAGTTCAAAGATTTTTCTCTTTTTATATTGGGAAAAACGATATTCAAAAACAAACTGAGATTTATTCTTCGTGTATTAACATCATTGCAATACTTTCTATTCTCATTATCCTACTATTTGAGACGATTGGATTGTGGTTCGTTAATACTCAATTAGTAATTCCAGCTGCAAGAATGACAGCTGTTATGTGGTTATATCAATTTACCATATTTACTTTTATTTTTTCCTTGTTTCAAATTCCATATACTGCAGCTATCTTTGCTCACGAAGATATAGGCGTCTATGCTATTGTATCTACCATCGAATGTTTACTTAGATTAGGTGCAGCCATACTAATTGGAATGTTTATGATAGATAACCTTTCTTTTTATGGAATGTGCTTGTTGATTAGCAGTTTCATTATCTTCATAATATACATATTATATGGAAAAGCGCATTACAAAGAATGTCATTATCGCAAAACAACAGACCGAAAGTTATATAAAGAATTACTTTCTTTTTCTGGTTGGACACTCTTTGGCAATGTTGCTAATATTGGAATGCAACAAGGAAATATTATTTTACTGAATATATTTTTTGGAGCAACTATAAATGCTGCTTTTGGTGTAGCTTTACAAATCAATAATGCGTTTGGAGCATTATGTAATAGTATTATTATTCCTTTACGTCCAGCAATGATAAAGGCTTATGCAGAGGAAAATTTCGGTTACCTTAACAAACTATTTTCTGTTGGTAATAAACTTATACTTTACGCACTTTTAGCTATTGGAATACCAATTATTTTAGAAATGCACAATATTTTAAATTGGTGGCTGAATATTACAGATGAGAGCTTTATTTTATTTGCGCGCCTTATCATTATTTATATAGTTTGCCTTTCGATGAATAATCCGATTACAGCAATTATTCAAGCAACAGGTAAAGTTAAAGAATACCACCTAAAAGTAGAAAGTATTACTCTACTATGCTTACCTATTTCGTGGCTTTTCTTCACATTCCATTTGCCTTCTTATTTTGCCCTAATTTCTATGATTGCTGTATCAGTAGTCGCACATACTATAAGATTGTTTTGTCTACGCAAATATTATCGTAGTTTCTCTATAAATTCTTATGTTACAACTTTATTACTTCCAGGAATCACAATATTGATACTTGGAGTTGGGAGTAGTCACCTACTACAACAAAATATTGATAGCAATTTTCTACGAGTACTTTTTATTTTCCTTTACTCCCCTACTTTCTTTATAGTATCTGCTTTACTATTAGGAACGAATAAATCGGAAAAGAAGGTTATATATAGTTATGTTCATTCGTTTATAACAAAACGCTTATGTCGGTAATTGAAAGTAATTATATACTATCTGCATTTCTTATAGTACTATGGGTAATAACCTTGATTTGGTATCAACGCAAAAATAAGAACTTTGACGCTGGTAGCTTTATCATTGTAATGTATATCATCTATGCAGTCTTTTCCATTATGACGATTAACGATGATTCTATTCCACAATTTACAAACTACAAGCCTTTAACACTCTTCCCATATATATACTTGTACACAATGATGATGATTGCGCTTACACCTGTTATCTATCATCACGTACACCAGACTGACAACATTGAATATCCGCATTCAAATTTTTTACGAATCATTGCAACTCTTATCATTGTCGTTGCAATATTGAATTTGCCAGGTATCATTTCTGACTTCCAAAACGGATTAATGTCAATCTTTACAGATGCTCAAGCTGGTAGAGATGCCTATTTGGAGCAAATAGATAATGCGTCAAACGCTGGTGGAGCCATTCGCAATATACCTGCAATTCTCTTTAATTCTTTTTCTGATATTAGTATATTCCTATTATTTTACTTTTTGACGATGAGCAAGAAAAACTATAAAATTATTTATGGTTTGCTATTTGCCAATATCATTAATTTGGTTATGCCTATTATGCGAGGGCAACGAAGTGGAGTTGCTTTTAGCTTTTCTGACAATAATATGCGGATATTTCTTGTTTAAGCAATACCTTTCAAAAAGAATTAATAAGTTTATAAAGAAAGTAGGAATTGTTTTCATTGTTGTCATTACGTTGCCTGTGGCTGCTATAACCATAAGTCGTTTTGGCACAGAGAAAGGAGGAATTGCAGCTTTCATCAATTGGTATATCGGACAAGGAAATATATATTTTAATAATTACGGTTTAGACGACAATGGAATTAGATACGGAGATAGAACCCTCAATCTTTTCAAACGGTTAGTCGATTCTAAAACTTCAATGAATTATGTTGAACGTCGAGAAATTTATTCACATCTAAAAATAAACGACGAAGCCTTTTCTACATTCGTTGGAGATTTTACCATAGACTTTGGACCTTTTTTTGCAGTCGTAATATTTTTAGTGTTCAATTTCCTTGTTATTTCTGCTTTCCAAAGGAATAAGACTACAAATAGTAAGATAAAGATACATCAGCTGTTACTCTTATATTTTGTAGTTTGCATTAACATACAAGGTGGAATGTACTTGTTCGCGTACTCAGACACTGGGAATCTAAAGATTATAGTACTCGCCCTACTCTATTATTATTTGAAATATCACGAAGCATTGCTGGAAAAGTTTCCGCTTAAAAAAGAAAATAAATAATGAAAGCAAGAGTCATAGCATATTATTTACCACAGTTTCACCCTATTCCAGAAAATGATGAGGCATGGGGTGTCGGTTTTACTGAATGGACAAATGTTGCACGAGCGAAACCTCTATTCAGAGGACATTATCAACCACATATTCCTGCAGACCTTGGCTTCTACGACTTGCGTCTACCAGAAGTTAGAGAACAACAAGCTGTATTTGCAAGAGAATGTGGCATCGAAGGTTTTTGCTATTATCATTATTGGATGGGAAATGGTAAATTACTACTTCAGCGTCCTTTCCAAGAAATATTGAAATCAGGTAAGCCAGACTTTCCTTTTTGCCTTTGTTGGGCAAACCATGAATGGACAACAAAAACTTGGCACAAAGATGGAAAGAACAAAGTAATTGCTCCGATGGAATATGGTGGAGAGAAAGATTATACTGAACATTTTAATTATGTACTTCCAGCATTTAAAGACAGGAGATATATTACAATAGATGAAAAACCTGTTTTCGTAATATATGATCCCTATCACTTTAAAGATGTAAGTATCTTTATGGAGATATGGAGAAAGTTGGCAAAAGAGAATGGATTACCTGGAGTATATTTTGTTGCTCAAATAGCTAACACATCAACTATTAAACGCAATTCAGATGGAACTTTAGCTCGTGTCATTCCTAATTTAAAGAATAGCAAGGAAGTATATAACAATATTCTTGCCTTAGGGTTTGATGGTATCAATTCTTATGGTAAATCGAGAGGAGAAATGTGCTATCAAGGCAAAACGATGCGTATAGCTAAACAAGTTATACATAAAAACTTCCATTCTTGCCATCGCTTAAATTAGATTATTCAAAAGTTGTAAGCAATTTCTTTGCTCCTGAAGATAAATGGGACAATGTATATCCTATGATTATACCTGGTTGGGACAGAACACCACGTGCAGGAAATAGCGAAGGAATATATATCAATTCAACACCAGAGAATTTCAAAAAACATATCGAACAAGCTTTAAATATAATAGAATCCAAACCACAAGAGCATAAAATTCTATTCTTGAAATCTTGGAATGAATGGGGAGAAGGCAATTATGTTGAGCCGGATTTAAAGTATGGTCATGCTTATTTAAATGCTATTAAGGAGAACATATTTTGAAAAAATACTATGCATTTTTGTAGACCATAACTGAGGCTCTTGAGAAAGGAAGATGAAAGGGAATATGAGAGTGTGATAGTGTTTTTATTAAATCTATAAATAAGAGGTATGAAATTAGGATTATTATTACCAACGAACGTTTTTTTCTGTCCGTATGTCAGAAACTATACAGATATATTAGACGAAAACAATATTCAATATGATATAATATATGCTGATAAAAGAGGACTTAAAGAAAAAGCCGCTCACAGGTTTAGCAGAAAGATTGGAGACAACGCCCATCAAATAACTAGACTATTGTACTATTTAGAATATTCATCTTTTTTACGGAGAGTTATCAAAAAAGAACAATACGACAAGCTCATTGTCTTCGGTCCTCAAATAGCAATCTTCTTGAAACCTTTTCTTAAAAAGCATTACAAGAACAAATTTATATTAGATTATCGTGATCTTTCTATCGAACAAAAATTTAAGGGAACATATAATGAACTGATGAAACTTTCAGCATTACATGTTGTCTCATCGCCAGGGTTTATAAAATGCCTACCCAATGCCTGTTCATCTATCTTAAGTCATAATTTTGATATAAACACTTTGAAACGAGCCATCAATGATCATAACCCATCATACGAATTGGATAAAGGACAAATTGAAGTCCTCACAATAGGTGGTATTAGAAACTACGAGCAAAATGCTGCTATCATTGAGGCATTAGGAGACAAGGAAGGTTTTCTGGTAACTTTCGCAGGAAATGGTATAGATGCCCATAAATTAGAAGAGTTCACAAAAGAACGAGGATATAAGAATGTTGCATTCTCTGGATATTATGATAAAAAAGATGAGCCTTCAATTATCCAAAAGAGTACAATGATTAATATTTTTTTCCCAAGGATACTCTCTCACGATACTGCTATGGCAAATCGTTTCTATCATTCTGTCTTCTTCCGAAAACCAATGATAACGACTGCCGATACTATTCAAGGCGAATATACCAAGAATTACAAATTAGGTTTAGCGATTACTAATACAGATAATCTTGCAGAAGAAATAACAACATACTTAAATACTTTCGACAAAGAGGAATACGAAGAAAACAGAAAGAAAATTCTTAAAGATTTCTATTCTGACTACAAGTTGTTTGAAGAAAAAGTATTAGCCTTCTGTAAGCGCTAAATATATTATGGGCTATTATGAAAACAAATAAGATAAATAAAAAAAGTGATTTCAAGGTAATCGATATTTTCACTCTGTTTAGTGATGGAGTTAGCTTTGAAGATTTTCTTTCTTACTTAAATAATCATGGTGGAATTGATGCTGTTAGCGAAAGAGGAACGAGCGCCTTTTTAGAATGTATTATCAACTATAATAATGTAATGGTTGACTTTCCTTTTGCAAATGGGTATGCAAAACGACTAATAGAATTAGGTGCAGATATAAACAAACCGGATATAAATGGGCATGTTGCACTCCATTACTGCATTACTTCTAAGAACTATGAAATGTTCAATTATCTATTGTCCAATCCCAATATCAATATTCAGGTTGAGCCTCCTTTGCTTGGATATGCTTTAGCACACGATATCGATTATACTCCAAATATCATTAAACTTCTTGATTTAGGCTTAGACCCATTTAAAAAAGGAACATTGTTCTCACCTTATCAGGTTTTAGTAGGTATTGATAATGGGAGTATTAAAATAGGAAATCAGACAAAAGATGTTAAGCCAATATTGAACCATATAAGAGAATTATACGGAGACAGAACTGAATAAAAGCTTATCAACAGCAACTATATCGAATTAACTCAATTTTAATAGGATCTCTAAAACTTAAATTCGAATATTTTATAAAAGTATTTTAAGGCTATTAGAAACGTATTAGAATAGATACGGTTCTCTCTGCAAGCACGCGCATCTTCTTTCAGTAATAGCTTATGACTACTTACTCCACTTGTGCTCGCACCACCCATACGCATTGTTACCATATCTTTCTGAATATATTTATAACTTATGCGATGTTTCTTAAACAGACGTACCATCATTTCAAAGTCTGCCCCAATTTTATAGTCAAGACTATAGTTTCCTGCTTGTTCGTAAACAGAACGCCGAACATAGAAAGAAGGGTGAGCAGGCATAAAGCCAAATCTTAACAATGTTGGACGGAATATTTTAGAAGAATAGTATCGGGCAACTTTGTGCGGTTGTCCATCGCGTATAAAATGAATATCGCCATAAACGGCATCTACCTTACTTGTTCTAAAGGCATTTGCATAGGTAGACAACACATCGTTGCTTGTGTAATAGTCATCAGAATTTAAAATACCAATGATATCACCCGTAGCCATTTGTATGCCTTTATTCATTGCATCATATATACCACGATCACTTTCAGATACCCAACGAAGTCTACCATTAAATCTTGAAGCATTTGCTTTTACAATATCCAAGGTAGCATCAGATGAACCACCATCTATCACTAAATATTCTATATTAGGATAGTCTTGGCTCAATACAGAATCTATTGTATCGGCAATTGTTGCTTCGCTATTATAGGTAGCTGTAATAATTGATATTTTCATTCTTATAGTTCTCGGTCATACCTCTGTTAATAACGTTCAAACTTAAAAAATATTTTAGTTTTATCCACTAATTTTGCATTATACACAATAAAAGTAAGAAAAATGTGTTATGTTACTAAATCTGTAAGGAAATTTTTTAATCGACTATGAATATATACGTATATATCGTTATTAGTTTTATTGCTTTTAGCCTAAGCATCGTTTGCGGATTCCTTTTCATCCCCCGCATTCTGAACTTCTGCAAAAAAAGAAACTTATACGATATTCCTGATTCCAGAAAAGTACACAAACGAGCTATTCCTCGCTTGGGTGGAGTTTCATTTCTACCCAGTATGCTAGCAGCTACTATTGTTGCACTTCTTGTTTGGTCATTTGCTTATAATGGACAAAAAATAGAGATTAGTCCGTGGACTATCTTTTTTGCTGTCGGTTTGGTAGTTATCTACACTACAGGACTGATTGACGATATTTTTGGTGTAAAAGCCAAAAAGAAATTCATTATACAGATTTTTGTATCATCTCTACTACCTATTTCTTGGCTTTATATCAATAACCTTTATGGTTTCTGTGGAATTTACGAAATTCCGTTTTGGGTAGGAGCACCGCTGACAGTATTTATATTGGTTTTTATTATGAATGCTATCAACCTAATTGATGGTATAGATGGACTTTCTGCCAGCTTATCTTTCATTGCTTTAGGTGGTTTCTTCTATAGTTTCTTTATAGAAAAGATGTGGATTTATTGTATCCTCACAGCTGGATTGATGGGCGTTTTGGTTCCTTTTCTCTATTACAATATGTTCGGAAAACAAGAAAAAAATCGTAAAATTTTTATGGGCGACTCTGGTTCGCTAACTTTAGGTTACATTCTTGGTGTATTACTCGTGAAGTTTTGTATGGATAACCCAAACGTAATGGCTTATCGCAAAGGGGCAATATTTCTCTCAATAACTTTACTAATCATTCCTATCTTTGATGTTTGTCGTGTAATTATTGTACGAATATTACATGGTTATGGAATATTTCACCCCGACAAAAACCATATTCATCATAAATTTATGAGAGCAGGACTTACGCAGCACCAGGCACTTATTGCTATCTTAGTGTTCGCTATTGTCTTCATCAGTATGAATGCACTATTGTTTAATTTATTAGATTTTTACTCTGATTATAATAATAGACATTGCTATTTTTACCTTATTTAATATGTTTGTTTTAGATCCTGCTATCAGACGAAACAACAAACAACCTTTTCAAAAAGATTAAATATGTCTTAAAACAGCTGAATAGGAATAACTCAACACATAAGAATAAGAGGCTGAAAAAAATATAATAACAAAATAAAAAAATTTATAATTATAAATTTTAAAATTATAATAATAAATTTGATAGAATATTATTACAATTTTCTAAGTAGTAATTATCTCCTTTTTTTAAAAAAACTTTATATGCTCTTTTTTTAAAGTTGGGAATATTTCCTAGACAATAAAAAAAGGCAGAGTTCTTTAAAATTAATTTTAAGAATCTGCCTTAAATATTTTTACAGGGAATCAACTTGTCAGTGTAGTTAAAATTTCCTGAAATGCAATGTTACCTTATCACTAACAAGAGCCATTGTATATTCCGACTGATGAATAATGAATGTTGTAGATAAATCATCAATACCATAGAATTTTAAAAGCGAAGGATTTGTAAGTAGTTCGTCGCCGTTTTCACGATCGTAACGATAAGGTTCCTTCAATTCTAAAATATTATTTGTTTTATTAAAATGATACAGAATCCAACTATTTTGCACCTGTTTTATCTTCCAACAATAACAAATTACCTTGGAAAGACCAATATACTTTCTTGTCTTTCAATTCTACACTCGCTGCTCCTTTATCAATATAAACACAATGCCACATACCTGACAATTTACCAGGAGTAGTGCTATCATTCTCAAGTGTACAAGCTGAAAGAAAGAACAAAGCCACTAAAGAGAACAACATTATTTGTATTTTTCTCATATTCATATCTTTATAAATTAAATAAACCCGTTTTGGTTATAGTGAACTGCAAACCATAATTGATACCACCAAGAATAGAACCAATATCCATTCCATAAGCTGCCTTTTACATCTATTCCATTCAACCACCGATGTCTAATACTATGTAATTTATAAACAGCCTCTGCTAATATACTTACATTATGCCTTTCTTTAATATATGGCTCAATATAAGTTCCTAAACCTTCCTGCCATGAAGCAAGAAAACGCCAATTAAAAAACTCATTTGGCTCTCCAGATAATCCAAGATGATAAGCCATAAATCTGTTATTTTGGAACTCAATTTTTCCATTCTTATTGTAAATGGGCGAACGATATAGAGGATTTCCCATTCCTTGTCCCCAGTGCTGATAACCAGTATAAATATAATGGTTGTAATAATTATCTTGACCTCCGATATGATCGGCAATGGTTTTAGTATGGTCATGATAGATTGGACCACTCTGATATTTTGAATAAATATATTCTAATACCACCGCATTCAACCAACTACCAGTTCGACGACGATATTCAAAACCTACCATCCAATCTTTCAAACTATAAGTAAGATACTTTCGCTTTTTCTTTTGCATCCATTCTTCGCCAGTACCATAACCATCGTAATCTAAGAAAAACATTCCCGAATGATCTTCAAAATATTTATCAACATAAAGGGCATAGCTATGCATTTCACCTTCGTATTTTAAACGAGCAACCCAAGAACCTAATTGATTTCCTTCAGCATTCTGGTAGGTTGTTTCGCCAATATCTGCCCCACCTGGCATAAAAGCTTTCCAAAAAGCCTTCAAACCTGTATCTCCTTTCAGAGTTTCCATTCCTCCAGACGGTGTTGGACGATAAGCAGTGCCACCAAACATAGATACCATTTCCAAACCTAACTCTAACGACCATGGACAAAACACCTCTTCATTTCCAAGTTTTAAGTAACCTGCTTTAGAATGATATAATACATTATCGGCATACTTATTTTGCTTTTTTGTAAAATCATGCTGCCAATTATCATCAGTCATCTTTCCGTATGCAATATGTCCTTTTAAGTGTAACCAACCATTTGCAAAAGGTAATGTCCAATAATCCGCCAACGCAAGACGAACTTGTGGAACAGGCCGTGCATTAATACCTAAAGTTTGTGAACCTGAACTTAAACTATTATTTTTTAACTCCATTGGTTGCTCTTTTGTACCTATAGTAAGAGTACCATGATGCAAACGGCCTTCAATAAAAGCTTGCTGTACAATAAAAGGACTTGTATAATTTACGGGCACTGCTACATCTACTCCATAACCAATTCCCCATTTACGTCCTTCATCTACAGATAACGGACGGATAACAGCAGTTCGAATATATCCATTTGAATTCTCAAGCGAACTGAGTCCATACTTATTTGCATTTAGCCATAAAGGTGTTTTGGTGTTAGAGAAACTACCTTGCATTTCTACCTTATATTCAATACTCTTAAAAGCTCTTGCTTTTATTGTATCTTTTATTACTGGCGGCACATATTGAGAAAAAGAAGTCGTACACGCCAATACACCAAAAAAGATTGATAGTATCCGTTTCATTTCCATAGACAGGTTCTAATAATTAGTTCTGATTTGTTGAAGTCATTCTTGGCATACAAAGTATCAACAAACAAAATAGCATAAAAAAATACCATTAAGTAAATTGACAATTTGCTGCAATAAGACAACAAAACAAATTGAAACGTAACCCATTATTTATAAGTTTAAGTTTTGGTGGTAATTATTAAAACCCACCTATTATATTATATATAGGTGCAAATTTACATAAAAAAATAGTTCCAACAAGAACTTCACGAAGAGAATATAAAAACATATAGGCTGTTGATTTAGTAAAAAAATACCTTTCAAAAAACCATTTTCAATTGTTTTCAATACTAAAAACCTATTAAAAAAACATTTTTTTATAAAAATTCTTTCATTTAAGATAAGATGTCTGTATAAAAATGAGAAAGTTTGTATAGTTCCTTCAGGTCTACTTGCATAGAGAACGGAAATCACTCGACCATTAACCGAAGTACTTTATAAATATGACAAAATTATTTTCGAATTATAGTAGAAAAAATAGCTTTCAGGGAGATATTCATTAGATTTTTACTATCTTTGCAAGTTGTAAGTTAGTAAACTTCCAAAGAACAATAATATAAAAGACATAATCGTGACTGAGACAAAGTACATTTTCGTAACAGGCGGTGTAGTTTCTTCACTTGGAAAAGGAATTATTTCGTCGTCTATTGGAAAACTTCTTCAAGCAAGAGGTTACAATATTACTATCCAAAAGTTCGACCCCTATATTAACATTGACCCGGGAACATTAAATCCTTATGAACATGGGGAATGTTATGTTACAGTTGATGGAATGGAAACCGACCTTGATTTGGGCCACTATGAAAGATTTACAGGCATTCAGACTACGAAAGCCAATTCCATGACCACAGGACGCATCTACAAAAGCGTTATTGATAAAGAAAGACGTGGAGATTATCTTGGTAAAACTATTCAAGTAGTACCTCATATTACAGACGAAATAAAACGTAATATCAAGCAGTTAGGTCAAAAACACCATTACGATTTTGTGATTACTGAAATTGGCGGTACGATTGGTGATATTGAATCTGCGCCTTTCCTTGAAGCAATTCGCCAAATGAAATGGGAATTGGGTAAGCGTGCCATAAATTTACACCTTACCTACGTACCTTATCTTAGTGCAGCTGGAGAAGTAAAGACTAAACCAACACAGCATAGTGTAAAAGAATTGCAAAGTGTAGGTATACAGCCAGACATTTTGGTATTACGCACAGATAAACATCTTGATAACGATATTCGTAAGAAAGTAGCTGCTTTTTGCAATGTAGATTTAGATTGTGTTGTACAAAGCGAAAATATGCCGAGCATTTACGAAGTCCCTGTTAATATGCAGGCACAAGGTCTTGATGCTGCTATTTTACGAAAATGTGGCGAAGAAGTAAAACCAGCACCAGCATTAGGCCCTTGGAAAAAATTCCTTGATAAATTACGCAAGGCAACGAAAGAAGTTCATATTGGATTGGTAGGAAAATATGATTTACAAGATGCTTATAAGAGTATACGTGAAGGATTGTTGCAAGCGGGAACATACAACGATCACAAAACAATCCTTCATTTTGTAAATTCAGAACATCTTACTGATGCTAATGTAGGTGAAGAACTGAAAGATCTTGATGGTATTGTTATTTGTCCTGGTTTTGGCCAACGTGGTATTGAAGGTAAATTGGTTGCCATCAAATATACACGAACCAATAATATTCCAACCTTCGGTATTTGTTTAGGTATGCAAATGATGGTAATAGAATTTGCTCGTAATGTATTGGGATACAGTGATGCAAATTCACGCGAAATGGACGAAAAGACTGACCACAATGTTATTGACATTATGGAGGAACAAAAGAATATCACCAATATGGGTGGTACTATGCGTCTTGGTGCTTACGAATGTTTAATACGACAAAATTCACATACATTCAATATCTACAAACAAGAACATATACAAGAGCGCCATCGTCACAGATATGAATTTAATAATAATTATGAAAAAGAGTTTGAAAAAAATGGTATGCAGTGTGTTGGACACAACCCAGAAAGTGATCTTGTAGAGATTGTTGAAATACCATCATTAAAGTGGTTTATTGGAACTCAATTTCATCCAGAGTACCAATCTACTGTACTAAATCCACACCCACTTTTCCTCGATTTCATTAAGACTGCAATAGAAAATAAGAAAAAATAAGAAATGGATAAAAACACTATCACTGGGTTTGTACTCATAATCCTAGTTCTCTTTGGTTTTGCATGGTGGCAACAACCTTCTAAAGAAGAAATTGCTAAACAACGTACTGAGTTTGTAAAAGACTCTATTGCTAATGCCCAAAAGATAGCAGAACAAAAGAAAGCAGCTGCCAAAGCTGCAAACAAAGCAAACGAAGCATATACTGATACTACAGCTTTATTCTACGCGGCATCAAAAGGTTCTGCAAAAGATATTGTATTAAAAAATAGTAAGATTGAACTTACATTTAATACAAAAGGTGGTGTCGTTAAAAAGGCTATTATAAAAGGTTATGAAGGTCATGATGTCGCAAATAAAGATCGCAGTACAGGTAAGGACTATGTCACACTTTTTAGTGGTAACGACCAGAATTTAAACTTTGTTTTAGCTGCGAAAAATCAAAATATCCAAACACAAGATCTTTACTTCACACCTTCTAATCTGACTGACTCAACACTTACTATGACAGCTGATGCTGGTAATGGCAAAACACTTGTATTGGATTATAAACTAACCAATACATATATGTTGCGTCTAAGTCTAAGAACGACAGGTATGAACGGATTATTTAGTCCTGGAAAAAATCAGCTTCTTGTTGATTGGCAAGATAAATGCAGACAACAAGAATTTGGTCATTCTTTTGAAAATCGTTATGCAACAATCACTTACAAGAAATCTGAAGGTGGAACAAAACATCTAAGTGAATCACAAGAGGCTGACGAAAAGACTGAAGAAAATCTTGATTGGGTTGCATTCAAGAACCAATTCTTTTCTGCTGTCTTAATTTCTAAAGATGGTTTTGCAATTGGTTCAGAACTAAAAAGTACACCATTAGCAAAAGAAACACACTACCTGAAACTATATCAAGCAAGTCTAAACACTTCTCTTGACCCTACTGGTGCTAAAGCTTCTGATTTTGAATTCTACTTTGGCCCTAACGATTTCCGTTTATTACAGGACATTGAAAATGTAAGTAATTTCGGAAAAGATCTTGAAATGCAAAGACTTGTAGATTTAGGATGGCCTTTATTCCGTATAATTAATCGTTGGTTTACAATCTATGTATTCGATTGGTTGAGCAAATTCTTCCCAATGGGTGTGGTTCTTATCCTCATAACATTGCTCTTGAAGTTTATAACTTATCCTATGGTAAAGAAAAGTTATATGAGCTCTGCCAAGATGCGTGTTTTAAAACCAAAACTTGAAGAAGCTACAAAACAATATAATAAACCTGAGGATCAAATGCAAAAACAGCAGGCGATGATGCAGATGTACTCAGAATATGGAGTGAGTCCGCTTTCAGGTTGTTTACCAATGCTCATACAAGCCCCTATTTGGATTGCAATGTTCAACTTCATTCCAAATGCTATACAGCTACGTGGTCAAAGTTTCTTGTGGATGGATGACCTCAGTACATATGATCCAATTATTTCATGGAATAGCAATCTATGGTTAATTGGCGATCACCTTTCATTAACTTGTATCCTTTTCTGTTCTGCTAATATTCTGTATTCTTGGTTTACAATGCAACAACAGAAAGATCAAATGGTTGGACAACAAGCTGACCAAATGAAAATAATGCAATATATGATGTTCTTTATGCCTGTTGCTTTCTTCTTTATGTTCAATGACTATTCATCTGGCTTGAACTTTTATTATTTCGTTTCATTGTTCTTCTCTGCTGCTATTATGTGGGCATTACGTAAGACTACAAACGAAGAGAAATTGCTCGCAATATTAGAAGCTCGACGTGAAGAAAACAAGAAAAACCCAAAGAAAAAGAGTGGATTAGCAGCACGTATGCAAGCTATTCAAGAAATGCAACAAAAACAGCAGGCTGAATTAGAACGCAGAAAACAGAACCTAAATAAAAATAAATAACTAAAATTATGAACAAAAATGTTTCAATTGCTATTGCAACTGCTCTCGTTATGAATAGTGGAATTGCAAATGCCCAAGAAGCAGTAAACATCGGAAAACACAACATAACACTTAGCAAAGATGTTATGACTCCGGAAACGCTGTGGGCTATGGGAAGAATCGGAAGTGCACAAGCATCTCCCGATGGTAGCAAGATTGTTTACCAAGTAGGCTACTACAGTGTAAAAGAAAACAAAGGACACCAAGTAATCTATGTAATGAATGCGGATGGAAAGAATGCACGCCAGCTTACAACATCAGCAAAAAGTGAAAGTAGTCCAGCATGGTTAGACAATAATACGATTGCTTTCCTTTTTGAAGGACAAGTTTGGGCGATGAATGCAGACGGAACTAATCGCAAAAAACTATCGTCTTCAGACATCGAAATAGAAGGTTTCCGTTTCTCGCCAGATGGCAAGAAGGTTATTCTTATCAAGAGTTTGCCTTACCATGGAACTATTAAGAAAAACCCTTCTGACCTTCCAAAGGCTTCTGGTCGTCTTATCACAGATATGAATTATCGTCATTGGGATCATTATGTTGAAACAATAGCACACCCATTCGTTGCAGATGTTACAGCTGATGGTATTAGCAAAAAAACGATATAGACATTATTGAAGGTGAACCATTCGAAAGCCCACTTGCACCATTCGGTGGTATTGAACAGTTTGATTGGAGTATTGACTCTAAGCAAGTTGCTTACACCTGTAGAAAAAAAGAAGGTGTAAAATATGCAGTTTCAACAGATTCTGACATATTCCTTTATAATTTAGAAACTAAAAAAACTACAAATTTGTGTAAACCTGCAGACTATGTAGAGCCTGAGATTAATATGACAAAGTCACTTCGCAACCAGAAAGTAAATCACCAAGATGGTGATTTCAATGTTGGTTACGATACCAATCCAAAGTTTTCTCCTGATGGAAAGTACATTGCATGGCAAAGCATGAAGCACGATGGATATGAAAGTGATCGCAATCGTCTTTGTATATATGACTTTAGTACAGGCAAAAAAACTTACGTTACTGAGAAATTCGATTCTAACGTAGATGATTATGTTTGGGCACCAAACTCTAAAGATCTTTACTTCATTGGTTGTTGGCATGCTACTGTTAATGCGTATCAAACTAATTTAAAAGGTGAAGTAAAGCAATTAACTGATGGACAGCATAACTATACCTCAATTTCACTTTTAGGTAATAATGGTAAAAAGTTATTAGGGTTGCGTCAAAGTATGAAGAGCGCAACTGAAATATTTGCTATTACACCAACTAAGAAAGAAAAGCAAAGCGAGCAAACACAATTGAGTTTTGAAAATAAACACATCTATGATCAACTTTCGATTGGCGATGTAAAACCTCGCTGGGTAAAGACTACAGATGGTAAAGATATGCAGGTATGGGTTATCACTCCTCCTCATTTCGATCCAAATAAGAAGTATCCTACCCTTCTCTTCTGTGAAGGTGGTCCACAAAGTCCTGTTTCACAATTCTGGAGCTATCGTTGGAATTTCCAGATTATGGCAGCTAATGACTATGTTATTATTGCGCCAAACCGTAGAGGTCTTCCTGGATATGGAAGCAAATGGAATGAAGAAATCAGTACCGATTGGACTGGTCAATGCATGAATGACTATTTATCTGCTATTGATGATGCAGCAAACAATCTTCCATTTGTAGATAAAGAGAGATTAGGTGCCGTAGGTGCTTCATTTGGAGGATTCTCTGTTTACTATTTGGCAGGACACCACAATAAACGCTTTAAGGCATTTATTTCTCACGATGGTGCTTTCAACCTTGAAAGCATGTATACTGATACAGAAGAAGCTTGGTTCAGTAACTGGGAATATGATGACGCATATTGGAACAAAGATCGTTCTGCTGCAGCTGAACGTACATATAAAAATAGTCCACACCTTGATGTAGATAAATGGGACACCCCAATTCTCTGTATCCATGGTGAAATGGACTACCGCATCAATGCAACACAAGGTATGGGAGCATTCAATGCTGCTCGCTTACGTGGTATACCTGCAGAGTTATTGCTCTTCCCTGATGAAAATCACTGGGTATTGAAACCACAGAATGGTGTTCTTTGGCAACGTACATTCTTTAACTGGCTTGATCGTTGGTTAAAGAAGTGAAAAATTAGATGAAATTTAATAAATAACAATTATATCTATTATGACAGAACAAATTAATAAAACACTTAGAGACTCTGCTGCCGCACGTTGGACAGCCCTTTTACTTTGTCTCTTGCAATGTTTTGTTCTTACATCTTTGTGGATATCTTGTCTCCTATCAAAGACTTGATGCTTTCACAGAGAGGTTGGGACTCAACCGCATTCGGAACAATGCAAAGTTCTGAAACATTCTTGAATGTATTTGTATTCTTCCTCATCTTTGCTGGTATCATTCTTGACAAGATGGGTGTTCGTTTTACTGCTCTCCTTTCAGGAGCAGTAATGCTTACAGGTGCTTTAATCAAGTATTATGCCATTAGCGAAAGCTTTATGGGCAGTGGACTTGAAACATGGTTTACCGAAAACTTAAATCACGTTCCTTTGTTTGAACAGTTGGGTGTTTCTCCTTTCTATGAAGGAATGCCTGCTTCTGCAAAGCTTGCAGCCATAGGTTTCATGCTCTTTGGTTGTGGAACTGAAATGGCAGGTATCATGGTTTCTCGTGGTATTGTAAAATGGTTTAAGGGTAAGGAAATGGCTCTTGCTATGGGATCAGAAATGGCTTTGCACGTTTAGGAGTTGCTACCTGTATGATATTCTCACCTTTCTTTGCTAAGTTAGGCGGTAACATTGATGTTTCTCGTTCAGTAGCATTTGGTGTTGTTCTTATCTGTATTGCTGTTATTATGTTCGTAGCTTACTTCTTTATGGATAAGAAGCTTGATTCTCAAACAGGTGAAGCTGAAGAACAAGATGATCCATTCAAACTTAGTGACCTTGGTCAAATCCTCAGCAGTATGGGCTTTTGGTTGGTATCTTTACTTTGTGTACTCTACTATTCTGCTATCTTCCCTTTCCAAAAGTACGCAGTAAATATGCTACAGTGTAACCTCACCTTTACTCCTGTTGATAAGGATTCTTTCTGGGCTTCTACAGAAGTTACAATTATCCAATATGGCATCATGTTGATAGTTGCTATAACTGCATTTATGTTCAACTTCATGAAGAACAAGAGTATTAAATTCACTGTGCTTAGCATATCAATCATTTCGCTTATTGGTTATTGCTATATGGGTTATATGCGTCAGTCAGCAGAATCTATCTTCGCAGTATTCCCATTGTTGGCAGTAGGTATCACACCTATTCTTGGAAGTTATGTTGACCATAAAGGTAAGGCGGCATCTATGCTCATCTTAGGTGCAATATTACTCATTAGCTGCCACCTCACATTTGCATTCATTCTCCCAGCATTCAAAGGCCATGCTATTGGTGGTGTTATTGTAGCTTACCTGACTATCCTTGTTCTAGGTGCTTCTTTCTCACTTGTTCCTGCTTCCCTATGGCCAAGTGTACCAAAGCTTGTAGACCCAAAGATTATTGGTTCAGCTTACGCACTTATTTTCTGGATTCAGAACATCGGTTTGTGGTTGTTCCCATTGCTTATTGGTAAGGTGCTTGACAACTCAAATGTCGGCATTACCGACCCAACGAAGTATGATTACACTAATCCTCTTCTCATGTTAGCATGTCTTGGTGTAGCAGCCTTGATAATCGGCTTTATCCTTAAGATCGTAGATAAGAAGAAAGGTCTTGGTTTGGAATTACCAAACATTACAGAATAATAAATAAAAAGACTATCATAAATAAAAGAGGGTGTGTCAAAATTGATACATCCTCTTTTTATTCTTCCTTTACCTTGTCTACCACATAATTCGTTATTTACTGCAGCTATGCTGCTAATTTCATATAAAATGATTTATAGGGCTTTAAATAGCCTATATAAACTTGTATAGAGCATCTGAAGGTGCCTAAAAGTACCTCCATAATGTCTTTTAGTTCCTTGAGATTGGTTTTTCTACACATTTTCCCTATGTTAAAGGCAATAGCAAAGAAGGCAAAGTCCATATTGACCTTGTCTTTTCCAAAATGCCTAAACCTCTTATAGGCTTTATTATATTTTGTTTGTCCAAACAGCTTCAGGTTCTATGCACCTTCGTCCTCGATGCTTGATGCCTTCTTCCGAGGTCAGTAGTTCCCGTGCCTTTTGTTTATAGTGCTGTAGTTGATGGTTTACTTCTATAATTCTGTTCCCTCTTGCCTTAAAACATGAGCCTCTCAACGGACAACCATCACAGCGTTCTGCCTGATAACGTACGCTGTAAGTAACGAATCCGTTAGAGGTTAGGGGAACGCTTCATACCTATACGCTTCATATGCTGTCCCATAGGGCAGACGTAGAAATCCTGTTCCTTATTATAATAAAGGCTTGCGGGACTGAATGGGTTAGGTGTGTAACGTGGACGCTGCTCTTTATGGAAGTAGTTATACTTCACATAGGCTTCCATATTATGTACGTCCATGAACAGATAGTTCTCCTCGGAGCCATACCCTGAATCGGCTACGACTGTCTTGGCATAACGATGATAGCGTGATTTGAAAGACTCCAAGAAAGAAGAAAGTGTGAGTGTATCGGTACGGTTAGCATAGAGTGCAAAGTCGGTGATAAACTGGTTCTCAGTTGCTATCTGCAGATTATATCCAGGCTTAGTCTGTCCGTTGCGCATAGCATCCTCCTTCATGTGCATAAACGTGGCATCAGGATCGGTCTTGCTGTAGGAGTTTCTCTCTCCCATAACCTCAAGGTGCCAGTCATACTCCTGGAGTTTATTACGTTTCTTCTCTAGCTCTTTAAGCTGTTTTTTCTTGGTTCTAACAGCCTGCTTCTCTTCTTTTTGTCTTAGGCTCAGGGACTGATTCCAAAGACTTGTTCAATTCCTCGGATATCTCATTGAGCAGAGCTGCAGTAAACTCGACACCTTCTCTCTTAGCGGCATTGTCCTGCGCTATGACATCATCAACCTGAAGCAAGAGTGTGCGTATTTGTTCCTGCAACTTGGCGCGGTTCTTTTCCACGGTTCTCTTCCAAACGAAGGTATACTTGTTGGCTTTCGATTCTATCTTTGTGCCGTCAATATATTCAACGTCAAGACTTATCAAACCTTTGGCTGCAAGTACTAATACGACTTGTGTAAAGATATTGTTGATTTCCTTTTTCACACGATTACGAAAACGATTGATGGTAATAAAGTCAGGCTGCTCATATCCTGCCAGATAGATGAAATGAATGTCACGCTTGAGAAGCGACTCTATGCGACGGCAGGAATAGATATTATTCATATAGGCGTAAAGAATCACCTTGAGCATCATTTGTGGATGATAAGGCTTGCGACCACTGGGCTTATAAAAGCTTGTAGACATTATCCAACATAAGATTATCCACCAAGGCGTCTAAAAGACGAACAGGGTCGTCTTCTGCGATATCCTTATCGATTCTTTGAGGAAAAAGAATCATTTTCTTGTGTATGTAAGAACGAAAGTGTATCTTTGTCATAATGAGATTTTTTTTAATGCCTAAAGGTACAAAAACTTTAGGAAATAGCAAAGCCCTGGCTTGAGAAAGTCGGGGCTTTGTGCATAAAAAAGAGGATGTATCAATTTTGACACACCCTCTTTTATTTTTTATATTACACTTAAGCATTCCGAATCTTATGAATGAATAAGAATCATTATTAAGGATAACGAAGATATTATAGACAAATTTATTGATTGGACTCCTTTTTGCAATTTATTGTACAGACAAGTCCGTTTAGTTGAACAGATAAAGCCATACAATTAGATTAACATGTCCAAAATAATAAGATAGCTATTGTGGCTTTATTCGTAATTTTAGGTCAGATAAAAAGGTTTTGGATAAAAGCATTATTTACAGCAGACCCGTTATTTTGAGCTTATATTGGGTATATGCATTATGTTATTATGAGGACTTATCCCCCTACTTATTAAAAAAATGGGAATTACCAATTATAAAAAAAGTAATGATAAATTTCAAAAAGATATAATTACAAATTCAAAAAAACGTAATTATGTTTTTTTATTTTTTTGTAATTATAAATTTTCGATTTACTTTCGTATAGCAAATTTACGTTCCCATTGGAACTTTGAATAATTTCTCTCGTTTAAGAATTTTCATTATACTCTATCTTATATTAAAAATTCAAAGCTACAGCTATTATAAAGTTTAAAAATACTCGCTTGCAAATTAGCCCAATAGAACTTTTTAAAAATTCTTAAAAAGAATAAACATCTTGAAGAAATCAAATACTGTAAAAAAATTATAAAAGTAAGTGATCCGTAAGATTTTCTACAATCATGATTAAAATAGGTTAGAGCCTAAATTCAAATAATTTATTTACTTGAATTTAGGCTCTTTTGAAGTTCATTCATTAGAAGCTATCATCAGTGATATCTTCAGCCTGTATATCTAAATCTTCTGGATTAGTTTCGAATGTAGTTCTGTAACTTTCTTCTATGAATTTATCATCATCGAACTCATCTTCGTCATTATCGTCATCATTATCTTTTGGGAAGTCTTCTTCATCGTCCATATCATCAAAGTCAGGCTTCTTAGTAACAGGAATTTCGATATCCAAATCGTCAAAATCCATATCGTCATCTGGCTTTTCAATAATCTCCTTTACGAAGATAGCTTCTGTCCACCCCCCCTTATTTATTTCAAGCACTTCATATCCTTCTGCAACTTTCTTTTCATACAAGCCCCCACTTTTCTTTAAACGAGCAGTTGGCAGTGTAGTGGTGCTTACTTCAAATGCACTGAGAATAATATCTTGAATATTCTTTGATAAGCTTTCCCAACCACCACCGAAATTACGTTCAAGTACTTCAACTATCTTTCTTGCTGAAATACGATGTATATTGTCCTTAGTAAGGTCCGAAATACGATTGATAGGCTTTTTCTTTATCGCCCATTTCGCAACTGTGCTGTCGTCTAACTTAATTTGTCCGATTTTATAGCCGCGTTCCTCATATTTGGCAATTACTTCAGGTCTGTCTACTTTCACTTCTTCGATGGTAAAAGCACTCTTAATAACATCTAGATAATGATTTCATTATCCTTTAAATCTGCATCACGCTCCGCTTGACTCCATAGGCGGAACACATCATTCTCCTGTATTTCCCAAACAGTAGATTTAGTTAGATTCTTCAATGAGAGTGATTTCCCTTGTTGCTTCATATTATTCCTTTATTAACAATATATTTATAGATAGTGGTGCAAAAGTAAATACTAAAAACTAAACTTGCAAGAAAATTATAGTAAAAATAAAGCTACAGCGAAAAATCGAGCAAAGAGGTTGGAAAAATCAAATAGATTTCTTATCTTTGCATATATACATCTACATTATACGGAATGGAACCATTAGCAGAAAGAATGCGCCCACATACACTTGACGAATATGTCGGACAAAGTCATTTAGTGGGAAAAGGAGCGGTCTTGAGAAACATGATAGACTCAGGACGCATATCTTCATTCATTCTGTGGGGACCTCCTGGAGTGGGAAAAACAACATTAGCGCAAATTATTGCTAACAAACTTGAAACTCCATTTTACACTTTATCTGCCATAGCAAGCGGTGTAAAAGATGTACGAAACGTAATAGAAAAAGCTAAAAGTGGACGTTTTTTTAACTCGCCCTCACCTATCTTGTTTATTGACGAGATACATAGGTTTTCAAAATCTCAACAAGATTCATTACTTGGAGCTGTTGAAAAAGGAATCGTTACACTCATTGGAGCAACTACTGAAAACCCTTCTTTCGAGGTTATTAGACCGCTGTTATCGCGCTGTCAAGTATATGTACTTAAGAGTTTGGATAAAGACGAACTGCTCAAATTACTCACACAAGCCATTACAAAAGATGTTTATCTTAAGGAAAAGAATATTCATCTCAAAGAAACTGAAGCACTGTTGCGGTATAGTGGTGGAGATGCTAGAAAGTTATTAAACATTCTTGAGCTTACCATTGAAGCATCGGAGAATAATAAAGATAAAAGTATAATCACAAACGATAGCGTTGTATCCTGCCTACAACAAAATCCTTTAGCGTACGATAAAGATGGTGAAATGCACTACGATATTATCTCTGCATTCATCAAATCAATTCGCGGAAGTGATCCTGATGCCACGCTTTATTGGATGGCAAGAATGATAGAAGGAGGAGAAGATCCGCAATTTATTGCTCGGAGGTTGGTTATTAGTGCAGCAGAAGATATAGGATTGGCTAATCCAAATGCTTTGCTTTTGGCAAATGCAGCCTTTGACACTGTAATGAAAATAGGTTGGCCCGAAGCTCGAATTGCATTGGCTGAAGTTGCAGTATATCTTGCAGTATCACCAAAAAGTAATTCTGCATATCTTGGAATAGACGCAGCATTAGCAGAAGTACAAAATAGTGGCAATCAACCAGTTCCATTACCGCTTCGCAATGCACCAACAAAGCTAATGACTTCACTTGGGTATCACGACGGATACAAATATCCTCATGATTTTCCAGGACACTTTATAGAACAACAATATTTGCCCGATGCGCTTATTGACAAGCGCTTTTGGCATGCACAACATTCTCCTCAAGAGGAAAAGCATTATCAATGGATGGTGCAATGTTGGGGAGACAGATATAAAAATTGAAAGATATGAAAATTGTAGATTTAGATGGTTATGCAGCTAACCCAGGCGATATATCTTGGGACGGTGTGAAAGAATTAGGAGAATTCGTATTTTACGACTACTCTGAAGAAGATCAAATAGTAGAAAGAGCTAAAGATGCTGAAATTGTTCTTGTCAATAAAATAAATATGACAAGAGAGATTATTGAACAGCTACCCAAACTAAAATATATTGGAGAATTAGCTACTGGATTTAATAATATTGACTTACAAGCAGCTAAAGACCATGGTGTCATCGTAACCAATATTCCAGCTTATAGCACAGATAGTGTTACGCAATTTGTATTTGCCCATCTACTGAATGTAGCAACCCATGCTGATTATTATTCTAGCGAGACACGCAAGGGTGTATGGAGTGCTAAAAAAACTTTCTGCTATTGGGACGAGCCTCTCTTTGAACTTGCAGGGAAGACATTGGGTATAATAGGACTAGGCAATATCGGTACAAAGGTAGCATGGGTCGGACACATGTTAGGTATGGATATTTCAGCCTATACAAGTAAAAATAGTAGTAATTTACCAGAATGGATTCGCAAGACTACTTTGGAAGGTCTTTATCATACCGCTGATATCATTACTCTTCATTGTCCTCTAACTAAGGAAAATACACATATGATAAATAAAGATGTATTGGCACAAATGCGTCCAGGAACCATTTTAATAAATACTGGTCGTGGTGCACTTATTGATGAAGAGGCAGTAGCAGATGCGCTGAAAAAGAAACATCTGAAAGCATATTGTGCTGATGTAATGGAGCAAGAACCTCCACACAAAGACAATCCGCTATTAAAACAGCCGAATGCTTACATCACGCCACATATTGCATGGGCTACAATAGAAGCACGACAACGACTAATGGATATCTGCGTTGAAAATATCAAAGCATTTATTACAGGAAATCCACAGAATGTTGTTAACAAATAAATTGTAGCCGTATCACAACAAAAAACAAACAATGACATTTACTGACCCAAAATTTGCTGAAACACTTTTAGAACTTATAGAAGGCTTAGGAATATTTGCTTTCGCCATTTCTGGAATAAGGCATGCCGCAGAGAAAAATTTTGACTGGTTTGGTGGATATGTATGCGGCATTGCAGTAGCCATAGGTGGTGGAACTATACGAGATACTATGTTAGGTGTCAGACCTTTCTGGACAACTGACATTCGATACTTGCTTGTTACTACGGTAGCTTTGCTCCTAACAATAGTACTTAGGAAGCGCATGAAGAAATTGGACAACGCATGGTTCGTATTCGACACGTTAGGTTTGGCATTCTTTACTATTGCTGGTATGCAAAAGACCTTATCACTGGGGCATCCATTCTGGGTTGCCATCATTATGGGGTGTATCACAGGAGTTGCGGGTGGGGTTATTCGCGATGTATTATTAAACAATGTGCCTGTCATCTTCCACAAAGAGATATATGCTATCGCAAGCGTTGCGGGTGGGGTGCTTTATTGGATGTTGTTAGCGTTAAATTGCAATATTACCTTTACAGTTATTGCAACTTTTCTTTTAATCATCCTAATTCGCTTTGTGGCTGTATATTATCACATCCAACTGCCCGTTTTGCACGATGAAGAGTAATTTCTTTTTAAAAAAATATTGAAAAATATTTGGCAGTAACAATAAAAACTTGTATCTTTGCACTCGCAATTAAAGAACGACAATTAAGTTCTAAAGATGCAACCATAAAGATTGGTTCCGTAGCTCAACTGAATAGAGCATCTGACTACGGATCAGAAGGTTGTGGGTTTGAATCCCGCCGGAATCACAAAAGAGTTTAGATAATTATATCTAAACTCTTTTTTATTTCTCAGAATAAACAGATGTAAAACCAAAAAAGACAGTAGATATTCAGTGGGGAGACGCATATAGTTTAGCAAGTCTAAAAAGAAAGAAACTTTTGCCTTCAACGCCTCTTAAGGATCCAGTAGAAAAAAGATTCCCATCACCACATCACAAATAAAATAAAAGAGCTAGAAGATTTCAACCAACCTATCAACAACAAAAATTAAATTGGGACTTAAGGGTATTAAAAAATAATAGGGAGTATCATTTTTATGATACTCCCTATTGTTAGATGTAGATAAAACTATTAATGTTAGGCTCTATCTATCAAATGCATTAACCGAGACGTTTCAACTTCACAGTAAAGTGACGCATTAACGGAGCTTCCCACTCAATAGCAACGCCACGTGTAACGTTTTCGCGACGATCAAAAACATTCTTCAAAGCAGCTGCAACCACATCCATATGATTATCTGTATATACTCGACGAGGAATTGCTAAGCGTAGAAGATCAAGTCCCCCAAAACGATTCTCACCAGTTTCAGGATCACGGTCGGCAAGCATATATCCAACCTCTACACCACGGATACCAGCTTCAAGATAAAGTTCACATGTCAATGTTTGTGCAGGGAATTCTTCCTTTGGTACATGGGTAAGTACTTTACTTGCATCTACGAATATTGCATGACCACCAGCAGGACGTTGATAAGGAATTCCATATTCATCAAGTTTCTTTGCAAGATACTCTACCTGATGGATACGGGTCTGAAGCATATCAAACTCTGTATTCTCATCTAAACCTTGCGCAAGTGCATTGAGATCGCGTCCGCTCATACCTCCATAGGTTACATAACCTTCCATTGGAATACAGAACATCTTTGCGCCCTCAAACCATTCCTTATTATTTGTAGCAATGAAACCACCCATATTTACTACGCCGTCTTTCTTCGCTGACATAGTTGCTGCATCAGCTTCAGCATACATTTCACGAACAATTTCCTTGATACTCTTATCAGCATATCCTTCTTCACGTACCTTAATAAAGTAAGCGTTCTCTGCAAACGTGCAGAGTCCATTACTACAGGTATACCATATTTGTGGCAAAGAGCACATGTCTCCTTAATATTCTTCATGCTGACAGGCTGACCACCTACAGTGTTGTTAGTAACTGTAAGCACCATGAATGGGACGTTACCTTTATTTTCTTGGAGCACCTTCTCTAGCTTTTTAAGGCAAACATTACCTTTAAAAGGAACTTCTTTTTGTGTATCTTTTGCATCGTCAGTCGTTACGTCAATAGCGTGTGCTTTACGGCTTTCAATGTGTCCTTTAGTAGTATCGAAATGTGCATTTCCAGGAATAACGTTACCTTCCTTTACAAGGAATGAGAAGAGTACGTTCTCAGCAGCACGTCCTTGATGAGTTGGAATAATATACTTCAATCCAAGAATGTTCTGTACAGTTTCCTCGAATTTATAGAACGAAGTTGCACCAGCGTAGCTTTCATCGCCTAACATCATCGCTGCCCACTGACGATCTGACATTGCACCTGTACCACTATCGGTAAGCAAATCAATATAAACCTGCTCTGCTTTGAGCTGGAATACATTGTAATGAGCTTCCTTTAGCCATTGTTCTCTTTCTTCGCGTGTACTTTTCTTGATTGGTTCAATCATCTTGATTTTCCAAGACTCTGCAAATGGTATTTCCATAATTTGATTTGTTTTTAATTATTGGTATATAATGGTTATAAGAATTTTTATTTCCACATTTAAAAAAATAAGTTTTTTTAGAGTTGCAAATATACGCAATTCTTTTTCATTTGTGCATGCTTTTCATTAAAAAACTTTTCGTTGTTAATAGATATTTTTGAATTCAGAAGAAAGAAAATAGAATAAGAAATAAAGAATAAGCAAGTAAGTTGCACAAAATATTATAAAATAAAAAAAGTCCCTATCAAGATAAAAAGTTTCATTTTGATAGGGGCTTTTTTTATTTATTTTTCCTTACAATGGAGTTGTGAAAAATAAATGTACGAACAATGTAATAAGAAAGAATACCTGCAACATAGCCTACGAAAGCTATCCAAGTAATTTTCTTCATATACCAACCGAAAGTAATCTTCTCCAAACCCATAACTACCACACCTGCAGCACTACCAATGATAAGCATAGAACCACCGACACCAGCGCAATAAGCAAGTAATTGCCAGAAGATACCATCAACAGCCATATCACCTGCAGCTTGAATAGGATACATACCCATACTGCCTGCAACTAAAGGAACATTATCAACGATAGAAGAAAGAACACCAATAATTCCTGTTACTGCATAATGGTTTTCATCAAATATAGTATTTAATGACTTACCAAGATTCATCAATACTCCAATTTCTTCCAAACAAGCAACCGCCATCAAGATACCGAGGAAGAAAAGAATAGTAGACATATCTATACGTGACAATAGACTTGTTACACGTTTTGCGAAGGTTACACCATCACCTTTTACACGATGTAACTGATGGTAAAAAATTTCTGTTATAGTCCACAATAAGCCTAAAACAAGCATAATACCAACGAATGGGGGAAGATGAGTGATAGATTTAAAGATTGGCACACAGCAAAGACCGCCAACACCAATAGTAAATACTATTTTTCGTTGCGAACTTCCAAACTCTCCAGCTTCATCGTTTTCTGATTCAGATTGTCCTGTAACAGCAAGTTCGCCTTTGAGCATATACTGCATAATAAATGCAGGAATAACCATAGAAACAATTGAAGGTATAAAGATTTCACTAATGACTCCTGCTGCTGTAATTGTTCCTGCATTCCACAACATAATAGTCGTAACATCACCAATTGGCGAGAAAGCACCACCTGAATTAGCTGAAATAATTACCAATGCAGCATAAATCATTCGGTCCTCCTTGTTACTGATGAGCTTACGAAGAATCATGATCATAACGATGCTTGTGGTAAGGTTGTCCAAAATAGCCGATAGGAAAAAGTCATACATGCTATACGCCACAATAAAGCACGCTTCGACTTCGTTTGCATAACACCTTTTACCCAGTTGAAACCGCCATTTTGGTCAACAATTTCAACTATTGTCATTGCACCCATCAAGAAGAACAGAGTCGTTGAGGTATCACCTAAATGTTCTATGATAAGTTTATTCACAAACTCTGTAATGTTCCCTGTCCATTCAGAGGCATTGCTAGCATGCATTAACTGAACAAAAGGTGTAGGGTCGAACATGTATAGTGTCCAACAAAATACAAACATCAACAAAGCAATAGCAGCCTTGTCAATTTTCACTAAGCTTTCCATGGCTATCGATGCATAGCCAAGAACAAAAACGATAATAATCGCGATTGTTAATGTAGACATTTCTTTTATTTATATTTAAAATTAGTAATAATTAAATTGCATCTTTTTAAAAAAACGCCCACAAAGGTATATAAAAAGATATTAAGTGGAAAGGTTTTAGCATGATATTTTTGTAAAAATATTCAGACATTGGTTTATTTGTAGTATATTTGTAGAAAATTAATGGCGGTGATGGAGAATAAGTTTATAAATGTGGTTTGTGCTGTCGTTCGGAAAGACAATAAATATCTTTGCACACAACGACTTCGAAAAGGTCCAGAATATGTAGCTGAACACTGGGAATTTCCTGGCGGAAAGGTTAAACCTGGAGAAAGCAATTACGAGGCATTACTTCGAGAAATAAAAGAAGAAATGGACTGGGATATTTACATTGGTAAGAAATTAGGAACCATAACTTACAAGTATCCCGATTTCATAATTACCCTCACAGCATACGAATGTTTGGCGCGCGACTACAATTTCAAACTTCTTTCGCACATCAATGCTAAATGGCTGAAAATTGAAGAATTCGATTCTTTAAACTGGATGGCAGCAGATAAAGAACTTATAAAGAATATATGGAAATAATAGTAAGTAACGAAATAGAATCTGTTTGTCCTAATTTTGTAGGCGCTTGTGTTGAAGCCAGAGTAAAAAACTCGCAATACAGTCAGCCTCTTTGGGATGAAATAAACACACTTGAACAAAAGCTCAAAGCTGAACTTACCACAGAAACATTGAAAGATATATCTGGCATTGCAGCCACTCGTCGTATTTATCGTGCTTGCGGAAAGGATCCATCACGTTATCGTCCTGCTTCTGAAGCACTTATAAGACGTGTTTTACAAGGTAAAGCCCTTTATCAGATAGATACATTGGTAGACCTTATAAACCTTGCTTCTATGGCGTATGGCTATAGTATTGGCGGTTTCGATGCCAATAAATTCGTGGGCAACACCTTAACATTGGGCATTGGAAAGGAAGGAGAACCTTACGAGGGTATAGGGAGAGGTATGATTAATATTCACGGTCTGCCTGTTTACAGAGATGAAGTAGGCGGAGTGGGTACACCAACTTCCGACCATGAACGCACAAAGATAACTATTGATACCTCTCATTTGCTGGTACTAATCAATGGATACGATGGTAACGAAACTTCAGTAAGACAAAATGCAGAGTTTATTCAAAAGCTTTTGCAGAAGTTTTGCGAAAGCGATGGAGGCACCTACCATATTTATAAATAACTATTAATATATGCAAGAGGACAAATTAGCTATGATGAGGGAACTTGTTGATAAGCTCAACAAAGCTTCCGATACATATTATAATGGTAAGGCAGAAATGATGTCGGACCATGAATGGGATGCAACTTTCGACCGCCTGAAAAGGCTGGAAGAAGAAACAGATACTATCCTACCCGACTCGCCAACTGCAAACGTAAGTGCAGATAGTATTGTGGGTGAAAAGGAAGAACACGAATATGCAGCCCTTTCGCTTGCGAAGACGAAGAGTACAGCCGAACTTGCAAAATGGGCTGAGGGTAAACCTATTTGGCTTTCGTGGAAATTAGATGGTCTTACATTAGTTGTTACATACGATAATGGCAAGTTATCGAAAATTGTAACACGAGGTAATGGACATATCGGTACGAATATCACGCATCTTGCAAGTGCAATCGATGGCATTTTACCTACGATTAGCAACACTGGACACATTGTTATCCGTGGCGAAGCTATTATTAGCTATACTGATTTCAACGTATTCAATATGGAAATGGGTGAAGAATATGCCAACCCACGTAACCTTGCGTCTGGGTCGCTCACACTAAAAAACATTGATGCAGTAAAGTCACGACACATTCGATGGATACCTTTCACATTGGTTCACACCGACGAGGACATCGTAACTTGGGGAAAACAAATGGCCTTTCTCGAACATTTAGGCTTTAAAACAGTAGAACATGAACAAATAATCCACCCTACACAGGAAAGCATAGATAAAGTTATTCAGGAATGGACAGTTAAATTGAATACTTTTGACTACCCTGTCGATGGTCTCGTTATTTCGTATGACGACACCATATATGCCACTTCGGGAAGCGTGACAGGGCACCACGCTACACGAGGAGGCTATGCTTTCAAGTGGCAGGACGAGAGTGCAGCTACCGAACTAGAATATATAGAATGGTCGTGTGCTGCTTCAACCATCTCACCTGTTGCTGTTTTTAAACCTGTAAACTTAGAAGGTACAACTGTAAAACGTGCAAGTCTCTGCAATATATCGGAATGTGAACGTCTTGGTATAGGCGATAAGGGTACCAAAATTGAGGTAATAAAGGCAAACAAGATTATTCCAAAGGTTATCAATGTTACGGAAACTATTGGTAAACTTGCAATTCCGTGCACTTGTCCTGTCTGCAAAGCTGCCACAGAAGTAATGGAAAGCGAAAGTAGTGCTACCAAGACATTGCACTGCATCAATCCTAATTGTCCTGCAAAACAATTGAAAAAGTTTGCTCGTTTTGTATCAAAAGAAGGTGTAAACATTGATGGACTATCTGAACAAACAGTACAAAAGTTTATCAATCTCGGCTGGATAACAGAATATGCAGACCTTTTCCACTTAGATAAATACGCCAACGAGCTTCGTACAATGGAAGGATTTGGCAGTAAAAGTGTTTCAAATCTACTGAAATCAATAGATAAAGCAAGAACAGTAGAAGCAAAAAGATTTCTATATGCGCTCTTTATCCCGCTCGTAGGACAAGATGTTTGTACACGTTTGCTATCGACTTATTCGCTTTTAGAACTTATTTCAACAGCACAAACGACTACTGACTTAACTGTTTTCTCCACTATTTCAGGCATTGGGCCAGAGAAAAGCGCAAGCTTTGTAAGGTGGATGCAGGATGAGAAAAACAGAAACATTGTTGAAAATCTGCTTTCAGAACTCGAAATTACAGAGGTTTACCAATTGAGAAAGGTTCTCTATGTGAGGGTAAAACATTTGTTGTTACTGGTGATGTGCGTCATTACAAGAACCGAAACGAACTTAAGGCCTACATAGAAAGTCAAGGAGGCAAGGTTACTGGCAGCGTATCTAAATCTACAAATTATCTTATCAATAACGATATAAATAGCACATCAAGCAAGAATCAGAAGGCGCGAGAACTTGGAATAGACATTATCTCTGAGGATGACTTTATCAATAAGTTCACTAACAAGTAAGGTCAGAAACTAAAGAAAGCCGCTATCAAGGATAAAAAGTGTAGATCCAATGATAGCAGCTTTTTTTCGTTATACGCTTTGGAAACGTATTTACTAATACTACTAAATGGCATTCGGAACTTCTCAATTCAAGATGAGAAAAACCTCCTTTACAAGAAAAAAATGACCATAATAAAAATCGTAAACTATTTTCAGTAATAACTCTCTTATTCAACAATCTGAATATCAAGATGTTGAAAAAGCATCTGTTTTGTTATGCAAAAGAGCCTATTTTACAAGGCAATAGTGCCTGTTTTGCGCTGCAAAACAGGCATTATTATAATATCAAAGCATAACCTTCATTATTTACTAAAATTTTCTTTACAGGACTAAAGCACTAGAATGAGTACAACTTTGTGGTTTACTAACATTCTATTTATTCTTTTACATAAATGTGAGAACTTAAGAACTATGTTCGGACAAATACAGATTAACGATCTATGAAAGTTCTAAATGACAACATTCTCCCTAATAGGATTCTACCATAATTAAATTTCTATGGACTAAATAGAATCTTCTAATAAGCCTGAATCATCTCTTTTAGACTTTCCTCTTAAGCCAAACCCTAAGCCATCAAGTAGTTCATCAATTGCTGAACCTGCCATCTTTTCAATCTCTTTCGCAGCAGGATCTATTACATTCTCTTTCAATAGCTTTTCAGCTTTCTTTTGAAGATCCGATTGAACATTAAATTCAGCCTTCTTATAGTACTTTTCTGTTGCTAATTTTAGTTGGTCTTTATTCAACGTGAATACATGATTTAACACACCGAACGAAACAATATAGCTTTTCCCGCCAAAGTTAATTCTGCCAATTGAATATACGAAATTATTATCAACACTTATCAAATTTTCCATGGCTGCATCTATAACCTTCTTCGTAAACATATCATTGACTGTCTGTAACGCTTTTGAAAAGAGTGCATTATCTGAACCTTGAGCAGCATTTACTGCTGTTTCAGTTACCGTAGCAGTTACAACATCGGATAAAACACGCTTATGTTCTTCCGCTGAAGGACAGGTAAAGATTAGCAAACAAGTCAAAACAACAAGTGAAATCAAAAAACCTATAAGACAACCATAATATTTTTTAGGCTTTTCGGGAGTAACTCTTTTTTCATAAACATCGTCTATTGGCTGAGCATTAACATGGGGGATTCCATCAACAGGGGCACCGACCAGAACTGATTCACTATCTAATATATTACGCTTATTATCAGATTGTTGTGCATTATTACTCTTGTTTCCCATTAAAATTAGTCGTAACTCATCTACTTGCCACGCAGGCTTCCATTCACTCGAGTTAGTGGCCAATACCAAAGTAGTTGCTTCTATGCCTCGAACCGCAAGTTCCTGAACACTATAAGGCCCCTGCTTTTTATTATCTACATTAATATAAAATTCCATTCCTTCTGACATTATGTTATAATATTAAACTTTATGGAGTGCGAAATTATACATTATTTCCAAAACAAACAAGATTTCAGCATATTTTTATCCGTTAATGATTTCCATAAGACTATAAAAACTATAAACAAGAAAAAAAAGTTACGTTTTTTCTTGTCGTTATTTACCTTATTTATTATCTTTGCATATATTTCGAAAAAGTACACATATAAAATAATGTTTGAAAATTTAAGTGATCGTCTAGAACGCTCCTTCAAGATACTGAAAGGAGAGGGAAAGATTACAGAAATAAACGTAGCAGAAACACTAAAGATGTCCGTAGGGCATTGTTAGATGCTGACGTCAATTACAAAGTAGCTAAATCGTTTACAGACACTGTTAAACAAAAGGCATTAGGTATGAACGTATTAACAGCCGTTAAGCCTGGACAGCTTATGGTTAAAATTGTTCATGACGAGTTAGCAGAATTGATGGGTGGAGATACTGTAGGGCTGAAATTAGAAAACAAACCTGCTATTATCTTAATGAGTGGTTTGCAAGGCTCTGGTAAGACAACCTTTTCAGGTAAATTAGCAAACCTTCTAAAAACCAAAGAACATAAAAAACCATTACTTGTAGCCTGCGACGTATATCGTCCTGCTGCTATTCAGCAGCTAAAAGTTGTAGGCGAATCGGTAGGTGTACCTGTATACTGTGAACCTGAAAATAAGAATGTAAATGCTATTGCAGACAATGCTATCAAGGAAGCAAAGGCCAATGGCAACGACATAATCATCATTGATACTGCTGGACGCTTAGCTGTTGATGCGGAAATGATGGACGAAATTGAAAGTCTGAAGAATCATGTAAACCCTGACGAAGTCTTGTTTGTTGTTGACTCTATGACGGGTCAAGACGCAGTAAATACAGCTAAGGAATTTAACGACAGATTGGATTTTGATGGCGTAGTACTTACAAAGCTTGATGGTGACACACGAGGTGGTGCGGCATTATCTATCCGTACTGTTGTTACAAAGCCTATAAAGTTCATCGGTACAGGAGAGAAGATGGAAGCACTCGATGTCTTCCATCCAACTCGAATGGCAGATCGTATCTTAGGAATGGGTGACGTTGTTTCGCTTGTTGAACGTGCACAGGAGCAATTCGACGAGGAAGAAGCAAAGAGACTACAGAAAGATTCAGAAGAATAAATTTGATTTCAATGATTTCTACAATCAAATACAGCAGATAAAGAAAATGGGTAACTTGAAGGACCTTGCTGCTATGATTCCAGGTGTAGGAAAAGCTATACGCGATGTGGATATTGATGATAATGCTTTCAAGGGGATTGAGGCAATCATACAAAGTATGACACCAAAGGAAAGAACAAATCCTGAACTCTTGAATAATTCACGTCGCCTACGTATTGCAAAAGGCTCGGGCACAAATATACAAGAAGTAAACAGACTTGTAAAGCAATTCGAGCAAACACGCAAGATGATGAAAATGGTTACAGGCTCTAAAATGGCAGGCATGATGGGAAAAATGAAAAACATGCCTGGCATGCCAAAAGCGCCTAAACTATAAACACAAATTAAAAACAGTATTAAATCTAAGCTCAAGACCTATGGATTACAAACTAATCGATGGAAAGGCTACCGCAACAGCTATTAAAAAAGAAATTGCGGAAGAAGTACGCAAAATCGTAGAAGCAGGCGGAAAGCAACCACATCTTGCTGCCGTACTCGTCGGACACGATGGCGGAAGCGAAACTTACGTTAAGAATAAAGTACTCGCTTGCGAGGCTTGCGGTTTTAAATCTTCACTAATTCGTTTTGAAAGCGATGTTACTGAAGAAGAATTGTTAGCTTGCGTGGACAAATTGAATAAAGACAACGATGTAGATGGATTTATTATGCAACTTCCATTACCAAAGCACATCGACGAGCAAAAGATAATTATGGCAGTGGACTATCGCAAGGATGTTGATGGCTTCCACCCTATTAACGTTGGCCGTATGTCTATTGGTCTTCCTTGTTTTATCTCTGCAACACCATTAGGCATGCTGACATTGCTTCAACACTACAACATTCCTACATCAGGAAAGAAGTGCGTTATTCTCGGAAGAAGCAATATCGTTGGTAAGCCTATGGCTCAACTCATGATGCAAAAGCACTTTGGTGACGCTACAGTTACAGTTTGTCACTCACATTCAAAGACTTTGAAGGAAGAATGTTTAGCAGCTGATATCATTATTGCAGCTATTGGAAAGCCAGAATTTCTCACTGCAGACATGGTAAAAGAAGGTGCTGTCGTACTTGATGTAGGTACTACACGTGTTCCAGATTCTTCTCGTCCAAGTGGCTTCCGCTTAACAGGTGACGTTAAATTCGACGAGGTAGCGCCAAAATGTTCTTACATAACACCAGTCCCTGGTGGTGTAGGCCCAATGACAATCTGCTCATTAATGAAAAATACACTTGCAGCAGGTAAGAAAGAATTCTACAAATAAGACAACTACATTATAATTAATAAGGTGGGGAATTCGTTCTCCTACCTAAACCTATTACAAAACAACTATAAACGAAAGGAGGATTTATTATGACCGCGGAAGAATATTTCCGACAGGGCAATGAGTACAAAAAGAAAGGCGATTTTAAAAATGCAATGAATTGCTACTTAGAGGCAATAGATCTCGATCCTGAATCTCCAGCCTTAGAAGCAAAGAAAATGCTAGAAGACATTTTTAATTTTTACAACAAGGACGCTTATAATCCTTAAAAATACAAAAGCATGAGCAAGATTAAAGGAGCGATTGTCGTAAACACCGACAGATGTAAAGGATGCCAATTGTGTATTGTTGCCTGTCCAAAAGACGTGATAGACATAGCTCATAAAAAAGTTAATAACCACGGATACACTTATGTTGAACCTGCACACATTGACTTATGTATAGGTTGTGCAGCATGTGCAACAGTATGTCCAGATGGTTGTATCACAGTATACAAAAAAAGAGTGGAGGAATAAAGAATGGCAGAAAGAGAAGTAACATTAATGAAAGGCAACGAAGCTATAGCGCACGCTGCCATACGTTGTGGTGCAGATGGATATTTCGGCTATCCTATTACTCCACAGAGTGAAATAATTGAAACATTCGCACTTCTGAAGCCATGGGAAACAACAGGAATGGTTGTCTTGCAGGCTGAAAGTGAAACATCATCTATCAATATGATATATGGTGGTGCCGGTGCTGGAAAACGTGTACTAACATCTTCATCTTCTCCAGGTATAGCACTTATGCAAGAAGGCATAAGTTATATGGCTGGTGCTGAGCTTCCAGGTGTATTCGTAAACGTACAACGTGGAGGTCCTGGCTTGGGTACAATTCAACCAAGTCAAAGTGACTATTTCCAAGCTACAAGAGGTGGTGGTAATGGCGACTACAACGTAATCGTGTTGGCACCAAACTCTGTTCAAGAAATGGCTGACTTCGTAGATTTGGCTTTTGAATTGGCATTTAAGTATCGCAACCCTGCTATGATTCTTTCTGATGGTGTCATCGGTCAGATGATGGAAAAGGTTGTATTGCCACCACTAAAGCCACGTCGTACAGAAGAAGAAATAGCAAAAGAATGTCCATGGGCAAGTATGGGCCGCAAAGCAGAGCGTGAGCCAAACATAATTACATCGCTTGAGCTTAAGTCGGAAGTAATGGAAAAGAGAAACTTACACTTACAAGAGAAGTATAAGACCATTCGAGAAAACGAAACACGCTTTGAAACAAGCCAATACAAAGATGCCGATTACATTATAGTAAGCTTTGGTAGTGCTTCTCGTATTGGCGAAAAAGCAGTAGAATTGGCACGCGAACAAGGTCTGAAAGTTGGGTTATTCCGCCCTATTACTCTATGGCCATTCCCAAGTAAAGAGCTTGTTGAAATCTCAAAAAACAAGAAAGGAATATTAGTTAGCGAGATTAATGCTGGTCAAATGGTTCAAGACGTAAGACTTGCTATTGATGGTACCATACAAGTAGAACACTTTGGAAGATTGGGTGGTATCGTTCCTGAACCAGAAGAGATAGTAGAAGCACTAAAAGATAAACTTATAAAATAAGAAATCGGAGGAATGCCCAATGGCAGAAAATAATATAATTTCGCCAGAGAATCTGGTATACGCAAAACCCAAACTAATGAATGACACGATAATGCACTATTGTCCTGGTTGTTCACATGGTGTTGTGCATAAGCTCGTAGCAGAGGTTATTGCCGACATGGGTATGGAAGAAAAACAATTGGTGTATGTCCTGTAGGTTGTGCAGTGTTCGCTTATCGCTATCTTGATATCGACTGGCAAGAAGCAGCACATGGAAGAGCACCTGCAGTTGCTACTGCCATCAAACGCCTTTGGCCAGACCGTTTGGTATTTACTTACCAAGGTGATGGTGACTTGGCTTGTATTGGTACAGCTGAAACCATACATGCTCTTAACAGAGGTGAGAACATTACAATCATCTTCATAAATAATGCTATCTATGGAATGACCGGAGGACAAATGGCACCAACAACTTTGATTGGTCAAAAGACAGCTACTTGTCCTTTTGGAAGAACTCCAGATATACATGGTTATCCACTTAATATGACCGACTTGGCAAGTCGCTTAGAAGGAACTTGCTATGTTACTCGTCAAAGTGTTGACACTGTTGCATCTATAAACAAAGCAAAGAAAGCTATTCGCAAGGCATTCGAATCAAGTTTGCAAGGTAAAGGCAGCTCACTTGTAGAGATTGTATCTACTTGTAATAGTGGATGGAAACTAAGTCCTGTAAAAGCTAATGAATGGATGCGAGAAAATATGTTCCCTCATTATGAAAAGGGCGATCTTAAAGACGAAACTGGCATATAACCAAACTTAAAGCATTTATAGTATGAAGAAAGAGATCATAATTAGCGGTTTCGGAGGACAAGGCGTTCTCTCTATGGGAAAGATTTTGGCCTATTCGGGACTTATGGAAGATAAAGAAGTAACATGGATGCCCGCATACGGACCAGAACAACGTGGTGGAACAGCGAATGTTACTGTTATTGTAAGCGACGAACGCGTATCATCTCCTATTTTGAGTAAGTATGATGTTGCTATTGTGCTCAACCAACCTTCACTCGAAAAGTTTGAAGAAAAGATTAAGCCAGGCGGTATACTTATATATGATGGATTTGGCATTGTAAACCCACCAACTCGTACAGATATTACTGTTTATCGTATAGATGCGATGAACAAAGCAGCAGAAATGAAGAACTCTAAGGTCTTCAATATGATTGTTCTTGGTGGACTACTCAAAGTTTGTCCTATTGTAAGTTTGGACGGATTAAACAAAGCATTGTTTAAAACTTTACCAGAGCGCCATCACCACTTAATACCTCTAAATATGGAAGCTGTAGAAGTTGGTGGTAGCATTATTACGCAAATCTAAAAGTAACATTTAGTTTCACCCTATCCTTATATAAAGAGGCCCGTGCAGAAATGTTGACGAGCCTCTTTTTTATATATGATCATCTCTCAAAAGCTTAAAAAATAGATAAAAAAATACTTTTTTAGTGCAATTCGTCTCATTTCACATCTAAAAACACACTTTTTTTACACACTTTTCAGCAAAAACATTTGGTCAATTGCGTAATTTTTTATTACTTTGCATCGTAATATAAAATATTATTTAAAAAAGTATTAATAAATTTTCAGAGAAATGAAAAAGTTAGGTTTATTGTTTGCTGCCACAGTTTTTGCAGCATCTGCATCTGCACAAACAGTTGCAGAAAGTAAGACTTTCGACAACATTTACATCGGTATTAACGGTGGTGTTGCTACTAAGACAACTGGCCACAAATGGTTGAGCGACCTCAACCCTAACGCAGGTCTTCGTATTGGTCGTTATTTCACTCCTGTATTCGGTTTAGCAATTGAGGGTAACGCATACTTCTCTAACAAACCTTGGAGATCAACAGGAACTATCGTTCGCTACATCAATACACAGTTGTTGGGTACTGTAAACTTCAGCAATTGGTTTGGTGGTTACAAAGGTGAGCCACGTGTATTTGAAGTAAGTGGTGTATATGGTCTCGGTTGGGGTCACGTTTTCAATCACAGAGACGATATGGAACCAATCAACCGCATGACATCAAAGGCAGGTCTTGACCTCGCATTCAACTTTGGTTCAAAGAAGCAATGGCAAATTTATATTGAGCCTTCTATCAACTGGGCATTCCTTGGTCAGCACGAAGGTCGTACCAAGAATGATGGTTCAGGTCAATATGGTTTCAATGCTTACTCAAATGGTGACCAACCAGTTTACAACATTCACAACTCAATGGTTCAGTTGAATGCTGGTATCGTTTACAAGTTTAAGAACTCTAATGGTGCTCACAACTTCACAATCGTTACTCCACGTGACCAAGCTGAAATTGATGCACTCAACGCACAAATTAATGAACTTCGCAATCGTAAGCCAGAAGTTATCACTAAGCAAGTTGAAGTTGTTAAGGAAGTACCTGCAGTTAAGGAATTCACTGTTTCTGACCTTGTATTCGTAACATTCGCTCAAGGTAAGTACAATCTTACAAGAGAGGCAAAGGCAGCTCTTGACAACGTTAAGGAAGGTAGCCACGTACAAGTTGTTGGTACAGCATCTCCAGAAGGTAGCGCAGCTCTCAACCAGAAGTTGTCTGAAAACCGCGCTCAGGTTGTAGCTGATTACCTCAGAAGCCGTGGTGTTATCATTGACGAAGCTACTGGTAAGGGTGTTCAGGGTGTAACCTCTAATCGTCTTGCAGTTGTTTACGTTAAGTAATTTAACACAGAACAAATAATTTTTTAATTACATAATTAATCCTCGGTGCGAAAGTACCGAGGATTTTTTTAATATCTAAACTTTTAAAAAACAAATATCAAGTTCCCTTTTAAAAAAATAAAAATTAGAAGATTATTGAGAAGTGATATTATAACGATTATTATTCATTTTTCTCACTTATCAGTCAGATAGTTACTTACAACTATTCTTTCTTATAGCTAAGATATATTTTTAAAAAAATGATTGTAGAACTCGGTAATAATAAGACTAGAAATATATTGTTTCTCCTATCTATTAGCCTATAAAGAAAAAAATTATTATATATTAAGAAAAAAATGTAATTATGAATTCTAAATAAGTAATTACAATTTAATTTTTTTCGTAATTACATTTTATATAGCAATTCTATCCTCCTATTAATACTACATGTCAACGTCATTGAACATGTTGATTATTTCATCTGCACTATAAACTAGTTTAGCAGAGAACAATTAGACGTTTGAGAAAAGAATAAGACTAGATATAATTTATCACTCTTAAAAACAAATATAAAATAACCTTCATTGTGGAAAGCAATTAAGAAAATTATCACTACTTTTGCACTAAAGACAACATTATATAAATAGAGCATATGAATAACCTACCTACAATAGGCAAATACCACTTTATGGCTGAGCCGTTCCATTGCGATTTTACAAAGCATTTATTTATTGGGCATTTAGGAAATAATCTTTTAAATGCAGCTGATTTCCATAGTAACGATCGTGGTTATGGAGTAAATTATCTAAACACCATAAATAAGACATGGGTTCTAAGCAGACTTGCTATAGAATTAGACGAAACGCCTGCTATCTATGATAAATTTATAATAGAAACATGGGTAGATAGTGTTATGCGCTATTTTACAAACCGTAACTTCAAAATAACAAATGAAGACGGACACATATATGGTTATGGAAAAAGTATATGGGCAATGATTGATACAGAAACTCGGGAACCTGTAGATATTATGAAAGTTGACAACGAAACTATCTCAAAACATATAGAAACTAACTATGACAACCCTATCAAGAAATCGTCTAGAGTAAAATTGGACAGCAACCTCATACTTCAGAAATCAATTATAGCCCATTACAATGATGTTGACATCAACGGACATGTAAATTCTATAAAATATATAGAACACATCTTAGATATTTTCCCACTCGAATGGTATAAACAACATAGCATACAGAAGTTTGATATTGCCTACATAGTAGAATCTCACTATGGTGAAACACTCAATTTCTATACGGATAAAGAAATTGAGCCTATAAATAACGAAGTTGCGATACAAATAACAAAATCAAGTATTGAAGGTGAAACTGAGGTTTGTCGTTGCAAAATAATATTTGGTTAGGATTATTATTTTTCCTTCTGTATTATTAAAATGAGCAGCTTTTCAATACACTTTTTTTATACAAGTATACTCTAAAAAAAGTAGATGATAAAAATAAACTATCAAATCTCGCATTGAATATTCATAAAATAATGCGAAATTTAGCAATTAAACAATCTTATATTTTGGATTTCCCCAATAATTCATTATATTTGCAAATAGAATAAATATATTATTAATCTAAATTTTATGAACGACAACAAAGTAATGAACCGTGCGGCGGACAATATCAGAATTCTTGCTGCTTCCATGGTAGAAAGAGCAAAATCAGGACACCCTGGAGGAGCAATGGGAGGCGCAGACTTTATCAATGTCCTCTTTTCTGAATACTTGGTATTCGACCCCGAACAACCTGAATGGGCTGGTCGCGATAGGTTCTTTCTAGACCCTGGTCACATGTCTCCAATGCTATATTCAGCATTGGCGCTTCAAGAAAAATTTACAATAGAAGAATTAAAAGATTTCCGTCAGTGGGGATCCCCTACTCCTGGACATCCTGAACACGATATTAAAAGAGGTATAGAAAATACTTCTGGACCATTAGGACAAGGACATACATTTGCAGCTGGAGCTGCTGTTGCCGAGAAATTCCTCGAAGCAAGATTGGGTAGTGAGGTTATGCAACATAAGATTTATGCATATATTTCTGATGGTGGTGTTCAAGAAGAAATTTCGCAAGGCGTTGGACGTATTGCAGGAACTTTAGGTCTAAACAACCTTATCATGTTCTATGATGCCAACGACATTCAGCTTTCTACTGAATGTAACGAAGTTATGAACGAAGACACAGCTGCTAAATATAAAGCATGGGGCTGGAATGTACTAACTTGCAATGGTAATGATGTAAACGAGATACGACAAGCTCTTGATGCTGCACATACCGAAAAAGAGCGTCCAACACTTATTATTGGTAAAACAATCATGGGTAAAGGTGCACTTAGAGAAGATGGCACAAGCTACGAACATAGTATTCAAACACATGGCGCACCACTAGGTGGGAATGCATACATTAATACCATAAAGAACCTGGGCGGCGATATTAACGATCCATTTAAAGTATTCCCTGAGGTTTCAGAACTTTATGCTAATCGTTTGAAGGAACTGAGGGATATTGTAGCGAAACGCCATGAAGAAGAACAAAAATGGGCGGAAGCTAATCCTGAAAAAGCAAAATTATACAAAGAATGGTTTAGCGGTAAAGCACCTAAAATAGATTGGACTGCTGTCAGTCAAAAAGCTGACGTTGCAACACGTGCAGCAAGTGCTACTTGCTTAAGCGTACTTGCTGAACAAGTTCCTAATATGATTTGTTCATCTGCTGACCTTTCTAATTCTGATAAGACAGATGGTTTCCTAAAGAAGACAAAGAGTATTGTACGTGATGATTTCTCTGGTGCTTTCTTCCAAGCTGGTGTTAGTGAATTAACAATGGCTTGCATGTGTATTGGTATGATGCTACATGGTGGAGTCGTTACAGCTATGGGGACATTCTTTGTATTCTCTGACTATATGAAACCTGCTGTTCGCCTCGCTGCCTTAATGCAAGTTCCTGTAAAATTCATTTGGAGCCACGATGCATTCCGTGTAGGTGAAGATGGTCCTACACACGAGCCAGTTGAACAAGAAGCACAAATACGCTTAATGGAGAAACTCCAGAACCATTCGGGAAAAGATTCTTTACGCGTATTCCGCCCTGCCGATGCAGAAGAAACAACAATTTGCTGGCAAATGGCGATGGAAAACATAGATACACCAACAGCCTTGATTCTTTCTCGTCAAAATGTTACAAATCTCCCAGAAGGTAATAATTACGAGTTAACACGCAAGGGAGCATACATTGTAAATGACTCTGACGAGAACTATGACGTAATTCTTGTTGCTAGTGGTTCAGAAGTTTCTACTTGTATTGCTGGAGCTGAACTTCTTAAAGCCGATGGAGTAAAGGTGCGTATTGTAAGTGCACCATCAGAAGGATTGTTCCGCCGTCAATCTGCTGAATATCAAGAAAGTATTCTTCCTAAGAATGCAAAGATATTTGGTTTAACAGCGGGTCTTCCTGTTACATTACAAGGCTTAGTAGGAGCAAATGGTACTGTTTATGGTCTGAATAGCTTCGGTTTTTCGGCACCATACAAAGTACTTGATGAAAAACTGGGCTTTACTGCTCAGAATGTTTACGAACAAGTTAAATTATTTAGCATAATACTAACCGAGCCTCGCAGAATACTCTCCTACGGGGCTCTTAATGACTTTAACGCTTATGGAAATTAAAACAGTAGGTATTGCCTGCGATCACGCTGGCCTTCCTTTAAAGAAATTTGTCATTCAGTATCTCGAAGAAAATAAACTCCCTTATAAGGACTTTGGCTGCAACAGCGATTTAAGTTGCGATTACCCAGACTATGCGCACCCACTTGCAGAAGCTCTTTGTAATGGAGAAGTTTATCCTGCTATTGCTATTTGTGGTAGTGGTGAAGGTATGGCAATCACACTCAATAAGCACCAAGGGGTAAGAGCTGGTTTAGCTTGGAACAAAGATGTTGCAGAACTTATCCGTCAACATAACGATGCTAATGCACTCGTTTTACCTGGTCGTTTTGTTGATAACAGAACTGCAGGAAAGATTATGGATGCATTCTTTAAAGCTACTTTTGAAGGTGGACGCCACGAACGTCGTGTACAGAAGATTGACATTGCAAAATAAATACATCGCCAGTATATAAAATAAAAGAGACTTTCCATTATGGAAAGTCTCTTTTATTTTTGTTTGAACCTTATGTTATCTTAGTTTCATTTTCTTTATTTGCCTTTTAACCAAAGAAAAAAATATAAGCTAATTACACTCTACTTTTACTTTATAGTTTCTTTCTATCACTCAGATGTGAGTTATAAGACTCTTCAAATACTGCACTTACAGTGTTGATTTCTAAGAAAGTGGTAACACCACCTTTACCCATTTCCCCTGAAATATAGGCTATCTTATCGTCTAAAGAAATATAGCCACGTTGGCGTAACATTCGTAAAGCAGCCTTAAAAACCTCATGTTTAGCTTTCTTTTCCTGCTGATAAGCAACAGGAATTAAACCATAACTAAGATTCAACCAACGTTGTAACTTTTCATGATAGCAAATTGCTAATACTGGATTAGGGCCTCGGAAAGCAGCCAAATTGCGTGCTGTTTTTCCAGTATCACTATCAGTTATAATTCCTTTTACACCAAGATGTTCGGTTGCTTCAATAGCACTCTTTGCCAAAAACTCGCGCTGTCCCATATCATCGTTGAGTGGAATATCTAAAAATCCTTCGCGATGTGCATCTTTTTCAGCACGTTCTGCAATAGTAGCCATCGTACGACAAGCTTCAATCGGATACTTTCCACTAGCAGTTTCACCACTCAACATCAATGCGTCAGTGTAGCTATAAATAGCATTTGCAATATCGGTTACCTCAGCACGAGTTGGACGAGGGTTGTTAATCATTGTGTGTAACATCTGCGTAGCAACAATTACTGGCTTTCGTTTTGCTATACACTTTCTAATGATATTACGCTGAATACCTGGTATTTGTTCTATTGGAACCTCAATTCCCAAATCTCCACGCGCAATCATAATACCATATGAAGCATCAATAATCTCGTCAATATTGTCTACTCCTTCTTGGTTTTCTATTTTTGAAATAATCTTTATATCAGAGTTATGCTCATCCAAAAGATCTTGAACGACCTTAACATCTGCTGCAGAACGTACAAATGAATGGGCAATAAAATCTACATCTAAATCAATCGCCAACTTTATATTCGTAATATCTTTTTCTGTTAATGCAGGCAAATCTATATGAGCACCTGGTATGTTCACACTTTTTCGTGAGCCTAACTCCCCATCGTTCGTTACTTTTGCCACAAGCATAGGACCAGCACTTTCGATAATTTCCATATCAATCGCACCATCGTCGAATAACAAATGGTCACCTTCTTTCACATCGCTTGCTATATTCTTGTAAGAAAGGTTCACTATGTCGTGGGTAGATTCTACATCAGGGCGTCCAAAAACCTTGACTATATCGCCCATTTTATACTTTATCGGCTCACCAACAGATGTTGTACGAATTTCAGGACCTTTTGTATCAATAAGCAAAGCAATATGAGGTGAAACTGCGCGCGTATTTTTTACTATCTTTCTTATCCCCTCTTCTGGTGCATGTGCAGTATTTATACGCACAACATTCATACCTGAGAAAAATAGTTTGCGTAGAAAATCAACATCACATCTAAAATCACTGATCGAACATACAATCTTCGTTTGCTTCATATTTCGTGTTATTTTTGTTTAGTTAGACATTGCCGTAAAAACGACGTATAATAAAGTTGATGCTATAATCAAGATGGTTGCAAATATAAGGAAACTTATGATAGCCTTCTTACCAATTTCGCTGATAAATTGTTTTCGTGTCTCTTTTTCCTTTTCTCTTTGCTTTTCGGCCGTAAGCATTGGTACTGCAATTGTAGATTCTACACTACAGAATGGACAATTACACTTCACTGTAGCGCCTTCTTCCGCTTTAATACTAAACTGTCGCATGCAGTTCTTACAGCTGACTTGGAAGTATCGTAGTGCCATAACCTTATCTTACATTCTCTATTAAGAACTTGTTATCAACTTGTTTTAGTTTAACAAGTCGCTGTTCTGTCTCTCCATTTTGCGATAATCTTACCTTATACCAATCGTCTTCATAATATGAAATTCTTAAATTACGAGCCAATTCATCTGCATTCTCTAATCCTGAGAGTGTACCAAACATTCCCCACCAAGCTGATTCTTTATCTAAATCAGAAGCATTTTCATCGTCTCCATAAAGTATTCGCTTACAACCTTCAGTCAGATAAGACTCATATTGTCTTACGTCTACTCGAGATAGTACAGCATTTAGATAGAACGACCGTAAGAAAGAGCAAGCTGAAGCCCGTAGCTTCTCTTGTTTTTCGGCTTCAATCGCTTTTACTTTAAGCATTTCCTTCACCTTCATCACTGAATCACGATGATGTTTACGTGCTATTCTTTCAAGTTCCTTTTGTTGCTGCTGATACCAATTAAACGTAAAAGCACCTCCTATAAGAAGTACTATTGCAAGAAGAAAAAATATTATTGATACTAACTTTCTGCTTTTCTTACGACTTTTTGATGTCGGAATATTTTTCTCATTTTCATGTGAAAGAGGTTCATTTACACTTTGAACACCAGTATTTTGAGAATCTGGAGCTTGTATTGTTGGTACCGTAATTTGTTCTTTAGGTATCAAAATAGTTAATTTTTGCCCACAATGTGGGCAAACAGAAGTTGTTCGCAGTATGTTATCAACTGAAATACGAAACTTCCCTCCGCACTTTTTTGCAAGTTACTTGATAGAGCATCTTTATTTTTCTGCAAATTTAATACTTTTCTTTCGTATAATAAAATATTTTCGATAATAGCTATAAACTTTTATAGACAGTTCTTTAAAATTGCTTCCTTCAATTAAAGAATAAACAAAAGAGAAATACTAAAAGACTATTCTATTAAAACATTACTCTTTTATTTAATTGATAATAATACAAGTCCACTTTGTTATTTTTTTTACATTATAATTTTGTCATGATTTCGTTAAGATTTCTCAGTAGAACATATATATACTAACCGTCTTATTATCAACATATTGCAAAACCTATTGTTTTGCAATGTAAAAGCGCCTGTTTTGCACGCTGAAAGTGCCTATTTTGCATCGCAAAACAGGCGCTTTTGCAAAACCAAACAATTGGGTATTGATTATTAACTGGTTTTTTCTTTACAAACCAAACCTATCTACTATAACACATTAAATCATGTGAGAAAAGCAATAAACATTGGAAAAGAGTTATGAAAGATTGGTTGTCTCATTAAAAAATTGTATTTTTGCATTATCAATATTTACTGGTTTAAAATACGAACGATACTGCAAAAAGATGAATATCTACAATCAACGGGAAGCACAACAACGCATGAACGAACTTGCAAAAGCAAATAAATCATTTGTTTTTATTATCAGTTACGATCAGAAAAAAGCTTATATAGAAGAGCTTGAGCATATAGACGCTTCGGAAATGCTTTATGCCTTTCCCGCAATAAATAATATTCCAACTGACAAAACAGCAAGTAATAACACGCCAGTAGAATGGATATTTGATGCACCAGACCGTGCAGAATATCAGCGTAGCATTGAACACGTAAAGACCAATCAACATAATGGCAACAGCTATTTGACCAATTTAACTTGCCAAATACCCATTCATACCAACCTTTCAATGCGAGAAATTTTTCTCCGCTCGACTGCTAAGTATCGCTGTTGGGTTAAAAACAACTTTGTTTGCTTCTCTCCTGAGATATTCGTTCGTATAGAAGGACAAACTATTCGTTCATTTCCTATGAAAGGAACCATAGCTGCCAATACACCAAACGCTGCAGAAATATTAATGAACAATGCAAAAGAAGCTGCCGAACATGCTACAATTGTAGACTTAATACGTAACGATCTAAGTATTGTAGCCAATCAAGTATCAGTAGAGAGGTATCGTTATATCGACAAACTAACCACTAATAAAGGACAAATACTACAGACTAGCTCAGAAATAGTTGGACAAATCCTTCCTCATTACCATACAAATGTTGGTGATTTGGTATTCAGTCTACTTCCAGCAGGTTCAATAACAGGTGCACCAAAGTCTATAACAACCCGTATTATTGCTGAAGCTGAGACTTATGAACGTGGTTTTTATACGGGCGTTATGGGACATTGGGCAAATGGAAACCTCGATAGTGCAGTAATGATTCGTTTTATTGACACCGATGGAAAACAACTTTTCTACAAAGCTGGTGGAGGTATTACAGCACAAAGTAACGATGACGACGAATATAACGAAATATTAGAAAAGGTATATGTGCCTATTTATTGAAACAATGTGTGTAGAACAAGGGAGGATTATCAACCTTGACTACCACTTAGAACGGATAAAATCCACGCGGAAACGCTTTTGGAATACAGAAAATATGGTTTCTGTAGACGATCTTTCAGCCCTTGCCGCAACCCAAAACGACCGAGCAAAGTTGCGTTTTACCTACGACAAAGAAAACATATACGACCTTTCTTGTACGCCTTATAGTATAAGAAAGATTGAAAAACTTAAGCTACTGATAAACAACGATATAGAATACGCTTATAAAAGTATTGATAGAAGCGCTTTAAACTTATTGAAGGGCCAAGTAAACCCTCAGAAGAGATTGTCATTGTACAACAAAATCATCTTACTGACACCTCTTATACGAATATAGCACTATTCGATGGTGAGCTATGGATAACACCTTCTACACCCTTACTTAATGGAACGCGACGCAAACAACTACTCAATGCTGGTAAAATAATAGAGCGTGAAGTGCTTGTTACCGACCTAAATTCGTTTCAATCCATATCTCTTATCAATGCTATGATAGATTTAGAAGAACTCGTTTTACCCGTTTCGAGTATAGAGAACTTGCTATAAACCAATGAATAATCCACTTTCAAGCAGTCGTATAAGACAGAAAACACTCCAAAAAAAATAAAGAAAAAGTTTGATAAAAACTTGTAAGTTCAAAATAATATCGCTATTTTTGCACCCGCTTACAAAAAGTAAGGGCGTTTAGCTCAGTTGGTTTAGAGCATCTGCCTTACAAGCAGAGGGTCGGCGGTTCGAATCCGTCAACGCCCACTTAGGGGGTAGTTTCCAGAGTGGCCAAATGGGGCAGACTGTAAATCTGCTGCTTCTAGCTTCGGTGGTTCGAATCCATCACTACCCACAAAAAAGGCATCTTCAGAAATGAAGATGCCTTTTTTATGGCTTTATATTTCTTATTTAAGTTGTTCTTCCAATGCTTCTAAGTAATCTAAAAAAACTTGTTCGCCCTTTGGTTCTAACGTACAGGACTTCCGTGGACACTTGCCAAAGAGCGCACGCATAGTAGTAATATAACCTTTTTGTTCCAAAAGTTCTAACTGCTCGTTCATTTCTTCATCGGTTGCACCAGTTTGTTCACACAGATAAAGAAACGCCACCTCCCTGTTTGTCATTAAGATTGACATTACAGAAAGGCTCAACTTGTTCTGAAAAAATGGGTCTAATGGCTTCCTCATACTTTTCTTTCTCTCTTTCTAAAAGAAACATCGGTGTTAGTAACCAAGGCATCAAGAATCACAATTAGTAGGAATAAAGGAAAAAGAATTTTTTCTCTTGTATCAAACTCAAAGATATTCTGCATAAGCGTATCAATTGCATAGTATGTAAAAATGATGTATCCTCCTACGCTTACATTATTGGAACGTTGAGGTAAACATAAACACAAACCTGACAATACAATACCTAAGAATGAGAAACAAAATGGTATGAAATTACTTTCGAACTTAGAAAACAATGTTAAACAAGCTGTAATGAAAACCATCCAAGTCCATGCAGAAAGTATTCTACATTCAACGACACTATAAGTAGCAAGTCGCTTCTTCTTTATTATGTATGTAAAGCCGAACGTACACCAAGCAATTAAAGGAGTAATGCCATACAAGTAAGATATCCAAGGGCCAACAAAGTAGCTCATAGCATAAAGAACGAGTGTCAGAACAGACCAAACAGCAATGAATCGTGGTAATTTCGAATTGATACCATCGGAGTTTTCAATTGCCTCTTTAATAGTTGCAATACTTTCAGCTACCCCCATTTGCTTTTCATCAGTAGTTTCGTTGCTGTTTTCTTTCATCACTTTCATTGTTTCTTTGGTAATATTATCCATACTAATAGAATTTATGTAATGAAACAAAGATAATGATATTTTAATCATAAACCGATACAACATAGTACTTTTTAACGCCATTTAACACCGCATCTTTCGTAAATACAGCATTTACATAGCAAACAAACAGTTTAATTTGCCTATAAAAGAAAAATATAGTACCTTTGCAATACTAAACTAATAGTAATGAAAGGTAGTTTCGCATATTTTATCTTCGCATTGTTCTTACTTATATCTTGTAATAAGCAAGAGGGGAAATCATCAACCAACAAGTCAATAGACACAATTCCAATGTTGGTAGAACGAGTGCAGAAAAGTTCTCGTTTGTACACTTCTGAGTATCATATTCACAAGATAATCACACATAGCGACAAGGTAAAAGCAGAAGGAACATTCCTCAACAAGAAGTTTTCAGTGAACCTTCCTCTTGGCGATCGTCGTGTAGCCATACCACTTGATGCCGTTGTAAAGGCCTATATTGATTTTTCAGACTTTAGCAACAAGAACGTAAAGAAAGACGGTAATGGCAAATAACTATTATATTGCCCGACCCACGTATAGTAATAACCAGTACAAAGGTAAATCATAAAGAAATGAAACAATATGTTGCATTCACTCGAAGTAACTTTTCTGATGCCGAACTAACAAGTTACGAGCAACAGGGAAGGCAACAAATTGTTAATTCTATAGGTCAGATGGGCATTATTGAGCATGCTCAAGAGAGTGCAGCAAGGCAGCTTATTCCGATGTTAAAGATGCTTGGATATAACGAAAACGATATAACCATTAGCTTCCGCAAAGAGTTTACACTGTCTGATATTACACGGTTTATCGAAAGTTCAACCCTTCAAACCGATAGAAAGAAATGAGTAACAGCATACAAAAGTTCGTTCGTAAAACTACCAGAGCCTTTTGGTTGCAAGTATTTGGAATTGCATTGCTCATCGGTGGTGGCATTTGGCTTGTGAAATGGCTTAATAATTCCAATTCCATTTCTGTGAATGTAGACCAACGTATAGACATTACACCACAACAAATACAGTCTATCCAAAGCATTGGACAATGGGAATTTCTTGCCATTAACGACGAAGAAATGGTTGATACAGTGCGAGAACGCTTTTTTTCTGATAATGAATTAGTCCGCATTTACTATGGAACTCTTCGGTTGGGAATAGACCTACATAAGGCGAAACCTAGATGGCTACGTGTAGAAAATGATTCTGTTGTTGTGGCAACGCTACCCAATATAGAACTTTTAGACCGCAACTTCATTGACGAGGCACGCACGCAATCGTTCTTTGAAAGTGGAAACTGGTCTGCTGAAGATAGAGAAAAACTTTATAACAGAGCCTATCAGAAAATGTTGAAACGCTGTTTCACGAAAGAGAACATAGCCACAACAGAAAACAATGCGCGCAAACATTTCGAGAAAATGCTTAATGCTATGGGCTATAAAAACGTGCGAGTAGAATTTGAAAAGAAGGCTACAACAAAATAAAAAATTCATTATTTAAGGATATTCAGTAGGTAAAAAGATGTATTTTAATTTAAAACCTTATTATACTCACTATAGATCACTCACTCAATTGGGCTTGCCTATCATTGTTGGACAAATAGGAACAATTATTCTTGGACTTGCCGACACACTCATGATTGGCCAGCATAGCACAACCGAACTGGGTGCAGCGGCTTTCGTAAACAATATGTTTACGTTGGTTTTAGTATTCGGAATGGGCTTTGCCTATGGTGTTACACCTATTGTTGGCTCGCTTTTCGGACGCGAAGAGAACGAGAAGATAGGCAGAATTTTAAAGAATGCTCTCTTAGTAAATACACTATTGGCAGTTTTACTCGTAGCAATCATGTGGTTACTCTACGCCAATCTTGATAATTTAGGGCAACCTGAGGAATTGTTACCCATCATGCGGCCTTACTTTATCGTTAATCTTGTATCGCTACCTTTTGTTTCTTGGTTCAATACCTTTAAGCAATTGTGCGACGGAACCACCGATACGAAGACTCCAATGTGGATTATGCTGGGTGGAAACCTGCTCAATGTAGCAGGCAACTATGTCTTAATATATGGTAAATTAGGCTTTCCTGAGTTAGGATTGTATGGTGCTGGTATTTCAACAATGGTTTCGCGCATCTTGATGACGGTTACAATAGCCATCATTTTCTTTACTTCAAAGCGATATAAGTCATACCATCACGGCTTCTTCAACCAGTCTATCAATCGTTCGGACCTTACTTTGCTCTTCCAAATAGGCTTTCCTTTAAGTCTTCAGATGGGTATGGAGACGGCAGCTTTCAGTCTAAGCTCTATCATGGTAGGCTGGATTGGAACCAAAGCATTGGCTGCCCACCAGGTCATGCTGTCTATTTCGCAACTGTTCTATATGGTCTATTACGGCATGGGGGCTGCAGTTGCAATTCGCGTAAGCTACTTTAGTGGGCAACACGACTACAAAGCAGTGCGTCTTTCTTCGTCAGCTGGTTTTCATCTCATTATGTTAATTGCGTTCATAGTAGCCATTCCTGTCTTCATTTATCGTAATAGCATGGGGGCAATCTTTACCGATAGCGAAGAAGTTTGCCGTATGGTAGCACAGCTTATATGGCCTTTGATGATATATCAGATAGGCGATGGTTTGCAGTGTGCTTATGGAAACGCTATGAGAGGGCTATCTTATGTGAAGTCTCTCGTCCCAACTTCATTTGTATCATTCTTCTTAATCAGTCTGCCAATTGGTTATTTGCTTGGTATAAGGTTTGATTTTGGACTACATGGTATATGGTATGCCTTCCCATTCGGATTGACTGCAGCAGGCTTGCTCTACTATTACTACTTTAACAAACAGTTAAATAAGCTAACCAAACTAGAGCAATAGTTGTCGGAAAATGGATTAACAGGCTCATTCTTTTAGCATTCCCAACTTGGCTTTCCTATTATACCAATGTAATAACAAAGCCTTTGGAGAATTTTAAATAGCCAAGAGAAATAAGCCACTTCTATCGGATAAAAAGACGCTAACGATGTAAACATTTTTCAAGCACACAATTATTATCTAATTATATGATAATCAGTGCATTGAAAAACAGCCTGTTTTGCGTTATAAAAGTGCCTGTTTTACATGGTAAAAGTGCCTATATTGCGTCGCAATATAGGCACTTTTGCAACACCAAAGCGCAGTTAACGTTTTCCCGTTGCACTTTTCTTTACAATTAAGAACCATTTGAAGGACAAATCATAGTCGTACGAAAGAAAATACAAACGACTATTTTTAATAACAAATAAGGCTGAACCCCTTAGAGTTCAGCCTTATTTGTATAAGTAAGTACAAGGTTTATCAGACTTCAGTAGCGATAGGAATACATTCTTTCCGATTCATAAACAAAGAGAGAGATAACATATATTACTATCTACTTAATCTGCTGATGTTATGCAACCAATCGACTTTAAATACATGAATCATACAGATTTGATGAACTGAAAAAGCTAAAAGCAATGCTTCGTATGTCTTACATACCTTCCTCTTCAGCCATTTCCAATTCTGTTTTTGGCTTTTCTTGAGGTGCATTGCCCTCAGTATCGCTTTCAATATCAAGTTGAACAGATGACGTAATCTTCAGTGCTCCCAAATTGTTTATAGTTATATCAATCGGAATAAACTCGTCGCTATTAGGGTCAGGCGAGCCTACGCTTGCACCAAACTTAAGGAAATTGCCATCTACTTTATCGAACATGAAACCAATAAATGCACCATTTTTGCCATACTTATTATTGGTAAACTCTTTAAAATCACTCTTTTTAAAGTGCGTTTAAAGAACTCTGTTCCGTCAGAACGGGTAATAAGAACTTCTACTTTATTGTCGTAATACTTCTTCCCATCGCTATCTATTACCATGGGAAGGTCTTTATCAGCATGGCGTTGAATATTTATCGTGTATGTTCCTCCCAACCATTCCACTTGTTTTTTATACTCAAAGTCAGCAAGTTGCTGCGGATTGTGCGACGGAACAGCCTGTGGTTTTATCTTAGTGATAATGTTATCCGACTTCTTTTCCTTCTTACAAGAAACTACGGCAACCGTAAGCAACCCGCATAATAGGAACAATGATGTATTTCTTATAGCCTTCATCTGATAAAAATAAAATGTATATTCATTGCAAATGTACTGCTTTTTCTGAAATCAACCAAATTGTAAACAAGATAAATCCTTACTAATAGCGCAGTAAAGTCCATCTACAATGAATGGAGTATCACGCTTGTGATACAATGAAAAGATGATAAACGTTACTGAAACTACTTTCTTTCGAGTGTGATATGGTACAAACCTGCATATGCATCCTCCATGTGTGTGAACGAAATAACCACTGCAAAGTCGTCTCCTTTCTTATTGTGTTCAGGGTGTCCGAGCACAAAATTGCCATTCAAAGAAAGATAATCGTCCTCCCCAAGTACTTTATAACCATACGAAAGAGCATCTTCTGCAAAGCGAATCATCTCTTCTTCCGACCATGTATAAAGGTTAATGCGCTGTGTTGTAAAGCGATTGTTTAGACCAACCCCCCAAAAGCCCATCTGACGAGGGTGCGTTCCAGTAACAACATCGTTACCTAAAGCCTCATCATAATGCATGTTATAGCTGTAAGTCAGCTCCTTTTGTGCACCATATCCTTTAATTACTTGTGCTAATATTAGGCCGTGTGCTGCCCCAATGTTATCGAAAAAGTGCATTTCATTGGTACGTTGGTCGCCATTTACCAATAGTTCGTACATGAAAGAAAACTTGAAATCGGTACTTTTATGAAGACTTTGAAGTTTTTCCACAGGTCCATTCTGAACTCCTTCCATAGGAGGGTACTTTACATTATTCGCTAAATCAGTATCTGATGTTTGTTCTGCTTCTATAGAATTAGAGTACGTTACAACAGGCTCTGACTCTATTTCATGTGTTGCTATATGGGGGTTGTGATCGTTAGAGTGAGCTGCTTTCGGTGTAGAATCACTGGTAACAGCATGCGTATGTTCCTTTACGATCTTTCCTCCATAGCGATAACTCTCTACAAATCGTCCTTACCAGTGGCTTTGTTAATGTATTTATCAGTGCCTCCAGAACGTTCGCTCACCTTCGTTCCGTTCTTCCAAACTGTCGTAAACTCCAGTTTTCCGCGCTCTGAATATGTGTACGATGTTCCATTTAGCAAACCATTAGCATAGTTTAGTTTCATTCCTACATTGCCATTGGCAAAGAACGAAACCGCTCTACCATTGGCTTTGCCATTGCTATACTTCATTATCGATTCTATTTTACCCGACTTATAGAATGTACGGGCAGTTCCAGTAAGCACAGTTTGTTTATCGTCTGTCTTACTAACACTTATATATTGCTTTTCCGCACATAGCTGTCCAGTGATATAATAGTCGTGAAGTATCTTCTGACCGCGCTTATCTACAGACAAAATACGATAATAAGAGGCTTGCTTGGCTGAGCTTACTCCCTTCCAATTTGCATTATAGAAAATTGCATCTTTAGGTATATTGCGCTTCACACGTCCTTGTGCCAGCACCACAAAAGGTAGCAACAGGATTATGAGGAATAAGAAAAATCGTTTCATAAAACTCTTAATTTTAATGCAAATATACAAAAGAAGTTGAAAACTATAGCAGATTTCTAATTCTTTTTTCTCCATCTTTGCTTCTCTGTACCATTTGTATTAAATGCCTTTTGCCTTATTTGCAACAAACACTCCAATAAGTATGAAGGCACTACCAACATACGCAATGGGTGTCATATGCTCGTTCAAGACTATCGCACTCGTGATTACTGTAGTTACAGGGTTAAAGTAAATATAGTTCGAAGCGCGCAAAGCACCTAACTTTGTAATAACCCATGCCCACGCAGCGAAGCACACAAACGACGCAACAACACCAAGATATAGTAGGTTAAGACCTATAGATGGCGTAAATAACTGTTCGAATGGGAATGTCCAAGGGTGTATAATAAAGATAGGAAGTATAGTGATTAACCCGTAAAAGAAAACTTTACGCGTGATAAAAAACGGAGAATAATGCGATGAAAAGTTCTTCATAACCAACGAATAGATAGCCCAACTCGCTGCTGCAGCCAATGCAAGGAAGTCTCCCAATGGGTCTAGATGCAAAACAAAATGGCCATTAAAGATGACAAGAGCAACACCTATCAGAGCAAAAACAGAGCCCACAACAAGCGGAAGGCTCGCTTTTACACTCTTCAAGAATAGCAATGCCAAGATAATCGTAACCAAAGGAGTAGTGCAAACAATGAAGCTAACATCGTTTACAACAGCTAATTTCAACGCATAATTCTCTGTTAAGAAGTAAAGAGAGCTACCGAAGATACCTAATAGAAACACTATTAGCTCGTCTTTCAGCGAATCGCAGAACAGTTTCTTGGGAGAAATGAACCAAATACATACGTAAGCTAACAACGTTCGCAGTACATATATCTCCTCAGGCGATAGCCCTTTATCTATCAACACGCGAGTATTGACAAACGTTCCGCCCCAAATCATAACTATAACTAAAGCTACGACATGACCAAGAAGCCCATTTGACTTGATATTAGTAATATTTCCTTCGCTATTCATAGGTGCAAAGGTACATAGGTTTTACTAATATTTAAAACATATACATAAGAAAAAACAAAACGATAGTTGTATAAAGGAAATATATACAATATTTGCTTGCATATCGGAAAGGAAGCTATTTTACACTATTACTTTCGTTTCAACACTATCCGTGCTGTACTTTTCGAGTTGCTTGGCTCTACCCTTACATCGTCAGTTAAGTTTGTTACCCACGAATCAGCAGCAAAACGAAGTTTTCGATGTCGTTGTATGAGATACAAAGCAGGCTTATCTTCGACGACAACATATTCAGAAGAAGAATTTTGCGGAATATCTTTATCATCTTCATCAGTTACGTTTTCCTCACGAACATCGTTCGAATCAACTTTCATTACAATTGGACCTGTATAATCGTAATGCACTCTTGCTGTTTCTATATCAGCGTCAATGCAGAGCATTTTAGCACTGTCAATATAAGCCGTACCATTTATTTGCAGGTAATTTTCTGCTGTAACCTGCGCTGTTATAGGTTCTTTCGTTATTTTTAAAACTGAACGTTGGTACAGTATAAGGTTGCCAATAAGCTTTAAGCCACGCATCAAACCCTGGGCAAAAGCTTAAAAAAACAGCCTTAACCATATCAGTTGGTAAGTTCTTTAGTTCTTCATTAAACGCTTCTTTACTAACATTCTTATTGGGAATCTGCGACTTTAGGAAATCATAAAAAGCCATATAACAAATCTGTTTGGTTTACTATTTGCCATTGTTGTGCCTTCCATTCCACCTTTACAATAGGCGTTGTGTGATTAAAAAAATCTGCTGAATCTTCTCTATTAGTTGCTTGTCTGCTTCGTATGAGAGGTTATTTGGTGCTGCAATCTTTGTTATATCAAGTTCGAAAGTAGTACTATCAGCATCTGTTTTCAGTACTTTCAAACTAAAGTTATTATGCAACTCGCCATCAAACATATTCAACGAGAACATAAATTCCACATCGTTAAACAACCAATAAGGACTATGCTGCCAGTTTAAACTGGCAGCATAGTCGTAAGAAACCTATATTGCCCAACAACGAATTGTGGGCAATAATGCTGTTTATCTTGCGCTGTAGATACCAACGCAATAAGTGAAAATAATATGAAAGATAATAGCTTTCTCATTTAAAAAGCTACTAATCTTACATTATTACCATAGTCCAATTGTGTTTGTCTTCTATGGTTCCGTATTGTATTCCACGTAGTGTTTCGTACAACTTCAAAGACCATGGTCCTGGCTTCTCGCCAAAGTTGTAAGACTTTCCTTCCTCTACATCGTCCAAACGAGATATAGGTGAGATAACCGCAGCAGTACCACAAGCACCTGCTTCTTCGAAAGTAGCAAGTTCTTCTTCCGGTATTGGGCGACGCTCTACCTTCATTCCGAGGTCTTCAGCTATCTGCATTAAGCTCTTATTTGTAATAGAAGGCAAGATCGAAGAAGACTCAGGAGTAACATAAGTGTTATTCTTTATACCGAAGAAATTAGCTGCTCCACACTCGTCAACATATTTCTTTTCTTTGCAATCGAGGTAGAATTCAGACGCATAACCCTTTTCGTGAGCAATCTGATTAGCCTTTAACGATGCAGCATAGTTACCTCCTACCTTGTAAGTACCAGTTCCTAATGGTGCAGCACGGTCGAAATTACGCATGATTACATAAGGATTTGTTGAGAAACCACCTTTGAAGTAAGGGCCAACAGGGGTAACAAATATCATAAATAGATATTCTTCAGCAGGGCGAACACCTACTTGTGCTCCTGTACCGATGAGCAATGGGCGAAGGTAAAGTGTAGCTCCGCTTTCATAAGGAGGTATATAAGCTTCGTTTAAGCTTACAACTTTCTTCACCATTTCTATGAAAAGTTCGGTTGGAGGTTCAGCCATAACGATACCACGGCAAGTACGTTGCAAGCGAGCAGCGTTTTCTTCAGGACGGAAGACACGTACTTTACCATCAGGACAGCGGTATGCTTTCAATCCTTCAAAGGCCTCTTGTCCGTAATGAAGACAGGTTGCTGCCATGTGTATATTGATGTTTTCGTCTGAAGAAACTTCAATTTCTCCCCATTTTCCATCGCGATAGTAGCAACGAACATTGTAATCGGTCTTCTGATACCCGAATGAAAGGTTCTCCCAATCTATTTTTTTCATAATCTTAAATTTTGTGCCTGCCTTCTATTTCGTTCCGAGAAGGAAAGTCAGAAGGTCGGCGGTTAGTAATTGTTTTATAGTTTTTATTTATCGTTTAAGTCTCTGTTATTTTGTTTCGAGTAACTTTTTAATTTCCTCGTCGGTGTGTGTTAGTTTATCTTTACACACCTTTATCAGTCCTTGCGCCTTCTTTAGTTCGCTTGCCATGGTGTCTATATCCATGTCGCCACGTTCCATTTTGTCTACGATAGCTTCCAGTTTACTAAGTGCTTCTTCGTATTTCATACTTTATTTCTTAGGTTTCTATTTCTTTACTATTGACGTTACGCTACCTGTTTCGAGTTGCGTTGTAATTTCATCACCAGCTTTTAGTTCGTTAGCATTACGCACTACACGCCCATTCTTGTAGGTTAAGCTATAGCCTAAGCGCAACATTCGTTCTGGGTTTACGGCATCTACACGCTGTACTATCAGTTGTAAGCGATGATATTCTGCCGTCAACTTGCGTTCGACTGCTGGGATTATCTTGCCTGAAACATCTCTATTTTCATTCGATGATGCTGCAAGTGCAATCCTGTACGCTGCAAAATTGCATGCCAATAGTCGTCTAAACGTGCTTCTTCCCTATTCTTTACCATTGAAAACAGTATAGGTATATGAGCTGAAAGCTGCTGTAAATGCATTTTTTCGTGCTGTATTTTATGTCCTACTGCACGATGAATAGCCACTTGGGCTTGTTCTATTCGATGCAAAGTACTTGCCAAATGTTCTATCAAGAAGGCTGCGGCAGCCGTCGGTGTCTTCACTTTTGTATGGGCAACCATATCAAGTATACTCTCGTCGCGGTCGTGCCCAATACCTGTTATAATGGGTAAAGGGAAATTAGCCACGTTCTCTGCCAGTATCAATGTGTCGAAACCACTAAGATCGGCAGTTGCTCCACCACCACGAATGATGACTACACAGTCGAATTCGTCTTCTCTTTCGTTTATCTTGTTCAGCGCTTCTACAATGCTTTGCTCTACTTGTTCACCTTGCATAATTGCTCCAAAGAGCTCTGTTTGAAAGGTTATTCCATACTCGTTGCCTGCTAATTGGTTGCAGAAATCGCCATATCCAGCTGCCGAAGCCGAAGAAATAACGGCCATTCGTTGCGCAAATAAAGACAGGCGAAGCTCTTTTTGCAGGTCGAACACGCCCTCTGCCTTCAACCGAGCGATGATTTCGTGGCGCTTGCGTGCCATGTCGCCCATTGTATATTCGGGATTGATGTCGTCAACGATCCACGAAAAGCCGTACTGGGCATGAAACTGAGCATGTACTTGTACCATGATTTGAAGACCAGCACGAAGTCTTACACCTGCAACACGTTCAAAATAAGGTTCTATAAGCGACCACGATGTGCGCCAACACTTTGCAGATGCGCGTGCAATAGGTGTGTTTGAGCGTTCGTCTTTCTGTATTAGCTCTAAGTAAAGATGTCCCCTACTCTCTCTCGCTTCCGAAATTTCAGCTTCCACCCAATACGATTTCGGCATGGCAGCGTCGATAAGCTCGGCGACCAAAGAGTTGAGTTCATGTAGCGTTAGAGCGTTCTCCATATATCTGTACTGTCCTTTCAATCGCAAAGATAAGAATAAAATTGGAATAAAACTACATTGGTATTAGAAATTTTTCTTTTTACAACATCGTCTTTACACTTTGATAATAAAACATCGTAAAACCATTCCCATTTTACAATAGTAACGCTTCAGACTTATCACGGCTATCTGAGTACACATCTTAAAATGGCATTCGGATAACACGAAACTAATAAAAACGATCTTATGATTCGTATGAAGATGAGATTATGAAAGTGTAAAGATTTATTATTAGCAATGGTATTACGTAACAATTTCACTATCAACGTGTTACGAAACCCATTGTTTTGCATTACAAAAGTGCCTACATTGCGCGGTAAAAGAGCCTGTTTTGCCTCGCAAAACAACCGCTTTTGCAAAGCAAAATAACAATCATTGCTTTTTCCTACTATTTTCTTTACAAAATAAGAGCTATACTATACTAAAACAATAGAAATAAAGTAGGTTTAAGATATGCTATCTATCTCACATCAATAGAAGTTTTTCTTCTGTATCAGAAAGATGGTTGACAATGTTCATTCTTTCAGTAATACAATACGAAAACACAGCTTACAAATGCCAAAAACTAAATAATGGGTTTAGTATTTTGCAAAGATTTGCTGAAAATACACTAGACGTAAAAGGTTACGGGCATTTATAATGCGCTGAGCTTGCGCCTGATAATCAGGACAAGCAAGTAGTTGTTCCACGTTAGCACTATAATATGTATTATCGGCTACACCCTCTTTCAGCAAGTTTTTGCCTAAACACATATACTTCGTATTACGGAAAGCAAAGGGCGCAAGTGTAGCTAATATATCGTCATGGCTTCCCCAACGCTGAGTCATTTTACGATAGTTTTCTTTCCGAAGGTAAGGTGGCAGGTAAACATATAATGGCACTGAGCGTTCCCAACGCTTATTTATCTTTGTATAATCAAGAATGGAACGCACGTTATGGTCGCCCGATATAATGACAATCGTATTGTTTGCTGCTTTCGATTGCTTAAATTTGTCTAGGAAATCGCCTAATGTTTTATTGGCGTAACGATATCCCATAATGTACTTTTTCAGTACTTCGTGGTTCTTTTCGGCAAAGCATTCATTGTTATAAATATCACTTGGAAGCTCCTTAAGTTGCGCTTCTTTAGGAAATTCGAACGGCGGATGATTGGTAGTTGTCATGCAAAGCATCATCTGTGGTTTAGTTGTTTGTTGGTCTAAACGTTCTTGTATGCTTTGGAAAAGATGATGGTCGAACACTCCGATACTATTATTTTTGTATTCGGGGTGCTGCTCTTTCAGCGTAAACTTGCCAGTAATCTTCGTAAACTGTTGGTGTTTCAGAGCCTCATAACAATTCTCCCATGCTACGTCCATACCTGAAATAAACTCTGTGGTATAGCCACTTTCGTTAAAAGGAAATGCTATCGACGAGGGTAAGCAATTGAAACGATAAGCGGATGAGAAGAAACGAGGAAACGGAACACTACTTATGATGTTCTCAATAGAGGCAATTGTGCCGTTACCAACAGACTGGAAATTGCGAAAGCAAATCTTCTTTAAAGTGACGGCGCATTCCAAATAACATATCACAATGAGAATTATCTAAGTTCATAAGGTAATTACTCCAGCTTTCCTCATAGATTATCAACACATTCGGCTGTTTGTGCTTCATTGTATCGGGCACCTCGCAGAACAAGGCAGTGCGTAATGCAGACAGAGTATCGCTCTTTAAACGTATTGTATCCGAGTTTGTATATACGTTTATGGCTTCTTGCAGCGACCTGAACTTATATTCGGTAAGCAAACTTTCAATAGAATGAAAGGTAAAAGCGTCTTTCTTTTCCTTTATTGCCTTCTTCAACATGTAGGCAGCGTTGGGTACAAGGTCGTTAATTTGCTTACTGCTCGACACAAAAGAATCTTCAACTTGCAAAGGGAAACGCCATACAGAGCCACGAAGACAAGCTGTTTCAACAAGGAAAAATACAATTATGAGGGCGAACATCTTACCCGTTACTCTCACCTTTTCCTTTCCACTATCATAGCTTTGTGCGCTGTTTGCAATTTTCTTATTAAGAAGATAAATGCCAAAAGCTACAATTCCAACCACTGACAGATATAGCATGACGTGATATTCTTCCCAAATCGTTTGCAGTAAACTCAAGGGGTTTTCATTAAAAAAGTCGAAAGCTGTTATATTAATATGTGACTGAAAATTATGATAAAAACCTATATCAAATAGTGCAAGTATTAGCAATATAGTTTCAAGTAACCAATAATAAAAACTAACAAACCGAGATAACCTATCTGTTACATTCTTATTGCGCACTAAAAGGCAAAATAATACAACAAGAAAAGGCAGAATGGCAACGTATGCTGCTACTTGAAGATCGAAGCGTAATGCGTTAAAAAACGCTGAAGGTAACGAATTTGCATACTCACCGAAAGTAGAAAAAGGAACAAAACAGACAGCGAAGAGCAGTCTGACAATAAAGAATACACTCACTATAATAAGTGTATGCTTCAGTATTTCAACTATTTTTGCAGTAAGATAATTCATCTTTCATATTTCCTAAATGTAAGGAAAGCTGTGCAAAGGTATTATTATTTCATAAAAGTACAAAAGGAATAAAACAAAAAAAGAAAACAATAAGATGCAAAAACTTTGTGGATTGATGTTTATTTCTTATTTTTGCATAATGATAAAAGGGCTTGCCTATTTTATAGGAATGAAGCCTTTGGATTTTGATTGAATTAAACCGACAAAGCTTTTAAAGCTATAGATTTATGAATAATATCTTTCGTGGATTAGGAATAGCATTGGTAACACCATTCAAACAGAATGGCGAAATAGATTACGATGCCTTAGAAAGACTAATAGAATACCAAATAAAGAATGGTGCTGACTTCTTTACCATACTAGCAACAACGGGCGAAAGTCCTTGTTTATCGGCAGAAGAGAAAAACGAAATCACAAAAACCATAATAAAGATTGTAGCTGGACGCGTTCCGATACTGAAATATTGTGGTGGCAACTATACTGCTGCCGTTGTGGAAGAAATAAAACAATCTGACTGGAAAGGTATTGATGGAATACTTAGCATCTGTCCATACTACAATAAACCCAGCCAAGAAGGATTGTATCAACACTTCAAAGCCATTGCAGAAGTTAGCCCGCTACCAGTGGTTTATATAATGTGCCTGGACGAACGGGCGTAAATATGAAAGCGGAGACCACAGTGAGGATTGCTACCGACTTCCCTAATATCGTGGCAATTAAGGAGGCTGCTGGCAGTTTAGAGCAGGTAGATGAAATCATTAAGAACAAGCCAAAACACTTTGAAGTAATTAGTGGCGATGATGCACTGACGTTCCCAATGATAGCAAGTGGTGCTGCTGGTGTTATTTCGGTTATTGGTAATGCACTGCCAAAAGAGTTTTCGCGTATGATTCGATTGGAATTTAATGGTGAATACGATGCTGCGCGCATAATTCACCACCAGTTTACAGAACTTTATAAACTGTTGTTTGTAGACGGAAACCCAGCAGGCTGCAAGGCTTTGCTTAACGATATGGGAATGATAGAAAACGTTTTGCGATTACCATTGGTACCTACACGTATCGAAACAAAACAGAAAATGAACGATATACTAAAAAAGATGAGACTTCATTAAGAAGCCTCATCTTTTTTTATTCTTTTGGTGTTCATAATTGATGAACACTATATTTAAACCTTCTATTAAAGTTTATCTTATTAAATTAACGCTGCAGGAATAGTGATTTCACCTGCAATAGATTGGTTCATGTACTTGCGCACAATCTCGTGATCACTATATTTCGCCTGAAGAAGCATTAGTTTGGTTAGCGCAGCCTCAACTGTCGTATCGTAACCACTAATAACACCAGCTTCTTTCAGCTGATATCCCGTATCATAACGATTCATATCGGCTTGTCCACTAATACATTGACTTACATTAACAGTAACTACTCCACGCTGAGAAGCCTCTTTTAGCAAGTTCATCAGCCAAGGAGAGTGAGGTGCATTGCCGCTTCCGTATGTACGCATGATAATGCCACGGAGTTCAGGAGCATCGAATATGTGACGCACTATGTTCTCTTCAGCACCAGGAAACAACGAAAGCACAAATACATTGCTGTTCACTTCAAAGTGAGGCACCATTGGTTTGCTGTAGTCAGGAGTTAAGATATGGTGCGTTTGGAAGTTAAAACTAACACCTGCCTCGCAAAGATGAGGGAAGTTGAACGAATCAAAAGCATTCAACTCGTCAGCATTTGCTTCGTAGAACGATTACCACGGAGCAAGTGTCCATTAAAGTAAATACATACTTCAGGCACCATAGGGGTACCATCTTGGTGGTGAGCTGCTGCTAACTCGAGACTTGTCATAAGATTTTCCTTGCCATCTGTGCGCAATTGACCTATTGGAAGCTGTGAGCCTGTTAGGATAACAGGCTTCGTAAGATTCTCAAGCATAAACGACAATGCCGATGCTGTATAAGACATGGTGTCTGTACCATGCAAGATAACAAACCCATCATAATCGTCATACCTATCCACTATGATTCTAACAATATCTGCCCAATTATCTGGAGACATGTTTGAAGAGTCAATAGCAGGAATAAATTGATAGGTATCAATGGCTGTTGGAATCAGCTTAAACTCTGGAACCTTATCAGCAAGGTGATCGAAATCTAAAGGCTCTAAGGCCCCCGTCGTAGGATTACAACCCATTCCAATGGTTCCACCGGTATAAATCAGTAAAACTTTCTCTGTTCTTTTCATGCTCGTATTATACTTTGGGGCAAAGATAGTAATTTATTTTCAGTAATTGTTTATTTACATCCTTCTTTTTTATCGCTTAATATTAAATTGTTACATGTTTTATCTTTCCATAAGTTGACAGAAACAAGGCTGTGCTAAACCTTAAGACACATCAAACAAAAAGATAACTATAAAATTGACGCAAACCTTTTACTTTACAACAACATAATGACAATTGAATTATTTTACTATATTATAAAGTTATTTTTTTTCTCTATATCAAAAGTCAATTAAACTTTTGCCATTCTCAAAAAATAATAGTATTTTTGCAACGTAATTATGGTGGAGGATTTATAGATAATAGAAGAAACTCACCTTAGCGAGAATGAAATAACGTTATTGCACTTATATTTTATGAAGAAATTACTTTTCCCTATCATGGTTATTACCATGATTTTAGCGATGGTAGGCTGTGGTTCAAGCAAACAAGTAGCTTACTGGCAGAACATTGACTCTATTAGCTTAGCAGCATCTAAAGGCTTATATGATGCTAAGATTATGCCAAAAGATGAATTAACCATTTTGGTGCAAACCACCGATCCTCTTACTTCAGAGCCATTCAACCTACGTTCTACAGGACAAACAAATAGTAAAAGTCAAGTTACTAATTATTTGGTTGATAATGATGGCATGATAAATTTTCCCATCATAGGCAAAATCCATGTAGCAGGATTAACTAAAACTGAGTGCGAAGACCTTATTAAAAGTAAAATTCAGCCATATTTGGCACGTACAGAAAATCCACTCGTTTCAGTTCGCATGAGTAGCTATCGTATCACTGTTATTGGAGAAGTAAATCGTCCTGGTGTTATTCCAGTAGCGACAGAAAAGATTAGTTTAGTTGAAGCATTAGCTGAAGCTGGAGATATGACCATTTTTGGAAAGCGCGATAATATACTTCTTGTTAGAGAAGATAAGACTGGAGAGAAGCATAAGATACGCTTAAATATGAACGATGCGAACCTTATAAACTCACCTTATTATTATTTACAACAGAATGACATCATTTACGTTGAACCGCAAAAGATGAAGGCAAGAAATACATTCTTTGGAAGTAACACAAGTATATTCTATTCAGTAATTGGTATCACAACGTCGCTTGTTTCTTTATTAATTACTATTTTAAGATAGTAAAATATAAGAAGTAAGCTAGAGAAATTAAATTAGGTTTAAAAGAAAAAGATAAAAAATATGTGTGGAATTGTTGGGTATTTAGGAACAAAAAGACAAGCTTATCCCGTCTTAATAAAAGGACTTAAAAGACTTGAATATAGAGGATACGATAGTTCAGGCGTTGCACTTATCAATAGTAATGGCGATTTAAATGTATATAAGGCAAAAGGTAAAGTAAGTGAATTAGAAGCTTTCTGCGCAGAAAAGAATATTGAAGGTGGTATCGGTATTGCACACACACGGTGGGCAACACATGGTGAGCCTTCTTCAACAAATGCACATCCGCACTATTCTGAGTCAAAGAATTTAGCCATTATTCATAATGGCATCATTGAAAACTACGCAGAAATAAAGAAGAAACTTATTGATAAAGGTATACACTTTGCTTCTGACACCGATACAGAAGTATTAGTACAATTAGTTGAATACGTTCAAACAAAGAAAGAATTAGATTTACTTACAGCTGTTCAGATAGCTCTGAATCAAGTTATTGGCGCATATGCTATAGCAATTTTAGACAAACGTCATCCTGATACTATCATTGCAGCACGCAAACAAAGTCCACTTGTAGTGGGTATTGGAAATGATGAGTTCTTTTTAGGTTCAGATGCAAGCCCAATTATTGAGTTTACTGATAAGGTTGTTTACCTGGAAGACGAGAACATTGCTGTCATGAAATTGGGCGAAGAATTAAAGGTTGTAAATATTCAGAATGAATCTTTAGCACCCGTAATAAAGAAAGTAGACATAAACCTTGGTCAAATAGAGAAAAGTGGTTATCCACACTTTATGCTCAAAGAAATATTTGAGCAGCCCGATTGTCTTATTAACTGTATGCGAGGACGCATCAACATAGATAACAACAATGTAACTTTAAGTGCCATCATTGACCATAGACAGCGCTTACTTAGTGCAAAACGAATTATAATTGTTGCCTGTGGAACAAGTTGGCATGCTGGTCTTATTGGCAAGCAATTACTCGAAACATTCTGCAGAATCCCTGTTGATGTTGAGTATGCAAGTGAGTTCCGCTATCGCAATCCTGTGGTTTCTGCTGACGATGTAGTAATTGCATTATCACAAAGTGGTGAAACTGCCGACACGCTTGCTGCCATTGAATTAGCAAAAGAACATGGAGCATTTATCTATGGTATATGTAACGCTATTGGCTCTAGTATCCCACGTGCCACCCATACTGGAACTTATATTCACGTAGGTCCAGAAATTGGTGTTGCCTCTACAAAAGCTTTTACTGGCCAAGTAACTGTTTTAACTATGCTTGCACTTACTTTAGCAGAAGCAAAAGGAACAATAAAACATGATGAGTACATCAAAGTTGTAGAAGAGCTATCCGCTATTCCTGAAAAAATTAAAGAGGTTTTAAAGACTAACGAGGCTATTGCAGATTTAGCAAGGACATTTACTTATGCACATAACTTCCTTTATTTAGGTCGCGGATTCAGCTATCCAGTAGCATTGGAAGGTGCTTTAAAATTGAAAGAAATTTCATATATACACGCTGAAGGATACCCTGCTGCTGAAATGAAACATGGACCAATTGCATTAATAGACTCTGATATGCCTGTAGTTGTTATAGCTACCCATAACTCAATGTATGAAAAGGTGCGTAGCAATATACAGGAAATAAAAGCACGAAATGGTCGAGTAATAGCATTGGTTTCTAAAGGCGACAAGACAATATCACAGATTGCTGATGCTGTTATTGAACTTCCAGATACAATGGATTGTTTAGAACCACTAGTAGCAACTATACCGCTGCAGCTTTTAGCCTATCACGTAGCTGTCTGCAAAGGCAAAGATGTAGACCAACCACGTAACTTGGCAAAGTCGGTTACAGTAGAATAAAACAGAAAAATAACCTTAGTAAAATGGAAAAGAACATACATGAAGATTGCGGTGTAGCAATGATAAGATTGCTGAAACCATTGAGCTATTTAAAGAGAAATATGGTACTTGGATGTACGGCTTGAATAAGATGTATCTTATGATGGAAAAGCAACACAACCGAGGTCAAGAAGGAGCAGGCATAGCAAGCGTAAAACTTGAGACGCAACCTGGAAACGAATATATGTTTCGTGAAAGGGCAGAAGGTAAAAATGCCGTTACTGAAATCTTTGCCAACATTCATAAGCAATATAAGGACTATACTGAAACAAAAATTGCTGATGTTGATTTCGCACAAGAACATTTACCTTTCGCAGGCGAACTTTATATGGGACATTTGCGTTACTCTACAACAGGTAAAAGTGGCTTATCATATGTTCATCCATTCCTAAGAAGAAACAATTGGAGAGCAAAAAACCTTTCATTTTGTGGAAACTTCAATATGACAAACCTAAGTGAGATTTTCGAGCATCTCACAGATTATGGTCAATGTCCACGCAAATACAGTGACACCTATTTACTTCTTGAGTTTATGGGTCACCGTTTAGACCGCGAAGTAGAGCGTAATTTCCGTGATGCAAAAGCACTTGGATTAGAAAAATTCGATATTACGCACTACATTGAAGACCATATGGAAATGAAGAATGTTTTACAAACCACAATGCAATACTTCGATGGTGGTTATGTGATATGTGGTATTACAGGTTCTGGGGAAATGTGTGCTATGCGTGATCCTTGGGGAATTCGTCCAGCATTTTTCTACATGAACGACGAATATATGGCATTAGCTAGCGAGCGTCCTGTACTTCAAACAACGTTTGATTTAAGTTGTGAAGATATAAAAGAGCTTTTACCTGGTCAAGCACTCATTGTAAATAAACGAGGAGAAAGCTCACTACATCAGATATTAGAATCTAAAGGCAATTCTGCCTGTTCATTTGAACGTATTTATTTCTCACGTGGTTCAGATCGAGATATATACAAAGAACGTAAAAAACTTGGCGAGCAACTTACCGAAAATGTATTGAAATCTATTGATTACGATACCAATCATACTGTAATCTCTTTTATTCCAAACACTGCTGAAGTAGCTTTTTATGGCTTACTACAAGGTTTTGAGAAGTGGTTGAATTCTAAAAAAGCAGAAGAAATAAAGAAATTAGGAAGTAATGCGAACGATGTAGAGATAGAGAAAATATTAAGTCAGTCTATCCGTTCCGAGAAAGTAGCATGGAAAGACATTAAACTACGCACCTTCATAACTGAAGGTAATTCGCGTAACGACTTAGCTTCGCACGTCTACGACATAAGTTATGAGAGCATTACACTAAAGAGGATAATCTCGTTATTATTGACGATTCCATTGTTCGTGGCACCACACTGAAAGAAAGTATATTACGAATACTTGACAGACTTCACCCAAAGAAAATTATAATTGTATCAAGTGCACCGCAAATCCGCTATCCTGATTATTATGGCATTGACATGCCACGCTTAGAAGAGTTTTGCGTTTTTGATGCAACTATAGAATTGATTAAGGAACGAAATATGGAATCGCTCCTTTCCGAAGTCTACGAAGCTTGTAAAAAGGAAGTTGCTAAAGAAAAAGGCGAAACTATTAACAATGCAGTTTGTAAAGTTTATGCTCCTTTTACAGTAGAAGAAATCAATAAAAGGATAGTAGAGATGTTGCGTCCAAAAGGTATGACCACTCCAGTAGAGCTTGTTTATCAAAGTATTGAAGGCTTGCACGAAGCTATACCAAACCATAAAGGAGACTGGTATTTTACTGGAAACTTCCCAACTCCTGGTGGAATGCGACTTGTAAACCAAGCATTCATAAACTTTTATGAACAAGTTTATAATAAGTAAATCAGATAACATTAAATCATCAACATACAAAATAAAATGAGGAATGTAACTTTAGTCTTAAATGATGGTACAGAGTTTCACGGCAAATCATTTGGATACGATAAGCCTATTGCGGGCGAAGTTGTATTCAACACAGCAATGATGGGATACCCCGAAAGTCTTACCGACCCTTCCTATGCAGGTCAAATGCTTGTCATGACATTCCCCTTGGTCGGCAACTACGGTGTTCCACCATTTACGATTGAGAAGAATCATATTCCATCGTTTATGGAAAGTGACAAGATTTATGTCTCTGCACTCATCGTTTCCGATTATACGGAGGAGTACTCTCACTGGAATGCCGTCGAGAGCTTAGCATCATGGCTCAAGCGCGAAAAAGTTCCTGGAATCACAGGAATTGACACACGTGAACTTACAAAGGTATTGCGTGAACATGGTGTAATGATGGGACAAATCATTTTCGACGATGAAGCTGACAACATTCCTACTGCACATTATGAAGGAGTTAATTTTGTAGACCTTGTTTCTACAAAAGAAATCATTCGTTACAATGAAGGAGGCGGGAAGAAAGTAGTATTAGTAGACTGCGGTGTAAAAGCCAACATCTTACGTGAATTGATAAATCGCAACATCGAAGTAATTCGTGTACCTTGGAATTACGATTATTCATCATTGGAATACGACGGACTTTCCTTGCAAATGGTCCTGGCGACCCAGATATGTGCAGCGATGCGGTAGAGATTCTCCGCAAGCAAATGAACGAAAGCACAAAACCAATCTGTGGAATTTGTATGGGAAACCAACTTATGGCGAAGGCTGCTGGTGCAACCATCTTTAAACTAAAGTATGGTCATCGTGGACATAATCAGCCCGTCAGATTAGTAGGAACAAACCATTGCTATATAACTTCTCAAAACCATGGTTATGCTGTTGATGCAAAAACATTGAGCAAAGACTGGGAAGAACTTTTTGTAAACATGAACGATGGCAGCAACGAAGGAATTCGTCACAAGACAAATCCTTGGTTTAGTTCACAGTTCCACCCTGAAGCTAGTTCGGGTCCGATAGATACAGTATTTATGTTTGATAAATTTGTAGAAGCACTGAAATAATGAAAGACGAATCAATAAAAAAAGTCCTGCTACTTGGTTCAGGCGCATTAAAGATAGGTGAAGCTGGTGAATTTGACTATTCTGGTTCACAAGCACTAAAAGCACTGCGTGAAGAAGGTGTTTCTACCGTACTCATCAATCCGAATATTGCAACCGTTCAAACATCAGAAGGTGTGGCAGACCAAATCTATTATCTGCCCGTTCAGCCTTATTTCGTAGAACGCGTAATCCAAAAAGAACGTCCCGATGGTATTCTTTTGGCATTCGGTGGACAAACTGCTCTTAATTGTGGCGTGGAGTTAGACCGTCTTGGAATACTCGAAAAGTACAATGTAAAGGTACTTGGTACACCTGTAAAGGCCATTATGAATACCGAAGACCGTGAACTTTTCGTGCAGCAATTAGACGAAATCGATGTTAAAACTATTAAGAGCGAGGCTTGTGAAACTGCAGATCAAGCACGAAAGGCTGCTGCAACATTGGGTTATCCTGTTATAATTCGTGCAGCTTATGCTTTGGGTGGACTTGGTAGCGGCTTTGCCGATAACGAAGAAGAACTCAACAAACTTTGCGAAAAAGCTTTTTCGTTCTCACCTCAAGTTTTGGTGGAAAAGAGTTTAAAGGGCTGGAAAGAAATAGAATACGAAGTGGTACGCGACCAATACGACAATTGTATTACGGTCTGCAACATGGAGAATTTTGACCCATTAGGTATCCATACGGGCGAATCTATCGTAATTGCACCTTCTCAAACCCTAACTAATAGCGAATATCACAAGCTTCGTAAGTTAGCAATAAAGATTGTACGCCACATCGGAATAGTAGGTGAATGTAACGTACAATATGCTTTCGACCCCAAGAGCGAAGACTATCGTGTAATTGAAGTAAATGCACGCCTTTCTCGTTCTTCTGCTTAGCAAGTAAGGCAACAGGTTATCCTCTTGCTTTCGTGGCAGCCAAATTAGGTATGGGCTATGGTTTGTTCGAATTGAAGAACTCTGTTACAAAGACCACATCGGCTTTTTTCGAGCCTGCACTCGATTATGTTGTCTGCAAGATACCACGTTGGGACTTGAGCAAGTTCCGTGGCGTGGACAAGGAATTAGGCTCAAGTATGAAGTCGGTAGGTGAAGTTATGGCTATCGGTCGCAACTTCGAGGAAGCTATACAAAAGGGATTGCGCATGATTGGTCAAGGTATGCATGGCTTCGTAGAGAACAAAGAACTTGAAATCAAAGATATAGATGCAGCATTGTGTGAACCTACTGACAAACGTATCTTCGTTATTTCAAAGGCAATGCATAAAGGTTATACCATTGAACAAATTCACAAACTTACAAAAATTGACCATTGGTTCCTACACAAGTTAAAGCATATCATTGATGTTGATGAGCAATTAAAGACTTGCAACATCAACACACTTGACAAAGAATTACTTCGTACAGCAAAGGTATATGGCTTCACAGATTTCCAAATTGCTCGTGCTGTTGGTTTGGAAGACGAAGTTAACAATATGCATAAGGCAGTTCTACTAATTCGTCAGTTGCGTAAAAGCTATGGAATCCTCCCTGTTGTAAAACAAATTGATACACTTGCGGCAGAATATCCTGCACAAACTAATTATCTTTATGTTACTTACTCAGGGGTAGCTTCTGATATTAAGTTAGAAACTGACCGAAAAAGCGTAATTGTTCTGGGTTCTGGTGCTTATCGTATTGGTTCTTCTGTCGAGTTTGACTGGTGTGGTGTGCAAGCATTAAATACAATTCGCAAGCAAGGCTATCGCTCTATAATGATAAATTACAATCCCGAAACCGTATCAACTGACTACGATATGTGTGATCGTCTTTACTTTGACGAACTCACCTTCGAACGTGTTATGGACATTATTGATATGGAAATGCCACAGGGAGTGATTGTATCTACGGGCGGCCAAATCCCAAATAACCTCGCCATACATCTTGATGCTGAAAATGTACCTATACTAGGAACAAAAGCAAAAGATATTGATAATGCTGAAGATCGTGCAAATTCTCTGCTATGCTTAATGATATTGGCGTAAATCAACCTGAGTGGCGTGCGCTAACAAGTATGGAAGATATTAAAGAGTTTGTAGATCGAGTAGGATTCCCTGTACTTGTTCGTCCTTCTTATGTACTTTCTGGTGCAGCAATGAATGTTTGTTCTAACGATGACGAGTTGAAGCGTTTCCTCCAATTAGCAGCTAATGTGAGCGAAGACCACCCAGTAGTTGTTAGCAAATTCATTGAGAATGCAAAAGAAATAGAAATGGACGCTGTGGCCCGTGATGGAGAGATTATGGCTTACGCAATATCAGAACATATAGAATTTGCAGGTGTTCACTCAGGCGACGCTACCATTCAGTTCCCACCACAGAAGCTTTATGTGGAAACTGTACGTCGTGTAAAACGCATTAGTAGACAAATTGCTAAAGCCTTACACATCAATGGTCCGTTTAACATACAGTTTATGGCGCGCGATAATGATATACTTGTTATTGAATGTAACCTTCGCGCCAGCCGTTCATTCCCATTTGTTAGCAAGGTATTGAAACTAAATTTCATTGATTTAGCTACCAAGATTATGCTTGGCTTACCAGTGGAAAAGCCAAACAAAAACTTGTTCGATCTTGATTATGTAGGAATCAAGGCTTCTCAATTCTCATTTAATCGCTTACAAAAAGCCGATCCAGTTTTAGGTGTTGATATGAGTTCTACAGGAGAAGTTGGCTGTATTGGTGAAGATACACACACCGCTTTATTAAAGAGTATGCTTTCTGTTGGACAACGAATACCTGAAAAGAATATACTTCTTTCTACAGGTGGAGCCAAACAAAAAGCAGAAATGCTTGATGCTGCAAAGATATTAAAAGCTAATGGTTACAATCTTTTTGCTACTGGAGGAACTTCTCAATATCTAACAGAAAATGGATTAGAGAATACATTGGTTTATTGGCCTTCAGATGAGGGTAAACAACCACAAGCATTAGACCTTCTACATGAGAAGAAAATAGATATGGTGGTAAATATTCCAAAAGACCTGTCACCACGCGAGCTAACCAATGGATATAAAATCCGCCGAGCGGCGATCGATTTCAACATTCCATTGCTGACTAATAGCCGTCTTGCAAGTGCTTTCATTGCAGCATTCTGCAATGTTAAGTTAGACGAGATAGATATCAAGGCTTGGGGAGAATACTAATTCAAATACTTTAATAAAGGCTTACACAAAACCCATGATGTGTAAGCCTTTATTTTTATATTAAACAATATTTCCAAATATTTTGTCCATTCATACAATTTATTTATCTTTGCAAACATTGAAATAAGCCAATTATATTAAAGCGAAAAAGATATAATAATGAATGTATAAGAATTTAGTATTAATGGATAAATCATCAATTATCTAATCTAATAAAAAAGAAATAATGAAGAAACTATTACTTTTAGCTTTTGCAGCTATTATTGGTATGAGTGTAAGTGCTCAAGAATCATTACTGACTGAACGCCCAGCAGGAATTATTAAAGTCTACGACCGCTCTGGTAAAGGTATTAAGTTACAACAAGGAGATGATGGTTCACTTGAGATGACTAGTCTTAACTTAGCAGATGCTTCAGATTTTGAAGTTGTTTTTTTAGCAGACAACAAGACTGTTTATGTTAAAAACCCAATTGCTGCGCTACCAGCGACATTTTCTGATGTAACGAATCGTTGGGTAAAAGGAAATATAGAAGGTAATAAAATTACTATTCCTCACAAATCTTTAATCTTCTCTATTAAAACTGATCAAGATCAGACTGTAAATATATACATGGGGTATTATGGCATAGAAAATAGCCAAGCTTCTCCTCTAAATCCAACTGTAGACGTTACCTACACTATAGATGGTGATAAAATTATACTTGAGGCACCAGGAAACGACAAAACTTATGTGTTATCATGTATTTCAGCAGACGATTCATGGTTTAGAATGAGCGAATATACAGGTGCTTTATATACATTAAACAAGGAAAAAACAACAAACGATGTAAAAGCTATAGAGGAAAATAGCAGTACACAAGCTGTTAACGAAACATACTATGATATTTCTGGACGCAAACTATCTAAATCTGTAAAGGGGATTACTATCAAGACCATAAAGTATAAGAATGGTACACAAAAGTCAACAAAATCAATCAACAATTAAAAACTAAACTCTTTCGATTTTTAGATAATGAGTACAAATAACTTGCAATTAATTAAGTAATACTAATATTATCTAGAAACAGATGGTAGTTAATGAAAAATCAATAAAGAATAAGATAACTATTGTCATTCAAACTTATCAAGAATAAGAAGAAATTTATAAATCGTGAGTTCAATATAAGTAGTCGTGTAAAAGTCTTAGGCATGAATAATAATGTCAGAGTAATACATAGAGCTCGTATCGAACTCACGTTTATATAATTATAAAGAAAGACTTAAAGCACTACCAAGATAAACTATTCCATTATAGAGAGGCGGTAATTTCTGATTAGAAAAAAACATAATAAGAATTCTGCAAAATTATAATTATAAATTTAAAAAAACATAATTACAATTTTTTTATTTTGTTATTATAAATTTCAATCGACTTTATTAAAGTATACACATACTAAAAAAATTAACAGCACTTCTACATAATAAAAACCTACTGCTATTTTTGTTTCTAATTATTAGTTTTAAAAATCGAATCGCTTTAAAAAGTACATTACATCTTTATTCTGATACCATAACTAAAATTTCTTTGATAATCAATTTTAAATAAAAAAAGCTATAATACTCAGGCTAAAAGACATAAAAAAACCGTTGAACTATTTGAGTTCAACGGAGATTTCTTTAAATGTAAGTAAACTTAATTACTTAACTGTAGCTGTATCAGCGTTAGCCCCTACTGCAGGTGTATCAACCTTGTTTGTATCTTGGCGTGTAGTATCAACCATAGATGTGTCAACCTTAGATGAATCTGTACCTTCAGCTGGTTTACCTTTACCATCGCAAGATGTCAAAGAGATAGCTGCGAAAGCTACTGCTACAAATAATAACTTTTTCATTTTCTTTGCTTTTTTTAAATCTGTAAAACGATCATTAGTTTCTTAAAAACGATGCAAAGGTAGGCATTTTTTTAATTGTCGCACGTTTTTTTTAATATTTTTTTCACTATTTTTTTGTAACCATTTTATATTCTATTGATTATTAGACGATTACAGACGTAGATTTTCTGTTAAATATTGCTAATAAAGATTTTCAATTACCCATGATGCTCTATTTAAGTCTATAAAGGATAAAGAAAAAAATGCTTGATTCCTTCAACAAAAAAAGAATTAATTATGACAAAACGCAAATATACATGTGAATAAGAGCAAGTTTACATTATTATAAAAAGAACAACCACATATTATTGTACGAACACTTAAAAGTCAGGTATGTCAGGCTATAAAATCATAAAGTCAGACATGTATAAGATGTTAAATTAAGAAGTAGACTTTAAACTTGCAAAATATTCTCAACAAGTATGCTGAAATTTGGAGGTATGGTGGAATAACAGTACCTTTGCAAATTATGATAGATACATCTTCATTTCAAGGTAAAACGGCAAAGTTCTATACCTTAGGGTGCAAACTTAATTTCTCAGAAACAAGTACTTTCGCTCGTATGTTGCGAGAAATGGGCGTACGAGAAGCTAAAAAAGACGAAATTGCCGATATTTGCCTTATAAATACTTGTTCAGTAACAGAAGTTGCCGACCACAAGTGCCGCCAAGTCATCAATCGAATGGCAAGGCAGAATCCGAATGCTTTTATTGTAGTAACGGGGTGTTATGCCCAACTCGAAAGTGAACGAGTGGCAAATATTCCTGGAGTGAGTTTAGTGTTAGGAAGCAACGAAAAGGCAGATTTAATACAATATTTAAGCGATGCTTGGAACAAATTCGATGGACAAGATCAGCAAGGAACCTTCCATTCTGTAAAGACAAAAGAAATTATTAAGTTCCAACCCAGCTGTTCGAAGGGTAATCGTACACGCTATTTTTTAAAGGTACAAGATGGTTGTAACTACTTCTGTACCTATTGCACGATACCTTATGCACGAGGATTTTCACGTAATCCTGACATTGCATCGTTAGTTCAGCAAGCTAAACTGGCTGCTAAAGAAGGTGGAAAAGAGATTGTACTAACAGGTGTAAACATTGGAGATTTTGGCAGGACTACAGGCGAAAGCTTTCTTGATTTAGTAAAAGCATTAGACCAAATAGAAGGTATTGAACGTTTCCGAATAAGTTCGCTCGAACCAGACCTTATCGATGATAAGCTTATAGAATACTGTGCTCAGTCGCGTGCCTTCATGCCTCATTTCCATATACCACTGCAAAGTGGTTCGGACGAAGTTTTAAAACTAATGCACCGAAGATATGACACAGCATTGTTTGCTCACAAAATAAATCTTATAAAAACAATCACACCCGATGCTTTTATAGGTGTAGACGTTATGGTGGGTTGCCGTGGTGAAGAACCACAATATTTTGAAGACTGCTATAAATTTATTTCAACTTTACCAATCACTCAACTTCACGTATTCCCTTACTCAGAACGTCCAGGCACATCGGCACTTTCCATTCCATACGTTGTAGATGACAAGGAGAAAAAACGCCGTGCACATCAGCTTTTACAACTTTCTGACGAGATGACACATAGATTTTACACAGAGCATATTGGACGCAAAGCCGAGGTATTATTCGAGAAAGCAGTACGCGGAAAGGCTATGCACGGATTTACAAAAAACTATATTCGTGTAGAACTATCTCCTGCACAAGTACAAGAATCATATGATAACCAAATTATGCAAGTGCGCCTTGGAGACTTCAATTTCGATAAATCTGCATTAAAAGTAGAACTGTTATGAAAGTAGCCATTGTTATTTTAAACTGGAATGGGCGCGCTATGCTGCAGCAATACCTGCCATCTGTGGTGCGCTACTCACAAGCAGAAGCGGAAGTTATCGTAGCCGACAATGCTTCGACCGACGATTCTTTGCAATGGCTTGCAGAGAATTTCCCCCACATCAGAACCATCGTACTCGACAAGAACTATGGGTTTGCAGGTGGCTACAATATTGCATTGAAGCAGGTGGAAAGCGATTACTACATTCTGTTGAACAGCGATGTAGAGGTAACACATCATTGGCTGACAACCCTTATCGAAGAAATGGACGCCCACGAAGAGATTGCAGCTTGCCAGCCCAAGCTGCTTGCCGTGCACGACAAGGACGCTTTCGAGTATGCAGGAGCTTCGGGCGGGTTCCTCGACAAGTATGGTTATCCTTACTGTCGTGGCAGAATATTCGACAAAGTGGAAAAAGACAACGGGCAATACGATACCAATTCCGAAATATTCTGGGCTACAGGAGCTTGCCTTATGATACGTTCAAAGACTATTGGGCGGTAGGCGGACTCGACGAACGCTTCTTTGCGCACAGCGAAGAAATAGACCTTTGCTGGCGTTTGCAGCTTGCCGGACGAAAAATATATTGCTTTCCAACCAGCTATGTCTACCATGTAGGAGGCGGAACATTGCCCAAATCTAATTCAAGAAAGACTTTTTTGAACTTCCGCAACAATCTAACAATGTTATGGAAGAATCTTCCTGAGGAAGAATTAAAGTCTATAATGCGTAAAAGATGGGCGCTTGACTATCTCGCAGCTTTCCAAATGCTGCTATTGAAATTAAACTTGGGCGACTTCTTAGCAGTAATAAAAGCAAGAAGAGCATTCAAGAAATGGCGCAATACGTTTGAACATACAAAACAAAAAGGTTACAAAGACAAGCGCACACCCTACTCTATCCTTTGGCAATATTATGCTAAGAAGAGTGATACTTTCGACAAATTAAAAGACATATAAGTGTTAAAAAAATACACAATTACACCAATTATAAGCCGAAAACAAAGAAAATTACATAACGTATTTTAAGATCTTTAGCTAATTAGTTGCATTATTAAATACTTTTTAGTACTTTTGCGGACGATAACAGCATTTCAAATAAGTAAAGAAAATACAAGTGAATAAGTTCTATTATATATTGCTAGCATTTTGCATAGCTCTAAATAGTTGCCATATAAAACTTTCATCTGAAGATGAAAGTGCCAATGACAACATTGTAGAGATAGAACGTTACGACCGTTTACAATACCGTTATCTTACTACGGGAGACTTTTCTGCATTGCAACAAATGAATTCCGAGTATCCAATGGAAACTCGTACACTTATTGAAGACGTTGTCCAACTTGGCAATACAACAGACCCTGACATCAATACAAAATTCTTAAAGTTTTACCAAGATACTACTTTACAAGCACTGATCGCATCTGTTGAGTCGGAATATGCTAATGTTGACGACCTTAACGAGCAACTAAGTGTAGCTTTTAAGCACTTAACGCATAAGCTTCCTAACTTAGAGATACCACGCATTTATGCCCAAATATCGGCATTAGACCAAAGTATTGTTGTTGGAAATGGTACAGTAGGTGTATCACTTGATAAATATTTAGGCGAAAAATTCCCACTATATCAGAAATATTACTCACCATTACAACGTCAACAAATGACACGCGAGCATATTGTCTCCGATTGTATTTCGTTCTATTTAATGAGTGTTTATCAACTAAAAGAATCCGATAAACGACCTCAATTAGAGCGTGATCTTCACATAGGAAAGATAAATTGGGTCGTTAACCAAGCTTTAGGCCGACGTACTTTCCGTACAAAATATGTTGTTGCAGTGGAAAATTATATGCAGGAACATCGTAAAACCTCATATGATGAACTGTTGAAAATAACTGATTTTTCAAAGTTTAAAGTGCTTTAAACTTGAATGGTACGCCTCTTATTTATTCATTATAGCGACATTTTGACTTAACAAAATGACAACAGAATTATGTTCTGGATACATTTTTCGAGGATATAATCTTCTTCCCTCTACTGGATCATAAGAGTTAATATACCTTTAAAAACAAGCTACTTATCCTTACGAAAAATCATAGCTAAGCTTTGACTTTGCAATAGATCCCATTTTGAACAACAAAAGTGCCTGTTTTGCGAGGCAAAATAGGTACTTTTATAATATAAAACCGATTGTTTTACATTACCCTGATAACTAGAAAGATACACGACACCATGTGTTTCCAAGTGAATTTACACTCTTTATCTCTTTTTCTAACTTATAAAACAATTTGCGAAAGTAAAAATAAGGTAGCTGGAAAGTGTATTATCCCATTATAAAAAGTGAACTATGAATTTTGTTGCCTCGTTACTCAAACAGCATCTAAACAACTCAAGAAAAGTTGAAACGTCATAGAATAAAAAAAAAGCACTTTATTAAAAGTACTCTTAGATAGTTAATTGCTATTATTTTTGAGCCTCTTGTCGGATTCGAACCAACGACCCCGAGATTACAAATCACGTGCTCTGGCCAACTGAGCTAAAGAGGCGGAGGTGGGCAAGCTACTCTTATCGCGTCGCTACAACCTTCTGCCCTTGCTACGTTCCCATCCTGGGGGATTAAAAGGGAGCTGACCGTAAAAGACTTGCCCATATTATCTTTTCATTTCTGAAAAGCCAATGCAAAGATAGAAAGAATAATTGAAATAAAACAAGTTCGTGGCACTCTTTTTGCGTTTTTAACAAAAAAACATAATTTCACAATAGCTATACCTTATTTATAATATAATTTCTGTATTTTTGCAGTATGAAATATGAGGAGATAACACAACTCCGTGCCTACGCACGATATGATGGAATATATTTAGCTATTGTATGGGCAGCAAGTTTCACTTGCTTCTTAGCATCGCCTTTACTTGCAATATTAGGAACATTTAGTTCCCTAATTACATTATCTACCCCATTTTTTGTAGCTTACAGACTAAAGATTTACAGAGAAATTGGACTAAAAGGTATCATCTCGTTCAAACGTGCTTACTTCTATTGTATGCGTGTTTTTATGAATGCTGCCCTACTTTTCAGTTTGTTACAATGGCTCTATATGACCTTTTTAGATCATGGAAAGGTGATAAATATAATATCGGCGATAACATCTTTGCCTGAATACGATAGCTTTTTTACAGCCTTAGGAATAAGTAGGGAGGAATTTACAGCGACTCTACCTGAAGCTTTCTCTCCAACTACAATGGTGATAAACAGCTTGATGTACGAAGTTCTCTTTGGCGCAATCATCAGTCTTATCGTGTCAAGCATTATGGCTCGGAATACAAAATAAAAGAAACAATACTTGAAGAAATACAATATATGGACATATCTGTTATAGTACCGCTCTACAACGAAGACGAAAGTTTGCCAGAATTGCACGCTTGGATTTGTAGAGTAATGAATGCCAACCACTTCACTTATGAGGTTATCTTTGTAAACGATGGCTCTACAGACAAAAGTTGGGAAGTTATTCAACAACTCAGCAAAGAAGATAAAAACGTGCGTGGTATAAAGTTTCGCAGGAACTACGGCAAGAGTCCTGCTCTATTCTGTGGCTTTAAAGAAGCTCAAGGAGATGTTATTATAACAATGGATGCAGATCTTCAAGACTCTCCTGACGAGATTCCAGAACTATATAAGATGATTACTGAAGAAGGCTACGACCTTGTAAGTGGTTACAAACAGAAACGTTACGATCCACTAACAAAGACCATTCCGACCAAACTCTTCAATGCAACAGCACGTAAAATAAGTGGTATTAAAAACTTACACGACTTCAACTGTGGACTGAAAGCATATAGAAAAGCTGTTGTGAAGAATATTGAGGTGTACGGAGAGATGCATCGTTATATACCATACTTAGCAAAAGAGGCTGGGTTTAAGAAGATTGGTGAAAAGATTGTACACCATCAAGCACGCAAATATGGCACTACAAAATTTGGCATTAATCGTTTTTTTAATGGTTACCTCGACCTTATAACACTTTGGTTCTTGACTAATTTCGGTAAGAAACCAATGCATGTATTTGGTTTGTTGGGCAGTTTTGTATTCTTCATAGGTCTTATTGCTTTCCTTTTTCTCATCATTGAAAAGGTAATTAACCTACTAAATGGTGTTTATGGCGACTTACTCACAAACCATGCAACGTTCTTTGTCGCTCTTACAGCTATGATTTTAGGTACGCAACTCTTCCTTGCAGGCTTCTTAGGCGACTTAATTAGCCGTAACAGCGATAGACGAAACGACTATTTAATAGAAGAAGAAATAAACTTATAGAACAAAGAAAGGTTTAAGAATATGGTATTTACCATATTCTTAAACCTTTCCTCCTTGTTATTTATTCCTCAACTGATAAACACAGATAAATAATGAATAAGATAACAAATAAAGCTATTATGGCAGCTTCCTTTCTTGACATTGCTCATCATAGGTTCCATTTTCATTATAACACAACAACGTTCTACTCCCTATCAGTACAACGAAGGACAGGTTTTTGGTACATTTTACCATATAACATACCAAAACGACCAAGACTTACAGAAAGAAATTGAAGCCGAACTCAAGAAGATAGACAACTCTTTGTCTACTTTTAATAAGCAATCTGTCATCTCAAAAGTGAACAATAACGAAGTAACAAAACTCGATGAACTATTTATAGAGATCTTCGACAAAGCGAAAGCAATATCAAAAGAGACTGACGGAGCTTTCGATATAACAGTTGCACCACTGGTAAACCTATGGGGGTTTGGTTTTAAACAAGGAACAACACCATCTAAGCAACAGATTGATAGTTTAAAGCAACTCGTTGGTTACGAAAAAGTTTCGCTTATAATGGGCAAGAGAATAAAAAAAACTGATCAACGTATCATGCTTGATTGCTCTGCTATTGCTAAAGGTTACGGCTCAGATGTGATTGCAAGGCTATTCAAAAAGTATGATATTAAGAACTTTATGATAGAGATTGGTGGTGAAATCGTCGTTAGTGGAAACAGCGAAAGCCGTGTTCCATGGAAGATTGGAGTAAATAAACCTATCGAAGACAGCACCAATACGAACACAGAACTACAAACAGTTCTCAACATTACCAACAAAGCTATGGCAACAAGTGGTAATTATCGTAACTTCTACTATAAGGGTGGAAAGAAATTTGCACACACAATTGACCCTAAAACAGGTTATCCTGTGCAACATTCTCTTCTTTCAGCGACTGTTTTAGCAGCCGATTGTGCTACTGCTGACGCCTATGCCACTGCCTTTATGGTTATGGGAATGGAAAGATCTAAGAAGGTTTTGGAAAAGCATAAGGAGCTTATGGCATACTTCATCTATTCTGACCATCAAGGTAAACTAAAGGTTTGGTATAGTCCAGAACTGGAAAAGAAATTGTTCAGTAAATAATTACTGATAAAGAAATACTCCAAAACGAATGCTTCAGATATACGATAAACTTCTTGAACTACCTTTGTTCCTTGGTATTGGAGCTACTGATTTAGCAGAAATCGTTAGTACAACCAAGTTTGGATTTCTTAAATTGAAACCCAAAGAGATATTAGTAAAGGAAAACGACAAGGGTGGTAGGCTATATTTCCTTATGGATGGCAAACTCATAGTAGAAAGTCATGCAGACAACCATAGCTATAGTGTCATTGAAGAAATAACAGCTCCCACTGCCATACAGCCTGAGCGTTTATTCGGATTGGTACAATTTTACTCCAAAACTTTCGTTGCAGCAACTAAATGCAATATATTATACATTGATAAAAGCGAAGTTTTAAACCTCACAAACAATTATCTCATCTTCCGTTTAAACCTCTTGAATATGCTTTCCATACAGGCACAACGTTGTAGTCGCATACCTTGGCAGCAGCATCCAAAGGACATTCAAGAGAAATTTGTTTACTTTGTAAGAACACATTGCGACCATCCTGCAGGCAAAAAAACTATTAAAATAAATATGCAAACCTTAGCTAATGAATTGCATGAAAGTAGGCTTAACGTCTCAAAAATGTTGAATGCTTTAAACAAAAATAATACTATCGCATTGACACGAAGCGAGATTAACATTCCTTCATTAGAAAAATTGCGTTAAATGTGTTATACTCTTTTGCTTATACATACCTGAGTTCGGTATAAGCTTTATGCAATTAGCCTGCTTTTGTCAATGATTTCAATATTCATAGTTGGCTTTTTTGGCATAAGATTATAAGCAATAATTGCTGCAATAAGATTGGCTACAAAGTTGTCAATGCTTCTGTGTCTTGTATGCTCTATGTGGCATACATTCTTGAGTTCGTCATTGACCGTTTCTATAGTAGCCCTTTTTCGTAGTCTAATTCTATCCTGCAATAGCATCATAGAATTTTTCATATTCCTTCGTAGCTTTGTTATCAGATGTATATCATCAATAAATAGCTCCTCAAATAGACTTTGTGAAATGTACCCTTTGTCCGCATACAGCTTGCCAAAGAGCTTTTCTGTGAAGTGTTTGTCCTTCAATGGGTATCTGTCATCAGTGTTGCCAGGTGTGAGCATCCACTGTATAATCTCTCCTTTGTCATTGATGATAAGATGTAGCTTGAATCCATAGAACCAACCCATAGTACACTTGCCCTTGGCAGCCCAGCCTTTCATAGTCTTATGCTTGTACATACGCTTGATGTGGCAACTGCGCAGAGGAGTAGAGTCTATAATTGAAATGCCTGTGCATTTGCCTAGGGCACATGTCTGTAGAAATATCAACAAGAGCATATTTACCTTTTTGCTGACGCTCGACAAATCGGTTATAGGATAGTGTATGGGGAAATTCGGAACGATGATGTTCACAAATCTCATGAAGATAGAACGTTTTAAGATCTATGTAATGAGACTGATGATACATGATGAGGATAGTCATTATTTCACTATCGCTCATTACACACGGACGGTTTCGGCGATGCTTACTAGACTCGTCTAACAGACGTTTTTTGAGTTGAGGAGCAAAAAACTTGCAGAATTCATCAAGAATACAGAATATTTCTATTAAATTTGTACTATTCATAGGAGTGGATTTTTTCGTTAATACTCTGATTATCAACTATAAAGATACGAAAAATATTCCACTCCTACAACTTTTTTGAAGAATTTCTTATACCGAACTCAGGTTATACATAGTTTTTTCAGTAACTTTGTAGCATATTAGAGAGAAAGCAAAACATGACAGAAAATACAAACAAGGAGGGACAGCAACGCCTGAATCCCTTCTTTGAGCCATACAATACTCCACACGAAACTGTTCCATTCGACAAAATAACGCTTGCCGATTACGAGGAAGCTATGTTAGAAGGAATTCGCCGTGAGGACGAACAAATAGAGAAAACAATAAACGACCCTGAAGAGCCTACTTTCGAATACACTTATCCGTGAAGATGAAGTGGAAGGACGCAAGCATTACTACGACCTCCTTTCACGTGTCGAAAGTGTGTTCTTCAATATGTTAAGTGCAGAAACTAACGACGAAATGGACGCTTTGGCACAGAAGATGAGTCCAATTCTAACAAAACATGCTAACGATATAAGCCTTAACCCCAAACTTTTCGAGCGTATAAAGGCTGTTTATGAAAAGCACCGCGAACTTACTCCCGAAGAAAACAAACTACTTGAAGAAAGCTATGATGGCTTTGTTCGCAGCGGTGCATTACTGAGTGAAGACGACAAAGATAAGCTTCGTAAACTTACAGAAGAGGCCAGCATGTTATCATTGAACTTCTCACAAAATGTATTAAAGGAGAACAAAGCATACAAACTCCACATCACAGATGAGCAAAAGCTTGAAGGTCTGCCTGAGTCTATTCGTGAATCAGCTGCTGCAACAGCAAAAGAGCATGGTCTTGAAGGTTGGGTATTTACATTAGATGCGCCAAGTTATGGTCCGTTCCTAATGTATAGTACGCAGCGAGATCTACGAAAAGAACTCTACATGGCACATAATACGCTTTGTATTAAGGCTAACTCGGAAACAATATTGATATTTGCAAACGATTGGTGAACCTTCGTAGAGAAACAGCACAGTTGTTAGGATACGAAAGTTATGCCGATTTTGTGATGAAATATCGTATGGCCAGCAATGTAAAGAATGTCTATAACTTACTTGACAACCTTATTGATGCATACAAACCAACGGCTATTAAAGAATTCAACGAACTATGTGAGATGGCGACAAAGCAAGAAGGAGACGACTTTAAGATGATGCCATGGGACACAGCATACTATGCGCATCAGCTGAAATTGGCAAAATACAACCTCGATCCAGAAGTTTTGCGCCCTTACTTCGAAGTAAACAACGTAATAAAAGGCGTATTTGGACTGGCTACTCGCCTTTATGGAATTACCTTTAAAGAGAATAAAGACATTCCTGTTTACCATTCTGACGTGAAACCCTATGAGGTTTACGACAAAGATGGTAGTTATCTAGCAGTGCTTTATGTAGACTTTTTCCCGCGAAAAGGCAAGCGTGCGGGTGCATGGATGACAGAATACCAAGGACAACGAATCACAAAAGAAGGTAAAAACATACGTCCGCACGTATCGTTAGTAATGAACTTTTCAAAGCCTACCGAAGATAAACCAGCATTACTACGCTTAGGTGAGGTTACAACATTCCTACACGAGTTTGGCCATTCACTACATGGTATTTTTGCAAACAGTCGTTTTGAAAGTCAGTCGGGAACTAATGTATGGTGGGATTTCGTAGAGCTCCCATCGCAATTTATGGAAAACTTTGCAGTAGAGAAGGATTTCCTGCGAACTTTTGCTTTCCATTACGAAACGGGAGAGCCTATGTCTGATGAACTCATTGAGAAAATTATAGCCAGCCAGAACTTCAATGTTGCAATGGCTTGTCTACGTCAAGTTAGCTTTGGTCTGTTAGATATGGCATACTATACACAGCAAGAGGATCTTAAAGAGGATATAATTTCATTTGAGAAAAAGGCATGGGAAAAAGCCATTATCGGTGAACAGATAGACGGAACCTGTATGACTACGCAGTTCTCTCATATCATGTCCGGTGGTTATGCAGCTGGATATTACAGCTATAAGTGGGCAGAAGTACTTGACGCTGATGCTTTTAGCCTATTCAAAAAGAATGGTATATTCGACCAAGCTACTGCTCAGAGCTTCCGAGACAATGTTCTTTCAAAAGGTAGTACCGAACATCCTATGGTGCTGTACAAACGCTTCCGTGGACAAGAGCCTACTATTGATGCGCTCTTGGAACGCAATGGTATAATAAAATCAAACTAAAGGAACAACATATATCCATATATAAGAAGAAAACATGAAGATGGAAAAGCAAACACTTCTCGACTATCGCTACCTACGTATGGCACGTGTTTGGGCAGAGAATTCCTACTGCCAACGTCGCCAAGTGGGTGCACTGGTAGTGAAAGACAAGATGATTATCAGTGATGGATACAACGGAACACCTAGCGGTTTCGAGAATATTTGCGAAGATCAAGATGGTATTACTAAACCATACGTATTGCATGCCGAAGCTAATGCAATAACCAAGCTGGCTCGAAGTGGCAATAACAGCGACGGTTCAACACTTTACGTAACAGCTTCGCCTTGCATTGAATGTGCGAAACTTATCATTCAATCGGGCATTAAGCGTGTGGTATATGGAGAAAAATACAGACTTACCGAAGGCATCGACCTACTTGAGCGTGCTAATATAGAGGTTGAATATTTAAATCTTGAAGACTATGAGTCAGAACAAGAATAATCGTTTCATGCCGTTGTGGCTGGCATTGTGTGTTGTTATCGGAGTGCTTGTTGGAACATTCTATGCCAATCACTTTTCAGGAAACCGCCTAAATATAATTAATAGCGGTAGTAGTAGGTTGAGTAACTTACTACATATCATTGATGACCAGTATGTTGACTCGGTTAATATTGATGAATTGGTAGACAAAGCTCTACCTCAAATCCTTGCAGAACTTGACCCCCACTCTGTTTATATCAGTGCTAAAGATGTGCAAATGGCAACAGAAGACTTAAAAGGTTCGTTCTCCGGAGTAGGTATAGAGTTCACTATTCAGCAAGATACCCTACACGTTCAGAATGTTATAAAGAACGGACCAGCAGACAAGACAGGCGTTCTTGCAGGCGATAAGATTGTTAGTATCGATAACAAACCATTTGTTGGAGATAGCGTTACCAACGAAGAAGCACAGCATAGACTAAAAGGGCCGAAAGGTTCTAAGGTTAAAATCGGTGTAAAACGCTTTGGAGAGAAAAACGTAAAGTATTTCGTGCTTACCCGAAACGATATCACTATGAAGAGTATTTCAGCAACTTACATGCTCAACGACTCTATCGGATATATCCGGATAAAGAATTTTGGCGAACGAACTTATGCTGAAATGCTGACAGCACTACAACAACTAAACCTTCAAGGAGCTGACAAATTGGTTATAGACTTGCGTGATAACTCTGGCGGATACCTTGAAAGTGCAGTTCACATGACTGAAGAATTTTTGAAAAAGGACCAACTTATAGTTTATACGCAGGGGCGAAAGAGTCCGCGACGTGAATATAGAAGCCGCGGAAAAGGTAGTTATCAGCACATTCCTTTGGTAGTACTCATTAACGAAGGGTCTGCATCTGCTTCTGAAATCTTTGCAGGAGCCATTCAAGACAACGATCGTGGTACAATCGTAGGCCGCCGTTCGTTTGGTAAAGGTCTGGTGCAGCAGCAAATACAATTCCCCGATGGCAGTATGATTCGCCTAACTATAGCGCGCTATTACACCCCTTCTGGACGTTGTATACAAAGCCTTTCAAGCCAGGAGGGCTTGCTGCATACGAACAAGATATGATGACACGCTACCAACATGGAGAGTTCTTCTCACAAGATAGCATTAAACATACAGGTCCAGCCTATCACACAAACAACGGACGTATTGTTTATGGTGGCGGAGGCATTACGCCTGACATCTTCATACCAGAAGATACGAGCGACATAACATCATATTACAAGGAGGCAGCAATGCGTGGACTCATTCTGCAATTTGCTTTCAAATATACTGATGATAATCGTCAGACACTGAATAAGTATCCTGATTTGATTACTTTATCAGACTATTTAAAAGGTAATAATCTTGTAAACGACTTTGCAAACTATGCTGAAAAGAATGGATTGCAGCGGAGAAACAACCTAATTCATAAGTCACATTCATTATTAGAGAACTATATTAACAGCCGCATTATCTATAATATGCTAGATGAGCAAGCGTGGAACCAGTATCTAAATCGTGATAATGATATGATAAAAGCGGCTATTAAAGTTTTAAATAGCGGCGAGGCATTCCCAAAGGCACCTATTAAAGGGGGGGGAATGGCAAATAATAAACAAAGTAAAACTACATAAAACATGATGAGGCTATCGAGTCGAAACGACTTGATAAGCCTCATTTTCGTTTCAAACAAGCCCACATAATCTTACTTATTATGAATAAATCAGAGTTAAGAAAAGAAATCAGAATTCGTAAGCGTCAATATACACAAGAGCAGCTTAAAGTTCTATCTGCACCTATCATTGAACGATTGCGCCATCATCCTAAACTTATTGCTGCAAAAACTATAATGCTTTACCACTCATTGCCCGATGAAGTATTCACTCACAACTTTGTAGACGAAATGGTAGAAGCTGGCAAAGATGTGCTATTGCCTGTTGTTATCAGCGAAACAGAAATGGAAATACGTCGTTATACAGGGGCTAAGGATATGGCAATAAGTTCGTTTCATATCTTAGAACCCATTGGCGAACTCTTTAGTGACTACGAAAGTATTGAGTTCATAGCTGTTCCTGGTATGAGCTTTGATGCTGACCGAAACCGCCTCGGACGCGGAAAAGGATATTACGACCGCTTTTTAAAGCAAGCTAAACGAGCATACAAATTAGGTGTTTGTTTTGATTTCCAAAAACTCAATAGTATCCCTACCGACCAATATGATGAGAAAGTAGACGAAGTTCTTTAATTAGTCCTCCCTTAAAAACAATATTTCAGCATAAGGCTTGTCAATACAAGCTCTATGCTGATTCTTTTTATAAGGTACAAAAGAACTCTCATAGCTCTTTTGAAGTTATATGCTGCTGCAGCTAATAATACATTGATAGCATCTCCTTTCACACCTTTATAAAAGTTGCGAGATAATCGGTGGTCTGCTTTAAGATGTCCTATTGTTGGTTCTATACCTGCTCGTTTACAAAATAGTTTGTGTTTCTTTTTCTTTTGGTAGTAGCTGTCTTTAGCTTTAGGAATATCTGGGATGAGTATCTTTGTCTGCCCAATCTGCTTTATACCTCTATACCCTCTATCTCCTGCTAACTTATCAACCTTCCTTCCTGTCATCCTTTGGGTTTGTTCTAACGTCTTTTCGATAGTATGCCCATCATATTCATTCCTAAAAGAACATGCACCAATAATAAGTCCTGACCATGAGCGAAGAATAGATACTTTATTGCCAAACTCATATTGCTTATGTTCCTTACCCTTGCTGACGCAAACTACATCTGGTTCGTGCAGAGAATATACTTTGTTCTTTGACTTCCTATTCTGAGAAAGAACTCTGTAATATAGCTCAAACATCTTCTCATATCCTTTCCTTCTCCCAAGATTACGCTCTAGCTCTCTTACCAATCTTCCTGCTATGGTCTTGAGTTGCCTATCTGCCTTAAGAGCTTTCTTACGATTCTTGGGATGATTACGAAAACGTTGGGAACGATAAATGCCTTTCAAGGTGCGCGTATAACTCTGTCGTAGAGGAAGACAATTGTCATGAACGATCTTCAGAACGTTTTTGATTATCTTTTTATGCAACTTCGCATCTGTAGGATAGGTTATATTCTTCTCCTGCACGGTAGAATCAATGAAAGCCGTATCAAAATGATCTTCGTTATCATGGTCAGTATTAACGCGGATGCTCTCGGCTAATATTAACTCCATACCTTTTTCACCTATACGATTTCTGAAGTGAACTAACTCGGAAGCGTCACAGGGTTGTTTGGGCATAAATTCAAGTCCACCACAGAAATATTGGTAGTAAGCATTCTCGCTCCATTGAGAAACTACCGTTTCATCTGACACATTGCGCAGATGTTTTAAAATTAAAAGACCACACATCAAGCGAATAGGATGAGCAGGGCGACCATTATTACTGCAATACAAAGGAGAGAAAGCATTTTCAAAACATTTCCAATTAATCTTATTACTAAGTTGGAAAAGGGGATGTTCATGGCTAAGCATGTCCTCTAAAGAAGAGAACATAGAGAGCTGTTTAGATGTACGTTTAAGCATAAATATCTGCAAGATTTATAATGTAAAGGTACAAAAACTTGCAGATATAAACAAATAATTTACAGGATAATATACTATGAATCAGGAGAATATTAGGTTTATAAAGGAGGACTAATTAAGAAGTTGGAAGATTACTGCCTTTACTTTGTAAAAATAATTTTACTGAAAAGGAACCATAACGCTTCGGTGTTTCAAAAGCGCTTGTTTTGCATTACAAAACAGGCGCTTTTGGCGTTTAATATAGGCACTTTTACAACGTAAAACAATGGGTTTAGCAAAGCGTTGGATATGAATACGTTATAAAAGACATGTGCTTATGTAAAATATTTACATATCTTTTATTATTCTCTAACTTCTAAAATAAGAAATAATATCGTTTGTTGAACTTCAGAATGAAGAGTTTACAGTAATTTATAATCGTACAAATCACTATGCTTTAGTAAATGCGAATCTCCGATATAACAAACGAACCAACATGCTCATTTAAGCGTTTTACTAACTGTGTTCGCATCATAGACAAGTCTTGACGCAATGCGGGATTGCTTATTTTCACAAATAATGTTTGGTTACGAATGCTCTTTTCCTGCGTGTATTGTTCAACATTAGGTCCTACTATCTCATCCCAAGCATCTACAACACGTTTCTGAAGCAAAGGCAATTCAAGCCCTCCATCACGCAACACCTTACCAAGCACCTCTGATAATGGTTTCACTTTTCGTCTAAACATTGGTAATACTCCTTTCTGTTATCTCACCATTCTCAACCGAAAAAAGCTTGTAATCAAAACTACTATTACCTAATATCTTATCTAAATGTTCGCGATTAGTATCTGTTATAAATATTTGTCCGAAGCTATCACCTGATACCAACTTAACAATCTGTTCCACTCGATCAGCATCTAACTTATCAAAAATATCATCAAGCAATAACAATGGAGTCTGATTGCCTGCTGCTCGCTTTAAGAAATTAAACTGGGCAAGCTTTAAAGCAAGTACAAATGTTTTGTTTTGTCCCTGACTTCCCTCGCGTTTTATAGGGAATCCACCTAACATCATAGCAAGATCATCTTTGTGGATACCATGTAATGAGTAGCCCATGATACGATCTTTTGCCCTATCACGCTGTATAACATCGAGCAAATCTCCTCTTTCACCATGCGAAACATACCGCAAAGATACCTCTTCACGGTTCTGTGAAATAGCTTGATATATAGATTGAAACACTGGTACAAGTTGTTCTATAAAGGTAGAACGCTTCTTATAAATTTCTGTTCCATACTCTGCCATTTGCATTTCCAGCAGTTCTAACAGCGTACTATCAGGCTCCTCCTCTTGTTTAGCAAACTATTGCGTTGCTGCAAAGCCTTATTATAGCGTAAAAGTGACTCTATGTAGGGACGATCGTACTGCGAAATGACAACGTCCATAAGCCTACGTCGCTCCTCACTTCCACCTTCTATAATTGAAATATCAGATGGCGAAACAAAGATTAAAGGTATCAATCCAATATGTTCAGACAACTTCTTGTATTCCTTCTTGTTGCGTTTAAAATGCTTTTTCGAGCCTCTCTTCATGCTACAATATACTTGCTCGCTGTCTTCCGTACTTCTCGTATAATCACCTTCTAAGACAAAGAACTCGCTTCCATGGCTCATTACCTCAGAATCCTTAGAGTTAAAGGCGCTCTTACAGAACGAAAGATAATACACAGCATCAAGTAAATTAGTCTTACCAACCCCATTGTGCCCAATAAAACAATTCAGCTTTGCCGACAAATTAAGTGTTGTCGCCTCTATGTTCTTATAATTTATAATTGAAAGTTTGTCTAAACGCATGGTAGTTTCTGCAAATCTTAACTATTAACTTGCACATACAAAGATACGGAAATAAATGCTTATAATGAAGAATGTACCAACTTTTGTTTTGAGAAATAAAAAAAAGAGTTGCCTGTCGACAACTCTTTTTTATTAACAACCACTACCATCTATGTTACAAGATGGAGCATTATTCTTTCCCTTTTGTATTCCTGCTTCTTCTGGATTTAACGTTACAGTCCCGTCTTCCAACACAAAGCAGGGTATTCCTACATAGCCTTTTGCACGTGCTTCTGCAAAAACTTCATTGTTATCGCGCAAACGTAAGAACTCTTTCATAAAGCGAACGTGTTCGCCAATGTCTATAATCTCGTATCGGCTATCGCCTTTTACCTGCTCATCAACTTCTACACAATCTGGGCAAGTCATCATTCCATATACCTTTATCATAACGATTGGTTTTAATGATTACAGATTTTGCTTGTATCCACCGTAAAGTCATCGCTGCTTGAAGGCATAAATTTACCTCTTTCTTCTAAGAAATCAACAAGCTCTGCAGCTGTCATTCCTTCAGCTGAACAAGTATAATAACGTTCGTCAGCACCAAATTTATCAACAATTGCCTTTACCAAACTTTCCTTTGTACTATAGCTATTGCCCTCCATCATGTGGAGAACTTCATGTCCATGTACCATTTTTGTATCCTTTCTTTTAATTTATTGCATCGCACAAGGCGACTGCTAATTCTTAATTACCTTATAAAACACAGAACGAGGAATATTCATTGCTGAAATTCCTCGTTCGCTTTGGGTGGAAGGTGGGACTCGAACCCACGACATTCAGAACCACAATCTGACGCTCTAACCAACTGAACTACGTCCACCATGTATTGGTTTGCTTTTCAAAAGCGAGTGCAAAGGTACGAAATTTATTTATCTTACACAAATAAAATCGTACTTTTTTATTATGTTTTTATTGCTTTGCAGGTGTTGCAGGAGTTTTAGCAGCTTGTCCATTTGCAGCTGGAGCAGCTTGCTTTTGCTGACTTGCACCGAAGTTAGGCAAGTTATTTGGGCTTGTAGCACCGCCATCTGATGTTGCTTTCTGAATTACACTCTGCTCTGTTTCAGCCTTTGGAGCAACATAAGAAGTTGCAACACTGAGGACAACCATGAAGATTGCACAACCCCAAGTAACTTTCAACAAAGTCAGTTGTCTTACGAACACCCATAATAGCGTTTGAAGACGAGAAGTTAGATGATAGTCCGCCACCCTTAGACTCTTGGATTAGAACTACTCCAATCATAAGAAAGGCCGCAATAACGATAAGTACTACTAAAAGCGTATACATTTCCTGTGTTATTTTTTATTTTTGTTTATTATCAATTTCTCCAAAAATCGGATTTGGTCTGCAAAGTAACGATTTTTTTTCGGATATACCAAATTTAATCGATTAATTATTTCCAATGCCTTAGAATATCTACCTTGTTTTATGTAAATTCGGGCTAAAGTTTCGGTAAAGTAACCATTTTCCTCTATTTCGACCTCCTCTTCGCTACTTACTTCTACTCCTTCGGGTTCATATTCGGTTTCTTCTTGCAAAACGATTTTCCCTCTTTCGTTATAGATAAAGTCGTCTATCAGACTTTGTCCTCGTAGCTTTGGAACAGCTTTCTCTTCCTTTTCTTGTTTCTCCGACTCCATTAAGAAAGCTACATAGTCTACTGTTGCATCTGCAGGCGTAGGTTTTCGTCCACTATTCGTATTTTCCTCTGATTCTTTCGGCATCTGTTCAAGGAAACTATCAATAAGCGAAACTGTTCTGTTGCTTTTTGTTTTCTGTTCTGTTTCTTTCTTCGGTGTATTTGGTGTACGCAACTGATAATGTGCGGATTCTACGAGATCGAATAATATTCTGCGGTCGGTGATGTATAAAGCAGCACGGCGCAACTCTTCGTCGAATGTTGCATCGTGCAGCAGAAAGAGATTTTTTAGAAGCAATACTCGTGCCGGCTGATAGAACGGATAGAGCGCAATAAGACTTCTGAGGTCGTATAACGTTTCCTTGTTCAAGTCTTCGGGATGATTGAAATAATGGGCTATATCCATACTTTTCTTTACTTTACTATGCTGTAACTATTTTCTTTATTATGTTATATCACTCTCTTTACCAGTTAGCAACAGTTGCATTGAATATCTGATCAGTAAGATCTTTCACCATTTGCTCTACCAATTCTTCTTGAACAGAGTTCAAACTTCTTCTGGTATCATAGCTGGCAGTAGCCGTAAACTGCTTTTCAAAGTCCTCATTATGATTAGAACTATTTGTGAAACGTACGTTTACGGTAATTGAAAGTTCTGTTTGAGCCGAATAGCCCTCGCTCGAAACACTCTTATTACGCTGTTGATATTGTGTGATTTCGCCCTCAATCTTTAAGTCACCATTGCGTTTCACCTGCTCTAAACGAGTGTGATTGGCAAAGACATCTTTCAGTTTATTGTTAAACATTGGTCCCATTGGTCCCCACACATAGGCGGAACGAATTGGGAAATCAGCTATCTGAATGGTACGCACCTTTGAATAATCAATGCTTGCACCATTGAATTTATAGCTCACAGAACAAGCAGTAAGGCACACCAATGCCACTACTATATATATAAGGTATAACTTTCTTGTTTTATTTACTTTCCAAGCCATATTGCTTAATCCGTCTATATAGCGTTCTATCACTTATACCTAACTCTTGTGCAGCTTTCTTTCGGTTGCCATTATTGCGTTCCAAAGCTTTCTCTACCATTTGTCTGCCCACATCACTGAGGTTTAAAACTTCAGGCTCTGATATCTCTTCAGCTTCTGCAAACTCTATTAAGCTTTTGGAAGAAGGAGTTTCTGCAACAGCATGTTTCGTGGGAACAGGCATAGTTTCACTATGTTTTTCGGGCAAAGGTTCGAACCCTGCCGCCCCATTCAACGCACGTGTTTCTTCTAACTGCTTCCGAACATTGTTTAAGTCTCGGCGCAAATCGCTCACGTTACCACGCAGTTCATACAATATCTGATATAGTATGTCTCGTTCGCTTTCATAGCTATGCTTTCCACCTTTATCTATAATGGCAAGCTGCGTACTATCTGGGTCGCGTGGAATAAAGCCAGTTAGCATATCAGCCGTTATCTCGCGCTGTTCACTTAGTACCGAAATTTGTTCGGTAATATTCTTCAGTTGACGCACATTTCCTGGCCATTTGTAATGCAACATAATTTGTTTAGCATCGTCGGTCAGAGTTATTTTGGGCAAACGATACTTCTCTGCCATTTGCATAGCGAAGAGTCTGAACAATAAAAGAATATCTTCTCCACGGTCACGCAGCGGTGGCATTTGAATAGGAATGGTATTCAGACGATAAAAAAGGTCTTCGCGGAACTTTCCTTCACTCACTGCCTTACGCACATTTACGTTAGTTGCAGCCACAATACGCACATCAGTCTTGCGCACCTCCTGCCCTCCTACACGAATATACTCGCCTGTTTCCAACACACGCAATAGTTTAGCTTGTGTTGCCAAAGGCAGTTCGCCCACTTCATCAAGAAAGATAGTGCCCTTATTTGCAGTACCAAAATAGCCATCGCTTTCGCCAATGGCCCCTGTGAACGAACCCTTTTCGTGTCCAAAGAGTTCGCTATCAATCGTACCTTCTGGTATAGAGCCGCAGTTAATGGCGAAATATTTTTCCCTTTTTCGTGGCGAATTATCGTGAATAACACGGGGTATAATCTCCTTACCCACACCGCTTTCTCCAACGATAAGTACGGATAAATCGGTAGGTGCTACCTGCAACGCTACATCTAAAGCCCGGTTTAGCGCATTGCAATTGCCCACAATGTTGTAACGCTGTTTAACGCGTTGAAGTTCTGTATTGTTCATTTAGATGACAAATTTACCTATTTATTTTTAAAAGTCTGCAATTTTGGCAGAGTTTAACAAACGCTAATAGTTTTCTTTAGGTCAAATACCATTCAGCACAAGTACACCTACGCTTTTTGCAAAATACTGCTTAATCAGCAAGATACTTTCATTATGATTTTGTAAAAATAATCGTAACAAAAAGTGATAGATATGATTCGATGTTGCAATAGTGCCTGTTTTGCATTCTAAAAGAGCCTGTTTTACCATGCAAAACAGGCTCTTTTAGAATGCAAAAACAATAGGTATTATAAATCATTGATAATATGATTGTTACACAAACAACTTGTTTTGAAAAACATTTACACTTTTCACTTCTTTTCTCACCTATCTAATCAGGTTAATTGTTCTACTTTATGGTAGAGCAAACAGCAATAAATCTAAAAACATTTCTCTTTATCTAAAAACTTTTGATTAACTTTGTAGCATGAAGATAAAGGTTAATTGGAAAATGTTTTTGGTGTTCTTCATCATCATTGGAGGACTCTATTATATTACAAAGAACGTTTGGATAGCTTCTGCTATTATGGCTATCTTGTTGCTCATTGATGGTTTTTTGCGCGAATACGAACTAAAAAAGAAAGGCAAAAAACAAGCAGAGGAGATATTAAAAAACTTGCAAGAGGACAACAACAAGGATGATAGCGACGCAGAAGAAGGCACAAAATAAAAGAAAAACAATAGTAAAGAAATGGAAAAACTCGTAGAACTATATACACAATGGGCAGGTTATGCTCCTGCAAATATAGAGAAAATGGCGGGCGCAGGCAGCAACCGAACTTACTATCGCCTTACCAACAATAAGGGAAAATCGGTGATTGGTGTTATTGGAACGAGTCGAGATGAGAACCATGCCTTTATTTATCTTGCCAAACACTTTACTCAACGACAACTGCCCGTACCTTCTGTACTTGCTGTTTCTGAAGATGAGATGCGCTATTTGCAAACCGATTTAGGGCAAACATCGCTTTTCGATGCTATTCAAGGTGGGCGTGAAGCAGGAGGACGCTATAATCTTGCAGAACAGGAACTACTTCGAAAGACTATAAAAGAACTACCTAATATTCAGCTTCGTGGTGCACGTGGCCTGGATTACAGCTATTGTTATCCGCAAGCAGAGTTTAACGAAGAAACCGTTCTCTTTGATTTGAATTACTTCAAATATTGTTTTTTAAAAGCAACAGAACTTGATTTTCACGAGTTAAAGCTACAAGCCAACTTCCGAATGTTTGCAAAAGACCTTACATCGGAGAAGATGGAAGCTTTCCTTTATCGCGACTTCCAGGCACGTAACGTTATGCTTGATGCCGAAGGAAAACCACAGTTCATAGATTTCCAAGGCGGACGTAAAGGCCCATACTACTACGACCTTGCTTCGTTTCTTTGGCAGGCAAGTGCAAAATACTCGTTTAAATTGCGCCGTGAGCTCATTTTCGAGTATTACAACAGCTTGAAACATTTTACTGAAGTGCCGTCTAAACGCCATTTCGTAAATCGTCTTTCACTGTTCGTACTCTTCCGTTTGCTACAAGTATTGGGCGCATACGGCTTCCGTGGCTACTTTGAAAGGAAGAAACACTTTATCGATTCTATCCCACCAGCCATTCAAAATCTCCGAGATGTACTTACTTTGGGCGAAGAAGTATTCCCTTATCCATACATGTTGGATATGTTACGAAGGCTAACACAGCTACCACAGTTCGCTCATATAGAACAACCTGCAAAGAATAGAGCCGATGGTTACAAGGTCGCGCAGAAAGACGTATACACAGCAAACCCATTAGACGGACCTGCAACCTTCTCAAAATACGACGGAAAGGGCCCTTTGGTAGTGCGAGTATTTAGCTTTTCGTTTAAAAAAGGTATCCCAGAAGACGCTTCAGGCAATGGTGGCGGCTACGTTTTCGACTGTCGCAGTACGCATAACCCAGGCCGTTACGAACCTTACAAGAAGATAACGGGACTTGATGAGGCCGTTATTCGCTTTCTAGAAGATGATGGCGAAATCCTAGAATTCCTTCATCCTGTTTACCAACTCGCCGAACATCATGTGGAACGCTATATCCAACGCGGCTTCACAGACCTAATGTTCTCGTTTGGATGTACTGGAGGACAGCATCGTTCTGTGTACAGTGCACAACATTTAGCAGAACATTTGAATCGTAAATATAGCATTGAAGTGCACATTACGCACCGCGAACAAGGCATAAAACAGGTGTTAGAAGCTCGTCTGAAGTAAGCTCAGCCAGATTCACTCAGTTTCTGTGCTACTTCAAGAGATGCATTAAGGTTATAAGTTTATTTCTTTGTTGTCTGAAATTTAATTAGTAAATTTGCACGCATTAAAAGCAGTAGATAATGCAATCAATGATATTTGCCGCCGGACTTGGCACACGTCTAAAACCTCTGACCGACAGAATGCCTAAAGCATTGGTTAAGGTTGGAGGCAAACCGCTTATTGAACACGTCGTCAGACAACTGGTTGCAGCGGGCAGCCAACGTGTGGTTGTAAACGTACACCACTTCGCCAATCAAATCATTGAGTACTTACAGCAAAACAATTTCGGTGTAGATATTCGCATTTCTGATGAATCGGAAATGTTACTTGACACTGGAGGAGGAATAAAAAAGGCTGTACCACTTTTCAATACTGCCGAACCTGTACTTATTCACAACGTAGATATTCTAAGCAATGTAGACCTTCAGGCGTTATATAGGTATGCTTGTGAAGCAGAAAAAGTACGAAAAACTGATGCTGTTCTACTTGTAAGCCCACGAAAAACAAAGCGTTATCTTATCTTCGACAAAGCAATGCGCCTTGTAGGTTGGACTAATATAGACACAGGAGAAGTTAAATCGCCTTACGAAACCTTACATCAGTATACATTTACACAGCCTTACGACAACAACAACACAGCCAATGAACAACATGGTTTTACGCTTTTTGCTTTTTCAGGAATACACATTGTCGGCAGAAAAGTATTTGAAACGATGAACGAATGTCCCGAAAAGTTCCCTATAATGGACTTTTATCTGAAGTATGCAAAAGACTTACACTTCGTTGGAAAGGTAAAAAACGATCTTAAACTTATGGATGTTGGCAAGTTGGACACACTCTCTGAAGCTGATACCTTTGCACATCAATTAGGCAATTAGATAATAACAATAAAGAAAGAATAGAAACAATAACAACATACAGAATATGCAAAAAATCATCATTTTGGATTTCGGATCGCAGACAACCCAGCTAATTGGCCGCCGTTTGCGCGAATTAGATACTTTCTGTGAGATACTTCCATACAACAAGTTTCCTAAGGACGACCCGTCAGTAATTGGTGTTATCCTTTCAGGTTCACCTTATTCGGTACATGACCCAGAGGCATTTCAAGTGGATTTAAGCCAGTTTGTGGGCAAAGTTCCTGTACTTGGCATTTGCTATGGTGCGCAATACATCTCACATAAGAATGGTGGCAAGGTAGAACAAACGGGTACTCGAGAATATGGACGTGCTAATTTGGCAACTGTTGATACCGAAAATCCTTGTTCCGCAACTTCGATAAGAATTCGCAAGTATGGATGAGCCATGGTGATACCATTACCGCTATTCCGGCAGACTGCAAAATTATTGCGTCTACAAGCGATGTTAAGTTTGCTGCTTACGCATCAACATCACAGCCTTTATGGGCAGTTCAGTTCCACCCGGAGGTATTCCATAGCTTGCAAGGTAAGACTCTTTTAAAGAATTTCGTGGTAGATATTTGCGGTAGTAAGCAAGAATGGAGCCCTGCTTCATACGTGGAAACAACCATAAAGGAACTAAAAGAGCAGTTAGGAAACGACCGTGTGATACTCGGTTTATCGGGTGGTGTTGACTCATCGGTATGCGCAACCTTGCTCAATCGTGCGATTGGAAAGAACCTTACTTGTATTTTTGTAGACCACGGCATGCTCCGTAAGGACGAGTTTACAAAGGTAATGGAAGCATACGAGGGCTTAGGATTGAACGTTATTGGTATTGATGCGTCAGAAAAGTTCTTTACAGACCTTGCAGGAGTTACCGATCCAGAACAGAAGCGTAAGATTATCGGTCGCGACTTCGTAGAAGTTTTCAATGCTGAAGCTAAGAAAATAACCGATGCTAAATGGTTGGCGCAAGGCACAATCTATCCCGATCGCATCGAAAGCTTAAGCATTACAGGCATGGTTATCAAGAGTCACCACAACGTTGGTGGCCTTCCTGAAGAGATGGACTTAAAGCTTTGCGAACCATTACAATGGTTATTCAAAGACGAAGTACGCCGAGTGGGCTACGAATTGGGCATGCCTGAGCACCTTATTAAGCGTCATCCATTCCCAGGACCCGGATTAGCAGTACGTATTCTAGGTGATGTTACACCCGAAAAAGTACGTATTCTCCAAGATGCAGACGATATTTACATTGAAAGTATGCGCAATTACGTTTGCGAAGATGGTGAAGTACTTTACGATAAAGTATGGCAAGCTGGTACAGTTCTCTTGTCTACAATTCGCAGTGTAGGCGTTATGGGCGATGAACGCACCTACGAACATCCTGTAGCTTTGCGTGCCGTAACCAGTACAGATGCGATGTCAGCCGATTGGGCACAACTCCCTTACGACTTTATGGCAAAGGTTTCAAACGAGATTATCAATAAGGTAAAAGGTGTAAACCGTGTATGTTATGATATATCTTCAAAGCCACCTGCAACCATTGAGTGGGAATAAACATAGCGAAAATAAAGGATAAGCAGTAAAATTCATTAGTGAAAGCAATATGTTTTGTGGCGAATAAAAAACCTATAAAGCTGTAAATATATTTCACGAAGATATATACTGCATAACCTACTCTTTACCAACGCTTTGTAATACCCATTGTTTTACATTACAAAAGTGCCTATTTTACACGATAAAAGTGCCTGTTTTGCGTTGCAAAACAGGCACTTTTGCAATATTAAAACGTACTGTCCAATTTTCAATAAAAATTATCTTTACAAAACGAAACACATTCTAAGCATCAACACCAAAATAGATGTGGGACATCAATTCACTTAATAATATTCTGTTGAAACAATAAAGGCGCAACGTTTCCGATGCGCCTTTACTATTTCAAATTACCTCTTTGAGAGGTTTATTTCCATTACTTGTTCTTCAACAAATCGCGAATTTCACCAAGTAACTTCTCTTCATTAGAAGGTTCTGCAGGTGCTGCTGGCTCTTCTTGCTTCTTCTTTGAAAGGATATTCATAACCTTAATCATTCCGAAGATACAGATAGCGATAATGAGGAAGTCGATAACATTCTGAATGAACATACCATATTTAACTTCAGCTTCACCCACCATAGCACTGAGCTTGCTAAAGTCTATTCCACCAGTCATCATACCAACAATTGGCATAATGATATCATCTACCAATGAAGATACAATTTTTCCAAACGCGCCACCAATGATAACACCGACAGCCATGTCCATAACGTTACCACGCATGGCAAATTCTTTAAACTCCTTAAGGAAACTCATAAAGTACAATTTTTAAGTTATGCTGTAAGAGAACCTACAATCTTTTTAATTAACGTAAGTCAAGTTATCCCACGAGCATGTTTTTATTTAATAATGTTTAATACTCTTTTCGGTTGCAAATATAAGATTTTTTTTGTAACTTTGCATAGGAAATAATAAAAAATATAACTTTTCCAATAAATATTTATATAGGTATTATAGTATTCACTTTAAATAAAGACAAATGATTAAAATTGGTATTAACGGATTTGGCCGTATCGGTCGTTTCGTATTCCGCGCAAGTCTTGAAGAGGCAAACGCTAAGGATGTAGTTGTAGTTGGTATTAACGACCTCTGCCCAGTTGACTATCTAGCTTACATGTTGAAGTATGACACCATGCATGGTATATTCAATGGCACTATCGAAGCTGATGTTGAAAAGTCTCAGCTCATCGTAAATGGTAACGTTATCCGTGTAACTGCAGAGCGTAACCCTGCTGATTTGAAGTGGGACGAAATCGGTGCAGAGTACATTGTAGAGTCTACTGGTCTCTTCCTCACAAAGGAAAAGTCTCAAGCTCACATCGAAGCAGGTGCTAAGTACGTTGTTATGTCTGCTCCTTCTAAGGACGACACCCCAATGTTTGTTTGCGGTGTTAACCACGATAAATACGTAAAGGGAACACAGTTTGTATCTAACGCTTCATGTACAACAAACTGTTTGGCTCCTATCGCTAAGGTATTGAACGACAAATTCGGTATTACAGATGGTTTGATGACTACTGTTCACTCTACTACAGCAACTCAGAAGACTGTAGACGGACCTTCTTTGAAGGACTGGCGTGGTGGTCGCGCTGCTTCAGGCAACATCATTCCTTCTTCTACTGGTGCTGCAAAGGCTGTAGGTAAGGTTATTCCTGAACTAAATGGCAAGCTCACAGGTATGTCAATGCGCGTTCCAACATTGGACGTTTCAGTTGTTGACCTTACTGTAAACTTGGCTAAACCAGCTAAGTACGATGAGATTTGCGCTGCTATGAAGGAAGCTTCTGAAGGCGAATTGAAGGGTATTCTCGGTTATACAGAGGACGCAGTAGTTTCTTCTGACTTCCTTGGCGACCCACGTACATCTATCTTTGACGCTAAAGCAGGTATCGCTTTGACAGATACTTTCGTTAAAGTTGTATCTTGGTACGATAACGAAATTGGTTACTCACACAAGGTTGTAGAGTTGATTAAGCACATGGCTAAGGTTAATGGCTAATCTTACGATTTCATAAGAAAAACAATATTAAAAAGCCATTCGGTTTATTGCCGAATGGCTTTTTTTTATTATTTTTGTGCAGAAATGGGGAAAATGCTTACGATAATAGGACCAACAGCAAGTGGGAAAACTATTTTTGCCACTGCCTTGGCAGCTACTATGGGGGCTGAAATTATCAGTGCTGATAGTCGTCAGGTATATCGTCGCATGGATATAGGTACGGGTAAAGACCTTGCCGACTATGAGGTGAATGGTATAAAAGTACCTTATCATCTGATTGATATTGCAGAACCAGGCACAAAATATAATCTTTTTCAATATCAGCAGGACTTCCAAGCAGCCTATTCTGATATTGCAGAGCGTAAAAACCGATTATTCTATGTGGAGGAACAGGACTTTACGTTGAAGCTGTATTAAAGGGTTACGCCCTTTCTCCAGTTCCACAGAACGATACTTTACGTACTTCATTAGCAGGAAAGTCGCTCTCTGAACTTACTGAAATACTTTCAGAGCTGAAAGCAAAGAACCATTCGGCAATGCACAACCGCACAGATGTTGATACAACGAATCGTGCTATTCGTGCCATCGAGATAGAAACATACGAGTTACAGCACCCTACTCCAGATCGTTCGATGCCTTCTTTCGACACAATCCTTATTGGTGTAGAAATTGATAGAGAAGAACGTCGCCGCAAAATAAGCAGACGCTTAAAAGCAAGATTAGACGAAGGCATGATAGACGAGGTGCGTGCATTACTCAATTCGGGTATTCCTGCCGACGACCTCATCTACTATGGCTTAGAATATAAGTTTGTTACACAACACATTATTGGTCAATTAAGCTATGAAGAGATGTACCGCAACTTAGAAATAGCTATCCATCAGTTTGCCAAAAGGCAGATGACATGGTTCAGAGGAATGGAGCGACGTGGCTTCAATATTCATTGGATAGACGCCAAAACGCCAATAAATGAAAAGATAGCGTACGTCCAAACACTCATCGAAAAGGCATAAAGAAAACGGTTTAAACGAGATAATATATTATGGTAGACGAAAAAAAATGGGGCATTCTTTACTGTCCAAAAGATGGATTCCTAAGTAATCCACAAAAACGCTGGGAACGAGTAGAGCGTAGTCTTAAGGCTCACAACATTGATTTCGACATGATTCAAAGCGAGAATTCGGCAGGTGTAGATCGCCTTATCCGTATGATGATAGGCAACGGCTACCGCACTATCATTATCTTTGGTGGCGATTCAGCGTTGAACGACACCATAAACTGTTTGATGCATGAAAAGAAAGAGGTACGAGAAAGCATCGTATTAGGCGTTATCCCTAATGGTGTCATGAACGACTTTGCTCATTTTTGGGGATTCGAAGAAGATAATATTGAAGAAACCATAGGGTGGTTGAAAGAGCGCCGCATACGTAAAATAGACCTTGGATGCATTCGCTACAAAAACAGAGAGGGCGAAGGTTGCCACCGCTATTTCCTTAATTGTATCAATATCGGACTTATTGCTACCATCATGAACCTTCGTCGCCGAACACGAAACATATTTGGTTCACGCAGTCTATCGTTTATTTTCTCGTTCATTCTTTTGGCTTTCCAACGCTTAGACTTCCACATGCACATCAAAATAAATACTGATGAAATAAAGCGTAAAGTCATGACTGTTTGTATAGGTAATGCTCTCGGCTACGGACAAACGCCGAATGCAGTACCTTATAATGGCCAATTAGATGTGTCGGTAGTATACCATCCCGAAGTAACTCAGTTGTTCGAAGGCATCTATCTCTTCCTTCGTGGTAGGTTCTTGAACTATAAAAGTGTGCATCCATACCGCACACAGGAGACCACAATACATGTTGAGCCACGCACCCTAATAGGTATAGATGGCAGACTTATGTCGAAAACTCCAGTTGGTCCGTTCAAAGTAATTGTAGAAAAGGAAGTTATCAACTTCCTTATCCCGACATAATTCATTCATATATAGAACTTGCAATTAACTTATTGCTGTACTCTGACGTTTAGAGTACAGCAATATTTGTTTATGGATTATAGACATGGGAAAGTTAGAAAAAATGTAAACATTATTCCATAAAGCCAATTTCACATAATCATCTCATTACCAATATCTTACAAAACCCATTGTTTTGCGTAGCAAAAGAGCCTGTTTTGCACCATAAAACGCATTGTTTTGCAACGCAAAACAGGCACTATTGCAAAGTGAAAACGCCACCATCGCTTTTTAACAAAATAATCTTTACAAAAGATAAACCATTGAAGAAGGAAATCGTACTTCGATGCTTGTTCATTAAAAGACAAAACGGGACTGCCTATTAAAAGACAATCCCGTAATTATTTCATTTGCTATTAAATTCCCTTCAAATAGCCATCACCAGCTCCTACGCTTTCTTCTTTGCTGTTTTCTTGGGGGGTACAGCTTTCTTCTTTGCTGGTTTTTCGTCATTTTCGCATATATCCAGCTTTGCTCTAAGCTTATCGTTTCGCTTGCAAGCTTCTCCACTTTAGCCTTCAATATAACTATTTCCTTATCTTTTGTCTCTAATTCGTTCTCCTGATTGTGTATTGCTGTCAACAAACTATTCAGTTCCTCGTTCTCAATTTCTGCAGGATAGAGTGTATTAACACGGCTCATGAAGTCGCCCAAGATATTCATATAGTTGGTGAAAGCATCGAACGGAGTACTATAAATACCACGGTCCACGCCTACAGGCACAGGCTTTGTACTCATCGCACTAAAGTTATCACTCGCCTGAAGATAATCCCAGTCTTGGTTAATGCGTGGGTCATTGGCAATACGAACTCTATCCGCAATGCTGTAAAGCTTATTAAATGCTTCGCGTTGCATAGAGTTTCCCAGCCAAGTACTTATGTCGCGTTCTTCATCTCTCCAGCTTAATGGATAAGGAACAGAGAAGTCGTCCACACTCTTAGCACGGTCGCAAACCTCTGTTGGCGTAGAGAAGCTTATGCCACGCTGGCGTGCACATTCCGGTAAAGCTTTGAAGAACTCCAGTATATTGCTGTGTAATGGTTGCTCAATGCCCAATGCAGTGAGGTTCATAAAGATACCATAGATTTGTTCTTCATCGGGTTGAGAAGCTATTTTGTTTATATAATTTTCGGCAAACAATGGGTATCCCTCCCACTCCGAGTTGTTAAAGCGAAGCGATATATCGTCGCTTAAGGTTACATCGCGCAAGATAAGCTTCAGCTGTGGGGCGAGAGCACAATGGTAAAGATAGTGTGGACTTCTCCAACCCAACACGTGTTTTGCACCTTCAGTAATCATTCCTTTGAACTTCATATCGGCAGCCATTCGTCCAATATCGTCGCTATAGATGAGTGAAGAATTGCGTAATATCTTCGGTGTATAGTCGAAATATTCTTTAATCTTCTTGCTCTGTCGCTTCACTTCTGCCTTAAAGCTATCTTCGTTGCCTAATGCTGACAAGCCATGCGAATAAGGTTCAGCAAGAAATTCCACGCATCCAGTCTTTGCAAGTTCCTGTATTTTTCTATCACTTCGGGAGCGTACTGTTCTAAACTCTCTATTCCCACACCAGAGAGGCATAGCGCAACTTTGAAGTAACCATTGCTTTCTTTTATCATTTGCAGCAAAGTGTCAAGAGCAGGCATGTAGCTACGCTGCACAATATCAGTTATACTGCGTTCGTTCTCAAAGTCGTCGTAATAGTAATGGTCAGCTCCTATATCGAAGAAACGATAACGACGCAAGTGGATAATCTGATGTATCTCGAAGTATAAGCAAATTGTTTTCATTATTTTTTTGTTTTAAATGTTCTTGAATTTGAGTAATACAGCTGCGGTCGTTCTACATATTCCACCCTAATGTGCGGTAGTATAGTTCACGAATCCACGTACCTACCTTCTCCCATGTAATGTTATCTACCTCTCGTTTTCCTTCTTCTGACAAGTAACTGAATAGACTTTCGTTGTGGCAGATAGAGTATATCGCATCTGCCATAGCCTCTATATCCCAGTAATCCAACTTAATACAGTTATGCAAAATCTCGGCACAGCCACTTTGTTTTGATATAATAGTAGGCGTACCGCACTGCATTGCTTCTAAAGGAGAGATACCAAAGGGTTCGCTCACCGATGGCATAACATAGACATCTGATGCTTTCAGACACTCATAAACTTGGTCGCCCTTCATAAAACCTGGGAAGTGGAAGCGGTCTGCAATACCTCTTTCGGCTGCCAAAGTTATCATTTTATTCATCATATCACCCGAGCCAGCCATACAAAAGCGAACGTTTCGCGTACGCTGCAACACCATATTTGCTGCTTCAACAAATATTCTGGGCCTTTCTGCATCGTAATACGACCAAGGAAAGTTACTACTTTCTCCTTTCCTTTATGCGAAGGTCGAGGCATATTCGCAACCTCTTCACGCAATGGATATACAGCATTGTGTACCGTGAATACCTTTTCTGGATTCTGATAATAGTGCTTAATAACTATCTGACGAGTAAGTTCTGACACGCACATAATGCAATCTGCATTATCCATTCCATCTTTTTCTATAGCATAGACCGTAGGATTCACCTTGCCTCCCGACCGATCAAAGTCGGTAGCATGAACGTGAATACAGAGTGGTTTGCCCGAAATTTTCTTGGCATGGATACCTGCTGGAAAGGTAAGCCAGTCGTGAGCATGAATAATATCATAGTCTAACGCACGTGCTACCACACCTGATATAATAGAATAGTTGTTGATTTCTTCTGTCAAGTTGGATGGATAACCACCTGCAAACTCCATTGCACCAATATCATTCACATTCATATTATTGAAGTCAGCATAGATATTATCGCGCAACTTGTAATATAGTTCAGTGTCCATCAAATTGCCTAATCTTCCACGAAGGTACTCGTTGTCGATGTCGCGATATACTATGGGCACATGATTCATTGCAACTATGTTGGCAAAAGTTCTGTCTTCATCACCAAAGGGGTGCGGTAAGCAGAGTATGGTTTCTATGTCTCCTTGTACATGCAGGCCTTCAGAGATACCAAAATTAGCAGTTGCCAATCCGCCAAATACATGTGGTGGATACTCCCAACCGAACATTAATACTTTCATTTTGTGTCCTCCTAACCTTAATATTTATACTTTTCGAGTAGTGCCAGCGTACGTAGCACTGCACCAACATTCATTGCAAACGAGATAGCACCACGGCCATGATAAGGCGGATTACCATCAAAGTATTCTGGAATTGTACCCAAACAATGGTTCAGAACTTCGTCTTCATATCCTATCAGCTGTCGTTCTACGTAGCTTAAGCGTGTGCGCTTGTAAAGTTTCAAGCAAGCTTCCAAGTAGAAACCGCCCAACCAAGGCCACGCTGTGCCTTGATGGTACATGCGAGTACGGTAATCTCTGTCACCCGTACAGATTGGATTATATCCTCCACTCTTTGGTGAAAGAGAACGTAAGCCCTTCGGTGTGAGTAGTTCACGCGTACAAATATCTATCACACTCTTCTTTTGGCTTTGGTCTAATGGTGAGTAATCAAGGGCAGCAGCTAATATCATGTTTGGTCGAACACTCCAATCTACCATGTTTCCATCTACATAATCGTATAAATAACCATAGTTATTCATGAACGTATCAATGAATGCTGTCTTACATTCTTCAGCCATTTGCTCCAAATGTGAAGCATATTCGGTATCAGAGGTATCGCTAAACAACCACGCAACAAACTTTAGATTGTTATACCAGAGGGCATTAAACTCTACAATATAACCAGAGCGAGGATTTACAGGCTTACCATCTAACATTCCATCCATCCATGTTATGGCCCTATCCTTTCCTTCTGCATACAGCAATCCATTGGCATGTAAGAACAGATTTGGGTGTTTTCCGTTCTCAATATATGTCATCATCTCTCGCAAAAAGTCGCCATAGAGTTTCAAGCAGCTCTCTTTTCCTGCTTCTTTGGCATATTGTTGGAGCGCCCAGATGCACCAAAGCATTACGTCGGGCTGGTCTATATCTTGCATTTCCACGGTTAATGGATCGTTCTTCATGAACTCTCGCAAGCCACGTTGGGCTGTTTTCATCACCAATTCAAAGTAATCTTGCTCCTCAATATTAAGTGTTAGACCAGGCAAAGATATGAATTGATCGCGCGCTCTGCACTTAAACCAAGGGTAACCAGCCAATATATAGCGGTCACCGTTCTTCTTTCGGTTATGGAATTGGTGAGCAGCATTCACAAGACAATGGAAGAAATTATCGCGTGGTTGACGAATTTCAACCTCATTGTCAAAGAGTCGCTTCAGCTTAGAGGTCTTTATCTCTGATGTAGAGCCTGAGAATACAATGCTTTCACCCTTCCGTATCTTCATTTCGAAGTAGCCAGGAACATACAAATCCTCGTCCGAGTGATAGCCCCGGTCCTCTTCTTTAGGGTATTCCAAGCCACGATACCAGTATGGTTCGTAATGAAATTCATTGTCTTTTGAGAACTGCATGAACAATTGGGGATAACCTTCGTAAAGACAAGTAGCTATTCCGTTTTCAACATTGTGGTATTCGCGATTTATAGCAGCATTCTCATGGGTAAACTCCCGTACGCTTCTAAAAGCTAAGAATGGACGGAATTGCAATAACGTAGTGCCCTGCCCTTCCAATAAAGTATAGCGAACGAGAATGCGTTCCTCGTAACATTGCAACACTACTTCTTTCTTTAACACCGCATTACCTACCTTATATATTGTAGTAGGTACCTTGTCGCAATCAAACTCACGAATGTATTTGTGCCCATTTGGACTATAATTTCCTCCATGATATTTATGTAATCCAAGGTTGAAAGCAGCTCCATGCTGAATCACCGTTGGGTCAAGCGAACTCAATAGCACGTGGTTTTCGTCGTCAAGTCCGGGGACTGGCACAACAAAAAGGCCATGATACTTTCTTGTATTACAATCTACTATCGTAGAACAAGAATATGCGCCCGAGCGATTTGTTCGCAATAACTCCCTCGGTAGCGAATCCTGGAGGTTCGTCATCAGGGCTTTTTCAAATTTAAGGTATCCCATATCTCTCGTTTTTAGGTCTATATTTAGTAGTTATATACTGCTTTTACACTTTTTGTGCGGTAAGCATAAAGCGTCTATACTATTGCCCAAAGTTACAAATAATATTTATAATCAAGTGTATTATTACCACTTTTTTTATTTATTTTATTGCTTTTCTAAAATCGTAAAAATACACTGAAAGTTGGAGAAATCAAGCTTAAACAGCTTCTTTAATGTTCTAAATTAAAGCCATAAAAATGTAAACATAATTCACAAACTGCCTATTCGTTTAACCAGTTAATTATCAATACATTACTAGATAGCCTGTTTTGCGTTCCAAAAGAGCCACTTTTGCATGGTAAAAGAGGCTCTTTTGGAACGCAAAACAGCCACTATTGCAACGTAACACCGATTATATCATTTTTTAGTGTTATTTTCTTTACAAAGTAAAAAGTATTTTCTGCTATTTTCAGAGGTATGAAGGAGGATAAAAGTTGATATATAACGGGAACTTCAACTAATAAATATGGGAACAAAAAAAGAGGTGCACCCTACACAGGGAACACCTCTTTTGTATGATAATTTGGATAAGAAATTACTTCTTAATGAACTTCTTACCATTCTGAATTACTACACCCTTGTAGTTCTTACCTACACGCTGACCAGCAAGATTGTAGATTGGAGCATTCTCATTTTGAGTTGCTTTGATTGTGTCAATACCAGTTGTGCTTGACTTTTCAACCTTAATGAGGTTGATAGATGGTATACCTTTGTAAACAGAAGCAACGATACCAACTACATCGTATTCCTCTGTTGCAGCAAATTTTGTCATGTCATCAAACTCAGTGAGGTGGAAGCCATTGTACACTTGTACTTTCTTTTCGCCATCTACGATATAGTATTTCTTTGAATCCTCAGTAGTAATCTTCACCTTTGACAACTTAACCAAGTCGCAAAGATTATCAGCTGCTGTAGCTGGAGTAATTGCTTTTGGCTCAGCAACAGAACCATCGACGTGGTTAAGCTTATCAATTGTTGTAACACCAGCTATCTCTAACAATTCAGGAGTAGCGTTATACTCTGTATATTGACCAGCTATTTCACCATTAAGGTCTTCGTTAGCCTTCAAGCCTAAAGTGTGCTTGTAAAAAAGAATGGCACCAGAGTTGTCACGAACATAAACGCTAGTGTTACCATTATTTGATGTCCATGCATAAAGAACCTTTGCATTGGTGAGCTTTAATATAGCGCTCTTATTCTTACCGATAGCCTTAAACTCAGCAATAGAGTTCACAACAGAGAGCTCTTCTTTTGTAAAAGTCTTTTCAGCAACAGAGCTTTGCTTACCATCCTTCACTGCAATAGCCTTTACAGTAGCTGTGGCAGTAAGTTCGAAAGGAGCGCTGTACATAGTAGATGCTGTTGTTGGAACTTCGTTATTAGTTGTATAATAAATCTTTGTACCTTCATCTGCCGAAAGAGTAACGGTAGTTTTGCCTGTAAAAGGAGTAACACCATCAATTGAAGGAGCTGCCAATGCAGTTGGGTTAGCAGCACCAACGGTTACAATAATTTCGGTTGCACGAACCTGATACTTTGCTGTAAATTCAATGGTAGCAGCATTACCTGTCCATGTTCCATGTTTTTATCTTCTGTAGAGGTATAGCCTTCGCCTTCAAAGCCATTACTACCATACTTCTTACCTTCTGTAGCGCAGGTAAATTCTACCTTTGTTATATTACCAATAGTTGATGTAATGGTCGTCTTGGAGTTCTGATAAAATCTGTAATGCTTGTTACCATTGGCATTAAATGCTGCATCTGTAGACTCAATAGTAATACCACCCTTTTCCATCTTATCGGGTGTAGTGTTTGCATCTGTTGTTCCTTTCGTTTCATTAGGAAGGAATGTTACTACTGTTTGTGCATAAACAGATGTGCCTACCATTGCCAACACGGCAACGAATGCATTGCGTAAAAGTTTGTTCATACTTAAATTTGTTTTACTAATTAATAATGTTGGTTTTATATATCTTACTCTTTTTAAAAACTCTAGTTATCGAATATCTATGTATTTGTTTTGTGTTACTTTACTAATTTCTTTCCACCTATTATATATATGCCCTTTGGTAAGGTTGTACTATTTGTACCAATATATCGTCCATCAAGTGTGTAGATTCTCTCATTAGTAAATTTATTGTCAGTATCAATTGTACCAATACCAGTCGGATCAGCTTTCTTCAAATAATTGAAAGTAATGGTTTGTTCCGTTTCATCTTCAGTAATATTAAAAAGTGGCTTCTTTAATGTACTTAGATTAAGATGTACTTCCAATAATTCTGTTACCTTATTCTTACCTGGGAAAGGATCACCTGCATGGCTTTCTTTATATCTCTTACGTTCTTCTTCTGTATTTGCTGTGTAGCTCGAGAATAGTTCTCCATCAGCAGGAACAATGGTCATACCTGGCGTACCGGGTATATCGTTCACACGATCATACATGTTTACTTTGTTTTTACCATAATTCACGCGATAAATTAACATGCCACGACCTAACTTTGCAACACCTTTGTGCCAATCTTTCGGCTGTATATTGTGTATAATAAGGTATTCGTCGCTATTCTCACTTTCGATCTTACGAGCTTCATCAGCCTTCAATGTAACAGTTTGTGCTTTATCTTCAAGTGTTGTTAGCGTAGTCCAGCCCATTACTTCCTTCTCCCATGGAGTGTAAGGCGTTGGCGAGAAACCATTGTTAGTATATTCGCCACCATCCATTAAATCCCAATACTCCATACCTTGATTGTCTATTTGCGCTTCAGCAGCAAGAGGATAGAAGTCTGGTAAGCCCATTGTGTGAGAAATTCGTGACAGAATAGTCCTATACCATTTATCATTTTCACAACCTTTCCATCTTTTACAGGAGATGTTCTTGTGGCATTCAGCTCGTTACTAACACCATATCGACCTACTGTATACCCATCAATAACTACACTTCCAAGCAAATATGATGATTTAGGCCAAATATCTGAATCCAAATTTCCGCCCATAGATTGTGCATAACCAGCATAAACAACATAAACTAAGTCAATAATCTTATCATCGTTACTGTCATAGTCTTTCAAATATACCTCTCCTTTTGCAGCCTCGCAAGCATCTTTTATAAGCTCAATAATGTTCACATCATGACTTGAGTTGGTGTCTTTACCATAGTACGAAAGAGGTTTTGGCATGCGATAAGGCCCTACCAAACCAAACTCAGGTGAAAATTTTCCATCGCTCATATCCTTGAAATATTGGCGTACACTGCCATAGTTCAATTGTTCGTTTGTGCCTAACAATTTCGGCTTCCCCTCTCCATTAAGGTATTGTTCAAAGCTTTCTTTAGGGTCCTTCACAGTAAAAGGATTGTCGCTAAAGTCTACAAGAATAGTTAAAACCTTCGGATTTCCTTCGTGTGGGAAATAAGGTACAGATGGCTGACCGATACCAATAGTACGTCTTACTGCAGATACTTTTCGCGTTACGCTCTCTAAAAAGAATGATTTATTCTGTGTTTTTGCTAACTTCACTTCTGTTATTGTACGATTATCTGCATTATGTGCCAATAAATTTGAAGCCTCCAAAATGCCATCAGCAGTTACATTTGCTACATAATAGGCTCTGTTTTTCCTTTTTACTAATATGCCATCGAGCGTAGAGACCCAGCTAAAATGCTCGTCACCATGCAATACCAATGTTAATTTAGTACCATCAGGTTGTTCAACAACAAATGGTGTGGGATCTGCTTTAGCTGCTCGTAGCACTACTGTAGCTACAACCAAACAAAATGTTAGTAATAGTTTTTTCATATAATAGTTCGTTTTTTCTTTCTTATTTTTTTAACTTCAGATTATTCAATATACTAATTTTCAAGCATTTCTAACCTTTCGCTTAATTTCTTTTACGAAAAAAATACTGCCCTTTATATTTTGTCCTTCTTCCATATTCTATGGCATGTTGCGGACAATGATGATAGCAAGCAAACAAGTTAGGCATTTTCCGTTATTCCTCCACTTCGGTTCTTTACCCTTTCCTCCGTCTATATCTGAAACAGGACATACCTTAGCACAGATACCACACTGGACACACTTTTCACTTTCCACCCTAAAAGGTTTGTCAGTAACAAGAACATAAGTGAAAAAAGCGCCCACAGGACCAGAAAAGAAATCTGGTATTGGGCCACGTTTTAGATGTTCCCAGCCTAATGGCAAGTTACTTTGGCTTACCTTCTGATCTTTAACAACCGAAGAAAAATTGGAAATAATTTTCTCGGCAATTTCTATCTTCTCACGCTCCTTTTCAGGTTTATCTACGTCCATTCCTGGCAATCCAACATAAGATTCTGGCATTATCACAGCTTCAACAGCATTTAATGTCAATGGAGTTTCAGATTTCACATCCTTTACCAGCTTTACAAAACGTTCCATAGTCCTTCCAATAGTATCGCCTGCCGTTACTAAACAAAAGGTATAATGCCCTATGTTGTTCTGCAAATCAGCCTCATGCAACTCAAGTGTACGCATAAATTCCATAACGATACGCGGTACTCGCCAACCATGAACAGGAAACACAAAGCCAACCTTTTCACCTTTTTCTAAAGTAAAACTTGTGTTTACACCTACTATTTCTCTTATTGAGACAATACGTTCGTTAAGGCTTTGTCCTAACAATTCTGCTGCCCAATGACTATTTCCTGTACCTGAAAAGTAAAATATCATGTTGCAAAAATAGTCATAAATTCTGAAACTACAAAGTCTAATCAACCTTTTAAATCGTTTTGTTCTTTTATTTTTTATCGCCTTACTTCAGGCTTTACATTTTCCTTACATTACTACTGATAACTCGTTTGTTAGAAAAGCAACTAATAATGAGTTTTTCTTTTAAAACTGATAAACATTTTAGAAAAAATCACATATAAATTATTGCGGTTTACAATTATTTGTTTAAATTTGCAACCACTGAAGAAATATAATCTCAGATTTTAATATAATAAGTTTCATTTTAATATTACACAAACATGAAAAATCTATGATGAGCCTTCTTCTCATGTTGCTGTTTACACAAACATCGTGGGCAGCACCTGTGAAGTTAAGCACAGCGAGTCAGACTGCACAAAAGTTTTTGCAGCAGTTTGGCAAACGCTTAAAGGGCACAAATGCTGTTTATGCTCCAAGAATGAATGCACAAGGAGCAGATACAACTACACCTTATTACGTCTTCAATTCTCAAGACGGAAAGGGATTTGTTATTGTTTCTGGCGATGATCGTACTTCTGAAATTCTTGGTTACAGTACAACAAGTAGCTTCGACATTAATAATTTGTCTTCTAACATAAGAAGCTTTATGGATGGTATGGCTAAGGAAATTAGTATGCTAGACAAATATCAAGTGAAAAAATCTACAAAGGCTCCTGCAAAGAATGAAGCAAGAGTTCCTTTACAGCCACTATTACCAACTATGTGGAACCAAGACTCTCCTTATAACGACATGTGTCCAGCAGACCCATATAGTTCTTCTAATGAGAATCTTGTAACAGGTTGCGTTGCTACAGCTATGGCACAGGCAATGTATAAATTCAAATGGCCAAACGAAGTAGCAGCTACTATTAGCCCATATAAGTGTAATGTACATGAAAATATCAGCAGATATGGTGAAAATAAATACAAGACTATTTCTGTAGATGGTGTTGCTGCTGGTTCAAAAATTGACTGGGCAAATATTGAAGCAACATACAATGCTGGAACTTCAGCAGAAAAAAATAAGGCTGTTGCAGAATTAATGGCATACGTTGGTCGTTCTGTTAAAATGGAATATGATAGAGCCTTGAATGGTGGTTCAGCAGCAACAAACTATAGCATTGCTCCTGCTTTGAATAAATATTTCAACTACAATGCTTCTTGTATTCTCCGCGAAGATTATAGCTTAGCAGATTTTGAAACAAGAATTTATAATGAAATTGCTGCAGAACGTCCTGTAATAGTCTGTGGTCAATCAACTGGTGGTGGTCACTGTTTCGTTCTTGATGGTTATGATGGTAAGGGCTTCTTCCATGTAAACTGGGGTTGGGGTGGATCATCTAACGGCTATTTCAAAGTTGCAATCCTTAATCCAGAAAGCATCTCAGGAATTGGTGCAAGTTCTACAACTGATGGATATGGAATGGGACAAAGCGCAATAATTGGTTTATCTCCTAACACAACAGGAGAAGCTATATCTAAGATATTACAACCAGAAATAAAGAGCGTATCAAAATGGGGTAACTCTATTACGTACGGACTTTCTAACTTCAATAGCGAACTTGTAAGTGTTGAAACAGGTTTGGGTAAAATCGAAGATAATGGTAGCGTTACTCCTATCTCAGATTTGTCTACTATTTCTGTAGAATCTGGCTACCTCAGAAGAAAGACAGTTCAAATTACAGGTTTGAAACAGAAGGTGTTTACAAAGTTACTCCTATCCAACGTCCTTCTGGCTCTACAGAAAGATGGTTCTATGACCCATACGTTTACGTAACTGTTACAATATCAAGTGCAGGTCAAACTGCTGAAATGAGATTTAACAATTATGGTGACTTTAGCAAATTAAGAGCTTCTAACTTCCATGTAACATCAAGTGGTGTTGTAGGTAAGATGAACAATGTGAATGTAAACGTAAAGAACACAGCTGATCACGAAGTTCACACAACAGTTTACTTGGTTTACGAAAGCACAAACGCATCAGGAAAGACAACTAAGCAAGTTCACTCACAAGCACCTGTAACTGTTCCTGCAAAGGGTAGTATCGAAGTTCCAATGGGCTTCTACGCAGATAAAATTGGCGAACATAATGTTTCTTTGTGTGTAACAGAGGATTACCAAAACTATCAGACTCTCGGAAGTGGCAAAGTAAACGTAGTTAGTGCACCTACAGCAGCTGAGAAATTAACATTTACATATACTATAGATGGAGCAAATGGCAACAATGTATACGGCAATAAGCTTTCTGGCTCAGTAAAGATTACAAATAACGGAACTGCAGCATTTGCTGATAATTTGAGACTTGCTAGAGTAAATTCAGGCGACCAAAATGACCAAGCATTTGGTACTTCAAAAGATGTTTCGCTTAATCCAGGTGAATCAACAACTATAGATTTTGATTTTGAAGATTGTGCATACGGCAGACATGTTTTGGTTGTAACATATATAAGCGGTTCTAAATTATCTATCAAGTCTGGTTCATACAAATATACAACTCTTAAGAAAGGAGTTATTGTTTACAATGGTGATGGTTCACGTCAAGGCTTTGAGCCAACAGCAACATTGAAGATTCCAGCAGAAGCTGCAGCAGTAGATTTGCGCGGTATTGCTTTCACTTCAGTTGAAGGAAACAGCAATCCTAATACATTATATTATGTAGATGCAGACAAGGCTAGTGCAACTGGTCTACCAGCACAAAACGTTATTGTAGATGGTAAGGCTACAAAGGTTGTACTAATCGATGGTAACGATTTCTATTGCCCAACAACATTCACTGCTGACCAAATTTCTTACACTCGTAAGTTCGATAAAGCATCTGATGGCAAGACAAACTATGAAGTCTTTATATGCCATTCACTCCTACTTCTATCACTGATGGTACTAAGGAATTGAAATGGCAGACAGCTGATGGTGTAACAAACGATTTCTTCTTGATGCAATATGCAGGTTCTAACGCAGACAACTTGAATTTCATGTACGCAAATGATACATTCAATGGTAATATTCCTTACCTCATGGCTGTACCTCAAGCACTTGTAGGAAAAGATATTACTTTCAGCGCTAACAATGTGAAGATTCAAGATAACGCAACTCGTTTCTGCTCTGTAGATAACTATCACTTCATCTTCAGCGGTGTTTCACATAAGAAGAATTTGTTAGAAAACGAATATGCACTTTCTGCTGACGCTAAGTCATTCGAATTGAAACCAGCAGCTACTGTTGATGCTTTCCGTGCATACTTCATTGGAAACGATGGTATCAACAAGCTCAACATTTTAATTAATGACGACTTCGCTACAGGTATCAATAGTATTGATAACAATGCTGCTGAAATCAAGACAGTTTACGACCTCCAAGGTCGCCGTCTCCCTGTAGAGGCAGCAACTAAGAAAGGTGTTTACATCATCAACGGCAAGAAAGTTGTTGTGAAATAGTAGGCGATACTTCCCACATTATTGGGAATAATAAATAAAAATTAGAGGTTGTATCATAAGTTTGATACAACCTCTAATTTTATAGTTATATATCTTAGCAACAGATGTTAGAAGATTCCACTTTAAGCTTTTACACAATTTGTTAATTTAAAATACCTAAGAAAGGTATATATGGAGCCTTGAAATAAAAAAATCTCTGTTAGCAAAAACTCTATAATTAAAAAAATATTTTCCGTTTTTTTATCTATAAATAAATTACTTTCAAAAACAAGCTTGCAGAATTAGCTATACAACCAAATTTTTAAAGAAAGAGAATTCAAATCAGTACTCGACTCCTTCAACATTTCAAACCAACTTTAAAAGTTATTTTTTGGTAATGTTACTAATTGGCTAATCTTGAGTTATAAATATTGTTTTATAGCAATAATTTTCTTCTTTAACTTCATTGTAATAAACTTTCTTACCTTTTAAATACTTAGAATCAAATAAGGAACATTGTTTTTAACCAAAGAATAATATCCGTATTATCTTTGTTATATATATAAATAGAGGGTGGTGTATCAACTCCATTTAAAAATTGAATTATCTCAGTTCAAAGGAATATTGGCTTTCGTATAGGAGTCACTTATACTAATACATAGCATAACTTCAAATTCTAGATAAAGTTCTTTGAGAAAACTGGTTAAATCATTATACATTTGTACAGAAGCATCCCACCAGTGTTCTTTGTCTTTTGACAAACTATCACGTATTTCGTTGATGTGATAGTCATCATAAAAATTTTGAGATATATTAGAATATCTCTCAATCCACTGTTTGAAAAAAAGGATGTGTTGTTTTTGTCGATTATTTTTTTATATTTTTCTAGTCATTTTATTAAATATCTTATAGTTTAATTAGTTATAGGAGTTCTATTGATTTGTATTTCCATTCCCTATTTTTATGCAAGGCTCCATTCTAATATCTTATAAAAGTAAACATGTGCGTTTATTCCTTAATCCCTTAACCTTTTTATTTTGCTGATCTTATAAATAGCTGAGTTTTTAAACGAGGCTAAAAAAACTAATAAAATCTGACCCTCTCACTCTTTTGAGAGAAATATTCCTCGTAATAAAAGAAACATGAGAAGACAATATGCTCCAAAGAAGGACTATAAAAAAATAAGCAAATCTAGAAAAAAACTTTTAGTTAAGAATTTGAGTCTAAAAAAATTATAATAATAAACTCTTACAGTTTTTATTAAAAAAACTCTTGCGTTTTTAATTATAAATTTTAAAATTGTAATTATATTTTTGGTAAAGTATAATTATAGCCTTTCCCTTAATAAAATCCTTCCTTTAACGGCCTTATTTTATCTTTCACCAGATAGGGATATGCTCATATAAACATTAGTTAAAGTAATTCGTCTACTGCTATTTGCACTCCCCATTTATCGGTATTTTTCTTTATCACACTTATATAACAAAATCTTTTAGTACCTTTGCACCCGTAAAAGGATAGTATATGGCAATTAAAGCAGCATTTTTCGATATAGACGGTACACTTGTTTCGTTTAAAACTCATAAAATCCCACAATCAACTATCAATGCTATAACAGAGGCAAAGCGCAAAGGTATTAAAATATTTATTGCGACTGGACGTCCCGTTGCTATTATCAACAACATAGCAGATATTGAAAAACTTGTTGACGGGTACATCACCTTTAATGGTGCTTACTGCTTTATGGGTACTCAAGAGTTTGTATGCACGCCTATTCCAGAAGCTGATGTACAAACAATGATTACAGATGCTGAACGCCGCGACTACTGCCTATTAGCGTGTGGAAAAAGACAAGTGGTAATACACAATTATAAAAAGGTATTTACGGATATCTTCGTGAACGACCTCGGCGTAAACAATATAGATGAAAGTAGAACTATTGCTGATCTTAAAGGTCAACCCATTCTGCAACTGACACCTTTCTTTAAACAAGCTGATGAAGATGTTATTATGCCATATATGCCACATTGTGTTTCAGCACGATGGCACCCAGAATTTACCGATATTACCATGAAAGAAGCCAATAAAGGCAACGCGCTTACTACTGTCGCGACACGATTAGGTATTGATATTGCAGATTGTATAGCCTTCGGTGATGGGGGGAAATGACCTTTCAATATTGAAAGCAGCTGGTATTGGAGTAGCTATGGGCAATGCCAACGATGAAGTAAAAGCCGTTGCCGATTACGTTACAACATCTGTAGACGAAGATGGTATATGGAATGCATTGCAGTATTTCGGTGCTATTGACAAAGAATAGAACAGAAAGAATATTTATTGCTCGATAGAAAAGAACTATCACTGTAACGAGAAAGTACATCGAAAAACTATTAAAGATAGAATAAACAAATTGAAAACTGAATATATAGAAACCATCAAACAAGAGAAACGTGTGCGCTTTGTAGTGCTCTTTACGTTGTTAATTGTAGCTATAGAAGCGGTAGTTGGCATTACTTCTCATTCTATGGCACTCTTGGCTGATGCTATTCATCTTATATCTCATGAACTTATTTTCGGTTTAAATTGGGCTGCATATCTCTTGGTACGCCGTCTGCAAAATAAGCATTCAGAAAGCTATGACACGCAAAAGATACTTAGTCTATCGGCTTTACAAGTGGAATTTTTCTACTTGCTACGGCCATTTTCATAGTTATTGAAGCTGTCGAACGCTTAAATGGGCACGATGAACACATAACAAACCACAACGTTGCTATCATAACAGCTATTATAGGATTGGTGGCAAACATTATCTGCGTATATGTAATGTACGATAAGAAAGGTGACTCCGACTACAATAGTCGTGCTGTATATCTGCATTTACTATCCGATATTTTGGCAAAAGTTGGCATCGTAGTTGGCATTGTGTGCGCTATGCTATGGAACATTCTATGGATTGATGCTGCAATCGCTATCGTTTCTGCACTGATAGCTGCCCATTGGGCAAGAAACTTGCTATGGGACACAGGGCGGAAATTAACGAAGATGCAAGACTAAAAACGGACGTAATAGTTTCTAAAAAACTAAGAATTAAGAAAGGAAGAAAAATGACTGGAACAATATTAGGCCTTTTAATACCGCTTTTTGGAACTGTTTTAGGTTCTGGATTTGTGTTTTTCATGCGCAAAGAAATGCCTGCCCGATTGCAAAAAGCTTTATTGGGCTTTGCTTCTGGTGTTATGGTGGCAGCTTCTATATGGTCGCTTATCATTCCATCAATGGATATGTGGGAAGACCAAGGTCGCATGCGCATCATTCCAGCATTGGTGGGTTTCCTCTTAGGCATGGCTTTCCTACTGCTTATTGACTACATTACACCTCACCTACATATAGGCAGCAACAAACCTGAAGGACCACGTACTAAACTTAGCCGTACTGCGATGCTTACTTTTGCAGTTACTATTCACAACCTTCCTGAAGGTATGGCTGTAGGTGTTGTACTTGCTGGAGCTTTACAAACGGGAAGCGCAATCTCTACAGCTGCGGCCATGGCGATGGCTATTGGTATTGCCATTCAGAACATACCAGAAGGCGCTATCATCTCTATGCCTATGAGGGAAGCTGGAAATTCACGAATAAAATCATTTATTATCGGTTCTCTTAGCGGAATAGTAGAACCTATTGGTGGTCTACTTGTTATCCTTTTGGCAAGTACAATAACACCAGCCCTCCCCTATTTATTAAGCTTTGCAGCAGGCGCCATGTTCTATGTGGTTATAGAAGAACTTATTCCTGAAGCATCAGAAGGCGAACACTCTAACCTTTCAACTATTGGCTTTGCCATAGGTTTCGCCCTCATGATGTCCCTAGATGTAGTGCTAGGCTAACACTCTAAAAGTCTTATACTAAAATTTCCAACGTATTGAGTAGATACATTCAATGCGTTGTACTCATCTATCTCCTATCATTTTCTTTGCTATTTTTGCTATTCAAGATCACTATTCAGGTGATATAATATTTTACATAATTCGTTTTTTATTAGCATTAAAAGTACCAACACATTGCCTTAAAGGTGAAACCTTTATCTTATTCAGCAAAAAAATAAACAAAAAAGTACTGAAAATATTTGGTAGTATGAAATATAATCATTACCTTTGTATCAGTTTTTTTAGTGGTTAATTTAGTTTTAGTATTGGAACCTTGATTGATGTGATATCAATCAAGGCTGTTTTTATGCTTTCAACCTTACATTTTTTTCACCAATAATTGCATGACAAATCTATTTTTAACCATACATTTAAACCACATTACCATCACTTATTTTAAACTGAACATATTACAATATAATCTTGTATTTTACATCTTTTTTTGCTTTATTTTTAACGCAATACCCTATCATTATGACTATAATATTTGCAATACAAACTCATAATAAAAAGCTAAGATAAAGCTATTATTACAGCAAAGTCAATTAAATTATTGTTCAACTCTTGTGCTAATAAAAATAAAGAATGTATTGTTTTTTCACTTTTAAGAAACGCTTTTTTAGAGTTCATAAGAAAAACAATCAACTAACACTTCATAGATGAAAGGAGTACAAGAAAGATGTAAAAAAACACAAGTACTATCATTCTATTATTTCCTTACCTACGAAGCATAATTGGGCAACTATTATCCTGATCACTAAATAAGTATTTATCCTTCCACTTGGTTTATCTCTTCACAAAATAAATAAACCATTATCACATCGAACTACTATTCTCAACTAAACAGAAAAAGACACAAATATTGCTCCCATTTATCCTTTATTTCTCAAAACTTCAAGCGTTTTAACAAATAAAAATAATCCTCATAACAACATGCTAACGAAAGGTTTATAAAATAATTTTCGCAATAATAAAGACTTGTTGTAAGTTTTTTCTTTTCTATAATAAAAGTCAAAACATTGCCTTTATTTTGCTCTAAAAGAAACTTTTGCCTATTTTTGCTTTATAAACAAAAAATAACCAGACAAAGAGGAGTCCTCTGAAGGAGGGGCCGTTCTTAGTTCCAAGTCTTTAATATGAAAAGAATCATAACACTTTTACCTGTCATATACACTTTCATAGGAGCAACAGCGCAACCCCAACAGACCTATCAACCATACTTTCAGAAGGGGCAATGCGTCAAATACGAATACAATTACAACGTTGTTTGCAAGAATATTGCAGACGGAACAACGAACAACCAAATTAACGGATACCAGCTATTGCAGGCTGATAACATGAATAACATTTTTGAAAATGCCAAACCTGGAGAAGTATACAAAAATACATTCACGCTGAAAGTAATAGAGTGTACCAACTATACTTATACGATGGAACTCGACATTACGAAGCCGTGCAACATAATAAACGAACTAACTGAGCAGGAACGTAGAATAATAGAAATTATTACACGGGCTTTACAAAGAGTAAAACCCATTATTACGTTTCCCAAAGATATGAGCAGCTTGATAATAAACAACAAGCGAGAAATTATAAAAGAAATAGGAACAAGTCTTTGGAACGCAATAATCAGTAGTAGTAAGATTGCCGAACAGTTAGATAACAACTTACCAACATTAGACGAAACAATGCGCCAGACAATGGAACAGTTTGGCGATGGCAATTCGCTTTTCGAAGAGATAGACGTTCTTTGTCCTGGTTTCAAAGCGTTCACACTTGCATATTGTCAGCCTTTTGCAGTAGGACAATATGTTTCTGGACCACCGCTTGATGGTACAAACAAGGACGAAGTATATCAAAAACAATCGGCTACTATCAGTGAAAAAGGCGAATTAGACTTTTCAAGCTCTACCGATTTTTTCCGTTTATCTAATGTTTCTATAGACACTACCGATAATAAAGAAAACTATTCAGATACTTATTTTCAAAAAGATGCACCACAAACAACAACAGAAGACGATGTTCTCTGTACGATAGAAATAAATATTCGAAGCAATACTGACACGTGGATAAGCCATTATCGTGCCAGTTCAATGGCTAAATTTGAGCATACCATCTGGACAGGGGTTGAACAATTAAAGCGAGAGAAATAAACTTATAACCATCATTTACACAAATGTCATACAGCAGGAGTATTGTTTTCTAACAACAAGAAAAATAAAAATACTAGCCTACAATTGTACGAAAAAGAAAAAATAGAAATGTAAATATTCTTTATAAGCGCCGCTTTAAGCTAACTATCTAACTATCACTATATTATAAAACCCACTATTTCACACTTCAAAAGAGCCTGTTTTGTTGAGTAAAACAGGCTCTTTTGCGTTGCAAAACAATGGGTATCGCAATGCTAAAGCATTTCTATTGTTTCCTTTATGTATTATCTTTACAGTTTCAAAACTATTTTGAGCTATTAAACATGGATAGACTAAAGAGAACTATTATACCACTAAGTTTCTGCAAAAATAGTAGCTAAGCTATTCGTTGAGGAAATTAAAAGCGATTGAAAACACTCTTTTTTGCCCAAAAGAACTGAAGAATGCCACGAAAAGAGAGGAATAAAAGAAAAGCTATCCACAAGGCATTATTGCCCAACGATGATTCTGCAACATAGTAGAAAGCAAAGAAACATGCCATCGCTATGGCAGAAGGAATAAGCATTCCCTTTGTTTCTGTCATACCGATAAATATACCATCGTAAATAAAAGCTGCTACACCAGCAAGCGGAATGAAGTAAACCCAAATCAAATAAGGCGTCGATGCTTGGACAACATCTTCCGCATCGGTAAGTAAACGAAGGAAGTTGATACCACTAAAAATATAAACAGACGTGAATAAAACAACCATAATGCCACCAAAAATAAATAAACTGCGCACCATTTAGGAAACCCACCTTATCATTCGCACCATATAGTTTACCACTCAAAGCCTCGCCAGCATAAGCAAATCCATCCATAAAATAGGAAAAGAGGGTAAACATCGTCATCAATAACGTATTGACCGACAACATTAGTGCCCCTTGCTTACCACCTGCACTTGTGAAAAAGAGGTTAACAGCCACTAAACAAAGCGTACGAAGGAATATATCACGATTCACAACGAAGAAGCGTTGCCAAGCCTCAACGTGAGTAAGTGTAGACTTAAAAAGCGATAAAGAAAGATGAATAGTACTTTCCGACGCATAAAAAGTATTATTCTTAAGTCCGCTCCGTACAAAAAACAGCGCCATAAAGAATCCACTCCATTGTGCAATAAGCGTACCTGTAGCAACTCCTTCAATCTCCCAGCCAAAGGCAAAAACAAACAACAACGAAGCGAGTATATTAACAACATTCTGTACGATGGCTATCAGCATGGGTATTTTCGTATTCTGCATACCAATAAACCACCCCGTCAGTCCATATAAACCGAGCATAGCGGGTGCTCCCCAAATAGCTATACGAAAGTAATCACGCACCAATGGTAAAGAACTTTCGGGAGTATTCATAGCACGAAGCATGCCCCACTCTATTACAGATTGGCAAATAATGAAAGTCAAACCCATACCGACACCTATTGTTAAGGCACACAACAACACACGAAGGGCATCGTCCCATGATTCTCTACCATATGCTTGAGAAGTCATTCCGCTCGTTCCCATGCGCAAAAAACCTAATATCCAATACATTATATTGAATATCATAGAACCTATGGCTATGGCTCCTATGTGGTTTTCGTTGCCTATATGCCCTACAATCGTTAAATCAACCAAACCCAAAAGCGGCACGGTGATGTTGCTAACAATGGAAGGTATGGCAAGATTGAGTATTTCTCTATTCGTTTTATCCACGTTTTTTCATCGTATATAGTCTTTCGACACCAAGTCATAGTAAAGCGCTTCAAGCTCAGCTAACGATAATCGCTCTACCGAATGCTCTATAATTCTTATGAGTTCTGCTCTTCTCGTGTCGTCTTGTACTTTGTCGAAATCCATAATTATAATCTTAATTCTAATTCGTTAATGGCCTCTTGCATATCTGATGTAAAGGTTGTATGATTACAAAGAAACTCTTTACGGCCTTTAGCAAGTTGGGCATAAAGTTCTTTATTCATATCGTTTACATACGATGCTATGGCAAATTCAATATCATCTCGCTGCGTTTCACTGTTAGAAAACTCGTAAACACGATACTTCTGATGTAGAAAACAATATGCAGATTCTATACTATCTTTGTTTATCATAGGCTATTAGTTATACTAAAGAGTAAAAACACATACGCAAAACAAAGCATAACTTGCTTAAATTCCATGTTTGCGCTTTACCTTTTCGTATTGTTTGCAATCACAAAATACTATGGTTTGACTTTAAATCGCACACGAAACGAACGACTATGCTCGTCCCAATTCGTACCCAAAAGTTCAAACTTACCTATCTGTAACGTAGAACGTACGTGCTTGCCAATACACGGACACACATCGTAATCGCCTATTCGAACGAGTCTTATCTTCTCCGATGCATCTTCAGGCAAACGTTCGAGCGTTACTCCTTCGGGTAATTCAGTACGTTCCACAAGTTTAAATGTTACTGGAAGGTCTGCTTCGATGAGCCTATTCATTTCGTCTTCTATTGCTTTCTCGTCTTTTCGAGAAGGTTTTTTCGAAAGTACGAAAGTCATTTTACTCTTCTTTCGCTCTATGTGCGCATTCTTACTGCGCTCTGTTCCAAACATTCTAACCATGAGTTGGTTAAGAAGATGCTCCGCTGTATGCGCAGGAGGAAATTCTTCTTTGTTGTGTGCGTTGAATGCATAGTCGTCTATTTCCATAGTTTAAAACTTATAAATTCTTCCGCTAAGCCCTGCAACTTCCATCTCTATAGAACTTTCTTGTCTTAACATAGCAGGCTTTTGTTCGCCTGATAGCAAATCAACCATATCTATCTCGCCCTCTTTAGGCCCATATAGTCAAACGCATGAGCAGGAATATTCACGCTAACGTGAGTCTCTGCTTCACTGAAATTAACTACAACAAGTAAAGTTGTATTGCCATCATTACGTAGAAATGCGAATATTTTATAACTGTCGAAACCTTCATTGGCCTCGTTAGCATACATAAGATCGAATGTTTTGCCCTCGCTTACTGCTTTTTCGTTATTGCAAATATTCAATATTGAGCGGTATTCATTTTCTAATTGCAATTGTTCAGCAGTCAATTCATTGCGTTCAAAGAACCCCTTCCGAATGGCATCTACACTCCAATAATCGAAAATAGTGGAACGTCCATCTATTCTAGAGAAGCCTTCGCAATCCATTCCTCGCTCTCCGAACTCCTGTCCTGCATATATCATCACTGGATTTCGCTGAAATAAGGCTGAAACAATAAGTGCAGGGATTCCCTTTTGCATGTTTCCGCAAAAGAAATCGGACGCTATTCGCTGCTCGTCGTGGTTCTCAAGGAAGTAGAGGATATGCTCACGGATATCATCAGTAGCCTGCCATTGCTGCGAAATATTACTTGCCGAACGGTGCCCACACATCACATCGCGCAAGCAATCGTACATGCCCACCTTGTCGTATAGATAGTCGAAACCTGCTGCAACATACGTTCTATACTGATTAGGGTCGTACACTTCGCCAATGAAAACGATGTGGGGATACTGCGCTTTTACCTTTTCGGTGGCATACTGCCAAAACTCGTGGGGCACCATTTCTGCCATATCGCAGCGAAAACCATCAATACCTTTAGCCGCCCAGAATAGCAATATGTCAGTCATCTTGTGCCAAGTATTGGGTATTGGAGAGAAATGCGTGCTACGTCCACCCCAATTGCAATAATCAACACCATAGTTTAGCTTAATGGTTTCATACCAATCGTTGACTTGTGGGTGCGCATCGAATCTATCATTGCCCGTGCATCGCGCCACAGTTTCAGTATATTCAACCGCCATTACATTTGTAACATTAGCCTCAATACCATCGGGAAGCGGGATTGCTGAAGTATCTAAAGCTTCGTTTGGGCAATAATAGAAGTTGTTATTCGCATCAAAATGCTTGCTCGTATCATCAGTTTCGCCTAAATCTTTCATTCCTTTTGGCTTGCAAATACTCTTGTATTCACGTGCTACATGATTAGGAACAAAATCTATAATCACCTTTAAGCCTTCCTTATGTGTGCGTTTTACCAAATCTTCAAACTCGTTCATGCGTTCCGAAACATTATCAGCAATATCGGGATCAATATCGTAATAGTCGGTTATGGCGTAGGGAGAGCCTGCTTTACCCTTTACTATGCGCGGTATTTGGCATGGAATACCATAATCAGAGTAGTCCGTACAAGTGGCATGACGAATAACACCAGTGTACCAAATAGTATTTACACCGAGCGTTTTTATCTGCTGCAAGGTCGCAACATCAAAGTCGTTCATCTTTCCAACACCATTTTCTGCAAGTGTACCATTTGGCTTTAGTTTGCTATTCTTATTGCCAAAGGTGCGTGTAAACACTTGGTAAATAACTAATTTCATAAGTTTTAGCTTAAATCTAATATAACAAAAAGGACACAATTCCCTGCATTTCCTTACGCCCCCCTTGGGGTTTTAACTTGGTTTTCTATGAACCAAGCAATCGGAAATACAGGGGCTTGTGTCCCTACATGAAATTATTGAGGTGGAAACAGCACTATAATTTATAACAGTTGCTGTATTTTATTATTCCACTCCGTGGGCATTCACATCCTTATTTATCTTGCTTATCATGCCTTGAAGTGCCTTTCCAGGACCACATTCAATAAACTCAGTTGCACCATCTGCAATCATATGCTGCACACTTTCGGTCCAACGAACGCTTGATGTAAGCTGTGCGATAAGGTTTTCCTTTATTTCTGCAGCATCAGTATGTGGCTTTGCATCTACATTTTGATATACAGCGCACTTTGGTGCAACGATATTTGTAGCCTCAATACCAGCTTGTAGTTCGTCTTTAGCAGCCTGCATGAAAGGTGAATGGAACGCTCCGCCCACCTTTAAAGGCAATGCACGCTTAGCGCCAGCAGCCTTTAACAACTCACAAGCCTCATCAATACCTTCCTTTGAGCCTGATATTACCAACTGACCAGGACAGTTAAAGTTAGCAGCAACTACGAGTTTGCCTGCGTTTGTAACTTGTTCGCAAACCTCTACAACCTTTTCGTCAGCCAAACCGATAATGGCTGCCATTGTACCTGGGTTTAATTCGCAAGCCTTTTGCATGCTGTTTGCACGCAAAGCAACAAGCTTCAAGCCATCTTCAAAAGACAAAGCACCTGCCGCAACCAATGCTGAGAACTCGCCAAGAGAGTGTCCTGCCACCATTTCAGGCTTAAAATCGTCACCCAAGCAAAGTGCTGAGATAACACTATGGAGGAAAACTGCTGGTTGTGTTACGTTGGTTTGTTTTAACTGTTCGTCTGTTCCTGCGAACATAATATCAGTAATTTTAAAGCCAAGAATTTCATCAGCTTTATCGAAAAGTTCTTTTGCTAAAGGGTTGTTATCGTACAGATCCTTGCCCATACCTACAAACTGTGAACCCTGTCCAGGGAATACAAATGCTTTCATCTTTATTTCTTTTAATTTAATCTTATAGGTTACAAAAGTACAACAATATTATGAAACACACAAATTTCAACCCTTTCACCTTATATATTAAAGGTGGAAAAATTATAAAATAGAAATAAAAGGAATATAAGCAGCGAAGTGTGTTAAGGCGAAAAATGTTTTCTTGCAACAAAACAAGGCCATTAAACAAAAGGGTATTTCACGTTCCAAAGAAACAAAGCATTGCCCGGCATACTTTCGCCTGCATCGCTACGGGTTCCATTATCTACTATTTTACGGAACTCTTCAAGTGTAATACGTCCTCTTCCCACCTCTATCAGCGTTCCAACAACGGCACGAACCATGTTACGAAGGAAGCGATTGGCAGTAATTACGAAGCACCATTCTTCTGCTTCGGTTGCATTATTATAAATGGATAGTTCCGTTTTACAACGCTCCCAACGTGCTTCTGTCAAATTGCAAATGGTAGTTTTATTGTCTCCTCCTGCCTTGCAAAAACACTTAAATCTCGTTCTCCAATTAGATAACTGGCTGCTTCGTTCATACGTTCATAATCTAAGGCGTAAGGCATCTCATAAGAATAGGCTCTCAAAAATGGGTTTCTACCATGGTGTATATAGTAATGATAAGTGCGAGAGATAGCTGAAAAACGTGCATGCAGGTCGTTATTAACAGCAAAAACAGCTGTTACTGCAACATCACGAGGCAACAAGCGATTCAGTTTGTACGCCAACTGCTTGCAGTCGATACCCTCTTGCCCATCAAAATGGGCTATCATGGAATGCGCATGAACTCCCGTATCTGTTCGTCCTGCCCCCATTACACCTGTATTTACACGTAACAACGTTGTCAAAGCCTTTTCTAAGACTTCTTGAACCGATATTCCGTTGGGCTGAATTTGCCATCCGTGGTAGTTTGCACCATCGTATGAGAATTTTATAAAGTACCTTTGCATAAGTAACTGCAAAGATACGGAAATTTATTTCAAGTTGGTTCGATTGCTGAAAAAACTAAATAAATACCACAAACAAAAAAGAAATACATACGAAAGAAGCACTTGTAGGACGTTAGGATGTAGTTCTTCGACGCTCGCACCCTTTAAATTAGCTACCCAATGCAGTGCTGTATTCATTGTACCGACTACAAACATCAATGCTTTCCTTACTAAAAGCTGCACTTGTGGCGCAAAGAAGCAGAATAAAAGCAGTAGTGCCGCATAAAGAATAACTGTAGCACAGGGGACAACTATGAAGTTAGAGAGTAGGAAATAACAGCTAAACCGACCAAAATAGAAGGCTACTAAGGGGGCTGTACCCAACTGTGCGGCAACTGAAGCCATTACTAATCCCCACACCCAGCGTAACAACCAATGACGTTGAAGCTGCTTTCGAGAAAACAATCCATCAAGCAATGGAACAAAAAGGATTATAAAAAGTACTGCAATAAAGGACATTTGAAAACCTACATCCCACAAATTCTGCGGACGTACGACTAACAAAATGATAGCAGTTAAGGCTAAAGTATTCAGCGAAAACTTGTCTCTATTCAGCAATCCGACTATGCTGTAAACTGTAATCATCGTAGCCGAACGCACCACAGAGGGCGAAAAGTCTACCAATAGTGCATAAAGCCATATTAGCAATAGTACGAAAAGTTCGCTCAAATGGTATCGTACAAAAAGATTTAGATAGGGAATACCTTTGCAAAGGTTGAATCCAAATAGAAAGAAAGCATAGATAATGCCAAGATGCAAACCCGAAAGTGCCAACACATGACTTGCTCCTGAAATGGAATAATCATCTTTTACCTCCTTTGAGATAAGCTGCTTATCGCCCAAAGTCATGGCTGTTGCAACTGCAACCGATTGTCCATCGAGTCCCACACGGCCGTATGTCTGCATCCACTGTTGCTTTATTCGCTTCAGCTCTATAAGTGTACGATCTATATAGCCAAAGGATGACAGATCTACTGAAGTCTTTCCAATTACGATAGTAAATAAATGTTTCTCCATCAAAGCCATGTAATCGTAGCCAACGAGCATAATCAAATTCTGAATCGCGGAAGTTTACGGGCTCTTCCAACTGTGATAAGGCTGTAATACCATCGCCAACATGCAGTCTTTTGTAGTTTTCTGAGACTGTATCGCACAATATCGACGCCTTCACCTTTACGATTTCGTTAGCCATAGGTATTGCTAAGTCTACCTTTACAACCTTTCCGTGCCTCACAGGCTCTGTCAATAGTACAGCATCGTAGCGTAATGGTTCTGTGGGAATCGACTTCTGCATCTCCAGTTCTGTATCAGTCATTAGCAAACCTCCTACCGAAGCCACTGAGAAAAGTAGTGCCCAGCTGCTCAAAATTCGTCTTTTTCCACATAGAAATACGACCAATAGACACATGACAGCAAAGGCAAACCAAGCCCATAAGGGCACCATACTCAAGGAATACTGTCCAAGTGTCATACCTACGATCAAGGCAACGGCTACTTTCACCAATGGATTCATGTTAAAAGCAATGTTTTGTTTCATGGCACAGATTGTTTTTATATCGCCTACAAAAGTATAAAATATTTTTTGCTTTAGTATCTCATTAGATTATAATTGATGCAAATTATTTAATTCTTTAATCAAACTAACAATGTATTTTATAATTTTCTTTGCTTAGTATTCTCCAATCTCAAAAACATCAATAAAAAAACAATTGGGATATGGTAAATATATAATAAGGTTAAATAAGACCTATAGAAAAATTAATATATTCAACTATTATTCACGGAAATATTAAACAATATTATAGAAAATTTAACTAACATGTTTTTTTATTTTTAAAGAAAACTCTTATCTTTGCGATTGTAGTACATTTTTTGTGTACCTCCTATCAAGAAACAAACACAATAAGGTACTATTTAAAACTCTCTAATTAAGCTTTGAGCTTTTATCACATACACTGTTATTTACTGAGACGGAGGAAGAAGATAGTCAAGTTAACCTGAGTTCGGTATAAGCTTTATGCAATTAGCCTGCTTTTGTCAATGATTTCAATATTCATAGTTGGCTTTTTTGGCATAAGATTATAAGCAATAATTGCTGCAATAAGATTGGCTACAAAGTTGTCAATGCTTCTGTGTCTTGTATGCTCTATGTGGCATACATTCTTGAGTTCGTCATTGACCGTTTCTATAGTAGCCCTTTTTCGTAGTCTAATTCTATCCTGCAATAGCATCATAGAATTTTTCATATTCCTTCGTAGCTTTGTTATCAGATGTATATCATCAATAAATAGCTCCTCAAATAGACTTTGTGAAATGTACCCTTTGTCCGCATACAGCTTGCCAAAGAGCTTTTCTGTGAAGTGTTTGTCCTTCAATGGGTATCTGTCATCAGTGTTGCCAGGTGTGAGCATCCACTGTATAATCTCTCCTTTGTCATTGATGATAAGATGTAGCTTGAATCCATAGAACCAACCCATAGTACACTTGCCCTTGGCAGCCCAGCCTTTCATAGTCTTATGCTTGTACATACGCTTGATGTGGCAACTGCGCAGAGGAGTAGAGTCTATAATTGAAATGCCTGTGCATTTGCCTAGGGCACATGTCTGTAGAAATATCAACAAGAGCATATTTACCTTTTGCTGACGCTCGACAAATCGGTTATAGGATAGTGTATGGGGAAATTCGGAACGATGATGTTCACAAATCTCATGAAGATAGAACGTTTTAAGATCTATGTAATGAGACTGATGATACATGATGAGGATAGTCATTATTTCACTATCGCTCATTACACACGGACGGTTTCGGCGATGCTTACTAGACTCGTCTAACAGACGTTTTTTGAGTTGAGGAGCAAAAAACTTGCAGAATTCATCAAGAATACAGAATATTTCTATTAAATTTGTACTATTCATAGGAGTGGATTTTTTCGTTAATACTCTGATTATCAACTATAAAGATACGAAAAATATTCCACTCCTACAACTTTTTTGAAGAATTTCTTATACCGAACTCAGGTCAAGTTAGAAAAATTACTTTCTTAACATAGTTACATAACTTTTTTAACATGATGAGAACATGAATCTAAACAAAACAACAAGAAAAAAGATGAAAAAAAGCATTATCTATTATGCGCTATCATCACTCGTTGTAAGTGGTATGGCGCTGTCAGCAATTTCGTGTGGTGACAATGACTTAAACCCAAATCAAGAGGACGACAATGTTTTAGTCCGCTTTAGTGTAAATAATGTTCAAGAGTTGGCTATAGGCGTGGTTTAGAAATGACACGTGGTGCTATTGCCACTGGTATTTCTGCTACCGACCTTGCAGGCCGTAAGTTTGAGGTACGTAACAATCGTGGTCTTAACGCTTGTTTGATACAGACAACTGTCGAAGGTGTTAACCCTGTAAAGGGCGACAGACACACGCGTACCAATGTTATTACTACAAGTAGCCTCGGCGACTTTTCATCTACAGGTATCCGTGGTATAAGTGAAGCTAAAATCTTAACTACTCCAGAATGGTTTCATGCTGCTAAGACTAAAAATAATGGTGAACTTTATAGTCCTGTAAAATGGTCGAATGGACAACCTTATGCTCGTTTCTTTGCTGTTTATCCTGAAGCAAGTACGTATCCAAAGATGACTATTGGTAATACTGCGGCTGTTGGTAGCCCCAGCTTAGACTTCGAAGTTGAGCCTGATGTAACTAAGCAAGTAGACTTGATGACAGCTTGCACTGGCAATGTGCACTATGCTATACGTGGTGAGCAACCAACTGCAAACCTTAACTTCCGTCATGCTCTTACAGCCATTCGTTTTGCCATAGGACAAAACCTTTCATGGAACAAGATTATTGACAAGGTTGAACTTCGCAATGTTGTTATGAAGAGTAAGTACACTCTCTCTAAAGAACTTAATGGTGATGGTACTGTTTGGGACTACTCTGGTAGTACTCGTGGTACAGCAACTCTTTCTGGTCTTAGCATCAGCACTAGCCAAAGTCCTAACGTAACCATTATGGGCAATACGGGTGACAATTATACATTCTACATGATACCACAAGTGCTTACAGGTAATAATGTTAAAGCTTACATTCACTGCACCGATGGTACTGAATTCGAAGTTGCTCTTGATGGCGAATGGAAGGAAGGAACTACCAATACTTACAAGCTAAGCCAAGATGTTTCTTCTTGGGATTATACACTTACTGTTACCAACCCAGCTCGTTCGGTGAACTATGATGAGACAACATCGGGTTCTTATAGTATAGCAAGCTATCGTGAAGACCTTGTTACACATGAGAAGCAAGCTGTTGCTTGGAAGGTTATCGGTTACGATGTTAATAACGATGGTACTTTCTCTATGGATGAAAAGCCAACTTGGCTAACAAACCTTAGCAAAACCGAAGGCGATGGTGGTACAGCTGCTGAAGAAGGTACAGCTACGCTTACTAAGGACTTTTCAGACCTATTAGCACTACGTAACGAGGGTTAAAGAAGGCAACTCCTTTAGGTAGTGCTGGTAACTATTACGATCTCTCTACTAAGGGTGGTTCTGTACAACGTAGCACTGCCAATAGTTATATTATTTCTGCTCCTGGCTTCTATAGTATTCCGTTGGTTTATGGTAACGCTATCAAAGATGGTAACGATAACCCTGCTTCTTATCAAACAACCAATAGTGGTAAATATATCTTAACTAACTTCAAGGATCACAATGGAAATGATATTACAAATCCTTGGATAGAGAAGAGCAATGCTGCCAATACTGGTATTGATGGTGCTAAGATTGTTTGGGCAGACGAAGCTAATCTGGTTCATCTCTCATCTGGTTCTACAGTAATCTCACGCGATGCAAGTGGCAACGCTTTCTTACAGTTCGAGGTAAAGGCCTCTGACATTAAGAGTGGTAATGCTGTTGTTGCAGTAACAAAGGGTGGCACAGTGGTTTGGTCATGGCATTTGTGGTTTGCTCCTCAGAGCGCACTCTCTACAATCGAAGTTACCAACCATAACAAGATTAAATACAACTTTACTACCGAAACACTCGGATGGAAACCTACGAAGTGGGAAGGAACCACCTACGAGAGCCCTCGCACAGTAAAAATACGTGTTGAACAAGCTATTACCAATAATGGTGTAAAGCAAGTTGCTGATATTACTATTACGCAGAATTCAAGAAACGTAAGAACTGGTACTACCACTCTTTATCAGTTTGGTCGTAAAGATGCTTTCCCTGGAACTGATGCTGCTCTCGCTGTTGGCAGCATAAATAAGAATGTAGAAAACAGCATGTCGTTCGCCAATGGTATTCAGAATCCTCAAAACTTCTATACATGGGGAAATACATGGCACGGAGCTCCTCCAACAGGTTACTCTTATTATAACCTTTGGTCAGTAAGTGCTATGAAGCCAGGCCACAACGACGATGCAGTTGTTAAGTCTGTCTACGACCCAAGTCCAGCAGGTTTCAAGTTGCCTGCAAGCCGTGCTTTCACAGGCTTTACTGATAAAGGCGATAACAACGGAGAAGTAAACGCAAATATGACTGTTGATAAAGAGAAGTTTAAGGAAAACTTTGGCCATAACTTCTGGACTAATGATAGTCATACAGCAACTATATTCTTCCCTGCTTCTGGCTATCGCGTTGGTTATACTGGTATATTTGGAAGTGAAGGCAAGTATGGTTTCGTTTGGTCGGCAGTTCCATATTACACAAGCTATGGTTGCTATCTGAGCTTCACAGCAGATTATGTGGACCCACAGAACTATAGCTTCCGTGCTGATGGTCTTTCTGTACGTCCTGTTGCAGAATAATCTATAGTTTTATAATGTGTAGGTGGCGAAAGTCACCAGCACATTATAAATAAAATGATGTAAGTGTAATGGACTTACCTGCGGTTGGAAAACAAAAGCAGCTCTGACCGTGGGAATCTAAATAAATATCATGAGTACGCAATTACCATGACAAGTATGAAAAACAAACAATAAAATATTAAGAAGAACTCATTTAAAGCAAATTCGAGAAATGTGCTTGCACATTTAATTTTTAATAACTATTATTTATCTGCTGATGGGCAATAATTAGACAATTTTACGAAAGTACATTTCGTAGAGAACAAAAGTACATTTCGTGAGGCACAAAAGTACATATTGTGGGGCACGAAAGTACATTTCGTCAAAATCAACAATTACAGCTCCCAGCTTAACAATTTTTTATTATGGCTTTCTACAAAAAAATGAAGATGAAAGTGAACGGAAAATGGTATCCCAAATCCGTTTTAGTGGTAAGTCCGGCAACAACGGACCAAGTGGCAAAACGAATTGCAGCAGAATCGACTGTGAGTCCAGCCGATGTACGTGCAGTATTGACTGCATTGGGTGGAGTAATGGGCGATTTTATGGCACAAGGGCGCTCTGTTAAGCTTGATGGTGTGGGTTCGTTTTACTTCACAGCTGTGACGAACAAGAATGGAGTCGCCACCGAGAAAGAAGTATCGGTGAACCAAATTAAAGGTGTTCGCGTGCGTTTCTTGCCAGAAACACGATATCGTGGTGGTGGCAAGGGACGTGTTTCCACACGTGGATTGTCGGACGTAGACATTGATTGGGAAGAATGGAAAGGCGACGACAAGAAAACTAAAAAGCCTGAAGAAGGAGGAGGAGGTGACCCACACCCACACCCATAACGCTCTAACTACAGCCCCCATTCATGTAGAATGGGGGCTTTTTGCGTCAATATATCAACAAAGTTGGAACATTATTTATCTTGCTCCTAATAATTAAGAGACAACAACAATAGATGTAGAAATACCATTAAAAGATATAAGCCAAAGGATTTTAGAAATCTAAAAGCCCTGCCAAAACTCAATTTTAGAGATTGGCAGGGCTCTTTATATTATTGTTAAAATTACTTGTACAAGTAACGTTTAATAGAACGTTTCGGTGTTTTCATAAACTCTTCTTCCATTATTTCAATGTCTGAAAGTTTGCAATAAGCAGGGTTTGAATCGTTCAATTGCTTCTTGTTTTCTTCCATTAACTTCTTAAGGTCGGCCTCGTTAAGCCCAAGTTCCTTTGCTTCTTCAGCATCTGCATAAACCAAACCTACAAGCTTTTCACCTCGTTGCACGACAAGACACTCGCTAACGAGAGGCAACGAGTTGAGTTTATCCTCAATTTCTTCTGGATAAATGTTCTGTCCGTTACTTCCTAAGAGCATGTTTTTAGAGCGTCCCTTGATGAAAATGTTTTGGTCGGCATCCATTGTTCCAAGGTCTCCGGTATGGAACCAGCCATCAGCATCAAGCACTTGGCGGGTAGCTTCTTCATTCTTGTAATAGCCAAGCAATACGTTTGGACCCTTAGTGAGAATTTCTCCAGGTACATTTTCAGGGTCTACACTATCTATTCGCACCTCTTGATGCAAGGCAGGCTTACCACATGAAGTTGGCACAAAGGTCTTCCAGTCAGTATATCCAATGATTGGCGCACATTCAGTAGCACCATATCCAACCGTAAATGGGAAATTTATGCTCTTCAAGAATGTTTCTATTTCACTATTCAGAGCCGCTCCACCTATGATAACTTGATAGATATTGCCACCAAAAGCCTGCTTTACTTGTTCGCAGATCTTCTCTTTCACCTTCTTTTGGATTACTGGAGTGTTCAGCAAAAGCTTCATACGGTTAGTCTGAACCTTAGGCAGTACGCGCTTACGAATAATCTTTTCAATAATAAGAGGCACAGCAATCATGAGCACCGGCTTTACTTCTGCAAGCGCTTGTGCGATAATCGCTGGCGATGGCATACGTGTAAGATAGAATATATGGGCACCTGCAATGAACTCAAAGATAAGTTCGAAGGCCATACCATACATGTGTGCCATGGGCAAAATACTTATAATATGACTGCCAGGCTTATCATAGAACCCAATACATTGAATGCGAAGTCAGCATTGCTCCACATTGCACGATAAGGAATCATTACTCCTTTAGAGTTTCCTGTAGTTCCGCTGGTGTAATTGATAAGCGCTAACTCGTCAGGACTTTGCTCTCGATAATAGCGAATATGCTCTGGTCGGAAGTATTTCGGATACTTTTTACCAAACATTTCGTTGAGATGTTCGCGTGCATATGTAAGCTTCTCTGTGCGACTCAACGTGAGCGAGAGGTCAGGAAGATAAAAAATACCTTCGAGTGCAGGCATTTTCGTAGTGTCAATTTCCGTTGCAACGACATCACCAACAAAGAGAATCTTCGCCTCGGAATGGTTTACAATGTTGTGAATCTGGTCGGGTGTGAACTCATGTAAGATAGGAACAGCCACTGCTCCATACGTTAGCGTAGCCAAAAAAGCAGCAGCCCACATTGAAGAGTTACGTCCACAAAGAGCTATTTTATCGCCTTTTTGCACACCACTTGCTTCAAACATGATGTGTATCTTCTCTATTTTACGAGCAACATCATGATATTGAAGTGTCTTTCCTTTATAGTCTGTCAGAGCATCTAAATCCCAATGATCGATGATACTCTTCTCAATTAATTCATTAAAACTTGGAATCTGTTGCATTATAAATGTCTTTAAACGATGCAAAGATATTCATTTTTTTGCACAATTCAAAAATATTTGTGCAGTAATTGCACTTTTTGGGTTAATTTGTGCAATTCTTTTCTTGCAACAAAGCGGTTTTTCTCGTTATTCGTAATGCATTGTTTTAGCTGGGTGAATATGGCTAATCAGAAAGCTCGGAGCAATGAGAACAAAGACGCAAATAAATAAAGTAGCCAGGTTTAAAGCCAATATAAGCAGTACATTGAGTTCTACTGGTACCATGCTAACATAATAAGTCTTTGGATCAAGCGTAACAAGTCCAGTATATTTCTGCAAGAATACTAGTCCTAAACCTACAAGATTACCCCACAGCAAGCCCTTTCCAATAATGAAAGTAGCAAACCATAGGAAGATGTGGCGTATCTGAGCGTTCTTTGTTCCCATTGCTTTCAAAATACCAATCATCTGAGTACGTTCTAAGATAATGATGAGAAGACCAGAAATCATGGTTACTCCTGCAACCGAAACCATAAGCGCAAGGATTATCCAAACGTTCAAATCCATGAGGTCAAGCCATGAGAATATCTGTGGATTTTGCTCCATTATTGTAGACATAGAATAGCTACTACCATACTTATCAACCTTTCCTTTCACCTTATTTAATATGTTTAAGGCGATAGCATCGAGTTGTTCGAAGTCGTTCACTTGCAATTCGGCACCGCTACATTGCTCTGATTGCCAACCATTCAGTTTGTTTGTGGTGTACAAATCGGTGAAACAAATCTGCGAATCGAATTGTTTTAAGTTGGTTTCGTAGATACCCGATATTGTAAAACGGCGTGTACGTACTCCTTGTTCATTTACAAAGTAAGCATAAATCTTATCTCCTATCTTCAAATTAAGCTTATCAGCAATGGTCTTTGAGATAAGTATCTGTTGCTGATTCTTTACATCTGAGAACTTTGGAATACTACCAGCAACCATATTTTGATGAATAAAAGTAGAGTCAAAGTCGTTTCCTACACCTTTCAACATTACACCAAGGAAGTCATCATCAGTCTTCAAGATACCTTGCGTGTAAGTATAACGCTGTACATGGCGCACTCCTTTTGTTTTCAATAAAGCATGTTTTACGCTATCGTTTACCACAATAGGATAGTTCTCCGAGCGCTGAAGCGACTTAAAATTGGCCACCATGATATGGCTTCCAAAGCCGACGACCTTATCACGAATAGAGTGTTTAAAGCCAAGAACGACACTAACAGATACAATCATAACGGCAAGACCAATTGCAACCCCTAGTGTTGCAATGCGAATGGCTGGTTTAGACACTTTCCTACCCTTGTCTTCATTGCCATTTATCTTTCGTGCTATAAATAAAGGAAAGTTCATTTACTTGTATTTTATTGTTCTTTTGCTTGTGCGCTGTAATTCTTTTGCTTTATAAACGAATGCAAAGATAGAACTTTTTTTCGTTTTAATAGCATGAAAAATATATTAAGCCAGACTTTTTTACTACTTTTGCATTTAAGTATAAACGATGCGGTTCATTCTTTGCAATTACGCTTTAGAGTGCCCAATAAATAACAATTAAGACAATGAGAAGTAAAACTACTTCTTGGTTTGAGACCAAGGTACGTTACGATAAGACCATGGAAGATGGTCAAAACAAAAAGGTTACAGAGGCATACACAGTAGAAGCGCTTAGCTTTTCAGAAGCAGAGAGTGCTATTACAAAGGAGATGTCGCACTATATCAGTGGCGAATTTGACGTGAAAGCAATTTCCCCAGCGACTTATGGTGAGGTTTTCTTCAGTGATGCCGATAACGATGACAAGTGGTTCAAGGCTCGCTTAGCTTTCATTACCATTGATGAAAAGACTGAAAAAGAGAAGCGTTCCACCATTACCTACCTTGTTCAAGCTCACTCTGTCAATGGAGCTGTAAAACATGTAGACGAGGTTATGGGCAAAACAATGATTGATTACGACATCGTTTCCATTGCAGATACGAAGATTATGGACGTGTTTGAGCACAAAGCAGCATCGCAGGCAGCCGATGCAAAGCCTGAATACGAATAATATAGAAGCACAAATACCATAAAACAACTGAACTATGTACGATGTAGCAACAAACTTACACAAAGTAAAAGATAGCTTACCCGATGGCGTTCGTTTAATTGCCATCAGTAAATATCATCCTAACGAATACATTGAAGCAGCCTATAATGAAGGGCAGCGTATGTTTGGTGAAAGCCACGAACAGGAGCTTTCTGCTAAAGCAAAGACACTACCCAACGACATTGAATGGCATTTTATAGGGCATTTGCAATCGAATAAGGTGAAGTACATTGCTCCTTACATCTCTATGATTGAGGCTGTGGATACGCTAAAACTGTTGAAAGAAATCAACAAACAGGCAGCTAAGCACGACCGCATCATCAATGTCTTATTGGAATTGCACATCGCTGAAGAGGATTCCAAGTATGGATTTAGCATCGATGACTGCAGAAAACTATTGGAAGAAGGCGAATGGCGCGAGCTAAAACACGTACATATATCGGGCTTAATGATGATGGCATCGAACACAGACGATGCCGAACAAATTAGAAAAGAAATGACTTTGGCTGCCAATTTCTTCGATGAAGTGAAAGCTAAGTACTTTGCCGACGACCCCGAATTTAAGGAACGGTCGTGGGGAATGAGTAGCGATTACGAGATAGCAATAGACTGTCGCAGTACGATGATTAGAGTTGGAACCGCCATTTTTGGCCCTCGAGTGTACTAATTGTTTATCTTGCGAACAACAACACCCCTTTTAAAACCAACCCCCAACTGAATTATGATACAAGAATATCAAGTACGTGTGATGCCTCAAGTGGCATATAACGAGGAGAATATAAAAGCGTTTATTGCGAAAGATAAAGGTATTGACGCACGCACAATCAACCATGTGCGCATTCTAAAACGCTCTATTGATGCTCGACACCGTGATATTTTTGTAAACTTAAAGGTAAGAGTCTATATCAACGAGGTGCCACACGACGATGAATACATAAAGACCGAATATCCCGATGTAAGTCATTCGCCTCGTGTTATCGTTGTAGGAGCAGGTCCAGGCGGACTATTTGCTGCATTGAAATTGGTAGAATTGGGGTTGCGTCCTATCGTTCTTGAACGTGGAAAAGATGTGCGCGAACGCAAAAAAGACCTTGCCCAAATATCTCGAACACATATCGTAGACCCTGAATCGAACTATTGTTTCGGAGAAGGAGGTGCAGGAGCATACTCTGATGGCAAGCTTTACACACGCAGTAAGAAGCGTGGTTCGGTAGAGAAAATACTCAATGTGTTCTGCCAACATGGTGCTTCTACAAGTATTCTTGCCGACGCTCACCCACATATTGGTACCGACAAGTTACCAAAAGTGATTGAAAATATGCGCAATACTATCATTGCTTGTGGCGGAGAAGTGCACTTTCAAACCAAAATGGTAGCATTAGAAACCGACGGCAACGAAGTTGTTGGGGTAAAAGCAGTATCTTCTTACGAGGGAGGACAACAAGAAAAGACATTCAAAGGTCCTGTTATTCTTGCCACAGGACACTCGGCACGCGATGTTTATCAGCACTGTCAAGAAACTAATATCGAAATGGAAGCGAAGGGAATTGCCGTTGGTGTGCGTTTGGAGCACCCTTCTGAACTCATCGACCAAATACAATACCACAACAAAAATGGTCGTGGTAAATATCTACCAGCCGCCGAATACGCTTTCGTAACGCAGGTAGAAGGGCGTGGCGTCTATTCATTCTGTATGTGTCCGGGTGGTTTTGTTATTCCTTCAGCTACAGGACCACAACAGATTGTTACCAATGGTATGAGCCCAGCTAACCGCGGAACAAAGTGGTCGAATGCAGGAATGGTGGTTCAAATCAACCCTGAAGACATCGAAGGCGACGACTTATTGCGCATGATGCACTTTCAAGAGCAATTAGAAAAAGATACTTGGCAACAGGGAAACATGCGCCAAACGGCTCCTGCACAGCGTATGTCAGACTTTGTAAACAGGCGTTTATCATACGATTTACCAACATCAAGCTATGCTCCAGGACTCATTTCCAGTCCGTTACACTTCTGGTTGCCCGACAATATAACCTCTCGCTTGCAGCAAGCATTTAAGAATTTCGGCAAGCAAGCACATGGTTTCCTTACCAACGAGGCCGTAATGATAGCTACGGAAACACGCACCAGCTCTCCCGTTCGTATTCTTCGCGACCGCGAAACCTTCATGCACGTGCGTCTTCAAGGTTTATTTCCTTGTGGAGAAGGTGCTGGATATGCAGGTGGAATCGTCAGTGCGGGCATCGATGGAGAACGTTGTGCCGAAATGGCAAGTGCTTATTTATCGGGACTTCAACAGTAAAATAGTCTATTAAAAATGGCACGATGCGCTTGGGCTGAAACACATCCGCTCCTTCAAAAATACCACGACAAACATTGGGGCGTACCTGTTCACGACGATAAAGTGCTCTTTATGTATCTTGTAATGGAATGTATGTCGTGTGGATTGTCATGGCTGTTGATGCTGAAAAAGCAAGAAACGTTTCGTCATTGCTTTGCTAATTTCGACTTTAAGCAGGTGGCTCGCTTCACCGCAGACGATGTTCAACATATTCTACGCACAGAGAATATGCTGAAAAGTCAACGTAAAATAGAAGCAATGATTGCCAATGCACAAGCCTTTCTTCGCATTATCGAAGAGTTTGGCTCCTTCAACGAGTATATATGGCAATTCTCTAAGGGCAAGACTTTGGTTTATCCCTCTCACCAAAAACGCCTTTGCACCCGCAACACATTGAGCGATAAAGTGGCTAAAGATATGAAAAAACATGGGTTTAAATACGTTGGTTCCGTCATTATTTATAGCTATTTGCAGGGCATAGGTATCATAAACGACCACCAAGCCGATTGCGATTGTTACAATCGGAAATAGCTTTTATTTTGTAAAGATAATTTAATTAAAAAACAAGAGTAACGCTTTGGCATTGCAAAAGCATCTATATTGCAACGCAAAAGGGCCTGTTTTACCATGTAAAAGAGCCTGTTTTACTGCGTAAAACAATGGGTATTGCAACACACTGATACTTAATTGATTATACAAAACATATACCTTTGAAAAATATTTACACTATTACAATCCTTTTCTTCCATTTATTCTACCATTCTAAATCTCCACAACAAGAAGTTCTGAACTTAGTTAATGCCCAACAATAGGGTTTTCTACTAAGGGTTTTTATTCCTCCACAACATTTTTCTTATACCAATATTCGATAGAATTTTAACTATTTCTTTCGTCTATCTCGGTCCTTTATGCTATCTTTGCATAAGATAGGCGGCACTCAGTAAAACAAGAGTGAACTCTCTTTACATTCGCTTGCACTATCTTTGCATAAGATAGGCGGCACTCAGTAAAACAAGAGTGAACTCTCTTTACATTCGCTTGCACTATCTTTGCAAAATTATATCTTACTCGAAAACAACCAACCTAATGAATATAAAGAATAAAATAGATTGCTTTGTTCCTTGCGAAAACGCACAGCAAGCACAACAATTTGCAACACAATTCATAAACGAAGACGAGGTGGCAAAAGTATTTTTGCTTACTTCCAATAGTACGAAGGTTAGCGAAAAAGCAGCTGAAAGCATCAGCTATATACAAGTAGGAAACATTCTTTCAACGGAAACCATATTGAAAATGGCACAAAGTGCTACTGCCGACTACGTGCTTTTCTATATGAAAACTTCGCCCATTACTCTAGGATACCACGCTTTAACACGACTTGTGCGCGTGGCTGCCGACACGAAAGCAGCCTTAACCTATGCCGACCATTATTCTGTTGAGGCAGGAAAGGTGGTACGCCACCCTGTCATAGACTATCAAACAGGTAGCCTTCGTGATGATTTCGACTTCGGTTCATTGGTTCTCATTGATGCAAAGTTGCTCCGTGCTTACGCTGAACAAGCTAAAAAGGCTGACTATAAGTTTGCTGGCTGGTACGATTTGCGCTTATATCTAAGCAGAAAAGGTAAAATTTTCCATTTAGACGAATACCTTTATACAGAAGAGGAAGACGACTTACGCAGAAGTGGAGAAAAGCAATTCGATTATGTAAACCCTCGTAATCGTGAGGTACAGATAGAAATGGAACGTGCAGCAACAGCACATTTGCACGATGTTGGAGGATTGGTAGACACTAAGAAGTATACACAGCCCGACTTTAAAAGTGGTGATTTTTCTGTTGAAGCTTCTGTTGTTATCCCCGTTTTCAATCGCGAAAAGACCATTCGCGACGCTGTTACATCAGCTTTAGCACAGAAAACAGATTTCAAATACAATGTTATTGTTGTAGACAATCATTCATCTGACAATACAACTGCCATACTTTCGGAGATTGCTAAGACCGATAATCGATTGGTACACCTTGTTCCTAATCGCACCGACCTCGGCATTGGAGGCTGTTGGAACTATGCTGTGAACAGTGAACATTGCGGTAGATTTGCCGTACAATTGGACAGTGATGACCTCTATTCATCTGAACAGACACTCCAAAAGATTGTTGATGCCTTCCACGAACAGCAAGCAGCAATGATAATAGGCTCGTATCGTATGTGCGATTTCGACCTTAACACACTCCCTCCAGGATTGATTGACCACGCAGAATGGACAGAAGATAACGGCTGCAACAATGCGCTCCGCATCAACGGCTTAGGTGCGCCGCGTGCATTCTATACTCCTTTGGCTCGCGAAGTGCAGTTTCCAAATACCAGTTACGGCGAAGACTACGCTATGGGCTTGGTTTTTAGCCGTCAATTCCGTATCGGGCGCATTTACGAAGAGCTATATTTGTGTCGTCGTTGGGGCGGAAACAGCGATGCAGCGTTAAGCATTGACCGTGTAAATGCGAATAACCTTTACAAAGATCGCCTACGAACAATAGAACTAATAGCACGTCAGCAACTCAACAAACAAGGCGAAGAGGAGGGCGCAAAAGGTTTAGAGCCTTTTTTTACAGCCAACTGAACCAGTGGAAAGATGCCCAAAAACGGTTCAGTGATTTACGTTTGGTGAAGACAAAGCGGCTCAATAATGGCTTAAAGCTACAATTTAACCCTGCAAGAATGGTGAGTACAGGGGCAAAGATAGATAAGGCTACGATTGCAAAGCGTCCCTGCTTTCTTTGCAAAGATAATCGTCCACAGGTACAAATAAGTCTTCCGTTTGGTAAAGAGTTCGATATATTGGTGAATCCTTTCCCCATTTTGCCTGTTCATTTTACCATTGCGGCACGTCAACATCAGCTTCAGCTTATACAAAAGCATTATGCTGACTTGCAAAAACTTAGCGATGATTATCCAAAACTTATGTTCTTCTACAATGGTCCTAAGTGTGGCGCAAGTGCACCAGACCACCTTCACTTCCAAGGAGGCACAAGTGGTATGCTGCCAATACAGGAAATGTGGAGCAAACTCGATGCTACTGCACAACCGTTATTAAGAATGAACGAGGTAGAAGGCATCTTTGAGATTGTTAATTTTGCTTATCCAGTTATTGCTATTAAGAGTAGAAGCGTTGAAAACGGCGTAAAATTGTTCAGTATAGTGTACAATTCGCTGCCTCAACAGGCTGACGAGGTAGAACCAATGATGAACATTGTTGTATGGAAAGAGGGTTTAGACACAGTGTCTGTTATATTTCCACGACGCAAACACCGCCCAGATTGCTATTCAAAGGAGGGCAACGAACAATATTTAATAAGTCCAGGCGCATTGGATATGGGCGGTTTGCTTATTCTTCCACGCCAAACCGACTTTGAAAGAATAGACGAAAAGCTTTTATTAGAGGTTATGCAAGAAATCGTTTTGCCCGCTGAAACGATGCAGGAAGTAAATGAAATGATAAGAAATAAAGGAGAATAACAATAAAGAAGAATGGAAACGAGTAATATAAAAAAGGAACCAATCGTTTCAGTAGGTATTGTTAGCGCAAGCAAATTGTGCTTTTCACTGAATGCTCCCTATGCCGTTTGCAGCTTAGAACAATGTGGTAAGCAGGTTGTAGAACTATCAGAAGGTCGTATTCTATGGGAAAACAATTTCTACGATGAACTCCTTTTCGAACCAAATGATACTCAATCGTCGTTTACACTCGAAGATGTTACCATCGGAGTAAACTTCCATTGGGAGCGAAAAGAAGCACAAACATTCTTAGGGAAGTTGCGTTTTATAGTAGAAAACAACAATATCTGCGCCATCAACGAACTTCCAGTTGAGACTTATCTTATCAGTGTTATCTCTTCGGAAATGCGTGCTACATCGTCGTTGGAACTATTAAAAGCACACGCTGTTATATCGCGTAGTTGGCTTTTGGCACAAATGGAACAACGAAAAGCAGAAAACAACAACGCAGTAAAGCAACCTTCGCTATTCAAAACAGACAAAGAGATAGTGCGTTGGTACGATCGCGAAGACCACAAACGATTTGATGTGTGTGCCGACGACCATTGTCAGCGTTATCAAGGCATAACGAAAGCTGCTAACAAACATGTTGTGGAAGCTATTGAACAAACTGCAGGAGAGATACTGACAAGTCACGGAGAGATTTGCGATGCACGATATAGCAAGTGCTGTGGCGGTGCAGTTGAAGAATTTCAATATTGCTGGGAGAACATTAAAAAGCCTTATCTGCAGGCACTTCCCGACACGATGCCTGACACAACACCCCTACCCGACCTCGCTGATGAGGCAGTTGTGCATCATTGGATACTATCGTCGCCTCGTGCTTTCTGCAATACGACTGACCAAAAGTATTATCTCAGGTGCTAAACGACTTCGATCAAGAAACAACAGACTTCTATCGTTGGACTCAAACATACTCTCAAGCGGAAGTAAAACAACTATTAGAGGAGAAATTAGGAGTGTTATTTGGCGATGTTATTGACCTTATTCCATTGGAAAGAGGTAAGAGTGGTCGCATATACCGACTGAAAATAGTTGGCAAGGAGCGCACGCTTATCATTGGAAAAGAGCTTGAAATAAGACGTTCACTTAGCAAAAGCCATCTATACAGCTCGGCATTCATTGTCGAAAAGGTAGATATAAAAGATGGCGTACCACAGCAATTTGTTATAAAAGGGGCTGGATGGGGACACGGTGTAGGACTTTGCCAAATCGGTGCAGCCATGATGGGGAAGCAAGGGTATCGCTATGAAGAAATATTATTGCACTATTATAAAGGTGCAGAAATAACAAAAGCCTATCAATAGTGCTTTGACAAAAAGACAGAACATAAGCTGAAACAAGCAGAATGAATACAAACGAGCAGACAAATACAAAAACTTGGCTATGGCTACCCACCGTGTATTTCACACGAGGGTTGCCCTATGTTATTGTATTTCTTGTATCGCTGGTATTCTTTAACCATATGGGACTGTCGAATAGCACCATAACATTGATCACATCTTCGGCTTTGTTCCTTTCATTATGCGCCCTTGGTTAGGTAGATTTGTTACTGGCTATGCCACAAAACTCTTTTGGGTGCTTGTAATGGAACTACTAATGGCAGCTTCAATGTATGGTATTTCACGGTCAATTACTACTTCATATTGGGAAATATCGTCAATTCTATTCATCTTTACAACAGCGTGTGCTGCTGTTATACACGATGTTGCCGTGGCAAGATACTACAGACTTATCATATCACGTAAGCTGCCAAGTCTGAGTAGCGTTTATTCTGTATTCTTATTGGTGGCAATTGTGATCGGAATGGGTCTTCCTTTGATGCTGGCAGGCAACTTAGAAGTGTTGAATAGAGTAGTTGAAAGTTCATGGGTTACTACCTTTTACTTTCTTGCAATAACTTTCTTGCTGCTTTTTATCTACCATGCTATCGTATTGCCACGTCCACAAGATAAGCCGTCGGCACCTATTCGCAGCGGACTTACAAGACGATGGTGGTTGGAAACCAAAACAACCTTCATGCAATTGCCCAACTATATGGCGTTGCTTTCGTTTCTGTTGCTGTTCTTAATACCCGAAGGAATGTTCTTCCGAATAGCGCCTTTGTTCTTAATCGACCCAGGAAGTAATGGTGGATTGAGCCTGTCACCTCAAGAATTAGGTCTTGTACAAGGTTCTGTTGGTGCCTTTGCAGCAATTGCTGGATGCCTTTTAGGTCGCTATGCCATACAAAAACGAGGATTATGGAACAACCTTTGGATTATGGTATGCGCTATAACATTGCCCAAAATGCTTTATATTTACCTTAGCTTTAACTTTGTTTCAACACTATCCATTATCAATACATGCGTGGCAATAGAACAATTTGGCTTTGGCTTCGGTATTATAGCTTATATATATGTGCTCCTTTATTGTTCACAAGGCAAATATTCTATCTTCCGATTCTCTTTAGCTAGTGCCGTAGCAGCATTCTCTCTTATGGCTTCTGGGTGGTTTACAGGCATCCTACAAGAATATTTAGGCTATCAACGCTTCTTTGTTATCGTTGCTATCATGAATATTTTACCTTTCATTGTAACAGGTTTCTTAAAGCAAAAAACAGATTTAGATAACGAAGTGGAATGAGTACGCCAAGAAATCTATTCGTTTTTAGAGTTCGTTTTTTTGTGTTAAGGGTAAGTATTTGTGAGAAAATAGTTATCTTTGCAAGGAATAAAAAAACACTTCTTATGGAAAAGAAATACAAAATAACTGTTGCTGGAACAGGATATGTAGGATTAAGTATAGCAACACTATTAAGTCAACATCATGATGTTGTAGCAGTTGACGTTATTAAACAAAAGGTAGACCTTATCAATAATAAACAATCGCCTATTCAAGACGATTACATTGAAAAATATTTATCAGAAAAAGAGTTGCACCTAAAGGCTACATTAGACGCAGAGAAAGCTTACTGCGATGCTGATTTCGTTGTAATTGCCACGCCAACTAACTATGATCCTGTGCGCAACTACTTCGACACAACACATGTAGAAGAGGTGATTGAACAGGTAATACGCGTGAATGCTAACGCTATTATGGTTATAAAATCGACTATTCCTGTGGGTTACACTGAGAGCGTAAGACAAAAATACAGCTGCGAAAACATTATTTTTGCACCTGAGTTCTTACGTGAGAGTAAGGCTCTATATGATAATTTATATCCAAGTCGTATCATTGTAGCTCGCCCAGAGAACGACGAACGGTTAGATAAAGCTGCTCATGAGTTTGCAGAACTATTAAAAGAAGGTGCTATAAAAGAAGATATTCCTACACTTTTCATGGGATTAACTGAAGCTGAAGCTGTAAAACTATTTGCTAACACCTACTTGGCTTTACGTGTAAGCTATTTCAATGAACTTGATACATACGCAGAAGTAAAAGGCCTAAATACATCTCATATTATACAAGGTGTATGTCTGGACCCACGCATTGGTTCGTTCTATAATAATCCATCATTCGGTTATGGAGGTTATTGTTTACCAAAAGATACAAAACAACTATTGGCAAACTACTCTGATGTGCCTGAAAACCTGATTCAAGCCATTGTGGAAAGCAACAGAACACGCAAGGACTTCATTGCAGACCAAGTATTAAATAAAGCTGGTTATTACGATTATAACGAACAAGGCAACTATAATCCAACAGTAGAGAAGATTTGTGTGATAGGTGTTTACCGATTAACAATGAAGTCAAATAGCGATAATTTTCGCCAAAGTTCTATTCAAGGAGTTATGAAGCGCATAAAGGCTAAAGGAGCAAAAGTACTGATTTACGAGCCAACACTTGAAGATGGAACGACATTTTTTGGCAGTTTGGTGGTTAACGACCTCCAAAAATTCAAGGCTGAATGCGACGAAATAATTGCTAACCGATATGACAATGTATTGGACGACGTAAGAGAAAAGGTTTATACAAGAGATATTTTCCAATGCGATTAAATTAGTATCCAGCTGTATTGGGCTCTAAATTAAGGTCTGGATTTCGAACTATTACCTCATTGAAGAGATGAGTAAAATAGTCCTTTATATGAATAAAGAATGACTGAATGGAAAAGAAAAGAGATTAAGCCCTTTGGAAGAATTTACCAACATTATTGATTAGACATAAATAAAAAAGAGGATTTCGTTACTGAAATCCTCTTTGTGATTCGCATGGGGCTCGAACCCATGACCCCAACATTAAAAGTGTTGTGCTCTACCAACTGAGCTAGCGAATCTTACCAAACTTCCTTTTCAAAAGCGAGTGCAAAGGTACTGTATTTTTTCGATACAGCCAAATTATTCTCAAAATTTTTATTTATTTTTCCAAGTTTACTACTTTTAAAGAACAGCAACTACTCGCAAAAAACAATATAATAGCAGAGCAAAGCTATTAGAAACATCTTTATTCTTGAGTACTTTCCGTGCTTACCTCTGTTATCTGCTCTTCTTCTTTTGTAACATAGCGTTTCCAGTAAGCCATGATAAGGGTTGTCAATGGTAAAGCAATAATTAAACCTATGAAGCCCAACAATGCTCCCCATACAGAAAGCGAAAGAAGTAAAATAGCAGGGTTAAGATTCATTGCCTTCCCCATTACCTTTGGTGTTACAACTAAATCACAAATCAACTGTACAACAGCAAAGACAAGCGTTGCAGTGCCAAATACTACTAAGTAGTTCTGCCCTGTATCAACTGCCTTTAGTAATGAAAGGAATGCCATTGGGATAAACGCCAACGCATGCATATAAGGTATTAAAGTGAGTACGCCTATCAATATTCCCATGCCAATAGCAACTGGAAAGTCTATAATCGTAAAACCAACACAAAACAGAATACCCATGATAAGTGCTACTAAGCCTTGTCCTCGAATATAATTATTTAACTCGATTTGCACATCATCCATCAAATCATTCCAAAATGGACGATGTTTCTGCGGGAATATCCTAATGAAGTTTCTGACAAGAAACTCATAATCAAAGCAAAAATAAAGAATAAATATAATAAGGTAATAAATGATGCTATAATGCTCATAACTACACTTGCAGTCTGCCCTAAGAAAGAGAAAAAACTTTGGAATAGAATTCTTTATCGTTTCTGTAAATTCTGTACTATTAAGATAACGGCGTATCTGTGGCTCATATTCTTGTATCCATTCTCGCACCATAGCCATGATATTGTTACTATGTGTGGTATTTTTGCACATATTTATTAGCTACGTTACCTAGCCTTTCAACCTGATCTATCATTGGTGGAACAATGGTATATGCAACTCCCGTAATGACAACTATTACCAGCAACATTGTGATAACGACAGCTAAGACACGTAATTTGACTTTTTAGCTTGTACTGTACGAACTTCACAACCGGATCGAGAAGATAAGCAAGGAACCATGCTACAAAGAAGGGCAATAATACATTACTAAGATAATTTACAACATATAGTACGGCAAAAAAATCAAGGTGGCTACTAAGAACCAACGTATGAATTTATCGAACGTAATCTTTTTCATCAAACATATTTTCCTGTTTATTGAGTTTTCAACTATGTGTCTTTTAAGAATTAGAGAGTTTGCGTTCCGTTTCTTCTGACAAGGCCTTTTGATAGCATTCCCTACACAAAGGCTCATATTCTGTTTGTTCACCAAGCATAACTCTGTGATCGTTGTCGACTAAACGATGGCTTACATAAGCGAGAGCACCACATTTTACACAAATAGCATGTACCTTTGTAACTTGATCGGCAACAGCACAAAGAGCAGGAATAGGGCCAAATGGTACACCTTTAAAGTCCATATCAAGGCCAGCTACAATAACTCTTACACCATTATTGGCCAATTGGTTGCAAATATCAACAAGACCTTCGTCTAAGAATTGAGCCTCATCAATTCCTACAACTTCTATATCAGAAGCTAGTAACAATATATTTCCCGATGAATTTATAGGTGTAGAACGAATGGCATTTTGATCGTGGCTCACTACATCTTCTTCCGAATAACGCACGTCAATAGCTGGTTTGAATATCTCAACCTTCTGTTTTGCAAATTTAGCACGCTTCATTCTGCGGATTAGCTCTTCTGTTTTGCCAGAGAACATACTACCACATATTACCTCAATACGTCCTTGACGACGTCTTTCACCATTTAAATTATCTATTGCTACCATATCAAATATTGCAAACTTACATAAATTATCTGACTATTCAGTACTTGTTTTTCTGAATGGTTGTTAAACGAAAGTTTCCAAGAATTTTATCTTTCCCGACACCTTTAAAGTTTGTGTTGTTGCAGGCAAAAGTACAGTCTCGCCTGCTTTTAGTTGACTTTCTGTATTATCAGTACTTAATATACATTCTCCAGACAATGCTATTAACGCAACAAAAGAATCAAGTTCGCTGTAATCAAGCAACAGTGGTTCGTCAAGATCGTAAACAGATGTTGTGAAATGTGCGCATTGTACTAATTCTACGCCCTCATTTTTACGAGTTTTGTACTTTGTTCTATAATCGTTCTCAACGCTAAAATCAATACATTCAGACGCTTCTTCGGTATGCAACTGCCGATAATTACCATCTTTATCTTTTCGCATAAAATCGTAAATACGATAAGTTACATCGCTTGTTTCCTGTATTTCAGCCAAGAAAGTACCTGATCCTATAGAATGAATGCGTCCTGCCGGTAAATAGAAAACATCACCTTCGCCCACATTATATTTAGACAAAGCATCAGTAATGGTATGATTTTCCACCATCATCTTATACTCTTCAGGAGTTATTTTTCTCTTTAGACCACTCAATAAGGTTGCTTCAGGGGCACTTTGCATAATATACCACATTTCTGTTTTACCTCTTCTTTGCCCGCTTGCCTTTGCTTGTTCGTCATCAGGATGTACTTGTATAGATAGCTGCTTATCAGCATCTATAAACTTGATAAGCAATGGAAACTCGTTACCAAAGCGCTCATAGTTTTCTTTTCCCACAAGGTCATCCTTTAGTAAAGCCACCAAGTCATTAAGTTTCATTCCTTCGTATTGTCCATTTGCAACAATACTCTCGTTGTCTTTCACACCAGAAATTTCCCAGCTTTCGCCTACTTGCTCCATTTCTGTGTCAAGTTGCTTGAAAGATATTATTTTATTACCGCCCCATAAAGCTTGTTTCAATAGAGGACGAAACTTTATTATTTCCATTCTTGATAACTTATTTCTTAGTTTATTAGTAAATTGCAAAGATACAACTTTTACACAAAAAAAATATAATAAACAAGCAAAAACATTGTATATCAAATATTTTCAGTACCTTTGCATCGTTCAAACAGAGTGTTGTCTATTATGGCTGGCTGACAACCAATTGGGTGAACAAGTAATAATAGACAAAAAGTTTGGGTGGGTTATAACATTTAAAGTTTCTGACATTAAGGTTAATACACATCGTTATGGTGTGTTTGAATGGCATTATTCTTTAATTTATGCTCTATTCTTACTTTCATAAAAAAAGAAATAGTTTGAAAAACATTTGAAGAATTAGGCGTTAGCGAAGAGATTCGCCGCGCAATAGAAGAGCTCGGTTTTTGAACAACCGATGCCAGTTCAGGAAGCAGTTATCCCTTATTTATTGGGCAATGGTAACGACGTAATAGCACTCGCACAGACGGGTACAGGTAAGACCGCAGCATACGGAATACCTGTTTTGCAGAAAAGTAGACCCAACGCAGAAAGAAACCCAAGCACTTATTCTTAGTCCGACACGCGAACTCTGTTTGCAGATTGCAGACGACCCTATCCGATTTCTCAAAACATATTGATGGACTCCACGTTGCAGCAGTTTATGGTGGAGCATCTATCGATATGCAAAGTCGCCAGCTTCGTAAAGGTGCACAAATCATTGTTGCTACTCCTGGGCGTCTTATAGACTTGATGAAACGCGGTGTAGCTAAACTTGACACTGTGAATAACGTTGTACTCGATGAAGCTGATGAAATGCTGAATATGGGTTTCTCTGAAAGTATCAATGCCATATTCGAAGGTGTTCCTTCAGATCGCAACACACTATTGTTCTCTGCTACAATGAGCCGAGAAATAGAGAAGATTGCTAAAAGCTATCTACACGACTATAAAGAAATAGTAGTGGGGAGCCGAAACGAAGGAGCCGAAAAAGTGAACCATATATATTATATGGTACACGCGAAGGACAAGTATCTAGCCTTGAAACGTATCGTAGACTACCACCCAAGTATCTTTGCTATTATCTTCTGTCGCACAAAGGTCGAAACGCAAGAGATTGCTGATAAATTGATTCGCGATGGTTACAATGCAGAAGCCTTACATGGTGATCTTAGTCAGCAGCAACGAGACCTAACAATGCAGAAGTTTCGCCAGCATAATGTGCAATTTCTCGTGGCTACAGATGTTGCTGCTCGTGGATTGGATGTAGATGATTTGACTCACGTCATCAACTATGGATTACCCGACGACATAGAAAGCTACACTCACAGAAGTGGTCGTACTGGTCGTGCAGGCAAGAAGGGTACGTCTATTTCGATTATCCACTCTCGCGAACGCTACAAGGTAAAGGCTATCGAGAAAATCATTCAGAAGGACTTTGTAGATGGTACGTTGCCAGCAGCAAAAGATATTTGCAGCAAACAGCTCTTCAAAGTGATGGATGAAATTCTGAAAGTTGATGTTAACGAAGAAGAAATAGAACCATTCTTAAAAGATATAAATCGCCATTTCGAATATATCGACAAGGAAGATATTATAAAGAAAATCATAAGTATGACTTTCAATCGCTTCTTGGAATACTATGCAAATGCGCCCGAAATAGAAAGCCATCGGGTAAGCGTAGCGACCGAGAAAGCGAACGTAGCAGTCGCAGCAGTCGTGGTGAACGTAATCGTAAAGCTCCACGCACTCCTGAAGCTGGTTACAAGCGTCTATTCATTAACCTTGGAAAAGACGATGGATTCTATCCTGGCGAAGTCATGCAGTTTATCAATAAGAACGTTCATGGTCGCCAAGAAGTTGGACATATCGATTTATTGGGTAAATTTTCATATATTGAAGTTCCTGAGAAAGATGCCAATAAGGTGATGAAGGCTCTTAATGGTGCTAATTACAAGAAACGTGAAGTACGCTGTAACGATGCTGAAGAAGGTGGACACGGTCGTAATAATCGCAGCAATGGAGAACGTCGTAGCAAACGAAACGAAGAAGATAATAATAGTAACCGCTCTAACAATAGCCGCCATGAACGTAACAGTAAACCAAAGCGCAATGCTCGTTCACAGCAAGAAACTGTTCCATCAGGGGACTGGCGACAATTCTTCCAACACGATACCAAACTAAAAGGTGAAATTCCAGATTTTTCCGAAGAAGGATGGGCAAGAAGAAAGCCTAAGAAAAAGCAATAATTTTACTTCACGATAATAAATATTTTGATAGTGCCAAATTATAAGCATAATCATCTATGTTTCAGCACCAATTGAATCCACACATAAAATGAATTTATATGCCACCATTTGTGGGATATAATTGCATATTATTCGTGAGGATATAAGATAACCTATATAGTCGTTCCTTAAAAACTATATTTCAGCATAAAGCTTGTATTGACAAGCTCTATGCTGATTCTTTTTATAAGGTCCAAAAGAACTCTCATAGCTCTTTTGAAGTTATATGCTGCGGCAGATAATAATACATTGATAGCATCTCCTTTCACACCTTTATAAAAGTTGCGAGATAATCGGTGGTCTGCTTTAAGATGTCCTATCGTTGGTTCTATACCTGCTCGTTTACAAAATAGTTTGTGTTTCTTTTTCTTTTGGTAGTAGCTGTCTTTAGCTTTAGGAATATCTGGGATGAGTATCTTTGTCTGTCCAATCTGCTTTATACCTCTATACCCTCTATCTCCTGCTAACTTATCAACCTTCCTTCCTGTCATTCTTTGGGTTTGTTCTAACGTCTTTTCGATAGTATGCCCATCATATTCATTCCTAAAAGAACATGCACCAAGAATAAGTCCTGACCATGAGCGAAGAATAGATACTTTATTGCCAAACTCATATTGCTTATGTTCCTTACCCTTGCTGATGCAAACTACATCTGGTTCGTGCAGAGAATATACTTTGTTCTTTGACTTCCTACTTTGAGAAAGAACTCTGTAATATAGCTCAAACATTCTCTCATATCCTTTCCTTCCCCCAAGATTACGCTCTAGCTCTCTTACTAATCTACCTGCTATGGTCTTGAGTTGCCTATCTGCCTTAAGAGCTTTCTTACGATTCTTGGGATGATTACGAAAACGTTGGGAACGATAAATGCCTTTCAAGGTACGCGTATAACTCTGTCGTAGAGGAAGACAATTGTCATGAACTATCTTCAGAACGTTTTTGATTATCTTTTTATGCAACTTCGCATCTGTAGGATAGGTTATATTCTTCTCCTGAACGGTAGAATCAATGAAAGCCGTATCAAAAATGATCTTCGTTATTATGGTCGGTATTAACGCGGATACTTTCTGCTAATATTAATTCCATACCTTCCTCACCGATACGATTTCTGAAGTGAACTAACTCGGAAGCGTCACAGGGGTTGTTTTTGGCATAAATTCAAGTCCACCACAGAAATATTGGTAGTAAGCATTCTCGCTCCATTGAGAAACCACCATTTCATCTGACACATTACGCAAATGTTTTTAAAAATTAAAAGACCACACATCAAGCGAATAGGATGAGCAGGGCGACCATTAGTGCTGCAATACAAAGGAGAAAAAAAGCATTTTTCAAAACATTCCCAATTAATCTTATTACTAAGTTGGAAAAGAGGATGTTCATGGCTAAGCATGTCCTCTAAAGAAGAGAACATAGAGAGCTGTTTAGATGTACGTTTAAGCATAAATATCTGCAAGATTTATAATGTAAAGGTACAAAAACTTGCAGATATTTGCAAATAATTTACAGGATAATATACTATGAATCAGAGGAATATTAGGTTTTTAAGGGAGGACTATATACAGACAATTATTTTGATTGTCAAGTTTACATAAAGAGGGTGTACCAAAAATTGTTTTGATACACCCTCTTAATTTATTCTTTAAATATATTTTATACTTTTGCGCTTGCTTTATTTAAACAACAAGCTATCTATCAGCTTTACTTTATTACTCGCTTCTTACCATTGATAATGTACACACCACGCTTTAATCCACTTTGATCTTTAGCACCAGTACGTACTCTTACTCCATTGATAGTTGTTATATCGTATGAAGAAGATGTATCTTCAACAACCTCTATAGAAGTTGCATTAGTAGAAGCATCATTAGAGAAGCCAGATTCATTAACTTCTCCATCTTTAGAAGTATATACAACGGTAACATTATATACGTGGTCGCCTGTTACACGAGTGTTGGTATAGGTTTTTTGGTCACCTTTCACACTGGCAATCTTCTTTCCATCTCGATATATAATATATTCTGTTATCTTATCATCAGCACCTGTTGATAGCTGCTCATAGCTTACATCGTCCACACCGAATATATAAGATTTACCCTTAGGCGTGTTATGATGAATAGCAAAATATTTTGCCCCTTCTGGAATCTCAACAGTAATTTGTTTCCAATTGGCATCTTCGTTATATGCTGTAGTACCATTTGCTTTTTCACTCTTTATTTTGACAAAGTTAGCTGTATCGGTACCTTCTGTAGAATAAAGAATATCGAAATTCTCAGCAAAATTTGTATCACCAGGACGAGTAGCAATATTCAATACATAGAAAGTTACTTCCTGCTTTCTGCCAGACAAACGTGGCGAAATGAGCCAGTTGTTTTGTGCAACAAATTTACGATTTGAATCGTATCCATAAACAGCTGCAGCGTACTGGTTACCATTATGAGGCGCCAAACCTGGATTTACGTTTGTCATATCTTCAATCCACCAATTAGGATTGAAAGCAGTAAACGCAAAAGGTTCTCCTTGTCCAGGGAATGTTGAAGAAGGCTGTAATGCACCTGCCATACTCTTATCTCCATCAACCATCGTCCATGGGGTCATATCCTTTGCAAACGGAGAATAGCTTTCAAAGCCATCCATAATTCGCTTTGGTTCGGGCAATGTAGGGAGACCCCAAGTAAGCACAACCTTGTTATCTGCAACAACTTGTGCTTTCAGGTCATTTATTTTACCATAAGGTGAAGGTATAACCTTAACCGACTTAGCTTCAGTTTCATTGTCGCTAAGCTGCATATCGCCATCGTATACAACCATAGCTTTCACTTGTAACGATGTGGCCTCTTCATTGATAGCAACAGGAAGTTTCATCGTTATAGTATCACTTGCCATTGAAGGAAGCTGCTTTATTCTGCTTGCTGCATCACATTGGTTACCATTTATATAAAGAAGCGCAAAATATCTCTCTGCTGTTACAGCTCCAAGGTTTTTTTCACAACAACTTTAACTTGTCCTTTCTTACCAGCTATAACGCTTTCTGGTGTTGTGATACTTATTGCAGCAAGGTTACGTTCAAACTGATCAAGAATATTTATATTATCTACTCCTATCATTACCTTAGAACCCTTTTGCAACACCGTCAAATTTAACAATGATGTAACGTTCGTTTGAGTAGGCACCCAAATCAATAGTTTGACGTTCCCAACCATTCTTGGTTGTCTTGCTAAGATCATATTGTGCCGCTACATGGTCTTTTTCCATCAGGAGTCTGCACTAATACCTTCAGTGTAGCTTCATTACCTATCAATGAGTACAAATCGAAGAATAATTTTGGATTTGCAGCTCCCGCAAGAGCAACCTTTGGCATGTTGACAGAAGTTTCATCACCTTGCTGTATTGTGAACTCAACGTCGTTTCCAGCATACACTTCAGTATAATTTGCCCAAACGAAACTACCACCGTCTTTATCTGAAGCTGCATCAGTAACAACACGCCACGCAGCAGCAGTTTTACGACTATTATATTGTTCGTTACCTAATAATGAAGCAAAGCCATTATCTAACTGTCCACCCTTCATACTTTCCTTAAATGGTAACGGAATAGATGGTCCTACAACCACTCCTCGAGCAGTTATATACTCACTCTGTCCTCCATCACTATTAGCTCTAACAGCAAACCAAGCCAAAGTCTGAGTTTTTCCGTCTTCCATTGTGGTTTTGTTAGGGTCAAAAGGAATAGTTGCACTTGTTGCACCAAGAGTACTTGTCGTCAAAGAGTCGCCCAATTCAAACCCAAAGTCGCCTTTTTCTAATGTATAGAAAGTTACACTAACACCTTCAGGATTAAGGAATCCACCATTAGCTCCTGTTGACTTAAATCTATCCCACACAGCTTTTAGTTCTTTACCTTGATCGGTAAACATAATACCTGTAGGGTTATGGGGAACATCTATTCCTATATAAGCCTTACTTGTAGCTTTACGACCAGGATGACCATCAAGATAAGGTGTTATAGTATAAGTATGGAATCCGCTTGTTGGAACGTTCTCATCTGTCCATTCCACTTGAGCTCCAATTGCAGATGCATTTATACGACCAATTTGCATTCCATCTCTACTTATAGTAAAGCTGTCTATACGACTTAAGCAGCTCCATTGAGACTAACATTTGGAGTTGTAAAGCGAATGATAGCTTTCAATGCACCATTCTGTGCTGGGGTAACTATCAGCGATTTTACCGAATCAGGAGCAGATGAATATGCAGTCTTAGTAATTGAGATATTATCAATTGCTATCTGATATTTATCTGTGGTACTTGTATTATCATGGAACCCAATATAGAAGTTTCCATTAGTATCAGGGATAATGTCAGCAGTGCATACTTGCCATTCTCCATTTGTTTCCGAGAATTCTGGAGTGAAAGTATTGATTAAAGTGTTTGTTAACTGTTCTGGATTATTACCTTTTCCCCACTTTACTTCAAGAGTATTTTGAGGTGCTTTCATTATATTACGCACTTTAAATGACACTGTGTAAACGCGGTCAGAAGAGAGATGTATAGCAGGAGTTACAAGCCAATCATCGCTTGCGATAGTAGCGTGAGCTTGGTAACTCATGGCACCATAACCTAAAACACCATTACACCACCATGTAAACTTATCGTTATTCGCATCAATTACTTAAACATTGATAAGGCAGATTGTCCTTCAAATCTATAACTCCAATCTGGCTCTATAGTAACTCCAGCTACTAATGATGTAGTATTTCTCCAACGGCTACCCTTTACATCGCCACTAATTGCTCTAACCGCATAAGTGTAGCTTGCCTGTTGCACAGTAGATAAGTCATCAGTACATGATGTTCCACTAATACCCGCTGCAACACTTATAGTATCACGTCCTTGAATACGAATTACATCATAAGTCAGATTACCAAGTGTTCCTTGATGCACTCCTGCGGTTGGTGCTGTCCATGATATTGTAACTATGCCATTAGCTAATGTTGCCGTAGGATTTCCTACTACTTCTGGTTCATCAAATCCAATCCATTGCTTAATATTTGATGCTGGAGATGTTCCACCAGGGTTAGAAACAGTCACTACAAAATTGTATTCGCCACTATGTAATAGCTGAACAGGCTTACTAATACTTGCACCAGGTTGTGCTGTGCCCGTAGCTATTTGTGTTCCATTGGCTGTAATAACATAATCAACATTACCATTCAAATTAGCTCCACCAACAGTTTTAGTAGGTAAAGTAAAACTTACCGTGCCATTAAGATCTGTTCCGCTAAACGCAACTGCTAATTGTGAAACAGAAGCAGGAGCATTAGCATTGAGTGCTACAGGAGCAATTGCCATACCATACATAGTAATATTGGCATCGGCAATCTTTGTAACTGCACCAGTATTCAAATCAACAGTATAGAGAGCTGTGTTATAATCTTTGTCCTGTGCATACCAATAGAAAGTATTATCTTTTGGATCTATTTCTCCAGTCTGAGAATAAGGAACTCCCCATTCGTCTGTAAGTTCAATACCTGTTGAACCAATTTTTGTTTCTGCTCCATCGGTAATCGAAATTTTATAAAGAAAACCATCTGAAGCTATACCATAAAGGCGATTATCAGAAGTGATACCCATCGCTACATACTTACGTGTGGTTGTTCCAAACGTAGTACGTTTACGTGTACGATAATCTACTGTACCCAACTCGAATTGTTGATTATTGGCTGTACTATTATAAAATTCTCCATACACTGTGCCATCTTTAGCTTGTGCTGTTTCCAATGCTGCAAGCGAGAAATCGTTATAAGTAGTTCCGCTTCCTTGCCATGTTAATAGGTCATAAGTATAAAGTGTTAATTCGCCACTTCCTACTCCATAACGTTGGAAATCTACGGTATACATTTTTCCATCAGCTATCTGTACACCATTTTTAGCAATACGTTGAGTTTGCTTTCCCAATAAAGTAAAACTTATCTTGTCTGCTGTATTTAGGATGGAAAGAGTAATACCCCCATTGTTCATTTATACTAGCATTAGTCCAAAGTACAACAGAAGGATCTAAGGATTTCGGTGTTCCAATAGATGCCTTATGCACAATGGATTTCCCAGATGGAACAAGACCTTTCGGTTGCCGTTCTGTTTGAACTGGGCTTGGTTTCATCAATCTATGGGCTTTCTGAGCCACACTGACTGTTGGAATAAACAGCGTCAGTACTGATAGAGTGATTGTCGTAAGTGTTTTCTTCATAAACTTTTTTTAAATAATTGGTTTGTATTAATATAAAAAGATAAAGTTCTAATGATTAAATTCTTAAAATATGATAAGGCACATTCTAAAATTTCTTTGTTATGGTAAAACCATTTAAAGATTATTTTTAGAACATGCCTTAGATATATCACCACTTATGGTTCATTGTTAAGTACCAATTGTGGATGCACATTTATTTTCCTTTTTAAGTATAAAAGCACTTAGTTGCTTTTTACTTTTTCAAGACTTTCTTTCCGTTTACAATGTAAACACCAGCAGGTAAGTTATCGAATTTAGCATTGAGACGCACACCCTGCAAAGTGTAGATAACATTTTCTTTTGCGTCTATAGTTTGAACACTGATACCTGTGGGCTTCCACGTTCCATGTGGATAGATGTTTGCTTTAGCACCTACTTCAAGTAATCTATCTCTTGCAGCCTTTGCTTCTTCTTCTGTCATATTTTCCTTGATAATGCAAGGTGCTGTTGCAATAAGTTTCTTGACAGCCATCATACCCATACCTGTAATATCTTTTACGATAGCGATTACAGCTATTTCTCTTTCACCAACTTCTTCCAATACGAGGTCGTAAGTTGTTTCTGCACCTTTAGGTTGGATAGTTACCCAATCTGTAACAACCTTACCATTTGAACCGAAAAGTGAGTAGTAAATATAACCGCTCTTATCAAGCTTCTTCCATTCTGTACCTTCTGGGGTAACGATGCTACAATCTGTAAATTCAGGAACATATGATACTCTACCGATACTGCCCTTAAATTCGTCCTTAGTTGTTCCGTTACCCTTAATGCGAACATTGCACTTGTTGAACTTCCAACGACCACTGGTGATACCATTTACTCCACCGCTGATTTCCAAAGTACAACCATCTACAACTATAGAACCTGGATTGAGAATACCATAGCAATAGTCTTCGTTTCCAGACTTTGCACCTGTTATAGTAAGCTTGCCTTCACCAGCAAATGTAAGCTTATCGTAATTAACTAAAGCACCTCTTTTATCTGAACTGATAGTGTTTTCACCGATAAGTTTAATAGTCATATTTTTAACAGATGTCCATAAACCTGCATCTTTATCTCCTGTAGCAGCGATAGTTGCATTTTCAAGAGTCAGTGTATTTGTTGCTGCATCAAAAATAGCTTTACCCTTAACACCATCAATAACTGTCAAGTCGCCACAATTTTCAGAAGTAACTCGTTTACCACAAATCAGCATATTATAGTTCTCAGGTGTAGCGTTTTCAGGCTTAATTGTTACCCAATCAGTAACAACCTTATCATTTGCAAAGAGAGAGTAGTAAACATAGCCACTCTTTTCAAGTTTCTTCCATTCAGTACCAGTAGGTGTAACTATCTTACAATCTGTAAATTCAGGAACGTATCCTACTCTACCGATACTACCTTTGAATTCATCCTTAGTTGTTCCACCACCTTTAATGCGTACATTACACTTATTGAATTTCCAGCGACCACTGGTAATACCAGTTACACCACCGCTGATTTCCAAAGTACAACCATCTACAACAACAGAACCTGGATTAAGGAAACCATAGCAGTAGTCTTCGTTTCCAGACATTGCGCCAGTTATTGTAAGTTTGCCTTCACCTGTGAAAGTAAGTTTTTCGTAATTAACCATACCACCTCTCTTTTCTGAAGTGATAGTGTTTTCACCAATAAGTTTAATTTTCAAATCCTTAATAGAGGTCCACAAACCAAAGCCAGAAGCTTTTTCTTCTTTATTGATGATTGAAGCATTTTCAAGAGTAAGTGTATTTGTTGCTGGGTCGAATTTTACTTTACCCTTAACACCTTCTATTACTGTCAAATCACCACAGTTTTCAGAAGTTACTCGTTTACCAGCAATGAGCATATTATAATTTTCAGGTGTAGCATTTTCAGGTTTAATTGTTACCCAGTCAGTTACAACCTTATCGTTTGAACCAAAGAGAGATTGGAAAGTATAGCCACTCTTTTTAAGTTCCTTCCACTTTGTACCTTCAGGAGATACGATTTTACAATCAGTAAATTCAGGAACATATCCTAATCTACCCATACTGCCCTTAAATTCGTCTTTGTCTGTGCCGCCACCTTTAATGCGAACATTGCACTTGTTGAACTTCCAACGACCGCTGGTAATACCATTGATACCACCACTGATTTCTAAAGAACAGCCATTTACAGTAATAGTACCTGGATTAAGAACACCATAACAGTAATCTTCGTTACCAGACATTGCTCCTGTTATAGTGAGCTTTCCATCACCTGTGAAAGTAAGTTTCATAATTAACCATTGCACCACTCTTTTCTGAAGTGATTGTATTGTTACCAACAAGCTTAATGGTCAAATCTTTAATAGAGTTCCAAAGAGCAACACCTGCAGCTTTCTCTGCTGTACTACTAATGGTAGCATTTTCAAGGGTGAGCGTATTGGTTGTTGGGTCATAAGACGCCTTACCCTTAACACCTTCTATGGCAGTTAAGTCACCACAGTTTTCAGAAGTTACTCGCTTTCCTCCTATCAGAAGATTGTAGTTTTCTGCTTGCATTGGTTGCGGCAGAGCGAAAGCAGTAACAAACAATGCGACTATTACCGCACACATGTTCCTAAGTAGATTGTTTTTCATTGTTCAAACCGCGCCTCTCCATAATCCCTCTATTTTAAAAAGTGGGAAACGCCTTCCGAGACTGGGGCGTTTTGATTATTAATAATTGTTTAGCTATTCGGCTACAAATATAGTATTTTTTTTTAATTTATGCAAAAGTGTAGGATTATTATTGCGAAAACAACATTTACTAACACTTTTTTTTATTTTTGCTTACTGTAAGATAAGTTTTAACCCTCTATAAAAAGTAAAAAAACTTGATTATATACCATTGTTAACGAATAAAAACAAAACTCTTAATCATATCAAATTCATTCAGTTCAAAAATAGCATATAGACATCCTTGACGCAAAAAAATTCTCGAAATCTATGAAAAAAACAAGTTTTTTTCTGGAAATCTCGTTAATAACCTCTCCATATTTTGGTGTATGAAAACAATATCGCTAACCATTACTTTATGTACTTCATAATGAGGAGAATATACCCGACTAAAAAAAGGGCTCGAAAAAAATATAATAAGAAAAATAAAAAAATTTATAATTATAAATTTTAAAAATTATAATTACAATTTAAAGAGAATATAATTATAATTTTTTTCTATGTGATAAGTTCTATCTAAAGTTTTCCATTTTTTTCAAGGGTTAAAAAGTATTATCTCATCATTAAATTTCAGCAGATGATAACTGCTTGTTTATTATAGAATTTACCCACTTTTAAGTATTGCTCCATTCATTCTATTTTCTTATTTTTGCAATTTGAAAATAACAATACAAAAATGACGAGGGCAAGATACTTACTTTTTACTATATTTGTTTTTCATGCCATTATAGTTTTTGCACAAGATGTAACAAATGGACTCGTTTTGGAAAATCTAACACGTCAGCCTGTTATTGGGGCTTCCATTATACTTACAGAAACCAAAAATGTTGTAGCAATAACCGACATGAATGGTCGCTTTACAGCGAAAAATCTAAATGGAAGAACTATCCGTATAAGCTATATAGGTTTTAAATCTTTGGTGGTAAAGGCTTCAAAAGATGCTACCTACTATTTAGTAGAAGATACAAATGCATTGGCTGAAGTAGTTGTTACTGCCCAAGAGTCACGTGGGTTGTCTGCTGCTTCTACTATTGGCAAAAAAGCTATGGAGCATTTACAACCTTCTACTTTTTCTGATTTACTGGAATTGCTGCCTGGTGGTCGTTCTTCAGACCCTGCTTTGAATAATCCTAATAGTATTCGACTACGCGAAGCATCTTCGAATAGCGGAACCAACTATACAACCTCATCGCTTGGAACAAGTTTCATTGTTGACGGAGCACCTGTTTCTAATAACGCCAATATGCAATATATGAAAGGTGCATGGGATACCCCTGTAACCAATCGTGATTTTACCAACAAAGGTGTTGACATGAGAACAATTTCTACTGACGATATAGAAAAGGTAGAAATAGTGCGCGGAATTCCTTCTGTTGAATATGGCGACCTTACAACTGGACTCGTAAAAATTGAACGACGTCGTGGTGGGAATAATCTGAATGCACGTTTAAAAGCTGATATGAGCAGCAAGCTTTTCTATATGGCAAAGGGCTTCGAGTTTGGAAAGCATTGGACTCTTAACTTTAGTGCTGACTATCTTGATGCTAATCGCGACCCTCGAAACTCATTGGAGCGATATTCTCGCATTACATTCTCTGCACGTAGTGGCGCAACTTGGATAAAAGATGGTTATACGTTGAAGTGGAACAATAATTTCGATTATGGTGGTTCGTTTGATGGCGAAAAGTTAGACCCCGATTTGAATAATGGGAAAATAGATACTTACAAGTCTAAGTATAATCGTTTGGCCTTCAATTCTGCTCTAGATATAGCATTTAAGCGCACTCTTTGGCTGAAGTCTATAAGTGCTACGTTTTCTACAAGTTACCAACACGATGTTATTTCTCGTACACGTTTGGTACAATTATCGCAAATGACACCTGCTTTAACAACTACTGCAGAAGGCGAATTTAATGTTCCTATTCTTCCCTACACGTATTATGGAACTCAAGATGTAGACGGAAAACCTTTCAATATCTTTGCTCAGTTGAATACAAAACTGCAGGTTCCTTCTAATTATATTTTCAATACGCTACTTATCGGAGCTGCTTGGACATTGGATAAAAACTATGGAGATGGTCAGAAATTTGATCCTTTGCACCCACCATATTCAGGAACTTCGGTTCGACAACGTAAACTTTCATCTATTCCTGCTATGAATACGCTTGCAATTTATGCAGAAGAACAGTTACGCATACCCATAGCACGTCATACGTTTGAGTTAAATGGTGGTATCAGAGCAAGCCAAATGCTTAATTTACCTACCTCTTATTCAATGCACGGACATTGGTATTTCGATCCAAGAATGAATCTTGGATGGTCTTTCCAAGATTTAATATTGGAAAATGGACAACGAGTATTCGAATTCAAGGCGGCATTGGACAACACACAAAGAATCCAACGATGGAATATCTCTATCCTGACCCTCGGTATTTAGATATTGTGCAACTAAGTTATTATCACCCCAATGATAATTATAGAGTCATTAACGTGCACACATTTGTTATTGATGCAACGAACGAAGCATTAAAACCAGCTCGCAATCTAAAGTGGGAGTTGGGCACTGATATCAATATTTCTGGCAATCATCTCTCTGTTACTTATTTTAAAGAGAACATGACTTCTGGATTCCGTAGCAATACTATTTATCAACCCTACACTTTCAAACAATACGATACATCTGGAATTGACCCTAATAACATTACTGCTGCACCTGATGTAGCAACTCTTCCTTATACAATGGTTCAAGAGTTATTTGGACGAAGCGAATATACAAATGGCAGTCAAACATTAAAGCGAGGCATAGAATATACATTTGCTACTCGCCGTATACCATCGTTGCACACCCGTCTCACTATAAATGGTGCGTGGTTCAGAACTATTTATCGTAATTCGCAGGTTGTTGCTTATCGTCCTTCTGCTGTTATCAATAACAAGCAGATACAATTTGTTGGCTTATATCTTGATAATGATGGTGTAAAAAACGAAATGGCAAATACTAATTTTACGTTTGACACCGATATTCCTAAGCTTCGTTTGGGCTTTTCTCTCTCTGCTCAATGCCTTTGGTATACCTCTACACAACGTCTTCCTTTAAGTAATGAACCTGACCAATATATCTCTCCCGATGGTACTATACATGAATGGCAAAAGGAAGATGCCAACGATACATATCTGCGTTTCCTCGTTCGCAATCACTCAGCAGTTGAATACATCAACTATATTGTGCCCTTCTCAATGAATTTAAATCTTAAGGTAACGAAGAAGTTGCTCAACGACCGCCTCAATGTAGCGATGTTCTGCAACAGAATCTTAGATTACACCCCCGACTACGAACAAACGGCATTAAGATAAGACGCAGTGTGCGCCCTTATTTTGGCTTAGAAATCAATGCAAAGTTATGAGATACTTTCTTCAAATAATATTTCTTGCGCTTGTTGGCACTACTTTGACATCGTGTCATAATAGCACCGATGACTATATGGCATCAGTAACCATTGTTATTAATGGTGATGATAGTTTGCAAATAGACCGTATTCAGGCAATAGCTTCTATAAGAAATCTTAACACAAAACAGGTTATTACTTCTGCAGATTTCAATGGTAATACTCTAAAACAGCAGTTATTGCGTGGTGCATATCAAGTCAGTGTGGACGGTAGCATACGGTACACTAACCAAAATAAGCAAACACGCATACGTTCATTTCGCAGTCAGACCGATTTTATTTCTTTCGGAAACAGCGAGAACTATACGCTTGTAATGAAACCTATATTTTTAGATTAAATGAAAAGAATCCGACTGCTATATATTATAATAGGTATGGTATGTGCCAATCTTGCTTTCGCACAAGATTCAGCACGCTTTGAAAGGGCAACGATAATTAATTTGCCTTATCAAACAGCATGGCAGAACCCTGCTATTTATGGTAGTTCCTTTCAGTTTACACAAAACGAGCTGAAACTGACAGGAGACTATTCACATGCTTCAGCTCCTTTGCTACTTGAAAAAGGTGATGGACATTCTGCAATAGAAGCTAAAACAACTGCTTATATTCGTCTTTCTAACCATACTACAGTATGGGGAAAAGCCTCATATACAACAAAGAACAAATAATATAAGGTGGAATTCAACTTCCGACTACGATTTGCTTGCTCCATACGTACTTGCTGATACAGTAGGAGGCAATACACTGGGCGAGCGTTATATGTTTTCTGGTGGCTATTCCACTTCAATTGGCAAATGGTATGTAGGAGCTGAGATGTTATTTCGAGCTGAACAAGAATGGAGGAAGCGCGACCCACGTATGCGTGGAATAGTTTCTGACCTTACAGTAAAACTTGGTACAACTTATAAAGTAACAGATAATTATCAAATTGGAGCTGCACTTTCGGGTAATATATACAAGCAATCGAACGACGTTGACCTATATAATGAACAGGGAGGAGCAGCCCAATATATAATGACAGGACTTGGAACATACTACAAACGCTTCTCTGGCTTTGCTTCAGATATAAACTTTAAGGGAAGCGGAGCTACACTTCTGCTTTCGGTTCTACCAATTACTCAGCGCGGTTTCTATGGAGACATAATGTTGGAGAGCAATCGATATAAACGTATCAGCAACGAATATAACTCATTACCGCTCACAACATTATATAATAATAATGTGGCTGTAACTATGGGCTTTAGGAATAAGGGAACAAAAAGCCTATGGACAACATTCATTCACTATGCTTTTGACTGTCAGCATGGCGACGAACATATTGCAGGAAATGCTATTGCAGGTGTCTATCCAGTATTAGCCGACCTCACAATGTATAAACAATACCGCACTACAACATACGTTGGTGCAATGTTCACGGCTCTTTCAAGGAACCAATGGAGCATTGGCACAAAGCTCGGCTATATTTCCAACCATTCAAAATATGTATATCCAAGTAGGAGATTAGATTTTTCACATCTATTCGGTGAAGCAACTACTCAACTTTTAGCACCTTTTGGTAAACGTTGGCTTGCTGATTGCCAGCTTACAGCAGCTTATTTTGCAAAGCAAGTGCCGCAATTGATATGCCATTTGGCGATATGGAGCCTTTTTTTGTACAGATGGTGAACTATAACTATATGCAACAGCGAGCTAGTTATGGGAATATTAACGCCCGTTTCCGCACCGACTACAAATTAAACAACCCTCGATATGGCATGTTTGCAGAACTACAAGGTGCAACAACCTTTACTTCAGAACGTAAAAATCAATTCAAAATGAGCCTTACAATGGGCTTTACATTTTAAATAAATTATTCAGTATTCAATTAAATAAAAAGAAAATGACAAAGAAAATTTTAATGAGCACCATGTTGCTCTTAGCTATTTGCTTTAGTTTTGTATCTTGTTCAGACGACAAGAACGATGCAACAACAACCTCGTCAGCAGTCATCAATCTTGAAATGCCGATGACTATTCAAGACGGAACACTCCATAATGTAAAGATTATCTTTACAAATAAGAGTACAGCGCAAACATATACAATAGAGAAAGTAGAAAAAACAGCTAATGGTTATACCGCAACTATTGAGAATTTACCTATTGGCTCTTACTCAGTAGTAGCTGTTGGAACTGCCAATTTCTCTGTTGATGGTCAGCAAACTACTACCGAAGTAAAAGCGACCAATGAGAATGTAAACATTGTTGAGAATCAATCAGGTAACACTATCAAGCTTTTATTCAACGTATTCACAGGTAAAGAGGGTTTTGTTATATCTGAAATATTCTTCCGCGGCACCTCAAGAGATGGAAGTAGTGTGTATAACAGAGACCAATACTTTAAGATTACCAACAACAGCGATCAGACTTTATATGCCGATAGCATCATTATTATGGAGTCAGCCTTCAGAAACGACAATCCACAAACCTACTTAAAGGACTTGCGTAACGATGGTTTTGCTGCAAATGCAATCTATATGATACCAGGAAATGGCAACGATGTTCCTGTGAAACCAGGCGAAAGTCTTTTAATTGCACTGAACGCGAAAGACCATAAGGCTGTTAGTAGCACCTCATTCGACCTCAGTAAGGCAGACTTTGAGTTTTACGATGAATCAAAGGTAAGCATAAAGGACGAAGATAACCCATCTGTTAAGAACCTCGACAAGTGGTATTGCTATACTCAATCGTTCTTTATCCTCAACATGCATGGTAATAATGCGTATGCAATTGCTAAGATTCGTGGCACAAAAGAGAACTTCTTAAAGAACAACACATACGATGCTCAGTACTATGCTGTCAATGGTAAGTTAATGACAACTAACGCTTACTTCATTCCAAATGCTTGGATTATCGATGCTGTAAACCTCTCTTATAAGGACAACGACCACCAATGGCGCGTTATGTCTATATTGCTTGATAAGGGTTATACTTATTGTTCTGATAACAAAAACGATAAGAGTGGTATTGGTACAGCTGTAGTACGCAAAATGGCAAACGGTAAATATGCTGATACTAACAACTCAACTGAAGACTTCACACCGAAGGCAACACCTACAGTTAAGTAATTTTCTTAAAGCTGTTGGAGGGATTAATAGTGCTCTCCAACAGCTTTTTCTATTATAAAAACATTATGAACAAACTTCTTACGCTTTTACTTGTTACACTCCTCTTGCCGCTTTCACTATCGGCACAGACTATGGAGACTGACAAGTCGTACCGAATAGGTAAGTTGGAGAATGGTCTAACTTATTATATTCGCCACAATTCTAAAGAACCAAACCTTGCTGATTTCTACATAGCACAGCGTGTTGGGTCTATTCTAGAAGAACCTCGCCAACGTGGTTTAGCTCATTTTCTGGAACATATGGCGTTCAATGGTACTAAGAATTTTCCAGGAAAAGGAAGCTCTTTGGGTGTTGTACCTTGGTGTGAGACTATTGGTGTGAAGTTCGGAACAAATCTAAATGCTTATACCAGCGTAGAACAAACCGTTTATAACATATCGTCTGTACCTATCAAACGTGAAGGAATAATAGACTCAACTTTGCTTATTCTGCACGATTGGAGCCACTTTTTGTTGCTGAACGAGAATGAAATAGATAAAGAGCGTGGCGTTATTCACGAGGAATGGCGTACACGTAGAGCTGGAAAAGCCGTACAACGTATGATGGAACGCGTGCTTCCTATTGTTTATAAAGGTACAAATACGAAGATTGTCTGCCTATTGGCTCTATGAACATTGTTGATAGCTTCCCTTATAAAGACCTCCGCGACTACTATCAAAAGTGGTATCGCCCGGATTTGCAAGCCATTATCGTTGTCGGAGATATTGATGTAGACAAGATGGAGCAGAAGATTCGCAGCACATTTGCCGATGTTCCAAAACCTATAAACCCTGCCGAAAGAGTTTATTATCCTGTTGCTGACAACGAGAAAATGATAGTTGCCATTGACAAAGATACTGAACAGCCTATCATGCTCGCCAATCTCTACATGAAACAAGAGGCTACTCCCGACAGCGAAAAGGGACTTTTGGTTACTGCCCGTAAGAGTTATGTAACTGAACTTATAACTTACATGATAAGCCGTCGTCTTTCTGATATAAAGGAACGGGCTACACCACCATTTCATAGTGCTTCGGTGAACGCAGGACAATTCCTTATTTCAAAGACGAAAGATGCCTTTTCGCTTTCGTTTGGCTGTTTACAAGAGAACGTGAAAGGTTCGTTCGATGCTGCTATAGCTGAAGTTGAACGTGCTCGACAGCATGGTTTTACTAAAAAAGAACTACTCCGTGCAAAAGAGGGACTACTAAAAACAGCCGAACGTGGATATAACGAACGCAACGATAGAGGTAACCGTTACTTTGTTAGAGCGGCATTACAGAACTTCCTTGCAAGCGAACCTATAACTACAGCAGAGTACAATTACAAGCTGATGAAGCAATTCGACAAAGAAATTACACTTGCTGATGTAAATAAGGAGGTTACTGAACTTATCTCAAACAAGAGCCAAGTGCTTACGATATATGCTCCTGAGAAACCCGATTTCCATGTTGCCAATGCGCAAACCTTTGAGAAATACGTTCTTGATGCACAAGCAAAGAAATACAAACCCTATAAGGAAACTGCTGTTAGTAAGCATCTTATTGCTAAGTTGCCTAAGAAAGGAAAGATAAAAAGCGAACAAGACTGGGGCAAATTCGGTGTAAAGAAACTTGTTTTGAGTAACGGTGTAAAGGTATATGTTAAGTCTACAGACTACGCTAAAGACCAAATTACCATGCGTTTCTATGGTGAAGGCGGCAAATCTCTATACCCTGACGCTGACGCACTGAACTTCCATATGCTCACAAGTGCCATTACTGATGCGGGAGTGGGCAAGTTTGACAACATACAACTGAGCAAAATGATCAACGGAAAGACTATTCGCATAAGCCCAAGTATCGATAATGAAACGCAAGCCATCAATGGTAACTCGTCAGTAAAAGACTTACAAACGCTGTTAGAACTTACTTACCTTTACTTTACTGCCCCTCGCAAAGATGCACAAAAGTTTGAAGGCAGCATCGCTACTATGCGTTCGTTCCTCAAACCGTGAAGCTAACCCACAAGTGGCTTACAACGACTCGGTTTCGGCTATTCTTTACGGACATCATCCACGCTTGCAACCCATCAAGGTTAGCAATATTGACCGTGTATCGTACGATCGTATTTGGCAAATCTACAACGAACGATTCAGCGATGCATCTGGTTTTAAAATGGTTTTGATTGGTAATATCGACATGGAAAAACTCCGTCCGTTGCTCTGTAAATATATTGCCACACTGCCTTCAAAGGGTAAACGAGACATGGTTAAGGATAGTTACCCCGCAATACGCAACGTAAATGAAACGCATATCTTCAAAAAGAAGATGAACACACCATCTACTTTGGTGAGCGTTTTCTATACTTTCGACGAACCTTATACAGCAAAGGCTGACCTCGCACTTGATGTTTTCAAGCGTGTACTAACCATTGCTTATACGGATTCCGTACGCGAAGAGAAAGGAGGAACGTATGGAGTGAGCGTACAAAGCGAGCTTGACAAGAACTCTAAGCCCTCTGCTTTGGTGCGAATAGGCTTCCGAACCGACCCTGTAAAGTATAAAATGCTTGTTCCTATTGTGTATAAACAGATTGAACACATTGCCAATAACGGACCATTACCGCAGAGTTTAGAAAAGGTTAAGAAGTATTTGCTTAAAGCATACCAACAGAGTATCATCACAAACAGCTATTGGGACTATGTTATTTACAACTATTTACGAAATGGCATCGACTTCTACACTGGCTACGAAGAGTTGCTTAATGGTATTACCGTGCAAGATGTGCAGCAGATTGCAAAGGATATGCTGAAATCGAACCGCCGCATTGAAATAACTATGATGTCTGAATAGAAAAGTAATTGAGAACCAATGAAATATTACAAAGGCTTTTAATAGCATTTGGATGAGGATAAACGAAAGAGCTGAACTTCCACATTTGCGAAGTTCAGCTCTTTATTTATACAAACATAGAAAATTGTAACATGTAGGAATAACCGCTATCTCCAATCTTAGTACTTATATAATCGTATGCTTTGAGCAGCAAAAAACTGAAAGAAATAGAGTTGAATTATTTGTTTAAGAACCCGCTTTGCCTTATTACTTTATTTCCTCTTATTTTACCTTTAGCACCTCCTTTATTCGCATAAACTATGTAAATATTTTTTCAGGTCTAAATATTTACATAACGACCTTACTTTCAGTTCTTTACAATATAGGTTCTTTTGCATTGTAAAAGAACCTGTTTTACACAGCAATAGTGCCTGTTTTGCACTGTAAAACAGGCACTATTGCAATGCAAAAATACTATCACTACTTTTTACATGTAGTTTCTTTACAAAACGAATGCTATTTTGATACAAAATCAAAGCAACAAAGTAAAAGGAATTTTATCGCGCAACTCATCTCTACTCTAACCTATCTCAGATTGTAGATGTGCAGCGATTTATATATTCAGATAGCTGTCTCTATTGCCCATTCAATATCTAAAAAACCATAAACAACTGAACTAAGACAATGAAACAGAAGCATCGTTTGACAAGTAAAGCGATTGTTTGGTCTCTTTTCTTGGCTATTCCATTCAATTATTGTATATTTGCAACAGTTATCAGAATGATAATTAAGGGGTGCTTGTTCGGTTGAACTTGCTGAGAATAAACCCATAACCTGATACGGGTAATGCCGTCGTAGGAGAACTCCCCTTCTGTTTTATTAAATCAAAATATATACAATGAGAAAACTATTGGTATTTACAGCAATAGCTTGTGCAGCGAGTGTGCAAGCTCAAATAGTAGATACATTGGCCAGCCAAGAACTACAAGAGGTTATTGTTGCAGGCGTAAGAGCACAAAAGAACGCTCCTTTCGCTGTTGCAAACATCAAAAAGGCAGAACTATCGAGCTTTGCAAAGACTGGAAGAGAACTTCCTTTCCTCTTTGCTCATACGCCTGGTATATTCGCATGGGGCGAGAATGGAATCGGAACTGGCACTTCTGCAATGCGCATTCGCGGCGCAGGCGGTAGCCGTATTAACATAACGCTTGACGGAGTTTCGCTCAATTCTCCTGAAGACCAAACGGTTTTCTGGGCTAATATGAACTCTTATGGAGCATTGATGAGCAGTGTTCAGATTCAAAGAGGTATTGGTACATCTACCAACGGAGACGGTGCCTTTGGCGGTTCTATCTCTTTGGCAACGGCAACGCCCAACAATCAGCCGTCAGTAGAGCTTAGTGGCTCGTTCGGAACATACAAAACGTACAACACTGGAGTTAAGTTCTCATCGGGTTTGTTGGGCAACCATTTCTTATTCGATGGCGCTTACAACGAAACAGCCACTGATGGATACCTTCATGGTACTGCTGGTAGGTCGGGTTCTTACTATGGTGGGCTCACATTCTTGGGCAATAACTTCCAAATAAGGTATAAAAACATTGGTAATTTCGAGAAAACAGGACAGGCATGGAGCGGTGTTGTAGCTGGAAACAACGATGCTTCGCTGATGGGTAACGATATAAAAACCTACAAAGACTTGTACGAACATGGTCTGGGACGCTTTAATCCGCTCTATGAAGGTCTGGTATTCGACTACGATAAATGGACTTTTCCAACCGATGCGAACGGAAAATACCAAACCTATCGGTACAAAATGGACAATGGAAGTTACTGGGCTAAAACTACCGACAACTTCTATCAGAACCATAACATACTTTCTGCAGCATGGAAACCAAATGATTCTTGGTCGCACAACATTGCTTTGCACTACACTTACGGACATGGATACTACAACGAATTCCGTCCAAACAACAAGTTTAGCAAGTTCGGTCTAACTGCAACAGACGTGAATGGAAAGACCATTAAACGCAGCGACTTCGTCAGAAAGAAAGGTTTAACACAACACACTTATGGTATTCTATACAACGTAAACTATAAGAACGAAAACTGGGATATGCTCGGAGGCATCAACTTACAGCAGTTTCGAGGAAGTCATTTCGGTTATTTGACATACGTAGCAAATAAAGGTCAGGTACAAAACTTCACTGGTTTGAAGTACTACGACTCTGATGGTAACAAAAAAGATTATAGCTTTTTCGCAAAAGCAACCTACCATTTGGACACAACTTGGGACTTATTCGCAGACGTACAGTATCGTTTCGTAAACTATAAAGCCAATGGAAAGAACGATAAATTCTATGAATTAGCTACTGGAGGTTACACAAATCAGATACTAAACATTAACAAAAGCTACAACTTTGTGAACCCAAAGGCGGGTATTAGCTACCATAACAACGGTCACAAGGCCTATTTGTCAATGGCATACGCAAGCCGAGAGCCTGAACGTAATAACTTTACAGACAACGGAAAGTACCCTGCGCCAAACGCAGAACACTTGTTTGACGTTGAATTGGGATACCAATATGCTGGCAATAACTGGCATGCTGGGACCAATCTCTACTATATGGGCTATAAAGACCAGTTTGTTCAGACGGGAGAACAGAGCGATATAGGCGAAAATCTTACAACAAACGTAAAGAACTCATACCGTATGGGAGCTGAATTAACGGCTGATTGGAATGCTACTTCATGGTTTTCACTCGAAGGTAATGCTGCTTTGAGTATCAATAAGATTAAGGATTTCGATGAGTTTGTGGAAAACTGGGACGATAAGAATGCACCTCTAAAAGTACATTACGATAACTCTACTCTTGCATTCTCACCTTCAGCTATTCTCAATGGCTTTATGAATTTCCACTACAAAGGGGTACAACTAGTTTGGCATACTAACTATGTAAGTCGCCAATACTTGGATAACTCTGCACATAAAGACCGTTCTCTGCCTGCTTTTTTTCGCAGACAGACATTAACCTTAGCTATGCTTTGAACATGGGAAAGAAGCAGAAATGCCTAAAGGAAGTGCTGTTTGGACTAAACTTTAACAACATTTTCAACAGCCATTATGCAGCGAGTGGCTGGGTCTACAGTGCAGTAAGCGACAGCTCTAAATACACAAATGATAATCGTTACTATCAGATTGGATTCATGCCAATGGCTGGATTTACAATGATGGGAAACATAACACTGAAGTTCTAAAACCTAAACGACCTCCCTTCGACAATTGCAAAGAGAGGTCGTTCATACTATTAGAGAGCACCAAATGCTAAACAACATTATTCAATACTTCCAAGAAGCCGACACATACCAACTATTAGATATGGTCGGAACCATCATCGGACTTATCTATATCTACCAAGAATATAAGGCAAGCATTTGGCTTTGGCTTACAAGTATAGTTATGCCGCTTGTCTATACCTTCGTTTATTATGAGGCAAAGCTATACGCTGACTTCGGTATGCAGCTGTATTACATTGTCGTATCCATCTATGGCTTCCTCTATTGGCAGTTCGGTAAAAGGCAAAAAGAGAATAAAGAGTTGCCCATAAGAAGGTTTCCTAAGCATAAAATAATGCCAATAATGGTCCTTTTTCTGGCTTTATGGGGTATTGTTTACTTTATTTTGATTACTTTTACCAACTCGAATGTACCCATTTTGGATAGTTTCGGCAATTCGTTAAGCATTATCGGACTATGGGCTTTGGCTAAAAAATATTTGGAACAATGGTGGATTTGGTTTGTGGCGGATATAGAACTATCGGCACTCTACTTTTATAAGGGCATACCATTTACTTCTGGTCTATATGCAATTTATGCCCTTATAGCCATTGCAGGCTACTTCAAATGGAAGCGAATGATGCAGACAACTATGTAAATAAGTAAAGGAAAACAATGAAAGAACTGAAGAACGAATACGATGCTGTAATACTTGCAGCAGGCGATTTCCCCACAGATATAACAGCAATGCATATTCTGCGCACTGCCAAACATCTGATAGCATGCGACGGTGCAGTGGAAAATTTGTTGAAAATGGATATTGAACCAGAAGTAATTGTGGGTGATGGGGATTCAGTTTCGGAATCAACAAAGAAGAAATACCAACACATTTTTCATACCATTGAAGAACAAGAGGACAACGACCTTACTAAAGCGACAAAGTATGCACTACAATATTTCAACCTTACAGATAGTACTACATTCTGCTATCTTGGTGCAACAGGCAAGCGAGAAGATCATACTTTGGGCAACATCGCACTGCTTATACATTATTATAAGCACCTTAACATTGTGCCAACAATGGTAACTAACTATGGTTGGTTTACTATTTCTCAAGGGGAAACAACCTTTGCATCCTTTCCACATCAGCAGGTTAGCATTTTCCAAATAGGTGGAAAACACATAGAAAGCAAAGGATTAAAATGGAATATATACCCTTTTAGTGAGTTATGGCAAGGTACTTTGAATGAAGCAATGGGCAACTCATTCACCATAAACAGCGATTCGGCTTACTTGGTGTATCAAACCCATAAGCCGAAAGAATAACTTTAAAGAAATAAAAAGATAATTACGATTTCAGTTTAAACGAATTTTCAATTGTTGAAAGTTCAGCAATGAAACCTTTATCCACCTGCAAACGCTTCTCAATTTGAGAACAACTGTGAAGCACGGTACTATGATCGCGACCTCCAACAAGCTTTCCTATACGGCTTGCAGGCATCTTTGTGTGCTTCTGAGCCAAGTACATACTTACTTGACGAGCAAGTACGATGTCTTGTTTGCGCGAGCGTGAGTTTACAGCAGTGGCAGTAACGTTAAAGTGTATGCACACTTTATCAATGATTTCGTCAATTGTCAGCGGCTCATCGTCAATCTTTACCGAACGCTTAATGACTCTTCAGCCAATCGCATGTCGATATTGCTATTATAAACAACACTATAAGCCAGCAAAGAGTTAATGACTCCCTCCAAATCTCTTACGCTTCCATTAGCTGTTTGTGCAATAAACTGAACAACATCGTTAGGAATACTCAAGCCATCGCGCTTGATTTTACTATTTAGAATATCTACACAAAGCTGTACATTAGGTTTCTCAAGTTCAGCAATAAGGCCACAGGCGAAACGTGTTAGCAAACGTTCGTTCATACCTTTCAGCTCTACTGGTGGACGATCAGAAGCTAGAATAATACGCTTTCCATTCATAAACAAATGGTTAAAGATATGGAAGAATGTGTCTTGAGTCTTGCTTGCAGTTATCCATTCCTGTATATCATCAACTATTAAAATATCTATTGTCTGATAGAAGTTGATAAAATCGTTGGTCGTATTATTCAAAACAGAGTTTGTATACTGCACTTGGAATAAGCGAGCAGATATATATAACACACGCTTTTGTGGGTAAAGCTGCTTGATACGCAAACCGATTGCGTTGATAAGGTGGGTCTTTCCACAACCCGATGGACCATAAATGAACATCGGATTGAACTGTGTGGTGTTTGGATGTTCAGCAATTGACAAGCCAATAGAGCGAGGTAGTTTGTTACTATCGCCTTCTATGTAGTTTGAAAACGACTTATGCAAGTCTAACTGTGGGTCTATTTCTTGAAGAGCTACGTCTAATAACGTTGGACTTTGGTTGGCACGATTAGTTGGTAACTGCGTTTCTACTTTGTCGACTGTATCCGATTGGATGTCCTGAGTAAGGTTATGTGCCTTATCAGTAACTATTCTATATTTAAGTTGGACGCCTTTACCATATACACGTGTAAGCACTTTGCTCAACAAATCAACGTAGTTTTCCTCCAAATACTCGTAAACGAAGGGACTCGGTACCTGTACCAACAAATTATTGGTAGCGGTATCGAACGCCTCAAACGTTATTGGGCTAAACCATGTTTTATACTGCTGCTCGGTTACATTATCTCGGATAAGTTGAAGACACTGCTCCCAGAGCGCATTGGGTTGAACTTTCATGTTAATACTTGTGTATCTAAAATCGTTTATTAGTAAATATATCAAATCATCTTCCTTATTTCAAAGGTAGTGCAAAGTTACTAAAAAAAAGTTAGATAGAGAACTAATCGCGAAACTAAAATAATACATTGAAAAGCGCTAAAGTATTGTTCGATTGGTGCTTATGGCTTCTTTACATTCTAACTAAGGAAATAACGTTTTGTATATATCCAACTTTTTATATATCAAATAGTTACTTTATGTTTCTAACCTTAATGCTATAAATCATGAAACATTTATTTTCACATCTAAAAAGGCTGATTGTCAATCAAATTACATAGTCCATTTAAAGTGTGGAACTTTAACTTCTTTATTTAGACTCTTTTTAAATAACACTGTAATAACGGCCTTTTTACAACTTTATTCTTACACTCTTTAAGCCGATAAATTTGGTTTAGCAGTCTAATATTGGGATTACGATATCCCCATTATAGCCTAATAGGAAGTGCAAGAATTACTATCATTCTGTAAAGATAATTCGGAGTAAAAATGGTATTAGTACTTTAGCATTGCAATAGTACCTATTTTGCACGGTAATAGTGCCTGTTTTGCCGAGCAAAACAGGTTGTTTTAGAACACAAAACAGGTACTATTATAACGGATTGATAATTAAAGTGTTACACAAGATATCCTCTCTTGAAAAATTATTTACATATAATTGGTATTTATTTCCAATATTTAGATTTCTATTGGAACATAAAATGGGTGTAAAATAGTCTTCAAATAAGACTGAAATAAAACAATAATGGCGAGTAGAATAGGTTTATTCTGCTCGCCATTATTATTTAATTGCTATATCTTACTTATCTTTTCGTCCAAAAACAGAGAAGTGTAAGTATCGCTTCGGATGTGCTTTAAGATTTACTACTAAGCTATCAACACTGCGTAATGTATTGTTTAAGTTGTTATATAGCGATGGATCGTTCATTAACAAGCCCATAGAGCCCTTGTTGCTATTCAACGTTCCAGCCAACTTATTAACTTCATCGAGTGCTGTATTCAATCTTATAACTGTAGTTTGAATATCTAATGCACTTACTTTATCGTTTAGCGAAGTCATTAAAACATTTGCTCCTCTCACAGTAGAACGTGCATCTGCAATACCAGCCTTAGCCTCTGTCATTACTCCGTTTGTATTGGTGAGTAAGCCATTTGCTTTCGTTGCCAAAGCAGGAAGCGACTTATTGAGCTGTGTTAGCAAAATATTTAGTTGCTTACTTGATGCTGTCAATTCGCTACTAAGTTTATTCGCATTATGCAATGTGCCTGCCAATGAAGGATCAGAAGTAAGTGTAACGATATTTGTAAGTATGCTATCAATTTTTGGCAACATTTGTTGTACATCAGGGAAAGCATCTCTCATTTTTCCCAACACACCATCATTGACACGACCAACGATAATACCTTCTTCCTTTAGGTATTCTTTTGCATCGCTGAAAATAAGGTTTACTTTTACATTACCCATAAGGTCGCTCACAATTTCAGCCCTTGAGCCAGTTGGAATTCTCATATCCTTATCGATAGCAACTCCCACATTGATGGGTTTAGATGGGTCTTCGTAGTCGTAAACAATATCTTTTACTGTTCCTACTTTAAAACCATTAGCATAGATTGGAGTGGTTGGTACAAGTCCATCTACTTTATCGAACTGCATATTATATACAATGTCCGATGAGTACAGGTTAAGTCCTTTAAGGAAATTCATACCAAAGAAAAGAATAACAATGCCGACAATGGCCACCAATGCAATTCTTACTTCGGGTGATATTAACTTCTTCATATTCATTTTCTCTTATTCTTTACATATTCTTTAATAGCATCTCCCACATTCATACGGTTACCATTTTTAAATGCAACAATAAAAGCTTGGGGGAAATCGGGCTTTATTTCTTCTTTTAAACGCATGATTTCGTTATAATCTTCATTAGCTCCAATCATGTATTTATTGAGAGTTCCTTCTGTTTCTACAGATACATTAGTATATCCTTTAAACAATTCGTTATCAAGAGTCAACTCTCTGTTTACGGCAAAAATCTGTATTTTAAACAAAGGAATATCAGAAAAGCCCTCTTCAAGAGTGTCTTGATCGTTTTGTTTGTATACTTTTGTCTTTGTTGTTATCTTTTGTATTGGTCGTGGTTGTCTTACAATGTTAATCTTTTTAGGAAATTCTACTTGTGCAACAGGCTTTTGTGAATTAGTTGACAAACGATCTAAAACATTTTCAACTGGCAATTGATTATTTTTAGAAGGACGGTAAGGAATTGTAACCTTGCCATCGTATCTGTTCTTATATTCTACAAATGCTTCGTAAATACCGCGTGCCATAAGATTTATTCCTCGTGGAGAATTAAGGAATTGCTCCTCTTCTTCATGGGTAATAAATCCTAATTCTATAAGACAACTAGGCATAGATGTTTCTCTGAGTACAAGGAAACCAGCTTGATGTACACCTTTATCGTTTCGACTAGCCTTTGAGCAAACCGACCTTTGTATAAGTTTAGCCAATTCAACGCTTTCTCCATATTAGCCGATTGGAGAATTTCGAACATTATATAGCTTTCTGAGGATCTTGGATCGAAGCCTTCATAAGTTTTCTCATATCCTTTCTCCAACGAAATCACACTATTCTCTCGCATAGCTACATCAAGGTTATCCTTTGCACGGTGCATACCTAATGTATAAACTTGAAAGCCCTGTGGAGGAGTCTTTGTAGGAGGAACCGAGTTTGTATGTACTGATATAAACAAGTCTGCTTTTGCTTTATTGGCAATATCAGCTCTTTCTTTCAATGGTATAAAAACGTCTGTTTTGCGTGTATAGATAACATTCACATCAGACAAATTACTTTCAACCAATTTTCCAAAAGCCAAAGCAATGGTTAGATTTATGTTCTTTTCATTTGAGATTGCACCTACAGCACCCACATCTTTACCGCCATGACCTGGGTCAATTACAAGTGTAAACTTATCTTTTGCACTCACTGAAGCAAGTGCAAACAAGGAGAATATTATAAGGAATAAAGAAACTCTTCTACTCATACTTCGTATAATTGCACGCAAAGTTAAGCATTTTCGTTTGAATAGCTTAGTTTAAGACCTGGTTTTTCATTTATTAAATGTAATTCCACGCCTGCTCCGCTGCAATCTGCGCCCATAGGAGGGTTCAGTTTAGTAAGACAAAGGTCTATTGCTTCTATTTGTGGGAAAGTTTTTTCCAATGCCTCCCCAATACGATATGCCACATGTTCCAACAATTTTGCAGGTTGTTGCATTACTGTTTTCACTATATCGTAAACATCAGCGTAACTTATTGTATCGCTAACATCGTCAGTTAGCATAGCTTTACCTATATGATAATGCAAACGAAGGTCGGCAACATAATCGTTGCCAACCTCTCGCTCCAATTCGCTTACACCGATGTAGGCACGAAACCTTACACCTTTTAAATATATGTAGCTTGATTTTAATTTCATTATTCAGTTTAAATAGTTATTTATCCACAGCGAGATGCTCCGCAGTTGGTGCAGATAAGACAACCTTCTTGATAAACTAAAGTTTCCTGTCCACATACAGGGCAAGTTTGTCCTGAAGCTGTTGTGCCATCAGTTACATATTTCTTCAAAGCACGTTCCACTCCATTTTTCCAGGTATTGATACTTTCGTCTTTAAGTTGCAATGAACTTACGAGATGAATGACATGTGCTATTGGCATGCGATAACGCAATACACCTGAGATAAGCTTAGCATAATTCCAATATTCAGGATTAAATTTCTCAGACAAACCTTCTACCGTTGTCTTATATCCTCGCTTATTTTCAAATTGGAAGTCGTAACGATGAGTACCATCAGCATTGGTTTGCTTTATTACTTTACCCTTTGTTACACTCTTTGGCAATACAATTCCTTCTTCATCATCTTGCAATCCTGTGAAAATTTCATAAGGATAACCATCAAGAAGTCCTACAAATGCCACCCATTTTTCTTTATTATTTTGGAAACGAACAACATCACAATCCAAAACTTGAGGACGAACTTCTACTACCTGTGGAGGTGTGCAGATATGTTCGTGCTTTTCTTCTGAAGAATTCAAGTCATGTTCTTCGTTTGTTTCATTTTCGCTTTCGTTCTTTTTCTTCTTATCTTTCTTAGAAACAGAAATCATCACGCCAGAACGAGAACCATCACGATAAATGGTACAACCTTTGCAACCAGAACGCCAAGCCTCAACATAAAGTTTGTTTACCAATACTTCATCAACGTTATTTGGCAAGTTTACTGTAACAGAAATTGAGTGATCTACCCATTTTTGAATAGCTCCTTGCATGCGAACTTTCATCAACCAGTCTACATCATTAGCAGTTGCTTTATAATAAGGTGAACGTTTTACAAGTTCGTTTATCTCTGTCTGTGTATATTTCTTTGAAGTATCAAAACCATTTATCTCCATCCAATCCATGAATTTTTTATGATAAACGATGTATTCTTCAAATGAATCTCCTACCTCATCTATATAATCTACACGTACATCAGTATCGTTTGGATTTACTTTCTACGACGTGTATATACTGGCATGAATACTGGTTCTATACCAGAAGTAGTTTGTGTCATGAGAGAAGTTGTTCCTGTCGGAGCGATAGTTAAACAAGCAATGTTACGACGGCCATATTTCACCATATCAGCATAAAGCTGTGGATCGGCTTCTTTCATGCGCAAAATAAATGGATTATTTGCTTCGCGTTTTGCATCAAAGATTTCAAAAGCTCCACGTTCTTGTGCCATTGTTACTGAAGAACGGTAAGCTGACAATGCCAACATTTTGTGAACTTCTACCGAGAATGCTGTTGCTTCTTCTGTTCCATAACGCAAACCCATAGCGGCAATCATATCGCCTTCAGCTGTTATACCTACTCCAGTACGACGTCCTTTTCCACTCTTTTCTTTAATCTTTTCCCAAAGATGGTATTCTGCAAGTTTCACCTCATCACTTTGAGGGTCATTCTTAATCTTCTCCATGATGAGTTCTATCTTCTCCATCTCAAGGTCTACAATATCGTCCATAAGACGCTGTGCAAGGCCTGAGTGCTTTCTAAACAATTCAAAGTCGAAGCTTGCGTCTTTTGTGAATGGATTCTTCACATAAGCAAATAGGTTGATAGACAACAAACGACAACTATCGTATGGACACAATGGAATTTCACCACAAGGATTAGTAGAAACTGTGCGAAAACCTAAGTCTGCATAGCAGTCTGGCAAACTTTCTTTTATAATAGTATCCCAAATAAAACTCCAGGTTCAGCACTCTTCCAGGCGTTGTGCACAATCTTTTCCCATAATTTCTTTGCCGAAATTTCTTTGCTGTAAACAGGATTTTCGGCATCAACAGGGAATTTTTGTACAAATGGCTTATCGTTTACGACTGCCTCCATAAAACTATCGGTTATCTTTACCGATACATTTGCGCCTGTAACTTTACCTTCTTCCATCTTTGCATCTACAAATGCTTCTGCATCTGGGTGGTTAACACTTACCGAAAGCATTAATGCACCACGGCGTCCATCCTGTGCAACTTCGCGTGTACTATTTGAATAACGCTCCATGAATGGAACCAAACCTGTTGAAGTAAGCGCAGAATTATTCACAGGAGAGCCTTTCGGACGTACATGACTGAGGTCATGTCCTACTCCTCCACGACGTTTCATCAATTGCACTTGCTCTTCATCTATGCGCAAAATAGCGCCATAAGAGTCTGCATCTCCATCTAATCCTATTACAAAACAGTTTGACAACGAGGCGATTTGGTAGGTATTACCAATACCTGTCATTGGACTTCCTGCAGGAATAATATAGCGGAAATGGGTGAGCAGTTCAAAAACTTCCTGCGCACTTATAGGATTTTTATACTTTTTCTCAATACGGGCAATTTCATTGGCAATTCGCCAATGCATATCTTCTGGCGATTTTTCATATATATTGCCAAAGCTATCCTTCATAGCATACTTGTTTACCCAAACTCTTGCGGCTAATTCGTCGCCGTTAAAATACCTCAATGAGGCCTCAAATGCTTCGTCAAATGAGTAAGTCTTGCTTGCTTTCATTAATTTGCTTAGTAAAAAATGTGTCTGCGAAGTTACTAATTGTTTTCTGAAATAGAAAACTTTTTTCTAACTTTGTAACCTAAAATTTCCAAAAATGAAAACTATATTCAACAGAACAACTATTAGGAAGTACTCAAACAGAGAAGTTTCCGATACACTTTTAAAGGAATTATTGAGTAAAGCTGAACTTACTCCCACAATGGGAAATTTACAACTTTACTCGGTTATTGCGACACGAAATAGCGAAATGAAACAAAAATTAGCACCTACACATTTTAACCAACCAATGGTAGAAAACGCTGCTGTAGTGCTAACTTTTTGTGCAGATTTCAACAGAACTACTGTTTGGGCAAATAATAGAAAGGGAATACCTGGCTACGATAACTTTCTATCGTTCCTAAATGCAGCTACCGATGCCCTACTCTATTGCCAAACTTTCACCAATCTAGCTGAAGCAGAAGGACTTGGAACATGTTTTCTTGGCACAACTATCTATAATCCAAAACAAATTATAGACCTTCTGAAACTGCCAAAACTTGTTATGCCTGTAGCAACTCTTACAATTGGTTGGCCCGATGAAACACCAACACAACCCGACCGTCTACCACTTGAAAGTATTTTGCACGAGGAAACCTACACCGACTATACCGCAGAAAGTATCGACCAATATTATAAGGTAAAAGAATCGCTCGAAGAAAATAAGCATTTTGTAGAAATAAACAAAACCGAAACATTGGCACAAATCTACACCGATATTAGATATAAGAAGAGCGATAATGAAGCAATATCTACAGGATTATTGGAAACTCTTAAGCAACAAGGCTTTCTTTAATCTTTTAATATAGTTTCGAGCCCACCAGATCGAAAGATAAAAAAGCTGTTTCTACTCTGAAAAATGAGTGAAATAGCTTTCTTTATCATAACTCAACAACACTATAAGCCATTTATCATATAAAAAGGTATAAAATACATTGATACTTTCCTCAAAAAGTATATACTTTTTCACGAAAAACTTTAATTATAAATTTGAAATTTGTAATTATATTTTTTTATTTATTATTAAAGTTTTAGCGAAAAAGTTATTATTATTTTTTTTAAGGTTAGAACAACCTAATTTCCAAATAAAAAAGAACAAAAAAAGCATATACCTTTCAGCTGAAAAATATATGCTTTCTATTTATAACATCTTTTTATCTTTTATTCTTTCGGTAGTTATTACAAGAGAATGTTTACATCTGTATGCTGATTCCTGCAGTTATCCAAGTACCAGGCTGAGTCACATTTCCGTAATCAACATATGTTCGATTCAACAAATTATTTGCAGCAACAAAAGCTGTCCATTTACTTTCATTCCACGATAGGCGTGAATCTAAAATTCCATAAGTTGCATACTTGTGTCGTTGGTTGTTTATATCAACGTAGCTTCCCATACGATGCAACAAACGATAGTTCAGACCTAACTCAAGGTTACGCCATAAATTTAACTGTAAATTAGCAACCATTTTGTTTTTCACATATTCTAAAACATACTTACTTGTAATGCCGTTATGTTCCTGTTTATTTTGATTAAGGTAGCAATAGGCAATACCAAACTGCTTTAGGAAACGTTGTGAAGGTATTAAAGTATAGAAATCAAAATTAAGTGAAGTTTCTGCGCCTAAAAGATTGATGTGACCAAAATTCACACTCTTCCACAGTGTACTACCATTAGCATCAAGCGTTCCGTCAGAAATCCAATCTATGAGATTCTTTTGATTATGGTAAAAAAAACTTGCTTTGCCAATAATTCCACGTGTATTGTATTTTACTCCTGCCTCTAAAGCCGAAAGTTCTTCAGGTTTTAAATGCTTATCTGCCTTGTGTCCACCAACAGAATAAAAGAGTTCCGTGAACGAAGGCATACGTAACGAAGTATTATACGATGCATAAATTTTCCACGCATTACCTATTCGGTAGCTTGCATCTAAACCAGGATAAACACGCATGTTCATGTTTGCCTGACTATTCTTTACAGCTACAACACCTCCCGAAAGTGTAAAGCGCGAAAGAATAATGTTGTGTTCCAAAACAAACTGCAAATTTGTACGATTAATTCCATTCGTATAATCACGATCGGTGCCATAAATATGACGAGGATTATCCAGTTTTTCTCCGAGATTAGTGCTCACAATATTTTCGTTGCGTAGTTCAACTCCGAAAGCCGTTCGTCCAAAATTCCAGTCGAAATAAGCATTAAGATTTACACCACAAACATCGGTTCTGTGATAATTGTAAGCATACTTTTGTGGCGCTCCACGGAAAAGTTCAAATCTATCCATGCTGCGATTCCAATATATAGACGGACGGATGTGTAACTTTCCTTGTTTATTTTCAGCCTGCATAGCCGTAAATGTTTTAAACGTATGTTCAAACTGGTCATCGTATTTGGCAGCATAAAAAGTATTCGCACCAAATCTTTTACGCTCATTCCAGCATGCCATCTTATCATAACATTCTTGTCGTTATAGTTGCCTTGATAGAAAGCTTTACCTGTTTTATAGTCAGAATTTAGTCTATTTGCCTTATTTCTCAAATAGCCATCGCTACGTGTAAACGACGCAGAAAGTTGATTATTCCACCTTTCCTTTGCAATATTTGCACGTGCGCCTGCTGTCAGATAGCCATAAGAGCCACTTTCTATGCGTGCGGAAAGAAAAGAAGATGGAGGAGTTTTGGTTACAATGTTTATCGCACCTAATAAAGAAGATGTGCCATAAACGCGTCCTGCAGGACCTTCGAGAATTTCTATTCGTTCAATTTCGCTTATATCAACTGGAAAATCGAACGTGTTATGACCAGTTTGAGCATCGCAGATATTAATTCCATTCAGTAAAACAGTAATCTGTTCGGAGTTTCCGCCTCGTATGCTTACATCGGTAAGTGCTCCTAAAGCTCCTTTCTGGCGCACATCTACACCTACAGCATATTTCAAAAGGTCGTTTACACTTTGTACTGGAGCGGCTTGAATATCTTCACGACTCAGTACAGTTACCATTCTCGCTTGCTGACTAACTGTCAGCGGTGCTCGTGTACCCATTACATTCACTTCTTCGAGCATCACATGTTTATTGGTTACTGTAGAATCGCTACTTATTTGCAATGCTTCATTACTAACGTTATGTGCCGTTGCATGTTGAAGAGTAGCAACACTCAGTACACCAATTATCACTTCCTTGCCGAGAACAGCAAAGAGCGAATAGCTGCGATTAGAGAAGTGAGTAAACTTCAGTACACTACGCTTGTTTAAAATTGGTTTGTACATAATATGATAGATTTATAATCATCGACACCATCAGCTTTATACTAAAGTTGACCTTGCCAAATCGAGGTGCAAAATTACATAAATTCAACAAAACAGCCTATAACAAATGTACTTTATTTTAGTTTTGGTTTCATTCTTTCGCAAAAATGAAAAATAAATGCAAATATTAGCAAATAGTTTTTTATTATTTACTACTTTTGCACTTTATATTCCTAACAGATGGATAGTTCCAATATGTTAGGCAGATATATAAACAATTAAAAACAAGTATGAAAGGTAAATAACTGTACAATGAAAACATTGATAGACCGCATCCGTAAAGACGGCAAATGCTATGAAGGGGGAATCTTAAAAGTAGACAAGTTTATAAATCATCAGTTAGACCCCAACTTGATGAAACAAATAGCTGTGGAACTAATCCGCCGCTATGCTTCAACGGAAATAAACAAAATTATAACAGTTGAAGCAAGTGGTATCGCACCTGCCATTATGATGGGTTTCCTTCTCGACTTGCCTGTTGTGTTTGCTAAGAAAAAGAAGCCTTCTACAATGGCAGATATGCTTCGTCTACTGTATTCTCGTTTACTAAGCAACGCGAATACCATGTTTGTATTTCAAAAGAATATCTTAAACCTTCTGACAAAGTACTTTTCGTTGACGATTTCTTAGCCTATGGTAATGCTGCAAAGGGAATTATAGACTTATGCAACCAAGCTGGAGCCGAACTTGTAGGTATGGGATTCATTATTGAAAAGGCTTTCCAAAATGGTCGTGAAATTATTGAATCTGCAGGAATACGCTGCGAAAGTTTAGCTATTATTGAATCATTAGATAACTGCGAAATAAAAATAAGACAACAATAAAACCATGGAGCAAACAAAAGAACTTATTTATGGGCTGAACGATCGCCCACCTTTGAGAGAAACTATCTTTGCTGCTTTGCAGCACTTGTTGGCAATTTTTGTTGCTATTATTACGCCGCCGCTCATTATTAGTTCAGCGTTGCAGTTCGATTTAGAAACGACAGGATTCCTTGTTTCTATGTCGCTGTTTGTATCGGGTATTGCAACATTCATTCAATGTAAACGTTTTGGGGCAGTTGGTGCAGGTTTATTATGTATTCAAGGAACTTCATTTTCTTTTATTAGTCCAATAATCGGTGCAGGAATGCTCGGTATGGTTGGCGGAAAGATGAATATTGAACTTGGATTGAGCTATATTTTTGGATCTTGTATGGTGGCTTCTGTCGTTGAAATGCTTGTAAGCCGCGTGTTACCATATATGCGTAAAATCATTACACCATTGGTTTCGGGTATCGTTGTTACGCTGATTGGTCTTTGTTTAATTAAAGCTGGTATCAATTCATGTGGCGGTGGCAATGCTGCAATGTCTGATGGCACCTTTGGTTCATTGCAAAATCTAGGTTTAGCATTACTCGTAATTATCAGTATTGTTATATTCAATCGTTCAAGTAATCCATTCTTCCGTATGGCATCTATTGTTTTAGGCCTATTATTGGGTTCTACGGTAGCTTACTTCTTAGGTCTTATCGACTTTTCACAACTGAATAATACTGGTGGAGTGAATATTCCTGAACCTTTTAAATATGGTATTCGCTTTGATATTGGTTCAATTATTGGCTTAGGACTTATTTATTTGGTAACTGCAGTTGAAGCTTATGGTGATATTACCGCCAACTCACTTATTTCTGGAGAGCCTGTAGAAGGTCCTGTATTTATGAAACGTGCGCAAGGAGGTATATTGGCAGATGGTATCAACTCGTTTATAGCAGGTTTATTCAATAGTTTTCCAAATTCTATCTTTGCACAAAACAATGGAATGATACAGCTTACAGGAGTTGCTAGTCGCTATGTTGGCTATTTTGTTGCAGGTGCTTTGCTTATTTTAGGTTTATTCCCAATAGTTGGACAATTCTTCTCTCTCATACCAAACTGTGTTCTTGGTGGCGCAACATTATTAATGTTTGGAACTGTTGCTGCTGCCGGTATACGCATCATAGCTTCTACTACTATCAATCGTAAGGCTGTTTTAGTAATGGCAATGAGCTTTGCAATGGGTTTAAGCGTAGAACTTGTGCCTGATATATTGAGTAAGATGCCTCAAATCATACAGAATATTTTCTCAAGTGGAATTATAATGGGAGGGTTAACGGCCATTTTGGCAAATGCACTCATTCGTATTAAAGATTAAAAAAATAGGGTAAAGTTTTCCGACTTTACCCTTTTTTCTGCTTTTTATGTTTATCTTTGCAATAGAATACTCACTCAATTAGATACAGAAAATTATGACAGGCGAAGATAAAAAACGAAAGTTTACAAGCACTCTAACTTTTAAAATACTCATAGGAGTATTGGTTTTATTTGTTTTAGGACTTTTCTATAACTTCATTATCGCTGAAAATGAAACTATCTCAGAGCAAAAACAGCAAGAAGAACAGCAAAGAAATGCGGTACTTGACACTGTTGATGTCATAGGAGACTATCTTTGGCCAGACCAAAAACCTCGCAAAGAAAACATAGTTTCTGATGAGTCAAGTACTAAAACTGATGATGAAATAAAACGAATAGTTGAAGAAACAAAGACTACAGAAACAAAGGAAGCAACAGAAAATATAAAAAATCATGCTGCACCAACAGCTCCATTACCTGCTCCAGCTGCTGACCCTGTACCTGCTACAACACCAAAAACAACAGGAAAACCTGCTGCAGCTCCAAGCATAGAAAGGATTTCTGCCCCTAAGGTGGAAAAAATTGAACAGTAACCTTGCTGTGTCCAGTATTTACGAACCCTATATAAAAGAAGAAGGTACGTATGAAAAAGATTATTATCTTATCATTATCAGTAGTTGTTTTATTCGGTTGCGCAACTACTTATCGTGATTCTGAAGGCAACATTGTATCGCGTGAAAAGATAGATGCGTTGAGAACTGTTGCTGTAAAAAGGAACTTAGACGAAAGAAGATTCCGCATTTATTGATAAGATATATCCTGTGGGTATGCCTGTACGTACTTTAAATTCTGATTACGTTATTGAAGTTAGTCGCGATTCTATTGGTATGGAACTTCCTTATATAGGAAGACTCGACCGAGCACCCATAAACGGATATGTGGGATTACATGGAATACTACCTATACGTAGTTATAAGAGCGAACCTACGAAAGACGGAGAACGTATCTTTATAGAAGCACATAATGAGACTGAAATCTATAATATACCTGAGTTCGGTATAAGAAATTCTTCAAAAAAGTTGTAGGAGTGGAATATTTTTCGTATCTTTATAGTTGATAATCAGAGTATTAACGAAAAAATCCACTCCTATGAATAGTACAAATTTAATAGAAATATTCTGTATTCTTGATGAATTCTGCAAGTTTTTTGCTCCTCAACTCAAAAAACGTCTGTTAGACGAGTCTAGTAAGCATCGCCGAAACCGTCCGTGTGTAATGAGCGATAGTGAAATAATGACTATCCTCATCATGTATCATCAGTCTCATTACATAGATCTTAAAACGTTCTATCTTCATGAGATTTGTGAACATCATCGTTCCGAATTTCCCCATACACTATCCTATAACCGATTTGTCGAGCGTCAGCAAAAAGGTAAATATGCTCTTGTTGATATTTCTACAGACATGTGCCCTAGGCAAATGCACAGGCATTTCAATTATAGACTCTACTCCTCTGCGCAGTTGCCACATCAAGCGTATGTACAAGCATAAGACTATGAAAGGCTGGGCTGCCAAGGGCAAGTGTACTATGGGTTGGTTCTATGGATTCAAGCTACATCTTATCATCAATGACAAAGGAGAGATTATACAGTGGATGCTCACACCTGGCAACACTGATGACAGATACCCATTGAAGGACAAACACTTCACAGAAAAGCTCTTTGGCAAGCTGTATGCGGACAAAGGGTACATTTCACAAAGTCTATTTGAGGAGCTATTTATTGATGATATACATCTGATAACAAAGCTACGAAGGAATATGAAAAATTCTATGATGCTATTGCAGGATAGAATTAGACTACGAAAAAGGGCTACTATAGAAACGGTCAATGACGAACTCAAGAATGTATGCCACATAGAGCATACAAGACACAGAAGCATTGACAACTTTGTAGCCAATCTTATTGCAGCAATTATTGCTTATAATCTTATGCCAAAAAAGCCAACTATGAATATTGAAATCATTGACAAAAGCAGGCTAATTGCATAAAGCTTATACCGAACTCAGGTTATAATATCATTTTAAATGTATACAATAACGGAACAACTAATATCAGTTTAAAATCGAATATAAGGTCATCTATTGATTATTTGGGTTTCATGCAATTGAATGCTAAATTTGTTCCGATATACGCAAAATAAAATACAGAAAGACTAAAAAGAGGAAACTAAAATTCAATAATAAATGGTAGCAAGTATAGACTTCCCAAATCCAGAGTGAAAACAGACCATTTTATTCCTTTCCTTACTACAATTTTCACCTTATTATAATAGGTAGAAACTAACAAAAAGAGAGTCTGCTTTACGCTACAGCTATTTGTTTGGCTTTAATTAACAAGTTCTTTCGCCAAACTAAAGTTTTGTTATTACTTTTTAATGTGATTATTCTCCAATAGTAAACTTACCCAAATCTTAAAATCTGGTGTAGATAAATGGCTGTACACTATCTTGACTTAAATTGATAACAAGCTGTAAAACAAGTATAAATATTCCCAACTTAGTCAACCATGGCAATGAGATAAACTTTTGTTGTAGCCATCTATAATCGCTTTGTCGAATAGAATGAAGTTCAAGACCAACCGCTAACAGCATTATCCAAAGTAGACGTGCATTAATGAAATTCTGTATATCGACGAAATGTAAGTCTGTGGTTATCTTACCAATAATACTAAATGCTGTATTAAGGTCGTGGGAACGAAAGAATATCCACGCAACAGATATATACGTAAAAGTCATTAGCCAGCAAATAGTTTTCAAAAAAATCGTATTCTGAACCTTGCCAAAACCTCTATTACGAGCAAACTTGTGAATTGTTAAACCAACGCCATGTAACAATCCCCACAGCACAAACATACCTGATGCCCCATGCCATAATCCCGCTACTATCATTGTAATGAAAGTGTTTCTGTACGTTTTCAGTTCGCCTTTCCTATTTCCCCCCATTGGAATATAGATATAATCACGGAACCATTGCGAAAGCGTAATGTGCCAACGATGCCAAAACTCTGTCAAGTTTAGACTCTGATATGGCGAATTAAAGTTATTAGGCAGTCGGAATCCCATAAGTGCTGCAATTCCAATAGCCATATCGCTGTAGCCAGAAAAGTCACAATATATTTGCAACGTAAATCCTAAGACACCCATTAAGTTTTCAAATCCAGTGTAGGCCAAAGGATCAGCAAATATCCAATTATTATATTGTGCCAAGTAATCGGCTACTAATGCCTTTTTCAACAAACCACAAATTATAAGCCATAGTCCCAAATTTATAAGATGCTTATCGTTAAGACGCGGTGTATTTATCTGCGGAATTAAGACCTTAGCACGTGTAATAGGTCCTGCAATCAATAAAGGGAAGAACGTAAGATAAAAACTATATTCTAACAAATCGGTCGTTTTAGGAAATCGTTCTTTGTACACATCTATTGTGTAACTAATGGCTTGAAAGGTATAAAACGATATACCTATGGGCAATATTAGTTGTAAGGGAGCAAAATTACTCTGTAGTAAATGATTTAAAATATCAAGGGTGAAGTTGGTGTACTTATAGTAAAGTAACGGAAGAAGTTCTATTAAAATAACAATAAAAACCCCTACTCTACGCGGGTTACCACGTCGTAAGCGCATCATTTTCTTCGTTAAGAACCACGAAAGCAATGTTGTTATAGGCAGCAAGACCATTAAAGCGCCATTTGCCTTATAGGCAAAAAACATTCCAAATAGTACAACATAAGCTTTCATCCATGTTTTTCTGCTGCCATTTATATAAATATAGCCAGCAAAAAACAGAAGAAAAGCAATCATAAACGATAGTGTACAGAACGACCAATCCTTATTGGAAGTTGCCAAAAAGGAAAAAAATGCGCCTATTGTCTGCTTTAAATCTATCATCTATCGTACTAAAATCCTTTGAAAGAAGGTTGTAAGAGTTTTGTATTTGTTGCTTTATGATGGTGTAGAGGATCTTTCAGTACTACAGGATAAGTTGCTTTCGAACTTCTCATAAAGGCAGCAACATTGTTCAACCATAATGCTGCAGCCTCCCAAGTAGGATGATAATGATCGGAACCACGTTTCAATTTCAGTCCTCTACTATCAAAGAAACAGCCTTGTTTCGTATGTTTCTTCATCAAATCGATAATTCCTGTATCGCCATTCCAGCTCGCAGGACCTATCCAAACATAGGGAAAGTTGGCCAACTTGGCTACTATCGTCTTTATATGAGTCTCTCTTAAATCTAAGTCGTTAACGAATAGTTCGTTACTACCCAAGCAAAAGTAATATGTAAGTAGGCTTATACTCCTTAATAAAAATGCTCTATTGTTTTCGAATTTGCCCACTTTTCGGTGGTAGAACCATACCAAATAACAGTATAAAAGCTTATGATGGTTCTCTTCAGCATAGTCGCCGAGTCGTCGAGACAAGCCTTCTACCATCGAATCTCCTATGAATAAAAAAACGTTTGTTTGCTCCTATGTTGTTTCTTTTTTTCTTGTGTTTTGGTGCAATTTCAGAGTCGTTTTTATCAGCTTTTCTCAGTTGGGCAAGACTAATTTTCTTTATCGTAAATTTGCCAAAAGATATTTCTCCTGGCACAATAGCATAACCAACAACGATTGCCAGCACAGCAACCAATAATAAGAATATCTTGCTTTGCTCGCGCACGTTGCTTATAAATTCAGTTCAACCTCTACTGGGCAATGATCGCTACCATACACTTCGGTATGTATTTTAGCTTCGACAAGTTGCTCACGTAATCGATTTGACAACAAGAAATAGTCGATACGCCAGCCTGCATTCTTCTCTCTTGCTTTGAAACGATACGACCACCACGAATAAGTTACCTGCTCTGGATAAAGTGTTCGGAAGCTGTCAATAAATCCATTTCCAAGAAATTGCGTCATTTTTGCTCTTTCCTCATCAGAGAATCCTGCATTTTTTCGATTGGTCTTAGGGTTCTTTAAGTCTATTTCCTCATGTGCAACATTCAAGTCGCCACACACAATAACAGGTTTCTTCTCATCCAATTGCTTGATATAGGCCTGGAAATCGTCTTCCCATTGCATTCTGTAACCTAATCGTTTCAAGCCATCTTGCGAGTTTGGCGTATAACATGTAACAAGATAGAAGTTCTCCATTTCGAGCGTAATTACTCTTCCTTCATGGTCGTGTTCATCTATACCCAACCCATAAGAAACATTTAAAGGCTTGTGTTTTGTAAAGATTGCTGTTCCCGAATAACCTTTCTTGTCAGCATAATTCCAATACGACTCATAACCATCGAATGCTATATCAAGTTGTCCTTCCTGCATCTTTGTTTCCTGCAAGCAGAAAAATCCGCATTCATTTCGGCAAAACTTTCTTTAAAGCCCTTTGTAACACAAGCCCGAAGACCATTTACATTCCATGAGATAAACTTCATATTATCTTGTTTCCTTTCTTTTAAATCTATTTAACTTTGGGTGCCTCAAGCAATTATTGTTTTATATTCGCATCTTATCAGAGTGCACAAGGTCCATAAACTCCTCGCGTGTTTTCGCTTGATTAAATGCTCCACTGAATGCACTCGTTGTTGTTATAGAGTTTTGTTTCTCTATTCCACGCATCTGCATGCACATGTGCTTCGCCTCAATTACTACCATTGTACCAAGCGGTTGCAGAGTATCTTGAATACAATCCTTTATCTGTTGTGTCAATCTTTCCTGTACTTGGAGACGATGACTGAATATATCTACCACGCGTGCTATCTTGCTTAAGCCTGTTATATGGCCATTAGGAATGTATGCAACGTGCGCTTTTCCGTAGAAAGGGAGCATGTGATGCTCGCACATAGAAAAGAAATCAATGTCTTTTACTATTACCATCTGATTGTATTTCTCTGCAAAAAGTGCATCAGTAAGCACCTTATGAGGGTCTTGAGTATAGCCACGTGTTAACACTTGCATTGCTTTTGCCACACGCGTAGGTGTCTTTTCCAAGCCTTCTCTATCTGGATCCTCACCTAAAAGTTGCAATACATGTCGGTAATGTCCTGCTAAGTCGTCTAGGCCTTCACGAAATTCTATATTTGACTTCATTATTATTCTTGATAAATCGTATAATATTATCTTATAAAAATATGTTGTTCTGCTATTCAGAGAACTTTATTTTGCTATTAAAATAGGAGTATCTTGTAGTTTAATCAGTTCACTTCGCAATTAAATCCAGGACACTCACACCTTTAAACAGATTTATTTTATTATCTGAAATGGCTTCCTCAATTGATTTAAAAGTTTAATCTAATTTTAAAATAAAGCCATTTAGTAATCCATTACATCAGGCTCATTACCAACCACTTTAGATGTTTCTATTGTTACCATAGCTCTAATTACGTTGGCATGGGTAAACCCTTCTTTCTTCAATTTCCTCATAATCTTACGTGCTTCTTCGTAACTTACATAGTTTCCGACCTGGCACATCCAACGAGGAGAATAGAAGTGAACGTATATTGGTTCGGTTTGTAATATCTGTTTAGCCTTCTGTCCCCATCTTTCAGCTTCCTTTCGGGCTTCTCTTGTATTGCCTCCAGAATAGGCTAACACACGAAATCCCCTCACTCTTCTTACGCCTTTCAGCACACGTTTAGTTACTGTTTGTTTAACTATTGTACCATCTACAGGGTCTATAATAGGACGTCTTACCTTCTTGCGCACAAGTTTTGTACGCTGATTAGTAGATGTACTTGCTGTCGGTGGGGGTGTTGGCGCTTCGATACGAGGCTCTATTCGTGGGGTAACAGGTGAAGGAACAGATAGTTTATTCACTGGCGACTGTACCTGAGTTTGCTGTTTTTTCTTATTTGCTTTAGTATTTTTCTTTCCGTTCACCAACGCGTCTATATCCTCACTCTGCGTTACAGTGACAGTACCTTGTGCACCAACAGCTAAACAGCTAAGGAGTGCGACGACCAATATGGCAAGGAATTTCTTCATTTCTTTTGCTTTTATAAAGTCCCCAAGAGCCGCTAATTCTTACGATTAGCGGCTCATAGGACTTTTTGTTTACTTGTTTTTACTTCTTCCAAGCATCAATAATACCCTTGAAATCGTCAGCTTTCAAAGAAGCTCCTCCTATCAAACCACCATCAATATTTGGTTTTGAGAATAGTTCTGGTGCGTTGCTTGCCTTGCAGCTGCCACCATATAAGATGCTTGTTTCGCTTGCAACGTCTTTGCCATACTTCTCTGCTACGATTGAACGAATGTATGCGAGCATCTCTTCAGCTTGGTCAGATGTTGCAGTTTTTCCTGTTCCGATAGCCCAAATTGGCTCGTAAGCAAGAATAATGTTCTTCCAAGCCTCTTCGCTGAGGTGGAAAACAGAACCTTCGAGTTCAGCCTTCACCACTTCGTTTTGCTTATTTGCTTCGCGTTCTTCTAATGTCTCGCCGCAGCAGAAGATAACTTTCAAGCCGTTTGCAAGTGCCATTTCTACCTTTTCCTTTAAGATTTCGGCTGTTTCTCCGTAGTATTGACGACGCTCAGAGTGGCCGAGAATAACATATTCTGCACCTGTACTCTTAACCATTGCAGCAGAAACCTCACCAGTGTAGGCACCTTTTTCCTTGTTAGCACAGTCTTCTGCGCCAAGCTTTACCAAGTCCTTATCCAACACATTAGCTACACTTGCCAAATGTATAAAAGGAGTGCAGATTACAACATCGCAGTTAGGTTTGTCTGCCTTTAAAGCGTTATTGATTTCTGTTGCCAATGCAATACCTTCTTGCAGGGTCTCGTTCATCTTCCAGTTACCTGCTACAATTTTCTTTCTCATATGTCTTTTACGTTTTAAAAGTTGATACAGTTTTCGTTTCTGTTCGTTATTAAGAAGCCATTGTTCTTTTTCTTTAATCCACTCTTCTCGTTTCTTTACCCACTTAGTCCAAGCCCAAAAGCGGTCGGCAATAATGAGTAAGATAAGCGGTAACAAGTAGCATAGCACCATTGTAAGTATCTTTTTCCACGTACTACTCTCTGGTTCGTGCCCTATTGTAAGCAGCGACAGGGGTGCATTCAATTCCTCTACCTTTGGAATATCGTTATGATTCCACTTGTTTATAATTGTTCCTTTGTACAGCAACAAGAGTCCAGGGTTACTTCTTATTACAGTTTTCAGCGTTGTACCATCGGTTGTGTAGAACGGATATTCCGCTCCTGTAATGTCACGCCAGTGCTTTATGCCCTTTTCCGTACTTGCTGTAAGTCCATAGAAGGCGTATCCGTTTTCCTTTGCATACTCGTATATGCTTTCAATATCACCAAAATTCCTGTCTTGTGCTACTTCGAGCAAAGGTGAAATCAGTAAGAATGTATAGCCATCTTTGTTTAATATCTGTTCGGTAAGGTCCTCATCGGTCTTCGAGTTGGTTATAGAGAAGTCGTGAATAGGTGGCTCATAGCCTTGTTCTACTACTTCTTGCTTAGTATCTACAAACACCCATGTGCTGTCATCGTACGGATAATTGTTTTCGTCGAACTCTTTCTGAACACCGTCTTTGGTACATATAAAGGTGGTTTTATACTTTGTTTGCTTTGCTCCTTTGGGTATTTGCATTCCTTTCCATATATTTTGTCCGATGTAATATGGGCGGAAATCGAACAGCGGTAAGTGGTAAAGACTCAGCAACGACACTACAATAATGAACGCCATAGTGAAGTAGGTAGCTATCCATTGGTTAGTTTTTGAGATAAACCGCACTTGATAAAGTGGCCATCGCATAACAACCACGACTGCTGCAAGCAGCACCAAGTTCTTGATAAATGTCTGACTGTTTGTCAAATGTATCGCATCGCCAAAACAACCGCAGTCTTGTATAGGATTACTAATTGTGAGCCAAAGCGTTACGATGGTCATTCCAAGCATCAGCACGAACGACAACTTACTCACTAAATGGCGACGAATGGCCAGCAACAACAAGATACCCAGCGTAAACTCTATACCTGAAAGCGAGATAGATAGAATGAGTTGTACCCATTCAGGCACCTTTCCCGCCATACCCAAGGCTGTAAGATAGTCGCCTATTTTGTATTGCGAACCGAGTGGGTCTATGGCTTTTACGAAACCAGAGAAGATAAACGTTGCGGCAAGCAACAAGCGGCAGATGTTTACTAAACGATTTCAGTTTACTCATTATGCAATTTTATTGCTCCAAATACAGCGTAAACGATGATATCCATGTAGTTAGCATCAATGCCTTCGCTCACCAATGTTTGTCCGCACAGGTTTTCTATTTCCTTTACACGCTCTATTTTGGTAAGAATAAAGTCCGTGTAGCTGCTCACACGCATATCGCGCCATGCTTCACCATAGTCGTGATTCTTCTTCAACATCAACTCGTATGTCGCTTTTGCATGCTTCTCGTAGAGTGCCATTGCCTCTTCGGGCGTTATGTCCACAGTGTCTACAAACGGACGTTCAAGCTGTATAAGTCCTATGATTCCATAGTTGATAAGAGCTATAAACTCTTGTCGAACACTCTCTCCAACACGATTTTCGCCCGTTATTTCTATCGAACGAATACGCTTAGCCTTTATAAAGAGCTGGTCGGTAAGCGACGATGGGCGCAGAATACGCCACGATGCGCCATAGTCGTGCAGCTTCTTAGAGAAGAGCGACTGGCATTCGGTTAGAACTTCTTTAAACTCCTGTTCGGTCTTGGTCATCTGTTCTGACATAATGGATTTCTTATTTACAATGCAAAAATACTGAAAATATACGAACTGGCAAAATCATTCTTATAATAATATATAAGCAACCAATATCCCTTCTTTACACTGCAACATGATTTAAAGCTAATGAAGATAAATTCAAAGTAGCATACAAGGGTTGTTAACGAGCTGATAGATTGTTCTAAATTTCGGTATTCAATAAGTCGATTTATATGGTTTTGCTGGGTATAGGTATAGCTACAAGAGAACGCTCTATAATATACTGATTATCAATTGTTTAAAAACAGAGTTGCAATATAGCTTGTTTTGCAACGCAAAAGTGCCTGTTTTAGCGTGCAATAGTGCCTGTTTTGCAACGTAAAACAAGCACTATTACATTTCAATTGTACTTCTCTTGCTTTTCGATAGTATTTTTTCGGTTTATCGACAGTTGCGAATTGGTCTATTTTTCCTATATTTTTCGTGGCGTAAAATAAGAACGTCGGCACTACGATTAAGACCTTTTTATTGGGCGGTCTTAAGTCGTAGTACCGACGTTTCTATTGTTTTAAAGTATCGTAAATATTAGTCTTTCACAGCCTTTTGCTTCTTCCACTCTATAAAGAGGGCCGCACAAATAGCGAGAAGAAGGGCTACAAGTGCCACGTAGGCAATGGTTTCGGTGGTGCTAATGCTTGATGGGTGGAAGTCTAACACTACTTCGTGCTTACCAGCTTCACATTTAGGGCACGCAAAATATAGTTTACGCGGCCAAGTTCGGCAGGCTGTCCATCAATGGTAGCGGTCCAACCAGGATAGTATATCTCTGAGAATACAACCACTCCGCCCTTTGCTGAGTTTATTGTATAGGTTAAACTATTGGGCTCATACTTAGTTAGTACGACCCTTGCTGTAGAATCGTTAGTTTGTGTTTGTCCGAGTATAGGCTCAAACTTCTTGTCGGCTACAGCTTCGTGGCTTACATCTATCTTGCCTACTCCTGCATATTCTGCATTAGCATCAGCCACGTATGTAAGTTTGTCTACGAACCAACCATTACCTTGTGCATACGGATTTTGTATTGAAGTAGTAGCATTGCCCTGTAATGGAACTATAAAATATTTGGCGTTGAGCATATTCAGTATGGGGAATAGCTTTCTGCCATCTATTTCCGACATAACTCCACCCTTATTAGCTATGGCTTGCATAGCAGTTTGCATCTCAGGAGCAATGTATTTATCAATCATTTCTTGATAGCGACGGAGCTTGGCTGGGTGATATCCGCCAATGCTCTTATGGAAGTACGATGTGTTGTTTTCGTTGAAGGCACCCGATGCGAAGTTTAGCACCCGGTACGATAAAGATTTATCTTTCAGTATTTGCAAATCAGTAGCAGTAGCCTGTTGTGGTGTATCGCGTTCGCTCTTAGGCACAAACATCTCGTCGTTTAAATAGCGTTTATCCACTTGCCAAAGGTCTATTAAGCAGAGAGCAGATATTCCAACAATAAGGTAGATTGCTTTAATTTTCTGTGCCTTAAATAGTAAAAGCATAGCAACACCAATTATTATAATCACGATTGAACGCCAAGCATCGGCACTTACCATAGCACCACGCATAGTGGCAATGCTCGAAAGCATCATATTCTGAACATCAGGAGTCATTCCTTGAATGCCGGAGAGCATCTGACGCTCTTGATCTGATACGAAAGGTCCCATCATACTTGGCATTAACGCTATTGCGAGAGCTACACCTGCTGTAAGTGCAAGACTAGCATAAACATACTTCATATTCTTTGTTAGCACTGTAGGTTCGTCTACAATGCGCTTTAAAGCAAGTGCCGCAAGCAACGGAATGGTAAACTCTGCTATAACTAATATGCTGGCAACAGTACGGAATTTAGCGTACATTGGTACATAATCGAGGAAGAAATTGGTAAAGCCCATAAAGTTGTGTCCCCACGAAAGCAATATAGACAGTGCAGTAGCTGCCAGCAATGCCCACTTTATTGGTGTCTTAACAATGAACAAACCCAACACAAAGAGAAAAAGGACAAAGGCTCCCACATAAACAGGACCGCTCGTACCGGGCTGCGTTCCAAAGTATTGTGGTATAGCCTCGTATAGTTGTGGTAACATATTTTCAACCTCTGGGTTAGCCTTTGCCATAGCCGTTGCATTCTGACTTAATGGAACGCTTGCACCGCCTTTAGCATCGGGCACAAGCAAAGTTAGTGTTTCGTCTATTCCATAGCTCCATTGCGTAATGTAGTCGCGGTCGAGACCTGAACTTGTTTGGTTAGCACTGTTCGCTTTTGTCAGTTCGCTCTTGCCACGCATACTTTCCTTCTGATATTCCCAAGTGTGGTAAAGGTTCGAAATATTGATGGCTATACCTATCAATGCTGCTGCTATGAGAATGCCCGAAGCTTTAAAGAAATGTTGTAAACGCTTTTCGCGAATGGCTTGTACAAGATAGGCTATTACCATAAACAACACTATGAAGAAGTAATAGTAGGTCATTTGCACGTGATTGGCCTTTACTTCGAAGGCTGTAAACACAGCTGTTACGATGAAACCCCACAGATATTTGCCTCGATAAGCCAAGACTACACCTCCTATCATCGGCGGGAGATAAGCTAAAGCCATTACCTTCCAAAGGTGGCCTGCAGCGATAATAATAAGGAAATAGGAAGAAAATGCCCACAGAATACTGCCTAAGGCTGCCAACGATTGGCGGAAATTAAACGCACGAAGCAGGATATAGAAGCCCAAGAGATAGGCAAAGAGGAACCAAACATAGTCGGGTAACCAAAGATGATAGGCTGCCATAACTGCCGAAAGTCCATCGGTGGAACTGTACGCAGGCGATATTTGGTAGGTCGGCATACCGCTGAAAAAGCGAGTTTGTCCATCGTGTTACCTCGCCAGTACGTTGTTCGTACTCGGTAAGTTCCTGTCCCATGCCCACGCCTGCTTGCGAATCGTGGCGGAAAAAGTATCTTTCCTTGCGATACAGGCACTAAAAAAATAAGCAAAAGAGATTACTGCAAAGAGTGCGATAACAATCGCATCGGGCAGACATTTCTTCAAAGTATTCATATCAATTTCTATTTAATTCTTACGTGATATGCGTGCAAAGATACAAAAAAACTCATTACTTACAACTGCCTGCTACTAACTTTTTAGTACCTTTGCAGTATGAAAATAGGAATTATTGTGGCAATGGACAAGGAGTTTACGCAGCTCAAGTCCATTCTCGAACATACGGAAACGGTGTGTCGCAACCACAAGGAGTTTGTGCTTGGAAAGGTTGGCGACAAGGAAATAGTGTTGCAGAAGTGTGGCATTGGTAAGGTAAACTCTGCCATTGGTGCGGTGGAAATGATAAACAACTATAAGCCCGACCTCGTTGTTTCGAGCGGCTGTGCAGGTGGAGCAGACGCAACGCTGAACGTTATGGACGTAGTTGTGGCGACAGAATGTGTTTATCACGACGTTTCTTGCGGCAGCGAAGCTGTCAAAGGACAGGTTATGGGCATGCCTGCACGCTATGTATCGCCTGCAGAATTGGTAGAAAAGGCACTCTCACTGAACGATACGAAGGACGGAAACGACTTCACCATCAAGGCTGGACTTACGGTCAGTGGCGACTATTTCGTTACAACAAAAGAGAAAATGCAGTCTATCATGAACGATTTTCCCGAAGCAACGGCAGTAGATATGGAGAGTTGCTCCATTGCGCAGGTATGCTATGTATATGGCGTGCCTTTCGTTTCGTTCCGTGTCATCAGCGACATTCCGCTCAAAGACACCGACGCGAGTATGTATTATGACTTCTGGAACAAGGTTGCCGAGGGCAGTTTCGAGGTTACAAAGCATTTTATCAACACACTTTAAACACAAAGAACAATATGGACAAGATACCTTCTTTCACCATCGACCACGACCGTTTGCTGCGTGGTATCTACATCAGCCGACAGGATTGTGTAGGAAACGAAGTAGTAACAACCTTCGATATTCGTATGAAAGAGCCTAACCGAGAACCTGCACTGCACATCGGTGCGCTCCATACCATAGAGCATTTGGCGGCAACCTACCTGCGAAACGATGCCGAATGGAAAGACCGAGTGGTTTATTGGGGACCAATGGGCTGCCTGACGGGCAACTACCTGATACTGAAAGGCGACCTGAAGTCGGCAGAGATAGTAGACCTTATGCGCCGCACCTTCGAGTTTGTAGCTTCGTTCGAGGGCGAAATACCAGGCGCAGCCCCCAAAGATTGCGGCAACTATCTGCTTCACGACCTGCCGATGGCGCGCTGGGAAAGTCGCAAATTCGTAGACGAGGTATTGAATAAGATTACCGAAGACAACCTAATCTATCCGTTCCGCGAAGAATAATAAGAAAGAAAACACTTTTACATTCCAAATTGTTGTGATTCTTAAAAAAAAAGAATTATATTTGCAACTGAACGGAAAGGTATCGTTTACCACTGACAAAAGCGTTCATAAACATTGCCCCCGTTCCGTCCCATTGTATGAGGCAAACGGGGGTAATTTGTCTAACTAATTATAAAAAAATACGACTATGAAACCAAAACTACTTTTCTCATTGTTTGCCATAGCAATAATGCTGATGGCAGCACTACCGACGCAGGCACAAAAGAACGAAGCGTATGTCGTAGTAAGCGACGACGGCGCAACGCTCACGTTCTATTACGACGCACAGAAATCGAGCCGAACGGGTACGGTGTATGGTATCAAGGAAACCCGATACCAAGGCAGATGCCCGGCTTGGGCAGGAGTTCCCGAAGCTAATAATACATGGACTACTACGGTCGTGTTCGATACGTCGTTCAAGAACTACCGCCCGACAACCACCCGTTGTTGGTTTGGCGATTGCAGAGCCTTGAAGAATATCACGGGTTGGGAAAATCTCAACACGTCTGAAGTAACCGATATGACGGAAATGTTCTTAGCTTGTACTTCTTTAACCTCGCTCGACCTATCGAACTTCAACACGGCAAACGTTACCAACATGAGCATGATGTTCATGCACTGCATTGCTCTGACCTCACTCGACCTATCGAGTTTCAACACAAAGAACGTAACCAACATGAGGCACATGTTCTTCAACTGTAAAGCACTGTCTTCGCTCAATCTTTCAAGTTTTAACACGAAGAACGTAAGAAATATGAGCAGTATGTTCTCTGTCTGCGCCAATATGACCTCGATTAATGTCTCGAACTTCAACACCGAGAACGTAACCGATATGGAAGAGATGTTCATGAGTTGCACCAAACTGACATCGCTCAATCTTTCAAACTTCAATACAGCAAAAGTTACCCGTATGGGCTATATGTTCAGTGCTTGCTCAAATCTAACCGTACTTGACCTTTCCAGCTTCAATACGGCAAATACAATAAACATGGGAGGGATGTTCAATGAATGTCAAAACCTGACTTCGCTCAACCTATCAAGCTTTAACACAACTAACGTAACCAGTATGGCAAATATGTTTCGTGGTTGTAGCAGTCTGAAATCGCTTGACTTATCAAACTTCAACACGGCTAAAGTTGGTTTTATGGATAATATGTTTGACGGATGCATCAGTCTGAACACCCTCAACATTTCGAGTTTCAATACAAAGGAAGTAATCCATATGTGGAGTATGTTTCGGAACTGCAAGAAACTGACTTCGCTCGACCTGACAAATTTCAACACGAAAGGTACAGTATCGTTCAGAGAAATGTTCAGTCATTGCGAGTCTCTGACCACCATTTACTGCAATGATGCATGGAATTGCAGCACTGCAAAGGATATGTTCAGCTTCTGCGAGAAACTCAAAGGTGCAGTGGCATACGACAAGAACAAAACCGATGGGTCGATGGCAAACCCCGATACGGGATATTTCACAAGAAAAACACCATCGGGAATTTCGGCAGGCATGTCATCGAACAACGCTACCGTAAGAACTATCTACTCTGTCAATGGCAAGAAACAGAAGGAATTGCAGCGTGGAGTAAATATCGTTCGTATGAGCGACGGCACAATACGCAAGGTTATAAAATAAGAAATAAGAAACAAGAGACAAGTAACGGAACAACACCGTTTGTCCTAACAGAGTTATGGCATTCATCGCAACGAAGTTACGACCAACAGAGCAACGGAGTTACGACGATTGGAGCAACTCCGTTACGGCAAAAGCCTCTATTCGGCAACTGTTTCAATGGTGTCCAAACACAGAAAAACAAAGCGAAGATATAGTTTAGACAATACAACAAACCGCCTTGGCACCTCTGTCAAGGCGGTTTGTTGTTAATGTGCGTTCGGTATAAGAAAGCGGTTCAAATAGGCATCTCTTAGGTATTTTGGGCATTCTTCTCTAATAGAATAATGAGAGTTTTTAGGTTTAACTTTGTAAAGATAATTCCATTAAAAAGTGATAACTGCGCTTTGACATTGCGAAAGTGACTCTTTTGCGATGCAAAACCTACGCTTTTACCGTGCAAAACAGCCGCTTTGGAATGCAAAACAATAGGTTTTGTAACATTCTGATATATAGAATGTTATACGATAATTATGCTTGTGAAAAATATTTACACTCTTATCGCCTTCTTTTCTCTCATAAAATAACGTGAGTTCAGTGTAAGAATATAAGGACGAAGACAGCTCTCTTCTTTTCGATTATCAGCATATCAAATCATAATCAATCCTTTATTGGCATTGCCTTGATAAATAATATACTGCTTAATTCTTACATCAAACTCACGTTTCTTATTGTTTCCTTTTACAAATTAAACTTGTATCCTACCGAAACGGTAATGATTTTGTTTTTGCTATCGCTTAAATCGTGGTTGTAAACCTTTGAAAGTCCGATGTTATAGCGAGCCATCAGCATCACGTTTTCATATTCGTAGCTTATGCCAACAGGTATGGAAAAGGCGGTTTTCTTGAAAAAAGAATTTGCATCGCCTTCACTGACTACATTCTTTTCGTACTTTATTCCACCCTTTCCGTCCGTCTCATAGTCTTGCATTTCAGTGTGCGATGTAGCCTTTGTAAGGAAAGAAGGCTGACAACCAACCGAGAACGCCAAGCCTTTCGATACATAAACGTGGGCAAGCAACGGAACATCAACATAGCCAAGATTGAAATATGAATCGTAGAAAACGGTGCCACTCCTTGCTGACAGGTCGGCAGGTACGTCCTCAAAGTTGCAACCTGCCTGTGTATAAGCAACACCACCAGACAACGCCAACTTATCTGTCAGTTGGTAATACACATCTGCACCGCCCGAGAAACCTATCCTCGTCTGCGAATGCGAAATTCTGTTATCTGCAACACCGATAGCATCATTGGTTAGATTAGCAAAGCTAACGCCGACGTGTGGTACTACCGACCACGTTCCCCACTTAGGTTGTGCCTGTACTGAGAATACAGAAAGCACAAATAAAGATAATAAAAAAAAATCGTTTCATAAGTATGTTTTGTTTTACTTATAAAACGACCTTTTCACCTTATTATTATATTATAGGCAGATTTTTTCAGCTCTATAATCGAACAGGCAGGGATAATGAAGAAAGTGTTTACTCCTTGCTTTCACGCTTACGCTCAAGGTGATCAAGCAGAATCTTGCGCATACGAATGCTCTTCGGCGTTACTTCGATGTACTCATCTACCTTTATATATTCTATACATTCTTCAAGACTCATCTCCACTTTCGGTATTACACGTGCCTTATCGTCGGATCCTGATGCACGCACATTGGTGAGTTGCTTCGCCTTCGTTACGTTGATAACCAAGTCTTTTTCGTGTACATGCTCACCAACAACCTGCCCACCATATACTTCTTCGCCTGGGTCGATAAAGAACTTACCACGGTCTTGCAATTTATCAATAGAGTAAGCGTATGCCGTACCATTCTCCATCGCAATCATAGAACCATTGATACGACGAGTAATCTCGCCCTTAAAAGGCTGATATTCCTTGAAACGGTGTGCCATAATCGCCTCGCCTTGACTCGCAGTAAGCACGTTTGTGCGGAGTCCCATTATACCACGAGAAGGTATTTCAAACATTATGTTCACACGGTCGCCCTCAGTATCCATACTCAAGAGTTCGCCCTTGCGACGCGTTACCATATCAATCATCTTGCTTGAGAACTCGTCGGGAACGTTAATCGTAAGTTCTTCGATAGGCTCACAACGCTGTCCGTCTATCTCCTTATATATTACTTGTGGCTGTCCCACCTGCAATTCGTAACCTTCACGACGCATTGTCTCTACCAAAACCGATAGGTGTAACACGCCACGGCCACTCACCAACCACTTATCCATGGTTCCTTCAACGAGCGAAACACGCAAGGCGAGGTTCTTTTCAAGCTCTTTCAAGGCGTTCGCTTATGTGTCGCGACGTACAGAACTTACCTTCCTTTCCAAAGAAAGGCGAATCGTTAATAGTAAAGAGCATACTCATGGTTGGTTCGTCCACTGCAATGGGTGGCAAAGCCTCTGGATTGTCGTAGTCGGCAATGGTATCGCCAATCTCAAAATGCTCCAATCCGATGATAGCACATATATCTCCAGAGTCTACAGCATCGGTCTTGCGGTGCGTCATACCCTCGAAGGTGTGCAGTTCCTTAATCTTTGTGCGTTCCTTGCTGCCGTCTCTATGGCAAATCGTAATATTCTGACCGTCTTTCAATGTACCACGATGCACACGACCGACAGCAATTCGCCCCGTATAACTTGAGAAATCCAACGATGTAATGAGCATCTGCGGCGTACCTTCCAACTGACGTGGTGCTGGAATAGCCTTAATAATTAAGTCTAAAAGGTAGTCTATATTTTCTGTTTGTTCGTTCCAGCTTGCGCTCATCCAGCCGTTCTTTGCTGATCCATAGACTACGGGGAAGTCCAATTGTTCCTCTGTAGCATTTAAATCGCACATAAGGTCGAACACCATCTCGTACACTTCTTCCGGTCTACAATTAGGTTTGTCCACCTTATTAACTACCACCACCGGCTTCAAACCCAGCTGTAGAGCCTTCTGAAGCACAAAGCGCGTCTGCGGCATAGGCCCTTCGAAAGCGTCAACCAGCAGCAAACAGCCGTCCGCCATATTCAATACGCGTTCAACTTCGCCTCCGAAATCAGAGTGACCCGGTGTATCAAGAATATTAATTTTAGTATCTTTCCAATTGATACTTACGTTTTTGCTAAGAATTGTTATCCCCCGTTCACGCTCCAAGTCATTGGAGTCTAATACTTCGTCGCTGTTATTTTGTCCATCACGGAATAGTTTTCCAGCGAGCATCATCTTGTCTACCAACGTTGTTTTACCGTGGTCTACGTGCGCAATTACTGCGATATTTCTTATATCTTGCATTTATTATGTCTTAATTCCTAAGTAAAATGTGCGTGCAAAAGTACAAATAATAATCGTAAAAGTATTGTGGAATAAATAAAATGTTGTAACTTTGCAACGCATTTTCGGAAATACCGATGCATTTGACATTGTGAACCGTTTCGATTAAGGCGGCTTTTAACAATAGAAAGATGTAATTGCAACAACATTAATCAACAATTATTATGTATTTAAGTAAAGAAAAGAAAGAAGAAATCTTCGGCCAATACGGCAAAGCACAGAAGGTAGAAGACACTGGTTCAGCTGAAAGTCAGATTGCATTGTTTACCTATCGCATCAAGCACTTGACTGAACACGTTAAGAAGAACCGCAAGGACTTCGTTACAACTCGTTCTCTTACTCGTCTTGTAGGTAAGCGTCGTGCGCTTCTTGACTATTTGTACGAACGCGATATTGAGCGCTATCGTGCTATCGTTAAGGCTCTTGGTCTTCGTAAGTAAGATTTCGGGAAAGCATACAAATCCCCACAAACATCATTTGTTTGTGGGGATTTTTTTTATTCAAACAAGTAATAAGTCATTGCACCTACATTATTCTTTCTCCTTTTTCATTACTGTTTGGGGTTAATACACAATCGCAATTTCCACAACACATCAATACTTCTGAAAAACTCCCCTTGCTCTATCCCTATTCAAAAAAGACAGCATTGCTTTCAGTTTTCTTTCATATATATAAACTCTTATTATTCAGATAATTATCAAACTATATTGATTAAATCTATTTCTGTATAGATAAAGTCGATTGGTAGCTATGTAGAAAAGGCTTAACTTTGCATCAGAAAACAAACAAAAGAATAATAAATAAAAAAGAAAAGAGTATGAAGAATTTAGAATTTATCGGTTTAGAAGAGAGTAAAGTAAGTAAGGTTAGAGAAGCACTTGCAAAGTTGTTAGCAGATTTCCAAATCTATTATACCAACTTGCGCAATCTTCATTGGAACGTGAAAGGACATAGTTTCTTCATTATGCATGCTAAATATGAAGAGATGTATAATAGCGCTGCTGAACAAGTAGACGAGATTGCAGAGCGCATTTTGCAGCTGGGAGGTACTCCAGAAAGTAAGTTTAGCGAATATTTAAAGATTGCAACGATTAAGGAACTCGGCAAGGTTGAATGTGGAAAGAGGCAATTGAGCTTATCTTAGGATACTTCAAGAATCTCATTGCACAGGAACGTGCACTCATAGCATTGGCTGGCGAGGCTAACGATGACGTTACTGCAGACCTCATGACAGGTTACATCGCAGCACAAGAGAAGACTGTTTGGATGCTCCTTGCTTTTGCTGAACACCACCATAAGAGTGAATGTGGTTGCGAAGTTAAGTAAGCAACGGTCATAAAGATTTAATTTTCAAGAGAATGTATCTATTCAGGTGCATTCTCTTTTTTGTTATATGGTAGCATCGAATCTTTGTTTTTTTATCTTTACCTTTGCATTTTAAAACTATCAGACAAGTAATACTGGGTATAAAATGAAGACTCTTAAAACAATAATTTCCATGCTTTTCCTGCTCTGTTGGCTGGGTGCTAAGGCTCAAATAGCTGTGTCAGTAGCTACAGAAGTAAACGATCGGAACATTAAAAAAGATGAGAAAACAGGGAAATTTGCGCTTTACACATCGGAAGGCAAACGACTTTTAAATGATCTTGATAGCATTAAACGCATACAAAGCAGCTTGTTTATCATTACTAAAAACAAGCTGAAAGGAGTTTACAGCGGCAAGGGAGTGGAAGTTATACCAATGAAATACAACAGAATGGAGGCTTTTGGCAATTTCTTTTGGAAGGTTTTTCTGAATGGAAAACAAGGTATTTATACCTTTGATGGAAAGAAAGTGCTGCCTACAAAATACGAAGAAATTATCTATTTGTACAGAGATTGGAACTTAGACCCCGACTTTGTTGTGAAAGAAAAGGGCAAATATGGTATGTTTAATGCTAAAGGCGACTGTATGATACAGCCAGAATATGATGAAGTAAAGTATGCTGACCAACACCAAATCTTCATTAAAGGTAACGAAAAAGGCTATCTCATGAAGCACAAACAGACGCTAATAAAAGGCATTACAATAAAAGATAAGATAACCAACTGGATAAAACAAAATGGTGATTCTAAGAGCATAAATTATTTTATATTTGAAGATAAGAACGGAAAAAATGGTTTGTTAGACATTGAAGGCAATGTATTGGTAAGTCCACAATACGAAAGTATGGCTCCATACTACAATATTTCGAGTGGCACAACTGATTATCTTGTTGTGCAACATAACTCGCTCTATGGAGTAATCAGTCTTTCTAACGAGGTCATAACCCCACTTAAATATAAATCGTATTCAAACATTTACATACGCGACCATATTACTTTAGAAGACGAAGAGGGGTATATGCTTTACTCACTGAAAGACAACAGCATTTTTCATTCGCTGCATTTCGACCATATAAGAGAGTCGAGCGGTCCGTATGCCTTAATTAAAAAGGAAGGGAAAGCTGCCTTTTTAAATAAAGTAACACTTGAGTTGGTCTTTCCTTTTAAATATGAAGACATTTCAGAATCGACCGAAGACAGTCTTTTTACAATAAGTCTGAATGGGAAATATGGTCTTGTTGACAAAAACGATAAGGTGTTTATTCCTTGCATATACGACGAGCCGCTGTACCCTTCGTGTGGAAATAAGTTTGTTGTAAAGAAAGATTATCAATATGGTATCGTTAATTTAAAGAACGAAATCATCTATGGTATGATTCCCCACCCTATTATTGCTTACAGCAATTCTTTCCAAATTATGGACATAAGCAGAAACAATCCTGAATTAGATTGCAACTTAAAGGAGATAAAAAGGGAATAATAAAAGCCGTATTCTAAATCCTGTCAAGGCATAATAATTGTACTTCAATGTAACTGAATACATCTTCTTTTTACTTCAAAATAGCCGTCTAATTATCAAATACAGCCGCTAATGTTTGTAAAGAAAAATACAAGTACAAAACGATGATTATTGTTTTGTATTGCAATAGTACCTGTTTTGCGATGCAATATAGCTTGTTTTGCTCGGCAAAAGTACCTGTTTTACAACGCAAAACAGACACTATTACAAGACACTGATAATAAGAATGTTACACAAGAATATCATTCCTGCAAAATCTTTACATTTTTACCGGCTTTTCTTCGCCCTTAAATTAGGTTAATATCATTAAGGTTTTACTATCTTTACTAAATGCATATGCATAGTAAAGCAACATATCTTCCATATAAAAAGAAACTGTATTAAGTCGTATTATTCACTTAACACAGTTTCTTTGGGTTATGTTTCTTACCCTATTTTATTGAGGGTAAACGAATTACATATTAAGTAATTGCTGATATTGGCTATCGGTTAAAATGTTCTTTAAATCTTCAAGGTAAGCTGAATGCTTTGCCATCATCTCTTTTGCGTGCTCTGAATGCATTGCCATTTTCTGCTTATCGCATTTAGCACCCTCACTCTTGCAGTTTGCTTTGCCTTGTTTTGTCGCATTGGTTAGCTTCGCCTTTCTTGCATTCGCCTTCCATCTTCTTGCTTTGAGCATCTGACTTCTTGCATTGTCCTTCGGCTTTCTTGCATTCGTCATCTACTTTCTTACAATGTCCTTCAGCCATTTTGCAATGATCTTCAGCTTTCTTGCAATGGATATTTCCATGCGGAGAAGCCAGTAAATCGGCGTACTTTGTGTTAAGTTCTAAAAGGTCTTTAGCCTGACTTTCAGTAAGATTTAAGTCCTTTACAAGCTTATCTGTAAATGTCTTTGGGTCTACTTTATTAGCCCCTTCAGGGCAATCGTTCACTATATTGTTGCTGTTTGATGCTACCATAGTAGCTGGTGCAAGGGTCAAAATACCCATTGCCAAGAATCTAAAAATAGTTTTTGCATGTTCGTTTAATGTTTATTGCTTTATTTTATTTATACTATCTAAATATTTTCTTATGATTTATCAGAGTCAAAAATACTGATTTTTTAAAAAAATATAAAGGTACTCTTTCTATCTTAATACCTATTGTAATAAGTACTATATTAATTCTTTATTCACAAATTCAGCTATCTTTTAGTGTGTTTTGTTCTTAACAGCAATCCCCTTTAAAGGAAAAGAAATAGAAAAACAAAAAGGGCAAGCTGCTGTTTTCCTTTGCAACTTGCCTTTATTAACTTGTTATTTAAATTGTTTTTCGCTTGTCTTATTTAACTAAAACTTTTCTAACCTTTCCATTTGCCATCTTAACGATATTCAAACCGCGTTGCAATTCTGTAACTTTCTTACCCTCAATGGTGTAAATTACCACCACAGTTGTTTCCTCGTTAGAATTGAGTGGTGCATCAATCTTTGTAGCAGTAGGGTGCAAATCTTCTGCACCTTTTACTTCAGTAGAAAGCTCTCCCGTCCAATTAGGCTTAGGACATTGGTCGTTTACAGCACAATAAACGCGTACAAAGTCTATCTGGTCTAACTTTACAGGCTTTCTGTTGGCATCTACTGCATTCTCTATGTTAAAGCCTTCGGTCTTATCGTTAGGCAGATTGTCTACATAGCCATAACGCAAAGCATTCTGTACCCACCAGCCTTTTTCGTTAGTATAGCTTCCAGAAGGAAGCAAAGTTCCTTTAAAAGTCAGCGGTTTCTTTATCCAAAGTGGGTAATATTCTTGAGTATGGTAGGTTAAACGCTCAATCGTTCCGCTACCTCCTTGGTTGTCAGTCCAAGGTATTGGTTGCATCGGATTAGGCGTATAAGTAATTTCGTAATTGTATTTTACCTTGCCAATACTATCTACATCGGCACTTCCCGATAGCTCGTACCATGTGTCATCTGGCTTTCCGTTGCCGTTTACATCCTTCATTACCATTACTATTCCTGGCTCTGAACTATTCTCAAAAGAATTACCATAGACAATAAAATCGGGTGCTCCTTGTACATTTATAATAGGATGATCGAAGTGAAAGGTAATATATCCGCCATAAGCACCCAATGTTATAAGACCACCTTGCTGCTTTCCTGCAATTTCATTTGTACACGCTTGTGCTGCCGTTTCGGGTGTATCGTTCTCTGTAAGTTCAGGTAACTTGTTTACAAACTGCCCTGGCGCAGGCACATACTCGTCTACTCCTTTTATATAAGGAGAGTTTTGAGCACTCAAAAGTGCCGATAATGACATGAATGCCATTGATAAATAAAGTCTTTTCATCATGTATATATTGTTTATTTTCTTAATAAAGCATCCGTGCCCTGGTATATCACCGGTTTGCGTATGCCATTTGTAATTTCCATATTTATCGAAACAGTATAGTTTTCCGCTTGAAACGTAGTTGGTTGCGTCCATAACAAAGATGTCTCCAGTAATTGGATGAATCATTAAACCATAAGCAATCTTTATCGGAAACTTCTCTGGCACCTTCAAGAAGTTGCTGTCCACTACTTTATGAGTGCGTATATCCAAAACCTTAAATAATGGTTTGCCATTCAAATTAGTATATGTTACAAGCGAATCGCCTATCATATCGAAACCGTCTACCGCTATATTCAGCTCGCTTTCTACCTTATCGTTGTCAAGAACATAGAGGTTTGAAGGTGTCTTATCATAGTCGCCACGTGACGAAACCCATAGTTTCCCATATTTATCGCTACGAAGACGGAACAGATTTATACCGACATCGATAGTTTTCGTTACGGTAAAGGTCTTTAAATCAATCACACTCACAGTACGATCATAGCCTAATGACGACATACCATTGTATCCTCCGCTGTTGGCAACATAGATTTTGCCGTCTTGTATAAGGAGTTCTTCGGGCTGAAAGCCCACCGTACACTTGTCAACTACCTTTAATGAGGCTGTGTCTACCTTATAAACAGCACCCAAAACACTCTTCTCGCTTATCTTTCCGACGTACGAACTAACGTAAGCATAGCCATCTTGGAATGTAAGATAGCGACAATTAGGTATATCTACATGTCCTCTGCTTACCGCTGTGCGGGCATTTGCAACCTCAACCTTATTGGATTGGTTGATAACAAGCCACAAACTGTTTCCATAAATCTGAACATCGTTGCCTACATCGCCCAGTTCTTTAATCTGATTTGGGTTGCGTGAGGGGAAGATATTGCGATAATACTTTCCAGAATCTAAGTCTAAGAAGTCTAATGTAGCCTTATTAGACCCCATATTTCCTTCGTTTAAGATGTAAAGACCTGCGTATTTCGTTTTCGTTTCTTCGCCTATACTGTGTTCAGAAGGGTAGATAATGATATCGTCTTCGCGGCAAGAGGCAGCTAAAAGAACTACCAATGAGCCATAAAGAATATGTTTTAATTTCATTTTAGTTAATCTCTTTTATTATAATTCTACTTGTAATCCAATCACACCGTTAATGCCTGGCATTGGATAATTGAGGATAACGTCGTATTTTTGGTCAAGAATGTTGTTTATTTCTAGCAATGCTCTGCACTTAGAACCGAACGCTTTGAAGTCGTATTGCAAACTTACGTCGCTCGTATACCATGGTTGCATATAATTGTTCGGTATGTTTTCTTGCTGATTATAACGCTTTCCCGAATAGATAAAGCTATAATTAAGTGTCCAGTTATGGTACGCAAGGTTTACAATAGCCGACCCACTGTTGTACGGAATGTACGGAATCTGATGCTTATAAAAGCTATCAGAAGGATCAGTAACATCTCTTGCATCTTGATAGGTGTACTGTAAACGACCTGTAATCAAGAAATCTGAAGCTAGCGGTTAAGCGTTATAGAGCCCATAACATCTACTCCTGTAATGTGAACTCGACCCAAATTAAGCATTGTCCAGCGGAACTGCTGTCCTTTAGGGTATGCTATAATCTTATCGTGTATGGTGTTATAATATCCATCAGCTTGCAAATACAAGTTACGAACAATGCCTTGTTGGTTGTATTGTTTACTGAAGACCATGCCGAAATCGTACTGCATTGCACTCTCTGGCTTTAAGTTTGAATTTCCCAAATCGGTGTAATACAGGTCGTTAAACGTTGGCATACGGAAGCTACGCTTAGCAAACGTGCGCAAAGAGAACTTTGTTGATACACCATTATCATACTTATCAACCAACGGGAAGTCAATAAAGAGTGCAGGAGTGATTTTAGTTATGTTATCTTTTGCCTTCATTCCGTTCATTAAACTAGTCTTAGGATGGAGTTTATCGTGTATGAACGAAGCCAGCACTGAACCTTGAATACGTATGAAACGAGCTTCAAAAGCAGTGGCAAGACTTATCAAATTAGAAAAGCGTGTGGGGAAAACAAAGCGATAAGTATCTGCATTGAGTTTGTTCCAACGGAAGTCATAGCTTATAGAAGCACTCCAGTTGGGCAATATTTCGTAGGCATTGGCAGAAGAAAGATAGAACTCTTGCTGCCAGAAACGATTATCGGCAGGTAGCTGTGTAGTATCTTTGTTTATGTAATGCGTGCGGTAAAAGGCATATTTAGCCAACCATTGTGTTGAGAAACGATCGGTAATATCCTTTTGAAAACGATTTTGCACAAAGAAATTGAGGTCGCCTTGTCGTTCTCCTCTGCGCCAAACGTTATTCACAATGGCTCCAGGAATACCGCGTTGGCTATTGTAGAAGTAAACTTTTGTGTTCCAATAGCCGCGTTGCAAGATACCATTTACATTGAAATCGACACGGTCTGCACGTATATCACCATTCTGACGTATTGCTGTTGTGTCGTAAGCAACATCTCCACTTGGTGTTACACGGCGATAATTGAACTTGTATTTACCACTGGAAGTAAGATGTTCGGCATTCAGCGAAGTAGAGACAGCAGACGAAAGACGTTGCTCCCACAAAGCAGAAAGGCGTACCAAGTCGCTCGAACCATACTTTGCTTTCAACTTTAAATTATAGGTTTTGCCATCAGTAAAACGGGGTTTGCGTGTTCGAATATACACGCTACCAGCATTTCCGAAGTCGGATGCTGGCTGAAAAATAGCACTTTTTTTGTCCATTATAGAGCGATATCTCGTCGATATTGTCGAGTGAAAACTGCCCAAGATCTATCTGTCCGTTCTGCGCATTGCCAAGTTCTATACCGTCATAGAATATTCCTAAGTGGTGCGTACCCATACTACGGATATCCACTGTCTTGATTCCACCTACTCCACCATAGTCTTTTAGCTGAATACCAGAGAAATATCGAAGAGCATCGGCCACCGACTGACTATTGAGACGTTGCAGTTCTATGCTCTTTAAGCTTTGTGCTGGAACGATTTCACGCTGTGTAAGGCGCGCTGTTATCTCTACTCCTTTGATGGTTTGAATAGAATCTTTCTGTGTTGTTTCTGCTTTTGTGCTCACTCCAAGGGCTAGAAGTAAAGTTAATGACAATAATCTCATAACTACAATTTTAATTCTTCTGTTACTTCATACTCATTATAATGCATATACCATGTGGCGCATAGCGTGGCCACCCCATTGGTTATCGTCTTTGTAAACAAAGCCTACTACGTTGTAAAGAGCTTCTGCTTTAGGGTTATTTGTATCTACCAACAATCCTGAAGGTAGGTTCATGCGTTTACCTTTTTCTATTGTTGCACGTAGCAACAGCTTGGCTATGCCATTACCGCGATGTTTTTTTCTTACACAAAGCGAGTCGATGTAAAGTTCGCCTGCCGCTGTTTCGTCTGGCATATCGGAGAAATCGCGACCGAAAGTAGCCTTTGCTCCCTCTATAAATGCTTTGCGAAGCGTGTGCAACTGACTTCCATCGTAGCTGACACATACGCCAATAACTTCATCTTCGGGCGTTATGGCGACAAGGGTGTTAAGGTAAGAGTATTGAGAATCGGTACGTTCGACGAGCTTTTTCATCAGATTGAAGAAGTCGTCTAACGTATGTTGCGGTCCTGCAAACCATTGACAGCATTCATGATTCATAGCTTCCATTATCATTTCTGCTATGATAGCTGACTGTTCAAGGCGTGCTGAAACTACTCTTACCTTCATTTCGTATATTATTGCTTTAATGCTTTAAAGTCGGAAAGCAAGTTAAGAACTAGCTCGGTGATGCGATTGACACCTCCTTCTACATTCGATTCGATATTCAAAGGCAACACTGGGTCGTGTAAAGACTGGCGAAGCAAGAACCAACCTTGCTCTTCTTCTCCTTTACAAGCAATGCGCACACCTTCGTGGTTAGGCGATACCAGCTGCCAGTCGCTTTCCTTTTCGGCTGCTGCCTTGATGTGTTCCAACACCTGTTCGCCGTATGCTTTGAAGTCGTTGGTATCAATTTTAAAGCGTATTTCCTTACTTTCAACAGGTTGTTGTAGGTCTGCAATAAGGTCTTGAAGCTCTTTTCCTTCCTTACGCAGGCACGCTGCCTCTACAATAAGCTTGCAACGAGATACGCTCCATCGTCTAAGAAGTAGTTTTCGCGTAGTGCGGCGTGTCCAGAAGTCTCTATTGCGAGCCACGATTCTTCACCGTTCGCATTCAAACGGAGCGATTCATTAATGACATTCTTGTATCCACGGCGGAAGCGATGATGCTTTCCGTTGCGGTCGGCAATAAACTTTGCCAAGCCGTCTGACGTTACTGAGTCGGTAACGATAGTGCTTCCAGGGTGTTCGCGCAATATTACGGCTGATATCAATGCGATAAGTGCATTGCGGTTGATAGACTTTCCTGTTCTATCTACAATTGCAGAGCGGTCAACATCGGTATCGAAGATAATACCTAAATCGGCTTTATGTTCTACAACGGCTTTGCAAATAGAAGCCATTGCTTCTTTATTTTCTGGGTTAGGGATATGGTTTGGGAAATGACCATCGGGTTCAAGGAACTGACTTCCTGTTGTATCGGCTCCCAAAGACTTCAACACTTTGTTAGCAAAAAAGCCACCAGCGCCATTGCCTGCGTCTACTATGATGTGCATACCTTGCAATGGTTGATCGCCATTATTCACGCCACGACGGATATAATTGACAAGTATGTCGCAGTAAGTAGCCATAAAATCAACGGCTTTACCTCGCCATTGCCTTTCTTTTCGGCACCCATGAACTGTGGTGCAAGCTCTAAGATGCGTGCAATGTCTGCTTTTTCCAATCCACCTTTGGCTGTAAAGAACTTCAATCCGTTTCTGTTCCAAGGCAAATGGCTTGCTGTTACCATAACGGCACCATCTGCATGAAGCTGCTCATCGACTGTTGCCATGAACATTGCTGGCGTTGATGCCATGCCAAAACTAAGCACTGTTGCACTAACAGCGGCGGCTCCATCGGCAAAGGCCTTACAAAGTGCAGGGCTGGAAATACGTGAATCGCTACCGACAGCTATTGTTTGAGCCGTCTTTCCATTCTTTTCGCCCAACCAAGCAACGAATGCTTGTGCCAAAGCAGTTGTTACTTCGTTGGTAAGATTTACGCTTTCGCCTTCTATTCCTTCGAGTGCTACGCCTCTAATATCCGAGCCATTCTGCAGTTTCTTCCAGTCCATTTGTCTTATCTTAAATAGTTCTTATTTATAAATAAAGGTGTTGAGAAGTGCACGATGTTCTATTTTCTTTGTGCATTTCGAGGGCAAAGGTACTGAATTTTTCCTGATTATTTAATTCTTAGCAACTTATCTTTTAAGACTATTAGAATAAGTTTGCTAAATTAGTAAACTTGCCTTATTTGATATTACGAAAGAAATGGTATCTTTGCAGCAGGTTTCTTAAAAATAGAATAATAAATAATGGTAATATATAGAAGCAATGGAAGAACTAAGATTAGCTATAAAACAGTATCTTGAAAGCAGGGAAAGGCTACAAGATTGTTTGTCAAATGTTGAGATAAACAAGGCTGCTAATAGTGCAGATTCTGCTGCTTTACTTTCTATTATCAACGATTCTTTTTTTGAAGCGAAGGCTTTTGAACTGCTGTTACATGCAAATGCTGATGAGGCTAAAAGGTATATCAACTTGTTTTACCTACAAGGAGACCCTCAACTAAAAGCAAAATTCAAGGGTAATTTAGACGTTATGTTAGACGATTATAGGTGTATCTTGGGGGATATGGAGTTTAAAAAGCTAATAGATTCATTGCCAAAAGAGCACAAAGAGTTTTATGTAATCAAGGAGGCAATTGACTTTTCAGGGTCTGAATAAGCGGATATGCGTTTCTAAATTGTCAAAAATATGATACAGAACAACTTACATCATAGTTTCAAATCAAACCATAGACGATGCCAACACCCTTGTAAAAATAGTTTGTCTTTGCCATTTACAACTTTCACCATCATAGGTTTACACTAAAAGATGATTGCTAACGAATAAAAGAAAATTAAATATAGCTCACTATGAATAAGATTGCGAACATCTCTTCAGATGTGTCTTGCAGTGGAATAGGCAGGATTGGAGGAAATATTCCTGTTTGTTTCTTGAAAGATACAGAGGACTTAAAGCATTACAAATACTTTCTAACGGTTGAAATCCAAATGCTAAAAACGAATACTTATCTATCTTTATGCCTGAAAGTTACGACACAATGATTGATAATAATATCTATCCTAATTGCTCGATGAAGGTTTTTGAACATTCATTTTCAGAGGAAAGTAACAATGATTCCTATACTTTAGAAGGACTTCGTAAATCTTCTATTGTTGGATTTGAGCAGGTTGAAGACGATGAGTTCGGCTTTATTACTTGTGCTAAGAGCCCACAGCTGATACAAGATGAGGACTATTACTTTGAGAAACTAAAGGAAGAAGGGTTCGATTTCTTACTTCAGATAGACGAAGACTACTATCCTGATGGAGTGATTACGGGGAATTACATTCTCGGATATGGTGCAATGTACTTATACAAGCATCGCATAACAAACGATATAATAGTGGGATTTTGGCAGTACACGTAACCTTATTGCAGCACTTCTTACTTGTATAAGCGCATTATACAGATTATTCTATATCTTTGATACGAATATATTCAGAATTGGTTAATGGGGTTGTGGCTTGTTACTCAACTTGTTTAGCAACGTAAAAAATAGGAATTGACGAGGTAATAGTACTTAAATTACGAGGCAAAAGAAGCGAAAAATAAGTTGGAAAGCTATAGGAAAAGAATATTTTCTACGTAGGAATATATCTCATACTACGCAGGAAATATTGGTGTAATAAGTAGGATTTTAAAACGAAAAAAAATATTCTTATACCTCAGTATAAACGTTTGTATGCCCTATACGGGTTTTACGGAGGATTGGATTCTCGCCTTCGGTCATCATATCGAGGCACTTTCGATGTCTTATAACTAAGACCTGTTTCTCGGCGGTACTCTTCAATCGTAACAAACCGATTTCCGCCCTTATCAGCAGAAAGGCAATTTTCCAACGATTCGTTACGTTGGCTGTAGTATTCCACTGACATTGCATGCTTGCGACGGTCTATCTCTATGCTTTGAAACTGGCTTTCTACAGCCTCTCGAAATGCCTTTGTAGGACGGAAATCTATTCCGCTAAGACTAATATCGGAGGATATAACTTTCTCGTCATCGGTCATAGTACGCGCCAGTTGAGGCTTAATGTAAAAGCTACCAAGTGGAGTATGAACTCGCTTATGCTCGCCTATCAACTGGGGAATAATGTGTATCAGTGCATCAAAACAACGTGAGACATAGCCTTTAGGCAGACTTTCGTATTCATGGCATAGGGCATCAAGCTCGTCAATGGTTATTTCATCATGGGTGTTAGAGGATACGTAAAGCATTCTGTTCCCATTTTTGCCATTGAAATTTGATGGATATATGGTTACATGGAGGGGGCTCTTTTTCTGTCTTACCATAGTATTTTCGTTTTCTGTGGCAAATATACGAAATATTATACAAAACGCAAAGAAACTTCTTATTGCCTTTTTCGATTGTCGTACTTTATTGATACAATTAGCAAAAGAGGATAAAATATGAAATAGAAAGAAGTGATAAGGTAGTAAAGAACAAGAATTTATACAAATAAAAGAGTTGAAAGCTGTTGCTTTCTGAAGTACGTTTACTATCGAAATAAGTGCATTTATAACAAATAAATAGACGCATGCAAACGACTTAAATCAAGCAAACGAAAGTTTTTTAGTCGTGTTTCAAGTTGGTCGGCAAGCGATTGGCGAATGGAAAGAACGATTTCGCAAGTATTATCAAAGTTTTGTTCAACGATATTGGCATTCATTTCCTTTACAATCTTCATAACATCGTTCATCATTGGATAAGAAAAGGTGTATCGAACAATTTGTTCTACAAACTTTTCTTCTATCTGTGAATGTGCAATACCGTCTGAAGCTGCTTCACGATAGGCAACAATGAGACCACTGGTACCGAGTTTCACACCTCCAAAATAACGGATAACACAAATCAAAGCATTTGTAATTTCGTTGCTAACAAGCTGGCCGAGAATGGGTTTCCCCTGCCGTTGATGATGGCTCACCATCATCATTAGCACGAAATTCTGCTCCATCTGCACCTAAACGATAAGCGTAGCAACAATGACGGGCATCATAATACTTCTTCTTATAGTGCTTTATTATCTCTAAAGCTTCCTCCGCAGAGTCTATATGATGCACAAAGGCGAGGAATTTACTCCTCTTTTCGGAATAAAACCCCTCGCCTATTGTGTTCTTATGTACAGTCTTGTACTTATCTGTCATTAAATAAATTTGATAGAATATTGATATTAAGGCAAACTCCTAAAAGCAAAAATCCACATTAAGTAGAACTTTATTGTAATGCTTCTACCCTAATGTGGATTTGTTAGAATTTGCCTTATAATGTCATAAACTTATGAAAGCTTGTGAATGATAAGACCTGAACGGAGCTTTGGTTCGAACCAAGTAGCCTTAGGAGGCATAATCTTTCCGCTATCAGCAATATCCATAATCTGCTGCATAGAAACAGGATAGAGTGCCAAGCCATCTTCATTTCACCGCTATCTACACGCTTCTTGAGTTCTTCGAGACCACGAAGACCGCCTACAAAGTCGATACGATCGCTTGAACGCAAGTCTTTGATATCGAGAAGTTCGTCGAGAATTAAACGGCTTGAGATATCAACGTCGAGTACACCGATAGGGTCGTTGTTGTCGTATGTACCTTCCTTGGCTGTGAGAGAGTACCATTCACCTTCCAAATAGAGTGAGAACTCGTGCAAAGCAGCTGGCTTATAGATAGCAGCCCCCTTCTTCTCAACAATGAAGTTCTTGTTCAATGCTTCGAGGAACTGAGCAGGTGTCATACCATTCAAGTCCTTAACAACACGATTGTAATCGAGGATGGTAAGCTCAGATGCTTGGAAGCAAACTGCCATAAAGTAGTTGTACTCTTCCTTTCCTGTGTGGTTTGGATTAGCCTTTGCCTTTCGCCACCTACAAGACCTGCAGCAGCTGAACGGTGGTGACCGTCTGCAATGTAAAGACTTGGCATCTTTGCAAACTCTTCAGTGATGGTCTTGATGTCCTTATCGTCAGAAACTACCCAAAGCTTATGACCGAAACCATCGATAGGAGCGATGAAGTCGTATTCTGGAGTAGTAGCTGCGTAGCGAGTAGTTATTTCCTTCAACACTGGATTATCAGGATAAGCGAAGAATACAGGCTCGATGTTGGCATCGTTTATACGAACGTGCTTCATACGGTCTTCTTCCTTGTCGCGGCGTGTAAGCTCATGCTTCTTGATAACACCGTCTACGTAGTCCTGGCAAGCAGCACCGACAACGATACCATACTGTGTCTTGCCGTTCATAGTCTGAGCATAGATATAGTATTGTTCCTTGTCGTCTTGTACCAACCAACCCTTGTCTTGGAACATCTTGAAGTTCTCAGCAGCCTTTTCGTAAACACGTGGGTCGTATTCGCTTGTGCCTTCTGGGAAGTCTATTTCAGGCTTAATGATATGATAAAGGCTCTTTTCGTTGCCCTTAGCTTCTTCGCGTGCTTCCTCTGAATTCAATACGTCGTATGGACGGCTTTCTACTTGTTCAACGAACTCCTTTGGAGGACGAACACCTTTAAATGGTTTTACTATTGCCATAATATATTGTAGATATAAAATAAAAGCAGACTATCAGGGCTTTTGCTGTTATATAAGCATAGTTCCTAATAATCTGCAATATGGGTTTAAATATTATTTATTTACTTGGAATTTGGTATCGCCAGTAGCGAAGAAAGCATTGATTTGCTTGCTGCTGCAATACCAGCGTTGATGTTTGCTTCAGCTGTTTGAGCTCCCATCTTCTTAGGTGTGCTGAAGTAACGACCTTCAAACTTAGCGAACTCTGCGTCTGCGTCTGGCTTGATGTCGGTAATGAACTTCAAGTCTTCGCGTTCGCCCATCAACTTGATGAGTTCTGGTTCGTTGATAACTTCCTTACGAGCAGTGTTGATAAGGGTACCGCCCTTAGCCATCTTGTTTACGAGAGCGTAGTTGATGCTCTGCTTTGTTTCAGGAGTTGCAGGAATGTGGAGAGAAACGATGTCGCAAGTTTCGAACAAAGCCTCTTGGTTATCAACAGCCTTAACACCAGCAGCTTCGATAACGTCCTTTGGACAGAATGCATCGTAAGCATAAACTTCCATACCAAAGCCCTTAGCAATGCGAGCAACGTTGCGACCAACATTACCAAATGCAAGGATACCGAGCTTCTTGCCCATCAATTCAGAACCACTCTTGCCGTTGTAGAAGTTGCGTGCGCCATAAACGAGCATACCCAAAACAAGTTCAGCAACTGCATTTGAGTTCTGACCTGGAGTATTTTCAGCAACAACGTTGTGTGCAGTAGCTGCAGCAAGGTCAATATTATCAAAGCCTGCACCTGCACGAACTACAATCTTCAAGTTCTTTGCAGCGTCAAATACTTCTGCAGTAGCCTTATCTGAACGAATGATAAGAGCGTCAACATCTTTGACTGCATCCAACAACTGAGCTGTTTCTGTATATTTTTCTAAAAGTGCGAGTTCGTGTCCTGCACCTTCTATTTCCTTTTTGATACCCTCAACAGCTGCTGCTGCGAATGGTTTTTCTGTTGCAATTAAAACCTTCATAGTAATAAATTTTTATAACGCAATTACACGGATATAACCTTTTATGGGTCTATCCGTGCATTTGCTTTAATATCTTTAATTAGTGCTTAGCTTCAAATTCCTTCATTGTTTCAGCAAGAGCCTTGCAGCCTTCAACTGTCATTGCGTTGTAGCAGCTTGCACGGAAACCACCAACATCGCGGTGTCCCTTGATACCAACCATACCTCTTTCAGTTGCAAACTTGAAGAATTCATCTTGAAGTTCAGCGTACTCATCGTTGAGAACGAAGCAAATATTCATATATGAACGGTCTTCCTCGCACTTAACTGTACCACGGAACAACTTATTGCGGTCGATTTCGCCATAAACAATATCAGCACGCTCCTTAGCAAGTTTTTCCATTGCTACTACACCACCATTAGCCTTAATCCAACGGAGATTCTCCATTGCTGTGTAGATTGGTACTACAGGAGGAGTATTGAACATAGAACCCTTCTTGATATGTGTACGATAATCCAACATTGTTGGTATTTCGCGCTGTACACGACCAAGAACTTCGTCCTTAATAATAAGGAATGTAACACCAGCCATAGAGAGGTTCTTCTGCGCACCACCATAAATACAATCGTACTTAGAAACATCTACTGGACGACTAAAAATGTCTGAAGACATATCACCAATCATACGAACTGGTACGTCCAAATCTTTGTGGTACTCTGTACCATAAATTGTGTTATTGGTTGTTACGTGCAAGTAATCCAAATCTGTAGGAACATCGAAGTTCTTTGGAAGGTATGTATAGTTCTCATCTGCTGATGAGGCAACTTCAACAACATCTCCAAACAACTTAGCTTCCTTCATTGCCTTCTTTGCCCAAACACCAGTATTCAAATAGCCAGCCTTCTTTACCAAGAAATTGAAAGGAATCATGCAAAACTCAAGTGATGCACCACCACCCAAGAAAAGCACTGAATAGCCTTCAGGAACATTTAAAACTTCCTTTACCAAAGCCACAGCTTCGTCCAAAACTGGTTGGAAATCCTTTGAACGATGGCTAATTTCAGCAATTGAAAGACCAATTCCGTTAAAATCTAAGATAGCACTTGCTGTTTTTTCGATTACTTCACGTGGAAGGATACATGGACCAGCACCAAAATTGTACTTCTTCATGATGATATTAATTTTTTAGTTGAACTTATTTATTATATTATTGTTATTTTCTAAAAGTGTGTATAGACTTAATCATACGTTTGCGAAATTAAAGAAATTATTTGATATGGACAAATATTTAAGCATATTTTCACAATATATTTTATTATGATTTTTTTCCTTTTTACCAACAAACTACAAATTACCCGACATTATAACACTGGTACTACCGAACCTCTTCCACAACGGTACTTATCCCTTTTATTTTCTCTCCTTTAGTCATTTTCAGAATTTGAGATATTCGTATACGGGGAACGGCAACGTAAGTAAAACGTGGCATAACATCTATTTTACCTATCTCGGTTTGCTTTAATCCCGCTTTCTTACACAAAAAGCCCACTATGTCACCTTTAGATATTTTATCTTTCTTACCCTTACCTATATATAATGTGGTCATACGAGCAGGCTTTATAGTAGGCAGTATTTTAGGAAGTTCCATTGTTTCTACTTTCTGTTGAACATATTCTGGAAGTTTTTCCTCTGGCCCAATCACGAAAAATGCTTTTCCTTGCTTATCCCAACGCGCAGTCCTACCCACCCTGTGTACGTATTCGTCATCATTCTCGGGTAGATGGTAATGAATAATATTGTCTACATCAGGAATATCCAAACCTCTTGCTCCCAAGTTTGTGCTTACAAATATGTTGGCCGAACCATTTGCAAAAAGATATAACATTGCTTCACGCTCTTTCTGTGCCAATCCTCCGTGGAACATGGAAACTGTATAACCTTCTTCTTTTAGATATGAAGCTGTACGGATAACAGCATCACGATAGTTTAAGAAAACAATGCTACTTTTATCTTCTAAACACTTTAATAAGTTAGAAAGTACTTCTAACTTATCTTTTTCTAGGCTACGAACGATAAATAGTTGAACACGATTGGGAACCTTCTCTTCATTGTCACGATAGTCAATTCGTATACTTCTCCCCATGTTGACAAACTTTGGAATAGACTCAGCTTCGGTGGCTGAAAGTAAAATACGACGTTCTACTAGAGGTAACTTATCAACAATTTCCTTCATTTCATCTTGAAACCCCATTTCCAAACATTTATCAAACTCATCGATTATAAGCCATTTAATACTTTCAGTTATTAAATTGCCTTTATCAAGATGATCATTTAATCTACCAGGAGTGGCAAAAAGAATTTGAGGCTTGATACTGCGCATTTCTCGATGTTCGTCCATCGTAGGTCTACCACCATAAACTGCCATAGGTCTTAAGCCCGATTTCATATCTAGAACCACATTAGCCGACTGCTTAGCTAATTCTCGCCCAGGAACCGCGACTACTGCTTGAACCTCATCAATTGCGACATCTAACAATTGTATCAAGGGTAATAGGTAAGCATAAGTCTTTCCTGACCCCGTTGGGGACAGCACTATAATATCTTTGTTAGAACGTAAAAAAGCTTCTGAAACAGCTTCTTGCATCGGGTTTAGTTCTATTCCCAACTTCTCTATTATTTTATTTATCTCCATTTCGTAATCTATCTATTTCATCAAACTCTTTTCCCATATTCAAATTCAGATAAATGGTATATAGTGGGGCTAACCATTTATCTTTTGCTTTTGGTGCCATCTTTCTATAACGCTCAAGATAAGGCATTGCTTTTTCATATAGCTTTATTATCTTCGTTCTATTAGAACGACTGTGTTGTACTTTAGCTAACTCAATGGCCTGATCGAAGTAAGCCAATCCTATATTACAAAAAGCATCAGCAAATTTATCGTTTTCTTTTATAATCTGTAGACAGATGTCTATACATTCTTTATAACGTCCTAAATTTAGCAATACTGTACTTTTTGTAAAACGAAATAATACACTTGTAGAGTCAGCTTTTAACGCATCTTCTGTTATACGAAGTGCCATTTCATTGTCGCCTTTCTTGGCATAGTACTCCACTAAACGGGGAAAGAAAAACGCAAAGTTTGGATACTCTTTGAAACCTACTTGCAAGGCTTTACATACTTTATAGTATCTTTCTGTACCAAATAAGCATCAGCTTCATACTGTCTTACAAAGTTCAACATTGACGTATCACGTTCTGCTAATCGCAAATGACGCATGGTTTTCTCTGTATCTTTCAATTTATATCCACAATACATTGCCCAATAGGCAGCATGTGGCATCAACACATCTTTATGTTCATAGTCATAACCTGTAAAGAGAGACTGCTTATCGCTTTTTATATAGCTATCAAAATATTCATAAGCAGTTTGATAATCCTTTGTATGAATAAAGTATGTACCTCCATTAAACAAATTCGGCCGAATAGAATTAAGTAGCTGCGCATGCCTTTCCCGATACTTAGGACGTACAGGAGTAGGTGTATATAAGCGAGCATCAATAGAGTCAAAACTCGCCATTGTCTCATACATTCGTTTTGTTACAGAAAAGAAAGCAGCTGTATCGTATTTCTGCTTTAAATATAATTTCTCATTACCTTGCTCATATTGTTTTATTAAAATATCGCAAAGCACAACCCAAATTTTTATATTTGTGCGATCGACAGAGTCTTCCAATAAAGTTCGCATGGATTTCTCAGCCTTCTTTAATTCTTTGCCAGCCTTAAGTAAATCTCGTGCTGCAGCTATCTGCTTCTTTTGTGCAAATACTAACAACGGACAAAATATGAGTAAAAGTAATATCGTCTTCTTCAAATTATTCCTTATCACTTCTTCAATTTATTAATCAGTGTTTCCAATTCTTGTGCTTTTATCTTATCGCCAAGCAATGTATAAGCCATAAATAAAGGGTTTACCCAATCCACTTTATTGCGTCGCGGGTCTTTAGCCTTCACTCTTTCAAGATAGTTTCGCGCATCAGCAAAATACATCATATAATCATTTTCAGATATCAGTTCTCCTTTTTTCTGCTTTTCTAACACCTCATTCCTTATTTCAATTCCTCGCATATTCAGACATACCCCTATATTGAATGCTATAGGAATAAGGTCAGGTGAAAGTTCATCAGCCTGTTTATAAGCCTCTATAGCTTCATCCCATCTACCAGCCTGCATGGCAATTTCTCCTTTTAGAATCCACGGAACAGATGATTTCGAGTTATTTACAAGTTGGTAATCTATGAAACTCTCTATATTAAAGCGCGCTGTAGAATGTTGATAGAACTTCATTATCCATGAAAAATATTTAGGATTAGTAGGTTCTGTCTCATATAACTTTGCAAGAACAGTAAGATATTGCAACGAATCTTCAGCATTTTTCATTTGTTCACGCATACATTCAGCTTTCACCTCTACTGATGCTTGCGCCGTTTCTTCATATTCTAAAGCTATATCCGAATATTTTTCTGCCAATCTGAAATTCCTTATTTTTAAATAATCATAAGCTAAATAATATGCTGCTATACCACTTTCATCTGGTATATCTGCTACCATTGGATTCTTTCTTGAGTTCAAATAAAGTTCTAAAGCCTTCTGCCCTTCAGTTTTTGTATAGCTACTCTTTAACAAGAACTGACCAGCATCTATCAACATTGGATACAATGTTCTTATACGTAGTTTATTCTCCTCCTCAAATTCTGGCTTCACTTTTCCTTTACGATTAGGCATTCGATCGAATTCATCGCATTTTAGCGAATATATTGTTCCATCTACCACTGCTCGGTAAATAGTGAGCGAATCCCTATTCGTATTTATTTGTACTCGATGATAAGCAATTTGAGCCTGCTTATTAAACTTTATAGCTTCTGCTTTATTATCTTGCGCTTGTACTGACAAGAAACAAAAAGATAAAAATAAAATAAAAGTTATGTACTTCCTCATAAGCCTAAATATTAATTATAGACATCCTATTTTTAGTTCAGTACCCATTCACAATATTTTTAAATAAAAATTAAAAGAGGATATCTAAAATAGGAATTTAAAAAGATTCCCCCTTATTAGCATGCAAAGATGCCAATAAGGGGGAAACTATAAATTATTCTGAGTAACCTGCGTCAGCAGCGAGTGCCTTTGTTTCAGGTGCTGTAGCTCCCTTAACAAAGTAGTAACTTCCGTAAAGAGGATATGCCCACAAGCTCTTATTTTGTTTGCCTGTATCAAGTGCTTTAGCTTTTTCTAAATAAGAAATAGCTTCATTGTAAACAATGTTAAACTGCTCGCGTGCTTCCTTGGTCAGATTCTTAACTGCCATTACACGCTCTTGAGCCTTATAGAAGAGGCATTGGCCGATTGAAGCATTGATAGCAATCTGTGCACTTTCGTCACTTGCCAACGGTAAAGCCTTCTTTAATGCTTCAACAGCACCATCATAGTTCTTCTTAATGCTTTCAAACTGACCTTTCAATACAAGTGCACTGTAATTGTTAGGGTCTTTAGCTAGGTGGTTATCAATAATTTGCATAGCCTTATCACCCATACCTAGTGAGTTATAAGTAGACGCCAATGTTGAAAGAAGTGCATCATTTGTTGGGTCTTGCTCATAGATAGATGCAAGCTTGTTAACGTATGCAAGAGAATCCTGACGTGTCTTCAATTGTGAACCCATGATTGCGAGCTTCAAGTTTTGTACTTCCTTTGCACGTTCTTTATTATTCATAGCATATTCAATATACTTTGACGCCTTAGCAAAATCATTATTTTGATAAGCATAAACAGTTGCAAAGTAAGCTATTTCTGACAAGTTTTGGTCTTGGTCCTTAAACTTAACGAATGCAGGATAATCTGCAGACTCAACGTACTCTGCCAAATACTTGTATGCCATTTTATCATCTTTTCCTTGATAGTAAACTCCGCCATTGATAAGATCGTTACGAAGTTTATAAACACGTTCAACCAAAGCAGAGAACTTTGGCTTAACTTTGCCCTTTTCGTTTGGCATATTATCAAACTTAATAGCCTCAACACCAGAATTGAAAGCAGCACCTAACGCCATGTAGAGTCCTTTTTCGTCTACAGGTTTATTGCCTTCCTTACCCATTTGCTTTTGAGTCTCATTCTCAAGCTGAATGCCTTGTTCATAATTCACTTTCTTCATTGCCAATTCGTAGAGACGATTATAAGCCTTAGCCTTTTCCTCGTTACCTGCGAGTTGATCTAAAGTTGATTGTACCAGATTAGCAGCCTCAGCATAACTCTGAGCCTTCAAAATCGCTTTCAATGGTTCGCTGTCACCAGCAAATGCAGCAGATGTACCTACTAACAACATCACTGCCAAGATTAATTTTTCATATTAGTTTATAATTTAAAGATTAATACTCTTTATCAAGTTATTGATTCTATGCTTCAATAACGTTTAAATATCTCTCTGTTTTATTCGAAATCAACCGATGGTGCAGCCGCTTCTTCATTATTATCAACAGCCTCTTCATTGCCTCCTACAAGTTCGTTTTTAAAATCTTCGTTCGTTTTATTCCATTGTGAACGACTTTCTTCTTCCACTTGTTCTTCTATTTCAGCACTCATTACTTTGCATACTGATGCTATTACATCATTCTTCTTTGCAAGATTTATGAGGCGAACACCTTGAGTTGCACGTCCCATAACACGGCATTCAGCAACTGAAAGACGGATAACAATACCACTTTGATTGATAATCATAAGGTCGTTTTCATCAGTTACATTCTTTATTGCAACCAATTTTCCGGTCTTCTCTGTTATGTTCAAGGTCTTTACACCCTTACCACCACGATTTGTAAGTCGGTAGTCTTCTACAACAGAACGTTTTCCGTAGCCTTCTTCCGATACAACCATTACAGTTTCGGTTTCAGCATCATCAACTACAATCATACCAACAACAGCATCATCTCCATCTTCATCTAGGCGCATTCCACGCACACCAGTAGAAACACGTCCCATCGTGCGTACTGCGTCTTCGTTGAAACGACAAGCACGACCATTACGATTAGCTATAATAAGTTCGTTATGACCATTCGTTAAGCGTACGTCTACCACTTCATCACCTTCATTTATATTGATTGCAATGACACCATTAGTACGTGGGCGTGAATAATGGCGCAGCGATGTCTTCTTAACCAAACCGCATTTTGTTACGAATACTACATAGTGTGAATCAAGGAATTCCTCATCGTCCAATCCTTTAATACGCAAGAATGCATTCACACTATCATCCGGATCAAGTGCTAACATATTCTGAATAGCACGTCCCTTTGATGTTTTATCTCCTTCAGGAATATCGTAACACTTCATCCAGAAACAACGTCCTTTCTTTGTAAAGAATAACATCGTCTGATGCATCGTAGCTGGATATATGAATTCTGTAAAGTCTTTATCTCTTGTACGAGCACCTTTCGAACCAACACCGCCACGTGCCTGTTCCTTAAAGTCTGCAAGCGGAGTGCGTTTAATGTATCCAAGATGGCTAATAGTAATAACTACAGGGTCGTTAGGATAGAAATCCTCAGCATTAAACTCATGTTCGTCTGGAATAATTTCTGTACGACGAGAATCGCCATACTTTTCCTTTACCTCTTGTAGTTCTTCCTTCATCACCTCTTTGCAGCGTTCTGGATTATCAAGAACTTCTTGTAAATCCTTTATAGTCTGCATCAACTCTTCATATTCAGCATGCAATTGATCCATACGTAGACCTGTCAACTGCGACAAACGCATATCTACAATTGCCTTTGACTGTAGTTCGTCTAATTCAAAACGCTTCTCTAAATTGGTTTGTGCTTCAGCTGGTGTTTTACTTGCACGGATAATATGCACAACCTCGTCGATGTTGTCACATGCAATGAGTAATCCTTCAAGAATATGAGCACGCTCTTTTGCTTTGTTCAAATCGAACTTAGTACGACGAATAGTTACGTCACTGCGATGCTCTACAAAGTACTTCACACACTCTTGTAGGCTCAACAAACGTGGACGTCCATTTACGAGTGCAATACAGTTTACAGAGAACGAGCTCTGCAAGGCTGTCATCTTAAACAATTTATTCAAAATGATGTTGGCATTTGCATCGCGTTTCACATCAACTACGATACGCATACCTTGACGTCCTGTTTCATCATTTACATTTGAAATACCTTCCAACTTACCTTCCTTTACTAAGTCGGCAATGTATTCAATCAGCTGTTGCTTGTTAACGCCATATGGTATTTCGGTTACAACAATCTTATCGTGCTGTTCATCACTTTCTATCTCTGCCTTTGCACGCATTACTACACGACCCTTACCAGTTTCGTAAGCGTCCTTAACACCTTGCAATCCGTAGATATAGGCACCTGTTGGGAAGTCGGGTGCTGGTATATACTGCATCAATTCATCAACGGTGATTTCTGGATTATCTATATATGCGCAGCAACCATCTATAACTTCATTCAAATTATGGGTTGGAATGTTTGTCGCCATACCTACAGCAATACCATTACCACCATTAACAAGCAAGTTCGGAATCTTGGTTGGCATCACAGCTGGTTCCTTTAACGTATCGTCAAAGTTATTTACCATATCAACCGTATCTTTCTCAATGTCGTCCATTACATGCTCGCCCATCTTTGCTAAGCGGCACTCTGTATAACGCATAGCGGCTGGTGAGTCACCATCAACAGAACCAAAGTTTCCTTGTCCATCCACAAGCTTGTAGCGCATGTTCCATTCTTGCCCCATACGCACCAATGCACCGTACACGGAAAAGTCTCCGTGTGGGTGGTACTTACCCAGTACCTCTCCAACAACACGTGCACATTTCTTGTAAGGTTGGTTACTAAAGTTGCCTATTCCACGCATTCCGAAAAGAATACGGCGGTGTACCGGCTTAAAACCATCGCGCACATCGGGAAGCGCACGAGCCACAATCACCGACATAGAATAGTCGATGTAAGAGCTCTTCATCTCTTCTTCAATGTTTATTTTCAAAATGCGGTCCTGGTCTATTGTTTGATTTTCGTCCATTATATATTGTTTTTTTATCTCCTTTTATAGTCGCATTCCTCAAGTCTTATCTTTTCAATGAAAATCGTCGTAAACGGCATTTATTTTCGTTTTAAGAGCTTTCGGTATTAATTTCAAGCTGTAAAAGTACAAAATAAAAACGACATACAAACCACTAAAAACGAAAAAAATCAGTATTTTAAGGATTGTTATAAGTAGAACTAAAACCGATTCTATCTCTTATCATCGTCAGTAAAGCACCATATTGAAATGCACTGACTGTCTTATTATCCATTACTTGTAGGTGGCAACAAATGTTATAAGCTTCTAAAGATATAAGTTTTAATATTCCACACATCAGTTTTTATAGTGAAAAAGATGCTTGATAAAACTAAGAAAAAGAGATTTTTCGCATACAAATGCCTTAAAATGTTTCAGCTCAAATCCCTGATTGAACAGGCAAGATGGTATTACAAAAATGTCAAAATAAAATTATGTAATTTCAAAAGATATTATTTCACTTTCAAAAACAGGTACTTTTGCAACGCAAAACAGGTACTATTGCACGATAAAAGAGCCTGTTTTACAACGCAAAAGAGGCTCTTTTACAACACGCTGATATTCAGTTTATTACACCACACTGTCTCTTTTGTAAATTCTTTACATTTTTAATAACATTTCTTCATCTATAAAATACAGCAAATTATTACAGTTTCTTAGCTTTGAAAAGAGCTCTACTCTTCTCCAAAAGCTTTAATATATGCTGGTATTTTTCTATATCAACAGAAACAATAACGACCCTGTATAAAAGATACAGAGCCGTTGTCGCTATAATATTTCGATAGTTTGAATTTCAATTACTCCTATTTATCCATTCTTATCCAAACGCAAAGTTGAGAACAAAAAGGATAGATAGAATACAGAGAGTCCAGTTTAGGTCCTTCCAACGATGTGTACAAAGCTTCATAATTACGAACGACAAAATACCTAAACAAATGCCGTCAGCGATAGAATAGCACAGAACCATCGTTATCATTGTTATGAAAGCTGGGAAAGCTTCGGTCATATCACTAAGGTTTATCTTCTTTACTGAGTCAAGCATGAGTACACCTACCATGATAAGGGCACCACTTGTGGCAGCACTTGGTATAAGAAGGAAGACTGGAGCGAGGAATAAAGATAGAATAAACATGGCACCTACAACCAATGAAGTTACGCCAGAACGACCTCCTTCGGCTATACCACTAGCGCTTTCTATATAAGTTGAGATCGTAGAACTACCGAGCATGGCTCCGCAAGTAGTACCTATAGCATCACTCATCATAGCTTCGCTAACACGTGGAATGCTTCCATCTTCACGTACAATGCCTGTTTTTTCAGCCAATCCCATAAGTGTTCCGATGGTATCGAAGATATTAACGATAAGCAACGAGAAGACAACGAGCACTGTTTTGAGGTTCAATAAGCCTGAGAAATCGAACTCACAGAAGATGGGCGAAATATCTTTAGGTGCAGAAACTGGCAACCAATGATCTGGGAAAATGGTAACACCCAATGGTATTCCTATCAATGTTGTAATAATAATGCCCCAAAACAATGCGCCTTTAACGTTACGTGCCATGAATACTCCACTAAGTAAGGTGGCGAAAATACCCAGCAAACATGGAGCAGTGAAAGCACCTAAGCCTACAAAAGTTCCTTCTTTCGATACAATAATACCGGCATTCTTAAGACCGATGAAGGCAATAAACATACCGATTCCCGCAGAAATGGCATAGCGTAGGTTGTTTGGAATAGCGTTAAAGATCATCTCTCGCACGTTGAAAAACGTTATCAAGATAAATACAATGCCCTCTATCAAGAGAATAGCGAGCGAGTTTTGCCACGAATAGCCCATTGCTTGGCAAAGCGTATAGGCAAAAAATGCGTTGAGTCCCATTGATGGTGCTTGTGCAAAAGGCAACTTTGCCATGAATGCCAACAAAAGAGTGGCAATCGCAGAAGCCAATGCTGTAGCAGTAAAGAGTGCTCCTTGGTCCATACCTGTAGACATAAGGATAGATGGATTCACTGCTAAAATGTAACTCATCGTTAGGAATGTTGTTACACCAGCAATCATTTCGGTGCGCAACTTCATTGTTTTAGGGTCGAACCCTAAGGTCTTTTCTAAAAGATTCATAAGATGTTTAATTTGTATTTTGATTATTATTTGTTGTCTTTGTAGTTTCAAGCCAATCATCTATCAGCATTCTTGCAATTGATAACTTCTCTGGAAGATTGGGCAGATTGTCCTTCTTAAACCAGCTTCCATTAGATAGTTCACTCCTTTGCAGGTGTATTTTGCCTTCAACATAGTCAGCGTTGTAGCCCACCATAATACCGCAAGGATACGGCCACGGCTGTGAACCGAAGTAACGGAGATTGTTTATCTTTATTCCAGTTTCCTCTTCAACTTCTCTATGCACTGCTTCTTCAAAGCTTTCGCCAGTCTCTACGAAGCCAGCAACCAAGCCGTAGTGGTTATCTTTAAAGCTGTTGGCTCGAACCAATAGCACTTCTTCGCCACGATGTATCAGTACAATGACGGCTGTTGCTACCTGTGGCCAAACTTCTTTGCCGCAGTTGGTGCAGCGTTTAGATATTGTTGTGTGCAGTTTCATCGGTGCTCCGCACACGCCACAGAACTGTGTATTCTGGTTCCAATAAAGCAATTCATAGCATTTTCCAGCTTTCTGATAAAGCGTTTGCGATAGTTTGTAATAGCTGTTGCGCAATCCACACACTTCAAGAGTGGGGTTATCGGTCATTGGCACATCTATATTTACCGCCTTTACACTTGTTCCGTCGGGCATCGAATCTATCTCTAATACCTGTGACCATGCTTTCAAGGGAACAGGACAATCCTCTGATAGTGGTATTGTATAGCCGGCTGCAGTCTTTTCCAACACAAGGTCGGTCTTGCAAAATACAAACCAATAGCACTTCATTTTGGTAATCTTTTCTCCTTTTTCTAATGCTTTAGCTTATTCGCCAAATAGTATTTTGCGGTCGCGAGCGGCAGCTTTCTCAGTCCATTCGGTAGGTACAAATTTCCAGTTGCTGTTGGGTTGTGGATTCAAAGTACCTGCTTTCTTTATCTCTTCCATAAGATAATGGCGTTGATCAAGGTCGCTTCGCCATATAATACGGTTCTTTAGTTGATCTTGTGGAATGCCTGCACCTTTTGTAAGGAGCTCTCCTCCACCATTACCACGATAACTATTAACAGCCACCTTATAGTATTTTGTTTCGTCAAAAGGCTGTCCGTTGCTCATTTTTAGTATGTTTACCTTCTGCCCATATGGCTTTGTTACGTCTACTTCATAGTCTATTCCCGCAGCAGAATCGAAGTTAAACGAGAAGTTTTTAAAGCCTAAGCGTTGTGAATCGTCCCTTGTATCTTCCGAAAGCAATAGCAAATGGTCGTCAGCCGACTTCATTGTGTTCGCCCAAAGGTTATAACTCATTTCCAAATAGTCTTTGATTTCCTTGCCAGTTAGCTTCATAACGTAAAGTTGATTCTCGTATTTATAAAGACTAAACATATCTCCTACAGTGATAGGACCTGCTTTTATACTTGAGTTAAAGCCCAAAGGAGCATTGAAAGCAATATCTGCTTTCGTGATTTGAAGCTCTAAATTAAGAATTAAATCGTTGAAAGCTGAGTTGCCAAAGAAGCAGTCTTTCGTGCTGATAGTGTTTCAAAGCGTCCGATTTCGGTATTTGCCCAACTCTTTACTTCGTTTATTTCATTCTCAAAATGTGCCATAAACGGCTCATCAATGGTCAAATCTCTTACATTTACTAACTCTCCCGACTTCTTAATTACATTAAATCGTTTGCCATTTTTGGCATTTTTCTTTGCAGGCGATAAGGTTATGGTTGCCACAGCTACCTTTTGTGCGTTGTTAGCAGGGTCGAGACACAATACCTCTTTGCCATTTTTATTGTTTACAATAATATTGTGTGGTGTGTGGTCGTGGCCGAAAAACACCACATCAAAACCGTCTACCTCTTCTGCAACCTTCTTTGAAGCGTCCTCAACATAATTCGGAGTCGTAATGCCACCGTCCCAACCAGAGTGGAAAAGTCCTACGATAACGTCTGGGTTCTCATTCGCCTGCAATGCAGCAACTGTCTTTTTTGCCGATGAAACAATATCTTCGAAGTGCAGACCTTTCCACAAATTCTCTTCCAACCAGTTAGGGATAGCAGGTGTTAGCATGCCTACAACTGCCACCTTCACACCGTTTTTCTTTTTAATAATAGTGTAAGGCAACACGTACGGCTTTTGTTTGTCTGTGTCAATGATATTTGCTCCTACTACAGGACAATTCAGTTCGCGTATCCATTTATCGTAAACAGCATGCCCAGTCTCTATATCGTGGTTTCCAACACTACTTGCATCGTACTTCATAAAGTTTAATACGCTGGCAGCAATATTTTCCTTTTGTGTCTGAATATAGTTGTAGTAATAACAGATAGGTTGCCCCTGTAGAATGTCGCCATTATCTAATAGGTAAACATTTTCGGCACCTTGCTTTTGTCTTAATTCCTTTACAAAGGTTGCAACCCGTGCCATTGTTCCTGCTTTTGGCTTACGTGTAATGAAGTCGTAGGGGAAAAACGAACCATGAACGTCCGATGTTTCTACCAATTTTATAGTTATATCTTTATTCTGAGCCATTACTCCCAGACTGCTTAATGCTAATGCCATAAATGCAAATAAAAGTCTTTTCATATATATTGATTGTTAAATCGTGCAGCGGAAGAGTCTGCCTCAGTTGCTCCAGCCTATCTTATTTTAAACTTAACCGACGTATATCCCACCAACTTATCGGTTCTTCCGCCTGGCTCACGATAGTAAACCAGCACTTGGTATGAGTTTTCGGTTTGATAGTAGCTACCTTCTGTTGGCATAATTTCAGTCTTTCCGCTTTCGTTCAACACTACGTATTGATAGCTGTAATAGCCCAATTTCAGTGGAATAACAGCCTGATAGCTTTTCGATTCATTATCGTAAGCTAATTTATATTGCGGTAAAAACCTGTCATAAGTCCAATCAGCGTTTACATAAACATCGCCTTTGCTAAGCTGTGGACAATTTAATTGGAAATGAACCAGCATGTAATCGCTTTCAGTATTGATATTATTGTTGTCCGAATTACGTATTAAGAACGCTCCGTTTGCATCTTCATCGTACAGATAGTTAGGCCTTGGCAATGCAATATAGGGGTAAGCGTGAAAGTTTTTGCCGTCCCATCTAATGCGTTCGATACCCGTTGAGGCTACGTCAGTAGACAAAATCTCGAACTTTCTGTATTCGTTGCCCGCCCAAAAGATGTAGTTTACGTTGTGACTCCACCGCAATCCGTCGCTCATAACGTATTGTGGCTTTACATTCCATCGTGCATTGTCCCATCGTTTGTTCTGTAACAACACGGTCTTTAGCTGTGTTTGCGGGTTCGTTACGTTGTAACTATTGTACTTTAGTTCCATTTCCACCTGCTGATGTGCTGTGTTTATGGTAGCATCGGTATTGGTTATAATATTCAATCCTACGCCCATTGATCGCATTAGAGGTTCTTTTACCATGAAACATGCTTTTATCACCTCGTTATTGTCTTCATCGTAGATTGTAAGCAGATAATTACCTGAAAGTTTTGGACAGCATTTATCGTTTGGAATACTAAGGTGATAGTGTGTATAAATGGTATTTGTAAGCAACGATTGTTCTACGTCGTCTATCGTATTTCCACTTGCAAAGCCGTCTACATAATCGCTCTCGAACAGTGAAGTAGATTTACTCCAGTCGGCTTCGCAGTGTTCCAGCTTATAGGTATAGCGATGATACTCATGTGTAAGGTCATCAAAATCGATGTCCAACATGCCATTTCCTAATTCCATAACAGGCATATTGAGCCAATCTTTGTTCGCTACGACCTGCAACGAACGTATATTCTCGCTCAATATTTCGTGGCGTTGTGCTGCAGTACTTATTGAAAACAACAACGACAATAGCAGTAAGACAGTTTTTCTGCCCTTTCTCATAAGCATATTTCCTATTCTTTAAGGTAATAGTTTCTTCAAGAACTCGTCAAGATCTTCCTCCAAACCAGGCAGCAAATCGTCTCCAGCGATAATCGTATCATCGTCTGCTACATATACTTCGGCAATGTTTTCTCCTTCTTCATCTTCTAAAACCAAGCTGTAAGGCTTCATTATTCCGAAGTCGTCTACAATGTCTTTCAAAGCCAATGTTTCTGCACGGAGTAGTGCAGTAACCTTTTTATTGAATTCGTCGTCGTTGTTTTCAATCCATTCCTCAACAACACAACGTGTTATTTCTTCCCCTTCGTCGTTGAAAGCCATTAGGTCTCCGGTAAATTGAGACACTCTTAAATGAATGTCTGTCATCGTTGTGGGGGCCTCCGTTGTGGGGAATTTCTGCGCAATCTTCCTTAGAAAGCGTTCTATTTGTTGCTTGGTCTGTTCCATAATATAAAACCTTTAAAGAACTATTGAATGCTATTTAAACTATGGCAAAGTTAGTAAAACTTTTTATTTATAGTGGTACAAACACACCTTTTTTAATAAATTATGCCACTTTTATGGTCTTACGTGTCAATTTCTCAGTATCTTTGCAAACATAAAAATAGAAAAAACTCTCGCTCTTACAATGTGAGAAATAACAACAAGTTACTTGCAATATATTTAGAAACAATATGAAACAAACGATTTTAGTTACAGGTGGTACTGGTTTTATCGGTTCACATACAACGGTAGAACTACAAGAAGCAGGGTACGAAGTAGTAATAGTAGACAACCTTTCAAACTCTAAAATAGAAGTACTCGATGGTATTGAGAAGATAACAGGTATACGTCCAGCTTTCGAAAAGGTTGACCTTGAAGATAAAGAGGCTACCGAACGTGTATTCCAAAAATATCCAAATATAGATGGTATCATTCATTTTGCTGCATCAAAGGCTGTGGGCGAAAGTGTTGAAAAGCCATTGATGTACTATCGTAACAATGTTGTTTCGCTCATCAACCTACTGGAAATGATGCCAAAATACAATGTAAAGGGCATTATTTTCTCAAGTTCTTGCACCGTATATGGTCAGCCTAACAAAGAGAATCTACCTGTTACGGAAGATGCACCACACCAAAAAGCAACATCGCCATACGGCAATACGAAAGAGATTAACGAACAAATCATTTACGATTACATACACAGCGGTGCTGCCATTAAGAGCATTGTACTTCGTTATTTCAACCCAATTGGTGCGCATCCAACGGCTCATATTGGTGAATTACCTAATGGTGTGCCCAACAATCTTATTCCTTTCGTTACGCAAACTGCTATGGGAATACGTGAGCATCTGACTATTTTCGGCAACGATTATAATACAGAAGATGGCACATGCATACGCGATTACATCTATGTAGTGGACCTTGCGAAGGCTCATGTAGCCGCTATGACACGTGTATTGGATAAGGATACCGATAAAATAGAATACTTTAACATTGGTACTGGTAGCGGAAACTCTACTCTTGAGATTGTTACTACCTTTGAAAAGGCTACTGGCGTGAAGGTGAACTGGAAGTTCGGACCTCGTCGTGAAGGCGATATTGAAAAGATTTGGGGCGACTGTACCAAAGCCAACACAGTGATGGGATGGAAAGCCGATACGCCTTTAGAGGACGTACTTGCCTCTGCTTGGAAGTGGCAACAGAAACTTCGTGAAGACGGTATCATGTAATTGATGGCCTTAAAACTCTTTTAATGACTTGCTGATGACGCATTACCGCTTCAGCATAAGCATAAAAAAGTCGCTACTTATTGGTAGAATTGATTTTCTATCGCCTATCCCACATATATACAAAACAACTCTTCAACCAATTGATAGTATATGTAAAGGGACAATTCGACACGTTTCTAACTATAAAGAAACAACGAATTGGGTGTAAGGAATGTAACAAATTAGATGTCCATACTTGGGGTATGATAGAAGCATAGAATTACTCCCATTTTGTAAATATATTATCATAAGAAAACAATAGTAACGCTTTTGACTTTTGTAATAGTGCCTGTTTTGCGATGCAAAACAGGCACTATTGCGTTGTAAAAACAGGCGCTTTTACAACGTAAAAATAATGGGTATTGTAACGTATTGATAACAAACAAGTTACACAAGACTGATACTTTGAAATAATCTTTACATTATTCTTACATTATTGTACCCTTATTTTGATAAGAAAAAAGTAGATAAAACGATGTTCTTCAGCTACACTTAAAGTTTGCATTTATTTTTAATTCAAACCATATAATAAAGTCTTTTTATCTTCGTTATAAACTATATAAAAATAATAAAAAGAAATTAAACGATGAAAAAAGTAGTATTTTTATTTATGGTTTGCTGCGCTATGGCTATGTCGTTGATGTCGTGCCACAGAGAACCAGAGCTGACTCCAGAGCAAGATAAGACCATTGCTGTGCGCAAAGTCTACTATCAAAGGGTCTTAGGACAATGGTATTATGAAGAACAAAGCGACACCAGATATTGCTACATAGCCTACAATTTTATGGAAAAAGGCATGTTAGAAACCTATGAAAAGTTTCTTACTCGCAAGCGTATTAAAAAGGGAGATGAAGTAATTTATGGTGATTGGGAAATAGAAGAAGATTCCATAAGTAAAGGAAAGTGGAGCTTAGGATGGAAAGAAGAGTATGGAGAGATGTACCTTTCTACTTCTAAGAAAGACGATAAAGGACACAGTGTAGTGCAACTTCACTGTTTTGAATATGTAAATCAGAATGAATTGGTATTGAAATATTTCGGCACGGGCAACCATTCTATGCTTTTCAAGCGCGGCACTTCTAAGCCTTCGCTTTAGAAAAACATAGCTTTCGCTAAGGAATAACCACGTTTTCTTGTTGGTAATTAGTCTATTATTCGACAGAAAAACGTGGTTATTCCTTATTTTTTAGCTATCTTTGCACCATTATATATATAGAACAAGATATGGAAGTCGCAAAGAAACCACTCATGGGAATGAACCTTTTGGAACTGAAAGCGGTTGCAAAGGAACTTGGTATGCCTGCTTTTACAGGCGGACAGATGGCAAAGTGGCTCTATACACAGCATGTAACGTCGATTGACGATATGACTAATTTGTCGAAAGCCAATCGCGAAAAGCTGAAAGCGGCTTATACTATAGGTTGCAAAAAGCATATCGACGCACAGTATTCAAAAGACGGAACCATCAAGTATTTGTTTCCAACGGACGACGGAAAGTTTGTTGAGTCGGTGTATATTCCCGACGACGACCGTGCTACTCTTTGCGTTTCGTCGCAAGTTGGCTGCAAAATGAACTGTCTTTTTTGCCAAACTGGCAAGCAAGGATTTGAGGGAAACCTTACAGCAACCGATATATTGAACCAGATTTACTCGCTTCCTGAACGCGAAAAGCTAACCAATATCGTGTTCATGGGGCAAGGCGAGCCTATGGATAACTACAACAACGTATTGCGAACTACACAGATAATGACTGCTGATTATGGCTATGCATGGTCGCCAAAGCGCATTACGGTGAGTTCAATTGGTATAAAAAACAAACTAAAACAGTTTGGAAGAGAGCGACTGCCACGTTGCGATAAGCATGCACTCGCCTATTCCTAACGAGAGAGCAGAGATAATGCCCGGAGAACGCGGCATGTCGATTGCCGATATTGTGGAGTTGCTACGCAATTACGACTTCTCTCACCAGCGCCGTCTATCGTTTGAGTATATCGTTTTCAAAGGTGTGAACGATTCAGAACGCCACGCAAAGGAAATTATACAGTTGCTTAAAGGATTGGATTGCAGAATAAACCTAATTCGTTTCCATACCATTCCCAACGTTCCACTGCATGGAGTAGACGACAAAAAGATGGAAGAGTTTCGCAATTACCTTACCCAACACGGCGTATTCACAACTATACGTGCCAGTCGCGGGCAGGATATTTTTGCAGCTTGCGGCTTACTTTCTACAGCAAAGAAGATTGCTGATGAACGTGCGTAAACTATTTTCGTTCGCTGTACTCGTAGCAATACTATTGCTAACGGGGTGCAAAAACAACATATTCCGCCCTACAAGCTATGGTGGAGCCTACGAAGTTGTAGTGGCGGGAGATAGCGATAGTCTTCTATACGATGTGTTTTCGACACCGATAGTGGGACTTCCGCAATCAGAACCAGCGTTCGATGTAGTGGAAATTGCGTCCGATAAGTTGCAGGGCGATAGCAAGATGGTGCGCAATTTAGTTGTTTTGAAAATAGACCAACACGAAAAAGGAGTGAACATAAGCACCCAACAGAACGTGTATGCACAGCCACAGGTTATCATAACCATCACTACTCCATCGCTAACGAGGCTAAAAGCTTTTATGAAAAAGCAGGGACATACTTTGCGTAACTATCTTACGAAAGTAGAATTGCACCGCTCTCAAGGTGATTTAGCAACACAACCGAATGTAAAAGCGGAAGGTTTGATACAGAAAATGTTTGGAATTGAAATGCAAGTGCCTGCTGAATTAACAGCAAGTAAAACTGGGAAAGACTTCCTATGGCTTTCTAACAATGCGGCATCGGGTATGGCTAATATTTGTATATATAGCATTAGCAAAGGCGATTTCGCCCAACAGCGCGACAGCGTGATGCGAAAAAACATGCCGGGAGAGCAACAAGGAATGTATATGCAAACCGCTTCCATTGCTTCAATATCACACGGACAGGGCAAATCCGTAACGATACGAGGACTTTGGGAGATGAGAAACGATGCCATGGGAGGTGCTTTCGTAGCATATTGGAGGCCGAAAGGTAAGCGCATAATAGTAACAGAAGCTTTTGTTTATGCGCCCGAAACAAAAAAACGGAACCTTATGCGCCGATTGGAAGCTGTCCTTTATACAAGAAATAAGTAAGAATTAAATAGAGATACATAATATACAGAATTAGTTATGAGCAACAATAGAAAAGTCCGAGTAGCCATTACGCATGGCGATACGAACGGAATAGGATACGAACTGATATTTAAAGCCTTTGAAGAACCAACAATGTTGGAGCTATGTACGCCTATAATATATGGTTCTCCAAAGGTTGCTACCTATCATCGCAATGCCTTAGAGATTGAAGCAACCTTTACAATCATCAACGATATAAGCGAAGTTCAAGACAATAGGATAAACTTTATTCCTGTATTCGACGAGGAAATAAAGGTGGAAATCGGCGTTCCAACTGAAGAATCGGGCAACGCTGGCTTGCTTGCAATAGACCGAGCGTTGGTTGATTACCGTGCTGGCGGCTTCGATGTACTGGTAACTGCACCGATAGAAAATAGCGAACACTTCCATTTCAGTGGGCAAAGTCGTTACATAGAAGACCATTTACCTGCCGAAGAAGCTACTCTTTCTATGCTTGTTAGCGAAAGATTGCGTATTGCTTTGGCTACTCGTAACCTGCCGTTAAAGCAAGTGGCAGAGTCTATTTCTATTGAAGGACTTACCGAAAATGGCCGTTTGCTGTACCAAAGCATACGTCGCGACTTCCGCATTTCCAATCCACGTATCGCCCTTTTAGCCCTTAATCCGAAGGCAGGCGATAACGGTTTGCTTGGTTCAGAGGAACAAGAGGTGATTGAACCTGCTATTGCTGCACTCGAAAAAGAGGGAATTCAGGCTTTTGGACCATACGCAGCAGATAAGTTTTTCGGTAGTAACGATTGGGAACAGTTCGATGGTGTGCTTGTAATGTACTATGAACAAGGACTTACTCCTTTCCGTTCGCTCACAGTAGAAGGGGGCGTAAACTATCTTGCAGGACTGCCATTGGTTCGCACTGCACCCGAAATAGCTGACAGTTTCAATATTGCAGGCAAAGGAATAGCCGATGCTATTCCTATGCGTCATGCCATTTTCCTTGCTATAGACATCTTCCGTCATCGCATGGAATACGATGAGCCAATGGGTAATCCATTGCCAAAACTATACAAAGAGCGTCGTGATGATAGTGAAAAAGTGCGCTTTGCTGTACCCAAAAGAAAGGAAGAATAATAGATAAAAATAGATGACTGCTTGGTGATTCAGATATTCAAAGCTTCTCTGTGTATTGTAGAGTTGTTGTAATTTCTATTCCCATGTAAGAAAAGAAGCCTATGAAAAAGAAACATCAGAATGGTTTTTTCCTCTTCGGTATTGTTGTTTTGGTGATAATGGTAACCCAATTAGACTTTGCCGAAGTATGGAATGGGCTGCAACATGCAGGCTATTGGTTCTTCGCAGTGGTGATATTGTGGGCCTTTCTCTATATTTTTAATACTTCGTCTTGGTATATCATCATCAAAAGTCAGACCAAAGGCGACGACAAACGCATGGTTCCGTTCTGGTATCTCTATAAACTTAGCGTGTCAGGATTTGCTTTGAACTATGCCACACCAGGCGGATTGATGGGTGGAGAGCCCTATCGTATCATGGAATTAACACCCCGTATCGGTGTGGAACGTGCTACATCGTCGGTGCTTTTATTCGTTATGACACACATCTTCAGTCATTTTTGGTTCTGGTTGTTATCTATTCCGCTCTTCATTCTTACGCAGCACGTCAGTGTTTTCATGGCAATAATGCTCTCAGTGTGTGCATTTTTCTGCCTAACAGCTATCTGGTTCTTCCTCTCTGGCTATCGAAAAGGACTCGCTGTTCGCGTTATGAACCTGTTACGGCATATCCCTTTCGTTAAGAAATGGGCACGACGGTATGTGGAAGAGAACCAAGAGCAACTCGAAAACATAGATAAGCAAATAGCAGCGTTACATAATCAGGACCCGAAAACATTTTTTTCGGTGGTGTTTATCGAACTCATGTGTCGCGTTTGCAGTGCTCTTGAAGTGTTCTTCATATTGCTTGTCTTGTTCCCAAACGTGAATTATCTGAATTGTATCCTCATTATTTCATTCACGACGCTATTTGCCAACATGTTGTTTTTTTATGCCGTTGCAACTTGGCGGACGCGAAGGTGGCTTCTTAATGTCGGTATCTGGCTTAGGGACTTACGTCTAATGCAGGTATCTTTGTAGCCCTTATTGTGCGACTTCGTGAACTTATTTGGACAGCCATTGGCCTGTTACTTATCAAGGTTTCTAAAGGTAAGTAAAGGCAATTGAGCTGAAAAACGACAACACCTTTTCTGATATTTTATTGACCAAAAACATATTGAAACATGAAACATTTTTTTATTTTTTTGCAGCAGGACTTAGTCTACTTCTTACTGCGACACCGCTACAAGCGAAAGTATATCACGTTACTACGAAAGGAACAGGCGATGGTTCTTCATGGGCGAATGCTATGGGAAGCATAGACGATGCCTTGGCAAAAAGCAACTTCGGGAGATGAGATTTGGATTGCAGCAGGCACCTATAAGCCTACCCAACTCATTAAATCTTCGAAAAAAACTCACGCCATTTCCCATTAAAAAGATGGTGTTTCGCTCTATGGCGGTTTTGCTGGTACAGAGTCGAAGAAGGAAGAACGTGCAAAAAAATAGAAGATGGTGAAGCCTACAATTATGTAAATGAGACAATATTAAGTGCCGATGATGATGTGCCTGACGAATGGGTAAGAGAAGCTAATTCAGAAACTCCGTTTGTGTATGGATGGAAGGTTGAAAACAATATCATACCAGGAACAGCGAATAATGCTAACCATATATTATTTAAAAAGGAGGAATTAACAGTTCCAATAACTATCGACGGATTTACCTTAAAGGGTGCAAATGCAATGGTATATAACGTCCAATGTTCGGGTGGAGCTATCTATGCAGTGGGCGATGTAACCATTACAACTTGCCAATTCATAGAAAAACTCTTGCTACTTTACAGCTGAAGGAAACAAAGATGCCAATGGTGCAGCCATCTATTTGATAGGTAAAGGCAATGCAAAAAAATTGCCAATTGTTTCTTTAAGCGTACTTATGGACACTCTCCAAACACCCAAGCACAAGGCGGGGCAGTATATGCAGAGAACACCGAAATAAACAATTGTTACTTCTTAGACTGCGTTTCTTTAGATGCAGGAGGTGCTGTTTACAATGTTAAAGGTAAGGTTATTGATTGCGAATTTGATAATTGCTATGCCCGTGAAGGAGGTGCTATCTATTCAACATCAGGCACTCTAAGAGACAACGAAGTATTTAATTGCCGTGCACTTCTTGGCGGTGGAATCTACAATATGGGCACTGCCATCAATAATACTGTGGGCAACTGCTTTGCCGATTATACTTTACTTGGCGATGATAAAGGCGGTGCTGGTGGTGGAGTCTATAATAAAGGCACATTCATAGGGGCTGTTGTGTATAACTGTACGTCGTTTCATGGAGGCGGAATCTTCGCCGATGGTGGCAAAATAATAAACTGTACCATTCAAAAATAACACGTCGAGAAAAGCTATAACAAGTGCTAATATTGACTTCTCTGCTAACAGCAACATTGAGAAAGATGTGATAAATACCATCAGCGGTACTGATGTGAGTAAATCAAACTTTGAGGCTCCAACTGCATTTGAGGGCAGTACAACCGATGAAAAAGAGACAAAAGACATTCTTTTTGCCAGCTGGGAGCTGCAAGCAGGCAGCGAATATATTGATAAGGGTGTAGCTATCGATGTAGACGATTACGCTAAAGACATTTATGGCAACGACCGAATAATGGGCAAGAGCATTGATATTGGTGCATCTGAGTTCAATACTACAACTGCTATTGCACCCATTGTACCTGGTAAAGAAGTACTTAATTATGGCTATTACTCTATCAGCGGACAATATCTTGGCACTATTTTCCCATCTGTTTCTGGTATTTACATCGTAAAAATAACAGACAACAACAAGACTGTAATTACAAAGAAGATAGTCGTTAAGTAGACTTTCTGAAAACATTAAAAGGGTTTACACCTTATTATATATAGGCTGCGCATCGATAGAAATATTGGTGCGCAGCTTTTTTAATGGTCAAAACGATGAATAACAACAACTTTTAAGACTTCTGTTTCTTTTATTAAAAGGCTACTAAAAAGTATTATCTATAACAGTTTTTTAGATAAGAGATGAATTCATATACATATTTCTATCTATCTTTGCGACCATTAAAAAGACAACAACACATTCTTTTTAGTTTGTCAATACATCTGTATTAAAGCTTTGAATGTGGGTCTGATACTTTGAGAACGCGCATTACAATTCTTAGTTTTATGCGCGAACTAAATAACTTGATAATGATTTTAAATTATAATATAATATTAAACACTACAAGATGATGAAAAAATTACGTTTGATTCATTCATTTTTATTGCTCTTATTAGCAATCGGAATGCATGCAACAGAGCCTATTTCTGGCTTTTTCCGTATTAAAAACGCACACACACGACCCGATGGAAAGCTGTATGTACAAGTAACTGGCAAGTATCAAGCACAGCCCAATCAGACTGTCGATGCTGTAAAAACGCAACCTGGAAGCGTTATTCAGATAGAAGCAAAATGGGACAATGCGAAAAGTAGATACACTATAACTACCTTACGCTCGCAAGGTGTTGATGTTGTTAATGGCTACTTATTGCAAGGACTTAAGCTTGTGAAAGAAAACATAAACCAGAAAATACAAGATAAACTGGGTAATGGTTTTGCAGCTAACATAGCAAAAACCGCATGGGAAACCCAGATTCTTGCAAAGTGGGACTTAGACATGCACTTAGAGAAAACGGCTACTACAGGTGGGCTTGAGGCCTATTATATGTTTGCAACCGTACCATCTATGCAACCTATTGTAGATTTCTATAAAACTTATAGTTGGATTGCGGGCACCCAAATCGACAATGCTCTTGCTGGCTATCCAGAACTTCTTGCAGGCTTAAAGAATGGTAATGCCGATGCAGTTTGGAAAGCAGTAGAACAGTATGCAGTCCAAGCTATCGCCAATCGCTTTGGTGTTACCAGCGATTTAGCTATCTTAGTAAAGAGCTATGTAGATGCTGGTCGCGTGAATCACGGCCATACTTACTACTTAATGGAAGGCGCTCTTGATCGCATAACAGAGAATGGTCGCAATATAAACAAATACCGTGAAGGTGAAGCAAAGTTCAATTTTTGTAATAATAATGCTACTTCTGAGTATGGTCCTGAGCTTGCAGATGTTGGCGAAGCAGCTAAATGGATTATCGAACCTGTTAAGGATAACGCTGCAGACTACTTTGGTGTTGCTCCTGTTAGCAAGATGAAGGGCAAGAATGGTAAGTATTTTACTTCCCTTTATACCGACTTTCCAATGCAAATTGTAGACAATATGAATGCCTACATAGTAGAATCTATTGGTACAACAGGCGCTGAAAAGGGTTATGCACAATGTACTAAGATAGCATCACAAGGCGACATTATCCCTGCTGGAACACCAATTGTGCTTGAATGTGAGACTACTCAAAGTTTCTCAAATCGTTTGTTACCAATAGCAAATACAGATGCAGCTCCTACTAATAATATTCTTAACGGTGTGTTTTTTGACGAGGCTAAGGCAACTATAGAAACGGGTGGAAAGACTGTTCGTGTATTTAACATCAACCCAAAGACCACTGTTCGTAACCCAATCGGTTTCTATCGTTATAGCGGTACAACCATTAAGGGAAACAAAGCATTCTTGTTGGTAGATGCTAAAACATCTGGTGCTAAGTTAGACGGATACGATATGGAAGAAGAAGGAACGGTTAATGGTATCAACGAAGTTACATCAGAAGCTATCGTTACAGATGCTAATGCAGTCTACTACGATTTGCAAGGTCGCCGTGTAGAACGCCCTGGCAGAGGTATTTATATCGTAAATGGAAAAAAAGTAATTATCAAGTAAGGAGGGAAAACAACATGAAAAAGAAAGAATATGCAATGCCCACTTGCGAAGTGGTTACATTACAATTAAGCGGTGACTATCTTGAAAGAGGATTCGCAGGCCAGTCTAAAGTCCCAGTCGGCGGAGAAACAGATGATGAAGAAGAAGATGAAGAGGTAGACGATATGAACTAATAAAGGGCAAAATGTGCTCTTTGTACACAGAAGTCTATACTAATCAGAGTATATCAGCTGCGCACCCACGTTCAGTCGGTGCGCAGTTTTTGTTGATTTATTGGTTGTAATATAGGTCAGAACTACTTTTCTTGTCCAGCAATTTTGGCAAAACTGAATTAAGATTCTACTATAAACAACCACAAAAATTCACTTGTTAGAATAGTAAAAGAATCATGGTTTCAAGCAATATTTTGGACAAAAACAACGCAACAAAAGTGTAAAGATTTTACATAAAGCATTTTCTTGCGTAATCAACTGAATACCAAAGCGTTGCAATAGTGCCTATTTTGCATAATAAAAGAGCCTGTTTTACATCGCAATAGTGCCTGTTTTGCGTTGCAAAACAGGCACTATTGCGATACGAAAGCGCTATTATCATTTTTACTTACTATTTTATTTACAAAATAAGAACCATATTCTTATACTATCACCTTGATGTTTTCTATATCTATGTGTATATGTTGTAAGGGTGAAATCTATTCCAATTATCCTTTTACCCTTGCTATTTGGTATCTTATCAGTGGGCAATAAAAAAAGCCCGAAGGTATATTTCCTTCGGACTTTGAGGTGCCTAGCAGAATCGAACTGCTCTACACGGTTTTGCAGACCGTTACCTAACCGACCGGCCCAGGCACCATTTTGTTTCATTGAACAACTAAGGCAATCCCCCTAATTGCGGTGCAAAAGTAATAAGAAATATTTGTTTGACCAAATTTTTTATCAACTATTGCAACAAGAATTTACTTTCTTTTGAGCGTTAAAGTTGTTTTTTCGTGTCATTTGTTCACGTATTGCACAGCCTTTACAGCCTCCGCAAGCGTTCCTTGAAACCTTAATCGTTCTTATAAGCATACGGATAACATAGGCTACAGCTAATGCTAAAACAATGCCAACGATGATATATTGTTCCATGAGTTCTCCTTTCTTTTATTATACAGGCTCGTCTTCTATTCTATCAACAAATAGGTTTTCAGTTGCCTTCATTTCGTCTTTATCGAACCATTGCGATAGTTTGTCTTTCGCCTTTTGTTTCGCTTCATCGTCTACATAGTCCAAAACTTTTCGCAACACATATATAAGTACACCGAGGTCGTCGCTCAATCCTACGAGCGGAATAGCATCTGGCATGATGTCAAGCGGTGTTATCAGATACCCAAGCGCCCCTATGATGATGGCTTTCTCCTTAAATGACACCTTATCGCTATCGATAGAGTAATACAGAATCAACGCCGCATAAACGAGTTTTGCACCAGCTCGCTTGGCTATACGCTGTATTTTCTCGATAAAGTCATTCTTTGTGAACTTCTCTTTGTATTTGCTTAAATCTGGTATTTTCATATATTTCCTTTATTGTTACGAATATATACCAAGCACATAGTGTGCCAAAAAGTTAGAAATTCATCACCTTTTCCACGTATTTACAGGCTTCGGGGTGGTCTTTTTTTGCGCGTTTCACCTTGTTATTTACAATAGTTTTCATAACAACACGATAGATAAAGTAAAGTACTAAACCGATAGCAACACCCATAAGCGGCACTTGATAGCCTTTTACAGGCAGCGATTCTTCAGAGAATCCTGACAATATTATAATGGGCAACGTTATCAGTACGCCTGCAATAGTATATTGCGTACGCTCTGTTCCTGCTGTATCGAGTGCGGCTTGGTGGTCAAAAAGATAATCGTCTAACTCCTGTTGGCTCAACTTTCCTTCCATTTTTGGAAAGCCAGGTTCGTCCTTATGATTTCTAATCTTGTTCTCAACTTGATGCTGAAAATCGTCTAATATGTATCTGTAGTCTTGAAATTCTTCCATAAGATATAAAGAATGGTTCGGTAATTTGTTTTTTATGAGATACTGCTCGGTAGTTGTTAAAGCAGTCAATCTCCCTTTTTCATAGCTCAACTCCCTCCCCACAAAGGGGGAGGCAGCGAGTATGTGTAAAGCAGCACTCCTATAAGCCGGGTCTCGTTTCCTTATTGTCTTTCGGCAAATAAGGATGCCTGTCATCTATCTAACCACAGGGTCACCCCATGCGTTTTAGCGTTCTACCCTCCGTTGTGCCTTATATGGCTCGGGCGAGTAACCCTCAAACAACGGTTTACATGAACTTGCAGCTCCTGAACGGTACAGCCACGCTGTCACCACCGTGCCGGTAGTCTCTTACACTACCTTCTCACCCTTACCTCGTTTCCAAGGCGGTTGTTTTCTTCTACCTACATCTACTGTTGCCAATAGCTTTCATTTTCGGAAGCAGGATACTCTTTGCTGCCCGGACTTTCCTCTCGTGTTATACAACACCAGCGACAGTGCCGGAGTACTGCCTTAGTATGCAAAGTTAGCGTAAATATGCCGAATTGCAAAGCTTTGATATTACATTTTTTGTTAATAGGTACCCTTTTGGCATACCTATAGAATGTTGTTTTAATACACAAAAGGGTAAAAAATGCAGTAAAACAAAAAGTTTATTCGTTTTTTTTTATAAATAATTGTTCTTTTCTTACCTTTGCAAATAAGAACCACAAACCCTTTTAACAAGGGCAATAAGGTGTTGAAGCAAGACGAACGAATATCTAAACAATAAAACTTTAGTACGAATGAAAATATTGTATCCTATTATTGCAGTCTTGACACTGCTCTCTACAACAGCAAAAGCACAACAAACCATTCGTGGTTGGGTAACCGACGAACAGCGTTTGCCTATTGAATATGCCAACGTTATCGCACTTTCTGTGCGCGATTCCTCGCTTGTTACGGGTATAGTAACGGATAAGGAGGGAGCATTCCAACTTTCTTTATCTACCGATATGCAGGTGTTTTTGCGTGTATCGGGCATTGGTTACGAGCAACGTAATGTATTGTTGCCTCTTATTGCTGATACTTTGCAGTTGAAAGCAGAATCAGATACAAAAGCAATAGAGGGAGTAACAGTTACAGCCAGTCGCCCTAAGATGGCTATACGAAACGATGCTCTTGTTACAACTATCATTGGTTCGTCGTTAGCTAAAGCTGGTTCGGGCAACGATGTTCTTAAGCGTATTCCACTGTTGAAAGGCAAAGAAGGAAGTTATTCTGTTATAGGTAGAGGAGCAGCAGTTATCTATATAAACAACAGAAAGATAACCGACCCTACCGAAATAGAGCGTCTTAACTCGTCGGACATTAAGGACGTCGAGGTAGTAACCAATCCGGGGGCTCGCTACGATGCCACGATGAGTGCCGTTATCCGCATTCACACGGTGCGTAAGGTGGGCGACGGCTTCGGTTTCGATGTACGTACGTCGGCTTATTATTGGGAAAACTGGGACACTAACAATCAGCTCAATATGTATTATCGCCGCAATGGCTTGGAACTGACGGCTGGTTCGGCTTACAATATTGACAATAGTCTAAACAAACAAACCACTACCAACGAGGTACAGACCGCCAATTTATGGACGAACAAGTGGACAAGCGATAGCCATAGTTGTAATACAAACAACAATTATACGCTTTCGGCAGCCTACGAGTTCAATGCCAACCACTCTGTTGGTGCGCGTTTCTTCACCAATTTGCTTGTTGGTGCAAACAACGGACACGGTGATTTCTCTACCGATGTGCTAAAAAATAATGTGCTATTCGACCATATAGAGTCTCAAATTAGTGCTAACTCTACTGCCATACCTAATAAAGTCTCTCGGCTTACTACGTTGGAAAGGTAGGAAAGATAGATATAGATTTCAATACAGACTACTATTATGGTAGAGAAACTGAATACCGCATAACCACAGAGCAAAGTGCCACCAACGCCAATCGCACTGTAACATCGGCAGGAATACACACAAACAAGTTCTTTGCAACCAAGCTGGTGCTCTCTCACCCATTGTTTGGCGGCAGCCTGTCGGTTGGAAACGAGAATACTTTCACTAATCACGAACAAAATTATGTTAATCAAGAAAACGTGGTTCCCAGCACAGCATCAACCATTAAGGAGCGCAATAACGCTTTCTTCTTCGAATATAGCCACCCCACACCCATTGGTCAGCTTATGGCAGGATTGCGCTACGAGCACGTAAATTCTGATTATTACGAACAAGGAGTGTATAGTCCGGCACACAGCCGTACCTACAGCCAATGGTTTCCATCGCTCACTTTCGCAACAAAGATAAAGGAAGTAGGCTTGCAACTCTCTTATTCGGCAAAGACATCGCGCCCCTCTTATAGGCAATTGGGTACAAATGTAGAGTATATGAACCGCTTTACGCGTCAGAGTGGTAACCCTACACTGAAGCCAGAAACACTACACAACATTACTCTTGTGAGCAGTTGGAACTGGCTAACCTTTGTTGCCAACTACACACAGACACACAACAAAATTATGTATTGGAACGAACAAGAAAGCACTGATGAGAATATAACCAACTTGCGTTACCGCAATTTCAAAAGGTTTCCTGCCTTAACACTGAGCCTTACCGCCGCACCGACAATCGGAGTATGGTCTCCACAACTCACATTGTTCTGCCAAAGCAATGGTTCGACATAGAGCGTTTGGGCAGCAAGTTAGATTTAAGTAAGCCTGTGTGGGGAATACAGTGGGACAATTCGTTTGAGTTTAAGCACGATTGGACTGCCGAAGCCTTCCTGCAAGTCAATTCAAGTGGTATAACAGAGAACACTGAGCTTACCAGAACCACCTGCACATTCAACTTCTCAGTACGAAAAGCGTTCCTGAACGACCGCCTTTCCGTTACTGTAGGCGTAGACGACCTCTTCAACCGCACTGCTAATCACGTCATACTTTACACGAATAACCTTAAAACAAGCGTAAACGAAGGGTACGATAGCCGTCAAGCCTACGTTACTTTGCGCTACAAATTCAACACAGCACGTAGCAAATACAAAGGTACAGGAGCCGGACAGAGCGAACGTAAGCGTTTCTAATCCACGGCAAGTGCGCAGAAAATAGGTTTTCAACGCCCCATTTTCTTCGTTTTTCAGGACTGAAAATATACTTTTATAATTCACTGGTAATCAGTGCTTAGAAAGCTGTCAAAATTGTCTTATAAGAGAATTAAAATTGTCCTATAAGAGAATTTAAAAAGTTTTATAAGACAATTTTGAGAGTCTTCGCAGGGAGTATAAAAAAAGTTTACAGAATATTTCAACAATTTACATATACAGATATGAAGATAAAATTAAGCCTGTTTATATTGTTCATTCTTTTATCGAACAGTATGTTTTCTCAATCCATTAAAATTACAAACCATTATGGAAGCGAAAACAAAGAGATTCAAGACCTGATTGATTTTGAAAGTATTTATATAGAACAATTGAACTTTGAAGGAGAAACACTTAAAGGAAAATCGTATCAAATAGCACTTGAAGAATACATCGAAGGCAGATTATCCCATACAACAATGCTTTTCGATGGTACGGAAAGCGATTATTTCAAAATTTCATCAAGCAAGGAAGCCGTGAAATTCTTCTTTAAATTCAGTGAAGACAAACTGAAGATATTCATTCGAGGGAATAGGTTTGAAAGCAAGAAATCCTATTTTCGTTTATCAGGCGATTATGAGAAATATGCCTTAAAAGACTTCTTCGGAAACAAGAAAGAACTTTTAGTTAGCGGTTCAAGCAAGACATCAATCTTTGCAATAATAACTCCGACAATCCATAAGGACGGTTCAGCCTCTTATTGCGAAGTCGTTCAGGCAAACGAAAAGCCCGAAAAACTTGGCGAGAGGTTTAAAATACCACACTACTTCTTGCTCACTATAACCTTTCAATAAGCAGGTTCTCTACTTACTGTTTGACTCTGGATAGTGCTTTATGCAGCATTGCTGTTAAATTATAGTATTTTGGAAAGAGGGTGTGTCAAAATTGATACATCCTCTTTTTATTCTTCCTTTACCTTGTCTACCACATAATTCGTTATTTACTGCAGCTATGCTGCTAATTTCATATAAAATGATTTATAGGGCTTTAAATAGCCTATATAAACTTGTATAGAGCATCTGAAGGTGCCTAAAAGTACCTCCATAATGTCTTTTAGTTCCTTGAGATTGGTTTTTCTACACATTTTCCCTATGTTAAAGGCAATAGCAAAGAAGGCAAAGTCCATATTGACCTTGTCTTTTTCCAAAAATGCCTAAACCTCTTATAGGCTTTATTATATTTTGTTTGTCCAAAAACAGCTTCAGGTTCTATGCACCTTCGTCCTCGATGCTTGATGCCTTCTTCCGAGGTCAGTAGTTCCCGTGCCTTTTGTTTATAGTGCTGTAGTTGATGGTTTACTTCTATAATTCTGTTCCCTCTTGCCTTAAAACATGAGCCTCTCAACGGACAACCATCACAGCGTTCTGCCTGATAACGTACGCTGTAAGTAACGAATCCGTTAGAGGTTAGGGAACGCTTCATACCTATACGCTTCATATGCTGTCCCATAGGGCAGACGTAGAAATCCTGTTCCTTATTATAATAAAGGCTTGCGGGACTGAATGGGTTAGGTGTGTAACGTGGACGCTGCTCTTTATGGAAGTAGTTATACTTCACATAGGCTTCCATATTATGTACGTCCATGAACAGATAGTTCTCCTCGGAGCCATACCCTGAATCGGCTACGACTGTCTTGGCATAACGATGATAGCGTGATTTGAAAGACTCCAAGAAAGAAGAAAGTGTGAGTGTATCGGTACGGTTAGCATAGAGTGCAAAGTCGGTGATAAACTGGTTCTCAGTTGCTATCTGCAGATTATATCCAGGCTTAGTCTGTCCGTTGCGCATAGCATCCTCCTTCATGTGCATAAACGTGGCATCAGGATCGGTCTTGCTGTAGGAGTTTCTCTCTCCCATAACCTCAAGGTGCCAGTCATACTCCTGGAGTTTATTACGTTTCTTCTCTAGCTCTTTAAGCTGTTTTTTCTTGGTTCTAACAGCCTGCTTCTCTTCTTTTGTCTTAGGCTCAGGGACTGATTCCAAAGACTTGTTCAATTCCTCGGATATCTCATTGAGCAGAGCTGCAGTAAACTCGACACCTTCTCTCTTAGCGGCATTGTCCTGCGCTATGACATCATCAACCTGAAGCAAGAGTGTGCGTATTTGTTCCTGCAACTTGGCGCGGTTCTTTTCCACGGTTCTCTTCCAAACGAAGGTATACTTGTTGGCTTTCGATTCTATCTTTGTGCCGTCAATATATTCAACGTCAAGACTTATCAAACCTTTGGCTGCAAGTACTAATACGACTTGTGTAAAGATATTGTTGATTTCTTTTTCACACGATTACGAAAAACGATTGATGGTAATAAAGTCAGGCTGCTCATATCCTGCCAGATAGATGAAATGAATGTCACGCTTGAGAAGCGACTCTATGCGACGGCAGGAATAGATATTATTCATATAGGCGTAAAGAATCACCTTGAGCATCATTTGTGGATGATAAGGCTTGCGACCACTGGGCTTATAAAGCTTGTAGACATTATCCAACATAAGATTATCCACCAAGGCGTCTAAAAGACGAACAGGGTCGTCTTCTGCGATATCCTTATCGATTCTTTGAGGAAAAAGAATCATTTTCTTGTGTATGTAAGAACGAAAGTGTATCTTTGTCATAATGAGATTTTTTTAATGCCTAAAGGTACAAAAACTTTAGGAAATAGCAAAGCCCTGGCTTGAGAAAGTCGGGGCTTTGTGCATAAAAAAGAGGATGTATCAATTTTGACACACCCTCTTATATTTTGTGATAACTGCTTGAAAAAGCCTTTGTTTTGTAAAGATTATTCTGTTAAAAAGCGATAATTGCGCTTTAACGTTGTGAAAGCGGTTCTTTTAGAAGGCAAAACCTACGCTTTTAGCGTGCAAAACAGCCGCTTTTGCAATGCAAAACAATAGGTTTTGCAACGTATTGGTAGCAAACAAGTTACACGATAGATGTACTTGTGAAAAATGTTTACAACCTTATTATTGTCTTTTTGCCCATAAAATGAGTTATATCAGTTAAACTTCTACTCAGTTCAGCATAGTCTATACTGATAGCAAAGCGTATTTAAAATATTGTTATGGGGGGTGTTAATGCAAGGAAGATTTGTATTGTTCTTTTATGCGTTGTTCTACTTCTTCAAGAGTTTTGCTGCTGCTTAGTCTGCCTTTTATGAGACGGAAGCCATACCAGACGATGACCATTCCGAGTGCTGCAAGGAGGAATGTCCATACGTTGCCAAGGTTAAAGCCCTGTATAAACTTTTCGCAGATAACGAATCCGCCAATAGAAACAAGGTAATCGAGCCAACTCGATGATGTGTAGCTTTTGCTTATGCGTTGGTATTCTTCGTCGTTTGCGAGCAGTTGTTGGCGGTTGGCTTGCCAAAGCTGTTCAAATTCCTGTTCTGTCATAAATGTAAGTTTCTGTTTGTTCTATGTGCAAAGGTAATGAAAAAAATGGTTTGCTGCGGTTTTAAACGTACATTAATTCGCTCATAACGAAATCGCTGACGTAAATTCCGTTGCGTGTAAGGTGCAGATGGTTGTCGGTTATGGCGAGCAGACCTTGCGAGATGAGCGGGGCAGAGGCTTTTGCAATGTGCTCTTTGTAAGGAGACGGCAATGCGGTAAGGGCGATGCCGCTCTTCGTGCGCAGGGCTGTTGTCACCATATCGTCGTAGTGTGTGTCGGCGTCGATGGTTTCTATCTCGTAGATGGGGCGGTTGTTTGTAATGCCGTCGATGTATTCTTGCATGTTGTTTATGTTCCAACGGCGTGTGGAAAGATTGTAGCTGTGTGCCGATGCGCCTATGCCGAGATAGCGTTTGTTTGCCCAATAGGCACTATTGTGGCGCGAACGGAAAGGAGAAACCGCAGAATAAGTAAGTTTGGCAAAGTTGCTTATTTCGTATTGTTCGTATTTGGCGAGAGCAAGGCGGTCGATAAGCGTGTCATACATCGTGCGATAAAGTTCCTCGTCCATATCTTTCGCTTTGCCTTTTAGCAAGAGTTGGTAAAGAGGAGTACCTTCTTCATACATTAAACTATAAGCCGAAAGATGTTCAACATCTAAGGCAATGGCTTTATCTATATCAAGTTTCCATTCATCTAAGCTTTCGTTCGGGAAACCAAACATCAAGTCTATGGAGATATTCTCTATCCCAGCGTTACGCAAACGACTTATAGCAGTTTTCACATCAGCAGCTTTATGACGCCTACGAAGAAACTTTAAACGCTCGTCTGAGAAAGTCTGAGCACCCATAGATATGCGATTGATGGGCAAATGTTTAAGATTTTCGGCAAATTCGGAGGTTACATCATCGGGATTACACTCAAACGTTATCTCCATATCGTCATAGTTTACTATTCTGTCAGCATAGTTTTCTTCAATACAACTGAATATCTTCTCAATATGGCAAGCATGTAATTGCGATGGTGTACCTCCCCCAAAGTAAATCGTTTCAAGTCGTTCAGTAGTGTCAGACTTATCATCAAAGATGTATTTCTTTTCCATTACAACTTCTTTACACAACGCATCCACATACAAATCCATCGTTGTTGCTTTCTCTGCACGTGGTGTTAAAGTGGAATAAAAGCCGCAATAAATACAGCGGCTTGCGCAAAAAGGAATATGGAAGTAAAGTCCTGCCATCTATTATATAATGTAGTAAACTTAAAGAAGAATTATTTCTTTGCAAAAGTAGTAATTTCTTTTAATACTTTCATAAATTGTTGCAAATTGTTTGGAGGTATAAAATAAAATGTCTAACTTAGACGGCAGTAGTAGTAGGCACAGCTTATTACTCAGCATAGAATATAATACTAACAACCTAAAGGTGGACTTCTAACAGATTACTGCCTGTATGTAGACTTTTAGAACAACCTTTTTTTAAATCTTTTGTGGTTATGAGAGTATATCAGACAAACGAAATTAAGAACATTGCATTGCTTGGCAGTGCGGGTAGCGGTAAGACTACTCTTGCCGAAAGTATGTTATTTGGCGCCGGTATTATTAAGCGCCGCGGCACAGTGGAAGCTAAAAACACAGTTTGCGACTACTTTCCAGTAGAACAAGAATATGGCTACTCAGTATTTTCTACAGTCTTTCATGTTGAGTGGAACAATAAGAAGTTAAACATAATTGATTGTCCAGGAAGCGACGACTTCGTAGGTGGTGCGATAACAGCATTGAATGTTACCGACCAAGCCGTAATCCTTATAAATGGACAATACGGCCCTGAAGTAGGAACACAAAACAACTTCCGTTATACAGAAAAGTTGAAAAAACCTGTAATCTTCTTAGTCAATCAATTAGATTCTGATAAATGCGACTTCGATAATGTGATGAATAGCATGAAAGAAATCTATGGTTCAAAGTGTGTTCAGATACAATATCCAACTAAGACAGGTGCTGGATTCAATAGTATTATTGATGTTCTATTGATGAAGAAGTATAGTTGGAAGGCAGAAGGAGGTTCTCCTATCATTGAAGATATACCTGCTGAGGAAATGGATAAGGCGATGGAACTGCACAAAACTTTGGTTGAAGCAGCCGCAGAGAACGATGAAACACTGATGGAGAAGTTCTTTGAGACAGAAACTCTTACCGAAGACGAAATGCGCGAAGGTATTCGTAAGGGCCTTGTTGCTCGTAGCATCTTCCCAGTGTTCTGTGTTTGTGCCGGAAAAGATATGGGCGTGCGCCGCTTAATGGAGTTCTTAGGGAACGTTGTTCCTTTCGTTAGTGAAATGGACAAGATACATAACACACGTGGGGAAGAGGTGTCACCAGACTCTAATGGTCCTGAATCAGTTTATTTCTTTAAGACCGCTGTTGAGCCTCATATCGGTGAAGTAAGCTACTTCAAAGTTATGAGTGGTTCGATTAAAGTGGGCGATGACTTGACCAACGCAGACAGAGGCTCAAAGGAACGCATTGGCCAGTTATTTGCTTGTGCAGGCGCAAACCGTATTCCTGTAGACCAACTTAATGCGGGCGATATTGGCTGTACAGTGAAGTTGAAAGACGTTAAGACGGGCAATACATTGAATGGTAAGGGCGTAGAACAGCACTTCGACTTTATTAAATATCCAAATCCAAAGTACATGCGTGCCATCGAATCAGTTAATTCTCAAGAAACTGAAAGCTTATGGCAGCGTTATTGAAGATGCGTCAAGAAGATCCAACATGGCTTGTAGAACAAAGCAAAGAGTTGCGTCAGACCATTGTAAAGGGACAAGGCGAGTTCCACTTGCGCACTTTGAAGTGGCGTTTGGAGAACAACGAGAAACTTCAAACCGTATTCAAGGAAGCACGCATACCTTACCGTGAAACCATTACCAAGCAGGCAAAGGCTGAATATCGCCACAAGAAGCAGAGCGGTGGCGCAGGACAGTTCGGTGAAGTGCACCTCATTGTAGAACCATACGCTGAAGGTATGCCAGACCCAACAATGTATAAGTTCAACGGACAAGAATTTAAGATGAACATAAAGGGCAAGGAAGAGAAGACAATGCCTTGGGGAGGCAAGCTCGTATTCATCAATTCTGTTGTCGGCGGAGCCATCGACACGCGCTTTATGCCAGCTATTTTAAAAGGTATTATGGACTGTATGGAGCGTGGACCATTGACCGGAAGCTACGCTCGCGACGTGCGCGTGGTTGTTTACGATGGTAAGATGCACCCAGTAGACTCTAACGAACTTTCGTTTACGCTGGCTGCGCGCCACGCATTCTCTGATGCTTTCAAGATTGCGGGGCCTAAATTCTTGAGCCTATCTACGATTTGGAAGTGTATGTGCCTGGCGATTACATGGGCGACGTAATGAGCGACTTGCAAGGACGCCGTGCTATGATAATGGGAATGGACAGCGAAGCGGGCTACCAGAAGCTGCAAGCCAAGATTCCGTTGAAGGAATTGGCAAGCTACAGCATCTCTCTGAGCTCGCTGACAGGTGGCCGTGCAAGTTTCACCACCAAGTTCTCAAGCTACGAACTCGTGCCTAACGAACTCCAGCAGACCCTCATTGCTGAACACGAAGCAGAAGTTAAGGACGAAGACGAATAGAAAAAAGAACATTTTTGCATTTGCAAAACACATAAAAAGAGCAAGAGCCGACATGCCGTACAGCGTGTCGGCTCTTCGTTTTTAAGGGTAATTTCACACCAGTCTCAACGCCATTGTCAGGCTATATTCCAAGTAGAAAAAGCTCATCTGTAATATTCTGTGTTTCAATATGATATGATGTGGCGAAAAATATGACGTCATATTTCTCAAAAGATGATATCATATCGGTTTAAACATGACATCATACCCGCCAAGAAGTCTGAAAACAGAGTCAGAAAACCCCGTGATGTCTTTCTCCGTACAATGGGTTTACGCTTTCCCTTTTAACAACCTTTTTATAAGCAAACCGATTGTAACATTTGGGATATTCGGATATTTATCTTACTTTTGCATTATAGAATATATTTGCGTATGACAAGCGATAGTATAGTAATCATCCCTACATATAATGAAAAAGAGAATATGGAGAATATTATTCGAGCTGTTTTCGGCTTGAAAAAGTGTTTCCATATCTTAGTTATCGACGATGGAAGTCCTGATGGAACAGCACAGATTGTACACCGACTCATAAAAGAAGAGTTTGCCGACCGCTTATTTATCATTGAGCGTTCAGGTAAGTTAGGACTTGGAACAGCTTATATTTGTGGTTTTAAATGGGCATTGGAGCATGGCTATGACTATATATTTGAGATGGACGCAGACTTCAGCCACGACCCTAACGACCTTCCTCGCCTATATGCAGCTACGCACGACGAGGGCTTCGATGTGGCTGTCGGCTCACGCTATGTAAGCGGCGTAAACGTTGTGAACTGGCCAATTGGACGTGTTTTGATGAGCTATTTTGCCAGCAAGTATGTACGTTTTGTAACCGGATTTCACGTCCACGACACCACAGCAGGCTTTGTATGCTATCGCCGTAAGGTGCTCGAAACCATTCCGCTCGACGAAGTTCGCTTCAAAGGCTATGCTTTCCAGATAGAAATGAAGTACACTGCGTATAAAATAGGATTTAAGATAAAGGAAGTACCCGTTATATTCGTAAACCGAAGAGAAGGCACAAGCAAGATGAGCGGAGGCATATTCTCGGAAGCTTTCTTTGGTGTGATGCGTTTAAGAATAGACGGTTGGTTCAGGAAATATCCCGCTATAAAGAATTAAATTACAGCATAGTAAAAGAACGCTTTCGCATCGGAGGCGTTCTTTTATACGTTTAAAAACAAGCTTAATTTTATTTTTTCACGATGAAGCATATCACAAGAGATGAAGCTTTAAAACTATTGGTGCGCAATAATCCCGAACCAGTTGCGAGTCATTGCGATAAATCTATGTGGTGGTTCATAACTCGTGCCGTTGGCGGACTATGGATTCAGCACCCACTCAAAATGATAGTGTCATGGCTTTATCTGCTTATGTTACCTTTAATTTATGTGCAGAAAAGCATAGGATTTGCCATAATAGGCATACCTTTTGTATTCTTCTGTATTCTTGCTTATTATTTATTTCTACAGAAAGCTATACAAAGCATTAAGAGAGAATACTTATCGCATTGATGATGATGGTATATCGGTGTCGATAACCACTGTTGATGGCGTTTTGGCACGCTATCTTACCACACCGTTCTCGCTGATTAAGGATATATGGTTGGCTCAAAACTACATTTATATTGAAACGGAAGACAAAACAGATATTGGCGTTGTCTACCTCTTTTCAGACGAACCAGAACGCATTTTGGGCAATATCGTATCGTATATGCAGTTGGAGAAGAAAGCCAAAGAAGACAAATCGTTACCTTATTATAGTGCGGAGGAACGCACAAACCTAAGAAACTTTGTGGAAGAACGCTTCGGAAAGATTGACGCAGTACTAAACGATACCGATGGCGAAGGTTTCCCGGTGGACATTGCTGCAATTCCTCCCAGTTCGCAACACAACTACTGGACGCTTTGCACCATAGGGGCAGGAGCTATTCGTGTGCCCAACCAAGAATATTACAACCAATCGGACAATGGCGAAACAACTTTCGATGCAACCAGATACACCGAAGGCTTTGTGGTGGAACACTTCGAATACGTTATGTATCTGCCGCCCGACTGGAACGTAACCGATGCCGATTTAAGCAAAGACAGTAACTATTGGTATCTACGCCTACTGCGCGATGTAGTGCAATACACCTATTATAACTTCCAATTTCAACTGGGCGACACGCTGAGCTACAATGATAGTGACGGCGAAGAACTGTCGTTCGATGCTTCCACAGACTTCTTTGCCGCCTTGATGCTGTGTCCGCTGCCCGATGTACCCAACGAAGTGTTTGCCAATATAGGCGGCCGCACCATTCAGTTCCATCAAGTTGTGCCTATTACAATCGAAGAATCCAACTATATAAGTCATCGTTCTGCTGCCGACTTTATGAAAAAATATATGGGCATTGATGCTGTCCAGTTGGACGAAGAACCTATAGACGTGAAGCATAAACAGTATTCTGAAGCACTCATCTCACACTTTGAGCGTCATATAAGGGGAGCAAATGTGGTGGCAATGTATCCCAAACAAAAGTAAATAGCTACTGTCTGATAAAATAGAAAACACACCAACACGTTCTCTTTCACAAACCGAAAAGAGGTAAGAATTGTGTAAACATTTTTCATAAGCACACATATCATCTAACCAACTTGCTATCAACGCCTTGCAACACCCATTGTTTTGCGTTCCAAAAGAGCCTATTTTACACTGCAATAGTGCCTATTTTGCGATGCAAAACAGGCACTATTGCAGTGCAAAACCATTCATATTAGTATTAACTTGTGCTTTTCTTTACAAATGAAAGTAGCCTTCTATGAGATTTTTTAGTATTTCAAGGAAAATCAGAAATACTGGTAAAACGATGAAATACTTACATTTTGGCTTGCTCATTTAGCCAACAAAAAACGGGGACAACGGCATAAAAGCACTGTTGTCCCCGCGGTCTAGTATTTAATGGTAGTAACTAATGCTTTAAAAAAGCACTATTTTTCAGTTTCTTCTTCCTTTGGATGTGGAAGCACTAAGTTAAGTAAAACACCTACAATTGCCGCCAAACCGATACCGCTCATGGCAAAATCTTTATAGCTAAAGACTGCTCCGCCAATACCAATAGTAAGTGTTACCGAAATAATAATGGTGTTTCGGGTGTGGTTTAGGTTCACTTTGTTTTGTACAAGATTCTGTATTCCAACCGAAGCAATGGTACCAAAGAGCAGCAACATAATACCGCCGAGCACGGCAGTAGGTATACTTTGCAACAGAGCGCTAAGTTTTCCGATTACCGAAAAGACTATTGCTGTAGCTGCAGAAATACGAATTACCTGTGGTTGAGTGATTTTTGTAATGCTCATAGCGCCTGTAACTTCGCTGTAAGTAGTTACGGGAGGACCACCAAATAGGCTCGCTACAAGACAAGCCAAACCATCGCCAAGCATTGTTCGGTGCAGTCCTGGATCCTTAACAAAGTCTTTTTGTGCTACAGCACCTACCACATAAACATCGCCAATATGCTCAATAACGGGCGCAATGGCTACAGGTATCATGAAAAGGAAGGGCTTTAACTCGAATTGCGGCATGTGGAAATCGGACAATGCAGGCGGTAATGCAAACCAAGGTGCCGCTATTACATCCTTAAAATCAACTTTCCCTATGCAAACAGCAACGATATAGCCCGCTATAATGCCACATACCACAGGCACAAGCTTAATGAGTCCTTTGCCCAAAGTAAGCACTAAGATAGCCACAGCAAGCGATACGCCAGCTAAAAGCCAATTATCTTTAGCCATATCAACAGCCGAACTAGAAAGAGAAAGTCCAATTAAGATAATGACAGGACCTATCACAACAGGTGGAAAAAGTCTATTTAAGAACTTCCTTCCTTGCAATCGAATCAGCAAAGACATTACGAAATAGACCAGCGAAACGCCAATAATACCTGCCAAGGTACCTGGCATTCCCCATCTTTGTGAAGCCATAATGATAGGCGCAATAAAGGCAAACGACGATCCAAGAAAGATAGGTACCTTGCCTTTAGTAACAAAATGGAAGATGAAAGTACCGATACCTGCCGTGAAAAGAGCTGTGGCAGGGTCGAGCCCAACGAGCAATGGGACAAGCACAGTAGCGCCAAAAGCCACAAAAAGAAACTGTACGCCTACGATGGTTCGTTTGAATGGTGATAAGTTAGTTGTGTTCATTTCTTATTAAATTAGATTAACCGCATAGCTATCGCTATGGATTTTAGCTGCAAAGCTACAAAAAATAATCCAACTGCTAAAAGCAATTGGATTATTTTTGTACGGGTTTTCTTAACCTTTCGACTTTATAAGCACATAGATTACTACGGGTGCACCTATTAAAGGTGTTACGGCATTGAGCGGAATAATGCCACCTTCGGCTGGCAAATAGCAAATAAGGTTGCATACAAGGGCTATCAGTGCACCGCTAAGAATAGTAGCTGGTAGCAATAAACGATGGTTGTCGGTGGTCAATAATAAACGCGCTATGTGGGGAACAGCCAGACCAATGAAACCAATCGGACCACAAAATGCAGTGGTTATAGCCGACAATAGTCCTGTTACAATAAGCAGATAGTTGCGCACTTTACGTGTATTGATTCCCAAACTTTCAGCATATTGCGGACCAAGCAATAGAGCATTTAGTGGTTTCATCAGCAATAAGGAACAGAAAATGCCTGAGCACACAATTCCAACAAATATAGGAATGTGGTCCATAGATACTCCTCCGAAATTGCCCATGCCCCATATCATGTAACTTTTTACGCCTTCTTCGGTAGCAAAGAAATTGAGTAGCGACACAACAGACGACGACATATAGCCCACCATAATGCCTATAATGAGTAGTAAAACACTATTTCTGATAAGAAGAGAAAAGAAGAAATCAATGCTGTTACTGCCATTGCACCAGTAAAAGCTGCAACTAAAACAGCCATAAAGCCCGACACGGAGAATAAAACCGTGGACACGTTGCCACCTAAAAACAGCATAACAAGAGCTACACCCAAGCCAGCCCCAGCGTTGATACCAAAGACATCAGGCCCTGCTAATGGATTTCTGAAGGCGGTTTGCAACATTAAACCGCTCACAGCAAGTGCTCCACCGCAGAACATTGCGGTTATTGCTTGCGGCAAACGGTTCTCTAAAACAATGAAGCGCCAACTCTCTTTGCCATCAAAACGACCTAAGCAGATATCTAAAACATCATTAAACGGAATGCGTACAGAACCAATATAGAGGTTCAGTAAGAAAAGAAAGAGAATGCCAAGAGACAGTAAGACAAATGCGAAAGTATTCTTTTTCATTGTCAGAAAGGTTGCTGCAGTTTTATAAACGATGATAATAACGCAACGAAGTAGTTCTCAAGTCAGGGTGAAAGAGTTGTACTAAGTCTGCCAAAAGCCAGTCTGGACGCCAGCTAACCTCCTCGAAATAAGGCGTTCTATCTATTTGACAGCCGTAAATCTCGTCAGTCTTGAAAGGTTTCAGTGCTGCGTAACCTGGGTATTCGGCCAAGAGTTGCTGCTTGTTAAAGTTGCCGTAATAGCCAAAAATCCAGAAATCAGCTTGCCCTACCTTATCTAAAACAGTCTCAAAAGGTAGCGCCAGGCTTCCACTTTTCTTATTATTAGCAAATGCATACTTGCCATTTGCATCTTTATAAAGCAATCCTACACTGCTTTCGCCGCCTGGCATATACCACACACTGCCTGTCTTGCGGTCTGGTAGAACCGAAAGTGTTTGCTTAGCGGTCTTTGCTTTGGCTTTCAAAGCAAGGTATTCTTTCTCTACAACCTTAAATAATGAGTCGGCAGTCTGCTGACAACCGAAGAGAATACCATAGAATTTCATCCATTCGGCACGTCCCAATGCAGAGGTTTCCATATATTCTGCACATTCAATAATAGGGATTTTTATTTCATCTAACTTGCCATATCCACCGCTATTTTCAAATGGTGATACCAGCAAACCATCGGTTTTAAGGTCAATTATCTTCTCTATGTTAGGCTTCATACCATCTCCGCAATCAACAATCTCTTTGCTCTTCAGGCGTTTTTGCACGTCAGGTATCAGCATATACTTCCCATCAGCAACACCCGCAATAGCTTTTTGTGCACCTAACATCTCCATTAAGTTAGCGTGTGCAGTCGTAAAGAACACGCCTCTCCTAATCGGAACTTGCACAAGAGTACCATTCTCAGGCTTCTCTACCTTCTCCGCATCTTCCACTAAATAGTAGGTATGCAATGTCTCACCCTTTTTCCAAGGGTTCGCAAGGATTACTTTTATACCGCCATCAGTACGTTCCATTTTGATGTTCTCGGCATACTTAAACACTAATGTGCTGTCTATTGGGTCGTTAGTCTTTGCTTCTTTAACCTGATTGTTACTACAACTGAAACACAGACTTAATAATAAGAGGTATAGAACCTGAAATTTACGCATAGCAAAAGAATATTTCCTGCAAAATTACAAAAAATGTTTGAATTTTTGTAAGAACAGAAACTTTTTCGTAATTTCGTCCCAAATTTAAAACAACTATAATAAACAATCAAAATTAATTAAGTAAAATTTTACCATGTCAGAGAGTAATTTAAACACGCTGTCTACGCACATTGAGAGGAAGAAGGTGTGGCAGCTATTAGGAATTGTGCTGGTTACAGCCATTGTTTGGAACCTTCCCATCTCAGTATTTGGTATAGAAGGTTTAACCGTTGTACAGCAAAGAATTATCGCTATCTTCGTTTTTGCAACGCTTTCTTGGTTAACTGAGTGCATTCCAGCTTGGGCTACGTCATTAGCAATAATGACAATCATGTGTGTAACAGTATCAGAGAACTCGTTTTTACCATTCAAAGGCGATGGAATAGGTGAACTGTTGAAGTCTAAAGATATTATGGCTTCGTTCGCTGACCCTATTATCATGTTGTTCTTGGCAGGCTTTATCCTTGCGATAGCAGCTTCAAAGTCAGGCCTTGACACGCTGTTAGCTAAGAATATGATACGTCCTTTCGGTAAGAAGAGCGAGAATGTGCTGTTAGGTTTCCTTTCATAACAGGTACTTTCTCTATGTTTATCTCAAATACAGCGACTGCTGCGCTTATGTTAACCTTCTTAACACCAGTGTTTGCATCGCTTCCTGCAAATGGAAAAGGCCGTATCGGACTTACCATGGCTATTCCATTGGCTGCCAACTTAGGCGGTATGGGTACACCTATTGGTACACCTCCTAACATGATTGCCATGAAGTTCTTGAACGACCCAGAAGGTTTGAACTTGGGTATTAGCTTCGGTCAGTGGACGCTTGTTATGGCTCCGCTTGTAATTATCTTGCTTCTTATTTGCTGGAAGGTAATTCTTTACTTCTTCCCATTCACTAATAAGACTATTGAATTGCAGATTACGGGTGAAGTACACCGTGGTTGGCGCATGTATGTAGTAATTGCTACCTTCATTGTAACCATCTTACTTTGGATCATTCCAAAGGAAGTAACAGGTATAAACACTAACACCGTGTCTATGATACCAATGGGAATCTTCGCCCTTACAGGCGTTATTACAGCGAAAGACCTACAACAAATCGACTGGAGTGTTATCTGGATGGTAGCCGGAGGTTTTGCTTTGGGTCTTGGTATGAATGGTTCTGGCTTGGCAGATGTTGCCATTGACAGCATCCCATTCGGCACCTGGAGTCCTATTATCATTCTCCTTGTGTCTGGTCTTATTTGTTACTTCTTGTCAAACTTCATCTCAAACACTGCTACAGCAGCCCTCTTGATGCCTATTTTGGCTGTGGTTTGCCGTGCAATGGGCGATAAGCTTGACATTATTGGTGGTACCAGCACCGTGCTTATTGGTATAGCAATTGCTGCTTCTACCGCTATGTGCTTGCCAATCTCTACTCCTCCTAATGCTATTGCTTACTCAACAGGTTTGATTGAGCAGAAAGATATGTTGAAGGCAGGTCTTACTTGCGGTATCATATCTATCGTATTGGGCTACTTAGTATTGTTCCTTTGGGCGAGTGGCACTTCTTTGGATAATCAAAGTTGATATTAAAATAGTAAAGGTCGCACTCTTTAGGGTGCGACCTTTTTTTGTTTAGCTTCATTATAAAAGTAGTTCAGTAGTATATTATCGTAGTAAGTAATATGAAAAACGTGAAAGAATTGTACATCAAAATATGAGTATGATTTGCTTATTCAACCGCTTCTTTTTGTAAAGAAAAACATAAACAGAAAACGATGATTATTGTTTTGTATTGCAATAGTGCCTGTTTTACGTCGCAAAACAGGCACTATTGCCGTGTAAAACAGGTTCTTTTGTAACGCAAAACAATGGGTATTATAACACGTTGATAACTATTCAGTTAAGCCATCGAGGCGCATTTGAAAAACATTTACATAATAATACCCTACTTTTCGTATTTGCAATAAGAACCAGAAGTGAGACTAATGAGCAATCCAACAGCTTCTTTTCTGTGAGAAAGATAGTACAATCAAAAAACAACAAGCAGTTAGATAGTTTCTCATAAATAAATAGTATCTTTGCAAAGGAACAAAATTTACAAAATAAAAATAATGGAAAATAAAACACATAAATTCATTTCTGCAAGCTACGAATTATATAGTATTGAGTACGGAAACGAAGTATTAATAGAGAAAACAGAAGAAAACAGACCCCTAACTTTCTACACTGGCTGTGATATGGCGCTGCCAGAGTTTGAAAAAATAGCAATGGAAACAGTTGCAGGTAACGATTTTGCTTTTGATTTAGCAAAGGGACAAGCTTACGGCGACTATATGGAGGAAAACGTTTTAGACCTTGATAAGGCTGTTTTCTCACAAGAAGGAGAGTTTGATAGCAGTAACGTTTACGTCGGAGCAATGATTCCTTTGCAGAACCAAGAAGGCCAACGATTCATGGCTCGCGTTATTGATATAACGGAAGACAAGGTAAAAGTGGACCTTAACCACCCATTGGCAGGAAAGGAACTAAGGTTTAAAGGACACGTTATTGAAAACCGTGAGGCAAGCGAAGAAGAGGTTAAAGAGTTCTTTGAAAGCTTAACAGCCATCATTGTGGTGGAAATTGCGGTTGCCACGGCGATGGAGAAGGTAATGGAAACGGCCAATGTGGCTGCCATGGTGACGGAGAAGGCGGTGGAGAAGGCTGCTGCTGCCATAACTAATCTCTAAAAACAATACGCTCTCAAAGGCGTCTGTAACAGAAGAATAAGGAAAGGAAAACAATATGCCGAATATAATTGGCACACTGTATACATTGACTACCTTTGGCGAAAGCCATGGTGTTGCGATAGGCGGTATAGTAGATGGAATGCCACCAGGTATAGATATCGACCTTGAATTCATTCAAAACGAACTGAACAGACGCCGACCAGGGCAGAGCAAAATCACCACTGATAGGAAAGAAACCGACGAGGTTGAATTGCTGAGCGGTGTATTTGAAGGCAAATCAACAGGTGCACCGATTGGCTTTATCGTTAAAAACAAGAACCAACAGACAAAGGATTACGATGCGATTCGCGACCTTTTCAGACCATCGCATGCCGATTACACCTATTATAAAAAGTACGGCATACGCGATTATCGAGGGGGAGGACGAGCTTCAGCACGCATTACGCTGGCCAGAGTTGTAGCAGGTGCATTGGCAAAACTTGTATTACGGAAATACAATATAAGCATTCAAGCCTATACATCGCAGATAGGCAACATTGCATTAGAAAGGGATTACAGAAGATACGACCTGTCTTTGACAGAGAAAAACGCTGTGAGATGTCCTGACGAAGCAAAGGCAAAAGAAATGGAAAGCTTGATTGCGAAGGTGAAGAGTGAAGGTGATACCATCGGAGGAGTTATCACTTGTGTTGTAAAAGGGTGCCCAGTAGGATTAGGAGAGCCCGAATTTGGCAAACTACATGCACAACTTGGCGCAGCAATGCTAAGCATAAATGCAGCAAAAGGCTTTGAGTACGGTGAAGGTTTCGACGGAAGTACATGGAGAGGAAGCCAGCAAAACGATGGTTTTGCAACAATAAAAGAAAACGAAAACGACGATATTGCAATACAAACAAACCACAGTGGAGGTATACAAGGCGGAATAAGTAATGGTGAAGATATATACTTCAGAGTTGCCTTTAAGCCAGTAGCAACTTACTGATGGAGCAAAAGACAGTTGACATTGCAGGCAACGAACATACAATAGACCCACGCGGAAGGCACGACCCTTGTGTTCTTCCACGGGCAGTACCTATTGTTGAATCAATGACAGCAATGATATTATTAGACGCTTTATTGGTCAATAACTCCAAAAGAGTATGATATTTTACGGCAAAACGTAATTTTTCTGCATACAATGTATTATTTTGTAATTATTTAATCGTACATTTGTAACATATTTCGTAGCCGTTTGTGAAAATAGTGCGAAAAACTTTTAGTTAAGTCTAGTTTAGTTTTTGTGTTGGTTGAGAGCGTTCGATTGAACGCTCTCAAATTTTTTATATAAGGTAAAACTTCTAAAACAAGCATATACAGCATATCTGCGAAGAAAAAGAAATGGTATTTCTTTTGAAACCAAACCTTTATTTTAGGAATAAAAAAACAATATAAAAACAGCAAAATAATAGTTTTACAAAAAAACATTAAGTATATTTGCATCCTGATATAGATTTTACCACGTTTTGAGAATAAAGAAAGATGAAATACGTAATAAAACCTTACGAGGGAATGAGCGAATACAAGTTTGGAAGCTCTCTTGAAGAAATTTTGAGTAAAGCAGAGAATGTCTTTGAGAAAGTTGATAAAGGTCTTCTTATAAAATTGTATTCAGACGATTTGTCTTTAGTTTTCGAATATAATAGATTGGTGGAAATATCTGTAATCGAAAAAAAAGAAGTTGAATTGTATTACAACGATTACAATTTATTCTGCTACGAAAATATAATTGATAAGCTAAAGGATAGTTTTTCGTGCATACAGAAATATGGTTTTACTATATTCGATAGCATCGGTATTGCCCTCAGTGGATTTCAAGAAGATGAAGGGGAAAGGACTGTAACAATTTATAGTCCGCATTATTGGGACGAGATCATTAACTGATGCAATCCCAATGAATAGCATCTTATACTATATTAGTCCTCAAGCACTGAATTCATAACCTTTATTTTAAGCAACAACTGTAAAGCCAATAGTAGATAAATGGAAGAGAACAAAAGATATTTCAGAGTACGTCCATCAATAGAAAGTTCTGTAACAGGAATATCAGATGGTGTTACCAATCAAGTAGAAATACGACTCAAGAAACAGCAATATTCCTTTGCTAATGTGGAAGAGAAGGATTATCTAATGGAGTATTGTAGGTGTTTGTGGGAAGGTAAAATGTTCATTGGCATAGAAGACTTTCCTATAATTGACGTTTCCAAGTTGGGACAGATAGTTTATTATAAAACTAAAAAGCGGGTAAAAGAAACTGATTTCATATCGAACATGACGGACAACTCCTTCGGAATGCTCGATTTTATAGTTTCAGAAAAGACAAAGAAAGTGCTTGAACAATTCAAATTGCCCTTACATTCCGAAATTCAAGTGGGCATTCCAGAGTTCTCCACAACAAAAAACTATTATCTTTTAGCATTCCCTTGCATTCCTCTTGAGCAGATAGATTACACGAAAAGCATCATTATAGATTCCTTTTCGAGGGAACGTTTAAAGTTTAATTCGTTCGTAGAATATAAAAATCGTGAGCAGAAATTTACGGAAATAAGCCACGTTTCCCTTGTAGAAAAATACGATTTTGATATCTTGAAAGTTCGCGCAGTGGGCTTATTCTTCTCGGAAAGGCTTATCAATTACATGAAAAAAGCTAAGATGACAGGCTTGGATTATCTTGAGCAAACACTTGAATTTTAATAACAACTGTTTGTTTTGGAGCAGGAAGCAACATTAAACAATATTTATATACAACCAAATAGAACATATAAAGACTATGTTTATAAAGACAGCACAAGCAATAGTACAAGAAGATATAGCTAATCTTGAACGTATAACGGGGCACAAATTACCCAAAGAATTTGCTTCTCAATACTTAACCTTCAACGGAGGAGTACCTGACAAGGCGCTTTTCTGCGACGCAGAGGATGAAGAAGATGGTTATGAGATTAGTTTTTACCTCCCCGTAAAGTATTATAGCGATGACTTAGGAGAAATGAAAATAGAGAAAAGCTATGCGAAATTGACTTCAGTAAACGTTCCATTGCACTACTTACCTTTCGCAGTTGATTGGGGAGGAAACTACTTTGCAATAGATTTAAAAACAGAAGAGGTTGTGTTGCTATTGATGGATTTAGGGGAATTTACAGAAGATTGCATTGAATATTTAGCACCAAACTATAGCGAATTTGTTGAAAACTTAATTGAAGCTAAGGATTAATTGCTCGCTATGCAACAATAATGAGTCCAATCCATGAAGGCATTTTAATATGCTTGAAGTACCAATATGATTGGACTGAATAAAAAATATGACGTCATATTCACCAAAATATGACGTCATATTTACTTGAAAATGACATCATTTTTGCCCGAATAAGATATCATTCTTTTCTAAATACCAAAAGTTTTAAGAGGAAGCAAGGGCTATTCTACACATCCAATGATTTCATTTATCGACTTGCAACCATGGCTATCCAACCATTCGTTTATACCATTGCGCACCTTCAACGTAACTTGTGGGTCAACGAAATTAGCAGTACCAATCTGTATTGCAGTTGCACCTGCCATCAAAAACTCTATGGCATCAGCAGCCGTAGATATACCGCCAAGTCCTATAACAGGTATTTTAACAGCATGAGCAACATCGTAAACCATGCGAAGAGCTACTGGTTTAACTGCTGGGCCACTGAGTCCGCCAGTGCGAATACTTAGGCGATGAGCGCGTTTCTCAATATCAATAGACATACCCATAAGTGTGTTGATGAGCGAAACTGCATCAGCACCTTCGTCTTCGCACGAACGAGCAATGCTTGCAACATCGGTTACGTTAGGCGAAAGCTTAACAATAAGAGTCTTATGGTAATGTTTACGTACTTCGCGAACCACAGTTGAAGCTCCGGAACAGGTTACACCAAACGCCATTCCTCCCTTTTTCACATTAGGACAAGATATATTCAGCTCAATAGCTGGAATATATTCAAGATCATTTAGTCTCTCTGCGGCTTCTGCATAGGTCTCAGGAGAGTCACCACTGACGTTCACTATGATGTTCGTATCTATCTTACTAACTTCTGGATAAATGTGTTCTATGAAATAATCCACACCTTTATTTTGAAGTCCCACGCAATTAAGCATACCCATAGGCGTCTCTACCATACGGGGATAGTCGTTTCCCTCACGAGGTTTTAGGGTAGTTCCCTTCACGATAATACCACCAATCTGGTCTAACGGAACGAAATCTTGAAACTCAATACCATAGCCAAAGGTTCCACTAGCGGTCATTACAGGATTCTTTAGTTGTAGGTTGCTTATCTTAACACTTAAATCTGCCATCGCTTTGATTGTTTTTTTAATTCACTATTACATTATATTTGAACATCATCAAATGCCATCAGGACCCATAATTACCATAGTAACTGTTTAATATCGAACACTGGTCCCTCAGTACAAACGCATAGATTACCTTCTGTAGTCTTCTCAACACAACAAAGACAGGCACCTAATCCGCATGCCATAAGATTCTCTAAAGAAGCCTCGCAGCGAATATTAGCAGTCTGCGCATACTTTGCAACTGACACCATCATTGGCTTAGGACCACAGGTAGAAATCTGTTCAAAACGGCATTTCTGCAATATGGAATGATTCGTAACGTATCCTTGCTCGCCCATAGAGCCATCTTCGGTAGTAATAAAGACTTCACCATATTTCTTAAACTCATCTAATTCCAATAAATCGGAAGCTGTACGCGCACCTAATAAGAAGGTTACTGAAATGCCACGTTCTTTGCAAAGCATACCAAAATATAGCAAAGGAGCAACTCCAACGCCACCACCTATAAGCAAAAGACTATCGGAAGACGAAGCTGGATAGGTGAAGCTATTACCCAAGGGAAATACACAGTTAAGCACATCACCTGGTTTTACAGCTGCTATAGTACGTGTACCATCACCCACTTCTGCAACAAGTAACCACAATTCATTACGTTCCTTATCAACAAAGTTTATAGAAATAGGGCGACGTAAATAGGTTGTAGATGAACCATCAACCTTAATTTCAACAAACTGACCGGGCAACATAGCAGGCAGTTTATTATCGTGAGTGAGTTTAATCAACACATTTTTCGCATTCAAACGTTCTGCAGATACAACCTTTAGGTCGAGTATAAACTTCTGTTTCATGATGATATAATAGAAAATATTACTGCAAAGATACACAAAAATATTGCAGCGAAGCACAATAAATCTCGCTTTTAGCAAACAAATTAAATTCTGTAAATAAAGAATAGATGGAAGAAAAACAAAACTAAAAAAATGGAGATTCGCAATTATTTTTACTTAAAAAAACAAGAAATCATAGATAGAAAAAAATGGACCGCCATTATAAAAAAAGAACTATTTTTAAAAACATATAAGAAACGAGGTTCACAAAAATAAAAGAAGAATATTCTCATAAAGGAAATGAACTGTTACTATATAATAAGGTAAAAGAAAAAAAGAAATTCAAACACGTAATATTGTATTACTATACATATTAAAAATAGATATTTATTCACAAATAGGGAGGATATAAAAATAGCCTGATAAGGCATATTACGCTAATTACCATATAGTGATAAGACCATCTTAATACAATGGAAATAAAGTAGTCTCCAAGAGATTTTAAAATCAGCATGGAGACTAAAGGATATCGATCTTACTATATTATACAAAAATAAAATGTTAATTTTTGGGGAGAAAAATCATTTTTTAGGGACAAATGTCTCCCAAGTTTGGTCATCAAAAAAAATACGAATTTCAGTAATATTACGCTGTGGTTTGTCAATATATTTCACCTCCGTTTTAACTATATCCTTGGGTGTTAATGCTGAATTTTCATCAATTCTGCGTTCATCTACCGTAAAAGTGAGGGGAGCAGATGGTACTTCATCGAAGAGATTTAAATTAGGAGGTAATACGTTTGATACATCTGGATTTTGTAATTCAGATACCTTCTCTTTGAACATTGGCTCTACTCCATACATGATCCAATCGAGACTAAGAGTCGGAAATTTTCCTTTTATAGCTTCAACTGTATTTAATGTCGGTTTTGTTCTCCCATTAAAGATACTACTAAGCGAAGCAGACGAAATTCCGATGAAGTCTGCAAATGTTTGTTGGGTCATGTGTTGACTCTCCATTAAGCGTTTTATTCTATCTTTCATAACCTGTTTGTGCTATTTAATGGCTGTTAGACCAGTTTTTAATGATTTTACAAAGGTAAAACAAATAATTCATAAAACCAAACAAATAACAAGGAGTTTTGCTTTTTAAATTTCGTGTTTTGATATTTAAAAACACAAACCAAAAGACTTAAAGCACGTGTAATAGCAATTTACATTTAGAAATATAAATAAACGATAATACTTAAACTTTAAGCTTTAAAATAGCATTTTGCCTTATAATACTGGCTTTTAACATGTCCTTATAGTCACTTTACTGCTTTTATACAGAAAATTATTTGATTTGCAATAGAAATCTCCTTTTTTTGTCGCACTTATGTTAATGCAATCTTATAAACACCTGATTATCTGTCGTTTTAGTTCGTTTGCCGTGCTATGCATATTTAAACGTTTACAAAACGAAATGATATAATTTAGCTTTACAATTACAAATGTAAAACAGCATGTACACTTTTACACCTAAAAATAATCAGTATTAAAATGCAAATAACACGTGTTTAGTTTTTTTAAAAAGTAAATATACTATTCAATAATCTAAACGTTAATAAAATCTAATTATAAATCTTTGGTTTTAAAAAAGGGCCAAAAATTAGCGTAATTTACATATTTCGAAGCGAAGTTAAGGTTGTTTTTAAATAAGCCAACTACAGAGGAGTTAAAAACACGTAAATAACGTTTTACCAAGCTATTACGCGAAAAAAGCAGATAAAATAAGTTATTCATTCTAGCTCTAAAAAGTATAAAAAAGAGGCATTTTCAGGCATTATTTCTACTGAAAACGTCCATTTTAGGGTCTTATATCCCCTAAAATGGACGCATTTAGTTCTATTTTTAGCACCAAATATATGTCTTTTTAATGCAAAATGAAAAAGATTAGTTCTTTCATTAAATCCCCTGCTCCAGTGCTTGGGTTATCTAATCCTTTGCTTTTAGCATCTACTTCTCTGATCTTAGCAATGATATCCATCGTCTTTCGAGCTGTGTAATTTCTCATTCCAGTATAGTATTCTTTCGCTCCCCAGCTGCTTCTTAATTCCAATACCTGAACTATATCATTTTCTGTTTTATTGTTTGGCGAATAGAAAACTATCATTAGATTCTGAAAATAAGAGAAGAGTAAAGGCAAGAAAGAATAGAGCGAACCAGCCTTCGGATTCTTATCAAAATAATTTACAATTTGATTCGCCTTAAAAACATTGCGGTTTACGATAGAATCTCGCAATTCGAAAGTGTTAAAATCCTTACTTACTCCAACCTCTTTCTCAACAATTTCCGGTGTAATTCTTTTATCGTTTTCAGGCAATGATAGTGTGACCTTATCGAGTTCCGATGTCAGACGATTTAGATCAGTTCCGATATGGTCAGCTATCATCTGGGCTGCTTTTGGCTCAATCATGATTTTTTTCGTTGCCAAATAATTTTGCATAAAACCTGCAAGTTGGTATTCTCTTATTTTTTTACTTTCGAATACCACTCCAATAGAGTCTGCCATAGCCATCACTTTCTTTCTTGCGTCAATCTTTCCATTCTTATGACACCAAACAAGAATCGTGGTCTTGGCTGGATTTTTTAAATATTTCTCCAATGCATCGAGCGAGCGAATGTTTTGCGCTTCCTTTACAATTACAACTTGATATTCTGCCATCATCGGGAAACGCTTAGCCATATCAGTAACCTGCACTGCAGAAACATCTGATCCAAAGCACACATTCAGATTAAAATCCTGTTCTGCAGGCGTCAGCACATTCTCTGCAATGTAATTTGTTATTTGGTCGATATAATAAGATTCCTCGCCCATCAATATATAAATAGGAGAGAACTTCCGTGCTTTCAGGTCTTTCATTATGTCCTGAAATGTTGTTCCTTGTTTTGCTGACATCTATCTCTTTATTGCTATTTCTGCTGTGTTCATCCCTTAATTTCCATATAAATAGGCTCGCACTCTCAGAAAATTTATCTATATTTGTATTGAATTTGCACTCAAATAGTTCCCGTAGGTAACTTCGAAGCAATACACTTTCGCCTGCAAAGTTAGTTGATAAAAAAGAGAAAACAAAATATTGCAGGGTTTTAAATGTTCTCTCAAATCAGAAAAAAGAAAGACAACAATGCTACAATTAAACCTCCCACCCTATAATATAAAGGTGAAAGAAGAGAATGGGCGCCGCAAAATCTTTGATATTTTGCGACGAAAATATCTTGTAATAACACCCGAAGAGTGGGTTAGGCAGCACTTTATTAATTACCTTATCAACCACAAAGATTATCCAATGAGCTTACTTGCCAATGAGATATCGCTTTCGGTTGGCGACAAAGTTATCCGTGCAGACAGCGTTTATACGACAACTATCTGCGCCCACGAATGATAATAGAATACAAGGCGCCACATATTCAGCTCACACAGAAGGTTTTCGACCAAATATCAGTTTATAATCTCCTACTCCACGTTGATTATCTCATCGTGTCGAACGGCTTAGACACTTACATCTGCAAGATGGATTATGAACACCAAACATACACTTTTATTCCTTCAATTCCCAATTACAAAGAACTATAACCTACTCCCTTAATTGACGTATTTTCCCTTTTAAGCACTACATAATTATATGCATAAAATAATAAAAATATACAAGTACAACATACCAATACGATAAATAGATAACACACTGACTACCAGTATTTTGTAAAACCCATTGTTTTACATTACAAAAGAGGTTGTTTTATCGTGTAATAGTGCCTGTTTTGCATTGCAAAACAGGCACTATTACAAAGCGAAAGCATAGGTATTATTATTCAATAGCCTTTTCTGCATAAATCAAGAGCATTTTTATGCATTGTCTATACCTGAATTTTGAGCATAACTTATTGTATATTTCACATTCTATTTGCATCTTCAACACATGATAAAAGCATAAATAAATCGCTCCTATACAGCAAATATTGTATGTACAAAATATAATTTACAGATAATATAGTAGCGACATTGAAGAACTATTTATTATGTTATTCAAATGTACAACTGCCACCAATCAAATGTTAGGTGAGTACTAAACCAGACTAACAGTTCAAGATAAGACACGTATAATATGCTATCTACAAGCAACAAAACATTCAGTTGAATAAAAAAACTCCATTAGTATTGTAAAAACAACAATACCAATGGAGCTATTTTCTTGTTATAATAAGATAAGGTGTACCTACTTTTATTCAGCCGTTTCCTCTTTCTTCTTACGAGTTGTACGCTTTTTCTTAGGCTTTTCTTCTAATGCTTGTAGTTTCACACCAGCCAATTCAGGGTCGATAAGAATACGTCCACAGTATTCGCACACGATGATTTTCTTGTGTATCTTAATATCTAACTGACGCTGAGGTGGGATTTTATTAAAGCAACCACCACACGCATCACGTTGTACATACACGATACCAAGACCATTGCGCGCACCTTTGCGAATACGCTTGAAACTGCGGAGCAAACCTGTTTCAATCTTTGTTTCGAGTTCTCCAGCCTTTTCCTTCAAATCATCTTCCTCGTCTCGTGTTTCTTGCATGATTTCATCGAGCTCTGCACGCTTCTCTTCAAGCGCCTTATGACGATCATCCAACACCGCTTCTGTATTAGCAAGATTGTCTTGACGTTCCTGAATCTTAGCCTGCGCCTCGTCCATCTTCTTCTTGCAAAGCTCTATTTCCAATGTTTGGAACTCTATTTCCTTAGTCAACATGTCGTATTCGCGGTTGTTAGCCACTTGTTCTAACTGCTGATTATAGCGTTCCAAGCTTGCTTTTGCACGTTCAATATCTCCTTTGCGCTGTATGATGGCATGATGGAAATCGTCAATTTCATATCGTATCTTGTCGATACGTGTGTTCAAACCAGCAATCTCGTCTTCCAAATCACGCACTTCGAGTGGCAATTCGCCACGCAATGCACGCTTTTCATCGATTGCCGAAAGTGTTGTTTGCAACTGATAAAGATGCTTCAACTTGTCTTCTACTGATAAGTCTTTAGGGTCTTTCTTTGCCATTGTTATATTTCTATTTTGCGTTTATTTTTCTTTCTTGTTTCTTTTTACACCTTATTATATATATATAATAGGGTTTGTATTTGTTTGCGCAATGTGACATTTCACGCCCGAGCACTGCTTTTCAATGATTTCTTTGAACACTTCAGTCGTAAATTGTTCACTCTGATAGTGTCCAATTGAGCATATCTGTATTTGCTGTTCATGTCCGAAAAAGTCGTGATAGTGCATTTCGCCTGTAACGAAAGCATCAACTCCCTGACCTATTGCAGCCTTCAATAGAAACGACCCAGCCCCTCCACAGAGTGCCACTCGCTTTATAGGACGACGCAAAAGTTGGTTGGCTTGCACACATTCTACCTCAAACTGACGCTTTAAAAGAAGTACAAAGTCATCGGCTGCCAATGGTTCTGCAAACTCACCAAGCACTCCCGAACCTCCAAAAACTTCCCCTTCATCAGTTCTGACCGACTGCAACTTTCCAAAGAAACGAACATTTTGAAGTCTCATTCGCTCGGCAATCTTGAAGTTTACACCTCCCGTTGCAGCATCTATATTAGTATGCATAGCTACAACAACGATATCATTCTTAATCGCCTTAATCACAGTTCGTTGCACATAGTTTGTGTCTGATATTTGGGCAAGCTTACCAAAGATAAGCGGATGGTGCGCTACTATCAGATTGCAGCCAAGTTTTATAGCCTCGTCCACTATCTTTTCAGTTACGTCAAGGCACAATAAAGCCCCTGACACTTCCGCCCCTGTCAATCCAACTTGCAGGCCAGCATTATCGTAACTTTCCTGTAAGGGCAGAGGCGCAAACTTCTCAAGGGCATCAATAACTTCCTTAATTTTCACGCTACGCATAAATTTAGACTGCAAAGATACGAAATTAAACTTAAACAACAATGTATCAAGACTTAATTCTTACTAATTTGGAACTATTTTCTACGCATTTTTATGATGAGAATATCTTTTATTTATCAAAACATAGAAAAAACATAACAATCATAAAAAACCACCTTACAAGTTTTGATATCATTCTGTTTTTAACTATCTTTGCATCTAATAGATTAGTAAAAACAAATAAGAACATGGAAATAGCAGAAAGATTTATTAACTATACCAAGTTTGACACACAGTCAGCAGACGAATCTGAGACTGTGCCCAGTACTGCGAAACAACTCGTTTTCGCTAAGTATTTAAAGGAAGAACTTGAGCGCGAGGGACTAAAAGAAGTAGAAATGGACGAAAAGGGCTACATTTATGCCACACTTCCAGCTACTACAACAAAAGAAGTTCCTACTATTGGATTCATCGCTCACTACGATACTGCACTCGATGCAAGCGGTGCAAACATCAAAGCGCGCATCGTTAAGAACTACGATGGCAGCGATATTCAGCTCAACGAAAATATGGTATCATCACCAAAGCAGTTCCCTGAGCTTCTCGAACACAAAGGAGAGGACCTTATTGTTACCGATGGCACCACCCTACTCGGTGCCGATGATAGGCAGGTATAGCAGAAATAGTACAGGCGATGTGCTATTTGCGCGACCATCCAGAGATTGAACACGGCAAAATCCGTGTAGGTTTCAATCCAGATGAGGAGATTGGACGAGGCGCTCACCACTTCGACGTAGAGAAATTCGGCTGCGAATGGGCGTATACCATGGACGGTGGCGACATTGGACAGCTGGAATACGAGAACTTTAATGCTGCTGGTGCAAAGATTTATATCAAAGGGTTGAGCGTTCACCCAGGCTATGCGAAAAACAGAATGGTAAATGCTAGCCTCTTGGCAATGGAGTTTAATGCGATGTTACCTAAAAATGAGACTCCTGAAACAACAGAAGGTTACGAAGGATTCTACCACTTAATCGGTGTTGAAAGTCGTTGCGAAGAAGCTAAGCTTAACTATATTATTCGCGACCACGACCGAGATAAGTTCGAAAATCGCAAGAAAGTGATGGAGAATTGCGTAAAAGCGATGAACGAAAAGTATGGTGAAGGCACGGTTGAAATAAAGATGAACGACCAATATTACAACATGAAAGAGAAGATAGATCCAAACATTCATGTTATTGACCTCGTTGTCAAAGCCATGCAAGAAGCTGAAGTTACACCATTAGTACAGCCTATTCGTGGTGGTACCGATGGTGCGCAGCTCAGCTTTAAAGGACTTCCATGCCCTAATATCTTTGCTGGTGGTGTGAATTTCCACGGACCTTACGAGTTTGTATCTATCCAAGTGATGGAAAAAGCTATGCAGGTTATCATCAACATAAGTCGCCTTACAGCTGGTTATAACGACTAATTAGAAGTTCGTCTGTCGACTTTCGGCGGTTCATAAATACGAAGAGGAACACTACAAAGTCTGCTCTCACCACATTTCGGTGCTACGATTAGCTCGAAAAACGGAGAGAACAGTTTGTGGTGTTCATATTTTCAACAGTGGGAATGCGTTCCACCTTAATTATATTAGTGCAGCTGCGAAAACATTTTAACGTAGCTATAAAAATATATTAGCATAGATGCAAAAACGTTTCAGCATATTTACGAAAGCATGTCAGGACAGCTTTGAATATATAAATATGTAGCTAAAAAGAACATTAACACAGCTGCAACTAATGCTAACACATAAAATAAAACTACTCAAACACTTATAACGCTGCTTATGTCAGAACTCCCCGTACTTGTAGAAGACCTTGCCTTAATTCTTGTGGTGGCAGGTTTCGTTACTTTATTATTTAAGAAACTCAAACAACCGCTCGTACTCGGCTATATTGTTGCAGGCTTTTTAGTTTCACCACACATGCCTTACATTATGAGCGTGCTTAATGAAACAGACATTAAAACGTGGGCAGATATTGGTGTTATCTTCCTTTTGTTCTCATTAGGATTAGACTTTTCGGTCAAGAAAATATTGAAAATGGGAGCCTCCCCCATTATTGCCGCCTGCACAATTGTATTCTCTATGATGGCATTAGGCGTTATTGTAGGAAACATTTGGCTGGAAACAAATGGATTGCATATTCCTTGGAGGTATGGTAGCCATGAGTTCAACTGCAATTATCTATAAAGCATTTGCCGATATGGGCCTTCTTCAGCAGGCATTTGCCTCTACTGTGATGAGCGTACTTATTCTTGAAGACATTCTCGCCATCGTTATGATGGTAATGTTAAGTGCCATTGCCAGCGGAAACAGTCCAGATGGCGGACAGCTAATAGAGAGTGTGCTCATGATAGGTTTCTTTCTTATCTTGTGGTTTGTTATCGGTTTGTTTGCTATTCCGTCGCTTTTGCGCAAGGTACGTGGTATACTCAACAGCGAAACCCTTTTGATTGTTTCGTTAGGACTTTGTTTTCTCATGGCAGTTATTTCTACAAAGGTTGGTTTCAGTGCCGCTTTTGGCTCGTTTGTAATGGGCAGTATATTGGCTGAAACTATCGAAGCAGAGAAGATTATCAAGGTTGTAGAACCCATAAAGAACCTCTTTGGCGCCGTATTCTTTGTATCTGTGGGTATGTTAGTAGACCCTAAGATTCTTGTAACCTATGCTGTGCCAATCCTAATCCTTGTTATTACCATCCTTGTAGGTCAGGCTGTGTTTGGCACAATGGGCTATATGTTTGGCGGACAGTCGCTTAAAAATGCTCTTCGATGCGGCTTTTCAATGGCGCAAGTGGGCGAATTTGCTTTCATTATCGCCACTTTAGGATTGTCTTTGGGTGTTATTAGTAAGTTTCTCTACCCTGTTGTAGTTGCCGTTTCGGTAATAACAACCTTCCTTACCCCCTATATGATACGTGGTGCAGAGCCTACGTACAACTTTTTACTACGCCATATGCCCAAGCAATGGGTACGTCGCGTATCTCATATAGATGTAGGTACGCCGCAAAACCTATCGTCTGACAACCTATGGCGCACACTTATCAAAGCGATAGTGGCTAATACTGTCGTCTACGGAATTCTTTCTGCAGCCACCATTGCTATTATGTTCTCGCTTGTTCTGCCTATTATGCGCAACTTCTCGGTAGAATTAACAGGCAATCACTGGGCAGGCAATGCGGTATGCGGATTCCTTACTATCTTGTTTATAGCTCCTTTCCTACGCGCTTTCGTAATGAAGAAGAACCATTCTGAAGAGTTTAAAACCCTTTGGACGCGAAATCGCATGAATCGCCTGCCTCTTGTATTTACCATTCTCGTAAGAATGGTGGTGGCACTTGCCTTCATTTTCTACATATGCAACTATCTCACACGCTTCACAAATGCGCTTATGATAGTTATTGCAATTGGTATCCTAACGCTAATGATTATGTCTCGTGGCATGAAACAACGTAGTATACGCTTAGAACGCCTCTTTATACAGAACCTTCGTAGCCGTGAGATAGCGGCACAGGTACGCGGAAGCAGAAAACCGCTGTTTGAAGGACACCTATTAGATAGAGATATCCACATCGGTGAATTCGATATTCCAGAAGATTCGCAATGGACTGGTAAGACATTATACCAACTAAAGCTTCGCAATCGTTTCGGTACGCACGTCAGCAGCATTCTCCGTGGCTCTCAAAGACTGAATATTCCGCGTGGTAATACCATTGTTTTTCCTGGCGACAAGATACAAGTCATAGGTAATGACCAGCAGTTGGCAGCTATCTCAGCAGCTATTCGAAGCGAAATTCGTCCCGAAGACAACGACATAGAGAAGCGCGAAATGATTTTACGACAGATTGTTTTATCGGAGAAGAGTCCGTTTATAGGGAAATCGTTAAAGGATAGTGGCATACGTGACGAGTACGATTGCATGGTAGTAGGTGTAGATGAAGGGCAAACACATATTACGCTCATCAATCCTTCGCATGCTTTAACCATAGGCGACATACTATGGGTAGTAGGCGAAAAAGAGAATATTAAGCAAATACAAGCCACCAACGAATAGAACAAAAAATTGTTTTTAAAACATTATAAAATTAATATTAAACATATATGTTATTGAATCTTATTTTCATTATCTTAGGAATTGCCATCGTATTATGGGGTGCTGACCGACTCACTGAAGGCTCGGTAGCAGTTGCAGAGCGCATGAAAATTCCACAAATTGTTATTGGTCTCACCATCGTAGCTATGGGAACCAGTATGCCAGAGTTTTGTGTTAGCTTGATTTCAGCACTCAAAGGTACTCCCGACTTGGCTGTCGGAAACGTTGTTGGTTCGAATATCTTCAACACATTACTGATTGTTGGTGCTGCCGCAACCATTGCTCCAATGGCTATTTTGCGCTCTACTGTAATGAAAGATATTCCATTTGCCCTCGTAGCATCGGTTATTTTGATGATGATGTGCTTTGATGGAAAGATTGGCCGCATCGATGCTGTTATATTAACCCTTCTCTTTATCACCTTCATGTACATGACTTTGAAAGGTGCTAAATTAGAAAAGCAAGAGTTAGAAAAGGAGAATGAGCTTGCAGAAAAGGCATTAGAAGTTGTTCCAAAGATGAGTTCTACCATGTCTGTGGTATGGATTATTGTTGGTTTAGCATGCCTTATCGGTGGCAGTACACTGTTTGTTGAAGGCGCTTCAAAGTTTGCAACATCGTTAGGAGTATCTGAAGCTGTCGTTGGTCTAACTGTTGTAGCGGGTGGAACATCGCTTCCTGAACTTGCTACAAGTGTTGTTTCAGCCCGAAAAGGCAATAGTGGTATTGCTATTGGTAACGTTTTAGGTTCTAATGTATTCAATGTTCTTGGCATCTTAGGTGTTACTGGTGTTATTTGCCCTATGCAACTGCAAGGCATTACCATCACCGACTTGTCGATGTTGGTAATCTCTATGATTATGATTTGGTTCTTCTCGTTCACCAAATATGTTATCCAACGTTGGGAAGGACTGATTCTTAGTGCTACGTACGTAGGCTATATTGCTTATCTTATAAGCAATGTGTAAGAATATTTGACACATGTAAACAGCATATAATAGTAGTTTACCAATAATAAGAAGAGGGTGTGTCAAAATTGATACATCCTCTTTTTATTCTTCCTTTACCTTGTCTACCACATAATTCGTTATTTACTGCAGCTATGCTGCTAATTTCATATAAAATGATTTATAGGGCTTTAAATAGCCTATATAAACTTGTATAGAGCATCTGAAGGTGCCTAAAAGTACCTCCATAATGTCTTTTAGTTCCTTGAGATTGGTTTTTCTACACATTTTCCCTATGTTAAAGGCAATAGCAAAGAAGGCAAAGTCCATATTGACCTTGTCTTTTCCAAAATGCCTAAACCTCTTATAGGCTTTATTATATTTTGTTTGTCCAAAAACAGCTTCAGGTTCTATGCACCTTCGTCCTCGATGCTTGATGCCTTCTTCCGAGGTCAGTAGTTCCCGTGCCTTTTTGTTTATAGTGCTGTAGTTGATGGTTTACTTCTATAATTCTGTTCCCTCTTGCCTTAAAAACATGAGCCTCTCAACGGACAACCATCACAGCGTTCTGCCTGATAACGTACGCTGTAAGTAACGAATCCGTTAGAGGTTAGGGAACGCTTCATACCTATACGCTTCATATGCTGTCCCATAGGGCAGACGTAGAAATCCTGTTCCTTATTATAATAAAGGCTTGCGGGACTGAATGGGTTAGGTGTGTAACGTGGACGCTGCTCTTTATGGAAGTAGTTATACTTCACATAGGCTTCCATATTATGTACGTCCATGAACAGATAGTTCTCCTCGGAGCCATACCCTGAATCGGCTACGACTGTCTTGGCATAACGATGATAGCGTGATTTGAAAGACTCCAAGAAAGAAGAAAGTGTGAGTGTATCGGTACGGTTAGCATAGAGTGCAAAGTCGGTGATAAACTGGTTCTCAGTTGCTATCTGCAGATTATATCCAGGCTTAGTCTGTCCGTTGCGCATAGCATCCTCCTTCATGTGCATAAACGTGGCATCAGGATCGGTCTTGCTGTAGGAGTTTCTCTCTCCCATAACCTCAAGGTGCCAGTCATACTCCTGGAGTTTATTACGTTTCTTCTCTAGCTCTTTAAGCTGTTTTTTCTTGGTTCTAACAGCCTGCTTCTCTTCTTTTGTCTTAGGCTCAGGGACTGATTCCAAAGACTTGTTCAATTCCTCGGATATCTCATTGAGCAGAGCTGCAGTAAACTCGACACCTTCTCTCTTAGCGGCATTGTCCTGCGCTATGACATCATCAACCTGAAGCAAGAGTGTGCGTATTTGTTCCTGCAACTTGGCGCGGTTCTTTTCCACGGTTCTCTTCCAAACGAAGGTATACTTGTTGGCTTTCGATTCTATCTTTGTGCCGTCAATATATTCAACGTCAAGACTTATCAAACCTTTGGCTGCAAGTACTAATACGACTTGTGTAAAGATATTGTTGATTTCCTTTTTTTCACACGATTACGAAAACGATTGATGGTAATAAAGTCAGGCTGCTCATATCCTGCCAGATAGATGAAATGAATGTCACGCTTGAGAAGCGACTCTATGCGACGGCAGGAATAGATATTATTCATATAGGCGTAAAGAATCACCTTGAGCATCATTTGTGGATGATAAGGCTTGCGACCACTGGGCTTATAAAGCTTGTAGACATTATCCAACATAAGATTATCCACCAAGGCGTCTAAAAGACGAACAGGGTCGTCTTCTGCGATATCCTTATCGATTCTTTGAGGAAAAAAAGAATCATTTTCTTGTGTATGTAAGAACGAAAGTGTATCTTTGTCATAATGAGATTTTTTTTAATGCCTAAAGGTACAAAAAAACTTTAGGGAAATAGCAAAAGCCCTGGCTTGAGAAAGTCGGGGCTTTGTGCATAAAAAAGAGGATGTATCAATTTTGACACACCCTCTTTTATTATAAAAGTATAGTAGTAAACAAAGAGAATGAAAACTAAACGATAATAAGACCAAGAAGTCTTTACTGCTACCTTAAAAAGAAACCAATAAATCTTAGTAAACGTACTAATAATGGGAGAGAGAAACGTAAAAATTTATTATTCTTAGTTCAATCGAATAACAACCTCATATTCAACGCATTACAAAACAGGCACTTTTGCATTGCAAAAGAGCCTGTTTGAGAACGCAATAGTGCCTGTTTTGCGATGCAAAACAGGCACTATTGCAAAACGAAAGCAATTCTATCGTTTTCTGTTGATATGTTCTTTACAAAAGAAGAGTGATTTTATTGTTCTTTCCTACCCCATTATCTATTTTAAGACAACTACGTTTTGGGTTAAGGAAAGAGAGATTAATACCACTGAACAGCCTGCGTTATGCCGCTTCGTTTGTCGTATTTCAGTGCATCGGTAAGTGTTGCTGCATTACAACGGAAAGTAAAGTTGTACGATGTGTAAGGTGCTAATACGATAGAAGCACTCATATTAAAGCAGTGCAAATCGCGCGAAAGACTTGCCGTTGTCATACTTAAAGCATGATTATCAAAGTCGTATCCACTTGCAAAGTTAATATTCCAACCATCGCTAATGCGGATATTACCACTTACGTTTAATGTCTGCGAGAACTTATAAGGATAGCACATGGTCTTCTTATTAAATCGTCCTTGTTGGTTTTCGCGCATTGTTATACCATAACCGAAGGTTAAAGACCATGGCATATTAAAGCGCATATAACCTTCAGAGTCGGTTTCTGCGATACTACCTCCACGCTTTTTAGCTGCGTGTTTGCCTCGTTCCATCGTGTCGTCCATATTCGATTCCACATTTGGATCTGGTCCTTCGTCATCAGTTTGAGTATTTTTATCGTCTTTTTCCTTACCTCCTCCAAACCATTTCTTAATCTTTTCTGGTGTAAGAGTGAACGAGAAGTTTTGCGACATACCTTGGAAGCGAGGCAAACGACCATATCCCCACTCGGTATGATTACCAACATAAGGGGTTCCGTTTGCATCTAATTCATAAGCGTATGTAGCAAATTGTGCATTCATAGAGAAAGTATAGTTTTTCCACCATTTCAATCTGAGACGCACACTAAGGTCGCTCCATTTGTGGAAATCGGCAGCTGCATTATACGACATTGATGCTCCCAACTCATCAATAATACTGAGTTTCTTATATCCCGTAGAGTCTTTGTCGCTTCGTATCTTCATTTCGATGTTGTTACCAATGTCCCATGTTATCATCTGCGTCTTACTACTGCCAGGCACACCATACATGCCTTCTTGGAACGGAGAGTATGGTACAAGCTTTACGTCGCCATTTGCGTCGGTATATTGATAACTATCGTAGTATCCATAGCGTTTTGTTCCAAAGTTAGGCGAGTAAGAAAAGCTTACTTGCGGAGTGATTACGTGGCGAATAGCTTGTATCTTATTGCCAAATATCTTCTTATTTGGAACCCAAAATCCATATAACTTCGTGCTGGCACTAAGGTTTAGCGACCAGTTATAGATGTTATAGAAGCCCGTTAAGGTATCGCGTCGTTCCTCAGACTTAACGTTATCCCAACTACGCATAATCTTATTGGTGTACATTCGGTCTGTAAAATTGAACGAAGGATTAAGGTTTATGTAGTTGAATAGCGTGAAATTGCCCTGCACTGGAATATTGTGTTGGAAGCCATGTCGCCACTCTTTTGCAAAGTTAGCCTTTAAAATGCGATTCTCTTTTGATGTAATTGAATTCGACAACTGACCAGTATAGCTCATAGAAATCTTCTCATACCAACGCTCTTTACCCGCAGCTTTTTTGCGTTTGAACGGATACAGACGGCTAAGACTAATATTAAGGTCGGGTAATGTCAAACTGAGAGTTGAATCGCGCATACTCTGTGAAAGATTGACAGTTGTACTAATAGAAAGTCCTATGCTTGGAAATTGTCTTGACCAGCTTACAGATGATGTACGCGTAGACTGAGTAAGAGTCTGCGGATTATACATACTGTTTAAGTTATTGCGTTCATAACTTGAGCTGGCAAAGTTTACACTAGCCGACAAAGTACTATTTGGATTGGCCTTAGCGTCCTGCTGATGATTCCATTGAAGCTTGAAACTCTTTTCCGCAACATAGTCAGGTAGTCCCTTATCGCCCGTCTTTGTTTTCTGGAAACTAAAGAGGAATGAACCCGAATATCTATAACGCTTGCGGTAATTACTTGCTGCACTGACTCCCCAAGAGCCACGAGTATAGATTTCTCCCAATAGTTTTAAATCCCATTTATCGTTAATGGCAAAGTAATAACCACCATCTCGAAGATAGAAACCACGTTCGCTTTCTTCACCATAACTTGGCATGATGAGTCCGCTGGAATATTTTTTAGAGAATGGGAAGAAGCCATAAGGAATAGCTAATGGTAGCGGAACATCTGCAACAACAAGATAAGCTGGTCCGAAAACAACATCTTTACCGGGACGAACCTTTGCACGCGACAATGCAATATAGAAATCAGGATGTGCCTTATCGCAAGTTGTATATCGGCCATGCTGCAAGTAAACAACGCCCGAAGAATCACGTTTAGCTTTTTCTCCTGTTATGTAACCTTCCTCTTGTTGGGTATAAATGCCCTTAATCATTCCCTTTTTCGATTTGAAATTGAATGCCATCGAGTCACTACTGTATTCTTGTCCACCAAGAGAAAACTGTGGTTTACCTTTAATTCCGTTTTCTTCTGTTGAGTCGGTAGTTCCATTTGCACGCACAAGATTGCTATCTATGTTCATGTAAACCTTATCACTGCTCAGCTTCATGTTCTGATAATTCATCTTTGCAGAGCCATAAAGATGAGCAACACGAGTCTTTGCATCATAGACAAGTGAGTCTTCAGCAGAATAAGTTACGGGAGATTCTATTCCATTCGACCTTGATTTCATAACACTATCAATGTGAATAGAATCGTCGATGGCCTTATTGTGCTTGTAAATAGCAAGCTGCAAAGAGTCCATCTGCGTAGTATCGACTTCCGTTTTCACTGTATCTTTATGGTTTTTTACAGGCTTTGTTCGTTGTACGTAGGCCGTATTAGCATTGCTAACAACACTAATGAAAGGTGAAAATAAAGAAGATACGAAAGGAGTTGCCACTGCAAATGCGATGACAAACGAGAAAACGAATATGAGAAACTTTACTTTCATTACCTTAATAACTCGCAAAATTAAGCAAATATTGGGATAAATTGGAGTTATTTCTTGATTTTAACGTTTTATAGGAGCAAATCGATTGTGCCAAGCAGAGAACCTTTCTACCCCTTCATTACCAAATTTTTCCAAACTCTTTACAGCTTGTTCGAAAGTTTTTTCCACATCTAAATGAGTCTTAGAGAAGAACTTGTCTGCATAGCAAATCAGTATTTCCTCTTCTGTTTCGGGCAAAAAATCTTGTTCTGGGAGAGGAATTCCTTGTTCTACTATCTCTTTTTTAGTAAGTCCTGCACCAGTATGACGTTCACAAACACGTGCATGTTGTGGATAACCTTCAGCTCTTAATAAATCTGCTCCTATTCTTCCATGACAAACATAAGGTGCTTTGCCAAAGCATTGAATACCTTGAGCATTACACTGAAATATTCCAATGTCGTGAAGCATAGCCGCTTCTTCTACAAATTGTCTATCTAATTGTAGTTCTGAATGCTGGTCTATTATTGCCAAAGCCTTATTCGCAACACTCCGACTATGTACGAGCAATATCTTTTTAAGTTCGTTTTCTTCGGGATAAAACTTATCTATAATGGCTTGAAAGTTCATTGTTGTATTGATTTTTTCTTACTTTTCTTTATCGCTTGTAATACTTTTGTTCGTGCACATTTCATTCCTGGCGAAAGAGGAATACCATCGTAAGTGTGCAATATTGCTTCTAACTCTTGCAAAAGCTCTGGGAAGAACCTGCATTGCTGGTAAGAAACATAAATGCTAAGCGACTTAATGGCTACTGGTTGAGCTATATTTGTAATGTTATCAAGACAGAAATCCAGAAATGGTGTGGTTATTTCTTCTTTCGAAAAGGGCTGTCTTAAAAGAGTTGTAAGTAACAAACGTGCTTTTGTAGTACTTGAAGTGTTCATTACTTCTGCAATTATGAGATGCTTTTTGCTAATCAAACGTTCCCGTCCATCTTTATTAAAACAACTCATTATCCATGCAACATTCTCTGAAACTCTAGTTTCTTCATCGTATAAGAGTTGAAAGAACTCGTCAAACTCACGGTCGTTGAAGGAAGTCTGAACCAAAGAAGCAAAGTCTTTAACCTCTTCTCCGCAGATTCTTTTCATTATCTGACTGCGTAATTCCATACTTTTATAACAACAAAAGCAGAAAACTTAGCTCTTTATAAGCCTCTGTTTGTTCCCGTCAGCAATGCTATTTCCCAGCTCATATAAAAGAAAAAACGATTCATTCACAGACCATGAAAGCTTTTAAGCTTTATAATTCGTGAATGAATCGTAGTTTTTCTTATTCAGTTAAAACTCTTATTTTTCGTCGCGTTGAATGTATGCAATTACATCACCCTTATTGATTTTAGAGCCTTGCTTTGCATTTATTTCTACTAATTTACCACCCAATGCAGCAGGAATTTCTACGAATTCGCCCCACGGAGCCAAGATATAGCAGAACTTTTCTCCTTCTTTATATTCCTTACCAATGAATGGTTCAACTGCAGGAGCAGCTTCTCCATCTCCTTGGAATTCCCAGAATATTTGTCCCTTAACAGGAGAAACAATAGCATCAGCCTTTGCATGTTTAAATGCTGTAGCTTCTTCTATGCTAACCTTATCACCAAGTTTAGCATCTTTCGCCTTCTGTAAATCAGCCAAGAAGTTCTTTTTAGCCTGACCGCTCTTATAGTTGCGATATTGTTCTGGGTGCATAGCAAGTTCGAAGAGTTCTTCATCGTCTTGTCCGTACTCCCAACCATTTTCGTCCATTTCCTTACGGAAATCGTCCAATGCATTAGGCAATAAAGTATGTGGATCTGCTTCTGTAAATTCAAGACCTTTTTTTCTTTAGCAAGTGCAATAATTTCGTCAGCAATCTTACCTGGCACCTTACCGCTCTTTCCAAGAATCATACCCCACATAGAATCGTCCATCATAACGAAACGACCCTTACCTTGTTCGATAGTAAGAAGGTTCATCAAGGCTATATTCTTAGTATATTGAGAGAATGGAGTTACCAATGGAGGATAACCTACACGTGGCCAAACATAAGCAACTTCGTCGAAAAGTTTCACCAACATATCGTCCAAAGAAAGTTCTGCTTCGCCTTTCTTCTTACGAAGATTATTGATAGTTGCGTGAATACCACCGAGGTCGGCCATCATAGAACCCATCATACCACCTGGAAGACCACAACCGAGGAGCAAAGAACTGCTAATTTTGTTCTTCGGATTGATGAAGTAACCCAACCATTCATCGATGAATTCTTGTGTCATAGCACGTGCCTTCATGTAAGCATCCATGTTTATTTCAGGCACATCAAACCCTGCATTCTTCAGCATACTCTGAACAGAGATAAGGTCTGGGTGTACCATACCCCATGATAATGGCTCAATCGCAACATCAAGAATATCTGCGCCATTCTTTGCAACTTCAAGCATTGACGCCATTGACAAACCTGGACCAGAATGTCCGTGGTATTCGATAATGATTTCAGGGTGTTTATCCTTAATCATTTTTGTAAGTTGACCAAGGAAAGCAGGTTGTCCGATACCTGCCATATCTTTCAAACAGATTTCTTCAGCACCAGCTTCTATTTCTTTATCAGCAAGTTCACAATAGTATTCCAAAGTGTGAACAGGCGAATTAGTTATACAAAGCGCAGCTTGTGGAATCATACCAGCTTCTTTTGCCCACTTTATAGAAGGTGCAATATTACGAATATCGTTCAGACCATCAAAGATACGAGGAATATCTACTCCCTGTGCATGCTTTACTTTATACATTAAGGCACGTACATCATCAGGAACAGGATACATACGCAATGCGTTCAAACCACGATCAAGCATGTGTGTTTGTATGCCTGCATCGTGTAATATTTTCGTATAAGCGCGAACAGACTCATTTGGATTTTCGCCTGCAAGCAGATTAACTTGCTCGAATGCACCACCATTGGTTTCTACACGAGCAAAACAACCCATCTCGACGAATACTGGAGCTATGCGAACCAATTGGTCCTTGCGTGGCTGAAACTTACCAGAACTCTGCCACATATCTCTATAAATGAGACTAAACTGAATTTTCTTTGCCATTTCTATACTTTTTCTTTCTTCTTTCTTGTTCAAAAAAATCATAATGCGCATAGGCATTACAATGTGCAAATTTAGGCAAAAAATATCACACTGCGGTATAATAGCCCATTTTTTTGCAAATATTGGCTAACTTATAGTAACAGAAAATAATAAAATCAAATATAACAAACAAACAGAACAAGATTGATTTTTTATCGTCGTATAGTTTATAATATCCCACATATAACACATTTACGATGGTTGTAACGCTCTATACGCCTTTTACATCACCTTACATAAAAAAAGTAATAATAAAAAGAAATGCAGGAAAAAAAGTTCTGCTTAAACATATTATAAAGAACCAGAGTTCGATAATAAGAAAGCATTGAAAGTATATCTTATAAAAAAACATTTCTAATTGTTTGTTTATTAAAAAAATGACAAAAAAAGCTTTTCTCATTTTTTTATTTTATATCTTTGTAAATAATCATAGTAAAAAAACAAATAAAAAAACAGAAAAATTATGTCGAAATTAACAAACACATTATTCGGATTAACAGTAGGGACAACAATAGGAATAGGATTAGGTGTTCTATTTGCCATAGATAAAGGAGAAAAACACTCGTAAAAAAATTAAAGATACTATAAGCGATAAGGTTGATGAATTAAAGGAACAATTAGAACACCTTACCAAAAAAATATGCGTGATAAATCATTAGAAGTTGAAAGTTCTTTAGAAGAGAAGGTAGACAAGCTTTTATCAGAGTCAGAGGATAAATCTGAAGACTTAATTGATTTATTAGAAAAAAATTGGAAACTTTGAAGAAAAATGGCTAAAAAAAGTAATTGAGCCAAGCATTTAATTAATAATTTTAAGTTTTAAAAAGTATGAAAAGAAATCTCAAATTAGTTACTATAATTTCTCTATTCATAGTAGCTATTTCTTTTTGTTTCTTGTAGTAAGAATGATGACCCTGCAGATAACGATATTTTTTTGTAGGAACATACAAAGGTAGAATCACTTATTTAGATGGAAACGTACATAAAGCTGCTGATAATGGTTCTGTAACTGTTATTAAAGCAGGAGGCAGTTACTATTTTTAGATTCTCAGATGGAATTCCTAATCTTAAAGGAGTTAAATTCAAAAAAAGAAGGTGATCACACTTTAGTAAACATTGATTTTTAAAGAAGGTGTAACATTTATTAGAATCAACGCTTCTACATTGAACATTCTTTATACTATGGATGGAAAAAAATATGGACTGCTAACGCAAAAAGATAGTTTTTTTAAAAATATAATAAAAAGCCCCGAAACATATTTCGGGGCTTTTATTATTATCGGATAACTATATATAAGATAAGATAAGATAAGATAGACACCTTAAATAAAACTATCATTATTCCCAATACTATTCAAATAGCATGAATTTCCTAACGGGATAGTTTTAAATAGTTAATTTCAAGCTACTTTCTATATTTAAAGAAATATTCTTAGAACACAACTTTAATATGTATAAAAATGTTCTCTAACAGCAATTTACTATGATGTCAAAAAAATTATAATTATAAAATTAAAAAAATTATAATTATAAACTTGATGGATTATTATTATAAATTCGATGGAATTTAATTATAAACTTTCTACCCTTTATTTATTATCTAAAAAAACTTATCTTTCTATTTTGAGAAACTCAAAGAAGAAAAAAATTATTTCTTATTAACGTAAAGATATGTGTTAGATAAAAAAAAGCCTTCTTGTAACACAACTTAGTTATTATTTTCAATGCTCGAATAAAAAAAGGTGTGCCGAAAAAGAAATTCGGCACACCTTTGTAGATGTATTATAAAGCTTAAAAGCAATTATTTACTAAACTCCGCAGCAGAATAGAATTATCAATTGCGCTGCAAGTATTCTTAGGAACATACTCAACGGATAAACCGTAGAATAACCTAACGCTGGTGCTTCAGTATTACAAACTGAGTTTGCATAAGCTAATGCTGGTGGGTCGGTATATGCACCTGCGACTGCACCCATAATGGTGAAATAATTGAACTTATATTTCATGCGTGCAATTGTTCCCACAATAAGGATTGGAATAATGGTGATTAAGAAACCTGTTAACACGTATTTCAAACCATCGCCCTCTGCTACAGTTTCCCAAAAACCTGCACCTGCTTTGATTCCAACTGATGCAAGGAACAATGCTAAACCTATTTCGCGCAACATCATATTAGCCGATGTGGTGGTATAAGTTACAAGTTTTACGTGATGACCAAAACGTCCAAGAAAGATAGCTATAATTAAAGGTCCACCTGCCAATCCTAATTTCAAAGGAACTGGCATACCTGGAATTGCAACTGGCAAACTTCCGAAAAGGATACCGACCACAATTCCGATAAAGATGGTTGCAATATTTGGTGCGTACAAACGTTTTTCTGAATTACCCATTAACTCTGCAACACGCTGTACATTCTCTTCAAAACCTACAACCATAATTCTATCGCCTACTTGGAAATGGTGATTATTACTTGCAAACAATTCAATGCCTTGACGACTGATACGTGTTACATTTACACCATATACTGAACGGAAGTGCAACTTACTCAAAGTCTTACCACTCATAGAGCTATTTGTAACAATTATACGACGGCTGATCATTTGTTGTGGCTGCTTTTCTTCGTGCCAATCTACCTCAATTTGTGGACCTATAAATGCAGAAATAGCTTCAGCGTCAGCCTCTGCACAAACAACACTTATTTCGTCGCCAAGACTCAAAACTGTATCGTTTGAAGGAAGCGATATAACACCTTCGTGCATTAAACGCGTACAAACAACATCACGATTTATGAAGTTGATTATTTCCTCCAAAGTACGTCCACTGATAATTGAGTTCTCAATGCGCAAATACATTGTGTGTGGTTTTGCATTTGGATTTTCAGCTTCTGCTTCAGATAATTGCTCGTTTTCTTTATCCATGTCAACTTTGCAAATAAAGCGTATAGCCAACGTTGCGCCAATTATTCCCACAACTCCCAACGGATAAGCACAAGCATAACCTGAAGCAATATCGAAGTTCTGTTTATCGGCAAAAACATTAAGTACAGCTTCTTTAGCCGCACCAAGACCAGGAGTATTTGTTACGGCTCCATACATAGTTCCTACCATCATGGGCAGGTTTTTCTGATCGCTGGTATCGAAGAAGATGTAGTAACAAGCAAACATTACTCCGATATTCAGCAAAATAGTAAGACAAGCAAGCATATTTAACTTTAGTCCGCCTTTTCCAAAAGTTTCGAAAAAGCCTGGACCTACCTGCATACCTATCATGAATACAAACAGAATAAGACCAAAGTCTTGCAAAATTGTCAGCGTTGATATTGGTCCTGTGAGCCCAAAATGTCCTGCTAAAATACCAACAAAGAGAATAAACGTTACACCGAGGGAAATTCCACCTATCTTTATTTTTCCAAGATAAACACCCAACGAGATAACTAAAGAATAGAGTAACACAATGTGTGCTACACTTTCTTGATTAGTAAATAATTCTTTTAACCAATTCATAAGTGTTATTTTATGAGTGCAAAGGTACTTATTTACTTACAATTAAACAACTATATCTAAGCTATTTTGCTCTTACCATAATTTACAAGCACTCACTTTTTATAACTTCCTATTATCCAAAGGAACACATTTATTTAAAGTTGCAGATAAACGAAAGTTGTTTAATTAATCAAACTATCATTTTGCAATTATAAATACATACGAATGAACAAGAAGTTAAAGGCTTAAAGCAGAAAAAATCATTCTCTCAAATTATTAAAAACAAGTAAAATGAAATCAGTTTAGGGACAACAAAGCAACATATTCGATAAGATATTACAAACCTTATGACAGGATTTCTTTTTCAAATGGAAGTTTTTTTATAATTTTGCGCCATCATGGAATATAAAATAAGGTGCAATAAATGTGGCGATGTTTTTAAAGCAAGAACAGAACGTCAAGGCTTACAAAAAGTGCGTTGTCCCTATTGTGGTAGTGTGCTGAATTGCCAATTGGGTGGTGATAAGCCTTTCCGAACAAAGGCCAGATCGGTTATTCCCTTCTCAGAAGCTAGAGAAGTGGATACAAAAACCGAAGAAACTCGACCAACAGCAAAGGTAAAATTCCTAAAAATGGCTACTGCTGAAATGCTGCAAGCTGCAAAAACAAAACTGAATAATCAGTCTCAACAGGTATCAGTATTAGCAGCAAGTACCACAGCTGCCACTACTGAATATATATCAAAATCGAGTTCAAGATTAAAAGCATTTCAAGAGAAATACAAGAATGGCGATTTATTGATTTTCTTCATAGGTAGCTTTACTTTCATCTTGCTTGTATTCATTGGGTTATACCTACTTTCAGTACTCACAAACTTTATTTACGACAGTCATTTATGGCTGTTTAAGAAGTACATTGAACTTAAAAACTCAATAGGTTTTTAGCTAGTTGGTACGATTTTAGTACGTATAAATACAAATCAATAGAACAGAAAGATGGCAATAGGAAAATGGATTGGCGGTGCACTTGGCTGGATTCTAGCAGGCGGCAACGTTTTAGGCGCAATAGCAGGATATTGTATTGGAACTTTGTTAGACGATGGTTTTAATGCTTCTAACGAAGGAAATAATTTTAATAATTATAGAGGACCATTCCAAAATGGGCCTTTTAATACACAATTTAACCACAATCCATTCGAAGAAGAGCGTAATTCGTTCCTCTTTTCAATGCTTGTGCTTTCGTCTTACATTATAAAAGCCGATGGAAAAATCATGCATTCTGAAATGGAATGTGTCCGAAGTTTCCTTCGAAACAACTTTGGCGAACAGTCGGTATCAGAAGGAGAAGCTATCTTATTAAAACTTTTTGAACTGCAAAAACAACGTGGACCTGCAGTGTTCAAAGAGTTAATACGAAAGAGTTGTGTTGAGATTTCCATGCACATGAATAGCGGACAACGTTTACAACTGCTCAATTACCTTATTATTATATCGAAATCAGATGGCAAAGTAAGTTCTGAAGAAGTTTCAGCTCTCAAAGAGATGGCATCATATCTTGGACTTTCAGAACAAGATGTAGATTCTATGCTCAATATGGGAGGTTCGTATAATTCGCCAAACGATCTTGAAAAGCTTACAGCATATTGGGTTTATCTCCTAACGCCACAAACGAAGAAGTGAAAGCAACCTATCGAAAGATGGCATTAAAATATCATCCTGACCGTGTTGGTACGCTTGGCGAAGATGTACGTAAAGCTGCAGAAAAGAAGTTCCAAGAGATAAATAATGCAAAAGAACAGATTTTCAAAGCAAGGGGGCTTTAAACTTCTGTTCACATATATATAAGGAAAGAAAAGATAATTTAGATAAAAGAAAGAAACCTCATCAAGTTTGCTACTTGATGAGGTTTCTTTCTATACGCTAATAACAATTTATTTGTATATTTCAGCCAATTTCTGTTGCAAGTCTTCGCCACGCAAATCGCTTGCTACAATTTTGCCTTGTGGGTCTAACAAGATATTTGATGGAATAGAACGGATGCCATAAATCTTACCTGCAGCACATTGCCAACCTTTTAAATCTGACATTTGTGGCCATTCCATACCAAGTTTCTTCACCATTGCAGTCCATGCATCTTTCTTTTGGTCGAAGCTAACACCAACAATTTCCAAACCTTTTGCGTGGTATTTATTGTAAGCTTCAACTACATTTGGCATTTCAGCACGACATGGTCCACACCAGCTTGCCCAAAAATCAACAAATACATAGTTGCCCTTTCCAGCATATTGGCTCAACTTAATTTCCTTGTCGTTCATGTCTTTCATTACCAAATCGGTGTACATAAGTCCTGGACGACGAAGCTCCAACGATGCAAGATGTTCTTTAGCAGCTTTCAACGATTCTTCTTTATAATAACCGCTTGTTGGATCTAAAACCTCTTTCAATTGGTCGTAGGTAAAGCCAGAATAAGCATCAGCTACATATTTTGCTGGAAACTTTGTATTCTTGAAGTTCTTAACTATCTCAAGTGTGAGCGCAGTATGCAATTCTGAGAGTGAATCGCTCTTGGCCATTATATTCTCAAATAGTTTCTCATCAGCAGGTGTAATGGCTTTTGGATCTTTCTGACGCAATGCTGCGTATTCCTTATCCAAAGTTGCAAATTCAGCGTAGATTTTGTTCATCTTTTCTTCATAAAGCTTAAAGTCTTGCGATTGTGCAAAACTTGTTAATGCCTGTGCAGCCATAAATGCTGCTAAAAACATTTTCTTCATATCATTTTTTCGGTTTAATTGTTTACTATTTATACCTAAATTTAATAGGACTCTCGTCCGATTTAGATGCAAAAGTAAAGAATTGTATTGATAAATCAACCATTCTTTAATATTTTTTTGTACCTTTGCCGCACTTTTTACAAATAGGGGTACTTGCTAAACCCCCTTTAACAAAACAAGACAATGACAAAAACAAAACAACAAGTGAGCGTGCTGTTCATGTTATTCAGCATACTCTTCTGTGTTTGCCTCATTGCGGCAAACATTCTCGAGACAAAGCAAATCTCAGTTTTAGGTATTAGCTTAACAGGTGGTTTAATCGTTTTTCCAATCTCTTACATCATCAACGATTGTGTTTGTGAGGTATGGGGATTTCAGAAAGCAAGACTTCTCATCTGGACCGGCTTTGCTATGAATTTCTTTTTCGTAGCTGTTGGTGCAATTTGCAATTGGATTCCAGGTGCTCCTTATTGGACAAATCAGGAAGGATTCGATGCTATTTTCGGTCTTGCGCCACGTATTGCTGCAGCTTCGTTTGTGGCTTTTATCGTTGGTTCCTTTGCTAATGCCTACGTTATGAGCAAGATGAAAATTCACGATGGTGGCAAACGCTTTTCGCTCCGCGCTGTAGTTAGCACTATTGTAGGCGAAAGTTGCGATTCTGTAATTTTCTTCCCATTGGCACTTGGAGGTGTTATCCCTTCTAACGAATTATTGAAACTGATGATTTGGCAAGTGATACTGAAAACTCTTTATGAGGTTATTGCACTGCCAATAACTATTCGTGTGGTAAAGAAACTAAAGGAACACGAAGGAGAAGATGTTTACGACAATGGCGTAAACTATAGTATCTGGAAGATTTTCAGCTTGAATTAAAAATGAGAAAAGGGATTATATTTTCCCTAAAAGAACATTTAAGGAAATGGAAAGAAACAACGAAGGATTAACACAACTGGGGGCAGCAACTACTTACAGTATGGATTATGCACCCGAAGTTTTAGAGTCGTTTGAGAACAAACATCAAGAAAAACGATTATTGGGTGCGTTTCAACTGCCCCGAATTTACCAGTCTTTGTCCAATAACAGGACAACCTGACTTTGCAGAAATTCGTATCTCGTATGTTCCTGACGTACGTATGGTAGAAAGCAAAAGTCTAAAACTTTATCTCTTCAGCTTTCGTAATCATGGCGATTTCCATGAAGACTGTGTTAATACGATTATGAAAGACCTCATAAGACTAATGGACCCAAAATATATTGAGGTTACGGGTATCTTCACACCACGTGGCGGAATCAGTATCTACCCATATGCAAACTATGGTAGACCGGGTACAAAATACGAGCAAATGGCTGAAACTCGCTTTGCTAACCATCAATAAAAGAAAGATTGAACGGAGAAGAAACAACAAATTAAAATCCCCGAGTGCTCACGCATTCGGGGATTTCATTATTACTAACAATCATACTATAACATCATGAATTAATATTTTATCGTAGCTATTTATTAATTCTAAACCAATCAATCGTATCTTTAAATTTATGAAACAATAACTTACACTCTGTAACAAAGCGTAATTAGCCTACTTCTATCTGTCGTGCTACCTTCTGAATGCTCTTGTTGAGTTTCGGAAGAGTAATGTTTAAGACTCCGTCAGCCATTCGTGCACCAACTTCATCTTTATTCACATCATCTGGCAAAATTAGGGTTTGCTCATACTTGCTGTAAGCGAATTCTCTGCGCAAATAACGTGTATTCTCATCTTTCACTTCAGCTTTCTTCTCCATTTTAATAACTAAGTCGCCTTCAGCGTTAAGACTAATATCGAAGTCTTCCTTTCTTAAACCTGGCGCAGCAAGTTCTACTGTATACTCAGTATCATTTACCAATACATTAATAGCTGGTGCAGTTGCATTTGCTTTTGGCATATTGTTGTTGTCAAAGAAGTCGTTGAACACTTCTGGTAACCATGAATTCTTGTAAATCATAATTTATTCCTCCTATTTAGTTTATTTGTTTCTTTGTTTACATCAAGTACATTGCAATACTTATACCAGTAGTTATTTTACGCCATTATGACATAAGTACATGTCAATTTGTCTCAATTTACAACATTACATCTATGCTATGCCTTTGTGCATTCTACTTTATAAAATCGCAAAGACTCTACGAGAATTATAAAAGCGGAATTATTTTCTTCTCAGAAAATATCTCTTAATCATCTAAAAATAACTCTGTATATTCTTATTCTATAAACCAAAAATAAACATTAAAAACATTGAGATTAACGCAAAGAATAATAGCTTCGTAACTTTCTTACAACCAATGCTTTGCAAAAGAGCCTGTTTTGCGAAGTAATAGTGCCTATTTTGCGCTGCAAAACAGGCACTATTGCAAAGTAAAACAACCACTTTTACTTTCGTGATATACTTTCTTTACAAAAGATAGGTTATTGTTTAGCTCCTAACTTGTACTTTTTTACCTAAAAGACATCGCTTCTACAAGAAACCTGTAGAAGCGATGTTGTTATTCATATTATAGTAGGAGGTTATTGCCTACCAACTCTAAAAGAATTTATTTATTCTTATAACTCAATGTAATCTGTAGAGTAAAGAACTTTACCATCGATTATACCATGTAAATATATCAATGGCTTTAATTTACTCTTATTTTCTATTTGACCAGTCCGAATATCAACTTTACACAAAATAAATCCTGATGTCCAAAAACGTCGAACATATTTTGGTATATATAACCTGAGTTCGGTATAAGAAATTCTTCAAAAAAGTTGTAGGAGTGGAATATTTTTCGTATCTTTATAGTTGATAATCAGAGTATTAACGAAAAAATCCACTCCTATGAATAGTACAAATTTAATAGAAATATTCTGTATTCTTGATGAATTCTGCAAGTTTTTTGCTCCTCAACTCAAAAAACGTCTGTTAGACGAGTCTAGTAAGCATCGCCGAAACCGTCCGTGTGTAATGAGCGATAGTGAAATAATGACTATCCTCATCATGTATCATCAGTCTCATTACATAGATCTTAAAACGTTCTATCTTCATGAGATTTGTGAACATCATCGTTCCGAATTTCCCCATACACTATCCTATAACCGATTTGTCGAGCGTCAGCAAAAGGTAAATATGCTCTTGTTGATATTTCTACAGACATGTGCCCTAGGCAAATGCACAGGCATTTCAATTATAGACTCTACTCCTCTGCGCAGTTGCCACATCAAGCGTATGTACAAGCATAAGACTATGAAAGGCTGGGCTGCCAAGGGCAAGTGTACTATGGGTTGGTTCTATGGATTCAAGCTACATCTTATCATCAATGACAAAGGAGAGATTATACAGTGGATGCTCACACCTGGCAACACTGATGACAGATACCCATTGAAGGACAAACACTTCACAGAAAAAGCTCTTTGGCAAGCTGTATGCGGACAAAGGGTACATTTCACAAAGTCTATTTGAGGAGCTATTTATTGATGATATACATCTGATAACAAAGCTACGAAGGAATATGAAAAATTCTATGATGCTATTGCAGGATAGAATTAGACTACGAAAAAGGGCTACTATAGAAACGGTCAATGACGAACTCAAGAATGTATGCCACATAGAGCATACAAGACACAGAAGCATTGACAACTTTGTAGCCAATCTTATTGCAGCAATTATTGCTTATAATCTTATGCCAAAAAAGCCAACTATGAATATTGAAATCATTGACAAAAGCAGGCTAATTGCATAAAGCTTATACCGAACTCAGGTTATATATAAATAGTTTTCGTCTAATAAAAACGGAGCACCAAAGAGTTCATCTTTACCTATCTGTTTATCATCAATAGTTAAACTACCAATCAATGGGGAACCCTGTGCAAATTCAGTTAGCCCATCATACCTTATAGTATGTCCTCCTATTTTCGACTGCAAAGGAAATATCCAAGGCGTATCAGATGTATTTAGAATAGCCTCAACTTGCATATTACTAATTCTTTTATCTTAATATTCTATATGCTGCTGTTAGTTACATTTGACTGTCACAAACTATCTGACTAATTAAAATCTTACGACTCATTATACCGAAAAAAGCGGTAACTCCTTTAGATAAAAATCCTCTTTTATAGCAATTTAATAGAGAATAAAAGCACCTTGTCCTGGTTTAGCCGTTACTTTTCTTCTTCGTTGCTTTCTTGACTCTCGTCTACTTCTTCCTCACCGGCAGGTTTCATTACTTCTTCGAAGTTCGAAATACCAGCCTTAATCAAAATATCATACCATTGCAATAACTTCTTTATATCACTATTGTGTACACGGTCGCGGTCGAAATCTGGTAGTATTTCAGCAAAATAATCTTGCAAATCTTTTGGAGAAGCCTTACGCCAGTCTAAAGATGTAGCCTTACCTTCTTCCTTCTCACGAACCTTTACAAGTACTTCGTACAAAGGAACATCGTCGCCTTCTGTAAACATTGAGATATCTGAAAGACTCGTTACACGATCAGTAGCGAATGTTGGAATTCGCTTTTTCTTCTCATCGATAGTTTCAACTATTAGGTTCATTTTAGCACGGCTTACCAATTTGTAAAGTCCTGGCTTACCTGCAATAGAAAGAATTGTCTGTACCATTGTTTCTTTATTTAATTTATTACTTATTCGTTTTTGATATTTCGTTTATAATTTTTTGGATTTGTACATCTATATTGCACTTTCCATCATTCACTATTTCATAATGACTATGCCTTAAAACCTCGTTTTGCGATAGTTGCTGATCTATCCATTCTTGTGCTTTTATTGGTGTTATGTCATCACGTAGAACTATACGCTGCACTCGAACATCGCGAGGAGCCGTTACACAAACCACCTTATCTATATGTACACGATTGATAAAACCACTATCAAAAAGTATGGCGCATTCCATATAGTCGTAACCTGAACGCTCAAAATCTGCAGCCACAGCTGGGTGAACAATATCATTAATAGCTTGCGCATTATCTTTACTATGCAAGAGAAAGGCTGCCAATGCTGCTTTTTGCAGTTTTCCATCAACGAAAACGTTCGTTCCTATTAAATCAGATAGTTGCTTTTGAATGTCAACAGAAGTGCGCATCAGGCGTTTTGCAGCCTCATCGCAATCGTAAACCGTAATTCCGAACTTGTGCAATCGCTCACAAACGAACGATTTTCCACTGCCAATACCGCCCGTTATAGCTACTTTCATTTCTGTTCAATAAGATAATCAACTACGTTTACAACAGGATGGGCATTGCGTATACCATTTGGTGCTGCCTGAAGATATACGTGACACTTCTCTGCACTACCATTAGCTACTTCTTTGTAGTCTACAACTAGCTTAAAACCATCGGGCAAGAGTTCTCTCGTTTCTATGTTCTTAGGCATCGAACGTAGGCGTTGTGAACCCACAGCAAACTTTACTTTCATCTTCCCAGGGAAGACTCTCATATTTTTATCGGCAGGCACATTGATAGCTTGGATTGGTACTTCTACATCTTCCTCAGTGAGAATATCAGGATAGAACTGTACTTTCACTTGATTAGGCAACGCCTTAGCGTTCTTTATTTTGGCTATCCGTACTTTCTGAGTCGTAATTTCGTTGAAGTTAGATACTTCCATTCGTTCAGTGTAAACATACTGAATGCTGTCCAATAACTTCTTCGATGCATAGATGGTTACGCTATCAGGTATGAACTGAACGCGTGCAAGATAATAACCTTCAGCAGGAGTTATCTTTCCTTGCAAACGCACTGGAACTTTTTTATTCCTTCCGTGATTGTAGCTATAAATAAGATTATTAGCTTTTACACTTACTATTTTCGAACTTGAATACATCTGTTGGGCAAGCATTCGCTGTATATCAGCAATAAAAATCTCTCCAGTATTTTCTGAACGATTACAATTTTCAAAATCAAAGGATAGCGAACGAAAACCACCATCAAAGATATAGCTTCCTATAACATATCCTTTGTCGCGCACAACAACCTTTACAACAGAATCTATTTCGCCTGTTAAGATCACATTTTTGGGTACACCAGACAAGCGAATGGGCACTGCAAACTCTTTTTCATACGAATCATCAAGAACATTTGTAAGCCAAAAGAGTCCACTTAACAGGAGAAAGAATAAAAAAACCAGAAACTCCTTGTTGATTAGTTTCGACAAGAAGTTTCTGATTATATCGATTATTTGCAGTCTCCTACCTACCATTTATGAAATTAGTTTCAACGCTTTTGTAAGTGATTACTTATTCTGGCTCATACGCATAGCCTCTGTATCAGCAAACACGTAACCCTTATCAACAGTGATAACAACACCACGTGCTACTTCAATTTCAATCTTGTTAGAAGTCATATCAATGCGTTTCACCGTGCCAAAGATACCACCGCCCGTAACAACAGAGTCACCTTCTTTAAGCGCATTTTGGAAAGCACGAATTTGTTTGCTTCTTTTGTTGTGGACGAATCATAAAAAGCCACATGATTGCAAAGACAGCAACCATCATAATAATCATAGGCATTGCGCCACCAGATTGCCCTGCAGCTTGTGCAGCAAGTAAAATAGCTGTATTCATTTTCTTATTTTATTTATTTAAATTCTTCGTTTGTATTTCTTTCGATCTCACCTTGTGGTACGTTTCCTTCAAGATTATCATTTTGCAAGTCGGCTTCTTCTCTTGAATTATTATTGTTTCTGTTCCATCGTTCGTTTCCATTGCGTTGTTGTCTACGCTCTGGCATTTGCTTAAACATCTTGCCTGTATCAACAAGGTATCTTGCAATCGCGTCAAGCATTCCATTGATATAACCGCCACTACGTGGAGTACTATAAAGTTTTGCAAGTTCTACATATTCGTTGATAGAAACCGAAATAGGAATATTTGGGAAGGTTAGCAACTCGGCAATAGCTATTTGCATTATAACAACATCCATGTAAGCCAAGCGAGAGAAATCCCAGTTTCTACTTGTTTCGCTCATATATCGCTGATAAGTATCGGCATTCAATATGGTCGAACGGAACAGTTTTATTGCGAACTCACGATCTTCATCATCTTTGAACTCAGGTAACAATTCCTGCCCAGCTTTATTCGTAGGATCAAAACGCTTGATAGTTTTAATCACAAACGTATCAACAATTTCTTTGTCATCGTTCCAATACAAGCTCTTTTCTTCAAGAATAGCATCTAATTCTTCGTTTTCTTGGATAAGTGTACGATAAATTTTTCGCCACATTTCGCGATCTGCATCGTAAGAATCATCATCGCTTGCCATATACTCTTGGTATATCACACTCTCTTCTATTTGATCACAGAGTTTTCTTACAGCCTCCATATCATCTTCCCAACGATATTGTTGCCCTTCAAGAAATAAGTTTAACTGCTTATTTTCCTCAAGTTGTACAGCAAACTTATTATAAGCAAAGCGGTCAGAAGGCATGTCAGTACCTTCGCGTTTCGCTCTATTGGTTAATATTTCTACGCGGCGGCGCTCCTCCTGCGTGATAGAAACAATGAGAGACAAAAGGTAGTTGTAAAGCCCGTACGCTTTTGACAAACTGAAAAGAAGTTCTTTTTCAGCCTTATCAATATTACGTTCTCCGTTTTGATAGTAAGCGTAGGTTAACTGGACGACCTTTATTCTTATTAAATCTCTATTTATCATTGCCGTATAAAAAGTTGTGTTTTGTGTGAATCTATTACGTTCTGCAAATGTAGAAAAAATACTTGTTCCTTGCAAGAGAATAGCATTATTTTCTTGTTTTTTCTCATTATATTTGCTCATTCCAGTAAAAAGGCGTAACTTTGCACAGCTTTTTGCAAATTGAGAACAGCAAACAGATAGGTCATCAACCTCTCATAGATGCAGTATCAGTGTGTGATGGCGAATTAAATAAATATTAATTTAGAGTAACACAAACAAAAAAAATGAAACAGATTCTTATTTCAGGTAAGAAGCGAGAGAACACAGGCAAAAAGGCCTCTAAGGAACTCCGCAAAGAAGGATTAATTCCATGTAACCTCTATGGTGAAGTTAAAGTAGACGGAAAGCCAGTAGCTTTCTCTTTCACAGCTCCTATGTCAGAGCTTCGCAAGTTAATTTACACTCCACACATTTATCTCGTTGAGTTGAATATCGATGGTGTAACCACGCTGCTATTATGAAAGAAATTCAGTTCCACCCAACAACTGACGCTGTTCTCCATATTGACTTCTATGAAGTAAACGAAACTAAGCCTATCGTAATGGGTGTTCCTGTTAAGCACGTAGGTCTTGCACAGGGTGTTCGCGATGGTGGTCGTATGAATAAATCAATCCGTAAGATAAACGTTAGAGCACCTTACGCTCAAATTCCAGAAACTCTTGACATCGACGTTACAAAACTTCGTATTGGAAAGAGCATCAAGGTTGGCGATTTGAACTTTGAAGGTCTTGAACTCGTAACATCAAAGGATGTTGTTGTTTGCTCTATCAAGAATACTCGTAACGCTGTTGCTTCTGCAGTAAGCGATGACGAAGAAAACGAAGATAGCGCAGCTGAATAAGCTTGTAGATAGTCTGAACGACTATAAAAAAAGAAACTATTCGAAACAGAATAAAAAATATTTCTAAGACGGATAAAAACAGATAGTAATATTGGACAAATATCTAATATGTGGTTTGGGAAACCCCGGGCGTGAGTACGAGGGAACTCGCCACAACACAGGATTTATGGTATTGGACGCCTTTGCTAAGGCGTCCAATATTGTTTTTGAGGATAAACGTTATGGTTTTGTAGCAGAAACCACTCTTAAAGGAAGAAAAATTATATTGCTTAAACCTACTACGTTTATGAATTTATCGGGCAATGCTGTACGCTATTGGCTCAACATCGAGAAAATAGACGAAAGTCGTTTGCTTGTTATTTCCGATGAATTAGCGTTGCCATTGGGTGCTTTCCGTTTAAAAGCAAATGGTTCCAATGGTGGACATAATGGTTTGGGACATATTCAACAGCTTATAGGACAAAACTATGCACGCCTTCGTATGGGTATTGGAAACGATTATCCAAAGGGTGGACAGGTTGATTGGGTATTGGGAAAATATACTGAAGACGATATGAAAGTTCTACAACCGAGTATCGACCTTGCTGTGGACATCATTAAAAGTTTCGCACTTGCTGGTATCAATATTACAATGAACCAATACAACAAGTTAGGAAAGAAATAATGGCAGATATAGCAAGAATAGATAAATGGCTTTGGGCAGCACGCATATTCAAAACAAGGAGTATTGCTGCTGATGCTTGCAAAAATGGTCGTATTACAATTAAAGGTGTCAACGTAAAGCCTTCACACACTATAAAGGTTGGCGAAATAATAAGCGTAAAGAAGCCTCCTATTACCTATTCTTTCGAAGTTTTGCAAACTATAGAGAAGCGTGTGGGTGCAAAACTGATACCCGAAGTCTATAAAAACGTTACTGATGCGAAGCAATACGAGTTATTAGAAATGAGTAGAATCAGCGGTTTCGTAGACCGAGCACGTGGTACAGGTCGTCCAACAAAGAAAGACCGTCGCCAACTTGATGCTTTTGTAGACCCAACACTCTTTGGCTTCGATGACTTTGACGATGAGGAAGACTAAATAAACACATTATTAATATGGTGAATATAGCAATTTTTGTTTCAGGCAGCGGTAGTAACTGCGAGAATATTATACGTTATTTCGAAACCAACGAGCAAGTAAATATTGCTTTAGTTATAAGTAATCGTGCCGATGCGTATGCGCTTAAAAGAGCAAAGAACTTGAATGTACCTTCGTTAGTATTACCGAAAGTCGAATTCAACAACAAAGAAAAAGTTTTAAAACTTATGGCTGACTACCACATTGACTTTGTTGTACTTGCCGGTTTCCTACTTATGATACCCAATTGGTTCATTACTGCTTACCAATATCGTATGATAAACCTCCACCTGCCCTACTTCCAAAGTTTGGCGGTATTGGTATGTATGGACATCATGTACATGAAGCCGTGCGTAATGCCAATGAAACAGAAACAGGAATGACTATTCATTGGGTAAGCAATATTTGCGATGGTGGCAAAATAATTGCACAATTCCGTACTCCCATTACACCAGAAGATACACCAGAAGATATTGCCGCTAAGGAGCATATATTGGAAATGGAACATTTCCCACAAGTTATTGAAATGGTGCTAAAGGAAGTAGGATTAATAAAATAGCAACTAATGCTTTTATTAAAGTAATGAACAGAACTTTCAATCATCGTATCATGATATTAGAAGGGTGTGCCATTGTGCTTTTCATAATGGGTACACTTTATGGTTTTTGGCACAGAGACAATGTAGCTTTGGTAGTACTTGGCACATTATTTTTAATACTTTCAACCATTGCTTTAGATCGTGCGTTGCATTCAAGTTACACCATTGCTGATGGAAAACTCATTCTTAAGCAAGGCAGAATAGCAAAATCAAAATGTATTGATATAGCAGAAATTGCTAGTACACGAGAACTTCCATTAGCCTTTCATCTCGGCAGCTATGTGCTGATAGAACTTAAAAATGGTAAGGTGCTAAGTATTCAGCCCGATAACAGTAAAGCTTTCATTGCTACAATTCAGAAATTATTATGAAACTACGACATTTACAACTCCTAATATTTACTGCGTTATTGGCTTTCCCTGTTCACGCACAAGTAACTTTAGATAGTGCAGAAGTAGCACGTATACTTCAAGGAAAGCCACTAAAAGAAGCTACTACAGAAGAAGAACGACCTGTCGAAAATGATGAAGAAGGTGAAGCAGTAATTCTTCCTTTCCAGAATGATAACAGCTTATCGTGGCAAGAGAATATCAAAGCACGTTTAGATGGTATTCTTAAAAGTGACATTACATCCACTATGCAGATAGTATTATGGTTTGGGACTTATCTGATGACAAGCAAATTTATAATTTCAACGAGCGAATACATCTACGCCCCGCTTCAACGATGAAGTGTGTAACAGCTATAACAGCACTCAATCGATTGGGTAGCAATTATAACTATCGCACAAGCATTTACTATACAGGAATCATTGACGATTCTACAAAGGTGTTGAATGGAGATATCTATTGCGTCGGTGGTATGGATCCTATGATTTCTAACAGCGATATTTCATCAATAGCACAAGCTATTAAAGATTTAGGTATTAGTAAAATAAACGGAAGTATCTATGCTGATGTTTCGTTTAAAGATAAAGATGAATTTGGAGATGGTTGGTGTTGGGACGACAAGAATCCAAAATTGCTTTCACTTTTATTTGGAAAGGGAGACAACTTCATTGGTACACTACTTCGCCGACTACGTGAACAAGGCATCGAATCTAATGGAATTACTGGCGAACGTTCACTTCCCACTAACGCAACTCTCATTTCAACACGAATTCACAGCATAGGTGAAGTAATGCACGATATGATGAAGAAAAGCGATAACCTTTTTGCTGAATCAATGTTCTATCAGTTAGCTGCTGCGAATGGAAACAAATGGAGTTCTGCAAAACATGCACGCAACGAAGTGAACTCACTAATACGACAACTTGGTTTATCACCCTCCAATTATAATATTGCTGATGGTTCAGGGCTTTCACTCTACAATTATGTCAGCGCTGAACTTGAGGTGCAACTGCTCCGTTATGCTTATGGGAAATCGGATATTTACAACACGCTTTTGGGTACCCTTCCTATTGCAGGAGTAGATGGTACACTAAGAAAACGTATGCGTAATACCCCAGCCGAAGGAAATGTACGCGCAAAAACAGGAACATTATTTGGAGTAAGTTCTCTTGCTGGCTATCTTACAGCGTCGAATGGGCACCGACTTTGCTTCGCTATTATTGTAAATGGTGGAATGACCCAAGGTCCAATGAGAAGTCTTCAAAATAAAATATGTGTGGCATTGAGCCAATAAATTAATTCAAACAAACAAGAAAAAAATATGGAAATTATTATCAATTTTATCGATAACCTTCTTCGTTCAATAGGAATCGAAGGCTCAAGCATTTTCGTTGTGCGTCATGCACTGATGGTAATTATAACCTTCCTTATATCAGGGCTTTCTGGCTTTATTTGCAGAAAGACTTTAGTTCCTTTGGTTATTAGACTGACTTCAAAAACAAGCATCGAATGGGACGAAATCCTCTTCGATCGTGCCGTATTATATACAGCTTGCAATATTGTTCCAGCCGTTGTTTTATGGGGATTTCTTCCAAAAGTGTTCTTCCAATATCCCTTTGTAGAAGGTATTTTGCTACGTCTTACAGCTGTATATATTGTCATTAATTCCACACGACTTGTTCTGCAAATCGCAGATCGTCTTCGTTTTCTTCGCAAAGAAGAAGGAAGTTCAAGCAGTCAATATATTCGTTCGTTCCTTGGTGTACTGAAAATTATTTTTATCTTCATCGCAGTCATTATCGTGATAAGTATACTTTTCAAGAAAAACCCCATGAGTTTGTTTGCAGGATTAGGTGCGACATCGGCAATTTTGATGTTGGTATTCAAAGATACTATAGAAGGATTGGTAGCAGGTATACGCCTTACAAGCAATGAAATGGTACACTTAGGTGACTGGATTACCGTTCCTGGTACACCTGTTGATGGAAATGTAGTGGACATTTCACTAACAACTGTAAAGGTACAACAATTCGACAAGACGTATACTACCATATCGCCACTTACTTTAGTTAATGGTACATTCAAGAACTGGAAAGGAATGCAAGAAAGCGGGATGCGCCAAGTAGTAAAAAAGATATATTTCGACGTGCGTAGTATCCGACTTCTTACCGATGAAACAAGACAAAACCTAACTAACAAAAAAATGGTTTCGCAAAAAGATATGGAAGGCGAAGTGGTGAATATCGGACTTTTCCGCCATTATATAGAAACCTACCTAAGGAAACGTGAAGATGTAAATAAGTCGGCAACGCTTTTAGTCCATCAGTTGGAAGCTACGCAAAATGGACTTCCAATAGAAATTATTTTCTTCCTAAACACAACAAACGGCATAGAGTTCGAAAATAAAATATCCGATATTCTTGAACATGTTTATGCATATGTAAACGAATTCGGATTACAGATATACGAGGGATTATCTGTCGCTAACAAATAAGAAAATAATAAGAGCAACAAAAACATTTGTTTTGTTGCTCTTGTTTATTTCATCTATATTGGTTTCCTTACCAAACTATTTTTTTATCTTCTTTCTTTCCTCCTTCATACTGAATTACAACCTTAGATGGGAAGCCATTGCCACTAATCGTCCAATCAAAAGTAGTTGTATTTTCGTTGATATCTACATTATATATTGGAAGATGCTTGCTGGCTTTCCTAAGACTCCGGCATAATATGCCCAATCTAAATCGCCTAAGCCTAAGTTTATACCTTCATAATAAGCTGTTAAGCAACCTTTATTGTAGATAGGAGAAGTTACTTTTTCCGAAGTATAGAATATCTTGTAATGCTTTATCTCTTTGCCTTCTTTTTGCGACATGGTTGATGTTTCTACTGCATTTCCATCTTTATAAATTATGGTAAATGTAATTTTGTTTCCACCTTCAGATTGTATAGCTGTAGTTAGTTGTCCATCAGAGTTATATTCGAAGTTCCATACTTTTGTTTTAGAAGTATTATTCTTTTTGTGCTCTACTTCGTCGCAACGCTTTACAAATCCGTTTTGATTTAAGAATAGCTTATATTGTGTTTGGTCGCCATCATCGTTTACTGTCATCACCATATTAGGCTTACCTTTACTGTCTAAGGCATTATTTTCGTAAACGAATGATATATCTTCTTTTTCTTCTTTGCTCGAAATGAAGACTACCTGACCTTTTGAATTCTTCTTAATTTCATAACTACCGATTGATTTAGGCCCTCCATTAACGAAGACATTTGCTGGTGTTATGACAACTTTACCCTTTTCATCGTCCACTGTAGGACCATCGTTCTTCTCACTACACGCTGTCATTGTAAATGCAGCACTTAATGCTATTGCAAAGAGCCACACATAATTAGATAGTTTTCTCATTATTTTTATATTTGTTATTCAATAGTTTCTGAGCTATTAGCGACAAAGGTATAGATATTTAACAGAACAACTGAAAAAATCTTCTTTAAAAAGTCTAAAACAACCTTTTTATCTCTATAATTTCATCTAGATTATAAGAAGTTTATGCTATTTTTATGATATAACTAAAACTTAAAAATATTTTTTTCTTCATTTCAAACCACGCTATTTTTATTATTCAATTTGAACAAAAATGATATTATGTTCTTAATAAAAACGATGGAACTTTTTTTATGAAAAAAAGATAGAACTTTTTATGTAAAATGATGGAACTTTTTAGATAAAAACATATGTACTTTTTTTATCTAAGTTCAAATAAAAAGACAATATAAAAAGATATTTCAAGATGGTTAGAAGAAGTGAGATTTCTTTTAGTCTCTAATTGTTCGAAGAGCGATTACAGCCTTCAATAAACAAAACAATAAACAATAAGGGCAACGAAGCGTTAGTTTCGTTGCCCTTGATTCTTTTTTATATGTTTCTATATTCTATACCTTTACCAAACAAAAAGAATTTGGTCTACATCCTCTTCGTCTTTAATAACGACTTTGGTTGGGAAACCGCCTTTATTGATGGTCCAATCGAAGCTTATTTTGTCGTTGTCTTTATCCAAATTATAAATAGGCAGATGCTTGGTAGCCTTTCCTAACATTCCTGCATAGTAGGCATATTCCAAATCGTCCAACTCTATACCTAAACCTCCACCGAAGAACATAATGCAACCTTTATTCACAATAGGCGAAGTTACCTTAGTAGAAGTATAGAAAATCTGGTAGCGGTTTGTTTCCTTACCTTCCTTTTGCGATACAGTTGATGATTCTGTAGCGTCGCCATTCTTGTAAGTAAGGGTATATGTTGTTTGGAATCCACTTTCCGACTGTACCGCCTTAACAAGTCGATTGTCAGAGTTGTATTCCAAATTCCATGTTTTTGACTTAGCAATTTCATTTTTTTCGTACTCATATTCGTCGCAGTACTTCACATATCCAGCTTCATTTAAGAGTAGCTTATATACAGTTTTGCTGTCATCGTCAGTTACTGTCATCACTACATTAGGCATATCTGTGGTACCTAAAACATCGCTTTTATATTCGAATGTAACTTTTACTTTCTCTTCTTTGTTTACTATAGAAGATACACGACCTTCGGCATCTAAAGTAAAAACAGAACCAGCGGCTTCTTTAAGCATACCATTAACAAAAACTTTTGCTGGGTTTACTTTTACTTTATTCTTATCAACTGGTTCGTCTTTGTCCTTACCACATGAAGTAAATGTAATAGTAGCAGTTAAGGCTATCGCCAAAAGCCACACAAAATTAGATAATTTTTTCATTGTTCTTATATTTTTATTATTAATTAGTTTACACGTTTATACACTATATCGGTACCACACTGATTGAGTGTTTGCTTTTCCTTGTTTAGTTCAAAAGTGTCGGTAAGTTCCATTTTCTCACCATCGAAACACTTGCTCCGTGAATGGCAATGGTGCTATCGTTCACCTTTTGCCAACGGTCGTAGGGTAAAGTTGGCATATTGATAGAGGCTGCTACGCCGTTTTCCTTCAGTTCGATGCCCACTTCTGCTGTAGAATCGGTGGGAACAATGGTTGTCCAGCGTCCCAAAAGGCTAACAGTATCTGCTTTTTCTACATTGCTTTTCTTCGATGCGTTTCCACAACTCGTAAAGATTACGGAAGTGGCGAATATGGCAAAATAAAGAAATACATTTCTTTTCATATTCTAATTATTCTAAATAATTCAGCAGCAAAGATATAAATAATTGCCTATACTATTAAACTTTCTTCTTTAAAAAAAGTCTAAAAACTATCTTTCTTATCCTTACATTTTATTTATAAAATAAAGAGATTGTATTTCTTTTTAACATCGACAAGGGCAACGAAGGTTTAGTTTCGTTGCCCTTGATTCTTTGTTTATATATTCTTATTTTGTGTTTTCTTACCAAGTAATTCGCTTGGTATCGTCGCCTTCTGAGAAACAAGTTGGATATCCATTTGAATCAAGTGTCCATCTGAATGTTGAAACTTCATTCTTTTCATCTATAGAACGAACTGGCAAATGCTTTGTAGCCTTTCCTAACAAACCTGCATAATAAGCATATTGTAGTTCTTCTATATCAATATCAAATGTGTCGTCGAAGAACATCACGTTACCTTTGTTTAAAATAGGTGTAGCTACAGTATTTGAAGTGTAGAAAATATCGTGTCTGTCTTTTTCAATGCCACTCATTCCAGATACAACCGATGTTCTTACGATATTACCATCTCTGTAAGTAATGGTTGTTGTTTCGTATCCGTCTTCAGAACTTACTACTTTCGAAAGTTGTCCTACTGCATTGTATTCAAAATCCCAAGTTTGTCTCTTAGGACTTTCACCTCTTTCGTATTCTATTTCATCACAGTGTCTGATATATCCATTATTATTCAAGAATAGATTATACACTTTTTTATCGTCATCATCAATAACTGTCATTACAACATCTGGTGCATTTGTATTGGCTAAATTAGCAGCTTTGTATTCAAATACAATCTTATCGCGACCTCTACCTTTTTTCATAAGATACACCTGTCCTTGTTCATTTCTCGCAATAGTATAACCATTTACAACTTTAGGCATACCAGTAGTGAAAATTCGTGAAAGACCTTCCGAAACATTAGCAGAACTATTTTCAATAATAGTTTCTTCGGCTGTCTCTCCACACGCTGTCATTGTTGTTGTGCTCAATGCTATCGCAACGAGGCATCCCAAATAAGATAATCTTTTCATCATTTATTAATTTTCTTGTTATTAATTATTTGCGCGTCTATACTTTGTATTTGTCGGGCTTATTTCTATTTACGTTTAGTTTAAATGTGCCAGTAAGTTCATTTTTACATCTTCGAAAACATCTGCTTCGTGAATAGCAATAGTCCTAATACTTACCTATTGCCAACTATCGTAAGACAAGTTAGCATATTGGATGTTGATAGAAGCTGCTATGCATTTGCTTTCAATTCAATTTTCATTTCTGCTATCGAATCGGTAGGTGCAGTTGTTATCCGGCGTCCTAAAAAGTAACAGTATTGGTGTTTTCCTCACTGTTTCGCTTCGATGTGTTTCCACAATCATAAAGATTGTAGAGGCAGCAAGTACGGCAAAACAAGTTTATATGTTTTTTACATATCTTTGTTGTCCGAGTTCTTTCGGTAGCAAAGATATGAATTAAACACAATATAACATAATATAATTCTTAAAAAAATACCGAAAAATTATTTTCATTTCCCACAATTCATTTATACTTGTAAAACTAATATATATTGAAAGTTTCTACATTAACACATTTTTTATATTCATAGATTGCCACATACAAAACAAGTAGTTGCAAATTTCCAACTCAAAAATTAGAATGATAACTTAATAATAAGAAAGAAACACATTGCAATAAACAATGTAAAAATCAACGAGTAGTTTTTATTTGAGAGAGCAAATTTTTATTTTTTAGCAATTTTGTTGTACGCAGAAAGTCCTACCTCTCGATTATCAAAGTATGATATTGAAAAATATAGAACGATAGATTAAAATCTCATTTTATTTATCTAACTTTGCAACTACATTAAAAGTCTATACACACATATACCGTAAACAAAATGAAAGAATTGGAACTCAAGTATGGTTGCAATCCCAATCAGAAACCTTCGCGTATTTTTATGGACGAAGGAGAATTACCTATTGAAGTACTGAATGGTCGTCCTGGTTATATTAACTTCCTTGATGCACTCAACAGCTGGCAACTTGTTAAGGAATTAAAAGCTGCAACTGGTTTACCTGCCGCAGCTTCTTTCAAACATGTTAGTCCTGCTGGTGCAGCGGTTGGTTTACCTCTAAGCGACACTTTGAAGAAGATTTACTTCGTAGATGATATTGATTTTGAACTAACTCCTCTTGCTTCAGCTTACGCTCGTGCCAGAGGTGCCGATCGTATGTGTTCGTATGGAGATTTCTGTGCTTTGAGTGATACTTGTGATGAAGCTACTGCTCGACTTATTAACCGCGAGGTTAGCGATGGAGTAATAGCTCCTGATTATACACCTGAGGCACTTGAGATATTTAAAAAGAAGCGTAAAGGAAACTATAACGTTATTAAAATAGACCCAAACTACCAACCTGCGCCAATAGAACGCAAGCAAGTATTTGGCATAACCTTTGAACAAGGACGCAACGAAATAAAACTCAATGACCCAAAGTTGTTCGAAAACATACCAACGAAGAATAAAACCTTTACGGAAGAGGCAAAACGCGACCTTATTATTGCACTAATTACACTGAAATATACACAGAGTAACTCTGTTTTGCTACGTGAAAGATGGGCAGGCGATTGGTATTGGAGCTGGCCAGCAGAGCCGTATTCACTGCACAAGATTGGCAGGAAGCAAAGCGGATGAATGGTGGTTGAGACAATGTCCTAAGGTTATGAATCTTCCTTTTAAGGAAGGAATACACCGTGCAGACCGTGATAACTCTATCAATATCTTCATTTCTGATGAATACGAAGACCTTTTACAGGAAGGTACGTGGCAACTATTCTTCACCGAAAAGCCTGATCCACTTACTATTGATGAGCGAAAGGCATGGCTTTCTCAGAATACTAAGGTTGCATTAGGCTCTGATGCTTTCTTTCCTTTTGGCGACAATATAGAACGTGCGCATAAGAGTGGTGTTGAATATATAGTACAAGCAGGTGGTAGTATACGAGATGACCATGTTATAGAGACCTGCGATAAGTACGGAATTGCAATGGCTTTCACAGGCGTACGCTTGTTCCATCATTGATAAATGAAAGTTCCAAACCAACTTAAAAACAAACAACATGAGCGAAATAGACGAAATTATTGAAACTGGAATGGTCTTCCGAGCTGCACCAAAACCAAAAGTGGACGATGGAAAAGTAAAGACCAAAGCCAAGAAAAAGAAGTATATTACGGGAGCACATGGTTCTGGCAGTGCTAAGCAAAAAGCTAAATACCGCCAGCAACGTGCTAATCGTCATAAATAACAATTAAGATATTAAACATCTTTAATAACAGGTAAACATCATAAAGCAGGAATTGCAATAGTGGAAGTATGATTTTTATTTCTTATTATATAATATTATATAAGGTATAGCAGAGATATCAAATAAATCATACGTTCTTCGAAAGTTTCTTAAACGAAATAAAAGGAGGCTACTTCTCAGCGTTCCTCTTTATATTGTTTGCCGTTATTACGTTCGCCACTGTAATTTCTGAAACATCGCCTTCAACAATAAGACAATTATTTTCTATAAAAGTAACTATTACTTGATAAGACCAAACTAATCTAATCTTTGAGAAAAACATACTTTATCAAAACATCAGCAAACTTGCTGAACATACCTTTATAGCTTTAACTCCATTTTATTCTATTAATCTTAACAAGCCGTACACCATGAAACACAACGACTATCAAACTCTCTTGCATCTTTAGCTAATATTTGTTGTATCTTTTACAACATTATAAGTAATTAACACAAATACCTAGATGATATAAAAAAATATCTCTTATCTTTGCAGACGATATTCTAAAAAAATAAGAAATATGAAGAAAGTATTAGTTTTAATGGCAGCTTGCGCCACAATGGTAGCATGCCAACAAAAAGGTAAACCAGAAGCTGAAGCAAAAACAGGTGATACAACAAACGTAGAAGTAATTGACTCAATGAGCTATGCAGGTGAAGTTCCTGCAGCTGACGGACCAGGTATTCGTTATGAAATTACATTGGCATCTGATAGCACAAATGGTTTCAGCATTAAAGAAACTTACCTCGAAGCAGAAAAGGGTAAGGATAAGGTGAATAACTACAGCGGTAAGGCTGAGAAGATAGAGAAGGATGTAAATGGTACTAAGAAGGTTGCTTACAAGTTTGCAACTGGTAAAGACAATGCACTTTACTTCCTCCAAGTTAACGATTCTACTCTCCGCATGGTTAACGATCAGTTGGAAGAAGGTGTAAATAAGGACCTCAACTACGACTTGAAGTTAGTTAAGTAAGCCTTCCCTATACGGATAAGAAATTAAAATGGGGAACAATGAACCGAAAGGAACATTGTTCCTCATTTTTTATAAGCAGTATTTGTAACCAAATTATATAAAAGCCTGGCTTATTTCGGTTAGCATTTGCTTTTGTAACCTTAATTGCTCTGTTTCAGCAATATCTTCCTCTTCAATCCTATTACATTCTTTTCCCATGAATTCATTACTTTAATGAAATTAGAGAGTCTAATTATAGCAACTTCAATCTTGTCCATATTTAATTTACATTAATGAGTATTTTTAAACGTTTTCTTAATTTTGTTCATGCTTGATATAACTTCCCATATTCGGTTCATGATATCGGAATCTTTTGTAATACAGTCCTGTTTCAACATCCTCATACTGACCTTGATACTTAAAGGGAATGAAGGTGGATTTAATGTTGCCTAAAAAAACTGAAAGAATGAGGAACAAATGAAGGTTACCTTGATATTTTTAAGCATAGGTAAATGATTTAATGTAAGCTAGTTACAAAGGGTAGAAAAAAATTATTATTACAAAATAAAAAAATTTATAATAATAAAAAAATAATTTGTAATTATAAATTTGATAGATAATAATAAAAAAATCAGTTGAAAAATTATCGGAGATACAAAGAAAAAGCACTATATTTGTAAGTACTTAGGAGAAGAAAAGAATATGAAACAGCAAGTTGTCTTTACACATCAGTTCGAACAAAGTCTTTCGGAAACCATTGCAAAATGCAATCCCGACAAGGTGTTTATCCTTGCCGACGACACCACTGCCCATGTGTGTTACAACAGAATAAAGGACTTCGAATGTCTTAAAGGTGCGCAACTGATTACTATTCCGAATTCTGATATCCACAAAGACCTTACTTCTCTCACCCATGTTTGGACAACTTTGCAGACAGAGAAGGCCTCTCGCTACTCACTACTCATTAATCTTGGCGGTGGAATGATAACCGATCTTGGTGGATTTGCTGCTGCTACTTTTAAACGTGGTATCTATTTCATCAACGTACCGACTACGCTTTTGGCAATGGTTGATGCGAGTGTGGGCGGCAAAACAGGCATTAACTTTGGAGGATTGAAGAACGAAATAGGTGTATTCTGCCATGCTGAATCTGTTATTATAGACACTACTTGGCTACAAACGCTCGACAACGAAAACCTATTGAGCGGTTATGCTGAAATGTTAAAGCACGGATTGATAACCGAAAAAGCAGCATTGGCACCCTTATTATCTTTCGACACCAATACATTCAACTTACAACTACTTGCAGAAATGCTGAAAGAGAGCGTTGAAATAAAAGAAAATATAGTAGAACAAGACCCCCATGAGAAGCATATAAGGAAGGCTTTAAACTTCGGGCATACGTTTGGGCATAGCTTTGAAGCCTGGTCGATGACACGAAAGCCTATTCTTCACGGCTATGCAGTGGCATTTGGAATTGTTTGCGAGCTTTTTCTTTCGGTTATAAAACAAGGTTTTCCAACTGAAACAATGCGGAAAACCGTTAATTTTATCAAGGCTAATTATGGAGATTTTCTTATTTCCTGTAGCGACTACGATACACTAATTGACCTTATGAAGCACGATAAAAAGAATGTTAACAGCACAATTAACTTTACCTTATTACAAGATTTAGGTAAGATTTCCATCAATCAGACTGCGACAGACGATGAAATAAAGGAAGCTTTAGACTTCCTAAGAGAAGGCTAAAGTCAGTTTTAAGAAATCAGTTTGTAGGCATTTACGACGCAGAAGAAGAGAAAAACCTACGTTTTTTGGGCTGTTTGGTCTAACATCTGCATTGCTTTTGCTCGTGCAATCTTACCCGTTTCAGTGGTTGGAATACTACTTACATGTTGATAATACGCAGGTTGCCAATATCGTGGCAACACTTTCGTACAAGCATTGCGTATCTCTTCCAAGTCATTAGCCTCAGTTAGAAGCACTATTTCCTCACCAAACTTTTTGTTTTTTCGCTTCGTTATCAAGAAAGGAGCAACGATATGTGGGCGTAAAGCCTGTTCCACCTCTTCCATTTGCACCTTTATTCCACCCGAATTGATGGTGTTATCTTTGCGACCAAGTATGCGAAACTCGGTTCGTTTCCCATCTTCCGATTGTCGCAGTTCGGCTATATCATTCGTTTCTAAGCATTCTGTACAAACGGCAGGAGCATCTATAACCAAACAATCATTGCTGTTTAACGACACCTTAACACTATCAAATGGCGTGTACCAATCGCTTCTTTTATTACCATTTAAACGACGAAGGGCAATGTGCGAGAGCGTTTCAGTCATACCGTAAGTACTCCATACCGCATTCGGGAAGTCTTTTAGCTGTTCCGAAAGACCATCATCGATACTTCCACCACCTATAATTAAGTGTCGAATGCGCTGCAATCGTTCGCGTTCTTTACTGTTTTGCAGTGTATTGAATACTTGTAAAGGCACCATTGCCGCAAAGGTAATAGGTTCGTTGGGGTTAGACAACTGAGCAAGCGAAGCATCGGAAAGTGGATTTCCTGAAGGTTTCACATTCATTAAGCGTAATTTTCGCTCTATACTACGCACCACAACCATCTTTCCAGCGATGTAATCAAGCGGCATACACAACAAAGCTGTATCGTTAGGACACAGCTTTAGAAAATCACAAGTAATGCGTGCAGAGTTCAGCATACGAACTTTTTCGACACGCAACGGCTTCGGTTGCCCTGTCGAACCACTCGTATGAACAAGCATAGTAGGGTCTTCGTTATGCCATTCGTTCAGAAATTGCTCTAAAGTCATTGCTGTATTCATGTTTAAAAGTCCTGCTATCAAACCTTTCTTTCCTATCTGATTACACCCGATTACGCAATTAATGCACTATCCAAATCTGGTCTCCAACCACTTTTAAAGGCATTTCTATATTGTCGGCAAACAGTTGTCCAGTGCCTAAACCTTGAGCGTGGCGTATGTTTGAGCCGTAAATACTTGCTGTCAGTTGCGCTATGGCGTTAAGACCGACGTTGCTTTCGAGGGCAGAAGTAATCCAAGAGCCGATATTTCTTTCACGAGCGAGTTGTATCCACTCCTCTGTTCCAGCCATTCCGCCGTGCAAACTCGGTTTCAGAACGATATATTGAGGACAGATTGTGTCTAATAATTCTACCTTTTCCTGCCTATCGTTCACACCAATCAGCTCTTCATCAAGTCCTATTGGTAGAGGTGTAGCAGCGCAAAGGCGTGCCATCTCTGTCCATTGATACTGCTTTATGGGTTGCTCAATGGAATGAATATCGTATTGTGCCAACGCTTCCATGCGCGAAAGAGCCTCTTTGGGTTTGAAACCACCATTAGCATCCACCCTCAACTCTATGTCGTTGCGACTGAAAGAGGCTCGAATGTGGCGTATCAATTGCAGTTCTCGGTCGAAATCAATAGCTCCTATCTTAATCTTTATACAATGGAATCCTGCTTTTAGCTTGGCTTCCAAACGTTCAAACATTTCCTCGAACGTTCCCATCCATACCAAACCATTGATGAGAATGCCTTCTTCGCCACGTCCAAAAGGTGTATCGAAGAAGTTCAAACTACCTTTTGCATTAAACTGCGCCACTGCCGTTTCAAGTCCGAAGAGCATAGATGGATAGGCGCGCATTGCTTCATAATCAATTACTCCCGTACGTTCGTACTCATCGCAAAACGTTCTTAACTTGCGTTCGTATTCGTTTGGCGGCATCGCATCACAAGAAAGGTCAGGTAAAGTTGCACATTCGCCCACTCCTACCACATTGGGTTGCTCATCAGAAGTAAGTTTCAAGTAGAAACTTAGACGTGTATTGTAAACTCCACGCGATGTTCCTGCTGGCTGAAGAAAGTGCAACAGCTTGGAAGTAATCGTTATTTTGCGCATTGCCGCTTATGGAAATTGAGGATATTTGTCGAAGTCTGGCTTGCGTTTCTCCAAGAAAGCACGTCCGCCTTCTTGTGCTTCGTCCATCGTATAGTACAGCATAGTTGCATCTCCAGCAAGTTCTTGAATACCCGCCTGACCATCTAATTCAGCATTCAAACCTGCTTTTATCATACGCAAAGCCAACGGCGAACGCTCCATCATGGTTTCTGCCCACTCCACACACTCGTCTTCGAGCTTATCGAAAGGTACCACCTTGTTTACCAAACCCATACGTTCAGCCTCAGCCGCAGAGTATTGACGGCACAAGAACCATATTTCGCGTGCCTTCTTCTGTCCTACTATGCGTGCAAGATACGATGCTCCGAAGCCTGCATCGAACGAACCTACCTTCGGACCAGTCTGCCCAAAGATTGCATTTTCTGATGCAATGCTTAGGTCGCACATAACGTGGAGCACGTGTCCGCCACCGATTGCGAAGCCGTTTACCATAGCAATGACTGGCTTGGGTAAGCGGCGGATTTGCATTTGCACATCTAACACATTCAGACGGGGTACTCCGTCGCCACCGACATAGCCGCCACGACCTTTCACATTCATATCGCCACCTGCGCAAAATGCTTTGTCGCCCGCACCAGTAAGTAGCACTACACGTATGTTTAAAGCCTCACGACAATACGAAAATGCCTGTGAAATCTCCCAAACCGTTAGTGGTGTAAACGCATTTCGATAGCGTGGGCGATTGATTGTTATCTTTGCTATGTGGTTGTATTCCTCAAAAAGGATTTCCTTAAAGTCGAAACCTTCGATGGTTTTCCATTCTCTGTTAGCCATATTATGATTGTTTTTATTTATTGTTTCTTTTCTAATTGCTTATAAAAATTGCTCCATGCCTTGGCGTCTTCTTCGGAATTGGTGAACACTTCCAATAGTACAGAACTGTTTTTGACGTTGAGAAATGCTGCCAAACTACTTTCCAACTCTTCCGAATTGGTTGCTGAAAGGTAGCTTATGTTATGTGTTTGGCATACACCTTCTGCTGTAACGCTTGCTCCAACACCCATAATCGCTGCTCGGTGTGCAGATTTTTCCAAACCAGACAACTGCTGAAAAATGCCGCCACCATTGTTGTTGAGCAGTAAAATTGATAGATTTTCTCCTAAATTGCTATTCCATAAAGCGTTCTGATCATAGAAAAAGCTCAAGTCACCTATAACACAGAACACACGTTTGTTTGTTTGCAGCCGCCATACCTACTGCGGTGGAGAGCGTTCCCTCTATTCCGTTCACCCCACGATTTACGAAAATGTAGTCAGACGAGTAGAAATTGCCCAAGCGAACTGCTGAACTATTTCCGTAAACTAACGCTTTGAGATCGTTGTTCTGCTGTAACAGCGTGTGAAAGCGTCTTACAGCCAACATCTGAGAATAAATAGGAGAGTATAATTGCGCATCGGTTGTTGCGTCTTTGAGAGCTTTTTGCCAATCGTGATAGTACTTTGAAGTGGCAAAACCCTCTAAACTGTTTGCCAATATCTTTATAAAGGTAGTGCTTTGACACTGCACTACGGTGGTAAGATTCATGAATGTGTCGCGAATATCGCCACGTGGATCTATCAAAACCGATTGTATTGGAGTGCAATTTCGCAAAAACTGTTTACAAGTCTTGCTAACTAAGGTGCCCCCCCACATATATAATAAGGTCTGGACGTAATACTTCTGCGTCTTCCGCAATAGCAATTGCCGCATCGAAAAGCTGCGGTTCGGTATCAGAAACATCGGAAAGCTTGTCTTGTATCACCACAATTTGTTGGCGTAAACTTGCCAATTCTGCCTTCACTTCTGCCATATTAGACCTTGTTTCCTGTCCTATGATGAGTAAAGGACGTTGTGCTTGTCGGACCATTGACACAACATCGGCTGCAACAGTAGTATCGTTGCAGGCAGAAGTAGCAGAAATGCATCGCTCTATAGGCAGAGTTGCCACATCATAATTAAACAATGGTTCGCTAATTGGTACATTAATATGCACTGGAGCATACGAAAATCGTTTACATTCAATGAGTGCTTCATTTACCAAACGATTACAATACCAATGTTCTTCCTTCGTTTTTGGTTCGATAAGATGAACACTTTTGCGCACAAACGGAGCAAGAACATTAGCCTGCTGCATGGTTTGTCCGTCCGATTGTCCTATCCATTGTTGAGGACGATCGGCTGAAAGTACAATCAAAGGTAGGTTTTGGTAATACGCTTCCGCCACGGCAGGAGCAACATTCAGTAGTGCTGACCCCGACGTAACGCAGACAACAACGGGTGAGTACGTACTCATAGCAACACCTAAAGCAAAGAATGCTGCTGAACGCTCATCGGTTACAGGGTAGCATTTTACCTCTTTGCACTCGCAAAGATTATGTACAAGCGGTGAGTTTCTCGAACCAGGACATACCACAGCCTGTGTTATTCCGTGCTGAATTAACAGCGCCGTTAGGATATTTACGTTTTCTTTGCTACTGAACATCTTTATTATTGCGTTTTAACGAAGAAGTTGTCGCATTGTTGATAGCTTAGCTTCCGTTTCTTTCCATTCGCTTTCTTCCGTGCTTTCTTTCAATATTCCGCCGCCAGCATAAAGATTACATATACCTGTTTGCATCTGCATACATCGCAACGACACATATATGTGCGTGTTTCCATGTAGGTTTAATGGTCCCGCAAAGCCACTGTAATAAAGTCGTTTGCTTGATTCGTTAGCAAGAATAAAAGCTCTTGCTTCGTTTTTAGGCATTCCGCATACTGCTGGCGTAGGATGAAGGTCATCTAAAAGTTGCCCTACGGCTGCATTGGGACGTAGTTTGAAAGTGAAATCAGTGCGTAAATGCACCAAGTTTGCAGCCTGAGTGGTATATGGTCCTTCTTCTTTTTATCTCATCAGCACAGCGTTCCAAAACAACTTTTTTTATATAGAGAGAAACGTACTTTTTGTTCTGCTTTATTCTTTGACGACCATGTTATTCCGTTCTCATTGTACGGCATTGTGCCTGCCAAAGCCATTGTTCGCCAACCCTATACCATCGCCATCAAGGAGTATTTCAGGCGTTGCCATAATCCAAATGCCCGACTGTGGCGTAGAAAAAGAGGGCAACAAACTGACGTGGATATTTCTTACAAGCCTGCCAAAATACCTCTTCAGGATTTAAATCGCGGAGAATTTGTTCTTGCACACAACGTGCAAGCACTATCTTAGCAAATCTATTGTTCGTTAATTCTTTGTGAAAAGTAGAGAAATCTCTGTGATATTGGTTTCTTTCTATTTCGTTTTCGTTTGCTTCCAGCACCTCTGTCGATAAAGGTTTTACGTCCTTTACAAGCATAGTAGTCACTTCATCGGGCTGTAAAAGCAATATTGGGCTATCGTTCGATGGACTGAAAGGTGCAATTACAAATCCTTCTTTATCATCTAATTCGGTAAGCGACGATAACTCAGAAGGTGCAGAATGTTGCACCAACATCGTACATTCTTTAGCAAAAGGTAATCGGTAAATAGCAAACGAACGCATGATAGAGACTCTTTTCTACTATTCTTTCTTTTGTGAATGAACGATATAATTAGTTACTTGAACCGATGAAATGAGTTCTCCTTCATCGTTTTTCACATCTATGTGCCATACATGTAGCTTATGTCCTTGGTGTAAAATTCGTGCATAAGCAGTAACCGTGCCACCATAAGGCATAGCTTGCACATGGTTTCCGCTTACATTTATACCCAAAGCCATCTTACCATCGCAAAGTGCCATAGAGCCTACACCGGCCACATTCTCTGCCAATGCCAACGTAGCACCACCAGAAAGGAAACCAAAGGTTTGCTTGTTTCTATCATCAACCGCCATCTTTGCCATCAGCGTATCTGGCTCTGAGGTTGATATAAAGCGCATTCCCAAGGTGCGACTCAGGCCTTCTTCATTCTCTAAATAGTACTATATTTCTCTACGTTCATTATTTAAATATGTCTATCTGATATGTTTAATGACTAATACATCTTAGTTGATAAAAACTCAACTACTGCAAAGTTAGCAATAAACTATCAGATTACGAAACTTAATATATAAAATTCCTCCCCACTCGATATTTATCAAGCAGGGAGGAACAAAGTATGTGTTAATCAACGGTGTTTACTTCACCACGATTTTCTTGCCATTGTGGATATAGATACCACGTGTTGGGTTCAGCACTCTACGTCCTTGTAGGTCGTAATAGTTGCCGTCGCCAGCATTTTCTGCAGTAGCTTCGTTGATGTTTTCAATACCATTAGGCTGCTGTCTGTATCCAAAAGTAATGGTTCCATCAGCCTTAATTTCAATTCCTTGAACGGCATTAGAGATACTAACTCCATCGTAGAATGTTAGCTTATCTATACTTTTCTTATTCACACCATATAGATTTTCTTTGTGTGCACTATAGCTAAGCTTTTCATTATCAGCAGGAATCATATAAGCACGCATCTTGTTAGCAACGGTATTTACACTGTTGTACTCCCAGATACCTTTTTCGTAAGCATAGTGACTCAACATCAATCCATCACCGAAAGTATTTGTTTCGTAACCACTTCCTCTTCTTTCTTTATACTCTTTAGGGTACCATGTGTCAGAACTTCTATTCTCAAGTATGAAGTATTCAGAACGATTACGTGGTGAACGTACTATCGCTGCCAGCTGTCCGTTTCTGTTTGAAACTGGATCGAGGGTTACTGTTTCTGGTCCTGTAAGTTCTTTTATCTTCAACCAACCTAGGTAAGAACGCTCGTAAGCTGTATAACCAATAGGTGCATTAGCCTCGTTTACATAAGGACCTGCGTCCATAATAGACCAATAACTAAATGGATCGCGTGGCAAAGTTACGAATTGACTGGTGTTATAGAAATCTGGCAAGCCCAATGCATGGCCTAATTCGTGACAGAACACACCCATACCCATAAGTTTACCATAGTAGTTTAACTCGTTACCAACAAAGAAAGAGTTAAAGGTTGTACCTTGTATGTTCTCATCAATATCTTGTTCTTGTGGCCAAATATAGTTCTCATAAAGAGGGTCGTTAGGGTTTTCTGTAGCCTGACCACGACCAGCATAGAACAAACAAATAAGCTCTACGTTACCTGTTGAAGGGTGCTTAAACTTATCGAAGCTGATATTTTGAGCCTTTGCTTTCTTTACCACATCTCTTACCAATTCGGCAGTTTTCTCATCTTTTCCATAGTATGCGTAGCTGTGTTCTACCTTGATTGGGCCAATAACCTCAAATGTTGGCACAAACATACCACGACTTTGTGATTCAAAGAAGTCTTTTACCGAACCTACACAATGGGTTTCTTCACTGTAGCCTTTCTCATTGTAGTAACGTGTCATCTTCTCTTTTGTAGTGGTAGACAAAAAGCTCTTGTCAGTAAATTCAACCATTACAACTGGTACAAGTGGCTTTCCGATACTTTGGATACCGCCCATTCCTGACTTATTATACTCGCCTAAACCATCTACAGTAGATGCGCTGATAACGCGAGTTGGTGCTTTATGCGATATATGCTTAGGAGCAACCTTCACTAAGTGTAGATTTTTCTCGGTCTTTGTCTCAGCCAAAAACGCTTTCTCTTCAGCTGTACGATCGCCTGCTTCATGGGCAATGAAAGCAGAAGGCTTTAGTTCTCCGTCACGGATAACAGCATAATAGAAGTCGTTGTTTTCGCCTTTTACGATGATTTTTCCATCAAGTGAAGTATAATAAATACCACGACCGCCTTCTCCTTGCACTAATATCTTGATACTTGTGCTGTCGCTTTGTTTCACCGTCCATACCTTTGGCATAGGTCGGATAGCAAGTGTCGGAAGTGTAACAGCTGCCGACAAAAGCATTGAAAGTAAGATTTTCTTCATATTTTTCTCTATTGTGTAGAAATTTTTATATTTAACAAATGAGTTTGCAAATATAACTAAATTCATAGCAAAAACCCCCATTTTAATTCTATCTTTTTTTGTTTTTTAAGAAAATATAAAGTGTCTAAAGCCACATGATATAACGTTTATCTCATTATCGAAGTTAGACTTTATAAATGCTATTGAATGATACATTACAATAGTATATAACTAAAATGAACTAAAGAACATCGCTTTTACTTTGCTTATTCAATAATTATAGGGTGTTCGGCAGCTCTTAACAGAACAGTTAAAGATGCTTAACAAGAAGACAATTCTTTAACAATTACGAAACCATATAATAGACTCGTGAAACATTAAGATAAGGTTTGGGAAAATTAAAAAATAGCTTTGATTTTTCAAAAGCGGCACTTTTGTCGAACAAAAGCTATGCTTTTACTACACAAAAGAGGCTCTTTTACGAGGTAAAAGCATATGTTTTACAAGGCAAAAATTATCCTTTCTTTTACCTTTATAGTTCTATCTAAGTGATAAACACTGCACTATGATTGCACATTCATACCCATTACATAACGAACTTATTGATATTCAGTAGAGTTAGCGTTGCACATAAAAAGTGCCATTATTTGCAAACAATTTATCATCTGTACAGAAAACAGCTCTTCTCAGCGTGTTTCACGATTTTAAAATTAACTTTTAATGCATTTTATTTAACTTTACTTTACATTATTCTCGTACTACGATGCAAACGTAACCACCTGATTAAGGCATAAAAAAGACAAAAAGAACGAGGAATTGCAAATAATTTATTAAATTTGCAAATCATAAAGATTATAATTCGAATAATAGAGAATATGAACGTTTTAGAATTATCAGAACAAGAGATTGTGCGCCGTCAGAGCTTGCAGGAACTGCGCAATATGGGTATTGATCCATATCCAGCAGCAGAGTTTCCAACTAATGCTTACTCAACGGATATAAAGTCTGAATTTACAGAAGACAAGAAACGCGAAGTCGTTATTGCTGGTCGTTTAATGGGACGACGTGTCATGGGCAAGGCTTCGTTTGCAGAAATACAAGACAGCAAGGGCAGAATACAGGTTTACATCACACGCGATGAACTTTGCCCAGGAGAGAATAAAGACCTATATAACATTGTTTTTAAAAAATTGCTGGATATTGGTGACTTTATTGGAATCAAAGGCTATGTGTTCAAAACACAGATGGGCGAAATTTCAGTACACGCTGAAGACATCACCTTACTATCAAAAAGCTTGAAGCCATTACCCGTTGTTAAGTATAAAGATGGTGTGGCTTACGACAAATTTGACGACCCAGAACTACGCTATCGTCGTAGATATTTAGACTTGGTAGTTAACGATGGTGTGAAGGAAACATTCGAAAAGCGTGCTACAGTATTGAGAACAATGCGTCGTTTCTTTGATGATGCTGGATATACAGAAGTGGAGACACCTACATTACAGACTATTGCAGGTGGTGCAAGTGCCCGTCCTTTCATCACACACTTTAATGCACTGAATACAGAAATGTATATGCGTATAGCCACAGAACTTTATTTGAAGCGATTAATTGTCGGTGGATTCGAAGGTGTATACGAAATTGGAAAGAACTTCCGCAACGAAGGTATGGATCGCTTCCATAATCCAGAGTTTACATGTATGGAACTTTATGTTCAGTATAAAGATTATAACTGGATGATGAGCTTTACCGAAAAGCTGATAGAAAAGATTTGTATAGCTGTGAATGGTAAGCCTGAAGTAAAAGTGGGCGATCACATCATCAGTTTTAAAGCACCATTCCGCCGTCTTCCAATACTCGATGCTATTAAAGAGAAGACAGGTTTCGATCTTGATGGTAAGACAGAAGAAGAAATTCGCAACATAGCTGTGAATGAATTAAAACTCGAAGGTATCGACAGTAGCTTTGGTAAAGGTAAGCTAATTGACGAAATATTTGGTGAGTTTTGTGAAGGAACATTCATACAGCCAACATTCATTATAGACTATCCTGTAGAAATGTCTCCACTCACAAAGATGCATCGCTCTAAGCCAGGACTAACCGAACGCTTCGAGTTAATGGTGAACGGTAAGGAATTAGCCAATGCTTACTCAGAACTGAATGACCCAATAGACCAAGAGGAGCGTTTTAAGAGCAAATGCGATTAGCTGACAACGGAGATGATGAGGCTATGATTATAGATCAAGACTTCCTCCGTGCACTTCAATATGGTATGCCTCCAACATCTGGTATAGGTATTGGTATCGATCGTTTGGTAATGTTAATGACAGGACAAGAGTACATTCAAGAAGTTCTACTCTTCCCACAGATGAAGCCAGAAGCCAAAGTTCCACAAAGTAGTATAAAGGAATGGGCAGAGATTGGCGTACCAGAAGATTGGGTTTACGTGTTGCGTAAGTGTGGTTTTAACCTCATTCAGAATATCAAAGAGGAGAAAGCACAAGGCTTGCAACAAAAGCTTGGCGAGATAAACAAGAAATACAAGTTAGGATACGACAAGCCATCGGTTGATGAAATTCAACAATGGATTGGCAAAGCACAATAACAAGAAAGGAAAGGCATTGCCTTTCCTTATAATAAGACATGTACGACGTAGGAAACATAGCAATCATCGGAAGCGGAAGTTGGGCTACAGCTATCGCAAAGATTGTGGTGGAACATACACACCACATAGGTTGGTACTTTCGACGCGACGAGACAATTGAGCAATTTCGCAAGTTGGGACACAACCCCACCTATCTAACAAGTGCTCATTTTGACACCAACGAAATTCGTTTGTCATCAGACATCAATCGTTTGGTGCAGGATTACGATACGCTTATCTTCGTAACTCCATCACCATATCTTAAAGGTATTTTAAAGAAAGTAAAGCACAAGTTGCATGATAAGTTCATCGTAACAGCCATAAAAGGTATTGTGCCCGACGAAAATTTGGTTTGTTCGGAATACTTTAATAAGGTAATGAAGGTGCCAGATGAAAACTTAGCAGTAATAGGTGGACCATCGCATGCTGAAGAAGTGGCTATGGAACGCCTTACATACCTCACCGTAGGTTGTACAGATACCAACAAAGCACGTGCTTTGACCGAAGTTTTGGTATCTAATTACGTTAAAACAAAGGTATCTCGTGATGTTATTGGCATTGAATATGCTTCGGTTCTGAAGAATGTTTATGCCATTGCGTCGGGCATTTGTTCAGGTTTGCAATACGGCGACAACTTCCAAGCAGTGATTATTTCAAATGCAATGCAGGAAATGGAGCGTTTGCTTACCAGTATAAATCCCTTGCAACGCAGTATGGTAGACAGTGTTTATCTTGGCGACCAACTAGTTACAGGGTATAGTAACTTCAGCCGAAATCGTACATTTGGCATGATGATAGGAAAAGGATATAGCGTTAAATCGGCACAAATGGAAATGGAAATGATTGCCGAAGGCTATTTTGGAACAAAGTGTATGAAGGAAATTAACCGACACTTACACGTAAACATGCCTATCCTCGATGCCGTTTACAACATTCTGTACGAAGGTATTAGCCCCAAAGTAGAAATAAAATTATTAACAGATTCATTCAGGTAATACGCAAATGGAAAGTATAAAATTAGACATTTCAAAGCAGCCCAGGTATTAAATCCGGGCACAGTAGAATCGTATGCACCACAGGTAGCAGCAGCACAAGAAGCGTTGGAGAAAGGAACTTGCCTTGGTAACGATTTCTTAGGTTGGTTACATTTACCTACAAGCATTACAGAGGAGTTTATAAACGAGATAAATAGTGTTGCCAGCACTTTGCGCGAAAAGTGCGACTTTGTAGTGGTAGCAGGTATCGGAGGTTCTTATCTTGGTGCTCGCGCTATTATTGAAGCATTAGACAACAGCTTTGCATGGCTTTTAAAAGATAAGAAGAACCCTACCATTCTTTATGCAGGAAACAACATTAGCGAAGATTATTTGTACGAACTCACAGAGTTCTTGAAAGATAAACGCTTTGGTGTAATTAACATTTCTAAGTCTGGAACAACCACAGAAACTGCTCTTGCTTTCCGTTTATTAAAGAAACAATGCGAAAATCAGCGTGGAAAAGAAGAAGCAAAGAACGTTATCGTTGCTATTACCGACGCCGTAAAGGGTGCAGCACGCACAGCTGCAACTCGCGAAGGTTATAAGACTTTTGTTATTCCCGATAATGTTGGCGGTCGTTTCTCTGTGCTTACTCCAGTTGGTTTATTACCTATTGCAGTGGCAGGATTCGATATTTTGCAGCTTGTAAAGGGTGCACAAGATATGGAAAAGGCAACTGGAGTAGATGCACCATTTGCTCAGAATATTGCAGCTCGCTATGCAGCCATTCGTCAAGCACTATATTCTGAAGCTGGAAAGAAGATAGAAATAATGGCAAACTTCCAACCAAAGCTCCATTTTATGGCTGAATGGTGGAAGCAACTCTATGGAGAAAGCGAAGGAAAAGACCAAAAAGGAATCTTCCCAGCAGCCTGCGACTTCACCACCGACCTCCATTCTATGGGACAATGGATACAAGAAGGCGAACGTTCTATCTTTGAAACAGTGCTCTCTGTTGAAGAACCTAACCAGAAATTGCTATTCCCACACGATGATGAAACCTTGACGGACTGAACTTCCTCGAAGGTAAACGTGTGGACGAAGTAAACAAGATGGCTGAATTAGGTACACGTCTTGCACACGTAGATGGTGGTGTTCCAAACATTCGTATCATCATTCCAAAACTAAACGAATATTTTATCGGACAGCTTATTTACTTCTTTGAGAAAGCTTGTGGTATCAGCGGATTGGTACAACAAGTTAATCCATTCAACCAACCTGGTGTAGAAGCATACAAAAAGAATATGTTTGCCTTACTTGATAAACCTGGCTACGAGGAAGAAAGTAAAGCTATCAGACAAAGATTATAAACTTACAAGAAGCCCAACCCCTTATTTTAATAGGTTGGGCTTTTTAGTTTTACAAATAACAATGTTTCAGCAAGCAATCGCAGAATACAACAAACAGGCAGAACAGCCCTTTGCACCGAAGGTTGTTCTTTTTGACATGGACGGTGTATTATATGATTCTATGCCCAATCATGCAAAAGCTTGGCAAAGAGCAATGACCGAATTTGGAATTGTTTTTACTGCTGAAGATGCATACGCAACGGAGGGTGCAAGAGGTGTGGATACGGTACGAAAGTATGCAAAAGACCAGTTAGGAAAGGAATTAACAGAAGATGAAGCAGCTGAAATGTACCAACTAAAAGCACATTATTTTCACGAAATGCCAACCACAAATATCTTTGATGGTGTGAAGGAGTTAATGCTGAAAATACAGAATAGTGGCTTAAAAATAGGTATTGTAACAGGAAGCGGACAACGTCAGCTTATCAATCGCTTGCTTTCAGACTTTAAAGATTTTATCGACGAAACACAAGTTACCACTGCTTTCGACGTAAAACGTGGCAAACCAAATCCTGATCCTTACCTTATGGGCTTGCAAAAAGCTGGTAATTTTGCACCGCACGAAGGCATTGTCGTTGAAAATGCGCCATTAGGAGTACGTGCAGGCGTAACTGCAGGGTGCTTCACTGTTGCTATAAACACTGGTCCTCTTCCCGATTCAGTACTTCTCAATGAGGGTGCAAACACACTTTTCGACACTATTCGCGATTTTTCTAATAACTGGGAACAACTCATAAATTGTTGCAACCTATAAATAAGGTAGATTCTAAATTTGCTCTATAGTGGTAAACCTTCCACAACATTAAGCTTTCCCTTATAGCTTGAGCAGGTTGCAGCAATAAAAATAATTATACAAATATTGCCTTAATCATTGCGCAAACTATCTTATTTGTGCACGTTTTGCAGGTTTTTGTGCATTATATTTGTGTGATTTATAAAAAAAACGTACTTTTGCTACACTAATTTTAATTAAGCAACAAGTATCTAAACAACACATTATATAATATGAGTTTGAAAATTGTTGTACTTGCAAAGCAGGTACCTGACACACGAAATGTGGGTAAAGATGCCATGACAGCAGAAGGAACGGTAAATCGTGCCGCATTGCCCGCTATCTTTAATCCTGAAGACTTGAATGCACTTGAACAAGCATTACGATTAAAAGAACAATATCCTGGTTCTACAGTGGGTATACTTACAATGGGGCCTCCTCGTGCTGGTGAAATAATCCGACAAGGTTTATATCGTGGTGCAGACACTGGTTGGCTATTAACCGACCGTAAATTTGCTGGTGCCGACACACTTGCAACTTCTTACGCCTTGGCTACTGCCATACAAAAGATTGGCGATGTAGACCTAATTATTGGCGGACGCCAAGCTATTGACGGAGATACAGCACAAGTTGGACCACAAGTAGCACAGAAATTAGGACTCAATCAGGTTACTTATGCCGAAGAAATACTGAAGGTCGAAGATGGCAAAGCCACAATACGCCGCATGATTGATGGAGGTGTTGAAACTGTTGAAGCGCCATTACCAGTAGTTATCACTGTGAATGGAACTGCAGCACCAGCTCGTCCATGCAATGCCAAACTTGTAATGAAGTACAAATATGCAACCTGTCCGATGGAACGTACAGGGAAAGAACCTTGGGCAGAACTTTTCGAACAGCGTCCTTACCTTACATTAAATCAATGGTCGGTAGCTGATGTTGATGGAGATGAAGAACAATGTGGTCTTTCTGGTTCACCAACAAAGGTAAAAACTGTACAAAACATTGTTTTCCAAGCAAAAGAAAGTAAAACTATCACTGGGTCTGACGAAGACATTGATAGCTTAATTAAAGAATTGTTGGACGAGAAGATAATAGGATAGAATAAGCTATGAATAACGTATTTGTATATTGTGAAATAGAGCAAACAACGGTACAGGAAGTATCACAGGAATTGCTCACAAAAGGACGTAAACTCGCCAACCAATTAGCGTAGAACTCCACGCCATTGTGGCTGGAACCGATATAAAAGGTAAGGTAGAAGACCAAATTTTACCTTACGGAGTTGATAAACTATTTGTTTTCGATGGTAAAGGTTTATTCCCTTACACATCAGCACCCCATACTGACATACTCGTAAACTTATTTAAAGAGGAGCAACCACAAATTGCGCTCATGGGAGCTACTGTTATTGGTCGCGACTTAGGTCCTCGTGTTTCATCGTCTTTAACTTCTGGTCTGACTGCTGATTGTACACAACTTGAAATCGGTGAATATGATGACAAGAAAGCTGGAAAGCACTACGACAACATCTTGTACCAAATTCGCCCTGCCTTTGGTGGCAATATTGTAGCTACTATCGTAAATCCTGATCATCGTCCACAAATGGCTACTGTTCGCTCTGGTGTAATGCAGAAAGCTATTTATGAAGGAACTGCAAAACAAGAAGTGGTTTATCCTGAAGTAAGTAAGTATGTTGATGAAGCAGCATATGCTGTTAAGGTGATTGAACGCCATGTTGAAGCAGCACAAAATAACTTAAAAGGCGCTCCTATTGTTGTAGCTGGAGGTTATGGTGTAGGTTCAAAAGAAAACTTTGAAACACTTTTCCAACTTGCCGATGTTTTACACGCAGAAGTAGGTGCATCGCGCGCAGCTGTAGATGCTGGATGGATTCCAACCGACCGACAAGTAGGACAAACTGGTGTTACAGTTCACCCTAAAGTATATATTGCCTGTGGTATTTCAGGACAAATTCAGCACATTGCTGGTATGCAGGATTCGGGAATCATTATTTCAATCAATAACGACCCTGATGCTCCTATCAACCAAATTGCCGATTATGTTATCAAGGGAGATGTGGGAGAAGTGCTGCCTAAAATGATTAAGTATTACAAGCAAAACAGTAAGTAACGGAAGAGGAAAAACAAAAATGGCAAATTATTATACAGACCAACCAGAGATTGCGTTCCACTTGGAACACCCTCTCATGAAGCGAATTGTTGAGCTGAAAGAACGCAATTACGCTGACAAAGATAAATTCGAAGAGGCTCCTGTAAATTATGAGGATGCAATAGAAAACTATAAGCGCATTCTCGATATTGCGGGCGATGTAACTGCAAATATTATCGAACCTAACTCTGAATCGGTAGATTTGGAAGGTCCACACCTCATCGATAATCGTATGCATTATGCAAGCAAAACTTACGAAAATTTAGATGCTACTCGCAAAGCTGGTCTTGGGGTGTTAGTATGCCTCGTCAATATGGTGGTTTAAACCTACCTAACGTGGTATTCTCTATGCTTTCAGAAATGATTTCGTCTGCCGATGGTGGCTTTCAAAACATTTGGTCGTTACAGTCGTGCATCGACACACTTTACGAATTTGGAAACGACGAACAACGTGCAAAGTATATTCCTCGTATTTGCAACGGCGAAACGATGTCGATGGACTTAACTGAGCCTGATGCTGGTTCCGATTTGCAACGTGTAATGCTAAAAGCTACTTTCGATGAGAAAGAAAATTGTTGGCGTCTGAATGGTGTTAAGCGTTTTATTACCAATGGCGACTCTGATATTCACTTGGTTCTTGCTCGTTCTGAAGAAGGTACACACGATGGTCGCGGACTTTCTATGTTTATCTACGACAAACGCGATGGTGGTGTAGACGTGCGCCATATTGAACATAAACTCGGTATTCATGGCTCGCCAACCTGCGAATTAGTTTATAAAAATGCGAAAGCAGAACTTTGTGGCAATACACGCATGGGACTTATCAAATATGTAATGGCACTCATGAATGGCGCTCGTCTTGGAATTGCAGCGCAGAGTGTAGGTCTTTCAAGCGAAGCCTATAAAGAAGGTTTGAATTACGCAAAGGAACGTGCGCAGTTTGGAAAGAAAATTATTACTTTCCCTGCTGTTTACGATATGCTTTCTCGTATGAAGGCAAAGTTAGATGCTGGTCGTTCGCTTCTTTATCAAACTGCACGCTATGTGGATATTTACAAAGCGTTGGAAGATATTGCACGCGACCAAAAACTAACTGCTGAGGAACGCCAAGAAATGAAACAATATACTCGTCTTGCTGATGCATTTACACCATTGGCAAAGGGTATTAACTCCGAATATGCTAACCAAAACGCTTACGATTCTATTTCTATCCACGGTGGTTCTGGTTTCATTATGGAATATAAGTGTCAGCGTCTTTACCGCGATGCACGTATCTTCTCTATTTACGAAGGTACAACACAATTGCAAGTTGTAGCAGCGATACGCTATATTACCAACGGAACATACCTCAGCATAATGAAAGAAATGTTGGAAAACGAGGTATGCGACTGCATGAAGGACTTAAAAACTCGTGTAGCAAACCTTATTGCACAATACGAAGAAGCATTGGAAAAGGTAAAAGCAAGCGAATGTCAAGACACGATAGATTTCCTTGCACGCCGTTTGTACAACATGACTGCTGGTATTATAGAGTCGTTGCTCCTCATTGAAGATGCAAGTAAGGCTCCAGAGTTATTCAAAAAGTCTGCGCATGTATTTGTTCGCATGACGGAAGAAGAAGTAGCTGGTAGCGTTGCTTATATCAAAGCATTCGACAGCAAGGAACTCGAACACTTCAAAGCTGTAGAAACTGTTGAGTAAAAACAGATAGTTTCCTAAAAGATGGGTTCTAAAAATCTATCTTTGCAGTTTTTTACCTTCCAGTCGAACAGTTTTTTCTTCAATCCTAAAAGAGTATAGCGAAACTATACAATCGGAGAAATTAGAAAAGATGCCAACAAGAAGTAAAAACAATCCCAAAGAGCAAACCAACTCCTAATAAAGTCATTCATGACTATAAAGTTTTAGAACACACCTTGAATAAAAATAAAATTAAAGCAACTAAGCATCACCGCTTAGTTGCTTTTTCGTTTCCATCGTTTCAACCCATTCAACTAAACCGCCACTAACAAAAAAAGCGAGCTAAAAAAAGCACCATAAAAAAACGCATTCCTCTCCCCTATTCCATCGATTGATTCCAACATAAAAAAACAAGCTGTAATAATGACGCAGAAAAATTTATAATTAAAAAAATAAAAAAATTTATAATAAAAAAACGATGAGATTATTATTATAAATTCAAGGGTTTATTATTATAAAAATAAAAAAAGTAATTAATATCTTTTTATTGGCATATTCTTTAAATCAGTTTTTTTCATTATCTTTGCACAGAACAAACTATGCTTTGTAATTCAAACAAATTTGGTTATTTCATTAAGTGTACGATTTTATTAGAAAGAAAACGTCTACTATGACATCTAAAAAATAAATAGGTTGAAAGTATTTCTTACAGAAAGGTAAAGAACAAACAAAAGGTTAATAAAAAAAGACCAAGTCATCTTTTTCAAAATGGTATACCATTTCTTTTAGCCAGATTTAGGGTAATTTATACATACTATCAAATTACAAGATATTGAATTAACGAAAGTGTTACGATTTGGTATTTTTAAATAGAAGCAGAATGAAAAAAGAATATAAAGGAATAGATTTATTCTGTGGTATTGGTGGCTTTCGATTAGCTATGGAGAGTAACGGAGTAAAATGTATATTCTCATCAGATAATGATAAATTTGCACAACAAACCTACGAAGCTAATTTTCATGAAGTTCCAAAAGGAGACATTAAGACTATTAATGAGATAGATATCCCTACTTTTGATATATTAACAGCAGGTTTTCCTTGTCAACCATTTAGTTATGCGGGAGAAAAACTAGGTTTTGATGATGAAGTTAGGGGTACACTTTTTTTTGATATTTGTCGAATTTTAGAATACCACAAACCTCCTATGGTTTTTCTAGAAAATGTTAAAGGATTAAGGTCTCACGATAAAGGAAAAACACTTAATACAATCTTAGACACTCTACGTCAATTAGGCTATTACCCGCATTGGACCATTCTATCTTCACTAAATTATGGACTACCTCAAAAGAGAGAAAGATGGTATTGTGTAGCATTTAGAACAGATGTTAAATTTGAATGGCCTAAACCAATAGACCGACACCCTATTTTACGTGATATTATAGAACTAAATGATAATAATCCATCATTAGCTATTTCTAAATTTGAACTTGAACGAATAGATTATCATTTTACAAAAGCTAAAAATGGCGATAGAATCCAACATGATAATTCTAAATATAAACCTACTACAAAAAAAGGGAAATATGGTGTTTATTCATTTCAAAAAGCAGATGGTTCTTTAAGATTTCATGTAGGAGATCCTGCAAAAACGCAAATTCAAGAGGCATTCTATTCTTGCCTAGATACATATGCCTCTACTATCATTGCAAATAGAACTCCAAAACTATGGGATATCCGCAGAAAGTTGTCTGTTCTTGAAGCAAAAAGACTTCAAGGATTTCCAGATAATTTTGTATTCCCAGTATCAGACGCTCAAGCATATAAACAATTGGGAAACTCTGTTAGTGTGCCAATAATTATAAAGATAATGGAAAAACATGATAAAAAAACTTATGAATCAACTATAGGAAAATGAAATATATAAGTCTAAATTCTGTGCTCGAAGCCTATAAAGGTTTTCAAAATAGCATGACTAATAAATCATGGGGATATTTAGCTATTTTAAAAGGTTGTAAGAGCTATATACGTACTTCAGTCCCGTATGAGGTCGATCTCGATGAAGTTTCAAACTTCCTTGAAAAATATTTTTTTAACTTAAGTATAGATAAAAAAAGTATAACACTAACCGTTCCTTGCATGTTGTTTTCTCTAATAAGTGGGATAAATATTTTTAAAGAACAGGGGAAATTTACTCCAAGCATCTATGACGTAATAGTTTGGGCATATAGAAGAAAATCATTTGAAGATAATGTAACGAAAGAATTTCTTCTTCAAGAATTTTCTAAAGAATTCAACATACCATTAAACTTTATATCTGGTATTTTTAATTCTCGTATAAAAGATATTGAATTTGTAGATTCATTATATTCCGAGAGTATGCTAAAAAAAGGACTAAAAGATTTCGGAGTAGATGTTTCTAAAGAAAATATTGATGCAAAGAAAGTAAGTACTGTAGCATCTCCAGGTGAAATAAGTAGAGGACCTTTTATCCAAACTTTATATGCTGGACTAGAAATAACAGATTATGTTATTATTTTACAATCTGACTTTAAGAATCTCTATGGAAATAGAGTAATATCCAATGTTAAAGTAGAAAATACGACCTTTAAAAAGTATTTAACTTACCGCCCCTATATTACTGCTATCAAATCAAAGCCATTCCTTTTGCTTGCAGGAATTTCAGGTACAGGAAAGAGCAGAATAGTTAGAGAATTAGCAAGAGCTTGTTGGGAAAAAGATTCGGAAGAATACAAAGCACAAAAGCCTAAGAACTTCCAAATGGTACAAGTTAAACCTAATTGGCACGATTCAAGCGACTTACTTGGCTATGTTAGTCGTGTTAGTGGAAAAGCTGAATTTGTGGCTGGAGACTTTTTAAAGTTTATTGCTAAAGCATGGGAAAATATTGATACTCCTTACTTCTTGTGTTTAGACGAAATGAACCTAGCACCAGTAGAACAATATTTTGCAGAATATTTGAGTGTAATAGAATCGCGAAAATGTTGTGAAGATGGCACCATAACAACAGACCCTATTTTAGAAAAATCTTTGGAAGACTGGTATCGTGTACTAACAAGCGAATTGACTAATAACGATGATGTACGAGATCGTTTCTTAAAAGATGGTATCTGTATTCCACAAAATTTGATAGTTGTAGGTACGGTAAATATGGACGAAACTACTTTCTCTTTCTCTCGAAAAGTACTTGATCGTGCCATGACGATAGAAATGAACGAAGTAAATTTGCATGGTGGCTTAACAGAACGCTACGAACTAATTGGAAATTGGGGAAAGCAGAACTTATAGGTGAAGCTGTAGAAGGTATAGATTTATATGCTGATAACAAAGAAGTTTGCGACATTGTTCTAAATTATCTTGAAGAAGTAAATAATGTATTAGAAAACACTCCTTTCAAAGTGGCTTATCGCACTCGAAACGAATTCTTGCTATATGTGGTAAACAACTTACCTTATAATAAAGACGAAGAGGATAACGACCTAACAGAGAAATATATTATAGCTCGTGCTTTGGACGAAATTACAAGTATGAAGGTGTTATCGCGAATAGAAGGTGATGATATAAAAGTGAGCGATGCTTTCCTTGACAAATTAAGCAATACGATAAAAGAAAAATTAGAGGAAATTGCTGGCGAAGAAAAAGAAGATATCGGTTCTATTTCGTTGAAAAAATTAAAGGAAATGAAAGCGAAACTCGTTTCGGGTCATACTAGTTTTTGGAGTTAAACAACTTAAAGTATGGAACTACTTACCATTAAACACAAAGATTTCACAATGATTGTTGAATGTACAAAATTTGACAGCATATGGAATAAAGCAAAGAATAATGTGGGCGAAGATAAACTATTTTCCACTTACTCTTGGTCTGAAGGTGTAGTTTCAGTTACGAGATGCCAAAATTCAGAAGAGATATTTAATATAGAACAAGGAATAGATGCCCCTGCAACATTCTTTGAAAATGTAGACTACCCTATTTGGATCGAATTCAACGACAATGTAAAAACTGCACAATTTGGATCTATACTTCAAAACGATAACGATTGGAAAAGCCACACTAATTTGACCCACCCTGGCAAGTATTTTAGACCCAGTAAGGTTAAAATAATGAGACCCACCTCGCCAAAATAAGAATGACCCTTTGAAACGCTAGTTTTTTAGGGTCATTTTGTAGTTTTGTGTTACTGCCCTGGCCGGCATTAAAAACATAAAACTATTATTTATATGACAAATTAAAGAATTTATTGCGCTGTTACGCATCTGGTATGGGAATAAGAAGTATTTCTAGTACTTTCCATATATCTCGTAACACCCTCCGCAAGTATGTCCGTAAATTCCAAGAAAGTGGCTTGTCCATGGAGCAAATTCTGTCGCTTTCAGATGATAAGCTGGCGGACTTGTTTTTCAGATGGGCATTCTCGTAACCGTCCGCCTTCTGCTCGCAAGTTGGAGTTAGAGGCACTTGTTCCTGATTATGTGAAACGGCTTAGCAAGAAGGGTGTTTCTATCTTATCTCTTCACACGGAGTATCTCAAAAACTCATCCTAATGGTTACCAGTATTCTACTTTCAAACACGCAATCCATGCCTACAGATGTCAAACACGAGCCGTAGGACATGTAGAGCACCTTGCTGGCGATCAGATGTATATTGATTATGCAGGGTGATAAGCTAGAGATAGTCGAAGAACAGACGGGTGAGGTGCGGAAGGTAGAGGTTTTTTTGTGGCTACCCTTCCATGCAGTCATTACACCTATTGCGAGGCAGTGTGGTCCCAGAAGAAGGAAGACCTTATCATTGCTTGCGAGAATGCTCTTCATTTCTTTGGTGGTGTACCCAAGGCTGTTGTGCCTGACAACTTAAAAATCAGCCGTTATTCGCAGTGATCGTAATGAGCCTGTTATCAATGACGACTTCGCTGCTATGGCTGAATTTTTATGACATGGCTGTTTATCCAGCTAGGGTGCGCCGTCCCAAGGACAAGGCACTGGTTGAGAATGCTGTAAAGCTAATGTATCGGTCGGTATATGTAGATATTGAAGGGCAAATTTTTCCATAATCTAGAATCACTTAATGTTGCTATACGCACATCTTTAGAAGCATTTAACAGCCGTAGATTGAGTGGGCGTAAGGAATCCCGTCAAGAACTATTTGAGGAAATGGAAAAAGATTTTCTTCGTCCTCTTCCTACCGCTCGCTATCAGATGAAGTCTAGAAAGTCTGCTACTGTCATGGCTAATAGCTTCGTTATGCTAAGAAAGCATAGTTATAGTGTTCCAACAGAGTATATCGGCAAACGTATGGAGCTTATTTACGATAATGACAATGTTCAAATCTACTATGGGTTAAAGTTAGTTACCATCCATCAGCGAGATGATACTCCCTATACCTACTCACAGAAAGATGCACATAATCTTCCTGGTCATCATGGTAGCTTTGAAAAGGATTTGGAGGAAATATATCAACGGGCAGGGCAAATAGACAACATCCTTCTGCTTTATCTCAAGGAAGTCGCTACGCAGATGAAATATCCACCAAAAGCCTTCCGCTCTTGCCGTGGTATCATGTCGCTGGAGAAGAAGTATGGCATGGCTCGTCTAGTAGCAGCTTGTAACTGTGCCTCGGAAGGACGACGCTATGGCTATAATGAGATAAAGGATATACTACAGAAGGGTGATGATGCTTCCTATATATCTATGGATGAAGATAATATGGAGCTATCTCCTGAATATAAACCAAAAACTCATAAGAACATACGAGGCAAGGATTATTTCTCAAAGCAATTATCCAATAATAGCAAACAATTAAAGTAAACAACTATGGAACTAAATAATAATAAGACAGCACCTATTGTGCAAGAAATGGATAAGAATCAGTTATCTCTTGATTTAATGCATAGAATGAGGCTTACGGGTATGGCAACTGCCTTTGAAGAAAGTCTAACAACTACAATTGCAGATACGATGACACCAGATGCCTTTTTATCATGGCTCTTATCTCGAGAATGGGACTATCGTTCTGCAGCAGCCATTGAAAGACTCATAAAATCAGCAGGGTTTAGATATAAAGCCTATCCTGAGCAAATAGATTATAATATCAATCGCAACCTTAGCCAAAACAAAATGGAGAGAATACTCTCACTTGATTTTATCAAGCAAGGACGCAATATATTTATTACTGGTTCATCAGGAACTGGTAAAAGTTTTATCGCTACAGCTATAGGCTATCATGCTTGTAAAAATGGTATTAGAAACCTGAGTTCGGTATAAGAAATTCTTCAAAAAAGTTGTAGGAGTGGAATATTTTTCGTATCTTTATAGTTGATAATCAGAGTATTAACGAAAAAATCCACTCCTATGAATAGTACAAATTTAATAGAAATATTCTGTATTCTTGATGAATTCTGCAAGTTTTTTGCTCCTCAACTCAAAAACGTCTGTTAGACGAGTCTAGTAAGCATCGCCGAAACCGTCCGTGTGTAATGAGCGATAGTGAAATAATGACTATCCTCATCATGTATCATCAGTCTCATTACATAGATCTTAAAAACGTTCTATCTTCATGAGATTTGTGAACATCATCGTTCCGAATTTCCCCATACACTATCCTATAACCGATTTGTCGAGCGTCAGCAAAAAGGTAAATATGCTCTTGTTGATATTTCTACAGACATGTGCCCTAGGCAAATGCACAGGCATTTCAATTATAGACTCTACTCCTCTGCGCAGTTGCCACATCAAGCGTATGTACAAGCATAAGACTATGAAAGGCTGGGCTGCCAAGGGCAAGTGTACTATGGGTTGGTTCTATGGATTCAAGCTACATCTTATCATCAATGACAAAGGAGAGATTATACAGTGGATGCTCACACCTGGCAACACTGATGACAGATACCCATTGAAGGACAAACACTTCACAGAAAAAGCTCTTTGGCAAGCTGTATGCGGACAAAGGGTACATTTCACAAAGTCTATTTGAGGAGCTATTTATTGATGATATACATCTGATAACAAAGCTACGAAGGAATATGAAAAATTCTATGATGCTATTGCAGGATAGAATTAGACTACGAAAAAGGGCTACTATAGAAACGGTCAATGACGAACTCAAGAATGTATGCCACATAGAGCATACAAGACACAGAAGCATTGACAACTTTGTAGCCAATCTTATTGCAGCAATTATTGCTTATAATCTTATGCCAAAAAAGCCAACTATGAATATTGAAATCATTGACAAAAGCAGGCTAATTGCATAAAGCTTATACCGAACTCAGGTTATTAGAACGATGTATGCTAACATGTCAAAGCTGCTGGGGACACTTAAGGTTGCCAAGAACAAAGGAACGTTAGAAACAGAGCTAAAGAAGATAGAGCGATGTCGCTTGTTAATCCTCGATGATGCCTTCCTTGTACCTGTAGATGCAAAAGAGCGTCCTATATTACTTGATATTATAGAAGATAGGCATGAAAGGAAGTCGATTATCATATCTTCTCAACTTCCTGTAGACAACTGGTATGATGCAATAGGCGACCCTACCGTGGCAGATGCTGTACTAGATAGAATTGTGCATACCTCATATCAAATAGAACTAACTGGAGAGAGTCTTAGAAAGATAAAAGCAAAGAATATTACCAAGTAATAGCGAAATAAAATGACCCACCCGACCAGGGCATTTAGTGGGTCAATAATAAATCGTCTTACTGGGTCTAAAATACTTTGCCAGGGTGGGTCAAATTAGTGTGGCTTTTCCAATAGTAAATATTCATTTTCTAGTTTCTCTCTCTTATTTGTAAATTCACCATACAGCTTATCAACTTGAATATTCACTGAGCAATCCCATGCCTGTTTTATCTGGAATTGTTTTCCATTTTCATACAGAACAAAATTAAACTTATCTGATTCTTTTTGTTGTAATGATTTTACAGAACTTTGTAAAACCAGTGATGGAATTTCAATGCCAAAGTGCTCCTTAATATAGTCTTGGATGTTTAAAAGTGTATAATAGTCTTTTCTTAACCTTTCATCGTAAAAGAGACTTACGATAGTGTATTTGATAATAGGAAAGTAAACATCACTATATAGCCCTGCATTAGCATTATCATATAATGCTGAAATTAATGCGAAATTACTTTTTTGCATAATTGGATGATAATTATTTTAGAAGATTAATTCTATGGTTCTGCTGCCATCTGTATTTCGTCCTCATGGATTTCATACATCTTGGCTGATTTTGTTGAATAATTCTCTTGCTCATTATCCGTCCACTGCTCACATTGTTTGATGATAGTTTCCAATGCATTGGCAGCCTCCTCTGGAGGGTAATGATATTTCTTAAGTAGGTGCTTAATCATTCTGCGCATACCTGCACGAGCTGACTCTTTTTTTTGCCAATCAATAGTGCGGTTCTTACGTAGAGAGTCGGTGAGTTCTTTCGTCATAGCTACCAATTCTTCATTACTATAGAAGTCGTGGATTGCTTGCGGTTTGGTCAAGGCATCATAGAATGACTTTTCTTCGGGAGTGAGACCAAGTTCATTAGCTGCTGAATCAGCCGAGGCAATATCTTTTGCCAACTGCAAAAGTTCTTGGATAACTTCTTCATTGGTGAGTAATCCTTTCAAATAGTTGGATAAAGAGCGATTGAGCAGGTCAGAGAATTTCTCTGACTGCACAATATTGGTCTTTTGATAGAGTGCCACTTTCTCCGCCAATAGTTTTTTTGAGCAGTTCTACAGCTATATTCTTTTTCTTTCATCTTAGAAATTTCATCTAAGAAGGCTGTATCAAAGAGGGAAAAATTCGGCTTTAACATCAGAGAAAAGATTGATTACACCTTCACTTTTTTTACACTTTGTTTCAGCAATTCACTGATACGAGCATTAATTTCTTTCTTCGTAACTTTTCCTTTACCTGTCATTCGGGAGAGCAAAGTGCGCACAGTTTCAAAGAATGCAGCTAAGAAGCGTTGCTCTTCATTCAACAAGCTTCGGCAAAGAGTGATGGAATTGTGCAGCAATGCTGCTTCTTTCATATACAATGGCAGTTGTTCTTGTTTATCGGCTGCCAACATAAAGTTTACGCCACCTTTGATTATTTGAGCACGGTCGGCATCTGTTCCTGTGTGGAACTTGCTATAATTATAACCATGAAATAAGTCTTGGCACACTTCCAACTTCTCTTTGAACTTTGTAAAAGCCACGCCTTTGATGTCAGGATTTCCAAAGTTCGTTCTGTCGCGTCCCGTATAATCACGCATGGCTTCTTTCAAGGCTTTGGCAATACCGATATAGTCAACAACCAATCCACCCACTTTGCCATTGAATACACGATTCACTCGTGCAATGGCTTGCATTAGGTTATGTCCGCTCATTGGTTTGTAAACATACATAGTTGCCAATGAAGGAACGTCGAAGCCTGTGAGCCACATATCGACCACAATAGCAATCTTCATAGGGTCGTTGTCATCCTTAAATCGTTTGGCAAGTTCTTTCTTATAGTGCTTGTTCCCGATAATGTCGTGCCATTCTTCTGGGTCTTGGTTGCTGCCTGTCATGACAACTTTCACTTTATCCGTCCATTTTGGGCGAAGCTCCAGCAGTCGATGATAAATGCTCATCGCTATGGGACGCGAATATGCCACTATCATTGCCTTACCAGTCAATTCATATTGACGGTTTTCTTCATAGTGTTTGATAATGTCTTGGCAAAGAGAATCGATGGTAGCCGGTGCACCGAGTATCTCTTCCAAGTGTGACATCTCTTTCTTGCTTTTCTCTATCTGTTCTGTCGTTGCACCTTCTTCAGCCAACAGCTCGTATTCGTCATCAAGGGTTTGCAAGGTTGCATCGTCAAGATTTAGATTGATAACTCTAGATTCATAATATACAGGACAAGTAGCACCGTCATTAACCGCCTGCGTCATGTCATAAATATCAATGTAATCGCCAAAAACCTCTACGGTATCTCGGTCTTTGGTAGAAATAGGTGTACCAGTAAAGCCAATATATGAAGCATTGGGTAGTGAATTGTGAATAATTCTTGCCGTGCCGATAGAGATTTTACCTGTAGTGGCGTCGACTTTTTCCTCAAAGCCATATTGTCCTCTATGTGCCTCATCAGTCATCACGATAATATTTCTTCGCTCTGACAAAGGTTCGTCAGACTCCTCAAACTTTTGCATGGTTGTGAAGATAATGCCATTAGCTTCTCGTCCACTTAATAGCTCTTTTAGATTCTCACGACTATTGGCTTGTATTGGAGTTTGGCGCAAGAACTCCTTACATTTAGAAAATTGGGTATAGAGTTGATCGTCTAAATCGTTGCGGTCGGTAATCACAACAATAGTGGGTTGTGATAACTCTTGTTGCAGCAAGTGGGCGTAGAAAACCATTGACAATGATTTTCCGCTGCCTTGCGTATGCCAGAATACACCGATTTTACCATTACTTACTGTAGCATGTTTGGTACGTTCGATGGCTTTCTTCACTGCAAAATACTGATGATACCCTGCTAATATCTTGGCACTCCCTTTTTCTTCTTTGGAAAAACAGATAAAGTTCTTGATTATGTCTAAGAGTCGATCCCTTTGAAATATTCCTTCAAAGAATGTATCATAATCGACAAATTCTGTACTTTCATAATTGCCATCTTTTGTTTTCCATTCCATGTAGCGATCTTCCTTGCTGGTAATTGTTCCAGCTTTGGAAAGAGCCATATCGCTCATTACACAGAACATGTTGAAAGCGAACAACGATGGTATATCCTTCATATAATTGCAGAGTTGAAGATATGCTTCTGAAGCGTCCGTCTCTTCACGGGAAGGTGATTTTAATTCTACAACCACCAATGGTAAACCATTCACAAATACAATGATGTCGGCACGTTTCTCTGCATTTTCAATGAATGTCCATTGATTGATAACTTGAAAAGTGTTTGTCCGTATGCTCAAAGTCTATCAAATAAACCATTTCATTGCGCATTTCCTTGCCATTGAAATAAGAAACTTCTATGCCATGCTGCAAATAGTCTGTAAAAGTTTCATTACGCTGCGTCAAACTACCCATATCAATATTGCGTAATTTGATAATCGCTTCGTGAATAGCTGCATGTGGTTTCTTTGGATTAACAGTTTGCAGACTTTCTTCTAATTGTGCTTCATAATATGGCACATAGTAATCTCTTTCAATATTTGGACCGTACAAATATTGATAGCCCATTCCCTCAAAGAGGGATATCAGTGCTTTTTCGTAATTATCTTCTGTGAAGGGCATTGTATTTTATTTTTATTGTTCATTCATTTCTAAAAGAAATTCTAAATAATCTATATAGTTAGCTTTATAAGCTTGATAATCTAAGTTGTAAAGAGCCTCTGATGCTGATAAGTGTACGCCTCCTACTTCTAATGGATTTTCTTCATCAAACCAATCATTAAAGCACTCGCAATCTTGATAAATTAATCTTTGGTTAGCGTGGTGGGCATAACTGAAATAAAAATGTAAAATGAACCCACAGAGTACATCTGTTGTTTTGTATATCAGTAGGGATAGTGATTTGTCTATCTGAGGATGCAAAACATCCAAACCATGTGAAGCAAATCCTGCATTATTTCGTATCTCAGCAATTGATTGGGCGACAGTAGAAATTCTACGGCATAGTTCAGATAGACCAACTATTTCCTTTCCAGTCTGTTCTATAAGATGTTCTAAGGTCTGTTTTACTAAAACATTAAATGAAATATCATCTTTGTACGTTGTATTTTGATTAGTGAGAATTGTTTTGCAAAGTGCTTCTGTCAGACTTTTGCTTACTTCAACGCACAAAGAAGGATTAATCTCAACATTGTTTTCTATTGTTGAAATATGCGTTTCAAAAGTCCTAAGACTTGCTTCTTTTGCAATATATTCTCTTGTCCACTGCATAATTAATCTTAATTTAAATTATCATTTATCCGTTTGTTTACCTCGATTTTATCATCAAGGGATTTGCATATTTCAACTATACGATCTTGCCTTTCTTTTGATGGAAGTGTTACTGGCATTTGTCCATATGTCTTAGCATTGATATTGCCACGCGTACCTCCTGTATCAAAAGAGTGTACCCAGTCATAGTACGCTTTAGAATGAGTATAGTATTTTAACATTCTAGGATTAACCTTGTTAGGATTTAAAGTAAATTTGATCAAGAATCCTGCATAACAAAAAATACCATCTGATTCTTCGTAAAAGTAAGTTCTGCCAGTACTATTACCAGTCCTTGCAAAAACAATATCATTTGGAGCAAGTAAGTATTCATCTGCTTTTTCTTCTTCTACAGACATTAAGCCATCTTTATTCAAAGTACCATCTTCGTTTATATCTGTAATTCTCAGATATGTTCGTTTATTTTTATCAAAGGGAATTGCCGGAGCCCCGATACCATAAGTTCCCTTTCCAATAGATATTTCTTCTAACGTATATGTTGTTAATTCTTCCATAAATGGGAATTTAGTTGTTTATATCATTAATTTTCAGCTCGCCTGACATCAGTTTGGGAAGAAGCGTATCACGAAGTGATGTTAAGCGCTTACTTTCGAGATAAAGTTGTCCTTTTTTTTCGAATATAGGTGTAACAATCTCATTATATTCTGCTATTTTTTCAACAAAGACAACATTCATGGGCAGTTCTGCTATATGTTTAGGATAAATATGTGGCTGCGCAGAACCTACTTGTGCATCAAATATTTCCTTTTGTCTTTTCTTTAGCATGATATACCAAAAATATACATTTGGAGTTATCGAATCATCAATGTAAGAAGAATCTGAGGCCCAAACAGGAATATGCCATAAATTTATATACCCAGCATTAGCTCCTGATGCTGCTATTGTCAAAACAGGAGCAGTCGTATTGGCTTGGTTATGGTATGTTGCAGGTTCTATACCCCCAGCTACTACTGGTATATCTCCTTTTATTGCATTCTTGGAAAGGAGTCCTTTTCCGCGTTTAGGCATAATTAGATTCCCTATCATATTTTCTCCTTCAGTAATATGGGGAAACATTTCGTTGAACAAAGCCTGTGCCTGTTGCTCTAAATTATCATTTATCCGTTTGTTTACCTCGATTTTGTCATCTAAAGAAGAAAGAATATCTGCAATTTTTTTTTTTGAGTTTGAATAGAAGGTATTTTTATATCAAAGTTTTGCATCACTTTAGCAGAAACTTCTTTGAAAGTTGTACCACTTCCTAAGCCTTCTATCTCCTCTTTGTTGTATTTTAGTAAATAATACAAAAAGAGATTGTTTACGAGATTGTTATCTGGTATGATGCTCTTAAATCCTTGATTTGTACATAACTCATTTGCTGCAATTGCAATATAACCAATAGGGGCTCTAGAAGAAAACAAAATACTTCCTTTAGGTAATATTTGGCATGAACTACTATCAAATCCTTTTTGTGTTATAGATCTTTCTCCTTTTTGAATATATCTTCCTGTAAAATTAGATAAGTCTTTTGGAGTAATCCAAGAGATTTCTCCATCGTAATTTGCACTATCTTTGTAGGAGGAGTTGCACCGCCTACAATTCTACCGATTTCATGTAGTTTATATTCTTTCCATTCTTCCATGATGAAAATCAATCATTTTGTTCATAATAATATGAATAGTCTATGCCCTTCATAAACATTTCTCTGTCGTCAATCTTTGTTGTGAGTGCAGACTCTACTAAAGTCTTAATGCGCATACTATCAGACACACTATCACGCATGGCTGAAAGATACTCATTCTTGTCTATTTGGCTCCAATCCACACACCGCTTGAGAGAACGCCTCAGCATGAGATCAAGCCAGATACGAGTGCTTCGTCCATTGCCTTCCATAAATGGATGCGCTACGTTCATTTCGACATACTTGTCCATTATTTCGTCGAAGGTGTTTTCTGGCATTCTTTCAATCGTTTGTAGCGTAGCAGGGAAGTGCATACAGTTAGCAAAGGTAAAGCCTCCTTTGGAGATATTCTTCGTGCGGATTTGTCCAGCAAAGTCATACAAACCTCCAAAGAGATAAGCATGAATCTGTTGTAAACATTGTATGCTGCCTGGCTCAAGACTTTTCAGCAAACCACTTTCATATAACTGATATGCTTTCTTTCGACTTTGACCATCTAATGTATTATCACTATATGTAAACCAATCAAGGAACTCATTTGCTCGATTGTTAGGATAGTGCTTTGCTAATAAAGTCACTCCTTCACTATCAAGGACATCTGCAACACGCATCTTGCCATCTGGTGCTTCAAATTTGAAGCCGTGAGTAGCACTCACGAGTTTAATATTTTCTTGTTTAAGTTTCCGTTTCAGCCAACGCCAATAGTTACCAGCTTTGGTGTAGTCGGGCTCATCGTTAATGGCACGCACAATGTCTGTTGCAGAAAACCACCAACAATTATTTTCTTCATCCCATACGGCACGTACTTCACGATCGTTGAAGAAGCGAATTGATTTCTTATGTTGTTCTTTCTTCTCTTCCATAAATGGGAATTTAGTTGTTTATATCATTAATTTTCAGCTCGCCTGACATCAGTTTGGGAAGAAGCGTATCACGAAGTGATGTTAAGCGCTTACTTTCGAGATAAAGTTGTCCTTTTTTTTTCGAATATAGGTGTAACAATCTCATTATATTCTGCTATTTTTTCAACAAAGACAACATTCATGGGCAGTTCTGCTATATGTTTAGGATAAATATGTGGCTGCGCAGAACCTACTTGTGCATCAAATATTTCCTTTTGTCTTTTCTTTAGCATGATATACCAAAAATATACATTTGGAGTTATCGAATCATCAATGTAAGAAGAATCTGAGGCCCAAACAGGAATATGCCATAAATTTATATACCCAGCATTAGCTCCTGATGCTGCTATTGTCAAAACAGGAGCAGTCGTATTGGCTTGGTTATGGTATGTTGCAGGTTCTATACCCCCAGCTACTACTGGTATATCTCCTTTTATTGCATTCTTGGAAAGGAGTCCTTTTCCGCGTTTAGGCATAATTAGATTCCCTATCATATTTTCTCCTTCAGTAATATGGGGAAACATTTCGTTGAACAAAGCCTGTGCCTGTTGCTCTAAATTATCATTTATCCGCCTATTTATGAAATAGCGGTTGATATGAGCTATATGTGTGATATGCTGCTTGCATTTTGGTTTAACTGATGAATTTGCGGTGAGAGAGTTTGACGTTTGTTTGATTAACCATTGCATAGTGCATGGTTGTATCAATTTTAACATGCCCAAGGAGTTTTTGTACTTGCTCCACGGGCATACCTTTATCTATAGCCATAGTCGCAAGTGTCCGACGGAACTTGTGTGGATGGACACGGACAATCTTTGACTGCTTCCCAATCTTTCTTAATCTTGTCTCAACTCCTGATATTTGTAACCGATTGTGTGGTTTGGCAAGAGACACGAACAATGCTTTGTTTCTGTCTTTCCGTTCTGCGAGATATTGCTGTAGATGAATCTTTGCACGAGCATTGAAATACACGATACGTTCCTTGTTGCCTTTACCGAAAACGATACACTCACGCTCATTGAAGTTTATATCCTCACGATTGAGCTTTACAAGTTCTCCAACACGCATACCAGTAGAAGCCAATATGTCTATCATGGCTAAATCTCGTACCCTTGTACAGTTATCGCGCAGTTGTTCTAAATTTTCGTCAGTAAGGACTTCCTTAATCTGTGTTCCTGTCTTAACCTTGTGTATTCTACGTACAGGACTTTTAATGATGTAATCCTCATCCTCTAACCATGAAAAGAAAGATGAAAAGATACGACGGATATTGTCTATTGTAACTTTACTCGATTTGTGTTTCCGTTGAAATACAGCCAAATAAGCACGAATATCCTCTGTTGTATAGTTCGTTACTTTTTTAGGCATTTTCTTGAAAAGCTGATTAATGGTCGAGCCATAATATTTTATGGTAGGTGTGGTGCAACCTTCAACTTGCTTAGCTGACAAGAATATCTCTAACAGACGTTCGTTAGAAGCATTGTTCTCTTGCATCAGCTCGTCGTCTGCCGTAATGGAATAGTTACTGATTACTTGCAGTAATACTCCATTGAGTTGTGCCATTTGTTCTACACTTAATATACCTGCCATTGCATTGCTAATTTCTAAAATCAAATTTTCTTTCATGTTCTTCTATATTAATGAATTGATAATATGGAAGAACATGCAGACATTTATTTGATAGTGAAACCTATGCTTGCCAACTGTTTTCGTATCTCATCCTCCAAATCATGAGATTGGGCAAATAAATCGGACAATTCGGTTGTGAGTTTGTCCATCTTCTCTTGAAAAGGAATACCATCGTCTTCCTGTTCTGCAATGCCGACATAACGTCCAGGGGTAAGAATATAGTCTTGTTTTGCCACATCGCCAAGGGCTACAACTGCACAGAAGCCTTTTTCATTCTCAAGTGTACCATCATTATATTTATCAAAAGTGTCTGCAATCTTTTTTATGTCTGCTTCTTGAAGTTCACGAAGTTTCCGGGTAACCATTGTTCCCATGTTTCTTGCATCTACAAACAGAATTTTATTTTTCTGCTTTTTCTCTCGATTGAGGAACCATAGAGAAACAGGAATACCTGTGGTATAAAACAGCTGTGAGGGTAGGGCAACGATACCTTCTATTAAATCGGCCTTGATGATATTTTCACGAATTGTTCCTTCCCCTCCTGTCTGTGAAGATAAAGAACCATTTGCCAATACCATACCTATTTCCCTTTGGGAGATAAATGATGAATCATGTGTTGCAACCATGCAAAGTTGGCATTGCCAGATGGTGGAATGCCAAATTTCCAACGCACATCATCTTGCAACTTGTCTGCTCCCCAATCACTGAGATTGAATGGCGGATTAGCCATGATAAAATCAGCTTTTAATGTGGGGTGTTGGTCGTCAAAGAATGTATCTGCATTAAACTTACCCAAATCAGCCTCAATGCCTCGAATGGCAAGATTCATCTGAGCCATCTTCCATGTCGTAGGATTGCTGTCTTGACCATAGACAGAAATATCTTTGATATTGCCTTGATGCCTTTCTATGAATTTGGCAGACTGAACGAACATTCCACCAGATCCGCAAGCAGGGTCATATACTCGTCCGTGATAAGGTTTCAGAACTTCGACAAGTGTTTGAACAATACAAGCAGGTGTATAAAATTCTCCTGCTAATTTCCCTTCTGCTTCTGCAAATTTAGAAAGACAATATTCATATGTGCGTCCCAATATATCTTTGGAATCTCCATGTTCTTTCATTTGAATATTGGTAAATAAATCTACCACATCACCCAAACGCCTTTTTGTCTAATTCTGGTCGGGCGAAATTTTTTTGGGCAGAATACCTTTCAAACGAAGATTCTCCTTTTCAATAAGACGCATGGCATTGTCGATTATCGTACCTATTTCTGGTGTATGGGCTGCTTTTGCTACCACACTCCATCGTGCTTCTTGTGGAACAAAGAAAATATTATCCGCCATATATTCATCGCGGTCTTCCTCGAATCCTTCGCCATTATTGACTAATTCTTGATATTTAGTCTCAAACTTATCGGAGATGTATTTTAGAAAAATCAATCCCAAAACTACCGATTTATATTCGGAAGCATCCAGATTGCCACGAAGCAAATCTGCTGCTTTCCATATTTCCTTTTCAAATCCAATATCAGCTGTATTTTGTTTTGCCATGATTCTTTTTTATTATGTCTGAACTCTATTCTTGATGTAAATCGAAAAACTTCTTATTACTCATCTGGTGTGTTAATCAACTCCTTTGGATTAACCTGCAAAATCTCTGCTATCTGAAATAACAATTCTAGGCTTGGCTGTCGACGATTGCAAACGTATGAGTTGACAATAGTGAAACTCTTACCGAGTTTCTCTGCAAGCCATGTTTGCTTAATCCCTTTCTCGATAAGCACCTCTTTAATTCTATTAGTTGGACTTTCCATAAATATTATATGATTGTTTGCAAATATAGTAAATTTTCTTGTATAAAATACTTAATAAGAGGGGATTTTTCCCCTCTTATTAGAGTTTATGTGTTCAACACTATTTGTTTTTCTTATTTTGCAGGTTATTCTGCATCAAACTATCCGCCTTTTGCTTCAATTCCATGTCGTAATCATCGGCTTTTTCCTTGATTAGCTTGATAATCTTTTCATTGCGATGAATGTCAAATACATCGTTAAGCCATAGGATTTCCTTAGGGCTACAACCTCGCCATACTCTAATGATACGAAATTTCAAGGCATCATCTTTGTATTGCTGTTTACTTTGCCACAAGAAGTAATTGCCGACCAAAGAAACAAAACAATACGGCAGTTGTTACAACCATATAAGTAAAGACCTTCGAGGATTTAATATCAAAGCTATGCCTATAGAAATGTTCTTGTTGTTTTGGAAGCTCTTTCTGCACCTTTACTCTACAAACCTTATATCTGTCACCAGTTTATCAATTGATTTACTATCCTCGTTTTTGATACGTATTTGTACAATAATATTATTTTTCTTAATTTTGTGACATCCTCTTTCCATTATGTGAAAAGAGCTTAAACAACATTATTATAAATAACAAAAAATGAAAATGGAAGATTTCAATAGCATTAAAAGTCAAATAGTTAAAGAGCTTAATTCTAAGAAACTGTCCGATGTGTTACCATCAATAATTGATTTTGCTCAAAGAACAGGGAGCATAGCACTAAAGCAATTGTGCGTTAATGAACTTTATGGATACGATGCAAATGTAGAGCTACCTGAATACAGAAAGATTCCTGTAATTCTTTACGATAAGAATGGAGATAAATTTAGATATTACCCGAAGGGAAGTGTGATTCCTCTAAGCGAGGTTAATAAACGTGAATACTATCCATACAGAGGTACAATTGAAAATATGGAGAATATGGCGATCAGCAGTGATATAAGACAATTTATTATTTTAAAAAAAACATTCAAGGCTTCTATCAATGGCAAAGCATTTATTGCCCATAGTTTCGAATATTTCTCACACGAAATAAAACCGTGTATTTTAACAGCAAAAAAAAAGATTAATGCCGCTATTGATAATATAGACAATGCAGATTCCTTTCAAGAAGACAAATCATTAATAACTTTGCATGAAGATATTATCAAGACTTCATCTAAATTATTCATAGATGGCTATTATAGACAAGCTGTTTTAGATGCGACAATAGGTTTGGTAAATCGAGTAAAACAGAAATCACAATGCTATGAATTAGACAATACCCCGCTTATGCAAAATGTTTTTTCGCCTAATAAGCCTATCTTAAAGATATCCAAAAGTAAAGACATACAACAAGGTATTATGTGGTTATTTTCAGGAGCCATAATGGCTTTTAGAAATGCTCATGCACACAAATTGAATTGTCAAATAACAAAAAATGAATGTCTTGAACAACTTCATTTTATCAGTTATTTACACAGAATACTTGACAAATCAGAATTAAATCCAACATAATGATGGTCTGTAGATATACGCAGGGAACTTTTAGCACAAAAATAAGTGTTTCCTCTGTGTCCTAAGACACTGAAGAAACACTATAAAAACACAATAGGTTTGTGTGTTATTCTGTTATTTGGTGGTCTGAAAGGCTTTGTACAATAGGTATAGTGCCTTTCTTCTCATCATCACGGAGGTGACTTTTTATGCTTCCAACTTCTACATCTTTGAATGTGATGGCAAAAACCTGCTTGAGGAACTGCGAAATTTCATCTTGTTTGCCAACTCTAAAATGATTCCATATATTCCAACTAAAATGAAACAGATCTAAGGCAACTAAACCTTTGATATTAATTGGTTCAACGTGTGATAAAGGAAGTTTAGCGGAGTACAACTCTATATACTCACAAAGCTTGAGCAAATCTTTGTTAGAAACATAAGGTGCGAACTATTGTTGAGTATATTTAATAGCTATAGCTTTGTTTTGCTCTTTATAAACAAATTATTTTCATAAGAATGAAACTAGAGTTTCAATATGATGAAACTGGAGTTTCATACTGATGAAATTAAAGTTTCAAACTGTTGAAACTATTGCTTAGTACTGAGAAGATATTTTGTTTTATACACGTTTGTAGGTACGCATAAGTGTAGGGTATTGTTCTTCATAGCTGTCGAACTCAATTGCAGAGCCGTCGTAACCCATGTCTGTGAAGATGTCTCTTATCTCCTTTTGCTCACTTTCAGTCAGTACACGTTCTTTTCGTTTAATTCGATAATAGGCTGTGCGCCCAAAGGTGTAGATGAGATTTTGGCGGATATCACTTAAATCAGCCACTCGCACATTGTCATATATTCGTGATATTCCCCATGCAAAACGTTCCTTGCTGTTAGGGTCGAAGAACGGACAAGGCTGCTTGTCTGCAATCACATTCGTGTTCACCATCATATACTGCTCCCGTCCACCCATTTCGAGCATCGTGTAGGCGGTGTGGCGTAAGCACTGGCTGGCTTTCTCGCAGTGAGTGCCAGCACAGTGTGCGTAATCGTAGGACAATTGGTTGTATTGTTCAAGGGTCATAAGATTGTTTTACGTTTAACTTATGGCAATTCTTTCATATATATTAATTTAAGACCATTCTTTTGGGTAATAACCTTCGTTATCTTAAAAGATGTACCACGAGTAAAATTGACCTGTTTTTCATTATGCTGACAATATATTTCATAAAGATTATGTGCTTTAGTATTTCCATCTTTCAATGGTTCAATTATATACACATTCTTACTATCTTCTTGCTCCCAATTGCCTTCTGTACATGTAAGACAATGATCTACAGTAAAGATATCACCTTCAGAGAAATCTGTCTTATCTTGAGATTTGCAATATCGGCGTAGAAGAGTGCTCTTACTTTGTGGAGCTTTCAAAATAAGGGAATTGAGTACTTTAAATAATTTTTCTGCGATTTCAGGTACAGTTCCGTGATAATAATCGTCTCTAAAATAACAAGACATATCACCACAAAACATCCTCAAAATTACTCGTTCAGCTTCTGTTAGTTCATATTTTTCCTCGTTTCCAATATATCCTTTTATTCCATCATAATACCTTTGTATTTTCCCATTTTTTTTAAGAAGTATTCTGGATTATAAAAGTCAGCATCTATTAGACCAGTACCTTCCTCAAACATCGAACCATCGTTTTTATGCTCTGATATATATTCTTTTTCTTTTTTGATAAAATATTGTATGTCTTTTATTTCTTCTTTCATAGTGTTTGATTAATGTAAAAAGAGGGTGTGTCAAAATTGATACATCCTCTTTTTATTCTTCCTTTACCTTGTCTACCACATAATTCGTTATTTACTGCAGCTATGCTGCTAATTTCATATAAAATGATTTATAGGGCTTTAAATAGCCTATATAAACTTGTATAGAGCATCTGAAGGTGCCTAAAAGTACCTCCATAATGTCTTTTAGTTCCTTGAGATTGGTTTTTCTACACATTTTCCCTATGTTAAAGGCAATAGCAAAGAAGGCAAAGTCCATATTGACCTTGTCTTTTCCAAAATGCCTAAACCTCTTATAGGCTTTATTATATTTTGTTTGTCCAAAAACAGCTTCAGGTTCTATGCACCTTCGTCCTCGATGCTTGATGCCTTCTTCCGAGGTCAGTAGTTCCCGTGCCTTTTTGTTTATAGTGCTGTAGTTGATGGTTTACTTCTATAATTCTGTTCCTCTTGCCTTAAAACATGAGCCTCTCAACGGACAACCATCACAGCGTTCTGCCTGATAACGTACGCTGTAAGTAACGAATCCGTTAGAGGTTAGGGAACGCTTCATACCTATACGCTTCATATGCTGTCCCATAGGGCAGACGTAGAAATCCTGTTCCTTATTATAATAAAGGCTTGCGGGACTGAATGGGTTAGGTGTGTAACGTGGACGCTGCTCTTTATGGAAGTAGTTATACTTCACATAGGCTTCCATATTATGTACGTCCATGAACAGATAGTTCTCCTCGGAGCCATACCCTGAATCGGCTACGACTGTCTTGGCATAACGATGATAGCGTGATTTGAAAGACTCCAAGAAAGAAGAAAGTGTGAGTGTATCGGTACGGTTAGCATAGAGTGCAAAGTCGGTGATAAACTGGTTCTCAGTTGCTATCTGCAGATTATATCCAGGCTTAGTCTGTCCGTTGCGCATAGCATCCTCCTTCATGTGCATAAACGTGGCATCAGGATCGGTCTTGCTGTAGGAGTTTCTCTCTCCCATAACCTCAAGGTGCCAGTCATACTCCTGGAGTTTATTACGTTTCTTCTCTAGCTCTTTAAGCTGTTTTTTCTTGGTTCTAACAGCCTGCTTCTCTTCTTTTGTCTTAGGCTCAGGGACTGATTCCAAAGACTTGTTCAATTCCTCGGATATCTCATTGAGCAGAGCTGCAGTAAACTCGACACCTTCTCTCTTAGCGGCATTGTCCTGCGCTATGACATCATCAACCTGAAGCAAGAGTGTGCGTATTTGTTCCTGCAACTTGGCGCGGTTCTTTTCCACGGTTCTCTTCCAAACGAAGGTATACTTGTTGGCTTTCGATTCTATCTTTGTGCCGTCAATATATTCAACGTCAAGACTTATCAAACCTTTGGCTGCAAGTACTAATACGACTTGTGTAAAGATATTGTTGATTTCCTTTTTCACACGATTACGAAAACGATTGATGGTAATAAAGTCAGGCTGCTCATATCCTGCCAGATAGATGAAATGAATGTCACGCTTGAGAAGCGACTCTATGCGACGGCAGGAATAGATATTATTCATATAGGCGTAAAGAATCACCTTGAGCATCATTTGTGGATGATAAGGCTTGCGACCACTGGGCTTATAAAGCTTGTAGACATTATCCAACATAAGATTATCCACCAAGGCGTCTAAAAGACGAACAGGGTCGTCTTCTGCGATATCCTTATCGATTCTTTGAGGAAAAAGAATCATTTTCTTGTGTATGTAAGAACGAAAGTGTATCTTTGTCATAATGAGATTTTTTTAATGCCTAAAGGTACAAAAACTTTAGGAAATAGCAAAGCCCTGGCTTGAGAAAGTCGGGGCTTTGTGCATAAAAAAAGAGGATGTATCAATTTTGACACACCCTCAAGGTTATAATATTATTTTACTTCACTTCCTCAAAGTCTGCATCTTGGATGGTGTCATCCTGCTTTGGCTGCTCCTGCTGACCAGCATCTGCACCTGGCTGAGGACCTGCCTGCTGACCACCTGCTTGGCTGTACATCTGCTGTGATGCTGCCTGCATAACGGTGTTGAGGTTGTTGATAGCTGTGTCGATAGCTGCAACGTCAGCTGACTTGTGAGCGTCACGGAGCTGCTGGAGAGCAGACTCGATACCTGACTTCTGGTCGGCTGGAATCTTATCACCGTTGTCCTTCAAGAAATTCTCGGTGGTGAAGATCATTGAGTCAGCCTGGTTCAGCTTGTCAATCTTCTCACGCTCTGCCTTGTCGGCTGCAGCATTCTGCTCAGCCTCAGCCTTCATACGGTTGATTTCATCCTCGCTCAGACCGCTTGAAGCCTCGATGCGGATGCTCTGCTCCTTACCTGTTGCCTTATCCTTAGCAGATACGTTAAGGATACCATTAGCGTCGATATCGAATGTAACCTCAATCTGTGGAACACCACGGCGAGCTGGAGCAATACCTGTCAAGTTGAACTGACCGATTGACTTGTTCTGTGCTGCCATTGGACGCTCACCCTGAAGAACGTGGATAGTTACTTCGGTTTGGTTGTCGGCTGCTGTTGAGAACACTTCACTCTTCTTGCAAGGAATGGTAGAGTTAGCATCAATAAGCTTTGTCATTACGCCACCCATTGTCTCAATACCGAGGGTCAATGGAGTAACATCGAGCAATACGATGTCGCCTACACCGCTCTCCTTATTAAGAATAGCACCCTGAATAGCAGCACCGATGGCTACCACTTCGTCTGGGTTCACACCCTTTGAAGGTTCTTTGCCGAAATAGTTCTTTACTAATGTCTGAACGGCTGGGATACGACTTGAACCACCTACGAGGATTACTTCGTCGATGTCTGAAGTAGCAAGTTTCGCATCACGGATTGCATTTTGGCAAGGTACGAGACAAGCTTGAATGAGACTATGTGCCAATTGTTCGAATTGCGCACGTGTCAATGTCTTTACCAAGTGCTTGGCACACCGCCTTCAGCTGTAATATAAGGAAGGTTGATTTCGGTAGAAGTTGTGCTTGACAATTCTATCTTTGCCTTTTCAGCAGCTTCTTTCAAACGCTGCATAGCCATTGGGTCTTTCTTCAAATCAATTCCCTCGTCTGCCTTAAATCCATCTGCAAGCCAATCAATGATAACTTGGTCGAAATCGTCGCCACCTAAGTGAGTATCACCATTTGTTGATAATACTTCGAATACACCGCCACCGAACTCAAGGATTGAGATATCGAACGTACCACCACCAAGGTCGAATACGGCAATCTTCATATCCTTATTAGCCTTATCAACACCATAAGCAAGTGCTGCAGCAGTAGGCTCGTTCACGATACGCTGTACGTTAAGACCTGCAATCTGACCAGCTTCCTTAGTAGCCTGACGCTGTGAGTCAGAGAAGTAGGCAGGTACAGTGATAACTGCATCAGTTACTTCTTGGCCGAGGTAGTCCTCAGCAGTCTTCTTCATCTTCTGCAGAATCATTGCAGAAATCTCCTGTGGAGTATATTTGCGGTCGTCAATCTGTACACGTGGATAACCACCTTCATTAACAACCTTGAATGGAACACGCTCAGCCTCTTTCTTACACTGGTCGTAGGTCTCACCCATGAAACGCTTAATAGAGTAAACGGTCTTTTGAGGGTTTGTGATTGCCTGACGCTTTGCAGGGTCTCCCACTTTACGTTCTCCTCCTTCAACAAAACCTACGATAGAAGGTGTTGTGCGCTTACCTTCACTATTTGCAATTACAACTGGTTCGTTGCCTTCAAATACAGAAACACAAGAGTTTGTTGTTCCTAAGTCAATTCCAATAATTTTTTTCCCATAATATATATTCTTTATTTTATTATTATCAATTTAAATTTTATAATTACGAATTTTTTTATTTTATAATTAAAAAAATTCTGTTTTTTTATAATTATAATTCTGATATGCTTCTGCGTTTACAGTTGCATTCGCTTCTTTAATTACAAACGATATGCCAACTATGTCAACGTGCCAACTATATGCCATCTTGTCAGCACTATGCTTTTTGAAAATAAGCTACAAATTACAACCTTATTATCGTACCAAAAGACCATACAATGTAAACATATAAGAAACAAAGACCAATTTTTAAAGATTTATAGACCAAAAGCATGTTAATATGGTTTAATATTTTGCTTTGAAAGAAATAAATATTTAACTTTGCATTCGAAATTACTGCTAGATAGTGAGAAAACTAAAAGGTGCAAAAAGAAGTATTTAATCTCTTTTGATGTGCACAACATGAGCATTCCATCATATAGTAAAGTTTTTCGATAGTGTCTGTAGAAAAAGTAAGAATAAAAGTGACACTAAGATAACTGGCAAAAAGCTAAGTAGTATAATTAATAACTCACAAATAATTAAGTAAATGAAACTAACAAGTAAATTGTTATGCTTGCGTAACAGCAAGCGACGCATCATAGTGTCGCTATTATTGTTATGCAGTGCAAGTGCCTTTGCCCAAGGAGGTAGTAAGGCCGTTAAAGTAACTATTAGTCCAAGTTCTGGTAACATTATCTCTGTACGCTCTGAGAGTAGTCTAGAGGCAGGATCTCAAAGTGGATACGGGTCTATGTTTATTCACAATCAGGCGCCACTTACCTACACAACAACAGATAACCCAAAATTTTCTGCTGATGGTATGATGCGTAACCATACTGGTAACATTCGTTTCTATGAGAAAGATAATCGAATGGTACACATTACTGGTGTGTACAACTCTTATGCAGCCTTAGCTGTGCCTAAGGGGTTTTGTATCACAAAGTACACCATTAAAATCAAGAACAACCTGCAAGGTAGCTATGGAGGAGCTGATTATGATATTCTTGATGGAGCATTTGATGGACACCTAACATGGGGACGAAACCTCCCTTGGTACTTTGGTGAAATCAAAGAAGATTATATCAAGTCGAATAACAAACCAAATTCTATCAAAACAGATGATAATATTGCTACAAAATGGGTAGGAAATCCTGTAAAACTAACTCATGATGCAAGCGGACAGGCAAATACATACACGCTCACTCGAGGTGATGGAACAACCAGTCTTGGATCTGTTTTGTATTTTACCTTTATTGGAAACCATAATAATATCAATAAGGGATATAACGTCCTCACAGGTCTTGAATATGAGTCTATCGAAGTAGAATATGCTCCAGACGTAGAGTTCACTGTCTCTATGACTCCTTCAAACGTTTCTGAAACCAATACCAACTTAGTTGAGAATGGTTTTGAAACTCAAAAAATTGATGTCGGAGAAATTAAGAAGGTAACAAAGGCTGGTAAAACTTTCTTAGCTTATGTTCCTGAGAATATTAAGCAGATGGAGGCTAAGGTAAAGCTCTTCCATGAGTCTGCTGTGGAAAATGGAACATGGAAGAAGAAAGATGGTACTAATGAGAAGATTTCTGTTGTTCAGAACGACGGAAAGATTTGGAACGCTTTAAAGAGTGGTATTTACTATGTAGAGGGACCAACAAAGGTTGAAAACAACTACAAAGACGGAACTACAAATATTGTTCCTATTGGTTATCGTATCACTGGTGCTACCTTTAACTTCTCATTAGGTAAATCTGAGAATTATGGTACAAAAGGATTTAAGATTAAGGGAAGTAACAACCAATATCTAACCTTTAACGGCACGCAATATCCTACATGGAGTACACAAGGTACGACATGGGAGCAAGATTCTGAAGGTTACGTTTACACCAAAGATGCATCTGGTAAATACTATTACCTTTCTATGGGTAGTGGTGTGACAACTGGTTCTTTTTACGCTACAACAACGACAAATAAAACAAGTGCTTATAGAAACTGGTACTTCGATAGTGAGGGAAAACTTTACAACTCACTCTATAGAACAAGATACTACTTACAGGCTTATGGAAGTTATGCTGTCCTTTCTTACTATGACCAATCAACTTTCTACGGAAAGCGTGAGTCTGCCGGTTCAACCTACACCCCGCAAAACTATACTTTAAAGGTGTATGATAAGACAGGTAAGACTGTTGAGAAGGAGATAAACGTTTCAACAACAAATGCAAACGGATCATTTACCATAGATGGGCTTAACAACGATGCTGTTAAGTTTGAGATTACAAGTACAACTGGTACTGCTTTAGTAAACGTAGATGTAAAGTTAGAACCATTGAACCCATATATAAGTACAGCTGACATTGTTTGCACTGGTGCACAAGGTGAAGAGATGACACGTACCTTTACAAATGCTACCGACTTTAAGATGGGTGGTGATCTATTTGTATATAAGGTACCAGCAGGCTTCTCAACTCCATCACAGGGTGTTTTCTCTTTCCGCAACTTGAAGTCTCTCTTTGCTGATGATACTTATTTGAACTGCGACTCACACGATGGCAAGGCTCGTTATAGCTTTGTAGGTTCTACTTATACACCTGTAAACGGCAAGGACTTGTATGCAAGTGACTATGATCCTAATCATAGCTACTTGGATAAGATAGACGTAAAGGTCGCAGGAAATAAGCCTTTCACCTTTAATAACTCTGCTGAGCTTGACCGTAACAGAAATACTCAGGCAATATTATATCTCACTGAAACAGCATTTAATGCAGCTACTTATGCAACACAAGGTGGTAACTTCAATGCAGAAAACTCTGTTGTAAACATGAATGAGACAAAGACCCTTTACCTCTTCACTAAGGACGAAACACGATACAATATTGCGCCAACCGACAAAGAACAGCATGAGGCTTTTGCATATTACAATACTACCATCAAGCTTACTTCAGGCGAGTATGATCCAAAGGTAGAATGGGTAAAGATTTACGACAAGACAAACTATTATAAGGCTGATGACGACAAAGACAACGAGGAGGCTATGTATGGTGCAAAGATCACTACAACAGCAGCTGGGTTCGACACTGAAATGGTTCTACCTCCGGCTACCTTACACTGAATCAGATTAAGAATAAGATGACAACTTCACTTGGTGGAGCCAATGCTCCAGCATCACTTGACCAAGTACTTTACGTTGACAACTCTGAACTCTTCAGTGTTATAGGTAGTACTAACGATGTAGCTACTACAGGAATCATAAGTATGAATACATTCCGTAACGGATTTGCTAAGAATGCTATCATTTATTTGCCATTCCGCTCTGCTGCACAAGCCACAACTAAGAACGTAGCAGTAAAGAAAGAAGGTTCAACAACCGACTTTACTTCTCCTGTAGATTTTGAATTGACAGATAAAAATCCATTCTACGCTCCTTTCAACATTCAGCTTGAAACAGGCAAATTTGCTACTTATGCGCGCCAAATGACTTACGAAGGACATGGTTCAACTACCTTTGCTTCATTGGTGCTGCCATTCGGACTAACTGTAGGTGCAGATGGAAAACATACTGACAGCAGAGGTGGATTCCATGAGTTTACGATGGGAACGATGAAAGAGAATGGTTTAACATACGATGGAGTTCAAAAACGTCAAGGAGTAGACTATGAAGCTACTGCACAATTCAAGAAACTAACTGCCGATGCAGAAGCTAACAAACCTTATATGGTACAATTGCCAAAAGCTGACGTACAGGGCAATATTCTCTTTACTGTACGTCAAGAAGCTGCTTTGATAAAGCAGACGCCGGAAAAGAATCAGTCTATCAAGGGAGAATCTGTACAGAATATGCTTAGTGGTGCCCCTGCAAACTTCACAAGCTACCATACCTATTCTGGTTTGCGCATGCAGAAAGAAAGCAATCCAAACGTATTCTACTTCTCACACAATAAGTTTGTTGCTCTCAAGAATTTAAAGAAGAGTACATTGTACTTATGGCCATTCCGCGCTTTCTATACTTTCGATAGTGCTCCAAGCTTAGTTGCAAAGCAGTTTGCAGCATTCAATATCTCGTTCGAAGATGTAAATGAAAACGAAACAACAGGTATCACCGATATAGATTATCAGCCAACATTGGCCATAATAACAACTAAACACAGCATTATTGCTAAGGCTGGCGTTGATACACAGGTGGCAATATATACCACTGCTGGCCTATTGGTAGTTAATACAATGATAAAAGCAGGCGAGGTTAAGACATTCAATGTTCCTAATGGCTTGTATATTATAAATGGTAAGAAGATTTCGGTAAAATAAGAAAGGGGAATATATAATGAAAAAAGAATATATTAAGCCATGCGCTGAGACTTATAAGGTGATTGTAGAAAACCTAATGGTTGATATTAGCGAACAAGGCGACCATGGTGAAGCTAAACCGCAATTTGAAACGTCTTGGGAAGATGAATTTGATGATAATGTTTTTGAAGAGGATTAAGAGTTATTCTTAAATATCGTCACAAGCAACGAACTAATAAGTAGAATACTTTTTACGTTCGAATATATAAACAGAGGGTGTGTCAAAATTGATACATCCTCTTTTTATTCTTCCTTTACCTTGTCTACCACATAATTCGTTATTTACTGCAGCTATGCTGCTAATTTCATATAAAATGATTTATAGGGCTTTAAATAGCCTATATAAACTTGTATAGAGCATCTGAAGGTGCCTAAAAAGTACCTCCATAATGTCTTTTAGTTCCTTGAGATTGGTTTTTTTCTACACATTTTCCCTATGTTAAAGGCAATAGCAAAGAAGGCAAAGTCCATATTGACCTTGTCTTTTTCCAAAAATGCCTAAACCTCTTATAGGCTTTTATTATATTTTTGTTTGTCCAAAAAACAGCTTCAGGTTCTATGCACCTTCGTCCTCGATGCTTGATGCCTTCTTCCGAGGTCAGTAGTTCCCGTGCCTTTTGTTTATAGTGCTGTAGTTGATGGTTTACTTCTATAATTCTGTTCCCTCTTGCCTTAAAACATGAGCCTCTCAACGGACAACCATCACAGCGTTCTGCCTGATAACGTACGCTGTAAGTAACGAATCCGTTAGAGGTTAGGGGAACGCTTCATACCTATACGCTTCATATGCTGTCCCATAGGGCAGACGTAGAAATCCTGTTCCTTATTATAATAAAGGCTTGCGGGACTGAATGGGTTAGGGTGTGTAACGTGGACGCTGCTCTTTATGGAAGTAGTTATACTTCACATAGGCTTCCATATTATGTACGTCCATGAACAGATAGTTCTCCTCGGAGCCATACCCTGAATCGGCTACGACTGTCTTGGCATAACGATGATAGCGTGATTTGAAAGACTCCAAGAAAGAAGAAAGTGTGAGTGTATCGGTACGGTTAGCATAGAGTGCAAAGTCGGTGATAAACTGGTTCTCAGTTGCTATCTGCAGATTATATCCAGGCTTAGTCTGTCCGTTGCGCATAGCATCCTCCTTCATGTGCATAAACGTGGCATCAGGATCGGTCTTGCTGTAGGAGTTTCTCTCTCCCATAACCTCAAGGTGCCAGTCATACTCCTGGAGTTTATTACGTTTCTTCTCTAGCTCTTTAAGCTGTTTTTTCTTGGTTCTAACAGCCTGCTTCTCTTCTTTTGTCTTAGGCTCAGGGACTGATTCCAAAGACTTGTTCAATTCCTCGGATATCTCATTGAGCAGAGCTGCAGTAAACTCGACACCTTCTCTCTTAGCGGCATTGTCCTGCGCTATGACATCATCAACCTGAAGCAAGAGTGTGCGTATTTGTTCCTGCAACTTGGCGCGGTTCTTTTCCACGGTTCTCTTCCAAACGAAGGTATACTTGTTGGCTTTCGATTCTATCTTTGTGCCGTCAATATATTCAACGTCAAGACTTATCAAACCTTTGGCTGCAAGTACTAATACGACTTGTGTAAAGATATTGTTGATTTCCTTTTTCACACGATTACGAAAACGATTGATGGTAATAAAGTCAGGCTGCTCATATCCCTGCCAGATAGATGAAATGAATGTCACGCTTGAGAAGCGACTCTATGCGACGGCAGGAATAGATATTATTCATATAGGCGTAAAGAATCACCTTGAGCATCATTTGTGGATGATAAGGCTTGCGACCACTGGGCTTATAAAGCTTGTAGACATTATCCAACATAAGATTATCCACCAAGGCGTCTAAAAGACGAACAGGGTCGTCTTCTGCGATATCCTTATCGATTCTTTGAGGAAAAAGAATCATTTTCTTGTGTATGTAAGAACGAAAGTGTATCTTTGTCATAATGAGATTTTTTTAATGCCTAAAGGTACAAAAACTTTAGGAAATAGCAAAGCCCTGGCTTGAGAAAGTCGGGGCTTTGTGCATAAAAAAGAGGATGTATCAATTTTGACACACCCTCGTTTATTTTATAACATCTGCTTTATGTTGTTAAAATGCCTGTTTTCTGAACGCTGTCAGCCTCAACCTTATCATCGAAAAGCATAAACATGTGGCTTTCTCGTTTTTTATGCGTACCTTTGTCATCATCCCTACAGATGCTGTAAAGAGTTTTAGAGATGGAGACAAAGGCTCATAAAGAAGGCGGAAATGCCATCACAATACTACATTACAGGTCATGCAGCGACTAACCAACTTATTATCAATGGAGAAGAAGCAGACAAAGCATCTGAAGCAAGACACATAATGGACAAAAAACCGACAAAAAGCATGATACATTTTAATAAAATTGCCCTCACACTTGGAATAGCATTCTCCTTTTCTATGTTACCTAGTAGCCTACAGGCACACACACAATCCCTTCAAGAGAAGGTGAAGAACTACTTTCTGCAGACTTTAAAATCTAAACAGAATACGGACTGGATGAGCAAGGAGGCCTTTCAGCGTAACAAAAACTACTCTACTGACATCCGCAGACAACTCAAAAAAAATGAGATAGACGCCAATGAAAAGATGGTATGGACGGCATGGTGCGAGGCAAACCGCGAACTAAAGGAAGAGAAACTAACACAGCTGGGAAGCCTGCAAAAGGGTGACCAGGACGCATGGAACTTACCTCAAGGACTAGAACCGAATGCCACTATGCCCTACTACTACGGCTCAAAAGGAAAAGCTGAAGGCGAACTACCGCTTTTCCTCTACCTGCATGGGTCAGGACCAAAATCACAGGAGTGGCAGACAGGACTACTCTTAGGCAACAGATTCAATGATGCTCCATCGATCTATTTCATCCCACAGATACCGAACGAAGGCAACTATTACCGCTGGTGGCAAGTCGCTAAGCAGTTTGCCTGGGAGAAACTCATACGCCAGTCACTCGTCAGCGGAGCCGTTAATGCCAACCGCATCTACGTGTTCGGTATATCTGAAGGAGGCTATGGCAGCCAACGTCTAGCCTCATTCTACGCCGACTACTGGGCTGCTGCTGGACCGATGGCTGGCGGAGAACCGCTAAAGAATGCTCCTGTTGAGAACTGTGCGAACATTGGTTTCTCATTCCTTACAGGTGCTGATGACACTGGATTCTACCGTAACATACTTACTCGCTACACGCAAGAAGCGTTCGAAGCAGCCCATAAGGCGCATCCGCTTTCGGCTGATAAACGTCCGCTTTTCCGCCATAGTATTACTCTCATTCCAGGTATGCAGCACCGTATAGACTATGATCCGACCACTCCCTGGATGAAGAGCTATGTGCGTAATCCTTATCCAAAGACAGTTCTCTGGGAGGATTATGAGATGGATGGGCGTCATCGTTCTGGCTTCTATAACCTGCAGGTGATAAAGTCGCCGTCAGCCAACCGAACCTACTACGAGATGAATATCAGCAATAATGTCATTGAACTTAATATTAAGAACGTTGAATACACCACCATCGAAAAAGATAAGCATTGGGGTATTGAAATGAAGTTCACTCGTTCCTACACCATTGCTAAGGGTGGTCAGTTGCGCATTTATCTGAACAATCATCTTATTGACATGCGCAAACCTGTTACCGTAATCATCAACGACAAGCAACTTTATAAAGGTAAAGTAAAAGCCACATTGCAGGATATGATCAACAGTTGCACAGAATACTTCGATCCTTACCGTGTCTTCCATGCATCAATTGAACTCAATTATTAAAGGTAAAAAGACAAAAAGTAAATGAAAAAAAGGTTGCTCCTTCCTCCAATCAGTACTAATCTCACCTCCTCTTCCCACTCGGAGAGGGACTGGAGATAAAGCTTCCAATCCCATTTTCATAGTATCAACTTTTATCAAACGTTGAAAAACAAAGAAAGGAAGTCCTCAAGAGACCTCCTTTCTTTCTTATTTATTATGCTGTAAATACTATTTAGCGCTTCAGCAATTCTTATTTTCCAATAGCTGCAACACCAGGAAGGATCTTGCCTTCGATAGCTTCGAGCATTGCTCCGCCACCTGTTGATACGTAAGAGACCTTATCGCCCAAACCGAACTTGTTAACAGCAGCAACTGAATCGCCACCTCCAACGAGCGAGAATGCACCATTCTTCTGTGTAGCTTCAGCAACATACTTTGCTATTTCTTCTGTTCCATGAGCAAAATTATCAAATTCGAATACACCAACAGGACCATTCCAAAGAATAGTTTTTGACTCAAGGATAACCTTCTTCCAGCCCTCAAGTGTTTTAGGATCAGCGTCCATACCCTGCCAATCGTCAGGAATCTGGTTTATTGGGAACTCTTTACGCTCTGCATCGTTAGAGAATTCTTGTGCACAAATAGAAGCCTCAGAAAGTAAAAGCTTTACTCCCTTTTCCTTTGCAGCTGCTATTACGTTTAAAGCTTCAGGCATTAGATCGTCTTCGTGCAATGAATGACCTATCTTACCGCCTTGTGCCTTTACGAAAGTATAGCCCATGCCACCTCCAATGATAAGATTATCCACCTTATCGAGTAGGTTTTTGATGACTCCAAGCTTTGAACTAACTTTAGAACCTCCAATAATCGCAGTGAAAGGATGCTCTGCATTCTTCAAAACATTGTCTATTGCAGTTACCTCTTTCTCCATTAAGAAGCCTAACATCTTATGTTCTGCATCGAAGTAATCGGCAATTACAGCTGTTGAAGCGTGCTTACGGTGAGCTGTTCCAAAAGCATCGTTTACATATACGTCAGCATACGAAGCTAATTTCTTAGCAAAATCAGCTTGACGAACCTTCATTTCTTTCTTAGCAACCTCATACTCTGGAGTTCCTTTTTCTACGCCAACAGGTTTTCCTTCTTCCTCTGCATAGAAGCGAAGGTTCTCCAATAAGAGCGCTTCGCCAGGTTTTAGTGCTGCAACTTCTGCTTCTGCATTGGCTGCATCCTTAGCAAACTTTACTGGAACCCCAAGGGCTTCGCTTACATTTTTACTATTTGGCTTAATGACAGTTCTGGTTTCACTTTACCTTTTGGCTTTCCCATGTGGCTCATCATAATGAGTGAACCACCATCAGTAAGCACTTTATGGAGTGTTGGTAGGGCACCACGGATGCGTGTATCGTCTGTTACATTGCCATTCTCGTCCAATGGCACATTAAAATCGACGCGAACAATTGCTTTTTGTCCAGCGAAGTTAAAGTCATTTATCTTCATCTGATTTGTTTTTATATTACTATTATAATGAATACGTTCCTAACGGCAAAAATACTAAAAAATATCCTATTAGGAAACTAAACGCAATCTTTTTTGTAATTTTGCAGTAATAAACTGACATAAATGAAAGATTCTATTATCATCGTTAGCGGCGGTCTGGATTCCATTACGCTTTTATATGACAAGGCAGAAACTATCGCCTTAGCCCTTTCGTTCGACTATGGGCAGAACCATGCAAGCAAGGAGTTGCCCTTTGCAGCGTTGCATTGCAAACGCTTAGGCATCCAACACATTATTATCCCATTGCATTTTATGCAGCAATACTTTAAGAGTTCGCTTTTGGAAGGGTCTGATAAAATTCCAGAAGGTCATTACGAAGAAGATAATATGAAGTCTACAGTTGTGCCATTCCGCAACGGAATCATGCTCGCTATAGCTGCAGGCATTGCCGAAAGTCATAATCTCAGCCGCATTTACATTGCCAATCATGGTGGCGACCATACTATTTATCCTGATTGTCGTCCCGAGTTTATCGATGCAATGACTGCTGCAACTCAGGCAGGCACATTCAATAATACCCGTATAGAGGCAGCCTTTACCAATATTACAAAGGCTGACATTGTGCGCGTCGGTACAAATATGGCATTAACTATGCTGAAACATGGAGTTGTTATAAGTCTGGCGATTGCCATTGCGGTAAATGTGGCACTTGTATTGAGCGAAAAGAAGCTTTTATTGAAGCTGGATTAACCGATCCAACAGAATACGAGGCATAGCTAAAGCGTCCAAATTCAGGAATAACAAAGAATATATTGTATCCAGGTTGTACTTCGCTTTAAAAACAATATATTTAATATATAATTGATTTTAACACGTAATTTAAATTAAATACCAATACAAATATGAGCAAAATTACACAAAAACAGATTTACAGAGAGATTAAAAACTTCTTAATTATTGCCATTGTTATATCTATAGCCAGCTTTGGTTGGTGTGCATTTATATTGCCCCACAAAGTTCCTATTGGTGGTATTGCAGGTCTTTCATCAGTTCTTTACTGGGGACCAGGAATACCAGTGCAGATAACTTACTTCGTTCTGAATATCTCGTTGTTGTTGATTGCCCTGAAAGTATTGGGCTGGCGCTTTTGCATTCGTACCATTTTTTCGGTAGTAGTGTTTACCATTTCCAGTACAATCTTCCAAGAAATGATGGAAGGAAATACCCTTTTTCCTGACGACCCTTTCCTTGCCAGCGTTATAGGTGGCGTGCTTTTAGGCTTCGGAACAGGCATTTCCTTACAGTATAATGCCAGTACGGGCGGCTCAGATGTGATTGCTGCAATGATAAGTAAGCATCATGATGTCTCGTTGGGTAAGATAATATTGGGTTGCGACCTTATCATCATCACCTCTGGTTACTTAGTTTTGCATAGCTGGGAGAACGTTATATATGGTTATATCACACTTTTCATAATGACAGGAGTGGTAGATTACGTTATCAATGGTATGCGTGGTTCGGTTCAATTCTTTGTTGTTTCCGACAAATGGAAGGAGATTGGCAATGCCATCAATAGCGATGTGGAACGCGGTTGTACGCTTATTGATGCTCGTGGCTTCTATACGGGAAAGGAATTGGGCATGCTTTTCATACTTGCACGCCGCTCAGAGACTCGTGATATATTCCGTGTTATTGACGAAATAGACCCTGAAGCCTTTGTATCACAGAGTGCTGTGAATGGTGTTTACGGCATTGGCTTCGACAAAATGAAGGTTGGAAGCCGTAAAAAGATAGCTAATGATGGTGCAAAAGTTTATGAAAATCAGTAACTTTGCATTATGAATTATGATGAAATAAAGGATAAACGCATTGCAATACTGCTTTCAGGCGGTGTTGATAGTTCTGTTGTTGTCGACGAATTTGCTCGGTTAGGACTTGCTCCCGACTGCTTTTATATCCGTATTGGACCAGAAGAGAAAGAAGAATGGGACTGTAATTCGGAAGAAGATGTAGAGATGGCAACGGCTGTAGCGCGGCGTTATGGCTGCAACTTCAATGTGATTGATTGTCATAAGGAGTATTGGAGCCAGGTAACAAAGTACACAATGGACAAGGTACGTGCTGGTTTCACGCCTAATCCCGACGTTATGTGCAACCGAATCATTAAGTTTGGTGCCTTCAACGAGAAGTGTGGGCACGACTACGACCTTATTGCTACGGGCCATTATGCACAAACGAAATGGATTGATGGAAAGAAATGGCTCTGCACAAGTCCTGATCCAGTGAAGGACCAGACCGACTTTCTCGCACAGATATACGACTGGCAACTTAAAAAAGCTATATTCCCGATAGGTCATTATGCCAAGAACGAGGTGCGCGAACTAGCCGAACGCGAACATCTTATCAATGCTAAGCGTAAGGATTCGCAGGGTATTTGTTTCTTAGGCAACATTGATTACAACGAATATGTGCGCCGTTATCTTGGCGAACAGGTCGGTGATGTAGTGGAATTAGAAACTGGAAAGAAGATAGGACAGCATAAAGGGCTATGGTTTCATACCATTGGGCAACGCAAAGGCTTAGGCTTTGGAGGTGGTCCATGGTTTGTTGTGAAGAAAGATGTAGATGCTAACGTGTTGTTTGTTAGCCATGGTTACGACCCAGAAACGGCTTATAAGAAAGAGTTTAAGGTGCATGACTTGCACTGGCTCACCGAAACGCCACGCCTCGAAGTAGACAATAACGATGCGAAAACAGCTGGCAGAATTTCTATTTGCTTCAAAATTAGACATACGCCCGAGTTTCATAAGGGTTATTTGGAGTTGCTTCCTACTGATGATAAAAGCGAACCGACAGAAGCTATTGTACACTCCGAAGAGAAGATACATGGTGTAGCACCTGGACAGTTCTGCGTTATCTACGATAAAGACCACAACCGCTGCTTTGGTTCAGCAGAAATTACAATATAAAAGAGATATTTTAATTCCACGTTGAGACGATTCTATCGCAACGTGGAATTTTTCGTTTTAGTCTGCCTCAAGAGTGTACAAGCAAACTAATTGTCCAAGAATTGTAGGTTTGTTTTACCCTTTTTGTAAGGTATATTGGCATTTTGCGTTCGTCTATTTTTTCTCGAAAGAAGACACACACTACTACTTGTATCAGCAAAATGCTTACAGATATAGCAATCAAAAGAAATGTTTTAGATGAAAATAGCGTAACAAGCATAACAGATAAATAAAGCTTCTACTTCTATTAGAATATACCAAGAGGTTGTGAACGTTTAGAGATAAAAGTTCTTTCTATGGACAATAGGAAAGTAATAAAAGTGTAAAGAAAATACAGAAGTATAAATATCACGTAACTATTTCATTATCAACATTAAACAATAGAGCCTATTTTGCGTTGCAAAACAGGCTCTATTGCACAGTAAACAGGTTCTTTTGCGACGCAAAACAGGCACTATTACAACATCAAAGCGCCATCTCTCATTTTTATTAGTATTTTTCTTGACAAATAAAAGTCATTTTCCTCTTTTTTCGTAAACAGACAAAAAGGCCTTAATTTCTCAATTTATGCACCACTTATGTCATCAATAAACAGGGCGAATACTATTCAGCGAGTCGCTTAAAGGCTTTCGGTAAATAGTCTATAATATCGCTTGCTATAAGACTTTCTTTACCTAAATCGTTGGCAGCAAGGTCGCCTGCCAAACCATGGAGGTACATTCCCACTGTGCAAGCATCTGTATGACTATAACCGCGAGCCAGTAAAGCTGTGATAATACCCGTCAGTACATCGCCGCTACCGGCTGTTGCCATGCCACTATTGCCTGTTGGGTTGAAGATAATATTACCATTTGGCAGGCAAAATGCACTATTATGCCCCTTCAGCAATATGTATGCACCAAGATTTTGTGCCAAAGTTTGAGCCTGTTCCAATCGTTCATAGTCTCCATTAGAAGGCGTTCCGTTCAGTCGGTCAAACTCTGCTGCATGCGGAGTCATAATGATATTCTTTGGTAACTGCTGTAACCATGCTCTATGAGAGGCCAACATGTTCAACGCATCAGCGTCAACGACAACAGGACATTGAGCTCTTCGTATCTGAGAAATCATTGCAATGGCAGTATTTTCCTGCTGTCCTAAACCTGGTCCTATGCCTAATGCATCGAAATCCTCTACACTAACCGCTTCAGAAAAGCAAGTTTCCTCGTAGTCCATCTGCATTATGGCTTCCGGAACAGCCGTCTGCATAATGTCATAGTTCTTCTTTGGCGTATGAACAATAACCTTTCCAGCACCAGAACGCAAGCAGGCACGCGTTGAAAGAATAGCAGCACCAGCCATTCCGTAGCTACCAGCAATTATCAAAGCCTTACCCATACTGCCTTTATGGGCGAAATCGTCGCGCGATAGCAATTTTGCTCGCACTTCGTTCTCCTCTAAATGGCATATTGAGCGCCTGTCTTACTGATAAATTCCCTGCTTAGTCTTATGTCAAGCACCTTTACTCGTCCAAGAAATTGCTGCGATTCACCAAGTAGGAACGACAATTTCTTCTGGTGTAAAGTTAGTGTGAGGTCAGCTTGAATGATGTTAGCACGTACATTACGTGAGTTATCTTCGGCCAAAAGTCCCGATGGAACATCAATACTGACTACCTTTGACGGACTCTGATTGATATATTTAACAAGCGAAGCAAAGCCGCCAGCAAGAGGTTTGTTCTGTCCAATGCCAAACAAACCATCTATTACCAATGTTTCGGCAGTAAGTTCTGGAGGGTCGAACGATACATTTACCTCAGTGAAATCCTTAAAATGCTTTGTATCTAATAGTCTGCTTTTATTCAAAGCACAGTTTTCTGATAATTGATTAGATATATTAAATAATACTACTTTTACCTGATAGCCTTCAGTAAAGAGCAAACGTGCTACTGCCAAAGCATCTCCACCATTGTTTCCTGGACCTGCAAATACCACTACAGGAGTATTGTTTCCCCATTCCTCCATGATGGCATGGGTAATTGCTTTAGCTGCCCTTTCCATTAGATCAATTGATCTTATAGGCTCGTGTTCTATTGTATATTGGTCAAGCTCGTGTATCTGAGCACTCGTAAATATCTTCATAATAGTGGCAAATTTACAAAAATAAATGCTATTCCTATTAGTTTGTTCCGTATAATTTTCGTAATTTTGCGCAAAATAATTGATTTATCACAATGCGTCGCGTAACAATTAAAGATAAAACATTCGAAACTTCTATCCCTGAAGCAGTGATTCTTGAGAAAGTGAAACATGTAGCTGAAAAGCTGAATAAGGACATGGCGGGCAAACTCCCTTGTTTCTTGCAGTTCTAAATGGCTCGTTTATGTATGCTGCAGATTTAATGAAGTTCATTGAAATACCTTGCGAAATAAGCTTTGTAAGGGTAGCTTCCTACACAGGCACCGAGTCTTCAGGAAAGATTACGGAAATTATCGGCTTGAATGAAGACATTGCTGGGCGCGAGGTAGTGGTAGTGGAAGACATCGTTGATACTGGAAAGACCATGGAACGCATGCTCGAAATACTGCGTAAACATAACCCTGCAAATATTCATATCAGTACTTTGCTATTGAAACCAGGTAAATTGGAAGTGAATTTAGATATTAAATATGCTGCAATGGAAATACCTAACGATTTCATTGTAGGCTATGGTTTAGACTACGATCAGCAAGGAAGAAATTTAAGAGACATATATACTTTAGTACAAGAATAATGAAAAATATCGTAATTTTCGGTGCTCCTGGTGCAGGAAAAGGCACACAGAGCGACAAAATGATTGAGAAGCACGGCTTCGAACACATCTCTACAGGAGATGTGTTGCGTGCCGAAATCAAGAACGGTACAGAACTTGGTAAAACCGCTAAGGGCTATATCGACAATGGTCAGCTAATTCCTGATGAACTCATGATTGACATTCTTGCCAGCGTTTACGACAGTTTTGGCAAGGAACACAAAGGTGTTATCTTCGATGGATTCCCTCGTACAATCCCACAAGCTGATGCTTTGAAGTCCATGCTTGCAGAACGTGGACACAAAGTAGCTGCTATGATTGAGCTATTTGTACCAGAAGACGAACTCATGAAGCGTCTTTTGCTTCGCGGACAACAGAGTGGACGTTCTGATGACAACGAAGAAACCATCAAGAAGCGTCTGAATGTTTACCACACACAGACTTCACCACTTATTGATTGGTACGAAAAAGAAGGCATTCATCATCATGTTGAAGGTCTTGGAACTATTGATGACATCTTCGGTCGCATCGAAACTGTTATTGACGCACTATAATATAAAAAGATGATAGGCAACGGAAAGTAATGCCATGTGCATACTTTTATCCGCTGCCTATCATCTTTTTTCTTAATTCCAATTTCGCTATTCATAGACTTACGCAACATTATTGATTATTTAAAACTCCCCATCAAGTTATGGCAGAAACAAACTTTGTAGATTACGTTAAGATATATTGTCGCTCAGGAAAGGGTGGCAAAGGCTCAATGCACCTACGCCATGTGAAGTATAATCCTAATGGTGGACCTGATGGAGGAGACGGAGGAAAAGGTGGAAGTATTATTCTGCGTGGCAATCACAACTACTGGACATTACTTCACCTACGTTATCAACGCCACATTTGCTGAACACGGAGGCAACGGAGGACGAGATAAGTGCCACGGAAGCGACGGAAAGGATGTTTATATTGATGTTCCTTGTGGCACAGTGGTTTACAATGCCGAGACAGGAAAGTTTGTTTGTGACATTTCATACGATGGTCAAGAGGTGGTATTACTGAAAGGTGGCCGTGGAGGATTGGGCAATTTCCAGTTCCGTACTTCTACAAATCAAGCCCCACGCTATGCTCAACCTGGTGAGCCGCTACAAGAAATGACTATTATTTTGGAGCTTAAACTTCTGGCTGACGTAGGTTTGGTAGGCTTTCCTAATGCTGGTAAGTCTACATTACTTTCGTCTTTGTCAAGCGCAAAGCCTAAAATAGCCAACTACCCTTTCACAACTATGGAGCCATCGTTGGGTATTGTTAGTTATCGCGATAGCCAAAGTTTTGTTATGGCAGATATTCCGGGCATTATTGAAGGTGCAAGTGAGGGCAAAGGATTGGGATTACGCTTTCTCAGACATATAGAACGCAACTCTCTTTTGCTGTTTATGGTGCCTGGAGATACCGACGATATAAAGAAGGAATATGAGATATTGCTGAACGAACTTCGCCAGTTTAATCCCGAAATGCTTAGTAAACACAGAGTATTGGCAGTTACAAAGAGCGATCTTTTAGACGAAGAACTAATAGAAATGTTAAAGGAAACGCTGCCTACCGACTTGCCAGTGGTATTTATTTCAGCTGTTGTTGGTAATGGAATTGACGAATTGAAAGACTTGTTGTGGAAGGAACTCAATTCGGAAAGCAATAAATTGAACGATATTGTAGCAGAAGATACTCTCGTACATCGTGATAAAGATATGTCTCGTTTTGAGGCTGAGATGCACGAAGAGGGAGCTGATGTAGAGGATGCAGAGGTTTACGACGAAGATGACTTTGATGAAATAGACGAACTTGACGACTTTGAATACATTGATGAATAATCCTGAACTACATCATTATAAACTAGCTGACAATGTTGTAGCCTTTTCTTCTACTCGTCACGGAGGTGTTAGCGAAGGTAATTATGCTACTTTTAACATCAATCGTTATTGTGGTGATGCACCCGAAAACATAGAAGCAAATCGAAAGGCATTAGCTAGTTGCTTGGGATTAGATATTAGCAGAATTATTGTTCCGCATCAAATCCACAGTGATAATTCGCGAATAATAGCTAAAGAGTATTTCAATTTGCCCGATAATATTCGTCAACAAATCATTGAAGGCGTTGATGCTGTAATGACAAATGAACCAAATGTGTGCATCGGAGTATCTACGGCCGATTGTATTCCTATACTTCTTTACGACACAGAACATCATGCTGCTGCAGCAATACATGCAGGTTGGCGTGGAACAGTGAAGCACATTGTGATGAAAACTATCAAGGAGATGGGCGTTGTTTTCAATTCTGTTCCGCAAAATTTAAAGGCTGTGATTGGCCCTGGTATTTCGTTAGACAACTTTGAAGTGGGCGATGAAGTTTACGAAAAGTTTGCAAATGCTCAATTTGATATGCAGCGAATTGCCAAACGCTATAGTATTATGCAACCAAAAGAAGGAGAAGCACCTTTGAAATGGCACATAGACTTGAAGCTTTCTAATCGCTTGGATATAGAAATAATGGGTGTTCTGCCTGAAAATATTATTGACGAAGGCGTTTGCACCTATGATGTTACAACCGATTACTTTTCTGCCCGTAGACTTGGAATTGACTCTGGGCGCATTTATAATGGTATTGTACTGAGGTAAGAAATTACTCCTTTTTCTCTCTTTTACGCTTTTGGTTTGCCACGACCCTTTATTATTTTGTCGTGCCAAATCATCTTTCTTGCATATAAGGTGTAATTAAACGAATTACACCAATTCACCAAGTTGAGTTTTCAAATCTTTGAGTTGGTCTCGTACCGATATTAAGCTTTCAAGAATTTTCTGACTTTTATCGGCTCCGCTGCGGTTTTCTTGCAACATCTTACGAGCTGCAGCAATCTTAAATCCACGTACTTTCACCAGATTATAGATAATCTTTATTTGTTCAATATCCTTGTCAGTATATTGGCGAACCCGATTTCCAGTGGTTTTTTTGGGCGAAGATGTGGAAACTCTGTTTCCCAATAGCGAAGCAAACTTTCCGATACACCAATCGTCTGTGCCACTTCTTTTTATGGAATAATATAGTTTACGAGAATTATCTGTCATAGCTTAATCATTCTACAATTCATTTGCAAAAAAATAGTGAAAAAAATCAGTATCTTTGCAACACTTTTTAGATGAATTTTAGAAAAATAAAGTATATGAAAAATGATGACAGCAAATGAAATCCGCGACTCTTATAAGAAGTTTTTTTGAGTCGAAAGGACACGTCATTGTACCGTCCGCGCCTATGGTTATAAAGGACGACCCTACGCTGATGTTTACTAACGCTGGTATGAACCAGTGGAAAGATATAATTCTTGGAACAAAGGAACCTGAGCCACGTCGCCGTGCTGACTCACAAAAATGTTTGCGTGTTAGTGGCAAACACAACGACTTAGAAGAAGTAGGACACGACACTTACCACCATACAATGTTCGAAATGCTTGGTAACTGGAGCTTCGGAGATTACTTCAAGGAAAAGGCTATTGATTATGCGTGGGAATATTTGGTTGATGTATTGAAATTAAATCCTGCTGATTTGTATGTTACTGTATTCGAAGGCAGTCCTTCAGAAGGTATTGCACGTGACGATGAAGCCGCTCAATATTGGCTTAAATACTTACCAGCAGACCACATTATTGATGGTAACAAGCACGATAACTTTTGGGAAATGGGTGAAACTGGTCCTTGTGGTCCTTGCTCTGAGATACATGTTGACTCTCGTAGTGCTGAAGAAAAGGCACAAATACCAGGTCGTGAGCTTGTAAACAAAGACAATCCGCAGGTGATTGAAATATGGAACATTGTTTTTATGCAGTTCCAACGCAAGTCTGATGGTTCGCTCGAACCTTTAGCAATGAACGTTATTGATACTGGTATGGGCTTCGAACGTCTTGTACGCATGTTACAAGGAAAGAATTCTAACTACGATACTGACATTTTCCAACCTACCATTAAGGAAATGGAACGTCTGAGCGGAAAGAAGTATGGATTCACAACTCCATCGGGCGAAAACGGAGAAGCAAAGAATGAACAAGAGAAAATAGACATTGCTATGCGTGTCGTAGCCGACCACATGCGTGCTGTTGCGTTCTCTATTGCCGACAGTCAGTTACCTGGTAATGCAAAAGCGGGTTATGTTATCCGTCGTATCTTGCGCCGCGCTGTACGTTATGCTTACACTTTCTTAGACCAAAAAGAAGCGTTTATCTACAAGTTGCTCAATACGTTTATTCACGAAATGGGCAATGCATATCCTGAATTAACAGCTCAACGCGAACTTATTGCACGCGTTATCAAGGAAGAAGAAGATTCGTTCTTGCGTACTTTGGATAAAGGTATCAACCTTTTAAATAATGCAATGGACGAAATGAAGGCACAAGGAAAGACCGAACTGAATGGAAAAGAAGCTTTCCGCTTGTTTGATACTTATGGTTTCCCTCTCGATCTTACCGAACTAATTTGTCGTGAACATGGTTTTAGTGTTGACGAAAAGCAGTTTGAAGAAGAAATGGCACAACAAAAGGCACGTGCCCGCAATGCTGCCGTTGTAGAAAACAGCGATTGGGTTGTATTGAAAGAAGGCGAACAAGAATTTGTTGGTTACGACTATACGGAATACGAATGCCGTATTTTGCGTTACAGAAAGGTTACACAAAAGAAGAATACTTTCTTTGAATTGGTGTTAGACCACACACCTTTCTATGGTGAAATGGGTGGACAAGTTGGCGACCAAGGTGTTTTGGTGAACGAAGAAGAAACCATCGACATTATTGATACAAAGCGTGAAAACAACCAAAGCATTCATATTGTAAAGGAATTACCAAAGAACGTTGAGGCCGACTTTATGGCTTGCGTTGATACAGACAAGCGTGATGCTTCGGCTGCTAACCATACAGCTACTCACTTAGTAGACTATGCTTTGAAACAAGTATTGGGCGAACATTGCGAACAGAAAGGTTCGTATGTAAGCGCAGATACTTTGCGTTTCGACTTCTCTCATTTCCAAAAGGTAACTGATGAGGAATTGCGTCAGGTAGAACGTATAGTAAACGACATGATACGTCAGGACTTACCACGTGGCGAATATCGTGATACTCCATTAGAAGAAGCAAAGAAAATGGGTGCTGTAGCATTGTTTGGCGAAAAGTATGGCGACAAAGTACGTGTTATTAGCTTTGGTCCTTCGTGCGAATTCTGTGGTGGTATTCATGCTACTTCTACAGGTCGTATCGGTTTCTTTAAAATAGTTAGCGAAAGCAGTGTTGCTGCGGGCATTCGTCGTATAGAAGCTCTTACAGGTAAACATTGCGAGGAAACCATCTATACGCTTGAAGACACCATACGCGACTTAAAAGCCATGTTCAACAACGCAAAAGACTTGAAGAGCGTTATAGAAAAGTACATTCACGAACACGATACGATGAAGAAGGAAATGGAAAGTTTCCGTCAGCAAACTGTTACTCGTTGGGCAAATCGTTTGGTAGAACGTGCAGAAACTATAAACCATATTAAGGTGGTTAAGGCAGTTCTTCCTATCGACCCAGCTTCGGCGAAGGATATCGTATTTAAAGTTCGTGAAGCAATACCCGAAAACCTCGTTTGCGTATTGGGTTCAACACACGAAAACAAGCCTTTGCTCTCAATTATGTTGAGCGACGATATGGTGAAAGACCACGAATTAAATGCTGGAAAAATTATCCGCGAAGCTGCAAAACTGATTAAAGGCGGCGGTGGTGGTCAGCCACATTACGCACAAGCGGGTGGTAAAGATGTCGAAGGCATCAATGCTGCTGTAGATAAAGTTATTGAAATGGCTAATTTGTAAAGCAAAAAATCATAGCAATTTGTAAGAGCCTCGATGTTTAAATAAACAGCGAGGCTCTTTGTTTTCTATTGTTAAGTTCAACTTTCCGCCTTTTTTACTTCACAAAACATATCTCACCTCTCTCTGAACATGCGCTACATTATAAAGAAATCACCATCTAAAAAATACACCTTTCCTCCTTTCTCCACACATTGATCTTACATGGCAAAAAAATTATAATTATAAGTTAGGAAAAAAATATAATAACAAAAATAAAAAAATTTATAATTATAATTTTTTTATTTTGTTATTATAATTTTATTAGGGTATAATTATTTCTTACAAAAGCAGTAATTATAAAGTTGTCTAAGAAAATATTATATAGTCCTCCCTTATAAACCTAATATTTCTCTGATTCATAGTATATTATCCTGTAAATTATTTGTTTGAAACACAAACTATTTTGTAAACGAGCTGGTATAGAGCCAACGATAGGACATCTTAAAGCAGACCACCGATTATCTCGCAACTTTTATAAAGGTGTGAAAGGAGATGCTATCAATGTATTATTAGCTGCAGCAGCATATAACTTCAAAAGAGCTATGAGAGCTCTTTTGTACCTTATAAAAAGAATCAGCATAGAACTTGTCAATACAAGCTTTATGCTGAAATATAGTTTTTAAGGAACGACTACATATGTGAGAATCATAAGAAATAAACTATATGGGCCTCCCCCTATATGATATGACGTTATATAAAAAGCCTGCTCTGACAGGCTTTTATCTTAATATTTTTTTTCGTCCAAAAAAAAAGGAAAGATGAGACCAATCTAGAATTCTAGCAATATAGAGGCTACCAATAATACTTATCAAAATCGTGAGAAATGAATGTAATACTCCTGTAGAATCAAATCTGAAAATAGGTAATATAAATTTTGATAGCATCGTAAAAATTGGATGGAAAATATAAATTGGGAAAGTGTTTCTCCCTATATACTCGATAGTAACTTTAGCCCATCCTTTTAAAAAGGAGGTGAAGTATGAGGAGAAAGATAAGAAAGAAAATACACATACCAAAACTGATATTGTACCCCAATCATGAAAAGATGTATTTGTAATCAATAACCCGAAAGGAATTAGCGGCCACAAACTTTTTTTGTATATTCGCGAAAAATCTTTGTGATATTGTCTTATTCCCACTCCTATAAAATAGTAAATAGCTGTTTTGATGCTTAAAAAGGGGTCAATAATGAAATGGCTATAAGTAATGATGCAAATATGGAATACTTTGCTGTAATATCGATTTTGTGTGAAATATGGAATGCAAAATAATATATGATTCCGCATACAATCATCGCATGTAAAAACCAATAAGGACCAATAGATTTAATAAAAAGAATATCAAGAATGGTAGGTAAATTAAAAACTCCAATGCCATCACGAACAGGAAGATACAAGGACAAAATTGCATAACCTATTACAAGAATCATATATGGCAACCATATTTTTAATATGTAAAGAGCATAATTTTGGATAGGTTTGTTGATATTTACTAAAAAGCCTGTTATCATTAGAAAACATGGCATTATAAAAGACAAAATAGCACTCTTTGCCAATGGATATATATTTCCAAAATTTACTATATGTACAAGAACTACTAAACTTATTAAGATAGCTCTAAAAAAATTAATCTCACTATTGTATTTCATCTGGAAGATAGAGGGTGTGTCAAAATTGATACATCCTCTTTTTATTCTTCCTTTACCTTGTCTACCACATAATTCGTTATTTACTGCAGCTATGCTGCTAATTTCATATAAAATGATTTATAGGGCTTTAAATAGCCTATATAAACTTGTATAGAGCATCTGAAGGTGCCTAAAAGTACCTCCATAATGTCTTTTAGTTCCTTGAGATTGGTTTTTCTACACATTTTCCCTATGTTAAAGGCAATAGCAAAGAAGGCAAAGTCCATATTGACCTTGTCTTTTCCAAAATGCCTAAACCTCTTATAGGCTTTATTATATTTTGTTTGTCCAAAAACAGCTTCAGGTTCTATGCACCTTCGTCCTCGATGCTTGATGCCTTCTTCCGAGGTCAGTAGTTCCCGTGCCTTTTTGTTTATAGTGCTGTAGTTGATGGTTTTACTTCTATAATTCTGTTCCCTCTTGCCTTAAAACATGAGCCTCTCAACGGACAACCATCACAGCGTTCTGCCTGATAACGTACGCTGTAAGTAACGAATCCGTTAGAGGTTAGGGGAACGCTTCATACCTATACGCTTCATATGCTGTCCCATAGGGCAGACGTAGAAATCCTGTTCCTTATTATAATAAAGGCTTGCGGGACTGAATGGGTTAGGTGTGTAACGTGGACGCTGCTCTTTATGGAAGTAGTTATACTTCACATAGGCTTCCATATTATGTACGTCCATGAACAGATAGTTCTCCTCGGAGCCATACCCTGAATCGGCTACGACTGTCTTGGCATAACGATGATAGCGTGATTTGAAAGACTCCAAGAAAGAAGAAAGTGTGAGTGTATCGGTACGGTTAGCATAGAGTGCAAAGTCGGTGATAAACTGGTTCTCAGTTGCTATCTGCAGATTATATCCAGGCTTAGTCTGTCCGTTGCGCATAGCATCCTCCTTCATGTGCATAAACGTGGCATCAGGATCGGTCTTGCTGTAGGAGTTTCTCTCCCATAACCTCAAGGTGCCAGTCATACTCCTGGAGTTTATTACGTTTCTTCTCTAGCTCTTTAAGCTGTTTTTTTCTTGGTTCTAACAGCCTGCTTCTCTTCTTTTTGTCTTAGGCTCAGGGACTGATTCCAAAGACTTGTTCAATTCCTCGGATATCTCATTGAGCAGAGCTGCAGTAAACTCGACACCTTCTCTCTTAGCGGCATTGTCCTGCGCTATGACATCATCAACCTGAAGCAAGAGTGTGCGTATTTGTTCCTGCAACTTGGCGCGGTTCTTTTCCACGGTTCTCTTCCAAACGAAGGTATACTTGTTGGCTTTTCGATTCTATCTTTGTGCCGTCAATATATTCAACGTCAAGACTTATCAAACCTTTGGCTGCAAGTACTAATACGACTTGTGTAAAGATATTGTTGATTTCCTTTTTTTCACACGATTACGAAAAACGATTGATGGTAATAAAGTCAGGCTGCTCATATCCCTGCCAGATAGATGAAATGAATGTCACGCTTGAGAAGCGACTCTATGCGACGGCAGGAATAGATATTATTCATATAGGCGTAAAGAATCACCTTGAGCATCATTTGTGGATGATAAGGCTTGCGACCACTGGGCTTATAAAGCTTGTAGACATTATCCAACATAAGATTATCCACCAAGGCGTCTAAAAGACGAACAGGGTCGTCTTCTGCGATATCCTTATCGATTCTTTGAGGAAAAAGAATCATTTTCTTGTGTATGTAAGAACGAAAGTGTATCTTTGTCATAATGAGATTTTTTTAATGCCTAAAGGTACAAAAACTTTAGGAAATAGCAAAGCCCTGGCTTGAGAAAGTCGGGGCTTTGTGCATAAAAAAGAGGATGTATCAATTTTGACACACCCTCTTTAAAAATTATTCAACAATAAATGTAGCACCCTTTTGGCATTCAAAGCCATTCTTTATTATCGTTTCAGATATGCTATTTAATTTCAGGTTGGCACCATTGTTAATTATCACATTTCCATAAAGGATAGAGGATGTTACATCATAACCTACTTCTATTTTATCTCCATTAATAGTTTCGTTTCCATTAAAAACCCTATTTTGGATATACACGGTATTAGGATTGGTACCTTGAGTCTCTATCTCAAGTGGAATGTAATTATGCTTACCCAAATATATTAAATCTTCTGTGTTGTAGTCAGACAATATAATCGAATTTGACATCGAAGTTTTTTTATAGCGTAATTTTCCTTCTTTGGAAACAACAGAAACCATATAATCTGATACTCCATCCACAGTGATGTGAAGCCCATCATTCTGATTGGAAACCGTTACATTCTTAATTCCATCCAGAAGTTGCATTCCCTGCTGTTCCAAAAACGCCATAAGAACGTCCAAAACTTAAAGGTGTACCATTGTAAGACTCAGCTTTCACACCTACGCTAAAAGTAACATTAAGATTATTGCTCACTCCTTGGATTGCATTTCCCCAATGTGCATATCCAGCTCTTTTTGCGTATAATCTAACTCCTGTACCTTGTATAGCAACTTTGCTATCCTGTCTTCCAGTACAGTTTACGCTAATGGCTGACAATGGAGTGTTAGACAAATAATGTGTTACCATTATTCGCAACCTTAACTTGTGCAAAACTTTGGGTAAAAACTACGGAACAAAGTCCAAATAATAAATTTTCTTCATATTAGTATTGTTTGAGAATTAGTAATTATTTGCAAATATAATCTTATTTATCGATATATTCAATATATTAACAAATATTTGTATGTTTATGAACAACAGGGATACATGATGCGTTGTCAATGAGGAATAATCTTTCTGATATGTGGTATATAAGAATATACTACATAGATAGTAGGTAGTTAATTAGTCCTCCCTCATAAACCTAATATTTCTCTGATTCATAGTATATTATCCTGTAAATTATTTGTTTGAAACACAAACTATTTTGTAAACGAGCTGGTATAGAGCCAACGATAGGACATCTTAAAGCAGACCACCGATTATCTCGCAACTTTTATAAAGGTGTGAAAGGAGATGCTATCAATGTATTATTAGCTGCCGCAGCATATAACTTCAAAAGAGCTATGAGAGCTCTTTTGTACCTTATAAAAAGAATCAGCATAGAGCTTGTCAGTACAAGCTTTATGCTGAAATATAGTTTTTAAGGAACGACTTTATAAAATGGGAAAGAAAGGGAAATAAAGAGAGTGAAAGAAAAAAAATACCCGTATCAGTTGTGTAGTAACTGATACGGGTAAACGTATGAAATAGTATGGATTATTTTTTAGTTGAGGAGGTTTTCGTTGTAGTCTTCCTCGTCTGTTTCAAAATGTTCTTTAGCTCCACCTACGCCATCACTTGGATTTCCATTTTCAATAGGTATTTCTATGGTTTCACCCGAACCTGCTAATAGGTTTTGAATATCTATTGACAGCGTTTGTATAAATGGTTTATAATATACCTTTTGTTTTACTTTCATGGTGTCTTTAGCGTACTACTTGTTTCTTTCCATTGTGAATGTAAATGCCTTTGTTAGGCTTACCATTCAATTTGATTCCTTGCATATTGAACCACGAATTGTCGTCATTTTCAGTGCTAAACGATGGTGTTTCTATTTCGGTTACTGTTCCTTCTTCTAACACGACGGTTTGCTTAACACCAGAATTCTTATTGTTCAAATGGAGGAATGCGTGGAAAGGAGTTATTCTTGCACCCTCACCAGCTCGTACGAAACTACCTTTTCCTTCTTTTCCTGCTGGGTTGTAAATGTAAAGCATACCATTAAGATGCTGGTCGGCAGCAAGTTTCTTAACAAAATTAGCCTCGTAAACAGCAAAAAGATTTGATGTTCCAGAAAGTGTAGCCTCAACTAATTGTGGATTTACTTCTACGTTGTTAGCAGAAATTTCAGTTCCATCAGCAATGTAGATGTAAGGTTTGTTTGCCTGCATTTCGCTTTCTTTAGAAAACACGATGGTTTCTTCTGCTCCGTTGCCGCCTTTTGTCTTATTAAATGCATAGACTTGTCCGCTTGGTTTTGCAGTGAAAGGTAGAACGATAGTTTCTTGTTTTTTCTTTTGGAAAGATGAACGATAGAAAGTTGCCTTATTGGCTACAAACTTGTAAGGAAGGTCGTATATCATATTTCCAGCTAATGCAAGTTCGTTGAAATTATCATCAATATTCAATTTGAAATAGCTGGCTTGGCGCTCTCCATTATCTGTTGTGAGAACTATATTATAAGCACGATACTCTTCGGTTTGTCCCATTGGCGCATATACCACAGCGTTTTCAGGTAGTCCGTTTAAGAGTTCGTCGCTTTCGTTTTTCTCTAATGGTTTCATATTCGATAAGTCGAGCGACACAAGTGCCTTACAATTTGCAAATGCGTTTTTAGCATTTTTAGCCTCAATGCTTGATGGTAAAGCAATGTGATGTAACTTTTCAATGCCTTCACCTGCAAAGAACTCTTGTGTAATACCATTCACAAAGAATGAAGGTTTCCATTTACCTGCAAACGAATTGTTGAGTACTTCAGCTTTAATATCGTTGAAAGTGTGGTTCCATGTAGCTTCGTTACTCTTCTTGTGTGCTGAAGCTGTAAAGTAACCTGGATACATTCCTTCTTGAAGAACTGTGTAAATAACACCACCTGTGGTAAATTCTTTTTGTGGAATCATAGCACTGATAGGCAGCAAACCTTTACAAAAACTATTTGTTTTATAGATTTCTGGGTTTGAAGCAAACCAATGTCCTTTCAGATTAACGCTTTTATCGTTTACATTTGGCGCTGTTTTTCCATCGAACATATAGAAGTTGCAGTCTGCTGACAGACGGAATGCGTCTTCTTCAATGCTTGTAATTGAAGGTGGCAATATTACAATTTGAAGTTTAGTACCTTCAAATGATGCCAGCGGAATAGTTGTAATCTTGCTGGGGATTACTATTTTATTATCAGTAAATTTATTCTCTGCAAAAGATTCCTGTCCTATTTTAATAAGATTTGCAGGCAAATTGGTGTGTGTAAGATTCTTACAACCTCTGAAAGCACTTCTGCCTATGGTTGTCAATGTGGTTGGATAACCGATAGTTTTCAAAGCGTTGCAACCGAAGAAAGTATGTTCTCCAATTTCTGTGATTCCCTCTTCGAGCACAACCTCAGTTATTTTGTCGCAAAGACTAAATGCAAAATCGCCAATCTTTGTTACCTTATACTGACGTTTGTCTATAGTATTTATAAACGAAGCGGGGATAACAAGTTTGCCCTCAGCGTACTGACTAATAGCTGAATTCTTACCATTTCCAACTTCTGCAGTGCCTTCTCTAGTGATATTAAACCAAATTGGAATATCTTTACCATTCAGTTTAGCAATACCTTTTACTACATTGTCGTTCTCTAAGATAGAGCCAAATGCAGAAAGCTGTGCGCAGATAGCGATTAAAAATATCAATATATGTTGCTTTTTCATATCTTTCAATGTTGAAATTATAAATATATTTGTGCCTGATGCGGTTATGGGTTAAATAAGTTCCATGTCCTTTCTCCGCCAGCAATAGCCTCTACAGCTTTTTGTTCGTAGCTCTTACCAAAAATAGCAAAGAAGAAAGCTAAACCACTCATGATATGTCCACCACTTTCAACGTAGGTGTATTTAATAATGTTAGGGTTTTTATCAGTTCTCATTCTTTGGTAAGCACTTTCCGCATTACCGATAGGAACAACTTCGTCTACCTTTGAATGGAAAAGATAAATAGGATACTTTGGTTTCCAGTTTTCAGTAAGGTTATTAACATTCAAAGCTGAATATAGATCATCAAACTTAGGATTCTTCTCAGTTGGTTCGCCTTTTATCTTCTTAGACATAAAGGCAAAAACTTCGGGTGTGAATATTTCAGAAGCCTTTAAATAGTCTCCTCTCTTATCCTTATGGAACTTATAAAATTTCCTTAGTGCTTTCTGTATGTCAAGAACATTTTGTTCTTTCAATTCAATCCAATCAAGAATACCTGTCTTGAGAAATTTTTCTGTGAAGTAATCTTTTGCCTTATGTCTTCGCATATAAGGGTTGTAATCGAGCATACCTTTTAATATAAGAGGAATAGCAACAGGCATAAATACCTTGTCTTCTTCAACAGAGAACTTCATTGTTGCAATCGGATCGTATGGACCATCGCCACATACTGAACCACCTAAGTGAAGGTCTTTATCAAGAAAGTTAGTTTCCATAAAACGATGACAAGCCATTGCTACCGAACCTCCTTGAGAATATCCAACACAAATAGTTTTCCAACCATCTCTAATTTGCTCTACCTTTCTTACTTTTTTTGTATAACTCAATGCCATAGCGTAGAGCATCAACACTTTGTCGTGCTGTTATTTCCTGTGCCAAGTAAGGGTGAGCTTGATATCTTGTATTTCCGTATCCTTGATAGTCTGGTAAAATTACCAAACAATTATATCCAAGTTCTGAAGCACTTTTACTTTTTGCATGCATAATGAGCATACCGACATCAGTTTTCCAGTCTCCGCTCTTGATATATTCAGAAGGAGTACTTTTGTTATCTGTTATTGTTGCATGGCAACCCAAAATGATATTGTTAATTGGAACATCATAATTAGTTGGCATTGCTGCCAAGGCTGTTAAGATAATAGTCTCTCCTTTCGTGTTAATTGTGGGATAAGTGTATTTGTAATATTCATAATTCAATCCCCAACCTTTTGTTGCGTGATGCTCAGAATTGTCGTCATCAAAGCTGTTTGCACGCCTTGGAAGTCGTCTTTCTATCTCTTCGAAAGATTTAACACCACTTTCAATAATCTTCGCGTCCCCTACATCAACGCCTGTTTGGATAGAAGAGAAGTCTTTCTGTGCAGAAACTGAAACAGAAAGCACAATTGTAACTGTTAGACACAAATAGCGTCTGAGGTTTTTTGATAAACTCTTATTCATTTTATTTTAGATGTGATATATTATACAAATTGCTTGTTAGGTTAAATCTCAAATTGTTTATGAGTAGAAACAGAGCTAAGTTTACTATGTAAAGCTTAGGTGCAAAGTTCTAAAAAAAACTCGGAATTAGCAAATTATTCATAGCAAATCAGTTTGTTATCTCTTTTAAAGAGAAAAGAATAAAGTAATTAATCGCTTTATTTACAATATATTACAAAACCTGAGTTCGGTATAAGCTTTATGCAATTAGCCTGCTTTTGTCAATGATTTCAATATTCATAGTTGGCTTTTTTGGCATAAGATTATAAGCAATAATTGCTGCAATAAGATTGGCTACAAAGTTGTCAATGCTTCTGTGTCTTGTATGCTCTATGTGGCATACATTCTTGAGTTCGTCATTGACCGTTTCTATAGTAGCCCTTTTTCGTAGTCTAATTCTATCCTGCAATAGCATCATAGAATTTTTCATATTCCTTCGTAGCTTTGTTATCAGATGTATATCATCAATAAATAGCTCCTCAAATAGACTTTTGTGAAATGTACCCTTTGTCCGCATACAGCTTGCCAAAGAGCTTTTCTGTGAAGTGTTTGTCCTTCAATGGGTATCTGTCATCAGTGTTGCCAGGTGTGAGCATCCACTGTATAATCTCTCCTTTGTCATTGATGATAAGATGTAGCTTGAATCCATAGAACCAACCCATAGTACACTTGCCCTTGGCAGCCCAGCCTTTCATAGTCTTATGCTTGTACATACGCTTGATGTGGCAACTGCGCAGAGGAGTAGAGTCTATAATTGAAATGCCTGTGCATTTGCCTAGGGCACATGTCTGTAGAAATATCAACAAGAGCATATTTACCTTTTTGCTGACGCTCGACAAATCGGTTATAGGATAGTGTATGGGGAAATTCGGAACGATGATGTTCACAAATCTCATGAAGATAGAACGTTTTAAGATCTATGTAATGAGACTGATGATACATGATGAGGATAGTCATTATTTCACTATCGCTCATTACACACGGACGGTTTCAGCGATGCTTACTAGACTCGTCTAACAGACGTTTTTTTGAGTTGAGGAGCAAAAAAACTTGCAGAATTCATCAAGAATACAGAATATTTCTATTAAATTTGTACTATTCATAGGAGTGGATTTTTTCGTTAATACTCTGATTATCAACTATAAAGATACGAAAAATATTCCACTCCTACAACTTTTTTGAAGAATTTCTTATACCGAACTCAGGTATTACAAAGTAATATTACTTTAATTTTCGGACTAAAAGAGAGTGTTAAAGTCTATTTATTCTTTGCAAAAATAAGTATAAATATTGTATCTTTGCATTTAATAATGAGAAAGATAGTCAATATATTACTATTGTTTTTGTTGTCCGTAATGATTGTATGGACTGCAACAGGCGTTGTAGTAATGCAATGTACACATACAGGAAACATTTCCATAGGCGAGATATCTATGGACGAAGAAAATTGTGAAATGGCTTCGAAAGACAATTGTATGAAGACACATGTGTTGAAACTGACCGAAATTAATCAGGCTTCACCACTGCATATTGACTTGCAGCCCCTACAAATTTCGTTACTTTCACCTCTTGTAACGCTTCTCATTGTACTACCAATATTTGTTTTTCTAGTATCGCCGATACGATTAACGCCCTATTGTTGGCATAGTCCACCGCGACGGTATCTGCAAAAACTGACAATGCTCCTTATTTGATTTTGTGATTTTATAATGTTTTTATAGTCTGACGAATAGCATTCATGTTAATTCTTCAGACGCAATTCTTATATTCACAAAATCGAAACAAATGAATTATAATATCATTTTTGCAGGTTTATTCCTGCTGTTTTCTACGCCAACAATGGCGCAGACAGATACTACAGCTATCAAAAAAGAACGCGAATTAGATAATGTTACCATAACTGCAAGGCGTGCTACGGTGCGTACATTGGGTGGCGCTATTAACGGACAAGATATTTTGCGCGACGAACTCTTCAAGGCTGCATGCTGTAATTTGGGCGAAAGCTTTGTAAATAACCCTTCGGTAGACGTTAATTACTCTGATGCAACTACAGGAGCACGTCAAGTTAAGTTGCTTGGACTAAGTGGAACGTATGTGCAAATGCTTACTGAAAACTTACCAAACTTCCGTGGTGCAGCGCTACCTTACGGACTTGGATATGTACCTGGTTCGTGGATGAAGAGCCTACAAGTTAGTAAAGGTAACTCTTCAGTAAAGAATGGTTATGAAGCAATGACTGGACAGATTAACGTAGAGTATCTAAAACCAGAAGACGAACAAGGTGTTTCTATTAATATCTACAGCAATACGATGGCTAAAATAGAAGCTAACGCTGATGCTAATTTGCATATTGGAGGCAATAAGAACCTAAGTACGGAGGTGCTTGCCCACTTTGAAGACAACTATAGTCAACATGATGGAAACGACGATGGCTTTCAAGATGAGCCACAGGTACGCCAATACAATCTACAAAACCGATGGTACTGGAAGAGTGGAGGCTATATGCTGCATGCTGGAGTAGGTTTTCTGAAGGAAGACCGAACCAGCGGGCAAACTACACACACGCATCATCTTGCTGTAGGAAACTCTCCGTATCGCATAAACATAGGTACAAATCGCTACGAAGCGTATATGAAACACGCTTTTATACTCGACCCAACGCATGGAACCAACATCGCTTTAATGGGTAACATGTCGATTCACGAACAGCAGGCAGGTTATGGAATAAAGCATTATGATGTGAATGAGAAAAACGCGTACGCATCTTTAATGTTCGAAACCAATATTGCTGAAGTTCACAACCTTTCTGCTGGACTCAGTCTGAACCACGATTACCTGCGCCAGAACCTTATGTTGACATCTTCTTCGGCTATTCCTTCTGATTATGGAAACCTCTATCCGCTTATAAATAATGTGGAAAGCGAAACTACTCCTGGTGCTTACATTCAGTACACATACAACCTTCACAATCGTTTTATAGCGATGGCAGGTCTGCGAATAGACCATAGCAGCGTTTATGGTACGTTTGTTACACCACGCTTTCATGTGAAATGGATGCCAACTGATTTCATTACGCTCCGTCTTTCGGCTGGAAAAGGATATCGAAGTCCGCACGCTTTAGCAGAAAACAACTATCTTATGGCTTCTGGTCGACGTCTTATGATAGACTCGCAACTGAAGCAAGAGGCTGCATGGAACTATGGCACGAGTGTAGCTTTCAATATTCCTATATTGAATAAGACACTGAAATTAAATGCAGAATACTATTATACAAACTTTGAAAACCAAACTATCATTGACTACGACTCTAATCCGCTGATGCTTTTTGTGGGCAATCTTAACGGTAAGAGTTATTCGCATACGTTCCAAATAGATGCTTCCTACCCATTCTTCCATGGCTTTGAATTAACCGCGGCTTACAGATACAATCTTGTAAAGGCTACTTACGGAGGACAACTACTTGCAAACCATTTCAAGGTAGGTATAAAGGATTGCTCACTGCAAGCTATAAGACACCACTTGGTCTATGGCAATTCGATGCAACATTAGCTCTTAATGGTGGCGGAAGAATGCCTACACCATACACAACGGCTACTGGAACACCATCGTGGGATACACATTACAAGGCTTATGGACAACTAAACGCACAGATAACACGCAATTTCCGCCACTTCTCTGTTCAGCTTGGTGGTGAAAATCTGACGAACTTCAAGCAGCAAAATCCTATTATTGGATATCACGACCCGTGGACACAGACCTTCGAACCTACGATGGTTTATGGTCCAGTGCAGGGTGCAATGGGCTATATTAGTATCCGCATGAACCTTGGACAACGTCTTTAAACATATCAAAGCATAAAAATTATTTGCCCAATTGGGCTTAGTTAAAAATAAAAAGACAATGAAAAAAAGTTTAATTACTATGATGTTGGCGATGGTAGCCATCGTTGCATCAGCTAAAGACATCAAGACTGTCATCTTCACAACTACTCCTCAGATGCATTGCGCCAACTGTGAGAACAAGATAAAAGGTAATCTTCGTTTTGAAAAAGGTGTGAAAGATATAAAGACAGATATCGAAATGCAGAAAGTGTTCGTTACCTACGATGCCGACAAAACTACAGAAGAGAAACTTCAGAAGGCTTTTGAAAAGTTCGGATACAAAGCAGAAAAGACAACCAAAGAAGCCAAAACTACTGTTCACGAAGGCGAAGAATGCCAGAATATATAAGGTTCATAGGTTCCAGAATCTTTTCAGGAACTCTTTAGAAATCCGACATGAATAGTGGGTTTATCTCATTCAAGCCGATTGTTAGGAGGTCAATCGCATTATAAAAATTGATACCTTAACGGTCGGCTTGGATTAGATAATAAGATGATAAAATCGTAAACATTTTTCAAAAGAAGGAATATTGCGTAATCATCTTATTATCAACACGTTGTAATATAGGTTGTTTTGCATTGTAAAAGTGCCTGTTTTACACGATAATAGCGCCTGTTTTGCATTACAAAATAGGCGCTATTGCAATGCCAAATCGCTATAACCATTTTCTACTGGTATTTTTCTTTACAAACAAGAGTAGCTTAATAGGACCATCTACCCTTTTATTGAGAAATACCAAAGCACGGCTTTTGATATATCAAGACGAAGTTATTATTCCCCTATAAAATTATATTTAACAAATGAAAGTTATTTTTAGCAACTACTTTTATATAGAAAGATAAGAGGTATTCAACCCCTAAAACACTGGCTATTCCATTATTTGCAGACACATAAAGACTGAAGTAAGAGTAACTGAGAAACCCTATTTAACAATCTATTTGGTTAATTTTCCAACAATTTTTATTACCTTTGAAGCCAATTTAGAAGGATAAAACTATGAGCTACAACTTATTAAAGGTAAAAGAGGTATCATTTTTGGTGCCCTTAACGAGCAGTCAATTGCATGGAAAGTTGCTGAACGGGCTGTAGAAGAAGGGGCAAAGATAACACTTTCAAATACTCCAATAGCCGTTAGAATGGGCACTGTGAATGCATTGGCAGAACAATTAAATTGTGAAGTAATAGCTGCTGACGCAACAAGCGTAGAGGATTTGGAGAATGTTTTCAAACGTTCTATGGAAGTTTTAGGTGGAAAGATTGATTTTGTATTGCACTCTATCGGTATGTCTCCCAATGTTCGCAAGCGTCGTACATACGATGACTTGGACTACAACATGCTTGGTACGACACTCGATATATCTGCAGTATCATTCCATAAGATGATTCAAAGCGCAAAGAAACTTGACGCTATCAACGAGAACGGGTCTATTTTGGCCTTATCATACATTGCTGCACAGCGCACATTCTTCGGTTATAACGATATGGCTGACGCTAAAGCTCTATTGGAAAGCATTGCGCGTAGCTTCGGATATATATACGGCCGCGAAAAGAATGTACGTATTAACACCATCTCACAATCACCAACAATGACTACTGCAGGCCAAGGCGTGAAGGGAATGGATAAATTATACGACTTTGCTAACCGTATGTCGCCACTCGGAAACGCTTCAGCTGAAGAATGTGCAGACTACTGTATCGTTATGTTCTCAGACCTAACAAAGAAGGTAACTATGCAAAATCTCTACCACGATGGTGGTTTCTCTAACATCGGTATGAGCCTTCGTGCCATGACTACCTACGAAAAAGGTATCAGTGACGAGTACAAAGACGAGAACGGAAAGATTATCTACGGATAAGCCTTCGGCTGTCTAACACACATAAACGACAAAGGACGTCACCAAGTGTGCCGTCCTTTGTCGTTTTATAGTCCCAAAACCATACTTTACGACCTTATTTCCCACTACCTAATAAAGTATAAATAACTTTGCTTACAAATTATAACAAATTCGCTTATCATTTACTTTAAAAAGTAAATTTTAGGCCTATTTCTTGCCTATCACGGGCTACAAGAAATCCATTTTGCAAGGTACAACTTACAATTTATAAGCAAAAAATATTCTAATCTAAGTATTCGTATTTTTGATAACCAGTATCGCTGCATAACGATAGACAAGACATCGAAAATTGAAAGAATAAAACTTACTTCGGTTTTCTTATTTTATCGAAAAATGACTCTTCCCTATATAATAAGGTGTAAATGGCCTTTTTCGCGCCCAAATCATAATCACAGCAACAACAAAGTTATGAAGCAGCAATACATTTTCTTACCTTTGAAAAAACAAGAAAAACAAATTGCAAACACATTGTTTGGGTTTCAATAATAGACAAAAATGGTTTGGTTTACTCTCAATACTGACAAAAAAACGAAAAAACCATGAAAAATTACAATGTAAAGTGTATTTTTTGAGTATTAAATATTTGTTATGTCATTTAAATAATGTAATTTTGCAGCGCATTAAAAGCCGCCTTATCTTAATAACCATAAAGAATTGAAAGGCGCATGCACACAATAAGAGAAAACAAAAAAAGAATAAAAACAATCTAACTTAAATCGATTTAAAATTATGAATCAAGATTCTAAGAAAGTTAGTCCATTTTCAGCGGAAGGCATTAGCAATGGTCTTTCACTAGTAGGAGGACTGCTTAAGACTAAGAAATTCTGGGTTGAATTGGTGATTATGACTCTTGGTATGTTCGTTGCAGCCCTCGGTGTCTACTTCTTCCTTATCCCAAGTAAGCTCATTGTAGGATCTATTACAGGTCTTTCTATCGTAATTTCTAAGCTTTTACCGATTATTTCAGTTGGTAATGTTATCTTCATCATCAACGCTTTCCTCTTAGTTCTGTCATTCCTTCTTATTGGAAACGAGTTCGGTGCAAAGACAGTTTATACCGCACTTATCCTCGGTCCAATGGTAGACCTTATTGGAAAGTTCGTTCCTATGACCGAATCCATGTTTACACAGCATCTCGCTAATGGTGGCTTAGTTACCAATCCGTGGTTCGATTTGCTCTGTTTCGTATTGGTTTTAAGTGCTTCGCAGAGTATTCTTTTCAGTATCAACGCTTCTACAGGTGGCCTTGATATCCTCGCAAAGATTATCAATAAGTACACAGGTATTAACCTTGGAACATCTGTAACAGTAGCTGGTGGTGCCATTTGCTGTACTGCTTTCGCTATCAATCCTCCTTATCTTGTTATCATTGGTCTTATTGGTACATGGATGAATGGTCTCATTTTGAACCACTTCATGATGGGTATGAACATGAGAAATCGTGTGTTCATTATTTCAAAAGAATACGAGCGCATTCAAGATTACGCTATTAACACACTTCATCGTGGCGTTACCATGCACGAAGTTATAGGTGGTTTCAGCCATCAGAAGAGTATACAGCTCGAAATTATCCTCAATAACGAAGAGTTATCAAGCCTCATGGCTTTCCTTGCTAAGGAGGATATTGACTCATTCTGCACCACTGATACCGTTAGCGAAGTACGTGGTTTGTGGAACAAAAGTAAGAAATCAAAACACTAAAAGATAGGAACGGGAACGCAATTGGCACCGTGTCCAAAGATATAAAGAAAGAGACGGCATAGCTTTATGCCGCCTCTTTGCAATGTAAAAGAGCATTGAAACTAAATTTATTGATTATCTATATATGAAAATTAAAAGCATTATTGCATCTTTATTGCTGCTAAGTTCAGTAACAGCAATGGCGCAAGAAGCGAAGCCAGTAAACCTCAATCTTGAGGCAAGAGCCGACTATCAGCGCACAAGAATCGATGGAAAGAACATCAAAGCAGAAAGTGGCTTCAAGGGATACATTGTAAATATTATCGTTAAAGGCGATATTTCGCCAAAGTTCTCTTACGCTTTCCGTAATCGTTTGAACGGTATTAACAAGGACTACAACTTCTTTAACTCTACCGACTGGCTTTACTTGAAATATAAACCCAGTAAGAACTTCGCTTTTGTAGCAGGTAAACAGATTGTATTGGTAGCCGGTTATGAGCTGGTTCCAGCCCCTATTGATTGCTATTTCCTCTCTGAATTCTGCTATAACTTCCCTTGTTACCAATGGGGAGTAGCTGGAGAGTATGTCTCAAATAGTGGAAACGACATGTTATCACTACAGATTTGCACAAGCCCATACCAGAAAATGTATGAAGCTAAGAGCGGAAATGCAGCAGAAATGTATGCCTACAACCTATTTTGGAATGGCCGTCATGGTATTTGGGAAACTTACTGGTCGGCTAATATGTTAGAATACGCTCCTCATAAATATATCAACTACATTTCATTGGGCAACAAATTCCACCTTGCAGACAATGTTCAAATAGAGTTGGACTATTGGAATCGTGCTGCTTCAGGACAAGGTTTCATTGGTAAAGACTGCTCTATTGTGGGCCAAGTATCTTACCAGCCTACTGAAAAACTGAACGTTTTTGCAAAGGCGAGCTACGAGGTTAACAATGCAGGAACCGACGCTGACGTTGCTTTAACAGACGGAACAGAGCTTACACGCGTAGGTGCTGGTGTGGAATACTACCCATTAAAAGAGAAAAATGTCAGAGTACACGGCTATTACAGCTACGCATTTGGCAAGAATACAAACCCTAATGGTGTAGTTCAAGACAAGATGTCGCAGTTCAATGTTGGTGTAACTTGGCGCGGCAAAGTGCTCTAATACATATTTGTAATTACAGTTGAGCTAAGTGGCTCATACGTTATAAAAGCGAACCAACGCTTGTGGCAAGCATTGGTTCGCTTTCGTTTATACCCTTTCAGCACCCTTAAGCCATCAATAATACCTCAAGAAAAGCAGTCGCAAAATAACACTTTACCAAATAAGAAAACCTCTTTTACTGCTCCACTACCCCACTCTAAAACCGCCTGATAACATCAAAAACAACACCATAAAACTGTAAATATTTATTCAAAGTATCACAAATGCGTAACAGTATGATTACCAATACTTTGTAATACCCATTGTTTGACACACCAAAAGAGCCTGTTTTGCGCAACAAAACAGGCTCTTTTGCATCGTAAAACAGGCACTATTACAATGCAAAATCGAAACTATTGTTTTCCTATTACTATTTTCTTTACAAAAGAAGCAAATTTCTTCCTCTCTCATTGGCCTTGAAAAGCAAATACTATTTGCTTACTATCGCACTTCTACTAAACGCTTATAAGGCTTTTAATAAGCAAAAAAATGGTGAAATCTTTTGGGCATTCACACCTTTTAATGTAACTTTGTAGCAATGAATACACAGAATTCACAGAACATAAATATGAGCGAAAACATCATCATTGTCGATGGAGACTATATCGATAGAGTGGCGTTTAACCTCATTGTGAACTTTGAGCGTATGCTCAACAGGAAGATTCCACCAGCTGATTTCAGTCAATGGGCGGTAGATATAGCACTTGATGGGCGGCTGAAACCAGGTAATCACGAAACACAAGTGGTGGTATTGCACGATAAAAACAAAGTAAAATTAGAAAACTTTGTGCCTTCCGATTTTCATAAAGAACTCGATAAGCAGGCATTTACCGATGAACAGTTGGGCGAATTCATTATCAATACTATTGCAACAGGTAGTGAACTGACTGAGAAAGACGATGTTTTGCTTGATATTCTCCATATTGCACTAAGCCACGACGAGGTGCACCGCATAATGATAGTGCCAAATGCAGAAGACAGCAACATTTACAGCGTTATACGAAATACACTGAAAGACGTGGACGATGAACAGAAACGCATTACCATGTTTGCCATGATGCCTATGGAAGGCGGCAACTTTAAACAACAAATATTAGGTTATTCGCTAATGAACGCCATGGGCATAACATCACAAGAAATAGATAAAAACATTGAATAAAAACAAATAAGAAAATGGGAAAAGTACTTATGATTGGCGCAGGTGGCGTTGCCACGGTAGCCGCATTTAAGATTGTTCAGAATCAGGACGTGTTCACTGAGTTCATGATAGCAAGTCGCCGTAAAGAGAAATGCGACGAGTTAGTGAAGTCAATTCACGACAAAGGCTACAAAGCCGACATTAAAACTGCACAGGTAGATGCTGATGACGTTGAACAATTAAAGGCACTTTCAATTCGTTTAAGCCAGAATTGGTTATAAATCTTGCGTTACCATACCAAGATCTTACCATTATGGAGGCTTGTTTGGCATGCGGGTGCAACTACTTAGATACCGCTAACTACGAGCCAAAGGACGAAGCACACTTTGAATATAGCTGGCAATGGGCCTACAAAGACAAGTTTGAGCAGGCAGGACTTACTGCAATACTTGGTTGCGGATTCGATCCTGGCGTGTCACAGGTATTCACTGCCTATGCAGCAAAGCACCATTTCGACGAAATTCACTACCTTGACATCGTGGATTGCAACGCTGGTAATCACCATAAAGCATTTGCTACAAACTTCAATCCAGAAATTAACATTCGCGAAATCACCCAAAAGGGACTGTATTATGAGAATGGTGAGTGGATAGAAACGGAACCTTTGAAGGTGCATCAAGACTTAACGTATCCTAATATCGGCCCTCGTGATTCTTATTTGATGCATCATGAGGAGCTTGAATCGCTCGTTAAGAACTTCCCAACCATTAAACGTGCGCGCTTCTGGATGACTTTCGGACAGCAATACCTTACATATTTGGATTGCATACAGAACCTCGGAATGAGCCGTATCGACGAAATTGAATACGAAGCACCTTTGGCTGACGGCTCTGGAAAGCCTGTTAAGGTAAAGATTGTGCCACTTCAGTTCCTCAAAGCCGTATTGCCAAACCCACAAGACTTGGGCGAAAACTACGATGGAGAGACTTCAATCGGTTGTCGCATCCGTGGTATCAAGGATGGAAAAGAGCAGACTTACTATGTTTACAACAACTGTAAGCATCAAGAAGCCTACGAAGAAACAGGCATGCAAGGCGTAAGTTATACCACAGGTGTGCCTGCAATGATTGGCGCAATGATGTTCTTCAAGGGCATTTGGCGTAAGCCAGGCGTGTGGAACTTGGAAGATTTCGACCCAGATCCATTCATGGAGCAACTCAACAAGCAAGGTTTGCCTTGGCACGAAGTGTTCGGTGGCGACTTGGAGTTGTAGGATTTGAAACATCAAAGAAACGAAACAGCAAAACAAAATGGCGTGTTCTTTAGACTTCATCGAGTTTGTTTGCCAACAGATAGAAGCTGTTGGAACAATCAGATACCGCAAGATGTTTGGCGACTATATGATATACGCCAACGAAAAACCTGTCATCATAGCTTGCGACAACATAGCTTTCGTAAAGCAACACGAGGCTATTGAGGCTTTAATGGCAGAGGCTGAAAAAGGTTATCCATACGAAGGAGCAAAGAACACTACATACTCGACGTTTCAAGAGCGGACCACGCAACAAAGGTTGTTGCAATCTTGGCTGAGGTGTTACCCTATCCTAAGAAGCGAAAGAAGAAGGAATGAACGGCAAAGCATTGCACAACAAAGAATGAACATACACAAACTTTTAAATGTTTAACAGCGAATAAAAAGCCCGAAAGTAAAACTTTTGGGCATTTTAGCACTACATGTAAGCAGGTAAGAAAAGCCATAAGGCAACATCAAAACCTACAACAATGTGCACCAATCGCTAATAAAGAGTTTAAATTACAAGATAAAATAGATTAATTTATATATGGCAAAAGAAGAAGCACAAAACCCTGCTGAAGGCAAATTGAAGGCCTTACAAGCAGCGATGTCAAAGATAGAAAAAGACTTTGGTAAAGGTTCTATCATGCGTATGGGTGATGAACAGATTGAGAACGTGGAAGTTATACCCAGCGGCAGTATCGGTCTTGATGTTGCTTTAGGTGTAGGCGGCTACCCACGTGGACGTATTATAGAGATCTATGGTCCTGAAAGTTCAGGTAAAACCACCCTCGCTATCCATGCCATTGCCGAAGCACAGAAGGCTGGAGGCATAGCTGCGTTCATCGATGCAGAGCATGCTTTCGACCGATTCTATGCTCAAAAGTTAGGCGTAGACGTGGATAACTTGTGGATTTCACAACCTGATAACGGCGAGCAAGCATTGGAAATAGCCGACCAACTTATTCGTTCTTCAGCCATAGATATTCTTGTTGTAGACTCTGTTGCAGCGCTTACACCTAAGAAAGAGATTGAAGGCGACATGGGAGACTCTAACGTTGGCTTGCAGGCGCGCCTCATGAGTCAGGCTTTACGCAAGCTTACATCTACCATTAGCAAGACAAACACTTGCTGTATCTTTATCAATCAGCTGCGCGAAAAGATTGGTGTGATGTTCGGAAACCCTGAAACAACAACGGGTGGAAACGCTTTAAAGTTCTACAGCTCGGTGCGTTTAGACATTCGTCGCGTTACTTCTATCAAGGACGGCGACAATGTTATCGGCAACCAAGTACGTGTTAAGGTTGTAAAAAACAAGGTTGCGCCTCCTTTCCGTAAGGTTGAATTCGACATTCTCTTCGGTGAAGGCATTTCTAAAGTGGGCGAAATACTCGACTTAGGCGTTGAATACAACATCATTCAGAAGAGCGGAAGCTGGTTCAGCTACGGCGGAACGAAGCTCGCACAAGGCCGTGATGCTACCAAAGTGATGCTGAAAGACAATCCAGAACTTGTAGAAGAGATTACAGCACTGATACAACAAGCCATTACTGCAAGACAAAACGCATAATGGAAATATAGAAATAAGGCGAAGAAAGCTACTGAAAAATGGGCTTACTTCGCCTTATTTTTTTGTTCAGAAAAGAGGAAATGACAATGGAAAAAGCTACAACTACCAACTTTGAAGCTATCTTCAAAGACGATCTTTACCAGTATTTGCTATCTCATAACGAGGTAGATGCACGCTTACCAGAGGCTCCCGACCTAGACGAACTATGGCCGAAGGTGGCAGAAGCATACATGCCCGACGCCATACGCGAGTTTCCCAACTATCCAACGGTTGCGCTTGGGTGGATTATGTACGTTGGAATGGCAGTTGCAAAATACTGGGACGAGGACTGGGAACTATACAGCAAGGTGGAAAACCTGTATGCCTACCTGCGCGACCAAACCGATTTCGACCACACTGATGACTATATTCGCGAGAAGGTTCTATTGCTCAATGCAGACGAAGCTATTGATTTAGAACGTCTTGTGGGCGAATGTGCAGCACGTACTTATAGTCAATTACGTCGTTTAAATATCGAACCAAGTACTAAAGATGCTTATCGCGCATTTGTAGAAGCACTTCATCAGCTTTACAATTTTGGGGTGGCCGTAGAGCTAAAACGATTAGGTTACCACATGACAGCTATGCAATAAGAACTAAAAGCTGTAACTAAAAAGGTAGAAAAGTATAGTAAGCTGACCGATGTAAGGTTGTTCTATTTTTACGAAAATAATCTTATGACAAAGTAATACCTACATTATGGTTTTGTAATAGTGCCTGTTTTGCAACGCAATAGTGCCTGTTTTGCAACGCAATAGTGCCTGTTTTGCCTTGCAAAATAGGCGTTTTTGCAACGTAAAACAGGCACTATTGTAAACCATTGATAATAAAGATGTTATACAAGTACACTTTTCATAGAAGCCGATTGTACAATTCTTCTATTTTTCCTATACTATTAATAATACGTGGTTGTATCTTTCAAGCCTCAACGAACAGCAATATCTTTCTTTATACAGTGCTTGCGCAAGAACTCTTCGTATTGATTTTTATAGCCATTAAAGACATTTATATCAACATCGCCATGTATGCCTTGCACTCTTCCATCAGGACTTAATTGCCAATAGGTCAGTTTTAATTCGGGCTTATATTCTCCATAACGGGCTATCCACACAAAGTATTCGCCTTGCAAATCGATAGCTAACGGAAGGTATCGCTTTGTAAACATCTGACTAACGTAAAGGATTGGACGCACGCCTGTAGCACGATAAACTATAGTAAGCCAATCACGAATGTGCTTAAACATTACTTCTGAACCGCCCATCTGTTCAATTTGCGCATCAGAAGGCTCAACATCGAGCACTGGAGGAAGGTCGCCTTTGCAGAAAGACTACTTTTTAAGAAGTAACGAGCTTGGTCTGAGCCTGCCGAAGTGGTAGAAAAGAAATGATATGTTCCCACTCTTATATTGCGTTTACGCGCCTGCGCATAGTCGTCCTTATAGTATGAGTTCAACACAGTGCATCCTTCGGTAGACTTAATATACATAAATGCAATGGGATAGTCAACCTTTCCACGTATTTCTTTCGCACTAATCTTACCTAAATCCGTAATACGAAGCTTATCCCAATCTATTGTGAAGTGCTTACTTCCTTTCTCGTGCTGATGCTTAGAGATATCTATTCCATAAATACGCTCGTGGTGATGGCTTATTCGTTCACCCTTAAATACTCCTTCTTTCCACTCTCCTACTTGCAAATATTCGTGCGGTGCAATGTAGAAACCAAAACCATTAGGCTTTCCATCGTTCCAATGACCATCGTAAAAGCTACCGTTATTGCCGAAATGTTGGCCATAACCATTCGGTTTTCCTTGTTTTATCTCGCCAACATAATAGCCTAACGAATCTGGAATACCCCTTTGAAGTGGTTTGTTAAGCGCCATTTCGGTACTCTGTGATACCTTTGCCAACTCTTCTTGGGCTCTGTCTATGCCTATAAGAGTAGTAGTTCCAATAGGTGTAAGCCTTTTAGCCGTTTGTAAAAGCAAGTTTCCATTGTCTTCATATATGGCCAAGCGATTGCAAACTAAGGGAGTTTTGTTTGAAGAAGTACGCAATACGGTGTACCGATTGATTTGTTTTACACGCAATTGGGCATTGGGTGGTATGGTCTGTAACACCCTAATGACAGTTTGAAGAGAGTCGCGCTGTCGCTCTACGTGTCTATTATAGTCAGCAACTTTATTATAACCATAATCGCTTACATTGTGAACACGCATATAATAACCCAATTCGTTATGCTGAGTTTGCAAGCCTGACAACTCTGCATCTGCTGTTTCCAATTCATTAGCCAATACTTTATGCAAAGCATTGCTACTAAGTTTTAAAATATTTGAAGGCTTATTGCCCCACTTTGTTACGATACGACCAAAGCAAGAAGGCAAAATTGGGAAACGATTGACCCAATAACCCCGGGTACGAACCTTACGAGTGCGGATTGAATCCTTATTTATAACGCCGCCAATAAGCTCTGATTTTTTGTAATCAGCAAAATAAATGGTAGGTTTTCCGTTTACTTCCAACTGGTAATAAGCTTGCTGTTCCACTATTACAGCACTTTCATCAATGTCTTTTTGGGTAGGTGGAAGCAGTCGATAAACTACAAATGCAAGTAAAAAAAGCGACAATACAGCACCAGCAATGCTGTATTGTCGTTTCGTAAAATGCCAACGCGCCATCTTTCCAAGTACTTTTAGATTGGTTGAAATACGTTTTTATAATCTCAATAAGGTGCGTTTTAGAATATAAAACAGCTAACGAGCGCCAACAATGGAAGTGTTCCTTGCTTTAAAAAGATACGCAAACCAGCACTATAACCACCGTATGCAGCAACTCCTACACAATAAATGAGGAGGAAAACAACACACTGGCAATTAGGAACAACATAGAGTGCAGCCAATAATAACAAGCCTATCAGCCCATTATACACGCCCTGATTTTGGAAAAGACGTGCAACCGAAGGTCTACTTAACTCCTCTTTACTCAACCCAAACACTTCTGATGTTTGCTGAGATGTAGTTGCAAAGGTTTCAAGATACATGATATAGAGAAACTCCAGTGCAACAAATGTTGTTAAAACGATGGGTACAATGTGCATTTTTTCACCATTATATGAATGTTAGTTGTTGATTGTGAACGATTGTTCGCCTTCTGTTGTATAGAAATAATGATAATCTTACCTTGTGGGAACTTGTTCAAATCCAAACTATATGTCTTTGCAGGTTCAGCAATATCAATTTCCTTGATACTATTTCCAGCTTCATTCTGTACCGAAATCTTGGTTATTGGTGAGTTAGCAGTAGCGGATAAGATACCTTTATCGCTTATATTAACACCTACTTCCACTGTTTTGTGGTCGATAGTCTGCTTCGTTATTGAAGTTGTTTTACGAACTTCAGGGAGTTCGAAGCCTATTCCTTGTAGTGCTTTGATAGCATATCTGTGTCCAAGATGCTCAAATCCTTCCTTAGAATAGTAGATTTTATCGTCTGCCAATGGGCAATTGTCCGAAGGAACTACAAGCGAATATTGCAAGACTCTGTTCATTTTACCAATTACTTTATTGGCTGCAGCATACTTTCCGCCATATTCTGCACGACCAACTTCGCCAATTAGCAATGGAACTTTGGTAGAATCGAGAGATAAATCTCTAATGATGTTATAGTAAATCTTCTTCACACGTTTCTGCCAAGCATCATTATAGTCGTCGCTACCATCTTGTTGAAGCATTATTCCTTTTATAACACCTTTGCTTTTGGCTGTACGTGCCATGCTTATAAGTTGTCCGTATGGATTGTTATCATACTTACCTAAAGCCTTTTTGTTGCTTTCATCAGTTACTTTTGATACATAATTACGATAATTATCCTTATCAAAAGCAACGATAGGACTAGTTGGCAATGTTACTGCAACAACTCCAATGCGCTTCCCAGGCACATTTTCAGACATTGTTTTTACAAACGAATCGAGCAAGAAATCATAAGATTTAGATTCAGCATTGGGTTTACCAACCATGTTTTCTTGGCCAATAACAAGATAAATCCAATAGTTTTGGTCTTGCGCATTTACCGAAATTCCCATTAAGAACAAAACTAATGAAAATATAAACTTCTTCATTTTCTGTTTTATTTAAATACTATTATTCTATTCTATTAAGTGGAAAAGAAAGGCGGAACTCCTCTCCAAGAGGATTCCGCCTTTATATTGATTATTGATAATAATTAGTCAAGGTTAGCCAATTTGTTGTCTGAACCAAGAACATCTTTAATCTTTTCAGAGTAAAGATCAATCATATACTCGCGAGCCTTACCACAATACTGACGTGGGTCGAAGTATTCTGGATGCAAAGCCAATGTTTCGCGAACACCAGCAGTAAATGCAAGACGAGAGTCAGAGTCGATATTGATCTTACATACAGCACTCTTAGTAGCCTTACGTAGTTGTTCTTCAGGAATACCTACAGCATTTGGCAATGCGCCACCATACTTATTGATTATCTCAACATACTTTTCTGGAACAGAAGAAGAACCGTGAAGTACGATTGGGAAACCTGGAAGTTCTTTCTCTACAGCTTCTAATACATCGAATGCCAATGGAGGAGGAACTAAACGACCAGTCTTTGGATCACGTGTACACTGCTCTGGCTTAAACTTATAAGCACCATGAGAAGTACCAATAGAAATTGCCAATGAGTCGCAACCAGTACGTTTAGCAAAATCTACTACCTCTTCAGGACGTGTATAATGAGATTCTTCAGCAACAACATCATCTTCAACACCTGCTAAAACGCCAAGTTCGCCTTCAACTGTTACGTCAAACTGGTGTGCATATTCTACTACTTTCTTTGTCAAAGCTACATTTTCTTCGTAAGGAAGTGAAGAACCATCGATCATTACAGAAGAGAAACCGAAGTCTACACAGCTCTTACATACCTCGAAACTATCTCCGTGGTCAAGGTGCAATACTATTTCTGGGTGATTGCAACCCAATTCTTTTGCAAACTGAACAGCACCTTCAGCTAAATAACGAAGTAAAGTTTGGTTAGCATAGTTACGAGCTCCCTTTGAAACCTGAATAATTACAGGAGACTTTGTTTTTACACAAGCTGTAACAATTGCCTGGAGTTGCTCCAAGTTATTAAAGTTAAATGCTGGTACTGCCCAACCGCCGTCAATGGCTCTCTTAAACATCTCGCGTGTGTTTACGAGACCTAAGTCTTTATAATTTACTGCCATAATATTGTTATGTTTTTAAAATGTGATTACTAAATAGTAAGTAATTATTTGCAAATATAACCTTTTATTTTGTGAATACCAAACCTTATAAGCACATAAATCGATATGATGATTAAATTATACTTATTTCTTGATTTAGGCAAAGAATTGCTGAATAAAATATTTAGAGTCTCTTTTATCTCATGCGAATTCAGCTCCCTTCCCAATAAAATGGCATAAAAAAACTAAGATAATGAAGACTTTCTTTTCTATCTATTCACTATGATTTTTATATACAACAATGCGGAGTAACAAATTCCCTTTGTTGCTCCGCATATTCAGTATTTTTTATCTTTTTATTTGTCTTATAGTATTGTTGCCTCAGATATCATTCTATAGTTTACTTTATTAGTACTATACGAAAACCGGCATCGTCTAAGCGACTATTATATTCGCTTCCACCACGATAAGCACTACGACATTGCTTAGCACGACTTGTCCAGCTACCACCTCTCAATATACGATATGTGCCATTTTCTGGACCTTTTGGGTCTATTTGTTCAGTTTTCGAATATTCGTCATACCAATCATAGCACCATTCTTGCACATTTCCATGCATATCATAGAGTCCCCAAGCGTTAGGTTTACCTACTGTTCCTACAGGCATCGTACGCTGGCGGTAGGTTCCTTGTTCATAATCGTTATAAGGATATCCTCCATCGTAATTGGCATCATCCGTTGTTAAGTTCTTTCCTGTATTAAACGGAGTAGTTGTTCCTGCCTTACAAGCATATTCCCATTCAGCTTCAGTTGGTAAACGACAGCCTATCCATGCACAGAAAGCCATAGCATCCTCCCAACTTACATCAATTACCGGACGATTATTACGTCCCCAGGAGTAATCGCTTGGTTTCGGTCTACCAGTTGCTTCACAGAATTTATCGTATTGTGTAAAAGTAATTGGGTATTTGCTCATATAGAAATCCTTGCTCAATGTAACTTTATGCTGCACCTCACCCGATTCGCGTTGAGGCTCGTTTTCAGGACTTCCCATTAAGAAAGAACCAGCAGGTATTTTCACGAACTCAATGCCTAATTCCTTAGGGTCTATAGTTCCAGAAGTCTTTTTAAAAAACGTTACATCTTTCACTTTTTCTACAGCAATCGTATCAAACGTGCCGTCATTGTGCGTTATTACCATGTTCCAAGATTGAGCACAAACATTAGCTGCGAGAGCAAAAACAGCCATCGTACAGAGTAAAAATCTCTTTTTCATAGTTCGGATATTTTGGTTCCTGTCAGTGAAACTAAATTAGTGCGTACTTAATTCTACAGAAAGGATTGTGTTAATGTTGCTTAGATATTGAAAGTTGGTCATCGCACTAATCCTGCCAATGCTTTAGGCAGAAACGACCAATATGCTTTTAGTATTTTTCTTGACGACTCTACCTCTTCGTCAACTTTGTAAAATAGCGTTCTATGTGATTATGGGTATGACGGAAAGTGTGATGATTCTATATTCCTTAAAATAAGTTCCCAACAGCTTAGTTTTACTGATAGGTTAATTCCGTCAAAAGATATTCAAAGGTTGGAAAGTTTGTCTTTCGACAACTTTTTAAGCTACCGAAAGACTCTATCCTTTTATTACTTCTTTAGCCACTTAAAGGCACTCTTTCCGGTGTTAATAATATAAACTCCGGCTGGTTGATTGCTCATATCAAGTTGTGCATTACCACTTCCGTCTACAACAACAGCGGCAACTTTACGTCCACCTACTGTAAATACATTGATACGATTGCCTGCTGGATAATTTGTGAAGACAACAAAACTTTCTGAGAAACTCGTGTTTCCTTGTTGTATAGCTTGTCCTTCTACTTGTCCTATTCCTGCTGGAACACGTTCATCAAAATGATAATTCTTTATATCCTTTAATGCAAAGTTTAATTGCTGGTTATCATAAACTACTGCCAAGCTATCAGCAAAATACATCAACTTAGGATTTTTTCCTAAGAAGAAAACGCTTTCGCCCTCTGTCTGCAATTGAACGACAAGGCATGTTGCTTTTTCTGCTTCATCTTGCAATGAATTTTGAGTCTTCGATGCGTTGACCACACTTAACATACTGCCCCATAAGCCGGCTACTAAAGTAAGTAAAAATTTTTTTGTCCTGATTTTCATATTGTTAAAAAAATTTATTATGATTCAATGAATTGAATGTATCTATTATCACCACTTTGCTATCTTACAAAAAAATAGGCATTATAATTTGAACTAACAAGCAAATCTTTTTAATTTTTATTGTTTTTAACACGCTTTTTCTTATGGGAGAAAAGAGGACTATTATCTGCCTGAGTGGTCTTACGCATCACACGAGATAGTCAAAAAAACAGCCATTTCTTATACTGTAAATATTCGCTATCAAAAAAATATAATTACAATTTTTTTAAAAATTATAATTATAAACTTTGCTGTTTATTATTATAAACTTCAAAGTTTATAATAACAAAAAAATGCGTAACATTAAATACATGGGTTTCACTATTCCTTCTTTCTTATTGGCATGAAGTATAGTAATAAGAAAAAGGGATTTATTTTTGTTGAACAATATTTTTCGCCGTATTAGAATATGGCAAATAATAAAAAGAAACAGTATGTGGGAAACAAAAAGAGGGTATAACCAATTAAAAACTTGGCATACCCTCTTATATATAAATGATAGAATTGAAGTCTAACTATCTACAATTACTTACCTAACTTTTGTTTCAAAAGTACAGGAATTTCCTGAGTTTCACGAGCTACAGGAATACCAGCAGCTTCGAAAGCAGCTACTTTTTCTGCAGCAGTACCAGAACCGCTAGAAATAATAGCACCAGCGTGTCCCATTTGTTTTCCCTTAGGAGCTTCGCGACCAGAGATGAAAGCTACAACTGGTTTTGTTACATATTTCTTAATGTATTCAGCTGCACGCTCTTCTGCATCACCACCGATTTCACCAATAATAGCAATACTATCAGTTTCTGGGTCGTTTTGGAACATTTCGAGCAAGTCTTGGAAGTAAAGACCTACAATTGGGTCACCACCTACACCAATAGCTGAAGACTGTCCCATACCTTCTGCAGTAAGTGAAGCAACAACTTGGTAAGTCAAAGTACCAGAACGGCTAATAACGCCTGTATGTCCCTTCTTGAAAATGTTAGTTGGCATAATACCAACCATGCTTTCTCCTGGAGAAATCAAACCTGGACAGTTAGGACCGATAAGCTGCGCACCTTTAATTTGAATATAGCGATAAGCCTCAACAACATCAAGTGTAGGTACACCTTCTGTAATACAAATAATCAATTTAATACCTGCATCAGCAGCTTCGAGCATAGCATCTTTTGCAAAAGCTGCAGGAACGAAGATAACTGATGTATTAGCGTTGGTTGCTTCAACTGCATCACAAACAGTGTTGAATACAGGAATACCAGCAACTTCTTGGCCAGCTTTACCTGGTGATGTACCACCTACAACGTTAGTACCATATTCTTTCATCTTAGTAGCGTGGAAACTACCATCACGACCTGTAATGCCTTGAACGATAAGGCGTGTATCTTTGTTAATTAAAATACTCATTTTTCTCTATGTTTAAAAACGAAATAAATTATTTGCAGAGATCTACTGCCATGTGGCCAGCTTCACTCATAGTTGTAGCAACGTGGAACTTAGTACCTCTTAGCAACTCGCGGCCTTCAGCTTCGTTAGTTCCTGTAAGACGAATAACGATAGGCATATCGGTTTCTATGAGTTTAAAGGCTTCGATAAGTCCTTGAGCAACGTCGTCGCAACGTGTGATACCACCGAAGATATTGATAAGAACAACCTTCACGTGCTTATCTGAAAGGAGAAGTTTCATAGCCTCAACTATCTTTGTTGGGTTAGAACTACCACCAATATCAAGGAAGTTTGCAGGATTGCCACCATAGAGTTTAATCATATCCATAGTAGCCATAGCAAGACCAGCACCATTTACCATGCAACCAATTTCACCACCGAGATTAACGTAGCTGAAACCTTTGTCTTTGCTTCTTGCTCTTTCTTTTCATCTTCTGTTGGTTCGAAAAGTTCAAACACGTCAGGATGACGGAAGAGAGCATTGTTATCAAAGGTCATCTTTGCATCTACAGCAGAGAGTTCGTCGTCTCCGGTAATAACGAGTGGGTTGATTTCTGTTAAAGAAGCATCTTTCTCTACGAAGAGACGATACAAATTCTTGAACAATGGAACAGCTTGATTAACGTATTTCTTATCGTCGAAAAGTTTGAAAGCAATTTGGCGAGCTTTATAATCGTTTAATCCAACTGCTGGATCGATAGCAATTTTAGCAATTTTTTCTGGTGTTTCTCTTGCCACAGCTTCGATATCCATACCACCTTCACGGCTAACCATGAAGATTGCTGACTTAGAATTACGATCAGGAAGGATACTAACGTAGAACTCAGACTTGATGTCAAGTGCTGCACAAACAAGCACGCGGTCTACGATGAAACCTTTAATATCCATACCGAGGATATTGGTTGCATGTGTACGAATTTCTTCGGCTGTCTTGCCCAACTTTACACCACCAGCTTTACCACGACCACCTGTGTGTACCTGTGCCTTAACAACAGCCAGTTCTACACCCAGTTCTTCGTATGCCTTTACAGCTTCTTCTGGTGTACGGCAAACAATACCGCGCTGTACTGGAATTCCATAACTTGCAAAAAACTCTTTTGCCTGGTATTCATGAACTTTCATAGCAAATATAATTAGTTAATACTATATGTTATTTAATTGTTTTTTCAAACATTCTGAAGTGAAACGTCTTGCGTTAAAAGCAGTCTTATGAGGTAGATTGCTAATACAAGAAAGAAGTCCTACTTTGTCTTTTTAAATACAGAAAAACTTGTTTCTTTACGCAACAAATTTACAAAATTACTTTCAGCTACAGAAAGAGTAAAAGTTTAAATTTATATTCAACGCTTCAAATTAACAATGTCTTGATTGTATAATCTTAGATTAAGCCCAAAAGAGGGTGTGTCTTGATGTCAAGGACACCCTCTTTTGTTTTTAATATAACTTTTTCAAAGATGATTTACTTTACTTCCCAAATGTCGTTAGTTTCTAGTAACTCTGTGAAGTTGTGGTATTCTTTCTTTGCTTTTACCTCTTCTATTTGTTGCCAAACAGATTCATCGTAGGTAGGAGCATCAACATCGCGAATAATTCCCAATGCAACTGGGAATCCGTCCTTAGTATCCATCATTGCTAACTTCAACTGTAAAGTATCGTCTACACAGTGTGCATCGTGAACAAGGATATCGTTGATGGTATATCCATCTTCACCTATCTTCACAACCTTCAATCCAAAACCTTCTTGTACTAAACCAAATTCGTTATCTACACCGAATACTAATGGTTCGCCATGCTTTACATAGATAGCATTTGCCTTGCGACTTTCTTTATTGTAAACTGCATCATGACAACCTTCATTGAAGATTACACAGTTTTGAAGAATTTCGCAAACTGCAGCTCCTTTGTGCTGTTTTGCAGCTTTTAATATGGCAATTGTTTCAATAGTATCGGTAGCTACGGCACGAGCAAAGAATTTTCCACGTGCGCCGAAGCAGAGTTCGGCAGGACGAAAAGGATCTTCCACTGTTCCGTAGGGACTTGATTTAGAAACGAAACCACGAGGGCTGGTTGGTGAATATTGACCTTTTGTTAAACCATAAATTCGGTTGTTGAGAAGAATAATGTTAATATCAATGTTTCTTCTTAAGGCATGAATAAAGTGATTACCACCAATAGCCAAACCATCACCATCACCAGAAACTTGCCAAACTGTAAGTTTTGGATTTGCAACCTTCAGTCCCGTTGCAATAGCAGCAGCACGACCATGAATAGTTTGCATGGCAAAAGTGTTGACATAGTAAGGCAATCGGCTTGAGCAACCAATACCTGAGATAACGGCAGTTTCGTATGGAGGAACTCCTAACTCTGCCATTGCTTATGTAAACTCGCCAAGAAGAAATGGTCGCCACAACCAGGGCACCATCTTGGCTGACCTTTCTTATAATCTTTGTCTGTATACTGAGTCATCTTGTTTTCCTCCTTAAATTATTGTAAAATTCTTGAATAGAATGTACCGCATTCGTCCTTTGGTGCAGGAAGTGTTAATAAACGTTCGAAACCTTGTACAAGTTCTTGAACAACGAATGGCTGACCCTTCACTTGGTTATACTGATATGGGGCGAAGTTATTTATGCGGATACGAAGCAAAGCTGCGAGCTGACCAAGGTTCTGCTCTGCTACAACTACTTTCTTGTAACGAGATAATACTTGGGCAGTATTCTTTGGCAATGGGTTTACATACTTAAACTGTGCAAGTGCTATCTTATAACCCTTTGAACGAAGTTCTTGCATTGCTGAATACAAGTGTCCGTATGTACTACCGAAACCTACGATGAGCAAGTCTGCATCATCTTTGTCACCTTGTACTTGCAAGTCTGGTACTGGTATGCGTGCAACTTTGTTGAAACGCAAGTTGTCCATAAGGTCGTGGTTATCAGCATCAGTTGAGATTGCACCAGTCTTACCATCTTTCTCAAGTCCACCAAGAATATGTTCATAACCTTCCATTCCAGGAACAGCCCAATAACGAACGTTGCTGAACTCTTCGCGCTTATATGGAGTGTATTTATAACGTTGAGCGTCAGTAGCGTAGTGAGGACGTATTTCAGGAAGGTCTTCGAGTTTAGGAAGTTTCCATGCAGAAGAGCCGTTGGCAATGAAAGCATCTGTAAGCAATATAACAGGAGTCATGTGTTCGAGCGCCATCTTACAAGCTGCGAATGCTGCATCAAAGCAGTCAGTCGGGCTTGTTGCTGCAATAACCGGCATAGGACTTTCTCCATTTCGGCCGTAGAGAACTTGTAAAAGGTCGGTTTGTTCACTCTTTGTTGGAAGACCTGTAGATGGACCACCACGTTGAACGTCAATGATAACAAGTGGTAACTCGTCTATAACGGCAAGATTCAAAGCTTCACTTTTCAAACAGATACCTGGACCTGATGTAGAGGTAGCAGCCAATGCTCCTGCGAAAGATGCACCGATTGCAGATGCCGCACCAGAAATTTCGTCTTCACATTGTACTGTAACAACGCCCATTGACTTGTGTTTTGCCAACTCGTGAAGAATATCAGTTGCAGGAGTGATAGGATAAGAACCCAAAAAGAGGGTTAGACCAGCTTTTTCTGCAGCGGCCATCAAACCATAAGCTGTAGCTTTATTACCAGTGATATCCATGTATCGGCCTGGTATCTTTTCTTTTGTTTCAATACGATAGGTATTAGGAACCGATGCATGTATGTTGTGTCCGTAATTGTAACCTGCAGCAACAACTTTGATGTTAGCTTCAGCTATAGCTGGCTTCTTCTTGAATTTATCTGTCAAGAAGTTGTTTACTAACTCGATGTCGCGGTTGAACAACCAACAAACTAAGCCTAGTGCAAACATATTGCGGCACTTCAACATAGCTCTGTTATCCATTCCTGTGTCAGCAAGACAGTCCTTAACCATCTTTGTAATAGGACAAGCAACAACACAGTCTGGATCAATTCCCATTTCTTTTAGGTAATCATCGCTCTTAAAGTCTGCTTTCTTCAAGTCGCGTGAGCTAAAGAATCTGTGTCGATAATAACAGTTCCTTGTGGTTTACAATTTTTGTACTGAGTTTTAAGGGCAGCTGCATTCATTGCTACCAATACATCACATTTGTCACCTGGTGTATAAACTTTACCTGCACCAATGTGCACTCTAAATCCACTAACACCAGTTAGCGAACCTTGCGGGGCGCGAATGTCGGCTGGATAATCTGGGAATGTAGAGATACCATTACCGACAGTGGCAGATACATTTGAGAAAATGTTACCTGCTAACTGCATTCCATCACCCGAGTCTCCAGAGAACAACACTACAACGTGTTCAAGCTCTTTCACTTCGATTTGTTCTTCCATAGAATTATTCCTTTGTTTCTTATTTATAGTTAGCTGTTGCTATAATTTCGGTGTAAAGGTCTATATAATTATTGGAATGACAAAATATTTTATAAAGAAAAAATAAAGGATAAATATTTGGTTCTTTTTCAAGCACTTACGATATGTATAACGTTCTATTAATAAGTGTGCAGAATGGTATTAAAACGTTGGCGCTATTACCAAAATATTCGCTATTTTATGAAATTGTGTCAAGTATGTAAGATGATAAAAAATATTTCGAGTTTTTCTTTAGTTTTATAGCTAAAGTTATGAAATGTCTTTTTAGCACAATTTCTTTCTCTTTTCCTTTTTTACTTCTCCATTTTAAAAGGTCTGATTTCGTAGATCGGAAACGAAATTTGATATTTAACCTTAATTCCACAGTATTTTTTCTTGTGAGGAAATTTATATGTTGAGATGTCTTTTTGGGCTCTATATGTTGATATAAGGTGCTTCGGTGTTTCTTGGGTCTTTTCTAAGCATAAAAATGGCTTGACCTTATCGCTGGTATGACGGACGAGATAGAGATAGAAGTTCTTCAGCATGGCGGTAACCATTATGAAAACCATGTTCTCAGCCATAAAGGAAAAGGGCAGATGCGACCATCTGAAGTCATTGTTCTGTATGTCGAAGTTCTTTTCGCTTGCTCCACGCTCATTATAAAATGTAATGATGTCTTTCTCGGTAGACATCCAGTTATTGGTGAGGATACAGCGGTATGTGTATATTACTCCGAAGATATCTGTCTGTTGCTTGCCATCCTTGTCTTTCAAAGGACTACGCTGTACGATAAGCCTGTATAACTTTCCTTCTATTAAGTTGTCTATGCTGACGGAGGTGACATCGCATTTCTCATAACCAACCTCAACACTCTTCCATTCTTTCAGCTGGCGGAAGTCCTCACATCGGCTGTCGCAGTTGGCTGCACGTATATAGAACGTGTTGCAGCGCTGCTCTACGGTTTGGATAATTTCCTTTGAGAACGATCCACAATCAGCACAGAAACGCTCTATTACCACACCAAGTTCTGAGGTTACACGGTCTATAATGCGACGGAGCGTGTCTTCTTGATGGAATCTCACATTGGTGTTTCCGTCACGATTCTCACCGCCGACTGTGATTCCCCCAATGGAAACCCAACCAAGGAAATAGCCTAAATCCTGCTTGTAAGAATACTTTGCATCGAACTTGTGAGCTGGAATAAACTGATGATCAAAGTCTAAGTCAACATGACTGCCCACCTTTATAAGCCCCATTCTTCGTATCATCCGTAAAAGTAAGGTACTCAACTTTTCTACTGTATTGAAACTATACGATTTGTCGGAGGTCTCGCTCTTATAGACAATATTTCTCGGTAAGCTCCTTTAGTCCGCGCCCCACAGTGTCGACACCGGGTAACAGCGTATCAGGTCTCTGCTTGAACTGCCCAATAAGCGCATTGATGTCCTCAAGGCATTCTCCACCACAAAGGTAACTGAAGAAGATAGAGCCAAAAATACTTCCATAGCAGAATGCTTTGCCGCTACTTCCACGTTTGCCCAATACAGATTCGGTAAGTTTTTCAAAGCCCAACTTTGAGAAAACGTCCATAATATGATAAATTCCACCGAAAGAAGTGATTTTCTCGTTTTTAATTGCTACCTTTGTCATGTCAGATTTTTGCTTACTTGTTATGTTTGCAGCACCAAGATAGGTGAAATTTCTGACATATCCAAGTGTTTTGAGAACTTTGTTTCTCAGGTACTTGGAGTTCTCACAAGAATTTATGCTGCGGAATTAAGGATATATATTATAAGCAATAGATGAGACAACAGTATCAAAAAGAATTAGAAAACCGACTCGTTATACCCACTTTACAGTTTTTGCACCGCGAGCATTCAAGCGGTATTGTGCTTGGCATCTTTGTGTTATTGGCCTTAGTGTTAGCCAATTCGCCCTTGCGCGACACTTATACACATTTTCTTGAGCATCATTTTGGTTTCTCTATCAATGGTCAAAACTATTTGGATTTTAGTTTAGAACATTGGATTAACGATGGATTGATGTCGATGTTCTTCTTTGTTGTGGGGCTGGAACTCAAGCGCGAGTTTATTGGTGGCGAGCTACGCGACCTTCGTAAGATTACACTTCCAGTAGTGTCAGCCCTGTGTGGCATGCTCTTTCCTGCGGTTATTTATCTTATTTTCAATGCTGCAACTCCCACAACGCATGGTTGGGGCATACCCATGGCCACGGATATAGCCTTTGCTTTGGCCGTGCTTCAGCTCTTGGGCAATCGCGTTCCTGTGTCGGCGAAGGTGTTTCTCACCACGTTAGCCATTGTCGACGACCTTGGTTCGGTGGTTATTATCGCACTTTTCTATACCACCGAAATTTCATTTGCCAGCTTAGCCATAGGCTTTGTAGTGCTTGCAGTGATGCTAGTGGGCAATCGTTTGGGTGTAAAAAGCGTGTGGTTTTATGGCGTTTTGGGTATTGGCGGAGTGTGGGTGGCCTTCCTCACATCGGGTATTCATGCCACAATATCAGCAGTTTTGGCGGCTATGGTTATACCTGCCGATGCTCGTATACCCGAAGCAGCATTCCTAGCACGCATTAAGAAGCTTACGCGACAGTTTGAAAACGCTGCATCCAATGATGTGCGAACCCTCGAACCCGAACAAGTGGAGATATTGGCACGCGTACAAGTCGAGTCGGCAAAGGCCACTCCGCCACTTCAACGGCTCGAACATGGGCTTCATCCCTTTGTTGCATTTGTGGTGATGCCCATCTTTGCGCTTGCCAATGCTGGCGTTTCGTTTGTTGATTTAGATTTTGGCATGTTGTTTTCCAATGGAGTTGCCATTGGAGTTATGACCGGTTTGCTTGTTGGTAAGCCAGTGGGAATAGTCTTTGCTGTGTGGATATGCGAGCGTTTGGGTATTGGTAAGCGTTCGCGTGGCATAACTTGGCGCAGCATTATTGGGTTGGGTTTTCTTGCAGGCATAGGTTTCACCATGTCTATGTTTGTAACGATGCTTGCTTTTACATCGCCCGAACATGCCATACAGTCTAAGATAGGCATTTTTGCAGCATCCATCATGGGTGGAATTGTAGGATATATGTGCTTGCGTAAGTCTAATCGTGGCATAAAAAAAGCGCCTAACTGAGGTTAAGCGCTTGGTTTGGGGCTTGTGATTTACTTGTTCACAAGCCTTAAACCGTTTTTTTTAAATGATTATCAGTCGGTGTTTATACAAGTCGCCCACCGCTTTTTTTAACACCCTTTTGCTCACAGCAAAGCGGCGTTTGATGTCTTCGGCTTCACTTTTGTCGCCAAGATTGCAATAACCCTTGTTGTCTTTAAGGTATTGCAACAACTGTTCGGCAAAGTCGGTTGTTTGTTTTCTGCCCAGCGGTGCAAGCTAATGTCAATCTTACCATCTGGTCTTACGCCCATGATATACCCGCGAAGACGGTCGCCAACATGCAGCGGACGGAATACTTGTGAGCGATAAGCCAGTTTGGGATAGGCGTTATCAATAATCATTTTGAAACCAAGGTCGGTGGATTGCCACACTAAAAGGTCAACTTCGTCACCTTGTTGATAAGGCGGAAAGTCGTTGGCAAAGAAATGTTCCACCTTAGCCGAGACCGCAATGCGGTAGCTTTCTTCGTCGATAAATACAGCCACCACGTAGCTTTCGCCCATTTCCATACGTTGTTTTTGTTCGTGGAAGGGGCAGAAGAGGTCTTTCATCAGGTTCTTCAGGAATTTGGAGTGATAAAACAGATAAAATAAAAAAGAAACCTCTGTAAATATTGTATATTTGAATAAACACAACCAAATGTACAAAGATGAACAGCAGTTTCCTATATCATGCTTGGGGTCTTTACACCCACGAATGCACTTGTGAAGAATACAAAGGTAATAGAATTATTTTGTATGCACAAACAAAAGAGCGAATAAGATGTTGCCCTTGTTGTGGGGCTCGCTCTGTTGTGAAGAACGGGTATTGTCTGCGGGACTTTGTTGGACTTCCCATAGGTGGCAAGCGAGTAACTATCCGCAGTGTCAAAGGAGATGCTACCAATGTATTATCAGCTGCAGCAGCATATAACTTCAAAAGAGCTATGAGAGTTCTTTTGGACCTTATAAAAAGAATCAGCATAGAGCTTGTCAATACAAGCTTTATGCTGAAATATTGTTTTTAAGGGACGACTAAATAGGTTATATTTGTAAAAAATAAAACGAATTAGTTTACAAACTTAACTGTAGATTTGCTGCCATCAGCAAAACGAGCAGTAGCCATGAATAGACCATGGCCAAGCGAAACAGTTGTTGCAGTACTAGCCTTAAGTTCCAAACGGGTAACTAAACTACCATTGAGGTCGGTTATGTCTATTGTACATGCTACAGAACTTTTCATTATGAGGTTGCCAGAAGTATGGTTGACTGACAATGAAGGCGCATCTGAAATAGTATTCGAAACTCTAGCAGCATCTGCTTTATAGTCAGGCTGTACACTGAGCGGGAAGAAACAAGGTTTTCCATCTATATATGACTTTCCTACCATACCATAAATAATGAAGTGTTGTGTATCAGCTTGAAGGATTTGAGAGGTTTGGAAATTGTCGGGATAGATGTTCTGAAGTATGAAACTATTACCTTTCAAGTCCACTATCTCAATGCGTCCATTAGGAGTATGGTCAATTTTATTGAATGGCTGAACAAGTTTCACACCTGTAAGCGCTAGCGGATAGGCCATATAGCTTTCAGGATTGTTGCTAATGATACTTAAATTATCACAAACGTAGTTGCGGAAATGGAAGTTAGAGTTAGCTACATCTTCTATTTCTGGTTTGCTATCAAGACGGAATACAAGATTATTGTCGAGCATAATAAGCTGACCGCGCATTTTTTTTACAACTTGATCGTTTGGTGAAAGTGTTGGAGAATAATCAAGATAGTTTGGATCATCTACCAATATTCCTGCTTTACCGTCAAAGAGCCACTTCTGAGCACGGGTCTTCTTAATCCAGTTTACAAAAATACTATCGTTACCATTTGGAACCAAATCATAGAATTTGCCAACTTCTGCACGTCGTAATGCTGCAACTCCTTTCATTGTACCACTAACTGGACGTACGTAAAAATCGAAGTTTGTTTGTAGTGGTCCTGTCCAAGGCTGGTCATCAGCAGCACGCATAAACTTAACATTGAAGCTATGTTTACCTTCTGTTAGATTTTTAGCTGTAAACTGAATACCCTCTGGCATAATGTAATAGTTGGTAGGCTCATTCTCATCGATACGTGTTTGTATATAAGTATCTGCGTATGGACTTCCTTTTTCACCAAAGAAGAAAGTCGAACCACTCATTAATGGATTGAAAGTGATATTATCTTGTGATGTTTCGAAGCCATCGAAGAATCGTCCAGGCTGTATATACCAAGGCACTTCTATATTTTCTCCTTTGTTACATATATATTATCAATTAAGATACGCCAGTTGCTGCCGTATCCAAGTTTATCAGTAAAGCGGATTCTGAAGCGGAATGGCTCTCCTGCATAAGGAGAATCGAATGACGACATTGGAGTTACATCAGTATCATCGAAAATGAGCGGTTTTGACATCCAATTCTTTCCATCGTCGTTAGTAACTTCAATTAACCACGCTTCACTACTGCGGCTTATGGTTCGATCCATTCCAGAATGACCAAAACAAAATGCTACAGAACCGCCATGAACAGTGTCAAGAAGTTCAAGACAAGCAGGTTCGTTGTTAGGTGTGCCTGAAAGAATTTCAGCAGCACGCTTTCCTTGTGGAATACCATTGATAGACGAGTCGGTAATACGGGCATTATGAAGTCTCCAACGTTTACCATTGATAGTAATAACTTGGTCGGTAAAATCAGTTGTTGCCGTGTTTTCAAAATCACAAGTATATGCTGGCTTAGGTGCAATAGTGCCAGTTTCCTGTGAATAGATTGCCTGTACATTTGCAGTAAGTGCTGCAATGGCAAGAAGAATAGTTTTTCTCATAATGTAAAATTTCCTATCTCTACTTCCTTCTGAGGGGAGGAGGAATGGGACAAGAAGTGCTTTAAAATTGTTTATAGATGGTTTTGTATTTCTCCGTAATCTCTCAGAGAAGATTAAAATTGCGAAATCAGAGTTTAGCTCGAATGCAATAATTAATAGAAAATGCTAAATAAAAAGTTGCAACGGGCAGTTTTTCTTCATTCGAAACTCCTCTTCTCTCCCTCTGGAAAGAAAATAAGGAGAAGTTGTTTAATCGTTTTTAGTCACAGGTAAACTACTTACAACCGACTTATTAACCTATCGGTACTGTACGAAATACAGCTTAGTAAGAAAAGTACGTCTAGCGCGTCTACTCGACGCTCTATACCTTGAAAACTATGATGTCATATGTCGAAACCTTGCTCAAAGTATCTTATATGCCTTTTTCATTCTTATAATCTTTGTTGTATAGTAAAGAAGAACAATTCGCAAAGATAAATGTTTTTTTTGAAAGTTAGACATAATTTCGGCAAAAACATACTAAACGATTAAAAAATCAATGAACCCGCAGAGTCAACCAGCAAGTGCAAAATTACAAAACGTGTTTAAAGAACTCGCACTTTGGATTAGAAAAGTTTAATTTTTCTCTTGGTCTTTCGTTCAATTTCTTTTGTATGGACATAATTCTCTTGTCCGTATAGTTATCAAACGAATCCTTTTTAGGTATATACTGCCTGATTAATTTGTTTATATTCTCAACAGCTCCCTTTTGCCATGAACAATATGGATCAGCGAAGTACACGGGCACTCCTAAGTATTTGTGATGTCCTTATGTGCTGCAAATTCAGGTCCGTTATCTGTTGTAATCGTCTTCAGGCTGTCCTTGTAAGGCAGCAGTAGTTTCCTAACCACCTTTACCAGAGGCTTTGACTGTTTTCCAAATGGCAGTTTCTGCATAAACAACATATTGGTGGATTTCTCCACTATTGTGAGTATGGCGTGCTGGGCAGGGTCAACGATCAAGTCCATCTCCAAATCTCTTTCCGTCAACTTCTTTACTTCTTTCATGGATACTCACCCTGTCCTTTATTGGAAGATGTCCGCCTTTGGGACGATGTCTGTATTTCATCTTATGCCTTGTGTGCTCTGCAAGTTTCCCTGTTATGTCATTGTGGATGATGTTATAGATAGACTGGTGGGATACCTCTATGCCCTCATTCATGCGCAGATACCCTGATATTTGTCTTGGAGACCACTGGTCGTTGGTAATATATTCTTTAATTCTCCAAACTAATTCGTCGGAGAGTTTGGCGTTAGTTACCGTGCTCTTTCTGCGCTGCATAGCCATATCATGCGCCTTCGTCCAGATATACTTTCCCGAAGGCGTGCTTTTGCGTTTGATTTCACGTGAGAGTGTTGACTGACTAATACCGACGATGTCGGCAATTTCTTTTCTCGCTGTTTTCTTTTGGAGTAAGGCAAAAATTTGCGACCTTTGCTCCGAGATTAATTGATGATACATTTGCAATACAAAGTTAGTTAATCTTTGGGAGACTTCGGTCTCCTTTTTTATTTGTATTGCTGGTTGTTTCTTTTCCCTCTCCGAGAGATGCAGACTTGACGATATCAGACGTAAAGTTTATAGTATGAAAAAAGATATAAATAAGCGTAAAGTACTCAAAGGAACAAGGTATCTGCTACTGGGCAATGGTGCAGACATCTTTGATAAACAGCACAAAACAAGGCTTGAGAATGCTTTAGCTATGAATGAGCCATTGTCAAAAGCATACTATTTGAAGGAACAACTGCGTCAGATATGGTCGCAATCCACGAAAGATATGGCAGAAAAAGTGCTTGATGACTGGATAAGGCAAGCAGAACAAAGCAAGATAGCCCAACTACAGAAAATGGCTGTTACCGTAAAAACTATAAGAAAGGAATCCTTGCTTGGTACGATTGCCATCTATCAACAGGAAAAGTCGAAGGCATCAATAACAAGATTAAAGTAATGAAACGAAATGCCTATGGATTCAGGGAGGAGAGGTACTTTACACTAAGACTCTATGCACTGCATGACTGCCGTATCACTCGAAATGTCGGATGAACCGTAAATGTTTCCCAAACGACAATGTATTTCTACTGATTATCTGTCACAAAACAAAAATCCTCTTCACCCGAAAGAATGAAGAGGACGCACATTTTATATTGTTTGACTTACGACGCAGTGAAAGCTGCTACAAAACCAAAGATGATGCCCGGTGTGTTAGCAATTGCTAATGGCCAATCACGCTTCTCCTTAAACAATCCGTAAGCAACCCATAAGGTGCAGTTAACACCTGCCATAAATGGTTGAATAAAAGTACCCTTGTTGCCTGCGAGGTTACTTTCTATCTGTGGTATGTAGAAAACATACATTAAAATAGATGTCACCATACCAACCCATCCCATTGCAGTGAAAAACTTTTCTTTTGTCATATTATTCTGATTTTATTAGTTTATGAATACAAGAAAGATTTAGTTTACATCTTTTCCTTAGCTATCCAAAATCTCATTATAACGCCACAAAGGTATAATTTATTTCCTTATTAAAAGAAATAATAGATAAAATTCATCGTTCCACCTATTTCTTTCTCATTTTATAATAGTTGTTTGATATAGCTCAACCCTATTTAATCCTCCCTTATAAACCTAATATTCTCCTGATTCATTGTATATTATCCTGTAAATTATTTGCTTATATCTGCAAGTTTTTGTACCTTTACATTACCTGAGTTCGGTATAAGAAATTCTTCAAAAAAGTTGTAGGAGTGGAATATTTTTCGTATCTTTATAGTTGATAATCAGAGTATTAACGAAAAAATCCACTCCTATGAATAGTACAAATTTAATAGAAATATTCTGTATTCTTGATGAATTCTGCAAGTTTTTTGCTCCTCAACTCAAAAAACGTCTGTTAGACGAGTCTAGTAAGCATCGCCGAAACCGTCCGTGTGTAATGAGCGATAGTGAAATAATGACTATCCTCATCATGTATCATCAGTCTCATTACATAGATCTTAAAACGTTCTATCTTCATGAGATTTGTGAACATCATCGTTCCGAATTTCCCCATACACTATCCTATAACCGATTTGTCGAGCGTCAGCAAAAGGTAAATATGCTCTTGTTGATATTTCTACAGACATGTGCCCTAGGCAAATGCACAGGCATTTCAATTATAGACTCTACTCCTCTGCGCAGTTGCCACATCAAGCGTATGTACAAGCATAAGACTATGAAAGGCTGGGCTGCCAAGGGCAAGTGTACTATGGGTTGGTTCTATGGATTCAAGCTACATCTTATCATCAATGACAAAGGAGAGATTATACAGTGGATGCTCACACCTGGCAACACTGATGACAGATACCCATTGAAGGACAAACACTTCACAGAAAAAGCTCTTTGGCAAGCTGTATGCGGACAAAGGGTACATTTCACAAAGTCTATTTGAGGAGCTATTTATTGATGATATACATCTGATAACAAAGCTACGAAGGAATATGAAAAATTCTATGATGCTATTGCAGGATAGAATTAGACTACGAAAAAGGGCTACTATAGAAACGGTCAATGACGAACTCAAGAATGTATGCCACATAGAGCATACAAGACACAGAAGCATTGACAACTTTGTAGCCAATCTTATTGCAGCAATTATTGCTTATAATCTTATGCCAAAAAAGCCAACTATGAATATTGAAATCATTGACAAAAGCAGGCTAATTGCATAAAGCTTATACCGAACTCAGGTTTTACATTATAAATCTTGAAGATATTTAGTCCTCCCTTAAAAACAATATTTCAGCATAAATTTGTATTGACAAGCTTTTATGCTGAAATATTGTTTTTAAGGGAGGACTATATAATATGTGGATTAGAGCCTTTTTGTTTGCAGCGTAAGTTAGGTATTAAAAAAAGTAGGTTGAAAAAAATTATAATTATAAATTTCAAAAAAACATAATTACGTTTTTTTAAAAATTTATAATTATAATTTCTGAATTTTGTAATTATATTTTTTTGAAAAAGTTGAAACCTTCTTGCAGATATATGTCAAACAAGTATCTGTTTCAGCAAGAAAGTTGCATTTTGGTTTTGTGCAACGCCTCTTCCTATTTTATATGTATAGGTAACATTGGTGCCAAGTTCTATTTCGAACGAGTAATTGTGGAAGCGTTGCGGTTTCTCATCTTCGAGTTTAGATAATTCTAAGTCGTGTGTCGCAATTACGCCTGTAACATTTCGTTCGGAAATATACTCTAAGAATAAGCGCGAACCATTGAGTTTATCCAATGAGTTTGTACCTTTTAATATCTCATCGAGAATTATTAGGCTTGGAACATTTGGGTCTAAACTTGCAATCAGTTGTTTTAAGCGAAGTAGTTCGGCATTAAAATAACTAATACCATGAGTAAGGTCGTCAGTTGTACGCATATTTGTGAAAAGACGGAATACTGAAACGCACATTTCTTCAGCAAATACAGGTAGTCCGTTCATAGCGAGAATATAGTTCACGCCCAATGTTCGCAAGAATGTACTCTTTCCTGCCATATTTGCACCAGTTATAATATAGTATTCGTGGTTTTGGATATCAAAGTTGTTGCGTACAGCCTTTTCTCCTAAGAAAGGGTGGTAAATGCTACGTGCTTTATAACTCACTTTGTTGTCACCGATTATAGTAGCTTTTTGTGCTTTATCTTCATTGAGGCGGAAAGTAGCCATTGAAACAAGTGCATCGAATATGCTTGATGCAGTAATCCATTGGTCGGTAATTGGTTCGTAAGTACGTTGCCAACGCAAAAAATGCCGAACGATAGTTATATCCAATAGACCAAAACAATTGAAAAGTACAATACCTATTTCATTGCTTCTATTATCAATCTTTTGCAGAATACGCTCCAATTGTTCGAATGATGCCATGGCGCCTGATAAATTGTTTTTTAGTTCGCACAATTCTGTAGCAGAAAATGATTGTTCATCTATCAGAGATGCCATTTTTACGTAGCCACGCACTTGGTATTTCAGTTTAGAAATAACTTCGTTTACTAATTTTATATACTTGTTACTGAAGAAAGTAGCGAGAAAAAAGTTGAAAATTGCCCACCAAAGTGGAAGAAACGAAGTTACAAAATTGCCAATGGATAAAAAAATGCTGAGATAAAAACCCACAAGAATGGTGTAAATAAGAATTCGGAAAGTAGGACTGGCAAAGTAGGAAGGTATTTGTAGTGCGTGAATACTTCCAAAAGCTTCCCTTACAGCATCTGTATCTATTAGCTTTTCTACTCCTTGCGCCTTGAATTGCGATAAAAAAGGCTCATTCTTTGCAAGTTCGTCAACAGCTTCTGCACGTTGCTCAATTTGGTTTAAAAGTTCTGCCGTAGATAAAGATTCCCATTTCCCAGAAAGACTTTCAGCTAAATAATCGCTTCCTCCAGAAGAAATGGTGCGATTGATACGTTGGAATAAAGAACCTTTTCCGAAAATATCAAGGTCGAAAGTGAAAGGGTGGGCGGGTTGAAGGTAGCGTTCGCCCGCATCAAAATTGGTATAGTCGCCTTTTTGATAGGCAATTTCTTTTTCGTAAACCTGTTTTAATGCAGTTGCATCAGCAATTTTCCTATCGTTCTTTGTGTCTAAATTCCGAATATAGAAATATAGAAATAACACACATAAAGCTGCTCCTAACGTCCACGAAGCTTTGTCGAGAACAGTGAAAAGAACAATAAAACCAATAGAAACTACAAACGATAATATTTCGGCTATTATAAAAGCACGACTTTTTGCACGTAAACTGTTAATGCTTCGTGTCAATCCTATAATTTTATCCTTATATAATGTAATTAAATTCTCATTCATATCGCAAAGATAGGCAAAATAATTTTATCTGCAATAATTTCATCTTTGAATTGGAATTATAAGTTAAAAAGGGAAATATATGTCAAATAAGCAAATGCTAAGGATAGATAAGGGAAAACTACAAAACGTTATAATATCTCCCGCAACTATTTCTTAAAGTTACAAAAAGCAAGTGTAAACTATTTGTTTTGCTTTGTTTTTAAAACAATTAAAAGCTTTAAGACTTTAAAATTTGTTAGTAGACAAGAAAAAAGACAGGTTTTTATTTGGCACTCTAATATAAAATCAATACATTTGCGGATAGATTTGATAATTAAAAAATACTAACATAAACGTTTTATCAAAAATTACTATGGAAGTCAAAAAAATTATGCAGAGCCTGGAGCAGAAGCACCCAGGAGAGTCTGAGTACTTGCAGGCAGTAGAAGAAGTTCTCGAGTCTATCGAGGAAGTTTACAACCAACACCCTGAGTTTGAGAAAGCTCAGATTATCGAAAGAATGGTTGAGCCAGAACGTATCTTTACGTTCCGTGTAACATGGATTGACGATAGTGGTAAAGTTCAAACAAACATTGGCTATCGTGTACAATTCAATAGCGCTATCGGTCCTTACAAAGGCGGTTTGCGTTTCCACAAAGCAGTTACACCTTCAATGTTGAAGTTCCTCGGTTTCGAACAAACATTCAAGAATGCTCTTACCACTTTGCCAATGGGTGGTGGTAAAGGTGGTTCAGACTTCGATCCAGTTGGTAAGTCAGATGCTGAAATTATGCGATTCTGCCAAGCTTTCATGCTTGAACTCCGTCACAATATAGGCCCAGATCAGGATATTCCTGCAGGCGACGTAGGTGTTGGTGGTCGTGAAATTGGTTACATGAATGGTATGTATCAAAAACTTACACGCCAATATCACACAGGTGTGCTCACTGGTAAAGGCTTAACATGGGGTGGTTCTTTCTTCCGTCCTGAAGCAACTGGCTTTGGTGCACTCTATTTCACAATGCACCTTTTGAAAAAGGCTGGTAAAGATATTAAGGGTAAGAAAGTTTCTCTCTCTGGCTTTGGTAATGTAGCTTGGGGTGCTGCAACAAAGGCTACTGAACTTGGTGGTAAGGTTGTTGCTATTTCTGGTCCTGATGGTGTTTGCGAAATACCAGAAGGTATTACACCTGAAATGATTGACTACATGCTTGAAATGCGTAACTCTAACCGCAACAAGGTAGAAGATATGGCTACTAAGTTCCCAGGTAAGGCTAAATTTACTGCAGGTAAAAAAGCTTGGAGTGTTCCTGTAGATATCGCTCTTCCATGTGCATTCCAAAATGAACTTAGCGAAGAAGACGCTAAAGAATTGGTTGCTAATGGTTGCTGGTGCTGCTGTGAAGTTTCTAATATGGGTTGCCAACCTGGAGCTATTCACTACTTCCAAAAACAATGGTATCCTCTTCGCTCCTGGTAAGGCTGTAAATGCTGGTGGTGTTGCAACTTCTGGTCTTGAAATGACACAGAATGCTGCTCACTTGAACTGGGCACCTGCTGAAGTAAATGAAAAGTTACAATGGATTATGGAAAGCATCCACGAGCAATGCGTGAAGTTTGGTGAAAAACCAGACGGCACAGTAGACTACGTTAAGGGTGCAAATATTGCCGGCTTCATGAAGGTAGCTCAGGCTATGCTTGAACAAGGCATAATTTAATAGAAGTCTTCTCCTTTCCCCTTTCCCACATTATTATTTGTGGGAAAAGGGAAATAGATATTTACGGAAGGGGAGAACGAATTTAAACTTATATTTATGGATAAAATCGGAAATCTCCTTTTTGTAACAACAATAATAGGCTTTACCGTTTCGACAGAATGTTTAGCACAGTCGGATGGTAAAGCCTCTTATTATAGTAATAGTTTGCATGGGCGAAAAATGAGTAATGGAGAACGTTACGACCGTAATGCTTTTACTTGTGCCCACAAAACATTGCCTTTTGGAACTCGATTAAAGGTAACAAATCCCCAAAATGGTAAAGAAGTAGAAGTACGCGTTACCGACCGTGGCCCTTATGCGCATGGTAGAATTATAGATTTATCGTATGCTGCAGCTCGTGAACTTGGTATGATTGCCAGTGGAGTAGCCTATGTTAAGGTTGAGGTGTTGAAGAAAGATACTGAAATTCCATACGCAACAGAACAAATGCTTTGCAGGTACCAGAAATTGAATATGGCTTTGCTGGTGTTTGTTATGAATTTATACCAGAATGGGAGGCTCAAGGGAAAGAAGATAAACCGAAAAAGATAGAGAGAAAGGTAAATACATCGTTACACCCAAAGAAAAATAAACAAAATGTAACTACGCCTGCAAAGACTAATACGAATACCAATACGAAAACGCCTCAGAAGCCTGTTGATAATAATAAAACAACGCAGCAGAAAACAAACTCTAAGAGTTGGACAAATTTCTTTACGAATATAAAAAAAGGTATTAGCAGTTTGTTTGAATAAGCCAATACCTATTTATCAATGCATAATAATATACTTTGTTGCAATCAAGTAGGGATTCAAAATGAATTCCTACATATAATTTTTTGCTTCAATCCTTGTTGAAGTTCTTTTATTTTCTCTTTTATCGTGGCCCTCAATAAAGAAAATAAAGCCAACAAGTCTCAACTTACAGGTCATATTTGCTCAATAAGTTTGATATACATGGTTTTTGGGATATCTATTGCTTAATAAAACTAACGATATCTTCCAAAACCTCAGGCGAAATAGTTTCTTCAATCATTCTATATTCCGAAATGTTTCCCGTTGTGCTATGTTGAAAGAGATGGTTAAGAGTAGGGTATTCCTTAATGAAGTTTTTGGGGTTGTTTTTCAGATGAGCCCTAATTCCTGTAAGGTTTAATGTTGAGATTACTTGAACATCATGATTTCCATTAATAGCCATAACTGGGCAAATCGTCTTAGCGATATCATCAGATGGATCATAATCAATAAAGAAATTTAACCATGAAGACTTCTCCTTTGTAGCATTCATACGATATTGCCGTGTTGAGATACGCATTGATTGTCCAGAAAGTTCGAGTATTTTGTTCGTTTGTGCAGTCAAAGCCGTATCGCCTCGAACTCCAATACCAGCCATGCTAATAATAAAATCTGTAATCTCTTTTGAACCAAGCATGAAAGCAATTGAAGCTCCTTCACTATGTCCAAGTACACCAACCTTACCAAACTGCTTTGATCTGCGTAAGAAATTAATGCCACTGGCTGCGTCTCGTGCAAAATCAGCAGTCGTAGCATGCTTTATATCACCAGTTGACTTGCCAAATCCACGATCATCATAACGCAAAGAGGCTATTCCATGACGTGCCAAATAATCTGCTATAACGAGAAAAGGTTTATGATTGAATACTTCTTCGTCTCGATTTCCTGTCCACTACCTGTAATCATTAGCACTACAGGTGTTTTTCTCTTCTTATAATCAATAGGGTATGAGAGCGTTCCGACAAGTGTTGCATTGTCAGTTTTATTTTTGAACATCACTTCTTTCGTCCTATATGGATATGGACCAATAGGATTCTGTGGACGATTCAGCTTTTCTTCTCCACGTTTCAAGGTTAACGGAAATGATAACCCTTGTATCAAAGTGCCAATAATCTCGTCATCTTTCAGTCTTCCTTGATATTTAAGTGCCAAATCTGCAAAACTAACACTGATAGAATCAGACGAGCAATAGTCAGTGTTTAAGGCTATTCCCATTGCTCCTTGATCAGGACTATCAAACGAACATTCTATATTTCCCTTTTCATTGCAGCTTACATGCAACACAAAGGTCAATGATTGTGAGCCAAGATTTAACTTACCCGTCCACACTCCTTCCATGGGTTTCTGTGCGGAAATACCAATCCATGACAATAACAAACAAAATAATAAAACTTTCTTTTTCATTTTCATAAAATTCGCAGCACAAATTATGTTAAGAGAGACGAGTGCATAAGGAACAACTTTTCCACGACACTTTATTGTGTTATATAGTTCACTTGCTTTTGCACTGCTTAACAAACAAGTAAAATATCGAACATGCAAATATAGCAAAAAAAATGATATATTCTTTCCTTTTGAAGAAATAAAAGGACGCACCATCAACGGTGCGTCCAATTTGAGTAATTAGTTAATTAATAGTTTTTGAATCTTCTTCATTTTTGCATTTTCAGACATCTTTGTTTCTTTTCCTTTTTTACATAGAAATTGAGTCTTAGAAATTTAGATATTGAGTCAGTTTATTTTTGTGTACTCAGGCGTAGTTCCATCACTTTAGATATACTTCTATTGTCTTTAAGTATTGCGATGGAAAAATTGTATTCTCCTGATTTTATTCGTTTGTCAGCCTTTATAGTAGCTGTATATCTCACTACTTCGCCAGGCATCATCACGTCAATACGTGATGATGGGCTTATTTTAAAGTGATTTGAGTTTGCGGTTTCAGTTATTGTTGGATATAAATTGCCTATTGCTTGAGTGCCCTTATTGTGTATTTCAAAAGCAATTTGTCCTTCTTCGCCACGCGACAATATATTATTGCCGTTGTTATCCGTGAAAACTAAGTTACTAACTTCAATCTGTGGTGTTTCTTTTGTTATTAGTGTAAGTCTTTCTATGTTTGCTTCGTTGCTAAACTGAAGAGGTCTTACACTGGTATCGGCAGGATATTCGGAAGGTTCCATTTGAAAACCATATAGTCTGTCGTCTCCTGAATTAGTGCTATCAAATCCACTTTCATCTCTTGTTTCTGATAAATAATCTTGTTGTTCAATATCCCGATTTTCCTGTAATTGCTCGTAGCGTTCATGAAGAATACCTTTTGTTTTTTTATTTGCTTGAGCATCTATTGCTGCTCCCGCAGCTGCACCGCCTACCATTCCAATAATTGTACCAATGTCTGACCCTCTTGCACCGCCAGCAATCCCTCCGACAGCACTTCCTAAGACGCTGCCTAATGAGCCACCAATATAGGTTCCGCCCATAAAGGAACTGCAACTGCTAAGTAGCAAAGTTGTAGTCATTCCTAATACAATTATCTTCTTCATATCTTCGTTTTGTTTTGCGATACAAAGTTAGTTCGAAAAAAGGGACTTCTGAAAATAAAATCCCTACTAAGAGAGGGGAATTTCCCTAAAATGAATAGAGTTTTCATTTTTATAGATAGAATGAAGCATTGATATGGTTGTAATTATATACTTTGATACTCAAAGAAAAAGTCAGAAAACAAAGACAAACCTTGTGTTTTTCAGACCGCTGTTTACGTATGCTTTTATTCTCTTTTCAATATTGTTATTTGTGAATTGAAAGTTGTTTGCCCATAATAGAAAGGATACAACCAATACCTTTATTTTTTTCTTATATTTTTATTTGCCGTTATATTCTATTTTATTTATATTTGTACTCTATTTTTTTGACAATTGGTGTGATTTTTTTGTGGTCATATCAAAAAAACAAATGTTGTAGTATAGCTATAGTATAGATAAGAGAATAAAAAAAGCAATCGGAAAGAACTAATATTTTAACAAATTAATTATGAAAAAAAGCTCCAATTTTTTTTCCTATGGTAACTTTAGGCCAAATTATAGGATGTGTTGTATGTTTTCCTCTGCTGATATTCCTTGTCAATGTTTTTTTATTATTCAAATAAATACAACGATGACGCAGTTCTGTATTATAAAAGATTATATAAAAAAATCTTATAATATAATTGTTACTATGCCTGAAGAAAAAAATCTAAATATTATCTAAAGAATCAAGACGAAGATATAAAAACAAGCGAAACTTTCATTAAAAAAAGATAGATAACAATTTTTTTCTAATCCGGAAGCATACTATATTCCATTTTATTCCGTAGAATACAAGAAATATTTCAGCATCATGTGTTTTATAGGTATGAATGAAATGTATTGGCCTTATGGAATGAAAGTTACTTTGATGGTAAATAAGGACGAAATGAACAACCCAAAATATGGAACAAAAAGAAAAATCCTGTACCTATTTTAAGATATATTGGTGTAGACGAGTCCATCAGAGATTATGACAAGGATTACAATAGGAAATATATGGATAGTGTTTATTCTGAAAATGTCATAGGATATTTGAAATATAAGATGCCAAAGGGCGAATTTAAACAGCGTTTTAAAAAAATAAAGGTGATTAGAAATAAATGATCTCAAAATTTATAATTACAAAAATAAAAAAATTATAATTATAAATTTTGAAATTGTAATTATAATTTTTTTTATTTTGTAATTATGTTTTTTTCAGTTTAAAAATAATTCTTCTATAAAGCCACTATTATTTATGTGTGGCGAATAGTTTTTTTATTGCAAATGATTTACACCATCTTTGCTCACGTCTTTAACGCCTTTTACTTTTTTGAAGTAAGCTACGGCTTTATCAACGTCCCAACCTTTTGGTATTTTGATAGCCACTCCATTTATTTTCTTATATTCATAAACAATTGTGCAATCTTTCTTCTCGATAGCGTTCATTAAAGCTTTGCTACCTTTAGCCCTATCGTAGTAAATTATAATTGTTTGATTTGCTTGCGATGCACTTTCTTCTTCCTCTCCGCTACCCATAATTTGTTCTTTTATTGGGCATTGTGCAGATACAAATGTTGATTGGGTAAATAAAAAACCCATCAATAATATACTGATTTTTAAAGTATTTCTTCATATTACCTATTTTTTTATTTTACATATATGTTCTGCAAATATAGGAATAAATTCATATTTTACCGCCAATTTTTTTATAATTATTTCAAAAAAATATTTCATGATTTTCTGTAAGTTATGCTTTTATGAATTTATCTAATCCTATAATAAGTAAACTTATAAAAATGTTGCTATGAAATAAGTGTTTGAAAGAGTAAATAGGTAAGCAAAATACAGCTTTTTCTGTCCCGAATGCAATAAATTACAGGGTATGTCGTTTATAAAATGTATATACAAAACCCTGTTTAGGCAGGGAAGGCTAAGGAAAGTTTTTATGATAGAATATATAAAGGGTGAACTAACAGACCTTTCGCCTGCAATGGCAGTTGTAGAAGCACATGGCGTAGGTTATGGACTGAATATTTCGCTGAATACTTATAGTGCTATTCAAGGCAAAAAAAGTGTAAAACTATTTGTGTACGAAGCCATTATGACAGGTGGACACGACGACAACTATACACTTTATGGCTTTGCAACAAAACAAGAACGTTCGCTCTACCGACTACTTATTACGGTTTCTGGAGTGGGTGCAAATACTGCGCGCATGATATTGTCGTCGCTTACACCTGCAGAATTGTGCAATGTAATCGCCAATGGTGATGACAAAATGCTTAAGTCGGTAAAAGGTATCGGACTGAAAACTGCACAGCGCATTATAGTTGACTTGAAAGACAAGATATTGCAAAGTGGAATAGCCGAAGAATTACACGTTAGTAGTCAGCCAACTACTGCAAATGTAAACAACGCTGTAAAAGACGAAGCTGTAGGAGCGCTCACCATGTTAGGCTTTTCACCTGTTCCATCGGCTAAGATTGTGGTAGCCATTTTAACAGAACAGCCCGATTTACCAGTAGAACAAGTTGTAAAGTTAGCATTGAAACAAATAAAATAGACAAACCATTCTGCTCTCTTTTTTCGTTGTTAAAAGGATTTACGAAAGAAAAAATATTGAGCAAAGTTTTCATCAATGAAACAAAGAAAATACATAATACCCCTTCTTCTGTTGCTTGCAGGTATTAGTCTGTTAGCATGGGGGCGTTCGCTTGCTAATGTGTTGCCTTTTATGAACACATTCCAAGCAATGATAGCGCCAGCCGACACTACGAAGAAAGTAAAAGTATTGGATGTTGAATTGGAAAATGAAGATATTCCCGACTCGTTGTTGCATCCACGTTGGAAAGTGCAACGTACTACACCTGTTACTTATAGCGATTTACAACAAAATCCTTACGACCTTGCACGTCCTGAAAACTTGAAACAGAGTGTAGAATACAACGATACACTAAATATGTACATAATAGGTAATAAAATTGGCGACACTTACATTACCACACCTATTATGATGACCCCAGAAGAATATAAAGCGTGGAGTGAGAAACGAAGCTTTGCCGAATACTATCGTCAAAAGAATAAGGAAATTTTAGAAAAAAAAGGAAAAGAAAAGTTTGACTTTACTGATATGCACTTCGCACTCGGACCTGCAGAAAAAATATTTGGTCCTGGCGGTGTACGTGTTAGAACACAAGGTACAGCCGAATTGCGCTTTGGCGCAACACTTAAAGGCATAGATAATCCATCGTTGCCCATCAGAAATCGTAAGATGACAACGATGAATTTCGATGAAAAAATAAACTTGAATGTAAATGGTAAGGTGGGGGATAAGGTAAATATGAACCTTAACTACAATACTGATGCTACATTCGATTTCGATGCACAGAACTTTAAGTTGCGTTATGAGGGTAAAGAAGACGAAATTATAAAACTCGTAGAAGGTGGTAACGTTTCGTTCCCATCAAATAATTCATTAGTGCAGGGCTCGTCATCGCTTTTTGGTATCAGAACCGATATGCAGTTTGGTAAGTTAAAACTGCAAACTGTTTTGTCGCAGAAAAAATCTTCTAACAAAAGTGTAAGTTCAAGTGGTGGAAAACAACTTACTCCATTCGAATTTGATGCTGCTGATTATGAAGAAAATCGACATTTTTTCTTGTCTCATTCATTCCGTTCGCGCTACGATGATGCTATGAAAACTTTGCCCAACCTAACTACTGGCATCACTATAAATCGTGTAGAAATATGGGTTACCAATAAAACGGGTGTAACTACCAATACCCGCAACATTGTTGCATTGAGCGATTTGGGAGAGAATAGCAAAGTTAGCCGAACAGATTTATGGGGAGCTGGAACAGGCAATGTTCCATCAAATAATGCAAATACAGAGTATAGCACAATAGCGCAAGGACATCCACAGGCAAGAAATATAGATCAGGTATCTACAGTTCTCGATGGCTTAGGACTTATTGGTGGTGTAGATTACGAAAAATTATCGAATGCGCGTTTGCTTAATAGTTCTGAATATACTGTTAATCAAGCATTGGGATATGTTTCTTTGCGTACAGGATTACAAACCGACCAAGTGTTGGCAATAGCTTATGAATATACTTCTGGTGGTATAACTTATCAAGTAGGAGAATTTTCAAGCGACCGCACTGATGTATCCGAAGCTCTGTTTGTAAGATCGTTGAAGAATACCAGTAATAACCCAAAGCAGGCTAACTGGGGCTTAATGATGAAGAACGTATATTATCTTGCTTCATCAGTTGAGCGCGATAAGTTCCGTTTAGATGTTAAATACCAAAGCGATACAGCAGGTGTTTATCTTTCTTATATTCCTGAACCGCAAGTTAAAAGTCAACCTATCATAAGAATATTAGGAGCCGACCGCTTAGACAATAACAATAATCCACATGCAAATGGATATTTCGACTATGTAGAAGGCTATACCATTTCTAATGGTCGTGTATTCTTCCCTGTAGCAGAACCTTTTGGCGAATATATGTATAACTATTTGGTTTCAAAAGGAGTTTCAGCTGCAACGGCTAGTAAATATGCCTTTACAGAATTGTATGACTCAACAAAGACAGTAGCGAAACAAATTGCTGAAAAAGACAAATATTTGCTGGTAGGACAATATAGAGGAACAAGTGCCAACGTTATTTCTTTGGGAGCATATAATGTTCCACAAGGTTCGGTAGTAGTTACGGCTGGTGGCGTAAGACTGACAGAAGGTTCTGATTATAGCGTTGATTACAATGCAGGTGAAGTTACGATATTGAATCAAAGCATTATAGATGCAGGAACATCAATAAATGTATCGCTGGAAAGTCAAAGTGATTATGGGCAACAGCGTAAAACAATGGTGGGTTTGAATTGGGAATACGATTTCTCGAAAAACTTTATGATTGGTGGTACCTTTATGCACTTGTCGGAACAAGCACTTACCACAAAAGTTAATATGGGTACGGAGCCTCTCAATAATACAATATGGGGACTCAATATGAGCTGGAAAAAGGAAAGTCAATGGCTCACAAATATGCTTGACAAGATTCCTTTCTTGCATCTTACACAACCTTCTCAAATTTCTTTCTCAGCTGAATTTGCACAGTTAATAGCTGGTCAGAGTAATGGAACACAAGATAGGGCATCGTACTTAGATGATTTTGAAGATACAAAAAATACAATCGATGTAAGTCAACCTACCAATTGGGTTATCTCAAGTGTACCTTCTGACTTCCCTGAATCTACGGATAAGACAACTTTGCGAAGTGGTTTTAATCGTAGTTTATTAGCATGGTACAATATTGACCCATTGTTTACACGTATCAGCAGTTCGCTAACACCAGCCCATATAAAGAGCGACCTTGAACAATTGTCGAATTTCTATGTTCGTGAAGTTTATACACGCGAGTTGTTCCCTAATCGTGAGCAAAGCAGCTATAATGGATCATCATCTACTTTGTCGGTTCTTAATCTTGCTTATTATCCAACTGAACGTGGTCCTTATAACTTCAGTCCGACACTTGATATTAACGGACATTTACCAAATCCGCGTAAGAAATGGGGTGGTATGATGCGTAAGCTTGATACAAATGATTTCGAGATGGCCAATATTGAGTATATTGAGTTTTGGTTGCTCGACCCATTCATTTATTCTAATAAGCAATCAGATGCTAATCTCTATGGTGGAGACTTTTACATAAATCTTGGAGAAGTTTCGGAAGATATCTTGCGCGATGGTAAGAAATTCTATGAAAGTGGTATGCCAGTAGATGGGAGTCAAGCATGGACAACTACTCAGTGGGGCAGAATACCTACACAAACTACAGTAACATACGCTTTTGCTACAACAAAAGGTAGCCGCGCTTTACAGGATGTTGGTCTTAATGGACTTAATGACGAAGAAGAACGTAATTTTGCTTCTTATCAAGATTTCTTGACATACGCTCGAAGTCATACAAACCAAGCTGTGTTCGATTCTATATGGGCAGACCCTGCTAACGATAATTATCGCTATTTCCGTGGTTCAGATTGGGATAGAATACAAGCACCTATTCTCCAACGTTATAAATATATAAATAATCCGCAAGGAAACTCGCCAGATAATGATAACAGAAACGAACGTTACGACACATCATACAAGGCTGGACCAGATGTTGAAGATATAAATCAAGATTATACGCTCAACGAATACGAGAAGTATTATCAGTATAAGATAAGCATTCGACCAGAAGACTTGGTGGTAGGACAAAACTATATCGTTGATAAGAGAGAAACTGTTGCACCGCTGCGCAAAGGCGGAAGCGCACCTGTTACGTGGTATCAGTTCCGCATTCCTGTGCGAGAATATCAGAAACGTGTAGGTGGAATTAACGACTTTACGAGTATTCGTTTTATGCGTATGTTCCTTACTAATTTTGAAAAGCCTATTGTAATGCGCTTTGCTACATTTGACCTTGTACGCGGAACGTGGCGTCAGTATCAGCAAAATCTTACTAACTCTGCTTCTACTTCAGGAACAATGTCAGTTGGTGCGGTTAGCATAGAGGAAAATAATGATAAGACACCTGTAAACTACGTGCTGCCACCTGGAATTTCGCGAGAACAAGATCCTTCGCAACCACAACTTGTACAGAGTAACGAGCAGGCTTTAGCTATGACGGTACATAATTTAGGTTACAAGGAATCGAAAGCTGTTTATAAAAATACTACACTTGATATTCGTCAATACAAACGTTTGCAAATGTTTGTGCATGCAAATGCACTTAAGCCAAATGTTTCTAATCTTGCCGATAATCAGTTGGCCGTGTTTGTTCGTTTGGGTTCTGACTATAAGAACAACTATTACGAATACGAAATACCATTGAAGCTTACTCCTGAAAAGCAATACGATAAGTATTCTCGAAAAGACTGTGAAGAAGTTTGGCCAATAGACAATATGCTTGATGTGCCTATTTCTGTATTTACCGATGTTAAGAAAAAGCGTAATGCAGGGCGTGGTAATGGAACAGCAAGTTATAATCGTGAGTTTTCAATATACGATGATAAGCGTCCAGCGAATCGTGTCAGTGTGATGGGTAATCCAACATTGGGCGAGATTAAGACAATGATAATTGGTGTACGTAACCTTTCAAGTAGCGAAAAGAGTGGTGAAATATGGGTGAATGAAATGCGCTTACTCGAATTCAATAATGAAGGTGGTTGGGCTGCACGTGGTCAGCTTAATATTCAATTATCAGATTTTGGTACGGTAGATGTTAATGCTAGTCATAGTACTGATGGCTTTGGTGGTCTTGAAGAAGGTGTAAATGCACGAAAGAAAGAAACAAATACCGATGTTACAGTTACTACCAGTCTCGAATTGGGTAAGTTCTTCCCGGATAAGGCTAAAGTATCTGCACCTTTATATTATAGTGTTACAAAGAGCGAGAGACGTCCAAAGTATAATCCGCTTGATACGGATATGCAATTAGATGCAGCTCTTGATGGTGCTGCTAATGAACATGAGCGCGATTCAATAGAATCTATTGCGATTACAAAGCGTACAACGACTAACTTCTCGTTGTCAAATGTGCGTGTAGGTATACAGAATAAACGTCATCCTATGCCTTACGATCCTGCTAACTTCTCATTCTCTTATAGTCATTCACATTCACGTACGACAGGTGAAACTACTGTTTACGAGAATGAAGATAATTGGCGTGGTGCAATGAATTATAACTGGACACCAGTTTATAAGTCGGTATTACCTTTCAAACGACTAATAAAGGCAAGTCTAAATGGTTCGATATTCTCAAACGCTTTGAACTGAACTGGTTGCCACAGAATATAGCTTTCAATACAGAAATAACGCGTAACTATTACGAATTGCAACAACGCGATATGGAATCGACAACTATGAATATGTTGCCGTTAACCTTTAGCGAACAATTCTTATGGAATCGCGATTTTGCTGTGCGATGGGATTTGACACGCAATTTGCACATGAATTTCCAAAGTGCTACGCATGCTGAAATAGAAGAGCCTTACACACCTATCAATAAAGATCTTTATGCTGACCGATATGAAGCATGGAAAGATTCTGTATGGACAAGTTTGAAGAATTTTGGTACACCATTAGATTATCAGCAGAGTTTTACACTTTCGTATCAGTTGCCGCTTAATATGCTGCCTATATTCGATTGGATAAATTCTGATGCTACTTACAATTCTACTTATACGTGGGTTCGTGGTACAAGATTAGAAAATGGTGCATCGTTAGGAAATATGATAACCAACAACCGAGCGTTGAATATCAATACGACATTTAATTTAGAACGTCTATATAATCATATTCCTTTCTTGAAGAAAACCAATGAGAGGTTCAATAAGTCGCGTCCAAGTATCAGTAGAAGTGGAACACTTGATAGTAGGGGACGTGTAGACGCTGGTAACTTAGCTGATCAGTTGAGTAAGGAATTAGGAAAAGACTCAAAGAAAAAGATAGACGGCGATAAAGATAAGAAAAAGGCATTGCCTAAGAATTCAAAGAGTTTCGAACAAGAAGTAACCCTTCCTGCAGATACTACAATTGTTGTTTCGCACTCGAAGAAAACGAAACGTATTATTGTTTCACTGAAAGATGCAGATGGACATTCTGTAAACTAAAGTGGAAGAAAATGGACGATAATAGAGTAAAATTGTATAATAAGACTGACTCAATAATGCGTTTAAAACTTACCGTTACGCCAAAAGAACCGCTTGACGATAAAGGTTGGTATAAAACAGCACAATGTGTTGCACGAGCTTTGATGATGGTACGAAGTGCCAGCATATCTTATCGTGATCAATACTCTATGTCTTTGCCAGGATTTATGCCTACTATTGGTGATGCGTTCGGACAGATGCGTAGAAGTGGAATATTGGCACCAGGTCTTGATTTCGCTTTTGGTGTTATTGATGAAGATTATATTGGTCGGGCAAGAGATAATGGTTGGTTGCTAGTTTCAGATAGTATAGCTACACCAGCAACAACAAACAAAACAGAAGATTTGCAGCTTCGTGCAACATTGGAGCCTATTCGCGACTTTAAGATAGATCTCAACGCTAGTCGTACAGAAACAGTTTCAAAGAGCATTCAATATATGTATGTTGGAATTCCTACCACGCAAAGCGGTACACTCACAATGACAACTATCTCTATTGGTTCTGCTTTTGAAGGCTTGGGTAATGCTAATAATGGTTATCATAGTGCAACTTTTGAGAAGTTTGCTAAATCGCTTGATGGATATCGCAACCAGGTTGAGGCTCGTTATATTGGGGCTGAATATCCAGCATCAATGGGAGGAGGTAGATTTAATCCTGCCATAGGAACAGTAGATAAGTATAGTGCAGATGTAATGATACCTGCCTTCCTTAATACTTATACAAGCATAGGAAATAACGGACTGGAGATATTCCCTAAATTGAAGAGTTTGTTACCTAACTGGACCATTCGATACAGCGGACTTTCACGTTTGTCTATCTTCGAGAACATTTTCAAGAGTGTAAATATCAATCATTCATATAAGAGTATTTGCTATTGGTTCTTATCAAAGCTTCAGCACATGGCAAGAATATATGAATGGTTTGGGATTTGTGAAAGATGCTACATCTGGTGCGCCTATGCCAAGTTCAATGTATAATATTTCGCAAGTAAGTATAAACGAAGCATTTGCTCCATTGTTAGGTATTGATGTGACCTTAGAAAACAATCTTACTGCTCGTTTAGAATATCGTCAAACACGTGTTCTGTCGCTTTCTATGACAAGTGTTCAGGTAAACGAAGCTATATCGAAAGACTGGGTTATTGGCTTTGGCTATCGTATTAATAATGTAAATCTATTTGGTGGTCGCAACTCAAGATTGGTAAAGAGTACTAAGAAAAAAGGCGATCAACAAGATAAACAGAACAGCAATTCTCAAAGCACGAACAATAGAAATAATGGAGGTATAAATCGCGACTTAAATCTCAGATTAGATTTAAGCTATCGCAAACAAGCTTCTATTACCCGCGATATTGCATCAATTACATCAGCAGCATCGAGTGGAAATACAGCTTTCAAAGCATCATTCATTGGCGATTATACGTTAAGCCGTCTTATCACAGCAAGTATTTATTATGACATACAAGTAAATGCGCCATTGCTTTCTTCAAGCAGTTTCCCAACAACTACTCACGATTTTGGTGTCAGTCTAAAGCTTAGCCTTACTCGATAAGCTTCTGTTTACTTGCCTTGGTAACTACTTTTATCTTTATATCTTAATACTTAATATTTTCCTTTTGCTACATACTCTCTATATGTAAAGAAGTTATACGAGTTGTTTTATAAATTTGAGAGGGGATAAAATTTTAGCAAAAAAACCACAAATAGTTTGTAATAAATCATATTTTTGGTGTACTTTTGTAAGTCGTAAGAAATAGGTATAATAAAATTTAAGGTAAAGGTTATGAAGAAATAAGAGCAGCAGTTGTGGGTTATGGAAACATTGGCCAATATGCAATTGAAGCACTAGAAGCTGCCAAAGACTTTGAGATCGCAGGTGTCGTACGACGTCAAGGAGATAAAGACAAACCTTTGGAGTTGACTCCATACGAAGTTGTAGACGATATTGCAAAATTAAAGAACGTTGATGTGGCTATACTCGCAGCACCAACACGTAGCTGTCCAGACTATGCAGAACGTATTGTGGCTATGGGTATCAATACTGTAGACTCGTTCGATATACACACAAGCATATTAGAGTACCGCACAAAGCAAATGGAGAACTGCAAAAAGGCGGGTAAAGTGAGTGTTATTGCAGCAGGTTGGGACCCAGGATCTGACTCTGTTGTACGCATTTTAATGGAAAGTTTGGCACCAAAAGGTCTTTCTTATACCAACTTTGGACCTGGTATGTCAATGGGACACTCCGTTTGTGTGCGTGGCAAAGCAGGTGTTAAGAATGCGCTTTCTGTAACAATTCCCTTGGGAGAAGGTATTCACCGACGTATGGTTTACGTTGAATTGGAAGATGGAGCAAAGCTTGAAGATGTTACAAGGAATATTAAAGCTGACCCATATTTTGCTAATGACGAGACACATGTGTTTGCAGTAGCAAGTGTAGACGACGTTCGCGATATGGGACATGGAGTTCATCTTGTTCGAAAAGGTGTGAGTGGCAAAACTCAAATCAGCATTTTGAATTTAACATGAACATCAATAATCCTGCTCTAACCTCACAGGTTCTTGTAAATTGTGCGCGTGCGACTATGCGTTTGGCAGCAGGTTGCTATACCATGCCAGAAATTCCAGTGATAGATTACCTGCCTGCTTCACGTGAAGAAGTAATTAATACGCTGGTATAAAAAACAAAAGTGTTATGCCATTGTGCGCTTTGTAACAACTTTTAGTATAGCATTGTGTAGCATTGGTCTAACTTTATGTTTGCAAGCTTGTGTTCATACATATAATATAATGTTGGAATAACATACATGGGAACAGCATTAAAAAACTTTCTTGCGGAGTTTCATCATAAACTTCCGCAGCATATCAACCTAACAGCCGACTACGAAAAGGTTTCAGCTAAGTTGAAACAGTATCATATAAACTTGGAGTCGAAGTCGTTACGAAAACTATGGGGATATATGATTACAAAGGAAAAGCCATCGAAGAAAACTCTAGATCGATTGGCATTATTTGCTGGTTTCCAAAACTGGAAGGACTTGCAAGCTGCTATTCATGGCGACGGTGATGCGCAATTGAACTACGAAAACAAGGACGAAAAGGAAATAAGAAAGAAATGAAAGCTTCGATTATGAAAATAAAAAAAAGTTCAGAACTACAAAGTTCTGAACTTTTTTTATTTGTGGATTTCTCAAGAGAGAATTACTTGTTAGTCTTAGCAGTAACCACTCTTCTTTCCTTAATACGAGCAGCTTTACCTGTAAGATTGCGCAAGTAGTAAAGCTTAGCGCGACGTACCTTACCATGCTTGTTCACCTCGATAGATTCGATATTAGGTGACTCCATTGGGAAAATACGCTCAACACCGACAGTGCCTGACATCTTACGAACAGTGAAACGCTTCTTTTCGCCCTCACCGCTAATCTTGATTACTACACCACGATAAAGCTGAACACGTTGCTTATTACCCTCGACGATTTTGTAAGCGACTGTAACAGTATCTCCAGCTCTGAATTCTGGGTGCTGTTTGCCGGTTGCAAATGCTTCTTCAGCAATTTTAATTAAATCCATTTTTTTCTTAATTAAATATTGTTTGTCGTTCCAATACAACATGGCTCATGACTCTTCCACGGCCAGCGGTTATACCGAAAAGCTCTGCAAAGTTACTATAAATTATCCGATTAACGACGAAAACTATATTTTATTAAAACTTTCTTTAACTATATTTCACTTATACCAAGCGAAAACGACAGATACTAATACCATTGACTAACAAGTTTTTACTATCTTTGCAAGGAGAACAAAAGCGCAAATTATGAGTAAAAAGATGTTTTTAATAGGTGGTATGGCTGCTGTATTGACTTACACACCATGTGCAGCACAACAAGGAAAATACCAACTTACAGGCGTACAACGTAGTAGAATACTGATAGATTCCCGCTATGACAAAGCTAAAGACCAAAAGGCAGCAGCGTTTTTAGCACCCTACAAGCATGTAGTAGATAGTATTATGGGACCAGTAGTGGCACATTCTGACCACTATATGGCGGCAGGCCGACCAGAAAGCGATTTATCTAATCTTCTTGCAGATATTCTAGTATGGGCAGCAAAAGAATATAACGAGAAAGTAGATTTCGCCGTTTACAACATGGGAGGCATTCGTGCTGCACTACCCGAAGGCAATGTTACAGTGGGAGATGTGAATGATATTGCGCCATTTGAAAATAAAATATGTTTCCTAACACTTACTGGCGATAAAGTGTTAGAGCTCTTTCGACAGATTGCTCATACTGGTGGAGAAGGTGTTAGTAAAGGTGTGAGATTAGTTTTGAACCGAGGGGACAAACTTGAGTATGCAAGTCTGAACGGAAAGCAGATTGACCCTAAGGCCAAATATCGCATTGCTACTATTGACTACTTGGCACAGGGCAACGACAAACTGGAGGCTTTTAAGGATAAAACCGATCTCAATGCACCTCAAGAAGCATCGAATAATTCTCGATTTGTTATTTTGAACTACTTCAAAGCAATGACAGCAGAAGGAAAAACCATTAACAGCACGAAAGAAGGCCGCATTTCTTACTTTAGTAAAGAAAGTGATAAACCTGCTGTTATAGTGAAGTAACGTTGATAAGTGGTACTATAAAAAGGAAGTGAAAAAATGAAAAAGAATATTTTACTAATAACCTTGTTTTTGTTTAGCGTTATTGCACTTGCACAAAAGAAGCAGCTCACTATTCTACATACAAATGATACGCATAGTCAGATAATGCCTTTCAACACAACACTTGCCGATACGTTGAGGGCAGGACGGGCTGGTTTTGAACGTCGTATAGCTATGTTGAAAGAGGAAAGAGCCAAAGATCCCAACTTATTACTATTCGATAGTGGCGACTTTTGCCAAGGTTCGCCTTACTTTACCATGTTTAAAGGCGATGTGGAAGTAGGACTAATGAATCTTATGCACTACGATGCGGGAACAATAGGTAACCATGAGTTCGACTTTGGACTTGATAATATGATACGAATGTTTAAGGCTTTGAACTATCCGATAGTATGTGCGAACTATGATTTTGCAGGTACAGAATTGGCAAAGATAGTGAAACCTTACACAATATTAAAGCGTAAAGGTCTGAAGATTGGTGTATTTGGTTTGTCTCCACAGCTTGATGGGTTGGTTGTAACGGCTAATTATGGTCCATTAAAGTATCTAGACCCGATAGAATGTGCCCAGAAATGTGTTAATGAACTAAAGAAAAAGAAGTGCGACCTTATTATATGTATATCGCATTTAGGCATAAACATAGAAGGAGTTAGCGACGAAGAACTTGTTGCAGGTACGCGTGGAATCGACTTAATACTGGGCGGGCACTCACATTCTTTCTTAAAAGAGCTGGTTTATGTGAAGAACTTGGATGGCAAGAAAGTGGGTATCGACCAAAACGGAAAGTCAGCTATCTTTATAGGAAAGATGGTTTTAGACTTAGAAAAGAAGAAATAGGAAAGAAAAAGGAGTTAAGACAACACAGCGTCTTAACTCCTTTTACTTTATATCCACTAATAAACTTACTCAAAATAGAATGTTAGCGCAATCATTTTAGAACGAGTTTCTTTCGCAAAATTAGCATACATCTGCGTATTTTTATCGCGCAAATCCTTTATATGATTGGCATCTAAGCTGTTCGATAATCCATACATAAACTTCAGTTCAGGTCGTAACTTGAAGAAAGGAAGATAGAAATCACAACCTACCCCCAACTCTAAATAAGCATCGCCTCGCTTTAGTCGCAAATAGTCGTTGCTCTTTCCCGAAAGATTTAACATAGGATTGATACCTAACATTAGGTAGGGACGATAATTATTGAAGCGTGGAGCAGCTGCAATTAGTCGAAAGCACATGAGATATAAGCAGTTTTTAAATCTTGTGTCTTCTCCGTTGGTTGCCCATTAGCATTTAAATCCGTAAGATTTCTGAAAGTAAGGTGGCGTGTTCCAAAGTACATTGCAGGAGCAACGCGTAACTGAAACGTTGTATTAAGACGCAATTCGCCTAACACACCCACCGTAAAGCCAGCATCCCAGCGGTCCTGATCTACCGAAATAACCTTCTGTACAGGTCCACTACCATCGCCAAGATCTACCATTTGTGGCCCTGAATTCAGTATTTCAAGGTCTTGAAAGTGCGTTCCAACCATAACACCGAAATGGAATGGGCGCAAGTCTGTATAGGGACGATTCTGCACTGTGCGGTCTTGTGCAAAGCTAACGACCGACGTTGTCCATAATAATATAATGTATAGAAGTCGTTTCATATCTATTGTAATAACGCCCTTTCTCTTTTCTTATTGTAAAATAAAGCCTCCATCTTTACTTTTTAATCCACTAAACTCGTTATCTTTATTTGTATAAAAGTCTAAATATTTTAAATTTTTTTATCATCATTTGTAGGTATTAGAAAAAAATATTTTTTTTACCTTTTGCACCATACAAAAGTAGGTATTGAAAAACAATCCTATACAAGAACATTATTAATATAATAAAAGATTTATAATTATGGCTTATGTAATTGGCAACGACTGTATCGCTTGCGGTACATGTATTGATGAATGTCCAGTAGGTGCAATCTCTGAAGGCGACATCTACAAAATTGATGCTGATGCTTGCACTGAATGCGGCACATGCGCAAGTGTTTGTCCAAGCGAAGTAATTACTTTGGACTAATACACTTATAATTGTTACTGATTAAATTGAAGCGGATTCTAAGGAGTCCGCTTTCTTTTTATCCTCTTTTTCACCTTCATCTTGATATAGATAATAGGTTCACTAACATTTGATAGAAAGCCAATAGTTTCCTATTTTCTGTGCAAAGGAAATAGCATAGAATGTTTACAAGAGTGTAAAAGAAATACAGGGAAAAAGTAATCGTTTTGCTTTTACATTGCAATAGTGCCTGTTTTGCATCGCAAAACAGGCACTATTGCATCGCAAAATAGGCACTTTTACACTTCAAAACAGACTATTTTGTAATGCATTGGTAAACAGATTGTTAGCTAATTGTTTTGGTTTTGAATAATCTTTACACTTTAATAGCTTTCTTTTTCTGTTTCGAGTAGGTTAATCTAACAAAATTTCTACCCTCCTAAAAATATGTTCTTGTAAGATTTTGTTTCTTGTTTATTGTTGAAATATCACTACTACTTCCACTTTATAATAGCGGGCTTAGCAAGCGAATAACCGATTCCCAAAGGCGATAAAGGAACATTTTTTGGTCTATTCCCTTTATTTTTCCTAACGGAATACACTTGGCTTCGTCGGCAAGAAATATACTTTTAACACGTTGAGCCATTGATTTATCATAAAAGAAAGCATTGGCTTCAAAGTTATTTTCAAAACTACGAAAGTCTATATTCGCAGAACCTATTGTGGCTATGTTGTCGTCTGCAACAAGCAATTTACCATGATTGAATCCTTCTTCGTAGCATAACACCTTTACACCGGCTTGTATCGTCTGTCTGAGATAAGAACGAGAGGCCATCTGAACTAATTTTGAATCGCTCTTTAACGATACCATCAATCGGACATCTACACCCGACAAAGCTGCTGTTCGCATTGCAAAGAAGATGGGTTCGGTAGGCAAGAAGTAGGGCGTTTCCATATAAATATATCGCTTTGCACTCAGCAAAATCTTAATATAGCCTTGTTCTAATTCTTCCCATACGTTGGTAGGACTGCTTGTTACAATCTGTACTAAACAGTTGTTTGTTGTTTTTGCTGTTGTGACGGGGTAATATTTGCGGTCGGTAATCAATGTTCGGTCGGCATGAAACCAATCTACAAGGAAAGCACGTTGTAGTCCATAAACTGCTGAACCACTTATTTTTACATGAGTATCTCGCCACTTCGTTCCCTTACACCATGCACATAGCGTTGTGCTAAATTCATTCCGCCAATGAAACCGACCTTACCATCGACAACAATTATCTTACGATGGTTACGATAATTCACCTTTCCTGTAAAGGCAGGAAAGCGCACTGGCATAAAGGAATGTACCTCGATGCCTTCTTCGCGCATCTGTTCAAAGAAGCGATTTGGTGTTTTCCACGAACCAACATCGTCGAATAGCAGGCGCACTTCTACTCCCTTACGTGCTTTATCAATAAGTGCATCGCGCAGTAAGCGCCCCAATGGGTCGTCGTCAATGATGTATGAGACAATGTGAATATGGTGTTCGGCCTTTCCAATTTCTGATAATAACGCAGGAAAGAACTCGTATCCCGACACATAAACATCGGTTTCGTTGTTCTTAAACGGTAGGGCTAAATTCTGATTCATAAAGAGTTGAATCAGTTCTCTGTGTTCTTCAGGTAGTTCTAACTGCTTTTGTTCAGCAAATTCTATCATTGAACGCTTTGTCAGTTGGTCTAAACTATTTTGCCAAATATGTCGATCTTTGCGTGTTCGACGTCCAAAAAAGAAGTAAAGAATGATTCCTAACAAAGGTAAAAACGATAATACCAGCACCCAAGCTATGGTTTTAGCAGGCTGACGGTGTTCCAGCAGCACCGTAATCATGGCGATAATGGCAACCACGGTGTAGGCTACAAGAACTATCCAGTGTATGTAAATCATTCTCTTCCCCCTCCCTTTTTATAAGTATTATGTTCTATTCATTATACCACAATATCATTTCCCAACTTACGTGCAAGAACGTTTCTCATGTCTTGCATCTTCTTTATTTCGCCCATTATCTCCATTGTTTTGCTTAAATCGCTTTCTGTTGAAAGGCTAACTTGAAGTTCTTTCAACTGTTGTTCTACATAGTCCATGCGGTAATCGAGTATAAGGTGCATGATGCGGTCGCGGAGATCAACCTCTCGTTCCTTTATCTGCATACTCTCCGATAGTTGGAAACGGTCTACACTGAGCTTTACTGCCAATGTTGAAACAAGTATATCGGGGTGGTGAGTAAAATATTCTTCTGCTTTAAAATCCTCATCTGCACTATGTTCAATAGCCTCGCTCAGTATCTGAACTGACAATGGATTACTGAAGGAAAGGTTGTCTAAGCCAAGGTCGTAGGCTATGTATTGTGCAACGTTAAGGTTGATGCGCTCGCCTGTTTCGTCGTCTTGTACATTGCGAATAATAATCTTTTCGCCATCTCTTACAATTGCCTGCACCAACATTGTTTCAACTTTCGAAGCTTGTTGCATAGGTGTTGCTGGACGTAACACCTGTTGTTCTCCTACAGTTTGTTCGGTTTCGCGTACCTGCTCTTTGCGTTGCTGCTCCCTGTCGTTATAGATAAAGCGATTCATCTGGGCAATAAGGGTATTTTCTTTCATACCTGTTCGGTGAACACACTCACGTAAATAGGTGTCGCGCAAGATAGGATCTTTTATTACAGCAATGCTTTGCACGATAGAATTGATAGCCTCTGATCGTTTAACAGGGTCAGTTACACCTTTTAATAATACGTTTATCTTGAAGACAATGAAGTCTGTCTGATTCTCTTCGATATACTTTCTGAATGCTTCAGCAGTTAAATTGCGTGCCAATTCATCAGGATCTTTCCCATCAGGAAGCAATAATACTTTCACATTCATACCTTCTGATAGTAACATATCGGTACCGCGTAAGGCTGCATGTTGCCCAGCTTCATCGCCATCGTATAACAATACAATGTTGGAAGTAAATCTACGAAGCAGCTTTATTTGGAAAATTGAAAGTGCAGTACCGCTGTTTGCAACCACATTTTCTATGCCACACTGGTGCATTGATACTACATCGGTATATCCTTCTACCATATATACAAGGTCGAACTTAGCAATTGCTTTCTTAGCTTGGTATATTCCGTAGAGCGCATGGTCCTTCTGGTAAATCTCACTACCTGGTGAATTGACGTATTTTTGACTTATTCCCTTTGTTCGTGCATCCAGTAAACGACCACCAAAGGCTATTACTTTACCGCTTACATTGAGCCATGGAAAAATGACTCTTCCATTGAAACGATCTAAAAGTTCGCCATTATCACGTTCAAAACAAAGTCCAGTCTTTACAAGATATTCTGCCTTATATCCTGCTTTCAGTGCAGCATTGGCAAATTCTTGCTTCCCAGTAAGACAAAACCCAGCTGAAACTTCTCTATTATATCGTCTCTAAAGCCACGACTTCGGAAGTATTGCAGGCCTATAGCCTTACCATCTACATGGTTATGGAGTAAGTTGTTAAAGTATTTTGCTGCCCATTCATTTACAAGAAACATCGATTCGCGTTCGTTTTCGAGCTGTTTCTCTTCAGTAGTCAACTCTCGTTCCTTAACTTCAATGCCATATTTCTTTGCTAAAACCTTTAGAGCTTCGGGATAAGTCATTTGGTCGTGCTTCATAATAAAGTTCACAGCGTTGCCCGCCTCGCCACAAGAGAAGCACTTATAAACTCCTTTTGCTGGACTAACCGAGAAAGATGGCGTTCGATCATCGTGAAAAGGGCATAGTCCTTTATAGCTTGTACCTGCCTTTCGCAGCGAAACATACTCTGAAACTACGTCCACAATGTTCGTGGCTTCTAATATTCTATCCATCGTTGGTCTATCTATCATAAAGCTTTTTCTATCATTGAAGTTGCTACAAAGGTACAACAACAAAACAGGTATTCCAAATTTGAAAGCACTGAAAAAGCTGTTTATGTAGACTTTCTTTGCGCTTTTATTATTTTCTAATTGTATTTCCTTTTTAAATCAGAGTTCTTTTACAGATAAATTAGACCAATTTTACAAAACAATAATTACCATGTTTCTAAAGAATGAAGACGTAGATTTATCATAAAAATAAAGATAATTAAGGAGGAACGAACCTTTCATCGCTTCTACTACTATCATATTTTATACCTTCATACACAAGCAAAGGTAAAGGAAAGAAACTAGACTTTGAGAGGATAATGATATTTTTTGTGATTTGAATCAAAAAAATGTCGGATTGATTCGGATAAAATAAAAAAGGAGGGATGCGTTGATAAAGCGACATCCCTCTCTATAAGTATTAAGTTAAGTTTGTTCTAAGCAGTGCTTTAGAAGTTGTAGTATACACCGAAAGTAACGTTGTTACCATCGAGGCTTACACCTAAAGCGTGTGAATCTTTTTCAGCCTTTTCAGCCTTCAATGACTTCCAACCAGCAAAACCTACGTGAGCAACGAAGCTAACCTTCTTGCTGAGGTTTACAGCAACACCAGGCTTCAAACCAATGGTCCACTGATCGTATGAGCTACCACCTACGTGAGCATGGTTGTAGTGTGTATAACCAACAATACCATCAATGAAAGCGTTTACAAACTTTGAGTGGGCGAAAGTGAAACGTGCGTAAGGTTGGAATGTTACATAGTTGTTTGTTTCTGTTTCTATTGAAACTGGCTTACCCTTACCCCAACCGAGAACAGTACCAATTGCCCAGTTGTTGTTGATGTTATAACCGATTTCAGGAAGAACCTGATAAGTTGTTACATCGTCACCACCTTGAATTTCAGAAGAAGCAACACCGAGGCTACCACCTACATAAACTTGCGCATTAGCTGCAACTGCTACAAAGGCAACAGCAAGAGTCATTAAAATCTTTTTCATCTTTTAAAAAATTAATTTGTTAATACTGAAATATCATTCTTTCTACGAACTTCAAACTCTATAATAAAGAGAAAGGAAGTCATGAACTTGAGTGCAAAGGAACGGTTTTTAAAAAGAATGACCAAACTTTTACACGAAGTTTTTTTATAATGATGTAAAGGAACGTTAATCTTTTGGTAGTTTGAAAATATTTTTATAATAGAAACCCGATTATAACTATCAAATAATGATAAAATGGTATTATGACACTATCTGATTTAGCTTTTTAAGAATAAAAACGAATTAAAAATTTGGTAGTTAAATAATTTATGTTTACCTTTGCACCACTTACGAAAAGTAAGGGCGTTTAGCTCAGTTGGTTTAGAGCATCTGCCTTACAAGCAGAGGGTCGGCGGTTCGAATCCGTCAACGCCCACAGGGGTGTTCCCTGTAACCTTTCGGGGTTGCGGGGAGTTTTTAGAGGGCGTTTAGCTCAGTTGGTTTAGAGCATCTGCCTTACAAGCAGAGGGTCGGCGGTTCGAATCCGTCAACGCCCACAAGAAGACGAGGATTACCTTACAACATAAAGTTGTGAGGTGTTTTTGTTTTATAAGCAACCTTTAACCTTTAAATAAAGAAAGATTATAGCAAAACTTTGCTGCGATATCAATTAAAAACACTAAATTTGCAATTAAATAAATAAAAGACTATGGTTCTTGATGTTTTAACCGCCGTGTCGCCAGTAGATGGCCGCTACAGAAGCAAAACCGAAAAGCTTGCAGATTACTTCTCTGAATTTGCACTTATACGATACAGAGTACGCGTAGAGATTGAATATTTTATCTCTTTGTGCGAACTCCCTTTACCACAACTGACTTCGTTCGATAAACAGCTTTTTGCTAAATTGAGAAGCATTTACGAAAAATTTACCGAAGAAGATGCGGCAAGAGTAAAAGATATAGAAAGCATAACTAACCACGATGTTAAAGCTGTAGAATATTTTATTAAGGAAGAATTCGATAAAATTGGTGGATTAGATGCTTACAAGGAGTTTATACACTTCGGACTTACATCACAGGATATCAATAATACCAGTGTGCCTTTGTCAATATTGGAAGCACTGAAAGATGTTTATTATCCACAAATAGAAGAACTGATTGCACAACTGCAAGAATATGCCAACGAATGGAAAGATGTACCAATGCTGGCTAAAACACATGGCCAACCAGCTTCTCCAACTCGTTTAGGAAAAGAAATAGAAGTGTTTGTCTATCGTTTGCAGGAACAATTAGAAACATTAAAGTCTTGTAAAGTTACTGCAAAGTTTGGTGGTGCAACTGGAAATTTCAATGCGCATCATGTTGCTTATCCTGAATATAATTGGAAAGAATTCGGCAATAATTTTGTAAGCAAATATCTTGGACTGCAACGTGAACAATGGACAACTCAGATTAGCAATTACGACCATATTGGTAGTATATTTGATGCCATGCGTAGAATCAATACAATTATCATCGACTTGGATCGCGACTTCTGGTTATACATTTCAATGGAATACTTCAAACAGAAGATTAAAGCAGGGGAAGTAGGTTCAAGTGCAATGCCACATAAGGTTAATCCTATTGATTTTGAAAATAGCGAAGGTAACCTTGGAATAGCAAACGCAATATTCCAATTCCTGGCACAGAAACTTCCGATTAGTCGTTTGCAACGCGATCTTACAGACTCTACAGTATTGCGCAATATAGGTGTACCATTCGGACATAGCATAATTTCTATTCAGAGTACATTAAAGGGACTTCGTAAACTTATTCTAAATCAAGAAAAGCTAAACGCCGACTTGGAAGAAACATGGGCAGTAGTGGCTGAAGCTATTCAAACTATACTCCGCAGAGAGGCATATCCAAATCCATACGAAGCTTTGAAAGCGCTGACACGTACTAATACGCATATGACAGCTGATAGTATTCACGAATTCATACAGACATTGAATGTTAGCGAAAAGGTGAAAGCCGAACTAATGGCTATTACACCACTCAATTATACAGGAATATAAAAAGAAATAATAAATAAATCACACCTTACCTTATTATATAGAACGGACATAGAAACAAAACTTAAACACAAGTATAGTTAGTTTTCGACCGTGAGGTTAAGTATTATTTAAAAAGAATTAAAATTATGGCAGAAGAACTCGAGAAGAAAGAAAATCAATCTGGTCAGATTGAGAACAGCCGAGAAGGCTACTCAACTACCGGACAAGGAAATTATTACGAAAGAAGCTACCAAAACGCAGGACGTCCACAACGCCCACGTATCCAAGCACAACGTGCTTACGGAACAGACCGTGAAACAACAAAGAAGAAGGTTTCCGTCCTGAAGGCTTCGGTTCAAATTTACAGGGAGGTGGCGTAGCTGATCGTAAAACTGGCTATCGCCCACGTACTAGCAGTTATGGTAATAACTACCAAAGTCGTCCACAGCAAGGCGGATACCGCCCACGCTACAATAATAATGGCGATGAAGGTGGATACCAAAATCGTGGCGGCTATCAGAACAGACAGAATAATTACAATAACCGTGGTGGTTATCGTCCTCATTACAACAATAACGAAGGCGAAGAAAATGGATATCAAAATCGCCAACAACAAGGCGGATATCGCCCACGCTACAACAATAATGGCGACGAGGGTGGGTATCAAAATCGTGGTGGTTATAATAATAATCGTCAAGGCGGATACAACAATAATCGTGGTGGCTACAACAATCGCGGTGGCTACAACAATCATCAAGGTGGATATAATAATCGTGGCGGATACAACAATAACCATGGCGGATACAATAATCGTGGTGGTTACGGACAACAAGGCGGTTATCGCCAGCATAGTGCCGACTTCGATCCAAATGCAAAATACTCGTTTAAAAAGCGCATAGAATATAAGGAGGAAAATATCGATCCTAACGAACCATTGCGTTTGAATAAGTATCTTGCAAATGCTGGAGTTTGCTCACGTCGTGAAGCAGATGAATTTATCCAGGCAGGTGCAGTAACAGTAAACGGAGAAGTTGTAACAGAACTTGGAACAAAGATTTTACGTGCTGATGAAGTGAAATTCAAAGACCAACCAGTTTCACTTGAAAAGAAGGTATATGTTCTTTTGAATAAACCAAAGGACTATGTTACTACAAGCGACGACCCACAACAACGTAAAACTGTTATGGACCTTGTAAAAGGTATATGTCCAGAGCGTATCTATCCTGTAGGACGTCTTGACCGCAATACCACTGGTGTATTGTTGCTCACTAACGATGGCGACCTTGCAAGTAAACTTACTCACCCTAAGTTCTTGAAGAAAAAAGTTTATCATGTATTCCTCGACAAGCCTGTAACACCACAAACACTTCAGCAAATATCTGATGGTATTGAACTCGAAGATGGAGAGATCAAGGCAGATGCTATTGAATATGCTGACGAACGTGACCAAAGTCAAGTAGGAATTGAAATTCACAGCGGAAAGAACCGAATTGTTCGTCGTATTTTCGAAAGCCTTGGCTATCGTGTTGTAAAACTTGATCGTGTTCAATTTGCAGGACTTACAAAAAGAATCTCCGTCGTGGTGATTGGCGTTACCTCACAGAACAAGAGGTAGACATGCTTCGTATGGGAGCTTTTGAATAATAAGAAACTAAATCTCCTCACACATAGCTGTGGCATTAAGACGTGGCTATGTATGAGGAGTTTTTTAATAAATAAGCAATAATGAAAAGAACAAAAGTCGTCGATGCTTTAAGTTGCACCGACTTTGGAAAAGATATAAACGTAAGAGGATGGGTACGTTCTCATCGTAGCAGTAAAGCTGTCGATTTCATTGCGTTGAACGACGGTTCTACCATTAAGAATATTCAGGTAGTTATTGACCCAACGTCTATTGATGCAGAAATACTAAAAAACATTACGACTGGTGCTTGTATCAGTGCAACTGGTGTTCTTGTTGAGAGTCAGGGAAAGGGTCAGACTTCTGAAATACAATGTAAAAACATAGAGATATACGGACTTTGCCCAAACGATTATCCGATGCAGAAGAAGGGACAAAGTTTCGAATACATGCGTAAGTATGGCCACATGCGTCTTCGCACCAATACTTTTAGTGCTGTATTCCGTATTCGCCACCATATGGCAATGGCTATTCACCAATATTTCCACGAACATGGATTTTACTATTTCCACACACCAATTATAACAGGTAGCGACGCAGAAGGTGCTGGAAATATGTTCCAAGTAACTACACTTGATTTAGACCGTGTTGCTAAATCGGACACAGTAGATTATAGTGCAGACTTTTTTGGCAAGAAAACTCATCTTACTGTATCAGGACAGTTGGAAGGAGAACTTGGAGCAACAGCACTTGGAGCTATCTATACTTTCGGTCCTACTTTCCGTGCAGAAAATTCTAATACGCCAAGACACTTGGCAGAGTTCTGGATGATAGAACCAGAAGTGGCTTTTATCGACCAGCAAGAATTGATAGACTTAGAAGAAGACTTTATTAAGTATTGCGTTCGTTGGGCATTAGAGCATTGTAAGGACGACCTTGAATTCCTCAATCAAATGATTGACAAGGAACTTATTGCTCGTCTTGAAGGAGTTTTGAAAGATACTTTCGTGCGCCTTACCTACACTGAAGGTTTCGAAATATTGAAGAAAGCGCAAGAAAATGGCGTTAAATTCGAGTTCCCAGTAGCTGAATGGGGAATGGACCTCAGCAGCGAGCATGAACGTTACTTGGTGGAAGAACACTTCAAGCGTCCGGTAATCATGACTGACTACCCAAGTCAGATTAAATCTTTCTACATGAAGAAGAACGAAGACGGAAAGACAATGCAGGGTACCGACGTACTTTTCCCACGCATTGGCGAAATCATTGGTGGTTCTGTTCGTGAAGAAAACTACGAAAAGTTGCTCGAAGAAATTCGCAATCGTGGCATGAAAGAAGAAGTTTATGACTGGTATCTCGACACTCGCAAATACGGAACTTGTCCTCATGGTGGTTTCGGTCTAGGTTTCGAGCGTCTCATTCTTTTCGTAACAGGTATGCAGAATATTCGCGACGTTATTCCATTTGCACGCACACCAAAGAACGCAGAATTCTAATTTGGTGAAAAGCAAAAGAAGATAAACACAAATCAGCCCACAAGTTGAAACGCTTGTGGGCTTTTTCTTTGCCCTAATCGAACATGCAATATCAGTAGTTTGTCGTTTTAATTATCTCTGGAAAAGCCACACTAATTTGACCCACCCTGGCAAAGTATTTTAGACCCAGTAAGACGATTTATTATTGACCCACTAAATGCCCTGGTCGGGTGGGTCATTTTATTTCGCTATTACTTGGTAATATTCTTTGCTTTATCTTTCTAAGACTCTCTCCAGTTAGTTCTATTTGATATGAGGTATGCACAATTCTATCTAGTACAGCATCTGCCACGGTAGGGTCGCCTATTGCATCATACCAGTTGTCTACAGGAAGTTGAGAAGATATGATAATCGACTTCCTTTCATGCCTATCTTCTATAATATCAAGTAATATAGGACGCTCTTTTGCATCTACAGGTACAAGGAAGGCATCATCGAGGATTAACAAGCGACATCGCTCTATCTTCTTTAGCTCTGTTTCTAACGTTCCTTTGTTCTTGGCAACCTTAAGTGTCCCCAGCAGCTTTGACATGTTAGCATACATCGTTCTAATACCATTTTTACAAGCATGATAGCCTATAGCTGTAGCGATAAAACTTTTACCAGTTCCTGATGAACCAGTAATAAATATATTGCGTCCTTGCTTGATAAAATCAAGTGAGAGTATTCTCTCCATTTTGTTTTGGCTAAGGTTGCGATTGATATTATAATCTATTTGCTCAGGATAGGCTTTATATCTAGTCCTCCTTTATAAACCTAATATTCTCCTGATTCATAGTATATTATCCTGTAAATTATTTGCTTATATCTGCAAGTTTTTGTACCTTTACATTATAAATCTTGCAGATATTTATGCTTAAACGTACATCTAAACAGCTCTCTATGTTCTCTTCTTTAGAGGACATGCTTAGCCATGAACATCCCCTTTTCCAACTTAGTAATAAGATTAATTGGAAATGTTTTGAAAATGCTTTCTCTCCTTTGTATTGCAGTAATAATGGTCGCCCTGCTCATCCTATTCGCTTGATGTGTGGTCTTTTAATTTTAAAACATCTGCGCAATGTGTCAGATGAAACGGTAGTTTCTCAATGGAGCGAGAATGCTACTACCAATATTTCTGTGGTGGACTTGAATTTATGCCCAAACAACCCTGTGACGCTTCCGAGTTAGTTCACTTCAGAAATCGTATAGGTGAAAAAGGTATGGAGTTAATATTAGCCGAGAGCATCCGCGTTAATACTGACCATGATAACGAAGATCATTTTGATACGGCTTTCATTGATTCTACCGTGCAGGAGAAGAATATAACCTATCCTACAGATGCGAAGTTGCATAAAAAGATAATCAAAAACGTTCTGAAGATCGTTCATGACAATTGTCTTCCTCTACGACAGAGTTATACGCGCACCTTGAAAGGCATTTATCGTTCCCAACGTTTTCGTAATCATCCCAAGAATCGTAAGAAAGCTCTTAAGGCAGATAGGCAACTCAAGACCATAGCAGGAAGATTGGTAAGAGAGCTAGAGCGTAATCTTGGGAGAAGGAAAGGATATGAGAGGATGTTTGAGCTATATTACAGAGTTCTTTCTCAGAATAGGAAGTCAAAGAACAAAGTATATTCTCTGCACGAACCAGATGTAGTTTGCATCAGCAAAGGTAAGGAACATAAGCAATATGAGTTTGGCAATAAAGTATCTATTCTTCGCTCATGGTCAGGACTTATTATTGGTGCATGTTCTTTTAGGAATGAATATGATGGGCATACTATCGAAAAGACGTTAGAACAAACCCAAAGGATGACAGGAAAGAAGGTTGATAAGTTAGCAGGAGATAGAGGGTATAGAGGTATAAAGCAGATTGGGCAGACAAAGATACTCATCCCAGACACTCCTAAAGCTAAAGACAGTTACTACCAAAAGAGAAAGAAACACAAACTATTTTGTAAACGAGCAGGTATAGAGCCAACAATAGGACATCTTAAAGCAGACCACCGATTATCTCGCAACTTTTATAAAGGTGTGAAAGGAGATGCTATCAATGTATTATTAGCTGCAGCAGCATATAACTTCAAAAGAGCTATGAGAGTTCTTTTGGACCTTATAAAAAGAATCAGCATAGAGCTTGTATTGACAAGCCTTATGCTGAAATATTGTTTTTAAGGGAGGACTATCTAAACCCTGCTGATTTTATGAGTCTTTCAATGGCTGCTGCAGAACGATAGTCCCATTCTCGAGATAAGAGCCATGATAAAAAGGCATCTGGTGTCATCGTATCTGCAATTGTAGTTGTTAGACTTTCTTCAAAGGCAGTTGCCATACCCGTAAGCCTCATTCTATGCATTAAATCAAGAGATAACTGATTCTTATCCATTTCTTGCACAATAGGTGCTGTCTTATTATTATTTAGTTCCATAGTTGTTTACTTTAATTGTTTGCTATTATTGGATAATTGCTTTGAGAAATAATCCTTGCCTCGTATGTTCTTATGAGTTTTTGGTTTATATTCAGGAGATAGCTCCATATTATCTTCATCCATAGATATATAGGAAGCATCATCACCCTTCTGTAGTATATCCTTTATCTCATTATAGCCATAGCGTCGTCCTTCCGAGGCACAGTTACAAGCTGCTACTAGACGAGCCATGCCATACTTCTTCTCCAGCGACATGATACCACGGCAAGAGCGGAAGGCTTTGGTGGATATTTCATCTGCGTAGCGACTTCCTTGAGATAAAGCAGAAGGATGTTGTCTATTTGCCCTGCCCGTTGATATATTTCCTCCAAATCCTTTTCAAAGCTACCATGATGACCAGGAAGATTATGTGCATCTTTCTGTGAGTAGGTATAGGGAGTATCATCTCGCTGATGGATGGTAACTAACTTTAACCCATAGTAGATTTGAACATTGTCATTATCGTAAATAAGCTCCATACGTTTGCCGATATACTCTGTTGGAACACTATAACTATGCTTTCTTAGCATAACGAAGCTATTAGCCATGACAGTAGCAGACTTTCTAGACTTCATCTGATAGCGAGCGGTAGGAAGAGGACGAAGAAAATCTTTTTCCATTTCCTCAAATAGTTCTTGACGGGATTCCTTACGCCCACTCAATCTACGGCTGTTAAATGCTTCTAAAGATGTGCGTATAGCAACATTAAGTGATTCTAGATTATGGAAAATTTGCCCTTCAATATCTACATATACCGACCGATACATTAGCTTTACAGCATTCTCAACCAGTGCCTTGTCCTTGGGACGGCGCACCCTAGCTGGATAAACAGCCATGTCATAAAATTCAGCCATAGCAGCGAAGTCGTCATTGATAACAGGCTCATTACGATCACTGCGAATAACGGCTGATTTTAAGTTGTCAGGCACAACAGCCTTGGGTACACCACCAAAGAAATGAAGAGCATTCTCGCAAGCAATGATAAGGTCTTCCTTCTTCTGGGACCACACTGCCTCGCAATAGGTGTAATGACTGCATGGAAGGGTAGCCACAAAAACCTCTACCTTCCGCACCTCACCCGTCTGTTCTTCGACTATCTCTAGCTTATCACCTGCATAATCAATATACATCTGATCGCCAGCAAGGTGCTCTACATGTCCTACGGCTCGTGTTTGACATCTGTAGGCATGGATTGCGTGTTTGAAAGTAGAATACTGGTAACCATTAGGATGAGTTTTGAGATACTCCGTGTGAAGAGATAAGATAGAAACACCCTTCTTGCTAAGCCGTTTCACATAATCAGGAACAAGTGCCTCTAACTCCAACTTGCGAGCAGAAGGCGGACGGTTACGAGAATGCCCATCTGAAAACAAGTCCGCCAGCTTATCATCTGAAAGCGACAGAATTTGCTCCATGGACAAGCCACTTTCTTGGAATTTACGGACATACTTGCGGAGGGTGTTACGAGATATATGGAAAGTACTAGAAATACTTCTTATTCCCATACCAGATGCGTAACAGCGCAATAAATTCTTTAATTTTGTCATATAAATAATAGTTTTATGTTTTTAATGCCGGCCAGGGCAGTAACACAAAACTACAAAATGACCCTAAAAAACTAGCGTTTCAAAGGGTCATTCTTATTTTGGCGAGGTGGGTCTCATTATTTTAACCTTACTGGGTCTAAAATACTTGCCAGGGTGGGTCAAATTAGTGTGGCTTTTCCAATCTCACCAAAACGCAGAAATATGCAACTCTTCTTCCCCATTTTGTCATAATAATTTCATTCTGCATTATTCTTTTTTCATCAGAAATCATTACCTTTGCAACTGTTGGAACCAACCAACTCACACCATTAGAACACAAAGTTATGACCAAAGAAGAATACAACCAACTCGACATCCACTTTGCGCACTGCGCCAGTAATCAATGTAAAAAAGCAAACAAGTGTTTGCGCAACATAGCCCATAGCATGCTTGTTCACAACAGACACGATTTTTATTCTGTTATTAATCCATCAGTAATAAAAGGCGACCAGCCTTGCCCTCATTTCATATCAGACCACCGAGAAACTTTCGCTTGGGGTATCTCCCATATCTACGACAAAGTGCAAGTAACCGACTTAGACAATATAAGAAAGAACATCATATACAACTTCGGGAAATCGATTTACTACCGTATTAAACAACAAAAACGTGCTATTACGGAAGACGAACAACAGACCATACGAAACGAGTTTACCGAAATGGGATATGATGGAAATGCTATCGAATTCGACCGATACGAGGAGAAATATCCTATACTAATGCAACTGTATAAGTACAACTAATCAAATCTTTATCAATATAAAATGTGATTATCATATGTCTGATAATGGATTAACATACGTATGATAATGGATTAACATAAGCATGATAATGGATTAACATAAGCATGATAATGGATTAACATAAGCATGATAATGGATTAACATAAGCATGATAATGGATTATTATAAGAGTATTTCCGAACAAAATAAAGTAAAGCCCCGATAGCAATGATAGCTATCGGGGCTTTTATTCTCTAATAAACCACTGGTAAATGAGAGCCACAGAGGACTACACTCTACTTTATCATAGTCTTTTTGCCATTGATGATATACACACCAGCTTTGAGTCCTTCGAGCGATTCAGACTGATACTTCACACAAATACCATCGGGTGTGTAAACATCGTAGCGGACTTCTGCAGCCGATAGATGCTTAATTCCTGTAACTACAACAGAAATTGTTATCGGAGCAGACTCGATACCGCCTTCATAAACTGCTGTTACTTGGTAGGTATGATTACCTTCAGGTGCATTCGTATCAATATAATTGCAGTCGGCAGTTGATGCAAGAAGTGTACCATCGCGATATATATTATATTTCTCGGCACTACCACCACCAACATGATAAGTTATATCGTCGATAAGCAGGATATATGCCGTTTCTGGAGATGTAATGTTTCTAATAGCAAAATGCTTGGTACCTTCTGGGAGTTCGGCCTCAACTTTCTGCCATTTTCCACCTGCAATTTCAATAGTCTTAAGCACTTGGAAATGGGTTGTATCGGTATCTAACGTTGAGTAAAGGATTTGCACAGTCTGCTTCAAATCAACCTTTTGACCCGTCATCTGGTTGGTTGCCACTACGTTGTTGGCATAGAACGAAATATTCTGAGCATCGCCAGGAAGCGCAGGACTAATTATCCAGTCGTTATTGGCAGCTGGTTCCTGGTCGAAAGTGTAAATATTCATCTGCGTTCCATGTACAGACGCCAACGACTGAATGCCGCTGTGAGCATCGAATTGATGCAATCCCCCAGCAGATAAATTGCGTCCACTATAGTCTTGAGGATTGAATACGATGAATGCAAATGGGTCACCTTCGTGTGTATAAGGAATTTCAGCACCATTCGAATCGTAAAGGAAATCGCCAGCTGTTGTCGCTTCATCACCATCAACAAGAGTCCAATTTCCAATTCCCGATATCGACCATGCAGCATAAGATTCGAAGTCATCAGTTCGTGCCATCAATGGAGATGGTTTTTCCCAAGCGAGTTTCACATCGTTACCAACTTTCGTTCCTGAAAGATTTTGTACAGGCGACAAATCGGGCGAGCTTACCGAAATGTTTGTTTTTGCTGAATTGTTCTTGGTATTAGTATCGCCGTCAGCAACTACGGTTACTACTATTTCCAACATATCCTTAGCCTCTAAGCTTTCAACCTTATAAGGCAATTCAAAATTCTTCACCTCAAGCGAAGCCAAAGGCTCGTTCACTTGTTGTTCGCTTATCTTCTTTCCATCGACAGTAAGAACAAGTTTGTAACTATCTACTTGCTTGTCGCCAACATTGCTAACCTTTACGCGTACGTTTGTTGTTTCCGAACGCATAGCCTCTTTATTGGCAGATACAGCAATAGCAAGGTCTTTGTCTGCCAAGTCGCCTACATGGATATTGTCAATAAACATCACCTTCGTGCTATTATCATTCGACTTGTCGGCAAGTGCAAAGCCCAACTGAATGTAGCGTTCGCCGATAAACTGAGAAAGGTCGTACTTGCGTGTAATCCACTTGTTCTCTCCTACTGCTAACTGTTCTTTGTTCAAATATACAATTCCTTTGCCTGGAATGGTAGCATATACATAGAATGTTCCAGTAGATGTAGAATTCTTTAGCTTGAAAGCCAATACAGGGTGCTGTGTTCCTGCCAACGAAATCTTAAAAGTATTGACACCAACAGAGTCCTTCATAAGAGTTTGAAGATAAAGACTTCCACCATCATCATCAGATGATTCGTCGACAGTTCTGCCAGCTCCAGCCATTTGGAATGTTACTCCCTGTCCTTCAGCAAAAGGAAGAAGAACCTTCTCTTCTTTTCCATTAACGAAGCTTTCGTGATACGGAGTGCGGTCGGGTTTACCCAAGAGAAGTGTGTTTGATATGTTTCCTTTTTCGCTACGTCCTTTCTCGTTCTCTGCAGTAACAGCCAATTCAAGTTGGCGCGGATTACCTTCATCGGCACCGAAACCTAAAGCATATTGTGTTTTGCCATCAGTTACTACATCCATTTCGTCAGCCAATTGTGGTTGTCCCCAATTGTTGTAGCTTACAGTATGAATACGATAAGTAATCTTATTTGGAAAGAATGCACCATTATGAGCAGGCGTTGCTGCGTCCCACGAAAGAATAATATTATTTGGGTCGTCAGAAAGCATTACATTTGTAGGAGCCGATGGCACATCAAGTCCGATATAAGCCGAAACAACATACGATTCGCCATCACCTTTCTCATTGTAAGGAAGGAAAGTAAAGGCATTCAAACCCTCTTGCGAAATATTATCAACTATGAATGTATGCTGTTCGCCAGGTTGCAGATTCTTTATATCTTTTACCTGTGTACCATTCAGCAATACACGAATACCATTCAGCGATGTCAATGCACTTCCATCGTAAGCAGTACTGGGCGCATTAAACTTACAGTAGCCTTGAGTGCTGCCGAAGCATCTGGTGTTATCGTTACATTAGTTACTTTGCTTGGCGAATCAGCCTCTGGAGCTGCCACCACAGATACATCATCAACATATAAAGCAATGCGGAATGCATCGCTGATTGCATGAAATCCAATATGGTAAACACCATCTGTTGTTGGCTTCAATACCTGTGTATAGCTTTGAAAGGTAGTATTATTCAGTTCCGTTGGGGCAAGAATCTCTCCTGTCATAGCCTCTACAGTTGCAGCGTTACCATACTTTACTTCTATTCGTTCAGGATAAGTGGCCTGAACGCAGCGAAGTTTGAAGTTTACATAATAGGTTTTTCCACCTTTCAGATTGATTCCTGGCGAAATCAACCAGTCGTCAGCTGTATTCTTGGCGTTGTAATAATACATAGCCATGCCGTTGCCATCGTTGAGCAATAAGCTCCAAATACCATTCTTCTTACTCTCATCGGCATTTTTATCGCCATTTGCATCTATGGTTATAAACTGGTCCCATTGGTCAGCAGTATTGAAATCAACACTCCAGCCTGGTTCGTAAACAGGTTGAGGAGTCTTTCGTGCAATACTGTTAACACTCTTGTGTGTTCTTTTGACAAATGTTGTAGCCGACTTTTTTATCGTCTCACTACTTTGTAATGTCGCTCCAAATCTTTGCGTGCGTTCTTGCAATGAATGTTCTCGAATAAACGATTGTTCAGTAGCAGTCTGCCCAAAAACAGAAGTTGCCGTCAGCATCGCCCCTTGTACAAGGAGCAAGGATAAACTTTTTCCCATAAAAAATGTTTTGGATGATTTATTATTCTATTAAATTCAAATACTCGGTTATAAACCATTTAGTCCTTCTTAAAACGCAAATCTAATGCTTTTTGTTGATTTATACAAATTTGGACAGCTGTAAATTCTATATTTAAAACATTTCGATATCCTTGTATATTCTTTCTTTACCCCTTTATATAAAAGGTATATGGCACAAATAATAAGCATTTAAATAATCACCGACTTTCAGTTAATGTCCCAAAAGTCCTTGTTGCTAAATCAAAGGAAATAGAAAAAAATCGTTATTACGTATAATTAAATGAAACAAGAATGTTGAGCCTTCGCAAATAACTCCTTCTACAAAAACACAAATTAGAAATACCATTTGCTATATTTTTAAAAAGTAATGTTTTAAAATCACTAATCATTAATTCGTTTTCGGCATTTAAAATGTACACATTATTAAACGCTTTTGAATAAGGAGCTTCTACAACAGCAATAGCATTATAACTTTTTAGAATAATCGGCTATTAATCTGTCTGTTATATTTTTCTCTTTTATACGTTTTACCTTTGAAAGACCAAGTAATAGCTATTGGAGTTCTATCAAAAAAATATTAGAATGTTCTTTTTAAAAACATCTGAATAAAGATACTTGAAGTCTTTTATTTCTTCCATTTTATTTATTTCATAACTGTTCAATGTTATACAAAAGTAATGAAATCTAAGAAATGAACAAAATAATTATTCATCTCACTATATATTATTCGTTATAATTTGCGACAAGTTCTTCTATTTTTGGGTGCTTACTCAAATATAATTTCGCAAAGGTTTAGCTTTGTCTGATCGTCGCTAATAAACATCTTGTTGCCCCATATATCCAATATACGGAAGGAAGTATAACCTCTTGGCATAACAACATCTATTAGTGTACAGTCTGAAAGACGTAACAGTTTAGGTTTTCCTTTCCATTCATCATTCTTGAATATAGGTGAAATAATCAAGTAATTCTGGTCTGCTGAAAACTTGCCCCTTACTCCATGCTTTCCTGGTAATTGATTTAAGTTATCTTTACCCCATAATTTTCTTTTAATCAATCCATCTTTGCTTATTTCTACATAAGAGTAATATCCCATCATACTTAATCCTGCTGGGTTTATTGTACTGCTTTCCAGAAAGGCATACAACTTCTCATTTTGTTCATAGATTGAACCTATCAAAGGATAATTATAATTATAATCGGCTAAAGCAAAATTTCCATTTACCTTTTTTACAGCATCAAGATGTTGCTGACGAATTTCTTCTTTGTTATATATACACGAGCCATTATGAGTCCAACGGGCAGTTTTCTTATTAAAATCAACAGAAAGTATAGCAAAAGAATTGGTAGCTTCTAACATAGAATCAACCCTACATACTATTGGAAAAGTATCATTTATTCCTGTAACAGCCACTTTCATAGGTATTCCTCTGAGCGTCCACTCTTCAATTGAAATAGGTAACCATTCACTTTCCTGAGTTTGTAATAACCATAATGTATTACTAGCACCACAAAGCAGCAATATTCCTTTATCGCAGGATAAAAGTACAGGCATCTTCCAAATATCCTGTTGTTCTTTGGCTTCTGGAGTAGGGAAAAAGCGGACGTTTTTGCCCTTTATCCATAGTATTCCATCTTGTTTTTTCTCTGAATGATAAATAGAAAATACTATTTCGTTCTCACCACGTATCACCATTTCTTTACCACCGGTTGGACTATATTTAAAGGAAGTTCTAGATAACTGTATATCTTCAAACTCCCAACTGTCTATTACTTTTAGTTTTGCTTTCATATAAATTTATATTTTATTGTGCAGTTAAAGCCAAATATTATTTATTAGAAATGTATTGGCTATTCGTTTTTTCATTTACTCTGTACATCTTACACAAGACAATCGTATGCATCTCCTATACTTTCAAAGTCTTCTTGTAACCAATAAAAATAATTGCCCTTGCTTTGATATAATTGTTCTAATAGTTCTGTAAATGAATTTGCAATAATTGGCTGTTCTCCTACAACTCCATGCCTATCCCAAAAGCTATCATAACATCTTCCTAAACGTTCTTTAAATAAATCTATTGTTATGAATTGTGGATTATCTTCTGCTATTATAAACCAGTTATTACTAATATCATCAGGAGCATCTTCTCCTATTATAATTGGGTTTGCTTTTTTTAAAAACCTTCTATTCCGACTATTTTCACAGAATAATTTGATTTTTTTCCCAAAAACGTAATAGAAGTATAATTTTTCAAAATAAAAATCTCAAATCATCAGGTAATATAATACCTATTTCAATATTTATAGGCTTTTTCTCTTTTCACCAATTTACAGCCGTTTGTTTCTGAAATTGACTTAAGAATTCTTTTGGAGTCTTTCCATAACGTTCTTTTTCATTACCATTGTGCAAATATACATTTTTTTATTGGTAACTAACAAAAAAACACTTACTTAATTTTTTTGGGGACTTACTTATGTATTTTCTTTTTTTATAACTACTGCTTGAAAAAAATTATAATTAGAAAAATTAAAAAAACATAATTACAATTTTAAAATTTATAATTATATTTTTTTGGTGGAATATAATAAGAATTTTCTTCTCTGTAATCCCCTTCTTTTTTTGAACAGACTCATTTTTTTCTTTGAAGTGTTGGTGATATCAATATTTATAACTATATTTGCAGCTGTACACTTTGGTTTAACAACATACAATTTAAAAGCTTTTTTGCTAATGAACCCCATTCGGAAGGGTTGAAAATAATCATAGATACAGAAAAATAAAATAAGGTATTGAAGGAGATATTAGCATTAGAGGAAAAATACAAAAATAAGAACATACAATGAAATATGAAAGCATTGGTATCGCCTGAAAAAAAGGCTGAATGGAAAATAAATAGGCAAGAATTTATTTTAGAATTACAAGAAAAATATAATGTAATTGAACTAAATGAGATAACAGATATAAAAAGACATTATTGTTATGAATGGACTATAAAAAAAGATAACCATTTTATAGAAGGTATGCTTGACAACACGTTGAATTGTGTGTGCATTGACACAGATTCTATAGGCTTGTGTTGCTCTTTTGCCCTTTGGGTAAGAACCTTTATGCCAGATAATGCAGATATTATGCTTTACGATGAGGATTTTATAAACCACATCTATTTTAAAAGGGATACAGACATCGGTAAATTAACTGAGGTTTTTTCAAAATAGTTAGCCACACTTTACAAATTTTGGAAGTTGCTCCTGAACATAGTTCCTATGACAAAAATGCTTAACATGCATTGAAAGAAAAGAATGTTATTGGTAATATGAGAATAGGCAAAGAAAAAATATTTGATTGATAACACCGATGATTAAAAATTAGTTTATGAAAGAGAATATTGAAGTTTTAGAAGGACTTAAGGATAAATTGTGCAATTGGAAATGTTACGATGAAACAGAATTGCAAATACTGATGAACGAGTTTGAGAAATTTCCAAGAAAAGAGTTTTCTTTAAACTACGCTCCCATTTTTACCAATAATATTTTAATTGAGAATATTGTAGAAATTGGTAAAGTGTTTCATTCCAATCAAAAAATAAGCATAAACGTTATTTCAAGTTTGGGTTATATTGTGTGTCGTTATATGCCAAACCCTTCTTCTGAAATATTTAATTTGTTCGTGGAAGCCACAAAGGACAAGAAATTTAATTACTATGTGTCGTTGAATATAAGTTCATTTCCTCAATTTAGCACATGGGAAGATAAATGGGAATATTTGCTATCAATGCCCTTAATTTCTCCTAAAAAGAAATCAATAGTAAACTTTCATGGAGAAGTAAAAAAACTGCTTAGTTCTAACGAGCATATTCCTTCAGATATTCTAAAGAAAATTATAGAAACTCTAAAATCGCACATCAGTTCTAATGAGTTAAGCGAATATAGCAGGGTTGATTATTTAAAAACCATTAGTTTATTAGAACAAAAAAAGGTGTAGAACTTCAGAAGAATAATTAGTCGTTCCTTATACGGTCTGGAAAACCATACGGAGAAAATAGAAATAATAACAGAGGGGATAAAAACAAGCTGTATAAAAAGAAGCCTAATCCCAATAAAAGAAAGGGGAAGTAATGGAAAGGAAAATAACACTATCAAAGGAAGATAGAAAGATGTTTCAAAACACCTTAGATAATTTGAAAAGTAATTCTAATTGGCAAGTTTTTAAAAGACATATTTGATAGAAATGAAAAATTAAATACCCATCTGAATATTTTATATGTACGGAATTATCAAACGCTTATCATATGCTTGGCATGTATAAAGAAAGTGAACAGGCTTCCATGGAAGCTATGCAGTTAGAACCCAATGATGTGCTTGTAATATACAATTATGCAGTTGCTTTATACTCAAATGAAAAATATTTAAAAGCCATTGTACAATTGAATAGAATACTTAAAAGAAGGATAAATTCTATTGCATATGGAGTTCATGGGGAAGGCTTGAAATGGGCAATGTCTATTAAAAACGACTCTTTATATCTAAAGGCTATTTGTCAATTAAATCTTGGAAAATTAAATGAAGCATATAGCCTTATAGGAAAACACCTTGCGCAGAGACGAAGAGGTGTATATAGTGATTTTACCAAGAAGCAAGTTAAGCGAAAGGAACAATATATTATAAATGAGTTAAATAACAAAGTTGTGAAATAAATGTTAGAAGCATTAATTTTCAAAATATAACGGTCAAATTAAAGAATAACAAATGTGGCATCAAAATTGTAAGCCACAACAATGATAGGTAACAGAAAATATAACATTAAACAACAAGACAATGCTAAACCATATATAGACTGTTTGAACTTACCCATATAAGGGTAACAGGCAATACCCTTATATGGGTTATATCTGCATCCAAATCTAAAAATGTAAATCCAAATAATGATAATAATGAGACGCTTAACAAATAGTATTAAATGTTTGATAGTTTTTGGTATATGGTTACTTGGTTTTAATGCATTGAGTGCTTGTAATATCAAGCTCAAAATTGTTTACACCCAAGCTGACCTAACAACAATTTTTAGTATTACCCCAGAGTTTTTTGACAAGGGATTTGTCAGTCATTCGCTTGATAGTGTAATCGTGGCGTCAGATATGGAAATTTCCAAATTCTTCGACACCATAAAATCTCTTAAAAAAACAAGTGAAATACGCCCTTCTATAAATGTTCGTGCAAAAATTATATTCTATTTGAACGAACAAATCTTGGATACATTTTATTTAGGAATGTTTTATATATACAATCGGAATGAAATATACGAAGTAAACGAAGAATTCAGAAATATGATTAATGCTATAATAAAGAATGGTGGAAAGTTGCCTATGTATTGATTAAAAAAGTGTTATGCACTAACACCCATATAAGGTTAACAAGCAACACCCTTATATGGTAAACTATAAGAAAACGAAATATGAGTAATTTGAAAATATGGAAAGTATCTCATGGGCCCAAAGATATTAATTGGGACGATTTTGTCAAGATGAAGAAAGAGCATCTAGTGTGTGTTCATTCCAATACAAAAGCAAAAGCTACAAGTTCATCTTCACAAGGAAATGACTTTGTTAATATAGCAAATGAAGGAGATTTCTTTTATTTATGTAGAGGAAATACATCAATCGAATTGATAGGGAAATTTGTTGGTACTTGCGAAATAGATAATGACGGATGGGCATATCGACGATATGAGATGATAGCAGAGTCTATTAAAAAAAAATGTTAGTTACGATGGTGATAAAAGGTGGTGGACTCCAAACGATAACTCAACATTTATACAAGTAAAAGACATAAACGAGTTTAACGACTTTATTTTATCACAATTTTTTGGATTAAGCATTGGCATTTTAAAAGATATGGATACAGTACAAGCAATTGCAAATCAACTAGAAGCCAATCATAACCTTATTATGCATGGCGCACCTGGAACTGGTAAAACTTATCGTACCAAGGACATAGCTACGCTATTAATGGGATGGGGCACGTATAAAAATTTAGATGACGCTCAGAAAGATGAATTTTATACTCGTTACAAGATGGTCCAATTCCATCCATCATACGACTACACAGATTTCGTAGAAGGCTTACGTCCTATAAAAAAGGACGAGAACGTTGGTTTTGAACGAAAAGATGGTTTATTCAAAGCTTTTTGCAAAAAGGCACTAGAAGCATACAATAAAGCCGAAGACAAAAATAATGCTCCAAAGTATGTATTTGTCATTGATGAGATTAATCGTGGAGACATGTCTAAGATTTTTGGTGAGCTATTCTTCTCTATAGACCCTGGCTATAGAGGTAAAGATGGTAAAGTTGATACTCAATACCAAAATCTCATTGATATAGATCCCAATACAAAGAATGAAGATGTATTCAAAGATGGCTTCTATGTGCCAGAAAACGTGTATGTTATAGGCACCATGAATGACATAGACAGAAGTGTAGAATTCATGGATTTTGCGATGCGTCGTCGTTTTGCATTCGTGGAAATATCTGCTAAAGAAGCCAGTCAATACTCACATTGGAAGCATTCCGCAAGATAAACTATGTAAATGCAGATAAAGCCTATACCGAGGTTGATGAGTTGAAGAAACGAATGAATGCATTAAATGCTGACATCATTAGTCCACAAATTGGACTTTCTACAGATTATCAAATAGGGGCCGCTTACTTTCTGAAATTTGCACTTTACGCAGACCATGATAAAGCTCAGGCGTATGAAGCACTTTGGGACAATCACTTGAAGAGTGTTATAACGGAGTACCTTAGAGGTACTGGTGATGAAAGTTCTAAATTTAATAAACTGAAAGCTGCGTACGACAATGGCAAAACTCAGAATAACTGACAATGCACGCCAAGACGGAAACGAAGGTTGGTTGTTAGAACGATGTTGTGAATCACCTTTAGAAGCATCAACTCGCCCTGAAATCATCCATGATCTTCGTATAATAGGTGGAAAAAGGCTGAAAGATGTTGTGGATGAAAATCCTAATATCCTTATCTTTCCACCTGTTCTTGGCGGGCATCAAGATGGTGTAGAGGATTTGCATATCTGCTCTTATAGTGAGGCTTACGACCGTGTATACACCGGAAATTTAATGGGCTTTGTCGGTGTAAACGACACACAAGTGAGCATAACGTCTAGATTCGCAAAAGGCAAAGAGGATTACTTTTTGCATTATATGCTGATAAAAGTGTTTTGTCCTAATATTTTCGACTTAAAGCATGATACGAGCAAAGACGCAGCTTTCGATTTTCTCCTATACCTATTCCCTCGTTACTTCAATGAAGCTATGAAGCAGGGCGTGTTTAAGATGTACCGAACGCTTGAAAGAAATGACAGCAAGATAAATGGGACGATTGACATTTCACGGCATATCCGATCCAACATTCCCTTTAAAGGAACAATAGCGTACCATACCCGAGAATTTTCATTCGACAATCCCGTCACTCAGCTGATACGCCATACGATTGAATATTTAAAGACTTCACCCATTGGACGCTCCTTGCTTACGGGAAAAGAGACGCTAAATAATGTGCGCATCATCATTGATAACACAAGTTCGTACTGTACAAGCGAACGTTGTAAAGTGATTGCAAGCAATCGTAAAACGCTCCACCATCCCTATTTTACAAAATACAGCGTTCTACAAAAGTTGTGCACTAGCATATTGCAGCATGAGGAACTCAAATATGGTTCTGATAAGGATAAAATCCATGGCATCCTATTTAATGGCGCTTGGCTTTGGGAGGAATACCTAAATACGCTGTTCAAACCTATAGGAATTACTCATGCCCAGAACAAGGCGGAAAATCATAAAATCTATTTGTTTGAAGGAAACAAGTATGTTCGTTACCCAGATTTTTTTACTGAAAATAGAATCGTAATTGACGCTAAGTATAAACATTTAGGACATACTGATATAGCTAGAGACGATATACATCAAATCATTACATATCTTCATGTTCTTAAAGCAAAAGGAACCTATCTTGCTTATCCTATCAATAATGATGATGTTTCTGATATTAGGATCATTGGCAGCCTGAAAGGCTTTGGAGGAGAAGTCGGCTTAATTGGATTGAAAGTTCCTCAGAATGTTTGTTGTTTCGCTGATTTCCAAAATGCGATTAACAAGGAAGAAGAAATGGTTATCAACAAGCTTACTCTGTTAATCTGCAAACAATAAGCAGTGATTCACTATGCAGAAACCAATCTCTTAACATGTGCATGATGATAAAAATGGTTGGATGCGTAAAAAATACGCTATTTTATTTGGTTGTGTAAATAATACGCAGCAGCTTTGCAGCAGAAATTAAAACCAAAGCTATATGAGCGAAAAAATGTATTGTTATTTATTGCTGTCCGGTAAAATGTGTACTTTTGCCCATGTTATTGAAGTTTTATCGCAGAAACAAAAGTAACAAAAAGGGCTGAAATCCAAATACGGATTTTAGCCCTTAACTTTTATATGTGGAAAAGATTTACCAGACAGCAATAAAAGAAAAATGAAAATAACAAGGATAAAAAAGAAGAATAGATTACACACTTTTAAGGACAGTACCGTAATATTTACATATACAAAGATAAGAAAAGTAGGGGCTTCACACCTTTTTAAGACAGTACCATAAAAAACAGATATGTCCATACGGACATATCTGCTTATATTATAAAGATATAATTTACAAAGATTATTCGGCCTTTGCTTCTTCTGTAGCAACTTCTGTTGCTGGAGCTTCTGCTTCAACTTTCTTTGTTGAACGACGGCTACGACGTGTTTTCTTTGATTCTGCCTTTGGAGTTTTAGCCATGTTCTCATCGTAATCAACCAACTCAATAAAAGCAATAGGAGCAGCATCACCCTACGGAAACCAAGTTTGATAACACGAGTGTAACCACCTGGACGATCACCTACCTTCACTGAAATTTCTTTGAACAATTCATTAACAGCGTCCTTATCTTGCAAATAACGGAAAACTACACGACGTGAGTTAGTAGTATCGTCTTTTGCACGTGTAATAAGAGGCTCAACAAACTTCTTCAAAGCCTTAGCTTTTGCGAGGGTCGTAGTGATTCTTTTGTGCATTATCAAAGAGTTAGCCATGTTAGAAAGCATAGCACTACGATGACTTGCAGTACGACCTAAATGGTTGAATTTTTTATTATGTCTCATTTTATTTTTCTTATTGTGGACTAAAACAGTATTAATAATGTATCTTGTTTATAACAATGGTACACACTAACTTATTCTCTGTCCAATTTATACTTTGTAATGTCGGTTCCAAACGTAAGATTCAGACTCTCGAGCAAATCATCAAGCTCAGAAAGCGATTTCTTACCAAAGTTGCGGAACTTTAAGAGATCAGTCTTATTGTATTGTACAAGATCACCGAGTGTTTCAACATCAGCTGCCTTCAGGCAATTGAGTGCACGAACACTAAGGTTAAGAGTAGAATCTGTTAACTTAGTCTTAAGTAACTGACGCATGTGCAATACTTCCTCATCAAACTCTTGGTTGCCCTCCTGATCGGGATTCTCTAACATTATCTTCTCGTCTGAGAACAACATAAAGTGATAAATAAGGATTTTGGCTGCTTCTTTAAGTGCTTCCTTTGGGTGAATAGAACCATCTGTTGCAACTTCAATAACAAGTTTATCATAGTCGGTCTTTTGCTCAACACGATATGGCTCAACTGAATATTTTACGTTGCGTATTGGGGTGTAGATTGAATCGATTGGTAGTACATTTACATCAGTGCAGAATTCACGATTCTCTTCAGCAGAAACGTAACCACGTCCCTTGTTGATAGTCAAATCAATCTGCATTGTTGCTTTTGAGTCTAAATGACAAATCACCAAATCAGGATTTAACACTTCAAATCCAGTCAGATACTTACCAATATCACCTGCTTTGAATTCTGTTGAATTCTCTACTGTGATACTAACTTTCTCATTCTCGAATTCTTCTACTACTTGCTTGAATCGAACTTGTTTGAGATTCAAAATGATGTTAGTAACATCTTCCTTAACGCCAGGAACTGTAGAAAACTCATGCTCAACACCAGCTATACGGATAGTGTTGATAGCATAACCTTCTAATGACGAAAGAAGTATGCGGCGCAAAGAGTTACCAATGGTAATTCCGAAGCCAGGCTCTAGCGGACGAAATTCGAATTTACCGAACTGGTCGTTAGCCTCCAGCATCACTACTTTATCAGGTTTTTGAAATGCTAATATCGCCATTAATTTAATGATTTTTATTGTTTAGAGTACAACTCAACGATTAACTGCTCTTTAATGTTCTCTGGAATATCTGCACGATCTGGCTGATGAAGAAACTTACCACTCTTACTGTTTTCGTCCCATTCAATCCAAGGGTACTTGCTATGATTGAAACCAGCCAAAGCTGCTTCAATAATTTCAAGAGATTTAGCTCTTTCACGAACACCTACGATATCGCCAGCTTTAACTGCGTAAGAAGCAATATTTACAACTTTACCATTTACAACAATATGCTTGTGACTAACCAACTGACGAGCAGCTGCACGGGTAGGTGCAAGACCAAGACGATAAACTACGTTGTCGAGACGACTCTCAAGACTCTGCAAAAGAACCTCACCTGTAATACCACTTGCCTTAGCTGCATGATCAAACAGATTGCGGAATTGACGCTCCAAAACACCATATGTATATTTAGCCTTTTGCTTTCAGCCAACTGAGCACCATACTCAGAAACCTTACGACGACGATTATTACCGTGTTGACCTGGAGGGAAATTTCTCTTAGCTAACACTTTATCTGCGCCGAAGATTGGCTCACCAAAGCGGCGTGCGATTCTAGATTTTGGACCTATGTATCTTGCCATAATTAAATTTGATTCTTTAAATTGTTAAAAAGATGTGATTATACACGACGACGTTTTGGAGGACGGCAACCATTGTGTGGTAATGGAGTTACATCGACAATCTCTGTAACTTGAATACCTACTGTATTGACAGCGCGGATAGCACTTTCACGACCATTACCTGGACCTTTAACATACGCCTTTACTTTGCGCAGACCGAGGTCGAAAGCTACTTTAGCACAATCTTCTGCTGCCATCTGTGCAGCATAAGGTGTATTCTTTTTTGAACCACGGAATCCCATCTTACCAGCTGAAGACCATGAAATAACTTGACCTTCATTGTTTGCCAAAGATACAATAATATTATTAAATGAACTATGTACGTGGAGCTGACCTAATGCATCAACTCTTACGTTTCTTTTCTTAGATGTTGCTGATTTTTTTGCCATAATTTTCTTTTAGTATAAAAGTTTTAAGTATTTAAGTTAAACCCATAAAATGAGCAAAACTTTTAACTCTCAACTAAATTTTACTTAGTAGCCTTCTTCTTATTAGCAACAGTCTTCTTCTTTCCCTTACGAGTGCGAGCATTATTTAGTACTCTGACCGCGAACAGGAAGACCATTACGATGTCTAACTCCACGATAGCAACCTATATCCATGAGGCGCTTAATGTTCATTTGGATCTCTGAACGAAGATCACCTTCAACTTTGAATTCAGCACCGATAATTTCACGGATTTTAGCAGCTTGGTCATCAGACCACTCGCTAACCTTGAGGTCGCGGTTTATACCTGCTTTATCCAATATCTTTGCTGAACTACTTCGACCTATACCATAAATATAAGTCAATGCGATTTCGCCACGCTTTTCTTGGGGCAAATCTACTCCAACAATTCTTATTGCCATTGATTTTTATAAATTAAAATTTTGTTTACGATAAACTTTGCAAAGTTACTCATTATATATTAAGCAACAATAAGTTTATGCTTTTTTAACATTAACCCTGACGCAATTTAAACTTAGGGTTTTTCTTGTTAATAACGAACAGACGACCTTTACGACGAACTATCTTACAATCAGCTGTACGTTTCTTTAATGATGCTCTTGTCTTCATTTTTATTATTTTATTATTTGTATCTGAAAACTATTCTGCCTTTTGTCAAGTCGTATGGACTCATCTCAACCTTCACCTTGTCTCCAGGGAGAATTTTGATATAATGCATTCTCATCTTGCCAGAAATATGTGCTGTAATATCAACACCATTTTCTAACTCTACACGGAACATAGCATTAGAAAGAGCTTCTAAAATAGTTCCATCTTGTTCGATAGCGGTTTGTTTTGCCATAATTAAAAAACTTGTCTAGATTATGTTAAACTCCTTCAAATGAAAACAAAATAATTATCACCGCTGAACTTGTATGTAAATACGATGAAAATAAGGTGGTCAATTAATAGTGGGATTACTCAACAATATAATTGACCAACCATATTTGTATTTTATCTTCTTTCTAAAGAAATATTTTCCACTTTCTAAGAAAAAGATTTAATATGCTGCAACAGTTCCATTGCCTCTAGTATGACCAGAGTTCAAAAGGCCATCATAGTGACGCATCATCAAGTGAGATTCTATTTGCTGTAAGGTATCAATTACCACACCAACAAGAATCAATAATGAAGTTCCACCAAAGAACTGACCAAATGAATCTTGCACATTCAGTAAACCTGCCAAAGCTGGCATAATTGCAATAAAAGCAATGAAAATAGAGCCAGGACCTGTAAGTCGAGTCATTACAGTATCAATATAATCTGCTGTATTTTTGCCAGGCTTAACTCCAGGAATAAAACCATTATTTCGTTTCATGTCCTCAGCCATTTGAGTAGGATTAAGAGTAATCGCAGTATAGAAGTAAGTAAATGCTACAATTAAAATAACATAGATTACATTATACAACAAACTCTTTGTATCCATCAAAGATTGAAGTACAGGACTAGCGCTATCAGTAGAGTACTGAACAATGGCCAATGGAATGAACATTAAAGCTTGTGCAAAAATAATAGGCATAACGTTAGCGGCAAATAACTTCAGAGGTATATATTGACGCGCACCGCCATATTGTTTATTTCCAACAACTTTTTTAGCATACTGTACAGGTATCTTACGCGTTCCCTGTGTAAGGAGAATAGCTGCACACATAACCAAGTAAAGAATGATTATCTCAGCAATAAACATCACAAGACCACCACTAGTAATTGCCGTAAAACGGCTAGTAACTTCTTGGAAAAAAGCTTGTGGAAGACGTGCGATGATACCAACCATAATGATGATAGAGATACCATTGCCTACTCCTTTATCAGTAATGCGCTCACCGAGCCACAAGATAAACATAGACCCAGCAGCCAAGATTATTGAGGCAGATACCATGAAGACAGTCCAACTCACACCTGATGCTAAAGCACCGGTAGCCTGAGTCTTCAAGTTAATCAAATACGCAGGAGCCTGGAAAAATAAAATAAATATTGTTAACAGACGTGTGTACCAATTAATCTTTTTATGTCCACTCTCACCTTCACGCTGCATCTTTTGGAAATATGGCACTGCCACAGCTAAGAGCTGCATTACGATTGAAGCTGAGATATAAGGCATAATTCCTAAAGCAAAAATTGATGCTTTAGAGAATGCACCACCAGAGAACATATCCAACAATGACATAAGACCGCCAGCTGTTTGTGACTGGAGTTGTTCTAACAATTTTGGATTAACTCCAGGAAGTACAATAAAAGAGCCAAAACGGTAAATGGCTGTGAACAAGATGGTCACGAGGAGTCGCTTACGCAAATCCTCGATTTTCCAACAGTTCTTCAGTGTCTCAATAAACTTTTTCATTTACTTAGATTATAGTTGTGTTACCACCTACTGCCTTGATTGCTTCTTCAGCAGTCTTTGAGAAGGCATTTGCTTCAACATCTACCTTCGTCTTTAATTCTCCATTACCAAGAATCTTGACAAGTTCCTTACCATTTGTCAAACCAGCTTCTACCAATTCAGTTAATCCGATCTTAGTAAGATTCTTTTTTTCAACAAGTTCTTGAAGAGTAGATAAGTTTACAGCAAAGTATTCCTTATGGTTAATATTCTTGAAACCACCCTTTGGAACACGGCGCTGAAGAGGCATCTGACCACCTTCAAAACCAATCTTTCTCTTATAACCAGAACGAGATTTTGCACCCTTATGACCACGGGTAGACGTACCGCCTAGTCCAGATCCTGTACCACGACCAATACGACGACGAGAGTGGGTTGAGCCCGCTGCTGGTTTCAAATTATTTAATTTCATACCTTATTGTCTTTAAAGGATTTATTAATCAATTACTGATACCAAATGATGTACCTTCTTTATCATTCCACGAATGCTTGGAGTATCTTCTACTTCTACAACTTGCGAAATTTTACGAAGTCCAAGAGCCAATAAAGTGGCCTTTTGGTCTTTAGGAGCGTTAATACGGCTCTTAATTTGCTTAACTTTTATTGTTGCCATTATTTTACCTCCTGTAATTAACCGTTAAAAACTTTGTCCATACTGATACCACGTTCGCCTGCAACAGTATAAGCATCTCGCATTTGAGCAAGAGCAGCTATAGTAGCCTTTACAAGGTTATGAGGGTTTGATGAGCCCTTAGACTTTGCAATCACATCAGTAATACCAGCACTTTCTAATACAGCACGCATAGCACCACCGGCCTTCAAACCAGTACCGGCTGCAGCTGGTTTAAGAAGTACATGCGCACCACTAAAACGAGTTTCAACTTCATGAGGAACTGTACCTTTAAGAACAGAAACTTTTACAAGGTTCTTCTTAGCGGCATCTGTACCCTTTGGATAGCAGCAGTAACTTCTCCAGCCTTACCAAGTCCCCATCCGATTACACCTTTACCATCACCTACAACGACGATAGCCGCAAATGTGAAAGTACGTCCACCCTTAGTTACCTTGGTCACACGGTTGATTGCAACCAAACGGTCCTTTAGTTCTACGTCACTATTTACTTTAACTTTATTCATTGCCATAATCGTTTAGAATTTAAGTCCTCCTTCACGTGCGCCATCTGCCAAAGCTTGTACGCGTCCATGATAAAGATAGCCATTACGGTCAAATACTACTTGTTGAATGCCAGCTGCTGTTGCTTTTTGAGCAACAAGTTCACCAACTTTCTTAGCTTGTTCTATCTTAGCCATTTTCTCAAGACCAGCAGAAGAAGCTGCAGCAAGTGTTGTACCTGTTAAATCATTAATAACTTGTGCATAAATTTGCTTATTACTGCGGTAAACGCTCAAACGTGGGCGTTCTGCAGTTCCGTTCACACTCTTACGAATGTGGAACTTTATCTTTAGTCTTCTTTGTTCTTTCTTTGTTGTCATAATCGTAATGAATTATTAAAGTTACTTAGCTGCAGCTGATTTACCAGACTTTCTGCGAATAACCTCTCCCTTGAACAATATACCCTTACCTTTATATGGTTCAGGTTTACGGAAAGAACGAATCTTAGCACAAATAAGACCTAACAGTTGCTTGTCAGCTGATTCAAGAATAATAATTGGATTCTGATTACGTTCACTTTTGGTTTCTACTTTTACTTCTTTTGGAAGTTGTAAGAAAATTGGGTGAGTATAACCAAGTGTAAATTCTACCAAGTTACCCTGATTAGATACACGATAACCAACACCAACCAACTCAAGTGTCTTTGTATAGCCTTCACTAACTCCGACAACCATATTATTTACGAGTGAACGATAAAGTCCATGGTAAGCTTGCTTCTGTTTGTAGTTTTCAATATGATTCTCATCAACTTCGAAAATAATTTGAGCTTCTTCGATATTTACCTTAATAGAAGGATGAACATACTGAGATAATTCGCCCTTGGGTCCTTTTACTGTAACAACATCATCCTTTTGTGAGATTGTAACTCCAGTAGGAATACTAATTGGTAATTTTCCAATTCTAGACATTTCAAATCCTCCAATTAATAAATATAGCAAAGAACTTCACCACCGATTTTCTCAGCAGCAGCTTCTTTGTTAGTCATTACACCTTTAGACGTAGAAATAATTGCAATTCCAAGTCCATTAATAACTCTCGGCATGTCTTTGTAACCAGTATACTGGCGAAGACCTGGTGAAGAAACGCGCTTCAAGCTTTTGATTGCGTTTTGTTTTGTGACTGGGTCGTACTTTAATGCGACCTTAATAGTTCCTTGTGGGCCATCTTCTATGAACTTATAGTTCAAGATATAACCCTTCTCGAAGAGAATCTTAGTAATAGATTTCTTCAAGTTAGACGCAGGAACTTCAACAACACGGTGATGAGCCATGATTGCGTTTCTGAGTCTTGTCAGATAATCTGCTATTGGATCTGTCATAAATATAAAGTTTAATTAATCGGGACTTCCCCGACAATATTAAAAAAATCCTTTATTGTTCCTACGCCATGAACATCTCATATGTTCATGACGTAAGAAATTAGTTTACCAGCTAGCTTTCTTTACTCCAGGAATCAACCCTTGAGATGCCATCTCACGGAATTGTATACGAGAAATACCGAAGTGACGAATATATCCCTTAGGTCGTCCAGTAATCTTGCAACGATTATGCAAGCGTATGGGATTAGCATTCTTAGGAATATCTTGCAACTTACGAGCAGCCTCGTAAGCTTCAGCTGGATCTTCAGTAGTAGCGATAATCTTCTTCAAAGCTGCACGCTTCTCAGCATAACGAGCCACTAACTTCGCACGCTTAACCTCGCGAGCTTTCATTGATTCTTTTGCCATATTTCTTAATCGTTTTTAGCGTTCTTGAATGGAAGTCCAAAAGCCTTAAGGAGTGCATAACCTTCTTCGTCAGTTTGTGCTGATGTAACGAAAGTTATATTCAAACCTTGAATTCGGTCCACTTGATCAATGTTTATCTCTGGGAAGATAATCTGTTCGGTAATACCTAATGTGTAATTACCACGACCATCAAACTTGCTTTCAATACCTTTGAAGTCGCGGATACGTGGCAATGAAACGCGAACAAGTTTTTCTAAAAACTCGTACATACGTTCACGGCGTAATGTTACCATAACACCAATAGGCATTTTCTTACGAAGTTTAAAGTTAGCAATATCTTTCCTTGAATAAGTTGCTACTGCTTTTTGTCCTGTAATAGATGTTATCTCATTAATTGCAACTTCAATAATCTTTTTGTCTTGAGTTGCATCACCCAAACCTTGGTTGATAACAATTTTTTTCAAAACAGGAATCTGCATTGCAGAAGTGTAATTGAATTGCTTCTGTAGAGCTGGAGCAATTTGCTCTTTATACTCTTTTTTTAATGCTGCTGTATTCATTACTTAATTACCTCCCCTGACTTTTTAGCGATACGCTTAACTGTCTTACCTTCACGTTCAATTTTAATACGTGTTGGTTTACCGCTTTTTGGATCGATAAGACTAACATTTGAGATATGAATAGGTGCCTCCTGCTTTATAATACCACCCTGTGGATTTGCAGCAGATGGCTTTGTGCTCTTTGAAACCATATTGATTCCTTCAACCAGTACGCGTTCTTTGTCAACGAGAACTTTGAGCACCTTACCACTTCTGCCCTTGTCTGAGCCAGCAAGGACGACAACTTGGTCGTCTTTCTTTATATGGAATTTTGCCATTTTACTTTTCGTTTTATTAATTAAAGAACCTCAGGTGCCAAAGAAACAACTTTCATATTGACTGCACGAAGCTCACGAGCTACAGGACCGAAGATACGGCTACCACGAAGTTCGCCAGCGTTGTTTAGCAATACACAAGCATTATCATCGAAACGAATGTATGAACCATCAGCACGACGAATTTCTTTCTTTGTGCGTACTATCAAAGCTTTTGACACTGCACCTTTCTTAATATCACTAGATGGGATGACGTTCTGCACTGCAACTACGATAACGTCACCAACACTTGCATAACGACGGCGAGTTCCGCCAAGTACACGAATACATTTAGCTTCACGTGCACCGCTGTTATCACATACTGTAAGTTTTGATTCTGACTGTATCATAATTACTTAGCTTTTTCTACTATTTGAACTAATCTCCATCTTTTTGTTCTACTCAAAGGACGAGTTTCCATGATCATTACTGTATCACCAATATTGGCCTCGTTCTTTTCATCATGAACATGGTATTTTTTTGTCTTCTGAACAAATTTACCATATATAGGGTGCTTTTCTTTGAACTTCGCAGCAATAACTATGGTTTTATCCATTTTGTTGCTCGTTACGACACCCTGTCTTACTTTTCTTAAATTTCTTGTTTCCATCTGGACCATTGTTATTTGTTGAGTTCTCTGTGACGAAGTTCAGTTTTCATACGTGCAATATCACGACGAGCTGTCTTAATCTGTGATGGATTCTCAAGAGGAGTGATCTGATGGTTCAGCTTCATTTTATCAAGAGCTGTTTCAGCAGTCTCTATCTTTTCTACCAATTCCTTGGTATCAAGTTGTTTAACTTCTTTAATCTTCATCTTTTAAGCGTTTTTATCGTAATCACGTCTAACAACAAACTTTGTCTTCACAGGAAGCTTCTGAGCCGCAAGGCGAAGAGCCTCTTTAGCAATATCAAAGCTTACACCTTCTACTTCAAAGAGGATACGACCTGGAGTAACAGGTGCAACCCATCCAGCAGGATCACCTTTACCCTTACCCATACGCACGTCAGCAGGCTTGCGTGTGATAGGTTTATCAGGGAAAAATTCTAATCCAGACTTGACCTTGACGGTTCATATAGCGGTTTACTGCTATACGAGCAGCCTCAATCTGTCGGCTGTCAATCCACTTTGGTTCAAGAGTCTTGATACCAAAGGAACCGAAAGCTAATTGTGTACCTCTGTGAGCGTTTCCTTTATTACCGCGCCCATCTTGAGGTCTTCTATATTTTACTCTTTTTGGCTGTAACATGATAGCTTGTACTTTTAACGGTTATTGTTTCTTCTACGATTACCACGTCCAGAGCGTGCACCACCATTATTTGTGCGTCCACTGGTCTTTTCCTGAGTAAAGTTTTGTGTTAAATCTACCTTGTTATAAATTTCACCACGGCAAATCCATACCTTAATACCCAAGAGACCTACTTTTGTAAGAGCCTCTGTCTGACAATAATCGATATCTGCACGGAATGTATGAAGAGGTGTACGACCTTCTTTAAACATTTCCTTACGGGCCATTTCGGCACCATTCAGACGACCTGTAATTTGAACTTTGATACCTTCTGCACCAGCACGCATTGTATTAGCAACAGCCATCTTGATAGCACGACGATATGCTACCTTGCCTTCAACTTGACGGGCAATATTAGTACCGACAATATTTGCGTCGAGTTCAGGTTTCTTAACCTCAAAGATATTAATTTGAATTTCTTTCTTGAAAAGATTCTTCAATTCTTCTTTGAGTTTATCAACGTCCTGACCACCTTTACCAATAACTATACCTGGACGGGCTGTGCAAATAGTGATGGTAACGAGTTTCAATGTACGCTCGATTACAATGCGTGAAACGCTTGCTTTTTCGAGACGCTTGTTCAAGTAAGTACGGATTTTCTTATCCTCCAAGAGGTTATCTCCGAAATCCTTACCACCGAACCAATTTGACTCCCAACCGCGTATAATACCTAAACGATTGCTTATTGGATTAACTTTCTGTCCCATTCTACTATTTATTTATCATTGTTAGCATCAACCTTTGAATCTACAAAAAGGGTGACATGATTAGAACGTTTGCGAATTCTGTAGCCGCGACCCTGTGGTGCAGGACGCATACGCTTCATTGTAACACCTTCATCAACGAAGATCTTAGAGATATAAAGTTCACCGTCTTCAGCTTTGCGGTCATTCTTTGTTTCCCAGTTAGCAATAGCTGAGCGCAAAAGTTTTTCAACATTCTGAGCTGCTGCCTTCTTAGAGAACCTTAGTACGCCTAAGGCACGATTTACTTCCATTCCACGAACCATGTCTACAACATAGCGCATTTTACGTGGAGAAGAAGGGCAGTCCTTGAGCTTTGCAAAATACTGGCTTTTGAGGGCTTGTTTACGCTCCTCGGCCTTTATATGTTTTCTTGCTCCCATTATATTTATCTTTTCTAAGGGTTATGACCTGTTACTTTCTATTACCAGAGTGACCACCAAAACGGCGTGTAGGGCTGAACTCTCCAAGCTTGTACCTACCATATTCTCGGTAATGTAAACAGGGATAAATTTATTTCCGTTATGAACTGCAACAGTGTGACCCACAAATTCAGGGGAAATCATTGATGCTCTGGCCCATGTTTTAACAACATTCTTCTTACCACTCTCATTCATAGCGAGAATTTTCTTCTCGAGTGATACGTTGATGTATGGACCTTTTTTTAATGAACGACTCATAATTTACTCTTAATTACTTTGTTTACTTCTTGTTAGCTCTTTCAATAATATACTTGTTTGAAAGCTTCTTAGGTGCACGAGTCTTGAGACCCTTAGCATATAAGCCCTTGCGTGAACGTGGGTGACCACCAGACTGACGTCCTTCACCACCACCCATTGGGTGATCAACAGGGTTCATAACAACACCTCGGTTGTGTGGACGGCGTCCCAACCAGCGTGAACGTCCAGCCTTACCAGACTGTTCAAGTGCGTGATCAGAATTACCAACACTACCGATAGTAGCTTTACAAGCTGAAAGAATCTGACGTGTTTCGCCAGAAGGGAGCTTAATAACACAATAACTGCCTTCACGAGAAGTAAGCTGAGCAAAGTTACCAGCCGAACGAACGAGCAATGCACCCTGTCCTGGACGTAATTCAATATTATGAATTACAGTACCGACAGGAATATTTGCAAGTGGAAGAGTGTTACCAACTTCAGGTGCTGCCTCAGCACCTGACATCAGTTGTGCACCAACCTGCAGTCCGTTAGGAGCAATAATGTAACGTTTTTCACCATCAGCATAGTACAACAAGGCAATACGAGCAGATCTATTTGGATCATACTCGATTGTCCTAACTACAGCTGGAACACCATCTTTCTCACGTTTGAAGTCGATAAAACGAAACTTTCTTTTATGACCTCCACCCATATAGCGAACGGTCATCTTACCAGTGTTGTTTCGCCCACCAGTAGAACGCTTACCGTAAACGAGAGACTTCTCTGGCACGGATGCAGTAATATCCTCGAACGTGCCAATAACCTTGTGTCTTTGTCCCGGTGTAACCGGTTTTAATTTACGTACTGCCATTTTTATTTTAAATATTGCTGTAAAAATCAATTTCCTCGCCTGCCTTAATTGTTACGATCGCTTTCTTGAATGCGTTCTTTTGGCCTTTCACAAGTCCTGCTTTTGTATAGCGTGATTGACGCTTACCAGCGTAGCGAACTGTATTTACATCAAGAACTGTAACATTGTACAGGCTTTCAATTTCCTTCTTAATCTCAAGCTTATTTGCCTCAGGCTTAACGATGAAGCCATATTTTGGCTGTGCAGGCTTAACATAAGAATAAACTGTCTTTTCCTTCTTTAAACCTTCAGGATGACGCTTGTTCTTAACAACATAGCTACGAACTTCAGCTGTTGCATTATGTGTTTTAGCTGACTTCTCGTTTGCTACTCTAATTGTCTTGTCAACAGAAGATTTTTCTGTAACAGTGTTCATCTTTTCAGTGACCACTGGCTTAATGATAAATCCCATAATTCTTACTGTCTCCTACTCTTTACTTGGTTAAGATTTCGTCAATTGTTTTTAAAGAGTTCTCGGTAACAACAAGCACATCAGCATTCAAAATACCATAAGTATTTACCTGAGCTGCAGTTGTAACTTGAGTCTTCTTCAAATTACGAGCTGACAAATATACATTATTTTGAGCTTCTGGCAAAACCAAAAGGACTTTCTTGCTATCAACTTTAAGATTTTTAGCAATATTTATAAATTCTTTTGTCTTTGGAGCATCAAAATTGAAATCTTCAACAACTATAATAGATGATTCTTGAGCCTTATAAGCTAATGCTGATTTACGAGCAAGAACCTTTACTTTTTTGTTGAGTTTGAAGCTATAGTCGCGAGGTGTAGACCAAATACACGACCACCACCAACGAGTACAGGTGAGTTAATATCACCACGACGTGCACCGCCACCACCCTTTTGGCGACCTAATTTACGTGTTGAACCTTTATGTTCACTTCTTTCCTTTGATTTAGCAGTTCCTTGACGTTGATCTGCAAGATATTGCTTTACATCAAGATAAAGTACGTGATCGTTTGGCTCAATTCCGAAGATATTCTCGTTAAGAGTAACCTTACGGCCGGTCTCCTGACCTTTGATATCTAATACGTTAATATCCATTACTTATTAATTATAAGGGTTGAACCATTGCATCCAGCTACACTACCTTTAACAAGTAAGATATTGTGTTCTGGAATTACTTTTAACACTTGAAGGTTTTGAGTTGTGATTCTATCACCACCCATTTGGCCGCCCATTCGCATACCTTTAAATACTTTTGCAGGGTATGAACAAGCACCAATAGATCCTGGTTTACGAGCGCGGTCGTCCTGACCATGAGTTGTTTGACCTACACCACCGAATCCATGACGCTTAACAACGCCTTGGAAACCTTTACCTTTTGATGTGCCAACAACGTCAACAAACTTTGCGTCGTTGAATAATTCAACTGTAATGGTATCACCGAGGTTGTATTCCTCATCAAACTTGAACTCGGCCAAGTGCTTCTTTGGTGTTGTGCCGGCTTTTTTAAAGTGTCCCTGCTGTGGCTTAGAAGTTCTTTTCTCCTTAGCTTCGCCGAAACCTAACTGAACAGCCTTGTAACCATCTTTTTCGATTGTTTTAACTTGGGTTACAACACAAGGACCAGCTTCGATAACAGTGCATGGTACATTCTTACCATCGGCACTGAAAACGGATGTCATTCCGATTTTCTTTCCTAATAATCCTGGCATTTCAATTAATTTTTAAAAATTAAATTCTTTATTTTTCGTAACTTGTAATTACACTTTAATTTCAACTTCAACTCCTGAGGGCAACTCAAGTTTCATCAATGCGTCAACAGTTTTTGGTGTTGAACTATAGATGTCAATAAGACGCTTGAAATCTGAGAGTTGGAATTGCTCACGTGACTTCTTATTAACGAAAGTTGAGCGGTTTACTGTGTAAATACGCTTATGTGTTGGCAATGGAATAGGACCACTAACGATAGCGCCAGTAGCCTTTACAGCCTTCACAATCTTCTCTGCAGACTTATCAACCAACTGGTGGTCATAAGACTTTAGTTTAATACGAATTTTCTGACTCATATTATTTTGAATTTATAAATTTATACTAAACTTAGGTTACACCCTCATAAGAGTCATTCGCTATGAGAGTGTTCCTAAGTAATTTTCTTATTTAAGTAGATCTGCGTTTCCGTTCAACTCTTCAAGGATTTCCTTTGCGAGGCTGTTAGAAACTGGAGAGTGGTGATCGTACTCCATTGATGAAGTCGCGCGACCAGAAGTAATAGTACGCAAAGCTGTTACATAACCGAACATTTCTGACAATGGTACCATAGCTTTTACAACACGTGCACCGCTGCGAGCTTCTTCCATACCTTGAACGAGTCCACGACGCTTATTTAAGTCACCGATAACATCACCCATGTTTCTTCAGGAGTAACAACTTCAACCTTCATGATTGGCTCCATCAATACAGGACCTGCCTGTGGACAAAGCTTCTTGAAAGCTTGATGCGCTACAAGCTCGAATGACAACTGATCAGAGTCTACTGGGTGGAAAGAACCATCAGTCAAAGTAACCTTCAAACCTGTGATTGGGAAACCACCAAGAACACCATTACTTAAGCAATCTTTGAAACCTTTTTCTACAGAAGGAATAAATTCCTTAGGTACGTTACCACCTTTCACAACATTGATGAACTGCAAATCGCCTTCCTTATAATCTTCGTCCTTTGGTTCGATTGTAACGTCTATACAAGCAAACTTACCACGACCACCAGACTGCTTCTTGTATGTCTCGCGACTTTGAGCTGCCTTTGTGATTGCTTCTTTGTAGTTAACCTGTGGTTTACCTTGGTTACATTCTACCTTGAACTCACGCTTCAAACGGTCGATAATAATATCGAGGTGAAGCTCACCCATACCAGAGATAATGGTCTGACCGCTCTGTTCGTCTGTACGTACAGTAAATGTTGGGTCTTCTTCCGCCAACTTCTGCAAACCAGTATCAAGCTAGCTATATCTGCCTGACTCTTAGGTTCAACAGCGATAGAAATTACAGTATCAGGGAATGTCATTGATTCGAGTACAATAGGATGTGCTTCATCACAAAGAGTATCACCTGTACGAATATCTTTGAATCCAACACCTGCACCGATATCGCCTGCATCAATTGATTCCATTGGAATTTCCTTATTAGAGTTCATTTGGAACAAGCGACTGATACGTTCTTTCTTACCAGAACGTGGGTTGTAAACATAAGAACCAGCAACAACCTTACCAGAGTAAACTCGGAAGAATACCAAACGTCCCATAAATGGGTCGGTAGCAATCTTAAATGCGAGAGCTGCAGTAGGTTCATTGATACCTGCCTTACGTTCTTCTTCCTCTTCAGTGTCAGGGTTTATACCCATTGTAACAACTGTATCAAGTGGAGAAGGCAAGAATGCACAAACATAGTCGAGCAATGTCTGAACACCCTTATTCTTATATGATGAACCGCACAACATTGGGCAGCAATCCATTGAGATACAACCCTTACGGATTGCACCCATCAACTTATCTTCTGGTACATCTTGACCTTCAAGATAAAGTTCCATAACTTCATCGTCATAGTTAGCTGCACCTTCAATAAGTTTCGCGCCATTCATTAGCTTCATCTACCAAATCAGCAGGGATGTCCTCGACATCATATTTAGCACCCATTGTTTCATCGTGCCAAAGGATAGCCTTCATTTTAATAAGGTCTACAACACCCTTGAAGTTTCTTCTGCGCCGATTGGAATTTGAATAGCGATAGGGTTAGCACCTAATATATCTCTCATCTGGCGTACTGTTTCAAAGAAGTCAGCACCAGAACGGTCCATTTTATTAACATAACCAACACGTGGCACATTATACTTATCAGCCTGACGCCATACAGTTTCAGACTGTGGCTGAACACCATCAGCAGCTGAATAAGTTGCAACAGCACCATCAAGTACACGGAGTGAACGCTCTACTTCTGCAGTAAAGTCAACGTGTCCCGGAGTATCAATCAAATTAATTTTGTATGACTTACCTTCGTAGTTCCAGTTACAAGTTGTTGCAGCTGAAGTAATGGTAATACCACGCTCCTGCTCTTGTGCCATCCAGTCCATTGTTGCAGCACCATCGTGTACTTCACCAATTTTGTGGGTTTTACCTGTATAGAACAAAATACGTTCTGATGTTGTTGTTTTACCGGCATCAATGTGAGCCATAATACCGATATTGCGTGTCAAATGTAAATCGTGACTTGCCATTTTTCTTTAATATCCTTTTTAGTTATCGTTTAGAATCTGAAGTGAGCAAATGCACGGTTAGCTTCTGCCATGCGGTGCATATCTTCTTTACGCTTGAAAGCACCACCCTGATTGTTGAATGCATCCATGATTTCAGCAGCGAGTTTGTCTGCCATACTCTTACCACCACGCTTGCGAGCAAACGCGATCATATTCTTCATAGAAACACTTTCCTTACGATCTGGGCGAATTTCTGTTGGAACCTGGAATGTTGCACCACCGATACGACGGCTCTTTACTTCCACTTGTGGAGTAATATTATCAAGTGCTTGTTTCCAAACTTCCAATGCAGACTTTTCCTTATCGCTGTTCTTTCGTTTACGATATCAAGAGCTGCATAGAAAATTTCGTATGATGTATTCTTCTTACCATCATACATAAGGTGATTTACAAACTTTGAGACCTTCTGATCGTTAAACTTAGGATCTGGCAAGATCACTCGTTTCTTTGGTTTTGCTTTTCTCATTTTTATTTGAAAATTTAGTAATTCTGCGGAGGCTGTCGTTTTTTCGTTCTTCAACGTTCACTCTTGAACATTTACTCAACCTGTTATAAACAAATCTCCAGCAAAACTTATATTTTTTGTTAATGCCTTCGGCTTACCAACCATCACCGACTGTTAAACCAAAAGACTTTATCCTACAAAGTTTCTTTCCCTTAAATAAGGAAAGAAACCCGAGGGATTTTTACTTCTTAGCTGCCTTTGGACGTTTAGCGCCATATTTTGAACGACGCTGTGTACGACTTGCAACTCCAGCAGTATCAAGTGTACCACGAACAATGTGATAACGTACACCAGGTAAGTCCTTTACACGACCACCACGAACAAGTACGATACTGTGTTCCTGCAAGTTGTGCCCTTCTCCAGGAATATAAGAGTTAACTTTCTTTTTGGTTCGTCAAACGAACACGGGCAACTTTACGCATTGCCGAATTAGGCTTCTTAGGTGTTGTTGTGTAGACACGTACGCAAACTCCACGACGCTGTGGACAGTTATCCAAAGCTGGAGATTTACTTTTTTCTACAATCACCTTTCTACCTTTTTTTACCAATTGTGAAATAGTAGGCATAATTGTACTTTTTTATTTATATTTATTTTGTTTATTATCAATATCTTAGACCTCTAATCGCCCATATAATAATGTATAAATGACGCATAAAGGTATTTCGAGGTGCAAAGGTACAAACTTTCTTGAAAAAACAACTCATTATCATAGAGGTAATAAACAGTGATGTTCTTTATTTAACATTATATAACTATCATAACAACACATTAACTTTTAAAAATTCTCAATCTAACAATAAATTTAGGCTATTTGCTCAAAAAAATAAAAAAATACTTTAGACAAAGATAAGCGGAAATATTTAACAGAATTATACCGCTTTTGATATTATGTCTTTCGTTTGACTGTTAAGTTACATATAGCTTTTAACTATAGATCTACGGCATATCAACAAAAAAAGAACAGAATTAAGAAAGTACACACTCTAAGTATTTGCCTTGTAACAGATTTCCGCCTTTATTCTACAAAAATTTATGGTTATAAATATTTAATTCTTTTGTATATCAACACTATAAAGATTATATATTATTTCAAGCAACCTATTTTTTTAAGTATCTATTTACTTTCCCAATATATTATTAAGACAGCTCAATATGAAGCAAACATCAAAGTTATTAAAAAAAGAAATGAAATACTGCACAGATGAAGGAGTAAATTCTGATAAACTTGAAAGGAGTTATATTCAGCAAAAAATCACTTTTAACATTTATAATTGAATTCAGTATAAAAAATGACTGAAAAGTTGCAGCAGTGGAATCTATTTTTGTAACTTTGTTTATGAATTCCTATCAAATAGAGGGACTTCTTTAAGTGAAAAACATTTCTTTTTAATTGAAAATAGAAAGTATGAATAAAATAAGTATTATTCTGCTTGGCGGACTGCTGTTGTACGTTTGGGTGGGCATATTATGGGCTTTTAAAAGCCTTTGCTTAGACAAGATTAAGAGTGGGGTTTTGAAATATTCATTAGGAATGATGTTTGTTTATGTAATATTGTTCTTGCTTTATGTTGCTGCGGAACAATATTTACCTCTAAAAACTTTTATAGTCAACTGGTATTTTCAACGCGCACCTGGTGGAATCGTCTTGATTTTATTCCCTGCCTTTTATTCTATCTTCCTCATAGGGAAAGGCTACTTTCAAGAAGGAGGTGAGAAAGCTCCATTTAAGTGGAAATTAAAGATGATAGCGTCTGTTTTCCTAAATGCTTTTATAGCACTATTCAGTCTGGTGTTCTTTTCTTTCCTCTTACGGGGCAATAGTTTTGCTGATTTAGTAACAACAACCCAAGAGGCAGCACAAGAAATCAGTTGGGGTTTGATGCTTGCTTTCGTGGCTTTTTGGGGTCTTATCCTGATTATTATTTGGTTCAATCATAAAAAGAGCCTTCAAAAATCTAAGCATAAAAAGAAAAAATAAGGCAGTTAAAACTATCATCAGTTCGGTATAAATCACTATAAAAATACGCAAGAATGAGAATTCCTTTTTATAGAAGTATTTGTTTTCATGAGAATTTTATTATTATTATCTATCAAATTTATAATTACAAAATTATTTTTTTTATTATTATAAATTTTTATTTTTGTAATTATAAATTTTCTGCTCGCTGTATCTAACTCATGTTTAATGATTTACAGGTGCTAAAAATTTTAAAAATATTCACTCCTTGTTACGTAGTCTTTTCAGCTTTATAGGCAACAAGTGATGGACCCAATCTTTTGCTATATTTTCGGATAAAAAAAGAAGTTAGACATATTTACTAACTTCTTATCAACATTAAGAGCACTCTTTTAAAAAATCTTTTTACTTGTATCAGTCCTCTGATTGTAGACATTTATAATTAGTCTTCTTCCCTATCCCAATCAAAGTCATCTTCTTCAAAATCATCTTCCCAAAAGCCCTGTATCACTCTTTCACTATGACTTCCATCTTCTTTAGTTTCAAGCAAAACCCAATTTAAATCATCTTCTGCTGCACGAGGATTGCCTTCTTCAAAAAAGTCGTAAATTCGTGCAATAACACCTTTTGTGTAAATACGCAAAAACTTCTCTGCATCTTCTTTTGAAAAACACTTTTTAAACTTTTCTATTAGATTGTCCCAATCGCCACTTTCATCTAAATCACATGCATAATCACAATTAACTTCTACGTTTCTTGAAATTTTATGTAACTCTTTGAAAACCGTCATTCGAGCAAATTGCGGGATATTCTCAGTTACTTCACTAAAGGCACTGGCAAAATTATTCTTAAAGCCTGCTTGTTCCATTCTCTCAACAAGGTTTATAATTTCTTGTTGATTTTCTTTTTTGAGTTCAGATATTTCACGCAAATAAAAATCTTTAGAAGATTCGTTTAATACTTCGTTTTTCTATTATTGCTTTTTAACTGCTCCAATATTTCCATGACTTTCCTTCTGTCTTATTATATTTATGATTAATATTCACAAAGAATGGTAATTCTAATTTACAAAAAAATAGCCTTTTAATTCAGAAAAAAACAAAGATAATATTTGAAAGTTATTGATGAGTAAATTAGCTCATACATTGGTAAGGTTAATCATTTTTTTAATACTCTTATTAAGCAATGCACCATTCATTAAGGTGCATTGCAAACTTTCAGCAATAAAATAATTACTTATAGATTTCTATAAAGCAATTTCCATTTGTTTTCAAATAAATGTGTGCTTTTACACCTGCTGCTTTATTCTCATAGATAGCACCAGGAGCATTCGATTTTTTCTGCTTTTTAACAAAAGTATATCCGTTAGTTGCAAACCACTGATTAATTTCTTTACGATCTAAATCCTCTACCTTTTTAACCGCTGGACAGCTGAGTGCAATAAATGAGATAACCTTTTCGCTTGCTTCATAGAAATACATACAAGCATTCAAGTTTGAGTAATTTTCATACCCAGGTTTCGTACGGAACTCCGCCTTGCCTTCATCACTTCCTTCTTCATCGTAATAGCGAAGCCCCAAAGCGTTTTCCATTTCGATAAGCTGCTGTTTAGGCAGACTTTCATATTCTTCATTCAACACTTTCACATCAGGAAATCAGTAACGTCTGTAAGGATAACCGTTTTATCTTGTTCATTACCTTGATTTGACTGGGGCTCATTTTCATCAACTTTAAATTCGACAATGGCACGTATCGACTTTAATTCCTTATGCTTTGCGTCGTAAACAATTGCCTTTAACTTCAACTTTCTATTCCAGTAAATACGACAAGGTGCAACATTAGCATTACCATCGGAAATAATATTCGTACCATAATCAGCAAAACCTGCATCAGTCATCATCTTTGTAAACGCGGTATCAATCTTTACAACTGGAATTTCCAACATACCATATATTACATCAGCTGTGTACTTGATGCCTTTAAAGTATTTAGGTGCATCTCCCCAATACACTTCGCCTAACTTCGTGAAGGTATGCTTTTGACGCTGAGCAAATTTCTTTTCAAATTCATCTGCACCTTTTGCATCACCATGTTTTAAGTAAGGTAATTCTCCAAATGCGTAAGCCTTGTCAAAATTGATAGTTTCAACAGGTTTTTCTTCTTCTGTTTTCTTTGAGCTATTATCTTCATCAGTATCACAGGAAGAAGTAATTCCCAACATAGCTAAACAGATCAGTACGTAAAAGAAATTTAAAGTTTTGGCTTTCATAATGTAATTATTAAAGTAATAGGACATAAATTAGTTGTTGACCATATTTATAACTTAACCATTAACTCATACTTCATGTTTAATCTGTATGTAAGAACCACATTTTACTGGTTCATTATCTAAGTTACAAATGCAAATATATGCTATTTATCACAAAAACATTATACATAAAAATTATCGCAATTATCCATATTTAATATGGATAATTGCGATATTAAAAACAATATCGTTTTTTCCTTTATGCGTCGTTTTTTATAGGACCAAAAGGTGTTGCAGTTTTTGGTTGCTCATTAGGCATTTGGATTTTTCCAAACTCTTGTTCATAGCGAAGAATATTTTCTTGTAAAGCTGATAATAGACGTTTTGCATGTTCTGGAGCTATCACTACTCTACTTGCTACTGTTGGTTTCTGTACACCTGGCAACATGCTGATAAAATCGAGTACAAACTCTGAACTTGAGTGTGAGATAATTTGGAAGTTTGTATAAATTCCTTTTGCTACTTCAGGACTCAAGTCTATCTGAAGCTGCTGTCCTTGTTGGTTTTGATTGTTGTCCATGTTTTATATTTCAATTATTTATTTATAGATTGCAGAGTATAAAACAACTCTGAGGTATGCAAAGATAGCATTTTTCAAACAATTCTCCAAGAAACACACTTATTTTATCATACAGTAACAAATGTTGTGATTTTTCATTGTTAAGTCAATTTTATTTGTTACTCTTTTGTATTAATAATCCATCTTTTATTTATGAAGAGAAACCTGAGTTCGGTATAAGAAATTCTTCAAAAAAGTTGTAGGAGTGGAATATTTTTTTCGTATCTTTATAGTTGATAATCAGAGTATTAACGAAAAAATCCACTCCTATGAATAGTACAAATTTAATAGAAATATTCTGTATTCTTGATGAATTCTGCAAGTTTTTTGCTCCTCAACTCAAAAAACGTCTGTTAGACGAGTCTAGTAAGCATCGCTGAAACCGTCCGTGTGTAATGAGCGATAGTGAAATAATGACTATCCTCATCATGTATCATCAGTCTCATTACATAGATCTTAAAACGTTCTATCTTCATGAGATTTGTGAACATCATCGTTCCGAATTTCCCCATACACTATCCTATAACCGATTTGTCGAGCGTCAGCAAAAAGGTAAATATGCTCTTGTTGATATTTCTACAGACATGTGCCCTAGGCAAATGCACAGGCATTTCAATTATAGACTCTACTCCTCTGCGCAGTTGCCACATCAAGCGTATGTACAAGCATAAGACTATGAAAGGCTGGGCTGCCAAGGGCAAGTGTACTATGGGTTGGTTCTATGGATTCAAGCTACATCTTATCATCAATGACAAAGGAGAGATTATACAGTGGATGCTCACACCTGGCAACACTGATGACAGATACCCATTGAAGGACAAACACTTCACAGAAAAGCTCTTTGGCAAGCTGTATGCGGACAAAGGGTACATTTCACAAAGTCTATTTGAGGAGCTATTTATTGATGATATACATCTGATAACAAAGCTACGAAGGAATATGAAAAATTCTATGATGCTATTGCAGGATAGAATTAGACTACGAAAAAGGGCTACTATAGAAACGGTCAATGACGAACTCAAGAATGTATGCCACATAGAGCATACAAGACACAGAAGCATTGACAACTTTGTAGCCAATCTTATTGCAGCAATTATTGCTTATAATCTTATGCCAAAAAAGCCAACTATGAATATTGAAATCATTGACAAAAGCAGGCTAATTGCATAAAGCTTATACCGAACTCAGGTGAAGAGAACGAAACTACCCTTATTTGGAAATTCCACTCTTCCAATGATATCTCCATCTTCAATATTAGAGGTTTTAAATTTATAATCATATCATTTTTTGCGTGGGTAGCAACTAAATAATACCGTCCACCAATACTATTTATTTCTGGCTCAATAGTTACTCATATTAAGTTTGAAAGGAACATATTATTATAATACTAATATCTAATATTAAAAGAACAACACAAAATATTCGGTAAAAACTATTCGATGCACTTTTAAATTCATATTTTAGCAATAGAAAAGAGAATATTAACAAGGTTATGCTTGTCAAGTAATACAATAAATATTGAAGAATTGTTGGACGATAGATTTCAGCATCTCCCTTCTCAACAAACTCTTCAATGTCAAACCATGCACCTTGCATAATGCCCAAAAATGCAAGAATAATAAGAGGACTTACTATTGATAAGATTTTAAACAAAACTCCTTTCAGCTTCTTTGCGCTTTTGATTGAGGGAACTTCTTCTATCATTACATACTTATTTTTTCTTTCTTTGCAAAGATAGTTTTTCTATCTGAAAGAAAAAAATACAAAACAATAAATTAAGGAAAGTTTGAGTAATTAGTCGTCCCTTAAAAACTATATTTCAGCATAAAGCTTGTATTGACAAGCTCTATGCTGATTCTTTTTATAAGGTACAAAAGAACTCTCATAGCTCTTTTGAAGTTATATGCTGCTGCAGCTAATAATACATTGATAGCATCTCCTTTCACACCTTTATAAAAGTTGCGAGATAATCGGTGGTCTGCTTTAAGATGTCCTATTGTTGGTTCTATACCTGCTCGTTTACAAAATAGTTTGTGTTTCTTTCTCTTTTGGTAGTAGCTGTCTTTAGCTTTAGGAGTGTCTGGAATGATAATCTTTGTCTTCCCAGATACTTTATTACCAAACTCATATTGCTTATGCTCCTTACCTTTGCTGACGCAAACTACATCTGGTTCGTGCAGAGAATATACTTTGTTCTTTGACTTCCTATTCTGAGAAAGAACTCTGTAATATAGCTCAAACATCTTCTCATATCCTTTCCTTCTCCCAAGATTACGCTCTAGCTCTCTTACCAACCTTCCTGCTATGGTTCTTAGTTGTCTATCTGCCTTAAGAGCTTTCTTACGATTCTTGGGATGATTACGAAAACGTTGGGAACGGTAAATGCCTTTCAAGGTACGCGTATAACTCTGTCGTAGAGGAAGACAATTGTCATGAACGATCTTCAGAACGTTTTTGATTATCTTTTTATGCAACTTCGCATCTCAAGGATAGGTTATATTTTTCTCCTGCACGGTAGAATCAATGAAAGCCGTATCAAAATGATCTTCGTTATCATGGTCGGTATTAACGCGGATACTTTCTGCTAATATTAATTCCATACCTTCCTCACCGATACGATTTCTGAAGTGAACTAACTCGGAAGCGTCACAGGGTTGTTTGGGCATAAATTCAAGTCCACCACAGAAATATTGGTAGTAAGCATTCTCGCTCCATTGAAAAACAACCATTTCATCTGACACATTACGCAAATGTTTTAAAATTAAAAGACCACACATCAAGCGAATTGGATGAGCCGGGCGACCATTATTGTTGCAATACAAAGGAGAGAAAGCATTTTCAAACTCTCCCAATTAATCTTATTACTAAGTTGGAAAAGGGGATGTTCATGGCTAAGCATATCCTCTAAAGAAGAGAACATAGAGAGCTGTTTAGATGTACGTTTAAGCATAAATATCTGCAAGAATTATAGTATAAAGGTACAAAAACTTGCAGATATAAACAAATAATTTGCAGCATAATATACTATGAGTCAGCGGAATATTAGGCTTTTAAGGGTAGACTAAATAATAAACATATTGTGAAAAGAAAGTTATGAAAAGTTTTTGTCCTTTAAATTAATTTGCATATCTTTGCGAAATAAAACTAAATATTCGTATGTAGAGAGAGTATAACAAACAATATATAGAAATGGAGGTGTAGTTCTGGCTGCTTATGCGCCACATTGCAATGCTGTTGTTTTGTGGAAGGTGTAATGCTAAAACAAATTTTTATGTTTGCCTAAATGCCGTTTATGGTAACAAAAAGAGAATTTTGTGGCACACTAATAAGCGCACGAACACGGTTAAAATAACCACTTACTTTCTGTAATACAACCAACAAAGAAGCTCAATCGCACAAAAACAATATAAACAAAACGTAAAATGAAGAAACTATTAGTATTAGTATGTGCTGCCATAGTAAGTATTTCTGCTTCAGCACAAAAGGGAGATAAGGCAATAGGTGTAAACCTTTCGTATGGTACAAAAGTAAAAAATATAGGCTTAGGAGTAAAAGGTCAGTACTATTTTACCAACCGTTTGCGTGGCGAAGCATCTATAGATTACTTTTTAAAGAAGGACGATGTATCTATGTGGAATATAAATGCAAACCTCCATTACCTGTTTGATGTTGCTCCAAAACTACAAGTTTATCCTGTTGTGGGGGTAGGTTATACAAAGTGGAATGTGCAATTTATACTGTTAGACGGCAAGAAGAAGTCGGCATCAGAAGACAGATTTGCGGTTAATCTTGGGTGTGGTGTACAGCATCAGCTTATCGGTAGGATTAATGTGAATGCAGAATTGAAATATCAAATTATAGATGATTACAACCAATTGGTGCCAAGTGTGGGACTGACATATAGATTATAAAGTTCTTTTATAGAGGTTGTTAAACCGTAGGTTTGCCTCTATTATGATAAGAAAGGTGTGGCTGAAGCATTTGCTTTCCACACCTTTTATAGTTTAAACCTAAAAAACTGTTAGAATAAATATATACTTTGTTTTGTTGCAGGATATGTTATGTTGCGTATAAACAAAGTATAACGAGCTATAATAAACGGCAAACGACGAACAAAAGAGGGGGAGGAGAATATAGTATTAACAAGGTGTGGCGGTTGTTTTTGTGGGTTTATGCGGTAGTGTCTTAAAAAAGTGTGTAAGCCCATATTTTTCTTATCTTTGTATTTGGTAACATTAAAATAAAGAAATAATGGAACTTACACAATTACAAATTTCAGAAATTCTTTCGAATTACACAAGCAGCAGCGAAGGTTTTGTTACCCTTCAGTCTTTAATCATGAATTCTCTTATGAAACATGAACGTGATTTATTTGTCAACGAGAGCGAGCATGAACAATGTAATGGCTTTTGTACTCGTCGTTAGTATAGTCAAGGTTTTGAGTTTTCTCTTCGTATTCCACGCAGTCGCAGCGGTAATTTCTATCCTGTTCTTTTGGCTTAATCTGCAGTGAAGACGAAAAACGTGAAAAGTTCTTCAATCTTCTTTACACCAAAGGTCTTACTACAGAACAGATAGGTGAAATATCAGAAACCATTTATGGACGCACATATAGTAAACAGCAAGTATCTTAATTAAGTACCAGTTGTCGTGAAGACGTTGATAAATGGCTCAAACGATCGCTATCTTCTCATTATTTGGCAGTTTATATCGATGCAACTTTCATTGCCACTCGCAGGGATAAACAAGTTTCCAAAGAGGCTTATTATACTATTTTAGGAGTATTTGACGATGGAAGTCGAGAGGTGTTAAGTGTAGTCAATTATCCTAGTGAGGGGGGGCTATATGCTGGAGGGAAGAGCTTGAAATGTTGAAAGAATGATGAGTCAGTCAAATAGACTTAGTGGTATCTGACGCACTTCAAGGAATAGACAATGCTGTTTGTGCAGCTTTCCCCAGGCATCTCATCAGTTTTGTGTAGCTCACGTCAAGCGACAAATACTAAATTGTGTCTCACATAAAGATAAACCACAGATGGCTGAGGAACTCAATGAGGTATTTACTTTAGAAAACAAAGAGATGGAATCCTTGTCGGGACATAAACAATTTATTACTTTTGTAACCAAATGGGAAAAGAAATACCCAATATTGAAAAAGTATAAAGCCGATCGAAACATCGCTTACTTCACATATATGGACTTTCCTGTGCAAGTGCAAAGGTGCATATATACGACTAACTGGATTGAAAGACTCAATAGAAAATATGAGAACGATAAAAATGAGAACATCAATGCCAACAAGTAAGTCGGTACTTTTCCTACTTGCAAGTGTTGCAATGCAAGAAACAAAAACAACATATGCAAAAAAAAATCATCAATGGAAATTCTGGAAACAAAAGAAAGAAAATGAATAAGAAACAAAGAAAAGAAAGAGAATACTTACACACTTTTTAGGACACTACCAATAGCAGCAGATATAAACCAATGGGAAGTTGGCACTCTTTAATAAGTTTACTACAATAAAAACAAAAATGAGGGTGTGTCAAAATTGATACATCCTCTTTTTTATGCACAAAGCCCCGACTTTCTCAAGCCAGGGCTTTGCTATTTCCTAAAGTTTTTGTACCTTTAGGCATTAAAAAAATCTCATTATGACAAAGATACACTTTCGTTCTTACATACACAAGAAAATGATTCTTTTTCCTCAAAGAATCGATAAGGATATCGCAGAAGACGACCCTGTTCGTCTTTTAGACGCCTTGGTGGATAATCTTATGTTGGATAATGTCTACAAGCTTTATAAGCCCAGTGGTCGCAAGCCTTATCATCCACAAATGATGCTCAAGGTGATTCTTTACGCCTATATGAATAATATCTATTCCTGCCGTCGCATAGAGTCGCTTCTCAAGCGTGACATTCATTTCATCTATCTGGCAGGGATATGAGCAGCCTGACTTTATTACCATCAATCGTTTTCGTAATCGTGTGAAAAAGGAAATCAACAATATCTTTACACAAGTCGTATTAGTACTTGCAGCCAAAGGTTTGATAAGTCTTGACGTTGAATATATTGACGGCACAAAGATAGAATCGAAAAGCCAACAAGTATACCTTCGTTTGGAAGAGAACCGTGGAAAAGAACCGCGCCAAGTTGCAGGGAACAAATACGCACACTCTTGCTTCAGGTTGATGATGTCATAGCGCAGGACAATGCCGCTAAGAGAGAAGGTGTCGAGTTTACTGCAGCTCTGCTCAATGAGATATCCGAGGAATTGAACAAGTCTTTGGAATCAGTCCCTGAGCCTAAGACAAAAAGAAGAGAAGCAGGCTGTTAGAACCAAGAAAAAACAGCTTAAAGAGCTAGAGAAGAAACGTAATAAACTCCAGGAGTATGACTGGCACCTTGAGGTTATGGGAGAGAGAAACTCCTACAGCAAGACCGATCCTGATGCCACGTTTATGCACATGAAGGAGGATGCTATGCGCAACGGACAGACTAAGCCTGGATATAATCTGCAGATAGCAACTGAGAACCAGTTTATCACCGACTTTGCACTCTATGCTAACCGTACCGATACACTCACACTTTCTTCTTTCTTGGAGTCTTTCAAATCACGCTATCATCGTTATGCCAAGACAGTCGTAGCCGATTCAGGGTATGGCTCCGAGGAGAACTATCTGTTCATGGACGTACATAATATGGAAGCCTATGTGAAGTATAACTACTTCCATAAAGAGCAGCGTCCACGTTACACACCTAACCCATTCAGTCCCGCAAGCCTTTATTATAATAAGGAACAGGATTTCTACGTCTGCCCTATGGGACAGCATATGAAGCGTATAGGTATGAAGCGTTCCCCTAACCTCTAACGGATTCGTTACTTACAGCGTACGTTATCAGGCAGAACGCTGTGATGGTTGTCCGTTGAGAGGCTCATGTTTTAAGGCAAGAGGGAACAGAATTATAGAAGTAAACCATCAACTACAGCACTATAAACAAAAGGCACGGGAACTACTGACCTCGGAAGAAGGCATCAAGCATCGAGGACGAAGGTGCATAGAACCTGAAGCTGTTTTTGGACAAACAAAATATAATAAAGCCTATAAGAGGTTTAGGCATTTTGGAAAAGACAAGGTCAATATGGACTTTGCCTTCTTTGCTATTGCCTTTAACATAGGGAAAATGTGTAGAAAAACCAATCTCAAGGAACTAAAAGACATTATGGAGGTACTTTTAGGCACCTTCAGATGCTCTATACAAGTTTATATAGGCTATTTAAAGCCCTATAAATCATTTTATATGAAATTAGCAGCATAGCTGCAGTAAATAACGAATTATGTGGTAGACAAGGTAAAGGAAGAATAAAAAGAGGATGTATCAATTTTGACACACCCTCATTTTAGGTTGTATAGAGATGGTTGATTTAACCCTCTGAGTTTTCTTTATCGGCAAAATCAATAATGCTCTTTTTATTAGCTTCTAAACGAATATGCTCTTCTTTAGAACCTACTATAAGCTTTTGCCATTGACGAAGACCAGTACCTGCTGGTATAAGGTGTCCACAGATTACGTTTTCTTTCATTCCTTCGAGGTCATCATTCTTGCCACGAATAGCAGCTTCATTGAGTACCTTGGTTGTTTCCTGGAACGAAGCAGCTGACATGAAACTCTTTGTACCAAGTGCTGCACGGGTAATACCTTGAAGCATTTGGGTAGCAGTAGCCTGAACTGCATCACGTACTTGAACAAGTTTGAGGTCACGACGTTTAAGATTTGAGTTCTCATCACGTAGCTTACGTACAGAAATAATCTGTCCCTTGTAACAATTCTCTGAATCACCTGGATCAGTAACTACTTTCTTACCCCAAATACGATCATTCTCTTCCGAGAAATCTAGTTTATCAACAAGTTCTTGTTCGAGGAAAGTGGTATCGCCAGACTCTTCAATACGAACTTTACGCATCATTTGTCGAACGATAATTTCAAAGTGCTTATCATTAATCTTCACACCTTGGAGACGGTAAACATCTTGTACCTCGTTAACGATGTACTCTTGTACTGCCGTTGGACCCTTAATAGAAAGAATATCAGCAGGTGTTGTAATACCATCAGAAAGTGGAGTACCAGCACGCACAGCATCATGTTCTTGAACTAGAATTTGCTTTGATAAGCTAACAAGATACTTGCGCTGGTCGCCTGTCTTTGATGTAACAATAATTTCGCGGTTACCACGTTTCACCTTACCCATTGTTACCTCACCATCAATTTCTGATACGACAGCTGGGTTTGAAGGGTTACGAGCTTCGAAAAGTTCAGTTACACGTGGAAGACCACCGGTAATATCACCAGCACCACCTACAGAACGTGGGATCTTAACAAGAGTTGTACCTGTTTTAATTTCTGCACCATCTTGAACAATTTGTTCCAAGTGACCACCTACAGGTAAGTTGTAAGTTCCAAATATATCTTCTGCTGCATATAGTCCATCAGCACCTTTCTTAGCACCTGGACGTACAACATCGACTGTAGGAACACGTGATTTGTCACGCGACTCTGTAATAATACGCTCTGTAAGACCTGTGGCATCGTCGGTTTCAGCCTTATATGTAACACCTTCTACAACATCATGTAGACGGAGAACACCAGCATATTCACTAACAATAACAGCGTTGAATGGGTCCCAACGACAAATGAGATCACCTTTCTTAACCTTGTCGCCACTCTTGAAATAAAGTGCACTACCATAAGGAACCCCCTCGGTCAAGAGAACAATACCTGTATTGATATCGACGAAGCGGATTTCAGCCAAACGGCTTACTACCTTTTGACAATTGCGGTCTTCATCATCAATAAATGGAACTGTACGAAGCTCATCAAACTCTATCTTGCAATCGTTCTTAGCTACAATAGAAGCATTAGCTGCTGCGTTAGAAGCAATACCTCCAGCGTGGAAGGTACGGAGTGTAAGCTGAGTACCTGGTTCACCAATAGCTTGTGCTGCAATGACACCTACTGCTTCTCCCATCTGTACCATACGAGCAGTTGCAAGGTTACGACCATAGCACTTCTTACATACACCTCGCTTGCTTTCACAAGTAAGTACAGAACGAATTTCAACCATTTCAAGTGGTGATTCGTCAATAATCTTCGCCTTTGCTTCTGTTATCTCTTCGCCTGCAGCAACAATGAGTTCTCCTGTTGAAGGATTGATGACATCATGCACAGATACACGACCAAGAATACGCTCATAAAGAGAAGCTATAACTTCATCTCCATTCTTCAATGCACGACACTCAAGACCACGGAGAGATCCACAATCTTCTTCGTTGATGATAACATCGTGTGAAACGTCTACCAAACGACGAGTAAGGTATCCTGCATCGGCAGTCTTCATAGCCGTATCGGCAAGACCCTTACGAGCACCATGTGAAGAAATAAAGTATTCGAGCACTGACATACCTTCCTTAAAGTTAGAAAGGATAGGATTTTCAATAATCTGGGCACCTTCAGCACCTGCCTTTTGAGGCTTAGCCATCAAACCACGCATACCTGCAAGCTGTGCAATCTGGTCAGCAGAACCACGGGCACCAGAATCAAGCATCATATAAACGGCATTGAAACCTTGGTCGTCTTCAATCATGTGCTTCATCACGCTTGCTTTCAAGTTATTGTTTACGTGTGTCCACGCATCAATTACCTGATTGTAACGCTCTTTATCAGTAATGAAACCCATTTCATAGTTAGCCTTTACTTGATCTACTTCAGCCTGCCCCTTACCTACGATATCTACTTTTTCTTCAGGCACAATAATATCGCCCAAGTTAAATGAAAGACCTGCGGTATAAGCCATTCGATAACCTAAGTTTTTGATACCATCAAGGAAAGCACAAGCACGTGCCATACCTACACATTTAATAACATCAGCAATAAGACCGCGTAGTGATTTCTTAGATATAATACCATTAAAGAAGCCTACCTCGGTTGGAATAATCTGATTGACGATTACACGACCAACAGAAGTTTCAACCATACGTTTCTGAAGTTTCCATCAACAAGGTCATCTACAATGACCTTCACTTGTGCATGAAGATCGCAACGTCCTTCATTGTGTGCAATGATAGCTTCTTCTGCTCCATAGAAACACAAACCTTCACCTTTAGCACCTGGACGAATTTTAGTTATATAATAGAGACCCAATACCATGTCTTGAGAAGGAACGGTGATAGGTGCACCATTAGCCGGATTTAAGATATTATGGCTTTGTAACATCAACACCTGTGCTTCAAGGATAGCCTCATTGCTTAATGGGAGATGCACAGCCATTTGGTCACCATCGAAATCGGCATTAAACGCAGTACAGGCCAATGGGTGGAGCTGAATTGCTTTACCTTCAATGAGTTTAGGTTGGAAAGCTTGTATACCCAAACGGTGAAGTGTAGGAGCACGGTTAAGGAGCACTGGATGTCCCTTCATTACATTCTCCAATATATCCCAAATAACGGGTTCGCGACGATCTACAATTTTTTTGGCACTCTTTACAGTCTTTACTATACCACGCTCAATAAGCTTACGAATAATGAATGGTTTGTAAAGTTCTGCTGCCATAAGTTTAGGAAGACCACATTCTCCCATCTTTAATTCTGGACCAACTACGATAACAGAACGTGCTGAATAGTCTACACGCTTACCAAGAAGGTTTTGACGGAAACGGCCTTGTTTCCTTTCAATGAGTCTGACAATGACTTTAAAGGACGATTGCTTTCACTCTTAACAGCTGATGACTTACGACTATTATCAAACAATGAGTCTACCGCCTCTTGCAACATACGCTTCTCGTTACGAAGAATAACATCCGGAGCCTTTATTTCAATCAATCGCTTCAGACGATTATTACGTATGATCACACGACGATAAAGGTCATTCAAGTCAGAAGTTGCGAAACGACCACCATCAAGTGGAACCAATGGTCGAAGCTCTGGAGGAGTAACTGGAACAATTTTCATTATCATCCATTCTGGACGATTAATACCTTCCGACTGACGGAAAGCTTCAACAACCTGTAAACGTTTTAAAGCTTCTGTCTTACGTTGCTGACTTGAATCAGTTGTTGCACGATCGCGAAGTTCACCAGCCAAACGATCAAGATCTATATCAGTAAGTAGGTCATAGATAGCTTCTGCACCCATCTTTGCTATAAACTTCTTTGGATCAGAATTCTCCAACTTTTCGTTTCCTTCTGGTAAACGATTATCAAGAATATCTAAGTATTCATCTTCAGAGAGAAGATCAAACTTGTGAGAACCAGTTAAGTCTTCGCCAGTATCAGGATGTTTCATACCTTCCACAACACCAGGTTGCACAACAATATATTTCTCATAATATACAACACTGTCAAGCTTCTTTGTTGGAAGACCCAACAAGTAACCAATCTTGTTTGGAAGACTGCGGAAATACCAAATATGTGCTACTGGAACAACAAGTTCAATATGTCCTGCTCGTTCACGACGCACTTTCTTCTCTGTTACTTCAACACCACAACGATCACAAACAATTCCTTTGTAACGAATACGCTTATACTTTCCACAAGCACATTCATAATCTTTTGTAGGACCGAAGATGCGTTCACAGAACAAGCCGTCGCGTTCGGGCTTATAAGTACGATAGTTTATTGTTTCGGGTTTTGTTACTTCTCCGAATGAATTTTCAAGAATTTCCTCTGGAGAAGCAAGTCCAATAGTGAGCTTGTTAAAATTACTCTTAACTTTATTATCTTTTTTAAAAGCCATGTTTCTTTAATTTTGGGGTGTGCAAATTAATCAAGATTGATGCTTAATCCAAGACCGCGAAGCTCGTGAAGCAACACGTTCAATGATTCAGGAATGCCTGGTGTTGGCATTGGTTCTCCTTTAACAATAGATTCGTATGCTTTAGAACGTCCAACAACATCGTCAGACTTAATTGTCAAAATCTCTTGGAGTACGTGTGAAGCACCAAATGCTTCAATAGCCCAAACTTCCATTTCTCCAAATCGCTGTCCACCAAATTGTGCCTTACCACCTAGTGGTTGTTGTGTAATAAGTGAGTATGGACCAATACTACGTGCGTGCATCTTATCTTCAACCATATGACCTAACTTCAAGAAGTAGGTTATTCCTACTGTTGCTGGTTGGTCGAAACGTTCCCCAGTCTCACCATCATAAATATAAGTAGAACACATTGGAGGCAAGCCTGCCTTGTCAGTCCACTCATTTAAATCGTCAAGTTTAGCACCATCAAAAATTGGAGTAGCAAACTTCACTCCCAACTTCTGCCCTGCAGCACCAAGGATAGCTTCAAAAATCTGACCAAGGTTCATACGAGAAGGCACACCCATAGGGTTCAATACCAAATCTACTGGACGACCATCTTCGAGGAATGGCATATCTTCTGCACGAACAACCTTAGAAACTATACCCTTATTACCATGACGACCAGCAAGCTTATCACCTACCTGAATCTTACGTTTCTTAGCAATGTATACTTTTGCCATCTGTAAAACACCTGATGGTAATTCATCACCAATAGTAATTGCAAATTTCTTACGCTTAAGTTCAGCATCCATTTGCTTATACTTACGAATGTAGTTCATGATAAGCTTTGAATCATAAGGTTGGTGTGTTCATCATCTGTCCAACCATTTGACTGAATTCCTTCATAGTCAAGATTCTTCAAAGCAGCCATAGTGAATTTTGTTCCCTTGGTAATAATCTCTGCATTTGAATAATCTTTAATACCTTGCGATACTTTATCTTCAGTTAATTCAAGAAGTTTATCAACTAACAAGTCCTTTAGATCATTGATTTTTGCTTCTTGCTCTTCATCAAGACGTATTAATGTAGCTTTATCATGACGCTTGCTTTCGCGTGTCTTGATAGCACGTGCAAACAATTTCTTGTCAATAACAACTCCACTCAAAGACGGGTTGGCCTTCAAAGATGAGTCTTTAACATCACCCGCCTTGTCACCGAAGATGGCACGGAGTAACTTTTCTTCAGGTGATGGGTCGCTTTCTCCCTTTGGAGAAATCTTACCAATCATTATATCGCCGGGCTCAACGCGTGCACCAATACGGATGATACCATTTTCATCGAGATCCTTCGTTGCTTCTTCGCTAACATTAGGAATATCGGCTGTAAACTCTTCAACACCACGTTTTGTTTCGCGAACCTCAAGAGAATACTCGTCTACATGCACAGATGTAAGTACATCTTCACGAACCATTCGCTCTGAAATAACAACAGCATCTTCGTAGTTGTAGCCCTTCCAAGGCATATAAGCTACAAGAAGGTTGCGTCCAAGTGCTAATTCACCGTTCTCGGTTGCATAACCTTCGGTAAGTATATCACCTTTCTTAACACGCTGTCCCTTATTGCAAATAGGACGAAGGTCTACCACCATATTTTGATTGGTGCGACGGAACTTAGAAATATGATACTCCTTTAAAGCTGGCTCAAAACTTACAAACTCTTCATCATCTGTACGATCGTAAAGAATACGGATTGTTGTTGCATCTACATACTCTATAACGCCATCACCTTCTGCTGTTACCATCGTTCGTGAATCATCACAAACTTGCTTTTCTAAACCTGTTCCTACAATAGGAGCATCGTTATGAAGCAAAGGAACGGCTTGACGCATCATGTTACAACCCATCAAAGCACGGTGACCATCATCGTGTTCTAAGAACGGAATTAAACCAGCTGAAACTGATGCTATCTGTTGAGGAGCAACGTCCATTAAAGTTACTTGACTTGGTTCCACAACAGGATAATCTGCATCTTGACGACACTTCACATAGTCTCGAATGAATGTTCCATCAGAATTCAATGGCGCATTACCCTGTCCTACAGGAAGGTCTTCTTCCTCTTCAGCAGTCATATAAACAACGTGCTCGTTATCTAAATCTACCCTTGAATCTGTAACCTTCCTATATGGCGTAACTATAAAAACCAAGGTCGTTAATTTTTGCATAAAGACACAAGGAAGAAATCAAACCAATGTTTGGACCTTCAGGTGATTCAATTGGGCATAAACGTCCATAGTGTGTATAATGAACATCACGGACTTCAAAACCAGCACGTTCACGAGAAAGACCACCAGGACCTAATGCTGAAAGACGACGTTTATGAGTAACTTCTGCCAGTGGATTTGTTTGATCCATAAATTGGCTTAATGGATTGGTGCCAAAGAATGAATTAATAACGCTGGAAATTGTCTTTGCATTAATCAAATCAGTTGGTTGGAATACTTCATTATCACGTACATTCATACGTTCTCGAATTGTACGGCTCATACGAGCCAAACCTATTGAGAACTGATTAGCTAGTTGTTCTCCGACTGTTCGAACACGACGATTTGATAAGTGGTCAATATCATCAACAGTTGCATTTGAATTTACGAGGTTAATCAAATACTTGATAATTTCGATAATATCATCTTTAGTTAAGACACGAACATCCATATCGGTCTCTAGTCCTAACTTTCTATTGATTCTGTATCTACCTACTTCACCAAGATCATAGCGCTTATCAGAGAAGAATAAGTTTTGGAATACTTCTCTTGCACTAGCATCATCAGCAGCATCTGCATTTCGCAACTGACGATAAATATAATTTACAGCCTCAATTTCGGAATGGCTAGGATCTTTTGCTAGAGTATTGAAAATAATAGAGTATTTGTTTGCAATATCTTCGTCTTTATGCAAAAGCACTGAAGATACGCCACTTTCAAGAATAATATCAAGATTATCATCAGTGATTTCTGTTTCGCGCTCTACAACTACTTCATTACGTTCAATAGATACAACTTCTCCAGTGTCTTCATCAACAAAATCCTCGTTCCAACTCTTCATAACATTACCAGCCAACTTACGTCCTAAGGCAGCCTTCATGTTCTTTTTATTAACCTTAATTTCTTCACACAGATTAAAAATTTGAAGTATATCTTTATCACTTTCAAATCCTATGGCACGCAGCATTGTTGTAACAGGCAACTTTTTCTTACGATCGATATAAGCATACATTACATTATTAATGTCTGTCGCAAACTCAATCCAAGAGCCTTTGAATGGTATGATACGTGCACTATAAAGTACGGTCCCATTCGCATGGACTCCTTGACCAAAGAAAACACCCGGAGAACGATGTAATTGAGATACAACAACTCGCTCGGCACCATTTATGACAAATGTACCATTACTTGTCATATAAGGAATTGTGCCAAGGAAAACATCTTGTATAAATGTGCCAAAATCCTCATGATCAGGATCAGTACAATAGAGTTTCATTTTTGCTTTCAATGGTACGCTATAAGTTAACCCACGTTCCAAACATTCTGAAATAGAATATCGAGGCGGATCAATATAATAATCAAGGAACTCAAGTACAAAATTATTACGTGTATCAGTAATTGGGAAGTTTTCTACAAACACCTTATATAGACCATCACTCTTGCGTTCCTCAGGCGGAGTGTCAAGTTGTAAAAAATCGCGAAACGACTTTAATTGTAAATCTAAAAAGTCAGGATAAGGATACGGACTTTGTACACTGGCGAAGTTTACTCTGGGTTTATTTTCTGTTGCCATAAATATCATTTATAATGTTCGTGGTAATACCACAATACAAGCGTAAAGTGTCAAAAGACACAAAAAGGTTAGGATTCACCTACTTAGTAAATCCTAACCATTTTATAAAAAGTGATTTTATGCTATAATAAAAGCATGAACCACATATGAGAGTCTTATTTCAACTCTACTTTAGCACCTTCAGCTTCAATGAGCTTCTTCAAGTTTTCTGCCTCAGCTTTAGCTACTCCTTCCTTGATAGTAGAGGGTGCCCCATCTACAAGATCTTTAGCATCCTTCAAACCAAGACCACAAGCTTCTTTAACGGCCTTAACAACCTTAAGCTTGTTGTCACCAGCTTCTGTGAGCACAACATCAAACTCTGTCTTTTCTTCAGCAGTAGGAGCTGCACCAACAGCAGCTGGACCAGCAACTGCTACAGCTGCAGCAGCAGGCTCAATTCCATACTCGTCCTTGAGGACAGTTGCTAACTCATTTACTTCCTTAACAGTAAGATTTACTAATTCTTCTGCAATAGCTTTAATATCTGCCATTTTATTCTAAATATTTTAATTATTTTCTGTTATTAATGTAATTTTTGACTTGTTATGTACTATTCAGGACGCTCTCCTAAAGTCTTAAGCACACCATGTATTATGTTTGCGCCAGATTGAAGAGCTGAAACAACATTTTTTGCTGGAGATTGAAGCAATGCAACAACGTCTGCAATAAGTTCATTCTTGCTCTTAAGAGCAACAAGTTCTTCTAGTTTATCAGCACCAACGAACATTGACTCCTCAGCATATGCTGCCTTCAAAGCAGGTACACCTTCTTTGGTATATTCTTTAAGGAGCTTTGCAGGAACATTAGCTACTTGTGTAAACATAATAGCGGTATTTCCTTTCAAAGAACCATAGAGAGGTTCATAATCTAAATCTGAAGCCTCAAAAGCTTTATGGAGGAGATTGTTTTTTACAACAACCATTTTAATCTCACTTTTGAAGCACTTACGACGTAGAGAACTTGTAGCCTCAGCATTCAACCCAGTTACATCTACAAGGTAGAAATGAGGATATTCCCTAAGTTTCTCACCAAGTTCAGTGATAATCGTATCTTTAACTTCTTTTTTCATTTTACAAAACTTTTAGAGTTACTCAGCTGATTTAGGATCAATCTTGATACCCTTACTCATTGTGCTTGAAATAAAGATACTCTTAATATATGTACCTTTAGCAGCAGCTGGCTTCAATTTGACAACTGTGGAAATAAATTCTTTAGCATTACCAAATAATTGTTCAGCAGACATACTGATTTTCCCAATTGAAGTATGGATAATACCAGCTTTATCAACTTTAAAGTCAATCTTTCCAGACTTTACATCCTTAACTGCTTTCGCAACATCCATAGTCACAGTACCACTCTTTGGGTTTGGCATCAAGCCACGAGGACCGAGCACTCTACCTAAGGGACCAACCTTACCCATGCAAGATGGCATTGTAATGATTACATCAATATCTGTCCATCCACCATTGATCTTCTGAATATATTCATCAAGACCAACGTAATCAGCACCAGCTTCCTTAGCTGCAGCTTCCTGATCAGGGGTACAGAGACACAGCACACGTGTCTGTTTACCAGTTCCATTAGGTAAAGTAACGACGCCTCGAACCATTTGATTTGCCTTACGTGGGTCTACTCCCAAACGTATATCAACATCAACAGATGCGTCAAACTTTGTTGTAGTAATTTCCTTAACAAGTTTTGACGCTTCAGTCAAAGTGTATGCCTTCCCTAGTTCAACCTTCTCAGCTACTGATTTCTGATTTTTTGTCAGTTTACTCATTTTTACTTTTGAAGTTTAATATTATTTACCAGGGAAGTCCCCTTTTACAGTGATTCCCATACTACGCGCAGTACCAGCGATAAGTTTCATTGCACTCTCAATTGTAAAGCAATTGAGGTCAGGCATCTTATCTTCTGCTATCGCTCTAACCTGTTCCCAAGTTACTGATGCAACTTTCTTACGGTTGGGCTCGCCTGAACCGCCTTTTACCTTGGCAGCCTCTAGCAACTGAATAGCAGCCGGAGGTGTCTTGATAACAAAGCTGAAAGACTTATCGTTGTAGTATGTAATAACAACTGGAAGAACTTTACCAGCCTTATCCTGGGTGCGGGCGTTGAATTCCTTGCAAAAACCCATTATGTTAATTCCCTTAGAACCTAATGCAGGTCCTACAGGGGGAGAAGGATTCGCAGCGCCACCTTTAATCTGTAATTTGATTAATCCAGCAACTTCTTTAGCCATTTCTTTGTTAATATTTAAAATTTATATATATAAAAGAAGAATACTCGTAACAATTTATTCTTCTTTCGATACTTGCATAAAACCCAACTCCAAAGGATTTTGTCGTCCAAATATCATAACCATAACTTTCAGTTTGTGTTTCTCGGTATTGACGTCTTCAATAATACCATGGAAACCACTGAATGGACCATCAGTAACTTTAACGGATTCTCCAACAGTATATGGTATATCTGACACTTCTTCAAGTACAGAATCCTCAACATTTCCAAGTAGTCGGTTCACTTCTACCTGACGAACAGGCGTTGGCTCAGCCATTCCACCTAGAAATCCTAAAACATTAGGCATAAAACGGAGTATTGAAGCTATCTCCGAATTCATATTGGCCTGGACAAGCACATAACCAGGAAGACTTAACTTCTCGGTAACAACTCGCTTACCATTACGCAAAGAAGCATGACTTTCAGTAGGCAGTAAAACCTCGAAAACACTCCCTGCTAACTTCAAGTTTTGTCGTAACTCAGCATCAATATATTCTTTACCTTTGCTTCTTTACCACTAATTGCTCGAAGTACATACCATTTCTTTTCTGTTTCAGCCATTCTTCCTAATGATTTAGCCAGGATATACTAATCCCATCACATGCTGTGATATGAAATCAAAAACAAACACAACGAGAGCAATGACTAGGGAAGCAGATAATACTATCATCGCACTATGTGTAAGTTCGGCACGTGTTGGCCATGTTGTCTTATGCGCAAGTTCGTTATAACAATCCTTGCAGTATTCTAAGATTTTCTTAAACATATAATCTTCTTTTAGCACGGGTTGAAGGGCTCGAACCCTCGACACCTGGTTTTGGAGACCAGTGCTCTACCAACTGAGCTAAACCCGTAAGGATAGATTCCCGTCGTAACGGGAATCTATTTAATATGGTATATCGAATTAATCTTCGTAAACCTCTGTAATCTGACCAGAACCTACTGTACGACCTCCTTCACGTATAGCAAAACGGAGACCAGCGTTCAAAGCAACAGCGTAGATAAGTTCAACCTTAATTTCCACGTTATCACCAGGCATTACCATTTCAATTCCTTCTGGTAATGTGATTTCACCTGTACAGTCCATTGTACGGAGGTAGAATTGTGGACGATACTTATTACCAAATGGAGTATGACGACCACCTTCTTCTTTCTTCAAGATATAAACTGAAGCCTTGAATTTCTTGTAAGGCTTAATCTGACCTGGATGGCAAAGTACCATACCACGCTTAATTTCAGCCTTATCAATTCCACGAAGAAGCAAACCTACGTTATCACCAGCCTGACCTTCATCAAGAAGCTTACGGAACATTTCCACACCAGTAACAGTAGATTTCTTATCTTCGCCAAGACCGAGCAATTCAACTTCATCGCCTACATGGATAACACCAGTTTCGATACGACCTGTAGCAACGGTACCACGACCAGTGATTGAGAATACGTCTTCGATAGGCATCAAGAATGGCTTATCAGTTGCACGAGGAGGTTCTTGAATCCACTCATCTACAGTATCCATGAGTTCCATAACCTTATCAGTCCACTTTTCAACACCATTCAAAGCACCAAGCGCAGAACCACGAATGATTGGAGTATCTTCCTCATATTCGTATTGTGTAAGGATTTCGCCGAGCTCCATTTCTACAAGTTCAAGCATTTCCTCATCATCAACCATATCACACTTGTTCAAGAATACAACCAAGCGAGGTACGTTTACCTGACGAGCGAGCAATACGTGCTCACGTGTTTGAGGCATAGGACCATCTGTCGCAGCACAAACCAAGATTGCACCATCCATCTGAGCAGCACCAGTAACCATGTTCTTTACATAGTCGGCGTGACCCGGACAGTCTACGTGTGCATAGTGACGCTTTGCAGTTTCGTACTCAATGTGTGAAGAGTTGATGGTAATACCACGTTCCTTTCTTCAGGAGCGTTGTCAATCTGATCAAAAGACTTAGCTTCCTCACCGCCAAAGCCCTTATCGTGAAGGGTTTTAGAAATGGCAGCTGTCAATGTAGTCTTACCGTGGTCTACGTGACCAATTGTACCAATGTTTACGTGCGGCTTGGTACGCTGAAATGTCTCTTTAGCCATAGCTTATTGTTTAATTTATAAATGAATAATCTTTGTTTTTCTTTCTTATCTGTAATAGAAGAGAAAAGTAGAGCTGTAACTGAGAGTTGAACTCAGGACCTCTTCCTTACCAAGGAAGTGCTCTACCACTGAGCTATTACAGCAAGAGTGAGCGGAAAACGGGGCTCAAACCCGCGACCCCCAGCTTGGAAGGCTAGTGCTCTATCAACTGAGCTATTTCCGCATTTCTCCGTTTAGTCTCTGTTCAAAATGAAAGTCGACTAATACGGCAAGTATCTCTCTACTTGTGTGGGTAGTGATGGATTCGAACCACCGAAGCTAGAAGCAGCAGATTTACAGTCTGCCCCATTTGGCCACTCTGGAAACTACCCTATTATCTTTAAGTAGAGCCTCTTGTCGGATTCGAACCAACGACCCCGAGATTACAAATCACGTGCTCTGGCCAACTGAGCTAAAGAGGCGGATTGCAGCCGCTTGGCTACTCATTATTTACAATTAGTCGTAAAACGGCTGCAAAGATACTGCTTTATTTTTTATCCTCCAAGAAATAGAGGTTTTTTTTTATTATTTTCTTTGTTTTTCCTTTGCTTTGGTGAGTTGGACCTTCATAGCATCTAAGCATAAATCTACTCCTTCCTCGAAGGTATCGCAAGTTTTTTCTGCGAATAGTTTATTTCCTGGTATTGAAACCGTCAAACTTGTAGTTTTATTCATTGCTGCAGCAGGCTTCTCAACCTTCAATTGCACCTCAACTTTCTGAATATCTTCGTAAGTTTTTTCAAGTTTTTCGACTTTCTTATTGATGAAAGCCTCTAATTTTTCGGTAGTGTCAAAATGAATTGCTTGAATCTTAATATCCATAATTACCTCCTTTTATTTTAAGGTTATGCCCTTGGGTGGGCTTCTTTATATGTCTCCTTCAACTGCTCAAAGGTTACATGCGTGTATATTTCTGTCGTTGCAATATTCTTGTGACCGAGCAGTTTTTTCACGCTTCCCAATCCAGCTTTATTGTTTAGCATTGCTGTCGCAAACGTATGCCGTAGCACATGTGGTGATTTCTTCTTCAATGTTGAGACTTTTGCAAGGTTAGCCTTTACCATTGTTCTTACCAAAGTATCGGTAACACGCTCTCCTTTCTCGGTTACGAACAGGGCTTCGCACGCTCCTATTTCGGAATTACGCCTATGCAAATAAGCCTTCAGCGTTGTTTCGAGTTCTTCACCATATGGGATAACGCGCTGTTTATTGCGCTTTCCCGTTACTTTTAACTCACGAGTAATAAAGTTTATATCCTTTATATCTAACCCAATGAGTTCGGAAACTCTGATGCCTGTAGAATAAAATGCTATTATTATTGTACGCGCGAGTACATCTTTATAAGTATTCGTCCACATCCTCCGGTCAAGTAACCTATCCATTTCAGCTTCTTTTAAAAACTGAGGCAAGGCTTTTTTTCTTTTAGGTCCTTGGATGTTGTAAGTTGGATCGGTATCTACGAGTCCTCTTTTCAGCGCATAACGATAATAAGAACGAAGGGCGCTCAATCTTCGGTTAACCGAAGCAGAAGCATTCCCTTTATCCATCATTTGTTCTATCCAGTCTCGAATAATGTCAGAATCGACACTTTCCCAAGATAGGCTAGCTTCCAACTTTTTGTAGAACAGTTCAAATTGTTCTAAATCTGCCCTGTAATTGTCTATTGTTTTTTGCGAATAGTTCCGCTCAAAACGCAAGTACTTCAAAAAGTTCTCTATGCTCAACACGTTGCAAATGCTTAACTCTTGGCAACGAAATTACGGATTTTTCCTTGAACTACCAAATTTTTACGCAAGAATTTTACTCTTCTGCGTCGCGAAGATGCTGTACATAAACGGCACGTTCCATCTTCAAACGCTTCTTAACAGAAGGCTTGTCAAACTGCTGGCGAGAACGAAGTTCTTTTACTACGCCTGTTTTTTCAAACTTTCTCTTAAACTTTTTGAGCGCTCTTTCAATGTTCTCACCGTCCTTAACTGGTACAATAATCATGCTTTTTTTAGTTTTTTTATTTATTAATATGTTAAACGTTTGCCAAGCGGCACTACGCCACTTTAAACGGGTGCAAAATTACGGCTTATTTTCCTATCTACCAAATAATTGCCTATTTTTTCTATGTTTTTGACACTTGAAAAGTACTAAAACATAGTTTCCACGACTTTTTCCTTACCTTCTTATGACTTACCATTTAATTCTCTTCTTCGCAAGTAAGTCTACTAAATCACGCACAAGCACATCGTATTTGTACCATTTATTTTCGCCTAAACGTACGGCGACAACATTATATTTAGGATAAATGAAGATATTTTGACCGAAAAGCCCTTCAGCAGAAATAGCTTTGCTGTTGGTAAAATTATACCAACCTAAAGAGTATTTATCTTTGTCTTCTTTCATTGCAGGCACGTACATCTGCGCTATCCAAGCAGAATCGACAATCTGTTTTCCATTCCAATTGCCTTGATTCAGCACCAATCTGCCTATCTTTGCCAAGTCGCGCACATTGGTATTTATGCCTCCATAGCTCTTCGCATTGCGGTGTTTCTTACTATCGAGTGTTACAGTTGCCTGTGTTTCCATACCCAGTGGTTTCCAAAGCCTTTCACTGAGATAAGTCGCATACTTCACTCCCGTCGCCCGTTCCAACACATAGCTCAATATAGCAGTAGTCATACTGTTATACTCATATTTTGTTCCCGGCTCATCTTTAAACTTCAATTTCTTTATCTGTTTAACGGAATTGTGCCCAAAATACAGCAATGCCATTGAGCAAAATGGATTAGAATAGTTTTCACTATACTTTAGACCAGCCTGCATATTTAGCAAATGGCGTATCGTCAGCCGCTGAAAATGCTCGTCAGCATTGCGCAATTCCGGAACATAATCGGTAACATAGTCGTCTATGCTCCGTATTTTCCCCTCCTTTACGGCAATTCCACACATCAGCGCAGTTATTGATTTAGACACAGAAAAGATATTAGAATGACCCAATTTCTTCAGCCAACCATTGTAATGTTCGTACTTTATCGTGTCGTTCTGAATGATGATAAATGCCGATGCTCCACCGTCCAAACAGGTATATTCAGCAAAAGTCTTATCCTTTACAGGCTTCTTGTAATTAGCAAACGTAAGTTTCAAAGTATCCAACACACGCTGATACGATGGCAATTCGGCAAAACAAAAACATTATTGGCATCGTGGGCAATGGTATCGTGGGTAAACAGCCGACCATCACGAATACTAGGTGCGTGGTTCACCAATGCACGCATCTCACGAAAGACAATACACGAGTTCAGCATCGTCATCAATACAAAACAGAACACAAACGTAAAATATCTCTTCATAAACTTGTTTTTAGTTCATCTCGTTACATAAATACGAATACAAAGGTAGAGAAATATAATTTATCAACAAAAATTCTATAATCCATTTTAACCCCTATCTAAATGTTAATAATATTCAAACACAATACTATTTTGTTAAAAATAGAGCGTGAAACAATGACAAGAATGCGAGTTTTACGAACTAAAAGAAGATCATTCGCAAATAAGCGCAAGGTTTATGTGCAAGTTCAAACTTTTTATTATAAGATATTTACGCTCTATTTATAGTATAAATGTGCAATAAAGCACAGAGGTTTTACTCACAGAACGAACAATAAAAACAACCTATAGAACCAAGATAACGCTACAAAAGTAGTTGTTTTGCATCGCAAAAGAGGCTCTTTTGCAAGACAAAAGCATAGGTTTTACATTTCAAAAGCGGTTGTTTTAAAAAACAAGAACGTTTTTTTTGTAAAACAACAGCATTTTTATTGTTTCACGATTCTATTTCAACGATCTCGCTTAAGTTTCTGCATTAAACATTTATATACAATTTTTAATAATTCAAGATATAAAATATGAGGTCTATATACCCTAACAAATACAAGTCAATACATAAAACATGTGGTAACCAAAACTTTAAGATGCTTATTTTTTTGCAGTTCTGTTATTTTTCTTAACTTTGTGGCACGTGTCGTTAAACAGTTCACACAACCTTAAAAAAAATAGACGTTTCATGACACATTGTGCGGACAAGGACCATAAGAAAACAAGAGTTGTCCGACATCTAAATACTGCAAAATCGAAACAAAAACAACAAAATTATGGAGAACAAAATACAGCAACGCTTGCAGAAATTGCGCAAGCTAATGAAGAAGAACAATCTTTCGGCATTTATTTTTCCAAGCACCGACCCGCATCAAGGAGAATATATACCCGACCATTGGAAAGGTCGTGAGTGGATTTCGGGCTTCAATGGGTCTGCAGGAACAGCAGTAGTAACCTTAAAGAGTGCTGCTCTTTGGACAGACTCGCGCTATTTCATTGCTGCAGAAGAACAACTGAAGGGAACCGACTTCGTTCTAATGAAAGAGCGTATAGAGGGTACTCCGTCGGTTTCGGAATGGTTAGCGAATGAGTTTAAAGGCTGCGAAGACGTTAATATAGGCATTGATGGGTGGCTTTGCTCGGAAATTTATGCTACCGAACTTATTTGGGACTTACGTGAAAAAGGCGACTTCTATGTTCATACCGACTTTGATCCATTGGAAGAGATATGGAATGATCGTCCTTCCATACCGAAAAACAAGGTAGAAATACAGCCTTTACAATATGCTGGAGAGGCAACTGCATCGAAATTAGCACGCATTCGTAAAGCATTAGCAGAACAACAAGCCGATGGTCTCTTGGTTTCTGCACTCGATGAAGTAGCTTGGGTGTTGAATTTAAGAGGCAGTGATGTGCACTGTAACCCTGTTTTCGTTTCTTATCTCCTTATTGATGCAACGAAGGCTACCCTATTTATCGATCACGATAAGCTGACAACAGAAGTTCAAACCTATCTTGAAAAAGAACAGATAAGAACAAAAGACTATCGCGAACTCACATTGGCATTACAGGAATATGATGGTAATGCATTGCTTGTTAACAGCAGCGAAATGACTCACAAGGTATATAACAGCTTCAAAAGTAGCCGCGCTGTAGTTGGAACATCGCCCATTCCTGCAATGAAAGCTATAAAGAACGACACCGAAATAGAAGGCTTCAAACATGCCATGTTGCGAGATGGCATAGCAATGGTGAAGTTCTTAAAGTGGCTTAAGCCCGCTGTTGAAGCAGGAGGACAAACCGAAATATCGCTCGAAAGAAACTAACATCGCTCCGTGAAGAGCAAGATTTATTCAGAGGCATATCGTTCGACACCATTGTTGGATATGAGGCACATGGCGCTATTGTGCATTACGAAGCTACACCAGATACAGATATACCTGTAGAACCACGTGGATTGGTACTCATTGATAGCGGTGCGCAATACCAAGATGGTACAACCGACATTACACGCACCATTGCATTGGGCGACATTACCGAAGAACAGCGTCGCATTTATACCCTTGTTCTGAAGGGACACATACAGCTTGACCTTTGCAAATTCCCTGATGGAGCATGCGGTTCTCAGATTGATGCCTTTGCACGGCAGACTATGTGGCGCGAAGGATATAACTTTATGCACGGCACTGGGCATGGTGTTGGAAGTTATTTGAACGTGCATGAAGGGCCGCATCAGATACGTATGGAATGGAGACCTGCCCCATTGCATGCTGGAATGACCGTTACCGACGAACCAGGCATTTACCTTATAGGCAAATTTGGAGTACGAATAGAGAATACCTTATATATTAAGCCTTACAAGAAAACAGACTTTGGCACCTTCCTACAGTTCGAATCACTCACGCTCGCACCTATTGACACAACACCAATCGATTTTGACTTGCTCACCGATGAAGAGGTGAAGTGGCTCAATAACTACCACGCAAGAGTGTACGAAGCACTCTCTCCTCACCTAAACGAGGGAGAAAGAGAATGGCTTGCTGCTAATACAGCTGCTGTAAATCGCTAATTTACAACTAAAAATGTAATTAACAAACAATACCAACATAATGAAAAAGATTCTTACTGCGGCGCTTTTGGGACTTTCGCTCAATAGCTTTGCTGACAACGCACCATTGTGGTTACGCTTCAGTGCTATTTCTCCTGACGGACAAACTATTGCCTTTTCGTATAAAGGCGATATCTTTTCGGTTCCTGTAAATGGTGGAATTGCAAAGCAACTGACCACTAATCCGTCTTACGATGCCTATCCTGTATGGAGTCCTGATGGGCAAAAAATAGCCTTTGCATCTACTCGTGAAGGTAGCATGGATATCTATTTGATGGACAAAAATGGCGGCGTACCGAAACGACTTACTACCAGTAGTAACAACGAAACGCCTATGGCGTTCAGCGATAACAGCCATGTGCTGTTTACTTCAGCCATTATGCCAACCTCAAAGTCTATCTTCTTTGCTTCGGGAATATTCCCACAGACTTACGAAGTAGGCACCGATGCAAGTCGTCCGCGCCTCTATTCGCCCATAACTATGTGTGATGCGAGCGTCAAAAGCAATGGCGACATACTTTATCATGACGTTAAAGGCTATGAAGACAACTTCCGTAAGCACCACCGTTCGCCTGTTACGCGCGACATTTGGCTTTATAGTAAAGGCAATTATACTAAGCTTACCGACTTCAACGGCGAGGACCGAACACCTGTTTGGGCCGGGAACAGCAATACATATTACTACTTAAGCGAAGAAGATGGAACGTTCAATGTGTACAAACGCAACATCGATGGTAGTGGAAACGCAACTAACATTTCACAAAAAGAACCCTGTTCGCTTCCTTACAGTAGCAAACAACGGTACATTGTGTTATGGATATGATGGCGAAATCTACACGCTAAAAGACGGAGAACAACCAAAGAAAGTGAATATCAACGTTGTTACCGACCAGATAGATAAAGACCTTATGCGCCAAGTGCGGACATCTGGAGCAACCGAAATAAAACTTTCACCTAAAGGGAAGGAGATTGCTTTCGTGTTACATGGCGACGTTTACGTTACTTCGTTAGACTACCAAACAACTAAACAGGTAACAAATACAGCAGAACAAGAGCGAAATATTGACTTCGCACCAGACGGACGAGGCATCGTTTATGGCTCTGAACGCAACGGAATCTGGCAGATTTACGAAACAAAAATAAAGAATAAAGCTGAAAAAAACTTCACTTATGCAACTGAGTTGGTGGAAGAACGCCTTACAAACACGAACCAAACGTCGCAGATGCCGCAGTATAGCCCCGACGGAAAGAAGGTTGCTTTCTTTGAAAACCGTGCTTCGCTGAAGATAATAGACCTCAAGTCGAAAGCTGTTACAACAGCTACCGACGGAAAAGACCTTTACTCTTACAGCGACGGAGATATATGGTTCTCGTGGAGTCCTGATAGTCGTTGGCTCTTAGCTCCGTACATGGGCAATGCAGGATGGAACAATACGGACATCTCACTCATAGATGCTACGGGCAAGAAGGCACCTTTCAACCTTACACAAAGCGGCTACAACGATGGCGGCGGCAAATGGGTGTTGAAGGGGAAAGCCATGTTATTCTTTAGCGATCGTGCTGGATACCGTAGTCATGGTAGCTGGGGCGCAGAGTCAGATGCTTACTTAATGTTCTTCGATCTTGATGCTTACGACCGTTTCCGCATGTCGAAAGAAGAACGAGAATTGCTCGACGAGGCTGAAAAAGAGCAGAAAAAAGATGATAAAGACGCTAAGGATAAGAGCGAAAAGAAAGATAAAAAGGACGACAAAAATAAGAAGAAAGACGATAAAAGCAAGAAAGACGAAGAGAAGAAGAATGAGGAAATCAAGCCTCTTCAATTCGATTTGGAAAACTGCCGTGATCGTATCGTGCGCCTAACAGTAAACTCTTCTCAACTGGGAGATGCTGTTTTAAACCCTGAAGGAGACGTGTTGTACTACCAAGCAGCCTTTGAAGGAGGATACGACCTTTGGAAACATGACTTAAAAGAGGGAAAAACACAAATCGTAATGAAGGAAGTGGGCAGCGGTTCGTTAGAGGCTGACAAGGACTTTAAGAACCTTTACCTCTGTGTTCGTAACGGAATCAAGAAGGTAGATCTTACTAAACAGTCAAGCGAAAACATTGCTTTGAAGCTCGTTTCGACTATAAGCCTTACCAAGAACGCGAATATATCTTCAACCACGTATGGCAACAAGTGAAGGATAAGTTCTATGTGGAGGACATTCATGGTGTAGATTGGGAAGGTTACCGCAAGATTTACCAACGCTTCTTACCTTATATAAATAATGAGTATGACTTCCGCGATATGCTCGGAGAACTGCTTGGCGAACTGAATGCATCGCATACGGGTGCACGTTACCAAGGCGAAAGCCCTTCACTTACAACTGCTACACTCGGTCTTTTCTTTGATAATGCATATGATGGTGATGGTCTGAAGGTGGAAGAAGTGATTAAGCGTGGTCCATTTGCCGTACGCAAGACTGATGTTACAGCAGGTTGCATCATCGAAAAGATTGACGGCGAGCCTATCCTTAAAGGTAAAGACTACAACTATATGCTTGATGGTAAGGCTGGAAAGCGTGTCATCGTATCTGTTTACAACCCAACAACGAAGAAGCGTTTCGACGTTATGGTAAAGGCAATCAGTAAAGGTCAGCAAGACGAATTGCTTTACAAGCGTTGGGTAGACCGCAATCGTGCTTTCGTAGACAGCATCTCTGGCGGACGCATAGCTTACGTTCACGTTAAAGGAATGAATAGTCCAAGCTTCCGTACAGTATATAGCGAACTGTTAAGCGCTGAAATCGTGTGAAAGATGCAGTGATTGTAGACGAGCGCCACAATGGTGGCGGTTGGTTGCACGACGACCTTTGCACACTGCTCAGCGGCAAAGAGTATCAGAAATTCATACCTCACGGCAAGCATATCGGTAACGACCCGTTCAATAAATGGAACAAACCATCGTGCGTTTTGATTTGCGAAGACGACTATAGCAATGGTATGGGCTTCCCTCAAATCTATAAATATCTCGGCATTGGTAAACTTATTGGTGCGCCAATTGCAGGAACTATGACTGCCGTTTGGTGGGAAACGCTTATCAATGGTATGATTTTCGGCATCCCACAAGTAGGTTGTCAGGATATGAATGGCCGATTTGCAGAAAACTTGCAGCTCAATCCAGACATCGAGGTGTATAATACACCAGCCGATTACATTAACGGTTACGACCGACAATTGGAGAGAGCGGTACGCGAAATGATGAAAAATAAGTAATCGCTCACAAACTTCTATCGTAATACTTAAAGTCTGATGGTCGGTAAATCTACTTCTTTGAAAAATGCAATTAGCTGACTATACAACTTACAACAGCGGATAGAACAATAAAATAGAATGGGCAAACACTAAGTTTGAACACTTATTTTATAATTTCATCAATAATAAAAGGTTTTGGCAAAGTTGCTAAAACCTTTTATTGTTTTATGTTTGTCGGTCTCCAATCCTTTTACAATTGGGCAATATCTGGGTAAGAAATAATTTTTCTTTTCTTACCGGAAATAGTACTGAAAAGGTAATTCCATTTAATAAAAATAACTCTTTTGTAAAACTAACAATTAAACTTTGACTTACAACTATTACTATATTCCAACATCAAACCCATTATTATAGCATCGTTTACGTACGTTTCTAAGCTATTTTAACAAGTAGAGCAAGACTTAACAAAATGGCTTATTTCGTAAGAAACATATAGATTTCTATTCTTGTGATACTGGGGTAAAATGCCTTTAAAAGCACTCTCTTTTGTAAAGAAAAGACATATTGAAAACCAATATCAATGCTTTGACGTTGTAAAACCCATTGTTTTGCATCGCAAAAGGGCCTGTTTTAGCATGCAAAAGAGCCTGTTTTACAACGCAAAACAACATGTTTTACAACACATTAAAAATCAAATAGTTACATAATATATACACGCATGTAAAATATTTACACTTTTGCTCCTCTCATTTTTATTATAAAACGAAATGTTATCATTCCTCTTTCGTAGTCTTTTCGCCTTTTGTTCGTACAGATGTAGCCTAATATTTTAAAGAAAAAATAGCCAATAACATGACTAAATGGGTAAATAAATCATACAGAATTTTGAGTCTCCAAAAGAGCCTTAATAGCTATATGAAACTGCTTTTACTATGTGTTAATTATTGTATACAACTGATTAATACTTGCTTTTATTTGTTATTTTATGGTAAAATTGTAAACTTTCCTACATAAAAATATGCTTATATTTATCAAAAAATAATAACTTTACCCTCTAACGCTATAATCCTAACCTTATCTAAAGACAACTTACAATGAGAAAAAAGTTATTTATTGCATTAGCAATACTATTTGGTATTAACAATCTTTGCAGTGCACAACCGTTTAAAACAGGCGTTCAAGACAACAGAATCCCTATATACGATGTGCCAGATGGAGAAGCAAAGGTCAGCGGTTACCTGCGCTACGACATGAAATACCGCACCAATGGTCTAACCTCCTTTAGGACGGACAATCCCAACAACTACACCTTAATAAAAGATTATGGTACTATAATGGGGAAAACACCAGTCTTTACAGCAGGTACATACGTTGGAAACAAATACATTGCCTATGAAACAACACTCTACACAAACGTACTTATGCCGCATGGAATAAGCATTATTGACCCAACAACAGGTGAATATGAAAGTAAAACAACTATTCCGGCAAACACTCCAATACTTATTTTAGATGAAATGACATACGACCCAAAGACTGAGAAAATCTTTGGAATACACTACGACACAGACAAATTCACCACTGACTTATACGAAATCAACAGCACAACCTACGCTTTGGTTAAGGTTGCAAGCATTAAAAAGCCTTTCTTTACGCTCTCTGCTGATAACGGTTTCCTCTATGCTGTAACAACAGAAAGGGACCTTACGAAGTCTTTCCTCGTACGAATAGACCAGAGTTCCATAGATGCTGGAAAACAAACCTGCAAGGTAGAGATGGTAAGCCCATCTACAGGCATCGGTATAAACATAGGTAACTATAGCCAATCTATGGAGTTTGACAAAACTACACACCGTCTATGGTGGGTTGCTCAAACGGCTGACGACAAGGCATATATGGTAGAACTAAATCCAGAAACAGGAACTTCAATTAGTAAAAAGCTTATAAATGACGGATTGCAACTACTTTCAATGGCAATTCCATACCAGTATGTGGCAGACGAAGCCCCATCGTATGTTAAAGCACTTACCATACAAGCTGGAGAAAAAGGAGCCAATAACGCAACCTTGTCTTGGACTACTCCAATGCTCAATTACCGCAATAAAACCTTAACAACTATCGATGGAATAAAGATTTATCGTAACAACGAACTTGTTAAAACCATAGCCACAACTGGTAAAGGGGAAATATGACGTGGAAAGACGCAGAAGTTTCTGAAGGTTACTATATATATAAGGTGGTTCCTTACAACCAGAACGGAGATGGAATTTACAAAGAAACAGCTACGTTTATTGGTGAAGATGTACCAGGAGCACCGCTAAATGTAAAACTTGTAGCAACTGGTACAGAAGGTACCATCACATGGAATGAACCTACAACAGGTGCGCACGATGGGTATTTTGATAACTCTACCCTCACCTACGATGTTGTTCGCTTGCCTGATAGCGCAAAGGTTGCAACAAGAACTGCTGCCCGTTCTGTAAAAGATAACGTATCAAGCCATGCTGGCTATAGTTATATTGTTACTGCTTACAACAAAAAAGGCAAAGGACTTTCTGCTACTTCCAACACCGTTGCTTATGGTTCAACAGAGTCTATACCTTTCATTTCTAGTCTTGAAACAAAGTCTGAATTTGACAGATGGACTATAATCGACCACAATCAAGACCGAATGACGTGGAATTTCAACGAAAATACTTCAAGCACACTATACGATCGAAGCGAGAAGAGTGCCGATGACTGGTTGGTTTCTCCACAATTAGTATTTGCAAAAAACAAGAAATACCAACTCCGTTACACCTATTCTTCAGCAAACTGGATAGACCCTACAACTCATAAACCAGTGATGGAGAAGATGAAAGTGTACTATGGTACGCAGGCAACTCCTGAGAAATTAACAACGTTAATTAAGGATTTAGGAGAGTTCCATACCGCTTCAGAAAATTATTACTACGGCAAAGATGTGTTCACTCCTTCTGAAACAACAGGACATATTGCCTTCCACGCATGTTCAGACGCTCTGAAAGGCAAGATTTTCTTAAAGGATATTTCGCTTCGTGAGTATAGCGATAAGGACTTAAGTGTTAAGGAAATAAAGGGTTCTGTTACGGCTAACTGCAACATAGAACAACCTTTCATCGTTACTGTAGGCAACGAAGGATCAGCAACTGTAGGTAATTATACTGTTGAATTGTTCAATACCGACAATCAAGAAGTACTTGGAACAGCTACAGGAACAAGCGTTGCGCCTGACACAACAACCACAATTATAGTGATTTGGACTCCAAACAGCAAAGGCGATGTAAATGTTTCTGCACGTGTAGTACTGGCTGGTGATACTTATCCAGCCGATAACGTTTCAGCAACTCCATTGAAAGTGAAAGTTGATGCAGCCGATGCAGAAAAATGGATTACACTGAACGGAATAGAAAACTATGGCTGGGTAATGCCTTTCTATCTCACGAAAGCATACGCTCAGTCGCAATGTTTATACCTTGAAAACGAAATCCGCAAAAAGAATATAGACATCGTAGCAGTACAATTTAAATATAATGGTAAGAACAAATTGTCTTATACATTCCCTGCTAAGATTTCGATAAAAACCACAAATCGTAATAATACGAAAGCTCCAGATTCAGGATATCTTGGTTTCTTCGACCAAACTGATTGGACAAATGTATATGACGGTAAGATTACAATAGAAGGAGTAGGCGACAACAAGGAAATTAAAATTGTATTCGACAAACCTTTCAAGTATACACAAGGAAACCTTCTCTTCAAGTTTGAAGCATTTCCTGGAGATGATGTCATAGCTGATTCGGAACACCCAGAATGGCTTTGATATGCCTAAAGGCGACGCTCGCTCAGCAAGATACGATGGTCAGACTGAAGATATAAAAGAAGACGACATCCTTATTTCCGAGTATATTCCATTCTTGATGGTAGAATACAAGGAAAAAAATTCATCAGGCATCTTCACAATAGGTAACGATGCTTTCAAAATTATACAGAATAACAACATACTATGCACTTCTACAGTGTGCGAACGCTTAGAGATAGCAAACATTTCAGGCGTTACTGTCATCTCAGCTAAGAACACTGACAAGCTCAACTTGGACATAGTACCATCTGGTATCTACTTGTTGAAGGCTGTAAAGAATGGCGTTACGCACACAATGAAGTTTCTTAAGAAATAAATATTACTATTAAACATATTCCATTTTCACTTTAAATCATTTTAAACATGAAACATTTTATTTATTCTTCAGGCGTTCTGCTGGCAAGCTTGGTGGCTATTCCAAGCTTTGGACAGACGACTGCGAACTCTTTCCCAAAGCTGGGAGAAAAAACATCATCGCCTATTATGATGGCCCCACCCTATCAAATACCACAGGCAATTGATGACAAAGCAAAAGGTATTACCATGTATGCTGGCCAGTTGGTAAGCCAAAACAAGAAGCGTGGTTGGATTAAATTCCGTACTGGAAAAGCTTCAGAATATGTAACACTAAAGAACTTTACATCAGATGAAGACCAGCACCAAGCTCATGGTCCATATTGTTCTGCATTCGATGGCAAAGACTGCTACACTATTTTTGCCAATCTTATACCTATGGAGTGCAGCCTTTGTATTTTGCAAAGTTAAACGTTGCTACTGGAGATACCACTACTATCTACAAGTTTAATGAAACTGAAAAGAATAGATGGTACATTGGTTATGATGTCTACGCTATGAGTTATAATCATGCTACAGACGAAATTTTCGGTCTTGGCAAAGATTATGAAACACAAATTATTGATGGAGAAGAAAAAATTGTAAACGCTTACTCTGTACTTTATACCATCAATAAGGAAACTGGTGAATTCTCTGAAGTTAAGAAATTAGATCGTGTCTATTACAATTTCACTTTTGATTATGATGGCAACTGCTATATGTTACGTCCAAAAGCTAAAAGTGAAACAGACGAATCAATCGTAGGTACTGAACTCGTTAAGTTTAATGGTGACTTCAATCAGATCTCTGCAATAGAATGTAAGAGCAAATGGGGCGAGACTTATATCCAAAAATACTTTGGTACTATGAGCTTTGACTTTACCACAGGAGACCTTTGGTGGATACCTGTAGGAGACTATGGAGCAACAACTCTCTATACCATTGACACCGCAACTGGTATTTACGATGGCAAATCATGGTTCAATGTTGGAAACTCATTTGTTGGTCTTACTATTCCATATATGACTGCTGACGCACGTACTGCAGCTGCACAAGTATCAGGTATTGATGCAAGAGCTGACGTAAATGGTGCAATGGCTGATACCATTAAGTGGGTAAACCCAACAAAGGCATGGAACAATAATGACCTTACAGAACTCAAAGAGGTGTTGGTTTATCGTAAAGCAAAATGTAAATACAACAGAACTTACACCAACAGCAACTCTTCTTTCTGCAACCAACGCAGACCTCATTGCCACAATCGATGCTACAAATATGATGGGTAAACCTATGTCATATGTAGACACACACCCATATTCTGGCATAAATACTTATTATGTTGTTGCTTCACGTGTGTCTGGCGAAAAGGGTGTGCCTGATAGCATACGTTGTTACATGGGTATCGATGTTCCAGGAGCCGTTCAAAACATACAAATTAAGAAGAAAGGCACAGGTATTGATTTGTCTTGGGAAGCTCCTACAAAGGGCTTGAATAATGGTTATATCAAAGCATCAGAACTTACTTATACTTTAACACGTATGCCAGACAATGTTGTGGTAGCAAAAGATATAACTACAACAACATACGAAGACAAGACTTTGGGCGAACAACAAAAATACTCTTACAAGATAATGGCTAAGAGTAATGCTGGAAATGGAGAAGTTGCAGAATCTGAAGGCATTATGGCTGGTAGTGCTTTAGCAACTCCTATTGACCTCAAGTTTGGAACTCAAGACGATGCAAATCGTTGGTATTGTCCAAACACTCAATCAATCTTCTTCTACTATTGTGGTGGATACGATGAAGATTCTAAGTGTTTGATTGGATATAGCAACTACAAAGAAGCTGAAGGATTTGTAACTTCACCTCCTCTCAAGCTTGAAGCTGGTAAGACTTATCGTATTACAACCGACTTCTATGCACACCAAAAGGAGACTCCTTTCGACTTAAAGCTAACAATGGGCACTAATGGTGAAGACCTCTCAGGCGCAACTGTTATCAGAGAAGAGAAAGATTACTCTTATAAGAATATGTATACTCGCGAGAAATTCGAGGATATGTTTACTGCACCAACAGACGGAACATATTACTTTGGAATGTCTATCGCTACACATAGTCAATACAATAACTTCAGATTGTTTGGTATCAACGTAGATTATGTTGCAGAAAATGACTTGAAGGCATTCTCTATTAACGGCATTCAAGAAGCTGTTGTTGGTTATGACAACAAGTGTACTGTTAAAGTTCGTAACGTAGGTTCTAAGTCACAAAGCAAGTATAGCATCAAGATATATTGCAATGATGAAGGTAACAAGACTCTTGTTGGCGAAACTACTAACGTTCCTACATTAGAGGCTGGTAAGATTGCTGAAGTTCCTGTAACATTCAATCCAACAAAAGATGGTATGTTCGATTTCTACGCTATCGTAGGACTTGATGGAGACCAAGAGCACAGAAATGATACAACATCTGTTGTTCGCATCAAGGTTAATCCTGCTGGTACCACTCCTTGGACAAATATCGTAACAAGCGGTAAGGACGAAGGAGAAGATACTCACGGACCTTGTATGAACAGCGATATGTACGAGAAAACACAATCAGTTTACCTGCATCTGAAATTAATGCTGACAAGAATGGCAATATCACACGTTTAGGTTACATCTACAATGCTAATAGTAACTTGACAGATAGAACTGATCCATTCAAGGTTAAGATTTATCTTGCACATACCGACAAAGAAAGTTTCAGTTCTCGTTCACAATGGTTGAAAGATGACGAACTTACTCTTGTTTACGATGGTGAATATACTCTTGAACCAGGACAAAACAACATTTTGGCATTCGACCTTCAGACTCCTTTCAAGTACGATAAGACAAAGAACCTCATCGTAGTATTCGACAAAGAAGGTGCAGTTCCATCTAATCTTATGTTCTGTGCAGTATATAAAGTATTCAACGCTAACTCTTCTAATGTTTACAGAATGTTGGAATATGCAGAAGCTGCTCCATTCGATATGTCTAAGTCACATGCTTACAACTCGGCTCCAATCCTATATCTTGGTTTCGACGTCGCAAACAATATCAGCAATACACACGTAGCAGGCAAAACATTCTTCTACGATGTTAATAGTGGTATAATGACATTCGGAAAGGATATCAAGACAGCCAACATCTATTCTGTAGATGGTAAACTTGTCAAGACGATCAATGTTACTGGCAAGGAACAAACAAGACTCAACTTGTCTGCCGGACTTTACATTGTACGTACGATTGACAAGAATGGTGTCGCTACAAGTATGAAATTTAATGTTAAATAGAACAATGAACTCTTTCAGAAAATATATATTTCTGTTATCGCTTGCAAGTCTCCCCTTTACGGGGGGAGGCTTGTTTGCTCAAACAGCAAACGAAAGTCTGTTTAAATTAGGACCACTTTCTTCAAACCAGAGCCTTAAAGCACCATCTTCTAACGAAAAAATGCGCATAGGCTATAGCACACCTGAAGTAAGCAGAGGCCTTATTGCACAGATAACAGGTTCACATACGTATCATGCAGCGGTTTACTTCCCTGCAGAATTACTAAACAAGTATGTTGGCGACAAAATCGAATCTATCGAATTTGCCATTGCACCTAAACGTGGACATATGGTTGAATACTTCATTTGTTCAGACTTAAAGAACATGAAGGAAACCACATTAGCTCAAGGAGCTACTACCAACTATAAAGAAGGTTGGAATAAAATGAGCTTCAATAAGCCTGTAACCATCAAAAAAAATATGAATCTCTACATCGGTTACATACTTTATTTGAATGATGGTGAAGATTACGACTGCCTCTTATTCGACCAAAGCCGTTATGCTGTAACAGGTAGAAACTGGTATGGTTATGATATGAACTGGTTTAACAATACAGCTGGTATAGATAAAAATATTTGTATCCGTGCCGTTGTATCAGGTAATACTGTTCCAAACAACGATATCTCGTTAATGAGACTAACATCTGAAGATGGAGGCGAATATGTTGAACAAAACAAACCTAAGTCATACATTGCTTATATTCAGAACAACGGAATCACTCCAATAAATTCTCTTACACTTACAGTATCTGCAAAAGGACTCCAAAGCAAAGAGGTTGTACTTGATGGTTTCGATGTTCCTAACAATACTCCTCAACAAGTTAGATTAGATAATATTTCTATTCCAGCAGAAGGAAACTTCACAGCGACATTTACAGTTACAAAAGTTAATGGAGTTACCGATCCTGACATAGCAGACAACTCAGCAGAACGTAAAGGTTACTCTATTAAAGAAGGAACTGGTCCTGTAGATCGCACAGTTCTTTTTGAGGAATTTACTTCTGAAGGTTACAACGAGTGTGCTATAGCAGACGAAGTATACACTGATATTTTAGGAACACGCGATGATGTTATTCGTGTAAAACACCACTTAGATTATAAGCAACAAAAGGACCAATTCAAATTGATGCAGATAAAGAATACGAGCAACTATATGGCAATTCTAAAACCTTCGTTCCAGCGATCGCCGTTGACCGTATTATTGTAAGTGGTCTTGAAGATCCTGGTCCAGCTTATTTCATTGCAGACGGCGAATCAGTATCTCAACTAACTGATTTAGCAAAAGGTGTATATTCTTTCGTAACTTTGAAGGCTGAGCCAAAAGTTAATGGCAAACAAATCGATGTAAAGATAAGTGGTCATGCAGGAACAAACGAAATGCCGCTACAAACTGATTTACGCCTAACAACTTGGCTTGTAGAAGATAATATTAAGAGCACACAGCAACAAGGCAAAGATACTTATGTGCAGAATGGTGTAATAAGAGCTGTACTCAGTGGTAACGCATGGGGCGATGCTTTAGATATTTCAAAGTATGACTTCGAAAAGACCTACTCAGTTCAGATAAAGCCAGAATGGAATGTAAACAATATGCGTATCGTTTCTTGTGTTAACAACTATAATGAGGATGCTGCAAAACGCACCATTTATAACTCTACACAAGCATTCTGCTCTAATACATCAGGAATAACCTCACATACTTCTGATGATAACAGCAAGGCTTTCTCTATTCTTAATGGCAAACTATACATGTCTCAAGGTTACCATCTTGTAGGAATCTACGATGTATCTGGCAGAAAAGTTAGCACAAGCCAATTAGGAGATGGTCTATACATTGTGAAAGCAAGCAATGGTAAGAATGTTATTACACAGAAAATTTGTATAACTAATTAACATTATGTGTATGAAAAAAATAGCTTTTTTATTCTCGTTATTACTTTGTCTTTGCTCTTTTGAGGCAAAAGCAGAAATAGGTAGCTGTTTCTGGGGATATTGTAACAATAAGGTTACAGGCGAATTTGGTTCAATGAAAAAAGCCAAAGGTGCCATTTTTGTTCCTGCTGAAGTTGCAGAACTCTACAAAGGCAAGACCATATCTACTATCAAAATAGGATTGGCAGCAATGGCGAATGATGTTAAGGTTTTCATCACAAAAGATCTTAATGGCGAAAGTAGTAGCGTCAAAACAGCAGGAAAGTTATTCAATGGCTGGAACAATGTAAAGCTAAGCTCTCCTTATACGATAGATGGAGATGGTTTCTATATCGGCTATAGCTATGAAGGCGACAACTATTCAATGGGACATGCAGACATGTATTCACCAAATGGTTGCTGGGCTGACTTAGGAGATGGTTGGAAAAACTATGCTACTAACAATGCACTTGCGCTTACTATTCAAGCACAAATAACAGGGGAAGATATGCCTAAGGATTTATGGCTCTTTACAAAACGCAACGTTATTGTGCAAAAGAACAAGCCTTGTAAGTTAGAATTTGGTGTAATAAACTTAAGTCCACGCATTGCAAGAATCTTAAAAAGTAGGTTATTCCGTAGACGATGCTGAAGAGCAAACAATGGAATTCAAAAACCACAATGGGCTCTAACGTAGAGAAAAATTTTTCTCTATTGATTATCCTGGATTCAGCAAAGACGGCTTACATACAATAAAGTTCAGACTTATTAGTGTTGATGGCGAGGCTGATGCATACGCTGGCAACAATAACGACTTTACAAATATAAAGGTTAAAGGTAGCGTTCCAAAGCAACGTTTTGTTGTAGAAGAAGGTACAGGAACATGGTGTGGTTGGTGTCCAAGAGGTATTGTAGCTTTCCGACACATGGCTGAGAAATATCCAGAAACCTTTATTGGTATTGCTGTTCATAAGAGCGATGGGTTGGAAACAAAGTCTTATAGCAATCTTACATTTAGAGGATATCCTGGTTGTTATGTCAATCGTAATTTGAAGAACTCAACTTCACCAGAAGCAGCAACTTTGGAAGTAATGCACAACAAGTATGTTACTAAGAATCCTCACGTAGGAATTGAAGTCCAAGCAGACTTTACTGATGACAGCAAGAAGAAAATAAACGCAAAGGCGCTCTCTTCATTCTTTGCTGCTGAACAAAATTTGGAGTATAAGATTTCCTTTGTTCTTATTGAGAATGGTATAAAGGGCTATAAACAAGCTAACTATTATACTGGCGGTAAGAATGGAAAGATGGGAGGTTTTGAAAATCTTCCTGGTTCAGTTGCTATCGATATGGACCACGTAGCACGTATGAACTACAGCTATGAAGGAATAAAAGGAAGTATTCCTACCAGTGTAGAAGCAGACGAAACTATAGAGTATGCAGCACAACTTGAAGTTCCTGGTAATGTTCAAAATGCCGATAATCTGTATCTTGTTGCCTTATTACTTAATAGTAAAGGCGAGATAGAGAATGCTGCAGAAACTAAGGTTATGCCAAATCCAACAATGTCTATTACTGACAATAGAAATCTTTTGGTACCTGAATTTAGCTTCGCTAATGGAACCCTCAATGTAAATGGTTTCGCAGGAAAAGTATTCATCTACAACGTCTATGGTGTTGAAGTACCTAACCGCGATATTCCAAGTGGCATTTACATTATCAAATGTGTAGATGGTAACAATTCTTTTGTAAAGAAGATGGTATTAAAGTAAAACGAGAAACTTCTTCTGAAGTTTGCTCTTAATAGCACTATACTTTAAGCGGGTATGCCAAAAAATATGGCATACCCGCTTTCTATTTTCTATATATTTAAAACTAAGTTCTTGGCCTATATGACAAAAATGTGCTTAAAATTCTTGTAACTATCTAATAATCATTATCTTTGTTCTATTTATATTTTTTTATGGCAAAAAAATCTGCTTTTTATTGTGGGGCAAAAATCGACTATAAAACGTGGTCATCTTAATGGTAGTCAACGCTGGTATTGTAAGTGCTGTAAGAGGAGCTTTGTTGGACATAAGCGCCTTACCACTACCATCGTCAACCATCGTTATTCCAAAGGTAATCTAACAGTCAAAGATCTATCAGAGGAGTACGGAGTTTCAACCAGGACAATCTATAGAAAACTCACCAAATCTTATAAAGAAGAACTTCCCAACCTTCTTGTTCGCCCTGTAGTGGTTTTAATGGATGCCACCTATTGGGGACGTAATTTTGGTGTCGTTATCATGAAGGATTCATTGTCTGGTGATGTACTTTGGTTTAAGTTTATCAATAGGCATGAACGTCTTGAAGACTATAAGGAGGGCATAAGCTACTTGGAGTCACTTGGATATACCATTCAAGGGCTTGTATGCGATGGTTTTAAGGGACTTAGGCAAGCTTTTTCCCAATTATAAATTCCAATTATGCCAGTTCCATCAAGTAATGACTATAAAGACAAAAACTAACTTCAAGACCCAAGCTTGAGGCTTCAAAAAGAACTGCTTGAAATATCCAAGATGTTATGTCATACGGATAAGGAGTCCTTTATTGGGGCTTTAAAGGAATGGTACACCAAGTGGGAGGATTTTCTTAAGGAACGGACAACAATAGAAGACGGAAAATCACATTATACTCATAAAGCTCTACGTAGTGCTTTTTTGAGCCTTAAAAGGAATATGTCGTGCTTGTGGACATACTATGATTACCCTGAGTTGAAGATGCCAAATACAAACAATGCCATTGAATCACTCAATGCAGATTTAAAGACAAAATTGAACCTACACAAGGGGATCAGTATGGAAAGAAGAAAGATCTTCATCCAAGACTTTATAAAGTCCCATTATCCTAAGAAATAAAAGGGGAATGGGAGATTTTAAGCACATTTTTGTCACATAAGAGAAAACGACGCTAAAATAAGCACACTTTTGTCATATAAGCCAAGTTCTTTATATAAAAGAACTGTGATAATTTCCTTTTAAGCAGATTGTTGGGAGAATTCTTGTATAATTCTTCTATAACACAGAAAATTTCTATAACTTTGTCTTTAGCAACCATCAACTAGTTGTTTTATAAGTTACTGGTAATCAATTATGAAGTTGCAATAATCACAAGATTAAAAGATATGGTCAAAATAAAACAGAAGATAAATCAAGAACTTTTTTTATTGGCTATGAGAACGATTGTTGGGAAAAAAAGTATTTACAGTCAATGATTTAAAAAAATAAGATTATTTGATATAATCAATAACCCTTTAAGAAATCTGAAAAAGTAAAAATAAGTGAAGAAGATTTTAATGTTATAATTCAGGCAGAAAAAAATTAAAGTTAGATAGTCGCATTTGTGATTCATATCGGACATCTGAAGGTTTAGATACGTATTTCCTACTTTATAAAAAAATAACATATATGTATTTTTCCTTTGGAGAATTACAACCAACCAGAGTTGTCTTGAACATTGAGAGTTGTTGGCAAATGGATTAAGATTGAAGTTGAAGTTCCGATACTGACATACAACGAAAAAGATTATAGAACAGGAATTAAAGAAAGGGAAGAAATTCATACGCAGTTTGACACGACAAACACGTACTCTGGAGCTTAATAACAACTGCCTGAAAAAAATTATAATTACAAAAATAAAAAAATTTATAATTATAATTTTTTTTATTTTATAATTAAAAAAACTTGATGAAATATAATTATAATTTCTTCGCACTTATTACCTTCCTCTTTAAACAGATTTATTCATCTTTGAAGCGTTGAGAATATCAAACTAATAACAAGTCATCCCTTAAAAACTATATTTCAGCATAAAGCTTGTAAGTAAAGGCTTTATGCTGAAATATAGTTTTTAAGGGATGACTAAATAAGTTTTGGATTGTCATTTATTTCATCAAGCTTTATCCTCTCTGGAACAAATATATCTCTATTATGAATCATGAAATTACCACTTTTGTCATTATAGTTTGCAACGGCATCCGGTAATGCAATCAAATTACTTTTTCCTTCATCGTAATCTCCCTTGTTGCATCAGGTAAAGTATAGTACCAATATACCTTCTGCCCTAACTTTTTAAGAATATTATATACCTTGCTCTTCCATTCTCTTTCTTCAAGATCATTTACATCATACGAATCTGCAATTCTCTCATGCTGAAAACCATTCTCCTTTTCTTATGGTGCGATGTAAGCCACAATGGAAGCAGTTTTTTGTCATCGAAAACTTTTATGCTTATAACTATAGTAAATAAAGGGGTATAAAGAGATTTTAGTTCTCATTTTATCATATAAGTCTTTATTTAATATTTCTTATGTTCATCTTTTAGATGTAAATTGTATGGATACCAATCCTCAACACCATTTTCTAATTGAATACGAAGCCAATACCTGTCAATAGTTTTGTCTATTACTTCAAAGTTTACATGTACAGGAATCCATTTATAATCATATTCTGTAAGTTCCGATAATTTTTTCTTTATCAATCGTTTAGGGCTATTTTTTGCTTCGTTTGAGTAGTGATTAGCTATTATTAGCGAGTCATTTTTGTACTTAATAAGGAAATTCTCAGATACATTTATATATTTTTCATCTTTTATTATATACATCTGCAGACTTTTTATGCCTACTGGCTTAACATATCCACTAAAGTTTGAAAAATAGAGTATCTCCATTTTCATGATAAGCTCGTGCATATTCTAAGAATTTAGCTTTATTTTTTTCTTCTGAATAGTTTTCTATAGAAGGTCTATGATCGAAGTAGAGGTAAAATTTAGTCGAATCCATTACGCTCTTTTCTTTACCATCTACAACAATCTTTTTAAAATCTTCAATACCACCTTGAATGCTGTTTGGTATAAAATATTTACTTAGCCAGTATTTAGTTGTGTACTCATCAGTTTTATTGTGATAAGGATTGTCGTCGTGGCACGAAGCCATTACTACTGCTGCGATAAGTAATAAGATATTCTTTTTGTTCATAGCTGTTTTATATTATGGATGGACATTTAATATAGCTCTCATTTTAAGCTTATAATCTTGATTGTCTTGTTTATTAGTATTTTTTTCGTCTTCTGCATTATCGTATGTTGCCTGTAGTGTTGGATTAAAGATATTAGCATAGAAATAACCATTATACTTTCCTCCCATGCCCCAATTTATATGTAACTGTTTATACTGATGTCCTACGGGATATTCTGAATTATCATACTTTATGCCACCTTTTAGTCTTATCTCTAATACCCTATAACCATCACAAAGCCATGAATATGGTTTGGGAGAGACATGACTATTTCTGGTCTTTTTAACCTCAGCATACATAGGTACAGGGCTATAATTATCAATACTTTTTTTATTATATCTTAAACTAAAATTTGTTGATATTTTTTTGAGGGATTAGAGTAACTTATTTTTTTGTCATAAAAAAAGATTTATTAGTTTTTGCAAAGATAATAAATAATATTTGATATAGTTATTCATAAATTAAAAATTTTTTTAATTTTAATTTATTATTTTATGATTAAAAAAACTTGATGAAATATAATTATAATTTTCTTTGCGCTTATTACTTTCCTCTTTAAACAGATTTATTCATCTTTGAAGCGTTGAGGATATCAAACTAATAACTATACTTTTGGCTGTTTATTTTTGATTTAACAACATATAATCCACAAGTCATTATAGCTTTCTTGCGCTTAAGATAAGTTACCCTTATTAAAGTATGCCTTAAAAGAGATGGAAAGCAGTTAGAATTTGTAGGTTATTGCACCAAAAGGAATACAGCCACCATTCAACCTATAAGAGAAGTTGAATGAAAGTTCATCTTTCGACGGATTACCGATAAGATTATAAAGTCCAAAGCGAAGGAAAAATTTAGAATTCATAAATTCCTTTCTAAACGCATAACTAACATCTATACGATAGCGCGTTGGGTCGCGTTGGGTACGGAACGTTTCGAGTTTATTATTCTCATCTCCGTAAAAAGAATCATAAGGGAACTTTCCAGAATTAACAATACCACCAATTGTGAAAGTAGAATGCGGAAAAATATCGTATGAAATAAAAGCATTAAAATCGTGTGGGAGGTCAAACAATGATGGTATTTACCAAGTTTAGGAAGTTCGGCATACCATTCGCGACTCTTAGAGAAACTATAAGACAGCTGCCAACTAAATCGACGCCAACGATTATACATATATAGATTTATACCATAGCTTTCTCCATTGCCTTCCATCATATACTTATCCCAATTGCTATCTTCGATGAACGAGTTCGGACGGAAGGCCAATAAGTTGTAACGACGCTTGTAATAAACCGACAAGTCGATAATGCCAGCAGGTAGATAGTGTTTCCAACCCATTTCATAATGCGTTGCCGATAAAGGCTTAAATCCCTTTATACTGGGCATAATAAAGTCGAATGGGGCAGAAATATTTGAAACAAGTACATGGTGATAATATTGTTCCATACGCAAAAACGTAAGATAGAACAAATCTATATTGTTTACAGCAGCCTTTAATGTCAGACGTGGCTGTAAGCTTTGATAATTCTTGTAGTTCTTAGGCGCATATAAAACATAATGTAAACCCGCTTGAGCATAGAACCAATTCGTAAAGAATATGCGATTATCCAAGAACGCAGATAACTGTTTTATAGGCTCTTTCACATTGTATAAACCCTTACCAAAACCAGAAAGTTCGTATTGTTCAATATTTGTTTTTAGTCCTAAGTTCACCTTATAGTGCGAACTCATCTGATAAGAGAACTCAGTATTGGCATAAAAACGCTTTGAACCATTAGTAACAAACTTATCTGCACGAAGTATAAACGCCTCTGCGTCGGCGCTACTTCGATTATTACTATATGCAATTGCTGAAGAATTGGTAAGTCGGTGATTTATTATTCTATTGAATTGCAGGGTGTATAGTAGGGTGTTCCACTCCAAAACTGCATTCTTGTAGTTATTATTCGGCTCCTTGTATTTATCATTTGAATTATAAACAGACAATTGTAACATTGTAACTGAGTCTAAATTCCAAGCCAGTTTAGCATTAACGTCGTTAAAGATATGCGTAGAATACTTATTCGAACTAAAATACTTATCAATCAAATCAAGCCAACTTCGCCTTGCACCCACCAGATACGACAATTTATTCTTCACAATAGGACCTTCTGAAACTATCGAAGCCGATGCAACATCGAGCGATAAAGAATGTTCAAATTTGCTTTTATTTCCCTCACGAAGTTTCACGTCCATTACTGATGAGAGGCGCCCTTCATATCGCGTAGGTATATAACCATTGTAAAACGAAACCGATTTAATAGCATCGCCATTAAAGATTGGAAGTAATGTATTAAGGTGATTAGGACTAAAAACAGGAAATCCTTCTAGCAACGTAAGGTTTTCGTCAGTTCCACCACCTGCAACATTGTAGCCAGTATTGGCAGTAGAAAGCGAAACACTGGGTAATATTCGCACTTGAGAGAATAGATCTGAATTGCTAAACGACAACATATTAGAAGGCGAAGCGTCGTTTAAATCTTCTTTACTCTTACTCCGTTGCACTTGCACATTCTTTATTTGGTATGGAATTGCGGTCAGTGCAATGGTCTTTTGCATATTATCTTGCATGTTGAGCGTCTGCTCGTAAGGAGAATAACCCATATAGGAAACCGATATTTTTCCTTTTCCTCGATTTAGCATAAGAGAAAAAGCGCCATTCTTATCGGTTGCAGTAATGGTTTTAATTCCCTTTCCATCAGTTATCTTAATAGTTGCACCAAATAACTTCTCTCCTGTTCCTTCCTCCTCTACAACACCAGAAAGGAAGACACTTTTTGCCTTTTGAATATCTATTTTCAAACGTCTGTCTAATCCAACAGATAATTTATACTCGTAATCCTTAAGCAATGTAGCAAGGAGTTGTTTCACAGTTATCTTTCCATAACGTTGAAACTTTACCATTCGCGTAAGATCAATGCTGTTTGAAGGATAAGAAAGTTCGATATGCGCCTGCTTTTCTATGAGATTAAACCAGCTTTCACTGTTGCAGGTTGCATATCAATAGTTAGAATAAAGTCTTCAATTGAAGGTTCACTCTTTACTATTTGAGGAAGTTTTTTCTTGCCTTGTATCTGGATAAGCAACTTACGATTATCCATAGAAATAAGGTTATATTCGTAGTCTCCTAGTATTATGTTAAGCAACTGCGATACCTTTATTTTTCCCGATGCACCAATCGTAATTTTTTGTTTCAGGTCGATTAACGTCGAATTATATGAGAGTGTTGCCTTCGCTTTGCGTTCAATACTCTGAAACCATGTAAGCATAGTGGCAGAAGAAGCATCTATTCCGATGACTTCTTCTGCCACTGAATTTTGTCCGTGCGCCACTAACGTGACGAGTAAGAACACTATTGATAAAAGCAATCTAGGCATTTATCTCATAATTAACAATTATTTGTGCATTTTAAAATGGATAGATGATACTGCTTCGTATTGGCAGTTACAAAGAATAGCCAGCTCGGCAACAGCTTCTTCTGGATTTTCTGTGCGCAATTTAGTTGTAATTCTGTTGTTTGAAAGTCCTTTTTCCATTTCTATGCGTACGTCCATTCCTTTCTCTATTTCCTTTATTGCTGTTGCTAAAGGTGTGTTGTTGAACACAAATTCTCTAACTTCTCCTGCTTTTTTCTTTTGTTTGCTTGCAATTAACTTTCCGTTTTCATTTACAGCAGCTTCTCCTTGGGTAAGAGTAACAACCTGCGAATTAGCTGAAACACAAACTCGACCAGTTGCTACAGCTACACTTTCAGCACCTTGTTCTTCTGCATTTACTGTAAACGATGTACCTAATACTTCTACCTTCAAAGCACCTGCCTCAACTGCAAAAGTCTTTCTTCATGTTCAACATCGAAGAAAGCTTGTCCTTCAAGTTCAGCAAGACGCTTTCCGTCTTCTTCTTTAAACGTCAATGACGCCTGAGGAGAAAGCGTAACACTTGAGCCATCAGGAAGTGTAACCGTATTTTCTGTTGGAGTATTATTAGCATATGTTGCTATTTCTGCACCATTTAGGTAATGATACGCAAGTGTACCAATACCGATGAGCAGTAAGAGCGATGCTGCGATATTGAATATACGTCGCAATGTTAATACTCTTGTATTATATTGTGTAGTGGCATCTGTCAAACGGTTTTCTATTTTATTCCATGCAGTTTCTACATCATATTCCATGTTTTTTGTGGTTTCTGCCTGTGCCATTATACTTTTTAGCATATCAAATTCAGCCCTGTTGGCATCTTTATATGCCATCAAAGTTCTCTTTTCACCCTCTGCAAGTGGCTCATTTGCAAAGTATTTACCCAGAATTTCGTCTATTTCAATTAAGTTTTTCATAAGTTCAGTGCTATTGATATAAGTAGTATCACAGTTGTAACAATAGGATTGGCAGCAATATAAGCTCTGATTATCTTAATAGCTTTGCCTATATGGTTCTCAACTGTTTTCTCAGAGATATCCAAATGTGCCGCAATTTCTTTGTATTTCATCTTTGCAGTTTGCTCATAGTAAACACCTCTCTACATTTTGGAGGCATTTCTTCTAACACTTTCTCTAACAATTGCTTGTAATCAGTAGTCGGATTGTTTTCCGAATCTTCTGCAGCTAGCTTCAGAGTGTTATCGTCATGCGATATTTTCTCGTATGTTTTGTTGTTATTCAAGAACGTTAAGCAGTTGTTGCGTATAGCCACTTTCATGTAAGCAAGCATTTCTTCTTCGGGCAAACAGTCTTTCTGCTTATCCCAAACGCTAATAAAAAGTGTCTGCACGATATCTTCACAATCGTCTCTATCAGCAATATAACCGTTTGCTATTTTGCATAGCATTGGGTAATACTTTTTAAATCGCAGCCTAAATTGTTCTTTTCTGTTTTCACTCATTATATTTGAAGGAGTTTGACACTTATGTCTTAACCTCTCCTAAACGGCAGTACAAAGGTACAGTAAATACTTTTATTTCCATTCGTTTTTATGTTATAAAATATTTCTTATCGTCTTTATTCATAGAAACAGCATAATGATAAAAACCCCTATTAGGCACACGTGCTTTATTAACATGATTTATTATTATGCCCGAAAATATCTTGATGTTTTCCAATGGATAATATTTTTTCTTTGTATATTTGCATTCATATAACAACATTAAAACTTTTAAAAAGAGAAAAAGTCAAAGGTATGGAGATAGTTAAAGATAAAAAATACGGAGGGGAACGCCCACTATTTGGCGTAAAAGACTTACGCATGGAGAACATTGAGATTGTAGATGGTGAGTCAGGCATTAAGTGTTGCGAGAATTTAGAGTGCCATAACTCTCGCTTTTATGGCAAATATCCATGGTGGCATGTTGATAAGAGCCTTATAACGAACTGTTATTTTGCTGCAGGATCGCGCTCTGCGATTTGGTATTCGAACGATATGATAATGAAAGACAGCATTATTGATGGTCCAAAATTCTTCCGTGAGATGAAGAATTTGATATTGGAGAACGTTAAAATCAATGATGCTGACGAGACTTTTTGGAAGGTTGATGGACTAAAGATAAAGGATGTTGAGCTACATGACGGCACTTATCCTTTCATGTTCTGCAATAATATATATATAGATGGCCTTGTTTCAGATTCCAAATACGTCTTCCAATATTGCAAAAATGTAGAGGTTCACAATGCAAAAATAGTAACAAAGGATTCGTTTTGGGAGTGTGAGAATGTTACAGTGTACGACTCTGACCTTAACGGAGAATATCTAGCATGGCATAGTAAGAATGTTAAACTAGTGCGTTGCCACATTAGTGGCGAACAACCATTGTGTTATCTTGATGGAATAACATTGGAAGATTGTACCTTCGATGCAGCTTGCGACCGTGCATTTGAGGACAGCCGCAATATAAATGCACAGATAAAAAGGAACTATCAGCGAAATAAAGAACCCTATTTCAGGCAAGATTGTTGCTGAAAAAAATTGGCAAAGTAACTTACGACGAATATGCAAAGGGTAAGGATTGCGTAATCGAAGAGAAGTAAAAAAAGAGATAAAAACACCTATGGGAAAAATACAATTTCGATGAGCTTGTCAACCGACGTGGCACAAATTCTGTGAAGTGGGACGAGGAAAAAGAAGACGGAATTATTCCGCTTTGGGTGGCAGATATGGATTTTCCAGCTGCTCCAGCTATTCGTCAAGCAGTAGAAAAAAACGTGCTCAACATGGTATCTTTGGCTATGCAATTGTGGGCGATAGCTATTATGATGCCATAACAAACTGGTTCAAGCGTCGCCATAATTGGGCAATAAAACGCGACTGGATAATTTATACTACAGGCGTAATACCTGCTATTAGTGCAACAATACACGCCTTGGCAATGCCTGGTGAAAAAGTCTTAATACAAACACCTGTCTACAATTGCTTCTATTCTTGCATTCGTAATCAAGGTTTGCAGGTTTTGGAAAGTCCTCTAAAGCGAGATGGAAACACGTATATCGTAGATTGGGAGGACTTTGAAGCGAAGTGTGCAGATAAGAAAACCACGCTATTTCTACTTTGTAACCCTCACAATCCTGCTGGTCGTGTATGGACAAAGGACGAGTTAGCACGTATGAATGAAATTTGTATGCGCCATGATGTAAAGGTCATCAGTGACGAAATTCATTGCGAACTCATAATGCCAGGCTATGTCTTCACTCCTTTTGCTACTGTTAATGCCGAATGTCAACGCAATAGTGTCGTCTTCAACTCGCCTACCAAGAACTTCAATATAGCAGGTTTGCAAATTGCCAACATTATCTGTGCTAATAAAGAATGGTACCGACGTATTGATCGCGCCATCAATATCTTTGAGGTTTGCGATGTTAATGCGTTTGGACCATTGGCACTTGAAGCTGCTTATAACGAGAGCGAGGAATGGATAAACGAACTTATGCCATACATAGCGAACAACTATGCATTGCTCAAAGAGACCTTTGAAAAAAACTTACCAAGCTATGAAGTCTTGAAATTAGAGGGAACTTATTTAGCATGGGTAGATATTCGAAAGAGTGGTTTAACCGCTAATGCAATAACGGATAAGCTACTTCGTGAAGGAAAAGTACAGGTAAACAGTGGCGTTATATATGGCGAGAATGATGGCGAGGGTTATATCAGAATAAACCTTGCATGCCCACGAGCCACATTACAAGAAGGATTGAATCGTATTGTAGGTGTATTGAAAACTTAAAAACAATTTTAATAACAGAAAGTTATGGTTTTGAAAAACTCTATAAGGATAGCTTTTCCAAAACCAGAAGTACTCTTTACAGTTCTGAAACAATAAACAACAACTCCCAAACCTTCTAAAAGAGGTTTGGGAGTTGTTGTATAATAAGGTTAGAGTTCTATTCTTATCGCTTAGTAATTGATAATTTTACTCGTATAAGTGTGTCCCTTAGCATCAGCTACACGTACGATATATACACCCTTCTGCAATGGAAGTACAATAGGAGATGCAGTAGAAATGTTGCGGAGTGCGATAGTTTTTCCTTGCGTATCGCTAACGGTCAGCGACACAATGCCTTCAAATCCATTAACAATGAGCGCACCTTCATGATAGTTTACAGATGGTTTGAAGTTGGCAACATCGGTAGTTGCAATTCCAGAAGGCGTAATATCGCGCAACGCTACACGTGCAAAGTAAGGCAACAAGTGGTCGCCCATCTTTGTAAAGAAGCCACTAATATATGCGTAATCGCCCGAATCGTCTACCTTAATAAAAGAAGCGATTTTGTTTGGCTGGTCGTTTATCTTCAACGTAGACGAGAACTTAGCACCATCTTTGGTAAGTACATTGATGAAAGAATGGCCGATTTCAACAACATCACCACCTACAACTATCACATTATCGCCAACAACTCTTGAGCCAAATACAGCGAGGTTCTCTGTTTCTGGCGATTCTGTGAAGTACGTTGGGCGTGGATCGTAGGTATCATATATAGATCCATCCTTGTTAATAACACAAGTAAGGAAACGCTCTCCGCATTCAGTAGTAAGGAAATCGCCACCTACTAATATCTTGCCATCGCCATAAGGTGATATTGATTTAACGAATCCGTCAAGCTTAGGTTGGCGGAAATTGCGATCGAGTGTACCATCGGCATTGATGCGTACAAGTCTTTTATGAGTGAAACCACCATCGTATCCACCGAAAGAACCGCCCATATAGATTGCTCCATCAGGCGCCATCCATATTGCATCTACGTTTGGCGAGCTCTTTAAGTGTATCTCTTTGTCGGTAGGAAGGAATGTTTCGTCTCTCGTACCATCTGCATTGAAACGTGCAATGAGCGGTGCCAGTTTTCCATTGATACGATTAAAGCAGCCCGCAACATAGAACTGACCATTGGGCAGCACAATTATCTGTTGCAGTTCTACCTCTGTTACATTCTTATGATTGACTATTTCAAACTTATTATTGTCTTTAAAAGTTTCGTCAAGGGTACCATCGGCATTGAGACGCACCATCTTTCCGACTTCCTTATCGTTATACTTGCTAAAGTGTCCCACCACAATATACTTGCCATCTGGTGTTTTTGCTACTGCGGCTGCATAACTATCAAAGCCTTTTCCGCCTTTGTTGAAGGTCTCGTCCTCCGTTCCGTCAGCATTCAAACGTATCAATCCACCCACATGTCGGTCGCCCACGTTGTAGAAAGCGCCTGCACAGATGGTCTTTCCACCATCTTCCATCAACATTGATAGTACGTTTCCATCAAGTCCTGGTTTGTAATTTACATCAACTTCTCCAGCTTTTAGCTGTGCATTAGCAGACAACGCAAAGGCAGATGCCACTGCGACAAACGAAAATTTAACTAATGTTTGCTTCATAAGATTTACTTTTTTTGATGAACATAAAGGTAGGGTTTCTGTTCTCCCGTTCCCTAATTTATAGATTGTATAGACCACAAAGTTAGTTATATTTCATTATATATGCAAAGCATTTAATGATAATTTTCACACAATATATGCATATTTTTACATCAAAGCTAAATATTTATTTTATCAATATGGCGGTTTTTTTGTCTTATTGATAATTACATTTGGAGGTAAAATCTATATTTTATATCTTTGCCATGATTTATTTTTAACACAAACAACAACTTAAAACATTAAAGAATGAAGAAGTTTTTTACCCTATTAGTGGTCTGCGGACTATGCCTAAACATGAATGCGCAAGCATTAAAGAACAAGATTGTGCTTTCTATTGCACCTAATACGACTGACGTACAGTTTACTGTTAAAGTAGATGAAGGTACCAATTATTCGGTTGATTTCGGCGAAGGTGAAGCCACAAAGTCTTTTGAAAAGACTACAGAAGAGTTTATCACGGTCAAATATACCTTCACCAATCCGAAATCAGATGCACGCGAAATAACTTTAGATGCCACCCATCTTCTTTCTCTCCGTGCTGCTGCAAGCAAATCAATCAATGGTATTAAAGAAATCGTATCAGACAAAATAACCGAGTTAGGCTTTACTGCTACCAATCTTGATGCCTACTCTTCGTTAGATATATCGCAGTGTCCAGCATTGGTAAATGCTGTTTTCATAGGCTCAAACCTTGAGTCTATAAAATTACCAAAAGGCAAAACGCTTGAAAGCATACAGGTTAGCGGAAGCTGGAGTGGTGAGAAAAAGGCACTCAAAGATATCAATTTAAGCGATGCAGAAGGCTTGAAAACAATACTCATCACCGATGCTGGGCTCACAGAAGTAGACCTTACGAAACAGCAGGACTTAGTAACGCTCTGTATTTACAATCCGCTTAAAATTGGTTTGCGCAAGATTAAAGGTGCTAAAGAGCTAATGAAAATTACTCGTCTGTGCTTAAATGGCAACAATTTGGGCTTCGATCAAATTCCAGATAGAATTGTTGAGGAGGCTCCTCTTGAGCAATTCCAATATACCCAAAGCTATTATTACTTGGACAAAAGCAGGGTAAACAATAATACTATCGACTTAACCCACTTGTTAAAGGCTAAGGGAATAGCTACAAAAGAGCAACCTTCGTCGTTCACATGGGTATGGAAGACAGAAGAAAAGAACGCAAAGTTTGCAGCAGTTCCAAAGGAATGCATCAAAGAAGATAACGGAAAGTTCACCTTCGACCCTACTCCATTAAAGACAGATAAGTTTATTGTGGCTGTAAGAATGAGCAATCCTGGTTATCCTGAAATCGGTGGTAAGAAGGGATACTTGCAAAGTTATAATATCCATTTGGTGAAAGAAACAGCTAATAGCATTGCAACAGTAGCAACAGAAAAGGCTGTAGACTTTACCTTAACCGCTGATGGGGTTCAGCTCAATGCAGCAAATTCGACTCAAACATCTATCTTTAATGTAAACGGACAGAAGATATGGGAAGGTGTTGCGCCTGCAAAAGTATCGTTACCTAAGGGTATGTACATTCTCAGTACAGCAGAAGGCAACACTAAATTTGTTCGATAACATAACAACAATAGGGGATTGAAAAAATCTTGATAGCGTTTAAATAAACCGAATAAGCCGATTTCTCTTTGAACAAATTGTTATTCTATGTACCATTTTGTATGCAAGAAAAAGGCAAGAATATTGTTTATATTTTTCAATCTCTCAAGTGTTGTGTAATAAACTTATTATCAATAAATTACAAAACAGGCTCTTTTGCATTGCAAAAGAGCCTGTTTTACACGACAAAGAGGGTGTGTCAAAATTGATACATCCTCTTTTTTATGCACAAAGCCCCGACTTTCTCAAGCCAGGGCTTTGCTATTTCCTAAAGTTTTTGTACCTTTAGGCATTAAAAAAATCTCATTATGACAAAGATACACTTTCGTTCTTACATACACAAGAAAATGATTCTTTTTCCTCAAAGAATCGATAAGGATATCGCAGAAGACGACCCTGTTCGTCTTTTAGACGCCTTGGTGGATAATCTTATGTTGGATAATGTCTACAAGCTTTATAAGCCCAGTGGTCGCAAGCCTTATCATCCACAAATGATGCTCAAGGTGATTCTTTACGCCTATATGAATAATATCTATTCCTGCCGTCGCATAGAGTCGCTTCTCAAGCGTGACATTCATTTCATCTATCTGGCAGGATATGAGCAGCCTGACTTTATTACCATCAATCGTTTTCGTAATCGTGTGAAAAAGGAAATCAACAATATCTTTACACAAGTCGTATTAGTACTTGCAGCCAAAGGTTTGATAAGTCTTGACGTTGAATATATTGACGGCACAAAGATAGAATCGAAAGCCAACAAGTATACCTTCGTTTGGAAGAGAACCGTGGAAAAGAACCGCGCCAAGTTGCAGGAACAAATACGCACACTCTTGCTTCAGGTTGATGATGTCATAGCGCAGGACAATGCCGCTAAGAGAGAAGGTGTCGAGTTTACTGCAGCTCTGCTCAATGAGATATCCGAGGAATTGAACAAGTCTTTGGAATCAGTCCCTGAGCCTAAGACAAAAGAAGAGAAGCAGGCTGTTAGAACCAAGAAAAAACAGCTTAAAGAGCTAGAGAAGAAACGTAATAAACTCCAGGAGTATGACTGGCACCTTGAGGTTATGGGAGAGAGAAACTCCTACAGCAAGACCGATCCTGATGCCACGTTTATGCACATGAAGGAGGATGCTATGCGCAACGGACAGACTAAGCCTGGATATAATCTGCAGATAGCAACTGAGAACCAGTTTATCACCGACTTTGCACTCTATGCTAACCGTACCGATACACTCACACTTTCTTCTTTCTTGGAGTCTTTCAAATCACGCTATCATCGTTATGCCAAGACAGTCGTAGCCGATTCAGGGTATGGCTCCGAGGAGAACTATCTGTTCATGGACGTACATAATATGGAAGCCTATGTGAAGTATAACTACTTCCATAAAGAGCAGCGTCCACGTTACACACCTAACCCATTCAGTCCCGCAAGCCTTTATTATAATAAGGAACAGGATTTCTACGTCTGCCCTATGGGACAGCATATGAAGCGTATAGGTATGAAGCGTTCCCTAACCTCTAACGGATTCGTTACTTACAGCGTACGTTATCAGGCAGAACGCTGTGATGGTTGTCCGTTGAGAGGCTCATGTTTTAAGGCAAGAGGGAACAGAATTATAGAAGTAAACCATCAACTACAGCACTATAAACAAAAGGCACGGGAACTACTGACCTCGGAAGAAGGCATCAAGCATCGAGGACGAAGGTGCATAGAACCTGAAGCTGTTTTTGGACAAACAAAATATAATAAAGCCTATAAGAGGTTTAGGCATTTTGGAAAAGACAAGGTCAATATGGACTTTGCCTTCTTTGCTATTGCCTTTAACATAGGGAAAATGTGTAGAAAAACCAATCTCAAGGAACTAAAAGACATTATGGAGGTACTTTTAGGCACCTTCAGATGCTCTATACAAGTTTATATAGGCTATTTAAAGCCCTATAAATCATTTTATATGAAATTAACAGCATAGCTGCAGTAAATAACGAATTATGTGGTAGACAAGGTAAAGGAAGAATAAAAAGAGGATGTATCAATTTTGACACACCCTCTTTGAAATACCAAAGTGTAACTATCACTTTTTCATATCATTTTCTTTACAAAATCGAAGCTATTTTTCGGTCTTTCTCATGCACTAAAAAGAGGAAGCTATTCCGCAGCAAACGTATTATTTTTCAGCCTTTTGTTTGAACCTTTCAGCTTGACTTTGTATTAGTTCAGCGTCTTCGAAATAGTTTATTTGCATCGCTGCTTTCACTTCAGCAAGGGTCTGTGCTGCTGTTTCACGGGCTGCTTCAGAACCCTTTTTCAAGATATTATAGATTTCAGGAATATCTTGTTCGAACTCTTGACGGCGCTTGCGAATTGGCTCTAACATCTTATTCAACACGTTATTGAGCAGTTTTTTGCACTTCATATCGCCAATTCCACCCGCTGTATAAGCAGCTTTCAGTTCGTCAAGCGATTTGAACTCTGGCCAAAATTCAGCAAATCATCATCAGTAGAGAATGCGTCAAGATAGGTAAACACAGCATTTCCTTCAACATGTCCAGGGTCTGAAACATTCAAATGAGTAGGGTCCGTGTACATACCCTTTACCTTTGTCCATACAATATCAGCATCGTCAGATAGATAAATACAGTTGCCAAGGCTCTTGCTCATCTTCTCTTTACCATCGGTTCCAGGTAAACGACGTGCTGTCGCATTCTCTGGAAGCATGATAGTTGGCTCTACCAACACTGGCGCATATACTTGATTGAAGCGGCGAACGATTTCGCGTGCAACCTCCAACATAGGCTCTTGGTCTTCGCCTGCAGGCACAGTAGTAGCCTTGAAAGCCGCAATGTCGGCAGCTTGCGATACGGGATAACTAAAGAAACCCATTGGAATGTTTGCTTCAAAGTTGCGCATCTTAATCTCGGTCTTTACCGTTGGGTTGCGTTGAACGCGGCTAACGCTTATAAGATTCATAAAGAAGGTTGTCAGTTCGGATATTTCTGGAATCTGACTCTGTATGAAAAGCGTGCACTTCGTAGGATCAAGACCTGCCGAAAGGTAGTCTAACGCTACTTCGATGATGTTCTGACGAATCTTCTCAGGGTTCTCAGCATTATCTGTAAGCGCTTGAACGTCTGCCATAAATACGAACATCTTCTCGAAGTCGCCAGCATTTTGAAGTTCCACACGGCGGCGCAACGAACCAACATAATGGCCAAGATGCAACTTACCTGTGGGGCGGTCGCCTGTCAATATTATTTTTCCCATATCTTTTTTATCCTTTCTTTACAAGTTACTTTGCCATATCTTGCAATTTTGTTTGCTTGTTATTAACTATCTTTCAGTAGTTTTTTATCAGTCTACAAACGTTGTATCGTTTTCCTGTTTGCGCTCGCGGCGAGGGCGAACTACTGTATCTTGTACTTCTTTTTCCACCTCTATATTTGGTGCTGCAACTGTATCAACAGGCACTTCCGATACCGATTCTTGTTCTGTATCATAAGGAATGGTATCCATCGTTGTAGGTGTTGGATCGGGTTCGGTAGGGTTTGGACGCAGCCATAAGTAGTAAGCACCTATGCTAAGGGCTATAATCAGCAAGCCAATAATAATTCCTAACAATAGGGTTTGCTTTTCTACCTTCATAGAAGTACCTTCTATAGGCTCTTGAATATTGTCATTGAGTTGTTCAAGTGGTTGTTCTTCGAGAGATTCAACCCCCGTAACGATGGGCAAAGTAACCTCCATCGTACCATGACAATGAGACACTGGCATTCTATCACCTGTCCTTCGCCAGCCTCTACAATAAACTGGGTACCGCAATTATCACATGTTATTTGATATTTCATAACTTAATGCTTGTAAAAACCTTATCGGTTGCACCCGATAACTTCTGTACAAAGTCGTTGGAAGCCTGCCCACTCTGTTGCAAATAAGCCTCATCAGAGCTGAACTTCTCTATAATCTGGGCAAAAGTTTCGTAGTTATTCACCTCGAAACCGCCTCCCGAAGCAAGTAAACTTTGCGCTTCAGCAAAACGTTTGTTGTTCGGTCCGAAGATAACAGGCATTCCCCAAACTGCTGCTTCCAACACATTGTGAATGCCAACGCCAAAGCCTCCGCCTACATAAGCGACGTTGCCATAATGGTAAATTGAAGATAACAGACCGAAACAGTTTATTATTAGCACATCGGCATCAGCAATTTCTGCTTCATTTGCCTCTGTATAGAGTACCACTTTCTTCCCTTTTAATAACTGTAATATCTGTTGCAGATGGCTTTCAGCGATTACATGAGGCGCAATAATGAGCTTCCAATCAGCGTGTTCGTTGAAGTATTTAATGAAAATTTCTTCATCGGGCAACCATGAAGAGCCTGCTACGAAGACTGGACGCTGCTTTATTGCATGGTCATCGTTCGCCTTTGTCTTGTCGTAGCCAATGAATTTCTCAACCAAAGGTAGCTGTTTGCTGGCTTCTTTTATCTGTAACACACGGTCGAAGCGTGTATCTCCCACTACCGTAACATCGTTTATGCCGATTTTTTTCAAGAGATCTTTACTTAAATCATTCTGTACGAAGAAGTGAGAAAAGCATTTCAGCACTGCGCTATACCGCTTTCCATACGACCGAAAGAAGATTTGGTCGGGCCGAAAGATACTTGACACACTGTAAACGGGTATGTTTCGATGGCGCAAAATGTGCAAATAGTTGTACCAAAACTCGTATTTAATGAAGAAAGCCATTACGGGACGCACGATACGCAAGAACTTTTGCGCGTTCGCCACCGTATCAATGGGCAAATAAGTAACGATATCTGCCTGCTCATAGTTCTTTCTTACCTCGTATCCAGAGGGCGAAAAGAATGTAAGAAGTATCTTATAGCTGGGGTATTCCTTCTTTATCTTTTCGATAAGTGGCCGCCCTTGCTCGAATTCGCCTAAGGAAGCTGCATGGAACCAGATGTATTTTGCGTTTGGGTCTACCTGCTTTTGGAGCACGTCGAAAGCTGCACGCTCGCCCATCCACATCTTTTTCACTTTGCCATTAAAGCGACTGTAGAGAGCTATGCCAGCCTGATACGCATACATTATTATATTGTATAACATGGCTTTCCGTATTTGCGAATTAGTGCATAGTGCGTTTTAACCTAACACCTCAATAGCTTTGTGCAAACGATGCAGGGTTTCTTCTTTACCAAGGAAGGCCGAAATATCAAACATTCCTGGACCTTTGCCAATGCCAACAAGGGCAAGACGGAAGGCATTCATGATGTCGCCGAGTTTGTAACCCTTATCTTCAACCCACTTTAGTACGATAGGTTCTTGTCCTTCGACACTGAAGTCTTCGATATCAGCTAATACTTGAGAGAGTTCAGACATCTGTTCTGCAGAGTTTTCCTTCCATCGTTTCTTGCAGTTTTAGCATCATACTCTGTTGGAGGAATAAAGAAGAAAGAACAAAGTTCCCAAAGTTCGTGTACGAAGTTTACACGGTCTTTCATCATGTGAACCACTTCTTTCACTTGTTGCATGGTTGCATCTACGCCATTATTGGCTACGATAGGTGCAAAAAGGTTTGCTATTTCTTCGTCACTCTTATGCAATATGTACTCATGATTGAACCAAATGCCCTTCTGATAGTCGAACTTAGCCCCGCTCTTTGAGCATTTTGTAATATCAAACGCTTGTATAAGTTCGTCAAGAGTAAAGAGTTCTTGCTCTGTTCCAGGGTTCCAACCCAAGAGAGCGAGGAAGTTTACGACAGCTTCAGGGAAGTAACCGCTTTCTCTATAGCCCGAACTTATTTCTCCAGTCTTAGGATCTTCCCACTCTAATGGGAACACTGGAAAGCCCAAACGGTCTCCATCGCGTTTACTAAGCTTGCCTTTACCTTCTGGTTTCAGCAATAATGGAAGGTGAGCAAAGCGTGGCATGGTTTCTTCCCAGCCTAAAGCACGATATAAAGAACGTGCAAAGGTGCGCTTGGCAACCATTCTTCGCCGCGAATAACATGGCTTATCTCCATTAAATGGTCGTCCACGATGTTAGCAAGATGGTAAGTTGGCAGTTCGTCAGCACTCTTATAGAGCACCTTATCATCAAGTATGTCTGTCTTAATGCACACATCTCCACGAATCATATCGTCTACGTGAACATCTGTTCCCGGTTCTATTTTGAAACGAACAACATGTTGTTCGCCATCCTCAATGAGCTTTTCAACTTCTTCTTTGGCAAGAGTGAGCGAGTTACGCATCTGCATACGAGTGCGAGCGTCGTACTGAAAGTTCTCAATCTCGTTACGTTTAGCTTCCAATTCTTCAGGAGTGTCGAATGCTATGTATGCTTTTCCTTCGTCTAAGAGCTGGTTTACATAAGCCTTATAAATGCTACGGCGTTCACTTTGACGATAAGGACCATGCTCACCACCATAGGTTACGCCTTCGTCGAACTTGATTCCTAGCCAATGAAAGGCCTCAATGATATATTCTTCTGCCCCAGGAACAAAACGATTAGAGTCTGTATCCTCGATTCTAAATATCATTTCGCCTCCATGCTGACGTGCAAAGAGGTAGTTATATAATGCTGTACGTACGCCACCGATATGCAATGGTCCAGTAGGACTGGGTGCAAAGCGTACTCTTACTTTTCTTTCTGCCATTGGTTTAAAACAAAATTTTGTGCAAAATTACTCATTTTTTTCGACTATAAAGCTTTTTTTTTTTGTATTTTCGCATACTGATAAAGAATGGGAAAGTGTTGATACTTGCCCTTCAAGTGATAATTATTGGAGAATTCGTTGCACAGTAACGCTTTCCTATTTAATTAAGAATGGATTAGAAACAAAGGGTAACTCCTCGATAGAAAGCATTGCAATGTTTCTATAAAATATAAGAATAAAGATGATAAAATTCACCAATCCAGACAGTTTTATATGGCGTAGCCATGCTATTAGAGTTGTCTTAGTACTCATTACATCGGCTATTATCATTGCTGTATTACCACGTACACAGGGTAAGGTATACCACTACGACGAAGGAAAGCCATGGATGTACGAGCAACTGATAGCTAAATTCGATTTCCCTATCTTTAAAAGTGAAAAGACGTTGAAGAACGAACGCGATTCAATAATGAAGAATTTCGTTCCTTATTTCAATAGAAATGAAAACGTTGGAAAGGCAAAAGTAGCAAAATTCCGCCAAGATTTTAAAGCCGGCATACCTGGATTGCCAGGTGAATATGTGGATATTGTAGCGCAAAGACTGCAAGAACTATACGAAACTGGTATCATCAATGGTGCTAACTTCGCCTCTTTAGTGAAGGATAGTAACAATATTGTACACATAGTAGAGGGCAAACAAGCTACAAGTAAGCCTGTAGGGCAACTCTTTACAACGCTTGGCGCTTACGAAAACCTTTTTGCTACTCAACTATTGAACAATAAACGTTCTGAATTACAGCAATGCAACCTGAACGAATACATCGAGCCTAACCTTATATACGACAAGAAACGCAGCGAAAGCGAAATGAATGATATGCTCAGTCTTATTCCTCAGGCTTCTGGCATGGTGCTTGAAGGGCAACGAATTATAGACCGTGGCGATATTGTTGACGCACATACTTATCGTGTTCTCTATTCTTTTGAGCAGGCAACCAAGAAGCGTAACGAAACAAAAGACCAGTTTACGTCTACGTTCCTTGGACAATCGCTTTATGTTTTCATACTTGTTATACTGTTTACGCTTTACATCTCGCTCTTCCGCAAGGACTATTTTGCGAATCCAGGGTCTATTTTATTCTTATATGCCTTGCTCATTATCTTCCCTGTTATTACTTCTTTGATGATAAAGCACACTGTCTTCAGTGTTTACATTGTACCTTTTGCAATGGCACCTATATTTGTTCGCGTCTTCATGGACTCACGAACGGCTTTCAATTCCTATACTATCATGATCTTACTCTCAGCTGTTGCTGTGCGTTACCAATACGAGTTTATTGTTGTACAGCTTGTTGCTGGTCTTATAGCCATTTTCTCTCTGCGCGAATTGTCTAAGCGTAGTCAGATATTCCTAACTGCTTTACTTGTTACTGTTGGCTCAGCTGCCATCTATTTGGCACTCCAACTGATACAAACAGACGACTTCTCTAAACTTGATAGGTCTATGTACACTCACATTGCCATCTATGGTGGTTTCCTTCTCGTTACCTATCCATTGATGTTAATTATGGAAAAGACTTTTGGTTTCGTATCTACTGTAACCATGTTCGAGCTGTCTAATACCAACAATGAACTATTACGACGCTTGAGCGAGGTGGCTCCAGGAACTTTCCAACACTCCATCACGGTGGGAAACCTTGGTGTTGAGATTGCCAGTAAGATACGTGCAAAGGGACAACTCGTCCGTACAGGTGCACTCTACCATGATATTGGTAAGATGGTTAATCCTGTTTTCTTTACCGAAAATCAAGTTGGTGTAAACCCACACGATAAGATTTCCGACTTAGAAAGTGCTAAAATTATCATTGGACACGTTACAGAAGGTCTCCGATTGGCTGAGAAATACAACCTACCTAATATTATTAAAGCGTTCATTACCACCCATCACGGCATGGGATTGGTTAAGTATTTCTACATAAACTACAAGAATGAGCACCCCGACGAGGAGGTTGACGAGGCTCCATTCCGCTATCCTGGTCCAAATCCGTGGACGCGTGAGCAAGCCATACTGATGATGTGCGATACTGTTGAGGCCGCTTCGCGCTCGCTTCCAGAGTACACTGAGGAGAGTATAAGCAACTTAGTGAACAGACTTATAGACTCGCAGATGGCCGACGGCTACTTTACCGACTGCCCAATCACCTTCCGCGACATTAGTATAGCTAAGCAAGTGCTCATCGAACGTTTGAAATCAATTTATCATACACGTATCCAATATCCTGAACTGAAGTCGTAGTGAAATACGTTGAGGTAATTTTGCCGCTTCCACTTGAGGGAACTTTTACTTATGCCGTACCCGAAACACTGGTTCAAAAGGTCGTTCCGGGTGTACGCTTATTGGTTCCTTTCGGCAAAACAAAGACGTATATTGGTGTTGTAACGCTGTTCCTACCGACCAACCTAATCAGAATAATACTGACGGAGTGGTGGAATACAAGTCCATTCTCTCCGTTCTCGACAACACACCCATACTGCTTCCGCAGCAGTTGCAACTCTGGCATTGGATAGCCGACTACTATATGTCGCCTCTCGGAGATGTTTACAAAGCTGCACTACCTTCTGGTTTGAAGGCAGAAGATGCTTATAAACCGCGTACTGAAGTATATGTTTGTCTAGGTAAACAGTTCCGTGGCGAACGCGAACTGCATATTGCATTCGATAGTCTTGCCCGTTCGGCAAAACAACAGAAGGTACTCACCACCTATTTGCAGCTTAGCGGTGTTGCCGAATCGCCAGAATTGGCAAGCCTTGATGTAATACAAAGTGGAGAAAACGAAGACTGCAAGATAAGAACCGTAACGCAAGAGGAGCTCATGAACGAGTGTCATTGCACGGCAGCAGTATTACGTGGTGTTATAGGAAAAGGCATCTTGCAAACCTATCGTAAGAAAGTAGGACGATTGAATAACAGTTATGGCGAGGTACAACCTAATGTTATTCACCCGCTGAACGAAGCTCAGAGCACTGCTTATGATAAGTTGTTGCTGCAAATGATGGCGCACAACGTCACTCTTCTACATGGTGTTACCTCGTCAGGTAAGACCGAAATCTACATACATCTTATTCAAAGGCCCTGCAAGAGCACAAGCAGGTGTTGTATTTGTTGCCCGAAATAGCGCTAACAGTGCAGATAACAGATCGTCTGCGCCGCGTATTTGGCAACAAACTCGGCATTTACCATAGTCGATACAACGACGACGAGCGTGTAGAAATATGGAACAAGCAACTTTCCAGTACCCCTTACGAGGTTATACTTGGTGCTCGAAGTGCCGTATTCTTGCCTTTTCAACGTCTTGGACTGGTGATAATCGACGAAGAACACGAGACAAGTTTCAAGCAACAAGACCCTGCTCCGCGCTATCATGCACGCTCAACAGCCATTGTTCTTGCCCAAATGTATGGGGCAAAAACACTATTGGGCACTGCAACACCATCTGCTGAAAGCTACAAAAACGCCCAGTTGGGAAAGTATGGACTCGTTACTTTATCGCAACGGTATAAGGATATCCAGCTACCTGCTATTGAAGTGGTGGACGTAAAAGACCTTCGGAGACGTAAAATGATGTCGGGTCTGTTCTCTCCACACCTGCTTTCTGCTGTCAGAGAGGCTCTTCAGCGTGGCGAACAAGCTATTTTGTTTCAGAACAGACGTGGGTTTGCTCCTATGGTAGAGTGCCATGTCTGTGGGTGGGTGCCACGATGTCCTAACTGCGACGTCTCTCTTACACACCATAAGAACATGAATTTGCTAACGTGCCACTATTGTGGATACACCGAACGGGTGCCAGAGCAATGCCCAAGCTGCGAAAGTAAAGACATAAAAGGGCGGGGTTATGGAACAGAAAAGATAGAAGACGAGATTCTAAACCTATTTCCTGACGCCCGTGTAGCGCGTATGGACTTAGACACGACACGTACAAAGAACGCCTACGAGCGCCTAATATCCGACTTTTCGGCTGGTAAAACAAATCTACTCATAGGCACTCAAATGGTTTCAAAGGGGTTAGACTTCGACCGTGTATCGGTTGTTGGCATACTTGATGCCGATAATATGCTTAACTATCCCGACTTTCGAGCTTACGAGCACGCCTTCACGATGATGGCGCAAGTGAGCGGAAGGGCTGGCAGAAAAGGCAAGCAAGGGCGGGTTATCTTGCAGACAAAGAGCCCCGAACTGCCCGTAATACACCAAGTAGTGAAGCACGACTATGCTGCTTTCTACTCATCGCTGCTCGAAGAGCGTGCTGCTTTTCGCTATCCGCCTTTCTTCCACCTTATATATATATACTTAAAACATCGTAACGACGACACTGTAAACTCGGCAAGTCTTGAAATTGGTTCCCGACTTAGGGAGATTTTTGGAGATAGAGTGCTCGGTCCTGACAAGCCATCGGTAGCCCGTGTGAAGACATTATATATACGAAAGATTATCTTAAAGCTTGAAAACGGAGCCGATTACAAGTTGGCAAAGCAGTATTTACGCACGATAAAAGATGCTATGATGAAGGAGAAGCGTTATGGCGCACTCACTATCTACTACGATATAGACCCATTATAAAACCTTGTTACAAAAGTAAGAGAACTGCGAAATATATGTAAAAGTTTTTTCAAAGCGTAGTTTTCTTGTAACTATCTTATTATTAAGCTATTGCAACACCCATTGTTTTGCATTGCAAAAGAGCCTCTTTTGCATCGTAAAAGTGAGGGTGTGTCAAAATTGATACATCCTCTTTTTTATGCACAAAGCCCCGACTTTCTCAAGCCAGGGCTTTGCTATTTCCTAAAGTTTTTGTACCTTTAGGCATTAAAAAAATCTCATTATGACAAAGATACACTTTCGTTCTTACATACACAAGAAAATGATTCTTTTTCCTCAAAGAATCGATAAGGATATCGCAGAAGACGACCCTGTTCGTCTTTTAGACGCCTTGGTGGATAATCTTATGTTGGATAATGTCTACAAGCTTTATAAGCCCAGTGGTCGCAAGCCTTATCATCCACAAATGATGCTCAAGGTGATTCTTTACGCCTATATGAATAATATCTATTCCTGCCGTCGCATAGAGTCGCTTCTCAAGCGTGACATTCATTTCATCTATCTGGCAGGATATGAGCAGCCTGACTTTATTACCATCAATCGTTTTCGTAATCGTGTGAAAAAGGAAATCAACAATATCTTTACACAAGTCGTATTAGTACTTGCAGCCAAAGGTTTGATAAGTCTTGACGTTGAATATATTGACGGCACAAAGATAGAATCGAAAGCCAACAAGTATACCTTCGTTTGGAAGAGAACCGTGGAAAAAGAACCGCGCCAAGTTGCAGGGAACAAATACGCACACTCTTGCTTCAGGTTGATGATGTCATAGCGCAGGACAATGCCGCTAAGAGAGAAGGTGTCGAGTTTACTGCAGCTCTGCTCAATGAGATATCCGAGGAATTGAACAAGTCTTTGGAATCAGTCCCTGAGCCTAAGACAAAAGAAGAGAAGCAGGCTGTTAGAACCAAGAAAAAACAGCTTAAAGAGCTAGAGAAGAAACGTAATAAACTCCAGGAGTATGACTGGCACCTTGAGGTTATGGGAGAGAGAAACTCCTACAGCAAGACCGATCCTGATGCCACGTTTATGCACATGAAGGAGGATGCTATGCGCAACGGACAGACTAAGCCTGGATATAATCTGCAGATAGCAACTGAGAACCAGTTTATCACCGACTTTGCACTCTATGCTAACCGTACCGATACACTCACACTTTCTTCTTTCTTGGAGTCTTTCAAATCACGCTATCATCGTTATGCCAAAGACAGTCGTAGCCGATTCAGGGTATGGCTCCGAGGAGAACTATCTGTTCATGGACGTACATAATATGGAAGCCTATGTGAAGTATAACTACTTCCATAAAGAGCAGCGTCCACGTTACACACCTAACCCATTCAGTCCCGCAAGCCTTTATTATAATAAGGAACAGGATTTCTACGTCTGCCCTATGGGACAGCATATGAAGCGTATAGGTATGAAGCGTTCCCTAACCTCTAACGGATTCGTTACTTACAGCGTACGTTATCAGGCAGAACGCTGTGATGGTTGTCCGTTGAGAGGCTCATGTTTTAAGGCAAGAGGGAACAGAATTATAGAAGTAAACCATCAACTACAGCACTATAAACAAAAGGCACGGGAACTACTGACCTCGGAAGAAGGCATCAAGCATCGAGGACGAAGGTGCATAGAACCTGAAGCTGTTTTTGGACAAACAAAATATAATAAAGCCTATAAGAGGTTTAGGCATTTTGGAAAAGACAAGGTCAATATGGACTTTGCCTTCTTTGCTATTGCCTTTAACATAGGGAAAATGTGTAGAAAAACCAATCTCAAGGAACTAAAAGACATTATGGAGGTACTTTTAGGCACCTTCAGATGCTCTATACAAGTTTATATAGGCTATTTAAAGCCCTATAAATCATTTTATATGAAATTAGCAGCATAGCTGCAGTAAATAACGAATTATGTGGTAGACAAGGTAAAGGAAGAATAAAAAGAGGATGTATCAATTTTGACACACCCTCTCTTTTGGAACGCTAAACCAATTCTTTCACTTTCCCTTACTATTTTCTTTACAAAACCAAAGGGAATTTCTTACTCCTTTTCAGCGATTCTTAAACACTGCTCACACTCTTTTATTGAGGTTTTAAAGTAAAATTATCGACATGCACCTACCTTGCTTCTTAATATAAAAAATGGGGTTGTAGGAAGTTTCCTACAGCCCCGTTGAACTATTAGTAATAAAAGTATGTCCGATTAAAGGGTGATATCGAGTCCGACACCGAACACTTTATTGGTACGTGTAAACTCGTCTGTGTTCAGCATTTTCACCTCTTGAGTGCCAGTTTTTGCTGTTGTTTCATACTCCTTATTGAACTTTTCGTATTTTGTAAAGAAGTATGCTACATTGAGATCTGCATTCTTTGCCACCTTAATTTTAGCACCAACGCCAAAGCTATAGCTGCTTGTTACGAAGCTAAGGTCCGACAAATAGCTGCCATCGCCAAGTCCGTACTGTGTACGTTGCGCACCCATACTTACTGTAATGCCTGTTTTTATGTCCCATTCTATACCTGTAAGATACTCACGAGTGTTGCTTGAGAGCAGGCGTTGCTTGTTGTTTGCCATGCGAGCGTCCTTGTCGAAGTAGTAATGAAAGCCTGCCAAGAGACGCAGATTGTCTAATACTTCGTATTGAGCACCTAACGATAACAGACCAGGAAGGTCGTTAGGAGTGTTCACTCCATTCTGAAATTGTCCAGTATCGTCGCGCTTTGTGTTGTTCTCAATGTTGAATTTAGTTGTAAATTCGTAGCGTGCTGCAAGGTTCCAACGACCTGTTTTATAGTCGATACCGATGATAGGAGTAATTCCCCAGCCACGTTGTGTGCAGTCTAAGTAGCGGTCTGCAAACTGGGTTTTGGTCTTATTCAACTGGTCTGCACCTGCTTGATACTTCTTTGCAGCAGCTTCATACTGTGCTTTTGCGGTAGGATCGGTAGCCTGTGCTGCCATTTGTGTGTTCTGAATAGCAAGCTGTGTCATCGCATTTGCCTTTGTACTGAAGTAGTCGTATAGGTTTTCCATCTTTCCATCTATATTGGCTGAGATGTTCACAATATTACCTTCGTACTTATTATAGATATAATTGAAACGCGCTCCACCATAAACAGCAAGCTTATCGTTTATCTTATAGGTTGCACCCAGCTGCAAACCGAAGTCGTATTGCTGGCCGTGCATATAGCTACTTACACTATATCCTGGTTCGGTTGTGGTAAGACCTTGATTTGCAAGCATACCAGGAATCATCGCAATTTGACGTTCAAACGATGGCAAACCACCATTGAAAGTAGCTTTACCGCCACCACCTACAATACCGAACCCATCTGGAAGCCCCACTTGTCGTAGTTCTTAGCAATTTGGAACGATGGAACAAAGGGTGCAGAAGCCTCTCCTTTAAATTTCTTGATACCGTCTTTGTTGCCTCCGTTCATTTTGAAAGGCTGGTGATAAGGTGTGCCTTGCAATACAGGAATGGTTAATCCAGAGTTGATAGTACGGGTTTGATAAACGTTTTGTACGTTGAACGAAATATGAAGTCCGTTTGGTAAAAACGCAACACCAGCTGGATTGGAATAAACTCCATCTATTCCGATAGCACCATTACGTGCAAGACTACGCAAAAAAGCAATGCTTTGATTTGTATTTGTTAGCAATCCGCCAGCCTTAACACTTGACGATAGGGCAAGAAAAACTAACATTAGAGGTAGTGATTTCAGTCTCATAATTTAACGTTTGTTGTATAAATATTTACGAAATTGACTACAAAGTTATATTAATTGTTCTTTTCTACCAAATTAACTTGCACGATTTTTCTTCATTTGTGTAATTATGCGAGGATTAGAACAAGATGTTATATGGTTTCTTCCGTACGCTATTTTATTCTTATCCGTATAAAAGCTGATTTATTTTCTTGCATGAATTGTTGAAATGTAGTAACTTTGAACCAACATAATTCTATGACGATTAAAGAAAAGAAATAATTAAAATTGAAATGAAGAAACTTACTTTACTTTTACTTTTTGGTCTTTTAGCAGTTGTATCAACATGGGGACAATCCACTTTTACAATCTTGCCTAAGTTCCAAGTAGGCGATACGCTCCTCTATGAAGTGCAGCAATCTAAAAACGATGTGCAAGCTGAATACATGTTAGCGTGCAAAGATTTTAGCCGAAAATTCTATTTAATAATAAAGGAAAAGGACAGGGAAGGAAACTTTAAGGTCGATTATTTATTAAAAGAGACCAACTTTAAGATTGACAAAGAAGTACAAAAGGAATTCGTTGGTATCAGTCAAGTAGAGAAATTCCTTACTCAAGATATATTGAAAATGCCTATCCTACTTACCATTGATAGGGCTGGCCGCCTCTTAGATGTCGATAATAAAGAGGAAGTTGATAAGGCTCTTGCGAATAGTTTAGTTCCAATGGCTACTCATCTGGCCAATAAGACAATGAAAAGAAAGCTAACTGCTGATGAAAAAAAGCAAATAATGGAAGGCTTGACCTCTAAATTCAGCATTACAGATGTATTCGAAGAAATCCCAGCTTTGTTTAAATACTATGGTCAACCGCTAATAGAAGGCAAGTCGGAAACTGTTGATTCGGTTACAACAAAGTACATCATAGCACGCATGGGCGATGGTACAACATGGCTGAAAGCCAATATAGACTTTCTAAATGGGGAGGAGGTAGTAACCGAAAATAACCCTGGAGAGGAGTTCTTAGAAGAATCTGACGATGAAAGCGAGGATGAAAGTTCCGAAGATATCCTTGATTTGGGAATAGCAGTAATACAGGAAGACGAATATAAATATAACAAGGAAGGAATCGTAACCTACTTAAAATACGCCTTTTTGATAGGCAGTAAAGATGTAAACGAACTAGATTCGTCCTACCAAAGTAAGACGGAGGTAAACCTATTAGCAATAAAAAAGAAGCAATAAGTATAAGAAATAAAAAAACACCAAACTATTTCGGTTTGGTGTTTTTTATTGTTTTTCCTACCATTATATCTGAAGGCAGAAGGCAAGACTTATGAATACCTAACACATTAATGTTGTGTTTTCGACCTTCTGAAATATCAATACCAGCGTAAAGATATGCTTTCCAAACAAGTTCTGTACAATAAAACTTAGTTGTATCAGCCGTATTGAAATCGTCATCAAATGGGTATCCCACCTTATTTAAAGCATATTGAACAGCCTTTTCAGCAACATTAGCATCGTAGGACACACGAACAACCTTTGCTTTAGTACACCTTCGGGGTGAAGGAATGCACCGACAGGCTCGATTTTCACGATGTCTACATTGTCATCAGACTCTCCGGGGACAGCATGAACAACCTTCCATACACCATCAGACTTACAGAGCAATCCCACATGAGAGTAGCTACTGCTGTCTAACGTCATCACAACTTTACTTTCAATACTATTTCCTTCGCGAAAGATAAGGTCGCCATTGTGCAACGACAATGTATCAATATAGGCAGCAAGAAGTTTCTTTTCATGCTGCCTATAACAAGAAGTAAATAGGAAAACTGTGGCAGATAATACTGCAAACAGCTTGTATCTCATTCTATTTTAATAATATTAGTCTTTAAAGAGCAGTAGTTTTCCCTTTCTTATCCATATTTCCCAAAACATCTTTATCAAGCCCAAAGGTGAAAACATGACCTAAAATGCCAAACGAAACAATCTTGCTACTTCCGCTATCTTCAAGCGAACCTGTACTAAAAAGAACGTAATTGTTCACGTCAAGCTTTGCAGCGAGCACCTTATCTATTAGTCCTGCGCCCAAAGAAGCGAACATTGCGGTTTCATTACCTTCCTGTTTCTTTATATAATCCATCAGTTCTGTATGGATAGCATCTATATGTTGCTTCTTGTCAGGACATGTAAAGCCAAGCACAGCAAGTATTAAAAGAGGGATTATAATACGTAAAGCCTTCTTAGAAACATTGAAAATCTTTCCTTTTTCGGATTCTTCAAAATTATCTTGCTGAGGTTGTTGTTCGTTTGAACCGCCACATTGAGGACAGAAATTAGAATTCTCAGCGAGCGGAGAACCGCATTTAGAACAGTATGCCATAATCTTATTATATTTTTAAAGTTACTATAAAATTCTACCATTTCATCGATAGCGGTTTGCAATACAACGCATCTATCGGTGCCACTTATGGATACAAAGATAATAAAAAAATGGATAACATATTAAGATTCGTACGCTATTGTTAACAAATACGCATAAAAACAAGTGGATGTACCAAAGCTTAAACTACACGTTTGTAGTTCGCTTTGATACACCCACCCTTATTGTTGTATGCCATCAACCTAATGGTCGCGGGCTATTTACATTAGAGATTAGCGTTATCAGCCTTCCATTCAGCAACTGGAGGAATGATTCCAAGGCCTACAATCTCTTCGCGCATCTTACAAAGATGCTCATAAGAAGCCTTCAATGATGCCATTTCTTCATCAGTACCAGTTGGCAATTCGTAATGAACACCAGTGCTATCGATGGTCGTTGGCATAGCCATCATTACGTTCTTGAAGCCAAGACGATCGTCGTTTACATAGCAACCAGCTGGCAATGTGAACTTTTCGCCACCCATTGCAGCCTCAATCATCTTGACAGCGTTGTGTGCTGGGCTTTGGAAAGAACTGCGACCGCGGAGCTTAATGATGCGTGAGCCACCTTGAATGGTGTCGTGCTTGATTGCTGCCCAACGCTCATCGCTGAGATTCATCTCTGACAATGGCTTGCCATCAATCTTCACTTTAGAAGCGAATACTGCCATTGTTCGCCGTGTCCGCCATAAGTGTGTGCGCCAGTAACCTTGTCTTGCTGAACACCAAACTCTAAAGCCAACGCTTGTTGCAAACGAGTTGAGTCGAGAGCAGCCAATGATGTGAGTTGGTTTGGCTTAAACCAGAGTGGATAAGAGCTGTAAGCGCAGTAACATCAGCAGGGTTAAAGATAACAACAACGTGCTTAACATCTGGGCAATACTGCTTGATGTAGTCGCCAAACTCTGCAGCAATCTGGCAGTTTCCCTTCAATAAGTCTTCGCGAGTCATACCTTCTTTACGAGGTGCACCACCTGAAGAGATGATATACTTAGCACCTGTGAAAGCTTCTTTTGGGTCGGTTGTCCAAGTTACATTTGCGCCTGGGAAGCCACAATGAGCAATTTCGTCAGCCACACCGTGCAATCCTGGTTCAAAGATATCGTACAGACAAACGTTAGGAGTAAGTCCTAATGTAAGCACACTCTGCGCCATGTTTGAACCAATCATACCGCCGGCGCCGACGATAACGAGTTTCTCGTTTGTTAGAAATGACATAATTATGTTTTGTTTATATTTAAAATGAAACTTTGAAATTATCCGTACAGGTATGTTCTAAGCATTCCACGTTGTAGTAGTTTTATAACAAAACAGTTCTACTTTTTGTGTCTTTTCGCTCTTATTCGGCATCTTCTGTTTTCTCTTTTCAGGCGTATAGCCTGCTATACTTCTTCAAAATGAAAGCAGAAACGACTTGTCTAAAAGGCTAAAATCCAACATAGGAAATTCATAGAACCTATCAATAGGCTTTTATACCGCAAATTTACAAAAAAGAAATAGATAACTGCAACTTTATGAAAGGATATTTGTTATTTAATGTCAAAACCAAAAGAATGCTATCTCTGAGTTACAAAAGCAAGGAGAATAAAGTGTTTTTGAAATGGTTAAGTGGCTGAATTTCTGTATTATTTTCACATTGTAAGGATGTCGTCGCGCCGACTCTACACAGTTATTTAGGCAGGACTATACAAAAACTACTATGTTCTTTCTCTATTTACAATAAAGAATTGTATTTTTGCACACAGCTAAGAACAAGATTAAAAAGCAGTGTGCGTACCGCAAAAGGTGATATAGAGCACATTGGATATAAAACTATTATTATAGAAAAACAATGGAAATACGTTCTTTAACAAGTGTAGGAAATGCTGTAGGCAAAGGTTTCGAGCTGACGCATGTTACAACTATGATACCTGTTAGCGATTATGCTGCAGGATATAGAGATGTGGAGAAGTTTCTCGGATTGTGTAAACAATGCCCTAAATTTGGTCTTTCGTGGACTTGTCCGCCTTGCGAATTTGATGTAAAAGAGTTTGTTGACAAGTTCAAATATGCGCATATTCTAGGATCGAAATGACTTTCGACGAGGCTACACTTGCCGAAACAAATACCCCAGAGGCTTTAGATGTAGTGTGTAGAAAGGCTATGCGCTACGGATTAGTTAAGGCTTCGGCGTATTTGCGTGGCTATGAGCGCAAGTCGCCTGGTAGCATTTGCTTTCTTGGTTCGCAGTGTTTGCTTTGCGGCGATAAGCCTTGTTCGCGCATAGACGGCGAGCCTTGTCGACATCCGAAGGATGTTCGTGTTTCGTTAGAGGCTGTTGGATTCGACCTGAGCAAGACTACGCAAGAGCTTTTAGATATAGAATTGAAATGGGGCAAGCATGGTCGCCTACCCCAATATATTACACTTGTTACAGCATTGTTTACCAATGATGCTACGTTACGATTAGAATAAGGTTGGCTCTGAACTCCTATCGTGCAGTCGAATGGCGACTAAGGTCGTCTTCAGAACTAACCTTAAGAGAAAGAAAAGCTATTGATTAAATCTTTCTCACCGTAACATGAATGCAACGTTGGTCGCGTTCTAAGATGGCCCAGCATTCGCCTTCCTCTCGCAAATCGTAGATAATCTTACCTAAAATATTGCACATAACTTCGTTACTCACAGCTTTTCCCGTCTTTCCAATACGGTTAAAGCAAGTGTAGCTTAAGTCGAATGTTGTGCCATACATATGTGCTGAATTTTCGCCTGCTTTACTATTTACTCTTCTGAGTGCCTCTACATCTCTGCGAGTTCTGAACAATGAAGTTACAATAATGCGGTGTTCGCGATAGCCTTGGCGGTCTAATTCCTTTGGAAACGTTTACCAATCTCTTTCAAAAGACTCTTGGCACCCTTTGTTAAGTAAGGTGCTGAGTGAGTCAATTGGTCTATCAGATAGAGATTAGTGGTTTCAACCTTCTTCAATCTTCTTTGATTTTCCTCTAATTCAGCTCTTGATTCGATAGGTGTAACCCCATATTTCTTCGCAGCATACAACTGTTCGCCATGCATATCTTTGAACTGATAAGTGCTACGCATAGTTACATTATCGTCTCTAAAAGTCTCTCCTTGGGTTGTAGAATTACTACTTGCGCACGCTGCTGCAAGCATTGTTACTGTTGCAAAAACGCCTCCATAGAGTACGTTTCGCCAATTTTTCTTTGTGTTGTACATCTTTCTAATCTGCATATTTATTTTATTTGAATTATTATATCTGCCACGTCTTTCGGCTCATTAAATAGCATTCCTTCGCTCAACTGGTCGTCTGTGAGTTCATTCAACAAATCTTTTGCCTGTTCTTCGCTAATAGCAGCCTCGCCCTTAGCGTTCTTTCGAGCTAAAAGGTCGTCTAAAACGAGCTGTCTAAATTCGTGTACGTCCATATTGTAAAGATTTAATAACGGATAGAAATTGCTGCAAAGATACTATATTTTTCATTCAACAATACTTTATTTTGTATCTTTGCACTATAAATAATGTATTTTCACATAATGCAAAAAATACAAATATACGAGTCGCCTTTGGGTAAATTAACTTTCGTTAGCGATGGTTTAGCATTGACAGGAATCTGGTTTGATAAGCAAGAACCATTACAACTAATCTTGAAAGCTCCTCACGAGGTTTGCAATTTGCCGATTTTCGATGAAACAAGGCTATGGTTCGACACTTATTTTAACGGACAGCAGCCTGCATTCATACCTCGTTTAAGTCTTATCGGCACTGCTTTCCGTCAGCAGGTATGGCGCAATTTGCAGCTCATTCCCTATGGCGAAACGACCTCCTACGGCACTCTTGCAAAGCAAATAGGCCAACAACTGGGCAAAAATAAGATGTCGGCTCAAGCCATTGGCGGTGCAGTGGGAAACAATCCTATATCGATTATTGTGCCATGCCACCGTGTTGTGGGTACCAATGGAACGATGACGGGGTATGCAGGAGGCATTTGGAGAAAAGAGTTTCTACTGGATTTAGAAGCCAAAAATAGGCGTTAGAGGTGTACTCGCAGTGTCCTCTCATTGATTCGAAAGGTAATTACTCTCCTATATCAAATGTAAATATAATTCCAAAAACACACTAACACATAACAACCTTATGCTCAACGCGTTACAAAACCCATTGTTTTGCAATGCAAAAACGCCTGTTTTACCGTGCAAAAGGGCCTATATTGCCGTGCAAAACAACCTCTTTTGAAATACGAAAGTAATTGTTACCATTTCTTAATCATATTTCTTTACAAGACGAGAGTGATTTCAATGGTGAATATAAAGAAAAGAAAGAGGAAATGATACGAAGATAAAGACTTTATAGAAACGAAAAAACGGGTACATCGAAAGGTGAAATCGACATACCCGTTTATTCGAAAATATAACGTGTTTCCTGCCTAGAAGTAGTAAGCAAGAGATATTTGCCAAGAGTTGTTAAAGCTCTTTGCCTTTTTACCAATGAGCTGTTCTGCTGCGTTTCTACTGCTTTATTAATCTTAACGTCTGCTGTCTTGCCCATAGCCATATTATAATTCGCGCTAATTTGCAAGTGATCCATGAATGTAACACCCACACCAGCATTTATACTGAAGTTGCTATCCTTGAAAGAATAGTTACTACCCTTTGACCAATCAAACTCTTTTTCGCCAATATTAAGACTCCATTGTGGACCAGCAAAGAGGATAGCGCTGGCTCTTGGCCCTAAACCGATAGAGTAACTAAGGTTCACAGGAATTGAAATTTGCTGTTGCTTTATTGTTTTTTCTTGGTTGAAAGGGTCGACAACCTTTGCCTCACGGAAATCGTAGAGGGTAGATGCATCAACGCCAAAACCTATAATAGGGAGAGTAAACTTAATAGTTGGACCAATAAAGCCACCTATACGGTTTGACTGACTGAATAGTTCTGGACTCAAATGCATATCAGTTACATTCAAACCACCCTTGACACCAAACTTAACACCTTGTGCATTAGCTGATGTTGAAATAAACATTCCTACATAGAGGAGTGCTAATGAAACGATTTTCTTCATAATTAAAAAGCTTAAAGATATGCCCAAGCTGTTCCAAAATAGAAACTGCAGAGACATAAAGATGAATTACGAATCTTCTTTAACTCTCATTTTTACTTAATGTCGTTGGCGTCGTACGCTGACACGAGCAGCATTAGAAGATGATCCGCTTGAAGAAGTTGAACGGCGAGAAGGGCGAGCTGTTGTGGTTTCAGTACTGCGACTAGAACGACGAGTGCGGCTCTTCACAGCCTTTACGTCTGGTTTTACAGCGGCAATACTATCTAAACTATCACGCTTTTGCGCATTTCCAAAGATGTTCTTCTCAAATTCTTTCAACTCGTTCTCTATCTTCTTTTGTTCTTTGTCATAGCCGAATCGGTTGTACAATACTGTGCAAGCGTTCTGCCAAGCATGTTTGTAGTCTTGTAAATCTTACCTTGATAGAGGTTCATAGTAAAGTAATCCTCTACACTCATAGTTGCAGCATTGTTCAGATTGCTCGTCATGATAGTCTGTTTTGACAAGAATGGTGCCAAATCATCATACTTAACCCAGAACAAAGGATACTTAACTTCGCCATCACCAAATTCATCTGAACGATACATAATAGGACAAAGCGCAATGACTTTGCGGTGGAATGTAGAGGTTCCTTGGTCGTAATAGGCACTCTCCTTTAGGTAATAACCCTTTACTTCAGCTGATGGAATATCGCTGTTGTCAAGGCGAATGCCACGATCGGTACGTTCATAATAGATGTGATAGTTATCTAAGAATTGCAAAGGCTTTACGCGTGCTGAGTCGGTAAACCTCGTTGCCATCCATTCGATACTCGTATGCACTGATACCGCCATTACGTGGTCCCAACATCATAAGCTTAAAGATGTAGCAGAAAAGGTTCATCTGCGAGCCAACAGGTTCAGTTGGATAGTACAAACCAGCGTTTGCATCATCTGTAAGATTAAGTTCACGATAGATGTCGCGACGCCAAACCACATCTTCCTCCATCGGAGCAGAGGTTGGAAATGATATTTGCGCACGCGTTGTTATGGTGTTCGCATTCGAACGAGTGCCCTGTTGTTGCTCTGCTCTACGACGAGCAGGCTGAGCAAAGGTGCTCATTGCAACTGCGGCAACACATACTATCAAGAATATTCGTTTCATTTTATGTATCTTAAATAATTGTTCTTACTACGGTTTTCACTGCCGAAGCAGAACGAATAATGAATCTTCGTTTTATTATTACTGCACTATTACTTCCATATTTCGTCCGTTGAGCGTACGAGTTGTACCATCAGGACCATGAACAACAACATTTGTTATGTAGAAACGCTTGTTGCGGCTGAGATGACGGAACTGCTCTTTCTGCTGTGCAGAGAACTGTGCGCCATTACTTGCCAATGGTACTGCGTTACCCATATTGTCGAAGAACACTGTGCGGAAGCTTGTTACGCTGAACGGAATATCAAGTAATCCATCGTCAATAGCAGCATGTATACCTGTAGCCGACATCAAAGCAGCTTTAGACAAGGCTCCGCTCTTAAATCTGTCGCCTCCCATAGCAATGTAAGGAGCAGGATCTGGCAACTTACGTACGCGGAATTTGTACTCTCCTATCTTCCTTCCCTTCGCCGAAACAGATATGGTTACAGGATTACCGACCGACGCTGGACGAGCAATAAACTTACCACCACCACGCGATACCAACGAACCGCCTGACATTGAAGCCTGAACATCGTTCTGACCGGTATTCGGAATACTGATGGTTATAGGGTTATCAAAACCTGCATAAAGTACATTCATCAAGTCTGCAGCGATGGTTGCCATACCTTCAAAGGCAGGCGTCTTCTGCATTCCATCAGGACTTATGTAGCGTTCAGGCTTTGGTCCGCCAGTAACCCAATAGTCTTGTGTAAAGTTACGGCGTATTACGTTGCCTGCAAGATCCTTTATCAGCATATAACCGCTTATGGTATGTTTACCAGGGGCGCCTGCTTTCAGGGTAATTGTATTGCCTTTTATAAGCTGTCCGTTTACATATACCTGTGGCTGCTGGGTAGAATCGACAGCTCCCATCAGCATCTGCGCAGTGAGAGTTTCACCCGGATAAAGGCGAGTTTGACTTGGAACAACGAATGCCTGCAGCTTGTTTACTCGTAAATCTTTTAGACCAACATTAGCTACAAGAGCATGAAGAACTTCTCCTTCAGCATAACGAATATCACTTTGTAGCTTTGAAAGCAAAGTTACAGCAGCCGATGTCGGCATATTCTCAAACATATACTCCTCCCAATTCTTATTTAATGAATGGTCAGGAATAGTAGTTGATAGGTTGCTTGCTATGATTTTCTTCTGCAAAGGGTCTGTTACAAAACGGAGAATACGCTCGCGATAGCTATTAATTGCCTCGAAAAGCTTATGACCTTGCCCAGTTCCAGGAGCCAACATAACGATTCCTGAAGCTTCAAGGTTCTCTTTATTCTTAATATTAAGCGGATCGCCATTTTTTCCATCTGCCTCTTTTACAATCTCGACCTTCAGTTGTTGTGCGTAGTTAAAAAGCGAATCGCTCATATTTCGCACTTTTGAAGCCATTGCAAACCATTCCTTTACCTTCTCTGGATTCTTCTGCATCATCTGCTCAAGCTCCTCAAAGATGGCTTGGTTCTCCATGGAAGAGTTTCCCGTTGTACGATTTAGACTCTCCTCTACAATAGAAAGCCGTTAAGAACTTCCGTTGAAATGTTCAACGCAAGCATTGCCATAAGGACGATATACATCAAGTTAATCATCTTTTGGCGGGGGGAAACCTTTCTTTTTATGATTGCCATGTAGTTCTTTCTATTATTATATTCGCTTGTTTGCTGTGCTATTAAACTGATTTGCCATACTTATATAATTTGCTTGAAATATCCAAATATGGCCTTGTCTGTTGCGCTTTGAACCGACATTCGCACGTTAGATTCTATTCCTCTGTTGTAGGTTGAGATGGTACAGCAGGCGATGCAACACGCATATTTACTGTCATTGCCTCTATCATTCGAGCATAAACCTTGTTTAATTGCTCTATCTGTTGTGCCATCTTACGAGTCTGTTCATTAATCTGATCAATTGTTCCAATCTGTTGACTCGCACCTTTCAGCTGCATTTCGTATACTTTTGTAATACCAGTAAGGGTACGATTAAGATTTTCCATCTCCTCGCTATCACGTGTAAGACGTTGACTTTGGTCGTTTACCTTACCCAACATCTCGGTCAAACTCTTCAATGCATCAACATAATTAGTTTGCGCTTCTACCATTTCAGGTGTCTGTTGTTCTGCATTGGCTATAACTTGGCTTTGCTGATTAACCACTGCCGCTGCTATTTGGTCTGCCAATGGCATTGTATGACGGGCTACTTCTTCAGCTGTTTCAGCAGTAGAGTTTGCTGTTTGACGTACAGAAGATACTTTACCCTGTACATTTGCACTTGCTTCAGCATATTCTTCTTCCTCCTCTTCATAATGAACAGGTAGCTCTTTGCCATCATCTGTCTTATCAAAAGGTCGGTCGAAAGCAGATAAGAAGAACACAATAACTTCTGTTCCCATACCCAAGAACAACCAAATATTAGCTCCAGGAAGGTGGGTTAGCTTAAACAATGCACCTAAAATAACGACTGAGGCGCCCCAACTATATCCATAGTTCAAGAATGTTTGTCCTGCAACTGTATCAATCCACTTCTGCAGACGATATATAATGTTGTATTTGCTGTACTGTGTCATTGTTACTTTCTATTCTTTTTTCTTTTCTTACTACTTTTCTTTGCCTCTTTTGCTGCCTCGCTTGAAGAGCTTGCTAAGCTACGTACACAACGGAAACCAATGTAACTGCGTGGTTGATTTTGATATTCCCAAGTACGCCATGCGCTTCGGATATAGCTTTCAGGGTCTTTCCAACTACCGCCACGAACACTCTTTTTCTTCAGTCGGTAAGGGTCTTCTTTAGCAGCCTTATAATCCAACTGCGGATTTAAGTCGTTCATAGACTTTACTCCTGCCTCAGTATAAACAGTACTTGTCCATTCTGCAACATTACCCGCCATATCGTAAAGTCCATTCGAGTTGGCACTGTAAATACCTGTTCGGCTGGTTATAAGGTTACCATCCTTGGTATAGTTACCTCGGTCTGGTTTAAAGTTTGCATAGAAACAACCATTACCACTCTTTACATCTTGATTCTCCCAAGGGAATTCATCTTGATTTTTTCCACGTGCAGCATACTCCCACTCTGCTTCAGTTGGTAAGCGATAACGCTGAACAAAGCGTGCTTCCTTGCCCAAACCTTTCAACAAATACTCGGTACGCCATGCACAGAATGCATTTGCTTGCTCCCAAGTAACACCTACAACAGGATAGTCGTTGTATGTATCGTTGGAGAAATAACTGCGCAAGTAATTTCATTATCAGAATTACGGAAGTCGTTCACCCAGCAAGTTGTATCTGGATACACATTTACGATATAGGTATTCAAGAAATCCCACGGTCCTGTTAATGGGCGATTTATAGTTTCTCTGTGTATATTTCCCTCATCGTCCACATAGGCCGTATCTTTCGAAATCATTACTACCTCGTCTGGATCAACCTCTATATCAGTATTCAAGTTACGATCTGCAGGATTCAAACGATTGCGACGAAGTGCTGCCGCTGTATAATCATATATTTCGTAACGATAGTTTAACTGTTTCACATCAAGATTCTTTTCTCCCGTAGCAGGGTTTGTTGTATACAAACTCTCAAAGGCTCTCATCTCGTCTTCGTTTGGTTTCTTGGGCAATCTCTTGTTCCAATTTAAGTGAGGCGTAACAGGATTACCACTCTTATCCTCTGTTATCATGTAGGTTTCATCGCCTCCATAAGCAGGATCGGCTAAACGTGTACGAACGATAGAATCGCGAACCCACTCTACAAATTGCTTATATTTAGAGTTCGTAACTTCTGTTTCGTCCATCCAAAAACCATCTACAGAGATGTCTTTTACTGGTGTAGTTTTTCCCCAAAGGCTATCTTGGTCAGCAAGACCCATCTTCAGCCAACCTCTTTTTACTAAAGTCATGCCATAAGGTGTAGGTTCGCGGAACGATTTACCACCGCCAACACCAGTAACCTCACCTCCTCTACCTGGCACCGAAGCCGATTTTCCAGCAAAGCAGCCAGAAAGTGTGCTGAGCATAACAACACCAAGACAAAGAGTTAATATGTTCTTTTTCATTTTCATATCTTGTTTCTATAGAAATCTTACGCTTTTATGTTTATTCCGTCCCTTCTTCTGAAGGTTTATATCAGTTTGATAACTCACCACCAATTCGTGGCTACCATTACCAATATCGGCAGTTCCAGTGTAAACTTCGTAACTATATCCTACATTGATTCCGTGGAAACTGCCTCCGACATATGCTGTTACAGAATTTCCAGGACTATAAGAAGCACCACCGTACAGCACTTTTTTCTCATTTGTATAGACCAATCGTGCTGTTATATCTGCCCGATAGCCGTTACCATCATAGCGTGCCATAACAGAGGTTGGTATAGTTAGAAACGGATTTCTCAGTTTTATATTGTATCCACCTGTCAAATAATAGGATCTATCTATCTGCAATTCGTTCTTCTCCCCCAGCTCAACAAGTGGTGCATTTAGGTGTTGTACCGATGCTCCAACATACCAATTCTTATGTATATAATACAATCCGAAGCCTAAATCAAGACTCTGCCCATTTACGTCTGTTTGTATAAAAGCAGGGTCTCCCGAATCTTCCACATCAACTTTAGAACCATTGAATTTTTCTCTAAAAATAAGACCTAACTGAACTCCACCTGCCAACATTCCTCCAAACATTTCTTTACGAAAAGCATATTGCCCTGCAATACGTTGATGGGTAAAAAGTCCAATTTGGTCGTTTAGTATGGTCGCTCCAACGCCATGATACTGCTTCATAAAGTATAATGGCATACTTGCGCCTACATACATTGCCCGTGGACTATTCTTATATCCGGCGAAGTTTAAGGCGTAAGCACCTACTATATTGAGATGGTTATCCTTTCCAACAGAAGCGGGGTTATAGTAAGGTTCCATTTCCCAATAATGGCTGAATGCAACATCATATTGCGCCAATGCTGAAGCACTGACGAACAAATACAGGCTGATTATGATTGTTAAGCGTTTAAACACGTATGTATAACGACCGTTTATGCTTATTATTGCATTTTTCATTAAAATAAGATTGCTAAAGAATATAAACAAAAAACAACTCACCATAGATTATCTTCAATGGTGAGTTGTTCTCGTTATTCTAATGTACTAACTAATATTCGTCTTCGTTCCACAAGAAGTCGTCCTTAGAAGGGTAGTCAGGCCAAATGTCTTCAATACTATCGTAAACATCTCCTTCGTCCTCTATTTCCTGAAGATTTTCTAAAACTTCTAAGGGCGAGCCAGAACGAACTGCATAGTCTATAAGTTCTTCTTTTGTTGCTGGCCATGGTGCGTCTTCCAGCTTCGATGCTAATTCCAGTGTCCAATACATAGGCTTATAAATTTTAACTTTAGTTTGTTTTGCGTGCAAAAATACTATTTTATTTTTTATTTGCAAGGATTTTGCCATATTTTTTCGTCAACTTTCTCGATATTATTCAAATAACGTGAAAGTACAAAGAAATAGTCAGATAGGCGGTTGACGTATGCCATGAGATTCTTGTCTACCTCTGAAGTTTCGTCTAAAGCAATGATAAGTCGTTCTGCACGTCTACAAACTGTACGACAAACGTGTGCTATTGATGCTGAACGACTGCCGCCTGGAATAACGAAGCTTTTCAATTCTGGAATTGCAGCCTGCATTCTGTCAATTGCTTTCTCTACGTGTTCTATGAGCACATCTGCAACAACCGACTCTTTTATTTCTTTTTTGAAGTTCTCTCCCATGGCCAAATTACAGCCAATATTAAAGAGTACGTTCTGCATTTCAGCCAAAAGTTCGGTAGTATCTTGCTCTTCTACGTAAGTAGCAAGCAATCCAACAAACGAGTTAAGTTCGTCTACTGTACCATAAGAATTGATACGAATATCGCTCTTTTTAACTCTTGTACCTCCTATCAGACTGGTTGTTCCTTTATCGCCGGTCTTTGTATATACTTTACTCATATCGCTTTATAAATTAGAAATTAATGATATAGTTCTGTTTAGGTCGCTTATCGAAAAAGGCTATACCTATATAATATAGGTCGAACGAAAAACTAACACGTTCGTCAGCCACTATTTGCTTCCAAAATGCTTTTGCCGTTGCATTGTGTTTTATACTATCTACAATAACAAGACTTTCTTCGTTAATGGTAGTTCGCAGTGTTTCATAAAATTTTTGACAGTGTTCGCCTGCAGTTAAAAAATAGATATTACGCTGACAAAGGTTATCATTTACGCTCGTTTTATCTGTCTCTCCCACTTCTTCCACCAATGTTTTGTCGCACGCAGCCTTAATATAGCGTTCGTAAGCTGCTGACATCGCAGGACAAAAACAGAAATTGTCTGCTTTGATAGAACGATTTATCCGATACAACAAACGAGCTTTCTTGCGCTCTACTGCCGTTAAAGTTTTGTCAGTTCGCCTCAATTCAGCATAAATGGGATAGAAAGTGTGGTCATTTATCACCTCTCTATCAAATGAAAACGCTGATGGCGACTGAATGCCAAAACCCTGAATGTACTTCATTCGTCGCAGCCAGACCACCAAAGCTTTTATCTTGTATGGTAAAATATTTCGTTGTGCCATTACAATAGTAATGCAAACTTACATAAAAAAATAATAAAAACAGAAAAGATAAATCGCTTTTTTGTAAAAGACCAATATTTCTAACTGCTTTCTTTTTAATATATACAGCCTTCAGAAGTCTGCTACTTTCTAAAAATATATGTGTATTGTATTAAATCTTCCAATGTAATTGTACTTCTAAATCAGTCATATCTGAACGGTCTACTTGCTGCAAACCGGAAGAAATATGCTTACGATCGAAATAGTATGTAGTACCAACTTTCAGCAAAATATTTAATTTCTTGTACAAATTGGCACGAGCTAACAGCGCCCAACGAATACCTTCTCCATAAAAAGTAGGAAAATTGAAACTATAAAGCATGCTGCGCTCGTAAATATACAAGCGAGATGCAAAATCGGTAGTATGGAAATATCCAATGTTTGCTGATGTTTGCAACCACGGAAGAGGTTGCCAATCAACAAATTCGCTTAACATAAAACCAAAACTGTTGGCTTTATTTCTACTATAAGAAAGGTCTGCTTGTGTTTTACAATCCCAGTTCAGTCCTGAATATATGAATGCAAAACGTGCTCTTTGCGTATATTCATTGACGAGTTTGGTGTGGTCTTTATTATCCTTTTGGCGTAATTTAAATCGGTAACGAACTAAAAACGAAAGATTCTTATAGGTGTAAACACCCGAAATATAATTATCCCATGCACTACTTGCTATTGATGCTTGATAGCGTGGTTTATGAAAATAAGCATAATCGGTATATGCCGTGAGCGTTAAAAAGCGGTTTACAGTCCAGTTTGCTCCAATTAGCATTCCCATTTCATTGCGCATTTGTCCACCTTCGCTTAAGGAATTGGCATGAAGTGCCCAATATTTAGAAGCATAATAGCGCTGAATACCTATTACAGATAACCGTCTTGATGGTTGAAATGATATGTTATTCAAGGTTGCAATAGATCCGTTACCTCCCATTGCAGTCTCTCCATTTACGCTCCAATGTGGATTCATATAGCCGTAACTTAAACTAATATTCCAAAAATCGTAACCCGCAGGATAATCAACACGATAGGTTTGAGAAGTTTTGGGCGACAAGGGACGGTCGAATTGTGTGTATAATGCTGTCAGACCAGCACGAAAGCCATAATTACTCCATTGTAAGTTGCCTCCGAAAGTGGTTTGAGAAATATTGTTTTTCTTCTCCATTTCAGTGGGGGTACGATGGTAACCAGATTTTAACAATGTTCGTATTGTACCATCATTATTAAGCGTTGCATCGCTTTTGCGGTAAGATGCAAAAGCAGTTAAGTCTGTATGGTGTGTTAAAGCAATTGTAGTAGCACCACCTTGCATATAATTAGCTTGCGAACGTGAGGTGTTTGGACGAACTGTTGTATAAGAACGTCCTTGGGAAAGAAGACTCATCGTTTTGCCAAAATTAAAATCATTATTGATAACAAGACCTTGACCGAACCGTACTTTATAGCGCCCTACAACGGCAGACTTTATGCGACCCAATTTGCGTACAGCAATATAAAAGCTATAATGGTCGTATCCAAGCATATTTTTATGGGCAAAGAAAGGTTCGCCAGCATCTTGTGCACCCACAAAACCAGCTTGAAAGTAGTCGGAATAAGCAAATTTATAGCGTAACGAGTGCGTAAAAGGATAGCCCAGATAACCATTTTTATCGCCCTTCCGCTCGTAAAATGGAACTTTCATAGTAAAAGTTATATCGTGCTTACCACGTTTTAAAATTGTTGATAGTGCTGGAAAATGCTGCTGTTCATCTATATTTATCGTTATAAAATAACTCAAAAGTTCGCTCCTTACAGCATCGAGCGACTCTATCATCAGTAGTTCGCCCACCGACCGCATACCACGATACTGATAAATGTAAGCCAAAATGTCTTCCACCTGTGTAGCCGTAAGAAACGGAAGCTGCTCCAACTCCTCGCGAGTTGCCTTATTCAAGTCGATGGGATGCGATGCTAAGTTGGACAATAAATCGTAATTTTCCTCATTCATCATTCCCTCCTGCTCCTCCGAAACCATCAATTCGTCGTATAATCGTTGCCAATCACGTTGTTCTTGCGCATTTGCAACAAGAGAAAGTAATGCAAAAACACACAGTAAAATATAGTTTTTCATCATATAATGACAATTCTCCATTTTACAAAGAAAGTATTTCTCATCTTATCGAGCCCAACTTCTCGGCAAATAAAGGCTATAAGGTTAATATGTTAAACACGTCTTACCCATCTATCAAACAATGGGGGTTGTCTGCAAAATTACATGATAATTACGAGAGCAACAAATAAAAACAAGATAAAAAATGAAATTATTATCTCAGTGATGAATAAATTGGCAATCAAAACGACCCATGTTTTTATTTATATTATTGCTGTCCGGTAAGATGACTATCTTTGTTCATGGTTATTTTTTTCTAAAAATCAAAGATAACCAAAAGGGCCGATACTTCGTGAGAAGTGTTGACCCTAATTTCAGACGTTCCTAAAAAGTTTTACCAAACAGCAATACTTTTTTATATATCTTCAATTGATTTTTATATGAACCTTTGAGTTGATTGATAAAATATGATTTACAAAATCCTTTTTTTTCTTAGGTGAAATAATGACACAACCATGCTTATACGTTAACTTTAATCGATCAATTGAAGCTGCAGGTGACGAATCTAAAGTGTGCGTAGATTCTATTAACAAAATATCAAAAATATCAATTACCTGTGTTGAAAAGAAAGGACAATGAATAGATAAGACTTTTCCATTAATTGTATATTTAATTCCTAATGGATACAAGGTTAACGCTGCGAGGATAACAAATAGAAAAAAATAGTAACAATCCAATTAAAAATCAATTAAAAAGAATAGGTACTGCAGATAATATTATACTTATATATATAAACAGATATAACCACAAGTCAACTTTTTGAATTATATTTTTTTCCATCTTGTCCTATTCTAAAGTATATGACTTATTTGAAAATTCTGGAAGTTTGCTAAGATTAAGGTTTACGAACTTCTCCAAATCTTCTACATTTGTTCTTTTTGCAAATTTAGCACATTTCAAATACATATCTAAACATTTTCGCAATTTCTTTTTAAGAAATTCATCGTAGAGTCAACCAGTAAGTACAAAATTATTATATTGTTCTGTAGAACTCGCATTTTGGTGTTTTAAAATTTAGTTTTTGTCTCGGTCTTATGTTTATTTTCTTCTGTATGTTCGCAATCTTTTTGTCTGTGAAATCATCGAAGTTTGCCAGTACATTTCTTATCTTAATTTATTCAGCATTTCTTTCTACGATTTGTCAGCCACAACCAAAATTATCACTTCTAACCGCAATGTTTTTTGATAATTTATTTTTACCTTTGCGACTAAGCCGCCATTGTTGCGGTTTCTTAATCATTTAACAAATCAACGTATATGAAAACATTATCTACTTCGTTTAACGCGACGTCATTTAGTCGCTTGTTATTACCGCTTTTATTCTTTATGATTGGAACTGGTACTATGATAGGACAGAATCCTAAAGATATTATTCGCTTGCAAACTTCTAAGGCTGTGGGTGAGGAATTTAATATTGACATAGAAGCTGCAAATGGTGAAACTTTCAGCATAGAAGGAGTAAATGGAAATGAGGAAGATGGTTATACCGTAAGTTCTCAAAACATTGTAGTGAAAGGCAATATCGTATCATTAACTTGTTATAAGAACGACTTGATTCAAATTGACTTATCTGATTGTCATCAACTTAAAAAATTGGACTGTCGTGGTAATAAACTCACAACTTTAGACGCAAGTGCTGTAAGTTCGCTTCAATGGTTGGCATGTAACGATAATTATTTAACAACACTAAATATAGCTAATCTAAAACATTTAGAAGAATTATACTGCCACAACAATAAATTGAAGAATCTGCAAGTAGAAACAAATACTGCACTCAATCAATTATATTGCGCGTCCAATGCTTTATCGACACTTGATGTCAGCAAAAATACAGAATTACACGTGCTAATTTGTCATCAGAATCAAATAAACTCTATTGACGTAAGCAAAAATGTGGCTTTAACGCAACTTTCATGTGGTGATAATAATATAGAAAACCTTGACCTCAGCAATAACGCTGCATTAAAAATATTAGGTTGTGGAGCAAATAAATTAACAGCACTTGACGTAAGTCACAACCCGGAATTAGAGACTTTGTTTGCCTTTGATAATAAACTATCAACTTTAGATCTTTCTCATAACTCTGGTTTACAACGCTTATCAATTGGTAATAACAACTTATCAAATCTTGATTTGAAACCTACTCCTAAAATAACACAACTGAAATGTAGACAAAACCTATTTACTAATTTGGACGTAAGTGGACTTGAAACTTTCGATTCTCGATTGTAGTAACAATCAATTAAGCAGTTTAGATATAACTCATAACAAAGCATTATCAACACTGCGGTGCGCAAATAATCAACTGATGAACATAGATGTAAAAGCGAACACTCTTCTTGTAACACTTGATGCAAGCCAAAATCGTTTAGCTACAATCGATCTTACTACTAATAAAATATTAGCAGAACTTTACTGTGCTGGAAACTTACTAACTTCAATTGATTTGAAAATAAACACTGGATTACGCACTTTGGATGTAGAAAGCAATAAGTTAAGTAAACTTGACCTTGCTACAAACACGATGCTAATGGGAATAGCATGCAGTAATAATGCGATTGAAACTTTAAATCTTTCAACTAATACGCAACTAAAAGAACTCTATTGCAAAAATAATAAGCTGAATGAAATAGATTTAACGGGCAACACTAAACTTAAAATGCTTCATCTCAACCAAAATCAATTGCGCGATATAAAGTGGACAAAGTTTAATAAGTTATACTCTTTAGGGGTTGCTAATAACCAACTATCAGCTGATATTCTAACTCGTTTACTTGATGCACTTCCTAAAGCACCTAATGCTACACCAAAAGAACAAGATTCTTTGAAATGGAGTGTTGCAGATATCAGCGAAAATCCAGGTACTTCAAACGCAAACACAATAAAAGCAACTGAAAATGGTTGGAAAGTAATAACAACAGGAACTACTGGAATATTTAAGCAGCAAGCAGAATCTAAATCGTATCTACGCTATAATCAAGCAGAAAATGCAATCTGTAAAACTGCAGCTGTTGCCAAAATACTTCTTTATTCAGCTAACGGAAATTTAATATTGTGCTCAAATGGTCACCAGGAGAATATCTCTTTAGTAAATATACCTAATGGAGTCTATATAGCTGTAGCTTACAACGAAAATGAACAATTCTTAACGAGTATTCGTTTTGCACACTAATGTTCATATAGTAATAGGAGGTAAACTTCGTATTTATTCGTAAATTGTACTTACAAAATATGTAATAAAGCATATTACAAAGCAATGTTTAAACTTCTCACATCACAACTTAAATGGCGAACAAAAACTTTTTGTTCGCCATTCTTGCATAAATATTAAGTTGATAAAAGCTATTAGTAACCTGAGTTCGGTATAAGAAATTCTTCAAAAAAGTTGTAGGAGTGGAATATTTTTCGTATCTTTATAGTTGATAATCAGAGTATTAACGAAAAAATCCACTCCTATGAATAGTACAAATTTAATAGAAATATTCTGTATTCTTGATGAATTCTGCAAGTTTTTTGCTCCTCAACTCAAAAAACGTCTGTTAGACGAGTCTAGTAAGCATCGCCGAAACCGTCCGTGTGTAATGAGCGATAGTGAAATAATGACTATCCTCATCATGTATCATCAGTCTCATTACATAGATCTTAAAAACGTTCTATCTTCATGAGATTTGTGAACATCATCGTTCCGAATTTCCCCATACACTATCCTATAACCGATTTGTCGAGCGTCAGCAAAAAGGTAAATATGCTCTTGTTGATATTTCTACAGACATGTGCCCTAGGCAAATGCACAGGCATTTCAATTATAGACTCTACTCCTCTGCGCAGTTGCCACATCAAGCGTATGTACAAGCATAAGACTATGAAAGGCTGGGCTGCCAAGGGCAAGTGTACTATGGGTTGGTTCTATGGATTCAAGCTACATCTTATCATCAATGACAAAGGAGAGATTATACAGTGGATGCTCACACCTGGCAACACTGATGACAGATACCCATTGAAGGACAAACACTTCACAGAAAAAGCTCTTTTGGCAAGCTGTATGCGGACAAAGGGTACATTTCACAAAGTCTATTTGAGGAGCTATTTATTGATGATATACATCTGATAACAAAGCTACGAAGGAATATGAAAAAAATTCTATGATGCTATTGCAGGATAGAATTAGACTACGAAAAAAAGGGCTACTATAGAAACGGTCAATGACGAACTCAAGAATGTATGCCACATAGAGCATACAAGACACAGAAGCATTGACAACTTTGTAGCCAATCTTATTGCAGCAATTATTGCTTATAATCTTATGCCAAAAAAGCCAACTATGAATATTGAAATCATTGACAAAAGCAGGCTAATTGCATAAAGCTTATACCGAACTCAGGTTATTAGTAAGTTTGTATACCATTTAAAAAATCTCTCACAAAACACATTAGATTGAAATTTAAATATCATTATAAAAAAATACATATATATTATTTTTATACTATCGGTAAAAATAATTAACTTTGCAATGTAATATAATCTAAATTTTAATAACAAAAAAATATTCGTATCACATAATTGAATATTAATTCACGCTATAGATAATTTCAAAAATATAAAAACTTATCCTATGAATAAAAAATTATGGAACTATTATAAGCAATCATCAGATGGTCAAAATGCAATTACGATGTTTAATCCAGAAACAGATGATGTTTATCAAAAAATAGAGAATATAGCAACTTTCTTACAAAAGTTGAATGGTTATATTAAACCTCAACATTTTGCAGATCGTGTATTTGTGCACGAAGTTAACCTTGTCGAACGGAATCTCTTAATCGAAGAACTTTCCGAGCGCAAGAATTTCGAAACTTTTGTAGAATCCTATGACTTAAAAGAGTTTGAAATTCAAGAAGAAAAGATTATTTGGTTTGAAGAAAATTATTTTATCAAAGCAGATAAATTCAGACAAAAAGCAGCTACAATAGATGCTTTATCAATGTACTTATACTTTTATGATGCTTACTTTAAGCCTATTCTTCTTCCACGTAGATTTGATATTATTCAAAAAAGCTGTGATGCGTTGGGTATAGAACTGCCACCTATTCCGCGCACAAAAAGTTATAAAGAATATTTAATGTACTACTATGATATTTGTGGCGCAATAAATAAATTTCAAGTAGAAAATGGACTAACAGACGCTGAAGTCTGCGCCTGCATATACGATTACGGAGCAAGAGTTTTGTTAGAAGAAGGAAAACAAGAGAATGAAGAATTGCCACCACCTACAAATGTATGGCTAACTGGGGGATCTGGCAAAGGAGATTTTGAGTTTCTTGATTCATTAGGGAAAGATTCACAAGCCCAAACATCTATTTGGGCTTGCAACGAGAGAACACGTAAAGGAGACCTCGTTATTATATATTGCACATCGCCAAGAAGTTTTATCCATTCTATTTGGCGTGCAGAATCTGTTGGTATCTTTAACCCTTTCGACTATTACCATTGCAGAACTACAGTATGTAAAGGAGTAAGACTTCCACAAATATCGTTTGCTGACTTGAAGAATGATTCTTATTTCTCGCAACTACCTATTGTTCGCAAGAGTTTACAAGGAATAAACGGCATAGCATTTACAGCCAAAGATTATTCGGAGTTATTGAGGTTAGCAAAAGAAAAAGGTGCAAGAACTGATAATTACCCCCAACTTTATGTTGGGAAATCAATTGATTTTGGGGAAATTAAACAAGAAAAGGATGTAGAAGAGAATATTCTAATTCCTATCTTAAAAAGAATTGGTTATCGAACTTCTGACTGGACAAGACAATTGCAATTAAAAGCGGGAAGGAAAGAGAAAGCTATTCCCGATTTCGTATTCTTTCCAAAGGGAAGAACACATTTTGAAAGTGCTCCATTGGTTATAGAAGTTAAATTTGATATGTCATCAATGTTAGAAGAACAGAAAGCATTTCGTCAAGCTTTATCTTATGCACGTATATTACGTTCTAACATAATGGGTATTTGTGACAAGGAAAGGCTAATTATTTATGCGCTTGATTCTTTGGGGAATTGTAATATAGAAAATCCATTATTTGAAAACCACTGGCAAACTATTTACTCTGATAATATTCTAGGCGCTCAATTAAATCAACTTATAGGAGCGGAGGTTATAAAGCTCGTATGTACTAATAGCTAATATTACACTACAAAAACAGACTTTTTGGAGGAAAAAAATAAAAGCTATATTTTAATACTAATAAGAAAGAAAAAAATATAATAAAAAAATCTATCAAAATTATAATTATAAATTTTATTTTTTTATAATTATAAATTTAAAAATCCGTAATTATAAAATTAATTTAGTCTTCCCAAACTGAAATCACTGATAAAAAAATGATTGAAAAAAACGATTTATCAACCTCAAACTTGATCGATATGATTCGAAGAACAGAAGGGCTAAATATGAATATTTCACATCCTAATAAAAATTTTTGGCTATGATGTCTATATGAGGGCTACTAAAAAAAGCAACACATTAAGTAAAATCAAATGTAATCCATAAATAAATACCACCACTAAAAAAAGACTCCATTCTGAAATAATAATGCATTTCAATATATAAAAAGAAGAATTTAAGTCACAAAAATACTGTCAAATAAGTCCTACAAATTCATAACCATCCTTTTTTTTGTTAACTTCAAAGCTTATTATCTTATACACATCGGTTGTCCGATAACAAAAAGTTGGTACAAACAAAAAAAGATTCTCACTTTTATGTGGTTAACAAATATACCTAATCAGCGATAATCTGAACTTCATACTTGTATTTCTCAACGTCCGCCAAACAGCAATAAACAAGAAAAAAAGGAAAAGAAGAAATATCTTAAACACTTTTAAAAAACAACTCTAAAAAATTTCTGTATATACAATACCTATCATTAGGCAATTCAGAAATAATTTCATTGAATAAGGCAAAAAACAAACAACAATGCTGTAAATATTTTTCGCAACAGTATTATGTAACTATCTAATTACCATTGCATTACAAAACCTATTGTTTTGCGTTCCAAAAGCGGCAGTTTTGCACGGTAAAAGCGTATGTTTTGCGTTGCAAAAGAGCCGCTTTCGCAGTGCCAAACCGAAACTATCGTTTCTGTTCAGAACTTTCTTTACAAAACAAGAGCAATTTTATGCCTTCGCAATAGGTAAAGGAAAGAAAACAAAAATACCAAGACATTGGTATTTCAGCATTTCTTGTTGGTAGCTGATAAATGGTTTCTCCACTACTATTTTCTTCTTCACGAGAAAGATTATACAGCTTTATAAACTAAGAAATCAAGTAAAATGGAGAGAAAAATACTCGATATTTTGTAACTTTGCACATACAATATAATCACTTTATACTTATGGGAAATAAAACAAAAAACTCACAATCAAATACCATTAGTGCAACAGAAACAGCTAATTTTCAACTAATTGCTATTAAAGTAAATAAAGACAAAACCATAGGACAACGAAAGTTAACCGCAAACAAGCCATATTTTTTCTCTGAAGGATATGAAATTACTAATAATGTCTTAACTATTAAAGAAGAGAATAAAATATCTTCAAATATTTATAATCTCTTCCTGAAAGATAAAGAAGGGCAGCAACCATCAATTTCAATAAATGCAATTGTTGGCGAAAATGGTTCTGGCAAAAGCACTATTGTTGAGTACATCATTAGACTGATTAACAATTTATCAGCTGCTATATTTGGGGAAAGATTTTCAAATCCTGCTGCTGAACATTTACATTATATTGAGGGAATGGACGGAGAGCTATGGTACTTAGTAGATAACAAAGCCGTACGTCTTGTTGTAAATGATAAAAAGGTAAACCTATTCTCTTATACGAAAAATAAAAAGGGAAAACGATTCTGCAATGAAACCCTTCTTCTATCAAATGAAAAAACGGATAGCCTTATTCCTATGAAACCTTTAAGCTTAGATAAATTAAAAGAATTTATCCCTTCTCTATTTTACACCTTAGTTTCTAACTACTCTATTTATGCTTATAATTCTATCGACTACCTTGATGAAAACAATAGTATCAAATTAGAAAAAAAGATAAGAGGTAAGGTTACTAACGCTAAATACGAATGCAATTGGCTTAGTGGCATTTTTCACAAAAATGATGGGTATCAATCTCCTATTGTATTAACTCCTTATAGAGAAGAAGGCAACATTAATATCAACACAGAAAAACTACTCTCAAAAGAAAGATTAATTAGCTTACTACTTATGGACAGTAAATACTACCGAACCATAAATGGTCACTTAGATGTCATTGGCTTAAAGATCATAAAAAATAAGAAAAGTAAGAACAGGAAAACATTAAAAGAAGAAGGACTTTACCACTTAACCGAGAATGGTTTTAAGAATATTAAGAAGAGAATAATAGAATTATGGATTGAAAAAAATAGGTATTTCGAAGAAAGAGATTGAAAATAATAATTATAAAGAAGAAATTTCAACTTACATAGCATATAAAAACTCTTAAAAATAGCAAGTAGATATAAACAATATAGCAATATATTTTATACTAAACAACATCAGAGAATGTATAGTCGTTTTGATGAAGGGCTATTAAAAAAACTCATAGGCAAAATGTGTAATGATACTTCTCATATCACGAAAAAAATACGCCAATGCTTTTTGCATTTACTATATAATCCATTGGGGTTAAAGCCTGAAGGAGAAACCATAATAAAAATTGATGAGGCTGAAAAAAGAGTAAAGAAGGGTTTAACAAACTCTTATAGCCTTAGGAATAACCCATTCTTCAAGAATATATCAATAGACGACCTTCTACCACCTCCTATTTTCTCAATAGAAATTATACTTAAAGAAAAAGATAAACTTAACAGTGATAATGTCCCCTTTAATACATTAAGTTCGGGTGAACGGCAGCAAGCTTTTTCAATAAGTTCTGCTTTATACCACCTTGCTAATATAGAATCTGTTCATAATGATGAAAATAATGAAAGAGTTTGCTATTCTAATGCGCTTATTATCTTTGAGGAAGTTGAATTATACTTCCACCCTCAGCTGCAAAAGCAATTAATCAAGAATTTATTAGATGGGATAAAGCAAATGCATTTTAAACATATTAAGTCTATTCAGATTATTTTTGTTACACATTCCCCATTTATACTTTCAGATATTCCCACTGAAAATATTCTCGCATTGAAGAAAAATTGTACTGAAACTAAAGAATTAAAGACTTTAGTGCTAATATTTATGATATACTGAACACCAGCTTCTTTATGGAAGAAGGTGCAATTGGAGATTACGCACAATGGATTATCCAATTTATTGTTAAATGCTTTGAGGATACACAGTCAATACCACCAGAAGACCTTTTAGAACTCATTTCATTAATTGATGAACCTTTATATCATAAAGTTCTAATGCAGAGGTTTTATAAAAAATATCCTAATCAAACACCTCTTAGCAAAAAAATAGAAGAACTTGAAATGCAATTAGACGCTTTGAAAAAACAACAAAATAAATAGGAGAATTATATTATGTGGTATCTTGAGAAACCTTCAGAAAAAAAGAATTAAATACCTACAAGGAGTTATTTTATGAGAAAAATCAAAAAAATAAAAATAGATAAAGATGGCTGTTTTAAATTTCTATTCAACAAAGACAATACTGGGAAAGACTATATTGAGAAACTATTAATTTCAGAACCAGAAAAAAACTTAATAAACTAAATAAGAAATTAATAAAAAAATTATTCCAAAGGAATCTACTAAAGAATTTAAAAAAATACCAAGATACTAAAAAGAAAGAAAAAAAGAAGGATAAAAAAATGACATTGATTTGATAAATAAATGTGAAAAAAACGAAAGAGCTTCAAGAAATATTTAATTACAATACTCTTATATCAGGCAATAAAGATAATTCTTATAAAATAGCAGAAATAAAAGGTAGAAATACATGTACATATTGCAATAGGCAATATACAATAACCTTAAAGGAAGATGGAGAATTTATTACCCGCCCTCAATTTGACCATTGGTTTCCTAAAAGTGTATTTCCTTTATTGGCATTAAGTTTCTACAATCTCATTCCAAGTTGCTCTATATGTAATAGTAGTGCTAAAGGAGATCAAATATTTTCTTTCAAAAAGCTTATTCACCCATATAAACGAAGTAGCTCAGAAACAGATTTCAGATTTTCCTATTTACCTGATGGAAAAGGTGGTTGGAAAATAGACTTATATAATCTTAAAGGTGTAGAGAAAGATACATTTGAAGTTTTTAAACTAAGAGACATTTATAACTATCACTATAAACTTGAAGCAAAAGACCTACTTGATTTAGCAATAAAAAATAATGGAACTTATATAGAATGGTTACTCAACGATATGAAAGAAAAGGAAATGAGGGTGTGTCAAAATTGATACATCCTCTTTTTATTCTTCCTTTACCTTGTCTACCACATAATTCGTTATTTACTGCAGCTATGCTGTTAATTTCATATAAAATGATTTATAGGGCTTTAAATAGCCTATATAAACTTGTATAGAGCATCTGAAGGTGCCTAAAAGTACCTCCATAATGTCTTTTAGTTCCTTGAGATTGGTTTTTCTACACATTTTCCCTATGTTAAAGGCAATAGCAAAGAAGGCAAAGTCCATATTGACCTTGTCTTTTCCAAAATGCCTAAACCTCTTATAGGCTTTATTATATTTTGTTTGTCCAAAAACAGCTTCAGGTTCTATGCACCTTCGTCCTCGATGCTTGATGCCTTCTTCCGAGGTCAGTAGTTCCCGTGCCTTTTGTTTATAGTGCTGTAGTTGATGGTTTACTTCTATAATTCTGTTCCCTCTTGCCTTAAAAACATGAGCCTCTCAACGGACAACCATCACAGCGTTCTGCCTGATAACGTACGCTGTAAGTAACGAATCCGTTAGAGGTTAGGGAACGCTTCATACCTATACGCTTCATATGCTGTCCCATAGGGCAGACGTAGAAATCCTGTTCCTTATTATAATAAAGGCTTGCGGGACTGAATGGGTTAGGTGTGTAACGTGGACGCTGCTCTTTATGGAAGTAGTTATACTTCACATAGGCTTCCATATTATGTACGTCCATGAACAGATAGTTCTCCTCGGAGCCATACCCTGAATCGGCTACGACTGTCTTGGCATAACGATGATAGCGTGATTTGAAAGACTCCAAGAAAGAAGAAAGTGTGAGTGTATCGGTACGGTTAGCATAGAGTGCAAAGTCGGTGATAAACTGGTTCTCAGTTGCTATCTGCAGATTATATCCAGGCTTAGTCTGTCCGTTGCGCATAGCATCCTCCTTCATGTGCATAAACGTGGCATCAGGATCGGTCTTGCTGTAGGGAGTTTCTCTCTCCCATAACCTCAAGGTGCCAGTCATACTCCTGGAGTTTATTACGTTTCTTCTCTAGCTCTTTAAGCTGTTTTTTTCTTGGTTCTAACAGCCTGCTTCTCTTCTTTTTGTCTTAGGCTCAGGGACTGATTCCAAAGACTTGTTCAATTCCTCGGATATCTCATTGAGCAGAGCTGCAGTAAACTCGACACCTTCTCTCTTAGCGGCATTGTCCTGCGCTATGACATCATCAACCTGAAGCAAGAGTGTGCGTATTTGTTCCTGCAACTTGGCGCGGTTCTTTTTCCACGGTTCTCTTCCAAACGAAGGTATACTTGTTGGCTTTCGATTCTATCTTTGTGCCGTCAATATATTCAACGTCAAGACTTATCAAACCTTTGGCTGCAAGTACTAATACGACTTGTGTAAAGATATTGTTGATTTCCTTTTTTTCACACGATTACGAAAAACGATTGATGGTAATAAAGTCAGGCTGCTCATATCCCTGCCAGATAGATGAAATGAATGTCACGCTTGAGAAGCGACTCTATGCGACGGCAGGAATAGATATTATTCATATAGGCGTAAAGAATCACCTTGAGCATCATTTGTGGATGATAAGGCTTGCGACCACTGGGCTTATAAAGCTTGTAGACATTATCCAACATAAGATTATCCACCAAGGCGTCTAAAAGACGAACAGGGTCGTCTTCTGCGATATCCTTATCGATTCTTTGAGGAAAAAGAATCATTTTCTTGTGTATGTAAGAACGAAAGTGTATCTTTGTCATAATGAGATTTTTTTAATGCCTAAAGGTACAAAAACTTTAGGAAATAGCAAAGCCCTGGCTTGAGAAAGTCGGGGCTTTGTGCATAAAAAAGAGGATGTATCAATTTTGACACACCCTCTATCGACTTTTATTTGGAACAGAATATGATATAAAAAAGGTTTTAGACAGACCCTTTAGCAAACTTAAAAGAGATTTACTAATAGCTATATCTGAGCTAAATCCTAATATAGCTATTCTTGAATATTTGAATAAAGAAAAATAAGAAGCCAGCATTAAAAATAGAAATAATTGATAAAAGCAGACTAATAGCATAGAACGTGTATCGAACTCACGTTACTTAGAGAAAGGAATCGGTCTTACCCGACACTATCTTTTGATAAGACATCATGAAGACAAAAAACTATACCCGATTCGGGATAAGTCTAGCATGAACTTACCAACTTTTTGAAGGGTACTATCCTATAAAAGTGTGTAAGCCCATATTTTTATTATCTTTGTATTTGGATATAAACTAAGATAAAAATGGAACTTACACAATTACAAATTTCGGAAATTATTTCTAATTACACAAGCAGTAGTGATGGTTTTGTTACTCTTCAGTCTTTAACCATGAACTCGTTGATGTTTCACGAGCGTGAATTATTCGTCAATGATAACAAAGCTGAACAATGCAATGGTTTTCGTAGTCGTCGCTGGTATAGTCATGGCTTTGAGTTTTCTCTTCGTATTCCCCGTAGCCGTAGTGGTAATTTCTATCCTGTGCTTCTTGGACTGATACGTAACGAGAGCGAGGAACGCGCTCGTCTGTTCAACCTTCTTTATACTAAGGGTCTCACAACAGAGCAGATAGGCGAGATATCTGTGTGTCTATGGTCGTTCTTACAGCAAACAACAGGTTTCCTATTTGGCAAATAGTTGTCGTGATGATGTTGAGCAATGGCTTTGCCGTGATCTTTCCTCTCACTATTTGGCAGTCTATATCGATGCAACTTTTATCTCCACCCGTAGGGACAGACAAGTGTCAAAGAAGCCTATTATACGATATTGGGCGTACTTGAGGACGGTAGCAGGGAGGTGCTTTCCGTGGTCAACCATCCCACCGAGGGCTCTCTATGCTGGAAAGACGAACTTGATACTCTGAAAGAAAGAGGCGTTAAGGAAATAGACCTGGTTATCTCTGATGCACTAACAGGCATAGAGAACGCTGTCTGTGCCGCTTTCCTTTGTGCTGCGCATCAGTTTTGTGTGGCACACCTCAAACGTCAGGTTATCAACAGTGTTGCTCACAAGGACAAACCCACCATCGCCAGTGAACTCTCAGAAGTCTTCCGTATGGAAGATAACAGTCTGGATTCCTTGTGGGGATACGAACATTTTCTTACTTTTGTAGGCAGATGGGAAAAGAAGTATCCAACCCTTAGGGAATATAAGGCAGAAAGAAATATGGCATACTTCACCTATATGGGCTTCCCAAAAGAAGTGCAAAGGTGTATATACACGACAAACTGGATTGAAAGACTCAACAGAAAGTATAAGAGGACTATCAACATGAGAACATCCATGCCATCAGTACAAGCGGTCATCTTTCTCTTGGGGTCCGTAGCAATGGAGGAGACTAAAAGTGCTTACAAAAGAAAAATATACCAATTCAAAAGTTGGGAGAAAATAAAGAAAAATGGAAATAACAAGGATAAAAGAGAAGAATAGCTTACACACTTTTAAGGACAGTACCTACAGTTTTTTGTTCATAGGTTTCAAATGCTGCAAAGGTAGTAAATAAAAGTCATACAAGAGTTTTTCAGCCTACTAAATGTCCATTACTCCTAAAATTATCATGGTAAATCTAATCCTTCTCAATTATTATCATTATCAATTTATATGTTTCATAATTCATGATTCATCCTCCTTTCCACATTCAACCAATGACAACAAAAAAGCCCCGACTACTCATCGTAATCGAGGCTTGAAGAAAAAAGGCAGCTACCTACTCTCCCACATTGCATTGCAGTACCATCGGCGCAATTGGGCTTAACTTCTCTGTTCGGAATGGGAAGAGGTGGAACCCCAACGCAATAACCACCTAATAAAATCTGCAGTGTATATATAAACACCGTAAGGGTGACTATGCCACAAGCAAAAACAAATAAAATAAGCCATAACAAAATAAATACAGCAAAAAGAATAAACAACAGAATGAAAGTTTTGGGCAATTAGTAGTGCTCGGCTTTGACATCGCTGTCTTTACACCTACACCCTATCAACGTCATAGTCTATGACGACCCTTATGAGGAGTTCTAATCTTGCGGAAGGCTTCGCACTTAGATGCTTTCAGCGCTTATCCATACCAGACTCAGATACCCAGCGGTGCACCTGGCGGCACAACTGGTAAACCGGAGGTCTGTCCACCACGGTCCTCTCGTACTAGTGGCGGCACCACGCAAAACTCCAACGCCCACGATAGATAGAGACCGAACTGTCTCACGACGTTCTGAACCCAGCTCGCGTGCCACTTTAATGGGCGAACAGCCCAACCCTTGGGACCTTCTCCAGCCCCAGGATGTGACGAGCCGACATCGAGGTGCCAAACCACCCCGTCGATATGAGCTCTTGGGGGGGGATCAGCCTGTTATCCCCGGAGTACCTTTTATCCTTTGAGCGATGCAGTTTCCATACACTTGCACCGGATCACTATGCCCCAGTTTCCTGCCTGCTCGGCATGTCTGCCTCCCAGTCAAGCGCCCTTATGCCATTACACTCTATAAGGTCGGTTACCAATCGACCCGAGGGCACCTTTGGAAGCCTCCGTTACGCTTTTGGAGGCGACCACCCCAGTCAAACTACCCACCAAACAATGTCCGCGAAAGTACGCGTTAGACCTCAGACAGCCAAAGGGCCGTATTTCAAGGATGGCTCCACACACACTGGCGTGCATGCTTCAAAGCCTCCGGCCTATCCTACACATCGGATGACCAAGGTCAATGCTAAGCTGTAGTAAAGGTTCACGGGGTCTTTTCGTCCCATCGCGGGTAATCGGCATCTTCACCGATACTACAATTTCACTGAGATCATGATTGAGACAGCGTCCGGATCATTACACCATTCGTGCAGGTCGGAACTTACCCGACAAGGAATTTCGCTACCTTAGGACCGTTATAGTTACGGCCGCCGTTTACTGGGGCTTCAATTCAAACCTTCGACATACATCTAAGCTCTCCTCTTAACCTTCCAGCACCGGGCAGGTGTCAGGCTGTATACATCATCTTACGAGTTAGCACAGCCCTGTGTTTTTGTTAAACAGTTGCCTGGACCTATTCTCTGCGCCTCATTAAAAATGAGGACCCCTTATCCCGAAGTTACGGGGTCAATTTGCCTAGTTCCTTAACCATGAATCTCTCAACGCCTTAGTATATTCTACCCGACTACGTGTGTCCGTTTACGGTACGGGTTGCTCAAACATTAAGCTTAGCGGATTTTCTTGGAAGTATGATTACCTGTACTATCGGTTCACCCAGAAGGGAAAAACCGTACTATCGACCATCAGCTCAAGGTGTGGATTTGCCTGCACCTATCAAAGCCTAAAGTCTTCAACGCCCATATCCGTAAGGGCGCGACAGTGTCACTACTCCGTCTCCACATCGCTGAATGAGCAAGTCACGGAATATTAACCGTGTCTGCCATCGCCATCGCCGTTCGGCTGAGACTTAGGACCCGACTAACCCCGGGATGATTGACATCGCCCGGGAAACCTTAGTCTTACGGCGAGGGGGAATCTTACCCCTTTATCGTTACTTATACCTACATTTGCGTTTCCATACGCTCCAGGATCAATCACCATCACCATTCAATGCATATGGAATGCTCCCCTACCGATACTTTTAATATACATTACTATCCCGCGCCTTCGGTATCTGACTTATACCCGATTATTATCCACGCCCGGACCCTCGACTAGTGAGCTGTTACGCACTCTTTGAATGAATGGCTGCTTCCAAGCCAACATCCTAGCTGTCACGGGGACCAGACTTCGTTAGACTAACTTAGACAGAATTTGGGGACCTTAGACGACGGTCAGGATTCTTCTCCTCTCGGGGACGGACCTTAGCACCCGCCCCCTTACTGCACGACTACAATCCGTGAGCATTCGGAGTTCGTCAGGTCGCGATAGGCGGTGAAGCCCTCTTGACCTATCGGTCGCTCTACCTCTCACGGAGAACATCGTACGCGGCACCTAAATGCCTTTCGGGGAGTACGAGCTATCTCCAAGTTTGATTGGCCTTTCACTCCTACACTCAACTCATCGGGAAGCTTTTCAACGCTTATCCGTGCGGTCCTCCATTCCGTGTTACCGGAACTTCAACCTGGTCAAGTGTAGATCACTTGGTTTCGCGTCTACCCCATCCAACTAAACGCCCTGTTCAGGCTCGCTTTCACTGCGGATACGGGGCTTAACCCCTTAACCTCGCTGGACATGGTAACTCGTAGGTTCATTATGCAAAAGGCACGCCGTCACATAAAAATATGCTCCGACCGCTTGTAGGCGTATGGTTTCAGGAACTATTTCACTCTCCTAATAGGAGTGCTTTTCACCTTTCCCTCACGGTACTAATTCACTATCGGTCTCACGGGAGTATTTAGCCTTACCGGATGGGCCCGGCAGATTCACGCAGAATTACTCGTGTTCCGCGCTACTCAGGATAACACTACGCCTTCTCATGCTTCGGATACGGGATTATCACCCACTACGATTGAACTTTCCAGAACATTCTCCTCACAATCAAAGTACGATAACGTGGTCCTACAACCCCTATAGCGCATTGCTACGTCATAGGTTTGGGCTCTTCCCCGTTCGCTCGCCACTACTAGGGGAATCATTAAATTATTTTCTCTTCCTACAGGTACTAAGATGTTTCAGTTCCCTGCGTTAGCTCCCATAAAAAATATATAGGTGACTGTCCTTCAGACAATCAGGTTGTCCCATTCGGAAATCCTCGGATCAAAGGTCATTTGCACCTACCCGAAGCTTATCGCAGCTTATCACGTCCTTCATCGCCTCCGTGAGCCTAGGCATCCGCCATACGCCCTTAATTACTTTCTATTCGCCGAGTGATACATATAAATAATACATACCACAGGTTGCTCATACTTTCAGCTGTATTTTGAAATTAAAAACTTCACACTAAAAAAGTGGAAGTAAATGTCTTACTTTACAGTCTTGCTTGTGTCAATATGTCAAAGAACGAAATTAATGCAGAAAATACATAAAGTATAAAAATGCATCAATAAAGTGGAGAATAACGGATTCGAACCGTTGACCCCCTGCTTGCAAAAGCAGGTGCTCTAGCCAACTGAGCTAATCCCCCGAAAAGAATATCAAAGAAGTGTAGTCCCAGGCAGACTTGAACTGCCGACCTCCACATTATCAGTGTGGCGCTCTAACCAACTGAGCTATAGGACTGAGTTGGGCAAGAGCCTTATGACTGCTACCGCGGCTTCCTTCATCTCTCTATATGTAAACAAAGATGCAAGTACAAGAAGAGAAACTCCAAATCTCTCTTTAAAAATGTCTCAAACAATAAATAGATACTTAAATAAAAGTTCTATCCAGAAAGGAGGTGTTCCAGCCGCACCTTCCGGTACGGCTACCTTGTTACGACTTAGCCCCAATTACCAGTTTTGCCCTAGGTCGCTCCTTGCGGTTACGAACTTCAGGCACCCCCGGCTTTCATGGCTTGACGGGCGGTGTGTACAAGGCCCGGGAACGTATTCACCGCGCCATGGCTGATGCGCGATTACTAGCGAATCCAGCTTCGTGAGGTCGGGTTGCAGACCTCAGTCCGAACTGGGACCGGCTTTAAAGATTTGATGCAATTTACATTACACCGTCCCTCTGTACCGGCCATTGTAACACGTGTGTAGCCCCGGACGTAAGGGCCGTGCTGATTTGACGTCATCCCCACCTTCCTCACACCTTGCGGTGGCAGTGTTCCCAGAGTGCCCAGCATAACCTGATGGCAACTAAGAAAAGGGGTTGCGCTCGTTATGGCACTTAAGCCGACACCTCACGGCACGAGCTGACGACAACCATGCAGCACCTTCACAGATGCCCCGAAGGGCGTCAACATCTCTGTATCCTACATCTGCAATTCAAGCCCGGGTAAGGTTCCTCGCGTATCATCGAATTAAACCACATGTTCCTCCGCTTGTGCGGGCCCCCGTCAATTCCTTTGAGTTTCACCGTTGCCGGCGTACTCCCCAGGTGGGATGCTTAATGCTTTCGCTTAGCCGCTAACGCTAGGCGCTAACAGCGGGCATCCATCGTTTACTGTGCGGACTACCAGGGTATCTAATCCTGTTCGATACCCGCACCTTCGAGCTTAAGCGTCAGTTACACTCCCGTACGCTGCCTTCGCAATCGGAGTTCTTCATGATATCTAAGCATTTCACCGCTACACCATGAATTCCGCATACGTTGTGTGCACTCAAGTTCGCCAGTTCGCGCTGCAAGTTAATGTTGAGCATCTAAATTTCACAACACGCTTAACAAACCGCCTACACTCCCTTTAAACCCAATAAATCCGGATAACGCCTGGACCTTCCGTATTACCGCGGCTGCTGGCACGGAATTAGCCGGTCCTTATTCGAAAGGTAAATGCAAAAAAGCACACGTGCCTTCATTTACTCCCTAACAAAAGCAGTTTACAACCCATAGGGCCGTCATCCTGCACGCTACTTGGCTGGTTCAGACTTACGTCCATTGACCAATATTCCTCACTGCTGCCTCCCGTAGGAGTTTGGACCGTGTCTCAGTTCCAATGTGGGGGACCTTCCTCTCAGAACCCCTACTGATCGTAGCCTTGGTGAGCCGTTACCTCACCAACAAGCTAATCAGACGCATCCCCATCCTTTACCGATAAATCTTTGGTTCAAATCAGATGCCATCAATGAACAACATCGGGTATTAGGCCGTCTTTCAACGGGGTATCCCCAAGTAAAGGGCAGGTTGGATACGCGATACTCACCCGTGCGCCGGTCGACGTCCAAAATGTGCAAGCACATAATGCCGTTTCCCCTCGACTTGCATGTGTTAAGCCTATAGCTAGCGTTCATCCTGAGCCAGGATCAAACTCTCCATTGTAAAAATCTTTATGAAATACACACTCTGATAAATAAAGAATAAACCCTAAATAAAAAAATGTGCAGTAATATCTCTGCTCAGAACTAATTATCCAAAGTATCAAGTTTAAAACACCATTCAAAAATTGAAAAGGACGTTTCTTTTAACCCATCTACCACACATAAAAGTACGGCAGACGCTTCTTGTACTACTTCTCTGTCTATGTAAATCTTTTCAAAGAACGATTGAGCATCAGTTGCGAAATTCCTTCCGAACTTTGCTCGGCTAATCTTAAAAACAAAACATCATTGTATTTCGGAAAAGCGTTTGCAAAGGTATAACTTTTTTTATTATGTTCCAAACATTTCTAAAGTTTTTTCAAAAATATTTTTCGCTTCATAGAAATTTTGAAACATAATTTTATACCACATCTCATCCAAATCCCTGTTTTACAAGCAATTAAGCAAAAAAACACAAATATACCACCAAAATTATGTTTGAAATGAACTTCTTTTTAGAGCGTTGATTTAGTATAAGAAAGCAAGAAGAGAAATCATAATTACAAAAATTTGAAATTTTAATTATATTTTTTTGATAGAATGTAATTACAATTTTTTTCATTAACGATTGTATTAAGCCAACACCACATTATTAAATATAAAGAGTCTTTAGTTGAAGTTTATATTTTCGCCAACTATAAAATGATTGTATAAAGGAAGTATTCCTTCTTATAACGTTTATATATATCAAAAAGACAAAAAGAGAACAAAGTATTTGTTCCAACTATTATAAAATTGTATCTTTGCAGGGAACAACTTTACTCAGAACGCAAACATAACATAGAACATGAAAATAGGTGTATTTTGCTCGGCAAATAATAATATTGATCCAGAGTTTTTCGAACGTACAAAAGAATTTGGACAATGGATAGGTGCTAATCATCATACTGTAACTTATGGCGGGTGTAACATTGGACTAATGGAGTGTATTGGGAAATCTGTGCACGAAACAGGAGGAAAAACAATTGGTGTCGTTCCAAATATAGTAGAAGAGGGAGGAAAGAAAAGTGAGTATATTGACATTACTTTCCCTTGCGACAACTTATCAGAACGCAAAGACTTAATAATGATGCAAAGTGATATTACCGTTGCACTTCCTGGAGGTATCGGAACTATTGACGAAATTTTCACAGTTGCAGCTTCGGCTTCCATAGGTTACCACGACAAACGTGTTATATTATATAATGTGAAAGGTTTTTGGAATCCACTCATTGCAGTATTAGAGAATTTGCAAACAATGGGATTTATACGTGGCGATTATCATAGACATATTGATATTGCCAATAGTTTCGATGAACTCATAGAAAAGATTACGCAAAAGTAAGCATGCTGATGTTGAAAATAGAACTCTAACACAGGAAGAATAAATGTTGATGATTGAGCATTAAAAAAAATCAACTTATGAAGCTCGTAGCAGAAATTATCAATTAGTTCGAATGAAAGTCTTATCAAATGAAGGTAAACTGCGTGTCAGTTTGATTTTTTCCTTAGGTTTAATAAGGGTTTCCACTAACGCCAACAAATACTAATTTCTTCATGGCAACGGACTAAGCATTTTGTAGGAGATAAATATTAATGTTAAATATTTATCTCCTACATTTTTAATTGCTATCAATTAAGCCTCCTGGGATCTATAACCATGCAGTATTTTTTTATTGATTTATACACTTTATTGTTTTATCAGCAATTTGAATAAATATTATATCTTGGATATCAGCTTTTTGGTATTATTAGATTCTGAGACCCTCCTTTACACACATCTTGTTTTTAGAACATTTCCTTTAATATCGTAAATTAAAATATTCTTTCCTTGTAAGTTTTGTGGAGTTGTAATCTTCAACAATCCATTATTTGCAAAAGACACATAGAAACTTCTAGTACTCTCCGTTTGATTTATCCCTGTGGGAGTTTCTACCCCTTCATAGATATTTTTACCATTGTTTTCTTTGTTCTTGTAATTATAAACCAACCAATTATTATTGTTCGCAGCTTCTACATCGCTTTTTGTACACAAATTTTTCTCTATGGGGTTTGCTGTATCAACAACATAAAACGCACCTTTCTTTTTCTCTTCCTTTGCTGGTAACATTTTACATACCATTTCCATTTCCTTACCTTTTAATTTGATTACAGAAGCAATATATAGCTTCCAGTTGTTGATTTTCTTCTAGGAAAATATTAGTGAGATTATTATATTCGCATGAAAGCATTCGTAAATTCTTAAGTCTCTTTAGATCTAAAATCGAAAGTTTATTCTTTTGAGCATAAATACTCTCCAAAAAACTATTCATACTTAAATCAACTTCTTGAATATCATTATTCTCAAACGCTATCGTTTTAAGGTTTGTACAAGGCTTTAAATTCAGATCTTTAAGTTCATTATTTGAAATAAATAAAGTTGTCAACGCATGATTAGAATTAAAGTTTACAGATGACAATTTATTTGTATTAAGTGAAAGTATAGTAAGCTCTTTATTTTCACTCAAATCAATTGTTGTCAACTCATTTTCAAAGCCCAACAACTCTTTCAGTCTCTTATTATTCTTAAGATTTAAATTCTGAAGTTTATTCTTTGAACAATTAAGAGATTCTATTGTTGTACATCCTTCTATATTAAGATCAGTAAGGCTATCATTCATGCATACTAGTTTATTCAGCTTACCATATATAGAAATTTTTGTTTCAGTAATAGGTAGGCGTACTTGTTGATTAAAGACGTTTTGTTCCTCGCCATAATCATATTCATTATTATTATTTAAATCTACCCATACACTATCAATATCTTGCTCTAAGACTCCAATATTAAGCAACCATTCACCACTTTGTTTAGCTGTTGTTAAAATTGTTTTGGGCATTGAAGTTAGATACCGATTATGATCTGAACCTGAATAATCAATTTGACCTGTAAAGTATTTTACTTCCCAATTCTTAGCTTTTGCTTGTTCTACCGAAACTTTTAGAATCTCATTTTTCTCTTTCTCATCTATACTATAGAGTACAAATAGCCTGCCTGCTTTAGTTTCTTGAGAGCGATCGGGAAGACTCTCCACAAGTTTCTGCATGCTATCAGACATAAGGTCATTTTTAAAACAATCGATTCTTACTAAGTTTCCACAATTGGTAACATCAAGCTCATTAATTTGATTATCGTTTACATCTAACTCCTCTAGCGCAGAAGGTTGGGAAGGTAATATTATCTTGTTAAGCTTACAGCCGCTAACATTTACTTTCTTTAAATTGATATTTTCTGAAAAGTCTAATGTTGTAAGTCCTATTGAATATGTACATTTAAATTTCTCAAGACTATGGTTATTCTTGACATTAACTGCAACAATCGCATTGTCTTTACTACCACAATCAATTTCTACGATAGGACCATAGATTTTTAAAGTTTTGGCTATTCGTGGTCTACTATACCAATACCATTCCCACATTCCGATAGTTTCGTTTTCATCTTTCTGATCATTATTATTTAAATCTACCCATACTTTAGCTTTATCATCGTCGTTAGCCACAGCAAGAGATAATGCCCATTTACCTGTTTCCTGTTCTGAAGTAAGCTCAATATATGATTCAGTGGAAGAAGTTTGAGCCATACAAACATTGCCGAACAAAGCAATTGTTGCAATAATCATTAGAGAATAGTTTCTTTGCATAATTTAATTGTTTTTAAAAGATTAGTACTATATTTGGTTTCAAACTATTTGGCGATAATATTTTACCACTCACTTCTGCATGTACATACTATAAATCCTTCATCACGAAGTCCTTTCCCACCAAGAGGAACATACTAGCCAACAAAAGGAATGTTTTTCTCATTGTATAATTCTCCTATATGCAGCGTGATTGTTTAGTTTGTCCAACGGGTCTCAAAGATGAAGCCGTTAAGGTTTGACAAATAATAATTATCCGTATTCCTGCTGCACGGAAAAGGATATGTTAAAGGTGCTACAAATATAGCATTATTCTCAAAAATTGCAAAATAAAGAAACAAAAATATTACACATTCCTTAAAAATTCTCTATAATTAGTAATAAAACTTTGATTATTTAGCATCACTGCTTAAAAAAAGATTTTTAGCTGAATAAATGAAATTTCACCTAACAACATTTCAACACAAAAACTATAGTTTGAAATTTATAATTATAAAAATAAAAAAATTGTAATTATAAATTTGAAATTTGTAATTATATTTTTTTGATGGAATATAATTATAATTTTGATGGAATATAATTATAAATTTATAATGAGCATTTACCTTCCTCTAAAAAAAGCTTTATTTTTTTATCTTGCGCAGGAATAGAAAAATATTGCTATATCATAACCAAGAATACAGAATTACAAATACTTTTTTTCGTTCGCTAATTATAGTATATCAACTCTCATTGAGGAAAGATTTATCTTTATCCGTTTCTTTTGTCGTTATTTTACACAATTATCACACAAATAAACAAGAAAAGCAATAGAAAGTTTGCAAATTAATGAAAGAAACATTATTTTTGCGACATGTTGTGAAACTTAAATTTATCTACTAATATTTTATTTAATGCTTATGAAACAGAAACTATTTACCAAAGGAAACATGAAGGTTTTCGTCACATTAGTATGTATGTTGCTATCGTATACGATGGCTTTTGCACAAAAAACAATACATGTAGAAGAAGCGGGGTCGTTAATGAACAAATTAACGGAGGAAGAAATGCTTTCGCTTACCGAACTAAAAGTTACGGGAAACTTAAATGGTACTGACATATTATATATTCGTGCCATGGGCGGAAGTACAATTGCAGGAGCAAAAACTGATGGAAAATTACAGATTCTTGATTTATCGGAAGCAAATATTGTATCGGGCGGCACCTCTTATTATTATGTTGACGAAGATTTGGAATATTACACAAAAGACAACACTATATCTATAAATATGTTTTGCAGATGCAGTGAATTGCGTAAAATAACTATTCCGAATAGTGTTACAACGATAGAAAGAAATGCATTTTTATTGTGCGACAATCTTACGGAAATTATTGCAAAACCTGAAAACAACAACTTTAAAACAGCTGATGGTGTACTCTTCGACAAGGAGATGATTACATTAATTAAGTGCCCAGATGGTAAAACTGGCACTTATATTATTCCAGAAGGCACACAGAAACTCTCTGACGAAGCTTTTTCTAATACAGAGAAATTAGAGAAGATAGTTATTCCTGCATCGCTAAACAATATCGGTGGCTCTAGTGGCATGGTTCCTTTCTATATCTGTAATGAATTGAAGGCTTTCGAAGTACATAAAGACAACCAAACATTTGCATCGACAGATGGTGTGCTCTTCGATAAAAATATGGAAACACTTCTAAAATATCCCAAAGGTAGAAGCGGTGAATATATTGTACCAGAAATGGTAAAAAAGATTGGTAAATACTCTTTCTACGAAGCTACCGAACTTACCAATATAATTCTGCCAAAATCGCTTACCGAGATAGAAAGTTCTGCATTTGCACACATCAAAAATCTTACAACGATTACTTTACCCGAACTTGTTGAACAGATAGGATTTGGTGTATTTATGAATTGTACAGGACTAACCGAAGTGCACGTTCTTGCTGTTTCACCTCCATATTGTGGTTCAATGGCATTTTATAATATAGACTTCGAACAATGTAAACTTTTTGTGCCTCATGGTAAACGCGATGTCTACAAAATAAGTACCCCATGGTCGTCATTCAAACATATTGAAGAAGCTGCAGAAAAACCTTATGCTACCTTTACAACAAGCAAAAAAATAGGCAGCGAAGTTGTTTCTCGTATTCTTGGTAATGGTATTACATTCGACGGAATTAAGTTCATAAGAACAAAAGAAATGATGGGAGAACGTTTAGACTTCTATGAGGTTATGAAGAAAGATGTAAGAATCGAAGGCAACATAACAGAGATGAGCATTGATAACTTTGATGTGGAAGCACTCGATGTAAGTCATTGTCCTACATTAAAAATATTAAGCTGTAAAAATGGAAAGTTGGAAAAACTCGATTTATCTAACAATAAAGAAATTGACACGCTAAACTGCAGTTATTGTGGATTAAAAGAACTGAATATTACACAATGTGGTAAGCTTGTTTTTCTTGATTGCGACGAAAACGAACTTACAAAATTAGATATCAGCAAGAATCCTCTTATTAATTATCTCTCGGTAAATAATAACACGATTGGTACCATTGATGTCAGCATACAAAAATATCTTGAAACGCTTGCTGTAAACAGAACTGGAATTGAAAAATTGAATATTTCAAACAACCAATATCTTGCTAACTTGTATGCAAACGAAAATAAACTTGCTGAAATCGATCTTACAAAGAATAACAATTTAAAGGAACTACAGTTGGCAAAGAATAACTTTAAATCATTCACACTTAAATCGTCTACATTACAAAAACTTTATATCAACGATAATAAGTTGACAGCAATGCAACTCGACCTTCCCGAATTGGAGTTACTTTGTGCTTATAGTAATGAACTTTCTGAACTTGATTTATCAAAGCTGAAGAAAGTAAATACGCTTTCGCTACATCACAACCTGCTAACTGATGTAAACTTAAAACCACTTGAAGAGTTAGAGTATATCTGGATTGATAATAACAAACTAAAATCGCTTGACTTATCGCAAAACCAGATGATTTTAACCATAACATGTTATACTAATCAGTTATCACCAAATGCTTGTAAATCGCTTATGACAGGACTTCCACAACGTAATGCCAGTGATATTGCCGACATCATCATCGTAAATACTAAGGAAACCGAAGGCAATATTTGTACTAAGTCGGCTGTAGCTATTGCTAAAACGAAACAATGGAATGTTATAGACTTTGCTGGTGGTACCGAAGGATATCCAGGTTTACCTTATGAAGGAACTGATGATCCTACCAATATACAAGGTGTAGATAATAATACCAACGCAGAAGTTTTCACAATTACTGATGGAAAGATAATATTCAATGGTAATTATGGCGAGGTTATACTCTACAATGCACAAGGTGCAAAAATTAGTTCATTCAATAATCCTACGACAATAAACCTTAACAATATGCCACATGGTATTTATGTTGTGTCTTTCCGTGGAACTTCAACAAAGTTGGTATACTAACATACATTACCATTATCTATGACGGAACGAAGTAATTTCTTTCTGTCATTAATATATAACAAAACGTCCCTTGCAAGTTATTAGTTGCAAGGGACGTTTTTTGAAGTTTATAAGCTCCTTGATTATCATAAACTCCTCCATCTATCAGTTTTGGAGCTTCGGGTTCATTAAGACATTTATCGTGTTCTTCTATCATTTTTTGTTTTAAAAAGACACATTCACACTGTTTTTGAACCATCGCTAATAACTAAAATCTCTTTTTTACCTATCTCTAAATTGCTTTTCATGAAAAACATAATTATTTTTTTCAGAAAAAAACATAATTATGTTTCAACCAAAAAGATAGAACTTTTCGCCTAAAAAAAGTATAATCTTTTTTTAAGCGAAAAAGTATGATGGTTTTGTTAATGATTTAATATTGGCAAGCGAAAAAAACATATAAATATTCGAGGTGAAACTAATTAAATCGCATCACTTTCTGAATAATGAACGTTCTGTTATAAAAAAACTAAAAAAATTAGCTGAAACAGACAAGAGCAGAAATTTCTAATATAGTATTTGAATTAAAAAAATTAAGGAAAATATTGTGTTAGTTCTTTTTTTAATATATCTTTGCGACCGAATAATAATATTTTAAGAAAACAAAATTATTATGGTTTGTCATTTAATTATAGCAAACAAAGGATAGAAGAAATAATAAAAAGCTATATGAAGAAAAAAGAATTTGTACGTATTGGTACTGCTGGTTGGAATGCGACTCGTTTAGTTTCTATTTCTCGTATAAGTGCCGAATTAAAATATATTAGCGAAGATGAGCTATGGTAATTTATCGATAAAGCCGATGAAAGGCACATCAGTCGCTTACTTCTTGGAAGGATTTCGGTAAAAGTAATATCATCGGACCTTTTCTTTGGGGTGCCGACAAATATGAAATTAAGCGTCAGATTCGTGAAATTTATAAGTTGCTTGATAATCCTAAAAGTACTTGTCTTACTTTCTCCTTTGCTAAATAAATGCTTATTTTTGAAACAACTAAACTATCGTTATTTATAAATTAGCGTAGTTAGGCTTTCCTTTGCAAACAAGTCTTTTGCTACATTCTGAATGTCTTCTGCCGTAACTTTATCTATCTGTGCATAAAGGTTTGTAATATCTTTCTCCCAGCCATAATGTAGGTAACTCTTTCCAAAGTCGAGAGCAAAACTCTCGCGACTATCACAAGCAATTCCTATCTGCCCCTTTATTTGTCGTTTTGCAATATTAAGTTCTTCGTCCGAAAGAGGGCATCTCATCATTTCATCAAGTTCTTCATAAACTAATGCTAAACAGCGGTCAGTATCTTGCGGATCACAACCGAAATATGTACTCCACATTCCTGTTGCACTAAACGATGCAAATGTACTTTCAACTGTATATACCAACCCATTTCTTTCTCGCAACGAAAGGTTTAAACGAGCACTCATACCAGGTCCACCCAAAATATTGTTGAGTAAATAAAGTGCAATACGCTGTTTATCGTGAACAGAATAGCCTCGTGTACCTATCATAACATGGGCTTGATGTGTCTTTTTATGCACAACAATGTTCGATGCTTGGTATGTTTCTGCACCTTTTATTATAGTAGCCGTAGCATCTTCGGTATAATCGAGTTGTAGTGGTTCGGTAGGAATAATATCTCCTGAATACTGTTGCAAGAGTACAACAACTTGGTTGAAATCTACATCACCATAAACAAAGAAAACAGAGTTATCGGGACGGTAATATTTATTTGTAAAGCGCTTTGCATCTTCAGAAGTAAATTGGCGCACCGTTTTAGCAGTTCCAAGAATACTATGCCCTAAAGGAAGGTTTTTAAAAAGAAGATTCTCGAATTCGTCATAAATTAGTTCTGCAGGACTATCATTGTACGATTCTATTTCATCGCATATCACTTCAACTTCTTTTTCTATTTCCGTTTGCGGATAAACGCTTCGAAAAACAATATCAGATAGTAAGTCTACAGCTAACGGAAAATGTTCACGGAGAATTGCAGAATGATAAACCGTAGTTGTTTTTGTAGTATAAGCATTTAGGTCGCCACCTACATTTTCGAGACATTTAATAATATCCAAACTATCCCTTCTTTCTGTTCCTTTGAACGTAACGTGCTCGCAGAAGTGAGCAATACCCTCTTCTGTTGTTGTTTCGCTTGCTGCTCCCACATTTATTTCGTAGCCACAATAAACTACGGGTGAAGTAGAAGGCAGATGAATAATGCGTAAACCATTATCTAACCTTGTTGTGTTATATTTCATTATGGCTACAAAATTACTGATTTTCTTTTTGAAATATGACTAATTTGTGTTACATTTGCACTGAAAAAACTAACAAACAATATGATAGAAATAACAAATAAGCTCTACTATGTAGGCGTAAACGACCGCAACAAGCAGCTTTTTGAAGGCTTGTGGCCATTGCCCAATGGAGTAAGCTACAACTCTTATCTCATCGATGACGAGAAAGTTGTACTGATAGACACAGTAGAAGTAGACTTCTTCGTGCAATTCATAGAGAACATACGCGAAGTAATTGGCGACCGAAAGATCGATTATCTTGTTATCCATCACATGGAACCCGACCACTCGGGCGGTTTGGCACTTTTGAAACAATATTATCCTGACATTCAAGTTATCGGAAATAAAAAAACATTCGACCTTATGTCTGGCTTTTATGGCATAAAGGAAAACACCATAGAAGTAAAGAATGGAGATGTTTTGGAATTTGGAAATCATTCGCTTCAGTTCTTTATGACACCAATGGTGCACTGGCCTGAAACAATGATGACATTATACAAAGGCGAAGATTCTGCACTTTTCTCTGGCGACGGCTTTGGTTGTTTCGGTGCTTTGAATGGTGGTATTATTGACAAAGATATCAACACAGAACCTTACTGGCTTGAAATGGTGCGCTACTATTCAAATATTGTTGGCAAATATGGTACACCTGTTCAGAACGCATTAAAGAAACTTGCCGGTGTTAAGTTCGATTATATTTGCTCTACACATGGTCCTGTTTGGCACGAAGAAGTAGAGAAAGTAGTTTCATTATACGATAAGATGTCGAAATATGAAACAGAACCTGGTCTTGTTATTTGTTATGGCACAATGTACGGCAACACTGAACGAGTAGCTGAACAAATAGCACGCGCTGCTTCGGCTGAAGGTATTAAGAACATTGTAATGTACAACATTTCAAAAACTCCACACAGCTATATTCTTCGTGATATTTTCCGCTACAAAGGTCTTATTGTTGGTGCGCCAACTTATAACAATGGTTTGTATCACGAAATGGAAGTTTTGCTTTCTGAGATTGCTAACCACGACATTAAGAACCACTATATTGGTTGGTTTGGTTCGTATGGTTGGGCAAGTAGAGCTGTTCATGCTATCGGTGAATGGAACGAAACAAGAGGACACTTCGAAAAAGTGGGTGAACCAGTAGAAATGCGACAAGCTCTTAACGAAGAGGTGAAGGCTGAATGCTGGCGATTAGGCCGCGAAATGGCAGCAAAATTGTTGGCTGACAAGGCTTAAACGTATGCGTATAAGTATGAACACGGCTGATATTCAGTCGCAAGTTATCAATTTTTTGCGATTACCATTGGTGGTGTTGGTACTTTTTGTTCATTCTAATTTTCATGGTATTGGCGCTGATTGGGACGTTTTTTGGACAACTAATTCAACGGGAATAGGTCCACAACTTCCGTCTCTTGGTGCTATTATAGACTTTATATCGGGTTCGCTGGCTCTACTGGCGAATCCGTTTTTCTTTTTCTTTAGTGGTGTTTTGTTCTTTCGTGAGGGAACATTTTCTAAGGATTTGTATTTGCAGAAGTTGTTAAGGCGGACATTTTCTTTACTCTTGCCTTACGTACTTTGGATTGCTACATTTCTTTTTCTTTTATCTGTTGCCGAAGGTTTATTGCCAAACTGGACTGCTATTGTGCATAAACCTATCGAGCAGTTTAGCGTTTCCGATTGGTTTTTGTGCTTTTGGGATATTAGTAAGATTGACGGACAGGGCGGAATAGCTGCGCCTTTAGTAATTCCTTTTTGGTTCATTCGCGACTTAATGGTACTTTGTCTTTTCTCGCCTATAATATATAAGGTGTTGAAATGGCTTACCGATGTGCGAAAAGAAGTGCCGATTTTGTTGTTTGTTGCTTTGCTTTACGCTTCGCGCTGGGTTCCTTACGATTTGCCTGGACTTAATTTGCAAGGACTTTTATTTTTTTCTTTCGGTGCTTTCTTCAGCATTAAGCAGATAAAATTTGTTGATGTTATGCGTCCGTTAAAGTGGGGTGGATTGTTTTTTGCAGTGTTTGCGTGGCAGGTAGAGAGTGCTAACTTAATGTATGCAGGTTTGATTGTCTTCACAATTTCGATGGTAACACAGTTTTTAGAGCATCGCAAACGTCAAAATAAAATTGGATTTCTACTGCCTACATTCTTAACTGATGCTTCTTTCTTCGTATTTGCTTATCACACGATGGCGCTTGGCGGAATTATTTTCTTGATGAAACGTGGAATAATAGTTCCTCATAATACATTCGAGGGCTTTGCTATTTATTTGCTGAGTCCGTTTTCGATGCTTGTTCTCGGTGTAGCTTTACATTGGTTGCTCAACAGAATTACTCCTCGCATTGTTGCTCTTTACTGCGGTGGCAGATAGAAGTAACAAAAATAATATTTTCTTACAAAAAAATTGATTGTATAGAAAAATTATTCGAACCAACTAGGTTTTTGCATTCCTAATAATAATTAACCATAAGTAGGTATAAATGGAATAGAATGATGCCTCAATAAAGAAGATATCTTTATTTTATTTGCTTTTGAGCGTTTTAGTTAAGTTGTCGCCCATTGGTTTCTATTATTTTTTGCTTTTTCATATAATATTTTCGTCTAGTTTATCGGTATCTTATTCCGTTATCATCGGCATGATAACGCATTATCATATGTATGAAAATTGATTATCATACGTCTGATAATGCATTATCATATGTATGTTAATTGATTATCACATGTCTGATAATGCGTTACCATCGGTATGATAATGGACTTTCTTACCGATAAGAGTAAGAAATGAAAAAGAAGATTTCTGAACTTAATCAGTCTATAATGACCGAAAAAGCAAAAAAAGATACCTACTCGAATTGACTCAAAATACTAAGTATAAGGTATTGTGCGACTTTTTCATATTCGGTAATTTTGCACCCAATTCAACTAATTTTATAAATTTAAATACTATCAATGATGAATATTAAATCAATTTTGGCATTATCATGCCTTTCTGTATTGTTGCTTACATCGTGCGGAAGCGAAGATGCACCAACTCCGAAACCTGACCAACCAGAAGATGTACCAACAAAAACACTTTCTTTCGTCACACAAAGAAAGACAATGGAAGACTACGACAAGTGGGTTTACGTTAATCTTGAAACTGGAGAAACTGTAATGAAAGATGATGTTAGTGCACAGGAATGGCGTACCTATTCGGCAGATGGTAAAAAGAAAGACCGATTTGGAACATTCGACGTAACAAAAATGGTAGACGAACGCCCATCTAATGCACCTGAAAAATGGCACTTGGCCTTTCATGTTTACGACGTAATGACCAATGGCGGAGAAGCTCACATGTCTGATACAACCGACATAAACACCATTAAAACATTGCCAACAAACGTAAAATGGGTAAGCGATGTAAAGGCTTACCTTATCTACGATATGCGAGGTATGATGCAAAAGCCTGCCGTTCTCGGCTATATGAAAAGCTATGTGAACATGGGACTCTACTACTGGATGCACAAAGTAAGTGGTACTATGGGAGAATATGCACTCACAATGGCAAAATCAGACCCAGAAAAGACACCCGTATTCCTTGTTAAGTTCAAAGACGGAAGCTATGCTGTTATCCAGTTTACAGGTTTGAAAGACGCAACAGGCAAGCAAAAGGAAGTCAGCTTCAGATATAAATACGTAAAAAACAATTAATCAGAAACATAGAAAGGAACTCTAAAAAGGTTCCTTTCATTCTCAATGACGTACGTACAATTGCATAGTTGTACGACACGTCTACCAATCAGTAACAATTAAATAATTAAAAACAAACAATGAAAAAACTATTACGTTTGACCTTGGCGACAATAATGCTCGCCACAACACAAGTTAGTACAGCCCAAGTTAAGATGGCTCCCAACTATTTTCGCGCCGACCCAGCAGTCTACAAATACAGAATGGCGCAGGTAGTAGATTGGAAAGGTTCGGAAGACGAGCAGACAACAAAGTACATTTACGATGAACGCGGCTGTCTTATCAGAGAAGAATACGGCATGAATAAAACCCCTGCAGTTTATGTTTACAACTACTCATACGACGAAAATGGCTACATGATTAAGAAAGAAGAAGTGGCTTTAAACACCAGCAATAACTTTCCGGTTACTTCTTCCAGACACATTTACAAACGCGATGAACACGGATATGTAACCGAATATACTCGCGCTACGCACCACGGCACTGAACCCGATGTAAACACACTTACCGAAGATGTCATTATGAAGTTTGTTTACGATGACCAAATGCGCCTCGCTCGTGTAGATATTCGTCAATACGACTATCCATTAGATAAGATAGAAGAAAACGTTGGACGCATTTGTAAAGTAGAATATGACGATAACGGACACGTCAGCTGTGTTAGTCAGATATACCCGGAGGGCGATGAACTTGTGTGGAAAGAAGAATTTAAATACGATGAAAAAGGTCGTCGCATTTCTATAAAGAAGGTTCCTGGTCCTAACTACACTGTTCAAGACCGACTGACATGGACATGGCACTACGATGATGATGGCGATATTGATGAACACGGTAGTAGCAATGGATTCCAAAAAGAATACGTATACGACAAAACAAAACTTGCTTCTGAAACATTTATGATACTCGAAGCTACCGAAGCTGAATGGGCATTGCAAGGTCCTCTGAACTGTACGCTATTCAAAGAGTTGCCAATGGAGAAGTTCTTCTCACATGCGCCGGTAGGCGAAACAACTGATGAATCAGAAATAACTTACGAGCCAACTGGTACAGCCAGCAGCATTAACGACATTGAAACCACCGTGAAACCGCTGCAAACATACGTCGTTGGAAATCAGCTCATGATAAATATTCCAGCAAATCTTGTAGGAAAAACCTTGCAAATATTCAGTGCTACCGGTGCATGTATGCGCACTATTGCCGCAAATGGTTCGCAAGCAACACTCAACATCGAGAACTTTGCTCCAGGAATGTACGTCGTTAAAATTGCTAATCAGTCTGTGAAGTTCATCAAACGATAAATAAATGTCTGCTAATTGATTTAATCTTAAAAAGCGAAACATCAATTTGATGTTGAAAATAGCAAATGGAAAAGGGAGTAGCTCATACAGTCTACTCCCTTTTCTTTTATTCTAATGAATCCTGTTAATATTATCGTTGCTTCTTAAGAATTCGCTGTGCGCAATCTGCTAACACTACTACTGCCGAAGCAAGAATACATACATCTTTAATAACCAATCTGCCTGCGCCCGTCAATAACGGGAATCCATGCTCTCCACTTCCCAAGGTCGGGCACCCATGCTTCGGGCGTTGTAACAAGGAAAGAAAGCGTTCCGATAGTCATTATTATAACTAATCCCGTTCCAACAAAGCCAATCTTTGGGAACCAAATGCCCAACAATGTCAAGATACCAAACGACATAATAGCCAAACCCAAGCCATGTGAGAAGGTATAAGTGTTATTCTCTTTATGCCATTCGTGCTTAACTTTGTCGAATTCTCCCTCTTTCAGCTTATAATCTTTATACTCAGGCGCGTCCTTAGCATAGAAGAAACTCATAAACGGACTATTAGCAACGAAAGGTACAATACCTTCTGCCTCGTAGTTCCAGAATTTCAAACCACCAATCCATACAAAAATTATAAAGATTGCAACGCGTACTAAATGAATTCCTATCCCTTTTAGAGATGCTGCCAGTTCGAGTACGAACTGTACTAATGATGCAATTTTGTTCATAAATGTTTAATCCTAAAATGTTATATCCTGTTTATAAAAATGTAAATAAATTGCTACAGCATAACAACAACCTCCTCTATTATTTGCTGTAAGCATCTAACTGTAAATAGTTAATATGTCGCAAAGGTATACATTTATTTTTAAACAACAAGCAATATTATTGTAATTGTTACAATATTTAGCTACATTTAATTGCCAAGAAAACGGATAATGCATAATCATCTGACCACCAAAGCTTTACAAAATAGGCTCTTATGCAATGTAAAACAGGCACTATTACACGACAAAACAGGCTCTTTTACAATGTAAAATAGGCACTTTTGAAAAACGATAGCGAAACTATTGTTTTAGATTACATTTTTCTTTACAAATCAGGGCAACTTAATTTGTAAATCCATACATTATATAGCAATTTGTTTTGTAATTGTTTTCATGGCACATTAAGAAAGATTTGAGAACAAAAAATGGGTGTGCTCAACAGATTGTTTGAGCACACCCACTTTAATACATATTGGTTAAAGCAGTGTCAGATATTATGCGCCGTGGAACAAATACTCTGCTTGAATATCCTTTGTAAGCTGTGTAAACAACTCTTCTTGCAAGCGGTCGGCAAGTTCAATACCCTTAATAAGAATCTTATCGGAAAACTCCTGCAACATATCCTTTGCACGCAAAGGCTGTGTTTTGTAGATACGCAAGTACTCTTCCTCCATTTCGCGTTGGCGTTGGTCGGTTTCTTTCTCAAACTCCAGATATGCTTTCTTAATTATTGGTGCGTATTTGTTGTAGTTAACCATGCCCAATGTCATTACCTTACGGAACTTCCAGTAAGCCGAATCTACGCTCGCGACATTCGTACCTTTCTTATAAGCCTCCGGATAAGAGGTTATTCCCTGATAGAGCGGAAGGAATAAGCCAAGATCAGCCATACCCATTGCCACGTAGTTCACACATCCAATGGCTTGTGGAAGTTCTGGACGAACCTGCAAAATATGTGTTTGTGTTGTACGGAAGATAGAAACTGGACGATAGGGTTCCTTAGGATTGCTATGCAAATAAGGGTCGTGTTCTGTATTATCGTAGTGGAAACGGAAGGCATGACGCATATCTGCAATGCTAATTGGCTTCTCTGCTTTAGCATAAACTGGGAATGTATTCTTTGTAACATCATTCTTAATGCTTGGCGAGAACATTCCTTGCAATCCCCATACACGTGGATAGTTGTATGTGGTATCAAGTTTTATGTCGCGTGCATAAGCCTCGTGGAAATCGAAAGCGCCTTTCTTAGGGTCGTATAAACCATGTTTTTCGGCAAACTCCAACAGGTCGTTTGAAGCCATATAGTTTTCTGTATCCAGCGGGTCGTAAAGGCGGAAACGACTCTGATTACCAGTAACGAAATATTGGTCTTTAGGCATACGACAAGCCAACCAACGATGACCACACGCTGTTTCAAGATACCATATCTCCTTATTATCTACAAAACCGATACCAAAACCTTCGGCAATACCATGTTTTTCAATCAACATGCCTAATCGTTCAACGCCTTCGCGCGCTGTGCGAATATAGGGCAGAACGACATTAAACACGGCATTCTCAGCTATTCCAGTCTCTACGAGTGGATCATACTTCAACACTTCATCGCTACTGAATATACTTTCAGTAGCGCTCATGCCTACACCAGCAGTATTAAAGCCTGCACTTCCCCAGTGATTGGGCAGACAATAGGGTGCCAAAGCGCTATAACCCAAAAGCCTCTTTAGGGAGTTCACAGCGGAAAGGACTATCTTTTGCAACGTATTCGGTTGCTCCTTCTGTTGTATCTTCGTAGATTTCGTAGTTCTTTGCCTCCATGGCGTCCCAGTCTTCGGAACGTGCTACTATCATAGAACCATCGCATGTCATGTCTTGTCCCACTATCATCGTGGTACATTCTGATGGTAAATTGCTTACCAAAACTTTGTTTTCTTTCATAAATATGTTCTGTTTTAAGATATAACTTCTAAGAGCAAATGTAAGTAAAATAATTGAATTGAAGAAGGAGATAAGCTGATTTATTATTATTTTACCTAATTGTAGGTAATCAAAAACATAATAAAAGACTGTCCAATTACTCTAAAATACAACTTTATAGTATTTTCTATGGCCTGGTAGACTGACTTACTTTCTATTCGAGATGACACAATAAACAATGTGTTCAAAAAGAGAATAGAAAGGTTCGGGATGGTAAAAATATATCAAACTAATTTACAAGAGGCCTGATACCAATAGAGGTGTTTTGGAGAAATAACCTTACTAAACAAACTTAAAAATAAGAGATAAATTCAATAATTTACATAATTAACTAAGAAAATAGGATATTATCTAAAGAATTCTAAGTAAATTTGCAGACAAATTGTATAATTACCGCTCAATGAGAAATAAGATATATTCCCTTGTGGCAATGCTTACAATGGCACTTGCACTGACTTCGTGCTTTGAAGACGAAGAGAAAAAACCAGAAAATAAGTCGCATGCAATTGCGATTATAGCTTTCTCTATAAAGGAAGTTAAGGCTCCTCGTGATACAGTTACCAAGTCTGGAAAAGACACAACAGTTATCGCTAAGATCCAATCCAAAGCATATAGATTCTATATCGACCAAAATAACGGCACAATCTACAACCCTGATTCGCTGCCTTATGGTACAAGAGTAAAGGCTACACTAGCAAACATCGCAACTAAAAGCGGTGGAAAGGTTTTCATTAAGGCTATTTCTGGAGAAGAACAGACGGCATTTAGTGAGAACGATTCTATTGATTTCTCGCAACCACGTATGGTTATGGTGTATTCACAAGACGGAAACTATCGTCGTTCATACACGATAACAGTGAATGTTCACAAGCAACGTGGCAACGAATTTACTTGGAAGGCATTCGATAACAATGCTAACTTTGCCATGTTTGAGAATGCAAAGATGATAAATTATAATGGTAAAATCTACGTATTCGGTAAGAAAGGCACCCAAACCATTGGTTACTTACGGCTGAAAACGATGGAAACACTTGGACACAGCTTCCTACCACCTTTGCTGCAGAAGCTTATAAGAGTGCTATCGTAAGCCAAGGAGCCATATATTTGCTTGACAACGGACAAGTAAAGCGTTCGAATGACGGCTCAACATGGACAATAATGGGTACAGCATCACTTAAACAACTTGTTGCGACAAGCGAAACAGAGTTGTATGCTCTCTCTAATAGTAACACGCTTATGGCTTCTAAAGATGGTGGTGCAAACTGGATAACCGAAACATTGGATACTGATGCAGGTAAATTACCATCTGAAGGAGTTGGTTATATGTTTCAAATATTGGCAACAAACAGCAAGATAAGCAGAGTTGTTATCTTCGGAACAAATGCATCAAGCAACTATGTGATAACATGGAGTAAGCTGTTAGACTCTTCCAATCCAACAACAAACTACAAGTGGTCGTATGTTAAGTCAGAGGCAAGCGAAGCTTATCTGCTTCCTAAAAATAATTATCTTAACATTCTTAACTACAACAATAAAGCAATGGCATTTGGCGTTTCAACAGATGGAACGTTTGCACAAGTAAAGGAAAGCAGCAATAGTGGTATTGACTGGGTAACCAACAAAACTTACGTTTATCCTGCTACTTCAGCCTCAGGATGCTTCGCAATAACAGCAGATAGTCAAAACTATCTTTGGATTATCAACGGAAATAAAGTTTGGAAAGGCAGAATTAATAGCATGGGCTGGACAAAACAACAGAAAGAATTTACAAGAACTACCTTCTAAAAGGAATGTAACTGAAAGGTTGTAAAACACTTTTAGCAATCATAAATTAATAGCAAAGATATGAAACGTATCCTCTTTTACATATTGCTCCTTATTATTTCTGCACCTCTTCAGGCGCAGGATGGTGAGGAATATAGAATGGAACTGGGTGCGGGAGCAGGCTTAATGGGCTACCTCGGCGATTTAATGGTTCGCTGACGAAGAACCTTCAGCCTATGGGAACTATATTGGCACGCTATGCCTTCAACCCATATATGGGATTAAAGTTCAATATTTCGTATGGAAAGATGAAAGGAAAGTCAAGCGATGTAAAGACTTACTATCCTAAATTTGCAACATCTCCCTACGAATTCAACAACACTTTAATAGACGTTGGAGTTGCTTACGAATACAATTTCTGGCCGTATGGCACAGGAAGAGAATACAGAGGAGCACAACGATTAACTCCTTTTGTGTCTGGCGGATTAGGTGCTACCTACGTGCAAGTTAACAATGGTGATAAAAAATCAGTCTTCTCAGCAAATGTTCCTATAGGTATAGGTATCAAATACAAAATGGGTGAGCGAACAAACATCGGACTAACATGGGCGATGCATTTCTGTTTTTCTGATGAATTGGACGGCCAAAAGGACCCATATGATATAAAAAGTAGTGGTGCTTTCAAGAATACAGACAGCTATTCGACACTGCAACTCACCATTACTTATAGCTTTATGACAAAATGCCGTACTTGTCACAATGAAGATGAGTAGACTAAATCTGTCCTCATTGATTGGTAATTAAAATAAGAAACAATAAATCTTCGCAAACATGGCAGAAGAATTAGATATGAAACGCATACCACAGCACATTGCAATCATTATGGATGGCAATGGTCGCTGGGCTACCGAACGTAATAAACCACGCTCGTATGGTCATCAGGCTGGGGTTGATACAGTGCGTCGGATAACTTCAGAATGTACTCGGTTGGGCGTAAAGTATCTCACACTTTACACCTTTTCTACAGAAACTGGAACCGTCCGACGGACGAAATCGCTGCACTTATGGGACTGGTACTTACTTCTCTTGAAGATGAAATCTTTATGAAGAACAATGTTCGCTTCCGAGTTATTGGCGATATCAAGCGTCTTCCAGAAGCAGTAGCAGTTAAACTGCAAGAAACTATGGAGCATACGGCTAAGAATAACGCCATGACAATGGTGGTAGCTCTTAGCTATTCCGCTCGTTGGGAGCTTACAGAAGCGACTAAACAGCTTGCTGCAAGGGTAGAAAAAGGCGAGTTAAACATTGAAGACATTGACGAAAGCACTATCAGCAATAGTCTTTGCACAAGCTTTATGCCCGATCCCGACTTACTTATCAGAACTGGTGGCGAGTTCCGCATATCGAATTACCTTCTTTGGCAGCTCGCTTATTCTGAACTATACTTCTGCGATACCTATTGGCCAGACTTCTCTGAAGAAGATTTGCATAAGGCAATTGCAGACTATCAGGGGCGTCAGCGTCGCTTTGGAAAAACAGAAAAGCAAGTAGAAACAGAACTAGAAAATAAAAAAGATACGCAATAAATGAGTAATACGAAAAAGGTCTTAATACTCTTGGCTGCTATTTTCACTTTCAGCTTACAGATGAAAGCGCAGCAGAAATAGTTAACCCTGTCATTTCATACGCTACCAATCCGCAGCAGTATAAGTTAGCCGGTGTCGCTGTATCGGGAGTGGAAGGCTACGAAGATTATGTTCTTGTGGGAATCTCGGGATTAACTATAGGGCAAGACATTGAAATACCAAGTACAGCAATCACTAATGCTGTGAAGCGTTATTGGAAACATGGTTTGTTTTCTGACGTTTCAATAGCTGTCGATTCCTTGGTTGGTGAAAAGGCATACCTGCACATTTACTTAACTGCACGCCCACGAATTTCTACCATTAACTACTCTGGACTAAAGAAAACAGAGCGCGAAGACATGGAACAGAAGCTAGGTATCATGAAAGGTGGGCAGATAACACCTAACATGATAGACCGTGCAAGAATTATTGCAAAGAAGTATTTTGAAGACAAAGGATACAAAGATGCTGTAGTGCAGATACGTCAGCGCGATGATGTTACGGCTAAAAATCAAGTTATTCTTGACGTTGATATTGACAAAAAAGAGAAGAAAAAGGTACGTAACATTATTATAGATGGAAACAATCAGCTTGCTGATAAATCTATAAAAGGTTCGCTTATTAAAAAAGGAGCATTTGAAAAAACAAACGAGGCTGGCAAGCTTTCGAATATTTTCAAGCCTAAGAAGTTTACGCCTGAACGCTGGGAAGAAGATAAAAAGCACCTTATTGAAAAGTATTACGAACACGGTTTCCGCGATGCAACTATCCTAAAAGATAGTATTTGGAACGAAGACGATAAGCACGTGAATGTATATGTAAAAGTTGACGAAGGGAAGAAATATTATATTCGCAACATCAATTGGGTGGGAAATACAGTTTATTCAACTGATTATCTTAATGCATTGCTTGATATGAAGAAAGGAGACGTCTACAATCAGAAATTCCTTTCCAAGCGTTTAATTGAGGACGAATCTTCTGTTGGTAACCAATATTGGAACCACGGATACCTCTTTTACAACTTACAACCTACGGAAATAAATATTGTTGGCGACTCTATTGACCTTGAAATGCGTATTTTCGAAGGTCAACAAGCACGTATCAAACGAGTGCGCATCAATGGTAACGACCGTATTTATGAGAATGTTGTTCGCCGTGAAATGCGTACAAAACCAGGCGATCTTTTTTCTAAAGAAGCTTTGATGCGTACTGCTCGTGACTTGGCATCTATGGGACACTTTGACCCAGAGTCAGTGAATCCAGATCCAAAACCAAACTATGAAGATGGCACTGTAGACATTAACTGGAACTTAAAACAGAAATCTAACGACCAAATACAGTTATCATTAGGTTGGGGACAGATGGGTGCATTGTTGCAAATGGGCTTAAAACTGAACAACTTCTCTATTGCAAACTTGCTTAAAGAACAAGGAGCACAGAGGTTTCTTGCCTATCGGTGATGGCGAAACAATGTCGCTGAATGCCCAAACTAATGGTAAATATTATCAGTCTTACGGTTTGCAGTACGCCACAAACTGGTTTGGAGGCAAACGTCCTATACAATTTACACTCGGTGCAAACTTCTCGAAGTCTACCGATTTGAACTCAAACTACTACAGCCGCAGCTACATGGAGAACTATTATAATTACATGTATGGAGGCGTAGGAAACTATAATTACAACAACTATGAGAACTATCTCGACCCTAACAAATATATTCAAATTTGGGGTTTCTATGCAGGTTGGGGTAAGAGACTAAGATGGCCAGACGACTATTTCCAGCTTTCTGTACAGCTATCGTATCAGCGTTACATGTTGAAGAACTGGCGTTACTTCTTCATAATGTCTAATGGTACAGCCAACAACCTGAGCTTAAACCTTTCGCTCAATCGTAGTTCGACCGACAACCAGCTCTTCCCACGCACAGGTTCAGAGTTCACTGCGTCGCTCTCAATTACTCCTCCATGGTCTAAATTCGACAAGAAAGACTACAAGAACCTTGCTAACGACCGTTTCTCTGCTACTTATCAGCAAGAGCAACAAGAGAAATACCGCTGGGTAGAATACCACAAATGGAAGTTTAAGGCACGCACCTTTACGGCTCTTACCAATGGTAGCAAATGCTTTGTATTGATGACTCGTGTTGAATTTGGTTTGTTAGGAAGCTACAACCGCTATAAGAAGAGCCCATTTGAAACCTTCTATATGGGTGGTGATGGTATGAGTGGATATTCATCTAACTATGCTCAAGAAACCATAGGTTTGCGCGGTTACGATAATGGACAGCTTACACAGCACGGCGAAGGCTATGCTTACGACCGTATGACTCTTGAACTTCGCTATCCATTCCTCCTTGGTAATACAACCATTTATGGTCTTACCTTCTTAGAAGCAGGTAATGCTTGGACCGAAACATCGAAGTTCAATCCATTCGATATGAAGCGTTCTGCAGGTGTAGGTGTCCGTATCTTCCTTCCAATGATAGGTATGATGGGTATCGACTGGGCTTACGGATTTGACAAAGTCTTTGGTAAAAGAGGTGGAAGTCAGTTCCACTTCATATTGGGACAAGAATTTTAATAACTTAACAATGCCATTTCTCAACAGAAGAGGCATACAGATAACAAGAAGAAATATTGACAATGAAAAAGTTATTTGCATTATGCTTGGTAGCTGTTGTCGCTATAACAGCCCATGCGCAGAAGTTTGCGCTCCTTGATATGGAGTATGTGCTCAGCAATGTTCCTGCTTATGAACGTGCCAACGAGCAATTGAACCAAGTTAGTAAGAAGTGGCAAGCAGAAGTAGAAGCACTCAATACAGAAGCATCTACGATGTATAAGAATTATCAAAACGAGGTAGTATTCCTCTCACAAGAACAGAAAAAAAAGAAACAAGAAGCAATATTAGCAAAAGAAAAACAAGCAGCTGACTTGAAGCGCAAGTATTTCGGTCCAGAAGGAGAATTGTACAAGAAGCGTACTAGCCTTATCACTCCAATTCAAGACGAAATATACAACGCCGTCAAGGATATTGCCGACCAACGCGGTTATAGCCTCGTTATTGATCGTGCAAGCACAACAGCTGGCATCATCTATGGTTCTCCAAAGATTGATATTAGCAACGAGGTATTGGCAAAATTAGGTTACAGCAACCAATAAACGTAATGGTTGTAAAACCATAGAATAACAAAGAAGAAAAAAATATATAAGCAATTACAAACATTTTAAACTATAGAAAGAAATATGAAAAAGCTAATTTAATGTTGATGCTCTGTGCTCCAATGAGTTTATTCGCACAGAAGTTTGGTCATCTTGACTCTCAAGCACTCTTGCAGTCATTGCCAGAAGCTACTAACGTACAGAAAGAACTCGAAGCTAAAGGCAAGGAGTACGAGAAACAGCTTACTGATATGCAGACAGAACTGCAACGTAAGGCAGAAGAGTACGACAAGACAAAGAGCACAATGAACGCTACTAAGCAGGCTGAAACAGAGAAGGCACTTCAGGATATGTACACTAAGATTCAGCAAACTGCACAAGACAACCAGAAGGCTTTCAACGATCAACAACAGCAAAAGCTTGGTCCTGTACTCGATAAGGTACGCAAAGCTATCGAAGCTGTATCAAAGGCTGGTGGTTATGTTTATATTATGGAAAAGGCAGCAGGCCAACCCCTTTACATCAACGAGGCTATCAGCAAGGATATCACTGCTGAGGTGAAGGCTCAACTTGCTAAAATGAAGTAATAAGATACGGAGGTCGGAGTGGACCTAAACGCCCATTCCGATGTTCCTAAAAGCGGGTGTCGTTTCCCCGTTACCATTTCCCAACGCTACAAAGCGAACAGGAAAGAGTGAGACCACCGCAAGAACATAATTGTTGCGGTGGTCTTTTTTTATTTACTCTTACAAGGATAAAACCAAAATATTATGATGAGAAAGACTTTATTATTTCTCTTTCTTGCTGCCTTACCGCTCTTGGTAAGTGCACAAAGTGCAATGAAATTTGCCTATTTCAATTACAACGAAGTTTTGAATGCTATGCCCGAATATGCTGTTGCGACACGTAACATCAACGATCTTCGTGCCAAATACGATGCTGAAACAAAACGTTCGGAAAACGATTTCCACGCAAAATACGAAGATTTTCTTGAGGGTCAGCACAACTTTGCTCCTTCAATCCTAAAGAAACGTCAAGCAGAACTGCAGGAATTGTTAGACAAAAACATAGCATTTAAGAAGGAATCTGACCGCTTAATAGAGCAAGCTGAACAGCAAGCATATGCTCCAGTACACGCTAAACTAAAACGTGAAATTGCTAAAATGGCGCAGGAAAGCGGCTACGCTTTCATTCTCAATGCCGACAACAATGCTTTGCCCTACGTGAACAATATGGTTGGCGAAGATATTACAATAGCTTTGAAAACAGCTTTACAATAAATTTATGAATAAGTTGCTACCGCAAGCACCTGGTCCGATAGGTGTTTGACTCTGGATATGGCGGTCTGACCATACTAAAGTCTATTCGTGAATTGCTGCCACAATACGATTACGTTTATCTTGGCGACAATGCACGTGCTCCTTATGGCTCTCGCTCGTTCGATATTGTCTACCAATTCACCCGTCAAGCGGTAATGAAGCTATTCGAAATGGGTTGCCAATTAGTTATTCTCGGTTGTAACACTGCTTCGGCAAAAGCACTTCGAAGCATTCAACAAAACGATTTGCCCAACATCGACCCACTTCGTCGTGTGCTCGGAGTCATCCGTCCTACAGCTGAAGTTGCAGGTAAACTAACCGAAACTAAGCATGTTGGCATTCTCGCTACACCAGGAACCATTAAAAGCGAAAGCTACAATATGGAGATAAACAAGCTGTGGCCAGAGCTAAGTGTTACAGGCGTTGCTTGTCCGTTGTGGGTTCCTATTGTCGAAAACAACGAGGCTGAAGGTGCAGGTGCCGATTATTTCGTTAAGAAACGCATCAATCATATCTTGTGGTTAGACCCCGATATCGACACACTTATATTGGGTTGCACCCACTACCCTATTCTTATGCCAAAGATAGAACAATACGTTCCAGACGGCATACAGATTGTATCGCAAGGCGAATATGTAGCTGACAGTTTGAAAGACTATCTTTCTCGCCACACCGATATGGATGCTCGCTGCACCAAAGATGGCACAGTGCGTTATTATACCACTGAAAATGCCGAAAAGTTCAAGGAGGCTGCACGTATATTCGGGGCCGAAGATATGAATGTAGAACACATAGATTTAGAGTAATAGGTAGGTGTTTAAGTTTGGACACCTACCTATTATTTTTTTATCCCTCCCTTTTCTTCCCCATTATTTGTATGCATCTAAAACTTTAAACAGCAGCATACTTATTCTTTCAGCAACTAATTCAGAAAAGTAATGATACCTTCTGATACTACTTTAAACACTGCTACATTTCGCATCAGACGAAAGAAAACAAGATAAAAAATATGTAAATATTTTTCACAACCGCTACTACTATGCAAAACGCTTACTACCAATGCTTTACAATAGGTATTGTTTTGCATTACAAAAGCACCTCTTTTGCAATGCAAAACAACCTATACAGCAACGCAAAACAGCTACTTTTGCAATATCAAACAACTATCATCGGTTTACACTTGCATTTTTCTTTACATAAAAAAAACAGTTCTATCTTGAAAGCAAAACTGTTATATACGAAAATCGCACCCCCATAATGGGGGTGCGATTATTCTTAATTCAAATGTTAAATCCACTGATTCTTTTGCGTTAGCAAGGTAATAAGCGGCTGTCTTACTTTGATTCAGGACTGGAAAAAGTATGCTACCACCACTCCTTAAAACCATACTACTTGCGACCGAAGTCAGCTGGAATTTCGCCCCACTCTTTTGTTTCCCACTTTATAATGGGCGTAGTTATGGTGTGGGTGCGCAACCATTGTTCTGCGCGCGCTATGATAGTGTGTAGCTCTGCAGTCTTTTCGTTATGCTCCAAAGTAGTTTTACATTTCTTTTTACCCACCCATAAGATAGCGTTGTACGAGTCGCTGTATATAACTTTGCCCTTAATGCCTTGCTTTCCATTAGTGCCAGCGCATGAACTATCGCCAGAAATTCGCCAATATTGTTCGTTCCCATTGTAGGACCGAAGTGAAAGATACGCTGTCCTGTAGCAAGATCGATGCATTGGTACTCCATTGGTCCAGGATTTCCTGAACACGCAGCATCTACGGCCCACGCATTTGCTTTCACACACATGGGTAAAGGCAACACGGTGTCGTGTCTATTCTCGGGTGGGTTTTGTAGTTTCATCGGCTTATATATATAAATAAGGTGTAAATCAAAGGTTTTTTGGATGTGTTTTTTTACTCTTAACAGTAAGTTAGAAAGGTCTTACAAATCTTTTATATCATACCCTTCAGCTTTCAATTCTTCAACTACGCTTTGCAATACCATTAGTCCTAATTGTTCCCCAGCTTGAAAAAGGTCTCTCGAAAGCGAAGGGGTTGTTCTCGCAACTTTGCGCCCTAAGTCGGTTTCATAAAAGGCAATAAGTCCTTTTATATCCTCTAACGTATAATAACGCTCATAAAAGGGCGCATAGAGTTCCACTGCTCGTTTAAGAAAAACTACTTGAAACTTAGCTTCTATCTTAGCAAACACATCGTCAGAAATATCTTTCAACATTTTTCTAAGATTGTTCATAATAAGTGGAAATTGCGCTTTCAATGTCGTTTTACTGCCCGACACCTCCATAAACTTATCCACTGCTTCGGCAAAAGCTGTATCAGTGCCTTCTGGAACTTCTACGCTTTGCGCATTCAGTTTGCAAGAAAAGGCTGCAAAAGAAACGAGAAAAAGGGTTAAAAATACTTTTTTCATAATTTCGTTATTGTTGTTTAGTGTGATAATAAATGGTTTTCAGTATTTTTAAAGCCAGTATATTAATAGAGATGGGGGTGTGTCAAAACTAAGAATTCAGAAAAGCTTCTTTTCATATTAACAGTTTCACTCCCTCATAAATATTAAAGTAACCGTTATCATTGAGTTATTAACTCTTTGGTAACGGTTATTCTTTACAAAATGATAGCTGTCTTTAGCTGAAAACGAGTTTTGACACACCCTCATAGGGATATATTACATACGTTCTGGCACTTCGATGCCCAAAAGCTCCATACCGTTCTTGATTACTTTGGCTACATTCTGCGCCAAGACAAGGCGTGTAGTCTTTTCGTCTTCGGTGTCTGCGTTCAGAATACTGTAATCGTGATAGAACTGGTTGAACTCTTTTGTAAGTTCGTAGCAGTAGTTCGCAATACCACTCGGGCTGTAATCGACGCCTGCCTGTGCTACGGCTGCGCCAAAATCGTTCATCTTCTGAATGAGCGCAATCTCCTTTTCGTTCATCGGAGCATTGTCGGCAACTGCCGTCGGAATAGCGATGCCTTGTGCAGCAGCCTTGCGAAGAATGCTGCGAATACGTGCGTAGGTATATTGAATGAACGGGCCCGTGTTGCCGTTGAAGTCGATTGACTCTTCCGGATTGAAGAGCATATTCTTTCGTGCGTCTACTTTCAGAATGAAATACTTCAGCGCACCCAGACCCACGATGCGTGCAATTTCGTTCTTTTCCGCCTCGGTAATGTCTTCCAACTTGTTCACTTTGTCCTCGCTAAGCGTACGGGCGTTCTGTATCATCGAAGCTATGAGCTCGTCGGCATCTACCACTGTGCCCTCGCGGCTCTTCATCTTGCCGTTTGGAAGTTCCACCATACCGTAAGAGAAGTGCACCAAATCCTTGCCCCACTTGAAGCCGAGGCGGTCTAAAAGAATGGAAAGCACTTGGAAATGGTAGTTCTGCTCGTTGCCTACGACGTAAATCATCTTGTCGATAGGATAGTCCTTGAAGCGCATTTCGGCAGTTCCTATGTCCTGTGTCATATACACCGATGTACCGTCGCTTCTCAAAAGCAGCTTTTGGTCTAAGCCCTCGTTGGTTAGATCAGCCCATACAGAGTTGTCGTCCTTGCGCACGAACAAGCCTTTAGCCAAACCTTCTTCCACCTTTTTCTTTCCTTCAAGATAGGTTTTGCTTTCATAATATATCTTGTCGAAGCCTACACCGAGTGCCTTATAGGTTTCGTCGAAGCCTGCATATACCCAGTTGTTCATCTTTTCCCATAGCGCACGCACTTCTGGGTCGTTTGCTTCCCACTTTACAAGCATAGCGCGCGCTTCCTTCATCAGTGCCGATTCTTGTTCAGCCTTAGCTTTGCAGCCTCATCATCTAAGCCTTCGCCTTTGAATTGAGCCATGAGTGTAGCGAGTTCTTCACGATAATGCTTGTCGAACGCTACATAGAAATCTCCGATAAGGTGGTCGCCCTTCTTTCCTGCCTGCTCTGGTGTGATGCCGTTTCCCCACTTCTGCCACGCAAGCATCGACTTACAGATGTGAATACCACGGTCGTTCACAATGTTGGTCTTCACCACTTTGTAGCCATTAGCCTCCATAATCTTCGACAACGACCAACCTAAAAGATTGTTACGCACGTGTCCTAAATGGAGTGGTTTATTGGTATTAGGCGACGAATACTCCACCATGGCGAGCGGACTGTCTGCCGTTACTTGCTTTTCGCCGAACTTCTCGTTGGCGTGTATATCGTTTAGAAGGCCTATCCACGCTGCAGGCGCAATAACAAAGTTTAAGAATCCCTTTACAACATTGAAGTCGGCTATTGCCTTGCAGTTGGTTTTCAGGTACTCACCCATTTCCTGCGCCGTTGCTTCAGGGCTTTTTCGAGAAGTCTTCAGCAACGGAAACGTTACCAATGTAAGGTTCCCTTCAAAGTTTGCTTTTGTCTTTTGCAACTGTATCATCTGTGCCGGAATTTCCACACCGTACAATTCTTTACGGCAGCCAATGCCGCAGTAGTTATCTGGTCTTCTATTTTCATATTCCTTGATTATTTATATTTTGTTGCAAAGGTACTAAAAACTTTGTAACTTTTGCCAACCGACACCTTATATATAATAGAGGGAATTCTGAAAAAATAAATGCAACTGCAAACTTTTTTTCTTTGATTCAGCCAACGAGAAGAAAAAATACAGAACGAGAGTACTTAAAACTTATCACATATCGCAACAAAAATTCTAACAAGTGATATTTCTTTTGTAATACGTTTGCCATTTAAAGGATTCGTTTTTCATGGTTTTGGTAATGCTGTGTTTGCTCTACTATGATGCTATTCCAATAATTTTGTTATTTGCTCTTGAACTTTCTCAGCAGGTACAACATGCAAACCACTCTTGTCTAATTCTACCAATCGGTCGGCAATGCGCAGTGCTAATTCCAAATCGTGGGTGGAAAGGAACACCACCTTATCGGTTTCCTTTGCCAAACGATGAAGGAGTTGCAGCATTTCCACCTTCGATGGAAAGTCTAAAAACGATGTAGGTTCGTCTAATAAGATAATGGGTGTTTGTTGTGCCAATGCTTTTGCTATCATTACTTTCTGACGTTCACCATCTGATAATGTCTGTACCATCCTGTTTTTCAAGTGATTGATTCCCACCATATTGATAGCTTCAGCCACTATTTTTTGGTCGTTATCACCGAGCTTTCCCCAAAAGCCTGTATAAGGCATACGTCCCATACCTACCATTTCGGCAACATTCAGGTTTTGCACATCGGTTTTATAGGTGAGAACAATACTGATGTACTTCGCACGTTCGTGCTGCGAAAGCAAGTCAATATCGCGACCATCCAGCAGAAGTCGGCCGCTAAGTTTCGGCAAAAATCCTGTCAATGTTTTCAGTAAAGTAGACTTTCCTATACCGTTTGAGCCTATCAAGCAAGTAAGTTCTCCACTCTTTATCTCTACATTTATGTCGGTTACAACAGGCGCAAATCCCTTATAGCCCACCGATAGTTGTTCGAGCGATATTTTCATTAGTTCGCTTGCTGATTTAATATGTCGTGCAAGTTGGCAATTTTCTTCTTTCTTTCAACAGAGTAAACGCTTTGCTTTTCGTCTACGTACGCAAATAAAAGATACGCTTTATTAAGCAACATACTGCGCAAAGGGTTTGTTTTGTAGCTGCCTTCTGCATATAAAGTTCAGCTAACATCTCTAAACGATCAATTCTTTCCTTGTCATCCCATTCGTTATTAGCATAACAGATTAACTCTTCCACGCTCATGTTACGCAACATAGTGTAATCTCCAATATACTGACGATACATATCTTTCAGAATATCGTCGCGCTCGTCTTCTTTCTTTTTCATCATAACGGCAAGCGCAGTTGCAAATTCTTCTACCAATCTAAGGAAATAATCTTGTTGTATCATAACTTTATATGTATAATCATAAAACTACGACAAAGGTAATAAAACTTTTAAGAACAGAAAGTAGTTCCTATCTAATTTGTAGCAACAGAGATAGTTTACTACGATTTTTAAAGCATCGTTGTGAAAGGGAAACAAGTAAGTTGTATATTATTTAACATTCGCTTGATACTATTTGTCGGTAAAAAAGTTGTCTTTGTGGTAATTTAAATAAATATCAACACATAAGTTAGACTTTTAAAATATAAATTATGAGTGCGTTAATTGCTATTATTCCGATTGTATTGCTCTTCATTCTTATGTTAGAAATGATTTCTCCTCAAAGCATCGCAATAGCAACAGCTGCCTGCGATATGCAAGGATGCGATGGCGAGATTTTAAAAGCGGCTATTCCGTATGCAATCGCCTACATTTCAATCGGCGGATTGATGGTTCTACTTGCTGTTTGATAAGCCATCGTAAGAATTTCTTGATTACTTCGAGAAATATATCCAGAAGAAGAAGAAGATATTGAGAGTACTAATATCCTTTCTTTTCAAATATGACGTCATATTTTGCAAAAAATGACGTCTTATTTATTTTAGCATCTATTCAGCACTACCTTTTTTAAGGTTCATATTTTATAAGTAATATGTAAATGCTTGCTATTCTGATAACAAATGCGTACCTTTGCACGCTGACAAAACAAAAGAAAATTTAATGAAAAAACTCTATATAGAGACATACGGCTGCCAAATGAATGTGGCAGACTCGGAAGTTGTTGCTTCCGTTATGAAGATGGCAGGATACGATGTGTGTGAGAACGAAGATGAGGCTGACGCTATTTTCCTCAATACTTGTTCCATACGAGAGAATGCAGAAAATAAGATTTATAACCGCTTGGAAACTCTTTATGCCGAAAAGAAAAAAGGTAGAGAGGTTATTCTCGGTGTGTTAGGTTGTATGGCAGAGCGTGTACGCAAAGATTTAATAGAAAATCATCACGCTAATCTTGTTTGCGGACCAGACTCGTATCTGAATTTACCTGAAATGATAGCACGCTGCGAAAATGGACATAACGCAATGGACGTAGATCTTTCTACTACGGAAACTTATCGTGACATAGTTCCACAACGTATTGGCGGTAATCGCGTATCGGGCTTTGTAAGTATTATGCGTGGTTGTAATAATTTCTGCCACTATTGCATCGTACCATTTACACGAGGAAGAGAACGTTCTCGCGATGTAGAAAGTATTTTGCGTGAGGTTAAAGACTTGCACGATAGAGGTTTCAAAGAGGTTACGCTATTAGGTCAGAACGTAAACTCATACGGATTATTAGCAAATGGAAAGCGCCCAGAAAACGGAACTTCCTTTGCTGAATTATTACGTTTAGTTGCACAAAGCGTACCCGATATGCGTGTACGTTTTTCAACTTCCAATCCAGAAGATATGACAGAGGATATTCTGCATGCAGTAGCCGACGAGCCAAACCTTTGCAACCACATTCACTTCCCAGCACAAAGTGGAAGTAATACCGTACTGAAGAATATGAACCGTAAATACACCCGCGAAGATTATTTGGAAAAAGTCGCAGCTATTCGCCGAATTATTCCGAACTGCGGACTTACAACCGACATCTTTGTGGGCTACCATAACGAGACATTAGAAGACCAAGAACTTACGCTCTCTTTGGTTCGTGAATGTCAATTCGATTCTGCCTTTATGTTCAAATATTCTGAACGTCCTGGAACTTATGCAGCAAAGCATTTACCCGATAACATTTCGGAAGAGGAAAAGGTACGCCGTCTGAATGAACTTATCAAACTTCAAACCGAGATTTCTGCAATTCAAAACAAGAAAGACGTAGGCAAGGAATTTGATGTACTGATAGAACGTTTCAGCAAACGTAGCCGAGAGCAACTTATGGGCCGCACCGAGCAAAACAAAGCCGTTATCATTCCACGCGGCAACCATCATATTGGTGAAACTGTGCGTGTCCGCATAACAGATTCAAGTTCAGCTACACTCATCGGAGAGGTAGTGGAATAAGATTACAGCTCTTCATTTAAACATATAACTTTGTAAGTAATGAAAGAATTTCTCCAAATATTGCGAAGGTTTGTTCCACCTTATAAAAAGTTTCTTGTAGGGTCGGTAATCTTCAATATCCTGTCTGCATTACTAAATATCTTCTCTTTTGCAGCACTCATTCCTTTACTCCAAATACTTTTTAAAGTAAATACGGGTATAAAAGCAACTCATTTAGTGGCGTGGAGCGATGGTTCTTTTAAAGAAGTGTTGGCAAACAATGCCGACTATTACACACAGATGTTTATCACAGACTGGGGACCAACAACAACTTTACTTATTATTGGTTTAATGATGGGCTTTATGACATTCATGAAAACAGGTGCCTATTTCCTGTCTTCAGCTTCTATTATCCCAGTAAGAACAGGTGTTGTTCGCGATATTCGCAATCAGCTTTACCAAAAGATCACATCACTTTCGCTTGGTTTTTTCAGTGAAGAGCGAAAGGGAGATATTATTGCCAGAATGAGCGGTGATGTGCAAGAAGTAGATACTTCCGTAATGTCTTCGCTCGATTTGCTATTCAAAAACCCAATCCTTGTATTGATTTACTTCATTACCTTGATGGTTATATCGTGGGAACTGACTGTTTTCACCCTACTTTTTGTTCCAATTTTTGCTTGGTTTATGGGCATTGTAGGAAGGAAATTAAAGCAAAATAGTATTACTGCACAAGCCCTTTGGAGCGATACCATGAGTCAAGTAGAAGAAACTTTGGGTGGACTACGCATCATCAAGGCTTTTTGTGCTGAAGGTATGATGAACGATAGGTTTCATAAAGTAAACTCAATGTATCGCAGCGACATTATGCGCGTAAACATTCGACAACAGATGGCTCATCCTATGAGCGAGTTCCTGGGCACAATTATGATTATTGTTGTCTTGTGGTTTGGCGGTACACTTGTATTAGGAGAGTCTCCTGTCATCAGTGGTCCTACCTTTATTTATTATCTAGTCATTTTATATAGCATTCTTAATCCATTAAAAGAAATATCAAAGGCTGGCTATAACATTGCAAAAGGTTTGGCCTCAATGGAGCGAATAGACAAGATATTGATGGCAGAAAACAGCATTAAAGAAGTGGAACAACCCAAGCATATTGAGGCTTTCAACCACCAAATAGAGTTCCGCAACGTCAGTTTTGCATACGATACGATTATAAAAGAAGATGGTACAACAGAGCCAAAATGGGTTTTGCGTAACATCAACCTGAATATACCAAAAGGCAAAACTATTGCACTTGTAGGACAAAGTGGTAGCGGAAAATCTACATTACTCGATCTGATTCCTCGTTATTACGATGTACAAGAAGGCGAAATACTGATTGATGGTATCAATATCAAAGAACTCGGACTACACGATTTGCGCCACCTTATTGGCAATGTAAACCAAGAAGCCATTCTTTTTAACGATACATTCAAGAATAACATTTCGTTTGGGGTGTCGGCTGATGATAACAAAATTGCTGAAGCTGCTAAGATTGCCAATGCTCATGACTTTATCTCGCAGACAGAAGAAGGTTACGAAACAAATATTGGCGACCGTGGAAGTAGACTTTCTGGTGGACAACGCCAACGTGTTAGCATTGCCCGTGCCATTTTAAAAAACCCTCCTATTCTTATTCTTGACGAAGCAACTTCAGCACTGGATACTGAAAGCGAACGTTTAGTGCAAGAAGCACTCTACAAACTAATGAAGACTCGTACTACAATTGCAGTGGCACATCGTCTTTCAACGATTAAAAATTCAGATGAAATTTGTGTTATGCACGAAGGAAAAATCGTAGAAAGAGGAACACACGACGATTTAATGAAGATTGGTGGATATTATAAGAAACTGCACGATATGCAAGAAATTTAATCCTATGATAGTTTCAAGCAAGAAAGATTTATTATTTAAAACTTTGCAACCCATGTTTTCATTGGTTGCAAATGTTGTATTAGCATACTTCATTTACTTTTTTGCTCGCTTAGCTTATCTGCTTGAAAACTATTCTTTCTTTAAAGAGGGATTAAATTTTGGACATTTAATGAGAATATTCCAAGGTGGTTTAATGTTCGATACTACAGCACTTGTTTATAGCAATGCACTCTATATTCTACTAATGCTGTTCCCTCTTTGGTTAAAAGAAACAAATGCTTATCATCGTTTTTGTCGGTGGTTGTTTGTTATTGTAAATTCAATTGGCTTATTCTTAAATCTTTGTGATGCCGTTTATTTCCCTTTTACATTACGCAGAACCACAACCAGTATATTCCGTGAATTTAATAACGAAAATAATTTAGGAAGTATCTTCGCCACAGAACTTCTTAACCATTGGTATTTTGTATTGTTTTTCGCAGTTGTTGTGTGGGGAATGTATAAACTTTATAGAATGCCTAAAAGTAAAGTTTCCGACTTCAATACTCCAAAAACGAAAAGGCAATTTGCTGGAATCAATTTTCTTTCCTTAGCACTTGCTGCAGTTTTATGTGTTGGCGGAGCACGTGGTGGATTACAAAGTGGAGTGCGTCCTATTACAATTAGTAATGCCAACGAATATGTAAAACGTCCTATTGAGTGTGCTTTAGTACTAAATACACCTTTCGCACTGATGCGAACCATCGGTAAAAGCATTTTTAAAGTACCCACAACTTTTGCATCTCTTGACGAAGCTGCAAAGGTTTTCACTCCTATTCATACGCCCGATGCGAAAGCAAAAGCCAACAAAAAGAATATTGTCATACTGATTATTGAAAGTTTTGGACGCGAATATATTGGCGCATACAATACACAACTCGAAGGCGGACGCTACAAAGGTTATACCCCCAACGTAGATAAGCTTATCAAAGAAAGTACTGTATTTGAATATTCGTTCGCTAACGGACATAAAAAGTATTGACGGAATGCCATCTTCCTTATGCGGTATTCCAATGTTCATAGAACCTTTTATCCTAACTCCTGCATCCATGAACGATTACACCGGAATTCCAGGACATCTTTCAAAATGGGGCTATCAAACAGCCTTTTTCCATGGAGCCAACCGCGGTTCTATGGGCTTCCTTGCCTTTGCCAATAAGATAGGTTTCCAAAAATACTATGGCAGACAGGATTATGCGCAGGACAAACGTTTCGGAGGAGATGCCGATTTCGATGGAAACTGGGGCATCTGGGACGAACCTTTCTTGCAATATTATTGTGCAAAGATGGGCGAAATGAAACAACCCTTTATGACTGCTCTCTTTACTGTTTCGAGCCATCACCCATTTGTAGTGCCAGATAAGTATAAAGATAGTTTAAAAGAAGAACAGTTGCCTATTCATAAATGCATTCGTTATACCGATATGGCCATTGGTCGTTTCTTTGAAAGTGCCCGCAAGCAACCTTGGTTCAAAAATACTATCTTTATATTGGTAAGCGATCACACAAATCAAAGTAACCACCAACAATACAAAACCGACATTGGTGAATTTAGTGCACCTTTTATTCTCTACGATCCATCGGGCGAAATAAAACCAGGAATGCGTAATGGAATCGCACAACAAACTGATATTATGCCGACTATCTTCGGTATCTTAGGCTATAACAAGTCCTATCTCTCGTTTGGTTGCGACCTTCTTAATACACCACCTCAAAAACTTATGCACTCAACTATATCAACGGAGTATATCAATATACAAAGAACGGTTACACAATGCAGTTTGATGGTAACCAAGTGACAGGCATTTATAGTTTGAAAGACTTACTGATGCAGCACAACCTTATGGGTAAAGTACCCGAACAAGCACAGATGGAAAAAGAACTAAAGGCTATTATTTACCAATATATGTACCGCATGGTAAATAACGAACTCAGATAAGTGCTGTATTGATCTAGAAATTCCACAAACAACATGTCTTATTGTAATAAAGAGACAACACTAAGTTTTTATGAAATATATAAGAGGGTGTGTCAAAATTGATACATCCTCTTTTTTATGCACAAAGCCCCGACTTTCTCAAGCCAGGGCTTTGCTATTTCCTAAAGTTTTTGTACCTTTAGGCATTAAAAAAATCTCATTATGACAAAGATACACTTTCGTTCTTACATACACAAGAAAATGATTCTTTTTCCTCAAAGAATCGATAAGGATATCGCAGAAGACGACCCTGTTCGTCTTTTAGACGCCTTGGTGGATAATCTTATGTTGGATAATGTCTACAAGCTTTATAAGCCCAGTGGTCGCAAGCCTTATCATCCACAAATGATGCTCAAGGTGATTCTTTACGCCTATATGAATAATATCTATTCCTGCCGTCGCATAGAGTCGCTTCTCAAGCGTGACATTCATTTCATCTATCTGGCAGGATATGAGCAGCCTGACTTTATTACCATCAATCGTTTTTCGTAATCGTGTGAAAAAAAGGAAATCAACAATATCTTTACACAAGTCGTATTAGTACTTGCAGCCAAAGGTTTGATAAGTCTTGACGTTGAATATATTGACGGCACAAAGATAGAATCGAAAAGCCAACAAGTATACCTTCGTTTGGAAGAGAACCGTGGAAAAGAACCGCGCCAAGTTGCAGGGAACAAATACGCACACTCTTGCTTCAGGTTGATGATGTCATAGCGCAGGACAATGCCGCTAAGAGAGAAGGTGTCGAGTTTACTGCAGCTCTGCTCAATGAGATATCCGAGGAATTGAACAAGTCTTTGGAATCAGTCCCTGAGCCTAAGACAAAAAGAAGAGAAGCAGGCTGTTAGAACCAAGAAAAAAACAGCTTAAAGAGCTAGAGAAGAAACGTAATAAACTCCAGGAGTATGACTGGCACCTTGAGGTTATGGGAGAGAAAACTCCTACAGCAAGACCGATCCTGATGCCACGTTTATGCACATGAAGGAGGATGCTATGCGCAACGGACAGACTAAGCCTGGATATAATCTGCAGATAGCAACTGAGAACCAGTTTATCACCGACTTTGCACTCTATGCTAACCGTACCGATACACTCACACTTTCTTCTTTCTTGGAGTCTTTCAAATCACGCTATCATCGTTATGCCAAGACAGTCGTAGCCGATTCAGGGTATGGCTCCGAGGAGAACTATCTGTTCATGGACGTACATAATATGGAAGCCTATGTGAAGTATAACTACTTCCATAAAGAGCAGCGTCCACGTTACACACCTAACCCATTCAGTCCCGCAAGCCTTTATTATAATAAGGAACAGGATTTCTACGTCTGCCCTATGGGACAGCATATGAAGCGTATAGGTATGAAGCGTTCCCTAACCTCTAACGGATTCGTTACTTACAGCGTACGTTATCAGGCAGAACGCTGTGATGGTTGTCCGTTGAGAGGCTCATGTTTTAAGGCAAGAGGGAACAGAATTATAGAAGTAAACCATCAACTACAGCACTATAAACAAAAGGCACGGGAACTACTGACCTCGGAAGAAGGCATCAAGCATCGAGGACGAAGGTGCATAGAACCTGAAGCTGTTTTTGGACAAACAAAATATAATAAAGCCTATAAGAGGTTTAGGCATTTTGGAAAAGACAAGGTCAATATGGACTTTGCCTTCTTTGCTATTGCCTTTAACATAGGGAAAATGTGTAGAAAAACCAATCTCAAGGAACTAAAAGACATTATGGAGGTACTTTTAGGCACCTTCAGATGCTCTATACAAGTTTATATAGGCTATTTAAAGCCCTATAAATCATTTTATATGAAATTAACAGCATAGCTGCAGTAAATAACGAATTATGTGGTAGACAAGGTAAAGGAAGAATAAAAAGAGGATGTATCAATTTTGACACACCCTCTTTATTTTTATTTCCTATTCTTAGTAGATTAGCATTAGGACTTGATTTTCTTAATATCTTTAACCCGTTTTACGTTTGCTGAGCACCAATATGAGTACTGCAGCAATGATAAGCACAAAACCAACAACGATAGGAAGTGTCAGCGGTTCGCCAAAAAGAAGAATACCCACACACATTGCTGTCATAGGTTCAAATACTCCAAGCACAGCAGCCATCGTACTACTTATCTGCTTTAGCGAAATTATAAGTGTTACGTTGCTAATAGCAGTAGGAAGCAAACCCAATAAAAATAAATTGATAAGCTGACTATTTGTTTCTATCGGATCGATACGACCTTGAGTAAAGGTTCCATAGAGAGTTAAAATGAGCATCGCAAAGAAAAAGATGAAGAAAGTAAGCTTTAGCGATGGCATTTTACGAATACGCATTCGTGGAAAAGCAACCATATAAACAGCATAAAGAAAACCTGAAGCAAGAAGTAAAAACAATCCAGTTAACCCTTTCATACTGCCGCCCCCATCAAGAATTCCAGAAAGAAAGAATACACCAATAAAAGCGATGGCAATAGAGATTGTTGTAGTTGCCGATAGTTTTTCGTGCAGAAAAACTACCGATAGCAGACAAGTCCATACAGGATAAGAAAAAAGCAACGTGGTTGCAATTCCGCTGGCCATATAGTTATAGCCTTCAATAAGAGTAATAGACGACACTGCATAAACAGCAGAAAGAAACAATATTCGTAAGAAATCGCCAAAAGCAAGCCACATTCGGGTGCGATGAAACATAAGCATTCCCAACATTGCAAGACAGCCGAAGGCATAACGATAAATTAAAACAGATGTTGAATGCATACCTGTAGCAAGCACAGGAACGGCAAAAAGAGGAATTAGTCCGAATGTAATGCCTGAAATACTGGCATTGAAAAAACCTTTTATTGTAGGTGACATCTAATAATTTGTTATGATGGAGATGCAGGCATTTTGCCATAGTGCTTTTATTTTGTGGGGCGCACTAATTTTCTTTACTCCTTATTATATTGGTATGAAATGTTATTTTTGTGTCTATATATTAAGCCAAAACGAGCTTATAAATTGTATCTTTGTAACACTTTGCGAGTACAAAGTTATAAAGATGTTTTGCAATAAGTCTGAAAAAGCTCATTGATTTTGATATTATTAACGGCAAAGTGATAGAACAAGATGAAATTATAAAGTCCTATCAAACAAAGTAACTATAGTTGCAGTTATGTACTTTTGTTTGATAACGTACACTTACTTTAAGAAACAACACAAGTTGAAAAGACTTACACTTATCTCTTCAGAACAGAACCTTTATAGTCTTTGTAAGGCGACTTCATATCCATATAACAAAAATTCTGAGGCGGTATGTTTTTGGGTAATTCCATATAATTGCCATAACAACAAGAAAGATAAATATCGGGTTTTGCCACTCCCATTAGTTCTATTCCTTCGAACACAATAGGTGTTGGCGTACCATATACTTCTTTTGGAAGTATGCCTCGTTTAGGACTATTATCGTGGTCGGCTACTAATTTACTATCCGAAAAAGAATATTCTGCCTGTAACTTATCTATTGCTCTGTGCAGTTTCTGTGGCGAAAGTATTTTTTGCATTGTTTTATAGAAAAAGCTGCCCATACCTTTACCATGTTTATAAGGATCGCGTAATGAATAGTAAAGTAACTTATCCAAAATGTTATAACGCAGATAGTGAAACTTACGAGCAAATTTGTTTTCTGTCATTCCATCTATAGGAAATACATCTACGGGAATGCCACCTAAGAAGTCAAAACTACGACGTAAAATATAAGTTGTACGTTTGTCTTGTATGCGTGCAAAAGGATAAGGATAATGGTTTGCTTTCGTATAATCTACGAGTTCATATTCTTCGGGCAACCATTCATTAGCATGAGCTAATAACACGTTGTAATCATAGCGAGGAAGAGCAATATCTGCATCATCATCCCATGGAATAAAGCCTTGATGACGTACGGCACCAAGCATTGTTCCAGCAATTAGGTAATATTGTAAGTTGTGTTCGCGGCAAACTTTATCGATGGCTATTAGGATACCTAAGATAACTTGCTGCATCTCTTTTGTTTCTTCAATGCTTATGCGTTTGTCGCCTTTTATTTCTGGCATTTCCATTGTGCTTTAAACGATATAGAATTAGTCTGTTTGTTTCTTTCTCAAAACTTTACCATCTACCACTTCCCAATTTTTGTTGAATTCTTCTCGTGTACGTTTCCAACGATTATGACTCCAAAGATAGTATGAAGGAGCATTTTTAATGTTCTCTTCGAGCATACGGAAATAGGTATCTGTAATTTCAAACTCGGTAGCTTTGGCAGGTGTATCGGTCATTAAACGCATTTCGCATTCATAATAACCACGTTTAGGACGGCGCATATAACCATAAAAACAAACTTGATTGGTATGTCGTACGATGCGTTCGGCACCTGTAAGTACCGGCGTATCATGGTGAAGAAAATCTATCCAATGGTGTATATTCCACCAAAGTGGTGTTTGGTCGGCAATATAACCTACAACAAGCGACTTGCTATTACGCTTAAAGCCGATAATTTTTCGTAGCGATTCCTGCATAGGAATACAGAGAGCATTTTGTCGTTCGCGAACTTCTTTGAACAAATGGTCTAATGGTTCATTCTCTAAAGGGTGATAAAGTTCGCAACATTGCACATGTTCTGGAATCCAATAAGGTATAGATGTTATCCATTCCCAGTTGCAATAGTGACCGAGATATACTGCACACGAACCACCATTATTCAGCACTTCGTTGAATTTCTCCATACCCGTAAATTTCATTCGCTTACGCAACTCATCGGGAGACATAGACATTAGCTTAATGGTTTCAACGATATAGTCGCAAAACCAATGGTAAAATCCTTTTTCAATATTGAGTAGTTCGGCTTTTGTCTTATCAGGAAAGCTTTCTTTAAGGTTCTTCCGAATAACCTTACGACGATATTTTACCACCTTAGCAACAAGGAAGTAAAGACAGTCGGAAAGTAGAAAAAGCAAACTAAATGGTAACAGCGAGAATATAAACCAAGCGCTGTATGCCATTCCGTAAAGTATTTTATTTTTGATATTCATCTGTTTTCTGTTTGTTAATACGTATGCATAGGAGGTGCTAAGCTTGTACGTTGTCAAACAAAAGTATACAACTGCAAATGTAGCTATTTACTTTGAAATGCCATTATTTTATCATCATAAATTCTATAATAAGTCGTTCTTCAAAGTCCAATTTTGTTCATCTTTTTATTTCTCTCTTAAATTCAGCATTGCTTGTTTAGATAAAAATAATTACCAAGCACCTGTAAAATCGGAAAGTTGAGATACTTTTTTAAGAAAAATATCCTCATAGTGAACGTTCGTTTCTTTAAAACGTATGAATCCAAAGCCTGTATCATCATGAGGATAGACAATTAGTCCTAATTCATCAAAAATAAAGAAACAATGTCCGTCAATTCCGTCGTCCATCATCACCAACAAAGATAGCATAGAAACAATATCAAAATCGGAGCTTTGAAAACTCTTAAAACCTAAAGTTAAACAATTAGGATTATCGTAAACAGAGGCATTCGTTACTTTTATATACTTAAAATCAATCAGATACTTTTCTATAAATCTTATGTAATTGCTTACATTGCTGGAAATTAGTGTATGTTCTTTTACTTTAAAAATATTAGAAACAATGGTTACATTATTTGAATATTCTCTGAAGAAAGATATAAAATTATCAACTATTTTATTTGCACGAAAAATGGTAAAGGGCTTATTTCTTTTGCAATATCCTTTCCAGCCTTTGCTATCTGTATATGAGTTTAAATTTACCCTTTCTTGAATATTAAAAATTTGAGGTTTCCATTATCATATTCATCTAATTATTTTTCTCCCACTTTTTTTTATAATTAAAAAAATAAAAAAATTATAATTATAAATTTTGAATTTGTAATTATAAAACTTCAAGTTTTTAATTATAATTTTTTTGGAGCATAATTACAGCATAAAAAAAGTAGTCGTTGCACTTTGACGACACAAAAAAAGAATTTATTGTATAAGAATTTAATAATCAGCGTTTTACTCTTCCAAAAGTTTTAATACTCGTGTACTTTCTCCAAAGATTAAGTTTGCGCTGTCGGGGCACACCATAGCGCTCAATAAATTCACGTGCAGCGTTTAGCATTCGGTGCGCACATTGTCCGTCAAGATAAGGGTCGTAGTTATCTATCACCCATTTGCGAAGTGCAGCAATCTCTTTATTCGTAAAAATATCATCGTAAGCTTCACAAAGTTGGGAAGCATCGGTAATATTTTTCCAATACAAATCTTTCGATATAGCATTGAGAGTAATAACTGGTTTATCCATTAACAACGCCTCGTAAATAGCCGATGATGTATCGCTTACTACCAAATCAGACATCAAAAGGAATTGCGTAAGGGAAAATTCGCCTACCATTATAATGTTTTTATTACCATCGGCAAGTGTTCGGCAAGCTTCTACCCATTCAGATTTGGTCAAAGGGTGCAACTTTATGATAACCAATACACGGCGTGTATCAGCAAGTTTACGCAGATCGTCAAGAATAAAAGGTATTGATGTTAATTTGGGAGAGAATGTTGGTGCATAAACTACTATGTGCTCACAAGCATGTTTTTGCAACAATTCTGCCTTCTCCTTGTCGAAATCATGGCGATGCGCATAGATATAATCTTGACGAGTCCAGCCTGTTTCTACCACAGAAAAATCGCCATACTTCTTTGCTAATGCCGCAAAATGACTTGTAAAGTAAGGACCTTGTGTACAGTAAATATCGAAATATCGGCGTATTACCCAATGGTCTTTCTTTTCGGCTGCATAGCCGTGGAATATCTGAATTTTTACTCCTGGCAAATAATATGGAACAATATTTCCTGGAACGTAGATAGCTTCAGGACTGAAGTTGAAACTTTCTTGTATACTGTTAGTCCACTTCACACTATCCTTTAGTGGGAAATCGGGAATTTTTTCTTTGTGAACATACCACAAGACATCGTTTCCACCTTCGTTATCGGCTTCTGTCTGAATAGGCTGTAGAATATCTACGGCATATTTGTTCTCACAAAATAGTAAAATGCGCATTGCTGTTATATTTTTGTGCAAAGATACTTTAATTCAACGACAAAGCGAAAAAAAAGCTGTAACTTTGCAACTAATATACGACAACAACACAGTTATGAATATGCTGAATTTCACAATAGGGCCCGTAATGTCGGCCGACGCAGTAAGAGAAATAGGCGCAGAACAAGTGCCATATTTCCGCACTTCTGAGTTCTCTGAGATAATGAAAGAGAACGAACGACTTATGAAAGAGTTTGCAAAAGCCGATAACGACGCCCGCGTAGTATTCATAACTGGCTCTGGAACTGCCTCTATGGAAGCTTCTGTTATGAACCTTCTCACTGTCAAGGATAAAGTATTGGTTGTGAATGGTGGTAGTTTCGGACAACGATTTGTAGATTTATGCGAACTGTACGCAATTCCTCACACTGTTATCAAAATGGAAGTAGGACAGCAAATTACTGCTGAAATGCTTGAACAATACGACGGACAAAATTATACTGCGTTTCTTGTAAATGTAGGTGAAACATCTACGGGTGTACGTTATGATATAGAATTAATTAGTAATTTCTGCCGTCGGAACAACATTTTCTTACTTGTCGATGCTATCAGCTCTTTCCTTGCCGATGAGTTTGATATGAAACAATTAGGTGCCGATGTTATGATAACAGGTTCACAAAAAGCTTTGGCTTGTCCGCCAGGTATCTCTATTATTGTTCTTTCGCCAAGAGCAATTGAACGAATTGAGCGTAACGACATCCGTTGTATGTATTTAAATCTTAAAGATGCGTTGCGAAATGGTGAACGTGGACAAACTCCTTTCACTCCTGCTGTGGGTATTTTATTACAAATTCATTGCCGCTTAAAAGAGATAGAGCGCAATGGAGGTGTAGTAACGGAAATAGAACGAACTCGCAATTTGGCGATGGATTTCCGTCAAAAAATAGCTCATCTTCCTTTGGAACTTATCACACAATCGCCTTCAAATGCAGTAACTTCATTGCATCCGTTAAACAATTCTGCATTCAGCATTTTTGAAACACTAAAAGACGAGTACGGAATTTGGATTTGTCCGAACGGTGGAGATATGCGTGATACTATATTCCGTGTAGGTCATATTGGAGCATTAACACCTGCTGATAACTCTACACTTGTAGCAGCCTTCGATGAACTACATAAAATTGGCAAACTATAAACAGCTATGAAAAAGGTTATTACCTACGGAACTTACGATTTATTGCACAAAGGACATGTGCGTTTATTGGAACGTGCAAAATCTTTAGGCGATTACTTGATAGTGGGCGTAACAGCCGATACATTCGACCGTGAACGTGGAAAGATTAATGTTCAACAATCGCTTGTAGAACGAATAGAAAATGTTAGAGCTACAGGTTTGGCTGATGAAATTGTGATTGAGGAATACGAAGGTCAGAAAATAGACGACATAAAACGTATGAACGTCGATATTTTCACTGTGGGTTCTGACTGGCGGGGTAAGTTTGATTATCTTTCTGAATACTGTGAAGTGGTTTATCTTGAAAGAACAAAAGGCATTTCCAGCACCGAACTGCGTTCAGACTTATGCGAAATACACATCGGACTGGTTGGCGAATCGCCCATTATCAACAAATTCGTACACGAAAGCAAGTTTGTAAACGGCATAAACATCAGCGGTGTCTACACCGAAAGCGACCGAAAATTAGGCAATCTGCGCAATGTAGTACAACTGTTTACCCGTACTTACACTGAGTTGCTCGAAGTTTCAGATGCCGTTTACATCATTTCGCATCCAGAAAAACATTATGCACACATAAAGAAAGCATTGCTATTGGGGAAGCACGTGCTATGCGAGTCGCCCATTTCGCTGAAACGAAGAGTGGGAAGAATTAAACAGCATTGCAGATGAACAAGGACTCATCTTGATGGATTCTATAAAAACGGCTTATTCTATGGCATACGACCGTTTATGTCTACTTGCAAAAAGTGGAAAAATAGGTAAGATTTATTCTATCGATGCCACCTGCACAAGTCTTTCTCACTATAATACAAAAGATAAAGAGGAACTACCATACACATGGAATAGTTTCTGCGCATGGGCACCAACTGCACTTTTACCTATCTTCCAACTATTAGGAACAGACTATACACATAAAACCATTTGCACACACCTTATTAATGATGTGCCAAACTTCGATACTTTCACAAAAATATCGTTTATTTATCCCCACGCTGTAGCTTCTTTAAAAGTAGGACAAGGTATAAAATCGGAAGGCGAACTCGTTATTTCTGGTACAGAAGGCTATATCTACGTACCTGCTCCGTGGTGGAAAACTGACTATTTCGAGGTACGTCGAGAAAATCCAAGCGACAATAAACGGTACTTCTATCAACTTGATGGCGAAGGCATTCGTTACGAATTGCTCACCTTTATTAAGTCTATTCAAAATCTGCGCAACCTTTCTTATGTCAGCAAAGATGTTTCGGAAGCAATTGTTCATATCACTGCCGACTTCTATCAGCGCAAGGATACAGTACTGATATAATTGCCCATTGGAGTTCCATATATAGAAGCAGCAACTTGCTTACTATTTCAGCTATAGTAGCATTTCTCATAGAAAAATGCTACTATAACTATTAAAAAGACTTATTTACAAGCGTTTATAAGTAACTATAGTATTTCCGTAAATCTCTTTTTTTACAACCTCAACATTATGGGGAAGTTGCGGAGCTGCAACACCATTATCTATTTTAAAGGGTGCTGTTTCTACACGAATTTCGTCCCATAATCCTGCATTTATAAATGTTTGCAATGTATGTGCGCCTCCTTCTACAATAAGAGAACATATTTTCTGTTCTTTTTCGTTTTGTCGCTTTATAGTTTCTATAAGGTGTTGTAAGCTTTTTACACACAAAGTTCCGTCTACCAAACTATCGGTTTTATATGTTGAAGACATAATTATTTTCTGTGGATTTCTACCGCTCCATTCTCTCACTGTAAGACGTGGATGCTCCATTTCTTCTGTATTACGCCCAACAAGAATTGCATCGTTCTCTGCACGAAGTTTATGCACAAGCATTTTAGTAAAAGCATTGGAAATCTGAAGTACTGGCTTTCCACTGCCAACAGATTGCGAATAGCCTATGAAACCATTGGCCGTCTGCGCCCATTTTAGCAAAATATAAGGACGATTTTCCATATTTCGCACAATAAATTCGCGATTTAACATTAAACATTCCTGTTCTAACACACCTACTGTAACGTCTATTCCCGATTTGCGAATACGTTCAATACCACGACCTTGCACGGCTGAAAATGGATCTATACAACCACAAACTACTCTACGAACTCCTTTCCGTACAATTAAATCGGCACAAGGCGGAGTTTTACCATAGTGCGAACATGGTTCAAGACTTACATAAATGGTAGCTTTGAAAGTAGATATTCGTCTTCACTACGCACCGATTGAAAGGCATTTACTTCAGCATGACCTTCTCCACAGCGCACATGATAACCTTCACCAATAATTTTTCCCTCATGGCTTACAATAACTGCTCCCACCATGGGATTAGGTTTTGCTAATAGTTGACCATTCTTTGCCAACTGCAAACAACGTCGCATATATATTTCGTCTATATCTTTTTGCTCCATTTACATTTATTTTTTATCTTTGCAATATGTTTACAAGCTACCAAAATTTATACCAACGGCTTACGAATGTATATCCGATAAGCGAAGCGAAAGCCATTGTTCGTATGGTTTTAGAAGAATATTTTGGTCTAACGCTTGCCGATATTTACACCGACAAAGTTACGCAATTATCAGCAGACGATGTTAACGAACTCGAAAAAATAATGATTCGGTTAGAAAAGGGCGAACCAGTACAGTATGTTCTTGGCTTTGCTGCATTTTGTGGACGGCAATTTAGAGTAGCACCAGGAGTACTTATTCCTCGTCCTGAAACTGAATTATTATGTGATTGGGTAATTAATGCTCATAGTTGTCCTTTCTGTGGTTTACAACCTCCTGCTCCTTTGCGTATTTTAGACGTAGGAACGGGTAGCGGATGTATTGCTATTACACTTTCATTAAATATGCCAAACTCCGTTGTTACAGCTTATGATATTTCTGCGGATGCACTTTTGATAGCGCGCGATAACGCTATCAGATTGGGAGCAACAATAAATTTCCAACTAAAAGATGCTTTACAGCTTACAAAAACCGATGAAACCTTCGACGTAATTCTTAGCAATCCGCCATATATCTGCGACAACGAGCGCACAGAAATGATGCAAAATGTGCTCAATTTCGAACCTACAACTGCGCTTTTCGTACCTGACAACGATCCATTACTCTTCTATCGTGCTATAGCAGAATATGGAAGTTCTGCTCTTTCACATGGTGGAGAACTCTATTTTGAAATCAATTCTTGCTTTGCTGACAAGGTTTCAGACATGCTAAACGCTTTGGATTATGCGAAAATAGAGGTGCGCGAAGACCAATTCGGCAAACAACGATTTGTAAAAGCCATACATCCATGATACAAAAGAAACAAATAAGCGAAGCAGAAGCATTACGTAAACTTGGAGATCTATGTGCGCGTGGCGAGCATTGTTCGGGCGAAATGGCAGAAAAATTGCGCAAATGGGGCATTGCAACTGATGCACAAGAACGTATTATTGATAAGCTCATAGATTATAAATATATTGATGACGAACGATTTACTCGCTCGTTTGTACGCGACAAAATCGTTTTTAACAAGTGGGGACGTCGAAAAATAGAGCAAGCATTGTGGCAAAAGCGAATTCCACAATACATTTCACAACCCATTCTCGATGAAATTGAACCAGAAGAATACTTAAATGTGCTACACCAACTATTGAAAAGTAAGTATTCCACCATCAAGGCAGAAACTGATTACGAGCGTTCCATGAAGTTAATAAAATATGCAATGGGACGTGGATTCACGCTTGATATCATTCGACAGTGCATAGACGATGTCTCAATAATAGAAGATTTAAACGAAAATGACGCAGATTAGCTTCTTTTCCAGAGTGCTTGATCTCATTGTACCACGTGCTTGTCCATCTTGTGAAAGGCGACTTGCTATTACAGAAGGTCCACTTTGCGCTGCATGCAATATGAGTTTGCCTCGTACTATGCACCATCTTCAACCCTTTGAAAATGAAATGGCACGTCTATTCTGGGGAAGAATACCCGTAGAAAAGTGTGCGGCATTCTTCCTCTACAAACCTAATTCGACTTCAAGTTATCTTATTTACAAACTCAAATATTTCGATCATCCCGAAATAGGAGAACAGCTTGGACAACTTGTTGCAACCGAATATGAATCCGAAAACTTCTTCGATGAAATTACTGCCTTATTGCCCGTGCCTCTTACATACCGTCGTACCATTCAGCGTGGTTATAACCAAAGTATAGAAATAGCACGTGGAATAAGTTCTGTTACTGGGTTACCTATAATTACAAAAGCTATTCGTCGAAAAACGTTTATAGAAAGTCAGACTCACAAAGACCTATGGGAACGCAATAAAAACGTGGAAAACACTTTTGAACTCAACGATGCTGCCAAACTGAACAATCAGCATGTTCTCTTAATTGACGATGTAATTACTTCAGGAGCAACGATAACAGCAATTGGCAAAGAACTTATTAAGGTTCCAAACATAAAGATTAGCGTCCTATCCCTATGCTTTGCAAGCGACAAATAGTTTTACGGTTTCAGGTTCTAATAAATTCTAAAACTTTTGCTTTTATTTTGTTATACGGATATGTTGCCGTAACTTTGCATTCTTATAATAATAGGTAAACGTAAAAAGATATACAAATGGCATATTTATTTTCTTCAGAATCAGTTTCAGAGGGTCATCCTGACAAGGTTGCTGACCAAATTAGCGATGCTCTTCTTGACCAATTCCTTGCTTACGATGAAACTTCTCGTTGTGCAATAGAAACTTTCAACACTACTGGTCAAGTAGTTATCATGGGAGAAGTACGCTCAAAAGAATACATTGATATTCCTACCATCACTCGCAAGACTATCAATAAATTGGCTATACAAAGGCAGAATATCAGTTTGACGGCAATAGTTGTGGTATTCTTTCAGCCATTCATGAACAAAGTTCAGATATCAATCGTGGAGTAGACCGCACCGATGAGGATAATCAAGGTGCAGGAGATCAAGGCATGATGTTTGGTTATGCCTGCAACGAAACGGCAAATTATATGCCTGTAACGCTGGATTTAGCTCACTTGTTAATGACTACTTTAGCGGATATACGCAAGGAAGGAAAAGAAATGACCTATCTTCGCCCCGACTCAAAAAGTCAAGTTACTGTTGAATACAGCGACGATAATATTCCACAACGTATTGATACCATTGTTGTCTCTACTCAGCACGACGACTTTATAAAACCTACTGACGACTCTGTTGAGGCACAATTAAAGGCTGATGAGGAGATGTTGTCAAAGATTAGAGAGGACGTTCTGAAGATATTGATGCCACGTGTAAAATCTCAAATAAATTCAGAGAAGGTATTGGCATTGTTCAACGACAATATAAAATACCTTGTAAATCCTACTGGTAAATTTGTTATCGGTGGTCCTCACGGTGATACTGGTCTTACTGGTCGAAAGATTATTGTAGATACTTATGGTGGGAAAGGTGCACACGGAGGCGGTGCCTTCTCTGGAAAGACTCATCAAAGGTAGACCGTTCTGCAGCATACGCAGCTCGCTACATTGCAAAGAACATGGTGGCAGCTGGCATTAGTGATGAAATACTGGTTCAATTGGCTTATGCTATTGGCGTTGCGCAACCTGTTAGTGTTTATGTGAACACCTATGGACGTGCCAATGTAGCCCTAACAGATGGCGAAATAGCTGAAAAAGTTAAGCAAATGTTCGACCTTCGTCCTAAGGCGATAGAGCGAATGCTAAAGTTACGCCAGCCCATGTACGTCGAAACAGCTGCATATGGACACATGGGACGTAAGAACGAGATTGTTAAGAAAACGTTCACTAGTCTGTATCACGAAAGAAAAGAAATCGAAGTGGAACTATTTACATGGGAGAAGCTTGATAAAGTAGAAGAGATTAAAAAAGCATTCGGACTATAAGACTATATGCCAATAACCGATTCCATCGCTACACCGCTAATTTTTAGGCAGACACAAACCTCACCTCAGCAGTCTGAAAAGGCAGCAAAAACGGAGCGTGAGGAAACTGGCGTTGGACAGACAGATTCTATTAAGAGTCGAGAAAATAAGAGTTTGCTGAAATGGAAGGCTCCTAAACCTTTCAACCTGAAAGATATCAAGTTTGCAAAAGAAAGCTATTTCAAGAACAGTCCTTACTATCGTCCCGAACTGGGAATGACGCATAGCGGTGTACTTGGCGACCCTGTTCCTTACAGCGTTAGCAACGATAATGTTGTCGCAGGAACTCTATTAGTTTGTTTTGCTTAGCGATGATAGCCTCATCGATGTCAAGTAACTTTATTGTAAGACAGATTAAGAGCCTCTTCCATCGCCCTTATCGAAGTAATAATGTCGGAGAAACAAGCCACGAAATACGTTTCCAGACGTTCTTAGTAGTACAAACAGCATTGCTTCTAAGCATTACCTATTATCTATTTACACGACCTGCAAAGAGTAGCAACTACATTATTGATTCTCCACTGCTTGCCGTAGGCATCTTCTTAGGCATCTTCTTAGGCTATTTTTTGCTTAAAAAGATTCTTTATTCGATTGTTAATTGGGTGTATTTTGACCGCAATAGCAATCAGAAATGGTCGCAACTAACTTTATTTCTTGTATCAGCAGAAGGCGTTCTCATTTTCCCTGCAGTACTATTGATGATTTATTTCGGTCTGTCAGTGCAATATACGCTCATCTATGTCGCCACTATTATCGGTTTAACCAAATTGCTTCTCTTTTACCAAGGATATGTTATCTTTTTTAAAAGAACAGCTGCCAGTCTGCAAATAATTTTGTACTTTTGCACCCTAGAACTGATGCCGCTGATGGCATTAGTCGGAATTTTGGTATATACCAGTTACTATTTGACTATAATTTTTTAGGACACGATGATTAAAAAGATATTAATATCACAGCCTAAGCCTGGGAGCGATAAGTCTCCTTATTATGAAATAGCCAAGGATTTGGGTGTAGAGATGGTGTTTCGCCCATTTTTTAAGGTAGAAGGCTTGTCTTCAAAAGAGTTTCGTCAGCAGAAATTAACTTGCTTGATTATACTGCTGTGGTATTCACATCACGCCACGCTATTGACAATTACTTCAAGTTGGCACAGGAAATGCGTATCACCATTCCTGAAACGATGAAGTATTTCTGTGTAATAGAAACAATTGCGCTCTACATTCAGAAGTATACACAATATAGAAAACGCAAGATCTTCTTTGGAACTTCTGGTAAAATAGACAGTTTGATTCCCACAATGGTAAAGCACAAGGACGAGAAATTTCTTGTACCATTAAGCTCTGTGCACACCGATTCCATTGAATCGCTGCTTACAAGCAATAAGTTGAAACATAAAGAATGTGTGATGTATCGAACGGTAAGCAATGATCTTACAGAAGAGGAAAAGCAATCTTTCGATTACGACATGCTTGTTTTCTTCAGCCCTACAGGTGTTCGTGCCTTAAAAGAGAACTTGCCAGACTTTGAGCAGGGCAATATTAAGATTGCGGCTTTTGGACCAGCAACAGCCAAAGAGGTTAAAGACCAAGGTCTTCGCCTTGATTTGGAAGCACCATCAGCAAAGTTTCCTTCTATGACAGGTGCATTACGTGCTTTCTTAGAAGAGCAAAAGAAGTAAAAATACATAGAAGATTTTCCTACCTCGGATAATCTTTTAAAACATAAAAAGCTAATAACCAATGTCTATTACCCGTAGATTTACATTGTGTAAAGAGGAGCGAATATGCAGCAAATTGCTCATTGATCAACTCTTCAATGGGGGGAATAGTCATTCTATGGTTGCTTTTCCTTTACGAGCAGTATATCTAATAAAGGAACGTACCGACGCGCAATGCCCAACATCACCACAGGTTAAGATACTCATAAGCGTACCGAAGAAGCACTTTAAACGTGCTGTAAAGCGTAACAGAGTAAAACGACAGGTGAGAGAATCATATCGAAAGAACAAGTATATGCTGCTTGACAAGTTGCAGCCAATGCCTGAACAGGAGATGTTAGTGGCTTTTATATGGCTTGATAACATACTTCACACATCTGTTGATGTAGAAAACAAAGTGTGTAACCTACTTCAACGCATTGGAGAAAAGATTGAAACAGACAGAAAGGAGATTACTCTAGAATGATTCATAAGAAGGTTTACACGCTGTTTCGCGCTTGTTATCGTGGCTACTGATACTTCCAATTCTGTTTTACCAACGGTTTATCACGCCTTTTACTCCTCCTTCTTGCAGATTTACACCTACTTGTTCGGAGTATGCAAGGCAAGCGCTCATAAAGCATGGGCCTATTAAAGGACTAAGATTGGCTATTTGGCGCATACTAAGATGCAACCCATGGGGCGGAAGCGGGTACGACCCAGTTCCCTAAACAAATATAAGTTTACCCCATTTAAACAATATAAATAATACAGCCCATGCGGGCTTTAAACACAATAATAGATGAAAAACTTTGTTGAAGAACTAAAATGGCGTGGTATGTTGGCCCAAATCATGCCCGGTACAGAGGAGTTTCTACAGAAAGAAATGGTATCTGCATACCTCGGAACAGACCCTACCGCCGACTCTTTGCACATTGGACACCTCTGCGGAATAATGATGCTCCGCCATTTACAGCTATGTGGTCACAAGCCGTATCTGCTTATTGGTGGCGCAACAGGTATGATTGGCGATCCATCGGGTAAGAGTCAAGAGCGCAATTTGCTTGATGCAGTAACCCTTTACCATAATCAAGAGGCGATAAAGAAGCAAGTTAGCAAGTTCCTCGACTTTGATGGCGATGCCCCCAATAAGGCAGAGTTAGTTAATAACTATGATTGGATGAAGGAATTCACCTTCCTTGACTTTGCAAGAACAGTTGGAAAGCACATCACCGTAAACTATATGATGGCCAAGGACAGCGTGAAACGTCGCTTAAATGGCGAAGCAAGCGATGGTCTTTCGTTCACAGAGTTTACCTATCAGCTATTGCAAGGCTACGATTTCCTCTATCAATATGAGAAATTTGGTGTAAAACTGCAGCTCGGAGGTAACGATCAATGGGGCAATATGACTACTGGCACAGAGCTAATCCGCCGCACACTCGGACAAGAAGCCGAGGCTTACTGCCTGACTTGTCCACTTATAACAAAGGCAGACGGCAAAAAGTTCGGTAAAACAGAAAGCGGAAACATCTGGCTCGACCGCAATCGCACCACACCATACGTATTCTATCAGTTCTGGCTCAATGTAAGCGACGACGATGCAGAGAAGTATATAAAGATATTTACGTCGCTTGACAAGCCTACTATCGATGCTCTTGTAGACGAACATCGCCAAGATCCAGGCCGTCGCAGCCTCCAACGCCGCTTAGCAGAAGAGGTTACACGCATGGTTCACTCACAAGAAGACCTTGATATGGCGATGGCTGCTTCGAACATTCTCTTCGGTAAAGCTACCAAAGAGAACCTTTTGCAACTTGATGAGCAGACTTTCAACGACGTTTTCAAAGATGTTCCACACTACGAAGTATCTAAAGACTTACTCGGACAGCCTGCAGTAGACATCTTCAACCAGGAAGGTATGCAGATATTCCCAAGCAAGAGTGAGATGCGCAAGCTTGTTAAGGGTGGTGGTGTATCGCTTAATAAAGAGAAATTGCAAGCCTTTGACCAGGTAATTACTGCCGAAGACCTTATCGATGGTAAGTATTTACTAGTTCAGAAGGGCAAGAAACTACTTCCTTGTAATTGTGAAGTAAAGATAAAAAGCAAATAATAGTAAACAAAAAGGGGACCGATAATGCAAGCTGAACAAGCTTCTTTGTCGTTCCCCTTTTTGTTTTCTCTTGTTTTTCTACTAATATATAAGACCTTTAGAGCTTCTTCTTCAACACAGCAACCTTCTTTTCATTCTGTTTTGCCCAAAATTTCAATCTACGAAAACACTATCACTCCCTTAACAGATCCATACTCCACATTTACTTATTCCCCATACCCGTTTGATATTCAAAGTGCTATTTATTTTTCAAAGAAAGCTCAAAAAAGTTGCAAATGTATGATTACATTGCAGAAAAAACTGTATATTTGCTCCCAAACTTATAGTAATACTTAACTATGTACAAAAGATACATCTTACAACTCTTACTTTTATTGTGTCCACTTTGTGGTATGGCACAAGATAACACCTCTATTTTCCCAGTAGATTGGAAGCAGATTGAGCAGACTGTAAAGACTTACCCAGATAGTGTAAAAGCACTTGTTACCCGCCTTACTCAGCCTGAAATTGATACAACAATGACAAAATCAGAGGGTATTCTCGCCTATTTTGGACAGTCGTATATCAGCAAAGGAAGCGAAATGGCAGATGTCATGAAAATGAATGAGTTGTCAAAAGACAATCCTTCAGTTGCACTCAAGCTGGCAGAAAGGTGCTTGCAACAAACCCACTGAATATTGAAGCACTCATAGTTAAGGCTATAATTCTACTAAACAATGCCAAAACTACTTCTGCAAACTCGGAAGAACTCAGAGCGAAAGCACGCCATTGTTTGATCACCACGATTCAAATTTACAACATCATCAACGCCACTGGCAACGGCACAGCCGAGCAACCATTCCGTGTTCTCTACGTAAGCGACGAATATAACTTCATTCACTACTACCTCGAAATAGAGAATATAGAAGGTCAGTCACTTATTATGACTGGCGAAAATAAGTTGCCTTGCGATTTATTACATTTAGGAGAGAAAAGCCAAAACTGGGATAAAGAAAAGATTTATTTCGATATTACACGTGTACTCGAATTAGAACGTTAAACATTTGAAGTTAATAACTAACATAAATACATAGATTATGAAGATTGAACAAAAAGAAATTGTAAAGGTAGCACTGGGCATTATCATTGGTGCTGCAGCTGTTGCATCTTGCTGGCAAATTGGTCGTGGACTGCAAAACTTCCGCCGTGGAGAGAACAAAATCCAAGTAACAGGTATGGCAGAAAAACAAATAACAAGCGACCTCATTGTGTGGAACCTTACCGTTAAAGGTAGTTCATTCTCCAAAACCGAGGCTTATAACGAGTTTAATAATTCGATTAAACAGGTAAAACAGTTTTTCATCAACAATAATATCCCCGATTCGTGCTTAGAAATGAGTAGTGTGAGTATTAACAAACAGACTCGCAGCGAATATAGTTCAAAGGAAGAACGATATATAGAGATTGACGAAGGCTATGCCGTAACGCAGAATATTACGATTAGTTCACACGATTTACCTATCGTAGAAAAGGCGTATCAGAAAATATCTTCACTATATGAACGTGGCGTAGACTTCAATAGCAACGACCTACTCTACTATTATACGAAGCTAAACGACCTAAAAATGGAACTGCTGAACAATGCCAGCATCGACGCATACAAGCGTGCTGAAACCATTGCTAAGGGCTGTAACGCATCTGTTGGTAGTCTTCAGACATCATCAATGGGTGTGTTCCAGATTGTAGGTCTAAATAGTAGCGAGGACTATAGTTGGGGTGGCACATTCAATACAACTGACAAAGAGAAGAAAGCAAGTATTACAATACGTGCTACTTACTCTCCTCGCTAATAGTTAAACCCGATTGTTAGAAGAACGAAACAGACGCACATTTAATTCTTAACACACGAAAAGCGGATATATCAAAACGGATATATCCGCTTTTTATATTACTTTTTCCACTGACAAAAGATTTAAACCGCAAGTTCCAACATGTCTTGCAAGGCTACTGCAAGGGCTCCGCAGCACTACTGCTATACGATTGCAGCATTACTGTCATATAGGAACACTCTTACTGCAGAGCCTCTGCACTAAAAGTTCCATCTAACAAAAAGATTTAGTAAGTTAAGATTATAAATTACATTCCCCATCTATTCGTCAACGCCAAAAAACCTTCTGCGCTTACGAAATTATTATTCAGAGCGTATATTTGAGACATACAAAAAAAGCCAGACAACCTTTTCGATTATCTGGCTTTATAGTTTTTATATACTATTCTATAAGGTATAGCTTAGCGAAGCCATTGCTCTGGATTCAGCTTTTGAGTTTCCTTATGAAGCTGGAATTGGAAGATACCGCTCGAATCTACCGTTCCAAGCGTCTGACCAGTTCCCACTTGTTGTCCCTTACTTACGCTAACACTTCCTAAGTTAAGGTAAACAGAGATGTAAGCACCGTGTCGTACCATAACAAGAGTAGAACCACCAACATGCGAAACGCTGGTTACTTCGCCCTTGAAGACACTTCGAACAGGTGCGCCTGGCGAAGCCTTAATGGCTATACCATTGCTGCTTAGCTTAACATGCGATAGTCCTGACACGTTGTAAGTACCAAAGCGCTTAACAATTGGTCCTGAAACAGGCATTGGCAAACGTCCCTTATTATTAGCAAAACTACCCGTCATAGCACGGTCGGCAGACGAAAGTAGCGAGTTATTCTCGTTGGCTCTGTTGGCTGCAGCCTGCTCTCTGTCGGCACGTTCTCTATCGGCTGCTGCCTTACGCTCGGCTGCTACACGATTAGCTTCGGCCTCGCGAGCCTGCTGGTCGGCACGTTCACGTTCGTAATTTTCCTTTGCACGTGCTTGGTCTTCGGCACGTTTAGCCGCTGCCGCACGCTCTTCGGCACGCTTCAATTCACGTGCTTTCCTTGCCGAAGCCTCAGCTTCAGCAGCACGGCGAGCCTCTTCTGCCTCACGACGGGCTTGTGCTGCTCTTTCTTGAGCAGCCCTACGTTCACGTTCTAACTGTGCAGCTCTGGCCGCAGCTTCGGCTTTTGCCTTTGCTTCTCGTGCTTTAGCTTCGGCTATTCGTCGTGCATTCTCTTCAGCAGCACGGCGTGCCTCTTCTCTCTTTCGAGCCAATTCTTCTGCACGTTGTTTGGCTGCTGCAGCACGAGCTGCTGCCTGTGCACGTGCTTCTTCCATTGCACGTTCACGCGCTTTCTGTATTTCGATAGCGATAAGTCGGTCGATTTGTGCGTTTATCGCCTGCTGTTTCTTTTGTCGGTCAGATATAACCGTTTGCAAAACCTTTTGGTCGTTCTGCAGCGAAGCGACTACTTTCTGCTGTTCAACCTTCTTGTTTTCCATCTGAGCGTGTACTTGTCGTCCTTTCACTAAGAGGTTACTCTTGTGTCCACGTACATGTTCTAACTGCTCATGCTTTTCGTCTACCTGCGCTTGTTTCTGCTTTAAGAGTTCTCCTTGCGCTCTTTGATAAGCCGCATACTCGCGGACGAAGCGAAGACGACGGTACATTTGCGTGAGCGTTTTGGCTGAAAGATAAACATTAGCTTATCTTGAATACTACGATGGCGTGCCATGTAGCGCATAGAACGAATGAAACGAGAGCGACGTTCGCCCAATTGCGTTTCAAGAGACTTTAGCTGTCCTTTCAAAATACCAATATTGCCATCGATGTTTTTAATATCGGTTGCAATGGTATCAATGGTTTTCTGCTGATGCCCTATCTCGGTATCGAGCGTCAAAATCTTCTGAAGTCTATTGTCAACGTCTTTCTGCTTCTCTTTCAGTTCGTGTTCGTTCTCTGTAATTTCTTTCTGTATTTGCTTGTTCTGTTGCTGCAATCCTTTTATTTCTTCGGTAGTAACATACTTTATTTGTTGCTTACCACCCTTCTGTCCTTTCTTGGATAACGCTGCCGCAGCCTTTTTTTGTTGTGCTGTAAGCTTTGGTTCCTGTTGCTTCCCCTTACCTTGTTTTGCAGCTGGTTGGTGCTTATCAGCTTGGTGATTTCCTTGCTTTGCCACTGGCTGATACTTATCTTCTTGCTGCTTTTTGCCTTTTTTTGTTGCAGGCTGGTGCCTGTCTTCCAATTGTTTTTCAGCCTGTTTCTTTCCAGACTTCGACTTGGAAGTTTCCTTTGTTGTAGCTTGTTTGTTTATAATTTGATGCTTTGCTACTTCCTTTCTTGCTGGTTTCCGCTTATGCTTTTGTGCATACGGACTTAGAAGGCAAGCCGTCAGCATTAACAATACAAATAATATACGCTTCATTTAAAGTTGCATTAGTTTACCTAAAATTTCTTCTACGCTTACCTGTTCGTACTTCGACGATGGGGTTGTAAAGCTCTCCCAATCAGCTGTATCGCTGACTTTGTCAAGTTCAAAGGTTGCTGTTATAACCTTCTGAGCCTTTGTAACAGGCGTTTTAATCACCACGTTGTGGTAGCAAGGGAACATTTTCGAACCGAACTTTTGGAAGTTTGAATAGTCCCAATTCAGTGTAGATACACCATGTTCTGCACTGCTATACTTAGCTTCAGCGCCACGAATAAAGCCTGTTAACGATTCAGCCATCCATTTATACGCCATCTTTCCATCGTTCAATGTGATAGGAATACCTGGTTGGTTACCCGATTGAGCAACATTAAAGTCTACATTAAACTGCGATAAACTGCGCTCGCTCACACGCTGTTGTCCTGGAATAAAGAGTTGGTTCCAAAATAAAGCCTGTAGCGAATAGAAGTTAATACCATTGTTTCTAAGGAAAGCGACATCGGTATATTTGGCCTGTACATACTGCTTATGCATTCTGTCGATAAACAAAACATAATCTTTCGTAAACTCGATACGCCCTACTTCGCTGCGAATAAGGGGGATAAGGAGTTGTATTCGAATAACTTCGTCCTTACGCATGTGAAGAAGACCAGGCACCGTAATATCTTTCTTACCAGTATTTACAGTGAAAGTTAATTCTGAAACGAGATTCTTTTGATAAAGCGCTCCATCTGAAACTCGTTGAATAAACTGCATTTTCTGCTGTTGCGTAGACGATGATGACGATGCAGAAGGCACACCAGACGTACCTGATGCTCTTACTGCCGACTTCTGTGCTCCACAGCTTAACGTGAGAAAAGCTGCGAGTATGGCAATATATATATTCTTTATTTTCATTCTGCTATGTATTTTTTCAATTCAATTTTCTTTTTAAGTGTTGCGCTTTTATTGCCCAACTCCAACGCTTTTTGCCACGCCACCAATGCTTCGGCAGGTTTTCCGACATGATAATAGATGTCCCCAGCATGCTCAAACAACACACCACTGGGGGTAGAATCGTTCTTAATGGCTTGGTCTATATAGATATTGGCCTCTTCATATCGTTCTTGCAAGAAGAGAATCCAGGCGTAAGTATCAAGGAAAGTAGGGTTTGTAGGTTCCTTCTTTATTGTTTTATAGCTCATCTGTTCCGCCTTTTTAAGGTCGGTTTTCTTCAAACTCAGATAGTAAGCATAATTATTTAGTGCTGCAATATTTTCAGGTCGCCAGTGTAAACAGCTGTCGTAAGCCTCAAAAGCCTCCTTATCGAGTCCCTTTTCGTGTAGGATATCGCCCATAATAGCGTAGAAATCGGAAACAATATTGGGGTCGCTGTCTGGCTTTATCTGTGCTACTCCTTTCTTAAACGTCTGTAATGCAGCCTCGTTTTCCTTCTTCATGTATTGCGCAAAGCCTTCGAAGTAATAGAAAACCATTTCTTCTGGATTGTATTCGTGGGCAGGACGTGCAATAGAAATCACCTTATCGAATTGTTCTTCATTCCAAATGTTTGTATAAGGGCTATACGAGCACGCGAATTGTCGGGTTCTATGGCGATAGCTTGCTCATAAACCTTGTTCAAACTATCTATAGGAGCTTTCTTTAAGCTAAGATAAGCCGCCTTCATCATGATAATATCAGCATCTTCTTGAGGATAAGAAAGCACACGATCGAAAAGCTTTATTACTTCAAGGCTGTCTTTGGTTGTGTTTGCCTGGTTATCTATGATAACTTGACGGAGCAGTGCCATTTTAGTTTCCTTCTCTGTTTTCTTCGACTCTAATAGTTTTTTAGTGAGTTCTTCCACCACCTTTTCGTTCTTCGCATCTCTATAATAATCCAGCAAAGAAAGTTGTGCGGCTGCGTTATTAGGGTCTTCTTTCAGTACAGACTGATATTCCTTAAAGGCTTCTTTCTTCTTGTCGTTTTGGAAAAGCCAGTTTCCTAACATAATTCGATAGCTTAATTCCAATGGGTTTCTGTACAAGGCGCATCAATTCAGCCTGTGCTTTGCGCTTATCACCCATTTGTTCGAATATCTGCATCTTTGTAAGAGAGAGCTGTTCGCTGGTTCCTAAAAGCAATTCCATGCGTTCAATTACCTCAATCATCTTCTTATAGTTGTTTTGTGAGCCATAAAGCTGATAGAGGATCTGCAAAATGTCCTCGCGAGTCTTATTGTTTGCATAGAGTCTTTCGTATGCAGCCAATGCCTGTTCGTAGTTATTCTGCGAGATATAGAACTGCCCTAACTTTTCTAAATAGTAAGCGTTGTCGGGTGCAAGTTCTGCCGCTTTCTCGAAGTTATAGCGTGCAGCCTTGCTATTTTGCATATCAATGTAATATCCTGCAATCTCATAATAGACCTCAGGAGCCTTAGGATTGATGTCGCGAGCGTGGCGTAACAAGTCGAAAGCAGCAGATAAGTTACCCATTTCCTGCTGTCGAATCGCCTCCAGAAAGAAATAATTGTAGCGTGTTATCTGATTATCTGTTTGTGCTTTTGCTTGAAAAGCTATAGCAATAAGCACTGTTACGAGCGATGCTCTTACAATGATTTGTTTAAAAGAAAATATCAATCTATTATCCCTCCTGTATTTTTTAGACCATTCTTATTTTACTCCTGTGTGGCCATAACCTCCTGCACCACGTTCTGTTTCGTCGAGTACTTCTACTTCAACAAACGATGCTTGCTCATGACGAGCTATTACCATCTGTGCAATACGCTCGCCAGCATTGATAATAAAATCCTCAGTAGAGAAATTAACAAGCAGTACCATCAACTCACCACGATAGTCTGCATCTATTGTTCCTGGTGTATTGAGCACTGTAATTCCATGTTTTAATGCCAAACCGCTACGTGGACGTACCTGTGCTTCATAGCCTTGAGGAAGTGCAATATACAGACCTGTAGGAACAAGACGACGTTCCATTGGCTTTAAAGTAATGGGATTATCTATATTTGCACGCAAATCCATGCCAGCGCTCTGCGTTGTTGCGTATGTTGGTAAGGGTTGATTTCCCTTATTTATTACTTTTACTTGAACCATGATGTTATTATATAATAATGTGCAAAAATAATGAATTATACGCATATAGATGAATTTTAAGGCCTAAAAAGGCTGAAATTTGCCAAATTTAAGTACTTTTGCGTAAGCGAATCTTTTAGATAATTACGATGAATTGGCAAAATCTTATCTCCAACAAACGACTCGGGCAGGAAGACCGACATGCTTTACGACACGACGATAGGTCAGAATTTAAACGCGATAGCGACAGACTTATTTATTCAGCGCCTTTTAGACGACTGCAAAATAAGACTCAAGTGTTTCCTCTACCTGGTAGTGTTTTCGTTCATAATCGTCTCACCCACTCGTTGGAAGTTGCATCATTGGGAAAATCTTTGGGCGATGATGTAGCACGAAAACTCATAAAAAAGCACCCAGAACTACAAGGAACGCTTTTTGAAGAAATCGGTACAATCGTACAAACAGCATGCTATGCTCACGATATGGGTAATCCTCCGTTTGGTCATAGTGGAGAAAAAGCCATACAAACTTTCTTTACAGAAGGCTCTGGTGCATATTTAAAAGATAAAGTCAGTCCACGTTTTTGGGACGATATCACCCATTTTGAGGGAAATGCCAATGCTTTCCGCTTGCTCACTCATAGATTCTTAGGACGCCGTGAAGGTGGTTTTGTAATGACTTATTCTACTTTAGCAAGCATTGTAAAATATCCTCTATCTTCGTCTTTAGCAGGAAAGCATGGTAAATTTGGTTTTTTTGCATCGGAAGAAGATATTTACCAGAAGATAGCCAAAGAACTTGGAATTATCAGTAAGCAAGTTTCTGATAACGGGACAGCTTACGCTCGCCACCCATTGGTTTATTTAGTGGAAGCGGCTGACGACATTTGTTACGAGATAATGGACATCGAAGATTCGCACAAACTTAAACTTTGTCGTTTGAAGAAACTGCCGAACTATTATTAGGCTTCTTCGATGAAGAAACAAAGAAGAGTATTCGTAATCGTATTGTTGAAGAAGGAGTTACTGATAAGAACGAACAAGTTGTCTATTTCCGCGCTTGTGCCGTTGGATTACTCGAAGCTTTATGTGTAGATGTATTCGTTGAGAACGAGGAAGCCATACTCAACGGAACATTTGAAGGTTCGTTAATCGACCATATTCCTACACTTCAGCGCAATAACTATAAACATTGTTCAAAGGTTTCTGTTGAGAAAATATACAGTAGCAAAACTGTACTTGACGTTGAATTGTCTGGTTATAAAATTATGGAAACACTAATGGAAGCACTCATTGGTGCTGCTGTTGAACCTGAAAAATTTCATAGCAAACAACTTATCCGTCGCTTTTCAAGTCAGTACGATATACAAAACCCTCATCTTGAAGACCGTATTATGGCAGTAATAGACTACATCAGCGGTATGACAGATATATATGCGCTCGACATTTATCAGAAAATTAACGGCATTAGCTTGCCTATAATTTAAACATTCTGTTGAATATGGAAAATCAATACAGGAAGATTTTTTCTGATTTAATGGCGAACAAGAAACTTGTTTATGTACATGGTTTCATGTCGTCAGGGGCAACACACACTGCTAAAATATTGCAAGAATATATGCCACAATGTACGGTTATCGCTCCCGACTTACCCATTCACCCTGAAGAAGCAATGGAATTGTTGCGGAAAATACAGACCAACGAACGTCCTGATATCATTATTGGTACGTCAATGGGTGGAATGTACACCGAAATGCTATATGGCACTGACCGCATTTGCGTAAATCCTGCTTTCCAAATGGGTTCAACCATAAGCGAAAGCAATATGCTTGGCAAGCAAATATATCAAAATCCGCGCAAAGATGGCGTACAGGAAGTTATCGTTACAAAGGCTTTGCAAAGGAATATAAGGAAATTACGGAACGTTGTTTTGCTTCTGTAACGCCTGAAGAGCAAGAAAGGGTGTATGGTTTGTTTGGTGATGCCGACCCAATTGTGCATACTTTCGATTTATTCCACCAGCATTATCCGCAAGCTATTTACTTTCATGGCGAGCACCGCCTTATCGAAAAGGCCATTTTCCACTATATTATGCCTGTCATTAGATGGATTGATGACAAACAGGAAGGGCGCGAACGCAAAATCGTTTTCATTGATTGGGAAACGCTTAGAGATAGTTACGGCAAACCTAAATCGTCGTTGCACAAAGCTTACGAGTTTCTCCTCGACCATTACAATGTTTATTTCACCGCGCCAGCACCTACCAATAATCCAACTGCTTTGACAGAAATGCAAACTTGGATTAAAGATGTCTTCAGCGCACCTGCATGGAATCGCATTCTCTTCGTCAATCAACCTCAATTTCTTCTTGGCGATTACCTCATCAGTACACAGAACAACGAAGATTTTATGGGAACGGTATTGCCTTTTGGCAGCGACGAGTTTAAAACATGGGAAGAGGTTATTACCTTCTTTGAACGATTGGGCGGACAATGACACAAGATTCTTCAAAGGCACAAGAACTATTCGCTCGAATTTTAGAAGTTATCGAATTTCCCGATAACCGCTCTGATATGCAAAACCGTTTAATGCACGAAACTCTTGTGTTGGCTTGCCATGAAGGACTGAAAGGTACACGACATGGATTTGGTAACTTGTCTTCTCAAGTGGATTCGCTTTGCAAACAATTCCATATAAAACCACAAGACGCAGTTGCTATTCACCTAATGCGTCGCCATAGCAACTCTATTGCTCCTATTCTTCATAACGATTTGCTGTATGATTGTAGGGCGTTGGCGCTTTTTATCTCTGCTGTTTTCAACACATCTATTCCGTCTTTTCTTGTTGGGAAAATCCCGACGGAAGGCCGCCGCACAGCAAATATTCAGATAGCCAACTACAAATATATCCGCTGCACAGTGCAATCGTGGGACGATAAATACATAAAAGTAAATGTACTGAACCAGGAATGTGGCGAAGAAGAGGTTTTAATAGACTATATCAACACCCCTGAACATATTGATTTAAGCTATATCCGCAAGATTTTATGCGAAGGTATGCAGCTTAATCTCTTAGATTGCAATGTTACTCGCAAGCGCATTGTACCACGCATTATTGTGGTTGAACCCGACTTTCTTGTCGATATTTCCTCGATTGCCAATTGTTTTGAAGACTACGGACACCATCCTTTGCTCTTTACCGTTAATCGTTTGCAATCCAGAAAGGCTACTGCTGCCACTCTTTTGGGTAATTTTGCAGGAAAAGCACTCGACGACATCATTAACAATCCTAATTATAACATTAACGAAACCTTAAAATCGAACTTCCGAAACAAGGCTTTAGACTTTGCTACATGTACCGACTTTAATTCTGATGTATTTAAAAAGGACGGCACAGAGCAAGCTAAGAATATTCAAGACATTGTTGAAGAACTATTTAAAAATTACGATCGTAACAAGGCTATTCTTGAACCGTCCTTCGTTTGCGAAAGTTTAGGTATTCAAGGACGGGTCGATTTAATGACGACTGATTTCCGTCTACTCGTAGAACAGAAGTCGGGAAAGAATTTCTATATTGCAAGTAACCGCCTCAACAACCATGGTTCAAAATATTTAGAGAAACATTACGTACAGGTTTTGCTCTATTTCGGAATTCTGCAATATAATTTTAACCGAAGCACACGAAATACAAACATTCATTTACTTTATTCTAAATATCCGCTACCCAATGGTCTTTAGAAGTTGAATCGCTGCAATCGCTGATGATGGAAGCGATTAAGTTTCGCAACCAGGTGGTTGCTACCGAATATTGGATAGGCAACAACGATTTCGCAAAAATTATTCCGCACTTTACTCCCAATACTTTACAGCTAACTCGTGGAAACGAAAGTTTTTTCCAACAGTGGATTTTACCACGCCTAACCGAAACTTTAGCACCGCTGCATAAGCTTTCTCCTTTGGAAACAGCTTACTTCAGCAGAATGATGCGCTTTGTTGTAAAGGAACAAATTATATCGAAGGTGGGTTATCAAGAAGGTGTAGGTAGCAGCAATGCCGATCTTTGGAATATGCCTTTAGCGGGTAAGATTGAATCGGGCAATATTTACACGGGCTTAACCATTACGCGAAAAGAACAAAGTACAGCTTATAATGGTTACGATAGCATTACGCTTGCTGTACCGAAACAAAGCGAAGATTTTTTGCCTAACTTCCGTCGTGGCGATATGGTATATCTCTATGCGTATCGCAAAAACGAAATGCCTGACATTCGAAAAGCTTTTCTTTTTCGGGGCACATTGCAGGAAATTCATACCAACACTGTGATGGTACGTTTAAACGATGGACAGCAAAACCCTAATTTACTTGTTGGCGACCAATTTGCCATCGAACATAGCGGTAGCGATATTGGTTGCACAACTGCTATTCAAGGCTTACATACTTTTATTACGGCCAGTAAAGAACGCAAAGATTTGCTTTTGGGGCAACGTTCTCCTGAGCGAAATACAGAAATACAACTTTCCAAAACTTACAATCCTACATACGACGATATAATTTTGCGCGCCAAGCAGGCTACTGATTATTTTCTTTTAATTGGTCCTCCTGGAACGGGTAAAACGTCAATGGCATTGCAATATCTCGTAAGAGAACACGAAGGGAAAAACATTTTGTTGCTTTCTTATACCAATCGTGCCGTAGACGAAATTTGCGGAATGCTTGCCGATAACAACATCGCTTTTCTTAGACTTTCGAAAGAATATTCGTGCGATTCCCGCTTTACTGATAATTTGCTTAACAACGCTGTTAAAACAAATCCCACGCTCGAACATATCCGACAAACTATCGAGTCATCGCGCATCATCGTCAGCACAACGGCAAGTCTTGCAATCCATACGGCTATCTTTAGCATTAAACATTTCGAACTTGCTATTATCGACGAAGCAAGTCAGATTCTTGAACCGAATATTGTTGGCTTACTTGCTGCACATAATGGAGGAAAGCAGGTTATTGACAAATTTATTCTGATTGGCGACCACAAACAATTGCCTGCTGTTGTGCAACAAGATAATAACGAATCGGCTGCCGACTCGCCTTTACTCGAAGAAATACATCTTCCAAATTGTGCCAACTCGCTTTTCGAACGCCTTATTCTTACCGAGCGGGCAGCAGGACGTAATAACTTTGTTGGCACACTTCGTAAACAAGGTCGTATGCACCCAGACATTGCAACCTTCCCCAACACTTATTTTTATGTTCGCGAACAGTTGGAATGTGTTCCTTTAGCTCATCAGACAGAACTTAATCTGCCTTATAACAAACCCAGTGAAGATAAAATGGACGACTTTTTAAAGGCACATCGAATGATATTTATTCCTTCCAAGTTGTGCCGACAACCTAATATTTCAGAAAAGGTAAATACAGAAGAGGCACGTATAGTAGCCAATCTTGTTCGCCGTTTATATCGTCAGATGAGAGAAACATTCGATGCACAAAAGTCAATTGGTATTATTGTACCTTATCGCAATCAAATTGCAATGATTCGAAAAGAATTGGAGCAACTCCAATTACCCGATATCAATAATATTAGTATCGACACTGTGGAACGCTATCAAGGTAGCCAGCGAGATGTAATAATCTACTCGTTCACCATTCAAAATCGTTTCCAATTAGAGTTTCTCACTGCCAATACATTCATTGAAGACGGCAATCCGATTGACCGCAAACTAAATGTTGCCATTACCCGAGCTCGCCAACAACTCATACTTACTGGAAACGAAGCCACCTTGCGCCAAAACTTTCTCTTCGGTAAACTAATTGATTATATCGACCAAAAAGGCGGAAGAACAATGATTTAAAACTTTTCACAAGCGACTTCCTTCCGTATATATTGCTGTCCGGTAAACCTTTTATATATAAAAAGGTTTACCGGACAGCAATATAAATTTTATTTTTATAATAATAAAAATAGAAGTGCTATTGTTTATACAGATGAAATCCTTTTCATTCTATAGTTAATAGCACTTCTATTACAAATTAGTAAAGAAAGTTCAAACAAACTTATTGTTGTAAAACATTAAGTAATTTGCACTAGCTTTTTAATTTACGCCTAACAATATTTTACTATATCATTATCGTACTATCTTTTGTGAAATGCGAGAACCATCAGAGTAGATTGTGGTTTGCACGTAGATACCTTTTTCTGGGCGATTAACACTGCGGCCTGAGAGATCGTGGTATTCTACTTTTTCAACTTGTTTTGCTGTATTGACATTTATACCAGTACTTGACAAGAAATACTCTGATATACCAGAGCTAAGACGCTGGTCGCCATCTATATAAACTGCTTCTAAGCCTACTTTGTCTTTTGCTTCCTTGTAGAAATAGATTGCACGCGAGTTTTCATCATACTTATAGAATTGGTATTGGTCAGAGAAAGAATAAGGAACGTCTGTCATGTTTGACTTTAAATTCTTATAAGTTTCGGGAGTGAAAGTCTGCTTTTCACCATCAATATAAAGATTGTAATAAAGATGCGCTGGGTCGAGATAATTGAAATCAGCTGAATAGTAGCTCAATGTAAATTGTAATCCACCAGGACCTCCCCATGGATTTGGATCAAAAGGTTGGTATGCAGTAAGTTTCGGTGGCATTGGAGCTGCTGCTTTTTTATCCCATTGGTTAATCAGTGCGTAACGATAAGAATCGAAAATATAAGTACTTCTATCGTCGTCCATACTCTTATGTACCATTAAAATGCCTTTTGTGCTTAATGCATTTTTCTCTGCGTCATAAGAAAATACAAGCGGTTGATGACTCAAGCACGGTTTTTCATATTCGTTGCCCATTTCGTCCTGACCTTTTCCCATTACTGCAGAAGATACAAATACGTAGCAAGCAGTTGTGCGGTCAATACCAAGATAAGATGTTGCAGGGAAAGTTACTGTTGTACCATTCTTGGTTCCTTTTATCCAATAACCTTTTACATTTGCTGTTAAGTCGCCTAAATAAACATCATCGCCGTCAAAAGCATATTTCACTGGATATAACTGCGACTTTCCTTCCATATCCATATAAAGTACAAGTCCGTCCCAAACTTTTGCCGATGCAGATGGTGCTATTTTATTTTCGTCCATGCGTGCACTTTTGTAAGTAGCCTCTGAATAGCTTGTCCAAGCACCGTTATCACGACACATACCAATCACCTCTCCTTCTTTTTCAACCATCAGAAGCGAATCGTTGCGCCATACATATTTTAGAACTTGGTTTTCTTTACCTTCAATGGGTACATATGTTTCCTTACCATTTTTTGTTCCAATATGGATTCGATACAAGTATCCATACTTAGGTTCTCCTGTTGAAAAGTCTTCCTCTGAAAAAATTGCTTGTGGAAGTTGGAAAGCAATGGTATCTCCTACAGTACGTGCGCCTTTAATCCAAGTCTTTGTATAAAGCGAATTGAGAGGATTCTCAAGATAAACTGCACCGTCCTTACCAAAAACTATACGTTGCCAATCGCCTGTACTTTTGTGTGGTACTCCATAATAGTAAACCGACTCAAAACCTGTAGTAGTGCGATATAGGTTAATTGTATCGCCTTCTGCTGGTTTCGTAATAATTGTAGGATTATCTTGTGCCATCGCTATTACTGCTGATAGCACTGAAAAAATAAATAATGTATAAAGTCTCTTCATAAGTAATTGTGGTTTAAAAGTTATTTAAAAAGTCATTATGTGATTGAACACTCCTAATAATAGAAACAAATACGAGCGTATAAAGTAAAACGGGTTAAGCCAACTCTTAAAATAGTTTGCCAGTTAGTTTTTACTATATACGCTCGTTTATTTTATTTAAAAATTACTTTTGAATCATTTGGAACTTTGGTTGTCCCTTCTTCATATTTACAAGTGGCATCATTGTAACTCCATGTGATGTTCCTTGTGCAATACGAACTGGAGCTGTAGGTTTGCTTCCAGATTCACCTGCAGGTGTAGTAAATTCTATCTTTACAAGTGGGCCCCATTCATCGTTAATATTCTTTGCTAATGAGCAAGCATAATAAGTTGTTGATGGGTCTGCGCTCCAAGTTGCGTTATCAACACCAAACTGATTCCAATATGGATCTTGTTCATGGTCTTCTTGCAACAATTTTATTACTCCAGCTTCGCCCATATCAGCCTTATCGAATGCACTCTTTGTGATGATAATATCTCTATGAACTGAACATTCTGCATTTGGTGTATAGATAACACGCTGGTAATAAGAATCGCCACTCTTTGCAAATTCCTTTATTTCGATATTTACTTTAGCAACACCAGTGCCGCCCAATTTCTTAGTTGTAACAGGAATAACAACCATATCTGAATAAGTTCCAGCTGCGTCCCATGCTTGTACATAGATTTCATACTTAGTGTTTGGTGTTAAACCAGTCCATTCGTATGAGTATTCGCCAGTACATTTAACACCCCATTGCTTAATCATATCGCCCATATTGCTTAGTCCCATCATTGGACCAAACTGTTCGAATTGTTCTTTTGCCTTACCTTCTTGGAAAATACAGATAGCATATCCCTGAACATCTGCATTAGCAGAGAACTTAGCTTTGATACTTGTTGCTGCTGCTTCTACAACTTCTCCTGTAACCTTAGGTGTTCCGATAAGAGGTTTCTTAGGAGTTGTAAATTCTGCCTTTGACATACTGCAAGGAACACCATACATATCGTAACCAAGTGTAATGATAGTATAAGGTGTGTTATCTTTGAACGAATCGTCGAAACCTGTCATTTGTGCATTTGTGAAATCGTCTTGCATCATGCTTGCATTGATTCTTTCAAAGTAAGAAACTGCGATTTCATCAGAAGTTATCTTATTTGAAAGTGATTGTGGGACACAAGTGATTTTATAAGACTTACAGTCTGGAGTCTTTTTTACTGCAACCCAAAGTGTATCACCAGTAGATCCACTCTTATAGTCTTTATATGTAACATCAGCTGCAACTCTACCTTCAACGTTTGCGAAGAAGATGTTATCGATTCTATCCACCATAAATGCCTTGTGAGAGTTGGTTTTCTCCATAACTATCACACGGTTTGGTTCTGTTTGTGCAAATGTTGCCAAACTAAAAATTGCCATTAGGCTAAGTAATATGCTTTTTTTCATTGTTTTACGAATTTAAAGGTTGTGTTTTTAACTTTGATAATAAATACGCCATGATGTAAGTTCGATACATCGATGCCTTCTTTGTCAGCAACTTTAGTGCGTAACAATGTCTGGCCTTTCAGATCGTAGATAGCGACATCGGCTTTTTCCGAATTTAATCCGTTAATGTAAAGCATGTCTTCACGTTGAGAAATTTTAATTCCCTCTGTCTGATTGCTTACATTGCCGATTCCAGCAGTTGATTTAACAAACCTAATGTCTTTAATGGCAGATAATTTCCACACAGGTTCTACTGAGAATTTACTTCCCATAATGTGCATGCCATCAGCTGCAAAGGTTATCTTCTGGATGTCTGTAATGGCATACTTGCCTACATCACCCGATTTAGGTGTAACCACGAGCTCTGTCTGCGCATGAACTTGCGAGAAACTCATTGTCATTATGGCTGTTAAGACAACTAAAAAAAGTCTTTCTTCATAATGATTTGGTGTTTAAGTTAACATTTAAATTATATAATTTCAGATTTCATCAATCCTTAGTTCTGTGATTTTCTTGATTTCTATTAAAATCCTTGGTATAGAAAGTATGTATATACTTGTCATATTAAAGGGAATTTTGAAATTTTTGTAAAGGTACAAGTAAATTCGGAAATACTTAATTTCCATTAAAATTTTTTTGTATTAAATTAACAATATTACAGACTCTTTATAGAAATGTGCTATAAATTGCGAAGCTATTCAAGAAATTAACTTTAATTACAAGAATATGCTAAATGAAAAAGTAAATAAAAAAAGGCTGTCAAAAATATGAATTGAGATAGCTATTTCAATTGCATATTTGTATTATAATAATGCAGTATTTAAAAAAAGATACAAAAGAAAAAAAGTTATGCGCAAAAGAATAATAAACTACGATGTCTTTTTCCTTGCCCAAATGATTTAAAAAAATAAAAACGTAATTATGAAGCAGAAAAAAATATAATAACAAAAATAAAAAAATTTATAATTACAAAAAAATAAATTTGTTATTATAAATTCGATGGTTTATAATTATAATTTCTTCATCAGAAATTTTAGCCCTAAAAAAAGCGTTGTTGTTCATTCCATTTATAATAAAAAAATGCTCCTGTCGGCGTATGATTTTCATCTTTGCTGACAGGAGCATTGTTCTTTATAAATTTTCTACCTACTATCAATTATTCCATTCAGGAAAACGATAGTATTTTATTTCATGTTGGCCGATTAGAATTCGTTTGGTTGGAATGATATTGTAAACCAACCCATTTGGAGAAGGTCAACCAAGTCAAACTGAACCATAACATTATTTTCCTTATTGATAAATGTAGGCAATGCGCTCACACCAACTCTGTTTTCGTAACCATTCTTTTGGAGAAGTTCTACGATATAAGGCGAACGAGCTGTTAAGTTGCTAAAGGTAATAACCATAGCTGCAACATACTTGCCACCATCTTCGAGAAGAAGTATCTTAGGGAAATCTTCAGAAGTAGTGTTGATAACAATACCTAAGTCGATAGTTTCTTCGCTCTTATAATAAGATTGTTTACGATATTCTGCTGCAATTTCTGCAACAGTATTTTTGCCAAATGTTACTATTGGCATTGGAAAATCGACTTTAAGTGGTGGAACTTGCTTGCTGAGGTCAGCATATGCGTAGTGCATTTGTGGCATGAATTCGGTTTTTCCTTCAGTCTTGTCCTGCATCTTTACAAAGCAAGCAGCCTTATCATCGTAGTTGTAGTAGATAATATCTCCTTCTGAATCGTTCATACCTGTGTAGATATGGTTAAGAGATTTCAGATAAGTTGTTACTTGCTCTGGAGTAGGAAGGTTGCTTGGATTTACAAAGAGAGAAGTTTCTTCAAGACTATTCTTTGTATAAACATCAAACCAGTATTTTACACTTGGCCAGCGTGCATCGCCAGTATCATAAACGTAGATACCACTTGCTGGTTTAGATCTTTCTGCATTCAATTTGTGGTTCATACGCTTTTCAAAAAGCTGCATAAGTTCTACAGATCCGCCACGTCCATAGTATGGCAACCATGTACCTGAAGCATTATCTTTTAGGAGAGATACACGTGTCCAAGAACTATAACTTTCATCATAAGCTCCAAAGTAATATTCAGCGCCGTTTTCTACCTTATTGATATATACAACAACTTTAGCAGTTTTGTTTACATATACCTTTACTTCATCGTTCAAAGACGCACCTGTTTCAAGTTCGTAGCCTTGCTTGCGTAGGAAAGCTTTGAAAGCATCAACCTTTTCTGATTTAAGCAAACATTTAGCATACATGTAAACTCCTTGTCCGTTACCATTGTATTCCCAATGAACTTTTTCTCCGTCAACAGTTTTCTCTAAGATAAGTTTACTGCTATTTGGTTCATTAACGCTAAATCCTCTTGCTTTTTCAGCAGCTTTAAGGTCGGTAAGTGTTTTTGCAAAATCAACAGAAGGAAGTTCAAAATTCTCGTCTGTAACACTTGGTGTGGTGTTATCGGCAGCCGAGAAGAAAACCAAACTGTCTACTTCTTCTGACTTAAATACTTGTTTCTTACCATTCTTATAAATATATACACCTTGTGCAGAAGCCATTGAGGCACATAAAAGAAAAGCTAAGGTGAGGGCTGTAGAGATAAAATTCTTTCTCATTTCTTTATAAACTTAAATGATTTGTATTGTGTTTTAACGATATAAACTCCTTGTTTAAGTGCGCTGAGCGCAATGGTTAAGGTTCCATCAGAATTGATTTTTTCGCTCAAAGTGAGACGGCCAGAAGCATCAAAAACACGTACTGTTTCGCCAGCTTTAAATCCAGTAAGTGTCATAAACTCCTGTGTAAGCGTAGCTTCTCCAGTTTTACCTGTCGTTGTTGCTTGTTCAATACCATCGGTTTCTCCATCAAAGGTAACCTTTTTAATGTCTTTGGCAGCGTAAATAATATCTGCCGTTTTTGTGGTTAGATGTACATTATCGTCCTTAACAACCATCTTAGGACGGTCGGCAAGATTGTACGTCACTTGTTCGCCCGTTGCAAGCCATACGAATATTTTCGTAGGTTGTGCGTGCACGGCAAGTGCTACCACGAGAAGTAGTTGTAAAAAATAGATTCTCTTCATATTAAAAATTTTAAATTAGGTTATTCTCATTCATCATTTAGCAAGCCTTCCCAACTCATATTCTAATTTACCCTATTAAATTAAGGATATAAATATTCTCACATAATTTTTGTTGATAGTAAGAAGTTCTCTCTCGTTTAGTTTTATAATTATAAGTTGTTAGGCTTTCGCTGCAAATGTAGTAATAAATTTTTTTAAAAACCTAATAATTTTTATAGCAAAAAAATAAATTTCTATCTATCTAAAAAAACAATAAAATGTTCTTTTTTTCTTTCCGTAAAAAAACGCATATTTTTTTCGGCTTAACAGGCGCAAACAAGTGTAGATTTTTCTCATTGGACGAAAAAAACGTTTGTAGATAAAAAAATACAACTACAACTATCGGAAGTTATGAAAAAAAGCAAGATTTATAAAAGAGAAATGGACATTTGGTAGGTTGGTAGCCTACCAAATGTCCATTATACCTTTTTTATATGTTTAATATTTGAACGATGAGCCTCCTAAGAATTCTCGAAGTAACGATGTTGGTGGCAAACTGCGGAAAGGCAACGATGCAAAATAAGATAAAAATTTGCGTAATCGGTAAGCCTCTGCATACTCATCGCAATTTTCTGGCACTTGTTCCAATACAGCTTCTGCTTGTGCTTTCAATACTGCTACTTCGTAAAGCATAGCTGTATTAAACATTACATCGGCATTTTCTTGATAAGGGAATATCCATTTCTTTTCTCCTGCACGCACACTTGGCCAACGACGTATGGTTTCTTGTGCAGAACAACCACGATACTTATAATCGCGCACAATACGACGAATAAGTCGGTTGTCGGTTGTAGGTATGTAATTATGGTCGTCTAACAGAATAGTTGTCAGTGCTGAAGCATAGATGCGGAATTTCTTGTCATCGCCAATATCCTTTGTAAGGATTGGATTGAGAGCGTGAATGCCTTCCACAATTAAGACGTTATTGGGTTCTAAACGCAATTTCTTACCTTTCATTTCGTTTATACCCGTTTGGAAATTGTAACTTGGCAACTGTACTTCTTCTCCTTTAAACAAAGCTGTAAACTGCTCGTTGATAAGTGGAATATTCAGTGCATACAAACTTTCATAGTCATAATCGCCTGTTTCGTCTTTAGGTGTATCTACGCGATTTACAAAATAATCGTCCAAAGATATTTGTACAGGTTTTATTCCACACGTCAGTAATTGCACCGAAAGGCGTTTACAGAATGTTGTTTTACCACTTGATGATGGTCCAGCAATCAGAACAACGCGTACTCCTTCTTTATTTGCGATGGTTTCTGCCATTTGCGAAATCTTCTTTTCCTGCAATGCTTCGCTAACATTTATAAGATCGTTGGAATATCCTTGCTTCACAGCTTCGTTAAAATCGCCTACTGTTCGTACACCCAAGATTTGTTGCCAACGATGGTGAATTCTAAATACTTCAAACATTTTATCTTGCGCTATCAATTCGCCAAGCTTTGAAGGGTCTTCTACTGAAGGAACACGCACCAGCAATCCATCAAAGAATTTCTCTATACCAAATAATTTAATCTGAGATGTACTGGTTAACATTGAACCATAGTAGTAGTCTACATAATCGTCCAACTTAAAATAAGTGGTATAAAGCGAACCCATGCTCTCAAGCAGTTTTACTTTGGCCTCATCGCCCAATTTACGGAACATGCTGATAGCTTCTTCGGTGGTTGTTTCATAATGTTGTATGGGTAAAGCTTTATCAACAATGGTTTGCATCTGCTTTCGTATGTCTGCAACATCATCATCGGTGAGGGGTCTTCCAATGTTAATGTTACAATAATAACCATTTGACACAGGAATATCTATCACAACCTTGCTTTTTGGATAAAGGTCGTGAACAGCTTTACATAAAACAATAAACAATGAACGTGTATAAGTGCGCATTCCAGAAGCAGAATAAAGGTCGAGAAATTCTACATCTTTACTATGAAAGACCCGATATTCCAATCCTTGCACTTTATTATTCACCTTTGCGCTAACAGGTCCGAAGTCCATTTTCAAATTAAATGCGCGATAAACTTCATAAAGTGTGCTACCAATTGGGACTTCTAAAGTTTTTTTATTATTTGCAACGGATTTGTATTACTTGTTTCATCTTGTAAGAACGTTTAACGATTTAAATCAGGGTATAAAGTTAACAAGTTCCCTTTAAAGAGCAAAACAAAATTGCATTAGAATACAATTAATTATGACAACAGGTGTTTATTTAGCCATTCTTTTTAAGATTGTAGGCTCATTGGCATTGCTTATTTATGGCATGAAAGTAATGAGCGAGGCATTACAGAAAATGGCAGGTTCACAATTACGCCACATTTTGGGCGCAATGACCACTAACAGATTCACAGGTATGCTTACAGGAACGTTTATTACCTGTGCCGTTCAGTCTTCTTCAGCGACAACGGTAATGACTGTTTCTTTCGTAAACGCCGGATTGCTAACACTCGCACAAGCTATTTCCGTGATTATGGGTGCCAATATTGGAACCACACTCACAGCTTGGATTATGTCGTTAGGATATTCGGTAGACCTTACAAGCTTTGTTTTTCCTGCCTTTCTTGTAGGTATTGTGCTGATTTACACTCGAAAGATGCGCTATGTAGGCGATTTCTTATTTGGTCTTTCCTTTATGTTCTTCAGCCTTGTGCTACTGAGCGACGCTGGAAAAGCATTACATTTAGACACAACACCTGCGGTAATAGATTTCTTTAAGTCGTTCGACGTAAACAGTTACTTTACTATTTTGGCTTTCCTTGCCATCGGTTCCGTTATCACTTGCATTGTTCAGTCGTCTGCTGCCGTTATGGCTATCACCATTTTGCTATGCTCTACGGGTGTTTTACCTATCTATCTTGGTATTGCTTTGGTCATGGGCGAAAACATTGGAACTACTGTTACAGCCAATTTAGCAGCGTTAGCTGCCAACACACAGGCTCGACGAGCAGCTTTAGCACACCTTTTGTTTAACGTTATCGGTGTTGTTTGGGTGCTTGCAGTATTCTATCCTTTCGTAAATATGGTGTGCGGATTTGTTGATTATGACCCTACTGTAGGCGCAGTTAATGCTAATATTAAAGTAAAATTACCTATTGTATTGGCAGCTTTCCATACTTCGTTCAATGTTGTCAATACTTTCTTGCTAATTTGGTTTATTCCACAGCTCGAAAAGTTAGTTTGCTGGATTATAAAACCACGCAAGAGCGAGACAGAAGAAGACTTCCGTTTGCGTTTTATACAAGCTGGAATTATGAAGACTCCAGAACTTTCGGTGCTCGAAGCAAGTAAAGAAATACAATCGTTTGCCGAACGTTTGCAGCGTATGTTTGGCATGGTTAGAGAGTTATTGCATACTACTGAAGATTCGAAATTTGTGAAACTATACTCTCGCATAGAGAAATATGAAAGCATTTCGGATAACATGGAGATTGAAATAGCTAAGTACTTAGATCAAGTTAGCAATGCTCACCTTAGTGATGAAACAAAGGAAAAGGTTCGTTCTATGCTTCGTGAGATATCTGAACTTGAAAGTATTGGCGACTCATGCTTTAACATTGCACGTACAATGAACCGACGTATGTCGGCAAAAGAAGACTTTACTGAAAGTCAATACAACCATATTGAACAGATGTTTGAACTTACCGATGATGCTCTAACACAGATGAACAACTTGCTGGTAGGCCATAAACACGAAAATGATATAAATCATTCGTTCAACATTGAGAACGAAATGAACAACTACCGCGACCAATTAAGCACACAGAATATTCGCGATGTGAACGAACATAAGTACACTTACGCGATTGGAACAATGTATATGGACATTATTCAAGAGTGCGAAAAGCTCGGTGACTATGTTGTAAATGTGGTTGAAGCACGTATGGGTGTAAAACAAAGTATTTAATTTTGCAACGCTTATATTAAAGTTTAAAGAGCTTTTAGTAACTTTGCCTAATATGGAAAAAAATAGTTTTGCACAACAACTTAGCCCAGTTAGCTATACCATCAACGTAAGAGGAGAATTGTTCGACCTTTCGAAGCCTTGTGTAATGGGCATCTTAAACGTTACTCCCGATTCGTTTTACGCAGACAGCCGTATGCAAACGGAAGCGGAAATATACAAGCGTACTAATCAGATTATAGCAGAAGGGGCAAAGATTATCGACGTAGGTGCATGTTCTACACGCCCTGGAGGAGAGTTTGTAGACGAAAAAGAAGAAATGCGTCGTCTTACTATGGCACTGCCAATTATTCGTAAGCACAGCCAAATGCTATTATTTCTATCGACACTTTTCGTGCTTCTATCGCCCGACGCATGGTCGAAGAGTTTAATGCAGATATTATAAATGATGTTGAAGAAGGCAGCGATCCAGACATGTTTCGCACTGTTGCCGAACTGGGAACACCTTATATACTGATGTCTAAGGCTGCTAACATGCACGATATGCTTATCAACTTATCGCGCGAAGTGCAGGAATTGCGTGCTCTTGGGCAGAAAGATATCATCTTAGATCCAGGCTTTGGCTTCGGTAAAGACCCTATTGATGGTAACTTTGCACTAATGGGCGTCATGGAACAACTACACGCTTTAGAGCTTCCTATACTTGTTGGTATTAGCAGAAAGCGCATGATTCATCAACTATTGGGTATTACAGCACAAGAGAGTCTGAATGGAACAACGGCTCTTAACATGATTTCTCTCATGAAAGGAGCAAGCATCTTGCGTGTTCACGATGTGAAAGAAGCAGTAGAAACTGTGCGCATTTACGAGCGATTGATAGCTACTACAAAGGCAGAATAGGCTGATTGTTGCGTAAAAGAAATAGCAGAAAGGAAGAAATATGTTTTTTGATTTTGGCTTAAAAGACATCATTGACATAGTGTTGGTAGCGCTTATGCTCTACTACCTCTATCGTATCATGAAAGAATCGCGTTCGCTTAACGTGTTCGCAGGTATTATGATATTCATTGTTGTCTGGCTTATTGTCAGCCAAGTATTGGAGATGCGCCTCTTAGGAAGCATTATGGACAAGCTTGTTTCTGTAGGAGTTATCGGCATTATCGTGCTTTTCCAGGAAGAAATACGCTACTTCCTCTACAATCTTGGTGCGCATCAGAAAGCAAGAAACATACTGAAATCTTCCGAAGCGACAAGAATAAGAAGGGTGTAGACCGTGAAACGATTCTTCCTATCGTTATGGCTTGCATGAATATGGGCAAGGGTAAGGTAGGCGCACTGATTGTTATAGAGCGCGGAGTTATTTTACAAGACATAGTAGAAACGGGCGATTACATTGATGCACGCATCAATCAACGACTCATAGAAAATATTTTCTTTAAGAATTCGCCTCTCCACGATGGCGCAATGGTAATATCGAAGAAGCGTATAAAGGCTGCTGGCTGTATTCTTCCGGTTAGCCACAACCAAGATATTCCAAAGGAATTCGGACTTCGCCACCGTGCTGCAATGGGTATTTCGCAGGCTTCTGACGCTCTCGCTATTGTGGTTTCAGAAGAGACGGGTAAGATTTCGGTAGCAATTCGCGGTGAATTTCAAGTGCGACTTTCGGCAGAACAACTTGAAAGTATCCTTACGAAGGAACTCGAAAACTTATAAAAACAAAGGTAAACACATATACAATAAACCTACTTTAAGTCCATTACAGCTGGACATAAAGTAGGTTTATTGCTTTTATAACATACCGAAAGGGCGCTTCTTCGATAGTCTTATCAGATTGTATTTTTGCTGAATAGCCATGCGCCAATACTACAAGCCAACTTGTTTTTTCAGTTCCAGACGTTTCTCCTTAAGTTCTTTATCGTCAACATAGGCTAGTGCATATCCCCAATAAAGGTAAGCCTCTTTGAACGATTTAAGGCTATTCTTTGCATCACCCATATTCTTATATTTATAAACATGATGGATTTGCTCGGTTCATATAGCTCCGCTGCAACTTTTAGATGTTCTATTGCTGCATCGTAATGTCCCAATTGGTTTTCAACAACGCCTAACCGATAGTTCCCAACAGCTATTTTAGGGTCGTATTCCACGGCTTTTGTAAAGTAAAAGGCTGCTAAATTGAGCTTATTCAGATATTCGTACGCACCAGCAGTATAGTAAAGTGCATTGTAAGTGGTGTCGCCTGCTGCCATCACCTTATTATATATAGCGATGCACTGCTCGTATTTACGATTCAAGAAATAGGCTTCGCCCAGTGTACGATTCACTTCCACATTGTCGGAATCGACTTTACAATAGCGTTCGCCATACAGAACTGCCATGTTAGGATTGCTGTCTTCTTGGTTTAAGAATACTTTCATAAGGTCGGCAACGATGTGTCCGTCCATCGGAAACTTCTCTATAAGCGTCATTCCCCAATAAGTCTGTAACGTTGTTTGTTGCATTGCTCCCTGTGCATAGTACATTTCGCGCAGTGCATCGTGGGTAAGGCTGTCTTCTGGAATGGTTTTCAGCACATCAACACATTGTTTATATGCTGTACGAAGATAATAACACGACGCCAGTTTCATGCGTATGGCATTGTCGTCGCCCAGTGTCTGCGCCTGCTTATAGTGCGAAATGGCGTGAAAATAGTTGTAAGCTTTCATACAACTGTCGCCTTTTTCAATAAGTTGCTGGCGGTTTTGCGCCATTGCGTGCAGGCTGAAGCTACACAAGACTATAAGAAGGAGGAATGTTTTCCGCATGGATAATTGGTTTAGAACGTGATCGATAGATGTTTAGATAAGGAATTCTGTGGGACTTTTAAACGGTTGCAGTCCCACAGAAACGATTACAGAATGGTATGTTTACCTATTGTCATTGCAATCTGAACGTTATAGGCAGCACGAAACGCACAGCAACTGGTTTCCCTTTTAGCTTGCCCGGGTTCCATTTCGGCATAGCCAACACTATGCGGCAAGCCTCCTTATCGAGTGCCGGAGAAACCGAACGGATAATCTTTGGCTCTGAAACTTCACCATTTTTCGATACGATGAATTGCACAATAACCTTTCCTTGCTCTTTTTTGTTCATAGCCTCAACTGGATATTTCATATTCTGAACTAACCATTGGTTAAGGTTTCCATTGAAGGTAGGCATATTTTCTATGTGATCGTACACTTTCTTCGGGCTTTTGTTTGGTCCCTTTTCTACAGACTCTTCGTTTGCAACTTCTGTCGTTTCTTCTACTTTTTGAGCCGACATTTCACTATTGCGGTTGTCGGCTTGTACTTCCATCTTGTTGTCTTTGCGTTCAATAGCCTCCGTAGACTGCACATTCTTTCGACTTTCTACTGCTACAGTAGCCTTGTTGCTAAATGACAAATCCACCATCGTTTCCTGTTTAACACTTGCCTTTGCCATAGGCATTGCCTTCGCAACGTTGGCTATATCGCGTGCAACTGTTTCGATGTTGCTCACAACGAGCAGTGCTGCTGCCAACGGAATGTAAAGTGCATACTTTACTTTTGCTATTCTCTTTGTTCGTTTTTTGTTCATCATTTTGATACGCTTTTTAAGAGGTAAAACATTAAAATTATTTGAAATAGTAGCTACATTCTTTCTATATGCCAATCCAAGCAAATGGTATTGGTATTTTTTGCTGTCCGTTCCGCCTACCAAGACATTGTTGTCGGCAAGATATTCGAGGTTCAACCGCACTTCACGCTTCAGCAACCACACGAACGGATTTGCCCAAAAGACAATGGCAAACAGTTCTGTAAAGAGGACATCTATGGAGTGAAGCTGCCTGCAATGAGCCAGTTCGTGCGTCATTATCTCGTCTGTTTCCTGTCTGTTGTGCTTCGTCGGGTTGATGAAAATCCAGTTGAAGAACGAGAAAGGTCCTTCGTTGCTTTCCCAAAAGATACACCTTCGTTCCATTTATATCGGTTGTTCTGCATTTATTCCTCAGCCGTACGATGGACACCAACTGCCAGAAGAAGCGCAGCAAGAACAGACAAGCCACCATAGTATATATAGTTATCGCCGTAGTTTCCCAGCCTATCGTACCTCCACCACCCGGTGTTATGGTTACAGCCGGCAGGACAATGGCAGCATATTCGTTTGCCATCGATACCATTCCTACGCTCTTGTTAATCCAATAGGAGAAGTTCAGCCCTGGCACCAATATCGCAACGAAATACATTCCAATAAGAGATGCTCTGCGCCACGAGAAGAATGTGTCGCTCGAAAACATCAACTTATAAAAGCCGAAGAGCACGATAAGGGCAATGTTGAGTTTCAATAAATACATCATCATAGCTATTTCGTTTTCAATCGATTATTGTTTAAAAATATGTTTGAAGGCAGATGCTAAATGTCTTTGTGGGCATTCAGCTTCTATTTTGTGTCTTTTCCTTTTTCAATTTCACTGATAATATCTTTCAAATCCTCTGGTGATATCTTGTCTTCCTTAGCAAAGAACGACACCATTTCACGAAATGAGTTCTTAAAATAGTTGCCTACGAAACTGCTCATAAAGTCTGATTTATATTCAGTTTGCGCTATTTGTGGCGTAAAATGATAAATCGCACGATGCTGTTTCGCCTTTATGTATCCCTTACGCTTTAGGTTATTCATCACCGAAGCCACTGTTGTGTAAGGTGGTTTAGGCTCTTCCAGATGTTGTAAAACCTCTTTCGTCGTACAGCTTCCTAAGCGCCATACTTGCAACATTACTTCTTCTTCTTGCTTTGTTAACTTCTCCATATTCGAATTTGGTTTATTTGTTTCTGCTGCAAACTTACGATAAATTCGTAATGAAAACAAATTCACAATGTTAATAAACACTAAAAATTAAATATTCGTCATTGTTTATCAAAGCAATACGAAAAGTTAGGAGAGATAAAAACTAAAATAAACCACACTTAAATACGTCGATTGCGAATAGAAAGCACTTCTCTCTCTTCTCAATAATTGGCTCTGAACATCTTCATATATAGATGAAATGAGAACAATAAAGATGTAAAGATTTCACAGAATATCTCGTATTGCGTAACCGTTTAATTATCAAGACTTTATTATAGGGGTTGTTTTGCATTGCAAAAGCGGCTCTTTTACCTTGCAAAACAGGCACTATTGCTACACAAAACAGGCACTATTGCGACGCAAAAGCATATACACAGCTTTTTACTTGTATTTTTCTTTACAAACTAAAGAGATATTCTATATAAACATTCTCTACTCAATAGCGGAAAAATATATGCTGTGCGATATAGCCAATCTACCTTTTTGCTGCAGTAATGGAAGCAACTATTATATGTAAACAATGGCTTCTTGCAATTCATAAATATTTTTCTCATCTGCTATTAATTGCAAAAGGCTGATAAAAAAATAGCTATACCACTCAACAAATTCAGTATCCTAACACTATCTGCAAGTTATCAGCACTGAACAATAGCATATAAAAAGAGGCTGGAGTCCTATGTCGGAATCCAGCCTTTATAACGCTTTTGCTTCAGCTACTAAACGTTTTCAGCGTCAGCAAAAGTAGGGATTGTTGTCAAGCAACAATAATAATTCTTATATTCTATAGCAGTTTTAAATTACTTTACAACTACTCTAACAACCTTACCATTCTTGTACTTCACAATGTTTACACCCTTCTGAGCCTTGTCAATCTTCTGACCAGCAAGGTTGTAACGTGCTACTATCTCGTTGTCAGCGTCCATACTTGCATTTTCAATGCCTGCAGTTAGAACAACAACGTCTGCCATATTGGTTTGGTTTACTACGTGTTCGTCTACAGCAATAGATTTATCGCCTAACTTAGGAGCCACAAATGCAACTACATGCATATTGTCTGCCTTGTAACCAGCAGGGATAGTGTAAGTGAATTGCTTATCAAAGTTGTCGCCAGACCATGTAATGTTGTCACCGTTGATGTTTGTTAAGCACTGACGGAATGTGCCATTGTGAACATAGTTCTTAATTCTTTGACCCTTATCAATCTGTGGACTAACGAGTCCATCTTCAGTTACATAAACGTAAAGAACATAGTCTTTAAGGAAGTTTGCTGCACTCTTAACACCCAAACCCTTTACATCTACAACCAATTGGTCGTTATTTTCGTTAGCAACCTTGTCTACCTTAGCAGCAATTTCAAGGTTTACGAATGCAGGAAGATTAGCATCTGTTTGTTCAAACATTTGGTTAAACATTTGAACTGCTTGGCTAAATGTCTCATCTTGGAAAGCAATTGCTGTTGTAAGAGCACCTTCCATTGCTGTTCTGTTGAATGCTGCCATTGGATAACCACTTGCGCCAAGCGCGTTCATAATAGCAATACTTTGGTTTGTCTGATATGGGTCTGGGCTACCCATTGGGCCGTGAAGAGCCACCCAAGCCAAGTCATGACGATTATCTTGCAACTGCTTTAAGAATCTTGAACCAGTAGGACACCATGTACAAGTAACAGCTGTAAACTGCTCAATGAGCTGCTTTGTCTCTTAAGAGCTGTTTCGTAGAAGTTGATATCTGATTCGTAAACGTCGTTCTTAGTGTTGCCTGATGGCTCAGCACCATCTACCTTAGTGATAGCAAACTTAATTTTGTGTGCGCCAAGTTCTACATCTGTAGTAGGAATTTCAACTACATCAGCCTTGATAGTACCATTTACGACACCTGTAATAGTTTGTTCTTTAATTTGCTTACCATCAATTGATGCTACTAAAGTATAAGCATTGATGTCTGATGTACCTAAGTTGCTAACGTTTACAACGAATTTTGTGTTGCTTGAAGCCTTTGTAAACTTGTTGAATTTAACGCTATGAAGCATGATATCCTTAGCTGGATAATTTTTTTCTACTATCGCTTGCACTGCAAGGTTTCCGTATTTCTCAGAAGAGAAAGCGTACAATTCATTGCTACCTTCCATAGTAACGTATGTTGGAACAACTGTTCCTTCTTTCTGCAATGAGATAGCATAGCACTCAGGAGTAGAACCTTTCTTCTGTGTATAAGTAAATCCTAACATCACACCTTCAGCCTTTGTGAAGTCAAGAGTATAAGGAGTCGTGAATGTTACATCGTTCCAACCTTTCTTAGAGCTAGCAACTTCTTGTTCAGCAACTACCTTAAAGTCCATCTTTCCATCTACTGTATTGTAGGTAAAGAGCTTTAATGTGATAGCGCCAACACCATCAGCAGGTATTGCAGCACGCATACCAACAACCTTACCGCCATCGAATCCTGCAGCAATATCTTTGAAAATAGGAGTCATAAGGGTTAATTTGCCTTCGTTTTGGGTAAAGCCAACACCCTTATCATTATAGTTATCACTGCTGTAGTTACCCATGTAACGCTGGTTAGCAGGCAAGTTTGCTCTTGTAGCCTTAACGTTGTTGTGGAATTTTACAGAACTGATTGGTTGAACAAGATTGTAGTCTTGCTCGGTTACTTTCAAGCTACCATTCTGTGCAGTAGCTGCGATTGCCATTGCAAATGCAAAGCAAGATAATAGAAGTTTTTTCATTTGTTTGGTTTAGTTAATATTCGATTAATTACTTCTTATTAGGTTTTTCATTCAGCACATCTAATTTATAGACTAATGCTTAGTTGCTTCTGTTTGTCTTCATATTATAAAAACTATTAAAACCTTCTATTGTTATAACAGATAATTATTATATGATGATTTGACAAAAGTACAAATAAAAAATTAAATAACTATTTTTTTGAAACTTTTTTTTCAAAAAACAACTACAATAGTGTATTTTGCCAATTAAAGGAATATAACTATAGACTTTACACTGCTATTCCATATTAGGTTAAACTAACTGAAAACAGACTATAAAGGAGAACTTTACAACAAATAAGGGCATATCTTCCATATTGCTTCTTAACTTATATCTATCAAATAGAATAGTTGTAGAGTTCATTTCTATCAACGTTATTGATGAAGCTAAAAAATGTTTCAACATTGCTTCTGCTACTTAGTTTTTTAGTTTTATGCCATAGGAAGAAAAAAAATATCGTACCTTTGCACCTTATTATATATAAGGTGATAACTGCTGAAACAGTAGTTACCTACAAATAAAAAAGGTATGAAGCATAAACAATGGATAACTGCCGTAATGGCGACAATAGCTCTAACACTGGCAAGTTGTGGTACAACACAGAAGTCTACAACGGCTTCCGATGCGACAACTACGCCGGCAGTAGCAACCGAAAAAGTAGAGGCAAGTAAGGAATTTATTAGCATTGCAGAAGGCATAGATATCTTTGAAAATCCTGAAAAGGTAACAGCAATAACGAAAAAATATGGTTACAAGCTAAAAGAAAACTACGAAATCTATCGTCTTGATAAGTTTACGAAGCTTTATTATAAGAATTGTCGTCTTGCAAAAATCCTAACAGACAACAAGTACGAAGACTATCCGAAGCCATTACAAAAGGGAGTTTCAAGCTACATAGCCTTTAAAGATGGAGCTATTATTATTGGAGTTTTCAACCAAATAGCTTACGATAATCTTGTTGCACAGGTGAAAGCAGCTGGCTTCGTGCTTGATATGCCAGGAAACGAGGATATATATAAGAAAGGACAACGCACTATAGGCTGTTACGAAGGTGCCAAAACGATAAGAATACAATAAAATGGTGAGATTATAATAACCTTTGCAAGTTTCAGTAAATTGCCGTAACTTTGCAATCTGATTAAAAACAAACGATATACATATATGGGAGAAAAGAAATTCAAAAGAACCACTGTTACGGCAGCATTGCCCTATGCTAATGGTGGTGTACATATAGGACATCTTGCAGGAGTGTACGTTCCTTCAGATATTTACGCACGTTATTTGCGACTTAAGAAAGAAGAAGTTGTTTTCATCGGGGGCAGCGATGAACACGGAGTACCTATCACTTTACGTGCTAAGAAAGAGGGAATCACACCACAAGCTGTTTGCGACCGCTACCACAAAATGATAAAAGACTCGTTCAAAGAGTTTGGCATTTCATTCGATGTGTATAGCCGTACTACCAGCGAAACCCATCATAAGTTTGCTTCAGACTTCTTCCGTAAGCTCTATGATGAGGGCAAATTGATTGAGAAAGAAAGCGAACAGCTTTACGATGAGGAGGCTAAACAATTCTTAGCCGACCGCTATGTGATTGGAGAATGTCCGCATTGCCACAACGAACACGCCTATGGCGACCAATGTGAGAAGTGCGGTAGCGACCTCAGTCCTATGGAACTTATCAATCCACAATCTACTATTTCAGGCTCAAAGCCTGTGATTAAGGCTACTAAAAACTGGTATTTGCCACTGAATGACTACCAAGAATGGTTGAAAAAGTGGATTTTAAGCGACCATAAAGAGTGGCGTCCGAACGTGTACGGACAATGTAAGAGCTGGTTAGACATGGATTTGCAGCCTCGTGCCATGACCCGTGACCTTGATTGGGGCATCCCTGTACCTGTTGAGGGAGCCGAAGGTAAAGTGCTTTACGTGTGGTTTGATGCTCCTATTGGATATATTTCGAACACAAAGGAGCTTGCGACAGCAATCCAGAGCAGTTCGGAAGTTGGCAAAAGTGGTGGCAAGACCCTGAAACACGCCTTGTTCACTTCATCGGGAAAGACAATATTGTGTTCCACTGCCTTATCTTCCCAAGCATGTTAAAAGCACATGGCGACTACATTTTGCCTGATAACGTGCCTTCTAACGAGTTCCTGAACCTTGAGAACGATAAGATTTCAACAAGCCGCAACTGGGCGGTATGGCTGCACGAATACTTGGTAGACTTCCCTAACAAGCAAGATGTGCTACGCTATGTGCTTACTGCTAATGCACCAGAGACAAAGGATAATAACTTCACATGGAAGGATTTCCAAGAGCGTAACAATAGCGAGCTCGTGGCAGTATATGGCAATTTCGTGAACAGAGCATTGCAATTGACGCAGAAATACTGGGATGGCGTGGTGCCTGCGTGTGGCGAATTGCAAGACGTAGACCGTCAAACAATTCAAGAATTTAAAGATGTGAAGGAGAAAGTAGAAAGCTATCTCGATGTATTTAAGTTCCGCGAAGCACAGAAAGAGGCCATGAACTTGGCACGAATTGGCAACCGTTACATTGCCGAATGCGAACCTTGGAAAGTTTGGAAGACCGATCCTAAGCGTGTAGAAACTATTTTGAACATCTCACTTCAGTTGGTTGCCAACCTCAGTATAGCCTTCGAACCATTCCTTCCATTCAGTAGTAAAGAGCTTCGCAATATGATCAACCTGGCTGAATACGACTGGACACAGCTTGGTAGCACCGATATTATTCCAGCAGGACATAAGCTTAACGAGCCACACTTGCTGTTCGAGAAGATCGAAGATGAAACTATCGATGCTCAACTCAAGAAACTTGAGGATACCAAAAAGGCTAACGAAGCTAACAACTATGTGGCTGAACCTATCAAGAAAGATGTTTCTTTCGATGATTTTGAGAAGCTTGACATTCGCGTTGGACACATTATTCATTGCGAAAAGGTAAAGAAGAGCAAGAAACTCCTTAAGTTTACAATCGACGATGGCAGCGGTTCAGAGCGCACAATCCTTAGCGGTATTGCTGCATTCTACGAACCAGAGCAACTCATTGGTAAGGATGTTCTCTTCATAGCCAACTTCCCTCCTCGTAATATGATGGGCATTGAAAGTCAAGGTATGATTCTTTCTGCTGTGAACTTCGATGGCTCTCTCAGCGTAACAACCACACTCGGAGAAGTAAAACCAGGTAGTAAAGTAGGCTAAAGATATAAGAACTTTTATATAAGACTGTATAAACAAAACGGCAGTAGTACTTTCTTCTTAGTACTACTGCCGTTTTTCGTATAATAAAATGAACACATCAAACCCTCAAGCTAGCTGTGTTTTACTTTGTATTGTTGCTTTTAATATAAAAGGAAGGCATATCAAATGTTGTCTGATATGCCTTCTTTGGCTATCTCCAATGTAGAAAAGAGCATTACATTTACTCCCCTCCTCCATTTCCGTATGGCTTACTTCCGAAGTCTTCATCCATCTCCATATTGTTGTCTTTCTTCTTATTCTTCTTCGAATTACCGAAGTTCCATGTAAGCGTAAAGCGGAAATTGCGCCCAGAACGCCAGCTTTCTTGATTGCGAGTAAACGACTCGCTGCTGGTATAAGTCTTCCATCTGCGTGTATCGAGCAAGTCACGACAGTTTACCGACAGCACTAACATCTTGTTAAAGAAGCTCTTTCTGAAACCAAAGTCTATGCTTCCGCTTGGTTCTCTATAGCCTTGAGCCAGCGTTTGGCGGCTGTTGTAGTTACCTGTAAGCTGTACCGACATATCATATGGCAGCATAAGACTTGCCTGCATACGTGCATTCCATGTGAAACTGCTATTGCCTTTTCCTATAATTGTCTGCCCATCGATGTCGAAATTAAACCCATCGAGCTTGTAATAGTAGAAGTTTGCTGAAGTAGAGAGGTTCAAAATGCGGGACAACTTGTTCTTTGCAGTAAGCTCTAAACCCGTAGCTGTACTCTTAGCAACGTTGAAATTGGTTTGATAAAGCAGTCCATCGGTTGAGTTACGATAAGTAATGCGTTGCATCACATCGGTAGTTGGACGATAATAAGCCGATACTAACAGCGAATGTTCAGGCCAAGTGCGCAGATAGTTCAACGAGAACGAATTGCTATATTCTGGTGTTAGCTCAGGATTACCGAACGAAATAACAGTTGCATCGCTTGTGTTTCTGAACGAATTAAGCTGTCCTCCCCATGGTCTACGCAGGCGACGGGTGTAGTTTAATTGCAGTTGGTCGTTCTGAGTTAGCTGATAACTCATAAAGATACTTGGGAAAAGCTGGAAGAAATCCTTCTCGAAAGGCGTACTTCTCAAGCTTGGATTGTGTTCCTGAGCCCACGAATAGCTTTCCGTATTCACCTTCCAGTATTCGCCACGGAGGCCTGCCATCAAACCGAACTTGCCCATATTATAAAATAAGGTGGTGTATAGGGCATGTATGTTGTTTTTATATATAAAGCGATTATAGTAGAGTTGGTCTTCCACAGGGTTATATCCTGCCCAGCTGTTGCGGTCTACAAAGCTTTCTTGTGGTGTATTTTCTTTCGACAAGTTGGCTTGATAACCAGCCTGAAGTCGCAACGCTTTTGATATTTGATTTTCGTAATCGAGCTTTATTTCCCATGAATTATTGTTCACATACATTGGTCTACGCTGATAGTTTCCACTTGTTCCAGGCATTGCTTTAGGATAACCAGCTGCATCAAAATAAGTGGTTGAGTCTTGATAAATATTCTCGTTGTCTGCCTTCCACTTATCGTAGCCCACACTAAAGTCCAAGTAATGCTTATCAGAGAAGCTGTGTCGATAGTCGAATTCAAGGTGCGTCATGTGCGAATCGTTGCTGCTGTTGCTGTTACGATACATCAAACTGCTGTTAATGGGCGAACCAATGGGTCCGTATTCATATGGTGTAAGGCTACCATTATTATGTTTTCCGAGTGTAAACATACCACTCAGCGAGATGTCGTCCTTCTTTGTAGCATGCAATGTTATGCCTGCACGTGTGAAAGGTTGTTGCCTTGTCCTTCGCTAAGGCTTTTATATCGTTGATAAGTATTTGTGTTGAAGTTGTTTTGTTCGCTCCACACCCCTCCTTCTTTCTTATTATGGCGATAGCCAACATTAGCGTAGGCATCGATTAACGAACTGTTGTAGTTGATACTTACCGATGTATTGGCACCTCCTCGTGTATCTCCTCCAGCCTGAACGCTACCATAATAGCCCGCTTTAAGGTTCTTTTTTAAGACAATATTGATGATACCTGCCGAGCCTTCAGCCGAAAATTTCGACGAAGGATTATCAATTACTTCTATACGCTCTATGCTTTCGGCTGGTAATTGTTGCAATATGCTGGCACGATTGTCGCTTGTTAGTCCCGATGACTTACCATTTATCCATATCTCAACACTTGAATTACCACGCAACGATACGTTGCCGTCATTATCAACCTCCACGCTTGGTATGTTTTCCAATACGTCTGAAGCTGCTCCGCCCGCATTAGCTATCTGCTGATCTACGCTGAATGTCTTGCGGTCTACCTCTAATTTCATGTCCGAACGCTGTGCCGTTACCACCACTTCGCCAAGCGATTGGGCGTCTTCAGACATATAAAGTGCTATAAAACTCTTGTTAGGCGCAGTTGCTGTAAGGCTGAACTTTCTTACAACATCTTTGTATCCGATACTACTTGCGGTAAGTGTGTAGTTACCATTAGGAACATCTTGTATTACGAAATGCCCTTCGGTGTCGGTTATAGCACCTTTAAGTATTTTGTCGCTCCCTTCTTTTCGTATCACGATATTTATGAATTCAATACCTGAATCAGTCTTTTTGTCTAATACTTTGCCCTTCACAGAGCCTTGTGCAAGCGTTGCTGTCGTATTCAATACAACGAGTAGCAATAACGTAATCATCTTGTTCATAACATAATCTAAGACTTTTCTTACGATTAAAAGTTTAACAGAAAACGAAAAAAAAGTAGCAAATAACTAATAAAACACTTTTTTTTGCTATCTTTGCATAGGATTATGTGTGCGTAAAAAAGGCTATACGCAACAATAAACCAAGCATAATGCCCTTGTAGTTCAATGGATAGAACACGGCTCTCCTAAAGCTGAAATATGAGTTCGATTCTCATCGGGGGTACAACATTACTAATTTCTGGACGTCTTAATTAAACTATTCCACTGTATGCTTGGAGCAATTATAGGAGATATTGTAGGTTCACGCTTTGAATTTGGACCTGTACCGGAAAAAGATTTCGAGCTTTTCACCGACGAATGTTCTTACACTGACGACACAATCTGCACTGTTGCCATTGCCGATGCCGTTCTAAACGGACGCTCTTATAAGGATGCGCTGTTGGATTGGTGCCACCGTTACCCTACTCCAATGGGCGGATACGGCAACATTTTCAGCAATTGGCTGCACGAAACCGACCCGCAACCGAAGAATTCGTACGGCAATGGTGCCGCTATGCGCGTTAGTCCAGTGGGCTGGCTCTTCTCGGATTGGGAGGAAGTAATAGACGAAGCCAAGAAAACGGCAGAGGTTTCGCACAACCACGAAGAGGGCATCAAGGGTGCACAGTGCATTGCCGAGACTATATGCTGGCTAAGACACATGCGCTTTACCAAGTCTGACGTAGAGCGAAAAATACGAAAATTTTATGCATACGAGCTACCCTCAATGCGCGATATACGCAAGATTGGAGCACAAAACCATTTCGACGCTACTTGCCAGGAAACGGTTCCGATGGCTTGCGATGCTTTATGGACGCCAATAGCTTCGAGGAAACAATACGTTTGGCTGTGCTTTGCGATGGCGATACCGATACAAAGGCTTGCATAGCGGGTTCGGTTGCCGAAGCATACTACGAAATTCCAGAGTCGATGGCAGAGAAAGCATTCAGCTATTTGCCCGATGATATGTTGGAAATCCTATCTCAATTCTACGACAGAATACAATCGGACATCAGCAGATAAACTGGTAATACACCCTTACATTTTTAAAAATACAAGGTCAAAAATATGTAAACATTTTTTCAAAGCATAATTATTGTGTAACAACCTTTATATCAACACGTTGCAATAGAGCCTGTTTTGCATTGCAAAAGTGCCTATTTTGCACGATAAAAGCGCCTGTTTTGCGATACAAAACAGGCGCTTTTGCAATGTCAAACCGATTCTTTCGTTTTAACTCCGAAATACTTTTACAAATACGAAGTACTTTTCCTATAAAATCGTTATGTTAGAATTTTGTTTTATCCTTCTCGTTGTTACGTTATGCTGTTAGTTCAGGAATAACGAAAGAGAGCGATTTCAGTACTTCATCGTGTGTACAACCCTCCTTAAAAACAATAAATCGTATCATCACCAGCTATCGTTCCCAATATCTCGGGCAAGTCGCTATTATCTAAATTATAGGCAATCGCACTGGCATAGCCTGGGCGTGTCTTTATAATAGCCATCTGACCTGAGAAGTGAATGGAAAGATAACCGCTACGAAGAAGCATCTCTGATGCCTTTCCAGGGGTAGAAACACGCTTATACATTGTGTCGTTAGGGAGCACATAAACATATTTTCCTCCCATTGAGGCAGCCTTTGCCACCTTCAACTGCTTGAGGTCGCGGCTCAACGTAGCCTGTGTTAGCTTAAAGCCTTCCTTCTCTAACGCTTTGATAACTTCTTCTTGTGAACTCAACTCCATGCTTGAGATAAGCATCTTAATAGTCTCTAATCTTTTAGTCTTTACTTTCATATTGCGGCATATCTATGCGTTAAACATGTGCAAATATACATATTGTTTTTTTGTTTATGCAAGAAATATATTAAAAATTCTTACTTTTTAATAGTTCTTTTTTTCGCCTCTCATACAAAAATCATCGAATATTTTTTTACAACAAAATGAATATGCATATTGCATTTTCTTTTTTTAATTGACTTGTATTTCAATTGCTTTTTCTTGCATTTCATAATATTGCTTTTATATATAATAAGGTGTAATCCTATTAAAAATGCAATAGTAAAAAGAAATATTTCACTGTTTTATGAAAAAAAGTTGCCCAAAAAGTTTGGAGGTAATGAAATAAAAACAATACTTTTTGCAGTGTACTATTAAAAGTATTACAGTATTAAACAACATAACAATTAAAAATATAAACGGCTATGATTGAAATCAAAAACTTAGTATTCAGTTATCCAGGAAACAAGAAAAAGGTGTTCGATGGATTGAATCTTACACTCCAAGGAAACCAAGTTTATGGTCTGTTAGGAAAGAATGGTATGGGTAAAAGTACCTTGCTTTACCTAATATCAGGCTTATTACGCCCCAAAGGTGGAGAAGTTTACATCGATGGAATGGAGGCTAAAAAGCGCCACCCAGAGATGCTTCGCGAGATATATGTAGTGCCAGAAGAATATAATCTTCCCGATCTCACGCTGAAGCAGTACGTAAAAGTTCACCAAGACTTTTACCCTCGCTTCAGCGAAGAGATCCTATTTAACTGCTTAAAAGACTTCGAAATGGAGTCAGACATTAACTTCAAGCACCTCTCAATGGGTCAGAAGAAGAAGATTTATATGAGTTTCGCAGTGGCTTCTTGCTGCCAGCTGCTCCTGATGGACGAGCCAACAAATGGTCTTGATATTCCTTCTAAGGCTCTTTTCCGCAAGGTGATAGCAGGAAATCTACCCGCTGACTCTTCACTTATTATCTCTACACACCAAGTTCACGACGTTGAACAACTGCTCACCCATGTGTTTATCCTCAACAACTCGGAGATGTTGGTAAACGCATCGGTAGAAGACATTGCGAAAGAATACGAGTTTAGCTATCGCAATAGCAACGAAATGGACAGTAGCGTGCTCTACGCCGAACCATCATTGCAAGGCAATGCTGTAATAGCACGCAGAAAACCAGACAGCCCAGAGACTACTATCAACTTAGAGTTGCTCTTTAATGCAGCTACTTTAGGCAAATTATAATAATATGTAAAAGGAGACAATAACATGAAAAAGATATTTGGTTTTACATTTAATATTTGTCTTTCGCTATTCATTTTCGGTTTGTTATTTGCATCATGCATACGTAAAAAGCAAGAATTTGGCAAGCTAAGCACAAAAGAAATTAAGACAGAATCATTCAAAGATATTGAGATTCACGACAACATATCAGTAAAAATCATTCCTGGCAACACAACTAAGGTAGTTCTGAAAGGCAAGGAAAAACTGGTTAAAGAAACAGAAGTAAAAGTTAAAGATGACGTATTGATTTTATCAAATGTAAGCGATAAATTCAATAACAAAAGGGAGATAGATTTAGGAAGACACGATGGCTATGACTATTTTATCGAGGCTATCATCACAATACCTACCTTACGAAAGATTAAGCAAGTAGGAAACTCGTCTATAGACATCAACAAACCGATAACAGGAGACAATGTTGACTTTAACATTTTCGGTAATTCCTCTATTGATATCACAGGTCTTACAGCAAAAAAGCTAACGATGAAGTTAGAAGGAAATGCCAGTATTGATTTGTCGAAGCTAACCATAAACGACTTAAATATGAATATTATGGGGAATAGTTCAGCAGATATAGACTTTGCCTTGGGCAATAATGTGAACGTAGATGTACAAGGCAATTGTTCTGTAACACTCAAAGGTGTAACCCGCAACAAGCCAATCTATACAATGAGGGGTATGGGAAGCATAGATGACCAAACCACTCGTGCTAAATAAAACAAATAAAAAAACATCATAAAACAAAAATAAACAATACTATAAATATGGAAACTTTCAATATACAAAGATTTGGTAATGTGTTCTTAAGACTCCTTATGGTAAGGAAAAAAGAGTACGTCAAACTATTCTTAGGAATAATTTTGGGGGTTGCCCTAACTTATTCCTTCGCATACAACCCATTCAATCTTGAGGCAATAAGCTACGATTATCATGAACAAACCATGTTTGCAGCCACATTTTTTATATTCTATGGCATTATAATCTTATTTACTGTTAGTGGTGGAAATATTATTTCTGACTTGAAAACAAAGCAAAAAGGATAAATGAACTAACATTGCCAGCAACCAACCTGGAAAGGTTTACAGCACGCGTATTAGGTGTTACTATTGTTCCTTTGGTACTTACAATAGTCGCTTTCTTCGTAGGCGACCTCTTGCAGATGCTCATTAACATGCTACTACATCAAGGAACATATTATTCAGCAACTAAGTTTATGCATGAATTTCTGAGTTATCTGATAGATGATAAGATCCTATCATTTTTTTACATAGACCATAATGCATATTTTGCCATTATCGTAATGGGCATAATAAATATGAATGCGATTTATATGTTGGGGGGTATGTTATTCAGAAAAACACCATGGCTGCAAACATCTTTAGTGCTCATGGGTATTGGTATGGCGTTTTCAGCCTTGTTTTTAAGCTATGCTTTCTTCGTAATAGAAAATACAGAATACACTTTATACATACCAGAATGGATGCAAACGACTTGGTGGAACATATTTATTAACGCCATTCAGATTGTTCTTTGGTACTTCTTATCTTACCGCATCTACTGCAGATTGCAGGCTATCAACACTCGCTGGCTAAATATTTAAACAGTTATTGCATGTGGATAGGGCTGTTCGCAGCCCACCACAACCCCCCTCTCTCAACTTCAATAGAAAGGATTTAATTATGAATTTCAATAGTAACAAGGCAATATACGAGCAGATGGCAGAACGCCTTTGCGACGAAATAATTGCCCAAAACTACAAGGCAGACGACCGAATACCCTCGGTTCGAGAATACGCTATCATGCTTCAGGTGAACACAAACACTGCTGTTAAAGCGTATGAGCTACTCGCTCGCGAGGAGATAATCTACAATAAGCGAGGCTTAGGCTATTTCGTGTCGTCCAATGCACGTACGAGAATACTCGCACAACGCAAGAATGAATTTATGAACGATATGCTACCAGAAGTTTTTAGACAGATGACGCTGCTCAATATCGATATCAAAGAGATTGAAAAACAGTGGAACCTAATACAACTTGTGTAGCTTTTAAGGAAATATGATGTTATATCCCATCGGACATAACATCATATTTCGTAAAACCCTATAAAGCAAGTCGGGGCACATACTTTACGCTTTAAAAACTTGCTACATATAAAAATTATTTATAATATTGCAGTGAATTTAGTATGATATATAGGAGTCTCACTAAAATCGTGGGGCTTTTGTGCGCAAAAAACGTCAATAAAGAAATATTATAACAACAAAATAACAACTTAAAACATGAAAAAGAGAACACTAATAGCAGCTTGTCTGTTTGCGGCAATGACTGCTAATGCTCAAAACACAACGTCAGGTATCGACAAAAAGAACATGAATCTGAACGTGAAACCAGGCACTGACTTCTACCAATACGCTGCGGGCGGTTGGTTAAAGAACAATCCTTTGGATGCAGAACATACCAATAACGGTGCCTTTACAGACCTTTTCGAAGAGAACCAAAGCGTATTCAAGAGCTAATCATGGAGTATGCCAACAAGCCACAGCCACAAGGAACGCTCGGACAAAAGCTTGGAAGCCTCTATAACATGATGATGGACAGCGCACGCCTAAACCGTGAGGGCTGGACACCGCTGAAACCAACACTCGATCGTATTGCTGCTATCAAGAGCAACAAGGAATATCAGGTTGTAACAGCGCAGCTTGACCGTCGTGGAGAAAACACTATGATGTACGGAATTGGCGTAGGTGCCGACATGCGCAACGCATCTATGAACATCGTTTCTATTGGTCAAGGCGGCTTAGGTATGGGTACACGCGACTACTATCTGAACAATGATGCGCAGACAGTGAAGGTTCGCGATGCTTACAAGACCTATATGAAGAACCTTTTCAAGATGGTTGGCAATGACGAAGCTACTGCTGCGAAGAAGGTTGAAGCCATAATGGCCATCGAAACACGCATAGCAAAGGCAAGTTATTCGAACGTTCAGCTCCGCGATATAGATAAAAACTATCACAAGATGAGCTACAACGAACTCGTAATGAACTTCCCTGGCATCGACTGGGGTAATGTTTTCCTTCAGACAGGCTTCCCTCCTTTCGATGCAGTAGACGTTGGTCAGCCTGAACCAATACATGAAGTAGAGAAGATTCTCGCCGAAACAAAGTTGGAAGACCTTAAGGCTTACGCTGAGATTAAGGTTATATCAGGTGCTTCAAGCCAGCTGAGCGATGCTTTCCGTGCTGAAAGTTTCAAGTATAACAGCGTTGTAAGCGGTGCACAACAAGACCGTCCACGTTGGAAACGTGCCGTAGGTACTGTGTCAAGTGTATTCGGTGAGGCTGTAGGAAAGCTCTATGTAGAGAAGTATTTCCCTGAAAGCAGCAAGAAACACATGATAGAACTCGTGAAGAACCTGCAGGAAGCACTCGCACAACGCATACAAGAATCAACTTGGATGAGCGCTGCAACCAAAGCACAAGCAAAGGATAAGCTCGACAACTTCATTGTTAAGATTGGCTATCCAGACAAGTGGCGCGACTACAGCGGGCTACAAATAGACGAGAAACTATCGCTCTATGCTAACATGCAGAACGTTAGTGAATTCTTCTTGCAAGACGAATTGAACAGAAAAGTAAACAAACCAGTAGACAAAATGGAATGGGGCATGACGCCACAGACCATCAATGCTTACTACAATCCTACTACAAACGAAATCTGTTTCCCTGCTGCTATCCTCCAACCTCCATTCTTTGACCCTAACGCAGACGATGCAGTGAACTATGGTGGTATCGGTGCTGTAATCGGACACGAGATGAGTCACGGCTTCGACGACCAAGGTTCGCAGTTCGATAAGACTGGTAATCAACGCGATTGGTGGACCGCACAGGATAAGAAGAACTTCCAAGAGCGTTCAAAAGTTTTGGTAGACCACTTCAGTAAGGTAGAGGTCGTAAACGGCAAGAAGGTGAACGGCCAACTCACTTTGGGCGAAAACATCGGTGATAATGGTGGTTTGAACATCGCATTCCGTGCTTTACAGAACAGCATGAAGAAGAAACCATTGAAGGTTATAGATGGTTTTACACCTGAACAACGCTTCTTCCTCTCATGGGCACGTGTATGGGCAGGCAACGCTCGCCCTGAATACCTCGAGTATCTCATCACTGTTGATCCACACTCGCCTAACATGGCACGTGTAAATGCTGCGCTCCCAGAAATCGATGCATGGTACGATGCATTCAAAATCAAGAAGAGCGACAAGCTCTTTATCCCTGCTAACAAGCGCGCTCACATCTGGTAATCAACACTAAACGCACGGCAGCAGATAACTAATAGGCTGCCACAGCAATATATTAAAATCCCTGTAAGCATGTTATTATACTGCTTACAGGGATTTTTCTTACTTATAACATACTTTCTAATTATTATCCCTACAAGCTGTATCATGGTATTTTAAGACCACACACAAGCATGGAAACAACTTCTTTTAAGAACAAAAAGAAAGCAGAAAGATTGTAAAGAAAGTTTACGAGTACAACCAACACTCAATAAGCTGAATATCAACGCATTGCAATACCCATTGTTTTGCGTTGTAAAAGTGCCTGTTTTGCACGCCAAAAGTGACTATATTGCAGCGCAAAACAGGCTCTTTTGCAATGCAATAGTATCTATACTGCTTTTTATTTGTGTTTTTCTTTACAAATAAGAGCGGTTTTATAAGCAAACTACTCTGACTTCTTAAGAACAAAATAGGAGAAGTCTTCTCTAACAGTCTCACCACTTTGATGGTGCGAAAAAAAAGACATCATGCCTTAATGCAGTTATCTTGCCCGCACATTTACACACTAACAATCGAAAAAATAGTTTTTTTAATACAGACTAAAACGTCTTAACAGACAGCCAATTGGCAGAAAATAGTTAGCAAATAGCATACGAATGTAAAATATAATCGCTATCTTTGCAAATATTAGGTAGCCTTTAGCAAGGCCTTTAACGAAGTAAAAAGATTATGACACAAGAAGAAAAAACAAAGATAGAAGAAGAAATTGTAGACGTTTAAAGACCGTATACGACCCCGAAATACCTGTAAACATATACGACCTCGGTATGATTTACAAGATAGATTTGCAGGAAGACGGAACATTGGAAATGGATATGACTTTCACTTCGCCATCTTGTCCTGCAGCCGACTATATCTACGAGGACGTAAGAACAAAGGTAGAAGGTGTGAAAGGTGTAAAAGTTGCTAACATAGAACTTGTCTTTGAACCCACTTGGGACCAAAGTATGATGTCGGAAGAAGCACGTGTAGAACTCGGCTTCGACTAATTTCACCCGTAGTAAACAACCAAACTGTAAGATAATGAAGAATGTTTATTTCCTTTCCGATGCCCATCTCGGTTCGTTAGCCATAAAGCACCGACGAACACAAGAGCGACGTTTAGTGCGCTTTTTGGACAGTATAAAGGAGAAAGCAGAAGCAATCTATCTGTTAGGAGATATGTTTGACTTTTGGGACGAGTACAAACACGTTGTCCCGAAAGGCTATACACGCTTCTTGGGAAAGATTTCTGAACTTACAGATATGGGGGTAGAGGTACATTATTTCGTAGGAAATCATGATATTTGGACCTACGGATACTTGGAAGAAGAGTGCGGAGTAATACTGCACAGACGCGATATTACAACCGAAATTCACGATAAGGTATTCTACTTAGCACATGGTGACGGGCTTGGAGACCCTGACCCGCTGTTCAAAATACTGAGAAAGATATTCCATAACCGTGCCTGCCAGCGACTATTGAACTTCTTTCACCCATGGTGGGGAATGCAATTAGGACTTGGTTGGGCTAAAAAGAGCCGACTGAAACGTACAGATGGAAAAGAACTTCCCTTCCTTGGAGAAGAGAAAGAATACTTAGTGCAATATACCAAGGAATATATGAAGACGCATAAAGATATAGATTACTTGTATATGGGCATCGACACATAAAGCTCGACCTTATGCTTGACGACAAAGTGCGTATGTTTATTCTTGGAGATTGGATATGGCAGTTCACTTATCTCGTATTTGATGGAGAACATACCTTCCTCGAAGACTATGTGGAAGGGGAAAGCTTGTTATAATAAAACACTTTTATAACATTATCTTTCCTTCATTCTTTCTTATCGATTACGAGTTCGTTGAAAGAAAAAGGCCGTTCGTTGAATAAATTTGGACAGTTAAACGAAAGAGTGTATATTTGTAAACAGTTTTTAAATAATAAAAAACTAACACTCTCAAAGAGTAGAAAAAGATGTGATAAATAAAAGATAGAAATTCATCATTTAGAATAAAACTCAGGTTTGTAGATTAAGTTTAGTCAAAAAGGTGGTTGTCGTGATGACAACCACCTTTTACCTTTTAGGAGATAAAAACCTATCTTCCTTTTTATTTCTTTGCTGCCATCACAAGCTCTTGTGTGTCGCGAGCAATTACAATTTCTTCGTCGGTAGGTATCAAAACAACCTTTACCTTTGAGTCATCGGTAGAGAGAACACGCTCAACACCGCGGCACTTGTTCTTCTCTTCGTCCATCTTAATACCAAGGAACTCCAGTCCTGTGCATGCATCCAAACGAAGACCTGTTTGGTTTTCGCCTACACCTGCAGTCCAAATAATTATATCAACACCGCCCATGGCTGCTGCATAAGCACCAATATACTTCTTAATGCGGTATGTATACATCTTTAAAGCAAGGATAGCACGTTCGTTTCCAGCAGCTTCAGCAGCCTCAATTTCGCGCATATCAGAACTAATTCCAGTAATACCGAGTACACCGCTCTCCTTGTTAAGGTAGTCTGCCATTTCTTGTGGAGTCTTTCCAAGCTTCTCCATCATATAGGTTACGGCAGAAGCATCGATGTCTCCACAACGTGAACCCATCATCAAACCTGCCAAAGGAGTAAGTCCCATTGATGTATCAATAACCTTTCCGTCCTTGATGGCAGCCATTGAAGCACCGTTACCAATATGGCAAGTGATTATCTTTTGGCTCTTATAGTCAACTCCAAGGAATTCGCAAGCACGCTTAGAAACGTAACGATGACTTGTTCCATGGAAGCCATAACGACGTACATGATACTTTTCGTACATTTCATAAGGCACAGCATAGAGGTATGCATGAGGAGGCATTGTGCTGTGGAAAGCATTGTCGAACACTGTTACCTGTGGTGTATGAGGCATCAATGAATCTACTGCTCTAAGACCACGGAGGTGTCCTAAGTTGTGAACAGGTGCGAGATCGATGAGACTTTCTATACCTTTTTCAACTTCTTTGGTTACGATACAGCTCTTTTCGAAGAGGTCTCCACCCTGCACAACACGGTGTCCAACAGCGTCAATCTCGTCCAAACTCTTCAATGCACCATACTTTGGGTCAAGCAAAAGTTCGAATACAAACTTAACACCTTCCTTGTGATCGGGCATATCATGCATTATTTTCTCCTTGCTTCCGTCCGGTAAGGTAACCTTAACAAACGCTTCGTCCAATCCAACACGCTCTGCGCCACCTTGTGCAAGTACACTTTCGTCAGCCATATCGTACAACTTGTACTTGATAGAGCTACTGCCACAATTTAATACTAATATCTTCATAATGTCATTTTTGTTTTCTGATTAAAATAAAATAGAGGAGTTAAAGAACTGTTGTGCGCTCTCTAACTCCCCTTAATTCCTTAATTTACGCCTTAGAATCTTGTGCCTGGCAAGCTGTAATAGCTACCATATAGTAGATATCATCTACCGAACATCCACGTGAAAGGTCGTTTACTGGACGTGCAATACCTTGAAGGATTGGGCCAATAGCAGTAGCACCACCAAGGCGTTGAACCAACTTATAGCCGATATTTCCTACTTCGAGGTTTGGCACAACAAGTACGTTTGCCTTGCCTGCAATATCAGAATCCTTAGCTTTCTTAGCAGCAACAGCAGGATCGAGGGCTGCATCAGCCTGCAATTCGCCGTCTACTCTTAAGTCAGGATACTTTTCTTTGCTATTTTTGTAGCCTCAACAACCTTGTCAATAATATAAACGCTCTTACCAGTAGCCTTATCTATTGCATCGGTTGCAGAACCTTTGGTAGAGAAACTAAGCATAGCTACGTTAGGATTCTTAAAGCCTGCCACACTTCTTGCGGTTGCTGCAGTAGTATAAGCAATCTGTGCCATCTGCTCAGCTGTTGGATTTGGTGTTACTGCAACATCACCCATAACTACCACACCGTTCTCTCCGTATTGTGCTTCGTGCGTCAATACGAGCATAGCACCACTTACAACGCTAACTCCAGGAGCGCATTTAATAATCTGCAATGCAGGGCGAAGTGTATCACCAGTAGTTGAAAGAGCACCCGAAATCTGTCCGTCTGCTCCTTCTGTCTTTATAATCATGCAACCTAAGTATAGGTTATTCTTTACCAACTCGCGTGCTTTCTCAATCGTCATACCCTTTTTCTGACGCAGTTCAGTAAGTTTTTCAGCGTATTCCTCACTGCGTGGGTTGTTCTCAGGGTCTATAATCGTAGCCTTGTCAATATGTTTTAACCCCCATTCGCCAGCCAACTTCTTAATGTTATCAGGATTACCGATGAGAATTAATTCTGCAATTTCATCGGCTAATACCTTATCTGCAGCTCTAAGAGTTCTTTCTTCCTCTGCTTCCGGAAGCACAATGCGCTGCTTGTTCGCTTTAGCACGTGCGATAATTTGGTTAAGTAAATCCATAGTATATTTTTATTTTTTAAATGTTTTATGTCTATTTTGCGATGCAAAGATAGCAATTTCGACCTATAAAACCAAAATAAACGTACTTTTTTACACCTTATTAAAATAATAAATTTTGCTATGTTTGTTTGATGTTTTAAAAGATATGGTTGGACATTATTAAGCAAAATAGAATCTCAAATAGCTTTGCTTGTTTCTACACAAAAGCTTTACAATTGTACCTTTATACAGCAACAACCCCTTTTTATCCGTTTTTTCTTTTATGTAAGCAAGTAGTACCAAAAACTTGCAAAGTCATAGATTAAAGTTCTAAAACCTACCATAATCAATTGATTTAAATCAATAAAACCAACAAATTGGTAATTTTGTCGGCATAATATTTTCATTATCGAATAAATCACCCTATCTTTGCATCGTGTTTTTCATAGTATTAGATTTAAGGTTAACAAAGGTTGGAGTACAGCGGTACTCCTTTTTTTATGCCCATAAGTGAAACCATCATAATTCAACAAAATTATGACGAACTTGCCTTACAGATGGTTCAGTTAGAAAAACAGGGAGTAATTCTCATCTTATTGCGTAAAAAAGAAAATCGGTTAACATGCTGTAAACAACATATTAACCGATAATAAATCTTTATAAAAAGTTGTCCTAGGCGGATTCGAACCACCACAAACAGAACCAAAACCTGTTGTGCTACCATTACACCATAGGACAATTGCGGGTGCAAAGATAATGCTTTTTTGCATTATACACAAATTTTTTATGGAGAAATTGCATTATTTTATGCTTTAAGGAACCTTCATCTGGCTTGTACTAATTGACTTAACTGTTTTTAAAACCATATTTCAGATTTATCTTAACCGACTTTACCTTATTTAGAACTCTTGTTTCTTACTTATCTTCATAGGTTTTACAACATTCCCATACCATGCTTTTGATATTACAAACGGAGCCTACAAGTTACGGAAACTGAGTATCTACTGCTACGCTTCTTGCCTGTTTCCGATATTGTCCAGGCGCACATCCTTTCATCTTTTTAAAGAATTTGTTGAATTGTACTTGCGATGAGAAACCGAAAGCAAAGGCTATTTCCTGAATATTTCGGGTTGTTCCAGCCAGATTTGCTTCTACCTCTTTTATTATATAGTCATCAATCAGCTGTTTCGGAGTTCGTCCTGCAACACGCCGTGTTACTTGTGCCAAGTAGCGAGGAGTAACGTTTAGCGCATTAGCATAGAATCTTACTTCTCCCGTTTTGCGGTGATTGGCAGCAATGTTATCCATCAATTGGTTATACAATTCCAACATTCTGTCAGATATAGTTTGCCTTGGTAAGTCACTACTATGATCAAGCAACTGTGCATTTGTACCAAGATTAGAGTCGGCAGAGCGCAAAATAAGTTGACACATATAATCTGAAGCTTGTCCGATAGCACATTCTAAAGTATCGCCTGCACATAGATGAACAGCTACTGCCGATGTAAAGGCACCACCAGATCCATGTGTAATTCGGTCTATAAAGCCAGGACGTGTATAGAAATGGGCTACTGTGCTATTGCTTTCCACCAACACATCGGTGAGGGAAGCCTTAGTTATAACTCCTCCCTGCAGTGCTACAGCTTCGCAACCAAACTGCAATATCTTCCTTGCCATTTGTTCCAACGCTTCGTTGCTGTGTGTTTCACCCTCCTGTAACATATAAGCAGCACTATTTTGCTTCATGATTACGATACTACTCAAAGGGAAAAGGCGTTGTACCATTGCGTCTACCACCTTCTTCGGCATAAGCATTTTGCCTTTACTACTGATAATAACGGCATCTAAAAGTACAAATTCTGGATTATATTCGTGCAACAATCGCTCCACAGTAAATACTTGTTCCACATTTCGAAGCATACCAATCTTCACCGCATTAGGTTTTAAATCGCTCAATACGGCACGAATCTGCATATCCAAAACCTCTGCAGGAATATCGTAAAGTTGTTGTATGCCTTCAGTGTCCTGCGCCGTAACCGAAGTAATAGCAGTTGCAGCGTATGCCCCTAACATGGTTATGGTTTTTATATCAGCTTGTACACCAGAGCCACCTGTACTATCTGAGCCTGTAATGGTGAGTATGGTTGTTTTCTTTTCCATTGTCCGTGGTTGTTTTCGTTATTGTTTTTTTATTGCTCAAACTCTTTATTGTAGGCAATATTTCGTGGGTGATGGTTAAGAATTTCCTCTCGCAATGTTGTTGTATCAATGTGCGTATAGATTTCCGTTGTACCGATACTTTCATGCCCAAGCATTGCTTGAATAGAGCGTAAGTTGGCTCCTCCCTCAAGCAAAGCAGTAGCAAAAGAATGTCGTAATGTGTGTGGAGATATTGTTTTCTTTATTCCTGCCTCTCGTGCGTAGTTCTTTATCATTATCAGAATCATAGTTCGGGTAAGATGTGCTCCTCTTCTATTCAAGAAAACATAATCCTCTTCTCCCTCTTTTATCTTCATTTGATTACGGTCAGCAAACCAAAAATCTAATTCTTTCAATGCTTTTGGCGATATTGGTACAAGGCGTTCTTTGGAACCTTTTCCCATAACGCGAATAAATTCCTCCTCTCGATAAAGGTTGGAAAGCTTCAGATGTGTAAGTTCCGACACACGCAAACCGCAAGAAAACAGTACTTCTATAATAGCACGATTACGATGTCCTTCCCATTTTGACAAATCAATGGCGCGTTCCAGCATATCAACTTCAACTGTAGAAAGTACTTCTGGTAAATGTTGTGGCTGTTTTGGCGATTCAAGAAGTTCGGTTGGGTCTGATTCCATGTAACCATCAAGCACTAAAAAACGATAAATTGTCTGACACCGCTCAATATTCGGGCCAGCGACCGAGCACCTATACCAAGATCACACACAGTTGCTGCAAAATTCTCTATATCTTCTAGCTTTGCCTCTTGTGGCGTCTTCTTTTCACCAGCAAGGAAATTCAGCAACTTTTCTAAATCGCGAATGTAAGCATCAAGCGTATTTGGCGAATAGCCTCTCTCTAGCTTCAGATAACGCTGATACTTACGAATAAGATTAGAAGATGTTTCTTTGCTCGTTTCCATATTATTGTGTATTTTTGCAGCCGTAGTGCGCCAATTGGTGCAAAGATAAGTAATTTCTGTGTAATATGAAAATAATCATCATCAATGGTCCTAACCTTAACCTCTTAGGGAAGCGCGAACCAAATATCTACGGCAGCCTTTCTATGGAGGAATACTTGCTTAAACTTCGTGCAATGTACTCCGATATCGACATTGAATATTATCAAAGCAATGTAGAAGGAGAACTTATTGACAAGTTGCAAGAGGTTGGATATAACTACAACGGCATTATATTGAACGCTGGAGCATACACTCATACCAGCATTGCGCTTCAAGATTGTATTCGTGCCATTACAGTTCCTGTGGTGGAAGTACATATAAGTAATGTGAAAAACCGTGAGGAATATCGTCACCATTCAATGATTGCACCAGCTTGCATCGGTACTATTCAAGGATTTGGAATGAACTCTTACCGCTTGGCAGTAGAGGCTTTAAAAGGTATAGATAAAACATCTGAATAGTAAAAGATCAAGTAACGATGACAGAAACCGAACAATTAGATAAGTATATTCTCGACCATATAACTCCAGAAGGAGATTATTTATATCGACTTTACAGAGCAACGAACATACACACCATTCACGGACGAATGGCCAGTGGACATCTGCAAGGTCGCCTTCTGAAGATGTTGGTACAAATGATACAACCGAAAAACGTGCTGGAAGTGGGCACTTTCAGCGGATATTCTGCCATTTGTATTGCCGAAGGACTACCTGAAGATGGCAAACTTTATACGTTTGAAATAAACGACGAAATGGAAGATTTTACACGTCCATGGATAGAAGGCTCGGCAGTTGCACAAAAAATAGATTTCCGTATTGGTGATGCAAATATCGAAGCGCCTAAATTAGGCATTACTTTCGATATGGTTTTTGTAGATGGTGATAAGCGTACATATCTTGAAACCTACGAAACAGTTTTGAAATGTTACGCTCCGGTGGTTATATACTTGCCGACAATACACTTTGGGACGGCCATGTTACCGATAAAGCTTACGACCGCGACCACCAAACACAGGGTATTCGCCAATTTAACGATTTTATTGCGCAAGATGACAGAATAGAAAATGTAATACTTCCATTGCGAGATGGACTGACCATTATACGGAAAAAGTAAAGATAAAATAGTAACCGTACTTTTAATTCATAAAACATAAACAATAAGAGGGTGTGTCAAAATTGATACATCCTCTTTTTATTCTTCCTTTACCTTGTCTACCACATAATTCGTTATTTACTGCAGCTATGCTGTTAATTTCATATAAAATGATTTATAGGGCTTTAAATAGCCTATATAAACTTGTATAGAGCATCTGAAGGTGCCTAAAAGTACCTCCATAATGTCTTTTAGTTCCTTGAGATTGGTTTTTCTACACATTTTCCCTATGTTAAAGGCAATAGCAAAGAAGGCAAAGTCCATATTGACCTTGTCTTTTCCAAAATGCCTAAACCTCTTATAGGCTTTTATTATATTTTTGTTTGTCCAAAAAACAGCTTCAGGTTCTATGCACCTTCGTCCTCGATGCTTGATGCCTTCTTCCGAGGTCAGTAGTTCCCGTGCCTTTTTGTTTATAGTGCTGTAGTTGATGGTTTACTTCTATAATTCTGTTCCCTCTTGCCTTAAAAACATGAGCCTCTCAACGGACAACCATCACAGCGTTCTGCCTGATAACGTACGCTGTAAGTAACGAATCCGTTAGAGGTTAGGGAACGCTTCATACCTATACGCTTCATATGCTGTCCCATAGGGCAGACGTAGAAATCCTGTTCCTTATTATAATAAAGGCTTGCGGGACTGAATGGGTTAGGTGTGTAACGTGGACGCTGCTCTTTATGGAAGTAGTTATACTTCACATAGGCTTCCATATTATGTACGTCCATGAACAGATAGTTCTCCTCGGAGCCATACCCTGAATCGGCTACGACTGTCTTGGCATAACGATGATAGCGTGATTTGAAAGACTCCAAGAAAGAAGAAAGTGTGAGTGTATCGGTACGGTTAGCATAGAGTGCAAAGTCGGTGATAAACTGGTTCTCAGTTGCTATCTGCAGATTATATCCAGGCTTAGTCTGTCCGTTGCGCATAGCATCCTCCTTCATGTGCATAAACGTGGCATCAGGATCGGTCTTGCTGTAGGAGTTTCTCTCTCCCATAACCTCAAGGTGCCAGTCATACTCCTGGAGTTTATTACGTTTCTTCTCTAGCTCTTTAAGCTGTTTTTTCTTGGTTCTAACAGCCTGCTTCTCTTCTTTTGTCTTAGGCTCAGGGACTGATTCCAAAGACTTGTTCAATTCCTCGGATATCTCATTGAGCAGAGCTGCAGTAAACTCGACACCTTCTCTCTTAGCGGCATTGTCCTGCGCTATGACATCATCAACCTGAAGCAAGAGTGTGCGTATTTGTTCCTGCAACTTGGCGCGGTTCTTTTCCACGGTTCTCTTCCAAACGAAGGTATACTTGTTGGCTTTCGATTCTATCTTTGTGCCGTCAATATATTCAACGTCAAGACTTATCAAACCTTTGGCTGCAAGTACTAATACGACTTGTGTAAAGATATTGTTGATTTCCTTTTTCACACGATTACGAAAACGATTGATGGTAATAAAGTCAGGCTGCTCATATCCTGCCAGATAGATGAAATGAATGTCACGCTTGAGAAGCGACTCTATGCGACGGCAGGAATAGATATTATTCATATAGGCGTAAAGAATCACCTTGAGCATCATTTGTGGATGATAAGGCTTGCGACCACTGGGCTTATAAAGCTTGTAGACATTATCCAACATAAGATTATCCACCAAGGCGTCTAAAAGACGAACAGGGTCGTCTTCTGCGATATCCTTATCGATTCTTTGAGGAAAAAGAATCATTTTCTTGTGTATGTAAGAACGAAAGTGTATCTTTGTCATAATGAGATTTTTTTAATGCCTAAAGGTACAAAAACTTTAGGAAATAGCAAAGCCCTGGCTTGAGAAAGTCGGGGCTTTGTGCATAAAAAGAGGATGTATCAATTTTGACACACCCTCTTATTGTTTTATAATAATTGTATCAGAATCTTATTTCAGCACACCGAGTTCTTTACCAATCTTAATGAAAGCGTTGATACACTTGTCGAGTTGTTCACGATTGTGACCAGCAGAAATTTGAACACGGATACGTGCTTCGTTCTTTGGAACTACTGGATAGTAGAAACCTGTAACGTAGATGCCTTCGTCGAGCATCTTTGAAGCATAAACTTGTGAAAGTTTAGCATCGTAAAGCATAACAGCGCAGATAGCACTTTGTGTTGGTTTAATATCGAAACCTGCAGCCATCATCTTCTCGCGGAAGTAATTTACGTTTTCAACCAACTTGTCGTGCAATTCGTTGCTTTCCTTCAACATCTTGAAAACTTCGAGACTCGCACCAATAATGCTTGGAGCCAAAGAATTAGAGAAGAGATAAGGACGGCTACTTTGACGAAGCATATCGATAATTTCCTTACGGCCAGTAGTGAAACCTCCGAGAGCACCACCGAATGCCTTACCGAGTGTACCAGTATAAATGTCTACACGACCATAAGTTTTGCAGAGTTCGCTTACACCATGTCCTGTTTCTCCAACTACACCTGCAGAGTGGCTTTCGTCAACCATAACAAGTGCATTATATTTTTCAGCAAGGTCGCAAATCTTATCCATTGGAGCAACATTACCGTCCATAGAGAATACACCATCAGTTACAACAATACGGAAACGTTGTGCCTGTGCTTCTTGTAAACATTTCTCCAACTCTTCCATATTACCATTTGCATAACGGTAACGCTTAGCTTTACAAAGACGAACACCGTCGATGATTGAAGCGTGATTCAATGCGTCAGAAATAATAGCATCTTCTTCGTTAAACAAAGCGCCAAATACACCGCCGTTTGCATCGAAGCAAGCTGCATAAAGAATAGTATCTTCGGTTTGGAAATAATCAGAAATAGCAGCTTCTAATTCCTTGTGGCTATCTTGTGTTCCGCAGATAAAACGTACAGAAGACATACCGAAACCACGCTTGTCCATCATATTCTTTGCACCTTCAATAAGGCGAGGGTGATTAGACAAACCAAGATAGTTATTAGCACAGAAGTTCAACACATTCTTGCCTTTAACAAAGATTTCTGCTTGCTGTGGTCCTTCAATAATACGTTCTTCCTTGTAAAGACCTGCATCTTTAAGTCCTGCGAGTGCTTCGCAGAGATGTTCTTTCATTTTACCATACATAGCATTAAAGTTTTTAATTATTTTCAAGTACAAAGGTCTTGATATTTTTTGAAAAAAGGAACTTAAATTCCGATTATTTTAAATCAAGCCCTTTTTTTTATACAACATTAATACTTTTAATTCCTAAATTAATCAAAAAAGTAGTTAACTTTGCGCCATAAAACAAAAAAATCTATTCAATAATAATATGAAAAATATTTTGGTTATTGGCTCTACAGGCCAGATTGGCTCAGAGCTTGTAAGAGAATTGCGCAACATTTACGGTGGCAACAACGTAGTTGCAGGTTTCATTAAAGGTGCAGAACCTACTGGCGAACTTCTTGAAGGTGGTCCATCGGCTGAATGCGATGTTACCAACCCTGAAATGATTACTGCAGTAGTGAAGAAGTACAACATTGACACAATCTACAACCTTGCAGCATTATTATCAGTAGTAGCAGAAGGAAAACCACGTTTGGCATGGAAAATAGGAATTGATGGTCTTTGGAATATTCTTGAGATTGCTCGCGAAAACAATTGTGCAGTCTTCACACCAAGTTCTATTGGTTCATTCGGTCCAAGCACTCCTCACGACATGACACCACAAGATACTGTTCAGCGTCCTGGTACAATTTATGGTGTATCTAAGGTTACTACCGAGTTACTTTCAGACTACTATCAGAAAAAATATGGTGTAGACACCCGTTCGGTACGTTTCCCAGGTATCATTTCTTATGTAACTCCTCCAGGTGGCGGTACAACCGACTACGCTGTAGATATTTATTATTCTGCAGTTAAGGGCGAAAAGTTTGTATGTCCTATCGCAAAAGGCACCTACATGGATATGATGTATATGCCAGATGCATTGCACGCTGCTATTTCTTTGATGGAAGCTGACCCAACAAAACTTATTCACCACAATGGTTTCAATGTTGCGGCTATGAGTTTCGAGCCAGAAGAAATATTTGCTGAAATAAAGAAACACAAACCTAACTTTGAAATGGTTTACGATGTAGACCCATTGAAGCAAGGTATTGCTGATAGCTGGCCAGATCGTTTGGACGACTCTTGTGCTCGTAGCGAATGGAACTGGAAACCACAATACGACCTCAAGAGCATGACTGTAGATATGCTAGAACAGCTCAGCAAGAAATTGCTCTAAGCTAATGTAAAAATAAGTGGAGGTTGAAAGAAATCTCCCAAAAAATTAAAAAGAAAAAAAGCCTGAAGCATTTGTCTTCGGGCTTTTTCTGTTTATAAAGACCACTCTATTTTGGCACATTCAAGCCATCAATAACAATGCAATTTTATTCACATTATAAATAGCTTAAAATCAAGATGATAGAGAGGTCCGAAAATTTATAATTAAAAAAATAAAATTTATAATTATAAATTTTGAAATTATAATTAAAGTTTTGAGCGATTATAATTATAAATTTTACTTCCATATACCATCTCACTGAAATAGTAATAAAACCCTCGCTACTACTTGTGTAATTCGAAAGAATTTCCGAAATTTGTAATTGTGTAAGTTCCATTATTTCTTTATTTTAATGTTACCAAAATACAAAGATAAGAAAAATATGGACTTACACACTTTTTTAGGACAGTACCAAAATATCTTTCTCTAGGTTTCTTGACTTGACAAAGTCATTAAATGAATAAAATTATGGAAATAACAACAACGTATTATGATAGAACTATGTGTGATGAATTGGCTCAGCACATAACTAAAAATTTGGATTGGCTCGTACCTTTTGTAAAGAGACATGAATCTCTTGATTTTCAGACTGGACATGACCCCAAACAAAATCGATCTTGGTTTTCTGTTTATAGAGGAACTGGAAGAGTTTTCCAGATATTATATAGAAATGGGAAGTTTGCAGAATATACAGCAGATGAAAAGTACATGAGATTAGATGAAGAACTTTTCACATCTCCTTCACCCTCACTTTTCGAGAATTATCTCTCTAAAATTGAAACCGAGAATGTTTTCGATAGATATTATATTGCTACAAATGGAGTACGTAAAGAAGGCTATTATCAGACATTGATAGGCAGAAGATATACATTCGATTATCAGGAATCTGATGATTTTATTATTATCGATAAAGAATTTGTTATCGGATTTTATGATGAGGTAGTTAAAGCAGAATGGAATAAAGATATCGTAGATGAGCAACTAAAAAATATTTCACTGTTGCGTTCTAACTATAAAGGTAATTTGCCTAAGGATATAAAACCAGAATATGGAGAGTTTGATTTCTTAGGTCTCAATAAGAATGGCGATATTATAATCATGGAAGTTAAACAGGATGATCCTTCAAAAACTTCACTTTCACCTATACAGACTGCCTTTTATTACAAGCAGTTGATTAAGCTATTGTCTAGCGACAACTTCCTCTATGAACATATTAAGACTATGGTTGAACAGAAAATCAATATGGGATTAATATCGAAATCCTTCCTTAAGTACTTTCCAACCAAATTGTCTGGCAATATAATCCCATGCGTCATAAACGGTGAAGATAGTAGATTGTCAAAAAAAAATTGTGAGAGGTATCGCTTTACTAGAGACATATTTATTCCGTACATGAAAGCTTTCACATGTGATGAAAAAGGAACTCTTCTTACTTCAAAGAAATTAGAAGGTTAGCAATATGAGGATAACCATTCACAGAGCAAATCAGATAGGTGGCTGTATTACAATCATTGAGCATAATGGCTGTAAGATAATTATTGACCTTGGTAGCAATCTTCCTGGTAGTTGTCAGGAGGAACTGTCCAAAGACGATATCGACACACTAACAGCTGGTGCCAATGCAATATTCTATACTCATTACCATGGTGACCATACAGGTTTGCACCATTTGGTCAGCCCCGAAATACCTCAATATATAGGAAAGGGTGCCAAAGATATAATGGTCTGCAAGTATGAGGTATTATGTAAACATGATAATCGTTTCATAGATATGCTCACTTCAGCTGAGCTGATGAAAACATATGTTGCAGATCAGCCAATTAAATACTCTGGAGCTGACAAAATCATTGTAACTCCATATTTTGTCAGTCATTCAGCCTTTGACGCATATATGTTCAAAATTGAGTGTAATGGCATTAAGATCCTGCATACTGGTGATTTTCGTAAACATGGTTATCTTGGAAAGAGCTTGTTCAAAATGTTGGGAAAATATGTCGGTCAAGTAGATTTACTTATTACAGAAGGAACTATGCTTGGTCGCAGACAAGAAAAGGTTGTAACCGAGAATGATATCAAAATGAATATAATTGATGTTTTGAAAAATCATAAGTATATCTTTGCCCTTTGCTCCTCAACAGAACTTGATCGTCTTGCGTCTTTTCATGCAGCTTGCAAGGAAATAGGTAGAGTGTTCTTAATAGATCAGTATCAGCAAGACATTCTTGATGTGTTCTCTAATTATGCTGGTAAACAGTCTGGCTTGTTTAAGTTTGACCAAACCTTCAGACTGATCAATTTCAGGACAAAAAACGTAGTCAAAAAGTTGAAGCATGATGGTTTTTTAATGCCATTACGAAGTGGTATGGAATATCTTGTTAAAGGAATGTTGGACGTTTACAATGATGAGGATGCCTGGCTAATATACTCCATGTGGAATGGTTATGCTGAAGAAGGTAAAGTTTACGCCAACGATAAGATACTTAGTATCAGAAATCTCTTTGGTAAACACATTTTTGATGGTTCTAGAGAGGGTTTCCATACCAGTGGACATGCGGATGTAAGTACCCTAGAAGATGTTTGTACTTTTGTCAATCCATCTATCGGGGTTATTCCAATTCACAAGGATGAGAATAGTCAATATGACATGCTTAAGGTCAGGGGATATAAGATCTTTCGGCAATCTGAAATAGTAACAGATAAAATAAGCATAATTTTACAATGAGGATTCTTCAAATCTCAGATACACACAACAAACATAAGCAGCTGACTAACTTGCCAGCTGCGGATATTATTGTGCATTGTGGTGATTTTACGGACATGGGAACAGAGCAAGAAACTCTTGATTTTCTCAATTGGTTCATCAAATTACCTTACGCTCAAAAAATATTTGTGGTTGGGAATCATGACCTGTGTCTTTGGGATGCAGATGTAATAGAGGATCTTCCTAATAATGTGCATTTCCTTCAACATAATGGATGTGAGATATTTGGTGTAAAGTTCTTTGGATTGGGATATAACCATCCAGAGGAGTTGATACCGGATTATGTGGACATTCTTGTTACTCACGAACCTCCTATGATGATTTTAGACGAAAGCAATGGCAAGCATTGGGGTAACAAGCTATTAGGTGAGAGAGTGATAAAGTAAAACCCAAATATCATCTTTTTGGTCATGCTCATGAATCATATGGAACCGAAAAGCGTGGTGGAATAATTTATTCTAATGGGGCATTACTCAATGACTTGTATGAAATGTGCCACAAACCGAAATTATACTGTTATTAGACTTCTCCTTCGGTAGCTAAATTTGTAAAATAGATAGGCTACTTTATTCTTATTTAGTTATAACTATGACTTTTACCAAATTGTTTGCCCACTTCACAAAATATACGCCTGCGCCTTGTGCGACGAGTTTTGCTACACTTTTTTTACTTATTGTTTTATCAATAAGCATACCATTTGCAGCATAGAGCATTATAGTTTCGCCGTTGGCAATACCTTCCATGTTTATCGTGTTATGAACAACGTAAGTCTTAATATTATCTACTGCAGATGTTGTGTTGATTCCTGTTGCATCAGTTCCGTTATAAGGCTTTGGTGCACTTGAACCATATTCTTCAATATCTATTGCAAAAACAGGCCAATTCTTATCTTTGGCAATTTTTACATCGCTTACCAGTGCCAAATTCTTTTCGAGTGCGCCCGTTATTTCTGTTACATAGAGTCCTTGCAAATTTAGTCCTCCATAGTCGTCCCATTCGTCTGAACCATAAGCAATATATACAGGAAGCGCTTTCATAAACTCTGTCATGTTTGTACCTTTAATATTATTGCGTTGCATTTCAATGTGTCGCAAACTTGATTGTGGTGCTAACTTTATCTCAGATATTGCGTTGTTATAACAATTTACTTGTTCTACCTTTGGATTTTTGCTAAGGTCGAGCGTTCCTTCAATAAGATTATCTCGACAGATTAACGAGATGAGTACAGGGTTTTTACTAAGATCGAGTTGTTTTATCTTATTGCCGTAGCAACTAAAATCAGCGAGTGCAGGCATAGAATTGAGGTCTACTTTCTCCAAATCCTTGTTGTTACCACAGTAAAGTGTTGCTAATACTGGCACGTAGTTCGCTTCCAGTTTTTTTAGTTCATTATCGTCGCAGTAGATTTCTCGTAATTGTGGTTGATTGGTAATAAGAATTGAAGATAGTCTATTGCTACTACAATCTATCTTCGTAATTTTTCCGTAAAGCGTTACTTCGGTATCGGTAAGAATCAACTGGTCTTGAGCGTTGTACGATGCACCTTTTATTCTAATTTCTTCACCTTCTTTTGCGCCAACTTTCAATGATAGGACGTCGCCCACAGCCCTATTGGTTTTAAAAACAATTGTATTAGGTTCTGTACTTTCCTCATTGATACCTAAAAAGTTTTCGTTCCACTCTTCGTTTGCTTCGTAACTAGCCTTTGATCCAAAAGGAACATACAGGTAAGCTGTATAGTTTTTAAACATAACGCCAAATGCTCCAGTATCAGCAGCAGGTGCCTTTATAGCAGCAACGTGTAGTTCGCGTAATTTTTTGCAACCATCTATTGCGCCAACCTTCACTTCGGTAATAGTAGCTGGCCAATACATGCGTTCTAATGCCTCGGCATTGCAGCATAAACTAACAGGAATCGTTTTAACTCCTTCGTTAATATAAATATCTTTAAGGTTTACTGCACCTTCAAATATGCCTTGATAGATAGTTGTTGCTGTTGACAATGTTTTGTATAATGGCCTTTTATCTGCCAACGGATAAACAACAAGTGTGGTTTCGTCAGCATTATAAAGTACGCCATCTACCAGTTTAAAGTTGGGATTATTTTCGATTTCTATCTTTGCAAGTTGCTTACAAGCAGCAAATGCAGCTTGACCAATTTTCTCTAACTTATCGTTTAGTACGACTTTCGTAATTTGTGTACCATATAAGGCATTGTCGCCTAATATTTTTTTAACGATTTTGGAGCAACAAATTCTGTAATTGCGGTCATATAGAGTGCATTTCTTCCTATGCTTTCCAGTTCATTTGGAAAGTTAATTTCGGCAAGAGTAGAGCAACTCATAAAGACACTTTCATTCAGTTTTTTTAATAGTTTCTGGCAATATAACCTTTTTTTAATTTAAGGCATTTAAAGAATGCACCATTACCTACCGATGTTATCGTTTTAGGGAATGTAAGTGTCGTTAGCGACGAATGCTTACGCAATACGTAACCAGGAAATGCTGTTGTTTCCTTTCCTTCTGCATCTACGATGGCTGCATCTAAAAGATTTAATACTTCAAGCGCACTTGCCTGTGTAAGTCCGTCAATATCGGACGAGTTAATTTTTCCAGTAACTGTAAGGTTCTTAACCGTCTTTAGGTCCTCGCCAAGTGTTGCTGACAAAGTTCCTGGTTGGGTAACATCTACAGTTTTTGTTGTTTGTGCGTTTAAAGTGCAACTAAACAATACAGATACAAGTAATGTAAATAAATAGGTTTTTCTCATAATTGTGATGTTTTAAAGGTAAATTGCGATGCATACAAAGATATAATAATCGCTAAGAAGTACCAAATTTTAATTACAAAATGTTTATCATTTGACTAAAAAATCTAACATACTAATATTATTTTGAAAGTATATTTAGCAAAGTAGATTATCACAACAGCAGTCGTTTGACCTTCTAACAAATATTAGAACTGTATAAAAACAAAGGACTGACCCTTAAGAAAGAGCCAGTCCTTAATTAGTAGGATTCACATAAAATATATGTTGTATCTATTGAATCCTTTATAGAATACTTATTTTATAATGCACTTACGATTATTAATAATGTATATGCCTGGACGCAAATTGCGAAGGCTTTCAGATTTCTTGCGAACCAAAATGCCATCGAGAGTGTAAACATCGTAAGCAATGGTTTCATTACGATTGATTGTTTCAATATCGTTTGAAACTTCTATGCTTACTGGAGCAGACTCTGAACCATCAAAGTATACAGCTGTAATGCTATAATCGCGGATAACATCTGTATTGTCTACCATATCTGTGAAGCTTGTTTCGGCAGTATTGCCTTTGAATTCTTTATTGCAATAAACATTGTAGCTTGATAGAATATTACCAGTTTCATAGCTTGCATCGTCAATCATAAAGATAGAGGCTTGCTCTTTAGAAGTATTCTGATGAATTGCAAAATAGCGGGTTCCAGCTGGCAACTTAACAGTAACTTCTGTCCACTTAGCAGATTCTTGTACGTGGGTTTCACCAATTTTTACGAAGTTCAAAGTATCAGTATCAACCGATGAAGCCAATACATCGAAGGTCTCACGACCTGTGCTTTGCGACTTAATATTGTTTACCCAGAAGCGAATAGTTTGTTCCTTTCCAGAAAGCAATGGACTAATCAACCAGTTGTCAGCGTTTACATATTCTGTTCCACTCTTATTGAATTGATAAATAGCAACAGCTGCTCGTTTTCCAGAATGAGGTGCCAAACCTTGACCAGCACCAAAGGCATCGCTTGGTTGCCAATTCATAAATGCAAACTTTTCGTCTTGATGTGGATATGTTCCTTTCTCTGAAAGAGCACCTGCATAGCCGTGGTCAGCATCAATAGTTGTCCAGTCTCCAAATGTAGTAGACCATGCATCGTAACTTTCAAAGTCGTCTTCTATAACATTTGTTTCAATGTATGGAGCCTTCCAAGTAAGCTTAACCTTGTTATCTCCTGCTGATCCTGCCTTAACATCGCTTGGACCTGCAAGTTTCGCAGCTATTAATTTAACTGTCGAATTGGTTGTGTTGTTATTGGTTTCAAGGTCGTTTGCCATCTCAACTCTGGCCTCAATATTCATTTCTTGCGACTCGTCTAAAGAAGTTGTCTTTACTGCTACAGGAATCTTTACTTGTTGCATCAACAACAAATCTTCGTCGATTGTAGAAGTATGAACTTCCTTGTTATTAGCTGTTACAATCAGTTTTGAGCCACGGATATTATCAAGACCTACGTTTGTAACTCTAATATCAAGATTGATAGACTGGCCTTTCTTAACGCTTTCTACAGTGTTCATTGAGATAGAAGCATCTTTTTGGAATGGGTCTATAACGTTGATATTATCGAAATAGATAGGAGTTGATTCAAGAGAAGCAGTTGCAGCACCACGGATTCGTACTCGGAAATACTCTTGACTGAGAAGTTCTGATGGTAAATCAAGAATTACATGGTTCCACTTTGCAGCTCCTGCAGGCATAGTAGAGAAGTCAGATGTCCAGAAGTTCATGGTTGAACCATCTTTCTTTACTAACTCTATACCCAAAGAGCCCTTAGCTCCTGGCTGTGCATAATAGTCGAAAAGAAGTTTTGGTGATGTTGCACCTTGCATACTAATCTTACCTGTAACAATAGCAGCTGTTCCTGGTCTTGAAGGACGGAAAGCTATCGCTCCACCATCGTTATCGATTGTTTTGTCGTTTGTAATATCCCAAGATATTTCCTTATTAGGACGCTCGATAGCGAAGAATTGGCCTTCGAGTGTTAGGTCTTTGAAACTATTATGGAATGGAAGAAGGTATGGCGCACCTACAACAATAGCACCTACACCATATAAACTTGAACCCATTGACGTGTTAGCATTAACTGCCCACTGCTTATAATCTTGTGTTCCTTCGTTGTTTTGAAGTCCGTTTACAAGGTATTCGGTGCCTCCTTGAACTGAACCAATCTTCTCTCCGACAGCTCCAGCCTCTGTTACATTATATACATCGTACCTTACTTCCGATGGAATAATAACTCCACCGTTAGCACCCTTCACTGGTTGCCATGTTATTTTCGCTGATGTTGTTTGGTCAACTACACGCACTGATGGTACATCTGGCTTATCAATACCAACGCATACCTTAACAACAGCACGTTCACCAGGTTCTTCTCCGTTAAAAGCAACAACAGAATATTCGCTAACACCCATTGTAGCCTTATCGTCGGTTGCGGTAATAGTTGCGCCAACAGCAGGATTTGCGATGGTTTTAATGATGTAATTACCCTTACGAATCTCAACTTTCGAGATTGAAGACAATGCATCACCACTTGTTGTTTGGTTGGAGTTTTAAATGTAAAGATAGCTTTGAGCGTTCCAGTTTGGTCTGGTGTAGCCTTCAAATTGGTTACAGCTGCAGGTCTTGAAGCTTCTGTTGATTCGATAGAGAGCGAATCCATATAGAGGAAATAGGTCTCTGCATCAGAAATTGCATGGAATCCGAAATGATAATCTCCATCTGTTGTTGGAGAGAAAGTATTGCTATAAGACTGATAAGCAATTGATTTCAAATCGGTAGGTGCAATAAGTTCATTGGTCATATTGGCTGCTTTATTGCCATTACCCCATTTAACTTCAATGCGTTCTGGGTAGTTTGCTAGTCCCGCACGTGCTCGGAAGCTAAGCTTATAGTTCTTTCCTGCCTTAAGATGGATAGGAGGTGTGATGAGCCAGTCGTCTCCTTTGACGCTACTATGCTTATAGAAGAAGCAGTTAGTGCTACCGCTTAGCCACTTCCAAGTAAGTCCATCGAAGTTAGAATCGATGATAGTGTAAAGCTCAGAGTCTGCTTCTGTTAGGAAGTCGTCGAAGTATGGCACTTGGAAAGCAGTTCCGACAGCCTGTCCGTTACTCAATGCGAGTGTACTTTCATGCTTTCATTCTTTGCACGAATAGCATATCTGTACTTCTTCAGAAGGTCTGATGGAATAGTTTCTGTATAGGTTGTTCCTGTAAAATCAGTTGCAACAAGAGCTGTATCGCCGTCTGCAACCTTATAAATATCATACTTCAGCGAACCAAGGAAGCCGTTATGTACGCCCTTAGTAGGCGCATTCCAAGTAATTGTTGCAAGGTTAGCAGCATCAATATTAAGCTTTACGTTCTTCACAGGTAATGGTGTATCGAAACCAATGTAAGCTTCTTTCTTTACCTTCGGACTTGGACCGACAATGTTGCTTACTGTTACTGCAATCTTATTGATACCTTCTGGCAGCGTAACAGTGGTTTCGCACATATCTCCAGCCTGCACTGTTCCCGTCGCAACTTCTTTCTTATTGCTTGTTATATTATATGTAAGAGTTCCGTCCAATGACTTTCCAGCGAATGTTTCGTCAGGTGCGCGGAACTTAATTTTACCTGTTAGCGATGCGCCAACAAACTCGTAAGAGAGGCTTTTCACCTTATCTGGTGCTCCGTCAGCAGCTTTTGGTGCAGGTATTGTAAGTGCCATTACGTTGGTATTACCCATAGGACTAACTTGCGTAACGTGTCCGTCTGCCAAATCAACGGTATACAACATTGACAAGCCTGTAGAGTCTACAGATGCCCAATAGAACTCATCGGTACGCGGATCTATCTCTCCACTCTGGAAATAAGCGTTTCCGTCGTGGCGTGCTACTTGTATTCCTGTAGAGCCTTTGAGCGTTTCCTTACCATTAGAACGGTCGATATGATAGAAGTTACCATCGGTAGCTACACCATAAGCCTCGCCATCGCTCGTTATTCCCATGGCTACATACTGGTGTGCCGATTGCCCTATGGTTGTTCTGGTCATGGTCTGATAGTCTATAACACCAAACTCTCTGCGAGTTAAATCAGAGTTATAGAACTGACCAAACACCTCTCCAGTGCGTGGGTCGTTGGCTGTTTCGGTTGCTACTACACGGTAGTCTCTAATTACTTCTGGCTCGCCTAACATCTCCCATGTACGGGTATCGTAAGCAAAGTGAACCACAAGAAGGATTCCCCAACCTGAGTATGTTGTATCAAGATAGATACCATGCAACTGCTCAGCGTCTTCAACGAGTCCGCTACCTGCATTGAAATACCCCTTATCATAGCCTGCTAAAGGAGTGAACGAGATGGTTTGTGTTGGGTTAAACCAGCAGATTCCCACGAAGTTATTAGACAAAATGTTTGCCCACAGCTCTAAATTAGGCAATACCGAAAGCTGTCCGTTATTGAACTTCGGTGTTACCAACATTCTTCCGTCTACCACTTCGCGCAGCAAAGACGACTTTGACTGAGGAAGCATCATTTGGTTTAACAACGGGAAAGTCTTGACTTCTTTGAACTTTACGTCTTGTTTTTTAACTCCAGGCAGCGACTTCTCGAATTGGAAAGTCGCCTCTGTTTTCGGCAATGTCTGTGCCGATACCGATAAAGCCATTGTGCTTGCAAAGGCTAAAGCGGTAAGAAAGTGCTTTTTTCTTTTCATGTTGTGTTAGGATAAATTATAAATTCAGGATATTTGTAGCGAACTACAATGTTATCATCTGCCAGCTATTACGTTGGCTAAACAGCGAGATGAGTCTCTTTAAGTGTACTGGTTTGTATGTGTAACAACGGGTACAATCCGTGTAAATAGATAGGTTTTTCTCATATAATCTTATATTATGTGATGCTTCAAAGGTTATTTCTGGTGCTTGCAAAGATATAATATTCATTATTAAATACCAAATTAAAATAATAAAAAGTTTATTATTCTTCAAAAAAAATAATATTATCACATAACAATATAGTATTTAAAAATATTTTGTATCTTTGCTTTGACAAACAGAAATTGAGCTTATGAAACCTTATGCAGCCGTTATTGTGTTCCTTACATTGGTCTTGTCGTCGGTATTAACAAGCCTCAACAGCTACAATCGTACAAAGGCTACGATTGTAAACGATATGAATCATGCTTTAGCACTAACGCTTTCCCAACAGCAGGAAGCATGGATAACGCCCGATACTATTATGAACTATCGGCAAAACCTAAAGATTGAGGTGCTCCGCAACGAGTCGTTCGTTACTTATGCACTTGCTAATACGCCAAAAGTAATATGCAGTAAGCCTATGAAATGGATAGGATACAACAACAGAAACGTTGTTCTCCAGTCGTATGCCACCTGTTCTATCCTCACCATCTACGGCCTTTCCAACCAGCGTTCTGCTGCTTTGCTCTTACTTTTATCCCTCGTTTGGCTTGCCAGTTCGGTTTATTGGCTGCGCAAACGTAGGTTAGGCACACTCGTATTAAGTAGTTTAATTTATTCAAACGATAGGCATATGTTCTACAACCTAAAGCAAATGCCTGTTCCTTTCACCCCTATGCAACAGCAACTCATGCAGCTTTTCGTTGCTTCTGCCGACTATCGATTGTCTAAACAAACTATTTGCGATGCACTTTGGCCTAAGAAACCCGATGCAACCGAAACGCTTTACACACTTATTCGACGCATTAAGCCTGTGCTGCAAAAGTATGGCGGATTGAACATCGTTACCGAACGAGGTGGCGATTATCGTTTGGAAAAACAGTAAGAAAAGCACTTCGATTTTGTAAAAATAAAAGCACAAGAAATCAATACAAACACTTTCGTATGGTAAAAGTGCCTGTTTTGCGTTGCAATATAGGCTCTTTTGCCGTGCAAAACAGGCACTTTTACAACGCAAAACAAGGGGTATTACAACACATTGATAACAAGCTTGTTACACATTACAAATGCTTTGAAAAATTATTTACATATTTATCCTATTTCCTTCGTTCATAAAATAGGGCTTTAGCATCGAGTTTTTTTCTTCATCAAAAGGTCGAATCAGACTATGTCGGTTATGTTTCAGCAAGATGTCAGACACTTGTCAGCTTTGTTTTGCCTTACTTTTTGCCGTTCAAACTAACTTTGTCAAATAAACTATAACCGCTCGTTTGTAATGCCATGATTCGACAGCAGAGGAGCGAAACTAAATTTATTCAATGACGATGAAACGTTTTTTTGCTTTATTTTTAATTGCTATGACAGGGCAATATGGTTTATTTGCCTACTCTTTTTCGCTGAATACAGCGGGTTTACAGCACAATCTCACAATGAAAGGGGTTTGCGATACGGTGCAAACGGATAGGAAACAAAAGCCCGTAGAGCTGTCGGAGGTAACAGTAGAGGCTGCAAGAGTGGTGCAAAAGCCTGACGGACAACTTATTTTTCCATCGCAAAAACAGCGCAATAGTTCTACTAACGGATACAGTTTGTTGGCTAAACTCAGTCTACCTCGTATCCGTGTCGATGAGACGATGCACGCTATTACAGCATTAAGCAACAACGGCGATGTGCAAATTCGTATCAATGGCGTGGTGGCAACGAGGGCGGAGCTAACCAATATGGACCCTAAACTGGTGAAAAATATCGAATTTATCGACAATCCTGGCCTCCGTTATGGTCAGAACGTGGGCTATGTGCTGAACATTCGTACCGCAAAAAGCAAGCGAGGTGGGGCAGTTGGCATTGACATAAACAATGCTTTTACAGCTAAAAGTAGCAGTAGCACTGCGTTTCTAAACTCAATCGGGGCAATTCGGAACTTTCGCTTTCTTATTCTTTCAATTATCAAGATTTCAAAGGCAGTAGAACTATGGAGGTGGCTGACTATCTGTTGAACAACAACACTCGCTATCGTATCGAGCGAGCCGACTTATCGAGCCGCAACCGTTCGGTTGGAAATGAGCTTCAACTAAAGTATAGTCTTGCCGATTCGGCACTATCTTACGTATTCCAAGCCAATCTATCAAGCAACTTTAACCATCGTCCTAATGCAGATAAATCCTATCAGACACTTACACCTGAAGGCAATTTCCTCTCGGAAAACCGCAGTTCGGAACGGAGCTTCTCGCCTATTCTTGACCTTTATTACTATCGAAAGTTGGGTAAAAGCAACAATATTACGGCCAATATGGTGGGTACGATTATCGAAACAAAGGCTAATGAATACCTAAAAGAGGTTTCACCTTATATATATAATGTAGATGGTAGAATGCGTTCGCTATACTCTGAACTTATTTACGAGCACCAGTTGCGCCCTTTCACCATATCGGTAGGTATCAATAGTACGTTGAAGTACATACGAAACGAGTACACTGGCGATGTAAAATCGTTGAACCAGATGGACTATTCCACGTTATATATGTTCACGGAAGTAAAGGGAAATTGGCAAAAACTGGGTTATGTGTTCGGTATTGGAGCTACACACGCAGGTTATAAGCAAGCAACCGACGAGTACAACTATTGGCTTTTTCGCCCTAAACTTAGCTTGAACTATTCTGTTACACAAGCTTTTTCAGTACGATATAGCTTCGAAATCTACGAACATATATCTCGTATAGCAATGATTAGTAATACTAAAGTCAGAGAGAACAGCCGCGAATGGCGTGTGGGCAACCCAAATATAGAACCAAACAAGGTTGTTCAGCAAAGCATAAACGTCAATTATGTTAGCCAACGATTCTACAATATGATTGATTTCTTTTGGCGATTTAACACCAATCCCAATATGTCTAAATACGTTCGCAATGCTAACGACCAGTTCTACTATATGCAAGCCAACCAGAAACGCATAGAAATGTTCTGCATTTCAGATGTTTTCAACTTCAAAATCATACCCGATGTGCTCGAAACAACATTGGTCGGAGGACTCTATCGCTTCATTAACGAAGGCGACGACTATAAGCATAGCCTTACAACATTCAACTTTCAAGCCAGCATACAGGCGTACTTAGGACGTTGGACACTTACAGCGTATGCCGATAACGGCTGGAAATTCAACGAGGGAGAAACGGTTGCGCACAACGGAAGTAATGTCTACATTGGCAGTAGCTATCGTTTGGGCAATCTACAACTATCACTTTATCTTCGAAATCCGTTTATGCAACACCATAAAGACTTACATTCGCACATATTAAATCGCTATGTAACGAAGAATATAGTACTGCGTAACCATGAGATAGGTAATCTTTTAACCTTCAATCTGTCGTGGAATTTAGAGTTTGGACATAGGAAACAGAACGATAAACAACGCAATCAACACAAGGATACCGACACAGGAATAATGTAAACAAATAGAAAATGCAGCGTTAAACATGCAGCTTTTCTTTACAATATCTATACTCGTTTTATGTAATTGTTGCGCTATTCTTCTGTTTTATTGTTCTGTTTTCACTTAAAAAAGGTGGATGTAAAATAATAATAACTTTAAAATAATTTCCTTATATGACTTAAAATTATTATTTTTGCATAGATTATAAGGTATTTGGACATTTGTGTCCGCTAAAGAAACAATAACTATGCAGGCAAAATATCACTACGCAGTACTCATACATGAGCAAGCAAAGAAATATGGCACAAAGCCCGTCATAACGTTTAGAAACTTTGGGAGCCTCGAGTGGAAGTCGGTTTCATGGAACCAATTCTCCATGCGCGTAAAGCAAGTATCAAACGCTTTGCTCAACTTCGGACTGAAACCGCAGGAAAATATCGCAGTGTTTGCGCAGAACTGCATACAGTATCTGTATACCGACTTCGGTGCATACGGTGTTCGTGTTACCACTATTCCATTCTACGCATCAAGTTCTGAACAGCAAATACAGTTCATGATACAAGATGCTGGAATACGTTTCATCTTCGTTGGAGAGCAGGAACAGTACGATAAAGCGCATCGAATATTCGCTCTTTGCCCAACATTAGAACGCATTATCGTCTTCGATCCAAGTGTACGCATAAGCTCTCACGACTCGCATGCTATCTTCTTTGAAGACTTTTTAAAGCTTGGCGAGGGACTTCCACGCCAGTCTGAGGTGGAACAACGATGGGCGGAAGCTAACGATAACGACATTTGCAACATTCTCTACACCAGTGGAACAACTGGCGATAGTAAGGGTGTTATACTCACACATGGTATGTACAATGCAGCGATGGACGCTAATAGCAAGTGCGTACCAGTTTCTGAGAAAGACAGAGCAATAGATTTTCTTCCGTTCGCACACGTCTTTGAACGCGCTTACTCCTATTTAGTATTAGGTAACGGAGGCGAGTTGATTGTAAATACGTACCCTAAAGAGATTCAAGAAAGCATGCGAGAGACCAACCCAACATGCATGGCTTCAGTGCCACGCTTCTGGGAAAAGGTTTATATTGCAGTGAAAGAGAAAATCGAAAAGTCGAGTGCTGTGCAGCGAAAGGTATTCGAACATGCTCTAGAAGTAGGCCGCAAGCACAACGTAGTGTATCTTGGACGTGGTAAACGTCCGCCTTTGAACTTGCAATTAGAGTACAAACTGCTCAATAAAACGGTTCTTAGCCTCGTTCGTAAGCAGTTAGGACTGAAGAACCCTAACTATTTCCCAACGGCAGGTGCATACATTTCGCCTGAAGTAGAGACCTTTGTACACAGCATTGGACTGGATATCCTAACAGGATACGGCCTCACCGAGAGCCTTGCTACGGTTAGTTGCGACAACAGAGGCAGGCCTTACACAGTGGGTTCGGTAGGTATTCCTATAGAAGGACTACAGATAAAGATAGGAGAAAACGACGAAATTCTACTCAAAGGTCCAACTATTACGCCAGGATATTACCGCCGCGACCACATCAACGAGACTGCTTTTACTAAAGATGGCTTCTTCCGTACAGGCGATGCAGGCTACTTTAAAGATGGTGAACTATATCTGAAGGAACGCATTAAAGACCTTTCAAGACATCAAACGGCAAGTATATTGCCCCACAAATGATAGAAGGCATGCTCTTAGTAGACAAATTCGTCGACCAAGTAGCTATTATTGCTGACCAACGCAAGTATGTTTCTGCACTCATCGTGCCCGAATTCAGAATCTTGGAGGACTGGGCGAAGGAGTATAACATAGCTTATGAAGACAGAGAAGCGCTTTGCAAGAATCCTCAAATAAACAAAATGATGAAGGAACGCATAGGGACTTTGTTACAGTTACTTGCTCCGTACGAACAGATTAAACGCTTTACACTGCTGCCACATCACTTCTCTGCAGAGAGTGGGGAGCTTACAAGCACATTGAAACTACGCCGTCCGATAATCTATAAGAACTACAAGGATATTATAGAACAGATGTACGAGGAATAAAGAAAACACTATCTAAAGACAAGAAAAGGAAGTGATTACAGCTGAACAACTAAAGGATGTGGTGGCTCGCGTAGAGGCTTTGCACCATTATCTGGGTATAGATAAGAAGAAAATAGAGTTCGAAGAGGAGCAACTTCGCACACAAGCACCCGACTTCTGGGAAGATGCTGACCGTGCAAGGGAGCAGATGAAGAAGGTAAAAGGTATTGAAAAGTGGCTCAAAGGCTACAATAGTGTACATTCGCAAGCCGAAGAACTGCAGCTCGCATTCGACTTTTACAAGGACGAACTCGTTACAGAAGAAGAGGTAGACAGCGCTTATGCGAAAGTAATTGCAGACATTGAGGACCTGGAACTTATGAATATGCTCCGCCAAGAGGAGGATCCTATGGAGTGTGTCATGAAGATTAACTCTGGCGCGGGGGGCACAGAGAGTCAAGATTGGGCCTCTATGCTGATGCGAATGTATATGCGTTACGGCGAAGCGCACGGCCATCACGTTACGATTTCGGATATTCAAGACGGCGACGAAGCCGGTATCAAGAGCGTAACCATGAAGTTTGAAGGCGGAGAATACGCCTATGGCTTCCTGAAAAGCGAGAACGGGGTGCATCGTTTGGTGCGTGTTAGCCCTTTCAATGCACAGGGTAAGCGCATGACAAGCTTTGCCAGCGTGTTTGTTTCACCCCTTATTGACGACTCTATCGAGGTATATGTTGACCCAGCACGTGTGAGTTGGGACACTTTCCGTTCGGGAGGCGCAGGAGGACAGAACGTGAACAAGGTGGAATCGGGCGTACGTTTGCGTTATCAATACGAGGATCCTGACACTGGAGAGCAGGAAGAAATCCTCATAGAAAATACCGAAACGCGCGATCAACCTAAGAATAGAGCAAAGGCAATGCAGCTTTTGAAGTCGCAATTGTACGACCGTGCCATGAAGAAACGAATGGAGGCACAAGCTAAGGTTGAGGCTTCGAAGAAGAAAATAGAATGGGGAAGCCAGATAAGAAGTTATGTTTTCGATGACAGACGTGTAAAAGACCATCGCACAAACTACCAGACTTCTGATGTAGATGGCGTGATGGACGGCAACATAGATGGCTTTATAAAAGCCTATTTGATGGAGTTCCCAACAGAAGAAGAATAGAAAAGGTGGACCTAATAACCTTTTTTCACCTTATTATATATACTAACCAGCGAGGAGTTGCAATGGCTTCTCACATAAAATAATATCATTATGAGCAACAAAAGTAAAAGTCAGAAGAAAGCACGCGAGGTGCGCCAAGAGAAACAAGCAAAGACTGTTATCAAGTGGATTGTTATATGCCTCATGATATTAGCTCTTATTTTAATGTCTTGGGCAATGTATATCTAATTACAAATGAGCAGCGGATTAGAAATAGAACGCAAGTTTCTCGTTCATAAGAATATCGATTGGAAAAGCAGAGCGTATAGCGTTAGCCACGTTCAGCAAGGCTATTTTGCGGCTATTAACACTGTGCGTGTACGTATTCGCGACGACAAAGGCTACCTAACCATTAAGGGAAAATCGAACGATGGAGGTCTTTCTCGCTATGAATTTGAGAAGGAAATAACGCTCGAAGAGGCTGAACAACTTCTTCGTCTGTGCGAAAAAGGCATCATAGACAAGCACCGTTATCTTATAAAAAGTGGCAATCACGTTTTCGAAGTAGACGAATTCCATGGTGCAAACGAAGGTCTTGTAATGGCAGAAGTAGAGTTAAGCAGTCCAACAGAGATATTTGAGAAACCCGATTTCATAGGAATAGAAGTTACAGGAGACCCTCGCTTCTACAATCGGCAGATGCGTCACAATCCGTTTAGCGTTTGGAAAGATACCTTACCAGCAGAGTTCCGATAACCAAAGCGAGGCTACAGCCCACCATATCAGCAACGAAGTCGAGCCATTCGCCACTCCTATTCCCGTTGGTACAATAGGCTTGAAGCAGTTCTATGGCCCCTCCCAGCAGCGTAGGTAGCAGCCAAACGCCTAAGAACATACCCTTTCGTGTTACGTGCTTGTAGTTATGGAAGTATTCGTGCGCCACTGTCAGTCCCAGAACAGCATATAAACCTATGTGTGTCCACTTGTCGATGAGTGTGATACCGCTGAGTGGCGTTTCTGGAATAGGCACTAACGAAACGATTAGAATAACTATCGTCATGCCAACAGACATTGGAAACTTGCGTAATACGTGAAGAATTTTATTCATAAACCTATTCTATTTTAGTGCAAAAATAACAATATTTTTGTACTTCCACAGTCTTTTGACTGAATAATCTGAAAACAAACACATTCCACACTATGGATTTTCGTGAATTATTTTATCTGCAAATCTGACAGAAAGGTACTTGCTTTTCTGTTATGCCTTGCCCTTGCTGTACTTGGAGCCATGTTCTTACTGGGTAACAAACACGGGCACACACCACTAAATGCCGCAGATAGCTCTGCATTTGCCGCCCAACAAGGGCTGAATAGAGGCAAAAATACAGGCAATCGAAGCCATTATGAACTGGAAAATGGTAAGAATATTGAGTTATTTCCCTTTGATCCAAATACAGCTGATAGCTTACAACTTAGTCGTTTAGGCCTTGCGCCTTACCAAATACGCAACATTTACAAATACAGAGCGAAGGGTGGCGTGTTCCGTTCGCCTCAAGCGTTTGCCAAAGTCTATGGTCTGACACGTAAACAGTATCGCGATTTAGAACCTTACATCACAATTGGCGACGACTATCAACCTGCTTTCACCATGGAAAACATACGAGGTTACGAACGTGAAAGGGCTGAAGAACAACGCAAACTGCATGAAGCGTACGAGGCTTACAAGCAGAACGATGCGTACAAACCATACAAGAAGTATGACAGGGATACGATTCGCTATCCTATTAAAATAAAGGTGGGCGAACATATCAACCTCACTCATGCCGATACAACGATGCTAAAGAAGGTTCCAGGCATTGGTTCTGGGTGGGCAAAGACTATTGTCGCCTATGGCGAACGGCTTGGCGGTTATGTCGAAGTGGGACAGCTGAAGGAGATAGATGATTTCCTGCAGAGTCGCTCCCCTTCTTTGAAGTGCGCAATGCGCAACCCAAGCGCCTTAATCTAAACACACTTACGGTGTCACAGTTGCGCCGCCACCCTTACATCAACTTTTATATGGCACGTCAAATAGCTGAATACAGACGACTAAAGGGCAAATTAAGCAGTCTTTCGCAACTCCGATTGCTCAAGGATTTCCCTCCCGACGTAATCGAACGCCTACAACCTTACGTCTGCTTTTAGGTGTTTTGCTGAAAGCAAAATATTCGAATTTATAGACCGGAAATAGTCTTTAGTTTGCAAATCGCTCTATGTTAAAAAGTGATAACAAATACCATCGTTCAACGAGGACGTTGTGTTAAAAAATAAAAACAGATTATTTGACATTGTAAAAGCGCCTGTTTTGCATTGCAAAACAGGCGCTTTTGTCGTGCAAAATAGGCGCTTTTACAACGCAAAACAATGGGTATTGCAACACGTTGATAAAGAGATGGTTACACAATAGATTCGTTTGTGAAAAATATTTAAAACTATTTAAAACTATCTTGTGTTATCGTTCGTCTTTTTAAACCAAATCTTCGTAGGCTTGATTCATCTCGTTCATCAGCACTTCGAAGTTGTCAGAGTTCAGTGCTACACGGCGAAAGATAAGTTCTAAGTTGTCGCCTTCGAGCGAAACGGGTTCTTCGTGTAGCAGTGCCATTGTGCCTTGCAGCATCAGGCGGAAAACGGTAGCCTGGTGTAAGGTTGCCATTTCTGGGTTTGCTGCTTTCAGTACCATGCTATATGCCATCATCTGTGTACGCACCATAGAACGGATAGCAAGGGCAACATCAACCGATTCGACCTCTTTTGTACCACGTTCGTAGTTCTCGAAGAACTCAGTTATGGTCTGTAGCCGTCCTGTAAGCAGGATAGCAATCTGTTGTTGATACTCTTTAATGGCGGCATCGTACACTTCTTTCGAACCACAAGCATAGCGAAGAAGAATCTTTGGCGATGTTTCGTTACTAAATTTTCTTCGTTTCATGTCTTCAGCAACAGCCTCTCCGTCTGCATAATTCAGACGAATGAGAATTGGAAACATCACTGAAACGTAACAAGCCGACAACTTTTCGTAGTTGTCGGCTATTATTTTCTTGTACTCCAAGGGGGTTATCTCTTTCTTTCCAGGCTGTGTGGCATCTACATTACCACTTATAAAGGCTTGAAAAAATCCCCTTGTCATTGCTGCTACCACCTTGGAGCGGCTAACAGTTGTTATGCGCATATATCTAATTTCTTATCTATGTCCTCCGAAAGAACCATTGTTCTGTGCAGGGCGTTCTACTGTTTGAGCGGGTTGTATGGTAGAACGTGGAATGCTGTTACCAAACGAACTTCCGTTGCCTCCGTTATTATTGAAGCCGCTATTCGACGGTGGTGTACTTGGACGATGGTTATCTGACCCGAACGAGAAGGTACGTTCAGCATTGTGTTCCCTATTGCTGTTATTGCCGAAGCCAGAGTTTTGCGTCGTATTTCCTTGTCGTGAGCCACCGAAACTGCTGTTATTGTCGCGTCGCTGTGGTGTTCTTTGTGGCTGTAGCTCGTACGGACGGCCTTGTATAGTGGCGTTTCCGAAGCTTGCTCTGTCGTTTCTATCGTTGTTGCGACGTTGGTTTCCAAACGATGGTTGGCTATCGTTGTTTCTGGGTTGTGGTGTTTGCACAACACGCGAATTGCTGTTATTGTAGCTACCAAAGTTGCCATTGTCGCGGTATATTACCACTGGCTGACCCGTACGCTTGCCAAATCGGCCTGCATAATAGCTTTCGCTGAGCAGATTTCGGCCGCCTCTATAAGTGTCATAGTAAACCGGACGTTGGCGATAATAGTAGCGCGGGTTGTCGTATCGGTTGTAAATACTGAACGCATACGTATTGTCGTACCAGTAAACAGGGCGATAGAAGTAGTCCATATTTACGAAGTAGTTGTACTGAGTAGCGTTCAACACATAGAATATATCACTGTTTCGACGTGCCCAATAGTCGCCATAGATAGAGTTTTCACCACGCATATTGAGCAGATAATCAAGGTTTATCTCGTAGATAGCCTCATATTGAGCATCGTTAAGCCCCAATTCGTAAGCCATTTTGTCGGACAAGAACAACGCCTCTCGACGTGCTTCTTCGTATCGCATACTTGAATAGGAATAGTCTCTGTCGTATCTTGAGCCGTAACCAGCATTGTAAACAGAACCTCCTGAGGAATAAACTGCACCTGAAGAACCGCCATCTATCGCAAGCAAAGTGTCACACGAAGTGAGAGACAGCATCGCTGCAACAGCACCCAAAAATAATATATATTGACGTTTCATGACTTTATAGTTTTAAAATTATTGTACTTTTGTTCAAGTTTATGATGCAAAAGTAGCGGTAATTTCCCACACAGCCAAAGGTGTATGCCTATTATTGAATGGAAAATCCCTATACTTTCAAACTATGAAAAGAATGGTACTGATGAGCTATATCATCTTTTATAGGTATGATATAATTACAAATGATATTGACGAAGTGCTGATTCTATTATACTTTTATTTATGTAATCCGAACATAAACTACTATTTTTTTAACATATAATCATTATAATAACAACAAATTAAACGCATTTTACTACAAACTAACACTATACACTAACCAATTGCAATAAAGATGAAATAATAATGCATAGCAATACATTTACTAATTATTAAGTATTGCTAATTGCCTGATAAATAAATACCTTTGCACTCTGATTTTATAATTAAATATAAACCTAACAAATAGATTTGTAATACATGAAAAGAAATCTTACTTTATTTCTTAGCTTACTTTGTGCCGTAATAGCAATGGCGCAGAGTACAGACGCTATGCTCTTCGGCGACGTTAAGTCCAAAGAAACAGGCGCACACCTTCCCTATGCCACCATCACAGTGAAGGGAACGACTTTAAAAACCAAGTGTGATGCTTCGGGACACTTTAAGATGTCAGACCTGCCATTGGGCAAACAAATAGTCGTTGCAAACCTTGATGGCTACCAAGAACAGGAACTTGAGGTTGAAATGATTGGTGGTAAAGGTACTGGCGCATACTTTAAGCTCGACAAAGATGCCTTGGAACTCAGCCAAGTTGTGGTAACTGGTACGCGCACAGAGCACTTTGTTAAGAACGTTCCAATACGTACTGAGGTGCTAACATCGCAGGCGCTCAAGCGTAAACGCTCTTAATATCTACGATGCATTGGAAGGTATGCCTGGTATTCGTGTAGAACAACAGTGCCAATTCTGTAACTTCTCAATGGTTCGTATGCAAGGTCTTGGCGCAGAACATACTCAAGTGCTCCTCGATGGCGAGCCTGTTTATTCAGGATTGGCTGGAGTTTATGGCTTGCAACAGATGGGAACAAACGATATTGACCGCCTTGAAGTAGTGAAAGGTGCTGGTTCTGCTCTCTATGGAAGTAGCGCAGTAGCTGGTGCTATCAACATTATTTCAAAGGAACCTACCCTCGAACCTTCAGTAACAGCAGACATACAATATGGCAACTTCGGCCATAAGAGCTACAAGGGTGCTGGTTCTATGCGCTATAAGAATATCGGTTTACTGGTAACAGCGCAACGTACAGAAGAAGATGCAGTAGATGCTACACAGGACGGACTTACTCGTGACGAGGTGAAACATAAAGACCAAATCTCTGATCGTGTTTATAGTTTGATGAATAACGTAGGTGCAAGCATTTATATATATAGCCCTTTCACTCATAACGATAAGCTTGTGCTACGCACAAAGGCCATGAACGAACTGCGATATGGCGGAAATATGAAGGATAATCTATTCCTTAACCCTTTCTCTGAAGGCACAGAGAATATCCGTACCAACCGTATTACAACCGACTTGGCTTACACTTTGCCTCTCGGATCGCGCTCAGAGCTTAACTTAGCAATGGCTTACGTTCACCATAAGCGTAACGCTACGAACGATACATTCCTATCTAACTACAAAGAAGCAACCACCGATGCAACGCATCCAGAAGGTGTTAGCCCTGATGTTGAGCTGATGCGCCCTTACATTGCTAAGGAAAATACATTCACTCCTTCGCTTACGCTGACCTCAATCTTTGGTAAACACACTGTACTTGCGGGCGTTCAAGGTTACTTTACACGCTTACACGAAACTGGTCTCTACATTATTTCAGCAGACGACGAACGCGGTAACCCTTACTTTGGTATTCCTTATACATCTATTGGTAAGAAACATGCAAACGAGTTTGGCTTCTTTATTCAAGACGAATGGAATGTAACACCTAGCTTACCGTAGTTCCTGGCTTGCGTATTGATAACCACTCTTCTGGCGAAGAGTATACAACAAGTCAGAAAGTTTCTGATTCTGCATTCCCATTGACTCACTTCAACAAGACTTCATTCAACCCTCGTCTTGCTATTAAGTACGCTGTTAGCCCTTCATTTGTACTCCGTGCTAATGTTGGTACTGGCTTCCGTGCTCCTTACGGATTCTCTGAAGACTTGCACCTATGCTCTGGTTCGCCACGTGTATGGAAGTCATCAGACCTCAAAGGTGAGCGTTCTATCAGCTATAACTTCTCTGCTGACTACTATACAAAGAATGTTCAGTTGAGCGCAAACATCTTCCGTACCGACTTAAAGGATAAGATTCAGTTTGCTCCAGCAAGCGAAGACGTGAAGAAATTTGGCTATACATACCAGTGGGAGAACGTTGACGACGCATATGTGCAAGGCATTGAGCTTGGAATAAAGTGGAATCCGCTTAGCAATTTCAAGACTGGACTGAACTGGACAATCAATCAAGGCAAGTTCAAACATGAGCGTTCAGAATGGTCTGACCCTCTATCTGACGAGTGTAAGGAAGCTCCTCAACGCTTAGCGTACGCTAAAGACAGTAAGTTTATATCTCGTTTCCCAGCTATGACAGGGGATTTAATCCTCGAATACACTCCTGGCACTTGGTCGTTCTCAGTTACAGGCTCGCTCCAAGGTACGATGTACATCGACTATAACTCTGAAGATGCTCCTGAAACATCTAAGATTAAGAAGACAACTCCTTTCACTTTGTGGAACGTCCGCGTAGCTAAACGCATCGGCGCATTCAATATTTATGGTGGTGGAAAGAATGTCTTCAGCTATCTTCAAGACGAGAAGCATGGCGACGATGCAGCATTTATGTATGCTCCTGTATATGGCGCTACATGGTATGCAGGCGTTAGCATCACCCTCTAATGGGCTTTCAAGTCTGACAATATACAGATTTACAGTCCATCGTATAAGTAGTACAACCACAGTATAGCTGTGTTATACTTCGAGTACAGCGATGTTTTTGTGTTAGTACCATGGCTTGGTAGCATTACTACCACAGCATGGTAGCATTACTACCAAGCTGTGGTACTATCACGATAACATCAGTTTGAGAAAGCTAAATTGACCAACTAAGAAATCTATATCAGCATTTAAAGAAAGCTGAATAGGTAGTTTAATGATACGTTCTCGTTGAGAACACAACAAAAAAGGTTCGCACACAAATTGTATGCGAACCTTTTTTATATCTTAAAGCTGATGTTGTTAGCAGCTACTTTATGTGTCATGATGTCTAAGACCATAATATCCATTTCGTTCATGGCTTCCTTTCCTAAGCTGGTAAGGTTACGAATAGACTTATCAATGTCCTTATCGATGATACCTTCAGCCTCTGTTACATGGTGATTTTCCATTGACAACATAGCAGAAAGCACAGCAGTAGAAACGCCAGATGAAACTTTCAGAGCGCAACTTGGCTTCGCTCCGTCGCAAACCATACCTGTAAGGTTAGCTATCATATTCTTTATAGAATAACAAATGTTGTTGTAGTCGCCACCCATCAAGTAGGTTATACCACAGCTTGAACCTGTGCATGCAACGATACAACCGCATAATGCTGATAAAGTCCCAAGGTTTTGCTTAATGTAAATGGCTGTAAGGTGGCTTAATGTAAGTGCGCGAACAAGCTCATCAGGTGTGTTTTCGTTCTCTTTAGCGAATACTACGACTGGGTTTGTCGCACAAATGCCTTGGTTTCCAGAGCCACTGTTACTCATAACAGGCACCATTGCTCCGCCCATACGGGCATCACAGGCTGACGCAGTCTTAGAAAGAATGTGCGAATAGATGCTATTTCCGAACAAACCGCGGCTCAATGGGCGGTCCATACTCTTACCAACGCAGTGTCCATAGTTTCCTTTCAAAGCCTCTTCAGCCGCATTCATGTTGTAACGCTTAGCTTCTAAGATGAAATCTATCTCGTTTATAGGTGTCGTTGTAGCGAAATCCCACACCATTTTTAGGTTTAACTGAATGTCATCGTTATTGGTTGGCGCACCATCTTCAGTAGATGACTGTGCATCAAGCACTATTTCTCCATCTACTTCTTCGTAAACAAAGTTCGTATGCGTCTTAGATATAATGGCAGTAGCCTTCTTTCCACCTGCTTCACATATCATTTCGATGTACAATTTCTCGGTAATTCCCTCCTTTAGCTTTATGTCTATGCGGTTTTCTGCTACATATTGCTTTCCCTCTTCCAAGGTTTCGGGCGTCAAATCCTTAATTACTTCAAGCTGATATTCCGATTTTCCGATGAGCGCACCCAAAGAAATAGCAATTGGTAAGCCTATCATTCCTGTGCCAGGAATACCCACTCCCATTGCATTCTTTAAGATATTTGCAGATAAGAAAGCCTTTATTTTCTCTGGTTTCTGTCCCAATAATTCTGTAGCACGTGCGGTACAGAGCGATACCGCCATTGGTTCGGTACAGCCAACAGCAGGAACAACCTGCCGATTTATCAAATCAATGATTTGTTCGCGTATGTTTTTCTCAAGCATTTCTATTTAAATTTAGTTGTTTGGATGCAAATGTACGTAATTTTTAGCAAACCAAAATGAAAAACAAAAGAAAAATTATTGACCCAAAAAACTTTATCTTATATTTTGGGATTGTCGAACATTATCGTACCTTTGCAGGCAGATAGACTTTCGGATAGTCCGAAAAGGGGGTGCCACTCCATTGAGTGAGCTGAGATTATACCCGTATAACCTGATGCAGGTAATGCTGCCGTAGGAAGTGCGAATATACAAACATTTGCGTTTATCTGTCCTTAATTAGTGTATCCCCCTATACTTTGGTTGTTCCGGAAAGTACCATTTGTTACTTTGATAGCTTATGATGCACTATGTAAAAACTCTCACAATAGCAGGCTCCGATAGCGGAGGAGGGGCAGGAATACAGGCAGATATTAAAACAATGTCGGCTTTAGGGTGTTACGCTTCTTCGGTTATTACGGCTGTTACTGCACAAAATACGAAGCAAGTGTTCTGCGTTCAGAACATTGAAGCTGCGGTTGTAGAGGCTCAATTGCATGCCGTTCTCACCGATTTGCGCCCCGATGCTATTAAAATAGGTATGGTGGGATGTACCGAAAATATCAAAACTATCGCACAAGTATTGGCTGAATATAGTGATATTCCGCTCGTTATAGACCCCGTAATGATTTCCACTTCAGGCCATAAACTTATGGAAAAGGAAGCCATAGACACCTTCTGCCAACAGCTTTTACCTATGGCAACTCTACTAACACCCAACATTCCCGAAGCAGAAGTTTTAGCTCGATGCGCAATTGAAACGATATTTGATATTGATTGTGCGGCTATACGAATCTTAGAACTAGGGTGTAAGGCGCTAATAATAAAAGGTGGACACATCAAAGGCGGTACAAAGGCAGACCGACTCTATTTTACCGACAACAACAAACCACTAATCTTTGAAACCGAAACTATTGATTCGCTTAACACACACGGTACTGGTTGTACGCTCTCATCGGCAATTACGGCTTTCTTAGCTCGTGGTTTAAGGGTCGAAGAAGCTGTTGCTATGGCTAAAAACTATGTATCGCAAGCCATAAAAGAGGGATCAAACGTGCGCATTGGCAGTGGACATGGAGCGGTAAATCATTTTTTTTGTCCTGAAAAACTAATAAAACGATGAACAACATACAGTTTATAACACACGAGAATAAACGATTTGGTTATATCGAAGGTGCTGAAATGGCACTCCGTGGTGGCTGCAAATGGGTGCAGTTGCGTATGAAAGACGCTACAGACGAAGAGTTTTTATGCGTTGGAAGAAAGGTTGTTACACTCTGTCGTAGCTATAATGCAACCTTTTTGCTTGACGATCGTGTGCATTTAGTGGACGAACTCGGTGCTGACGGCGTACATTTGGGTAAGAACGATATGCCTATTAGCGAAGCACGTAGTCTTCTTGGCGAAGAAAAAGTAATTGGAGGCACTGCTAATACCTTTGCTGATGTGCAGTATTTAGCCAAACAAGGAGTAGATTACATAGGCTGTGGCCCCTTCAGATACACTTCAACGAAACGCAATCTTGCACCTGTGCTTGGCTTGGAAGGTTTTCAAAACATTCTAAAACAAATGAAGCAAGCAGATATTTGCCTACCACTCGTTGCAATTGGCGGTATCGTTAGCACAGATATAGTAGCACTTCAAGCTATAGGCGTAAGCGGAATAGCCGTCAGCGGAGCCGTTCTTGGAGCAGAAGAACCTATAAAAGAAATGAAAAAACTAATAGAAAAACAAGATTATGAAGAACGAAAACATTAAGATTTCTTATCCTAATTCGGAGAAAATCTATAAGTATGGCACGCTCTACCCAGAATTAAAAGTGGGTATGCGCCGCATTCTTCTTACACCAACCGTTAAGAACGAGGGTGGTAAACGTATTGAACAACCCAACGACCCAGTAGTAGTTTACGACACAAGTGGTCCATACAGCGACCCGAACATAGAGATTGACCTTAACAAAGGTTTGCCTAAACTGCGCCAACCATGGATAAAAAAGCGTAAAGGAACGCAGATGTACTATGCCAAGAAAGGCATCATTACAGAAGAAATGGAGTATGTTGCCATTCGCGAAATATGGATTGCGAGGCTTTAGGCATAAAAACACATATTACACCAGAGTTCGTTCGTGACGAAGTAGCAGCAGGACGAGCTGTCATTCCAGCCAATATCAATCACCCAGAAAGCGAACCTATGATTATTGGAACGAACTTTTGCGTGAAAATAAATACCAATATCGGCAACTCTCACGAGAATTCTAGCATTGACGAAGAGGTTGAAAAGGCGGTATGGAGCTGCAAATGGGGTGGCGATACCCTAATGGATTTATCAACAGGAACGAACATTCACGAAACAAGAGAGTGGATTTTGCGCAACTGTCCCGTTCCTGTTGGCACCGTTCCAATGTATCAAGCATTTGAAAAGGTGGACGGAAAGCCTGAAAAACTAACGTGGGAGATATTCCGTGATACGCTTATTGAACAGTGTGAGCAAGGCGTTGACTACTTCACAATACACTGTGGCATTCGCTTAAAGAATGTTCAGCTTGCCAACGGCCGCCTTACTGGCATGGTAAGTCGCGGCGGTAGCATCATCTCTAAGTGGTGTCAGGTTCACAACGAGGAGAGTTTTCTGTACAGCCACTTCGATGATATCTGCGATATCTGTGCCAAATACGATGTCGCAATATCGCTTGGAGATGGTCTTCGTCCTGGTTCCACCTACGATGCGAACGATGCAGCACAGTTTGCCGAACTAGATACAATGGGCGAATTGGTAGAACGTGCATGGGCGAAAGACGTTCAAGCGTTCATAGAAGGTCCTGGTCATGTACCAATGCACAAGATTAGAGAAAACATGGATAGGCAAATTGAGAAGTGCCATGGTGCTCCTTTCTACACATTAGGACCTCTTGTTACCGATATTGCGCCTGCTTACGACCATATTACGAGTGCTATTGGTGCAGCAATGATAAGCTGGTACGGCACGGCAATGATTTGTTATGTTACACCAAAAGAGCATTTATCGCTGCCGAACAAGGATGATGTGCGCACAGGAGTGATTACTTACAAGATTGCTGCCCACGCTGCCGACTTGGCAAAAGGTCACCCTGGTGCAGCTATAAGGGACAATGCACTCAGCAAAGCCCGCTATGATTTCCGTTGGAAAGACCAGTTTAACCTTGCACTCGACCCTGAAAAGGCTCTCGAATATTGGAAAACGTCGAACAAGGTAGGGGGAAAATACTGCACAATGTGTGGCCCTAACTTCTGCGCAATGCGCATTAGTCAGACATTAGAAAGCGATGAATGTAACGAATAAACAAAATAAAAATCACTTAAAACAATAATATTATGATTGAGAAAAAAGTATCAAAAGGAATTATCAGCACCTATTTTGCTAAGATGGAAAAGTGCCTCGAACTCGATGTAGCCATTGTTGGTGGAGGTCCTTCAGGCATTGCAGCAGCCTACTATATGGCAAAGCAGGTCTGAAAGTGGCACTCTTCGACCGCAAACTATCGCCAGGCGGCGGTATGTGGGGCGGTGCTATGATGTTCAACCAGCTGGTTATACAGCAAGAAGCCTTACATATCATTAAAGATTTCGATATCAATTACGAGCCTTACGAAGATGGTTTGTACACTGCGGACTCTGTTGAAAGCACCTCTGCCCTACTCTATAAGGCGACACATGCAGGTGCAACAATCTTTAATTGTTACTCTGTTGAAGACGTTGTTTTTAAGAATAACATGGTAAGCGGAGTTGTTGTGAACTGGACACCCGTGCTTCGCGAAGGCTTACATGTAGACCCTTTGAACATCATGACTAAGTTTGTGATTGACGGAACAGGCCATGACAGCGAGATGTGTCAAGTGGTTGCACGCAAAAACGGCATTAAACTCAACACGGCAACGGGCGATGTGATTGGCGAACGCTCGTTAGACGTGGCTGAAGGCGAACGCCAAGTGGTGGAAGGAACAAAGGAAATATATCCTGGTTTGTATGTTTGCGGTATGGCATCGTCGGCAGTTGGTGGTACACCTCGCATGGGACCAATCTTTGGCGGCATGCTTCTTTCTGGGAAAAAGGTGGCTGACGCTATCATCGAACGTTTGAAACAATAATATCAATGGGTGGCAATGGTTGCACAATAGCAACGATTGCCACCTATTATTATATATAGACGAAAGTAAAAGAGATGCATTTTATCGTAATCACCGAGCCACAATTTACCGACAACGAGGCAACTACCATTGTGCAACTGCTACGTTGGGGTGTAGACCTTGTGCACCTTCGGAAACCCGAAAGCAGTGCCGACGAGTTGCGAAAGCTCGTCGAAGCCATTCCCACAGCCTATCATAACCGCCTTGTACTGCACGACCACTTCGATTTAGCTGCCCATTTCACACCGCACGGACTACATTTGAACCGCAGAAACAGCGTATTGCCACCAAACCATAAGGGCACCATTTCGCAGTCGTGTCACTCATTAGACGAAGTAAAAGTCTACAAAACAAATTGCGACTACGTTTTTCTCAGTCCTATTTTCAATAGTATTTCAAAACAAGGGTATGCTTCATCTTTTACCTCCGACACCCTTTCCGAAGCAAAAAAACATGGTATTATCGACCAAAAAGTAGTAGCCTTAGGTGGTATTACAGCATCCAACATCGATAAAATAAGGTACTATGGATTTGGTGGGGTTGCACTTTTGGGCGATATTTGGAACCGAACAACAGACCAAAACTTCGAAGACTACGTTCGAAAACTTGCCGAATGCTGCCATAAATAAGCACTAAAATTCTGTCTTAATGATAGAAAAGCGAACGCTGTTATCTTAAAAAGCAAACAGCAACAACCCATATAAAAGCTAAAAACAGACTTTTACTTGATTTAAATCTATTAATATTGTAGTTTCACCTTCTTTCTTAATGGTTTGTTATCGTAATATTTCGATAACCATTATCGAACTATTCATTATCAATGGTTGCACGAACAGGATACAACACCTACCTTTGCAGTGTAAATAAGAAATTGAACAGACTTAAAAATCAAATAGTTATGAGTATTCAGGTCCTTATATGGAGTTCAGTAATGTTATTCCTTTTAGTTGGTTTTGTACTTCGCATAGCCGTTAACACCCGCCTTTCGAGTGGAAACGGAAAGATATTTGAAGTTAGCGACGAATTTGAAATATACGATTTAAACGAAGATGAAGCATAACAATCCAACTTCCCTTGTAAACGAAACAAGTATCTTTATTGCTGAATATGCAGCATGGCTGTATGGTTGCGGAGCCACTTGTACGCGCATTAAGGAGAATGTTGCCCGCATAGCCAAGAAGTGGAACATTAACTGCCAGCTTCTCATAATGCCTGGAAGCGTAGAGCTCATGGTGTTAGACCCTTCCAATAATCAATCGTCCGTAGTCATAAAGAGAGCGCCTCATACAGCTATCAGTTTTTATAAGAATACGTATTTAAGTCGATTAAGTTGGAATATTGCCGATGGCCATGTTGATTTAGATGAGGCCAACAAGGTGCTTCACAAAGTAAGCACGGCCCCTTTCACCAACAAATGGTTGGTTTTGGTTCTTACATCGCTTGCTAATCTTTCGTTCTGTCGCATCTTTGGTGGCGATTTATGGGCCATGCTGATAGTCTTTGTAGCTACTTTTATTGGTTTCCGACTAAAGCAAATACTACTTGAAGACGGCATGAACGCTAAATTGGTTTTCTTGATTTGCGCTTTCTTCTCTTCTGTTATTGCCACCTCTGGACACATTTTCAACTTAGGAGATAAGCCCGAAATAGCTCTTGGAACTTGTATATTGTATCTTATTCCAGGCATTCCCTATATCAACAGCGTAAGCGATTTGATTGCTGGAGAATATCTTGTGGCATTCAGTCGATTCATGGACGCCATTGTATTAACCTTCTGTTTGACGGTTGGACTATCGGTGGGAATCCTCCTTATGAACCTCCAATTATTATAAACTATGGACTTTCTTTTTTCAATACTACAAGATGCGTTCTTCGGTGGCGTAGCGGGCATTGGCTTTGCAAGTATCAGTAACCCTCCAAAAACGCATATAAATATTGCTTTATCATCTCGGCTGTGGGCCATGCTATTCGTTTCATTCTCATGAACAATGGCTATTATCACTTCGGACTTATTGTTTCCAGCTTCATTGCTGCGCTAACCATTGGCTTCATGAGTGTGTTTATGGCACGTAAAGCGAAGTGTCCGCCCGAAACTTTCTCGTTTCCATCGCTCTTACCCATGATTCCGGGAATGTATGCCTACCGCACTGTGGAAGGCTTGGTAATGTGTTTATTCACCGAAAACGAAAAGTTATTCAACCATTATTTGTATCTTTGTACATCGAACGGCTTTACTTGTGTCTTCGATATATTAGGAATGGTACTGGGAGCTACCCTGCCTATCTTTATCTTAAATAAGATTTCGTACACCGTAACAAGGTATACTAATTAGCAAAAGGTCAAATGTAATGGAAATCAGACAACTACGTTACTTCTTAAAGGTTGCAGAATTATTAAACTTTTCAGAGGCTTCGAAAGTGCTGTACGTAACGCAAAGCACGCTATCGCAACAGATTAAACAACTTGAAGCAGAGCTTGACACCACACTTTTCGAGCGCAATAGCCACGAAGTTACGCTTACTGAGGCTGGTCAAAAGCTTGTGGAATATGCACAGAAAGTAGTGGTTGATGCTGATATATGCCAGCAGAAAATGACCGATTTAAAGGATTTGCTGACGGGAGAACTGAACATTGGTGTTACATTTACGTTCAGTCCGCTGCTCACCGAAACCGTTCTCGAATTCATGGAACGCCATCCTGACGTTCGCCTCAACATCATTTACAAGACAATGGCCGAACTTATGGAAATGCTACAACGCCACGAAGTAGACTTTGTTTTGGCATTTAAACCAACTGAAAAGAACGAAAGGATAGAAAGCTACATGCTGTTTAACAATAAACTTGTGGTTGCAATGAGCAACACTCACCCCCTTGCGAAGCGTAAAAACATAACATTCGACGACTTGAAAAGCTGCCAAGTGGCCATGCCCGCACATGGTTTGCAAATTCGCAACGCCTTTGATAACATGACAGAATTGGCTATCAACGAGCTGAACGTACGCTTAGAGATTAACGATATCAACATTTTGCTGAAGTTGGTAAGCCAAGTAAACTTGTAACTGTACTTTCAGAAGCTGCTCTCCACGAGGAAGAAGGACTCGTAGGAATACCGCTTGAAATGGGAAACACCGATATGGAAGGTTGCATTCACATGCTGAAGAATGCTTATATTAAGAACTCTGCGCGAGAATTCTGCCGCTTGTTAAGTCAGTCGCGCAGTATTATGAAGTATTCGTCTATATCCCGTCTACTTTAAAAAGTATGCTACAATCAAGGCCTCATTCCGCTTATTTCACCGCCTTTACAGGCGAAAGAAATCACAAGAATAGTGTAAAGATTTTTTAAGAACATTACTATAGTGTAATCGTCTTTCCATCAATGCGTTACAACACCCATTGTTTTGCGTCGTAAAAGAGCCTATATTACACGACAAAAGCGCCTGTTTTGCAATGCAAAACAGGCGCTTTTGTAATGTCAAACAGCAACTACTAGTTTTTACTTGCGCTTTTATTTACAAAAAGAAGAAGTATGATGGTTCCATAATAATGGTTGAACACCATTCATAAAAAGGTAGTAGTGTTGACTTTTTCCGTATTTTCTTTATTTCAATTTCAGCACGGCACGAATACCAGCCTCAACATCTTTCATGTCAGCAGTAGGCTCAAAACGATCTACAACATGGCCTTCGCGGTCGATTAAGAACTTCGTAAAGTTCCATTTAATGCTTGGATCTTTCGCATAATTAGGGTCTTGCTTGCTGAACTTTTCGTCCAAATACTTTCCAATCTGACTATTCGTATCGAATCCTTTAAAGCCTTGTTGCGCCTTTAAATAGCTGTAAAGAGGCTGTTCGTTCTTGCCATTTACCTCTATTTTATCGAACTGAGGGAAGTAACACCGTAGTATCCCGTGCAAAAAGCTTTAATCTCGCTGAGAGAACCAGGCGCTTGGCCACCGAATTGGTTGCATGGAAAGTCGAGAACAACGAGTCCTTGCGCCTTATAAGTATCGTAAAGTTTCTGCAAAGCCTCGTATTGAGGAGTGAAACCGCACTGTGTTGCCGTATTAACAATAAGCAATACCTTGCCTTTATAGTCTTTTAGCTTCACCATACGCTCGTTAGCAGCCTTCACTTTAAAGTTATAAATGTTCTTCTGCGCCATAGTTGGAACAGCCAAAAGCACACAGATAAGGGCTAATATCAATTTTTTCATCATCTATTATTTAATTTATTATAGGGTTATATTTAAATTCTTTCAATGAGTTCACGCATTCCTTCGCTTGCTCCCTTGCGGATAATGGTAATGTTAGGATTATGTCCTGACTCCACATCGTTAGGGTCTATCAAGAAAATAGGTACTCCGGGACGCACATAATGCACCAATCCTGCAGCAGGATAGACGTTCAGCGAGGTACCAACAATCACAAAAATATCGGCTTCGGCAACTGCTTTCGCAGCTGGTTCTATCATTGGAACGCTCTCACCAAAGAACACTATGAACGGACGAAGCAGACTTCCGTCGGCTGCTTTCTCCCCTGGTAGCACGTCAGGAGCGTCTTCTGACAGCTCTTTTATATAGTTTGGGTTGTAAGCATCAGCGCTTGAGCAAGCCTTTTTCAACTCTCCATGCAAGTGAATAACATTGGCTGAGCCTGCCATCTCATGCAAATCGTCTACATTTTGCGTAATGACGGTTACGTCGTAGTTTTCCTCCAACGTCTTTACCAGCTTATGCCCATCATTGGGTTTCGCTGTAAAGAGCTTCTTCCGCAACTGATTGTAGAAGTTATTCACAAACTCTGGATTGTTCTCCCAAGCCTCGTGAGTGGCCACTTGCTCTACTGGATGATTCTCCCACAAGCCATCGCTGCCACGGAAAGTCTTAAAACCACTTTCCACCGACATACCAGCACCCGTTAGAAACACTATTCTTTTCATACCGTTATTTTACTTGTTGATTCTACAAATTTAGTAATTTTTAATTAGATAAATGCTAAACTATATTCTAAAAAAATAGTATCTTTGCACATTATTTATATACAAACAAGAAAAGGAAAAATCAATGGACAAATTAAGCTACGCTTTGGGAATTGGCATCGGCACACAACTCAGTGGCATGGGTGCAAGCAACTTAAACATCGACGATTTCGCACAAGCGATTAAAGATGTAATAGCTGGCAACAAGTTACAAGTAAGCAATGAAGAAGCACAAACGCTTGTTAACAACTTCTTTGCCGAGCAACAAGCAAAGCAAGAGGCTACTGCTGCAGAAGCAGGCAAGGTGGTTAAGGCTGTAGGAGAGGACTTCTTAGCAGAGAATGCAAAGAAAGAAGGCATCGTTGTATTACCTTCAGGACTTCAATATGAGGTTATTACAGAAGGAAACGGCAAGAAACCAGGCGCAACAAGCAAGGTAAAGTGTCACTATGAAGGCACTCTTGTAGACGGAACCAAGTTCGATAGCTCGTACGACCGCGGTGAACCTGCAACATTTGGGCTTAATCAAGTGATTGCTGGTTGGACAGAAGGCGTGCAACTCATGGGCGAAGGGGCGAAGTATCGCTTCTTTATACCTTACAATCTTGGCTATGGAGAACGTGGAGCAGGCGCATCTATTCCTCCTTACGCAGCATTGATATTCGTAGTAGAACTAATTGAGGTTCTATAAAAAAGTACGTTAACAATAATAATACATAAAATAAAACATTAGAAAATGAAGAAACTTACAGTTGTAGCCGCATTGGCTATCGCCGCAGCATCGTTTACAGCATGCGGCAATCAGGCTCCAAAAGAAGAGATGAAATCTGACATTGACTCATTGAGCTACGCTTTTGGTGTCGATCAAGGTCAAGGTGTTAAGCAATACTTGCAGCAGATGAACATCGACACAGCCTACATTAACGAATTCATTAAAGGTTTGAACGATGGCGCAATGAATATGGACGATAAGAAGAAAGCAGCTTACAACGCTGGTATCGGTGTCGGTATGAACATGAGCATGGTTATTAAAAACCAAATCAATAAGAGCATCTTCGGTGAAGATTCTACTCAGTCTATCTCATTAGGCAACTTCCTCGCTGGCTTCGCAGCAAGCGCAAAGGGAGACAATAAGAATATGACCGTAGAGAAAGCACGCCAAATTGAACAAAGAGTACCACAGGCTCTTCAAGCTAAAGCTGCTGAAAAGAAGTACGGAAATGAAAAGAAAAAGAACGATGCCTACATGGCAAAGATAGCAAAGACTCCAGGTATGAAGGCTTTGAAAGAAGGTGTTTACTACAAAGAAATAAAGGCAGGAACAGGTGCAAAGCCTACTGCTTCTCAGATAGTAAAGATTAGCTACGTAGGTAAGACCATTGATGGAACAGAGTTCGACAAGAACGATAACATGACCATGCAAATTGGACAAGCTGTTCCTGGCTTCAACGAAGCATTGTTGAATATGCCTGTTGGTTCAAAGTGGGAGGTTTATATTCCTTATGAAGCTGGTTATGGCGCACAACAACCAAGCCCTAACATCAAGCCTTTCTCTACTTTGATATTCACAATAGAGTTGTTATCTATCGAGAAAGCACCTGAAACAAATGCACCAAAAGCTGTGCAGTAATCTGCAATAGGCTTTTAAGCTATATATATAATAAGGTGGGTTGGGATACGAGTTAGCCCAATCCACTTTTTCGTTATTACACCATTTTATGGAAAACAATAAGGGATTACAACTTGTATGTATTCCTGTATAATCAAAAAGAACTATGAAGAGAATAGCATTTATGGCATTGCTCGTTGTGGCAAGTGCAAGTTTCAACACTGCAAATGCACAGAGCAAGAAAGAGAAAAAACAGAAAAAGCAAGAGCCAAAAGAAGCAATTGCAATCACAGCACCTGTCAGCAATGAGACCGCAATAATCAAAATAAAGTTCGATTCGTTAAGTTATGCAGCAGGTATAAGTATGACACGTGGACTGGAAGACTATCTTTCAAGTCAGTTAGGCGTATCGAAAGAAGATATGCCCGACTTTATGCGCGGACTGAAAGAGGGCATTTCAAAACGTAAGGACGCTTCTTTCTCTGCTTACACTGCAGGTTTGCAAATCGCAGCGCAAGTAGAAAGAGCGATGCTTCCCAATATAAAGAAGCAGTTTAAAGGTACATCTGCAGAGATTGACGATAGAGTTTTCTTCAAAGGTCTCGTTGATGCTATGGAAAAAGACACAACCTTCTTTAAACAAGAAGAAGCGCAAGAATACGTTTCTAAAAAGCAAAAAGCATTGGGAGACGAACGCAATGCTCAGGTAAAAGCCACAGGAGAGAAGTTCCTTGCTGCGAATAAGAAGAAGGCAGGAGTAGTTACTTTGCCAAGCGGATTGCAGTACAAGGTGCTCGTTAAGGGCAATGGACCGAAGCCAACAAAGGACGACCAGGTTGAAGTTGTATATGAAGGACGCACCATTGACGGCAAAGTGTTCGACGCAACAGAACGCCACGGCAAGCCAAGCGATACTTTTGGAGTAAGCAATCTGATTAAAGGATGGACCGAAGCCCTCACGCTTATGCCAGTAGGATCTAAGTGGGAGATTTATATACCACAGGATTTGGCTTACGGTGCCCGCGGTGCTGGTGAAGATATTGCACCTTATTCAGCACTTATCTTTACCCTTGAGTTGAAAGATATAGTAAATACTCCAAAAAGGTTCGAATAAGTAATCGTCTATATACTCACTTGACAAAATGTGCCCTCGGGCACATTTTTTTATGCTTTTTATTGTTCAATCCATTTAAAATGCCTACTTTTTGCTTTCAATTTGTAAACTAACAACCATGCCTAAGATAGGCAAGTAAACCTAAAAACCTATATGGATAAGATTGATAAATTAGACAAAAAAAGATTCTTAGTATCTTGTCGTTAAATGCTCGTATCCCATTTAAAGACGTAGCAGCAGAGTGTGGAGTATCACGCGCAGCCATTCATCAACGTGTGCAACATCTTATTGAGAACAGGCGTAATTGTGGGCAGTGGGTTCCACGTAAACCCCAAAAAGCCTCGGCTATACTACCTGTACTTATGTTGGATTGAACCTTGAACGCGGCTCGATGTATCGCAATGTTGTGGAACAAATCAACACCATTCCAGAAGTTATAGAGTGCCATTTCACCACAGGTTCATATACTATGCTCGTTAAACTCTTTGCAAAAGACAACGAACAACTGATGGATTTGCTCAACAACAAGATTCAAAGCATTCCTGGTGTAGTATCTACTGAAACGCTTATCTCGCTCGAACAGAGTATCAAGCGCGAAATTCCAATCACCGAATAACCATTCATAAAGCGAATAGCATAGTGCCTCAAGCATCAGAAAATAGGTATTAACAACATTAAAGAATAGCGGCATTTATTGATACTTCGCAGCAGCTTTTACAACAACTCCGTTACGATGATTGTCGTAACTAAGTTGCGACGTTTTCAGTAACTCCTTTGCGATGATAGCCGTAACCTCGTTGCGATTTTGGTAACTACTTAGAAAAAGCCATCATCGAACCTACACCATTCTAAATTCGTTGAACTCACGTTATTATATATAAGTACGATTATGACACTAAATTATAATTTGGACGCCCATTTAGAAGAGCTTTACGGAAGCTATACAGAGGGAAGCCACAAGCCTATTATTGGTATTACCACCAATTTCTCAGGGCAAGACGTTACCATTCGTGAGGTTTTCCACAAACAGGTGATAGATGCTGGCGGCACACCGCTACTTATTCCACCCACCACAGATAAGCAAGTACTTACCAATATACTCGACCGCATTGACGGACTCCTACTTACTGGCGGTGCTGATGTGAACCCTTTGTGGGCTGGCGAAGAGCCAACGCTCAACGTAGGTAGCATTAACGATAAGCGAGACCTATCCGAACTGCTCACTACACGGTTGGCTTACAATCGCCAAATACCCATCTTTGCCGTGTGCAGAGGTATGCAGGTCTTAGCCATTGCCTTAGATGGAAAGGTGCAACAGCACATTTACGACCCTTATATCGTTGAGGAGACAGAGGAAAAGAAGCTCACACGTTTGAAAAGTGTTACTACCTTGCGCCCTGCAAAGCTTAAGCACGACCAGAGTGCAGCCTTCACTGAGCCTACACACAGCATTGCAATAGAGCCCAATTCCATACTTCATACCATTTACAAGCAAGACAAAATCTTTGTAAATTCATTCCATCACCAAGCCGTTTCAGTTACAGGCAAACGCTTTAAAGCAACAGCTTACGCTCCCGACGGCCTAATAGAGTGTATGGAAAGTGCTGAATTCAAACCTATCTTAGGTGTTCAGTGGCACCCTGAATGGTTGGAAGAAGAAGGTCAGAAGCTATTTAAATGGTTTGTTAACGAAGCTAACAACTTCCGTACAGCCAAGCATCTGCATACACGCATACTCACACTCGACACCCATTGCGACACTCCTATGTTTTTCCCACAAGGTGTAGACTTTGCCAAACGCGACCCGCGCATTCTCTACGACTTACATAAAATGACGGAAGGACACCAAGATGCCGTTACAATGGCAGCCTATTTACCTCAGCCACGCATAGGAGAGAAGTTCTCATCTAAGATAGATATCGAAGGATTAAAGCGATTTAACCCTGAACTCGCCGACGTTTTAGACAACCTTACTCCCACTTCTTATGCCGATTTAATCTTCAACAAGATAGAGAAAATCGTAAAGATAACAGCCGTTACCTTAGTATTGCACGCACACCGTCCGACCTTTACGAAGATAAACGCAAGGGACGCAAGAGCATTATGTTTGCAATTGAAAATGGTTTAGCCTTAGAAGGCGACCTTTCCAACGTGAAATACTTCGCACAACGTGGTGTTACGTACATCACACTGTGCCATAATGGCGACAATGACATCTGTGATTCAGCACGAGGGAGCAATCTTCACGGAGGTGTAAGCAAGTTTGGTATTGAAGTAATCAAGGAAATGAACCGCAACGGCATTATGGTAGACCTCAGCCACGGCAGCGAAAAGAGTTTCTACGACGCTCTTGAAATAAGCAGTCAGCCCATTGTTTGCAGTCATTCCAATAGCAAAGCCCTTTGCGATGTGCCTCGAAACCTTACCGACGACCAGCTGAAAGCATTAGCAAAGAAAGGCGGTGTGGCACACATAACGCTTTATCAAGGTTTCTTACGTAAAGGAGAAACAGCCTCAATTCTCGATGCTATCGCGCATTTAGAGCACGCCATTGATGTAATGGGCATTGACCACGTAGGTATCGGAACAGATTTCGACGGAGACGGAACAGTACGTGGAATGGCAGATGCAAGCGAAATGATAAACTTCACCCGCCATTTGCTTGCTCGCAAATATAGCGAACGTGACATAGAAAAGATATGGGGAGGCAACTGGCTGCGCGTAATGGCACAGGTACAGGCTGCCAAACAAAAATAAAAAGAACAACGATGAACGGAAAAATAAAGTTTTTATGTAATGGTATGGCAGTACTTTTCCTTACTGCCTTCGCCTTTGGTTGCAAAGGACAGTCGTCTAACAAGAGCACCGAACCCAGCGATACAGTGGCAACAGCAAAGCCCGTTGGTCCTAAATTCAACCCCGATTCGGCATTCGCCTATACTGCAGCGCAATGCGATTTCGGCCCTCGCACAATGAATTCGTCGGCTCATGACAAGTGCGAACAATGGATTATCAAGAAGTTTAAGCAATACGGATGCGATGTTCAGACCCAGAAAGCTGACTTAAAAGCCTTCGATGGTACAACATTAAAATCGACAAACATCATCGCTCGTACCAATCCTAATGCACAACGACGTATCTTGCTTTGTGCACATTGGGATAGTCGACCATGGGCAGACAACGATCCTGATTCAACAAACCATAAGAAACCCGTTATGGCAGCCAACGACGGAGCCTCTGGTGTTGGCGTTATGATAGAGTTAGCACGCCAGTTACAGGCAGACAGCACGCTGAATGTAGGTGTCGATTTTGTTTGTTTCGATGCTGAAGACTGGGGTGTTCCGCAGTGGGAAACCAACTATCAAGAGCAGTCGGGCGATAGTTGGGCTTTAGGTTCCAACTATTTTGCAAAGAACTTGCCCCTCGCCGTTCGTCCTGAATTTGGCATTCTACTCGATATGGTAGGTGGCGAAGGCGCTCAATTCTATAAGGAAGGCGTTTCAATACAATTTGCACCAGACGTTGTAAACCGTGTTTGGGAAGCAGCAAAGAGTGCTGGTTTTGAGGCGTACTTCCCCACAGCGACAGGCGGAATGGTTACCGACGACCACTATCCGCTCAACAAATAGCAAGCATTCCTACGATAGATATCATTCCTTACTATCCTGATTGCGCTCAAAGTTCGTTCGGTCCTACATGGCATACCGTCAACGATACGATGGAACATATAGACCGCTCTACTTTACAGGCTGTTGGTCAGACCATCATTCAGGTACTTTACAGTATGTAAGATTGCCATTGCCACTGCATACGCTCTAATAAGTTGTAAGCTCAAAATGAAGAAATCAGTACTCACAATAGTTGCTTTAATCCTCCTTGTGGGGTGTTCAAAGCAACCTAAACAGCACCACCCAGTTGTCAATTTCACCGATGAAGTACGATTAAAGACTACTCCTGTGAAAGACCAAGGCTCCAGTTCGCTATGCTGGGTGTATGCTATGCTTGCCACAATAGAGACCGAACACCTTATGAAAGGCGACTCTGTAAACCTCAGTCCCGACTATGTGGCACGTATGTACCTTATGGAACAGGCTAAACAAAGCCTACTAATAAGGTCTAGAAGTAATGCTTCTGCCAACAGAAGTGCCACTATTACAACACGTGGTATGGCTTCTATGTTGATAGACCTTATACAAACGTATGGTTTATTCCCCTTTGACGCATACCATAAGCGCGAAAATGCCGACTACAAAGTGATTACACGCAAGCTCGAACGGGCAATTTTATCGCCCAAGACAAACACTTTAGCCGAGCAAGTGAACTATATCGATGCGCTATTGGACGACAAAATCGGTTTTATACCAAAGCAAGTATTTCTTTATCGCGCCACTTACACCCCGCAGCAGTTTGCTCGCAGCGTGTGTAAGAACAACGAATACTTAGGATTAACAAGCTTTACGCACCACCCTTTCGGCGAGTTCTTCCCATTAGAAGTGCCCGATAACTATTTCCACAATACATTCTTGAACGTTCCTATCGACACTTTGATGCACCGAATTGAACAATCTGTCCGCTCTGGACACCCTGTTTGCTGGGAGGGCGATACCTCTGAAGATGGCTTTTCGTTTGCTGAAGGTGTAGCAAAGTTGGACAACGACAACCAACAACCAACACAGGCAGACCGCCAAAGGGCCTTCGAAACCTACCGAACCACTGACGACCACTGTATGGAAATTGTGGGAATAGCCCACGATAAGGCTGGCAACAAATACTTCTGCTGCAAGAATAGTTGGGGTAAAAACAATCGTTTTGATGGCTTTATGTACCTAAGTTACAACTATGTGCGGCTGAAAACTATTGCCGCCTACGTTGTAAGAACCTAAGAAACTATCGCTTGCGCACTTCTAAATATTCTTTGAAGTGCGCAAGAAAGGCTCCGGTAACGTGTATAATCTCGTTGCCTATGTAAATACAATCGTTCCTATCCACCTTTCTTATTTTATCTAAAGCTACAATATACGAACGGTTTACACGCATAAAATCGTTGTTAGGCAACAACTCTTCTGCCGTTTTCATTGTCATGTGTGTAACCAATCGTCGGTCGGAAAGGTGGAAAATAACGTAATCTTTCATTCCTTCCACATATATAACATCGCTCAACGACACTTGCTGTAGCTCTCCATCTACTTTCAGAAACACCGTTGTGTGCTGGTTGTTGAGTGGTTGCGACGCCATTTCAAACCATTTTTTAGCCTTTTCGGCAGCCGCAAGAAACTTGTTATAGCGTATCGGCTTCAGCAGAAAGTCGAGCGCATTCACTTCGTAACTATCGAAAGCATATTCCTTGAAGGCTGTGGTAAAGATGATTCGGGTATGCGATGGTACCATGTGCGAAAGCTCCATACCGTCCATATCGGGCATTTGTATATCGAGAAATAGCACGTCTGCACTATCGTTTACTATGGTTTGCAAAGCCGCAACCGAGTCGGTAAACGATGCTTTGAGTGTCAAAAAGGGTGTACGCTCTATGAAGTTCTCCAATAAGCGGATAGCCAGCGGTTCGTCATCGACGATGATACACGATAAATTCATAGGCAAATATTAACTCGTTACATTTATTTTTATACTCAACTTATAAACTCCCTGCTCCAGCGTTTGGTGCATTTCATAGCGTTTGGCATACATCAATTCCAAGCGTTTGCGCATATTTTCTGTTCCAATGCCGCTACCGCTACGACCGCAATTGCCTTTCGGATAGTTACTATTCTGGCACGAGAACAAGACAATCCCCTTGTCTTCAGTCAACGAAATATCTATAAACGATGGCTTTCCGTTACTTACGCCGTGCTTAAAAGCGTTCTCAATGGGCGACAAGAACAGCATAGGAGCAATGGTTAGTGCCGTGTTGGACGTATCAAAATGCGTCGTTATCTTCACATTTTTGTCGCAACGCAGTGCCATAAGAGAGATGTAGTTCTTCATAAAATCAATTTCTCCACTCAATGGAACCTCTTTTTGTTGCGTTTCGTAGAGTGCATAACGCAGCAAATCGGATAGTTCGCCAATGGAGTTTTGCGCCTCATCGGCATCAATCTGTGTTAAAGAAGAGATGTTATTTAGTGTGTTAAACAGGAAGTGCGGGTTCAGTTGATTCTTTAGCCAAGCCAATTCGGCTTCTGTATTGCGCTGTTTTTCTTCTAAAAGTTGTTTCTGAAGATTGTTCTGTCGTATGAAGTAGCGTACAGATATAGCGGCAATCGCCACGACATAGTTAAGAACCAGCCAGATGATAGCGAACTGATAGTGGTACAAATGTACCACCACACCATGGTCTGTATTGCTGCGTGGGAAGAACAAGTCGTAGTTCAGTAAAAATACCAAGGCAAATTCTACCAACCAAAACAACCATCGGTGCAGCTTACTTTTATCTTCGTAGAGATACGGAACAAGCACATAGAAGTTTGCCATAAAGACCACGAGGAGCAGAAAGAACATAACAGCGTTGGTGCGCACCGAAGCCGTTGCCACCCATGGGTCGCGTTCGGTGATATATACCACCACACACCACGTTGCAGTAAGCATTAAGTAAATGCCTATCTGTGCAAGAAATATAAGTATATTGCGCTTCTTTAACCACGCCTTCATTGTTTCCAACATTGCTTTTACTATTGTAAAGGTATTCCTATTTGCATACAAAGATAATTTTATTCCACCATACCTACAAATTATTTTCGACGAGTAATGCTCCTTGCTTCGACGAAAATACAAATAAATAGAGAATGTAAAAGTAAATATAAGTCTTTCTAACACGAAGTTTGAGTAACGATTTAGAGATGGTAGACCTATCCTTCTACAAACTGATTGTTTCGCGATACCTGTATAAAATAGCCTTTTAATGGTCTGAAATATAGCCATTGAGAAGCTTTTTATATGGGTGGAGAAAGACCATACCAATGTAAATATTTTTCAGCAACACCATTACCATATAACACCTTATGTATCAATATATTGCAATACCCATTGTTTTATATTGCAAAAGAGCCTGTTTTGCTGAGTAAAAGAGCCTATATTGCAGCGCAAAACAGGCACTTTTGCATTGCGAAACCGATATTATTGTTTTCAGCTGTTATTTTTTTTACAAAACAAGAGTATTTTCCTTGTAAAGTCTCCCTTATATCCTTTACGGATTAGAGGATTTATTGCAGGGGCAGAACACACTCCGTTTCCAGTTTCTAAACATCTCTTTTATCGTATTATGAAGATGGTAATTCGTGGCTCTACAATGCACTAAACGGCCCAAAAATATAAAAAGCGTGAGGGTCTGATGTACATAATGCAATTTCAAACAATACGTTTTTTTACGTTGTAATTTAATTTATATTACACAAAACAGTTGCTTTCGATAACTTAAATAATTGATATTTTTGCCAAAGCATTAAAAAATACCTCTCTGTTCGCTTTGCGCATCATCGGTAATTCGTTATCTTTGCAACATAAATAGAAGCATACTATTGAAATATATGGAAGATTTAAGGAAAACATTTGCAGGCAAACTGCTCGGTATTAAAGCTATTAAGTTGCAACCCAACGACCCTTTCACATGGGCAAGCGGATGGAAATCGCCTTTCTACTGCGACAATCGTAAAACCTTGTCGTACCACGATGTGCGCTCATTCGTAAAGTTAGAACTTGTACACGCTATCTTAGCGCACTTCCCAGAGGCCACTGCTGTGGCTGGAGTAGCTACTGGCGCCATTGCACAAGGGGCATTAGTGGCTGAAGAACTGGCTATGCCGTATGCCTATGTGCGCCCAAAACCAAAGGACCACGGTATGAAAAACCAGATAGAAGGGCAACTACCAGAAGGTGCAAAGGTTGTTGTGGTAGAAGATTTAATATCTACTGGAGGCTCATCTCTTAAGGCTGTGGCTGCATTACGCGAGGCTGGCTTTGACGTAGTAGGCATGGTAGCTTCTTATACCTATGGTTTCCCTGTGGCAGAAGAGGCTTTTAACGAAGCAAACGTACAGTTGGTAACACTCACCGACTATCAAAGCGTAGTGGAAAAAGCTTTGGAAACAGGATATATTAATAAGGAAGACGTGCCAATGCTTGATGAATGGCGCAAGGATCCTGCTAATTGGAAGAAGTAATAATGAGTAAATTTGAAAGTAGCGTAAAGCAGATTGCTTATCCTCAACAAAGTGTTTACAACATGTTGAGCGACCTTACAAACATTGAACGCGTTAAGGATAAAGTGCCAGAAGATAAGTTGAAGGACTTAACTTTCGACAAAGACACTATCTCTATAAGCGTTGATCCAGTGGGACAGATATCTATGCGCATCATAGAACGCGACGAACCAAAGACCATTAAGTTTGCAAGCGAAAACTCACCGATGTCGTTTAACTTCTGGATTCAGATTCTTCCAGTAGACGAAACATCTTCAAAGATGAAGCTAACCATTGATGCTGACATTCCTTTCTTTGCAAAAAGCATGGTTTCTGGACCTTTGCAAGAAGGCATAGAAAAGATTGCCAACGCCTTGGCAATGATTCCTTTCGAATAGAAAAAAAACGAAACTAAGATTGGAAGGGCGTGATTTTTCACGCACCTTTCACAAAGTTTCGCTTTCAAAATGACTATTATTTGCTTTTCAAGGTATTAGGAATATATAGGGTAATGCGGTGTTAGAGAAAGTCGGACCAATGTTATTACAATTGTCCAGCCTCTACTTGCAACACTATTCGCTCCACAAGACGGTCGGAACCTTGAGGGTCGTATCGCTTTTTAAGGCTAGCACCAAACACCCAAGCAAAGGCTTGATAGAAGCCAGCACGCACTGGACCGAGGAAAGCTTGTATGAGTTCGTAACCCGTAGAGTGGGTTTCGCGGTCGATAAGCTAATAAGGAGTTTTCCTTGTGAATAACTTAGCTTCTTAATACGTGGGGTGTACTCCTCTTTCAAGTCCTTTTCAACGGCTTTCATGTGCTCGTCACGTTCCCTTTTCGTAGGAATCGTCTGGAGATAAGCACCTGTTTCCAAGATAATTTGGTTGCATTCTTTCGCCAATGGCAACACCTTTTTAATATTATATACAAGGCGGTTGTATTCGTTACGCTGTTTATCGTTCTTAAATTCCATAGGCGGAAAGATGTAAATCTTGTTAGTTCGCACGTATTGTATGCTGTCTCCGCCTACCTTTGCCTTGCCAATATGCACCATTGGTACAAATGTGGGAGAGTTTAAATCTACCACACGGTCTTCAGGATTGATATGTTCTTGAGATGAAACGCCCATAGCGACTAACAAGAACCAAAGGAAAAGTATTATTCTATAGTGTATCATAACGACAGCAAAAGTAACAATAATTTCACAATCAAGTGCTTTTTTATATTATTTTATGGTTTTCTAAACTCAATAAATGCAACAATTTATCGTTAACATATAATAGGGTTAAATTGAAAAAATATAAATTGTCATGAAATTAAGAAGTTTTATAGGAAAGGCATAATAGCACTTTCTGCGCTGAACGTAGCCACAGCTTGTAGCGACATGGTAGACTACGAGTTCAGCAATTACCACTGTAACCTTGCAATTGACAACAATGTGCATCTTGATGCAACGCTTGCCAGTTCGATGAACCATCTATCGCCAGGTGTATTTACAACAATAAAGCCTGACAATAAAGATGGAGTGTATTACTTTCACTTTCAAAACAATCAGGGTTTGGTGTCGGAAAAACGATTCAATGCCATTGATGAGCGTTTGCAAAGCCATCTGCGTATTGGTATGAACAAAGGTCTTATAGTGGGCTTTGGCAATCTGGACGCACCTGCAAGGTTCTATGCCTACGACTTACAATGCCCAAATTGCTTTGATATAAACTCTCTACCGTTCCGCTCTTTCGAGCTAACAATAAGCGGAACAGGTTTTGCTACTTGTAAAACATGCCAGAGAACATACAATCTTAACACTGGTGGAAACATTGTAAGTGGCGATAGAGGCAAAACATTAACACGCTATAGAGCAAATACAGCGGGACCAAATGGAATGCTGAGTGTACGTTAAGCATTGTATCAAGCATAAAATTAATAAAGATTAAAGGCTAAAATACAAAAAAACATCAATTATCTTGTGAAATCCGATATTTAGCATTATCTTTGCACTCGGTTTGCCGCAATGGTGGAATTGGTAGACACGAGGGACTTAAAATCCCTTGGCCAGTAATGGCTGTGCGGGTTCAAGTCCCGCTCGCGGCACTTTTTTAGATTGCGTATTCGTACGCATACAAATGAAAAGCATATAAGAGCGTTTGCTCTCAATAAGCTTTTTGCTTTTTATAAAACCTAATTAAACATCGTCCGTATGAAACGAATAGTTTATCTCTTCTTACTTTCTATACTATTAGTTTCATGTGGTGAACGCAACGGATACTTTAAAATTGATGGTAGATTGCTGCATGTAAATCAAGGACAACTATTTGTTTATAGTCCTGAAGGAGTCATGAACGGACTTGATACCATTCAAATCAATGGCGGACGATTTACTTATGAAATACCATGTCAGTTCGATGGTACGCTTATTCTCGTATTCCCAAACTATTCTACCCATGTAATCTTTGCTGAACCAGGCGAAGCTGTGGAAATAAAAGCTGACGCTTCACACCTAAAAGAGATGGAAGTGAAGGGGACAGACAACAATGAACTGATGGGACAGTTCCGCAAACAAACGGCAATGGCGTCTCCACCAGAAGAAGTTAAGCTTGCAACTCAGTTTGTAAAGAACCACCCTGACTCTCCTGTAAGCATATACATAATAGAGCGTTACCTTGTTTCGAATAAAAGAGCGAACCTAAAGGAAACAACTGAACTCGTAAAACTGATGGAGAAAGAACAACCAGAAAATGGCGCTTTGGCACGTTTAAAACAGTATTTACAGGGTTTACAAAATGGAAATGTAGGGCAACCATTGCCTAAATTCACAGCAAAAGACCTGAATGGCAATATCATTAACAGCGCTAAACTAAAGGGTAAAAATACCATTATTTGCTCATGGGCATCTTGGAACGATGACAGTAGAGACATTCTTATGACGCTTAATAGTATAGCACAAAAGGATTCAACTACGATAATCGGTATTTGTCTCGATCCATCACCCAATGAAGCAAGAAGATATATCAAGGAAAACAATATAACATTTCCCAACATCTGCGATGGAGAGATGCTGGAAAGCAAACTTATAAAGACTCTTGGGCTAACATTAATCCCTGACAACATCATTGCAAACAAGGGCAAAATAACTGAACGAAGGGTAAGTGCTAACATGCTCAGAGGACGAATGATAAAGTTAGAAATCTAATTCATGCTTGTAAACTTATTGTGCTGCTGTAAACGGAATGGAGGTTACCACAGTTACAGTGGAAGTTAGCATTACAAGGGGAGTGATGTTTCATCTCACTGGATTGGCTGATGTGGCTGTAAAAGAAAGCCACGACCGCATTGCCGCAGCACTATTGAATAATGGATATCAGTTTCCTGTCGCGGATATCACAGCCAATCTTGCTCCCGCAGACTTACGTAAAGAGGGTTCAAGTTTTGACTTACCACTTGCAATTGCTATCCTTGGTGCAACCGAAAAAATAGCTTCCGACCATCTTGGTAAGTATATGCTGGTAGGAGAACTAAGCCTTGATGGTACATTGCAACCTATTAAAGGAGCATTGCCAATAGCAATTAAAGCAAGAGCAGAGAAGTTCAAAGGACTTATCGTACCAAAAGCAAACGAACATGAAGCCGCCGTAGTAGATACACTTGAGGTATACGGAATGAATAATATAGGCGAAGTTATAAGTTTCCTTAACGACGCTTATACGCAGGCACCATGCAAAGTAGACACACGAAAAGAGTTTTATGAAAATCAATATATTAGCGATTTAGACTTCGCAGAGGTTCGAGGACAGGAGAATGTAAAGCGAGCTTTGGAGGTCGCAGCGGCTGGTTCGCACAACGTTATTATGATAGGACCACCCGGAAGTGGCAAAAGTATGATGGCAAAGCGACTTCCTTCCATACTTCCACCATTGGCATTAACCGAGAGTTTAGAGACTACGCAGATACATTCTATTGCTGGAAAGCTAAAGAAAAATACAGGACTCATCACTCAACGTCCGTTCCGAAGCCCGCACCACACCATCTCTGAAATTGCTTTAGTGGGCGGAGGAACCAACCCTATGCCTGGTGAAATAACCTTAGCCCATAATGGAGTCTTATTCTGCGACGAACTTCCAGAGTTCAGCAAGCATACCCTTGAAGTCTTACGCCAACCTTTAGAGGACCGTGCAATTACTATTTCGCGCGCCAAATATACTGTTACTTATCCTTGTAGTTTCATGTTTGTAGCCAGCATGAACCCTTGTCCTTGTGGCTATTATGGAGATATTACACATCATTGTGTTTGTTCTCCAGGACAGATACAACGCTATCTTTCTAAGATTTCAGGACCTTTACTCGATCGTATTGATATTCAATGCGAGATTTCTCCACTCCCTTCAAAGATCTTTCCAAAGCTGAGCAAGGCGAATCAAGTGCTAATATTCGCGAACGAGTATTGAAAGCGCGCAGTATTCAGACCGAAAGATTTAAGAATTACCCCAATATTCATTGTAATGCACAGATGTCTGAACGCATGATTCACGAATTTGCAGAACCTGATGAGCAATCGCTTGAAATACTTCGTAAGGCCATGGAAAGTTTGAAATTATCGGCCCGTGCTTATAATCGTATTCTGAAAGTAGCACGAACCATTGCTGATCTCGAAGCATCACCGAAGGTTCAAGTCCATCATATTGCCGAAGCCATTGGTTACAGAAGCCTAGACAGGGGTGATTGGGGCGAAAGATAATACTGTTTTTATTTTGCTATGTTTTTAGTTTGCAGTACCTTTGCAACCTGATATAATATAGAATTAGAATGCGTAAGAAACAAATTCTTCTCATTAACGATATTGCTGGATATGGTAAGGTAGCCACAGCAGCAATGCTACCAATCTTGTCTTATCTTGGTCATCCAGTGTATAATTTGCCAACAGCATTGGTTTCTAATACATTGGACTATGGCAAATTTCGCATCCTTGAAACCACCGATTACATTAAAGAGGTATTTCCTATTTGGAAAGAATTAGCTTCCAATACGATTCTATCGCCACTGGCTTCATTGCATCAGAGCGCCAAGCCAAGCTTATATCAGCTTATTGTCGTGAGCAGGCTGCCACTGGTACAATGATATTTGTAGACCCTATCATGGGCGATGAAGGTAAATTATATAATGGTGTTACGCCAGCAACCATCAATTCGATGCGCGAAATGATTAGCGTTGCCGACCTTTGCTTCCCCAATCATACCGAAGCGTGCTATCTTACCGATTCTGAATACAACGCTAAAGGCGTAACGAAAGAAGAAGGTTTCGAGCTTATTAAGAAGTTAAGACAGATAGGAACGAAGTCAGTACTTATTACTTCGATACATATCGACGGCCAACCCTCTGTGATAGGATACAACCATCGCAACGACAAATACTTTAGTTTGCCTTACAATGAAATCCCTGTGCATTTTCCTGGTACTGGAGATATCTTCTCAGCCATCCTCATTGGTCACCTGCTTGACGATGAACCACTCATAGATAGTACCCAAAAAGCCATAGACGGAGTTTACAAACTCATTGAACTCAATAAGGAAAACGAGGATAAAAATAGAGGAATACCTCTCGAACAGTATTTGGATATACTATAAGTAACATCACATTTAACTGCTAAGAATGGCTTAAAAAGATAGTAAGATGGATTGGATAAACGGACTTTTTAATATTCACTCAGCACTTCAAGGCGTTATTATCGTTTCGCTTGTATGCGCTATTGGACTTGGTTTAGGTAAGATTAAGTTCGGTGGAGTTTCTTTAGGCGTTGCCTTTGTGTTCTTTGTTGGCATCGCTGTAGGAAACTTTGGTTTCAACATAGACACACAAATGCTTAACTATTGCGAGACTTTTGGTCTTGTATTGTTTGTTTACACGTTAGGATTACACGTTGGTCCTAACTTTTTTAGTTCCCTTCTTCACGAAGGAAAAGCCTTAAATATGTGGTCGTTAGCTGTCATTTTACTTGGAACCGTTATGGCTATTGGACTCACATATACCCTCAACATTCCTATGAGCGACATGGTTGGTATTCTCAGTGGAGCCACAACCAACACGCCAGCCCTCGGTGCAGCACAACAGGCTTTAGAGCATATTGGTGTAAGCGGTGGCCGTGCTGCCCTTGCAACAGCCGTTACATACCCACTCGGTGTTGTTGGTGTTATCTTCGCAATGATAATCTTACGTAAGTTCTTTGTAAAGCCTCAAGACTTAGAAATAAAAGGCAGCGATGAGGAAAACCATACTTATGTAGGACAATATGTTGTTGTAAATCCTGCCGTTATTGGCAAAACCATTGCAGAAGTATCGCAAGGTTCTCATACCAAATTTATTATTTCGCGCATCTGGCGTGACGAAAAGTAATACTTCCGCAGGGAACAACCCAACTGGAAAACCACGATAACCTTCTCGTTATAGCCAATAAGGACGACGTTGCCAGCATGGAAATACTCTTTGGACAGACTGTTCGTCGCGATTGGAATAAGGAACAGATAGATTGGAACAATATTGATTCGAACATTGAAAGCCGCATTATCGTACTCACAAAGCATGAACTGAACGGCAAACGACTTGGGCAGTTACAGTTGCGTGATATATATGGTGTAAACGTCAGCCGTGTATTACGTGGTGACATTAAGCTACTTGCTACCCAAGACTTGCGTTTACGCTACGGCGACCACCTTACAGTTGTCGGCACTCCCCATGCTGTTGATAATGCGGAACATTTTCTTGGCAATTCCATAAGAACTCTGAACGAACCTAATCTTGGCAATATCTTCCTCGGAATGATACTTGGTCTTGCTCTCGGAACCATTCCTTTTACGTTGCCTGGCATGGATTCTCCAATCCGTTTAGGTATTGCTGGCGGTCCAATTATTATGGGAATCTTGGTCGGAACATTTGCTCCGCGCCTGCACATGATTTCTTATACCACTCGAAGCGCATCGCTTATGCTGCGCAAATTAGTCTTTCGCTATATTTGGCATGTATCGGTTTAGATGCAGGTAAAGACTTCTTAGACACCGTTATCCGTCCCGAAGGTTTAATGTGGGTGGGATTAGGCTTCCTGCTTACGGTACTTCCTATCATTATTATTGCCCTTATTGCCTTACGAACGAAGAAATACGACTTTGGTACAATCTGTGGAATCCTCTGCGGTGCAATGGCAAATCCGATGGCGTTGGTTTATGCTAACGACACCACCAAGGGCGAAACATCTAACATTAGTTATGCTACGGTTTATCCGTTGGGAATGTTTATCCGAGTGATCATTGCCCAAGTGCTGGTAATGTTCTTTGTTTAGCAAGACTTAAAAAGCAATATTAGCTTATATTTTCTTCTCGAAACGAATGCGTTTTCCCGTCGTTGGATGCGTAAATTCAAGATATTCAGCGTGCAGATAGAGTCTATCTGCACGTTTTCCGTATAGGGTGTCACCAAGAATAGGACACGACAATCCTTCAGAATGTGCACAATGCACCCGCAACTGGTGCGTGCGTCCAGTAATAGGACATAACTCTACCTTTACCGCCTCGTTGTAACGACTATCTTGTAAAGGTGTTTTTCCTACTATTTTATAATGTGTTATAGCAGTCTTTCCTTTGTTTGTCTACTATTTGGCGCGGTCGATCGACCGCATCGGCACACAATGGCAACGAAATAGTGCCTTCACTGGGCAACCCTACCCTATTTAATAAGGTGGCGTCCAACAAGGCTATATAGCGTTTTCTCACCATTTTTGCTTTAAATTGTGCCTGCAAATGCTTATGTGCTTCCTTATTTCGTGCCACAACAAGCAATCCGCTGGTTGCCATATCAAGGCGATGCACAATGATGGGGGTAGTCTCCTCGTAACCCCAACGCTGGCGAAGAATAGCCTCAACCGACTGCTGTTTGCTACGTCCAGGCACTGTAAGCATACCGCTTGGCTTGACTATGACAGCCAAATCGCGGTCTTCGTAAACGATATCAATACTTTGTTTGGCTTCCACTTCCAACGCATTGGCAGCTACATTCATACCTTTCAGCATCCAAGTTAGCAAGGGTTTGCACTTTCCATTGCATGCAGGATAGAACTGTCCGTGCTGTCTTATCTCGGTTTTAGGGGGCTCTCCCCACCAGAACATCGCCATTTCTACTGGTCGCATGCCGTGTGTAAAAGCATATTGAAGTAATTTTGGTTCGCAACATTCGCCTGTTCCAGATGGTGGAAACAGCGTTATCTGCTCTCCCACAGTGGCAAAATGCGTAGCAAACACAGACTGTGGACGATTCAAAATATAGTAATTGCGAAAGATAGAAAGTAAATCGCTGCGCTCACCCTGAGCATTCAAGAAAGTAAATTGCGAGAAAAGCCAACGCTGCAGATAGTCCGACTTAAGCTTACGGTCATTCTTTAACCCTGATATCCTACTGCTATACGCTTCCACTTCGGCTTCTGCCTCTTGTAACAGCGCTGCATAACGCTTCTTTATGCGGTGCAATTCTGCCTTCATATACTGACTTTCGCGTATCATCTCCCTTTGTTCGTCTTCCGAAACAATAGCTTTTCCCTTCCTCCGCTCGTCGCGTAAACGTTTCGCAATAGCCATTTTTTGTTGTGCTTCTGCAACAACCTGCTGTGCTTCTACCTTGAGATCAGCAAATTTTTTTATTGCTTTCGTAATCGTCCGACTGCTTTAAAACTTCAATTTCGTGGTTTAAAGCAGTTATTTCGGCTTCATGTATTTTGAAATACCCATTAGGTTGTAAGTAATCGAACACAAGTGGAACAAAGCTATCGTCACTAATACCTTCTAACTGACCTGAGTAGGCTTGCAGATAGCCTAACTTTCCCCCGTATTCTACTATTAGTACACCAAACATTTTGCCTTCTTTTAGCATAGGAAGCGACTGCTGCAACAACGTAACAGCACAGTGCGCAAGCGGAGAGGGCTCATAATAGAAAGGATTGGGAAAGACTTTCATCTTGCCCATCGCTTCCTTTTCATTGCCAGTTGGCAACCTATGAAAACACTTATCCTCCATTTTTACTTCTTCTATCCTGCCAAAGAATAGCATTGCAAATATACTGCTTTTCAATGGCAATACGCTTATTACACTTCAAATAAATACTATTTAGCCTACAATTTGAAAAGTTTTGTTAAGAAAAACACCCTTTCTTACATATATACCAAACTAAAGTAAAAAAACAAAAAGAATTAATATTTATATCTTTCACGATATATTTTAAGTTCTTATCTTTGCACTCGTAAAACAAAAGATAATAGTTCGGGTGTTTTAAAAACATGCAATATAAAAAACCAAGGATAGCGATTTACAAAATCAGGAAACAAATAATAAAGGTAGAACAATGGACAAAAAGACAATATACGACTTTATAGTCAAGGACAAAAAAGGCAACGATGTAAGCCTTTCAACATACAAAGGCAAGGTTATTTTGGTTGTTAACACTGCTAGCAAATGTGGTTTTACTCCACAGTTCGAGGGATTAGAGAAGTTATGGAAGGACTTTGGAGACAAAGGTTTACAGGTAATTGGATTCCCATGTAACCAGTTTGCCAATCAAGAATCGGGCACCGACGACCAAATTCAAGAGTTTTGCTCGCTCAATTATGGCGTTACCTTCCCTATAATGAAGAAGATTAAGGTGAACGGAAGCGAGGCAGATCCATTGTATAAATGGCTGAAAAGCGAAAAAGGTGGTTTCCTTACAAGTGCCATTAAGTGGAATTTCACAAAGTTCTTAATCAACAAAGAAGGTGAGGTTGTGGGCAGATTCGGACCTACCACAAGCCCTGCGAGTATAGAAAAGTATATCGTAAAGGAACTAAATAGATAAGTAACAATGGCAAACGATGCACTTCTTTTAGACAATCAGTTCTGCTTTCGCTTCTATACAGTGTCGCGTTTAATCGTCAAACACTATCAGCCTTTCCTCACAAAGTTAGGCATTACCTATCCGCAATACTTAGTTTTGCTGGTTCTTTGGGAACAAAACGACATGCCGGTAAACGACATTGCCAAGCGCTTATACTTAGAAACAAATACGGTAACACCTATTTTGCAACGCATGGAGAAGCAAAAAATAATTGTCCGCAAGAAGGATAAGCAAGACCATCGTAAGGTTATTGTATCGCTCACAGCACATGGTGAGGAGCTGGAAAAGTTGGCAAAGGACATTCCATCGGCAATGGCCAACACTGTATCGGAAGATGTAAAACAGCACTTCATCAACTGCAATGCCGAAGCAAAGAAGCTATTAGACAGGATGATAGCTGAGTTATTATAAAATAAAATAGGATTCACAACATTAAAAAAAATATTATTTTATGCCCACAGACTTTAGGTTTGTGGGCATTTTCTTTTAATCATCTGATGGTAAAACATAGTATTCAAAATCTTGCAAAATTCATTTTCACTTCTTATTAGAATCCTGGCAAGTCTGCTATAAAAGTGTAAATATTTTTTCAAAGCACATAAACCATATAACTACCTTGCTACCAACATGTTGCAATACCCATTGTTTTACACTGTAAAAGTGCCTGTTTTGAACGGCAAAAGCGCCTATATTGCAACGCAAAACAGGCTCTTTTGCAAAGCAAAACCATTTCTTTCGTTTTAGCTTACTACTTTCTTTACAAAATAAGTACTATTGTAAGGCTATTCCGTAAGCATTCTTTCGTCTATTCATTGAGGTTTTTTCAATAATGTTATAGACTTACAAAAACTTACTGTTGCTTGCCTATCTGAAAGATATTCCTTACATTTGTAGCAAATAAACGAGCATCATTAACAACGTAAAGAAGTTGAGAACCAATTGCAAACAGGTACTATCTATCTTGCAAAATTTAGCGAAATATGCTCGTTTGCCGAATATAATAGAATATAAATACTCATTAAATGGTATCAAACAAAGATATTTACTTCGGAGATGAATTGGAAACAAGTATCTTTCTCGATGCTTTAAAGAAGAAAGTGCGCATCGTTTTGTCTGACGATTTAGAGGCATCAGAGCAAGAACTCACCGAAGAATACAAACAAAGGATAGTGCAATTTCTTGAAGAAATTAGTATATGGTACGACAAAACCACTGTTGCTGTTAAGCAATATGCTGATAATAAATATAGCATTAAGGATATTTCCGACTCTGATATAGAGTTAATGGCTATATTTATACTATTCGAACAAGACGAACCAGACCTATTTGGACTGAGTTACAGAACCAAATTCGATGTAGAACATGGCTGTGGAATAAAGTTGAAAGGCAACAACCAACAGTTTGAAATCGTCGAAATAGGTTGTGCAGATGTTGCCTTTTGCTAATTAAAAGCCATCGTACAATCACATTATAAACAACTTATTACAGAACATAACTAACGAAATTGAATTTATGGCAGTATTAGAACAAGAGCTATTTGACAAGGTAATTGAATACGGCAAGGAAGCTATTACAAAATATAACGACGGAAAATACGACGACGCTTTTGCATTAGCAGAGCAAGGTTGGGCACAATTTCCAACACCAGTAGAGAACTGGAACCAAGCATATAACTATGCAAAGTCGTTCTTTGGAAAGGCTTTAGGGCGTCAAGACTTTGACGAAGCCAAGAAATGGCTAAATAGATTGATAGACAATAACAACAATCTGCACCTGTCAGACGAGGAAATTCGGTTCTTAATGGGCCAGTATTGCTATGAGAAAAAAGATAAAAAACAAGCCTTTGAGCATTGGGATATCTTGGTAAAAGAAACAGGTTTCAGATACTTTACAAACGCTAAGCCTGAGTATTCGGAGTTTTATAAGAACTATAAAGATACAGAAGATGATACGGAAGAACTATCTTCTGAACAATACGAAGCTATCTGCGACCTATTAGATAAAGGCGATGAACTATCTGAAGAAGGTAAATACAAGGAGGCTATCTCCACATACGAAGAAGCCTTAAAGGGCTTACCTGAACCCAAAGAAGACTGGGATATCTTCGACACAATTGTTGTTTGCATTGGCGATTCCTATTACGAAATAGAACAATATGAAAAGGCTAACACATACTACTCTATGTCTTTAGTTTCTGGAAATGGTGTAGAAAACCCGTATGTGTGGTATGTTAAAGGACGAAACCATATCAAATTGGGAGATATAGAGAACGGAACCGATGCACTGATGCGCGCTTATATGTTGGACGGAACAAACATATTTAAGAGCGATGACAACGAATTCTTGCAGTACATCGAAAAGTATATCGACGAGAAAGAATAACTATAGAAATACAAACCATATATAAAAAAGAGATTGGACATGAACTATGATGTTTTATCTGAAGCGACAGCTGACCTTGATGCAATAGAAAAGAAACTGTCTGTAAGCCTTCCTGCCGACTACAAAGAATTTTTGTTGAAACACAATGGTATTTATACAGAGGATTCAATCGTTAAGATTGATGCCATTGAAGAGGAAACTTTACTAAATGCTTTGTTCAGTTGCGACAATCAATTAAATAGGGCTTTAACGCTCGAATATTGGAATACAGAGTATAAAGACGATATTCCTGAAGGTGCATTGCTTATTGGCGACTTCCAAGATGGTGGCTTCTTGCTCTTGATTCCTGATGGAGACGACAAGGGTGTGTACTACTACGACCATGCCTTCACGTTCGAATCGTCGGACGATGATGGCAATACTTACTTCCTTGCCGATACTTTCGACGCATTTATCAATAATATTCAATAAGCCAATAAGAGCCATTAGTACACTATGGAAGCGTTCAAACTGGTAAACTTTCAGCACGAACACAACACCAATATGCCTATTGTCAGAAGCATAGAAGGTAGCGAATGCGAAGCAGTGCTGTGTGCTTTATTCCACAGTTGGCACGTAACCACGCTCGAAGAGTTCTTTAAAGGAAGAGCAAGAGTTTGTTTTAGTGGACAATGTAAATGCTGAAGATGATAATTTCGACTGGAACAAGGTGTTCAATCGTATAGGAATACCTGTTCCTAACGAGGTTTTCATTAACTTTGAACGCTTCAACAGCATTGATGTTTTCCTGTTTAATGACTTCTGTAAGTACTTTGGTGATATTTGGTATCCCGCTGCTGACGATATAGAAGTATTTGATGCAACTTTTAACTGGATAGTTTCCGTAAAACATTATGGATTAGTACACTATGCAAAAATAGAGAAAGTCAAGAAATGAAAGAGCCAAATAAAATAACAAAACCACAGAAGAAGAAAGGAATTTAGCTTCTATGCAGCACCTTTAAGTATAATCCATATTTTAGGACTGCTTGTTTTAGCTTTTCTGATAGACCATTTTATTAATTCGTTTCTGGAGTCTTCTCGTTATTTTTCACGCTATGAAAGCGCTTTACCCTATGTAATTTGTGGCTTTATAATAGTGTGTTTGCTTCGTAAAAATAGGGTTGAAATAGTTGATAACCATACATTTAATTTCTATAGAGGTGGTAAACTGAAATATACAAATACCATAGACAACTTCTTGTATATAAGATGTGCAGGACAAGGAAATATAACTTCTTCTGTCGTTTTTGCATTTAATGATAAACGAATAAGACTCGCTATGCCTTTAGTTATGTTTCCTAAACGCTTCAAATTATACGAATTAGAAAAGCTATCTGGGTATTTAAAATCACAATTCAAACTTATACAGAGGGAACATCGTACCATTTTTGGTGTTTCTAAATACATGTTTACCTTTTGGAATCCAGATAAAGACCAGAATTATAAGATATATTCGGAAAGCAAAGGTAGGCGCGTTTGCTGATAAATCCAATGCTAACGAAACTGTAAAAGAGAGTAATAACAAACTTTAAAACCTTTGTTTATGGCACTTATAAAGAGCAGTACACAATGGTAAAATATAGAAAAAAATAAATCAAAGATATCAGATGAAACTATTAACAATGCAGGAAATCATGCTTTTCATTATAGAAGAGACACGCGATGTAGACCCTGAAATCACAGAAGATATTATTTTAAAGGAGGCTGTTATCTCTCATTCGGAAATCGAAAAGCTAAAAAACAAACTACGTATCGATACGTTAGACGAGGTATTTGCGGAGTTAATACTTAGTTACAACTGGGGTAATCACTGCTTTTTGAGCTACCAATTCGGAGCAAACGATAAGGAAACACTGAATTGGTTGATAACAAGAACTTGGAATATCACGACTACGACATTCTGCAACAGCTCGGTTTGATGATTATTGCTACTGGAGATCCTGCTACAATCTTATTGGAATGTGCAACAGGAAAGGTCTATGCAATCGATAGCGAGATTGCTTATGAAGACCGAATACTAATAGCTGATAACTTCGATATGCTTGTACGGGCGATGGGTACTGGGCAATACGCAGTGTGGAATGGCAAGGAAAGCGAATTCATCAGCATGATACAAGAGTCTGTAAACGCAAAAGGACTTGAGTTTTGGCGGGGATTTGTTGGCTATTACAAATAAGATATGAATGTAATACATGTATTAGAGCCTTTAGCTTCAAATGCTATGGCGGAGAAAATAAACGAGTTAGAACATACAATAGGTACTGTTTTGCCTTCTCATTTCAAGGATTTGCTGATGCAAAATAATGTCTGCAAGCCTCATAAAAACCATTATAAGGATAAGGAAACAGAGTTCACTATTAACTATTTTCTCGGATTTTCGGAAAGCAAAAACGATGATATTATCACAACATACAACGATTATGAGGGCAGAATACCAGAGGAATTGATGCCCATTGCAAGTGTTGATGGGGGCGATTGGCTATGTATAAACAAGATAACAGGTAAGGTTTACTATTGGTTTCATGAAGAAAACGATTGGGGATTAGAGGGAAATGACAAATATCCAACACTGGTTTCGGAAAACCTTAACGACTTTATTGAAAAGCTAACCCCTACCCCTTTGCCAACAAAGAGGAGATTAGGCGAGCAATTGCAAGCGGTAAGGTAACCATTACCCCTAAGTATGTTGAGCTGAGAAACGCTATGCGAGCAAAGGAAGGCCTACCTCCTCTCACCTTTGAAGAGTGGGATAGGCTGCTAAACGACCCTAATAGAGACGATATATAGCTTATTCTTTGAGAACGGAAGCAGGCATATTTATCAACAAAACTTTACTATTCACAAAGATATGGAATATATAATCCAACCTCTTATCGGTGTCAATGAATTTGTTTTCGGTGGATATCGGAAGGATATCTTAGCTAAAACAAGCTTAAAAATCAAAACAACCAGAGAAGAAAAAGACGGAAACAACAGTTTCATTATAGATGACTATGGCGATTTTCTTGCCTATTATAATCAGCACGACCAGCGATTATTCTTCCTCACCTTTGCTCCGTTACCTACAGTAAAACTCATTTTTGAAGGGAAAAACCTATTCGAAATGAAGGCATCAGACGTCTATCAACAGTTGTCTTCCCACGATAATATATTATTGGAAGAGGACTACGTCGGCTTCGTTTCTACTATTTTAGGCATAGATATTTATGCGCCAAATTTTGCAGACGACAAAGATTGCACATGCGAAGGCATTAGTATAGCGGTTAAAGGCTACTTTGATGCAATATACAAAGCAGAGAATTTGGATATAGATAAGCTGCTGTCGGAGGCTTTATGAATTTGTTTTTAAGACACATTGCACAAGAAAGACAACCATTTTCGGTCAAGAACAAATTGCTTTCATCGTAGCAATGAACGGCAATAACAGCAAAATTATAAGTATAAAGAACGAAATTATTGTGATATGAGAAGGATAAATCAACGCATGGCAATGCTTTTAGAGAAGTCGGTTCCTGCAAATAAGGAATTGATAAGCAAGGTTTGCGAGAGCATTTTAAGCAAAATAAAAGTCGCAGAATGTTGCATTTTATACGATGCAAACAACGATATTAACACTTCATTCATTAACAACATATCCGAACAAATAGAGAAACAAGGCGACAGGACTGGCTTGGAGATGTGGCATAACGAGATATGTTTGTCGGCTTTCGAAGGCTTTTCGCTTAGTTGTATTCTGCCTTTTATAGAACAGTTTAAGCAGCGTTTAAATGCCGTTTACCCTCGTCCATATTGCCTTATAGTGTATATTACCAATACACAAGATATTTATTTCCGCTTCCATGTGTTTAGAAAGGACGAAGGAATGTGGATAAACAGCGACATAGAAGCAGACGCTAACCCGCTATTATACGACTTAGAAGAGCATCTGAACATTGATTCCATTATTCAAAGAATACAAGATTTCAAAGAAGAATACGTTGAATGTTTCGATCCTATCAGTGATGATGCGCTCCAACTTGCACAGGAAAACATTCCTTTCAGCTACCAGCAGATTACATAAGACTGCTTCAGTTCTCGAATGGAATACTAATTTGTGGCGATGAAGTGCTCGGAATAAACCATAAACCTTTCGACCTTATCAAGGCATACAAGACTGAACACGAAGCAACACAGATGCGTATGCCCAGCCATATTGTTCCGTTTGCACCAGACGGCAGAGGCAACTACTACTGCTTCGATGCTCAACAAGGCAACCAAATCGTGTTTTGGGTGACCAACTATCAGTACTCTGAAGAAGATAAACCCGAAGTTGTGAACTTCGATTTCTGCGATTGGTTCAACGAAGTGATGATAGATTGGTGCATAGAACTTGAAGGACAAGACATCTTTACATAGGTTACAACATCGTAAAAACAATATTACATCATGGAGATAGAAACTATATTAAAAGAAAACGGCTTATCTGGAGCAAGGATTTTATCGGCAACTGACGAAATAAAAATACCCGAAATGTGGTCTTTCTTGCTGACTGAAGAAGATAAAGACAAAAAGAAATCCCTCGTTATAGAACGCTGGTCGTACTTCAGTAGCCTACTTCCTAAGACGCTACATTTATTAGAAGAGCTACTCGAAGATGTATTTTTGATGTTTCATCAGCAACAAATTAAGATGGTTTACCTGCTGTTGGTGGACGAAGAATACGTGCTATATGTAGGCAATATGCCCACAACAGACAGCCAACTCGCACTGTTCCCCCACAAGTTGCAGCTATTTTACAAGCAGCTACATAATGGTTGGTTCGAGAATATAAGCGGTGGCTTAGGATTACTTCCTATAGAAAAGGTTCGTTTCCTAAGCCAATCGGAATGGGGTTTGCCCCAAGAGATATTGCAATCTACCGACTTAAACCAAACGTACTACGTGCTTCATAATGGCGGAAACGGCTATCTGTGCATCAACATAGAGGACAAAGAAAACCCCAAAGCGCTAATTTGGTGGACCAACGATGCGCCAAAGATGGACATAGACTTTTGGAGTTACCTTGATTCGTGGATAGAAATTGGCATTTCCTACTGATGTTTTGCCGCCACGAAGCAGAACTATAAACTTGCAAAAAGCATCTGTGTAACAAGCACAAAAAGGACACTTTACGTGCTTTTTTGCTTGTTTATCTAAGATAATCTCTCTATATTTGCAGTTGAACGAAGTAAAAAACGATGATGATAAACTATCAGATTACGAACAGTGCGCCGCCTATTACAGAGGCAGATATATTAGATTTAGAACACAAGATAGGCTTTTGCCTTCCTGCTGATATAAGAAACTTCTACTTAAAACATAATGGAGGATTGGTAGAAGATGGCGATAGAAACGTTTACTTAGACGATTCGGAAAACGAATATACCCTGAAATACATTGCACCCATCAAACATTCGCTTTCGCCTTCTCAATATACTATGGAGAAATTGTGGCACACTTTCATCGTAGAAAAAGAATTAATACAAAAGAAACATATTCCGTTTGCCATTGACAGCGGGGGCTTTCCATACTGCTTCGATGCAGAAACAGGGCACATTTTCTTTGCAAATTTGGAGCATTACGATGATAAAGAGAAGATGATGGAACCTGTTGCTCGGTCGTTAACCGACTTTATCAATGGTATGAAGACGGAAGAGGAAGCGTATGAATAGACTACTTCATACAAGAAAAAAGGTATAAATCCGATTTAAAACATAAGTGAAAGGAGTGAATCAATGAGTAAAATGTGCGATCCGATTGCCGATTTAGTTCAATCATTACACAATTTTGGTTTTACAATCGTCGAACAAAAGGTGTCCGATTATCACTTTTCTGAACTCTATATCAAGATGAAAGGGAAGCAAAATAACAAAATAGATACTATCAACATACCAGACATTCAACGAAATAACGACTCTACTTTTTCGTGTTCGTGCCATTGGTCTACCGTCGAACTATGCTATGAGCAGGAATAAATAAAAGTGATTGCAAAGTCAGACAGAAAGAAACAGAAAACAAGATATAATCAAGTGAAATGAAACAACTATCTAAAAGCCTCATCGCAATTCTTTTGTTCGTAGCCAATACTTGTGCATACGCCGGACAGAACATGAGAACAAAAGACTCGCTCATGGTAGTTACCGAGAGTAACGACGACGCTTGCACGAGCCATTTGGTACGAGATAAAAGCGGTGTACGGGATACATTGATAAGTATTTACTGTGCAGATGGCAGTGAAATAGAACCTTTAAAGAAGTAAATAGCAAGAACAAGCAAACGCAAATAGAAGTATTCGCCATTTACAATGCCGCAGCTGACGGTAGCCAATATGTGCTTTACAACCATCAAACACAAAGAACTTATATCACATTTGCTACTATTGCCGATTTTAAACCCGCATCGGTATTGTTGAAAGAAGACGAAAAGTATGTTTTATTGAAAACCAACAACAGTGCCAAAGCATTTCCCAAAGAAACTCTGAATGCTGGAAATAGAGAGAAATATATTGCCAACGGAAGTAGATATAAGGTGATTAAAGCAGGCGTAAAAGCCATTAAAAACAAGCCATAAAATTGTAAAGATTTTACAGAACACCTTTTAATGTGTAACATTCTAATTATCAATACTTTGCAATAGAGCCTATTTTGCATTGTAAAAGAGGCTGTTTTGCACGGTAAAAGAGGCACTATTGTAACGCAAAACAGGCACTATTAGAATGCGAAACAGAAACTACTGTTTTTTGCTACAATTATTTTTACAAAATATTAGTGCTTATCTTGGTTTTCTATCCTACGCAATGAGGCTGGGAAAAATTTGGTTATTAAACTTAAAATGAGTAACTTTGCCATAATCAACAACTGCATTTAAACGTATGACAACACACCCGTTATGGTCGGAAGAATATTGGCTTCTGCTCTTACAAACATACTTGAAGAAGCCCATAGGCATAAAACGGACTTATGCTCGTCCAATGGTTGAACTCAGTTTGGAGCTGCATATTCCACCACGCATACTATCTGAAAGATGGAACAGCTTGCAAGAAGAGACATTCCAAGCCTGCAAACACTATGGGAAACATACGCCAACAATCCTAATAAGCTGAGAAGAGAAGCGAAACGCATCAGGGGAATGAAGGGATTTGGCAAGCCTGAGAAGTTCTACGAAGGCGTAGAAGCAGAAGAAACCTTCGAAAAAGACTTCCTACCCATAGAGAGAGCGACCGACTTAACGCCTGCTGCACTCATCGTTGTGCTTGACTTGTATTTCCATCTCACCCCAATTACAATGGTAGAAGAAACCCCTGAAGTGAAAGAAGTGGCTCAACTGCTGGGTATTACCCCCCGTCGTGTGGTGGAAATTATGGACGTTTATCGTTTCTGCGACCCTTACCTGAACCACGACGACCTTATTATTTCGCCGCTTTTACTGCCCTGCCAGAACGTATGGGATAGATATGGCAATGCCAATACAAAGAAACTTTCGGCATTAACACAAGAATTACACTACTATTTCAAATGATTTATGTTTCTTTTTTCGTAATTTTGCAAACATATTTAGGTAATTATGGCACAAAAACAAATACAGATACAAGAGCAAAAACAGTTGCAAGTACAGCGACTTTCCCAGCAACAAATGCTGCAAGTGAAGTTGCTTGAGATGCCATTGACCGAATTAGAAGAAAGCGTTAATGCCGAACTGGACGATAATCCAGCCTTAGAAAAAGGACAAGACGAAGGCGAATTGAACGAAATATCGGATAGTTCAGAGGCTAACAACGACGATTTCGAAGCACAACAAGAACAGCAAGAACGACAAGATGCACTCGACAATGCGCTTGAACGTATGGGAGGCGACGACGAACTGCCTGTTTACGACGGACGACAACGCCACGATAATGCTGACTACGAAGAGATTGTGTATGGCGATACAACATCGTTTATCGACAAACTCAACGAGCAAGTGGGCGAAAGAGAGCTTAGTGAAAGACAGAAAACCATCTTAGAATATCTCATTGGAAGTCTTGACGACGACGGATTGCTGCGCAAAGAGCTTGACGTAATAGCTGATGAACTCGCCATTTACCAAGGTATTGACTGCGACGAAAAGGAGATTTCCGACACATTACAGCTATTACAAGACTTCGACCCTGCTGGTATTGGGGCACGTTCGTTACAAGAATGTTTGCTCCTGCAAATCAAACGCAAAGTGACAGAAGGCGAATGGGAACGCGATAGCAATATTTATGGCTATCTTAAAACTATCTTTACCGAATATTTCGATGCCTTTACAAAGAAGCATTGGGACAAGATACAAGCAGCACTCTCGCTATCTGACCTCCAAATAAAAGCACTTCAGGCTGAGATTCGCAAACTAAATCCAAAGCCTGGAGCCTCTATGGGAGAGACAATGGGCAGGAATGTGCAGCAAATAACGCCCGACTTCATTATCGATACCGACGATAACGGCAACATTAGCTTTACTTTAAACCACGGAAACCTGCCTGAATTGCATGTCTCGCAAAGCTTTAACGATATGTTAGCAGCCTATAAAGACAACAAACAGGGCATGAACCGACAGGAAAAAGAGGCATTGTTGTATGCTAAAGGTAAGGTAGAGAAGGCGCAAGGCTTTATAGAAGCCATTAAACAACGCCGTAATACACTTTACACAACAATGAAAGCTATCATCGAAATACAGAAGAAGTTCTTCCAAGAAGGTAACGAAGCCGATTTAAAACCGATGATTTTGAAAGATATTGCCGAGAAAACAGGTCTCGATATATCTACTATTTCGCGTGTAAGCAATATCAAATATGCGCAAACAAGATGGGGAACGTTTCCTCTTCGCTTCTTTTTCACAGACAGTTATACTACGGAAGATGGAGAAGAGATGTCTACAAGGAAGATAAAAGTGGCATTGCGAGAAATCATTGACAACGAAAATAAGCAAAAACCGCTTAGCGATGATGCGCTGGCAAAGGTGATGAAAGAGAAAGGTTTCCCTATTGCAAGACGCACAGTGGCTAAATATCGCGAACAACTAAACTTACCTGTGGCGCGTCTGCGTAAGGAATAAGTAAACCAAGAACATGGGTACGACACATTAAATATGAGCGAAAAAAATATCATACTAACTGCACGAATAGCGAGCATGCTGCTCACGCCGTTCTATTTGCCTGTATTGGGCATATTGGCGATATTCATTTTCTCCTACCTTAGTATGTTTCCGTGGCAGGTTAAATTGTCTTTGGTGGTGATGGTTTACCTTTTTACTGTGCTCATACCTACTGTACTCATTCATCTTTATAGGCAATATCATGGTTGGTCCCTCTTGCAATTAGGACAAAAAGAACGCAGAATGGTGCCTTATGCTATTTCCATAATCTGCTATTTCGGCTGTTTCTATCTTATGAATCTATTACATATGCCGCATCTGATAACTTCTATCTTGATTGTAGCGTTAGTAATTCAGATTCTTTGTGCCATTATAAATGTGTGGTGGAAAATATCTACACACACAGCAGCCATAGGAGGTGTGCTTGGAGCACTACTTGCTTTCTCGTTTATGTTAAGCTTTAATCCAGTATGGTGGCTATGCTTAGTCATTGTTGCATCGGGAGTTGTGGGCTCAAGTCGCATTATATTACGACAGCATTCCCTTACGCAAGTAACGGCAGGATTCTTCTTAGGCACGTTAAGTGCGTTCTTTACAATTATACTTATATAAGCAAACAAGATATTAAAACAAAGATATATGAAACCAATAGTCAGTATTATCATGGGTTCAACAAGCGACCTTCCTGTTATGGAAAAGGCTTGCAAGTGGTTAGAACAATACGAAATACCATTTGAAGTAAACGCACTTTCAGCTCATCGCACCCCTGCTGCAGTAGAGAAATTTGCCAAAGAAGCAAAGAACGTGGCATTAAAGTAATTATTGCAGGCGCTGGTATGGCAGCAGCATTGCCTGGTGTGATTGCAGCCTCAACCTCTTTGCCTGTTATTGGCGTACCTATTAAAGGTATGTTAGACGGCTTAGACGCTATGCTTTCTATCATACAGATGCCTCCTGGCATACCTGTTGCTACGGTAGGAGTAAATGGTGCGCAGAATGCAGCGATATTAGCAGCTGAGATGATAGCACTTGGCGACGAGGAAATTGCTAAGAAAGTTGAAGCATGGAAGGCTACTTTAGGACAAAAAATAGAGAAGGCCAACCAAGAATTGGCTGAAATAAAGGATTATAAATTTAAGTGTTAAGAAAGGAACAAAAGCTATAAAGAGATTTAGACAAGCGTTTGTATTTGCTCAAAGTACCTTGCGTTTGTCTGAATCTTTATTGTTTAATCCCCTAAGCCCTTAACACTCAAAAGATAAAGATGATAGATTTATTCAATTACGAACGTAGAAAAAGTTCTGTAACACATATTGGTGCGTTAGATATGGGTGGCGAAAATCCTGTCAGAATACAATCAATGACAACCACAAACACTAACGATACAGAAGCGAGTGTGGCGCAAGCGAAACGTATTATCGCTGCAGGTGGAGAGCTTGTTAGACTTACTACGCAAGGAAAACGTGAGGCTGAAAACCTCAAAAATATCAATTCGCAACTACGCACAGAAGGTATTATGACACCACTCTGTGCCGATGTGCATTTCAATGCGAATGTTGCAGACGTAGCAGCAGTATATGCTGAGAAGGTTCGCATCAATCCTGGCAACTATGTAGACCCAGGACGCACATTCAAGATATTGGAATATACCGATGAGGAATATGCCAAAGAACTTCAAAGAATAGAAGACCGCCTTACTCCTTTTATTCAAATATGCAAAGAAAACCATACAGCTGTACGCATAGGTGTAAACCATGGCAGCCTTTCTGACCGTATTATGTCGCATTATGGCGATACACCTGAAGGCATTGTAGAGAGTTGTATGGAGTTCTTACGTATCTTTAAAAACAGGACTTCAACGATATTGTTATTTCTATCAAAGCTTCTAATACAGTAGTTATGGTGCGTTCGGTACGCCTTCTTGTATCTGAAATGGAGAAAGAAGGTATGAACTATCCTATCCATCTTGGTGTTACGGAAGCTGGAGAAGGAGAAGACGGACGCATAAAGAGTGCCGTTGGTATCGGTGCATTATTGAATGACGGCATCGGAGATACTATCCGAGTGTCTTTAAGCGAAGAACCAGAATGCGAAATACCTGTTGCTAAATACTTGGCACGCTACATTCGTCAGAAGAAAGGACACATTATTGTTCCAGCAGAAACCTTCAAAGACTTCGATTATTTACGTCCTGAACGTAGAAAGACTAAGGCAGTAGAAAACATTGGTGGCGAGAATGTTCCTATTGTAATAGCTACACGCAATACAAAAGAAGAAAATGTCGATGTTGCTTCTACACTTCCAACGCCCGATTACATCTATGTAAACGATACGTTACCAGCAAAATTGAAGAGTGGACAAAAATATATTCTCGACTACAATGCTTATATAGAGTTAGCAGCAAAGGGCGAATTACTTTCTGAAAATATTTTCCCAATCTTCCCAACTCCTGCCATTCCATTCATTGGAACAGTGAAATCGAAAGTAAAATTCTTAGTTTTGAAGTATGGAACACCATCAGAGGAATTTCTCGCTTGCTTGAAATACCACCCCGAAGTAGTGGTTGTTTGTGTAAGTTCGCATCAGAACAAGCTTGCCGAACAGCGTGCATTGGTTCACCAAATGATGATTGCAGGAGTAGAAAATCCTGTTGTTTTTGCACAAATGTACCAGTTTTCAGTTGAAGAAAGCAAAGAAAATGCCAATGAACCGAGCGCAAAAGAACAGTTCCAACTATCTGCTGCTGCCGATATGGGTGCATTGATGATTGACGGGCTGACCGATGGTTTATGGCTTATGAATCATGGTAATATTTCGCAAGACGATGTAGAACAAACTGCCTTTGGTATTCTTCAAGCAGGCAGATTACGTATGGTAAAAACCGAATATATCTCTTGTCCTGGCTGCGGTAGAACTCTTTACGATCTCCGTACTACCATTGCACGCATTAAAGAAGCCACAAAAGGCATGACAGGATTAAAGATTGGCATAATGGGTTGCATCGTAAATGGTCCAGGAGAAATGGCTGATGCCGATTACGGATACGTCGGTGCAGGACTGAAAAAAGTGAGTCTATACCGCAAAAAGGTATGTGTTGAAAAGAATATACCCGAGGAAGATGCGGTAGAACATTTGCTCGCACTCATTAAAAATGACCAAAATTAAGACCATAACTATAGGATTCGCAACGTTTTAGATGTGTTATCCATAAAACATACAAAAATGGACATAAGAAATTTATTTAGACATCAGCTGCGTTCTGTTATTGAATGGAAAGAACAAAGCACCGATATTTTGTTTCATCGATTGGAAACTTCAACTGATGAGATAAAGAATTCAAGTAAGTTAATCGTAGCACCAGGTCAAGGTTGTCTACTCGTTTATGATGGAAAAGTAAAAGCAACATTGACAGAGCCTGATACTTATGAATTGAAAACAGCTAACCACCCCTTTATAACAACGTTGCTCAATCTTGCACAAAATATGGAGAGCGAGCATAAAATGCGTTTCTATTTCTTCCGTACAGCAGAACTTGTAAATGTACTTTGGGGTACTGCTACACCTGTAAAGTATATGGAGCCCCACTATAATATTCCTGTTGCATTGGGTGCTTGCGGTAACTTCTCTGTAAAAATTGATGACGCAGCCATTATGTTCAGTACACTTTTGGGTACAGTAAGCGATTATACTGCAAGTGATGTTCGAGAACTTGTATCATCACGTATCGTTGCTCCGCTTACTTCTTTCCTTGCTGAAAAAGCTTATCCATATACAGAAGTGGACAAGCATCTGCTGGAATTGTCGACTGATTTACAAACACGCACAACAGAAGAACTACAAAGATTGGGACTAATTCTTACTGATTTCCGTATTGATTCTGTTACTTTCGATGATGAAACACTAACACGTATCGGCAGAATTGCAGATATGACAGCAGAAAAACAAGCTGCTAATGAAGTAGACTTAGACTATGCTGGCGTACAAAAACTTGCTGCATTACGTGATGCTGTTCGTACTGAAGGTGGTCTTGCAGGAGCTGGTATGCAAATTGGTGCAGGTGTTCAATTGGCAAAAGAATTCTTTAATACGAATAATAATACAACAGCACCAGTAAACGAAACAACTACAACAACTCCAGATGCAAGTAGTCGCTTAAAACAATTAAAACAATTGTTTGAAGAGGAACTTATCACCGAAGAAGAATATAATAAGAAGAAAAACGAAATACTTGGATCATTATGAAAAGAATCATTATCATTGCTTTAATCGTACTCATCACAAACCTACTTGTAGGATTGATAGTAACAGCATATTCACCGCTTAATTTACTTTTCACCAGTTCAGCAATCGTTATCAATGGACTGCTGTTAGCTTTGTCATTTTTAGGGCGTGCTGAGAGTACACATCGTTTAAGTCTTGGTTTTATATTCGCAGCGATAGGTGCATTAGAATTTGTTACAGGGTTTTTCGCACCTGAAACTTGGAGCAATAACTGGTGGCTAATAGGTGTTGTTTCTCTTACTGCCATACAATGTATATTGCTTTTCTTAGCAATTTATTATTCAAAAGAAGTTTAATACTCGTAGATGGCAACAAAAATTAAAGCTGTAAAATGTCCACAATGTGGTAGCGAGAAACACGAAAAGATAGACGAAAAGCGGTTCAGATGCAAGAGTTGTGGTACTGAATTTTATATAGAAGATGATGATATAAATATCAATATCAATCATCGATATCAATATGAAGAAAAACCAACTTCTCCATTTAGCAGCTATCTAAACATAGGAACTAAGGTTGGTATTGCGGCTTTATTAAGTCCAATAATTTTTATTCTGTTAATATTTCTGGATATTCTCCGGTAATAGCGATAACAGCAGTAGAAGGTCTTCCGTAAATGAAATAAAAAAAGATTCTATTGAGGTAACAGATAATAGAAAAAAAATCTTAATGATGGAACATAATGGGAAACCATGTATATTCTATCTCGTTAATCGAAATTATTCTATAGGCTACAACAATGAGAATCCTAATTATATCAATGGAGCTTATGTTGGTTTCCGCGATGCAATATCTGGTCAAATACTCACTGAACAGCTATTAATCTCAGAAAAAGATTTGCGCAACCATAATATTTCTTTAATAACAACAATGCCTGAAATACGCTATTTCTATCAAGCCAACCGATATTTTCTTATCGTTTCAAAGCGTTTCGTATATGAAATCAACGCAAAGAAATTGACGATTAGTAATGTTTCACAATCGCTTTTTAAAGGAAAAGATGCAATGAATACAGGTCTTTCGTCAATTAACTTTATAAATGAAGACAATGGAGAAGGCTTTGAAGTACACAACAATTTGGCAGAAACCTACTTTTACTTCCCCGCCACAAACCGACTCTATACTGAAGAGGCTTATAATTATGCCTGTGAGTTGTCGCCAAAGCAGTTGAACGGAGAAGTAAAAGACACTATTTACTTGAATCTACAGCAAGAGAATATGAGCAAATCTACAAGTAATGGAGGACGCTTACGTATATGGGAAATAAATGCTATATTCCATAATGGAGACCCACAAGACTTCAGTTTCTACAATTGGATTAACAAATCTTATGGTCAATCCCGTGGAAATCGTTTAGTCAGTGCAAAACCAATTACGAACTGGTTTACAGGTTTCAACAGCAAAATGCTTTATCGAAATAAACATTACATACTGATAACATTCAGACCTACAATATCTGAAGATGCTAATTCTGTATTCCAATTGCGCGATAGAAACGGAAATATCTTATGGACACAGGTATTTGATTATCAGTTTAATGAAATAAGCGACGCTATACTTTGTGGCGATAAATTCTGGATATGGGGAACAAGAAAAGATATTGATAATTTTTCTTCTCCACGTATTTATAGCTTCAATTTAAAGGACGGAAAAATGGAGGAGCATATCTCCATTCCTTATGAATATAAAATCGAAGCTAAATAATTAACTTACTTTTTCTTGTGTTTGTAGTATCGCAGACACAAGAAAAAATAAGAAAGTTCTACATCGATAATTGGAGCGGATATAGTGAAACAAAGTTGAAAAAACACAAGTATCAAGGACATCCTGCTAATTATAGAAAAAAAGTGATAATTATTTTTTTACAGATGATGATGCTTTCAACTTTAACATCAATCATCGCTATGAGTATCAAAACGTATCCTTGTCATTATTCGATAAGTATCTTAAAAAGAAAAACTAATATACCTTTCGAATATAATATTAAAATAAATAAGACAATGAAGCAAGCATTCATATTACTTTTGCTTTTTCTTGCCTCTGTAACATCGAAGGCTCAAGAAAAAAATATACAGAATATTATTCTAATGGTAAAAATACGTGTATCAGGATTTGTTGATAAAAAAATACAGGTAAACGTGAAGGACATTGGATTACTTATAGAGATGATGGCTTAAAAATATGTGAAGAAAACTATAAAAATGGACTGAAAGAAGGACCAGAATATACGTATTTTGATAATGGAAATATCTTTACGATATCAAATTATCGAAATAACTTATTAGACGGATACCGCTTACAATATCACTATTCAGATAATAAGAATAGTAAAAAACTTTATTATAAGGGTTTTTATCGTGAAGGGGAAGAAGATGGTATGGCTTATGTTTACGAATTTGATGGAAGGATTATTTCCAAAAGACGTTATGAAAATGGTCACCAAGTTACAGACACAACTTACTCTTACGATAAAATATATTATAAAACTTGGCATCGCGTAAAAGACACTTCATATCCATACAACTATATCTATAAGGTTACTGAATGGTCAGAACCATATAAACATTCATCTACAAAAAAAGTGCAAAACAAAGCCATAACACAAAAGAAAACACCATTAAAACCCAAGCAAATTCGTATTGCTGACCAACATAAAACCAAACAGACTGTTCCTAATAATGGTAAGAAGAAACAAAGCTCACCAAGTTTTAATAATACGCGGAATAAGTCTGAAACACCCAAGAAGTCGAAATTAAAAGTGGCGGAAGATGGTTCAATACGATTAGAATAAAAAACCCCAACCATCTTGCAGAAACAAATAAAACTACACAGAAACCCATACCTGTCAACAAAACCATTATAAACTTTTATTATACAAAAGTAAACTGCAACTTCCACCTGCCAACCTCATTCGTTGGCAGGAATCACTCACCACATACTAGTCTTTCATACCATAATTGCACAGAAAAAACGCATTTTTACTGAAAGCATAAATAGATAGTATTCAGGTATTTACGAAACTATTATTCTTTTCCAAAAAAACGTCCGTACTTTTTTCTAAGAATGTACGGACGTTTTTTTGAAAAGTAGGCTGGAATAACCAGTTTTCCAAATGTCTATCACACTGAAATATTAGATAAAATAACTACATTTACAGTTGCGCACTTTGGTTGATAACGTACCATTAAGTTTGATAAAAACACCTATTGGTATATTAAATTTTAAATTTTCCTTGTTTTGTATTTGTTTTCTATAACTATCTAACAAAAAGATAGAATTGATTATGAAACATTAGAAAAAAACAAAAATAATCAGCAGAAACAATTAATAGGCTCGAATATTTCTAGAAAAAATGATTTTGACCTAAAACTATTATTTAAATATGAGCCAAATGCTCGAAATTATTTTGCTTGGAATATAAGTAATCGCATAAGTAATATGCATAAGTCAGCTACATATAATGGAGAATATTTAAATAATAACATTTCTAACAAGATGACTGCCGACGACCATACCAAAGATAAATCAAATGGGTGGTTAGGATCGTTTTTCTATGAACATACATTTAAAGATAAGTCAAGTTTAGATGTGTATTCGTATTTTAATCATGCAAAAGCAAATCGCAGGCAACAATATGCTGAACATATCACCTCTGATTTGATTCCTACGTTTCTATCGCTCGACAATATAAGAAATCAGACTGGTTTAGATGTAGATTATAATGGGGTTCGTCATAAATATGGACAGATAGAGGCAGGCAATCATTTTTTATACACGCACGACAATCTTTGGGATAATGTATTTTCTCCATCAGTTTTAACACATGTATCTCAGTCTAGTAATTATTCATATATTTCTTATTCAAAAGTATGGAAAAAAATTATGCTGATGACATCGGTAGGTTTGCAGGGATTGTTTGTGAAAGTTGATAGCAGGAGTGATAGTTATTGGCGTCCAAAGACGTCTGTTGCTATAGGGTTTAGAGTATCAAAAGCGCAAACCGCACGCTTGTCGTATACACTCAATAATATTCTCCCATCACCTCAACAATTAGCACCAGTCTCTTCATCTGTAAATCCATGGCAGAAAGTAGAAGGTAATATGAATCTGCGTCCAATACAAACCCATGATTTGGCATTAACTTATGATATAAAAATATTGAATTGGTTACGCTTGCAGACTTTCGCAAAGCATAAGATTACCACAAATATGATAGAAAGTTTTTTGCGAAAAGAGAATAACTATGTTATACAATCGTATAGGAACAATGGCTGTTATAATAGATGGAACACTGGTTTTGGGTTGAGTATAAATAGTAATTCTGTTCAAGCTTACTTATCACCAGCAGTGAGTTGGGAACATTATGAAGGAGGAAATCGTCTATCTTCATGGGGTTTAAATGGTAATCTCACGTGGTGGGCTTTAGATCAGATGGCAATTCAAGTAGAAGCTGAATGGAAAAATAAGAGTTATTCTGCAATCTCAATAACAAAGTATTCTAATCCAATGAGTGCTAATATATCAATGGCTTGGTATCCAACAGATAATATTCAAATTTCTGCAGGTATCACTTATTTAGGAGGAATAAGAGAGCAAATAACAACGATTGATACTCCTAATTATTATCAACGTCAAAAGATGTCATTCCATAGTGAAAGTTTTCGCCCTTGGATACTATTTGCATATACTATCCGAAAGCATAATAAATTAAGAATTGAGAATAAGATGCCGTATTTTGATATGGACCGTTAAAGCTTTGATATCAATAATCACCCACCACATACCATCTTTTCATACCAAAATTGCACAGAAAAAAACGCATTTTTACTGAAAGCATAAATAGATAGTATTCAGGTATTTACGAAACTATTATTCTTTCTTCAAAAAACGTCCGTACTTTTTTCTAAGAATGTACGGACGTTTTTTGAAAAGTAAGATGGAATAACCAATCTACCAAATATTCATTGTGCCACAATCTATAAATTAAGCCAATGGAAAAAGAATAAAATGCAGCGAAAATTTACATTTCTTGCCTACGGTGTAATTCGCATCATCTACAACCTCAATATCTTTCCTATCTCTTATCCTTATGTTGTTTAGCACTTCCTTCACAACACTACCAAACAAAATTTACCCACTAAAAATTTTTTCATTAAAACACAGATGAATATTAATAAGAAATGAAGAGAAATATAATTAATTTTTTTCAATTTCTTATTATTATTTTTGAACATAACCAGCATGTCACACTTTTTAATATAAGAAAACAAGAGAGAATAAGGGCAAAAAGAAAGATAAAATGGAAAATATTTTTGCAATAAATTTGAACGTAACGCTTTTTTTCTTTTTACATTTGCAGTAACTTTAGTCCATAGTGTATTTCTCTATTTTTTTAATATAGAGTTTCCTACATTAACTTATAAACAATTGTAACTTCGCTAATTGATGAAATTCATTACTATCATATTGTTCTATTTGTGCTTGTGTACCATCTGTGATGCACAAGTTAAATTTATAGGTAGCGTAAAATTACATAATGGAAGTCCTGTTGAAAGTGCCATTATTATAGCTAAAATTCCATCAGAAAAAGGAGAACGTATTGTTGCCAATACAAGAACCGATGAACAAGGACACTATGCTTTTACACTTTCAAATAGCAGTCCGCAAATTGTTTTATATATTTCCAACTTCAATATCAAACCCATTCGAAAGGAAATAGCCAATATTTCTCAAACTTTAGACTTTGTTGCAGAATCGCAAAGCATAGAATTAGAGGAAGTATATGTAAAACCGACGATTATAAATGCCAAAGGCGATACGCTGACTTATCATCTTTCTCATTTTAGAGATAAAAATGACAGAAAGCTCCGAGAAACCTTAGAACGTTTACCAGGAATTACCATAAACGATGCAGGAAGAGTATTATATAATGGTAGGGAAATTACAGAATTTCAGATAGAAGGGGGCAATCTTTTTGAAGGAAAATATTCTATAGCACTTGAACGTATAGACCCAAAAGATATTATTGCAGTAGACATAATGCAACACCATCAGCCCATACGTGCTTTGCAGGGTAGCCGTATTACAGATGATGTAGCACTTAATGTGAAACTTTCTCCAAATTCAAAAAACACTTTGACTGGAAAAATGGAAGTTGGTGGTGGTTATAGAGAAGGCAACAAAGATAATTTAGCTTATACCGCACGATTATATGGAGGTTTATTTAATGCCAAACATCAAATTTTTGTCACTGCTTCGGCAAATAATAGCGGCGAACAATTAAGAGATATTTATGCCGTGCCTTTAACCTCGCTATCCAGTAATTTACTTTCTTCTCCCACACCACAAAGTGGTATGCTCAACAAGAATGATTATATGACAAATAAGAGTGAAGCGTTGTCTATAAACGGACTATACAATAAAACTCCTGATTCCAAATGGAATTATGCAATAATAGCAATGAACGAAAATACCGAAGGGTGCGCAAGTATGGAATATACTTATCATATTAACCAACAAGAGAAAACGCATAAACGAAGTTTTGAATTTGGAAATAATTACCGAAATATAGATTTCCTTCTTAAATACGAACAAATAAATCGCGATATTTTTTTATGAACAAATTGGTTGGAACTTGTAATAGAGAGTTGCCATTCGTACAACAACTTATACAAACTACACAACTTGACGAAAGTCTCAACCAAAGAGAATTTGCACTTGATAATAAATTAAGGTTAATATACAAATGGAACGAAGTAAATGGACTGGATACGCAGTTCAACTTACAATTTACCAATAGTCGTGAGCTGCTCTTTTTAGCACAAGAAGCGAGAATCAACTCTTTGCCACAGCCCACAGCACGGCAAGAAGTAAAGCAAAAATTCTATTACGCAGAACTGCGACAAGAGATGCTTTCTACAATCAGACTTGGCAATTGTACATTCGATCCTTATTGGTTTGGCATTGCTGATAAAAATATGCTATCTACTGCATTGTATTCTTCAGGTTTATTTTCTCCAGAAAGTAGTTTTGCTTTAAGTGACGATATGCATTATAACCGTGCGAAAGCTGGATTTGGTTTATCGTTTCAGTCGGTTATGGCACATTTTCGAATCTATGGATATATTCCGTTAGTTTATTCACATATCTCCGTATATTCTCCTTATATCACCCCCAAAAAACATTCACTACATATCCTTCCGAATTTAACGATAGAACGCTCTTTGTTATCTCATATTTCGCTGCAATTACAATGGTCTAGAGAGGTTCACGACAATAAACCAGAAGATTTTTTGCAAGCTTTTATTATCCGTAACAGCTACGAGCAGACTCGTGCAAATATAAACGATATAACTTCAACAAATAATCATTATCTTTCAGCAAAAATCAATTATGCCAACGCTTTCAAATTACTCTTTGGTAATTTACGCATAAATTATAATTATCTGAACAGCGATATGATGACAAATAAAGTGGTAAAGGATAACCACATAGCACTTTATCTTATTCCACTGAATTTTGATACCCATTCATTGAGTTTAAGTGGCGAGTTATCGAAAGCTTTTTATTGGAAGAAAACAAACGTGGGTTTAAAAGTAAGTCATACACGGTTTTCTTCTTCACAAATGCTAAATGATATTAGTTATCCCTTTCAGATCAATGAAAGCAGTTTCTCTCTGAAGGGAGGTATTACGCCTGTAAAAGGTTTGCTCACCGAAATTCAGATGTTTGTCAACCGAAGCTGCATGTCAGAACCCACCAATAAAAATACCAACATTGTTACAACTCGTGCAATGTTAATAGGGAAGATAATGGCAACGTTCAGAAAATGGAGTATTTCCTGCAACACCTTATATTCGCAGCAAGACCATACACATACTTTTCTCGCAAATGCGAAATTGTATTATAAGACAAATTAGTTGAATGGAGTTTAAACCTTCGTAATCTGTTCAACGCACAACAACTGAATATAGTTTCGGTTAATGCACAAGAGCAGCAGCGCAACACATTCTTTCTTGTGCCACGCAGTATGATTCTTTCATTAAAGTTCAACCTATAAACTTATTAGATAATATGAAACCTTCTTTTAAAAACCTTGCACGTAGAGGAATTCTATTTCTTTTCCTAATTGGTTTGTCAGAAACCTCTTTCTCACAAGCATTTGTGTTTGGCAATTCTCCTTCGTATACGGAATTAAATATGAAAAATAAAAAACCGCTTGATACAGTACTCTTAGAAGTGCGTTACCAATTCACATGGACTTATGCTAACAATTCGCAGCCACATACAGAACAACGAACTTTATTAATTGGGCGCAACCATATCTATTCACGTAACGAAGCACTCTATCAAAATGATTCTGTAGCAACATCACTCATTGCTAAAGGTGCAAAAGGAGTACCGCTCTATTCTAACCCTACTATTCCATACGAAGTTTGGACAAATATACAAGCAAAGACAATAGAAATAGGTTATCGAGTGCCTTTCGACAATCTAATTATATCGTTTATCCAACCAGCCAATGAATTACAATGGAGTTTCTTCGAAGATGAAAAACAAAAAATTTTAGGTTATGTTTGCTCAAAAGCAACAACAACCTATCGTGGCAAAAACGTAGTTGCATGGTTTTCTGAAGAACTTCCATACGATGCTGGTCCTTATTGTTTTATGGGATTACCTGGATTGATTATGAAAATTGAATTAGAAGGTGCAAGTTGGCAAGCAATAGGAATTAGAAAAGGTAAAAATTACGAACAAATTTATACATTTGCACGTCCGCAGCAAATAATGACACGCGAAAAAGCCATTAGTTTTCTTACCAACCTTTACAACGATCCTGTAGCAACTTATAGTGCACTTGGTGTAGAATGTAGTTCTACTGAAAAGCCAGACCAAGTACTTACTTCGGGAAGTATTAAGTGGGAAATACCTAATTTAATGAAAATGGAGCGATGAGTCTGAAAATGATGACTATTGATAAATTGAGATTTATCAGCGAAGCCTCACAATATGATAAAAGTTCCTTAGGCGTAGTCGTTGCTCCTACATTAGATTATAATAACAAATCCTTAGTTATACTATCGCTACCACAGTAGTTGCTCTTGTTTTAATGATCCTAATTGTAAGAAATGTTTTTATCTTCCTATTTGTAACGGGAAATGTTCATGGTACCAATTAAAAAATAAATATAAAGGAGGAAAATTTAACCTGTATCAACGCCTTTTAAAAGCACCAGGTATGAGAAATAAAATACTAGAGAAATACTATGATCATATTACAAAATAAGATTATAATCATATTATTAGTCCTTTTGGGGATTTCGGGAGTGTGTTTTGCTCAATCTAATTCTTCACTATCTGGAAAAGTCATTGACGATAAAGGAAATACTTTATCCGGAGCATATATAGATATGTTTTTATCATCAGAGACCTCAGAACCCATTGCGACTGTTATATCTGATAGTCTTGGCGAGTTTCATTTATCTACAGAAAAGAAAATTAAACTTATTAGAGCACAGTATATTGGATATGAAAAGGTGTTACTGAAAGCTCCTTTTGCAGATTCATTAATTATTAAAATGGAATCTATGCCTTTGGAACTAAAGGAAGTAGCGATTACAGGAAAAATTCCGACTAAAATAACACCTAACGGAATTAAGTTTACTCCCACTCAAATGCAAAGACAATTGCCTAATATTAGTCATTATATTTCACAATTGCCTTTTGTTGAAAAATCTGGTGATAGTTTTGTTGTCGTTGGTAAAGGAAGAGCTGTCTTCTACATTAATAATCGACGAATAGAAGATTTGAAAGAGCTGAAGGAACTAAAAATGAATGAACTTCAATCGGTAGAAGTAATTCCTAATCCAGGAATAATGTACGATTCTGATATTAAAGCTGTAATAAAAATCAAAACAAAAAAGAAGCAGACTGGAATGGGCTTTGAACTAACCAGTGGTATTATTCACAGTGAACGTACTGAATTATGGAATCAAGGAAATTTCTCGTACAATACTCCTACTCTTTGTTTACAAACTTCATTGGTTTATGATTACGATCCAACATTTGCACACCTTGAGATTGAACAACTAATGAGAAAAGAGCATACTTCATCAGTTTATTACAATAGTACGGAAAAACAAAAATATAGAAATCTACGGTTTCGTAACAGCCTAATTTATACGCCTAATAAAAATAATAGCTTTGGAGTTTCTATGAGTTATGGACATTCCAATTGGACTACAGATGTAGATAATGGATTACATTACACTGATGATATAAATAATGTGGAATATGGACAAAAATCACATTCAACAAGTCCAAATCATAAGTGGGTAGGGAACTTGTTTTACAATTATTCTAATAAAAAAATAGAGTTCTTCTTCAATACAGATATTTACAGAGGAATTGGTTCAAGGAATATGACTTCAATTAGTTCCAATCATACAGTAGAACCAGATGTTGATACACGTTCGGAAGATAGTAACTTCCTTTGTTATTTCCAAGCATTAGGGAGCTATAATATTTCTGAATTTATTAAATTTCAAATAGGTGCAGACTATGCTCATACATCTGTTTTACAAGCATATAATGTTAATAGTGCTCATGCTGTTTTAAAACCATTTGACATTAAAACTTACCAACATCGTTATGCTGAGTATGCTTCTTTGAATTATGCTATTACTAACTTTGCCTTTTCTTTGGGACTTCGACACGAAACATTGTCTATAAATAGAGAAGATGATGTAAAGAAAGGACGTAACAAACTCTTTTCAATTTCAAAACTATATCCGTCAGCATCTGTAACTATGACAAAGGGAGCTTTTCAATCTCAACTATCTTATTCTTTGAAAACAGAATATCCCACGTATAACCAGTTACGTGCAGGGTTGAGTTATAGTTCTCCTTATCTGTATGAAAGTGGTAATCCTGATTTGTGTCCAGAAACACGACATGAATTATCCTTTCTTGGGAAGTTTTTGAATAGCTCACTGATGCTCAATTATACGGCGATTCGTGATGAAATTATTCAGGTTCCTACGCTTTATTCTGATAATATAATGTTATATAGACCAGAAAACACAGGAACAAACAAATATCTTTCATTGTCGGTCGGGCAGCAAATAAATTGGGGAGATATTATAGAAAGTTCATTAAAAGTGAGCTATCATTCTCAATGGTTGAATGTTGCAGGTTTTACAAAAAAGAGAGGTGACGGATACATTTTTAGTGCAAACAATGCAATCAACATAAATAAAAATATTCAATGCTTTATAAATGGCGCTTATCAAAGTGCAAGCGAAGATGGATTATTCAAAATCCCACAGGCATGGAATGTGGATTTGGCATTAAATTTATCTTTTCTATCAGATCGTCTCAACATCTATCTTGAATGTACAGATATTTTTTCAACTCTACATGCAAAACGAGGTTGTTACGGAAACAATATCTCTATGGATTATAATAGAAACTATCAAACTCGTACATTCACAATACAGGTTTCATATAACTTACCTAACATTATCAATGGTAAGAGATATAAAGGTAATACAACTAATAGTGAAATTCAGCGTCTTTAAACTTATTGCAGATACGAATGAAGATAATCAGACAACGTAATGCAATGGATTGTGGTCCATCTTGTTTGGCAATGATTGCAGAACATTATGGAAGAAGAGAAGAAACAAGAACGCAGTTACGAACTTCGTAGCGAAAAAGTACGTAGCATTGTGGGGCAAATACCATTTTCACTTGTTCACTATGGCATCACCGCCATTGGGGTTGTGTTGCTTTGTCTCTTTGTTGTGGGTTATTTCTTGCCCTACAAGCAGGTTTATTCAGTAACAGCAACCATTAATAGAATAACAAATACAGCAGCCGATAGTGTAGATATAACTATTTTTGTCAAATTCGATAACAAACGTCCTGGCAATATAACTGAACAAATGCTCTGTCTGCAATTACCTAATGGTACATTTACTGGACAAATACAAAATCTTTCCTCAGTTCGTGATACTTTGGATCGTCAAGAAATCCTCTGTCGTTTCAAGTCATCAGAAATAAAATCGGTAGAAAACCAAACTTTAGACTTTCAAATAGTACATTCATCGGGCAATCTACTGCAAAAAATGCCATAACGCAAAAGAAAACACCATTAAAACCCAAGCAAGTTCGTATTGCTGACCAACATAAAACCAAACAGATTGTTCCTAATAATGGTAAGAAGAAACAAAGCTCACCAAGTTTTAATAATACGCGGAATAAGTCTGAAACACCCAAGAAGTCGAAATTAAAAGTGGCAGAAGATGGTTCAATACGATTAGAATAATCTTTAAAATCAAATATTTTAATTGAAAGGGCGAGTAAAAAAATCTGCCCTTTATTTTTTTGCAATAAATTCGATATAAAAAAAGGTGTTTGAAAAAAATTATTATTATAAAAATTAGAAATTTATAATAATAAAATCCAAAAATTTATAATTACAAAAAAATAAAATTTATAATTATAATTTTTTTGGATTTTATTATTACTGCTAAAAAATGCACAATTCTCCTCCCCTATTTTCAATATGAAAAGAGAGATTTATTAGGAACTAATATTCCACCATTTGTGCCCATGCCTGCACGATATTATCGTCTAATTGTGGCACTGAAGAAGGAATACTGAAGGTAAATGTACGGTTTTTTTCTTTCTTTATACGCTTCATTTCCTTTTCCGATATTATTGTACGGTCGGTGATAAACAAGTCAGACCATACATCTATTTGTTCGTCTACGTCTTCTCCACGATATCGTGCGATAAAAGTTTGGTGTTTACGCGCCGAATATAAATCTTTTAATGTATAGGTTCCTGCATGTTCTACGTAAGTTTCTTGTTCATCAAATTGCGTCATACGTGCTATGATACCATACATTTTTAGCTGGTCCATAGCTATTTCGTGGTTTTCTTGTCCCATCAAATTATCCATGTTAATGGTTATTCCAGTAGTTGCTATTTTTTGATTAGGAAACTTATGCTTTGAAATTGTACCGCATTTGTCAGCCCACCGATAAATATCGCCATTGTTTCGAGTAGAATATTCGTCGCTTTTAATGCTCTCGATGAGTGGTACCGATTCTAAAGCTGGCATGTTTATGCGAACAAATGTTTCATCTCCATTAGCTTGTTTGGCTTTTCTTCGGCGTTCGCCAAGAAACTTTCGGTCTACGAAGGTTGCTTTCTTGGCTGTTGTATCGAGAGGGACATACATTTCTACCATACCATCAATGAAATAGCTAAGCATAAAATTGGTAGACTGATAGACGCGGTAGTAGCCTTTCAGTCGAAGGTATTGCTGTTCTTGTGCCTGTATAGTAAGTGCTATGAGCAGACTAACAATTGCTATTCCAAATCGTTTTATCATCATGAATGTTTTTTATTTACGACGTTTTCTCGACTTTGTCTGTTTGCCCGATTTTACATTCTGAGGTGTTTTAGGTGTTACCTTATCCTGCTTGTCGGTAGCTAAAGTAAAGTCGAGTTGTTTCCGTTCTAAGTTTGCATTTGCAACTTGAATTCTTATAGGATCTCCCAACTGATATTTATGATGATGGCGACGACCAACAAGACAATAATTTTTTTCGTCAAATCATAATAATCGTCGTCCAAATCACGCATTGGTATCATGCCTTCGCAATGGTTTTCGTCAATTTCCGCATATATACCATAGCTTTGAATTCCACTAATGTGGGCATCGTAACATTCGCCAAGATGGTCGCCCATAAATTCAACCATTTTATATTTAATGGAATCGCGCTCAGCATTTTGTGCTACTTGTTCCATGTCCGAACTGTGTTCGCAAAGTTCTTCTATATGGTCTTGGTTAGCCGAACGTCCACCTTCTTCATATCGTGTTAGTAAACGATGTACCATTGTATCAGGATAACGACGAATTGGCGATGTAAAATGAGTGTAATAATCAAAAGCGAGTCCGAAGTGTCCAATATTATGGGTGGTATATTTTGCCTTCATCATAGCACGTAAGGCAATAGTTTGAATAACTTTTTGTTCGCTTTTGCCTTCTACTTCGTCCATTAAGGAATTTAATGCACGTGCTGTTGCACCTTTAGTACCTGCAGATTTTAGTTTATAACCAAACTTTGCAGAGAACTGTCGCAGATTTTCAAATTTCTGTGGGTCGGGATTGTCATGAACACGATAAGGAAATGTCTTTGCTTTCTTACCACGTACTACCTTTCCTATATGTTCTGCAACATATTTATTGGCAAGCAACATAAACTCTTCTATAAGTTTATTGGCATCTTTCGAACGTTTGAAATAGCAGCTAATAGGTTTTCCATGCTCATCTATATCAAAATGTAGTTCTTCTGAATCGAATTTTACACTACCTTTCTTTATACGTTCAGTACGCAACCTTTTTGCTAAAGTATCGAGTATAATAAGACTTTCAGCATTTTCACCTTTATAGCCTTCTTTTCCTGGTGCGGGAGCTGGTTCTCCAGTTCCATCTACGACACCATTATCTTCTAATAACTGTTGTACTTCTTCATAAGCATAACGGCGATTACTTTTAATCACCGTATGTGCTATGTGGAAATGCTTTACTCCTGCGTTATCGTCTAATTGGAAGATGACACTATACGCTAACTTCTCTTCATCTGGGCGGAGAGAACAAACAAAATTGCAGAGACGTTCTGGCAACATTGGAATAGTTCTATCTACAAGATAAACTGATGTTGCACGTTTTTGAGCCTCTTTATCAATTATATCTCCTTCTTTACATAGTGAGAAACATCGGCAATATGTACACCAACCTCCCATAATCCGCTATCTAATTTACGAATAGAAAGTGCATCGTCGAAATCTTTTGCATCTTTAGGGTCAATAGTACAAGTCCAAATATCTCGGAAGTCTTCACGTTCTGCAATATCTTGCGGTGTAATTTCGGCATTTATCTTTTCTGCCGCTTCTTCTACTTTCTTTGGATACTTATAAGGCAAGCCATATTGTGCAAGGATTGTATTCATTTCTACATCATTATCACCAGCTTTCCCCAGAATATCTACTACTTCTCCTATAAGATTTTTATGATCGGCATCGGGCCATTTTGTTATTTTCACAACAGCTCTATCGTCAGTTTTTCCACCATTTAACGCTTTCTTTGGGATAAGAATATCGTGAACAAATAGATTTTCTTGTGTGATGAGGAAACCTATTTCTGGTTCTACTTGTAAACGTCCTACAAAAGTTTCTTTCTTTCTTTGCAGAATTTCGATAACCATAGCTTCTTTGATATGATTACGACGACGCGCAAAGATTTGTACTTTAACTTTGTCGCCATTTAGTGCCGACATAGAGTTGCGTTCTGATATAAAAACTGGAGTTCCGCCATCATCGGGAAGGAAAGAGTTTACCATTCGATTTCCTAATAAATACACCTTCTTGAACCTGTCCTTTAGTATTAAGCATATAAGCATGTTCGCCCACTTTTGCAAGATAATCGTCCCATGCCATTTCTTCCATAACATCGATGGCGAGCATTTTAAGTGGGTGGGTAGTTAATTTTAAGGCTTTAAAAATTTTCTTAAGACTAAAGGTTTCGTTTGGTTGTGTTTGGAAAAAACCTGTTATTTTTTCAGCAAGTTCTACTTTGGTCAATCGCTTTTTATTCTTTTTTTCCTTTCCCATTGTTAATTGCGCTTTGATTATATTTACAAAGTAACAAAAAAGTTCGTATCTTTGCAAGCGTTTCACAATATTTTAATGAAAAAAAGAATATTAATAACAGGGGCTTCGGGCTTTATAGGCTCGTTCATCGTTGAGGAAGCATTGCGCAAAGATATGGAAGTTTGGGCGGCAATGCGTGCTACTTCGTCGCGAAAATATTTGCAAGACGAACGTATTCACTTTATAGAACTTGATTTTTCGTCGGAAGAACGACTTACAGAACAGTTGCGTCCATTCTGTTTCGACTATATAGTTCATGCTGCTGGTGCTACAAAATGTACGAAAAGAGACGATTTTTTCCGCATAAACACACAAGGAACGCAGCATTTTGCAAATGCAATTTTGTCGCTGAATATGCCTATTGAACGTTTTATTTTCGTTTCAAGTCTCAGCGTTTATGGTGCTATTCACGAGCAACTTCCCTACAAAGACATTGAGGAAAACGATACTCCACGCCCAAATACAGCTTATGGAGAGAGTAAACTACAGGCTGAAAAGGTTTTGGCAAATACTTCTTATAACGGAAAGACATTGCCTTACGTTATTCTTCGCCCTACAGGTGTGTACGGACCAAGGGAAAAAGATTATTTCCTTATGGCAAAATCGATAAAGGGACATACTGATTTCTCGGTGGGTTTTCAGCGTCAAGACATTACATTTGTATATGTAAAAGACCTTGTTCAAGCTGTTTTCCTGGCTATTGATAAGGGAAAAACAGGAAGAGCATATTTCCTAACCGACGGAAAAGTATATCAAAGTACCACTTTCAGCAATCTTATCCATGCAGAATTGGGTAAACCCTGGTGGATTAGAATTAAGGCTCCTATTGCCTTTTTACGCATTGTAACTTTCTTTGGCGATATCTTTGGACGTGTTACTGGTAAACTTTCGCCACTGAACAACGATAAATATCAAATATTAAAACAACGAAATTGGCGTTGTAATATACAACCAACCATCGACGAACTGGGTTATCGTCCAGAATATGACTTAGAACGAGGTGTGAAAGAAACAATGGATTGGTACAAAGAAAATAATTGGATTTAGAAAAAGGATAACTGATATAAAAAACAAAATGGTAAAATTCATACTCGACCTCTTCCAAATAGAGAAAAAACCTCTAAAAGGATTGATGGCAATAGAATGGGCTGCGGCAGCCTATATGGCATTCACGTTCATACTAATAGTGTTTTTTTACACTAAAATAGAAGCACTCGAAGCAATGATTTACGGACGAATGCGCATCATTGCTATGACAGCTGCATTATGGTTAGTATATCGCATCTTTCCTTGTCGCTTTACTCGTCTTACAAGAGTAGCTGCACAACTTGGATTATTAGCATGGTGGTATCCTGATACTTTCGAGTTCAATAGATTATTGCCTAATCTCGACCATTTATTTGCACAATGGGAACAAAATATATTTGGCTGCCAGCCTGCATTATTGTTCTCTAAAGAATTACCCGATGCTATTTTCAGCGAGTTATTCGATATGGGTTACGCAGCCTATTATCCTATGATTGCATTAACGATATTCTACTATTTCATATGTCGATATCAGGAATTCGAACGTGTTGCTTTCATCATGTTGTCATCGTTTTTTATCTATTATGTAATTTTTATCTTCGTTCCTGTAGCAGGTCCTACATTCTATTATAAAGCAGTAGGAATGGAAAAGATTGTAGCAGGAATATTTCCTAATATACACGATTACTTTAATTTTCATCAAGATTGTTTGCCAAGTCCTGGATATACCGATGGTTTTTTCTATCATTTAGTAGAAGATGCTAAGGCAGCTGGCGAACGTCCTACAGCAGCTTTTCCAAGTTCTCACGTTGGAATTAGCACTATTTGTATGTTCTTAATAGCACATGCGCGTAATTATAAACTACTTGCTATACTTGCTCCGCTCTATTTTTTACTTTGTTGTGCAACAGTTTATATTCAAGCTCACTATCTTGTAGATGCTATCGCAGGTGTTATTTCGGCTATTTTAGTTTACCTTCCACTCTTCTATTTCTCAAAAAGAATGATAAAGAAAGGACGTTAAAAACATTGTGTATTAATGTGTAATTTGCTAAAGTATTAATATCTATCAAGCACATTACAATCATCTATCTTTTAGTTTATATAATAACACAAGTTTGTGTGATACATACTTGTGTTATTTCTTTTTTCTTATTGTATTTGCACTTTTAAGATGGATTAGAGCATCAAATTATGTGCAAGAAATTTGTTTATGGAGTGGCTGTTTCCAACTATAATTTCATAGGAAGAGAACGAGAAACAAATCGGCTTTTAAATAATTTTAAAGGTGGAATAAACGGAATTATATTATCAGTTTCATATAAATTTAACTTACAGAAAAAAATAGATATAATGAAAGTAATGCTGGAGTGACTGAACGATCAAGACTGTAAAATTACAAAAAAACGAACTATGTTATTAACTAACAAAAAAATGCAGATTGATTTAATATGACCATATAATTATCGATATAAATCAATTCAAATAAAAAAAGTTTGAAAAAATTGTATCTTTGCAAATGAATAATAAAAATATTCAACTTAATCAAATAGAAAAAAAGATGAAGCTATTAAATAAAAAAACTAAATAGAATGCAATGGATAAATAAAGGAATACTATTTTTTTCATTCTTTTTATTTGCTTTAGAACCTATATTAAGTTCGTCTAATATATATTGGTATCTTTTGGCAGTATCAGCAAGTATAGTCCTTTTTAATTTTCATTGGCTTTATATTAGGTATATTCTTAAAAAAAGATACCAATAAAGAATAATCTTATAAACGAAGGGAAAAATATCTTATGGATATCTTTTTAGCTTCATTGTTAGGGTTAGTTATATACTATATATATAAAGGTGAACTACTAAATTTTTTTGGATAGTTATAATTTTTTTGAACTTAGGAAATATCTATTTAGAACAAAGTTCTAAAGATACTAAACAAAAAAAGAACTTAAGCTTCTTTTCAAATATAAAAATTAAAGAATAAGAATATTTAGTTAGCAAATAAAAAAACGTAATTACATTCTTCAAAAAAATGTAATTACGTTTTTTTAAATCATAATTACAAAAATAAAAAAATTTGTAATTATAAATTTTCTGTCTTTTTGAAACCCTTTAAAAACAAAGGGTTTAATACTATTTCTTTTGCTTCTTCTTTTTCACCTTTTCTACTACTCCATTTTTAGGATTATATTCTAATCCTAACTTTTTGGCACGCTCATAGTTTCGCTTTCTTATCTTTTGTTTTTCCTCCGCTTTTTGCTTAGTTATCTTAGCTGGCTTTTGCAAATAAAGCGGTGTTTGGCGTGGATTCCACGAAACTCTTACATCGCGTTTGGCTTTACATTCTATGTCTTTTGAATAATAGTAAACTGTTTCTGGCTGCTTCGTATTGTAAAGTCCTGTATCCCAACGTCCATTATCGTTGTCGTCTACTATTAAGCGTAGGTAAAATATACCTGGCCTTACATAATAGAAGATTGCTTCGTTGTTTTTTGCAGTTACTTCCTTTACAGGTTTATCCGATTCGTTTAGTAATTGCAACAAGCAGTTTTTACCGTCCATACCTTGTAACGAAACAATAAGTGTACTATATTCATCGGGCGAATTTACTTTAATGCCCTGTTTTATCTGTCCAGATGCCTTGCCATAAATATCAATAAAGGCAGCAGAATCGACTTCAAGATTGTATTCGTGTCCAAAATCCCATGCAGCTACAAGTTTGTATTGCCGAGGAATACCTGGCACACTACCAAACTGATATTTGGCTCGTTGCCAAACTGTATCTATTCGTTCGTAAAGATGTATTTTCGATGTATCGCAGACAGCCACTGGCGACGGCAAAATAAATATTGGATTTTCGTCGGGTGCTATTTGCGAACCTATTTTTATTCTTGCGTCTAAAGGTTTTTTAGGGTATTCCGCCTGATATGGATTACCTTTTTCTTTGTTTTTATCTTGCTGTTTTTTCCATTTATCGTATTCTTCCTTATGCTGTTTCATTCGTTTTGCATACGGAACTTTCGATAATATTTCTAAAGTATCGGTCTGACTTACCAACGCACCTAATGAATCGCTTGCTAAATAAGATAGCTGCATGCGCAAAGTATCTTGATTTACGAGCATTGTATCGCGAAGCCAGTAGGTAATTGTATCTTGATTCAGACTGGGTTCAGTTATAAAAGCATTCTTTTCATTAAAGTTTAAACCTTTAATTTTTGGTAATTCAGCATTGCCATAACTGAAAAACAAGGTGAAATGATCGGCTTCTTTTCGCTCCGACTTCAGTAAATAACGATTGGTTTGCACTTCAGTAAAGGCCGAAAGTACAACATCGTCGGGAAGGAAATGTGTATAAGGAACACGTTTTATATCGGAAATACGCAAAGAATCGCGCCAAATTGTGTCTTGACGAACATCTGGTTTCGATGAAGGAACAATGATTTCAGGAGTAAAAGCTAATTTTTCGCTTTGCTGACTAAATCTATAATTGCCATCAACATCTTGTAAAGCGTAAATGCGATAATCGCCTTTTGCCACACCTTTTATTATAAAACGCCCGCTTCCATCGGTACGTGCAACTCGCAACATAGGTTGACGTTGGAAAGCTGTATCGTTTAAATTGCTGTATAATCCTACTAAAATACCTTTTACAGGCTCTAAGTTCTGCGCTTCAAACACATATCCTGCCACTTCCATTGTATCGATTGTATTACCCGTAGAGAACGAATAAGTGTAATTTCCTAATGGATTGCCCTCGTTATTATCGGCAATAGCGTCCGAAAAATCTATTGTGTAAGTAGTATTTTCCTTAAGTTTATCTTGCAATTCAATTGTAATATGCTTACCACTTACTTTTATTTCAGGAGTTTCTAATTGTGGAGGCGATACCACTACCTTTTCGGTTGGATTGTTGAGTGTTATAAACTCGTTGAAGAGAATGGTAACTTTTTTACTATTCACATCATTAGAACCATCTGCAGGAGATGTTCCGAGAATACGTGGTGGTTCTTCGTCGTACCAACCACCATCAGGATTTCCCATTCTAGCACATGAGAAACAGTAAGCATAAATAAGCAGAAAATGATTATACTTCCTGCTTTCCAACTTGTATTCTTGATGCTCTGTTTGTTCATAACTTCTTTAAATATTGTTTGTTTAATATCGCCTTACAGCTTGTATACAATCTGATGTGTTTAACCTAAGTCTTCGTTTTTTGTATTCATCGATAACATTTCTTCGATGTTTTTACGACTATTCGATAAGCGTGGTACTTTGTGTTGTCCACCAAGTTTGCCTTTCGATTTTAGCCAATCACTGAATAATTCCTTTCTGGCTACCACAACTTCTAATTGCTGTAATGTAATATCGTGGAAACGTTTGGCTTCGTAATCGGAATTAATTTCTTGTAATTTACTGTCTAAAATGCGTTCAAAATCATGAATATCGTTGGGTTGTTTTGTAAATTCAATAAGCCATTGATGACGACATTTAGCATTAGCATCCATAAAAATTGGTGCTACTGTATAATCTGATATTTGCGCACAAGTAGCTTTACAAGCTGCTTCTAAACCTTTTTCAGCATTATCCATTATAAGTTCCTCACCGAAAGCATTGATAAAATACTTTGTGCGCCCTGTAATTAAGAATTTATAAGGGCGAACAGAAGTAAACTGAATGGTATCTCCTATTTCGTAACGCCATAATCCACAGGCAGTACTAATAAGCATTGCATAATTGCGCCCTACTTCTACTCCTTCTAATGGAACAATATTCGGTTTTTCGCTTTCAAACTCGTCCATAGGTAAGAACTCATAGAACACGCCATAATCAAGCATTAACGACATACTTTTATCAGTTGGGTCGTCTTGAATACCAAAAAATCCTTCTGAAGCATTATAGGTTTCCATATACTTCATATCCGACTTTGTAATAAGCTGTTCATATTGTTCGCGATAAGGGGTAAAAGCGATGCCTCCATGGAAGAAAACTTCTATGTTTGGCCAAACTTCCTGCAGATGTTTCTTACCAGAAAGTTCAATTACGCGTATTAAAACTGATAACATCCACGATGGAACTCCCGAAAGATTGGTAATGTTTTTTGAAAGTGTTTCTTGTGCAATACGGTCGCGTTTTACTTCAAAATCGCTTAATAATGCTACTTCTTTTGAAGGTACACGTGCAAGATTGGCTAAGGGATTTATATTTTCTATAAGAATAGCACTTAAATCTCCTACAAGCGAATTAGGAAGATTATAGTTTGGTGAATGACTTCCACCAAGAATAAGACCTTTTCCACTAAAAATTTTACTATTAGGATTATTACTTAAATAATAAGCCAAAACATCTTTACCTCCTTGATAATGTAAAGATTGTAAACCTTCTTCGGTAATTGGAATAAACTTACTTTTATCGTTTGTAGTACCAGACGACTTTGCATACCATTTTACTTGTCCAGGCCATAAAATATCTTTTTCTCCGTGTCGCATACGGTCGATATCGCCTTTTAATTCTTCGTAGGTATTTACAGGAATATTTTGAACAAAGTCTTCATATGAATTGATAGTATAAAACAAATGGTTTCTTCCATATTCAGTATCTTTTCCACGTTTTATCAAGTATTGTAATATTTCGTGTTGGATAGCTTCTCCCTCGTTAATATAACGCTCTAATTCACGTCTACGAGGTTGGAAGTACAATTTATTTACTATGCTTGTAAGATTCATTTTTTATCCTATTGTTTTAAATTACAAAAGTACTGCAAAATTACTGAATACCGATGTTTTTTAGTTATTTTTATTATACTTAGCCTGATATTGAAATCATAAAGCATAAAGCATATAGTATATACCGATATTAACCAACATATTTCCAAATTGTGGATAACTATATGAATAACTCGGTTAATAACTTTAAAAATAACTATACACTTATCCACAATCGATAAAAAGGAAGGAAAGATATAGGGGATAACCACAGAGTTATTAACGTGTTTTTTTATAGAAGTTTTACACAGCTTTTGTAAGATTAAAGATATAAACTTATTATCTTTGCAAGATAGAGTGGAAATGTGGATAACTTCTTATATGAGTTGAATATCAATAAGAAAACAAATATTTTAGTTGTGGATAACTTTTATTCACGGGTTGATAACTAAATATGCAAGAAATTGATAAAAAAACTTATGAACGCTATCCACAGCATATCATACTACTCTTTTCTTTTTCTTTTTAAAAGAAGAAATAAGAATATTATGTAACAAACAAGAAAAACGGGGATAATATGAAAATATTAAAATTTTATATCGTGTCTCTTTTACTGTTGTTTTCAGTATCTACTTCGGCACAATGTTCTTTTCGTAATACAGCTTTTAATAGTGGCGAATACTTAAACTACAATCTTTATTTCAATTGGAAATTTGTTTGGGTAAAGGTAGGAACTGCTTCATGGTATACTATTTCTTCTACTTACGAAGGAACTCCTGCTTTTCGTGCTTCGTTAACAACGCGTGGAAATGGAAAGTTAGATAAGTATTTTATAATGCGTGATACATTGCTTTGTTACAATACAAAGGATTTGGAACCACTTTATTATCGTAAAGGAGCAAAGGAAGGTAAAAGATATACCGTAGATGAAGTTTTTTATTCTTATCCAAAAGGAAAAATACAAGTTAAGCAACATAGAATAGACAATGATGGAGAACAACATTGGAAAACTAGTTCGCCAAAAGAATGTGTTTATGATATGATGAGTATTTTTTTAAGGGCAAGAAGTTTTAATCCTGCAAGTTGGAAAAAAGGATTTGTTGTAAACTTCCCATTGGTTGATGGAAAATCGCTCTCTCCTGCACGTATCATTTATAATGGTAAGAAAACAATAAAAGCTGATAACGACAAAAAATATCGTTGTTTAGAACTTGCTTATTACGAAAAGGACGATGATAAGTGGCGTAATATAGCCAACTTTTTTGTAACTGACGACGAAAACCATATTCCAATTCGTTTAGATATGAACCTGAAGTTTGGTTCTGCTAAGGCTTTCCTAATTTCAATGAAGGGAATTCGCCATAAAATTGAATCACAAGTAAATTAAAATCTATTTTCGTCGAAAAGATAAGTAAAGTGGTCGAAATCTATTTTCGGATACTTTATATTATGCTTATCTTTGTACCAGAATAAAATACAAAAACAATTATATGAAAAAAACGTTACTTACATTTGCATTAGTGTGGATAGCCACAATAATGAATGCACAAACAACAACAATTACAGGTGAATTACTTGATTCGATTACGCGTGAAAGCGAATCGTTTGCAACTATTCGTATATTTAAAGGTGGAAAATTAGATAAGCCTGTTGCTATGTCTGTTACTGATGATAATGGAAAGATATTGCAGAAAGTAGAAGGAACAGGCAACTTTACACTTACTATTAGTTCGATGGGACGCAAAGTTATAAAAAGAAAATTGCATCTCAGTGCTGAAAATAGCATGGTTAATCTTGGAACTATTTTAATTCAAGACGATGCAAAGTTAATGAAAGGCGTGGAAGTTGTAGTGCAAAAGCCACTTGTAAAAATGGAAACTGATAAAATGACTTACGATGTAGAAAGCGATGTTGATTCTAAATCGAAGACTGTACTCGATATGTTACGTAAAGTTCCAATGGTAACAGTAGATGGACAAGATAATATAACTGTGAACGGACAAGGTTCTTTTAAAGTTTATGTAGATGGCAAACCAAATGTAATGTTTTCTGCTAATCCTTCACAGATATTTAAATCGATGCCTGCATCTTCAGTTAAGTCAATTGAAGTTGTAACTAATCCTGGCGCAAAATACGATGCTGAAGGAGTTGGAGGTGTGCTGAACATCGTGATGAATAAAATAGGTGGAAAGCAAAAAATTATGAATGGTTACAATGGAAGTTTAAGTGCGATGATTAGTAACTATGGTTGGAATGGTTCAGCATTTGTAAGCGGGCAGCAAGGAAAACTTACTTATAGTGTTAATGCTGTGCACAACGAAGTAGAATCTGGTAATGTGGAAATGATAAACGAACGTACTTCTACTGACGGAACAAAAATGTATTCGTATCAGAAAAGCAAATCAAAGGTGCCTTTTAATATGGTCGACGTTAGTTTAGGATACGAATTAGATTCAATGAGCAATATTGGTGCTTCTCTTGGAATTATGGATTACAGCGTAAAAAGCACAGGACACCCTACTACTACTTTCTCTGGAGGCATTTTTGGTAGTGGTTTCTCGTATGGTAATGATATGATGACACAAAACAAAAACTTTTCTTTTAATGGAAATGTAGACTACCAACGCTTTTTAAACAAAGAAAGAACAAGTAATATAACCTTGAGTTATTTGTTTACAACAAATCCTGCAACAAACGAAAGTAGAAATATTTACGATCCACTCCCAGTTGGAATACCGCTTACATTAAACGATTTACATTCTGATGCACAAACACGTGGTACAGAACATACTTTCCAAGCCGATTATACAACTCCATTATCAAAGAAAGAAACATTTAATGTAGGTGCTAAATTAATCAGCAGAAATAATACTTCCGATTCGAAGTATTATAACATAATAGGTGGAAATGAAATATTTGATAGCAATAACAGCATAAACTACAAAAACAAACAAAGCATTTTAGCTTCGTATATTGAATATAGTATAACTCTCGGTAAGTTTGGAGCAAAAGCGGGCGCACGTTATGAACATACATGGGAGAATGTGGAATTTATACTTGGAAGGGGCGATAATTTCAAAAAGAATTATGGAAATTTAGTGCCATCAGCAAGTTTTACTTATAATCTCGGTGCTACAATAAATATCGGATTGAACTATAATATGCGCATTTCGCGTCCAGGTATTTCATATCTTAATCCATACATCGACCGTTCTATACCTACCGTTCTTACATATGGTAATCCTAATTTGAATGTAGAAGAGAGCCATAATGTTAGTTTTGTGTTCAATTTCTTTACTCCTAAATTCATGATGAACCTTACTTTAGGCGAAGCATTTGCAAACAATCAGATAGAACAATATTCGTTTATGGATGCTAACGGTTTATTGAACACTACTTATGGTAATATTGTACGCAGCCGTTGGACTAACTTCAATACATTCATGAACTATTCTATAACGCCAAAAACACGTATTTATCTAAATGGTGGTTTCGATTATGGCGATTTGCGTTCCGACAAACTTAATCAAAAGAAATATGTTTGGCAAGCAATGGCATTTATTGGAGTGCAACAAACTTTGCCTTGGGATATAAAATTAAGTATCAATACAGGTGGTATGACGAAGCGACAAACTTTGCAAGGCAGTGGAAGTGGTTTCAATATGATAAGTTTTGCATTAGCAAAAGATTTCTTTAATGAAAAACTAAATGTAAGTATGAACTATTTTACACCATTCTCAGGTAAGATGAATTATGGCCAATATAGTGAAGGTCCCGACTTTACACAACGTGTTGATATGATTATACCTGTTCAACAAATAGGATTAACACTTAAATGGAACTTTGGTAATACTAAGAAACAATTCCAAACAAATAAAACCAATATTTCAAACGACTTCCAAGAAAAGAAAAACAATCAAGTTGGTGGAGTTGGTACAGGAATGGGTATGTAAATTTCTGATTGAATTTTTAATTTGTAAGATTAGCATAACAGCTAAAAATAAAAAAATATGACGTTATATTTACTAAAAATATGATGTCATATTTTTTTTAATATTTATTTTGAGGAAATTACTACTTGAAAAATTTATAATTATAAAATTAAAATTTATAATTAAAAATTTTTGATGGTTTATTATTATAAATTTTTGTTATTATAAATTTTTCAAGCCATTTTCTTATGTATTGTTTTATTAGAATAAGACGAAACTTTATTTCAATAATTTAGTTGCAAGTTTATATGTAAACAGAACTCGTGCGTCAGATAAATTCCATTGTTGAGTTTCAATTCTTATTAGTTCTGCATGTTTCTTACTAATATCTTTCAAGGCATTTCCTACGGATTTTCTTAGATACTCACTTTCGTTTGTTTTATGTTTACTAATTAGGTTAATAGCAACCGATGGATTTTCTTTGAAAAAAGGTCTACTTGTCCAAATTCTCAATCCTTCTGTAACAGCACGAATAATATTTGGGTTGTTATTATTCATCCATTCTTCAACGAGTGGCAAAGACGCTTCATACCCTCTACATTTGCAAACTTCATCAAAAGCCTTTGCTAACATTTCTTGTACACGCCAATTTTTATCTTTACTTACTTGTTCTTTCAGAAAACATAGTGCATCATTATTTTCTGCACCTAATCGTCCAAATATCATTGTTGCCAACATTCTCACTTGGTAAGCTTCGTTTCTGAATAGTTCTATAGCAAGTTTAAGACATTGTTCGTTGGAGTATGTAGAAAGAATTTCTTCACATCCATCAATGATATGATTAAACCCATGCTCTATTTTTACAATGCGATTAAGTATGTTACTAATATCCATTACACTTTTTATTTTATTACAGACTCATCTGTTTATTCCAGCCATAAGGGTCGTCTTTTAATACTTTAAATATAGAATTCTCTTCCTTTTTAAAAGTGAACTTATAGTAAACTTCGTCTTCTTCAATACTTTCTAAAGGTTTTTCCCATACAGATTTCAAATAACATACTATAATTACCTTTTTTTCAAAGCTATATTCATTTAATGTATTCAGCGGATAATAATTTCCCTTTTTCCTTTTTCTTGAATTATATCTTTGGTGGTATCTTTATATAATCTAACGGATTCCGAAACTGTATTTATACTAAAATCACAAACATTGGTTACCTCAAAAAGGAATAATGGCAGCCCTAATAGAATCTTCGCAAGGTTGTAATATATCTTTTTCTTCTATAAAAAAACCAACTTCCAAAAAGACTCATCAACTAATGGGTCTAAAATTACATAGTTTTTTTATTCCACAATATTCCTCTTTCAAGAGTTTCTTCCGTCCATTTTTTTGTTTTTTTCATGATTAAATGGAATAGAACGAACTATAATTTGATTGTGAGATACTAAAATATTTTCTTTAATCATATTTCGTTGTTTAATCACTTTTCTAAAAAAATACCACCTTTTTTTATTTATATTGCGATATTACAGATTTTACTTTTTTTGCTCTAAAGAAGTAAGATCAATCGTCAATTCTTCTTCCTTAAATTTTTTTCTCCATTTCCAAATGACTTTATAAAAAAATAAGTTCACTGAAATAGGGTATTAGTTTTAAAAAAGTCTACTTCTTTATTGTTTACTAAAGACGACTTTTCGTCTGTATGCAATAAAAGTCCATTGCTTCTTCTGGCAAAAGCCTTTTTCTTTATTTTATTTTTCAACTCATCGTTGCCATAATCTAAGGTTGCCAGAATTTTATTCTTTAATTCTATATTATTAAAGTCATCAAGATACAGCTGTAGCATAATGGCTGCTTCTATCCAAGTCCATTTATTATAATCGCCATCAAAACTGTAATTTACTAAATCAGATAGAATTTCTTTCGTGTGTGTTATATCACCATCAAAGTAAAAACAATAAGCTGAAAACATTAGATATTTCAACTTTTGTTCTGAATTTATATTTGCATCTCCAAGTTCTTTAAAAAGAGACTTAAAAGGCATTTTATTGGCTAAATTAGAAGTGATAACATTAAAGATAGTTTCCATATTTTATGAGTCTGTTATTATTATTCCTACTGTTGTTTTCAACAAGCAAGTACAAATATAAACAATCTTTATTAAAGCATTAATTTGGTAGTGTAAAGTTTATTTTTCTCTCTCAGAATCGAACTTAATATTATTTAACGTGAGTTCGACGGATTCAGAACGATGTAAGGGGAGTGTAAATGATCTTTGTGCATTGATGGACGGCTTCTTTGGAAACAGGAAATAGGTGGTAATTGCCTATAATAAGTTGATGATGAAGCGGTCAAAGTATCTATGTATGGAGTGTTCCACCTGCGAAATGTTCTTAAGTTCATCATTCACCGTTTCAATAAAGCAGCGATAACCAGAACCGTGAAAAGGAATCATTACCAGCATAACTTCTGCCTTTGACATTGTAGAATTTCGATGATATTTCCTTTTTCCTGTAGGTTTTAGCGTATATTTTGCCGTCATTACATCAAAAAACTTGCAGAAGTCGTCTGCCATATAAAATATTTCAGTAACTCCTCCATAGGTGATCATAACGGTTTTTATTTATAACTATTTGTATATTAGCTTCTTAATGCTACAACGATTTTCACTAATTACCAAATCCATAGACACTTATAATTCGTCGAGATCACGGTAACATAAAAGCAAAAACAAGAAAGACTGCGATCTATACGAGGCTTTACGCGGATACCATCAGTAGTGAGAACATTAATCTTAATATAAAGATTTACACGCTCATAACAGCTGTTTTTTAGGGAATCTCTGCGCTTTCTCTCCTCGCATTAGAGCAGAACGGAGGGAGGGAAGAACTGTTCAGATGTAAAGATTATTCCCATCTGCTTTTTAATCTACGATCTTTTGATGTGTAAAAGGGCATGTTTTGCAATGTAAAAGGGCACCTTTTACAAGCCCGTTTATAACCTATTGATATCTTGAAGGTTACAAAGGTGATAAAGAAGGGATATGGTAGGGAAAGTGAAAGATAGCGAAGTGAGAAGTGTAAGGATTTTTGTTATTGTTCGTTCCGTTGTGTTTTTCAAAGTAAGGTCAGTGTGCTTTGTCATCAGGGTAGCGGCTTTACCGATTCAAAAGGTGGGTGAACAGACTGAGAAACGGACGTGAAGAAGACGAAAGAAACGGCGGGATTGGCAATCAAAAATGTGTCTTTCAGTCGGTGATTTTTTAACGTTCCAACGACAGTTTACAAAGAATTAATTGTGTTTCAGCGACAGAACCATGACCAATAATATAGACCATGATGGATATACAGTAAGCTGAGAGCCTACTTAATAGATTCAGCTCGCACGCTCTATGTCCTCCTTTAAAAAGGACAAAGAGCTTCACGAGCTGTAGAAGGAGAAGTTTTCAATTCAACTTATATCACTTCTCAAATAGATTACCGATATCCTTATGCTATAGAAGAAGAAGTTTATCTCAACTTATAGCCCTTGAATGCATAGAAAAGGATATAAGAGAAGCTGACAAAACAGATCCCATACGCATATTGAATGTTGCTAACATCCTTAATAAGTCCGAACAACACAGTGATAACAGCACCACCGATAAGTCCCATTGTCATTAGTGATGAGCCTTCCTTGGTATATTTACCCAAGTCCATAAGAGCCAAAGGCCAAAATGCTGGCCACATCAATGAGCAGCCTAATGCCATAATACCTACAGCATAAATACTATAAACACCCGGGAGTAACAATACAAGTAGCGTTCCAAACAGTGCAACGAAGGAACAGATCTGTAAGGCTTTCGTCTGTGAAAGATACTTAGGAATAAGAATAATACCTGCGATATATCCTATACTGATGCTGATTGGGGTAATCCATGAGTACGTATGAGGATGAGGAAGACCTAATTCACTTGCATAATCTATAAGTGTACCCAAGACGATGGTCTCTGAACCAACATAAAAGAATATGGCAATTGCTCCAAGAACAAGATGTGGGAACTGGAAGACAGAATGCTTACTGTTTGCGTAGTCGGATACTGCTGAATCTGCATCAGCGTCATCTTCTCCAGCAGCTTTCACCTCTGGCAATGGTGATATGAGTGCCACGACACCTAAGATTACAAATAAGCAGATTATAACCAAGAACGGTTTGTCAAGATCTTCCAAGCCAACACCTCCACTATTACTTGCAAAAAGAGCAATAAACAAAGGTGATACAGGCCATGCTAACTTGTTTATCATGCCCATAATAGAGATTCTTTTTGCTGCACTCTCCGTTGGTCCAAGGATTGTTACATAAGGATTTATAGCAGATTGTAGGAACGTATTAGCTGTTCCACAAAGGAAAGATGCCAATAAAAGATAATGAAACTCCTTTCAGCTGCAGAGAGAATAAACACTCCGAAGGCTATAGCAAACATGGCAAAAGCTGCAGCCATCGTACGCTTATATCCAATTTTACTTATCAATAAGCCTGCTGGATAACCAAAGATAAGGAACGGTAAGAACGTAGCTCCTATAAGCATATAGGCTTCTGTGGACGAAACGCTTAGCGAAACCTTCAATACTGGTACTAATAAGGAATTGATTCCCAATGCAAAGCCACAAGTAAAGAACATGAAAGCAAGGAAAAGCATTGGTGTAATGAAGTTGTTTTTTTCTTTCATAGAGAATCTTTTTTGAATTAAAAATTAATTGTTATGTTTTAAATCCGCTTTTTTTGACTACAGTTATCTTGAAAATGCAAAGTTACTACTTTTTTTAATAATAACATACACTATTTTTGCGTTATTATAGACTATATTTACATTTGCAGAAAAAGATGGTAATACTTGATAGAAAGATAGTACATAATGTGCAAACCATGTGCAGTCACATTACATACACTGAGTTTAATCTACCATTTCATAGACATTCCGAATATGAACTCATCCTGTTTACCAGCGGAAGTGGGACTGAATTTGTTGGAGAGGTGGTTGCTGACTACAAAAAGGGCGACGTTGCACTTATCGGCAGTAATATTCCCCATCTGCATTTATGCAAAAGTAGAATGGGAAATAGCCAAGAGACAGAAGCTATGGAACATAGTACAAGTGAAACAATACAGTTCTGTCCAGACATGTTTCCACCCGATATTCTTAACCTACCAGACTATGAACATATTGCTGATTTGCTATCGAAAAGCCAGTATGGCATACGTTTCTATGATGAAGGATTATATGAGGAACTCCTCTCAAGGTTATCTTTGTTCGATTCACAGTCCTATACAAGGCGTCTGATTGCTTTGTATGAGATTCTCGAAAGATTATATAACTGTTCACAAACAAAGCTATTATCACCAATAGCATTCAGCCATTACAAAGCTCCTAATACCGATACTGCCATTGACAAGGTATTCACCTATTTATATAATAACTTCCAGAAGAAGATTGTTCTCGCAGAACTTGCTGACTTTGTTGGTCAGAATCCGACGTCACTTTGCCGATATTTTAAGAAATGTACCAACAAGAGTATATTCCAAGTACTTGCCAATATACGCATTGAATATGCTTGTAAATTACTAACTCATTCGAACCTTACGGTCAATGAAGTGGCTTTTAACTCGGGATACAATACACCAACATTGTTTTACGAACAATTCTTAAGAGAGATACATCTAAGCCCAAATGAATACAGACAACACATTAACGCTGAGAAAATCAGCAACCATATGAATATAACAATTGGTTCGCCGCAAGACTCAACACATAGTAAATAACATGAGTTCGATGAATTCAGAATAATGCAAGCTGTGGGTCAATGATCCTTTGTACATTGATGCACGGCTTCTTTGGAAACAGGCAATAGGCAGCAATTGCCCCTAATAAGTTGACGATGAAATTGTCAAAGCATCTATGTCTGGAGTGTTCCACCTGCGCAATGTTCTTTAGTTCATCATTCACCGTCTCTATAATGGCTCTTTTTCTGAGTAAAAGTCTATCTGAAACACTCATTAACGCTCCTTCCATGTTACTTTTCAATTTGGTAATAAGCTGTATTCCGTCAACGAAAAGCCTTTGAAAAAGGTTAATAGTTTTAAAACTATTATTGGGATATTTTGTTGTGCTTATTATGAGCTATACAGATACTGTTTCTTGGGGACTTTGGAAAAGAATTCCTTTTCATCTTGGCATGGTCTTTATAGCAGTTTTTGATAGAATACTTAAAAATATGCTTTTCGCTGACGAAGATAAAAAATAAATAAAACGCGCCAATAGAAATAGTTCTATTGGCGTGTTTGCTTTATTTTTATTTATTTCTTGTACTCAATTATTTTTTTTGAACAATAAAGCCTAAGTAGCGATAGACTGCCCACGCAATGATAGAAGTAAAGGCATAGATAAGTAGGAAAGCGATAACAACACGATAGTATTGACCTGAATAACCCATACCGATGCGTTGTAATAAAGAAGAAACAATAAGTGGTATGCCACCAGAAAAGAAATAATAAACAATACTTCTACGTCCTGTCCATTCTAACCAAGTAACGCTTTCTAACTGTTTAGCCAAACTAACAAGGAATAAGGTACAAATAAAGGTATCGAAAATAAATATATACCAATTGTTTACTTGTATAGGTTCTATAAGTAAACTTATGCCTTGTGTATGTTCATATACTTTTATAATTACTAAAAGTAAAAATAAAAAGAAAGATGATGATAGGTTGTGGAAACGGTGGAAAACATTTTCCCACTTATGGTAAAAATAGCCAAAACAAAGGATAGGGAGCGCAATACAGGCATTTTCTATTTGCCAATAAAGGTTGGTATAATGTGTGGAAAGAAAATAACAAGCTACTGACGCTATCAGAGAAAGTGTTAATAATCCCCAAGTTTTACCTTTGCATGCCCATAACACTGTGGATAAAACAATTTCTGCTACAATAAGAGCCGCTATAAACCACGATGCTTGTCCTGTAATAACAGAAAGTAAGGTTTCTGAAATATCGAATCCGTGTGCAAAAGCTTTAGGAATAGCAATAAAGGTTGTAAAAACAACATAAGGCAATAATAGATATTGTGCAATGGCTTTAAGCTTGTGTTGCAGCAAAAATGGTGTGTCTTTATAAAAAAGATAACCAGAGAAAAAAAAAAAGCGACCAACACATTGGCTACATAATAATTGTAGCCGATAATGTTGTCGCCTGTATAATATATTTCAGTATGGTCGAGCAATATAGCCACCATACAAAAACCTCGCAATAGGTCTATCCAGTGTTTGCGTTTATTTTGTTTTAATTCACAACTGCTATCTTGCATACTGTTCCGTTATTACCTTCTTGGTCGGCTGTTTGCACCATGTAAACTCCCGATGCTACACGTTTTCCGTTTAAATCGTTGCCATCCCATGTAAATGTACCGCCATTACTTGTACCTTTTGCTACGAGTACGCCATTTGTGGTAACAATTTTTACATCAGAATTGTAAGCTAAACCAACAACTGTTATCAAACCTGTGTAACCTGGACGTACAGGATTAGGATAAGCATAAGTGTCTTCTCCGCCTGGATTATCAGATGGTTTTGTAGCATCACTCATATACGAGCATAATCCTTTTTCGGTTCCGATGAAAACTTCGCCTGTTTTGTCGTTGATGGCAATACTTTCTATATCGTTTGAAAGAAGTTTGCTGTTACTGCTTAGAAAGTGTTGTACCTGTTTCATGTTATCGGCACTGATAAGATAAACACCATTTCCATTTGTACCAAACCATTTTCTGCCGCCTCCATCAATAGCTATGCTCGAAATATCTACACCAGCCAATAAATAATCAGCAAGATTTGTTCCATCGTTACGTGGTATTTTTATTTGTTCGAAAACAGCATCTGAAGGATTTTGCATCTGGTCTACATTAAGACGAAGTGGTCCAACATTTGTTCCAACCCATATATTTTGATAAGCATCTTCTACTACGCAACGCATTTGAATTACCATGATAGGCGAACCATCTTGGTTTTTGAAATTCTTGAAAACACTTAGCTTGTCGGTTTCGGGATTATAGCAAAATAAGCCTGGTGCTTCGTAGTGGTTGTTTACAAACCATATTAAACCGCGACTATCAAGAATTGGACGACGCATTACTTGCAGAGTTAATTTGCCATTCATAAGTTCTGGTTTAGAATGGTCGGTCATAGTTCCGTCGGGCGATAACTTTAATAAAGAAGTTTCTCTGGTACCGCAATTCAATATCCATAAATTATTTTTTCTATCGAAAATCAATCCTTGAATAGGCACATAGTCGTTGCCCAAATCTTCATTATTATTAGTATTAATAGTGGGGCGCAGAAGACTATTTTCTTTATTGAAATACTTCTTTAATTTGCCATCTAAAAATTCGTATAATCCTGCTCGTCCTCCCACAAATACGTGTTCAGGATTCTTCGGGTCTACTGCTAAACAGTTCATATCGTGATAGTAATAACCCGTTATTTGTCTAATTCGTCTTGGAAGATGCTCCATTCGTCTTTCTTTAATATCTGAATGGTTCCAGGTTGGTTTAGTCCTATTGCTCCTGGTTCGAATGCTCCACCTGTTGAATAAAGACGATCGTTAAGATATTGCATGAAGAAAAAACGATTGTATTTAGGACCACCTGGTTGTAAAGCTTTTACTTTCTCCAATAATTCAGGTGCAATAGTTTTGTTTTGTGCTACATAGTTACTTACCCATTGCCAATTGTTTTTATCCAATAGGTTATCGGAAAGCAATGCTCGAAAAAGTCCTTGTTCGCTGCTTGCAGCATAAATATAGTTTCCTTCTATATAAGTATAGTTTACATTGAAACCAAGATTGTAAGTATCGCTTATTTCAGCCTTGCCTACATTTACTTTTAATATGCCAAATCCTGTTGAGATATAGCAATACGCCCCATTTGTATAAAGACTATTTATCTTCTTATTGGCTGTCATTGCCTTTCTGTAATAATCGGAAAGGCTTATAATTTCGCCTTTTGGGGTAAGAAGATCAATATTTTGGTCCGAATAAGCAATTACCAATCGCTGGGCTACATTGTTCCATGCAATAAATTCAATGTGAGTACCATTCAGTCCATTTATCTTGTCGAATGTCTGAATACTATTGTCCTTTTCGTTATAAGTGTAAAGGTCATTAGATGCAAGTACATAAAGCAGATTGCCTCCTTTCTCAATCCATTGCACATTACTATATGCCATATAGTTTTTCCATGTACCTGTACCACTGCTAAAACTATAGAGTGGAAACATAAGAAGCAAGCAAATAATTGCAAGTATATTTGTTCTTTTCATCATTTTCTGATCGAATTATAGTGTAAGAAATAAATAAGCTTATAGATATTAAACAAGAAAACGCTTGGATTATTGCCTTTAAGGTTGTGTTTTAACGGTTTATGTAGAAGTTTATAAAGCCACACCCCTACCCAACTGATGTGCATTTTACGCAGTTTTTCAGCCATTTCTAATAGGTTAGAATATCCTTTCAGTTCAGTTTGGAAAATAGAAAGGGTACGCAATGCCTCTTCTGTTTTGCGTAGAAACACTGCGTTAAGTTCAAAATCGTCGAATAAAACAGGATTGTCGATATGGTTGATTTGGGCATTTAATGCTTTGAAGCGTTTTCCAAGCAGTACATCTTCAAAGCCATATTGCTTTATATCTTCATTATAAGGTGTTGTTCCTACCAATTTTCTGTGAGCCATGAAATTGGTACTGAGGTGCTGATAAGGTGTTTTTCTTCTATTTTTAGCACTGATTGCTTCTTTGAAGCATGTTCATAACGGTATCTAAGGTTGTTGTTCCATCTGTTTTCGTCTTCAACAATACTAATACCACCCACCACAACATCGCCTTCGGCTTTTAGATAATTGTGTATGAACCGTGTATTGTTAAGGGAAAGGTCGCCATCAATAAATAAAATCCATTCTTTTGACGACTGAGAAACAAGATAATTGCGGATAGCCGACCTACCAACATTTTGTTCTCGTTCTATATATTGAACGCCTTCAAGTTGCGAAATAACTCTGTTTTTTATTATAAACCTTTTATCAGGCGATGCATCGTCGGCTACAATAATTTCGAAATTTGTTCCTTCTGCAACACACTGTCGTTGCAATTCACTGATAAGTGCAGTGCAATCACAATTGTAAGTGGGCAGCAGAATAGACAAATTTTTACTCATTATAGTTGCTTTAGATATTCGGCAAGCTTACGAACGGCACGAGCTCGGTGAGAAATTTGGTTCTTAATATCTTCTCCAAGTTCCGCAAAACTCTTGTCATAGCCTTCAGGAATAAAGATAGGGTCGTAACCAAAACCTTCTGTTCCCGATTTTTCTGTAGCAATATGACCTTCTACTCTACCTTCAAATTGATGTTCTTTACCATCAATAATTAAAGATATTACTGTTCGGAAGTGAGCTTTTCTATTTGTTGTATCGCCTAATTTACAAAGCAATTTGCGCATATTTGCTTCGCTATCGTGGTCGGTATGTTCATCGTATCGTGCTGAACGTACACCAGGTTCACCATCAAGTGCATCTACTTCGAGGCCCGTATCATCGGCAAAGCAATTCAAACGATAGTTATCGTAGATGTAATGCGATTTTATACTTGCATTTCCTTCCAACGTATCGGCTGTTTCTGGTATGTCCACATCACAGCCAATATCTTTCAACGATACTATATCAAAGTCGTTTCCAAGAATGTCTTTAATCTCGGAAAGCTTGTGTTTATTATTTGTAGCAAATACTATTTTCATTTTATTGTTCGTTGTTTGTTTCCGATTGATTGTTCGGATAGACTTGAGACAGCACCTTTTCAGCATTCTTAGTGCTTACTTTTATTTTGTCGAAGCCTTCTCCATAGACACCAATTACTGAACTTTGGCTGACAAAAGCCAATGGGTCGATAATCTTGACAATGCGGAATATAGACTGACTTTCGTTGCGTTTTGCCATTAAGCAAATTACTTTTACGTCCTTTCCAGTGTACCAACCATGTCCATCAAGTATTGTTATGCCCCGGTCGCGCTCTTGCATGATAGCGTCAGCAATTTCTTCGTACTTCTTTGAAAATATGAGAAACTGCACAGATTGGCGTCTTAAGTTCATTACGTGGTCAAGTATGAAGCATTCAATAAACATGGTACATAAACCGAAAACGACTTTATGCAGACGTTCAAGATAGCTTCCAAACTGTGGGAAGAGCATACAACTGCCTATAATACATATATCGACAGCCATTAGAACTTGGCCTAATGAAATATTTTTATATTTGTTTATACAGGCTGCCACAATATCTGTACCGCCCATACTGCCACCATTGAGGAAGATTACAGCCATTCCTGTACCTGTAATACAACATCCCACAATGAGAGACATAAACTTTTGGTCTTCACCTAATATCTTTATAAAATTTCCGCTCGTATCTAAAGGCATTAGTTCTTGTGCAAACTTTAGCATGAAATACAAGGCCACAATAGCATAAATAGTCTTCATCAAAAACTTTATGCCCAAGATTTTCAATGCAACGCCTAACAATGCGAGGTTGACAATCATATAAGTGTTCTCCAGTTTAAACTGTGTTGCATAGTAAATAATAGCCGATAAACCTGTTACGCCACCTGTTACAATCTCGTAAGGCATTAAAAATACTGTGAATGCCGATGCATATAGAAGCAGACCTATTGTTATTAAGACATAGTCTTTTATCTCGCTTCTGATTAATTGTTGATTTATTGTCATATCCTGATAATTATTAGGCACATTCGTGATTGTACTTTCAGTTCACGAATGTGCCCTATTTAAAATTTATTTATAAACGATGTTTACAATCTTCTTTGGTACAACTATCACTTTTACGATAGTTTTTCCTTCTGTGTATTTCATACTTCTCTCATCGTTTACAGCTGCTTTTTCAATATCTTCCTTGCTTGCATCAGTAGGGAAAGTCATCTGAAAGCGTGCTTTTCCATTGAAAGAAATGGTGAGTTGAACCTCGTCTTCAGTCAGATTAGCTTCGTCCCAAGTTGGCCATTGTGCATCGCAAACACTATTCTTCTCACCAATCGCCTCCCAAAGTTCTTCAGCAATGTGTGGAGCAAATGGAGCTATTAAGATAAGTAAGCTGCGTAATAAGCCACGATTGTTGCACTTTTGCTGTCCCAACTCGTTTACACAAATCATGAAAGCAGAGATCGCAGTATTGTAAGAGAACTGTTCTATATCGCCAGAAACCTTCTTTATAAGCTTATGAACACTCTTCAGCGACTCTTTTGAAGGTTCGTTGTCGTTTAATTCCTGTTGATATAGCTTCCAGAACTTCTTCAAAAAGCGGAAACAACCATCAATACCATTGGTGTCCCAAGGTTTACTTGCTTCGACAGGACCAAGGAACATTTCGTATAAACGCAAGGTATCGGCACCATATTGCGCTACAATGTCGTCGGGATTGACAACATTGAACATCGACTTCGACATCTTTTCCACTGCCCAACCGCAGATATACTTACCATCTTCAAGTATGAATTCGGCGTTTTCGTATTCTGGACGCCATGATTTGAAAGCTTCAATATCGAGTACATCGGCATGAACAATGTTCACATCTACGTGGATTGGTGTTGTTTCGTATTCACCTTTCAATCCATGACTTACGAATACGGGAGCTTTAGAATGGTCGTCTGAATTGATACGATATACAAAGTTAGAACGTCCTTGTATCATTCCTTGGTTCACCAACTTTTCGTATGGTTCTTCTTTGCAGCTATAACCATAGTCGTGAAGGAACTTATTCCAAAAACGACTATATATCAAGTGTCCAGTTGCATGTTCTGTTCCACCCACATATAGGTCTACATTCTGCCAGTATTCATCTACTTCCTTACCCACCAAAGCTTTGTTATTATGTGGATCCATATAACGAAGATAATAGGCAGAGCTACCTGCGAAGCCTGGCATTGTATTCAATTCCAATGGGAAGATAGTTTTATTGTCTATCAATTCCTTGTCTACAATCTTCTTATTCTGTTCGTCCCAAGCCCAAGCTTTTGCTCTTCCCAATGGTGGTTCACCTGTTTCGGTTGGTTCAAATTTGTCGATTGAAGGCAATTCGAGCGGTAAGCATTCCGCTGGAACCATATAAGGCATACCATCTTTATAGTAAACTGGGAAGGGTTCGCCCCAATAACGCTGACGTGAGAAAATGGCATCGCGCAGGCGATAGTTTACCTTCACCTTGCCTAATCCTTGTTCTGTAACATACTTTTTAGTTGCTGCAATAGCTTCTTTCACCGTAAGTCCGTTCAAAGAAAAACCTCCTTCAACAGATTTACTGGGCTATTGATAACAATACCTTCCTTTGCGTCGAAGCTTTCTTCCGAAACATCAGCACCTTCAATAAGTGGTCTGATTGGCAAATTGAAGTGTTTAGCAAATGCATAGTCGCGACTATCGTGTGCAGGTACAGCCATGATTGCACCTGTGCCATAGCCCGAAAGCACATATTCTGATATATAAATAGGAAGACGTTCACCTGTGAATGGGTTTATGCCGTACGAACCCGTGAAGACACCAGTAACTTTTCGGTCGGTCATACGATCGCGTTCTGTACGTTTCTTTACGTATGCCAAATATTCTTCTACTTCTATTTTCTGCTCTTCGGTTGTAAGTTCTGGAACCAATTCGCTTTCTGGTGCAAGTACCATAAAGGTTACACCAAACATGGTATCGGCACGTGTTGTAAAGATAGTAATGTCGTGTTCTATTTCTTTATTCTCATCTTTGCTGGGTGTAAGGCTTTTAAATACAACCTCTGTTCCCTCTGAACGGCCTATCCAATTGCGCTGTGTTTCTTTCATAGACTCTGTCCAGTTTACCTTTTCCAAGCCTTCCAGCAAGCGTTGAGCGTAAGCTGATACACGCAGACACCATTGTTTCATTTTCTTTTGAACGACAGGATAGCCTCCACGTTCGCTAACTCCATCAACAACTTCGTCGTTTGCCAATACCGTTCCCAAGCCAGGGCACCAGTTTACCATTGTTTCGCCAAGATAAGCAATGCGGTAGTTCATCAGTATTTCTTGCTGTTCTTTCTCGCTCATGCTTGTCCAATTGCGGGCAGAGAATATTTTTTCTTCACCTTGCGCTACGTTGAGATTGAGTGTTCCCTCTTCTTCAAAATGGAGAATGAGGTCGGAAATAGGTTTTGCCTTACCATCGTTGTTATCATAATACGATTCAAACATACGTTGGAATGCCCACTGTGTCCAATGATAGTATTCAGGATCGCAGGTGCGCACCTCACGATCCCAGTCGAAACAAAAGCCTATTTTATCTAATTGTTCACGATATCGTGCAATATTTTTATCAGTTGTAATGGCTGGATGTTGTCCTGTTTGAATGGCATACTGCTCGGCAGGCAATCCGTAAGCATCGTATCCCATTGGGTTTAGCACGTTGAAACCCTGCAAACGCTTATAGCGAGCATAAATATCGCTGGCTATATAGCCGAGAGGGTGTCCCACGTGTAGACCAGCTCCCGATGGATATGGGAACATGTTAAGCACGTAGAACTTTTGTTTGTTCTTATCTTCAACAACCTTATAGGTTTTGTTTTCAACCCATTTCTTCTGCCATTTCTTCTCAATGTCGGTGAAGTTGTATTCCATTCTTATGTTTGTTTTATTTTGATTACGTCGTTTGTGAACCATAATTTTGGTAAGGCGAAAACGCTTCTCCCTACCCTACAATTAGTTCAAGTAAATAACAATGTGTTACTATCCAATTTGCAAAATTACTAATTTTCATAGGGATAACAAGTCTTTTACCTAATTAATTTAGTGAAAAGCAGAAAAGAAGGGGCGGTTACATATAATTGTTTGGCAGAAATATGATAGGAAATAATTTTCTTTTTTTGTTGGACAAGAACGTTGTTATTGGAGATTTGGGAGTGAATTAACATGTCTCTGGCAATAAACGATAATGGTTATATCTAAAATTTATAGTCTTTCTAAAGTCCCTATTAACCTTTAAGCTGATAGGTGGAAAATGGTTTTGTTTTTGTAAATATAATCTCCTTAAAAAATAGTAGTTTCGGTTTTGTATTATAATAGTGCCTGTTTTGCCTTGCAATATAGGCACTTTTGCCTTGCAAAACAAGCCGTTTTATAACGTAAAACAATGGGTTTTATAAAGCGTTGATAAAGAGATTGTTATGCGAAATATATGCTTTAGAAAATATTTTACATGCTTTTGTTCTATGTAAATTAGAGGTTATGAGAAGGAATTGATACTTCTTTATTTTACAATAGAGTATGATTATTTAAGTTTAATTAGTGTGTAAAATAAACTAAATTACAAGTTTAACCGTTCAATAATGGCATTTGGACTAATACTATTCATGCATTCAAAGTCGCCACGGTGGCACGGTTTGTTACCGAATACAGAGCAAGGGCGGCATTCCAATTCGGTGTTTTGCACGGCATCTTCCTCTTTTTGATTCCAACCGAGGAACCCACAGTAAGGGTGAGTGGCTCCCCAAACGCTTACAACACGTGTTCCAACGAGAGAAGCAAGATGCATATTGGCACTGTCCATAGAAATCATGGCGTCAAGATGGCTAATTAAAATAAGCTCTTCGTTAAGTCCATGCAGCACTTCAGAAGCGCAAATGCAGCCTTTATACTTTGTTGCCCATGCGTTAAGGATTTGTTTTTCTTCTTTTCCGCCTCCAAAAAAGAATATGCGGAGATTGGGATATTTCGTAGAAAGCACCTTTACAACTTCTTCCATCTTCTCTTTTGGATACATCTTTCCATTGTGAGCAGCAAAAGGAGCAATACCTATCCAGCGTTCGCCATTAGGTTTTTCACCTATTATATTAGGGAGCTGTGAGAGCTGGTTGCCACCATTTGCAAATAAAGAGTTATAAGAAAGATTGATGGGATAGCCCAATTTGGTTAATACTTCTGCATAGTTTTGGAACGATGTGGGCTGTTGTTCCATAACTTTATCCTTTTTCCGGCACAGCTTTCGCTTACCATTCTTGTGCTTATCAATGTGTGCTGTTTTGTTTCCAGCAAGGATAAAGCGTGTTCTTATGTATTTTGAGCGTAGCACATTATGGAAATCGGCAATGGCTGTAGGCTGTTTTGCCTTAAGCCTGCCGTATAGTTGGTTCAGTCCCTTGATGCCTTTGTATTCGTTTTTCAAGTCAGCTGCAAAGAAATCTACATTCTTTGGCATATTGCTGAAAAATGCTTGGGCAAATGGACGAGAAATAACGCTGATACGAAGATTGGGATATTGATGTGCAAGAGAATAGACCACAGGGACCGTCATAGCAACGTCGCCCATTGCAGAGAAGCGTATGATGATGATGTGGTTGGTCTTCACCTTTTACTTTTTGTATAGTACAGGGTTGGTAGCAGGGTCGTTGTACATCTTCATTTGGCGATAAACCTTCATGTATTTACGTCCTGCTTGGATGTCATCAAGCAATTGGTCGATAGCAGTTCCAAGGTCTACTTGTTGTTCAAGTAGTACGTTCAACTTGTTTGCACTTTTGAATGTGTTCTGCAGAGGCATCGGTACGTTCAGCTTGCTCCTTCATATGATATATTTTGAGTGCAAGAATAGACAAACGGTCTACTGCCCATGCTGGACTTTCAGTATTGATGGTAGCTCCTTCTTGTACTTTTACGTCAGAATATAGTTGGCGGAAGTATGAGTCAATCTGTTCTACAAGGTCTGTACGGTCTTGGTTAGAACGGTCAATACGACGCTTTAGACTCATTCCATCTTCTGGAGCGATGTGCGGATCGCGTATAAGGTCTTCAAAATGCCACTGAACTGTATCAATCCAGCACTTCAAATACAATCTGTTTTCAATAGAATCTCTTTCGTATGGATTATTAATAGGTGTGTCTACATTGTCCGTGATGTGGTAATCGCGGATAGCTTGACTAAAAATCTCATTACAATGTTCCGTGAATGACATATTTTTTCTCTTTTTATTTTTTCTGCAAATATAGCTCAAATAAATCATATACACAAAATAAAAGCAAGGCATTTTTACATATGAAAGACCCTTTATGATAAAAGATATATTACAACGATACACGAAAGGTGGTTAAAATGATTCACCGAAGAAGTACAAGTAAGTTTCTAATCATCTGTTATAATGTATTGATTTAGCGCAATATAATAGCAAAAGTGCTATTTTTATTGCACAAATGCATATAGTTTGTGCATAGATAAGTGCTTTTTTAAGCAAAAAATTTGCGTGTATGGAAAAATTATCTTTCCTTTGCAGCCGAATTTTAGAGTTAGAAAGTTAATATTAAACATTTTAAAACTTACGATTATGTCAGAAATTGAATCAAAGGTAAAAGCAATTATCGTAGATAAGCTTGGTGTAGACGAAGCAGAAGTTAAGCCAGAAGCAAGTTTCACAACGACCTCGGCGCTGATTCTTTGGATACAGTTGAACTTATTATGGAGTTTGAGAAGGAATTTGGTATCTCTATTCCAGACGATAAGGCAGAAAAGATTGCTACTGTAGGCGATGCCATTGCTTATATCCAAGAGAACGCAAAGTAAGAAGATATATAAATGATGGTTGGGAGCTTCGGCTTCCAACTAACTTTTAATCTTTAACATTTACTTATTTCTTACTTAGGTTTCGTTCATTCAGAGTCTAAGACAAGAAAAGGAAGTTAAGGAGTTAAGCTAATCGTTTTACTTACGTTTTAGAACTGTTATAGTAGAACTTATTGCTTAACTCCTTAATTTTATTCTCTGAAAAGAAACCAAAGGCGTCTCGTAAAATCACGATGACAGAATTTAAATTAGCAAATTAATGGAACTAAAAAGAGTAGTAGTAACAGGACTTGGTGCAGTTACTCCATTGGGAAACAATCCTGAAGAAACATGGAAAGCAATGCTCGAAGGTAAGAGTGGTGCTGGTCCTATTACTAAATTCGATACAACTAATTTTAAAACAAAGTTCGCTTGTGAGGTAAAAGACCTTAATGTGAACGATTATATTGATCGTAAAGAGGCACGTAAACTAGACCGTTATACACAATTGGCACTCGTTAGTGCTATTCAAGGCGTAGAAGATTGTGGAATAGATTTGGAAAAAGCAGATAAAAACCGCATAGGTGTGGTTTATGGTGTAGGTATTGGTGGTATCAAAACCTTTGAAGAGGAAATCAGTTATTATGCTCTTCATAGAGAAGATGGTCCTAAGTTCAATCCTTTCTTTATACCAAAGATGATTGCCGACATTGCTTCTGGACACATTAGCATTCGTTTCGGTTTCCATGGTCCTAACTTTACCACAACATCGGCTTGTGCTTCATCTACAAATGCCATTGGTGCAGCGTTCAATTTAATTCGATTGGGCAAAGCAGATATGATTATTAGTGGTGGAGCTGAGGCTGCTATTACCGAATCAGGAGTAGGTGGCTTTAATGCAATGCACGCCCTTTCAACTCGCAATGACGATGCAGAACATGCTTCTCGTCCTTTCTCTGCAAGCCGTGATGGCTTTGTTATGGGTGAAGGAGCAGGCTGTTTAGTTCTCGAAGAGTTGGAACACGCAAAGGCTCGTGGCGCTAAGATATACGCAGAGTTGGTTGGTGAAGGCGAATCAGCCGATGCTCACCACATCACAGCGTCACATCCAGAAGGTTTAGGAGCGCACTTGGTAATGCAAGCAGCTCTCGATGATGCAGGTTTGAAGCCTGAAGACATCGACTATATCAATGTTCATGGTACATCAACTCCTGTAGGTGACGTATCAGAAGTAAAGGCTATTGCTCAGCTTTTCGGTGAATCAGCCTTCAAACTCAATATTTCGTCAACAAAGAGTATGACTGGACACTTGCTTGGAGCTGCTGGTGCAGTTGAAGCAATGGCTTGTGTGCTCTCTGTTCAAAACGATATTATCCCTCCAACCATTAACCATGAAGAGGAAGATAAGGACGAAGAAATTGACTACAACCTGAATTTTACGTTCAATAAGGCCCAGAAACGCGAAGTACGTGCTGCACTTAGCAATACATTCGGCTTTGGAGGCCACAATGCTTGCGTGATTTTCAAGAAGTATGCTGAATAAAATTATCGATAGAATAAAGCTCCCTTTCCGCAAGGAAAAGGAGCTTTATTTGTCTTTATACCAAATAATAGGGGTGCTTCCCCATAACCTTTCCTATTATAAAACCGCTCTTTGCACAAGAGTGTGGCTCGAAGGAACGATAAAGGGAAGCCCGTTAATAACGAACGCTTAGAGTTTCTGGGCGATGCCATATTAGATGCCATTGTGGGCGATATTGTTTATGCGCGCTTTCCTGGTAAACGTGAAGGCTTTCTCACCAATACTCGCTCGAAGATTGTGCAGCGCGAGACCCTTAATAGATTAGCCAACGACTTGGGAATAACGAAGTTAATCTTATCGAGTGGGCATTCTCAATCACATAATAGCTATCTAGGTGGTAATGCTTTTGAGGCTTTAGTGGGCGCATTATACCTTGACCATGGCTACACAGCCTGCATGAAGTTTATGCAACGACAAATCTTAGGCGACCTTATCAATATTGATAAGCTAGCTTATAAGGAGGTAAACTTCAAGTCAAAGCTTATAGAATGGACACAGAAACACAAGGTTTGCCTTGAGTTTAAGCCGCTTTCTTTCGGTAAGGATAAGGAAGGTAGCCCTACTTTTAGCTTCCAAGTTGTGCTGGAAGGCATTGCTTGTGGTGAAGGAAATGGCTATTCGAAGAAAGAAAGTCAGCAAGAAGCTGCTAAAGTAACCCTCCAACGTATTCGTAAAGAGGCAAAGTTTGCTGATAAAATCTTTGCTGCCAAGAAGCAACGCATTGCTTTGGAAGAACCAGGAAGTTCCAATACTATTGAAACAACGGAGGAAGAGGCACTTATTTTGCAATCGTCTGTTGAGCCAAACGATACCCTTTCTGTTGTAGAAGAGCAAGAACAAGTTTCTGTTACCGAAATCGACGAGAAGGAAAGCATAATAGCTGAGGCTGAAGCGAAGGCGTTTGAATAAATCTATAATAGCAATACGGCCAAACGCAAAGTATCCCGAAGAATTGAAATTGAAGTGTAAAATAATGTTCTTTTGATAATCAATATCAAAATAAAGCAGTATTTTTGCACTACAAAGAAATAAACGTTTATTTAGAATATGGCATTAAAATGTGGTATAGTAGGTTTGCCAAACGTTGGCAAATCTACACTTTCAACTGTCTGAGCAGTGCCAAAGCACAGGCAGCAAACTTTCCTTTTTGTACAATTGAACCTAACTTGGGTGTTATCACTGTGCCCGATGAGCGCTTGAACAAGCTCGCTGAGATTGTTCACCCCGGCCGAATTGTGCCTGCTACCTGCGAGATAGTAGATATTGCTGGTCTTGTTAAGGGTGCAAGTAAGGGCGAAGGACTGGGCAATAAGTTCCTTGGCAACATTCGAGAGTGCGATGCAATTATTCATGTTATACGCTGTTTCGAAGACGATAACATCGTTCGTGAAGGTGGAGCAGCCGTAAATCCAGTTGAAGACAAAGAGATTATAGATACCGAACTCCAGCTTAAGGACCTTGAAACCATCGAGGCTCAGCTTGCTAAACAACAGAAAGTAGCTGCTGCAGGCAACAAAGATGCTAAGGTTATGGTAGCCGTTCTTGAAGCTTACAAGGCTGTTTTGGAGCAAGGAAAGAATGCTCGTAGCGTGCAATTCGATAGTAAAGAAGAGCAACAAGCGGCTCACGACCTTTTCCTTCTTACTACAAAGCCTGTTCTTTACGTTTGTAATGTAGACGAAAACAGTGCCAAAGATGGTAACGAATACAGCAAGCAAGTAGAGAGAATAGCTGCTGAGGAAGGTGCAGAAGCGATGATTATTGCTGCAAAGACGGAAGAAGACATTGCATCGTTAGAGAGTTACGAAGACAAGAAGCTCTTCCTCGACGAGCTCGGATTGGAGCAAAGTGGTGTAAATCGCCTCATCAATAAGGCTTATCACCTCTTAAATCTTCAGACATTCATTACTGCTGGCGAGATGGAAGTAAAGGCATGGACATTCCATAAAGGCTGGAAAGCTCCTCAATGTGCAGGTGTTATCCATACAGACTTTGAGAAAGGATTCATTCGTGCAGAGGTTATTAAGTACGAAGACTATCTCAAGTATGGTTCTGAAGCAGCCGTTCGCGAAGCTGGAAAGCTTGGTGTAGAAGGCAAAGAATACATTGTTCAAGACGGAGACATCATGCATTTCCGTTTCAACGTATAGTTTTAAGGAGGATTAGATAATGTTGAACAATCTGCTTTATATAGCATGGCAGCCTAACGAATACCTTGTACGCTTCGGCTCAATGGGCATTCGTTGGTATGGAATGTGCTGGCTTGTGGGCTTTGCTGTTGCATATCTCCTTATGAGATGGCTTTTTAGACACCACAAGATAGCCGACGAAAAGTTCGAGCCTATGTTCCTTTACGTCTTCCTTGGGGCGTTTATAGGTGCTCGTTTGGGTCATTGTTTCTTTACGAACCTAAGGAATTCTTCGATTCATGGCAGCATTTTATAGAGATTTTCCTTCCAATTAAGTTCCTTGCAGGCGGTGGTTGGAAGTTCGTAGGCTATCAAGGATTAGCTTCTCATGGTGGTGTTGTCGGCCTCCTCGTAGGTCTTTACCTTTATATAAAGCGTACAAAGCTGAATGCTTGGGTGGTTTTAGACTTTATGGGCATCTGCTCTACCGTAACATCGGTGTTTATTCGCTTGGGCAATCTAATGAATTCGGAGATTATAGGAAAGGTAACTGACGTGCCTTGGGCGTTCATCTTCTACGATGTCGATACTTATCCACGCCACCCAGGACAACTTTACGAGGCGATAGCTTACTTTGTTTTCTTCTGGATAATCTTCCTTATTTATAGAAAATATCCTAAGAAAGTGGGCACAGGACTTTACTTCGGACTATGTCTTGCGCTGATTTTCACTTTCCGTTTCTTTATCGAATACACGAAGGAAGTACAAGTAGACTTCGAATCAAATCTGCCTATTGATATGGGACAGATACTCAGTATACCATTCGTAATACTGGGAGTATGGTCGATTATGAGGTCGAGAGGTAAGGAATACAACGGCTAAAGTAATTGAACAATACCAGAAATAATTCACAATGACGGCTCTGCAAGTTTATTGCAGAGCCGTTATTGTTAGTGGGCAGAAAGGTTCTTATAAAACATTATGGAGGAAACAAATTACTTATTGTAGCCTTCGGACATGAACTAAAAGCTGGTTTGGTTTTATATCAAAGATACTTTGTTTTTGTAAAGAAAACAGTATAAAAAAACAATAGAACCACTTTGATTTTACAAAAGCGGCTGTTTTGCGATGCAATATAGGCTCTTTTACCGTGCAAAACAACCGCTTTTGGAACGCAAAACAATGGGTTTTGCAATGCTTTGATACAGAGATAGTTAAGCGATAAATATTATTGAAATAAATCTTTACACTTTATTTACTGTTCGGAAGTACAATTCGCTTGATTTCGTTGAGCTTGTTCAATGCCTCAACAGGCGTAAGGTTGTTGATGTCTAAGCCTATAATCTCGTCTCGTATCTGCGTTAATACAGGGTCGTCAAGTTGGAAGAACGAAAGCTGAACCCCTTCCCTACTCTGCTCAAGCTTCTCTGCTGATGGCTTTCCTACGCTACCTACCTGCGCATTGTCGGTCTCCAGTTCTTTCAAAACAACATTGGCACGCTTTACAATCGACTTCGGCATACCTGCAATGTCGGCAACATGGATACCAAAAGAGTGCTCGCTACCACCTCGTTCTAACTTTCTTACGAAGATAATCTTGCCGTCTAACTCCTTCACAGATACGTTAAAGTTCTTTATTCTTCGGAAACTCTTGGCCATTTCGTTAAGCTCATGGTAGTGCGTAGCGAAGAGAGTACGAGCCGTTGCACGTGGTTGTTCGTGCAGATACTCTACGATTGCCCAAGCAATGCTGATACCATCGTAGGTGCTTGTGCCTCGTCCCAGCTCGTCGAACAATACCAACGAGCGAGGCGTAACATTGTTTAGAATGTTCGATGCTTCGGTCATTTCAACCATAAACGTAGACTCTCCAAGCGAAATATTATCGGAAGCACCCACTCGAGTGAATACTTTATCGACCAAACCTATTCTCGCACTCTCTGCGGGAACGAAACAACCAACCTGCGCCAATAGTACTATGAGAGCGGTTTGACGCAACAGAGCCGATTTACCAGCCATATTAGGACCAGTTATCATCATTATCTGCTGTTGCTCGTTGTCGAGATATACATCGTTCGGAATGTATTGTTCGCCAAGCGGAAGTTGAGTTTCTATCACAGGGTGGCGACCTTTCTTGATGTCAATTACCAAACTATCGTCTACCGAAGGGCGTACATACTTGTTTTCTTCAGCTATGTTTGCGAATGCCAATAGGCAGTCGAGGCGTGCCACGAGGTTGGCATTGATTTGTATTTGAGGGATAAACTCCTGCATATCCTGTACCAATTCGTTGAAAAGACGCGCTTCGAGAGCGAGTATTTTCTCGTCGGCACCAAGTATTTTAGCTTCGTATTCCTTCAGTTCTGGGGTGATATAGCGCTCTGCTTGTGCAAGGGTTTGCTTGCGAATCCAGTCCGCTGGCACCTTATCCTTAAAAGTATTGCGCACCTCAAGGTAGTATCCGAAAACGTTGTTGAAGCCAATTTTCAGCGAATTGATGCCTGTTTGAGCCGCTTCTTTCTCTTGAATGTCAAGCAAAACCTGCTTTCCATTGTCGCGAATCGACCTCAATTCGTCCAGTTCAGCGTTGAAACCATGTGCTATAACGTCGCCTTTAGTAATCAGTTGTGGCGGTTCTGGCTTTATTTCTTGCTCTATTCGGTCTCTAATCGACTCGCAAAGATTCAGTTGTTCGCCTACTCTCTTCAGCGCTTCGTTGTTTGCATAGAGGCAAGCGGACTTGATTGGCAGTATAGCACGTAGGGCAATCTTCAGCTGAACAACCTCTCTCGGCGACACTCGGCCTGCTGCTACTTTCGAAATAATGCGTTCTAAGTCGCCCATACGGTGGAGTTGGTCGTTCAAACATTGGCGGAATTCGGGTTCACGGAAGTAGTATTCCACTATATCCAAACGCTCGTTAATCGGCTTACGTCCTTTAATGGGAACACAAGCCAGCGATGCAGCATTCTGCCACCCATTGGAGTAATGGTTCGGTCTACCACGTTGAGCAGCGAAGAACCATCTTCTTGCATTGGCGCAACAAGTTCTAAGGAACGAATAGTAAAGCGGTCGAGTCGCACATACTTCTCTTCTTCAATGCGAGCGAGCGATGTTATGTGGTTAATATTAGTATGCTGGGTAAGTTCTAAGTACTGCATAATAGCCCCAGCAGCTATTACTCCGTTGTTAAGATGGTCTACACCGAAACCCTTTAAGTTCTTTGTTCCAAAGTGTTTCAGTAGTTTGGCGCGCAGAAAGGTCGGTAAATACCCAGTCTTCCATTTCAAACACACACAAACGAGTGCCGAAATGACGCTCAAAGTCCGACTTTCGTATGCGATCGTACAATACTTCCTTTGGCGAAAAGTTACCAATGAGCTTTTCAACATAGTCAAATGTGCCCTCACCGGTAAGGAATTCTCCTGTAGAAATGTCGAGAAAGCTAACTCCGCACGCCCCTTTTCCGAAGTGAACAGCCGCCAAGAAGTTGTTTTCCTTATAGTTTAGCACGTTGTCTCCCATAGCAACGCCCGGTGTAACAAGCTCTGTTATACCTCGTCGCACCATTTTGTCTTCGGCAGACAAGCCCCGTTTGCCCTTTAAAGCCTCACGTTTCTTCTTCGGATCTTCGAGTTGGTCGCATATTGCAACGCGTTTTCCAGCACGAATAAGCTTTGGTAAGAAGGTATCAAGCGCATGATGGGGAAATCCAGCCATCTCATCTCCAGCGGCAGCACCATTGTTTCGTCGTGTCAAAGTAATGCCGAGGATTTTAGAAGCTTCTATGGCATCGTCGCAATACGTTTCGTAGAAGTCGCCACACCTAAAGAGCAATAATGCATCGGGGTGCTTTTCTTTCATCGAAAAGAATTGTCGCATCATCGGAGTGAGCCCTTTGTTGTCTTTTGCCATATTGTTTTTACCTTTCTTACCTTTCGTTATCGTAATTCGTGAAATGCAAAAATACGAATTTTCAGCATACTTTCCAAACGATAATCAATTTATTTAGACTTGGTTTAATGGTCTGTTTTATGAACTCAGCACTATAATTTGAAACCGATTCCAAGCCTTACATCGTAGGTTGTTGTGTGACAATTGGGCCGATAATGATAATGAAAATTGCGGAAAACAAATAGCGAAGAAGCTGCCATAAACCAATGTTTAGATAGTGAAATCTCTATTTTGGGTTGTAAAAGAAAGGTTATTACCTTGCCACGGTCGCCCAAAACACTGTAATCAATGTATTCTTTAGCCTCATCTTCGTCTTCGTAACCATGCCAAGAGAATAGTCTTTTTAAGTCGGCAAGTAGGCTAAAGCGAGCAATAGAGCCATAATTGAAACCAGAAAAGCTTTTAATACTATAGCCACTGCCTAAGCTATACTCGCGATTATAGCGGTTGTTGTGATAGTCGGATAGGGCTCCACCCAATAAAACACCATTGAAGTAAAGTTCAGAAAAGCATTTTAGCAGTCCTAAATGGTAATACCAAGCTACACCAAGTCCCATACTTGCAGCTTCAGACACTTTGTATGGCACTGTTCCATTGATGGAATCGGTTGAATAAAGTCGAAATTCTGATACAATCCTATGGTTGTCGTGCTATGTTTGCTTTGTAATAATGGCCAGTTGCGTAGTTGTCCGATGATATTAGCATTACTTACGAGTGATTGTTCCATACCTGGACTGAGCCCTAAGTTAGCTCTAAAGAAGTCGTAAGGGCGTTTATTTGATGCTTCAACGGGCGAACCATAATTAAAACTAATGTTGAAAACGGTGCGATAATGTGGTTTTACTCCTGCATTATGGCTGTCGAGCATTTGTATATTAGTAAGAATGGAACAGTCAAGCGGTATATTTGTAGTTGTTTCCAGCTTGCTTTGACTTTTCGATACAAGGAAAGCTTCACCCGATATTAAGCGAGTAAAGCCCCGAGAAGGGTTTGTTATTGTACCGATTACTTCGCTTACAACACGTTGAAAACCACGTTTGCGGTTATCGAAAATGCGGTCTGAAATCCTATGCAGTACCTCCCCCATTGCCAATCCGCCCGCCGATGTTGTTATAAAGTCGTTGATAGACGGGCGTTCCATTTCTCCGCTGATTTCCCACATTACGCTTCCAAGAGCTACATAAGGTATGGTTTCAACGTAAGACAAGCCATTACTGCGTGCTGCATTATAGTATATTGAGCCATGATAGGGGTGTAAGAACATGTTAGTCCTAAAGATATCGCTGTCCCAATACCACTTTTTGGGCGATAGATTCCTGCTTATCGTTTTCGAAGTAACTTTCGAATAAGGAGTATCGAGTATGTATCTGTCAAAAGCAAGAATACTAAGATTAGCCGCAACAACTTGTGTTGCTGCGCACCAAGGATTCTTCCGAACAACAATTGTATCGGGAATAGAGTCTTTCTGCTGTGTTCTCTCTATTGAAACTGTATCCTTATACGTGTCAAGTAATGTATTGCTGCCAATGAGGCCTATTTGAGTGGCAAACAAGTTGGCAAGCAAAAGTATATTTGCAAGTAGCACTTGTGTTATATTTATTGCTACAAAGGTAGATAATACTTAGAGAATTGCTTAAAAGAACAGATTTTTTTAACTACAATTACGACATTCAACGCTCTTCATAGATATTTTAACGAGTGCTTAATGTTACTCGAAAAATAATATATTGGTTTTACTTTTCTGAATAGAAAAAATCTCTTTTATTTCTTATTTCATATGTGATGATTAAACAATAAGAATGTAAAGATTTTACATAAGATGTAGTATTGTGTAACAAGCTTGTTATCAGTGTTTTGCAATAGAGCCTGTTTTGCATTGTAAAACAGGCTCTATTGCACGGCAAAAGTGCCTATATTGCAATGCAAAACAGGCACTATTACAAAACGAAATAACTTATGTCGTTTTCTAATAAAGAAATCTTTACAAAATCAATGCTATTATGTGAACTTTTAATTCAATTTTTTAAGAGAAGGCAGAAGATTACTATAATTTTTAGAAAGTATTCCGTTATAATGGTAACGCAGTCAAAGCGATTGCTAATAAAAACTTAAAGAATAACAGATTATGATTCTTACAACAACTCCAAACATCGAAGGTTATAAGATTTTAGAGTACAAAGGACTTGTAACGGGTGAAACAATTATTGGTGCTAACTTTATAAAAGACATCTTTGCAGGTATCAGAGACATTGTAGGCGGACGCAGCAAGTCGTACGAAAAGGTGTTGCAGGAAGGCAAGGAGACTTCTATTCAAGAAATGATGCAACGTGCACAGGAATTGGGTGCAAACGCTATTGTGGGCATCGACATCGATTATGAGACAGTAGGGCAGGGCGGTTCGATGCTGATGGTGGCTGTTTCGGGCACCGCAGTGCGTATATAATAAGTCTTCAGCACATATATAATAAAAGGAGTTAAAGCGTAAAGAGAACTTTGAAGAGGTTGTTTTTAATCCTTATTATTCCCTTTACGCTTTAACTCCTTTGTAGTTTTCAGCCTTTATTTATCCAACTTCCAAGTTACACCGTCCTTGGTATCTTTTACTTGGAAGCCAGCTTCAGCAAGTGCATCGCGTATTTGGTCGCTTACAGCCCAGTCTTTATTGGCTTTTGCTTTTGCGCGTAAATCGAGCACCATGTCCACTACTTTGCCGTAAGCAGCCTCTCGTGCATCGTTATTAGCGCCACGTTCGTTTACTAAACCAAGTATATCGAAGGCAAAAAGATGCATAGTTTCGCTGAGTTCCTTTAAGTCTTCTTCGCTAATTTGCGCTTTATGGTCGATAAGAAGGTTCACTATGTGGCACGCTTCGAATAGGTTTGAGATGACAGCAGGGGTCATAAGGTCATCGTTCATCGCATCGTAACACTTTTGTCGCAGTGCTGCAACAAACTTTTTAGTATTCTCATCGCTTGCAGTAGCGGCTTGAATACGCTTCAAATCCTCTATAGCGTTCATCAATCTTTCGTATCCTTTCTGTGCAGCTTGTAGGGCTTCGTTTGAGAAATCTACCGTTCCGCGATAGTGAGCAGATAGGATAAAGAAACGAATCGTCATAGGAGAGTAAGCCTGTTGTAGCGTTTCGTGGTTGCCAGTGAAGAACTGTTCCAGCGTAATGAAGTTGTTTAACGACTTACCCATCTTCTGTCCGTTGATGGTTATCATGTTATTGTGCATCCAATACTTCACCATTTGTTCACCTTGGGCTGCTACTGCCTGTGCAATTTCGCACTCGTGGTGAGGGAAACCAAGTCCATTCCGCCACCATGTATATCGAAATGCTTGCCAAGATACTTTCTTCCCATCGCCGTACACTCACAATGCCAGCCTGGGAAGCCCTCACTCCAAGGCGAAGGCCATCGCATTATGTGCTCAGGCATAGCTCTTTTCCATAAAGCAAAGTCTACTTGGTTTCGCTTTTCGCCCACTCCGTTAAGCTCACGCGAGTTGTTTATCATGTCATTAAGGTTACGACCAGACAGAATACCATAACGATGGTCCTTGTCAAACTTAGCTACGTCGAAGTAAATGCTGCCGTTACTCTCGTAAGCGTAACCGTTTTGCATTATCTCCTTAACGAGTTCTTCTTGCTCTATAATGTGTCCTGTAGCGTGAGGCTCTATTGATGGCGGCAGAACATTAAGCGAACGCATTGCATCATGATAGCGATTGGTGTAGAATTGCGCTATTTCCATAGGCTCAAGTTGCTCCAATCGTGCTTTCTTTGCTATCTTATCGTCGCCTTCATCAGCGTCGTGCTCTAAGTGTCCTACGTCAGTTATGTTGCGAACATAGCGCACTTTATAGCCAATATGCTGTAGATAGCGAAACAAAATATCGAATGTTATTGATGGACGGGCGTGTCCCAAGTGTGGATCACCATATACAGTAGGGCCACAAACATACATTCCGACATTCGGAGCAGCTATCGGCTGGAAGCGTTCCTTCTGCCGATGCAGTGTATTATATATAACTAAATTCTGCATTTGCTTAGTTCTTTATCATTAATAATAGGTGCAAATTTACAAAATAAATAGGAGTTAGCCTACTTATCCATTAAGTTTTATTATCTTTGCATAGGATAAAGCTTTAACAACAAGGCTGAGATTTTAGAAAAGATATGCGACAAATAATTCAACATTTCACCGATAACGACGCTTATACGTTTAGTTGTCAGTACTACATTATGCAGACTTATCCTCGTGCCGAGGTAGAATATACATTCTTCGATCGCAATGATACAATCTATCCGAAGGGGTTTGCCGAACTTCTAAACGAACAATTAGGATATATGCCTAATGTTATTATCACGGAAGAAGAGATTGCTTTCATGAAGAAACGTATGTATTACCTACCTCAATGGTACTTTACCTTTCTTCGAGGCTATCGGTTCAATCCGCACGAACTTACTGTTACACAGGACGAAGAGGGGCATTTGGATATTAAAGTACGTGGCAAATGGTACTCAACTATTATGTGGGAGATGCCGATTTTAAGTATTGTTTCGGAGTTAATGCATCATCTTCAAGGCGATATAACGGCGTATAATCCTAAGCGAGAGTACGAACGTTGCGTGGAAAAGACACATAAGATCCTCTCAAACGGACTTATTTTAAGTGATATGGGTACTCGTCGTCGTATGTCGTTCGACCACCACAACATGGTTATCCGCACGATGAAGGAGGTTTATGAACAGGGTGGCTTTACCGATAATGATGGTTTTCACCCTTGGACAGGCCGCTTTGCAGGTACCAGTAACGTATATCTTGCGATGCAATACGACCTTGTTGCGATTGGTACAATGAGTCATCAGATTATCGAATTCGAGGAATGTGTAAGTGGAATATTTGAGTGTAACTTCAACGTAATGCGCAAATTCAGCGATGTTTACGATGGAGACAATGGTATTTATCTTTACGATTGCTTTGGCGATAAGGTGTTCTTCAGCAACCTTTCTAAGCGTATGGCGATGATGTTTAACGGTTTACGTGTAGATAGCGGTGTGGAAGAGGAGCAGTTAGAGAAGATTATTGCAAAGTATAAGTCGCTCGGTATCGACCCTGCCACCAAGCAAGTGGTATTTAGCAATGGCCTTGATATCGACCGTGCCATAGAGATTCATAAGTATGTTGACGGAAGAATGAAAGATAGTTATGGTATGGGAACCTACCTTACCTGCCATGTTGAGAACGTAAAATCAATGAATATTGTTGTGAAACTCACCCGAATGCGTATTACAGAAAGTCGCGAGTGGCACGATTGTGTGAAGCTTTCGTGTGATAAAGGTAAGACACTTGGCAATCCAGAGAAGTGTGCTTACTTGCAAATGATGATAGGGTAGGGCAACAATTGTTTTATTTAGGCTGCCTAAGTCCTTATAATAGTAGTGCACGGGCAAACTCCCAGACCACGATACCTGCTGTAACACTTACATTTAGTGAGTGTTTTGTGCCGAATTGAGGTATTTCGAGGCAGCCATCGCTTAGGTCTACAACCGATTGATGCACACCTTTTACTTCGTTTCCAAGTACTACGGCATAGTGTTTTTGGTCAGATGTATCGTTACTGATAGGCAAAATATACTCCGAAAGGTCTTGTAATGCAGTCGAACCCTCTACTTGTTCAACACTATAAACGAAGCAACCTTTCTCTTTTAGCTGCTTTACAGCATCTTCAGCACTACTAAAATACTGCCAATCGACTGAGTTTTCAGCCCCCAAAGCCGTCTTGTGTATCTCTGCATTGGGGGGTGTTGCTGTGATTCCGCATAGATAAATCGCCTCAATACGGAAAGCATCGCACGACCGAAAGACGCTGCCAACGTTGTGAAGCGACCGCACATCGTCGAGAACAACGACGAGCGGTAGCTTTCGACTCTGCTTAAATTCCTCAAGCGAGAGGCGGTTAATTTCTATGGTACGTAGCTTTCTCACTCGCCTTTTATATTGAATGCCAATGCGTAAGCCTTTATCTTTTTTACCATCGACAGCAGTCCGTTGCTGCGTGTAGGCGACAAATGTTGGTGCAAACCTATGCGCTCGATGAAGTAAAGGTCGGTATCGAGTATCTCTTTTGGTGTATGTCCGCTTACAACCCTGATGAGCAGGGCAATGATTCCCTTTGTGATAAGTGCATCAGAATCGGCTGTAAATACTAGTTTATCGTCCTTAATATCGCATTGAAGCCATACTCGGCTTTGACAACCGTCTATTAAATTCTGTTCAGTTTTATATTCTGCACCCAGTCCTTCAAGCTCGTTTCCGAGGTCGATAAGCATTTGATACTTATCCATCCATTCGGTAAACTCGTCAAACTCAGCAATTATTTCGTCTTGTATTTCGTTGATTGTCATCTTCGTAAATATATTATTGTTTATCTAATCATGTGAATACGACGGTAGTTATAGCGTCGGCGACCAAACATATTGTCTATTTCCAAGACACCATTTCCGCAGGCGAGTATGCCAAAAGCAGCTGCAGAAGCAGTAAAAGCTGAGTAATCTAATGCTGCCTTAAAGCCCATAGATGTTGCCATTGCGATAGCGAAGGTAAGTATCATCAGCCCTGTAATTGATGCAGTCCACTTCAATTTCAGTCCAGCAAGCAGACAAATAGAGAGCAAAACCTCAAGTACCGTAGCTATCCATGCCATTACGGGCACAGCATCGGCAGTCATATAAGGTATCAACGATTGTGTATAGGCAATGAATTTGTCCATGTCGCCCCACATACACAGTTTTTTTGGCCATAATCCGAAGCGGTCTGCAACTGCCGAAAGCATTGATGAAGCTACGGTAAGGCGCAGAAATAGTTTGGCAATTTGTCGTAGGTCTATCATGATTTATTATTTTTTTATGAAGTATTTTTACTCTATATTGGTCTTCAGAAGCTTGTAAACCTTATCGTTCGGGCGCACTTTGTCGGGCACAGGAATAGACACTCGCCAGCCCTTCTCAGCCTTATCAACAGGTTGAAGGTCGTATCTTATCTCGCTTGCATCGAACTTTAGAATACCAGTTGTGGGCCCTGTGATGAGCATATTCTGTCCTTTCTCTATCTCAGAAGCCTCTACTGCTATTTCAGCAACACCGAGTTTAGAGAAGTATTTCATTACTTTACCCACCAAAACCTTCTTTTCTGTTGCCTTATTTCCGTAGTTCTTTGTCCATTCGCCCAAGCGTTGGCCTTGATAATAGCCGTCCCAGAAGCCACGATTGAACACAGTTGATAAGCGTTCGTCCCATTGGTTCTTCTTCTCTTCGGTATAATTGCCGTCGAGTACGCTCTGTATTGCCTCCTTATAGCACGTTACCACCTCGTAAACGTATTCTGGACCACGTGCTCGTCCTTCTATTTTAAAGACTCTAACACCTGCTTTCATCATCTTGTCGATAAAGCGAATGGTCTTTAAATCCTTAGGACTCATTATGTATTTATTGTCTATCTCAAGCTGATTGCCTGTCTCGTTGTCGGTAACGGTGTACGAACGGCGGCAAATCTGCGTGCATTGTCCACGATTGGCAGAGCGGTTCGAGTCGTGCAAACTCATATAGCATTTTCCCGAAATAGCCATACAGAAAGCACCATGACAGAACATTTCAATGCGAACAAGCTCGCCACGAGGTCCTCGAATGTCCTGTTCTTCAATCTGTCGGTATATTTCTGCTACCTGGTCCATGTTCAGTTCGCGTGCCAAAACAGCTACATCGGCAAACTGTGCATAGAATTTCAGTGCTTCTATATTCGAAATATTGAGCTGTGTAGATAGGTGTACTTCCATGCCAACCTGGCGACAATACACCATAACAGCTACGTCGCTGACGATGACAGCGGTGATATTGGCAGCCTTTGCAGCGTCAATTATCTCGCGCATAGTATTGATGTCCTCGCCATAAATTACGGTATTCACCGTTAGGTAGGTCTTTATGCCACGTTCGTTGCAGGTTTCTGCTATCTCATTGAGGTCTTCTATCGTGAAGTGGTTGGCCGAATGAGAACGCATATTCAGCTGTCCGATACCGAAATAGATAGAGCCTGCACCTGCCTGAATGGCTGCTGCGAGACTTTCGCGAGAGCCAACAGGGGCCATTATTTCATATTCTTGTATATCCATACTTATCTTTTGTGCAGGCAAAGTTACTACAAAATAATGAGAATGATTGCAGTTTGAGAACGAAACCAGTATTTTTCGACTTTACTACCATGGCTTGGTAGTGTTAGTACCATGGCGTGGTACTATTGCTACCAAAGCATGGTAGCATTACTACCACGCCTATATATTAAGCGCTTATCGACTATATGCCACCGTTTCAAAACCTCTTTTGCAAACCTATGCTGCTACTTTTGTTGGTTTTTAATGTGCTTCCAGCCAGTTCTTTCCCCAACCAGCATCGGCTATCAGAGGCACATTGAGCGGGTAGGCGTTTTGCATTTCCTCTATAACAATGCGTTCTACACGCTCTTTTTCGTCGGGAAGTACCGAGAAATTGAGTTCGTCGTGCACTTGCAAAATCATCTTTGAGCGAATATTTTCGCGTTTAAAGCGTTGCCAAATGCGCACCATGGCCACCTTTATAATGTCTGCTTCGGCTCCTTGTATAGGTGCGTTGATGGCATTTCGTTCGGCAAATCCCCTCACAGTAGCATTACGACTGTTGATGTCGGCAAGGTAACGGCGTCGGCGGAAGATGGTTTCGGCGTAGCCTTTTTGCCTTGCTTCCTCTTTAGCTCGCTCCATATAAGCCTTTACCTTTGGGAAAGTGGCGAAGTAACCGTCTATTAGTTCCTTCGCTTCAGCGTTAGGAATATCCATGCGTTGGGCTAAACCGTACGTGGTAATGCCATAAATAATGCCGAAATTAGCCTGTTTTGCTTTCTTACGTTGCGTGTCTGATACGCTATCCATGCTCTCGTGCCATATCTTAGCCGCTGTTGCGCGGTGTATATCCAGCCCTTCGCGGAAGGCTTCCATCATGTTTTCGTCTTCAGAAAGATGGGCCATGATGCGCAATTCAATCTGACTATAGTCGGCAGAGAAGAACTCGCACCCTGCTTCTGGTATGAAACACTTGCGTATTTCCTTGCCATCGTCAGTCCTTACAGGAATGTTTTGCAGGTTCGGATCGCTTGATGAGAGTCTGCCTGTAGCTGTAAGAGCTTGGTTGAACGACGTGTGTATGTGTCCAGTATGGGGTTTTATAAGTTTTGGAAGGGCATCAATGTAAGTGCTTAGTAGTTTTTTAATACCTCTGTATTCCAATATTTTATGCACGATAGGGTGCTTATTCTCCAAGCTCACCAATACTTCTTCGCTTGTAACATACTGTCCTGTCTTGGTCTTCTTTGGCTTTTCCATTACCTGGAGCTTACCAAACAGAATTTCGCCGACCTGCTTTGGACTTGAAATATTGAAACTTTCGCCTGCCAATTCGTATATTTCCTGCTCGTATTGGTTCATGCGTTGCGTAAATATGCGAGGTTTCTTCCAGCGCCGCTGTATCTAAACGAACGCCATGCAGTTCCATATCGGCAAGCACAGGCACGAGAGGCATCTCTATTTCCCAGAATAATTCTTCGGCTTCCACCTCCTTTAGCTTCGGTTCGAGCACGTTTTTCAGTTGCAATGTTATATCTGCGTCTTCGCAAGCGTACTCGTAAATATCGCTTGGAAGTAGGTCGCGCATATTCTTTTGTTGCTTTCCTTTGGCACCTATGAGGCTCTCTATCGAAATGGTTTTGTAGTTTAGAAGAGTCTCTGCCATGTAGTCCATGTTATGGCGAAGCTCTGGTTGGATAAGATAATGCGCTATCATGGTGTCGAAGAACTTACCTTTTAATGTAACGCCATATTTATGTAACACTTCGTAATCGTACTTAATGTTTTGTCCAATCTTCAGAATCTTCTCGTCTTCGTATAATGGTTTAAATATATTTACCATCTTTAAGGCTTCTTCACGATTGGCTGAGACGGCGACATAGAAGGCCTCTTTTTCGGCAACGGAGAAGCTTAAACCCACCAATTCTGCATCGATAGCGTCTGAAGATGTCGTTTCTGTGTCTAAACTGAGGAACTCTTTTGTCAAGAAATAATCACAAAGTTCCTGCGCTTCTTGCTCATTCTCAATGAGTTTGTACTTGTGTGGCACTGTTGAAAGGCTGCAGGAAGGGCCTTTTTTTGCCTCTTCCGCATCTTCGGGCGTATTTTCTGCAAACAAATTGAGCTGTAAATTGTCTGTCTTTTGCACTTTTTGATTGCCTTTAACAAACTTGTTAAGAATTGTTTTAAACTCTAATTCGGTGAAAATTGTACACAGTTTGTCTTCGTCGGGTTGCTGTATCTTCAATTCGTCCCATTCCATATTGAATGGAACATCGGTGCGAATGGTTGCTAAGAATTTTGATATCTTAATATCATCGACAGCATTTTCCACTTTCTCTCTTAGCTTTCCTTTGATCTGGTCGGTATGTTCGAGCATGTTATCAATAGAGCCAAACTCGTTGATAAGCTTTACAGCAGTCTTTTCTCCTACGCCCGGGCAACCAGGAAAGTTATCGGCTGAGTCGCCCATAAGCGCCAGAAGGTCGATTACTTGGGCTGGGGTAGGGATGCCATACTTATCTTCTACCTCTTGCACACCTATTATATCGTAGCCCCCGCCATGCCTTGGCCGATACATATAAACATTCTCTCGGATAAGCTGACCATAGTCTTTGTCGGGCGTAAGCATAAAGGTGGTAATGTTGTTGTTGCCCGCCAGTGTTGCAACCGTACCGATAATGTCGTCAGCTTCGAAGCCATCGACTTGCAAGATAGGTATGCGCATGGCATCAAGGATTTGTTTTATGTAGGGCACAGCGAGCTTTATATCTTCTGGTGTCTCCTCTCTTTGTGCCTTATATTCGGGGTATGCCTTGTGGCGAAAGGTGAGTCCGTGGTCGAAAGCCACAGCAATATGTGTGGGATTTTCCTTTGTTAGCACTTCGTTCAGCGTATTGCAAAAGCCCATAATAGCCGATGTATTCATTCCTTTTGAGTTGATACGTGGGTTTCTAATGAGGGCGTAATACGACCGATAGATAAGTGCGTAAGCGTCGATGAGAAACAATTTGTCCATTGTAAAAATATTATTTAAGGGTAAAATTACTAAAAAAATGCCATATTTACCGATATTATTCATTATTTTTGTATCAAAATAGTTTTAGAAATGGATTATCTGTCGATTATAAAAGAGCCGATTAGTCAGGAATTAGACGACTTTATATCACTGTTTAACAAATCGTTAACGCACGAAGAAGGTTTACTTTCGCATGTGTTAGAGCATATTAGAAACAGGGGAGGGAAGCGTATGCGCCCCATACTTATGTTGCTGATAGCGAAGAATTTTGGCGAAGTTACATTCGTGGCGCAACATGCTGCCATTGGCTTGGAACTGCTACACACAGCCAGTTTGGTGCATGACGATGTGGTAGACGAAAGCGGAGAACGCCGTGGACAGGCATCGGTGAATGCTACTTATAATAATAAGGTAGCCGTATTAGTGGGCGATTACATTCTTTCGACGGCGCTTCTGAACATGGCTTATACGAAGTCGGAAGATATTGTGCGCGACCTTGCAGAATTGGGACGTACTCTTTCAAATGGCGAAATACTGCAATTGACCAACATTTCCAACCAAGAGATATCGGAAGAGGTATATTATCAGGTAATAAAACAAAAGACAGCGGCTTTGTTTGAGTCGTGTGCGGTGATTGGAGCAAAGGCTGGAAAGGCATCGGAAAGTGACATTGAGGCTGCTAAAATGTTTGGACAGCGCATCGGAATCATCTTCCAAATAAGAGATGATATATTCGATTACTACGATTCTAAGGAGATAGGAAAGCCTACGGGCAACGATATGCTCGAGGGAAAGCTGACACTTCCTATTATATACGCACTGAAATCTACGGGTAATAAGGAAATGACTGCATTGGCAATGAAGGTGAAAGAAGGAACGGTAACTGCTGATGAAATTGCCCAATTAGTGGCTTTTGCAAAGGAAAGCGGCGGTATAGAATATGCTGAAAAGAAAATGTTAGAGTTCCACAGCGAGGCTTTGCAGTTTATTTCAAACTGTGTTCGCAACGAAGCGATAGCTCGTGCGCTAAAAGCTTACTTGGATTTTGTAATTCAACGAAAGAACTAAAGCAAACCTAAAAATATCTTTTTTCTTGATGAATAAGAGTAAATAAGGCAAAGTGTCTGTAACAATGACCATCAATTAAAACCTCTTTGCCAGACAAAAAATAAAGGCTGAACTTCCATAAAGTGGGGGTTCAGCCTTTTAGTTTGCTTGTTTCAACCTGTGTGTAAAGCCTCTGCAATGCTGCTGCGAAGGCTCTGCAATACTGCTGCAGATATCTTGCAGCGATGTTGCAGAATCGTAACACTGGTTTTGCAAAGCCTATTCGCTATTTTAAAGCGCTATATACGGCAATTTGTGTGTATTGGTACAAAGATATAAAAAGCCCGATTTCAGCGCTGAAATCGGGCTTTATTGTGTTTTTTGAAAGATGGTTTAGAAGAACTTAACCTCTTTGCCTTCAATGTCACTTAGTAACAAATTCGTTAGACGACTGGTGCCAAGACGGAACCAATAGTTCGTTAGCCACTTCTCGCCGAGTATTTCTTTTGTAAATGGTATAGAAAAATAATAGCGTCCATAACGGTATTTATGCCGCCTGCAGGCTTTAGTCCTACTTGGATACCAGTCTTGTCATAGAACTCTTTAATAGCTGTACACATCACGTAAACAGCCTCTGGTGTTGCGCTAATCTTCTCTTTTCCTGTACTTGTCTTGATATAATCAGCACCTGCAAACATAGAAAGTAGGGGCTGCAGTCTTAATGTTTCGAGCGTTCTTAAGGTCGCCTGTTTCAAGGATAACCTTCATTGGTATGTCGCCACAAGTCTGCTTTAACTCGTTCACTTGGTCGTAAACATCTTCATAATCGCCTGATAGGAACTTGCCAACAGGTAGCACTATATCTATTTGAGTAGCCCCATCCTTGATGGCAAGAGCTGTTTCGATGGTCTTAACTTCAAGGAATGTTTGCGAAGAAGGGAAGTTTCCTGTTACGTTTGTTATATCTACACCATCTACTTCCAAGCTGTCGGCAATGAGTTTTGTGAAGCATGGATACGCACAAACAGCTCCAACGTGTGGAAGGGTAGGGTATTCTTGAGCAAATTTGTTCACTTTCTCTACCATTGCGAGCACTCTTTCCTCTGTATCATCGGTTTGAAGAGTCGTTAATTCTACGCTTCCAAGAAGGAATTTCTTAACGTCTAAAGTGTCGTTTTCATGTACTTTGTCTTCTATAATCTTTTTAACTGCCTCCTTAATACCCTCGTCTGTTATATCGAGATTGTATTGTTTCAGCATCTCATCATACTTGCTGGTAAGTTTAATTTTACCGTCTTTGCTTTGCATAATAATCTATTATTTAATTTAAATATATGTTTTCTTTAATCTATTATACGTAACCTTAGGCTTGAATTCAGATGTTATCAGTCGGCTGCAGTAGATGTTTCGATTTGCGTTAGCTTCTTGTTTTCTTTGTGTCTGTCTTTGTCACGCTTTGTTTTCTTGTCGAAACTCTTTTGTAATTCATTTGTAAGGTCTACACCAGTTTGGTTGGCTAAGCACATCAGAACCCACAGAACATCTGCCATTTCCTCTCCTATATTGGGCTTTTCGCCTGCTTTAAAGCTTTGGTCGCCATAGGTTCTAGCCATCACACGCGCCAGTTCGCCTACCTCTTCGGTAAGGCAAGCCATGTTAGTAAGCTCGCTAAAGTAGCGCACTCCATATTGTTTAATCCAATTATCAACAAGCTTTTGCGCTTCTCTAATGCTTATTTCGTTCTGCATTTTGCTATTCTTTGTTCTTAGTGTCCATACATATTGTAACAGGACCGTCGTTAAGCAATTCAACTTTCATGTCTGCACCGAACTCTCCTTCGCCCACAGTTTTGCCCATTGCAAGACTTAATTCCTTGCAGAAATTGTTGTATAAAGGAATGGAAATATCGTGTTTGGCAGCATGAATATAGCTTGGGCGGTTTCCTTTCTTATAGCTTGCCATGAGTGTAAACTGCGAAACAACAAGGGCTTCGCCACCTATTTCCATAACACTTTTGTTCATTACACCTTGCTCATCGTTGAAGATTCGTAGGCCAACAATCTTGTTTACAAGCCATTTAATATCGTCTTCGCTATCGTCCTCGCCTATGCCAAGCAGAATAAGTAAGCCTTTTTCTATCGCTGACTTAATGTTTCCGTCGATTGTTACTGATGCGTGTTTAACGCGTTGTATTACAACTCTCATATCGCAAATGTACTTATTTTATTTTAATTATAGGGAGTTTGGGTGGAAATAATTGTATATTAGCACAGCTTTTGAGCCTCCTATGATGTCAGTAAGTGTTTGAATATCAGCTTCTTTTACCTTTTTTACAGTCTTAAAGTGCTTTAATAGCTGCTCTTTACTTTTACTTCCAATTCCTTTAATATCGTCTAACTCGCTATGTAGTAGGTGTTTTGAGCGCTTATCTCGGTGGAAAGAAATTGCAAAACGGTGTACCTCGTCTTGTATTTGGGTAAGGATTTTAAAGAGTTCGGAGTTTGTTGGAATACCAATTGTTTGTGGTGGAAATCCAAATAGTAACTCGTTGGTTCTGTGTCGATTATCTTTTGCTAATCCAGCTATAGGGATTTTGAGCTCTAACTCGTCTTCAACGACAGTTCTTACAACCTCCATCTGTCCCTTACCACCATCAGTTATGATGAGATCGGGTAGGGAAGTACCCTCTTCTATCATACGTTTGTAGCGTCGTCGTACTACTTCTTGCATGGAAGCATAGTCGTCTGGACCTACAACAGTCTTTATATTGTATTTTCGATAGTCCTTTTTCGAGGGCTTCATGCCCTTATATACCACGCAAGCAGCTACAGCATCGGTGCCTGAAATGTTTGAGTTATCGAAGCATTCTATTTGGTAAGGTAACTTCGCAAGCTTAAGCCGTTCTTGCAATTCTTTCATTAAACGTGTTTGTTTCTGCTCAGGATTAAGCTTTTCTACTTGCTTTAGTCGATCGAATTTGTGCTGTTTAGCATTCATTTGAGACAGTTCAAGCAAATGTTTCTTATCTCCTCGTTGTGGAATAAAGAAGGTTGCGTCTTTTATATGGAAGTCTAATTCAAAGGGAACGATAATCTCTTTAGCTGTACTCTTAAAGCGTTCTCGGATCTCTGGAATAGCTTCGTTAAGTAGTTCAGCGTCCGTTTCATCTAACTTTCGCTTATATTCGAAGGTGAAACTTTGGTTTATAGCACCATTTGTAACGTGTAAATAGTTGATAAAAGCATTTTTCCTGCTATCATCATTTACGATGGAGAAGACGTCTACGTCGGCAATTGTGTAGCTAACAATTTCGCTTTTTGCAGCAAAATTCTCTAATGCGATATAACGTTGCTTGTATGCTTCTGCTTCCTCAAAGCGTAAATCCGCTGCACATTCTTCCATTTTGGCTTTCATTAAGCGTTGTACTTCGCGCGTATTACCCTTTAATATTTGACGTGCCATTGCAATGTTCTGCTGATAATCTTCGTACGATTGCTTATCAATACATGGCGCTCCGCAGTTTCCTAGATGGTATTCTAAACACGGCTTATACTTCTTTTTGTTCAATCCCTTCCTTTGTAATCGGGAATCGACATGTGCGTGGTTTATAGAGTTTCTTAACTATTTCGAGTATGGCATACATACTGCTGATGTGGCTGTAAGGCCCATAAAAAGCTGCCATATCTCTTATTTATGTTACGAGTATTAAAGATTCGAGGATAAAAACTCATTTGTTATGCAAATGCTTGGGTAGGTTTTTGCCGTCCTTTAGCAGTACGTTGTAGCGTGGTTGGTACTGTTTTATAAGCTGGTTCTCTATCAATAACGCATCCTCTTCGCTATTTACGACAGTATAAGTTATATCATAAATTTTAGAAACAAGTACTTTTGTCTTGAAACGGTCGGCTTCTTTGTGGAAGTAAGACGCTACACGGCTCTTTAAATTCTTAGCTTTGCCCACGTAAATAATAACGTGTTCCTTGTCATAGTATTGATATGTTCCAGGTCTCGAGGGCAAATTAGATACTATGTTCTTAAGATAAGCTATTCGTTTTTCGTTCTCTTCTTTTGTCATACGTCTTACTTTATTGTATTAAAGCGTTTTACTTAAATCTTGTTTCACGTGAAACAAAGTAGCAAATAACGCTGATTAAATCTTTAGACTCTTTCTTTAAAGCAAATACCTTTATATTTACAGTCTAATGCAGAATAGTTTTTATATAGCTAAAACCGAAAGACAAGGATGTTGTGCCTTTCGGTTTATTTGCTTTTTCTGCTCTTTCTTAAGATTGAAAACCATATATAATAAGGTGATAGTCTTGGTTTGGGAAAACAGAAATGTCTTTTCTAAGTGATAGTAAATGCTGTTTTGTGATGCAAATTAGCGCTTCTGAAAAGAGGTTCAGGAATTAATATCACAATTAGCACAGCTTAAAATTGCAGTAAAGAGGATATTTCTATATCCTTATCAAAAGTATTACGGCAGTCAGGAAATTCGCTTTGCAGTTCTATTATGAAGTTACAATAAACCTTCTTAGGCTTAAACTTCTTTACTAGATTACACGCGGCGCGCATTGTTCCGCCTGTAGCGAGTAAGTCATCGTGTAATAGAATAACATCATCTTCACATATAGCGTCTTTATGAATCTCTATTGTGTCAATTCCATACTCCTTTGCGTAGTTTTCTTGAACGGTTTCACAGGGTAGTTTACCAGGCTTGCGACAAAGCACAATGCCCGCTCCAAGTCGCAAAGCGAGTGCTGATGACATTACAAAGCCACGACTTTCAATACCTACTATCTTTGTAATTCCTTTATCTTTATAAATCTCATGCATTTCATCTATGATTTCTTTAAGTGCTTCAGGAGATTTAAACAAAGTGGTTACGTCGCGGAAATTGACACCTTTAATAGGCCAATCCGGTATACATCTTAAATTTTCGAGTAGTTTTTTGCTGTTCATAATCAATTAGTTATGTATTTATTGTTTTTTTAATTGTTACACGTGAAACGTTTAATAAGTTATCTTCCCATGAGTACTAAAAGCACGTTGATGTCGCTAGGGCTAACGCCTGGGATTCTACTTGCTTGTGCAAGAGTTTCAGGTTGTATGCGTTCTAATTTTTGGCGGCACTCTGTTGATAAATCATGAATCTCACTATAATTGAAGTGACCCTTTATTTTTATATCTTCAAGGCGGCGCATTTTCTCTGCAAAAGTACGCTCACGTTCGATATAACCTTTATATTTTATTTTTATTTCAGCTGCTTCTCTAATCTCATCTTTTCTGTTTGGTGATTCTTCCAATACATCTTTAAGGTGTGATAAGTGTTCTGCCAAACCATACAAACTTATACCAGGACGTGCAATTAGTTCTGAAATTTTAAATGGACCCTGAATTGCAGAACTTCCAATTGTGTCTAAATAACCATTAATTTCGTTCGGTTTAATCGAAGTTATATTGCAATAATCAATTATTCGTTCTATATTTTTTTTCTTTTGGAGCCACCAATCATAGCGTTCGCGCTTTACTATGCCAAGATTATAACCTTTTTCTGTTAGTCGTGCATCTGCATCATCTTGGCGAAGCAATATCCTATATTCAGCTCTGGAGGTAAACATTCTATATGGTTCGTCAACCCCTTTTGTTGTTAAATCGTCGATGAGTACGCCTATATAGCTTTCATCACGCTTCATAAGGAAGGGTTTACTTCCTGCGCATAGCAGTGCTGCATTTATTCCTGCTACTATTCCTTGACCTCCTGCTTCTTCATAGCCCGTAGTTCCATTTACTTGACCCGCTAAGAACAATCCTTCAATAATCTTTGATTCCAACGATGGATTGAGTTGCGTCGGGTCAAAGTAATCGTATTCGATTGCATAACCTGGGCGATACATCTTAGCGTTGCGTAGGGCTGGAATCTTTCGTAGCGCTTCTAATTGTATTTCCCACGGCATAGATGAAGAAAAGCCATTCAGATACATTTCATTTGTGTCTACACCTTCAGGCTCTAGGAAGAGGGGATGTGTGTCTTTGTCTGGGAATGTTACAAGTTTAGTTTCAATAGACGGGCAATAACGAGGACCTATACTTTGTATTTGTCCGTTGAAAAGGGGAGATTCTGTAACTCCTTTACGTAGAATATTGTGAGCTTCCTCATTGGTGTTACATGTCCAACAAGGTAGTTGTGGAAGAGTTCTGCGCGGCCCGAAATAAGAAAATTGATGGTAATCATTTTCGCCTGGTTGTGCTTCCATCTCATCAAAGTGAACCGAACGTTTATCTATTCGTACTGGAGTCCCCGTCTTCATTCTATCTTTGCGCACTCCCCAATATGTTATACTTTCCGCAAAGTTATGTACTGCTGGTTCAGCACAGCGACCGCCTTCCACCTGTTTTTTACCTATATGCATGAGTCCGTTAAGGAATGTTCCAGCTGTAATGACTATTGCGCGTGCAAAAAGCTCTATGCCCCATATTGTACGTACTCCTATTGCGTGCCCATTCTTTACGATTAGTTCTTCAGCTTGGTCTTGGAATATATCAAGATTATCTGTAAGGTTCAGAGTTTTTTTCCATTCTGTTATAAACCTCTCCCTATCGCATTGCGCTCTTGGGCTCCAAACAGCTGGTCCTTTCGAGCGGTTGAGCATCCGAAACTGAATAGCAGTAGCATCAGTAACAAGTCCCATTTGACCACCCAAGGCGTCAATTTCTCTCACAATTTGCCCCTTGCAATTCCTCCTATTGCAGGATTACAACTCATTTGGGCTATTTTGTTCATGTCCATTGTTACCAAACATACCTTTGCACCAATATTAGCAGCGGCTGTAGCTGCTTCGCAACCAGCATGTCCACCGCCAATCACTAGCACATCATATTTGAAAGTAATGCTCATTCTTTTTCTATTTTTTGGCAAAAGTAAGAAATTAAATTCAATTATTTAGCACAATTCCGACATATTGCTATTACATATTCCTTCCTTTTCCTATTTTCCCATTTGAATTTTCTTCAGAAATATTGTGATAATATCATTTTCTATATATTTGTAATATCACTATAAATGTGTCAAGTAAATGCTACTTACTTGTTATAATTATAAGATTGTTTTCGCTTAACTTTTGTTACTTTACCTACGTTTTTCACTTCTTTATCTACTTTAATAATTGAGATTGTAGTTTCATTTCGTTTCTTACTGCTTGTTTAGACGATGTCAATATTACGCTTAAAGCTCCTATTGAAAGGTCGTTTTTTATTAAAAAAACTTCGCTTTATCATTATTTTATAGTATTTTTGCAGCGGATACATTCCCACTTTATACCAACTTTTGGGTATTTGCTGAAAGAATGATACTTTATCAGTATACCCCTTGGATTATGCATTTACAAAAACAAGATCAAATTAATTCAAACAGTTTAAATATTAAAAAACAAAACATTTATGTGGTTAATCAATTCTTCTATTGGTAGAAAAGTTGTGATGTCTGTAACAGGTATCGCACTTATTCTATTCCTGACATTCCACATGTCGATGAATATTGTTGCGCTTTTCTCTGGAGAGGCCTACAATATGATTTGTAAATTTCTTGGTGCAAACTGGTATGCAGTAGTTGCTACTGTAGGCCTTGGAGCACTGACAGTGGCTCACATCGTTTACGCTTTCATCTTAACTGCACAGAATCGTAGTGCACGTGGTAACGAACGTTACGCTGTAACAGGTTCAAGTCCTAAGGTTGAATGGGCGTCTAAAAACATGTTGGTGTTGGGTATCATTGTTCTATTGGGCTTGTTGCTTCACTTGTTTAATTTCTGGTACAACATGATGTTTGCAGAAATAATTGGTATGCATCAAGATATTGACCCTTCAAATGGCTTTGAGTACATTATTAAAACATTTGAGAACCCAATTTATGTTGTAATTTACATCATTTGGCTTTGTGCTATCTGGTACCATCTATCACATGGTTTCTGGTCAGCAATGCAGACTCTCGGTATCAGCGGTAAGGTTTGGTTCAACCGTTGGAAGAAGATAGGTTTGGTTTATACCACACTTCTCATGTTAGGTTTCTTAATTGTTGTGCTTGCTTTCGCATTCAAATGTGCACCAAGCCTTTGTGGAACCTGCTTTATTCATTAATTCTAATAGAAAGATACAAAGATTATGGCTAAGATATTAGATTCAAAAATTCCAGAAGGACCAGTAGCAGAGAAGTGGACCAACTATAAGGCTCACCAGCGTTTGGTTAATCCTAAGAATAAATTAAAGCTTGATGTAATTGTTGTTGGTACTGGTTTGGCTGGTGCCAGTGCTGCAGCATCGCTTGGCGAAATGGGCTTTACTGTTTACAATTTGTGTATTCAGGACTCACCACGTCGTGCTCACTCTATTGCTGCTCAGGGTGGTATTAATGCTGCAAAGAATTATCAGAACGATGGCGACTCAGTTTATCGTTTGTTCTATGATACTGTAAAGGGTGGCGACTATCGTGCTCGTGAAGCAAATGTTTATCGTTTGGCAGAAGTTTCTAACAGCATCATTGATCAATGTGTGGCACAAGGAGTACCTTTCGCACGTGAGTATGGTGGTATGTTAGCAAACCGCTCTTTCGGTGGTGCACAAGTTTCACGTACATTCTATGCAAAAGGTCAAACAGGTCAGCAACTTCTTCTCGGTGCTTATTCAGCATTAAGCAAGCAGGTTAATGATGGTCGTGTAAAACTTTATACACGCTATGAAATGGAAGACGTAGTTGTTATTGATGGCCATGCACGTGGTATTATAGCAAAAATTTGGTAACTGGCGGACTTGAGCGTTTCTCTGCAAATGCAGTTGTTATTGCAACAGGTGGATATGGTAATGCATATTTCCTTTCTACTAACGCTATGGGCTGTAACTGTACAGCAGCTGTTCAGTGCTATCGTAAGGGTGCTTATTTTGCAAACCCTGCATACGTTCAGATTCACCCAACTTGTATTCCTGTACATGGTGATAAGCAATCTAAGCTTACATTGATGTCAGAATCATTGCGTAACGATGGTCGTATCTGGGTTCCAAAGAAGATAGAAGATGCTAAGGCATTGCAGGCAGGAACAAAGAGAGGTTCAGATATTCCAGAAGAAGACCGCGACTATTACTTGGAGCGCCGTTATCCAGCATTTGGTAACTTGGTTCCTCGCGACGTGGCTTCACGTGCTGCTAAAGAACGTTGTGACCATGGTTTCGGTGTAAATAATACAGGTTTGGCTGTTTTCCTTGATTTCTCTGAAAGTATCAACCGTCTTGGTTTGAATGTTATTCTCCAGCGTTATGGTAACCTCTTTGATATGTATGAAGAAATTACTGACGTAAATCCTGGTGAATTAGCTAAGGAAATTAATGGAGTTAAGTACTACAATCCAATGATGATTTACCCTGCTATCCACTACACAATGGGAGGTATTTGGGTAGATTATGAATTGCAAACCACTATTAGTGGACTCTTCGCTATCGGAGAATGTAACTTCTCTGATCATGGTGCTAACCGTCTTGGTGCTTCTGCATTGATGCAAGGTCTAGCAGATGGCTACTTTGTATTACCTTATACTATACAGAACTACTTGGCAGATCAATCTCTTTGGACTAAGATCCCTACCGATCATCCAGAGTTTGTTAAGGCTGAGAAGGGTGTTCAAGACGAAATAGATCGTCTTATGAATATCAAGGGTAAGCGCAGTGTAGACTCTATTCATAAAGAGCTTGGCCATATCATGTGGGATTACGTAGGTATGGGTCGTACAGAAGAAGGATTAAAGATAGGTCTCCAAAAGATGAAGGAAATACGTAAAGAATTCGAAACTAACCTCTTTATTCCAGGAAGCAAGGACGGACTCAACGTAGAGCTTGATAAAGCAATCCACCTTCGTGACTTCATTACAATGGGTGAGCTTGTAGCTTACGATGCACTTTCGCGCAATGAAAGCTGCGGTGGTCACTTCCGTGAGGAGTATCAGACTGAAGAAGGTGAAGCTAAGCGTGACGACGAAAATTACTTCTACGTAGGTTGCTGGGAGTATAAGGGCAGTGATACTACTGAACCTGAACTCATCAAGGAACCTCTCCAGTACGAGGCAATTAAGGTTCAAACACGTAACTACAAGAACTAATTTAAGTCAAAGTTGCTTTGGCAACACATTAAAAAGAAATCAACGTAATGGAAAAATAATAAGTTTCACGCTTAAAGTATGGCGTCAGAACGGACCTACAGCACAAGGTCATTTTGATACATTCGAGATGAAAGATATCCCTGGTGATACTTCTTTCCTTGAAATGCTGGATATTCTCAACGAGCAGCTTATCGAAGATGGCAAAGAACCTTTTGTCTTCGATCACGACTGTCGTGAAGGTATCTGCGGTATGTGTTCTCTTTACATTAATGGACACCCACATGGTCCAGCTACAGGTGCTACAACCTGTCAGTTATACATGCGTCGTTTCAACGATGGAGATGTTATTACTGTTGAACCATGGCGTTCTGCTGCATTCCCAGTAATTAAGGATTGCATGGTAGATCGTGGTGCATTCGACAAGATTATACAGGCTGGAGGTTACACAAGTATTCGTACTGGACAACCACAAGATGCTAATGCTATCCTTATTCCTAAGGAAGATGCTGACGAAGCAATGGATTGCGCTACATGTATTGGTTGTGGTGCATGTGTTGCAGCATGTAAGAATGGTTCAGCAATGCTTTTCCTTTCTTCTAAGGTAAGTCAGTTGGCACTTCTCCCACAAGGCCGTCCAGAAGCTGCTAAGCGTGCAAAAGCAATGATTATGAAGATGGAAGAACTTGGCTTTGGTAACTGTACAAATACTCGTGCATGTGAGGCTGAATGTCCAAAGAATGAATCTATTGCTAATATAGCTCGTTTGAACCGAGAATTTATCAAGGCAAAGCTTGCTGATTAAAGCATGAAAAAGTAAGAATAGAGAGACAAAAGTTTCTCTTAATCAAAAAAGAAGAAACCCCGCGATGCAGATTGCATTGCGGGATTTTTTTATTTTTTATATACGACTAAAGCCATTTTCATTGAGCTTATGCTGTAAGCATAATGAATGGTATCCTTGAAGGGACTCCATATTCTCTTTTCTTGCTTATGATAAGTTTCCTTTACCTTATTATATTATTATATATAACAAATGAAAAAAAGAAGCTTGAAAAAAATATAATTATAAATTCAACAATTTGTAATTACAAAAAAATAAAATTATAATTAAGTTTTTTTAATTTTTGTAATTATAATTTTTCTGATAAGTAAATCCCTCTTCTTTTGACCGACAATATTTCCTTTGCAAGGGAAGGATATTTACTTCACCTGATAATAGAAAAAAACAGCACCAAGTTTAATATAATTGGTCTGCTGTTTTTACATTTTAACTACTATAACTTTTTAAAATTACAATATAATCTTTTGCGTCACACTTCGTTAGCTTTTAATTCAATATAAGAATAGCTGAAGCAAAGACTAGAATATTATTTGGGTAGGTTTTTTTGTGGTGGCAAAAAGTGGCTAATAAGATCTTTTTGATAAGTTTAACCTTAAATAATTTCTTTCAAATCACGGGTTTTTGGCAATGAATTTATTTGCACGTTAAAAAAATCAATAATATATATACATAAAAATTTAAAAAGGTTTATTGTTGATATTTCTGTAAACGCCTTAACAATAGATGAATAATATTATTAAAGGAATTAAAAGAAATGTAACTTAAATACAAAAAAATCGGCACTTTTTGAGTATGAAAAATACATTAAATAAAAAAATATTATACTTTATTTTTGTTGGTATTATTATTTTTTTGTACTTTTGACCCGATAAAAGTGCAAAAAAACGATAACTACGACCGAGTTAACGAGAGAACAATAAATGCAAGAAATTAGACTTTCTATGCTCAAATTGTTGTAAGATAAAAATAACTATTAATATCATATATCTAATTTAAAAGTATCATTATTATGAACAAAAAAGTTATCTATCTGTTGACAACAGCAGCAATCTTAGGGCTAAGTAGTTGCTCTAATGTTGATGACACAATTGATGTTAGCCAACAACAAAAGAAGGGTATTATTACCGACCAAGCAGAAATCCAAGCTTATCTTGGTAGTCTTAAAGCACCTGGAGCATCAGCTACAATGCGTGCATCTGCACCTACAACTTCTGATGTTAGTACTGAAGAAGTACCTGGTTATAACGATGGTATGCCAGGATACTGGGTTATAACAAAGAAGCACTATAAGGCTTCTGCTATGTTCGACGAAACAATGATTCTCGATCCTAACGCAGAAATCCTTTATCCAGGTTGTGTTTTGAAAGGTAGCTCTATTGAAGATGGTACCTATACTCCATTAACTGAAGCTGAAGTAGGTGATATTACTTTCTCTATTAGCAAAGTAGTAACTGAAGGTACACCTTCTGAAAGCATCAGAAAAACTATTTTCAACCCACGCTTAAGTGAATATCGTGAAGCATTCAACGATTGGGCAAAGTTGAACTATCAGCCAAATGCTGTAACATCAATGCATAGTGTTGAGTCTATTACTTCTAAAGAAGAAGCAATGGCAAAGGTTGGTGCAACATTCAGAAACCAATATGTAGACTTTGGTGCTAACTTCGGTTTCGATTTCGATAAGGAACAGAACCATATCTTGGCTAAGTTTATTCAGAAGCAGTACACTGTTACTACCGACTTCCCAAAGACTCCAACAATCTTCACCTCAATCAATCCATACCTCATCGACCAATATCAACCAGTTTACGTAAGCAACTTGACTTATGGTCGTATGATTTTCTTGAGTGTTGATACTAAGCACTCTCTCAGTGAAGTACGTGCTGCCCTTAACTTTGCAATTAAGGCTATCGATCTTAACATTGAACTTGAGACACAATATAAAAAGGTGCTCGACGATAGTAAGATCAACGTAACAATCATTGGTGGTGGTGCAAAGAGCCAGAATACGGCCCTTATAAATGGTTGGGAAGGCTTCAAAGAGTATATGACTGCAGATATCTCAATGTCAGAAGTAACTCCTATCAGCTTCTCTTTGCGTTATGCTAAGGATAACTCTATGTGCCGTGTAGTATCAAATGGCGAATACGATGTTATTACTCGTTCTTTCGTTCCTGAATTTAAGGAAATGTACCTTGAACTTAGCCTTTCAGGACTTAAGGGAACAGAAGGTAGCCGTAAGGTAGAATATGGTCCAGAATTTGAATTGTATGGTACAGGTTGGATCACTTATAATGGTGAAAAGATTTCTGACATCTTCAACATTGGTCGTAAGAATTATATCAACGTTAAGAAGGGTAGGGAGTTTACACAAGTATCAGGACAAAAAGTATCGTTTGTTTGAAGAAGAAGGATGGCGAATCATTCCAAGACTTCCTCCGCAACCGTGTACGTGTTTATACTCACATGCGCGACTACGATGCACGAATCATACCGAAGAACGATAAGGATTATAGCGAAACATACCAAGAATTCTTTGTTTCAGATCTTCTTGCAAAACAAAAGAGCATGGAACCTAAGTTCTCTGTAGTTGGTAGTGGTGCAGGCGTAACAGTTGAAGCGCAATTCGAAATTTCAAGCATTTACTTTAAGTAATAAATTATAAGGAAAGGTTCTGTTGCGGCATTCTGTTGTAACAGAACTTTTTCTGCTTTTATGACTTAATCTAATATTTATTAGTTAATCTTATTTGTAAATCTAAACTTGTTTACAATGAATAAAGTGATTAAGAAATCATTCAAAGTTGCATGTGCAGCTTTTGGAGTGGTTATTCTCTTCTCATGTTCAGATCGAGTAGAATCAGTCGATACTGTAACTAATGAAAGTGTTTTTGTTAACCAAGACGAAGCTATTGAAATCGCAAAGCGATTCATTCAGAACAATGGAACCGATGCTGCCGCAACACGTGCGGTAAGTGGAGGAAAATTAAAAGTAGTTTTGACCGATGAAAAAACTGCTACTCGTATAGGCGGAACTACTCATCCTTCATACTATGTAATCAATCTCGATTCTACAGCTTATGTAGTAGTGTCTGGTTCAAAGGTTACTTCTCCAGTTCTTGGTTTCTCTTTTGATGGTCCGTTTGTAACAGAAAATATTCCTGATGGAGCTCAGTATATGTTTAATGAGTTTGCATCACAGATTAAAGTTGCTAACGTTAAAATCAAACCTTCTGCAGAAACAGAAAATATGCGTGAAGCTTACTTAGAGCCTTCTCCTACTCGTGCAGAAGCTATTGTAGGACCATTGTTGGGCAATATTAAGTGGAATCAAAGTCCTTACTACAATGCCTATTGTCCTTCCAATACACCAGTAGGTTGTGTTGCAACAGCAACATCGCAGATTATGCGTTACTATAAGTATCCAAAGCGTGGTACAGGTTCTCACAGCTACAGATCTTCTTATGGTACATTGTCATTTAATTACGATTATGACATCAACTGGGATAATATGCCTGGTCCAGTATTGAGACAACGCAATGACGATATCGCACGTTTCTGCTATGGTGTTGCAGTTTCTATCGATATGGGCTTTAGTCCTTATGGTAGTGGTACTTGGCAACAATATGTGCCAAGAGCATTGAAAACATATTATAAATATCCATCAGCAGTACAGAGCGCTGAACGTTCTGACTACACTTACGAACAATGGGTAGCACTTGTTAAGCGCGAACTTGATGCTAGACGTCCTGTACAATATTGTGGTGGTGGTAGCGGAGGAGCTCACTCTTTGTTTGCGATGGTTATACTCAAAACAACTACTTCCACTTCAATTGGGGATGGGGAGGTATGTCAGATGGTTACTTCCTACTTTATGCTCTCAATCCTGGTTCATTAGGTACTGGCGGTGGCGCTGGTGGTTATAATAATAACCAATCTATCGTTGTTAACTTCGCACCTCCAGGTGGTGTAGAACCAAATCCAGATCCAGAACCAAACCCTAATCCAACTCCAGAACCAGACCCAGTAGATGAAGGTGGTTATCCTAAAGCATGGGGAAAGCAATGCCAAACTACATTTATTAAGAATGTACAAATTGGTTCTGTAGGTAACGAAACTGGTAGTTCAGGTACAGGATATGCTTATTACAATAAAGACCTTATTGCATTGGCTCCTGGTGCAACTTATGAATTAACACTTACTCCTGGTTTTACAGGCACTGTATATACAGAATACTGGACAGCATGGATTGACTCCCAATGGCAATAAGAAATTCGACAGCAATGAAATGATTGCTTATGGTCTTTCAATGGGAGGTGCAAAACTAACTCGTAGATTTACTGTTCCTACAAGAGCAACACGTCATAAGGTACGTATGCGTGTTTGTATGAGCTGGGGAACTTATGCGAAATCAGAAGGAAGCTTTACATCAGGTGAGGTAGAGGATTACGATATCCAGGTATCTGATGATATTAATCCAACACCAACTCCAAATCCAGATCCAAAACCAGATCCAGATCCTAAGCCAAATCCAAATCCAGAGCCAAATCCAACACCATCAGGTTATTGTCAGACTGGTGTAACAAGCCCATCTACTGCAAACATTCGCTTTGTAGAGCTTGGTGGAATCCAGAATTATTCATCTTATACTTCAGGAGGATACTCTGATTTCACAAATAAGGCAACAACTGCATACTCTGGTTATAGCTTGCGTTATACCTTGAGTCCAAACGGAAAGAGTGGTTATAACTATTGGCGTATGTGGATAGACTTCGACAATGATAAAGAGTTTGATAGTTCTGAAATGGTACTTCAGAAGGTAGCTTACGGAACAATTTATGGCCGTATCAACCTTCCTCGTGGCTTATCAAAGGGTTATCACCGTGTTCGTATCTCTATGAAGCAAGGTGGATATGCTGATGCTTGCGACCGTTTCGAGGTTGGTGAAGTTGAAGATTATTTGATTTACGTTAAGTACTAAGGTTAATTTATCTCATCAATTTATAGCCCAATGCATGGATAAAAGCTCCAGCATTGGGTTTCATTATTTTATTGCTATATTTGCAGATTAAATAATAAGATTATTCTAAATGATAGAAGATATGAAACATTCCTTTCAATATTTATTTAGCGTGGGTCAAAGGACGCTAAAGACTTTCAATAGCATTGCGATACTATTGTTAATGCTTACTTCAGCGACTTTAATATCCTGCAGTAAAGAAGATCCAGAACCAACTGATGACGACTTTACAAAAGAAAAAACAATCTTTGTTTATATGCCTTGGACAGGTACAAAACAGAACTTGTATGATTTCTTTGTGTACAATATCGAAGATATGAAGAGAGGTATTGTTGAGCAACATGGTCTGAAAAGTACTAACTTATTGGTTCTAATTGCTAATTCAAGCACCAAAAGTCATCTTATGAGAATTACTTATCGTAACGGAAATGCTATAACGATACTCTCAAAGTTTACAATGAAGGTGCTATGAATACAGCAGATAAGATGGCGAGCTTATTAAATAAGGTGGTTGAAATTGCCCCTGCTCCTACTTATTCTATGATTGTAGGTAGCCATGGAGTAGGCTGGGTATACGCTTCAAGTACATCAGCACATATCCGTAATCGTATTGCTGCTGACCGCGACAGAAACGAAGCGTTAGGATTACCTATTACTCGACAGACTCGTTACTTTGGTGGTTCAGACATTCAGATGGATATTGATGCTCTCGCTAATGGAATACGACGTTCTAGACTTCAGCATTTGCAGTTCTTGCTCTTCGACGATTGCTACATGGCAAATATAGAAACAGCTTACGAATTGAACCGTGTTACCGATTATCTAATAGGTTGTCCAACCGAAATTATGGGACATGGAATGCCTTATCGCCAAATGTGGAAGTTCCTTTCGCCTACAAAACCAGATTATAAGAGTGTAGTAGATGCGTTTTATACCTTCTATTCAAACTATGCTATTGGTCAAAATAAATATCATTATGGAACTATTTCCGTAACCGATTGCAGCAAAGTAGATGCTATGATGAACGTGCTTAGCTCCATTCATAGGAAATATAAAATAGGAAAAGCAGTTAGTTCAGACCTTCAAGTACTTGATGGTTATGTTCCAGAAGCCTTTTTTGACTTCGGGGATTATATTCGTCGCCTATGCTCAAGAGATGCTGAACTAACGAAAAAGTTTGATGCTGCCTTAACAGAACTTGTTCCTTACGAGGCTCATACCGAGTATTATTTCTCGTCTTTGACCAATGCTGGAGAACATCGCATAAACACTTGTAGTGGATTAACTATCTCTGCGCCATCTACTAATACTATGGTGGTGAAGAGTAAGCCTAAGAGCCATTTCTATGCGCTTTTTAGATAACAGGCAAAACAAGTAAAAAATAGAAGTAATAAAAGTTGAGAGTAAAAATCGAATAAAACTTTAAAGCAATGGCAAATAACAGCGAACACACAGCAAGAGTAGGGTTGTTTGTGGGAAGTTTCGACCCTTTCACCATTGGACACGACTCAATTGTACGTCGGGCATTGCCTTTATTCGATAAAATAGTGATTGGTGTAGGCGTGAACGAGCGCAAAAAGTATATGCAAAACACCGACCAACGTGTGTCTACAATACAGCAACTCTATGCCGATGTACCAAAAATTGAGGTGAAAGCATATACCGACTTAACGGTAGACTTTGCCCATCGCGAGCACGCCACCTATTTTATAAAAGGTGTTCGTACCATAAAAGATTTTGAATACGAGCGCGAGCAGGCAGATATCAATCGCCTTTTGGGTGGTATGGAGACTCTTTTACTTGTGGCAGAACCACAGTTTGCCAGCATCAGCTCAAGCCTTGTGCGCGAACTTATACACTTTGGTAGAGACGTTAGTGAGTTTCTGCCACAGAAACGATAAAACAATTACCGAATGATAACATACAATGCAGAGGGCGTTAAGCTCCCAAAGATAGGTAAACGCGATACTACTCGTTGGATTAAAGCAGTAGCAGCGAGCCACAACCGTAAGGTTGGCGAGATTGGTTACTTGTTTGTTGACGACGAGAAAATACTTGAAGTGAACAACGAATACCTTGGCCATGACTACTATACTGACGTTATCACCTTCGATTATTGCGAGGGTAACGTGCTCAATGGCGACATTGTAATATCGCTCGACACAGTTCGTACGAATGCAGAGAAGTTTGGAAAGACTTACGAAGAAGAACTTTTTCGTGTCATTATCCATGGTGTACTCCATCTTTGTGGTATCAACGACAAAGCGCCCGGCGAACGAGAGATAATGGAAGAAAACGAAAACAAAGCCTTAGCATTGCGCTAAGGCTTTGTTTTGCAGTCCTAATCATACTGCCCAATCATCAAAGAGAGTTGTTATAAACAGCTTCCTTTTTTTGTATCGAAATACCTGTTACTTGTAAAGAAAAATACAAATAAAAAACCATGAAAACTGTTTCGCACGCTAATAGTGCCTATATTGCGTTGCAAAAGTGCCTGTTTTATCGTGCAAAACAGGCACTTTTGCTCTGCAATATAGGCTATTTTGTAAAGCGCTGATTACGAAAGTGTTACGCAATAATACCTTTTCTGTAAATTCTTTACATTTATATTGCCTTACTTTAGTTTGTTGAATAGGTTTTTACCATCAAGTTTCAACATCCTCCTCCTCTGTTTCTACCAGTCGTTTCCCTTCTATTCCGCCCTATCTACGTGCAAGTGTTGCCCAATTATAAAATATTTTCTATAAATTAGAAAAAGCGCAAAAATATTACTACCTTTGCATGACTATCCTATCTTTCTTTAGATACGGACTCTGGATAAAGGAGGAGTCAAGGAAAGAAACAAATAAAAACTAAGAGTTCTAATTTTATTCCTAAACAATATTATTATGAGAATTAAAACTTTATTATTTGCAGCTTTAGTTCTTGTGCCATCTGTTTTATCGGCACAGGTAATTGAAGGAGATGTGTTAGTAAAAGCCGATGGTGCACCTATCGACTACAAAATTCCTGAAGGAATACGCGAAATTGCTCCGAATGCCTTTGCAACTTCGTCTGTAAGAAGCGTACAATGTCCAGCTTCTCTCGAAGTTATTGGGCAGTGCGCGTTCTTCTATGCTGTCGACTTAAAGTCGGTTACGTTTGCTCCAAACAGCAAATTAAGAGTGATTGGAGAGCAGGCTTTTAGCGATTGTACTAACCTTGAGACTATCGAACTACCTAATTCAATAGATTCTATTGGTACAAATGCTTTTGTATTGTGCGAAAATCTGAAGAAGGTAACCATACCTACTGGTCTTAAAAAGCTTTCGCGCAGTACGTTCATGTCATGTTCTAACCTCATGAAAGTGAAGTTTCCAGAAACTTTAAAGGAAATAGACGAAACATGTTTTGCCAATTGTGTATCGCTTACTTCGCTTACTTTAACGGGTGTAGAAACAATTGGCGAACGTGCTTTCTACAACTGTAAGGTGCTTACAAATGTGAAACTGAACGAAGGTTTGAAGGAGATTAAAGACAATGCTTTCCAGCGTTGCGTTGCACTCGAAACTCTTGAACTGCCTGCATCAGTTGAAAAGACAGGTGCAAAGCTTTTCTTACAATGTCCAGAGTTTAGTGGTTTCACTGTGGTTGCAGGCAGTACGCACATGATGACAGCCGATGGTGTACTCTATTCTAAGGATAAAACCACGCTCTACGAGTGTCCACAAACATTGAAAAGCGACAATTTTGTTGTGCCTGCTGAAACCAAACTAATCCGCTCTATGGCATTCTTTGAGTGTCAGGATATAAAAGCGATTACACTTCCAGCAAATCTTGAGAAGGTAGGTACAGGTGCTTTGTCGAATAATGGTATGGCTTTGTTCAACTTTACTACAAACAACTATATGGTTCACGAGGACAATGCGCTTTATTATAGAAGTACAACTGGAAAAGGACTCTACCTTATTGCAGTTCCTTGCAAGGGCACTAAGACCGAATTTATGCTTCAACCAAAGACTTCTTACGTTGCTGATTATGCTTTTTCTTATAACAACAACGTGCAGAAAATATATCTACCCGACTCTGTGGTAGGTATTGGCGAACGTGCTTTCTATGCCTGCCATGGCTTGAAAGATATTTACAGCTATCGTAAAACAGCCCCAACTCTCGGAGAAGAGGTGTTTGGCGATGTTGAATTTAATAAAGTGTACTTACACGTAAGAAAAGGTTCGGAGAAGTCGTATGCCGACAATAACTGGTTGTTCTTGTGGGGCGACAACATTGAAGGTGATTATCCTGCTGTTGCAGATGGTATAAATGGCGTTGTTACAGTAGGTTCAGTGCTCTCTGTTATTAGACAAAGTGAAACCGAAGTATGCATTATAGCCGATAAAACCATAGGTTCTGTAGAGCTATACAATACTTCAGGCGCTTTAATTAGCGTAAGCAAGCCACTCGGTAGTAACGAAATTGTGCTGACTTTGCCTCATTGTGGTGTTTATGTTGCAAAGTTGAGACTTGCTGATGGTAGCATAAAGGTTGTAAAAAAATCTAAACGGAAACTTTATTATAACGGCTTCTGTGATTCTTTCATGGAAGCCGTTTTTTTGTTCTTCATGTGTTTATACTGCTCTCTTTTTATGTTGTAATAAACATTTATTCTCTGTAAAATCTCAATTTCGCAGCTATATTTTTTTAACCCCCATCAATCATTTTTAGCATCTATAGATATTCATTTTATTGTTGAGCCGACAGATAGGCGTATTGAGAAGAAGTAGCATATTAAAGCAAGTTAGAAAGGCAATTAACCAGACAAAATGAAGACGAAAGACGACTGGGAGAAACCATATAAACAAGGTATAGTAATGTTATAGTATAATGTCTTTGAGTGGATTAAGTTGTGAAAGGGTAGATAGGCACAAGTTATATTACTTGGCTACTGATGCTCATATATTAGATTATTGCCACTTAATAGCTGGTAATGGTATTTAGAAAAGTAAAAGCGAGCAATTTGCAATGGTGCAAATTGCTCGCTTTTATGTTTATTGTAGTGTTCAATTACTTCTTCTTATCAGCCTCAATCACATCAAGTGCCTTCTGTACAATGTCGTTCTGTTCGTTCCATATTCGGAAATATTCGTTCATATCCCATAGGTCTCGTGCTACGAGAGACTTTAGTTGATGGCGCATATAAGCCAAAGTCTGATCGAGTTCGTTAGTATCTTTTGGTTCAATCTTTTGTTTCTTAGCCTCTGCAATAATTTGATTGGTAAGACTAACAGGCAATTCGTAGTTTGCTACGAAGGCCTCGAATGTCTTGTAATTCTTCTTTAATGCCTTGCGGTTGTTGTCCACATACTTCAAGAAAGCGTCCATAATAAGATTCTTTGCCATAAGTTTGCGGTGGAAAGATGTAAACTTTGTTGTATCCAACGGCACAAAATAGTCGGGCATAACGCCACCCCCGCCATATACAGGGCGATGTTTACGAACTGTATAGAACTTCAGAGAGTCAGCAAAATGAATACTATCAGGGTTGGTTAGCTCCCCGTGCTTCAGTCGATTTTCCAAGTCCATGTCGTAATCACCCTTGTCTCCTTTCTTGTAAGGCTTCTGAATGCAACGTCCACTTGGTATATAATAATGAGCAACGGTTAGTCTTATCATACTTCCATCGGGCAGTTCGAATGGTCGTTGAACCAATCCTTTACCGAAAGTACGGCGTCCAATGACAGCACCACGGTCGTTATCCATAATCGCTCCAGAAACAATTTCTGCAGCAGAAGCACTCAATTCGTTTACCAAAACATAGACAGGAATGTCCTTTAGGCGTCCGTTGCCTCTTGCTTTGAAGTCCTGCCTAGGTACACGACGGCCCTCTGTGTATACTATCATGTCGTTATCTTGAAGGAATTCATTTGCTATTCGTACCGCAGCTTCGAGGAAACCGCCACCATTGTCCTGCAAATCAAGTATCAAACGCTGCATACCTTGCTGCTTTAGCTTATCAATGGCTTGCATAAACTCCTCGTGCGTCTTTATACCGAAGCTCTCTAAGCGTACGTAACCTATACCAGGACGAATTATATAAGCTGCATTGATCGTGTGGACAGGTATTTTAGCACGTGTAACAACGAAATTTAGCATTCCTTTTACACCACGGCGAATAATGCCCAACTTTACTTTGTTCCTTTCACACCACGCAAACGTTTCATAATATCGATGCGATTCATCTTTACACCCGCTATCAGTGTGTCGTCTACCATAACGATACGGTCGCCAGGAGCGATGCCCACCTTCTCAGAAGGACCATTAATAATTGTCTGAACTACCACCAAAGTGTCGTCAATGATATTGAATTGAACACCAATACCTTCAAAATCACCTTGCAAAGGCTCGTTCATAGCCTTTGTTTCCTTTGCATCTGTATAGGTAGAGTGGGGGTCTAAGTTTTTCAGCATGCCACGAATTGCATCTTCTACCACCTTTTGCTCGTCAACATCGTCTACATAAAAGTTGGAAATAGCTATCTCCGCCATTTGCATCTTTCGCATGGGAGAGTCGCTACCAAAGTTTAAGTTCACTTGCGCAGTAGCAAAAGTGCTGAACAGCAAAAGTATTATTGATATCAGAAAAATTTTCTTCATAATCTTCAGTTCTTATTTAAAGTAGAGCTGTAAGCCTACTTTGGGTTTGTTATTATCTAATTAAGTAAAACTTAATCCATCGGAACATCATTTGAAAGGTCTTCCTCTATCACTAAGTTATCAATGATAAAGTTTTGTCGCTCCATTGTATTTTTGCCCATATAATATTCCAATAAGTTTTTCACCTGGTCGTTTTTGTGAAGGGTAACCTGCTCTAACCGCATGTCAGGGCCGATGAAATGGGCGAATTCATCGGGAGAAATCTCTCCTAAACCTTTAAAACGAGTGATCTCAGGGTCGGGTCCGAGCGCCTCAATTGCATTGATTCTCTCTTCCTCGGTATAGCAATAAATTGTGATAAGGTCGTTCTTCTTCTCACCTTTTAAACGTTTTGCGTCCTGTTCTTCTATGATTTGCTTGTTCTTTATCTTTGTTCTTTTGTTACGTACACGAAACAATGGTGTTTGCAAAACGTAGACATGACCTTTCTTTATCAACTCTGGGAAGAACTGAAGGAAGAATGTTATGATGAGCAAGCGTATGTGCATACCATCAACATCGGCGTCGGTAGCAACAATTACCTTATTATATCGAAGTGTATCTAAGCCATCTTCAATGTCAAGAGCAGCTTGCAATAAGTTGAATTCTTCGTTTTCGTACACCACTTTCTTAGTTAGTCCAAAGCAGTTGAGAGGTTTTCCGCGCAACGAAAATACAGCTTGCGTATTTACATCTCGGCTTTTTGTAATGCTACCGCTGGCAGAATCGCCCTCAGTAATGAAGATAGAACTTTCTTCTTTTTGCTCATTCTTAACGTCGCTGAAGTGCACACGGCAATCACGAAGCTTTCTATTGTGAAGGTTTGCTTTCTTTGCGCGTTCGCGTGCAAGCTTTGTTACACCAGCCATGGCCTTACGTTCGCGTTCAGTTTCCTTTATTTTATTTTCCAATATGTCGGTAAAGTCTTCTTTATGAATATGCATAAAGTTATCGACATTGGTCTTTATGAAATCTCCAACAAACTTATTGATGGTGTCTCCATCAGGTGCCATTACTGTAGAACCAAGCTTTATCTTTGTCTGAGACTCGAAAACGGGTTCCTCAACATTGATAGCAATGGCCGCAACCATACCATTTCTAATGTCGCCATACTCATATTTGCCGAAGAATTCCTTGATAGTCTTTGCTATATGTTCCTTAAATGCACTTTGATGTGTACCTCCTTGTGTTGTGTGTTGGCCGTTAACAAACGAGTAATATTCCTCTCCATATTGGTTTGTATGGGTAAAGGCTATTTCAATATCGTCGCCTTTCATATGTACAATAGGATAAAGCGGGTCGCCAGTCATGTTATCTGAAAGCAAATCCTTAAGTCCATGGCGGCTTACAATGCGATGTCCATTGTACATAATGGTAAGCCCTGTGTTCAGATAAGTGTAGTTTCGCAACATGGTAACGACAATATCGTCTTGGAAACTATAGTTTTTAAAGAGTGTATTGTCTGGCTCAAAGTAGATGTAAGTGCCTTGTTCGTCATTCGATTTGGTTGTCTTATCAGTTTGTTTATTACCTTTTTCGAATGTGAGCGAGCGTACCTTACCTTCTCGAAGCTCTTTACCTCAAACTTAGAGCTGAGCGCATTTACCGCTTTTATACCAACACCGTTCAGACCAACACTCTTTTTAAATGCCTTTGAGTCGTATTTACCACCCGTATTCAATACAGATACCGCTTCAACAAGCTTTCCTTGAGGAATGCCACGCCCATAATCGCGAACCGAAACCCGAAGATTGTCTTCTATTTCAATCTCTATGCGCGTACCTTCGTTCATCTTAAACTCGTCGATAGAATTGTCGAGAACTTCTTTCAGTAGCACATAGATACCATCTTCAGGTAGTTTTCCATCGCCCAATCGTCCAATATACATACCAGGGCGAGTACGTACATGTTCCATATCCGATAGATGTCGGATGTTATCGTCGGTGTATGCTACTGATTTCTTACTTTCTTCGGCCATATTTTCGTTTAAACGATATTTCTATATTATTCTTTTCTGAATTCTATTTCTTGTTTTATAAAATATAATTTCTTCTTTTATAAGTTCTTTCTATAGCAACGACGGCGTTTGTGATTAACACTATCGAACATCTCCCATTGGCTTTGTACTCCGCTATTGGTCTCCATTTCTACTTGACTTTCGCCCCATTTAATTCCATATTTAATGTAACGTGGGATTAAATCGTAGAACAATAGTGCATTTGCACCCTTTGAACGATATTCAGGAAGGAAGCCTAAGAGTAGCAAGTCTACTCCTTCTGTCTTCGTAAACTTTATCACTTTCAATAAATGCCACCAACCAAAGGGGAACAAACGTCCTTTTTTACACTTTTGTAAAGCACGGCTTAATGAAGGAATAGTAATACCCATGCCAGCAATTTGATTATTTTTGTTACCGTCTTCAATTACTGTAATGAAGTCTAAGTTGGCATATGGGAAGTACTGATCTATGTATTGGTCGATTTGTCGTTCGGTAAGTTCAGAGAAACCATATAGATCTTTGTATGTATTATTGATAAGTTTGAAGATCTTTCTACCATAACCACCTTCAAAAATTTCCTTTTTTGTGAGCTTTTTGATATGTAGGTTGTATCTTTTTTGGATCATTTCAGAGAGCTTTACAAGCTTTTCGGGAATAGTGTCGGGCACGCTTATCTTGTATTCAACGTAGTCTATGTCTTTTTCCCAACCTCCAATTGCCTCCACGTGCTTTGGGTAATAGTCGTAGTTATAGTTTGTTGCTATGGTACCCAACTGATCGAAGCCCATTGTTAGCATTCCTTCAGCATCCATATCGGTAAAACCTAATGGTCCTGCAATGGTTTCCATACCTTTCGAACGTCCGTAATCGGCCACTGCTTCAAGCAGCTCTTTAGAAACTTCAATATCATCAATGAAGTCTATCCAACCAAAGCGAACGTCTTTTCGTTCCCATTTTTGATTAGCTTTGTGGTTGATAATAGCTGCCACACGACCAACAATCTTGTTATCTTTAAGGGCTATGAAATATTCAGCCTCGCAAAATTCAAAAGCAGGATTCTTATCTTTAGAGAACGTGTTCCATTCATCTGTATAAAGGTTTGGTACTGCATAGGGATTCCCAGCATAAAGGTCGTAATAGAATTCTATAAAAGATTTTAGGTCTTCTTTGTTCGCTACCTTCTTAATTTGTATTGATGACATAATCTAAAATTTCTATCTTACGTTACTTTTCGACTTACAAAGGTACTTATTTTAAGCAATATTGCCAAATTTAAGTCTCTTTTTTGGTGATTATTAATATATGTCTTTTGTCGCCATGCGTAGTGGCAAAAATATAGTTTTCGCCTCCGTCGCGTAGTTTAAGTCGTTTCTTTAGCTCATCAACTCGCATCGGAAAGTTTCTAACAGCGACATTTGCTTGCGTTATATCTGATAAAGCATGGCGTAATTCTTTCTTATTCAGTGTGCAGGTATGTAAGATTTTGAATTTTTTACCAGGGAAGTCGGAAAGCAAATTAGGCGAAACAAATAAATGGGAGTTGTGTGCTAATGCTGATACATTATATGTTTTGCTTACCTGAGCAAAGCATCCTGCTTTCATTATCGAAGCGTTCGGCTCGTAAAGATAGGGTGGAAGAGCGACATCTTTGCCAAGAATGTTCTGTTGGAGTAATCCTTCTTTTTCGCTGTGAATATCTTCTTCGTAACTAAAAATATCGTTATCGTTTACGCAAAATACCTTAATCGTATTGGTTTTGTTATCTATCTCCGTCTTATTCCTATTGGTAAGTACCAGTAAAAGCTCCTTGCATTCGTTGCTAACCGATATAATGTGAACTTCCGTAACATATTTTAGTTGTGTTACCGCACTATGCCAATCTAACATCGGAGAAAGTTTCAGCACTACAAAGTGGCTTTTTTCTACCATTTCATCGCATAATTCTAATACATTGGGCTCGCAATCTGCTATTGAAACAACCTTGCCTCCATTGCTGTTGCGACGTGCTGGGTCTAAGAAAAGGATAGAAACATATTCTAATTCATGTAAAATTTCGATGGCATCGCTATTTTTTGTGCTGATATTATTTAAACCTAAGCTCTTGAAATTCTGTGTTGCAATACTACAAAGTTGCTCGTTTCTTTCTACGTAAAGTGCTTTCTTAAAAGGTTTCGACATATATGCGAAGTCTACACCAAAGCCTCCAGTAAGATCTGTAAGTATAGTCTCGCTATCATTTGGAAGTTCTTTCAGCAGACGGTTTGCTAATTTCTGTTTATATAAAGCAGTTTGTTCGCTTGAACACTGCTCCATATTGAGGTGAGGCGGATATACCATACCCTCATTACTTGCCCATGCAGGCAGCTTGGTTCGTGCTAATTGTCGTCCTCTAATTTGGTCAAGCGCATAAGGTAAATCCACCTTTGGAAAACGTTTTCCTAAGAGTGCAAGCATCTTAACATCGTCGTTAGCATACTGACGGATAAATTCTGAAGTCTCCAAGTGCTATATATAATAATGTGGGAAAATTTATTTTACTACCTTTAAATTGGCTTTTGCCCAAGCACGAGAACATAAATTAAAGTGCCACCACTCTGTTCTTAGCGGTTGAAAACCAGCTTCCTTCATCACACGGCGCAGCAATTGTCGGTTTGCCAGACTTTCTTTTGTAAGTATTCCTTTTGCTAATAGCTGCTGTTCTTTATCAATATGACTCTCGTAACCTAAGTGATCCACCTTTACACCCATTGGAATGGTATCTATTCGGCACGGTGTTGAACCCTCTCGCCATTGCTTTTCGTTCCACGAAGCTTTGCAAATGCTTATATCTACAGCCATTCCGTAGTTGTGCATGCCCCCTCCGTTGGCGGGATTTGATACGTAAAAGCTGTGATTGGTATGCTTTACAGCGTCCCACATCGTTTGTTGTACGCTCATTGGACGTGTTGCGTCGAAGATGATGAGGCTTAAATCGGGGCGAAGGCGTTTCAGTTCGGTTTGTGCTTTCTTTAAAGCTGCAGCACATTGAGGTAATGCATAGGCTTCGCGAAGATTGGTATAAAGCAACTTGCGGCAGAAGTTGTCTGTCCGAGCGTACATCAAAGCTACCTTAATAGTAGGATCTACGCTTTTTATATCAACCAGTCCTTGCTGCTCCATGTATTGCGCTGTTGTCGACTTTTGAATTTGCTTGCTGGTTACTTGCACTGTTTTTTTGTTGTTTTTTTATCTTGCAAATTCAATATTGCAAAGCTCGAAACAGCAAGCCAAAGTGCTAAAAAAATAACGTTCCTTTCTTCATTGTTGTACATTTGTTTATTACACAAAGTTACAACAATATCCTGTTATAAGCGAACTTCTTCTATAGAAAAAAATGTAGTTGCTTATAAGTATGCTATTGCCCGAAAAATACTTATCTGCAGAAATAAGAGCACGGGTTTTTTTGTAATTCGGATAATATGAATAGAAAGTTGTTTGTAATTTTCTTAAATTTGACTACAAAACTTTAATAAAGATTGTTGAGGCTTATTTTTATTGTTACAGAGAAGAAACTTTGGAGTAAAAGTCGTAATTTTGTTTCCAGATATCTATTATTGAAATTATTACATAGACCAAGAATCTGTAGAAGTATAACCAATTGAATCAATCATTAAATGGTAAATTTAACATTTGTACAAAGGGGTTCTCTTTGTAACAAAGCTTTCCCGATTACTTATGTAAAGCGTAAAGAGGCTTTTCCTTTTCCTCTTTATTATCTTAACATCGGTGAATTGGTAAAAGACCGCAACCGCATTTATCGTGCAGCGGTGGATAAAAAGCTTAGAATTGCCCGTCTTAAGCAACCGCCACTTATGGCAAATAAGAGTCTTTATAGGATGGATATGAAGTGTTTTACAGAAACAATGACCTACTTTAATGCTTCCTTTTCACAAGAGATTACTAGAACTCAAAGAGTAGTCTGTAAGATAACGGAATATCAGACGAAGCCAATGCCAAAATCCTTAGGGCTCTCTCACTTCATGTATCTTATAGCCGTTGATATCGGTTTTGGTAAGATAACTAAACCTGATCCCACCTTTCTCCCTAAAGAAGTTAGTCTTAAACATCACAATCGAATCCCTTTCAGGGTAATGAAAAGTACATTTGAACAGCGTCAAGAGTAAAACCAAAACTATTTTACTGTCCCATTGAACAAGTTCTCCTCCCATTATTGTGATTAAACTATGACACTTATAAGATATGCTAAATAATTTTAGACACCTCAATCTACAGGCATTGCCTGATAAAGAAAGTAAGAAATAAATAACAATCATGAATAAATACCAAGATTTTACATACGACTTAGTGCCTCCAACTTGGCCCGTCTGTTTTATAAAAAGCTGCCCGATGGCAGAAGATTGCATCCGTCATTTGGCTGGAACAGTATTGTCTGACGATGTTGCTTTTGGAGCAGCAGTTTACCCTACTGCACTGAAGAATGGCAAATGCTGTAAGTTTAAACAAATCAGAGTTATCCATGCAGCCTGGGGTTTTGATACTATCTTTAATCAAGTGAAGCGAAAAGATAGTGCATCTCTGCGCAATTCTATTAAAGAATACCTTGGCGGACACGGCACTTATTATCGTTACCACAATGGAAAACTTCTCCTTACGCCAGAACAACAGGAATGGATTGTCTCCCTTTTCCTTTCCTATGGCTATACAGAGAACCTCAAATTTGATAATTACAAAGACATTTACGATTTTTCATAGATGCTTTATTACCACACTACCATGGCTTGGTAGTCTCCGTACCATGTGTTGGTAGCAATGCTACCAGGCCTTGGTACAGTTATGTTTTCAATATAGTGAATATATTGTTCCTTATCAATTTAAAATAAAAAACCAATATAATATGCCTAAATCATACCTCTTAGAACTAATAAGACAAGTGTTAAGTGAGAAAGATAGCCCTGTGAGTGCGTTGCTTCTTTCTTGTAAACGAATAGCCACAATACGTGCAGATGTAGAAAACCTATGGTGGATTGAGTACGAATTACATGATGGTGATGTTTTGAAAGATATCGCAAACCAATTCATGTGGAGCTTTGATAGGAAGAAATTTGATGAGTTAGAAACTTTATACACAAAGATATGGACTGACGAAAGGCAAATAAATCAGTACGAAGTGAGTAATGGTAAGCTTATCATCAAAGATAATACACTGGCTTTTTCAGTAGGTGGGATAGAATCTCGGAAGCATTCGTTGGCTATAAAAATTGCATCTTTATCTAAAGCAAGCGACGATAAAATACCCGAAACCAACCATACAGAAAACAATGATGCGCAGGTTCGAAACGTTCTGAACAGCAGCATTGAAGCGATAGATTGTATTTTAAACCGAATTAAACCCGAGCAATAGATTACCTCATAGCTAATGAGGTAGAATTGATGAGAGGCAACAGTCTTTCAAGATACTATGAATCTAATAAGAAGTTCGTAATTTCTACCCTTTCTTCTATTGACGAACAATTTAAAGAAGAGCTAAATAATATAGACGTACACCTTTATTCTGGCTCGGCAAATAATTTATCTGAAGCCCTATGGAATATAAGAAAGGTGTTGTGTCATTATGCTAATGTTGTTTGTCCAATATCAGATGAGACCATTGATGCAGAAGGAAGGAAACGGAAAGCAAAGTCTAGCGTCTGCTTAAACCATATTATATCAGCCCTATACCAAAAGGTTGACAAGCAAATATCAATAGAATTGCTTGACATTGGAGTTACGGAACTGTGGAATAAGGTAGAGAAACTAAATGCTTTAGGAATCAAAGGAGTGCGCACTAAGGTAACAGAAGATGAAGCATTTCAATGTGTTTCTCAGTTATATGTACTGCTGGGACAAATGATAAGAATATTTAATTAAAGTATCATGCAATAGTAGAGATCAATTAGAACAGCTATATTTACATTGTAAATAAGGTGATGAGGGTGTGTCAAAGTTTTTACTTTTGGCATACCCTCATACCCTTTAAATACAGTCTTCACCACCTTTAAGAAGTTCTTCTTGTTGGTAATTGTAAAACTTTATGCCTAAAATTTTAGCTATTATTACCAATCCATTCTATTAAAATCATTTATTTGTCAAAGTAAATAGTACTTTTTAAAACAGAAATAATAGAGATATAAATGTTGCTTGAAACTATAGTTATCTTTTTGTATAGCTTATCTTTCAGTGCATAACAAAATCTGTCTAAGTGAGGTTTTTCTATCAGAATGACATTATTTGACTTGTCCTTGCACGATTTAAAAAAATTATTTTATATCTTTGCAGTGGTTTTTTCGGACAGAAACAAACTCTATTTAATTTTAATGGCGTAACTAAAAATCATAAAATATGAAGTATGCTTTAATAACAGGCGCATCACGAGGTATTGGACGTGCCGTAGCCTTGCTTTTAGCAGAACAATATTCAATAATAATCAATTACCATTCTAATTCACAAGCAGCACAAGATGTAAAACAAGAGATAGAGGCCAATGGTGGTCATGCAGAGCTTTTACCCTTTGATGTATCTGATTCAAAGGCGATAGAAGGAGCTGTTGATGCATGGGAAGCAGCTCATCCAAATGAATTTATTTCCGTTTTAGTAAACAATGCAGGTATTCGTCGTGACAACGTTATGTTTATGATGTCAAACGAAGACTGGCATGGAGTGCTTGATACGAATATGAATGGCTTCTTCTACCTCACACGACGACTTCTGAAACACATGATGCCTCGTAAGCATGGTGGTCGAATTGTTAATATGACGTCATTGTCTGGATTAAAAGGTATGCCTGGACAAGTTAATTATAGTGCGGCAAAGGCAGCTCTGATAGGTGCGACAAAAGCATTGGCACAGGAAGTTGCACCTCGCAATATTACTGTAAATGCTGTTGCTCCAGGCTTTATTCAAACGGATATGACAAAAGAATTGCCAGAGGAAGAGTTGAAGAAGCTTGTACCTGTAGGCCGTTTTGGTAAGCCAGAGGAGGTCGCAGCTGTAGTAGCATTCTTAGTTTCTGATGCTGCAGCCTATGTTACGGGAGAAGTAATCAATGTGAATGGAGGATTATATACATAAATTGTGTTAGGTATATTTTAGTATTTTAGAAAAGTTCAGCTGTTCCATTATTTTGTTATATGAACAAAAAATAAGAGGAAAAGCTATTACAAATAAAAATGGAAAGAAGAGTAGTTATAACCGGAATGGGTATTTGGTCTTGTCTTGGGACCGATCTTGAGACAGTAAAGCAATCATTGTATGAAGGAAAATCAGGTATTGGTATTCAAGAAGAACGCCTTGCTTATGGTTATCGTTCAGCTCTTACAGGTATTGTAGAAGACCCTGTCATAACAAAGAAATGCTGGATCGTCATACACGTGCCTGTATGTCGGAAGAAGCAAGATATGCATATATGTCAAGTCTGCAGGCCTTTGCACAAGCAGGAATATCAGACGACTATCTCTGTAAGAATGAGGTAGGCTGTATATTTGGTAATGATTCTTCGGCACAACCGGTTATAGAGGCTTCAAAGATAATGGACGAGAAGCACGATTCTGCTATGTTAGGCTATGGACTTATCTTTCAATCGATGAACTCTACTGTGAATATGAACCTAAGCACCATATTCCATTTGCGTGGTGTTAACTTTACAGTCAGTTCAGCTTGTGCCAGCGGTAGCCATTCGATTGGTTTAGGTTTCATGATGATTAAACAAGGATTGCAGGATATGGTTCTATGTGGCGGGGCTCAAGAAACAAACCATTATTCTATGGCATCGTTTGATGCACTTGGTGCTTTCTCGGTTCGCATGGATGAACCAGCAAGGGCAAGTCGACCATTTGATAAAGATCGTGATGGTTTGATACCGAGCGGTGGCGCTGCTTCATTAGTTTTGGAAGATTATGAGCATGCAAAGGCGCGTGGAGCAAATATCTTAGCTGAAATTGTTGGTTATGGTTTCTCAAGTAATGGCGGTGGTATCAGTCAGCCATCTGATGAAGGTAGCGAGATAGCAATGAATCGTGCATTGAACGCTGCAGGAATGAAAGCTGATGATATAGACTATATTAATGCTCATGCCACAAGCACCCTTCAAGGTGATATGTATGAGGCAATAGCATTGAATCGTATGTTCGAAGGGAAGCATGCTCTTATTTCATCAACAAAGAGTATGACGGGACATGAATGCTGGATGGCTGGTGCGTCAGAAGCAGTGTATAGTATTCTAATGATGCAGCATGATTTTGTTGCACCAAATATCAATTTTGAGAATCCTGATGAACATTCAGAGAAATTGAATCTTGCAACGACTACCATTGACACAGAGGTTAATATTGTGCTGAGCAACTCGTTTGGTTTCGGTGGAACAAACTCAGCGTTGATCATTAAGAAGTATAAGGAGTAAACCGCAGACATTGTAATCCTTAAATATTTAAGATATGAAAAAAGACTTCAAAGGATTTATAATTTTGGTAGTATTGCTCTTATGCAGTGTTGTTGCGAATGCACAGAGCGATGAAAGTTATGGTTGGGAACAGGCTCCACGTTATAGAGGTTTCATAGGAGAAGGCTTAGTAATAGGTACGGGAGATTATAGTCAGAACCGAAATTACATATATACCTCGCATGGTATGGAACTCTCACCAGGCTTCTTTTTAGTGCTGGTGTCGAAGCTACTTACTGGTGGGGACTTGAAGAATGGAATTTTCCAGTCTTTGTAGATACAAGGGTTGAATTCCATAAGTCTATGCGTAAGAACTTCTCACCCTACATAGCTGCAAAGGTCGGATATAGTTTAGGAAACATTGATGGTCTTTATATCGCTCCACAAGTAGGTTGTCATTTTTATTTTGGACATAGTAAAGTTGGAATCAGTACTGCTCTCGGCTATTCTTATCAAGGTTATCGTTCAGATTTTGGAGGAATTATCGGCAGTTCTTACAACTTTGGAGGTGTGGAGTTTTCAGTTGGAGTAGACATTTAAATCGTCATTAATTCATTATTAACTTAAAAATATGCTATTATGAAAAGAATCTTATTGATGCTATCGTTTGTAATGTGTTGCGTGGTAAGTCTGTTTGCCAAAGCTGACGTAACATTGAAAAGTGGTTCACTTTCTAATCTCAAGACCTCAAAAGCAAAAGTTTTTGTAGTTTGGGACTACAGTCATGCTACTTTAGAAGGTAAGAGTGTAAAAGCCTTCTTGAAAGAGAAAGGTCCTGATTGGGAGCGTGATTATCAGTTAGAAATAGAACGTTCAGAAGCAAACTTTATGGAACGTTTCAATGACAAGACAAAAAGTGTTACCATTACTGACAAGAAGAGCGAAGCCGATTATACCATTGTTATTGAAGTAAAGGATTTCCATTATGGAAGTACTGGTGTTTCTGTTTTGATTGGTTTTGGTGCTGGTGATGCACACATGAGTGCCTTGATGAACTTTTATGAAAAGAATGGAAAGCAGCCATTTGCTATTATAGATGTTGATGGTGTGGCTGGTGCTGGCTATGGCAATGAGAAGCGTCGTATAGAAACATATCGTGAATTGGCTGAACAGGTCGTTAAACTGATCAAGAAGGCTAAGTAGAATTACCTACCTCTCCTGTTATTTTCAGGAGAGTTGGGCTCAAAATAGAGTAAGTCCTTGCAGAACAATTTATAAAGGAGATTAAAACAAGGGAGAAAGAATGAATCTATTTCAATCAGAAAGTGACAGGTATACACAGGAACAATTATCTGCTCGTGAGGCACAGCGTCTTGCTGAATACATAGCATGGGGTCCTGTCATTTTTCAGATATCCCGCCTTATGGTGAAGTGGGGGATATTGGGAGCATTGCGTGATAGCTTAGAAGGGTTGACCTTAGAAGAATTAGCAAAGCAGACCAAGCTTTCAGAATATGCATTAAAGATATTGCTCGAAGCATCATTGAGCGCAGGAACAATTTTTGATTAACAAAGAGACCGATCGTTATACAATTTCCAAGACAGGTTGGTTTCTACTTAACGATCCAGCTACACGTGTCAATATTGATTTTAACCATGATGTAAACTATCGTGGCATGTATCATCTTGACGAAGCTCTTCTGGAAGGAAAACCAGCAGGATTGAAAAACGCTTGGTGATTGGCCGACCATTTATGAAGGCTTGTCTAAACTAGATAAGCAAGTTCAAGATAGTTGGTTTGGTTTTTGATCATTTCTATAGTGATCACTCTTTTGACAAGGCATTGAAGATTGTTTTTTTGCTAAAAAAATCCTAAGCATTTGATGGATGTAGGTGGTAATACGGGACGTTTTGCGTTACGTTGTGTAGAATACGATTCTAATGTTAATATTACAATTGTAGATCTGCCCGGCCAGATTGGAATGATGAAGGAGAATATAGCGGGGAAAGAAGGTGCAGTTCGCATTGATGGTTTTCCAACAAACATTCTTGATGAACAAAATGAATTGCCACAAGGAGATTGGGATGCAATTTGGATGAGTCAATTCTTAGATTGTTTCTCTGAACAAGAAATATACAGCATTCTCTCTCGTGCTGCTAAAGCGATGACCGCTGATACCACCTTATATATAATGGAAACCTTTTGGGATCGACAGAAATATGAACCAGCATCTCTTTGTTTAACGATGACCAGTGTTTATTTCACAGTCATGGCTAATGGTAATAGTAAAATGTATCACTCTGACGATATGTTTAAACAGATTGAACGTGCAGGTCTAAAGGTTGTGAATATCCATGATGAAATAGGGCAAGGACATACAATATTAGAAGTAAAATTGAAATAATTTATAAGTAAAGTAAGTAATGGAAAGAAAAGAAATTGAAGAAAAAGTAAGAATGTTCTTAATTGAGGATTTGGAAATAGACGAAGAAAACATTGCACCTGAGGCAAAATTGAAAGATGATCTTGGTATTGACAGTTTGGATTTTGTTGATATCGTTGTTATCGTAGAGAAGAACTTTGGATTTAAAATTAAACCTGAGGAAATGCAGGGAGTGGTTACGTTATCACAGTTCTGCGATTATATAGAAAGTAAAGTTGGCTAATACAACTTATGGCAGTGATTGGATGCACCGGTTGTTGATAGGATCGTTGCGTTGGTTGGACGTAAGATTACTCTATACGTTCACATCGCTTTTTGTAATTCCTGTCTGTTTATTACTGAACACCAATTACAGCCGAACGTCAGCTTACCGATATTTCCGTTGTAGGCATGGTTATGGACGCTTGCGTTCAGCATGGAGTACTTATGTCAATCATTGTTTGTTTGCTCAAGTAGTAATTGACCGCTTTGTAGTTTATGCTGGAAAGCGTTTCAAAGTTGAAATAGAAGGGTATGAACACTTCCAGCAGTTAGAAACTGAAGAGAAGGGTTTTATGATTTTTAGCTCTCACGTTGGTTGTTATGAGGTTGCAGGCTATTCACTAACCTCTAAGACAAAGCGATTTAATGCATTGGTTTTTGGAGGTGAGAAAGCTTCTGTTATGGAGGGACGGCAAGAAATACTAACTCATCATAATATCCGCATGATTCCTGTTATGGAAGATATGAGTCATCTCTTTTTAGTGAATGAAGCACTTGATAACAACGAAATAATAAGTATGCCAGCCGATCGTATTATTGGCCCTATTAGAACTATAACTTCTAAGTTCTTTGGTGATGAGGCTCGTTTTCCGGCAGGTCCTTTCTCTGTAGCAACGATGAAAGGGCAGGATGTTCTTGCTGTCAATGTCGTGAAAATATCTGTCAAGTCTTATAAAGTATATGTAACAAAGCTCAACTATGACAAGCTAGCTCCACGTCAGCAACAAATTCAATTATTAGTTGAGAGCTATGTAAAGGAACTTGAACATAGAGTGCGCCAGTATCCTTTACAGTGGTATAACTTCTATGATTTTTGGAGGAAATAAGGTATGAAAGACAATATGGCGAATACAGAGGTTGAGACTTTTTCAGAAGAAATGTTTCGCACAATCGATATACATGAGTTGTTGCCACAGCAAGAGCCTTTTGTAATGATAGGCTCACTTGTACATTTTGATAAGACGTTAACAATAACAGAAACAGAGGTGCGACAGGACAATATCTTTGTAGATCAAGGCAATTTCTCAGCTTCTGGTCTAATGGAGAATATAGCACAAACCTGTGCTGCTCGTATTGGATTTGTCAATAAGTATATCTTAAAGAAAGGAATTCAAATAGGATTTATTGGAGCTGTACGCAACTTTGAAGTTTTGGAATTGCCAAAAGTTGGCGATGTAATAACAACACGTGTAGAAGTAAAGGAGGAAGTCTTTGGTATGACATTGGCTGATGCTATAATTACATGCGGTGAAAAAGTGTTAGTAACATCAGAGATGAAAATTGCCGTCAAAGAGCAGAATGCTTAGAGAAAATAATAAAATCCATATAGATATGAAAGAATTGAAAGCATCGAAGGAATTTGCAATCCGCTTTAGTGAGGTTGATTCCATGAATGTAGTGTGGCATGGTTCTTACTCACTTTATTTTGAAGATGCCCGAGAAGCTTTCGGAAAGAAATTTGGGTTGGAGTACATGGGATTTTTTGAACATGGTTATTATGCACCATTAGTAGATCTTTCATTTCACTACAAGAAACCCATCAAGTATGGAATGACACCACGCATAGATATTATTTATCGTCCTACTGCGGCTGCAAAGATAGTCTTCGATTATGAAATATACGATACAGAAGATAATAGCCTCATAGCCACAGGAAGTTCCGTACAGGTTTTTATGGATCTTAATTATCAATTGGTTTGGGATAATCCATCTTTCTACCAAGAATGGAAAGAACGATGGGGACAAGTAGAAAACAGATAATTCGTACAGTAAAAATCTGAAGATATATGATTTATGTTTTAGCCGATAATATTATATCTCCATTGGGCAGAACGTCAGAAGAAAACTATCATGCAGTAAAGGCTGGCAGTTCGGCTATTCGTTCCTATGCTCCTATGACTGATGGAGTGCCTAATGGTTTTATGGCTTCTTTATTGTCTTCCGATTTTGAGGAAATAGTTTTCAGCTCTGCAAGCAAAGCTATTAGTTTATCAGGAATTAATGTATCAGATAAGCGTATAATATTTATCTTGAGTTCTACCAAAGGAGCCATTGAAAATCTTGGTAAGACGGAAGATGAGAAACTATATCTTGGAGAAACGGCGCAACGCATTGCCACTAGATTAGGTTTTAGAACACGTCCTATTGTAGTATGTAATGCTTGTATTTCTGGGTCTTCAGCTTTAATCTTAGCATCTCGTTTGTTGCAATTAGGTACGTATGAATATGCTGTTGTATGTGGTGCAGATTGTCCAAGACAATTCATTATTTCTGGTTTCCAATCGTTAAATGCAATGTCTTTTGAAGCCTGTCGTCCCTTTGATATAGAACGTCAAGGATTGAATTTAGGTGAAGCAGCAGCAACAGTAGTTTTGAGCAGTAAGATTCATAGTCTGTCGGAAGAAAAAAGAAGCAAACGTATATGGCAAATAGGTCATGGATTTATTAAAAATGATGCATTCCATATCAGTGCACCCTCAAAGATGGCTGAAGGTTTATCAGAAGCGTTGCAACAGACAATGGAAGGAATAGATAAAGAAGAACTTGCTTTTATCAATGCACATGGAACTGCTACGATGTTTAACGACCAAATGGAGTCGATTGCACTTCAACGTACAGAACTTATTGATATTCCCATCAATGCATTGAAAGGATATATCGGACATACATTGGGTGCAGCAGGAATTTTTGAGACCATTCTCTGTATGAAATCCATAGATGATAATACCATTTTAGGAACACGAGGTTATGAAGAATCTGGAGTATCGGGAAATGTAATGATTACTTCAGAAAATCGCAGAACAGAAAAACCTGCTTTCATTAAAATGCTCTCGGGTTTTGGAGGTTGCAATGCCACTCTTTTTGCAAAATCTGTAGAGTTATCATTTAAGGAATCAGAAGAAAAAACTATAATAAATCGCCCTTCTAACACAAAGAAATCGCATCATGTTCGTATTACTCCTAATGGTGCTTGGTTAGATGGGAAGCTTCTTTCACTCATTGGTGAAAGAGGCGAGAAAAGTCTACTTACATCAATTTATAAACAACTGATAAACGACTATCCAAGTATTATAAAATGGATGGTCTTTGTCGGTTAGGCTTCGTTGCGTCGGAGTTGTTACTTCAAGCTGAGAAAGCCGAATCAGAAGTGGATAATTCTGTTACCAAAGAGCGGGCAATCATACTATTCAATCACACTTCTTCCATCTCGTCCGATAAACGTTATTTAGCGTCAATAGCCGATAAGGACAATTTTTTCCCAAGTCCTTCCGTTTTTGTATATACATTACCTAACATCGTTACAGGCGAAATAGCGATTCGTAATGGTTATCATGGTGAGACGTCTTTTTATATTCTCCCCCAAAGAGATGAAAAACAGATGAATGAAGTTATAGAAACTGCATTTGTAGATAGAAAGACAAAAAGCGTATTGACAGGATGGCTCGATTATGAAGACAACGAAAATTTTGAGGCAGATATGTATATATTATGTGCCGAATAAATTATAATTATAAATAAAAAAATTATAATAACAAATAAAAAATTTATAATAATAAAATTGACAGTTTATAATGAAAGAATTGATAAAGGAACTTAAAGAAGAAATTATTAAGGCGTTGAACCTTGAAGAGATGACTCCTGACGATATTGATGAGAACGAAGCTCTCTTCGGTGATGGCTTGGGTTTAGATTCAATTGATGCTTTAGAACTGATAGTTCTTTTGGAAAAGAAATACGGCATTAAATTGGATAATCCTGCTGAAGGAAAGAAAATTTTCACGAACGTGGCTGCTATTGCTGATTATGTCAGTAAGAACAGAAAGAAATAAGTGAGTCCACCTCTTTTAAATAATGCGTGAACAGATAAAATGAATATTGCAATTACAGGTGAAGGAATAGTTTCTGCCATTGGCTTAAATAAGCAGGAGGTGCTACAATCATTGCTTAAAAAGCAAAGTGGTATTGGAAAGATGAAACATCTCCAGTCGATTCATCATGAGTTGGCTGTTGGAGAAGTCGACTTGTCAAATGAAAAGATGAAGGAGATTCTTGGTATTCCTGCATCACAGATGATGAGCCGCACTGCCTTAATGGGTATCATTGCAATACAACAGGCATTGGACGATGCCAATATCATTATTGACGATATCTTGGCGCAAAAAAAGAGAGGAGAACATTTGCGTATCGCTCTTATTTCTGGTACTACTGTAGGTGGAATGGATATCACTGAACTTTGTTTCGATAATCTAAACGAAGAGAGTGATTTAGAATTCTTACATCATCATGACTGTGGAAGTAGTACAAACTTTATGGCCCAACACTTCGGTATTTTTACGGAAGTAACGACATTGTCTACGGCATGTTCATCTGCTGCTAATGCAATTATGTTTGGTGCACGATTATTAAAACATGGATATGCCGATATTGTAGTGGCAGGTGGCACTGAAGCATTGTCGCGTTTTCATCTTAATGGTTTCAACTCATTGATGATTCTTGATCATCAGCAATGCCGTCCTTTCGATAATACCCGTGCAGGACTGAATTTAGGTGAAGGTGCTGCTTTTGTTGTGCTTGAATCTGACGAAATAGCATTAAAACGAGGTGTGAAACCACACGTGTATCTTACTGGTTATGGTAATGCTTGTGATGCATTTCATCAGACAGCATCTTCAGAAAATGGTGAGGGGGCATATCTTGCAATGAAAGCAGCATTGGATATGGCGCAAGTCAATCCAGATGAAATACAATATGTAAATGCTCATGGTACAGGAACTCCAAATAATGACCAAAGCGAGAGTGTTTCCTTGCAGCGTCTTTTTGGTAAAAATATGCCTTTGGTATCCAGTACAAAGTCATTTACTGGTCATACTACAAGTGCTTCAGGAAGTATAGAGGCTGTTATCTGCATTTTGGCAATGCAGAACCATTTCGTTCCTGCCAATATAGGTTGGAAAAATCAGATGGAAACAGGCATTACGCCAACGCTTGGAGTTGAAAATATAGCTTTAAAGCACGTTCTTTGTAATTCATTTGGATTTGGTGGAAATGACACTTCTTTGTTATTCTCTGTTCAACCCACAGTAGTAAATACTACTGAAGGTTCGGAAAGCGAAATTAAAATTCTATCCCGTGTAGAGATTACTTCTGAAGAAGAATTAGAAGGAATCCGTAAATACGTAAAGCCTTTAGAGGTACGTCGTATGGGAAAAATTATGAAGAGTTCGCTTCTATCTTCTATGGAAGCATTGGCACAGGCAAATATTGAAATACCTGATGCAATTATCACTGGCACCATTTATGGTTGTTTGGAATATAGCGAACTTCTGTTGGAACAGATGAAAGAAGAAGGTGAAACAATGTTGAAGCCTACTCATTTCATGCAAAGTACGCATAATACCATAGGCAGCAATATTGCCATTAAAACAAAATGTCATGGCTATAATGTTACCTATACGCAAGGAGTAGAATCTTTAGAATGGGCGATTCGCGATGCTGAAATGCTTATAAAGGAAGGAAAAGCAAAAACAGTTCTTGTAGGATACCACGATGAAAGTACACCACTCTTTAACTCATTACTGGAGCGTGATGGTGCTGAGAAACTACCAGTGGTTCATTCAATAGCAATGGTATTAACATGTGGAAAGTAGTTATATTATCAGTTATTCAGAGTTCCCTGTTGGCAGGAGGGCAAGTTTTTTTGAAGTTTGCTCTTCAGAAAATGTTACCTTTTGGTTGGACTCGTGTATTCTGGGGTAGTCTACTTCTTAATTGGCAGTTTGCTTGTAGCGGTTTATTCTTTGGGGCAAGTTCAGTTTTATGGATGTATATCATTAAGAACTATCCTTTGAGTGTTGCTTATCCAATGATTAGTTTGAGTTATGTGTTTGGTCTTTTAGCAGCACTTCTCTTTTTCCACGAATCAGTATCAGTAACCAAGTGGGTGGGAGTAGGCCTTATAATATTAGGTTGTTGCATAATAGCCAAGTAAAAATAAATGTAAGATGAAAAAGTTATTATTATTGATGGCGCTGTGTTTCGTCATGTTAAATATTTCTGCACAGGGAACAAATGAAACAAAGATAAGACAGCAGATAGAGACTGCTGCATCAAATATGAAATCGATGCAATGTGATTTCGTACAGACGAAATATCTTCGTATGCTTAATGACAAGATGGTTTCTACAGGTAAAATGTATTATCAGCAGTCTGACAAGCTTCGTTGGGAATATACCTCGCCTTATTCTTATGCATTTGTATTGAATGGGTCTAAAGTTCTTATCAGCAAAGGAAGTCGTAATGATGTCATAAATGTCAATCAAAGTAAGTTTTTTAAGGAGATTGCTCGTATTATGATGAACAGCGTTGTGGGAAAAGCACTCAATGATAAACGTGATTTTAAAGTAAGTCTTTCAACAACAACGTCAGAATATATAGCAACACTCTATCCGCAACAGAAACAAATGCAGCAGATGTTTCAAAAGATAATTCTTCATTTTAACAAACAGAAGGCGATGGTTGCAAAGGTAGAACTTATAGAGAAACGTGGAGACCATACAGTTATTGAAATGAAAAATGTGAAAGTAAACAGTCCGATAAATGCAAAGATATTTACTGTTAATTAGTTTTATTCTGCTTTCTACCTTAATGGTTACGGTGAGAGCGCAAGAAGTTGACCAAAAGCCATTGCAAGACAGCATAGGTAGCAGGGCAAATTTTTCTACAACCATAGAAATGTCAAAGGGCTATCTTAGTGGAATTTCCGTGCTGGTGAGAGAAACTGATGTCTTTCGTGGTGTTCTGTTCAATGAATTTGGTATCACAGCACTTGAATTTACTTATAATCCTCAGAAGAAGAAAGTTAAGTTAGAGCAAGTTATCGCAATGCTCGACAAATGGTATATCCGACGTGTAATAAAAAAAGATTTGCGATGTGTGATAGAGAATTTATTGAAAGGTATTTCTCAATATAAAGATGAGAAATATCATATTAGTTATAAGTTCTCGCTGATGGATGAAAAAGCAGAACCCAAAGTAATAGAAGAAAGCATTGATGCAACTGAAGAATAATTTATATAAGATAATCAGTAAAGAGGAAGACAGTTCGATGGTCAATTATACCATTGAACTAAATCCTTCTTGCGTTATCTATCAAGCACATTTCCCAAAAGAGCCTATCACACCAGGTGTATGTATTGTTCAGATAGGTAAGGAGCTCATTGAAGAATTGCTTACAGAAAAGATGTCTGTATCTTGTAAATTAGAAATCGTCAAGGTTAAGAACGTAAAGTTCTTATCTGTAATTTCTCCTCGTGATACTTTGCATATTATGTATCAAATGAAGAAAGTGGAATTGTCTGACGATAATAAAATGGTTGAAGCGCAATGGGTGGTTCTTTCAGATGAAAAGGTAATGGCAAAGACTTCTTTAGTGATGAAAGTCGTATGATGAATGAGGAACTGAAAAAGCAATTAAAAAGTAGACGCATCTGTGTTGTCATTCCTACTTATAATAATGACAAGACGATAAAAGCAGTGGTGGAACAAAGTCTTCACTATTGTGATGATATTATCGTTGTAGCAGATGGGTGTACAGATAATACCATGAGCCTCTTACATGATATTGATAATATCAAGATAGTGGCATATCCACAAAATAAAGGAAAAGGATATGCTCTGAAAATGGGATTTAAAAAAGCTTTAGAAGAAGGCTTTTCATATGCTATAACTCTTGATGGCGATGGACAACACTATCCAGAAGATATTCCACATTTCCTAAAAGCTAATCAAGAACATCCCCATGCCTTAATAGTTGGTAACCGCCAATTAGAAGGTGTTGACCGTTCAAAAGGCAGTTTATTTGCCAATAAGTTTTCTAACTTTTGGTTTTATATGCAAACAGGAAAGCTTTAGCTGATACACAAACGGGTTATCGCCTTTATCCTTTGCGTAAATTACATGGATTGTCTTTGCTCACTTCACGTTATGAAGCTGAGTTGGAATTACTTGTTTTTGCTTCTTGGCATGGAACAAAAATAGTTTCTATTCCCGTACAGGTATATTATCCTCCTCGTGCAGAACGAGTAAGTCATTTCCGACCAGGAAAAGATTTTGCACGTATTAGTGTTCTAAATACTGTACTTTGTTTCTTGGCAATTGTTTATGGATTACCTCTTAGGTTGTGGCGCGCATTGATGATTTTCGTTCGAACAACTTATTCTTTATTATTCTTCCTTTTTTTTACGTTATTGGTCTTTAGTCCCTTTGTATGGATTTATACCAAACTGTTCAAAATGACAGAAAAAAGAAGGTATCGTCTCCATCAACTCATTTATCATGCATCACGTTTTGTGATGATTCATCATGGTATCCCAGGAACGAAATATCAATATAAGGTGCCAGAAGATATTGACTTTAATAAGCCCCGTATTATCATTTGTAATCATCAATCACATCTTGACTTGATGTGTCAGTTGGTATTTTCACCAAAGATAATCTTCCTTACAAATGTATGGGTATGGAATAATCCTTTTTATGGCTCACTTATTCGAAATGCTGAATATCTGCCTGTTAAGGAAGGATTAGAAGAAATAATGCCTCACTTGCGTTCACTCATAGAACGTGGTTATAGTATAGCTGTTTATCCAGAAGGTACACGTTCTAAAGATTGCCGTATCGGAAGATTTCATCAAGGAGCATTCTATATGGCACAGGAATTTGGTTTAGAAATACTTCCGATGTATCTCTATGGACCAGGAAAGATTCTTCCTAAGACAGGTTATTGTCTACATAAAGGTAAATTCTTGTTGAAGTAGGTGAACCTTTGACACAGAATGAACTATTAGCAATGGGCGATCTAAGACAACAAGCTTCTGAGATGCGTAAGCGTTACAAGAAGAAGTATGAAGATATAGCTAATAAGATGGAACGATGACAAAGCAGAAGGTTATTATTATTGGCAGCGGATTAGGAGGTTTGTCGTCAGGAGTTATCTTGGCTAAGAATGGTTATGACGTAACTGTACTTGAACAAGGTATTCAAGTAGGAGGTTGTCTACAATGTTTTACTCGGTGTGGTGCAAAGTTTGAAACAGGAATGCATTTTATAGGTAGTGCTGCACCTGGACAGACATTAGACAAGTTGATGAGATATTTGGAAATAGACAAGGAAGTAACCCTCTCACAATTGAATAGTCAGAGTTATGATGTTGTGGCCTTAGATGGTAAACGATATGAATTTGCCAATGGTAGAGAAGCTTTTATTAAAAAGATGGCAACGTACTTTCCCAATCAATATTCTAATTTGGTGAAGTATTTTGATTTGATAGAAGAAGTTGCCAATGCATCTTCACTTCATTCTCTAAAATATGCTGAATCAGACTCTGCATTGAATATGGAATACCAGTTACGTTCTATCAGCGAAGTGATAGACGAGATAATTACCGACCCTGTTCTTGCAAATGTTTTGGTAGGAAATCTTCCGCTTTATGCAGCAGAGAAGGGAAAAACGCCTTTCTCTACCCATGCTTTTATCATGGATTTCTATAATCAGAGTGCTTTCCGAATCAAAGGAGGTAGCGATAAAATAGCATCCGCCTTAGTTAATACCATCAATCGTTATGGTGGAAAGGTGCTAAAAAGAAAGAAAGTAACAAAGATAGTTTGTGATGATACGCATGCCGTTGGTGTGGAAGTAAATGATAACGAAATGATGCCTTGCGATATTATTGTTTCCGATGCGCATCCTATTCGTACATTAGAACTATTAGATACAAAATTGATTCGTCCTGCTTTTCGTAAGCGCATCAATCAAATCCCGCAAACAGTGGGAGGTTTCTCTGTTTATCTACATTTTAAAGCAGATACGGTTCCTTATCTAAACTATAATTATTATGGTTATAAGGGAACAACGCCTTGGGATTGTGAGAAATATACAGAACAAAGTTGGCCAAAGGGATTCCTTTATATGCATTTCTGTCCAGAGAATGATTCGCAGTATGCTTCAACAGGGGTTATTCTTTCTTATATGCAGATGGCTGATGTTGAGAAATGGAAAGGAACAGCTATTGGGAAAAGAGGAGAAGATTACGAAACTTTTAAGAAGGAAAAAGCAGAACAACTTTTAGATGTGTTAGAAGAACATTTCCCTGGTATACGTTCACAAATTCAAACATATTATACCTCAACTCCGCTTACTTATCTTGACTATACTGGTACGGCAGGAGGTTCTATGTATGGTAATGCTAAAGACATCAGTTTAGGAAGTGCGTGTAGAGTTCCACAGCGAACAAAAGTCCCTAACCTCTATCTTACAGGGCAAAATATCAATTCTCATGGTATGTTGGGAGTTTTAGTCGGCGCTATCGTTACTTGCAGTGAGTTGTTAACAGCAAAAACCATCTATGAACAGATAAAGGAGGCAAATGAATGAAAACAGTAGTTATTATTGGTGGCGGATTAGGTGGACTATTCACAGGCGCTCTTTTAGCAAAGGAAGGCTTTAAGGTTACAATCTTAGAGAAAAATGCAACTGCAGGTGGCGGACTTCAGAATTTCAAACGCTTTGGTATGAAGTTCGATACGGGTATGCATGTTATTGGTGGAATGCGTCCAGGAGGAAATATTTATCGTATCTGTCAGTATTTGGGAATAGCAGAAAAGGTACAGCTGATGAATGTTGATGATAATTGCGCTGATAGTTTGTATTTTGCTGAAGATCGCACCACTTACCAGATTGGAAAAGGTAAAGAAGGTTTTATTAATTCTTTGGTGGCACATTTCCCAGAAGAAAAGAAAAATCATCAAGCATATACAGATGCCATCTTTCGTCTGACTGAAGAAGTAGACTTTTTCATCTTCGTCCTTCTTCTGATATGTTCAATACTCATACTTCCGATTTCTTTCTTGCTGCTGATGCTTTTATTGCAAAGTATATCACAAATCCAAAGCTACGCAGTGTCGTTGCTTATATGAATCCTTTGTATGGTGGTAGAGGTGATGAGAGTCCAGCTTTTATTCACGCTATTATTAGTTCGCTATATATTCAAGGTGCAAGTAGATTTATTGGAGGCAGCGAAAGATTTGCTAATCTTTTAGTTTCTGTCATAGAAACTTATGGAGGAGCAGTTCATTGTAATGAAGGAATTGAATGGGTGGAAGTAAATAACCGTCATGTAGATTATGTGAGGTCGAAAAAGGGTAAAATTTATCAGGCTGATCACTACATATCAGCCATTCATCCTTGTACCTTACTTTCTCTTATGTCAGAAAAGGCTTTTCCTAAAGCTTATCGTACAAGACTTAACGAGATTCCAAATGCTTATTCGGCTTTTTCTGTGTATATAAAATTAAAACCAGAAACCTTCCCTTATATCAATCACTCAGAGTATTATATGACGAAATACGATGAGATATGGCATTTTGGCCAACAAAATAAGGTATGGCCATTGGGCTTTCTTTTCATGACTCCTCCAGAAGACCATCAAGGAATATACGCAGAGAAAGCGTTAGTTACTGCTCCTATGAGTTATGAAGACGTAAAAAGATGGGAAAAAACGAGTGTTGGGAAACGTGGAGCCGACTATGAAGCATGGAAAGAAGAAAAAGCTCAGCAACTGTTAAGTCATATTGAAGAAATTCATCCAGGTTTCGGTGCCTGTGTGGAACAAGTGAATACAGCTTCTCCGCTTACTATTCGTGATTATTATGGTGCAAAGGAAGGCACCATGTGTGGCTTTAGCAAGAATTATAAGAATATTCTATTATCACAAGTACCAGTAGTAACGAAGGTTGATAACCTTTTATTGACAGGACAAAACAATAGTCTACCAGGCTTCTGTGGAGTTCCTTTGACAGCAATCAGTACTGTTGAGGCTATTTTAGGCCGCAACTATATTTTAAATAAAATCAATGAGATGACAAAATGAAAGCAGTGTTACATTCTCTTACTGTATTTCTTCTTGAATTCTCTGTTTATAATAGCACAGAAACAGGCTCAACGTGTCAATATCTGGCAGGGAACAGAAGTTAGAGCTAATGTTCCTATGACACCTCATTTGGCAACGGGAGAAAAAAATATCGCCATTATTGTTTGTCCTGGCGGTAGTTATCTGTGGCACGATATGAATAGTGAGGGAAAAGCTGTAGGCGAATGGTTACAACGCAATGGTATATCAGCTTTTGTTTTGCGTTATCGCACGGCAGGGGTAGGAGCTTTTCTTACACCTTATAGATATATTTTTAGAGGCATTCGTTATCCAGATGCACTTAATGACCTACAGCGAGCAATGCAATACATAAAGGTACATGCTGATGAATATGGTATTGACCCAAATCGTGTAGCAGCAATGGGATTTTCAGCAGGTGGACATTTAGTGATGTCGGCAGCAGAATTATTACCAAAAGAACAACGTCCTTTTTTTGTTGTTCCAGTTTATCCTGTTGTTACAATGATTGAGTCTTGTGTTCATAAACGTTCACGTAGGGCACTTTTGGGTGATAGTCGGAAGAATAATCATCAGTTGCGAGATTTACTTTCTTTAGAGCGTCATGTGCCTAAAGATTGTCCTCCTGTATTCTTAGTTAATTGTAAAGACGACCCTATTGTGAAATATCAAAATTCTGAACTTCTTGATTCTGCATTGACTCGTCAGCAAGTTCCCCATCGTTATATTCAGTATGAAACGGGCGGGCATGGATTTGGAGCCTCGAATAATAAAGGTACAGCAGAATGCCGACAATGGAAAGAAGAATTTATTATGTGGTTTAGACGACTTACCAATAGCGATAATAACACTCGTTAGTGGCGTTGTAGTGAACTTTAATACTTTATAAGAACAATAAAGCATAAAATAGAAATGGAGATAACTCAATTTGATGACATCAGACCATATAACGCAGAGGAAATTCCTGCTGCAATGAAACGTATAGCTAATAGTTCTTCATTCCCATTATTGGCTTCATACGTATATCCCGATGAACCTTTAGAAGAAGTGCGTGAAAGGATTGCTAACTATAAAACAGTGCGGGAGTTCCAAACGGAAACAATGCGCATGGTAAATCAGCGTGTGATAGAACATAGTATCTCGGAGTTCTCTTGTTCGGGATTGGATAAATTGGACCCTGAAGCGCATTATCTATTTGTTTCTAACCATCGTGATATTATGTTAGATTCCAGTTTATTGCAGTATTTCTTTGTTACTCAAAACTTTGATACTACTGAAATAACATTCGGAGCAAACTTAATGATGAATGAATTAGTCGTTGATATTGGAAAGAGTAATAAGATGTTTAAAGTGGAACGTCCAGGCAACAACATCAAAGATTTCTATCGAAGTTCAAAGCATTTATCTGAATACATTCGCTACGTTATCACACAAAAAGGACAATCGGTATGGATAGCACAGCGAAATGGTAGAACAAAAGATGGTAATGACACAACAGACCAAGGCATTATTAAAATGTTTTGTATGTCATGCCCAGACGATAAGTTAAAAGCAATTGACCAATTACATATAGTTCCTGTAGCAGTTTCTTACGAATGGGAACCTTGTGATGTATTGAAAACTCTTGAACTTTATGAATCGCAGTTCTCTAAATATACGAAAAAACCAGGCGAAGACTTAAACAGTATTCTCACTGGTATCGTTCAAGAGAAAGGAAGAGTACATTTTGAATTGTGTGAACCAATCTCTTATGCTGAATTAGCAAAGTTTGAAAACGTAACAAACAACGAATACCATAAACTTGTAGCTCAGCTTTTAGATAGCCGTATTCGTGCTGCTTATCGTCTTTATCCTAACAATTACATTGCTTATGACCTGCGCTATGGCACGACAAAGTATAAAGACTGTTATACAGATGAACAGAAAGAAGTATTTATGCAGCATCTGCAGGCATTAGAGAAATACGATACTTGTGATATAGAAATTGAAAGACATCTTCTTGGGGATTTATTCAAACCCTGTAAATAACAAATAGAATGATAGAATCAATACTGAGGTTATATGATTATCTGAGAGCACACAGATGGATTGGTGTGCTTTCATTTGCAGTTGTTACCTTATTGTTGATAGGTTCGGTACTCCGATTAGGCTATAAAGAGGATATAGCAGACTTTCTTCCTGTTGACAGTAATCAACACAATGCATTAAAGGTTTATCAAGATATTTCAGGTGCAAATAAAATTTTTGCTGTCTTCCAATATCGTGATACTACGAAGGCAGACCCTGAAGCGATGATAGAAAGTGTTGATGCTTTCGTTGAGGAGGTTCAGAATTCTGATTCAGCACATGTAATTACAAATCTGACATCGCAAGTAGACTTGGATAAAATGTCGGAAGTAACAGGCTTTGTCTATGGAAATATTCCTTACTTCCTTACAGAAAAGGACTATGCTCGCATGGATAGCGCACTAAGTTCTCCAGATTACATATCAAAACAGTTGCAGCAAGATAAACAAATGCTGATGTTCCCTGCTGGAGATATCCTCTCAGATAATATTCAACGTGATCCTCTCAATATTTTTACACCTGTTGTACAGAAGTTACAACGTGCTGATACTGGTTTGAGGTACGAGTTATATGATGGATATATCTTTTCTCCAGATATGCAGAAAGCCATTGTAATGATTAACTCGCCATATGGAGCAAGTGAAACAGAGAATAATACTCACCTCATAAAGCTATTGCAGAATTGTAGTAAAAAAGTTGTTGCACACCATAAAAATATAGATGTTCACATTATTGGTGGTCCTGTTATTGCTGTAGGAAATGCTTCGCAAATTAAATCGGACAGTATTTTGTCGGTCATTATTGCCGTAACTCTCATAATGGCATTATTGCTTTTCACCTTGCGCAGCGTACGTAATATATTACTGATTGTCCTTTCCATAGCGTGGGGGTGGCTTTTTGCAATGGGTGGGTTAGCATTGCTTCACGACAATGTTTCAATTATTGTAATCGGAATTAGTTCGGTTATCTTGGGTATTGCTGTTAATTATCCATTACACTTTATAGCCCATTTATCACACACTCCTAAAAAGAAAAAGGCATTACGAGAGATTATTATGCCGCTCTTAGTAGGTAATGTTACGACTGTTGGTGCCTTTTTAGCTTTGGTTCCATTACAATCATTAGCTTTGAGAGACTTAGGACTCTTCAGTTCTTTCCTTTTAATAGGTACGATTCTTTTTGTACTTATTTATCTGCCGCATGTTTCAAAAGAAACAAAGGAAGTAAAGCATACCTTCTTAAATAAGTTGAGTGATATTTCTTTAGAGAATAAGCCTATCTTCGTTGGCATTGTTATTGTTCTCACTATTGTTTTCGGCTATTTTAGTTTTCAAACAAAGTTTGATGCCAATATGGCTAACATCAATTATATGACGGAGGAACAAAAGGCTGATATGGCTTATTTCCAACGAATGATGACAGCTAATGGTGAATTTCAAAAGATTTATGCAGTAGCAACCGATTCTACAATAGATGGAGCATTAGATAAAAATCTTCGATTGCAGCCCATTCTTGATAAATTGGTAAAGAATAAAGATGTACATGATTATAGTTCTTGTAGTCAGTTTATTGTTTCTACTGTTGAACAGAAACGCAGATTGGCTTTGTGGCAAGACTTTTTAATGCGAAATAAAGAGAAACTTACCACTTCGTTACGTTCTGCTATGCAAACAGAAGGTTTTGCGGCTGATAGTTTTGATGACTATTATGCTTTATTGAACAAAAGCTTTCAACCACAATCAGCTTCCTATTTTTCACCGCTAACAACTTCAATTTTTGCAGGAAACCTTAGTGTTGATAGTGTTGGGAAACAATATAATGTGGTTAATGTGCTTTCTGTAAAGGAGCAAGATATTCAGAAAGTAAAAAAAGCTCTCTCGGACAAAGATTGCTTTAGCTTTGATATTATGAGCATGAATAGTGCTATAGCCAATCATTTGTCTGATGACTTTAATTACATTGGTCTTGCTTGTGGTTTCATTGTGTTCTTCTTTTTGTGGCTTTCGTTTGGTAATCTTGAACTGGCATTGCTTTCTTTTATTCCGATGGCAGTAAGCTGGTTGTGGATATTAGGTATTATGGCATTATTTGGAATGCAGTTTAATATCGTCAATATCATTCTTGCAACATTTATCTTTGGACAAGGTGACGATTATACAATATTCATGACAGAAGGAGCAATGTACGAGTATGCATATCGTCGTAAGATGCTTGCATCGTATAAACAATCAATTATCATTTCTGCGTTGATTATGTTTATTGGTATTGGCACTTTAATCGTGGCAGATCATCCTGCGTTGCATTCTTTAGCAGAAGTAACAATAGCGGGAATGTTTTCAGTGGTGTTGATGGCTTATATATTCCCTCCGCTTATATTTAATTTTTTGGTGAAGTCGTCAGGAAAGTACAGACAGCGTCCTATTTCTATTTTAAATCTGTTGGTGATGGGATACTGTGCTTTTGTTTTCTTTATACAGTTGATTTCAGTATATGTTTTGGGATTTATTCTTTTAGAACTGTTACCATCTTCGGAAAAACGTCGCATGTGGCTAAGACGTTATCAGCAACGTTTATTTTTATTTGATTTAAAAAATATTCCGCATGTTCGTTTTCTTGTAGAAGGAGTTACTGAAGAAACTTTTGCTGCCCCTTCTATTATAGTTAGTAATCATCAGTCGATGTTAGATTCTGCCGTCTTTATGGCTTTAAGTCCTAAAACAATTCTTGTTTCAAATGGGAAGGTAAGTAGCAATCCTGTCATTCGTAAAATCTATAAATGGAATGGTTTTATTACTTTAGAAAATAAAGACTCTATCAACGACGAGAGGATAAGAAACTACATAAAACAAGGATATAGTCTTGTAATTTTCCCAGAAGGAAACGCAACGACCATTCTTCAATTTGTCGTTTCCATAAGGGAGCATTCTTGTTGGCACAACGTTATCAGCTGGATATTCAACCTTTCATAATTCACGGTTTGAATGTAGTTCTTCCCAAAAATAGTATTCAAGTATTCAAAGGAAGTATTACGATAAAAGCCTATAAACGTATAAAGTCTGAAGGAGATATTTCTTACTCTGAACTTACTTCAAAGGTATATCGTTTTTATAAGCAGGAATATGCTGCCACAACAAAGAAGATAGAAACAGCAGCTTACTTCTCTCATTTTGTACAAGATCGTTATCGCTATAAAGGTGTTGATATTTATCGTTCTGTGCGCAAAAATTTGAAGCGAAATAACAACTATGCCGCATGGGTAGATACACATGATGAACACCCTATTGTATTGGTTAAGAATGGTGGATACGGAGAATTTGCTTTGCTTTATGCATTAGTACATCGTTCAACAAAGGTGTTGGTATACGAAGAAGACGAGATTAAACGTGCATTGTTAACTCATTGTGCTAAGGATATAGCCAACAACCTATGTGTTGTTGATAGTATAGAAAAAGAGGAAATAGAAGACGCAAAGGTATTTTCTCTGTAAATTGTGGGTGAGGAATACGAAGAAGTATTTTTCCTGCGTTTATTCAAATAAAAATAACAAGAAAATATGAAAGAAGATATTCGTAAAAGATTAGAAGAGGTGTTGCCAATTGTGGATTTCGACTCTGATTTCTTATTTCAAGAACTCGATTCGCTTGGCATAACAACCATATTGATGGTTCTTTCTGATATGTATGGTGTCGAAATGAATCGTGCTGACGTAACACCAAAAAACTTCAAGACTCTGGATAGTCTTGTTGAACTTGTAAAACGGAAACTGAATAAAGATGGTGATTGAAGATAAGTTGCGCGAGAATGCCGAACGTTTTCCTGATAAAATAGCACTCATCTGTGGCGATGAGGCTTATACTTATGCGCAGTTATATAAAGCTGTAAGCGTGAAAGCTGCTTCTATGGAAAACTGGCAGGGACGATTGGTACCTCTCATAGCTACTTCTACGGCAGAATTCCTTATTTCTTATTTTGCCATTCATCTTGCAGGTGCAGTTGCTGTTCCTTTACATAAGGACCTTCCAACAAGAAAGTTTGACGATTATTCAAAGTTGCTGGAAAAAGGAACAGTTCCAAAAGAAGTTGCCGATATCTTGTTTACAACGGGAACTACGGGTAACGCAAAAGCAGTAATGATAAGTCATCAAACTATATGGGCCAATGCAGAAAATCTTGTACTTTCGCAAGGATTCAACCATGATATTACATTTATTATCAATGGACCATTAAATCATATCGGTAGTCTGTCGAAGATTTATCCAACCATCTATGTCGGTGGAACGATTAAAATAATCGATGGTATGAAAGATATAAAGTCTTTCTTTACGGCTATTGATACTATACCCAATAAGGTTGCTACGTTTTTGGTGCCTGCTGCAATCCGTATGCTGATTGCTTTATGGAAGGAAGAACTTAAAAAACTTGCTGATAAAATAGACTTTATAGAAACTGGAGCTGCTCCTATGGCTGCTTCTGATATGAAGAAGTTTTGCGAATTGCTGCCAAAGAGTCGCCTTTATAATACTTACGCTTCAACGGAAACGGGCATAATTTCCACTTACGATTATAACGATGGCGAAAGTCTTGCTGGTTGCGTAGGAAATCGATGAAACATTCCTCTTTCTTTATTACCGATGATGGTCATGTGGCTTGCAAAGGAACAACACTAATGACAGGTTATTGGAATGATGAAGAAGCTACAGAAGCTGTTATGCGTGATGGAGTAATTAAAACTGCAGATTTAGGGTATATTGATGATACAGGCAGACTTCGTTTACAAGGTCGCGGCGATGATACAATAAATATTGGTGGCTATAAAATTGCACCATCAGAAGTAGAAGAAGTAGCGTTGGCATTTCCCACAGTGAAAGATTGTGTTTGTATTTCTGCAGAGCATCCTGTGATAGGCGAAATATTAAAATTATTGGTGGTGCCACATCATAATTATGAGAGAAAGGAATTGATAACCTTCCTAAAAGATAGACTGGAAAGTTATAAAATTCCTGTCCTCTACGAAGAAGTAAGCAGTATTGAACGAACCTTTAACGGTAAGATAAATAGAAAGTTCTATGCTCTTTCACAGAAAAAGAATACGCAGTAAACTTTTCTTGAAATGCCATTTTTATAATTTGCTCCTATCTATCGCAAGTAAAGGTGTTAAAAAATAAAAAATGGGGGGTGTCAGATTAAATTATTATCTTTGCAGTTGTTCATTTTAGTCTGACATAATATATACAAAACTTAAGTTTAATAAAAATCATTGATATGAAACACTTACGATTTTTTTCTTGGCTGCTTTGTTGCTCTCTTTTAGTATTTACGTTAGCTTCGTGCGAAGAAAAAGAGCCAGATTTAACAAAGAAAGAAATGGACTCTCGTTTGCTGGGTACTTGGAAGCCAATCAACTCCGATGTTTCGGAAAACAAGCAACTTACTTTTATGCCTAATGGAGACATTATTGGTTATGATTGGATACCGGGAGGGAAAAAGAGAGTTTTTTATACAGAAAATAATTTCCGTTTGTTTGTATGGGTAAAGGGTTTGGGCCTAAAATTATCTAATTGGACATACGAACATTATTATAAAATAGATGGAAATAAGCTAACCTTATGGCATAGTCTGAACGGAATGAACTCAAATAGTTCAGACTGTCTTATTTATCAGAAAGAGAACTAAGCAGTAACAAGCACTTTTAGAGATAAGAGTTATTGATTCGGAAAAGAAGTAATTATACTCTACGAAAGTTTTAATAAAAAAATAAATTTTATAATTATAATTTTCTGTTTTTTTATAATTATAAAAATTTATTTTTTATTATTATTTTTTTCGAAGGTACAATATGTTGGTTTGACAACAGAAAAAATCTCTCGGTAATTTTAATAGTAAATGCCAATAGTTATAGTGTATAACTTCAAAAGAACAAAGTTCGTTCTTTTGGAGTTGAAGGAAACAATTACCGAAAGATTCAGTTAGGATAACTTTTTTCTAAAGTGGTGTTGACAGAAGGCAAGTAATTACGAAATAATTTCTATCAAATCGTCGCCTACCTTTGCTAAGTATTCTTTCTTTTTTAAGCCGTCAACGTACTTCTTGGGAATATTATTATAGCCGTATTTTGCACCCAGTACAGCGCAAGCTATTGCTGCGTTAGTATCTGCATCTCCAGCTTCATTTACTATAGTTAATAATCCTTCTTCAAAATTGCGGGCATGAAAAAAACACCACAAGGCAGCACCTAAGGCTTTTAAAGTATAACCTATACTTGATGGTTCGTCAAGTTCTAAACTATCAATGTCGTTATAGAATGCTTTATCAATATATTCCGTTATGGTATTATCATATTGATTGCCAATTTCAGTAATTTGCGACAATGAAAGTTGCTCGTTTTTCCATATCAAATGATTGATGATTTCAGAGATAATGACACAAGACCCTACACATCGCGGGTCGAAATGAGTTAGTAAACACACATCTTTAGCAGTTTTTGCCACGTTCTCTTTTAGTAATCCAACTATCGCAGTTCTCATTACAGCACCATTGGCAGCATTTTTTGTTCGTGACATTTTCCAAATTAGCTCTGCCACCTGTTGAGGTTTCTCTACATAATCGGCTATTGATAGTACCTTGAAAGTGGTTTGACCTACACCTCTTGTATCCGAAGCATAGAGCCAATTCTTAAAGTTTCTTGCAATTGTGTGTAGATTAAAATAACTTTCTTCAATAAAAGCATTGGCTATGCAGAGCATCATATCCGTATCATCACTCCATGCTCCAAGTTGGAATTTCGAACGATGATAATCCCTGATAATCTGACTATAATCTGTTAATCCGTCAGGATAATACTTTTTAGCTTCTATTTTGCTCATGAACTCTGTTCCTAAACCTAATGCGTCACCAATAGCTTGGCCAAACAGAATACCATAGATTTTGTCTTTTATCTCCATCTTAGAAATTTATCTTCTATCATATATTTTATCAATGACTATTTATTATCTAACGTAATAATAAGTTCATTATAGGGTTTTTATTGAAATCATCGTGTCTTATATTCTCTCATTTTATGTTATCTATTACTACTCTTCTATAGTAACTTCTGCATCTTTCCAATGTACCATATCATAGGGATAATACGGATTATCCTTAAGCTCCGAATCATCTATGTTCATTATCTTTGCAACTGCTGCAACTTCCCATGCCCAATAGCCACGATAACAGTTCTTCTTTAAATGATTGTTATACCAAGGTGCATCTTTGTTCAGATTATACCATTTCTCTATATAATCTTTAAGTGCTTTCTTTGCTTCTTGTGCATCTGATATTTGTGTTAACTTGAAAAGTCCTTTATACAACTTAGGGAAAGCAAGTTTATCTGCATACGTTTGTTTTTCGTTCTCTTTTAATCGAGAGTTTAGCATAAACCAAAGTAATAAATCAGGTGTCCAGCCTGCTGGCTTTGCTTGCTTGTCCATTTTCATCATATAGTCAACTAAACGATTAAAATCTGTATTTTTTATGTCTAATAGTATTCCTAATGAAATTCTATCTAAATCAGCTGCGTATATGGGATTCCTAAAGTTAGCTCCAAATATATAATTATCCAAAGAACTTATATATAACTTTCTTAATTTGCCAACATTTTCCCCCATAGAGTAACTTATTTCAATTAATCGTATATGATTTACTGCAGAAGACCAATATGAAAATGGACGTACGATTCCACTTTTTTCCCTTTCTTCCTGTATGTACTTTTCATCATCCTCTATTTCTCCTAACTTAATACTCAGAATCTTATCAAAGTACTTTTTGTCCTTTAATTTATCCCTAATAGGTTTATCTTGTTCTTTTTTAGAACCACCCAATTTAAAATTAAATAATCCCATAAGTTATTTCATTTGAAATGGTTTCAATACCATCTGTTATATAGGTTGCTCTTCTGTGGTTGAACTTTTATCAAACAAAAGTGCACAACTGCAAATATAGTTACTTTATTTGAAAAGTCGTCATTTTATTTTATAAGTTCTTTTTTGTTGTCATTGTGCAAAAATACCTTTTTATTTATAATTCAGACTAAAACTCTAAACTTAATTGGCAATCAATTTGTGCACTTTTGTTTGACAACGTACATGCGAGAAACAATAAAGCAAAATCCAATCAATAAAACGTTTTTCGATGATAAGATAATGAAATATCAGAGTAAATAACTATATTTGCAGTTGTACACTTTTGTTTGAAAAACTTAATATGAGTATCTTACTAGAAAGTGTACATTGGCAAAAAATATGCACAACAGACATTAAAGAATATATGGTAGATTTGTTTTAGGTTCTGAACAACAAAAAGATAAGGTTATGGCACGATTAACATTCGATGAAAGAAATAAAAATAACTACACCAAGTATAGCGATGTATCTATTAAAACAATCAATAAATATAAAGGATTACTACCGGAAGAACTGCTAAACATCTGGCAAAATATGGGCTTTGGTATTTTCGAAGATGGTTTTATACAGTTGGTTAATCCAGATGAGTACGAATTTGTATTCAATTACATTGATAAATTGTTAGAACCTTCTATTGTATTTGGTATTACGGCCTTAGGAGATTTGTTAATTTGGGAAGGAAATGATAATTGGACAATTTCATCTGATGAGGGAAATAGAATCTTGTTTATAAATATAAGAAAATGTACAAGCGAAATCTTAGGAGATATGGATTTTCTTTTAAACTTTACTTTAGGGGATGAAACGGCTATTATAGCCAAGGATTATTTTGACTCCCGACCTTATTTAAATATTAAGGGAAAGTTACCTGCTTTACAATATGGTCAATGTTATGGCTATGTACCAGCTTTGGCATTGGGAGGCAAGGCATCTAATAAAAATCTACAAGTGGTAGATGTAAAGACGTATATAAACATAATAGGACAAGTAGTTGGTAAAATTATAGATTTATCAGAATAAAAAAAGATGGATAAGGAAGAAAGAATAAATCAGATTACCAAACAAGTAAAAATACTGGAACAAGTACCACGCAATAAGCGAATAGAGGTGTTTAATCGTGGTGCAAAAAATATTTATGTAGTGGGCAGTATTTTATTGTTGATAGTTCTTTGGGCCGTCATTTTTGGACAAACAATTCTTGATATGGGTTCTCTTTGGCAACTGGATAGAGGACTTATGAAAAACACCTGGAACATCATCAGCAAGCTTTTCTTTCCTGTATTCTTGCCGTGTATATTCATTATTGGAATTCCAATAGAAATTCGCAATTACATTATCAAACGAATTGTGGATAAAGAATACCCCCTAAAACCAGAAAAATAGAGATTAAGCGATGAACATAAAACTAAAAAAAGTATTTCTACTCTTACTGCCTCTATAGAAGTATACTTTTGTATAATAAGTTCTTGAAAACGAAACTTTTGTGTGCTGTCAATTTAATAGTCATTTCTTATTCGTTGCTACATTTTTTTGAGAACTTGCTTTTATGTAGCAATTTCTGTAGCAGAAAATGACCGAATGATGACTATCAAAAGGTATAGTTTGGCAGTCAAACGGATATGGATAAAAAACAAAAAATCGCTGTAAAACCTTGATTTTACAGCGATTATCCTTGTTTTGAAGGCTAAAATGACGTGTTGTTTGACGTCCTTTTGAAACCTATTTGTGGACCAGCCTGGGCTTGAACCAGGGACCTCCAGATTATGAGTCTAATTGACCTATATTTCATAAAATAACAAATAATATTAAAACGCAGTAAATAAGATTGTTATACGTTTTGCAGTTTTCGCAAAATTACTTAAATTTGCAGCAGTTTGCACGTCACAAGGTCACCTGAAGGTCACCCTAATTCGTGCCAAAATACCATTGAATAAAGGATATTTTATACATGGAAGCAGTTACTAAGGTCACCAAAAGCAAGAAAACGGCATCAAAATCAACTTCGAGAGGCGACAAGTGCCTTGCAAAGTTCACTTCGTCAAACGGTAGTGTGTTCGGATCTTTGACACTTGATATTCGCAAGGCGGCTGAAGATTATACCCAAGAGCTTCCAGTAGCTGTCAGAGTAAGTTACGACAGCCAAAAAGTTTTTCTAAGACTTGGTGCTAAATACACAATGGCCGACTGGATGGAACTATGTGATTATGAGAAAACAGGAAGGCGTGTGCAGCAAACAGAACGTAATAATCTGAAAGACCTCCTGGATGGTGTGGAAATGATGACCAACCAGCTGATAGCCGAAGGCAACTTCTCGTTGCGACGTTTGAAAGATAGATTCCAAGGACGAAAGGATGATGCTTGCACCATCTACTCTATCTGGGACGAGTATCTGCAAAACAAAAAGGATGAAGGAAAAGCTGGCTCCGCCCGTTGTAGTGGGGATGTGAAAAGCCGCTTTATCAAGGATATGGGCAAAGATGTTTCTTTGGCTGATATTGACAGGAACTTTATTCAGCGTTGGGTGAGAATAATGAAGAAAGGTGGGTTGAGTGCCACGACTATAGCCATCGACTTGCGTACGTTTCGTACGATTGTCAATATCGCCATAGAGCGAGGACTGATCAATGGCAATACAAAGGAAATGTTCAAAGACACAGGTTACAATAAATCCCAAAGTCGTAAGCATGAATTTCTTGATGTGGCGACCATGCGTAGGCTATATGACTTTTGGGAAGCTGAGATAGCTGTAGATGCTGATGGGAAAGAGTTGTTCTTCCCCAAAGAGAAACATGCTATCTTTCGAGACTTAGGACTATTCCTTTTCATGTATCTCGGTGATGGGCAGAATTTAGCCGACACATTACGTTTGACTTATGATGGCTGGTACTTTGCAACGCATGGCAAACAACTGCGCTTCCTCCGTCACAAGACGAGAGATAGAAATGAGAGTGCCAGTGAGGTCATATTCCCCATTACTCCAGAATTGCAGAAGATACTTGACAAGTATGGCAATAAACCAGAGCTCGGCAAGCGTGTGTTCCCTATTATGAGCGAATTTATCACTCCTGAGAAAGAGGTTTGGGTGATTCAGAGATATAATCGCTATATACGAGAGCACATGGCTAAGATAGCAGAACTATTGGATATGGTTCAGCGTCCTTCTTCAACATGGGCTCGCCATAGCTTTGCCACCAACCTGAATAATTCTGGCATTGTTCCCTATAAATACATCAGTGACAGTATGGGGCACAGTGGCAATAGCGACATCACGTCAAACTATATAGGCTCTTACCCTTTGGAAAAGATGCTGGAATACAACTGGTACTTGCTCCACGACAAAGAAGAGAAAAGTCAACCGCAGTCTGTGGATAAGCAAGCTCTATTGGAGCTTCTGAAGAGCATGAGCGTAGAAGAGCGAAAGGCGCTACTTTTATCTTTCTGATAAATTTCCCCACAAGTTGTGGGAAAATGGAGTTTTTTCGTAAATTTGCCAATTATAAGTATTCAAGCCTGTATGATAGACATTAAAGACATAACGAGTTATAAGGAAAACAACCAACTGGAAGCCAAGAAAGCATCAGGTGGTTTGCCAGGTAGTCTTTGGGAAACGTACTCATCGTTCGCCAATACGGATGGAGGCATCATCCTGCTTGGTGTTGACGAAAAGAAAGGCGGTGCGTTTGAAATAACGGGTGTACAGGATCCCGACCGTATGCTCAAGGATTTCTGGAATACGGTAAACAATCGACAGAAGGTAAACATCAATATCCTGACGGACAAGGATGTCACAGTAAAAGACTATGAGGGCAAGAAAGTCATTGTGGTCAAAGTACCGCGTGCCGAACGCTATCTGCGTCCTGTCTATGTTGGTACAGACCCTCGCTCTGGTGCCTATCGACGTAACAACGAGGGCGACTACCACTGTACCCCCGAAGAGGTTTCGGCGATGTTCCGTGATGCCTATCAGCTTACCCAAGACAGGAAGCTAATCAAAGGTCGCGACATGAGTGTGCTCTGCATGGACACAGTGCACAGTTACCGCAATACCTTCAATATCACTCACCACAACCATGTATGGAGTAAACTGGATGATGAAGAGTTCCTAATCAAAATTGGTGCCATGGGATATAGTTCAGATGATGGTAAATTCTATCCCACGGCTGCAGGTCTGTTGATGTTTGGTTATGAGTATGAGATTCTTCAGGAATACCCTCTGTATTTCCTCGATTATCAAGACCACCGAGATCCAAGCATCCGTTGGGTAGATAGACTTATTTCCTCCAACGGAGAGTGGAGCGGCAATGTGTTCGACTTCTTCTTTGCCGTGTCTAACAAGCTCACCTTCAACCTTCCTCGTCCGTTCAAGTTGGAGGGTATTTTCCGTGTGGACGATACTCCTCTGCACAAGGCGGTGCGTGAGGCGCTGCTGAATACGCTTGTCAATGCCGATTATTACGGCAGACGTGGTGTTGTAATCAAGAAATATCCTGATGGTTATACCTTTGAGAACCCGGGCGATTTCCGTATAGGAGTAAAAGAAGCTATGAGTGGTGGTGTGTCTGATCCTCGCAATGCTATCCTCTTTAAGATGTTTGCCCTCATAGACCTTGGCGAGCGAGCTGGTAGTGGTATTCCTACTATCGTTGATGGTTGGCAGTCGGCATACGGTGAGCAGCCCACATGGGAAGATACCCACAATCCCGATCGAACTATTCTGAAATTGCATTGCAAGGGCTTATCGGAAGTCTTATTTGAGAAATCAACGGAGGATGACACTGTAAAGCCAATAAAAGACACAGTAAACACTCTAGATGACACTGTAAATGGTGAGCATGACACTGTAAATGGCACTGTAAATGACAAGCATGACACTGTAAGCACTATAGATGACACTGTAAATGCAGATAATGACACCTTAGACAGTACCAATGTATTTTCGGCAAAATCTCTGTTGTCAACACTAATGGAGGCACCATACTCTACATATGATGAACTTGCTGTTAAGCTGAATGTTTCAAGGAGTACTATTGCAAGGGCGATAAAATCAGCGACAACTAATGGGTACGTCTTCCGTGATGGAGCCGACAAACGGCAAATGGATCATTACGGAGAAGGGATATACGGCTGCATCAGAAAACTAACATCGCAAGAGCATGGAAGATAATAACGATAGGAAAGACTTTGTAGAAACGATAGGAAATCAATACCTTGCACTCTGCAACCAGGCTTATGCTGTATATAAGCCTATGGTTGATGATATATGCAGTCGTGTGGCATCTCAGAACGAGGTGGAACATGTGTTCGACTATTTATTAGGCTTTGCTTGTGAAGATAAATTCTTAGTACTTTACAAGCAAGTTTGCCGAAGTTATTGGGAGATTTATCCGGACTCTGTTGCATTCTACATCAACGCATATAGAGAGGATTACGAAGAAGGGTATAATGACACGGAGGAAAACGAAATTGAGTAGCCAATGACCCTATATGATTTTTTTCAAGAAAAGGTTATCCCGTTCTTCAAGGGTGATTACCAAGATTTCAGCACAAAGGTGGTTGATGGGTATTCGCTCTATGTTGCCACATGGGATAAGGCACCGAGACAAGCCATGATTACCACCAATGCACTTGCTCTGTTACAGTGCATCTTTGATAGGTATTCAGCATCTACAAGAAGTAAGGAAACTGACTTACAAAGTTCACAAATAAGTCGCTGGTACGTGAATGGTTTCACGTCTGCCTACAATTACTGTCGCAGATATGACCTTGACCATCCGTTTGAGCAACCAGACTTTGCTCAATGGAGTAAAAAACTGAAGTCTTCTGATGATTTGGAGCGTGGCGAGTGGACTTTTGAAATGTTCCGCAAATACACGATTAACTTTGGGCGGCATGAGGGAACATTATTCTATGTAGCTGAAAAGGAAATCTGTAATGGTAATGGCAAAGTTGAAGAAAGACTGGGCGACCAGCCAAATGGCGATGGGAATAGTATATCTCCAGTTGTGTCCATAGAAGAAATGGAATTTAATTTCAATGAGGAACTACTAAAGGGAATCTACGAAAACTTCAACGGAAAAGTGTTCAAAGAAGTTACTTCGTTAAATGAATTCAAGAATATCATTGAGCGCAAACCAAGTACAGAACGCTTAAAAGGACGCTCTCGAAAGGATATGCAGATGTACAAGATCCTTTATAATTTTAGTCAAAAACTGCCTAAGGAAATTTGCGATACTTGGCTTAAAGATATAGCAAAGGAAGTTAGCCTTGACCCAGAGAAAATTAATAAAAAACATAATGGTAGTGACAGTTCTGCTAAGGAATATAAAGATACGATGGAACTAATCGACCAGGTCTTTAGCAAATATAGTCATCTATAGTCATACCAAACACTCAATCCACATACAAATGGCGTATCTCCACTTCGGAAATACGCCATTTGTGTGTTTCATACGATGCCATGTAGTTCACCAGCACGCCCACTTATTCCCACTTTTGACAAATAGACAGAAAGTTACCAAAATATTTCTGATTGCAAATTACTGATTTCTAACTACTTATCATCAAACTTTATCATCAGACTAAAAATTCTTTAGGTGCCACTTGTAGCCACTTTTCCACTTATGACATTTGCAGCATCACTTTTAAATTTCACGATATGAAAGGTAATTTCATTATGCTGCAAAAGGACGACCTCAAGGAGGCTATTGCAGAAGTATTAGAGACGATGGTTGGCAAGAACCTGCTGGCAGAACAGAAGCCAAAGGACGATGCCGAGTATTTAACCCGTGACGAGCTTTGCGCACGTTTGCACATCACTTATACTACGCTCTGGCGTATGGAGAAGCGTGGAGAGATCCATGTTTACAAGATTGGCAGACGCAACCTCTATTCCAAGGAGGAGGTGGATGCGCTCATCACGCAAGGCTCATCCATGAGCAATACTAATATATAAGGTGGAGTAATATGGACGAACTTGTGAAAACAATCCCCAAGCCACCAGCTGAAGACTATATCCTTTCTTCATTTCAGCAGCTTCAAGTAAAAGAGGCGGTAGATGCAGGTAGCTTTCATGTGGCATCCATGAACGACTGTCTGATCAAAGGGCAGTCGCTTCCTCCCCTTATAGTTCTCTATCCCAATATTGTCCTCGAAGGTGATCTGTGCATCATCTTCGGACAGTCGGGTATCGGCAAGACCATCTTTGCCATGCAGGTGGCAAGGGAAATTGCTGCCAAAGGGAAACGAGTGCTCTATGCTGACTTTGAGATGACGCTGCGCCAGTTGTGCTTGCGCTACGAGTCAGCCAACTTTCCTCCGACCTTCTTTCGTGCGGAAATGGACAGGGACAATCCTATCGACAATGTTCTGCAAGGCATAGAACAGGCTGCGGTGGCAAATTTAGCCGAGGTAGTATTTATAGACAATATCACGGCTCTTAGTCAATCGCTCGACAAAGGAGCTGATGCGGGTTCACTCATGGCTTCACTCAATGGGCTAAAGAAGAAGTATAACTGGACGCTGGTTGTACTGAATCATGTGCCCAAGATGTATTCAGGTACCCTTCCTCTTTCCCTTTCGGCCATCCAAGGCTCTGCCAAGCTGAATCAACTCATAGATGATGCGGTAGGGCTGGCGCAATCCCAAAAGGATAAATCGCTTGTCTATGTCAAGCAGTGCAAATGGCGCAATGGTGAGGTGATTCTCGATTCTGATAACGTAGCTCTCTACGAGCGAGGCAAATGCAGAGGGTAATCTGTGTTTCACCTTTCGGGGATATGATGCGGAAGTTTCCCATCTGAGTGCAGAGACAACCAATGAACGAGACGAACTAAGGCAAAGAGTCAAGGAACTTTCTGCCCGTGGCATGCGCCAGCAGGATATTGCCAAGGAGTGTGGCATCACCCAAAGTAAGGTTTCAAGGCTGTTGAATAGCTGATTTATGCACTTTATTCACTTCATGCAGTATGCATAAGTGCATAAACTGCATAAACTAAATCACGAAGATTATGGAACAGGACGAATTAAAGCGTATAATGGCAACAAAGGTGCCAGTGTATGAACGGTTACTCATCGAAATACCCAAGTCGGATATTAGCCTGCATCACTCTTCCCTGACAGATTATCTCGACAAGCTGGTGAACTATGATGCCTCTATGATGCGAAAGATTGACGATCTGATCTCACGATTCCACTTAGGGGCAGTGAGCACTGTTATCAACGGACATTACGGATCAGTATTACCCCGTATCAATGAAAGTGGAAAGGTTGTTGGCGGTGAAGTAATATACTTTGATGTAGATAACGGCAGCATTCTCCGTAAAGACCCTATCACGGATCATCTTTATTCGTGGTATTGCTTCGACTATTACACAGACTGGGAGGTGTTCTTTGGCGAGCATCTGTTGTCGGGCAAACCCATAGCCGTAGTCATGGAGGAAAAGACTGCTTTACTGGGAACACTTGCAGAGCCATTACTTGACTGGATTGCTGTGGGTAATAGTTATCTGCTTACCGACCGAATGATGAACAGGCTTCGAGGCAAACGGGTAATACTTTCCCTGATGGTATGGCTTACGACTATTGGAACGGGCACTTTGGTATCCAGTTTAAGGTGGACAACGGATTCACTCAGCGTGACATTAACGAATACCTCATTGATAAAATCAAATGCCGGGGAAGTCCATAGTCGTTGAAGGGTTGGGGCAAACGAACAGGGCTTTGCCCTTGTTATAGCCCACTATAACTACACGGCTAAAGCCTTTCGTAGTTGTGGGCCCAAGGCGCTGCCTTGGAGAACCGGCGGGAGTGACTCTCTCCCTGCACCCTCCACTTATGGGCATCTGCCCCCAAGACCCCTGACCAGAGCGTGACCCTCTCTCTGGACTCTCCGCTTAGGGCTTATCCCTAAGAACCCTTATGAAAATATTAAGAAATTATAATATTATTGTATTATCGAATGAATTAATGATTTTAATTATGGCTAAGACTTCAATACATATCAAACCCTGTAATATCGGGCAGAGTGAAGCTCACAATAAGAGAACAAAGGAGTACCTTGCGCATATCAATGCTGACAAACTTTACATCAGGGAAGACCTGACTTCCTGTAATCAGTCGTGGATAGCCGAGCAGCAACAAGGTTTATCTCTCCAGCTGTATTATGACAACATCGGCAAGATGGTGAAGGAGAAAACTGGCAGGGCGATGCAGACCAAGGAACGTGAAAAGGTCAACAAGAAGACTGGGAAGATTACCAAGATTGCTGGTTGCACTCCTTTGCGTGAGGGTGTGATTGTCTGTAAGCAGGACACCACAATGGAGGATCTACAGCACTTTGCTTCCCTGTGTCAGTCAAGGTTCGGTATCACCGCCTTGCAGATACATATTCATAATGACGAAGGACACTTCGCTGTTCCCAATGATGCTAACTCATGGAAGTCCAACTATCATGCCCATATCATCTGGGACTGGATGAATCATAATACAGGAAAATCCTACAAGCTCAACAGTGACGACATCAGCGAAATGCAGGACATGGTAGCCGAAGTACTGGGCATGGAGCGTGGAGATTCTAAGATGGAAACTGGTAAGTTGCATCTTGAACGAAATGATTATGTCGTAGCAAAGCAGAAGCGTGAAGTGGAGGAAGCTAAGACTAAGAAAGCCGAACTGGAAAAGGGGAACAAAGCAAAGGCTCAACAGAGTGAGGCTCTTGATAAGGAGATTGAACAAAGCAACAGAAGGCTAATCGCGAGAATGGCAACGCCATCCTATCGGGTCTGGCTAATCTTGCTGGTAAGGGTAAATATGCACAGCTTGAAGCTGAGAACATAGAGATGAAGAAACAGGTGGCACAGATTCCGCAAGTGGTAGCCCAACAGGTGGAGAGTCTGACCTCTACCTACAAAGAAGAGATTGCCAAAGAACAAAAACGAGCAGACTTTTGGCTGGAAGAATGTAATAAGCAAGAACGCATCTACAAGGGATTGCTCACCAAGTCAAAGAATCGGGAAGAGAATCTCAAACTGGAATTGCAGCAGCGTGACCAAACTATTGAGACGATGAAAGCAGGCCTTACCGATTTCCTTAGTCAGTTCACCGCCATTTGGCAAAACGCCATCAAAGCCGTTATCCAGTTTGCCCGCGATACCAGAGCACAGTTTTTACCTTCTCTCAGGTTTCCGCCGTCAACGATTTTCTCACCACCGAATCGCACGACCGCCGCAGTGGTGCCGATATTCTCATTACTTTCACTCGTCCCTTCCTCAATATGTTTGAGCACGAGAAGGGCAAGGTGGAAATCAATAATGTGGTAGACAACTTTGATTGGTACAATGAAAGACAAAAGCTGAAGCAGCAAGAAGAGGTAAGGAATAGACCGCGGTTCAAAAGATGAGAGAAAACACCATCTACTTTGTCCTTTAGTAAGACGTTGCTGCACACAATTCCATAAAATAACATGAAATGATAAAAAATGAGTAGAAAAGATGCAATACTAATAATATTTTTATTATATTTGTACCAAAACTACCCGATATGACATTACAAAAGTGGATAGAAGATAGGGCCTGGGTACCACACATTTTCAATAGACGATGTGAGAGCACAGGTGTATATTCTTCTGAACAAATTCTTTACAATGAATTGTCCAAACTTTGCTCCAACAATACTATAGCCAGTGTATATCGAGGCTTTTATGTCATCGTACCTACTCAATATGTTTTGCGAGGATCTGTTCCTGCTACTTATTATATAGACCAGTTGATGGCAAATCTTGACAAGTCCTACTATGTTTGTATGCTTAGTGCTGCAGAATTGATTGGTGTTGCACATCAACGCCCCAGCAGTTCTCAATCATGACTACATTCCCAAAGCGCAGGGTTGTTTCTGCCGGTAATGTAACCATTGATTGGTTTTATGGGGATAAGCTGCTGGAGGAAAGTTTAATCACAAAAAACACGGAGGCGGGAACTATACAGATTTCCAACGCTCTCTTGACAGCTGCTGACCTTGTGCAATACTAACAACATGTTGGGGGATTGTCTCTCGTCGCAACAATACTTGAAGAGTTCTCGGAACAGCTTGATATCAAGAGGCAATTTGCACCGCTTGTACCTTATGTGAAGAAGGTCGTGTGGCAGCGGCTTGGCTATTTACTCGAAATATTATAGAAGAGAGGTCTTTGGCTGATGACCTGTACGAACAACTGCGCTCGACGACAGGTTATCTGAATTATCTTCCATTAAGTACATCGGCAGAAGATAATCCGTCAAACAGGGACAGCCGGTGGAAGATAAATATTAACATACAAATAGAAACAGACGATATATGATTAACAGAACAGCGATACAACATTGGAGCGAACATGTTCCGTGGATAGACAATGCCCAGATAGAGCAAGACCTGATTATTTGTCGTGCTTTCGTTTCCATCTTCAGCGACGAATTCTTGGCATCACAACTGGCATTTCGAGGTGGAACTGCATTGCATAAACTATATTTGTCTCCCCAGCCTCGGTATAGTGAGGACATTGACTTGGTTCAGATCAATCCTGACCCAATCAAGCCCATCATATATCGCCTCTGAGAAGTTCTTGACTGGCTACCAGACAGAGTTACCAAACAGAAACGGTACAACAACGCGATGTTATTCCGTATAGAATCGGAAATACCGCTAACAGTACAGATACGCTTAAAGGTTGAAATCAACTGTTTCGAGCATTTCAATGTTCTTGGTTTGACAAAGTTCCCTTTCAAAGTGGAAAATTCATGGTTCACTGGCGAAGCCGAAATAACCACCTATCATTTTGAGGAATTGTTAGGAACTAAGCTGCGTGCACTTTACCAACGCAAGAAAGGCCGTGACCTCTTTGGCCTTTATATTGCCTGCAGCGTAGGGAGGTAGTTGTTGAGAAAGTCGTGCAATGTTATAAGAAATACCTGTGGTTCCTGTGTGGAAATGGTTGATGGAGGTGTGACTTCTGAGGAAGGACGGAATTAAGGAACTACGGATAGGCGGAAGTACGGAACACACTTCGTGGGAGTTACGGAATTACAGATTAACGGATTTGCAGACTTTAATGGAATAAAAGATATGGCTTCTAAAACCAGATATACAGAAGAGTTCAAGAAAAAGGTCGTTGAAGAATATAAGATAGGCGACCTGTCTCTTGAAGAAGTAGCAACGAAACATGGGCTGCCACCAGTTCTATTGCAAGACTGGGTAAATAAGGATGATGTAAATAACATCTTCATTAGATATGTAGAGAGGCCTAAAGAAAAGACATCTATCTTTACCAAGGTTAAAACAGCATGTGTCATCGCTTTCCAAAATCTTAAAACGTATGGCTGGTTGTTGGCAGGATGCTTACCCTTACTTATATGCCTTACAACCTTCATAAAATGTAATAAGATGGTAGTGAAATCAGAGATGAATGAGAACCTGAATCCTGCTGAAGTCAAGATGGATTCGCTGTTAACTATCAATAACGAATTGAAAAGTGAGATAGGAAAATTGGGCGTGACTTTGGAAAAAATTGACAATGAACTTAAGATGAACATAACCCCCAATATAACAATCAATAACGTCAATCGAAGATTCAGCCATAGAACAAGGAATACAACGAATAAGAACCAAAAGGTTGTAAAGACAGAGGAAAAAAAAGAGATAATAAATGATGAATCAAAGGCAACGATGCCAATAGATACGTGTTGTTGTCGTTGCCCCAAAGATACAATCAAATGAAATTCGATTTCCTATATCATACATATACGCTGACCATTACTGTATTTGCTGCAGTGTTTGGTATGGCATATCCGCTCATATTGCAAGCCATTGAGAGGATTGACCAGAAATACACTTCGTCTGTCCTATCTACTGATTTACGAAAACGTTGGCAGTTTAAGGCATTTAATTTTCTTATCATTGTCTGCATTGCTTGTGTTGGTATATCAGCTTACGTACTAGAATGCGTTGATAACGAATGGTGGAAATATGAAGTTGTGTCTGCTGCCGTTTTCCTTATACTCTTATTGATGATAGACGTGGTTCTTCTTGTACAGCAAATTATTGACTATTATTCGCCTAAGGATTTGCTCGGGTTGCTAAAGAATAATGCGAAAACGAGGGATGCTGATGCTCTGCTTGATTTGGCAAAATTTGCAGCTAAGACGGATGATTTCATGTTGCATGTGAATAGTCTTTCAGAAATAGCATCTCTTTTTTATGAAGAGCAACAAAAAGCCCCCAAAGATGAGCCAGTGGAATACTCACCAGAATTATATGATATCTTGTCGAAAGTTGCAAAACGTGTTGGAGATCCGACTTTATTTGATGATAGATACAACTATATTGGTATATTGGCTACTGTTTATAACCATAGGTCGGAAGGAGGTTTGTCGTCAAACACATTGCAAAAGACATGGGAGATGGTGAACAGATCTGCCAAGACTGGTAATACAGGTTGGTTCAGAGATTACTGGACTTATGCAGACCAATACTATAGGTTTTACAAATTAAACAGAAGAACTCCATTGAGCGACAACAACCTCAAAGAGTTTTACCGATATCATGTGATGATGGGCGGTTTACTTATCTACTTCAAACGATATGATTGGCTGACGCACATCATGCGTTTCAGTCAGTCACAGCCAGAAAAGTTTGAACTAATCCCCGGTACATTAGGAAGGATTTTTGAAATGGTATGGCTCGTTGATGAATTAAACGAAAAGCCTTTCGGATTATATAAGAATTATCAGTATTTGGGATTAGAAGAAGGAGCTAAGATAGATGATGTTATTGCGGGCTATACATATCAGTATTTGGCACTCCTTATTATCAGGCTATGGACCTATAACGATTATAATATCAATTATTCCGATCCTTTTATTTTGCCAGCAGCGGATGAAGAGTTTGTTGAAAATAACGAAAGAATGATCAACAGAATAGAGTGGATGAAGAAAAACGTTGAGCACTGGTATAATAATGGACTGGTAACTGAATTCGGACTTAGTAATGTGCCTGATGTTAATGTAGTCAAGAGTAAACTCGATGAGTATATAGTTATTCTAAAGCAGAAGATAATCGAGATAGATTCGCGTGATGAGGTTGATGAACATAAAGCGAAGGTGATAAGGGACGAAATGATTGTGCACAACACTAACAGTTATTGCCCCATACCGATGAAGGAGGACGATGAAGTACTGGATGAGACACAGTTTAATACCACATCTACACCTATTATTGCAACAAACAGGATAGAAAAACCATATATCACAAAAGGTTCTAAGAAGGAACTCGGTAATTTCGGGGGCAGTTTGGTACATGAGCTGAATTTCAGGATGCTCAATAAATACCTTCGGGCTGCTTTTTCGATGATGCCGTGTTCAATTAGCTATAGTATAAACCAGAAAGACCTGTTAGAAGTGATTGATAGGCTAGAATTGCCAGAAGACTATGTTATTGTTGAGATAGGAAATGCACTAGAATTATATGAATTCAGGGACAAGATAACAGTTGAAGGTAATAATCGTATGTATAATGGGCATGAAATCCTGAGTCTTGGAATGGCAGATTTTTCTAATTGCTTATGGATATTGAGGGGATCTGAAGTACCTTTTATGGAGATTGTTGAGACTGCTTTTACGGGAGGTAGCTATACAGAGATTGATACGAATAACCATCTATATAGTAATATTGATAATATTAAACCGCCTTATGATGTTCAACTTGTGCAAACAATAAAAGTATATGCTCCAAAGGATTATGGAAATACATGTCTGCTGAAGGTGATGTGTGATTATAGTGGAAATAAATATGAGTTGGATAAAGTAACGAATATCATTGAGGAAGAGGAAGTTGCTAAATGAAAGAAGTCTTGTTCAACGGACGTAATATAATGCCGAATTCTCAAGAGGGGGCTCACCAAGGTCGTAAATTTCTTGAATGAAAAAGCCGATGTCGGTGAGTTTAAGTTCTGTGAGACACCATCATACTGGACCAAGCATGAGGGAATCATCAAACCATTAGGTTTGGGTCATGATGGTGCTGGCTATTATTTCGCTGCGTCTTTGGCATTTATTGCTGTAAAGAATGATGGCAGAATTGTCTTTGCAGAAAAGGATCATGTATGGAGATGGGCATGGTCATTCCATCTTATTGCCGGCATAGCTGGATGGGATCCTGATTTTATGGTACGGGTGATACAATCTTTTGAAGGGAAGGAAGATGGCATTGACGGGCTAATGAGCTGGGGCACACAAATATATGGTAACACATATTACGATAAAGCTGTTACTTTAATGTCCTTATTACCACAATATCGAGTGAGCATTATGGCTGGTCTGATGGCGAATAATTTCGAAAGATATTGTACTGAATACCCTGCCGTGGATAATAAGGAGGATTTCGCGCTGGCTTTTGTAAAAGCGAATTCATTGAAACAGAATGAAGTGAACAAGGCTTTCGATACAGCGATAAGTATTCCTCAGTTTACTTCAACCGCAGCAATGGCATTCTTCCTCACTATACACGGTAAGGTAGATAAAAAAAGAAAGGGTAAATGCGAAGGGGTTATCCTTGATTTGATAAATGGTAATACAACACCTTATGTGACTCCTTTGTGTAATTGGATGTTCATGGAGCAGGAGGTAACTGCATTTGAAGAGGAGTGCGTTTTGTCGTTGATAAAAGGTCTAAGGGGAGAGAAGAAAGAGGTATCACTCGATGCAATAGATAGTTCTATTGGGATTCATGTAAAAGACCCAGAGTTGCTAACTAAGATTTTTGTCTGTATAGCTGAGAACCTTCAACCTACCGATGTGTTAAGAATGGAAGGATGTCTTAGAAGCTTGCATGACCACAATGATTATTTTCAGAACATGGTATTGTCATTTGTGATGCACCCCAAGGGCATGTACCGTATTGTAGGCCGAAGACTTTGGGACAATTTTTCATTTGGAGTCCTCGAGTTTTTGATGCGCAGAAGGATTTGCCTGAAGAATTTCAATGTCTGTTTGTTATTAGTATGCTCCAGGACTATGGGAATCCAGAGACTCGTTTGCCCAAACTGCTTCCGCTCATTGATAGTAAATATGAGCGTGTGAGAAATATACTTATGGGGCAATTGAGGGCCATATTTGGATGACTATATGGGGCATGTTATTAATGTTTTAAATAAGCTGAAACAGGAGAGTAAGTATGTAGATGTCATTAAGCAATACTATGAACGAAGAGCGGATGCACTGGAAAAAGAGACGAAGCATGAAAGAATTGTCACCTAGATATAGCCACATGTCTGAGTTTCAGGAAACGATGCGATTGCAGAAGGTGCACATGCAGGAACAGATGAGAGAAGCGGAAAAGGGACACAAAAACACATTTTTGAAAGATATTGCAAAGAATGTTGTTCTTGCAAGAGGCGGTGGTTGGCGTGATGAGAATGGAGTGGTACATCATTTAGCGCACATTAAGTTCTCAATGCCTTCTAGACAACTGGTGCAATCCATGACACCGATGGAGCAGGAGAACTGGATAAATAGAGTTATTGAAGATTGGGATGTTAAAACAGGAAATAATTAAGCAATATATAGCCACCTTAAAAGAGGACAATGAGTTAGACTATATTTTCCCACTGCTCTTGAAGCAGATGGGCTATAGGATTTTGTTAACTCCAAAACAGTCTAAAGGTCAATCCCAATATGGTAGAGATGTGGTAGCTGCTAAGAATGTTGACGGGGTGGACACTCTTTTTCTTTTTGAACTTAAGGGGTTCAGTGCTAAAGATGTAACTGATAGAACTCTATCTGCAAGAGATGGCATAATAGAGTCATTAAATGCATCTAAGAATACTAAATACCGAGACGCTTCTATTTTAGGTTTATCAAAATGTCCGAGGAAATATGTCTTTGTACATAACGGTTATGCAGAAGCGAATGCACTCCTTACACTTAATGATTATGTGGAAGAGAATTTCCCGGAAGGGAGTTTTGACAGATGGGATTTAGACAAGTTGACAACACTCTTCTCTGAGTATTTGTTTGATGAAACCCTCATGACAGACGAGGAGAGTTACAGGTTATTTAAAAAGGTTCTTGTTTTGTTGGATGGTGAAGGAAATAATTTCAAAGATATAGTTTCATTGATAGACTTGCAGATCCAGAAAATAGATGGTAAGAAGAAAGAGGGGAGGAGAGCTGTAATCAATCTGTTTGCTACATTGCGGTTAATAGCCTCTATGGTTTATTTCTATTCAAAGGACTGTAATAATCTTCTACCTGCAAAATTCTGTATCGATACCATCTTGGTGAAAACATGGGCATGGATTCTTAAAGGGGAAAAAGAGAAAAAGGCTGCAATTATCAAGCACTTCTATAGTTTAGTATTACTACAGGTGCAGATTTATGAAGAGTATGTAAATAAAATATTGTCTGTAGCAAGACTCAACAAGAGTATGTATGGATTTGAGTCTTCTGATACAGAATATATATTCTATCCGCTCAGATGTTTTGATTTCTTGAAGGATTTAACCTATTTCTTTTTCTTGACAGAGTCAATAGGTCGTCCAACACAGAAAGAAATAAGGAATAGGCTTGATACTTTGAGATTAGTCATAGAAAAGAATCCCGCTTGTACAATGCCATTATTGGATACACATTCTATTCCTATTCAAATGGCATTCTTGTATATTTATGACCGTTCTAAAGGTAATGAGGAAGATGTACATTTCCTCGGAAAATATCTGATGGATGTGGTTATTAATATGACCAAAAGATATCAAGATAAAGAAATGTGGCCGGAAATGACGGGGAATCGATTGGCTTTAGCGAGGAGCCTTTACGCTAAGGATGACGACTATTGCTGCGAATCATCGCTTTGCTTACAGTGATATTTGAACTCATTGCTTATTTGAATATACCACAGCTTTATACACCGTTTAAAAAGACTGTTGATGAGTCAGGCGTTAATTTGCAGATCGCATTTCCCATTACGGATGAATTCGATATAGAACAGACACTTTTTGAGCATCGCCTCTATGATGAAATGGCTGTTCAGACTGATATAAAACTTCCCGATACTCTTGATGGATTTCATAAGAATTATTCGAAAAAATACAGTTCGATAGCATATAGAACAGATGTCGCGGGATTTGAGTTTATGCGCGTATTGGCTCATAAGCACTATGAAACAGATTTGTTCCCCGATTTTCTGGGAAGGGCGTATTGCGTTGATTAAAACGGTTTGAAACTATGACACAAGGAATTTGAAGGAAAAGTGCGATGAAGGAAGTTGCAACGGTCATTGTAGGGGCTGGAGCAGTTTTGTATTTTGATCATAAGGGCATATTTCCTCCCGTGAAGAATATTACAACTGAGGTGCTTAAACTGAGCATATAGAAGTCTGATGAAGGTGAAAGGCCGTTCTTGCATGAGTTATACGACCATGTTGTTATGAAATAATATTTATCCTGCTTTTAACTAGAAAAAACGATAAAACCTCTGTATAAATTGAACAAAATTCACTAAAATTACTCGTTTTAGTAACTTTTCAACTAACAATAGTGTAAGCAGGACCAACAACATCTAAAGAGTTCATGAAGATAATCACATAAAACCTTATGTAATCGCTTTAGCTTGCATAAGATTTATTCGTCTTAGTTTGCTGTTAAAAAGGTCACCCAAAGGTCACCCGCGGGTAAACAAAAAGGAGCTACATTGACGTAACTCCTTGACTTTCATTGTGGACCAGCCTGGGCTTGAACCAGGGACCTCCAGATTATGAGTCTGTTGCTCTAACCAACTGAGCTACAAGTCCAGTATTTATTAAATACGGCTGCAAAGGTAATGAAAAAAATGGAAAAACGTGAATGATGGTAAGATATTTTTAGCGTTTTAACACATTTTCCGTGCTGCATAGTGTTAGTTAGGGCTAATTGCTGTATATTTGCACTGCATTTTGTAGGTGGTAAACATGTTTGAAGAGATACCATTATGTATTGCTGAAACTTAAAATACATGTTTGCAGCGCTGGTTTGAATGATATGTAATATAGGATAAGGTTCTTACAGATTCTGATTATATACGTGAAATTTAGGTTGTGAGCTTACAGACTTGTATTGAAAGCATTAAAATGAGAATGAAAACAATATTTCTTGAAGGTATAAATAAAGATGAATTGACACTGGAAAAGCCTGTAGTTGCTACGATTGGCTTTTTCGATGGAGTACATCTTGGTCATCAGTTTCTTATTAATAGGCTTGCTGAAATGGCAAAACAAGAGAATTTAGAGTCGATGGTAATAACTTTCGATTGTCATCCTCGCCAGGTTTTGCAAAGTAATTACCAACCAAGAATGTTGACTACACTTGAAGAGAAGTTAGAAAAACTTGAAAAAACGGCATCCGACCATATTGTTGTGCTTCATTTTGACAAAGCTTTGGCACAACTTAATTCTAAGCAATTTATGGAAAGTATTCTTCGAGAAAGGCTTAATGTCCGCAAATTGATGATGGGATACGATAACCACTTTGGCCATAATAGAACGGAATCCTTCGATGATTATGTTCTTTTTGGAAAAGAAATAGGTATAGAGGTGTGCCAAAATACAGCCCTTTCAATGGGCAATTTTAATGTAAGTTCTTCGGTAATCCGTCAATTTATAGAGACTGGTAACATGGAAGAAGCTACACGTTGTCTTGGAGTTCCTTACTCGTTGAGTGGAAAAATAGTCGGTGGATACCAAAACGGGCGTAAGTTAGGCTATCCAACTGCCAATATTGATATTCGCAAAACTGATAAGTTACTTCCTGCAATGGGGGTTTATGCTGTGCAAGTTCGTATTGAAAATAACGAGAAAATATATGGGGGTATGCTCAATATTGGTACTCGTCCTACTTTTAATGGCTCAGATTTATCGGTGGAAGTGTACATTTTTGACTTTTCGGGCAATTTGTATGATCGTACAATAGAGGTGTTTTTTATGAGTCGTGTACGTTCTGAAAGAATATTTCCAACCTTAGAAGCACTTGCTGAACAAATGCAATTGGACGAACAACAGATAAGAACAATTTTAAAGGATCAATAAACCAAATAATAAAAGAAACAGTTATGGAACAAAAAAGCATTTTAAAGAGTCTATTATACGTTGCTCTTTTTATTTCATTATTTGTCCTAATTCAAGCCATCTTCCAATTGCCTGCTGTTGGTATTTATGCTTATTTGAAAGGTTTAGACTTTACCAGTGTATTTGAAGGCTTTAAACAGGGGAAATATTCTGATGTTATCATAATTTCCGATCTATTCTCAAGTCTCTTCATAATTCTTCTTTTTATAAAGAAAGGGTGGTCGCCTATCTCTCGAAGTTATCTTCATACAAAACCTTGGACGGCATTATTCTGGATAGCAATGCTTGCATTTGGACTCATTCTTCCTTCAGAGTATATTTACGAAAAGTTACAAATAACGATGTCTGATTCTATGACTCAGTTATTTTCTGGTATTATGAAACATCCGCTTGGATATCTTGTGATAGGCATACTTGCACCTATTACAGAAGAATTGATATTTCGCGGAGCTATATTACGAGTTTTACTTGATGCTTTCGGACATAAAGGAAGATGGGCAGCCATTGTTTTAACGGCTTTGATTTTTGGCATAATTCATGGAAATATTGCTCAAGCTTCGCATGCCTTCATACTTGGAATAGCTTTAGGATGGATGTATGTACGCACGTGCAGCATACTTCCTGGAATCGTGTTTCACTGGGTGAATAACAGTATTGCTTACATAATGTTCCACTTAATGCCCGATATGGAAGATGGAAAGCTCATTGATCTTTTCCATGGCAGTGAGAAAACGATGTATTTAGGTTTATTCTTCTCTCTCTGCATCTGTATTCCTGCCATCTACCAATTGGCAATTCGATTGAAGAGAGCAGACGATTAACGTTTTTCATTCTCCTATACTCTCGCATTATGTAGGCGAAAAGTATGTGGTAAAAGTATGAAGTGGTAAAATAAATACTTATTCCGTTCAACAATTTGTTTTATCACTCTAATGAAATCCAACAAATAAGGCTGTGTCGAATAACAACACAGCCTTATTTGTTTATCGTTTATCTTTTATTATGATATGACGTTTTCGTTTATGCTTTTGCTATAGCAAATAAACTCGCCTTCGTCGTTGAAGAATGGTTTGCATATACACCCACAACAGCAACATCTGGGAAACAAGCCTTTAATTGACGCAAAGCTTCTTTATCTTCTATTGTACGCTGCATAGGTACAATTACTACTTTCGATGTTTGAATGTAGTTAATGTAAGCCCAACTCATGTCCTTAGCATTGCGTATACCAACGTGAGTAGGATAACTAAGTTCAATTACTTCATATCCATCAGCCTCAAATTTATCTCTTAACATTTTAGCCAAGACAGGATCGTATTCTGAACAGTTAGTCATTAACACGCGTTTATTGCCAATGTGTCGTACAAGACATTCAATGTGGTCTTCCATTTTGCCATTATTACCAAGCCAAGCTGGTTTTCGTGCTTTGCAAGAATGTGTTGTTGGGTCTTCGATAAGTTCGTGCTTCACATCATAAATATCAAGTACCATGCACAATTTGCTATAAATTGGCATTACGTTGCTGTTGTTTAAAACTTCTGTTGCGAAGTAAACTTTATTAGCATTCAGATGTTCAGAAGATTTTCCCTCTCCTGAAACGTTAGTTACATCCAAGTTCTCCATATAGTATTTGTGTAATAATTTTATTAAATTGTTATAGTAATAGGAATACTGCAAAGGTACAAATATTCCAATAACAAACTAAACTTTTTGCAATTATTTACTGAAAATATGTAGTTTAGGCATCATTTTGTGTAATTTACTGCTGTTCTCAATTCTACACCTTATATATAAGGAGCGTTTAAGTGTGAGAAGATTTTCGCTACTGATATTTGTTTGTAGCGTTAAAAAGATATAAACAAGAGCAAATAATTTGTATAGTTTCCAGTATTTTCTATACTTTTGCAGAAACCTAATGTGATGAATAAGTATTGGAATGTATGTTTTGGTGAATAAAGTTTCCTATAAACAAACAAAAAGATGAGTTTTATAAGTCCATTAGAACTGTAAATAGAACTGAAATGAGAAGAACAAATCTTGCAAGAATACTTATGGCATGGATGTTATTACTAACATTCACGACAGCACTTGCTATAAAAGATTTTCACTTCCATGATAATAAAGATATTCATGTAGAGCAATTAGCCACCACTCATAATGCTGAGGTACATGCATCTTGCTTTGTTTGTGATTTTACAATGCACAAAGCCAATGCAGTAAAACTATTTAGCTTTGTGCCAAAGGTGGTTTGTACTCTCATTCATAAGCCTCAAGCGTTAGAACCTATTATTGTTTACAGGTCGGTTGAATCGGTAAACGCCCACGCTCCTCCCTTTTTTTCTTAGTTTCTAAATATTTTTAGAACATTTTTTGGCTTGCAACATCTTGTTGTTTGTAAGCTTTGCTGTATTGTTATAGTACCTCTTTGCGTATTATTGAATATGGTTTTAGGCTGTATATCAGTAAAATATCGTATAATAGCATTACTTTTCAATACAGAAAAAAATATTGAACCAATTATTTTATTATTATTTCATAAAGAAGAATATGAAAAAACTCGTCTGCACATTTATGGGCGTAGTGGGATTATATATTTCTATGCCAACAAATAGTTATGCACAACTACAGCAAAATGTTGTTAAGGTAAAGGCAGATACAACAAAACAGAATCCTCATCTTATGGACGGAGTGGAAATTACAACAACACGTAAACTCGTTAGCAACAATGTCATAAGCTCCCAGCTTAATAGTCAAGTCATAGAACGTTCAATGGGACAATCATTGGGTGCGATGTTAGAACGTGTTAGTGGTGTAAGTTCTATTCAAACTGGCAGTACTGTATCGAAACCTGTTATTCATGGCATGTATGGAAATAGAATTTTGCTCGTTAATAATGGAGCAAGACTAACAGGGCAACAATGGGGTGCCGATCATGCACCAGAAGTTGATAAGAATAGTAGTTCAAAAATAGAAGTTGTTAAAGGTGCCGAGGCTGTACGATATGGTTCTGAAGCCCTTGGAGGAATAGTAGTAATGGAACAAGATATGTTGCCTTACGAACAAAAAAGAGTAAGCGGCAAGTTGTCAACTATGTATGGTTCTAACGGTTACCGCTATCAAGTGGTAGGAAATGCTGAAGGTTCTATGCCTTTTCTTCCCTCTTTGGCATGGCGTATACAATCTACTTATGCCAATAGTGGCGACCAACGGGCTGCAAATTATCTGCTGAATAATACAGGAACACGCGAGTTTGATTTCTCAACAGCATTAGGTTATCGCCATAAAAACTTCCGAGTTGAAGGTTATTTCAGTCGTTACGACCTAAAGTTAGGTGTACTTTTTAATGCACAGATGGGTGATGAAGACCTGCTTGTAGAACGAATTAAGATAGGAAGACCAGTTGATATAACACCTTTTACACGCCATATCGACTATCCTTTTCAGCATATTATCCATACCAATGCCACACTAAAGTTGTTCTACGATAGCGAAAAGTATGGTAGGTTCTATTGGTTGGCAGCGTTTCAGAAGGATGATAGAGAGGAAAATCGCATTCGACGTATGAATCTTTCCTATATTCCTGCTGTAAGTATGCATCTTAAAACATTGCAAAACCATTTACGTTGGCGTAAGAATTATGGTTTTTGGGGAAGTGAAATAGGCGCACAACTTATCAATTCAGACCATACTAATCAGCGAGGAACAGGTGTTGTGCCTATTATTCCGAACCATACAGAAACTCAGTTAGGTGCTTATATTTTGCAAAAATACGAAAGAAATAAACTTGGAGCAGAGGCAGGTATTCGTTTCGATTGGCAAGATACAAAAGCTGCAGGTTATGATTGGACAGGCGATTATTATGGCGGGCATCGTACTTTCTCTAATTTTACTTATAGCATAGGTGGTCATTATCACATAACCGATAAGCTAACGCTTACTTCTAACTTAGGTTTAGCGTGGCGAGCACCGCATGTATTTGAATTATATAGTAATGGAAACGAATTAGGTTCGGGACGTTTTGTACGTGGCGATTCAACAATGAATTCAGAAAATAGTTATAAATGGGTTACATCGCTTGATTATCGTAGTACATTTCTTGATGTTCGGCTCGACGCATATTTACAATGGGTAAAGAATTACATATACGATCGTCCGATGAAAGGGCAACATGTAACCGTTATTTCGGGCACTTATCCATTATTCCAATATATGCAAACCGATGCATTTATTAGGGGTATAGACTTAGATTTGCGTGTTCGTCCTCTTGCAGAAATAGAATATCATTTTGTATCGTCAATGATTTGGGCAAACGAACGACACACCAATAACTACTTGCCCTATATTCCTTCGTTCCGTTTTAATCATAGTTTGACCTACACTCCAAAACTTCCAGGAAAGTTTTCGCCATGGTTAGAACTCAGACATCGCTTTGTGGCTCGCCAACATCGTTTCGATGCAGCCACCGATCTTATCGATTTTGCGCCAGCATCGTATAGTTTGTTTGGCTTTGAAGCTGGAACAGAGTGGCGAATAGATGCAAATAATGCCCTCTCTCTGTTCATTTCGGCCGACAACCTTTTTAATAAAGAATATAAAGAATATACCAACCGCGCAAGATATTACGCACACGACCTCGGTCGAGATATCCGAATCAATTTGAGTTGGAAGTTCTAAATAAGAAAATAACAAATAAAGATAAAAATAAAATGATGAAAATTAAAAACAGTATTTTACCTATTTTGTTAGGTATGTTCAGCATTGGCTTTTTCTCTGCTTGTACTCCAGAAAAGCCAGAAGATGAAAAAGAGAATAAATTACACGAAGACCCAACTCAGTCTGTCTTCACACTCACCGAAGGTAAATTAACCAACGGAGTAACGTTTGGAAATATGCCACAGGAATCAGACTTTGTTCCAACTGGTAATGTTCAGAAAATTGTTTGGGAGGTAGTGAAAGGCGAAAATTTCAGAACCAGCGATGGAGGACAAACAAAATTTGTTGTAAAAAACATAAAGACCCACCCAGATGTGGTTTATTCTCTCCGCATTGATTACTATAATTCGAAGGGACAACACATGAATAGTCAGTTCTTTGAGAACGAACAAGACCGAATTCACCAACACTTCTTTATGTATTATGTACACGATGGCGCATACAATGTATTGGTAAAAGACAAAACAAAACTACCTTACGAATACACTTATGCTGATACCTACAAAGGAAAATTTATTGGAGCAAGTAATCCTATGGGCTTTTTCGGATTTATACGTTTCTTGGAATCCAATACAAAATTCGATTTGAAGGTAGCACTTATGCATTCTGGCAATTTAACAAAGTTCGGTAACGATGGAAAACCATCTCCTTTCTGGGCGCCTTCTCCATCTCAGCTCAACAAAGCATTATGGGATTTGAGTGTAAAACTACCAATTGAAATAGAGAATTGATAAACTTAAAATAATAATTCATTAAAAAAGAAAATAGCAATGAAAAAGGTATTAAAATCACTGCTCCTCGTAGCAATAAGCACTTTCGTAGCTGCTGGCTTTACAGCATGTAGCAAAGACGAAATAGAACCAAAAGAACAAAATGAAGAAATTGTAGGTCCAAAACCTGCAAAAGTTGTCATCAATGTTTACGAAGGACACTTGCACGGCTATGCAGGTTTCCACGAAAACAAGATGTATTCTGGCGTAAAATATATGGACGCTCCACAAGAATTTGTTTATACAATGCAGAATGGTAAATGGGTTGCCGATGCTAAAAATCCTGCTTATCTTTATGCGATGAGTTATAACGAGATGCAGAATACCGAAGCAGCCACATGCCATGCATTGGATATTAAATATTATGATGCAGCAGGAAACTTAATCAATGGTCAGTTTATAGAAAATGGAAAGAGCGACCATTATCAACATTTCTTTGTAATAAAGAATCAGAAGGCATTTTCAGACTTCGACCAAAAGCTCGATAACCCTACCAATAAAGAATTTATGCGCTACGATTATGTAGATCCAACACCTTGGAATGAAACCATACATAGCGGAAAGGGACGTTACAATGGTCTTCAAGACCCACTCGGCTTTAAAGGAATTATGTCGTTTGGATATTGTCGTCAGAGTTTTGACCTCAACATCATGTTGATGGAGAGTCAAAACAAAAAGCAGGTGAATTTGAAGGAATTAGAATTTAAAAATAATAGTGGAGATGTTGTAGAGAAATATTCTAAAATTGCAGATTGGACACCAACACCGGAGCAACTCAAGAACGAAAAATGGTATCCTACAATTACAATTCCTGTAATGGTCTATATGGATAGAGCTGAATTAGGTGATGGCGAAGAGAACGTAACTTTGGAAATGAAGGAGGACGAAGTACCAACATCATATAAACGACTCATCAACACCCTCAAAGCTTGCTTTAATATGACCTATAAAGAAGCACTTACCGAACTATATTATCGTTTGAATGGTGAACCAGGAAAGCACGATAATAGCGGTTTTTTTGGTTCTAAATAGCTGTTGTTCATAGTGTGCGAAACTTGTTTTTCTATCTATGAACAGGAAGGACTCCCCAATAAAACGTGAGTTCGATATAAGAAATCTGTGTAGAAAGTTGAAGACGTATAAAGTTGATAACGTCAAACCAACCACATAGAACTTATATCGAACTCATTTTTTTTATTTAAATGAAGAAATATATCTGATTTTCAGAGCAAAAACACGACTTTTAAAGGGCGATTAAATAACTTATGAGAAAGTACCAATAACAACAAAAAAAATTTTTAATTATAAATTCAAAATTTATAATTAAAAAAACTCAGTGATTTATTATTATAATTTTGAAATTTATAATAATAATTTTTTTCGGACTTCTTATTTCTATTGAAGTCAGGCCATAGACTTAATGGATATTTGGTGGGCTGAAACCTCTTGTTTTTTTAGTAATGTACATTCGATAGGCTGGTTATTCCATACTACTAAATATCCATTAAGCCTAATTTTCAAGATTAGTGTTCTATCTACATTAAGGCATCTATAATTAGCCTTTATCTTTTAAAGAGCAGGCTTTAAGTAAAGGATAGTTTGAAGTCTCTTGAAACTTTATTAGTTTTTGATGAATAGTCTCCATATCCTCAAATCTCTTTATCGGAAGCATATCCTTTATAAAAGGTATTGTCGGACTATCAGGGTACGCTTTCATAAATCGTTTCCACTCATCTTTAGCTTCTTTTTCTATGTCATATTCATACACAGGAGTATTGTCTACACCAAACAAATAGGCAGACTGAAGGAATTTATAGTCATCTTGTAGTCTACAGAATAATTCCTTCTGTGTTGGATATCTCTTTACGTAAGCCTCGTATCGAGCAAGCAGATTACCCAACTCTCGCCACGATATTATGAGGGAAGCATCAGGGGCAATGTTCTCCGCATCCTTTCTCAGGTACCAGTAGTCTTGATAGTACTTAGGCAATTGTTTGACATACTGAGTGTATATTTTGGTTGGTAGGGTCAATTCCACGAGACCCTCTCCTAATTCTTTTATTTCTATCCCTGCTTTCTTATAGAATAACTCCTTCTTTTTGATGGAATCGTGTGGCTCTATTTCATTGCCATCGTCGTCTATTCTAAAACTGTAATAGTTCTCAGTGTAATAGAATTCACGCTCATTGATCTTATTCAACTCTTTTTGCACTTGCGCACTGAAATCATCAAAGATTCTGCAACGCTCTTCTGGTGATGCTCCTGCTATTTTGATGTCAATTATTTGCCGATGGAGCTTAATGCGTTTCAAAGGGTCGGTTGTTTGTGCAAGTACTTGTTTAACGCTATCGAGTTTGGCATTTTGTTTAATACTATCGATATTCGATTCTTGCTTTATGCTGTCGATGTTTTGAACATCTTTATCTGTTTGATTAGAAGGATTGTTTTGACAAGCTGCCAATAAAACAATTCCAGATAAGAATAGATATTTGATTTGTTTCATAAGTTTTACGTATAAAAGTTTTAATACTGATAGAAATTGTTCTCTATCTTCTTTTCTCCATTTGCAAAGATATATAAAAAAGAGATTAAACATACAAACACTTGAGTTTAATTTCTCTTATATGCTTCTCTGTTGAATACAAGTTTTAGGCGTAAAGAACATTTATCTACTACGCCATGCGTTTGATAGTTGTCTTTTGCAGAAAAAATAAAATCCCTGCCTTAATAAAATAGGGCAGGGATTTTAGTAAAAAGAATATATGAGGTATTATAATGCCTTGATTTTATTATTCAGAAACAGGACGAACGCCTAAGCCGTATGTGCGGGCACTGCTATATAGTGGATATACATCTGCTTGGCTGAAAGCAAAACAACGACCATTATTAAGGTCTTGTGGAATGGCTGTCCAATAGTTTGCACTAACATTGAGACTTACCATATTACCATTTCCGTTTTCACGATAACCTGTAGCAGGGAAATAGATTGTTGCTTTCTTCTCACTATTAGTCCAGAATATATGTCCAGTTTGAGAATTATATGTTGCGGGAACTTCTGTACCATCTACCATTTTAGGCCCTTGGTTCGCACCATTTGAAGTGAAACCTGTGAAGGCATTACTAGCTGGAACTTGGAAGCCTACAGGACTTGGGTCGTAAATGGTCTTAACAACAGCATTATCATTCCCGTTGGTTTCTGTATTATTAACAGACCACAAATTATAAAAATAATAGTATCGTGTTAAATAAGAAGAACCTGGAATAGTGCTGCCACCCTCTGTTACATAGAAATAACCAGGATTTTGAATTATGGCTTGCATATAAATCTGATTTCCTGCATTTTGCTTAAATAGTGTTCCTACAGTAGGATTTGTACTTGGGAAAGGATCTTTACGTCCCCATTGGTAAAGTGTAGTATTACCTCGTCTTTCCGTAATACCAGCATTCTGTGTAATTGTGAAGACTGATACTTGCTTAATACCATTGTTAGCAATAGTTTGTTCAACTTTTACCTTTACTGTTCGTGGTGTTGAATAAGATGTACCAGTCCATTTTGTTGGTTTCCAACCTAATGCTTCGCTTGTGAAGTTATAAACCTTGTTTTGTTTATTGGTAACAGGAATTTTATCAAGTGCATTCTTAGGCGCAAACCAAAGGTGCCATGACCAAACAATAGTATTACCTTTCTTAACAGCTATAACTGCATTACCGCTTTTTATATTTGCCTTTGTTACTTCAAACTTGACAAAAGCATTTCCACTACCATCACGATATATAGGATTAGAAGCTAAATTAACGAGATTTGCTTCGTCAGCCCAAACAATTTGTGCTCCATTTATACCATTATTTGCATTTTTATTTGTTTTCTCAATCCATGGGTTATTAATCTCTTTTCCATCGTGATCTACAAGTTTTGGAAGAATGTTTACTTTCTTTTCTCCATTTACATTAATAAAGCTAGCACTACCTGAAAATTGATAGGCTACGTAATTTTCATTGTTATTCTTGATGGCATTACCATAAACTAAAGGAATCATATAATATCCCGGTGCAGAGATAACATAGCAGTTGGCAGTATTCTGTACTTGTGCTTCACCTGTGCTATTCGATAAGTTGTAAGGTTTTGCTGCCGAACCTAAGCTTTAGCATCTTGTAATTCTTTATTACGTTTAGCAACAAGGTCTACTATATCTGTTCCTAATGTAGCTGTGCCTTGTTCTGCAGCAGTACCACCATTTCCCGACTCTTTAGTCAAACTCTTTAGCCATGCTGGCTTAGTTGTTGTCCAAGTATTACCATTATCTTCACTATATCCAATAACTTTCCATGCTACTGGTTTCTTTGTGCCATCAGGAGCTTGACGAAAACTTGTAATACCATAGTTTCCTGTACTTGTTGCGTTGTAAGCAACGGCTGCTGGACTATCACTTGTGATAGAGTAAACCCAGCTTGAATTCTTATGACTCAACTTATAGGTACGGGTGGTTCCTTCTTTCCAAGAACCTTTGAGGGGTACAGAAATAGAAGTGTTATCGGTAAAAGTGATTTCGGCAGTAACCTTATTATCGAGTTCCTGCGGAATCATATAAAAGGTGTAGTTGTCGTTCAACTTAGTGATATCTCTTGAATTTTCATTAGGAAATGTACTTCTATCTCTAACAATGCTGTTTGGATTTTCATTTGTCTTGTAATTAAGACCATCGAGAGTTGCATTACCACGAGAAGTATAACCAGTAGATATCCACTTTGCGCCAGTACCATTGTATTGGTTAGAAACTACATACTTGCTTTTTAACAATACATTCTTAAGTGTTATCTGCTTAATTGTTTTGTCGAATGAAAGGTTTTGCCCAACAGCAAAGCGGATAGCTGTCAATGCATGACGGAAATTAAGACTGGTTCTTGGTGCTTGGTTGCGTGTTGCATAATTAACATCACCAGAACAAGCAGTCATAAGATCTACTTGCTTTCTAACATCTGTGTCGATTTCAAATTCTACACTTGGAAAACCATTAGCATCTGGTTTATTGATTTTCATCTTATTCTTGTAAGTGCTAAGCTCTGGATACACAGCAAAGAAACGACCATATCGTTTTTGCCAAGACCAAGGAATCTTAGTATAGAGTTCACCATTCTTTTTTGTCTTTGCATCAATAAACCATTCTTCTTTTATATTTGATGGAGTTGTGCCACGAAGACCAGTAGAAGAGAAGTCGCCAAATGAATTCAAATCGATGATATTTGCACGTGTACTTGCATCAGCTACAACTGGATTAACACCTTCAACGGTTGTTTCAATTAAACAAACATCAAGGTTTCCATTGCTTTGAGCCTCTAATTTTTACCTTCAAGGTCTTTATCAGAAAGTCCAGGAGTTATAGCGCCACGAGTTGCTGCACTATTTTGACCGAGTACTTCTTCTTGTACATTATTTACCTCAAATTGTACAATAGCTTCTTCATCGCCATCACTTAGGTTATTACCTAAGTCATCGTCAGCACAAGAAACCATTGATAATGCAATGCTACCAACAAATAATGCCGATAGTGTATGATAAGAAATCTTTTTCATTATATCTTTTTACCTTTTATTTTTACTTTCTTTGTTTCCAACTATTAGCCAACAAGTTCGTCATCATTATCTCCAACTACAGGTTTAAGCGGTTCTATGGAAATATTTCCTGGGGGATTACCATCTCCGCCAGGTCTCACATTAGGACTTGCTGCTAAAAGAAATTTGTCTTCCATCATATCAAAGACAGCAATGGCTGGTCTAAGATATTTTTGTTTAGTTACGTCTGTATTCATTTTTATTTTTCATTATTAAATAAACCAACAATCAAACTTGCAGGTAGATTGATAAGATAGAAATGAGTCTGTTGTGTAATTATATTTCCACTAACATGACAAAAATACCATGTTTTTGTTACTCTGATTCTTACAATCTTTATTCTTAATTTCTGTAATTTGATATAATTTTTTTGCAAAGTTATTAAAAATTATTTCAATTATCTTTCTAAGTTCCTTGTTTTAACACTTTTGTGGTGATAAAGGACAAGTTTTTGGGCTTTTAGAGAGGTGTTTTGAAGTAAGTTGTGGAAAAACCATAATAAAATGGATATTTGAATTATTTGCAGCAAAAATATTTGAAGTGTTGTGAGATACCTAAAATAGAATAGAGAGCAAGAATATTAAAGGAGAATAGAAACGTATAAGCTTTAAGTCTGAAATGACTTATTGAAGCAAGAAAATGTTTTGGCAGAAAGCCTTACTATTTATTTCTAAAGATGCAGCAATGACTAAGGCAGATGTACAATATTTAGAACATAAAGCAATAGCAGAAGCAAAGGTCTCAAATTCTTTTGTATTGAACGAAAACAAACAGACTCCAAAGGCTCCTAATCTTCCAGAATATCGTAAAGATGATATGGAAGAATTCTTCGAGGACGTAAAGTTTCTCACATCTTTTATTGGTTGTAATATCTTTGACATAGTAAAACCCAAAGAAGAGCATCTCTTCTTCACCAAAAGGCGTGGATGCGATGCAAAAGGCTTCTATCATAGCAAAGGATTTACAGTTCTAAAAGATAGCATTATAACAAACTCATCTGTCCCATCATTCACTTGGAAGGACAAACGTGAGAAAATGTTGAAAGAATATACTCGTCCATATAACGGTAAACAAACATTAACTTCAGATATAACTTTCAATAGTCCGAGCACAGCTGCCGATTTCTGTATAGGGAGTAGCAATAATGGGTGGATTATATGGAAGGATAAAGATGGAAACACATTAAACTCTGTATATAGAAAACAATTAGAGTAACCTTTTTTATCCAAAAAGCAAGAACAGAGCAAATAGTATCTTTGGTGATAGTTTTCAAATCTTCAGGAGTTTTTCTGATAGGGTGAAAATCTCAATCCATTTTTAAGAAAAAGTTCCATGTAGATCTGAGTCTTTTCTGTCTACATATTCCTTACTTCTTCTGCCTGAGTGTCCGTCAGTGAAAGCTCAACCTTTGTCAGAGTAAACTACCAGTCCTTCTTCTCGCATATAAAGTGCTTATATAACTTCAGGAGGAAAGATTTATTGTTTTATAAATCTTCCCTTATCATCAATAGTATATCTATCAACCACATCCTTTTTAATAACTTTATCTTTATGTAATTTGTTCTTATACACAGTTATATCAAGATTTTTAGATATGGTAAAGGAATTAGTTTTCCAATCTCTATTATTTTCTCCTATTTGTGAAATACTGTTACCCCATCTATTACATTCTCATTAACTGATGTTATAAGTCTGTAAATTAGTGACGGAGTATTTTCAAGATAATAACAAACCAAATCAAGCTGATATTTTTTCCCTGTTTTGATGCGATAAAATAGACTCGGTAAAGATTTATCCCATCTGCTTTTATAAGTATATTCCAACTCTTTATTTCCTTCTATACTGGTAGGATGGTATGACATTTCATCTTGTTCCCCCATATCATAAAGTTCCTGTTCTTTCTGAAATTGGTAGAAATCAAAAGGTAATGAGATTTTTTCGATACTCACTTCAGTTTGATTTCCTACAACCACCTCCCTTTCTTTTAAGGAGTCTATAGCATTAATTTCCGCATGAAACTTATCTGCATTATAATGTGTCAATAGCACCATATCTGGTAAGTAAAACACGCCCTTGCATTCCATTAATTTCCAAATAACATCACCATTTTTTTGTTTATAAACTTTTGCGTTTCCCCTTGCATCGTCGTCATAGAAACCATAAAAAGAGAGATAGAGGGTGTCTTTTTTGAAAACACCTTTTATATTATTCACATTTTCTGTGGAACAATCTATTCTATTTCCACTGTTCCATGTACTACAGTAGTAGCCAACAACAGTATCTTGTTTTATTTTTTTCAATACAAGGTGAAAAGTTTGGTTTGTGTCAGACTGTTTTCCATTATATTGGTAATATATCCAGTTTCCCACTAAACTATCTATCGGAGTTCTCCTTGTTGTTTTCAATTCTGTTTTGGCTGTACAAGCACAGATAAAGAGGCTTACTGCCATTGATAATATAATTTTCTTCATTGTTATATGTTGCAAACAGTCATCAATCTTATTTGAACGTGAATTCGATATAAGAAAGTTGTTTTAAAAGTTGTAGGAGTGGAATATTTTTTGTACCTTCACATTTGTAAACCAAAGAGTTACAAATAAATACCCACTCCTGTGACTGATACAAATTTAATAGAAATATTCTGTATATTCGACGATTTTTGCAAGTATTTTACTCCTGAGTTGAAAAAACAGGCTTAATGGTCAAATGTACTCCTGAAAGGGGGCAAAAATGCTCTCTTTTTCATTTAATGGTCAAATGTACTCCTATAATAGTTGAACTCCCTAGTGTTTATCGGGGTTGTAAGTCCTTAATATGTTTCCAATAAGCAGTTCTCGCTTCTCTTTCGAAAGTCCACGATGAAGACGCAATCTCATCTTCAATACAGAGTTAAGAGACTCAATAGCATTGTTAGTGCGTGGAACTTGATCGGCAGGGAATTTCTCAAAGGTAAATAGTGCATTTAGATTGCGTTTTAAACTATAAATAGCACTTCTCGTTCTTTTATGAGTGAAGTGACGTATGCAAAGAAAATTAACATGAGACCAAGAAAGAAATTAGAATTTAAAACACCAAATGAGTGTTTTTACGAACTAATTAAGTAAATTTGCACTTGCTTGTTGAATTCACACATCTTATTAGTTCGAGAAGTGTTGAAAAACTTGTTAAAAACAATTCTATGCCAAAGAAATATAGAAATGGTATAACTAAGCAAGAGGCAAACGATTTATTCATATCTGACCTTAGTGTAACAGAAGAGGGGGTTAAGAAAGCGAGTGAAAGTCCCTTTATTCCAATGTGAATTTGATGTCTTGGTTAGCTTGTTGTATAATGCAGGAGTAGATCTTAAAGCACCCAAGTTGTTCACACACTTGGAGAACAAAGAATACCAAGCAGCAGAGGTGTTCAAGGATATCATCAATAGAGGAACGGCATCAGAAAAAGGTTTAAGAAACAGAAGACTTAAAGAAGTTGACATCTTTAACAACAGCAACTACATAAACAATTAGATATGAGGTGTGTTATTATTTTACTTTTATCAGCTCTATGTGCGTGTAAAGCGCCTTCAAAGGAAGTGTATGTATCTGAGCAAAGAGAAATTTATTCAGAACAAGAAGTGAAGTCTTCTTGTGTAGGAAACGTATTAACTGGCAATTTATATCATTAGATAATATATATAATTCAGACTCACAAGCAGCTTCCTCCTTATTAACGAGACTCTCAGTTCCTCCAAAAGTAGAGACAAACAAGGACACGCTTATTATTAATGGAAAACAAAAGATTCTTTTTAGCCAACATAAAGAGCTACCCAAATCCTATTTTATGTATGATACCCGATATTACATAAAAAGATTTACATAACTATTTCATTAAAGCCAATAAAGAGTTTTCATTAAATATTAAAGATTCAATACCATATTTACAAATAGAAAGATATTTGGATGAAGAGAATGGTGCTTTTGATTGGGAGGATTATACTTTATGGCAAACAATACCTTGTAATGGAAAAGATCTGTTCTTGATATATAAAAAAGAATTTGTCTTACATTATAAGAATCCCCAAAGTGGATTTTATTCCAATACGGAGGATATGCACAATAAATCCCTTAGAGCAATTACGAATAAGAGTCTCTTGGTGAAGAGTAACGAAACATTGCCATACGATAAGCGTATTGACATAAAGACAGTAAAATACAATTTGATAGAAAGTAAGTACCTGAAAGGTGTTTCTGAATTTCTTTGTGATACAGGGAACAAACTCAGGTACCTACCGTTGCCCAATAAAGGCGATATATATTTGATTTTGGTTCCAATGGATTGTGGGGATTTTGACTATCGATTTTATTTACTATCTATCAAGAATAATACCATCATATCAAACCTCTATGTTGAAGGAATTTGGTTTGAACCAGACAGTGATGAGTCTAAGGAGATTACATCCTTTAGAATTGACAAAAACTTTTCTATTAAGGTTAAAACTACATTTATAGATTCTTCTCAGAAAGTTAAAACTTATATAATTAGGGATGACGGTAAAATTATCGAAAAAAATAGAATAACCACCAATAGGAATACTCTCTAATTTCATTAAAAATAATAAATTCGTAGGAAATAGAATATAATATAATAGACTGTATGTTGTCAAATAAAAGTGCACAAGTGCGAGTATAGTTACTTTATTTGATATTACGAGACCTCTGCAAAAGTCTTTTTACACCCAAAAGCTGTACGTTGTCAAACAAAAGTGCACAACTGCAAATGTAGTTATTTACTCTGATATTTCATTGTTTTATTATCAAAAATTCTTTTTTTGATTGAATTTTGCTTTATTATTTCTCTTATCTTTTTGATTTTCTCCCCTTGCCCTAAATAGTCGTTCCTTAAAAACTATATTTCAGCATAAAGTTTGTATTGACAAGCTCTATGCTGATTCTTTTTATAAAGTACAAAAGAACTCTCATAGCTCTTTTGAAGTTATATGCTGCGGCAGCTAATAATACATTGATAGCATCTCCTTTCACACCTTTATAAAAGTTGCGAGATAATCGGTGGTCTGCTTTAAGATGTCCTATTGTTGGCTCTATACCAGCTCGTTTACAAAATAGTTTGTGTTTCTTTCTCTTTTGGTAGTAGCTGTCTTTAGCTTTAGGAGTGTTTGGGATGAGTATCTTTGTCTGTCCAATCTGCTTTATACCTCTATACCCTCTATCTCCTGCTAACTTATCAACCTTCCTTCCTGTCATTCTTTGGGTTTGTTCTAACGTCTTTTCGATAGTATGCCCATCATATTCATTCCTAAAAGAACATGCACCAATAATAAGTCCTGACCATGAGCGAAGAATAGATACTTTATTGCCAAACTCATATTGCTTATGTTCCTTACCCTTGCTGACGCAAACTACATCTGGTTCGTGCAGAGAATATACTTTGTTCTTTGACTTCCTATTCTGAGAAAGAACTCTGTAATATAGCTCAAACATCTTCTCATATCCTTTCCTTCTCCCAAGATTACGCTCTAGCTCTCTTACCAATCTTCCTGCTATGGTCTTGAGTTGCCTATCTGCCTTAAGAGCTTTCTTACGATTCTTGGGATGATTACGAAAACGTTGGGAACGGTAAATGCCTTTCAAGGTACGCGTATAACTTTGTCGTAGAGGAAGACAATTGTCATGAACGATCTTCAGAACGTTTTTGATTATCTTTTTATGCAACTTCGCATCTGTAGGATAGGTTATATTCTTCTCCTGAACGGTAGAATCAATGAAAGCCGTATCAAAATGATCTTCGTTATCATGGTCGGTATTAACGCGGATGCTCTCGGCTAATATTAACTCCATACCTTTTTCACCTATACGATTTCTGAAGTGAACTAACTCGGAAGCGTCACAGGGTTGTTTTGGCATAAATTCAAGTCCACCACAGAAATATTGGTAGTAAGCATTCTCGCTCCATTGAGAAACTACCATTTCATCTGACACATTACGCAAATGTTTTAAAATTAAAAGACCACACATCAAGCGAATAGGATGAGCAGGGCGACCATTAGTGCTGCAATACAAAGGAGAAAAAGCATTTTCAAAACATTCCCAATTAATCTTATTACTAAGTTGGAAAAGGGGATGTTCATGGCTAAGCATGTCCTCTAAAGAAGAGAACATAGAGAGCTGTTTAGATGTACGTTTAAGCATAAATATCTGCAAGATTTATAATGTAAAGGTACAAAAACTTGCAGATATAAGCAAATAATTTACAGGATAATATACTATGAATCAGAGAATTATTAGGTTTTTAAGGGAGGACTAAATATACGTCTTTGGGTGTAAGATTATCTAACGATTCATGAAACCTTCTCTCATTATAATATTTCACCCACCCATCGATAGCATTTTCCAATTCAGAGGGACAATAATAATGATTTAGCTTAATTACATTTTTCATTGATCTGTGATATCGTTCTATCTTTCCCTGCGTCTGAGGATGCAAGGGTTTGCCATGAATATGCTTGATATTATATTCCTTACAGAGATACTCCTTGAGAGAGGAAGCAATATAACATGGGCCATTATCTGATAACAGACAAGGAGGATTCTGGAATGTAACTCCTGCCTTCTCAATTGCTTTATCTATTGTTCTGGATACATCATCAGAAGTCATACTCGAACATAACTCCCAATGGATAATATACCTGCTGTAGTCATCAATTACAGTAGAGAGATAATACCAGCCCCAACCCTTGACTTTGAAATAGGTAAAATCAGTCTGCCACATCTCATTGGCAAATTTAGTCTTATGATGGAATTCATCAGCTGCAAAGATAAAATCATGCTCCATACGTTCTAATAGCCCTCTTTCGTGTAATATACGATAAAAGCTTGACTCTGAAACAAATATTTGACTCTCTTCCAATAAAAGAACTGACAATTCCCTGGGGGTGAGCTTTGGATGCTCTAAAGAAAGTTCAACCACTATTTGTCGAATATTATCAGGTATGCGGTTCCACGTTGTCGGTGCTCTACAATGTGTTGCTCTGAGAGCATTCAAACCTCCTATAGCATATTTCTTATACCAATTATAAAGGTACGCCTTGGGATTCCTAAACGCTTAAGTGCCTGAACAATACTTAACTATGAACGCTTTATTGTTAGAATGATGCTCTCTTTCTCTTCCGCACTATAACGTATATACGATTCATGCATAGGGCTTATTCGATGAGTTTCAAGCTTTTTTTTACAACATCATATCTAACTACCAAATCGGCAAGGGCTTCTTTTAAGCGAATGTTTTCCTGACGAAGTTCCTTTACCTCGTCGCTTGTTGCTTCACGAATGGTATCACCATCGAGGCGAGCTTTGCCTGCCTCGATAAAATCCTTATTCCATTTGTAGTAAGTGCTATCTGATATACCATATTTACGGCAGAGCTCGGCAATACTATGTTCGCCACGGATTCCTTCCATCACAATCAAAACTTTTTGTTCTGAAGTGAAAATACGTTTCGTATTGCGACGAATATCCTTTAATAAGGATTCCGAAGAACTTTGATTAGGACTTACTGAAAAATTCTTTTTTGTTGTCATAGTGCAAATATACTTTTTTATTAATAATTATAACTAAAACACCAAACTTAATTGGAGGTCAAGTTGTGCACTTTTGTTTGACAACGTACAACCCAAAAGCTACTATTTATAATCAATGAGTTATATTTATGATTTTGCCATCTACATCTATATGAGGTTTTGCAGAGGTCTCTATACCTGATTTCCAAAGGGATAATTTTTTGTATTTGTAGCAGATAAAGGAAATTTCAGATGGAAGAATCTGTAAAGGAAAGAAACACTCGCAAGTTCAACATAGAACTGCAATCCCAAGTGTAGGTTTAGCTTAATAATCTATACCAGGGCTCCCATTGCAAGTTCCAAAACGAAGTGCAATAAAAGAGGGCTTAATGGTCAAATGTACTCCTGAAAGGGGACAAAAATGCTCTCTTTTTCATTTAATGGTCAAATGTACTCCTATAATAGTTGAACTCCCTAGTGTTTTTCGGGGTTGTAAGCCCCTACTATGTTTCCAATAAGCAGTTCTCGCTTCTCTTTCGAAAGTCCACGATGAAGACGCAATCTCATCTTCAATACAGAGTTAAGAGACTCAATAGCATTGTTAGTGCGTGGAACTTGATCGGCAGGGAATTTCTCAAAGGTAAATAGTGCATTTAGATTGCGTTTTAAACTATAAATAGCACTTCTCGTTCTTCTATGAGTGAAGTGACATTTGCCATCTTCACCATAAGACTTCTCTTGCAAAAAATCTTTCCACTTTTGCTCCCATTTTTCAAGAGATGTCTCAAAGTCTAGACGACTGGATTGTGTAAGTTGATGCGCCATGCCTTGAGTTCTTTGGCCGCAGGTAAGCGAGGATTAGTGGTGAGCAAATGTCTTATTCGCTGAAGCTGATGAAACTGACAATACTGATAAGGTATCTCAGGAAATGCTTCCTTAATACCTGATAATGCGTCACTTACAATGGCTCTGATTGTAAATCCTTGATCTTGGAGACAGGAAATTCCAGCTTGATAATCAGAAATTCTCTCCTTACCACGTAAGAAGCGATAATGCAAGACTTTGTGTGTTGTTGCATCCATAAAAATGACTACTCCAAAGTTTCGCCCCCAATAGGTGGCATCCATTTGTAGCGTTATAGCAATGGGATGAATTCTGCAAGAAACATCCTGATTTTGGGGTACGTTTTTGAGATATCGTTGTAGGGTAGAAACTGAAATACCATATTTTTGATCTGTTTCAAGCAATGTATGGCGCCCTTGTAAATAGAACTCAACAATGGCTGCCTTATTAGGCTTTTCACGACCACTAAAATAGCATTGACAACTCTTGCAATACCAATACGAGGAACCACGTTTAACTCCTTTGCGGATTACATCATGAGAACCGCATTTCTGGCACTTTTTTTATGATGATTTTCCATTATAGCATTATAAACACCTGCAAAGGTATGAAAAAGAGAGCATTATGCCCCCTTTCAGGAGTACATTTGACCATTAAGCCAATTTTTTTTGTTATCTTATTCTTGCTAATAAGAGTCCATTCACTTCCATTTCTATTTTTGAGAATGGCTATCATATATTGATTCTGTTTGAAGTATCCGATATAATTGGGTTTATAGCTTACTTTAATGGTGAAAAAAATGGTATTAAAAAAGAGGGTGTGTCAAAATTGATACATCCTCTTTTTTATGCACAAAGCCCCGACTTTCTCAAGCCAGGGCTTTGCTATTTCCTAAAGTTTTTGTACCTTTAGGCATTAAAAAAATCTCATTATGACAAAGATACACTTTCGTTCTTACATACACAAGAAAATGATTCTTTTTCCTCAAAGAATCGATAAGGATATCGCAGAAGACGACCCTGTTCGTCTTTTAGACGCCTTGGTGGATAATCTTATGTTGGATAATGTCTACAAGCTTTATAAGCCCAGTGGTCGCAAGCCTTATCATCCACAAATGATGCTCAAGGTGATTCTTTACGCCTATATGAATAATATCTATTCCTGCCGTCGCATAGAGTCGCTTCTCAAGCGTGACATTCATTTCATCTATCTGGCAGGATATGAGCAGCCTGACTTTATTACCATCAATCGTTTTCGTAATCGTGTGAAAAAGGAAATCAACAATATCTTTACACAAGTCGTATTAGTACTTGCAGCCAAAGGTTTGATAAGTCTTGACGTTGAATATATTGACGGCACAAAGATAGAATCGAAAGCCAACAAGTATACCTTCGTTTGGAAGAGAACCGTGGAAAAGAACCGCGCCAAGTTGCAGGAACAAATACGCACACTCTTGCTTCAGGTTGATGATGTCATAGCGCAGGACAATGCCGCTAAGAGAGAAGGTGTCGAGTTTACTGCAGCTCTGCTCAATGAGATATCCGAGGAATTGAACAAGTCTTTGGAATCAGTCCCTGAGCCTAAGACAAAAGAAGAGAAGCAGGCTGTTAGAACCAAGAAAAACAGCTTAAAGAGCTAGAGAAGAAACGTAATAAACTCCAGGAGTATGACTGGCACCTTGAGGTTATGGGAGAGAGAAACTCCTACAGCAAGACCGATCCTGATGCCACGTTTATGCACATGAAGGAGGATGCTATGCGCAACGGACAGACTAAGCCTGGATATAATCTGCAGATAGCAACTGAGAACCAGTTTATCACCGACTTTGCACTCTATGCTAACCGTACCGATACACTCACACTTTCTTCTTTCTTGGAGTCTTTCAAATCACGCTATCATCGTTATGCCAAGACAGTCGTAGCCGATTCAGGGTATGGCTCCGAGGAGAACTATCTGTTCATGGACGTACATAATATGGAAGCCTATGTGAAGTATAACTACTTCCATAAAGAGCAGCGTCCACGTTACACACCTAACCCATTCAGTCCCGCAAGCCTTTATTATAATAAGGAACAGGATTTCTACGTCTGCCCTATGGGACAGCATATGAAGCGTATAGGTATGAAGCGTTCCCTAACCTCTAACGGATTCGTTACTTACAGCGTACGTTATCAGGCAGAACGCTGTGATGGTTGTCCGTTGAGAGGCTCATGTTTTAAGGCAAGAGGGAACAGAATTATAGAAGTAAACCATCAACTACAGCACTATAAACAAAAGGCACGGGAACTACTGACCTCGGAAGAAGGCATCAAGCATCGAGGACGAAGGTGCATAGAACCTGAAGCTGTTTTTGGACAAACAAAATATAATAAAGCCTATAAGAGGTTTAGGCATTTTGGAAAAGACAAGGTCAATATGGACTTTGCCTTCTTTGCTATTGCCTTTAACATAGGGAAAATGTGTAGAAAAACCAATCTCAAGGAACTAAAAGACATTATGGAGGTACTTTTAGGCACCTTCAGATGCTCTATACAAGTTTATATAGGCTATTTAAAGCCCTATAAATCATTTTATATGAAATTAGCAGCATAGCTGCAGTAAATAACGAATTATGTGGTAGACAAGGTAAAGGAAGAATAAAAAGAGGATGTATCAATTTTGACACACCCTCTTTTTATTTTTATTGTCTTAAAAAATTTGAGAGATGAAACTTCACAGTTTCGTACTTGTTTTATTAGAAAATGATTTGTTTTATAGAGAAAGCATTAAAATGATATTCTTTTCAATTGTAATCTATATCGGTGATTGTGCTAACCTTTTGGGTTGAATCAATCTTTGTAGAGTCTACCTTTGCCACTGCAGGACCTTTAGGTGTCTTATTTGTATTCGACATTTCTACGGGTTGTTGAGTAGTAGGCTCAGCATTATTTAATGTTTCTTGCAAAGCATTTTGCAATGTTAGCAGAATAGCTACAACCGCTGCTGCCTTGAAAAGAGGCATTAACCGCTGGCGCATAGTGATAACACGAGCCTTTACAGGTTGATCCTCATTCACCTTTTCAAGAATCTTTTGGTCAAAGTCATCACCCAGAATGTCGGCTGCCTTTTGTTCCTGTTCGTAAACAAACAAGTCTTTATAAGGCTGCAAATTGGCAGGAACTTCTCCTTGAGAGAAGAACAAACGAAGTATCTCTTCCTCTTGGAGAGATGTTTCGCAGCGCCAATAACGCTCCATTAACTGTTCAATGTACTTATAATCCATATTCTTCTATTTTCTGAAATCTTTGTTTTACCGCTTGACGAGCACGGAAAATATTTATTTACTTGTTCTTCCGTAATGCCTAAGATGTCCGCAATTTCTTTGTATTGTTTGCCTTCAAAGTCGCGCAGTTGTATGCAGGAACGCTGTTTTTCGGGCAGAGAGTTTATAATTTCCTTTACTACACGCAATCGATCCTGGGTTATCAATTGGTCTTGCGGAGTGGAAGTGTGAGCAGAGTCAAACTTTTGCTCCTCTAAAGAGTCATTTTGATTATCTCGTTTCTTCAGCCTATCAAGCGAAATATTTCTACATACTCGCAAACTATAGGCTTCTATGGAATCGATACTGCTCCATTCGTAGCGTTTGTCCCAAACTTTTATCATTGTGTCTTGTACAATGTCCTCTGCTTCTTCCCTATTTAGGGTAATGCGGAGGGCAAGCCTGAAGAGCTGATTCTTCAGTGGTAACACGTCATTTCGGAAACTCACTTTTTCCATACTCTCTGTTTGTAAGACGAATTAGTAGGCTTGGAAGTTACAAGATAAGTACAAAAAAGTTGCACTTTAACCTTTGTTAAGAACCTGAATACAATTCCTTATAGGGAAAAACTATAATTGTTAGCTTGTGCCGATGCACCCTATTTGGAGTTTTTTACTCCAAATAGGTGTAGCCATAGAGGCCACTGCGGTAGTTGTTGAGGAATTCTTTTCCCTCTTCGAGCGATATTTTTCCTTGTTTTACGCTCTTTGTTACCCATATTTCAAGCTGGCGTACCAATTTCTTAGGGTTGTATTGAACATATTCGAGCACCTCTTCTACAGTTTCACCATCGATAATTTGATCGATGTGATAGCTGCCATCTTTCACAGAAAGGTGTACTGCGTTAGTATCACCAAATAGGTTATGTAGGTCACCGAGTATTTCCTGGTAAGCACCAACGAGGAAACGCCAAGATAATAAGGCTCATTACGACGTAACGAATGTATAGGTAGTACGTGACTAGTACGTCCTCCTGTTACGAAATTGGAGATTTTACCATCGCTATCGCAAGTAATGTCTTGCAAAGTAGCCTTTCTTGTTGGACGTTCATTCAATCTTTGGATTGGCATAACGGGGAATAGCTGGTCGATAGCCCAACTATCAGGAAGCGATTGGAAGAGTGAGAAGTTGCAAAAATACTTATCTGCAAGCAATTTGTCTAAGTTTCGCAACTCGTCAGGTACGTGTTTCATTCCTTTAGCCAGTGTATTTATCTCGTGACAGACGCTCCAATACATTGCTTCTATTTCCGCTCGGGTCTTCAAATCCACTAAACCATGTGAGAAAAGCTCTAAAGACTCTTCTCGTATCTGCTCTGCATCGTGCCAATCTTCGAGCATATTGCGTGAATTTATATTGTCCCAGATCTTGTAAAGTTCCCTTACAAGCTGGTGGTCGGTATCCTTTGCTTCGAATTCTTCAGACATTTCAGGAAGCGAAGCAGTCTCCAAAACGTTTATAACAAGGATAGAATGGTGTGCTGCAACGTTACGACCACTTTCAGTAATGATGTTAGGATGTGGTATTCCATGCTTGTTTGCAGCGTCTACGAAGGTACTTACACAATCGTTAACGTACTCTTGAATACTATAATTGACTGAACTTTCACTGCTAGATGAGCGAGTTCCATCGTAATCGACACCCAAACCACCGCCACAATCTACGAAATCAACATTATATCCCATCTTTTTAAGGTTGACATAGTATTGCGCAGCCTCAGTAAGAGCAGTTTGGATACGGCGTATTTTCGTAATTTGTGAACCAATATGAAAGTGTATAAGGCGCAAACAATCGTGCATTCCTTTTTCGTCAAGCTTATCAAGAGCCTGCAAAAGTTCCGATGCAGTGAGACCAAACTTTGATGCATCTCCACCACTTTCAGCCCATTTGCCAGAACCAGAAGTCGCTAACTTAATACGAATACCAATATTTGGCATTACATTGAGCTTTTTAGCAGCTTTTGCAATAATATCTATTTCGTTCAGTTTCTCTACTACAATGAAGATACGCTTGCCCATTTTCTGAGCCAAGAGTGCCAATTCTATATAGCTTTGGTCCTTGTAGCCATTGCAAATAATGGGTGAATCGCTTTGGCATTGCACCGCAATCACAGCGTGTAACTCTGGTTTTGAACCAGCTTCCAAGCCAAGATTAAACTTCCGACCGTGTGAAATAATCTCATCAACAACCGGTTGCATTTGGTTTACCTTAATAGGATAGATGATGAAATTTTCTCCTTCATACTTGTATTCCTTCCTTGCTAAGTCAAAACAAGACGATGTTTCTCGATACGATTGTCGAGAATATCGGGGAAACGAAGCAAAACTGGAGGTGTAACATCACGTAATACCAACTCGTCCATTATCTCGCACAAGTCCAATTGAGTATTATCCTTGCACGGAGTAACGTAAACGTGTCCAGCTTCGTTGACACCAAAGTAAGAAGTACCCCAACCATTTATGTTGTAAAGCTCCTTCGAATCTTCAATAGTCCATTTCTTCATAACCTATTTTATTGTGTTTTGAGAGCGCTTATCCTACTATGACGCAGTTGAAGTTGACTCTCAGTAATGAAATCGTATTGTTGTTTTTATAATTATTTTTTATATCTCTGTTAAGCTTTTTTGCTTATTCCTATTGTTTCAATAAGCTGTTCTGCCATTGTAAAAATCTTTTCACGACTATCCATCAGAGGCACTTCGATTATGTGTTTTGCCTTCATGTAGAAAGCATTTCGCTTGCTTACTTGCTCGTCTACAAAGGATTTAACCTCTTCAGGCGACTTACCTTGCAACAGTGGTCGAACGTTTTTGCTCATATCAAGATGCTTGCAAATGATGTCGGTAGTAGCATTTAGATATACCGTTTCGCCCTGTTGGTTTAGATATTCCATATTATCGAAGAAACAAGGAGTACCTCCTCCGCAAGAAATAATGACGTTTTCAAACTCTGCAACCTCGTGTAGCATATTGCATTCTATGGTTCTGAAACCTTCTTCGCCCCTCTGTTCGAATATCTGAGCAATGCTTTTGCGCATCCGCGTCTCTATATACCAATCTAAATCATAGAACGAGAAACCCAAAATCTTAGACAATGCCCTTCCTAGCGTGGTCTTCCCAGCGCCCATATAGCCTATAATGATAATGCGTTTCGGGTTGTTTTGTAGGTTCTCCGTCATTCTTTATCTTTCTGCCTTCCCATATAAAGGAAAGGCAGTAGTTTGTTTTGATTATTTACGTCCGCGCCTTGCTTTGGGTTCTGGTGCGTTCTTTATGATGTTCTGGCACTCCTCATAAGTTAGTTCGGAAGCCTTTTCATGCATTGCTTTAGGGATACGGAAGTTCTTTCCATCGTACGCAATGTATGGACCATAGCGTCCGTTCATTACTTCCAACTTCGGATCTTCATCGAATTTCTTAGATGTCGCTGCTCATCTTGTAAACGTTTAGTCTCTATTAGCTTTATTGCTGTGTCGAGCGAAACCGTCAATGGGTCTTCTTCTTTAGGCAAAGAAACATACTTTTTGTTGTGCATTATATAAGGTCCGAAGCGTCCTGCGCCAATGACAACGTCTGTTCCTTCGAACTTACCAAGCATGCGTGGAAGCTTAAATAGCTCCAATGCATCTTCGAGTGTGAGTGTTTCCATACTCTTGTCGGTTGGAATTTGCGCAAAACGAGGCTTATCGGTATCGTCAGCAGTACCAATTTGTACCACAGGACCAAAGCGTCCAATCTTTACAAATACAGGTTTGCCAGTCTTAGGGTCGCTACCTAACTCACGTTCACCAGCCTTATGCTCCGAACGTGCATTCATTACGGCATCTACTTCAGGCTCAAACCGCTTGTAGAAATCCTTCATTGCAGCATTCCAAGTAGCCTTTCCCTCTGATATTTTATCGAACTCCTGTTCCACTTTTGCGGTGAAATTGTAGTCCATAATGTCTGGGAAATTCTCCATAAGGAAGTCGTTTACCACGATTCCAATATCGGTTGGGATAAGCTTTCCTTTGTCGGCACCCACCATTTCCTTCTTGTTTTTAGAAGTAATTTTAAGTGCTTGTAAGGTGTCTACCACATATATGCGTTCTTCCCCCTTCTTATCTCCCTTCTGAACGTACTCACGTTGCTGAATTGTTGAGATCGTTGGAGCGTATGTTGATGGGCGTCCGATACCCAATTCTTCAAGTTTATGCACCAAGCTTGCTTCTGTATAGCGACTTGGTCCCATAGAATAGCGTTCGGTAGAAACAATGCTACGGCGTTCCAATATTTGGCCTTCGCTCATCGTTGGTAGTGCGTGAGATGTGTCTTCGTTCTCGTTTTCGTCGTCAGTAGACTCACGATAAACTTTCAAAAAAAGCCGTCGAAAGCGATGACTTCGCCTGTAGCAACGAACTGAAGCTTGTTTGATTCGTTCCCTTCAGCGTTGAGAATGCCGATGGAAACGGTTGTTTTATCTATTTTAGCATCTGCCATTTGCGATGCTATCGTGCGTTTCCAAATAAGGTCGTAAAGGCGCTTTTCCTGGCTTGTTCCATCAATACTGCTTGCGCTCATATCGGTTGGACGAATAGCTTCGTGGGCTTCTTGCGCACCTTTGCTGTTGGTATGATACTTGCGAGTCTTGCTATATTCAACGCCGTAGAGGTTGTCTATCTCTGTTTTTGCAGTACTAATAGCAAGATTTGAAAGGTTTACGCTGTCCGTACGCATGTAAGTGATGCGTCCAGCTTCGTACAATCGTTGTGCCACCATCATGGTCTGACTTACTGTAAATCCCAGTTTGCGAGCTGCTTCCTGTTGCAAAGTAGATGTTGTAAAAGGTGGAGCAGGGGTTCGCTTCAATGGTTTTTTAGTGATAGAAGATATCTGGAACGATGAATTTTTGCACTCTTCGAGGAATGATAAAGCCTCTTCGTGTGTTGCAAAGCGCTTGTTTAGTTCAGCTTTTACTTCATTTTTCGTTCCGTCTTCGCTTGTTGCAGCAAAGATGGCGTTCACTCTATAATATGGTTCAGACTTAAACGCTTGTATTTCGCGCTCTCGTTCTACTATCAATCTTACCGCAACGCTCTGCACACGGCCTGCGCTTAGTGCAGGTTTTACCTTGCGCCACAATACAGGAGATAGGCGGAAGCCCACCAAGCGGTCTAACACACGGCGTGCCTGCTGTGCATTTACAAGGTTCATGTCTAAGCGACGTGGGTTCTCAATGGCTGCAAGAATGGCTGATTTCGTAATTTCGTGGAACACGATGCGGCTCGTTTTCTCTTCGTCAAGGCCTAAAACTTCGCAAAGGTGCCAGCTTATGGCTTCTCCTTCGCGGTCTTCATCGGAAGCTAACCAAACCTTTTTAGCGGCTTTAGCGTTCTTTTTTAGTTCTGCAACAACCTTCTTTTTCTCTTCAGGAATCTCATAGTTGGCCTCTAAAGTATCAAGGTCTACACTCAATTCCTTCTTTTTCAAATCACGAATATGTCCATATGACGACATAACCTTAAAGTCTTCGCCTAAGAACTTCTCTATTGTCTTTGCCTTTGCAGGGCTTTCTACTATAACTAAGTTTTCTTGCATATCAGCATTAGTAACATTATTCAAGGACGCAAAATTAAGCAAAGTTTTTACATACACCTTATATATAGGGACTATTTTTTGTTTTTTTAAGACTACCATTCCTAAAAGAGTAGTACAGAACAGCGATGCTTACTAAGAGTTTGCTATGGAAAACTGTTTTCATTTTAGCACTTTGGGTATACGCAAACATAACTATAACCTGAGTTCGGTATAAGAAATTCTTCAAAAAAGTTGTAGGAGTGGAATATTTTTCGTATCTTTATAGTTGATAATCAGAGTATTAACGAAAAAATCCACTCCTATGAATAGTACAAATTTAATAGAAATATTCTGTATTCTTGATGAATTCTGCAAGTTTTTTGCTCCTCAACTCAAAAAACGTCTGTTAGACGAGTCTAGTAAGCATCGCCGAAACCGTCCGTGTGTAATGAGCGATAGTGAAATAATGACTATCCTCATCATGTATCATCAGTCTCATTACATAGATCTTAAAAACGTTCTATCTTCATGAGATTTGTGAACATCATCGTTCCGAATTTCCCCATACACTATCCTATAACCGATTTGTCGAGCGTCAGCAAAAAGGTAAATATGCTCTTGTTGATATTTCTACAGACATGTGCCCTAGGCAAATGCACAGGCATTTCAATTATAGACTCTACTCCTCTGCGCAGTTGCCACATCAAGCGTATGTACAAGCATAAGACTATGAAAGGCTGGGCTGCCAAGGGCAAGTGTACTATGGGTTGGTTCTATGGATTCAAGCTACATCTTATCATCAATGACAAAGGAGAGATTATACAGTGGATGCTCACACCTGGCAACACTGATGACAGATACCCATTGAAGGACAAACACTTCACAGAAAAGCTCTTTGGCAAGCTGTATGCGGACAAAGGGTACATTTCACAAAGTCTATTTGAGGAGCTATTTATTGATGATATACATCTGATAACAAAGCTACGAAGGAATATGAAAAATTCTATGATGCTATTGCAGGATAGAATTAGACTACGAAAAAGGGCTACTATAGAAACGGTCAATGACGAACTCAAGAATGTATGCCACATAGAGCATACAAGACACAGAAGCATTGACAACTTTGTAGCCAATCTTATTGCAGCAATTATTGCTTATAATCTTATGCCAAAAAAGCCAACTATGAATATTGAAATCATTGACAAAAGCAGGCTAATTGCATAAAGCTTATACCGAACTCAGGTTAACTATAATTTTGTAAAGATAATCTCGTTAAAAAGTGATGGTTACACTTTGACGTTGCAAAAGCGGCTGTTTTGCAACGCAAAAGAGCCTGTTTTATCGTGCAAAACAGGCTCTTTTGGAATGCAAAACAATGGGTGTTGTAAGGTCTTAATAATGAGTTTGTTATGCGATAATAGTAGGTTTGAAAAATATTTACACTTTTATCATGGCTTTTGTGCCTACGAAATAGGGGTATAGATATGCCTGCACCCCTTTTTATCGTAGCTTTATGGAATTTTTAGAGCGATAGTATTATTTCGCAATACTTTTTATTTCTTCCAACGTAACACGCCCTAACAGGTTCACAATCGTTATTTCGTCGTGTTCAACCATGAGTAATACATATTCGTTTTTGCCGTTCTGATATTTCTTTTCGTATATGGTTACATCTTCACCATTACTCTTTGTTTTCATAACAACGGCATATTTAGCCTGATTGTAATAGGATAAAGCAGCGTTTTTAATGTTGCCGATGAGAGAAGGACGCTCGCATTCTAACACTTGGATATGGTCTAAGCGTTTTGCAATGCGGCTAATATCTTTGTCGCCTGCCTGTACGTTGCCCATCATTTTCAGCATTGATGCCGAGATATACACTGTGGTTACTCCGTCTTTATCGTCGAATTTATCGAAGAAAACCTTCTGTGCGAAAGTGCAATTGAATGTAAAACCGAATAGTAAAGTAGTAATATCTTCTTCATTTTTATTTGTTTGTTGATAGATTTGTTGCGTTATTGATTGTTTTTAGTCCCTTATTGATAGATACAGAGAACTTGGTGAGCGCTTTATTTGCAGTTGCATAAGCGTCTTCTGGGTTGTCGTAAGTGTCTAACTTCTCCGTATCCGACAATTGAGAATCGCCGTTTTTATCGATGAAAATGCCCACGCCTATCAATAGCAAGATACTGGCACAAATGCCTATTGTCCAACGTAGGTTGGCCTTACGCGCCGTTTTGCGAGCTGTAAACTCTATTGTATTCCATTGATTTATTTGCCTTTCAATCTTGCTTTCCAAATCGAATGGTACTTCAATGGATTTGTTTTGTTGTAGTGCAAGGAATATTTCGCCCTCCTTGCGTAACTGTTTGTCTACCTCGTTGCTACAGAAGTACTCCGTAAGACGTTTTTCTTCGGTTTCATCGGTAATTCCGTTGTAAAACCGTTCCAATAGTTTCTCTGTTTCCTTCCTATCCATTATCGCTTCATTTCCTTAATTTTTTCTCTTATTTTCTTTCGCGCCCGACTTAGAATAGAGCGCAAATTAACTTCTGTGAGACCAGTTTCTGTACTGATTTCTTCGTATGTCAGTCCCTCCACATCGCGCATAAGCATTACCTTTCCTTGTGGATCGGGCAGTGCAAGTATCATTGTTCTGATGCGTTGCCATTGGTCTTGTGCCTCAATATGTTCGCTTAGGTTCTCGGAAGTCCTGTGTTGCATCTCTCTAATATCCTGTTCGGTTTCTTCAATGTGCTTTGTTCGTTTCACATCATAGAATATTCGACGTAGTATTACAATGCTGTAAGCCTCAGGATTGTCTATGTTGGAGAGCTGATGGCGACGTGTCCACAACTTCAGAAAGGTTTCCTGAACCAAGTCTTCAGCCTCCTGCGCATTGCCAGTTAGTTGCCATGCCACCCCATAAAGACAGCGGTGGCATGGCAAGAAAGTTGCTTTGAATTGCGAGGCTTCCATTTATAACTGTTTCGTAAGAGCACTTATTCAGTCTTCAACTTACTCTTGTTGTTGATTATATCGCTAAGTTTATTCAACGGAATTCTGCCTTTTATCAAGATAACAGAGTAGTCTGAGCCGTCAGCTTCAATTATAGCAAGTTCACGAACAACTCCGTTGTCCATCTTTACTTGGATACTTGAAAAGCTTTTCTTCTTGTTTTTTCTGATAAGTTCGCGACTATTTCTGTCGTAAACGCGTCTTGCATGCGATAAAAAACGTCTTTTTGTGCAACCAGAACAATTATCTAAGTTTAATATCTGTACTGAATTGATGCTCTTTAGTGCTGCTATCAAATCGTTGCCATTATCTTTTATAACAGCTTTGGCAGCTGTAAGTAGCAACGAACTAATATTATGGTAATCTGCACGCTTATTATCTTTGAAAGCTTCAATAAGGCTATAAACGCTCGCGTCAGCCGTTGGAGCAGCACTGACGAGGTTCGTGCTCAACGCAAGAATAAATATAAAAAGTAGTTTTCTCATATCTTTATAAATCTTTAGCTTCTTCTAAAACACTGTCTATATCGTTCGATGAGATGGCCCCATCTATTATTATAAGGGCAGAATCGTCCTCGTCTGTAGTACAAATGACTAAGCGTCTGATGATGTCGTCAGTACCTTGAGTCATAATTCTGGTTTCAGAATATTTCGTTTTCTCTTTGATTACTTCACTGTATTCCCTCCAATTAAATGCTTTTACTGCCTTTAAATTTTCTTTTAACAGATCTTGAAGCGTCATCGAAGCTCAATATACGCAGTCTTTCTATCTTGTCAGCCCACTGTTTGCCCTTTTTGCTGCCCATAACTTGTAGTCCGAGCGAAAGCAACTCCTTCGGTACATCTACTAAAACTACATTCTTATGCTGTCGGAATTGTTCAAAAAAGCTTTCAACGTTCTGTGCTTTAACGACAATACTTACTGTTAAAAGAGCAAGTGAAATAAAAAATGTTCTCATCATCATATACTTTTAAATAGAATTTGTAATCTGTTTATATTCCTATAGACGTTAGTTGTTGCAGTTTTGTGGCATAAAAAACAAGAAAAAATGCTTTTGGGCGGCTTTGTCTTCCTATCTGTTTATAAAAACAAAAGCTTGAGATACACATACGTATCCCAAGCTTTTGTTATTCAAAAAGCGATGGTTCGCTTATCGAAGACCCTCGCATTGTTTTGCCAAGATGCTCGTAAGCCTGTTCTGTTGCCATTCGTCCGCGTGGCGTTCGTTTAATGAAACCTTCCATAATAAGGTAAGGTTCGTAAACCTCTTCCACTGTTCCTGCATCTTCTCCGATAGCTGTTGCAATGGTAGAAACACCAACTGGGCCACCTCTAAACTTATCGATGATGGTTAAAAGAATCTTGTTGTCTATTTCGTCAAGGCCGTATTTGTCAATATTTAGCGATTGAAGAGACGATTGTGCAATAGTGTGGTCGATGGTGCCGTTGCCCTTTACCTGTGCAAAATCGCGTACACGACGCAGCAAGGCATTGCAAATACGAGGCGTACCGCGTGAGCGTCGGGCTATTTCAATAGCTGCATCAGCTTCAATAGGTACTTTTAACAGATTGGCAGAACGCTTTATAATACGACTCAAAGTGTCGGGAGTATAATACTCTAAATGCAGATTTATACCAAAGCGAGCACGCAAAGGAGCTGTTAAAAGTCCGCTTCGGGTAGTCGCTCCTACAAGTGTGAAAGGGTTTAAGTCTATCTGAATAGAACGAGCCGAGGGGCCCTTGTCTATCATTATATCAATTCTATAATCTTCCATTGCCGAGTAAAGGTACTCTTCAACAACTGGCGAGAGACGGTGAATCTCGTCTATGAACAATACATCGTTGGGTTCAAGCGATGTAAGAATGCCTGCCAAGTCGCCTGGTTTATCAAGTACGGGACCCGAAGTAATCTTAAAACCAACGCCCAATTCGTTGGCAATAATGTTACTCAACGTGGTTTTTCCAAGTCCAGGAGGACCATGAAGCAACGTGTGGTCGAGTGGTTCGCCACGATATTTGGCAGCTTCAACAAACACCCGAAGGTTTTCTACCACCTTGTCTTGCCCGCTAAAGTCGTCGAACTTTGGCGGTCTCAATGCGTTTTCGAACTCGTTTTCGGCTGTTGTAAATCGCTCTTCTCTTATATCGAAATCTTCATTCATACCTTCTTTCGTCTGTCTTTAATCACGAATAAATAGACCTATTGTTTGCAAAGATAGCCAATTAAAAACGAGAAACGAAGTGGGTTTCTCTATAAAAACATTTAGGGCTTTCGGTAGTTATATGCGTGCTAAGGCGTACGCAAACGTTCTCTGCAATCCTCCAAAAAATACCGATGAGTTCGTTCATTTTGTTGGCACGTAGCATTGCAATACGCGTTTGCTTGAAGTCTGGAACACCTTTAAAAAAATAGGCGAAGCTGCAAGATGTCGGCGCGTATGAAGTATGCCTCTATACTCGTCAATCTTCTCAACGTTGATGCGTAACATCTCTTCTAAGATGTCAATTTTATCGTCCAAAAGTAAGTCGTTTGGCATCTGGCACATCGGTTTCGGAAAACAACCACGGACAGCCAAAGGTTGCTCTGCCTATCATTACAGCATCTACGCCATAGTCGTCGAAGCGCTTTTGTGCATCAGCAACACTGGTTACGTCTCCATTTCCTATGATAGGTATGTGCATTCGTGGGTTTTTCTTCACTTCACCGATAAGCGTCCAGTCAGCTTCTCCAGTATACATCTGAGCACGCGTGCGCCCATGAATGGTCAAAGCTTGCACTCCACAGTCCTGGAGTTGTTCCGCAAGCTCTGTTATAACAAGGTTGTTGTCGTCCCAACCCAAGCGTGTTTTCACAGTAACGGGGGTGTTTACAGCCTTCACAACCTCTCGTGTTATCTCCAATAACAATGGAATGTTCTTCAACATACCAGAGCCTGCACCTTTATTAGCCACCTTTTTTACGGGACAACCAAAGTTTATGTCGATTACATCGGGCTTTACCTGCTCTACAATCTTGGCAGCTTCAACCATCGATTCGACATCTTTTCCATATATCTGAATACCTACTGGGCGTTCTTCTTCGTCTATAACAATCTTATTAAGCGTCGATTTTATACTGCGTATGACAGCATCTGCCGACACAAACTCCGTATAGACCATTGCAGCACCAAAGCGTTTGCACATCTTTCGAAACCCTATATCGGTTACATCTTCCATCGGTGCCAAGAACAAAGGGCGTTCTCCAAAATCTATTGTTCCTATTTTCATACTGCAAAGATACTGCTTTTTATTTGAACTACAAGCATTAAGTTAGACTTGCAAAGATTGTACAAAAATTGAATTAAAGAGATTAAAGACGTTGAAATGGATATAAAAACGAAATAAACTTTCTGTTTTTACGCAATAATATGTATCTTTGCAGAAACCTAAATAAGAGTTCTGACACATAAAACGTCTAATCTGTTTTATGTTGTAATTATTATCAAACAAACTAAAAGCATTACATTATGAGAAAAATCTATTTAATTTCTGTGTTTCTAATGGCGGGTATTGTCGCATCGTTTGCCCAAAGTGCTGGCTGGATATTCCAACCTGGAAGTGAAGGACCATGGTTTGAAAAGGAGATAGAGCAAGGTAGACCGATGGAGTTTTACGACTATGGCGGTCCTGAAAAAGGCATGCGAGGCAATTATGCTTACACTCTTCAACGATTAAAACCACGAAATTCAGATTCACATATTACTGTTATATTCGAGCAAATAGAGTTTGGAGAAAGCGATGAACTACGAATTTACAACGGATTAATCGAGCTTTCGTGCGAGAAAGACGAGGATAGCGGCGACTATTTGTGGGGTTGGGCAAAGCAAGAACCACTTAAGATAATTAAGGGAACTCCTGAAAAGTTGCCTATCAGAATAAGTTCTACTGCAGCAGATGGCGGTCTTTCGGTTGCATGCTACGCTGCTACAACTATGCCAGGCTGGAAAGCGATGGTGTATTGTGTTAAGAATGGAGACCCAGAACCTGGAAATGAAACTCCTGCAGATAAGCCAAACTTCACCTTAAAGGTAGACCCAAGTGCGAAAATTGAGTACGATGAAGATGGCGAACTAAGCCTATGTATCTGTATTTAGAACTACAAGGAATTAAAGATAGCCAAAGTATTCAAATAGAACAGGGCGGACAGAAGAACGATTACACGCTGAATAAGAATGTAGCGAACTCTGTACAGTTGGAAGTAGAGCCTAATGATGTTATTAAAGTATATGCCGACTTAGCTGCTTTCAAGGCGCAAGCAGGCAAATTGGTTACTTGTGAGTTAGGAAAGAACGATAATTTGGAAGTTCTTGACCTTATGATGAATAAGATAACAGAGCTCGATTTGTCGCAGCTTCCAAAGCTACGCGAGCTTGCAATTACCGATAATCGCTTGACAAGTATTGACCTTAGCAAATTGAAAAACCTAAGAGAGTTCTACGGCAGTTATAATAAGGTGGGCAAATTAGATACCAAGCAGAATCCTAACTTGGAGGTTTTAGCCTGTGCAAGTATGGGATTGACAGAGTTAGATCTCAGTAATAACCCTAAGCTTGAGAACTTAACAGCAGGAAACAATAACTATGTAACCTTCCCAGACTTAAGCAATAAGCCTGCTTTAAAGTGGATTGATATGGAGAGTTGCGGTATGAAGGAAATGGATGTAACAAAGTTTCCTAAGCTAAAATTCCTTGATTTATCGGGCAATCAGCTTACAAACATCAATCTTTCAAAGAATCCGATGCTCCGTAAGCTTGATTTAGATAACAATCAATTCGATGCTTGTGCAATCAACGATATTCTGTTTACAGTGCCAAAGGCTACTGAAGAGGACGAAGCAGTATTGCTTGTAAAAGGTAATACAGGCTCGGCTACTTGCGACAACACGTTGCTTGAAGGTAAAAACTGGAAGATGAATGTTACTGGAAACGGCTCTGGATGCAACACTGTACGCCTTCGCTTTGAAGAAAACGCACATGGTTCCTTCAAAACAATGGTTGATGGAAATAACGTTCCTGAGTGGACACCTATCGAAAAAGGTAAGGAAGTGAAGGTAGAAGCTACACCAATACATGGTTATAAGTTCATTAAGGCAATGCTTGATGGTAAAGATATTAATGACGATATGTTCAAAATCACTCAGTATGGCGTATTGGCTGCTATCTTTGATGTTGATAATGGCATTCACAACGCTCAAGCAGAGGCTGTGAAAGTGGTACGCCACAATGGCAATATTGTTGTTATGGGCTTGCAAGCAGAAAAGAACTACAGCATCTACGATGTATCAGGCAAACTTCTTAGCACTGGTCTTACTGATGCAAATAGTGAAGCTACAATCTCTTTGCCTGTAGGACACATTATTATAATAAGACAAGGCAGTCTTGCAATAAAGGTTATGCAATAATAAAAATATTGTTTGAACAATAATCAATCGTTTTTTCAAGTGCGTGCGTCAGATTATTATTTGATGTACGCGCTTTTCTTTTTCTGTATTTTCCAACTCATTTATATTCACCCAACTATAGCTTTTCAAATGTGTAAAAATGAAGGTTACAACCTATTTTATAAATATTAAGAAAGAGGAAGTATTGTCAAGATAATTCTTAAAGAGCTTTCTTGTGCAATAATCTGATTTTCAACGTTTTTAAATAGTGCCTATTTTGCGTTCTAAAAGAGCCTGTTTTGCATGGTAAAATAGGCACTATTGCAATACAAAACAATTATTATCGATTTGTACTTGCGTTTTTCTTTACAATTTAGAAAGGTTTTATATCTTGATTATACTTGTTTGTTGGATGTAAACAGGCATGTTTTTTGTATTTACACGGCAATTCTTTTGTTGTTTTAGAGTAAAGTTTGCAACTTCTTAATAGATTTAAGAAATATTTTGTTTCCATGTAAATGTGTTCAGTAAACATGCGTTCGTGTAATCGTAAGTGCCTTTAAGAGAGTAGGGAAGAGAGGGTGTCTGCACCATAAATTCATACATTTTAAGCTCCACTACCTTTAATTTCCTTTTTCCTATTCGTAGGTAATAGTTTGCTATATAGGAATGGACTTTTGGGAAATACGCTGAAAAAGCATACCTTTGCGACCACGTTGGAAAAACATAGAAATAGAAATAAATAATAAACAATATAACAACTATGAAAGAAAATAGAACAGAACTGAACCGCAACTTGGCACAGATGCTTAAAGGCGGTGTAATTATGGACGTTACAACTCCTGAACAAGCACGCATAGCTGAGGCTGCTGGTGCTTGCGCAGTAATGGCATTGGAGCGCATTCCAGCCGATATTCGCGCTGCAGGTGGTGTTTCTCGTATGAGCGATCCTAAGATGATACGTGGCATTCAAGAAGCAGTCAGCATTCCAGTAATGGCAAAAGTGCGTATCGGACACTTTGTTGAAGCACAGATTCTTCAAGCTATTGAAATCGATTATATCGATGAAAGCGAAGTACTTTCGCCAGCTGACGATGTTTATCACATTGATAAGGACAAGTTTGATGTGCCTTTCGTTTGTGGAGCAAAGGACCTTGGCGAAGCATTGCGCCGTATTGCAGAAGGTGCAACCATGATTCGCACAAAGGGTGAGCCAGGTACAGGCGATATTATTCAGGCTGTACGCCACATGCGCATGATTCAAACAGAAATGCGCCGCCTTACTTCTCTTGGCGAAGATGAACTCTATGAAGCAGCAAAACAACTTCGTGCGCCTTACGAACTTGTGAAGTATGTTCACGATAATGGTAAACTCCCAGTTGTAAACTTCGCTGCTGGTGGTGTAGCTACACCTGCTGACGCTGCGCTTATGATGCAATTAGGTGCTGAAGGAGTATTTGTTGGCTCTGGAATCTTTAAGTCTGGCAATCCAGAAAAGCGTGCTCGTGCTATCGTTCAAGCTGTTACCAACTACAAAGACGCCAAGATGCTTGCTGAATTGAGCGCTGACCTTGGTGAAGCAATGGTAGGTATCAACGAAAGCGAAATCGCTATCTTGATGGCAGAACGTGGCAAATAATTAAGCTAAATATGAAGATTGCCATATTAGCCTTACAAGGAGCATTTGCTGAACACGCTAAAATGATGCAGCAACTGGGGCACGAAACCTTTGAAGTGCGCCAGCTTGCTGATTGGAATAAGCCTAAAGACGGACTTATTATACCTGGTGGAGAAAGCACAGTAATGCTGAAACTCTTGCACGAGTTGAACTTGTTTGAACCTATAAAGAAGGATATCGAAGGCGGATTACCAGTTTATGGCACTTGCGCAGGACTTATTCTATTATCTAAAGAGGTAGAAAACGCAAAAAGTCCGTATGCTCGTTTCGCCACGATGAATATCAGTACCTGCCGTAATGCATATGGCAGACAGATGGGAAGTTTTGCAGTTGATGCACCTATGAAGGGCATTGTAGAACCAGTTCCAATGACTTTCATACGCGCACCTTATATTGAAAAAGCAGGCGAAGGCGTAGAAGTGCTTGCAGAAGTAGACGGACATATAGTTGCAGCTCGACAAGGAAAACAGCTTGTTACAGCATTCCACCCAGAACTGGGCACCGATACTCGTGTGCACGAGCTATTTGCTGATATGTTAAAGTAAAATATAAAAAAGCGGTTTTCTGTATATACGATATGCAGTAACCGCTTTTCTTATTTTCTATAATTAGTTATATTTATAGCTAACAATAAAGGCGACACCTTTGAAAGGTATCGCCTTTATTGTTTAGTTTTTAACTATGTTCTTTATGCGTTTACAGCATCAGTAAGCTCAGCTCCTGGTTTGAACTTAGCAACTTTCTTAGCTGCAATCTGTATTTTCTGCTTTGTAGCAGGGTTAATACCCTCGTGTGCAGGGCGCTCTGTTACAGAGTAAGTACCGAAACCTACTAATTGAACTTTGTCACCAGCTACAAGCGCTTCCTTAATAGCTGCAGTCATTGCGTCTAATGCCTTTTTTGAGTCAGCCTTGCTTAAGCCTGCGCCGGCTGCGATCTTCTCGATTAGTTCTGTTTTGTTCATAATCTTTGAATTATTGTTTGATATGTTTTATAAAAATGTTCTAACGTTTTTGCAAATATACTCGTTTAGTTTTATAAAACAAACAAAAAAGCAAAGAAATCTAAACTTTTACCTAAAAAAAGTGCCTCAATGCCCTTTTTTTTACTGATAATGCAGAAAAATTAGTACTTTTGCAGCTGTAAAGCAGAGAAAACTGAAAGTTTGTCAATTGTAATATAACTTTGGCGAAAATATAAAAGTTGGCAAAGAGCTTGCTAATCATAATCTTAAAAAGATGAACAAATCTCTGTAAACAAAAATAAAAAAAGTATGCGTAATATACCAACAGTAACAAAAAATCTGCTCATTCTTAATGTATTGGCTTATATTGCCAGCATTATTTTAGCACAAAGCGGCATTGATCTCAATAATATATTAGGATTACACTTCTTTCTTGCTGATAATTTTCATCTTTGGCAAATCGTTACTTACATGTTCATGCATGGCAGTTTCATGCACATTCTTATGAATATGTTCATGCTCTGGATGTTTGGAATGGTCATGGAAAGCGTATGGGGACCGAAGAAATTCCTATTGTTTTATATGGTAACGGGTATAGGTGCAGGTCTTTGTCAGGAGCTTGCGCAATATGCGAATTATGTTGCTGAAGGATTAAGTAACTACCAATACGTTTCTACCGAGATGGGACGAATCACAATGGATAGCTATTTGAACCTTTGGACAACTGTTGGTGCTTCGGGAGCCGTGTACGGAGTTTTGTTGGCATTTGGACTTACGTTCCCTAATGAACGCATGTTTATCATTCCTATCCCAATTCCGCTCAAAGCAAAATGGATTATTATGGGTTCTATTGCTATGGAACTCTTTTCAGCAATGGGTACAAGTAACGATGGAGTGGCACACTTGGCACATCTTGGCGGTATGCTTTTTGGTTATCTGCTTATACGTTATTGGCGTAAACATCCGTTTTCAGACAACGATTTTGGTATGAATAGGGGACGACAGTTCTTCGATAACATGCGTGACAATTGGGAAAGTCGAACAAATCGTTCGACAGGAAACAATCAGGGGGATAGCAACAATGGCTTCCAATGGAATACCAACCATACACAGCAAACTCAGCAACCTGAAAGCGACTGGGACTACAATGCACGAAAGAAAAAAGAACAAGAGGAAGTAGACCGCATACTTGATAAAATTAGAAAAAGTGGCTACGACAGCCTGAGTAAAGAGGAAAAGAAGAAGCTTTTCGATAGTAGTAAGTCGTAAGACAAATACTGAAGAAAAGGAAAGGGGACTATAAGAATATGCCTTCTAAAATAAAAAGTACAATTTATAAGGTAGTCTTGGCTGCCAATATCTTAGCAATAATCATGCTGTTATTGGTCGGCAACGTAGATAGTCTGCACCCAGTAGATCATCCGTGGTTGGCAAATTTTGGTTTAGGATTCCCCATTGTGTTGGCAATCAATCTGATATTTTTGGTATTGTGGATTGTAATTCGACCTAAAAATATTTGGTTGCCAGTGTTAGGACTACTTATTTGTTATGTTCCCATACGCAAATACACACCTTTTAATATAAAGAAGGAACCACCTGTGCGGTCTCTTAAAGTTCTTTCTTACAATGTTTTTATGTTTGCTGTATGGGATTTTGAATCTGAAGCTCACAATCCAATTGTTGATTATATTGTGAAAAGCAAAGCTGATATAGTTTGTTTGCAAGAAACAGATGCCTACGGCAAACAACGCGACTATATTTATAAAACACTCGAAAAAACTTACCCATACCACGATTTTGTAAGTATGACCGAACAAGGATATCAACACATGATGCTGTTGAGTCGTTATCCTATTATAAAAAAAGAACGAATAAAGTATAAATCGAAAGGAAATATCAGTTACGCGTACATTATTAATTATAACAACCAAGAAGTATTGGTGGTAAACAACCATTTCGAAAGTAATCATTTGAGCGAAGCGGATAAGCAAGGATATAAGAATATAGTGCGTTCTCCATTTGGAGGGAATAACACAAAGAAAGAAAGTGAACGTATACTTGATAAGCTTGGCGAGGCAGCTATAATACGAGCACCTCAGGTTGAGGCAGTTGCTGCATACGTAAAGAAATATTTAGACAAGAAGATTCCTGTAATATTATGTGGCGATTTCAACGACAATCCAATTAGTTACGCCCACAAAACCATTGCTAATTGTTTGGACGATGCTTATATAAAAAGTGGAAATGGGCCCGGAATATCATATAACCGAAGTGGAATGTATGTGAGAATAGACAACATCTTCTGCTCGAATGATTTTGAAGCGTATGGTGCGAAAGTTGATGACAAAATATCATCTTCCGACCATTATCCTATATATGCATGGCTAAAATATCGCCCAAAATATTAAAAATAAGCGAATAAAAGCACTTAAATTTTCCGAAATGTGAAAAAATAACTATCTTTGCACGACTATCTGTCCCTGAAAAAGGAAATAATTAAAAATAATAAATAAAATGCAAAACAAAGGATTAGTAATTTGTGTTGCCGTCTTGCTGACGCTCGCAAGCATTTTCTACTTGTCTTTCTCAGTGGCAACAAGCTACTATGATGGACAAGCTGCGAAGATTAAAGACCCAATTGCACAACAGGATTATAAAGATTCTGTGAAGTATTTGGGCATTTATTCTTATCAAAAGTGTCTGGAGACACAGATTGGTTTAGGTCTTGACCTAAAGGGTGGTATGAATGTTATCCTCGAAATTTCAGTTCCTGATGTCGTTGATGTACTTGCAGACCACAAAACCGATGCTGCTTACGTCAAGTCAATGAAAGAAGCTAAAGAGCAGGAAGCGACGAGTCAAAACGATTTCATTACTCTTTTCATTGATGCGTTCCACAAAAATGCACCTGGTAGAAAGCTTGCAGAAATCTTTGCAACACAACAATTGAAGGGAAAAGTTAGTACACAGAGTTCGGACAAAGATGTAGAAAAAGCTCTTCGTGAAGAAGTTACTGCTTCTATTGACAACTCTTACAACGTAGTTCGCAATCGTATCGACCAATTTGGTGTGGTTCAACCAAATATTCAAAAGTTGGAAGGACAAGAAGGACGCCTTATGGTTGAAATGCCTGGTATTCGTGAACCAGAGCGTATGCGTAAGTTGTTGCAAGGTTCAGCTAACCTTGAATTCTGGGAAACATATAACAATCAAGAAATTGCTCCATATTTATCTCAACTTGATCAACGTTGGGCAAATGGTGAAACAAAGGTTGAGGCTAAAAGAGATACTACTGCAAATGCTGCTGATGAAAAGCAGACTGTAGAGAAACAACCTGCAGCGAAACTTTCGTTGAAGGGCAATAAGCCTGGCGAAAAGAATGGTAACGATGCACAGTTAGCTGCTGCAAGAAAGGAACATCCTTTGCTTTCTATTTTACAGCTTACGCCTGGCGATGCATTAAGTGTTGTAGGTTATGCAAGTGTTCGCGATACAGCTGCTGTTAATAAGATTATTTATAGTCAATTGGCACAACAAGTATTGCCAAGTGATTTGCGCCTTCGTTGGAGTGCAAAACCTGCTGATCACTTACAGCAAAAGAATATATTTGAACTTCACGCATTAAAGGTTACTACTTCTGATGGTCGCGCTCCATTAGAAGGTGATGTAATTATTGATGCTAAAGATAACTTCGACCAATATGGACGTCCTGAAGTTAGCATGACAATGAATTCTGATGGTGCTCGTCAATGGGCAGCTATTACAAAAGCTAATCTTGGAAAGGCTGTTGCAATTGTGCTTGACGGACTTGTATTTACTGCACCACGTATCAATTCAGAAATCACAGGTGGCTCTTCGTCTATCTCTGGTTCTTCGTTCACCATCGAAGATACTAAAGACTTGGCTAATACTTTGAAGTCTGGTCGTATGCCTGCTCCTGCTCGTATTGTACAAGAAGAAGTTGTTGGTCCTACACTTGGTGCACAATCAATCCAACAAGGTCTTGGTCGTTTGCTATTGCATTCGTACTCTTGATGATTTACATGGTTGTAATGTACGACCTTATTCCTGGTATGTTGGCTAACTGTGCTTTGCTTGCCAACTTGTTCTTTACACTGGGTATTTTAGCTTCGTTCCAATCTGCACTTACTATGCCTGGTATTGCCGGTATCGTGCTTACACTTGGTACTGCGGTCGATGCAAACGTGCTTATCTATGAACGTATTAAAGAAGAAATGCGAGCTGGAAAAGGTATTAAGGACGCATTAAAAGCTGGTTATAGCAATGCATTCTCTGCTATTTTCGACTCTAACTTCACATCACTCATTACTGGTATAATTCTTCTTGTAACGGGTACAGGTCCTATTCGTGGTTTCGCTACAACTTGGATTATTGGTATTGTTTGCTCGTTCTTCACAGCTGTGTTCCTAACACGTCTTGTTTACGAGAATCGTTTGAAGAAAGATAAGTGGTTAAATCAAAAGTTCTATACTTCTATCAGCAAGAACTTGATGCAGAATGTAAACATTAAGTTTATGAGTCTTTACAAGACTACATTTACAATTTCTGCAATTGTTGCTGTAGGTTTCCTTGTAAGCATCTTCTTTGTAAGAGGTTTGAGCAAGAGTATCGACTTTACTGGTGGACGCAACTACGTCATCACCCTTAACAAGAAAGTCCATGTAGAGGACGTTCGTAAGATTTTGGGTAACGCATTCGTGAATACCATTGGCGAAAATGCAGGTAAACCAGCTACAACAACTGTAATTGCATTAGGTACAGAAGGTAACACCATCCGTGTTTCTACCAACTATAACATCGAATCTAACGATCCTGCTGAAGACGATCATGCAGAAACAGTGCTCTACAATGCATTGAAGAAGGGTGGTTTCGTAAGTCAGGCAAATGTAGATAGCTTTAAGAATCCAGATATTCGTGAGGGTGGTTCTATTATCAGTTCTTCGAAAGTAGGTCCTTCAGTAGCGAAAGATATCACACATGGAGCTATTCGAAGTGTTGCTTTAGCGTTGGTATTTATCTTCATTTATATCTTGGCACGCTTCCGCAACCTTGGTTTCTCTGTAGGTTCTGTAGTTGCGTTGGCACTTGATACATTAGTAGTGATAGGTTTCTACTCTGTCTGCTACGGCTGGATAGGTTTCTCTCTCGAAATCGACCAGACATTTATCGGTGCTATTTTGACAGTGATTGGTTACTCTATTAACGATAAAGTGGTTGTGTTCGACCGTATTCGTGAAACATGCAACTACATCCGAAGATGGATTACCAAACCTTGTTCAACGATTCTATCAATCAAACATTGACACGTACTATCAATACATCGTTCTCTACGTTAATCGTGTTGCTTTCAATCTTTATTCTTGGTGGCGACAGTATTCGTAGCTTTGCATTCGCAATGATTCTCGGTGTATTCTTCGGTACTTTGTCTTCAATCTTCATTGCTTCTCCAGTAGCTTACTTAGTATTGGGTAAGAAGCTTGAAAATCGTTTGAAGAACGCTCCTGCGGAAGAATAAACGCAGATACATATTAAAATAGAAATGACAGATACTTTATAAAAGTATCTGTCACTTTTTTTATACTTTCATTTCTATCATATAGCTTGTTTCTTGATAGAAATAATGGAAGAAAATCCATTTTATTTAAATAGCAATAAACCATTTCTAACGACTGGATTTTTATTGATTAGAAAAATTATAATTATACTCCAACAATTTTTTTAATTATAATTTTTTTATTTTATAATAAAAAAACTCGTCGAATTTTTTTAATTATAAATTTTTTTCTTTTTATAATTATATTTTTCTGAAACTACTTATTTTTTTCTTGATCAGACATTTTGAACCAAGTGTATTGATACTGCATGATATAGCTGTTTAAAACGAAAAAAATTAAAGCAACTAATATCATTTCATTATCATCGTTGAAACAGGAAATAATGTGTAAAGATGACTGAAAAAAAGCGTTCTATATACTCTAAGAAAAAAATAAAAATTCGATAATAGCATTTGCAATAATAAATTGATGAAATATCAAAGTAAATAACTACATTTGCAGTTGCTCATCTTATATTTCTAATAAATAGAATAGAAGAGCTTAAAAAAATATAGAAATTATCTATTTCAGTGTGTTATAATATATGTTTTTGTACAATGTATGTTTACAACCCTGAAAAAGAAGTTTCGCTATATATAGGTTCGTTCATCTTCTCTTTATGGCGATTATTTTTATCGATGATAACTGAGGAATGTTGTAGAACTTAATAGTTAAGAAAATATTATTCTATAAAGAATGGGGTTTAGATAACAAATGAAAGAGAAAAAAGACGGTAATTGGACAGACTGGTTGATAGATGATAAACATCGTTTAGATGAAGAACATCCTTATGAAGAACCTAAGTCTGAAAGGAGAAAATTTCAAATAAAATTAATAGCTTCAGTAGCTACACTCTTTGTAATGATTTGTCTCATGTTTCCAGGTTACGAATGCTATGAACGTACAATGTTTCCTTTTGGCGACCGCCTGCTTGGTTTGGGATTATTTTTATTTACAGGTTCAGCAATTGTATATGTATGTGTAAACAAGTTAATGTCTGAGGCAAAAAGAGAAAATACAGGATGTTTAATAAAGGTATGTACACCTTTTGTTTTATGGTTTTGCTTCCTGTTTTTCTTTCTACTCAATTCTAATTTAGGCAAAAAGATAACAAGAAAAGAACTTGCTTCAGTAACAGAAATAGATAATCCTATTACTTCTCCGTTAGCATTTGGCTATGTCTTGACACCTATTTCATCAAGCAACTGTGCCAAGTATTGGGATGTAGAATGGAAGAAAGACGAAACAAAATCATATTGCTTGGTTACCATTTATGAAGGTTTCTTTGGGTTAGAAGTGCTTGACGAGGTTCTGCAAAAGAATATACGTAAGTAATTTCTTATTATCATCCCACGTTCAAGAAAGCACTAAAAGCTAACAAATGGTTAAAAAAAGTGTATAGAAATAAGAAAAAAGAAGCATATAGTATAAACTTTCGTTTCTTAGTACTAATATTTTTTAACCTCCTTTGTTTTGAAATGTCGGAAATTAGGGCTATCTTTGCAAAATATTAATGAAATAATAATTAAGCGGTTATAGAATTCTAGCATAGAGACTATGTTGGGATTCTGTCTTTTTTATATTCATATTGAAAAGCGTATAAACAAAAAAAATAAAGATTATGTCTTACATGTCACAAGATGGCTACGATAAACTCGTGGCTGAACTGCAACGTTTAGAAGCAGTAGAACGTCCAAAGGCATCGGCAGCAATTGCAGAAGCAGCCGATAAGGGCGATTTAAGCGAAAATTCAGAGTACGATGCAGCAAAAGAAGCACAGGCACATCTCGAAGCTAAGATTACCGAGATGAAGATGACCATAGCACAGGCAAAAATTGTGGATACATCGCGTTTGAGCAACGAAGCTGTTCAAATTATGTCTACTGTACAAATGACTAATTTGAGTAATAACTCAAAAATGGAATATACCATCGTTAGTGAATCGGAAGCAAACCTGAAGCAAGGAAAGATTTCTATTAAGACTCCTATTGCGCAAGGATTGCTCAATAAGAAAGTAGGCGACGAGGTAGAAATAGAAATTCCACGTGGTAAAATAAAGTTGAGAGTAGATAAAATCTCTATCAATCTTTAAGGTTTAAAACTAAAAAAACGGCTATGACAATATTCTCAAAGATTGCAGCTGGCGAAATACCAAGCTATAAGTGCGCAGAAAACGATAAGTTTTATGCTTTCCTCGATATAAATCCAGTTGGAAAAGCGCATACGTTAGTAATTCCTCGTAAGGAAATTGACTACATTTTTGATATGGAAGACGAAGATTTGGCAGCGTTCCAGCTCTTTGCGAAGAAAGTTGCCCGTGCCATCAAGATTGCTTTCCCTTGTAAGAAAGTTGCGCAAATCGTGTTAGGCCTCGAAGTAGACCATGCACATATTCATTTGTTGCCAATCAATAAGGAAGGCGATGTAGACTTCCATAAACATATTGAACTATCGGTAGAAGAGCAAACAGAGATTGCTGCTAAAATCTTTAAAGCTTTTCAAGAGATAGACTAAACCAAATTTACAAGAAGTAGAATAAACAAGCAAACGAGTATATATACAATGTGTATATCCTCGTTTGTTGGTATATGGAAGCTTATGAGAGAGATAAAAGATGATAATTGGATAGACTGGTTGAAAGATAATGAGCATAGTCGGAAGTTGTTCAGAAAATCAAAATGGAATTCTAAGACAGTTGTGATAGGAGCAATTCTGCTTTTTATAGCTATCTTTTATGCACTGCTTTTTATTTGTTATCAAGGCTATGTCTATTACGCAAACACTATATTTCCATTCTATTTTCCACTCTCTTGGTATTTAATAGGGGTTGGAGTTCTTGCGATTTGCACAAGTTGTTGCCTTATTGCAATAATAAAGAAATATAGAAACAGCACAAATAAGTTTGGTTACTTTTTACAATTTGCTTTTGAAGCTTGGTTCGGCATATTATTTAGTGCTGGCATAATTTTCTTTCTTGTATTTTTCTCTAATTCTTATTTTGGCTCGAGTCAGTCAGAAAGTCAAGTCGCAATCATAGCAGAAAAGAAAATAAAGAAACATTACCACCAACCGGCTGCTATTGAACAATATTTGCTCTACCTTCCTCAAAACAAAACATACATAAAATATTATACCTTCTTATATTATAATGATGAAATAGGACAAAAATATCAGCTTTACACGCATAAGGGACTCTTTGGGTGGCATGTTGCGGATAGTCTGAAGGAAACACATGAATGGGAATAAAAGGTTAATCGAAGGTAAATATAATAACATCGGGAATGTGTTAATGGCTCATTCCCGATGTTATTATAAAAGTTTTTATCCCAATTGAATAGACAGAAACGTTTATTCGCATCGTTTTGTTTACGATATTATAACCTGAGTTCGGTATAAGAAATTCTTCAAAAAAGTTGTAGGAGTGGAATATTTTTCGTATCTTTATAGTTGATAATCAGAGTATTAACGAAAAAATCCACTCCTATGAATAGTACAAATTTAATAGAAATATTCTGTATTCTTGATGAATTCTGCAAGTTTTTTGCTCCTCAACTCAAAAAACGTCTGTTAGACGAGTCTAGTAAGCATCGCCGAAACCGTCCGTGTGTAATGAGCGATAGTGAAATAATGACTATCCTCATCATGTATCATCAGTCTCATTACATAGATCTTAAAAACGTTCTATCTTCATGAGATTTGTGAACATCATCGTTCCGAATTTCCCCATACACTATCCTATAACCGATTTGTCGAGCGTCAGCAAAAGGTAAATATGCTCTTGTTGATATTTCTACAGACATGTGCCCTAGGCAAATGCACAGGCATTTCAATTATAGACTCTACTCCTCTGCGCAGTTGCCACATCAAGCGTATGTACAAGCATAAGACTATGAAAGGCTGGGCTGCCAAGGGCAAGTGTACTATGGGTTGGTTCTATGGATTCAAGCTACATCTTATCATCAATGACAAAGGAGAGATTATACAGTGGATGCTCACACCTGGCAACACTGATGACAGATACCCATTGAAGGACAAACACTTCACAGAAAAGCTCTTTGGCAAGCTGTATGCGGACAAAGGGTACATTTCACAAAGTCTATTTGAGGAGCTATTTATTGATGATATACATCTGATAACAAAGCTACGAAGGAATATGAAAAATTCTATGATGCTATTGCAGGATAGAATTAGACTACGAAAAAGGGCTACTATAGAAACGGTCAATGACGAACTCAAGAATGTATGCCACATAGAGCATACAAGACACAGAAGCATTGACAACTTTGTAGCCAATCTTATTGCAGCAATTATTGCTTATAATCTTATGCCAAAAAAGCCAACTATGAATATTGAAATCATTGACAAAAGCAGGCTAATTGCATAAAGCTTATACCGAACTCAGGTATATTATAGTTGAGCTTAGATTCTTTTAACGCTCGTTTCGAACTAAATAAATTCTTCGCCCTTCTTCAGTTGTGCTTCGTTTACATATTTTCTTATCAAAGCCGAAGAATTTTCTTTCTTACAAATGAGTAGCACATTGTCTCTTTCAGCTACAATAAAACCATCAAGTCCGTTAAGAACAGCAAACTTTCCGTCGGGAAGTTTAACGATATTATTGCTCGATTCATCGAACAAAATATCACCGCTTGCCACTACATTGTCGTCTTTTCCACGACTTTTAGACTCGTACATACCATGCCATGTGCCCAAATCCACCCAACCAAAGTCACATTTCAGCACATGTACATCCTTAGATTTCTCCAGCACACCATAGTCTATTGACATATTTGGGAACGCAGGAAAGAGCTGTTGAGCGAACTTTTCCTCGTCTTCCATATCGAAATCTTGCAACGAAGCATCGAAGTCTATCTGTGCAACAGAAAGACTTTGCTGCAGACTTTCCTTTAGAAAGTTTACGTTTCCTAAGTACATTCCCGTGTTCCAAAGCCATTCATTGCTGTCTACAAACATTTGTGCGAACTCTGCATCGGGCTTTTCTGTAAATGCCTTTACCTTATATATATCGCCCATTGTGCTTGCACTACCTTTTTGGATATACCCATATGCTGTTTCTGCACGTGTAGGTTGTACACCCAAAGCCAGCAAACAATCGTGCGTGGCAATAAAGTTCAGTCCTTCTTCAATACTATTTTTAAATGCTTCCGGCTTCATTATACTTTGGTCGGAAGGCGATATAATAATATTTGCACGGCTATTTAGCTTCGAAATACGACGTGCTGCCCACGCTACACTTGGTGCTGTGTTTCTATAAGTAGGTTCAGAAATAATGTTATTTCCTGCTACTTCTGGCAGCTGTTCACGTACAATGTCGTAATACAACAAGCTTGTTACAATGAATATATTATCTTTCGGAACAATATTAAGAAAGCGATCGTAAGTTTGTTGCAGCTGTGTTCGCCCCTCACTGAAGAAGTCTATAAACTGCTTAGGATACTTTTCTCTACTCACTGGCCACAATCTCTTACCTTTCCGCCTGCTAAGATTACGCAGTAACTATTATTATCCATTCTTTCCATAGATGTATAGATTTTCATTTGATATAGTTCAAAGGTATTCAAATAATTTCTAATTTACAAATATACAATCTATAAATAAACATATTTCTTACTTATTTATCCCATTTTCGTAAAAAAACTATAACTTTGCAGTGCCAATAGGTTTGTTAGATCGAATTTCTACCGAGTTATACTGAAGAAATGAATAGTTTTAAGAAAGTATCTTTGCTAATGATGATATTAGTATGTTTTTGCTGTCAGGCAAAGGCATACGTTTCATTGAATGATACTATCAAGCAAGTATATTCAAGAGGAATGGTCGATAGTTTAGGCATTATTGCCGATTCAAGTTCCGTTCTTGAGAAGGTAGGAAATACGCTCGACCATATTAGCAACACTCGTTTCCACAAAATTATATATACCAGTGCGCCGCTTATTGTAAACGGTCTTATAGTAAAAGGGCAGAATAAGCATTTCCGTGGTTTAAGAAACGATTATTTACCAGAGTTTGATAGAAGCTTAGATAACTATACTCAGTATCTTCCTGCAGCCGTTATGGTTGGCTTAAAGTTAGGCGGTGTAGAAGGAAGAAGTAGCTGGGGACGAATGCTTATCTCCGATGTGATGTCGATAGCGCTAATGGCTGGTATTGTAAATTCGCTGAAATATTCCACTAAAGTAGAGCGTCCAGATGGCTCAGACCGATTCTCTTTCCCCTCAGGACATACTGCAACAGCCTTCATGACGGCTACAATGTTGGCCAAAGAGTATGGCTTTCGAAGTCCATGGGTGGGCATTGGAGCCTATACTGTAGCCTCTGCAACAGGTCTTATGCGTATGGCTAACAATAAACACTGGCTGAGTGATGTGCTAACAGGGGCAGGAATAGGTATCGTTTCTACGGAATTAGGCTACTATTTTGCCGATTTGATATTTAAAAACGAGGGTTGAACGCGATAAACGTACAAGAAACGTTCGATAAGATGCAGAAACCGACCTTCCTTAGTCTTAATTTCCTCATCAGTTTGCCCTTAGGTTCCTATCCAATCGGGAAGAATTCAGAGTTCAAAGTATCCTCTGGTTGTACTTCATCAGTCGAAGGTGCTTACTTCTTTAACCCTTATATTGGTGCCGGTGGAAGATTTTCGGTAACTCGTACTTCGGTTATTGTAAACGAAGTTAAAGCAGAAAACAATGTTTTCGATACATGGAAATTAAGCGGTGGCGCTTATTTCTCTTATCCGCTATCAGCGCGTTGGCTTGTTGGAAGTAAACTTTTGGCAGAACGTGTATATTATCCGAATCTACAGCTAACGAACTATTTAATTGATTCGCAACACGGAATAGGTTTCGGTACAGGTGTTTCGCTAACATTCAGAGCCCGCCAGCGTTACGGAGTTCGCTTTCTTTTAGATTACGACCTACTGTCTTATCGTGCGAAAGGAGAACGCACTTGCGTTCATTCATTGGCATTAGGTTCTTCCTTTCTCATAACTTTTTAGGCACAATAGTGCAGCGAAACGGTATGCGCAATCCATCTTTGAGGGTTGTCCAACGCTTTCTTAATCTTGAAGAAACCTCGAACCGATAATGAAAAACACGCAACATTACACCCTAAAACAAAAGTAGTAACACATCATAATAATCCCTTTGATTTTGTAAAGATAATTGCTGGGTAAAGTCGTTGAATTGGTTTTGCGTTGCAATAGTGCCTATATTGCAGCGCAAAACAGGCACTTTTATCGTGCAAAATAGGCTCTTTTGCGATGTAAAATAGGCTCTATTGCAACGTGTTGAAAACAAGATGGTTACGCAATATTATTCCTTGTAATATATATTTACACTTTTATAGCCTCCTCCTTGCCTACAATACAAATTTTAAAAGCACTATTAACCCAACTTCTTTTAATAAATCGGAGCAAGCGAAAAAGCACTCATTCTTTTTCGTTTATGGTGGAAAAAGCAATGAAACTTCTTTATTTCTCCGACAATTTTTTGTATTTTTGTCCTCATAAAGCATTACCAACTATGGAAAAACTTATCCACTATGTGTGGAAACACAAACTATTTCCGCTGGCACAACTCGCTACTACTGATGGTCAATCGGTAGAAGTGATAGATGCAGGGCTGCCCAATAGTAATGCAGGACCCGACTTTTTCAATGCAAAAGTAAAGATAAACGGAACGCTTTGGGTGGGTAATGTGGAGATACACGATAAGTCTTCCGATTGGTTTACACATGGACACGACACCGATACCCATTATAACAATGTTGTATTGCATGTGGTGGAGCATGCCGACATGACAGTAACGAAACAGAATGGCGACACTCCGCCACAGCTTGTACTACCCGTTCCCGAATCAGTAAAGCAACATTACGCAGAATTACTCACCGCCGATGCCTATCCACCATGCTATAAAATAGTGCCCGGACTATCGAAACTAATGATTCATTCGTGGCTGAGTGCATTGCAAACTGAACGATTGGAGCAACGCACAATAGCTATAACAGAACGGCTGAAAGCCTGCGATGGCAATTGGGAAGTAGCCTACTTTGTATCGCTGGCACGCAACTTTGGCTTCGGAATAAATGGCGATGCTTTCGAACAATGGGCAAAGGCCATTCCGTTTCAAGCTGTGGCTCATCACCGCAACGACCTTTTCCAGATTGAAACAATATTTATGGGACAGGCAGGATTGCTGAATGTTGATACATTACCTAAGCAACACCGCGACAAAGCCATTGCAGATGAATACTTTCAGCACCTACAAATCGAATACAAATACTTAGCACACAAGTTCTCGCTCACGCCTATGGACGCACAACAATGGCGCTTCCTAAGGTTGAGACCGCAAAATTTTTCCATACATTCGCATCGCACAGTTGGCGCAACTCTACTATAATCGGCAATCGGGGTTGGGCGAACTGTTAGACTGTACGACCATAAAAGAGGTGGAAGAATTGTTGCAAACAAAGGTAACCCCCTATTGGGAAACACACTATACCTTCGGTGGCAACGACAGCAAGCAGTCGAATAAAAACCTATCAAAGGCATCCTTAGAACTTATTATTATCAATACGGTTGTGCCAATTCTATTCGCTTATGGCCGATATAGAATGTCTGAAAAGCTCTGCGACCGTGCTTTTGCATTCTTGGAAGTTTTGAAAGCAGAGAACAATCACATTGTAAGAATGTGGAAAGAGGTGGGACTTACAGTGGAAACAGCTGGCGATTCGCAAGCGTTGATACAATTAAAGAAAGATTATTGCGACCGTAAGGAATGCTTACGTTGCCGAATTGGATACGAATACTTAAAGCAAAAGAAACAAGAACAATGAGAAAGAACACGAAATACATATACGAAACCCGTATGGAGGTGCGCGACTATGAGTGCGATATTCAAGGTATTGTGAACAATGCTAACTACTTGCATTACACGGAACATACACGACACCGCTTTATTTTGTCGCTTGGTGTTAGCTTTTCAAAGTTGCACGAGCAGGGCATCGACCCTGTTGTGGCACGCATGAACTTAGAGTATAAAACACCGTTGACCTGCGACGACGAGTTCATATCGCGATTAGCACTTAGAAAAGATGGCATTCGTTACATCTTTTCACACGATATTTACCGAGCAAGCGACGAACGTTTGTGCTTCCACGCCGATGTTACGCTCGTTATATTGATAAATGGAAAGTTGGGAGAAAGCAAGGAATACAACGAGGCTTTCGCACCTTTCTTGGAACAAGAGTAGAGGTATAGGAATAAAAACAAACAGAAACCATGAAACAAGAACACCTCTACGCCATTGCATTAACGCGCACAAGTGGATTTAATCTGCCTGCCTTGCTCGAACTGTACCAAAAAGCTGGTTCGGCAACAGCGGTTTACGAACATCGAAACAACATACGCGACCTATTGCCAGATGCATCGCAACATCTTGTAGACGGGCTGAAAAGCATTGACAATATGTTGTCTTTTGCCGAACACGAACTACAGTACGACGAGCAACATGGCATAGAAGTGCTTTGCTTTAACGACGATAACTATCCGCAACGCATGCGCGAATGTGCCGATGCACCATTGGTTCTGTACAAGCGTGGTAATGCTAATCTGAACAAACAACGCACGTTGAACATCATAGGCACACGTAATTGCACTCAGTATGGGCGTGATTTGATTCGTGTTTTCATACGTGAACTGAAGTCAATCTGTCCCGATGCACTTATTATAAGCGGCCTTGCGTATGGCGTAGACATCTGTGCGCATCGTGAAAGTATAGCCTATGGATTAGATACTGTGGGTGTTGTGGCACATGGATTAGACACCATCTATCCACGAATGCATACAGAAACGGCAAGAGAAATGTGCGAACAAGGTGGTGGAATCCTTACCGAATACCCCATAAAGACACAGCCTGTGCCTAAAAACTTCGTACAACGCAACCGCATCGTGGCTGGTTGTGCCGACGCAACCTTGCTTATTGAATCGGCAAACAAGGGCGGAGGGCTCATAACATGTAGCATAGCGCACAGCTATAGCAGGGAAGTGTTTGCCTTTCCGGGCCCTATTGGAGCGGAATATAGCGAGGGTTGCAACAATTTGATACGCGATAATGGTGCAAGTCTGGTTACTTCGGCTTACGATTTTGTGAAGGCAATGAACTGGGACAACGATATAAAACTTGAAAAAGCACAACAAAGAGGTATCGAACGTTCGCTTTTCCCCGATCTAAACGACGACGAACAAACGATAGTAAAAGCACTACAAAAGCAGAACGACCTGCAAATTAACATGCTTTCCGTACAAACTAATCTGCCAATGGCCCGCCTTATGGCCTTGCTTTTCGAACTCGAAATGAAAGGAATAGTGAGGACAGTAGCAGGCGGCTGCTACCATTTGTTAGAATATTAAAACTACTTTGAAGAACGGAATAATTTGTAAAGGGGGATAAATTAAGGCATTCCCACTATTCGAATATAGTTTTCCACCACTTCAGCCTGTGCCTGATAGAAAGCCTTTTGGTCTATCTCGCTGGCAGCAATCACCTCTTCTAAGCTGGCAGATAGGTTCTGCATCTCCCAAGTAATAGAGTATTTCGCTGCTTTTCGGGCTGCAATACACTTCTCTAACTCGTATTTTGCATGCGGTTTATCGGTGTTAAACAAAAGGTTAGCAACCTTAAAGCGCAGCCTTTGGCGGTATTTTTCTTCTCGTTGTGTGGCTATTGCCCGTGTCAGTAGGGCTATTTTAAGTTGCTTTTCGGTTATTAACTCTGCCAAATCTTGGTAAAGATACGACTTGTGGTGCCTTTTTAGTAAGTGCCGATAGATGTTAATGGCCTTTTCACGCTTCCCCATTATCGTGTAAATCGTAGCTTTATGGCGTTGGTTATTAAGGTTATAAGGGCTGTGTTTTAGCGCTTCGGCAAGAATAGGGGCGGCCTTTAGCGCCATTTCAACAGTTGGTTTGCTCTCCAATTCCTTAAATACTTTGTCTACGACACGCATTCCTAACGACTGAACAGGGTGGCCGTTGCTCTCTGTCATCAGCCAATCGTCGTCCGTTAGCTTCCCTATGACACCCCAATTAGATACAAAATCAAGAATAGAGAAGGTTGTATTATGGTCGTAAACAAACATAGCGGCACGCAAAAGAGTAGCTTGCCCACGCAAAGAACTATCGTCCATGGTTGGATAAAGGCGCATTAAGCTTTGGAATATCTTGTATGCTTCCTCCAAACGGCGCTGCTGATAACGTAGCTTCATAATGTCTACGCCCACCCAAAACATAGCTATCGTGGTGTAATGTCCCTTATGTGATGCATACATAGGACGGATAGCGTTGTACGCCTCCTCTATTTTGCCCTGTTTTCTTAGTTCAAATACGTCTTTCACTTCCATAGTATTACTCCTTTCTACATATTGTTTAGATATGACAAAGATAGCAAAAAATATTTACGAAACATAATTCCAGGCATAAAAAACAGTAATTATGAATTAAAGATAGTATCTTTGTCGGCAAAATAAAACGTATGAAATATTTATTGGTATCGGATATTCATGGCTGCCGTCCTGCCTTAGAAACAGTGTTAAAGTTCTACGACGAGCAGCAATGCGATATGCTTTGCATATTGGGAGATATATTAAACTATGGTCCGCGTAACTCTATTCCAGAGGGACTCGACCCCAAAGGCATTGTAGAAATGCTGAATGAGCGTGCTAAGAATATTGTTGCTATTCGTGGAAACTGCGATGGCGAGGTCGATCAAATGCTGCTTCATTTCCCTGTTCTTGGCGATTATCTATTGTTAGTAGACGAGGGAAAGAAGCTGTTCCTTACACATGGACACGTATATAATAAGGAGAAGATGCCACAAGGACATTTCGATGCTGTTGTCTATGGGCATACACACCTGTGGGAAATCACCCCTCAAGCAGGCACACTCATTTGCAATACGGGTTCCATAACATTTCCAAAGGGAGGCAATGTAGCCACCTTCATGACGTATGAAGGGGGAACTTTTACAGCCTACGATATGGAAGGAAAGGTCTTAAAGCAATATACGCTGTAACGAAACGTTTTTTATTGTGGTCATAATGAAGACGAAGCGAGCCGCTGTTCCTATATTATGGAGGAACAGCGGCTCGCTGTTTGTTATGTTATATAAGTCTGTTTTACAACAAAGCCTCTATCTCTTGCGGAAGATTTTTTATCTGTGAAGGGTTCTTTACAACAGTGTTGCTGCGGTCGATAAGGTAGATAATAGGTGTTGTAGTGGCAGTACTGGTGTACGCTTGGCTAATTCCTGTATTGTCAAAGACGTTAATCCATGGCAAACTTGCTACGCTTTCTTTCCAGAAATGTTCGTTTTCATCGAGCGAAACCATGTAGATTTCCAAGCCCCTTTCGTGGTATTTATCGTACAATGCACGCATTTTCATGATGTATTCTGGAGATTCTTGAATTGAGAAAGCATGGAAGTTAAGCAATACAACCTTTCCTTTTAAGTCAGTAAGATGGCGCATATTGCCTTTATTGTCGCGCAAAGGCAAGTCTATAACTCCCGTTTCTTCAGCTTTAATCTCTACTGGTCGTTTGTAAGCCGTAGTTATTCGGTCGTCTTGCATACCCTTAATTGTAATGTTGTGCAAGTTCTTCCCACGTTCTGAATTAGGGTAGAAAGCGTCCCAACTTGTAGCTACTGCACCGAAAACCTTATTATCTTTTGCGTCAATAGCAGGGTTAAAGATGAGTCGCGCCTCGTTATTTACAACAATATATTGGAAGAGTGCGAAGTAGCTATAAGCCTTCATAGGCTCTTTAAATATATAATTGTGCGACACATCTTTCTTGTATGCTTGCACAAGAACCTCTATAAGCGAGTCAGCAACCTGTGGTTGTTGGTCGTATAATGCCTGACACTGAGTCTGCAAGTTAATCTGTTTCAAGGCCAACTCCTTTATTTTTTCGTTCTCGTACGACCCATTGACATTGTAATCGGTAGCCATTTGCGGATACGTTGCGGTTATCTTAACCGTTTCCATAGAGTCTATTGCAACGTTAATAATCTGTCCTGCAATGCGCAAACGATAAAATTCAGGGTTATTTACCTTATCGCTTGCAAACGAGAATGCACCTTTATCGTCGAGTTTCACAGAGTCTATGGTGGTAAACCAGTCAAACTGTTGTGCTCAAAGTATAGAATGGAGTCCTTAGCATTACTGATTGCTCCTTCAACATGGAACTTTTCGCCACCACAACTACTCATAAACGCTGTTAATCCAATAAGAAATGCGCCTGCAACTAACGTCTTAAATATATTTTTCATTGCGTAAAAGTGTGATATTATAAGTGCAAAGGTAACCCTTTTCAATAGAAATACCAAGATGAAAGTATGAAAAAACGTTGTTCGCGGCCCATAAATGCTTGTCCTACTTTACATACTTTAGCTATTGTTATATATAAAGTTGTGGAATTAAAGTTTTTTATTTATCTTTGCAAAGTCGTCTTGTCGTATGGCTATCTCTGCATTTTGGGCATGGATAACGGCAAGTAACGCAACTATCAAGATACTATAAATACAGAAATAATCTATAAAGTTACAAACAAATTCTATGAACAAAACGACTTTAATGGTCTGTGGTTTGATTAGCTTTTCGCTTTCAATGCAAGCACAGACAAAGGCTGGAGGGATTGATAAGCAAATGATGGAGAAGATAACAGCGGGTAATTCGTCTTCTGCTAATCGTGCTCTTGCAAACGCTATTGCGACAAATTCAATCGATGACCTTGCCCGTAACTTCAAGAAAGCGGGAAAGTTAATTCTCATTTCAGCGTTGAGACAACCAAACAGAATATTCACGACCAAAAGAGTTCGGGCAGATGCTGGCTCTTTACTGGTTTAAATGTGTTGCGTTCTAACTTTGCTCGCAAGCACAAAGACACGCTTCGAGTAGAGTTCTCACACGTTTACTTGAGCTTCCACGACCAGTTGGAAAAGGCTAACCTTATGCTTCAAGGTGTTATCGATAATGCTAATAAGCCAATAGAAGACCCTACTGTGCAGTTCTTCTTTAAGCATCCGATAAGCGATGGTGGTACTTTCTGTGGCGTTTCTGACCTCGTTGATAAGTACGGACTGGTTCCTATGGAAGCAATGCCAGAGAGTTATTCAGCTGAAAATACCTCTCGTATGGCGTCAATCATTTCTTCTAAGCTCCGCGAATTTGGCTTGGAACTTCGTAAGATGGTAGCTAATAAGAACTCGGCAGCAGCTATTAAGGCGCGCAAAACAGAAATGTTGGGCGACATCTATCGCATTCTTACCCTCTCATTGGGCGAGCCTGTGAAGACTTTCGAGTATGCTTTCAAGGATAAGAACGGCAATAGCGTTGGCCAATCAAAGACTTATACACCACAATCGTTCCGCGATGAAGTGATGGGAAATAAGCTTAATGGTACCTTTATTATGGTAATGAACGACCCACGCCGTGAGTATTACAAGACTTACGAAGTGGAATACGACCGCCATACATACGATGGACACAACTGGAAGTACATCAATCTTCCTATGGAAGACATTGCAAAGATGTCTATTGCTTCTTTAAAGACAATACAAAGATGTATACTAGCTATGACGTAGGCAAGCAGTTAGACCGCAAACGTGGCTTCTTGGACTTGGATAACTACGACTATGGTACACTCTTTGGTACATCGTTCCCAATGAATAAGGCTGAACGTATTTCTACATTCGATAGCGGTTCTACTCACGCAATGACACTTACAGCTGTAGATCTCGATGCAAACGGAAAGCCAATTAAGTGGATGGTAGAGAATAGTTGGGGTCCAACAAACGGCCACAATGGTTATTTGATAATGACAAACCCATGGTTCAACGAGTACACTTTCCGTCTTGTGATAGACAAGAAGTATGTTCCAGAAAACATATTGAAGGCTTACGACCAAAAGCCAATCATGCTTACACCCGATGATCCATTGTTCCAAGAGGACAATTAAGATAACCCTATAGCTTATAGAGAAGGGGCATTTAAACCACTATATGCCCTGATTTGACTTCAAATTCAATCATGGAGCCCCTGCTCGAACTATCGAGTAGGGGCTCATTCTTTTTAAAAAGGTTTATCAAAAGTTGCTATTGTACGCTGAGTGGTTATATTTATTATTCTCTTAATGGGACTATACGAAGATATGTTATACATTGCATTACGTACCCACATTAGTTATGTTGCAGGGTACAGAAATTGTTACAACTTTGTAAAGAAAATTCCGTTATAAAATCAAATAACCATTATTGCTTTGTAATAGTGCCTGTTTTACACTGCAAAAGAGCCTGTTTTGTCGCGCAAAACAGGCTCTTTTAGAATGCAAAACAATGGGTATTGTAATACGTTGATAGTAAGGTGGTTACGCGATAATAATTATTTGTCGAAATCTTTACAGTTTTGCGGCATTGTTTTCCCACTTATTTTACATGAAATATAGACTTTTTTAGTGTTCTTTCGACGTATTTTTTGTTTCTTTTTAGTTCTATCTTCAGACTTTAATACATTTTGTCTTGTAGTTTTAAAGTTTCTTAAATAGGTCATATTTTTCTTTTAAAACTACTATCTTTGTCTTTAAAATATATCAATTTATGAAAAGAACTATTTTTCTTTTATTCCTCTATTGCTGTGCTGCAGCAAGTATCTCTGCCCAGCAACGATTCTCTTTGCCCGAAGCAGATGCCATCGGTTATAGCAAAGGAGGTTATGATCTAAGCATCTATACGAAGCTAAATGACGGCAGGTATATACTAAAAAGATTAACCACAAGTCGAAATAACGACCGCTTATATGGGTCTTCTGATATGTATTTGATAGGCTGGAATATGCGTTCTGAAGTTGATACAGTAAGTAGAAGCGAAATGGAGAAGAACGATGATTATATTTTTGATGTTGAAAACCTCCGTTCTCTTTCTCTTAAAGACTATATTGGGAAGACCTTTGACATAGAGGAAGGTGGCGAATGGAAACGCGACAAAACTTCCTCTCAGTATGTTCTGAAATTCTTAAGAAGCGACCTTGCTGTGGTACAAGAATTGTATTACGAAAAAGTAGAGGGCATTTATGAGAGATGTATAAAGTCTTCTGTTGTTCCAGACTCTGTTAAAACTTGGCATGCATACCGCTCTAATCACCTCTTACCACTTGTATTGGAATTAAAAGGTGGCAAAAATGTTTTGCTGTTCCATGCCCGTGGTTTTGAATATACACTGCTTTCAACTACCAAAGGCGACCTGTTGATAAACCTTAAGTATGCATATCAACCTGTGAGTTTAGCCGATGCAGGAGGGAAATATGCTGATGCTAAGGCTTATGACTTCCAATACTTCTACTCAAAAAGATACTTTGGTCTTCACAAAACGGAAGAAGGTAAACTCCAATTGTTGAATGGTTTCGGGGAGAAAGTATTGAAGTTAGATTATGATTCGATAAATTACGATGATCGTTTTATCATTGCAAAGAACGGAAATAGCATTGATTTGTACAACCTTTACCTTGAAAAACTAAATGTTGGAGCTTTAAAAGCAGCACGAGAAGTAGTGAATTGCAATGTCGGTACGATAGAAGTGCTTACCGAAAACGGCCCTTTTTACTATGACGAAAAGGGTAATAAGATAAAGAGCCCCACCAAATTAAGATTGACTCTCTGTGGAACAGTACCTCATTGGGAATATAGTTTGAGGAAGAAAAATGGCAGTTATCAGTTTAAAAAATATACTGGTGGTCCTGGAGTACGCGATGAAGTGGGTGAAAGCTATATACTTTCAGACTGCCAACCTACTGATTCTGTTTCCTTCCTCAGTGGAGATAAGGAGTTTGAACGTGATGGTAATAGTGATATTGTTGGTGAAATTGAAATGTACCCAGAGTGGATAAGAGTAGGAAGAAAAGGCAAATATGGTATAATTGCCTATGATTATAAGCAGCCAGAAAGTGTAAATCCCAAGAAAACTATAAAGCGTTTGTACAATTGGGTAAGGGCTGTCCTAACCTATCCCGTCCTGAAACTCAAAGGCAAAACGTTGCTTCCAATAGTTTACGATTCTATTATTATGCGCCGTGATGGCCTTATTTATTTCTATAAAGACGGCAAAGTGGGACTCTTTCCACGTGATAAGGAACCTGTGTACGATGAGTTAGAGCAACGCACCAAGTCATTTTATTATATTAAAAAAAGATGGTATAGAAGGTTGGCTCGATATAAAAAAACCAACAAGGAATACTTCTTTCCCAAAAAGCGACCAATAGCTTATGCCCACTAAATAACATGTTCTAAAAAAACTCAATAATATAGTTTTTTTAGAACATGCTATATGTTGATTGAAGACTTAAAAACCTGTATAGATTATCTGTCAAAGTAGTTGGAAAAAAACCAACTTTTACAACGTTTCAACCCACCCATTTTTTTATCTTTTTACCAATGTCATTTGAGCAGTTAGATTGGTAAAAAAATCTCTGCCGAAACTGAACGAGCACGAAGAGTTCGCACCTTCGGGAAGTTGCGGAAGTAAGCATCTTGTGTAATATACCAAGCGTAATTGCTTATCTTTTTCCACTCTTTTTATTTGCCTTTCTAAGTCTGCCAGCATTGTGCGTGCAACGGAACTAAGCAGGTATGAGCCATCGTTCATTTCTATTGCTAAGACCAAATAGGTTTCTGATGAATTACTTTTTGCGTGGCGCATGCTCTGTCATTCGCTTGCTAATGGTAATATTACGATGGTGTTTGCTGTTTATTTCGTCCATTCTTTGGCGGAATAATATACCGTGTGCCGATGTGTCTTTCAGTTTTTTGTATGCAATTTCGTAGTGTATCATTTCGTGAATAAGGGTATCTTCGATGAGCGGTAGTGGCACATCGTAATAGTTAGATACCACAATAGTGAAACTGCGGCGTGTTTTTCCCCATGCTTTTTGTATGTGATAGTGCATAGAACCCAGCCTTCGCTTGGCATTAGAGACCCTTAAATTAGGCATAGGAAGAGTGTTTTCGAATATCTCTTCGTTATATTTTCGAAAGGCTTCTTGAAGATATGCTATCGTAATTTCCATTATTCTGCAGTTTGTTTCTGAGTCCAATTTACCAAGTAAAGATGCTCGGTGGCACGCGTAAAAGCTGTGTACAGCCAGTGAATATAGTCGGGCGTAAGTATTTCATCGGTCATATAGCCCTGGTCGAGATAGATATGTGCCCACTGTCCACCCTGCGCTTTGTGGCAAGTAACGGCATAACCGAACTTTATTTGCATAGCGTTGAAGTATGCATCTTCGCGTAATTGCTTCATGCGATCGGCTTTTCGGGGCACATCAGCATAGTCTTCCATAACACTTTGGAATAGTTTGTCGTTCTGTTCGCGTGTCAATGCGGGGGCTTCCGTCGTAAGAGTGTCCAGCACGACAACCGTATCTAACTCAGTATTGTTATAGTCGGGGAATTCTAAAGAGGCATCGGCAAAACGAAAACCATATAGTTCGCGAATGTTACGCACACGACGTATCACCGCATGATCGCCATTTGCAATAAACGAAATATCGGTGCTGCGATCCTTTTCTAAGTATTTGTTCTTTACAACCATCACCAAATCGCCCGTTGTAAGCTCTTCTTCACGACCCAAAATAGTATTGCGAATGCCTTGATTGAAGATGTTTGCACGTTTGTTAGAACGTGTTATGACCATTGTTTCATCTATTCCTACTGCTGAATAACTCGATGCAAGACTCTCAATCAGTTCGTTTCCTGACACAATAGAGATATCGGCAAATCCTTTTAGCTTTATTTTGGGCAGCTGGGTTGCTGTGTTTCGGGTAATCATTTCACGTATAGCAGTAGCATTCCATAGTATTCCTGAATGTTGACTTTGGCGCAAAACCTCGTTCAAATCGCATTCGTAAACTTCCAATCCATAAGATTTTAATACGTCAGAACGCAGAGCTGGACTTTCTTCTTCGCCTATTGGAGGCAGCTGAGCCTTATCACCGATGAGCAAAAGACGGCAGTTTGCACCACTACTGTAAACATATTGCACCAAATCATCGAGCAATCTGCCGCTGCCAAAGGTGGTATTGCTTTGCGAAAGACTAATCATTGAAGCCTCATCTACCATAAAAAGCATGTCGCGAAACATATTATTGTTCAGCGAAAATTGACCATCGGCACCATTAAAGGCTTTTTCTCGATATATTTTTCGGTGAATAGTAGAGGCAGATAAGCCTGCATTAAGCGAGAAAACCTTTGCCGCTCTTCCCGTAGGAGCTAACAACGACACCTTAAAACGCAATCGGATAACCGCTTTTACAATGGCTCCAGCAAGCGAAGTCTTGCCCGTTCCAGCACTTCCGCGTAGTATCATGACCGCATTTTCGCTTCTGTCGGTCATAAAACGAGCAAAAGTTTGCAAGGCTTTTCGCTGATCTTGCGTAGGCTCAAAGCCGAAATCTTGCAATATTTGGTAAACCAATTCGTCTTGTATCATTCCTTAATACACTTATTTCTTGCCGTGCAAAGTTAGCGATTTTTATTGGGTCGCCTTACTTTTGTATCGTAAAATGCTTGCAAAACAACTTCGTCGCTGAATGAAAAGCCTACTATAAGACTGTAAAAAAGTCTATCCTGCAACGGCTATATGCAACATTTGTAACACGAAAGGCAGAATAATCGAAAAAAAAATGTGTAAGTTTGCAGCAGTAATAGACAATGGTTCAGATAGATAATAACACATCCGATAAGCGCATACGCCTTACCATTCGCATTGGAGAAGGTAACATGTTGTTTGCAGTTGGCGACCCACAAGCCGACGATAACATCGTGTTTGAGCCTTACGAACTAAATAATAGCATGGCCATAGCAGCCAATTTGCGAGAAGCTTTCAAGAAGTCGGAACTTCTACAGAGTGGTTATAAGCGCGTTTTATTAGTCGTAGACACGCCCACTATGCTTGTTCCGTTGGACGAATATAGGGAACAAGACGTGGAATCGCTTTATAAACACACCTTTAAATGGCAACGTAGCGAAGACATAGTAACGAGTGTGCTGCCCGAATTAAACGCTGTGGCAGTGTTTGCAGTAAACAAAGATTTGAAAATGGTGGTCGATGACCATTTCGATGATATACGTTTACAACCTTTAATGCAATCTGTATGGTTGCATTTATATAGGCGAGCGTTTACAGGGACACGCCAAAAACTCTTCGTTTTCTTCCACGATAAGCGCATGGAAGTAATGCAATTTCAGCGTAACAGATTTGAATTTAGTAACTCGTACGAAGCAATAAACACGAGCGATATACTCTATTATCTGCTTTATGTATGGAAACTGATGGGTATGGACCGCAGCGATAACGAATTGTATATGGTCGGAAATGTGCCCAACCGAGAAGAATTGCGCAGTGAACTACAGCAATTCATCAGTCGAAACTATATTTTGAACATAGAAACCGACTTCCATAACGCGGCGATGGCAAAGCGAAATGATATTCCATACGACCTAAAAGCGTTGTATTTAGATTAAAAAGAAACGATAAGAATTAGGCTATGCGCATCATAACAGGACAGTTTAAAGGCAGACACTTCGATATACCACGTACTTTTAAGGCACGTCCAACTACCGATTTTGCCAAAGAAAACATCTTTAACGTGCTAAACGGATATATCGATTTCGAAGATATTACAGCGCTCGACTTATTTGCTGGCACTGGAAGCATCAGCTTAGAACTAATTTCCAGAGGCTGTAAAGAAGTGATAAGCGTAGAAAAAGACCGCGATCATGCACGATTCATAGCCGATTGTACGAAGAAAATAAAGGTTGAAAATAATATCCTTATTCGTGGCGATGTTTTCCGTTTCCTTAAGTCTTGCCGTCAAAAATTCGACCTTATTTTTGCCGACCCTCCCTATGCTTTACCCGAACTCGAAACCATTCCCAACCTAATTTTCGAGCAAGAACTACTTACTGACGATGGTATATTTGTCTTTGAACACGGCAAACAGAACGATTTTTCAGCAAATCCACACTTTAAAGAGCACCGCACCTATGGCAGTGTAAACTTCTCTATATTTAAGTAAACACAGCCGAATTCCCTTTGTTTTTTACTCATTATTCCCTTCTTCTCTTACTCGCACATCCAAAAACATAATAAAAGAGAAGCATTATTGTTGATCCTAACAATGCTAAACCCATATCTTTTTGTGGATCCCAAATATCTCCTTGTTGCCCATTATAGTTTTCTGCATCGTTTGCTGTCATCATAATAGTAAGCAACCATTCAAACATTTCATATATCATGCTACCCGTTTGCACCATCAGCCATGCCATAATAATAGAAATAGATGACTGCTGTTTAAAGTAATTTCGGCAGATATATACCAAGTATGGGAACAATAATAAGCCAAAAGAAAAATGCACCAAACGGTCGTAATGATTGCGAGAATCTTGAAAAAAGTCTGTACCAACAATTCCAAGCGAAACCGCTACTTCCTTATATGGTACATACGAATAGATATACCGTGCGCCAATAATATGTAAAAGTGTAAAACATACCATTCCTGCAAATGCCAACATAGGCATCTTTTTCTGAAAAACATCAGTAATTAGCGGAATTAACAACAGCACAGTGCCAATATGTTGCAGTAGTTGCTCATCTGGATAAATAGGATTGATGCATGTTATTATCGCTAAAATCGGCCTATATGACAAAAATGTGCTTAAAATTCTTGTAACTATCTAATAATCATTATCTTTGTTCTATTTATATTTTTATGGCAAAAAATCTGCTTTTATTGTGGGGCAAAATCGACTATAAAACGTGGTCATCTTAATGGTAGTCAACGCTGGTATTGTAAGTGCTGTAAGAGGAGCTTTGTTGGACATAAGCGCCTTACCACTACCATCGTCAACCATCGTTATTCCAAAGGTAATCTAACAGTCAAAGATCTATCAGAGGAGTACGGAGTTTCAACCAGGACAATCTATAGAAAAACTCACCAAATCTTATAAAGAAGAACTTCCCAACCTTCTTGTTCGCCCTGTAGTGGTTTTTAATGGATGCCACCTATTGGGGACGTAATTTTTGGTGTCGTTATCATGAAGGATTCATTGTCTGGTGATGTACTTTGGTTTAAGTTTATCAATAGGCATGAACGTCTTGAAGACTATAAGGAGGGCATAAGCTACTTGGAGTCACTTGGATATACCATTCAAGGGCTTGTATGCGATGGTTTTAAGGGACTTAGGCAAGCTTTTCCCAATTATAAATTCCAATTATGCCAGTTCCATCAAGTAATGACTATAAAGACAAAACTAACTTCAAGACCCAAGCTTGAGGCTTCAAAAAGAACTGCTTGAAATATCCAAGATGTTATGTCATACGGATAAGGAGTCCTTTATTGGGGCTTTAAAGGAATGGTACACCAAGTGGGAGGATTTTCTTAAGGAACGGACAACAATAGAAGACGGAAAATCACATTATACTCATAAAGCTCTACGTAGTGCTTTTTTGAGCCTTAAAAGGAATATGTCGTGCTTGTGGACATACTATGATTACCCTGAGTTGAAGATGCCAAATACAAACAATGCCATTGAATCACTCAATGCAGATTTAAAGACAAAATTGAACCTACACAAGGGGATCAGTATGGAAAGAAGAAAGATCTTCATCCAAGACTTTATAAAGTCCCATTATCCTAAGAAATAAAAGGGGAATGGGAGATTTTAAGCACATTTTTGTCACATAAGAGAAAACGACGCTAAAATAAGCACACTTTTGTCATATAAGCCCTAAAATCACTAAAATTAAAGTAAGTGCAAGCTTTGTTTTATCTATCATAATCTCAATTCTTTAATTCTTTTTTTGCTCTTTCGTTCACAACCTTATAATTGCAATTTTTCCTGCAAAGATAGGTCATATTGATTGAAATGAAGAATAATCAGACAAAAACCAAACACAGCACCAACCTATTTTACTTTTCCTATAAGTTTTTCAGAATTAAAGATATAGATATAAAATGGAATGAAAACTATTATTCTCCTATAGTAGAATTACATTTTTGATTAAAAATACAGATTCTTTAAGAAATAATGAGTAATTTTATAGCCTGAATATTATTGCACAACGAAACTTTAATAATATGGCGCGCATATACGATAATATAGAAACCAAATTTACAGAAGGGCTTCAAGGTATCATTTCCAATATGGGAGTTAAACAAGTTTATTTTTTTGTGTGGGCTATCTTTATCAATCAATTGAAAAGTCAAAAAGTGATTTGGATTAGCACTATTTCTTTTTAATAGAATTAGAAAATAATTTCAGATATAGGTTACTCCATTTTTTCAAACAGAGAAATCTCACTAAAAAACGTGCTTTCTGACAAGTTTAAGGTATGAGTTGAATAAAATAGTAATAAAAGAAAAATGAGGGAAGTAAACAATGACAATATGCTTATCTATCAGTCGGTAGATGGGAAAATAAAGATAGATGTTCGGTTTGAGAAAGAAACTGTATGGCTAACACAAGCGCAAATGTGTGGGCTCTTTGGTCGTGAACGCAGTGTAATCACCAAACATATAAAAAATATTTTCGAAGAAAAAGAACTTGATGAGAATAGCAATGTGCAAAATTTGCACATTGCAAATTCTGATAAACCTGTAAAGTTCTATAATCTCGACGTTATTATCTCGGTTGGCTATCGAGTAAAGTCACAGCAAGGTACGCAATTCCGTATTTGGGCAACACAACGACTAAGAGAATATATTATTAAAGGATTTGCGCTGAACGACGAACGATTTAAAACAGGTTCTTCCTACAATTACTTTAAAGAACTATTAGATCGTATTCGTGATATACGACTTTCTGAAAAAGTATTTTATCAGCAAATTAAAGATATATACAAAACAAGTATCGACTATAATCCGTCCGCAGAAATGACATTGACTTTCTTCAAAGAAATACAGAACAAATTACTTTGGGCTGTAAGTGGGAAGACGGCTGCAGAATTGGTTTATTATCGTGCCAATGCTGCATTACCGATGATGGGACTTACTTCTACAGAAAAAGAAGGAAAGATAACGAAAGCAGATATAATCGTAGGGAAGAACTATCTAAACGAGAACGAAATTAGTCAGTTAAAACTTCTTGTAGAACAATTTCTTGCTTATGCTGAGGCTCAAGCTTTGGCAGAAAAACCAATGTATATGCGTGATTGGAAAGAGAAACTTAGTCTTATACTTACCATGAACGATAAGAATATTCTTGAACATGCTGGCACTATTTCGCATAATTTGGCTGTAGAAAAAGCTAAAAAAGAATTTGTTGCCTATAAAGACCAACAACAGCAAATAGAGCACTTAGAAAGTATAAAGCAGCTAGATAACGACCTTAAACGAATTGCTCCACGTAAGCAACATTAAAAAATGCAACGCCAGCGAGAAAATACCAAAAGTAAGCTATGATAACCAAAACGGAATATCTTGGCAATAAATACTTGCTACAACAAGAAAAGACAGCTTTTCTAGCGTCAAGTATTATTTCTACGGAAACAGTACTAAAGGTGTATGATTGGGCGACAGATATGCGCAACCATGGAAAGTGTGTGATTAGTGGCTTTAGTAGTAAGTTGGAACAAGACGTTTTACATTTCTTATTAAAAGGTAGTCAGCCTATTATTCTTGTGCTGGCACGAAAAATGTATAAAGTTATTCCTACAGATTTACAAGTAGCCTTAACGCAAAATCGTTTACTAATTATTTCGGTCAGTAGTTCTGTGCGACAATCGAAAGCAACAGCATTGGCAAGAAATAAATATATCTGCGAAATGGTAGATAAAATTCTGTTTGTTGGCATAACCGAACAAAGTAACCTTTATAAACTGCAAGAACATTTTTGTAATCAACAAAAACTCGTTACCCTATAATCATGTCGAAACCATAGTAAAAAAATAAAAACCCATACCATGTTGCTAATCGTTATGGGTGCAGCTACTAAATTCTTTCAATATCTTTCATTTCCTTACGCATCATTCCTTCAATTTATTCGCTCATTATTCGTATGATAATGAGACCATATTTCCCACATTTTTTATAGAGAATAAAGTCACTAAAAGAGGAAACAAAGCCTTTGTGAGAGGGTAGAAATAAGTACGAAAAAAATTTATAATAAAAAAATCGCGAAGTTTTTTTAATTATAAAAATTAAAAATTTATAATTATGATTTTTTTATTTTTTTATAATTAAAAAAATTTTTTGAGTTGGTAATTATGATTTAATTAAGGCTAATTTCACTTGTTTTCCTTATCCTATAAAAAGAGCCATATTCACCATAAATATCAATAAAAAGAAACATGCTACAAAAACTTTCTGCAATGTTCCTACAAAAAAGAAAGGAAGTAACAATATCTTTTGATATTCAATTACTTCCTTTTCTTATATTGTACCCAGACTCGGTACAAGGCAGCGAAAAACAAGAGAAACGAAAAGAATGTATAATACTGATAATCAGCATTTTTAGACTTTTTCCTATTTTTTTGCAAAAATTAGCCCATTTTTGCCTGTTTTTGGTTAGATAGTACACTTTTAGTACACTTTGATATTCGAAACTTTTTAGTATCTTTGCAAAATAATAAAATATCTGAAAATAAGCGAGTTAATAATTTTACTCGGTTTGATACGCATTTAGGTACATAACTATCAATTATGGCAAAGTTAGAGAATAAAGCAAAGGAAAACCCGAAATTGGAGCAAAATGTGCTTGCTGATGGTCGGATTAGCCTCTATTTGGAGTATTATCTCGGTAGAGAAGAAACGCCTGTTTTGGACGATAATGGCAATCCTGTTTTGTATGAAACAGGTAAGATGATGGGCAAACCAAAAGTTCACATCAAGCACAACAGGCGAAAAGAAAACCTGCAGTTGTATTTAATCGCTAAGCCACGCACTCCTGCCGAGCGACAGCAAAATAAAGAAACACTTGAATTGGCTGCTAAAATTCGTGCAGAGCGTGAACAACAGTTTAAGGAAAGTATGCTCGGCTATCGTTTGAAAAAAGATAGAAGTATCAACTTCTTAGACTACTATCAGGCTTACATAGATAGTTACACGAAGAAAGACCTGCGCATGATTAAGATTGCCTTGAATCGTTTTAAGGACTTTCTGAAAGAGCACTACCCTCTCTATGAGTTTAGTATCAAGCCCGATTTGATAACCAAAGAAATGATGGAAAGGTTTGTAGAGTATCTGCAATCACGGAGTATTGGTGAAGGTGCAAAGAGCATTTACCAGCGTTTCAAGAAAGTGGTGCGCTACGCCGTTGACCATGAAGTGATGCTGAAAGACCAATGTAAGGGAGTTGTGTGCAAGGTTGACGAGCAGATTTTGCGTAAGGATGTATTGTCTATGGACGAAATCCAATCTTTAATTCAATGCCATTACGACAACGAAAACCCAAATGTTAGACGAGCATTTATTCTCTGCCTGTATTGCGGTCTGCGTTTCTGCGATGTGAAAGACCTGACTTATAAGAACATCGACTACACCAACCATCTGTTGAAGTTTGAGCAGAATAAGACCAAAGGACATTCTGCTAATAGCGGTGTGGTTATCCCTTTGAACGATGGTTTGCTTTCATTGATAGGAGAAGCTCCCGAAGACTTAGATACCTCCATTTTTAATTTGCCCACATACGAGAGTTGTTGCAAGTCGGTAAAACGGTGGGTAAAGCGTGCAGGTATCAATAAGCATATCAGCTGGCATTGCGCCCGCCACAGCTTTGCCGTGAACATCCTGAATAATGGTGCCAATATCAAGACCGTTGCAAGCTTGCTAGGACATAGTGGGTTGAAGCATACCGAGAAATACACTCGTGCTGTGGATAAATTGAAGTCAGAGGCTATCAATAGTTTGCCAGAATTGACTACTATGTAAGAAAATAATGTTATATTTGCAAGGAATTTTTAAACTTATAAAAATGGAAGACTTTAATTTCAGAGAACGAGGCGGAAGATGTTGTTAATATAGAATACGATATTACATCTTATCCATCTGATTATACATTGATGGGACTTGTCGAAATGTTTAAAAATGGGGATATCATGATTCCTGACTATCAGCGTGGTTATGTTTGGAAAATTCAGCAAGCGTCACTGCTAATAGAGTCATTTTTAATTGGACTACCAGTCCCCCCTATTTTTCTTTATATTGACGATGAGAATAAAAATTTGGTTATTGACGGTCAACAACGTCTATTAAGCATTGTCTATTTCTTTGAAGGATACTTTGGTAAAGAATCCCAAACTGGGAAGCGACAGGTTTTTAAATTGTCTGGATTAAATCCCCAAAACAAGTTTTATAATTGTACTTATAATGATTTAGATGATAAAGATAAAAGGAAATTAGCTTCTTCTGTTCTGAGAGCAATTAATATAAGACAACTTTCACCAGCAGAAGAAAGTACATGTGTATATCATATTTTTGAACGACTTAATACTGGGGGGACACCACTTAAATCACAAGAGATTAGAAATTGCGTGTTTAGGAGCGACTTCTTAAACAAGTTGAAAGAGCTAAATAGGAATCCGTCGTGGCGCATAGTGATAAACAAAAAAGAACTAGTTAAAAATCAATCAGATGTAGAGTTGATTTTAAGGGTTTATGGACTTGCTTACTATTTAAGTAAATATGAAAAGCCTATGAAAGAATTTCTCAACAAAGTAGCCAAGAAAGAGATGAAAGGCTACTCAAATATTGATCATTTTGCTAGTGCTTTTGAAAGGACTGCTGACTACATAAACTCTGAGCTCCGAGTTAAACCTTTTAATGTGCGCGGTCCTTTCAATGTTTCTTTATTTGATTCTGTATTTTGCAATATCTTATTGCATATAGATAATTTACCATCAAATCTGTCTCAGAGATATGAAGATCTTCTTTTAGATCAAAAGTTTACGGATTTAACAACATTAGCAACTACTGATGAAAAAATCCTTAAAGAGAGATTTAGCTATGTAGAATCCTTTTTGTTTGGCGATGGCATACACCGATAAGTTTCTGCCTACAGATGAGTTAATTAATGAGATTAATACATTAAAACCTCATATTTCGCAAGTAGCTTTACCTAAGTTTACAGGCGCAATATCGGTAAGTGCCGTAACTTCATATGAACTTGCTATAAAAGAGATACTTATAGATTATGCTCATAGTAAGCATAATTTATTTGGCTGTTTTGTTCAAAATTACCTTTCTAGGTTAAATGGTAGAATAGAAATATCTGACTTAAAAAAGGAAATAAAAAAAATCGACAATGCTTTAGCTGCGAATTGGGAAGAAAAATTACAGAAGTAGAACGAGTTGAGCCATCCGTGAGATCCTGTTATCAAAACTTGATTCAAAGTAGGCATTCGTATGTTCATGCAAATCGAATAAACCTTGATTATGACGAATGTATTAATGATTTTAATATAGGGAAGAAGATAATAGAAGCGCTGCGTAGTGTTATGGTATAATTGATTTATGACGATACAAGAAGTAACACCCCGCAAGGAAGACCAGACATTTGATCCCAAAAGCATTCAAATAGATCTGAAGGCATTGGCTATCCCCATCGTCGCATTTGCAAATGCTATTTGTCCTCCCCAAGCAGTTCCTATTACTTGTTCTAATAGCAAACGGAGAGGTTTAACAGAAGACAAATACCTAAATAGAATATCGTTTGTTTTATTTGCAAAAATTATTTCTTTAACTTCCGATAATATGCACTTATAAGAATCATAGAAAATATGAACCCAGAAGAAAAGGCACGAGTTATCATAGACAGAATGTTTGAAGAAGCAGGCTGGAAAGTCGTTGATAGAGATAAGTATGCCCCAAACATGACGGCTGTGGCTATCAGGGAAGGATTGATGGTTGGCAATAGGGAAGCTGATTATTTATTGTTTCTCAATGGAAAAGCAGTTGGGGTATTGGAAGCTAAGCGCATTGAAACAGATATAAATTCTGATATTGTGCAAGAACAAGCTCGCTTATATACCCGTAGTTGTCCTAAGTGGTGTCAAGCATGGTTTCCTAATATACCTTTACCCCTTGCCTATGTTGCTAATAGTAGAGACCTGATGTTTTATGATACTCGAAAGAGTAATTCTGAATTTGAGTATTGTAAGAAAATTCATACTCCCAAAGAGGTTAAAAAGCTATTAGGCTTGGAAGATGATTATGTTGGCTTGCCCACATTGAGCCCCAAAGGATTGCGTGCGTGCCAATATGAGGCAATCACTCAATTAGAGCAATCTTTTCGTAATGGTGAAAATCGTGCTTTGATGGTTTTAGCAACAGGTGCGGGGAAGACTTATACTGCTTGTTTGGCTGCCTATCGCATGTTAGCTTTCACGCCAATGAAGCGCATCTTGTTTTTGGTGGATAGGAATAATTTGGGCAAGCAGGCTGAAACAGAATTTGGTACATTCCGTTTGACTGAGAATGGCGATCCATTCAATACTATTTTTACGGTTAATCGCTTGAAGTCTTCAAGCGTACCAACGGATAGCAATGTGGTAATATCCACTATACAACGACTTTTCTCATTGTTAAAGGGTGACGAAATTACCGATAATGATGAGGACGATAAAGAAATAGAAGATAAGGAAATAATACTCCCAGAGAATCCTAATCTTCCTTCAGATTTTTTTGATATGATAATTATTGATGAGTGCCACCGTTCTATTTATGGTAATTGGCAGAAAGTCCTCAATTATTTCTCAAAAGCAAAGTTGATAGGATTAACAGCAACACCTGTTCCTGAGACGAAGGCTTTCTTCAATGGCAATATCATCGTAAACTATACTCTGGAGAATTCTATTATTGATGGCGTAAATGTTGATTGTCGTGTTTATCGTATCAAAACACAAGCAACAGAGAATGGCGGCGCTATTCTCGAAGGTGATAAAGTAAAAAGAGAAACATGCTATACGGGGCAAGTTCAGACTATTAGCAACCAAGAAACAAAAATTATACTCGTGAGGAACTTAATCGTAGCATTATCAACCCTGCACAGATTAAGCTGATATTGGAAACCTATCGTGATGCGGTATATACTGAAATGTTTACTGAACCGCAGCGAGAACCCAATATGGATTATCTGCCCAAGACACTTATATTTGCACTCAATGAAAATCATGCAACTAATATCGTGCAAATAGCAAAAGAAGTGTTTGGACACAATGATAATCGTTTCGTACAAAAAATCACCTATTCGGCAGGTGATAGCAATGAGCTGATACGACAGTTCCGTAATGATAAAGATTTTCGTATCGCCGTAACTTGCACATTGGTGGCAACAGGTACTGACATTAAACCCCTTGAAGTGGTAATGTTTATGCGTGATGTGGCATCAGAACCGTTATATATTCAGATGAAAGGACGAGGCGTGCGTACCATAGGCGATGAGCAACTACGAAATGTAACGCCCAACGCTTACAGTAAGGATTGCTTCTTCTTGGTGGATGCTGTTGGAGTTACCGAACACGAGAAAGTTATAACTTCACCATCTGAGGGAGCAACCTCCAAACTAATGTCCCTAAAGGAACTCTTAGAGAAATAACGCACGGTAACGTAAGTGATGATTATCTGCGTTTATTAGCAAGTCGCTTATCTCGTATCAGTCATAAATGTGAAGAAAAAGACCGTGAGAAGTTTATCAGTCTTGCACATATAAGTATGATGGATATTGCATCCAATATCTTTGATGCGCTCGAGCAAGGATCCTTACCGGAATATGTCAATGTGAATAAGCCAAATACGACTCGCAAGGCTTTGGTGCACAACATTGCGAATGAGCCAGATGCACGTGAGTTTTTATTGATACTCAATGCAGGATTTATTGAAACATTGATGCCCGGAGAAGATATCCTTATTTCAAAAGGCTTTTCACAGGAAGAAGCGCAGGCGACCACTTCGGCTTTTGAAGCCTATTGTGAGGAGCATAAGGATGAAATAGAAGCTTTGCGCATCATCTACAATAATCAAGGCGAGCCCCTTACTTATGCGATACTAAAAGATTTGGAGAATAAATTGAAATTTGCAAGTAGTAAGTTTAATACTTCATTACTTTGGAACTCTTATGCCATCATCAATCCCCAAATGGTAAAACATAGTTCAACAAAAGAGGAAAAAGAAGCTCTTACAAATATTATCCAATTAGTGCGTTATGCTTTTCACCAAATAGAAAGGCTTGAAAGTTTATACCCATCTGCCAGCCAAAGGTTTAATCTTTGGTGTGGACAAAATCAACGCCCCCTCACAGAAGAGCAGATTGGAGTAATGCAACAGGTATTTAGCTACATTGCATCGAATGGATATTGTACAATTACAGAGATTAAAGACAATGATAAGACACAAGCGGCGCAACTTATCCGTGCCTTTGGCGGGAAAAATATAGCAAACGAAGCTTTGGCTTCATTATCACAATTTATCATTTACAGAAAAATAGCTTAACAAATGGCAACAAATATATCAACAGAGCAAGCACTTACCAAAAAGGTTTGGAATTTAGCGACCACGCTATCAGGGCAGGGTATTGGCTACACTGACTATGTTACTCAACTTACCTATCTCCTCTTTCTCAAAATGGATGCGGAGAATGAGGAATTGTTTGAGGAAACATCTTCTATCCCCGAAGGCTATCGTTGGCGTAATCTGATAGAGCTTGATGGCTTAGACTTGATAAAGCAATATGAGAAAACGCTGAAGATACTCAGTGAGCAAGACAATCTGATAGGTACTATCTTTACTAAGGCACAAATAAGATTGACAAGCCTGTTTATCTTAAGAAAGTGATTTCAATGATAGACGAAGAGCAGTGGCTTGTCATGGATGGCGATGTGAAAGGTGCCATTTACGAGGGTATCTTGGAAAAGAATGGGCAAGACAAGAAGAGTGGTGCAGGGCAGTATTTCACGCCTCGCCCTCTTATCCAGGCAATGGTGGATTGTATCAAACCCAAGATTGGCGAAACCGTGTATGACCCAGCCTGTGGAACAGGTGGATTCCTGTTGGCTGCATACGACTGCATGAAACAGCAATCACAAGATAAGGACAAACGTGAATTCTTAAATAATAAGGCACTTCATGGCGTTGATAACACTCCATTAGTTGTAACTTTGGCTTCGATGAACTTATATTTACATGGCATTGGCACTGACCGTAGCCCTATAGCTTGTGAAGATAGTTTGGAAAAAGAGCCTGACACTTTGGTAAATGTAATTCTTGCCAATCCTCCTTTTGGGACACGCCCCGCTGGTTCGGTGGACATCAATCGTCCCGATTTCTATGTAGAGACTAAAAACAATCAGCTCAATTTCTTGCAACACATGATGTTGATGCTGAAAACAGGTGGGCGTGCTGCAGTGGTACTTCCTGATAATGTGCTATTTGAGGGTGGTGCTGGTGAAACAATCCGCAAGAAACTATTGAGCGACTTCAATTTGCACACCATCTTACGCTTGCCCACTGGTATTTTCTATGCACAAGGAGTTAAAGCTAATGTGTTGTTTTTCACAAAAGGGCAACCAACAAAGGATATTTGGTTCTATGATTATCGCACAGATGTGAAGCACACATTGGCAACAAATAAATTGCAACGTCATCATCTTGATGATTTTGTAGCCTGCTACAATGCTAATCCTCGTGCCGAAACCTATAACGAAGATACTGCTCGTGATGGTAGATGGCGCAAATATACGGTAGAGGACATTATGGCTCGCGACAAAACAAGTCTTGATATTACGTGGATTAAGGCTGGTGGAGAGGAAGAACAATTTACGTTAGATGAATTAATGACAAATATCACAACTCAAGCCGCCAACATCAGTAAGGCAGTTGCTGAATTGCAGAAGTTAATGAGGGGAATTAAAGAGTAAACGGAATGGATAGCAGCATTATATTAAGTCAAGAGCAGCAGTTTGATGAGGTAATCAACATCATTTTGCAGCATCAGGGTCGTGCTTCAAGAGCGGTGAATGAGGAAACACTGCTTATGGCTTGGAATGTGGGCTGTTATGTTTCCCACAAATTGAAATCAGAAGAATGGGGTAGCAAGGTTGTTACTCTACTTTCTGAATATATCCGTACCAAACAACCAAAGCTGAAAGGGTATAGCAGAAGTAGCATATACAATATGGTACTATTCTACGAGGAATACTCCTCTGAAAGATTTTTATCCACGGCATCACAATACTTATCCAAAGAATTTGTCCAGCCAAAAACTGCACAAATTAATAATCCCTCCCTATCACAGACAAACCAAGGTACAACTGTTTTTCCTATGCAGATTGTCCAGCCAAGAATTGGACAATTCCCCAAACTCCTCACACTAACCACTTTAACGAATCATATAGAGATATTGTGTCGTTGTAAAAAGCAGTGAAGAACGGTTGTTCTATATTCTGTATGCTCACAAAGAACATTTAGTAAAAAGAGAACTTCAGCGTAGCATTACCAACCAGACCTACACAACATTGTTAGGCGATAAAAAAAGAATATGTCGAAAGGCTTATTGCAAACTTATCCTAATGCTCCTGTTGTATTTAAGGACACTTTGTTTGTTGATTTCCTCGGATTACCTCAAAAAACATAGTGAAACAAAGCTCAAGAAAGGGCTGATAGAACACATGAAGCAATTTATTCTTGAGTTGGGTAAAGATTTTATCTTTATGGATCAAGAGTATAATCTCAATGTGGGTGCATCAACTTTCAAAAGCAGACTTATTGTTCTTCCATCGTGGGCTACAAGCACTTGTTGCGGTAGAACTGAAAAAGACAAAGTTTCACCCTCGTGATCTCGGACAGTTGGAATTTTATCTCGAAGCCCTTGATCGTGATGTAAAGCGAAGCAACGAAAACCCTTCTATTGGTATTCTGTTATGTCCTGATGCAGATAAAATGGTGGTAGAATACGCTATGAGTCGCAGTATGAGCCCAACTTTGATAACAGAATATAAGCGTATTCTTATTCCGCAAGAGCGTATGCAAGAGCAACTCAATGAATATTGTAATCTGTTCTTGGAAGAACAAAACGACACAAATGATTAATTGGTAGATAATGGACACGAAGAAGTTAAGACAAAAGATATTAGACCTTGCCATTCACGGTAAGCTTGTACCACAAGACCCTAACGATGAGCCTGCATCAGTTCTTCTTGAGCGCATCCGTGCAGAAAAAGAACGCTTAATCTCAGAAGGAAAGATAAAGCGCAGTCGAAAGACTCTAAATACTACCGATACGCACCATTATGAGCAGGATGTGCCGAATGGCTGGTGCAAAACCGCCTTATCAGAGATAATAACTTTACTTTCTGGTAGGGATTTACAGCCGACTCAATACAATTCTTTTGAAAAGGGAATACCTTATATTACGGGAGCATCTAACATTGATAACAATACCATCATTATTAACAGGTGGACTACAGCTCCTATTACTATTTCACATAAAGGTGATTTATTAATTACATGTAAAGGCACAATAGGGAAATTAGCGTTCAATTCGGTTGGGGATTTACATATCGCACGTCAATTTATGTCACTTCAATTTATTGAGCCTTTAGTAAGCAAATATCTTTTCTATTGTTTAGAGGAAAGAATAAGCGCCATAAAACAAATGGATAACGGTTTGATTCCTGGTATTGACCGTTCTATCATTCTAAATCAAATTATTCAACTACCTCCTCTTGCCGAGCAGTATCGCATTGTAGCAAAGATAGAGCGTTGGTTCGCTTTGATAGATACAATCGAGAAAAGTAAAGAGGGCTTAGAAACTGCTATTAAGCAAACAAAGAGCAAATCCTTGATCTTGCCATTCATGGTAAACTCGTACCGCAAGACCCCAAGGATGAGCCAGCATCAGAACAGCTCAGGCGCATCAATCCAAAGGCACAAATCACTTGTGATAACGGGCATTATGCGCAGTTGCCAAAAGGATGGAGTATTTGTGAGCTTATGGACGTAGCAAAAATAGTAACAGGTTCAACTCCCAGCAAGTCTAACCTTTCTTATTATGGAGGAAATTTTCCTCTTTATAAACCTTCAGATTTAGATGCTGGTAGACATACAAATACGGCATCGGAATACCTAACAACTAAAGGTCGAGACGTCTCCAGGATTATACCACCGAACTCTATTGCAATATGCTGTATAGGGAGTATCGGAAAAGTCGGCTATATCGAGCAAGAAGGCACTACAAACCAGCAAATAAACACAGCAATTCCCTCATTAGCTATTTTCCCAGACTATTTATATCATTTGTGTACATCAACTTATTTCCAAAATAGTTTGATGGAAAAGTCATCTGCTGTAACTATTTCTATAGTAAATAAATCAAAGATGGAACACATCAAAATACCTTTGCCTCCCAAAGAAGAACAAGCACGAATTGTTGTAGCAATAGACAACTTATTTAATGCCTTAGACGCAGTCAAGGAGAACTTATAAATTCTCCTTGAGCGCATCAAGTAAGTTAAATGTCGATTTAATCGCTTCTACTATTCTTACCTGCTCATTATATGGTGGCAAGGGGACGGAAATAGCCTTGAATAACTTTTTATTCAAGTGAGGTATTGCAGACCCCACTTTATTCTCTCTTAATGCCTTTCGATGTAGGTTTATTACATTGAGAATATATTTCTCATCGATATTTTGGTCTATATCTAATAGCTTAAATGTACTTCCTTGATAGCCATCTATCGGGGTTTTAAATACTTCGCCAGAGTTCTCACCATCTACTAAGATCATATAGGAATTAGCTGTTACAAACTTACCACTATCAATGACTTTTCCTGCTGAAGTCCCTCTTAAATACTTTACATCCAAATTTATCAAAGGAGTACTATCCAGCTTTATTCCATCCTTTAGTTTACAAACATCTTGCATTGATATTACACTCCATTCTCTCGGCAACTGCGCATAATGCCCGATATACTTTATTATATTGTTACTTTATTCATTATAAATCAATGTAATATGGTAACAACATTTCAGAAGCATCTTGCTAAGACCAACTTGGCACCAAACACCATCACATCGTATGTGTGGACAGTGAACTACTTCTTTGAACATTACAAGGAAGTGAATAAAAAGAACCTTTTAGCATACAAAGGATTCCTTGTAGAGAATTTTAAGCCGCAAACAGTTAATCTACGCTTACAGGCTATCAACAAGTTCCTGGAATACTCGAAGCAAGAGAAACTGAAAGTGAAGTTTGTAAAGGTACAGCAAAAGAACTTCTTAGAAAATGTGATAAGTGATGCCGACTACAAGTTCTTGAAGACCAAGCTAAAGGCTGATGGCTTTGATGAGTGGTACTTCACAATATGGTTTATGGCAGCAACGGGCGCACGTGTCAGTGAATTGTTGCAAATTAAAGCAGAGCATGTACAAGTAGGGTATCTCGATCTTTATAGTAAAGGTGGCAAGATAAGGCGTTTGTATATTCCTAAGAATTTACGGACAGAAGCAAACAAGTGGATTAAAGAGAGGGGATTAAGTTCGGGATATATATTTCTCAATCGCTTTGGCAATCGAATCACAACACGTGGTATTGCCCAACAGCTTAAACATTTTGCTGAAAAGTATGGCATCAATAGGGATGTGGTTTATCCACATTCTTTCCGCCACCGCTTTGCAAAGAATTTCCTCGACCGTTTCAACGACCTTGCGCTATTAGCCGACCTTATGGGGCATGAAAGCATAGAGACCACTCGTATCTATCTACGCAGGACAGCGAGTGAGCAACAGAAGATAGTGGATAAAGTGGTGAATTGGTAAAGTCACATCAGACCTTAGAAGTGTATTCATTTACACTTCTAAGGCATTTTGAATATCATCAAGAATAAAAAACATTTTTTCTATCTTTTGAACGATTCGTTGTTGCTCTGCAAGAGGAGGTAACGGAAATAGCCATTCATCAATATGTCCTTTATTTATAGAAGGTGAATTGTCTCCTTTCATAAATTGGTTTAATCCATTTACCACATTATCAGAAATCATAAGATAATAGCAATAGTCAGGATGGAGAATTTGGGGAATAGAGCTACACACATAAAATCCCGTTGATGCTATACAATTATCATTAGTAACCTTAGCAATATTACGTAAATACGGACGAACCATCGAAAAAACAACATCATTCTTTTGTGTGTAACGATTGGCTCTACTTGGTGCATTTACCGTTTTTATTGTTTTAACTTCACTGATTATTTGCCGTTTATTATCAATGGAATCAATATCAATATACTGAAATTTTTCATTCGTAGGCTTTGTAGATTTCATGGGTGCAAAAATATTCTTTCCTTTCACCCATGTCCAACTTTGGGGCAACTTCCTACTATGCCCGTTATCACAAGTGATTTGTGCCTTAGGATTGATGCGTCTGACCAGTTCTATCGCAGGCTCATCGTTTGGGTCTTGTGGGACAAGTTTGCCATGGATGGCAAGGTCAAGAATTTTACTTTTCGTCTGCTTGATGGCGGTCTGTAGTTCTACTTTACCTTGTTTAATGGTATCTATCAAAGCAAACCAACGCTCTATCTCAGCCACAATGCGCTGCTGTTCAGAAAAGGGAGGAAGGGGTATGTAGAAATTCTTTAGCACATCAAAAGGCGGAATATTTTTGATAGCAGTTCCTTTACTTTCTTTGTATGCTTCTTCTTTTAGGATATAATCAAAGTAGAGTAAATAGAATTTTTCTATATCTCTATTGTATAAACGGACAAGCATTAAAGCTTGATTTATTATTCCTTCCATTGGTTCTTGGGGTAGAACAAAAGTTTCACCAATAGTTCCAGCACAGCTTACGATAATATCAAAAGGCTGAATAGCAAAAGCTATCAGTTCTTGATATTTCTCTTTGGAAATGTAGTAAGTTCCTAACTTTTCATTTTTTTGTATAGCATTCTTCTGTTCATAGACTTTGTAAGTATTATCCCCTTTGAGGACAAACATAGACTTTGTTAAGCTACTTCCAAATGGCCCTTTCTTATAAAAAGCAAGGTCATCAAGTTTACACCATACCCACCCCTGTGGCACTTCAAACGGCACATCCTGCTCATAATGGTGCGTATAAGAAGAATTAAGCTGTTATATGTTTTCTTTGGTATGTAATAAGAGAGAAAGGTATGAGTTTGCCAATAAAGAGGGAAAATACCCACAAACAGTCAAGAAGTGAAAAGGTTCTTTATCCAACTGGCTATCAATAAAAATGCAACTGTAAATACCACTGTAAATGCCGAAAATGCGACTGTAAGTCTCAGTAATTGACAAAAAATATCACTCTATCTTGATGGTCTCATTTTGAAGATTACAGTGCTAAGGGTTATGTCAGAGCAAGAAAAGTCTGTAAAGAGAATGCAGATAGGGTAACTGATACTCTCTCGAAAGTATCTAAAAAGGTTACTGATGAGCAGGCAAAGGTATCTGATAGGGTTACTGAAAAACAAACTAAGGTTACTGATAAGCGAGAGATGAGCGTGAAAAAAACGGTGGCAAAAGCATTAGAAAATGGTGATAAATTAACGCAAAATTGTATTACCATCTTGCAGCTAATGGCTGAAAATCCCTATATAACCAAGATGGAACTTGCTTCTGCTGTTGGTATTAGTGCGACTTCTATTATGCGTAATATCGAATATATGCGTAATAAGTACCTTCGCCGTGTTGGACCAGATAATGGTGGCTTCTGGGAAATCATAGAATAATATGGCATTATAACAAGCCCAACCAAGTTTCCCGCTTGGCTGGGCTTGTTCCGTATAGAGTTACTTCAACTTTCTTTGCATCAGACTGTCTGCCTTCTGCTTCAATTCCAAGTCGTACCCATCAGCTTTCTTCTTGATTTTTCCGATTGTGGTTTCGTTACGATGAATGTCAAACACATCGTTGAGCCATAGTATTTCCTTCGGGCTGCAACCTCGCCATACTCTGATAATTCGGAACTTTAAAGCATCGTCATTATATTGCTGTTTGCTTTGCCACAACCAGAAGTTGCCAACCAAAGAAGCGAGACACACAACTGCTGTTATAACCACATAGGTAAAGACTTTAGACGATTTGATGTCAAATCTATGCTTGTGGATATGTTCTTGCGGTTGTGGCTGCTCTTTCTGCTCCTTCCACTCATGTAACATAGTCAATACGCTTGCCACCAACTTATCAATGGATTTGGCTTCCTCATCCTTGATACGCATTTGTATGGCTATATACTTATTGAGTATCTCCTTCGTTTTCTGCTCATATTGTTTGAGCAGTTCTTGATCATGCTGTTCATTACTTTGCGCTGGAATAGTAGGTGTAGGAAGAGAAACAGAACTGATGTCCTTTTCTTTAAGTTCCCTTACTTCCTTGTAAATTATTTCCAACTTGTTCTTGATTTCCTCAAAGAGGACAAATGTATTATTATCTGCCATAGTTATAAATGTATTTTACGTTTTTTCTTTTTCTTCTTTTTATCAAGTGTATTATAAACTTCCGCAGGGACTGTGCCGTGAGACTGAAACAGGTCTAATCCTCCCTCAATGAAATCATTGACAAGTGTGCTCGTAGCATCTGTAACATCTGATATAAGATTGATGGTTCCTTGTGCCTGTTGACAGTTTTCTTTGTTATTCTGCTGCAAGGCAAAATCAATCTTGGAATAGCTGCAACTCCTATCTACCTTTGAGCCGTTGAAATGATAGCCGTTCTTCTCAAAGATAATGCCTTGTACTTCTTGTGTATTGCCTTTGTATTTGAAGTGCACATCAATCCCTTCATTTCTCAGGTGAGCGAGTAATGATTTCCAATTCCTGCTTTAGGAATCTTTTCCCTTAAAGCCTGATAAATCTCATACTTGGTCTTGTCTGGTTCTTTCAAGCGGTGTTCCTTGATTTTTTCCTTGCCACTGGCAAAGTATAAATCATATTTAGTGGTCAGTTCCTTACAAATCTTCTCGCTTCTGAATCTGTCGTTTTTGTCGGAAATGGTCTTGCCGTGATTGTCTATCCTATTGAAAGCAATATGGACATGCGGATGATCCTTGTCAAAATGGCGACCTATGATATACTGCGTATCTTTTATCCCCATTTTCGCCATATACTCACGAGCGACTTGTGTCATGAACTCGTTGCTTAATTTGAGAGAATCCTGTGTGGAGAAACTCAAGGAGATATGTCCGACGACCTTACTCACTCTTGGGTTTAGATTTGTTTGGTCGATGAAGCTCTGAATGATGTGGCTAATATCATCTGTCCTTACACCCGAACTATCTATAAGTTCTGTTCCCTTCTTCGGATCGAGGATGTAGTTAATAACACCCTTGAAGCCTGAACCTTTCATAAGCTTAGCTATCATCTTCGTATCAAATTTAGGATTTCATCAATCTTGGCAAGGATAAGTTTATGGAAGGGCGCAATAGCATAGAAACCGTCCGCATTGGCACGATGTGCCAACTGATTGAGATTGTTTGCCATACCACACAGCTTGCGGATGAAGTCAGCCTGCTCAATGGTCAAGCGTTCAATCACATTTCCTTTATCGAGAACTTTTCTTACAAATTCACTCATGGATATTCCTGCGCTTATGGCTTTGCCTTTGAGTGTATAGTAATCCTCAGTGGTAAGTTTTACCGTGATGCGGTATTTCTTTTTTTCGGCTGCGCCTTTGGTTGGACGACCGCCTTTGTTGTATCCTGATTTAGTCATAATTGTTTCTTTAATTGATTTGATGGAGACCAGCGGGATAATCCTCTACACCTATCTTGGGAGGTGGAGCAAGTGGTTTGGGTATGCCCAAAACATAAACTTGCTCCCCGAAAAATAGAAGATGTAAGGCATCTACCACATTTATAATCCAAACCCCTTGTTTCTTTTTACTTCTGCTTTCTCTGGTTGCTTAATTTCTGCACATAGATACTCGTTGAAGTCCTTAAAGCCATTGTATAGCGTGGAGCAATTAGAAACAGAATCGCCTAATTCTTTGGCTAATTGTTGATAAGCATTCCTGCCTGCATCATCATTATCCAAGTAGCATTGGATGCTGTCGTAATGCGACAATTTCTCTGTAATCTTATGAATATTTGATACAGAATTGAGTACCACATAATCTTGTTGGCTTAACCCCGTCCGCTGCGGATTCTTCAGTTTCCTTAATGTCATAAAAGACAAAAAGTCCATAAAGCCCTCGAAAAGGCAACAATTCTTCTTCGACTCATGGGCATAGAAAACACTAATATCCTTTGGAGCAATGCAGCCTTTGAAGAACGGGTTGCGTATTTCATACCCACCTGCACTATTGGGAAAACCTATCCCAAAATAATGCTTACCATTAGAGTCGTAATGAAGTTCTTTACACACAGTGGTAGCTACTTCCATGTCAATACATCTTTCATGTAAGTATCTGATAAGGGCAGGATGTGTCAAAGGTAGAACTTTTAAGTTCTCAAAGGGGTGTGCGTGTTGTGGTGATTCCTTCCTTGAATAAGGAATAGATAAGGGATGCACACAACTTGGAGCATTGCGTTCTATCTGTCTAATAAGATAGGACACATCGGAAGACTTATATAGTTCCTCTGCCAGAGCGATGATGTTTCCACCTTTTCCTATCCCGAAGTCATACCATTGGTTGAGTTCTGTATTTATCTTGAATGAAGCTTGGCGTTCAGTACGAAAGGGAGAGAGATACCATAGCTTATTACCTTGCTGTTTGATAGGTGTATGTCCCAGACTTGCAAGAAAATCTTGCAGCTTTATTGTTTTGATTTCTTGAATGTTCATATTACAGTGAAGTTGAATGGTTTGAAAAATTGATGATTTGATGAAATGAGACATAATCTGCTCGTTATAAAAGACTTATATACTCATCGTTGCTTCATCACAATGCTTACCGAAGTAGAATATGCTTCTTAGAAGTACCAATATCTCAATTGCATGATTTCGTTATTTCCCTATCTCGTTTCTTAATACTTTCCCGAAATACTGAGATTTCTCCTTTATTGCATACCTGACTTTGTTTAGCAAGTTGTACTTTTGTGCGGACAAAAGTGTTGCCGATTTCGTGAAATCGGGAAGGGGAGGCGCAATTCACGTAAAGGAGCCAACCAAAAGAGAAACTTGATGTATTTCTCTTTTGGATAGTACAGAATACTTCTTTCATCATTCCTTTATACTGATGAGCAAAAGGATGAATGAGCAAGATGTTGCCAATCAGGAATTTATGTGCTTCTTTCATCATTTCATCAAAATAAATGATTAAATGTTTGTGAGTAGTTCTTTGGTCACGGTGTAGTACCTACCTGTCCTCTTGATAGGCGAATAGTTCCTGAAACTATTGTAGTCAATCTGATAGGTGAGATAGGTAAGGCTGTTGGAGCAGGTGAGAGTTTCCAAATATCCTGTACAATCCTTCGGACTTGGCTTTTGTCAGCCTTGCAGCCTGTGTTATTCAGCAGACATACCATATCATTGATACAGAAAGAATACTCGGTAACCACCATCTGATCCATTACCTCCAAGCACAGTTCTGACATTTCCAGCTCTACCTTGTTTCTATTACTGCGTATTATACGTTGCAGAGCGGGTGTAAAAGTCAGCTTGGGTGCAAACCACATACGACTTTCCTTTTGGGTAGATAGCGTGCGATGTTGCAGAAAATAAAGAAAGGCTGGTATCTCGGCTTTCAGCTTTTGCAGGAAGTCGGTGTCGTCGCTATCAAGCCTATTTATTTTTCTTACCCAATAGCGGGTTTCTCCCACATCAATGATAACTGGGAGTAACTCGTTATTGGAACAGAGCACGAACTTGGCAAAGAAGGAGATTTCGTCTCTGTCTTTGCCTTTTGCTTCCACCTTATAAGAAAGTGTCGTACTAAGGTTTTTGAGCCGCTCGCTATCTTCCCTGCGGTTGAGCAAAACTTCGTCCACAACGATAAGCAGTTTTCCTGCCCAATCAGCATTGAACTGGCTGCGGAAGTCCTCATTCGTGTTGAAAGTTACATTGTTCTGGAAAACAGCTTTAAGAAAATTGAGGAATGTACTCTTGCCTGTATTCCTTTCCTCTGATACCATCAAAAGGATGGGAAGTTTCTGCACTGGTTGAAGATAGAGCAACTGTAAGTAGTCTATGCCCAACTCATATTGTTCCCCGAAAATGTGATGTATCAGGGATTCGATGTGCGGAAACTCTCCTTCTTTTGGCTGGTGTCCTATCGGTTCATAGAGATTAAGAAATTTATCAACCACAGGTTGATAGTTCACATGGTTGGGAACAGTGCAAAGCCGTCATACTTTGGAACTGTGGCAATGAAATTCTTTCCATAGTCCTGCCGTAGTGTCTCATTGTTCCACACAATACGCTTCTTGACAAAGCCGCCATTAATGCGAGGTTGGTTTACAATCTTATACAAGGTTGTGCCAACACGGATAAATTCTTCCTGTGCCATAAGCTATTTCTGCATTAAGGGTTTGTTGCCCATGATATACCTTTGAGCCTCTTGATTTATCTGTGCAGTGGTCTTAATAGGATTCTGCCGTAGCCACGCTTCAAGTTCTGCCTTCTCAAAATAAAGCATTTTACCTTGTGGCTTGTAATGAGGTATCAGATTTCCCGATGTGAGTTTGTAGAGATAACTCTTTGAGAGGTTTAAGAACCTGCTGGCTTCTTCAAAACTCAGCACGTTCTTATTCATGAATACCATTTGTTCGAGTTCTTCAACTCGAGTTTCTAATGTCTTGTTCATATTGAAAACATTTTGAATTAAACAATATGAAGGTGCACCTTCGCTAATTATTTGTTAACGAGGGCAAAATTAGAAACGATAAAAGTAATTGGCATTGAGCAATGTTTGAGGTATCAACTTATGCTCAACCTTTTTTCAGTTGTTTGATGTATTTATCAATGATTTCCCATCCTTTCGGCTGCTTCATGTTGATCTGATCTGTCGCAGTAGAAAGGTCGGTGCGTGTCAGTGGCGTGTCTTTTGTTTTCCCTAATATAAGCTCATGGCGAGCAATGGTCGATTGCCATTCATCTGTAATAAACCCTTTCAAATTAAGACTTTGCATGAGATATGCCAGTTGGCGGTTGTTGTTTGATTTCAGAACACCTTTAGTTTACAGGCAAAGAAGTCTTTGAGTATCTTGGTAGATATGCAAGTCGTGAATAATTGGATTTCATTGATACAAGTAGTAAGAATCTCAATTTGCTCTTCTGTAAAAGAGGATTGAAATGGATTTGTTTCTTTGCCAACAATGGCTGGATTCTTTTTCTGCTTGCATAGTTCATCGTTTACCAAAATTGACGAACGAGGCTGAACGGTTTGCACCTCTGTCAATTCAATTCGTTCTATTTCTTCCATAAGATATTTTGCATAACGCTCATACAAAATCGCATCGACAAGATACGAGAACATCGGCAGGGCATCATTATAGTAGGTATGTGCCTCAATGTACTTCGCATATTCAAATGAAGATACGGAGAAAGAGGTATATTTCTGTTTTTGTTCTTTGGTCAGTGATTCAAAGAAGGTACTTTCCCATAAAAAGTCGCATTCATTGTAGTACTCCTCTACACATGCGAGGGCAGGATAATTCAGATAAATAGAAGAAAGTTTATCGGTTATTCGGATATATTCTTTCTGCAAAATCTCTTTGAGCTGCATATTACTAATACAGCCTTTCTTCCTCAGAACATTTCCTATGAGGATATTATAGGCTTGGGTAATACAGTAGCTTAATATCTGCTGAATACTGTCAAGCTGTATTTTTAGACTATTATCTTCCATTCGCTATATTTCTAAGGTGGGTATCTATTTGCAAAGATAAAGCATTCGGTGGAGAAAAAGCCAAAGAAGGGAAGGAAACAGAATAAAAGGGAAGAGTTGTCGTTAATTAAATATAAAACTAAGAGATGAAAAATTACAAAAGTACACCTTTCTCATTGTTTTGTTACAAAGTACACTTTTAGTACGCTTTAAGAAAGAAAAATCCCTTGTAAATCAAAGACTTACAAGGGATTTATAGTACCCAGACCCGGGATCGAACCGGGATGGATTGCTCCACTGGTGTTTGAGACCAGCGCGTCTACCGATTCCGCCATCTGGGCATTAATATGCTTTCGGTAAAGCGGTGCAAAGATATATAGAAAATATGATAATAGCAAATTTTAGGAGAAATATTTTAAAAATGTACGAAAATAGAGACTCGCGGTGAGTTGAAGAAAAACTGCTTAAATGTAGAAAAAAGATGTATGGGAGTAGGGGAGAAAACCGTATGATGTAGAAAGAATATTGATAATTTTTGGTATGTAGGCCAAGTTGTAATTGCTGTTCATAGTGGGTAGCCCCTAAGCATCTTTATGCTTGAGAATAGGAAGTAGGTGGAAATGATGACTGAATTGCAGTGAAAGCATTAAAAATAATGAATATTTTTTGTGTTATCTACTAATTCTGCTAACTTTGCAGTAGTATAAAGGTATTTTTATAACGTTTCTATAGTAAAGTAGAACGATACAAATTAAAATCGAAGGATGAAGATAGCATTAATAGGTTACGGCAAGATGGGGCGTATGATAGAACAGATTGCTCTTGAACGCGGCCATGAAATAGTTTGCAAAATAGATGCAGATAACCAAGAAGAATTTGATTCTCCAGCCTTTGCGACTACCGATGTTGCTATAGAATTTACAACTCCAACGGCAGCTTATGGCAACTATCTAAAAGCTTTTGCACATAATGTAAAGGTTGTTAGTGGTTCTACGGGTTGGCAACACGAACATAAAGCAGATGTAGAACGTCTTTGTACAGAAGGCGGGCAAACCTTATTTTGGGCAAGCAACTTTTCTATTGGAGTAGCTATTTTCTCAGCAGTCAATCGCTATTTGGCTAAGATTATGAATCAATATCCACAATATGATGTGGAGATGGAAGAAACGCACCATATTCATAAACTTGATGCACCTTCAGGAACTGCAATTACATTGGCAGAAGATATATTGGAAAATATCGACCGCAAGACAAAATGGGCTAAAGGAAAACAAATTGCAGCAGATGGCACTGTTACTGATGCCGAACCAATGGCTAATGACGTTCTTCCTATTGCTTCCCTTCGTAGAGGCGAAGTTCCTGGAATTCATAGCATCTGTTACGAATCTGAAGCTGATGGCATTATTATAACGCATGATGCACACAACCGAAAAAGGCTTTTGCTTTGGGTGCAGTTTTTGGCTGCCGAATATACAAAGGAACATAGCGGATTGTTATCTACAAACGATTTATTTAAATTTTAAAAAAATAACACCCACAATGTGGGATTGACATAAGTATAATTTTATATTCTATGATTGACAAAGAAAAAAAGCAAAACTCAACCCCAAAAAAACAGTGGGCAAAGTTTATAATTGTAGCAGTGCTCTACCTTGCTTTCCTTTTTTTGGGTGAAAAAGCTGGTTAGGACTTATAGTGTTGCCTTTTAATTTTTCGATGTGTATATTACGAAGAAGATAAAGTGGCAATGGTGGAAAAAAACTCAGACGGTCCTGTAAGATTTATTATGGGTTGGGTAGATGCTATTGTGTTTGCTCTTGTAGCAGTTTACTTTATCAATTTATTCTTCTTCCAGAACTATGTAATTCCTTCCTCTTCTCTTGAGAAGTCGTTGCTAACAGGCGATTATCTTTTTGTGTCGAAGTTGAGTTATGGTCCTCGTATTCCACAAACTCCGCTTACAATGCCGCTTACACAGCATACAATGCCGTTCTTTAATATGAAGAGCTATATAGAATTTCCACATTGGGAATATCGTCGTGTGGCAGGATTGGGAAAAGTTAAGCTGAATGATATTGTAGTATTCAATTATCCAGCAGGTGATACTATAATGAGCGAGCCTCAGTATCAAGCTGATGACTATTATCGTATGGTTTACGAAACAGGTACAAGTTTGTTAATGCAGCAAAATCCAAAACTTGCAACTACTCAGAAAGATGCATTGCAGCAACGAGCTTTTTACGATAAAGCTTATACGCTTGGTAGAAACTATCTTTTGAAGAATGCATCCATATATGGTGATATAGAGTCGCGTCCAACTGATCGTCGTGAAAACTATGTAAAACGTTGCGTTGGTCTGCCAGGACAAACCCTACAGATAAAGAATAAAATTGTATATTTGGACGGAAAGCCAAACAAAGAACCTGAAAATGTACAATATGCCTACTTGGTTAAGTTTAATAATGTAACTGCTGCCGACTTAATGGGCGAGCAATACGATGACTTACGCAAGGAATTAGGAATTAGTAACGAGGATATTCAAAGCTTGAGCCGTCTTCATGGTTACGATGTTGAGCAAGGATTAGTATTAAATCAGGCAACATTGCAATACGATGGCTATATGCCACTTACCAAACATGCTGCAAATGCTTTAAAACAACGTGGTATTGTGAAATCAATGCGTTATGTAACAGACAAAGATATCTACTCTGGTTCTAATTATCCACGCAATTCCGACTTGGGTTGGAAAACATGGACACGCGATAATTTGGGTCCTATTTGGATTCCTGCAAAAGGAAAGAGCATTAAGCTTACATTGGAGAACCTGCCAGTTTATGAACGTTGCATAAAAGTTTACGAAGGCAACACTCTCGAAGTAAAGAACGGAAAGATTTACATCAACGGAAAACCAGCAACATCGTACACATTTAAAATGGACTATTACTGGATGCAAGGAGACAATCGCCATAACTCTGCTGATAGTCGTTATTGGGGCTTTGTTCCAGAAGACCATATTGTAGGTAAACCATTGTTTATTTGGTGGTCAAGCGATCCCGATCGTCGCGGATTAGGAGGCATACGTTGGAGTAGACTCTTTACATGGGTTGATAATATAAAGTAACAACATAATTGAAAACAAGATAGCATTGTCTATAAATCTGATTCCATCAGACCATTGAGGCAATGCTATCTTCTTTTTTACCTCTCTACGATTTTATAATGACTTGATTATGCCAGCATTACTTTCTTCTGCTTACTTTGCACCAATTCAATGGTTTCAGAAACTAAACCGATATGATGTGTGTTGGATAGAGCAATACGATAATTTTGTGAAGCAAACCTATCGTAATCGTTGTGTAATTGCTACAGCAAACGGTGTGCAAACCTTATCAATTCCTGTTGAAAAGTTTGATGATGTGAAGTGCGAAATGCACGATGTTTGCATCAGTGATCATGATAATTGGCGTCATCAGCATTGGAATGCTTTGCAGTCTGCTTATGGAGAAAGTCCGTTTTTTGAGTATTACCAAGACGATATTCGCCCTTTCTATGAAAAGAAGTGGAAGTTTCTTTTCGATTTTAATATGGGAATTACCCATAAAATGTGTGAATTGCTTGATATACAGCCTGATATTCGTTCAACGGATGAATTTTTTTACCAATGGGTAAAAACAGATGAAGCTGCTCTGCCTTATGCTGATTTTAGAGAAGTAATACGGCCGAAGCGTCCGCTTGTTGATATTGAATTCGTGCCTAAACCTTACTACCAAGTGTATGAACATAAAAATTGGTTTCCAAAGCCAATCTAAGTATTCTTGACTTACTTTTTCAATATGGGAAACGAAGCTATATTCTATTTATAGTTTGATGATAGTTTACTTTTTGTTTGTGATTTTTTTACAAGTAATTGCAAGATAGAATGCTTACAGTTTGAGATATAAATTCTACTTTTGCAAGAGTAAATAGACCACCTATGCAACATAAAACTTTTCTACTGGTTGTACTTCTCATGTGTGTTGTTGGCGTTCATGCCCAACAAGTGCAAGTTTGCGATGGTGTAACCAGTCTGCCTATACGTGATGTTGCTATTTCGGTAGATGGAAAACACTTTGGTAAAACAGATTATCGAGGTCTTATAAGTCTACCTGACATTTATACGTCTGCAACTTTTTCTAAGTCTAAGTATCACACCGAAACTTTACTGCGAGAAGAAGTGCAGAGAGATACTGTTTTCCTTTTTCCTGAAAAGCAGTCTCTTGGAGAAGTTATTGTGTGGGGAAAGCATACTGTAAATGGAAGAGAATTGCTAAAACAAATGCCTAAGCGCGATATTCTTGAAAAGGCTCCAAAACGTGCTTTAGGAGAATTTGATGTAGGCTTAATGTTAGACAAACGTCTTAGACGCGATAAAGAACACGTTAAAAAACAACGCGAGATATTTAAAAAGTTTGATGGGATCAATACGGAAGACCCCATAATGCGTGCATATAACAATACTATTGCTGAACAAAAGCGCAAGAAGATAGAAGAGGAAATAGAGGAAAAACATAAAGAATTGGATAGTAAAGTAGAGAATTGACGCTTTGAGAAAAACGATATCTTTTTAATTTGGCATTGAATTAGATAAAAAGGAAGAGAGGCATTTAATAAAGAAATAAGGTGTGCCAAGTTTTATTTTGACACACCTTATTTCTTTATTCTGTTTTTAAAGCAGTTGCTTCGTTTGATTTTTTATTATTGTTTTTGCTTTTTATTTTGAATTTATCAAATCCTTGTCCAAATACTCCCATTACCTGACTTTGAGTTACAAAAGCTTGTGGGTCTATATCGTTAATAAGATGGTAGAGCACTCTGGCTTCGCGTTGGCGTGTAACAACTAATACAACTTTTGTTGTTTGTCCGCTGTAATATCCATGAGCGTCAATAATGGTACAACCACGATGAGGCGGAGTTTCCGTAACTTGCTTACAAATTTCATTATATCTCTCTGAGATAATCAGGAATTGAACAGAACGTCTTCCTGAGTTTACAACCTGGTCTAACACGAAAGATACAATAACTAAAGAAAGATAACCATAGATGACACGTTCCCAATCTTTTAGTACTACATAACTTAATGTAACGATAGACGTATCAACTAAGACGAGAACACGACCAAGAGAAATATCTCGATACTTATTAACAATGGCTGCAACAATATCAGAACCACCCGAACTACCATTATAAGATAGGCAGAATCCTAAACCTGTTCCGCAAAATAAAGAACCGATGAGAGCTGCCATAAATGGTTCTCCTTTCATGATTGTAGGGTCGGGAACATATTCTCGTAATAATCCTACCGAGATGGTCATTACAATTACACCATAAATAGTCTTGACACAGAATCGCCAACCAAGTGTTTTTAAGGCAACAACCAATAGGAGTGCATTTAAAGAAAAGTAGGTATATGAGACTTTAATATTGAATGCCCAAAACACAATAGATGATAAACCTGCTACACCACCCGTACTAATGTCGTTTGGAAGTAAGAAGATGGTCCAACCAATGCTATACGAGATACACCCGATAGCAATCATAATGTAATCTAAAGTTTCCCGATAAAGTACGTTTTTTGAAATTGTTATACCCATTTAATAAGTCTATTTATTTTTTGCAAAAGTAGTTATTTATATTGAATAAAGCGATTTAAAAGCACAAAAAATGCCCTCATAAAGCATAAATTGCAATATGAAGGCATTCGCTTTCGATTTTGATTTTAGATATTATATTTTTTGTATTGGCATATTCTTTTTTAAGACGTTAAAAGAATATACTTATTTTACTTTTAAAGCTCGGGTAGCATTTAGAACAGCAACCACCATAACACCCACATCAGCAAAAACAGCCATTCCCATTGTTGCTATACCAAAAGTAGAAAGTGCAAGTACGGCAACCTTAATTCCAATAGCAAATATTGCATTTTGGCGTGCAATGCCTATCGTTCGGCGAGAAATACCGATGGCTTTGGTGATTTTTGAAGGTTTGTCGTCCATTAAAACTACATCTGCAGCTTCTATGGCTGCATCACTTCCAAGTGCTCCCATGGCTATACCAATATCTGCTCGAGCTAATACTGGAGCATCGTTTATTCCATCGCCAACAAAAGCAAGAGTTTTGTTTGCAGATTTCGTTAAGCAGGCGTTCTACATGTTCAACTTTATCGGCAGGCATTAGTTCACTATAATGCTCATCTATACCTAATTGCTCAGCAACAAAGTTTGCAACCTCTTTGTGGTCGCCTGTTAACATTACAGTTTTTTCTATTCCTACTTTCTTTAATGTTGTAATAGCATGTGCGGAATCAGTTTTTATTTGGTCGGATATAATAATGTGTCCAGCATATACTCCGTCTATCGCAACATATATTATGGTACCTTTGAAGTGATTACATTTGTCGCAATTTGCTATTTCTGCTCCAATTGATTTCATCATTTTTTCATTTCCTACACATACATTTTTGCCGTTGATTTCGGCAGAAATACCTTGTCCGGCAATTTCTTTTATGTTTTCAACTTTACAATCGCAAGAGCTGTCTTTGTAGGCATTACATAATGTAGTGGCAATAGGGTGATTAGAATATTGCTCTACATGGGCTGCAAGATGCAAGAGCTGCTGTTCCGAAATATTATTTGGATGAATGGATTCAACCTCAAAAACTCCACGAGTAAGCGTACCAGTTTTGTCAAATACAATTGTCTTGGTGCGTGCTAAAGCTTCCATATAATTGCCACCTTTTATAAGAATACCAACGTGTCCAGCCCCACCAATACCACAGAAGAACGATAAAGGGATGGAAATTACTAAAGCGCATGGACAACTTACAATAAGAAATGTAAGTGCACGATAAAGCCAAGTAAATAAAGCATCAGTATAGCTTGTAGCAAAAAATGGCGGAATAAACGCTAAAAAGAGTGCAGAAACAACTACTATAGGTGTGTAAATACGTGCAAAGCGACGAATGAAAGATTCGCTTTTTGATTTGCTTTCGCTTGCTTCTTCTACTAAATTCAAAATTCTGGATGCAGTAGAATTGCTGAAAGTTTTATTCACCTTTACCTTCAATACTCCCGAAATATTTACACAACCAGATATGACAGAATCTCCAAATGCTACATCTTTGGGAACACTTTCTCCTGTTAGTGCTATCGTATTTAAACTTGAACTACCTTCAATTATTTCTCCGTCAAGTGGAATTTTTTCGCCAGGTTTGATAATAACTACTTCTCCGACTGCAATAGTAGAAGGATTTACCACGATGGATTCGCCATTTCTTAAAACGTTAGCTGTGTCTGGACGTATATCCATTAGGTTTGAAATGGAGTCACGAGTCTTGTCTTCTGCATAATGTTCAAACAATTCACCAATTTGGAAGAATAACATAACGAAGACGCCTTCTAAGAATTGAGGCTCTCCATTGGGTAGAAAGCCCACAACGAAAGCTCCTATTGTGGCAACAGCCATTAGAAAATTCTCATCAAAAGGGTCGCCCTCCATAATTCCTTCTACAGCTTCGTGTAATACGTCGTAGCTGATAAGTAAATATGGAATAAGATAAATGATGAGTATTTGCCATATCGGTAGATTACAGTTATGCTCTGTTAGCCATGCTACTAATAACAGCACGGAGGTTAGACTAATTCTTATAAGTTTCTTTTTCATTGTTTTTTAGATTTGTTACTGATTTCGATGCAAAGATAAATAAAAAGGAATGCAACCAAGTTGCAAAGTTGCTGTTGCTTGTGAATAAAAAAGCTTCATAAAAAAGGATAAATGCCAATAAGTTACCTTGAAAAGTCTGAAAAACAGGTGAAAGCAGAAAATAAATGGACTTTTATTCGTCTGTTCAGCAATTAATACTTAAATTTGTGCGATTTTAAAAAAGTTATGCGGATGTGTAAAATATTTTAGAAAAAAGCAATTGTTATTCTTTTGTCTTTTTATAGTCTTTACACCTCCTTATGATGTTAGGTCAAAACAATAAGTATTTAAATTTTAGATGAACGTAATTACGAAAACTCTTCAATTGGCTGATGGAAGAAACATCACAATTGAAACTGGAAAGGTTGCAAGCAAGCAGACGGTGCTGCAGTAATCAGAATGGGAAATACTGTGATCCTCGCAACAGTTTGTGCAGCCAAAGAGGCAGTTCCAGGTACAGACTTTATGCCTTTGCAAGTAGATTATCGCGAGCAGTATGCTGCCGCAGGCCGTTTTCCTGGCGGTTTTACAAAGCGCGAAGGCAAAGCTAATGATGACGAAATTCTCACATCACGTCTTGTAGATCGTGTGCTTCGTCCTCTTTTCCCTTCAGATTATCACACAGAAGTGTTCGTTAGTGTAATGCTTCTTTCGGCTGATGGCGTTGATATGCCCGATGCTTTGGCAGGTTTTGCAGCTTCGGTAGCTATGCAATGCTCGAATATTCCTATCGAACACCCAATCTCTGAGGTACGCGTAGCACGTGTAAACGGAGAATATATAATAAATCCAACCTTCGAACAAATGAAGGAAGCCGACATGGATATTATGGTCGGTGCCACCAAAGACAATATTATGATGGTGGAAGGTGAAATGGATGAGGTTTCAGAACAAGACCTTATCAATGCTCTTAAGGCTGCACATGACGCTATTAAGCCAATGTGTGAAATACAAGAAGAACTTGCTAAGGAACTTGGAACAGACGTTAAGCGCGAATATTGCGATGAAGTAAACGACGAAGAGCTCCGCGAACAAGTAAAGAAAGAAACTTATGATGCTTGCTATGCGCAGGCACAGAGCGGTGATGACGATAAGAAACACCGTGAAGAAGTTTATTCTAAGATTAAAGCAGATTTTGTAGAGCGCTACGATGCAGCACATACCGATCTTTCGGAAGACGACCTCGAGGAAAAACACGCACAAATTGAACGTTATTTCGCTGATGTACAGCGCGACTCAATGCGCCGCAGTGTTCTTGATACTGGTAAGCGCATGGACGGACGTGCATGCGACGAGATTCGTCCAATTTGGTGCGAAGTAGATCCATTACCTATGCCACATGGAAGTGCTTATTTCCAACGCGGTGAAACATTGGCTCTCGCAACTTGTACATTAGGTACAAAGTTGGATGAGAAGATGGTGGACAACGTACTTGATAAGAGCTATCAACGTTTCTTGCTTCACTACAATTTCCCTCCTTTCTGTACTGGTGAGGCAAGGCACAACGTGGTGTTGGTCGTCGCGAAATTGGTCATGGACACTTGGCATGGCGTGGTTTGAAGGGTATGATTCCTGAAGACTTCCCTTACACAGTGCGTCTTGTAAGTCAAGTTTTGGAATCTAATGGTTCTTCTTCTATGGCAACTGTATGTTCTGGAACATTAGCTTTAATGGATGCTGGTGTGCCTATTAAAAAACCTGTATCTGGTATAGCAATGGGTTTGATTAAGAATCCAGGTGAAGAAAAGTATGCTGTGCTTAGTGATATCCTTGGTGATGAGGACCACTTGGGAGATATGGACTTCAAGACAACAGGTACGCGCGATGGTATTACTGCAACACAAATGGATATTAAGTGCGATGGTCTTTCGTATGAAATTCTCGAAAAAGCACTTATGCAAGCAAAACAAGCTCGCGAACATATTCTTGGTAAGATAATAGAAACAATTGCTGAACCACGCGAAGAGATGAAACCACAGGTTCCACGTATCGAAGCTCTTGAGATTCCTAAGGAGTTTATTGGTGCTATTATTGGTCCTGGTGGTAAGATTATCCAGCAAATGCAGGAAGAAAGTGGTGCTACAATTACCATAGATGAAGTTGATGGTGTTGGCAAAATCCAGGTTTCTGCACCTAATAAAACTGCTATTGATGCAGCTTTGGGCAAAATTAAGGCAATTGTTGCTGTACCAGAAATTGGCGAAGTATACGAAGGAACAGTACGTTCTATTATGCCTTATGGTTGCTTCGTTGAGATTATGCCAGGTAAAGATGGTTTGCTCCATATATCAGAGATTGATTGGAAACGTCTTGAAACTGTTGAAGAAGCAGGAATTAAGGAAGGCGATAAGATTCAGGTTAAGCTTCTTGACATTGATCCAAAGACTGGTAAGTACAAGCTTTCACGCCGTTGCTTACTTGAAACCTGAAGGATATGTCGAACCACAACGTCGTCCACGTGGCGATAGAGGCGAACGTCGTCCACGTCGTGAAGATAATCATCGTTCATAAATTAGTAGGGAAAGATAACCATAATATGGTTTCGTTCTTACTGATGAGCTGTAAATAAATTGTTTTAAAAACAAATAATAGTTTTAAGTCCCGCAAAATCAAAAGATTTGCGGGATTTTTTTTCTATATCTAACTAAATTTATCGATAAAATCGTGCTTTTTTATTGTATAGAGTAGTTAAGATTTATCTATTTTTGCTGAAACAGATTTTGTTATCTATTTAGTAAAACTTTGTTTTTTACCCATGATAATTTTCTTTATTTTGTCTTTTGAGGGGAAAAAGTATATTAAAAGTGCCCCGACCAAAGCGATTGGAATTGTAAAAAAAGAGAAAAAAATAAATGATAATGCAGCTAATAAGAATAATATAGGTGAGTAATTCACTTTTTACAGCGTAAAAGAGCATAATCAACGACATAGCTATTGTAAGTGTAATTAGGAAAAAGATATGTTTGCTTTTCACATAAGATAATAATGCAATGTAATGATATACATCTTTTTCTTGTTTAGATAGAAAGCATGGAATTATTCGCTCTTTGTCTTGAAGATATTTTTTTTCTACATAGCAACCTAAAGATTCGGGGTGTTCTTCTTTATTCCAGTAAATACTTTTAAAAAATAAGACTCCATCAAAATTATCAACTTCAAATTCCTTATATGGGAATTTATCCGATGTGAATCGCATATCGCCAGGAGTACGATACCCACCCTTTGTAAACCTAATTCCAACATCTTGAGTTGGGTATAGCTCATTATTATAACTAATAGGGACATCAACGAATACAACTTCTTTGTTTGTCTTATAGCATTCTATCAAAAGAAAACCTACATAAATAAAGAAGATAAGCAATTGTACTCCGATAATTATTTTTCTGTTGTATTGGTTTTGTGTACCTTTTGACATCTTTTTTTTTCATGAATTCACCTCGTTTAATTATAAAAAGATTATTAAACACCAAGCTACTGCTGTTATCACTATCAAAATATATGATTTGATTTTCTTAGTGAAAAAACACATAAGCATCATGAGAAGTAAAGGCAAGAGTAATAAATAAAAGTATTTATCTTTCATATAAGATATTAAACCTAAGTAATAAAAGATATCTTTCTCTTGCTCAGAATAAAAGAATGGTACCTCTTTCTCCTTACTATGCAAGAAGCTGGGTTCTAAATAACACCCCAAGGATGGCAATCTTTCCTTCTCAATTGCTCGAAAAAATCCTCTTGTAAAAACCAGAGATTTATAGTAATGTGCTCTAAATTCTTTATTGGGAAAGCTGTCTGATTTAAAGTATACGGTAGTTGAACCTGTACTACCTGTAACGCCAATACCATATGTTTGATCTGAAATTGAAGATTTGGTGTATTTTATGGGAATATCAAAAAATGCAACTTCCTTATCCAACTTGTAAAGATAAAAGAAAATCAAGCCAATATAAGAGAAAAATAAAAGTAGTTGTAGCCCGATAATGGGTACTTTATAATAGGTTCGTTTCATGCTTTTTAAATCTTTTATTCTATCTTTATAACAGCTTCTGTTGCATTAAATTAGTTTGTAGTCAAACACGATCTGTACGTACATACGATTTTCTTGTTTGATAGGACAAAGTTAATACATTATTTTTTTATATCTTGTTCTGTTTTGAAAATAAACTGCATTTCCCAAATATTTTTATTTTCTTCCACTTTCTTCGAACCATGTAAAGCCTTTCTATTTAGTTTTGATTATTGATAGATAGTAGGCTATAATACTTTTTTATTTGAGTCATAGCTGTTTTAAGAAGTTTTCTTTTTAGAATAAACTCGAATAAAAGCATGTTCTTTCCTTTGGAGTTTATACTATTTCCATTACCTTTGCATGTATATAAAAACGAAGATATGGACAGCAAAGAATTGTATAAACTATACGAACAACACCCTGTTATAACGACAGATAGTCGAAATTGCCCTGAAGGAAGTATATTTATTGCACTAAAAGGTGCGTCGTTCGATGGTAATAAATTTGCAAAAGCAGCATTGGAAAAAGGATGTAGCTATGCCATTATCGATGATAAAGAGTATGCTGAGTTAGGAAATGATTGTATTATACTCGTTGAAGATGCCCTTGTAGCCTATAAGGAAATAGCAAGGGCACACCGCCGTACGTTCCAAATTCCAGTAATAGGAATTACAGGCACTAACGGTAAAACTACTTCAAAAGAACTAATTTCGGCCGTGTTGGCTGAAAAATTTAATATTTTGCACACCGAAGGTAATTTCAACAATGATGTAGGTGTGCCTAAAACTTTACTTCGCCTGAGTTCAGAACATGAGATTGCTGTTATAGAGATGGGCGCATCGCATAAAGGCGATATTGAAAAATTGGTGGAATATGTAGAACCAACATGTGGCTTAATTACAAATGTAGGCTGTGCTCACCTACAGGGATTTGGAAGTTTTGAAGGTGTTAAGCAAACAAAAGGTGAATTATACGATTTCTTGAAAGCACATGATTGTCTACTTTTCTTAAACGAAAGTAACCCTAATCTAGTAGAAATGGCTGAACAACGTGATTTTGAACGACTAATTTCTTATGGTCAAGATGAAACAGCAAATGTGCAAGGAGAAATTGTTGATTGTGCTCCATTCCTACGTTTCCGTTGGCACGAATCAGGAGGTGAATGGAAAGAAGTTCTCACCCATCTTGTTGGTGCGTACAATTTAGATAATATGTTGGCTGCTATTGCAGTTGGTTTGCATTTTGGCGTTTCGACACAACAAATATGTGATGCATTAGAAAACTATATACCAAATAATAATCGCTCACAACTGACTGAAACAAAGAATAATAAACTTATAGTTGATGCTTATAATGCTAATCCTTCAAGCATGGCTGCAGCCATAGAAAACTTCCGATTGATGTCAGTAGACAATAAAATGGCAATTATTGGAGATATGCGCGAATTGGGTGAAGTAACCGCTGAAGAACACCAAAAAGTGGTGGATTTGCTTTCATCAGCAGGCATAACAAATGTTTGGCTTGTTGGAGAGGAATTTGGAAAGACTGTTACTTCTTTTAAAAAGTTTAAGGATATTGAGGCTGTTAAAGCTGAAATAGAACGTTGTCAGCCCAAAGAACATTACATTTTAATTAAAGGTAGCAACGGAACAAAGCTATACGAACTACCCGAGCTGTTGTAAAAAGGAAAGAAATAATTTAGTAAATATCAATAAGGAAATAGTTAATGATTAGAATAAAATCATTATCTTTGTAGTCAGATAGTTATAAATATAGTTGAAAAGCATCGCTGTTTTCTAAATGTTGAGTATGAGAAGACATGCAGAAATAGATAACCGATGTATTTCTTTGCCTAAAAAAGCTGTAAAAACGAAATATTTCTGATTATGAAGCTACCTTTACACGATTTAATACCTACGCCTAATTTCTTAAAAGTTTTTTTCTGTGCGCTTTGTTTTCTTATTGCTGGCTTTTCTGTTGCGTTTGCTGATTCAAATCTTGCAACCATTCAAGGTAAGATGCTGCAATTACCGAAAGAAAGCAATTACCCTATTTGCGTTATATTTGCGACGAAGCTATTGGAAAAGACGATAAATATCAATACGAACTACTGAAACTATATATTGCAGAAGCAAAAAAACAAGCTTCAATACCTCATGAAGTCTATGGGTTAAAAGGTTTGATGACTTACTACTATAACTACGACAGACAGACAGAACTTCAGAAAGAGTTGCCAAATGCTATGAAAAAAATGATAAGTCATGGCTATATAGAGCACTATTATGAATTATGGTCGCTTTTGGTGGAGCATTATTTTTACTCAGAAAAAATTATTCGGTCACTTTCAGAAGCTAAAGAACTATTTGCCGATGCTAAGAAAAGAAAAAGCGAATATGGCCTTGCTGTTGCAAATAATCTTTTGGGAGAAATTTATGCTGGCATGTACGATGGTATCATATCACTTAGACACTTTTCTATTGCTCTTGAATATGCCAAGAAACTACAGCAAAATAATCGTTTGCTTATATTAATTTATTCTAATTATTCCGACGCTCTTTATAATGAAGGGCAATATTCTCAAATGCTTCAAGTTGCTCAAGAATGGGAAGTAAAACTAAATGAACAAGCTGAAACATTAAAAAAAGAAGGCAGATCTTTATCACCCCTGACACCATGGTATGCTTATTGTTATCTTTCTATAGGAAACGCACAAGTACAATTGGGAAACTGCGATGCAGCCAAACCTTATCTTCAGAAAGTTGCTGCAACAATAAATTCTCAAACAATAAGAGTAAAGTCGGCTTATTATTATAGTATAGCACAGTTTTGGGTATGCAAAAAAGATTTTGAAAAAGCTTTGAAGTATAGTAATATTTGCCTGAAAATAAGTTCCTCTATTAACGATGCCATGGGTATGAATAATTTGTTAATCGACCACGCTAATATTTTAAATAAAGCAGGCCGATATAAGGAAGCCTCGCAACTATACTGTAGTTTGATGGAAAAACGCGATAGTTTAGAAGAAAAATACATGCGTAACCAAATCAATGAAATGAGCGTAAACTCCCAATTGGAAATCGAAAGAGCTAACAGAGATAAAGCTAATATGAACTTAGTTATCGCTTTGGGAGCGTTGGTAGTGTCAATATTATTAGGTGTGATTTATTATATTTACACACGAAAGCTCCGAGAAAGAGAAAAGATAATGTTTAAAACAGTACAACGTTTTAAACTTACAGAACGCTTAAACCTTGCTTCATTGGAAACTTTATCCGAAGAAAAGCTAACGATGGAAGAACGCTTGTTTATAGAAACTTGCCAAATGATGGACAGAGATAAGCCTTATTGTGACCCTGATTTTAATCGAGATACTATGGCTGCGCTATTAAATACAAACCGAACTTACTTAGGTAGTGCCATAAGGAAATATGCTGACGGACTTACCATATCTGAGTTTATTACTCGTTATCGTCTGCGTTATGCAGCTGCATTGTTGGTAGGACGACCTGATATGAATATTAACGATACAGGATTGATGGCTGGTTTTAATTCAAGAAGTACCTATAATCGTCTTTTCCGTAATTTCTTTGGAGTATCGCCTACTTCGTTCCGAGATATTAGAATACATTCAGACCACGAACAAAGAATAGAAGTAGAAGAATAGTAGTTCCAATTTCTTAAAGAGTAAAAAGACTTTTTAAATGGGCAAGAATTGCCGATGAAAAAATTGTAATTACATTTCAATAAAAACTTAATTACAATTTTTATTTTTATAATTACAGTTTTTTTGTTTTGTAATTATATTTTTTTCAAAAATTACAAATAACTTTCGTTTTCTCTATATCCTTTGTTGTGTATTAAGCCAACGAAAAGGGGTAATTCCTTCCAATCGCAAGAATATTTGAATAAAGTAACTGCTTGATGAAAAACCTACTTTATAGGCTACTTCTTCAATTGTAAGCGTTGTGTCTGATTGCATTATCTGTTTGGCTTTACGGATGCGTAAACTGCTAATCCAGTTACTGAAATTAGAATTATAAGTTTCGTTGATATATCTTGATAGATAGCTGCGGTTAGTTTTTATTTCGCGAGCTACCGAATCAATAGTTAAGTCCGAATTGCAGTATTTTTCATTCGAAAGCCATATACGCATTAAACCCTTTTGTGACTCAGATAAAATATCAGCTTTGGTATCGTTTGATTTGTGAGTTTGAGGGTTTCTTAATAATATCTGCTGGTTGAAACTCAGATTAAGTGAATGTTCTACTTCTTCAAATACAAAAGAATAGTTAATGAACGATTTGGCAATATAGACATTCATGATAGTTGCTGCCAAAAAATAAACCACTCTAAATGTATATGGAGCGAAGAGTACTACAAAGCTAACAATTCCAAAAATTGCGATATACGTAATACTTCGACGTATCCAAAGCACAAAGTAATACATTTGGTCGGTATAATAATTAGAAAGTTGAACACGTGCAACCTTATACATTCTAATAAAACGAAGTACACAAATGGTAGTGAAGCAGGCCAACATAAAACTACTGAATAATACCAATACGATTTGAATTGTGTGGTTCTTAATCGTAAGCGATGTTATGCAGGCAAAACATACTATGCACCATGACGATAAATCCTGCAATATTCGTTTAAAAGATCCAAAAGAATGGTCAAGCAAATGAAAGAAAGCTAAACAAAGAAATATAAGTTCGATATAGAAGAAAGGTGTATCAATGGCAGCAAGAACTTCTGGTGAAATTGAATTTTTAGGAAGTGTCCATCCTATGAATATTTGTAAAAAGAGAAAAAAGTAAGCAAATACCATGAAGACACGCGAATGTTTATAAGGTGCAAAAGACTTACGCTTAGGAATCTTCATAAATATAAATATGAACGTAAATGCAAGATAGATGCCCCATGAGGCATTTAAGATACTTTGCACTAAATTTTCAGTTGTCATATAGGCTCTTTTTATGAGTTGTTTGCCAAATATACGAATTTTATTAAAAAAACATAACTCAATATTGTAAATAATATGTATTAAATAAGCAAGCATTTGCAAATCAGGGATTTATAATTCATTTTAAATAGGCTAAAAGTCTGATTTTAGGTGTATTTTTGCATTTTCAGCAAAGTATTAAAATAGCAATTTTACGATTTTATTATGCTTTAAGTAACCCTTTTATGATATTAAAACCTAATAGAAAAGCTATTCTCTAATTTTTGTAATTTATTATTATAAGTCTAAATAAGGTAAATGTAAAAAACAAGCTATTATCTATTACGAAAGCCAGGATCTTTCTATTAGAAACATATTGCGCATTTAAGACTATACTTGTAGAGCAGACGCTAGATAATGAATGATATGTCGGTTAATAATGATGATAGTGATAGTGAAAATAAGAACATAGAGAATTTGCAGTCACATTCAGACTTAGCTGTACAAGCTGGTAATGATAGCATAACCTTTATTGCAGCAGTGGATAACAAGGATAAGTTTGCATCATAACTGACATTTTAGTAAATAGCGTAAGCATTAACTAGAAAATAAAGAAAATGTGAGATTATTAATTTAAAAGAAACGAAATGCTCATGGGCTATTGACTTACTCGCCACTTAACTTAATAATGTTCAGTTATTGACTTATTTAATTGCTGATGTTTGAATAAGAGGGTAATCGGAAAAGCGTTTCGATTTACTCTCTTATTATTTTGTTCTCATTTCTCGTATAGACGTAAAAAGGAGATGCACCATTTTTGATGCATCTCCTAATCATTTTTAATAAGTTAATCTAAAGTTTTATGGGTGTGGTTGTGAACCTCCGCCATTTTCAGGTTTTTTCTTACCTTTGCCTTTCGATTCTGCAGTAATTTTAAAGAATTCTACATCATGTAGCGTCCTAAAATCTGCACTTGGTTTAAATAAAACCTGAGTCTTAATGATGTGAGTGGAAGGCTTAAAGTCTTCTTCTTTTTCTACAGCTTTCGCTGTAAAAGTAGGGCGGAATTTGCCAAGTGGTCCCGCATCTACAATGTTTCCTTGCGAACAAAGTAAGTTTAATACAGATCGAAATTTGTAGAAAACAGCTGCAACATCTGCCTGACTCACAGTAGAACCATCAGCCATAAATTCACAAAGTTTGTCGAAACTTACACGTTGCTTTTGGCAAACTGCTCTGGCTATGTACATTGTTAAGCCTTTCTTTGGGCCAACGCCCATCTTTCTTTTTGTAATTGAATAGTTCATTAATTAAAAATATTAAGATTAATAAATATTGCACTTGCTTTTTTCGTCGCACACAAGTGCTTTTTTCCGTGCGATGGTGCAAAGGTACAAACTGAAAAAGCCCATTCAAAGTAAAAGAGGTGTAGTGTTGTGGGTAGTTTAGTGGCAGTAAATTTAAAAGTTTTAAGAGCAACGTAATTAAAAAGTGTTTCGCTATATATGCTGTTTAGATGATTTTTAAAGTCGTTATTATCAACTATAATAATGGCACGGAAAAATTATAATTAAAAAAAATAATTTTGTTATTATAATTTTGAAATTTATAATTATAAATCACTGCATTTTTAATAATAAATAAAAGGACGTCTATAATGCTCTGACTTTTATGTATTTACAACTTATAATATTTAAAGATTTTTGAAGGAGCGTACTTGCTTAAGTTTAGAATGATGCTTGACAAGATTCGTACAATCTATTAGTTCTACGAATGTAAGAATAATAACTATTTTAATTTTTGAACTTAATGCCTTTTTGGTTCATACACATAAGATAACTATAAAATAATATGGAATGAAAAAGAACACTATCCTAATCTTCTTGTTATTGCTTATGAGTATTACTGAACTTCTAATGAGCTGATTCTACTAAATGACTATATGTCTTGATGTTTTAACATGTGTAGCTAACTATATTTTTCCCTCTTCACGATAAGAATAAAAGCGCTGGTTGGCTACAATAACATGGTCTACGAAATAAATACACATCGTATCTGCAGCTTTCTTTACAGACGTCGTAATATTGTCGTCTTCTCTGCTGGGTGAAGGATTACCACTTGGGTGATTATGGCATAAAGCAATGGCAGTAGCATTTTTTAATAACGCTTCTTTTAATATGATACGAACATCAATAGCAGTTCCAGTAATTCCTCCGTGCGAGATAAATTTAGCTTCGATAAGGTCTAACTTTTGATTCATGAGTAAAATCCACGCTTCTTCAACATCTTTATCTTGCACTTTTGGACGCATATAATTGTATATGGCATTTGCTGAATTAAGTGTGGGGCGTTTTAAAATATCTGCTACTTGTCTTCGTTTTCCCAATTCGCAGGCAGCAAGAATAGTAATGGCTTTTGCTTCGCCTATGCCATTATAAGAAGTTAGGTCGGTTATCGATAGTTTTCCAAGCGTATTAAGGTTGTTTTTGCAGTCTGATAATACACGTTTCATTAGTTCTACAGCACTTTCACGCGGCGAACCAGAACCAATCAGAATAGCTAATAATTCAGCATTAGAGAGGGTTTCGGCTCCAAGGTTCATGAGTTTTTCTCTTGGTCGGTCTTCTTCAGCCCATTGAGTGATGGTTAGTTTCTTTTCTTCCATCATATAAAGTATTATTTGTAGAAGTTCTTTTCAAAAGCTGCAAATTCATTCTTGCCTTTTACACAACGTTTCCACCAAGCTTCGAGAAATCCAAAGCCGTAGCCCATAAGTTGTACAAATGCCGCACGAATACTTAGGAAACCAATCTTTATGCTTTTATTTTGAATAGCACTATCTATCCAAATCAGAATAGAATAAAGTAAGATAGGAGCAATAGAACTTATACAAATGATAGTGCCAAAGGTTTTTGCAGCATTAAAAAGAGATGGTGCAAAAGAGAAGAAAAGTCCAAGGCAGAAAAGTAAAGTAAGAAAAATAATGCCCACAGTGAATACCATTGGTAGGAGATGGACAAGTTTCAACGATTCTGGATATTTCTTGTAAAGGTTGATGCGAGCAATGCCAGAATTATAGACTTGGCGATAGAATTTTCTAAAATCAGTACGTCGTTTGTGCCATACCCATGCTTCGGGGAACAGACGACAACGTTTTCCTGCTTTAAAAATACGGATAGAAAAATCAATATCTTCGCCAAAACGCATCTTAGAAAAGCCTTCAAGTTCCATATAAACATCGCGTCGTATGCCCATATTGAAAGAACGAGGATAGAACTTATCTAATTTCTTTTTGCCGCCACGAATACCACCTGTAGTAAAAAATGAAGTCATAGAATAAGAAATAGCCTTTTGTGTATCGGTAAACGATTCATGTGCAGCGTCAGGACCACCAAAAGCATCGGCTGGTTCTCGTTTCAATTCTTCCTCAATAGCATTTAAATAATCTTTAGGTAATACAACATCAGAATCAAGAATCAGCAAATATTCTCCCTTTGCACGTTCTGCTCCATAATTTCGGCTTTGTCCTGGTCCTGAATTAGGTTTCATAAAGTAGTGCAAATTAATGCGGTCAGCATATTTTTTGCAAATATCTTCACATGGCTTTTGTGAACCATCTTCCACAATAATTACTTCAAAGTCGGTAAAAGATTGTGTCATTAAGCTTGCGAGAAGTTCATCTACTTCGTCAGGACGATTAAAAACAGGAACAATGATGCTGTATTTCATAATACTTTAAGAGATATTGGGCGTTGTGGGGGTGGTATAGAAAAAAGAAAAGGACAAAAAGATGGGCTTGTAGTCCTAACCTTTTTGTCCTTTTAGTGTTATGAATTTACACGACCTAAATAGCTTCCGTCGCGTGTGTCAATCTGAATAACTTCGCCTTCGTTGATGAACAATGGAACACGAACTACAGCGCCTGTTTCAAGTGTAGCAGGTTTTGTTGCATTTGTAGCAGTATTTCCCTTAACGCCAGGCTCACTATGTGTAATTGTTAATGTTGTCTTAACAGGCATTTCAGCAGAAAGAATTGTGCCATCAGAAGTATCTGTAACAACTTCTACTACGTCGCCTTCCTTCATAAAGTCAGCTCCAGTAATTTGGTGGAGAGGAATAGGAATTTGTTCAAAAGTTTCCTGATTCATGAAAATGTAGCCCGTTGGATCTTGGTAAAGATACTGATAAGGGCGACGCTCAACGCGTACATCTTCGAGTTTGAAACCTACTTGGAACGTACGCTCAAGTACACGACCGTCAGAAACATTCTTTAGTTTTGTAATCATAACGGTGTTACCCTTGCCTGGCTTTCTGTGTTGAAAGTCAATACAAGTCCAAATCTTTCCATCAAGGCGGATACATGTTCCGATTTTGATTTCTTGTGAGTTAATCATAATCTTTATATAATTTGTTTATTTATTATTGCTAAATAATTTCCTGTTTAAAGTTACGGAATAATTTGCTTTGCGGTGCAAAGTTAAGCAAAATATAGAAAAAAACATAAATAATTCTGCTAAAAAACTTTCTTTTCTTGGTTAATTAAAAAAGATTGAGTAATTTTGCAGCCCATAACGTGGGATTATGTCTCAACGTCGTGTTTTATACGCATAATAACATAAAAAGAATATAAAGCAATGAAAAGAACATTTCAGCCTCACAACCGTCGTCGTGTAAATAAACACGGTTTTCGTGAAAGAATGGCAACAAAGGACGGTCGCCGCGTTTTGGCAGCACGTCGCGCTAAAGGTCGCAAGAAACTTACAGTATCTGACGAGCATCACGGAAAATAATCTGGAAGGCTTGCAGAAAATTGAGTTGAAAACGGAAAGAAGGAGAGACTATTCTTTGCTTCTTTCCGTTTTTTTCTTTAACTTTGCCCCTATAAAAAGTTATTAGTAAAGTAAGATGACATCAAAAGCTTTCGTCCACAGCTTTTTTAGCACATACATTTGGGGAAATATCCTCGCAATCGGCATTCTTGTAACTATACTTTCGATAGGAGTTAGGTACGGAATTGACTATTATACGCATGTTGGCGAATCTATTGTTGTACCTGATGTTATCCATAAACAATATGACGACGCACTCGATATTATGGATAAAGTAGGATTAACAATGGAAGTTGCAGATACAGGATATGTGAAAGATTTACCACCAGATTGTATTCTTGAACAGTCACCTGCAGGTGGAAAACGTGTTAAATCTACGCGTGTAATCTATGTTACTATCAATGCTGCTTCTGCACCAACTCTTCCTTTACCTGATCTTGCCGACAATAGTTCGCTTAGAGAAGCGCAAGCTTTGTTGCTTTCTATGGGATTTAAAGTGGGCGACCCTGAATATGTTCCTGGTGAAAAGGACTGGGTTTATGGCGTTTTAGTAAATGGAAAGCCTGTTCAAGCAGGAGATCGTGTGCCTAACGATGCATTGATTGTATTACAAGTAGGTGACGGAACACGTGATGCTAACGATACAACAAGCCAACGCCCAGCATTTGAATATGAAGATGTTGAAGTTGAAGAGCCAAAATACGAAGAGTATTATGATTGGGTTGAAGTCCCTGTAGACGAAAATGGCAATGAAATAAAGACTAAAGATGGAAATGCGCCACGTACCGTGCCATCGGTTCCACCACAGTCGCCTGCTTTGCCGCCAGACCCACATTCGCCCAAGCCTACCGATTAAATGAAATATGATAGACGAAGAGGAATACTTTGACGAAGAGCTGATCGATAATCTTTTAGACGCAGACGAAACCACTATTACTGATGGTGAGGAGCTCTATGAACATTTTCGTATGGAAGTGGATAAAGGGCAAGATGCAGTCAGAATAGATAAATTTCTGTTTGAGAGAATGCAGCATTCCAGCCGCAATCGCATACAGAAAGCTGCTGATGCTGGATGTATTCATGTAAATGGGACTCCTGTAAAAAGCAGTTATAAAGTGCGACCGAACGATGTTATCACCTTGATGCTAGATCGTCCGAAGCACGATAATACTATTGTTGCTGAGGATATACCGCTTAACGTGGTGTATGAGGATAACGAAATCATGGTAATAAATAAGCCTGCAGGACTGGTTGTGCACCCTGGAGCGGGCAATTTTCATGGAACGCTTATCAATGCCATAGCTTGGCATTTGCGAGAACTAAAGGATTTTGATCCTAATGATCCTGCAGTTGGATTGGTTCATCGTATAGACAAAGATACAAGTGGATTGCTTTTGATAGCTAAAACCCCTGAAGCAAAGACATTTCTCGGTAAGCAGTTCTTCAATAAAACTACTCATCGAAGTTACACTGCCTTGGTTTGGGGAAACTTCACAGAAGAAGAAGGACGTATAGAAGGCAATATTGGGCGCGACCCAAAGGATAGACTGCGTATGAATGTGTTTCCACCAGATTCCGAAATAGGTAAATCTGCTGTTACACACTATAGGGTTTTAGAACGATTTGGCTACACTACGCTCATTGGATGTACATTGGAAACAGGAAGGACCCACCAGATTCGTGCACACATGAAGCATATTGGACATCCATTATTTGGTGATGAACGCTATGGAGGTACAGAAATACTTCGCGGACAGCGCACAAGTACATACAGGGCATACATACAAAACTGCTTAAAGTTGTGCAATCGCCAAGCCTTACACGCACAAACGCTGGGTTTTGTTCACCCGATTACAAAGCAACAAATGGACTTTACAAGTGAACTTCCCGATGATTTAGCTGCCGTAATAGAGAAATGGCGAAATTATATAAACGGAAACAAGAACTATTGTAAGCTTATTCGATAAGAATTCTTGCATGGTTGCAAAAAAAGGATATATAAATGAAAGATATGAAACGTACAATAGCCATCGTTTGTGGTGGTGATTCCTCAGAACACGATGTCTCTCTCCGTTCGGCTCAGGGGCTTTATTCCTTCTTTGATAAAGAGCGTTATAATATCTACATTGTGGATATTAAGGGCACAGAATGGCATGTTAACCTTGAGAATGGACATGTTGCACCTATCAATAAGAATGATTTCTCGTTCAATAGCGGTGATCAGACCATCTTTTTCGACTATGCGTACATTACAATACATGGTCGTCCAGGCGAGAATGGTATCATGCAAGGTTACTTTGAACTCATTAACATGCCTTATTCTACTTGCGATGTACTGACATCAGCGCTCACTTTTGATAAGTTTGTGCTGAATCGATATCTTAAATCGTATGGTATTAACGTTTCAGAAAGTATCTTACTTCGACTGGGAGACGAATTTGACGAAAATGAAATAGAGGAAAAGATAGGCATGCCTTGTTTCATTAAGCCTGCAACTGATGGCAGTAGCTTTGGTGTTTCAAAGGTTAAGAATTCAGATCAAATAGCACCTGCTCTTCGTAAAGCATTTATGGAGAGTTCGGACGTAATGGTTGAAAGCTTCCTTGATGGTATAGAAATCACGCAAGGTATTTATAAACGAAAGACAAATCGGTTCCATTCCCTATAACAGAGGTGGTTACGAGCAACGAATTCTTTGACTATAATGCTAAATACAATGGCGAAGTAGACGAGATTACCCCTGCTCGTATCAGCAAAGAACTGGCTGAGAAGGTAACAGAAATAACCTCTCGAATCTACGATATACTCCATGCGAACGGTATTATCCGTATTGATTATATCATCACAAAGGATAAAGAAGGCAACGATGTTATCAATATGCTTGAAGTAAACACTACGCCTGGTATGACAATTACGAGCTTTATTCCGCAACAAGTGCGTGCGGCGGGCCTCGATATAAAGGATGTGCTAAGCGATATAGTGGAAAATCAATTCTAATTACATATTTTATATAAGGCGCAAACCGAAAGGATTGCGCCTTTGTTGCTTTATAACGAATATCTAAGAATTACTAAACACATAATAGAATAAGTTATGAAAACACTTTCTGAGTTTGACGATATACGGCCTTTTGCGCCTGAAGAATTGCCCGAAGTATATGACCGACTGCTTGCAAACGAGCAATTTCATAAAGTATTAGACTTTCTTTATCCCGGTGTTCCCATTGAAGTTATTGGACAGAACATGCATAAATGCAAGACCGGTCTTGATTTTCAGAAGGCTTTTGCTTATCCTTTCTTGAAAGGACTCATTGCTAAAGCGAGCACAGGCTGCGATATGGACACATCGGAAATAGATAGTTCGAAGCAACATACTTTTATAAGTAACCACCGAGACATAGTGCTTGACTCTGCTTTCCTGTCTGTAATGCAGATTGATAAAGGCTTTCCTACAACTTGTGAAATAGCTATTGGCGATAATTTACTATCGATACCATGGGTGCGTGACTTAGCACGGGTTAATAAAAGCTTCATAGTGAAGCGTGGTTTGACACCTCGTGAACTGATGCAAGCAAGTATAAAGATGGCCCACTATATGATTTTTGCATTGAATGAAAAGAGGGAGAATATTTGGATTGCACAGCGCGAAGGCCGTGCAAAGGATTCTAATGACCTCACGCAGAAGTCTATTCTCAAGATGTTTGCATTGGGAGCAGAAGGAACTTTGCTTGAAAAGCTGCAACAATTCCATATAGTTCCGCTTACAATTTCATACGAATACGACCCTTGCGACTATCTAAAGGCGGCTGAAATGCAGGCCAAACGAGATGATATGAACTGGAATAAGGGGCCGATGGACGATGCTATCAGTATGCAAACTGGTATTTGGTTACAAAGGCAGTATTCATTACCATGCAGCTCCTTGTATTGATGATTATTTGGAAGCGTTAAAGAGTAAATCAAATATATCGAATGGCGATCTCTTAGACACTATTTGTCTTCACATCGACAAGCAAATACATCGCAACTATTGTCTTTATGCCAACAATTATATTGCTCTCGACGAACTCGAAGGTACTACAACTTATGCTGATAAGTACACTTATGCTGATAAAGCAAAGTTCGATGCTTATCTTAAACAGCAGTTGGCAAAGATAGAAATAGTCAATAAGGACGAGGAATACCTACGTCGGCGCATGCTTGAAATGTATGCTAACCCTACACGTAACTATTTAAAGGCAAATGCGTAGACATATATTATTCTGCTTTATTGTTGCTCTCGTATTGGCTGGTTGCACCAACGACGCTTTTAAAACGGGCGATTCGGAATATTCTTATTTGCGTTCCGACTTTGTTGAGGCTACCACCAACAATACTTCTGCTATCGTTTCGGCAATTACGGACGATGGCGATACACTTTTGTTGTCTCCTTCCCTGCGTGTAAAATGGGTAGAGAAGGCTGATACAACCTATCGGGCGCAATTATATTACAGAAAGAAAGATATAAGCATTGAGCCTATTACCCTTTCTAAAGTCTATGTTTTGTCCATTCTTCAGCGGCCTGAAACAGATACTATCGCCACCGATCCAGTTGGCTTTACAAGTGCTTGGATTGCTAAAACAAATAAGTATATTAACTTAGAATTAGCGATGAAATCGGGTAAAATAGATGCTGATAAGCAACCTTTGCAGTCGTTGGCTGTTGGAATGAAATCGGTTGAGTCGTTGAAAAATGGTGGGAAGAAATATACGTTACGTTTGTTGCATAAGCAAAACAAAGTGCCCGAATATTATACAGTACGTACTTTCGTGAGCATTCCTACAACCTTTTTCCATAAAGGCGATAGCATAGTGCTACACATAGATACTTATAAAGGCGAAGTAGTTAAAGGTTTTGCTTTGTAAAGAAAAATGCTACTAAAAAGCGATATAAATTGTTTGGCTTTGCAATAGTACTTGTTTTGCGTTGCAATAGTGCCTATTTTGCCATGCAAAAGCGCCTGTTTTGCAATGCAAAACAAGCGCTTTTGTATTCCGTTGATATGCAGGAGGTTATGTAAGGAAAAGGGTTTTGTAAAAACTTTACACTTTTATAGCATTCTTTTTATCTATTCAACAAGTTGTCCGCGTTGCTTTCTTGACGCCTCAGTGCGACTTTTGCGTCAGAAATAATGTAGTGTTTGAAACAACAAGAAAAGGCAAACGAATATTATTTCGTTTGCCTTTCTTCTGTCGGGATGACTGGATTCGAACCAGCGACCCCTACGTCCCGAACGTAGTGCGCTACCAACTGCGCTACATCCCGATAGTTTTAGCCTAATAAAAGGGTTGTTATAACTATTGCAAAGTTATAAAAAAAAGTAGAACTACAGAAACTTTTGTCAAATAATCGAACCGTTATAATAATGCTTTTACTGGTTATTTATTTCGTAAGTTGCTTGCTCATGTAGCGTACAGGATACCATACTGCAAGCCAACCAACTATGATTACTGTAGCGAAAATACCGACAATATCCCATGGGTGTACACTAATAGGGTAGGCGTTCACTACAAAATTGCCTTCTTGACCACCGAGTTTCACCAATCCATAGGTTTGTTGTAGCCAGCAAAGCAGGAGTCCAATGCAGATACCAATGATGGCTCCAGCTGCTGAAATCATGCGTCCTTCAAATAAAAATACTTGGTTTATTTGCTTGTCGGTAGCTCCAAGGTTGCGCAATGTCTTTACATCATTCTTCTTGTCAATCATCAACATTGAGAGCGAACCAATGATATTAAAACAAGCCACCATAAGTATGAAGGTTAAGAACACATAGGCAAAGAGTTTCTCAATGCGCATAATGTTGAATGTATCAGCTTGTTGCTCGTATCTATCTTTCACTAAGAACTTATCGCCAGATATCTCTTCAATCTCGCTTTTCACCTTATTTATATCTTCCCCAGCCTTAACTCGCAGCTCAAGCGAAGTGATTTCGCCCTGCCGATTAAATATTCTACGTGCAAAAGCAAGCGAAGTAATGATGTAATTGTTATCGTATTTCCCTTGCTTTACTTGGAAAACAGCTTTTGGTGATAGTAGCGAATCTGCCACAAAAGCATTGATAGGGTTCGAAGCATCATACTGTCCTTTGCGCTGTGGAGCGTAGATATGCAAGTAATTGTTCCATTCTACTCCCGTATTAAGCTGTTGAGCAACACCAATTCCAAGCACTCCGTAGTCAAGATTAGCCACGTTTAGCTTGAACGTTCCATCGCCAAAGAGAATGTTACTAATATGAGTGAGCGAATCAAAGTTATTCGATACACCTTTCACCATTACCATCATCTGACGTCCATGATACGTTGCTAAAGCCTGGTCGGTAACACATTCTGTTGCAACCTCTATGCTTTGAAGCGACTTTATCTTTGCCAACGTAGGGTCGTCAGCTGGTATTGCCTTCCCTTTTGCTGCTTCTACCTTTATCTGAGGGTCGAAATTGGTGAAGAACGACGCCACTAAATCAGAGAAACCATTGAACCCGCTCAACACAACAACGAGTGCCATGGTAGCTACAGCAACGCCTATCACTGAAATAAAACTGATGACATTGATGGCGTGTGTGCTCTTTTTAGAGAATAAATAACGTCGGGCTATGTAAAAAGGGAAGCTCATTACTTCTTCAATAGTTCGTCGATGCGTTCAATATAGTCTAACGAATCGTCGATAAAAAACCTCAGTTCAGGAATGATACGCAGCTGATTGCGAACGCGTTGGCCAAGGTCGTATCGAATAGTTTTCTCGTTTGCAGTGATGTTTTTCAGTAGTTCTTCTGCCTTGTCTGAAGGGAATATGCTTAGATAAGCTGTACAGATGCCCAAGTCAGGGCTAACTTTTGTACGTGTAACACTAACTAACACGCCATGAATGGCACGTGTCTGACTTTGAAAAATGCTTGCCAGCTCTTTTTGAAGCAGGCGTGCTATGCGGTTTTGTCTTGTTTCTTGCATTGCTTTTCTTATTTTATTGCAAATTTACAGTAATTCTCTCATATATCAAAATAAGCCTTTGAAAATTAACATAGCTTGTGTGTAGAAAAATATTCACACTTTTTTTTAATCGCAGATATTTGTTTGGTATCTATATCTAGCTGTTAGATAGGTGTTTATATGCTTATTGGTGGGTGAAATAAGTGAGATGTAGATGCAAAAGAATGTTAATAATAAAAAAGAAATAGGGGTTTTGTTTATTTCTCCGTTTTATAATCGAAGTTCAGCGAGAACTTCTTAGAAAGGAAATGAACTTTTTTTAAATACGATATATGCTTTTTTTCTACAGATTAAGTTAATGTAACTATGTGATGAACAAGTTGGCCTTCTTCGTTGTTGAAACGCGGAGCCAACAAAACAAAACTTTTTCTACTTACTTTGAAAGTCTACAGTAAGGTTGATTCCTAACTATGACTTGATAAGTCTGAAGAAAACAAGAACCTACTTAAATATAATCTACAAACGGAGAGGGCGCATCTGATTTCAGGTGCGCCCTTAAAGTTTTATAATGGTGCTCTTACTTCTTTAAGCTTTTATTGTTGAGTTCTTAAAGTCTTATTGTTGCGTCTTTATAAACTTGTAATAGCATTTTTAGAGTTTGTTTATAGGATGAATGTATAATCGAAAAGATTTCTGTTTCGTGTAAAAAAAGCTGTATATCGGCTCTCAATTAAAAGAAAAATGCTACATTTGTCACAGAAATAACCGAACGATTATGCAGAAATACGCCGATTATATTGAAGAAATTGAGATAGATTCGTTATGGGCTGGCTCGAAGCACATACGTTGGACACTTGACAGAAAGGTTAATATTCTGAGTGGAATTAACGGTGTGGGCAAAAGCACTATATTAAATAAGGTGATAAAAGGACTTGCACAAGGTGGTGAATTCCCCAGCCATATGCTGAAAGGGGTGCACATTAAAGCTTCACCAGCAGATGCAACGTGGATTCGATACGATATTATTCGTTCGTTCGATCGCCCACTCATGAATATCGAAAGCATAAATAAGGTTGACCTAAATCTTACTACCGAACTTGATTGGCAGCTGTTTCAGTTGCAAAGAAAGTATCTTGACTATCAAGTAAATGTTGGTAATAGGATTATAGAAGTGCTACAAAGTGGCGATGCAGAGGCTGCTACGAAGGCGCAATCTTATTCTGCTCCGAAGAAATTGTTCCAAGATATTATCGACGAATTGTTTGAAGAAACAGGCAAAAAGATTGTTCGTACGGAAAACGAAATACGCTTTTCGCAAATTGGTTGTACGTTATTTCCTTACCAACTATCTAGTGGCGAAAAGCAAATACTGGCCATCTTGCTCACTGTTTTGGTGCAAGACGAAAAACCTTATGTTTTATTTATGGACGAGCCAGAGGTGAGTTTGCATGTTGATTGGCAGAAGCAGCTGATAGCATTGATAATGAGTTTGAATCCGAATGTCCAGATTATACTTAGCACTCACAGTCCAGCGGTTATTATGGATGGTTGGATTGACAAGGTAACGGAGGTAGACGAGATTACAATCGGATAGGCAGAGGGAGAACCAAGTGATGGGAAACGGCTTAAAGACAACTTGTCGTCAGCTTACCTTGATGCTGCAAACCGCTTAAATGGGCGCAATGCGAGAAAGCGAATAGTGGCATATGTAGAGTCGTACGACGATATTTTCTTTTGGCGCACAGTGCTTAGCGGCTTTGAAAATGAGCATCGTTATTTTGAGGTAATGCTACCCTCGCGCCACACACTAACGAAAGGAAAACGCTCTGTACTGATGAATCTGCTCTCGGAAAACGTTGGTGAAAGTATGATTGCTTGTGTAGATGCCGACTACGACTATCTATTACAAGGTGTAACGGAATTGTCGCGCACTGTAAATCATAGTCCTTATGTCTTTCACACTTATGCTTACGCTATCGAAAACCTACAGTGTTATGCTGGTAGTCTGCACGATGTGAGTGTTGCTGTAACGCTAAATGACCACAAAATCTTCGATTTCGAAGAATATCTACGCCTTTATAGCGAGGCTATTTTTCCTTTGTTTGTATGGAATATATGGTTTTATAGGAAGGGAATTTACGGCAAATTTACCATTACCGACTTCAATCGTGTCATAGAAATGGGGAATTTCACTTTTCAAACAGCTTATCAGAACATTGAGAAGTTGCACAGAAAGGTTACAAGAAAGATACGACAGCTACAACAGGAATATCCCGATGCGAAGGAATCTTACTTAGCTGTGAAAAAGGATGTAAAGCAATTAGGAGTTACTCCCGCCACCACTTATCTGTATATACAAGGACATCACTTGTTCGACAATGTCATTGTGCCCGCCCTGAAGAAGGTTTGTGATAAGCTTGTACGCGATCGTGAACAGGAAATATACCACAATGCACAGCATATTGTGCAGCAACGCAACGAACTTTCGAGCTACAATCATAGCGTTGAGGGCATTATTCCGATGCTTCGACGTAATGTGGCTTATACCAATTGTGAACCTTATTTACGTTTAAAGCCGACTTAAAGGGGTTCTTAGATGGGAACAACGAGGAGTAAACGGCTTCTTTCTGTTTTCAAATTTATATAACTTTTCATAAAAAAATAGCTATAAGTAGTCTACTGTTTTCGTCAGTTCAATTAACTTGCTAAGAGATTTTCAGATGAATAAGACGTCATATTCTTTTAGCATTGCTACGTAGTTGAAACTGAGAATGTATGGTATACCCCTTTTATAAATGTCTTTTTTGCTAATTTTCCTTCCAAAAAGAGGGCGTGAAGAGCACTAAAACAGAGAATAATTCAAGTCGTCCAACAAGCATTAAGAACGAGCTAATCCACTTGGCGAAGTCGGGTAATTCGTTCCATGACATGGTTGGACCAATCTCTAAACCTAACGTTGGACCAACGTTGCCAAGACAACTGAGTGTAATTGTCATAGAATTGGTTGAGTCAATGCCTGCTGCAATCATCGTGAAAGCACAAATAACGGCAAGAAAAAGGTACAAACCAATAAACCCTAACAGAGTTACACGCTTAGACATTTGAACGTTATAGCCGTCTATCTTCATCGGAAGAACAGCATTAGGGTGTAGTATTTGGCGGAATTCGTTCTTTACAACCTTTAGCAACATAACGCCACGTATGCTCTTGATACCACCACTTGTAGAACCAGAAGAACCTCCGAAGAACATGCACGCCGCAAGAACAACCCAGGTAACATGAGGCCATTTAGCTGCATCATCGCTGAAAAGGCCTGTCGTAGTAATAAAAGATACCACCTGGAAGATAGAACTACGGAAAGCACGCTCTACATCGTAGTTAAGTCGGAAGATAAGTTCTATCATGATAAAGAGACTGAACCCCGCAATCATAATAGAATAAAACTTGAACTCGCTGTTCTTAATTAGATGCTTAAACTTAAGGCCTACCACCGAAGCATAGAGCAAAGTGAAGTTTATACCCGATAGAAAACAGAAGATGGTACAGACATATTCTTCAGCTGGAGAGTGGAAAGTAGCAATCGAACCGCTTTCCGTGCTAAAGCCACCGGTAGCTGTGCTTGTCATAGCATAGTTGAAAGCATCAAACCAATTCATGCCGCATACCTTGTAACTAACAACGCATGCCGCTGTAAGAACAAAGTAAACTACCCATATCCATTTAGCTCCTGTGCTGAGGCGAGGGTGCAGTTTACTTTTAATAGGGCCAGTAGACTCTGCCGCAAACACCTTAAGCGAACCGCCAACAAGAGACGGAAGAATCGCAATAGTGAAGAAAACGATACCCAAACCGCCAATCCATTGAGTTAGCGAACGCCAGAATAACAAGCCTTTGGGAAATGTTCTGGGAAGTCAACAATGGTAGCACCAGTAGTTGTAAAACCCGACATTGTTTCGAAAAAGGCATTGGTGAAACTTGTTATATATCCACTAATGAGGAAGGGCAAGGTTCCGAAAAGTGAGAAAATGACCCATGTTATTGCCACAACAAAGTAGGCATCTCTGCGGTTAATGGTGTTGTTAGAGTGTCTTCCCAATAGTCGGAAGGCTCCACCAGCTACCGCAGTAATGATTATAGTCCATATGAATGCCGTTACATCGTTATCATGATACCAAAGCGAAACGCATAGGCAAAGCGACATCAGTAAGGCTTCTATTCCTAAAAGCGCACCTATAATTTTTGATATAGTCTTTAGATTGAGCATTGCTAACCTCTCTTACTATCTTTAATTGAACAGTTGTTCCACCTTCTTCATATTGGTATTGTAGCAGAAAACGACAACAATATCGCCCGCTTCAATCTGTGTATTACCCGAAACAAGCATACCTTCGTCGCGACGAACTAGTCCACCGATTGTCATTCCGCTTGGTAAGTGCATGTCTTTAATAGGCTTTGTGTTATCTTCGAGCCTTGAACTGGAATGAATTCAGCAACGTCGGCATCGACAGACATAAGGAAACGTACATTATCAACATTAGCATCGAGTAGCATTTGGTAGATATAGCCTGCCGCAATCGCCTTTTTGTTAATGATAGTACCAATATCTAAGTTGGCAGCCATGTCTATATAATCGAAGTTTTCTACTGCAGCAATGGTCTTTTTCACGCCCAAGCTCTTTACAGCCAAGCATGCAAGAATGTTAGTTTCGGCATTTGGAGTAACTGCAACAAAGGCTTGCGTGTGTCGGATACCTTCTTCTATGAGCAAGTCGGTATCACGTCCATCGCCATTGATGACAAGTTTCGATTCGTCAATAATATCGTTCAGATATTCGCAGCGGTCGATACTTCTTTCTATGACTTTGACATTCATGTATTCAGGCATAATCTTTACGGCACGAACTGCAGTGCGTCCACCACCCATAATCATTACATTTTTCACATCAACATAATGTTCTTTGCCTGTGAGTTTACGTATAAAAGGAATGTATTCCTTAGTTGTCATGAAGTAAGCGAGGTCTTCTTGTTGCAAAGTTTCGTTACCATTAGGAATGATTGTCTCTGTTCTGCGCTTGATAGCAACGATATGGTAAGGGTCTTTAGGCCCGCTTATTTCTCTAAGAGGCTTGTCTAATATTTCACAAGTCTTGCGAAGCTTTATGCCAAGCATGACTAATGCGCCGCCATGAACGTCCCAGCGCTGGCGAACCCACGACATTTTCAATCCGCTTATGATATCTTTTGCCGCCAATAGTTCGGGATAGATAAGGCTATCGATACCCAATTGCTTGAACAGCTCTTGGTTTTTCGGCTCCATATATTCAGGATTATCAATCTTGGCAACAGTTTTCTTAGCACCAAGGTTATGCGCCATGGTGCAAGCCGTAATATTGGTAGTCTCCATTGGGTCTACTGCTACAAAAAGGTCGGCATGCTTTACGTCAGCTTCTTGTAGCACTTTAATACTTGTTGCCTTTCCTTGCAGCGTGAGAAGGTCGTAGTCTTGTCCTATCTTATTGAGATTCTCTTCATGCTCGTCAATAAGTATGATGTCATAATTGTGGCGAGAAAGGAATTGTGCTAAATAGGTTCCGATGTCGAATGCCCCTGCTATAATAATCTTCATACTTCTGTTTTGTAAGTTGTAACTAACAAACTTTTCTCTATCTCTCGCTTTATATTGTTTTTGTCAATTCCGCATAATTGTCGGAGTTCCTGCACTGTTCCCTGTTCAATAAACTGGTCTGGGAGTCCTAATCTCTGTACGTGTATGCAATGGTTGTGTTCGTTTAGCCATTCCATAACGGCCGTTCCAAGTCCTCCATTCCTTATTCCGTCTTCCACTGTGATAACTTCTGAGAAGTTATTTCCCACCTCTTGAAGTATGTTTTCATCTATTGGCTTTAGGAAACGCATATCGTAGTGAGCAATGCGACCTACACATTTATTCTCTTGTTCCAGTTCTTCGATAGCCTTCAACACATCGTGTCCAATTGGCCCAATGGTAAGAACGGCCACACTTTTCGCTGTTTTTTTGGGGTCGGAACCCAGTGTTTATCGTAAAGCTTACGTCCTGTGCCTACTTCTACTTCCTTCATAGAGCATTGCCAGTCTACCAATACACCGCCTCCACGAGGATATCTGATTACGAAGAAACCTTTTTCGGGCAGTTGAGCAGTATACATGAGGTGGCGTAATTCGTGTTCGTCCATCGGTGAAGCGATGGTAACGTTAGGGATTGGGCGTAGAAAGCCATGTCGAATGCGCCATGATGAGTTGCACCATCTTCGCCAACAAGACCTGCACGGTCCAAACATAGGACGACAGGGAGGTTCAGAATGGCAGTATCGTGAATGATATTGTCGTATGCGCGTTGCGAGAATGCACTATAAATGTTGCAGAATGGCTGTAGTCCGTCCTTTGCCATACCAGCAGAGAAGGTCATAGCGTGTCCCTCGGCAATTCCTACGTCGAAGGTACGGTCGCTCATTTCCTTCATCATAATATTCATTGAGCAGCCTGTTGGCATAGCGGGAGTAACGCCAACAATGCGTGGATTGCTTTTAGCAAGCTCTAAAAGGGTGTGTCCGAATACGTCTTGGAACTTCGGTGGCTTATTACTTTCGTCCTGTATAAGGCGCTTTCCTGTTTCAGGATCGAATTTACCAGGTGCGTGCCATACTGTTGCGCTCTTCTCAGCAGGTTCGTATCCCTTGCCTTTTACGGTGTGTAGATGCAGCAGTTTCGGACCTTTCATGTTCTTAAGCTGGTTCAGTAGCCTCACCACTTCTTTTACATCGTTTCCATCGAATGGCCCGAAGTAGCGTATATTCATACCCTCAAAGAGGTTCTGCTGTTGGGAAAGAGCCGACTTTATGGCATTGTTCAGACGAATAATGCCCTTTCGGCGCTCATCGGTCAATATACCTTTAGCGTGCAACCATTGCGAAGCCTTGAAACGAATGCGGTTGTAAGTCTCGTTTGTATCAAGGTTTAGCAGGTATTGTTGCATGCCTCCAACAGCTCTATCTATCGACATGTCGTTGTCGTTCAAGATGATAAGCAAGTCGTTTGGTTGGCTAGAAGCATTGTTTAAGCCCTCGAAAGCCAAGCCACCGCTCATTGCTCCGTCACCCAATAATGGCTACAACGTGACGCTCTGGGTGCTGGGTCATCTTGGCAGCTACTGCCATTCCCAATGCTGCTGAAATAGAATTAGAAGCATGACCACAAGTAAATGTATCATATTCGCTTTCCTTTGGCGAAGGGAAAGGCATGAGTCCGTCTTTCTTTCTATTCTTGCAAAAGCACTCACGGCGATGAGTTAGTATCTTGTGTCCGTATGCTTGATGGCCTACATCCCATACAATTCTGTCTTCAGGAGTATTGAATACATAATGGCAAGCTACTGTAATTTCGGTTGCGCCAAGGCTTGATGCGAGGTGTCCGGGGTTTACGGCCACTTCTTGAATGATATCTTTACGCAGTTCTTCGCATAAAATAGGTAGCTCGTCAATGCTCAATTTTCTTAAATCGGCAGGCGAATTGATTTTGCTTAAAAGCTTAAAGTTGTTATCGTTCGACATTAATTATAATGTGATAGTGGGTGCAAAGGTACGCCAAATAGCTTGAACGGCAAAATAAAAATAGGCGAATTTCAGATTATAAGTAGGTGTTGTAAATTCGCTTCATGTTTGTTCTCTTTTTGAATGCTACTTTGTTTTGTTTCTATCTTGGTTATGATGGAAAGGTGAGAGGTTTTCTTTGGTTTTGTTAAAATAATTCATGTAAAAAACAATGCTTATGTTATGGTTTTGCAAAAGAGGCTGTTTTGCGTTGTAAAAGAGCCTGTTTTGCACGATAAAACAGGCACTTTTGTCGTGTAAAACAGGTACTATTGCAATACGTTGGTAGTCAGATGGTTGTGCGAAGTTACTTTTTTTGACGTTTAATATCGTCTTTACGCTCTTGTTTTCAACTATCAAAAGAAAAATGTAAGAAGGATAGAGTAGGAGAGAAAAAGTGTTTTTCACTTGGCAAAATCAGGTAAAAGGAGATATATCTTAAACGCGCTAACGATTTGATAGAGCTGTCATGGCATTTGAAAAATAAGACTAAGGAAAGATGGTTGAAAAGAAGAAAGAGAGCTTATCATTGCTGATTTGCTCTCTTTTAGATTATGAATAACCAATCGTACTATTCTAATTGTTTGCTTTAATTGCGTTTTAGCTTGAACAGTAATGCAGAGTTGTTGCTTCTAGCTGTAATAAGATGGTCGTCAAGATACATGCTTGCAAATTGAATTATCTGCATTGACAATTCGTCTTTTCCTGTTACTCGCGCAAATGAACTTCTATTATTGATAAAGAAACCAGTCTTAAATACTTGGTTCTTGCCATTATACATGATATTAAGAGAAAGAACAGTTGGGTTTATTAATATTGATATTGGGTTGTTTTTCACAAATCCAATGTAACACTTTAGCTCGGTTGTACCTAAATCATCAATCGCTTTCTTCAAGTCTTTATTTTCTAATTGACCTGTTAAAACCTTTGTTGGAAGGTTCTTTATGATGAGTGTTGAGTCGGTGTTGATAGCCACAGAGACGGGTAGACTATCTGTTTCATATCCAATAGTGTTTTCTTTAATTTTGTTGTAGAACACTAATCCAGTGTAATTACCCTTTACTGTTTCGTATGCAGCCTTTATTTCTGTTGGTGTAAGACCTTGGTTGTCTTCTTTATTGGTCAGGTCGCACGATGTAATACTTAGCAATGCTATACTGCAAAACGCAGCTAACATCATTTTGTTTAATTTCTTATTCATAGTTATTTGTTTTTAATCATCTCTGTATATTAAAATCGAAAAATAGAGAAAACATTGCTTTTGTTGTGTGAAAAAAATAAAAAAAGAATGTTTTTCTATCTTATTCTGTAAAAAGTGGCATCTTTTTCAACATCTTTTCGAATTACAACTGAGTGTGTATAGGGTTCCTTAAGTACTATAAAACAAAACAGCAGATGTGCTTTTTGATATGGGCACATCTGCTATTATCTTTTTTGTTAAAGGTTTGTTTTACTTTCTTTTTCCAAGGAAACGGAGCATCTTGAGGAATAGGTTGATGAAGTCTAAGTATAGAGTCAACGATCCCAGTAATGCAATCTTTTGAACATTCTCGTCCAAATTGGTTGCTTCCATAGCCAATCTCTTAATCTTTTGCGCATCCCACGCAGTCAGACCAGTGAAGATAAAGACGCCAATACCGCTTATAATTAAATCCAATTTGGAACTTTTGAAGAACATATTAACCAACCCTGCAATGATTAAACCAATGAGAGCCATGAATAAAATACCTCCCATTTTAGTTAAATCTTTCTTGGTAGTAGAGCCAATGATTGCCATCGTGGCAAATGTTCCTGCTGTAATAAAGAAGGTTTGAGCGATAGAAGCTTCAGTGTAAATAATAAAGACCCAGCCTAATGTGAGTCCATTCACAAGGGCGAAGAGAATAAACCACATTGTAGCACTTGTCAGGGAGAGCTTTTCTATTCCCAGAGAGAGATAAAATACAATACCAAGTTCTGCAATAAGGAGCCCCCAAAATGTATATGTGTTGCCGTATAGAAGTAACATTAGGCGTTCTGATGTGCTGATACCATATGCTACAACACCTGTTATGGTCAAAGCTAATGCCATCCATGTATAAACTTTACGCATCAAGATGGGCCATATACGAGAGCTTTCTAACTTACTGAAGCGGTCATCCTTTGTTCCTAAAAAGTTGTCAAAATCCATAAATCTTTTTCTTGTTATATGTTGTTATTATATTTTCATTGTAAAGAATATGCCATATAGACTGGCAAAACAATTTGAAATAATATGCAAATATACTTCAAAACTATGAGAATTGCGAAGAAACTATATCTTTTTTATGTTTCTTTTGTTTTTTGATAAAGAGGAATTTGTGGGTTGCTTTATGCATTTTATTATAGCTTTCAATATGTGTTTGTTGGTCATTGAGAGTGGGCTCCTACTCTTTTTCTAGTGCTTTCATATAAATTTTAATAGGTTTCTTTCAGTTGTTAAGAGTTTTTTTATATCCTGTTTAAGGTGTTTATATGTTGAGGTATATAAGTTGCAAGAAGAATTTACTTATTTTATTTTCTGCCTATTGTATATATATTATAAGGTGTAAGTCTTTTTTACTCTTGATGAGAGTCAATCTCGCTCTTTATAATATACTTTTTTTCATTTTTCTTTTAAAAACATTTGGTTTGTATTTATTTTTGTTATACCTTTGCACTCGCTTTTACGAAATACCGCGTTGTGGTTTTGTTTAGTATTAGCATCGTTCTTTGAAAAAGATTTACATAGACAGAGAAGTAGTACAAGAAGCGTCTGCCGTACTTTTATGTGTGGTAGATGGGTTAAAAGAAACGTCCTTTTCAATTTTTGAATGGTGTTTTAAACTTGATACTTTGGATAATTAGTTCTGAGCAGAGATATTACTGCACATTTTTTTATTTAGGGTTTATTCTTTATTTATCAGAGTGTGTATTTCATAAAGATTTTTTACAATGGAGAGTTTGATCCTGGCTCAGGATGAACGCTAGCTATAGGCTTAACACATGCAAGTCGAGGGGAAACGGCATTATGTGCTTGCACATTTTGGACGTCGACCGGCGCACGGGTGAGTATCGCGTATCCAACCTGCCCTTTACTTGGGGATACCCCGTTGAAAGACGGCCTAATACCCGATGTTGTTCATTGATGGCATCTGATTTGAACCAAAGATTTATCGGTAAAGGATGGGGATGCGTCTGATTAGCTTGTTGGTGAGGTAACGGCTCACCAAGGCTACGATCAGTAGGGGTTCTGAGAGGAAGGTCCCCCACATTGGAACTGAGACACGGTCCAAACTCCTACGGGAGGCAGCAGTGAGGAATATTGGTCAATGGACGTAAGTCTGAACCAGCCAAGTAGCGTGCAGGATGACGGCCCTATGGGTTGTAAACTGCTTTTGTTAGGGAGTAAATGAAGGCACGTGTGCTTTTTTGCATTTACCTTTCGAATAAGGACCGGCTAATTCCGTGCCAGCAGCCGCGGTAATACGGAAGGTCCAGGCGTTATCCGGATTTATTGGGTTTAAAGGGAGTGTAGGCGGTTTGTTAAGCGTGTTGTGAAATTTAGATGCTCAACATTTAACTTGCAGCGCGAACTGGCGAACTTGAGTGCACACAACGTATGCGGAATTCATGGTGTAGCGGTGAAATGCTTAGATATCATGAAGAACTCCGATTGCGAAGGCAGCGTACGGGAGTGTAACTGACGCTTAAGCTCGAAGGTGCGGGTATCGAACAGGATTAGATACCCTGGTAGTCCGCACAGTAAACGATGGATGCCCGCTGTTAGCGCCTAGCGTTAGCGGCTAAGCGAAAGCATTAAGCATCCCACCTGGGGAGTACGCCGGCAACGGTGAAACTCAAAGGAATTGACGGGGGCCCGCACAAGCGGAGGAACATGTGGTTTAATTCGATGATACGCGAGGAACCTTACCCGGGCTTGAATTGCAGATGTAGGATACAGAGATGTTGACGCCCTTCGGGGCATCTGTGAAGGTGCTGCATGGTTGTCGTCAGCTCGTGCCGTGAGGTGTCGGCTTAAGTGCCATAACGAGCGCAACCCCTTTTCTTAGTTGCCATCAGGTTATGCTGGGCACTCTGGGAACACTGCCACCGCAAGGTGTGAGGAAGGTGGGGATGACGTCAAATCAGCACGGCCCTTACGTCCGGGGCTACACACGTGTTACAATGGCCGGTACAGAGGGACGGTGTAATGTAAATTGCATCAAATCTTTAAAGCCGGTCCCAGTTCGGACTGAGGTCTGCAACCCGACCTCACGAAGCTGGATTCGCTAGTAATCGCGCATCAGCCATGGCGCGGTGAATACGTTCCCGGGCCTTGTACACACCGCCCGTCAAGCCATGAAAGCCGGGGGTGCCTGAAGTTCGTAACCGCAAGGAGCGACCTAGGGCAAAACTGGTAATTGGGGCTAAGTCGTAACAAGGTAGCCGTACCGGAAGGTGCGGCTGGAACACCTCCTTTCTGGATAGAACTTTTATTTAAGTATCTATTTATTGTTTGAGACATTTTTAAAGAGAGATTTGGAGTTTCTCTTCTTTACTACCTACTCTGATATGTTTATATATGAAGATAAGGTCTAAGGCCTGTATACAGATGGTTCAAGTCCATCGTCTTCACTTCTTCCTTATCTATAGAAATTGATTTCTTGATATTGGAACACGTTCTTTGACATATTGACACAAGCAAGACTGTAAAGTAAGACATTTACTTCCACTTTTTTTAGTGTGAAGTTTTTAATTTCAAAAATACAGCTGAAAGTATGAGCAACCTGTGGTATGTATTATTTATATGTATCACTCGGCGAATAGAAAGTAATTAAGGGCGTATGGCGGATGCCTAGGCTCACGGAGGCGATGAAGGACGTGATAAGCTGCGATAAGCTTCGGGTAGGTGCAAATGACCTTTGATCCGAGGATTTCCGAATGGGACAACCTGATTGTCTGAAGGACAGTCACCTATATATTTTTTATGGGAGCTAACGCAGGGAACTGAAACATCTTAGTACCTGTAGGAAGAGAAAATAATTTAATGATTCCCCTAGTAGTGGCGAGCGAACGGGGAAGAGCCCAAACCTATGACGTAGCAATGCGCTATAGGGGTTGTAGGACCACGTTATCGTACTTTGATTGTGAGGAGAATGTTCTGGAAAGTTCAATCGTAGTGGGTGATAATCCCGTATCCGAAGCATGAGAAGGCGTAGTGTTATCCTGAGTAGCGCGGAACACGAGTAATTCTGCGTGAATCTGCCGGGCCCATCCGGTAAGGCTAAATACTCCCGTGAGACCGATAGTGAATTAGTACCGTGAGGGAAAGGTGAAAAGCACTCCTATTAGGAGAGTGAAATAGTTCCTGAAACCATACGCCTACAAGCGGTCGGAGCATATTTTTATGTGACGGCGTGCCTTTTGCATAATGAACCTACGAGTTACCATGTCCAGCGAGGTTAAGGGGTTAAGCCCCGTATCCGCAGTGAAAGCGAGCCTGAACAGGGCGTTTAGTTGGATGGGGTAGACGCGAAACCAAGTGATCTACACTTGACCAGGTTGAAGTTCCGGTAACACGGAATGGAGGACCGCACGGATAAGCGTTGAAAAGCTTCCCGATGAGTTGAGTGTAGGAGTGAAAGGCCAATCAAACTTGGAGATAGCTCGTACTCCCCGAAAGGCATTTAGGTGCCGCGTACGATGTTCTCCGTGAGAGGTAGAGCGACCGATAGGTCAAGAGGGCTTCACCGCCTATCGCGACCTGACGAACTCCGAATGCTCACGGATTGTAGTCGTGCAGTAAGGGGGCGGGTGCTAAGGTCCGTCCCCGAGAGGAGAAGAATCCTGACCGTCGTCTAAGGTCCCCAAATTCTGTCTAAGTTAGTCTAACGAAGTCTGGTCCCCGTGACAGCTAGGATGTTGGCTTGGAAGCAGCCATTCATTCAAAGAGTGCGTAACAGCTCACTAGTCGAGGGTCCGGGCGTGGATAATAATCGGGTATAAGTCAGATACCGAAGGCGCGGGATAGTAATGTATATTAAAAGTATCGGTAGGGGAGCATTCCATATGCATTGAATGGTGATGGTGATTGATCCTGGAGCGTATGGAAACGCAAATGTAGGTATAAGTAACGATAAAGGGGGTAAGATTCCCCCTCGCCGTAAGACTAAGGTTTCCCGGGCGATGTCAATCATCCCGGGGTTAGTCGGGTCCTAAGTCTCAGCCGAACGGCGATGGCGATGGCAGACACGGTTAATATTCCGTGACTTGCTCATTCAGCGATGTGGAGACGGAGTAGTGACACTGTCGCGCCCTTACGGATATGGGCGTTGAAGACTTTAGGCTTTGATAGGTGCAGGCAAATCCACACCTTGAGCTGATGGTCGATAGTACGGTTTTCCCTTCTGGGTGAACCGATAGTACAGGTAATCATACTTCCAAGAAAATCCGCTAAGCTTAATGTTTGAGCAACCCGTACCGTAAACGGACACACGTAGTCGGGTAGAATATACTAAGGCGTTGAGAGATTCATGGTTAAGGAACTAGGCAAATTGACCCCGTAACTTCGGGATAAGGGGTCCTCATTTTTAATGAGGCGCAGAGAATAGGTCCAGGCAACTGTTTAACAAAAACACAGGGCTGTGCTAACTCGTAAGATGATGTATACAGCCTGACACCTGCCCGGTGCTGGAAGGTTAAGAGGAGAGCTTAGATGTATGTCGAAGGTTTGAATTGAAGCCCCAGTAAACGGCGGCCGTAACTATAACGGTCCTAAGGTAGCGAAATTCCTTGTCGGGTAAGTTCCGACCTGCACGAATGGTGTAATGATCCGGACGCTGTCTCAATCATGATCTCAGTGAAATTGTAGTATCGGTGAAGATGCCGATTACCCGCGATGGGACGAAAAGACCCCGTGAACCTTTACTACAGCTTAGCATTGACCTTGGTCATCCGATGTGTAGGATAGGCCGGAGGCTTGAAGCATGCACGCCAGTGTGTGTGGAGCCATCCTTGAAATACGGCCCTTTGGCTGTCTGAGGTCTAACGCGTACTTTCGCGGACATTGTTTGGTGGGTAGTTTGACTGGGGTGGTCGCCTCCAAAAGCGTAACGGAGGCTTCCAAAGGTGCCCTCGGGTCGATTGGTAACCGACCTTATAGAGTGTAATGGCATAAGGGCGCTTGACTGGGAGGCAGACATGCCGAGCAGGCAGGAAAACTGGGGCATAGTGATCCGGTGCAAGTGTATGGAAACTGCATCGCTCAAAGGATAAAAAGGTACTCCGGGGATAACAGGCTGATCCCCCAAGAGCTCATATCGACGGGGTGGTTTGGCACCTCGATGTCGGCTCGTCACATCCTGGGGCTGGAGAAGGTCCCAAGGGTTGGGCTGTTCGCCCATTAAAGTGGCACGCGAGCTGGGTTCAGAACGTCGTGAGACAGTTCGGTCTCTATCTATCGTGGGCGTTGGAGTTTTGCGTGGTGCCGCCACTAGTACGAGAGGACCGTGGTGGACAGACCTCCGGTTTACCAGTTGTGCCGCCAGGTGCACCGCTGGGTATCTGAGTCTGGTATGGATAAGCGCTGAAAGCATCTAAGTGCGAAGCCTTCCGCAAGATTAGAACTCCTCATAAGGGTCGTCATAGACTATGACGTTGATAGGGTGTAGGTGTAAAGACAGCGATGTCAAAGCCGAGCACTACTAATTGCCCAAAACTTTCATTCTGTTGTTTATTCTTTTTGCTGTATTTATTTTGTTATGGCTTATTTTATTTGTTTTTGCTTGTGGCATAGTCACCCTTACGGTGTTTTTATATACACTGCAGATTTTATTAGGTGGTTATTGCGTTGGGGTTCCACCTCTTCCCATTCCGAACAGAGAAGTTAAGCCCAATTGCGCCGATGGTACTGCAATGCAATGTGGGAGAGTAGGTAGCTGCCTTTTTTCTTTAAGCCTTGATTACGATGAGTAGTCGGGGCTTTTTTGTTGTTATTGGTTTAAGATGGGAGGGAGGATGAATCATGAATTATGAAACATATAAATTGATAATGATAATGGGGTAGTGTCCTAAAAAGTGTGTAAGTATTCTCTTTCTTTTCTTTGTTTCTTATTCATTTTTCTTTTTTTTGTTTCCAGAATTTCCATTGATGAATTTTTCTTGCATATGTTGTTTTTGTTTCTTGCATTGCAACACTTGCAAGTAGGAAAAGTACCGACTTACTTGTTGGCATTGATGTTCTCATTTTTATCGTTCTCTTATATTTTCTATTGAGTCTTTCAATCCAATTAGTCGTATATATGCACCTTTGCACTTGCACAGAGAAGTCCATATATGTAAAGTAAGCAACGTTTCGATCGTCTTTATACTTTTTCAATATTGGGTATTTTTTTCCCATTTGGCTACAAAGTCATAGATTGTTCATATCCCAATAAAGATTTTATCTCTTTGTTTTCTAAAGTAAAAAAATTTCATTGAGTTCTTCTGCTATCTGCGGTTTATCTTTATGTGAGACACAGTTTAGTATTTGTCGCTTAATGTGAGCTACACAAAACTGATGAGATGCCTGGGGGAAAGCTGCACAAACAGCAATCTCTATTCCTTGAAGTGCATCAGATACTACTAAGTCTATTTGAGTAACTCCTCGTTCTTTCAACGCTTCAAGCTCTTCCTTCCAGCATATAGCTCCCTCACTGGGATGATTGACTACACTTAACACCTCTCGGCTTCCATCGTCCAATACTCCTAAAATAGTATAATAAGCCTCTTAGGAAACTTGTTTATCCCTGCGAGTGGCAATGAAAGTTGCGTCGATATAAACTGCCAAATAATGAGAAGAAAGCCAGCGGTTGAGCCATTGATCAACATCTTTACGACAACTATTACTTAAATAAGAAACCTGCTGTTTATTATATGTGCGTCCATAAATGGTTTCAGATATTTTACCTATCTGTTCTGTAGTAAGAACTTTGGTGTAAAGAAGATAGAACAACTTTGCACATTCTTCGTCTACTGCGGATTAAGCCTAAAAGAATAGGATAGAAATTACCACTGCGACTGCGTGGAATACGAAGAAAAAACTCAAAACCATGACTATTCTAACGACGAGAACGAATGCCATTACATAGTTCATGTTTATTCTCATTGTTGGAATAACCAGCCTACAAATTATCCGGTCTATATGGTTAATATCTTCTATATTTTGTTGCTTTGTTTCTTATCAAGAATGATAGAATTCTTTTAATATTTTCAGGGAATTAAAACTGCTTGATTTCATAATCTACAAATGCACATTGTTTAGCATTGCGGATTGCTTTTATGAGTAAAAACCACTTTTTCAAATATTTAAATTTTGATATTAATTTTGTGGATTCATAACTTATACAGGACATCCACATAATTTCAGCTTATGGATATTTGTTTGACAAATTATTTTCTATTGTTCATTGCGCCTAAATCAACAAATCTGACGAGATTGAAAGAAATATTATGATGTTTGATAACTCTTTCGTATCGTTTAGTCAATCTCTGCTCTCGATAGCAAATCGTATATGATAGAATCATTCTCGCAAGCTTTCTTAAAATTCATGACAAATCTTTTCAGTGCTTCTGGGTTGTCAGAATAAGCGCAATACATACCAGCTTCGGGGTCGTGATTAATATAGTTTTTGAGTTGCGGTTCATACTCTTTCAAGAACACATTTGCTAAAGAACACCAATCATAACCATTTCCTTCAAAGCCATCTTCTTCTCTTTTTGCGAAAATTTCTTGTTTGTAATCACCCGCATTAAGGCATACTGAAAAATTATTGTTATGTTCTATCCAGAAGAAAGGAGCAATGAGCTTATTAAATTCTTTAGTGTCCATATTGTTCCAATTCTTTAAAGAGTTCTTGGCTGTTAGTCTTTATACCTTCTCTAAATTTTGTAGGTATTTTATGTCCACAACGATCAAACCATTCATTAAAAACTTTTTTCCAGTCTTGTACTTTATCTTTCTTAATTAAAAGATTTGCATTTACGGTAAACCTACGTGCAAGCCATACAAGAATATCAATGTGAGTTAGAACCGCCTGTATAGGTTTATCCGTTGTTTTTAGCCATTCTATGTTTTGGTCAATTTGTTTTATGGCTAAGTTGATGTACCGTGCATTCTCTAATTCAGCCATTTCGTTACCTTCTGGTGCAGTACTAAATATTTTCATTTTATTCCTTTTTAATGATAAGTGTTTTTATATATTAGTAATTAAATCAGGAAACGTTTATGTACTCCTCATTCTTACTTTTGCAAAGATATATCTTTCTCTCTTACTTTTCTATCTTTTTCTCATTTTTCTTTCTATACTCAAAATTACAGGTAGAGAGTAGAGAGCAGAGTGATGACCAATAGTTATAGATTTTGAAATGTAAAAGAAGTAAAAAACACTCCAATAAATTTATAATGAGATGTTTAGATTGATTCTTGTAAATTGTATGGAACGAGGTAAATATTCATTTGTATATTATTATTGCAAAAAAGTTGATATTTTTTGCTGAAATATTTGGAGGATTAAAAAAAACATCGTACTTTTGCACACGCTAAAAAGAAATAGCAACACTGCTTCAGTAGCTCAGTTGGTTAGAGCACCTGACTGTTAATCAGGGGGTCGTTGGTTCAAGCCCATCCTGGAGCGCAAAGAAAGAGAGGATAGTCTAATGATTATCCTCTCTTTTTGTTTATATTCATTTCTCAAGTAATATTTAGTTTGCTTTGTATATCCTCAAATCGTTGACTTTCTTTTCCTTGCTTAACTTTCTTGTTAATATTATATCTGTTTTTGTATAAATATTTGGTTAAAAAGTGATAACTATACTTTAGTAAGAGAATAGCGCAAGTTTTAAGTTGCAGAGTAACTGTGATTTCTGCGTAATTTATGTACTCCATACCTGCGTAATAGATGAATCTATAATTTATTGATATCAAAATGTTTAAGTACTTCTTCTTTTAGGGAAGAATAATTACATTTACACCCTAATTATTTTGTTTATTAAGTGCGTGTTTTTACTCAATTTTCATTCTTTTTATAGTGTCTTTTTGCAACATCTAATTGTTAATTGCTATAATAACTTATTGTTTTTTATTTTTTTTCTTGCATAGTAATATATTTTGCTTTATCTTTGCCTGCTGTAAAAGAAGAATAATAAATTCTTTGTCGTCTAACAACAAGCAATTTAAAATTATGAAAAAAACAGTTTTAACTCTTTTAGTACTACTTACTTGTGCTTTCAGTACAGTTAGTGCACAATTACCTTCAGTAACACTTAAGGACATCAACGGCAAGGCTGTTCGTACAGATACTTTGTCAAATAATGGTAAGCCATTTATCATTGACTTTTTTGCAACTTGGTGTAAGCCTTGTAATCGTGAGTTGAAGGCAATTAGCGAAGTTTACAATGATTGGCGCGAAGAAACTGGTGTAAAACTTATTGCTGTTTCTATCGACCAAGCTCAGAATGTAAATAAAGTGAAGCCATTGGTAGATGAGAATGGTTGGGAATACGAAGTTTTGCTCGACCCTAATGGCGAATTTAAACGTGCTTTAGGTATTCAGATGATTCCTTATGTGCTTATTTGTGATGGCAAGGGCAACATTGTGTATAAACATAATGGTTATACTGAAGGAGCCGAGAATGAATTGATTGAAAAAGTTCGTGAACTTATAAAATAGTAAGTATTATGAAAAACAGTATCTGGTTGTTATGCCTGCTTGCATTTGGAGCAGTGAATGCTAATGCGCAAGAGGAAGATAATACCAACGATAATAAAGTTTCTGTAACTGGAAGTATACAGAGCGACATTCTTGTTCCACAAGAAGACTTAAAGATTGGGTCGCCAAAATATAAAGAGAAGGTGTTAACAAACACTTTCCTCGATCTTAATCTCATTAGTAAAAATGTAGATGCAGGTGCACGTTTTGAGTTTTTAAGATTCCCACTTCCAGGCTTTGAACAAGACTATAGAGGCTATGGTGTTCCTTATTTCTACTTAAAGGAAAGTTTGAGAAACTTGAAGTAACATTAGGAACCTATTATGAGCAGTTCGGTTCAGGTTTTATTCTGAGAACCTACGAAGAGCGTAGTTTAGGAATAGATAACTCTTTGTTGGGAGCACGAATTGTTTACAAGCCTTATAAAGGTATTGTAATGAAAGGTATAACCGGCGAACAGCGCAGATACTGGGCACATAACAACTCTTGGATAAATGGAGTTGACCTCGAATTAAATCTTGGTGAATGGTTTAATGGCCTACAGAAGCGCGATACACGCATTATGTTAGGAGGTTCTTTCGTAAACAAATACGAAAATAACAAAGAAGACAAAATAATGGTAGATCGTACACATATGTTGAATCTACCACAAAATGTAAATGCTTGGGATGCTCGTATCCAATTGCAAAAAGGCGGATTTAATGTTCTTGCAGAGTATGCAGAAAAGACACAAGATCCATCTTTTACGAATGGTTACATCTATCGTAAGGGTAATGTAGCAATGCTTTCTGCTTCATATTCACAGCGTGGAATGAGCGTTCTTTTGCAAGCAAAACGTTCTAACGATATGGCTTTCAAGAGCGACAGAAATAGCATTGGAGTCTCTTCTTACATTAACCATTTACCAGCATTTACACAAGACCAAACTTATGCCCTTGCTGCATTCTATCCTTATGCAACTCGTCCTGATGGTGAATGGGCATATCAAGCACAATTGGGTTATAAGTTTAAACGTAAAACATTCCTTGGTGGTCCTTATGGCATGAATGTTAAGGTGAATTTCTCACACGTTCACGCAATCGATAAAACTCCAAATTTAACAGGTTCTATCGATAATATCAATATCAAGGGCACAAAAGGTTATGGTTCTGCTTTCTTTAAGTGGGGCGACCAAACCTATTATCAAGATTTGAATGTACAAATAGAGCGTAAAATTTCAAAGTCATTTAAGCTAAACTTAATGTACATGAACCAGTTCTATAATAAGACTGTTGTTGAAGGCGAAGGCGGAATGATACACTCTGATATCTTTGTAGTAGATGGTAAGTACACTTTCTCTCCAAAAGTAAACCTTCGTGGAGAAGTGCAATACCTTTCTACAAAGAAGACCAAGGTAATTGGTGGTTTGGACTACTTGAATTAGCAATTGTTCCTCATTGGATGTTTACAATAAGCGATATGTATAATGCAGGTGAAAGCAAACTGCATTACTATCAAGGATTCATAACTTTCAATGCTGGTGCTCACAGATTACAGGTTGGTTACGGACGTACACGTGCAGGCTTTAATTGTTCTGGAGGTGTTTGCCGTTATATTCCTGCAAGTAGAGGAGCTACAATTTCGTACAATTATAATTTCTAAACAAGACATAAAATGAAAAAAATAATTCCATTACTATTAGCGTATGTAGCAATATTTTTTTCTTCATGTGCAAATGTAGATGAAAATGAAAGATTTGTTACAGTAGAATCTTCTGACGCTAAGCGTGCCGTACTTGTTGAAGAGTTTACAGGACAAAAATGTATCAACTGTCCTGAAGCACACGAGGAGTTGGCCAAAATACAGAAGGAATATGGAGAGAATAATGTAATCACTGTATGTATACATGCTTCTGCTTTGGCAGCATCTCCTTTGAAAACAACTGTCGGTGAAGAATATTATAAGCACTGGAAGGGATCAAATGGTCTTCCATGTGCTGTTATAAATCGTAATACTGGTTTGCTTGGCGTTTCAGTATGGGCAGGTGTTATTAATAACGAACTTCAGAAGACTACACCTATTACACTTTCAATGACCAATAGCTTTAATGCTGCAAATCGTCAATTGACCATTGATGTAAATACAATGAGTCAAGTAGCATTTAATGGTAAATTGCAAGTTTGGATTGTAGAAGATGGCATTGTAGCTAAGCAACTTCTTAAAGATAATCGTGTTGATGCAAACTATGTTCACAACCACGTATTCCGTGCAGCTGTAAATGGAACATGGGGAACAGATATTGCTTTACAAGAGAATGTTGAAACAAAGAGTAATTTCTCTATCCAATTAGATGAGAAGTGGAACGAAAAGAATGTTTCTATCGTAACCTTTGTTTACAACGATTCTGGCGTTCAACAGGTTATTAAGCAACATGTAAATGGTTAATAATAAAGTTTTATAATATTAAGAAAAGAACAATGAGACGAATTTTATTTATGGCAGCTGTATTGCTCTCAATGGGTATGGGAGCAATGGCTCAAATGCAAAAAAATCACTCCAGTTTGTAGATGGTCAAGGTAAAGTAATTCCTAATGGTTCAGTTATCGAACTTACTAAAGTAACAGTTGATGAAGACTTTGGTGAAACATATATGAAACCAGACCTATTTGTAAAGAATGTATCTAACAGTAATCAAGTTGTAGGCTTGAAGTTTGATTTAACATCTATGCCTTGTGGACGCTTACAAAGCTGTCCAAGTAGCTGTTCTTCATTTGCAAATCCAGGAATAGAATATTCAAGTTCAGTAGAAGTGAAGTCAGGTGCATCTCAGGACATCGCAACAGAATGGTTCCCACCAGAGGAAGGTACTACTGCAAAAACTTGGACAGTTACAATAACAGCAGGCTTATGCAAGAAAGGTGCAGCTGCATACGAATATGCTGAAGATGGTCCTTCAGTAAAAGTTAAGTTTATTTATGACCCAACAGGTATTGAAACAGTAAATAGTGGAAATGTAACTGAAGTTGTACGTTACAATGCACAGGGTCAGAAAATTTCAAAGCCTTGTAAGGGTATTAACATCATTAAGCTTTCTAATGGTAAGACCGTTAAGAAAATGGAGCTTTAATCTACAATGAGATGGCAGGATAAACCTGTCAGTATAAAATCGACTTTTTTGTATTTACAATGTGTTTGTAAATACGGAATCATATAAGAAGCCATATCTTTCCCTATTTAAGGGCTACGATATGGCTTTTTTAATTTAATTCCTTTTATTAGTGTCTGATTATTTACTAATTCTCCTATTGTATCTTGATATAGTCTTACATAGGGGGGCTAACATTGTTTTAATAAGCTATATCCTATACGCTCAGTACGGCATGAACTATCTATTTTGACTGCCTCCATTTTTTATATTGTCAGAAATGATATATTGATGTTTCAGGCAGAGAAACTAATAGTTATTTTTTTAGTTGTGATGATGAGTCGAGAATTTATAATAACAAAAATAAAAATTTTTGTTATTATAAATTCTCTATTTTTATTATAAATTTTTATTTTATAATTAAAGTTTTCTCATCAATCATTATAGTCCTTTACAACCACTATTCTCTCATTGTTCAGAAAGTACAAAGTTCGGAAGATTTCCTTGTACAATTTATACCAGTATTATTATCTCCCAACTATATTATAATTACTTTTAGGTCGGATTTGTATGTAAAAAAATATTCATGCTTTTAAATTCTTTTTTGTCATAAAATGTATTGTTTACATAGTGTCTTTACTATATGGAAGATATTGCTAAAAGGTATTGATATGCAGTGTTGATTATCTTCAATTAGTTATATAAAGAACACTTCGTAATACTTAAAGTCGTACAACTTAGTATAAGTATGTTTTTAAAAATTAATTTATATTCGCTTGATGGCCATAGCTTTATGGGCTTAATATCTTGGAATCTTAGCAAATAAAAAAATTTAATTGTACTTTTTTTATATTTTCTTGCATAATATTTTTTTATTTGCTATATCTTTGCTGCCGAAAGAAGAAAACTAACTACAAACATTTAATAGTAAACAATTTAATAATTAACATTTTTAAGTATGAAAGAATTTTTACGTTTAAGAGTTTTAGCAGTAGTACTTTTTGCTGCTTTTGGTGTGTCTAATAGTTTTGCTCAAGGCGACCTTGACGAACAACTCGTTTTCCTTGGTATTACAATGACTAAAGAGAATGGAAACAATCTTGATGCAGAACGCAAATGGGTAAAATCAGGAACTGTAAAATATGATGCCGATACTCGTACTATTACATTAGAGAATGCTCAGATTGTAGTAACTGCAGAAAATTGTCCACAATACCAATCCGAAAGTGGAACTTGGTATCCTGTTATTGGTACATTCCGTTTTTATTGTCCAACCGATAATATTACAGTAAAGTTAATCGGTAAGAACTCTATAACCACAACACAGACAGGTTTTGTTATGCTTACATACCAAGAAGCAGAGAATGTGAATATTGATATGATAGGTGGCGGTAGCCTTTCAATTAACGCAGGTTTAAATGGTATTGACGACAGACATAATGGTACCTTTACCATAAAAGACGTTGATTTGGATATTAAAGCAAAAAGATGTGGTATTTGTGGCGGGTATACAAGTCGTTTAGTTGTTGATAACTCAAATGTATCTTCTGAAGCTCAATATGGTGCAATTTGCTCTTTCAAGAAGTTTAGCATGAAAGGCGTAAAATGTGTTTCTCCAGTTGCTGATCCAAATGCAACAGCAGAAGATGCAGAAGACCCAAATAGCACAAAAACAGTATCATTTGAAAAAGGTGGTGTAACAAATGCGTATGGTACACCATGGGATATCGCTATTTTGCAGCGTGAATCAACTGGCATTGAGTCTAAAACAATCGTAAAAGACAATGCTCAGGTAGTTGCTGTTTATGATGTTTCTGGTCGCTTGCTTAAAGATTTGCAGAAGGGTATCAATATCGTTCGCTACAACGATGGTACAGTAAAGAAAATCGTTAAGTAATGCTGAAACCTATATTTGCATCGAAAAAATATCTTGCTTAGATGTTTTCGTCGGATGTAAAATTTATTTGAAATACTTTAGGAAACTCATACCTTATAAAAGGAATGAGTTTCCTTTGAAGATTTTAGCAAACCTTTTTATTTGTAAACTATAGACCTCGAAAAGTTTTGTCAGGGTTATAGTATAGAATTACTCAGAGCTAAACATATATCTTATGAAGAAATTATTGCTTTTACTTGTACTCCTTTCAGTGGGCAGTATAGCACAAGGCAATCCTGTAAGTTTGGAGAAAGCACGTCAGATAGCATTAAATTATATCAAAGGGAATAGTGCAAAATCTCCTCGTATGCAGGCAAAAGTTGCCGATGTTATTAAAAGTGCGCAATTATCCACCGATGCTTATTTTGTTTTCAATGTAGGCAAAAATAATGGATTTGTCATTGTTGCTGCCGATGATAAGGCTCCAATTGTTCTTGGACATTCTCAACAAGGAACATTCGATGAGAAAAATCTTCCTGATGGAATGAAATGGTGGTTAGAATGTTGCCAACGTTATGTAAAGTATGTTGCTGGCAATGAAAGACCAAGAACGCTTACAAAGCTTGAAGATTTGCCAGGCTTAGTTAAAACAAAATGGAATCAAACAAGCCCTTATAACCTTAGGTGTCCTAAATTTGATGAAGGATTTGCTGCGACGGGTTGTGTTGCAACAGCAGCAGCGCAAATTATAAAGTATCATGAATGGCCACAAAATGCAACATCTCTGATTCCAGGTTACGAATCAAAAATGCAGAATTACGAACAAACTCTTCAAGACCTTCAACCAAAGAAATTTAATTGGGGAGCTATGAAAGATAGTTATACTCCTCAAGAAAATGCCGACGAGGTTGCTTGGCTTATGCGTTATGTTGGGCAAGCTGTAAAGATGAATTATTCACCGAAAGAATCTGGTGCTAATGCTTTGGTAGCAGGGTTCAAGGATTATTTTGATTATGCTAATACAGCGCAAGAATTAGAACGCTCGTTGTATACGGAAGCTGAATGGCAACAAAGAATTTATGATGAAATAAAAGCGAAACGTCCAGTGCTGTATACTGGTGGTAAGTTCGATGTTAATTCTGGAATTATTGGTTATCATGCTTTTGTCTGCCATGGTTATAAAGATGGTAAGTTTCTTATAAATTGGGGATGGGGTGGTTTGTCAGATGGCGAATACGATTTATCAGTACTTAATCCATCTATGCAAGGAACTGGTTCTTTCTCTGGTACTAGCGGTTATACCATAAAACAAGCTGTAATTGTTGGTTTGAAACCAAATAAAACAAGTGAGCAGGCTGAAACTCATAGTATCTTTGTGAAAGATATAAAAGATGTACAAGACAAGTATCAGCGTACAAATAATTCTGCTAACTTTGTTATTGATAGAATTGCTTTGAAAGTTTTAGCAAATAATTATACAAAGCAGAAAATAACATTTGGTTGGCAACTCAGAAATGCTCAGAATAAACCAGTAGAAGGAACAGCAATTCTGGGTAAGTAGATATACTCGATATGCTACCGAATAATCACTTATTCGAATGTGTAAGCAATTCATTGACATTTGGTAAAGACTTGCCTGCTGGAACTTATTATCTTGTCCCAATGTACACAACAGATTCTGATAGTGGAAATGCTTGGACTCCTTGTGTTAATTCAAGTATGTATATTAAACTTGAGGTTGCAGACCAAGAAATGCTTACAACAACTTTCAGCAATAGAAGTGATATTGAATGTAAAGCATTGACACATGATGGACAGGCAGAGGAAAATATCGAAACAAAGCTAACTGCAAAGCTTCTTAATAACGGTATATCAAATACTATAATAGTATATCTTTACGACGCAACAACAGGAAAGAATGCAAATGCTGTTGGTTTGATGATTGATGCTAAGAAAGAACAAGAAGTAACGCTTCCTTATACACCTAAAACACCAGGCAAACATCTTGTAGAGCTCTATGCGGATAATCAAAGAAAAATAAAGATAGGTGCTATAGAAATCAATGTCAAGGAAGGTGTAGAAGCAGAATTAACACAAAGTGGCTTAAAGGTTAAGAACGCCAAAGATAATACTGTCATGGATAAATTCGAATGTGAAGTTACAGTAGAAAATTGGGGCAATAAGACCTATAAGAATAAAATTATAGCTATTCTTACTGACCGTAGTTCTACTAATATCGAAACACTTGCTCAAGATGTAGAAATAGAAGAAGACGGAAGACAGAAACTAACATTCGCCTTTAGCAAAATGCAAGATGGAGGCGAGTATTGTGTGAAGGTTTATTATATGAATAAAAACCTTCAAACAAGATTGTCTTTAGAATCTCCTATATATTATACTTTCCGTTTGAGCAATGGTATTGAGAATATAGAGAGCGATAATGCTGAAAGCAGAATTGTAACTATCTATCGCATTGATGGTAGCGTTGCGACACGTGTAGAGAAAGATATTTTGAATCAGATATTGAAAGAAATGCCAAATGGTATTTATATCGTGAATGGAAAAAAGTATTTAAACAATTAATCATATAGGAATGTCTAATTTTTAAGAACATACACTATAACATAATTGAAAGCAGTATAGGCTTTTGAGAATAATCTTAAGAGCCCATGACTGCCCAAAATCTAAAAACGAACTATAAACAATGAAACATTTATTTATATCATTACTTGTTGCTTCTGTTTCTATTTCGGCAGTGGCACAAGATATACAATTTACGAAAGCACCTGTTCCTTCAGGAACAGTGGTAAAGGTGAGTCCACAGATAGAAGCTAATCAACGTATTATAAGCGACTTTATGAAGCTGCAGGAAATGGAGCAGCACCATTTAATAATGGAGAAACCATGATAGGCTCGTATTATCCTCAAGAAATGTTGAAGCCTTTCATAGGTTGTAATATTAAATCTATCAGAGTTCTTGCCAAAGATGTAAGTAGTATTAAAAATGTCTTTATAAAAGAAGGGAGTACTATTGCTGAAGCAACAAAAATTAAAGCAGAAGAACCACTGGGATCATCAATTGGCGATAATTGGTACGAAATTAAGCTGAAAAAAGCGATTGAAATAACAGCAGACACCAAAGGATTTGTCGTTGGATATAATCTGGAAGCTGGTAATCAAGGTAAAATATCTATAGGACGGAATGGTGTAAACTCTTTTATAGGCAATATTTACACATATTTTAGTGCAACAAATGAATGGGTAAATCGTTCTACAAGCCAACCTTTAACATTACCATTGCAATTAGTAGTTGAACCTGCTACAGGGATAACTATGAGTGAAATAGTAGTCAGTCATATAGAATTGCCTCAATATACCGAAGTAGGAAAAGCTATAAAAGTCGATTATTGGTTGAGTAATGCAAGTTCTACACCAGTAAATAACTTTGAGCTTGATATATTGGTAGATAATAAGCTTATTAAAACTATATCAGTAGACGAAGGTGTTGCAGTTGGTGAAACAAATAAAAAATTCACCATTGCTGAACTACAACCAAATATAACTGAGGCAGGAAAACATAATCTTGTCTTAAAGTTCAAAAAAATAAATGGAAACGAACTGAATAATGTAAAAGGCATTGAGAATAATCACAAAGTGCTTTACTATAAAGATGTAGTTGCAAGGCAAAAAACACTCGTTGAAGAATTTACTTCTGAACGTTGCATAAATTGTTATCGAGGCATTCAGAATATAAAAGAGCTCAAGAAACGTCAGTCAGATATGGTAACGGTGGCAGTACATCTCAATGAAAAGGCATTTAGAGATGATGTGGCAGCACCCGAAAGTCAGTTTATTAAGCGAATGGCAAATGTCAGTGGAATTCCTTCTTTTGCTTGTAATAGAATAGCCTTTATTTATAATAAACAAGAAACTATAGCAAACCCAAATATTGCTCAGATATCTGAAGAAGCAACACAGGCGATTGATAATTTCTACGATTTTTCAAAGAAAAATACTTGTGTGTTCTCTACTCTTGGTATTGTGAATAAGTACGATAAGGACAGCAAGAAAATAAAAATTACTGTAACAGGAACTGGTGTAGAAAAGGCAAATGAATTGCTCGAAGATTATGCACTCTATGTTCTTGTTAAAGAAAATAATGTCAATGGCCGTCAAGGAAATGAAAATGGAATGCTCGATGACGTAAAACATCAAGATGTTCTTCGTGGATATGTTTCAGATGTAAAGGGAGATAATGATCTTGTATGGAATGGTGATAATTTTACTAAGACTTACGACTTTGCAATACAGAACAATTGGAAACCTGTTGACTTGGAAGTTGTAGCATTTATTGCTCCTAAAGTCAAGGAAATCGGTTTTAATCTTGAGAATTTAGCCGTACAAAATTGTGTAAGCGAACCTCTTGCTAATGATGCTAACGCAATAGATAATATAGCAACAGATTCAAACGCAAAAGAAATAGGACGATATAATGTAAAAGGTCAGCGTATATCAGCACCTCAGAAGGGAATCAATATCGTTAAGTTCTCTAATGGTAAGGTGTTAAAAAGAAATTGTTAAGTAACAAATAAAACGCATATAGGCATGCTTTCTCAGAAATGTGAAACATGCCTATATATGACTTTATGGAACGTATGTATGTGTTAATGAAACACCCTGTTTATATAAATGAAAACTGAAATAAAAAAAGCCATATCTCTATCCTTAAACAGGAATAAGATATGGCTTTTTTTCTATTTTAACAACCTATGTGCGATTACTTATATTTTTTTGAAGAAAGGTAGAAAGTGCATGACGAATAGAACGTAAACCAAATTCTTCGGTATGCACTTCTTCAAGGTTGAGCCATAAAAGCTTCCTCAGCATCATCGTTGGCATGCAATTCTGTTTCGTTATTTACCTTGCAGATAAAGAACGAATCAAGTGTGGGGACTACAAAAACCACTATATTCGTATCGGTTGGGAAGAGTAGTAAAAAACTCAAACTCCGTAACATTCAATGCTGTTTCTTCTTTTACTTCGCGAAATAACGCCTCATTTATCGTTTCACCAATATCGACAAATCCTCCTGGTAAATCAAGCGTTCCCCTTGCAGGGGCTTTTTTACGCCGTAGTGTCAGCAATTGTCCTTTGCTGTTTAGGATAAAAGCAGCAACAGCAGCACTTGGGTTGAGATAGTATTCAAAGCCACAGCGTTTACAATGTTTGCTTTTATCGTCTTGTTCTTCAAAGTTATTACTTCCGCAAATAGGGCAGTATTTGAACTTTTCTAATACGTGCATTGTTTTTTACTCTATTAGGTTAGTTGTTAATATAAAGACTATATTCTTAAAAATAGTTTAATGGCAGAATGAATTGTCTGCTACGCTTGCAAATATACTAAAAACTCTAAACATTGAGAATTATTTCACTCTTTTTTATTACTTTTGCGTATAATACTTGATTTATGCCCTGCTCTCAGATGGTGGGCAGATAATTTTCAGAAATAAAAATAATGAGATTAAGAAAACTTTTTTTGGTAGTAGGATTAGTTGCAACCGCGATGTTTGCAACTGCGCAAAGTAGATTTGATGTAAAGCTTTATAATGGTCGTCCTCCTTATAGCAATGGCGACAATATGGATACAGCGAAAGTGCGTGTATATTTACCAGCAGAGCGAGAAGCTACAGGTAGAGCAGTTATTATTTGTCCTGGTGGTGGTTACAGTTCTTTATCTATGGATACCGAAGGCTACGATTGGGCAGAGTTTTTCCAAAATCAAGGTATTGCAGCTATTGTTTTAAAATATCGCTTGCCAAATGGTAAACCTGAAGTTCCTATTGCCGATGCAGAACAAGCAATGAAGTTAACACGTATGAATGCTTCTTCATGGAAAATAAATCGTGATAATGTCGGTATTATGGGTTTCTCTGCTGGAGGACATTTAGCAGCTATTGTAGCAACAATGTCTAAGGGAGATGCAAAGCCAAATTTCCAAATTTTATTCTATCCAGTTATTTCTATGATGGAAGGTTATGGCCACGATGGTAGTTTTCACAGCTTATTAGGCAAACACCCTGGTAAGAGCGACCAAAAAAAGTATAGTGCCGATATGAATGTTAATAGAATGACTCCTCGCGCTTTTATTGCACTTAGCGACGATGACGATACAGTGCCGCCAGCAAATGGAGTAAACTATTATACTGAACTTTATAGAAACGATATCCGTGCGTCACTCCATGTATATCCTGGTGGTGGTCATGGTTGGGGAAGTAAGATAGGTTTCCGTTATCATGAAGAAATGATGATGGACTTGAAGGCATGGTTGAGAAGTTTTTAATTTAAAAATTTCTGATTAGGTACAAGTGTAAAAAAAAAAGCAAATATTTTTATTTAAAATTTAAAATAAAAGTGGTACATTTGCACCCATCAAGAAATTATAAATTAAAATAACTATTTAAGCAATGAAAAAGAAAACCATTTTGTTAGCACTTTTATTATTAAGTGTGCTTACTGCAAATGCGCAAGAAGAAAGAGTGCGCGACAAAAGTGTATATCTCGAATTTTTCGGTCCTTCACTTGGTGTGGGCGTAAGTTATGATGCACGTTTCAGCAAAACTTCTAAATGGGGGTACCATGCAGGTTTTGGATTTGCTTATTCTCATGAATCAGGTCCATTCGGAAATTCTTCTTCACGTGTTTATTCCATACCATTAGGTGTAACTTATCTTTTCGGAAATCAAAGCATAACTTAGAACTTGGTGCAGGTGTGAGTGTTGGAATCAATAATGACACACATAGAGTGGGAGAAGATGTAGTAGTCGACTCTTACAATCCTCAGTCTCAATATACGAGAACTAAGTTAGTAGAGGAAAATAAGTTTTTTATGTTCACCTATTCAAGCGTTGGTTATCGCTTTACGTCAAAGAAAGGTTTTCAACTTCGTGTAGGAATTACTCCTACAATACCATTATTTAATCGTGATTTCTTTGATGCTAATGTAACATTTATGCCATACATAAGTTTTGGTAAAGCCTTTTAGTATTTTTGTACTCTACAAATACCAATTTCCCATACTAACAGTGCCTGTTTTGTGTAGCAAAACAGGCACTGTTAGTATGTAGTAGAAGGAAGATAATTATTGAGGAGAAAAAAATATAATAATAAACAACAAAAAAACTTTCATTATAATTTTTTTAATTTTATAATTATAATTTTTTTAATTTTATAATGATAACTTTTTCAAGCCACTTTCTAACATCGGATCATGTCAAATATAATCTATAATACAGAACATTTTTCGTTTACAATATAAGATATCTTTATGAAAAAGTTTTTTCAAAAGCAGTCTGGGTTTGCACGATTTAATGTAATAGGAAGGTTTGTATTAGCTCCTATAATTTATTTTTCGTATGTATTCATTTTCAATCGTGGCAATTCTAATGGATTGAAGTATGTGGACGAATACATCAATAACTCTGTTCTGATAGAAGTTGTTGTTCCTAAAATTCCATTATATAATGAAAAGACGTATGGATTTTATCATAAACTAGACTCGTATCGAGATGAGTTTAATGGCCTGAAATATGTTAATAGAAACACAGCTTATTCCGAAAGATATAAGAAATATGTTACCATTATTATGTTTGAGAGCTACGAATACTATTATGCGGGGGATTCCAAATATGATATGGCTGGTAAAAGATGCGCAAGTTTTTTCTATTTCGGCAACCGTATGCTCGTAAGAGCAAACAAGGTTCAATTGCAGGATTCCCACTATGGTAGTCTGCAAAATCCCGTACCAGTATTCTTTTACTGTTTTGTATCAGGAAAAAGACGTTTCAAAGGACCAGACTCTGATTATGACCCAAAGAATCCACTCCACGTAGCTTTGGATTCTGTTAATACGGACTTCAACAGATTATATGTTGAGAAATATCTTACAAGAATTATTGATGAAGATGAATTAACAAGGTTGTATGGCAAGCGATGACCATTACCCAAAATATTGGGAAAAGTATTAGTATGAATGTTGCTCAACTAACTGAAAATTTTTAAACTTGCAAAAAAAATCCCTCCCATCTATGTTTTCATCAACATAAGATGGGAGGGTTAATAGTCATTATTTCCTGTTAGTGTAAGAATTTAAATGTCTTTATTGAGCCATTTTTGTAGTAGACTTGTAATAAGAGTGTGCCTTTTGGCATTGTTGATAAGTCTACAAAATTATTTTGAGTAATAGTAAGAAGTTTTCCTTGCAAATTATAGATGCGAATTTCTTGTGCCTGTTTAAGCATTAATTGTCCATCCATAACAGCAGGTGTTTCGTTTTCGGTGATAGACTGAATACCTGTAATATTGAAAATACGTGTTGGCAAGAAGATATAACCTTCGCCAGACCGACTGAGGAATCCTTCAACATTTCCTTTATCACCAGCAGTAGGTTGTTCGTTTGCATTATTTGGTACAAATATAGTAAGTTCCTTACCAGCATCGCTTATCAACATTTTACCTGTATTACCTTGTTTAAATGAAATTCCTTCCAAGCTAATGAGTCTTGCTTCGAGAGTTTCAGTATTTTCCAAGAGAGTTTTAAGGTCTGATGGCTTGGCTGAAACAGGATTATTATAAGAAAGAATAGAAAGGTAAGTAGGTTTAAAATGTAATAAGCCATTTGCTTCCTCAACAAGTTTTCCTTTTAATTTGCCAATCTTATCGCCAACTTTCATACCATAACCAGCAAGTTCTCTTGAATCCACTGCGATACCACTTTTATCGTCTTCAAAGAAAGTATAGTTTGGATTAGCGTCAACCTGTCCAGTAACTAATACTTCGCCAGTAAGCGTGTAAATATAATCAGCATTTGCCTTTGCTTTGCGCAAAGCTGTTACATCGGCAATAAAAGTCTTGTTTTTATATCTAATTGTGAATGATTCAGATATACTCGCCTCTTTCTCGTTATATATAGGTACAACCTGGAAAGTATAAACACCATTAGGGAGAGATAGAGCCGACCAACAGCAAGTATCTGTAATTGCTGTCTCAATACCATTTACTAAGACCTTATAACCAGTTAAATCCTTCATACGGTCTGGTGCTTTCCAACGCAAAGAGTCCTTTGTAAGTGTAAGCGTTTTTGCCATGTGCGTGAAATGATACTCTTTAGATGCAACGAAATCTTCTGTAGAACCCGTTTTCCAGTTATTATTTGGAAAGAAGAATGAACAATGCGAGTCAGAAGTTCAGTTTCAGTAGCGTATTCATATTGTGTTCGCTGCTGAGGAATAAGCTTTCCGTTCTCTTGTTTTGTTTCTACCGATGATTTAATCTTACCCTTATCGTCGAATACCTTTTCTATAGATGCTATTGGCGGGTTCTTAGTATCTAACGATGAGTAAATTGTGTCTAATTGGTGAATAAGATATTTTCCCGCAAACTCCAACGCGCTATTTGTAAAAGAGGTAAGAACAGAATCTCCTTGTTCATTAAATTTATAAGCAACGGTTTGTGTTGGATGTTGGTAAGAAATATTTGTATCAAAGAAGTAATATTCAGCTTTGTCTATTACAAAAAGCTGTTTATCTTTATTGAATACAAACATTTGCTTTCCAGATAAAGCGCCTGCAGAATTGTAAATATATATTGTTTTTTGGTTCTTTTCCCAATTCTTCTTCGATGGGTCGTAGTGGTCAATTTCTTCCGATTCAATCTTAGAAGAATACTTACGCATAGTTATCGTTGAACGTTCTTTTGGTTGTCCAAAAGCATCATATCCAACGCTGAATGCAAGAGTTTCGCCCATCGAATCACTGGTATAATAGAATTTATTGGTTTGCTTAATATTATCGGCCTCATCTTTAAGTGTTGAGTATTGATTTTTCCAATGTTCTGTAACTTGGTCAGCAACATCAGTTAAATCAATTTCAAACGTTAGAGGGTCAGAATCGCCTTCTTCGTAAACAGCATAAAGCTCTACTTTTACTTTTTTTCTTTGTCGTAATAAGTGAAAGTGCCAAAGTTTTGATTAGGCGAATCAGTTTTACCAGTTACTTGATGTCCGTTATTAGATACAACCCATCTATAACCTTTCAGTGTAAGCCCTTGATATTGTGGCGCAGAGAACTTAAATTTTACATTCCATTTAGTATAGTATTCCTTATAAGCTAATTCAGGATTTGTAGGAGCTGGCAAATTCATCTTGATAGTATGAGTGAGCAATTCGCTGCAATTACCCATCATATCTTGCTCGTAGATAGGAACGATTCGATAGAAGTGTACACCGCGCGATTGATTATGCAAAGTGAAATGCATATCGGTAAATAACTCATCTTGTAAAGTGTAATCTACAAGAACTTTATAGCCTTTCAAGCCAGTATTATCTGTTGGAGGAGTTACTTGAATTTCTATATCTCCAAGTGTACCAGCTTTAGCTGTTATACTTGCTTGTGGCGTTTTGTCTTGATTATAAAGATGGTTCAAATAAGCAAACTTGTAAGTTTGCAGAAATTGCTGTGAGGTTGTATTAAATTTGTATTCTTCTACTTCATAAGGAATTGTGTCAGAAGCTGTATAAGCATAATTGCGTTTTTGATATAAACGGAAAGCTGAAGAACCACTTGGTTCTGTTATCTTCTTATAAATGGTATCACACAAAAGACGTTTTTGGTCATCGTAAGCAAAAACCTTCCGTTCTTGTACATCTTCGCTTGTCGCAGTAAATCTAATAATCTTTGTTTCGCTTAACAGATTATCTTCATTATAACTGAAAATTGTTTGACGTTGTTTTTTAGCCGTACTTCCTCCATTGCTATACGATAAGTAAGTAATAGTTGCTGGTCTGCCTTTTTCATCATAAGTATGTTGTTCTTCAGTATTTTTCTCACCTTTATTTGTATAGTGTGTAATGATAGACAACCTATTTTGTTGGTCATACTCACAAGCAATGGAGTCAATACGACGGGCAATATTGGTTTTATAATTATATTGGGTTGAATATTTTAATAGTCCACCATCATTGTAATAGTAGCAAGATTTAACTCTATCAGTACTATCGGAAAGTAAACGTGATTGTGAATCGTAGGTATAGACAGTATTTACAGGAGTTTGTAATTTCCCATCTCGTGTAAAATTATATTTGCTACTTTGTATTAACCTACCTTTTTTGTCGTAAAAATATCGGTCCAGGTTCTTTTTCTCCTCAGTTTTTGCTAACGTACCATCAGGAGCTTGTTGGAACTTTATGCGATATGTTTCCATATTTTCTTTCTTCAGAGTAGGCTCTATTTGTGCCGTCGTCAGAAGTGTAGAGAAGGAAAAGAGTATTAGAAATAACTTTCTCATAGTTGGTATGCTATTTAAATTCCACTTTTCTTATATACTTTGGCTTTAACATTTTGTCCACCAATTTGTGCAACTACAATGTAAATACCTTTAGAAAGATTACTTACGTTATAGCTTTCTTGCTTTGAGGTAGATTCAAAGACTTTTTCTCCTGCTAAGTCGTAAATGCTAATCTTTTCTGCTTTTTGAGAAATAGTAAGTATGTTGTCTTTGAAATATATAGATGCAGAAGAAGGCGTATTGAGTGTTTCAATGATGTTATTGACTATAGGAGATTTAATACAGATAACTTCTTTCTTATCTAAATCGCCATTATCGAGTACAGAACGATAAGAAGCGACAATCAAACTAAGGTCTGAACCTATTGTCTGACAATTTAAATATTTCGTATTTGAAGGCAATTGCTTATAAAGATTAAAGCCGTATTTTTTTTGGAACCAATCAGAAAGTTCTATCTTTTCATTGTTTTCGTGGAGTAAAAGCTCTATCTTTTCTCCATCAGACGATAACAAATCACCATAGTTAGAAACTGCAACAGGAACAAAATCAGGTACAGACTTAATAATTTCTGCCTCTTTCGTTTCAGTATTATAACGACAAGGATAAACCAATTGTCCAACACGTTCTAAACTCGTAGCCCCCTCAGTATATGAATATTGATTTATTACAACAGTTGGAGCAAGGAATTTTCCGTTTTCACTCATGATAACAGGAACAGAAGTAAATTCAGGACCTTTCTTCCAAGCTTTGAAAAATTCATATTGCCACTTAGCAAATGCTCTTTGATAAGCTTTAACTTGTTCGACATAATCGCTTTCTCCAGGACGAGCAGTAATATAATCCTTCGTTTGTGGTTCTTTGTTCATCCAAGTTTTATAGACGTCCATGTTATAAGATAAGGCAACAAAAGGAGTTTCATATTCCCATTCACCATTATCCTTCTTATGGTATATGATGACTTGAGAATAAGAACCACGTTGTTCCATCATAACACCAATAATAGTTTTTCCATCAGGAGAGATTGCTCGAGGAGAAATAAACTGTGTTTTGCCACCTAAAAAATCAGTTTCAGGATTAGGCAAACCTATATATTTATAGTTGTCGTCTTCTTGTTTTTCCCATAATGCTGGAATAGTTTTATAAGGGCTGCTTGCATTTCCTTTACCAATGATGTAACCTGTAATATATTTACCATCGCCTGTACATTGTGCACAACAACCATCTTGCCATTCGCCTTCGGGATAAGGAAGTGCTTCCCAACCAATTTCACTATCACGATAGATTGCAGGTTGTTTCTTATCGTTTTTGCCAACTAAAGTTCCGTCGTCTGTTACATCTAAAGCAGCCATATCCGAATAAGAATCAGCAGCAGGTATCGTGATAAGCGCTTTCTCTTCTAAATCGAATCGATAAGCTTCTTCATACATGCGTGCTCCGCAAATATATCTGCCATTGTTGGAAATACCCTTTACGTTTACAGAAGTACCTGTAAAAATTACTTGAGGATTACTTCCAGTTTGAGATTGTGCAGATACTTGAACAGCAAATGCTGCACTTATTAGCGAAATGTAAAAATAATGTTTCATAAATATTATACTGTTTGAGGTAGTTATTAAAAATTAGGTTATTGTTCACAAAGTTAGCGGTTATTACTGAGAAGAAGGACTTTTTTTAAGGTTTTTTTGCTTGTTTGAATTCTTGAATTCAGACAAAAATCTGAATGTTTTTCTTTAATTTTAGCGTCGATGTTTCTTTGAAAGTCGAAAGGAGTTAAACCTGTTACTTGCTTAAATGCAGCTATGAATGATGAGCGGGATTTAAAGCCTACGCTGTTTCCAATAGCTTCCAAAGTAAAACCACTATACTGTTCCTCATCTTCTATGCGTTTACACGCTTCTTTAATTCTATATTTGTTAAGAAGGTTAGAGAAACTGCATTGCATTCTTTCGTTAATAACTTGAGAAATATATTTGTAGTTTACTCCAACTTTAGCAGCTAACTGGTTTGCAGAGAAATCGCAAAGGAAAATACTCTCATCATTATCCATCAATGTGAGAATTTTCTGAAGCAATTCTTCTTTGCGTTGGTCGCTAAGATTGCTTGACTTATATTTTCTTTCCTGTTTACCTTCAGCAAACTGTTCCTCTAAAGCTTGTCGGCGCAGGCGTTCTTTTTCTTCGGATTGAAAGAGTTCGATATTTTTTTGAAACAGTGCTTGGTTAGATTGGTTAAGTTTTTTATTCTTGGAAGCTACTAAGAATAAAAAAATTGCAATGATAAAACCAATTATCAAAAATAGGAAAATAACAATTCTCTGAATTTCCTTTTTGGTGCTCTAATTGTTTAAGATGCAATTCCACATCCTTCATCTTATTCTCAAATTCCATTTCGTTGATACCTGCAATAAGACGATAATTGAGCAGAGAATCTTTTAACAAGACGTATTTGCTCTGATATTCTGCCGCTTTCTGCGTGTTTCCTATCCTGCTATAGGTTTCATGCAAGAGTTTGTAAGCCTCCAGTTTCGTATCCTTTGTTTCAAAATCCGCACTGATATTTTCTCCTGTTTTTAATTCTTTCAGTGCTTCCTCATATTTTCCTTGTAAACAATAACTTTTAGCTAAGTTGATATGTGCTAAATAGATATAACGGGAATATTCGAGAGAAGGCTCTTTAAACAATTGCAATTGTGCTTTGAAATAAGTCAAAGCCAATTCTGTGTTTTTCTTTTCTAAGGCTAAAGTGCCTAAATAGAGTAAAGAGTCGTATTCGTATTCCAAAACACAAAAGCTCTTAGGAATTTGCTTAAAGACAGCAACTTCAGAATGTATAGAATTTAATTCCTGCATTTCGGATACTACCATGATAATGTTGCCGAACGCATTGAGCATTACTCCCCAATCGTTATATTTTCGTGCTTCATAAAAGGCCGACTTGTAATGCCTAAGTGCTTTGCGATACAAATTCTTTTCCATACTTTGTTCGGCAATCATCTGATACATAAAACCAAAATTCAGGTAGACCCATGCAGAATTTAGTTTTCTTTCCTTGCAAACATTAAGACTCTCTTTTAAAATCTCGTTCGATTTGATATAGTCATAGTAGTGAAAAAAGTAGATATACCACAACCCTCCGAGCGTCTTTGTAAGCATCGAGTCGTTGATAACTCCTTTGTTTTCTGCATATCTCTTATAGATAATGCTGTAACACATCAGTGCACTATCCAAAATGTTTTTTTGGTCCATATACACAGATGCTTCTCTAAGCAGAACTTCGTTAGAATATGTTTTGAAATCTGTTAACTGATTTTCTGAATTATAGTTTGGTTCATTTGTATTAGTATGGTATTCTGTATTACGCTTTCCACTCAAATTTGTTTCTTCTTGTTAATACTTGATGAAGAATGCTGAGCATACGCTATTATTGCAATCAATAGGCAGGTTATTGTTAGTATTCTTCTTATCATGTATTAACTTTATTTTTGTTTAGATGTTCTTATTCTACTGCAATATTATAAATAATTTTTTTATAATTAGCAAGTTTTTTTAAACTCTAATACCTTATAAACGCATGTACACTAAGATATTATGGATATAAAAAAACATAATTATAAAAAACAAAAAAACGTAATTACGAAATAAAAAAATTTGTAATTACGTTTTTTCTATTTCGTAATTAGTCGTTCCTTAAAAAAATATTTCAGGAACGACTAAATAATTTACAGGATAATGTACTATGAATCAGAGGAATATTAGGTTTATAAGGGAGGACTATTTACACGTTTCATAGGTGCATTGCGTTTTAATAAATTAAGGGATTATAAATACATCTTTTACAATGCAATGCCATATCCTATTGTTAAGACCCAATTGCGGTTGCAGATATTTGCATCTATGTAGTTATAGACTTTCGTTAGTCCGATATTGTATCTAAGGTCTAACGAGAACTTGTTATATTCGTAGGAAAAGCCAATAGGTATAGAGAGGTTGGTACGTTTGTAGACCTCTGTGGTGGTGCCACTTGATTTCCCAGAGCCTTCGTTGTTTGGTAGCCAAGTGTTTCCATTCTTATTATAAACTTCTGTTGTATTTTTATTTTTTCCTTTTAATAAATATCCTATTTGAATACCGAAATCAAAGGAAATAGAAGCGTTTTGCCATTTCATTATATCAATCGTTGCCATAATTGGTAACTGTAAGTAATGAAGTTGAGAAGAAAAATCTTTTATATCCCATTTTTTTACTTCGCTCTCAATTGTATAGTCAGCGAGTTTGCTGCCCTCTGTGGAATATAGAAGTCCAATGCTTGCTCCTGTCTTTTCGGTAATTTGCTTGTGCAATTCAGCCCCAATCGTATATCCAGACTTAAATTTACTTTTTGTCAGTTTCGATGGTTCATATTCTGGTTGAACTGGTATTTGCTTACTATATTTGCTGATATTATAGCCTAAGCGTGGATACAGTGTTATATCTCCCTTACTGCGTTGAGCAGTTATGGTAATACAGGAAATGCTAAAAAGCAACAATAATGCCCATTTTCTCATAGAGTGTTTATTTTAAGAATTAATTCTCTTTTCTTATTAAAACGTTCTTTTCTCGTTGTTATTATTTCTATCAATACATATTCTTAGTTTTTCTTCTTGGAAGTAAACCATCTGAACACTTCGCCAAGCAGCAGAACTCCCGATGAGGCTACGATGATGATTTCCCAATCGTTAAGGCTTAATGGCGTTACGCTAAACATCTGGCCACCTAATTCTACAATCAGAATTTGACCAACGAGTATCATTAGGGCAATAAACCCAAAGCCGCGACACTCTTTAAAATGAAATGCGCTTTGGTTGGTTGCAAAAGCACGGGCATTAAACATGTTCCAAAATTGTAGCATTACGAACATTGTAAAGAACAGGCTTAATTCGTAAGGAGTAAGTTCTTTATGATTGCTGAAATTAAAATGCAATAAGTCGGTCATTTGTGTAATATCCGAATATTCTAAAATATATAAGAAAGCTAAGAGTGAAAAGAAGAAAATTCCGCCCAAGCCAGTGATGCGAATCCACATATTACGTGTTATAATAAATGCGTTACGGTTGCGTGGTCGGTCGTTCATAACTTTTTGTGATGGTGGTAAAGAAGCCAGTGCCATTGCTGCAAAAGTATCCATTATGAGATTTACCCACAACATTTGAGTAACAGTAAGCGGACTATGTGTACCCATAAATGCGCCAGCCAAAACAATGAGGCACGCCACAACATTTACAGTAAGTTGGAAAAGAATAAAACGCTGAATGTTTTGATATAAACTGCGTCCCCACATTACGGCACGACCAATAGAAAGAAAGAATTGTCGACAATTGTAATATCAGAAGCTTCCTTGGCAACACTTGTTCCATCACCCATAGATAATCCTACATGAGCAGCTTTTAATGCAGGAGCATCATTTGTTCCGTCTCCAGTAACTGCGACTACCTGATTGAGCGATTGCAATGTTTCTACCAAACGTTTTTTATCCATTGGTTTTGCACGTGCTATAATTTTTAAATCCAGCACACGTTGTTTCAATTCTTCATCTGTAAGTGCAGCAAATTCAGGACCAGTGATAATATTATGGTCGTTATCTTCTTCTGTCCATAATCCCACCTGTCTTCCTATTTCTTTTGCAGTTCCAGGAGTATCGCCAGTTACAATCTTTACGCTGATTCCAGCATCAATACATTCTTGAACTGCAGCAGGAACTTCCTTGCGTACAGGGTCGGCAATAGCAACAATACCTAAGAAACAGAAGTTAGGAGTAATATTGGTTTCGCCGTTCATAATTTTAGCGATTATACCTGCTTTTAAATCCGTTATCATTGTTTCAGGTAATTCAAAATAAGCAAAGCCTAAAGTGCGCATTGCTTTATTTTGCCACGACAATAATTGTTCAAATATAGATTCCCACGATGTGCTATTATCTGCTAAAGATGTACAATATTGCTGTAAAATATCGGTTGCTCCCTTTATATAAAGTATAGTTTTGCCAGGCAATGAAGCAGAACGAACCAATGTAGCCATATATTTTCGCTCAGTAGAGAATGGAAGCTCGTCTATGATTTCAACATCCTCACGCATTAGCTGATAATCATTTCCTTGGTCGCGAAGCCACAAAAGTAAAGCTCCTTCGGTAGGATTACCCAAAGCAACAGGTTTTTCTGGGTCAGAAAGGTCGAGCGAAGCTGTAGAATTTACGGCAATACCTTCTTTTAATAAAGTATCAAGCGTAGCATCTTCTCTATTGGCTTGCATAGCATAAACGCGCATTTGATTTTGCGTAAGCGTTCCTGTTTTGTCGGTACAAATTACAGTTGTTGCACCCATCGTTTCGCAAGCGTGCATCTTTCTAACGAGGTTGCTGGTTTGAAGCATTCTACGCATAGAATAAGCCAAACTTAATGTAACTGCCATTGGAAGTCCTTCGGGAACAGCAACAACAATAAGGGTAACGCAAATCATAATACTATCTAATAAGTATTGAATGAAATGTACCCAGTCGAAAGTAAATTCGTTGAAGAACATTAATAAGCGTCCCGTTAATATTAAAGTTCCCAAACCATAACTTGCCCACGTGATAAGTTTGCCAAGTTTGTTAAGTTGTTCTGTGAGTGGAGTTTTTACGCTGTTATCTATTTGTGCTGCCGTGAAAACTTTTCCGTTCTCGGTAGCATCACCAACACGAGTAACACGAAATAAACCATGTCCTTCTATTACTTTTGTACCACGTAGAACATGATTAGTAGGAAAGTTGCGTCGTTATCGAACTCTTCTGGTTTTATGCTCTTCTTACAAATAGGTTCACCTGTAAGTGTAGATTCATCTATACTTAACGAAACCGCTTTGAGAAGTTCGCCATCGGCAGGAATATTTGAACCAGTATTAAGTAAAACAATATCTCCAACAACAATTTCGCGTTTAGGAATATTTGTCGTATTTCCGTTTCTAATTACTTCTACAAGTTCGTCATCGTCTACTTGATTAAGTATGGAGAAAGCTTTGTTGGCTTTTTCTTCAAAAAAGAATGCCAATCCCGTTGCAAGCAAAATAGCTATGAAGATGCCAACGGGTTCAAAAAAAACCTGCGTTCCTTCGTTAAGGCCAAAATATTCGTAACATGATATGCCAATAGAGAAAATGCCTGCTATAAGAAGAATAACAATGAGAGGATCGTTAAACTTAGCAATAAATCTTTTCCAAAGTGGGGTTTGCGCAGGAGGAGTGAGAATGTTTTCACCGAATTTCAATCTGTTTTCTTTGACTTCCAGCTCGTTAAGTCCTACATAATGTTGTTTGTGTTCCATAAAAACAATGAATATAGTGCAAAGATAATCAAACTATTAGAAATAATGGACGAATTTATGCAGGAATGCTCCTTCTAATAAAGAAAAACTATAAAACATTTGGATAACTGCAGATTTATTGCTAACTTTGCATCGTTCAGTGGAATGAGGAGCTTTTACAAGTTCCTCATTTTTCATATTTTTTATGTGGGAAAATAAAGGTTTTAAGTTAAAATCATCCTCACGAAAAGTTGTAAAAGTTCGGTGGTAATAATCAGAAACCACCTAAAACAGTATATGATAGATAAAAACGTTGTTAAAAAGCTTGTTGATGAATGGCTGGAAGGTAAAGAATACTTTCTTGTTGATATTCAAATAAGCCCCGATGCCAAAATTGTAGTTGAAATAGACCATATCGATGGAGTATGGATTGAAGACTGCGTGGAGTTAAGTAAGTTTATTGAAGAACATCTTTCTCGCGACGAAGAAGACTACGAACTTGAAGTTGGGTCGGCTGGTTTAGGACAGCCATTCAAAGTTCCACAACAATACATCAATTTCATTGGAAAGGAAGTTGAAGTGTTAGACCAAGACAGACGCAAGGTAAGAGGATTTCTTAAAAGTGTTGAAGGTGAAAACTTTGTGGTTTCGGTCAATGAAAAGGTACAAGTGGAAGGAAAGAAACGTCCTGTAAAGATGGATGTAGACCATGAGTACAACATGAATGAAGTAAAATACACAAAATATATAATTAGTTTCAAGTAAAACTATGGCAGCAAGAAAAGAAGAAGAACGTCCGAATATGGTCGAGACCTTTAAAGAGTTTAAAGACACAAAGAGTATCGATCGCACAACATTGGTGAGCGTTTTGGAAGAGAGCTTTCGTAACGTTATTGCCAAAAAATATGGTTCGGACGAAAACTTTGATGTTATTGTAAACCCAGATAAGGGAGACTTTGAGATATACCGTAACCGTGTTGTTGTTGCAGATGGTGAGGTACAAGACGAAAATAAAGAAATCAGCTTGACTGATGCACAAAAAATAGAACCTGACTATGAAGTGGGAGAAGATGTTTCGGAACCTGTAGACTTTGCTAAGTTTGGTCGTCGTGCTATTCTTAATCTTCGTCAAACATTGGCTTCAAAAGTTTTGGAGTTGGAACACGACTCATTATATAACAAGTATAAAGATCGTGTTGGACAGATTATCTCTGGAGAAGTTTACCAAGTTTGGAAGCGCGAGGTGTTGCTCGTAGATGAAGATAACAACGAACTTATTCTTCCTAAAGGTGAACAAATTCCACGCGACCAGTATCGTAAAGGTGAAACTGTACGTGCCGTGATATTGCGTGTAGACAATGAAAACAATAATCCAAAGATTATTCTCTCACGTACTGCACCAACATTCTTGGAACGCTTACTTGAAGCTGAGGTTCCTGAAATTGAAGACGGACTTATCAGTATTAAAGGCATTGCTCGTATGCCTGGTGAACGTGCAAAGATTGCTGTAGAAAGTTACGACGATCGTATTGATCCTGTAGGCGCTTGTGTCGGAGTACGTGGTAGTCGCGTACATGGTATTGTACGTGAACTTTGCAACGAAAATATTGACGTTATTAACTGGACTGCAAATATTAAACTTTTTATACAACGTGCTTTGTCGCCAGCTAAGGTGAGCAGTCTTACTATTGATGAAGAAAATAAAAAGGCGGAAGTTTTCTTGCAACCAGAAGAAGTTAGCTTGGCAATTGGTCGAAGCGGTATGAATATCAAGTTGGCAAGTATGCTGACAGGCTATACTATAGATGTATTCCGTGAACTTGACGAACAGGCTGCTGAAGAAGATATTTACTTGGATGAATTCTCTGACGAAATAGATAAATGGGTTATTGACGCAATTAAGTCTATTGGCCTTGATACTGCTCGTCAGGTTTTGAACGCTCCTCGTGAAATGCTAATTGAAAAGGCAGACCTTGAAGAAGAAACCGTTGATAACGTGTTGAATATATTAAGAGCAGAATTTGAAAGTTAGGTGTTAGAAGATAGATGCTTCGCTATATAGAAGCAATATCAAAGAAAGTGTAGCATCTATCTGAAAAGTTCGAGAACAATAACATAACACCACATTCAAAAAGAAAGAAAATATTAATGAGCATCAGATTAAACAAAGCAATTCGAGAACTGAATATAGGACTTCAAACGGCAGTGGAGTTCTTAGAGAAACGACAGGAACTGGGCGAAGTAAAGGGAGACCCTAACTTCAAACTCAGCGATGAACAATTTAAGGCACTTGAGAAGGAATTTAAAACCGATCAGGCAGTAAAGAATGATGCTGCCAAAATCTTCCAAAAGAAGCAAAAAGATAAAGTGCGCGTTAAAAAGACTGCCGATACAAAGGCAGATCCAATTATTAAGCAAGAGCTTCCAAAGTTCAAACCTGTCGGGAAAATAGATCTCGATCAGCTGAATAAGCCTGCAGCTAAAGTGTCTGCTGCTCCTGAAGAGAAAAAAGGAAATACTGAAACGGGTGCTGCCGACCCTAAGAAAAACGTACAGGTTGAAACTGCTCCAAAAAAAGTAGAAAAACCAGTGGAAGCAAAACCTGTAAAGGAAGAAAAGCATAAGGAAAATCCAGCTACAACAGATATAAAGAATAGTCAGAAGCGAACAGAGGAAGTACAAAAAACAGAAACACCTAAGGCTGAAACCTCAAAGACTGACTTGGTAGCTGAGAAAAAACATGAAGAAGTAAAGAATAGCGATAAAGAAATGGAAGCTAACGACAATGGCATTTTCCAGACTAAACATGAGGTGGAAATGCTAAACCAACCGAAGGTGAATATCTTAGGTAAAATAGACCTTAGTAGTATAAACCAAAGTACGCGCCCAAAGAAAAAGACAAAAGAAGAGCGCAGAAAAGAACGTGAAGACAAGTCTGCGCAAAATGCGCAAGGTAGGAAAAAACGTGTTCGTATAAATAAGGAACGCGTTGATATAAATGCTGCTGCAAACCAACAACAAGGTGGTAAGCGTAGCGGAAAGAAGAATAACAACGAAAATAATGGTAAGAATGCTGCTGGCGGAAAGAAAAACCGTAATCGTAATCAAAAACCTTTAGAGGTTGATGACGAAGCAGTAGCACGCCAGGTAAAAGAAACGCTTGCTCGCCTTACAAGCAAGAGTCAAAATAAAAAAGGTGCGAAGTATCGTAAGGAAAAACGTGAAGCGGTTCAAGAACGCTTGAATGCTGAGGCTAAGGCAGAACGTAAAGATAGTAAAACACTGAAACTGACAGAATTTGTTACTGTTTCTGAATTGGCAACAATGATGAATTTACCAGTAACACAGGTTATCTCTACTTTGATGTCTGTCGGTATTATGGTGTCAATTAACCAGCGTCTTGATGCTGAAACGATCAACTTGGTGGCTGACGAATTCGGATTTAAGACAGAATACGTAAGTGCAGAAGTTCAAGAGGCTATCAGTGAAGAAGTAGACGAAGAAACCGATCTTGTAAGTCGTGCACCTATTGTAACTGTAATGGGACACGTAGATCATGGTAAAACTTCGTTGCTCGACCACATACGTAATACAAATGTTATTGCTGGTGAAGCAGGTGGTATTACCCAACATATTGGTGCTTATAGCGTAACTTTGAAGAGCGGACGTAGAGTAACATTCCTTGATACTCCTGGACACGAAGCATTTACTGCTATGCGTGCTCGTGGTACACAAGTAACTGATATTGCTATTATCATAATTTCTGCTGATGACTCTGTCATGCCTACAACGAAGGAGGCTATTGCACACGCTCAAGCTGCAGGCGTTCCGATGGTTTTTGCCATTAACAAAATTGATAAACCTGGAGCTAATCCTGATAAAATACGCGAAGACTTGTCGCAAATGAACTTACTTGTAGAAGAGTGGGGTGGTAAGTATCAGTGTCAGGAAATTAGTGCAAAGAAAGGTTTGGGTGTTGCCGACTTGCTTGATAAAGTTTTGCTCGAAGCTGATATGCTTGACTTGAAGGCAAATCCAAATCGCAATGCAACAGGTACAGTAATAGAATCTTCATTAGATAAAGGGCGTGGTTATGTAAGTACGGTGCTTGTTTCTAATGGTACATTAAAGATTGGCGATAACATTATTGCAGGAACTTCGTGGGGACGTATTAAGGCAATGTTCAACGAACGTAATCAACGTGTTGAAAAGGCTGGTCCTTCTGAACCTGTTATTATTCTTGGTTTGAATGGTGCACCAACAGCTGGAGATACATTCCATGTAATGGAAACCGAACAAGAAGCACGTGATATTGCCAATAAGCGTGAACAATTACAGCGTGAACAAGGTTTGCGTACTCAGACACGTTTGACATTGTCGGATATTTCTCATCGAATTGCCCGTGGCGAGTTCCATGAAATGAACATTATTGTAAAGGGAGACACCGATGGTTCAATCGAAGCACTTTCTGATTCATTCATCAAACTTTCTACCGAAAAGGTGAATGTAAATGTAATCAGCAAGGCTGTAGGACAGATTTCTGAAAATGATGTGATGCTTGCTGCGGCTTCTGATGCAATAATTGTAGGTTTCCAAGTACGTCCATCAGCAGATGCTCGTAAGTTAGCAGACCGTGATGGCGTAGAAATCAATACTTATTCAGTTATTTATGATGCAATTGACGATGTAACATCGACAATGGTTGGTATGCTTGATAAGGTGAAGAAAGAAATAGTAACAGGTCAAGTAGAAGTGCAACAAGTATTCAAGATTTCAAAGGTTGGAACTGTTGCGGGTTGTATTGTTACTGAAGGAAAAGTACACAGCAAAGACAAAGGACGTGTTATTCGCGATGGCATCGTAATTCATACGGCAGCAATCAGTGCACTGAAACGTTATAAGGACGATGTGAAGGAAGTTGTTACAGGGTTGGAATGTGGTATTTCGCTTGTTAATTACAACGACCTGCAAACGGGTGATATGATTGAGACATTCACCGAAATAGAGGTAGAACAAAAACTCTAAGATATGTGTCAAACCGCCTCTCATTTCCATAGGAAAAGCGAGGCGGTTTACTTTTTGGTAACAAATGTTACGGAAAAAATATCGGCACAATCTTTGTCCACATATAATATATTATAAAGTGGCGCTCGAAGGATGAAAAGTAAATCATGAAAGTAACTTCTCGTTGCTTCAACCGCCTCATAAAAAGGTAAAAAGTACATGTCAGAAAATAATAATAATGAGTATGTAAAGAAGGTGGCCGAACAAAAATATGAGTTTGGTTTCACTACCGATGTACATACAGATATTATCCCGAAAGGCTTAAACGAAGATGTCGTTAGGCTTATTTCGGCGAAGAAAGGGGAACCTGAATGGCTCCTCGATTTTCGTTTAAAGGCGTTTCGTCATTGGCAAACGATGGAAATGCCAAAGTGGCCGCATTTGAATTTACCTGAAATAGACTATCAGGCAATTTCCTACTATGCTGACCCGTTGGCGAAGAAACCTAAGAACAAGGAAATAGACCCAGAGTTGGAAAAGACTTTCGACAAACTGGGTATTCCGCTTGAAGAACGTTTGGCGTTAAGTGGTGTTGCAGTAGATGCAATTATGGATTCTGTTTCGGTGAAAACTACATTCAAGAAGCAGTTAGCTGAAAAAGGAATTATCTTTTGTTCGATTGGTGAAGCTGTAAAGGAACATCCCGAATTAGTCCGCCAATATTTAGGATCCGTTGTTCCCTATAAGGATAATTTTACTGCAGCACTCAACTCGGCAGTATTTAGTGATGGTTCGTTCGTGTATATTCCGAAAGGCGTTCGTTGTCCGATGGAGTTAAGTTCGTATTTCCGTATCAATGCAATGAATACAGGACAGTTTGAACGTACATTGATTATTGCAGACGATGATTCGTATGTAAGTTATCTTGAAGGTTGTACTGCTCCGATGCGTGACGAAAATCAGCTTCATGCTGCCATTGTTGAAATTGTTGTCTTGGCAAATGCGGAAGTGAAGTATTCAACAGTTCAAAATTGGTATCCAGGCGATGAAAACGGCAAAGGTGGAGTGTTGAACCTTGTAACCAAACGTGGTGATTTAAGAGGAAAGAATTCTAAGCTTTCTTGGACACAGGTAGAAACAGGCTCAGCTATTACTTGGAAATATCCATCTTGTATTTTGCGTGGCGACAATTCGCAGGCAGAGTTCTATTCGGTAGCTGTTACCAACAATTATCAAGAAGCCGATACTGGAACGAAAATGATACATTTGGGTAAGAATACAAAAAGTACTATTATTTCAAAAGGTATTTCGGCAGGCAAGAGTCAGAATTCTTATCGCGGATTGGTACGTGTAGCACCTAATGCTGACAATGCTCGAAATTATAGTTCTTGCGACTCTTTTGCTTTTTGGGGTCAACCTGCGGTGCACACACTTTCCCTTATATGGACGTACATAACGATTCGGCAATTGTAGAACACGAAGCTACAACATCGAAAATTAGCGAAGACCAATTGTTCTATTGTAATCAACGAGGCATTCCTATGGAAGATGCTATTGGATTAATAGTCAATGGATACGCAAAAGATGTATTGAACAAACTTCCTATGGAGTTCGCCGTTGAGGCACAGAAACTTCTTTCAGTTACGCTGGAAGGTACTGTGGGATAGATACAAATTACTATGAGGTCGCAAAGAAGTGTTTATATGCAACCAGCGAAAGGTTTACCAATACAAAGATACAAATGTATGCGGAAGATAGCTCTATTAATAGCGTTGTTGCTAACATTCTCTGTCTCTATAGCTCAAGGGTGGCAACCTAAAAGTTGGCAGAAGTACGTTATAGAACAGAAAGTCAAAAACGATACGCTCTGCAATTCAGGCTCAATTCTTATACGTGAAAGAATGGTAGAACCTAAAATAAATTCACGAGCTTTCTATTGTGGTCAGTTTTATGTTCCCGACCCTCCAAGTCTGTTCGCAGAGCAGGAAAAAGCTCTTGAAAGAGCACGTTGGGAAGACAGAGATTATACTTTCGGACAAGCAATGGGAGATCTCTTTTTAGACTTTGTAGGAGATATCTTTGCTGGAGCATTAGATAATTTATTATTCAAGAAACGATAATACAAAAACAACATGTTAGAAGTAAGAAATCTGCACGCTACTATTGCAGATAAAGAAATATTGAAAGGTATAGACCTTACTGTTAAAGATGGCGAAATACATGCCATTATGGGACCAAATGGTTCTGGAAAATCAACTCTTAGTGCAGTACTTACAGGTAATCCGTTGTACACCGTAACCGATGGTTCGGCAATATTCAATGGTAAAGACCTTTTGGAGTTAGGCGCTGACGAACGTGCTAACGAAGGAATTTTCCTTTCGTTCCAATATCCAGTTGAAATTCCAGGCGTAAGTATGACTAACTTTATGAAGGCTGCTGTAAATGCAAAACGCAAATATCAAGGTTTAGAACCTTTGAAAGCTGCTGATTTTATGAAGTTGATGCGTGAAAAGCGTGACCTCGTAGGGTTAGATTCAAAACTTTCGCATCGTTCCGTAAACGAAGGTTTTTCAGGTGGTGAAAAGAAGCGCAATGAAATCTTCCAAATGGCAATGTTACAACCAAAGCTCAGTATATTAGACGAAACCGATTCTGGACTTGATGTTGATGCTATGCGCATTGTTGCTGAGGGTGTTAATAAGATGCACACTTCAGAAACTTCAACTATCGTTATCACTCACTACGACCGACTTTTGGATATGATTAAACCAAGCGTAGTGCACATTCTATATAATGGACGCATTGTAAAGACAGGCGGTCCTGAACTTGCACGCGAAATAGAAAAGCGTGGCTACGACTGGATAAAAGCGGAAGTAGATAAATAGAAAGGCCAAACATGCAAAGCGAAAAACAATATATAGACTTATATAACGAGACGCAAGGAATGATAAAGCAACACTCCTGCGACGTCTTGAATAGGGTGCGCGATAAAGCTTTCGAGGATTTCAAAACACAAGGCTTTCCTACGAAAAAGGTGGAACGCTATAAATATACCGATATCCCAAAGCTATTTGCACCCGACTATGGATTGAATTTGCAGCGATTGAAAATACCTATCAATCCTTATGCTGAGTTTAAGTGCGACGTTCCAAACCTTAGCACTTCTCTATATTTCGTTGTAAACGACCAGTTTTACACCGACCAGTTGCCAAAAACGCAACTCAACGATGGCATCGTTGTTGATAGTTTCTCAAACGCAATCAAGACGCATAGCGAAATCATAACCAAACATTATGCTAAACTTGCCGATACAGCGAAAGATGCGCTTACAGCTTTCAATACAATGTTGGCACAAGACGGCTTGTTTGTTTATGTTCCGAAAGGCGTAAAGCTGACCGAACAATACAAGTTATCAATATTCTTCGTTCCGATGTAGACCTTATGCTGAATCGTCGCATACTCATCGTACTCGAAGAAGGTGCTGAAATGTCAATGTTATTTTGCGACGATTCTGCTGACGACCGTAATTTCTTGTCTACGCAAGTAATCGAAGCATACGTTGGCAATAATGCAAAGTTAGAATTGAATTGTTTGGAAGAAACCCATCTTAAGAATGTTCGCATTTCAAATGTTTATATCGACCAGCAAAGCAATAGTAGCATGTCGCACAATATTATAACCCTTCATAATGGAGTAACACGCAACAAACTCGATTTGACTTTCAGTGGAGAAGGTAGTGAATGTTTCCTAAATGGTTGTGTTATTGCCGACAAACATCAGCACGTTGATAATAATACGGTCATCAATCATGCAGTGGGCAATTGTACAAGTAATCAACTTTACAAGTATGTTCTCGACGACCATGCTGTGGGTGCTTTTGCAGGTCTTATTTATGTTGCAAAAGATGCCCAGAAGACACTTTCGCATGAAGTGAATCAAAATCTTTGTGCTGCTTCTACTGCTCACATGTATACACAGCCTATGCTCGAAATTTATGCAGATGATGTACAGTGTAATCATGGATCAACAGTTGGTCAGCTAAACGATGCGGCACTCTTCTATATGCAGCAACGTGGCATCGATAAACGTGAGGCAAAACTACTGCTTGAGTTTGCTTTTGCAAATGAAGTCATCGATAAAATGGAACTTATTCCACTTCGCGACCGACTTCATCATTTGGTAGAAAAACGCTTCCGTGGCGAACTTGATAAGTGTGGTGGCTGTAAATTGTGCCAATAAAAAAAGTAAAGATTATGTACGATATATCTAAGGTGCGCGCCGATTTTCCAATCCTTTTCACGCACAGTTTACGGAAAACCATTAGTTTATCTCGATAATGCAGCAACAACGCAGAAGCCCCTATGCGTATTAGACGCTATGCGCGACGAATATCTTAACGTAAATGCTAATGTGCATCGTGGAATTCATTGGCTTTCTCAACAAGCTACCGACTTACACGAAGCTGCACGAGAAACGGTAAGAAAATTTATCAACGCACGTTCTACTGCCGAAATAGTTTTTACACGTGGTACAACTGAGAGTCTAAATCTCGTGGCTTCATCTTTCTGCGAAGGTTTTATGCAGGAAGGCGACGAAGTGATAGTGTCCAATGTAGAACATCATTCAAACATTGTACCTTGGCAAATACTTGCTCAACGTCGTGGCATCGTCCTAAAAGTAATTCCTATCAACGATGAAGGTCAGTTTGATATGGATGCTTTCCAACAACTCATTACAGAGAAAACTAAATTTGTTAGTGTAGCTCACGTCAGCAATGTAATGGGAACCATAAATCCTGTTCGTGAAATCATTCGCATTGCCCATGTTCACGATATTCCTGTAATGCTCGATGGCGCACAAAGTGTTCCTCATTTTCCTGTAGATGTACAAGAATTAGATTGCGAGTTCTTAGCTTTTAGTGGACATAAGGTTTATGGTCCTACAGGTATAGGTGTACTTTATGGAAAGGAAGAATGGTTAGATAAACTTCCGCCTTATCAAGGTGGTGGCGAAATGATAGAACGTGTCAGTTTTAATGGCACAACTTTCGAACGTCCTCCTTTAAAATTCGAAGCGGGTACGCCAGATTATGTAGCGACTCATGGATTGGCAACAGCTCTTAATTATGTTACCGAACTTGGAATGGAGAATATTCGTCAGCATGAACAAATGCTAACGGATTATGCAGTAGAACAGATGCGAAGTATTCCTGATATTCGTTTTTTCGGTGTACCTAATGGTTCTGCTGCTATAGTTTCTAATCATGATGCTGCTATAAGTTTTCTTGTTGGCGATATACATCCAATGGATTTGGGAACATTACTCGACCAACTTGGAATAGCTGTTCGTACAGGCCATCATTGTGCACAGCCACTTATGGAACGATTCAATATTGTAGGAACTGTTCGTGCTTCTTTTGCACTTTATAATACAAAAGAAGAAATAGACACACTTGTTGAAGGCATAAAACGAGTAGTCAAGATGTTTTAGTCTTTGATGAATGAAATTTGTTGAAACCGCATTTATTTCGTAAACAACAATTTCATGAAAATCATACCCACACTTTGATATTTAAAGTGTATGTATCACAATATAAAAGAGCCGCTTTTACTGAGGTAAAAAGCGGCTCTTTTGCTAACTACGATAGTTGATTTTTAAATTATGTTGATAGTAAAGTGGTCAAGTCAAAAAAAGTATTTATGGGAACGCTATTACTTATTTTTTTAATCTTTGTCTGTGTAAAGATGTGAGTTATTCCCTATTTTTAAGCTAAGAAACTGTCTTTTACGATAGCAATAATAGCTACGAAAAAAAGCAGTAATTACAAAGCCTCAAAAAAATTATAATAATAAATTTTTATTTTATAATTATAATTTCAAAATTTATAATTAAATTTTTTTCGTGTTTTATAATAATAAAAATTTTTGGCCTATATGACAAAAAAATGTGCTTAAAAATTCTTGTAACTATCTAATAATCATTATCTTTGTTCTATTTATATTTTTTTATGGCAAAAAAATCTGCTTTTTATTGTGGGGCAAAAATCGACTATAAAACGTGGTCATCTTAATGGTAGTCAACGCTGGTATTGTAAGTGCTGTAAGAGGAGCTTTGTTGGACATAAGCGCCTTACCACTACCATCGTCAACCATCGTTATTCCAAAGGTAATCTAACAGTCAAAGATCTATCAGAGGAGTACGGAGTTTCAACCAGGACAATCTATAGAAAACTCACCAAATCTTATAAAGAAGAACTTCCCAACCTTCTTGTTCGCCCTGTAGTGGTTTTTAATGGATGCCACCTATTGGGGACGTAATTTTTGGTGTCGTTATCATGAAGGATTCATTGTCTGGTGATGTACTTTGGTTTAAGTTTATCAATAGGCATGAACGTCTTGAAGACTATAAGGAGGGCATAAGCTACTTGGAGTCACTTGGATATACCATTCAAGGGCTTGTATGCGATGGTTTTAAGGGACTTAGGCAAGCTTTTCCCAATTATAAATTCCAATTATGCCAGTTCCATCAAGTAATGACTATAAAGACAAAACTAACTTCAAGACCCAAGCTTGAGGCTTCAAAAGAACTGCTTGAAATATCCAAGATGTTATGTCATACGGATAAGGAGTCCTTTATTGGGGCTTTAAAGGAATGGTACACCAAGTGGGAGGATTTTCTTAAGGAACGGACAACAATAGAAGACGGAAAATCACATTATACTCATAAAGCTCTACGTAGTGCTTTTTTGAGCCTTAAAAGGAATATGTCGTGCTTGTGGACATACTATGATTACCCTGAGTTGAAGATGCCAAATACAAACAATGCCATTGAATCACTCAATGCAGATTTAAAGACAAAATTGAACCTACACAAGGGGATCAGTATGGAAAGAAGAAAGATCTTCATCCAAGACTTTATAAAGTCCCATTATCCTAAGAAATAAAAGGGGAATGGGAGATTTTAAGCACATTTTTGTCACATAAGAGAAAACGACGCTAAAATAAGCACACTTTTGTCATATAAGCCAAAATTTTCGAACTACTTTTTAGTAAGAAACTCACGTTATATAAAAGGCGTAATAGATAATTACGCTAACTTCTTTAGTCGCCATACACAAACCAATAGCCATGCCACAAATCCTGCTTTTAATAGAAAACTTTCGGTTGTGGTGAATACTGATAAAAACAAAGCCAATTGTGTTTGTGTCATCAACGATGCTTTATGGCTGCTAACTTCTTCTTCTAACATTTCACTATAATATAAGCGCAACCATTCTGCAGGGGCTTTAACCCATGATTTAATATTACGAACCAATTCAAAAGCTTCGATGTTATTGGTGGCAGTAGCCAAATTTATTTCCCTTTTCATAATTATTTCTTATTGATTTTTCTTTTTATGTTGGCAAAATTATACTACCTTTGTGCAGTAGATGTTCAATATGCTAAAAAGTTTAGTTATATAAAGTTAATATGCTAAAGAATACTTTTTATATAAATAAGGTAGAAGCTGGCTGCGACGAGGCTGGTCGTGGCTGTTTAGCTGGTAGTGTTTATGCTGCTGCTGTTATTCTTCCGCCCGATTATAAAAACGAGTTGCTGAACGATTCGAAACAACTATCCGAGAAAAAACGTTACTTACTGCGTTCTATGATAGAAAAAGATGCGCTTGCTTGGGCGGTTGGTGTGGTTACAGCTGAAGAGATAGATAAAATAAATATTCTCAATGCCAGTATTCTTGCCATGCACCGAGCATTAGATGCGTTAAAGGTCCGACCAGAAGCCATTATTATAGATGGCAATCGTTTTAAACCCTATCAAGACGTACCTTATACAACCATTGTAAAAGGAGATGGTAAGTATCTTTCAATTGCTGCAGCCTCTATTCTGGCAAAAACTTATCGAGATGATTACATGCAGTCGATAGCCGAAGAATTTCCGCAATACGATTGGAAATCAAACAAAGGGTATCCAACAAAAAAACATCGTGCTGCCATTAAAGAATTTGGTATTTCGCCTTATCATCGCAAATCTTTTACCTTGCTTCCTCCAGAAGAATTAAGTATTGACTTCAAAGATTAAAGAATTAGTCCATCTGTAGCGTTATGCGTTTTTCCAAACTTCAAAACGAACTTCAACTAATTACTCTTTTAGCTGATTCCGTTGGTTATACTGCCGTTGAATTGAGTAAGAAGATGAATATTTCTCGTAGACAAATCTACTATTTACTCGAATTTATAAAATCGGCAGGATTTGTTCTTTTCAAGCAAGGAGATAAGTATCATATCGACCGCCGTTCTCCTTTCTTCACTCAGCTTTCGCAAACACTTCAGTTTACCGATGCCGAAGTTCGCACTATTTATAATGTATTACTCATGTCAGGTAATAGCAGTGATATGGTAAATCAACTACGCGCGAAACTCGACCGTGCCTATAATTTTTCGCATAGCATAAGTACAGCTAAGCAGCAAGCACTTATTAATAATGTGAAAATCGTTACACATGCCATTGAAAAAAGAAAGATGCTTCGTTTTGTTGGTTATTCCAGTCCCCACAGTCAATCTGTTTCCGATCGTATTGTTGAACCATTCTTTCTGATGAATAACAATCAAGATGTGCGTTGCTATGAAATTAAGTCGAAAATGAATAAAACGTTTCGTCTCAATCGTATGCAAAGCATCGAAGAAATAGATACGCCATGGATATACGAACATTGCCATCGGCAAATCTTTACCGATATTTTTATGTTTAGTAGCGAAGAACACCATAATGTAAAACTTAATCTTGGTCAGCTTGCATACAATATATTTTTAGAAGAATATCCACATGGGGCAAAGTACCTTTCTGCTATTGACGATAAACATTGGATGCTGAATATTGAAGTCTGCGACTTCCGAGGACTTGGACGATTTGTCCTTGGCTTGTATTCTGATATTGAAATTATCGAGAGCAATGAGTTTAAAGAATACATAGAGCACATGCTTTCTTCCTATTTGACAAAAAAATAATTTAACAATTCTAATTACACCTTATTATATATAGGGGCATGGTATACCTGTCTTTTTCAGTTTCCTTATTTATGACAAATACTCCCTTAACGCCTTGTAATATAGCATTTCAAGGCAGTTGTAACCGCCTTGAAAGGAGGGTTTAATTTGTTTCAAGTTAATAAAAGTGAAAAAAGTAAGCGTTTCATTAAATTTATTTGTCGTATTAAATTCGAAATACTATCTTTGCAATTACGTTAAAAGATGAAAACACTTTCGGTTTTAACTAAGCTATGAGAAGTTGGGACGAGCTCCCAAACAAAAAATGAAACAATAACTGTTAATAATTAAATTTTTAAAGTGAGAGATTTTATGAAAAAAAAGACTAACAATGTTTCTCGCCTGCATGTTCCTAAGTTTAGGAATGGCCATGGCACAGACACATGTTACGGGTATTGTTATCTCTGCAGAGGACAATGAACCTGTAATTGGAGCTTTTATTAAGGTACTCGGTACTACAGACGGTACTCAAACTGACGTTGATGGTAAATTCGAGTTGAATGTACCTGCTGGTGCAATGCTTGAGTTCTCATACGTTGGTATGACTCCTAAAAAGGTAAAGGCTGCTCCTGAAATGCGTGTAGTCCTTGAATCAGCAAACAAGACACTGCAAGAAGTGGTTGTCGTTGGTTATGGTTCTGCAAAGAAGATCGGTTCTATTACTGGTAGTATTACAACCGTAAATGCTGACAAGTTGAAGAATGCTCCTTCTTCTTCTGCATTGGACGCTTTGCAAGGTCAGGTTGCTGGTTTGAACGTGCTTTCTTCATCTGGTGAAGCTGGTGATAACGCTGTTTCTATGAATATCCATGGTAAAGGTTCACTTGGCGCAGGTTCAGCTCCATTGTACGTTATTGATGGTATTCCATCTTCTTCACGTGCTATTATGGCGATGAACCCTAACGATATTAAGAGCATCTCCGTTTTGAAAGATGCTTCTGCTACATCTATCTATGGTTCACGTGCTGCTAATGGTGTAATTTATGTTACAACAAAGAGTGGAACTATGGTTCGTTCAGCGGCTCGTATTACTTTCCGTTCACAATTCGGTATTTCTACTCCTGCTGATAAGCGTCTCTTCAATAATATGATGAGTTCTTCAGAATTGCGCTCTTTCTGGAATAGTGTAGGTGTTGATAATGCGACCATTGATAAGCGTTATACTTATAAAGATGCCGATGGTAACGATCAAGTTTATAACAGCAATACACGTTGGTATGAGCACATTATGCAGTTTAACAACCCACAAACTCAGAACGACTTAACCATTGAAGGTGGTAGCGAACGTATTGCTTATATGGTTGGTGCTGGTCAGTTCCACCAAAGAGGTGCTGCTATTGGTAACTACTTCGATCGTTATAACTTCCGTTCTAACATTTCTGCACGTCCTAAAGATTGGATGCGTATGGGTATGAATATCTCTCTTTCTTACGATAATAGACAACGTAATGGAGATTTCGGTAACTCTAGTGGCAATGCTTCTTACTTAGCTGGTGGTCTTTCTTTCCTTCTTAGCCCATTGTATCCTGCAATAGATCCTGCAACAGGTAAAGAATATGAAAAGAAATATCCTGGTACGGACTTAACGAATCCAAGATATGAAAGAAAATTCTTCCAAGATATTTACGAACGTTATGGAGTGATTGGTAATGCATATGTTGAATTAGAACCAATTAAAAACTTGAAGCTTAGAACACGTGTTGGTACTGACATGTCATTTACACGTGGCAATGCTGTGATAAAAGCTTCTTATGAATATTCTTCTCAAGGTCAAAGAAGAAAGGACTTTGGATATGTTTTTAACAATACAATGACAAATACCATTGAGTATTCTTTCAATATCAACGATGACCATAACTTTACAATTTTAGGAGGTCATGAAGGGGTCAAAGTAGGTACAGACGAATTCAGAGCAAGCTCTACAGGTCAAATAGACGACCACTTAATGATTCTTCAGAATGGTAAGAAAGAATCTTTCGCTATGTCAGAAGGCGCTTCAGATATGCGTGCATTATCTTTCTTCGGTCGTATTGATTATGATTACAAGAATCGTTATTTTGTAGACTTCTCACTTCGTAACGATGCAAACTCTCGTTTCGGTAAAGAAAATAAGAATGCAACTTTTTGGGCTGCTGGTTTCCTTTGGAAAATTAAGAATGAAGCTTTCATGAATAATTATAAGTGGATTGATGATTTGAACTTCAAGATTTCTTATGGTACACAAGGTAACTCTGCTATTGGCGACTACGCTGCTCTTGGATTGATTGGTGCTACAACAAACTATGATACTAATGCAGCTTGGGTTTATTCACAACCTTCAAACCCTAACTTAACATGGGAAAAAAACAGAGTATGTTCTCTCTGACATTAGATGGTAAGTTGTTTAGCAAGTTAGACTTCGAGTTGATGTACTATCTCCGCAAAAACTTCAAGTATGTTGATGGGTGTTCCTTATCCTTATACAACTGGTTACGGAAGTCTTGTACGTAATGTTGGAGGTTTGCAGAACTCTGGTATCGACGTAAGAGTAGGTTATGATATTCTTCGTGGTCCAGATTATTATGTTCGTGCTGGTATCAACTTCAACTACAACAACGAAAAGGTTACAGAGCTCTTCCAAGGTCGTCAACGCTGGGAACGTGCAAATACTTTGACAGCTTATGTTGTAGGCAAACCAATTATGTTCTATTTGCCACTTTGGGCTGGTGTTAATTCTACTAATGGTGATCCACAGTGGTACCTCCCTGGAACCAATATTGATGAAACTACAATGGATCCAAACAGAGTTACTAATAAGTTCGATGAAACAACTTTAACTCAAAACTCGGGTCATCGTGTAAATGCTCCATTCAATGGAGGTTTCAACATCAGTGCAGGTTGGAAGGGTCTTACTTTCTCTGCTGACTTTGCTGTAGTTCTTGGCAAATACTTGGTAAACAACGATAAGTACTTCTATGCTAACTATGCTTTTGCAGGTACCTCTTACAATCAACACAAGATGGTGAACGACTTCTGGAGAGCAGACAATAAAAATGCTAAGTTCCCAGATTGGTCTAAGGGTTGGGGTATGCAATTTGATAGCCACTTGTTGGAAAATGCTTCATTCATGCGTTTGAAGAGCTTACAGATCGGTTACCAATTGCCAAAGTCTCTATTGTCATGGCAGAATGTAGTTGAAGGTCTTAAGTTTACTTTCACAGGTCGTAACTTGTTCACAGTTACTAAGTACACAGGTATTGACCCTGAAGTTGACGGAAATATTACTTATGGCCGCCTTGGTAACACTAAGCAAGTGCTCTTCGGTGTTGAAGTTGCATTCTAATTTATAGTTCAATAATTGAATTAAATAAGAGAAATGAATATGAAAAAATATAATAAATTTGCTTGTTGCTGGTATTGGTGCTTTGTCACTAACATCATGTAACTTGGATGTTGAACCAAACGATGCAGTGCCAGGTGAGACAACAGAAGCACTTTTTACAAAGAAATCAATTGACTATTACTTGAATGGTATCAATCAATCATATCGTTCTTCATTCTACGGAGACCTTGTATATCCTGCAGAACTAATGTGCGATGGATTTAATGCTACCACTATCTATGGTAATAATTATGGTGCCGTTCACCGTACTGATGATGGATTTACCGCATCTGACCAAAATACAATTGAAACTTGGGCTCAGCACTATGGTGCACTTAAGAACTTTAACTTGTTCATAGAGCAGATTGCTAAGTTCCAAGCAAAGTATAATACTGATGCTGATGCTTTGGCAAAAGCTAAACTTTATGATGGTTATGCGCACTTCTATCGTGCAAATGCTTACCTTGAATTAGTTCGCCACTTTGCAAAAGCTTACAATCCTTCTACTGCTTCTACTGACGAAGCAGTGCCATTGGTATTAGAGTATAACATTGAAGCTAAACCTGCCCGTGCGACAGTACAAGCTGTTTACAACCAAATCAAGACAGACCTTGATATAGCAGCTGCTGAAATTGCAACAAAGCAAATTAGTCCAGTGTTAGGTGTTACCAACGCAAATTACAAGATGACTCCTACTATGGATGGTGTAAATGCACTTTATGCACGTTACTATCTTGACATCCAGGATTATGCTAATGCTGCAACTTATTCTAAGAGGGTAATTGATAATGCTGAATTCCAATTAGCAAGTACTCAAGATGCTTTTGAAGCAGAGTACACTTACGACAAAGGAACTGAAGCTATTATGCAGTTAGCTGGTAATGTTCAAGAAGGCGGAGCAAATACAAACTCTATGTTCACACGTATAGCTTATAATGAAGGATTTAAGGTAGCTTGGAACCCAGAAGGATACTACTATCAGCCATATTACCTTCCTTCTCAGAAGTTATTGTCTCTCTACACAGCTGGTGATTTGCGCTTAAAAAACTGGTATGCTAAGGATGGTATCATTATGTACATTGGTGGCGTAACTTATAATAAGATATATCTCTTTAAGCGCTATGTAGGTAATCCTAACCTTACGACTTCTATGCCTAACAGCCGTCACTTGGTTAAGCCATTCCTTTTGCCAGAAATGTACTTGATTAATGCTGAAGCTAATGCAAAAGCTGGTCATACAGCTGATGCTGTAACTATCCTTAACCAACTTCAAACTGCGCGTGGTGCTCAAACAACAGGTGCAAGCATTGATGAAATTGGTGACGAATGGTTCCGCGAAATGGTTGGCGAAGGTCAACGTTACCTCTTCTTGAAGCGTAATCACTTAGGTTATAGCGGTCGTGCAAATCAACCTGCAGCAGCAAACTTTGTATTCACTGGCGCAGGATTTACTGACCACTCATTGCAAGCTGATTCTAAGTACTTCACTTACCCTATCCCAGCACGTGAAATCAAGGTGAATCCAAACCTTACACAAAACGCAGGTTACTAATTCACATTTGAATAAATAAATAAAAAGACTCGCAAGCGAAAGTTTGCGAGTCTTTTTTTATGCTTTCTATATACATTATATATGGTGCTGTTTCAACGAATTGTACGAAATAAGCCTTTTTTTATTTGTTTTATTTCTAAAATGTGTTTAACTTTTGTACAATTATATTCGGAATTTATATATTAATTAATTTTTATCATTATGACGCAATTTAAGACTATCGCACGGAGAGCCGTGTGGATTTGGTTGTTGGTTGCATTGTTTGGTGTAGCTAATAATATTCATGCACAAGTGCAAGAACTTGACTTTAGCAAATTAGACGATACACAACCGCAACAATCTTTATCGCAAACTGAGAATTATAAAGAAGCCATTGGACATACTTGGTTCAGTATAACTAATGTAAAGACTGGTGTTTATTGGAATTCATCTTATTCTAATCAAGAATTTAGCTTTAATGTATTGTATGCACAAGTAAAAAAGTTGAATGAGAACTTCAAATCTTATTTAGTTTCTCCTGCATTGAACTTGTCTGATATAGCTGGCAAGCAGTTGAATGTTGATTGGAAAACAGGAACTGTAAAAGGTGATGTTAAACTTTCTGTTCTTATAATTGATAAGAATGGTGTGTTAATCTCTAAAGTAGGAGATGTAGTTCCTACGTCATCGAAAGCTTCGGATTATGAAACTTATTCAGTAGTTATCCCAGAATCTGTAAAAGATAAAGGTGTGGGTTTTGTTGCTTTCTATGAAGAAGGTAATAAAGATAACTATGCAATATTTAAGCTTAAGAATATTAAGACTGGAGAACAGCAAACAGCTGTTAGTATAACTATTGAACCTACTGAACTTGATTTTGGTTCAATCGTTCTAAATCAAATGTCTGAAGAGAAGACTGCGACAATTACAGTTGCAAACTTTAATGGCGAAAAGGTTCTTTCTGTTTTAGATGGCGATAATAAAGATGATTTTGTTGTAAGAACTGAGAATGGAGAAGAACTATCTGCAGCAGGTGGTAAGTTGCTCGTGAAGTTCCAGCCTAAAACTGCTGGCGATAAAACTGCATCGATTACAATCACAGCTGGTAGTAAGGTTGAAACCATCGTATTGAAAGGAAAAGGTACAGAAGCAACACAGCAAGACAAACCTGAAAAAGAACTATTGGAAAATCAGTTCTTCTGGGACTTCGATTCAAACAATTTGCCAAAGAATTGGGAAGTTAAAGGCGAAAAAATATTTAAGCGTGAAAAGCGCGATAGCTATCATTCAGACACTGGTTTTGGTGTCGGCATTAAGACAGGAAACAATAAAGGTTTCTTGAAACAAGTGATTGACTTAAAGAAGAACGATGTAACACTTGGCGACGAAATAGAGTGTCAGATTCATTACACAACTATTTCAAGTGCAAATAAAGATGGTGCTTTGCGCCTTGCACTTCGTTGGCTTGACGATAATGGTAATTCAGTTCAAAGTAACGAAGATGCCTTTATCAATAATCCTAAAGTTGTATTTGGTAAGATGAAGTCGTGGGGAACATTGACTTTCCGCACGATTTGTCCAGAAATGCAACAAAGTTAGAGTTTGCCGTTGAAGTACAAGAGAATAGCGAAGTAAGTTTAGACGACTTCAGTGCTAATCGTATGAAAGCTTCAGAGGCAAAAGCTAAACCGCTTGTTGCAATTATTCCACAGGTACACACTATTTATGGTGAAGTAGGAGAGACTAAAACATACGATATTGCTATCCAAACAATGCATTTAAGTGAGGAGCAAAAGCCAAACTTTAGTGGTGGCGATAGATACACTAAGGCGAGCGATATGATGAAACTTGATATCGAAGAAATAGGTAAGAGCCAATCTGTTGGAGCAAAACTTATTGTAACTCCAACAAAGAAAGGCGCTTTCAAAGATGCTGATTCGTTCAGATTGAGTTTCTCTGGTGCAGAGGAAACGCGAAATGGCGATATGTTGTTGATTGCTTATTTCATGGAACAGGGCAAGAAACCTTCTGTTAAGTTGTCGGCAAATACACCTATCACCGAGATGAAAGCAGAGCCAGGCAAGACTGTTACACAAAACTTAGAATTTGATGTAAATGATATTATAACTGATGTAAAGATTGCCATCGAACATTCTTCTGAAGTGAATAGCTTTAAGAGTAATACAAATATCTTCATGTACAACAAGAGCAAAGGAACTATTTATGGTGAACCAAAGCTCCGTATTGATTTCCGTCCGCTTGCTGTAGGAACATATGACGCAACACTTGTTGTGTCAACTATTTTAGGCGATACAGTTCGTTACAATCTAAAAGGTGTATGCGAAGAACCTACAACTGGAGCAAAGGTGGAGAAGTTTACAGCTAACACTATTGAAGAACGTTATGCAAACGAAACAGAATGGAAGAACTTCGGAAAGTACGACCTTGGATATTGGAAGATAGAAGGTAAATGGAACAGTGCAAGCAATATAACACTGAATAAGGGCGGTATGCTCTATTTCGATGATATTTTGGTAAATGGTTTAAATAAAGTGAAGCTAACTCCTGTTGCTGCAGTAAATTCTTTCCGTGCAGAATATTCTATTGATGGTGGTGGGCACTGGTTGCCTTTGAATAATGATGGAAAGCAAATGCTGCTGGTGAGTTTACACTCGATAATCATCGTCCAACACTTGTGCGCTTTGTGAATATTGCCGAAGCTGATGTTAATGTGAATACTGTTCTGCTTTATGAGAACGAAAGTGCACAGCGCGAAACATTTGCTGATATTACTAAGGCTATGATGGCAAATGCTGATGCAAGTCCATTGTCTTTGATTAATGAACGATTCAGCGATATGCGTCACAGACAAATTCTTAGCATAGATGGCTGGCAGAATTTGATTATACGTGGCGATCGTCCATTCTGGACATGGAAGTTAAGAGAAAACAACCTTGTTGATGGAAAAGTTGAACATGAAGGTGCTTACATTACATTTTGGAAAACTGGTGTTGTCGACCACAATTCATATGAATCGTGGCTTGTTTCTCCAATACTTTCTTACCAGCAGGCTGCAAGCAAAATCCTTACTTTCAGTCTCCGCTTCAATGGCTTAAGTACAAATGAACAGCGCGAAGAGCTTTTCCAAGCATACATCATTACCGAAAAAGATGGTGTTGTGAAAGAACAAGTGCTCGATATTGAAAGTACAAACCTGCTGGTGTTGAAATCGATAATGGTACATGGTTGAACTATCGCATAGATCTTTCAAAGCATCCAGAATTAAATATCAACGACAATTTCCACCTTGCATTCTCTTTCTATAGCAAGGAAGGTGGCAATTATTCTGGTTTGAACTGGATGATTGACAATGTTTCGTTTGGTCGTACTGATTTACCAGAAATAACAGTCGATAAGGAATTCCTCTATGTTCCTTACAAGACGAAGCAGAAGACTGCACCTGTAGTGTTCAAGGTAACAACCAAGAATAACCCAACAGATAAGGTAAGCATTGCTTTATCGCCTTCAAAGATGAAGAAGAACTTTCAGTTACTTACTCCAGAGTTGAATCCAGAAGGTGGAGAAGCATCATTCATCTTCTACAGCGAAGATGGTAAGAAGCATGCTGCTGCCTTTATTGTTCAGGTTCCTGGTGCCGAACCTGCAATCGTTAAAGTACTTGCCGATATCCATACTGGTATCGAAAATGTAGAAAATGACAATGGTGCAACACCAATTGTAGTAGACGGAAACATAAAGATGGGCGGAATTTACAAGAACTACCACATCTATTCAACAGCAGGTCAGTTGTTGAAACAAGGTGGTTACGAACCAAATATTAACATTTCCGACTTACAACAAGGCATAATCATCTTGAAGGTTGCTACCGACAACGATGTAAAAACCTACAAGTTGCGTAACAAATAATGCATATTTTCTCCTAAGAGATTAGGAAAAAATAAACCTCAAAAAGCGTGTTTACTCATTTGGTAAACACGCTTTTTTCGTGTCTTTGTAAGTTGCTCGTTATAAGGTATTAAGCAAACTGATTAAAGGCTCTAAAAATATGACGACATATTTTCTGGAATGAGCAATCATATTATTTTAACTGCGGTTTTATCGTTGCTTAGAATAGATTTTCTTAAGCGTTTCAACGAATCGATAAAATTATTTTTTCTTCACTTAACAAACCCACTTATCAGTCAGATGCCCATTTTGTTCGTTACACCTATTAAGATAGTACAAGTAGATAAGCATTAACAAATAAGATGTGTAAGAAGAAAGATACATATAAGCTATTATTTCGTGTCTAAAGTTTGCTTCATGCTGTTTTGTTGCTAACAGTTTGCAAATATTGCCAGTTGTTTCGTTGCAAAAATTAAAAATAGGGGGGTAAATATTATAATGTGATGTGTTTTTAAAAAAAAGGAAATAATTGAAATAAATAACAAAAAAACCGAAATAAAGTTTTGTTTATTATATTTTATGTCTATCTTTGTAAGCGAACATTAAAAGAGACTTAGCGAAGTTCTCTCATGTAAGGTAGCCTTATCATACGAATTAAATCAGATAAGTACATCCAAAGCAAAATCATTCTGAAGAAAATTTTAAACTAGATAATAACAATAACAACAATCTTAAAAGCGTATGAAGAAAATCTACTATGCCTTTGTCTTAGTGCTAATGGCACTAACGTCAATGAATGCTATGGCAGATACGTCAATTAAGTTAGATGTAGACGATGCCAGTAGAGTGACGGTAAAGGTTAATTACGCACCAGTAGCGAATATCGTTAATGGTGTAAACGAATTAATGGTCCCAAAGTATGGCTCTGTTCAGATAGAAGCCAAGGAAGGTTTTTATTTAAAGAGAGTTTATAAACCAAACAAAGACGGCGAGGTTGTAGAACAAACAATTTCAAGTCTTACTTCTTGCAACATTTATTTATCAGATGCCGATGCCAACCTTACTTTTACAGTAAAGTCGGGCGTACTTGCTGATGCACGTACTTCATCTTGCACAGTTAAAGTTGATAATGCCGCAAAAGTAAAGATAGAACGCTATGAGTCGCACACACCAGTAAGTTTACAAAACGGCGATAATACAGTGAAATGGATTCCAAATGTAGAGAAAACTTTAATCGTTAGTAATGCTAATTATGGCGATGTACCACTTTATAAAGTTACACTCGACGGAGTAGAAGTAAATAGTTCAGGCAATCAGTTCTTTGTAACACCTAAAGAAGGAAGCGTAGTAGTTATTACAGCCAATTATCCAGATGTAGACTGTCCGGTTAAATTCAATTTCTCAAGCGAAGACGTTAAAGCTATTATCAGTAAGGTTACAGCCGGTGGTAAAGAAGTAACCAACTTCACCGATGCCAACTTTACATTGAAGGCAGGAACAAAGCTCGCACTTACCTTCGACAAAACAAACTATTCATTAGACGCTTTCAAAGTTAATGACGTAGTTACAAGCGTTTACGGAACCTTCGAATATCTTGTGAAAGCTGAAACTACTTTCGATATTACAGCACACAAATATGCAACCATTAAAGCAATATTGAACGTAGATAAAGCCCAAAAATATAACTGTTTACCAAGGCAGTAGCTACAATAACAAAGTCATAACTATTAAAGACGGCGAAAACACTATCGAATTGAACGAAGTAAGTAGCATGATTCAGATAAAGCCAAATAGTGGCTGCAAGATAGAATCCCTTAAAGTAAATGGCACAGCAATGACAGCTGGTGGCGATGGTTCTTACGAGATAAAACTCACTGAGGGAATGAAGATAGATATAACAACTTCAGCAATCGTTCGCGACCAGAAAGCAATTGTTTATATTGACGATATAAGTCTTGCCAATTACGGTTTCAATTTCTATCGTTCAGATCGTTCAATAGTTCCAATGCAAAGCGGAGAAAACACACTGATGTTCTCTGCCGATGATAATACATTTATGTTTGGTGCTTATGGTAACGACCTCAGCAAGATGATTGTAAATCTGAATGGAGAGAAAGTAAAACCTGTTTATGAAGGCGGAACCAGCTTCGAAGTAACTTTAAAGAATGGCGATCGTTTGGAGATTTTGCTCAGTGGTCCAACCGGAATTGATGGCATTCAAGAACAGTCGGCAAACAAAAAAGCAACTATCTATCGTCTTGATGGAACCCGTGTACAAGGCGACAACTTGCCTTCTGGTTTGTATATAATAAATGGTAAGAAAATCTTAATTAAAAAATAATGAGAAAATTTGCGTTTACTATTTTGAGCTTAGCTATGGCTACTTCAGTCTTTGGCCAATCAAAGCTCGACTTACAAAGTCAAATGATGCTATTGCAGTTGCGGAATACATCAATTCCGACATACAATAGTCGTTTGCGCACCTTTGAACGTGCGAAAGAAGTTCAGCAAAATGTTATGGCAATGATTGAATTCAACGGCCAAAATGCGCTTGCTGAACTTGAAAAGCAAGGAGTAAAAGTACTAAGAGTTCGTGGTAATATTGCTATCGTTACGCTTCCAACAGCTGACGTAGAACGTATTTCAGACTTGAAATGCGTCCGTCGCATGGAATTGTCACGTCCTGTTTATCAGAAGATGGACATTGTTCGCAGTGTAACAGGTATCGATAAAATTCATCAAGGTATTAATCTTCCACAGGCTTACACCGGTAAAGGAGTTGTAACAGGTATTGTCGATGGAGGTATCGACCCTAACCATATCAACTTTTTAAAGCCTGATGGTACAACACGTTTTGGGTATCTTAGTAAGATAACAGCCACCACCACAACAAAGCAAGGCTATCTTTATCAGAACTATTATCCTCGTGCGGTACTTGATACAATGCAACAACGCGACGATACATACCCTATTGAAGAGTTTGCAACCGATAGTTATACAAACTTCCACGGCACCCACACATTGGGTATTATGGCAGGTGGATACAAAGGAAATATCGTTGCTGCAAAGAGTGACAACCAAGATGTATCTTATAACGTAACTGTGCCAAACCTTTATTATGGAGGTGCTACTGAATCAGAAATTATTGCTTCATGTGGTGATTTACGCGACCAATTTATTGCATTTGGTGTTGATGACATTATCAATTACTCAAAGTTGTCTGGCCCAAAGCGTAAACCATGTGTTATAAACCTTTCTTTAGGTAGTAACGTTGGTGCACACGATTCAACAAGTGTAATGAATAGATTCCTTGCATTATGTGGTAAAGAAGCAATCATTTGTGTAGCTGCTGGTAACGAAGCAGACCAACCAATTGCTTTGACAGCAAAATTTGATAAAGCTGATTCTACAGTTCAGACCTTTATCCGCCCAATGATGGAAGGTGAATACAAAACACCAAGCAAGACTTATTATAATCTTCGTAATGGTCAAATTTGTGCTTATAGCAATAACGCAGACGAATTTGAATTGCAGATTGTAGTAACAAATGCTGCACGCGACAATAAAGTTGCAGTACGTATTCCTGTAGCAACAAATACAAATGGACAGCCAGTTACCTATTCTTCTGGTGGCGAATATGCAATCACAGGAGCTGTTGTAAATTCTACTTTTTGCAAAAAGCATTTAATGGTTATATCAGTGCTGCGTCTATCAAAGACCAAGAAACTGGCCGTTATTATGTACTTGCACAGTTCTTGACAAGCGATAATCAAACAACTAATAAAGATGGTAATTATAAGTTAGGCTTGATTATCAAGAGCAAGAAAAGCAGGACAACGAGTTGATGTATATGGCGATGCTCAGTTTGTTTATTTTGACGATTATAATCAGAAAGACTGGGTAAAAGGTTCTCGCAATGGATCTATCAGCGATATGGCATGTGCAGCCAACGTAATAAGTGTTGGTAGTTACAACGTTCGTAACCATTGGCCTTCGTTAGATGGTTATGTTTACGGTTATAACAAAAAGGGACAAAACGATGATTTCCCTGCAGGCGAAGTATCTCGTTTCTCTTCATATGGAACATTAGCTGATGGTAGAAACTTGCCAGATATCTGTGCCCCTGGAGCTTCTGTTGTATCTTCAGTTAATACATATTGTGTAACTAACCCAACAATGGGTTATACTAATGCTGCATTGCAAGCTAAGTTTGATCAAGGTGGAAAGACATATTTCTGGCATCAATCGCTCGGAACTTCAATGGCAACTCCAGTTGTAGCTGGTGCTATTGCACTTTGGTTGGAAGCTAATCCTAACTTAACTTATAAAGATGTAGTTCGCATTATTAAGGAAACTGCAGTAAAAGATAATTATGTAACAAGCACAGGCGACCCTGTACAATGGGGTGCTGGTAAGTTTGATGCTTATGCTGGTTTAAAGCAAGTATTACTTGAGAAGAATACAAGTGGTATACAAGGTGTGAAAACAGAACAAAAAGAATTGCCAATTCTCAACATGACAGGCAGCCGTTCTTTCACAGTTTTCCTTGCAAACGCTAAGCAATTAAATGTACGTGCTTATAATCTCTCTGGCCAGTTGGTACAGTCGCATGTAGCCAAAGGTAATGAAACTAACATTGATGCTTCTTCATGGGAGAAAGGAGTTTACCTTATTCAAGTGAACGGAAGCCCAGCACAACGAATTATTATTTATTAAAATATGAAGAATAAATTAAGTTTCTTAGCATCAGTTCTTTTGGTTCTGATGGCGATGATTGTAACTCCGCTCAAAGCACATGCGCAAAGCGAGGAGCCAATCATAAGTTTTCATACAAATATTTATGAAAAGGCGCAAAGTTCTGGCATTACGCCAAGTGTTTCATTTGTTCTTGGTTCATCAGATGGCAAGCAGATAGTAAATATCGACTGCGGTGCTGGTGAAGAAGAATTCGAAGTAGATGAAGCTCAATTAAAGGAAGACCAATCTATTAAGGGTTCACTTTATACAGGACAAGTTTCAAAAAGAAGGTTGGGTAAAAAAATTTATGGCGACCCCAATAAGATCTACTATTTCAATGCTTCTGGAAACGAAATTGATGAGATTAAGTTCAGCAGTAAGTTGAAACTTCGAATTCTTAATTTGGAGCACAACGTATTGAACGCTCTCAACATAGATGCTTTAAAGACCCTAAGTATTATCTATTTGCAGGATAACCCATTCACAAAGGCAACTCCTTTGATGATTGGTTCTATGCCAAACTTATTGGTATTAGAAATTGCACAGATTGGTCATATCTCATCTAACTTCTCACTCCGCAATTTCCCTGCAATTCGTTCATTCGACGCTTATCACACTTTAGGCTTGACTTCTGTAGACCCAACTGGTTGTCCTAATTTGCAACGTTTGAGTCTTGATATGACTAATGTATCTTCTGTAGATCTTACTAAGAACCCTGAATTGCAGGTTTTGAATGTCAGCGATTCACGTATTAAATCACTCGATCTAAGTAAGAACCCAAAGATAAGAGAACTTTATATTTCTCATTCTTCTGGTACTGTAAATACTGACGTTAAGTTTGAACAAATAGACATTTCACATTGTCCTGAACTCTATTATTTCTTCTGTAGTGGTAACAGATTCAAGACACTTGATATTAGTAAGAATCCAAAACTCTTTACTTTCGCTTGCGACGATAACCTCTTGCGTTCTCTTGATGTAAGTAAGAACCCAGACCTTTACAGTGTAAACGTTCGTAATAATTATATGGACTTTGCAACATTGCCTTGGCCTGGAAACTGGTTCGAATATTATCATGCACAGCATGAAATGGAATTGAACGATACTTATAAAGTTGGCGATGTTATCGACCTTAGCCATCGTGTATTGCGTCAAGGTACAACAACCAATGGTATTCTTTTCAGAGTTCCAAAGGAAGATCCAACAAAGCCTGTTGAGTTAGACAATACATATTATAAGTATGAAAACGGAAAGGTAACTTTGTTGAAAGATCTTTCAGACCAAGTGTTCCTTCAGTTTACTAATACTGTATTAAAAGATTATCCAATCCGCACCGAGAATTTCAGCATTAGAACTGCCGAAAACTTTGGTAAGGATATTAAGGCTGTTGAATTAACAAGTCTTGGTTCAGCTGGTGCTCCTGTTAAGATGTCAGTAGGTGTTATTGGTGCTACTGAAGCTTCTCCTGTTACTATTAAGGTTGATTTGGGAGATGGTAATCTTACTCCAATAGCAATTAAGTCAGAACGTCCTACAGTTGCAAACATTGATACACAGCGTAAAGGTTCTGGAAACATAATTGTTTACGTACCACAAGACCGTTATGTATCATCTTTAGAAACTGATAATTTGCCTATTGATAATATCGATCTTACTGGATTAAATCAATTGCGTGTACTCTCTTTGAAGAATGCTGGTTTGAGAAATATTGACCTCAGCTACAACAATAAACTTGAAAAGCTTGACCTTTCAGGTAACATGCTTACACGTCTCACATTGAAAGGCCCATCATCTTATTTCTATAAGAGCTTGTTGACAGACATCAACTTAAGCAACAACCAGTTGGAAAGCTATGAATTTGATGATTTCTATGCTGTTCGTAAGTTTGATATAAGCAATAATAAGATGGTTAAATTAGATGTATCTGATGCAGACAACCTTCGTTCGCTCAATATTTCTAATAATGCTTTCACACGCTTGTTGCTTAATCATAGTGAACTCTTAGAGCGTTTAGATGCTTCTAACAACCAATTGACTGAAATTAAGATTCCGCCAGTTGCTCCTATGGCTTATTTAAATGTAAGCGGCAATAAGTTTACATTGGCTAATATGCCTGCAGATTTCGGATTAGAAGGTGCAAACTTTATCTATGCTCCACAACAAGTTCTCGAAATCTCAGAATCTTCTCCAGGTATCGATCTTTCTGAGCAATTCATTACAAAGAAGGGTGCAACAACACAATATGTATGGAAGAAAGCAAATGGCGACAGATTACAGGAAGGCACAGATTATACTATAAATAATGGTGCTGCTAAATTCCTAAATTTAAGTGTTGGTAAGATTTATTGTGAGATGACACATGCTGCTTATCCTGCATTTACAGGTGCAAATGTGTTTAAAACAACGCTTGTGCAACCTATTGCTATGCCTCAATACGAATTGGCATCTTTCACAACTGTAAATGCAGTAGATAGCGTTGAACTTTCTATGGCAAGTCCAGTTAAGGGTACATCTGTTTATTTCGAATGGAATGCTGATGGTAATGTTACTCAGTATACATTGGATACTTCTTACAAAATCTTTAGAGCTAAATCGAAAGCAAATACCAAGGTACGTGTTCTTGTTGCTAACGAACAAGATAAACTCTCAGTATTTAGTATTTCACACGCTAAGATTGGCGAAACTGACTTCACTGGTTTGAAAGATGCTCGCACCATTACAATTGATGATGCTGGATTGAAATCGGTTAATCTCCCTGCTTCTTCTGCACTAACACAGTTGAATCTCAGTGGAAACGAATTAACAGAACTTGATTTATCGAAGTTCCCGAACCTCTACTTCCTCTCTTTGAATGAAAATAAGCTGAAGACTTTCGATTTGTCGAAGGCTAAGAAGCTCGGTCTTGCACTACTTTCTGGCAACAACATGAAAGAGATTAAGATAGATAATCCAAATCTTTGGAATCTCGACTTGAGCAAAAATGCATTTGAAAGTGTTTCTCTCGACAATGCTCCTGCTTTGGAACAACTTTGGTTGAACGATAATAAACTTACAAAGGTTGATATTTCTAAGAATACAAAACTCACCGTATTGAATCTTGTTAAGAACAAATTAAGATTCTCTACAATGCCAATAGCAGTAGATAGCGATGGTAAGAGCAAGTTCTATAAGTATTCTTACAACCTACAAGAACCTCTCGATGTGAAGAGCGTTAATGGTAAGGTAGACTTAAGTTCTGAAGCTATAGTTGATGGTGAACCTACAACATTCCGTTGGTTTGTTGACCGTATCAATGTTATTGATGGTGAACCACAAGGTGAAGAGTTAGAAGCTGACGAGTTCTCTATCGTAAATGGTGTTACTACGCTAAAATTAACAAAGGCTGCTAACAACCTTGTTTGTTTGATGCGTAATACTCGTTTGCCTAATCTCTACCAAATAACCAACTATATTACCTTCGATCCAAATCCAGCTGGTATTGATGGCGTTAATGCTGACGATGTAACAATACAGCTTGTAAATGGTGGAATTACAGTTCTTGGTGCAAAGAATAGCATCCTCGCTGTTTATACTATCGATGGTAAGTTAGCTTATCAAAACAAATTGGCTGATAACGAAACACATGTTTCTTTATCTGCTGGTACTTATGTTGTACGTGTTGGTAATAAGGTAACAAAGGTGAATGTTAGATAAAAGAGATTTTATAATTCTCAGATAAAGAAAGAGTACTTATCCTACTGGGTAAGTACTCTTTTTCTTTTTGCGAGGTTTAAATTTATTAAGTGTTTAGAATAAAGTAAATAGAACTCAAAATATTTTAAGCACAACTTACTTTAAACTTTATATAAGAAAGGTACTTTCTTTTTTAAAATGGGTAAGTCTATACTTCTTTTATCTTTGGAAATTTAGACTTACTTTTTTTACCCATTTATTTGTTGCCATATTTTTTTAATTATAAAAATAAAAAAATTTATAATAATAATTTGTTGATTTTATAATTATAATTTTTTTATTTTGTAATTATAAATTTTCAGCCCCCTATATTAGCTGATAATGCAAAGATAACTTTTTATATTAAACAGCGTGTTTACAGGAATAAATAAAATTGGCCACTATTTATTGTATAATGATAAAAAAAGAAGTGTTTTTTTGCAAAAAAACACTTCAAAAAAATTTTAGTTAATTAAAATAATTTCCCTAAAAATTGCATTTAGAAATACAGTTCAAACGTTCTGTTTTAAGTCTAGTATAATGAAATTTTGGAACATCTATAGGTAAAGAAAGTACAAAGTAAAAGAAATATTATCCTAACGAATCGTTAAGTCTATTTCTTCTATTAGAAATCTCTATCTTTGATTGTCATAAAGAAGTGCCTTAAGTAGCCAGCTATCAGTCTCTGAATTAAAAAATCAGATAGACACAATATATTATTCACTAACCAAATAAAATTATGATGGAAAAAAGCAGTATTTATAAATGGAGTGTTGGCTCTCTCTAATTCCCCTATTGCCAACGAGGAAATAGAAGAATTATTGAGGAATGTGGAGGAATAACCTCTCGTGAAATTGCTTTGACAAAGGGAAAATGGTTTATAAATCTAACCTATGTCGGTAATGTGGAATCAGCCATAGTCTATATGGTTTTGAAAGAATTTATAAGTTCAAAAGAAATAAGATGAGGAAAAAGTTACTTTTTCTTGTACCGAAGAGTAGCAGACTTTCTTACGAAACAGAACTGCTTTCAAGTGATTAGCAAATCTTTTTGCTCGGATTTTTTTGCAAGAATGTTAAAATAGAGTTATAGTAATATGAATAAGCGTGTATATTAACACGTTATTGTCTAATTTAATACTAAAAGCTATGGAAAAGAAAATTAAATTTTTATTCCTATTGCTTTGCTGTTTGATTAATTCACCAGCAATAGCACAACAAATGCGTGATGTCTCAAGACAGGAAGCCTTATCCATTGTCAAGATGTGTTTTAATGAACAAGATGTGGATTACTATATCTGTGATGACCCTGTTCTTAATGTAATGAGTGAAGGCGAAAAACTCTCTTTCCTGCAGAGCAATGCATGGATATTTTTCGTTGATGCAGAACCAATGAAGGGTTGGGAACATGATTGTTACATCGTTAGTATTGCAAAGGAGATAAGGGAATACCTATATCCTACACCTCTATTGACGAAATTCCGTCTTCCGCCTATGGGGAACTTCTCTCCATTAGAAGTAAAAAATCGTTATGGAGTACGAGCATTTCAAAAACCTTATGTGAAAAAAGCGACACTTACCAATGAGGTTAAAAGTGCTGCAGGACACACTTATGCAGTAATTCTCAGTGGCGGACATAATAAGTATTCTAACTACGAGCGTTACTGGAATGACTGTTCTTTCGTCTACCAAACATTGGTAAATAAATATGGTGTCCCCAAAAATAACATCGCAGTAGTAATGTCTGATGGAACAAACCCAGCAGAAGACATGCATCTAACGACAGGAGGTTACAAATCTTCTCCATTGGACTTGGATTATGATGGGCGTCCGGACATACAATATGCTGCCACGCATGCCAATGTAAAGAATGTTCTTTCCAACTTTTCACAAAGAATAGAGAAAGATGATCATCTTTTCTTTTATGTGATAGACCATGGTGGCACAAGAGACAAAAATAATCAGTCATACATCTGTTTGTGGAATGAGGAAAAACTGCACGACTATGAACTTGCAGATTGGCTTCGTCCTTTCAATGATAAACAGGTTTATGTAAATGCTGTATTAGGGCAGTGTTTTTCGGGTGGTTTTGTGGAGGAATTAACTAATGTTGGTTGCGTTGTGGCAACAGCTTCTGAAAGCGACAAATCATCATATAGCTGTCGTGATATTCCTTACGATGAGTTTGTGTATCATTGGACTTCTGCCATAAATGGGGAAGATGCTTATGGAAAGCTAGTGTCTTCTGATGTTGATAACAACAATAGGGTAACAATGGAAGAAGCTTTTATGTATGCCAAACAGAAAGATCGTGCACCGGAGCATCCTCAATACATATCTAATCCTATATCCGTTGGAGAGGATTTAGCTTTCAACAACTTACCAGAAGCTGTGGACCTTTATATTAAAGACAATGATGAAGATACAGGAAAAGAACCCAATCTTACAACAGAAATATTTTGGGATAGTCCTTCCATATGGGTGAGAAATGTAGACGATAGCATAGAAAAACATGAAAATCCTTATTATACAAAAGATCACCCCTATGCAATTATTTATGTTAAAGTTCATAATCGAGGAAAAAAAGACTATAAAGGAGGGAAATACCTTCATATGTATTGGGCGCTAGCTTCGACAGGATTAACTGCTAAAGCATGGAAAGGGCAAGAATACTATGTAGACAATAATGTTACGGGAGGACGTATGGATCCTAAACATATTGACGAAATAAAGGCAGGAGATAGTAGAGTTGTACGCGTTACATGGTCTTTACCAGATGATTTGTTGACTAAAGATAATGGTACAGAGAAACACCATTTCTGCCTATTAGGACAAATTTATGATGATGGAAATCCTGAATTAAAAGGAGAGTATCCTGCTGTACGATGGAGTAATGATATTGCGCAGAAAAATGTGTCAGTTATTTCCAAAGAAAATCTTCCAAAAGGGACAAATGTTTTCGTACGGAACATTTACAAGGGTAATCATAAATATTCTCTCGAAATACGACCTCGTAAGTTAGAAGATAAACTTCTTCTTTCTAAAGCAAGGTTAAAGATGGAAATGACATCACCTATATATGAGGCATGGAAACGTGGAGGATGTAAGGCAAGGAGCATAGCCTACAGTCCTACAATAACCCCCCAAAAAATAGAATTCAATTCATGGGATAGTCGTTTAGAAGACATTTGTATGAATGGATCGGATTTTGAAAAGGTAAAGATAAATATCGATTTCAAAACTCCAGCAAAATATTCTGGTGAATCATATACATTCGATTTGATTCAAAAAGACGAGCAGGGCAATATTGTAGGTGGAGAAACTTTTGTCGTGGAAGCTCCTACACTTAGTCATAAGCCGATTGATATTGTGCCAATTGAAATCGGAAGAGGACAATATGAACTTTCAGCAGATTGGCAAGGAATGGACTACTCTGCCAATTGGACAAACAGAAGTGGTGAAAACATAGGAGACGGTAATAAGGTTAGAGTAATTCCGACATCAAAGAACAATGAATTCTCCGTTACCATCCATTCTTCTCAAGGTGAAATGGCACATGGAAGTATTGTATTGGAATGCAAAACAGGATTAAAATCAATCACCCCAACATTGGTTAATGATTTTATAGATGTTGAGTTACAGAATCCTGTTGACTCAAAGATGCCATGCTTCAAGTAAGTGGTCTGGCACAAGGAACAATTCTGTTGACTAAGAATATTCCTATTGGAGCAAAAAAAATGCAGCTTAATACATCCTCTTTATCAAGTGGCATCTATGTACTAACATATTCTGTAGATGGTCAAATTGTTGATAGCAAGAAGTTTAATAAGAAATAATTTATTGTTTTTCGGCAACGGGGAATGCTCTTTCCCTGTTGCCATGATTTTTTAATATAATACTTTGAAGTTATGATGAAAAGATTTTATTATTTGTTTGTGTTTTTGTCCTTTATTCTCTTTTCCTCTCAAAAGGTATATGGACAAGCCTCTTTCTTTGATGCTCACGTGAGCAAGTATGGAGAGTTAGAGCAAGTATTGGGTGATAAATGGGACAAGATAGATTCATTAATTGTACATGGTCCAATCAATAAAGCCGATTTTAAGACAATTGTTCGTTGTGCGAGAGATGGCTCTATGCAGATTGTCAATTTGCAATATGCACAGATTGAGAACAATAAAATTCCAGACTTTGGATTTGTTGATAGGGATAGGGCCAGACTTGGATACCATTTGGATATTCGCCGTATTATTCTTCCCGATAATATTACTGAGTTTGGTGAATTTGCATTTTATAGATTAACATTGGAAACAATCAATATTCCTTCCTCGTTGAGAAAGTTGGGAAACAATTGTTTCGATGAAAATAGATGGCTCTCGGTGAATCCTTTGATAATTCCTGAAGGTGTTACGGAAATTCCAACCCAATGTTTTCAATTTTGTTACAAGCTCAAGAAAGTTGTTTTGCCTTCCACTATCAAAACTATAGGAATATTAGCATTTTTCGATAGTTTAGTAGATGATATGAATTTTCCAGAAGGCTTGGATAGTATCGGATATTTAAGCATGCATGGTGCGCGACTTACTGAAGTTGTCTTGCCCAAGACTATAAAAAAGATAGGATTTGAAGCATTTGGTTCTAACAGTAAATTAAAGAGAGTTGTTTTACCGGAAGGGCTTACAGAGATTCCTGATAATTTCTGTTGTTCGTGTATAGAGCTAGAACAGACAGTAATTCCAGAATCTGTGACAAAAATTAATAAGGGAGCTTTTGGTAGTTGTTTAAAACTTAAAACCAATTTGCCCCCAAAACTTAAATGGATTGGTGATGGTGCTTTTAGTTTTTGTAGCCTTGACTCCATTGTTTTCCCTGCTACGATGGAATACATCGGAAAAGAAGCTTTTAAGGATTTAGAGAAACTAAAAAAGATTTATTCTATGTCGCCAATACCGCCCGTTTGTTATTATGATCCTATGGTTAATTTCGGTGATGAATCATTTGGTGGATCTACTCCTAGTGATATTCCCGTTTACGTTCCCATCGGTTCAGGCGAAAAGTATCGTGAGGCTTTTGGTTGGAACTACTTCACGAATATCATTGAAACAGATAAGTTCCCAACCGGAATCGTTTCGCCCAAGATGAGTAATAACGAACTATGTAAAGTATATGGGAAAGGCAACGAACTCGTAATAGAAATTCCTAATTTGCTTTCATCGCCTATTCATTATTCCATTTATAGTATAGAGGGAACCATGATAGAGCAAGGCAACCTGATAAAGTCTTATACATTAAGAATGCCTGCAAAGGGAGTTTACATTGTACGTGTTGGAAATACTACACATAAAATATTTATGTAAGTGTACACTCATAAGAAGTAGGAATTAAGTTGGTTTTTCCAGTCTGCTTAAAAAGCTCTTTTGAGGAATAGAAGGAGTTTACTTTTAGTGAGATGAAACTAACTTTACTTTTAGTGGTAGTCTAGAAATTATATTTACTGCTTCTAAACTTTTACCGGACAGCAATAGTAAAAAGTAAGAAAAAGGGCTGAAATCCAAGAGAGGATTTCAGCCCTTAATTTTTTTATGTGCAAAGATGTCTTCCTGTCTGTCAAATATCCATTATGCCGAGAATTGCAATATTTGCTGAAAAGATTAAATTATGATTTCAGCACTTCGCCTTAATTATGTTGTTTAGGCGTTAATATCTTCTTATATTCTTGCGGATTTTCGAGCAACTTTACAGCTTCTTTCCATTGTTTGTCGAATTGTAAACTATTGGCCATAGCACCTTTTTGGAAATAGTAGGCAGCTACAAGGTCGGCTGTAATAAGCTGTTTAATTGTTTGTTTGTTGCGGTCAAGTTCTTTTGCAAGGTTATGCTGAAGTTTCTTTTTCAATGCTTCAAATTCAGGCTTAGCATCATCATAATAGCCTTCAAACTTAGCAATGTCCACAAGATTCTTTATAGCCTTTTCGCTTTGTCGGTCGTATTTAAAACCACTCTTTATTACTGCAGATTTGAAACTCTCGTAGTCGGCATCAGAAATAATAAAGTTTTTAGCTTCACCGATATTTGGGTGTTGTTTGATATATTCAAGTTCCCAGTTCAGCATTACTTCTGTAGAATCCATACCAGAACTTACAAGATAGAACGCAATGTTAGGAAGAGAGTCGGGAAGTATCTTTACATCTGGATTGATACCGCCACCATCGCGAACGATTCTGCCATTAGCAGTGCGAAATTCTTTTGTAAGCGAATCAGGAACGTGCTCTACATAACCTCCGCGACTATGTTTGTAGTTGATGGCTTGAATACATCTACCACTTGGAATATAGTATTTGCTTGTTGTAAGTTTTAAGTTTCCGTTGTAAGGTAAGTCCATTGGCGCTTGAACCAACCCTTTACCATAGGTTCTACTTCCCATAATAACAGCGCGGTCTAAGTCTTGTAAGCTACCACTTGTAATTTCGCTTGCACTTGCCGATTCTCCATTTACCAATACAATTATAGGCATAACGGTATCAATTGGTTCAACAGTAGTTTTGTATTCACGGTTAGCGCGCTGCAATTTACCTTTTGTATTAACGAGTGTAAGGCCTTTAGGCACAAACATATTCACAATGTTTATGGCTTCTTGCAAACTACCTCCACCATTATTGCGTAGGTCGAAGACAAGCGATTTCATACCCTCCTTTTTCATTTCCAAGAAAGCACGGCGAACATCTTTCGAACAATCCACGGTGAAAGAGTTTAAGTTTAGATAGCCTATACCATTTTGCTGCACTCCATAATAAGGAACTGCAGGCATCTGAATAGACTTTCGAGTAAGCTTAAACTTCATAATTTTGCCAGTAGAGGGTCGCTTTATCTTTAATAAGAAAGAAGTTCCTGCATCGCCACGCAAATGGTCGCTGACATAGCTTGTGCTTTCTTACTCATTGATGAGTCGTTAATAGATAATATAATATCTCCCTTTTTAAGACCAGCTTCTGCGGCAGGCATATTTTCGTAAGGTTCGTCTATTACTACGTTATCCAACTTTAAGTTGTATCTTATCAGTGCACCGATACCTGCGTATTTGCCAGAAATCATCATGTTAAGTTCCTTAACTTTCTCTTCAGGATAAAAAACAGTATAAGGGTCGAGCGAACTTAACATAGCGTTAATACCATTACCAATAACTTCATCGGCATTCAGCGTATCTACATACATCATGTCAAGATATTTGTAGATAGCAGAAAAAGTCTCTAAATTCTTTGCAACTTTAAAATTGTGGTCTTTGTCAGATTTACCTTGTGCAAAGGTATTTGTTTGCGCTACACATGTGAATATACACAGCATAACAAGCAGTTTCTTTATCATTCCTTTATGTTTATAAACGATTTTGTATTTAAGAATAAGTGCAAAATTACACTATTATAATGAAATATGATTGAGAAAAGGCATTAAAATGCTTCTAAATACGTAAGATTGATGACTACTTGAATAGCATTATTTTAGGAAGTTTTACCCACTTGTTGTTTACTGCAATGTTGATGGTGCTGCCTTTTCCCTGTTTGAAAGTATAAGTGCCATCAGCATTGTACGTAAGTGTTGCAATAAGGTCCTCACTTCCATAGTCGTTGATAATGGTAAGTGTGGCTGTGTTTCCTTCAACTTTTACATCAGTAATAATCCACTTTCGTGAATCTCGTACAGCACCAAGATAGCCTGGCACTTCGCCAAACAACTTTTGATTAGGCACTAAAATGTTTTGTTTATAGAAATCTATTTCAAACCAAACTTGATATTCTTTATTCTCTATACGAGTTTTAAATATTGTTGTGTCGGCAGGATTATCTTGCTGGCACATAGGGACAATTGCTGCATACAATTTTGTAGATGTATTTGCAGTAGCGGTAGTTGGCAATACTAAAAATAAACCCAACGTAAGCACCGATAATATAATAAGTTTTACTTTCATAATACCTGCAAAGATAATTCTTTTTCTTCTTTATTATAGCAGAATAGCTTCTTCTTTTTCAAAGTTTAAATATTTCATGACTTAAAAACGTGATTTATATCAATTTAAAGGTTATAACTTCTAAAATAATTGTTTTGCTTGTCAATGTTCGGTTTTTTATCGTACCTTTGCAAATATTGACAAGATGTAAAAAGGATGTTTCTGGATTTTATTTTTGAAACGAGTTGGGAAGTATGCAACAAGGTAGGTGGTATCTACACCGTGCTTTCTACACGTGCAAAGACCTTACAAGAGAAGTTGCGAGACCGCATAGTTTTTATTGGTCCCGATTGTTTTAACGGAGTAGAAAATCCATACTTCATCGAAGACAAAAAGCTTTTCAAAGAATGGGTAGCTGTTGCCAAGAAAGAAGGTTTGAAGTTAAAAGTTGGACGTTGGAAAGTTCCAGGAAGTCCGATAGCCTTTTTAGTAGATTTTGAAGCTTATTATGCCAATAAAAATGAATTTTATGGCGAACTTTGGCAACGTTATAAGGTAGATAGTTTGCATGCTTATGGCGATTATGATGAATCAGCGATGTTTTCTCTTGCTACTGCAAAGGTTGTGGAGAGTTATTATCGCTACTATTTGAGTAATTGCAAGAACGTTATATTTCATGCCAACGAATGGCAAACGGGTTTTGCAGCTTTAGTTTTGCAGTATAATGTACCGGAAATAGCAACGCTCTTTACAACTCATGCAACAGGAATAGGACGCAGTATAGCTGCTAACAACAAACCACTTTATGGTTATTTGCCAGCGTATAATGGCGACCAAATGGCTGGAGAGCTGAATATGGAAAGTAAACATTCCATTGAAAAGCAAACAGCACATCATGTAGATTGTTTTACAACGGTAAGCGAGATTACTGCATTAGAGTGTAAGGAACTTTTGGATAAGCCTGTAGATGTGGTTTTACCAAATGGTTTTGAAGACGATTTTGTACCAAAGGTAGCTACATTCACTAAGAAACGCAATGCAGCACGTAAGCATTTATTGTATATAGCAGAGGCTCTTACTGGTGCAAAACTTGATAACGACACGCTCATCGTATCTACAAGTGGCCGCTACGAATTCAGAAATAAAGGTATCGATGTATTTATAGATGCAATGAATCGCCTGAACCACGATGAAGAACTGCAAAGAAATGTCGTTGCTTTTATAGAAGTTCCAGGGTGGGTAGAGCAACCTCGTGCTGATTTGAAACAACGTTTGGCAAAAAATGGTGTTTATGATACAGCGTTAGAAATGCCAATTATTACACACGAACTGCATAATATGGACAGTGATAACGTGCTAAATATGGCGCGTCACTTAGGTATAAAGAATGCTTCGGACGACAAGGTGAAGTTAATATTCATACCTTGTTATTTAAATGGTAACGATGGTATCGTGGATATGCCTTATTATGATGTGGTGTTGGGCAATGATTTATGCGTTTACCCTTCATATTACGAGCCTTGGGGGTATACTCCTTTAGAAGCAATAGCGTTTAAAGTTCCTTGCATTACAACCGATCTTGCAGGTTTTGGCTTATGGGCAAATCAACAGAAAGGCAAATGTTGTGAGATAACAGATGGTGTAAAGGTAATACATCGCACCGACGACAACTATTCAGAAGTGGCAGATGGTATAAAGGATACCATTAAAGAATATGCTGCAATGGATAAAAAGACTGCCGATAAATGTAGAACAAATGCACAAAAGCTATCGAAAAAGGCTTTATGGTGCGAGTTCATACAGGCTTATGAAACTGCTTATGATATTGCAATCAAAAATCGCGATGCAAGAGTAAACGTAAAGTAACCTCGACAGATAAATTTAAAAGCAATAATTAACGAATAAAATATAAAAACAGAATAGGTAAAATTATGAAAATTAAGTCTGATTATTCAAATGAACCTCAATGGAGAGAGGTGAATGTAAAGTCAAGTCTTCCTAAGGAATTGGCTTGTCTGGACGAGATAGCACACAACCTTTGGTATGGTTGGACACACGAGGCACGCAGCCTTTTTACTCATTTGGACGAAGAACTTTATGAGAAAGTAGGCCACAATCCTGTATTGTTGCTCGAACAATTGAGCTACGACCGCAAGGAAGCCATTGTTAAAGACAAAGACCTGATGAAGCGTGTGAAGAACGTTTACAAGATGTTCACTGACTATATGAACGTGAAACCCAATGCAAAGCGTCCTTCAGTAGCTTATTTTTGTATGGAATTTGGTCTTAACCAAGTGTTGAAGATCTATTCAGGAGGTTTAGGAATGCTTGCTGGTGACTATCTTAAAGAAGCATCAGACTCTAATGTTGACCTCTGTGCAGTAGGTTTCTTGTATCGTTTCGGCTATTTCCGTCAGAGTCTTTCTATGGATGGTCAGCAGATTGCAAAGTATGATGCACAGACCTTTAATTCCCTTCCTATCGAGCGAGTACTTGATGCTGATGGCAACCAAATGGTAGTTGATGTACCTTATAATAATTATATGGTACACGCATTGGTATGGCAGGTGAATGTAGGACGTATAAAACTCTACTTGCTTGATACAGATAATGAAATGAACTCAGAGTTCGACAAACCTATTACACACGCACTTTATGGTGGTGATTGGGAAATCGTATCAAACAAGAAATATTATTGGGTATTGGTGGTATCCTCACTTTGAAGAAACTTGGAATTAAGAAAGATATATACCATTGCAACGAAGGTCACGCTGCACTTTGCAACTTGCAACGTCTTTGCGACTATGTTGAAGAAGGTTTAACTTTCAACGAAGCAATGGAACTTGTACGTGCTTCTTCACTTTACACCGTTCATACTCCTGTACCAGCAGGACACGACTACTTCGATGAAGCACTTTTCAGTAAGTATATGTCTGGTTATCCTGCAAAATTGGGTATCAACTGGGACGAATTTATTGGAATGGGACGTACCAATCCAGACGACCATAGCGAACGTTTCTGCATGAGTACCTTTGCTTGTAACACATCTCAGGAAATCAACGGCGTATCTCGCTTGCATGGTTGGGTAAGCCAGAAGATGTTTGCTCCATTGTGGAAGGGTTATTTCCCAGAAGAAAACCATGTGGGCTACGTTACTAATGGTGTTCACTTCCCAACATGGGCAGCAACTGAATGGCGCAAAGTTTACAACAAATATTATGATAAGAACTTCATGGCCGACCAGAGTAATGAAGAAATTTGGCATGCTATATACAATGTGCCAGATGCTGAAATCTGGGAAACACGTATGGCATTGAAGAAGAAACTTATTAAATATATCCGCGATAAGTTCACACAGCAATGGCTTCGCAACCAAGGCGATCCAGCAAAAGTGGTTTCTATCCTTGAGAAGATTAATCCTAACGCATTGATGATTGGTTTCTGTCGTCGTTTTGCAACATACAAACGCGCACACCTTCTATTTACAGACTTAGAACGTTTGGAGAAGATTGTGAACAATCCAGAACGCCCAGTGCTCTTTTTCTTCTCTGGTAAAGCTCACCCTGCTGATGGTGCTGGTCAGGGATTGATTAAGCGTATCTTTGAAATTTCACGTATGCCACAGTTCCTTGGTAAGATTATCTTCCTTGAAGACTACGATATGGAACTTGCACGTCGCCTCGTTTCAGGTGTTGATATTTGGATGAATACACCAACACGTCCATTGGAAGCCAGTGGTACATCAGGCGAAAAGGCTGAAATGAATGGTGTTGTGAATCTCTCTGTGCTTGACGGCTGGTGGGTAGAAGGCTATCGTGAAGGTGCTGGATGGGCATTGCCAGAAAAGCGTACTTACCAAATCAAGAGTATCAGGATAAACTTGACGCTGCTACTATCTACAGCTTGTTGGAGAATGAGATTACTCCATTGTTCTTTAACAAGACAAAGGGCAAGACATATTCAGAAGATTGGGTGAAGATTGTAAAGAATTCTATCGCTACTATCGCACCTCATTATACTATGAAGCGCCAGTTGGACGACTATTATACTAAGTTCTACTGCAAGCAGGCAGAGCGTGCTACTAAGTTACATGCAAAGGATAACCGCCTTGCAAAGGAAATAGCGCAATGGAAAGAAACTGTTGCTGAGCGCTGGGATAGTATCAATGTTGTGGAAAGTAACTTTGATTCGTTGTATAATGCTGTTACAGGCGAGGTTACAACTCTTACTTATACTATTGACGAACAAGGTCTTCAAGATGCAGTTGGTTTGGAACTTGTAATGTTACACAGCAATCCTGTTGATGATGTAAATATTCATAAGGTACTTCCATTCAAGCTTGTGAAGAACGAAGGTAATCTTTATACCTTCCAATTAGACTTCGATGCTTCTGATGCTGGTGCTTTCAGATGTGCTGTTCGTATGTATCCTAAGAACAACTTGTTGCCACATCGTCAAGACTTCTCATACGTTAAGTGGCTCAACTAATCGGTTACTGACACATAATATACGCGTAAGGAGGGTGTGTCAAAATTGATACATCCTCTTTTTATTCTTCCTTTACCTTGTCTACCACATAATTCGTTATTTACTGCAGCTATGCTGCTAATTTCATATAAAATGATTTATAGGGCTTTAAATAGCCTATATAAACTTGTATAGAGCATCTGAAGGTGCCTAAAAGTACCTCCATAATGTCTTTTAGTTCCTTGAGATTGGTTTTTCTACACATTTTCCCTATGTTAAAGGCAATAGCAAAGAAGGCAAAGTCCATATTGACCTTGTCTTTTCCAAAATGCCTAAACCTCTTATAGGCTTTATTATATTTTTGTTTGTCCAAAAAAACAGCTTCAGGTTCTATGCACCTTCGTCCTCGATGCTTGATGCCTTCTTCCGAGGTCAGTAGTTCCCGTGCCTTTTTGTTTATAGTGCTGTAGTTGATGGTTTACTTCTATAATTCTGTTCCCTCTTGCCTTAAAACATGAGCCTCTCAACGGACAACCATCACAGCGTTCTGCCTGATAACGTACGCTGTAAGTAACGAATCCGTTAGAGGTTAGGGAACGCTTCATACCTATACGCTTCATATGCTGTCCCATAGGGCAGACGTAGAAATCCTGTTCCTTATTATAATAAAGGCTTGCGGGACTGAATGGGTTAGGTGTGTAACGTGGACGCTGCTCTTTATGGAAGTAGTTATACTTCACATAGGCTTCCATATTATGTACGTCCATGAACAGATAGTTCTCCTCGGAGCCATACCCTGAATCGGCTACGACTGTCTTGGCATAACGATGATAGCGTGATTTGAAAGACTCCAAGAAAGAAGAAAGTGTGAGTGTATCGGTACGGTTAGCATAGAGTGCAAAGTCGGTGATAAACTGGTTCTCAGTTGCTATCTGCAGATTATATCCAGGCTTAGTCTGTCCGTTGCGCATAGCATCCTCCTTCATGTGCATAAACGTGGCATCAGGATCGGTCTTGCTGTAGGAGTTTCTCTCCCATAACCTCAAGGTGCCAGTCATACTCCTGGAGTTTATTACGTTTCTTCTCTAGCTCTTTAAGCTGTTTTTTTTCTTGGTTCTAACAGCCTGCTTCTCTTCTTTTTGTCTTAGGCTCAGGGACTGATTCCAAAGACTTGTTCAATTCCTCGGATATCTCATTGAGCAGAGCTGCAGTAAACTCGACACCTTCTCTCTTAGCGGCATTGTCCTGCGCTATGACATCATCAACCTGAAGCAAGAGTGTGCGTATTTGTTCCTGCAACTTGGCGCGGTTCTTTTCCACGGTTCTCTTCCAAACGAAGGTATACTTGTTGGCTTTCGATTCTATCTTTGTGCCGTCAATATATTCAACGTCAAGACTTATCAAACCTTTGGCTGCAAGTACTAATACGACTTGTGTAAAGATATTGTTGATTTCCTTTTTTTCACACGATTACGAAAAACGATTGATGGTAATAAAGTCAGGCTGCTCATATCCCTGCCAGATAGATGAAATGAATGTCACGCTTGAGAAGCGACTCTATGCGACGGCAGGAATAGATATTATTCATATAGGCGTAAAGAATCACCTTGAGCATCATTTGTGGATGATAAGGCTTGCGACCACTGGGCTTATAAAGCTTGTAGACATTATCCAACATAAGATTATCCACCAAGGCGTCTAAAAGACGAACAGGGTCGTCTTCTGCGATATCCTTATCGATTCTTTGAGGAAAAAGAATCATTTTCTTGTGTATGTAAGAACGAAAGTGTATCTTTGTCATAATGAGATTTTTTTAATGCCTAAAGGTACAAAAACTTTAGGAAATAGCAAAGCCCTGGCTTGAGAAAGTCGGGGCTTTGTGCATAAAAAAGAGGATGTATCAATTTTGACACACCCTCCTTTGTTTGTCAGGTAGATAATGTAAGTAGTCCTCTATAGTTGTTAGCATTTTGCAAGTGAGCAATAAAACATAGAAAAGTATTAATAAGAAAACAACAAAACCATTGGTAAGAATATAAGAACTGAAAGCTGAGCACATAGTTATAATCTCTCATTTTCAGCAATATTCCTTATAAATTTCCTTATAAATGATGATTGTATGTAAAAAAAGAAAGACGTAACTTTGCACCCACATTAAAAAGAACAAGAGTTATGAAATTTTCTTTCTTACTATGTACAGCACTCTTTCCACTTTGTGCAATGGCAGAAGTAACCGATTCAACAACCACACAACATCACATATTAAAAGAGGTTGTAGTGAATGGGTTTAAACAAGACAACATTAGTAAAGCTCCAATGTCAATATCTGTGGCAGGGAGTCAGTTTATTAACCACAACGAATTAAATGGCTTACGTGATGTAAGTAGTGTGTTTCCAAATATTTTTATAGCAGATTATGGTGCACGACAAAATACACCTATCTACATTAGAGGTATTGGTTCTAAAACAAATGCCCCTTCTGTTGGACTATATGTTGATGGAATGCCCTATTTTGAACGGTCAGTTGTTGATTTAGATATAGCAGGAATCAACGGAATAGAAATTCTACGCGGACCACAAGGTACACTATATGGACGAAATTCTACAGGCGGACTTATCAATATTTATACCTATTCACCATTAGAATATCAAAACACTATAGCCAAATTGAGTTATGGTTCGCGCAACGATTTACGTTTAGGCTTATCGCATTATCAGAAACTTACACAACGTTTAGGACTTCACGTAGCAGGAAACTATCATAGAAATGATGGATTTTTTCGCAATATAGCAACGGGAGAAAAAGCAGATAATTTGAAAAGTGCCAATGCTGAAATGGGATTAGCATGGCAAGCAGCTCCACTTTGGACAATGCGTTTGAATGTTCTTTTTCGATCATTCTACACAAGGTGGTTATCCTTACGGAAAAATATAACGCAACCAATAACACGGTAGAAGCTGTAAACTACAATCGTTACAGTAGCTATAGACGAAATGTTCTTTCGGCTGGCTTAAATTGGCTTTTATAAAGGAGATAAACTCCACTTCAATTCACAAACATCGTTCCAATACAGTAAAGATAAACAATATATAGACCAGGATTTTTACACCAAAAAGACCTCTACTTTGTTATAACAGGACTGAAACAAACTCTCGTAAGCCAAGAGCTTACATTACGTTCGGCAAACAATAATAATCGCTATCATTGGATTATAGGTGCTTTTCGGCTTCTACCAAAAATTAAATAATAGTGTTGAAACACAGTTCATAACAAAAGGACTTTGCTACTCCTAAGTTCTATAATAATCCTACTTGGGGAGGAGCTATTTACCATCAGTCTACTTATGATATAACAAAAAAACACTACATGCATCAATAGGATTGAGATACGATTATGAACGAGTAGGCGAAAACTATACAGCAAACAAATATAATCTAAGCACAGGACTTGCAAGTAATGTACAAACAGCAACGTATAAAGACCACATGCACTTTAGTCAGATAACACCAAAATTTACACTCAGCCAGCAAATTTCTGCCAACAAAATGGTGTATGCTTCTATAGCACGTGGTTATAAAGCTGGTGGTTATAATGTTACTTCTACTACACAGAAACTTCCAGCTTACGATCCAGAATACAATTGGAATTACGAAATTGGAGCAAAGTTGGCTTTCCTTAATGGAACTCTTCAAACAGAAATGAGTTTATTCTACATAGATTGGAAACATCAACAAGTAACAACTACCGTACCTGGTGTAGGAAATATTATTAATAATGCAGGACATTCTAACAGTAAAGGTTTCGAGCTTTCGGCAACTTATCGTCCTATCACAAGCTTAGAATTGCAAGCAAATTATGGTTATACTTATGCGCAATTCCTATATTATAAGAAAAGTGCAACCGTAGATTTTACTGGCAATATGTTACCGATGGTGCCGAAACAAACTATGTCGTTTGTAGCTAATTATACACTTTCTAATGTAGCAGGATTAGATAAACTTATGTTTAATGCTGCACTTACAGGTACTGGAAAAATATATTGGACAGAAGATAACAAGTTAAAACAACCTTTTTATGCGCTTCTCAATCTGAAGATTGCAGCAACAAAGGGACGTTTTACATGGGAAGTTTGGACAAAGAATACAACCAATACACATTATATGAGCTATGCTTTTGTTTCGTCTGCAGCATTTGCTCAACAAGGTAAACCTTTTATGATAGGCACATCTTTGGTGTTTAAACTTAATCCATAGTATCAGATTATCTTTTCTCTATGAACAAAAACAAACACAGAAGGTAGCTTATCTGTCTACCTTCTTTAGTCTATATATAGCTCAAGCAGTGCCTATGAGTTTTTTTACTACGGCACTGCAAGTTATTATGCGCGAACAAGCAGTGTCGCTATCCGTTATTGGATTGCTACAAATAATAAAACTGCCATGGATATTAAAAGTGTTTTGGTCGCCAGCAATAGACCGTTATTGTAATACAGTGCGCGACTATAAACGAGCTATTATTGGTGCAGAAATTACTTATGCACTACTTATTTTTATAACAAGCCTCTTCGATTTACATACAATTCTGCCCTCTTATTTCCATATTCTAATAGCAATAATACTTTTGGCTTTGGCAGCTTCAGCCACACAAGATATTGCAACTGATGCTTTAGCTATACGCACATCAACAACCAAACAACGCGGATTACTTAACAGTATGCAATCGATGGGTAGTTTTGGCGGAAGTCTTTTAGGAAGTGGTGTATTACTTATGGTGCTCCATTCGTATGGTTGGAATAGTGTAACACAATGTCTCAGTATTTTTGTTCTTATAGCACTTGTTCCACTATTGCTACACAAGAAACTTAGTTTCCAGCAAGAAACACAAACAAAACAGCGTGCTACGTGGAAAGACTTTGTACTATTTTTCACGCAAAAGGGAATAGCACGACAAATAGTTTTCTTAGTTCTCTACTATACAGGTATCATTGGCATTATGTCTATACTTAAACCTTTTATGGTAGATTTGGGTTACTCTATGAAAGAAATAGGTTTCCTATGTGGCATTATTGGCATTGGTGCAGCCTTCGTTATGGCATATCCAGCAGGAATTTTGGTGCGTCGTTATGGCTATCAGCGTATGCGGTCTGTATTTGCATTCATAATGTTCCTGGCAACACTCATTTTTGTATTCCTATCTATAAACCAAAATTTCACAACAACTCTAACCTTAACCATAGCTATTGTTGTGTTATGGGGCAGTTATGGTATGGGAACTGTTGTGGTTTACACTTCATCTATGAAACATGTACGAGTGGGAAGAGAAGGTACCGATTTTACAGTTCAAACCGTTATAACTCACTTGATGGGAATTATAATAGCAGTTATAGGCGGTGTCATTGCACATTATGTGGGCTATGCTGGAATGTTTGCTACGCAAAGCGCCATTGCATTGGTATCTTTCTTCTACACTTTACAAATGAATAAACAGTGAAATAATAATGAACGAAGCTCTTTTTAAGAAATATAATGTACCTGTTCCTCGTTATACAAGCTATCCGACGGCAAACGAGTTTGAAACTTTCGATGCACAACGTTATCTGAAAGCTGTAGAAGCATCGAACAATGCAATTGCCGACAATATTTCCTTTTATATACATGTGCCTTTCTGCAGACATCTTTGCCACTATTGCGGCTGTAACTCTGTTGCGATGGCGAAACCTTCACGGGTGGAAGAATATTTCAACACACTACACAAAGAGATTGATTTACTGCTGCCTCATTTGCGCAAAAATCGTAAGATAAGTCAGATACATTATGGAGGAGGAAGTCCATCGTCAATGCCTTTACACTTTATTCGTTCGCTCAACGAACACTTATTGGAGACTTTCGACACCATTGAACAACCAGAGATTGCTATTGAATGCCACCCTGGATATCTCGACACAACCGATTGGCAATACTTGCTCGACAGTGGATTTAATCGTTTCAGCTTAGGCATTCAAGATTTTAATGCGAATGTTTTGAACACCGTAAATCGCCGACCATCTATTTTGCCTGTTGAAGATATTATGAATATATTGCGTAAGGGTGGTGCAAAGGTGAACTTCGATTTTATTTATGGCTTGCCCGGACAAACTGTAGCAGAGTTTGTTTCTACTATAGAAGCTGCCATAAAACTACGTCCTAACCGCTTAGTTACCTTTAGTTATGCACACCTGCCAAGTATTTTTAAACGACAAATGATATTGGAGAAAGCTGGCTTGCCCCCACAAACCGAAAAACTAAAAATGTTTGAAGAGGCTTCTAAACTTCTTCAGGCGGAGGGCTATTGTGCTATTGGTATGGACCACTTTGTGTTGCCCGACGATGATTTGAATGTGGCTTTACAGCACCAAACTTTGCATAGAAACTTTCAAGGCTATTGTCCACGTCGCATTACAGCACAAGTTTATGCCTTTGGCGTGTCGGGCATCAGTCAGTTAGACGAGGCGTATGCACAAAACACGAAAGATATTTCTGCCTACATTTCGCAAGTAAATGCAAACCAATTGCCCATTGCAAAAGGTTACGCTTTGGCTTCGTGGCAGCGCATAACACGCGAAGTAATAGAATGTATTATGTGCAACAACTCTGTGAATTGGAACGATATGGCTAAAAGGTTGCATTGTTCGGTTGATGATATTAAGCAAGCTGTACACTACGATGAGACGCAACTGAAAGAACTTCAGACTGATGGTTTGATTACATTCGATACAAATTCGGTGAAACTAACTAACGATGGTATGACCTTTGTGCGTAATGTTGCTGCTACTTTCGACCCCATGATGCGCAACAATCATAAACTATTCTCAAAACCAGTATAAACTCTTTATTCTTTGCACAATGCAAAACGAAACACAACATATTATAGACACCATTGTTATAGGTGCCGGACTTACAGGACTAACTACTGCACACACGTTGCGAAAGCACGGCAAAGAGGTGGTTGTGTTAGAGAAAACAAATAGGATTGGCGGACAAATTCAAACTCATCGACAAGATGGTTTCACGTTCGAAAGCGGACCAAACACGGGTGTTGTAAGCTATCCTGAAGTGGCTGAACTATTTAAAGAATTGGAAAAAGAAGGCTGCACACTCGAGGATGCACATAACGAAGCTAAGCAACGGTGGATATGGAAAGGTAAAAAGTTTTATGCCTTACCATCTAACTTGATTACTGCGATACGCACGCCGCTATTCAGTTGGACAGATAAGTTTGGAATATTGCTCGAACCTTTCCGTGCAAAGGGTACCAATCCAAACGAAGATGTGGCATCAATGGTTGTTCGACGACTGGGTAAAAGCTATTTAAACTATGCTGTAGACCCATTTATTTCGGGTGTATATGCTGGCGATCCGCACTCGCTCGTTACACGATATGCACTGCCAAAGCTCTACAACTTGGAACAGAACTATGGAAGTTTTATTCGTGGAGGCATAGCCAAAGGAAGGGAAAGGAAGACCGAACGCGACCGATTAGCTACTAAAAAGGTGTTCTCGGCGGTAGGCGGATTGCAACATCTGGTGGACGCTCTGGCACAATCGGTAGGATTTCAGAATATAGTTTTACAAGCCAACAATGTTGTTGTTACACCGCTGGAAGGGATATGGCAGGTGAACTATACCAATACAAGTGGCGAAAAAATAAGTTTGCATAGTAGGCACGTGGTTACAACTGTGGGGGCTTACGAGCTAAAAACTATGTTGCCCTTTGTTGATAACGCCGACATTATGCCTATCTCTGCCCTACACTACGCACCCATTGTGCAAGTTAGCGTGGGATTAACCAATGCACAAGGTGTTGAAAATAAAGCCTTCGGCGGACTTATTCCTACTTGCGAGCAGCAACAATTGTTGGGCATTCTTTTCCCATCGGCTTGCTTTTCGCATCGTTGTCCTACACAGGGCGCACTCTTTTCGTTCTTCCTCGGTGGGGTGAAACACGCTGAAATGCTTACGAAGAACGATAACGAATTGTGCGAAATAGTAACCAAAGCATTGCCTACTATGCTTCGGTTTCCACACGATATACACCCTGAGATGATACGAATATTCCGACACGAGCGTGCCATTCCACAGTATGAACTATCGAGTGGCGAGCGTTTTGCAGCCATTACACGCATTGAACAGAACTATAAGGGCTTAATAATAGGTGGTAATCTGCGCAACGGCATTGGTATGGCAGACCGTATTAGGCAAGCTGTTAATATAGCTATGCAACTTGTAAGGGCAGATGCTAAATAGGGTGAGTTTATATTGTTAAAAACAAAAGTAGCCGTTAGAAGCTCGGCTTATTTTGTTTTATTGCTAAGCATACCTATATATTTCATAACCAAAATGCAGCAAACCACCTTTTAGCAAGAATACGAAAGTTACCAAAGGTTAATGGTATAAAGATAAAACAATATGGGTGCGATGTAACGCCCAATTAAGACGAAACAACAAAACAACAGGCATCTAATTAGTTAGATGTCTGCTGTTTTTTGCTCTACACAATGGAATTGCTCCGTTATTTCTATGGCGTAGTGTTTGTTCATCAACAATTGCACATTCGTAGATCCATAGATGTACATTCGTAGATCCATAGATGCACATTCGTAGATCCATAGATGTACATTCGTTTCAGTATAGTGTATATACACTGGTAAAACCATTTATCTAACGATAAATAGAGCGTAAGCCATAGTGTTGTTGGCAGCAAACCATAGTGCTGCCAACAGAAGGCAATAGTGGTACAGAGCGGAGAGCGGATATTTACTTTTTATTGCCTTTTGCGTCGAAGTGGTAATTGAAGGTTAATGAAACGTAGTGGTGCAGAAATTCGTTCCACTTTCGGTACGATTTGTTGAGTTTACGTTAAGTTCATAATAGCGGTTTTGGTTCAGAATATCGTCGAAACTTAATCCAATCCAGTTCTTACTCTTCTTCCAAACATAACGAATGTAGCCCTCCCATATTATGCGGTGGCGGTTCAGAGTCTGCGATAAATAGCCTGTTGTGGCTTTGTCTTGTATTTCGTTGTTTATCTCCCAGCCTTTCCACTTCAGTGTTGCGCGCAAACCGTAGACATATTCAATAGGTGTGTTGTTGTATTGGCTCGCCAGCGAGTATCTGTTTCGTTGCAAATTAATTTCTCCGAAGATGCCAGCTTTCAGCCAATCGCTTTCGTACGACAGTTCGGGATTTGATACGAAAGTAAACATTTTCAGTTGGTTTTGCTCTTGTGCAGCGTGTCCGTTGAAATCGGCAAGATAGCCATACGCTTTCTTAAAATGCGCTTCTGCCTTGTTGGAGAAGTGTATGTAGTCGCCAAAACTTCGGTCGTAGGTTACTTCAGCGAACCAATCGTTGCCGCTTCGCACGTTTCGCTGTGGCTACGGTACACGCCTGTTTGTGGGTCGAAGTTATATACTGTAGCAATAGGATTGATAATGTGTGTGTATCCCACTTTAAAGAGGAACATAGCTTGCTGTTTTGTTGCTGTGGCAGTATAGTTTAACGAGGTTGTATGCTGATGACTGCGATGCAATAGAGGGTTTCCTTCTACTATCCAGAATGGGTCGGTGTCGTCGCGATAGCCCAATGTAGCCAGCAGGTCGGGCAGCTTTGTTGTGTAGTTGAATGCAATATCGAAGCGATTATTCTTGTTCAACTTCCATTTAACAGCCATTCCCGGCATAAAGATATTACTGTTGCGGTGTGCCACAGTGTCTAATCTACCACGCTGATAGTTCAGTTGTTCCCAATCGAAATTATAGTCTACAGTAGGAATAAACTGCCAATTGCCCACCTTGTAAGTTATACCAAGCGTACTTGTGGCATTGGTTTCTAAGTGTTTACTTCGATAGCTGTTGGCTACATCGAGCACACTCTCAGGGTCGCTTTCTATTTTCGAAGCAATAGGCGAACTGTAAAAGCTCTGCCGAATGTTATTGTTACTAGCCTTAAATTGCTCTGCTGCGGTTAGCATAAGAGCATCGTTTATGTGGTATTCCAATGCAGCCTTTCCGCTTACCTCTATGTTATGATAGGGTGCGCGGCTGTATTGATAGAGTGGCGAAGATGTTCCTTTGTTTATATACTCCAGCTCGCGGTGAGCATCAAAACGATTATTGCCGTTCTGGTATTCCATTTCGGCATTGATTTCCAACTGTGCTTTCTTGGCAATGAAGTGTTTCCAGATACCTTCGAGTTTAATTCCTCCACCTTCGTTTATTTGTTGCTGGTAAGAACGTTCTCGGTTTATAATATGCCGATAGACTGCATCGCCGTGCCCTGCGCTTAGTGCTAAGTCTAAAGGAAAGTCTCCGTAAGGTTTCGTATCGGTGTCGAAGCGTGCGCTACCTGTCTCTGTATTGTTTCGTTGCAATGTGTAATTGAAGATTAAGTGTGCTGCAGCGATGTTATTTCTATCTACAAACGACAGCAATTCGGCACGCACTTCGGGTGCTATTTCGTGGTTATAGTGTTTCCTTCGGTTTAGGCTCCACGTTGTTACATTGTTTGGCGAGAAGTATTGTGCGGCTTCGTAGTCGGTTCCCCAACCATCTTTGTGATTGAAGTTAGAAGAAAGTGCAACAAAGTGATATTCGTTGGCTATTGCTTTCCAATTGTGCTGATAGCCTAAGGCTGCATTCTGTGCCTTGCCGAAATAGTCGAAGTCGCCACTTTCCCACCAGCTTGTACCTACTTTCTGATATCGGTTTACATTGTTAGCATCGAATTGGAACATAATAGGATTTTTATCGCTGAGCTTTGAAGAACTTATGGAGGCTTGGTAGTTCTTGGGCGATTGTAGCTTTGCCTTTATATCGCCATACCATTTATCCATAAATCCCGCCTTTATTTTAATGTCCAACACTTGGTCTTCCTTGCCGTCGTCTTTGCCCGAATGTTTGGCAAAGTCGCTCGCTTTGTTGTAGCTTTAATGTTCTGAACAGCCTCTGCAGGCAAGTCGGCAACGATTCCGCTTCCTCCGAATATATCGTGTCCGTTCATTTGGAGGCGCAAAGGTTTGTCGTTCCAGTAGAGTTTGCCGTCCTTTTTCGTTACGCCCGGCAGCTTTTCTATAAGCTCTTTCAGTCGTGCACCTTCGGTTAGCTTGAATGCAGCGGGGTTAAACACAATTGTGTCGCCTTGTATGGTGAAACGTTTAGCCTTTGCCGACACCATCACTTCATCGAGTACAACGTCTGACGGTTGCAGTCTGAACTCCCCTAACTTTATGGTATCGGCAGTCGAACCGCTTCCACAGTAACCTCTCTTCTTGGTATCGTGGTAGCCTAAGAGACTCACCGTAACCGTTAGTCTCCCTTCGGAGGAGCACTGATTGCTGAAATTGCCCAACGAGTCGGTAGTGGTAGTGATGGTATGAATGGATCCACCCATCTTGCACTCCATCCGTACAGACGCCATTGCCAACGGTTCGCCCGTCTTGTCGTCTACAGCTTTACCCGTAACAATATCTGCACTTACCATCATTGGTATGCTCACCAATAGGGCAAGTATAAGGCTAAATAAACATTTCTTTTGTTTCATAGATCCACGAATTTATTGTTTAGAATAGGTTTAATAGTTGAAATATGTTGCAAATATAATACTTTTTTGAGAGATTAAGAACTTACCCCCCCCCTAAATATTAACCTTTTTTTATCATCTCTCTCTGTTGTTTGAAAAACGATTGAGTCGATGTAGATTTTTAAAAGTACTATTCTGTATTTTTGATAGCAGTATGGAAATCTCGTTAAAAGCTATCTTTTGTTTGCTTGTATTTTTAATATAAAGATGTAATAAGTAGCATTTTTCAGCGTTATAATATCGATGGAGAAGTTTAAATATTTGCATACATGATGCTATTGGCTGTTGCTGGAATGTTAACAGCTTGCAACGACGACGATACATTTACAACGTCGGTAAATAATCGGCTGGCATTTTCAGCAGATACGGTACGTCTTGATACCACATTTTCGAAGATTCCAACCCCTACAAAGACCTTTTGGGTCTACAATAAGTCAGGAGATGGCATTCGTCTTTCCAATGTTCGGTTGGCACAAGGCAATCAAACAGGTTTCCGTGTAAATGTAGATGGTATCTACTTGGGGCAGACAAATGGTTATCAGGTAAACGGACTTGAAGTGCGAAATAAGGATAGCATTCGTGTATTCGTAGAACTTACGACGCCTAAGAATGGTAAAAACGACCCGCAACTGGTGGAGGACGACCTTGTGTTTACGCTCGAAAGTTCGGTGCAACAGAAGGTAAACCTAAGAGCTTATAGCTGGGATGCCGAACTATTGCAGAATATTGAAGTGAAGCATGATACAATAATACAAAGCACAAAGCCCATTGTGGTGCAGGGAGGTATCAAGGTTAATGAAGGCGCAACGCTTACAATAGGCGCTGGAACAACCCTTTACTTTGCAAATAAAGCAGGCATTGACGTGCATGGACAGCTGAAAATAGCAGGTACAAAAGACAAAATAGTTACGCTAAGAGGCGATCGTCTCGATTATATGTTCGACTATTTGCCTTACGATCGCGTTAGCGGACAGTGGCAAGGCATACATTTCAACACATCAAGTTACGACAATGAAATAGAGTTTGCAGATATCCATTCTACTTATAATGGTATTGTATGCGACTCATCAAGTGTCGATCGTACTACACTTTCGCTTCGTCGAAGCACGATTCATAACTGTCAAGGATATGGTTTGCTGGCTACCAACTGCAAAATAGATATCAGCAATAGTCAGATAACAAATACATTGAAAGACTGTGCAGCTTTCTTTGGCGGTATTATAACACTGAGTCATTGCACCCTTGCGCAGTTTTATCCATTCGATGGAAATCGTGGCGCAGCCCTAAGGTTTGGAAATAGCAGCGATGGAAAGCAGTATACGCTCCATCAATTCCATGTTTTCAACACCTTGATAACGGGTTATGCCGCTGACGTAATCATGGGAGCATTTACCGATGAAACCGCTTATAACTTCAAATTTGACCATAGTATCTTGCGCACAATAAAGCCAACGGAAATCGATGCAACCAAATACATCGACGTAGTGTGGGAAGAAGCCACCGACACTGTGCAGTCGGGAGAGAAGCATTTCCGCAAGATCGATGGTGATAAGCAGGCATACGATTTCCATCTTTCAGAAAAATCGAAGGCTCGTGATATAGGAATTACGCTCCCCAATGGGCTTAGTACTACCGATCATGATGGATTTACACGAGATGCAACACCCGATGTTGGGTGCTATGAGTACAGACCCGAATAAGCGAAAGAACATAAAATAACGTATGAAGCAAATCGATATCAACATACAAATAAGTGTTTGCCAACCAGAAGAATTGTCGGCTGACGAGCAAGCGCTTATAAAATCGGCCATCGAAGCCACGAAAAATAGTTATTCGCCATACAGCCATTTCTGTGTAGGAGCAGCCTTATTGTTAGAAAATGGCGAAGTTGTGATAGGGGCAAATCAAGAAAATGCGGCCTATCCGTCAGGACTTTGTGCCGAACGTTCAGCCATTTTTGCAGCGCAAAGTACACGCCCCGATCAACCCATAAAGGCATTAGCCATTGCTGCACGCAATGGAGGAGGACTGATGAAACTACCTATTGTGCCTTGCGGATCGTGCCGACAGGTGGTGTTAGAGGTAGAAGACCGATACAAAAAGCCTGTTCGTATCTTGCTTTATGGTACAGAAGGAGTTTATGTAATCAATACGATTAAAGACCTACTGCCCCTGCAGTTTGTTAGCGAATCGATGAAATAACCCCATAATGCCCTAAATCTGGCATTGCCAATTGGGGCATTTTTCAATACCCTTATATTATACAAAGGCTGCAAAATCAGACTTTAGACTATTTTGTTGCCTTTCTTTTAAAATCCACAATCTATTATTTTGTTTTATGGAAAAGTTACCCAACGACCCTGCAATCCTCGTTAGTGCAGTGAATATGCTGTTGCGCGATGGAGAATTTGATACATTATCATCGCTCTGCAATAGTTTCAATGAAAATATAGAAGACCTGAAAAAGCGGCTACACGCAGCTGGTTTTGTTTATAGCGAAACGCAAAAGCAAATCAGGCCCATCGGTTTTGATGAATAAAAAGTAGGTGCTGAGGTTTTTCTTGTCGTGTAGCCTACATCGTTAAAATAGCTCTATACGTATGACAGGTAATACATATTTTGTCCCCATATAATAGATCTAATAGGTATATAAAACCGCTTAGATTTGTCAAGAAAACGGCAAGTAAAAAACGATACTTGCGGTTTTATGTTGCAAAAGAGCCTGTTTTGCGTTGCAATATAGGCACTTTATCGTGTAAAACAGGCTCTTTTGCAATGCAAAACAATGGGTATTGCAATTCGTTGATAACCAATTTGTTGCACCGTTTGGTAGGTTTGGCGAAATCTTTACATTTATATTGTCCTCTGTTCTTCTATATTTTAAACACTTAATAACCTATAATGCGATTTTTGTTTAAACCATAAGATAAGATTGTTGTAAATGGCAGGCATTGGGATAACCTTACGAGCGTATTCTTACAAGGCATATAGCATAAGTTAATCGTACTTTAAATATTTTTCAATTTTTAGTTTTGTAATTGTGAAAAATATAGTAATTTTACGCCCGAAATTTTAAACCTGTGATATAATCCTAAACGAAAATGGAACAAAACCAACAGAACAACACGACTAAAAAGTCGAAGCAGATATTGCCAAAAGGTATAGTATGTCTGCTAATTATTTTTGCTTTATTCGGCGGTATCGGCTGGGTAATGGGAGTAGCACCTATGCTTAACACCATTATGCATACGGCACACGATTTGTTATTAAACACTTGTTTCTACCTAATGGCTATCTGTGTGCTAACAGGAGCATTAGGAAAGCTCCTTGTAGAGTTTGGTGTTGTAGACCTAATCGAGAAGGTTTTGCGTCCACTTATGCGTCCGTTGTTCAACCTTCCTGGTGTTGCTTCGCTGGGAGCTATACTTACTTTCCTCTCAGACAACCCTGCTATCATTACGTTAGCGCAGGATAAGCACTTCAGTGGCTACTTCAAGAAGTTCCAATACATATCACTTACCAACTTCGGAACAGCCTTCGGTATGGGCCTTATCGTAATTGTGTTCATGCTTGGACAAGGCTATTTCGCTGAACCATTGATTGGTTTTATAGGCGCTTGCTTTGGTTGTGTTGTATCAACACGTTGCATGCAGTACTTCGTATTGAGGTCTTATCCACAGTATCGTATTGAAAATGCACTCGATTCAGAGAAGTTTGAAAATCAAGTAGAACGCCCGCAGCACGAAGAAGAGAAGTCTGTCTTCTTGCGTACACTTAACTCTTTGCTTGACGGAGGAAAGTCGGGAGTAGATGTAGGTATGGCTATCATTCCTGGTGTGCTTATCATTTCTACTCTTGTAATGATACTTACGTTCGGTCCAAGCAAGACTGGCGAGTTCACAGGAGCTGCTTATGAAGGTATTGCGGTATTGCCAAAGGCCGCCAATTACCTCGGTTGGCTGTTGGAACCATTATTCGGTTTCTCTGATCCACACCAGATAGCATTCCCTATTACAGCGCTGGGTGCAGTAGGAGCAGCCCTAAGTCTTGTTCCAAACTTCCTATCTCAAGGTTGGATAGATGGTAATGCAATCGCTGTATTTACAGGTATTGGTATGTGCTGGAGCGGTTTCTTAAGCACCCATACAGCGATGCTTGATACAATCGGATACCGCGAACTTACCTCAAAGGCCATACTTTCTCATACAATTGGAGGTCTGGTTGCAGCATTAGTAGCACACTGGGGTTATTTGCTCTATACTGTTGTTATCTAAAATAGTAGCACTGAATATCCAAAAAAGTGAGTAGAATGCTGAGATTGTTTTGTGCTTTCTAAGTTTTTTCTTACCTTTGCATCAAGTAAAAATAGGTATTTAAGGAATAAAAATCATTATGGCAAAAAAAGCACTTCTGATGATTCTCGATGGTTGGGGTCTCGGAAAACATGGTAGAGGAGATGTTATTTACAATACACCAACACCTTATTTGGACTATCTAAATGCAGTTTCTTCTCACTCACAGTTAGAAGCTTCGGGTGAAAACGTAGGTCTGCCAGATGGACAAATGGGTAACTCGGAGGTAGGGCACCTTAATATTGGTGCAGGACGAATAGTATATCAAGACTTAGTAAAGATAAATAAAGCGTGCCAAAGCGGTGATATTTTGAAGAATCAAGAAATCATTAACGCTTACAGTTATGCACAAAAGACTGGTAAAAAGCTCCATTTGATGGGTTTAACGTCTAACGGTGGCGTACACTCATCATTGGAACATCTTCATAAACTAATCGAAATTGGTAAGGAATACGGTCTGAAGGACGTTTACGTACATTGCTTTATGGACGGCCGCGATACCGATCCGAAGAGCGGTGCAGGCTTTGTTGCAGACATACAGAAGGTATGTGATGCCAACGGAGCGCATATAGCATCTGTTGTTGGACGCTTTTATGCAATGGATCGCGATAAGCGTTGGGAGCGTGTAAAAGAAGCTTACGACCTAATTGTTGACGCAAAAGGAAAGCAAGCTACCGATATGGTGAAAGCAGTAGAAGAAAGTTATGCAGAAGGAGTAACCGATGAGTTCATCAAACCAATTACAAATGCAAACGTAAACGGAACTATTGTTGAAGGCGATGTTGTTATTTTCTTCAACTATCGTAACGACCGCGCAAAGGAACTTACTTATGTTCTTATACAAGAAGACTTGTCTGAGCAGGGTATGCACACCATAAAGGATTTGCAATACTATTGTATGACCCCATACGATGCAAGTTTTGAAGGTGTTCACATACTATTCCCAAAAGAGAATGTTACCATGACACTTGGTGAATACCTAAGTGTGAAAGGCAAAAAGCAGTTACATACAGCTGAAACAGAAAAGTATGCGCACGTTACATTCTTCTTTAATGGTGGTAGAGAAGAACCTTATGAAGGCGAAGATCGTATCTTGGTGGCATCGCCAAAGGTGGCTACTTACGACCTAAAGCCAGAGATGAGTGCTTATGTTGTAAAGGATAAACTGGTTGAAGCCATCAATACAGGGAAGTACGACTTCATTGTTGTGAACTTTGCTAACGGTGATATGGTTGGTCATACAGGCGTTATGAATGCGATTGCAAAGGCTGTTCATGCTGTAGACAATTGTGTTAAGGACGTTATCGAAGCTGCAAAGGCAAACGATTATGAGGCTATCATCATCGCAGATCATGGTAATGCAGATAATGCACTAAACGAAGATGGATCGCCAAATACGGCACACTCATTGAATCCAGTACCATTTATCTACGTTACTGATAATAATTCTGCACGTGTAAGCCTGGACGTTTGGCTGATGTTGCGCCTTCTATTCTTCATATTATGGGCTTAGAACAGCCTGAAGAGATGACAGGCGAATGCTTGATAGAAGATAAATAAAGATAAAAACAATGGTTTAGCCCTATCAAACTTATGCTTGATAGGGCTGAATTGTATCTAAGAATATGTTTATGGTAGATATTGAAGCTTCTTGGAAACAGCATTTGGAGGATGAGTTTGTAAAGCCTTACTTTGCTCAACTCACCGAAAGTGTACGCAATGAATATAAGAATGGCTTGTGCTTTCCGCCAGCTAAACTGGTTTTCAATGCTTTTAATCTTTGTCCGTTCGATAAGGTGAAGGTGGTTATTCTTGGTCAAGATCCTTATCATGAACAGGGACAAGCAATGGGTTTGAGCTTTTCAGTGCCTGAAGGAATAATGCTTCCGCCATCTCTCCAAAACATTTATAAAGAGATACAAAGCGACCTTGGAAAACCTATACCTACATCGGGCGACTTGACACGTTGGGCAAAACAAGGAGTGTTGTTACTCAATGCAACATTAACGGTGCGTGCTCATGCAGCCAATAGTCATCAAGCATTGGGTTGGCAGAACTTTACCGATGCTGCGATAGCAGCATTAAGTAATCATCGTGAGCATGTTGTGTTTATGCTTTGGGGTGGTTTTGCCCGTTCAAAAAAGCGCTTGATAGATACCAATCGCCATTTTATTATAGAGTCAGTGCATCCTTCTCCGCTGTCAGCAAATAGAGGAGGCTGGTTCGGTCAGCACCAATTCTCACGTTGCAATGCTTATTTAAAGCAACAAGGATTGGACGAAATAGATTGGTAAATCCATATTTGGAAAAAAGAAAAAGGAAAGAAATGAGCGATAAGAAGATGATACCTATCTTGCAGGTTGGCGATATTTTGGTTTCACCAGACATTATAACGGAGAAGTTTTGTTGCGATCTGGATGCTTGTAAAGGTATCTGTTGTGTGGAAGGAGATGCTGGTGCGCCAGTTTCTATGGAGGAAATTGCAGCCATAGAAGATGTTGTTGATACTGTTTGGAGCGATCTTAGCGCTTCTGCTCAAGCTGTAATCGATAAGCAAGGTGTTGCTTATAACGATAGAGAAGGAGAGTTAGTAACCAGCATTGTGCATGGAAAAGACTGCGTTTTTACCTTTTATGATAAAGAATGTTGCCTATGTGCGCTGGAACGTTCGTATCGTGAAGGGAAGACAAACTTTGTAAAACCTATTTCGTGCGCCCTTTATCCAATTCGCGTAAAAGAGTTTGGTAATAATCTTGTAGGTCTGAATTATCATCGTTGGGACATTTGCAAAGATGCCGTGAAGAAGGGTAGGGAGCTCGATTTGCCTATTTATAAATTTTTTTAAAAGGTCCGCTTATTCGTCGTTTTGGCGAAGAATGGTATGCTGAATTAGAGGCAGTTGCCGAACAGTTGTTAAAAAGACTAACGCTTGAAATTGCTTCTCGCTTTTTAAGAAAGTAGTTTTTAAAGAAGAAAACGCAATTACATTTTGTGTAGAATGTAAATGTGTTGTCTTTATTTTATAGCTATCTCTTTTTAAAGGTGGTAGTTGTTCTTTTTTTATGTGCTGTTATCGCAGTTGTTATGTAGAACACCTTTTCTCGGATAATAGTAAAATAGTTGAAAAGACTTTTTTCTTATTTCTTACCTGAGTTCGGTATAAGAAATTCTTCAAAAAAGTTGTAGGAGTGGAATATTTTTCGTATCTTTATAGTTGATAATCAGAGTATTAACGAAAAAAATCCACTCCTATGAATAGTACAAATTTAATAGAAATATTCTGTATTCTTGATGAATTCTGCAAGTTTTTTTGCTCCTCAACTCAAAAAAACGTCTGTTAGACGAGTCTAGTAAGCATCGCTGAAACCGTCCGTGTGTAATGAGCGATAGTGAAATAATGACTATCCTCATCATGTATCATCAGTCTCATTACATAGATCTTAAAACGTTCTATCTTCATGAGATTTGTGAACATCATCGTTCCGAATTTCCCCATACACTATCCTATAACCGATTTGTCGAGCGTCAGCAAAAAGGTAAATATGCTCTTGTTGATATTTCTACAGACATGTGCCCTAGGCAAATGCACAGGCATTTCAATTATAGACTCTACTCCTCTGCGCAGTTGCCACATCAAGCGTATGTACAAGCATAAGACTATGAAAGGCTGGGCTGCCAAGGGCAAGTGTACTATGGGTTGGTTCTATGGATTCAAGCTACATCTTATCATCAATGACAAAGGAGAGATTATACAGTGGATGCTCACACCTGGCAACACTGATGACAGATACCCATTGAAGGACAAACACTTCACAGAAAAAGCTCTTTGGCAAGCTGTATGCGGACAAAGGGTACATTTCACAAAGTCTATTTGAGGAGCTATTTATTGATGATATACATCTGATAACAAAGCTACGAAGGAATATGAAAAATTCTATGATGCTATTGCAGGATAGAATTAGACTACGAAAAAGGGCTACTATAGAAACGGTCAATGACGAACTCAAGAATGTATGCCACATAGAGCATACAAGACACAGAAGCATTGACAACTTTGTAGCCAATCTTATTGCAGCAATTATTGCTTATAATCTTATGCCAAAAAAGCCAACTATGAATATTGAAATCATTGACAAAAGCAGGCTAATTGCATAAAGCTTATACCGAACTCAGGTTATTTCTTAGTTTCCTTTATTTCTGCATTTAAGTATTCACGACTAACTGCAAGTTGGACAGTTGGGCGGGTTGTAAAGCTTTGGGGGCTCTTTTCTTTTACTTCATAACCTAAGATAAGCTCGCCGGTACCATTCTTCTTTAGTGATATGTTGATAATTTCTGGTGATTTGTTGCTTTCTGATAAGACTTTTGCAACGACGAAATCTTTGCTAAAATCAATCTTTGTAGGTTCACCATCTTTGCCCATAAAGGCACTTTCACCAAAGTAATGGTTAAATTCTTCTTGTGTTGTTAGCTTCAGTAGTTGGTCGCCTTCTGGCGCATCATTCTTATAAAAATAATTTTGGAGTACTGTGAATTGTATGATATCCTTTTCTGTTGAGCATGAACTTGCCATTATTGTAAGGCATGAAATGACGATAAATATAATTTTCTTCATATCGCTTGATATTTACTAAGTCTAATTTTAAAGCAAAGATACGACTTTTTTTTCGTACAATTGTATTTGTCTTGTTAAATAGGAATAATTTAAATGCAGCTTGTTAAGACGATGGAAGAGGATAGAGAAAAATGGAATGACGCTCAAAGCCAATTTTAAAAGTAGTATTAGAATCTACTTAGTCGGAGTAAAATCAACATGAAATGAATGTAAGAAAATCTCTCAATGGTGCATTGGAAATACAGAAAATGTAATCTTTAGAATTGAAGAAGCTTATTAAGAAAAAACTTCTCGTAGGATATCGAAGCTTTGTAGCTCAGGCATATTAGGGATGTGGAGACGATAATAATGTAAGGCAAGCTCCGTAATTCGATTACGTTCGTTGTGCGAGAGTTTGAAAAGTTTCATTGTTTCAAAGTTCATTCGCATTAGTGTATACATATGTTCAGCATCTTTTGCGTTTAAAAAGTCAGAATGAAGAGGTGTTGATATAGTAAAACAACCATTGCGAAGGTCGAAGAAACACCCCTCCGTGAATTCTTCAAGGAAGGGTTGAAAGCCAAGAAATCTACTCAAGCGCATCATAAAAACAAGATGGAAGTTTGCAAAATCAACACAAGCGCTGTCATACCATTCCAAGCTTGTACTTATATAATTAAATAATGTAGAGTTCTCTTGCTCATCGCGTGTCGTATAAAATAAGAATTCTGCAAGGAAAAGCAGTACGCTCGACTTTATAGGTTCAAAAGGAATAGACGAATAAGGTTGCGCTATTCTCACATCTTTAATATGCTGCAAGCTACTTTTTTGCCTGAAATCATATTCAAACTCAAGCAACGTCATGGGTTGGAAATATTGTTTCTTAATTTTTCCTTTCGATGTTTTAGGAATGCGTACAACAAAAGAAACACGTCCCGATAGTTCTGTTAGAACATCAATAATTAATGATGATTCGCCAAAACGAATGCTACGCAGTACTATTCCTCTTGTTTTCGTTACCATAAACCTATTTCTTAATACAAAGATACAAAAAACGCAATAGAAAGAAAAATATATTCAAGAAAATTTGGACGATTAAAATAAAACTGCTACCTTTGCACCCGCAAAACAAAAGATGGTCTCTTCGTCTATCGGTTAGGACACAAGATTTTCATTCTTGTAAGAGGGGTTCGATTCCCCTAGAGACTACCAAATAAAAATAAGAAGTAAAGATGGCAAATCACAAATCATCACTTAAAAGAATCCGCCAAGACAAGGTGAAGACTTGCACAATAGATATTACGCTAAGACAATGCGTAACGCTGTTCGCAAGTTCCGTAACATCTCTGATAAGGAAGAGGCTGTTAAGTTGTATCCAACCCTACAGAAGATGCTTGATAAACTTGCTAAAACAAATATTATTCATAAGAATAAGGCTGCAAACTTGAAATCTGGTCTTTGCCAGCATATTGCTGCGCTCGGATAAGACATTGTAAAGTCATAGCAAATAAAGAATAATGAAAGGTTACAATCTGCTAAAGATTGTAACCTTTTGCGTTTTATAAGCTTATGGTATCTAAGAAACAATTATTTATTTCTTCGTTTCTAATACTATACAAATACCCCTAATTAAACTTTTTTTCGTATAAAACGTTACTTTAAATAAGGTATTTTTTGTATCTTTGCAAGTAGATAGCCTTTAGGCTATATAATATCCCAAATAGCGTTAATACGCTTTTAGGCTATCAAAAAAAGAATAAGCAGATTCAAAAAATAAAATGGCAGATAACTTAGGAAACGAGAACAACTACTCGGCCAGTAATATTCAAGTTCTTGAAGGACTTGAAGCAGTGCGTAAGCGCCCTGCAATGTATATTGGCGATATAAGTGAAAAAGGACTTCATCATCTCATCAATGAGACTGTAGATAACTCTATTGATGAAGCTATGGCTGGCTATTGTAGCCATATAGAAGTAACAATTAACGAAGATAACTCAGTAACAGTTGAAGATGATGGTCGTGGTATTCCTGTAGACGAACACGAGAAATTGCACAAGAGTGCGCTCGAAGTAGTTATGACAGTGCTTCACGCTGGTGGTAAGTTCGATAAAGGCTCATATAAAGTCAGCGGTGGTCTGCATGGAGTAGGTGTTAGTTGTGTGAATGCATTATCTTCACACATGAAATCTCAAGTGTTCCGTGATGGAAAAATCTACCAGCAAGAATACAAGCAAGGAAAACCACTATATTCTGTGAAGATTGTTGGCGACACTGATAAGACAGGTACGCGTCAACAATTTTGGCCCGATCCTACAATTTTCACAACAACAGTCTATCAATGGGATATAGTAGCGCGTCGTATGCGAGAACTTGCATTTTTGAATGCAGGTATAAAAATAACATTAACCGATTTGCGTCCAGATGAAAATGGAAAGACTCGACAAGAAGTTTTCCATGCAAAAGATGGATTAAAAGAGTTTGTAAGATACGTAGATCGTCATCGTACACATCTTTTCGATGATGTTATATACTTGAAAACTGAAAAACAAGGCATTCCTATTGAGGTTGCTGTTATGTATAATACGGATTACAACGAGAACATACACTCGTATGTAAACAATATCAATACGATTGAAGGAGGAACTCACCTTACTGGATTCCGTGCGGCATTGACACGTACATTGAAATCGTATGCTGATAATGAACCACAAATCGCAAAGCAAATAGAGAAAGCAAAAATAGAAATTACAGGTGAAGACTTCCGCGAAGGTCTTACTGCAGTTATTTCTATCAAGGTTGCTGAACCACAATTTGAAGGACAAACAAAGACAAAGCTTGGAAATAGCGAAGTGTCTGGTGCAGTTCAACAAGCCGTAGGTGAAGCGCTTTCATATTATTTGGAGGAAAATCCTGCCGAGGCAAAACTTATTTGCGATAAAGTTATTCTTGCAGCTACGGCTCGTATTGCAGCTCGAAAGGCACGTGAAAGTGTTCAGCGCAAGAATGTTATGACAGGTGGTGGATTACCTGGAAAGTTAGCAGACTGTTCTAATAAAGACCCGAAGGAATGTGAAATATTCCTTGTTGAGGGTGACTCTGCAGGAGGTTCTGCTAAACAAGGACGTGATAGATATACACAAGCTATTCTTCCTTTACGAGGAAAAAAATCTTAAATGTAGAGAAAGTTCAGCGTCACAGAGTGTTTGAAGCAGAATCTGTAATGAACATTATTCAATCGATTGGTGTTCGTTTTGGAGTTGAAGGTGAATCAGATTTCGAAGCTAATACAGATAAGTTACGCTACGATAAGATTATCATCATGACCGACGCTGATGTCGATGGTTCTCATATCGACACTCTTATCATGACACTTTTTCTATCGTTATATGCCACGCGTTATTGAAGAAGGACATTTATATATTGCTACTCCGCCTTTGTATAAGTGTACTTATAAGAAGGTGAGCGAATATTGCTATACCGAGCAGCAACGCCTCCAATTCCTTCAGAAATACGCTGGAGGTGATGAAGATAATAAGGCTGTTCATACACAACGATACAAAGGTTTGGGTGAAATGAACCCTGAACAGCTTTGGGAAACAACAATGGACCCCCAAAAACACGTCTCCTAAAACAAGTAACTATCGAGAATGCATCTACTGCAGACGAGATGTTCTCTATGTTGATGGGTGATGATGTAGAGCCACGTCGTGAGTTCATAGAACAGAATGCAACCTATGCAAATATTGATGCTTAGTATTGTTATTCAGCTGAAAGGAATTGCTTAATCTACGAACTTTCACTATTTTTTGCTTCTGCAGAAGAAGTGAATGCTCAATTTAAATAGTGCTATATGCGAGAACTTAATATTGATTTCATTAAGGCTAAATATCCTTATGGTTTCAGCATAGAGAGCGATTTATTGCTGTACGACCAAACTACGAGTTTACCTACTCTCACTGAGCCTTCAAAAATGAAGTGCCTGTTATTGGCAATTTGTACTGAAGGAGAGGTTGAATATACTGTCGATACAGTAGTGCACAAGGTTTCTACTAACGATATTATCATTGTAAGTGAAGGACAGGTTGTGGGTGATTATAAAATGTCGGCAGATACAAAGGGTGTTTGTCTATTCCTATCATACGACTTCTTTCAGGAAGTTGTAAGTAATGTCAGAGAACTTACAACACTTTTCCTCTTTGCTCGTCGTCATCCTGTATTCCATACAGAAGGCCACATGGCAAAAGAATTGCTGAACTATATACAAGCTGTAAAGCTTAAAATTCTTGACCTTGACCATGAATTCCGTCGCGAATTGGTGGCAACTATGTTAAAAGTGCTTATATACGATATGTGTAATGTAATCTATCGTGTGCAGCAAGTAGAAAAGACAGGTAAGTCGAGAGGAGAAACCATTTTTGCTGACTTTATTAGATTGGTAGAAAAGGAATATCGTTCAGAACGTCGCGTTAGTTGGTATGCTGAACAGCTTTATATCTCACCCAAGTATCTTTCAGAAACAATTAAGCATGTTAGCAAGCGTACGCCAAGCGAATGGATTGATTATTATGTGATGATGGAAATTCGCGTGTTGCTTAAAAATAGCAAGATGAGTATTAAGCAGATAGCTGAAGAAATGCATTTCCCTAATCAAAGTTTTTAGGAAAGTATTTCAAAGATCGCTACGGAAAGAGCCCATCGCAGTTTAGGAGGGGACTATAAAATAAATATTAGAATTATAAAAAAAGGAGTTGAGAATAGATCTAATTTCTCAACTCCTTTTTTATATTTCTACCTAAAAGTTTAATTTGTTTTCTTGTTACAAGTGGTTGTGTATCAAAGGATATTTCTTCTTATTTATTTTTTTAATTATGTTTTTTTAAAAATTTATAATTACAATTTCAAAAATTTATAATTATATTTTCAGAATTTCTTATTATAAAAAATCAAACCAAATAAAGAGTTTCTCGTAGCCTCTCTTAAACAAATAAAACGATGTACACTTTAGAATAGGTGTACATCGTTTTGTTGTTTTGATAAATCTTATTATTTCGTTTAATTTGTATCGATAATAATGTTAGGGAAATTTGTTGTTAGTTCTCTAACATATGTTTCTTCTTCTCCAGCGTCTACGTGTATTCTACTTAATTTTGGGTTGTTGTATAGAATATCATATTCATGAGCGTCCATAAAGTTATCGTTCTTTAAGTTGATAACTTCCAGATTTGGCATTTGGAGGATTTCTAATTGTGCAATAAGTTTATTGCTACTGAAATCTATTTTATTGAGTAGGTTGTTGCTAATATAGCAACGGAAGAGCATAGGCATCTTACTGAAGTCGGCATAACTAATTCTATTATCGTAGACAGTAAGGAACATTAGCTTAGGCAAATCGAAATCAATCTTCGTTATGTTATTATCGTATGCTACAAGATGTTGTAGCTCCGGTAGATTGCTAAGTTCAAGTCTACTGATTTGGTTTTGCTCAATATACAACTTTTCTATCTGTGGAAGATTGTGAGCAATGAATTCCTCTAAAACACCTTGACGAAGATCGATGCCAGTAAGTTTTGGCATGTCTGTTAAGTTCACACTTGTAAGCTTAGTCGTACGTGCAACAATTGTAACGAGTTCTTTTAAAGGAGTAAAGTCTAACTTCTTTATATTCGTATTATGAATGTCTAATATCTGCAATTTAGAATTGTTTGCAAGATTTAGTTCTTCTATTTCACATTTGAAGACACGTAAATCTCTTAATTCTTTGAGATTTGAAACATCAATAGACTTGATTAGATTGCCACCTATATGCAATTGAGATAATTTGTCTAACTTACTAATAGGCGTAGTATCACTTACTTTATGATAATTCAAAGTAAGCGTATCAAGATTTACAAAATATTGCAATCCTTCTAAACTCTTTATTGTGTTTGCATCGGTAGTATTTTCCCCTACTGCATAGCTGAAATTCAGTTTATGAATAGTCTGTGCTTCCTTAACTGAAATATTGCCATCTTTGTTTGCATCTAAACCAGGAATATCTAATAAGCGTTGTTTTAGATATGCATCGGTAAAGTTGATTGAATTATACTGAGGATTTTCTTCTATCGTTATATTGCATTGAGCATCAGAAGAAATATCGCCTTTTTTCGCAATAACAGTTATTACGGCAGTTCCTTTTTCTAAAGCTTCTACTTTACCATTATCTATTTTAGCAACCTTCTCGTCAGACGATTTCCATAATATCTCAGCATCTTCGGGAGCATTATTGACAGTTATTATTGCTGTTTCTCCCATTTTCATCGTTAAGGTTGTAGGAGTAACAGTAATTTTAAACGAGTTTTCTACATCTTCTTTGTTTGAACAAGAAGAGAGGAAAATAATGCTAACGAGCATTAAGAAGAATGTTATTCTTTCCTTTTTCATCGTTTTTGCTGTTTGCAAATGTCTTATTTTTTATTTAAATCTAATAACTCCTTGAATTTCCTCTACCTGTGTATCCTCTTTCTTTTCTGGTGCAGCCTTCAGGTCTTTAAGCATTTGCTTTGTACGCTTATAAGTTGGTGTATTCTCAATAGCGAGGATGATATCTTCGTTGTCCAAATCATCTTGAGAGAAGATGTAAATATGAGGGCGACGTTTCGATTTTGTAGACTTGCTTCCACCATATATGCGTTCTATGCGTTCTTTTAGTTCCGCTTCGCGCTCTGCTTCTTCAGCAAGACGTGCTGCTTCTTCCAATGAGTGTTTTTTGATATGGCTGCCCATACCTTCTACATCCTTAATGCCAAAACCAGTTGCGAGGATAGTAACCTTTACCTTTTTATCAAGTTCAGGGTCGAGCGCTAAACCCCATTTCAGTTCGAAGCCATTACCGAAATGGCTCATAAACTCGTTTACATCGCTCATCTCTTCCATAGTCAGGCCTTGATTTTCGTTATTATCGCTGCTGAAATTGATAGAGAGAAGTATTTTCTTAGAATTGTAAATATCGTTGTCGTTAAGTAAAGGAGAGTTTAAAGCATCATCAATAGCTTGCTTTACACGGCCTTCTCCTTCTCCATAGCCCGTACTCATAATGGCAACTCCACCATCTTTCAGTACTGTTTTAACGTCGTTGAAATCGAGATTGATAAGTCCATGTACAGTAATTATCTCTGCAATGCTCTTTGCTGCAACGCTAAGAGTATCGTCGGCTTTACCAAAAGCGTTGAGTACGCTCATTTCTGGGTATATTTCGCGTAAACGTTCGTTGTTGATTACCAATAACGCATCTACGTGTTTCGACATCTCTTCTACGCCGTCGAGCGCCTGATTAATCTTCTTATCGCCTTCAAATCGGAATGGAATAGTAACAATACCTACGGTAAGAATATCCATTTCCTTACTTACTTTCGCAATAACGGGGGCTGCACCAGTACCAGTTCCGCCACCCATACCAGCAGTAATGAATGCCATCTTGGTGCCGTCGCTTAGCATTTTCTTTATGTCATCAAGAGTTTCTTCAGCAGCCTCTTTCGCCTTTGTTGGCTTATTTCCAGCTCCTAAACCTTCTTTACCAAGTTGCAAATGAATTGGAACAGGTGAATCGTTAAGTGCTTGTGCATCGGTATTACACAAAACGAAAGTTACATCATGTATACCTTCGCGGTACATATGATTTACAGCGTTGCCACCGCCGCCACCAACACCGATAACCTTTATAATGCTGTTTTGTTCAGCTTCGCCGAAGTCGAGTATTTCTCTTTTCATATTATTATCTGCCATAGCCGTATTTCCTTTGTCTTAATTTTTTTGTTTAACGCCTTTAAAGGTATTCTTACTTCTTGGTTTCTTCTTCCTACTCAGAGATCTTTATTCCTCAGCCTCTAAGATAGAACCGCCAATCTCTTTTAACTTGCGTGAGAATTTTCCCCATAAGCTGTTTTTGCGTTTCTCTTCTTCTTCTTGCCTCTGTAATTCTTCTTCCTCTTCTCTTCTTTTACGTTCTTCTTCTTCAATGCGTCGACGTTCTGCTTCAGCTTTTTCTTTTTCTGCAGCTGTTAGTACAACGCCTTGACCAATTTCAGTTGGTTTTCTTGGTTCCTTGTGAAGGTCGCTTGTGGTATTTGTTGTGGGTTTTGTGGTGTCCTCAAATAACTTTTGGTCGGGATTGATAGGAGCACCTGCACAATTTATATCGCCCTTTGCCAATAAGCCGAGAATGGTATTCATAGTTCCATTCTTTGCGTTGATATCAGCATTGCTTGCGTTAATAGTCGGTGTAACAAACTTGGCAACTCTGATTTTATCTACATGCGAGTAGGTGCGGAAAGCGCGCTCAATATTTTTCATATTCGAGCCACCACCAGTAAGAATGAAACCGCCTAATAGTTTGTCTGCAAATTCTGCTGGAATCTGATAGATGACATTCTCTATGATTTCTTCAACACGTGCCTCAATAATGTCAACGAGTTTTCTACTTTCTACTGTGAAATCGTCTGTTACTGTGTAAGATAGATTATTGTCGATGTCATTATCATCTGTATACGCACTGCCGTATGTTAGTTTCAACTTCTCTGCGTCTTTCTTCCATCTGCAAGCTGGCAATATCTTTTGTGATATTTGCACCACCAAGTGGTAATACTGCCAAATGACGGAGTATACTCTTGTAATATACTGATACGGTTGTGGTTTCTGCGCCAAGGTCTACAAGTACGCAACCTCCACGTTTTTCGTTGTCTGTAAGTACGCTATCAGCCAAAGCCAATGGTGCAAGATACATTTCTGCAATGGCGATGCCTGCTTTTTCGAAACAACTATTTAAGTTGTCATAGAACGATTTACGCCAAAGTATATTGAGGAAGTTACCTTCCAAATGGCTAGCTTTAATTCCAACAGGATCGATAGGGTCTTGGTTGTCTACCTTATATTCTTGTGTGGCAGCATCAAGAATTTCTTGTTCTGGATAAGTCATGTCGCGGTTTGCGTCCATCAACTCATTTATCATATTGCTTGATATAATGGTGTCGGCAGGAAGCTCCTTAACAATAACATTCTTTACACTACGGATAGATTGTCCCCCTACGCCTACATAGACATGTGTAATTTCATGCTTTAGTTGCTTCTTTAACTTATTTATGATATTGGTTAAGCACTGTCCAGTTTTGTCGATGTTATAGACTACGCCCTTGCGGATGCATTGTGAAGCGTCTTCCTTAACAACAGCGTTCACAGAGATACTGCCGTCAAGGTTCTTCTTGCCAGCTATACCCATAATTTTTGATGAGCCCAGTTCAATGGCTACAATAAATTCTGCCATACACTAAAATACTTTATAACTTATGTTTTATTCTTATTCTGTTACTTCTGTCGGAATTTTCTCTTCTTGTTTGGGTTGTTCTGGAGCAATTGTTTGTTCTTGTTGTGCACCTTTTTTCTTACAAATAATCTGGTTGTCAAATTCTACATTAATGTATGAGTATTTATTCCAACCAGCTTGCGATAGCCCATAACGATAGAATTTCTCGGTTCGTTCAAGTTTCTTAGCCGTAAATTCAGCTATGCTTTTCTCGTTTGCTACCTTATTTTTCTTTATCGGTAAGTAGCCAATAAAAATTATATGGTCGCCTACTCGTGGTACAAGTTCTATACCGCGGTCGTCACAAACGTAGATTTGTTCTATCTGATTAACCCAGAATTCCGATTTGTTGATAGCCTTTGCCAATGGTGCTATGCCATAATGAGCAAACCAACGGCTTATATTTCCCGATGCAATTATTAAATCGCTGGTATATTTCGAGTTCGGAAGAATTCCTCCGTTATCGTCCAAATAGTAGTCTTCGCCTTTTAGATTCTTAATACGAATGATAGGCATACGTTGTGAAATCATGATATTTACATGCCCATTTTCCGTTATGTAACATTGTGCACTATCTACGAATGGTCCCACTTTCAAAGCTTCTTCTATTTTTCTCGGCTCTACAGAACTTATTTGTTTGTTAAGTGGATAGAGCTTTTTCTTTTCAAGAATAGATTTAATTTCCTTTGCACTAAGGAATCCAGCGTTGTTGGAATCAGAAATATTGATGTTCACTTTCGTGCATACACGATGGTTCTTGTCAGGCGTATTCCAAGATGTAATAGCCATAACAAGATAGACAGCTAGTATGATGTCTAACACACAAAAAGTTATCTTTTTCCAGTTTGTGTACATTCCTTTAGTTCTGTTCTTTTTCTTTTATTATTTCACTGAGCTGTCCCATGTAGTTATCAAGGTTTCCAGCACCAAGTACTACAAGTACATCAAAGTCTCTGTCATTTGCAAATTCCAATACATCGTCTTTCTTAATCATTTGCCTTTCAACCTTCTTATCAAGATTATTGTAGATAAGTTCCGAAGTAACACCTGGTATAGGCTCTTCTCTTGCAGGGTAAATTTCTGTGAGAATTACCTCGTCGAAATGACTAAGAGCTTCGGCAAAGTCCATATAGAAGTCGCGTGTGCGTGAATAAAGATGGGGTTGGAAAATAACTGTAATCTTACGATTAGGATAAATTTCCTTCAGACTTTTTGCGCTTTGCAGTATTTCTTTTGGATGATGTGCATAGTCGGAGAGCAGCACATGTTGGTCGTTCTTAATCTTAAAGTCGAAGCGACGGTCTACACCTTCGTAGGTTTTCATGCCTCTGCGAAGTTCTTCCGCAGTGCAACCACTTAGTTGTGCTAAAGCCATTGCAGCAATTCCGTTTTCTATATTGATAGGAATAGGTTGTCCTAACTCTATGTTCGTAACGTTTTCGATGGGCGAAACCATATCGAAAACTATGGTTCCATTTTCTATTCGTATATTTTCTGCATGGAAGTCGCCAGCTTCTCTGCTATATTCATAAACCTTAACGCCAGCTTGAACGTTTTGTTTCATCTCCAAATCCTTATGAATTACGAGAACACCATCAGTTTGTATAAGTTCAGTATAATGTCTGAAGCTTTCCAAGTAGGCTTCTTTTGTGCCGTAAATATCCAAGTGGTCGGGGTCTGTTGATGTGATAACGCTCATATATGGACGTAACCAATGGAAAGAACGGTCGAATTCATCGGCTTCAATAACTACATAATCGCTTTGTCGGATAGTATGTAGTTTGTGCCATAGTTCTTCGAAATTCCTCCAAGAAAGGCATTACAATCCAAGTGACTTTGGTGCATGATGTGGGCACACATGGTCGATGTACTCGTCTTTCCGTGCGTTCCAGCGAAGCAAAGACCTTTGTGCGTTTGCGTTAATCTACCCAATACCTGTGCACGCTTTTCTATTTCGAATCCGTTTGTACGGAAGAAAGCCAACTCTTTATGTGTTTCCGGAATGGCAGGTGTATAAACCACCAATGTTGTCGCAGGATTTTTGCACGCTGATGGAATCAAGTCGACGTTCTCTTCGTAGTGTAATTGTATTTCTTCTTGCTCTAACTTGCGTGTTAAATCAGACGGAGTCTTGTCGTAACCTGCTACAACAAGTCCTTTTTGACGGAAATATCGAGCCACAGCACTCATTCCGATGCCGCCTGCTCCTACGAAATATACAGCCTGAATATCCTTAAATTCCATTTTATTTATTGTCGTGTGGTATTACAAAAACCACTTTTTAATCGTTTATTCTTTGTTTATTTGATAAGTTTCATCACTTCCTCTGCAATAACTTCTGCAGACTTATGAAGTCCCATTTTCTTCACATTCTCGCTCAAGTTTGCAAGTTTTTGCTCGTCATTAACAGTCTTTATTGCTAATTGTAAGAGTGTTTCAGGAGCTTCCATGTCTTTTACAAAGAGCGCTGCGCCTTTGTTTACAAGTGCCATAGCGTTCTTTGTTTGGTGGTCTTCTGCTACATTTGGACTTGGTACAAGTATAACAGGTTTGCCGATGAGTTGGAATTCGCTAATAGAACTTGCTCCTGCGCGGCTTATTACCAAGTCGGCTGCTTTGTAAGCTGCGCCCATATCACCGATGAAATCCATGATTTTTAGGTTCGGAAGTTCCTTTCCTTTCATTGTATCAAGGATAGTTTGGTGATAATATTTGCCTGTTTGCCATATAAACTGCACATCGGAAGCCTCTACAAGTTCTAAGTGTTCCAATACAGCGCGGTTGATAGTGCGTGCGCCAAGACTACCTCCTACGAGCAAAATAGTTTTCTTTGTAGGATTAAGTCCGAATGTTTTTCTTGCCTCTTCTTGCGAAAGCGGTGTTTCAAGCACATTCTGTCGTACAGGATTTCCTGTCATAATGATTCTGTCGGCTGGGAAAAAGCGTTCCATACCTTCGTATGCTACACAAATCTTCTTAGCCTTTTTAGACAGCAATTTGTTGGTTACTCCTGCGTAAGAGTTTTGTTCTTGAATTAAGCAGGGTATGCCCATTTTCGAACATTCATAAAGCGTTGCGCCGCTTGCATAGCCACCTACGCCTACAGCCACCTGTGGTTGAAAGTCTTTTATAATCTTGCGAGCCAAGCGCAAACTCTTCCAAAGCTTATAAAGAACGCTGAAATTTTTCAGCTTATTTGCGCGATTGAACCCTTTAATCGGCAAGCCTTTAATCTCGTAACCTGCAGCGGGAACACGTTGCATCTCCATTCTTCCTTCCGCTCCAACGAACAATATCTTTGCGTCGGGGTGTTTTGCTCTGATAGCATTGGCTATAGACACAGCGGGAAAGATGTGCCCTCCTGTTCCGCCACCGCTTATAATGATTCTTAACTCTTCGTTCATAGTCTCTAAATATCAACATACAAAGTTAATCATTTTTTTTCTTTTGTCATAAATTTAACCCATTAAAAATGTGAAATATCGCAAATGTCATTTTGCTCTGGGATTGATACTGTGTTTCAGTTCATTATCGTTCGATTTACAGGATATGTAGTTCGGTTGTTTTTACGAACTACTTACTGATAGTTTTATTGTTGGTTTACTATGGTATAAAAAGTTCTTTCTTTTGTAAAAATAACGGATATGGGAAAGTGGTAATATCACTTTGGCTTTGTAATAGTGCCTATTTTACGATGCAAAACAGGCATTATTACGACGCAAAACAGGCTCTTTTGCAATGCAAAAGAGCCTGTTTTGTAAAACGTTGATGATTAGTTAGTTATATGATAAAATCTCTGTGTAAAAATATTTACACCTTTATTCCATTCTTGAATTACTTTGTTTATGCTTTGACGGGCTTTACTTCGATAGGTGCTCCGCGGTCTTTCTTCTTTGCAAAGCGACTGATACTTAGTAGCATACCGATGTAAACGCAATTGATAATAGTAGAAGTTCCACCCTTACTGATAAGCGGTAACGGTTGACCAGTAACTGGGGCTAAGCCTACTGCAACTGCCATATTAAAGAGAGCTTGCGTTACAAGCAAGAACGCAATGCCCATAGAGAGGAATGCAGGGAATGAGTTTTCACACCGACTTGCTATTTTTCCAGCTCTCATGAGTATGACAATGTAGAGGAAAGCTACGAAAATGGCTCCTCCAATACCCATTTCCTCAATGATGATGGCGTAGATAAAGTCGGAGAAAGCTTGAGAAAGGAAGTCTCGTTCGTTAGAGTTTCCTGGTCCTTTGCCTATTACGTTCGACGAAGCGATGGCGATATTGGCGTGCCCCACCTGTCCGTCTTTATCAAGGTCGTAGTCTTTTGGTGCTACGTATTTGTTATCTAAGAACTTATTGATACGCGCTTTCCATGTATCGGCACGGTGGAATATTTTTCCAATATAACTAGACTCATTTTCTTCTTCAGATGAAGCAGTTTGCTCCGTTAGGCTCTGTTTGGTTGTATTCTCTTCCTTATCGTGTCCTACAGCCATAACCAACACAAGGGCGAAGACCACCATTAGAGCGACCACACCCAAAAAGCTTACCTATTTGTTTTGAAGAAACACGTCCGACAATCATCATTAACAATACTGTTAAACTTGCCAATAATGCTGTAGAAAGGTTTTTCAAAACTTATCGGAAGAATGATAAATGCTGATAAAAATAAGGATGTATTTGAATGCTTTTTTGGCTGCGCCTGTTTCTGTTTGCATAGCGCTTAGAATCTGTGCAACTGCCAAAACTAATGCACCTTTACCAAATTCGGAAGGCTGAAATTGAATACCCATCACCTCAATCCAACGACTCGCACCATTGGTAACACCACCAGTAAGTAGTACTACAATCAGTAATAGAAACGAACCTACCAGTGCTGGCAGTGTCGCAATCTTAAAATAGCGGCATTTTATATTCATAACGACAATCATAAGTATAAAGCCTATAAATAGCATTCCACTATGTTTTACAAGTGGTGCCCAATAGTTTCCTCCCTTGTACGAAAGTGTGCTCGATGCCGAATATACTTCTACAATGCTAATCATACAAAGAATAAAGAAGACCATCCAAATTACTTTGTCGCCTTTGAATATGTTGTTAAGGGACTTTAGGCTCATTTTTTGTCGTTTAGAAGTTTAAAGAATGTAAATGTTAAATTGTTCTTTTGTCTCTTGATTTTATAACGCACGCACAAGTGTCTTGAATTGTTCACCACGATCTTCCATGTTTTTAAACAGGTCAAAACTTGCACAACATGGACTTAAAAGTACGGTATCTCCTGGCTTTGCCATAGTGTAGCATGCTTCAATGCACTCTTTCATAGAATGAGTATCGCGTACAGGAATGCCCAATTCATCGAAGTTTTCGTGCAATTTCTTGTTGTCTGCTCCTAGATAAACTAAGCCTACACACTTCTCTTTTACTAGTTCTTTAATGGCATTGTAGTCGTTACCTTTATCCTTACCGCCAATAATAAGTATAGTTGGCGTACGCATACTTTCTAAAGCATACCAACAAGCGTCTACATTCGTTGCCTTTGAGTCGTTGATATATTGCACACCAGCTACCTTGCAAACCTTTTCTAAACGGTGTTCCACTCCTGGAAAATCGCTCAAACTTTTACGAATGTTTTCTTTCTTGATACCGCTGATATTCGATGCAAGCCCTGCTGCTAAAGAATTGTATATGTTATGTTTGCCTGTAAGCGACAAATCTTCTTGCTCCATATTGAATGGGGTAGGCTGTTCAAGGGTATAATGTCCTTCTTCTATGTAACCGATGCTGCCCTTCTCCTTGAGTTCAGAGAATGGATATTGCACTGCCTTTACATCAAACTTCTCCAATTCTTTCTTAATAACGGGATCGTCGTTCCAGTATATAAAGCTATCTTCGTGCGTTTGGTTCTGAATAATGCGCATTTTAGAGTCAGCATACTTCTCAAACTGATAGTCGTAACGGTCTAAATGATCGGGTGTAATGTTCAGCAAGATAGCAATATTTGCACGGAAATCGTACATATCGTCAAGTTGAAAACTACTTAGTTCAATTACGTAGTACTCGTGTGGCTCTTGAGCAATCTGCAAAGCAAGACTTTTACCGATGTTTCCAGCCAAACCAACATCGTATCCAGCATCTTTAAAAATATGGTAGATGAGGCTTGTAGTAGTGGTCTTGCCGTTACTTCCTGTAATGCAAACCATTTTAGAATTGGTATATCGGCCAGCAAACTCTATTTCGTTGATGATGTGTGTGCCCTGTTCGATAAGTTTTTTAACCATCGGTGCCTCCTTCGGAATGCCTGGACTTTTTATGATTTCATCGGCATTCAGAATCTTTTCCTCTGTGTGTTGACCCTCTTCCCACTCTATGTTGTGGTCGTTGAGTAGCTTTTTGTACTTATCTTTGATAGCAGACATATCCGAAACAAACACGTCGAAGCCTTTTGCTTTTGCCAATACGGCTGCTCCCGCACCGCTTTCGCCTGCTCCCAATATTACAATTCTTTTCATCTTTATTTGTCTTTTATCGTCGTTTTTGCAAGGTTACTTCCCTGCGTTTATTTTGTTCTGAAATTGCTTTTTTCGTTTTATCTAATCTTCAACGTAATGATAGTCAGTGCCACCAAAATAATGGTTACAATCCAAAAACGAATTGTGATCTTGCTTTCGTGTACTGGAGTGTGGGGTGTTTTGATGAGATATTTACAATCAACCTCTAACTGGCTATCTTGTGTTCGGAAGCTATCGTGGATTGGTGCACGCTTGAAGATACGTTGTTTTATGCCTTTGCGCTTGCCCAACTTGAAGTAGTAGACTTGCAAAATTACACTTAAGCTCTCAACAAAGAATATTCCACACAAGATAGGAAGCAACAATTCTTTGTGGATGATAATCGCACCGACAGCGATAATACCACCAATTGTGAGACTGCCTGTGTCGCCCATAAAGACTTGTGCAGGGTAAGCGTTGTACCAAAGGAAACCTATCAGCGCACCAATGAAGGCCATAAAGAAAACTACAAGTTCTTCAGAACCTGGAATATACATGATGTTTAGATAGGCTGCATATTCGATATGACTACTAACATAGGCTAAAATGCCTAGTGCTACACCTATAATGGCGGAGTTTCCAGCACACATTCCATCCATTCCATCGTTCAAATTAGCACCATTTGAGACTGCTGTAACAACTATGATAGTCATAATGACAAACAAGATCCAACCTGCTGCTGTTTTATATTTACCACAGAAGGACATGATTTCAGAGTAGTCGAGATTGTGATTCTTTATAAATGGGATTGTTGTTTTGAGAGTTTTCTCAGCTTCTTTGCCATGTTTCACCACAATTTCTTTCCCATTTTCGTTATGCATTTCCAAGTTAATGTTTGACTTAACATCGGGTGATGCCCATAAAACTAAACCTACAATAAGCCCAATGGTGAACTGTCCAACAATCTTATATTTACCTTTTAATCCGTCTTTATTATGTTTGAATATCTTAATAAAATCATCCATTCCACCGAGAAATCCGAGCCAAATAGTGGTAATGATCATTAAGATGAGATAGATATTGCGCAAACGGCCTAATAATAATATAGGTATAAGCAATGCAACGATAATAATGATGCCGCCCATAGATGGTACACCAATCTTCTTAACACCGAACGGGTCGATGCTTGCATCACGCTGCACCTCAGTAATTTGCTTCTTCTTAAGGTATTTTATAAACTTTTCGCCGAACCAAGCAGAAATTATCAATGCAAGAATCATTGCCATAATGGCTCGGAAACTAATGTAGCCCCATAAGTGTGAGCCACTAATGCCAAACTGATCAAGCCAACGGAAGATGTAATATAACATAATGTCTTTATTTTATAACCGGCTTTTAATATCTCTACTTCTTATGATTTTCTTTACTTCAATCCAAAGATTTCGCGTACCACTTCATGGTCGTCAAAGTGATGTTTAATGCCATTTATTTCTTGATAGGTTTCGTGTCCTTTACCTGCAATCAGAATAACATCGCCTTTCTGTGCCATCATACAAGCAGTACGAATTGCTTCTTTTCGATCAGATATAGAAAGAACTTTTTTCTTTTGAGTAGTGTCTAGTCCTGCTAACATATCGTCTATAATAGCTTGAGGCTCCTCGTTGCGAGGATTATCGCTGGTAAGTATAACTTTGTCGCTACGCTTTACGGCTTCAATAGCCATAAGCGGACGTTTGCCTTTATCACGATTACCACCTGCTCCACATACAGTGAACACATGCCCGCCCTTTCCATCAAGTACTTCATGTATTGCCATCAAAACATTTTCAAGTGCATCTGGTGTGTGAGCATAATCTACAATGGCAGTATAACCTTCTGGAGAAGTGATTGGCTCCAAACGTCCGTTTACACTCTTCAGCGTGCTGAGTGCTACTAAAATATCTTCAGACTTCTTGCCAAGCATAATAGCTGTGCCATAAACTGCTAATAAATTGCTTACATTGAACTTACCAATAAATTGAACACCCACTTCTTTACCATCTATTTCAAGGTACATTCCTTCAAAATGACATTCCAAAATGCGTGCACGGAAGTCAGCCATGCGTTTGATGGAATAGGTTTTTATCTGTGCTTTACAGTTTTGAACCATTACCATTCCATTTTTATCGTCAGCATTGATAATGGCGAAAGCGTCTTTATCCAAATCGTCAAAGAATATTTTCTTCGCATTACGATAATTATCAAAGGTCTTATGGTAGTCTAAGTGGTCGCGTGTGAGGTTTGTGAATAAACCTCCTGCAAACTTCAAACCACCAATACGACGTTGTTGAATGGCGTGGCTTGAACATTCCATGAAGGCATATTCGCAGCCTTCTGCTACCATCTTTGCGAGTAATTCGTTTAATGCTATTGGATCTGGGGTTGTGTGGTCAGCTGGAATAACTTCATCATCAATATAATTGCAGACTGTAGAAAGCAAGCCAACTTTATGTCCAAACTTTCGAAACATATTATATAATAAGGTGGCTACAGTCGTTTTGCCATTTGTTCCTGTTACTCCAACAAGTTTTAAATGGTGTGAGGGGTTGCCATAGAAAGTTGTTGCAACGTTACCAACAGCCTCTTCTGTAGATTTAACTTGTATATAAGTAATGCATTTATTGATGGGTTCTGTTGGCATTTCTTCCAATAAAATTGCCGTAGCACCTAATTCTATTGCCTTTTCAATATATTTATGACCATCTGTTTGTGTACCTTTTATGGCAATAAACAAATGTCCCAATTCAATTTTACGGCTGTCAATGTTAATGCCTTTAATATCTTTATCCGCATCGCCTTCTATGTTTAAAGGCTTCACATTTTTAAGCAAATCGTTTAATTTCATATCTTGCTTCTTCCTTAATTATTTATTCTTGTCGGAATTCTCGGTAAAGGGAGTTATGCAAATCGTAGTTTACAAACCATTCCTTGCTTAATTCTTTCGCCTGGTGCAAGCGATTGTTCTACAACTTTTCCACGTCCAAACATGACAACTTTAATCCCGCAATTCTCTAATAGGTAGATTGCGTCGCGTGCTCCCATATTGTGTACGTCAGGTACGAGCTGCTTGTTAATATTCTTTTTCTCCGAGAATGTAATGTCTCTCTTATTCGTTTCAACAGTTCCCCAGACGTTATTTCCAAATGGATAAGCCCCGTTCCAGCCATTTTTAACGTTGAAACCGAGAGCAGAGAGCACGTAATCAGTCGCCAAAAGGTTTCCATTCTTCACCATAGGAACAAGTGGCTTGGTAGAATCCTTTGCATCAGTAACACTAAGTTTAAGGTTTTGTGCCATAATTCCTTCTGCAATTTGGTGGAAAACAACGCCACTCATGCCACCACCTGATGCTGGTAATCCAGATTTTTGTATACAGACAATACAGCTATATCTTGGCGCGTCGGCAGGGAAGAAGCCTGCAAAGCTCAATAAATAGTCTGTAACGCCTGTTTTATAACCTGCAACACCTTTTGACATCTGAGCTGTACCTGTCTTACCTGCAACTAAAAATTTATCAGAACCAGCTTTTTTCCCTAATCCTTCTGATACTACTTCTGTAAGAATGCGTCGCATCTGAGTTATGGTAGACTCTTTTGCAATCTGCTCACGTTGGACAATAGGAGGGTATTCTGCTAATACAGTTCCATTCTTTACAATCTTCTTAACAAAGCGTGGTCGCATCATTTTTCCACCATTTGCAATCGCATTGTAAAATGTTAATGTTGAAATAGGTGGTACTTGTGTCTCGTAACCAATACTCATCCATGCTAAAGCAGTATTACTCCAGTTTGTATATTGACCTATCTTGTTTCTTTAGGCATACGAATCTTCGCAGGAGAATAACCTGTGATAGGGATTTGAAGGTCATCGGCTAAACCTAAGTTGTAGATTCCTTGGACAAACTTTTCTGGATTCTTGTGATAGAAGTTGTCAACAATGCGACTAATGCCAATATTCGAACTATATTTGAGACACCAAGGTAATGTTAGGTTTCCGTAACCTCCACGTCGCCAGTTATGATCCTTCATATCTCGGCCATACATATTCCATACACCACCACCTGTGGCAATGGTATACATAGTGTCAACAACATTGTCATCGAGTGCAACCATCATAGATGCTGTCTTGAAAACAGAACCTGGTTCGAGTAAATCACTTACCGCATGGTTCTTTATTTCGCGATATTGACCGTCTTCGCACTTGTCAAGGTTTACAATAGCTTTAATATCTCCTGTTGTAACTTCCATAACAATGGCCACGCCAACGTTGCCATTGATCTCTTGCAATTCTTCAAGTAAGGCTCTTTCGGCAAGGTCTTGCATACTAACATCTATTGTTGTAACGATATCGGAACCATCAATAGGAGGTATTTCGGTAATGCTGAGATATTTATCGCGGATTTTTCGGCGATTCTCAATACCATTTGTGCCTCGCAAAATGCTATCAAATGACAATTCTAAGCCACATCGAGCAACGTCTTTAGCACCATATAAATCGCCAACGGTGCGTTGTGCTAGAGAACCGAACGGACGGCGGCGCGCGTTAAACTCTTCTTCATGGAAGCCACTCTTAAATTTGGCATATTTGAAAATCGGCAGTTTCTTTACCTCTTTATATGTATTGTAGTCTATGCGGTTCTTCCAAATTGGGAAATGACGTTTCTCTTCTTTTAATCCATTTAATAAGTATCGTTTAAATTCACCTGCTGTTTTTTCGGGGAATAGCTCATTTAACCCTTTGCAGATGTAGTCAATACTATCAATAAAAGCTGTATCTTTACCTGTTTCCTTGAGCGTTTTGAAATCTATATAAACCTTAAACTCGGGTAACGAACTTGCCATTAGTTCACCATCTGAGCTTAGAATATTGCCACGTGTAGGTAGGATAGGGACATTATCTTTTTTTTGTTTTGCAGCAACCTCCAACCAATAATCCTTTGCGCAATCATTATATAAGCCGATTTCGCAACGACAGCAATAGCTATAAGGCTCATAATAAGCGCTATGAGCGAATAGCGCGGCATGATATTTTTACTATTGAATTTACTCATAATTCTTATTTAGACGGCAGATTGATGATGAAAGGAGGACGTGAAGAAATCTTTAATACACTATCTTTATTTGTTTTCAGAATTTCTAATACGTGGCTTTCTCTTGAGCGTTCAGTAAGTTGACTGCTGCTTGATAAAGCTCTGTATTTTGCATCTGATAGTTCTGTTTCAAGTTTATCAATTTCAATCAAGTCTTTTTGAACACTATAACGATTCGATATATATATAATAATGAAGCCTACGATGAGTAGAATAAGACCAACGTTGTTTCTCAAAAAATGTGCTGAGAAAATATCTCCTCCGAGTATTTTCTTTAATGTGAAGTTGCTTGAAAATGGTTGTTCATCTTCTCGCGCTTGTTCTTCAATTGCATTTCTCAGTGCCTGTTCTTCTTCTGTTTGTTCAATTGTTCTTGCTTCTTCTATTTGTCGTTTATTATTTTTTCCCTCCTTTCCTTCTTCCTTTCTTTGTTTAGAGTCTTGTATGTTTTTAGTAAACTGAGGCTTTTCAACTTCTAATTCTACCTCTGTACCGCCCATAGCTACAGAATCAGTAGACTGATCTGATAAGCTAGCTATCTCTCCAGTCTCCTTAATTTCACGTTCCCTTACATTGAAAATGGGTTTCGCTACTACTTCATGTACTTCTTCGTTTTCTGTAAGCTTGTCGTCCATTTATTTCTTTTCTGCTATTCTAAGTTTTGCGCTGCGGCTTCTTGGGTTGTTTTCCTGCTCGTTGCTGTTTGGTACAATTACCTTGTTGTTTATCAACTTAAAAGGGGAATTGATTCGTCCAAAGAAGTCTTGTTCAACTTTTCCTTCAATATTACCTGATTTCATCATATTCTTGACGATTCGGTCTTCTAAAGAATGGTAAGTAATTATAGATAGCCTACCACCTGGCTTCAATATTTTAGAAGCACTATTTAGTAATTCTTTTAGCGCAGCCATCTCTTGATTTACTTCTATGCGTAGAGCTTGAAAAAGCTTTGCCATTTCTTTTTTCTCGCGTTCTCGCTTGAAAAGTGGCTCTACTACATTTTGAAAGCCTTTCGTTGTAAGTATCGGCGCCTTGGCTCTGCTATTAACAATGACAGCGGCAATTTTGCGCGAGTTCTTTAATTCTCCGTAAAGATAGAATATATTAGCAAGTTGCTCTTCGTCATATTCATGTAAAATAGCCGCAGCAGTTTTACCTGCTCGTTTATTCATACGCATATCAAGCGGAGCATCGAAGCGAAAAGAGAATCCTCTTTGTTCATCATCGAAATGATGACTGCTTACTCCTAAATCACCTAATAGTCCGTCAATTTGCTCTACACCATAGTAACGCATCCAATTCAATAAGTATCTGAAGTTAGAACGTACGAACGTAAAGTTCTCCAGTTTGTTTCCATTGGTGCCAAATTCATGTATGTTTTGTTCTGCATCGGCATCTTGGTCAAAACTATATAAGTGTCCTTTATTACTGAGACGTGAAAAAATCTCTTTGCTATGTCCGCCACCACCAAAGGTAACGTCTACATAAATTCCGTCGGGGTCAATGTTCAAGCCATCTACACTCTCGTAAAGTAATACCGGAACATGATATGTTTCTACGGCTTTAACCATAACTTCTACCTGGGTTATATATCTGTGGTGAGTGCTTTCGTATCTCCTGATTTTTCCATTATAGCCTCTAGTGTTTCACTGAAGTCGTCTGGGTCAAGATATGCGTCCTCGTTCTCGTTGTTCCAAATCTCAATGCAATCGTCCATACCAATAAACTTTATTTGCTGGTCAATGTTAGCCATCTTTAAGTATCGCTTTGGTATTAAGAAACGTCCATTTCCATCGAGTACTATGGTTTCGACGTCTGAAACAAACTGTCGATAGACCATTTGGTCACGTTTATTCCATCGATTGAGATGATTGCGAAGATTATCAAGCATTTTGTTCCACACAGATAAAGGGTAAATAACCAAGCAAGGTTGGAAAACATCCTTTTTCATGATAAGTGATTCCTCGCCAGATGTATTAAATATCTTGCGGAATGTGGCAGGGAAAAAGGCCCTTCCTTTAACGTCAGTCTTGGCTTCTATGCTTCCTAAAAATCGCATGCGTACTTCTTTATAATTGAAATTTCGCTTCAAAGTTAAGGAAAATTCCCCACATTTCACCTCTTTTCTCCACAAAGTTTGCATTCTTCTTGCTTTTTTAATATATTTAACGTAAGATGGGAGGGTGAGGAGGAGTGACAAAGAATTTTTTTGCTATCTTCCGTATGTAAAACGACAATAATTGAGCAATTTTTTTATAAAACAGTTGAATATTTCAAAAGGTTTAATTACATTTGCACTCTAATTTGAGAACTTGGAAAAATTAGAACGAAATAGCACAAGCAACATGGAGAAGACCATTGATATCCAAAGGATACTGTACGGTAAGATGGGCTTGAAAGCAAAGTTTGTCCCTCGTTTTGTGATTAATTGGATTAGAAGTATTATTCACGAAGATGAGGTTAACAAGTTCTTGTGGGAAAGTCGTGATAAAACAGGAACGGAATGGCTCTCTGAATGTGTCAAGTATCTGCGTATGACACTTGAGATAGAGGGCTTGGAAAACTTGCCAGATAAAAACGATGGTAAACTTTACACATTTGTTTCTAATCACCCACTCGGCGGTCAAGATGGTGTTGCGTTAGGTTCCATCATAGGCAAACATTATGATGGAAAGTTTCGTTATCTTGTAAACGACTTGTTGTTGAACTTACCAGGTTTAGCGCCTGTAAGCATTGGAATTAACAAAACTGGTAAACAGAGTCGAGATTTTCCCCGTATGGTGGAGGCAGGATTTAGCAGTGATAACCATATGCTGATGTTTCCTGCAGGTTTGAATAGCAGAAAGCAAAATGGAATAATTCGCGATTTAGCTTGGAAAAAGACTTTTATTACGAAGAGTGTGGAGTATCAACGTGATGTTGTTCCCATTCATTTCAGCGGGCAAAATTCGGAATGGTTTTACAGAATTGCCCATTTCAGCGATAAATATATGAAGAAAGTAAATCTTGCGATGTTCTTCTTAGTTGATGAAATGTACAAGAATGTTGGTAAAACCTTTCGTGTTAGCTTTGGAAAACCTATTCCATGGCAGACATTTGATAATAGTAAAACACCGATGGAATGGGCTGAATTCGTTCAAAATAAGGTGTATGAACTTTAGAAAGTCTTACATTTATGAGGTGATGCGAAACAATGCGATGCGACAAAAAGCTATAATATGAAGGAAGAAGAGATAATTCAACCAGTCAGTAAAGAACTTTTAAGAAGCGAACTTACTCCCGATAGGTTGCTGAGAGGTACAAATAAGAGTCATAATGATATCTATGTATTCTCAGCAAATGAGGCTCCGCATTTGATGGATGAGATTGGACGACTGCGCGAGGAGGCTTTTCGCAGCGCAGGTGGTGGCACGGGAAAGGCAAAAGATATTGATGAGTTCGACCTTATGCCAAATTGTTGCAAGCAGTTGATAGTTTGGAATCCTGATAGTGAAGAGATTATAGGAGGCTACCGTTATGTGTTTGGCGACGATTGGAAGTTAGGTAGCAATGGACAACCTATATTGGCCACAAGTCATATGTTCCATTTCTCTGATAAGTTCTTGAAGGAATATGCACCCTATACCGTTGAGTTAGGACGTTCATTTGTATCTTTGGGATACCAAAATGTTCGTGAAAACTCAAAAAGCATATTTGCGTTGGATAATCTTTGGGATGGTTTGGGTGCTCTCACAGTGTTAAATCCAAGTTGCAAATACTTCTTTGGTAAGGTAACAATGTATCCTTCGTATATTCGTCGTGGCCGTGATATGATCCTTTATTTCCTTAAGAAGTTCTTTGATGATAAGGAAAACTTGATTATACCGATTAAACCGCTTAAAATTGATACTCCAGCTTCTGAGTTTGAGTCGTTGTTCAATGCTGCTTCATTTAAAGAAAACTATCGTATTTTAAATAGAGAGATTCGCAAGTTAGGCTACAATATTCCACCATTAGTGAATGCTTATATGAATCTTTCTCCAACAATGAAACTCTTCGGAACGGGTATTAATAATGGTTTTGGCGATGTAGAGGAAACTGGAATCCTCATTGCTGTGGACGAAATATTCGAAGAAAAAGCGTATTCGTCATATAGAAAGCTTTGTAAACGACCATCCAGAGGCTCTGAATATTACCAGTGGCGCTAATAACTTGATTTACGAAGAGAAAGAAAACTAAGGAACATAACTAAATAGTATTATAAAGAATAATCGGCATTTGTTGTTTTTTTCAGCGATGAAATGAGCAATAAATGCCGATTTTTTTATTTTGCTTCTGTTGTCTTTTTAGATATTACTTCTCTCGTATTAAAAATACTTTCAATGTTTTCTTAGGTATAGGTTTGAACATCCTTATGCTATTTCGAAAAATAGGCATAATAGTAATCTTATAGACTGAGTGAATACTAATTAAGGTCTTGTACAAAGACTGCAATTTTCTTATAACGTTATTTTTAATTTGTAAAAGAAAAATTCAAGTAAATACTGATGATACTTCTTTTGCGTCGCAATAGTGCCTATTTTACGTTGTAATAGTGCCTATATTGCCGTGCAATACAGGCTGTTTCTGAATGCAAAACTATGGGTATTGTAAATTGTTGGTATTTAAGTAGTTGTGTGTTAATTATGATAGTATTAAATATTTACACTTTTGTTTCTTTCTTTTCGTTCGCAAAGTAGGCCTCTTTTGTTGATATATTGCCTTACTTTTTTCATTCTTGTATGTAAATATTAGGGCTTTTATAAAAAAAAAAGAGGAGAATAACCTCCTCTTCAGTATATACTCTAAGCTGTATTCTACGCTATTTTAACGAATAAACAAGAGTTCGCGATACTTTGGTAAAGTCCACATTTCATCGCTTACAATTAACTCAAGCTTGTCAATGTGTTGGCGTATTTCTTCCATTTTTGGGGTAATGATATCGTGATAAGCAATGGCTTTCTCTCGTTGGCAGTCTATTTTGTTAGCTATTTTTCTTGCTTCAACAAGTTCGTCTACACCCGTTTCTATGGCCTGTATGTGTTCTGCAATATCCCTTAGTATCTTTACATTACGTGCCGTAAGTCGTTCTCCCTCTTCCTTTCCAAAGATATCAATCATCGAACTAACGTTTTTAGCCAGTCGACTTTGGTAGTGTGTGACGACAGGTATGATATGATTCATAGCCAAATCGCCCATAACACGAGCTTCTATTTGTATTTCTTCGTGTAAGTTTCCCACTTTACTTCATTCCGAGCCTTGAGTTCATTACGCTTCATCACGTTCATTGCTTCGAACATTTGTACGGATTCATCGCATAAATAGGTATCAAAGCATATAGGACAACTTGATTCACAGTCTAATCCTCTCTGTGCTGCCTCTAATTTCCATTCATCGCTATAGCCGTTTCCATCAAAGTGAATTGGTTTGCAGGTCTTAATGTCTTGGCGAATAATTTCTATAATTGCACTCATCTGGTCTTCTCCTTGTTCAGTAAGTGCGTCTACACGTTGTTTAAAGTTTGTTAGGGCTTCAGCAACAGCTGTGTTTAAGACGATAAGCGAAGAGGCACAGTTCGCCTCTGAACCTACTGCGCGAAATTCAAAGCGATTACCAGTGAAGGCAAAAGGAGAAGTTCGGTTTCGATCTGTGTTGTCTATTAGAAGCTCAGGTATTTCAGGAATATCGAGATGAATGCCTTGTTTTCCTTTTACAGTAAATAGATTCTGTTTGTCAGCCTTTTCTATATGCTCAAGTAAATCAGTAATTTGTCTTCCAAGAAACGATGAAATAATGGCAGGTGGCGCCTCGTTTGCACCTAAGCGATGGTCATTCGTTGCACTCATAACCGATGCTTTTAGCAAACCGTTGTGCTTATAGACACCCATCAGAGTTTCCACAATGAACACAACAAATCGTAGGTTGTCGTTTGTGTTTTTACCACTTTTGTGTAACAATATACCCGTGTCTGTAGATAAACTCCAGTTGTTATGCTTTCCTGAACCATTGATTCCTGCAAAAGGTTTCTCGTGTAATAGCACGCGGAAGCTGTGTCGGTGAGCCACCTTCTTCATAAGTGCCATTAGCAACATATTATGGTCTACCGCCAAATTACACTCTTCAAAGATAGGAGCCAGCTCAAATTGACCTGGCGCAACCTCGTTATGACGAGTTTTTACAGGTATTCCAAGTTCTAAAGAATGAATCTCCAAGTCCTTCATAAAGGCTTGAACACGTTCTGGGATAGTACCAAATAGTGGTCGTCCATTTGTTGGTTCTTAGCAGAGTCGTGCCCCATGAGTGTTCTACCAGTAAGCATGAGATCTGGACGAGCAAAGAATAGGTCTTCGTCTACAAGGAAATACTCTTGCTCCCAACCAAGGTTGGTGTGTACTTTCTTGACGTCTGGGTAGAAATACTGGCAAACCTCTTTCGCAGCATTATTCACTGCACGCAACGAACGAAGTAGAGGCGCTTTGTAATCGAGCGCTTCTCCTGTGTAAGAAATAAAGATAGTAGGGATACAAAGAGTGTCGTCTATGATAAAAACAGGACTTGTAGGGTCCCATGCAGAATAGCCCCGCGCTTCAAAAGTATTTCGAATACCACCCGATGGGAACGAGCTTGCATCTGGTTCTTGCTGTACAAGCAGCTTTCCAGAGAATTCTTCAATCATTCCTCCTTTGCCATCTGATTCAATAAAGGAGTCATGCTTCTCTGCGGTACCTTCTGTTAGTGGCTGAAACCAGTGTGTATAGTGTGTAGCGCCATGGTCTTTTGCCCACTTTTTCATACCATTTGCTACACCATCTGCAATAGAACGATCAAGCCGTTCACCATTTTCCATTACGTCCATCATCTTGTTGAAGATGTCAACAGGAAGGTATTTGTACATCTTATCGCGACTAAAGACATACTTTCCAAATTGTTCTGAAGGGCGTTCGTTAGTTACTTCTAATTTTACAGGACGTTTTCTAAATGCCTCTTTTACTACATCGAATCTTAAGTTACCCATATTTCTCTTTCGTTTTTTGTCGGTCTTTCTTTGCAAAAATAACTATTTAGTTGGAATTTTCAAAATAATTATAACGTTTTGATATATGTTTCAGCTTAAAAAATAATGTATATCATCTTCCTTTAAGCGAGTGTTGTCTTTCTTTTTAAATGGGATATAATATATAATAAGGTGAAATTGTTAAATTAGAACACTCACAGAACCTCAGTCAAATATTCTTTTTGATATGTAAAGCCCTTAGGATATTTTCTCAAACTACTAAATAATGAGTGTAGATGACTATTGTTTTTCTTTACAAAAAAAGTGATACTTCTTTTGTAGACCTTATTATCTTTTGTATTGGTTTATATCTTTTTTTGTGTTCTTTAAGCATCTACTTTTTGCCTTATATGTTTATTTTTTTTGCTTTGCTGGAGATACTTTTATCGATTGCGTATATCTCTCTTTTGAAGTAATGGCATAAAAATAGCCTATGTTTGCTCACGCAGACATAGGCCTTGCCACTTAACTAAATAACTCAAAAAATTACTTGACTCAATTCTCGTAAGTACATTTTCATCACGAAGACGTACTAACTAACATTTGTTTGACTATTAACTTACTAATAACTATTTTGTATGTTTGTAATCAAAAATTGTTCTATAATTTGTTGCAAAGGTAAGGATAAAAAAGCATATCGCCAACAATTTGGTCATCTTTTTTAGTGTAATTATGGAAAATTATGGTCGTTCTAGTATTCTAGTGTATAATTTTGTTCTTTATTTCGCCTTGTGATGGTGTTTTTTAATACTATTTTCTTATATCTCTAAACAATGTGTTCGCTTTTTCTAGTGGGTTGTTTAGCGGATTTATTACAAAAGTACGATAACATTACGTTTTTGCTGTTGAGAGGTGAGAATGAGGATATTTTATTGTTCGTTTTTTCGATTTGCCTTCTTGTTCTCATTCTTTTTTCTTCTTACTCTCCCTTCCTCTTATCCATCTTCTTTCTTTTCGACCAACAGAACTCCTCTTCTTCTGCTTCTTAATCGTTCTTACTCTCTTCTTGTTTTTCTCTTTTTTCTTCTGCTAATATAAAGGTAATGTCAGAGTATGTGATTCCCGATGGACAAGCATCCTTAATGTTTTTAATTCCGTCTTCAGGCGAAATGGTCTTTAGTATGCCTCGAATTATCTTTGCTTTCTGTGTATCTACGAAATCAGTAGCCTTCAGTTCGCCACTTGTAACATACCTTGCAATGTGGCTTACAATGGTTTGCGGTGTAAGACCGCGTTCTTTTGCAATAGCTTTTAAGTCCATTCCGTCTTTATAAAGTCTGTAACTTATAGCATGCGTAGCTTCTTTAGGCTTCTTTTCTGCTTTGTTTTCCGCTTTTTTTCGCGTTGTTTGAGACCATCTTCATCGCCCATTGATGTCAGAATAGATTCTTGTTTGCATTTCAGATAGCGGCTAGTGGTGAAGTCTTCCTCCATCATATCCTCTATTAATAATAGCTTTGCCTGTTTTGTTTGTTCGAGTTCGGCAATGTTATTATCTATGCGCTTCATCGCTTCCTTATTCTTACTCTCCACCGTTTTAGTTATTTCAATTTGCTCCGAGAATATTTCAGTAAGCTCGTTGTAGAAGTATCGTGCGCCATTTCTGATTCTTTCAATAAATTCTGGGCTGTGCAAATCTTCCGTTAGCATACCTTTCACAAGATGAATCCACTTTGATGATACGGTGAGAATGCGCTTTTGCAAGTCGTCTAAGATTGTTCGATGGAGTGCTATTAACTTTGCGTACTTGTGGAAATGCTCGACTAAAGTTCTAAAAAGTGCTGTTTCAAGTTCAGAAATTTCGTTGAAGTTGAATAGTTCCAGTATCAACATTCTGTAATATTCCTCTTTTAGCAGCGGTAAATTCTTAATACTCTCTGCTGCTCGTATATTCTGTTGAGCAATATAACTATCTACTCGTGCATCGTTTATGACAGCATTTTGATTCAATGGGGAGCCCAATACCAAACCTTCCAACGACCGACAGCGGCTCAAAGCCACATAAACTTGTCCCGAAGCAAATGCCTGCTGAGCATCAATGATGGCATGTTCGAATGTAAGACCTTGACTTTTGTGTATGGTAATGGCCCAAGCTAATCTCAATGGATACTGTGTGAAGGTGCCTAACACTTCTCCTTCAATCTGCTTTGTCCGTTCGTTGAGCGTGTAACGAGTATTTTCCCATGTTTGTGGTTCTACTTCTATGGTCTCATTGTCGCCGGGACAAGCTACCAAAATCCTATCTTCGTTAATGAAAGTGATGCGTCCAATCTTTCCATTGTAGTATCTTTCGAAACGATCGTTGTGGATAAACATTACCTGCGCACCACATTTTAGTGTTAGTTCATAGTCTGCGGGGTAGTTGTTTTCGGGGAATTGTCCTTCAATTTGAGCGCAAAACCTATACGCTTCCGATTCTATTTGCTTGAGTTGATTGTTGTTTATGTTGTCGGCAATGCGATTATGAGTTGTCAGATGAATATAGTCGCTGCCTTCTTCAGGTTTGAAATTCAGCTGATACCGACTATTCAGAGTTTTGAAATCATCGTCTGTTACGTTGCCATCTCTAAAGTGATTCAGAATGTTTATGAATGTTTCGTCTTGTTGTCTGAATACTTTTGTAAGCTCAATCGTAACATATTGTATGCTTTGCAGTGCTTTTGAGTCGAAGAAATAAGGCGTATTATAATATCTACCCAGTAGTTCTTCCTCTTCAGGCTTAACTACTGGCGTCAGTTGTTGCAGGTCTCCTATCATCAAAAGCTGTACACCGCCAAATGGTTTATTATGTTCGCGGAAACGACGGAGCACCGAATCGATAGCGTCCATAATGTCTGCGCGCACCATACTAATCTCATCGATAACGAGTAAGTCAAGCGTTCGCATTATCTTTCGCTTTTGTTTGCTGTATTCAAAGCGCGGTTTTACCATGCTTTCTGGTACGAAAGGGGAGAGAGGAAGTTGAAAGAACGAGTGAATAGTAACACCTCCAGCATTGATGGCAGCCACTCCAGTAGGTGCAACCACTACCATTCGCTTTGTGCTATGTTGCTTAATGGTACGCAAGAAAGTTGTTTTTTTCCAGTTCCAGCCTTTCCTGTTAGAAAGATACTAATACCTGTGTGCTCTACAAAGTCCCATGCGTTTTGCAGTTCTATATTCTTCTCCATCGCTTTTAATATCGCTATCGTTCAGCAAAAATTACGTAAAAAAATGCGATGCTCGCAAATAGTTATTGATAAAAGTCAATCGGCTTGACGCATGGCAATAAAAAGCGCCAATATTGAGCAATCTTTACTTAACTATTTGTGTAAAAACACTGAGAAGCTGTAACTTTGCATACGTAGAAAAGAAATAAGATATAGGCAATATGAGTGCAAATGACACTCAGTTTAAGGTAAAAAGAAAGTATTAATAGTATCAATGATAGTTGCAGTTGCAGCTGCTGGTGAAGCATAGGCACTCTGCAAGAATAAAGATTAGTTGATTAGTTATTCTAAGAGAGTAAATTATTTAAGTTAGTTGATGATTTGAGAAAGAGAAAAGGTGATGTATCAAATAAGGATACATCACCTTTTTCTTTCATCTATTTAAGTGCAACACCTCTACTTTCTTCCCTCAGTTACCTTCGTTTTATCTTTTCGAAAATTGATAAAAACACAGTAATGGTATTTGTTTTTGGACGTTCCAAATATGATGTTATTCTGCATTTTATTGGTAAATAGAATGGGAGGGAATTGTTTAGAATTTTCATAAAGCGTTATTCAGCGTAACTATTTGATAGTTAGAGTTTTGTGATAGAGCTTGTTTTGCATTATAAAAGTGCCTGTTTTGCATCGCAAAAGGGCCTATATTGCAATGCAAAACAGGCACTTTTGTAATGCGAAAGCGATATTATCGTTTTTTATTGTAATTTTCTTTACAAAATGAAAGTAGTTCTTTTAAGTTTTTCTTGCGTAAGAAATGAGAGTTCTTGAAAGGCTAATGGTATCCGACTGGGATATGTTCTTTGCAGCAAAAAGATGGAATAGGTATAAAATAAATGCTGAAACTCTCAACGAGCTTCAGCATTTATGTTGTTTAACCTTAATTGTTCTTTTCTTTTGAATAGAGGAAACCTCACGGCCTCCTTGCTTCCTTTGTAATACAATCTGTTAAACTTTACCTTTAAAAAAATAACTAAAAAAACCTAAATCTATTACTACTAACCTAAACAATCTATTAACCTTTTGACAATGCAAAGGTAGCTATAATTTGTAATTCTTGCAAATATTTCGGGGTCTATTTTTAATGTTATTGCAAAATCTTGATGTATGTCAAAGATTGAAAATCAAATGTTTTGGAGTTTTAGTATCCTTTGATAAAAACCGTATAACACTTTTGGGTTTTGTGTTTTTTCATTGTAAACGAGGTGTGTTTCCTTTATTTTCAGTTCGTTTTTGTAGAAGTTTTATAGCATTATTTAGAGGCTTCTTTCCGTTATTTAATTGAAAACATGTATCTTTGTCAAGTAAAATAAGGTAAGATGAAAGTACTGATTGTGAATACAAGTGAGCAAACGGGAGGTGCAGCTGTGGCTGCAAACCGCTTGAAAGTCGCACTTAATAATAACGGAATCGAAGCAAATATGCTTGTTCGCGATAGGTTGAGCGACGACGAAACTGTGTTTACAATCAAGAATAATTGGTGTACAAGGTGGAATAGACTATGGGAACGGTGGTGTGTTTTTTGGCATCTGCATTTCTCTAAACGCAATCTTTTTGCCATCGATATAGCCAATGCGGGTACTGATATTACCGAGTTGCAAGTGTTTAAAGATGCTGATGTAATTCATTTAGCATGGATAAACCAAGGTATGCTCTCCCTCAAAAGTATTGAAAAGATATTGAAATCGGGTAAGCCGCTTGTGTGGACGATGCACGATATATGGCCCGCTACTGCTGTTTGTCATATTACTTTAGACTGTAGGAAGTTCGAAAGTCAGTGCAAACAGTGCCGCTTGCTACCTTCTGGTATAGGAAGAGACCTTGCAAAACAAACGTGGAAGCGTAAAGAAGCGATAGAAGGACGAACACACATTATATATATAACGTGTAGTAAGTGGCTGCAAGGCGAAGCAAAACAAAGTGCATTGATTGGGCAGAATACGATTGAATGTATTCCAAACCCCATAGATACAAATGTTTTTCGCAAGGTTGATAAGGCCGAAGCACGCCGAAAACTGGGCTTACCTGCCGATAAACGTTTGGTACTTTTCGCATCTCAACGAGTTACAAACCATAATAAAGGTATGAACTACTTGGTAGATGCGTGTCGAAAAATGGCGGAACAACACCCCGAAATGCTCGAAAATACGGCGGTTGTAGTGCTCGGAGGACACGCTGAAGACCTACGCGAACAATTCAATTTGCCAATGTTCCCACTGGGATATGTTAGCGATACGCAAAAGATAGTAGACGTTTATAATGCCATTGATGTGTTTGTAACACCATCTTTGTCCGATAATCTGCCCAACACAGTAATGGAAGCGATGGCTTGTGGCGTGCCTTGCGTGGGCTTTAAGGTAGGTGGCATACCTGAAATGATAGACCATGAACGCAATGGATACGTGGTTAAGATGAAAGATTCAACCGATTTGGCAACAGGAATACACTGGGTGCTGAATGTGGCAGACTATGAAATGCTGTCTGCCGAAGCTGTAGAAAGTGAAGCAGTGCTATTCTCAGGCTCAAGTAGCCGCACAATACATAGCTGTTTACGAGAAAGCGCTTGCTAATTCAAAGACGAAAGAAGTATGATAACATTCTCAGTAATCACCATTACATACAATGCTGCCGATGTGTTGCAGCCCACATTAGATAGTGTTTTGAAGCAAGACTTCCCCACAATAGAGCATATTATCGTGGATGGAGCCTCTACCGACAACACTGTTGCAATAGCTGAGGCTTACAAAGATATGTCTGATAGTGCCGAAAATGGGCACGTTGTTCGAATATATAGCGAGCCAGATAAAGGTCTTTACGATGCTATGAACAAGGGATTGGTGCGTGCGAAGGGCGATTATGTAGTGTTTTTAAATGCTGGCGACCGCTTTCCAACTGCCGATACTCTTGAGAAAGTGGCATTGGCAGCAGAGGTTGGAGATGGCGAGGAACGGCCTGCTGTAGTGTATGGGGATACGGATATAGTAGATGAAAAAGGAATTTTCTTATATCAACGTAGACTTCAGCCACCAGAAAACCTAACCTGGCAGTCGTTTAGAGATGGTATGTTGGTGTGTCATCAAGCTTTTTATGCTCGGTTAGACATAGCTCGTAAAACTCCTTTCGATACACGTTATCGATATTCTGCCGATGTAGATTGGTGTATAAAGATAATGCGTGAGGGCGAACGCAAAGGTCTTTTATTAAGAAATGTGCACGCTGTGGTTGCTCATTATATGGAAGAAGGGCAGACCACAAAGCATCACCGGGCATCGCTTCGAGAGCGTTTTCAAGTTATGTGCAAGCACTACGGTTTGTTCTCAACCCTTACAAAACACGCTTGGTTTGTAGTAAGAAAATTCGTAAAAAAGTAATATTGTCGAAAAGTCAACGTTCTTTATATAAATCAAATCCTCAGAATAAATGAAAACAAAGATTATTTATACCCTGCTTACCTTCCTTTTTATAGGAATAAGCACAAGCGTTAGCGCACAGACAAATGCAGTTTTAAACTATCCAGTGCCTGCAAAGAAACAGAGTACGACCGCAAAAAAGAAACCGCAGACAGAGCCTTATGCTACAGAACAGTACGGCGATTACGATACAGGTACAACAAGTAACAGGAAGAAAACATCTGGAGAAAAGATTAAAGAAGGTCTCGGTAGCATAGGCGAAGGAGTGGGAGACTTTGTAGAAAACGAGTCTGAATCAATCGGAAATACAGCAAGTAAGGTTCAAAAGAAAACCAAACGCTTCTTTAAAAGGATAAGTGATTCTGGCAAAAGATTCGGTGAAAGAGTCGGCAAAACCCTCAATAAAGCCAGCGATGCGGTATCTGACCATCAGATAAACAAGAAGAAATATTAGCATTTTGTGCATTCTTTTGGTGGTATTGGATATTTTCAGTACTTTTGTACAATACATATGACTTTGCTTTTGCATAAGTTCGATTCTACAACAATGTGCTTATGAGTCCACAAGGAAATAAGAAACCTACATACACCAAGCCTGTTGCTATTTGCGCTGGAGTACTCTTCTTCGGTTCAATATTGCTGTCAATACTGATGGCAACACGTGAGATGGCACCCCCACGTAAGTACGAAGTCGATATGTCGGGAACGGTAATAGGTATTGATACTACTTCAAAAATTCCTGTATTAACCAAGGAAGAAGCAAAAGAAGTAGAGGTTAAGGAAAATAAGAAAGTTGATTACGTTGAATCGAACGATGCAAACTTGAACTTAAAGAATATACCGGAACCTGAACCTATTGATGTTTCGGCCACTCCTCCGCCTTCTACAAAGGAAGAAACAGGAACCAATAACACGCAAATAACAGATGTGAAAGCACCTAAGATAGAGCCTATTGAGTAGGAAAATAGATGTTTATGTGCTGTAAATGTCTAAAATCGCTTAAAATAATATAAAGCTTTTTTACTTTTATAGGTATCTCCCGTCAAATGAATAACTTTGTACAAGAAGCAGGCGAAATACGTCTGCACCTGTTATATGCAGGTAAAAGAAATATTATTGAGTATAAATTTAAAAGTATTAGTAATATGAAAAAGAACCTTTTAGTATTAACCTTGTGCGCAGGCGCACTTTTGTTTACTGGTTGTGCCAGCAAGAAAGATTTGCAAAACTGCCAATCTGAGAACCAACGATTATCTGGTGAATATCAGAATGCAAAGGAAACTATTGCGGCAAACAATGCTCGTATCAAGAGCTTGGAAGACCAATTGGCACAAGCTAAGGCTAGTGCTGCAGCGTTGCAGGGCAGTCTTGACAAGAGTTTGAACAATGCAAATTCAAACAATATCAATATTTCAAATTGGTAGACCAAATTAACGAAAGCAACCAATATATCCGTCATCTTGTTCAAGTTAAGAGTAAGAGCGACTCACTCAACCTCGTTCTCACCAACAACCTTACACGTAGTCTTAGTAAGGAAGAACTTAAGGAAGTTGATGTTCAAGTGTTGAAGGGCGTTGTTTATATCTCGTTGGCAGATAATATGCTCTATAAGAGCGGATCATACGAAGTAAATGAACGTGCAGAAAAGACTCTTAGCAAGATTGCAAAGATTATTTCTGACTACAGAGATTACGATGTATTGATCGAAGGTAATACAGATAACGTGCCTGTAAACGCTCAAAGCGATAAGATGAAGAATATTCGTAACAATTGGGATCTCTCTTGTTTGCGTGCTTCTTCAGTAGCACAATACTTGCAAACTCACTTCGGTGTAGATCCAAAGCGTCTTACTGCTGGTGGAAGAGGCGAGTATAATCCAATCGTAACTAATGATACTGAGCTTGGAAAGCAGCGCAATCGTCGTACACAGATTATCATTACTCCTAAGCTTGATCAGTTTATGGACCTTATTGGTAAGGCTCCTGAATCAGCAGAAAAATAGGATTCAATTGATTTAATAATGGAAAAGTTTTTAAAATCTCTTGCAAGTCACCCTGCATTTAAAGGATATATGCGATGGAGGACACGACCAATAATTGTTGCATTGTGTTGCTATTTAGTCTATAGTGCAGGCAAATCAGTTGGCGAAGCAGTTTATTATCTGCTGCATTAGGATTGAGAGAACATATTAAAAAAAGTCTTCAAATGTGCAAAATACAACATTTGAAGACTTTTTTTTATTGTTGTTTAGTCTGTTTTCATCTTACCATTTTAGCTTTTACTCATTGTTTTGCTTCTTTGTTGAGGCTTTTTTTATCAGTTGATAAAGTTATCTTCAATTAGTTTTTCAAAGCTATTGGCAAGTTTTTGCTTTTCTTCTATATCGTAGTAAAAGAGTACAATTTCTTCATTTGGTGCTATTGTTATTGGATTTCCTGCCCCGTCATCAGAGAAAACAAGACATTAATTTATTTCGGGGAAGAGATTTGCCGTATTAAAAAGATGGCGAGCATTCGTCGTTAGGTCGATAATTGTATCTTTCCCTATCGATGTTCCGTTCTCAAAAGCATGAATGGCTATGCCTGCATAAGCACCTCTAAAGTTCAAAATAAACTCTTTGTAGTCGTTATTCATTACCACATGAAGCACTTTTTCTGCATTTTCAATTTGCTCGTTGATAGCAGCGATGCCTAATAACGTTGTGTTCTCTTTAAAGAAGGCACTCAATTTCTTAATAATAGTTTGCTTCATATCTTTTATTTGTAGTTCTCCATTTCGCTTTGAATGTCCTTAACCATATCTTCCATTGATACATTCAGTCCATAACCATCAGCAACTGGAAAAATCAAAGCATGGTTAACCTTGTTCATTTGCAGTTTCTTTACAATCGTCTCAAGGAATTCGCAAAGCTCAAAACTTTTATATGAGACACCTTTCATGTCTCTTGTGTTTGTTGCATAGTGCTTAGCAAAGTCTTTAAACGGAAACAATAGCACATATAACTTTCCGTTCTTAGCTTCGTTTAGCACAATATAGTCGTCTTCATATAGCGTCCATACCTTTTCCCAATCGCATATTTTTTTTACGAAATAGTCATAACGTTTTTCAGGCGATAGAACTATGACGGCCTCAAGTTCCTGTTTAGATACTTCCATCGTTTCTCTCCTTAGATTCAATTTATAGCTTATTCATATAATGTTCTTTTATATCTGCGTCGTCATGGTGTTCACATAAGATTTTTAAATCCGCTGGTAAATCGTTCCGAAGTGCAATGGCAACTTTGCAACCCTTGTCTCCATGATTGTAAATCAAACGCATCAACTCTTCATTTAATCCGTCCTTTTCTGCTATTTCCGATAGAATACTGAAAACTAAATCGTTCAATGGCTTTCTCAAAAGTTCGGTAACGACAGGTTCAATGTCGGGTATAGGAATGTTCAGACATAACGACAAGCTTGTCGATTTGTCCCATACGTTGCTCAATTCATCAAAGTTGCTGAATATATTCTCCTTATTTATATATAGAGTCTCCATTTGAAAAAATAGTGATAAGGTTCCTTCTTATGTTTTTTGCAACCTTTTTTAATCATCGAAGTTTAATTTCTTTTCCTTTTCTTCATACATTTCGTCTTCACTCTTTACTAATAATACACCTTTTGTATAGTAGTTATAAGCAAAGATTCAGACATAAAAAAAGCCCCGTTAAGGACGAGGCAACCTAATGTCTTCACAACGGAAAAATCCTTATTGTGATTGCTTTAAAATTAGTATTGCAAAGATATAGCTTTCTAAAACAATATGCAAGTTTTTTTCAATACATGTTTTCTTTAATTTAAAAATATTTTTTTGTAATTTTTACGCAATATTATTAACATAAATGGTCGAAAAGCATGAGAAAAATATTAGGTTTAGACTTAGGAACCACAAGTATAGGATGGGCTTTAGTGAACGAAGCCGACAATGATAATGAATCATCTTCGATTATTCGACTTGGGGTAAGGGTTAATCCATTAACCGTAGATGAAAAAAGCAACTTCGAAAAAGGTAAGGCTATCACAACCAATTCGGATAGACAGCAACGTCATGGTGCAAGAATAAATCTTCAACGCTATAAACTTCGTAGACAAAACCTTCGCAATCTTCTACAAGATCAAGGTTGGTTATGTAACGAAGCGTTGTACGAGGAAGGTAAAGGAACTACTTTTGAAATCTATAAGCTACGAGCAAAGGCTGCAGAAGAAAAGATTTCGCTTCACGAATTTGCCCGTGTATTATTTATGTTGAATAAAAAGCGTGGCTATAAAAGTAATCGTAAAGCAAACAATAAGGAAGAAGGACAGCTTTTTGATGGCATGACTATAGCAAAGAAACTCTACGAAGAGCATCTTACTCCTGCAGAATATTCTTTCCAATTGCTTAGTAAAGGTAAGAAATTTGCTCAAGATTACTATCGTTCCGACTTAATTGCTGAACTTGAAAGAATATGGAACGAGCAGAAAAAGTATTATCCAGAGATACTTACAGACGAGTTTAAACAACAATTAGAAGGTAAAACCAAAGTTAATACAAACAAAATTTTCCTTGCTAAATATGGAATTTATTCTGCTGACTTAAAAGGTTTAGACAAAAAATTGCAACCTTTAAAATGGAGAATTGAGGCATTAAAACAACAAGTTAGCAAAGAAATTTTAGCCTTTGTCATCAGCGATTTAAAAGGTCATATAGCAAATACAAGTGGTTATCTCGGTGCTATCAGTGACAGAAGTAAAGAACTCTTTTTTAACAAACAGACAGTTGGTCAATATCTTTGGGCTTCGCTAAAAACCCACATATCAGCATAAAGAGTAAACCTTTTTATCGACAAGATTACTTGGATGAATTTGAGAAGCTTTGGGAAACGCAAGCCGCTTTCCATAAGCAGCTAACACCAGAACTGAAGCACGAAATAAGAGATATTATCATCTTTTATCAACGCCCATTGAAGAGCAAGAAAGGACTTATCTCTGTTTGCGAATTGGAGCAACGCAAAGTAAAAGTAACAATTGATGGTAAGGAAAAAGAAATAACCATAGGTCCAAAGGTAGCACCAAAGTCTTCTCCTGTATTCCAAGAATTTAGAATTTGGCAAAATATCAATAATATTTTACTTATAAATAACGATACGAATGAAAAACATTCACTCGATGAGAAAGAAAGAAACTTGCTATATCAAGAATTAAGTGTAAAGGTAAAGCTAAGTAGAACCGATGTGCTGAAAATACTTAATAAAAAAGGTAAGCAATGGGACCTTAACTATAAGGAAGTAGAAGGCAATCGTACACAAGCTATTCTTTTTGATTGCTATAACAAAATTATTTCTTTAACTGGTCGTGAAGAGTGTGATTTCAAGAAGTTACAAGCTTCCGAGATCCGTCATCACGTTACAACAATTTTTAAAAACTTAGGTTTTAATACCGATATTCTTGACTTTAATCCATCATTAGTGAAGCATGAGTTGGAAAAACAACCTATGTATATGTTGTGGCATTTACTATATTCTTACGAAAGCGATAACTCAAGAACAGGTAACGAAGCACTTCTAAGAAAGTTAGAAATTGATTTTGGTTTTCCAAAAGAGTATGCAACTGTACTTTGTGATGTTGTTTTTGAGGACGATTATAGTAATCTCAGTGTGAAAGCAATGCGCAAAATATTACCTTATCTTGAAGTAGGAAACGACTATAGTCAGGCTTGTGCATATGCTGGATATAAACATTCACGTCGCTCACTTACGAAAGAAGAGTTAGACCAGAAAGTTTATAAAGAAAGATTAGAACTGTTACCAAAGAATAGTTTGCGTAATCCTGTTGTCGAGAAAATTCTCAATCAGATGATAAATGTCATCAATACAATTATTGATGAATACGGGAAGCCTGACGAAATCAGAATAGAAATGGCGCGCGAATTAAAGAGTAGTGCTGCCGAAAGAGAGAAAGCAACACGTGCAATTAGCCAAGCTAACGCTGAAAATCAACGTATTCGTGAAATTTTGGAAAGAGATTTTGCGCTTTCATACATCAGCCGTAACGACATTATAAAGTATAAACTATATCAAGAACTTGAAGCAAATGGCTTTAAGACATTATATTCTGATACATATATTTCTAAAGAAAAACTATTCTCTAAAGACTTCGATGTCGAGCATATCATTCCAAAGGCACGTCTTTTCGACGACTCTTTCTCAAATAAAACTCTTGAAGCACGCGATATAAACCTTGCAAAGAGTAATAAAACAGCATTCGATTTCGTCCAGGAAAAATATGGTACCGAAGGTGCTGAAGCTTATAAAAAGAAACTTGATATACTTTTGTCAAAAGAAGTTATAAGCAGAGCAAAATACAACAAACTATTGATGAAAGAAGCCGATATCCCTTCTGAATTCATCGAACGAGACCTTCGCAATACACAATACATAGCGAAGAAAGCATGCGAAATATTGGGCGAACTTGTAAAAACTGTTACACCAACAACCGGAGAAGTAACCAGTCGTCTGCGTGAAGATTGGCAATTGGTAGACGTGATGAAGGAGCTGAACTTTGAAAAGTACCAAAAACTTGGTTTAGCAGAAATTGTTGAAGATAGAGACGGAAGGAAAATTAAACGCATAAAAGATTGGACAAAACGAAACGACCACCGTCATCATGCAATGGATGCCTTGACAATCGTTTACAAAACCCGCTTTCATTCAGTATCTAAACAATCTTAATGCACGAAGCAATAAGAGCAATTGCATCTATGCAATAGAAAATAAAGAGTTACACAGAGAGGATAATAAGCTAAAGTTTAATGCCCCAATCCCTATTCACGAGTTTCGTGCAGAAGCAAAACGCCATCTTAGTGCCATCTTAATATCAATTAAGGCAAAAAATAAGGTGATGACACAGAATGTAAACAAGATTAAAACCAAACAGGGAGTAATAAAAAAGATTCAACTTACACCACGTGGAGCACTTCATAACGAAACAATTTATGGAACAAAGAAACGTCCTATTATAACAATGGTGAAAGTTGGAGCAGCATTAGATGAAGCAACGATAAACAAAATAAGCAATCTTACTATTCGCGAAGCTCTTCTAAAACGCCTCGCTGAATACAACGGTGATGCGAAAAAGGATTTTGCAGGAAAGAATAGTTTGGAAAAGAATCCAATATATCTAAATGAAGAAAAGACAAAAGTTCTACCTGCATTAGTTAAAACTGTAGAATGGGAAACTTACCACCCAATTCGTAAACCAATTACACCAGATCTTAAAATAGAAAAAGTAATAGATAAAGGTATACGAAAAATTCTGAAAGCCCGCTTAGCAAAATTTAATGGAGATGCAAAGAAAGCATTCAGTAATTTAGATGAGAACCCTATTTATATCGACGAAGCAAAGAAAATAGCATTAAAACGAGTTAGCATAGAAGGAGTTTTAAGTGCCATTCCATTACATACACTGAAAGATCAAGCAGGTAAACTTATTATTGGAAAAGATGGAAAACCTGTATTAGGTAATTATGTACAAACAAGTAACAACCATCATATCGCTTTCTATTACGACGAAGATGGCAATCTACAAGATAATGCCGTTTCTTTCTTCGAAGCTGCAGAACGTAAATCGCAAGGAATTCCTATTGTTGACAAAAACTATAATCACGATAAAGGTTGGAGTTTTTTATTTACAATGAAGCAAAACGAATACTTCGTGTTCCCTAATGAAGCGACAGGATTTATTCCTACCGAAGTGAATTTAATGGACGAAGCCAATTATGACATGATAAGTCCAAATCTATACAGAGTTCAAACAATTTCTAAAATTATCTATGACAAGTCTATTATCCGTGATTATCTTTTTAGACATCATTTAGAAACAACAGTAGAAAGAATTCCAAATCTTAAGGGTATTACATACAAACAATTAAAATCTTTACCACACTTAAAAGGTATTGTAAAGGTGCGCATCAATGCTATTGGCAAAATAGTGGCAATAGGAGAATACGATTAATATTCTGAATCTATGATAAAGAAAACATTATGTTTCAGTAATCCTGCATATTTGAGTTTGCAGAATGCGCAGCTGGTAATTCGTTTGCCAGAAGTAGAGACTTGCAGTAATTTGTCTGATGGTTTTAAAAAGCAAACCGAGCGTACAATTCCAATAGAAGATATTGGAGTTGTACTGCTCGATAACAAAAGAATAACCATTACTTCTTCAGCATTAGAAGCTTTAATAGAAAATAACTGTGCAGTAATTACCTGCGATAGCAAGAATATGCCCATTGGACTTTTGCTTCCTTTATGCAGTAATACACTACAAAGCGAACGTTTTCGCACGCAAATAGAAGCATCGTTACCACTTAAAAAACAATTATGGCAACAAACCATTAAGCAGAAAATATGCAATCAAGCTAAACTCTTAGAAAGATATACTAAGGTTGATACTGGTTGTATGTACGTTTGGGCTGATAAGGTTAGGAGTGGCGATCCTGATAATCTTGAGGCAAGAGCAGCCGCATATTATTGGAAAAATGTTTTTTCTGATATTCCTAATTTCATAAGAGGTCGTGAAGGAGAACCTCCTAATAATCTTTTAAATTATGGTTATGCTATATTGCGTGCAGTAGTAGCACGGTCTTTAGTTGCCAGCGGATTGCTTCCAACTTTAGGCATTCACCACCATAATAAGTATAATGCTTATTGTCTTGCCGATGATGTAATGGAACCTTATCGCCCTTACGTCGATGGATTAGTGTTAGATGTAATGGCTTCAACGAACGATTATAGCGAACTAACTAAAGAAATAAAGATGAAACTACTTGCTATTCCAGTGCTCGATACAACAATTGGAAACAAGAAAGTCCATTGATGATAGCTACACAACAAACAACCTCTTCGCTTTACAAGTGCTTCAATGGCGAATTAAGAAGAATGGCTTATCCAGAATTATAATGCAAATGAGTGGAACAATATAGGTTTAGTCAATATAGAAGCATGTGGTTAATGGTGTTTTTTGATTTACCCACAGATACAAAGAAAGAACGAAAGGCTGCTACTCTCTTTCGTCAGAACCTATTAAAAGATGGGTTTACAATGTTTCAGTTCTCTATTTATATACGCCACTGTGGTAGTAAAGAAAATATGGAAGTGCATATAAAAAGAGTTTCTACCTTTATTCCAACGTACGGAAAAGTTGGAATTATGGGAATAACAGATAAACAATTTGAAGAAATAAAGTTATTTTATGGTAAGAAACCACAACGCCCCAATGCGCCAGGAGTACAATTAGAACTCTTTTAGCCCTCTGTTAGAAACAATAAAGTTCCATTCATTGAGAATGGAACTTTATTTTTCTTGCATTTTTCTTTCTCTCTAAACCTTCGTAATGATGCTGAATATCATTGCTTTATGCCTATTGAGTTGTGTTTGCTAATGCAAAGATACTAATTTTAAAGCTAATCACAACTGTAGCGTTGGCCTCTAACATTCTATCATAGTTGTGTTTGCTAATGCAAAGATACTAATTTTAAAGCTAATCACAACTAGCCAATTCTTTTGCGCCTTTCTGATTTGTGTTGTGTTTGCTAATGCAAAGATACTAATTTTTAAAAGCTAATCACAAACCCATTCGACTCCAGCATCGGGAATATCATTGTTGTGTTTGCTAATGCAAAGATACTAATTTTAAAAGCTAATCACAACTATTCAGGCTTTCCTACTTGTGTATTAAGGTTGTGTTTGCTAATGCAAAGATACTAATTTTAAAGCTAATCACAACCTTGATGAAGATTTGCGTAAGAAAAAAAGATAGTTGTGTTTGCTAATGCAAAGATACTAATTTTAAAAGCTAATCACAACAGATGGACACAAGGCTCATCGAGGAAATAGGTTGTGTTTGCTAATGCAAAGATACTAATTTTTAAAGCTAATCACAACCTAATATTCAGATAGCACGTGATACCAATGTTGTGTTTGCTAATGCAAAGATACTAATTTTAAAGCTAATCACAACATAATGTGCAGCAATTTGATTAGAGTAATGTTGTGTTTGCTAATGCAAAGATACTAATTTTAAAGCTAATCACAACCTTATTCTTCGCCTGTTCAGCAAAGACAACGTTGTGTTTGCTAATGCAAAGATACTAATTTTAAAGCTAATCACAACTACTCAAACAATTAAAAGAAGGCGAGAGTGGTTGTGTTTGCTAATGCAAAGATACTAATTTTAAAGCTAATCACAACAATAGAAATGTTATCAGAAATGGAAAAAGAGTTGTGTTTGCTAATGCAAAGATACTAATTTTAAAGCTAATCACAACTAAAGTGCAAGGTTGCACCGTTTGTGCTTGGCTATACGGTCATTTCGTAGACGATATGCCATATCTAAGAAGCGAAGATAAGGCAGAATCCGTACGAAAATGGTATAAGATTCGCCCGAAATACTTGTATTAGAAGAATGTTTAGAAAGGGACGTTAGAAGACGCCCCGAGCGAATCTGATAATTGCTACGTACAACGCTTTCTTGCGTAGTATATATTTTAGAGATACCCTGATGGAGAGTGTCGTGAACAAATTTCTTATGAACAAGACTTTCTGTTACCATATTTACCTTTTAAGTGCAAATATAATAACAGACAGTTTTAGTGCAAAGGACAGTTTTTCCTAATGATGGATATTATTTCATTAGATGTTTGTAAAGGGAAATTCCTATTATAGGAGTAAAACAACAGCAAAGCCCCAAGTAGATACATTTTACAAGAAACGGCGTGCCACGAGTAACAAAGGGCATTGCAAGGAGGGTTATAAGGAATGAAATAGTTTCGATTATCAACATACCTGTTCTTGTTTTTAAAAGTCTTATTTTTATTATGAAAGCAAAGATAATAAATAGTTCTGTTTGCTAATGCAAAGATACTAATTTTAAAGTTAATTACTTTGCAAAATATCTGTATAATGGTATACCTATTATTGGGGTAAAGAGCATAGATAGTCCTAAAAAGAACAACTTTACATACCAAGGCTCACCATGTGTAAAGAAAGGCATAAGGACAAGCGATATCAAGAAAAAGAAAATTTCATAAATTGACATAATTAATATACAGTTGTGTTTGCTAATGTAAAGCCGATAATCATTTATTTACTATTATTGCATTTTTGTTCCAACTCTTTGATACGCATTCGGTATTTTACTAATTCACATAACAAACTCTCGTTGTTACGTGTTAGCTTCTTGTTCTTCTCTATAAGATGGTCGCGGAACTCTTTTGCCATAGCAGCTTTAAAATCACTAAGAAAAGCACGAAATTCATCTGTGTATTCTCCATCAATCATATATTTCTTTTGCATGACTTGTAAGGCATGCTCCCCACGCATTATTCTATTGTATTCTTCAATCTTTTTATTTCTTGTTTTCTCTCTCTTTGATAAAGCCTCTTTATCATCTCCATAAAGTTCTTCTTCAAGCTCTTCATATCTTTTTCTCAACGTCTGATAATTCTGCTCGAGTTTGTGCACATATTCAGTTCGTTTTTTATCATACTCCTTAAACTTTTCGATGGTTCTTTCAGCCCAAAAAAGCCTTTTTTGGTCTTTGGAAAGCATTTGAGAGTTTAATATGTGCGATTTAGGTTCTTTCTCTTCCATTTTCAATGTGTATTTTGATTATTATTATAATCCTCTAATGTTATGTTTACTAATGCAAAGGTACTATTTTTAAAGTTAATCACAACACCTTTTTATTTGTTTGTTTTATTATTACATCGTGTTTACTAATGCAAAGGTACTAATTTTTAAAAGCAAATTTTCTGTCCAAGATGCCTATATATTTAATAAAGTTTGTTCGATATAATCAAGCTGTTTGAAGTTATAATAACAAACACAAAAAAATTTTTTTAATTATAAAAATTAAAAATTTGGCCTATATGACAAAAAAATGTGCTTAAAAATTCTTGTAACTATCTAATAATCATTATCTTTGTTCTATTTATATTTTTTTATGGCAAAAAAATCTGCTTTTTATTGTGGGGGCAAAATCGACTATAAAACGTGGTCATCTTAATGGTAGTCAACGCTGGTATTGTAAGTGCTGTAAGAGGAGCTTTGTTGGACATAAGCGCCTTACCACTACCATCGTCAACCATCGTTATTCCAAAGGTAATCTAACAGTCAAAGATCTATCAGAGGAGTACGGAGTTTCAACCAGGACAATCTATAGAAAACTCACCAAATCTTATAAAGAAGAACTTCCCAACCTTCTTGTTCGCCCTGTAGTGGTTTTAATGGATGCCACCTATTGGGGACGTAATTTTGGTGTCGTTATCATGAAGGATTCATTGTCTGGTGATGTACTTTGGTTTAAGTTTATCAATAGGCATGAACGTCTTGAAGACTATAAGGAGGGCATAAGCTACTTGGAGTCACTTGGATATACCATTCAAGGGCTTGTATGCGATGGTTTTAAGGGACTTAGGCAAGCTTTTCCCAATTATAAATTCCAATTATGCCAGTTCCATCAAGTAATGACTATAAAGACAAAACTAACTTCAAGACCCAAGCTTGAGGCTTCAAAAAGAACTGCTTGAAATATCCAAGATGTTATGTCATACGGATAAGGAGTCCTTTATTGGGGCTTTAAAGGAATGGTACACCAAGTGGGAGGATTTTTCTTAAGGAACGGACAACAATAGAAGACGGAAAAATCACATTATACTCATAAAGCTCTACGTAGTGCTTTTTTTGAGCCTTAAAAGGAATATGTCGTGCTTGTGGACATACTATGATTACCCTGAGTTGAAGATGCCAAATACAAACAATGCCATTGAATCACTCAATGCAGATTTAAAGACAAAATTGAACCTACACAAGGGGATCAGTATGGAAAGAAGAAAGATCTTCATCCAAGACTTTATAAAGTCCCATTATCCTAAGAAATAAAAAGGGGAATGGGAGATTTTTAAGCACATTTTTTTGTCACATAAGAGAAAACGACGCTAAAATAAGCACACTTTTGTCATATAAGCCTAAAATTTATAATTACAAAAATAAAATTTATAATTATAATTTTGATGGATTATAATAAAAGTTTTTTGGAATTAAGATGTGCTTGAAAAAATGCTTTATTTCTTAGTCTGTAATATATTCGCATAACATTGTAAATTGATTGAAAGCAGAAGATAAAAACTCATATATTCAAAACGGGCAAACAGGAGAGAAAGGATTATTAGGTGGTAAAACTTGAATAATCCTATTTTTTGCCGTACCTTTGTCGCAAAGTTTAGAAAATGACTATTTTAAGCAGTATTACCAGACTTTTAGAAAAGGTAGGGAACCCTATTAAGAGTAACTTCCGCTTTTTCTTCTTTATGTATCTCGTTGGTATTTTTGTTGCATACGCAGAACTTCCTACCAACCGAGAGGATGTGTCGGTATATGGAGACCTTTGGTTGGAATTATTTTTCGATCTTTATATTGTTTGTGTTCTTCTTTCACTGATACCTGAACGTGTGCGCTGCTGGATAGTTGGAGTTTTCTCTACTATCGCCTATGCAACAAGCATTGCCGACCTTTTTTGTTGGGTGAAATTTCAATCTCCTCTTAATCCTTCGATGTTATTGTTGGTTGCAGAAACTGATAAGCGCGAAGCAAGCGAGTTTTTCAGTAGCTATATCAATGCCGAAGTAATAACATCAAGAGTAGGATTTTTACTACTCATCGTGCTTTTGCATTGTTTGCTAACGGTATGGAGTGTATATCGCAAAAGAAAGAATATAAAATACCCTGTAATATTCAATGTTGTAAAAGAGAAAAGTGGCCTTTTCATCGGTATAATTGCGCTCATTCTGTTTGTAGTTTCGGCTATTTCGTCGTTCCATAATAAGCGTGAAATGGCGCAAATGTTCTCGTTGAAAACAATAGGAGCTGTAGAACACGAACTTACAACATCTGATTGCGCAGTATTCTATACCCCAATTTACCGACTTGTATTTAGTATTTATGCCAATCATTTAGCCGCCCAACAAATAGATAGATTGGTAGATGCAAAAGATCGTGTTGCTGTTCAAGACTGCACTTTCGATGCAAAAAACATAGTATTAATTATTGGCGAAAGTTTAGGACCACACCATTCGCAGCAATATGGCTACTTTATGAAGACTACACCACGGCAAGTTGCGTTGGAAAAGTCGGGATTGTTGGTACCTTTCACTGATGTTGTAGCACCATGGAACCTTACAAGTTTCGTATTTAAGAATATCTTTTCGCTACATGTTGTTGGTCAAAAAGGAGAATGGTGCGACTATCCGCTCTTCCCACAACTATTCCGAAAGGCAGGATATCATGTATCTTTCATCACCAATCAATTCCTTCCGCAAGCAAAAGAAGCCGTATACGATTTCAGTGGAGGATTCTTTTTGAATCATAAAGAGTTATCTGCGTCGATGTTCGATACACGAAACACACGTTTACATACTTATGATGAAGGATTATTGGCTGACTACGACAAGACATTGAAGGCTGAAAATAAAGACAACAACCTTATTATATTCCATCTTATGGGTTGTCATGTGTCGTATAACCGACGCTATCCCGAAAATAGAAAGCACTTCAGAGCTGCACAATACAAAACGAAGCGTCCAGAACTAACCAAGCAACGCCGCTATATGTTGGCCCATTACGACAATGCTGTATTATACAACGACTCGATAGTGGACCAGATTGTAAAGCGTTTTGCCAACGAAGAGGCTGTAGTAATATATATGCCTGACCACGGAGAAGAATGTTTTGAAGGCAAAAGAAGTATAATATGTCGTAACCATTCTGCACAAATCGACTACGATTTGGCACGTTATGAGTTCAAAGTTCCTTTCTGGATATATTGTTCTCCGAAATATATTAAGAAGCACCCTGAGGTGTTTGAACAAATAAAAGCTGCAAAAGACAAACGTTTTATGACTGACGCTTTGCCACACTTGCTATTGCACTTAGGCGGCATTAAAGCAAAAGACTATCGAAGTGAATATGATATTTTGAGTCCGCAATACAATGAGAAGCGCCCTCGAATACTTAAAAACAAAACCAACTACGATGAACTGGTGGCTGAACAAAATAAGAAACAGCGATGAAACCGTAGATTTTAAAGATTATAACCCACAATATATGGAGAGCAAAACAAATACTGCTGTTAGCAAAGGTATAGTCGATAAGACGTTGAGCCATGCAGAGTGCAACATCTTACGTGGCATTGCGATTGCTGGTATTGTACTTCATAATTACTGCCATTGGCTCCGTCCTATTGTGAAGGAAAACGAGTACCAATTCAACCAACATAATGTGGATTGGTTTAACAACGTTATGCCACATGGCTTTAACGACCGCACCTTTTTCATTTGCTGTCATTCTTTGGACATTATGGTGTACCTATCTTCCTTTTCCTATCAGCTTATGGTTTGGTAGCGAAGTATGAGAATGCTAAACCATTATCACCCAGTCAGAATACCAGCACTAAACACGAACCCAATACTTTCCGTTTTTTGCGTTATCACTGGCTGAAACTTTTCCGTATGATGATAGTAGGTTTTTCTGCTTTCGTCTTAGTTGATGCCATAACAGAAGGGCAACATCACTACGACGTAATGGATATTGTGGCACAGATGGGATTGTTCAATAACCTTCTGCCCAATCCTGATGATATTATATGGCCTGGTCCTTATTGGTTTTTTGGTTTAATGCTCCAATTATACATGGTTTACCGCTTGTTTTTATACAAAAAAGGGTGGACATGGATTGTAGGTTTCATTGCTATTTGCACACTAATACAACTATCTTGTGAGCCAAATGGAGAAGCATTGAACCGTTGGCGGTATAATTTTGTAGGCGGAATGCTGCCTTTTGGTTTAGGATTGCTTTATGCAAAGTATATGCGTAACATACAATTGCGCATCTATGGGATAACATTTATTGTGTCGTTACTCTTTATTCGCTTTGGTAGCAATAATTTTTTAACCTGGTTTTTTGTTCCTATGTTTATATGTTCGGCAGGAATTAGTTTTGTAAAACTGCTGACTTACTGGCACGAACATTTCCCCCAATTTACTTTCGGTATAACAAAAACATTTGAATGGTTAGGCGTTATATCAGCAGCGCTGTTTATTTCGCATCCCATTACACGAAAAATTATAATTCCCATTTCGCGCAGTGGAGACTATTGGACAGGACTTCTGCTCTATATGATTACTTCTGTATGCGTGGCATGGTTGTTTAAAGAAATAATGAGGCATGTGCCTTCACCCAAGTTTTGAGATGAAAGAAAAAGGAATAGAACTTGCAAATATTAGTAAGTATCGAGGCGAACTGATGGGCTTAGCGATATTGTTCGTTATGCTTTTCCATGTAAGTGTACCTCGTACAGATGCTTTTTTTGGACTTCGACGCATGGGAAATATTGGAGTCGATATGTTTTTCTTCCTTAGCGGTATTGGTCTTTGGTATTCATGGACGAAGAATGCCGATGCAATGAATTTCTTTAAGAAGCGACTTTTACGTATTTATCCTGCTTGGCTCATTCTAGCATCGTTGTATTACATACCAGATTTTCTTGCTATTCCATGGGTAAAGCACAGCGGAAATAGTACAAATATTATTGATTTAATCGGAGATATTACGATAAACTGGGATTTTTGGTTGAACGATGAACTTACGTTTTGGTACATACCAGCAACCATGATGCTGTATTTGATAACACCAGCCTATTTGTCGCTTATTATAAAACACCCCACTTATAGATGGATTCCTGCAATAATGATAGCTTGGTGCGTTGCTGTTAAGTATGTTGTACCTATCAATGAAACTGTGGGACATATTGAAATATTCTGGAGTCGGGTTCCGATTTATTTAATAGGACTAAACTTTGGAGCGACAGTAAAGGAAAAAAGAACTTTGGAAGCAAGCTCTATTTGGCTAATATTACTGACGTTTGTCGGAATGCTTGCTACGTGTATCTATCTGGAACAGGTAAGGCATGGACGTTTTCCGCTATTTGGAGCGAATGCTATATATCCCACTCACCATAACTGGAATAATTCTGCTTTGCGTCGTATTAAAAAAAGCTTCAAATAAATATCTCCACAAGGCACTTATATTTGTAGGTGGAATAAGTTTAGAGCTATATTTGTTGCACAACCATTTTATACTTATCTATATCGAACGACTTGGTTGGCACTATTGGACAAAGTTTTTTGCAACCCTTATAATAGCTTTACCCCTTGCATGGTTGCTGCATATAGGAGTTGAGAAGATAACAACGAAAATAGAAAGGAATCAAGAAAGATGAAAGAAATAATCAGATTGATACGTCCGCACCAATGGATAAAGAATCTTGTTGTGTTGTTTCCAATCTTCTTTGGTGGAGCTTTAGGACATTTGGAGTCGCTATACGAAGGTTGCATCACAATGATAGCTTTTTCATTTATTGCTTCTTCCATTTATTGTCTGAACGATATTATAGATGTTGAAGACGATCGTCGCCATCCTAAAAAGTGTAACCGACCTTTAGCTTCGGGCAGAGTAAGTATTGCGCAAGGATATGCTATTATGATAGTAATGGTGATTTTATCGATGGTTTCGTTACTTTTTCTTCCGAACAAGTGTATTGAAACTACTGGAGTCGTTGGCTTTTATTGGGTTTTAAATGTGGCTTATTGTTTATTTTTAAAACAACATGCCATTATTGATGTTTGTATTGTTGCGTTTGGTTTTGTGCTGCGTATTCTTGCAGGAGGTATTGCTACAGATATAAGACTGAGTAAATGGATTGTGTTAATGACCTTCCTTCTGATGCTTTTTCTTTCGTTTGCCAAACGACGTGATGATGTTTTACGCATGAACGAAACAGGAGAAGCACCGAGAAAGAATACAATTCGTTATAATCTAACGTTCATTAACCAAGCCATTACTATTACAGCAAGTGTTACTTTGGTATGTTATATTATGTATACCGTAAGTCCTGAAACCATTGCAAATTTCCATACTGAGAACCTTTACCTAACCAGTGTTTTTGTTCTTTTGGGATTATTGCGCTATATACAGCTTGCTGTTGTAGATAAAAAGAGCGGTGACCCAACAAAAGTTATTCTTCATGATCGTTTCATACAATGCATAGTATTGGGATTCGGTCTAACTTTCTTTATAATAATATACTTCTTATAGCATCATGAAAGTATATGCTTTTGATTTCGACGGAACACTGACGACAAAAGATTCTTTTGTTGAATTCATCAGATATGCAAAAGGATTTGGGAAAACCTTTTTTGGTTTTCTTCTGTTTGCACCTATTATCTTATTGATGAAACTACATCTTTATCCAAATTGGAAAGCAAAACAACGCATCTTTTCATGGTTCTTTAAAGGAATGGATATAGATGAGTTTAACAGAATTTGCAAAGATTTTGCTGTAGCAAAACAAAATATCATGCGAAAAGGAGGACTTGCAACAATACGCAAAGCAATTGCTGAAGGAGATAGCGTTATTGTAATTACGGCCAGTATTGAGAACTGGGTGAAACCTTTTTTTGATGAATTTGGCGATAAAGTAAAGATAGAAGGAACACAGATAGATTTTCGTTTAGGTACAATAACAGGACAATTCATAACAAAAAACTGTTATGGAAAAGAGAAAACAAAACGACTTAAAAAAGTGTTTCCTTACAGAGAAGCTTATGAGTTGTTGGCTTTCGGAGATAGCAAAGGCGATAAGTACTTGCTGAAAGAAGCAGACAAAAGTTATTATAAGCCTTTTCGAAACGAGACAGAAACGAAAAGTTCGGTGAAATCGTGCGTTTTGGTATTGTTGGAATCTTAGCAACGGCTCTGCAATACGGCATATATCTTTTATTAATAAAGTGGATAGAACCGCGAATTTCTAATACGATTGGATATTTGGTGAGCTTTATTTTTAACTATATAGCGTCTACAAAGTTTACTTTCAAGGTAGTATCTACAGCAAAAAATGGAGCAGGTTTTACATTAGCACACATCGTAAATTATAGTTTGCAAACAGGTTTCTTATCTCTATTTCTTTGGTTCGGATTATCCAAAGGTCTTGCAATGATTCCTGTTTTTGTTATCTGTGTTCCCATTAATTTTATCTTGGTGCGTTTATTTTTAAAACGGAAATAATATCACTATAACACAAATAGTTAGACGATATTACTTGGAAGATAGATTATAAATGTGTAACTTTGCAGACTTTAATAAGGAAAGGAATGTCTGTATTTGGTATTTTTGCAGTAAAAAAGGAAGAACGCTTATTGGCATGTGCCATGCTTTGCGTCTTTTTAGTTTTCAATGCCTTGCTCATAGGTAGCCATTTTGGCGTTTATACAATGGGCGCACATGGAGGATTTTGGTCGTTATTTACCAATAATTTCCGTATGTCGGGTTATGATAACTGGTCGTGGATAACCATTTCTGGAATGCGTGTCCATTTTGAAACCATCCGACATCCATTATTTTTAACACTGCTTTACCCATTATATTGGCTGAACCATTGGCTTATAAACGCTGTTGGTATCAACTTTGCAGTATTCTTTATGGCGATTATTATCGTCTTTTCATCATTCTATGCAGTAATTTTTACCTATCGTATTTTTCGTGAAGTATTGGAATTACAACAGAAAGATGCAACGTTACTTACACTATTCTTATTTTCTTTTGGGCATATCCTGTTGCCAACAATAGTTCCCGACCATTTTGTAATATCGCTTATGCTTCTTACAATGACCCTATATATTGCTGGAATAAGGCAAAAACAAGGAAAGGAAATTAATACATGGCAATCATTTTTATTGATGTTTTTCACAGCAGGAATGGCAGCTTCTAATGCAGGAAAAACTATTTTAGCAGGTCTTTTCACAAATGGCAAAAGGTTTTTTAACTTCAAATATCTAACTATTGGAGTGGTTCTGCCATTGCTTTTGTTATTTGGAATTCAACAATTGCAGTATTATACGGTAGAAGTTCCGCAAGAAGAGTTTACCAAAAAGATTGTAAACAACAATAAAAAGAAACAACCAGGAAAGTTTGAATCTCATACTAAGCAACGAAATGCATGGTTACGATCTCATACAGGAAGGGCAGCAAGTAGCGATGGAATAGGAAAACTAATGGATATTTCTACTTCTCGTACAGAAACAATCATTGAAAACTTCTTTGGTGAACCTATTCAACTGCATCAAGAATATCTTTTGAAAGACGTTTTGTGGGATCGTCCTATCTTTGTTAAATATAGCTGGATTGCCAATTATGTTATTGAAGCTATTATTGTGTTATTATTATTAGCCGGAATTTTGGCTGGTTGGCGTTATAAATTTATGCGAATGCTCTTATTATGGTTTGCCTGCGACTTCACATTACATGTTATTATGGGCTTCGCCATCAACGAAGTATATATTATGACAGCTGGATGGGCTTTCATAATACCTATTTCCATAGGCTATTTGTTGCGTATTCTTTCGCACCAATCACGCTTTATTTTGCGCATCATGTTGGTGTTGTTGACAAGCTGGCTATGGGTTTATAATGGTGGACAAATTATTTATTACCTTATCTCATGAATGTTTTTGTAGGTTTTCTTACCATTAAAAGAGATGAACGCCTACCCGTTGGCTTATTCTTCGTATGGCAATTACTATTGCAAACACTTGCCATTGCGAAATATATACCATTGTTTACGAAACCATCGAGCAATTATTATAAGCTATTTGTAGACAATTACCACCTTTCTGGTTTCGATCCGCTAACCTATTTAGTTGTTTCTGACTGGTCGTTAGCCTATGATGTAAACCGACACCCCTTATTAGCACTTTTCTATTATCCCTTTTCGCTGTTAAATCAACTGCTTATCGCCATAACAGGAATAAACTTTTCAGTTTATATTGTTGCTCTAATTTTAATCTTCTTTACAACGTATGGCTTTGTTTTGATGTTGAGAATACAACGCCATATTATTGGAATTGCTTCCTTTGATGCCGCAATTTTGGCTTTTATCCTTTACTCTTTTGCTCACGTTTTATTGTCAAGCATAGCTCCAGACCATTTTATTCTGTCGTTATTTATGCTTCTTTTAACGCTCTATATTGCAGGAATACAATTGAAAGCGAAGAAAGAAATGAGCATTTGGCAAACAATTCTGCTATTTATACTTACTGCTGGCATCTCTTTAAATAATGGCTTAAAGGTTATTCTGTCCAACTTTTTCACACGAGGCAAGCGGTTTTTCACGCTAAAAAATATCTTTTTAGCTATCATCTTTCCTGCTGCAGTCATCTTTGCAATAGGAGAGTGGCAGCATAAAGAGTTTATTTCGGAGAAAGTAGAGGCGAAAAAGGTAAAGAAACGTAATGCTATCAAAGCTGAACGTAGGGCAATGTTTGCATCATTCAAGGACACTACACAGATTAAAGATAGCGCAAAGCAGGAAGAAATCTTTAAGAAAATATGGAAAGCGCACCGTAAAAAAGTGCTAAGAGCGGAAGCAAAACTGCCGCAGAAAGCCCATTCGGGAAAGCCTGTAAGCGATAAACGTTTCCTAAATTGGACAGATGTTTCCACTTCTCGCCCCAAAACAATTGTAGAAAACCTATTTGGCGAATCCATACAGCTACACCAAAAGCATACTTTAGAAGATGTAATGAAAAGTCGTCCTGTAATTGTTACCTACGATTGGATAGTCAATTATGTTATCGAAGCATTGATTTTCCTCCTTTTCATCGTAGGAATTTGGTGTGGGCGCCGTATTAAATTCTTATGGCTGTGTCTTTCTTTTGCAGCTTTAGATATAATATTACACATCGGATTAGGCTTTGGTATTAACGAGGTTTATATTATGACTGCCCATTGGATATATGTTATTCCACTTTCTATAGCATTTTTCGTTCGTAATAGCAGTGACAAGACAAGACAGAAACTCCGTATTCTTCTTGTACTATTGGCAATATACCTTATCATTTATAATGTTTCACTTCTCGTGCGTTATCTATATTTTTAATTATTAAATGTCTATGAAAGCAAGCGTTTCTATCGTCTTATGCACGTACAATGGTGCAAAATACATCAGAGAGCAGTTAAATTCAATCCTTGCTCAGACGTATCCACTGTACGAAATAATTGTGCAAGACGACCATTCTACCGATAATACCGTAGAAATTCTTCAAGAATCTGCTTCCAGACATAATATTATAAAAGTCTTTCAAAACGATTCTGAGCGAGGGGTTAATGGCAATTTCGTTTCAGCTATGGAACGAGCAACAGGAGAATACATAGCTATTGCCGACCAAGATGATATTTGGGAAACAGACAAAATAGAAAATCAGATGAATAGTATTGGAAAAAACTTACTTTGTTCTGGTTTTTCGCGTCCTTTTTCTACCGATGGTTCGTTTGCTTATTTCGACCATCGAAAACGTAATGTAAATGTTGTTCGAATGTGTTTCTTGGGGCTTCCTGGACATACATTATTGTTTCGCCGTGAACTTATAAATATGTTGCCACCATTAGAACATTCCATTTTTAAATATTCCATGTACGATGCTGCACTTTCAATAGTGGCGGCTGCGCATAAAAACATCGTATTCATCGACAAAATACTGGTTAATTTCCGCCGACATTCTGCAGCTACTACTTATAACGATTATAAAAAAAGTTTACCATCGTGGCAGAATGCTTTATATATGTTGTGGTGGGGAATAAAGCATTACAAGGAAACACGAAAGCGCATACGCCCCATTTTCGAAGCAAAACTATTGCTTTTAAATTATGTAAATGCAAATAACGATGAGGCAAAAGCTGCAAAAACTATACTCGAGTTAGAATTGCAAAATGGTGTTTTACCTTTCCTGAAATTGCAATATCAGTGTATGAAGAATTATAAACACCTATTTCATACCGAAGGGAAAGGATTTTTACGATTCATTCGTGCAGCTCTTTATCCCATTATGCAACTACAAATGTATGCACAATAGTTACTTTGTTATTCAACCCACCCTAAAAATTATGTAAACGAATTTTGTTTTAAATAAATTCTAAAAAATAATAAGAAGAAATATGCTGGCACAAATTTTTGGTTTCGTCATTCTGTCTTTTATACTTGTGGTAATGTATGGCATTAAGTTTAAGCTTAAAGATGAAGTACTTCCTATATTAGGCGCACTTGTTTGTATGCTTTTTAAGTAAAATACTGCGTCAATTGTTCAATTTAAATACCATAGAAGTAACACTGCTTTCTATTTTCTATTTATTCTTGTTAGCATTACTCCTTAAAAATTTTTTTGTATCAAATAAATAGTCTGTATTTGAAATAATATATGGCAGATTTCGACGAAATTATGCCTTTCAAATTTTTTTATATGAAAAAAATATTTTTTTGTAATATAAAAAAACGATGCATTTATAATATAAAAAAATATTTTCTTATTATATTTTCTGCCCTTCGTATAATTGTTTGAGAACTAATAAGTTATAAATATCTTTTCTCCCTATTTCTTTTCTATATAAATTGTCACAATGATTGGTGAAACTACAAAAATAGATAGACACAATAGAATAGAGTTTCTGAAAGATATTCAACGTTCTGTATCAATTATCAATACAAATCTGTAATTATAAATTCTATAGTAAAAAAAGATAGTTTTTGGACTTTCCTTTTTAGAATGCCCAAAAACTATTAGTGTATAAATAAAAAAATACCATTAGACTTTTTATAATACTTATTGAATTTGTACGTCTGTCAGAATTGTAACTGTCTATAATCTCTTCATCAGTTCTTTTTCTTCCATAATATGTTATTTAAAAATCCCTCTCAATTGAAATAGTTTATAATAACATTGAAAGCATCTTTCTAATTTTTGGATATCAAAAAAACGATAATACTCTGAAAGAGTAAATACAAATACTAATAATGCATTAACTTTTGCAGAGAACATATTTTTTTATGTTCCTACCTACAAATTATACTCGTCTAAAAATATGAAAAGCCTATAAGGAGCAACTGTTACAAAAATATAACCAATAATACTCCTACCTCCATCTTTTTTTCTTAGCTAAAATAAGTTATAATTTCAGTGAAAGATTTTCCCAGGTTATACCACACAAAAAAATGACGATAAAAAATAGGGGTACATATTGCTAAAATTATGACATCTTCTACTACTGAGCGCCAATCTTTCACCTTAATTTTCTTGAATATTCTATATAAATGTCTTAAACCCAAGAAAGCGACAAAGATAGCAGATAGTATATGTAATACACTTAATATAACTCCTAACATATAATTTCTTTTATAATAGTAATATTTTTTTGGTTTTAATAAATTGTTCTCTGCAAAAAAATAGACATATTTATTAAAAACAACAACATAAATAAAGACATTTTAATTATTTTTTTAATTTCAGATGAGATGTTTTTTTGTATCTATGTATAATTATTGATAGAATGGTTCTCTCTGATTTGACTATGCATTTTTTAGTAGCAAACTTTAGATAGCCAATTAGTTTCTGTCTATAGACTAGCAATCTACATTGAACAAATCTATCTAAAATGGTAGTATTAATTCTTACGAATTATTTTTATGAAACACGTAATTAACACATTCGTCAAGTATCTTAGAACCTAAAAGCTTCATAACCACAAAATAGGCTACAATAGCTAAGCTTATACGTACTAATAAAAGCACAATCAGATTGTGAATGCCAGTTGTAGTAAAATAAACGGCAGCCATAATCGCAGCCGAAACTGCCATATATGGAACAATATCCAGCAATACGTCCCATAAACGAATAGAGATTTCGCGATGTGCAAAGTATTGCCAGACAAACAACCAAAGCACAGTTACCACTGTATAAGCACTTACCATGAACAACATTCCCTCGCTATTGCACAACAAAACAAGCAACAACTGAACCGCAATCAGCGAAGTTGTTACCCATAAATATACATCTGATTTGCCGCGACTGATCATTAAGTTCTGATATAATGTATAAAAAGGTAGGAATGCACCACTAATACAAAGTATGCGAAGGAGCGGAACACTCTCTGCCCACTTCTCTGCAATGAGCACAATAATGAACTCTTGTGATACCATACCTAATCCAAACATAGCAGGAAAAGCCAAAAATGCAGTGAAACGAAGCATTTTTCGGAAAACAAAAGTCTGCCTTTCACGTTCTGATTTCATCTCTGCCAATATCGGTTGTGCCACTTGTGAAGTGGTACCTGATATCATTGTACTTGCCATTGTGTCCCATTTGAACGCTTGAGAGAAGTTTCCTACAGCGTTAGCAGTATATAATCGTCCGAAAATAAACGTTAATAGGTTCTGACTAATAACGTTAACTACCGATGTAATCAGTATTTTGTAGCTGAAAGAGAACATGCGACGCACAGGACCAAAGTCTATTTTCTTCAGCGAAGGCCGCCAAGGAATAAGGAAAAAGCGCCCTAAACTTGTCAAAGTAATATACAAAACCTGCTGCCAAGCTAAACTCCAATAGCCATAACCCTGTATTGCTAACACAACACTAACAATGCCTGAGATAAGCAAAGAGGTTACTCGCAGAATCGTTGTTTCCTTTACCATGATATTCTTAAATAGATATGCCGTCGGTGCAGTGCCGATAGCAGAAAATAATAAGGAAACAAATAAAAAGCGAGATAGGTCTACCAATTCAGCATGATGGAAGAAATTGGCAATAAGAGGAGCGCTAAAGAAGAGTACAATATAAGAAAACCAGCTTACAAATGTACTGAACCAAACACAGAATTATAGTCGTTATCGGTGGGATTCTCAAGGTTTGCTATTGCAGAAGTAAAGCCACTTTCTTGTAATGCACCTGCAATAGCTGTGAAAACTGCTAACATTCCAATCAGCCCATAGTCAGATTTAGAAAGTATACGAGCCAATAAGATGCCAATAAGCGCATTAAGAATTTGCATTGTACCATTGTTCAATGCTCCCCAAAACAACCCTTTTGCTGTCATTTCTTTTAATGTCTGTCCTGCCATTCTACCCTTATTTCCGCACAAAATGTGCTTATGTGTTCAACTTGTTCTGTCATTATATAAGTTGGTTTACTCTCCTTTATAATATCTTTCCACATCTTTTTCAATACATTCGGATACCAAACCCTTAATACTTTGCCCAGCTTCTATGCGTTCTCGTATATCTGTGCTACTTATATTGATAAGTGGAATGTCTAATAAAGTAACATTGATGGATGGTATTCTGCTGCATTTTTCTTCGGTTTCATCGTTCTTTCTTGGGTAAACGGCAACACGATAATTAGCTAATATATCTTCTGCGTGATACCACTTGTCGAAGGCTTGCCAGTTGTCGCCACCGATAAGAAGAACAAATTCATAGGTTGGGAAGTCGGAAGAAAGTCGTTGTAGCGTGTCCCAAGTATAAGAAGGCTTCGGTAATTGAAACTCGTAATCACAAGCTTTCATACCTTTTTGTCCTGCTAATGCGCTCTTAACTAATTGCAATCGCAGCTTATCGTCGAGCAATTTGTCGTTAATTTTAAATGGATTCTGCGGTGAAACCATGAACCAAACCTCATCTAAGCCCACTTGTTGTAGGAATATTTCCGCTAACTTAATGTGCCCTTTGTGAATAGGATTGAACGAACCACCGTATATTCCAATCTTCATTATAGCCTTATGCTTCTACGAATTGCTTAATAATATTGTATGCTTCCTCCTTAGCCTTGTCCAAATCGTCGTTCACTATGATATGGTCGAACTTATTAGCAAAGGTCAATTCGTATTCCGCCTTGGCTATTCTGCTCTCTATTGCCTCTGCCGAATCGGTCTGTCTGCCCTCCAATCGTTTGCGAAGTTCGGCTATTGAAGGAGGTTGTACAAACAAGCTGAGCGCCTTATCGCCATAAAATTGTTTGATATTACAGCCGCCTTTCACATCAACATCGAAGATAACATTTTGTCCTTCAGCTGCCTGTGCCTCCACTTGACTTTTCAATGTGCCATAGAAACGGTCGGTATAAACTTCCTCATACTCTAGAAACTCGTTGTCTTCTATCTTCTTTTTAAATGCTTCGGGGCTTAAAAAGATATACTCAACCCCGTGTTTTTCAGTACTACGAGGTGCACGTGTAGTACAGCTGATAGAGAAAGCCAACTTCAGTTCAGGGTGTTCGTTCATCAACCATTGTACGATGGTACTTTTACCAGCCCCAGAAGGTGCCGAAAATATAATGAGTTTTCCTTGCATCAGTTATCTTTTTATAGTGCGTTCAGCACTTGTTCTTTTATCTGTTCCAGCTCATCTTTCATCTTAACCACGATGTTTTGCATCTCAGCAAGGTTACTTTAGAGCCAGTTGTATTGATTTCGCGTCCCATTTCCTGCGCAATGAAGCCCAGTTTCTTGCCAATGCCGTGTCCTTCTTCTGCAATAGTCTCGCGGAAGTAGTTTAAATGGTTTGTCAATCTTTGCTTCTCTTCGCTTATGTCCAGCTTTTCTATATAGTAAATCAGTTCTTGTTCCAGACGGTTCTTGTCGTAATCCACCTTTGCTACCTGTTCCAAACCTTCTATTATCTTCTCTTTAATCTTTAGAACACGGCTTTCCTCGTAGGGCTCTATGCTTTTCAGAAGTGCTTCTATATTGTCTATCTTTTCGTGGAACTTACGTTCGAGCGCTGCTCCTTCCTGTTTACGGAAGTCTAAAAGACTTTCTATTGCTATCTCAATGGCTTGCTTTGTTGTCTCCCATTCTTCTTCATCGAGCACCTCTACTTCAGTTTTCGTTGTTACATCTGGCATGCGTAACAAAGTAGTAAACCAATCGGCAGGCTCTGGAATGCCCGTTTGTGCTGCTATATCCTTTATCTGATGATAATAGTTTTCTACGAGTTTGGCATTGATAGGTGTAGCATCGAGCGCTGAATCTTTCTCTACCCACAACGAAAAATCGACCTTTCCACGCTCTAAACGTTGAGCAATAGTTTGCCTTATTTCCATTTCTTTCTCTCTATATAGAGGAGCAATGCGAGTTGAAAGGTCAAGGTTTTTGCTGTTTAGCGACTTTACCTCTACGTTTATTTTCTTTTCTTTGTAGGTTACGACGGCTTTGCCGTAGCCTGTCATAGATAGTATCATAATTCTAAAGTTTTATAAATGCAAAATTACAAAAAAGAGCTGAAAGCACCAAATTGCCATCAATTCCTTTTAAAAGTTGATGAATTGTAATAACTTAAAGGCTTCTTACTACTGCTATAGCCACATGCGCCATAGGTAAAAGTCTTGAAAATCGGTGAGCATGTGGAAGAATAGTCCTATTCCAATAGGACGAATCCACCACGGCAGTTTTAGTTTCTCATAGGGAAGTATACACAGAAGTGCATAAATACCTGCCATAAAGTAGGAGTGGAGTGGGTGAAACCCTACGCTACAACGATATGGATTGAACATAGGTGTAGCCAGCAAGTGGTCTAAATCGACAAACATTGTTGCCAACATAATCCAGAATGCCTTTATTCTATGCTCACGTTTAAAGAATTGTGCAAACAGTAGAGGTGCAAGAAAATGAAGCCCATAGTGCACAATAGCCCTTAGTAATGCAATTGACATATTTTATCTCAAATCGTTACAAAGATGCAAATTTAGTCTATTTCAATAGAAATCCCATCGTTTTACCAAAAAGTTAGGATATTTTTACGTTCGGATTTACTCATAGAGGGAATGGTATTAGGGTTGTTCTTTATTTGCAAATAAAACTTAATATAATGGTGTTTTTAGTGTGAAATGTTAATTTTCAGAATGCAAGAAAAAAGCTTCTAAAAAGTGAACGGCAAGCTTTCGAAAGTCATTTCCTATGCCGTTGTTTTGCAAAACAGGTACTATTGGAATGCAAAACAATCGGTTTTACCGCACAAAATAGGCACTTTTGCATTGCGAAAGAGGCTCTCTTGAAGAGTAAAAAGGCATCAATTGGTTCGTAAAAATGTCCATTTTATAACATAAATGCTGTTATAACATTGCACACTTATACCCAATTGATACACAAAAGCTTATGAATCAATAAATTATAATAGCACGCCAAGAATGCCATTATTTATCAATCACTTTTTCAAAGCACGGAAAATAGGCCGTAATTCCGAATATAAAGCACTAAAAAATTAACATTAGCACAATATATTTAGAAATATTAAGAAATACAATATCTCTTGTTAGAGGAACAGGAAAACGCTGATGAGGTTTCGCAGATAAAAGTTTAAGATGAATAGAATCGCCATGTTTGTTCACAAATAATTTGTGAACTATCTGTAAAAATGAACTCTTTTATTTGCTCTTTCCTTGATTAAAGTGTATCTTTGCAAAAGATAATCTTATTAATAAAGGGGGCGTTGATGACAGTTGGCAACCTCTATGATACACACCTAATTACATACACAGAATATGATTCTATTTTTCTTGGCTTCTTATGACACAGTAATTGCTACTGAAATCGACCACAATCCTGCACAGGAAGAGGTTGAAAAGTTAAGTTGGCTTTATGGCAACGCAAAGTTATTGAACGACAAAGAATTGTCGGGATACTATCTTGGGCCGCGCAGAGAGATGATTACTCCATGGAGTACTAATGCCGTTGAAATCACCCAAACATGGGAATAAGTGGTATTTCACGTATAGAAGAATATTTTCCTTCGCAGTCTATGGAAGCAAATCCAGACAGAATGATATTCCGTAACTACGATGGATTGAACCAAGACATATTCACTGTGGACCTTCAACCAGCCGAAATACAACACGTTGATAATCTTGAGAAGTTCAATGAAGAGGAAGGTTTGGCCCTATCTCCAGAGGAAATAGAATACTTACACAACGTTGAGAAACAGAATAACCGTCCATTAACCGATTCAGAAGTGTTTGGTTTTGCACAAATAAACTCTGAACACTGTCGCCATAAGATATTCGGTGGTGAGTTTGTTATAGACGGAAAGGTAATGGAAAGCAGCCTTTTCAACCTTATAAAGAAAACTACTAAAGAGAACCCAGGAAAGATATTATCGGCTTACAAAGATAATGTGGCTTTTGCTGAAGGTCCAGAAATAGAGCAATTTGCACCCAAAAGCCAAAGCACATCGGATTTCTTCCGTGTTAAAGCATTGATAGTGTAATCTCATTAAAGGCAGAAACCCACAACTTCCCTACTACAGTAGAACCTTTTAATGGCGCTGCGACAGGCACAGGTGGCGAGATTCGCGACCGAATGGGCGGTGGTGTCGGCTCTTGGCCTATTGCTGGAACGGCTGTTTATATGACTGCTTACCCACGTTTGCAGGACGAAAACGGCAAAACACCAGCACTGCGAGACTGGGAAGACATACTTCCTGTACGCAAATGGTTGTACCAAACACCGCAACAAATACTTACAAAGGCTTCTAACGGAGCAAGCGATTTCGGCAATAAGTTCGGTCAACCACTGATTGCAGGCTCTGTTTTGACATTTGAACACCAGGAAAACAACGAGAAATATGCTTACGACAAGGTGGTGATGTTAGCTGGAGGAGTTGGCTATGGTACAAAACGCGACTGCTTAAAGAAGGAACCACATCCAGGAAACAAGGTTGTTGTAGTGGGCGGCGATAATTATCGCATTGGCCTTGGTGGCGGTTCTGTATCGTCGGTAGATACAGGTCGCTATTCAAATGGTATCGAATTGAATGCTATTCAGCGTGCTAATCCAGAAATGCAGAAACGTGCTTACAACCTCGTTCGCGCATTAGTAGAAGAAGACGAAAACCCTGTTGTATCTATTCACGACCATGGTTCAGCTGGACATCTCAACTGTTTGAGTGAGCTGGTAGAGGAATGTGGAGGCAAAATAGATATGGATAAGTTGCCAATAGGCGATAAAACACTGAGCGCAAAGGAGATTATTGCCAATGAATCGCAAGAGCGTATGGGTCTGTTAATAGATGAAAAGCATCTCGATCACGTGCGTCGCATAGCTGAACGCGAGCGTGCTCCGATGTATGTAGTAGGAGAAACAACTGGCGATGCGCACTTCTCGTTTGTTCAAAAAGACGGTATTAAGCCGTTTGATCTTGACGTTGCACAAATGTTTGGGCACTCTCCAAAAACCATTATGAAGGACGAAACAGTGGAACGCAAGTACACTGACGTTACTTACAATATAGAAAAAATTGACGATTATGTTACTCGTGTGCTGCAATTAGAGGCTGTAGCTTGCAAGGATTGGCTTACCAATAAGGTTGACCGTTCTGTAACTGGACGCGTAGCACGCCAACAATGCCAAGGACAAGTGCAATTGCCACTTTCCGATTGTGGTGTGGTTGCACTTGACTATCGTGGCTATAAAGGTATTGCAACAGCTATCGGACACGCTCCACAGGCTGGTTTGGCATCGCCAGAAGCAGGTTCTGTGCTTTCTGTAGCAGAATCCTTGACTAACATTGTATGGGCTCCTCTTGCCGATGGCATGGACAGTATCAGTCTTTCAGCGAACTGGATGTGGCCTTGTCGTGCACAAAAAGGAGAGGATGCACGCCTATATAGTGCAGTGAAAGCATTGTCAGACTTCTGCTGTGCTATCGGTGTGAACGTACCAACAGGTAAGGATTCGCTATCACTTACGCAACAATACCCTAACGGAGAGAAGATAGTATCACCTGGAACAGTTATTGTTTCAAGTGGAGCAGAGGTAAGTAACGTGCGTCAAGTGGTTTCTCCGGTGTTGGTAAACAACAAAAGTACGCGATTATACCATATTGATTTCAGCTTCGATGAGCAGAGATTAGGTGGTTCAGCCTTTGCACAGAGCTTGGGAAAAGTAGGTTCTGATGTTCCTACCGTAAAAGAACCTCGCTACTTCTGCGATTGTTTCGATGCGATTCAAGAGATGATTCGCCGTGGTTGGATACTTGCTGGACATGATATTTCGGCTGGTGGTATGATAACAACGCTACTCGAAATGACCTTTGCAAACCCTGAAGGTGGTCTTAATATCAACTTGCACGATATACAGGGCGACGACATTGTTCGTAAGTTATTTGCTGAAAACCCAGGCGTAATCATTCAGGTTGCAGACGAACACAACGACGAAGTGAAGGCATTCTTGGAGGATAATTGCATTGGTTTCGCACGTATTGGTTATCCAAATACCAAAAATCGCACACTAAGCATTGCTGATGGAGCTTGGAAACACGACTTTGATATCGATGCTTTGCGTGAAGCTTGGTACGAAACATCTTACCTATTTGAGCGTAAGCAGGCTGCAAATGGTATGGCAGAAAAGCGTCACGAGAATTATAAAAAGCAACCTATCGAGATGAAGTTCAACGATAACTTCACAGGTAAGTTACAACAATATGGTCTCAATCCAAATCGTTGGAAGGACAATACACCTATAACACATCAGACTCCGAAGGCCGCTATCATTCGAGAAAAAGGTACAAATGGCGACCGTGAAATGGCTTATAGCCTCTATTTGGCAGGCTTTGAGGTGAAAGATGTTACGATGACAGACCTTATTTCAGGCCGCGAGACACTCGAAGAAGTCAATATGATAGTGTTCTGCGGTGGATTTTCGAACTCAGATGTACTTGGTTCAGCGAAAGGTTGGGCTGGTGCTTTCCTCTATAACCCTAAGGCTAAGCAGGCGCTCGACAAGTTCTATGCTCGTGAAGATACTCTTTCGCTTGGTATTTGCAATGGTTGTCAGTTAATGGTTGAGTTGAATCTCATCAATCCCGAGCACAAACATCGCTCTCGACTAACCCATAATGATAGCCATAAGTTCGAAAGTTCTTTCCTCGGATTGAACATTCCAGAGAACAAGAGTATTATGTTAGGCTCGCTAAGTGGAAACAAACTTGGTATCTGGGTGGCGCACGGAGAAGGAAAGTTCATGCTTCCTGAACCTGAAGACCGCTATAATATTGTTGCAAAATATAACTACGCACAATATCCAGGTAACCCAAATGGCTCGAATTACAACGTGGCTGGTATCTGTTCTAACGACGGAAGACACCTCGCAATGATGCCACATCTTGAACGTTCGGTATTCCCTTGGCAACAAGCATGGTATCCATTAGATCGTCGTAACGACGAAGTTACACCATGGATAGAAGCATTTGTCAATGCGCGCAAATGGGTTGAGGAACGAATTAAATAATAATGTTAGACAACAAAAACAAAGAACTAAACAACGCAAGCCTGTCTTCTTCTGTATCAAACGGAAGAGGTGGGCTTGCCATTTATTGGAATGCCTTCAAGACATTCTTTAAGATTGGCGCCTTCACGTTAGGCGGTGGCTATGCCATGATATCTATTATAGAGAACGAAATAGTAGAAACAGAAGTGGATAAGTAAGGATGAGTTTGTCGACCTACTTGCTGTGGCTCAGACTTGCCCTGGTGTGTTCGCTATAAACATAAGTACTTTCATAGGATATAAGCTCCGTAAGACACCAGGAGCGTTCTGTACAAGTTTGGGAACAGCTTTGCCATCGTTCCTTATCATACTTCTTATTGCAACGTTCTTCCATAGTTTCATGGACGTTTCATGGGTTGCAGCGATATTTCGTGGTATTCGTCCTGCCGTTGTAGCACTCATTGCAGTGCCCACATTTACTCTTGCGAAGAGCGTAAAGATAAATCTTGCAAACTGTTGGATACCGATTCTTACAGCATTACTTATTGCCTATTTAGGCGTAAACCCTATTTACGTGCTCATTGCTGCCGCAGCAGGTGGCTATTTGTATGGTAAATTCATAACCCCAACCGAAGAATTATGATTTTCTTAGAACTCTTTTACACATTCTTTATTATTGGTTTATTTGGTTTTGGAGGCGGTTATGGCATGCTTTCCCTTATTCAGACAGAGACAGTGATACACCATCAGTGGCTAACATCGGCTGAATTCACCAACATTGTGGCAATTTCGCAAATGACGCCTGGCCCGATAGGGATAAACTCGGCTACTTATTGTGGTTACACAGCGACTCATAATGCAGGTTTTACAGGTGGAATGGCTGTGTTAGGTAGCGTTACTGCCACCATCGCATTGGTGTTGCCGTCGTTTATTTTAATGATTCTTATTAGTAAGATGTTCTTAAAATATATGAAGACTCCATTGGTTCAGTCTATTTTTATGGGCTTGCGTCCTGTTGTGGTAGGCTTGTTAGCAGCTGCAACCTTGCTGCTTTGCAATGCTGAAAACTTCTCGCGCCCAAACATAAACCTATGGCACTTCTGCATTAGCATCGCTCTTTTTGCTGCCACTTTTATTGGAACGATGTTCTTAAAGATAAATCCAATCCGTATGATTTGCTTTGCTGGCTTTGCTGGATTGGTGCTATTATATTAGACAAAACCAACATTTAGACTATTAAGGATAGAACTTTAACGAAAGAATAAAAACAAAAAAGATTATGTTTAAACTAAAGCAAGTCCTGTTATTTACGGTCTTAGGCATGGCTATATCGGCCTATGCACAAGCTCCTAACAATACGGGAACGTACTACAAGGGCGCAGATGGTTTCTCAGGAAAGACACTAAAGACAAAGCTATACCAGATTATTGGTAAGCTACACACTACCGATTACAACGGATTGTGGCAAACTTACAAGACAACTGACGTACGTCCAGACGGCAAACTATGGGATATGTACTCTAAAACTACAAGCTATGAGGTTGGAGGAAGTATGCAAGGACACTCTTCGGGCGGCGAAGGCGGTGGTTACAACCGTGAACACTCTATGCCAAAGAGCTGGTTCAACAAACAAACTCCTATGCACAACGATGCCTTCCACGTAGTTCCTGCAGACGCATATGTTAATAGTGTGCGCAGTAACTTCCCTTATGGCGAGAACAACGGAGAGATGTTTACAGGTAAAGGCAACTTCGGAAAGAAGGGAAAGTGTACAACTCCAGGTTACAGCGGTACGGTTTTCGAACCTGGCGACGAGTATAAAGGCGACTTTGCACGTATCTATTTCTACATGGCAACGGCATACGAAGCAGCCATTGCAGGCTGGTCTGCGCCTATTATGAGTGGAAACGAATACAAACCATACGTTAAATGGCAGATGGATATGTTGATGCGATGGGCTAAAGAGGACCCTGTGAGCAAGAAAGAGATACTGCGCAACGAAGCAGTTGCTAAGATTCAAGGCAACAGAAACCCATATATCGACTATCCAGGATTGGAAGAATATGTATGGGGAAGTAAGGTTGACCAGAAGTTTAGCTACGATAATTATGTCAGCCCAACGCCTGCAAACCTTAACGATGAGGGTGGTGTGTATCCAGGACAAAGTGGAAGTAAAGACCCGACAGAGCCAGAAGATCCAACCCAATCTAACGATAAATATACGTTTAAGAAGATAACTAAGAGCATCGAACTAACGATGGGAAAAGAGTATCTCATAGTTTGTGAAGCCGAAAATACAGCTTTGAGCAAACCAGATGGGACCAAAACTGCAAAGTTCTATGCTCCTGCTAACGTAGAAATAAAGGGTTCTACCATCACCACAAAGGTTGATGGAAAGAATACTCCACACAGAATTAAGATAAGCGGACAGGAAGGTGAGTATGCTTTATACGATATTGCATCGGATCTTTACTTGGTAAACAGAACGAAAAAGAATGTATTGGATGGTGTAAAAGAGGAGTCTGCAACATGGAATATCACCTTTACAGCAGAAGGAAATGCAGACATTAAGTCTACCTTATCAGAGTATCGGTCTATCTTCTATAACCCTCAGATGGCACGTTTTGCAACATATACCACAACAACGCAGAAGCCAGTACAACTCTATAAGTTTGAGAAGGTTGTAACAGGCATATCGTATGTAAATGCAACAACAAGTCAGAGTAAAGATGGTATCTACACACTTCACGGACAAAAAGTCAGCAATAATACCAATACAGCAAATCTTCCAAAAGGCGTTTACATCGTTAATGGAAAGAAAGTGTTGGTAAAGTAAAATACAACATATAAGCTGTTTTAAGGCTACAACTTAATGGATAAAAGGCAACACACGATATTTCTGTTGCTAATCACCATAAAGTTGTAGCTTTTTTTATTATATTCAACTAAACAAAGTAATCGAAAAGATGTCGTAAAGTAGTTATTACGAAAAGATAAAGCGAGCCATTTTTCAACTTCAAAAGTTGTCTTTTGTAGTTCTAACTTTCCTATTCAAACACCTTATTCGTATTGAGAAAAACTGCATTAAATACATGAAAAAGTTTTATATGACGTTGTATTGTGCAACTATCTAACTTTCAGTAAATTACAATAGTGCCTGTTTTGCACTGCAAAAGAACCTGTTTTGCACGATAAAAGTGCCTATATTGCAACGCAAAACAGGCACTATTACAATGCGAAACCGAAACGATTGTATTTTAATCGATTTTTGTTTAGAAATCAGATCCACCCATAATGCACTTTTACACCTTTTAATTAAAAGAATTAAGGTGGCATAAATAGGACAAAAACACCTTGAAAATGAAAAATAAGGGCATAGATCTTCATATTTAACATAGTGCGAATAGAATTATAAGAAAAATGATGAATAATTACCGAAATAATTACCTTTGCGCAATTAGCGAATAATAATTTTTAATCTAACGTATAATAATGAAACTGAAACATTTCCTTTTTGCAGCCTTATTCTTCGTTGTAGGAATGGCAAACGCACAACAGTTTGGCCCAATTCCCGTGAATAAGAATGTAAGGCAGGGTAAGCTCAGCAATGGACTGACTTATTACATCTTGCGCAACAACTGGCCTGAGAACGTAGCCAACTTCTATATTGCGCAGCGTGTTGGCTCTATTCAAGAAGAAGAACCACAACGTGGTTTGGCTCACTTCCTTGAACACATGGCTTTCAATGGCTCTGAACACTTCCCAGACTCTACTTTGTTGGAGTTCACACGCTCACTTGGCGTACAGTTTGGTAGCGATTTGAACGCTTATACCTCTATCGAAGAGACTGTTTACCGCATTAGTAACGTACCTACTAAGCGTCAGTCAGCACTCGATTCTTGTTTGTTGGTGTTGAAAGACTGGTCTAACGGTCTGACACTTGACGATAAGGAAATAGATAAAGAGCGTGGTGTTATCCACCAAGAGTGGCAGTTAGGTCAGAACGCAATGATGCGTATCTACGACCGTTCATTGCCAAAACTCTATCCTAACAACAAGTACGGACTTCGCTTGCCTATCGGTTTGATGAGTGTGGTAGACAACTTTAAGCATCAAGCACTCCGCGATTACTATCATAAATGGTATCGCCCAGACAATCAATGTATCATTGTTGTAGGTGATATAGACGTAGATCACACCGAAGCACAGATTAAGAAGCTATGGGCTAATGCTACTGTGCCAGCTAATGCAGCGCAAGTAACAAAGCTTCCGGTTGAAGATAACGAGCAAGCTATCTATGTTTTCGACAAGGATAAGGAGATGCAGAACACTAATATCGGTATTTTCATGAAGCACGACGTATTCCCTGAAGAAATGAAATCAAGTCAGGCGTACTATATCGACAGCTATATGAAGACGATGATATCTATGATGTTGAACCAGCGCTTCAGCGAAATGAAGCAGAAAGCAGATTGCCCATTCACCAGCGCACATGGTTACGACGGCAATTTCATGCTCTCAAGCACCAAAGATGCGTTCTCATTGAGTTGTAGTGCTAAGGAAGGTAAAGACATAGAAGCGCTCAAAGCTATTTATCGCGAGGCTCTCCGTGTACGCCAATATGGTTTCACTCCTTCTGAATTTGAACGTACAAAGCAAGAACTTCTCTCTCAATTGGAGTCTGAATACACCAACCGTGATAAGGTAACTAGTAGCCAGTATGGCGACGAATTGCGCGACCACTTCTTGAAGAACGAACCTATCCCAAGTAAGGAAGACGAGTACAAGATTATGAAGCAGTTCATTGAGATGCCAGCTCTCAACTATCAAGTAGTTAACGAGTACGCTAAAGAACTTATTTCTGATAACGATCGCAACCTTGTTGTGTACATCTTCTCACAAGATAAGCCCGGAAAGGTAGATGCAACAGAGGACAAGATGGCACAAGCTATTAAGGAAGTGCGCGCAGAAAAGATTGAACCATACGTTGATAACGTCAAGTCTGAACCTCTCTTGGACGTTAAGAAGTTGCCAAAGGCTGGTAAAATCGTTAAGGAAACAGAGAATAAGAAACTCGGTTATAAGGAACTTACATTGAGCAATGGTGCTCGTGTTATCCTTAAGAAGACTGATTTCCAAGCTAACGACGTTCGTTTCTACGCTACAGCTAAGGGTGGTAGCAGCTTATATGGTAAGGCTGACTACGACAACCTTAAGCTCTTCAACTCTGTTATGGGTAATAGCGGACTTGGAAACTTCTCTAAGCAAGAGCTCACAAAGGCGCTTTATGGTAAACAAGCAAGTGCAAACTTGGGACTTGGTACATACGAACAGACTGTAAGCGGCCAATCAATACCAAAGGATATCGAAACAATGTTGCAGTTGGTTTACCTCAAGTTTACAAAGGTTACCAAGGATCAACAGGCATTCGACGCTATGATGAAGCAGTACGAAGAGGCTTTGAAGCACAAAGACCTTTCTCCTGAGAGTGTATTTGGCGACTCTGTTTCGGTTACTCTCTACAACCACGAACTTCGTTATGCTCCTCTTTCTTTGAAGACTCTCAAGGGAGTTAACCTCGATCGCATACTTCAGATTTGGAAAGAGCGTTTTGCTAACCCTGGACAGTTTACCTATTACTTCGTGGGAAACTATGATGAGGCTGCTCTCCGTCCACTTATTGAGAAGTATATCGGTAGCTTGCCAAAGGGTAAAGCAGAGAACTGGAAGGAAGTTCCTGGCTTCGCTAAGGGCAAAGTGTTGAATCATTTCACCTTCAAATCAGAGACTCCAAAGGCTATGAGCGTAGAAGTATGGCATCAACCTACGAAGTACACAATGGAAATACTGTACTTGTAGATGCTGCAGCACAGGTATTGTCTATGGTTTACTTGAAGGATATTCGCGAAGACCAAGGTGCTGCTTACTCAGTAGGTGCAGGTGGCTTCTTGAATAGAACTGCTGATAAGACCTTTGCAGTAATTCAGGCACAGTGCCCAATGGACCCTAACAAGGCTGAATTGGCTGTTAAGCTCCTAAACGAAGGCATTAAGAACAACAGCGTGAAGGTTGATTTGGATAAGCTTCAGAAGGTTAAGGACTTCATGCTCAAGCAGGCTGACATCAGTGCAAAGAGCAATGGCCACTGGCTTAACGTTCTTGACGAGTATGTTAGAAATGGTGTAGATATTCAAAACGGATACAAAGCTGCTGTTGAAGCTTTAACTCCAGAGAAGATTGCAGCATTCTTGAAAGGATTGCTCGCTACTGGCAACCACATCGAAGTGGTGATGACACCTGCAAAATAAGAATAGTTGCGCAAGTCTTGCAATGTTAAGACTTGTGCAATAAGCACATTCAATTATACAGAAGCCCACGATTTGCAAAAGCAATCGTGGGCTTTTCCTATTTAAAGACCAACACATTAATGGTTTGAAGACTTATTCTTTCCCTTTCTCTTTAACCTCTTTTCGCACCTCCTTTACACCCTTTTTAGCTTACTACTAAACACTTTTTTTCTAAACGATATATAACACCTATCGTTGGGGGTGTATATACACCTACCATTGCAGATGTATATACACTTACGTTCATAGATGTATATACACCTACAAGCACAGGTGTTATACATCTATAACGATAGATGTATAACACTCTTAATACCAACTCTTTAATATGTGGTTGATAAGTTGTTGAAAGGTGCAGCTATGCTTCAACAGTGATGCATGGGCTTACACCACGGATAGAAGACGAACAAATGCCATGTGCGAGCTATGAATTTACCTTACTAATAAAGTGTGAAAGCAATTACAAAGAAGTCAAAACAACCGATAGAATGAGCCGAAATTATGTTCTTCTCATACAAAAAAATCTCACCCCTGCTATCTGCAGAGGTGAGATTATAAGTTTCAATAAAGTGTTTTATTTACACCTTATATATATTAGAGCTGTGGACCAGCTGCTACGAGAGCCTTACCAGCCTCGTTAGTTTCGTACTTCTTGAAGTTCTTAATGAAGCGAGCTGCAAGGTCTTTAGCCTTCTCATCCCACTGAGCAGCGTCTGCATATGTATCGCGTGGGTCAAGAATGTTAGTGTCAACACCTTCCAACTTTGTAGGAACAGTGAAGTTGAAGTAAGGAATTTGCTTTGTTGGAGCAGCATCAATAGAGTGGTTCAAGATTGCATCAATGATACCACGAGTATCCTTAATAGAGATACGCTTGCCTGTACCATTCCATCCTGTGTTCACTAAGTAAGCCTTTGCACCGCTCTTTTCCATCTTCTTAACCAATTCTTCAGCATACTTAGTTGGGTGAAGTTCCAAGAAAGCCTGACCGAAGCAAGCAGAGAATGTTGGAGTTGGTTCAGTAATACCACGCTCTGTACCAGCCAATTTAGCTGTGAAACCAGAGAGGAAGTAGTACTTAGTCTGCTCAGAATCGAGGATAGATACTGGAGGAAGAACACCGAAAGCATCAGCACTCAAGAAGATAACCTGCTTTGCAGCTGGTCCGTGAGATTCAGGACGCTGAATGTTCTTGATGTGATAGATAGGATAAGAAACACGAGTATTCTCAGTAACGCTCTTATCTTTGAAGTCAATCTTACCATCTTTGCCAACAGTAACGTTCTCAAGAAGAGCGTCGCGGCGGATAGCGTTAAAGATATCTGGCTCTGATTCCTTGTCAAGGTTGATAACCTTAGCGTAGCAACCACCTTCGAAGTTGAATACACCATTATCGTCCCAACCATGTTCGTCATCACCGATGAGCTTACGCTTAGGGTCGGTAGACAAAGTAGTCTTACCTGTACCAGAAAGACCGAAGAAGATAGCTGTGTTCTCTCCGTTCATATCTGTATTAGCAGAACAGTGCATAGAAGCGATACCCTTCAATGGCAAGAAGTAGTTCATCATAGAGAACATACCCTTCTTCATTTCACCACCATACCATGTATTTACGATAACCTGCTCCTTAGAAGTTACGTTAAACATAACGCAAGTTTCTGAATGCAAACCAAGTTCTTTCCAGTTTTCAACCTTAGCCTTAGACGCATTGTAAACGATGAAGTCTGGTTCTTGTTCGAAATCAGCCTCTGTCTTAGGACGGATGAACATATTTGTAACGAAGTGAGCCTGCCAAGCAACTTCTACAATGAAGCGAATCTTCATGCGAGTGTCCTTGTGTGTACCGCAGAAACCATCTACAACAAACAAACGCTTGTTAGAAAGTTCTTTCTTTGCAATATCCTTAACAACAGTCCATGCTTCCTTAGATGCACGATGGTTGTCGTTGTGATACTCTTCAGAATCCCACCAAACAGTGTCGTGAGAGTTCTCGTCATCAACGATAAACTTATCTTTAGGAGAACGACCAGTGTAGATACCAGTCATTACATTGATTGCGCCAAGCTCAGTTTCTTGACCAACTTCAAAGCCTTGAAGACCTTCTTTTGTCTCTTCATTGAACAATACTTCGTAAGAAGGATTGTAAACAACTTCTGTTGTACCTGTGATACCGTACTTAGAGAGTACGCTTTTATCAAATTTTGCCATTTGTTATAATATAATATTGATATTAAACTTCGTATCTTATAACGACTTTAATTTAAAGTACCGCAAAGGTAATAATTTTATGATGCAATGCAAAATGATACATATAAAAAATGCATTGATAAGACGTTCGTATGGTTAAAGAAATTAAAAAATAATAAGGCGAGCAGATATTTGCTATTCAGACGTTGCAAATAATAAACTATTTTCTTAATTTTGCCACAATTTTGGGCGCATAAAAACAGCTCCCCCTATATAACCATACTATTAAAAAGAAAAAATGGAAATCATTAACTTCTCGGAACAGAACTCCATTGTTAACCAGTACATGGCAGAGATCCGTGACAAGGACTACCAGAGAAACCGTCTCCTTTTCCGCAATAACGTTATGCGAATAGGAGAGTTTGAGGCATTCGAAATCTCTAAAACACTTCAGTATGAAATGAAGGAAGTGCAGACACCATTAGGCGTTTCAAAGATTAACGTACCTGTTGATAAGATTGTGCTTGCCACTATCTTCCGTGCAGGACTTCCTTTCCACAACGGCTTCCTTAACATTTTCGACCATGCTGGAAATGCTTTCGTAAGTGCATACAGAGAATACAAGGACAAGGAACACCACGAAGTGGGCATTCACGTTGAATATTTGGCAACTCCAAATATAGACGGCAAGACACTTATTATTGCTGACCCAATGTTGGCAACTGGTGGTTCAATGGAGCTTGGCTATAAGGCTATCCTCTCAAAAGGAACTCCTCGTCACGTTCATGTTGCTTGTGTTATTGCATCTCCAGAAGGCATTGATCATGTTAAAAAGACCTTCCCCGACAGCAATACCACCATTTGGTGCGGTGCAATAGACGAAGGTTTGAACGAACATAAGTATATTGTACCAGGCTTCGGTGATGCTGGCGACCTTTGTTACGGAGAGAAACTCTAAGTGCAAATAATAAAATCACACTATTGCAATGGTTAAAACAGACCATTGCATGATTGGTTTTTTCTATAAAATAAAGTGGAGTAGCAACGTAAAAAGCTACTCCTTCTTACTTTATTTTTTCTTTTTCATTCTCTACAACCCCTTTTCAGTTAACCACAAAATAGTATTTCTCTAATTGCAAATATATCCTAAATCGCTATCATTTTTGTTAAATACTAACGCATTAACTCTCAAATTACGGGCACTTTTCTACTCTTTCACCTATTTGTTTGCAAATAACGCCAGCATTTGTGTGCTACTATAAACAGCTTATATACACTATATTGCGTACTTATTGGGTAGTATTGTGCAACGCTATCTTCGTTTTTGCACGACAAAACAAACACTTTCATGCGCATACGAACCACTTTTTCGTTGTCAAAGCAGCAATATTGGTTTACGAAAGAGCCTGTTTTATCATGTAAAAGTGCCTGTTTTGCAGTGCAATAGTACCTATTTTGCATCGTAAAACAGGCGCTTTTACTTTCTCGAACCTATTTTTTTCAGTTCAAATTTCTCTATTTCCTGCTTTCTGCTTGTGTTAATTTTATCCTTCCATTTGCTTGAATATAGAACAAAAAATAAGAAGTGGTGTAAGGTAGAGTAGGAGCTACTTGTATGTTATTTTGTAGATGAGTAGTTCAATTCTTAGTATTTTCTTATTGAATAAAGGCTTAAAATTTACTTTAAAATTACTACTTGTGCATCAGTAAACAAAGCGTAATATAATTTAATCACAAATGAAGTGTGTGCCGATAGTATCCATCGCAATATTTACAAATAATTATTTTAAACCTATACAAAACAACTATGAGTTCATTTATTCTGTACAAGAGGTAGACGGAAAGTTCTTAGAGCTTATCATGAAAGATATAATAAAGGCCGCTGTGCAATGGTGGATACAGAATAGAGATAAGCTTCGTAATCCCTTAATTGCGTACTGGACTGACGTGGCTAAATAGTTTTATTAGTTTTGAAGGTATTATTAACAAAACAGCAACGGCTCTGTGTATAGAACACAGAGCCGTTGCTGTTGTATAATGTAAAGGATAATTAAGTCTGAAAACCTTATTTTAATACAGGCATTAAGCTTTTTCTATCAAGCAAACAGCGTAGGCTGCAATGCCTTCTTCCCTACCAACGAAACCCATTCGTTCAGAAGTTGTGGCCTTGATAGATATATCGTCCTCATCGCACCCGATTATTTCAGCCATGCAAGCCTTCATTGCTGGTATGTGCGGGTTTATCTTTGGACGCTCAGCACATACTGTTGCATCAATGTTTCCTACCCGATAACCTTTCGTTGCAATCAGTTCTATGGTCTGACGGAGTATCACCTTAGAGTCTATATCAAGGGTATCGTTCGCCGTATCGGGGAAATGATAGCCAATATCGCGCATGTTGGCAGCACCCAATAGTGCATCGCACACTGCATGAAGCAGTACATCGGCATCGCTATGGCCCAGTAAGCCGAGCGTGTGGTCAATCTTTATTCCTCCTAAATAGAGCGCACGACCTTCTACAAGCTTGTGGACATCGTAGCCCATTCCTATTCTTGCCATGTCAATGTGGTTTTATAGGTAAGCAAGTTTCCTTGTTTAAGGATTATCTTCTATTGAATAAGTCCTTCAATCCGTCCATATCGAATGTCAGCGAGAAGCGTAAAGTCTGGTCGAGCGGATTGCTCTTAGCAGTTGCAATAACGTATCCTGCATCGAGAGAGAATACGCTCATCTTGAAGCCAGCGCCCACAGTGAAGTACTTTCTGTTACCTTTGTTCTCGCTTTCGTTATGGTAACCCGCACGAAGAGAGAACTTATCGTTATACACATATTCTGCTCCAATACTCCAATTTATCTCTTGTAGCTCTTCCTTTGCCCCACCTGGCGCATCGCTTAAGCTCTTAAAGATACCTGAAATAGACGATACATCGTAGTATTCCTTTTGCAAACGGTCTTGATAATCAATTTCCGACTCGTCCGTTCTACGCTGTGGATATGTAGGAACCAACAACTTATTGGCATCAGCAGCAATGGTAAAGCGGTTGAATTCATCTACTGGAATCATCAGAGACGCACCCAAACGCAAATTGGTAGGGATAAATTCAGCGCGGTTATCGCCACCGAAAGTAATCTTTGAACCAATGTTTGAGATATTCATACCTAAGCCTAACTGGCATTCGCGGCTACCTAAATTGATGTAATTCTGATAGTATGCAGAGATGTCAGCTGCGAAAGCAGAACCCGGAGCAGTTTCTTCGTTGAAGTCGTAAGTAAGGTCTGAATATATCCAACGCACTGCTGCACCCAATGAGAACTTATCGCTCAACATCAAAGAGTATGCAATATCAGCAGAAAGTTCGTAAGGTTTAATGACCATTGCAGCTGAGCCATCGGTGCTTCCGCCCGCCTGAACCTCGCCTAAAGAGAAGTAACGAAGAGAACCAGACACTGCGCTATAGTCGCCAATACGATAGTAACCAGAGAGATAAGCAAGGTCCATATCGTTCACTAACTGGCGCAACCAAGGTGTATAGTTGAGTGAAACACCAGCACGAGAGATAGTAAACGGATACTTAGCAGGGTTCCAGAACTGTGAGTTAACGTCTGGATCGGTAGCTACACCTGCGTCTCCCATACCTGCTGCACGAGCATCTGGTGCTATCATTTGCGAGGTAACGGCATGGTTTACTGGGTTGAAAATATCTTTCTTGTCCTGCGCCAATGCTGCCGAAGCAACTAAAGAGAGCAAGAACAGGCTTAATATTCTATAAGACTTCTTCATTCTTTCTGTATTGATTTCTGTTTGTTTGCGTGATAGTCTAATCTCTATGTTTGCGTAAACGTTCGAGAACAATCGTTCAAGAACTTCATTAAACACAAACGTAGGGTAGACCTTATTTATTGTTTATAACGATGAGTTTCTTTGCTTTCGACTCTTTTACATTACCACCACAGCTTAATCTAACTCGATAAAGGTAGACGCCTGTTTGTAAACGCGCGCCAGAATTGATGGTTAAGTCCCAATTCACGGTGTAGGCGTTACCTGTTGATAAGCCACTTTCGACATGTCGCCACAACAATCGGCCCGATGTATCAAGCACTTCAAGCTCTACATCTACATTCGAACCAACATAATTGTGAGTTACAATGAAAGATGTTTCGGTCTTGGCAGGGTTGTTTGTACAGTTCACATCTTCTATATCTGGTGCCAATCCCTTCTCTACAGTGAAGTCGAGAGTAGCTGTAGAAGGATTGTTAAGAATGTCCCAAACACGGAACTTCAACTGATGTCGTCCTTCAGACAGTTCAGGAATGCTGAAGTAAGTAGAGCCTTTTGTATAGCTTCCGAAGTCGAAACGGAAGTTATCGTTAAGGTCATAAGTGCGCATCATGTCGCCATCGATGATGAGTTGCATATTGTGTCCGACACCATTGCCTGCTGCGTTGATGCCGTCTGCATCGCTAATCTGTGCTACAAAGTAAGGTGTGCTATTCACTTTCCACCATTTACAAACGATGGAGTGTTGAGATAACAATAGATAGAAGGTCCTATTGAATCGTTGCTTACCTGCTCTGAGCCATTAATATCGAAATTATCTTCGGCTCCATTTGCTAATAAAGTACGGTCGTTGCTAACTGCATAGACATTGATAAGACCTGTTCCGTTAGCATAATTCAAGTCGCGAGGCACTGCAAAAGTAAAGCTAAACTCACCATTTCGAACGCTATCTGAACCATTATATAGTACCTTTTGACGGTCGTAGTAGTTGAAAGGTGCACTCGTATTATCTTCTTGCGCCTTGCAAGTAATAAGTTCTTTTGTATCACGAACTGTTGCAGTCATCAGCCCATTAAAGCTTGTTACCTTATTAGAGTCTTTCGCTATATGCCCCTTCACAGTGGTAATAGTACCTCCTTTTAGCGTTATTTGCTGGCCAGAGCTTAGAGCTATGCCATTGATAGAGTCGATAACAACGTTAAGCGTAGGCAAATTAAGCGATAAAGCAGGGTCGCCCAAAAGGGAATACTGCAGTTTATTGCGTGTCTTATCCTTCTCACTATTTATCATATCAATCTTTGCCAAACGCTGAGCCTCGCCCACTGTGGTTGGTTTACCATTTTTAAAGCTCAGCACGTGCTTCATAAAAGCGGTATTTATGTGCTTATTGTAACTTGCATATACAGTTCTAGTTGTTCCCCAAAAGGCCCATGCACCACCTTTTTTATTTAATATTGCTTCTTCTCCAATGGTTGGAATGATGCCATCGAAAGGCATAATGTCGCAACTTGCAGTTATCCAAAGCGGCAGATTAGCGTTGGTAAAGTTTTGAAAATCGGTTATGCGTAGAACAGCTTCGTGGGATATTTGTATTTCAGAACCGTGCCCAGCATAGTCCATAACGAGTGCGCCTTGAGCCTGTTGTTGCTTTATGATAGAGCTAACTTCAGGATATGAAAAGCCAGTAGAGTTACCAATACGGTTATAAGCGTCCCACATTACTTTTTAACCATATAGTTCGGGTAGGCTCTCATAATGGTTTCTGCAGTTTCATTAACGTCGTTCATGTGGAGATTGTCGTTTCCATCGTCGCCCATAAACATGATAACGTTCTGCCAATCACCCGCGTTCTTGTTGCTTGCGTAGTTGATTGTCTTGTCAACCATGGTCTGTGCGTCTGCAATAGTGGTAACAGGGAAACGCCCAACCCCAATATCTTCCTTGTCAATGCTAGTTAAGTTCACGCCTTCTCCCTCGTCCATGAGTGTGTACCAGCCGTCGTTGACGTAGCAATCGGTTAAACTAAAGGAGTTATCGCTTTCGTATGCGAGCAGATAATCGTTTACATCAAACTTCTTACATTCAGGAGTTATCATTCGATTATCCCATACACAGTCGCCAAAAAGTAGGAGCGAACTTGGTATTTCCGCTTCTGTTGTAGCACGGTCGTATAGCATTTTCATATAACGACGATAGGCCATAGCGTCTGGAGTGCCGCTTGAGAACTCGTTAAATATCTCGTCTGCAGGTACAATACGTACCTTCATGCCATCACGTTTCTCGTGTAAAGTTGCTAAACGCTGTGCTTGCACCAATAGTTTTTGACTGGTTGGAATGATAATAACAAGGTCTACTGGAGTGTGACTGTGCAAGTCTTGATTGGTAATATTGTACACATATTCTGGCACAGGGAATGTTCCTTCTGCCAAATTAGGTGCAGCACGTGGAGTATCGTAGGTCATTGACACGTAGTCAAGGCGTGCAGGACCTCCTGAAAGTGTAGTTATTTTGATAGAATCTACAGGGTTCAGATTAGTCAGTTGGTATCTTCTTTCAGCTTCTGCACCATAATCGAACTCGCCAGTAGATAGTCTTAGCTCGTCTTTTTTCTCACCATTTACTTCTACTTGTACTGTTGTACTCCCCTTGCCAGCCGTTACACCGATGGCAAGTGTACCATTAGTAGCCTTCGCCACATTCGTTAGAGAGTATGTATGCGACTTCCCTACAGGGATAGGAGTGTTCTCAAAGAACCGTCGTCCACCTGGAAACCAACTAAAGTTGTCTATTTCGTGCAGATTGTGATAGTCGTCTGCGAGAGGGTAAACCGATGCGAGAAAGGCGTCAGCATCTAACGTTAAAGGTGCTTCGGCGCTTTCTGTAATGAAGTAATAGCCATAGTCGGAATAATGATTGCGGGTGCGTATAACTTCGGTATTGCTTCCCCAGCTTACTGGTCCGCGTCCATAGAAGAGGCGTTTGCCACCAATATAGCAGCTTGGAACTTCTTTTAAATCATCTAATTCCTTCAATTTCTCTACCGATAACTTTTCGTTTTGTAAGTTACCACCATATCCATAAATGCGCACTTTGCTTAAATCGGAGAAACCAGCACGGCGCACCACATCGGCAGTAAGGTTGTAAATACCATTGGCAGGTACGCGAATTTTTGCCCATTTTCCTGTTGATAACACTGAATGAGCCGCATAAATCTGTGAATTTGAAGTCGCTGCAGCATGGTTAGCACGCATCTGGCGTGCATTACGAGGCTTTGAAGTGAGTGCAACCATGAAGCTAACCATGAATTGTTTCTTGCCGTTTCGCTCTACAATAGGGACAAGTGAGAATTCAAGAATACCTTTTTTTGCGTGACACTACAATTTGCTGTTCGATCTTAGGTAAGGTAGGTAGTGGAGCACCCGACAATGTATTATAGCGTGCAATATCCGCTGCGTTCATGTCAAGGAACTCAGGATATCGTATTTCTAACTGATAAATAGAATCCGAATAGTTTTCTCCGATGGGGATAGCATAGGCGAAATGCGGAATCACAGAGTCTATTGTAACATCTTCAACGGTAAGATTGAAGAAACGTTGCTTTTGTGCTTGCGATGAAACAGCAAGCAAAAGAAGAAGAAAACTTAAAATTCTACGTTTCATAGGTGTCTTCGTTTGAAGTTGGAGAGAGCTCTCCAACACGTTATTTGCAATTAAAGTCGAGGACTTTTCGGTCTTCAACGTAACCTTCTAAATGGTCATTTATAGCCACAGAGGCACACCCTGTGGGACAACCGGTATAGAGGATGTCGCCCGTTTTCAGGGTAAAGTACTGGCTAATGTAGCTGATTATCTCGTCAACCTTATGTAGCATGTCGCTCGTACAGCCTTCTTGAACGGTCTTGCTATTGATGTCGAGGTGGAAATGGATACGCTGAATGTCTAAGAATTTATCTTTATCAATCCAGCTTCCTAATACTGCTGCACCATCGAAGCTTTTGGAAAGTTCCCAAGGAAGACCCTGTTCTTTCAGCTTTTTCTGCAATTCGCGGGCAGTAAAGTCTATTCCTACCGTAACAGCATCATAGTAACGATGAGCAAATCGTTCTGGTATGGTCTTACCTAACCGACAGATACGCACCACCAATTCGGTTTCATATTCTATTCTTCCTAAGTCATCGGGAATGAAAAATGGTTTGTTGTCCTTCAGTAACGACGAATCAGCTTTCAAGAATATCACCGGTTGTTCTGTCTTATTTAACGTTCCATGTAGCGATTTATTGTGCTCGGAATAGTTCATTCCTATTGCAAATATCTTCATTTCTTATTTGTTTGCGATTTTCTTATCCTTTATATTGATAAATAGATAACAAATTGCTGATGTGCAATTGCTATTTATTTAATCTGCAAACTTACATAAAAAAATCGTAATCGAACGTTGATAAGATAAAAAATACATACTCTTTAGAATCCTTTATTTCATATTTTCACACTTTAAATAACTCTTGCGAGTGAGAGAGAGAAGTTGTTTTTCTATGTCTCTAATGTGAGAATTTATGTATAAGTAACTGATATTAGAATTTTCATAATACTTGTTCTTTTTGTAAAGATAGTACATGTGGTAAAGTCGCAAATATACTATTACATTGCAAAAGCGCCTGTTTTGCAATGCAATATAGGCACTTTTATCGTGCAATATAGGCTCTTTTACAATGAAAAACAATAGATATTGCAATTCATTGATACACTGCTGGTTCCAAGAAATTGGATGTAGTATAAAAATATTTACAACTTTATTTTTTTATCCATTGACTTGCAATTTGAGGGTTAAGAATTGTGGAAAGGTAAAAAATAAGTATCCGAATACTTAATACATAATGATAATAAGATGTTTCTTATTATCTTGAAATTAGTTTCAAAGAAAAATCTTTGAGGGTAGAAAAGAATAGATTGATGGAAATGAAAAAAGGAATCGCAAGGGTAAAAACCACTTGGATTCCTTTTCTATATGTTTATAGAAGCTTTTACTTCTATGTATTTTGCTTATTCTGCTGAGAGTGTAAAGCGTTTGTAAGCAACCACTGCAAGATCCTTATCTTGGCTCTTCAACCAGTCTGCAACATTTACTTTGTCGCCTTCTGTGAACTGGAACTCTTGGTCAACAAGGCAGTTATCCTTGAAGAACTTGTTGAGACGACCCTTAGCAATGTTCTCAATCATGCTTTCATTCAAGTTAGCAGCCTTTTCAGCAGCTACAGTCTTCTTAATCTCAATAGCCTTGTCTGCATCCTCACGTGTAAGCCATCCCTTGTTGATATTAGACTCAATGTGGTCGTCACTGTCAACTAAGTTTGCGTTGATACCAGCCTTCTTGATTGCTGCAACAACAGCCTTTTCAACTTGCTCTTCCTTAGTTTTCTGGATAGCAACCTTATATTCTTCGTCCTTAACTTCTTGTGGAACTGAAGCTTCGTCCAAAGCTACCGGCTTCATAGCAGCTACCTGCATAGCTACTTTGTTGACCTGCATCTTCGTTATTCTTATTGAGTTGAACGATGGTAGCGAGAGTATGCTTACCCATATGGTCATAAACATAGAGGTTTTCGCCCTCAATGAAGTTATAACCATCAAGTTCCATCTTCTCACCTGTGATACCAGAACGCTGTTGAACAGTAGTAGCAGCATCGTCACCGTTAGCCAACTTCAAAGCTTTAACTTCATCGAGTGTCTTAACTCTTGCAGCAACTGCAGCGTCAAGAATTTCTTGTACCATAGCGATAAAGTCCTTACCGTTAGCAACGAAGTCTGTTTCGCACTTAACAGCTACCATGGCAGCAAAGCCATCAACAGCCTTTACAAGTACACAACCATTTGAAGTTTCACGGTCTGAACGCTTAGCTGCAATAGCCAAACCACGTTCACGAAGAATTTCTTTTGCCTTATCGAAGTCGCCTTCAGACTCGTTGAGTGCATTCTTCACGTCAGCAAGACCTGCGCCAGTCATAGCACGCAGCTTCTTTATATCTTCAATTGATACAGCCATTTTCTATTTTTCTTTTATATTATGGTTAAAAAAATATAGACGTTGAGGAGCGTTAATGGATTATTAATAAATCCATAAGCGTTCACCAACGCCTATTTTATAATGTCTAATAATTATTCTGCAGCTGGTGCTTCTTCCTCGTTAGCAGCTGCTTCTTGAGCAGCAGCCTTGCGTGCAGCACGCTTTGGTTTTGCTTCAGCTGCTTCTTCAGCTTGCTCTGCAGCGGCTTTCTCATCAGCTTTTTCAGCCTTACGCTCTTCAAGACCTTCTGCAATAGCAGCGCAGCAAGCACCAAGAATAACGTTTACAGAGTCTTTGCATCGTCGTTAGCTGGAATAACGTAATCGATATTCTTAGGATCAGAGTTTGTATCAACGATACCAAACACTGGGATTCCCAAACGATTAGCTTCCTTAACAGCAATGTGCTCTTTCATTACGTCAATAACAAAGAGCGCTGAAGGCAAACGAGTAAGGTCTGCAATAGAACCTAGGTTCTTCTCAAGCTTTGCACGTTGACGTGAAATCTGAAGGATTTCGCGCTTTGAGAGGTTAGAGAATGTACCATCATTCATCAATCTATCGATGTTCGTCATTTTCTTAATTGCCTTACGAATAGTAGGGAAGTTGGTAAGCATACCACCTGCCCAACGCTCGTTAACGTATGGCATATTAACCGATGCTGCCTTTTCAGCAACAACGTCCTTAGACTGTTTTTTAGTAGCAACGAACAAAATCTTCTTTCCGCTCTTAGCGATTCCCTTGAGAGCTTCAGCAGCTTCGTCAATCTTAACAACGGTTTTGTGAAGGTCGATGATGTGGATGCCATTACGTTCCATATAGATATATGGTTTCATAGCTGGGTTCCACTTACGATGGAGGTGTCCGAAATGACAACCAGCCTGCAATAATTGGTCAAAATTTGTTCTTGACATTGTCTTCTTTTCTTTTTGTTTTGTTTACTTTCTTTTTAATTCTTTCTTGGCGAATGAGCTTCGCCTGGCTCGTTAGAATCAATCAATGAGTAGTTCCCGATTTTGAAATCTCACTGATTTAGATACTAAACTCAAGCGCATTTCAATACTGTTGAAAACGCAAAGCAAATCTCTTGGCCACGTTCCACAGTATATATAATAATGTGATTAACGCTTGCTGAACTGGAAGTGAGCACGTGCTTTTGGCTGTCCTGGCTTCTTACGCTCAACCGCACGGCTATCGCGTGTCAGGAATCCATGGTCCTTCAAGTTCTTCTTATCTTCTGGGTTAATCTCTACAAGTGCGCGTGCAATTGCAAGACGGAGCGCTTGGCTCTGACCTGTAAAGCCACCACCATTGAGGTTTACCTTAATATCGTACTGACCTTCTACACCGAGCAGCTGCAATGGTTGTTTAACAACGTACTGCAAAATTGCTGATGGGAAGAAATCATTAATATCTTTTTTGTTGATTGTAATCTTGCCTGTACCTTCTGTAAGGTATATACGAGCAACGGCGCTCTTGCGGCGTCCAATTGTGTTTATTACTTCCATATCTTTCGCCTTTATTATTTATACTGGTTAATGTCTATTGACTTTGGCTTCTGTGCCTCGAGTCCGTTCAACTCTGTACCTTCAAATACATAAAGGTTATTAAGCAAATGACGACCGAGGATTCCCTTAGGTAACATACCTTTTACTGCGTGGCGCACCATTTTCTCTACACCATTCTTCTTTGTGCGAAGTTGTGCTGGGGTGTTGAAACGTTGTCCACCTGGGTAACCAGTATAGTGGGTGTAAACCTTATCGGTTTCTTTCTTGCCTGTAAATCTAACCTTATCGGCATTGATAATGATTACATTGTCTCCACAATCAACGTGTGGAGTAAAAGTTGGCTTGTACTTTCCGCGAAGCAACTTAGCGACTTTAGAGCAGAAACGACCAACAACCTGGTCTGTAGCATCTACTACTACCCACTCTTTTCTTAGCTGTTTCCTTGTTTACGGAAATAGTCTTATAACTTAAAGTGTTCATTTTTAATTTTAAAATTTTACTACTAAAAAAACGTTTTTAATTCTTGCTCGTTGGATTCACTAACCATGCAGCCCGGCCAAAAGCGGCACTATTAACACACAACGTGCTGAGAGCTCTAAGTTCACCCTCGAAATAATCGGTCTGCAAAATTACTCATTTTTTATCAGCTACGAAATGTGTAGCCGCGTGAAAGTATTTGTATTAAATATTATTAACATAGTTTAGGTGTTGTAAAACCTTTATCTTTGCATCAGCTTATTATTTCTTTGAACAATAAAGTGCAGTCAGATTAGAAGTGATAAGCAATGCCTAGTTTCACTTCAAAGGTTTCTGCATGAACCTTTTTATGGTAATAGTATCGCGTGTTCCTTATATAATAAGAACTGGAAATCATGGCGCTCATGCGTTTATTGAGGTCGAATTCCCATATTGGTTTCAGCACAAATAAATCGGAATTGCCCTTATCTCCTTGTGCATTCAAATATAAAGGGTCGATGGTTCCAAGTTTATCCTCGTCGTACCCCTTCCATGTATAGAGGTGATAGAAGTCAGCATGCATGATGAAACGTCCTAATTTGCGGAACTCCATAAAGGTTTTTGTCTTCACAGAGAATCCCGAGCCCATGTTGTAATCGCGGTCTATCACATTATAATAATCGCTTTTTGTACCTCCAAGTAATATTCCCGATAGAAAAACGCGTTGTTCCAACTTCGCTAAACCACCCATGTTGAGGAACGAAATTAGCACACCCGGTCCAAGACTGGCAGCTTCCGAGATGCGATAAGGAGTTTGATTGCTACCTTCTTTTACAGGTTTTGAATTGTAATAGTTAAAGTGTTGGAAGATACCAACCTGTGCTTTAAAGTTCTTTCCTGTGAAACGGGTGCAGCCCACAAACGTCCCAGCATGTGAATAGCGTTTATAGAAGATTGTTCTCCAACTACTCCTATTGTTGTTTCCAGCGAAAAAAAGTCGTAAGGCTTGCTGGTTTCTTCGTTCAAAGGGTCGCCATATTCCAAGAAGAAGTTTAGAAACATATTGTGGTCGCCACGAAACATGGCACCGTTATCAGCTAAATAGCGAGCTCCAAGCGAGATAGAGAAATCTATTGGCAGTGCTTCGTAATCGTGATATTTGTAGTATTGATTCTTCACACGCCATGCTTTGCCCGTTAAAATTCGGTCTAATCCGTTCATAGGGTCAATGAATGTAGCACCCAACTCTCTTAGGAAGCGACGGAACCCTCTGCTTCTATCGTTCAGTAACAGGCGTGATATGCGGTGCGTAATTTCGCCAAAGCATATTCCTCCCATCGTTGTTGCCATGACATCGTTAATAGCTGGTGGCTCTGTTTCGCCCATAAACTCCCACATTAGCGAGCCTCCCAAAGCGTAAGGCGCTGATTGCCAGAACGACAGATTGTGGGAACGTGCTGAATTAAAATACAAATTACCATGATAAGGGTGGGCAAACAAGTTGGTAGAAAACTTATCGTTATCCCATACAAAGCCTTCTTTAAAGTTGTCAACAATATGCCTAAAGTAAACTTTAGCAAAGTCACGTTTCAGTACAAACCTATCAAAGCTATGCACAAGAGCGTTGATTCCCGTTGCTTGAACTGCCGCTAACCATGGTCGTTTTTTTTGTTCATTAGGGTCGTTGTTGGCATATTGGAGGTTATGAATGTGCAAAGCCGAGTCGTTTTCCATTAATGTTTTGTATCGTTTTGCTATGCTTTGTTCGGTAGAACCCATTGTCCCGCCATACGAATGCGTACTCTCTGGTTTAAACCGCATAACCAATCCTGCCTCCAAAAGTACCTTATTTCTATAAAGTTTGTGTCCTCCGTAGTAATGTGTAGTACCAACTCCAGTTGAAACGAATGCGCCTAATTGATTGTTTATACGATAGTCTAAGTTGATACGACCCTGTAAAGAGTAGAGTCGTTTAGGCTTATTGGAAGACCCTTTCTCGAAGGTTTCTATGTGCGAAAAGCCTAAATCACCGCTCAACATCCACTTGGACGATAGTGTTTTATAGCGACCTATTCGGTAAGTTAGTGCACCTGAAAAGTCGTTATCGAAGCCCATGTAGTGTGTTCCTAAGGAAAGTAGCGAGTAAGTGTTTCGGTTTCTGAAGCGTAAAGCCATATTTATGGTGGCTACATTGCTCCAGTAAGCCAATACATCTATCTTTGTTTGCGGTCCAATGTTCACCAATCCAATCTTGTTTGTCAATGTGTCGCGACTATAATTGATAATACCAATCTGCAAACCCTTAGGTTGTTGTAATGCAATATTGAGCAATCCAATCTGTAAACCAGTTAGTGTGTCAGCGTAATTGTAGGTTCCTAACTGCAGACCGCGCATTGTTTCCGATGCAATATTGGCCAATCCGCTTATCTGTGCACCCTTTTTTACTCCCATAGCAATATTCGTAAAGGGCTGAATTGCAGTCCTCGGAAGGACGATTCGGTAATGTTGGCAAATCCAGACAGCTGAACTCCTTCTATATAATGTGCTACGTTGGAGATGCCTGCCACTTGCCAGCCACGCATTTTGCCTCCAAATACATTCATTCCTAACGATGTTTGCACACCTTTAAGGCGTCCGCCACCAGCTGCAAATAGTCCTGCGATGCTCACACCCTTCATCTCTTGTTCGGTGATACTGCTTATTCCGCCTATCTGAAGACCATAAAGCGTATCCACAGCAGAGAATATGCCGACGTTTACACTACGCCAACGCGACGAGTCAGCTGCATTATGACCTATGCCTAAAGCCCAGTTGAAAAAGTTTCGCTTACGCATTTGCGTATCGGTTTGCGCATGTAGAATAGCTGATGTTACCATTAACAAGACAACAACTGCCCACATTCTTCTATTAATTTTGATGAAACGGGTCAATGCTTTTGGCTTCATAAACAACGAAAGGATACTATTATCGTGAATAAATAAGAAAACTTTTAGTTAGGAACTCCGTACAAAGATAATGAAACAAAACTAAAAAACCAAAACAAACGTATAACTTTGTTTAATTAAAAATAGTTGTTTGGTAGAATTTGAATTTTAGCGATACACATTATTATATATAGGGTAAGAAAGAAAAAGCAATGTAAAGATTTCGGATAACAAGTATTGTGGCGTAACACTTTTATTATCAATGCATTATAATAGAGGTTGTTTTGCATTGCAAAAGCGCCTATTTTACCGAGCAAAACAGGCGCTTTTGTCTCGCAATATAGGCACTATTGCAAAGCGAAACAATTATTATTGTTTTTCATTGTAATTTTCTTTACAAAACGGAATCGAGAAAATTACTCTTTATTTTAGCTTTTCTATAAAGCTATTCAGAATGATAATATAGACTCAAATTGTAGTGAACGTTCTTTATGCAACATAGTCTGTATTCTCAATGCAATAATTTTGCGCTAAGAATACAGACTATGTTGTTTAGCAAATCTGTACAGGCGACGCCGCCTATATTATAGTATGAAAGGTTATACCTTCTGTTTGTCCTTGATAATCGTTACCGATAGTGCGCCAGCAAATAGGGCAACACCTGCTACAATCAGCATATTGCTTTGCACAGAACCTACAAGGTGCAGAATAACACCGCCAAGGGCAGCTGCAACAATCTGCGGTATACAAATGGTTCCGTTGAACAAACCGAGGTAAGCACCCATGTGTCCGTAACCTTCAAGAGCATTGGTAACGAAAGTGAAAGGCATGGCAAGAATAGCAGACCAAGCACAACCGATGAGTACGAAAGGTACGAACATAACGTATTGGTCGTGAATGAAAGGAGCCATAACAAAACCAATACCACCCAAGATGAGCGAAAGTGCATAAGCAAACTTTCGATTTTTAAAGGTTGGCAATACCATAGCCCAAAGCACCGAGCCTATAGCTTGAACGGCAAAGAGAATACCTACCCAGTCGCCAGCCTTTTGGTAGTTTTCCGTTGCAGTGGCATTGATGGCGTTCATGTCCACACCAAAGCAGTTCGGAGCTATTGTTCCGTTAGTGTAAGTCCACATATACATGAAGGCAAACCAAGAGAAGAATTGAACCAAACCCACCTTCCAAAAAGTTGAAGGTGCATTTTTTAGAAGATGTATCCAATTAGATTTCGATTCGTTTGCAGCCTCGTTAAGGTTATGATACTTTGCATATTCCTTCGGAGGCATCTCCTTTACCATCATCGTAGTGTATAGAACGCACAACATAAGAATTGCAGCTCCAATGTAGAACGAGTAAATTACCGAGTCAGGAATTATACCTTTCGGTGCTATTCCCGAAACACCTATAGCCGCAAAGATAAAAGGAAACGCATAGCCAACGAGCGAACCAGCGTTGCAAAGGAAGCTTTGGATAGAGTAGGCCAAGCCCTTTTGCTTTTCGTTTACCTCGTCGCCAACAAGCATTTTAAAAGGTTGCATCGCCATGTTGATACTCGTATCGAGAAACATCAAGGCGATTAAGCCGAACACCATAGCCGTAGAAACAGCCATACCGAACGAACCAGAGTTGGGCAAAAGACACATAACGATGGTGGCAACAAATGCGCCCACAAACAAATAAGGTATGCGGCGTCCAAAGCGAGTCCATGTCTTGTCAGACAAAGTTCCTACAATCGGTTGCACAAGGATACCCATCAGTGGTGGTAAAATCCAAAAATAACTTAGGTTATGTGGGTCTGCTCCTAATGTAGCGAATATGCGTGAGATGTTCGCACTTTGTAAAGCGTAAGCTATTTGCACGCCGAAGAAACCAAAACTAAGGTTCCAAAGCTGCCAAAAACTTTTGTTGGGGCGAGTCTTTAATTCTGTATCCATAGTTGAAAGTGTGTAAGTTGCAGTTTATTTATTTGTTTTTGATTTGTTATATGCTGTTATTTTGTTGTACCTCTGACAATAAGTCGTGTTCTCACAATGCGCTTTTCGATAGAGTTGATAGGCAGTGCTCCTTCCACTTTGTCTATCAATATGCTTGCAGCCTCTTCTCCAACACGTGCTCCGCGTTGCTCAACTGTTGTCAGCATAGGGTCACACGACATTGCGTGAACGCCATTGGTAAAACCGCAGATAGAAATATCTGCGGGAATTCGCAAGCCCATTCGTTTGCACGAATAGAGAACACCGAGAGCCGTTTCATCGTTTACGGCAAAGAAAGCGTCAGGCGGATTCTGAATGTTCATGAGATCGGGGGTGATTGATTCCGCATCGCTACGGTTGTCACACATACGAATAAGCTGTTCGTCGGGCTGTATTCCGTGTTTCAGCAAAGCGTCTTGATAACCATTAAAACGATTCTTCCCGATTTCCAAATTTAAGGACATTCCGTAGTAAGCGATACGTTTGCAGCCAGTGTTTATGAGATAGTTAACTGCTGCAAACGCTCCCATATAATCGTCAATAACCACACGACTGGCATTAACACCAATGCTTACGCGATCGTAAATACGAGCGGAACGTGTTGGTCTACAAGGAATTTAAAGTGATCGAACTTTGTTGTGTTCTTTGCTTGCGATACAATTACACCACAAACCTTGTTCTCGTAGAACGATTTGCATATCTCTACTTCGCGTTCATAGCGCTCGTCGCTTTGTGCAACCATTAGCTGATAGCCACGAGCAGAGGCCTCTTCTTCGATACCTGCTAATATAGATGAAAAGTAATAGTGCGTAAACTGTGGCACAATTACTCCTATAATTTTTAATGGTTGCACTTTACTTTTGCGCAACGCTTCGGCTATTAGGTTTGGAGTAAAGTTATGTTCACGGGCATAACGCTTTATTTCTTCTCGCTTTTCAGCAGAAATACGTGGACTATCCTTTAATGCACGTGAAACAGTTGCAACGGAAACACCAAGCTCCCGCGCAATATCTTTCATCGTTACAGTTCCACTTTTCATCATATTCAGGTGAGATTTGTTTCTGATTTTACTATTTCTATGGCAAAAATACATATATTTACATTAATGTTTGACACAAGTCAAGATTTTATTTCCATATTGATGATGCAATCGTTTGCACATTTTAATTTATGTTTTTAACAACCAAAAAGTGCTAATATAAAATTATCGGCCTATCTTTGCAACAATAAGCCCTATATCTTAAAGGTAAAAAGAAAGCCATATTGGCCTATTACAGAGATAATAATTTACTCAATATTAATACTTTAACAATAAAACGATGACGCAGGTAAAAAGCAAAATCCCTGTCAGGATAATGACGCTAGTTTTGGGTCTATTCCTGTCTATCAGTGCGTTTGCACAATCAACAATCAAAGGTATCGTACAAGATGCTTCTGGCGAACCTATTATTAGTGCAACAGTTCTTATTACAGGAACTTCAAATGGTGCGCAGACTGACCTTGATGGCAACTTTGAGCTCAATGTTGCACCAGGTACTCAACTAACTATTTCTTACATCGGTTACATTAAGCAGCAAGTTGCTGCGAAGGATGGAATGGTGGTTGTTCTTCATCCAAATGCTGCACAACAAATGCAAGAAGTTGTAGTGATCGGTTATGGTGCTGTGAAAAAGAGCGATCTTACAGGATCAGTTCTCGCAATGAAACCGGACACAAAAAACAAGGGTCTTGTGGTTAACGCACAGGACATGATGCAAGGTAAGATGGCTGGTGTGAACGTAACAAGCGATGGCGGTACTCCTGGTGGTGGCGCACAGATTCGTATTCGTGGTGGTTCTTCTTTGAATGCATCTAACAATCCGCTTATCGTTATTGATGGTGTTGCAATGGATAATACTGGTATAAAGGGTATGGCAAACCCTCTTTCTATGGTGAATCCACAGGATATTGAAAGCTTCAACGTTTTGAAAGATGCTTCTGCAACAGCTATCTATGGTTCTCGTGGTTCTAATGGCGTTATCATTATCACAACAAAGAGAGGTCGTGCAAACCAACCTATCGCTGTTTCGTATGGTGGTAGTGTAACTGCTAGCATTAAGAAAAAGACAATTGATGTTATGAATGGCGACCAATATCGTAAATTCATTACCGAAATGTTTGGTGCAGGTAGCAAGCAAGTGGCTGCACTTGGCACCGCTAATACAGATTGGCAAAACGAGATTTATCGTACAGCATGGGCTCAAGACCATAATCTTACCATAACTGGTTCAGTTGGTAATAGTGCTAATTCATTGCCTTTCCGTATATCTGCAGGTTATACAAATAACCAAGGTATCTTAAAAACATCTAACTTTGAGCGTTATACTGCTTCTGTTAACTTAAATCCATCATTATTGGATAACCACTTAACCATGAACTTTAACGTGAAAGGTATGTTTGCAAAGAATCGCTTTGCTGATGGTGCTGCTATTGGTGCTGCTGTATCTTTCGACCCTTCTCAAAGTGTTTACGACTATACATCAGCTGATGCTGCTAACTTTGGTAACTATTTCGAATGGCGTGGTGCTGGTCTTGCTACAAACGAAGACCCAACATGGCCAACTACTTTGAACACTCAGGCAACAAAGAACCCTATGGCTATATTGAATTTGAAGAACGACCGCTCTCGCAGCCGCGACGTAATAGCAATGCAGAGTTCGACTATAAGGTTCACGGATTTGAAGACTTGCGCTTGCACGTTACTGCTGGTGCTGACATTGCACAAGGACAGCAGGATACAGACATCGCACCAACTTCTCCATTGGCTTCTTACTATGGTTACAATGGTTGGAGCAAACAGTTGAAGCGCAACCTCACTTTCAACGCATACGCACAGTACTATCACGACTTTAAGGACGCTGCGAAGAACCATTTCGACATTATGGCGGGTTACGAGTGGCAACATTTCTGGAGAAAAGACAAGAGTCGCGCTATACAATACTATCCTTCTACCAACTCAAAGGCTGGCCAAATCTACTACGATAGTGGTAAAGACTACAACAAAGACGGTATTTTGGAAGATTATGTATATTCTACTGAGAATTTCCTCGTATCATTCTTCGGTCGTGCTAACTGGAGTTTGATGGATCGTTACTATGTTACAGCAACCTTCCGTGCCGATGGTGCATCACGTTTCCAAAACCATTGGGCTAATTTCCCCTCATTCGCATTTGCTTGGAAAGTAAAGGACGAAAACAAATTCCGCGACATTAAGTGGTTGAGCGACTTGAAACTCCGCTTAGGTTGGGGTATGACGGGTCAGCAGGAAGGTATTGGCGACTACAACTACTTCGATATTTATCAAACAGGTAGCGGTACAAATAACGAATATCCAGTAACAGACGACGGAACCGTTGTTCGCCCACAAGCTGTAAACAAGGCTTTAACTTGGGAAACAACTACAACTTACAACGTCGGTCTCGACTGGGGTATATTCAACCAACGCCTCACTGGTAGCATTGATTGGTACTACCGTAAGACCACAGACCTCTTGAATAACAGTGTTACAGTTTCTGCTGGTTCCAACTTCCGCAACCAAGTTCCTTCTAACATCGGTTCGTTAAAGAACACTGGTGTTGAAGCAGCTTTGCGTTGGAGAGCTATCGAATCAAAGATTGGTATTGGACTATCGATTATAACTTCACATACAACAAGAACGAAATTACCGACCTTACAGGTGGCAAGGACCCTAACTTAGTTGTTGCAACGGGTGGTATTTCAGCAGGTACTGGCGGTAATGTACAAGCACACGCTGTAGGATACTCTGCCTCTTCATTCTACGTTTATCAACAGATTTACGACAAAGGTGGTAAGGCTATTGAGGGTGCAGTTGTAGATAGAAATGCTGATGGTCAAATTACTGAAGCTGATAAATATTTCTATAAGAGTCCAATGGCTCCTGTAACAATGGGCCTTTCTTCTCGTTTAGAGTATAAGAGATGGGACTTTGGTTTCTCTCTTCGTGCTAACATAGGCAATTATGTGTTCAATGACTTAATGGCTGGACGAGCTAATGTTTCTCCTGCTGTTGTATGGGCACCAACTGAATTCTTGTCAAACCGACCAATCGCATCAGTTAAAGACAATTGGCAGACAAGTCATACTACAGCTATTCTTTCAGACCGTTGGGTGCAGAATGCCTCATTCTTGAAGCTTGACAACATTACATTGGGTTATAGCTTTGCCGACCTCTTCAAGACTGGTGGCTGGCATGGTTTGAGCGGACGTGTTTATGGTACTGCTTCAAACCTGCTCACACTTACAAAGTATCAAGGTATAGACCCTGAAGTATTTGGCGGTATTGACAATAACCTTTATCCTCGCCCAATGTCATTCATTGTAGGTCTTAACTTAAATTTCTAATTCTATTTAAAAAACAATAACAATGATACAATATATTAAGAAAATAGCTCCTGTAGCAGCTTTGTTGCTTTCCTTGAGCATTACTTCTTGTGTAAAGGATTTGGATGTAAACCAATTGACCCAAACCTCCAAACGGAGATAAATCCACATCATTTGTTTAATAAGTGCTATGCAAACTTTGCTTTAGCAGGAAACAGCGGCCCTGATGGTGATTGCGACATTGATGGTCTTGACGGAGGTACAACAGGTTTTATCAGACAGTTGTTCAACTCTAATGAACTTACTACCGATGAGGCAATCTGTTGTTGGACACAAGACGAAGGTATTCCAGAGTTTAACTTCAACGCTTATGGTAGCTCTCATCCAATGCTTAAAGGATTCTATTATCGCCTTTACTTTGGAGTTACTATTTGCAATCAATATATTAGTAACTTTGGTGATTTGGATAAGCAAAAGACAGCAGAAGTACGTTTCATCCGTGCACTCGACTACTATTTCTTGATGGATGCGTTCGGCAATATTCCTTTCACAGAAGAAGTTTCTGCTAAAGCCGCACCGCAATACTCACGCAAGCAGATGTATGATTATATTGAAAAGGAACTCTTGGCTATCGAAAATGACTTGATGGAACCTCGAGCAAAGAAATCTACTGATGCAAACTATGGTCGTGTAGACAAGGCTGCCGTTTGGATGCTGCTCTCTCGTCTTTACTTGAACGCTGAAGTTTATACTGGTACAGCACAATGGCAGAAGGCTGCCGACTATGCTAAGAAGGTAATCAATTCACCTTATCAGCTATATACAGGAGCAACAGTAAACGGCTGGACTGCTTATCAACAACTCTTTATGGGCGATAATGGCGAAACGGTGCATCAGTTGAAGCTATCTTCCCTATCCTTCAGGACGGTAAGCGCACTGCTGCTTATGGTGGTACAGTATTCTTGATTAACGCTTGCTACGACAAGGCTGCAACAGTAAACAGCAACGGCGTAGCTGGTGGCAACCTTTACGACAATGCAAACTGGGCAGGTGTTCGTGCTCGTAAAGATCTTATCGACAAGTTCTTCCCCAACAACAATGCCCCTTCAGTTACTGGAGCAGTTATGCCTACAGAAGCTGGCGATGATCGTGCATTGTTCGATGGTGTAGACAGAACTATCACACAAGAGAATTCAAAAGACCTTTCAGTATTTACTAAGGGCTTCGCAGTAGTGAAATACAACAACTTCTACTCAACAGGCGCAACTGCAAAAGACCTCCGTTATGCTGATACCGACTTCTTCTTGTTCCGTGTAGCAGAGGCTTATCTTACCTATGCAGAGGCTACAGCTCGCTTAAATGGTGGTCAAACTACAACAGAAGGTACTGATCTTATCAATCAGCTTCATATTCGTGCTCATGCAACAGCAAGAACTTCTGGCGCTTATACACTTAATGATATTCTGAATGAATGGTGTAAAGAGTTCTACTTTGAAGGCCGTCGCCGTGTAGACTTAGTTCGTTTTAACAAGTTTGGTGGTAATGTAAACTACAACTGGGCTTGGAAAGGTGGTGAACTTAACGGACGTAACTTTGCTACAACACGCAATGTCTTTGCAATTCCAAATAGCGATATTATCGTAAACAAGAACTTGATACAGAATTCTGGTTATTAATTCAATATAAGTTGAGGAGGAAACTCCTCAGCTTTTACAACACAAAAGATAAGAATAGTATGACAAATATATTAAAGTCTGCGTTGCTGTTACTCTGCTCTATTTGCTTCTTTACAGCATGCAGCGACGACAATGACGAAACCCAGTGATAAAGACGCCAACAACTTTCCACTTAAATACGCCCGCACTAGCGGCCAGTGGTGTTTACGATTTGGCAAATTCTAAATCTATCGAGCTTACTTGTTCTCAGCCAGACTATGGTTATCCTGCTGTAACTAAGTACACTGTAGAAGTTGCAACCAGCGCTGATATGTCAGATGCAAAGAGTATGGCAACAACTTTCACTACTGCTAAGATGGAAATAGATGCTGCTGAGTTGGCAAGTTTGCTTACTGATTTGCATGTAGCAAAGGGCTTGAGAGAAGAACAATTCCCTATCACAGCTCCTGTTTACATTCGTGCAAAGGCAGTCCAGACTACTGCCTACGGACAGGAAATCGAAGGTACGTCAATTACATCTAACGTTATTACTTTAAACAAGGTGTACTTGCTCTTCTCGCTTCCTCCTGTGAAGACACCGGAGAAGCTATATCTTGTCGGCAACTTCAACAAGTGGTCGTGGGACAATGCGCTGGAAATGACACCTGTCAACGGCTCACCTAACATCTTCTGGCATCTTGTTTACATTGATGGACAGGGCAACAGTGCAGGTGTGAAGTTCAACAGCGACAAGGCATGGAACGGCAAAGAGGCTGGTTTCGAAAAGATTACGATTAACCCTGCAAGCGATAATGCTGCCGATATTATCAATGCCAATGGCAACATTGGTTCTTCCAAGGCAGGCTGGTACCTGATGATTGTAGAGTGCACCGTAGTAGGTCGCGATATTAAGTACAACGTATCCTTCAACAAACCTAATGTTTATCTGCAAGGTGTATGTACTGCTGCTGGTGGTTGGGACCTTATTCCAGACAACTTGTTCTCTGTACCTACAACAGCCGATGGCGAGTTTGTTTCTCCAGCCATAGGCAATGCCGTGTCTGGTGGTCCTTCAGGCGGCGACCCGGGTGTACGTATCTGCGTGAAGATACCTGACATGGACTGGTGGAGGTCCGAGTTCATCGTCTACGACAAGAAGATTGCTTACCGCGGAACAGGTGGCGACCAGACACCACGTGTTGCTGGTGCTGCTGGTCAGAAGATATACTTGAACTTCACTAAAGAGACAGGTGAAATAAAGTAATAACAACTTATTATCATTTTAGAAAATAGTTATGAAGAAATTATCATTATATATTACACTCGCACTAGTAAGCCTCTTTCTTGGGGCTTGCAGTGGTGAGTACGAGCCATGGGGCAACCCTCAGTCATATTCAGAGGAAGGCTCAATTACTATTCCAGGTATAAAGGCAAATGCTGTAGCAACACAAGACTTAGCCAATGCAGGAGAAAAAGTTTCTCTTTTCACCCTTACAACAGCCGAACTCCCTGATGGTTACACTTTGCAGAATGCTCGTATACAACTTTATCCTGAAAGTCTTGATGGTGCAACCGCTACTACTATCAACACAACGATAGAAGGAATGGCTACTAAAACAGAGGTACAAGCAATGGTAGAGAAGTACTTTGGCAAGCGTCCAGTAGCTCGTAAGTTCAAAGCACACGTATTCCTAAATGCTGTAAAAGATGGTCAGGCAGCGCTTATCGATGCTGGTACCATTGCAGTAACGGTCATTCCAGATGCTCCATTTATTGATTCAGCTTACTATTTGATTACCGATGCTTCGTCATGGAGCAAGAACAATGCTAAAGTATTCAGCCATAGCGGTGCTGATGTATATAAAGATCCTGTATTTACACTCTTTATTACAACTACAGCACCAAACACTCGTTGGAAGATTGTTACAAAAACAAACTATGATGGCGATCTTTAGCTGAAGGAAAGACTGGTGTTCTCGGTACAACTGTAAAAGATGACACCAGGATGGAAGGTACACTTACCACAACAAACCCACAAGCTGGTATGATTAAGAATGCAGGTATGTATCGCATTACCATCAATATGTTGACCTACACATACAAGATTGAGAAGTTAAACTTCACAGAATTCCTCTACATGGCAGGCGATGCGAACTCATGGAGCCACTCTGATATTCTCCATGGACCAGCATTCGATGGTAAGTATCATGGTTATATGTACCTCACACAGAACGGCTTTAAGTTCTCAACACAACCTAACTGGAATGGTACAAACTATGGTAAGGGCTTCAGTACAGATGGTGGTGCTGACAACATTATGATGACAGAACCTAATGGTTTCTACAAGGTTGAATTAGATTTGCAAGCTCTTTCTTATAAGCTTACACCTATTACAACCATCGGTATAGTTGGTGATGCAACAGGAAGCTGGGACAATGACGTCGTAATGTCTTACGATGCAGCAACTCACAAATGGGTAGCACAGCATGTAACTCTCTCAAATGGAGAAATAAAGTTCCGCGCTAATGGTACATGGAACATCAGTTGGGGTGGTACAGACCTTACTAAGCTTACATCAAATGGTGGTGCTAACATTGCAGTTACAGCTGGAACATACACCATTAAGTTGAAACCATCTTATGATGGTAACACTGTAGCTGAACTTATTGCAGAATAAACCGACTTCAAATACTTTAGATTTATTTTTTTAAGAGGGGAGAATGCACCTGCGTCCTCCCCTTTTATTTACACAAAAGCAATGTTGCAACCGTTTGTTCCTACTATTTTGAGTAGTCAATGTCAAAGGTTGTGCAAAACAATAAAATAACTCTGAATATTTACGAAACCATAAATAACTAGGACAAACAATATCAAATTATGAATATGAAACGTTCCTCAACTCTGTTTACGGCTTTGCTTCTTGCAGCAACCATGTTTGCTCAAGGCTGGAAAGCCAACTATGGCGGCGTAATGCTGCAAGGCTTTTATTGGGATTCATATCAGGATACGAAGTGGACAAACCTCGAATCGCAGGCCAAAGAACTATCTGAATATTTCGACCTCGTGTGGCTTCCACAAAGTGCGCAGGCTCGTAACACAACCTCAATGGGCTACGACGACTACTATTGGTTTACTAATTACAATAGTTCTTTCGGTACAGAAGCTGAACTGTTGAGCCTCATTGGCACTTTCAAAGCGAATGGAATCAAGACCATTGCCGATGTTGTTATCAACCACCGTGCAACTACTGCTGGCTGGTTCGACTTCCCAACTGAGACATATAATAATGTAACGTACTCCATGACATCGAAAGATGTTGTTAAAAACGATGATGGAGGTGCTGCACTAACACAAGCACAGAAGGACGGTGTACAGCTTAGCGACTTCATGGACACAGGAGAAGACTGGCCTGGAATGCGCGATCTCGATCACAATAGCGCGAATGTGCAGACCATAGTAAAGGCATATTTGCAGATGTTAAAAGATAAATTCGGCTACGCGGGCTTCCGTTACGACATGGTAAAGGGCTACGCTGGCAAATTTACAGCGCTCTATAATAATGCAGCGAAGCCAGAATTCTCTGTTGGTGAATACTGGGACGGTGATATAAATAAGGTGAAAGCATGGGTTGAAAGCACTAAATCGAATAATATTCCTACGAGTGCTGTGTTCGATTTCCCTATTCGTTACACTGTTCGCAATGCTGTAAACAATGGTAATTGGGCCGCTTTAGATGGCGTTGGCTTGGCTAAGGAGGCAGAATATGCCCGCTATGCTGTTACCTTTGTAGAGAATCATGATACTGAAGACCGCGGTGGCAACAGTCATCAAGACCCTATTCGTAAAGATACATTGGCAGCGAATGCCTATATTCTTGCTATGCCAGGAACACCATGCATATTCTTGAAACACTATCAAGCTAATAAAAATGACATTAAGAATATGATTAGCGCGCGCAAGTTGATAGGCATTAACAACGAAAGTAAGGCTGTAAAATACAGCAGTAGTTCCGATTTCTATGCCTTTACTACTACTGGAACAAATGGTAATATGCTTACTGTACTTGGTCCAGCAAAGAGTTTCTCTAACACAAACCGCTGGGTTAAGCTCACAGGAGGATACCATTGGGCTTACTATGTAGAGAAAAACAAAGCCAATTTTGTATGGGCAAGTCTTGCAAGCGGCACCTATGACGGTGAACAAAGTGTAACGCTGACGGCTGTAAGTAACGATGCGAATGCACAAATAGTGTACACAACCAATGGAAACGAGCCTACGGCAAGCAGCGCAAAGGCTACAAACGGTCAAGCATTGACTATCCCTGTAGGTACAACTGTGCTGAAAGCAGGATTACTTGTAGATGGTGTTGTAAAGAACATCATTACCCGTAACTACAACATAGTAGACTTTAAGCCTTACAATATCAAGGTGTATGTAAATGCAGACAATGCCGATGGCGCTTGGGCAAATGCCAAAATGACCAGCGCTAACCCTTCTATCAACTTCTGGATATGGGGCGGAACCCACAAAACAGCTAAGGGCTCATGGCCTGGTGATATTGTTACGACAACCGAAATGGCAGAAGGCAAGAAGTGGTTTGTGAAGGAATTTGCTATTACAACCTCTACTGACGTCGTGAATTTTTGTATTCAGTGTCGGTGCAGGATCGCCTCAAACAGTAAATATTGAAAAACATAAAAGCAACTACTTTTATCAATATTTCAAGCGAAAAAGAGGGTGGAAAGAATAAGGTAAACGTTGTTTCTACGGGTATCGATAATGTTGTTGCAGAACGTAATGGGACTAACGACCCTTATTATTACACGCTTTCAGGACAGCGTATAGCTAAACCAGCACAACGAGGAATATATATCCACAACGGAAAGAAAGTATTAGTGAAGTAAAAGATAAACGATTTATAAAAGATGTGGCGACTCTACAACGAAAATGTAGAGTCGCTACATTGTTTTTGTTTCATAGGTTTTGAAACGAATAGGCTTTACTATAGAGCTGTTGAAATTAGGTTAAGCTGCTTAATATTACTGGTTTCTTCCAACTAAAAGGAGTTGTTTACTAATACCGCTATAAACCCTTTGAACATTATTTTATGTAGGCAAAGAAGGTTGAAGTCTTGTTAATATTTTTCAAAAGCGTAAGTCTTGTGTAACACTCTTATTATCAATGTATTGTAATACCCATTGTTTTGCGTTGTAAAAGTGCCTATTTTACATAACAAAAGTGCCTGTTTTGCAACGCAAAAACAGGCACTTTTTGTAATCTCAAACCGATATTATCGTTTTTTTCAAGATATTTTTCTTTACAAAAATAATAGTAGTATTTTTGCAAGAGCTAATGCTTACTTAATAATACTATTATAGAATGGATCGAACTCAATAGTTATAACCTGTTGGTCTTTCACAGGGCGTCCGTCCTTTGCTGCAGGTGTCCATTTGGGCATGCGTTTTACCAAGCGTACCGCCTCATTGCGGAAGTTTTTGGTTGCAATATCCATTGCTTTAGCCTTCTTAGCCTCTGATAACTTATCGTATTTATGGTTGTTTGTCTTCACGTCAGTAATGTTAAGAACACGTACTCCCGTAATTGTTCCGTCCATTTCTACACCAAACGATACTTCAACTTTAGCACTAAAGCGCATCTTGTAAGTCTGTAAATCGTACTTTTGATGGTCTTTTAAGTACGTTTCCATCGCCTCTCTGCCGCCTACATAGGTTGATTTGACGTCTACTGACGACATTTTCATACGTGGTTTCAGCTCCTCTAAAGTGGCACGAAGCCTTTCAATCTCGACCGTTCCCAGTACAATCTTGCCGTAAGGGTCTATCAAATACATGGTAGGAATCCAATCAACATGATATAAACGGTCTATTTTGGTTTCTTTCTTCCACTTTTTCAGTTCGCTTACATGTGTCCAATTCATTTGATATTTGTCCCAATAGGTGTTCACCCAAGCCTCTTTGTTCGTGTCAAACGATATACCTATGATGCGAACATTGTAGTCCATGAAATCGCTCCACAGCTGTTTCATGGCTGGAATGTCCCTTCTGCAGTCGGGACACCAAGATGCCCAGAAGTCCAAAATAACATAGTTACCACGGAAAGCACGGAGTTTAATGTCCTTTTCGTCGGCTGTACGCAATGTGAAATCGGGGGCAAGAGTACCTGGTTTCAGTAAGTTGGTGGCATATTTGCTGTCTAAATCCTGCGCCATAGCAGTGGCAAAAGTTGCCAAAAGAAGCATTGCCGATAGAATAGTTCTTTTCATTTTATTTTTATTTTAATTGTTTTTATCTTTTGTCAGTTGGTGTTTGCACCTGTGTTTTCTTTATATATTCCCTGTGCGAATGTTGTTTCTCTATCTCTAAAGTCTGGTCGCAATATTCTACTACCGCTGGTCGGTGGGTAATAAATATTATGGTTTTGTTGTGCTTTGAGAGGATATTCTGCAAGAGTTCTCGTTCTGTTTCGGGGTCAAGTGCAGATGTTGCTTCATCGAAAAGCATGATACTGCGGTTGCGAAGTAAGGCGCGTGCTATCGAAATGCGTTGAGCTTGCCCCTCGCTGAGGCCCCCTCCCTGTTCAGTACATAGCGTATTGAGTCCATCGGGAAGTTCTAATACGAAGTCGGCACAGCTCTGTTTCAATGCTTCTTCCATCTCTTCGTCAGTAGCATCAAGCTTTCCGAGACGTAGATTGTCTCGAATACTACCACTCATCAACGTGTTTCCTTGTGGTACATACACGAAATTGGTGCGCAGAAGTGGACTTAATTCGCGGCTTTCTTTTCGGTTATATATTTCCACCTTACCACTATTGGGGTGCAGAAGTGCTAAAATCATGCGCACCATAGTAGTCTTTCCTGAACCAGTTTCACCCAAAATGGCTGTACAAGAGCCAGGATAGAAGTCGTAGTTAAGGTGCTCTATAACGTTATCTTCCGAGTCTTCGTATGCAAAAGCCACATCAGTGAAACGAACGCCGCATGGTGATGCCATCTCAATAGGCTCTCCTTGTTCTTCCAAAGGATTTTCTTCTAACTCCATCAAACGCTCTGCGGCTGTGAAAACAGAAACAAATTGAGGAATAAGGTGAGTGAGTTGGCGCGCAGGATTTGTATCTTGTTTACCAATTGTAGGAAAGCCGTCATGCCACCAAAGGTCAGAGTGCCTGATGAAAGCCTTGTTGCAGCCCATGCAAAGGCGACAAGATAGCCAGTAGAAAAGCCTAAATTGAGTACAAGATAAGAGAAAACAGAGAACTTTGTACGGCGTACGACATTTGTTCGTAGTACGCTTTGCGTGTCTTCCAGCCTATCTACCGCCGCGCCATCGCCCTCTAAGGTCTTAATAAGCATACGATGCTGAATCGTTTCTTGCAGAATGCTTTGTACTTTAGAGTCAGATGAGCGCACTTCGCTGGTTAGATGGCGCATCTGTCGTACGTAAACTCGACTGAAAAGAATAATGATAGGAATCATTATAACAATGACAATTGCAAGGCGCCAGTCCATTAAAAACAGATAGCTGAAGGCGCCAATAAAGAGCGCTAACGTTGAAAGCGAGTTAGGAATAACCTCCGTTAAGAAGTTTACAACGTTTGCAACGTCAGTCTCTAAGCGGTTTAGCACATCGCCAGAATGGAGACTTTCCTTACCATTCCATTTAGAACGCAAGATACGATCAAGCAATTTCTGTTGCATTCGGTTCTGTGCTTTAATCCCTAAGAGGTTGCGAATCCAAACAGAAGCTATGTTTAAGCCAAAGTTGCAAAGTATAAGTGCACCCATTAAGAGTACTGCTATGAGAATCTTACCCTCTATTTCGTGCGATGCAACATCTATGGCGTGTTGAACAGCCCATACCGATGATAGAGAAATAATAACACCTAAAAGTCCTACCAGTGCGTTAAGTATAGCCTGTAATCGGTTACCTCGCCACGCACGCCAAAGCCAACGAAAGATGTCTCTAACGTTGTATTTGGTCTTTGGAGTATTGAAAAGTGATTTTATTCCCATTTGTTATTTAGCTAATATCGCCTCTGCTTCGTCTGTTGTTCAGTACTGTTGTTATCTTTTTATTTCCGTAAATCAGCGCCCCACATAAGCTTTGTGCGTAGCGTAGAGAAGTAACTATGGCAGCGACGCTTAACTATTCGAGTTACGAAAGGTGCTTTCCGAATAGTCAGTGTTGTACCTTCTTTTAACTTTACAGAACGTCCGTCAATGGCAACAAGGTAGTTATGGCTACGGCTTTCCACCTCTAAATGTATCACAACGTCGTCGCTAAACACAATAGGACGGAGATTTAAGCTATGCGGAGCAACGGGTGTGAGGCACAAAATGCCTCCTCGTGGCACAATGATAGGTCCGCCATTCGATAGAGAATAAGCCGTGGATCCTGTTGGAGTGCTTACTATTAAGCCGTCAGCTTGGTACGTTACCAAGTATTCTCCATCTATACTAGCATGTAATGTAATCATAGAAGCGTTGTCGCGCTTTAGTATTGATATGTCGTTTAAGGCATAAGGAGAGGTTCCTATCGCTTCGTTTTCCGACTCAAGTTTGATAACTGAACGTTCGTCAATGTCGAAATTGCCATTGTAAATATCGTCTAATGTCTCTCTAAACTCATTCGGCAGCACATTGGCAAGAAAGCCTAAGCGTCCCATATTTACACCAATGATGGGGATTTTCTTTGCTCCTACCTTACTGGCAGCCCTTAAAAACGTTCCATCACCACCTAAAGAGATGGCATAATCAGTATCAAAGTCGTCGCCTTTGAATATGTTCGAAACTTTAATTTCGTTGTTTAAAGCTTTACATAGGTTGGCATAAAAGTTCTCTTCCACAAAGATTTGAGCTTCGCATAGGGTAAGATAGTCAAACACTTCCCGTAGATGGGTGGTTTCAAATGCTTGCCTTTCATTGCCAAAAATGGCGAAACTAAGTTTCTTTTCTGCCATAGAAATCTTATTTTAAATATGTTCCAGCCATTAAATGCTGCCCATTATAAATCTTTTCTCTGCTACTTTTTCGCCATTTCATGAATATTATTGTATATTTGCATTTGCGTATTTAAGCAGCGAAACGTATTGTTAAACATCTTTATGGTTGTTGTGCCAAAAAGGTTTAAAGTAACGTTTTCTCTTGCAAAAATAACTAAATAAGTTGGAATGTTAAAGATTTAAACGAAAAATATATGGCAAAAGCATATGAATTTCTTGCTAATGGCTTTGAAGATATAGAAGCTTTAGCACCTGTAGATATTCTCCGTAGAGGAGGCGTTGAAGTGAAAACAGTGAGTATCTCGGACAGTTTGATGGTGGAATCGGCAAATGGAATAATCGTAAAAGCTGACCTTTTATTCGATGAAATCGATGATTTCAGATGCGGATATACTGATGCTGCCTGGTGGAATGCCTGGTGCAGCTAATCTAAACCTACATGAAGGTTTACGAAAGTTACTTGTTGAACATAATGGAAAAGGCAAACGACTGGGTGCTATTTGTGCTGCTCCAATGGTTTTGGGGTCTGTAGGTGTGCTAAAAGAGAAACGCGCTACTTGTTATCCTGGTTTTGAAAAGCGACTGACTGGTGCTGAACATACAGGTGAATTGTGCACAATAGATGGCAATATTACTACAGGAAAGGGACCTGCAGCTGCATTTATCTATGGATTTGCTATATTAGAGCAACTCACTTCTGCAGAAACTGCACAGGAAGTGAAGGACGGAATGTTGATTTCAGAACTTATAAAGCTTCATTAAACAACTCACAAAATACCATCAGACCATGAATTATATCATCATAGTAGCAGGCGGAAAGGGATTGAGAATGGGAAGCGAACTGCCCAAACAGTTTCTGCCAATAGGTGGGAAGCCAGTGTTAATGCATACTATTGAGCGTTTTTGCGAGTACGATGAGGATATTAAAATAATCCTTGTACTACCCAAAGATCAACAAGGAACGTGGCTGGAGCTATGTCAAAAGCATAGTTTTAACATTGAACATCAGATAGCTGATGGTGGAGAAACACGTTTTGAATCGTCTAAAAATGGTTTGTCGCTAATCCCAGAAGGCGATGATGGTCTTGTTGGGTTCCACGATGGAGTTCGTCCTTTCGTATCGGTGGATACTATTAAGCGCTGTTACGATGAAGCACAGCGTACATGTGCTGCTGCACCAGTGATACCTATAACGGATAGTTTGCGCGAAATGGAAAAGAACGGCAATACAAAAAGCGTTCAACGGGCTAACTATTGCAGCGTACAAACGCCACAGGTGTTTAATATAGCGATGGTTAAGATGGCATTTGCACAGCCTTATCAAGAATCGTTCACGGACGATGCCACTGTAATGGAGCAGTTTGGATGCAAGATTTCATTAGTAGAAGGCAATCGAGAGAATATTAAAATAACAACGCCATTAGACTTGAAGTTGGCTGAAATACTTGTAAATGAGAAGTAAACTCAAGGATAAAAGATTTTAATGGATATACTTCAACAAGACATAATGTACCTTACGGGGGTTGGGCCGCGTCGCAGAGAGATCCTAAAAAAGGAACTCGGTGTCTGTACATACCGTGATTTGTTGGAGTATTTTCCTTATAAGTATGTAGACAGGACAAAGGTTTACCACATATCGGAGCTTGTTCCAGATATGCCATTTGTGCAAATTAAAGGACAAATTCTTAGCTTTGAAGAGTTTGATATGGGGCGACGGAAGAAACGTATCGTTGCTCATTTTACAGATGGACATGGAGTTTGTGACCTCGTTTGGTTCAATGGAACTCAGTATATCTACAAAAACTACTTTATAGGGAAAGAATATGTGGTCTTTGGAAAGCCTACCTTATATAATCAACGCTTTCAGTTCACGCATCCAGATATAGACGATGCTTCAGAGTTGCAACTCAATAACATGGGCATGCAGCCTTTTTACACGACCACTGAAAAGATGAAGAAGGCGGGAATGACATCGCATGCCATTGAGAAACTTACAAAAACGCTTATTGAGAAATTGGCTACGCCATTGCCGGAAACACTTCCAGACTTCATAACACAACGGTTACATCTCATCTCACGCAACGATGCGATGCGCAAAATTCACTATCCTAAGTCGGTAGATGATACACAACGAGCGCAGGTTCGCTTGAAATTTGAAGAGCTTTTCTATGTTCAGCTTAATATATTAAGGTATGCTAGCGACCACAGACGGAAGTATCGAGGCTACAACTTTACGACGGTTGGTACGCAATTCAATTGGTTTTATTCTCACAACCTGCCTTTTGAACTTACCAATGCGCAAAAGAGGGTAATGAAAGAAATACGTGGTGATATGGGGAGTGGACAGCAAATGAATCGTCTTTTACAGGGTGATGTAGGTTCAGGAAAGACCCTTGTCGCACTTATGTCTATGCTTATTGCTGTTGATAATGGCTTTCAAGCGTGTTTAATGGCACCTACCGAAATCCTTGCCGAGCAACATTTGCAAACATTAAAAGACTTTTTGCAAGGCATGAATATACGCATAGAGCTGCTTACAGGTATTGTAAAAGGAAAGAAACGTCAGGAAGTTATGGACGGACTTATTGATGGCTCCATTCATATTGCTGTCGGAACACATGCAATTATAGAAGATAAGGTACAGTTTAATAATCTTGGCTTGGCTGTTATTGATGAGCAACACCGCTTTGGAGTAGAGCAACGTGCAAAGCTATGGAGCAAAAACGAGAATCCGCCACACATTCTTGTAATGACTGCAACACCTATTCCGCGCACATTGGCAATGACCATTTACGGCGATTTAGATGTAAGTGTGATTGACGAACTGCCCCCTGGACGAAAGCCAATTGAAACGATTCACAAATTCGACACGCAGACAACGAGTCTTTACGACGGTATTCGTAAACAGATAAATTTAGGCAGGCAGATTTACATTGTATTCCCATTGATAAAGGAAAGTGAGAAGATAGACCTCAAAAAAACCTTGAAAGTGGTTATGAAACTCTAAAGGAAGTGTTCCCCGAATATAAGATGAGCAAGATTCATGGTAAGATGAAAGACAAGGAAAAAAAGAAGCCGAAATGAAACTCTTTGTGGAAGGAAAGACGCAGATTCTCGTAGCTACTACTGTAATAGAAGTAGGTGTAAACGTTCCGAATGCAAGTGTAATGGTTATCTTAGATGCGCAACGCTTCGGCTTATCGCAGCTCCATCAGTTGCGTGGTAGGGTAGGGACGAGGTGCTGAACAAAGCTATTGTATATTGGTGACGAGTCAAAAACTATCCACCGAAACACGAAAACGCATCGACATAATGTGTGATACGAACGATGGTTTTGAGATTGCTGAAGCTGATTTGAAGCTCCGTGGACCTGGCGACCTTGAAGGAACGCAGCAGAGTGGAATCGCCTTCGATTTGAAGATTGCAGACATTGCTCGCGATGGACAATTGGTACAACTTGCTCGTGATGAGGCAAAGAAGATAATAGACAACGATCCAACCTGTTCAAAAAGTGAATATAGCATACTATGGAATAGGTTAAAAGAGTTAAGAAATGCTAATATTAACTGGGCGGCTATTTCATGATTGCCTCATATAAAAAGTACTTCAAACTCTTAAAACAGGGGGATAAAACGTAAATATACAAATATATAACAAAAGCAACGATTTGGTTTTTAGATACAATAAAAACTGTTAAGAAAGGGAAGACTTTAGAAGAAATTACTTATCTTTGCAACGTTCTTAAAGTTTTTAGTTGGTCTTTTGTATTGTTCAACTACGTAAGAACAACATATTGGATACTCAGTATTTATCCAATTTGATTTGTATTCGTAAACTGAAATTAGAGAATAAATGACTTTAAAGAAAATAATTAGAACATTAGGTTTATCGGCTTTATTAGGTTTTGTAGCAACTCCAGTTTGCGCGCAAGACTTGATAGCACGCCAATCGCCTGTAGATAGACGTGCAAAATCCTTAGATACAATGGTCATTAATCGTCTTCAAGAGACAGAAGAGTTGGAAAGTCCATCTTCAATGCTATATAATGACTGGAGTAATTCAAAGACTCATGCACAAGGATACCTACCTGATGTATATAAAATAGACTTGCGTGGCTTCCATATGCCTACACCAAGCCGAGTTGTTACAAGTAACTATGGCCGCCGTTGGGGACGTGCACACAAAGGTCTTGATATTAAAGTATATATTGGAGATACCATACGTGCAGCCTTCTCTGGTAAAGTTCGTATCGTAGGATACGATGCAAGAGGATATGGAAAGTACGTTATTATACGCCATAATAATGGTTTAGAAACCTATTACGGACACCTTTCTAAGCAAATTGTTTACGCTAATCAAACGGTAAGAGCAGGCGAGCCTATCGCACTTGGCGGTAATACAGGACGCTCTACAGGTTCTCACCTTCACTTTGAGACACGTTTAGCAGGTATAGCAATTAATCCAGCGCTACTCTTCGACTTCCCTAATCAAGACGTAACAGGCGACTTTTATGTCTTCCGCAGACAAACGTTAGATACCGAATCAGCACGTGCGACCGCACTACGTGGTACTGCTGCAAGCCCAGGATACTCACGTGAGAACATTCAAGGCGTAGGACGTAGCAATACAACGTTCAACAATAGTAGTTCTGTAAATACTGATTATTCTAATCGTAACAAGCCAACTGCACAGCAGCAAAGCAATAGTCAGATTCTCTACCACAAGGTTGCAGAAGGCGAAACGCTCGAATCTATTGCACGTCAGCATGGCATTAACAAAGAGCAATTGTGTAAACTGAACCACTTGGGAGTATATACGAAGCTCGTTCCAGGCCAGATTTTAAGATACAGCTAAGCACTTTCTAACAAAGAAAAAGCTATAAGATACATGAGAGCTGAACTCTATTACAGAGTTCAGCTCTTTTTGTTGTTCCTAATTAGTACCTATCTTTTTGAATATCTCAACCTTTGTGCCTGTTACTTCATTCCTTTTTCAGAACCTCTTATAGAGATAGTAATATGATATAAATATTGTAAATATTTTTCAAAAAGATGATTCTTGTATAACAATCTATAAGCCAACGTGTTGCAATACCCATTGTTTTGTGATGTAAAAGAGCCTATATTGCACGATAAAAGCGGCTGTTTTGTAACGCAAAACAGCCGCTTTTACAATGTCGTACAGATATTATTGCTTTCTGTTAGAATAATATTTGACAAATAAACAAGTGATAGCGTAATATTATTGCGAATTTATGCCGTAGCCAAATAGTGCATAATCACCTTTCAAAGGGTCGTCAGGAAAGACTATTAGTAAGGAATCCGATAATCGTCGGGCCACACTCATGGTAGCAGACGAGGTATTTAACAACTTCAAGTGAGTTGCTTGCTGCAACACATGCGTATCTAAGGGAATTATAAGCGACTGTTTATCGATGAAATCGTGCCATATTCCCAAATCAACGGGAGAGTTATTACGAACCAGCCAACGTAGGAACATACATATACGCTTACACGATGAAGATGCGTTCTTCGGCACAATTCCCATTACTTGTTGTTCTGCAAAGAATGTACACAAGGCATTTACAGCAACAATGGCCTTTATCTTGGTGTTTGTTTCACCTTTTATATCGTATGCATAATGTTTTATGTAGTTGCTGATTGTGCCATGTTGGTTTAGCATTTCAGCAAGTGCTGAAAAGAATAAATGCATGGTATGATTGGTATAGAGGCGATAAAAACATGCGGAATCATCGGGAATATCATGACGAAAGATCTCTTCTCTAATCCAATTGTATGGATTGCCCTTTGCACAATCAAGTATATACTGAATCCGTGGCATAAATACTTTGCGCGAGCCGTAGCTTAAACATGCAGCAATGAAAGCCATAACCTCCTTGTTTTGGTTGCCTTCAACTTGATGCATGAACCACGAAGGATCACCATTAAGAAAGTTTTCGTTCTCATATAAAGCAGCAAAAGCTACGAGTTTATCCTTCGTAGCTTTGCTTATTCGTTGTGTCTGACTCAAAATAGTGCTTTTATTCAGCTCCTAATTTCAATATTTGTTCAGCGTGTTCCTTCACTTTTATCTGCTTAGGAGTGAAGATTTCTTCTACCAAACCCTCTTCATTGATAATAAAAGTAGTGCGATAAGTGCCCATATAAGTACGTCCACACATCTTCTTTTCACCATAAACTCCAAACGTTTCGTTTAGTTTCTTATCAACATCGGCTATCAATGGAAAAGGAAGATTGTATTTTTCAATAAACTTCTTGTGCGATTTCTCATCTTGAACACTTACGCCAATCACAGCATAACCATGCTTTTGCATCAACTCATAGTTATCGCGCAGACTGCAAGCCTGTGATGTACAGCCCGGAGTAGAGTCCTTAGGATAGAAGTAAAGTACAATCTTCTTGCCTTTATAGTCGCTTATTTTAATTTCTTTTCCGTCTTGGTCAGTTCCCAAAAGTTCAGGAACTTTATCTCCTATTTCCATATTTAATATTGTTTAAAATGTTTGATTGAGTTACTATTGTGGCAAAGTTAGTTATTTTTTTCTTGTATCTATTCCATTTTTTTATTGAATATTATCTTTAAAATTAAAGTAATACACCTTTTTTACGAAAGCAAAGTTTACATTTACAGATAAATTCCTTTTCTGAATCTTGTAGCCTGTTAATGGTTGAATCATTGAGTTTTGCACGGATTGTTGTTCTGTTTATTACACATTCTTTCTGATTCGTTAAAGTTTAATAACAAGATACGTGTTTTTCAGCTACGAAGGGCAATTCATGCATAAAAAATGCTACATTTGCAGAGTATATACAAAACAAACAAAGACTAATAGATGGAATTTTTAGTAATTGCAGAATTACTCGTGGTCTTAGCTATGATTTTTATTGGCGCACGAGTTGGAGGGATTGGATTAGGAATTTATGGTATGATTGGCGTTTTTGCCCTTGTATTTGGCTTCGGACTTAAGCCAGGCTCAGCACCAATCGACGTAATGATGATTATTGTTGCGGTTATTACAGCAGCTGCAGCATTGCAGGCTTCGGGCGGTTTAGAATACTTAGTGGGAGTCGCAGCTAAGTTTTTGAGAAAACATCCCGAGCAGATTACCTACTTTGGTCCGCTCACTTGCTGGTTGTTCTGCCTTGTTGCAGGAACTGCTCATACCTCTTATTCGTTGTTACCTATTATTTCTGAAATTGCGCAAGCAAACAAAATACGTCCTGAACGTCCAATGAGTCTGAGCGTTATTGCTGCCTCATTAGGTATTACAGGAAGTCCTGTAAGTGCTGCAACCGCTGCTTTAATTAGCCAAGATATTCTCGGAGCAAAAGGTATAGAGTTAGGAACAATCCTTATTGTTTGTGTACCTGCATCGTTAATAGCTATTCTAGTGGCAGCCTTTATACAAAATCGAGTAGGCAAAGAGTTAGAGGATGACCCTGAATATAAGCGTAGAGTTGCAGAAGGAATTATCAATCCAGAAGAAGATGCACGCAATCTTGAAATTGCAGAAGAACATCCTAACCCACGTGCAAAGTATTCTGTTTGTGCATTCTTTGGTGGTGTTCTTTTAGTAGTTGTCTTTGGTTTCTTCCCTAAATTGCGCCCTGAAGGAGTAACAATGAGCCAGACAATAGAAATGATAATGATGTCAGTTGCTGCGTTAATCCTGCTGGTAGGTAAAGCAAAAGCAAGTGATGCAGTAAATGGAAATATATTTAAAGCAGGAATGAATGCTGTTGTTGGTATCTTCGGTATTGCATGGATGGGTAGCACTTTCTACACAGGTAATGAAGAATATCTTAATCAAGCACTCTCTGGAATGGTTGCTAGTGCACCTTTCTTGTTTGCTGTTGCCTTATTTATCATGAGTATTATGCTCTTCTCGCAAGCTGCAACTGTAAGTACACTCTATCCTGTTGGTGTAGCATTGGGTATCAATCCTATGTTGCTGGTGGCAATGTTCCCAACTTGTAATGGCTATTTCTTCTTGCCAAATTATCCAACCGAGGTAGCTGCACTTGACTTTGACCGTACAGGAACAACGCATGTAGGCAAGTATGTAATCAATCATAGTTTCCAATTGCCAGGGTTTGTAACAACATTTGTCTCTATTGGAGTCGCAGCACTGATTATACAATTCCTTTAAAAAGGTAGTATTGTTCGGTAAAAAAGAATTATCAGCTTATCTATAAGGATTATACTTTTCAATCAAAAGAATTATACCATTCGTAAAAAAGAACGATTAAGGTAAAAAGAACAATAAACATTAACAACTTATCAAAAAACAATTATTATGGGAAAAATTAAGTTTTCATTTCTAGTAGCATTGAGTCTGTTGATGACTACAGTCGCATTTGCACAGAAACCTAAAATCCGTATCTTAGCAACAGGTGGTACAATTGCGGGTGTTTCTGCATCAGCTACAAGTTCTGCTTATGGCGCTGGTCAAGTAGGAGTTCAGACATTGATAGATGCTGTGCCACAAATAAAGGACGTTGCAAATGTTTCTGGTGAGCAAATTGTAAATATTGGTAGTCAGGATATGAATGATGAAGTTTGGCTAAAGTTAGCAAAGCGCATCAATCAATTGCTGAATGAAGAAGGTTACGATGGTGTTTTGATTACTCACGGAACTGATACGATGGAAGAAACAGCCTATTTCCTTTCATTGACAGTTCATTCTGATAAGCCAGTTGTATTGGTTGGTTCTATGCGTCCATCTACTGCTATCAGTGCAGATGGCCCTGCTAACCTTTATAATGGTATTTGTGCAGTAGCCGATCCATCTTCAAAAGGACAGGGAGTAATGGTTTGTATGAACAATGAATTGTTTGAAGCAAAGTCTGTTTTGAAGTCTCATACTACAGATTGTGCAACTTTTAAAGGCGGTATTTATGGTGCAATGGGCTATGTTTACGATGGTAAACCAGTTTATTTGCATAAGCCAATGGCAAAGCAAGGTCTTCAATCAGAGTTCGATGTTAAGAACATGACTTCGCTTCCTAAGGTTGGAATCGTTTATGGTTACGCTAACTGTTCTGCACTTCCAATGAAATCATTTGTAGATGCTAAGTATGATGGTATCGTTTTAGCAGGTGTAGGCGATGGAAACTTCTATAAAGATGTATTCGATGTTGCTTTAAAGGCTGTTGCTAATGGTATCAATGTAGTACGTTCAAGTCGTGTTCCATTTGGTCCTACCAATCTTAATGGTGAGGTAGACGATGCTAAATACCATTTTATTGCATCTTTGAACCTTAACCCGCAAAGGCTCGTGTACTTTTGATGCTTGCCTTGACTAAAACAAAAGATTGGCAGAAGATTCAGCAATATTTCGCTGAGTACTAATTGCTGTTCTCATAACATTGTAAAGGAGTAATATTTTTGTTTTGCTCCTTTACGATAACTAAACTATTCTTTTATTTACAACATAAAAACAAATGATAATGAAACATACTTTACTTTTAGGCGCATTGTTAGCTGTTGCAACAAGTGGTATGGCACAAGATAACCATGGTTATGGTGCAGGCGATTGTGATTTTAAGTCGCTTTCTGAAGAGATTGCAAAGTTGAAGAAACATAACGACATGTTCAATGTTTATTTCAACTATGCTGCTTCTGGACAAGTTTCGCAAGATGCCAATAAAGATTGGGGAACAAAATTTGCCAATAAGCAGTTGCGTATCGAAATTAAAGGTAATCTAACCGATAAACTTTACTATCGTTTCCGCCATCGTTTAAACAAAGCTAATGGTGCTCAGAACGAGGATAACTTTGCCAAAGCTACCGATATTATGATGGTTGGCTACAAGTTTTGCGATAAGTTGAAAATTGAAGCAGGTAAGATGTGTCAGATTTGGGGTGGATTTGAATTCGATGAAAACCCAATGGTTATCTATCAATATTCAGATATGGTTGATAACATGGATAACTTTACGGCAGGTGTAACAGTAAGTTTAAAACCAGTTCCAACACAAGAATTTGCTTTCGAAATAAGCAATGCGAACAATAATAAGTTCGCAACCGAGTACGGAAGTGCTCCTGTGTCTTTAGAAAAGAATGGAACACGCGCTTTGGAAGCTTCTAAAAATCCGCTTACTTACATTGCAAACTGGAACGGAAGCTTTTTCGGTGATAAATTTCTTACACGTTGGTCATGGGGTATTCAGACACAAGCCAAACATAAATACTCTCGTATGTTGATTTTAGGACAACAGTTGAATCTTCCTAAATTGCAATGGTATCTTGATTATATGGGAGCATTTGATGGTTTAGATCGTCTGAAGATTGCTTCAAGCGAAATAACAGCAGTTCCTTCATATGCAGGAGAATCATACTTTAGCGATGTTCATTACAATTCGTTTATTACTAAACTGAATTGGCAATTTGCTCCAAAATGGAATCTCATGGTGAAAGGTATGTACGAAACAGCAAGTGTTACAAAAGTGGCACAACTAAAGAACTACCGAAAGAGCTTCGGTTATATTGGAAGCATAGAATATTATCCTGTTAAGAGTCAAGACTTCCGTGTATTCTTGGCTTACGTTGGTCGTAAGTTCGATTATAGCAAGGCATCAGGTTTGCAAGACTACAATACAAATCGTATAGAACTTGGATTTATGTATAGAATTAAAGCTTACTAAAGCATAAAGTTTAAAGGTAAAAGAATGTCGGATTAGAATCCGAAACCTTAAACTTATAGTAAACTAAAGCGTCCTATCAAACTCGCTTCTTGAGTTCTGATAGAACGCTTTCCGTTATTTCTATTTTCTCAGTCATCTAAAAATGTAATTCCAATACTAAATATCAAAGAATTGCGGTTGCTTTCAAAATGGTTGTATTTCCTATTCTATATGCGCAATTTTAACTTTATGATATACGACGAAACACTAACATAAAGTTAAGTAATATAACGTTTGTGCTTCACTAATAAAGTTTCTTTTTATAGAAATGGAACAATTCGTTTTGAAGACGTCAGAATGAGCATGCAAATGCTGGCTTTGTGAGTTTTGTGATATTTGTTAAATATTGCTAACTTTAAAATGTTTCCTACTAAAACTGCCCCTACCAACTAATAATTTGCTACATTTGCAATGTAAAGTAGAGATGGTAGAAAGGATTGCAGACAACTTCTTATTGACACTATTCTGTTTATAAAAAGAGCTGTGCCAAAGAGTTGAAAACACAACGTAAATACTATAAAGATGCAAAACTTGAGAAACTACAAAAGATTTACGCTACATTATCATATTTACGAAAATAAAACCGTCCTATTAACAACGAACTTAAACACAATATCTAATTTATAAAAATTTGCATTATCATGGCAAACGAGACAAACAACAAAGAATTCCGTATTGAGAGCGATCTCTTAGGCGAACTTCAAGTACCAGCTAACGCATACTACGGTGTACAAACACAGCGTGCAGTAAACAACTACCATATTTCTGGAAAAAGAATGTGCGACTACCCAGATTACGTTATCGCAATGGCTTATGTTAAGTTGGCTGCTGTTGAAACCAACCGTGAATTAGGTGAAATCAACGACGAAATCTGCGATGCAATGGCACAAGCATGTCGCGAAATTATTGATGGTAAGTTCCACGAAGACTTTGTAACCGATATGGTACAAGGTGGTGCTGGAACATCAGTAAATATGAATGCTAACGAAGTTATCGCTAACCGTGCATGCGAAATACTCGGTCATCAGAAAGGTGAACACAAATATTGTGCTCCTAACGACCATGCTAACTGCGGACAGTCTACAAACGATGCATATCCAACAGCAATCCACGTGGCATTGATTCGTATGAACAAGACATTGGTAGAGAAGTTGGCAAAGCTTGTTGCTTCTTTCCGTAAGAAGGCAGAAGAATTCAAGCACGACATTAAGATGGGTCGTACACAGCTTCAAGATGCAGTTCCAATGACAAGCGGTCAGGAATTTAATGCTTTTGCTAATTTGCTCGAAGCTGAAATTGCTAATTTGAATAAGAGTGCAGAAATGTTCCTCGAAATAAACATGGGTGGTACAGCTATTGGTACAGGTTTGAATGCTGCTCCTGGCTTCCCAGAAATCTGTGCTAAGAAGTTGAGCGAATTTACAGGAATGGCATTCAAAGCAAGCGAAGATCTCGTTGCTGCTACTCCTGATACCACAGACCTTGTACAATATAGTGGTGCAATGAAGCGTTTGGCTATTAAACTTTCTAAGATTTGCAACGACCTTCGTCTTATGGCTTCTGGTCCTCGTTGTGGTCTTCATGAAATAAACCTTCCTCCAATGGCACCAGGTTCAAGTATCATGCCAGGTAAGGTAAACCCTGTTATCCCAGAAATTACTAACCAAACATGCTTCAAGGTAATTGGTAACGATACAACTATAATGCTCGCAGCAGAAGCTGGCCAGTTGCAGTTGAACGTTATGGAACCTATAATCATGCAGTGCTTGGTAGAAGATATTACATGGATGGGTGAGGCTTTCGATACTCTTCGTGAAAAATGTATCGATGGTATTACTGTAAACAGTGAGCATAATGCAGCTACTGTAAAGAACTCAATTGGTATCGTAACAGCTCTTAACCCATATATTGGTTACAAGAACAGTACAAAAATTGCAAAGAAAGCACTTGAAACTGGTGGTTCTGTTTACGACCTCGTACTCGAAGAAGGTGTTCTTACCAAAGAACAACTTGATAAGATACTTTCTCCAGAACACATGCTTGATTCTGAAGAGAAAGTAAAGTAAGGCAAATCCTTATTATACATATAAATAAAAAAACTCTGTACATAGATTGTGCAGAGTTTTTTTATGCTCTGAGCTAATATATGAATAGGGTAGAAGAATTAAATTCTTATACTTTTATAGTATGTAAGCTAAGTTGAAAAAAAGGTAGCTTGAAAAATAAAAATTAAAAAAATATAATTATAGATTTCAAATTTATAATTATAATTTCGATGGATTATAATAATATTTTTTTCTATATTTTAATAGCGCAAAAAAATAACGTCTGTTTAGGCAATCTCTTTATGTTGTAAACAGAATAAATGATGCCTATATACTGTTGATGATAATTACCCCCATTACAGAGTTTAAGATAAGAAAAAAGCTGAGTCAGCATTACCTAACCCAGCCTTTAAATGAATATTTCTTTAATTCTTCTATTGCGTATTATCGTTTAACTACAAACTTTATTACAGTAATCTTACCATTGGTATTTACCTTAATAATATAGAAGCCATTTATAAGTTTCTTGATAATTGTTCATATTTCTTGTATATTCTAACTTTTATTAGTAACTTTGCAACGCAATTCGGCTCGCATTAGCGATTAATAGGGAATCAGGTGAAAGACCTGAACAGTCCAGCTGCTGTAAGTTGTCTTTGTAGACACAAACAATTACCACTGAGCATAAAACTTGGGAAGGTGTTTGTGATCAGACAATAAGTCAGAATACCTGCCATTGTAATGCTTCAATAAAACTTCTGTGGGGTTAGGTTGAGAAGTGGGATAATAAAATTCTTATAACACACGATTTTAACTACATAGTATAGGCTATATAGCCTTTACCAAAGGTTGATATGTGTGTCTCTATTTGCAAAGATATGATCGATTAGAAGAAAATGATAAACTATAAACAAGAGATAAATTTTTAAATATTAATAAATTATTTTATGAACACAAAACTACTATTGGTATCGTTATCAATGGCGCTGTCGGCTATTTCTATGCCTGTTATGGCACAGGGAACGCCTACGGAAGTTAAGATTTCAGATACCAAGCAAACGATTACTGTTGGAGACAATAGTATCAATTTCTATGATGAGGGCGGTCCAACGGGACCAGCAACTCCTCGAGAAGGTGAAGCTAAACGAGTAAGTGAAATTACATTTGTGCCAGAAAACCCTGCTAAAAAGGTTATGGTTAATTTCACAAAGATGGACATCTTCCTTTCTTCTTTAGGAGAACAGAATAGTCAATTTGTAAAGGTTTACAGCGGAAAAGAAGCTAAGAAGGAGAATCTGCTGAAATCTTTTACAAAGAATGAAACAGGTCTTGTAAGGTCTACTGCCGATGATGGTGCGCTTACAATAGTATTTGAAAACGATTTTCGTGGAAGTAGAGATGGTTGGGAAGCAGTTGTTTCTCAGTTTACACCTCAACAAATGGTTGTAAGCGGCTTCGATGTGAAGCAGTTTACCAAAGGAACTGTATGTGCCGACGATAAAGGACAGCAGATTCTTAGCTTTAATATTAAGGCCACAGAAACGCTGAACCCACTTACAACCACAAGTTTTAAATTTAAAACGAATGGCACACATGCAGAAATAGCTCATGCAACACTTTATTCTACAAGAATGTCAGATGCATTCTCAACTACCAAGAAAATAGGCGAAGTTGATGTAAATGGCGATGAATTTGAGATTGCTACAGAAGCTGTAACTCTATTTGAAGGCGATAACTGGTTCTGGCTTACTTACGATATTAGTGAGATGGCCGAAGAAGGTAAGAAAGTTGATGCTGTTCTTGTAAGTGCAACACTTAGCGATGGTGCACACGAAGTTGCAAACGGAAATCCAATCGGCGATAGAACCATTAAAAATATTGTAGAGTTTGTTCAAGGTAACAATACAAAGAAAGTAAATAATAAACTTACTTTCAAAACGAAGAATGCGAATGAATATACTACTCGTTACGAGGCTTCAACAGAAGAACGTACAATGACTTTCTTGCCAGCTAATGCAGGAAAGAAAATAATGATAGACTTCTCTAAGTTCGATATCATGTACTCTAAGCGTAAAGATGTTGGTGTTCGTGCTAAATTTGCAGTTTATAGCGGTAGCGATAAGAACGGAAAACTTCTTTGGAAACTTGATAATGCAGATGCTTCAAAAGTTGGACCTAAGAAGATATTGCGTTCAGAAGCTGAAGATGGTGCATTAACCATTGCCTTTAATCCTGAAACTTATGCATCTTCTTATACTGGAGATGGATTTGTAGCTGAAGTTTCAGAATTTGTAAGTACACCTCTTTCCTTTAAGGAATCAGTTGTAAACCAAGTTTCTAAAGATGTTGCATCTGTAGGTACTGCTGATATAGATATTATTAGCTTTAATGTAAAAGCTGAAGGAGACCAAGGTGAACTTAAATTAAATGGTATTACACTTGATCTGAAAGAGTCAAAGAATGCCATCAACAAGATTTCCATTTTAAGCACAGGTGATGCTGAAGAAGTTGGTAGTACAGCTAAACAGTTGCAACTGTAACTGAATTTGGTGCAAACAATACTCTTGATATTACATTTGCAGAACCTCTTTCTCTTGTAGAAGGTAATAACTGGTTGCGCGTTCGTTACGATTCTAAGAATGATGCTGCAGCTGAAAGCAAACTTGATGCAGCAATTACTGCTCTTAATTTTGGCGCAACAAGTCAGAATATTACTAATGGAAATCCAGAAGGCGAATGCGTTCTGAAAAACATTGTAATTCTTCAGAGTGGTGTAAATGCTAAGAAAGTTATTGCTAATGGTGGCTCACTTATGTTCTATGATGATGGTGGAGCTGAAGGAAATGAGTCTAAGAATTTCGATGGCACAATTACTTTTGAACCAGCAAGTCCAGGTTATGGTATTAAACTTGTTGCAAAAGAATGGTATGTAGCGGGCAGAAATAAGATGTCTATATATTATGGTGGTGAGAAGAAGGATAAGGCTGACATGGAATATGGCAGAAGTCCTGAACTTAAAGAACTCATTACCAAATCAGCTGATGGTAAAATCACTGTAAATTATAAGACTACGACTTATGCTGGTAAGGGTTTTGCTATTGAAGTAAGTAGCGTTAGACTTTCTGAACTTGCAGTTACTTCTGTTAAAACAGAAAGCATTGTTGCAGAAAAGAACATGAAGGGTGCTACAGATCTCGCAATGATGCGTGTTGATGTAGAAACAACAGGTGATTATGGTACTGTAGAAGTTAAGAATTTTGCAGTAACAGCTACTGACGGAGCAATCGTTAAGAATGTAAAAGTATATGCAACAGGCCAAGAGAAAGAATTCTCTCCTGTAAATCTCTTTGGACAAACAACAACAAGTCCTTATGAAGTAACAGGAAGTTATGTAATGAATGACCGTGGTACTTACCACTTCTGGATTACATATGATCTTTCTACTACTGCAAATGTAGGCGATAAGGCTTCTGCTTCTCTTGCTTCAATCACAACAAATATCAAGACTGAAACTCCCGCAGCTGCAGTTACAGCTACAACAACTATTCAGAAAGGTATAAGTGGAACATTAGAAGTTGGTGCAGATAAGGAACATAAGACTATTCAAAGTGCAATCAATGCATTAAAGACTGGTATTGATGGTCCTGTAACTATCAGCATTCAGCCTGGAGATTATAAGGAAAATGTATTTGTACCAGCAATTGATGGTATGTCTGAAAACAATACATTACTTATAACTTCTTCTACTGGTAATTATTCTGATGTTAAGATACACAACAACGACTTCAATCTTGGCTATTCTGACGACAAGATGGCTAAAGAGCATGGAGTATTTACCTTTGATGGTGCTACTTACACAACACTTCGTGGTGTAGATGTTACCATTGATGGTTCTGTGAAATACCCATCAGTTGTTCATGTTCGCAATCAAAGCCGTAACGTAACAGTTGAAATTGTTACATTCACGCAAGAATGACAACCGACTATCAGAATAAGATAGTTCTTGTTAATATGTATTCACGTAACGAGGCTAACAAGAACAATGACAACTTTACATTGAAGGGTTCAATACTTGAAGGTGGACAGCAAGGTGTTAAATTGGGTGGTACTAGCTTTGTAGCATTGCCAAAGCAATTTGGTGGAAAGGTTTTGAACAATACCTTTAAAAACAATGGTAACTTCGCTATCTATGCAATGAACGAAGACAATGTAGAAATCATTGGTAACACAATTATCAATACAGAGTCTAATTACAAGAATTTCAAAGCAATTGATGTTACTTCTAATGGTCTGGTTAAGATCGAGCAGAATAAGATTAGCTTGAAGACAAAGGACTATTCTGGCGGTATCAATATTCGTACAATTATTGCCGATGCTGCTACTCCTGCAACTATTGTAAACAACTCAATCATCAACGAATCTAATTCTAACGATTCTTATGGTATTATTGTTGATAACAAAGAAACATCAAATGTAAACATTGCACACAATACTGTTGTTTTCCGCGGTGCTGCGAAAATGGGTAAATTAATCCAACTTCCAGCTGATGCAAACAATATTGTCATTACTCAGAATATCTTACAGAACGAAGCAGAGGGTTATGTTTATTCTCTTGTAGGTAAGAACAGCCCTGATGCTATTAAGTTCTTGAAGAATAATCTCTATACAACAGGCGAATCGTTTGCTATTAAGTCAGGAACTAAGTATGCAACATTCGACGATTGGAAAGATGTTTCTAAGGAAGCAGATAGCTACAACGAGAAAGTTGAATTCCTTGATGCTGACGTACTTGAACCAAACAGTTGGACATTTAGTAAATACTGTATTGCTCAATTATGCAACAAAGGATATCAATAACAAGGAACGTAATGCTAACCATCCAACAATGGGTGCTTACGAGTTCTCTACAGAAGTTGTAATACCTAAGCCAGTTGTTGGTTATCCAGAAATAGCAAATATTACCGATAACTCTGTTGACGTGAAAGTGAAAGCAGACGAAAACGGTAAGGTTTATATCCTTATTAAGAAGCAGTCTGAAGCAGCTCCAACAGTAGATGAAGTTGTTCGAGATGGTAAATCTGTTTCAGTTAGCAAGGATACTGAAGTTATTGAAACAATAAATAACTTAACCAAAGATGAAACCTACGTAGCTTATATTGTTTACGAAGGTACACGTGGAGGCCAAAGCAGCGTTGAATCTACTCAACCATTCACTGTTACTAAGCCTGCTCCAATTCCAGAACCAGTAGTAACTGCAACAAATATTACTATCAATGCTGGAGAACCTGCAAATCTTACAGCAACTGTAACAAGTGGAACTGAGCCTTACACTATCACATGGTACAATGGCAAGCGTCAGAAGGTAGAAACTAATGTTGTTCCTACAGAATGCGACCAGTACACTGTAGAGGTAGTAGATAAGAATGGTAAGACTGCAAGTGCTGTTTGCGATGTTATTGTAAAGGGTGAATCTGTAACAGCAACTCTTGAAAACCTTTCTTGGAGAATGAAAGCCATTGGACTGGTGCAAAAGGCACAGGTTATTTCCTTAGTGGTTCTTATAAATTCCATAACGGAGCAAACTTAGAATATAACTACTTCTACGATTGTATGTATTCTAACGAAACTGCAACATCGTATAGCGGTTTACAAGATATGTGGCGTGGCAGTGTTGGTAAGGGTTATGACAACTCTGAAAACTATGGTGTAGTTTATCCTTCTCCAGGTAAAATTGATGTATTAAACAAAGACAACGGAGATATTATTCGTGGTTTCTATGTTACAAATACAGCATGGGCATACAATGCTATTAAGAATGGTGATGGTATTTCAGATGTTGCTGGAGGTTTCCAAAAGGGCGACTACTTCAAGCTTATTATTAAAGGTTTGAAGGCTGATGGTACAGAAAGTCAGGTAGAATATTACCTCGCTGATTATCGTTCAGAAAACGAAGCTGACCATTATGCACTTAATTCTTGGCAGTGGGTTGACCTCAAAGCATTAGGTGAAGTGAAGTCTGTTTCATTCAAGATGGAAGGAACAAAGAAGAACAAATGGGGGCTTACAACACCAGCTTACTTCGCTTTCGATAACTTCAATGGTGTACGTAACGAGAAAGAAGGTACAACAATTTCAGCAAAGAACAATCAAACTATCGATATCTCGTCTAACTTTACACCTGACGGCAGCAATGCTACTGTGAAGTATTCTATTGCAGAAATTCTTCCAAACACCGTTAAGACAGAAGTTTCTATCAACGAAGCAACAGGCGAACTCACTATTAAAGGTAACAACAACGAAGAATTTACTGTTGTTGTAGGTATGACACAAGCAGGTAAGACAGAATATGTTCGTATTCCTGTGAAAGTTGCTACTGGTATCAGCACATTCGCTGAAGATTCTAACGATGCTACTATCAGCGTTCAGAACGGCGAAATTGTTGTAAATGGTAAAGCAAACGACTATACAGTAGAAGTTTATTCTACTTCTGGTATGTTGGTAGGTAAAGCTACTGCAACTGCTAACAATGCTATTCGCATACCAAGTACATCTAAGGGCTTGTATGTAGTTAAGGTTGTTATGGGCAACCAAAAGATTACAAAGAGTGTTCTTGTAAAGTAATACAAGGATATTAAAATAAAAGAAACCGTGTGTCAGCAATGGCACACGGTTTTTTTGTTTATACAAAAATGCAGCAAAAACTTCTTAAAGAAAATGGAATAATATATATGCTTTAGTTATTAATGACCTTTAAGAAAATAAGTCAAACTTTGTGTATTACTCCCCCCCCAAAAAAAATACATGATTTTATAATAACTTATATCCTATTCTTGTTGCACATTGTTTCTGAGTATAAGCTAAAAGCATATCGTGTAAATAAGGAACAATGAAAACATATTATAAATGTCCATACCAAAGTTTTCTTATACTCAAGTATAATTGGAGATTTTAAGTCTCTACATATAAAAAAATTAAGTAGAGAGCAAACACTAATTTTACCAGTGATACTCCCTACTCAATTATTTTCTATCTGCATAAAAACTAATTATGCTGTTATGCAATGCTTAGATTTCTTTGCTTAAAAATCTTATTTAAGCATTACACCTGTACCGCCTCTTTCGCCTAAAACGGCTAAACCAACCTCAATATCAGCTGGTTTCTTGCCAGTATATGTTATGGCGTATGCCTTTTTATGTGCAGTAGTAGATATTCTTTCGATTGTTCCCCAGTTATAAATCTTAATCAATGATGCTTCACCATTAGAATGTTCTACTTCTCCATAGGTTGTACCATTTATTTCAAACTTTGTCTGTTTTTCATCAAGAGCATATACTTCGCAAATCCCCTTATTATCAGACTTGTTGATTAGTGCAATACGGAGTAATTTAAAATCTTTGTTGTCTTTAACAAATAGTGTGTCTTTGCCAGTTTGTGAATTAGAAATTTGAAATTCTTTCTTATTAACAGCTGGCGGGTAACTATCAAATTCGCCTTTATTATCGCAAGAGATAAGAGATGATACTACAGATGCGAAAACTACTAAATACTTGAAAATTTTCATAACTTTTTTTTTATAAGATTTATATTCTTTTTCTTGAACTACCAATTCTTCTCACTTTTGTAGGTATAACTATAATAATATAGCTTGTGTGGGAAGAGAGCTACTTAAAATAGACCTAGTTGAGCCTTGACTTTTTATGCTTTTTGCAAAATCAATGGCTGTTTGAGAAATATAATTCTCGTTGTTAGGTTTTAAATTTGTTTTTGTAGTGAAGTCATCGTCTTCATGACATGAAGTAAATGTAAATGTTCCCAACATTAACATTCCTAATAAAAAAACACTTTTTTTCATTTTTTTAAAAGTTAAATTAATATTTTGTGATAATAGTAATAAAGTGATGCAAAGGTAAGGAACAATTTATATAAAAAAACAAATTAACACAAATTATCACTATTTTATCTTGAATAACTTTGAACGCAATTAATTAGATAAGACCCATATATCGTTCAGTAGAATGTATTAAAAGTCTGTAACATCCATGATTTTAAATGATTACACCAATTCTTATTGTAAATTATGTCAATGCACTAAATTTAAAGATAATTATGATATAAGTTTTGTTTTGGGTGATAGCCTAAAAATTTAGATTATACGTCTAAAAAAAGGTAACATAAAAGATATTTTTTTACATAGGATTGAATCTTTTATTATGTATTAGTTGGATTGAGGTTTTTAAATAGGCCAACACATTCTATTTTATATCCTCTTAAAATTATAATTATAAACAGTGAAAAATTATAATTACAATTTCAAAAATTTATAATTATAAATTTTTTTATTTTATAATAATATTTTTTTCAGCGTAATGAGCTATCGTAGCTAAACCCTCTCTAATTCACTTTATTTATTGCCTTTAGCATCGTTTAGTTACGATGGTATTTTCTATTGCAAAGCGACTCTTAGTGTTTCATTTACTATTCTTTTATCAAAAAAAGCAAGCGAAACTCATCTGTCATACAAAATATTTCTGTAACTTTGTTTTCGGTTATTATAGTGGTTTTTTTATAGGTAATTCTTCGTAGATTAGTATTATAAAGTTTTGGTGAATTTCGCTATTGATGATAGTTTTTTTGAATTGACAGATAGTTTAAATACAGGTTATATATTCTTTTTCAGTTGTTGAAAACGTTGCTGACAACGTTGTTTGTAGTTGTAATGGAAAATATGTTTCTGTATTTTTCGGAAGTTATACATAAACGAAAACCGTAGCTTATCTATAAAAGAAGGTGTTTTTTCGGCATAAATAGAGCGTGGAATACGCACAAAATATAGGTCGGCAATGGTATCGAAAGCTGAAAATTGTTGATGGTTTCGTTCGAAAAGCCATACTTCAGAATAAAAACGGTTAGAAGAAATAATATCCGATTGAAAATCTGGAAGTTTACGAATATAAGCAGACGTTGCCCACCAGAAACTTCCAGAATACATAGTGTAATTTCGAGGAGGCCAACGATAACAACTGTAAGTATCGAAACCATTTGACAAAGCATTTACAGCTACGCGCCATTTATCGAAAATAAAATATTCCAGCATTTCGCGCCAAGCTTCTATTTTTTGTTGAAAGGAACGGAAAAGATGGTCGTTTGATTCTAACGATTGATAGGAAATTCCCTTTGAATGAAAATAATATACAAGGCAATCCTTACGCTGACTTAGTTCTTTAATAAACTGTAGGGCAGGGTATTCGTACTTTTGAGGATTGGTAGAAAATGAGATAAGTTCTACCTTTTCGCTGTCAATCAATCGTTTTAGTTCATCAACTTTGGTCTTATCAGCAGCAATACAGCTAACAAAAAGTTTTTCGGTGGCAGATAAAAGTCCGCTGTTATTTAGATTTTCTATTTGCTTTCGTGCCAATTTTTCCCAACCAGTATCCAGCATAATGTGGTAAACACCATAAATAGGTAGGTGCTTTTGTGGTGCAACGTCCCATTGACGCAAGTCTTTTCGCTCGTAAACATGAAAGACAGACTGGCTGATTCTGTGGAATATATTGGCAGACATAAACTATTGTTTCAGCGATTCGATAAGGCGGTGGAACATCTCTTGTAAATTGTAATGAGGTGTCCAACCCAATTGTTGAATTTTATTGGTAGATAAACGTAATTTTGTTGTGGGCGAATAGCCCATATTCTCTTTAAGTTCTACCACAACTTTAACCTTTGGATTGAATGTTTCGGCAAGGAATGTAGCCATATCTTTAATGGAGATATAAGTGGTTTCGTTTGCAACATTATAGGCTTCGCCATCTTTTCCACGCAAAAGAATATATAGCATAGCAGCAATGGCATCTGTAGTATAACAATAGCAACGACAGAGTTCGCCTTTTGTGTGCATTATAATATCTTCGCCATTAATAATGCTGCGTGCGAATTGTGCAAATACACGATTGTCGTTTTTAGTAACTCCAGCACCGAAAGTTTGTGCTAAACGTGCAACTTTTGTATGTGTTCCATATTCTTTAGCATAATTGTGGCAGAGCGTTTCTACAGCTCTTTTTGCCATTGGATAGCTACTTCTAACATCCATTGGATTAAGAAAACCTTGTGCATCTTCAGTAAGAGGCTTGCTATCATTGGTAATTGTTCCATAAACTTCTAATGACGATGCCAATAATACAGATTGAATTTCATTTGTACGTGCATAATCGAGTAGTTTTTTTGTGCCATTAAACACAGTAACCATTGTTTCTACAGGATATTCTACAAAGTATTTTGAAGCTGTGGGACTTGCAAAATGCACAATAAAATCAATCTTTTCGGTAGGATTGAAAATCTCATTTTTTGAAAAATCATAAGCATAAAAACCCAATACATCGTTTTGTTTACCAAACATAACTTCTGCTTTTGCTATATTTCTGACTACTGCCAATATGCGTAGACCAAGATTTTGCTGACTATTTAATTTTAATAGGCAGCGAACCATACATGCTCCGAGCAATCCTGTTGCACCTGTTATGGCAATTGTCTTTTTACGAAGTTCGTCTTTTAAGGCAAATTGTTGGGCAAAAAGCTCTATGTCTTGTTCAAGAATAGTATTCATTTTCTATAAACCAAAAATTTGTTGGTCTTCGTGAACCTTTACCATAGCACGGAATACGAAGAAATCGGTTGGAGTAGTTATCTTTATGTTTTCCATTGGACCGATAATTGTTCCTAACTTATAGCCGTAATGACTCATCATTGTGCACGAATCAATAAAGTTATGACAATTTTCACTAATAGCACGGCGGTGAGCAGAAAGAATATCAGATAGATAAAAACTTTGCGGTGCACGTGCAATCAGAGAATTTGCACGTGTTGGAATTTCTAAACTCCCATCTTTTTGTTTAACTATAAAGGTTTCGGTAGCAGGCGCACAGGTAATGCAAGAACCACATTCCATTACTTTATTTATATTGTCTGTTATGGTTTCCTCAGTTATCAACGGGCGCACACCATCATGAATAAGAACTGTTGCTTTTTCATCTTTCGCATACGCTTCGGCTGCACACAAACCATTGTAAATAGAGTCTTGTCCGGTAGCTCCGCCAGGTACAATTTTCACAACTTTGTTAATTTCAAACTTGCGAAGCATTTTTTCAAGGAATGGAATCCACTCTTTGATACAAGAAACTATAATGGCATCAATCTGTTGATGATTGTCGAATAGTTCGAGCGTATATATAATAATAGGTTTTCCATTTAAGTCGAGAAACTGTTTTGGACGCGATTTTGTGTGCATTCTTAGTCCTGAACCACCTGCAAAGATAACGGCTATATTCATGTTTATGCTGTTTTTGGTTTTGTTTCTGTCTTTATTGCGCATTCTCATCATCGAAGAACACAATATCAACCTTATGTCTGTCGCGTTTGTCGCGTGGAGGAAGGTCCATAAAATTTCCGTATGCGATACGACAAAGCTCTTCTGCATCGGCTGGTCCTTCAAACGTATAACCTTCAAAAACAATATCTTTATGAGGTATCATTATGCGCTTAGGATTTTGTTCGTAAAACCATGCCCCATAAGAGTGCATATACAAATTTGGATTACCAAATATCTTTCCAATGCAACGAAACATTGGAAAAACAAAATAGTGTAATAAGTTATAACATATTTGTGCAGCTCGAGGATATCGTCCTGCCATTTTAAGGTTTACATTTACCGATAGTTTAGCTGCAAGATGTTGCAACCAAGGAATCATATTTCCTTCGTAAGGAAATATATCAATATGCAATCCACGATATTTTTGTGCTTCGTGAATACGTCTATTTTCACTATTAAAGTTTCATGGCTACGATTTTCGGTTCTTAAATCACGTAGACAAGCCCATTCTTTATAGAAACCTGAATCGGTAGAATTGTCTTGCAATACATAATTAGGGTGGGGATGCGCCTTTAGATAATCGCAGAAACGTTTAAAATCCTTCTGATTTATTACCATATCTATATCGTCGTCCCAAGGAATAAAGCCACCATGACGCAATGCTCCGAGCACATTTCCACCATCTAACCTTAGTGGAATACCTATCTTTTTAGCAGTTTCTTGCAAATAGATAGCCATATCGAGCATACGCAATTGTGCTCGTCGTAGTACAGATCCGTCAGGATTGTAGTCCTGACGGAGTGTTTCTTGAGTTTCGCCAGTGTTGAATAGCTTTATCATATAAATGTTACATAACGCCTATCCACCGCAATACATCATTTAAGTTGGCTACAACCATTAGCAAAATAAGTATGGTGATGCCTACATACTCGGCACGAATCATAAACTTTTCAGATGGTTTACGGCGTGTAATTATTTCGTATAATAAGAACATAACGTGTCCTCCATCAAGTGCAGGGATAGGAAGAATGTTCATAAAGGCAAGCATAATACTCAAAAAGGCAGTCATATTCCAGAACATATACCAATCCCAATAAGGTGGAAATAATTTTCCAATAGAACCAAAGCCTCCCAAACTCTTTGCGCCATCGGCAGAAGCAAGATATTTAAAGTTGCCTACGTAACCGCGAAGAATATTGATTCCGTAGTTTACGCCTGCTGGGAAACTCTCTAAGAATGAGAATTTCTCTTGTGTGGGCTTATAATATGAAAGCAAGCTACTTTGTATTACACCCATCTTAAGGTCTGCATCAAGTTGCATTTTTAGAGTATCAATCTTACTTGTGCCACTACGTTGCACGGTAAGTACTACGTTACGGAGCGCCAAAGAATCTTTATGTGTATTCTTTACTGCTGCAACGTCGTGCAAAACACCTATCTGATAGTTGAAGTCTGCCCATGTTTCAATTGGCTTTCCGTTGATAGACTTCAATAAATCGCCTGCTTTATGCCTCCTTTCATTGCTGGAGTATTGGTAGCAACACTATCAATACGTGCAGGAATGTATGGCTCTGCAAAGAGCGGGCGGTCTTTAATCATAGAAAGCATGTCCAAATCACCTGGCATTTCAATGCGCATTTTCTTGCCATCTCGCAATACTTCCACATATTTAGACTGTGCAATCTGACGGAAGAAATCGCCATTTACGTTGGCATATTCACGGAATGCGCCTTTGTCGGTGCCCAACATAACGTCCTTATCCTTGAAACCGAGTGCTTTTGCTTGTTCGTTGAACTGCATACCCATACTCATATCTGATACCTTAAAGTAGGTTTCGCCCCACGTAAACATTATCATTGAGTAGATAAACAGTGCCAATAGGAAGTTTACAAGCACACCGCCAATCATGATAAGTAGGCGTTGCCATGCGGGTTTCACTCTAAACTCCCACGGTTGTGGCTCTTTCTTCATTTGTTCTGTGTCGAAACTCTCGTCAATCATGCCAGAAATCTTGCAATAACCGCCGAGAGGGAGCCAACCCATACCGTATGTTGTATCGTCATTTTTAGGTTTCCACTTGAATAGCATACCGTTCCATTTTCCGATAGCCATATCAAAGAATACAAAAAACTTTTCTACGCGAACGCCAAATAGCTTTGCGAAGAACATGTGGCCGCCTTCATGGAGAAGAACAAGCAGCGAGATTGCCATTATAAATTGGAGCAATCGTATAAGAACTGATTCCATTCGTTACTTTATAATCTTTATTTTTTATTTCTATTTTCTTAATTCTAATCTCTTAATTGCTCATCAATTCATTGCAATTCTACGCGCTTCAGCATCAGTTTGCAAATAAACATCAAGCGATGGTGTAGCATCAAATGCTACTTTCTGCATGGTTTCGTCAACAATTTCACCCATTTTGAGGAATGAACATTGACCTTTACGGAACCCTTCGTTTACTATTTCGTTGGCAGCATTAAGGATACAAGGCATGTTTCCACCTTTTTCGATGGCTTCATACGCCATAGCAAGACAGCGAAACTTCTCCATATCAGGCTCAAAGAATTCTAATGGCTGATTGAATAAGTCTATACGATCACCTTGCAAAGTAAGTCTGTCTGGAAAAGAGAAGGCATATTGTATAGGCAAACGCATATCAGGAACACCTAATTGTGCCTTTACACTACCATCAACAAACTGTACTGCACTATGAATAATAGACTGGGGATGTACTAAAACTTGAATCTTGTTAGCTGGAATACCAAATAACCATTTAGCTTCTATAACCTCAAAGCCTTTATTCATAAGCGAAGCAGAGTCTATTGTAATCTTTGCTCCCATATCCCATGTAGGGTGTTTCAAAGCATCGGCAGCTGTAACAGTTTTTAGTTTGTCTGCATCGAAAAGACGGAAAGGTCCTCCAGAACAGGTCAGCAATATCTTTTCAATCTCGTTATTGTCCTCTCCCACCAAGCTTTGGAATATTGCGCTGTGTTCGCTATCTACTGGAAGAATAGGTGTATGATACTCGTTTGCTAACTTACAAATAAGTTCTCCAGCTACAACAAGCGTCTCTTTGTTTGCTAAACAAATCTTTTTGCGTGCTTTAATAGCGTGTATGGTAGGTTCAAGACCTGAAAATCCCACCATAGCAGTAAGCACCATGTTGATAGGTTCGGCTTCAACAATCTGCTTTAACGCCTCTTTGCCTGCATAGATCTTAATGTTTGGTTGGTCGGAAAGTGCCTTTTGTAACGCTTCATAGTAACTTTCGTTGGCTATGACAACTGCTGAAGGTTGGAATTTTCGTGCTTGTGCTGCCAGCTTTTCCCATTGATTGTTAGCTGTCAAGGCATAAACCTCGTATAAATCGGCATGTTGTTCAATCACATCAAGAGCTTGTGTGCCAATACTTCCCGTTGAACCAAGAATACATATTTGTTGTTTCATCTTTCTAAATTATAGATCTAAAAGACCATCGGGTATTTCTACTTCTATCATTTGCTGTTCTTTGTCTATCCCTTTTATAAGGTTTTCGTTGGCAGGTATAAGGAGTTCGCCACCTGTCTCAGTCTTTATCTCAAACAGCAGGTTAATGGTTGAATCATCAACTGATACAATTTCGCCCACTATTTTAGCCGTTTTGCTGTCCATTAACTTAAATCCGATGATTTGAGCCCACGATAAATCGTCTTTATTTTCTTCAGCAATAGCACGTGGGAAGTACACTTCTGTACCCGTAAGTTCGCGTGCTCGCTCTTCGGTTTCAATGTCGCAAAACTTCATTAATGCTACTTCGTCAGAACGAAATCTGTACTCTTCCATAAAGAAAGGTACTAAAATACCCTCCATATCAAGCACCAGATAGTCGGAATCGCATTGGTCAAACACGTCATCAGTAAAGCGAAACTGTATCTCTCCCTTTACTCCGTGCGGTTTTCCCAGCACTCCTATCTTATATACATCCTCACGTCTTATCATCAGTAAGGTTTTTTTAGCAAACGTCTATACGCTTTATTTTTGCTCCGAGAGCATTGAGTCGTTCCTCAATGTTTTCGTAACCGCGGTCTATTTGTGATATATTATCTATGCGACTTATGCCTCGTGCTGTTAAAGCAGCTATGAGTAGAGCAATTCCTGCACGTATATCGGGGCTAGACATTCTACCTCCTCGTAATGCACGACAATTATCGTGACCCACCACTACTGCTCTATGTGGGTCGCAAAGTATAATTTGTGCACCCATATCAATAAGCTTATCAACAAAGAATAAGCGGCTTTCGAACATCTTTTGGTGGAAGAGTACACTTCCTTGAGCTTGTGTTGCAACAACAAGCAATACCGAAATAAGGTCAGGAGTTACGCCTGGCCATGGTGCATCGGCAATGGTCATGATAGTTCCATCAATAAAGGATTCAATGATGTAGTGCTCTTGTCGTGGAATAAAAAGGTCGTCATCATCTTCTTCTATCTTCACTCCCAGTCGTCGAAACGTGTCGGGAATAATGCCAAGATTCTTTATTGACACATCTTTTATTCTGATTCCGTCGCCTATCATGGCTGCCATTCCAATGAAAGAACCTACTTCTATCATGTCTGGAAGTATGCGATGATTCGTTCCCTTTAGCTCTTTCACTCCCTCAATAGTGAGCAAGTTGCTGCCAATACCACTTATTTTTGCACCCATAGCATTGAGCATGCTACACAATTGTTGCAGATATGGCTCGCAAGCAGCATTGTATATCGTGGTAGTTCCCTCTGCCAAGACCGCAGCCATGACTATATTGGCTGTACCCGTTACCGAAGCTTCGTCTAAAAGCATATAGGTTCCAACCAGTTTTTCGGCTTTTAGTTCGTACACATTGCGCTCTTCTCTATGTTCGAAGTGCGCTCCAAGATTCTTAAAACCTAAGAAATGGGTGTCCAAACGTCGGCGTCCAATCTTATCTCCGCCTGGTTTTGCAATCGTTGCTTTGCTAAATCTGCCCAATAATGGACCGTAAAGCAGAACGCTACCGCGTAAAGAAGAGCATTTTTCAACAAATGCTACGCTCTCCAGATAGTCTAAATTTACCTCATCGGCACGGAAAGAGTATTTGTTATCGGTAAGTTTTGTAACCTTAACGCCAATGTCTTTGAGCAGTTTTATAAGGTTCTTGACGTCCAATATATTTGGAATGTTGTCGATAACAACTTCATCTGTGGTTAGCAACGTGGCACTAATCACTTGTAAAGCTTCGTTCTTAGCACCTTGAGGTACAATAGTGCCCGATAAGCGATGTCCGCCTTCAATGACAAAACACTCCATAGCTTTACTTTTTCTTTTTATTGTTGCGTGCTGGTTGCAACTCTTTTAGATTTATTTTATCGAATTTAAAGACGTCTAAGTCCAATTGTATGGCTCCATCGGTGAAGCGTGCAAGGTCTGATGCCACCTTTTCGTCGTCTGAAGAACCATGTCCCCATTGTACCAAACAACGTTTCATCTGGTTAGCAACAAGTCTTACAAGTTCGTCTTTTTCCTCGCCTTCCTCCATCGTCTTTAGCTGTTCGAATAGCTCGAACATCATTTTTCCATAGTGACGCACAGGGATTTTCGACATGGGATAGTTCATAGGCTCTGGCTTTGCTGCTATTTTCAATGCCTGAGAAACATCGTATGGGTAGTCAATATCCAGCTTAAAGTCTGCCATAATGGCTAAATGGTCCCATAGTTTCTGTTCATGGTCGGCATTTTCTCTGCCTTGTGGATTCATTCTATCCATTATAGAGACAATGGTTTCGGCACATTGTTGGCGCTCTTCCTTAGTTGGAAGCTCCACACAATAGCTTACCATGTTCTGTATTTCACGTCCATATTCAGGCAATAATAGTCTCTCGCGCTGAGTATTATAATCCAGTCCGTCTATATTCATTCAACTATTCTATTTATTCAGTTTCGTTTTTATTGTTTGTTTTTCGCTTTGTTTTACAGCAAGGGTTTGGCTTGCTTAGCCACAAAGTCTTTTAAATACATTGGCACAAAGTATGCCACATCTTCGAATTGTTCCATTGCAATGCGCTTTTCTGCCAATGGAAACATGTTTTTAGCCAATGGTTCGATGCCTCTTATCAGATGTGCGTTGGGGTGATTGATAGCCTCCATGCACTTTTCGGCGCCATTGCCGAAGAAGTAAACGGGTCCTTTCTCAAGATATTCCTTGTAAGTATTTCGTCTACAATATCTGCTTGGACAGGGCGAATTTCGTGTAAAGCACGATCGAACACTTGTGCATACACCTCCATTCGGCGTGCATCAATCATTGGAACGAGCAATGCGTTGTCCTCAATGTCGTCGTAACGTAACAATACAGGCACACAAAGCAATTCAAGTGTAGGCACTGCAATTAGCTTAATGTCTGTGCCGTAGCAGATTCCCTTAGCCATAGAGGTTCCAATACGTAGCCCAGTGTAAGAGCCAGGACCGCTACTTACCGCAACGGCATCAACGGGAATAGCGTGGCTATCAGCAAACGACAGCGCTTCATCGACAAACTTTCCCAACTGCTCACCATGGTTAGGACCGCTATGATCTTCCTGTGTGAATATGCAAGCCCCATCTTCGCTCAGTGCTACAGAGCAGACATTAGTGCTGGTTTCTATATTTAATATACACGACATCTTCTTATTTTCTTTAGCATTCTAAATCTATACAACATGCAAAGATAATACTTAATTTTGAATTTCTCCTCCTTATTATAATGAAAATGAACAATGAAGGGCCCTAATTAGTCATGTTGTGGCAGTTTTATTCTGTAAAGACAATTCTTGGAAGTAGCTTCGATGGTTTAGCCATTGAGCTACTTCTCGCAGTTCCTTGCATTTGTTTGACAATTCCATCAGGCTTACATAAGTGGTTTTTAAGTGTTCTGTTGATGATGTGAAACTATATCTTTGCTAGATGGAATGGGCAGTATAGAAATTAAATAGCAATACTCTATTGTTGCTTTAAGGCCGTTGTTATAATACTACCACGGCTTGGTACGCTTGCTACCAAACTATGGTACGAATGCTACCATGCTTTGGTACGAATGGTATCAATATCTTTTTAAAAGATTAAAATAGTAGGAATGTGAAGTGATAGTTTTGCACTAATATACGAATATTATGTGTTAAATGTGATAAAAATACCACGAAAAGATTTGTATTAATATAAAACTTTGTTTAATTTTGCAAACGTAGGCAAGTTGATTTTATGCCTTGTAACAACTCTAAATGTCAAAAATAACTATTAACAGTGGGACTTTCCCACATATATCGTATTACTTAAACATTTTTAAATTATGAAAAAACTTTTCTTATTTGCTCTTGCAGCAATCTTTAGTGTTGGCGTACAAGCTCAAGGAACCCCAACTGTTATTAACGAACAACCTGCTGGAACCGCAGTAAACTTCAAACGTGAAGCTGGTAATATGTTTGCTGTCGTGAAGAATAAAGAGACGCAAAAGCCTGAACTTACAGTGTTTGACCTTGCAAAACTTGCTGAAAACGGACAAGGTGCAGGCGATTTGGTAATGGTAACAGCTCCTGATGGCAAAACTGTTTATTTGAAATATACACTTTCTTTTGCTACATTTATAAAAAGCGATAAACTCAATAGTTGGGTAAAAGGTACTAAGGAAGGAAATACTATCACAATTCCTTCAGAACAATATCTTCTTTATGGAAAAGCCGACGATGGAGAATATGGTTTGCAATTGGGTTATATGGAAGTAAAAGATGGACAGTTTGCTCCAGTAGAAGGCGATATTATGTACACTCTCGAAGGCAATACGCTAAAGCTTGAAGGTACATATGTTGAGCATACTGATGAAGGAAAGGCAAGAGTAAAAATATTAGGTGGCTACTGGAGTGATAGCAAACAGTTCTTCTGTGGCGACGCTTTGACAGTCTTTACAGGCGATCCTACTGGTATTGAAACTATTGCTACTGACAATAACAAGCAGGTTCTTGGCGAAACATACTATGATCTTTCAGGTCGTAGATTGGCTAAAATTGGCAATGGCGTAACCATTAAGAACGTTAAGTATGCTGACGGTACAACAAAGTCTGTAAAGGTTGTAAGTAACAAGTAAGCTACTCAAACAAAGTGAATTAATTTTTTAGGCATACTAATAGGGTAGAGGACACTTTCCGATATGGGGTTGTCCTCTTTTCTATTCTATATTGTTCTTACATAAATATCGCAACGAAAAGTTTGTAATATTTATGTGTTAAATAAACAAAAATATCAGTGTAAAAGTTTGTTCCCACGTAAAACATTTTCTATTTTTGCATGTCTATAAATGCAAAAAAGATGGATTGATATAAGACTAATCTATATTTTTTTACGATTATAAACTAGGGAAAATCCCTTAAAAATATTTATTATTAAAACTTTTAGTATGATGAAGAAACTTTTACTTCTAGCTCTTGTAGCTATCTTCGGAGTTGGTGCACAAGCTCAAACAGCTCCAGACGTAATTAAAGACCAGCCTGCTGGTACTACAACTGTTTACAAACGAGTAGGCGGATTAATGCTTGCTTTCCAGAAAGGTGACGATGGTAAGCAGAAACTTTCGTTGTTTGACCTTGCAAAATTGGCAGAAAACGGACAGCCTGCTGGTGATTTGACAATGGTAACAGCTGCTGATGGCAAGACTGTTTATTTGAAAAACCTCCTTTCTTACTCTACATTTATTAAGAACGATCCTCTCGGTGCTTGGGTAAAAGGTACTAAGGAAGGAAATGTAATTACTATTCCAACTGCTCAGTTCATTTACTATGGTAAATTCGACGATGGTGAATATGGTATCCAAGTAGGCTTAATGGAATTTAAGGATGGTCAGATCCAACCAAAAGATGGCGATATCAAACTTATCATGGATGGTGTTTCACTTAAGCTTGATGGTACTTTCATGGAAGGACAGACTGCTGAAGACTTGAAGATGAATATATTAGGAGGCTATTGGAGCAATGATAAGTCTTTCTTCTGTGGCGATATTACAACTGTATTCTCAACAGACCCAACAGGTATCGAAACTGTTGCTGCTGGTGCTAACAAGCAAGTTGTAGGCGAAACATACTTCGATCTCTCTGGTCGCAAGCTTTCTAAGGCAGGCAAGGGCGTATCTATTAAGAACGTTAAGTTTGTTGATGGTACAACAAAATCAGTAAAGGTTATCAATAACAAGTAATCTTTTATATAAGCTGAAATAAAGTTTTTTAAAAAGAAACTATAGGGGGCAACTTCTCATACGAGGTTGTCCCTTTCTTTATTTTATACTATAGGTACATTAAAACTATAAAAAACGTAGAGTAATAGTAATATGTTAAACAATCTAAAAATAAACTATGAAAGTTTGCTTCTAAGTAAAACATTTTCTATTTTTGCAAATGTAGAAAAAGCAAATATACAGACTTCAAGTAAGTCAGTTCAATTGTGATAGATTATTATCTGTGGGGAAACCCCGTTATATATTGTATTACTTAAACATTTTAAATTATGAAGAAACTATTACTTTTAGCTCTTGTAGCAATCTTAGGAGTTAATGTACAAGCTCAAAACGCTCCTGAAATTATTAAAGACCAGCCTGCTGGTACTGCAACAGCTTACAAACGAGTAGGCGGTGTAATGCTTGCTTTCCAAAAAGGTGACGATGGTAAATCAAAGCTTTCTATGTTTGATCTTGCAAAATTGGCAGAAAATGGACAGCCTGCTGGTGATTTAACAATGGTAGTTGCTGCTGATGGCAAGACTGTTTACTTGAAAAACCTTCTTTCTTACTCTACATTTATTAAGGATGATCCTCTCGGTGCTTGGGTAAAAGGTACAAAGGAAGGAAACGTAATTAAGATTCCTGCAGGTCAGTTCATTTACTATGGTAACTTCGACGATGGTTCATATGGTATCAAAGTAGGTTATATGGAATTTAAGGATGGCCAACTCCAGCCAGTAGACGGTGATATTACACTTCTCATGGATGGTGTTTCGCTTAAGCTTGATGGTACTTACATGGAAGGACAAAGTGCTGATGACTTGAAGATGAAGATTATAGCAGGTTACTGGAGCGATGAAAATTCACTCTTCTGTGGCGATATTACAACTGTATTCTCAACAGATCCAACTGGTATCGAAACTGTTGCAGCTGGTGCTAACAAGCAAGTTGTAGGCGAAACATACTTCGATCTCTCTGGCCGCCAGATTTCTAAGGCAGGTAAGGGTGTATCTATCAAGAACGTTAAGTTTGCTGATGGTACTGCAAAGTCTGTAAAGTTCATCGGTAAGTAATTAGCGAAGGTACAACAGCGAATATAAAAATATAGTTAGGGACAGCTCCTTTTTGTGAGCTGTCCCTATTTTTTTGTGTCTACCTTCTTACTACTTTTCGTGGTTAGAAAAATGGTAATTCTGCTCAATATAAAAGCAGTAAATAACTTAAAGTGGTGTAAATATTTTTCAAGATGGTTGTTTTAGTTCAACTATTTCATTATCAATGTTTTATAATAGTGCCTGTTTTGTCGTGTAAAAGCGGTTGTTTTGCGCGGTAAAATAGGCACTTTTGTAACGTAAAATAGGCGCTATTGCAAAGCCAAAGTATTGGTATCGCTTTTTGCTTGCGCTTTTCTTTACAAATATAATGGGTGTTCTGAACTTTTAAATCCTTTATGATGGTATTGTATTTGGGTATATATTTCTTTTAAAAAGTTTCTTTTACTCCGTTACTCACTTCCTAAAATATACTCTAAAATAAATCTGCGAGATTGCCAGCTTACAGGCAACCTCGCAGATTCTTCAGTTATATTGTGTTCTTGCAGAATTGTAACTATAGAACAAGAAGTTTGTTTCTTAGAACTCTAAAACCATTGCTTGGCGTGCACTTAAAGGTACATCAGTTGATAGAGATATTGTTTTGCCTGTAGTAACGTCGCGTGCAATGTTTTGTTTACCAATGATTTCTGCATAGCGTTTAACTTCCAGCTTGTTAGCACTGTTGCGTCCGTTGAGGATAGTCATAACGTTTTTACCATTGTATTGACGAGCAATAACATATACTCCGTTGTGAGGAATGAACTGAGTTTGCTTGCCTTGGGTAATAACTTCGTTACCTTGGCGCCAGTGGAGTAGGCGTGAAGTCCAGTCAAACATAGCATTTTTCCTCCGCAGTACGCCCTTCTCGTGTGAATTTATTGGCTTTATCGCCTACGAAACCGCCAGGAAAATCTTTACGAACATTGCCGTCTGTCGTCTCTTTTGTACCATTCATGAGTATCTCCGTACCATAATAGAGTTGTGGAATACGGTTCATAGTGAGCAATAAAGCATATGCTTGCTTCAGTGCCAGGGTATCTTTGCCATTTCCAAGGAAGCGATCAGTGTCATGATTTTCTATGAATGCCATTACGCTAGAGGGGTTTGGATACAGGTAATCGTAGCACAATGAGTTGTAAATGCGGTTAAATCCCTTCCACCAATCATCGGTTTCCTCGTTCTTTGCCATTGAAAGGCGGTCGAAAAAGGCAAAGTCCATAACAGTTTTCAAGTAACTATTCTCTTCAGAAAGCTTACTGTTTTTTTGCCATGCAGCCGTGTAAGCAGGCTCAGTAACCCATGTTTCGCCCACAGTATTGAAGTTTGGATATTCCTTATCAATCCGTTTCATCCATTCAGCCATTGCTGTTCGGTCGGCATAAGGGTATGTGTCCATACGAATACCATCTATTCCAACAGTTTCTATCCACCATATTGAGTTCTGAATGAGGTACTGCATAACATGCGAATTGCGCTGATTGAGGTCAGGCATAGACCTTACGAACCAGCCATCAACAGTTTCTGCCATATCCACTTTGCTTGCATAAGGGTCAAGTACAGGTGTTAGCTTGTACGAAGTCTGTAGTCCGTAGTTAGGATTATTGAACCAATCTTTTGCAGGAACATCCTTTCCCCATGGGTGATAGTCGCCACAATGGTTGAAAATCATGTCCATTACCACCTTCATTCCACGCTTATGGCAGGCATCTGTAAGTGTTTTGTAGTCGTCGTTTGTGCCAAATCGAGGGTCAACTCGATAGTAATCGGTTGTAGCATAGCCATGATAGGTGCTATGTTTGCCTCCATCAGCAGGGCGATCGTTTTCTAAAACGGGTGTAAACCAAAGAGCAGTAACACCCAAATCGGTGAAATAGTCGAGGTGTTGTATAAGTCCAGCAATGTCGCCACCATGTCTAAGACTTGGCTCATTGCGGTTGCAGAGCTGGTCTTGCATACCTTTTACAATGTCATTCTTTGGGTTGCCATTGGCAAAACGGTCAGGCATAAGCATATAAAGAACGTCAGAGTTATCAAAACCTTTGCGTTCCTCACCGCTCATAGCACGATCAAGTAAGGTATATTTTACTGTTGTTTTCTGCTTCCCAAGTTTGAAGTCAATGTTCATCGTACCAGCTTTGGCATCTTTTAGATTAAGATAGATGAGCAAGTAGTTGGGCGAATCAAGTCGAACAAGGGAGTCAATGCGCACGTTTGGATAGTTTATTGTAACTTCTGCATTACGGATATTGTCGCCGTAAGCCATTAGTTGGAGCGAAGCATCTTTCATTCCTACAAACCAATTTGTAGGGTCTATCTTCTTGATTTCAATCTTTGCGTTGGCTGTTATCATTAAAAAACAGAGCGATAGCAATAAAGTTAATCGTTTCATTTCTAAAGTTTAGTCGTGTAAAATAAGTGCATTTTGTGCGTCAACCATAACCTCTCCACCTTCCATTTGGCCAATTCCAGCCTCGTCAATCACTCCGTTATTGGCTACAATGGTATATTTCCCTTTTGGAATATTAATGCTTTGGAGATTAGAACTGCCGTTTAACACCACGTATATGTTATTCCACTTGTCGCCACCGGCATGATTTTTCAATCTGAAAGCAACGAGACAGTCTTGTGTTGGTAGGAATTCGAGATGCTTTCGTACGAGTTCTGCACTGCCAAGGCGGAACGCTGGGTGCGCTTTACGCATCTGAATGAGTCCTTTATAGTAAGCAAAGACTTGTGGATACTTCTTTAAGTTGTTCCAATCAAGGTGGTTTATCTCGTCAGGAGAATTGTATGAGTTGTGCACTCCCCTTCTTATCGCGCAGCATTTCTTCACCAGATAGCATGAAAGGAATACCCTGTGTGGTGAAGACAGCAGTCTGAGCAAGTAGGTTTAGGCGGATAAGTGCGTCCATATCGTAGGCAACTTCAGGGATAGATGCCTTCAATCGGTCAACTAAACACATGTCGTCGTGACAGCTAACATACGAAATCATCTGCGTAGGCTCTTTTGCCCAAGCTTCTTTCGTATAGTTTACCTTTGTATAATCAACCTGTGGATGGGCTATCATACCTGTAATTCCCGCTTTAATACTTTCTTCAAAGCCAGCAAGACCACCGAGGAAAGCTGCTTGTTTATTGTCAGAGAATGGGCCACGGAGGGCATCGCGCAACTCATCAGAGAAGGCTGCAATGCCTGGCATCTGCTTTATGTGGGCTTTGAGCGCAAGTTTTTCGGTAGGGTAGGCGCAGGTTCCAGCAGTCCAACCTTCGCCATAAATAAAGATATTTGGGTCGATTGCGGTAAGTTCTTTGCGAATAAGGTTCATCGTTTCGATATCGTGTATACCCATAAGGTCTACTCGGAATCCGTCAATATGATACTCATTAACCCAGTATTTCATACTTTCGAGCATAAACTGGCGCATCAAAGGCTTTCAGAAGCAGTTTCGTTGCCACAGCCAGAGCCATTGCTTGGCTTACCATCAGCAGTATAACGATAGTATGCCTTAGGGAAAGTACGGTCGAAATTACCTCCTTCAATATCGAATGTATGGTTATAAACCACATCGAGAATAACGCGAATGCCTGCTTTATGTAAGGCTTGTACCATTTGTTTGAACTCCAGAATGCGGAGAGTAGGTTGCTCTGCATCGAACGAATAGCTACCTTCTGGCACGTTATAGTTCAATGGGTCGTAGCCCCAATTGTATTGTGGGGTGGTCGTATTGCTCTCATCTATTGAAGCAAAGTCGTAAGATGGCAGAATATGAACAGCATTTACACCTAATTCTTTCAGGTGTTTGATGGCTTTTTGTTCGGTTAATGCAACGAATTTGCCCTTGTTTACGAGTCCCGAAGAGGCATCAATAGAGAAGTCTCTATGGTGCATCTCATAGATAATCAAGTCAGCTGGACTTCTCAAAGTTAAGCGACGGTCGCTGTTCCAGCCACTTGGATTAGTCGTTTGCATATCAATGATGGCACCTCGCTTGCCGTTTATGCCAACAGCTTTTGCAAAAACGCCCGGTGTTTCGCCTCGTCCGATGTCGAAAGTGTAGAACTTTCCCTTCAAATCACCGCTGATAGTAGTTTCCCAAACATTCTCTGATGTTTGCTTCATCTTTACCTTTTGTATTGCATTGCCACCTCTTCCAGCTTCGTATATACGCAGTGTCGGTTTCTTGGAAGCGTTCAATTTGAACGTAGTTTGCTTCGGTGAGTAGCTAACTTCGTTAAAAACACTTTGTGCTTGTACTGTTAGTGCGAGCAGAAAAGTAGTCATTAGCGTGAAAATACTATATTTTAGTTTCATATTAGTTATATTGTTGCTTTGTTAAGTTCCTTATATTGTATTTCTAAAAATCTGTATTGTTCACTTTTGTAAGCTGTTCGGCATGTTCTTCGCCATTCCAACGTGCCTCCAAAGATATAGCAAAGCCACCACCAGGAGCCATTGTCAGCTTCAATACATCGCCTTTCTTCACCTTTCTATGGGTAATTTTGTATGCTTTCGGATTGTTCTTGTAGTCTGCATTCTTTGCATCGGCATAGATCGTACAATCGTAAACGTAATCCTTATCGAGGAAGTCGAGTTTCAAACACTCTTGTGTCCGTTTTCATCGCATTTTCCTCCGATGTACCAATCGTTTGAATTCTTGTCCTGACGCGCAACTGTGATGTAATCAGCAGGCTCTGCTTCCAAGTAGATACTTTGGCTCCAGTCGCAAGGAACATCTTTTATGAATTGGAAAGCATCGTTGTATTTCTTGTAGTTTTCGGGCAAGTCGGCTACCATTTGCAGTGGGCTGTACATCGTAAGATAAAGTGCGAGCTGTCCCACAAGCGTAGTATGTACATAGTTTTGGTTGTTGCTCCATGTTTTTAGCTGCGTTTCAAGAATACCAGGAGTGTAATCCATAGGTCCTCCCTGTAGTCGTGTGAAAGGCAAAATAACCGTGTGGTCAGGACGACTACCGCCGAAAACCTCGTATTCTGTGCCACGTGCACTTTCGTTGCCTATCATATTAGGGTATGTACGACATAGTCCTGTTGGACGAACAGCCTCGTGTGCATTCACCATAATGTGGTGTTTGGCTGCTTCTTCTATGACGTGCATATAGTGATTATTGGTTGATTGAGAAAAATGATGGTCTCCACGTGGAATAATATCGCCTACGTAACCAGTTTTAACGGCATCGTAGCCATATTTGTTCATTAGGTTGAAAGCTGCTTCAAGATGCCGTTCGTAGTTCTGAGTGCTAGAAGACGTTTCGTGATGCATCATTAGTTTCACACCTTTTTCGTGCGCATACTTGTTCAGATAATCTATATCGAAGTCTGGGTAAGGTGTAACGAAGTCGAAAACGTAGTCCTTTGAATGTCCAAACCAGTCTTCCCAACCAATATTCCAACCTTCAACGAGCACCTGGTCTATACCATTTTCGGCTGCAAAGTCGATGTATTTCTTTACATTAGCAGTTGTTGCACCGTGCTTTCCATTTGGTTTTGCCTTGCTGTAGTCGGTTATTCCAAGCTGAACAGAGGGAAATTCGTCAGTATAATTCCAGCTGTTTTTGCCTACAATCATCTCCCACCAAACGCCAACATATTTGGTTGGGTGAATCCAACTGGTGTCTTTATCTTACAAGGCTCGTTCAAATTCAGTATTAAATGGCTCGAAAGCATATCGCGTGCATCGTCGCTAACGAGTATTGTGCGCCATGGCGTATTGCAAGGAGTCTGCATATAGCCTTTCAAACCCGTGGCATCGGGTGTTAGCCAGCTCTCGAATACCATATTTTTATCGTCTAAATTCAAATGCATTGTAGGATAATTGATGCAGGCAGCTTCATGTATATTGATGTAAAGACCATCGTCTGACTTCATTTGTAGAGCGGTTTGGACTCCAGTATCCGAGAAAACAGCCACAGAAGAGTTACTCCAGTTTACGGCATCGTGGAAGCGACTGCGTATTTCAGATAGTTTACTCTCTTGTGTTTCCTGTTCTTGTGTGTCATAGTCGCCTGGAAGCCACCATGCTTTGTGGTCGCCTGCCATAGCAAACTGTGTGTGTTCTTCTTTTATAACAAAGTAATTGAGATCCTTTTGTTGCGGAAACTCATAACGGAAACCTACTCCATCATCGTAAACACGGAAACGAATTATCATTTCACGATTGGTCTTTTCCTGTTTCAAAGTAACTGCCAATTCGTTGTAATGGTTGCGTATCTTGTTTGTTTCGCCCCAAACAGGCTTCCATGTTTCGTCGAAAGTAGAAGTTTTACTATCTATAAGTTTAAAACCGTCCATTAAGTCGGTTTCTTCTTTTCCTTTGCTTGCGTATTTACTTTTTGCCAATTCCAAACCGAGGAAAGATTTGTATATTACTGCTTGGTCTCTGTAAGACACAAAATAGTTAGGTTTACCGTCATCAATACCGAACAACAAAAACACTTTTTTATTTGGCGAGTACAACATTCTGTCCTCTTCGCCCAGACAAATTCCCACTTGCGCCATAGCCACGAGCGAGCAAACCGCAAAAACAATCAATACCTTCAATCTTTTCATACCCTCTTTTTTCTTTATCCTTATATATACGAGCAGTGGGACGTAGCAAAATGCGTCCCATTACTCTCTTCTTTTTATCGTCCAGAACTTACAATTAAGTCTGAAACCACTTTATTAAAATCTTTATTCTTCATCAGTTGCTCAATGCTAACGTGCATTCGGTATCGCCAATAGTGTTTGGATTGGCTGGAATGTTGATGCGTTCAGCATCGGCATTGGCTAAGCGTAGGTGCTCATCAATGCTCATCCAGTCCTGAATACTAAGAATACAGAGCATACTTGGCGATGTTAAGTGTCGCTCAACTATGTCTTTTGCCAACCAACCCGGCATTGGGTGTGGAGCTGGTCCGCCCTGATGCAACATTGTATTGTAGTATTCTTGTGCTCTGTTCCAATCTTCGTCCCACCATTGTCGTAATGTAGCCATATCATGGGTAGAAATTGTGCAGACACTGCGATAGGGATTGGAACCTAAATGTCCAAATCTTACATGTGGGTCTTTAGGCATTGATTGTATTTCGAGGCTTAATATGCGTAGTTCATTCATAACCCAAGCAACACAATCGGGTACCATTCCCAGGTCTTCAGCGCATACAAGCATACGTGTAGCGTTCACTAACTTCGGCAATTTCTTCATAGCTTCTTGATACCAATATTGGTTGTTGCGGCGATAGAAATAGTCGTTGTAAAGCGTGTTGAAAGCATTCTTGTCGCAATCGTATAGACTTTCGTAGATGAAGTCCATCTGAACGCTAATGCGTGGGTGGAATTTGTTAGGGTCTTTATGGTCGCGTACAAAGAGCACATCGCTTATTAAGGCATACAATCCATCGCGAATCCAAATGTCTTTATCGGTTTCCATGCCGCTAAAAGCAGCTTCAACCTTGCGCTGAGTGTCGTATTCTGAGCGCATTTTGTAGCGGTTTCCCCATGTTTTTTCTATGTATTTCTCTCGCACTTCGTTAGCGTGTTCGCGGAAAATACGGTCTAATACCCAGTCTGTAATGAATGGTTGAGTGAATAACTCTTCTTGCCAATGAAGTCCGTAACCCTCTATTTCTTCGCGAGTCATACCCAACGATGGTGCAAACTGACCTAATAAGCCATGTACAGCATGCACTGGGATTTCCCAAATGCGGAAGAAACCCAACACGTGGTCAATACGATAAGCGTCAAAATAGTGTGCCATGTTTTGGAAACGGCGTAGCCACCATTGGCAATCATCGGCAATCATCGCATCCCAATTATATGTTGGGAAACCCCAATTCTGCCCATTTACCGAGAATTCATCGGGCGGAGCACCAGCCTGACCATTGAGATTGAAGTAGCGTGGCTCTGTCCACACGTCGCAACCATTGCGGTTACACCGATAGGAATGTCTCCTTTGAGAATAACGTGTTTTGAAATGGCGTATTCATGTACAGCCTTTAGCTGGCTACTCAATATGAATTGCACATAATAGAAGAACTCAACCTCTTTGTAAGCCTTGTTACTACTCGTCGAAAGCATCTTTCTCTCGCTTTCGTCCCATTGGTTATGGTCGGGCCATTGTGCAAATTCGGCAGTGCCATACTTATCGCGTAGCATGCTATATTGTGCATAAGGCACCAGCCAACTCTCATTTTCTGCAAAGAAAGCCTTAAACTCTTTACTACTGATAGTAGTCTTTCCTTCTTGCTCGTATATGAGTTTTAGATACTCATTCTTAAGTTCGTTCACACGTTCGTAGTCAATTTGTGGCAGTGCATTAAGCTGTCTGCGTTCTTTTTCGAATCGTGCTTTCTGTGTTTTGTCCTTTAATGCAGGCAGACTATTTAGGTCTGCGTACTGTGGATGTAGTGCAAATATAGAGATACAGCTATACGGATACGAGTCAGTCCACGTATGTGTGGTTGTGGTATCGTTGATAGGCAATATCTGTAATACCTTTGTTGAGTCTGACTCACCCAGTCTACCATCTTCTTTAAGTCGCCAAAGTCGCCCACTCCAAAGCTTGCGTCAGAACGTAACGAGAATAATGGCACAAGTGTACCAGCTACACGTATTGGTGGAAGGGTGAAGTTGGCTTCGCTAATTTCGTACACCAGCGCATCGCCTTCCTCCATTGCAGGCAGCTCTATGGTGCGGTTATTGCAATTTTCCCACATCGGAGAGTATTCCTTATTAGGGTTTACGATGGCCAATTTAAACTCTAATTTGTTGCTTGCCAACTGGTTTACGTCTAAACAAGCGGCCCATTCGTTGATGGCAACTTGTGTCATCTTCACTGCTTTCTGCTCTTTCCATGAACCCATAAGAGGGTCTGCGCCTATCAAACAGAGTCTGTCGCCAACACCAAGTTGCGGTGCACGCACCTTCAGACATACGGATTTGCTGTACTTTTCAAGCTTAAGGTTGTCTTCTTTAGCACCTACGATGCAATCAGTTACGGCCGATGAGTACAAGAAAGCGTTGTTTGGAATTTCTCTCCAATGGTCGAATATTCTGTAATTCAACGCTTGTACCGAGTTAAACATTACGCGATGAGGCGCAACACTCCAACCACGACGCTCTTCATGGTCGCCTACGTGAACGCTATAGAAGTAATCTATCACCGTGCCGGGCTTGATATCTCTGTTGATATCCACTGTCCAAAGCAACCCATCGTACGTGTGCATTCTGTATTGGCACACAGAATTGGCTTCGGAACCCCTGCTATTTACGATATTTAAGACAAGTTCTTGTCCGTAATATGTTCTGTATTCTATATTAAATTGTAAGTTCATATAGTTGTTAGTTATTTGGTTCAAAGGTAACAATAATATAATGAAAACGCAAAACCTTTTCGTACGTTTTTTGATTAATATCATGCAAACGTTTGCAATTTCTGAAAATGAACACTATAAGGCACTATATAATGCTATGTCTGGGTAGCTTTTTGCACATTTTGCAACTACTTTTTGATGATTGAAACATATTGATTGTAATAAGTTTTTGGTGTTAATAAATGTTGATAAGTGTTTATAAAAGTCCTTGCTAAGTTACAAATGACGCCCACTTTCCGAACAAACATCTTGCTCTTCTCGAAAAAACGCAGTTATAGGTGTGTAAACTTAATTTGCTGAACAACAAATATGTATGCATTAGAAGGGTAGAAGTGTGCAACGTTATTGAGGCTGAAAAGTAGCATTTAGACCATAAATTAAGAAGTATCGATGATATTTCAAGAGGTAAAACAGCCTCTCTTGCAACGTAATAGTGCCTGTTTTGCACAGCAAAACAGGCACTATTACTCGGCAAAACCTATTGTTTTATAAAACAAGGGCGAATTAAACAGCTTTCAACAGCGTCTTTTTTATTTTTTAGCTACATTTGTCTTGCGTTTTTGAAATTAACATTTGCTGTTGTAATAACTTTGTTTTTAACTTTCGTTTGTAGAACGATGGAGTTACTTAAACACTTGCTTCTTGACCAGCAACATAGCCCGTTGTCCATGCAGCTTGTAGGTTAAATCCGCCTGTAATGGCGTCAATATCAAGTACTTCACCCGCAAAGAAAAGCCCTTCGCACACTTTGCTTTCCAGCGTATTAGGGTTAATGCTCTTCAAACTAACACCGCCACAGGTTACAAACTCATCGCGAAAGCTTCCTTTACCCGAAATCTGGTGCACGTCGTTCGTTAGCGTTTCAACGAGTTTGTGCAATGCTTTCTTTCCCAACTCGCCCCAACGCTTTTCTTTTTCTATTCCTGCACGGTCCAGTAGATACTCCCAAAGGCGAGTAGGGAGGTCGTATGGGCGAATGTTTGCCATTTGTTTCTTTGGATTCTCGGTTGCTATCGCAACGAGATTCTGCTCCACCAGCTGTGTATTCGTTTCGTAAAGCCAGTTCACTGCCACTGCCGATTGGTAGTTGTTCTCTGCCAAATGGCGTGCTGCATACGATGATAGCTTCAGCGAAGCAGGTCCACTCATACCCCAATGGGTAACAAGTAATGCGCCATCGCTACGGAATTTGGTTGCTGGAATTGAGAGTTGAACAGGTTCAACCACTGTTCCCATCTGGTTGCAGAATGCTTTTTCGGAGATGTTAAAGGTGAAAAGCGAAGGCACCGGCGTTTCTATCTTGTGCCCTAAGTCAGCTAAATACTGTAAGCCTGTGGCACGTGGCGAACCTCCAGTCGTAACAATCACCTTGTCGAATGTTCGCAACGGTTTATCTTTGAAGTGTACTTCAATTTTTCCCTGAGCTTGTTTGGCAATGCTTGTGAGTGCATGATGCAGGCAAACAGAAACGCCAAGGCGTTGCGCCGTGCGTGTTAAGCAATCGATAATGACCTGCGAATCTTGCACTTGAGGGAACACACAATTGTCGTTTTGCGTAACCAATCGAACGCCATGCACCTCGAACCATTGGTAAGCATCGTTGTAATCGAACCTTTTAAAGAGCCTTTTAAGCAGTTTGTCGCCACGTGGATACGCCTGCTTCAGGTCGGTTATATCGGCAAAAGAGTTGGTTAGGTTGCATCGTCCGCCTCCTGATACACCCACTTTAGCCAATACACGACCCGCCTTTTCAAATATGGTAACAGCAGCATTGGGCTGTGTTGTCTTTGCCGAAATAGCAGCAAAAAAGCCTGCCGCACCTCCTCCTATAATCGCAATGTTCTGCATTTACTTTCTGTTTATTATAATATAAGGTGGCAACAAAGTTACGATAAATGCGTTAAGCGCACAAACGTAAGTGTACAAAAGACGATTTTATGGGTAAAAAAAAAGCAAGGCACAAATTGCCGTTTTGCATTATGCTAAGAACAATTTGCGCCTTTTCTATAAAAGAAGGAGAATGGTTTTATTTCGCTTTTTCTATTAGTTCCTTTGGTAGTATAGGCATTGCGCCATTCTGAGTACACACGTATGCGCTTGCTTGAACAGCTAAACTGTGGGCCTCAGTAATACATTTGCCTGCAAGAATAGCTGCTGTGAATGTACCAGTGAACGAGTCTCCCGCTCCAACCGTGTCAGCAACGTCTACAATAGGAGTCTTTTGGAACGACATAGAATTAGGTGCAAAGACGTAAGAACCATTCACACCACAGGTAAGCACGAGCATATCAAGGTTGTATTTGCCAATGAGTAGCCAGCATTTGTTTTCCATATCCAAGCCAGGATAGCCGAAGATGCGTCCAATAGCGACTAATTCCTCGTCGTTTATCTTCAGTATATTGCATTGTTTGAGCGAGCTTCGAATGATGTTTTCGTTGTAGAAGTTCTGTCGAAGGTTGATATCGAATATCTTTAAGCAGTCTTTTGGCGTTGCATCGAGGAACTTTTGAATAGTGTTACGGCTTATACTGCTGCGTTGTGCAAGCGAACCGAAGCAGACAGTACGGCAGTTTTTGGCAATCTCTTCCATTTCTTGAGTGAACGGAATATTGTCCCATGCTACACCTTCCTTTATTTCGTAAGTTGGAATACCCGCATCGTCAAGCATTACTTGTACTGTGCCTGTTGGGTAATCCACGATTGGAATTAAATGGTTTATATTCTTTTTCTTGAGTTCTTCTAATGTTTCTTCACCCAATTTGTCATTACCAACTGCACTGATAGCAATAGATTCGTATCCGAATTGTCCTACATGGAAAGCGAAGTTTGCAGGTGCTCCACCTATTTTTTTACCTTCTGGAAGGCAGTCCCAAAGTGCTTCTCCCAGACCAACAATATACTGTTTCATAGTTATGATATTTATTTTATTTTAGGAATATACGTGAATAGGTATATAACACCCATTGCCATGACCAGCACTGCGCCAGCTTGTCCTATGCTGTCGCTTGCAAATCCCATTAACAAAGGGAAGATAGTGCCACCGAAGAGGCCCATTATCATGAGTCCACTTACTTCGTTTTGCTTCTCAGGCATACTTTCCAAGGCACGTGCCAGTACCATTGAGAAGATGTTGCTGTTGCCGTAGCCGACCAGCGCAATGGCTATATAGAGAATGGTTTTGCTTGTTCCTAAGTACAATCCACACATACTCAGTGCCATAAGAGTAACGGAGATAATGAAGAAATATTTCATTTTCATTGTGCGAAGGAAGAACGAACCCGTAAGGCAACCGATGGTACGGAAGAGGAAGTAGAGCGAAGTTGCAAACGCTGCATCGTTGAGTGTCATGTTCAAACGCTCCATTAATATTTTCGGTGCAGTAGCATTCATACCCACATCTATGCCCACGTGGCACATAATACCAAAGAAGCTGTAGAGTACGATGGGCTTACCCAATAGCTGAATGCACTCTAAGAAACTGCTGGCTTTGCCTTCAATCTTTTCTTCTTTAATAGGTGTTGATAATAGGAAGAGCGATGCTAAGATTCCAATTACTAAATAGATGGGGAAGAGAACACGCCAACCAAGTCCGAAAGAAGGTATGGTAGCCAATGCTCCCCAAGTTGCAATGTAAGGTGCAAGGAACGAAGCAATGGCTTTAATGAATTGTCCGAAGGTGAAGGTAGCAGCCATATTGCCGCCTTGTAGCACTGTCATTACCAACGGATTGAGCGATGTTTGCATCAGGGCATTACCAATTCCAAGCAGCGAGAACGATACCAACATCAATTCATAAGATTGTCCGAATATTGGCAAAAGCAATGAAAAGACAGTTATGATGAGGCTTAACAGCACGGTTTTCTTGCGTCCAATCTTGTTCATTAACATTCCTGTGGGAACTGCAAATATGAGGAACCAGAAGAAAACGAGCGATGGAAACACGTTCGCTGTGGTGTCGGAGAGGTTCAAATCTGCCTTAACGTAGTTGGAAGCTGTGCCTACCAAGTCTACAAAACCCATCGCGAAGAAGCAGAACATGATGGGAATGAGCTTTAAAGTCTTAGAATTATTCATTGTTTAATAGTCTTTTTAAATTAACGAGAGTGCGACGATAATTTGCTTCTAAATACTTATAGAAGTTGTAATGGAGTTACAACTTTCATCGCAACAGAATTACAACAATTGCTGTAACGGGGTTGCGACAGTTGCTGTAACGGGGTTGCAATAAACTTCGTTAGGTGCTATTGGTAAACACGGCTACCGTTTGTAGCCGTGAATACCGATGTTTGATGTCTGAAGCACAATGAATCATACATTGAATTATTCGTAAAACTCACGTTGATTGATAGAGTTTATTAGAGTGAAAGTTCGCTAAGTTTAATGTTACGGAAGTTTGATGATATTCCTGTATTAAAGAACTTAACCGATGTATAAGGCGTTGTTGGGAACACAAGGTTAGTCATCGCGATGCGTCCGCCATCTACAAAGATTTCAACAGAACACTTATCAACGAATATATCCACGTGGTAGGTCTTGCCTTTGCATAGACTTAATGGTGCCCAAGTACCAAGAGCAAAGTCGTTTTTATAGTTGATAGAGTTGAAAACACGGAACGGTGTGTTGCCCACTCCTTGGTGTAAGTCGGAGTAATTCTTCTCTATGTCGTGTGGAACTGCCTTTTCTCCGAATTCAACAAGTCCGCTTTCAGTGCGGTCCATAACCAGTTTCTTCTCTTTCATATCAAAGTATATCTTCACCTTCTCGCCTTTTGCATTGTAGAGCTCAATGCCTGCAACAGCGTCAGAGCCAGGTGTTACTTCCATCTCAAGCTCGAAAGCATTCTCCTTACTCTTAATGATGTCTTTCTTGTCGGCAAGGTTTTTAATGTTCATTGCAGGCAAAGAAATAGTGCTTTTGCGTAGTGCCTTCACCTCTGGAGCAACGTTGTTAGATACATAAAGCTTGCCATCAGTACCGGTGTAGAGCTTCAGTTCGCGTGGTAAAGTGTTAGCACCACGATATTGTTTAATAGGTGTAATGTTGGCATACTGCCAGTTACTCATCCAAGCAATAGAGAGAACGCGGTCTTCAACACCAGAAAAACAAACGGTAGCATAGTTGTCTTTGCCGTAGTCTAAGAAGTTATATTCGTTCGGAGGAGTATCGCATTTGAAGTTCTTTCCATCGAAATCGCCCACGAAATATTCGGTAGCCGAACCACCAAAGAGGCAACCTGGGTTGATGTTTACCAACATAACGTACTTCATTTTGCTCTTGTCTCCATCAACAGGAAGCTGAATAAAGTCGGGACATTCAAACTGATTAGGTTGCATTCCGTAACCTTTTCCAAAGGCACTGACGTACTCCCACTTCTTCAAATTACTTGATTTGTAGAAGCGCATCTCCTTGTCGGCAGAGATAATCATATACCATTTCTTTGCTGGTTCGTACCAAAAGACCTTCGGATCGCGGAAGTCTTTCAGCCCATCGAATGGCGTTAATACAGGATTTTTGTCGTATTTGGAGTACGTATAGCCCTTGTCCGTGCTGTAAGCCATACTTTCTATCTGTCCGTATTTATCGCTTGCAGAAGTGTAAAGGGCTATAATGGCATTCTTACCATAACCCGCTGTGTTGTCTTTATCTATTACGGCACTTCCAGAGAAGATGTGTCTAAGGTGTCACGGGCTATCGATGGCTTCTCTTGTTTCCAATGAATGAGGTCCGTACTGGTAGCATGGCCCCAGTGCATATTGCCCCATTTAGAGCCATAAGGGTTGTATTGGTAGCAAAGATGGTAGACACCGTCCATATAGAACATACCATTAGGGTCGTTCATCCAGCCATATAAAGGCGTATGATGGTAAGAAGGGCGATAGAAATCGGTGTTTGCCGTGTTCCATTCGTTCGATAGCTTCAGCATACCAGGCTTGTAACAGATGGCATCGTGCTTGAGATTAAGAATCTTAACCGTTGCTCTTGTGCCATTGCCCAACTCGAATGGGACGTAGTAATCTATCTTGTCTTGTGCCAAACGAATGTCCATCCACGTGTCAGAAGGGCTCGATGTATCTAGCATAACACGTGCTTCGTCTTTCGTTTCTTCTATTGGAAGCAGCAAATACTTTGTTGGATTGGTGATACTTAATATAGTGGTGTCGCCCTTTTGAGACATTTGTATTGTTTGGGCATTTGCTGATGAAGCTGCCAAAGCGATAGCAGTACTCATCAAAGTTTATCAATACGTTTCATTATTTAATGTTTAAGTTGTTACAAAATTAGAATTTGAGTGAGGCAGAGAGTTCTACTGTAAATGGACGGAGGTAGCTACCAGTCATCAATACATTAGAGATGTTCTTTGCATCGTCTTTCGTTATTAACTCAGCACCAGCTATACTGCCCTTCGCTCCAGTTTGGTTGAGGAAGTTAACAACGGTACAACCCAATGCTAATTTATCGTTTACTTGCCAGTTTACACCGCCAAAGGTTTCCCAATGACCATTGAAATAGTAGGCGTCATTGATGTTTGCGTAAGTCTTACTAAAGTATCTGAAGCTTGCCCAAAGCTTTAAATCCTTTGTTAGCATATAGCTTGGGTCGAACTCAATAAGTACTTTTGGAATCTCGGCAACAATGTTTCCTGTAGCATTAATCTTTCCTACATATCCATCAGAGAAAGTAATAGAAGTTTCATACTTCTTGTAAGTTGGTTTCTGATAGGTGAAAAGGAAATGTATGTCCAATCCTTTCAATGGGTGTGCAATAAGGTCGGTTGTCCACCCCCAAGTTTTTATATCGTATGTTAATGGTGTTGCCATAATTTCGCCACTATGTTGCAAATTTAGTGTAGAATTGTTGTTTATCTTTGAAATATAAGAGAACAGCGAAGTTAATGTTAGCCATGAATTGTTGTAATATACACCTGCTCTTCCTAAAGGCACCACTACTTTTCCTGTATTTGGTAATGTTGCTGGAGCGAACGATTCAAAACGAAGATGCTGAACAATATAAGTAAAGTCGCCAGTAAGTCCAAAGTTATTATTAATTTTATAGGTTGCAGCAGCCGAAATATCATAATTAAACCAATTGTAATCTATTGGATTTGGTGTAATTTTTGTTCCATCGGGAGCAATTGCACCAATATAGTAATCTGCAAATCTGCCAACATAGCCACCAGTGGCATTTTTAACAGCTGCATTAACACCTTTAAGTTTCTGACTTTCTAATCTGAAACCATAGTAAAGATTAAGTTTTGGCGTTACGTCCCAATCGTGAATCATGTATAAAGCTAATTTGTTTTCGTGTCCACGATAGAATTCTGAAGCATTCTTATTAAAATCGTAGAAGTAGGTTGAGTGCTTATTTGTGTCGTAAAGTCTGACTGGAAAGCTCCCATCTGACGGCACACTTTGGTCGTACATAGATGTGTTTGAACGGTAATCGATGTGGTAATACCACTCGTTTATACCTAAACGTAAGGTTGAAGTAGTAAACTTTTTCTGTAATTCTGATGTTAAAAGAAATTCGTTAATGAATCCTGAATTTAAACTTGACATTCGCGATTGGACGTAATCGCCTGTATAAGGTGTTGTTCCTCCAGTTATAGTTGGCATTACATAATTGTATGCTGTTGGATTGTCTTTTATATTTATAAGCGACATAGGACTTTGATAAACTAAAGCTCCACGTGCGTGGTCGTATCGTGCTGCTATTTTCCAGCTATATCCATTATCCCAATTGTATTTATTTGTTAAAGAAAATTCACTCGAACGGTTTACTGTGGCATCATACATCGTAGTTTGTTTCAGTTCTCCCGTATTCATATCGCGATAAACAATATTACCGTCGGTTGGTAAATACGAAGTTGTGCCAAGTTTAAATTTTCCATATTCTTTTACACTGCCATCGCCAACGTATATAAAAGGAGCCGATTGTGTTGCATAATTATATACTGGGTGCGAATTAGAATAATGGTACATTGCTGTAAATTCACCACGGTTGTGGTTATAACGTTTAGTTATAGAAGCTTTATAAATTTGTGTGCGATCTTGTAGTTGGCTCGATTTAATTTTTAAATGTACCTGGATCGAAATCTTGATAAATACTTGTGCTATAGAACCAATTGTTTCCGAAACCGCCATTAGCATTCAGCGAAAACTCTTGCAAACCAAAGTGATTGGTCTTATAGTTAAGCGTTCCTTGGAAGCCTTCTTTACCAAGTTTGGTATAAGAATTCACTGCATAGCCAATATTACCAGTTGTAATTGCAGTTTCAGAAATCTTTAAAAGTCCTACATGTTCAAAGCTTGCGTCCGATCTCCAAATAGAGTTTACACTACGAGGATTGGTTGCATAGGTTATGGGTAAGCCGTTTTCAAGCACATTAACGTCCGACATTGGAAGTCCTATCTGTATTTCTCGTGGACCGTTTGCACTTGCTGCATTGAGCATAACGTTTCGGTTGTCTTCATCTTTCTGTTTTCCTTCGCTTTTTTCCTCGTTTTTTACTTGCGCAACTGCTCCTGTAAGGAAGCATGTTAGGGCAATTACTGTAGTTACAGTTCTTAGTTTAGTTGTAATGTTGGTAGTCATTTTATATTGAATTTAAATCGCTTTTGATTCCTTAAAAACTTGTTGCAAAGTAAGTGTATAATAAGAAAAGGTACTATAAAATATGTTGCACAGACTATTAAAATTGTCTTACTGCAACAAATATTCGCTAAGTTGAAAGATAATTACATGTGTTGAGGCATCGAATATCAAATGAACTTAAGGAATATAAAGAATTTTAAAGGCGACGAAAAACAGCGCAAAATGCCTATAATTTCTTTGCTTTTATTTTTCGTTTGTATATGAAAAACACTATCTTTGCAGGTAAGTAGGCTCGTAAAATAAGCAATATAACTAAAGACGAAACTAAAATACCAAGATGAAGAAGTATAAACAAACATACATGCTCTTCTGTTTTGTGGCATTGATCTTACTTTCTGGCTGCACCAAAACCACGAAAAAATATGTAATTGGCATATCTCAATGTTCCGAAGATATATGGCGCAGCAAACTGAAAGACGAACTTTTGATGGGAACTTACGACCATAAAGACGTGGAATTGCTATTCGCTTCGGCAAAAGATAACGACAAACTACAAACTGAGCAAATCGAAAACTTTATACAACGCGGCGTGGATTTGCTCATTATATCGCCCAATCAGGTGCACTCTATAACGCCTGTTATAGATAAAGCTTACGATAAAGGAATACCTATAATACTATTTGACCGAAAAACAGACTCTCAAAAATACACTGCTTTCATAGGTGCTGACAATGAAGAATTGGGAAAAGCCATCGGAGAATATGTTGGAAAGACTCTGAAGGGTAAAGCTAATGTAATAGAAATAAAGGGCTTAAACAATTCTTCTCCTGCTATTGATCGCCACAATGGTTTTGTTAAGGCATTAAGTGAGTACCCTAATATTGAGCTGAAACGCACTCTTTCAGGCGACTGGACAGAACAATCGGGGTATGAAAGTATGAAAAAAGCAATTTCAGACGCTAAGGATTGCAACCTTGTATGGGCACAGAACGATCGTATGGCAAGGGGAGCGCAGCGTGCTTTGAACGAGAATGGTGTACGAAATGTGCTGTTTGTCGGAACCGATGCACTGCCCAGCAAGGGCGGAGGCATAGAAGCTGTACACAATGGAAAGCTGTTAGCGTCGTATATCTATCCTACACGTGGCGACATGGTGATGCAATTAGCAGTAGATATTTTAAAAAAACAACCTTTTCAACGGGATAATTATCTTAAAGGGGCATTAGTTACAAAGGACAATGCTAAGGTTTTGCTGTTGCAAGAAGAGGAGATGATGAAGCAAAGAAACAGACTTTCTAATCTGAATAGTAAGGTTGATACTTATCTTGCACAATACAATCACCAAAAATATACATGCTTTTGTGCAGCATTATAATTGTGTTGCTCATCGGACTCATCGTTTACATTTACCGAACCATTATTATTCGTCGTGAAATAGAGGAGGAAACTACCAACGCTAAGCTGCAATTCTTTACCAATATCAGCCACGAATTGCGTACACCACTAACGCTAATAGCCGACCCAATAGAGCATATTGTAAACGACGAGAACTTAACAAAGCAGCAACGCAGTATGTTGCAGATTGTAGAAAAGAATGTTTCAATCCTCATGAGGCTTGTAAACGAGATATTAGACTTCCGAAAGATACAGAATAAAAAGATGGAATTGACGCTAAGCGAGTTCGATTTGACCGACTATCTAAGGCAGTGGAGCAACATATTTGAGCCTGTTGCGAAAAAGAGGAGAATTAAAATAGACTTAAATACGCCCACTTCTATCTTTCTATGTGCTGATATATATAAGGTAGAACGCATCTGTTATAACTTATTAAGCAATGCTTTGAAGTACACGAACGATGGAGGTAGCATTACAATAACGGCAAAATGTGTTGATGAAACAGCAGTAGAAATAAGCATCAAAGATACTGGTAAGGGCATTGCAAAAGAAGATATTAAACACATATTCGACCGCTTTTACCAGGTTAGAAATGGCAATAAAGGTGGCACCGGCATAGGTTTGGCCATTGTAAAGGCCTTTGCCGAACTGCAAGGGGGCAGTGCAAAGGTAGAAAGTGAAGTAGGAAAGGGGTGCAATTTTATTATAACGCTGCCAAAACGTGTGGCTGGCGATAATCTACAATCGGTTGATGAGGCTTACAAAGTGGCTGAATTCCGAGACGAAAGCTCGGTTGTTACAGATGTTTCTGCCGAAAATAAAGTCTCAAAAATAACTTCTTACCAGAAGGAAGATAAGCCTTCAGTGCTTATTATAGATGATAATGCAGACATTCGAGCCTATACGACAGTGTTATTGGGTAGCGAATACGATGTAATTGAGGCATCTGATGGTAAAGAAGGGCTGAAAAGAGCTGTTCAAGAAGTGCCCGACGTAATTGTATGTGATGTTATGATGCCGGGAATGGACGGCTTAGAGTGTTGCAAACGATTGAAAGAAGATAGTCTTACCTGCCATATTCCTGTTGTTTTGCTTACTGCTAAGACATTAGACGAGCACCGTGAGGAAGGCTATACCTATGGTGCAGACGCTTATCTTACCAAACCTTTCAATGGAAATGTACTGAAAGCACGTATCAAAAACTTGATAGCCAATCGTAAATTGATGAAGATTGCGTTTGGTAACGATGTACAACAAGAACCGATAGAGGATGTGGCGCAGAATGCAGAAAGCAAATTTGTGGAGAAATTCCGCACTATCATACAAACCAACCTTAGTAATTCCGACTTAAATGTAGAAGCGATAAGTAGCGAACTCGGTATTAGTAGGGCGCAGTTGTATCGGAAAATTAAGTCAATAACAGGCGTGTCGCCTAACGATATAATTCGCAAAGCACGCTTAAAACGTGCCGAACGCTTGTTGGAAACGACCGATAAGTCGGTTTCAGAAGTAGCTTATGAGGTGGGATTTTCGTCGCCTTCTTACTTCACAAAGTGCTATCGAGAGTTCTTTGGACGCACACCTAATGGAAAGAAATAAGATTCTTACGATATGAAAGTCATATTCGTTGTATAGCCTATTCCTTCTATTTATGTGCTGCAGGGCTACGGCAGTAAATCTGCAAAGCGGTCAGCAGTCTTGTTGCAACGCCATTTCAGTATTGTTGCAATTCCATTGCACTCTTGTCGCAGAAGCTTTTGCAAACTGTTGCACATTAAGAATGGGAAAGCTAAATAATAATTCTACGTCTGTTACGTTCAAGTATTAGTATCAATAAAATGGTTGGATTAGAGGTTTATAATCCTATTCCTGACAGAGTATCTAATAGTAGTTTAGGCTTATAAGATATGGTTGTAGAACCTATAGAAATAGTAAAGCGTATAGAAAATAAGTATGGCAGCAGACTATCTTATTTGCCAGATAGCACCGAAATAAAGGCTTGTTTACCATTATTTGAGGACGCTGATACAGGAATCTTGTTTGTTTATATTCCCGAAGGAGAATATAATATGGGATTTTCAGAAGCAGAATATACGCAAATACAGCGTTTGTCAGACTATCCGAATATTTCTATTGAGGAGATGCAACCTGTGCGGAAAGTTAAAATTGAACCATTCTTATTGAGTATTACCCCAATATTGAATGTACATATACTTCGGTACAATAAGCTGTTTGGCAAATCAGTAGAGAAAGATGGTGCAGATTATAGTCCTTTTTTCTGTGAGTATGAATTGGCTGAAAGTATTGCAAACGACCTTTCAACAAAAATTCCTAACGAAGAAGAGTGGGAGTATGCCTGCCGTGGAAGGAGTCAATCGCTATTCTGTTTTGGTGATTCGATACCCTCTAATGCTGAGTTGGAGAAATGGTTAAGGTGGGATTTAACGTCTTTAACTGCGCTAAACTGCAATAGTTTTAACTTGTATGGTCTTTTCTTTGGAGAGTGGTGCTCTAACGATTTTACCAATACGCTTGCACAAGATTCCGATATTGTAACCGATTCAAAGGCTGTTAGGGGTGGCGGAGCTATGTTTTGGCCTTGGCAAGACGAAGAATGGGTGTGCTGTTTGTCAGCATTTCGAATGCCCTCAAAAGACCTATTAAACAACAAAGCAGCTTTTAGACTTAAATTAGACATTTAGAATAGGAGGGCAGGAACGTTACTCTTAAAAATAAGAAAAAGCAATAATTTAGATATTAGTATGTGTGAGAATGCTGTTTTTACGATAGTCTACTATATACCTTATTTTTTTCTAGAACGACCTTATAAAAGGAGAGAAAGATAAAGTCTATATGATATGAAAGTCAAAATCGAAATAGCGAAAATACAATATTATTGAGAATAGATGATGAGAAGAATTTTATTATCTTTACTTGCGTTGGGAGTGTCTTTAGGTTGTTTGTATGCATCGCCTAAAGTGCATAAGAAGAAAGTGCAAAGAAAGAAAACGACATGGACGAATGCAAAGAGTAAAGCGAAAGATGATGCTATGGTTATCAACCCTAATCTGCCAGTAATAATCCAAGAAGGCAACTATGGTTGTTTCTATGCCGATACCGCGTCTTGTAGCGAAATATCTACAGCAGAATTGGTGAACTGGGCTGGTGAGAGAAAGGAAGAATATGATAAGAATACAGATGTAATAAAGAAGTGTCTTCGGGCATTGAAGCCACAAACAAGTGTTGTTCCTGCTAAGAATGCAGTGGCATTTCGCATAGCGATGGATAATGAAATGAGGTCTTGGAGGAAGTTGGAAGCATTGATGCGCGATTTCAGTAATATTGTAATTAATATTCAACTTGTGTTGAATGGCGGTACGCTTTTACACTTTTTCGGTGCTTGCATGCATAGCGATTTGAGTTATATGCGTTTTGCTTGTCTGCAAGAAGACTTAAATACTTTAACTGGTGTATCGGTAAAAGCAGATAAAGAAGACAAAGAATTGTCGCTAAAGACGCTTTATTACCAGATGCAGTCGCTTCGTCCTGTTATAAAAGTGCAACTTTTGAAAAAGGAAAGGGGCTATACAATGGCTGAAGCAAGTAAAGAAGCACAACGAATTAATACTTCTTGTTCTGTATCTACCATTAAAAAGGTGATGAGAGAATGGCTTGAAGCACGCAAGATAGTTAGCAGTTTGTTGACAGAACCTTATCGTGCAGCCTACAATCTGCACACTACAATAACGGTTCACTCGTTTATTGAACTTTTTATGGGCATAGAGCAATGATTGATATGGTGCGGTTTTAGTTGCAATATGATAATATAATAAAAGTGGGATTGCCTTTGAATAAGCAATCCCACTTGTGCTTTAAGAAGTAAATTGTATTTTTTTTTTTAGAAAGTTATGAACGCTGATTATTCTTGTTCGAAGTAGAAATAATCGAAGACATCGCCTGCTGTTACTGCAACTTCAGTATACCTTTTTGCATCGGACATGTTAGGTGCAATGGTTATAGTAAGAACTTTTTCGTCTGCTTTTGCATTACTCCAATCACCATTTATATTATGGATATCGTCATTTTGATCATGTCTTTTAACCTCGTTGTTTACTTTTTCTTCGATAGAACTTAACCAAAACCTGTTGTAGTTCGTACATTTAAACTGGTAAGTGTGTCCTTCTTTTGGAACATTAAACACCTTTTTGGGTTTTGTTTTTAATGCTGAACCCTCGTAGTTCCACTTCATTAAGTCCCATTCTCCCATCGGATCTTCTGATGAACAAGAGAAAGCAAAGATGCTAATCAACAATGTTGCGATAAAATAACTAAATCTTTTCATTGGTAAAAATATTTGTGATAATTTGATTAATAATGCTGCAAAGGTATGAAAAAGATGATTTTTTGAAAACAGTGTTGATGTTTTATTAAAGTTAAAAAAAACTAAAACGAACATCAAGATCCTATATTTTTAGCAAATCTTCTGAGCTATAATGTAATAGAATACAAAAATGTTGGTGATAGCAAAATAAAACAATTGTGCACTAAAGAAGATAAGATGATGTTGAAAAAATAGCAAAAAAGCATTGTCAAAACTATAAAACGAAACTTTATTGTATTTATTACAAGATAAATTTGCGCATTAAAAAAGATTTCGTTATCTTTGCGGAACAAAAACATTAACAAGTATATATTATGACAAAAAGAAACGAAATTTATAAGTGTTCAGAGTACAACAATATTGTAGAAGTTATTATTCCATCAGATAAAGATCTTTGCGGATTTGAGAAAATAGTAGAGAATACCACTGATGCAGCAACGGAAAAGCATGTTCCAGTCGTTGAAAAGATTGATGGTGGCTATCGTGTTACAGTAGGAGAAGTAGAACATCCTATGACAGAAGCACACTCTATTTGTGGATTGAGCTTATTACAGAGAACAATGAAGTGCTTCGTAAGTATCTAGAACCAACAGATAAGCCTGTTGCAGAGTTCAAAACAGATGCTAAAGAAGTTTATGCTCGTGAATATTGCAACCTCCATGGCTTGTGGAGATCTAAATAATTAAATCAAGTAAACATCATAAGTGTTAAGCTGTCCACATTAAGGTGGGCAGCTTTTTTTACTTCTGAATCTGTATATATAATAAGGTGTCATTCTTTATTTGAATTGATTTAAATCAATTACCCCTATTATAATATACTTTTTTTCATTTTTCTTTTAAAAACATTTGGTTTGTATTTATTTTTGTTATACCTTTGCACTCGCTTTTTACGAAATACCTCGTTGTGGTTTTGTTTAGTATTAGCATCGTTCTTTGAAAAAGATTTACATAGACAGAGAAGTAGTACAAGAAGCGTCTGCCGTACTTTTATGTGTGGTAGATGGGTTAAAAGAAACGTCCTTTTCAATTTTTGAATGGTGTTTTAAACTTGATACTTTGGATAATTAGTTCTGAGCAGAGATATTACTGCACATTTTTTTATTTAGGGTTTATTCTTTATTTATCAGAGTGTGTATTTCATAAAGATTTTTTACAATGGAGAGTTTGATCCTGGCTCAGGATGAACGCTAGCTATAGGCTTAACACATGCAAGTCGAGGGGAAACGGCATTATGTGCTTGCACATTTTGGACGTCGACCGGCGCACGGGTGAGTATCGCGTATCCAACCTGCCCTTTACTTGGGGATACCCCGTTGAAAGACGGCCTAATACCCGATGTTGTTCATTGATGGCATCTGATTTGAACCAAAGATTTATCGGTAAAGGATGGGGATGCGTCTGATTAGCTTGTTGGTGAGGTAACGGCTCACCAAGGCTACGATCAGTAGGGGTTCTGAGAGGAAGGTCCCCACATTGGAACTGAGACACGGTCCAAACTCCTACGGGAGGCAGCAGTGAGGAATATTGGTCAATGGACGTAAGTCTGAACCAGCCAAGTAGCGTGCAGGATGACGGCCCTATGGGTTGTAAACTGCTTTTTGTTAGGGGAGTAAATGAAGGCACGTGTGCTTTTTGCATTTACCTTTCGAATAAGGACCGGCTAATTCCGTGCCAGCAGCCGCGGTAATACGGAAGGTCCAGGCGTTATCCGGATTTATTGGGTTTAAAGGGAGTGTAGGCGGTTTGTTAAGCGTGTTGTGAAATTTAGATGCTCAACATTTAACTTGCAGCGCGAACTGGCGAACTTGAGTGCACACAACGTATGCGGAATTCATGGTGTAGCGGTGAAATGCTTAGATATCATGAAGAACTCCGATTGCGAAGGCAGCGTACGGGAGTGTAACTGACGCTTAAGCTCGAAGGTGCGGGTATCGAACAGGATTAGATACCCTGGTAGTCCGCACAGTAAACGATGGATGCCCGCTGTTAGCGCCTAGCGTTAGCGGCTAAGCGAAAGCATTAAGCATCCCACCTGGGGAGTACGCCGGCAACGGTGAAACTCAAAGGAATTGACGGGGGCCCGCACAAGCGGAGGAACATGTGGTTTAATTCGATGATACGCGAGGAACCTTACCCGGGCTTGAATTGCAGATGTAGGATACAGAGATGTTGACGCCCTTCGGGGCATCTGTGAAGGTGCTGCATGGTTGTCGTCAGCTCGTGCCGTGAGGTGTCGGCTTAAGTGCCATAACGAGCGCAACCCCTTTTCTTAGTTGCCATCAGGTTATGCTGGGCACTCTGGGAACACTGCCACCGCAAGGTGTGAGGAAGGTGGGGATGACGTCAAATCAGCACGGCCCTTACGTCCGGGGCTACACACGTGTTACAATGGCCGGTACAGAGGGACGGTGTAATGTAAATTGCATCAAATCTTTAAAGCCGGTCCCAGTTCGGACTGAGGTCTGCAACCCGACCTCACGAAGCTGGATTCGCTAGTAATCGCGCATCAGCCATGGCGCGGTGAATACGTTCCCGGGCCTTGTACACACCGCCCGTCAAGCCATGAAAGCCGGGGGTGCCTGAAGTTCGTAACCGCAAGGAGCGACCTAGGGCAAAACTGGTAATTGGGGCTAAGTCGTAACAAGGTAGCCGTACCGGAAGGTGCGGCTGGAACACCTCCTTTCTGGATAGAACTTTTATTTAAGTATCTATTTATTGTTTGAGACATTTAAAGAGAGATTTGGAGTTTCTCTTCTTGTACTTGCATCTTTGTTTACATATAGAGAGATGAAGGAAGCCGCGGTAGCAGTCATAAGGCTCTTGCCCAACTCAGTCCTATAGCTCAGTTGGTTAGAGCGCCACACTGATAATGTGGAGGTCGGCAGTTCAAGTCTGCCTGGGACTACACTTCTTTGATATTCTTTTCGGGGGATTAGCTCAGTTGGCTAGAGCACCTGCTTTGCAAGCAGGGGGTCAACGGTTCGAATCCGTTATTCTCCACTTTATTGATGCATTTTATACTTTATGTATTTTCTGCATTAATTTCGTTCTTTGACATATTGACACAAGCAAGACTGTAAAGTAAGACATTTACTTCCACTTTTTTAGTGTGAAGTTTTTAATTTCAAAATACAGCTGAAAGTATGAGCAACCTGTGGTATGTATTATTTATATGTATCACTCGGCGAATAGAAAGTAATTAAGGGCGTATGGCGGATGCCTAGGCTCACGGAGGCGATGAAGGACGTGATAAGCTGCGATAAGCTTCGGGTAGGTGCAAATGACCTTTGATCCGAGGATTTCCGAATGGGACAACCTGATTGTCTGAAGGACAGTCACCTATATATTTTTTATGGGAGCTAACGCAGGGAACTGAAACATCTTAGTACCTGTAGGAAGAGAAAATAATTTAATGATTCCCCTAGTAGTGGCGAGCGAACGGGGAAGAGCCCAAACCTATGACGTAGCAATGCGCTATAGGGGTTGTAGGACCACGTTATCGTACTTTGATTGTGAGGAGAATGTTCTGGAAAGTTCAATCGTAGTGGGTGATAATCCCGTATCCGAAGCATGAGAAGGCGTAGTGTTATCCTGAGTAGCGCGGAACACGAGTAATTCTGCGTGAATCTGCCGGGCCCATCCGGTAAGGCTAAATACTCCCGTGAGACCGATAGTGAATTAGTACCGTGAGGGAAAGGTGAAAAGCACTCCTATTAGGAGAGTGAAATAGTTCCTGAAACCATACGCCTACAAGCGGTCGGAGCATATTTTTATGTGACGGCGTGCCTTTTGCATAATGAACCTACGAGTTACCATGTCCAGCGAGGTTAAGGGGTTAAGCCCCGTATCCGCAGTGAAAGCGAGCCTGAACAGGGCGTTTAGTTGGATGGGGTAGACGCGAAACCAAGTGATCTACACTTGACCAGGTTGAAGTTCCGGTAACACGGAATGGAGGACCGCACGGATAAGCGTTGAAAAAGCTTCCCGATGAGTTGAGTGTAGGGAGTGAAAGGCCAATCAAACTTGGAGATAGCTCGTACTCCCCGAAAGGCATTTAGGTGCCGCGTACGATGTTCTCCGTGAGAGGTAGAGCGACCGATAGGTCAAGAGGGCTTCACCGCCTATCGCGACCTGACGAACTCCGAATGCTCACGGATTGTAGTCGTGCAGTAAGGGGGCGGGTGCTAAGGTCCGTCCCCGAGAGGAGAAGAATCCTGACCGTCGTCTAAGGTCCCCAAATTCTGTCTAAGTTAGTCTAACGAAGTCTGGTCCCCGTGACAGCTAGGATGTTGGCTTGGAAGCAGCCATTCATTCAAAGAGTGCGTAACAGCTCACTAGTCGAGGGTCCGGGCGTGGATAATAATCGGGTATAAGTCAGATACCGAAGGCGCGGGATAGTAATGTATATTAAAAGTATCGGTAGGGGAGCATTCCATATGCATTGAATGGTGATGGTGATTGATCCTGGAGCGTATGGAAACGCAAATGTAGGTATAAGTAACGATAAAGGGGGTAAGATTCCCCCTCGCCGTAAGACTAAGGTTTCCCGGGCGATGTCAATCATCCCGGGGTTAGTCGGGTCCTAAGTCTCAGCCGAACGGCGATGGCGATGGCAGACACGGTTAATATTCCGTGACTTGCTCATTCAGCGATGTGGAGACGGAGTAGTGACACTGTCGCGCCCTTACGGATATGGGCGTTGAAGACTTTAGGCTTTGATAGGTGCAGGCAAATCCACACCTTGAGCTGATGGTCGATAGTACGGTTTTCCCTTCTGGGTGAACCGATAGTACAGGTAATCATACTTCCAAGAAAATCCGCTAAGCTTAATGTTTGAGCAACCCGTACCGTAAACGGACACACGTAGTCGGGTAGAATATACTAAGGCGTTGAGAGATTCATGGTTAAGGAACTAGGCAAATTGACCCCGTAACTTCGGGATAAGGGGTCCTCATTTTTAATGAGGCGCAGAGAATAGGTCCAGGCAACTGTTTAACAAAAACACAGGGCTGTGCTAACTCGTAAGATGATGTATACAGCCTGACACCTGCCCGGTGCTGGAAGGTTAAGAGGAGAGCTTAGATGTATGTCGAAGGTTTGAATTGAAGCCCCAGTAAACGGCGGCCGTAACTATAACGGTCCTAAGGTAGCGAAATTCCTTGTCGGGTAAGTTCCGACCTGCACGAATGGTGTAATGATCCGGACGCTGTCTCAATCATGATCTCAGTGAAATTGTAGTATCGGTGAAGATGCCGATTACCCGCGATGGGACGAAAAGACCCCGTGAACCTTTACTACAGCTTAGCATTGACCTTGGTCATCCGATGTGTAGGATAGGCCGGAGGCTTTGAAGCATGCACGCCAGTGTGTGTGGAGCCATCCTTGAAATACGGCCCTTTGGCTGTCTGAGGTCTAACGCGTACTTTCGCGGACATTGTTTGGTGGGTAGTTTGACTGGGGTGGTCGCCTCCAAAAGCGTAACGGAGGCTTCCAAAGGTGCCCTCGGGTCGATTGGTAACCGACCTTATAGAGTGTAATGGCATAAGGGCGCTTGACTGGGAGGCAGACATGCCGAGCAGGCAGGAAACTGGGGCATAGTGATCCGGTGCAAGTGTATGGAAACTGCATCGCTCAAAGGATAAAAGGTACTCCGGGGATAACAGGCTGATCCCCCCCAAGAGCTCATATCGACGGGGTGGTTTGGCACCTCGATGTCGGCTCGTCACATCCTGGGGCTGGAGAAGGTCCCAAGGGTTGGGCTGTTCGCCCATTAAAGTGGCACGCGAGCTGGGTTCAGAACGTCGTGAGACAGTTCGGTCTCTATCTATCGTGGGCGTTGGAGTTTTGCGTGGTGCCGCCACTAGTACGAGAGGACCGTGGTGGACAGACCTCCGGTTTACCAGTTGTGCCGCCAGGTGCACCGCTGGGTATCTGAGTCTGGTATGGATAAGCGCTGAAAGCATCTAAGTGCGAAGCCTTCCGCAAGATTAGAACTCCTCATAAGGGTCGTCATAGACTATGACGTTGATAGGGTGTAGGGTGTAAAGACAGCGATGTCAAAGCCGAGCACTACTAATTGCCCAAAAACTTTCATTCTGTTGTTTATTCTTTTTGCTGTATTTATTTTTGTTATGGCTTATTTTTATTTGTTTTTTTGCTTGTGGCATAGTCACTCCCTTACGGTGTTTTTTTATACACTGCAGATTTTATTAGGTGGTTATTGCGTTGGGGTTCCACCTCTTCCCATTCCGAACAGAGAGTTAAGCCCAATTGCGCCGATGGTACTGCAATGCAATGTGGGAGAGTAGGTAGCTGCCTTTTTTTTCTTCAAGCCTCGATTACGATGAGTAGTCGGGGCTTTTTTTGTTGTCATTGGTTGAATGTGGAAAGGAGGATGAATCATGAATTATGAAACATATAAATTGATAATGATAATAATTGAGAAGGATTAGATTTACCATGATAATTTT